>Ga0102589_1000003_pt1 | contig 1521566 bp, 1251 predicted proteins | sample AraplaMF_Col_mLB_FD_76858 | JGI IMG/M metagenome (GOLD analysis project Ga0102589, IMG submission 76858) | Arabidopsis root microbial communities from the University of North Carolina, USA - plate scrape MF_Col_mLB | ecosystem: Host-associated > Plants > Roots > Endosphere | place: USA... | reverse complement strand
TCGGCTCATCTCATCCTGGGGCTGTAGCCGGTCCCAAGGGTATGGCTGTTCGCCATTTAAAGAGGTACGTGAGCTGGGTTTAAAACGTCGTGAGACAGTTTGGTCCCTATCTGCCGTGGGCGTTGGATACTTGACGGAGCCTGCTCCTAGTACGAGAGGACCGGAGTGGACGTACCTCTGGTGTACCGGTTGTCATGCCAATGGCATTGCCGGGTAGCTATGTACGGAAGAGATAACCGCTGAAGGCATCTAAGCGGGAAACTCGTCTGAAGATTAGGTATCCCGGGGCCTCGAGCCCCCTGAAGGGTCGTTCAAGACCAGGACGTTGATAGGTCGGGTGTGGAAGCGCAGTAATGCGTTAAGCTAACCGATACTAATTGCCCGTGAGGCTTGATCCTATAACCCTGATGGTTGGTCTGTGTGAATGAGTGAGTGTGCCTCGGCACAGGCATCAACAACCCCCAACGATTAAATGTAGTTTGATGTGGCATCGCGTGCGATGCGATCACAATCCAAACCACCCGAACACGATAGCGTTTGCTTCTTCCCAGATTGGTGTGTCTTGACCTGGTTCAGGATGCACAACCCTTTACGCCTGACGACCATAGCGAGTTGGTCCCACTCCTTCCCATCCCGAACAGGACAGTGAAACGACTTTGCGCCGATGATAGTGGACGGACGTCTGTGAAAGTAGGTCATCGTCAGGCTCTTATTGCTCAAACCCCCGCTGGTATCCCCAGCGGGGGTTTGTCTTTGTGCACTCCAAAATGGAGGCACAAGCGTGACTCGGAAAGAATAAAAGGCCCACCTGGTAAACCTGGTGGGCCTTTGCTTAGCCGGTTGCCTGAAGCTCGTCGAAAGACGTGGCGCCGGCTCCGTGATTTCTGCGGTCAGCGGAGTTTCGGCAGTCAAAAATGAAAGGTCCACCAGATTTACCTGGTGGACCTTTGCTTATCCGCTTGCCTGAGGATAGAAGGACCTGCTTTACCCGCGCCATCTCCGATAGCCCAGCCTGGATCCATGCCAGGCTGACGCTTGAGCTGCGAACGACGGGCATGTCCTTCTGCCACACATGGATGAGGACGACATCTGTTCCTACATGAACTACCATAACTGCCGAGACACCTATAGGTGAGAAGGGTAGTAAATCAGCACGTCAGGTTTCCGTCCTACCCATGACCGAAGCCTGATGACCGACATCACGGATTATTAAATGATTGACGCAGACAACATCGAAGTCCCGAGCAAGCCGACCAAGTGGTATCAGATCCTCTACGTGCAGGTGATCATCGCCATCATCCTGGGGATTCTGCTTGGCCACTTCAAGCCCGACCTGGGCGAGGCCATGAAGCCCCTGGGTGACGGCTTCATCAAGCTGGTGAAACTCATCATCGCGCCGGTGATCTTCCTTACCGTGGTGACCGGCATCGCCGGCATGAGCGATCTGAAGAAAGTGGGCCGCGTCGCGGGCAAGGCCTTCATCTACTTCCTGACGTTCTCCACCGTTGCACTGATCGTCGGCATCCTGGTCAGCCACGTGGCGCAGCCGGGCGTGGGCATGCATATCGACCCCGCGACGCTGGACGGCAAGAAGGTGGCCGATTACGTGACCAAGGCGCACGACTCGACCATCACCGGCTTTCTGATGAACATCATCCCCAGTTCGCTGGCCGGTCCTTTCGTCTCGGGCGACATCCTGCAAGTGTTGTTCGTGGCCGTGCTGTTCGGCGTGGCGCTGGCCCTGGTGGGCGAGCGTGGCCGTCCCATCTACAATCTGCTGACGTCCCTGAGCATCCCCATCTTCAAGATGGTGGCCATTCTGATGCGCGCGGCGCCTGTCGGTGCCTTCGGCGCCATGGCGTTCACCATCGGTGCCTATGGCATCAAGTCGGTAATCAACCTGGCCGCGCTGGTGGGCACGTTCTACGCCACCGCCATTCTGTTCGTGGTGGTGGTGCTGGGCGCGGTGGCTCGCTACAACGGCTTCTCCATCATCAAGCTGGTGCGCTATATCCGTGAAGAGCTGCTGCTGGTGCTGGGTACCAGCTCCTCGGAAGCGGCCCTGCCTACGTTGATGCAGAAGATGGAACGCGCCGGCGCCGCCAAATCGGTGGTCGGCCTGGTGGTGCCCACGGGTTATTCGTTCAACCTGGATGGCACCAACATCTACATGACGATGGCCGCGATGTTCATCGCGCAGGCTTGCGACATCCATCTGACCTGGTCGCAGCAGATTCTGCTGCTGCTGGTGGCGATGGTGAGTTCCAAGGGTGCCGCTGGCGTGACGGGTTCCGGCTTCATCACCCTGGCTGCCACGCTGACCGTGATCCCCGACCTGCCGGTGGCCGGCATGGCGCTGATCCTGGGCGTGGACCGTTTCATGTCCGAATGCCGCGCCTTGACCAATCTGGTTGGCAACGCGTGCGCCACGATCGTCGTGGCCCGTTGGGAAGGGCAGTTGGACAAGGACGCACTGGACGCCGCGCTCAACGGCAATCCGCCGCCGGCGCCGACGTCCACTCCCGCTGCGACGATATCGCACTGATGTCTTGATCTTGAGCAGCCAGGCGTAGGCACTGCCTGGCTTGCCACGAAGAAAAGAAAGGGCTACGTCCACGACGTAGCCCTTTTTGTTTATCAGGAGACCTGCCCAGTGGGCGCTCGCTCGGCGCAGAAATAGACAAGCTGGTCGCACACCGACCTTCTTCTGGGCAAAGTGTTAAGAAGCGGGAACGAATAAGGATCTTAGGTAACTGAACGCTGTTGCTTTTTACCTGCACGGAGATCCAGGAATGCCAGTGACCGCTTTGTCGAGTAGCGATGTGATGTGGGGCCTCGCGGCCGCCAGCAGCACGCCGCGCCCCATTCTGTGTACCGACAGGGTCTTGACCCCTTGGTTGCCCGGTTCTCTGCCCGAGATTCAGTACGAGCGCATGCACGCGGTTCTGAAGCGTGTATCCGACGATCCCAACGGGCGCAACCTGCTACAGGCCTATGCGACCTGGGCCAGCGCGCACGACAGGACGCCTGACATCATCTGGCGCAAGGGGGGCGAGCCTCACGCCAACGCGCAAGATGCGTCATTGGGTGCCACGGGCGGCATGGGCTGGCTGGTGGACCTGGACTACCTGGCGCAGGCCAAGCCGGAGGATGCGGTCAAGGAGTTGGCGAACCGGTTCAAGGATGTGACCAACGTGCAATTCGGGCAAGCCTACGCCAGCCTGGCCGTAGACCATCCCTTGCGAGCCATCGAGCCTGAGCAGGAGCGGAAGTGGAATGAATGGCTGACCGCCGCCCCTGAGGGGGAATCGCGGCAGGCGCGCCAGCTCGCCATCGAACGGATGCGCGAGTGCCTGGTCGAGATGCGCTGCTACGGTGGCCTGGATCATGGGCGCTTCCTGGCTCTGCTGAAGACGCTGAGCGCAGGCCAACTCGACGCACCATGCATACACATGTCATTGGATCTGGCCTACCTGGGGCTGGACAGCATTCCGCCCATTCCGCCGTCCATCGACGCCGTGAATCTGTCTGGCAATATGATCAGCGACTGGAGCAATATGCCGTCGACGCTGCGCACCCTGGAGTTGCGCGGTCATCAAGGAACGTGGCCGCTGGACGTCGCCTTGCCTGTGGAGCTGGTCGAACTGGATCTGTCCGAGAGCAATCTGGCGGATGCACCGGAGGCTTTTTTGGACAGTTTGTATCCATTATCCCATCTGGCCAACCTGTCGCTCAGAGCTACGAATATCAGTGTGCTCCCCAGGGTCGCGAACGCGGTCAAGTCGCTGGATATCAGCGGCAATCAATTCCGCGCCTTACCTACGGGGTTGCCGTCCGAATTGGTGTTTCTACACGCGAGAGGCAATCCGCTGGAGGCCTTGCCTGAGGATATGAGCAGCTTGCCGGCCGGCTTGCGCTGCATGTATCTGCGTTCGGCTTCAACCGAGGGGCTGATGGTGCCCGAAGGCTTGGAGCGCAATGTGAATTTGTACATTGAGTTGATGCCTCCCCCGGCCCCGACCGCCACGCCTTTGGAGGTGCTGCTGCGTGACGTGCTGGCCGTCTTCTTGAAATACTCTGAAGGCAGCGCGCCCGCGGACGTGCAGCGCTATGAAGCGGCCGCCGCCCAGTGGGACACGATTCGCGGGGAGCTGCTTGCCGACATGGACCGCAGGATGGCGGTGAATGCTTTCTGCTCATTCCTCAAGCGCTTGGGACAGACTCCCGCCTACCAGAAGCATGAGAATTTCCGCCTTGGCGTGCGGGAGTGGATCGTCGATCTGGCCGCACGCCGCGCGCTGCTGGATACGACACTGGGCGCCTGCCTGGAAGCCACCGAAAGCTGCGACGACCGCATCGTGCTTGCCTACAATCGCCTGATGATCCATCGCTTGAACAGCGATATCGAGGAAGGACTGCTGGATAGAGACATTCCCCGCGCCATCGATATCGCCAGGCAGGTGTACGCCCTTGGCGTATTGGATGATTTCGCCGCGCAGTTGCTGCACGAGATCCGGTGCGATTCGGTCGAGGCCGTCTTTTATCGCGCCGGACGCCCGCGCGCATCCGGCCAGCTGGGCGAGGGCGAGGTCGAAAGTTTCGCCGACGCGGTGAACGACAGGCAGTTGAATGTCGATTTCGTGGCCGCCCCCGAGGTGCTCCGCGAGATGCGCGAACTGGAGCATCGCATCGACAGGCGTACCAATCGGGATTTTGTGTTGGACGAAGTGGAGTTCCGGTTGGCGCTGCAATGCCTGGTGAGTGCTCCGGACTCCCTGAATCTGTGGGCACTGGCGCCCGAACGCGCCGCGGTCCAGTCCAGTCAGATCGATGGTGAGCAGGTACGTCCCCGGGCCGTGGAAGAAGTGCGGCGGCGCGGTGAGCGCGAGTTCCTGGCGTTCCTGGTGCTCGATTATGCGCCGTGGTCCCATTTGCTGAAGCGGCAGGCGGCGGACGCCTACGCGCAGGCCGAGGCGCGGTTATACGAGGCGCTCGAAACGACCTTCGAGGCCGATCTCGACGCCGCCGTGACGCTGGTGGCGCTGGGCCGGGACGACGGCGCGGCGCGCGCTGACGCCTATAAGGATGCGGGTCCGGAGGTCGCGCGCCGCATGCGCTTGGAGAGCCTGCGGCCGGTGACCTTGGGTTTTCTGCAGGGGCTGTCTGCGAACGGTACGCCGATCAAGCTGCCGTTTGCCGCCCAGCCTGAAATGGACGCCGCGACGCCCGCATTCGCGCAGGCGGGTTGGCAACGGGCCTGAATCAAGGCAGCAGCACGCCCGCCCGTCCCAGCAACTGGGCGGTCTCGAACACCGGCAAGCCCATCACGCCGGTGTAGCTGCCGGCGATATGCTCGACGAAGATGCCGGCCAGCCCCTGGATGCCGTAGGCGCCCGCCTTGCCAAAGGGTTCACCGCTGTCGCAATAGCGTTCGATGTCCTGCCGGCGCAATGTGCGCAGGCGCACTTCGGTGATAGACACCGCTTCGTGCAACTGCCCCGCGGCTGCCACCACCACGGCGGTGTGCACCTGATGCGCGCGTCCGGACAGGCGCTGCAGGATCGCGATGGCATCGTCGCGATCAGCCGGCTTGCCCAGCACGTCGCCATCCAGGATCACCGTGGTGTCCGCGGCCAGCAGCGGCAAGTCGGGTAGGGCCTGGTCGTGCAGATAGCGCACGCCCCGCTCGGCCTTGTCGCGCGCCGTACGCCGCACATAGCGTTCGGCCGTTTCACCGGCATGGCGCGGCTCGTCCTCGCCCGGCGGCGCAGGAACCGCCAGAACGCGATGCGCCACGCCGATCTGCGTCAATAGCTCACGCCGGCGTGGGCTGGCCGAAGCCAGATAGATACGAGGCGCGTCCGGCGCGGAATCGGAAGAGGAGGTCACGGATTTTCCAGATAGCCCCGGCAAGAAGCAGTGGCGTCAAACCACCGGTTCAAGCCCGATGATAGGGATGGTTGGTCATGATGGCCCAGGCGCGGTATAGCTGTTCGCCCAGTACCACTCGCACCATGGGGTGAGGCAAGGTCAGTGATGACAGCCGGATCATCGAGGAACAGGAGGCCTTCAGCGCCGCGTCCAGACCATCCGGCCCCCCCACCAGAAAGGCCACATCACGGCCCCCGGCGCGCCACTGCTCCAGCGTCTGCGACAGCGCAACCGTGGTCAGGTCGCGGCCCCGCTCGTCCAGGGCGATGCGCAGGGCTTGCGGCGGCAGGGCCGCCTCGATGCGGCGAGCCTCGGCCGCCATCATCTGGGCGGCTGTCTTGCCGCTGGTGCGAGGTTCGGGCTTGATTTCGCGCAGTTCCAGCGCGCAATCGGGCGGCATGCGGCGCGCATAGTCGTCCCAGGCCGTTTCGACCCAGGCCGGCATGCGGTTGCCGACGGCGGCGACGATCAGTTTCACGGCGTATGGACGTCAACTAGGAAGCAGGAAAGGCGCTTCAGACTTCGTCGCCATCATCGTAGGTGGCACCGCTCATCGTGCCGGACAGGGCCGGCGACGTCGACTGCGGCAGCAGTTTGACGCGCACCGGCTTGCCGCCCCAGATTTCTTCCAGGTTGTAGTACTGGCGAATCGCGGGTTGCATCAGGTGGACGACGATATCGCCCAGATCCACCCCCACCCATTCACCCGTGTCCTCGCCCTCGATCGTTGGTTTGATCTTGAGAAACTCACGCGCGCTTTCGCTGACGCTGGCCGCCAGTGCGCGCGTTTGCCGGTTCGACGTCCCGCTGGCAATGATGACGCGGTCAAACAGGCTGGTCAGGTGAGTGGTGTTGAAGACTTTGATGTCTTGCGCCTTGACGTCTTCGAGGGCATCGATGACAGCGCGTTGCAGTTTTGATATGTCCATAGTCGCAAATATAACCTCCGGCGATCAACGCGCCGGAAATGTGCAGCCGGATGCACACATGCCGGCGAGTTCAGTCGTGATAGAGATGGTGGGTCCGGATGTAATCGATGACCGGCTGGGGCAGCAGATCGTCGACCGGCAGATCTTGTGCCAGTCTGCGCCTGATTTCGGACGCTGACACGGGCATGTCGGAAAAAGGCAACTGTTGCAATTGGCGTCCCGCCTGGCCAAGCGCGGCTGCGAGGGGGGGCGGCGGGGTCAGGGAGCTGCCCGGGCGGGTGGCAACGGCCAGGTCCACCAGGGCAATGATGTCTTCCCAGGCCTGCCAAGTGCAGAAATTGGCCAGTTGGTCGGCACCCAGCAGCCATACGTAGGCGGCGTCCTGGGGCAGGGCACGCAGGGTTTCCACCGTATAGGTGGGTCCGTGGCGTTCCACTTCCATGGTGTTCAATGCAATGCCGGGCGTGCCGGCGATGGCCAGGCGGATCATGTCGCAGCGTTGCTGGGGGCTGGCCTGCAAGGGCGAGCGTTGCCAGGGCTGGCCCGCCGGTAACAACTGCACCTGGTCCAGGTGCAGGCCGTCCCGCGCGCTGCGCGCCAGCGCCAGATGCGCCAGGTGCACCGGGTCGAAGCTGCCACCGAGCAGGCCGATTTTTTTCAAAACCACTCCCGCGGCGTCAGATAGCCGGCCAATACCGCTTCCGGCGTGCCGGCTTCCGGATGCCAGTCATAGCGCCACTGGGCCAGCGGCGGCATGGACAGCAGGATCGATTCCGTGCGGCCGCCCGACTGCAGGCCGAACAGGGTGCCGCGGTCGTAAACCAGGTTGAATTCCACATAGCGGCCGCGCCGATAGGCCTGGAAGTCGCGTTCGCGTTCACCGTACGCGAGGTCGCGCCGCAAGGCCACGATGGGCATATAGGCCGGCAGGAAGGCGTCCCCGACATCGCGCACCAGGGCAAAGGCCGAGTCGAAGCCGCCGTCATCCAGGTCATCGAAGAAAATGCCGCCGATGCCGCGCGTCTCGTCACGATGCTTGAGGTAGAAATACTCGTCGCACCATTTCTTGTAGCGGGCGTAGTAGTCCGCCCCGTGGGGCGCCAGCGCGTCGCGGCAGGTTCGATGGAAATGCCGCGCGTCTTCCTCGTAGGGATAGTAGGGCGTCAGGTCCATGCCCCCGCCGAACCAGAACACGTCGGATTCCCCGCTGTGGCGGGCCGGCGCAACGAACAGGCGCACGTTCATGTGCACGGTCGGTATATAGGGATTGCGCGGATGCAGCACCAGCGAAACCCCCATGGCCTGCCACGGACGCCCCGCCAGTTCCGGGCGCCGGGCACTGGCCGAAGGCGGCAGGGTGGCGCCGTGCACGTGGCTGAACAGCACGCCCGCGCGCTCCAGCAACTGGCCGCCTTCGAGCAGGCGCGAACGGCCGCCGCCGCCCTCCGGGCGCTGCCAGGGATCATTGCGAAACGCGGCGCCATCGGCCTGCTCCAGCGCCGCGACGATGCGGTCCTGCAGACCGGTGAAATAGTCGCGCGCCGCGGTGATGGGCAGTTCGTCCGGCAAGGACGAAGCAGCGTTGGGGTTCGAGATGCCCGTGCTCATGCCTGTAACCGTGCCGAGCCGCGGCTCAAGCGCCCGCCTTGGGTTTGGCCGGGGCACGATTTAGGGCGCGCCAGCCGATGTCGCCGCGGTACTGGCGGCCGTCGAAGACCACGCGGTCCACGGTTTCATAAACGCGCTCACGCGCCATGCGCACCGAATCGCCCAGCGCCGTGACGCACAGGACGCGGCCGCCGGAAGTCTTGACGCCGTCGCCGTCGCGCTGGGTGGCGGCGTGGAACACCATGCAGTCCTCGGCGTCCTCCGGCAGGCCGGAAATGACGTCGCCGGTGCGTGGCGTGCCGGGATAGTTGTGCGCGGCCAGCACCACGCCCAGCGCGGTGCGGCGGTCCCAGACGATGTCGGCCTGGTCCAGCGTGCCCGCCACGGCATGTTCGAACACGTCCAGCATGTCGCTCTTGACGCGCATCATGATGGGCTGGGTTTCCGGATCGCCCATGCGGCAGTTGAATTCCAGCACCTTGATGGGGCGGTTGGGATCGTCGCCCGGCGCGATCATCAGGCCGGCGTACAGGAAACCGGTGAAGGGAATGCCGTCGCGCTGCATGCCCTGCACCGTCGGCAGGATGACTTCGCGCATGATGCGGTGATGCAGTTCCGGGGTGACCACGGGCGCGGGAGAATAAGCGCCCATGCCGCCGGTATTGGGGCCTTCGTCGCCGTCACGCAGGCGCTTGTGGTCCTGGCTGGTGGCCAGCGCCAGGACGTTGCGGCCGTCGACCATGACGATGAAGCTGGCTTCTTCGCCAACCAGGCATTCCTCGATCACCACGCGGGCGCCGGCGGCACCCAGCGAGCCGTCGCCCAGCATGGCGTCGACGGCGCCGTGGGCTTCTTCCAGCGTGGTGGCAACCACCACGCCCTTGCCGGCGGCCAGGCCATCGGCCTTGATCACGATGGGCGCGCCTTCAGCGTCTATGTAGGCGTGGGCCGCCACCGGATCGGTGAAGGTGCCGTAACGCGCCGTGGGGATGTTGTGCCGCACCATGAAGGCCTTGGCGTAATCCTTGGAGCTTTCCAGCTGGGCGGCCGCCTTGGTCGGGCCGAAGATTTTCAGGCCACGGGCACGGAAGACGTCGACCACGCCCGCCGCCAGCGGCGCTTCGGGACCGACGACGGTCAGGGCGATGCTTTCGCGCTGGACGAAATCGGCCAGTTCGTCGGCGCTGGTCAGGGCGACGTTTTCAAGGCTGCCGCCTTGCGTGCCGCCGTTGCCGGGAGCGACGTAGACCTTGTGCACGCGCGGAGATTGCGCAAGGCGCCAGGCGAGGGCATGTTCGCGGCCGCCCGAGCCGATTACCAGGAGTTTCATGATGGAGGGTTCTGCGTCTGGAAGATTCTGGGTATGGATCCGGCGCCGCCTGGCGCCGGACAAGGGGAATGGCGTTACTGCGCCTCGTCGAGTACGGCCGTCGTGTAGACGTCCTGCACGTCGTCCAGCGCTTCCAGCGCGTCCAGCAGTTTCTGCATCTTGGCGGCGTCATCGCCGGCCAAGTCGGTTTCATTCAGGGCTTTCATGATGACGCCGTCGACTTCGGCCTTCAGGCCGGCTGCATCGAAAGCCTGGCGTACAGCCGCGTAGTCGGCCGGGGCGGTGATGACTTCGATCACGCCTTCGTCGTCGGTGACCACGTCTTCGGCGCCCGCTTCCAGCGCGGCTTCCATGACTTTGTCCTCGGGCGTGCCCGGGGCGAAGATGAACTGGCCGCAGTGCTTGAACATGAACGCCACCGAGCCTTCCTGGCCCAGGTTGCCGCCGTTCTTGGCGAAGGCGTGGCGCACTTCCGCGACGGTGCGGGTGCGGTTGTCGGTCATGCAGTCGACGATCACCGCCGCGCCGCCGATACCGTAGCCTTCATAACGGATTTCGTCATAGTTGACGCCGTCGGCACCGCCCGCACCACGCTGGATGGCGCGCTGGACGTTGTCCTTGGGCATATTGGCGTCAGTCGCCTTGTCCCACGCCAGGCGCAGCCGGGGGTTGCTGTCCGGATCGGGGCCGCCGGCACGCGCGGCGACGGTGATTTCACGAATGATCTTGGTCCACAGCTTGCCGCGTTTGGCGTCTTGGCGACCCTTGCGGTGCTGGATATTGGCCCATTTACTGTGTCCGGCCATGGCTTTCCGATTTTTGATTTGAGCAAAGACGGCTATTTTAGCGTGCCGCCGGACGCGCCGCCCGGTAACAGTGTTGGTTTGGCGCACCGTCCGGTGCTATACACAGGCGCGGTGGCTAGCTCTACACTAGCCGCAACCGGCTTTTTACGGAGTTTTTGCTATGTCCGACCCTGTCGCTTCCGTTTCTCCGCTGCTGATTGCCAAGGCTGGCGCCACCGAACTGGCCCTGCTACCGGCGCTGGCCAACCGGCACGGCTGCATCACCGGCGCCACGGGCACGGGCAAGACTGTCACCTTGCAGGTCCTGGCCGAACAGTTCTCGCGCATCGGCACCCCGGTGTTCATGGCCGATATCAAAGGCGACCTGACCGGCATCGCGCAGCCCGGCACGCCCGCGCCCAAGCTGATGGAAAGGCTGAAGTCCCTGGACGTGCCCGAACCCGCCTGGGGCGGCAGCCCGGTGATGCTGTGGGATGTGTTCGGCGAACAGGGACAGCCGGTGCGTGCCACCATTTCCGACATGGGGCCGCTGCTGTTGGCGCGCATGCTGGAATTGAACGACACGCAGGAAGGCGTGCTGGCCCTGGTGTTCAAGGTGGCCGACGACGAAGGCCAACTGCTGCTGGACCTGAAAGACCTGCGTGCCATGCTGCAGAACGTGGCCGATCGCAGCGCCGAGCTGAAGACCCGCTATGGCAATGTGTCGGCGGCCTCGGTGGGCGCCATCCAGCGCAGTCTGCTGACGTTGGAGTCGCAGGGCGCGGAGAAATTCTTCGGCGAGCCCATGCTGGACGTGGCCGACCTGATGCGTACCGACGCGCAGGGACGCGGCGTGGTCAGCATCCTGGCCGCGGACAAACTGATGCAGGCGCCACGCCTGTACGCCGTCTTCCTGCTATGGCTGCTGGCCGATCTGTACGAGAAGCTGCCGGAAGTGGGCGACCTGGACAAGCCCAAGCTGGTGTTCTTTTTCGACGAGGCGCATCTGCTGTTCACCGACGCGCCCAAGGCGCTGCTGGACAAGATCGAGCAGGTGGTGCGCCTGGTGCGCTCCAAGGGCGTTGGCGTGTATTTCGTCACGCAGAATCCGCTGGATATTCCGGACACCGTGCTGGGGCAGTTGGGCAATCGTGTGCAACATGCCTTGCGCGCGTTCACGCCCCGGGATCAGAAGGCGGTGCGCACGGCGGCGCAGACCATGCGGCCGAATCCGGGATTGGACCTGGAGGCGGCCATTACCGATCTGGGCGTGGGCGAAGCGCTGGTGTCTTTCCTGGATGTGAAAGGACGGCCGGGGATGACCGAGCGCGCCTTCGTCCTGCCGCCGGCCAGCCGGATCGGCCCGTGTACGGCCGCCGAACGGCAGGCATTGCGCGACGCGTCGCCGCTGCGGGGCAAGTATGAGCAGACGGTGGACCGTGTTTCCGCTTATGAGGTGCTGACGCAGCGGACCCTGGGCAACGATGTGAGCAAGGGCGGGGCGGCTGCGGTGCCGGGGGCTGCCACCACCGCACCGGCTCCCTCGGCGGGCCAGGCGCCGGCGGCGCCGGTCGGCACCGCGCCGGTTGATGCGCGGCCTGGGCAAGGTGGGCAGGACCAGGAGGGCGGCGGCTTCATGAAGGAAGTCAGCGACGTGCTGTTCGGCTCCACTGGCCCACGCGGCGGCAAGCGCGATGGTGTGGTGCAAAGCATGGCCAAGACCGCCCTGCGCCAGGCCGCCCGCGAACTCGTCCGCGGTGTGCTGGGATCATTGACAGGTTCACGCCGGCGCTGACGCGCGCCAGGGCGTCGCCGAGTCACCGCGCCCGCCGTTCGATGGCTGGCTTACTCGCCATACAGAAGGCCTGCCCCATTTTTAAAGGGGCAGGCCTTTTATATTCCTCTGCCGGCACGCAGAACGCCTTCCGCGCGCCAGCATGGCAGACAGAGCCGGATCAAGCCGCCACGTAACGGGTCACGTCGTCCAGCGTGCGCTTGAAGCGCGTCACCATCTCGGTGACTTCAGCGGGCGTGATGATCAGCGGCGGGCAGAAGGCCACGGTGTCCTGGATGCCGCGGATGATCAGGCCATGGTCGTGCGCCTTCTCGTAGGCGTAGGCGCCGGCCTTGCCCAAGGGATCGAAAGGCCGCTTCGTGGCCTTGTCCGCGACCAGTTCGACGCCGGCGATCAGGCCCACCCCGCGCACTTCGCCGATCAGCGGATGGTCGGCCAGGGCACGCAGCTGTTCGTGCAGCAGCGCGCCGCATTCGGCGGCGTTCTCGATCAGCTTGCGCTCGTCGATGATCTTGAGGTTTTCCAGCGCCACGGCCGTGGCCACCGGATGGCCGCTGGCGGTGTAGCCATGGCCCAGGGTCCCCACCTTGCCGCTGTTCTCGGCGATGACTTCGTTGACCTTGGCCGACAGCAGCACGGCGGCCAGCGGTTGATAGGACGACGTGATCTGCTTGGATAACACCATGATGTCCGGCTCGATGCCATAGACATCGCTGCCGAAACGCTGGCCCAGGCGGCCGAAGCCGGTGATGACCTCGTCGGCGATCACCAGGATGTCGTGCTTGCGGCACACGGCCTGGATCTTCTGCCAGTACGTGCGCGGCGGCGCGATGACGCCGCCCGCGCCCATCAGCGGTTCGCCGATGAAGGCGGCCACGGTTTCCGGGCCTTCCTGCTGGATCATGGCTTCCAGCTCATTGGCCAGGCGGGTGGCGAAATCCTCTTCCGATTCACCAGGGTTGGCGTTGCGGTAATGATGCGGACACGTGGTGTGCTTGATCTGCGGCAGCGGCAGGTCGAAATCGCGGTGATTGCCGGGCAGGCCCGTCATGCTGGCCGAAGCCACCGTCACGCCGTGATAGGAGCGCTGGCGCGCGATGATCTTCTTCTTCAACGGCCGGCCCAGGGCGTTGTTGTAGTACCAGACGAATTTGACGACAGTGTCGTTCGCTTCCGAACCGGAGTTGGTGAAGAAGGCCGTCGCCATGCGTCCTTCCGTGTAGTCGACCAGCTTCTGCGCCAGCTCGATGGCGGGCACGTGCGACTTGTGCGTGAACGTGTGGTAGTAGGGCAGCTTGCCCATCTGGCGGGTGGCGGCATCGACCAGGCGCTGTTCGCCGAAGCCTACCGCGACGCTCCACAGGCCGGCCATGCCCTCGATGTACTGCTTGCCTTGATCGTCGTAGACGTAGATGCCTTCGCCGCGGTCGATCACGCGTGGGCCGGTGCTACGGTGCTTGATGACGTTGGTATAGGGGTGCAGATGGCTGCGGACGTCGGTGCTGTGAGTGTCGTTGGAAGACATGATGAGGTTTCCTGCGTTGGCGGCCGCGCGGCAATACGGGAAGAACGCGTCTGGTTCAGGCGCAGCCAATACATGGATGATATATGGGAGCGGCGTCGGCGTCAGCGGGGTGCTGGGCCGGGCCGGCCAGGGCGGCGTCCGCCCAGGGCCAGGAATACCCCCGCGCCGCAGATCAGGATGATGCCCGCCGCGGCGATCAGATCGGGTGGGCGGTCGAACAGGAAGGTGCTATAGGCCACCGCCATCGGCAGTTGCAGGTAGTTCAGCGGCGCCAGCGTGGAAGCCGCCACCCGCTGGAAGGCGGCGATCAGCAATACCTGTGCGATGCCGCTGCACATGCCCAGGGCCAGCAGCGCCAGCAGCTCGCCGGCGCTGGGCGTGGCTGCTGGCGGAAAGAACGGCGCCGGCAGCGCCGCGCCGATCCAGCAGACCGCGGTGGCGTAACCAAACTGCGTGTGGCCGGCCGTCTGTCCGGCCAGCCGGCGCGTCACCAGTTGGAAGAGGGCGTAGCAGACCGCCGCTACCACCATCAAGATAGTGCCTATCCAGGGCAGGTCGCCGCCCGGCCGCACGATCAGCAGCATGCCGCCGAAGCCTACCGCGACCGCCAGCCATTGCAGGACGCGCACGCGCTCGTGCACCAGCCACGGTGAAAGCGCAACCAAGATCAGCGGCGCGGTGAAGTAGATCGCGGTTGCCTCGGACAAGGGCATCCAGATCAAGGCCGTCATGTAGCAAGTGCCCACCGTGCATAGCAGCAGTCCGCGGACCACCAGCATGCCGGTGGGACGGGGCGCCGCGGCCCGCGCGGACGCGGCGGCCGTGGCACGGCTGCTGGAAACGGCAGAAGCGGCAGGGCTGGCATACGTGGCCTGCGCATGCGCGCGGCGACGCCACACGCGCAGCAGCCACACGATCCCCACCAGTGCCACCGCCGTGTAACGCATCAGGTTGAGAAAGGTGGGCGGATAGCGCGAGATCATGTACTTCGAGCCGGCATCGAAGGTAGCGAACGCCACCAGGGCGCCCAGGAACAGCAGGCAACCCGTGCGCTGCGCGGACGCGGGCGTGAGTACGGCGAACGGTTTGTCGCGGGTAATGATGCTCATGGGGCCAGGGCCTGTCCGGCCCGTTGCGGCTGGTTGGCGAATAAAGCGTTCATGGCAGTGCCTCGATAACCGAGCTGGTATCCACCCGGGTGCTGTCCCAGGCGCGGCCGGGCACCGCGCCGATCAGGCGTTGGGTGTAGCCATGCTGGGGCGCATCGAAGATCTGCGCCGGGCTGCCGTATTCGACCACCTTGCCCTGATGCATCACCAGCACGGCATTGCAGATCTGCGCCGCCACCCGCAGGTCATGGGTGATGAAGACCAGGCCGATGCGCAGGCGCTGCTGCAGATCGCGCAACAGCGCCAGCACCTGCGCCTGCACCGACACATCCAGCGCCGAGACCGACTCATCGGCCACCAGCACCTTGGGATCCAGGGCCAGCGCGCGCGCGATGCCGATGCGCTGGCGCTGCCCGCCGGAGAATTGGTTGGGATAGCGGTCGAATGCCGAGGCATCCAGGCGCACCAGTTCCAGCAGTTCGCGCGCCCGAGCGTGGGCCTGTTCACGCGTCTTGCCCGCCGCCATCGGGCCGTCGCTGATGATGCGGCCCACGGTCTGGCGCGGATTGAGCGATGCGAAAGGATCCTGGAAAATCATCTGGATGTCCTTGCGCAGCGGCCGAAATGCGCTTTCCGATAGCGGGGCGATGTCCTGGCCGTCGAATAGCATCTGGCCGCCGTCGATGCCGACCAGCTTGAGCAGGCATTTGCCTATGGTCGACTTGCCCGACCCCGACTCCCCGACGATGCCCAGGGTTTCGCCGCGGCGTACCTGGAAGCTGACGTCGTCCACCGCGCGCACCACGCGTTTCCTGCCCAGCCAGCCATGGCCGGTGACATAGGTCTTGCACAAATTCCGGACCTCCAGCACCACCTCTTCCGGTTGCGCCGCTTCCTCCCTGGCTGGCGCGCGCCGTTGCGGTACCGCGGCGATCAGGCGGCGGGTGTAGGGATGCACCGGCCGGTTCAGCACCTGATCGGCCGGCCCCTGCTCGACCACCAGGCCATTCTCCATGACCACCACCCGGTGGGCGATCTCCGCCACCACGCCGAAGTCATGGGTGACGAACATGACCCCCATGCCTTTCTGCTTCTGGATGCGCGCGATCAGGGCCAGGATCTGCGCCTGCGTCGTCACGTCCAACGCCGTGGTCGGTTCGTCGGCGATCAGTAGCGCCGGTTCCAGCGCCAGGGCCATGGCGATCATGACACGCTGGCGCTGGCCCCCGGACAGGCGGAATGGGTAGGTATGGAACAAGGTGGCGGGATCGGGCAGGCCGACGAATTCCAGCATCTCCAGCACGCGCCGCTCGCGCGCCGGGCCGGGATAGGCTTCGTGCACGCGCATCACTTCGGCGATTTGTTCGCCGACTGTCATCAGGGGATTCAGGGCCGACAGCGGCTCCTGGAAAATCATTGCCATGTCCTTGCCGCGCATGTCGCGCAAGGCGCTTTCCGGCAGGGTCAGCAGATCCTGGCCGCGGAACACGATCTGCCCCTTTTGCGGCCGCAGATAGGTCGGCAGCAAGCCCATGATGGCATTGGCGCTCATGGACTTGCCCGAGCCGGATTCGCCGACGATGCAAAGGATTTCGCCGGCGTGGATGTCATAGCTGACATCACTCACCGCGTAGGGCCGGTCGCCGCCCGCCGGCAGCGCGATGCTGAGGCCGCGCACGGACAGCAGCGGCGCTCCAGGGGCCTGCGGCGGCGGCATGGACCGCGCCGGTTCTGCTTGGGGCGGTGGGGAAGACGTCTGGTTCAGGCGCGTGGGAATGGTCACGGTCACGGTCACGGTCATGGCTAGGGTCCGGCCTTTCATTCGCCTCGACGGCGCAGTTGCGGGTTCAAGGCGTCGTTCAGGCCTTCGCCGATCAGGTTGATGGCCAGCACGGTCAACAGGATGGCCACGCCGGGCCACACGCTCATCCACCAGGCATCGCGGATCATGGTCCGCGCCGCGCCGATCATGAAGCCCCAGCTCATGAGGTTGCGATCACCCAGGCCCAGGAAGGATAGCGACGACTCCGTCAGGATGGCCGTGGCCACCATGAAGGATGCCGACACGATGATGGGCGACATAGCGTTGGGCAGGATCTGCGTGGCGACGATGCGCGAGGGCTTCTGCCCGATGACGATGGCCGCCTGCACGAATTCGCGCTGCTTCAGCGTCATGAACTCCGACCGCACCAGCCGCGCCGCCGGCGGCCATGAGACCACGGCGATGGCGCCCATGATGGAGTAGATCGAGGGCCCCAGCACGGCCACGATCACCACCGCCATCGCCAGTTGCGGGATGGTCTGGAAGAATTCGGTGAAACGCATCAGCAGGTCGTCGATGCGGCCGCCGCAATAGCCGGCGGTGGCGCCGACCACCACGCCGAACAGCAAGGCCACGCCGGTCGACAACAGTCCTATCATCAGCGACACCCGCGCGCCCCAGACCAGGCCGGCGGTGATGTCGCGTCCCAGCATGTCGGTGCCGAAGGGATAAGCGGGGTCCGTGAAGGGCTTGATCAGCGGCGCGGCCACCATCATCCACGGCGAATCCTCGTACAGGTAAGGCGCGGCGATGGCGGCGAGTACCACCACCACGATGATGGCCAGGCCGATCACCGCGCCGTAGTTGCGTGCGTAGCGTTTGAAAAAGGCCTTCATGCGCCCGCTCCTTGTCCGCCCGCGCCGATGCGGGGGTCGACCAGGCGGTAGATGATGTCCGTGATCACGTTGAAGACGACCACCAGCACGGAGGTCACCAGGAAGATACCCAGCAGCAGCTGGTAATCGCGTTGCAGCAGGGCGTCGAACATCAGCCGGCCGATGCCGGGCCAGGCGAACACGGTTTCGGTGAGCACCGCGCCTCCCGCCATCTGTCCAAGCTGGATGCCGGCGAAGGTAATCACCGGCAGCAGCGCGTTGCGCAACACGTGCGCGCGGATGACACGGCCCGGCGCCACGCCTTTGGCGCGGGCAGTCTTGACGAATTCCATGCCGATCACTTCCAGCATCGAGGCGCGCGTCAGCCGCACATACACGGCCATGAAGAAACATCCCAGCGTGATCACGGGCAAGACCAGATGTTCGGCGATGTCGCCCACCCGGGCCCAGCCGGTCAGATTGGCGCCTACCGTCTCCATGCCGAACGCCGGCAGCCAGCCCAGCAGCACCGAGAACAGCAGAATGCCCATCAGCGACAGCCAGAACAACGGCGTTGCGTACAGAAGCAAGGCGCCGCTGGTGACCACGCTGTCCAGCCAGCGGCCGCGATTGTCATAGCGGGCGCGGGCTGCCACCACCCCCAGCAGCACGCCCAGCACGATGGAAAAGACGAAGGCGCAGCTCATGAGCAGGAACGTGGCCGGCAAGCGCTCGGCGATCAGGTCGATGACCGGCACATGGTTGCGATAGGAAAAGCCCAGGTCCAGCGTGGCCACGCCTTTCAAGTACAAGGCCAACTGGGTCAGCACCGGCTTGTCCAGGCCGAAGGCCGTGCGCAACTGTTCGACGTAAGCGGCATCGCTGGCGCCGGCCTGGCCCGCCAGCACCGCGGCGGGATCGCCGGGTGCCATGCGGATAAGGAAAAAATTGATGATCACCACGCCCAGCACGACGACCAGGGCCTTGCCGACGCGCGACAGGAAGAAAGACAAAAATTTCATGCGGACATCCCCATCCCTATGCCCTGGAAGCGGGCATGCCGCGGCGACAGCCATAACGGCCGCGGCCACGGCTTCAGCCCTTGCATCAGCGCTTGCATCAGGTCCTGCATCAGGCCCTGCAGGCGCCGCCGCGGCGCATTAGCATCACTTGTCCATGTAGACGTCGTCGAAGCTCTCGTTCAGGCCGATGGCCGTCTTCACCAGGTTGTGCACCTTGGCGCGGTACAGCGTGGGATATTCGAGATCGAGCAGGAAGCCGTTGGCGACATCGCCGACCAGCGTAGCCTGGATCTTCGAATAGAGTGCCTGGCGCTTGGCCTGGTCCACTTCGGACGCGGCCTCGTTCCACAGCTTGTCCAGGTCGGGGTTGTTATAGCCCTGCACATTGGCGAACGGCGAACCCTTGACGATGTTCGAGCCTATGTACAAGCGCTGCACGCCCAGGGCCGGGTCGCCGTACTGGTAGGTGAAGCTCATCGTGACGTCGAAGTCCCAGTTGCCGGTGCGGCTGGCCCAGCCGCCGGCATCGGTCGATTCGGTATCGACCTTGAACCCCAGCTGCTCCAGCGCCTGCTTGACGTACTCGCCCAGGCGGTCCCAGGTCGCGCCATACGGGAAGGCCAGTTGGCGGATGGTGTAGTCGCCCGGCTTGATGCCCGATTCCTTGATCAGGTCGCGCGCCTTCTTCATGCTGAAGTCCAGCGCCGGCGTGTTCTTGTCGTAGAACATTTCGGTGGCGACGAAAGGACCGGTGGACGGTTTGCCCAGGCCGAAGAAGATGTTGTCGACGATGAGCTTGCGGTTGAGCGCGGCCATCACCGCCTGGCGCACCTTGACGTTGTCGAAGGGCGGCTTGCGCATATTCATCAGCAGGTAGGCCTGCGGCGAGAACATTTCCCATCCCGCGGTGGTGTACTGCACATTGGGCAGGGCACGCATGCGCTTGACGTCGACATTGTCGATATCGCCGCCACGCAGGACGTCGACCGAACCGCGCTCGAACGCCACCGCGCGCGAGGCGGAATCGGGGATGATGTTGAAGATCAGTTCATCCAGATAGGGCTTGCCCGCTTTCCAGTAATTAGGATTTCGCACCAGCTTGATGTACTCGCCCCGTTTCCATTCCTTGAACATGAAGGGCCCCGTGCCGATCGGCTTCTGATTGGCGGGGTTGGTCATGTAGTCAGTGCCGGCGTAGATGTGCTTGGGCATGATGGGCGCGAAGCCCGGCTCGAAGGCCAGCAGGAAGGCCGGGAAAGGCGACTTCAGCTTGACCACGACGGTCAGGTCGTCGGTCTTGCCGACCGACGCCACGAACTGGTTCAGCAGCACGCGGGCACGGGCGTGCGTCTTGGGCAGCATGTCGGCCAGGGAGAACACCACGTCGTCCGCGGTGAAGGGTTGGCCGTCCTGCCACTTCACGCCCTCCTGCAGATGGAAGGTGTACGTCAGGCCGTCGGCCGAGGCTTCATAGGACTTGGCCAGGCTGGGCTGCGGCTTGAGGTCGGGCGAGTAGGTGAACAGGCTTTCGTATATCTTGCCGGCCACGAACTGGGTCGGACCCTGCTGGTTGATGGCCGTGACGATGACCGGCGGCTCTGGTTGCACGATCATGTTGAGGGTGCCACCGCGCGTTTGCGCTTGTGCGCCGAACGGTAGCGCCGCCGCGATGGCCAGCGCGGCCAGACCGAGTTTGAAGCGATGGTCGAATTTCACAACAAGCCTCCAAGGCAGGAAGTAAGTGCGTCGCCCGGCATGCCTTGTGGGCGCGCCAGAAGTGGAAGAAAGCGGCAATGCGGACTCAGGCCTCGATGTGGCGGCCGAAATCCAGGCGAGGAGGCCGGCGGTGGCGCGGGTCCTCGGGCAGTGATGGTGTGAAGTCCGGCTGCAAGATATTCCCCTTGAATTCCTGGGCGCGGGCCTGTGCCAGTGCGAATCCAGGCTCAATGCGCATTTTTTGTGGACTGTCTTTGAACTGCGGAGCGCAGCGTATCGTATCGAATATTTGGTACTCTCGACAGGGCCAAATTTCTCGCATGACCTGGGGTTATCCCGCAAGCAGTGGTGGGCGCGCTGGGGCGGTTGCCGGGATATGCCGGCGTACCCGATAATCTGATGAACAAGGAGACTCCCCAGTGGCAAAGAAACACAAGATCGCGGTCATCGCCGGCGATGGCATAGGCAAGGAAGTCATGCCGGAAGGCCTGCGGGTGCTGGATGCGGCGGCCGCCCGTTTCGGTATCGACTTCCAGTTCGACCATTTCGACTGGAGCTGCGACTACTACGAGAAGCACGGCAAGATGATGCCGGATGACTGGCGTACCCAGATCGGCGGCCATGAGGCGATTTTCTTCGGCGCCATCGGCTGGCCCGACAAAGTGCCGGATCACGAGGCGCTGTGGGGTTCGCTCTTCCGCTTCCGGCGCGATTTCGACCAATACATCAATCTGCGCCCCGTGCGCCTGATGCCGGGCGTCGTGTCGCCCCTGGCCAATCGCAAGCCGGGCGATATCGATTTCTTCATCGTCCGCGAGAATACCGAGGGCGAGTATTCCAATAGCGGTGGCACGCTGTTCGCCGGCACCGAGCGCGAAATCGTCATCCAGGAAAGCGTCTTCACCCGGATCGGCGCCGAACGCGTGCTGAAGTTCGCATTCGAACTGGCGCGCAAGCGCGGCAAGCACCTGACCGCCGCCACCAAGTCCAATGGCATTTCCATTTCCATGCCCTGGTGGGATGCCCGGGTGGCGGAGATGGCCGAGCAGTACCCGGACGTGCGCTGGGACAAGTTCCACATCGATATCCTGTGCGCGCACTTCGTGCAGCACCCGGACCGCTTCGACGTGGTGGTGGCTTCGAACCTGTTCGGCGATATCCTGTCCGACCTGGGGCCGGCTTGCACCGGTACGATAGGCATCGCGCCCTCGGCCAACCTCAATCCGGAGCGCAAGTTCCCCTCGCTGTTCGAGCCCGTCCATGGGTCGGCGCCCGACATTTATGGCAAGGGTATCGCCAATCCGATCGGGCAGATCTGGAGCGGCGCGCTGATGCTGGATTTCCTCGGCTATCCGGAGGCGTCGCAAGCGGTAGTGAGTGCCGTCGAGGCGGTGCTGGAGCATGGCCCCCGGACGCCGGACATGAAGGGCGACGCGAAGACCGCGGATGTGGGCAGGGCGGTCGCTGAGCGTTTGGCCAAGGCTTGAGGTAAAAAAAGCGTTGAGCGCGTTTTGATCGTCACGGGGAACTGAATGGTTGCCCGTGTTACTGACGCTTCACCAGTCCGCTATCCATGCCCCTGGTCTTGTCCCTGTTTTGGTTCATTAACGCGCGGGGCAATGGTTCGTCACCCTGACATGATGTGGAGTGACATTTGATGTAACAGTCCAATGCGGATTGGCATGGCTGACCATAAATTTACGAAAATCGCAAGGTATCTGACGGGAATTTGAGGATTTGGCTTCTCAGATTCATCAAACTTTCAATTTTGAATGCGGTTGTAAGGTTATAGTCTCCGCTGCAGTGCCGGACCGGCGGACGCGGGGGCGTCCAGTGACACTGGTGGAGCTGCATCCTTATCCGCACCACATGATCACAGAGTTAGAGTTTGGCATTGTTACCTTCTACAAGTTTGACTATTGACACTGCTGAGGGCATTCCCGGTGCCGCGACGCCCCGTACCTATGGTGACGGTGGTGGTGCCGTGCTGTTCAATGGCAAAGTAGGAAATCAGCGCCTGGATCGCTTCTGGCGCAAATTCTATTCGGCCATGCGCAGCCGCCGCATGCAGCACAACCGCCACCTGTGGCCCTATGTGTCGATCAAGCGCGACACGACGGGCGCCATTTCGGCGTTCAAGGCGTTTGGCCATTCGGTGCCCCTCACACCCATCGGCCAGGCCTTTCCGGAAAAGCCGGAACTGCTGCATCTGATTCTCAGCGGTCCGTCGATCGCGGAAATCCAATACGACCGCCTGCCTATCGAGGCAGCGATGGGCGTCAACGGCTCCATTGCGTTGCTGCGCAAGTTCGATATCCCGTTCAAGTATTACTGCGTCATCGACCAGAACTTCGTCCGCCGCCGTATCGACCTGATGCGTGACGTGGTGGCGCGCGACCTGACCCTGTTCGTCACGCCGGACGTGCTGCGCTATCTGATGCAGGGCATTCCTCCGGCCACGTACAAGTGCCGCATCTGCGTCATCGAAGTGGTGTCTGAACGCGCTTTCCAGCCGTCGTCGACGCCGGAAGATCTGCTGGCGCTGGCGCAGGGACGCCCGGAAATGTCGGTGTTCGACGCGGATCGCGCCTTAGGCTTCAGCTTCAATGTGGCACGCGGCGTATTCGACGCCGATACCGTGGCTTACGCCGCCCTGCAGGTCATGGTGGCCGGCGGTGTGAAGAAGATGTATGTGCATGGACTCGATCTGGGCTTTTCCAGCGGCCGCCGGTTCTACGACGAAGGGGCGCGGCCGGAGACCAGCCGCCTGGTGCGTAACTTCGAGCGCATGATAGAGCCGTCCTTCGCGCATGCCGCGCATCTGCTGCAGGATCGGGGCGTGGAGCTCTACAACCTGTCGCTGGATAGCGCGCTGTCGGAGCGCATCATTCCCAAACTGAGTTGGCGCACCTTGCTGGAAACGGCCGAGGCATAGCAGCGTCTGCTGACGACGCATCGCCAACGTGATTCGGGCCGCTGACGCGGCCCGAATCATATATTCCAGTCTTTGGGTAAGGCCCGGGACCCAGCACTCGAATGTGCCCGCGGCCCCCGGCCCGAATCCTTAATGCGCGCCGGCTGCCGCCTCCGCTGCGCCACCGCCGCCCCTGCTCCTGTTCGGGCGGGCAAACCAGACCAGCACGATCAGCATCAGGAAGATCACCGCCGAGGCGTAAAACACATCCAGCGCCGACATCGTGAACGCCTGGGCATTGACCAGTCCATCCACCGCGGTAAGTGATTGCTGCGGCGACAGGCCGGCAGCCGACAGCGACTGCACCGCCTGGTCGAATGCCTGCGTGCCCGCCGTGGCTGTTTCGGTCAGGTGTGCGTGGTGCATGGTCGCGCGGTTTTCCCAGAGGGTGGTGGCGATGGACGTGCCGAAGCCGCCCATGGTCAACCGGCAGAAGTTGGACAAGCCCGAGGCTGCCGGAATACGCCAGGGTTCGATGCCGGAAAGCGTGATCGAGGTCAGCGGCACGAAGAAGGCCGCCATGGCCGCGCCCTGGATGATGGTCGGAATGACCAGGTTGCGCATGTCGGTCTGCGGCGTGAAGCCGGAGCGCATGTAGCACACCAGCGCAAATACGCAGAAGGCGAATGTGACGATATGGCGGGGATCGCGCGTGGCCAGCAGCTTGCCGACGACCGGTGTCAGCACGATGGCCAGGATGCCCACCGGCGCGGTGACGATGCCGGCATCCGTCGCGGTGTAGTTCATATTGCTTTGCAGCCACAGCGGCAGCAGCACGACATTGCCGAAGAACACGCCATAGGCCACCGCCAGCGTCACCGCACCGACGGTGAAATTGCGGATCTTGAACAGGCGCAGGTCCACCACCGGGTGGGCGTCGGTCAGTTCCCAGATCACGAAGAACACGAAAGCGATGATAACTATGACGGCCAGGGTAAGGATGGTGGAACTCTGGAACCAGTCCAGCTCCTTGCCCTTGTCCAGCATCACCTGCAGCGCACCGACCCAGACCACCAGCAGCACCAGGCCAACCTTGTCGATGGGCCGCTTCTGCGTGACCGATTCACGCTTGCCATAGATGCGCCAACTGACCCACGCGGCCAGCAAGCCGACCGGTACGTTGATGTAGAAGATCCAGGGCCAGGTGTAGTTGTCGGAGATCCAGCCGCCCAGCAGTGGCCCGGCCACGGGCGCCACTAGGGTGGTCATGGCCCACACCGCCAGCGCCATGCCGGCTTTCTCCTTGGGAAAGCTGGCCAGCATCAGGGCCTGCGACAGTGGAATCATGGGGCCGGCGACGGCGCCCTGCAGCACGCGGAAGCCGATCAGCGCTTCCAGCGTGGGCGCGAAGCCGCACAGCCACGAGGCCAAGACGAACAGCAGGGTGGACGCCAGGAACAAGCGCACCTGGCCGAAGCGCTGCGTCAACCAGCCCGTCAGCGGCACGGTGATGGCATTGGCCACCGCGAACGACGTGATGACCCAGGTGCCCTGGCTGGTGCTGACTCCCAGATCGCCCGATATCGTCGGTATCGACACGTTGGCGATGGAGGTATCCAGCACGTTCATGAACACCGCGGTGGACAGCGCCACCGCGCCGATGATGCGCGTGGCCCCTTGCAGGGGAGCGTAGGTGCCGGCCGCTGGGGCCGGCGCGGCCGGGGCAGCGCCCGCGTTGGAGGTTTGCTCGCTCATGGCGTGTACTGGATCGGATCGGTGTTGGGTCGCGGTGGCGGGTAGGACGGCGCTTGACGCTATTGGGCCAGGTTGGCCGCGATGATCTTCTGGATCAAGGCGTCGGCTTCCTTGTGATCAGGCTCGAAGGCACGCGTGGACCAGACCGGTTCGGTGCGGGTGGCCTGGGTCACGGCCGCGCCTTCCTGCTTGCTGACGTCGACCTCGACGTCCATCGACAGGCCGATGCGCAGGGGATGTTCCTGCAACTGCTTGGGATCCAGGGCGATGCGCACGGGCACGCGCTGGACCACCTTGATCCAGTTGCCGGTGGCATTCTGCGCCGGCAGCAGGGCGAACGCGCTGCCGGTACCCGCGTCCAGGCCAACCACCTTGCCGTGGTACTTGACGTCGCTACCGTACAGATCGGCGGTCAGCTCCACGTCCTGGCCCACGCGCATCTTGCGCAACTGGCCTTCCTTGAAGTTGGCTTCCACCCATACCTGGTCCAGCGGCACGATGTTCATCAGCGTATTGCCGGGGGCCACGCGCTGGCCGACCTGCACGCCACGGCGCGCCACCATGCCGGTCACCGGCGCCGGCAGCACGGTGCGCGAAGTCGCCAGCCATGCGTTGCGCACGTTGGCGGCGGCTTCCTGCACATCCGGATGCTGTTCGACCGAGGTGCCATGCGTCAGGGCCTGGTTGGTGGCCAGCTTGGCCTTGGATGCCGCCAGCGAGGCCTTGGCCTGGGCCAGGCCGGACTCGGCGCTCTTCAGCGTGGTCTGGGCATGCAGGATTTCCTCGCCGCTGACGCCGCCGGACTTGGCCAGGGCCTGGCGCCGCGACAAATCGCTGCGGGCACGCGCCAGATCCGCCTGGGCGCGTTCGATATCGGCCAGGCGCACGTCCACGTCGGCGGCCAGCGCATCGTTCTGCACGTACAGCGTGCGCACCTGGCGCACCGTCTGGCCCAGTTTGGCGACGGCTTGCGCCAATGCGATGTCGGTGTCGGCCGGGTCCAGGCGGATGATGGGCGCGCCGGCCTGCACGGTTTCGGTGTCGTCGGCTTCGATGGCGACCACCGTGCCAGGCACCTGCGGGGTGATCTGTACCAGGTTGCCATGGACGTAGGAGTCGTCGGTGCTTTCGAAGTGCGAACCGACCACCCACCACCAGATGGCATAGGCGATGGCGATCAGGATGAAAACACCGGTGGCCAGCAACATCAGGCGTTTGCGGGCGGGATTGGAAGTCTGCGGGGCATTCATGACGTAGTGTCCAATGGGTTCAATGGGTGTTGTTCTTGGCGTCCGCGGAGGCCGCGGTGGCAGCGGTCGCCGCCGGGGCGGCCCCGCCTGGGGTGCTGGTCTCCACGTAGCCGCCGCCCAGGGCCTTGGCCAGGTCGGCGTCCAGCTTGTACGCACGGAAACGCAGGTCGGTGTCCAGGCGCGCCTGCACCAGCACACTGTCTTGCGCGATCAGCACGGTCAGGTAGTTGCCCAGGCCGGCGCGATAGCGGTTCACGGCCAGCTCATAGGCGGCGTCGGTGGACGTGCGCGCCTGGCGCTGTTCCGTGGTTTCCCGTTCGAGCAGGCGCAAGGCATCGAGGGCGTCGGCGGTCTGGCGCACGGCCGTCAGCACGGTCTGGTTGTAATCGGCCACCGCCAGGTCGGCATCGGCGCGGCGGCCGGCCAGGTTGGCGTTGAGTTCGCCGTTGTTGAACAGCGGCAGCGAAATCGCCGGGCCGATGTTGGCCGCGCGGCTGCCGGCGTCGAACAGATTGCCGGTTCCCAAGGCCTGCAAGCCGATGAAGGCGGTCAAGTTGACGTTGGGATAGAACTGCGCCTTGGCGACGTCGATTTCTTTATTGGCGCCCTCGGCGCGCCAGCGCGCGGCCGTGACATCGGCGCGGTGGCCCAGCAACTCCAGCGGCACGCTGGCGGGGATGATCCCTGCCGGTGTCGTCATGTTGGCCGCGGTCAGGCGCTGGCCCCGCTCAGGGCCCGCGCCGACCAGGGCGGCTACCTGATTGCGCAGTTGCGCCAGTGTGGTCTCGATCTGGGTCAGCTGCACTTTGCCGGCGGCCAGCGCGGCATCGGCCTGCTTGACCTCCACTTGCGTGTCCAGGCCGGCGCTGAAGCGTTGGGTGGTGATGGACTGGACGTTCTCGCGCTGCTTGAGGATGCTGCGCAGGACGTCGCGCTGCGCGAATGCGTCCTGCAGATTCAGGTAGGCCTCGACCACGCCGCTGCTCAGCATGACGCGCGCCGCCTGGCGGTCGGCTTCGGCGGCTTGCTGTTGCGACAGCGCTGCTTTCAGATGGGCGCTGTTCTTGCCCCAGAAATCCAGCTCGTAGCTGAAATCCAGGCCCAGGCGGTTATCGCTTTGCACCGAGCCGGCCAAAGGCGCGGGGTAGATGTAGTTCTTGGAGATGTGCTCACGCTGCAGGCTGTAGTCCGCGTCGACGCGCGGCAGCAAAGGCGCGCGGGCGCTGCCCACGGCGGCGTTGGCCTGGGCCAGGCGGGCCTGTGCGGAGGTCATCGTGGGGCTGTTGGCCAGCGCTTCTTCAATCAAGGCATTCAACTGGCTGTCCTGGTAGCGTTGCCACCATTTGTCCGTGGGCCAGTTCGCGGTCGACGTGCTCAGGCCCAGCGTGGCCCCGTCGACCTGCTTGACCGGTTCGGTACCTGGCTCCATCAGCGCGCAACCGCCCAACGTCAGGACCAGCAAGGAGCTCAATAAGCGTTTCATAGGACGAAAGATTGAAGAGTGTAGCGTTCAGTAGTTGTTCAGGATGTAATTGACTAGGCAGCAATTGGAGCGAAAAAGGGCGCCCAGCCATGATACGCCGTTACTTGGGCGGCGGTACCGGCGCCGACCCATTGGCCAGCATGCGGCGCATGAAATGAGACAGCATCTGGGCCTCGCTTTCGGTGAACCCGCGCATGAAGTGGTTCAAGGTACGGGCAATGATCGCGGGGATCTGCCGGGTGATGGCCGCGCCTTCCTCGGTGACTTCGATCTTGACCACGCGGCGGTCTTGCTCGCTGCGCTGGCGGCGCAACAGACCCTTGGCTTCCAGGCGATCCAGGGTACGCGTCATGGCGCCGGTGTCGACGTCGGATATGCGCGCCAATTCGGCGGCGGTTTCGGCGCGTCCCATGCTCACCATGGCCAAGGGCCGCCATTGGCTGGCGGTCAGCCCCAACGGCGAGACTTCCTGGTCCAGCGCCCGGCTGAATGAGTTGGTCACCAGTTTGATCAGATACCCAGGGTTCTCTTCGAACATCTGCATGCGGTCGCACCGATAGGGGGGCGACGCGTCTGAAGCGTCCGAAGTGTCTGCTGTGTCAGGGAGTTCATTGTCCATGGGAGTGAATATAGTTGCCTAAGCAGTGATTGTCAATGACGGCGTGACCATTCGGAAGCGTGCAAGGGCTGGTGTTGCGGCTGTGCCGAAAGGGCGAGGCGCTGCTGCCCGTCGGCCGCCTGCCCGGGGCGGGTGGCCTGGCGAGCGTCCCGGGCCAGGCGTCGTTCGCCAGGGGCGCACAGAAATTAAGTGCAAACGATGCGTCCGCGCACATAAAATCCCGTGCATGACATTGACGCCTGCCTCATCGGCCAAGATCCCTGCCACGCCTTCCAGGTTTACCCATCGCGCAGTCGGCTTCACGCTTGCCGCCCTGGGCGCCATCCTCTTCTCGGGCAAGGCCATCGTCGTCAAGTTCACCTATGAATACGGCGTGGATGCGGTCACCTTGATCGCGTTTCGCATGCTGTTTTCGCTGCCGTTCTTCGCGGTAATCGCGCTGGATCAGGCGCGCCGCGCGCGGCGTGGCCAATTGCCGGTGCTGACGATGAGCGAGCGCGCGCGCGTGGTGGTGCTGGGCCTGCTGGGCTACTACCTGTCCAGCTTTCTCGATTTTCTTGGCCTGCGCTATATCAGTGTCGGCTTGGAACGCCTGATTCTTTTCCTGTCGCCGACGCTGGTACTGCTGATCACGGCGTTCTGGCTCAAGCGTCCCATTGCGCGCCGCCAATGGGTAGCCTTGGGCTTGTCCTACGCCGGCGTGGTGCTGGTTTTCGCGCATGACCTGTCGCAGTCGCGCAGCGATGCGATATGGTTGGGCGCGGGCTTCGTGTTTGGGTCGGCGCTGACTTATGCGGTGTACCTGATAGGCTCGGGCGAGCTGGTCAAGCGGGTGGGATCCACGCGGCTGACGGCCTATGCCATGACGGTGTCCAGCATCGCCTGCCTGATCCAGTTTTTCGTGCTGCATCCCGTGTCGGGGTTGCTCCAGCCCATGGGTTTCTACGGGCTGTCGATCATTCACGCCACCATCAATACCGTGTTGCCCGTGTTCATGATCATGGCCGCCGTGTCGCGCATCGGCGCGCCGCTGGCGGCGCAACTGGGCATGCTGGGACCGGTCTCCGTGTTGTTCCTCGCCTATTGGTTCCTGGGCGAACCGGTGACGTCGTGGCAGTTGGCGGGGACCGGATTGGTCCTGGCCGGCGTCTTCGCGCTTACCGGCGGCCGCCGCGCCCCCCTGAAGGAGGCGAAGACCGGGAGCGCCTCGGCATGACCTCGTACACTTTCCGTCCAACCTGTACCCAACGATAAACGCAAAAAAAGGAGCGTTGCATGGCCAGCACTATCGCAAAGGCAATCCAGCTCGAAACCCATGGTGGTCCCGAAGTCCTGAAACTGGTCGAGCTGGAAGTGCCGCCGCCCGGCCCCAAGGAAGTCACGATCCGCCAGCACGCCGCGGGTTTGAACTTCATCGACATCTATTACCGCACCGGCCTGTATCCGCATCCCTTGCCGCATGGCCTGGGTTCGGAAGGCGCGGGCGTGGTCGAAGCCGTCGGCAGCGAAGTGACCCACGTGAAGAAGGGCGATCGCGTCGCTTACGGGCAGAGCCCCCTGGGTGCCTATGCCCAGGTGCGCAACGTGCCGGGCGTGAATGTGGTGAAGCTGCCCAAGGGCATCAGCTTCGATGATGCCGCCGCCATGATGCTCAAGGGCCTTACGGTGCAATACCTGTTTCGCCAAACCTACCGCCTGCAAGGTAATGAGACGATTCTTTTCCATGCGGCCGCCGGTGGCGTGGGCCTGATTGCCTGCCAATGGGCACGCGCGCTGGGCGTGAAATTGATCGGCACGGTGTCCAGCCCGGAGAAGGCGGAACTGGCGAAGGCGCACGGCGCCTGGGCCACTATCGACTATTCGCGCGAGAACGTCGCCGAGAAGCTGTTGGAGCTGACCGGCGGCAAGAAGGTGCCGGTGGTGTATGACGGCGTCGGCAAGGACACGTGGGAAGCGTCGCTGGACTGCATCGAGCCGCGCGGCCTGATGGTCAGCTTCGGCAATGCTTCCGGCCCGGTCAGCGGCGTGAACGTGGGCATTCTCAACCAGAAGGGTTGCCTTTACCTGACGCGGCCGTCGCTCGGTCTGCACATCAACACGCTGGACAAGCTGCAGTCCGCGTCCAGCGAGCTGTTCGACCTGGTGAGCAAGAAGAAGATCAAGTTGAACATCGGCCAGCGTTATCCGCTGGCCGAAGTGGGCGAGGCGCATACCGCGCTGGCGGCGCGCAAGACGACGGGCGCGACCATACTGACGCTCGATTGAACCCATGGCGCGCGGTGGTTTCGCCGCCGCCGCGCGCTGGGTTTTGCTGACAGGGGCGTACAGGGCTGCGCCTCTGTCACATTACAGTCACTCGCATTTTGACCACAGTCGGTCACGTCTCTCATCCTTGCGGCTGGGCTAAGGTGGATGTGTCCCTGACATAAGGAGATGCGACATGACTCGAAAACTATTGGCTTTGGTATTGGCGTCCACCGCGGTGGGGAGCCTTGCGGCCTGCTCACATCCGACCGTTGTGCAGACCAAGGACGGACAGCAGATCGTCGCCCCGGATGAGCCGGAATACAACAAGAAGTCCGGTACCTATCAGTACGAGGACAACGGCAAGAAGGTCCAGATCAACAAGGACGACGTCCATTCGATGCAGGAAGTGAAGTAGGGGGCGGCGAGCCACTCGCTCCACGCTTGAATCAGCGCAAAAAAAGGCCCGCGCCCTTGCACGTATGCATGGCGCGGGCCTTTTCACGGCATCAGGGCAGGCTCAGCCCTGGCTGTGTTCCTGGTGATAGCGTGCCACGGTTTCGACTTCGTTCTTCGAGCCGAGGATGACACTGACACGTTGATGCAATTGCGTGGGCTGGATGTCGAGGATGCGTTGGGTGCCGTCGATGGCGGCGCCGCCGGCCTGTTCGATCAACAGGCTCATGGGATTCGCTTCGTACATCAGGCGCAGCTTGCCCGGCTTGTTCGGCTCGCGTGAGTCCCACGGGTACATGAAGATGCCGCCGCGCGTCAGGATACGGTGGACGTCGGCCACCATGGACGCCACCCAGCGCATATTGAAGTCCTTGCCGCGCGGGCCGGTCTTGCCGGCCAGGCAGTCGTCGATGTAATGCTTCACAGGCGCTGCCCAGTGACGCATGTTCGACATATTGATGGCGAACTCCTTGGTGTCTTCGGGGATGCGCATGTTCTCGTGCGTCAGCACCCACGAGCCCATTTCGCGGTCCAGGGTGAAGCCGGCCACGCCGTTACCCACGGTAAGGACCAGCATGGTCTGCGGTCCATACACGGCATAGCCCGAGGCCACCTGCTTGGTGCCCGGTTGCAGGAAGTCCTGCTCGGTCACGGCCTGCCCGGGCGTGTCGTGGTGCGCGCGCAGCACCGAGAAGATGGTGCCGATGGACACGTTGACGTCGATGTTCGACGAACCGTCCAGGGGATCGAACAGCAGCAGGTATTCGCCCTTGGGGTAGCGGTTGGGGATGGGATGGATGGTTTCCATTTCCTCCGATGCCATGCCGGCCAGGTGGCCACCCCATTCATTGGCTTCGAGCAGGATCTCGTTGGACATGACGTCCAGCTTTTTCTGCACCTCGCCCTGCACGTTTTCGGTGTCCAGGGCGCCCAGCACGCCGCCGAGCGCACCCTTGCTGACGGCGTGGCTGATGGCCTTGCAGGCGCGCGCCACCACTTCGATCAGCAGGCGGACTTCCGGGCCGACAACCGCGTGTTCACGCTGCTGTTCCACCAGGTATTGGGTCAGTGTCTTACGTTTCAAATGAATCTCCCAGGATGAATGAAGTCAGGCAGCCAGTTCCAGCGCCTTGGACACGATTTCGTTGACGTTGCGTGACAGGCCTGCGTGCGCGCGGACGGCTTCCAGCGCGCGCTGCATGGGCGCGCGCAGGGCCGGCGTATAGCGGGCCCAGTTGTCCAGGCCGCGCGCCAGGCGGGCAGCGATTTCGGGGTTGAGCGCATCCAGCGCCAACACCTGCTCGACCCAGAAGTCGTAGCCGCTACCGTCGGGCAGGTGCAAGCCGCGTGCGTTGTTCAGGCAGAATTGGAACACCAATGCCCGCGCGCGATTCGGATTGCGCAGGGTGAACGCAGGGTGCGCCATCAATCCGCGCACCGTCGCCACCGATGTCGAGCGCGCCGTGGCCTGCAGCGCGAACCACTTGTCGATGACCAGCGGATCCTGCTGCCATTGTTCATAGAACTCGCTCAAGGCCTGCGTGGCAGCGTCGGCCGGGCCATGGTTCACCAGCGCGCCCAGGGCGCCCAGACGGTCCGTCATATTGCTGGCCTGCGCGTACCGCGCGCGCGCCCAGGCCAGGGCGCGGGTGTCGCCCGCCGCCATCAGGTGCGACAGGGCCAGGTTCTTCAGGGCCCGCCGCCCCGCGGGCAGCGGTGCGGGGCTGTACGCGCCCGGCGTCTGATTGTTCTCGTAGGCATCGCCCCAGGCTTGCGCCAACTGGCGGCCCAGTTCGGCGCGCACGAAATCGCGCGCGATCGCCAGGGCAGGGGGATCGATTTCCGCCATGCGTTCGGCCAAGGTCTTTTCCGAAGGCAGGGCCAGCGCGCGGGCACGGTAGGCCGCATCCAGGCGGGGATCCGTCAGCAGGGTGCGCCAGGCGTCGACGAACGCCGGCTGCAGGCCGAGTGCCGCGCCTTGCTGGGCCTGCGCCGCCAATGCCAGGATCTGGCGCGTGGCCAGTTCCTGGCCTGCTTCCCAGCGGGCGAAAGGATCGGGGTCGTGGGCCGACAGCAAAGCCAGTTCGTCATCACGCCAGGGATATTCGACGATGACCGGTGCGGAAAAACCGCGCAGCAAGGAAGGCACGGGTTCGCGCGGAATATTGTCGAAGACCCACTGCTGGCGGTCGGTGGTCAGTTCCAGCAATACGGTGTCAGCCGCGGCGGCGCCGTCCAGCGACAGCGGCAGGGGCTGGCCCGCGCGGTCCAGCAGGCCCAGCGCGAAGGGGATGTGCACGGGCAGCTTGACGTCGCTTTGGTGACCATTGCGGCCAGCGGTCTTTTCGACGCCCACCGGGGCGCAGCGCTGCGCCAGCGTCACGGTGCAGCGGTGCGCGCCGGCATCGTAGTCCAGCGTCACGCTGACGCGCGGCGTGCCCGCCTGGCGATACCAGCGGCGGAAGACGGACAGGTCACGGCCGGGATGCTGCCGGGTGTAGACCGATTCCATCGCGGCCACGAAATCGTCGCAGGTCACGGCCTGGCCGTCGTGGCGGCGGAAATACTCGTCCATCCCCGCGCGGAAGCCTTCTTCGCCCAGCAGCGTGTGCTGCATGCGGATGACCTCGGCGCCTTTCTCGTAAACGGTAGCGGTGTAGAAGTTGCCGATCTCCTGATAGCTTTCCGGCCGGATGGGGTGAGCCATGGGGCCGGCGTCTTCCGGAAACTGCGCCGCGCGCAGCGTGGCCACGTCATCGATGCGCTTGACCGCGCGCGCGCTGGCGGCGGCCGCCGCATCCATGCCATGGGCCATCACGTCGGCGCTGAATTCCTGGTCACGGAAAACCGTCAGGCCTTCCTTGAGACTCAACTGGAACCAGTCGCGGCAGGTGACGCGGTTGCCGGTCCAATTGTGGAAATACTCGTGGCCGATGACCGACTCGATCCCCTCGTAATTGGCATCGGTGGCCGTGTCGGGGTTGGCCAGCACATAAGCCGCATTGAAGATATTGAGCCCCTTGTTCTCCATGGCGCCCATATTGAAGTCGCGCACGGCGACCACCATGAAGCGGTCCAGATCCAGCTCCAGGCCGAAACGGGTCTCGTCCCAGCGCAAGGCGCGCTCCAGGGACTCCAATGCCCAGGCCGTGCGATCCTCCGAACCCGGGTCGCTATAAACCTGTAGCAGCACTTCACGGCCGCTGGCCGTTTTGGTACGGCTTTCGCGGCAGCTCAATTGGCCCGCTACCAGGGCGAACAGATAGCAAGGCTTGGGAAAGGGATCTTCCCATTCCACTTCCTGGCGCCCATCGGGCAAGGTGCGGCTGGCGACCAGATTGCCGTTGCTCAATAAATGGGGATAGTCGGGCTGGGCACGCAGGGTGACGCGATAGCGCGACATGACATCGGGCCGGTCCGCGAACCAGGTGATGCGGCGAAAGCCCTCGGCCTCGCACTGCGTGAAGAAATTCCCGCCCGATACATACAGGCCCATCAGCGTCGAATTGGCTTGCGGCCGGCAGCGGCTGACGATTTCCAGAACCGCCGTATCCGGCAGGGCGGGCAGGGTCAGGGTGTGCGCGGTCAGCGCATAGCGGCTGGCATCCCAGGCCGCACCGTCGACGTGAACGCTTACCAGTTCCAGTTCGCTGCCGTCCAACACCAACGGCGCCGTATCGCCGGCCACGCGACGACGCAGGGTCAGGCGCGACGTTACCGTCGTCACTGCGGGTTCCAGATCGAACGCCAGGGCCACCTCGGCGATTTCAAACGGGTAGGGCTGGTAGTCCTTGCGATAGATGGTCACGGAAGTATCGGTGCGCATGGGCTATTTTCCCCGGAAAAAAGTAATCAGTCGGCTATTGTAGGACGCGGCCTGAGGCTTGCTGTGCAAAACTTTATACGTTGTGCCCGGTCTCAAGTGAATGAGCAAGACGTATGATGCGTCGCGGCCACCAAGACAAGAGTATGGCCGTTCCCGAGGAGTCGTTCCATGAATCGCTATCTTTATTCGTCACTGTCGCGGTGGGTCCAGGCATGCTGCGTCGCCATGCTGGCATTGGCGCTGGCAGGTTGTGCCACCACCAATACCGTATCGGCGCGGGTGACGTCATTCCAGCGTTGGCCCGATAACGCCACCGGGCAGACCTACCGCTTCGTCGCCGCCAATCCCGGCCAGGAAAACAATCTGGAATATCAGTCTTACCAGGACATGGTACGCGCCGGTATAGGCGCGACCGGTCTCGTGGAAGCGGCCAAGGGTGCGCCGGCGCGATTCAACGTGTCGTTCACTTATGGCGTCGCGCAGACCCAGGTGACGGTGCGTCGACCCTATGATCCCTACTTCTATGGTGGCTACCCCGGGTTTTACGGGCCGCGCGGCTATTGGGGCGGCTTTGGTGGTTATTGGGGGCCTGACTGGGTGGATGTCCCCACCGTTGCGTATCGCAATTCGCTGACACTTTCGATTCATGACAACAGCAATGGCGGCGCTGAAGTGTATCGGGCCACTGCTTATAGCGTATCCGGCGGCGATCGTCTTTTGCAGGCCATGCCTTATCTGGTCCGCGCGATTTTCGACCAGTTCCCTGGCAATAATGGCTCGGAGCGCCACGTCGAGTTTCCCGCAGGACATTGATATTGCGCTTGTTTTAATAGAAATACAATGTACTAAGTCATGAAATAAGTCAGGCGTCTGGTTGATTTATACGGATAAATGAACCCGGAAGCCTGATATATGGCAGTCACAAACAGTCGGCCTACGCTCTGCAGTGTTGGAAAGGGTAAGGTAGGCACGCAGATACAAAAAAACATCGCGCCAGTTGGCGCGATGTTTTTGCTGGCCGGCCCTGTCGGAAAATTCCCGCGGTGCAGCCAAAGGATCTGTCGAGGATGATGATGCTTACTGGATGAGAAAGCTGTCGCGCTTGGCGCCTTCCGCTTCGGCAGCGGTCAACCAACGCGGTGCCTTGCCACGGCCGCTCCAGGTTTCGCCCGTGTCAGGGTGGCGATATTTGGGGGCCACGGCGCGTTTGGCGCGGGGCGCTGCGGGTGCGGCACCCTTGCGCGCGGCTGCCGGCGCGCGGGCCGGTTTGCCGAAAGCGGCGGCAATTTCTTCAGGAGTGATATTGTATTCACGCATCGATCGAATGATCGATGCCACCACGGGCTTGCGCCGTTTGGTGTGCAGCAATTCGGCACGCTTGCGGAGTTTGCCGATTTCCTTTTCTATCTTGGCCTGCTGTGCCGCGTAGTTTTCTCTAACCATGGTGCTGTGATCCTTATTATGGAAATTCGGTTTTCCCGACAGGATGGAAGTTATTGTATCCGCAATGGTACAAAATTTATATGGCTATTATCCTCAGAATTCTTGAATCCATATGTTTCAGCCTAATGATTGTTCAAGGAAAGAATCAACCATGTCGTTCAAAGTCGCCGCGATTCAAATGGTCAGTACACCGGACGTGCGGGAAAATCTCGATGCGGCGGGTACGTTGATCGGACAGGCAGCGCAAGAGGGCGCCACGCTGGTGGCATTGCCCGAGTATTTCTGCCTGATGGGGCGCAAAGACACTGATAAGGTGGCGGCGCGCGAAATGGAAGGGGATGGGCCGATCCAGGCATTCCTGGCGCAGCAAGCGCGCCATCACGGCATATATGTCGTAGGCGGCACTTTGCCGCTGCAATGTCCGGACCCGGCGCGAGTCTATAACACCACGTTTGTATATGGGCCGGATGGTGGACAGATTGCGCGCTATGACAAAATTCATCTCTTCAACTTTCAGCGGGGCACGGATTCGTTTGACGAGGCAACGAGCATAAAGCCCGGGGCGACGCCGCGAGTTTTCGATGCACCCATCGGAAGGATTGGTTTGTCGGTGTGCTATGACCTTAGGTTTCCTGAGCTTTATCGAGCTTTTGGAGACGTTAGCTTGATTTTGGTTCCCGCCGCCTTCACATATACGACTGGCAAGGCGCACTGGGAGTTGCTGCTGCGCGCACGCGCGGTTGAAAATCAGTGCTATGTCCTGGCGCCGGCGCAAGGCGGCGTGCACCCGACCGGGCGCCGCACCTGGGGCCATTCCATGCTTATCGATCCGTGGGGCGAAATTGTCGCGCAGTTGCCGGAGGGGCCAGGCGTGGTGGCGGGTAACATAGACGCTGATCGCTTGAGGGAAGTCCGGACGGCCTTGCCGGCGCTGCGGCACCGCGTCATGTAATGCGTATATTGGGTACACCAGACAATTACTGGCTATCCAGTTTGCGTGAAGAAATTGTGAAAGTTCGACATTGAGTCTCGCCATGAAAATTACCGATCCTGCCATTCAGTCGCTCGCTACCGCTAAAACCCTGCTGCTCGACCCCTGGGGATTGAGCGAGGTTGATATGGCGCGCGCGCTCGGCGAAATATTCACCCACAAGGTGGACTACGCCGATCTTTATTTCCAATACACGCGTAGCGAGGGCTGGAGCCTGGAAGAGGGCATCGTCAAGACCGGCAGCTTTTCCATCGGCCAGGGCGTGGGTGTGCGCGCCATCAGTGGCGAGAAAACGGCTTTTGCGTATTCCGATTCGCTGTCGCCGGAAGCCTTGTTGTCGTCGGCGCGGACGGTGCGCAGCATCGCTCGCCAAGGTGCCGGCAAGGCGCGCGTCACCGCGCCGGCCGACCCCGGCCCAGGGCGCGACCTGTATCCGGCCATCGATCCTTTGCTGACCATGGGCGCGCCCGACAAGGTGGCCCTGCTGGAGCGTGTCGAACGCATGGCGCGGGCGCGTGATCCCCATGTCATCCAGGTCATGGCCGGCCTGGGGGCGGAGTACGACGTGATCCTGGTGGCCGGCAGCGATGGCCGCCTGGCCGCCGACGTGCGTCCGTTGGTGCGCTTGTCCTTGACGGTGATCGCCGAGCGTAATGGACGGCGGGAGATGGGCCATGCGGGTGGCGGCGGCCGTTCCGGGCTGGCGTATTTCACCGACGACATCCTGCGCGGCTATGTCGAGCACGCCGTGCATGAGGCCATGGTCAACCTGGATGCGCGTCCCGCGCCTGCCGGCGAGATGACGGTCGTGCTGGGCTCGGGCTGGCCCGGCATACTGCTGCACGAGGCCGTGGGCCACGGCCTGGAGGGCGATTTCAACCGCAAGGGCTCCAGCGTGTTTTCCGGCCGCATCGGCGAGCGCGTGGCGTCCAAGGGCGTGACCGTCATCGACGACGGCACCATCCCGGATCGCCGGGGTTCCTTGAATGTCGACGACGAAGGCAATACGACGCAGCGTAATGTCTTGATCGAAGACGGCATTCTGCGTGGCTATATGCAGGACACCATGAACGCCCGGTTGATGAAGACGTCCGCCACCGGCAATGGCCGGCGCGAATCATTCGCGCATTTGCCCATGCCGCGCATGACCAATACGTACATGCTGGCGGGTGCGACGCCGCCCGAGGAAATCATTTCGTCGGTCAAGCGTGGCTTGTATGCGGTCAATTTCGGCGGCGGCCAGGTGGATATCACCAGCGGCAAGTTCGTGTTCTCCGCGTCCGAGGCCTACATGATTGAAAACGGCAAGGTGACGTATCCCGTCAAGGGCGCCACCCTGATCGGCAATGGTCCGGACGCCATGACCAAGGTCACCATGATCGGTAATGACCTGCGCCTGGATTCCGGCGTGGGCACGTGTGGCAAGGAAGGCCAGAGCGTGCCGGTGGGCGTGGGGATGCCGACGGTGCGGATGGAAGGCCTGACCGTGGGTGGCACCGCGTGATCGAGCAGGGTGCGCGGACTGGTGATCGGATGATCCGTGAATTTTTTGATTCGTGGTTTTTCCCGGGCGGCTTTCTTATGACAAAAATTTGTGCTATGGTTGCCGCCATGAATACCGCAGTCCAGTCCGTCGGCGCAGGCCGATTTTATTTTTATTTTGGCTTTCCGATGCCGCTGGCGGAGGAAGGATTGCGCGCATACTGAAGTTTGCACAGAATCCCCCCAAAAAAGCCGCCAGCTAACTGGCGGCTTTTTTTATGTCCGCCAGCCTGGCTACCCCACCCAGGAAGGAAATAACGTGTCTCACAATACCGACGATCTGCGCATCCGCGAAATCAAGGAACTGACTCCCCCCGCGCATGTGATGCGTGAATTTGCGTGTACCCAGACTGCTTCCGCGGTGGTGCACGACACGCGTCAGGCCCTGCATCGCATTCTGCATGGCATGGACGACAGGCTGGCCGTGGTAATCGGCCCTTGCTCCATCCATGACACCAAGGCGGCGCTGGAATATGCGGATCGCTTGAAGGGCGTGCGTGAGGCGTTGAAGGCGGATCTGGAAATCGTCATGCGCGTGTATTTCGAGAAGCCGCGCACCACGGTGGGGTGGAAAGGGCTGATCAACGATCCCGATCTGGACGGCAGCTTCAATATCAACAAGGGCGTGCGCTTGGCCCGCGAAGTCCTGCTGGAAATCAATGATCGCGGCGTGCCCGCCGGTTGCGAATTCCTCGACATGATTACGCCGCAATATATTGCCGACCTGGTTTCGTGGGGGGCCATAGGCGCGCGCACGACGGAAAGCCAGGTGCACCGTGAACTGGCGTCGGGCCTGTCCTGCCCGGTGGGATTCAAGAACGGCACGGACGGCAATATCAAGATCGCGGTGGACGCCATCAAGGCGGCCTCGCAGCCGCACCATTTCCTGTCGGTGACCAAGGGCGGCCATTCGGCCATCGTTTCCACCGCCGGGAATGAGGACTGCCACGTCATTCTGCGCGGTGGCAAGACGCCCAACTACGATGCCGCCAGCGTCGAGGTGGCTTGCCAGGACCTGGCGAAGGCGGGCCTGGCGCAGCGCCTGATGATAGACACCAGCCACGCCAACAGCAGCAAGAAGCCGGAAAACCAGCCCATGGTGGCCGACGACATTGCCCGCCAGATGGAAGCAGGCGATACGCGCATCGTGGGCCTGATGATCGAAAGCCATCTGCTGGCGGGGCGCCAGGATCTGGTGCCGGGGCAGCCGTTGACCTACGGCCAGAGCATCACGGATGGCTGCATCGATTGGGATTCGTCGGTGCAAGTGCTGGAGCGCCTGGCGAAAGCCGTGCGCGAGCGGCGCCGCAACGGTTCGGCCAGCGGGAAGTAACGCCCCCCGTACCGCGCGGAGCGCGGCCCCCCCAAGGGGGCGGCTCCGGCCGGCCGGCTGCGCCGGTCCGCGGTGTCCCCGATCGCGTAGACCTGGGCAATGCACAGGTCTTTTCTTTTTTCCGCGCTGCATGGAGCGTCGCTCGCTACCGTTCTGCGCTTGGCTCTGTGGTTGCGTAAAATGTGGGGTTTCGGTGCTGCGGCGCCGACCCGATTCTTCTTAGGAATGCCATGAACGCGCCCTTGCATGCCGACACCTTGCGTCGCCCGATTCCCGCCGCCTGTCTGAATGAGCTGGGCGCAATTTTTGGTGAACGATTGTCGGTCGCGCAGGCCGTGCGTGAGCATCATGGCCATGACGAGTCGCCGTATCCGGACGTCCTGCCTGATGCGGTGGTATTCGCGCTGAGCACTGACGAAGTCGCGGCTTTTGCCCGCATATGCAACGAATACCGGGTGCCGGTCGTGCCGTATGGCGCGGGTTCTTCGTTGGAAGGGCATCTGTTGCCGGTGCAGGGTGGCATCACCCTGGATCTGTCGCGCATGAATGCGGTATTGACGCTCAATGCCGAGGACTTCACCGTGACCGTGCAGGCCGGGGTGACGCGTAAGCAGCTGAACGAGGAAATCCGCTCGACCGGTTTGTTTTTTCCGGTGGATCCGGGGGCCGATGCCAGCTTGGGGGGCATGGCGGCGACACGGGCGTCGGGTACGAATGCCGTGCGTTACGGCACCATGCGGGAGAACGTGTTGTCGCTGACCGTGGTGACGGCGGACGGCCGCGTGGTGCGCACTGCCAGCCGCGCGCCCAAATCGTCGGCCGGCTACGACCTGACGCGTATCTTCGTGGGTAGCGAAGGCACTCTGGGCATCATTACCGAAGTGACCGTGAAGCTGTATCCGCAGCCGGAGGCCGTATCGGCGGCGGTCTGCAATTTCTCGACCTTGGGCGATGCTGTCGACAGCGTCATCGAGATCATGCAGATGGGGATTCCGGTCGCGCGTGTGGAGTTCATGGACGAGCATGCCGTGCGTTCCGTGAACCTGCACAGCAAGCTCGAGCTGCGCGAAACGCCGCTACTGGTCTTTGAGTTCCACGGCAGTGCCGCGGGTGTGCAGGAGCATGCCCAGGCGGTGCAGGACATCGTGCGCGAGCATGGCGCGATGGATTTCGACTGGGCCGAGCGTCCGGAAGACCGCAGCCGTTTGTGGTCGGCGCGCCACAACGCTTATTTCGCCGGCTTGCAACTGCGTCCTGGCTGCCGGGCCAGCACCACTGATGTTTGCGTACCCATCTCGGCCTTGGCCGATTGCGTGCGCGAGACCGCGCAGGATCTGGCTGACGCGCCGTTTCCCTTCACCATCGTGGGCCATGTCGGCGATGGTAACTTCCACGTGCTGATGTTGCTCGATCCGGACAGTGCTGAAGAGTGGCAGGCGTCCGAGCGCATCAACCACTCCCTGGTCCGTCGCGCTATCGCGGCCGATGGCACGTGCACGGGCGAACATGGTGTCGGCTTGCACAAAATGCAGTTCCTGGAAGAAGAACACGGCCCCGACGCCCTGGCCTTGATGCGCAGCCTGAAACACGCCTTCGATCCCAACAACATCCTCAACCCCGGCAAGATCTTCGCTTGGTAGCAGGGGAATACTCCAGTGCTTCGAATACAAGGTGCTCTAGTCACGAGCAGGAATGTTTTCCAACGTCCCGAACACGAGACGCTTTGAAGCAAGATTGTTTTCCGATGCTTCGAATACAAGATGCACTAGGGCATGATTGTTTTCCGATGCTTCGAATACAAGATGCACTAGGGCATGATTGTTTTCCGATGCTTCGAATACAAGATGCACTAGGGCATGATTGTTTTCCAACGCTTCGAACACGAGATGTTCTAGGGAATGATTGTTTCCAAAGCTTCGATCACGAGATGTTCTAGGGAACGGTTGTTTCCAAAGCCTCGATCACGAGATGCTCTAGTCACGGGCAGGGGGCAGTCCGCGGGCGGCTGTTGGAAGCGCCGAGAGAGATCAACTGACAGGGCGCACGGGTGTGGCCGAGGGTAGTTTGTCGCGGAGCGGCAAACCGCGGACCTGCCGCCTGCGGACTGCCCCCTGCCCGGGACGGCCTTAGCACCTGAGCGCCTCGATCACTCCTGAGCGCGCCAATCCACACCCGAGCCAGCCAACCCACACCCGAGCCAGCCACTCCACACCTGAGTCCCCCAACCCCCAATAAACAAATAACCTTAGGTACGACCTGTGGTCCAGCGTCAACACGCCCCACCCCCCAGGGTAAATCCCGGCATGTACTAATCCGTCCCTCGCGCTATCGTGTCCGACATGGATAAGAAGGCAGAGACCGATCTCACAGACGCTCAAAGCGCGCCCCCCGCAGCGCCCGATCTCATCGCGGCCCTCCAAGCGGTATTACCCTCCCACTGCATCCTGCATCGAGAAGAAGACACCCGTCCTTTCGAGTGCGACGGCCTGTCGCTCTACCGTGCCTTGCCGGCCGTCGTCTGCCTGCCCGAAACCGAAGCGCAGATCCAGGCAGTGATGCGCATCTGCCGCAAACTCAACGCTCCCGTGGTGCCGCGCGGCGCCGGCACCGGCTTGTCCGGCGGCGCCATGCCCCATCCGCAGGGCGTACTGCTGGGCCTGTCCAAGCTCAACCGCATCAAGCATATCGATACCGACAACGCCACCGCCGTCATCGAACCCGGCGTGCGCAACCTGGCAATCTCCGAAGCCGCCGCGCCTTACGGCCTTTACTACGCCCCCGACCCATCGAGCCAGATCGCCTGCTCGATCGGCGGCAACGTCGCCGAGAACTCCGGCGGCGTGCGCTGCATGAAGTATGGCCTCACGGTCCACAACATCTTGCGCGTGCGCGTCGTCACCATCGACGGCGACATCGTCGAACTTGGTTCGGAGGCGCCCGATGCGCCCGGCCTGGATCTGCTGGCGGTCTTCATCGGTTCGGAAGGCATGCTGGGCGTGGTCACCGAAATCACCGTCAAGCTGCTGCCGAAACCCGCCTGTGCCCAAGTGCTGCTGGCCAGCTTCAACAGTGCGGAAGCCGCCGGCAATGCGGTGACCAAGATCATCGGTGCCGGCATCATCCCCGCCGGTCTGGAAATGATGGACCGCCAAGCGATTCACATGGTGGAACCCTTCGTGCAGGCCGGCTACGACATGGACGCGCAGGCTATTCTGCTGTGCGAATCAGACGGCACGCGTGAAGAAGTCGCGCATGAAGTCGAACGCATGGAAGCCGTGCTGCAATCCGCCGGCGCCACGCGTTTGCAAGTATCCACGTCCGAACCCGAGCGCCTGCGCTTCTGGGCCGGCCGCAAGAATGCGTTTCCCGCGGCGGGCCGTGTGTCGCCGGACTATTACTGCATGGATGGCACCATTCCGCGCCGCCATCTGGCGCGCGTGTTGAATGCCATCGAACAGATGGAAGACGAATTCGGTTTGCGTTGCGCCAACGTCTTCCACGCGGGCGACGGCAATCTGCATCCCTTGATTCTTTTCGATTCAAACAAGCCGGAAGAGACCGAACGCGCCGACAAATTTGGCGTGGCGATACTCGAACTGTGCGTACAAGTAGGAGGCACCGTGACTGGAGAGCACGGCGTGGGCATGGAGAAAATCAATCAAATGTGTGTGCAGTTCTCGCGCGAGGAACTCGACACCTTCCTGGCTGTAAAGCGGGCGTTCGATCCGCGTTGCCTGCTGAACCCTCAAAAGGTGATACCGACGCTGGCGCGCTGCGCGGAGTACGGCAAGATGCACGTACACGGCGGCGAACTGCGTTTTCCTGATCTTTCGCGCTTTTAAGTCCGGGCCAGTTCATGGAATTCGTCCTGTCGGAGTTGTGCGACCAGGTCATGACCGCGCACGCCGGGCATAAACCCATCTTCATCACGGGTGGCGGCAGCAAGGCCTTCTATGGCAACCATCGGCCCTTGCGGCCGCAGGACGGCCATTGCCTGCTCGACGTCAATGCTTATCAAGGCATCGTCAATTATCAGCCTTCCGAACTGATGGTCACGGTGCGCGCTGGCACGCCTTTGCAAGACCTGCAGGCCGAATTGGCCGAGCAGGGCCAGATGCTTGCCTTCGAGCCGCCGCATTACGGCGCCGGCGCCACCGTGGGCGGCTGCGTGGCCACCGGCTTGTCGGGCCCGCGCCGCATGAGTGCGGGAGCGGTGCGCGATTTCGTACTGGGGGCGCGTCTGCTCGACGCGCAGGGCCGCGTACTGAATTTCGGCGGCGAGGTGATGAAGAACGTCGCGGGATATGACGTATCGCGCCTGCTGGCTGGCTCGCAGGGCATCTTCGGCGCCATCCTGGAGGTCTCGCTGAAAGTGGTGCCGCGGCCGATGGAAGAATTGACGCTGTGCCTGGAGGCCGACGAAACGCAGGCCCTGGCCTTATTCGCGCGCTGGCGCGGGCTGCCCATGCCGGTGTCGGCGACGGCATGGTTGCCGGTGCCGGGCACGCCTGGCCAGCTTTGGGTACGGCTGTCGGGCGCGCCGCCGGCCATCGCAACGGCCCGGGTGCGCATCGGCGGTGAGGCTGTCGATGCTGCAGCGGCGGCGGATCACTGGACATCCTTGCGTGAGCAGACGCATTCTTTCTTCGACCGTGGTCGCAGCCTGTGGCGTATCGCGGTGCCGCCTTCGACGCCCCCGTTAGGCCTGGGGCCTACCTTGATGGAATGGGGCGCCGGCCAACGCTGGCTCAGTGTGGGCACCGATGGCAACGGTGATGGCAGCAATGGCAGTAGCAACGGCAATAACAATGGCAGTAGCAACGGCAACCGCAACGGCAACGGCAACGGCAACGGCAACGGCAACGGCAACGGCAATGGCAGTAGCAATGGCAATGGCTACGCCGACGTCCTGCGCGCGGCGGCCCAGGCGCGCGGCGGCCACGCCACGTTGTTCCGGCCGGCGCATCAGCGGGACATTCCCGCTGATGGCGTCTTCCATCCTCTGGCAGCGGGCGTGGCCCAGCTCACGCGCCGGCTGAAGCAAGAACTCGACCCTCTGGGCCTGTTCAATCCGGGCCGGCTGATCCTGGAGCTATGACGCATCATGCAGACCCAAATCGCATCGTGGGCACGCGACACCGACTTCGGCCAGGAGGCCGATGCCATTCTGCGGCGTTGTGTGCACTGCGGCTTTTGCACCGCCACGTGCCCTACCTACCAGGTGCTGGGAGACGAGCTGGACAGCCCGCGCGGCCGCATCTACCTGATCAAGCAGATGCTGGAGGGCGCCGCGCCGGGACCGTCGACCCAGACTCACCTGGATCGCTGCCTGACCTGCCGCAATTGCGAAACCACCTGTCCTTCAGGCGTGCAGTACGGGCACCTGCTGGACATCGGCCGCAATCTGGTCGAGCAGCGTGTGCCGCGCCCCTGGCGTCAGCGGCTCACGCGCGCCTTGCTGCGCAAGGGCCTGAATTCGCCCCTGTTCGCGCCGGCCTTGCGGCTGGGGCAGGCCGTGCGCGGCCTGCTGCCCGCGAGCTTGCGGCGCAAGGTACCCGAGCGGCGTAGCGCCGGCACCTTGCCGGATACGCGCGGCCATGCACGCCAGGTGTTGCTGCTGGCGGGTTGCGTGCAGCCGGCCTTGATGCCCTCCATCGACGCGGCCACCGTGCGCGTGCTCGATGCCATAGGCGTGGGCGTGCGGCTGGGCGTGGGCGGCTGCTGCGGCGCCGTGAATTTCCATCTGGACGACCAGGAGGCCGCGCTGCGGCAGATGCGCGCCAACATCGACGCGTGGTGGCCGGCCGTCCGTGATGGCGAAGTGGAAGCCATCGTCATGAACGCGTCGGGCTGCGGCGCCATGGTCAAGGAATATGCGCATCATCTGCGCCATGACGCCGACTATGCGGAGCGCGCGGCTCGCATCGTGGCAGTGGTGCGCGACGTATCGGAGATCGTCGCGCCGCACGCCGCGCAACTGCGCGCGCGCCTGGCCGGCGCCGTGCACGTGGCGCGGCAACACGGTGAAGCGGGCCTGCACGAACCGTATGCGCCGATACGAGCGGCTTTCCATCCGCCGTGCACGCTGCAGCATTGGCAGGGACTGCGGCCGCGCACCGAAGCCATGCTGGCCGATCTGGGCTATGAACTGCAGCCCTTCAACGAGCAGCATCTGTGCTGTGGTTCGGCGGGAGCGTATTCGGTGCTGAATCCGGACATTTCCATATCCTTGCGCGACCGCAAGCTGGCGGCCATCGAGCCGGCGCGGCCGGACATCATCCTGTCGGCCAACGTCGGCTGCATCGGTCATCTGCAGAGCGGCACGCCTACACCGGTACGGCATTGGATCGAATCGCTGGACGAACGGCTGGCGCAGGCGATCGTCTCCTGATCCGGGTGGGCCTACTCCACCGCCTTGCCCATGTCCTCGATCACTTTCTTGGCATCGCCGAAGACCATCATCGTGCGGTCCATGTAGAACAGCTCGTTGTCCAGCCCGGCATAGCCGGCCGCCATCGACCGTTTGTTGACGATCACCGTGCGCGCCTTGTAGACCTCCAGTATGGGCATGCCGGCGATCGGTGATTGCGGATCGTTCTTGGCGGCCGGGTTGACGACGTCGTTGGCGCCCAGCACCAGCACCACGTCGGTCTGGCCGAACTCACCGTTGATGTCGTCCATCTCGAACACCTGGTCATACGGTACTTCGGCTTCGGCAAGCAGCACGTTCATATGCCCGGGCATGCGCCCGGCGACCGGATGGATGGCGTACTTCACCGTAACGCCCTTGGCGGTCAGCTTGGCCGCCAGTTCCTTCAGCGCATGCTGGGCGCGTGCCACCGCCAGGCCGTAGCCGGGCACGATGATCACCGATTCGGCGTTCTCCATCAGGAAAGCGGCGTCTTCCGCGCTGCCCGACTTGACGCTGCGCTGCGCCGCCGCGCCGCCGGCCTCGGCGCCGCCTGCGCCATTGCCGAAGCCGCCCAGCAACACGTTGAAGAAGGAGCGGTTCATCGCCTTGCACATGATGTAGGACAGGATGGCGCCCGAGGAACCGACCAGCGAGCCCGCGATGATCAGCATCGGGTTGTCCAGCGAAAAACCGATGCCCGCGGCCGCCCAGCCTGAATAGCTATTGAGCATCGACACCACCACCGGCATGTCGGCCCCGCCGATGGGGATGATGATCAGCACGCCCAGCACGAAGGCAATCACCAGCATCACGATGAAGGGCGTCCATTGCGCGGCCCCCGAACTGGTGATGAACCAGACGCCATACGCCAGCATCGCCAGGGCCAGCAGCAGATTGAGCGCATGCTGTCCGCGGAAGACCACCGGTGCTCCCTGGAACAAGCGGAATTTGTACTTGCCGGACAGCTTGCCGAAGGCGATCACCGATCCGGAGAACGTGATGGCACCGACGAAAGAGCCGATGAATATCTCGATGCGATTGCCCATCGGCAGGCCACTGCCCGGTCCGGCGATGCCGAAGGCATGCGGTTCGGCCACCACCGCCACCGCGATGGCCACCGCCGCCAGGCCTATCATGCTGTGCATGAAAGCCACCAGTTCGGGCATCTTCGTCATCTCCACGCGCAGGGCCATGACGGTACCCAGGCTGCCGCCGATCAACAGGCCCAGCAGAACCCATCCCAGGCCCATGGGCGCCGTGCCCGGGCGTGCCAGGCCGGCGATCAGCGCGGCCGTGGTGAGCACCGCCAAGGTCATGCCGACGATGCCGAAGGCATTGCCGATGCGCGACGTGGTGGGATGGGACAGGCCCTTGAGCGCCTGGATGAAGCAGACCGAGGCCAGCAGATAGAGCAGGGTGACCAGATTCAGGGAGATCATTGGTGGCCTCCCTTGGCCGCCGTCGCCGTCGCGGCGGGGCGTTCCTTCTTCTTGAACATCTGTAGCATGCGGCGTGTGACCAGGAAGCCGCCGAACACATTGACGGCGGCCAGGGCCACGGCCAGCACGCCCATGGCGCGCGCCAGTCCGCCTTCGGTCAGCGCGGCCGCCAGCATGGCGCCGACGATGATGATGGCCGAAATCGCATTGGTCACGGCCATCAGCGGTGTATGCAAGGCCGGCGTGACGTTCCACACCACGTGGTAGCCCACATAAACGGCCAGCACGAAGATGATGAGATTGATCAGGGTAGGGCTGATGGTGTCCATTCACGCGCTCCGCAAAACGTTGCCGCCTTCGCAGACCAGGCAGGCCGCGACGATTTCATCTTCACGCTGGATCGCCAGCGCGCCATCCGCGGCGGTGATCAGCTTGAGAAAATCGAGCAGGTTGCGCGCATACAGCGCCGAGGCGTCGGTGGCGACCAGGGCCGGCAGGTTGGTCAGTCCCACCAGGGTGACGCCATGTTTTTCCACCACGCGATCCTTTTCCGTGAGCGGGCAGTTGCCGCCCCGTTCGACGGCCAGGTCGACCAGGACCGATCCCGGCTTCATGGCTTGCACGGTTTCCGCGCTGACCAGGGTGGGCGCGGGCCGGCCCGGGATCAACGCGGTGGTGACGATGATGTCGGCCTGGCGGCAGCGTTCGGATACCAGCGCGGCCTGGCGCGCCATCCACGCCGCCGGCATGGGCCGCGCATAGCCACCCGTGCCTTGGGCAATTTCGCGTTCCTCGTCGGTTTCGAAAGGCACGTCGATGAATTTGGCGCCTAGTGATTCGACCTGTTCGCGGGCGGCCGGACGGACGTCGGATGCTTCCACCACCGCGCCCAGGCGCCGCGCCGTGGCGATGGCCTGCAGGCCGGCGACACCCGCGCCTAGAATCACGGCGCGCGCGGCCTTCAAGGTGCCGGCGGCGGTCATCATCATGGGGAACAGGCGGCCGTAGTGGTGCGCGGCCAGCAGCACTGCCTTGTAGCCGGCCAGATTGGCTTGCGAGGACAGCACGTCCAGGCTCTGCGCTCGTGTGATACGGGGCGCCGCTTCCAACGCAAAGCCGGTCACGCCGGTGGCGGCCAGCGCCGCCAGGCCGGCGGCGTCGAAGGGATCCAGCATGCCCGCCACGACCGCGCCTGGTTTGAGCAGGCCCAATTCAGGACCCGCCGGCGCGCGCACCTTGAGCACCAGTTCCGCGCCCATGGCCTGCGCCGTCGATCCCAGGCTGGCGCCCGCCGCGGTGTAGGCTTCATCGGGGTAGCGGGCGGCCGCGCCTGCTCCCTGCTCGATGCAGACCGCATGTCCCGCGGCCACATACTTCTTCACCGTTTCCGGTGTTGCAGCGACGCGAGTTTCGCCCGGCAGGGTCTCGCGTGGAACTCCGACTATCATGGATCCTCCAGAAGTAGCCCCAGTACCGCGCCGAGCGCGGCCCCCTGCAGAGGCGGTTTGCATTCCAAGGTGATGCCGTGAAGCTGTGTTGCCGGGTGACATGATGCCGTGTTTGGAGCACTTTGTGGGGCTTATCGGGGCCGGGTGGGGGCACGGCGCTAAAATGGCGGTTTGACGGTTGCCGTGTTTGTCGGTTGCTGTGTTTGTCGCCGCATGGGTCGCTGTACCGTCGCCCGGCGTGGTCCGCTCGCGTCACCCTGTCTTTTTCCTGGTTTTTGCGTTTTCCTTCCTATGTCGCATTCCTCCTCCAAGGGCCGTGTCGTCGTCGGCATGTCCGGCGGCGTCGATTCCTCCGTTACCGCCTGGCTGTTGAAGCAACAGGGCTATGAAGTCGTCGGCCTGTTCATGAAGAACTGGGAGGACGACGACGATTCCGAATATTGTTCGACGCGTCAGGACTGGCTGGATGCCGCCAGCGTGGCGGACCTGATCGGCGTGGACATCGAAGCGGTGAATTTCGCGGCCGAGTACAAGGACCGCGTATTCGCCGACTTCCTGCGCGAATACTCGGCCGGCCGTACGCCCAATCCCGATGTCCTGTGCAACGCGGAGATCAAGTTCAAGGCTTTCCTGGATCACGCCATGAGCCTGGGCGCCGAGCGTATCGCTACCGGACACTACGCCCGGGTGCGTCGTGTCGACGAGGCCGCCGGCCCGCGTTTCGAATTGCTCAAGGCGCTGGACGCCAGCAAGGACCAGAGCTATTTCCTGCATCGCCTGAACCAGGCGCAGTTGGCACGCACCTTGTTTCCGCTGGGCGAGATTCCCAAGACCGAAGTGCGCCGCATCGCCCACGAAATCGGTTTGCACAACGCCGCGAAGAAAGACTCCACCGGTATCTGCTTCATCGGTGAACGGCCGTTCCGCGAGTTCCTCAATCGCTATCTGCCCACCGAGCCGGGACCCATCCTGACGCCGGAAGGCAAGCGCGTCGGTACGCATGAGGGGCTGTCGTTCTACACGCTGGGCCAGCGCAAGGGCTTGGGTGTGGGAGGCGTGAAGGGCGCCCAGCGCGAGGACGGCACGGCCGACGCCTGGTACTCCGCCAAAAAGGATCTGGCGACGAACACGCTATATGTGGTGCAGGGGCACGACCATCCCTGGCTTCTGGGCAAGACCTTGACCGCGCAGGATGCCAGCTGGGTGGCCGGTACGCCGCCCGCGGCCGGCCTGTATGGCGCCAAGGCGCGCTACCGCCAGGCCGATGCGGCCTGCACGCTGCGCGATGGCAGGGATGATGGCTTCGCCCTGGATTTCGAGCAGGCGCAATGGGCGGTCACCCCGGGGCAGTCGGCCGTGCTGTACGACGGTGATGTCTGCCTGGGTGGGGGGATCATCGTTTAGCGCTGGCTTAGGTTGCATCATCGGCTACGGCGTCGGCCTGGGCCTTCGCCGCAGCGTCAATGCCAGCGGCGAAAAAAAACGCATCCGTCAGGATGCGTTTTTTGTTTCCCGGCCGGCTCAGGCGGCAGGCGGAACCGTGTCGATGAACGAATTGCGCGTCATCAACTTCTCATACAGGCGCGCCAGGTTGGCGTGGCCTTCGCGCCAGTCGAGCGTGGCGAAGCGCAGCTCCAGGTAACCAATGGCGCAACCCACGGCCACGTCGGCCAGGCTGTAATTGATGCCCATGCAATATGCATGCTCGCCCAGGCTCTTGTCCATGGCGTCCAGGCTGGCGTGGATCTTGGAGTACTGGCGGCTGATCCAGTCGGCGCTTTGTTGTGCCTCCGGACGCTGCTTTTCCTTGACGATGGCCACGCAGGCATCCAGGACGCCGTCGGCGATGGCTTCCCAACACTTGACGGCGGCGCGGTCGCGGCCGGACTGTGGGATCAGCCGGGCAACCGGCGACAAGGTGTCCAGATACTCGACGATCACGCGCGAATCGAACAGCGCGCCGCCGTCTTCCATGACCAGGCAGGGCACTTTTCCTAGCGGGTTGTATTGCTGGATCTTGGTGTCGGGCGACCAGACGTTCTCGACATCCATCCGGTAATCGAGTTTTTTCTCCGCCATGACAACACGCACTTTACGTACGTAAGGGCTGGTATGAGAACCGATAAGTTTCATGGTGTCACTGTCATAGTCGGAAAGCGGCCGCAGTATAGCAGGATGCCGCGGTAATGATTGGAGGGCGGGTGCTCGTCCGGCGCGCCGGGCGGCGCGGTCGGGGTGGGGCGGCCACGGATGATAAAATCGCGTCGCTTTTCAACGGTTTCTTCTCTTTCAGCCCTATCTCATGCATATCGCCCCCACACTCAGCCAACTCAACGCTCTTTCGCCGCTCGACGGCCGTTACGCCTCGCGCGGCGACGCTTTGCGTGGCCTGTTGTCGGAGGCGGGCTTCATGGCGCACCGTGTCGAGGTCGAGGTGGCCTGGCTGGTGGCGCTGGCCGACGCCGGTCTGCCCGAACTGCCCCGGTTTTCCGACGAGGCTCGGGCCCGGCTGACCCAGCTGGTGGCGGATTTCAGCGAAGCGGACGCCGCGCGCATCAAGGAAATCGAGCGCGTCACCAACCACGACGTCAAAGCCGTCGAGTACTGGCTGAAAGAAAAGGTGGCGGATCACGTCGAACTCTCCAGCGCCGCGGAATTCATCCATTTCGCGTGCACCTCGGAAGATATCAACAACACCTCGCATGCGCTCATGTTGTCGCGCGCATGCAACAACGTATTGCTGCCAACGCTGAAAAAAGTCGCCGCCAAGCTGACTTCGATGGCCCAGGCCAACGCCGACCAGCCCATGCTGTCGCGGACCCACGGCCAACCGGCCAGCCCCACCACGCTGGGCAAGGAGTTCGCCAACGTTGCCGCCCGCCTGCTGCGCGCCATCGATGCCGTGGCTGCCGTGCAGCCGCTGGCCAAGCTCAATGGCGCCGTCGGTAACTACAACGCGCATATGTCGGCCTACCCGGAAGTCGATTGGGAGGCATTCAGCCAGCGCGTTCTGCAGGGACTGGGGCTGACGCAGAACCGTCACACCATCCAGATTGAACCGCATGACTGGATGGCGTCGCTGTTTGACGCGGTGGCGCGCGCCAACGTCATCATCCTGGATCTGGACCGCGACATCTGGGGCTATGTCGCCCTGGGTTATTTCAAGCAGCGCCTGAAGGAGGGCGAGGTCGGCTCCTCGACCATGCCGCACAAGGTCAATCCGATCGACTTCGAGAACTCGGAAGGCAATCTGGGCCTGGCCAATGCCACTTTGCGCCATCTGTCGGACAAGCTGCCGGTGTCGCGCTGGCAGCGTGACCTGACCGACTCGACGGTCCTGCGCAACCTTGGCGTGGCCTTCGGCTATTGCATGGTGGCATGGGATGCCTGCCTGCGCGGCCTGGACAAGCTGGAGGTCAACACGGCCGCCATCGACGCCGATATCGATGACGCCTGGGAAGTCCTGGCCGAGCCGGTGCAAACCGTCATGCGCCGTTATGGCCTGCCGCAGCCCTATGAGCAGCTCAAGGCGCTGACCCGTGGCAAGGGCATCACGGAAAGCGCGCTGCGCGAGTTCATCCAGGGCTTGGCTCTGCCGGCGGAACCCAAGGCGCGCCTGCTGGCGATGACGCCCCGTTCGTATATCGGCCTGGCCGCTGAACTGGCTCGCGCCGTTTAAGTAGATAGAACCGCCGCGAGTTCGCGGCAGCGCCGCGTTCGCTGTCCCGGTCGGACCGCGCTCGCGCCAATACCTCTGAATCGAACGACACCCCAAAAGCTGGATGCCATCCGGCCTTTGGGGTGTTTTTCATTCGCGCTGTTTCCGCTCGTTCACTCCCCCGCAATGTGCCATGCGAAAAATTGGGTTACTCGCGCATACTCCTTTGTATCTATTTCCATGGCCATTTACGTAATTCGGCCAGGGGTGGATGCGCCGTTTCATGCCTGTTGCACAACGATCTTCATAGGGGGAGTGGCCTGAATCCGCCTCAAAACTCAGCTCAGGCACGCCGCTTGCTATCTGTCATCGTCCACAGCAACTGCGAAACGTAATGGAAGTTTTTGCAAAAAATTCGAATGGGTGGGGAGCCACCTTGCTGGTCGATCCGGTCGAAAACGGGAAATACAACTGGCGAATCATGGTGGAAGACAGGCGCCGCGCGCCGCCGTCGGTCCGCTTGCTTGTTTCGCCAGTGAGTTTCACGTCCGTCGGAGAAAGTATCGACGACGGCAGGGCGGTGCTGGAAGCCCTCTCTCCCGACGATTTGAATTGAGAACCCCCTTATCTGTTTTTCCGTCTTCTTAGCGCTGCGGACGGAGGCGAGCTGCCGCTTCCGTTTATATCTACCTCAATACATGGAGAATAATATGAGTGCCATGATGTGCCTGCCTTGCCAGAGCATTGCCGTTGCGACTTCCGGGCTGCAAGCCCATCCCAGCCTGGTGCACGAGGGCTTTGTCCGACCCACGGAAAAGCATCGCGAAAACCACCGCGAGGATCGTTATCGTTGCTCTTGCTGCCATACGCAGTGGGTGCGCGAAACCGATCGTTGGGGCATGGATATGGGTTTCCGTCTGGCGCCCGTGCAAACCGGTGCACGTCCGCGCTTCATTTATACCGAGACACCCGCGCGCCTTGCCGAAAAGCGTATATACCAGGTGCCGGCGACTGATGGGGAAGGGGTACACAGGGTTTAAACCCGGGTGGAAGACAGCGCTTGGAGGCTGTCATCTGGTTTGCCGGATAGCTATGTCGAAGTATGAGTACAAGCATTGGGGAGAAAAAAAGCCACGCTGAGCGTGGCTTTTTTTCGTTTGCCGGAAAGGCGGCGATTAGTGCCAGGCTGTCAGATCACATGGAAAAGCCACAGCAGGATAATCACGGGAATGGGGATGCCCAGTAGCCAAAGCAGAATGCCGCGCATGTCGGTCTCCTTATGCAAATCCGGTCGGTGTTGACCGTTCATCCGGATATATGCAAGGAGCGTGCCCGTCAGTACGCTGGTTTCAGTGCAGGCCGTTGTCCGGTTCGTCGCCCAAGGCCAGGACGGCCAGGGTGGCGGCATAGGCGGCTTCGTTGGCGCACAGGAATACGGCGATATCGTGGGGATTGATGTTCTCGAGCACGTCCAGAACCTGGCTTTCCGCGCTGTCCACGTCGGTAACCGCGGTTGCATGGATCTCGCCGCCGGCCTCCACCTCTTCGGGCGGAACGATGTGCGCAATCGCGTTCAAATCGGGTGCGCTGATCACGGCATAAGTGCGAATGGCCTCGCCGTCGAGCGTGGTGTGCATAGCGATGCCGCCGACGATGTCCTGGCGGTGGGTGCTGATAATTTCCATGGGTTCACCTGGGTGGGATTGCATACTCCGTATGCTGTATTGCTTAAAAAATAAGCAGCATTACCGGAACGTGTAGTGAAATATTCGCCAAACGTGGCGTTATAAGCGCGTGTAAGTGCAACGCGTAGTAAGTGTGACCTTTAGTTTTTGGATGCCTGTATCATTCAGTTTCAATTAAAGCGATTTTCCACGAAAATGTTTTTGACTTAAACCATCGACAGTCTCATAGTGTCGTCGAGGTTTTCAAGCGCGCGGTATTTGTACAGTTGTCGAGTTCTTCCCGGTCTCCCTATTGTCATGTTCCCTTGCTTGAATGCGCTCCTATCCCGGGCTTTTGATTGCCCTATTTATGCAAGGACACGACGGTATGGAAGAAACCGGCATCGTTAAGTGGTTCAACTCTGAAAAGGGTTATGGCTTCATTACCCCGGATGCGGGTGGTAAGGATCTGTTCGCTCACTTCTCCGAAATCCAAGGCGCGGGTTTCCGCTCCCTGGAAGAGAACCAGCGCGTCAGCTATGTCGTTGCTAACGGCCCCAAGGGTCCGCAAGCTACCAAAATTCAGCCGCAGTAAGCTGCTGAAGACCAACTTTAGCGGCTCTTCGAGCGGCTGAAGTCAGGGAAGCCCCGTCATCGTCGGGGCTTTTTTTATGGCGTGCAAGCTACTGCGCACCGCTTCACGCCGCATTGCAGCCCGCCACCGCTGCTTTTTTACAACGCCACGGCCTAGCGCGCCAGCCTTATGGCATGACGCCGCCCACCAGCCTGATCGCCGCCCCTGCGCTCGGTGATAATGAGAAAAATTCCAAAAGACTGGAGCGTGGGTTGTGATGAGCATGACCGGCACCCTTGGGGCTGCCTTGAGCACAGGGATCTGGAGCCTGATTGCCGGCACGGCGCTGGCATGGCTGTGTGAAGCCTGGCTGCGCCGCCAGGCCTGGCCGCATGCCTTGCTGTGGGCGGGACGCGTCGTTATCGTTGCTGCCATTGTCCTGTTTCCGCAGGGCTTGCGGCTCTGGTGCGCGGGCCCCTTCGTGAACCAGTACCTACCTCATACCTTGACCAATATGGAACTGCGCCTGCTGGTGAAAATTGCCTTCGGCGCGTCGCTCCTGGGAGTTGCCGTGGCCGCGTTTTACAATCCGGGCGTGAAATAAAAACGTGACAGAGATAATGTCTCTATTCGAATACAAATAATCCTTTTGTCGCCAGCTTAGCGTATCTATATGTAAACAGAATGCGTCGAGATAATGAGTAGGCGCAGCGTTTTTATACGGGTTTTCCCTAGAGTTAATCCCCTCCAGCGGCTTTCGTCGCCGAAATCCGCCATTCTGGGACGACTGTTTTTGGATTGGCACGAAACCACGACATAACCTCCCACCGTGTCGCGGTAGCCATGTGGCTACGCTGCCGCAAAAAACGCTACCATCCGCGGATCCGATGCCGGAATACCGTTCCGGTGCCGCTACGATCTTGTGTCCACGGAAAAGCGCATGAGCGTGCACGCTGTACTGAGGAATGACGCTGGCAAATCGCGTCAACAGACCTATGCGGTGCTCGCAAGCGCTCAGCTTGGCCAAGGGCCGCAACGCGATCTATCCGTGTTGCTGTATTCAGGCGGCTGGATAATCCACCAAAGCGGACCGTACACCGGGGAGTTCGCCGCGCCGACGGGCGCTGTAATGGAGGCTGGCCCCAGTACCTTGGTCATTGACGCGCTGCCCGCCGAGGTTGACGTGGGTTCGATCACGATCGATGAACCCAGTGAAATCGGGGATTCCATCCGCGTCCGCGGCATCAGCCGTCGTCATGCCGGCGTCGAGCATAGCCGCACCCTCACTGTCAGCCGAACCCGTCCGGTGGTGGTCGTCGAGGACGCAGTCAGGAGTGACGGTTTGCACGGTATGTCTCTTGAGTGGCGTCTGGCGCCCGACCTCACCGCGGTGATCGTGGGCCGCGAAGTGCATTTGCTCAAGGGCAGCACCAAGGTGGCGAAGATCTGCATGCAGGCGGATACGACGGTCGAGCCCAGCGTGGACGGGACGACGCTGCGAGTCGCGGTGGGCAGCGCCTTGTGCTGGCGTTGCACGACAACGTTCATTTTTCCGCAACGTTCCGCGAAGGGAATCAGCCTGCCATTCGAGACCATCCCTGGAGACTGGCCCATCCAGTATCGTCTGGAAGCCGAGGCGCAAAGCGAGGTTCTATGCGTGGTGCTTCCTGCCATGGCGGCGGAATTCGATTACCGGATCAACTATCTGAAGCTGCTGCGACGTGCGCCGCTCAACCGCTTGTTCATCCTGGATGATTTCGGTCCCCAGGGCTCCTACTTGATCGCGTCGGATGGAAATGCGCGGCTCGGCGACGCAGTGTGCGCATTAGTCGAAAGCGAGCGTTCCAGGTTGGGCATAGACAAGCGCAACGTGGTGTTCACGGGGTCCTCCAAGGGTGGAACGACCGCGCTGTATCTGGCGCATCGACTGGGCTATGGCCATGTCCTGGCTGGTGCCCCCCAAACGCGGATCGGCCATTTCCTGCTGCGCCAGGATGTCGCCAACGGCCGGCGGCTGGCGGGCTATATGTGCCCGGGCAAGAGCGACGCGGAGGCGCTGGACTGGCTCAACCGCTTGATGTTCGACCTGCCCTTGGGCAAGGATGTCGACTGCCGCATCCATGTGGGGAAAGGCGATCACCACTACCAGCGCCACGTGCTGCCCTATGTTGACCACGTCAGGAAGCTGGGGGGCAAGATTGACGTGGATGTGGGCGATTACGCGGAGCACAAGGCACTGGGCGAGCATTTTCCGATCTACCTGGAAAAGGCCTTGAGCGATCTCTTCGGCATCACATTCAGCGATCCCGCATCCGTCGCGCCAAGTTTTGCCCCGCTGGCGCTGACGGTCACGGCCTGGCGCGAAGGCGACGAATTGCTCGGCCGCATAGACGTGCCGAAGAACTGGACCGCGGCGCAGGTCGAATTCGCCTTTTATCTTCAGATCGAGAACGAGAAGAAAGCGGTGCGCTGGTATGAGAGCTCGCCGACCACGCGGTTCGCCTGGCCGACCGGTATCGATCCCGACGCCGTGAGCATCAAAGGCTTTGCCCGTGAAGTCGACAATCCGAACTACAAACTCTCGGCGACGGCGCCGCTTTCACAGGGCAGCGCCGTTTGCACGGATTGAATGTGGGCGGTCCGCATCAACGCCAAAAAAAATGGCCCGCGGTCGTGCGAGCCCTATGCCGGTCAACTTGAAAAGGTGAAAAGCAAACGGCCCGCATCTCTGCGGGCCGCTTAAATACTTGGTGGCGCATCCCTGATTCGAACAGGGGACCTGCGGATTATGATTCCGTCGCTCTAACCGGCTGAGCTAATGCGCCATTTCACTGTATGGCCCGCTAAGTATCACCCGGTTCCATCACTTGGCTTGCGCCGTGATGGCTTCGTTGCGATCCAGAGCGCGCTCCAGGAAAGAACGAAATTCTAGCACGAAAAAAGTTTGTTCAACAAGTCCCTTCAACCCTCCCGGCCTGAAGATTTTCCAGGCGGCCAATGCCAACTTCAGCCTCGGGCGCCAAACAGCGCGAACCACTCCCTCTCGTCCGTCCAGTAACGGACATTGTGGAAGCCCGCCCGCTCCAGCATGGCCTTGAACGTGGACGGCCAGTATTTGTACGAATTCTCCGTGTGTATCCGCTCGCCCCGGCTGAAGCTGCGCTGCCCCCGCGGCCATGTCACGGTCAGGTCGGTATCGGCTTCCAGGTGCATCTCGATACGCGATTGCGCTTCATTGTAGAAAGCGACATGCGACCATTGCGCCACGTCGAAGTCACCGTCGATGATGCGGTTGGCGTGCCGCAACATGTTCAGATTGAACGCGGCGGTGACGCCCAGCGCGTCGTCATAAGCCGGCTCCAACAGGGCGCGCGGCTTGACCAGGTCCACCCCGATCAACAGTCCGCCACCCACACAAGCGCGCCTGATCCTGGCCAACAAGCTGGCGGCATGCTCTGGCGACAAGTTGCCGATGCTGGAACCAGGGTAGAAGAACAATCGCTCGACTTCGCCGACATCCGGCGGCAGGTGCAGCGTCTCGAAGAAATCGGTGCCGACGGCCACCAGGTCCATGTCCGTATAACGCGCACCCAACCGGTCGACGGCCTGGCGCAGATAGTCCACGGAAATGTCCACCGGTACATATTGAGCCGGCGCCAGATAGGGAAACAGGCGCTCGGCCTTGACGCAGTCGCCAGCCCCAAGGTCGATCAGCGTGCGGACCGGACCAACATGGCGCGATATCGCGGCGGCATGGCGCTCGACAATTTCGCGTTCGCAACGAGTGGGGTAGTACTCCGGCACTTGCGTAATCGCCGTGAACAGATTGGAACCCAGTTCGTCGTACAGATATTTGGGGCTGATACTGGCGCGCTCGGCCTGCAAGCCGCGCTCTATTTCCGCCCGTACGGCGTCATTGTCCTCGGAATGCAATTGATGAAAGCGCGGAGAGGGTACGGTCTTGATGTAAGAGTTATAGGCGGGAACGTGCGGCGAGTAAGACGGGTTGTACATTGGTCAGCCCTCGGGGGTGGGGTTCCAACAGCGGCATTGCACTGAGTCGCACGATTGAGCAACCTTCGTGCCCGTCAACCGTCGGGTAGGCCGGATAACAGATCCTCGCCCGCCCCGAAGTCGTCAACATCCGGACAATACCCTGTTCTGCTTTGTACCGTGCACGCTGAAATAGCGCTTTACCGCTGGTTGCGAATACAAAACAAAGCGCTAACACCCCGCCGCCACAATAATGGTGTCAGACGGGCTTCACGGCCCGTCGCCGCATTTCCACTTTTCGAGATGCGGGGAATCCTTGAAGGAGTCGCCCATGAGAACGAATTCACATTCCGCCGAGATCGCTGCCAACAAGGACAAGGTCGCCGCCAGCTTCCGCGAGCTGGTCGCAGGTACGGAAGACCTGTTGCGTTCGACCGCCTCCTATACGGGGGAAGAGGTCGAACGCTCCCGTAAGCGCCTGCGCGAGCAGCTTGAAGTTGCTCGCGGCGTGGCGGGAGAATGGGAGCAGACCGCTGCCGAACGTTATCGCCGCGCGTCCGAGGCGACCGACCATTACGTCCATGAGAACGCATGGAAGTCGATCGGCGTCGCCGCCCTGGTTGGCCTGCTGCTCGGCGCCTGCCTGACGTCGAACGACCGTCGCTAATGCGGAGCGCGCGCCCCACGCATGGGGCGCGCGGGAGCATTCGATCATGTCGTCCATCATCGTCGCGGGTTTTGAAAGCGTGGAGGCTGCCGAAAGCGCCATGCACGCGCTATTGACTGAAGGTTTTCGCGAAGACGCCGTGCACATTTTCGATGTGGACGGCGATGCGAAATACCTGGCGGTCATGCGCCGTGCGGCTCGGGCGGCCGTGCTGCAGACGGCCATCCTGGCCGCTGCCGGCGCGGCGCTGGGCGCGGCCAGCGCGATGTATATGGACATCCCGGGAGCCGTAGGCATAGGGGTTGCCGCACTGGGCGCCCTGTTGGGCGCTGGCGCGGCAGCGCTGTTTTCGGTATTGCACCGCAACTGGCTGGGCCGTCCTCGGCGGGTGGCACTGGTCGCGGTCCTGGCCGAGACAGGTGAGGAAATGCAGGGTGCACAATTGCTGGCGGATGCTGGCGGGGTAGGCGTGCCGCGCCGCGGCGCGCGCTGGCAGGGGTGGGCACAAGCGGCAAGCGCCGTCACATCGCAAGGGAGTGCCGCAAGGAAGCGGGACTTTCGACTGATCAAGGCCAAGGGAGGCTAGCATGACAGCCACACATAACGACGAACACAAGATCCCCGCCACGGGAAATACCAAGGGCAGCGCGGAGACACCGGAACGCACGCGCGACCAGACCAAGCGGGAAGGGCCGGCGCGGGTTTCACACGAACTCGACCGGCAGGAGCAATGGGACGAAGCCGCGCAACACAAGGGTTTCCAGCAAGGTGACCAGGGCGGGTACAAGGCCGATTACGACCAAGGCAAATACGAGAAACGCGATTTCGGTTTCACGCCCGCTGAAAATGAGGGTCTGCCGGACGCCAGCGGTGCGCAAGGCAAGAAGCAGGATGAAAAGCAGGACAAGAAGAAATAATCAGGCGCTGTGACGTCCCACATGCTGGCGGGTATTGAGCACGCGGCAACCAAGAGCACGCCGCGCTGACCAGGACGCGGCGCTAAAGGAGTACGAGTATGCAATGGCTGGCGCGCTTGCTGGGCGTGGCGGTCATGGTGGTGGGGATGCTGGGCGGTTGCGCCAGCGTGCCCGACACCGACCATTTGTCCGGGCCCGGAAGCCAGATCCGGGTCGCCACCGATTCGGGATGGTCGAACTACAACCGTAGCCAGGACATCGTCAAGAAGCTGGACGCGCAGAAGCCCTCCGCCACCGCGGAGGGCGATTTTCTTGCGCGCCATCTGCAGGTGGAGGAGGCTCTCAGCGGCGCGCCGCTGATGATAGGCAACCGCGTCACTTTGCTGACGGACGGGCCGCGCACCTACGACGCGATGCTACGCGATATACGTGCCGCGCGTCAGTTCATACACATGGAAAGCTACATCTTCGATGATGACGAAGTCGGACGCACTTTCGCCGATGCCTTCATCGCCAAGCGCGGGGAGGGTGTGGCAGTAGCGTTGATGGTCGATGGTGTGGGGACCCTCGGCACGCCGGACGCGCTATTCAAACGCATGCGCGATGCGGGTGTACAGGTCGTGGTGTTCAATCCCGTCAACCCCGTGCGCGCCAAGGCTGGGTGGGCGCCCAATAACCGGGATCATCGCAAGCTGCTGGTGGTGGACGGCAAGGTCGGCTTCCTGGGTGGAATCAATATCAGCAACGTGTATGCATCGGCTCCCTCGCATGGCGGCAGCGCGGGATCGGCGCTGTCGTTTTCAAGTGGGCGCAAGGCTACCGACGTCAAGTCCGATGGCGTGAAGTCCGCGGACGTCAAGCCGACCGATGTGAAGCCCGACGGCACGACGCCCGATGCCAAGACTTCCCCATGGCGCGACACGCACATCCGCGTCGAAGGGCCGGCGGTCGGCGAGATCGAGCGGGTCATGCAAGAGGGCTGGGCCGAACAGCATGGCCCGCCGCTGGATGCGCGTGAGTTCTATCCGCGCGCGACGCCCGCCGGGCCAACGGCCATGCGCATCGTCGCGAACCGGCCCGGCGATAAAGATGGCTATACGCTGTACCTGACCTTGATTTCCGCGATCAAGAGCGCGCAGCGTTCGATCCATATCACCATGGCGTACTTCGTGCCCGATCCTGCATTCGTGCAAGCTCTGACCGATGCGGCGGGGCGTGGGGTGGATGTGGGCATGGTGTTGCCGGGCTTCAGCGATTCATCGCTGGTGTGGCATGCGGGCAGGTCCTATTACACGCCGCTGCTGGACGCGGGAGCACACCTTTACGAAAGGCGCGACGCCATGTTGCACGCCAAGACCGCGGTGATCGATGGCGTGTGGTCCACGGTGGGCTCCAGCAATATGGATTGGCGCAGCTTCGCGCTGAATTACGAATTGAACGCCGTCATCCTGGGGGCCGAATTCGGTGGCGAAATGGAGGCCTTGTTCCAGCGGGATGTGGCTGAAGCAACGCCCATCAGCAAGGAAGAATGGGCTAAGCGAGGCTTCGACGAACGCTTCATGGAAACCTTTTCGCGCTTATTCGAACGCTGGCTGTAGGCATGCGTGGCGGCCGTCCCAATGCAAAGAGGACCGGCATCAGCCGGTCCTCCATTGTGCCGCATCGAGCGCGAGTACTTGGTATGCGCGCTTGATACTACGTGCGCGAGAATTACTTGCCGTAGCGCGTCTTCGCATCGGCCATGCATGCATCCTTCGCATTGCCCGACATGGCGTCGCATTTTTCCTTGGCGACCTTGTAATCGTTGGCGCGTTTTTCCTTGGTCGCATCATGGCGCGACTCCGCCTGTTCCTTGGCCTGTTTGGCATCGGCCTTGGCGTTATCGCGCGTGGCCTTGGCCTGTTGCTGGCAGACGTCCTTGTCATTGCCCTTCAACGCATCGCAGCGCTTCTGGTCGGACTTGTATTGCGTGTCGATCTCTTGCGGCGTCATCACGGTCTGCGCGTGAGCCGCGAACGACAGGGCCGACAAGCCGAGCAGGGCGCCCGCGAGGGTGGGTTTCATGATGTTCATGTACTTCTCCTGTTCATTCCTCATTCATGGCGGGCAGTGGATGCAGGGCCGCCATGGCTCATCAGGGGCCCGGATCATTCCGAGCTTGATGAGCTATAGCAACCGGTATGCCCATGTTTACGTTGCCGCGAATGCGCGTAGCTGTTGCATGGCTTAGGGTGCTTATTTGGCGCCGCGCGATATCGCCTTGCATGAGGAAGAGACCCGTTGATTGCGAGGATGCAAATGAGTGGGTACGCCGTTTGCTGTATCCCCGATACCTGATGACTCAGTCATCAAGTCCTTTCAGGTCAACCAAGTAGGGAGATACTTCATGAAAACCAGCCGTCTTGTTTCTGTCTTGCTTCTGGCCACTGCATGCGCCTCGGGTGCCGCCATGGCTCAACCCACCACGCCGTCGACCACGCCTAACGACACGACGGCCACGCCGCCCAACAACTCCAAGGTGCCCCCGGGAACTCCGGCTCCCGCGCCTTATTCGGGCAAGCCGACCGCCACGCAACCGGTCGACCGCGACACTTCCAACAGCGATCTGAAGAATGAAAACGGCAAGCCGCGCCAGCCTTCGGACATGGGCAATAGCAATGTCACGCCGACCCAAGGCGGTAAGGCACCTTACCCCAACACCGGCAGCAAGTAAGTCGTCTGGCCGCACTCATCGGCGCGGGGCCGCATAACTTACGGTCCCGCGTTTGTGGGTTCAGGTAAGGTCAAGAAGGGAAGTCCAAAAAAATGGGGCGCCGGTTTCATCCGGCGCCCCATTTTCATTGCTTCAAGCGATCAATATTCCCGGCGCATTTCCGCGGGCGGATACTTCAACTGGCCGCGATACTTGGACACCGTGCGGCGGGCGACCACCACACCTTGTTCGCCCAGTTTCTGCGCCAGGTCGACATCGGAAAGGGGCGAGTTGCCATCTTCACCATCGATCATTTCCTTGATCAACGCACGTACCGCCGCAGCCGAACAACTACCGCCGGTATCGGTATTCAGCTCGCGCGAGAAGAAGTGCTTGAACTCGAAGATGCCGCGCGGCGTCGCCATGTATTTATTGCTGGTGGCACGCGATACAGTCGACTCGTGGATTTCCAGCTCGTCGGCGATTTCGCGCAGCATCAGAGGCCGCAGGGCAATTTCGCCATATTCGAAAAAGGTCTGCTGACGCAGCACGATCGCCTCGGCGACGCGCTGGATGGTGCTATAGCGCTGCTCCACGTTGCGGATCAGCCAGCGGGCTTCCTGCAGCTCCTGCGCCATCGGCGAGCGGTCGCTGTAGCGCGCCGTGCGGAACAGATCCGCATAGGCACGATGCAGGCGTGCACGTGGCATCGAGGCGCGATTGGGCGTGACGATCCAGCGCCCATTGAATTTCTGCACCGTCACGTCCGGCACGATGTAGCTGGAGTCCGGCTTGGCATAACGCAGGCCGGGACGGGGATCCAGGCTGCGAATCAGGGCGCAAGCGGCGCGCAGGTCATCGTCGCTGCATTGGCAGCTACGGCCCAGGCCGGAGAAATCATGCTTGCCCAGGCGCTCCAATTCGTTGGCGACGATATGCAGCGCCAGCTCGCGGTTTTCCACTTCCTGCGGCAGTGCCTGCAACTGCAAGGTCAGGCATTCGGCCAGATTGCGGGCGGCAATGCCGGGCACGTCCAGCTGCTGCACCAGCTTCAAGGCCACTTCCCATTCTTCGCGTTCCGGCGGCGGATCGAAGGCGCCGTCGCCGGCCAGCTCTTCGAGGTCGACGCGCAGGTATCCATCTTCATCCAGGCCTTCGATGACGTAGGCGGCCAGCATGCGATCACGCTCCGCCAGGCGGTAGCTGCACAGTTCGTTGCTCAGATGATCGCGCAGGTCGAGTACGCTGCGTGCCCATTGGCCGACGTCGGATTCACCATCGCCGGTGCCGCGCGCGGCGGGGTAGTCGCCGGAATATTCGGCCTGCGGGTCCGGTAGCTCAGGCAGTTCGGTCACTGGTTCGGCCGGAACTTCGGTCGCCGTGGCGGTGGAGCTATCCAGTTCCGCCATGGGCGGCGCGCTGGCCATCATGGCTTCCGCGTCGATGCCGTGGTCGACTTCGTTGGCTTGCTGGGCGTCTGCCAATGCAGGTCCGTCGTCTTCCACTTCTTCCAGGAAGGGATTGGTCGCCAGCGCCTGCTGGATTTCATGCGTGAACTCTAGCGCGGACATTTGCAGCAGTTTCACGGATTGCTGCAAACGGGGGGTCAGGCTGGTCTGCTGCCGTGCCCTCAACTCGTAGGTGGCTTGTGCCAATTGCTGTCTCCGTAAAGCGTATTGAGCGAAGACCTCTTCGCCCATTCATCAACAGAAATAAGCAAAGTCCATGCCAATTTTCAAAAGGGCATCGGATTTTTTTGCTGATTCGCGGCAAACCCGCGCCAATGCTGGCTTTGCGCGGCACGGCGTATGCTCGCGTTAAACCGGATGAGACGGCTCGGGCACCGAACTTGCAGCCCGAGGCTGGCGGAATTACCTGGTCCGTGTAAGAAGTTCAGAAAAATCAAGGGACCAGGCGCGACAGGGCCGCGGCGGGCGCGGTTCTTCCCAGCCAAGCAGGAGCTCGCCATGATTGACGATCGCATTGAAAATCGCGCTGAAAATTCGGCTTCAAATCCGCCGGCTCCAAGTCCTGCTGCAAGGCCGGCCATGAGTTCCGCCATGAGCGCGGCGGCAGCCTCCGCCGGGACTTCCCCTGACGTTCGTCGCGATGCCGCGCCGGTGGGGGGACTGGAAGAAAACCGTATCGTGGGATCGGGCAAGCGCTCAGCCAGCGGGCCAGGACCGGCCATCATGGCGGCGCAGACCTTGGAAGGCAATGATGTCCTCAACTTGTCCGGTGAAAAGCTGGGCGTATTGCAGGACATCATGCTGGATGTGCCCAGCGGCCGCATTGCTTATGCGGTACTGGAACGGGGCGGGGTGTTGGGCATCGGCGAAAAGCTGTTCGCGATTCCCTGGCATGCCTTGACACTCGATACGGACCGCAAATGCTTCCTGCTCGATATCGACTTGGACAAGCTGCGGCAAGCGCGCGGCTTCGACAAGGACAACTGGCCCGGTTCGGCGGATGAGGACTGGGCTGCCTTGCAAGGCAGCGTGGTCGCGCAGGCCGGTATGACGGCGCCGCCCGCGGGCCATGTGCAGCAGATATTCGACTGATGTTTGCTGGCCGGGCTGTGCACCGCATTTTGTCCGGTTCAGCCCGGCGGCCTGCTCAGGTAGTAGGGTAGGTGGCCGCTCCTGACGCGGGACGCCAGGCGTTGCTCACCCGCCGGTGGTCGCCGACTCGTAGTTACCCAGCCGGTTATATAGCGTCTTCAGACTGATCCCCAGCGTGCGTGCCGTCCGCCGCTTGTCGCCCTGGTGATGCGCCAGGGTGGCAAGAATCAACTCCTGCTGTGCCTGCATTAGCGACGTGCCGACCGCCATCTGTATGGTGCCGGTGGCGATTCCGGTGACCTTGGTTGCCTTGCGCGTGGCCACCAGCGTGGGAATCTCCACCTGGTCATCGGCCATGATGAAGGCACGATGCACGGTATTTTTCAGCTCCCGCACATTGCCCGGCCAGTCGTAGGCGCTGAGCGCCTCCATGCTGCCCTTGGCAAAGACCTTGCTGGAGCCCTCGGCGGCGTTGAACCCATCCAGGAAACGCTGGGCCAGATAGGGAACGTCTTCGATCCGCTCGCGCAGCGGAGGCACCCGCAGGGGTACGACGGCCAGGCGATAAAGCAGGTCTTCCCGGAACAACCCTTGTTCCACTGCCGCGTAGGGATCCCGATTGGTGGCGGCGACGATACGGACATCCACCTTGACGGGGTGCAGCCCGCCTACCCGGTGGAATACACCCGTTTCCAGCACGCGCAGCAGCTGTACTTGCATGTCCAGCGGCATTTCCGTGACTTCGTCAAGGAACAGAGTGCCACCGGTGGCGTGTTCGAAATAACCAATATTTTGGGCGACGGCGCCCGTGAAACTGCCTTTCTCGTGGCCGAACAATTCGGCCTCGATCAACGAGGGCGGGATGGCGCCACAGTTGACGGGCACGAAGGGTTGGCTGGAACGCTGGCTGCCCGCATGAATCGCGCGCGCCACCAATTCTTTCCCACAGCCGCTTTCTCCCACGACCAGAACACTGGCCTCGGTGGTGGCGACTTTCTCGATCTGTTGGGCCAGTTGCTGCATGGCATGGCAGCGGCCCATGGCGGCGGGTTCGGGAACGGGAAGGCGATCTACGCGCGACGCGTTCCTGCGCGTCGAAGAGGGGCTGGGCATGGAGTCTTACCTTTCTTGGGAGCTTATTCGCCTGCGATGAGGCGACACTGTCTTGTTCATCGTACTCATCAAGAATACCTGCCATTGCAAGCACTTGAAAGCGGATGAAAATCTTAGCCATCTGTACAAATTGATTACGATTTTCTGGCTGACCCCAAGATAAGCTTCTCCGCAGGTCACGTCCATGTCACCGATTTATGAAAGCGGTGACCTTACACGATGACCGGCTAGAATGCCGAATGGTAATCCCGTCGTGCCGCGGATGGAAGACGCGCGCTTCAGGGAATAAAAAAGATCGTACTCCCGGGAAATATTGCGAATGCCACATGTTTTGATCGTCGATGATGAGTCGCCCGTGCGGACCGCACTGGCGGAGATCGTCAAAGACGAGGGTTTCACCGTTGCGCAGGCTAGTGACTTGCGCGAAGCAAAGATCCAGATTTTGCGGCAAGCACCGGATTTGGTGTTGTCAGATCTACAGCTTCCGGATGGCACTGGCCTGGACATTTTCCAGGCACTCAGCTCGCCCAATGTGGACGTGGTTTTCATTACTGGGCATGCCAGCGTGGAAAGCGCGGTGGACGCCTTGCGTCTTGGCGCCATTGATTACCTGCTCAAGCCGGTGAATATCCAGCGCCTGAAAATGGTGCTGGGCCGTATGCCGCGCAATGCGGATCTGTCGCCCTGGGGCGGACCCTTCGAGGAAGACGGGCGATTCGGCAAGATGCTGGGCCGGTCCGAACCCATGAAGTTGCTGTACAAGCAGATCGCCAAGGTGGCTCCGACCGAGGCCACCGTCCTGTTGATGGGCGATAGCGGCACCGGCAAGGAACTGGCGGCGCAGGCCATCCATGAGTTGAGCGCGCGGCGCAAGGGGCCGTTTTTGCCCGTCAATTGCGGCGCGATTTCGCCCAATCTCATCGAAAGTGAAATGTTCGGCCACGAGCGCGGCAGCTTCACCGGTGCTGATCGGCAGCACAAGGGGTATTTCGAGAGGGCGGCAGGCGGCACGCTGTTCCTGGACGAAATCACCGAGATGCCGGTCGATTTGCAGGTCAAGTTGCTGCGGGTGCTGGAAACCGGCCTGTTCATGCGGGTGGGGACCAATCGCGAGATTGCCAGCGACGTGCGCGTCGTGGCGGCGACCAACCGCAATCCGGAAGAAGCCGTGGCCGAAGGCAAGCTGCGCGAGGATCTCTATCATCGCTTGAACGTATTTCCGCTGGAACTGCCGGCCTTGCGTGAACGTGGTGATGACGTCTTGTTGATCGCGCAGCGTTATCTGGACATCCTCAACAAGGAACGGGGCGCGGACAAGAAATTCACGGCGGGCACGGTGGAGGCCATGCGTCGGCATGCCTGGCCGGGTAATGTGCGCGAACTGAAAAACTATGTGCATCGCGCTTTCATCCTGGCCGATGACAATGAAATCCGCGCCAACGTCGTGCCTTTGCAGATGGCACCCGAGAAGGCCACGGTGGGAACGCAGATCACCGTGCCGGTGGGTGTGCCGCTGGCCGACGCCGATCGCCAGTTGATCTTCGCGACGCTGGAGCAGTGCGGTGGGGTCAAGAAGCATGCCGCGGAGATCCTCGGCATCAGCTTGAAGACGCTGTATAACCGGCTGGAAGAATATGCCGCCGCCGGGCATTTCCCCAAGGTGTCGGATGGCGCCGGTAAGGGAGAGGCTGCCTTGAGCGAGTAGTAGCAGGCTCGTTGCACGCGCGGGTGATAGATGCAAGACGGGGCGGCCTTGGGGCCGCCCCGTTTTGCATGGTGGCAACTGATGATGGACGGCGCGCCATCGCCAATGTGTCATCGCCCATGTCTTCGCCCCTTCATGAGCACACTATGCTCGCCGCGTCTTTGCCCACCCGGCCAGGGCATCCCACTTGCTGTTTGGCTGCTCCGAACCGCCCTGCGATGGTGTGCAAGGTGGAGCTACACAACGGAGGTGAGCATGGCTGAAACATTGAAGGGTTTATCCGTCGCTATCCTGGCAGTGGACGGTTTTGAACAAGCTGAATTGCTGGAGCCGCGCAAGGCCTTGCAGGCCGCCGGTGCGCGGGCGGTTGTCGTGTCCGCGAAGACGGGCAAGATCCAGGGCTTCCAGCATACGGACAAAGGCGAGCAGGTGGCGGTCGATCTGACGTTCGCCGAGGCCGATCCGTCCCATTTCGCTGCGGTGGTGCTGCCGGGCGGCGTAGTCAACGCGGACGAGATCCGCGTGCATCCCAAGGCGCAGGACTTCGTCAAGCGGATGCAGGACGCCGGCAAAACAGTTGCTGTCATCTGCCACGGCCCCTGGTTGCTGATTTCCGCGGGTCTGGTGCGCGGCCGGACCATGACCAGTTGGCCATCCCTGCAGGATGACTTGCGCAATGCCGGGGCTCAGTGGGAGGACAAGGAAGTCGTGGTCGACAAGAACTGGATCAGCAGCCGCAAGCCTGACGACATTCCTGCCTTCAACCGGGAATTGCTCAAGCAATTACAGGCGGTAGCGCCATCGGCTTGATTAACCGACGGTGCCCCCTGTTTCCGATAGTCAGGGATTGGTGTTGGTGGTGGACGGTGGATATTGGGGAGGGGGGATCGCCTTTCGCTGCCTCAAGACATCCACTATAAATGGGCGCAAGACTTGAATTGTCTTGCGCCCATTCATCGCCAGTAGCCCAGGTCTTGAATTGCTTCGCGCATCTTTAGCGCAAAGGGGCGAGCCTCAAACCGCGCTGCGTCGCCTCCCGTCAGTCGTGCCGCGTTCATACGGGTTTCAACCGCCGTTGCGGACGGGGTTCGGCCGCGTATGGGACAGCCCGGCGCCATCGTCGTCAACGACCCGGTCCATGCCGATATCGCGGGGGGGAAAATCGCCTTGGTCGTTTTCCACGTCGGAACGTTCGCCCGTGCCGACCGAGTCGGTGTCGGTATCGGGGGCATCGGGGCCAAGGTCACTGCCCGAGTCCGACGAGTCGCCCGGGCCTAGCGAGCGGTTGCCATGGCCCGGCGGGATGCCGCTGGCGGCATCCGATATGTCGGCGGTGTCCAAGGGATCGACGATGCCGACGGCGTCGTCCTCGTAGAACTCCTCTTCGTTGTCTTGCGCGTCGTTGTCGGTGTCAGGGTTGGCCTGGAAATTGGTTTTGCGGGTTGCCATTTGATCCTTCCTGCGGCGAGATGCCACGGTGATTGAAGGGCCGGCGCGATGGCCGGAATGACTGTACTCCAGCAAGACCTATGCCCCGGCCATTGCCGCCAGCCCTCAATCCACCTTGACGTTGCCTTCTTTCACCAGCTTGGCGAATTTGCGGGTCTCATCGGCGATGCGTTGACCGAACTGCGCCGGTGTTTCGTTCATCTGCTCGGCACCCGCTGCCACCATCCGTTGCTTGAATTCGGGCGAGGCGGTGACCTTCGCCACTTCGCTGCTCAGGCGCTCCAGGACGGGTTTGGGCGTCGCGGCCGGCGCGAACACGCCGAACCAGGTGCCGATGTCGAAACCGGGCAGACCCGCCTCGGCCAGCGTGGGCACGTCGGGCAAGGCGTCGCTGCGGCGCGCGGTGGTCACGGCCAGGGCGCGCAGCTTGCCGGCCTTGATGTGAGGCAAAACAGTGGTGATGGTATCGAAGGACATGGCCACCTGGCCGCCCAGCAGGTCGGTGGTCAAGGGGCCGCTGCCCTTGTAGGGCACATGCAGCAGCGGCGCGCCGGTGGCGGCCTGGAATTGCGTGCCGATCAGATGCTGGGCGGTGCCGTAGCCATTCGATCCGTAGGTCAGCCCTTTGGGCGCCTGCTTGGCCAGTGCCACCAGTTCCGCCACGTTGTGCGCCGGCGTGTAGGTCGGATTGATGGTCAACACATTGGGCACCATCGCGATGGGAGCGATGGGCGCCAGGTCTTTCTGGAAATCGTAGCCCAGCGATTTATAGACACTGGTGGCGATGGTGTGGTGGACAGCGCCCATCAGCAATGTGTAGCCGTCCGGTTTGGACTTGGTAACGTAATCCGCGCCTATCGTGGCCCCGGCGCCGGGCCGATTCTCGACGATGACGGGCTGCCCCAGGTTCCTGGATAACTGGTCGCCCAGGGCACGCGCGAGCACGTCGGTGGTGCCGCCGGTGGGGAAGGGCACCACCAGGGTGATCGGGTGGCTGGGCCAGTCCGCCGCGCTGGCGGTGGCGCTGCCTGCCAGGCTGGCGCCTAGCAGCGCGAACGCGCAGGCGCCTTGGGACAGGGAACGCGATAGCAATAAGAATCGGGATAAGCGCATCGTTGTCTCCTCTTTGTCGTGATCCCGCGTCCCCTGCCGGATGTGGCATGGCGCCGCGGGTAGCGCCTCCGGTATGTTCCGGATGGCGCCGTGGTTCGCGATAAATTGCTGGTGCCGCGGATTTGCCGGGATTTATGGATCGTTGCGGAGCACCGCGGCCGCGGCCGTCGCCGTGGTCCTGGCCGTCGCCGTCGCCGTCGTTGTGACCGTATTAAGCGGCGCGTGCCGCGTCATTCCGCGCCAAGTGCTCGCAAACCGCGCGCGTGACGTCGTCGGTACCGGCCTGGCCGCCCAGGTCGCGGGTGTGCAAGGCGGGATTGGCGGTCACGGCTTCGATGGCGGCCATGACGCGGTGCGCGGCGGCGGCTTCGCCCAGATGCTCCAGCAGCATGACCACCGACCAGAAGGTGCCCACGGGATTGGCCCAACCCTTGCCCATGATGTCGAAGGCCGAGCCGTGGATGGGTTCGAACATCGACGGATAACGGCGTTCCGGATCGATGTTGCCGGTAGGCGCGATGCCCAGACTGCCGGCCAGCGCCGCCGCCAGATCGCTGAGGATATCGGCGTGCAGATTGGTGGCGACGATGGTGTCCAGCGTGCGGGGACGATTGACCATGCGCGCCGTGGCGGCGTCGACCAATTCCTTGTCCCAACTAACATCCGGGAATTCACCCGCGACCTGGGCCGCGACTTCGTCCCACATCACCATGGCGTGGCGTTGAGCGTTGGACTTGGTGATGACCGTCAGGTGCTTGCGTGGCCGCGATTGCGCCAGGCGGAAAGCAAAACGCAGGATGCGTTCGACACCCACCCGCGTCATCATCGAAACATCGGTGGCGGCTTCGATGGGATGGCCTTGATGCACGCGGCCGCCCACGCCCGAGTACTCGCCTTCCGAGTTCTCGCGCACGATGACCCAGTCCAGGTCCTCCGGCGCGCAGCGCTTCAAAGGGCCGTCGATGCCGGGCAGGATGCGCGTCGGGCGCACGTTGGCGTACTGGTCGAAGCCCTGGCAGATCTTCAGGCGCAGGCCCCACAAGGTGATGTGGTCGGGGATGTTCGCGTCGCCGGCCGAGCCGAACAGGATGGCGTCCTTGTCGCGCAGGGCGTCCAGGCCGTCCTGCGGCATCATCATGCCGTGCTTGCGGTAGTAGTCCCCGCCCCAATCGAAGTCCTCGAATTCGAAGCGCAGGCCAGCCTGCGCCGAAGCCACGGCCTCCAGGACGATGCGGCCTGCCGGCACGACTTCCTTGCCGATGCCGTCGCCGGGGATGGTGGCGATCTTGTACGTCTTCATGGTCTGCTCTCCAGCTGAATTGGCGGCCTCGATTGTGTCCCGTGGACAGCGTTGACGGACGGGGCTAAAGTTGAACCATCTTTAACTTGAAGTTGATAATCAAGAGGTGTTCGATGAGTCATGCCGCTGGCATCCAGGCTGCGGACCTGGGGTTTTTCGTGGCCGTGGCCACCGCCGGCAGCCTTAGCGCGGCGGCCCGCGACCTGGGCATCACCACCGCCGCGGTGAGCAAACGCCTGGCGCTGATGGAGAGCCGGCTGGGGCTGCCCTTGCTGGTGCGCACCACGCGCCGCAGCGGCGTGACGCCCGAAGGCGAAGTGCTGCTGGAGCGGGCGCGCGCCATCCTGGGAGAGATCGATGATTTGCAGCAGCTGCTGGGCCGGGCCAAGGACAGCCCCAGCGGTCTGCTGCGCGTCAACGCGACCCTGGGATTCGGACGCATGCATGTAGCGCCGGTCATTTCCGACTACTGCAAACGCTATCCGGAGGTGGAGGTGCAATTGCAGCTGTCGGCCGATCCGCCCGCCCTGGTGGACGACGCCTTCGACGTATGCGTGCGTTTCGGCGCACCGCCCGACGCGCGCTGCGTGGCCCGGTCGCTGGCACCCAATCGGCGCTTGCTGTGCGCATCGCCCAGATATCTGCGCGAGCACGGTGTGCCGCAAACGCCCGCGGACCTGGCCCGGCACAGCTGCATCGGTATCCGGCAGGGCAGCGACGCCTATGGCGTGTGGCGCCTGACACCGTTGCGGCGCGCCCACGCGAAACAGGCCGGCGTTGCGGCACCCGCGCTACGGGCGGAAGCGATCAGGGTGCGTGGCAATCTGACCACCAACGACGGTGAAATCGCCGTGAGCTGGGCCCTGGATGGCCACGGCATCGTCATGCGCGCCGAGTGGGATATCCAGCGTTATCTGGCCAGCGGCCGTCTGGTGCCGGTGTTGCCCAACTATGCGACGCCGGAGGCCGATATCTATGCGGTGTATCACCCGCGCCACCAGATGGTGTCGCGGGTGCGCAGCTTCGTTGATTTTCTGGAAGAACGCTTTCGCGAATTGGGACGCCGGTCCTGAAGCCGCCTGCGCTGCCTCCGGCAAATTGTCGTCGGTGGACGTCAGGCCACATCATCAAGCAGGCACGGGCTCCGGCGGCCGCGACTCTTGCGCGATGGTGGCGGTGATGTCGCGCGCGGGCTGGAAGGAATCCGCGCGCGCCATGGCCCAATTGACTTCGAACACTTGATGGCGGAACTTGCCTTCCAGCAACTCCCCCGGCGCCAGCTCGGGAAACAGCGAGGACAGCAGGCGTACTTCGGACGGCGAGATGCGGCGCGCGATATGGTGCGGCCGCAATTCGCTGGGATGGGTCAGGCCGGCGGCGCCGATCAGTTCAGCCAGCGCGTGCAGCGTGTTGTCGTGGAAGTTGGCCACGCGGCGGGCCTTGTCCGGCACCACCAGCGCGCGCTGGCGTAGCGGATCCTGGGTGGTCACTCCCGTCGGGCACTTGTCGGTATGGCAGGCCTGCGCCTGGATGCAACCGACGGCGAACATGAAGCCGCGCGCGGAATTGCACCAGTCGGCGCCCATGGCCATGGCGCGCGCCATGTCGAAGGCGGTGATGATCTTGCCCGAGGCGCCGATGCGGATGCGTTCCCGCAGGTTCACCCCCACCAGGGTGTTGTGAACCAGGCGCAGCGCTTCACGCAAGGGCGTGCCCACATGGTCGACGAACTCGACCGGGGCCGCGCCGGTGCCGCCTTCGGCGCCATCGACCACGATGAAGTCGGGCGTGATGCCGGTTTCCAGCATGGCCTTGACGATGGCGAACCATTCCCAGGGATGGCCCACGCACATCTTGAAGCCGACCGGCTTGCCTTCGGACAGTTGACGCAACCGGGCGACGAAGTGCATCAGGCCGATGGGGCTATCGAAGGCGCTATGGCCGGCCGGTGAGTTGCAATCCTGGCCGATGGCCACCCCACGCGCGGCGGCGATTTCCGCGGTGACCTTGGCGCCGGGCAGGATTCCGCCATGGCCGGGCTTGGCGCCCTGCGACAGCTTGATTTCTATCATCTTCACCTGCGGCGTACAGGCATTGCGCACGAAGGCTTCCGGCGAGAAATGGCCTTGTTCGTCACGGCAGCCGAAGTAGCCCGAGCCGATGTTCCAGACCAGCGCGCCGCCCGGCTTGCGATGGTAGCTGCTGATGCCGCCTTCGCCGGTGTCATGGGCGAAGTTGCCCAGGCGCGCGCCTTCGTTCAAGGCCAGGACGGCATTGGCGGACAGGGCGCCGAAGCTCATCGCGGAGACGTTGAAGGCGGACAGGGAATAGGGTTGGGTACAGTCGGGGCCGCCCACGGTGATGCGGAAGTCGCTGTCGGCCACATGGGCCGGCGCCAGCGAATGGTTGATCCATTCGTAGCGATCGTCGTAGACGTCTTTCTGCGTGCCGAAGGGGCGTTTGTCCACTTCCTTCTTGGCGCGCTGGTAGACGATGGAGCGCTGGGCACGCGAAAAGGGCGCGGCCTGGGTATCGTCTTCCAGGAAGTACTGGCGGATTTCGGGGCGGATGGCTTCGAAGAGGAAGCGCAGATTGCCCAGGATGGGATAGTTGCGGCGGATCGCGTGGCGGGTCTGGATCAGGTCATAGATGCCCAGGGCCAGCAGGGCCAGCAGCGGTGCCGCGGGGAACAGCCACCAGGCCGATTCGGTGGCACTGAGGGCCAGGGTGATGACGGTACCCAGTGCAACCAGGGCCAGTGTGGTGAAGCGGATCGCCAACCAATGCATGTGCGGATCTCCTGAATCCGTGCCGGCGCGCGGTACGCGTTACGGCGATTTATTTGCCGGCAACCATAACAGAAAGTGATGGCGGTAAATATGGGAGGCGTGGAGGTCTGTTTTGCGTTCGTCGCAAGCACAGGCCGGGTCCCGCGGCCTCGGCGGCGCGACCGAAGTCGAGGAACTGCCAAGTGGCAACTGCTGCCCAGGAGCGCCGGCAGAGATGAAAAAACCCGCCAATCGCTCATCGGAGCTATTGGCGGGTTCCGGTGCACGTATCGTGCGTACCGCACGTACCGCACGTACCGCACGTACCGCACGTACCGCGGCGGATTCAGCAGACGGCGGGCGCGGCGGTCTTTTCCACATTCAGGCCGAACAGCGGACGCAGGTGCACGCCCAGGGCGCTGCCCGCGAACGCGGCCGGCAGCCATAGCCAGGCGTGCAGGCTGCCCGAGATGATGCCGCTGAAGTAAGCACCGATGTTGCAGCCGTAGGCCAGGCGGGCACCGAAGCCCAGCAGCAGGCCGCCGACGATGGCGCCCAGCAGCGAGCGCAGCGGCAGTTTCCACACGGGCGCGAACTTGCCGGCGACGGAAGCCGCCGCCAGAGCGCCCAGCATCAGGCCGATATCCATGACGGTGGTGACATCCATGCCCACGGGCGCGGCCAGGGCTTTCTGCTGTTTGGCCCAATAGGCCCAGCTACCCACATCGACGCCCAGCGTGGCCAGCGCCTTGGCGCCCCACAGCGCGAAGGCCGATGTGATGCCCCAGGGGCGGCCGGCCAGGGCCAAGGTGGCGAAATTCAACACGACCAGGGCGATGCCGCCCCAGACCAGCGGCCACGGGCCGCGCAGCAAGCTGGCGGGACGCGCGCTGCGGCTGGCGAAGGAGATCACGGCACCGTGGCGGCGCCGCTCCAGGCGCGTGGCGATCCAGGCGATCAGCGCGAATACCACCAGGTTGGCCGCGATGGCGGGCACGGGACCCCACGCCAGCACCATGGATGTCGGTTTGATGGCGGGCAGGGCCGACCACCAGGGAAAGACGTACGTGGCGATGACCGAGCCGATCACGAAGAACAGCAGCGTCACCACCATGCGGGTATTGCCGCCACCCACTGCGAACAGGGTGCCGGAGGCGCAGCCGCCACCCAATTGCATGCCGATGCCGAACAAGAAGGCGCCCAGGAGCACTGAAACGCCAGCTGGCGAGACCAGCCCGGCGACCGGCTGCCCGAACAGGGTGCCTTGCGACAGCACGGGGAAAAACAGCAATACGCCGACGCCCAGCATCAGCATCTGCGCGCGCAGGCCGGCGGCGCGGCGGTCGGAGACGAAGACGCGCCAAGCCTGGGTGAAGCCGAAGGACGCGTGATAGAGCGTGACGCCCAGCAATGCGCCAACGATCCATAGCGCGGCCTGGCGCCAGCCGGCCAGGTCATTGAAATAGAAGACGCCGGCGAGCAGAAGCAGCAGCGAAATCCAGAGGGGGGCGCGGTTGCTGCGGATGGGCGGCAGGGCCGGGGTGAAATCCAGGGAGGAGGCGTTGGCGGACATGATGGGGGAAGAGTCGATCCCAGCCACGCAGCCAGCGCGTGACGTGAGTTCGGAGTTTTGGACTGAATCAGGGAATGTAAGCTTGGGTTGAAATTATTAAAAATAATGAATTGTTCTTTTTTAATAATTAGAAGAAATAACAACGGCACACAGTTAAGAGGCCTCCTCCGGCCCCCGGCCCCGGTCAAACGACCGTGAGCAGGCGCGGAGGCTTCAGGACAGGCGCCAGGCCAGCGCCGCCAGGGTTGCCGCAAGAACCGGCAGGGTCAGCACGATGCCGATGCGGAAGTAATAGCCCCAGCCGATAGTCAGCCCCTTGCGCGCCAGGACGTGCAGCCACAGCAAGGTGGCCAGGCTGCCAATGGGAGTGATCTTGGGCCCGAGGTCGCTGCCGATGACGTTGGCGTAGATCATGGCGTCCTTGACCGCGCCGGTCACCTGCGCATCGGCGATCGACAAGGCGCCCACCAGCACGGCAGGCAGGTTGTTCATGACGGAAGACAGCAAGGCCGCGGCGCCGCCCGCGCCAAACGCGGCGCCCCACACGCCTCCCTGGGCGCTCCACGCCAGGAAGCGCGCCAGGTATTCGGTCAGGCCCGCATTGCGCAGACCATAGACCACCAGGTACATGCCCAGCGAAAACACCACGATATTCCACGGCGCATGCTTCATGATGCGGCGCGTGCCCACGATATGCGAACGTCCCGCCACCAGCAGCAAGCCGAAGGCGCACACGGCGGCGATCGCGGAAACCGGGACTCCCAGCGGCTCCAGCAGGAAGAAGCCCGCCAGCAGCAGCGTCAGGACTATCCAGCCCGCTTTGAAGGTAAGGGGGTCGCGGATGGCGCTGGCGGGATCAGGCAGATTGCTGTCGTCATAAGTGCGCGGGATATCACGCCGGAACACCAGCAACAGCATCCCCAGCGACGCGCCCACGGCGACGAAATTCACAGGCACCATCACCGAGGCATAGCGCTCGAAACTGATGCCGAAGTAATCCGCCGATACGATGTTCACCAGGTTGGAGACGATCAGCGGCAGGCTGCCGGTGTCGGCAATGAAACCCGCCGCCATCACGAAAGCCAGCATGGCGGCGCGCGACAGGCCCAGCGCCAGCAGCATTTCCATGACGATGGGCGTGAGAATGAGCGCCGCGCCGTCATTGGCGAACAGGGCGGTCACCGCCGCGCCCAGCAGCACGATAAGAACGAACAGGCGCAGGCCGTGGCCGCGGCCCCAGCGCGCCACGTGCAGCGCGCACCACTTGAAGAAGCCGGCCTCGTCAAGGATCAGGCTGGTGATGATGATGGCGATGAACGTGGCGGTGGCGTTCCACACGATGTGCCACACGGCGGCCACGTCGGCCAGGTGCACCACACCTAAAAGCAGCGCGACGGCGGCGCCGGCGCTGGCGCTCCAGCCTACCCCCAGGCCACGCGGCTGAATGATGACGAGCGCCAAGGTGGCGACGAAGATGGCGAGGGCGAGCATGAGGCCTTGGTTCGAAGGACAGGGGGCGGAGGTCAGGGCCGTAGCAGGCCCTGGTGCTGAATCAGGGCGATGAGGGCGGAAATCGTCAGTACCGAAATCACCGTGGACACGAGGATGGCGCGTGACGACGCCTGCGCATCGCGCTGGTACATCTGCGCCAGCATGAAGGGGCCGGTACCGATAGGCAAAGCGCTCATGATGATGGCGGTCCAGGCCCAGACCGGCGGCGTATCGAACACCATCAGTACCAGGACAGCGGTGACGACGGGCTGCACGATCAACTTGGCGAAGACGATGCGGGCCACGGTGGCGGGTGCGCCACCCGCGCCCGCCTGGGCCAGGAACAGGCCGATGGCCACCAGCGCGCAAGGGCTGGCGGCGTCGCCCAGCAGCACGATGAAGCGGTCCGCGGCCAGCGGCAGTGGCACACCGGAGGCGGCCCAGGCCAGGCCCAGCAGGGGCGAAATCAACAGCGGATTGCGCAATAGCGCGCGACCGGTTTTGAGCACGGTGCGTACCGGATGCTGGCCCTGGTGCTGGTCGAACTCGATCAGGGTGATGGTGATGCCGAACAGCACGCAGGCCGTCATGAGGGTGGCAATGATGGCGGGCGCCAGGCTATCGGGACCCAACACGACCAGGCACAGGGGTATGCCCATGAAGCCGGCATTGGCGTAGGCATTGGCCAGCGCTTCGATGGCGACATCGGTGCGCCGCGTGCCAGGCGGCCGTTTGACGCAGTAGGCGATGGCGAAGGGGACCATGAAGCCGATCAGGAGCGACAGCACATAGCCGCCGTGCGCCAACTGGTCGGGCCGCACTTGCGTCATGGCATGGAACAACAGGGCGGGCAGGGCCAGATAGATGACGAAGCGATTGAGTACGTCGCCGCCATGCGGTCCCAGCAGTTGCCGGCGCGCGGCCAACCAACCGGCCAGGATGAGTGCGAAGACAGGGAACGTGGCGTTGAGGACGGCCAGCATGGGAGAGGGGGGATGGGCGAAAGCTGCACATTCTACTTGGGCCGGCGTGCCGCGGCTTCGCCGCGAGCGGCGGGATAGCGCCGGTGATTGGCTTGGTCGTTGCTCGCCTGTCAAAATGGCGCCTGATATCGACAAGCAAGGACATGACCATGAAAGAAATTCCGCTACGCATCGAAATCGGCGACTGGGCCAGCCTGTCGCGCGATGCCGCGTCGGTGCGCCAGACGGTGTTCGTGGAGGAGCAGGGCGTTCCGCCCGAATTGGAGATGGACGACCAGGACGCGCATTGCGTGCACGTCGTCGCTTATGGCCCTGACGACGAGCCACTAGGCACGGGCCGTCTGCTGCCCGATGGCCATATCGGCCGCATGGCCGTGCACAAGCGGGCGCGCGGCGCCGGCGTGGGCGGGGCCATCCTGGGCGCCTTGATCGAGGTGGGGCGTGATGCCGGGCATGAAGAACTGCTGCTCAATGCGCAGACTCATGCGACGGGTTTCTATCAGGCACAGGGCTTCGCCGCGTTCGGCGAGACCTTTCTGGACGCCGGGATGCCGCACGTGGCGATGCGATTGCGTTTGACGGATGACCCCACATCCTAGCCCCCCCCCTGGCCCTTGGCTTTGCCGCGCCGGATTACTGGGCGCCTGTCAATTCGTCGACGATGCCCTGGGCCTGCTTGACCAGGGCGGGATAATCGTTCTGCGTGGGCAGGTGCTGCGCGAAGCAGTTTTCGAACGTTTCCTGCGTGTCACGTGCCGGCTTATAGCCGTTCTTGCACTGAGCCACGTTCTGCACAGTGATCTTCTGCCACAGCACATAGACGCGGTCGCCCTGGATTTCGGTGACGCCGACCTGATCTGGCGCCGCGGGGGCCACGTCATCCTGGCCCTGCTTGAACAGGATAGCCTTGGAGATCGCGCCAGGCTTGCCGGCCTGGACAGGCAGGGAGGCATAGCGATAAACGGCGGCGCCGTCGTTGATCACGGCGGTGTAGAACTCCGGCGTGGTGACGGCCGCGTTCAGCGCATCGTCACGATCCACGACTTGGCCGTTCGTATTGAACCAGGCCGTCAGCAGCGCTTTGGTCGTCACCAGCAATTGCCTTTGGCCGTCGGTGGAGGTGTACGACAGTCCATCCAGGCCGCCGGAACCTTCCTGATCCTGTTCCAGGGTTTCCAGAGCGATCTTTCCTTCCGCCGGAAAATCCTTCAGATCGAGTGGACCGACCAGTTTGCGCAGTGTGGCTTGCAGTTCAAGCAAGGCTTCCTGATCCAGTTTGTCCGCATCCTCGATCGGCCCCTTGGCAACGGCTTGTTCGACATCGGCGGTTATCTGCTTCTTCTGTTTGAGATAGCCCTCGGCGGTGGAGGCCATGCACAGGGAAGTAGCGGCAGCGAAGAGGAATGCGCTGGAAATCAGGACTGGAAAGGTAATGCTGCGGTTCACACGGCGGGTATTACGGCAGGTCATACGGCGTTGAATCGACTCGATCAGTGTTATCAAGGCGGTCGATAATAGCCGAGCGGAATGCGCGGAGTGGACGGCGTTTAAAACCGTTGCAAACCAGGCGGAGCCGGGCAGGAGACGCAAGCAGTCGGAGAAGAAAGCAAGAATACGGCGGAATAAAGCCGGGAAGCGGGCTGGAGGCGAGCCGGAAAACAAAAAACCCCGGAAACATGTCGTTTGCGGGGTCGTTTGTTGAACTGCTTGCGGAAAACTATGGTGCCCAGGAGAGGACTCGAACCTCCACACCTTGCGGCACACGGACCTGAACCGTGCGCGTCTACCAATTCCGCCACCTGGGCACTATCACTATCTCGGCGCTTGCGCGTCGTTCAGCGAAGAATTGAATTATGCACACGTTTTTAAAGTTGTGCAAGTTTGCCAAGAAATTTTCTTCGTCGACGCAGCATTGTTGCGTACACGCATCGGCACGGATGCCAATGCCTGCGGAGGCGAGAATAATCGCGCATGCGGATAATCCGCACAAATCACCCGCGCGCATTACCTGCACAAATCATTCGCGCAAAAGCGAAACCCCCGTCAACGTTTCCGTTGAACGGGGGTTTCTGAATTCTGTGGTGCCCAGGAGAGGACTCGAACCTCCACACCTTGCGGCACACGGACCTGAACCGTGCGCGTCTACCAATTCCGCCACCTGGGCACTATTGCAGTATTTAGTTAGAATACTGCTTTGCAGCACATCCAGTGGGCGACCCACAGAAGCTGCGCATTATAAACAGGATTTTTCGCTTTGGCAAAACGATCAAGCAACGACTCCAATAACAAGAACAGATCTGCTGTCGTGCCCGAGGCACCCCCTGACTTCGATCCGGACGTCCCCAGCCGCGAAGAGATTCTGCGCGCGCTGCGTTCCGCGGGCGGTCCGCTGTCGCCGGCCGAGCTGGCCGAACGCATGGGCGTCAATCGTGATTCCACCCAGGTGGGCTTCGACCGCCGCCTGAACGCAATGGAACGCGATGGCCAATTGCTGCCGAATCGCAAGGGCGTGTTGCTGCTGGCGACCAAGCTGGATTTCGTCGCTGGACGGGTCCAGGGCCATCGGGACGGTTTCGGCTTCCTGCTGCGCGACGACGGTGGTCCCGACATCTTCCTGTCGCCACGCGAGATGCTCAAGATATTGCATGGCGACCGTGTCCTGGTGAAACCAGGCGGCGAGTATCGCGGCAAGCCTGAAGGCACCATCGTCGAGGTCATCGAGCGGCGCACCAATAAGCTGGTGGGCCGCTTTTTGCATGAGCACGGCCTTTCCATCGTGGTCCCCGAGGACCAGCGCATCAAGCACGACATCCTGATTCCCCCTAGCGATACCAACGGCGCGCAGCATGGCCAAGTGGTGTCGGTGCAGATCATGGAACAGCCCACTCGCCACACGCAGCCTTTGGGCCGGGTGGACGAAGTGCTGGGCGAGATCGACGATCCCGGCATGGAAATCGAGATCGCGGTGCGCAAGTTCGACGTGCCGGTGGACTTCTCCGAACCGGCCCGCAAGCAGGCGGCGCGCTTGCCCGATGTGGTGCGCAAGAGTGACCTGAAGGACCGTGTCGATCTGCGCGACGTGCCCTTGATCACCATCGACGGCGAAGATGCGCGCGACTTCGACGACGCCGTCTACTGTGAACCGGTGGAGCTGGGAACGGGACAGCGCAAGCGTCCGGCCTGGCGCCTGCTGGTGGCCATCGCCGACGTCAGCAACTACGTCACGCCCAACGATGCCCTGGATGACGACGCCGTCGAGCGCGGCACCAGCGTGTACTTCCCGCGCCGGGTCATCCCGATGCTGCCGGAATCGCTGTCCAACGGCCTGTGCTCGCTCAACCCCAACGTCGATCGCCTGGTACTGGTGTGCGATATGGTCATTCCGGCCAGCGGCGCGAAGGCCGGGACGGTAACGGCGTACCAGTTCTATAACGCCGTCATGCATTCGCATGCGCGTACCACTTACACCAATGTGTGGGCCGCCTTGCAGCAGCCTACCGGCCCCACGGCACAGGCCATGCGCGCGGTGTTGCCGCAGGTTCAGCATTTGTATGACCTGTTCCAGTTGTTGGTACAAGCGCGCAAGAAGCGGGGCGCCATCGACTTCGATACCGTCGAGACCAAGATCGTCTGTAACGAGCTGGGCCGCATCGAACAGATCGTCGGCGTGGTGCGCAACGATGCCCATAAGTTGATCGAAGAGTGCATGCTGGCGGCCAATACCTGCGCCGCCGATTTCATGGCGCGCAGCAAGCATCCGGGCTTGTACCGGATTCACGAAGGCCCGACGCACGACCGGTTGCAGTCGCTGCGCGAGTTCCTGCGCACCATGGGCCTGTCGCTGGGCGGCGGCGATTCGCCGACGGCCAAGGACTACGGCGAATTCCTCGATACGGTGCGTGGCCGGCCGGACTATCCGCTGCTGCAGACCATGTGCCTGCGCTCGATGCAGCAGGCCATGTACAGCCCGGACAACGTCGGCCACTTCGGCTTGTCCTATCCGGCGTACACGCATTTCACGTCGCCGATTCGCCGCTACCCGGACCTGCTGACGCATCGCGTCATCAAGAGCCTGCTGGTGGGCAAGCGCTACGTGCCTTCGCTGGACGAGCCGCCGGTGGCGGTGGGGCGTTCGCACAAGGAGCAGGAACACGCCATCTGGGAAAAGTTGGGCCTGATTCTTTCGGCGACGGAACGCCGCGCCGATGATGCTTCGCGCGACGTCGAGGCGTGGCTCAAGTGCTGGTTCGTCAAGGAGCGCGTGGGCGAGGATTTCAGCGGCACGGTGACCGGTGTCGCCAGCTTCGGCATCTTCGTGACGCTGGATACGCTGCACGTGGAAGGCCTGGTGCACGTTTCCGAGCTGGGCGGCGAGTACTTCCAGTTCAACGATGCCCTGCACGAGCTGCGCGGCGAACGCACCGGCATGCGCTATCGCCTGACCGACAAGGTTCAGGTACAAGTGGCGCGGGTGGATCTGGAAGCACGCCGCATCGAGTTCCGCCTGGTCAAGGGCACCAGCTTCGACTCCCTGCGCAAGGCTGCCACCCGGGGGCCGGACGAGCCACCGCGCCGTATCAAGAAAGCGGCCGGCACCAAACCCGCTGCCTTGAAGGGCCAGACCGCCAAGGTGCGGCGCGCCGAGGCCAAGAAGGCCGCCAAGGCGCCCACGCGGCCGGCGTCGGCGCCGCGCAAGCGCCGTTGAAATGATGAATAATGCGCCCCCCGCCTTGCGGGGAGCGCAGGTTCGCGACTACATTTTTTCGCCAGACCGTTGCAGGTAGTCGTCCCGTTGGGGCGTAAGCGGCAATGGCCGCTCGGCATGTTTTTTTGAGAGGTTCAATATGGCGGCAACCCAGGTTCTCGCGGGGTTTCACGCAGTGGTGGCGCGCCTGCGCCACGCGCCCGATTCCATCAAGGATATCTACGTCGAGGCCAATCGGCGCGACAAGCGCATGACCACGCTGATCGAGCAGGCCGGCAATGCGGGTTGCAAGGTGCACCCGGTCGCGGCCGACAGGCTGGAAGGTTTGGCGCGCGGCACGCGCCATCAAGGCGTGGTGGCATTGGCCGAGGCACGCCAGTTGGCGGTCGACGTCGACGAGGTGCTGGACGTGATCGAAGGGCCGGCGCTGCTGTTGATTCTTGACGGCGTCACCGATCCCCACAATCTTGGTGCTTGCCTGCGCACCGCGGATGCCGCCGGCGTCCACGCGGTGATCGCGCCGCGCGATCGCGCCGTCGGCCTGAATACCACGGTGCAGCGGGTAGCCTGCGGCGCCGCCGATACCGTGCCTTATCTGATGGTCACCAACCTGGCGCGCACGATGCGCAGCCTGAAGGACCGTGGGGTCTGGCTGGTGGGTACCGATGACCAGGCCAGCGACACCATGCACGCGGTGGATGCGCGTCAATCCATGGCTTGGGTGATGGGCGCGGAAGGCGAGGGCATGCGGCGCCTGACGCGCGAGACCTGCGATCAACTGGTGCGGATTCCCATGCTGGGTTCGGTGGAAAGCTTGAACGTCAGCGTGGCGAGCGCGGTGTGCCTGTTCGAGTCGGTGCGCCAACGCGAGACGAAGTAGGGCAACGACCACAATAGGCAGCAGCATGCAGCAGTCCTGGTTTGTCCGTTCCATGCGGCGCATCGATGCGTTGTTCGTGCTTGCCATGGTGGTGGTTTCTCTCTGGGTGGCCATGCAGGGGGGGCGGCCTTGGAATTCTTTCAGCGACGCGGTGTTTTGCGGGCTGGCGGTCCTTACCGCTTGCGTGGGGCTGCGGCCCGCCGCGACGCCGTGGCTGCGACGGTTCGCGCTGGCATGTGCGCTGGCGGTGACGGTGTTCACCGTCGTCGACGGCGTGGCGTTGTTCATGTCGCCGGATGTCCAGGCGCAGATCGTGTCGCGGTCGGGAATGATCTTCGTCTTTCTTGCGGGCGTGCTGGGGCCGTTCAATGCCTGCGCGCTGCGGCGGACGGGCCTGAGGACGGCCGTAGGAATGGGGCAGGCAGATGCCGCGGGCGCGGCCGCAGCTGCTACTGAAGCGAAACCCGAAGCGATCCCCCAATCGACACCCGAAGCGATCCCCGAAGCGATCCCCCAATCGACACCCGAAGCGATACTCGAAACGGCAGACGCGTCCCGCACTGCCATATCCGGCGTTTGCGCCCGGCGCGGCAACTATTTTCTGCGTCATTGGCGTGGCCAACTGCCTTTGTGGCTGACGTTCTGGGTCAACGGCGTCCTGTTCGGCCTGCTGTTCCTGCTGGCGCACGGCTACCTTGCCTTGTCCCTGAAAGGCCGCTCTTCCTTGCAGTTGCTGTCGCTCGAAAGCGTGGCTGCCCTGGCGCTGGCCTTGCTGGGACTGGTGTGGTGGGCTGTCGGTCTATGGCGTTGCGCGGATGTGCGGCTGGCCCATGGCCGTGCCCGCAAACGATCGGTGGCGGTGCAGATCATGCTGGTGTGCCTGGCCTGGGTCACCCTGGAAGTCGCGACCACGGCACCACTCGGACCCATCAAGGACTTGGCGATGCTGGCCATCGGCAAGGACGTGCTGGGCGGCGACATCGATGTCAAGGTCGCACCGGACGGCAAGTCCGTGATTCTCGTCGGCTTCCTGCACCAGGGCGCGGCGGACCGCGTGCGCCAGGCGCTCGACGCCGCCCCGCAGGCGCGGACGCTGGTCTTGAGTTCGCCCGGCGGGCGCCTGCAGGAAGGCGAATTGCTCGCCAACCTGGTACGTACCCGGCAGCTCGATACTTATGTCGATGAGTATTGCGCCAGCGCCTGCACCTATGCCTTCCTGGCGGGCCGCGAGCGTGCGGCCACGCCGCAGGCGCGGATTGGTTTTCACCGCCCGTATTCTCCCTTCGGCGGCAAGACCATCGATGCCATCGCCGGCGAGGACATGATGGAACGCTACCGTGAAGCCGGCTTGCCCGATTGGTTCATCAAGCGCGTCGCGGAGACGCCCAGCGAACAGGTCTGGTATCCGACCGAGCAGCAGTTGGCCGACGCCAAGGTGGTGACGCGGGTGTCGCTGGGCGGTGAGGCGAACCGCTTTGCCTTGCTCAAGGACCGCGACAGCCTGCTGCAAGCCGTGCGGCGCGAACCGATCTTCCTTGCCTACGACCGGCGCTTCCCGGGCACGATCGACAAGGCGGTAGAGCAAGGCTGGGCCGTGCAGCAGCGCGGCGGCAACGATGGTGAAATCATGACGGCGATGCGCAGTGTGGTGGCCGCCACCTTGCCCGCCTTGCTGCGCGATACGGATGTGCCGGGACTGGAACGCTTCAGCCATTTGGTGCTGACCGAGCTGAATGCGGCGCGTGCCGTCAGCCCGCAGGCTTGCGTGCAGGTGTCGGAAGGCACGCTGGATATCACCCGCGCGCTGCCGCCCGCCATCGCGGCCGAGGAAGTGGCGGTGGTCACGCAACTGCTGGCCGCGCCGCCCGCGCGCACGCCGGCGCCGGACGCCAAGGCCGCCCATCAGACCCTGCGCGCCGTGCTGGGCGCCATGCCCGCGCCGTTGCGCGAGGTGCTCACCGGCGAGCGCGCTTACAAGGACCAGCCGGGCCTGATTTGCGACGCCAATATTTCGTTCTACGAGACCCTGCTCAAGCAGCCGCCCGCCACGCGTGAGCAGGCCCTGCAGGCCATGTTCCGCGCTGGTAATTGACCGCGGAGGGATGGCGCGGTGCGCGCGAGTGCGGCGGGGAAGGGGCGGCGGCGGTAGAATGCCTGGGCGTCGGCAGTCGTCGCTCGATAATTGGGCCCAATAATTCTGCCCAGTCATTCCGCCCAGTCATTCCGCCCAGTCATTCCGTCCAGTAATTTTGCCCAACCCATTGCCCAACCATTTGGGCCACCAAGCGCACCATGAAAAAGAACGGCTTCACCACCTCCATTCTGCATTCCGACCGTCGCAGCCCCATCGAACATGGCGCGGTGCACAAGCCCATGCACACCGCATCGGAATATGGTTATGAGGATGCGCGGGAGTTGGCGGCGGTGTTCCAGGGCAAAGCCGGTTTCACCTACGCGCGCCAGGGTACGCCGACCACCACCGCGCTGGAGGCCAAGATTACGGGCATGGAAGGCGGCGTGTCCTCGGTCGGTTTCTCCACCGGCATGGCGGCCTTGTCGGCGATTTTCGGCACCTTGCTGCGCGCCGGCGATCATCTGGTCTGCAGTCAGTTCATCTTCGGCAACACCACCAGCCTGCTCGGCACCATGGCCGCGCTGGGGGTGGAAATCAGCTTTGTCGACGCCACCGACGCCGAACAAGTGCGCACCGCATTGCGGCCCAATACCCGCATGGTCTTTGTCGAGACCGTGGCGAATCCCGGTACCCAGGTGGCGGACCTGCGCGGCATAGGCGCGCTGTGCCAGCAGCACGATCTGGTTTACGTCATCGACAATACCTTGACCTCGCCTTACCTGTTCCGCGGCATCGACGTGGGTGCCGCGCTGGTGATGAACTCGCTGTCCAAATACATCGGCGGCCATGGCAATGCGCTGGGCGGCTCGGTGACGGACACGGGACTCTATGACTGGTCGAACTACCCGGCCATTCATGATGCGTACAAGAAGGGCGCGCCGACGGGCTGGGGCCTGTTGCAAATCAAGAAGAAGGGGCTGCGCGACATGGGCGGCACGCTGGCGGCCGAACCGGCGCATAGAATCGCGGTGGGTGCCGAGACGCTGGCGCTGCGCATGCGCAAGCATTGCGATAATGCCTTGGCATTGGCGCGCTTTCTGCAAGGGCACGACGGGGTGTCCAAGGTGTATTACCCCGGCCTGGAAGACCACCCGCAGCATGCACGCGCTAAAGATCTGTTCGGCGGCCGCTTCGGCGGCTTGATGGGCGTGGAGTTGGTCGACGGCATCGATTGTTTTGATTTCCTGAACCGTCTGGATGTCGTGATACTGGCAACTCACCTGGGCGATACGCGCACGCTGGCGCTGCCCGCCGCGCACACCATCTATTACGAAATGGGCGCGGCGCGACGCGCCCAAATGGGCATTGCTGACAGTTTCTTGCGAGTCTCGGTCGGTATCGAAGACGAGGCTGATCTGTTGGGCGATTTCGATCAGGCACTGCGCGCCTGCCTGAATGCGTGATCACGCCTGGCGGCAGGTCCAACCTGCCGCTTATTGTTTGTCGATCGTCTTGTTGTTCCCAATAGGTAATCTGTTGTGTGGATTAGGCACAAGGATGGCAAGGCGTCAATCAAACACCGAGCAAACCTAGTAACGGCGCGGCTTTGGGGGGGTGATCTCCCTTGACAGTCCAATCGCCGCGAGGCCTAATACGCCTCTACGTCGTCGGCGCTCCCCCGCGGTTTGACCAGCGCCTGCACCTAGGCGACGTGGCACTGAATGTAGTGGTTTGCAGTGCAAACTCGCTTGAAAAAAAACCGTTCGAACGTTTTGCCGGCCGCATTGCCAGCCGCAGGCCGGTGGACTTCTATTTACCTGTGAGGGGTAGAACTGAATGAATAAAACTGAGCTCATCGACCACATCGCCGGCAAGGCCGACATTTCGAAGGCCGCCGCTGGTCGTGCCCTGGATGCGCTGATCGGCGCCGTCAAAGGCACGCTGAAAAAGGGTGGCACGGTCACGCTGGTGGGTTTTGGCACGTTCGCCGTCACCACGCGCGCCGCTCGTACGGGTCGCAACCCGCGCACCGGTGAAGCAATCAAGATCAAGAAGGGTAAAGTGCCGAAGTTCCGTCCGGGCAAGGCCCTGAAGGACGCGGTGAACTGAGTCCTCTGAAGGACGCCGTCTATGAAGACGGCACAAATGGCGAGCAATGAGATGCTCGCCATTTTCATTTGTGGCTTGCCGTCTGCATCTTTGGCGTCTTTATATCAGGCGTATCGATCTTTGGATTCGCGCGCGACGGACCAAAATCGGCCGGACTATAGGGCCTTCATTCCGCCGTTTGCAGTCCATACCGCAGCCAGATATAATTCGCGTCTTCTTGCTCGATTCGTCGTTTGGCTTCCAGACGCGAACTCGAAATCAAGGCGTGGCTACCCGCGCAATTGTGTCGTACCGCAGCAGTGCAAATCTCGCACCGCATGTCGCACAAATCCGGGTGCTTAGCTCAGTTGGTAGAGCGGCGCCCTTACAAGGCGTAGGTCACAGGTTCGACCCCTGTAGCACCCACCACACCTTTCCTCTTCAGATTCAATAGCTTAGAAGCCTCTCAAGTTTCCCAAGTAGGTCGCATTCCTACACTGTTCAGGGTATTTGGGACAAATTTGGGACACCTCGTTTTTCGAGGTGTCGAGGAGGCTTTAAAGTGGCAAGCGTCAAAAAACGCGGCCCGCTGCAATGGCAGGCCAAGGTGCGTCGTGTTGGATACCCCGAGCAATCAAAAACCTTCGATACGAAAGCGGAAGCCGATGAGTGGGCTCGCGGGATCGAGTCGAAGATGGACTCCGGCACATTCGTCGATCGGCGTAGCCTCGCCGATTACGACGTCGGTTACATCCTCGCGAAGTATCGAGAGGAAGTCACTACAACGAAGAAAGGCAAGAAGCAGGAGAAGGCTCGCCTGATCGCCATCGAGGGGCGCTCGTTTGCCCGGCTCAAGCTCTCGCTGGTCGACCTTCCCGACGGGCGCAAGTATCGCGATGACCGTTTGAAAGAGGTTGCCGCCGGCACCGTGATCAAAGAGATGAACCTGATCGGCTCGGTATTCAATTACGCGAAGTCAGAGTGGGAGGGGTTCCGGGCGCTGCGCAACCCGATGGAGGACGTGAAGCGTTCCAAGGCACCTCCTGGCCGCGAGCGACGACCGATAGAGGAGGGCGATGAGTTGCAGATGATCATCGACGCCACGAGTTCGCCGATCCTGCGTGCGGTGCTGCCCGTGGCAGCTGACAGTGCGATGCGTCGCGGCGAAATGGTGAACTTCCGCGTCTAGGATGTGAACCTCAAGCACTCGACGATCCGGCTGCGCGAGACTGAAAATGGCGAAGGTCGCGTTGTGCCCATTTCATTACGCGTGCGCGCGATCATCGTGGAGCAGATCAAGGACAAGAAGCCAGCGGATCTCGTCTTCGATGTGAAGCCGGACTCGCTCACCCAGGCATTCGGGCGGGCGCGGGCCAGGGCATTGAAGAAATACTTGGAGGATTGCAGGGAGAAGGGTGTCGAGGCGGACGACCGGATGTTCGAGGACATCCGGCTGCACGACATGCGGCACGAGGCTACGTCGCGTCTGTTCGAAGATCGGAACTTCAACGTGATGGAGGCGGCAGCGGTGACCGGCCATAAAGACCTGCGCCAGCTCAAGCGCTATACGCACATGATAGCGGCCAAGCTGGCGCAAAAGATGGGTTAGTGTCGGCGTCGCAGCGCGTCTTCGCGGGCGCGCTGCGCTGCCTTAGTCGGACGGCCAGGTCGACGCGGAGCGTCAAGGTTGACCAGCTCGCCGGGCAGCTTCTCATCTGCCGGCGCTTCGGCTTTCGCAACCGCTTCGTCTTCGAGATACGCGATCAGGTCGGTGAGCGCGACAACGGGCTTCGATTTTTTCTTCCCCATGCCGACATGGCGCACGCGAAAGGGGAGGGTGCTTAGGCTGTTCATGTTGTAAACGGTGCCCTTAGACAGGCCGATAGCGATCCCGGCCTCGACGATTGAGATTTGGAGGCGCCCGGGGAATTGGGCGAGGATCAGTTCACGGGGGCTCATGGGATTCCACAGTAAAAGGTTCACCACAGAGTGTAGACACATAGTCAGCAACGACTTAATTTGCCAAGCCGCGGGCCGGGTTCAGTTCCGGCAGCCTCACGCCGATCTCCTGCAGGAAGTCCCGCAGGTCTGCCCCCTGGTCAACGGGGATGGCGCCAAGGTAGAGTCCGCGCAAGTGCGCCCAATCCTTGCCGTCAGCGACGATTCGGGCCGACTCGTCCAGACCGATGAGCGGGCCCGCGGCGCCGTTCGGTTGCGCCTCCCAGAAGACATACGGAAGCTTGTAGTGCCGCGGGACCTGGTAGGCCATTGTCTGCGCCAGGTCGGTCATTGCCACGCGCGGCAGCGTCTTCCAGTAGAGGTCGACCACCTGCTGCACGACGAGCCCCGTATCCAGCGCGAAGACGATTGCGTTGCGCCGCACGGGCGACACCCGAATCAGCCTCTCGCGGAACTCACCAAGAGTGATGCGCGGCACCGGCACGTGAAAGAAACACACGCGGGGGATGGGCCGCACGGTTCCTTCGAGCGCCACCGCCCAACAGGCCTCTACGAGCTGATCAACGGTCTTGGCAATTGTGCGCTGCGTCGCGCGGTCCTGGTGCGGGCGCATGAACGCCATCGTGTCGAGCTCGGACAGGCTCGACACGTCGCGTTCCCACAACTTCGATTGCATCAGCTTGGCATGCCAGTGCCCGGGCAAATCACGAATTTTCATTCCTACCTCCCACATATTTTGCGAGCCTGCGATTAACCTCCGCCTCGATTGCCTCGATGCAAAGCTTCTGCATCGTCACCTGGGGCTCGTGCTCAGCTAGGAACTTCAACTTCATGTGCAGGGGCTCTTTGAGCCGCAGGTTGAACCCGATCATGACGCGCGGGTTGCCCGCGTCCCAAGGCATGACACCTTGCACCTGGGTCGGTGCGGCTGTCCACTCGCGAGATGCAGCCAGGCGCGATTCCAGATCCTGTGCGGCCGGCGGTCGCTTAAGCGTCATCGAAGACCTCCTGAAAGAGCGCTTCGATTTCTGCGATCGCCTTCTCGTTTTCCCCCTTGTCCAACTCGACCACGCCACGGCCCTCGCGCGCTGCCCGTCGAAACGGGACGCGGTCGTGTATTAGGCTGCGGGCCGCGCGAAGCATCTTGAACTCTGACAGGTATTCGAGAACCTCTTGAGCCTCGCGCAAGGCGGGGTTCGGGTCGGTCAGATTCAGGCAGACGATGGGCCGGAGGTTCGGATTGACCGCGGCCGTCACGTCGTAGACCAGACGCTCCATCGGAGACAAGGTCCAGACGTCGAACTGCGACGGCTTTACCGGCACGACCATCTTGTCCGCGATGACCATCGTCGTGCGCAGCTCGGTGGAATCACCCCCGCCCGCGTCGACAATGATGTGGTCGAACTTGTCCCGCATCTTCACAATGTCGTGCCCCGTGGACGGGCCGACCTTGGACATGCAGGTGATCGCCGGCGCGTGAGCCAGCTCCGTGGGAATGGCGCTCCAGCTGGTGGTGGCGGTGGTAGGGTCGGTATCGACGAGCAGCACGTCGGCGCCGGCCCGCGCCGCGAGCACGGCCAGGTTGGTCGAGATTGTGGTCTTGCCGGTGCCGCCTTTTTCCGAACCGATCAGTAGGATCATGTGACCCCCTATCGTATGGGTCGGGACAGCATCAGACGGGGTGGTCTGATACCACACCATGTCATCTGGTCCCGCTTAAAAATCCGATCCGGAATACACAATGTAGGCACCGGCTCGAAAGGTCGGCTTCGGTCCAGTATGATGGCGCCCACGGAGGGGAGACTGTGTCTGCAAAAATGCCATTCATACGTAATCCGTTGACTATCATCGGAGTTTTTGCGGGGGTCGCCGAAGTTTTCGGGACGGTCACTCTGCCCAAGTTGTCGATGCCCGTGCAGCTACAGTTCGCATGGTTCTTGATGGCTTTCCCGACGCTGTTGGTTCTCTTGTTTTTCGGCACCTTGTGGCTCAAGCATCACGTGCTCTACGCGCCATCGGACTATAAGGACGACGCGACCTTCGGGCTTATGGCGGGCCGGGCGGCCACGACATTCGAAGTTCTCGCCAATGCCGTCCCGGCAGACATAGGTCAAGACGCGATTGATGCGCCTGCAGCTGTTCAAGGAGGTGATGATGGACACGACACGTCGAGCGTCGCAGAAGCACAGAATCGTGAGCCGATGGATGCGGGAGGCAGCGCAATTATGCTAGAGCACATCTTGCCCCAAATGCCGAGTCCCTCGTTTTTTTATTTGCGAGCTCGGGATCTTGCATTACACGCGCTCAGGGGAAAGTTGGGCCTGTTAGATCTTCAGAGCACGACATTTCCGTCGGCGAATGCGACTTTCGACGGCTACTCGCTCAAGGGGAGGACACACACCTTCGTTCAGGTGATGCAGGGCTCCCCGCAGCCTAAGCTTCGCCACTATCTCAATCAGATTTTGTCGACAGTCGATAAAATTCGCCTGATATTGGGCCCGATGATGCTGCAGGATGACGTCCGGCTAATCGTTGCATTCATCGGTGGGCACGGTTGGGAAATGCGAGATGACCTCAAACCGTTCGCGCAGCGGTTGGCTACGGAAGTGGGTTGTTCTATCGATCTCTATTTCGTGCAAGTTGGTTCATCTGACGGGGGGAAGTTGCCTACCAGCGTGGAGCTACTCCAGTAGGCGAACGACTTTCTTCGGGCGCTCCGGCGAGGCATAGAGGTATTCCTGCGTCGTGGTGATGGACTCGTGGCCCATGAGGCGCTGGATCGCGTAGATGTCGGAGTTCTTCTCCATGAGCCGGGTGGCGAAGCTGCGCCGGCCGGAGTGGGATGAGCATTTCACGCCGGCCTTTGCATAGAGCCGCGCGATGTGGCGCTGCATGGTGTTCGCCGAGAAGTGGTCGCCCTTCTGGGATAGGAAGAGGGGACGGTCAGGCGCCCGCGTGCCGCGACTTGCCGGATAGGCGGTGAGGGCGGCTCTGGTCCCCTCGTGGGCGCAAAATGCTTCCCTGAACTTGTCGCCCTTGGTCATGTGTCGCAGCAGCCGCCAGGTTTCGCGGATCTCCCAGCGCGCGGTGCAGACGTCGCCGAGGCGCAGAGCGGCAAGCTCCTTGGAGCGCAAACCCATGTTGTAGCTCACCAACAGGATCGCGCGGTCGCGCCGGGCATTTGGCCCCATTTGTTGGGACAGAACGTAGTTGAATTCGCCTTCAGGGAGGAAGGGTGCCTTGCCTTGCTTGCGTGCCATACGAGCCCCAAAGGAACACAGTGTAGAGGGGCTATTCAGTCAACCTGCAATTGGCATAGTGGAGCGTCCAGGAGTTCTCGGCTTTCCCGTCTGCTCGTAGCGCTGCCCCGCTATATTCGACGGCTAGCCGCCCCTGGTTGCTAGCGTCAGGCGCCAATCTCTCGATTCGGATTTCCCGGCTAAACGAGAGTTGCTCCCTAGAGGCGGTCAGTGCGCCCTCATTGACCAATGGGTGCTTGCTGTAGATTCGCGCCACTTTGAAGCGGTAGACGATCTCGTGACTGTTGCGCTCAGGCGGTTGCATCTGGACCTCCGGCATTTCGTCAATGCTGGGACCGCGCCAAGTCTCGTGGGGCGTGCTATCTATCATGATGAGGGTATCGCGCTCCCACTTCCAGGTGATCACGCTCTTGTTGATCGGGCTTCCGGCGCATCGAATTTCAGTGAACGGCATGGCAGCGTGCACGACGGGGCTCATCGCCACGGTTGCGCCCAACGCGACAACTGAACTGATGATCTTCTTCATCTTTCCTCGCTAGGTTTGATGCGGGCTGCAATAAGAAATGCCCTAAAAGACAAGTTTTAGGGCATTTGCCTACTAATTGGACTCGCTAGGATAACGCGTCATGTTCCGAGGCCGCTTGATCTTCCCGATTTCATAGCTTTGTAGGCTAACGTCGACACCAATATTTATTCGCGCACGACGTCCAGGACGGGGTGTCCGCTATCGGTGACTAACCGAGTGCCCAGTGACCTCGATTGTGGTTCAAGTTACTGGTTGATGAAGCAAGGACGCTTAGTTCAAGGACGTCCTCTGGGACACTGCTGACCACCTCTGCGAGAATCCGAAGGGCGGCTACTTGATCGAGGGAAGGGATCTACGTGACCGAGCTGGAGAAGAAGGTCAAAGGACTGTGAGCCAAATTGCACGGGGTGCCGGGCGATAGCTCGCTGGGCACCTTCGCCGCTATATCGAACGCGACCGCGCCGCTGACGATCCAGGCAGGCAGCGCGCTCAGGATCGAACGCATCTACATACCACAGGGGCAGAAAGACCTTGATAGCGTCGCCTCCCGGCTGCTGCGTTGTGTGGCGGAGATGGGCAATCGCCTATACAACGTTTCGCAGAGAAGCATGCGCTTTTGGGCGAAGCGCGCAAAACGTCAACATGATATTTATCCGGGAAGAATCCTAGAACGATTGCACGTTGCGAAAGTTCGGCCAATAGAACTTCGGGATAGATGGCCACAGATTCATTCCTTTGCGCCGGTTGCAATCAGGGCAGGCGAGAACGAAATTCGTTGGGTCGTTGGTGCCGCCGTCGGCAAGTGGAATCATGTGGTCGATGTGAAAGGATTGCACTTCCACCAGAGCGGACGATACGACGTTACCGCAGTGAAAGCACCGCTCGCGATCGCGGTGGCGGACTAGTTGCACAACCCATGTTGGAATGGAGCAACGAGAAATGCGTCCATCGAAGGCAAGATTGTTATATTTGGCCTGCTTCAGCGATCGAACTATCGGGCGCAGCCGATTACCGACGGCCTCCAACAGATACCGAGTAGTCCAAATTTGGGCAAATGCCTGGTCGACGAGGGTGTCTAGCCCCTTCTTGAATGCGGCAGCATGAGTCTTTCTCGCACGAAAGATTTGATCGTAAGTTCCGTCTAGGAACACCTTCGGTGTAAGGATGCCCATGTCCCGGAATTTGGTATCGACGAATCGTTGAAAAGCACCAACGTCCTCTTTGAAGTCATCATCGTCATAGCCGTATTGGTAGAGCTCATAGTCTGCTAGTTGGCTAAGTAAGAGATGAAGCGCTGTTTCCTGTTGGGAATAAAAGCCCCGGACAGCACATGCTTCCAAATCTACGTCGTCAAACCAAAGGCTCTGGGTGCCAACGTCACCGAACATAGGTTGGTCGGCTAGAAAGCTTTCCAAGGTATAAACCAGTTCCGTCGCCGAACCTCCACGCATATCGTATGGACGAACCTTCTCGGCTCGCGTTCGTCTGCTCTGCATGCATACCTCTGAATTTGCGTTGGTGTGCGGTCGCGCCACCGTCCTGCGTAGACGGCGCCAATTGTAGTCAGCTTTACTTCCCTACCTGTCGGGATAAAGGCCGACGTTCCAGGATGGACTATCTGCAGTCAGTCTCAATTCGTCATTGGTGCTAGGCTCTCGCTCAAACTGAGAGCACCCAATTCCCCGGGTAGTTCGTTTATCATCGGATAGTCCGGATCGCGTTGGCAGAGGACCGTTTGGTCCTGCCTGGTCGCTTCGCCCCAGAGGCGCTTCTTTGATAGCATTGGTGTCGATCTGGATGCAGTGAGGAAGCTCCACGGTGCAGACCCAACGCCCGCTCGGTTGGGCAATCCAGAAATGCGACGACGAGGTCGCGCCTCGCAGCGATGCTGGATAAAAATACTATATACGCGGGCAGTCCGAATCAACGTCGTCCTGCATCCAAACGCGGACGCCATTGAAATCGCCCAGATGGGCGGTTCTCCGTATACCACGCGTACGAGGGCGTCTTCGAGGACGGCGACCTCGGCATCTAAATCCCCAAAGCCGTGGTGTCGCCCCAGTGGCTACTGCGCAACATAGGCCTTTGAGACGAGGAGCGCAACAAAGGCAGTTTGGCCAGCTCCGGCGGTAACCGCGTGAAGGCGATTGAGCTGCGCGGTGTGCTGTCGCAAGGTCTGTGCTGGCCAATGAGGTAATGATTTGGTTCGACTGGGTATTCGGGCGCGGCCTCCACGGATCTGGACTACAGTGGCGAACTTGGGCTCCGCGTCTTCGACATGTGCGCGGGGCGCCGAGAGGTAGCCACTTTCGCCCCGTGTCCGATATTCCATAGGGTGTTCGCCGACATGGACATCGCCATGGCGCCCTTGCTCTACGAGGCCTCCTTAGCGAAGCCTGGCTGCAAGAGCTGACCGACGGTGATACCACCCTGGGCGGGGGCAAGCGCACCCGTAAGGCGTGGTCGTCGTGTTCGCCTTCGGAAACGCCCACTGGCCCTTGGTCAAGATCGCCAAGTCGATCAGCGAAGCGTATCTGCTGCGCAAAAAACACCGAATTTAACTAACCTGGAATGCCCTTATTCGCCAAGAAGATCAAATTCGGCTGCTGCGTGATGCCTTCTCGATCATCGAATAGCATTAGGCTCTTGGACACGATATTTGGATTGAATCGTGACGTTGAGAATGGGAGTGGTCGGTGATTACTACGATAATTGGGTAGAGCGAGGCTCCGCGATGACGCCGTTGTCTGGGACAAGTTTTGCCGATCGGATAGGTGGATCTTGTGAAAAGGCACTAATAGTTTGAGGGCAAATTATCGATTTGGTTGGAGAAAAGCCTGCGGCTAGGACTCAAAGTCGCCCTTACAAGGCGTAGGTCACAGGTTCGACCCCTGTAGCACCCACCACACCTTTCCCCTCAAGTATCTTTGGCCGCCAGCTTGCGCGCGCGTACCAGTGCCTTGGTGATGGCGGCGATGACGCTTTCGCGTTCGGCTTCGTCATTGACGCGCAGCGCATACGAGGGATGCCACGTGGCCACCAGCCAGGCTTCGCCCAGCTTGACGGACTGGTCGAGGTAGTCCTGCATATGGACCGGCCGCCGCAGCATGGCGCGTAGCGCGGTAGCACCCAGCGTGACGATGACCGGCGGGCGGATGCGGTCCAGTTCCTGGTCCAGCCAGTAGAGACAGGCATCCACTTCACGTTGCGCGGGTGTCTTGTGCATGCGCCGCTTGCCGCGCGGAATCCACTTGAAGTGCTTTACCGCATTGGTGAGATAGACGTCCTCGCGCGCGACGCCGGCACGCTCCAGCGCTTCGTTCAGAATGCGGCCGGCAGGACCGACGAAAGCCTTGCCCGCCAGGTCTTCCTGGTCGCCCGGTTGTTCGCCGATCAGCATGATGCGGGCCGATGATGGGCCGCTGCCCGGCACGCCGTGCGTCGCATTGCGCCACAGGTCGCAGCGTCGGCACTGGTCCAGCGAAGATGGGGCATCGCGTTGCGGTTGGGCGCGCCGGGCATCGACCATCACCGGCTTGCCGCCCATGTCACCGACCGCCTGCGCTTGGCCGACGCGGCGCGCGCCATTGCGGGCATCGGCGACCATGGCGGGGATCAGGTTGGCTTCGGGCAAACCTTTCCAGAAACGTACCGGCATGTGCTGATGCAACGCGCTTTCGTTCAAGCGGGCGGGGTTGAAGATGCTGCGGTAGTAGGCCAGCCACAGTGGTTCGATGTCATCGGCGGAGGCGTCCGCGCGCAGGGTCGCGCGGGCGGTAGCGTCGATCGGCGTGTCGGAGAAACGCAGGGCGATACCATCCCAGAACGCCGCGCCCGCCGGCGTGGCGATGCACCACGTGGAGGCGCCCATGCGTTTGGCGAAGTGGTCCGCGGCCCAGGGCAGGACGTCGTGGTCGGGCTCGTACCAGGCCAGGTATTCAGGTTCGCTGTCGGCCGCGCGTCGATGGAAGCGGACGTAGGCGATCATGTCGTGCTTGGCACGCCGCACAGCCTTGGCCATGGCGTACAACCGCGCGCCATCCTCGTCGGCCGGCGAAGCGGCCGCGCGATCATCGTGATGCCAGCGCCAGAGGGCGCGGTACAAATGATCCCAGCGCTGTGGCGAGCGGTAGAGCGCGGCGTCTTGCATGAGTTCGGCAAAGGCTTTGGATACGCGGATAACGGGACGGGCCGGCGGCGCGCTTGCCGCCGAAGACCGCGATGCCGCGTTCGCATCGTCCGTGCCCGCCTTGCCCATTTCGTCGTTTGCGCCGCGATCGCATGCGTTGCCACTGGACGACCGCGGCGTCTCTTGATCATCCGCCCCGGCTTCCTGCGCAAACAAGCCGTCCAAGGCTATCTGCGTATCGCCTTGGCGGCTGGCGCCGTCGGCGCCCACCCAGGCTACTTCCTCGGGCGCCCAATTCGCGCCCAACGCGTGCAAAGCCTGTTCGCGCCAGCTGGCGTAGCTGCCGTCGATGACCAGTCGATGCGCACCTGCGTTGCTCATGCGTGCGCCTGCGTCATATCAAGGACAACTGTTCAGGCGGTGGCGCCAAGGCCCGGCGTAAATGTTCAGACGCGCACTCGGCGGCGGCCGGCCGGTAGTCCTTCACCACGACAAAGGGCTTGACCTTGTCCATGGCGCAGCGCAAGCGGATCAGGTCCTGATAGCGCACGGCTCGCAGTCGTCGCAGCTCCACGATGCGCTGCGCGTTGCGCATGCCTATGCCGGGCACCCGCGCGATGATGCGCTGCGGCGCACGGTTCAAGTCGACAGGAAACGTGTCGCGATGCGCCAAGGCCCAGCCCAGCTTGGGGTCGATGTCCAAGGGCAAATCGCCGTCGTCCTGGAACAACTCCTCGGCTTGAAAGCCATAACCACGCATCAGGAAGTCGGCTTGATAAAGCCGGTGTTCGCGCAATAAGGGCGGTGCCTGCGCGGGCAGGGCGGAGGGACTGTCGGGAATGGGACTGAAAGCCGAGTAATAGACACGCTTGAGCTTGTACGCGCCGTACAAGGTTTGCGAGGTCTGCAGGATGGTGCGGTCGTCGGCGTTATCGGCCCCCACGATCATCTGGGTGCTTTGTCCGGCAGGTGACCGGGCGGATGACGGATCGCGCTGAGCGGGCGCGGTTTTGGCACCGTTGCGTCGAGCATCGTCGCGCGCCGTGCCCTCCGCCTCTTCCTGCGCCAATCGTATGGATCCCATCGCACGCTTGATCGTGTGGCTGCTTTTCTCGGGCGCCAGCCGTACCAGCCCGACCTCGGTGGGCAATTCGATGTTCACGCTGAGCCGGTCCGCATACACGCCGGCCTGGGCAATGAGCTTGGGGTCGGCATCGGGGATCGTCTTCAGGTGGATGTAGCCGCGGAAGAGATGCTCTTCACGCAGCGAGCGCGCCACCTCCACCAACTGCTCCATCGTGTAGTCCGCGCTGCGGATGATGCCGGAGCTTAGAAACAGCCCGTCGATATAGTTGCGACGGTAAAAATCCAGCGTCAGGTCAACAACTTCATTGGGCGCGAAGCGCGCGCGCGGCACGTTGCTGGAGCGGCGGTTGATGCAGTATTGGCAGTCGTACAGACAGAAGTTGGTCAGCAGTATCTTCAGCAGCGAGACGCAACGTCCATCGGGCGTGAAGCTGTGGCAGATGCCGGCGCCGGTGCTCGCGCCCAGGCCCGCGCGACCGATCGAATCCCGTTTAGGCGCGCCGCTGCTGGCGCACGAAGCGTCGTACTTGGCGGCGTCAGCGAGGACTTCGAGTTTGGTAAGGACGTCCATGATGGCGGCTACGGTTGAGGATGGAAAGATGCTGCCTGGCAACAGAAGCGAATGGGGAGGCGCGCGCTGAACTGTGGCAGGGAGGGGTGGCGTGGAGCGCAACATCCCGACCCGGTTCAGATCCAATCAATACTGTATATAAAAACAGTATTATAGGCATCGCAAAGGCCGGCGCAAGCTGCAAGAGGGATGCCTATGGGAATGGCGGCGCTCGCGTTCCTCATCAATGGAAATGGGCCGCCGCGCATGAAGCGCGGCGGCCCATCATGAAGGAGCGATACGCCTACCGCTTAGAACACGTGCCTGAACATCCAATACAGCACACCCGCCAGCAGCATGGCGGCCGGCAGGGTGAGCACCCAGGCCAGTGCCAGGTTGCGCAAGGTGCTCCATTGCAGGCCGGATCGATTGGCGGCCATGGTGCCCGCGATGCCGGACGACAGCACGTGCGTGGTGGAAACGGGCAAGCCATACACGTCGGCAGCGCCGATGGTCGCCATGGCGACCAGTTCGGCGGACGCGCCCTGTGCATAGGTCAGGTGCGTCTTGCCGATCTTCTCGCCGACCGTGACGACGATACGCTTCCAGCCCACCATGGTGCCCAGGCCCAGCGCGATCGCCACGGCCACCTTCACCCACAGCGGAATGAATTTGGTCGAATCATCGAGCGAGCGTTTGAATGCATCCAGATTGGACTTCGTTTCGTCGTTGAAGGTGATGCTGCTGTTCTTCTTCATCCGGCTGATGGTTTCCGAAGCCAGGTACATGTCGTTGCGGACGTTGCCCACGGCATCGGCCGGCACCGCGGCCAGCGAACCGTATTGGCGCACCTGGGTACCGATCGAGCCGGTCAGCGCGGCCAGCGACGGGATCACCTCGGCATTCATTTCATTGGTTCGGATGAAGGTGGTGAGCGCGTTGCGCGGATCGGCCGGCGCGGCGGCGGGCGCCGTACGGATCAGCGACGCCTGGGTGGCTTGTGCCACCGCGGCGAAGCGGTTCATTTCCTCGACCGGCATGGCGCGATTCAGGCCGTAGGTCAGCGGTACGGTACCCACCAGGATCAACATGATCAGGCCCATGCCTTTCTGGCCGTCGTTCGAACCATGGGCGAAGGAGACGCCGGTGCAGGTAAGGATCAGCAGGCCGCGGATCCACAAGGGCGGCGGCGCGTTGCCCTTGGGTTCCTGGTACAGCTCGCGGTTCTTGACGAAGGCGCGCAGCACGATCAGCAGCAGCGCCGCGCACACGAAGCCGACGATGGGCGACACCAGCAAGGTGATGCCGACGCTCTTGGCCTGCGCCCAGTCCACGCCGGCGGTGCCGTCGCGGCCATTCATCATGGCGTTGGCCACGCCCACGCCGATGATGGAGCCGATCAGCGTGTGCGAGGACGACGCCGGCAGGCCCAGCCACCAGGTCGCCAGATTCCACAGGATGGCGGCGATCAGCAGGGCGAACACCATGGCGAAGCCGGCGCTGGAGCCTACTTGCAGGATCAGCTCCACCGGCAGCAGGGAGATGATGCCGAAGGCCACCGCGCCGCTGGACAGCAGCACGCCCAGGAAGTTGAACAGACCCGACCACATCACGGCGAAGTTGGGGGCGAGGGAGTTGGTATAGATGACCGTCGCCACGGCATTGGCCGTGTCATGGAAACCGTTGACGAATTCGAAGCCGAGCGCGATCAGCAGGGCCAGGCCCAGGAGTACGAAGGAGAACCAGGCGGTGAAATTGGCATGGGAGTTGTCCATGTCACGGAACAGGCTATGTCCCGTGTAGAACAGGCCGATGGCCAGCAGGCCGATGAAGACGATCACGGTCGTGGGACCGGTTTTCTGGTCGAAGCGCGAATGCGCCGCGCCGTGAGAAGGCGGCAGGGCCGCGGTCTCGGTTGCGGTATTCATGGGTTTTGCCTCTCGGGGGTGGCTTATCGTTGGGGGGTGCAACGATGCTATGACCGCCCGGTGACAATGACATGACGGTCGCCCGCCCGCGGCGGTGTCCGAACGATGTAGAAGCCGATGCGGAGGCGGATGTGCTTCGGGCAGATATGCTGCGCCGTGCAGTCGGCGCCCTGCATTTCCATTAACGCGTGCCGCGCCGCCGCCGGTCGTAGGTCCGCTGGTACCAGTCCAGCAATACCGCCGCGCTGCCTTCCCATTGCTCGCCGTACATCATGGCGTGGGGCTGGTCGGCCAGCGCCTGGTGTTCGAAGCCGAAGAAATCGGCAATGGCACGGTCCTGGCCGGCGGGATGGCGCGCCGGGTCATCGCGGCCCGCTTCCAGGCACAGGCCCTGGCTGCGCATGGCAAAGGGATTGACCGCCACGCGCAGGGCGTAGCGGTCGTTGAGTACCTGGGGGCTTTCGGCGCACAGGCGCCGGCGGATGGCGCTGACGTCCACGTCCGCCGCACAGCCGGCGAAGCGCTCACGGATTTCCTCGTCACCGGGCGGCGCGCGCAGGACATCTTCCGGCACTGTCGGCAAGGCGGCCGCGCCCGGCAGATTGGCGGGCGGGGAGGGCGCCAGCAGGACGATGCCGGCCGGCGCGCGCGCCATTTCGGTGGCGGTGACCAGCACCGGCAGGGCGCCCATGCTGTGGCCGACCAGTACCACCGGGCCTTCCATGCGATCCGTGGCGCGCTGTACCGATACGGCCAGGTCGCGGATGCCCGCATGCAGGAACGTGGCGTCCTGCGGCAGGCCGCCATGGCCAGGCAGATCCAGCGCGGCGCAGGCGATGTCCTGCCGGGCGAAGTAGCTGAGGTAGTTGGCGTAGCACCAGGCCCCGTGATACGCGCCATGCACGAACAGCAGCAGGGGTTGGCCATGCGAGGGCGGCGCGCCCAGCAGCAGCCGGCCGGCGCCGGCGGGATAGGAAGGCAAGCGGTCGGTCAGGCTGAAATCGAAAGAGGGCATGGGCGCTTACGGCGGTCGTTGGACATGCAAGGATAATCTGGCTGGCCGGCCGAGACAAAGAAGCCGGGCCAGCTTGGCCATGAGCCCTAGATCGTCGGATGCATGGCCGTTACCGCCGCGCTTACCGCAACGCCCACGCGCGCCGTGCTTGCATCAGAAAATCGGCGGCTCCGGCGTTGGGGCCGTGCCCGCCAGCGAGCGGAAATCGCAACCCTGATCCGCTTGCGTCACTTCGGCCTGATAGATGCGGGTGTAGCCGCGCTGATAAGGTTGCGGCGGCGCGACCCAAGCTTGCCGGCGCCGGGCAAGTTCTTCCTCCGCCACCAGCATGTCGAGGCGCCGCTCGCCGATATCCAGGCGCACCAGGTCACCCGTGCGCAGCAAGGCCAGCGGTCCGCCCACCGCCGATTCCGGCGCCACGTGCAGAATGCAGGTGCCGTAGTGCGTGCCGCTCATCCGTCCATCCGAGATACGTACCATGTCGCGCACGCCCTGGCGCAGGAGTTTCTTGGGGATGGGCAAGTTGCCCCACTCCGGCATGCCGGGGCCGCCCACCGGCCCCGCGTTGCGCAGGACCAGCACGGTGTTCTCGTCGGCATCGAGATCGGGGTCGTCGGTGGCCGCCAGCATTTCCTCGTTGGAGTCGAAGACCAGCGCGCGTCCGGTATGGCGCAACAGTTGCGGGCTTGCCGCCGATGGCTTGATGACGGCGCCGTCCGGGCACAGGTTGCCGCGCAGCACGGCCAGGGCCATGCCCGCTTCCGGGCAGTCGGGCGTGGCGGCGATCAGGGGATCGTCGCACGTGCGGATGGTGGGGGCCGCCTGCGCCGCGGGACCTTCGTCCGCATCGGGCCAGGCGTCCAGTTCTTCGCCCAGGGTACGGCCCGTGACGGTGAGCGCGGACAGGTCCAGGTGCTGGCGTATCTGCTTGAGGACGGCGGGCAGTCCGCCCGCGTAATAGAAGTCTTCCATCAAGCCCTTGCCCGATGGATAGAGGTCGACGATCACCGGAACGCGCCGCGCCACCGCATCCAGCTCGTCCAGGGTCAGCGCGATGCCCGCGCGGCCGGCCATCGCCGGCAAGTGCACGGCGGCGTTGGTCGATCCGCCCAAGGCCATGTACGCGACGATGGCATTGTGGAACGAGGCGCGCGTGATCAGGCTCGATGGCGTGAGATCGTCCCACACCATGTCCACGATGCGCTGGCCACAGGCCCAGGCCATGCGGGGATGGGCGCTGTCGACCGCGGGTATGGCCATGGCGCCGGGCAGCGACAAGCCCATGGCTTCGACGATCGCGGTCATGGTACTGGCCGTGCCCATGGTGTTGCACGTACCGGGCGAACGCGCCATCCTGCCTTCCAGGCGCACCCATTCGGTGTGGCTGATATTGCCGATGGCGTATTCGGCCCAGAACTTCTTGGTATGCGTGCCCGCCCCGACAGCCTGGCCACGATAACGATCATCGAGCAGGGGGCCGGCCGGCAGATAAATGGCGGGAATGTCCATGGACAGCGCACCCATCACCAGGCCGGGCGTGGTCTTGTCGCAACCGCCCATCAGCACCACGCCGTCCAGGGGCAGGCTGCGTATCAGTTCCTCTGCCTCCATGGCCAGGAAGTTGCGGTAGATCATGGTAGTGGGCTTGACCATCACCTCGCCCAGGCTCATGGCCGGCAGTTCGAAGGGAAACCCGCCGGCCTGCAGGATGCCGCGCTTGACCGATTCGGCACGCTCGCGCAGATGCGCATGGCAGGGCGACAGTTCGCTCCAGGTGTTGAGGATGCCGATGCAGGGCCGGCCGAGAAAGGATTCGCGGGCAAAGCCTTGCTGCTGCATGCGCTGGCGGTGGGCGAACCCGCGGATCTCCTCGTTGGCGAACCAGCGCTGGCTGCGCAATTGGTCCAGGGTCTTGCGGGCGGCGGGGCGGGTGGCACTCACGAGGATGTCTCCTTGCTGCGGATTCGATATTGGCTGTCAGTATTGGCTTTGAGTCACCGGCGTACGGTGCTGGGCGAAGCGGGCGGCGACGTCATCGGCCGCCTTGCGCAACAGCACCTGGTCGGTGGCGACCGCGACGAACAATGCGCCCTGGTCCAGGCAGGCGCGCGCGCGTTGCTCGTCCAGCATCAGTATGCCCGGCGCCTTGGCGCAAGCGCGGATGCGGCGGATCGCGTCGTCGATGGCGGCGCTGACCTTGGGGTGCTGCATCTCTCCGGGATAGCCCATGCTGGCCGACAGATCGCCCGGACCGACGAAGATGCCGTCGACGCCATCGACCGCCGCGATGGCTTCGATATTGTCCAGCGCTTCCTCTGTTTCCACCTGGACCAGCAGGCACAGCTCCTTGTCGGCATCCCGCACATAGTCCGCATCGCGGCCGAAATGGCTGGCGCGCATGGTGCCCCCCATGCCGCGGATGCCGTGCGGCGGGTAACGCATGGCCGCCACGGCGGCAGCCGCTTCCTCGGCGTTTTGCACGAAAGGCAGCAGCAGCGTCTGCGCGCCGATGTCCAGGTAGCGCTTGATCAGCACGGCGTCGTTCCAGGCGGGCCGCACCACGGCGTGGGCCGGCCGCCGCTGCTCGGCCGCGACGGCCTGCAACTGCTGCAGCATCAGCGGTACGTCACTGGGCGTGTGTTCAGTGTCCAGCAGCAGCCAGTCGTAACCGGAGCCGGCGATCAGCTCGGATACGAAAGGCGACGCCAGGGTGGACCACAGGCCGATCTGCGGCCGGCCGGCACGCAGGGCGTGCTTGAAAGGATTGTGCAAAGGCATGAAGTGTTCTCTATGTTGCTGTCGTTGGTGCCAGTGTTGTCGCGACGGCGATTGCGATTGCCGTCGCCGCCGGAGGTCAATCGATATGCACGTCGCCGGCACGGATCACCTCGCCCATGGACTGGTAGTCCTTTTTCAGGCGGGCCGTGAAGTCGTCAGGCGTGGACGACAGGATTTCGAAGCCCTGCGCCTCCAACGGCTTGCGGAAGGCGGGATCGTCGAGAATCTTGCGCATGGCCGCGTTCAATTTCTCCACGATGGGCGCGGGCGTGCCGGAACGCACCAGCATGCCGCTCCAGGCCACGGATTCCACACCGGGCAAGCCGGCCTCGGCCATGGTGGGGACGTCGGGCAGCAGCGCTGAACGCTTGGTGTCGGCCACCGCCAGTACGCGGATCTTGCCGGACTCGTGATAAGGCACCACCGCCGACAGATTGTGGAACATCATCGGTATCTGCCCGGCCAGCACATCGTTCAATGCGGCGGGTCCGCCCTTGTAGGGAATGTGCATGAGCTGCACGCCGGCCTTGGTCTGGAACTGCAGGCCGACCAGATGCATCGTGTTGCCATTGCCGGCGGAGCCGAAGGCGAGGGCGCCCGGCTTTGCCTTGGCGGCGGCGACCACATCGGCCACGGAACGATACGGCGTTTGCGCACCGACCAGCAGCACGTTAGGCGTCTGGTTGGTCAGCGTCAGCGGCTGGAAGTCCTTGATGGGATCGAAACCCGCATCCTTGTACAGGTGAGGATTCACCGCCAGGGTGCTGACTGAACCGAAGAAGATGGTGTAGCCGTCGGCCGGGGTGATGTGCGCCACGTTGGCCGCGGCGATGTTGCCGTTGGCGCCCGGCCGGTTGAGGATGATGACGGACTGCCCCAGCGCCTTGCCCAGTGCCTGGCCGAAGGGCCGGGCAAACTGGTCGGCCGCGCCGCCCGCGGGTTGCGGGACCACGATGGTGATGGGCTGGGTGGGGTAGTCAGAGCTGGCTTGCGCGGCATGGGGCAGGATCGCGCCGGCGGTCAAGGTCAGCGCGCCGGTGAGCAAGGCGCGTGCAATGGCTGTCGATGGCATGGCTGTCGTCTCCGTATGTCTTTATCAGCCGAGCGTATGCGTCGGCGGTTTATGAGCCTGGGAAATTTGCTTATGGAACCGGTTTCATCTGTCGCTCAAAAAAAGACGCCAGCACCTTTTGCGGACGTCGTCGCGGTTACCGTCACAGGCAAGGCGGATCAGTGGGACGATTAATGGGACGAATAATGATGGGACGATTAGTATGAAACCGGTTCCATGGCGAAAGTGTATTATTCCCCCTCGCCATCCGTCAATCCATCGCGATGCGTCCTGGACGCGTCGCGGCCAACCCGGAAGAACCAATGACCGCCGACGTGCCGGACGACAGCGCAGCCCGCCGCCGCGGCGCGCGTCCCAAGCTGCTGGCGACCACCAATCGCGACATCGCGCGCCTGGCGCAGGTGTCGGTGGTCACCGTGTCACGCTATTTCAATTCGCCCGAATTGGTTTCGGAGGGCGTGCGCGAGCGCCTGAGCGAGGTCATCGCGCAAACCGGCTATGTGCCCAGCCAGGTGGCGCGCCGTCTGGCGTCGTCCAAGAGTGGCGTGGTGGGGGCCGTCATGCAGAACGTCGGCAGTCCCACCTTCGCGCGTGTCGTGCAGGGCATTACCGAGGTGCTCGACCGCCAGGGCCTCCAGCTGCTGCTGGCCAGCAGCGACTATCTGCAGCATGCCGAAGCGCGGGCGATACGGACATTCCTGGGCTGGCACCCCAGCGCGCTGATCCTGACACGGGGCGACCATGCGCCCGAGATCGAAGCCTTGCTGCGGGGCACGCGCGTGCCCGTGGTGGAGGCCTGGGACCTGGCTGACGACCGGCCCTTTCATCAAGTCGGCTTTCGCCAGCAGGATGCAGGCGCGCTGGTGGCACGCCATTTTCTCGAACAAGGAGCGTCGCGCGTCCGCTATGTGCTGCCCGCGAGCGTTCAGGATAGCCGCGCGACGCGCCGGGGCGAAGGCTTCGCACTGGCCCTGCGCGCGGGCGGCGGCGACGCGCAATGCGTGCGCGCCACCGCCGCGGATGACTTCGCCGCCGGCGAGGCCGCCATCGCGGCGTTCGCCGCTGAAGCGCCGGCGCAACGCCCTCGCGCCTTGGCCTTTGCCAATGACAATATGGCGATGGCGGCCTTGTTGCGCGCGTCTGCTTATGGCGTGGCGGTGCCGCGCGATTGCGGCGTGGCCGGCTACGGCGACGCGCTGTTGGGGCCGCTGCTGTCGCCCGCCTTGACTACCGTGCGCCCGGATCCCTATGCGATCGGCACGGCGGCAGCGCAGACGACCTTGCGCCTGATCGCGGGCGGGGGCCAGATCGAAGGCCGTGGCCGGATCGAAGGCGGCAGTCCCGTCGAAGGCGTGCCTTTGCGCCAGGATGTGCCTTGCGAATTGGTGGCACGCGCGAGCAGCGCGATGGCCGGGTGAAAAACCTGGCGCGCTTCGGATGGGGCGTGATGAGCTGGGGCGGGGCGGGTGGAGCGCCGCGAGCCTCAGGCCTTGAGGGTTTTTTTCTCCGAGATTTTTAACGGTTTTCTTCGACGACATTCCTGCCATGGACTACGACAAAACTTTCGAAATCACCCGCTTGGAAACCCTGGTCTTGCGCGTGCCCGCCGATCCGCCGGTGCGCACTTCCTTCGGCGTCATGCACGACCGGCCCGCCGTGCTGGTGCGCGTCACCGGGGCGGATGGCGTGCAGGGATGGGGCGAGGTATGGTGCAATTTTCCGGCCGTGGGAGCCGAGCACCGCGCCAGATTGGTAGACACCTGCATCAAGCCGCTCTTGCTGGGCCGTTCATGGACGACGGCCCAGGCGTGTTTCGACTCGCTGAGCGCGAGCTTGCGCATCCTGGCCATCCAGACCGGCGAGCCCGGGCCGCTGGCGCAAGCGCTGGCCGGGGCGGACACCGCCATCTGGGACATGCTGGCCCGGCGGGCGCAACGCCCGCTTTGGCAATTGCTCGGCGGTCAGTCGACCATCTCTGTCTACACCTCGGGCATCAATCCCGACCAGCCGGAACGCGTCGCTGAAGCGAAGGCGCGCGAGGGCTATACCGCCTTCAAGCTGAAGGTGGGCTTTGGCGACCAGCGCGACGAGGACAATGTGCGGACCTTGCGCCGGACCATGGGCCAGGACGCCACGCTGATGGTGGACGCGAACCAGGCCTGGGTGCCCGCGCAGGCCGCCCAGATGGCGGGCCGCCTGGCTGCCCACGGTGTCGCCTGGCTGGAGGAGCCGCTGCCGGCCGACACGCCCTGGCCGGTGTGGCGCGCGCTGACGGCGGACGCGCCGCTGCCCATCGCCGGCGGCGAGAACCTGCGTGGCGCGGAGTCTTTCGTCGCGGCCATGGAAGAGGGCGGCCTGTCCGTGATCCAGCCCGATCTGGGCAAGTGGGGCGGCATCAGCGCCTGCCTGCCCGTCGCGCGCGACGTCCTTCAGCGCGAACGCACATTCTGCCCGCACTGGCTGGGCGGGGGCATAGGGCTGACCGCGTCCATGCACTTGAAGGCCGCGGTGGGCGGCGCGGGCTATGTGGAAGTCGACTCCAACCCCAATGCCCTGCGGGATTGGCTGTTGCCGGAAGGCTATGCGGTCAAGGCAGGGCAGGTCACGCTGCCCGATGCGCCGGGACTGGGTGTGGCGCCCGACCTGGAGCGCCTGCGCCCCTTCATCGTGGCATCCCACGGCGGGCAATGAGCGGCACCCCGCTTCGGCGGGGACTGTCAGGGGGGCGGGCGCCGGCAGCCACTGTTTTGCTCGCGCCCGGCCCTGCGGGAATGCCAGGCCAAAGTCAGGAGCCAGGAGCCAGGAGCCAGGAGCCAGGGCCGGGGCTTCGGTAGGGCCAAATGACAGCTCCAGCAGTGGGGCAGATTCTGGCACAAGGCAGGCCTTGATACCCTTTGGCAATCTAACGAAGATTTAAGAATATTCTGAATCGATTTGCGAATAATTCCTATTTAATATATATTCTTGGGCTTCATTCGCCCTGCGTTTTGCTTTTCCCGTGGGGTGTGCACAGATATTGTTTCCCGGCTGATTCATGCCCAGCGTTAAAAACGGTTGGTCAACATCCTCCTCGATTTCCCCAGGCCTGCGCATCGGCGCGGGTGTGGCGGTAGCACTTCTGCATGTGGGCGTAGCGGCTGCCTTGTTCGTCAATGACGACGTGAAACTGGAATTGCCGCAGGATGCGCCCATCATGGTGAGCGTCGTGGAAGCGCCGGTGCCGCAGATGGCCAAGGCCGAGCCCACGCCGGAGCAGCCGCAGCCGCCGGTGGAAGAGCCGCCGCCCCCGCCTCCGCAGGAAGAAACGCCGCCCCCCGACACCAAGCCGGACCCGACGCCCGACGTCAAGCCGGAACCCGAACCCGACCCCGAACCCGTGATCGAGAAGCCGCCGGAACCCGCGCCCAAGCCTAAGCCCAAGCCGAAACCCAAACCCCAGCCCAAGCCGCAGCCCAAGAAAGTGGAGCCGCCGCCCAAGCCCGTGGAAACGCCCCCACCGCCGGCTACGCCGCCTTCGGGCACGCCCCAAGGCGAAAGCAAGCCGCAGGCACCGACGCAAGGCCCGCCGCCGGACCAGCCCGAGCTGGTCTCCAACGTGGCCTATGACGGCCGCGGCCCGCGCCCGGTGTATCCGGAATCGTCGCGCCGCAACCGCGAAGAGGGCCGGGTCATGGTGCTGGTAGTGATCAATACCGACGGCACGATAGAGAAGGCGACCGTGGTGCAGTCGTCCGGCTTTCCGCGCCTGGACCAGGCCGCGCTCGATGCGCTGCGCCGGGTCCACTTCAAACCGTATACACGCAACGGCGTGGCCTACACCGTGCAGGCCCGGATCCCGTTCGATTTCAACATGAGGAACTGACATGTCCAACGCTCTTGACCTTGCCGCCTTGCTGGTGGCGCAGGCGGCCCCCGCCGCGCCGGCGGCGCCGGGCGTCGCGCAACAGGGAGCCGCCGCCTTGCCGGCCGCCGCCAATGCCGTCCAACAGGCGGCCAACGCCGTCTCGCAGGCCTCCGCCGCGCTGCCCGCGCCGGCGCCTGCCGCGCCGGACATGGGCATCATGCACTTCATCGGACAGGCCGATAGCGTCGGCAAGGCGCTGTTCATCATCCTGCTGGTGATGTCGGTGGTCACGTGGTACCTGATCATCGTCAAGGCCATCAACAACGTGCTGTTGCGCAAGCGTTCGCGTGAATTCCTCAACAAGTTCTGGAATGCCAGCTCGCTGGAGCAGGTCGAGAACGAGATCTCCACGCACGGCGCCCGCGATCCCTTTTCGCACTTGTCCAGCCACGCCATGCATGCGCGCGCCCATCACGCCAAGTACGGCGCCACCAAGCTGGAAGAAACCGGCTCGAACGGCGAATTCGTCACCCGCACCATGCGCAAGGTGATGGACGAGGAAACCGCCAAGCTGGAAAACGGCCTGACGGTGCTGGCCTCGGTCGGCTCCACCGCGCCTTTCGTGGGCCTGTTCGGGACGGTGTGGGGCGTGTACCACGCGCTGGTGGGCATCGGCATGTCCGATGGCATGACCATCAACCGTATCGCCGGCCCGGTGGGCGAATCGCTGATCATGACCGGCCTGGGCCTGGCGGTGGCGATTCCGGCGGTGCTGGCCTATAACATGTTCGTGCGCAACAACCGGGTGTTCCTGTCGCGCCTGGATGCCTTCGCACATGACCTGTTCGCCTTCCTGATGACCGGCCAGCAAGTGGCCCTGTCCGACGGCAAGGTACGCGCACTGCGCCGTTCGGCCGGTGCGCCCAACGCGAATACTCGCGGGAGCGAATAAATGGCCTTCGGCGGTTTCGACAACAAGGGCTCGGGCAGCCATGCGATGTCCGAGATCAACATGGTGCCGCTGATCGACGTGATGCTGGTGCTGCTGGTGATTTTCATCATCACCGCACCGCTGCTGGCGCACTCCATCCGCATCAACATGCCGCAGGTCAGCGCCGAGCAGGTGCAGGAAGATCCCAAGGTGATCGACCTGGCCATCGACGACAAGGGGCAGTTGTTCTGGGACGAGAAGCCGGTTTTCCTGGACGACCTGCAGGCGCGTTTCGGCGCCGAGGCCACCAAGAAGCCGCAACCCGAGATCCGTATCCGCGCCGATCTGAATACGCGCTACGAAACGCTGGCCAAGGTGATGGCGTCGGCGCGCCGTTCAGGCCTGGGCCGCATCGGCTTCGTCACCACCCCGGCGGCGGGGCAACCGGCCATCCCGCCGGCGACGGCGCCCGCCAAGTAAATCATCAAACCCCGCTTCTACCCGGATTTAATCCCAAAACGAGACCCCGCGATCCTGCCGATCGCGGGGTCTTGTCATTCGCGGCTGGCCAGGCCGGGGGCGGGCGGGAGTCGGGCGGCGGCCAGGCGGGGGTCTGGCGCAACAGCGATCGTAAAAAAATTGTTGCGAGGTTGAGCAGGTCATGTCGTTGCAAGCTGGATCGCGCTAGAATCGCGCCATGCGAGTACTCGTAATCGAAGATGACACCACCCTGGGCCACGCGCTCCAGGAATTCCTGGCGGACCAGGGGTATGCGGTCGACTGGCTGACTGAAGGCGACAAGGTGCTGGGCGCCTTGGCCGGTCAACCGTACGACCTTCTACTGCTGGATCTCAACTTGCCCGGCATGAGCGGCCTGGATGTGCTGCGCCAGCTACGGCTGGACGGTAATCAGGTTCCCGTCCTCATTCTCACGGCCCGCGACGGCATCGAAGACCGCGTAGCGGGCTTGGACGCCGGCGCCGACGACTACGTCACCAAGCCTTTCGACCTGCCGGAGCTGGCGGCGCGCGCGCGTGCCTTCGCCCGTCGCCGCAGCGGACAGGCGCAGCCGCTCATTGAAGTCGGCCCGCTGGTGTTCGATACCGTCGGCCGCGAAGTGCGGGTCAACGGCGAACGCCTGGCCTTGTCGGTGCGCGAACTGTCCGTGCTGGAAATGCTGATGGCGCGGGTTGGCCGCGTGGTCACCAAGCGGCAGATCGTCAATTCGCTGTCGGCCTGGGATGCGGATTTCAGCGAAAACGCGGTCGAGGTCTACGTGTACCGTCTGCGCAAACGCCTGGAAGGCACGGGCGCCAGCATCCAGACCGTACGCGGTTTCGGCTATCTGCTGGACGTGGAAGCGGCCCCCTCGGCCTGACCGGCGATGTCCTCCGTCGACCCGCTCGATCACGCTCAGCGGGACAATGCAACGGCAGCGCCGGCAGGACTGAGCGCCGCCGACGCCGTGCCCCGCCTTGGCCTGCTCCCCGCCGGTTCGCTGGCCCGCCATCTGGTGGTGCGCCTGCTGCCCACCATCCTGCTGCTGGTATTGCTGGATCTGGCGGCTACCTGGGTCATCACCCACAAAATCGACCTTGCCATCTGGATGCTGGAGGATTTCTTCTGGCTGATGGTGCTCGGGCAGATCATCCTGATGATGGCTTTCGGCTGGGTGGTGGTGCACGGTGTGCGGTCCGGGCTGCGCTCGGTCAACCTGCTGTCCGACGAGATCCGCCAGCGTTCCATCGATGACATGCAGCCGCTGGAAGTGGCAGGGGTGCCCGCGGAGATGGAGCCCCTGGTGCTGCACACCAATGACCTGCTGGCCCGCCTCGATTCCTCGCTGGCGGCGCAGCGGCGCTTCATCGGCCACGCGGCACACCAATTGCGCACGCCGCTCAGCGGCTTGCGGCTGGAATCCGAACTGATGCTGTCGCGGCCCTTGCCCGACGATGTGCGGGCGCGGGCGGAACGGATCAAGGCCGTCAGCGATCGCATGATCCGCCTGGGCCAGCAGTTGCTGGTGCTGGCGCGGGCTGACCCCAACGCCAGGCCGCAGGACAGTTTCCAGCGGATCGACCTGTGCGACTGGGTGCGGGCCAGCGGTGCCGAGTGGATTCCGCGCACGCGGGCGGCGCAGGTCCAATTGGACCTGGTGGCACCGGAAGAGTCGGTCTGGATCGACGCCGATCCTTTGCTGCTGGATGAGCTGCTGGGTAATCTGATCGACAATGCCATGCGCTATGGCAATCCCGGCGGATGTATCACCCTGAATGTGGGCAGCAATCCGCCTTCGCTGACGGTGATGGACGACGGGCCTGGCATTCCGGTGGAAGACCAGGATCGCGTGTTCGAAGCGTTTTATCGTTCGCCGTCGGCCACGGCGGGCGGTTCTGGATTGGGCCTGGCCATCGTGCGCGAGATTGCCCACGCACACGGCGCCTGGTGGAAGCTTTCCAGCCGGCCCGAATATCCGGGTACCCGCCTGTCGGTGGTGTTTCCCGGCCCGCGCAAGGGCGCGCAACTGACCCGACACGATAAACAGGTATGACCTCAAGCACCGCAACCGAGGCCAAGGGCCCGGTGACGCATGCACCCTCCTCGAAAGCCGCCTTGATCATGGGCGCGCTGGGGGTGGTGTACGGCGACATCGGCACCAGTCCGCTGTATACCTTGCGTGCCTGCCTGACCGGTTACGGCGACCTGCAGCCCGGCCACGTCCTGGGCGTGCTGTCCATCCTGTTCTGGATGCTGATGCTGGTGGTCTCGTTCAAGTACGTGACCCTGGTGCTGCGCGCGGACAACCGTGGTGAAGGCGGCACGCTGGCGCTGCTGGAACTGGCCATCCGTGGACGTACCGGCCGGGTCCGCACCTTCCTCATCATGCTGGCCATCTTCGGCGCGGCGCTGTTCTACGGCGACAGCATGATCACGCCGGCGATCTCGGTATTGTCCGCGCTGGAAGGTATCAGCGTGGTGTCGCACCGCCTGGAACACTGGGTGGTGCCGATTTCCATGGTCGTGCTGATTGCCTTGTTCATGATCCAGTCGCGCGGCACGGGCACCATGGGCAAGCTGTTCGCGCCTGTCATGGCCCTGTGGTTCGGCACCCTGGCGGTGCTGGGCGCCTACCAGGTGGTACAGACGCCCGGGATCCTGCAGGCGCTGGATCCGATCTGGGCCGTGCGCTTCGTCATCGAGTCGCCCGGAGCCAGTTTCGTGCTGCTGGGTTCCGTGGTGCTGGCCTTGACCGGCGCCGAAGCGCTCTACGCGGACATGGGCCATTTCGGCCGCAGCGCCATCCGGCGTGCCTGGTTCTGGATGGTGGCGCCGTCGCTGACGCTGTGCTATTTCGGCCAGGGCGCGCTGCTGCTGCGGGATCCGGGCGCGATCAAGAATCCCTTCTTCCTGATGGCGCCGGACTGGTTCGTCGCGCCCCTGGTGGCGCTGGCTACCGTGGCCACCGTGGTGGCGTCGCAGGCGGTCATCTCCGGCGCGTATTCGATGACGCGCCAGGCGGTACAGCTGGGCTACTGGCCGCGCATGGAAATCCTGCATACGTCGGTGGTCGAGAAAGGACAGATCTATCTGCCGCAGGTCAATGCGCTGCTGTTGGCCGCGGTGATGGTGCTGGTGCTGGTGTTCCGCAGTTCCGACAACCTGGCGGCGGCTTATGGCTTCGCGGTGACCGGCACGATGCTGACGACGTCGGTGCTGCTGTTCTCCCTGACCATGCGCCTGAATTACGGCGCCAAGCGCATCATGTGGTCGGTGGTGCTGGGCTTCCTGCTGATCTTCGACCTGCTGCTGTTTTCCGCCAACGCCCTGAAAGTGCATGAAGGCGGCTGGTTGCCCCTGATGGTGGGCATCATCGTGGCCACGCTGATGGTCACGTGGCGGCGCGGACGCTATCTGCTGGGTGGCCTGCAACAGCGCGATCGCCAGCCCTTGAAGGAATTCATGGAGCAGCTGGAGGCGTATCCGCCGGCGCGGGTGCATGGCACGGCCATCTTCATGACCATGAGTCCCGGCTATGTGCCGCCGGCGCTGCTGCACAATCTGAAGCACAACAAGGTATTGCACGACCAGGTGCTGTTCCTGACCATACACAGTGCCGATGTGCCTTTCGTGCTGAGCGAGGAAGAGCGCTTCACCGTGACCAAGCTCAGTGCATCCAGCTGGCAGGCCGAGGTCACTTACGGTTTCAAGGAAGAGCCGGACGTGCCGGAAGTGCTGCGAGAAATCGCCGAGTCCTATCCGGAGCTGGACCTGGAGCCGATGCGCACGTCCTTCTACCTGTCGCGGCAGACCGTGGTGTCGTCGCGGCGGCCGGCCATGCGGCGCTGGCGCCGCGCATTGTTCGCCTTCATGGCGCGCAATTCGACTCGCAGTACCAAGTTCTTCAAGATCCCACCCAATCGGGTCGTGGAGATGGGGATGCAGGTGGAACTGTAGGAAAAGAAAAACGCCCGGAAGGGCGTTTTTCGCTTGGGGTGGATGGGAATACCCGTGTTCTTTGGGCGGGCAGGCAGGCATGGAAAGGCCTGCGCCCTTCATGGTCAGGCATGAAAAAGGCCTGTGCGCAATGCACAGGCCTTATCGGAAACCGTGGCTTCGCGACACCGCGTGGTGTCGGTCCGCAGACGCTTATTTTTCCTTGATTTGCGGCAGGGCGGTGCCGGTGGCGGACAACAAGCCCGTCTGCACGTACGTGATCAGCTTGTCGCGCGTATCGACGATGTCCAGGTTGCGCATGGTCAGCTGGCCGATACGGTCGGCGGGCGAGAACACCGATTCACCCTTTTCCATCGTCAGGCGTTCCGGCTTGTAGGTCAGGTTGGCCGACTCCGTGTTCAGAATGGAGTAGTCGTTGCCGCGGCGCAGTTCGATGGTGACTTCACCGGTGATGGCGCGGGCCACCCAGCGCTGGGCGGTCTCACGCAGCATCAGGGCTTGCGGATCGAACCAGCGGCCTTGGTACAGCAGGCGGCCCAGCTTGCGGCCGTTTTCGCGGTACTGTTCGATGGTGTCTTCGTTGTGGATGCCGGTGACCAGGCGCTCGTAGGCGATGAACAGCAGCGCCAGCCCGGGGGCTTCATAGATGCCGCGGCTCTTGGCCTCGATGATGCGGTTTTCGATCTGGTCGCTCATGCCCAAGCCGTGGCGGCCGCCGATGCGGTTGGCTTCCAGCAGCAGTTCGACCATGTCCGTGTACTCGACGCCGTTCAGGGCGACGGGGCGGCCTTCCTCGAAGCGCACGCGCACTTCCTCGGCCTTCACCACGACGTCGTCACGCCAGAACGCCACGCCCATGATGGGCTGGACAATCTTGATGCCGGAGTTCAGGTGTTCCAGGTCCTTGGCTTCGTGGGTCGCGCCCAGCATGTTGGAGTCGGTCGAATACGCCTTTTCCGCCGACATTTTGTATTCGAAACCGGCCTGGTTCATGTACGCCGACATTTCGGCGCGGCCACCCAGTTCGTCGATGAAGGTCTGGTCCAGCCAGGGCTTGTAGATCTTCAGGTCCGGATTGGTGAGCAGGCCGTAGCGGTAGAAACGCTCGATGTCATTGCCCTTGAAGGTGCTGCCGTCGCCCCAGATGTTGACGTTGTCTTCCTTCATGGCGGCCACCAGCATGGTGCCGGTGACGGCGCGTCCGATGGGGGTGGTGTTGAAGTAGGTGATGCCGGCCGTCGAGATGTGGAAGGCGCCGCTCTGCAGGGCGGCGATGCCTTCGGCCGCCAGCTGCTGGCGGCAGTCGACGAGGACGGCTTTTTCGGCGCCGTACTGCATGGCGCGGCGCGGGATGTCTTCGTAATCGGGTTCGTCGGGCTGGCCCAGGTTGGCGGTGTACGCATAGGGCACCGCGCCTTTCTCACGCATCCAATGGAGCGCGGCGCTGGTGTCCAGGCCGCCGGAGAACGCGATGCCGACCTTCTGGCCGGTGGGGGTGTGCTGGAGGATCGTTGCCATTGCGTATCGCTAGGAAAAGGACGAAACCGAGGATTTTATCGCGTTTGCGGCTTATGGACAGGGGGGAGTCGCCGACGCGAGTGCGTCGGGCTTGCGAGCGCTTATTTCTGGCCGGTATTGCTGGTGTTGCGGGACTTGGCGCTGCGGCTGGTGTTGCCGCTATTGCTGGTATCGCTGGTATCGCTGGTATCGCTGGTATCGCTGGTGTCGTCGGTCAACGGCAGGCTCTGTCCCCGGAACAATGCTTCGAGATCCAGGCCACGCAGCAGCGCGGCCGTGGCGCCGGCCAGGCGGGTGGCGGGCCGATGGCGCGGGCTGGCCAGCACCAGGTCATTGAGAATGCGGGGCGCCACGATGCTGGCCACGGCCAGGTCCGGCTGCGGTTCCGGGCCGCGCACGGCCGACCGCGGCAGGATGGCGCAGGCGGGCCCCTGGTTGGCCAGCTCCACCAGGGTGTGTACAGCGTCGACCTCGGCGATCACCCGCAGATGGACGCCATGGGCCCGGCAGACACTTTCCACCAGCGCGCGGATGGCGTTCGGCGCCGATGGCAGGATCAAGGGGTAATCGCGTAGTTGCGCCACGGTGACGCGGGCCGGCAGATCGGGCCGATGGACGCGCGCGGCCGCCAGCACCAGTTCTTCGCGAAACAGCGATTCGTACGTCAATTGGGGCGAGGGTGGCGGATCGTAGAGCATGGCCAGGTCGACCCGGCCCGCCAGCAACCATTCACGCACCTGCACGCTTAGGCCTTCCGCCACGGTGATGGAGGCGTCGGGAAAGGCTAGATGAAAGGCGCGCACCAGCGGTGGCGTCAATACCAGTGCGATACGGGGCGGCAGACCCAGGATCAGCTTGCCGCTTGGGATGTCGCCCATGCTGCGCAGGTCCTCCTTGGCCCGCGCGGCCAGCGCCAGCAGGGCGCGCGCGTGTTCCAGGAAGCGCAGCCCCGCCTCCGTGGGTTCGACGCCACGGCCGTTGCGATAAAGCAGGTGCTGCCCCAGTTCCTGTTCCAGCAGGCCGACCTGGCGGCTGAGGGACGGTTGCGAAATGGCCAACTGCCCGGCCGCGCGGGAAAAGCTGCGGTTTTCGGCGACGCGGACGAAGTATTCGATCTGGCGCAGGTCCATGGCGGTTATTTTGTTTGGCAGGGCGCGAATGGCGGCTGGAACCGGGAAGGGGGTGGTGCGACATGTTATCGAATTTTGCTATATCAGAAATCGAAGATATAGCGTTGTTTCGATTTCGGCTTTGCATCACCATGTCGTACCGATGCCGGCGCTGACTACGCCGGCGCGGCCGGCGGCCTTGTAGCGACCCACCATCCCGACGATGGTGAGCCAAGCGCGGCCGCCGGCGAATAACGACAACGAGCTTGGAGACACGAATACCCATGCCGGATTGCCTGCCGCCGCTGGACGCGCCCTCGCGCCCCCGCAACGTATTACCGCCGCTGACCTGCGACAGCCATTGCCACATCTTCGGTCCGGCGGACGTTTTTCCGTACGCGGAGCAGCGTTCCTACACGCCGCCCGACGCCCCCGTCGAGAAACTGGCCGCCTTGCATCGCCACCTGGGCGTGACGCGCGCCGTGATCGTGCAGGCTGCCTGCCATGGCGACGACCATTCAGCGTTGCTGGATGCCATCGCCCGCGGCGAAGGGCGCTATCGCGGCGTGGGCCTGTTGGGCGCCGGCGCGACCGATGCGCAGATCGAGGCCTTGCATGCGGGCGGCATCCGTGCCGCCCGCTTCAACTTCGTCGCCCATCTGGGCAAGCCGCCCGCGCCGGAAGTCTTCGACCGCATCGTCCGGCAGGTGGCGGCTTTCGGCTGGCACGTCTGCCTGCATGTCGATGGGCCGGCCTTGACCGCGCTCCTGCCGATACTGAGCAAGCTGCCGCTGCCTTTCGTGGTGGATCACATGGGCAGGGTGCGGGCCGGTGACGGGCTCGATCAACCGGCGTTCCAAGGATTGCTGCGTCTGGCCGAAGTGGAGCAGGCCTGGGTCAAGGTGTCGGGCGTGGATCGCATCAGCCTGGGCAAGCGCCCGTATGCGGAAAGCCTGCCTTTCGTCGGTGCGCTGGTCGAAGCCATGCCGGACCGCGTGCTGTGGGGGACCGATTGGCCGCATCCCAATGTGGCGGGTGATATGCCTGACGATGGGGAGCTGGTGGATCTGTTCTTCCAGGCCGTGCCGGATGCCGCCGTGCGGCAACGCATCCTGGTCGACAACCCGGCGCGCCTTTACGGCTTTTGATTGGCGGCGCTTGTAGCATCGCGGTTTCGCGGCGGCGCGGCATTTGCAGCACCGCATCACCGCAGCATTCGCAGCATTCGCAGCATTCGCAGCATTCGTAGCATTCGTAGCATTCGTAGCAGCCGCCAGCAGCCGCGAGCAGGGCGCGCGTTGCTTGACCGCGAGGTTGCCCGCGAACCAGATACGTGATCGCAGCGCAGCGCCTTGCATCGCACGACGAATACCCCGCGCGGGGGCACCGTTATCTGCCTGCCTACGCGTGGATAAACAAGAATTCAAAGGAGACTTGCCATGTTCAAACGAATTTTCGCCGCCGGCGTGCTGGCGCTGGCCGCCTGCGGTAGCGCCAAAGCCGATGGCCCGGTCCGGCTTATCGTGGCGTTCCCGCCGGGCGGACCGGTGGATCTGGTGGGCCGCGTGCTGGCGGAACAATTGACGCGCGAGCTGCATCAGTCCGTGATCGTCGAAAACAAGCCCGGCGCCAACGGCAATATCGGCGCGGCCTATGTCGCCAAGGGGCCGCGCGATGGCAGCGTATTGTTCCTGACCAGCGTCGGCGCGGTGGCTATCAGTCCGGCGCTTTATCAGAGCCTGCCTTACGATCCGGTGAAGGATTTCGCGCCGGTCTCGCGCGTGGTCAACAATGCCACCGTGCTGGTGGTGAATCCGGCGAATCCGGCCACCGATGCCGCGGACTTCGTCGCGCGTTCGAAAGCCGCGTCGCAGCCGGTGGCCATCGGCTCGTCGGGTGTCGGCAGTATTCCCCATCTGGCGCTGGAGATGTTCACGGACGCCAGCAAGGCCAATGTGCTGCACGTGCCTTACAAGGGCGCCGCGCCGGTAATCAACGATCTGCTGGGTAATCAGGTGGCGGGCTTTTTCGGCGACGTGCCCGGGCTCATCGCGCATATCCAGGGCGGCAAGCTCAAGGCCCTGGGCGTGGCGGCGCCGGCGCGCCTGGCCGTGCTGCCCAATGTCAAGACGCTGGCCGAGCAGGGCATCCCCGGCGTCGAATCGAACAACTGGTATGGCTTGCTGGCACCGGCCGGCACGCCGCCGGCGATCGTGGATAAACTCAATGCCGCGGTGCGGGCCGCCTTGGCGAACCCGGAGGCGAACAAGAAGCTGCAAGGCTTCGGCGCCGAACCCGCGCCGTCTTCACCGCAGGAGCTGGCGGACTTGATCGCCAGCGATCGCAAGAAGTGGACCGATCTGATCCAACGCAAGAATATCAAGGTGGATTGAGACATGGCAGACCCTCGGCAAAACCCGTCACGGATGGCAGACGTAAAGCAAGACGCGTCACAGCAAGATGCGTCACAGCAAGACCCTTCACGGCAAGACCCTTCACGGCAAGACCCTTCACACAACGATCCCTCGAACAAAGGCGCGTCACATAAAGGGCCACGGGTCGCGCCGGTAGTCCCGGGCACCCGGCCGGAGCTGGCGCAGATGGAAGCGCGCATTCTGGCCGAGCGCGGGCGCATCTCGCCGCTGTACCAAGTGTTGTTGAACAGCCCGGCGGTGGTGCAGGGTTGGGAGGCGATGCTTACCGCCATCCGCAACCGCATCGGACTGTCGGCGCGTTTGCGGGAACTGGTCATCCTGCGCGTGGCGGTGCTCAATCGCGCGCCGTATGAATTCGACGCCCATGTGCCGCATGCATTGAAGGCAGGCATGGATCAGGCCCTGGTCGATGCCTTGCGTACCGAACGAGCTCCCGCGGACATTGCCGGCCTGACCGCGCAGGAGCGCGACGTTGTCACGTTCACCGATGCCATGACGCGCGACATCGATGTCAGCGATGCGGCGTACGACGCGTTGGCGCCGGCCTTGGGCGAGCAGGGCATGGTCGAGCTGGCGGCGACCGTTGCCGCCTACAACATGGTGTCGCGCTTCCTGTCCGCGCTGCGGATCGGCCACTGAGGGGTAAAACGAATGACGGAAGTATTGTTGTTGCGCCTGGAAGGGCAGCGCCTGGACGGCGCCGCGGTGCAAGCCTTGCGCGCGGAGATCGCGACGGTGGGTGGCGCCGTGCAGGGCGGCCCTGGTTCGCTTGCCGGCGCGGGAGCCGCTCAGGTGCGTGCGTATACGGCGGTCGAGCACGCCGAGACCTATGTCTACCTGTGTCCTGATGAACGCCGCGCCGAGAGCAGCCTGGCGGCATTGCGGACCATCGCCGCACGGCTGTATCCGGATGCGGACGCGCGCATCCTGCGCTTGACAACCGATCGTGCCGGCGCATCCGCCGGTCTGCCCGCGCCCTGGCATTACATCGTCGAAACGGACGTGTTGTCCGAGGCAGAGGACGACTTCAACGCCTGGTACGAAGAAGAACATCTGCCCGGCCTGGCGTCGGTGCCCGGTTCGGTACGCGCGCGCCGCTACGTCTGCGATGCGGCGCCGCGCTATCACGCCTGCTATGACCTGCATACGCGCGAGACTTTCGGCAGCCCGCCCTGGCTGGCCGTGCGGGCGAGCTCCTGGAGCGACCGCGTCCGGCCGTCGTTCCGCAATACGAAGCGGACGATGTTCAAGGCGGTGGAATAAGGGGGGGAGGGGGTGTGCGGGCCGCGTCATCGATGATGGCACGGTCACGGCCCGCGGTCTTGGCCGCCGCCTATGTTCCGCGGACCTTGGCGGGAAAATGCTCGGCCAGCCAGTCGATGAATACCCGCAGGCGATGTGTCACGTAGCGGCTTTGCGGGTAGACCACATGGAAGGGGTAGGCGGGCGGGCGCCATTTCTTCAGGATCTCCACCAGCGTGCCGTCCTTCAGCGCGGCCTGGACCGCGTAGGTGAAGGTCTGGATGATGCCTATGCCGGCCATGGCCGCCGCCGTGTGCGCATTGCTCTCGTTGATGCCGATGCGGTGGTCGACCTTGATTTCGCTGCGCTCACCATTACGCAGGAAACGGAAAGGCATGGCCCTGCCGTTTTGCGTCGATACATAGCTCACCAGCCGATGGCCGTTTTTCAGTTCGTCCGGATAGGCGGGCACGCCGAATTGCTTCAGATACGCCGGCGTGGCGCAGGTGATCAACACCGCATCACCGATATGCCGCGCGACCAGCGATGAATTATCCAAAGGTCCGCCGCGGATCACGCAGTCGACGTTGTCGCCGATCAGATCCACGGCGCGGTCCGACACGCCCAGGTCGATGCGGATGTCCGGATAGCGGCCGAGGAAGTCCGGCAGCAGTGGAATCAACACGTCCCGCGCGGTGGAGCCTCCGACGTCGATGCGCAGATGCCCGCGCGGTTTGCCACGCGCCACGTTGAACGACGTATCGATATCCTCGATGTCCCGCAGCACGCGCGTGGCTTTCGCGTAGTAGTCCTGGCCTTCCGGGGTCACCGTGACCCGCCGCGTGGTCCGCTGCAAGAGCCGGGTGCCCAGGTGGGCTTCCAGATCTTGCACCAGCTTGCTCATGGTCGCATTGGGCATGTCAAGGGAGTCCGCCGCCCGGGTGAAGCTACCTGCTTCCACCACGCGGGCGAAAGCGCGCATTGCCAGTAATTGATCCATCCAGGCTTCGTCCAAAAAGATAAAAGACGTGCGTGCCAACACCGCGGCAGCCACGGCGGCGCGGCACTGCGCACCCACGCACCACGCACCCACGCACCACGCACCCACGCACCCATGCACCCATGCACCCATGCACCCATGCACCCATGCACCCATGCACCCATGCACCCATGCACCCATGCACACTGCGTGCCGTTACCGCACCGGGGTTTTCCGTGCGCGGTTGGTCGGGGTACCCGCCGCACATTCTGGATTGTACATATACATGGATAGTTTTTTAATTTATTCGGTATTTATCAATAACGTCGGCGCGCCTAAAGTGACACCCATGCACTGAACGACGCGTCGCAAGACAGGCAGGCCGAAGACAGGCAAGCAGCGTTGCCTCAGGCTCATCGTTAACCAGACACCTCGATCAACTGATCAACACACTTACGCAACGGAGCACGACATGAACAAGCAACTGAACGGCAAGATCGCCCTGGTCACCGGCGGCAGCACCGGCATCGGCCTGGCAGCCGCGCAAGAACTGGCGGCGCAAGGCGCGCGAGTCTTCATCACCGGCCGCCGCCAGGCGGAACTCGACGCCGCGGTGGCCACCATCGGCGCGGGCGCCACCGCCATCCGGGCCGACGCCGCCAAGCTGTCCGACCTGGATGCGGTGTACGCCCAGATCGCCAAGACGGTGGGCAAGCTGGACATTCTGTTCGCCAACGCCGGCGGCGGCGACATGATGCCGCTGGGCGCCATCACCGAAGAACACTTCGACCGCATCTTCGGCACCAATGTGCGCGGCGTGCTGTTCACGGTGCAGAAGGCCTTGCCGCTGCTGGTCGATGGGGCGTCCATCATCCTGACGTCCTCGACGACGTCGATAAAAGGCACCGCCAACTTCAGCGTCTACAGTGCCAGCAAGGCGGCGGTGCGCAACTTCGCCCGCTCGTGGGCCCTGGACCTGAAGGATCGCGGCATTCGCGTCAACGCCGTCAGCCCCGGCCCGGTGCGCACCCCTGGCCTGGGTGATCTGGTGCCCGAAGAAGCCCGCCAAGGCTTGTTCGACGCCCTGGCCGCCCAAGTGCCGCTGGGCCGCATCGGCGAGCCGGAAGAAATCGGCAAGGCAGTGGCCTTCCTGGCGTCCGATGCCGCGAGCTTCGTCAATGGCATCGAGTTCTTCGTCGACGGCGGCATGGCCCAGGTGTGATTGCCGGAACTTTCGCTGATTCTTTGGCTACCCATGCGTCTTGGCTGGCGTCGGGCGATTCTCGCCCGGCGCCGACACCTGGAGATGGATGAATGGGTCTGGCAAAGAAGAAACTGGCGACGTGGGTGATGATAGGCAGCACGCTGCCGATGCCTATGGTGACGATGGCGTCGGACGCGGAAGTGAAAATGTATCCGCAGCACCCGATCACCCTGGTGGTGGGTTTTCCTCCGGGTGCCGCGACGGATACCCTGGCCCGGCACCTCGCCAGGAACATGGCCGAGGAATTGGGCCAGCGCGTCATCGTGGAAAACCGCCCCGGCGCCGCCGGCAACGTGGGCGCGGCGGCCGTGGCGCATTCCTTGCCGGACGGCTACACGATCTACCTGGCCTTGAGTTCGGCCACCTTGCACAAGCAGCTGTACCGCCAGGTCAACTACGACTTCGCGGCAGATCTTGCGCCGGTGGGCCTGGCCGCCAGCGCGCCCTATGTGCTGGTCATGGGCAAGCACGTGTCCGCGCGCACCTTGGCGGAGGCAATCCAGTTGGCCAGGGACAACCCCGGCAAGATGACGGTCGCGTCCGGCGGCATAGGATCGGTGGGGCATATCCTGAGCGAGGCCATCCAGGAGGCCGCGGGCGTGCGCCTGACGCACGTCCCCTACAAGGGGGCCGTGCCCGCGCTGACCGACGTCCAGGGCGGACGCGCCGATTTCATGATCACGACCTTGCCCTCGGTACTGGCCCATCTGAAAGCGGACAGGGTGCGTGGCATGGCGGTCCTGACCAAGGACCGGCTTGCCGTGGTCCCGGAACTGCCCGCCATCGCGGAATACGGCTTCAAGGATGCCCGGGGCAGCGAGTGGTTCGCCGTCATGGCGCCGACCGAAACCCCACCGTATGCCATCGAGCGGCTCAATCGCGCGATCAATACGGTGCTGGGTGACGAGGACATCCGCGCGCCCTTGACGCAGCTGGGCTATGTGATCAAGCCGGAAAGCAATACGCCGGAGGCCTTGGATGCGTTGATAGAACAACACACCCGGAGATGGGTGCCGCTGCTGGAGCAGCACGGAATTACCGGGGTGCAATGAGCGGGCTGCACTAGGTGGCGTGCAACAAGCGGCTCACATAAATGCCTGGACCGGCAAAGACAACGCCCCGGCGGAGCGGGGCGTTGGTCATGAAGCGGCGGAGCTATCCTTGGGCGCTATCCAGGAAACCGGTGCACGGAATCAATCCAGCCGTCCCAGCAGCAGGAACTCCATCAACGCCTTCTGCACGTGCAGGCGGTTTTCCGCTTCGTCCCACACCACGCTCTGCGGGCCATCGATCACCTCGCCGGTGACTTCCTCGCCGCGATGCGCCGGCAGGCAGTGCATGAAGATTGCATCAGTTGCGGCAACCTGCATCATTTCGGTATCCACGCGCCAGTCAGCGAAGTCGGCACGGCGCTGTTCGTTTTCCGCCTCGTAGCCCATGCTGGTCCACACGTCGGTGGTGACCAGGTGGGCGCCCTGGCAGGCTTCCATCGGGTCCTTGAACTGGCGCAGCACCGACGCCGGCGGCGTGCCGATGCGGGCCGGCTCCAGCTCGTAGCCGGACGGCGTGGACACATGCAGCGTGAAGCCCAGCAACTCGGCGGCCTGTAGCCAGGCATAAGCCATATTGTTGGCATCGCCCACCCAGGCCACGGTCTTGCCGGTGATGGGCCCGCGGTGCTCGATGTACGTGAAGATGTCGGCCAGGATCTGGCAGGGGTGGTATTCGTTGGTCAGGCCGTTGATCACCGGCACGCGCGAGTGCGAGGCGAAGCGCTCGATGCGGGTCTGCTCGAACGTACGGATCATCACGATGTCGACCATGCGCGAGATGACGCGCGCGGTGTCTTCGATGGGCTCGGAACGGCCCAGCTGCGAATCGTTGGAGGTCAGGTTGATGACCGACCCGCCCATCTGGTACATCCCCGCTTCGAAAGAAACGCGGGTGCGGGTGCTGGCTTTTTCGAACACCATCGCCAAGGTGCGATCGTGCAAGGTCATGTGCGGTTCGTAGCGCTTGAACTTGTCTTTGATCAGGCGTGCGCGATCGAACACATAGTTAAGCTCGGAGGCCGAAAAGTCACGCACTTGAAGGAAATGCCGCAGAGGGCCGTTTTGGGTGCTGGCTGTCGTCATGATGATTTGCAGGTCGTTGAGGCCGCGCCACCTCGTCGGTGGGGTGCTCATTATGCCTTGTCCACGTGAAAAAGCCCTAGCTCGGCGTTTTTGGCGCGAAAAATAGGCTTCTTGCGTGAAATTGCCGGCATTGTGCGCCGTTGGCGGCTTTTTTTGCGGCTTTCTGGCGGAGGCCGGGCGCGGCGTTTCTGCCGGTCCCGCCCTTTACCCGGGAGCGGGCGTAAAAGCAGGCGCAAGCGCGGGCCTGAAGGGCTGAAATGATCCGTGAAGGCCTATCATATACAATTCGCAGCGCGGCTCGGATGATCGAGGGCGTCCCATCCGGGCGCTTCATGCATTCGGTCCAAGAAGCAAATCAACGGTATTCCGCGTGCGACAACTTTTTATCCTCGGTGTCACGGAAGACGGTCATCGCTTCCGCCCCAGCGACTGGGCGGAGCGCCTGGCCGGCGTCATGGCGCAATTCCGCCCGCCCGGCATGGCGCCCAGCCATATCACTTACTCCCCGTACGTGCTGCCCGTCATCGTCGACGGCAACCGCAGTGTCGTCGTTGACGAGCGCTTGCGCGAACTCGAACCGCTGGCCTGGAAATTCGTGGTGGATTTCGCCCGCGACAACAATCTGCAGACGAAAGAGCACGACACCGACAATCCGGAGTCGGCGCCGCCGGCCTGAACGACTGGAATTCCGGCTTCAACCGGTCGAAGCCGGGATCGATTCGGGTTGTTCCGAATCAAATCCAGGTCAGATCCAGGTCAAATCCTATTCCTGCCGTGGCGCCGCCGTGCTGCCCCGATGCACGATCTCCACGGGAAAGGATTGGAAGGCCTCGTAGGCCTGGCCATTCAAGCGGGCCACCAGTTGCGCCGCCGCCGCGCGGCCGATTTCGGTGATGGGAGTGGCGATGCTGGTCAGTCCCGGCGTCTGGGTTGCGCCCAGGTCCGTGTTGTCCACCCCGGTAATGGAAATATCGTCCGGTATCCGCACGCCCGCATGGCGGCAGGCCATCATGCCGCCTACCGCGAACACGTCATTGGTGGCGATCACGGCAGTAGGCGGATCGGGCAGCGCCAACAAGCGATTCATCGCATCTTCCGCGGCTTTCAAGGAAATGGGCGCGTACTGCACGTAGGCCGCATCGAGCGCCAGGCCATGCTCGGCCAGTGCCTGCCGCACCCCCGCGCCGCGTGTCAAGGCGCGGTCATTGCCGGGCAGCGGCGCACTCAACAAGCCGAACTTGCGGTGGCCCAGGCTCGCCAGATGCCGCGTCACCGCATACGTGGCCGCCTGATTGTCGAAACCTATGCTGGGGTGGCGGTGCAGAGGGTCGACGCCCCAGGTCAGCACATACGGCCGGCCATAGTCTTCCAGCAGGGCGAACAGCGCGGGATCGTGGTCCAGTCCGACGAATACGAAAGCATCGACGCCGTGCTGTATCAACTGGCTGGCCACGCGCACCTCGGCGGACAGGTCGTAATGTTGTTCGGCCAGGACCAGGGAATAGCCACGCTCGTCGAGATACTGATGGATGGCGCTGGTGGTGCGCGCGTACAGGGCGTAATCGAAGGAAGGCACCACCGCGCCTATCATTTTGCTGCGCTGGCTGCGCAACGATCGCGCCGCGCCATGCGGGACATAGCGCAGCTTGGCCGCCGCGTCCAGCACGCGGCCGCGCGTATCGGGATCCACCTGGTCCGGCGTGTTGAGGGCGCGCGACACGGTGGCGGTGGAAACACCGGCCAGCCGCGCCACATCGCGAGCGGCGGCGCGGATCTTGGTTTCTTCGCCTGGCGAGCCTGACGGGTCTGCGGAGTCTCGGGATATTGCGGGCATAACGCGAGTTCATAAACAAAGGGTGTATGCAATCGTTTACATCATAACGAGGCTCAGGACGAAAAGGGCACTGCGGGAAACTCCCAATGCCGATCTATTGTCCTGCCGCGCCGGCACTGATAAATTTCCCTGTAATCGTTTACATAGAAAACCGTGGGCCTCATAAAACGGTAAGACGAGCCGCCCGGCGCCAGTCGCGCGGAAATACACGAGGAGACGCCCTTGAAGATTTCCCCCGCTTCCATTCGTCCGGATGGCGCCAGTGATCCCGCGCGGCGCACGGTGCTCAAACAGGCGGCCGGCCTTGGCGCGCTGGCCCTGGGTTCCGCCACGATGCTGCCCCTGCGTGCCGCCTGGGCCCAGCAGCAGGCACCCACCGGCGCCGACGATCTCGGCCCCTACAAGCAGGCCAAGATCAATTGGCGGCAGGCGGAAGGCGAATCGATCACCGTCGCCGTCATCCCCGCCAGCTATTTCGACAATCTGGTCGACCTGATACCGCAGTTCGAGGCCCTGACGGGCGTGAAGGTGCGGGTGGAAAAAGTGCCGCCCGGCCAGATCCGCCAGAAAGCCATGCTGGATCTGTCTTCGCGCACGGGCACGTATGCCACCCATGCCGCCGACCCCATGTATTACCCGCTCTACGCGGCCAACAAGTGGGTCGAGCCGCTGGACCGATACCTGAACGATCCCGCGCTGACCGACAAGGCCTGGTTCGACTACGAAGATATTTTCAAGGCCTGGCGCGACGCCGACTCGATCGACGGCAAGCCTTACGGCATTCCCTACGATGGCGAAGTCACCGTGCAGGTGTATCGCAAGGACCTGTACCAGGCCAAGGGCCTGAAGCCCGCCGAAACCTATGACGAACTGCTCGCCAACGCCGGCGCCCTGACCGATCCGTCCAGCCGCATGTACGGGCTGGCGCTGCGTGGCTTTGCCGGCGCCGGGCAGAATATGTACATCTACCCGTCGTTGTTCAGGGGCTTTGGCGGCGATTGGTTCGACGCGGGCGCCTTGAAGGTGGACAGCCCCAAGGCCATCGAAGCATTGGACTGGTATGTCAAGGCGCTGGGCCAGTACGCCCCGCCTGCCGTGCGCAACTGGAACTGGCCGGATATCGCCGACGCGTTCTCGCAAGGCACGTTGGGCTGCTATATCGACGCCCATTCCTCCGCCGCGGTGATCAATAATCCGGAAAAATCGCGCGTGGTCGGCAAGATCGCCTATGCGCGCTGGCCCAAGGGGCCGGCCGGCAAGCGCGTCACTTCGATCTGGAACTGGGGCTTTCCCATCAATGCGGCGCTCAAGCCGCGCGCCCAGGCTGCTACCTGGCTGTTCATCAGCTGGGCCGCCTCGGCTGAAACACAGGCGCGCACCTCCTGGAAATTCAAGGGTCCGGCCAAGCGCTCCGGGCTGAACCGGCTGTCGAGCTGGAAGTCGGCGGAATTCGCCGCGGCGATGGCGGGGGCGGGCGACAACTTCATCCCGGCCGCGCTGGATTCGCTGGAGCACGATACGGATGTGGACTGGCGTCCGCGGGTGCCGCAATGGCCTGCCATCGGCGACACCATGGCCACCGCCATCCAGTCGGCGCTGGTGGGCCAGAAGTCGTCCAAGGATGCCTTGGCCGAAGCGCAGACCCGCATCGCGCAGTTCATGAAGCGCTGACGCGTCATGGGCAACGCACAATCCGCCACGGCCGGCGGCGCGCCGGTAGCACCGCGCGCGGCGCGCACGCTGGCAGCGCAGGAACGCCGCTTCGCCCTGGCCCTGCTGGCGCCGGCGCTGCTGTTGCTGCTGGCGATCACCACCGCGCCCCTGGTTTACCTGCTGTGGAACAGCCTGCAGCACCTGGACCTGGGCATGCCGTGGCTGGCGGGTTTCGCCGGCCTGGAGAACTATGCCAAGATGGGCGGGGATCCACGGTTCTGGAACTCCCTATGGCTGACCGTCATCTATACCGGCAGCACGGTGGCGCTGCAGATCATCGTGGGGCTGTCGCTGGCGCTGCTGGTGCTGCGGATTCCAAAGGGGCAGGGCATTCTGCGGGTGGGCGCGATCCTGCCCATCGTGCTGGCGCCCGTGGTGGTGGGCCTGTTCTGGCGCACGCTGGTGCTGGCGCCCGATGTCGGCCTGGTCGACCTGGTCACGCGAGCCCTGGGCCTGGGCAGCTATAACTGGCTGGGCGACCCGCGCATGGCGCTGATCTCGGTCATCGCCATCCACACCTGGCAGTGGACGCCTTTCGCCTTCCTGGTGTTGCTGGCCACGCTGAGCACCTTGCCCGAAGACATCTACGAGGCCGCCCGGCTGGACCGGGCAGCGCCGTGGCAGCGCTTCGTGTACATCACCTTGCCCTTGATCCGTCCCGCCATCGTGGTGGTGGTCATCATGCGCATGATGACCGCGTTGTCGGCTTTCGCGGCCATCTTCGCCGCAACCGGCGGCGGGCCCGGCTCGGCCACCGAAATCCTCAATCTGTATGCCTACCGTACGTCGTTCACCGAACTGAACATCGGCTATGGCTCGGCCCTGGCGGTGGTGCTGATGATCATCACGCTGATCATCTCGTATTTCATGTTCCGCCTGCGGAGGCCGCGATGAGCGCGTCGCTGACCTTCAAGATACGGGCCGGCCGGACGGCGGCGTGGCTGGGCGCGGCGCTGCTGTTGACGGTATGGGCCTTTCCGGTGCTGTGGGGGCTGCTCACGTCGTTCAAGACCGAGCGCGACGTCCTGGCGTATCCGCCCAAGCTGTTGTTCGTGCCCACCCTGGACAACTATCGCGAGGTCATCTTCGGGTCGTCCTCCATCCTGCCCAATATGTGGTCCAGCATGGTGTTGTCGACATGGTCCACCGTGCTGACCATGCTGGTGGCGGTGCCGGCCGCCTATGCGCTGGCGCGGCTGCGCTATCCCGGCAAGCGCGCATCCGGCTTCTATGTGCTGGCCACGCAGATGCTGCCGCCGGTGGGCCTGATCATTCCTTTCTACCTGATGCTGCAGCGTATCGGCGGCCTGGATACGTATAGCGGGCTGACCATCCTGTACCTGACGTTTTCACTGCCCTTCGCCATCTGGCTGATGGTGTCCTACTTCGAGGACATTCCTTTCGAGATGGAAGAGGCGGCATTGCTCGATCGCGCCGGACGCTTGCGCACGTTCTGGTACGTCATCCTGCCGCAGGTGCGGGGTGGCATCGCGGTGACCACCATCTTCGTGTTCCTGAATGCGTGGAACGAGTTCCTGTTCGCCGTCGTATTGGGCGGCAACAACGTGCGGCCGGTGACGGTGGCGATGTTCAATTTCATCTCGGTGGAGCAGACGCAGTGGGCGCGCCTGGCCGCGGGCGCGATGCTGGCGATGGCCCCCGTCATCCTCATCGGCCTGGCCGCGCAGCGCCATATCGTCAAGGGCCTCACCGTCGGCGCGGTCAAGGGAGGGGGGCGGCGATGAGCCAGGTTGGACGGGTAAGCATGCAAGGTGTGGTGAAGCGGCATGGCGCCTTCACGGCCTTGCACGGTATCGATCTCGAAATACAGCCGGGGGAATTCTTCGCGCTGCTGGGGCCTTCGGGCTCGGGCAAGACCACCACGTTGCGCATCCTGGCCGGGCTGGAGGCCGTCGACGGCGGCCACGTCTGGCTTGACGAGGCGGACATGACGCACGCGGCGCCCGGCGAACGCGACGTGGCCATGGTGTTCCAGAGCTACGCCCTGTATCCGCACATGACGGTGGCCGAGAACATCGGCTTTCCCCTGAAGATGGTGCGCACGCCCGTGGCGGAAATCACCCGCGCGGTGCGCGAGGCCGCGGAGAAAGTCGACATCGCGCATCTGCTGGCCCGCCGCCCGGGACAACTGTCCGGCGGGCAACAGCAGCGCTGCGCACTGGCGCGTGCCATCGTGCGCAAACCCAAGCTGTTCCTGCTGGATGAGCCGCTGTCCAATCTGGACGCCAAGCTGCGCATCGAGACGCGCGCCGAACTGCGCCGCCTGCAGCGATCGCTGGGTGTCACCGCGGTTTATGTCACCCACGACCAGGAAGAGGCGATGACGGTGGCGGACCGCATGGCGGTGTTCATGGAGGGCCGGGTGGTGCAGGTCGGCACGCCCAGGGAAGTCTATGCGCGTCCGGCCGATGTGCGGGTGGCGGCTTTCATCGGCACGCCGGCCATGAACCTGCTGCCGGCCCGGTTGCGCGATGGCCAGGTGGATATGGGCGGCAGCCTTTTTTCGGTGCCGTCGGTGACGGCGGCAGCGTCTGCCGACGCCGATGTCATCGTAGGAGTGCGGCCGGGCGATCTGCGTGTCGTCGTCGACGGTGCCAGTGCCGGTGGCGGTGGCGGTCGCAGAAACAATGTCGGAGCAGGAGCAGGAGCAGGAGTTGAAGGAGCCGCTGCCTGCGCGGATGCCGGCGCCGCCGGCGGAGGCATCGCAGCCACCGTGGAATTCGTGGAAGACCTGGGCGACAGCGCCATCGTCAACTTGAAGGCAGGCGAACAGCGATTGAAGGCGCGCCACGACAATCGAATCGCACTCGCCGAAGGCCAGGCGGTGCGCTTGTCCTTCGCACCCGAGGCGATGCACCTGTTCGACCGCGCGTCAGGGCGCCGCATGCAAGACCCCGTGTGAGCTTGAATCCAGGGCCGGATCCGCGGCCGACCCCAAAGCCGAACCCAAAGATCATCTGGTGAGGAAAGCATGAATAGCGATACGCAACGCAAACCCAATATCGTGCTGATACTGAACGACGACATGGGGTATTCCGATATCGGCTGCTACGGCGGCGAGATCGATACGCCCAATCTCGACCGCCTGGCGGCCGGCGGATTGCGCTTCTCCCAGTTCTACAACACCGCGCGCTGCAGCCCATCGCGGGCGTCCTTGATGACGGGGCTGCATCCGCATCAGACCGGTGTCGGCATCCTCACCTACGACTTCGGCCCCGAAGGCTACGCGGGCAATCTCAACCAGCGCTGCGTCACCATCCCGCAGGCGCTCAAGTCCAGCGGCTATCGCTCTTACATGAGCGGCAAGTGGCACGTCGCCAGCAGCCTGGTGACGCCCACCGACACGTGGCCCATGCAGCGCGGCTTCGACGCGTTCTACGGCACCATCATCGGTGCGGGCAGTTTCTACGACCCCAATACGCTGACGCGCGGCAACGACAACATCGAACACGAGGCGACGCAGGACAAGGAATTCTTCTACACGGACGCCATCAGCGACCAGGCGGCGGACTACATCCGCGAGCACGCCCGCACGCATCCCGACCAGCCCTTCTTCGAGTACGTGGCCTACACGGCCCCCCATTGGCCGCTGCACGCGCATGACGAGGATATCGCCAAGTACAAGGGCCGCTTCGATGCGGGTTGGGACGAGCTGCGGGTCGAACGCCTGCGCCGCCTCGTGGACAGCGGCGTGCTCAAGGACAGCTGGAAGTTGAGTGACCGCGACCCCACGCAGCCGCCCTGGGACGACGCCCAGGAGAAGGCGTGGCTGCTGCGCTGCATGGAAGTCTATGCGGCGCAGATCGACCGGATGGACCAGGGCATCGGCCGCATCCTGGCCGCCCTGGAACAAACGGGGCAGCTCGATAACACGCTGGTCATTTTCCTGGCGGACAACGGCGCCTGCGCCGAAGACATTCCGGAAACCGTCACGGTCGACGAGCTGGTCAACAAGCTGATGATCGCCAGGTCGCATACGCGGGACGGTAGGCCGGTGCGCTTCGGTAATGATCCGTCCATCATGCCCGGCGCCGAAGATACGTATCAGAGCTACGGCACGGCCTGGGCCAATCTGTCCAATACGCCATTCCGGCTATACAAGCACTGGATACATGAGGGCGGAATTTCAACGCCTTTGATATTCCACTGGCCCGCCGGCATCGCGGACAGTGGCGGCGTACGCCATACGCCGGGCTACCTGCCCGACATCATGGCCACCATCCTGGATATCGCGGACGCCGAGTACCCCACGCATTGGGAGGGCAAGGCCATCGCGCCGCTGGAAGGCAGCAGCCTGCGGGCCACGTTCACCGATGACGGCAATGGCGGCGCTGATCGGCCCAGGCCTCCCATGTTCTGGGAGCACGAAGGCAATGCGGCGGTACGCATCGGCAAATGGAAGCTGGTGCGCAGGTATCCCGGTGCATGGGAACTGTACGACATGGATGCCGATCGCACGGAGCTGCATGATCTGGCCGCGCTGCAGCCGGACCGTGTGCAGGACATGGCGTCACGCTATCAGGAATGGGCGCAGCGCTGCGGCGTCATCCCACGCGAGAAGATACTGGCGCTCATGAAGCAGCAGACCACGCCGGCGTTCTGGGAAGAGGACCAGGAGTAGGGCGGCGATGGGCCATCCAACAGGGAAATCTTGCTGCATGCCGTCCGCCTCGCGCGTTGGTGCCGAGGACGTGGATAACGCCACACCGGCGCCACCCGCGGCCGGGCCCGGTGGCGCGGATCACGTCGCCCAGGCCAAGGCGCCGCCGCGCCGCGCATGCGGCGGCGACGGCGATGACGATGTCCGTGTCGATGGCGATGATGCCCTGGCGCACCTGCCGGGCGGCAGCTTCATGATGGGTAGCGAGGACCCCGACGGCTTCGCCACCGACGGCGAAGGTCCCGTGCGCGCGGTCCATCTGCGGCCTTTCGCCATTTCGCGCACCGCGGTAAGCAACCGTGAATTCGCCGAATTCGTGCGCGCCACGCAATACGTCACGTCGGCCGAACGCGCCGGCGCGTCTTTCGTGTTCTACCTGCAGGTAGCGGAAGCCACCCGCAACGCGATCCGCCGGGTGCCGTCCGGCTTGCCCTGGTGGCTGCCGGTGCAGGGCGCCTGCTGGCAACGGCCGCAAGGACCCGGCTCGCACATATACGAAAGCCTGGACCATCCCGTGGTGCATATATCCTGGTTCGACGCGCAGGCATATTGCACCTGGGCGGGCCGGCGCCTGCCCAGCGAGGCGCAGTGGGAATACGCGGCACGCGGCGGCCTGGCAGGCAGCAAGTATCCCTGGGGCGATGAGCTGGAACCCGCCGGACAGCGTCGCTGCAATATCTGGCGCGGCGAGTTTCCCGGCCGGCCGGCGCGGGGTTGGCAGCCAGGAACCTTGCCGGTGACGGCCTTCGAGCCGAATGGCCACGGCCTTTACAACATGGCCGGCAACGTCTGGGAATGGTGCGCGGACTGGTTCACGCCCGACTATCACTCGATCGCCGCCGCGGTCGATCCCGTCCACATCGCGCAGACGGGCCGACGTTCGATGCGCGGCGGCTCCTTTCTTTGTCACGTCTCGTACTGCAACCGCTATCGCGTCGCCGCGCGTAATTCCAATACGCCGGACAGCACGTCGAGCAATTGCGGGTTCAGGGTGGCGGCGGCGGCTTGAATTGCCGCCGATCTGCCCCGCCGCCGCTCGATCGCCCTTGCGCCCGTGCCCTGGATCAGCCTTCCACTGGCGTGATCACCTTGCCCGTCTTCAAGAAGGACTCCAGGTTTTCCACCATCAGGTCTTCCATCGCCTTGCGGGTTTCCAGGGTCGCGCTGCCGATGTGAGGCAGCAGCACCGCCTTCTCATTGGCCTTGAGCGCGTCCGGCACCTTGGGTTCCTGTTCGAACACGTCCAGCGCCGCATTGCCCAGCTTGCCCGATTCCAGGCATTCGATCAGCGCCGCTTCGTCGATGACGGGGCCGCGCGCGATGTTGATGATGGTGCCCGTCGGCCCCAGGGCTTCCAGCACTTCCTTGTTGATCAGGTGGAAGGTGGCCGGGCCACCCACCGTGGCGACCACCAGGAAGTCTGCCCACTTGGCCAGGTCGACCAGCGACGCTTCATACTTGTAGGACACGTCGTCGCGCTGGCGGCGGCTGTGGTAGCGCACGTCCATGTCGAAACCCAGGCCCCGCTTGGCGATGGCTTCGCCGATGCGGCCCAGGCCGACAATGCCCAGTTTTTTGCCGCTGACGCGCGAGCCCAGCGGAATGCCGCCATGCACCTGGCCCCATTGGTTGGCGCGGACGAAGCGGTCGCCGTGGGCGATGCGGCGGGCGCCCGCCAGCATCAGGCCCCAGGCCAGGTCGGCCACGCAATCCGTCAGCACGTCGGGCGTGTTGCTCACCTGGATACCGCGGGCATGCGCCGCCTTGATGTCCAGGGTCTCATAGCCCACGCCCCAGCTGCAGATGGCCTTCAGGTCGGGCAGGGCATTGATGATCTCGGCCGAGCAGCCGTAGTTGGCCGACGTCACCAGCGCGGTGATGCCTTTGCCGTGCTCGGCCAGCGCCGCCTTGCGATCCGGATATTTCCAGAGTTCGACGATGTCGTAGGCGCGCGCCAGGCGGTCGTTGGCGGTGGGCGAGCCGGCATACGAGCCGACCTGAAGAATGCGGGTCTTGGCGGTCATGATCTATATTTGTAGCTGAGTGAGTGAAGGGAAAGGGAAAGGGGAAGAGCAGGAAGAAATCGGACCCCGCGGCAGCCTGCGCGGAACAACGCGAAAGCGACGGCGACGGACGCAGGGTCCATGAATCCTACTCCATCTTGATGCCGCTCTTGGCGATCACGTCCTGCCAGCGCTTGACTTCACCTTGCTGGAAAGCGGTGAATTCGGCGGGGCTGCTGGCGACCACTTCGAAGCCCAGGCCGTGCAGGGTTTCCTGCACTTGCTTGTCGCGCAAGGTCTTGCGCAGGGCATCGGACAGTTGCTCGACCACCGGCTTGGGGGTATTGGCCGGCACGGCGAAGCCCTGCCAGGAGTACACGACCATGTCCTGCAATCCGGCCTGTGCCATGGTGGGCACGTCGGGTAAATCGGGAATCCGCGCATCGCCTGTGGTGGCCAGGGCCTTGAGCTTGCCGCCCTTGATATGCGTCAGCACCGCGCCCAGGTTCTGGAAGGACACGTTGACCTGATTGCCCATCAGGTCGCTGATGGCCGCGGCGCCGCCGCGGTAGGGCACATCCACGCCCGTGGTGCCGGTCTTCTGGCGGAACAGCACGGCCGACAGGTGATCGGACGAACCGGTGCCGGACGATGCATAGGACACGGCGCCGGGATTGGCCTTGGCATAGGCGATCAGTTCGGCGACGTTATTGGCCGGAAACCTGGGTGCGGCCACCAGCACATTGGGATTGCGCACCGCCTGGGTCAGGTACGTGAAGTCCTTGCTGGGGTTGTACGATAAGTTCTGGTACAGCGCCTGGTTGATGGCGAAAGTGCCGATGGAGCCCACCATCATGGTGTAGCCGTCCGGGGCCGAGCGGGCCAGTGCCTGCGCGCCGATGGCACCGTTGGCGCCGGGCTTGTTTTCCACCAGGAACGTCTGCTTAAGCTGCTGCGACAGGCCCGGCGTGACGGCGCGCGCCGTGATGTCGGAAGAACCGCCCGGTACGAAAGGAACGATGACGGTAACGGCTTTGTCGGGGTAGGATGCGGCCTGGGCAACGCCGGCGCTTCCCAGCAGCAGTCCCGCGGTGACTGTGGCAAGGGTGCGGATGATGGGCTTCATGTTGTCTCCTGGTTTTTTTGTCGGCGGGTCTGGCCCAACCTGGGCGCTATGCCCGCGCTCGCAGCTTATGTGATCGGTTGTCCGATGTCTAGCTTGTTAAACAACGCAGGGACACGCCGTCTATATGTCAACCAAGTATACTGGCGAGCCTTCCGAGGCACAGGAGACATCATTGCCCAAACCGCGCAGCCTGCCGGCCACCAGCCACGGTACGTTGGGGAACGCCAGCGTGCTCGCGCCGGATGCCAAACCGCCGACCATAGACCGCGGCCAGCGGGTACGGCTGGGCGATCAACTGTATGGGCAGATCTTCGACCAGATCGCTTCGGGGCGCTTGAATGTCGGCGACAAGTTGCCTTCCGAACATGAGATCTGCGAACAGTTCGGCGTGTCGCGGCCCGTCGTGCGGGAAGCTTTGCTGCGCCTGCGCGCCGATGGCCTGGTCAATGCCTATCAAGGCTTGGGAACCTTCGTCAGCCATCAGCCTGCGCCGCGTTTGAAGGCCTTGGGTGACGTGCAGAACGTCAGTGCTTATCTGCGCGCGCAGGAAGTGCGCATGGCGCTGGAAGGCGACGCCGCGCGGCTGGCGGCGGTACGCCGCACGGATGATCAGCTGCGGAAGATCATCGACGCGGACCGCGCGTTCTCTGAAGGGCTGGCCCATGGCCGCGTGTCCGCCGAGGCCGATCTCGCGTTCCATGCCAGCATCGCCGAGGCCAGCGGCAATGATTTCTTTCTGGCGGTGCTGGAAACGATACATGAATCCATTCAGGGCTTCATGCGCCTGTCGCTGAACCTGACGCGTACCGGTTCGCGCCAACGCGCCGAGCGGGTGGCGGACGAGCATGCCGCCATCCTGGCGGCGATACGCGAGCAGGATGGCGAGCGCGCGCGCGTGGCCATGCAGTTCCATTTGGGGCAGGCACGCAATAGATTGGTCGATAGAGAGCGTGATTGATCGAAGCCAGAACATTCCACAGGAGACAAGGAAGTGGCAGTCAAGGACAGTGAGATCTTCAAGGCGCCCCTGGACAAGGTGCGCGAACAGATTCTGCAAGTGCTGCGGGCGTGGGGCATGCCGGCCGATCTGGCGGAAACCACCGCCGCCCTGATGAGCGAGACGGACGCCCTGGGCGTCGACTCGCACGGCATCTCCATGCTGCCCAACTACGAAGACAAAGTGCGTGCCGGCACCTTGAATATCGCCGCACGGGCGAGCGTGGTGAGGGACAGTCCCGCCAGCGCCTTGCTCGATGCGCAGGGCGGGCTGGGTTATCCGGCCGCGGCGCAGGCCATGAACCTGGCGGTGGACAAGGCCTTGGCGCAAGGTGTAGGCGCGGTGGCGGTGCGCAACTCGCATCACTTCGGCGCGGCCGGTGTGTATGCCCGCATCGCCGTGCGCCGCGGCGTGGTCGGGCTGGTGACCAGCAGCGCCAATGGCGTGATCATGGTTCCTACCGGCTCGGCGCGGCCCATGCTGGGTACCAATCCCTTGTCGTTCGCGGCGCCGGCCGGCAGGCATGAGCCCTTCGTGCTGGATATGGCCACCACCACGGTGGCGGCCAACAAGGTCAAGGTCTATGACTTCCATGGCAAGGCCTTGCCGCCGGGCTGGGCCGTCGACGGACAAGGCCAGCCGGTGACCGATTCGGCCGAGGCCATGGCCTACATCTTCGATCGTCCGGAAGGGGGGCTGACGCCGGTGGGCGGCACGCCCGCGATGAGCAGCCACAAGGGCTACGGCTTGGCGATGATGGCGCAGATCCTGGGGTCGACCCTGACCGGCAGCGAGTTTGCCTTGACCTATGCGCAGCGGCGCCAGGCGGGTCAGCCAGACAATATCGGCCACTTCTTCCTGGCCTTGAACCCGGCGGCGTTTCGCGACGCGGGCGCGTTCGAGGCCGACCTCGATGAAATGATCGATGCCGTCCACGACATGCCGCGCGCCGATCCCGCCGTGCCCGTGATGGTGGCCGGCGAGCCGGAAGCCGCCCAGCGTGCCCGCCGCGAAGTGGAGGGGGTGCCGATTCCACCGGCGCTGGACGAGAAGCTGCGCGCCATCTGCGAACGCTGTGGCGCGCCGTATTTGCTGGCCGCGTAGCGGCCGCTGATCTACATAGGAAGCACCATGACTTCACCTTTACCCAATCGTTTCCGTCAGCGCATCCTCGCGCGTGAACGGGTCATCGGTTTCTGGATGTGCATGTCCAGCCATATCACGGCCGAACTGGCCGGGCTGGCCGGCTACGACTGGCTGCTGCTGGACGGCGAGCATTCGCCCAATGAAATTCCCATGTTCCTGCAGCAACTGCAGGCCGTGCAGGGCAGCGACGCCGCGCCAGTGGGGCGGCCGACGCAAAATGATCCGGTGGAGATCAAGCGCTTCCTGGACATCGGCTTCTACAACTTCCTGATCCCCTTCATCGAGTCGGCCGAAGAGGCGCGCCGGGCCGTGGCCGCGACCCGTTATCCGCCGGAGGGTATCCGCGGCGTGGCGGGCATGCATCGCAGCAATCTGTATGGCACGGTGCCGGATTACCTGAAGACCATCAACGACAATATCTGCGTGCTGCTGCAGATCGAAAGCCAGGCCGGTGTCGATGCCATCGACGAGATCGCCGCCGTGCCCGGCGTGGACGGCATCTTCATCGGCCCATCGGATCTGGCGGCAGCCTTGGGGCATCTCGGCAATCCCGGCCATCCGGAAGTGCAGAAGACCATCCGCCATCTATACGAAAGGGCAACCGCGCATGGCAAGGCGGTCGGCATCCTGGCGCCCGTCGTGGAAGACGCGCGCCGCTATATCGACATGGGCATGCATTTCATCGCGGTCGGCACGGACTTGGGCGTGTTCAAGCAAGCCACGTTCGCGTTGCGAGAGGCTTTCCGCTGAAAGGGGTGAGGGATCCCGGCCTGGCGGCTGGGGTCTCTGTATGGCGCTTTGCGGCGCCAAGGCGAACAAAGTCAAAGGGCCGAATCCACGAGGACTCAGCCCTTGATTTGCCTATCTTGCCTTGCTCTTGCCGTGCGCGCTGGAAACATCCCAAACCTGGGTTTGGACGGATCAGTTGTGTACCGAACGACTCGACACCGAGCAAACGCCCGAAGAAGAATCTCATTACGCACGCGATGCGCCACTGCGCCTGGTCATGGACCAGTATTGGCTCACCGATATTGGCCCATCACGAATGAGCCATCAGTATCAAGCCACCAGCAACAAAGAATGGTGGTACGCCGATACGCCGGTACGCTTGCGCAGGGCAGGTCCGGATCCAGGGACCCGGACAATCACAATCAGGCCAGGGCCTTGACGGCGGCAGCCAGGCGGCTCTTGTGGCGAGCGGCCTTGTTCTTGTGGATGATGTTCTTGTCAGCCACGCGATCGATCACGCTGGTCGACTTTTGCAGCACAGCGGCGGCGGCAGCCTTGTCGCCCGCTTCAATGGCTTGGCGCACGCGCTTGATGGCAGTACGCAGCATCGAGCGCAGGCTCGAGTTGTGCTTGTTGCGCTCGACGGATTGACGGGCACGCTTGCGGGCTTGGGCAGTGTTGGCCATATTGCTATTAAGTTAAGAATTCGGCAAAGCTCAACATTCTAACAAGAAACGAGGCGAATGCAAGCGTTTGTCTTCGAGTTGTCTGGATAAATACCCAGCAAATGCAGCCGGGCGGCTAGATCTTGCATCGAACGCCGCGAGGTAATGCGCTGCTACGGACCCCATTTTGTGGCACCCCCTGCGGGGGCCTGCCGCGTTCGAGTTCTTGCTTGGACGTTGCTGTGACAGTACTTCGGGGCGTTTGCGCCCGCCCTCGGACGGAGCGTGTCGCTCGTTGCCGCTCTGCAACAGCAGAGGGGCTTTGAATCAGGCTTTTGAATCAGGCTTGCAGGACGTCGATGGAAACCAGCCAGGGCAAGCGTTTGATTGTAATGGGTACGGTGCGCGCCAGGGTTTCCAGTGTAGCGTCGGAGTCGTCCAGCGGAAACTGCCCCGTCACCGGCAGGCCACCGGCGGCTATGGAAACGCGCAGCATGCCGCTGCGATAGGGCCTCAGGGCCGCCACGATATCGGCCAGGGGCCGGTTGCGCACGGCGATCCAACCGGTTTCCCAGGCGGCATCGGCCATCAGTTCGGCGCGCGGCGTGTCGATCTGCATATCGTCGAAGCGCGCGCCCATGCCGGCTCCCAGCGTGGCGCGGGCCTGATTGCTGGTGACGATTTCCACTTCATGTTCGTGGACTACCACCAGCGACCGGCGCATCTGCTGGCGCACCATGTAGCGCGTACCCAGCGACCGCACCGAACCCTGCTCAGTGTGGATGTAGAACGGCCGGTTGGGATCGCGCGCCACGGAAACCGTGACGGCGCCTTCCAGCAGGCGCACGTTGCGGGTGGCGCCGGCGAAGTCCAATTCGATGCGCGTGCGCGCATCCAGCAGGATCTGGCTGCCGTCGGATAACAGGTATTGGCGCCGCTCGCCCGTCGCCGTGGCGGCATCGGCCGCCAGGTTCTTCAGCGGATACAGCTCATTGATGACGGTCATCCCGACCAGGCCGGCCGCCAGGGCGCCGCCGCCCACCAGCAGGCGCCGCCGCGCGGCGCTGTGTACCAGCTTGGGCGACACCAGGGGCGTGTTGGCGGCCGCGCGTCCAGATCCAAGCTGCAAGCGGCTGGCACCGGTTACTGCCTGCGATTGAGCCTGCGGGGCATAGCCGGCGGGGTAGAAGTCGCTCAGGCGGCCGAAGGACGAACCCAGCGCGGACGTCAGCTGGTTCCAGGCGTTCTCGTGCAGGGGATCCGATTCCCGCCATGCCATGAAGTCCGCGTAATCGGCGGGCGATGCGCGGCCGGAACGCAGTAGCAGCAGCCAGTTGACTACCTGGTCTGCCACGGGCGAAGAGGATTCCGGTATTGCGTCCTGTCTCAAAGGCGTTCCAGGGCGAGCGTCATCGGTATGTGGGGATATTGCATTGTAAATCGGATTGTAAATATTAAAGCGTTTTCTGAACTACGGGGCGTTTTCCCCAATGAATTTAGAGAGAAGTCGTCCGGACTTCCCCCTTATGGATGAGAAGCAAGGTGGAAATATACGGAAAATTATTGAAATACTGTTAATTCCGGGGACGGGTCTAGGGGTATTGGCAGGGACCCCTGCCGTTTGTAGCGCCGGCATGAGAGGTGGGCGGGCGCCGTATATGAGTGGCGCCGACCTCTTTTCACTGGGAATGGCTGGCTGCCGCGGTCCCGACCATCGGTGGCTTCAATGGAAGCCGATGCCGGCTTCGCTGTGGCCGATACGGCGGCTCAAGTGCGTATAGGCCGCGGCTTCAATGCGATTCGATGCTGCGACGCTTGAAATCGCGTGGCCGCACGCCGCATAGCAGCAGGACGGCGCCGTAGGTGGCGGCGCTGCCCACCAGGACGGCGGCCAACCAGAGCGCGCGTTCGCCGCTATGTGCTTGCAGGGCGATCCAGTTCAGATGGCGGTCCGCGTAGACCAGCACCGCGGCCATGGCCAGCAGGGCCGGCAGCAAGCGCAGCACGAACACCCCCCAACCCGCGCCGGGCCGATAGACACCGCGGCGCAGCAGGAGGATGAGCAACATCAGCGCATTCAGGCAGGCCCCCAAGCCGATCGCCAAGGCCAGGCCGGCATGCGCCAGGCGCGGCACCAGTATCAGGTTCAAGCATTGGGTCAGCACCAGCACCACCACGGCGATCTTGACCGGCGTGCGGATGTCCTGGCGAGCATAAAAGCCGGGCGCCAGGATCTTCACCGACAGCAGGCCGATCAGGCCGACGCCATAAGCCATGACGGCGATGCGGGTCTGGGCCACGTCGTGGGCGGAGAAGGCGCCGTAATGAAACAGGGTGGCGACCAGTCCGTCGGACAACAGCGCCAGGCCCACCGAGCCGGGCAGGCCCACCAGCAAGGTCAGCCGCAAACCCCAGTCGAGCAGGGTGCTGTAGGCGTGCGTGTCGGCGCGGGCGTTGGCGGCCGACAGGCTGGGCAGCAGTACCGTGCCCAGCGCCACGCCCAGCATGGCGGTAGGAAATTCCATCAGGCGGTCGGCATAGGACAGCCAGGTAACGCTGCCCGCCGGCAGCCACGTGGCGATATTGGTGTTGATCAACAGCGAGATCTGCGCCACCGACACGCCCAGCGTGGCCGGCAGCATCTGCTTCAGGATGCGTTGTACGGTGGGGTCGGCCCAGGCTTCGCCCAGACGCAACGAGAAGCGCGGCGCCATGCCCAGGCGCAGCAGGGCGGCCCATTGGATGGCCAGTTGCAGCACCCCGCCCACCAGTACGCCGATCGCCAGCGCATAGATCGGCGGGTCGAAGTGCGGCGCCAACCAGATGCAGGCCACGATCATGGCCACGTTCAGCAGTACCGGCGTGAAGGCCGGCACGGCGAAGTGGCGCCAGGTATTGAGGACGCCCGACGCAAATGCCACCAGGGACATGCACAGGATGTAGGGAAACATCACGCGCGTCATCCACACGGCGCCGTCGAAGCCCGCGGCATCGGCGCCGCTGCGCAAGCCGCTGGCCATGGCCATGACGACCCAGGGCGCGGCCACCATGCCGATCACTGTGACGACCATCAGCACGGCGGTAAGCAGCAACGCGACCTTGTCCAGCAAGGGCCGGACGCCTTCGTCACCGTGCTTGGCGCGCGCGGCGCCCAGGATGGGGACAAAGGCTTGCGCGAACGCGCCCTCGGCGAACAGCCGCCGCAGCAGGTTGGGTATGCGGAAGGCGACCCAGAACGCGTCGGTCAGTGGAGCGGCGCCAAAAGCGCGCGCCACCAGAATGTCGCGGACCAGGCCTGCGATACGCGACAACAAAGTGAAACTGCTGACCGTCGAGGCCGACCGCAACAAGCTCATTACTGGAAACCAGGCCTACTTCGGCGGCATGCGGATGGCGCCGTCCAGACGGATGGTTTCGCCGTTGAGCATGTCATTCGTGATGATGCTTTGCACCAGCTTGGCGTAGTCTTCCGGACGACCCAGGCGGGCCGGGAAGGGGATGCTCGCGGCCAGCGAATCCTGCACTTCCTGCGGCATGCCGAAGATCATGGGCGTGCCGAAGATGCCGGGGGCGATGGTCATGCAGCGGATGCCCACCTTGGACAGGTCGCGCGCGATCGGCAGCGTCATGCCGACCACGCCGGCCTTGGAGGCGGCGTAGGCGGCCTGGCCGATCTGGCCGTCATAGGCCGCCACCGACGCCGTGTTGATCAGGACACCGCGTTCACCGGTGGCCTCGGGCGTGTTGCTGCCCATCGCCTCGGCGCACAGGCGCATCATGTTGAAGCCGCCGATCAGATTGATCGAGATGACTTTCTGGAACAGGTCCAGCGGGTGCGGGCCGTTCTTGCCGACGATGCGGGAAGCGGGCGCCACGCCGGCGCAATTGACCAGGCCGAACAGCGGGCCGATGGCGATGGCGGCGGCAACCGCCGCCTTGGCGTCGGCTTCCTGTGTGACGTCGCAGTGCACATAGTGCTGGCCCAGTTCCTCGGCCAGCTTGCCGCCGGCTTCGTCCTGCAGGTCGGCGATCACGACTTTGGCGCCGTTGGCCACCAGCATGCGCACCGTGCCGGCGCCCAGTCCCGAAGCGCCGCCCGTGACGATGAATACCTTGTTGGCGATTTCCATGCGCGGGCCTCAGCTTTGCAGGGCGCCGAACACGCGCGCCTTGATCTCGTCGACCGGACCGACGCCGGCAATCTTGCGGTAGCGCGGCGCTTGCTGTGCGTCGGCCTTGGCCCAGTTGGCGTAGTAGTCCACCAAGGGACGCGTCTGGTTGCGGTAGACCGTCAGGCGGTTGCGCACGGTTTCCTCGCGGTCGTCGTCACGCTGCACCAGCGCTTCGCCGGTAATGTCGTCCTTGCCTTCCACCTTGGGCGGATTGAAGCGCACGTGATAGCTGCGTCCGCTGGCCGGGTGGACACGGCGGCCGCTCATGCGTTCGATGATGTCGTCTTCGGGGACTTCGATTTCGACCACGTAGTCCAGCTTGACGCCGGCATCTTTGAGCGCGTCGGCTTGCGGGATGGTGCGGGGAAAGCCGTCGAACAGATAACCCTTGCCGCAATCCGGCTGGGTCAGGCGGTCGCGCACCAGGCCGATGATGATGTCATCGGACACCAGGCCGCCCGCGTCCATGATCTTCTTGGCTTCCAGGCCCAGCGGAGTGCCGGCCTTCACCGCGGCGCGCAACATGTCGCCGGTGGAGATCTGCGGAATACCGAAATGCTGGGTAATGAAGGCGGCTTGAGTGCCTTTACCGGCGCCAGGGGGGCCGAGCAGGATGAGACGCATGAAAGCTCCTGGGATGGGTGTGTATTTTGTGGTCGGGCCGATTATGCCGCAATGCGCGCTGAACTGCCCCGCTGACGCTGGGCTAGACCGCTTGGGGATGGGCCCTTATAACCGATTTGCATAGACGCGGCGCACGCGTTCCAGGTCTTCCGGCGTATCCACGCCCGCGGCGGGCGCCTGGTTGACTTGGTGCACCACGATGGCATGGCCATGTTCGAGCGCACGCAGCTGTTCCAGGGCTTCCCAGCGCTCCAGCGCGCCTTGCGGCAGGGTGGGGAAGCGGCGCAGGAAACTGGCGCGATACGCGTACAGGCCGATGTGATGCCAGGCGGGCAGGCCGGGCGCCAACAGGCGTTCACCGCCCGCCAGCGCGTCGCGCGCCCAGGGAATGGGGGCGCGCGAGAAATAGAGCGCGCGGCCGTCGGCGGCGCAGACCGCCTTGACGACGTTGGGATTGAACAGCGCCGTCGCGTCGGCGATTGGGCACGCGCTGGTGGCGATGTCGGCGTCGGGGCGCGCGGCCAGCAGGCCGGCCACGGCGTCTATCAATGCGGGCTCGATCAGCGGTTCGTCGCCCTGCACGTTGACGACGACGGCGTCGTCGGCCAATTGCAGCGCCTGCACGGCTTCCGACAGGCGGTCGGTGCCGGTGGGGTGATCGGCGCGCGTCATCAAGGCTTCGATGCCGTGCGCGCGGGCGGCCTGGGCGACGCGTTCGTCGTCCGTGGCCACCAGCACGCGGGCGGCGCCGGAGGCGGCCGCGCGCTCAGCCGTGCGCACCACCATGGGCTTGCCGGCGATGTCGGCCAGCGGCTTGTCGGGCAGGCGGGTGGAGGCAGCGCGCGCCGGGATGATCGCGATGAAGCTCATTGCGGCTGGCTGGCGGTGTTGCGTTCGCCATCGAGCGCGCGCGCTTCGGATTCGAGCATGACCGGGATGCCGTCACGGACGGGAAACGCCAGGCGGTCCGCATTGCAGGTAAGTTCAGCCTGCTGGCGGTCGTATTGCAGACGGCCTTTGCAGATAGGGCAGACGAGGATGTCGAGCAGTCGGGATTCCATGGGCGGAATTCTAGTGCAGATTGGCAGGCTGCGCCGGGGGGGTGGACGAATGCAGCACGCTGGCCAGCCAGTCGAAGAATCGCGGGTCGGAAAAACGCGGCACGGCCGGCACCACCCACAGGCGGTTGTCGCCCAGTCCCAGGCATTTGACCGCGTCCTTGGTCGTCACCAGGATCAGGTCGGCAGGCACCTGGCGGAAGGGCGAGCGGTTGTAGCTGTAATGATCCGGCAGCGGCACGGTGGCGGCCAGCGGCATGCCGTTGGCGCGCAGCGACGCGAAAAAGCGTTGCGGGTTGCCGATGCCGGCCGCCGCCGCGATGCGATCCTGCGCGAAGTCGTCACGCAATTCCCACAGGGTGCGGCGTTGGCCGTCGCGCAGGCGCCAGGCTTCGGTCAATTCCATCCACATGTCGATGCGGCGCGGCTTCCGGCCGGTCGCCGCCGTTCCCGTTCCTTGTCCCGTTCCTGCGGCTGTATCTGTTCCTGCCGCTGCCGCCGGGCTTGGCGTTTCGGCGTCAGCCACGTTGTTGATGATGACGTCGACATCGGCCAGGCGGCTGGGCGGTTCGCGCAGCGGGCCGGCCGGCAGCAGGCGGCCGTTGCCGATGCCGCGGTCGTCCTGCACCACGATTTCGATGTCGCGCGCCAGCGCCAGGTGTTGCAGGCCATCGTCCGAAATGATGACGTCCACTTCCGGGTGCGCGCTGAGCAGGGTGCGCGCCGCGCGCGGCCGGTCCGGGTGCACCGAAATGGGCGCGCCGGTGGCGCGGGCGATGAGGGCCGGCTCGTCGCCGAAGCGGTCCGCCGACAGGTCGCCGCGGCCGACGTGGGCATGCTGGCCGACCTTCGCGCCATAGCCGCGGCTCACCACGCCCGGCGTATAGCCGCGCTCGCGCAGCGCCTTGACCAGGGCCACTACCACCGGTGTCTTGCCGGTGCCGCCGATGTAGATGTTGCCGACCACGATGACGGGCACCGGCGGCCGGTAGGCCTGGCGCCAGCCGCGCCGGTAGGCCGCCCGCTTGGCGTTGACGGCCAGCCAGGCCAGGCCGGCCAGCGGCAGCAGCAGATGGGACAGCCAGCCTGCATGCTGCCATTGCCGCTGGATCAGGCGCGTAGCGAAGGTATTCACGTGAAGGAACTCATCGAACGCTTAACGGGCGGTTTGCGTGGCGAAATTCACCCGGGCGATGCCGGCCTGGCGGGCGGCTTCCATGACATTGACCACCGTTTGATGGGTAGCCAGGGCGTCGGCGTTGATGACCAGCACCGGATCCTTGCGGCTGGCCGCGATGCCACGCAGCGCCGCCGCGATGTCCGTGGCGCTGCTGGCGTCCAGCAGCCGGCCGTCCAATGCATAGTGCCCGTCCTGGCTGATCGCCACTTCGATGGGCGCCATGGTCTGCTGCTCGGCGGCGGCCTGCGGCAAGGTGACCTTGAGCTGGCTGAAGCGGGCGAAGGATGTCGTGGCGGCCAGGAAAATCAGGATGACCAGCAGCACGTCGATGAGCGGGATCAGGTTGATCTCCAGCTCGTCGCCGTGGCGCGACCGCGATCCGCCGAAATTCATGACAAGGCGTCCTGGAACATCGGGTCGCGCAGGCCGGCGTCTTCGTCGGATGCCACGCCGCGGGCGCGGGTGCCGCCGCCCAGGACGCGGGCGGCGCGGCCGGCGGCCTGCTCCATCTGGTGCAGATAGCCCTCGATGCGGCCACGCAGGTAGCGGTGGAAGATCATGGCGGGGATGGCGATGAGGATGCCGAAGCCCGTGTTGTACAGAGCGACCGAGATGCCGTGGGCCAGCTGCGCGGGATCGCCTCCCACCGGCGAGTAGGAGCCGAAGATGTCGATCATGCCCACCACCGTGCCGAACAGGCCCAGCAGGGGCGCTACCACGGCGATGGTGCCCAGCGCCGCGACATAGCGGTTCAGGTCATGGGCGACGGCACGCCCGGCGTCTTCCACCGCGATGCGCATTTCGTCGCGCGGCGCGTGGCGGTAGCGCAGGACTTCCGCCAGCACCCGGCCCAAGGGCGAATTGCGCTCCAGCCGGTTGATGGCCTCCGGGCTGTCCTGACGGTTGCGCACCATGTCCAGCACCTGCGTGAGCAGGCCCGACGGTACCACCAGGCTGCGGCGCAGCGAGAGCAGCCGCTCGAAAATCAGGGCCAGGCACAGGACCGAGGTGGCGAGCAAGAACCAGATCGGCCAGCCGGCGTCGCGAAGGATGGACAGCAAAAGGGAGCTCCAGGTTGGGCGCCGTACAGGGCGTCCGCAGGGCGGAAAATCGGTAGGGCCAGGGCGAACTGTAACGGGCGGAGCGCTGCCCTGGCAATAGCGCGGCGTCGCAGGGTTGCCCGGGTGCGCCCTGTGACGCCCGCGTGTCGCCATGGTGCCGGGCCACCTTGGCCAGCCCTCCTGGCCGTTCCGTCTCGACCGTCCGGACGACTGGCCAATCTATCCACAGATTCTGTGGATAATTCTGTGCAGAACTTCGCCGGAACCCGCATTCTTGCGGGCTGCGCGTCGGTGCGCGTAAATGGGCAAAACAGGCGTTTGAGCTATAAATTGAGTTAAATCAGATAGTTATGACGATTTCTTAATGTAAGTATGCATGCTGCGACAAGGTTTCGGGTCGAGGTATCATTCAGCCCGTGTTTCTTTGGCCTGTGGAAAGGTTCGCCCCGGAAAGCCTTATGACAATTGAATTTACGGTCAAAGACGACGTATTTACGCGGGATATCCTCACGGTTGCCCAGCTGAACCAAGCAGTGGGGCGGTTGCTGGACCGCAATGTCCCGGCCCTGTGGGTTCGCGGCGAGATTTCCAACTTCACCGCGGCGGCTTCCGGCCACTGGTATTTCACCCTGAAAGACAGCCAGGCGGCCGTGCGCGGTGTCATGTTCCGCGGCCGCGCATCAGCCGTCGGCTTTACGCCGCGGGCCGGCGACAAGGTCGAAGTGCGCGCCCGTGTCACCTTGTATGAACCGCGCGGCGATTATCAGTTGCAGATCGACGGTATGCGGCGGGCCGGCCTGGGCGATCTGTTCGAGGCGTTCCTGCGCCTGAAACAGAAGCTGGAGGCCGAAGGGCTGTTCGACGAGGCGCGCAAACGGCCGCCCGTGCTGCTGCCGCGCGCCATCGGCGTGGTCACGTCCTTGCATGCGGCGGCGCTGCGCGACGTGCTGACCGCCCTGGCACGGCGCGCGCCGCAAGTGCCGGTGATCATCTATCCGGCGCCGGTGCAGGGGGCTGATTCGGCGCCGCGGCTGGCGGCCGCCATCGCCGCCGCCAACCGGCGTGCCGAAGTCGAGACTTTGCTGCTGGTGCGGGGCGGCGGCAGCATCGAGGACTTGTGGAGCTTCAATGACGAAGCCCTGGCGCGCCAGGTGGCGGACAGCGCCATCCCCATCATCTGCGGCGTCGGCCACGAAACCGATTTCACCATTGCCGACTTCGTCGCCGACGTGCGGGCGCCGACGCCCACCGCGGCGGCCGAACTGGCCTGCCTGCCACGGCAGGAGCTTTATCAGCGCGTGCGCGTCATGGCTCGTGAACTGCAGCGAGTGCAGCAACGCCTGCTCGACCGCGCCGCGCAGCGCCTGGACCGGGCCGCCGCGCAGCTGGAATCGCCGCAACAGCGTTTGGCGCATCAGGCCGATCGCCTGGCCGCCTTGCGCCATCGCCTGCTGAGCGCCTGGCCGGGTCCGCGTGGCCGCCGGCAGGCCCGGCTGGATATGCTGGCGCAGCGGCTGCGCCACCGGGGTCCGGACGTGGCTCGCGCCCGCGAAACGGTAGGGCGGCAGGCACGTCAGTTGGTCCAGGCGCACCGGCGCCTGCTGGAACAGCGCCGCGGCCGCCTGCAGTCCCTGGCGGCGCAATTGCGGGCCTTCGATCCTGGCCAGGTGCTGGCGCGCGGCTATGCGCTGGCGCGCGACAGCGAGGGCAAGCTGGTGCGCGATGCGGCGGCGCTGGCGCCGGGTCAGCGGCTGGCGCTGGAGTTCGCGCGGGGCGGCGCGCAGGTGGATGTGGTGGAGGCCGGCGACCCGCGCAATGGCACGCCCGGCGGTAAGCGCAGTCGTAAGCGCGGACAGGGCGGCGAGAGCGATCCTCCCGCTTCAGGCGGATCAGGCGGACCAGGTGGACCAGGCGTGCAGGGCGAGCTATTGGGCTGAGACGCGGGCTGAGACGCAGCCCTCCCCGGAATATCCTGAGACCGACTTTTTATCCCGGGTTTAAACAGGGATAAGCCGGCCACCCGCGAAACAGCCGATACAATGCTCGGCTGTGATCGTGCTCTCAACCAAGAAGGAAACGACAATGGCGCATACGCTTCCCCCCCTGCCTTACCCCCTGGACGCTCTGGCTCCCCGCATTTCCAAGGAAACGCTGGAGTTCCACTATGGCAAGCACCATCAGACCTACGTCACCAACCTGAACAACCTGATCGCCGGTACCGAGTTCGAAAACGCTTCCCTGGAAGACATCGTCAAGAAGTCCTCCGGTGGCGTGTTCAACAACGCGGCCCAGGTCTGGAACCACACCTTCTACTGGAACTCGCTGTCGCCCAAGGGCGGTGGTGAACCCACCGGCAAGCTGGCTGATGCCATCAAGGCCAAGTGGGGCAGCGCCGACGCGTTCAAGGAAGCCTTCAACAAGTCCGCCGCCGGCAACTTCGGTTCGGGCTGGACCTGGCTGGTCAAGAAGGCCGACGGTTCGCTGGACATCGTCAACACCAGCAACGCCGCCACCCCCCTGACCACCGCCGACAAGCCCCTGCTGACCTGTGATGTCTGGGAACACGCGTACTACATCGACTACCGTAACGCGCGTCCCAAGTATCTGGAGAATTTCTGGGCGCTGGTGAACTGGGAATTCGCGACGCAGAACCTGGGCTGATCCAGTTTCCCTGCCGAGGATCTCGGCATCGCGTCGGGGCCGGCTATCCGCAAGGGGGCCGGCCCTTGGTCTTTTGAGCGTCGGCGGCGGCAGGCTTGCCGCTTGGGTAAGCCGCTTGGGTAAGCCGCTTCGGGGCGCCATTTTGCAAAGGCATTGGTTTGCAAAGGCGTTTTGCAGGTCGTCTTGCAAGGTCGTCTTGCAAGACGACCTGCAAGGTCGATGTTTTGCATTTATCAGTGCCGTTTTGATCTGATTCGCCCTGTTATCGCCTGATTCAGGTCATCGTGCCGCGGTCAGTGCTATGGTTAGCGGTTTTCTGCCTCGTCCGTTCGCCCGGACGCCCTCCCGAACATGTCATCTGCCTCCCTGATGCGCCGGCTGCGACTGCTGTCCCGCCGGCAACTGCGCCATGCGCGCCGGCTCTCCCGCAAGTCCGTGCAACTGGGCCTGGTGTTGGGCGGGGCCGCCCTGGTGGCGCTGGCGTCTTTGGCGTTCGCCAGGCTGGCGGATCTGGCCTTGGAATGGAACGCGCAATGGGTGGCGCGCGCCGGCTGGGCCGCCTTCATCGTCATGCCTTTGGGCCTGGGGGCGATACGCTGGCTGACGCTGCGATATGCAAGCTATGCCGTGGGCAGCGGCATTCCCCAAGTGATCGGCGCATTGACCCTGCAAGGCCAGCCGCAGGCGCAGAGCGGTCTGGTGACCCTGGGACATGCGCTATGGAAAATCCCGCTGACTTTCGCCGGCATGCTGGTCGGCGCGTCGATCGGCCGCGAAGGGCCGTCGGTACAAGTGGGCGCGGCCGTCATGCTGGCCTGGGGCCGGTTCTGGAAGAACCGCCAACTGCCGCTGAAAGGCTTCCATAACAACGAATTGATTGCCGCGGGCGCGGCTGGCGGCCTGGCCGCGGCGTTCAATGCACCGCTGGCCGGCGTCATCTTCGCCATCGAGGAACTGGGCCGCGGGACGGCGCTGCGCTGGCAGCGGCTGGTGCTGCTCGGCGTGTTGGCCTGCGGTTTCATGGTGGTGGCCGTGATCGGCAACAATCCCTATTTCGGCGTGTTCGGCGGCAGCGTGTTGCCCAATATGCTGGGCTGGGTGCTGTTGTGCGGCGTCATCAATGGCGCGCTGGGCGGCGTGTTCGCGCGCTTGCTCGGCAAGGGTGTCACGGTGCTGGCGCCGCTGGCCTGGCGCGCCAAGATACGCGCTCACCCAGTACTGACCGCGGCGCTGATTGGCCTGGTGTTGGCGACGGTCGGCTACGCCACGCACGGCGTCATCTACGGCACCGGCTATGGTGCCGCGGCGGCGCTGCTGTCGGGGCAGCCCGTCGGCCACGACGGTTTCGGCCTGTTGAAGTGGCTGGCGACGCTGCTTTCCTATTGGGCCGGCATTCCTGGCGGCATCTTCACGCCGGCGTTGACCACCGGCGCGGGCATCGGCCAGGAAATCTGGTCCTGGACCGGCGGGGCCGTCGACCAGCGCGTGCTGGTCCTGGTGTCGATGGCGGCATTCCTGGCCGCCGCCACGCAGGCGCCCTTGACGGCCGCGGTAGTGGTGATGGAAATGACCGGCAGCCAACCCATGCTGTTCTGGCTGATCGCCGCCGCGCTGACGGCGTCGATGGTGTCGCGCCAGTTCAGCCCCCATGCCTTCTACCATATGGCGGCCGGGCGGTTCCGCCGGCAGATCCTGGTGGATACGGGCCGCGCCCAGCAATCGGCCGGCGCTTGAGCGCTGCCATACGGCACGCCGTGCCATCCCCGGCAGCCTCGACGGATCGAGGTCGGGCCGGCGATGCTGCCTGCGTGGATAAGCCCGTCCGCTGCGCGTTCGGCTTCGGTGTTGCCATGGACGAAAACACCAGCGTAGTGTCCATCCAATAGACGTCCATTGAGTGGACATTGCTGCGCTGCACCGCGAGTGTGCCAAAGCGCGGTGCGCTACCATCGTCGCTCCTATCTTCTGAGAGCCTGCCATGAGCGAGCAAGCCTTTATCTGCGATGCCATCCGTACTCCTTTCGGCCGTTACGGCGGCGCACTGTCCGCGGTGCGTGCCGATGATCTGGCCGCCGTGCCGATCAAGGCGCTGATGGCCCGCAACACCGGAGTGCAGTGGGACGAGCTGGACGACATCATCTTCGGCTGCGCCAACCAGGCCGGCGAAGACAACCGCAACGTCGCGCGCATGGCAGCGCTGCTGTCCGGGCTGCCGGTGGGCGTGCCGGGCTCCACCATCAACCGCCTGTGTGGCTCGGGGCTGGATGCACTGGGCACCGCGGCGCGCGCCATCCGCGCCGGCGAAACCGCGCTGATGCTGGCTGGCGGCGTCGAAAGCATGAGCCGCGCGCCTTTTGTCATGGGCAAGGCGGAAACCGCGTTTTCGCGCAACGCGATGATTTACGACACCACCATCGGCTGGCGTTTCGTCAACAAGCTGATGAAGGCGCAATACGGTGTCGATGCCATGCCGGAAACGGCGGAAAACGTCGCCGACGATTTCAAGATCAGCCGTGAAGACCAGGACATCTTTGCCCTGGCCAGCCAGGAAAAAGCCGTCAAGGCCCAGCAATCGGGCTTCTTCGATACGGAGTTGACGCCGGTCTCGGTGCCGCAGAAGAAGGGCGATGCCGTGCTGGTGGACAAGGATGAACATCCGCGTTCGACCAGCCTGGAGGCGCTGGCCCGCTTGAAAGGCGTGGTGCGTGAAGGCGGTTCGGTGACGGCCGGCAATGCTTCCGGCGTCAATGACGGCGCCGCGGCCCTGCTGCTGGCCAATGAAAGCGCCTTGTCCAAGCATGGCCTGAAGCCGCGCGCCCGCGTGGTGGGCATGGCCACCGCCGGCGTGCCGCCGCGCATCATGGGCATGGGTCCGGCCCCGGCCACGCGCAAGGTGCTGGCCCTGACCGGGCTGACGCTGGACCAGATGGACGTGATCGAGTTGAACGAAGCCTTCGCCGCTCAGGGCCTGGCCGTCTTGCGCGATCTCGGCATTGCCGACAACGACCCGCGCGTCAATCCGAACGGCGGCGCCATTGCCCTGGGTCACCCGCTGGGCGCCAGCGGAGCCCGTCTGGCGACCACCGCCATCAACCAGTTGGAACGTAGCGGTGGCCGTTACGCGCTGTGCACCATGTGCATCGGCGTGGGCCAGGGCATCGCCCTGATCCTGGAACGCGTCTAAGGCAAGGCCGAAGGCCCAAGGCCCAAGGCCCAAGGCCCAAGGCCCAAGGCCCAAGGCCCAAGGCCCAAGGCCCAAGGCCCAAAGCCCAAAGCCCAAAGCCAAGGCCCAAAGCCAAGGCCCAAAGCCAAGGCAAGGCCCAAAGCAAAAAGCCCCCAGGGTTCTCCCTGGGGGATTTTACATCTGCTAACGAATAACCACTAAATTCGTTGCAAAACTATTCACGGCAGGCCGTCGATTTTCTTGCCGGCACTGATGCCGTGGTCGCCAAACCAGCCCTGTGCCATTTCCAACGCATAGCGCACCGGTTTCTTCGAACAATGGGTATCGTCGGTTTGCGGCGCCATGTCGGCGATGTTGACGATGGTGCCGTCGTCCGCGATGAATGCGATGGACAGTGGCAGCGGCGTGTTGTGCATCCAGAAGCACTGCATGTCCGGGCGTTCGAACACGAACAGCATGCCGTCGTTGGCTTCCAGTTCCTTGCGGAACATCAGGCCGCGCTGCCGGGTTTCGTCGGTATTGGCCAGCTCGGCGTGGATCACGTGGATGCCGGCGGATAGCTGCACGGTGCGCAAAGGCGCTTGCGCCGTCGTCGGTTCCTGGGCCCGGGCCGTGCCGACGGTGAAGGTGGCCGCGAACGCGAGGAGCAGGGCGGTCAACGCCGCGCCGCGCCCTCGTGTGAAACTGGATCGAGTCGAGGGCAGGACAGCGCTGGTTTGCATGACGGCTACTTGAAGAAGGGTAGAGAAGGGCAGGGACGCGGAAAGGCAAAAAAGGCAGGGCGATAAACGCCCCGCCTTCGTCGTATGGTACTCGAAGACGCCGAGAAAACCAGGCCGGATCACTCAGGCAGCGGTTATATTCAGAGCCTGCTTACCCTTGGGGCCTTGGATGATCTCGAAGGATACTTTTTGGCCCTCTTTGAGGGTCTTGAAACCGTTCATCTGTATCGACGAAAAGTGGGCGAACAGATCTTCGCCACCATCGTCCGGCGTGATGAAGCCGAACCCTTTTGCATCGTTGAACCATTTTACGGTTCCGGTTGATTTTGGATTGTCCCCTTGGACAGCGGATGCGGTCATATCAGACATGCGGACTGCCTCATGAATCGTATGTTGACAGAAGGGCTCCCCGGCCAGGCCGTCCCCCCCCTTTATTCATCCCCGTCGCTAACAGTCGCCTGAAAACGGCAAGAATTCGGCGAATAATGCGCTTGTTTTCTTTCGTGCGTCAAGTATGGAAACTACGCATTTCTACATGTAAAAGTGGCCCAATCCGTGTGCCACTTATTCAAGGTTTAAATAAAATACGGCCGCTATGAGCTCAAGTCTGGATACCCAACACGATCTGGTTGTAGAAAAGGAGGCCGCCAAGACCGCGCCCCCTCCCATGTACCAGGTCGTCCTGCTCAATGACGATTACACCCCCATGGAGTTCGTGGTGAAGGTGCTGCAGAAATTTTTCGGTAAGAATCAAGAAGAAGCGACCCGGATCATGTTGCAAGTTCATCACGAAGGCCGAGGGGTGTGCGGGGTATATCCCCGCGATGTGGCAGCGACGCGTATTGCCCAGGTCGGCCAGTATGCGCGCGCCAAGCAACATCCATTGCAATGCGTCATGGAGCCGGTTTGATACGGCTTCGTGCACGAGTTCCGGCGTTTTAACGCGCCGACATAAATTCAAAATCAAAATGCTTTTTTTTAAATGTCTTGATATTAATCAAGACATTTAATGGGTAGGTTCGCCTTTGGGGCGCGGGAGAGGGGTTTAGCGTGAGCAAAAACAAGGGCGTTTTGGGGGCGGTCGCGGCCGTCGTCATAGTCTTGCTTGTGGCCGTCGGGATATTCCTGAAACGGTCTCCGGAGTCTCCGGCGCCGGCGGTCCAGCCGTCCAGCGCACCCACGGCAGCGCCAGCGGCCTCGGGGACAGTGACGCCCGCGGCGCCGCCACCCACCGCCGCGGCACCGGCCACGCCGGCGTTGCCGTCCTCGGCGACGGTGGGCGCGGCCGATCCGTTCGGCACCCTGGCGTGCAAGGCGCGCCAATATGCTGACAGCCTGTCGCTGGCGGTGACGTTCACCCAGCCGGTCGATCGAAAAACCGAACTCAGCCGCTTCATCGAAGTGATCGATACGGGTCCGATGAAGGGCGGCGATGGGGCGTCCTCCGATGCCAAGTCCAAGGCTGCCGCCACGGCCGCCGCCGATACCGGCAAGACGGTGCAGGGATCCTGGACGGTGGGCGACAACCCCCGCATGATTTATTTCCCCTACGTCGTGCCGCAGCACCGCTACGTCATCCGCCTGCGCGCGGACCTGCCGGGCGGTGGCGACAAGGTGACGCTGGGTTCGACGTCGACTTGCGAAGTCGTGACCGAGGCCATGCCGCCTTCTTTCTATTTCGCCAGCAAGGGCGTGGTGCTGCCGGCCGGCCAGAACGGCGGCCTGCCGGTGACTACCGTCAATATGCCGGAAGTCGACGTGCAGTTCCTGCGCGTCGCGCCTGAGCGCGTGCCGGAATTCTTCGACGCCGTGGTGAGCGGCCGTGGCAATGCCAGCGACGATGACGAAGGGGGGCGCGACTACGACGACTACTACGGCAACCGCTCGCTCAAGGGCCTGGTCAGTTCCTGGGACCTGGAACGCCTGACCGCCTTGAGCAGCAGCGTCTATCAGGGCCGTTTCCTGACCGACGACAAAGCCAATCGCAGCCACGTCACCTTCCTGCCGGTCGAAAGCATCAAGGAACTGCAGGAACCCGGTATCTATATCGCGGTCATGAGCCAGCCCGGCCATTTCCGTGAGGAATACCAGACCACGTATTTCTACGTCAGCGACATCGGCCTGCACGCGCGCCGCTACGCCAACCGCATCGAGGCGTATACGGTCTCGCTGAAGCAGGGCCAGGCCATTTCGGGCGACACGGTCGAACTGATCGACGCCAATGGCAAGACGCTGGCCAAGACCGCCGCCGATGCCCAGGGCCATGTGCGTTTCGATGGCTCCTTCGACAAGGCGCGTGTCATCCGTGCTTCGCGCGGCAAGGAAATGACGGTGCTGTCGTTGGGCGATCCGGCGCTGGATCTGTCCGAGTTCGACATCCAGGGCCTGCCCTCGGTCGACAACAACCTGTTCGTCTACGCCGGGCGCGATCTCTATCGTCCGGGTGAATCCTTCAATGTGTCCGTGCTGCCGCGCGACGCCGACGGCCGTCCGCTGTCGGGTGCGCCCCTGACCGCGACCATCAAGCGTCCCGACGGCCGCACGGTGCAGACCGCGCTGTGGAGTGCCGACAAGGACAAAGACCGTCCCAGCTACGTGCAGCACGCCATCGACCTGCCGCTGGATGCCCAGACCGGCACGTGGATGCTGGAGCTGCGTGTCGACCCCGCCGCGCGCCGGGCCGATGCCACGTGGGCGTTCAAGGTAGAGGAATTCCTGCCCGAACGCATGAAGCTGGCGCTGCAGGCCGAAGACGGTCCGTTGGGCCCCGGCGATGCCCTGAGCATCGATGTGCAGGGCGACTACCTGTATGGCGCGCCGGCCGCCGGCAATCGCCTGCTGTCCAGCTATACCGTCAAGCGCGACCGCTACGCGCAGCCGCAGAAGTGGCCGGGCTTCATCTTCGGCGATGTCAACGACGACAGCATCAAGCACTACGAAGAACTGCCTGAATCGCAACTGGACGACCAGGGCAAGGGCAGTATCGATGTCGATACCAGCAACTACAAGGACGCGTCCTCGCCGTTGAAGGTGCGCGTTTCGGCCAGCTTGCTGGAATCGGGCGGCCGCCCGGTGGTGCGCTCGATCGAACGCAGCATCTGGCCCGCGGAGAAGCTGATCGCCGTGCGCCCGCTGTTCGACAGCGATGTCACGCGCGAAGGCGCGCCGGCGAATTTCGAAGTCATCCGCGTCGACGGCAAGGGCGAACTGGCCCCGCTGGCGCAAGCCCAGGTGCGTCTATATAAAGAAGAGCGCAAGTACTACTGGCGCTATGACGACCAGCGCGGCTGGAACAGCGGCTACACCGACACCGAGGAACTGGTCGATTCGCGCGTGGTGGCCCTGCAAGGCCGCCTGCCGATGAGCCTGCCGGTCAACTACGGCCGCTATCGCCTGGAAGTCAACGACCCCGAAACCCAGCAGACCCTGAAATACCGCTTCTATGCGGGCTGGGGCGCGCAGGACGACGAGGCCGCCGGCAATCGTCCCGACCGCGTGCAGATGAAGCTGGAAGGCGTGCCCGCCAAGCCGGGCGACAAGATCAAGCTGACGCTGACCCCGCCGCACGACGGCCAGGCGCTGGTCACCGTGGAAGGCGACCGCATGCTGTGGTCGACCTGGGTGACGGCCAAGGCCACCGGAACGGAAGTCGAGATTCCCATCGATCCGTCCTGGAAACGCCACGACCTGTACGTGGGCGCGGTGGTGTTCCGCCCCGGCAGCGCGGGCGACCGCGTCACGCCGGCGCGCGCGGTGGGCCTGGCCTATCTGCCCTTGCAGGCGGAAGGGCGCAAGCTGAACGTGCAACTGACGGCCCCGGCCAAGGTGCAGCCGGAAACCCGCACGACGGTCAAGATCAAGGTGGATGGCGCGGCCAACAAGAAGGCCACGGTCACCTTGTCGGCGGTCGACGTCGGTATTCTGAACATCGACCAGTACCAGACCCCCAATCCCTTCAACTTCTTCTTCGGCAAGCACCGCTACGCGCCCGATCTGCTGGACATGTACGGCAAGCTGATCGAGAAGATGGACGGCACCCAGGGCCGCCTGAAGTGGGGCGGTGACGCGGCCATGCGCGGCGACACCAAGACCCTGCCCAAGAAGGTCAAGCTGGTGGATCTGTTCTCTGGTCCGGTGGCGTTGAACGACAAGGGCGAAGCGGAGATACCGCTGGACCTGCCGGACTTCAACGGCACGCTGCGCCTGATGGCCGTCGCTTTCACCAACGAGCAATACGGCAGCGCCGACACCGAAATGGTGGTGGCCGCGCCCATCGTGGCAGAACTGAGCACGCCGCGCTTCATCACCCCTGGCGACGAAGCGGCCATCGCGCTGGACGTGACCAACCTCAGCGGCGCGACGCAGAAGGTCACCGTCAAGCTGGAGGCCAACGATCCGCTGGCCATCACCGATGGCGTGCGCACCGTGACGCTGAAGGACAAGCAGCGCACCACCGTCCGCTTCAACGCCACCACGTCCGGTTCTTATGGGCTGGGCCTGATGCGCCTGACCGTGGACGGGCAGGGCGGCGACAAGCCGGTGCACATCGTGCGCGAGTCGGTCCTGCAGGTGCAGCCGGCCCAGGCCGCCGAACGCCAGGTGCGCCGCCTGCGCATCATGCCGGGCGAAACCTCGGCCACGCAGGCCGACTGGGTGGCGAAGTACTTCCCCGACTCCACCACCGTCAGCCTGACGATGTCGACCGAGCCGCCGTTCAACGTCGCGCGCCTGGTGCATGACCTGCTGTCGTATCCCTACGGCTGCACGGAGCAGACCATCAGCGCCACCATGCCCTGGCTGTTGATGGATGCCGATACGGCCAAGCGCTACAACATTGACAAGTTCTCGCCCGCTTTGCGCGAAGACAAGGTCAACGGCGCCTTGGGACGTCTGTCGGGCATGCGCGCATCCAACGGTTCCTACTCCTTGTGGGGCGGTGACTCCAGCAGCAGCCGCGACGTCTGGCTGTCGGCCTATGCCACCGGCTTCATGCAGGATGCCCGCGAGCGCGGCTTCAGCGTGCCGGAAGCAACCATCGAGCGTTCGCGCAACTGGCTGCTGCAACAGGTGCAGCAGACCGGCAGCAGCTTCGGCACATGGTCGGCCAACCTGAAGCGGGGCGTCGAAGCCGGCCGCGTCGGCAACAACGAACTGGGCGTGCTGCGCGAAGACCATCGCCGCTTCGCCGGCCTGGCCGCCGCGTCCCTGGTGCTGGCGCGTGACGGCAAGGCGCCCCTGTCCACCGTGCGCCAGCTGTTCGACAACTATCAGGAGCGCGCGCGCTCACCGTTGCCCTTGGTGCAACTGGCCGCCGCCTTCAAGCTGATGGGTGACGAGGGCCGCATGAAGGCCGCGCTGGACAAGGCCATGACGCGCCAGTACGGCATGGCGTTCATCTCCGGTTCGTCCGCCTATGTCGACGAGTGGATGGGCGATTACGGTTCGCCCGTGCGTGACCTGGCGCTGTCCTACGCGCTGATGGCGCAGTACGACCTGCGCCACGAGCGCCGCGAAGTGCTGCTGACCGACCTGGCTTCGCGCCTGGGTGGCCGCTCGTATTTCTCCACGCAGGAGCAGATGGCCCTGTTGCTGGCGGCACGCGCCGCCGGCGGCAAGCAGAACGCGCCTTGGGAAATGACGCTGGCCAACGGAACCGTGCGCAAGGTGGTGCAGGCCACGGGCGACCAGAGCATCTCCTTGAAGGCCAACGATATGGGCGGCCTGCAACTGATCAACTCAGGCAGCCAGCCGGTGTTCGTCGAACTGGACATCCAGGGCAGCACCATCACCCCGCCGGTGCCGCGTGCCGACGTCATTCGCGTGCAGCGCCGCTGGTATCGTCCGGACGGCAAGGCATGGGATGGCGGTACGCTGCAGACGGGCGACATGTTGGTGGCCTGGATCCGCGCGGATGCGACGCGTCCCATCCCCGACGGCCTCGTGGTCGACCGCGTGCCGGCCGGCCTGGAGGTGGAGAACCTGAACCTGACGGCGAATCCGGACATGAACGATTGGACCATCGGCAACCGCCGCGTGGCCGACGCGCTGTCCAACCCAAATATCAAGCACACCGAATTCCGTGACGACCGTTATGTCGCCGCGGTGTCGCTGGGCAGCGGCACGGTGGATATTTTCTATCTGCTCCGGGTGGTTACGCCTGGCAAGTTCGCGGTCCCATCGACGGTGGCTGAAGACATGTACCGTCCGGAATTGCGTGGCGTAGGCGAGCAATGGAGCAAGATAGAAGTACGCGACCGCAACGCCCCGCGGAGCAAGTAAGCCCGCGGCGACTGGCGCGCCGGGGGGCCGAGCGGGAGCCCGGCCCCGGGCAGCCTGGCTCCCCACTGCACGGCCCCCAGGCGTCCGGCCCCCGGCAGCCCGGACGCCGGAAGGCCAGACCACGCCGCTTACGCCGCCTGGGTATCGGGTTGCTGGCATCGTTGGCCTGCCTGGCGGTGCTGCTGCTGGTGCTGGATCGGTTGATGCCCCTGCCGGCGCCCTATGCCGACGGCGCCACCGTGGTGGTGGCCGCCGACGGCACGCCGCTGCGCAACTATCCCAGCCGTGATGGCATCTGGCGCTATCCGATCACGCGCGACCAGGTGTCGCCCTTGTATCTGCAGGCCCTGCTGACGTACGAGGACCGCTGGTTTCGCTGGCACCCGGGTATCAATCCGGTCGCCATGACCCGCGCGGGCTGGCAATGGCTCGTGCACGGCCGTATCGTGTCGGGCGGTTCCACGCTGACCATGCAGGTAGCGCGCCTGATCGATCCGCAACTCAACGGCAAGCCGTCGCGTTCCTTTTCCGCCAAGGCGCGCCAGGCCTGGCGCGCCGTCCAGCTGGAGATGCATTACAGCAAGGACGAAATCCTTTCCATGTACCTGAGCCGCGCCCCCATGGGCGGCATCGTGCAGGGCGTGGAGATGGGATCGCGGCTGTGGCTGGGCAAGTCGGCGCGCAATCTCAGCGCCGCCGAAGCCGCCTTGTTGACCGCGCTGCCGCAGGCACCCACCCGGCTGCGTCCCGATCGCCATCCCGATGCCGCCCAGCAGGCGCGCGACAAGGTGCTGGACCGGATGGTCGAGCTGGGCCGCTGGACGCCGGAAGAGGTGGCCGACGCGAAGATAGAAACCGTCGTGGCGCCGCCGTTACGGGCCCGCTGGGTGGCACCGTTGGCGGCGCAGCGCCTGTTGCGCGAAGCCCGTCCGCCAGGTGGCCGGCGTGACAAGCGTCCGCCGCTGCTGGCCAGCAATCTGGACGTGGAAATCCAGGACCGGGTCGAGCAGATGTTGCTGGATCGCGTCGACAATCTGCCGCCCAAGGTGTCGATGGCGGTGTTGGTGATGGACAACGACAGCCTGGCGGTCAAGGCCTACGCCGGTTCTGCCGACTTCTCCGACGATAGCCGCTACGCCCACGTGGATATGGTGACCGCGATCCGCTCGCCCGGCTCCACCTTGAAGCCTTTCCTGTATGGCCTGGCGCTGGACGACGGCTTGATTCAGTCGGAAAGCCTGTTGATGGACGTGCCGATGTCCTTCGGCGGTTACGCGCCCGGTAATTTCCAGGCGTCGTTCTCCGGCCCCGTCAGCGTCTCGCAAGCCTTGCAGCGGTCCTTGAACGTACCCGCCGTCGATCTTTTGGACCGTGTCGGGCCGACGCATTTTGCATCGGTTATGCTAGGTGGCGGTGTCCGCTTGCGCATGCCTGCCGGCGCGATTCCCAACCTGAGCTTGATTTTGGGCGGGGGTGGCACCACATTGGAAGAACTGGTGGGTGCCTACCGAGCGCTGGCGCGGGGCGGATTGTCCGGCAAACCGCGCCTGCGTCCGGATCAGCCGCGCATCGAGTCCCGTATGATGAGTGCCGGCGCGGCCTGGATCGTGCGGGACATCCTGGAAGGCGGGGGGCACCCCGACCGGCCTTTTTATCAGTCGCAGTCCGGTGCGCCGGGCAAGCGGCTGGCATGGAAGACCGGCACCAGTTTTGGTTTCCGTGATGCCTGGGCAGTGGGTGTGACGGACAATTGGACGATAGGCGTTTGGGTGGGCCGGCCTGACGGCACACCCAATCCCGGATATTTCGGGGCCAATGTGGCAGCGCCTTTGTTACAGGATATCGTATCTGCCTTGCCGGACGGTCCGCCGCGGGAACGAACGCGGCCTGATACTGTCAAGGCAGTAGTGACGTGTTGGCCCTTGGGGCTGCGTCTGGGTAGCGTGCTGGATGGCACGTGCCCCGAGCAGCGGCCTGCCTGGGCATTGAATGACACCGTTCCGCCGACCTTCGCGGGTTATGCGGACGGTACGCAGGCTCCCCTGCGCTTGATGGGACTGTCGGATGGATCGGTGTTGCGGCCAGTGCCGGGCGCCAACCGTGTGGCGGTGGATGTCGATGCGCAAGGGGTTGAGGGGGAAATTTGGTGGATGCTCGATGGGCGCGTGCTGGGGCATGGGCCGGCGGGTCGTCCTTTTACGGTGTCGTTGGCGAACGACGGTCGATATACGCTCACGGTGATGGATAGCCGTGGACGTTACGATCGGGTAGGTTTTGAAATCGCTGGCGTTACTGCTCGATAGGCATAGAATATGTCTTGTGTATTTGCCCGCTTCGATGCGTTATGGAGGAAGCGTGATTTCCCAAGAGCTTGAAGTCAGCCTGCATATGGCTTTTGTCGAGGCCCGTTCGGCTCGACATGAATTTATTACTGTCGAACATCTGTTGCTGTCCTTACTGGATAACGCATCGGCTGTCGAAGTGTTGCGCGCGTGCGCGGCGAATCTGGACGATCTACGTCGCAATCTGCGGCAGTTCGTTTCTGAAAATACGCCTGTGATTCCGAGCGGCGCCGAGGTGGACACGCAGCCTACGCTGGGTTTCCAACGGGTGATCCAGCGCGCGATCATGCACGTATCGGCCGGCGGGACCGGCAAGAAACCGGTGACCGGCGCCAATGTACTGGTGGCTATTTTTGGCGAAAAGGATTCGCACGCGGTTTATTACCTGCAACAGCAGGGTGTGACTCGTCTCGATGTGGTCAATTTCCTGTCGCACGGTATCACCAAGCAACCGCAGGTCGAATCGGCCGCGACGCAGAAAGAACAGCAGCCCAATCCCGAGGAACAGGGCGAATCGCGCCAGTCCCCGCTGGATCAATACGCCACTGATCTGAACGCCGCCGCGTTGGCGGGCCGCATCGATCCCTTGATCGGCCGCGAGACGGAAGTCGAACGGGTGATTCAGGTCCTGTGCCGCCGTCGCAAGAACAATCCCTTGCTGGTGGGCGAGGCGGGTGTCGGCAAGACCGCCATCGCCGAAGGCCTGGCCTGGCGCATCACGCGTGGCGAAGTGCCCGAGATCCTGCAGGCGGCCCAGGTGTTCGCCCTGGATATGGGCGCCTTGCTGGCCGGCACCAAGTACCGCGGCGATTTCGAACAGCGGCTCAAGGGCGTGCTCAAGCAATTGCGCGGCAATCCCGACGCCATTCTGTTCATCGACGAGATCCACACGCTGATCGGCGCCGGTTCGGCGTCGGGCGGTACGCTGGACGCGTCCAATCTGCTCAAGCCGGCGCTTTCCTCGGGCCAGCTCAAGTGCATCGGCGCCACCACGTATACCGAATACCGGGGCGTGTTCGAAAAGGATCATGCGCTGTCGCGTCGTTTCCAGAAGATCGACGTCAGCGAGCCGAGCGTGGAGCAGACCGTGCAGATCCTGCGCGGCCTGAAGACGCGCTTCGAGGAACACCACAACGTCCGCTACTCGTCCGCCGCCTTGCTGGCCGCGGCGGAGCTGTCGGCACGCCATATCAATGACCGCCATCTGCCCGACAAGGCCATCGACGTGATCGATGAGGCGGGTGCCGCGCAGCGCTTGCTGCCGCGTTCGCGCCAGAAAAAGGTCATCGGCAAGGTGGACATCGAGAACATCGTGTCCAAGATCGCGCGCATTCCGCCGCAATCGGTCTCCAATGACGATCGCAGCAAGCTGGCGACCCTGGACCGCGATCTGAAGACGGTGGTGTTCGGCCAGGACAATGCCATCGAGGCCTTGGCGGCCGCCATCAAGATGGCGCGCTCGGGTCTGGGCAAGCCGGAAAAACCCATCGGCGCTTTCCTGTTCTCCGGTCCGACCGGAGTGGGCAAGACCGAAGTGGCGCGCCAATTGGCGTTCACCCTGGGTGTCGAGCTGCTGCGTTTCGACATGTCGGAGTACATGGAACGCCATGCCGTGTCGCGCCTGATCGGCGCGCCGCCGGGATACGTGGGCTTCGACCAGGGCGGTTTGCTGACCGAGGCCATCAACAAGCAGCCGCATTGCGTGTTGCTGCTCGATGAAATCGAGAAGGCGCATCCGGATGTCTTCAACATCCTGCTGCAGGTGATGGACCACGGCACGTTGACGGACAACAACGGGCGCAAGGCGGATTTCCGCAACGTCATCCTGATCATGACGACCAATGCGGGCGCCGAAACGCTGAACCGGCCGTCCATCGGCTTCGCCAATGCCCGCGTGGCCGGCGACGAGATGGCGGAAATCAAGCGTTTGTTCACGCCTGAATTCCGCAATCGCCTGGACGCCATCATTCCGTTCGCGGGCTTGTCGCGCGAGATCATCATGCGGGTGGTCGACAAGTTCCTCATGCAGCTGGAAGACCAGTTGCACGAGCGCCGCGTCGAAGCCGTCTTCACCGATGCCTTGCGCGAGCACCTGGCCAAGGAAGGATTCGATCCCTTGATGGGCGCGCGTCCCATGCAGCGCCTGATCCAGGACACCATCCGCCGCGCATTGGCCGACGAACTGCTGTTCGGCAAGCTGGTCGATGGCGGTGCGGTGACGGTGGATCTGGACGCCGAAGGCAAGGTCGTGCTGTCTTATGGCGAGAAACCGTCGTCGGACACGCCGGATGCTCGGGAAGTGGCGCTGGCGGATTGATGGCCGCCAGTGGCTGGTCTGAAGGATAGGTGTACCCATGGCCAGCCAGCGCCCCTTGATTGCCTGCGAACACTGCGCGAGCATTTTTCGCAGGCATGAGCTCGAACCGGGCGAAGTCGCCAGTTGCGGCCGCTGCGGCACCACCCTGTGGCGCTACAGCGGCCTTACTCTTGGTGGCTGGCTGGCCTTGGCGCTGACCGCTGCTATCGTCTTCATGATCGCCAACGCCTATCCGGTGGCGAAGATGCAGGTTCAAGGGATGGAGCAGCAGGCGTCGCTGCTCGATGCGCTTACCGTGACCTGGCAACAGCAGCACTGGGTGGTCGCCCTGATGACCGGGGCCGCGGGCTTCGCCCTGCCCATGACGCAGCTGGCATTGCTGCTATGGGTGCTCTATCCCTTGTCGCGCGGGCGCTTGCCGCCCGCTTTTCGTTTCTGCATGCGCCTGCTGGGCCTGTTGCGGCCCTGGTGCATGGTGCCCGTGTTCATGCTGGGCGTACTGGTGGCGGTGGTCAAACTGTCCGGCATGGCGTCTGTGCAGCCGGGCTTCGGCCTGGCTGGCTTCGCGCTGCTCACCATCCTGTTGACCATACTGGGCCGGCTGTCTCCGCATACCCTGTGGCGTTACGCCGAGGATACCGGCGTGGTGCAGGCACAGGTGCCGCAAGAGCGGCAGGGTGAAATCCTGACCGGCTGCCACGTCTGCGGCCAGGTGCAGGCAGTGGCGCTGGCGGACCCGGAGGCGATGCATCGCTGCCACCGCTGCGATGCGGTCCTGCACCTGCGCAAGCCCGATCATCTGGCGCGCACCTGGGCTTTGCTGATCTCCGCGGCCGTCTTCTATATTCCCGCGAACGTGTTGCCGGTGATGTCGATCGATTCCCTTCTGGGCGATAGCGCGCATACCATCCTGGGCGGCGTGATCGAACTGTGGCAGATGGGCTCGTGGGATCTGGCCACCATCGTGTTCGTCGCCAGTGTCCTGGTGCCTTTGACCAAACTATTGTCACTGGCCGCGCTGGCGCTTTTCATCCAATTCGGCAACACTTCGAACTTGCGCCAACGGACTCGGCTCTACACCATGGTGGAGTTCATCGGGCAGTGGTCGATGCTGGATGTGTTCGTGGTGATACTGCTGGCGGCGCTGGCCAACTTCCATGGCCTGATGGAAATCAGCGCGGCGCCTGGCGCGGCGGCGTTCGGCACGGTGGTGATATTGACGATGCTGGCGGCCATGAGCTTCGATCCGCGCCGTGGCTGGGACATGGAGGTTGCAGGGGAGGCTGAGGGTGAGGCCGCGGGCACGCGAATTGCCGACCGCGCGGCGCCACCCGTCGCCGAGCATGTTGGCGCGGCAGTCGACGGACGCGGGGTCCGTTGAGTCATTGGCGATCAGGCAAGGCCGCATGGGCATTCTGGTGTTGCGAGTGGACGGGTATCGGGCGACCCGCAACCGTGCTGCTTCACGCCAGGAAGTCGGGTGCCTCTAAAAAATCAGAAGGAAAGCAGCGAGCATGTCCGATCCAAATTCTCCCGACGAGACCAGTCGTATCCGGGTTCCGGAGGTCACGCGCAAGAAGCGCCGTATCTCCTGGATCTGGCTGGTGCCCGTGGTGGCCGCGCTGGCGGGAGGCTCACTGGTGTTGCGCACCTGGCTGGAAGCCGGGCCCAGTATCACCATCACGTTCAAGACGGCGGAAGGGCTGGAAGTCGGCAAGACTCAGCTGCGCTACAAGGATGTCAACGTAGGCTTGGTGAAGGCCATCAAGCTGAGCGAAGACCGTTCCAGAGTCGTCATCACGGCGGATATCGACAAGGACGCCGCCAGTCTGGCGCGCGATGGCAGCAGCTTCTGGGTAGTGCGGCCGCGCCTGGGCTTGAGCGGGGTCTCGGGTTTGAGCACGCTGGTGTCGGGGGCTTACATCGGCGTCGATGCGCCGGCCGAGACAACGGCCGACGGCAAGCGCGTCACCAAGGCGGACAAGACCGAGTTCGTCGGGCTGGAGTCGCCGCCCGAGGTAACGCACGACCGGCCGGGCAAGCGCTTTTCGCTGAAGGCCGACGACCTGGGTTCGCTGGATGTAGGGTCGCCGGTCTACTACCGGCGCATCAGCGTGGGCCAGGTGATCGGCTATCAACTGGACAGCTCCGGCAAGAGCGTCAACATCCAGGTCTTCATCGACGCACCCAACGATAAGTTCGTGACGACCAGCACGCATTTCTGGAATGCCAGCGGGGTCGACTTCACGGTCAATGCCGATGGCTTGAAAGTGCGCACGCAATCGCTGCTGTCGGTGGCGGTGGGCGGCATCGCTTTCGAGGATATGGACGACAACACCAGCGGCGCGGCGCCGGGTGCGAGCACCGCGCCGCAGGGACTGCCGCCTTCGGCTTTGGCCGGCAAGGGCGGCCCGGCCAATGGCGCCGACATGTCGCCGGAGCAGACGGCCAGTGCGGCGCTGCGTACGGCCGCTGCCGCCGCGCAGTCCAGGAACGCCGCCGGCAAGGATGCGCCGGGCGGGCAGGGTAGCAGCTCGGCCGGCGGGCAAGGCGCAGGGGCCAGCGGTGCGAACAGCCAGGCGGCTGGGCAGGGCAATCAAGGCAAGCAGGGCGGTGGGCAAGGTCAAAGCCAAGGCCAAGGACAGTCGCAGGGCAGCCAGATCCAGCCGGAAGACAATGCCGGCAAACAGGCCAGCGATGCCGCCGTGTCAGGTCAAGCAGGTCAGCCAGGCCAGGCTGGCTCAGGGGCATCCAGATCGGCCCAGGCCATCCAGGCGCCCGGCTCCAGCGCCAAGCCCTCCACGCCGTCCCCGGCGGTGCAGGGCAATATTCGCGTGGCGAAGGCCGATTCGATCTTCACGCTGTATGGCAGCGAAAGCGCCGCCAAGGCCACGCCCGACGGCGAACCCTTCCTCGTCCGCATGCGTTTCGACCAGTCCATCCGCGGCTTGAACGTGGGGGCCAATATCGACTTCAACGGTATCGTGCTGGGCCAGGTCGACGCCATCAATATGGACTTCGATACCAAGAAGAAGCGCTTCTACGCGGTCATCGACGCCAACCTCTATCCGCAACGCCTGGGTCCCGTGTTCGAGCGCGTGCGTGATTTCGCCATTACCGAGGAAGGCTCGGTGATGGTGCATCCGGGTGGACGCCTGCTCGGCTCCATGATCCAGCACGGCTTGCGGGCCCAACTACGTACGGCCAACCTGTTGACGGGCCAGCTCTACGTGGCCCTGGATGTTTTCCCCAACGTGCCGCCGGTGGACTTCCACTGGGACGGCCAGAGCCGGGCCGACATTCCTACCACGCAAGGCAATCTGGACCAGTTGCAGCAGCAGATCACCAACATCGTCAACAAGATCGAGAAGATCCCGTTCGACAAGATCGGCAATGAGCTGAATACCACGCTGGCCAGTGCGTCGCGCTTGATGAACAAGCTCGACAAGCAGGTGGCGCCGGAAGCCCAGGCCATGATCAAGCAGGCCAGCAAGTCGCTCAACGAGATCAGCTCCATGCTGTCCTCGGACAACGGCGTGCTGGCGAATTCGGACCGGGCCATCCAGGAACTAACCCGCGCCGCGCGTTCGCTGCGGGTGCTGTCGGAATTCCTGCAGGTCAATCCGGAAGCCTTGCTGCGCGGACGCGGCGACGATCCGATACCCGGACGCAATTCGATCAGGAAATAAGAACATGAAATTTCGTCCGTCGGCCACACACGCGGCTTTCTTCGGTGCCTTGAGCCTGGCCGTGCTGGCCGGCTGCGGCAGCTCGCCGCCCGTGCATTACTACACGCTCACCGGCGCTGAGCTGCCGGATAACGGCAGCCAAGGGCAGGCTCTAAGCCAGGCCCAGGCCACGCCGGCCTTCATGCTTGAAGTCATGCCGGTGACCGTGCCGCCCCCCGCCGACCAGCCCCAGTTGATGATGCGCGAAAAGGGGGGAGGGCTGACGCCTTTGTATTCCGAGCGTTGGTCGGCGCCTTTGGCCGACGAAGTGCGCGGGGCGCTGGCCGACACGCTGACGCGCACGCTGCGGGCGCCGGATGTGCAGGCGATACGCGCACCGGCAGGCGCGCCCTTATGGCGCGTCATCGTCGATGTCCAGCGCCTGGACAGCGCGACGGGCGTCGAGGCCATCGTGGATGCCACCTGGCGGGTGCGGCCCGTCAATTTGAAGGGCCAGGCCTGGCAGTGCCGCAGCGTCAGCCGTGTGCCGGTGCAGGGTTCGGATGCCGCGGCGGCGGTGCGGGGATTGCGCGACGCGACCCGGGATTTGGCGCTGACCATCGCCAGCGCCATCCAGGACGGGAGCGGCCATCCGCAACCGGGTTCGCCGCAGGTGCAATTGATGGGGTGCAACCAGATTTCCGATTAGGTTGCACCCAGTCGTAAATCCGGGTTAACCTTTATTTCTTTCAGGTAACCCGACGCGTAGGATGTGGTTTCACTACAGACCGGACGGTACTAGCCGTCCAGCGTTCCAAGGGGAAATCACGTCGTGGCAGCTCCCGTTACGCAGGGCGCGGCGCTTAGCGGGCAGACCGCGGGCAGCGCGCCCGGATTCGATCGCAAACCCGGTCCAGCCCAGCCTCGGACCCTTGCTCCGGCTCCCGGTCGCCGCAGCCGCACGCCCTGGCCCTGGTTGCGTTGGCTGCACCGTGCGTTTGTCGCGCTGATCTACCTGTTCATGCTGAGTCCGCTGCTGTTCGTGGTCTGGCTCAGCTTCTTCAAGGACGCCATCCTCTATTTCCCGCCGTCGGGCTACACGCTGTCCTGGTACGTCAAGGCCTGGGACAACTCGGCCTTCGCCAACGGCTTCCTGTTCAGCCTGCAGGTGGCGCTGATCGCAGCGGTGGGCGGCGTCGCGCTGGGCGTGCTGGCGGCCCTGGGCATCATTCGCCATCGCTTTCGCGGGGCGCAGGCGGTCAATACGTTGCTGCTGTCGCCCTTGCTGGTGCCGGGCATCGTTGCCGGTGTCGCCATCTACCTGTTCTACCTGCGCGCGGAAAACACTCTGGACATGGACATCGTCGGCACCTACGGCGGCCTGGTGCTGGCGCATGTGTGCCTGACCATTCCTTGGACCGTGCGGCTGGTGTCGGCCAGCATGAGCGGCCTGGATCCTTCCATCGAGGAAGCGGCGCGCAATCTGGGCGCCAGTGGCCGCGTGGCATTTTTCCGTGTGACGCTGCCCATGCTGCGGCCTGCCATCGTGGCCGCCGCGCTGTTTTCCTTCATCGTGTCGTTCGAGAATCTGGAACTGTCCTTGTCGCTCGTGGGGCCGGGCCGCACGACGCTGCCGATCGCCATCATGCAATACCTGGAGTTCAACCTGGATCCCACCATCGCCGCGGTGTCGTCGGTGCAGATCCTCTTGCTCGGTATCGTCATGCTGGTCACCGACCGCTACGTCAAACTCAGTCAGGTGGTATGAAACATGGCCAATGTCGTGCTCGAAGGACTTCGTAAACAGTACGGCGGCGCGTTGGCCGTGGCCGACTTTTCATTGGATATCGCCGACGGCGAGCTGGTCGCGTTCCTGGGCCCCAGCGGCTGCGGCAAGACGACCACCCTGCGCATGATCGCCGGTTTCATCACGCCGACGGCGGGCAGCATACGCATCGGGGAAAACGACGTCACCGCGCTGCCGGCGCATCGGCGCGACACGGGCATGGTGTTCCAGCGCTATGCCCTGTTTCCGCACATGACGGTGGCCGAGAATGTCGCCTTCGGCCTGGAAATGCGCAAGGTGGCCGCGGCCGAACGCCAGCGCCGCATCGCCGATGCGCTGGACATGGTGCGCATGGGCGAGTTGCGTGACCGCTATCCGCGCCAACTGTCCGGCGGCCAGCAGCAACGGGTGGCCATCGCCCGCGCGCTGGTGATCCAGCCCAAGGTCTTCCTGCTCGACGAGCCCTTGTCCAACCTGGACGCCAAGCTGCGCCTGGAAGTGCGTGACGAGATCCGCGCCTTGCAGCAACGCCTGGGGCTGACCACCATCTTCGTCACCCACGACCAGGAAGAGGCGCTGTCCATCGCCGATCGCATGGCCATCATGCACGACGGCCGCGTGCAGCAGGTGGGCACGCCGGAAACGCTCTATGAAAAGCCGGCCAATCTCTTTGTCGCGGATTTTTTGGGCAAGATGAATTTCTTCGACGGCCGCATGGACGGTGCCGGCGTGTTCGCGACAGCGCGTGGCCTGCGCCTGGCGGTGGGCGAGGCCGCGGCGGGCAGTACGCGGGTAGGCGTGCGGCCTGAACGGGTTGCCCTGCGCGCCCAGGCGGATGGCCCCAATGCCCTGGCCGGGAAGGTGGATGCGGTGTCGTACCTGGGCGCGCATATCGACGTGCGCGTGCGGCTGGACAACGGCGATGTGCTCGGCTGCCGGGCGCCGAATGCCGGGTCTGCCCATGCCGGGTCTGCCCATGCCGGGGCGGCCCATGCCGCCGCCGGGCTGGCGAGGGCTGCCGCGCCTGCGCTGGCGCAAGGTGCGCCGGTGTATGCCTGCTTCCATCCGGCCGATTGCGTGGCGTTCAGCGCTTGAGGAGGCACGCCATGCAGACATCGGCTCACCCGGATCCCCAGGCTTCCGCCATCCCGGCTTCAACGCCGTCGGCATCCGCGTCCTCTGCTTCCCTGTCTTCTGCCGCCACGCATTCGGCTCCCCGCGCGGCGCCCGTGGATGCGGCCGGCAAGGGGCGCGCGCGCGGAGCCAGCATGGCCTTTCCCGCGTCGCTCGTGGTGCTGGTCATCGTGCTGGTGCCCATTCTCATGCTGTTCCGCTACAGCTTCGAGCACTTTGATCCGGTGAAGACCATGCAGGCGGGGTTCACTTTCGAGAACTACGTCAAGTTCTTCACCGACGCCTATTACCGCAACGTGTTCTTCACCACGCTGGGGGTGGCTGCCTTGTGTACCGCGCTGGCGCTGGTGCTGGGTTTTCCCGTGGCCTATTTCCTGGCCAAGACGCAAAGCCGCTACAAGAGCCTGCTGATCATCCTGCTGGTGTTTCCGTTGCTGGTCGGCAATGTGGTGCGCGCGGCCGGCTGGATGATCATCCTGGGCAACGCCGGCGCGGTCAACGCGCTGCTGGTGGGCCTGGGCCTGACGGCGGAGCCCATCAAGCTGCTCTACACGCCCCTGGCCGTGGTGATCGGCACGACGGCGGTGGTGCTGCCGTACTTCATCCTGACCTTGCAGAGCGTGCTCGAAGGCATCGATTTCGCCGTGGAAGAAGCGGCGCGGAACCTGGGCGCGAATTTCTTCACGACGCTGCGCCGCGTGGTGCTGCCCATCGCCGCGCCAGGCGTGGCGGCCGGCACGGTGCTGGTGTTCATCTTGTGCATGAATGCCTATGCCACGCCGGTGCTGCTGGGCGGCAGCGGCATCACCATGATGGCGCCGGCCTTGTACGACCAGATTACACGCGGTTCGAACTGGCCCTTCGGTTCGGCGCTGGCCCTGGTGCTGGTGTGCGCCACCCTGCTGATGGCCTTGCTGTCGAACTGGCTGATCCATCGCCGCTATGTGAAAACCATGACGTCATGACACGTCTGCCTTCCCTCGACCACTTCTCTCACTCACTGAACGTTTCCGGAGCCCATCGATGACCGCCGTCTTGTTCAAGAATGGAAATCTGCTCGACCCCACCGTGGGTGAATTGCTGGAAGGCCATGACGTCCTGGTCGAGGACGGCCTGGTCAAGGAGGTTTCCGACCGGCCCTTGCAGTCGGCGTCGGCCCAGGTGATCGATGCCAAGGGCAAGACCGTCATGCCGGGCTTCATCGACCTGCACGGCCACGTCATGGCCACCCAGCTGAACTTGAGCACGCAGGGCGTGCTGCCCGATGCGCTGGTGATGATGCGTTCGGTGCCCATCATGGCCGCCATGCTGCGGCGCGGCTTTACCACGCTGCGCGACGCGGGCGGTGCCGGCTGGGGCCTGAAGTGCGCGGTCGAGGAAGATACCGTGATCGGCCCGCGCCTGTTCATCTCGGGCCGCGCCATCAGCCAGACCGGCGGCCACGGCGATCCGCGGCCGCGTTCGGATCATCTGCGGCCGATGAGTTTCTGCGGCTGCTGCTTCCGTGCCGGCGACATCGGGCGGGTGGCCGATGGCGTGGATGATGTACGCAAGGCGGTGCGGCAGGAACTGCAGATGGGCGCGGACCAGATCAAGATCATGGCGTCCGGCGGTGTGGCGTCGCCCACCGACCCCATCGCATCCTGGGGCTATTCGGACGACGAGATCCGCGCCATGGTGCATGAAGCGCGAGCGCGCCAGACGTATGTGATGGCGCATTCCTATACGGCCGAGGCCATCGAGCGTGCCGTCAACATGGGCGTGCGCACCATCGAACACGGCAACCTGATCGACGAGCGGGTGGCCCGCCTGATGGCGGAGAAGGGTGCCTACGTGGTGCCCACGCTGGTGACCTACGAGGCCCTGGCCAACGAGGGCGCGCAATACGGCTTGCCCGAGGAAAGCGTGATCAAGATCGCATCGGTGCGCCAGGCCGGCCTGGAGTCCTTGGAGCTGTTCAAGCGCGCCGGCGTGAAGATGGGCCTGGGCACCGATCTGTTGGGCCCCTCGCAGCGCCTGCAAAGCGATGAGTTCCGCATCCGCGCCGAGGTCCTCAGCAATCACGAAGTGATCCAGAGCGCCACGCTGGTCGGCGCCGAAGTGTTGAACATGCAGGACAAGCTGGGCCGGCTCATGGCTGGCGCCCATGCCGATGTCCTGGTGGTCGACGGCGATCCCTACAAGGATATTTCCTGCCTTTTGGGCCAGGGCGATCACATTCCCCTGGTCATGAAGGGCGGCAAGATTTACCACAACTATCTCAACTAGCATCAAGCATCAGGCAGCATGGCTACCACTACTCTAGGCGTCAAGGTCGATGACGCATTGCGTGATCGACTGAAGAACGCCGCGGCAAAACTCAATTGCACGCCGCACTGGCTGCATAAGCAGGCCATCGTGTCGTATCTGGACCGTATCGAACGCGGCCAGCTACCGGCGGAAATTTCGCATTACAGCGGCGGGCTGGCCGCCGGCGCGGAAGACGTCGACTTGCCGTCGCAGGCGCAGACGCCGCCGTTCTTCGAATTCGGTCAGGACGTGCAGCCGCAGTCCGTGCTGCGCGCCGCCATCACGGCGGCTTACCGGCGCCCCGAGCCCGAGTGCGTGGCGCTGTTGCTGGGCCAGGCCCGCGTGGCCAATCCGGAGAAAGCCCACGCCATGGCCGCCGGCCTGGTCAAGTCCTTGCGCGGCAAGCGCACGGGCGGCGGGGTCGAAGGCCTGATCCAGGAATTTTCCCTGTCCAGCCAGGAAGGCGTGGCACTGATGTGCCTGGCCGAAGCACTGCTGCGCATTCCTGACCGCGCCACGCGCGACGCCCTGATCCGCGACAAGATTTCGCACGGCGACTGGAAGTCGCATATGGGTAGCTCGCCGTCCATGTTCGTCAATGCCGCCACCTGGGGGCTGATGCTGACCGGCAAGCTGGTGGCGGTCAACAGCGAACAATCGCTGTCGCGCGCCGTCACGCGCCTGATCGGCAAGGGCGGCGAACCGCTGATCCGCAAGGGCGTGAATATTGCCATGCGCATGATGGGCGAGCAGTTCGTGTCGGGCCAGAGCATTTCCGAGGCACTGGCCAACAATCGCAAGATGGAAGCCAAGGGCTACGGCTATTCCTACGACATGCTGGGCGAGGCGGCCACTACGTCGGCCGACGCCGATCGCTACTACGCGTCGTACGAGCAGGCCATCCAGGCCATCGGCAAGGCATCGGCGGGCCGCGGCATCTATCAAGGGCCGGGGATTTCCATCAAGCTGTCGGCGCTGCATCCGCGCTATTCGCGCGCGCAACGCGACCGCGTCATGAATGAATTGCTGCCGCGCGTGTTGCAGCTGACCCGCCTGGCACGCAGCTACGACATCGGCCTGAACATCGATGCCGAAGAGGCCGACCGGTTGGAGATCTCGCTGGATCTGCTGGAAGCGCTGTGCTTCGATCCGGAACTGGAGGGCTGGAACGGCATAGGCTTCGTCATCCAGGCTTATCAGAAGCGGGCGCCTTTCGTCATCGACTACGTCATCGACCTGGCGCGCCGCAGCCGCCATCGCCTGATGATCCGCCTGGTCAAGGGCGCCTACTGGGACAGCGAAATCAAGCGCGCCCAGATCGACGGCCTGGAAGGCTATCCGGTGTACACCCGCAAGGTCTACACCGACGTTTCCTACCTGGCGTGCGCGCGCAAGCTGCTGGGCGCGCCGGAAGCGGTGTTCCCGCAGTTCGCCACGCACAACGCCTACACGCTGGCGGCCATCTACCAGATGGCGGGCCAGAACTACTACCCTGGCCAGTATGAATTCCAATGCCTGCATGGCATGGGGGAATCTCTCTACGACGAGGTGGTCGGACCGACGGGGCAGGGCAAGCTGAATCGTCCCTGCCGCATCTACGCGCCGGTAGGCACGCATGAAACGCTGCTGGCCTATCTGGTGCGCCGGCTGTTGGAGAACGGCGCCAACACGTCCTTCGTCAACCGCATCGGCGACGACAGCGTGTCCATCGACGAATTGGTGGAAGACCCGGTCGAAGCCGCTCAAGCCATCGTGCCCCTGGGCGCGCCGCATGAAAAAATCCCCTTGCCGCGGGAGTTGTACGGCACCGCCGCCAGCGGCGCGCGCCTGAATTCGCAAGGCCTGGACCTGAGCAACGAACATCGTCTGGCGTCGCTGTCCGCGGCCCTGTTGGCCAGCACGGCCACGCCCTGGCGCGCCGCGCCCACGGTGGGCGACAACCTGGTATGGGACGACGAGCGCGCGCAAGCGGTGCGTAACCCCGCCGATCTGCGTGACGTGGTGGGCCACGTGCTGGAAGCACGTGAAGCCGACGTCGAGGATGCGCTGCGCCATGCCGTGGCGGGCGCACCGATCTGGCAATCGACGCCCGTATCGGAGCGCGCGCAATGCCTGCGCCGGGCGGCGCAACTGTTCGAAGAGCAGATGCAGACGCTGCTGGGTTTGATCGTGCGCGAGGCGGGCAAGTCCCTGTCCAACGCCATCGCCGAGGTGCGCGAAGCGGTCGACTTCCTGCGCTACTACGCCGACCAGGCCGAGCGCGAGTTCGACAATCACAGCCATCGCCCGCTGGGTCCGGTGCTGTGCATCAGTCCGTGGAATTTCCCCTTGGCGATCTTCACCGGCCAGGTAGCGGCGGCGCTGGCGGCGGGTAATACCGTGCTGGCCAAGCCGGCCGAGCAGACGCCCTTGATCGCAGCGCAGGCCGTGGCCATGCTGCGCGCGGCCGGCGTGCCGGCCGATGCGGTGCAACTGCTGCCGGGACGGGGCGAGACGGTGGGCGCGGCACTGGTGGGCAATCCCGCCGTCAAGGGCGTGATGTTCACAGGCTCCACCGAAGTGGCGCGCCTGATCGCGCGCAGCCTGGCCGAACGCCTGGACGACGCCGGTCACCCCATTCCGCTGATCGCCGAGACGGGCGGCCAGAATGCCATGATCGTCGATTCCTCGGCGCTGGCCGAACAAGTGGTGTTCGACGTGCTGACGTCGGCTTTCGACTCGGCCGGCCAGCGTTGCTCGGCGCTGCGCGTGCTGTGCCTGCAGGAAGACAGCGCGGATCACGTGCTGCACATGCTGCGCGGCGCCATGGACGAGTTGCGGGTGGGCAATCCCGATCATCTGTCGACCGACGTCGGGCCGGTCATCGATGCCGAGGCACGCGACAATATCCAGCGCCATATCGACGCCATGCGCGCGGCCGGTAAAAAGGTCGTGCAGACCACGCCGCTGGCGGCGGCGCGCCACGGTACATTCGTGCCGCCCACGTTGATCGAGATCGGCAGCCTGCGCGAACTCAAGCGTGAAGTGTTCGGCCCCGTGTTGCACGTGGTGCGTTATCAGCGCGACCAGCTCGACGGTCTGCTGGACGATATCAACGGCAGCGGCTACGGCCTGACCTTCGGTGTGCATACGCGCATCGATGAAACCATCGCCCGTGTCACCCAGCGCATTCATGCCGGCAATATGTACGTCAACCGCAATATCGTCGGCGCGGTGGTGGGGGTGCAGCCCTTCGGCGGCGAAGGCCTGTCGGGTACGGGTCCCAAGGCAGGCGGACCGCTGTATATGTATCGCCTGCTGTCGCAGCGTCCGCAGGGACTGCCGGCGGGGTTGGCGGCGGGTCTGTCCGCGGGTTCGGCTACGAATTCAGCTACGAATGCAGGCAATCTGCCCCTGTCCGTGACCCTGCCGGGCCCGACTGGCGAGTCCAACACCTACCGCCTGGAGCCGCGCGGCACGGTGCTATGCGCGGCAAGCACCGAGGCAGGCGCGCTCGCCCAGGTGGCGTTGGCACGCGCCAGCGGCAACCGCGTCCTGTTCGTCGACAACGGCGCCACGCGCGCCGTGGTGCAGGGGCTGGATGCCGGGCAGCGCGCCCACGTGACGCTGGTGGCTGATGCCGACCTGGACCAGGCCGACTATCAGGCCGCCTTGTTCGAGGGCGACGGCGATGCCTTGCTGGTGTTCCAGCGCCGCATCGCCGCGCGCGCCGGTGCCATCGTGCCGGTGCAAGGCCTGACCAGCGAGGCTTTGGGACAGGGCGAGCAGTACGTCATGGACCGCCTGCTGGCGGAGCGCTCCATCAGCGTCAATACGGCCGCCGCCGGCGGCAACGCCAACTTGATGACGATAGGGTAGGGGCAAGAGCAGGGACGGGGCGCGCTGCGGGAAACGGTAACGGACGGCCGCGTGACAAGCGGACGGACATGGGATGACAATGAGTACCCTCACCAGGTATTGGAGTTCGTGACATGGCCGCTATGCGCGCCCGCCTATCGTTTCTGAGTACTGCGTTCGAGCGGCTTTCCTTGGGACGTTTGTCTTCGGAGCGCTCTTCGTTCCAGTGCCTTGTGTCCGAGCAGCGGAATTCCACGCGCCGCGCTTTCCTGCTCAACGCGAGTGCGCTTGGACTGGCACCGGCGTTGCTTGGCCTGCCGGGCGTGGCACGCGCGGCAGCGCAATGCGGTAGCGGTGTACTGGTCGGTATGCCGACGGGCGCGCGCCAGGCTTTACTGCATGAGGTTCTCGATCCCTTGCTGGCACCGGCTGGCCTGGTGCCGGTGTATCAGACCGCGAGCGCACTGGCGCAGCGCACGCGCATCCGCGCCGAAGTCGGTGCGCGCCGGCCCACGCTGGATCTGGTGGTATTGCGCGACCGCGATCTGCATGCGATACAGAGCGAAGGCGGCCTGGCGGCGATCGACGCGCAGGCCGTTCCTCGCACGGCCCAGCTGTCGGGGCCTTTCAAAGGCTTGCCCGCTATCACCCACGCATGGACCGGCCTGGTGCTGGTCTACGACAAGAACAAGTTCAAGACGCCGCCGGACAGCCTGGCTGCGTTGGTGGAGCCTGCGCCGGTGGCGGCGCCTGGCACGGAGAGCGGCGCGAAAGTCCCTGCCGCGGACGCAAAGGATCATATCGGCTTGTTGGACGGCATGGCCGCCACGCTGGCCGTCGCGGGTTCGCTGGCGGCGGGCAAGGGCGCGGCGGACCTCGAAGCGGGCCGCGCCTGGTTGACCGCACTGCATGAACAGGGCGCGCGCGCCTATGCCGATGACGCGGCGTTGGCGCGGGCTTTCCGCCATGGGCATGTCAGGGCCGCGCTGGTCTGGCGCTCCACCGTTTTGCAATGGAAGAAGGATGGCCTGGACCTGCCATCGTTGGTGCCGCGCGAAGGCTTGATTCCCGCGCTGTTCCAGGCCGCGCCGGTGGGCGCCGGCCCCGACCGCGCCTGCGCCGCCGCATACCTGAATGCCTTGCTCGATCCCTCGGTGCAGCAGGCTTTCGCGGCGCGGCTGTACCTGACGCCCACCATCGACGATGCCGCCCTGCCGCCGGAGAGCCAGGCAGTGGCGTTCGCGCCAGAGGAGGTGGAACGTATCGTCAAGCGCGATATGGATCTGCTGGCCCGTAGCGACGCCGATATGAATACGTTTTGGAGCAAGACTTTCCATTCCTAGTCTTGTCGAGTGAAACCCGGCTCACGCAGGCGCCATCGTGCCGCCGCATGCGCCATTTCGTGCCGAAGGATACTCATGTCTGCCGACCATTCTTACGCCAGTTCCGAAGTGGGCGAAGAGTTGCGAGACCTCAATGCCGCCAAAGGATGGCACCCCGCCGTCGCCGCCACGTCGCGGGATCGCGGTGAAGGGCCATTCGGGCGCCTGGTGTTGCGTGGCGCCACCGTCATCGACGGCACGGGCGCGCCGCCCTGGGGGCCCGTGGATATCGTCATCGAGCAGGACCGTATCGTGGGGCTGGTCAACGTGGGCACGCCGCTCAAGGAGATCAATCCCGCGCGGCGGCCCGGACCGGGCGATCACGAGATCGATTGCCACGGCAAGTTCGTCACGCCGGGTTTCGTCGATGCGCATGCGCACATTGGCACGCCTTACCACTCGATGAGCGGCATCGTGCCGCCGGCCGACTACATCTACAAGCTGTGGCTGGCCCATGGCGTGACCACCATCCGCGAGATGGGCTCGATCAATGGCCTGGGTTGGAACCTGCAGCAGAAGGCGGCCGCGGAAAAAAATGAAATCGCGGCGCCCCGCATTCTGGCGCACGCCTATTTTCCGGCGGTGAACGACCGCGTCAAGACCATCCACACGCCGCAGCAGGCGCGCGAATGGGTGCGCAAGATCAAGGCGCGCGGCGCCGACGGCATCAAGTTCTTCGGTGCCCCGCCCGCCATCATGCAGGCAGCCTTGGACGAAGCGCGCATCGAAGGCCTGCGGTCGGGCTGCCATCATGCGCAGATGGCGGTGACGCGGGTCAATTCCTTGAAGTCGGCGCAGTGGGGGCTGACCAGTTCCGAACACTACTACGGCCTGCCGGAAGCGCTGTTCGAAAACCGGGTGGTGCAGAATTTCCCCACGGATTACAACTACGGCGACGAGTATTTCCGTTTCGCATTGGCCGGGCAGACCTTCATGCAAGCGGCGCAGCCCGGCAGCGCCAAATGGCGCGAGGTCATGGATGCTTTCCTGGAGGCCGGCCACACCTTCGTGCCGACCTTCAACATCTACGACGCCAACCGCGACCTGATGCGCGCGCGGCGCGCCGACTGGCACGACGACTACACCTGGAAGGCGGTGTGGAAATACTTCCAGCCGCAGCGTGGCGGCCATGGCGCCTACTGGTATCGCTGGAGCACCACCAACGAAATCGAGTGGAAGCAGAACTACCGCTTGTGGATGCAGTTCATCAACGAATATAAAAATCTGGGTGGCCGGGTGTGTGCCGGCAGTGATTCGGGCTTCATCTTCCAGATTTATGGCTTCGGTTTCATCCGCGAACTGGAGCTGTTGCAGGAAGCCGGCTTCCATCCGCTGGAGGTCCTGCGCGCGGCGACATCGGAGAGCGCGGCCTTGCTGGGCCTGGAAGGCGATACCGGGGTCGTGGACCTGGGCAAGCGCGCGGACCTGCTGGTGCACGACCAGAATCCTCTGGAAGATTTCAAGCTGCTGTACGGCACCGGCGCCATGCGGCTGAACGACGCTACAGGCAAGGTCGAATGGCAACGGGCATTGCGCTACACCATCAAGGCCGGCATGGTGTATGACACCGAGCAGCTGTTGGCGGATGTGCGCGAGCAGGTGCGCGGCAGCTGGGACGGCGATCCCGAGGGGCCGCCGCATGCACGCTGAGAAGGAGCGCGCCGACTCGTATAGGGCGACGGCGAGTACGGCAGCGGGTACGGCGACGACGGGTGATGCGACCGGTGTAGTGACGAGTGCGACGGCGGACGCGACGACGAGTGCGGCGATGGGTGCGGCGACAGGTGCGGCGACAGGTGCGACGACGCGCGCAACGATGGCGCCAGGCGTGGATGCGCCGATCGATTTGATCATCCTGTCCGGTTTCCTGGGCAGCGGCAAGACGACGCTGCTGCTGGAGTATCTCAATGCCGCGGGGACCGCTGACACGGGCGTCATCGTCAATGAGGTGGGCGAGATCGGCGTGGATGGCGTGATCGTGGCCGATGGCAGCGATGCCGTGCCGATGACGCTATTGGCCAATGGTTGTGTGTGCTGCGCGATGCGCAGCAGCCTGGTCGATACGGTGGTGGGCTTGTTGGACGCGCGGCGGCCGGCGGGGCAGGGGCCTCTACGCCGCATCATTCTGGAAACCAGCGGCGTGTCGCGCCCGGGGCCCATCATCGCTGCCCTGGCCGACCCCGAACTGGCGCAACGCCGGCTGCGGGTGGTCGTCGCCAGCACCTATGACTGCGTCACGGGCGCCTTGCAGGCCGAACGTTTCGATGAGGCCAGCGCGCAACTGGCGGCGGCGCAACGCATCGTGTTGACCAAGCTCGATCTGGCCGGCGAGCAGGATATCGCGCGTCACCGCGCGGTGATTGCCGGCATCAATCCGCTGGCGGACATCGTCGAGGAATCTTCACGCGAGCTGGCCGCGCGCCGCGCCTTCGAAGACACGGCGCCGGCGCGCGACGCGGGCGTGGCACAAGCCGTGGCCGCGTTGCGGGCATCGGGTCGGAGCGGTGGGCCGAACCACCCACGCATCCATGTGCTTACCGCCGCGCTGGCGCAAGATGCCGCGTGGGAAGACCTGGCTTTATGGCTGGATGACTTGTCCGCCTATTGCGGTGACCGCCTCTTGCGCGTGAAGGCTGTTCTACGAGTGAGCGATTGCGACGACCCCATCCTCATCCAGAGCGTGGGCACCACGTTCAGCGCGCCGCGGCGGCTGCGGGCCGGCGATGTGACGGACAATCTGTTCGTCATCATCACCCGTGACCTGGACGCGGAAGCGCTCAACGCCATGGTGGCGCACAAGGCCGTCACGGTGCAGGCATCCCGGCCGCCAGGCGCGGGTTCCTTGAGGGTTATCTCCAATTCAGGCGGGGTCGCACTCCGCCCACAATGAGGTGCAACCGCGCGACGGAAAGCGCGGTAATTTTTTTCATGGAAGGAGTCTCGGCATGCAAACCTGGCATCGCAATCGGCGCACTTTTTTGAAATCGGCAGCTGGGCTGGCACTGGCCCCGGCGCTTCCTTTGGTACCTGGCGTGGCGCGCGCCGCCGGCGGCGATGTGGTGGTCGGCACCTGGGGCGGTGATTATCAGAATTTCCTCCAGCAGTTCATCGGCCCCACCGCCAAGCAATTGGGTCTGGACGTGGTGTTCGATACCGGCAACGCGGTGCCCCGCATGACCAAGCTGAAGGCGGAAAAGAATTCGCGGCGCGGGTCCATGGACGTGGCCTTGCTGGGCGATCTGGACATGTATGACGTGGCGCGCAGCGAGTGCCTGCACGACGTCACGGTCAAGCAGGTCCCGAATCTGGCGAACGTGTACGAGCAGTTCAAGACGCCGTACTCGATTCCGCACATCTTCAGCGCCATGGTGCTGGTGTACAACAAGGAAAAGTTCAAGACCCCGCCGGACAGCTTCAACGTCGCGCTAGATCCTGCGTACAAGGGTCGCACCGGCTTTTCCGACATTCTGTTCAACTTCAACGGCATCTTCGTCGGCCTGGCGGCGGGCGGCGGCACCAACAGCTTCGAGCCGGGCAAGAAATTCCTGTCCGAACTGGTGAAGAACCAGCCCAGGGTCTATCCGTCCAACGAAGCCGTGGCGGCTGCCTTCAAGTCCGGTGAAATCTGGATGGCCTGCATGTGGAAGGCGCGCGCGCTGCAGTGGCGCGATGCGGGCTTGCCGCTGGAGTTCGTGATTCCGAAAGAGGGCGCGATTCCGGTGACTTTCGAAGGCGGCCTGGCGCGCAACAGCCGCAATGCGGAAAATGGCTGGAAGTATCTCAACGCGATGCTGGATCCGGCTGGCCAGTTGCAGTTCGCCAAGGCCATGGGGTATGCGCCGACCGTGCACAACGCGCAGTTGCCGCCCGATCTGCAGGCCCGCGTGGGTTTCACCGAGGACGAAATCAAGCGTATTCACAAATACGATCTGAAAGCGCTGGTCGACAGCAAGAATGACTTCCTGGACTACTGGAACAAAGAGTTCAAAGCGAAGATTTGAACCAAGGCTTGATCGCCGCTGCGCGGAGGCCGCGTGAGCAAAAGGGCTGGCGTAAGACGCCAGCCCTTTGCCTTTGGGCGGACCGGCGGGTGACCGGCTCGCTGCCTGCGGCCCGCGGCCCACGGGCACGACCTGGGCAGCGCGGCGGCGCATACATCTGCGCTGGTGACGCGCCGAGAGCAGGGCGCGCCAGCGCTATCCAGCCACGGGGCCGACGTCGGACTAGCCGTTCTCCTCCCCGATCCGGGGGAGCCCAAATAGCTTACCTATCAAATTCCTTTTGAATAACTGACAAGATCCTGTCAAATTCCACCGGCATCATGCGTGGCTCTCAACCCCCCGTTCTCAACTGGAGAAGCCGCATGTCCCACAGTACCGATGAAGCCAGAGCCGCCTGTACCCCTTCGTTCGGCCGCGTCAGCCCCAAGCCGGGCCAGAGCCTGGACGAGGTCCTGGCCGCCGATCCGGCGCGCCGTACCTGGCTGAAATCCGGTTTCGGCATGGCGGCTCTTTCCGTCTTCGGCGCCACGTCGCTGACGGCTTGTGGCGGCGATCACGATGACGACGATGACACGCCCGTCAGCAACGACCCGCCCGCGCAAGACCCGCCCGCCGAAACCCCCGAAGAAACGCCGCGCGAACCGGGCCTCGACCCCGCCAAGGACTATTCGATCCGCTTCCAGTCCGTGGCGCGCACCACCGCCGATACCGTGACGGTGCCGTCGGGCTACCAGGTGCAGGTGCTGTTCTCCACCGGCGATGCCGTGGAAGCCGGTTCCACGGCCTGGACCGAAGGCGCGTTCCCGGCCTGGGACGTCACCGACAAACGCGCCGGCGGCGACAACGACGGCATGCATTACTTCGCCTTGCCAGGCGTGGACCCGCAGCAAGGCGGCCTGCTGGCGATCAACCACGAGCAGGTCGACCTGAAGGTCTACTTCCCCGCCGGCACCTTCACCGGCTCGTTCAATGAAGCCACGGCCACCCTGGACCAGAAGCGCCTGGCGTTGTCCTCCGTGGGCGTGTCGGTCATCGAAGTGGCGCAGGCCAACGGCACCTGGAGCGTCAAGAAAGACTCCACCTACAACCGCCGCTACACCGGCAACACGGCCTACGGCGTCGGCGGTCCCGCGCGCAGCCGCCTGGGCGCCACCATCATCGGTACCCTGAACAACTGCTCCAGCGGTGCCACGCCGTGGGGTACGTATCTGACGTGCGAAGAAACCACCAGCAACTACTTCGACAGCAGCCAGCCCGACATCAACTACGGCTGGGTGGTCGAACTGGATCCGCAGGGCCAACTGCTGCCGCAAGGCGTCAAGCGCACCGCCATGGGCCGCTTCGCGCATGAGAACGTGGCCTATCTGGTCGACGAGAACAATCGCGTCGCCTTCTACATGGGCGACGACACCACGCCGGGCTGCATCTACAAATTCGTGCCGACCCGCGCCTACGATCCCGTCAATCGCGCGGCCAATACCAACCTGCTGGACGACGGCACGCTGTATGTGGCGCAGTTCAACGCCGGCGGCAGCGGCGTGTGGATTCCCCTGGTGCAAGGCAATGCGGGCCTGACTTCCGCCGATGGCTTCGCCACGCAAGCCGACGTGCTGATCGACTGCCAGGATGCGGCGGTCTCGGTGGGCGGCACGGTGATGGATCGTCCGGAATGGATCACGGTGGGACCCAACAAGGACATCTTCGTCACCTTGACCAACAACAGCGGCCGCGGCACCAATGCGCCGGTCGATGCGGCCAATCCGCGCGCGGAGAATCATCACGGCCACATCATCCGCTGGAACGAGGCGGGCAATTCGCCCTTGGCCACCACGTTCACGTGGAGCATCTTCCTGCTGGCCGGTGATCCGGTGCAGGCCGCGACGCTGAGCAAGCCCAATCTGGCGGGCAACATCAACGGCGACGCCTTCAGCAGCCCGGACGGCCTGCGTCTGGACGCCGCCGGCCGCCTGTGGGTGGAGACCGACATGAATCTGGGTTCGACGGCTTCGACCGCCGTGTTCGGCAACAACGGCATGTATTGCATCGATCCGGCCACGGGCGTGTCCAAGCGTTTCCTGGTGGGCCCGGTGGGCTGCGAAATCACCGGCATTGCCTACACGCCGGACCTGACGACGTTTTTCGTCAACATCCAGCATCCCACGCAGGCCTGGCCCGAGGCAGGCCGCACGCCTCGTTCATCGACCATCGTGATCCGTCGCCCGGATAGCCAGCCGGTCGGGGCGTAATAGAGCGGAGCAAAAAAGAGAGCGGAGCAAAAAAGAACGCGGCGCCGGGTCTGTTCAAACCCGGCGCCCCGTTCTTTTTTCGTGCTGGCCTGGTTTACACCGCCTGCAACACCAACAGATAACCATCCAGCCCGACGATGCCCGCCGTCGCCAGGATGGCCAGCATCGCCCACAGGCCGCGCAGCTTGTAGGTGCCCATGACGTCGGTACGCATCGTCAGCCATACCAGCGGTACCAAGGCGAATGGCAGGGCCAGGCTCAATACCACCTGGCTGAGCACGAGCAGGTTGTCGGGATCATGCCCACCCGTAGCGACCAGCAGGCCGATGGCGGCGCTGCCGGCTACCAGGCGCGTGATCAACGCACGTTTGCGGTCGGACCATTTGCTGGCGCGAAAGCCGTTGGCCAATACCCGGCCCGCCAGCACGCCGGTGATGGTGGAGCTCTGGCCGGCCGCGTACAGGGCCACCGCGAACACCACGGCGGCACCCACCCCAAGCGTCTTGCCGATGACGGCGTGCGCTTCGTCCAGGCTGGTCACCGGCATCGGGCCGCCCGCCAGCGAAGCCGCGGCGACGATGATGATGGCGGCATTGATCAGCGTGGCGATGCCCAGCGAGAAGATCGTGTCGTTGCGCGCGATGCGCATGGCCAGCGTGCGGGCCTCTTGCGGCAGTTCGCGGGCGCGGCTGGCCAGCGAGCCGGAATGCAGATACAGGTTGTGGGGCATCAAGGTGGCGCCCAGGATGCCCAGCGCAATCAGGAAGCCGGTGGGATCGCGCAGGGCCGGCACAGGGTCCACCGTGCCGGCGGCCACGGCCGACCAATCCGGCTTGACCTTGAACAGCAGGAAGATGAAGGACACCGACACGATGGCCAGCAGCACGGCGATGATGCGCTCGTGCCGATCGGCGTTGCCGCGCGCCACGGCCAGCACGGCGAAGGTGCCGGCGGCGGTCACGCCCACGCCCGCCATGAGCGGCAGATTGAACAGCAGGCGCAAGGCGATGGCGCCGCCGATGAGCTCGGCCAGGGCGGTGGCAAGGATGGCGGCCTCGCCTGCCAGCCAGGCCAGACGGGCCAGTGGGCGGGGTAGGTGGCGGACGGTCAGGGTGGCCAGGTCTTCACCCGTGGCCAAGGCCAGGCGCGACACCAGTACCTGGAATCCGAGGGCCAGGAACGCGGCCACGAACACGACCATCATCAGGTGATAGCCGAAGGTGCTGCCGCCGGCGATATCGGTCGCCCAGTTGCCCGGATCGATGTAGCCGACAGCGACCAGCAGGCCGGAGCCGACCAGGCGCCGCAAGCCCAGCGATACCTGCCTGTCATGGGCAGCGATCGCTCTATTTCCAGTGATGGCCAGGATGAATTTGGTCACAGGTGCCGCCGGTTGTTGTCCCTAGGCTGTTTGCCCTCCCTATGACCGGGGAGCTACTGCTTCGAGGGGCCCGCCGGCAAAATCATGCCGATCGGACTAATTTGAGAATGATTCCCATTGTGAGTATTCCGGCGGATTCGGTCAACTAAATAGAAATTTAGTTTTCGATTTAAAAAAACTATCGATCGAGCGCGAAGTCCGAATCTCATCTATCTCGGGAGTGTGCCTGGGTAGGAACGCCAGGGCAAGCTTTCGAATGAAGCTTCGCGGGGAGTACGCAAGCGGGGTGCCAGGGGGCTGGGGTTGCGTGCCGGACCACGGATGTTCGGATGAATTGAATGCGCCGACCGTGAGTTTTCGCGGTCGGCGCACGTTCAGCGCTGCAGTTCAGTGTGCTGAAGTTCAGTGCATTGAGTCAGTGCTGAACAGGCTGTACAGGGCGGCTAGCCAGGCCGGAACCGTCTTGCGCCGGAATCACCGCCCCGGCGTTTGCCTGGAGAAGAGCCTCAAGCCAGCTTGGCGTCCATGGTGATGGTGGCATTGAGTACCTTGGAAACCGGGCAGCCGGCCTTGGCCTTGTTGGCGGCGGCCTCGAATGCCGCGGCGTCGGCGCCGGGGATCTCGGCTACCACGGTCAGGTGCACGGCGGTGATGGCGAAGCCGCCATCCGCCTGATCCAGCGTTACGACGGCTTCGGTCTGGATGCTGTCGGCGGTCAGGCCGGCTTCGCCCAGGATGTTGGACAGCGCCATCGAGAAGCAGCCTGCATGGGCGGCGCCCAGGAGTTCTTCCGGATTGGTGCCGGGTTGATTTTCGAAGCGGGTCTTGAAGCCATAGGGCGCGTCCTTCAAAGCGCCGCTTTCGGTGGAGATCTGGCCTTTGCCGGTTTTCAGGTCGCCTTTCCAGACTGCGGATGCTTTCTTCTTCATGCTGCTACTCCCAGGAAGGATTGCGCGGCCTCTAGCCAGGTCGTCGAGGACCCGGGCCTGTAAGAGGTATGAGGCCAGGTGTGAGGCCGCTGAGGACTCGGCCCCATGAGGCCGCCTGCGCAAGGCCCCATGGAGTCGCCAAGGATACGGGATCGCCCAAGCGAAACCGAAACCCATCATATACCCCGTGCCGGGATATCTCTTGTAGCAGTGCGAGCGTCCCTTCGGGATAATCCTCCACCATCAGGAGGTAGTCCGATGTTGCTTATCAATACCGAACAGACGCGTGCGGCGCTGTCTTTCGACACTCTCATCCCCGCCTTGCGTACCGCATTCCAGCAAGGCGCCACCGTGCCGCTGCGGCACAACCACGCCGTCGAGTCCGGCGGCCACCACGGCACGGCGCTGATCATGCCGGCCTGGAACGAGCGCGGTTACCTGGGCGTGAAGATCATCAATGTCTATCCCGGCAACGGAGCCCAGGGCCTGCCGGGGCTGCATGCCACCTACACGCTGTACAACGCGCATACGGGCATTCCGCTGGCCCATGTCGACGGCGACGTGCTTACCGTGTATCGCACCGCCGGCGCCGCGGCCTTGGGGGCGGACTATCTGGCGCGCCGCGATGCGCGGGTGTTGACCATCATTGGTTCCGGCCGTATCGCTGGTCTGGTGGCGCAGGCCATGTGCGCGGTGCGGCCCATCGAGCGCGTGCTCGTGTGGAATGTGCGCCCAGCGGGAGCTCAGGCGCTGGCGGCCAGCCTGCGCGAAGCCGGCATGGACGCGGTTGCGGTCGAGGATGCGCGCACAGCTGTCGAACAGGCGGACATCGTCAGTTGCGCCACCTTGTCGACCGAACCGCTGGTGCAGGCGGCGTGGTTGCGGCCTGGCACCCATGTGGATCTCATCGGCAGCTTCAAGCCCGAGATGCTGGAAGCGCATCCCGACTGCTTCCGTGGCGCGTCGGTCTACGTCGATACCGATGAAGCGCCAACGAAGGCAGGCGATCTGCTGCGCGCCTTCGAGGCCGGCACGCTGGCTCGGGGTGACATCCGCGGCGACCTGCAGGGGCTGGCGCGCGGGACGGTGGCGGGGCGCTCGCGCGACGATGAAGTCACCATATTCAAGGCGGTCGGCAGCGCGCTGGAGGATCTGACCGCCGCGGCGCTGGTGTACGAGGCGCATAAGCCGTGATCGCGGCCCGGGCATGGGCGTTTGAACAGGCGGGTCGCCGTGATGGCTTCGCCATGAACCGCCGACGGATTGAAGCAAACTCGAAGGATTAGGGCAAAATCCGGGATATACGCGCTTCCGCCTGTATTCGGAGCCTTGCCATGTTTGCTGTCCTGCCGTCGCGTCATCGCGCCCGGCCGTGGTGGATCGCCGCGGTTGTCTCATTGAGCCTTGCGGCTTGCTTGCCGATAACGGGCCTGTCCGGTGCGGCCCATGCCGCGGATGCCGCGGCGCCGCCCGCTGTCGTGGTCGGTGTCTCCTTGTCCCTGACGGGGCGTGCCAACGTACTCGGCCTGCAAAGCCGTAACGCGGTGCGATTGTGGCCGCCGACCCTGGGCGGCTTGCCAGCCCGTTACGTCGTCCTGGATGACGCCAGCGAGCAAGCGCGTGCCATTGCGAATATGCGCACATTCACCGCCCCGTCGAACGACGGCACCGCGGCCGATGCCGTGGTCGGCTTCGTCACGACGCCTCTGGCGCAGGCGGTGCTGCCGGATGCCGCGCGCACCCGCACGCCCTTGATTTTCCTCGCGGGCGCGCCTGGCCTGGTTGTGCCTATGGATGCGGACCGCGCCTGGGTCTTCAAAATGTCGCAGAACGACGACCTGATGGCCCGCGCCCTGGTGGACAGCATGGTGAAGCGTGGCTATCGCGACGTGGCGTTTCTCGGCTTCGATGACGCCTATGGCGAAGGTTGGCGGCAGGCGCTCGAGCACGCGGCAGCCGACAAGTTGCGCATCGTGGCGGAGGAACGTTATCCGCGCAGTGCCCAGACCCTGGTAAGCCAGGCACAACGCATCATCGCGGCCAAACCCGCGGCGGTGCTGGTAGCCGCGACCGGCGCCGACGCCGTCTTGCCGCAACGCACGTTGCGTGAGCGCGGTTTCAGCGGCCAGGTCTATCAGACGCACGGCATCGCCACGCCCACTTTCCTGCAAGAGGGCGCCGCGGATGTCGAAGGCACTTTATTCGCCGCCGGCCCCGCCATGTTCGCGCGGGCCTTGCCGGCGCAACACCCGGCACGGTCCGCCGCAGTGGACTTCGCGGATCTGTATGAAGGCCAATATGGCAAAGGCACCGTGACGCAATTTTCCGCCGATGCCTATGGCGCCTGGCTGCTGCTGGACCACGCCGTCGCCCAAGTCGCGCGCACCGGCGTGCGCCCCGGCACCGAAGCCTTCCGCGTCGCCTTACGCGCGGCCCTGGAACACACGCGTCGCCTTGCCGTTCCCAACGGCATCCTGAACCTGAGCCCCACCGACCACCAGGGCCTCGGCGCCGAAGCCGTCGTGATAGGGGGCGTGCGCGCCGGACAATACGTCTATTCCGCCGAATAGGGCGTTCCAGTATTCCGGTATCCACACCACCCATTCCTACCCACACGTAGCAACCGCCCTGTCCGACGGCTACAACCCGGCTGCTCAACGGCCTGGTCGGCATGGTCCTGCCGCTGGCCTCCATCACCTGCCTGCCGCGCCTGCCCAGCAGGCCGCGGCAGTGCAAGGCCTGAAGTCGTGCAACGTTAATTAGCAGTCAATTAATTTGTGTTGAAATGGTTTTGTGCAATATCATTTCGCTCAAATCTAATTTACTGAGGGAGGTCAGGGTTTGCCTAAAACCCTAAGAGTGGCGACCGTGGTCGCGGTTGCGATGGCGGCGGTGCTGGGATACGCGGCGGTGCGCGCGAGCGGTGCAGGCGAGGACCGGTCGTCGTCGGGCGCGACGCCGCCCGCGACGGATACGCTGGCCGAGGCCCGTGCCAAGGGAGAGATTCGTGTCGGCTACGCCAACGAGGCACCCTTCGCCTATATGGACAGCCGCAACAACCAGGTCACCGGCGAGTCCGTGGAAATCGCCCGCCTGGTGGCGCAGCGCCTGGGCATCGGCAAGGTGGATGCGGTGCTGACCGAGTTCGGCTCGCTGATTCCCGGCCTCAAGGCAGGCCGTTTCGACATCATCGCCGCCGGCATGTACGTGACGCCGGATCGTTGCAAGCAAGTGGCGTTTTCCGATCCCACCTATGGCGTGGGCGCCGCCTTCCTGGTGCCGACGCACAACCCGCGCAAGCTGCACAGCTACGAAGACCTGGCGCGCGACAAGGACGCCAGGCTGGGCATCGTCGTCGGCGCCATCGAAGGCGATTACGCCGCGGCCGTCGGCGTGCCGGCCGACCGCATGGTGGTCTTTCCCGATGCCGTCAGCGCGTTGGCCGGCGTGCAGGTCGACCGCGCCGATGCCTTTGCCGCGACGGCGCTGACTGTCAACCACCTGCTGGGCAAACTGCCGCCGGACGGTGGGCTGGAGCGTGCCGAGCCGTTCAGTGATCCGGTCATCGACGGCAAAGCGGTGCGCGGCTATGGCGCTTATGCCTTTCGCAAACAGGACCAGCCGCTCGCCGATGCCTTCAATGCGGAACTCAAGCGCTTCATCGGCACGCCGGAGCATCGCCGTCTGGTGGCGCCGTTCGGCTTCACCGACCAGGAATTGCCGCAAGGCATGACGGCCGCGCGCCTGTGCGCGGGTCAGTAGCAGACGGGCGTTGGCGCCAGACGCATTCATCGGAATCAAGCAATGGAAGAGTTCCAGGTACTGATATTGCCGCTATTACGCGGCTTGGGCGTGACATTGCAGATCACCGCCGCGGCGGCCTTGCTGGCCTTGCCCCTGGCGCTGCTGGCCGGCCTCGGCCGCCTGTCGCGGCACCCCTGGCTGCGCTGGCCTGCCACGGTCTACGTACAGGTGTTCCGCGGTACCTCGGCTTTGGTGCAGCTTTTCTGGTTCTATTTCGTCCTGCCGCTGTTCGGCCTGGAATTGCCCGCCATGGCGGTGGGCATCATCGTGCTGGCGGCCAATACCGGCGCTTATGGCGCGGAAGTCGTGCGCGGCGCCATCGCGGCCGTGCCGGCGGGACAGCGCGAAGCGGCGCGCGCGCTGAACATGCCGCCAGCGCTGGCCATGCGCCGCATCGTCCTGCCCCAAGCGCTGACCGCCATGCTGCCGCCGGCCACCAATCTGCTGATCGAATTGCTGAAGAACACCGCGCTGGTTTCCCTGATCACCATCACCGACCTGACCTTCAGCGGCCAACTGGTACGCAGCGATACCTTGCGCACCACACCGGTTTTCCTGGCGGTGCTGGTGCTGTATTTCATCGCGGCTCAGGCCATTGCCGGCGTCATGCGTCTGCTGGAAAAGCGGGTGGCCGTGCGATGAGCGCCCGCCACGTTTCCGCGCTGCGATCCGCCACCCCTGAAATCGCTCGCTTATGACCGCCATCCCTCCCGTCCGCTTCGACTGGCACTACGCCTGGGACATCCTCCCCCAACTGGGCAGCGCCTTGCTGGTGACGCTCGCGGCCACCGTGCTGGGCATGCTGATCGCGGTCGTACTGGGCCTGGTGCTGGCGGTCTGGCGCCGTTCATCGCTGCGCGCGGTGTCCATGCCCGCCGCCTTGCTGATCGAGTTCGTGCGCAGCACGCCCTTGCTGGTGCAGATGTACTTCCTGTTCTACGCCTTGCCGTTGACGGGCATCAGCCTGTCGCCGCTGGCCACGGGCGTATTGGCGCTGGGCCTGCATTACGCCTCGTATTGCGCCGAGGTCTATCGCGCTGGCCTGGAGTCGGTGCCACGTGGCCAGCCCGAGGCCGCGCTGGCGCTGAACATGTCGCCATGGCGCACGCTGACCCGCATCGTGCTGCCGCAGGCTTTGCCGCCCATCGTGCCAGCCTTGGGCAACTATCTGATCGCCATGCTCAAGGACACACCCATGCTGTCGGCCATCACCGTGGTCGAGCTGTTGCAGCAAAGCAAGGTGATTGGCGCCGCCACCTTCCGCTATACCGAACCGCTGACACTGATCGGCGTGATCTTCCTGGTGTCGAGCCTGCTGGCCGCGCGTGGCGTGGCCGTCGTGGAACGCCGTCTTGCGATGCGAGACAAGCGCGCCGCGGCGCGCACGACAACCCGCGGCACCTCCGCCTCCACTACCTCGCCGAGAACCCCGTCATGAGCGCCAGCATACGTCTGACCGATATCCGCAAACGCCACGGCGATCTGGAAATCCTGCGCGGCATCGACCTGGACATCCCGGCCGGCCAGACCGTGGCTATCGTGGGCCCATCGGGCTCGGGCAAGTCCACGCTGCTGCGCGTGCTGATGACGCTGGACCGTCCCACGCAAGGCAGCATCGAAATCGATGGCGTGCCGATGTGGGTCGATGCGCAAGGTCGCCCCGCCAAGGCGGATTCCGCACATCTACGCGAGGTCCGCGGCAAGATAGGGATGGTGTTCCAGCAGTTCAATCTCTTCCCGCACCTGACGGCCCTGGGCAACGTCGTCGAGGCGCCCATGACCGTGCAAGGCTTGCCGCGCGCCGAAGCGGAAAAGCTGGGCCGGGAATATCTGGACAAAGTGGGCTTGGGCGACAAGTGCGACGCGTATCCCGCGCAACTGTCCGGTGGCCAGAAGCAGCGCGTCGGCATCGCCCGCGCCCTGGTCATGCGGCCGGAGATCATGCTGTTCGATGAGGTGACGTCGGCGCTGGACCCGGAACTGGTGGGCGGCATCCTGCAGATCATGCGTGAGCTGTCGGCCCAGCGGACAATGACCATGCTGATCGTCACCCATCAGATGAAATTCGCCGAACAGTCTTCCGACCGCACGCTGTTCTTCGACGCCGGCCGCGTCGTGGAAGACGCACCGTCGGCGCGCTTCTTCACGGATCCCCAGCACCCCCGTGCCAGGCAATTCCTGGAGGCGGTGATCGAAGCGGAGTGAAAGGGCAACTGCCTTCGAAAGGCCGCGTATCCATCGCGGGTATTGTCTTCCTGCCGCAAATGACCTTGACCCTGACCGCCACTGCCAAGGCCGTAACGGAACCGCCGCGCGGCCTGAGCTTCAGCGCCGCGAGGCCGCCAGCCCCGCCGCCTGTGGGGATTTCAGGCCGGTGTGCCGCGCGCCAAGGTATAAACGATGGGTTCATCCTATCTGGAGCTCGCATGAGCAATCACCTGTTCACCCCCGTCGCCCTGGGCAAGCTGCCGCTGGTCAACCGCATCGCCATCGCCCCGATGTGCGAATACTCCGCCGAAGACGGCAACGCCACCGATTGGCACATGATCCATCTGGGGCACCTGGCCTTGTCCGGTGCCGGCTTGCTGACGGTGGAAGCCACCGCGGTCGAGCCGGGCGGCCGCATCACGCCGGCCGATGTGGGCCTCTATAACGACGACAACGAGCAGGCGCTCGCCCGTGTAGTGCAGGCAATCCGCCGCTATGCCCCCATCAAGCTCGGCCTGCAGTTGGCCCATGCCGGCCGCAAGGCCTCCAGCCAGGCCCCCTGGAAGGGCGGCCAGCAATTGCCGGTCGCCGAAGGCGGCTGGATCTGTGATGCGCCATCAGCCGTTCCGCACGGCAAGGACGAAGTGCCGCCGCATGCCCTGGACAAGGCCGGCATGGACCGGATCCGCCAGGCCTTCGCCGATGCCGCAAAACGCGCTGCCCGGCTGGGCTTCGACACGGTGCAGGTGCACTCCGCCCATGGCTATCTGCTGCATCAATTCCTGTCGCCGCTGTCGAACCAACGCACCGACGAATACGGTGGCAGCCTGGAAAACCGCATGCGCTTCCCTCTGGAAGTGTTCGATGCGGTGCGTGCGGCTTTCCCCGCCGACAAGGCGGTGGGCGTGCGCGTGTCGGCGTCGGATTGGGTCGATGGCGGTTGGGATATCGAGCAGACGCTGGTCTATGCCAAGGCCTTGAAGGCTCGCGGCCTCGATTACATCGATGTGTCGTCGGGCGGCCTGTCGCCGGCGCAGAAGATTCCGTTGTCGCCCGGCTACCAGGTCCATTTCGCTGAACAGATCAAACGCGAGACCGGCTTGCCGACGATGGCGGTGGGCCTGATAACCGAGCCGCGCCACGCCGACGAGATCATCACCAGCGGCCAAGCCGACGTGGTGTCGCTGGCGCGCGGCATCCTGTACGACCCGCGCTGGCCCTGGCATGCCGCGGCCGAGCTGGGCCACCACGTGCAGGCGCCGCCGCAATACTGGCGTTCGCAGCCGCGCGAGCTGAAGGACCTGTTCATCGACGCCACTACCGGCGGACGTTGAGGGTTCGGTGCGCCTTCGGCACACCGAGCAGCGTTGCAGGCATGAGACTCAGCAGGGTCTCATGCATAGATGCCTTGCGGGGCCTGCATCAACGCCGCACAGGCGTGGTGCCCGCGGTCTACTTCGACGCCGCGTACGCGGATCCCAGCTGCGCCAGCAACTGTTCGGCAAAATCAGGCCGGCTTGCATCCAGTCCGGCCATCAGGCGAGCGAGGACCACGTTGTCCTCCTCGCCGTTCCAGATCTTGATGTAAGTGCCTTCCTTGTAGCCGTGGTCCTGGCGGAACAGGTTCAGCACATTCTTCGACACGTATTGCTTGAACGCCTCGTCCCAGGTCAGCTGGCATTTGGCCATGGTGGTGGCCAGCACCTTGAAGCTGGCGCGGCCGCATACGGCCAGGCCACCCAGCAATTCCAGCAGTTCGGGGATGTCCAGGCCGGGCAGGGCGTAGGTCTTGCCGTCCAGCACGATGTCATCGCCGCCCGCCAGGTCCGCCATCAGCGTGCGCGCCGCGCCTTCCGCGCCGTCGTCGACGACGATGACATGGGAAAGATAAAAGTGCAGGATGTCGATCAGCTCCATCTGCACTTGCGGCAGGTCCAGCGTCTGTTTTTTCCACCACTTCCAGCCATGATGTTCCAACGCTTCGGCCGCTTCGACAAAGGCGGCACGCAGGAAGCGCTGGCCGGCGCGCGTCCAGTCGGGGTTGATGCGGCAATTGAGCTGGTCTTGCAGCTTCAGCATGGTCGCCGCCTGGGCAGGCAATAGTCCGGCAGGGGTCTGGGGCACGGGCACTCCGTTCAAAAGCAGGCCGCGCGGGCACGTGCGGTGGCCAGCGCGACATCGAAAAAATGGGAAGCGGAGAATGTTAGCACCAGCGCTCGGCGCTGACGGTTGGTGCTGACGATCGGCGCTGCGTTCAGAGCGTCAACGGCAGGACTTGCCTTGCCCGCCCGCACTGCCGCCGTTGCGGCTCCGCGAGCCCGGATTCTCTCACCTACCGTGTCCCGGCTTCTTCACGGAAACCGTGGTCAGCGGCGGCAATTTGCCCGCGGGCCGGTCCGCATTGCGGCGGATATTACGGCTGACGCCGTACACCATCAGGGCGAAGGCCAGTAGAAACGCGCCCGGCAGCATGGCCGCCCCGTCGATATGACCGTCATCGATGGCAGCGAGAATCAAGCGCACGGCATGCCAGCCGATCAACAGCGCCACCACGAACACCACGCTGGACACTTTCCTTTGCGCCGAGCGGGCCGCCAGGGAAGGCGCCGGGCCAGTAGCGCTGCCGGTCTGCATGGCCTGCGCCTGGCCGTTATCGGGAGATGCATCGCGCGCGGGACTGCCCGCGGGATACGCTCTATGGGCGGCCTCGGCCGCGCGCGTGCCGGCACCGTTAGCTTTGCCTGTTCCTGTGTCTGTTCCCGAATCCCTGGTGGAGCGGGTCTTGACCCGCTCACGGCCACGCATCGCCGTGCTTCCCGGCGACCCCGCCGTATGACTCGCCGCGTCACGTCCCGCCTGCCGTCCAACCTGTCCCGGCGCGGGCATGCCCCGATGCACCAGTCGTTCGACGTAGCGGACGTAATCGCCGTCCTTGGGTTCGCCATCAAGCGCCATGAGCTTTCCTGTCAGATCTTGGCCCGGCGCGATGCGGGCGTCTGGCGGCGCGGCCGCAATAGGGTGGCCAGCAGCCAAAGTCCCAGCACCACCGATATGGCGGTGCCGATGAACATGACGATCTGTCCGCCGCCGCCCGCCAGGCCGTCCTCCATGCCGCGCGCGGTCAGGTAGCCGGGCGCCAGCATGACCGGCATCCAGACCACGGCCGACAGCACATTGGCCAACTGGAAGCGGCCATTGGGCATGCCCATGACGCCGGCAACGGTGGGAATGATGGCGCGGATGGGACCCAGGAAGCGTCCCAGCAGGACGGAGGCGAAACCGTAGCGGTAGAAGAACAGGCGGGCCCGCGCCACGGTCTGGCGCTGGCGGTTCAGCGGCCGGCGCCGCAAGATGCCTGGTCCCAGCCAGCGGCCGAGGGCGTAAGAGATGGCATCGCCGATGACGGCGCCGGCGATGCCCCAGGCCAATATGGTCCAGCCATCCAGCGTGCCGCTGCCGACCAGCCCTCCGGTCACCAGCATCAGCGCCGTGGCCGGGACGAACAAGCCAACAATCACCAGGGATTCACCCAGGGTCAGCAGACCCGTGACCAATCCTGCCCATTCCTGGTGGGTTTCGATGAAACGACGAACCTGTTCGATGAAATCTGCCATGCGCGAACCCTTTAGGAGAAGTGGACCTAGGGGGGATGCGTTATCTTACCCGTCGTTGCATGTCACGCCCGCGTCACGCGCGAATAGGTGCTGCCCTGGCAACAATACCCGAAATATCGACAAGGACGCCGATGGATTCGTTGACGCACGTGGTAATGGGGGCCGCCTTGCAGGGCGCGTTGATGGGCCGCTGGCAAGGGCGCAAGGCCATGCTCTATGGCGCGGTGCTGGCAACGGTGCCAGACCTGGATGTCTTCGCTTCCTATCCCGATCCCGTGTCGTCCCTGACCCATCACCGCGGTTTCAGCCATTCGGTGTTCGTGCTGACCGGGCTGGCCCTGCTGTTGGCGTGGCTGATCCGCAAGCGCTGGCCGCACGCGCCCTATAGTGGCGGACGCTTGCTGCTGACGATCTGGCTGCTCCTGATCACCCATCCTCTGCTGGATGCACTGACCACCTACGGGACCCAGTTGTTCTGGCCCTTGCCGTATCCACCCGTCAGCATTTCCAGCATCTACATCATCGATCCCATATTCACCTTGCCTTTGCTGGCGGCGTTCGTCAGTTGCCTGTGGCAAGGCGCACGGCACAGCCGCCTGCGCGCGGGCGCGCTGATCTTTTGTGGGGTCTACCTGGCGTGCACTTTGGTGGGCAAGCATGTGGCCGAGCGCCGCGTGCGCCACGCGCTAGCGCAGCAAGGTACCCACGTGGAAGCGATTTTTTCGGCGCCCATGCCCTTGAACAGCCTGCTGTGGCGGGTCATCGCGCGGGTGCCGGGCGGGGAATATGTCGAAGCCGTGACGGGCGCTTTCGATCGGGGGCCGCCCGAGATGCTGCGCCAGCCGCTGCACACGGAGCTGGGAGCGGCGTTGGATGGCGATCCACTGGTGGCGCGGTTCAACTGGTTCACCCGCGGCTGGCTGCGCTACGACGCGGTGGGCAAGGATCTGGTCGTTACCGATTTGCGCATGGGCATGCCGGGGCATTTCATATTCCGCTATGAGATGGGGCAGCAAAACGCCAGCGGCCGTTGGGTATCGGTCACGCCCACGCGATGGCAAAGCGAGCGGGGCGGTTGGCCGGAATTGCGATTGATCCTGCGCCGGATCGTGGCCGAACAACCGCCCTTGCCCTTGCAGACGTGGGCGACGCGCGGCAATTAGGCAGTCGTCCTGGTGCTTCGGGCGCTTCAAGCGCTCCGGGCGCTTCAGGCGCTCCGGGCGCTTCAGACGCTTCAGGCGCTCCGGGCGCTCCAGGTGCTTCGGGCGCTCCGGGCGCTTCGGGAGTTCCGAGCGGGAAGTCGGCCGATGTTTCTTCTTAGGGAGCTGCTTCTTCAAGAATTTTTTCGGGGCTTTTTTAAAAAACCTTTTCTTTTCTTCTAAAGAAGAACTCCAGCCTCACTCCAAATTACGCCGCAGCACTTGCGTGGCGGCGGGCTCGGGCGCAGAGCCACAGCCGTTTCCCCGCATCCTCATTAGCGCGGCAGCCGGGTGGCGATTTCCGCGATCAAACGGCGCGCCGCGTCCAGTTTTGCGGCGGCGGGCAGGGGATGTTCGCCTTGTTCGTCGAACAGCACCATGCGGGTGTCATCCGCGTCCATGACATCCTGGGCGATATTGCCCACCAGCAGCGGGATGTCCTTGCGCTTGCGCTTGGCCTGGGCGTATTCAGACAGATTTTCCGTTTCGGCGGCGAAACCCACGCACCACGGCCCACCCTCCAGGCGCGCAACGTCGGCCAGGATATCGGGATTGGGCTCGAATTCCAGCACCGGCGCGCCGGCACCGCCTTCGGTCTTCTTCACCTTCTGCGTGGCGGCGTTCTTGACGTGCCAGTCGGCCACCGCGGCCACCGCGATGAAGATATCGGCCTGGCGCGCTTGCGCCATCACGGCCTGATGCATCTGCCGGGCCGTTTGTACCGGATAGAGGTCGACACCGCGGGGAGCGGGCAGGGCGGTCGGTCCGCTGATCAGGGTGACGCGGGCGCCGGCTTCGCGCGCCGCGCGTGCCAGGGCGTAACCGGTCTTGCCGGAGGAACGGTTGCTGATCACGCGCACCGGGTCGATCGGCTCGACGGTGGGACCCGCGGTGAGCAACACGTGCTTGCCCGCCAGAGGCTTGGGCTGAAAGAACGCAATGAGATCGGCCAGGATCTCGTGGGGTTCGAGCATGCGGCCGCTGCCGATTTCGCCGCAGGCCTGGTCCCCCGACGCGGGGCCCAGAATGGTGATGCCGTCTTCGATCAATTGGGCCGCGTTGCGCTGGGTGGCCGGATTGGCCCACATTTCGCGGTTCATGGCCGGCACCACGATCAGCGGACAGGCGCGTGCCACACACAGCGTGGACAGCAGGTCGTCCGCCATGCCGTGCGCCAGCTTGGCCATGAAGTCGGTGCTGGCCGGGGCGATGACGATGGCATCCGCGCCGCGGCTCAGGTCGATGTGCGGCATGTTGTTGGGAATGCGGGCATCCCAGGCGCTGACGTAGACATGGCGGCCGGACAGGGCCTGCATGGTCACCGGCGTGATGAACTGGGTGGCGGCCTCGGTCATGACGACGTCGACGGTGGCGCCTTGTTCCGTCATGCGACGGACCAGTTCAGCGATTTTGTAGCAGGCGACGCCCCCGGTCAGACCGAGGACGATGCGTTTCTTGGCTAGATCTTGCATGAGAGGCGCCGGCGGGGACGGATGATGGTGAGAGGCCAATTATCCGCCAATTTCCGCATGCCGTACCGGTGCGCCGGCCGCGGCCGTCCGGCGGTTGAACGCCAGACGCCAGACGCCAGACGTTAGACGTTAGACGCCCGAAGCCCGAAGCCCGAAGCCCGAAGCCCTACAGCCCTACAGCCCTACAGCCCTACAGCCCTACAGCCCTACAGCCCTACAGCCCCGCCAAGGCAGCCCGGGTCGCGGCGATGGCGGCATCGACGTCGTCCTGGTTGTTGTACAGGTGCAGCGAATAGCGCAGCAGACTGCCTCGGACCGTGGCGTGGACCTTGCGTGCCTTGAGTCCTTCCAGCACGCCGGCGGCGCGCCGGGCGTCATCCTGGAAGCCGATGCAGACGATATTCGACGGTTGGGCCCGCGTATGGCGCATGACCGCGGCGCCCACGTCCTGCAATCCCGCGGCCAAACGCCCGGACAGGCGCATCACATGATCGTCGATACGGCGCGTGCCCAGGGACAGAAGCAGGTCCAGGCTATCCCCCACCAATGCCGCGGCCAGGAAGTTGTAGTTGCCCAGATCGAAGCGCAGCGCGGCGTCGCGGTAGCGGATGGGGCCGGGATCGTAATCCGCTTCATGCCGCGCGTCGATCTCGACACCGAAACGCGCAAGGCCCTGAGGCTGCATCCGGTTGGCCCACTCCCGCCGCACGTAAAGAAAGCCCATGCCGTATAGGGCGCATAGACCCTTCTGGGTGCTCGCGGCCAGCGCCGCGATGGGATGCGCGCCCACATCCAGATGCGCGATGCCCACGGACTGGGCCGCGTCCACCACCAGCAGCGTGCCGCGCTGCTCGCAGGCGCGCGACAAAACCTCCAGGTCCACGCGGAAACCAGGCTTGAAGGACGTGCCGGACACTGTCATGACTTTCGGCGCGCGCCCCGGTTTCGACAGGTGATCGAGGGCCGCTTGCAGGGGGAACGCACCGTTGTCGCCCGGCAGGTCGGTCACCGTGACGCCCCTGGCCCGCAGGTTGCGCCACGCATAGATATTGTTCGGATGTTCGATGGCCGAGCAAAGAACCACTTCATCGCCCTGTTCCCAGGCCATCGCGCCGGCCAGGATGTTGAGTCCTTCGGACACGTTCTTGGTAATGGCGATCTCGTCCACATGGGCACCGATGAGCCGGGCGAATTTCGCTCGCGCGGCCTCCACCAGCGCGAAGTAATGTTTCTTGTCCGCCACGCCCTCGATGCGGGCCTGCAGATGACGGGCGGCCAGATCACCGGCGCTGCCCGGGATGAGGCCACGGCTGGCTACGTCCATGTAGACCTTGTCGAGTGCGCCAGGGAAGCGAGTCCTGGCCAGTTCGAAAGCGGACGCGTCGGTGGCGTTCGAAGAAGAATGGTTCATGAATATCCAGTCGAAATGAGTTGGGGGATGAGGCAACGGAAAAGAGAAGAAAGGAAGGGCGCGGGACGCTGCCGTCAGTTGGTCACGATGCCGGAGGTAGCGACCACGCTTTTCCATAACGCGCTTTCGGCTTGCACTTTCTCCATGCCGCCGGCGTTGGCGGGATCCAGCGCATCGATGCCCAGTTCGTCCAGTTTCTGGCGTACGGCCGGGTTCTTCAGCGCAAGCTGCAGCGCCGACCGCAGTTTTGCCAGGGCCGGCGCCGGCGTGTCGCTGGGTGCGAGCAGCGCGAACCAGTACTTGGCGTCGAAGTTGGCGATGGCGGATTCGGCGAATGTCGGCACGTCGGCGTATCGGGTGTCCCGCTTTTCGCCGGATTGCGCCAGTACCGTTATCTTTCCGCTGGCGCTATACGGAGCCCCCGACGCCGGATTGGAGAGCACCAGGTCGATGTGTCCGGCCATGAGGTCGGCCAGCGCGGCGGACGCGCCCTTGTACGGGATGACCTGCAGCTTGACGCCGGCGCGGGCCTGGAACAGTTCCGTCATCAGATGGCTGGGTGATCCCTGGCCCGTGCCGATAGAGAATTTCCCTGGCTGAGCTTGCGCCTTGCGCAGCAGGTCCTGCAGCGATGTGATGCCGGACGACTTGCTGGAGAACAGCATGACCCGCGAATCGCCGATGAATCCGGCCATGGAAAAGTCGTGCACCGCGTCGTAGGACAGGTGGTCGAACATGGCTGGCGCGACGGCCTGGGCGTTGTCCGCCAGCAGCAGCGTATAGCCTTCCTGCCCACGCCGTCCCGCGTACGCCGTGCCGATGGTGGCGCCCGCGCCCGCCCGGTTTTCCACCACGAAGGATTGCTTCAGCACCTCTCCCAGATTCTGGCCGATCAGCCGGGCGACCGCGTCGGAACTACCGCCCGCGGAGTAGGGCACGATCAAATTGACCGGCCGGCTGGGATAGTCGTCGGCGTGTGCGCTGAACGTCGCGGCCAGGCCGGCGATCAGCACTGTTTTCTTGACTAGACTCGCGATAGATCCCAAATTCGTGGCTTTCATACTCAAGGTTCCCCGGTGTTTTCATGGTGCGCGGCGCGGTTGGCCTCGCGGGGATCAACAATAGGCTTGCTACCTGGTCGGCGGCCAATGAGTAAAGACGGAGCTTGATATGAGTTCAGCGAATACCTTCCCGCTACAGCGCATTCCCTCGCTGCGTTCGCTACTGGTGTTTGACACGGTGGCCCGGCATCTGAATCAAGTCCGCGCGGCGGAAAGCCTGGCCCTGACGCAGAGCGCCTTGAGCCGCCAGATCAAGGCCTTGGAAGACCATCTGGGTGTGGCCTTGTTCGAGCGCAATTCACGCGGACTGAAGTTCACGCAGGAAGGGGAGTTGCTCTACGATTTCACGCGCCGCTCCTTCGAACTGCTCAACGAAGGCGTGGGACGCCTGGTCCTGAACGTCGACAGGCAGACTCTGGTCGTTTCCGCCGCGCGCAGTTATGCCGAACGGGTGCTGGCGCCGAAGATAGGCGCATTCGTGCGTGCCCACCCGTGGATCGACGTGCGTGTCGACGTGCATCGCTACTACGCGGATATCGAAGCCTCGGGGGCAGACATATCCGTGCGGCTGGGCGATGGCAATTGGCCAGGCTACGACGCGCTGCGGCTTTCGGACGACGGCCTGATCGCGGTGTGCGCGCCCGCCGTGGCGCAGGTCTTGCGCGACGGCGCGCCGGGCGACGTCACGGGACATCTCGTCTACAGGAATGTGGAGCGCGATTACGTCGAGCAATGGAATCGTTGCAATCCGGCGGCGGCTTTCGTCAATGAATATGCCAGCCTGAAGTTCAATGACTCGGCGACGCTGCTGGCTGCGCTGGAGGCAGGCGCCGGCGTCTCCGTGGCGCGTGTTTCGCTGGTCGCGGACGCGCTGGCGCGCGGCGGGCTCGTGCGCATCTGGCCGGGAGAGGCCAGGGATGATCTCGATTACTACGCCATCAGCGCGCAGCGCACCGCGCACCGCAGCTCGACGGTGCTGTTCATGGATTGGTTGCGGGAGACCCTGATTCTGCCCGGGACGGGCGCCTGACTTGCCGGTCCGGTATCAGCGCAGGGGCCGGCGCGTCAGGCGTGGGGTGTGAACGTGCGGCGTGAGGCTAGGCCTGGGCCGCCTTGGGCTTGCGCATCCGCAGCAACTCGTCCAGCACCAGCAGGATGGCGCCGCAGGTGATGCCGACATCCGCCAGGTTGAAGGCCGGGTAATACCAGTCCTTCCAGTAGAACAACAGGAAGTCGATGACGTGTCCGTAGGCGACACGGTCGATCACGTTGCCCAGGGCACCGCCCAAGATCATGGCCAGGGCCAGTGACAGGCGCGGCTGGCGTCCCCCCGTGCGGCGCAGGATGACACTGATGATCACCGCCGCCACCAGGCCCAGCGCCGTGAAGAACCAGCGCTGCCAACCCGGCTGGTTGGCCAGGAAGCTGAAGGCCGCCCCCTGGTTATAGACCAGGGTCAGGTCGAAGATGGGCAGGACGTTGATGCGCTGCGCATAGGTCAAGGCCTGATCGAAATACAACTTGGTCGCCTGGTCCACGACGATGATGGCCAGGGCCACCATCAACCAGAAACCCAGGCCGCGGCCGCGGGCCTGGGGCTGGGTCAGGGGCTCGCCCTCGAGCTGGCCCCGGGCCTGCCCCTGCCTGCTTGCGCCGGAGGATGGCCGTGACTGCGACTGCGGCTGCGGCGTGGCGTCAGGCATGGTCGCGTTTCTCGCCCGTACCGAACAGATTGGTCACGCAGCGGCCGCAGATCAGCGGATGGGCCGAGTCGGCGCCCACATCGGCGCGATAGTGCCAGCAGCGCTCGCACTTGGCGTGCGTCGACGGCGTGATGCGGATGTCGAGTTCGCCCCCGCTTTCATGCACGTCCGCGCGGGAAACGATCAACACGAAGCGCAGATCGTCGCCCAGGCTGCGCAGCAAGGCCAGGTCGTCGCCGGAGGCACTGATGTCCACTTCGGCCTGCAGCGACGAGCCGATGTTGCCGGCGGTGCGCACCTCTTCCAGCTTGCGCAGCACGTCGGCGCGAATGGCGCGCAGGCGCGTCCACTTGGCCGGCAGCGGGTCGCCTTCGCCCAGCGGCGGCAGCAGGTGGAACACTTCCGTGAAGATGGTGGTGCGCGCGGCATCGGCTTGATGCTTCAGCGCCGAGTCGACCAGTACCTTCCACGACTCTTCCGCCGTGAAGGAAAGGATGGGCGCCATCAGCTTGATCAGCGCCTGGGTGATTTCCACCAGGGCGGTCTGGGCCGAACGGCGCGCCTTGCTGGATGTGCCGGTGGTGTAGAGCCGGTCCTTGAGGATGTCCAGGTAGAACGCGCCCAGGTCCTCGGAGCAGAACGTCTGCAGACGCGAAACCGCGGGGTGGAAATCGTAGTTCTCGTAATTCGCCAGCACCTCGGCCTGCATCTGCGCCGTCATTGCCAGCGCATAGCGGTCGATCTCGGCCAGCTCGGCGTAGGGCACGGCATCGGCCGTGGCATCGAAATCCGCCACGTTGGCCAGCAGGAAGCGCAGGGTGTTGCGGATGCGGCGATAGCTTTCCACCACGCGCTTGAGAATTTCGTCGGAGATCGACAGCTCACCGGAGTAGTCGGTGGACGCGACCCACAGTCGCAGCACTTCCGCGCCCAGCGAATCGGACACCTTCTGCGGCGCGATCACGTTGCCGACCGACTTGCTCATCTTGCGGCCCTGGCCATCCACCACGAAACCGTGCGTCAGCAGCGCCTTGTAGGGCGGTTGGCCGTACAGCATGCAGCCGGTCAGCAGCGACGAGTGGAACCAGCCGCGATGCTGGTCGGACCCTTCCAGGTACAGGTCGGCCGGCCACGCCAGCTCTTCGCTGTGCATGCCCTTGTAGGCGCCGTCCTTGCCACCCAGCACCGTCGCGTGGGTGCTGCCCGAATCGAACCAGACGTCCAGCGTGTCATGGCTCTTTTCGTACAGGTCGGCATCGTCACCGATCAGTTCGCGCGCATCCAGCGATTGCCAGGCTTCGATGCCGCCAACCTCGACACGCTGCGCGATCTGCTCCAGCAGCTCGAGCGTGCGCGGATGCAGGGTGCCGTTTTCCTTGTGCACGAAGAACGCCATGGGCACACCCCATTGGCGCTGGCGCGACAGCGTCCAGTCCGGGCGGTTGGCGATCATGGCGTGCAGGCGGGCGCGGCCCCAGGCCGGGTAGAAAGCGGTGGCGTCGATGCCGGCCAGCGCCGATTCGCGCAAGGTCGGGCCGCCGTCCTTGGGCTGCACGTCCATGCCCGCGAACCACTGATTGGTGGCGCGGTAGATGATGGGCGTCTTGTGGCGCCAGCAGTGCATATAGCTGTGCTTGTGCTTTTCGGCGTGCATCAGCGAGCCGGCTTCGCGCAAGGTTTCGGTGATCTTGGGATTGGCATCCCAGATCGACAGGCCGCCGAACAGCGGCAGGCCGGGCGCGTAGCGGCCATCACCCATGACCGGGCTGAGCATGTCCTCGTCGCGCATGCCGTGCGCCTTGCACGACACGAAGTCTTCGATACCGTAGGCGGGCGCCGAGTGCACCACGCCGGTACCGGAGTCGGCCGTGACGTATTCGCCCAGGTAGACCGGGGCAACCCGATCATAGCCGGCGTCGACGTGCGCCAGGGGATGCTTGAAAGTGATGCCATCGAGCTTGGCGCCGGGCGCCGTGGCGATGACTTCACCTTGCAGGTCCCATTGCTGCAGGCAGGCTTCGACACGCTCGCGCGCCACCAGCAGCAGCGGGCCGTTGGCCGGCGCCGGCGTCACGCGTACCAGTGCGTATTCGATTTCCGGATGCACGTTCAGCGCCTGGTTGGACGGAATGGTCCAGGGCGTGGTGGTCCAGATGACGATGGCGCCGTCGTCCACCTGCGGCAGGCCGAAAGCGCGCGCCAGGGCAGGTTTGTCGGCAAAGCGGAAGGCCACGTCGACGGCCGGGTCGACGCGGTCGGCGTATTCGACCTCGGCTTCGGCCAGCGCCGAACCACAGTCGAAACACCAGTTGACCGGCTTCAGGCCACGGAACACATAACCCTTGTCCATGATGTGGCCCAGCACGCGGATCTCGTTGGCCTCATTGGCATGACGCATGGTCATGTAGGGACGGTCCCAGTCGGCCAGCACGCCCAGGCGCTTGAAGTCCTTCTTCTGGCGGTCGATCTGCTCCAGTGCGTAGGCTCGCGCCTTGGATTGCATTTCGGCGACGGGCAGGTTCTTGCCGTATTTCTTCTCGATCTGGATTTCGATCGGCATGCCGTGGCAGTCCCAGCCGGGCACGTAATGCGCGTCATAGCCGGCCATGTTGCGGCTCTTGACGATGATGTCCTTCAGGATCTTGTTGACCGCGTGGCCGATGTGGATGTCACCGTTCGCGTAGGGCGGCCCGTCATGCAGCACGAAGCGCGGACGCCCCTTGCTGGAGGCACGAATGGCCTGGTAGACACGGTTTTCTTCCCATTCGGCAATCCAGGCAGGCTCGCGCTTGGCCAGGTCGCCCCGCATGGGGAAGGAGGTATCGGGCAGATTGAGGGTCTTTTTAGAGTCCATGAACGGCAAAATAGGCGCGAGCGTTACGCGCGTCGTCGGCGATGGCGGCGGTCAGCGTGGGTAGATCGGGGAATTTTTCTTCGTCCCGCAGCTTGTGCAGGAATTCAACCCTTACGAGTTTACCGTAAGCGTCAACGCGCTCATCCAGGATGTGTGCTTCAAGTAGCACACGGCCGTGGTCTTCGACCGTCGGCCGCACGCCAAGGCTGGCGACCGCGGGCAGGGCGCGGTCGGCCAGGCCGTGTACGCGCACCACGTAGATGCCGGAGCGGGCGGCGCAGCGCTCCGCCACCCGCAGGTTCAGCGTGGGGTATCCCAGGGTGCGGCCCAGCTTCTGGCCGTGGATGACGTGGCCGCTCAGATGATAGGCGTGGCCCAGCAGGTCGCCGGCGCGGGCCAGGTCGCCCACCGCCAGGGCGGTGCGGACCTCGGAGCTGGACACGCGGTGGCCGTGCGCATCGGTGACGTCATCCAGGATTTCCACCTGGAAGTCGTAGCGGGCGCCCGCCGCGACCAACTGGTCGACGTCGCCTCGCCGCTTGCGGCCGTAGCGGAAGTCCGGCCCCACCAGGACCTGGCGCACGCCCAGGCCCCGCACCAGCAGGCGTTCGACGAAGGTTTCAGGCTCCATGTCGGCCAGGTGGGCGTTGAAGCGCTCCACCACGACCTGCTCGACGCCGGCGCGGGCCAGGGCGTCCAGCTTGTCGCGCAAGCCGGAGATACGGGTCGGGGCCAGTTCGGGCCGCTGGTTCAGGGTGGCGAAATATTCGCGCGGATGCGGCTCGAAGGTCATCACCGTGGGCGTCAGGCCGTGTTCCTGGCTGACGTCGCGCAGGCGCGCCAGCATGGCCTGATGGCCCCGGTGCACACCGTCAAAATTGCCGATGGTCAGGGCGCAGGGCCGGCGCGCGGACGGCGGCGGAAGGGAGCGGAAAATATGCAGCGATGGTTTCACGACGCAGAGTTTACAATTTTGCACCGGGGCGCTCCTGACCCCAGCCTGTTTTCAATGGAAGTTTTACTTTGGCGCAACCCGCTCCAACCACCGGCCGGCGCCGGATCGTCATTCTCATTTCCGGGCGCGGCAGCAATATGAGTGCGCTGGTCGAGGCCTGTCAGCGCGAGAACTGGCCCGCCGATATCGTTGCCGTCATCGCCAACAAGCCGGACGCCGCGGGCCTGGCGTGGGCGCGGGAACGGGGCCTGCCGACGGCGGCGGTCAACCACCGCGATTATGATGGCCGCGACGCCTTCGATACCGCCCTGGCCACGGAAATCGACCGACATGCCCCGGATTATGTGATCCTGGCTGGGTTCATGCGTGTGTTGACGCCCGCTTTCGTGAATCGGTATGCCGGCCGGCTGGTCAATATCCATCCGTCGCTGCTGCCTGCATTCCCGGGGTTGCACACCCATGCGCAGGCCTTGGCCACGGGGGTGCGGGTGCACGGCTGTACCGTGCATTTCGTCACGCCGCTGCTGGATCACGGGCCCATCATCGCCCAGGGCTGGGTGCCCGTCCTGGCCGACGATACGCCGGACCTGCTGGCCGAACGGGTCTTGCGGGTGGAGCACGAGGCTTTCCCGGCGGCGGTACGCTGGTTGGCCGAAGGCCGGGTAAGCATGACCCCCGACCATCGTGTCGAGGTGCAAGGGGAGCCTGTGCGGCTGTTCGGCCTGCCTGCTGCTGGCGGGTAGGGCGGCGATCAGGGCGTCGGGACCTGAGTCGGGTTTCCAGCAAGCTGAAGTAGGGTGTTGAAACCTGCAGCGGGTTTTCGGCCTGCCGGAGTAGGGCTTTGAAATCGGGATCGGGTTCCCAGTAGTACGAATTGAGGTGTCGGGATACCTTCCCGCGCCAACCGCGATATGAACGGCGTCGGCATCGGGTATGCCGGCGCGGCATGGCACGACATTGCCCGCCGGGCTGTCGTCGCAGTATCTTTTTTTGAATTAGTGAGTCGCCTGATGCGCTCGCCCACTGGAATCACCATGAATAATCCGCGAAATTCCACTCGCCGTCCCGCTGGCCCCCGTTCGGGAGCAAGCTCCAAGGGAGCCGTTCGCGGCGAGTCCCGCGGTCCCCGCGACACCCGTGACAGCCGTGACAGCCGCGACAGCCGCAGCCCCCGGGACGGCGGCGACGCCCGTGACCCGCGCGGCGCCCGCGATTCGTACGACAACCGCGACGGTCGTGCCGCCCGCGAAGGCAGCGATGCGCGCGAGAGCCGCGAATACCGAGGCTCTCGTGACGGTGGCGACACGCGTGGCTCCCGTGAGAGCCATGCTCCCCGTGACGGCGGCGATGTTCGCGGCAGCCGCGAATACCGTGGCCAACGCGACGGTCGCGATTCCCGCGGCCCGCGCGGCCCCCGCGATTCGCGTGAATCACGGGGCACGGGTGTCGAAGGCGCGCCGCTTTCCATGGCCGGTGTCCGCATCGAGCAAGTGAAGAGCGTCCTGGGCGAAATCCTGCAATGGCAATGGCCGGCCGACGCCACCCTGTCGCGCTGGCTGCGCGCCCACCGCGAACTGGGCGCGAATGACCGCGCCGAAGTCGCCGAAGCGGTCTTCGACGTCATGCGCAACTTGCGCCGCTATCGTCACTATGGTGAAAGCGGTGTCGGTCCGGCCTCGCGCCGGCTGGCCGTGCTGGGCCTGGCGGCAACCCAGGGCCGCGGAGAACTTGAATCCGGCCTGGCGCCGACGGAATCCGAATGGCTGGACCACGTCGCGAATATCGATCCCGCTTCCCTGCCGCGCGCCGTGCGGCAAAGCCTGCCGGATTGGCTGGACGAGCGCCTGGGCACCCTGGAGGACTCCGATGTCCTGATCGACGCCCTGAACCAGCAGGCGCCGCTGGACATCCGCGTCAACCCGATGAAGGCCGACCGCGATGAAGTGCTCGGCGCCATGCAGGTCGGTCCCGAATCCCGCTATGCCCCGCAAGCGTCGCCGTATTCGCCGTGGGGCATCCGCCTGCAGGGCCGTCCGTCCGTCAATCGCTGGCCCTTGTTCGAGTCCGGCGGCATCGAAGTGCAGGACGAGGGCAGCCAGCTGCTGGCCCTGTTGGTGGCCCCGCGCCGGGGCGAGATGGTCATCGATTTCTGCGCGGGCGCCGGCGGCAAGACCTTGCTGCTGGGCGCGCTGATGCGTTCGACCGGCCGGCTCTATGCCTTCGACGTCTCGGCGTCGCGCCTGACCAAGGCCAAACCGCGTTTCGCCCGTAGTGGCTTGTCCAATGTGGTGCCGGTGGTCATCGACAGCGAGAACGACGCCCGGGTCAAGCGCCTGGCCGGCAAGGCGCAGCGGGTGTTGGTGGATGCGCCTTGCAGCGGCATCGGCACCTTGCGCCGTAATCCCGATCTCAAGTGGCGCCAGCATCCGGACGCGCTGGCCGAGCTTTGCGCCTTGCAGTCGCGCATCCTGTCTTCGGCCGCGCGTTGCGTGGCGCCGGGCGGCCGCCTGGTCTATGCCACGTGCAGCCTGCTGCCCGAGGAGAACGAGGCACAGGCGGAAATCTTCCTGGCTTCGCATCCCGAATTCGAGCGCCTGGACGCCGCGGCCTTGCTGACCGCACGCTGCGATGGCTTGATCCTGGCCGGTCCCTATGTCCAGTTGCGTCCGGACGTGCACGGCACCGATGGCTTCTTCGCCGCGGTGTTCGAACGCCGCAAGACCCCCGCGCGCGCTGCCGAGGAGGAAGCCGCCGCCGTCGTCAAAGCCGCCGCGGCTGCAACCGCGGTCGACGCCGTTGCCGATGCCACCGAGGTAGCGCCGACGGAAGAAGCCGGGGAGAGCACCCAGGAAGCCCCCGTCCCGGAAGCAGGCCAGCCCCCGGCCGACCAAGCCTGAGCCGTACTTCCTCCCAGGGGCCGCGCCGCCGCGCCCTTTGGGAGATCGCCTCGCTGGACGCCGCCAAGTCCAGGACCCTCCGGCAGTATGAGACCCCGCCAAGTCCCAGGACCTTCCGGACGGCCGCCGCCGCCAATCCCTAGGGGATTTCCCTAGCCACCCGGTTCCATACCATCCCAAAGATGGGCGCCACTGGCGCCCATCTCCTCTGTCACCGTTACCTACGAAAAAAATTCCTACATAAGCGGGAATTTATATCGTTTTACGGATGACCAGCATCCCCGTGTAATGCGGCCTATTCGTCCTCCGCATCGCCCTACACGCCCATGACTCCCATCGGATTCCGCATACTTCCCCGCACGGCCCCCGCCGTGGACGCCGCACTGCTGGCCGGCTACGCCGAAATCGGCTCCGCCCAGATCAGCGACTGCATGAACCGCCTGTACGGCATCGTCGGCTTGCGCCCCCTGCACGCCGGCGCCCGCCGCATCGTCGGCCTGGCCCTGACGGTCAAGACCCGTCCCGGCGACAACCTGATGATCCATCAGGCGATCTCCCTGGCGCAGGCCGGCGATGTCATCGTCGTCGACGGTGGCGGCGAGACCGCCAACGCCCTGGTCGGCGAACTGATGATGATGGACGCACAAAACCGCGGCACCGTCGGTTTCGTCATCGACGGCGCCGTGCGCGACGCCGACGTTTTCGCGGCCAACGACTTCGGCTGCTTCGCCCGTGCCGTCAACCACAAGGGCCCCTACAAGGACGGTCCGGGTGAGATCAATGTCCCGGTCAGCGTCGGCGGCCAGGTCGTGCACGCGGGCGATGTCATCGTCGGCGACGCGGATGGTGTGGTGGTCATCCCCGCCGAACACGCCGCGGCTGTCTTAGAACTGGCGCAAAAGAAGGAGGCCGACGAGGCCGTCTCCAAGGAAAAGCTGCGCGCCGGCACCTATACCAAGCCTTGGCTCGAAAAGACCCTGGCCGAAAAGCGCGGAGGTGCCAAATGAGCATCGTCGCCGACCGTATCAAGCGCATCAAGCTCTCGCCCAGCGTCGCCGCGCGCGCCATCATCGCCGAGCTGCGCGAGCAGGGCCGCCGCATCATCGACCTGACCATCGGCGAGCCCGACTTCGGCACGCCCCAGCACATCTGCCAGGCCGCCACCGCCGCCATGGCGCGCGGCGAGACCAAGTACCCGCCCGCCCAGGGCACCGTGGCGCTGCGCCGCGCCGCGCGTGCCGAACTGCTGGACTGCACCGGCATCGACTACCCCGTGCCACAAATCATCGTGGGCACGGGCGCCAAGCAGGTCATCTTCAACGGCCTGGCCGCCACGCTGAACGACGGCGACGAGGTCCTGATCCCGGCACCGTTCTGGGTTTCCTATCCGGATATGGTGCTGGTCAACGGCGGCACGCCCGTGACCGTGCCGACCACGCCGGCCACCGATTACAAGCTCACGCCTCAGGCCCTGGAAGACGCCATCACCCCGCGTACCAAGTGGCTGATGATGAACGCCCCGAGCAATCCGACGGGTTCGGTCTACACTGCGGACGAACTGCGCGGCCTGACCGATGTGCTCAAGCGGCATCCGCATGTATGGCTGATGACCGATGACATCTACGCACGCTTGAACTTCACCGACACGCCTACCGTTCATCCCTTGCAAGTCGCGCCGGAACTGGCCGACCGTACCCTGGTGATCAACGGCGTGTCCAAGGCTTATGCCATGACGGGCTGGCGCATCGGCTATGGCGCCGGTCCCGCCGAGCTCATCACGGCCATGGCCATCCTGCAGTCCCAAAGCACCTCCGGCGCGTCCTCGGTCAGCCAGGCCGCGGCCACCGAGGCGCTGTCGGGCCCGCAGGATTGCGTGACGGAATTCACGCGGATCTTCCGCGAACGGCGCGACCTGGTCATTGCCGAACTGGCGGGTACGCCAGGCCTGGACATCGTCGTGCCGCAGGGCGCGTTCTACGTCTTCCCGGACTGCTCCGGTTTGCTGGGACGCAAGACGCCCGCCGGCACCGTGATCCGCAGCGACACCGATCTCACGCATTATCTGCTGCGCGAGGCCGGCGTGGCAGTGATCGACGGTCACGCCTATGGCGCGCCCGGTACGTTCCGCCTGTCGTTCGCGGCTTCGCTGGATGACATCCGGCAAGGCTGCTCGGCCATCCGCGCGGCCTGCGCGCGCCTGGCCTGACGGCGTTTTCACCATCGTTGACCACAATCCACAAGGGGAGTTCTTCATGAAACGCAACATCCTGATCGCCGCTGGCCTGAGCCTGGCCATGCTGACCCTGGGCGCCACGGCCCGGGCCGACCAGCTCGACGATATCAAGGCCAAGGGCGAGCTGGTCTGCGGCACCCTGGGCACGTCGCAACCGTTCAGCTTCCAGGACGCCGCCACGCGGCAGCTGGTGGGCTATGACGTCGACATCTGCAAGCTGGTGGCCGACAAGCTGGGCGTGAAGATCAACTACAAGCTGTTGTCGGTGGCCGCCCGCGTGCCCGAACTGAACGAAGGCCGCGTCGACATCCTTGCCGCCAACCTGGGTTATTCGCCGGACCGCGCCGAGCAGATCGCATTCAGCCATGCCTATTACGTCAGCCCGCAAAAGCTGCTGGTGCGCAAGGACTCGGGCCTGGCAACCGTCGAAGCGGTCAACGGCCGCCGCGTGGCCGCCACCAAGGGCTCCAGCTCGGAGCGCGAGATCAAGCGCATCCTCGACAAGTCGCAGGTCCTGGGCTTCGGCGACAGCTCGTCCGCCTACCTGGCCTTGCAGCAGAAGAAGGTCGACGCCCAGTTCGCATCCGAACTGGTGCTGGTGCGCCTGCAATTGCAGAGCCCGCCCACCGCGCCCGTCACCATCATCGACAAATCGGTGTTCGATGAGGCCTGGGGCCTGGGTGTGCGCAAGTCCGAAGCGCGCTTCCTGCAAGCCGTGAACCAGGCCCTGGACGGCGCCGAGGCTTCCGGTGCGGCCGCGCAACTGTTCGACAAGTGGTTCGGCGCGCAGACGCAGTACAAGCTGCAGCGCAGTTTCAAGATCGCGCCCATCGCCGGTTGACCGCTGCCGCCTTGCCCGGGCGGTCGGCCGTGCGCCGCGCCGCCCGGTTTGCATGAGAGGCGGAGATTCGGGGCCGAGATTCGGAGCCGACATTCGGGGCCGAAATTCGGGGCCGAAATTCCCGCAACGAGACGCCTGTCTATGAGCTTACTTGACGCTTCCCAATACCAAACGCTGCTCAGCGGCATGGTCACGACCGTGCAGCTGTTTCTGGTAGCGTGGGTCATGGCCTTCGCCGTGGCCATTCTGCTGACTGTCGTGCGCGCCACTGAACTGGCGCCGTGCCGCTGGTTCGTCGACGCGTACGTGGAATACCACCGCAACGTGCCGCTGCTGGTGCAGGTGCTGTTCTGGTACTTCGGCATGCCGGAATTGCTGCCCGACGGTTTCCGCGGCTGGCTCTACCAGCACAACGCCGAGATGTCCCTGGCCGCCATTGCCTTGGCGCTGGGTTCCGCGGCATACATCGCCGAAGATATCCGCAGCGGTTTGCGCGCTATTCCATTCACCCAGTTCGAAGCTGCGCGAGCCTTGGGCGCCAGCTACCTGCAGTGCATGCGCTTCGTCATCGTGCCGCAGGCCGTGCGCATCTCCATCCCGCCCCTGGTCAGCCGTGCGCTGCTGTTGTTCAAGAACACCAGCGTGGCCATGGCTATCGGAGTCATGGAACTCACCTACCAGGCACGCGAGATCGAGAACGAGACCTATCGCACCTTCGCCACGTTCGGCGCGGCGACCATCATGTATCTGGTGGGTTCGCTGTTGATCATGTTCATCGGCTGGCGTGTCAACGCCCGCTACAAACTGAATCGCGGAGGCCACGGTGCTTGATGTCCTGAACCAATACTGGCTTTTGCTGCTGGTCGGCCAATATCCCAATGGCCCGCTGGGAGGATTGGCCATGACGCTGATCCTGGCGCTGTGCGGCTTGCTGCTGTCGTTGCCGCTGGCGCTGGGCCTTGCCCTGGCACGGGTCAGCCCTTACGCCTGGGTGCGCGGCGCCAGCAAGACCCTGGTGGTCGGTGTGCGTGGCATGCCCTTGCTGATGTTGATCTTCTGGGCCTATTTCGTGGTACCCAAGATCACCGGCGAGGCGATCAGCGGCTTCTGGACCCTGGTCTGCGCCCTGGTCATCTATGAAAGCGCCTATCTGTCCGAAGTCATCCGCGCCGGCATCGAAGCGGTGCCGCACGGCCAGATCGAAGCGTCGCGGTCCTTGGGCGTCGGCTATTGGACGACCATGCGCAAAGTGGTGCTGCCGCAAGCCCTGTTCAACGTGCTGCCCAGCATGACCAGCCAGTTCGTGTCGACGATCAAGGAAACTTCGCTGGGATACGTGATCAGCGTCAATGAGCTGACGTTCGCCGCCAACCAGGTCAACAACCTGGTGCTCACCAAGCCGCTGCAGGTATTCGGCATCCTGGCCATCGTCTACTTCCTGGTGTGCTTCAGCTTGAGCCGGGGTCTCGGTTGGCTGGACCTGCGCATACGCCGCGCGCGCGCCATGGCCTGAAGGAAAACAAATGATCAAGCTCGAAAAAGTAAACAAGTGGTATGGCAATCATCACGTCTTGAAGGATGTCGATCTGTCTGTCGAACGGGGTGAAGTACTGGTGGTGTGCGGTCCGTCGGGATCGGGCAAATCCACCATGATCCGTACCATCAATCGCCTGGAGCCGATCGGCAAGGGCCGCATCGAAATCGACGGCGTGGATATCCATGCCAAGGGCGCGAATCTCAACGCGCTGCGCCAGAAGATCGGCTTCGTGTTCCAGCAGTTCAATCTGTTTCCGCACATGAGCGTGCTGGAAAACGTCATCTTCGCGCCGGTCAATATCCGCAAGCAGTCGCGCAAGCAGGCCGTCGAGCGCGCGCATCAGCTGCTGGCGCGGGTCGGCCTGGAGCACAAGATCGATGCCTATCCGGGTTCGCTGTCGGGGGGCCAGCAGCAGCGCGTGGCCATTGCCCGGGCGCTGGCGCTGGAGCCGCCGGTCATGCTGTTCGACGAGCCGACCAGCGCGCTGGATCCGGAAATGGTGGGCGAGGTGCTGCAAGTGATGAAGGGCCTGGCCAAGGATGGCATGACCATGGTGTGCGTGACCCATGAAATGGGCTTCGCGCGCGACGTCAGCGATCGCGTGGTCTTCATGGATGCGGGCGAGATCATCGAGGCGGACACGCCGGAGAACTTCTTCAGCGCGCCGCGCCATCCGCGCGCCCAGCGTTTCCTGGCCGACGTGCTGCATCCGCGCGGCTGATTGCCGCGATGGTAATGTGAGGGGTTTTCATGCGCCACGCGTCCACTGCCGCGATGTATACCCTGAAGCAGCTAGAAGCTTTTTATTGGAGTTCGGAACTGGGCAGCTTCAGCGCGTCCTCGCGCAAGCTGCACACCACCCAATCGGCGGTGGCCAAGCGGGTCGGCGAACTGGAAGGTTTCGCCGGCGCGCCCCTGTTCGAGCGGCATGCCCGGCGGCTGGTGCTGACGCAGCAGGGTCGCCGTCTGTTCGATCTCGCGCGGCAGATGCTGGATCTGAACAGCCGCCTGGTTCAGCACATGGCCGATCCCGCCAGCTTCGAAGGCGTGATACGGCTGGGCGTGACCGAGTTGGTGGGCATGACCTGGCTGGCACGGCTCATCAAGCACATCAGCCTGCGCTATCCGCGGGTGCAATTGATGCCGGACATCGATGGCGGCATCACCCTGTATGAGCGGCTCGAGCGCGACCAGTTGGATCTGGCCATCATGCCAGGACCGTTCTGGAGCCATCAATACGATTGCTGCCACCTGGGGGCGGTGACCAACGTCTGGATGGCCAGTCCCACCCTGGACATCGATGCCGGTGCGCGTCTCAGCCCGCGCGACCTGGCGCCTTATCCGGTGATCTCGCAGCCGACCAATTCCGCGCTTTCGCATCTGTATGACGCGTGGTTCGCCGAGCAGGGGCTGTCCGTCAAGCGCGTGCTGACGTGCAACAGCCTGGGCATGATGGCGCAGCTCACCATGCTGGGCCTGGGCATCAGTTATCTGCCGGGGGCATATTTCGCGCCCCTGGTGGAACGGGGCGCCTTGCGGCAGCTGGATGTGCTGCCGCCGTTGCCCACCATCAACTATTACGCCGTCTACAAGAAGAGCCTGGTCAATCCGGTGGTGACGCGCATCATCGAAATCGCTCGCGCCGAGTGTGCTTTCGAAGTGGCGGGGGATTTCCTGCCCCATGTGCCGCCTGTGCCGCCTGTCTTGGCGGCGTCGCCCCTGGCGCCTTTGCCACCCGCCGCTGCGTCCGATGTCGAGTCCGGCCAGCGGCAGGACGATGCTGGCGTCCCGGCCCCGCCTAGCGCGCGGCCGGCGTGATCGCCACGGCGCCCTGGACGCGCTGGGTGCCCAGGTTCTGCGATTGGAACTTCACTTCCCAGGAGAAGTTGTCCTGGCCCAGCTTGTTGCCCGCCTGGTAATAGACCTGGGTCACCGGCACCTGGATGTTCGCGCACTTGGCCGGGTTGTCCGCCAGGCCCAGGCCGTGGCTGACCGTCAGCGTGCCCATGGCCGGCCGGTCGGTGATACGCACCGTCGGCGCCATCAAAGCCCGGCAGTTGGCGTCGACGATCTCGTAGTAGGTGGCCAGCAGGGTGGCCTTGCTGGGCGGTACCGACCAGGCGCGTGGCCGGGGGATGGTGTTGTTGCCGGCAGCGTGGGCCGTGGCCATTGAAATCAAGGCGGCGGCAGCCAGATAGGGCAGCAGGGCACGGCCCGTCGCTGGGGCAAAGGCCCGGCACGTCGCCTGGACAAAGCCCTGGCGCGCTGCTTGCGCCAGGGCTCGCAGGGAACGCGAGCGTTGTGAGCGGGACAAAACGATGCCGCTGTTGGCTGGGCAAGACATGCACATACGTGGAAAATAGAAAAAATACAACAGGGACAGAGCGGCCGTAATGCCTTGGCGCCTCTCATCAAGGGGGTGCCGATGGCCTTGCTTAGGGCTGAATGGGCGTCAAAATCGGCGAAATGATAACCTTCGTCATTGATAAGGGTCAAAAAAGCGTCGAACTATTTTGAAACGCCACTGTCATAACCCCCCAAAGGTAAGCTAAACTCGCCTTACTCAAATTTTGAGGCACACACACGGTCTATGGATCACATCCTTTCCTTCATCTCTGGCGGCTTGTCCCAATCTTCCTGGTGGGAGATTCTTGCGTACACGCTGGTGATGACGCACATCACGATTGTCTCCGTCACGGTCTTCCTGCATCGCAGCCAGGCCCACCGGGGTCTCGATCTGCATCCCGCTGTCATGCACTTCTTCCGCTTCTGGCTGTGGATGACGACGGGCATGGTCACCAAGGAGTGGGTGGCCATTCACCGCAAGCACCACGCCAAATGCGAGCGCGACGGTGATCCCCATTCGCCCATGCTGTTCGGCATCTGGAAGGTGTTGTTCCGCGGTGCTGAACTGTACCGCGAAGAATCGCACAATGCTGAAACCCTGGCCAAGTTCGGCCACGGCACGCCCGACGACTGGCTCGAGCGCAAGGTGTACTCGCGCCACAGCCTGTGGGGCATCCTGGCCATGCTGGCCATCGACGTCGCCTTGTTCGGCGCCATGGGCCTGACGGTCTGGGCCGTGCAGATGGCCTGGATTCCCTTCTGGGCAGCCGGCGTGGTCAATGGCATCGGCCACTTCTGGGGCTACCGCAACTACAACAGTCCGGACACCAGCACCAACGTGTTCCCCTGGGGCATCGTGATCGGCGGCGAAGAGCTGCACAACAATCACCACGCCCACGGCACCTCGGCCAAGTTCTCGTCGAAGTGGTATGAGTTCGATATCGGCTGGTTCTACATCAGCGTGCTGAAGTTCTTCCGCCTGGCCAAGGTGAAGAAGGTTGCACCGAAGCTCAAGCTGGAAGACGGCCAGAAGCCGATGATCGACCTGAGCACGCTGCAAGGCGTCATCACCCATCGCTACGAAGTCATGGCGCGTTACGCCGACGTGGTGAAGAGCACGGCCCGTCAGGAACTGGCCAAGCTGCAGGCAGCACCGCAGGGCGAAGACGTGACCATGCTGCGCCGTGTGCGTGGCTGGCTGCACCGCAATGAAGATGTGCTGCAGCCGGAGCAGGTGGCCCAGGTCGACCAGGCCATCGCCCGTAGCGAGAAGCTGTCGACCCTGGTGCAGATGCGTCGCGAATTGGGCCGCCTGTGGGAAAGCTCCAGCGCCAGCAGCGAACAATTGCTCGCTGACTTGCAGGCCTGGTGCCAGCGCGCTCAGCAAAGCGGTATTGAAGGTCTTGAGCAGTTCGCGATACGGCTGCGTCGTTATGCAGCATAATTCGCGGCATGATCGAGAAGCTTAATCCGCAACAACGCGAAGCCGTAACACTTGAACCGCAGCACGCCCTGGTACTCGCCGGGGCGGGCAGCGGCAAGACCCGGGTACTGATAACCCGCATGGCCTGGCTGATTCAAAACGGCCAGGCCAGTCCATTTGGGCTGTTGGCCGTCACGTTCACCAACAAGGCGGCGCGCGAGATGTTGACGCGCCTCACCGCCAGCCTGCCCATCGATACGCGTGGCCTGTGGGTGGGTACTTTCCACGGCCTGTGCAATCGTCTCTTGCGCGCCCATCACCGCGATGCCGGCCTGCCGCAAGCTTTCCAGATTCTCGATACCGCCGATCAGCTGGCTGCCATCAAGCGCCTGATGAAGGCCAATGGCATCGACGACGAAAAATTCCCGCCACGCGACGTGCAGCGCTTCATCAACGGCGCCAAGGAAGAGGGCGAACGCCCCGGCGACGTCGAAGTCTGGGACGCCCATCGCCGCCGCCTGGTCGAGATCTACCAGCTCTACGAAGCGCAGTGCCAGCGGGAAGGCGTGGTGGACTTCGCCGAACTGCTGTTGCGCGCGTATGAACTGCTGGCGCGCAATGCGCCCGTGCGCGAGCATTACCAGCGCCGTTTCCGCCACATTCTGGTCGATGAGTTCCAGGACACCAACAAGCTGCAGTACAAATGGCTGCGCCTGCTGGCGGGTGGTGGTGCGCACATCTTCGCGGTGGGCGACGACGATCAGTCCATCTATGCCTTCCGCGGCGCCAATGTCGGCAATATGGCCGACTTCGAGCGCGACTACGCGCACGGTACCGTCATTCGGCTGGAACAGAATTACCGTTCCTACGGGCACATCCTGGATGCCGCCAATGCGCTGATCGACCACAATAGCGGCCGTCTGGGCAAGAACCTGTGGACCGAACAAGGCGAGGGCGAACCCATCCGCGTGGTCGAACAGCCTTCCGATGGCATGGAGGCGCACTGGATCGTCGATGAGATCCGCGCCCTGGTCAACGAGGGCCGCTCCCGCCGCGAAATCGCCGTGCTCTATCGCAGCAACGCGCAATCGCGCGTGCTGGAGCATTCGCTGTTTCCGTCCGGCATTCCTTACAAGGTCTATGGCGGCCTGCGCTTTTTCGAGCGCCAGGAGATCAAGCACGCGCTGGCTTACTTGCGCCTGCTCGCCAATCCCGACGACGACACGTCCTGGATGCGGGTAGTCAATTTCCCGGCGCGCGGTATAGGCGCGCGCACCCTGGAGCAACTGGCCGACGCGGCGCGCTCGCAAGACACCAGTCTCTACGGCGGCGTGGCGCGCGTTCCAGGCAAGGGCGGTGCCAACCTGGCGCAGTTCGCCATGTTGATTCAACGCATGGCCGAAGAAACGCGCCAGCTGCCCTTGCCGGAGATGGTCGAACACATCCTGCATGGCAGCGGCCTGCTTGAGCACTACAAGGGGGAGCGCGAAGGCGCCGAGCGCATCGAAAACTTGAACGAATTGATCACCGCCGCGGCGGTGTTCGCTTCCGAGGAAAACTTCGATGGCTTGCCTGGCGGCATCGTGCCGCAGAGCGAGCCCCCGGTCACGGATGCCACCACCGGCGAGGTTTTGCCGGGCGCGCCTGCCGACGGCGGACTCACGCCGCTGGCTGCCTTCCTGTCGCACGCGGCCCTGGAAGCGGGCGACAACCAGGCGCAAGCCGGGCAGGACGCGGTGCAGTTGATGACCGTGCACGCCGCCAAGGGCCTGGAATTCGATGCCGTGTTCATCACGGGCCTGGAAGAAGGCCTGTTCCCGCATGAGAACAGCTTGCTGGAACAAGCGGGCCTGGAAGAAGAGCGCCGCCTCATGTATGTGGCCATCACGCGTGCGCGTGAACGGCTGTATCTGAGCCTGGCGCAAAGCCGCATGCTGCATGGCCAGACGCGCTATGCCTTGCGTTCGCGCTTCCTTACCGAAATCCCGGAGCAGCATTTGAAGTGGCTGACCCCGCGTACCGGCGGCAGCAGCCAGGGCTACGGTGCGAGTCAAGGGAGCTTCGGGGACGACCGCTGGAGCGGAGGCGGGGCATCACGTGGCGATGCTTTCGGCCGTAAGCCTACGGGTACGGCGGCGCCGCGCACGCCTCGCTCGGTTACCACAGGCGTGACGGTGGGCGACCGGCAATTCCGCATCGGCATGAGCGTGCGCCACGCGCGCTTTGGCGACGGCACCATCGTCGGCTTGAGTGGCAGTGGCCAGGATGCCCAGGCACAGATCCAGTTCCGCGATGTCGGCACCAAGACGCTGGCATTGGGCATCGCCAAACTGGATACCATCGCCAGCTGACGCGGGCGCCCGCCGCTCGCGCGGCAGCCGACCCCGAGCCCTCGATGCGATATCGCTCGAGGGCTTTTTACATGCGGATTCCTTGAGATAGGGCTGGCGCCGTCAGGTGGCTCGGAGACGTTGCTGGCGGTCCCTCAGCGCGGCCGCGGCCAGTGCCCCCAGGCTCACGGCGGCCAGTCCGACGAGGATGAAGGGACTCACGACCAAGGTTGTGCCGAGCACGGGAGCCCACAACGGGGCAAAAGCCAGGGTTATCGTGCAGGCCGCCACCGACCACCCCACACCCCACAGCAGTCTGCCGCGAAGCCGTTGCGACAACCCGCGGCGCGCCCCAGCGGTTCTCTGCGGGTTATCGTTCCGAGGTTCGTCAACTTGAGGCTCGGCAATTTCCACCGTGGCGGGGTCCTGGGCCGAATAAGGCGGCGGACTCTCAAGGTTGACCTCATCGAATTGCCAGCCATAGGTCGATACCGAGGCCGTTTCCGCATGATGGGTTGCGGCCGAACCATGGGCTGCATTCGCGTTACGGGTTAAATCCGGATTGCTGGTGGTACCCGTGTTGGATGACGCTCGACGGCTTTGTGATGGGCTTGAGGTGGCAGTGGGCAGGGCATTTTCAGCGGCCGAATCGAAACGTGGGTGATTGGCGGCTCTTGAGCTGCCTTGCCTGCTCATCTCGATGGCGCTGTCGCTGCCGGAGTCTACTTCAAGAGCGGCCCCGGCTGGGGGCGCGGGGTTCATCGATTGCAGGGGGAAACTGGGCGCTGTCATGGTAGAGCAATTCCGGCAGTTGAGAGGAGGGTGAGTGGGCAGTCCTCCGCTTTTGATTCCATGAATCATCCGACTACCGATCTCGTGAATCACCCTGCGAGCCACCGGACGCGCCCACGGACTCGCCGCCCGGCCTCCCGCCCAAATCCGCTGCCTCCCTGCTTACTCTACCGTGCGTTCGATCGCCTCGATCTCTTCCTGCAGCATCAGCCATTCCTCTTCCTGGGTTTCCAGCTGCTTGCTCAATTCGCCATGCTCGCTCATGACCTGTTGGCGTTCCGCACGGCGCGCGTCGGTATAGAGATCCGCATCCGCGACCAGGGCATCGAGCGCGGCCAGGCGCACCCGTGCTTTTTCCATCGCCGTTTCCACCTTGGCCAGCTTGGCCTGCAGGGGTTTGCGCGCGACGGCCAGTCTTTGCCTTTGCTCGGCTTCCAGGCGGCGCTGCTGCTTGCGGTCGACCGGCGCTTCACTGCCGTCATCGGTGCGCGCCGTATCGGCCCTATCGGCCTTGTCGGCCGCACGCTGTTCGGCTCTCTCCTCCGCATTGCGCGCGGCCAGCCACTCCCGGTAATCCTCCAAATCGCCGTCGAATTCGCGCACCGCGCCGTCGGCCACGATCCAGAAGCTGTCCACCGTGGTGCGCAGCAGATGGCGATCGTGCGAAACCAGCAGCATGCTGCCGGCGAACTCCGCCAGCGCCGTGGCCAGCGCCTCGCGCGTTTCGACGTCCAGGTGGTTGCTGGGTTCATCGAGCAGCAGCAGGTTCGGCTTCTGCCAGACGATCAGCGACAGCGCCAGGCGCGCTTTCTCGCCGCCGGACATGGGCTCGACCTTGCCGTTGACCGTATCACCGGAAAAGCCGAAGCCGCCCAGGTAGTTGCGCAATTCCTGCTCGCGCACATCGGGCGCGATGCGTGCCAGATGCATCAGCGGCGTCGCTTCCAGATCCAGCATATCCAGCTGATGCTGATGGAAGTAGCCGATCGCCAACCCGCGCGACGCGCGCCGTTCGCCGCTCTGCACCTGCAATTCCTCGGCCAGCGTCTTGATCAGCGTGCTCTTGCCCGCGCCGTTGGCGCCCAGCACGCCGATGCGGCTGCCGGCGCGCACCATCAGCGTGACATCACGCAGGATGGACACCTGCTGGCCATCGTCGGCGGTGTAGCCGGCCGACAGCTTGTCCAGCACCAGCAAGGGATCCGGCATGTAGTCGGGGGAGGGGATGCGGATATCGATCCCCGCTTCCGCGTGCAGCGGCGCCAGTGCCTCCATGCGCGACAGGGCCTTGACCCGGCTCTGCGCCTGCTTGGCCTTGGACGCCTTGGCCTTGAAGCGGTCGATGAAGCCTTGCAGGCGCGCGGCTTCGCGCGTCTGCCGTTCATAGGCGATGCTGGTCTGGCGCAAGCGCTCCGCGCGCTGGGTCAGGAAGTCCTGATAGCCGCCGCGATAGCGCACCAGCTTGGCATGATCGAAATGCAGGATGGACCGCGCCACGGCATCGAGGAACTCCGTATCGTGCGAGATCAGCAGCACGGTCCCTTCGTAGGACGCCAGCCACTTCTCCAGCCACAGCATGGCGTCCAGATCCAAGTGGTTGGTCGGCTCGTCCAGCAGCAGCAGTTCGGACGGCGCCATCAGCGCGCGCGCCAATGCCAGGCGCATGCGCCAGCCGCCGGAGAAGCTGTTGACCGGCTGGGTCCATTCCGCGGGCTTGAATCCCAGGCCCGCCAGCAATTGTTCGGCGCGCGAATTGGCGCTCCACGCGCCGGCCTCGATCAGGGCCGCCTCGGTTTCCGCGATCTCCGTGCCCTGGCTGTCGGTCAGCGCCGCGCGCCGTTGCTGCAGTTCGCGCAGATGCACGTCACCGTCGATGACGAAGTCCCGTGCGGGCCGGTCATCCGCGGCGATTTCCTGTTTAACGCTGGCGATGCGCCAGCCCTCGGGCAGCGTCAACGTACCGGCGTCCTGGTCCAGGGCGCCGGTGAGCAAGGCGAAGAGGGTGGATTTGCCGGCGCCGTTCTTGCCGACGATGCCGACCCGCTCGCCCGGGTTGACGACGAATTCCGCGCTGTCGAGCAGCACCTTGGTGCCGCGCCGCAGCGTCAAGCCTTGAGCACGAATCACGACGCCAGTTGCTCTCTGGTAAGCAGCAGCAACTGGTCGGACGCTTCGGACGAATCCAGCCAGACCGGCGTCAGATCGGGGAAGGCAGCTTCGAAATGGCTGCGCTCATGGCCGATCTCCAGCACCAGGATGCCTTCGGGTTTCAGGTATTTGGGCGCGTCGCGCAGGATACGGCGCACCAGGTCCATGCCGTCGTCGCCGCCCGCCAGGGCCAGTTGCGGCTCATGGCGGAATTCGGCGGGCAGGGCGGCCATGGAATCCTCGTTGACGTAGGGCGGATTGCAGATGATCACGTCGTACAGGCGGCCCGTGTTCAGCTTGTCGAACAGGTCGCTCAGGTGCAGGCCCACGCGCTCGTGCAGGTTGTAGGCGCCGACGTTGTGCATCGCCACCTCCAGCGCGCTGGACGAGATGTCCACGCCGTCCACGTGCGCGAAGGGGAAGGCCAGCGCCGACAACACCGCCAGGCAGCCCGAGCCCGTGCACATGTCGAGCACGTTCTCCACGGTCTCGGGGTCGTGCAGCCAGGGCGACAGGCCGTCGTCCAGCAGTTCGGCAATCGGCGAGCGCGGCACGATGACGCGCTTGTCGACATAGAAACGGTGGCCGCGCAGCCACGCTTCGTTGGTCAGATAAGGCGCGGGCAGGCGTTCCTGCACGCGGCGCTCGATCACCTCCAGCACGCGCTGGCGTTCCTCGCCCAGCACATGGGCATCGAGAAACGGGTCCAGCGTGTCGGGCGGCAGATGCAGCGAATGCAGCACCAGATAGACCGCCTCATCCCAGGCGTTGTCGCTGCCGTGGCCGAAGGTCACTTCGCCGGCGTTCAGCCGCGATACCCCGTAGCGGATCAAGTCGCGTACGGTGGTCAATTCCGGATGGTCGGAGATGGTCATGCGGCGGATTCAGTGGAAAGCAGAAGATTTTCAAGCGTGCGGCGATAGATGTTCTTCAGCGGCGTCAGCGCCGCCAGTTCGATCCGCTCGTTGACCTTGTGGATGGTCGCGTTGTTCGGTCCGAATTCGATCACCTGGGGGCAGATCTTGGCGATGAAGCGGCCGTCCGACGTGCCGCCGGTGGTCGACAGTTCCGTCGCCAGACCGGTTTCGTCGGCAATGGCGCGCGTCAGCGCCTCGCTCAAGGTGCCACGCGGCGTCAGGAAGGGTTCGCCGCCCAGGTTCCATTCGATGTCGTATTCCAGCCCGTGGCGCTCGAGCACCTCGGTCAGCCGTGCCTTCAGGCTGTCCGGCGTGCTGGCGGTGGAGAAGCGGAAGTTGAACAGCGCCACCGCTTCGCCCGGCACCACATTGGTGGCGCCGGTACCGGCGTTCAGATTGGATACCTGGAACGTCGTGGGCGGAAAGTATTCATTGCCCTGGTCCCACTCGATGGCGACGATCTCGGCCAGCGCGGGCGCCAGTTGATGCACCGGGTTGCGCGCCAGGTGCGGATAGGCGACGTGGCCCTGTATGCCCTTGACGGTGAGCCGGCCGGACAGCGAGCCGCGGCGGCCGTTCTTGCAGACATCGCCCAGCTTGTCGACCGAGGTCGGTTCGCCGACGATGCAGTAATCCAGCGTCTCGCCGCGCTCGCGCAGGCGTTCGCACACCACCACCGTGCCGTCGGTGGCGGGGCCTTCCTCGTCCGAGGTCAGCAGCAGGGCGATCGAGCCGGCATGGCCGGGGTGGGCCGCCACGAATTCCTCGGCCGCCACCACGAAGGCGGCGATCGAGCTCTTCATGTCGGCCGCGCCGCGGCCGTACAGATACCCATCGCGCTCGACGGGCACGAAGGGATCGCTTTCCCATTTTTCACGCGGCCCCGGCGGCACCACGTCGGTATGGCCGGCGAACACCAGCAGCGGGCCGGTGCTGCCGCGCCGGGCCCACAGATTGGTGACGTCGTTGCTGACGATGCTTTCGCAATGAAAGCCGGCGGCCTGCAGCCGCTGCGTCAGCAACTGCTGGCAGTCGACGTCGTCCGGGGTGACCGACGGGCGGGCGATCAGGTCCTTGACCAGATCGAGTACCGGGGATGCGCTCATCAAGCCCTCAGCAGGTCGTTGATGCTGGTCTTGGCGCGCGTCTGCGCGTCCACGCGCTTGACGATGACGGCGCAGTACAGGCTGTGCGAACCGTCGGCCGAAGGCAGCGTGCCGGGCACCACGACCGAACCCGAAGGCACGCGGCCATAGGTGATCTTGCCGGTCGTGCGATCGAAGATCTTGGTGCTTTGCGACAGGAACACGCCCATCGACAGTACCGAATTCTCCTCGACCACCACGCCTTCCACGACTTCGGAGCGGGCGCCGATGAAGCAGTTGTCTTCGATGATGGTGGGGTTGGCCTGCAGCGGCTCCAGCACGCCGCCGATGCCGACGCCGCCGGACAGGTGGACGTTCTTGCCGATCTGCGCGCACGAACCGACGGTGGCCCAGGTGTCGACCATGGTGCCTTCATCGACGTAGGCGCCGATGTTGACGTAGGAGGGCATCAGCACCACGTTGCGGGCGACGAAGCAGCCGCGGCGGGCCACGGCGGGCGGCACCACGCGGTAGCCGCCGTGCTGGAACGCGGCGTTGCCGTATTCGGCGAACTTCAGCGGCACCTTGTCGTAGAACTGCATGGGCGCCTGGCCCATGATGGCGTTTTCCTGCAGGCGGAACGACAGCAGCACCGCCTTCTTGATCCACTGGTGCACGACCCATTCGCCGGTGCTCTTGTCGGCCACGCGCAAGCGGCCCGTGTCCAGGCCGTCGATGGTGTGTTCGACGGCTTCACGGACTTCGGCGCCGGCGTCGCTGGGGGTCAGGGTAGCCCTGGCTTCCCAGGCGGCTTCGATGGTGGTTTGGAGGTCGAGAGTCATAGTGTTCAGGGGGTAGGGGTTGATGGGGTCGGGGTTCAGGCGGATTTCTTGACGAATTCAGCGATACGGTTGGCGGCGTCCACGCATTGGGCCAGCGGCGCCACCAGCGCCAGGCGCACGCGGCCGGCACCCGGATTCACACCGTGTGCCTCGCGCCCCAGGTAGCTGCCGGGCAGCACGGTCACCGCGCATTGCGCGTAGAGGTCCCGCGCGAAGTCGGTGTCCGAACCGGGCGTGGGCAGCCACAGATAGAAGGACGCCGCCGGCCGCGTGAAGTTCACCGCGCGTTGCAGGATAGGCACCACCGCATCGAATTTTTCGCGATACAGCCGGCGATTGTCCCGCACATGGGTCTCATCGGTCCAGGCCGCGATGCTGGCCGCGGCTACCACGGGGCTCATGGCGCTGCCGTGATAGGTGCGATACAGCAGATAGGGCGCGATCAGCGCGGCGTCGCCGGCGACGAAGCCGGAGCGCATGCCGGGCACGTTGGAGCGCTTGGACAGGCTGGAGAACGTGATCAGGCGCTGGAAGTCCGGCCGGTCCAACTGGACGGCGGCCTGCAGGGCGCCCAGCGGCGGTGTGGTCTCGTTCAGGTAGATCTCGGAGTAGCACTCGTCCGAGCCGATGATGAAGCCGTAGCGGTCGCTCAGTGCGAACAGTTCGCGCCAGTCTTCCAGCGACATCACATTGCCGGCGGGATTGCCGGGCGAGCACACCAGCACCAGGCGGGTACGGCGCCAGATGTCTTCGGGCACTTGCGACCAGTCGGGGGCGAAGTTGCGGGAGGCGTCGGCGTTGACGTAATACGGCGTCGCGCCGGCGAGCAGGGCCGCGCCTTCGTAGATCTGGTAGAAGGGGTTGGGGCAGATGACGATATCATCGGCGTCCGGATCGATCACCGTTTGGGTGAAGGAAAACAGCGCTTCGCGCGAGCCGAGCACCGGCAGTACCTGGGTATCGGGGTCGAGCTGGGGGATGCCGTAGCGTTTGCCGATCCACTGCGATATGACTTCACGCAGACGTGGTTCGCCTTTGGTGGGCGGGTAGGCAGCCAGACCGCCGGGCAGAGCCTGCGCCATGGCTTGGGCCACGCGTTGCGGGGTGTCGTGCTTGGGCTCCCCGATGGACAGGTTGATGGGCCCTAGACCGCTGGGCGGCGTGCCGGCGCCGGCCAAAAGCTGGCGCAGTTTTTCGAAGGGATAGGACTGAAGAGCATTGAGACGCGGGTTCATGGGCGCAATTTTAACAAGCAAGCTACAATAGCAGGCTTGCCTAAATGCGAAGGTGGCGAAATTGGTAGACGCACCAGGTTTAGGTCCTGACGCCGTAACAGGTGTAGGGGTTCGAGTCCCCTCCTTCGCACCATTCTTTTCCTATTAAAATCAAGGGCTTGGTTTCAGGCTCCCGTTTGTCGTTGCCTTCACGTGGGTTGGCTCCGGCCCTGCCGGTCATGGCCACCGTTGCTTCCGAAGCGATCAACCCTGGGGCATTTCACCGCTGCGTCAGCGCCCGCGCTTGGCCGCCGGGCTGATGGCCTTGGCCAATCACCTTTGCCGCCAGGGCGTTCCTGTCGCGAAGCGATCCTCTATCCACTTCTTGAAAATGCGGGTTTTTGCTGGAGCCAGCTTGCTGGAGGGCCGCAAGAAATAGATTGCCGCGGTCGAATCGACGCGCCAGCCGGGTAGGACGTGCAGCAGTTTTTTCTCGTCCAGCGTTTTGCTGAAGAGCCACGTACCGCCCGCCACAATCCCGAGTCCCTCGATGGCCGCGGCCAGCAAAGCCTCGTTGTCATTGCTTTGCAAAGTCCCTTTCACCGGGACAGCGATACGCTCGGATCCTTGCGAAAGAACCCAATCCGGAAAGTTGGCCAAGCCGGTAAAACCCAGGCAGTTATGACGCCGGAGATCGCCCGGCACCGCGGGTAGGCCGGCGCGGGCGATATACGACGGAGACGCGCACAGAATGCGGTCGTTGGCGCAGAGCCTGGTTGCCTTCAGGCGGCTGTCCCCAAGGCTGCCCACTCGGATCGCCGCGTCGAATCCATCCTTGATCAGGTCCACATACGCGTCCGAATACTCCGCATAAATCGACACGTCAGGATGTTCCCGGGCGAATTGCGCGATGAGAGGGGCGAGCCAGATCCTGCCCAGTGCGCCGGGCAAGGCCAAGCGCAGCAAGCCACTGGCGCGTGATGCGGAAGACGCGATGTCGTCTTCGGCTGCAATCAGCATCTCTCGGGCTTCGCGCAGTCGCTGAAGGTAACGCAGGCCGGACTCGGTGAAGCTGAGTTTACGGGTGGTCCGCTCAATCAGCCTCACGCCCAATCGGCGCTCCAATTCAGCGATGCGCTTGGAGACTATCGTGGGATGTCTTTGCAATCGCCTGGCCGCGGCGGCGAAACTGCCTTCATCCCCGACCGCGAGTAACGCTTCAAACTGGTCCGCGTATTGACTGCTGAACGGCTGCGGCTGGCCGTAACTTGAAGTCATGGCGGATCAGTGAAGGCAAGGCTAGGGGACCAGCACTATGGGACCGGTGTTTTGACCGCTCTCCATCAGGCGATGGGCTTCTTGAACGTCCGCCAGCGAAAACGTATGCGCGGCGTTCGGCTTGATGATAGCTTGCCGAACCGCCGTGAGTACATCTTGCGCACGTTCCTGATACTCCGCGTCAGTTGCCGTATGGGCCGCCAGCGATGGGCGGGTGAGGAACAGGGCACCCTTGGCATTCAGCGTGGAAACGGAGACAGGGGCTGGCGCGCCGGAGGTCATGCCGAAGGACACCATCAGTCCCCGGGGCCTGATGCTGTCGAGGGAGGCTTCCCACGAAACCTTTCCAACGGCGTCGTAGACGACATCGACGCCCTTGCCATGGGTCAGGTCGCGAACCTGTGTGGCGAGTTTGTTCGCATCAAAGACCAGGGCATGGTCGCATCCTGCCTGCAATGCGCGTTCGACGCTCGAGTCGCGGGAAACCACGCCGATCACGGTGGCGCCCAGGTGCCTGGCCCACGCCGCCATGAGTTGGCCGACGCCCCCTGACGCGCCGTAGAGAAGGACCTGGCTGCCTGGCGCCACCGGATAGGTCGCTTTGAGTAAATATTGGGCGGTGATGCCCTTGAACAAAATCGCGGCGGCATCGGCGAAGGACAGATCGTTGGCGATCTTCACCAGCCGGCCTGCCGGGAAATTGCGTTCACTCGCATAGGCGCCCAGGGGGCCTGTCGCATACGCGACCCTGTCGCCTGATTTGAATGACTGGACGCCTTCACCTACCGCCGTCACGACGCCGGCGCCTTCAAGCCCAAGCTGGGCAGGGGTCGGCAGCGGAACGTCGCCTTTGCGCTGGCTGACGTCCAGGGGATTGACGCCGATCGCGTGCTGCTGAATGCGGACTTCGCCCGGTCCAGGCGCAGCAAGCGTCACGTGCGTCAAGGTGAGTTGTTCGAGGCCGCCCTGTTGGGGGACTTTCACGATGTGTGCCATGGGAATCTCCGAGAACGTAGGGGTTCCAGGAATTATCCCGGTTTCATACTTCGCGGCGGTCCTCCCTGTGCAGTTTACTGCTGCATATAGTGCAGCAATGGTGGAGCGGGGCGCCGATCGTGGGCAATAGCGGAACACCGGCTCACTCTGTCACCAGGCGCTTGTGAAACGCCGTGTCGCCGCCGCCAGGCAGCGCCGTCAACCGCCGAGCGCGCTCGTCTGGCCACCTTCAATGTTCGTAAGGTGCGACACCAGCAATCCGACGGATCGGCTCAAGGGACGGGCCGGGTTGGTCGCTAGAAGAAGATCGCGTCTGGCCCAGTCGTCCGTCAGTTTGATCGCCTTCAGCCGGCCGGACGCAAGGCGATACGCACACGTGCCGAGGGGCAAGACGCCAACGCCCAGATCGTTGGCGATCATCTCGCACATTGCATCAAAGCTGCGGACTTGAACGCGCAGGCGTAGTGGCCGCGCCGCTTTCTGCGCCGCGGTCCTGATGGTGTTCAACAGAGAACTGCCGCGATTCAGGCCGACGAAGTCATAGTCCAGGCAGTCTTCGAACGATACGGATTGCTGTGCGGCGACAGGGTGAGAAGCGCTCGCCAGCAAAACCAGTTCATCTCGCCGAAAAGGCCGCACCTCCAGGCCATGGGCTGGCGCGCCTGCAACAAAGACCCCGACGTCCGCGATTCCGTCTATCAGCGCCCGTACGATGTCGCCCGACAATTGCTCTTCAACTTCGACATGGGTGTCCGGGTACTTCGTCAGGAAGCAGGACAAGGAGGCAGGGAGGAACTCCACCAGGGCAGACATATTGGCCCACAGCCTGATGTGTCCGCGCGAACCACTTGAATACTCATCCAGCTCATTGCTGAAGAGTTCGAAGCCCTGGAAGAGGCGGACCGCATGTTGCAGCGCGATGTGCCCCGCGGGGGTGAGCCTGACCCCTTGAGAACTGCGTTCCAGCAATACCGCCTTGGATCCCGCCTCGAAATCAGCGATGCGCCGGCTGGCGGCGGACAGCGCCAGATGACAGCGCTCAGCGCCCTTGGTCAGGCTGCCCGTCTCCGCGACAGCACAAAAAAGACGCAGCGTGACGAAATCGACTCGGGCGGGGTTCATTTTTCGCCTTCGCGTTTTGCGAAGGATGTATGCGGAATGAGCAATTCTACGGGCTTTTTGGCAGCGATAAAGTCTAGGCGTTCGTAAAACAGCAAAGCAGGCCGCAATGATAGATCATCTAGACCACCTGGTACTGACGACCACCGACGAGCAGGCGTGTGTCGATTTTTATGTCGGACTTCTCGGAATGTCCCTGGAGACATTTGGACAGGGGCGCAAGGCATTCAAGTTCGGCGCGCAGAAAATCAATGTTCACGTCAAAGGCAAGGAGTTCGAGCCCAAGGCGCATCTTCCAGTGCCCGGCGCGCTCGATCTGTGTTTCATAGCGTCCGAGCCTTTGGACGACGTCATCGTCAAGCTCAAAGAGAAGGGGGCCGCCATCATTGAGGGGCCTGTCATGCGGACCGGCGCGAATTTTCCGATCCGCTCCATCTACCTGCGGGATCCTGATCTCAATCTGATTGAAATTTCGGACCGGGCGAAATGACGGCGCTGCGCTCACGGCCGACGATAGGATTTATCGGGCTTGGGCAGATGGGCAAGCCCATGGCGCTGAACCTGAGCCGTGCCGACGTGGATTTGCTCGTCAGCGCAAGGAACGCGGATGCGTTTCCTGAATTGAGCGCGGCGGGCGCGCGCGTGGCCGAGACGTTCAGCGACTTTTCGGCCGCCGATGTGGTGTTCCTGAGCCTTCCGGGTACGGAGGCCGTCCGCACGGTGCTTCTCGGCGAAACTGGTCTGGTCGATGTTCTCAAGGCCGATGCGATCGTCGTGGATACAAGCACGATGGAGCATGGCGCCACGCTGCAATTGCACGAGAAATTGTCGAGTCGAGGCCTGAAGTTTCTCGACGCCCCGGTTTCCGGCATGCAGTCCCGGGCAGAAAATGCAACCCTGACCATCATGTGCGGGGGGGATGAGTCCGTGTTCAAAGCCGTCAAGCCGCTGTTGGCGTACATGGGCGACAACATCCTTCACATGGGCGGCGCGGGTAGTGGCCAACTGACAAAGCTCGTCAATCAGCTGCTCTTTGATGTGAATTGCGCGGCCATCGCCGAGATCCTTCCGATGGCCTGCAAGATGGGACTCGATCCCGAAAAGGCTGCAAGCGTCATCAATAGCGGAACGGGTCGCAGCTACGCATCCGAGTTCTTCCTGCCGCGTATTCTGAAAAACCATTTTTCCGACGGCTATCCCCTTGAGGCGGCCTACAAGGACCTGGTGAGCGCCGCGGAGCTGAGCGCCCGTAATTGCGTACCGATGCCCGTGCTGGCCGCGGCCACTGCCACCTACCAGACGGCCTTGTTGAGAGGCCATGGCAAGGACGACAAAGGCGCCATGATCCGCATCTTCGAAGAGTTGCTGCAAGTGAAATTCCGTTCCACGGGCAGGAAGGAGAATGAGCATGGCTGAACCGCTTGGCCTGGACAATGGCCTTACCAACTACGGGGACCGGGATTTCGCGCGCTACCTGCGCCGGTCGATGGCGCATTCGATGGGCGTGTCCGGCGATCTCCTGTCCCGGCCGGTAGTGGGCATTGCTTCGTCCCCCAGCGATTTCAACAACTGCCACCGGTATATGCCGCAGCTGGTCGAGGCCGTGTCGCGCGGCGTCCTGGCCGCGGGCGGTCTGCCACGGGTGTTTCCCACGATCTCACTGGGTGAAGTGTTCCTGAATCCTACCAGCATGGTCTATCGAAATCTCATGTCGATGGACGTCGAGGAGATGGTGCGTGCGCAGCCCATGGACGCGGTGGTGCTCGTAGGTGGCTGCGATAAGACGGTGCCGGCCCAATTGATGGGGGCGGCGTCCGCTGACCGACCCGCGGTTCAACTCGTGACCGGTCCGATGTCTACTGGGCGTTACAAGGGTGAGCGCTTGGGGGCCTGTACGGATTGCAGAAGATTCTGGGGAAAGTATCGGGCGGGGGAGGTCAGCGCACCAGAGATTCAGGTTATCGAGACGCGGTTGGCCACTACCGCCGGCACCTGCGCGGTGATGGGTACCGCAAGCACCATGGCGTGCATAGCTGAAACCTTGGGAATGTCCTTGCCGGGTACCGCAGCCATCCCCGCCGTCGACTCGCAGCGGCTCGTCGCCGCCGAGGAGTCCGGCAGAGTCGCGGTTCGTCTGGCTCATCAACCCATACTTCCATCCCAGATCATCACGCGGGAGTCCGTGGAAAATGCATTTCGGGTGTTGATGGCCCTGGGCGGGTCGACGAACGCCATCATCCATCTGACGGCAATTGCGGGACGTCTGGGGATCCGTATCAGCGCGGACCGGCTCAACGCCATTTCGGATGAAACGCCGGTGCTGGTCGACCTCAAGCCGGTCGGCGAGGGGTATATGGAAGACTTTCATGCCGCAGGCGGGATGGGCGCGGTGTTGCGCGAATTGCGTCCGCTTCTGAATCTGGATTGCCTGGCAGTGGATGGACGAACGTTGCGGGAACGCCTGGATGAAAGCGCCGCATGGGTGGATCGGAAAGTCATCCGTGAGTCTGGCAATCCCGTCAGCGAAGTGGGCGGGCTGATCGCGTTGAGTGGATCGCTTGCGCCGGATGGCGCGATCTTCAAGCGCGCTGCCGCGACGCCCTCCTTGTTCGAGGTCGAAGGCAGGGCCGTGGTGTTCGAAGGGCTGGAAGACCTGGCCGCGCGTATCGATTCCCCGGATCTGGACGTTGGGTCCAATGACATCCTGGTGCTGAAAAATGCGGGTCCGCTGGCGGCCGGTATGCCCGAGGCGGGATATCTGCCGATCCCCGCAAAGCTCGCCAAGGCAGGTGTCAAGGACATGGTGCGGATCTCGGATGCCCGTATGAGCGGTACCGCCTACGGCACCATCGTGCTGCACGTGTCCCCGGAGTCCGCGGCCGGCGGTCCTTTGGCCGCCGTGATGAATGGCGATCGCATTCGGCTTTCCGTCGCGGAGAAGCGTATCGATCTCCTGGTGGCCCCCGAAGAGATCCAGCGTCGGCTGGCAGCGTGCCCGCCCGTGCCGACAAAGACGGGCGGTTATCGGGGCTTGTATCAAAGGACTGTCACGCAAGCGCCGGAAGGCTGTGACCTCGATTTCCTCGCCGTTCCGCGCAGCTGATGCGCCAACCTATTTCGAAGTAGAGACCTTATGAATTTTCATACTCAATTGCTGGCTCGCGCCGAGCAGGGCAAGCCGATTCGTGTCGGCCTGATCGGGGCGGGCAAATTCGGTTCGATGTACCTCGCACAGGTTCCAAACACGCCAGGCGTGCACATGGTGGGGATCGCCGATTTGTCGCCGGCCAATGCCCAAAAGAACCTTGAGCGGATCTCGTGGGATACAGCACGGACCGACGCCGCCTCCCTTGACCAGGCTTTGAAAAACGGGACGACTTTTGTCGGCGACGACTGGCAGGCACTCGTCTCCCATCCGGGCATCGACATCGTCATCGAATGCACGGGTAATCCTATCGCTGCCGTGGAGCATTGTCTCGAAGCATTTAGAAAAGGCAAACACGTCATCAACGTCACGGTCGAGGCCGACGCGTTCTGCGGGCCGCTGCTCGCGCACCGCGCGAAAGAAGCCGGGGTGGTGTACTCGCTCGCCTATGGAGACCAGCCGGGTTTGGCATGCGAACTGGTCGATTGGGCGCGCACCTGCGGGTTTCCTATCGTGGCGGCGGGCCGCGGCCATAAGTGGTTGCCGAAATACCGCGAATCGACGCCCGAGACCGTGTGGGACCACTGGGGGGTGACGGCCGAGCAGGCCCGTATCGGTGGCATGAATCCCAAGATGTTCAACGCGTTCCTCGATGGGTCGAAGCCCGCCATCGAGAGCACGGCTATTGCCAACGCGACAGGCCTGAAGGCGCCGGCCAACGGCTTGAGCTTCCCTCCGGCGTCCGTTGAGCAGATTCCCACTGTCATGCGCTTGCGGCGCGACGGCGGCGTGCTGGATGAAAAGGGTGTGGTCGAAGTTGCTTCTTCGCTCAAGCCGGACGGTACTTCCGTCGGTTATGACATCCGTAAAGGCGTATGGGTGTGTGTCGAAGCCCCGACCGATTACATCGCACGCTGCTTCAAGGAGTATCAGGTATTCACGGATCCTGAAGGGCGTTGCATGGTGCAGTACAAGAAGTGGCATCTTATCGGGCTGGAACTGGGGATCTCCGTTGCCAGCGTCGGCCTGCGAGGAGAGCCGACGGGTGTGGCACGTTACTTCAACGCTGATGTTGTCGCCACTGCCAAGCGAGATCTGAAGCCCGGCGAAATGCTGGACGGCGAGGGCGGCTACACCGTATTCGGCAAGTTGTATCCGGCGGCGGATTCGATGGCGCGCCGCAATGTGCCTCTAGGCCTTGCCCATAACCTGAAACTCGTCCGTCCCGTGGGAAAGGATCAGTCCGTGACGTGGGATGACGTACAGATCGATGAGAACCTGACCGCTTACCGCGTCCGCAAGGAAATGGAAACCATCTTTTCGAAGAAATAAGGCCTGCCGCGTGCGGTTTCGCGCGAATAACTAGACTCGGAGCCCGGGCCTGCTCCGCAAGCGTTGGAGGAGACAGAAATTGAAACAGTCGATTTTCATCGGCGTGGCGGCGCTCGCCCTGAACGCCACCATCCCCACGGTCGCCGCGGAGTACCCAGAGCGGCCGATCACCATCGTCGTGCCTAGCGCACCGGCCGGATCAACCGATATCGTCGCGCGCCTTCTTGGCGAACAGATGACGAAGGACTTCGGCAAGGCGGTCATCGTCGAGAACCGGCCTGGCGCCAGCGGAAACATCGGCACTGAGTACGTCGCGCGCGCCGCGCCAGACGGCTACACCCTGTTGCTGCAGTACTCCGGCTATCACGTCGGCAATCCCGCGTTGTTCCACGACATCCGCTGGAAGCCCGCCGATTTCGCGCCGGTGGCGCTGGTCATGCGTGCGCCTCATGTCATCGCGGCGAGCGGCAAGCTACCGGTCAAGTCGCTCGCCGACCTGATCAGCTATGCCAAGAAAGACAGCCGCGGCCTGTTCTATGCGTCTTCGGGCAATGGCTCGATTCAGCACATCGCCGGCGCGATGTTTGGCAATGCGGCGCATATACCCGTGACGCATGTGCCCTACAAGGGCGCGGGTCCCGTAGTTTCAGACCTGATCAGTGGGCAGGTGGACGTCTTCATCACCACGCCGCCTTCGGTCATCGGCCAGGTTCGGGCCGGTCAACTGAAAGCGCTGGCTTATGCCGGCCCGCAGCGCAATCCATCCATGCCTGATGTGCCCACGACGGCCGAAGCTGGCTTGCCCGGCTACGAAGTCGAGTCGTGGTTTGCATTGTTCGCGCCCGCGAAGACCCCCAAGCCTATCGTCGACAGACTGGCCGCCGAGATGAAGAAGATCGCTGAAAGCGATGGCTATCGGAAGAAGATCGAAGAGCAGGGCGCCTTTGCGACATTCATGGGCCCTGACGACTTGCATCGCTTCGTCGACCAGGAACTCGCCTCCTGGGCGAAGGTGGTCAGTGAAAACCGTATTACGACCCAGTAGGACGAAGGTGACGGATATGAGAAGCTTATTCGCGGCGACGCTTGCATCGTTGGCCATCTTGCCTTCCATCGGCAATGCGCGGCTGGGTACGGTGCAAACCGAGTCAGGGATGGTGGCTGGTACGGGCGATTCGATCAGCGCCTATCTGGGGATACCCTATGCGGCCGCGCCGGTCGGGGATCTGCGTTGGCGCCCGCCGGCGCCCGTGGCTCATTGGAATGGGGTGCGCGACGCGACACAGTTCGGCGCCAACTGCGTGCAGCCGGCCGAGTACCCCGAACTCAGGGGGGCGATGAGCGAAGACTGCCTGAACCTGAACGTGTGGTCGCCCGCGGCATCCGCCCAAGAGCGCCTTCCGGTGATGGTGTGGATTCATGGTGGTGGGTTTCGCTATGGTTCCGGCTCCCACCCCTCCTACGATGGCCAGGCGCTGGCGCAGCGGGGCGTCGTGGTCGTCACGCTGAACTACCGGCTGGGATTGTTGGGGTATATGGCTCATCCGCACCTTAGCGCCGAGGCTTCCGAGCGCACGTCCGGCAACTATGGGCTGATGGATCAGCTGGCCGCGCTGCGCTGGGTTCAGCGCAATATTGCGCGATTCGGAGGAGATCCCGCGAAGGTCACGGTCTTCGGACAATCCGCGGGCGCGCACTCGATCAGCACGATGTTGGTCACGCCTCAGGCAAACGGGTTGTTTCAGCAGGCCATCATGGAGAGTGTGGGGGTTTACCGGCCAATGGCCAGCCTGAAACAAGCCGAGCAGTTCGGCTTGCAAGTGGGGCCGGATATCGCTGCGCTCCGCAAGCTTCCCGCGACCGATTTTGTTGCCATCCAGGATAAGCTGCGAACGAAAGGCAAGCCTCTAACCGAACCCGAGATGGTTTCCTTGATCGTTGATGGGAAAGTTCTGCCGGCCGCGGACTATGTGTTGCTGGCGCAGGGCAAGTTCCATGAAGTGCCGATCATCGTAGGGTCGAACGCAAACGAGGGCGGTGGCGCCGCGAAGAATATCCCCGTCACGACGGGCGAGGAATTGGCCAGGTATTTGGCGCTGAATTTTCCTGGCATGCAGGCACAGGCCGCGCAAGACTATGCCGTGGAGGGGGATGACAAGGTCAGGCAGCTTGTTGCCGATCTCTATGGGGATATTCAATTCCGCTTCGGCACGCAGGAACTGTTGCAAAGGTATGCGGCGCTTGATCTGAAAGCTTATCCCTATGTTTTCGCACAGACGCGCAATGGAAGCACTCAATCCCCGATTCATGGCGATGAGCTGCAATATGTTTTCGGAAATCTATCCGCGTCCCATCGCGGCAAACAGAAACCCTACGACAAGGCGGACGAGGCTACTGCGGATCGGATGATGACGGCGTGGACGAACTTTGCAAAGACAGGTGATCCGAATGGCGGCGACGTGAAGGGGTGGACGACAGTATCGGCGTCGCAGCCTCGGCCCTTCGAGTTCGGCCATGTGGCGATGGTCCCGGCACAAACGCAACGCAATCGCCTCGAACTGATCAAGGACTATTACCAGAAGCAACGCCCGTAGGCGTACGCTTCACGTCCCCCGGGCGGTGGCTTCGAGCGAGTCACCGCCCGGGCGCCATTCTGGCGCACGGTAATGAGATGGGGTGCCAGCAAGCTTTTCGCATTCCGGGCCAGGGTGGGAGCGGCGGGTAACGAGATTCAAACTGACACCATGGCGCAAGGGAGAGGGTGTTTTCCCTAGATTTTCATATCGAAATAGAATGCTCTCGTATCGATAAATATCTCTTTCCAGAACGTAATGGCCGGATAACAATGGTCGTCAACCGCTCCTTATTTCCCAGAGATGGAGGAGCCAGCGACGTGGACCCACGCAGGCCGCAAGGAGCGGGTGTCCATGCCCATGGACGAGGAAGCATAGTTTGCTTCCCGCGTATTTCCCTCGATGGTCTTTCCCGTGAAACCTTGTTCCGTTGCTGTAGTCGGTGCCGGCATTGTTGGCCTGTCAGTGGCGCTTGAGCTTCAGCGCCGTGGCCATGACATCACGATCTTCGACCGTGATTCGCCGATGTCCGGATGTTCGGCCGGCAATGCGGGTTATTTGTCGGAGGCCAATATTTTTCCTCCCGGTGCCACGGGGTCGCTGCTGCGGTTTTCCCAACTGCTATTGCGCAAGCAAGGTCCGCTTGTGATCAAGCCCGCCTACGCTGCAAGAATGCTGCCGTGGGTGCGTCGCGCCTTCGCTGCGGCGGGGGCGGTGCCGAGCCAGGCGATATCGAGCATCCTGGCACGCATGACGCTCGATGCCTATGCCGCCACGAAAAATCTCGCCGCACTCGCGGGTGCTCAGTCCTTGCTGTCCCGGGATGGAGGACTCGTGGTTTTCAGCACGCGGCAGGGTCTGGATGCGCAGGCTGCCAAGTTGCCGCATTGGCGGCGTTACGGTGTCGATGTCGAGCTGGTGAGCGGCGAGCAGGCTCGCGTCCTGGAACCCGCGCTGGGGCCCAGTATTCTGGGGGGCGTATTTTTCAAGAACGCCGGCCGCTGCGGCAACCCTCGCCGGCTTGGTGAACTGTATTGGGCGCATCTCCAGCGCAATGGCGCGCGTTTGATCCGGGACAATGTCCGTTCCGTGGCATCGTCTCCGAGCGGCGCCGTGACGGTTCAGGGATCGTCCGAAAACCGGACGTTCTCCAAAGTGGTGGTCTGCGCGGGGTTTTGGTCGAAGTCCCTGCTCGACGCGTTTTTCCCGTCGGTGCCGCTCGTGTCGGAGCGTGGTTATCACCTGATGCTCCCTCGGGAAGCGTGCCGTTTGACACGGCCGGTCGTGTTCGGGGAACCGCACTTCGCGGCGACGCCCATGGAGCATGGCCTGCGCCTGGCCGGCACGGCTGAGTTCGCGGCGCCGGAAGCACCCCCGAACATGCGCAGGGCAGCGATGCTGCTGGACCTGGCGCAAGGATACCTCGCACCGTTGGACAGCGATGAGGCAAAGCCGTGGATGGGCGTGCGGCCTTCGCTGCCCGACGGCATGCCGGCCGTAGGCAGGGTGCCAGGCCATGCCGCCATTTATTATGCGTTTGGCCATGCACACAACGGCCTGACATTGGCCGCCATCACCGCCCAACAGATCGCTGACCAGTTGGGCCCCCATGTGCCCATCATCAAGGAGCCCGGCCTGGACCTCCTGCGGTTTGGCCGCGCGGCAGTCCGCGCCAGCTAAGGCGGCGCTTATCCCTCTCATCCCGTTCAACCGAGACTCCCATGACCCAACTTACCCGTTTCTCCTCACCGCTTTCCGCGCCGCTGTCCAAAGCTGTCCGGGCGGGCGATCTGCTTTTCCTGTCGGGCCAGACGCCCAAGAACGCGGACCTCACGCCGTTTCGCGGTGACATCAAGGCGCAGACCGAAAACGTGCTGGATGCGATTTCCGCCAGCTTGGCGGAGCATGGCCTGAAGCTGGACAGCGTGATTCGAGCGACTGTATGGCTCTCGGATATTTCGCTGATGGCGCCTTTCAATGAGGCCTATCGCGCCTATTTCGAAGGTCACCTGCCCGTTCGCAGCACCGTCGAAGCCAAACTGTCGCAGGGTGTCGACGTCGAGATCGAAGTGACGGCATACCTCGGCAGCCAGGCTGCCTGATTAACCATGGCTTGACGCGCGCGGTGCCTTTGGCCACTCAGCCACCGGCGTGGGACCGGCCTTTTCCCAGCGTTGCGTTCGCATAATGAGTGCCTATAGAGAAATCGTATGAACATTGACGTCAACGAAACCCTTGATCTGACGCTTCCGCAGCCCGCCTTCGATGTGGAGACGCCTTGCTTCGTGGTCGTCGAGGCGGCTATCGACCATAATCTCAGGCAGACAGCGGCACTGGCCGGGGGCGTGCAGCGCTTGGTGCCCCACGTGAAGACGCATCGTTCGCCGTGGCTGACGCGCTATCTGGTCTCCCAAGGCGTGGTGGCTTTCAAAACCGCGACGCCTCGCGAGGTCGAGATGGTTCTTGACGCGGGCGCGCAGGAAGTCATCTGGTCGTATCCCACCACCAGCGCGGCTGCCATTGCCCGGGTGGTCAAAGCCGCGGAAGCTTATCCGCAAGCGAAGGTGACGGGTGTCGTCGATAGCGATGCGGGGCTGGACCTCTGGCTCGAATTGCTGGCCGCGGGCTCCCACGGTAACGTAAACCTGCGCGTCGATATCGACCCCGGAATGGGCCGCACCGGCGTCGCCATCGACGATGCGGCGCTCGCGCTGGCTGCGGCCGTCGCGGCGGCCGGCCGATTCGCCGGGTGGCACATCTACGACGGCCACATCAGTGACATCGATCTCGTGGTCCGGGAGCAGCGCTTCCTTGAACTGCAGGCGCAGCTGAATCCGCTCTTCGAGCGCGCGGAAGCATCGGGCCTGGCAACCGATATTGTTGCCGGCGGCAGCTACACGTTTCCTTTTTGGGCCAAGCACACTCAGGCGCGCGTGTCACCGGGAAGCTGGGTGTACACGAACTCGCAACATCAGGCCGAGCAAGCGCACCGTGGCTGGCATGTCGCGGCCTATGTGCTTTCGACCGTACTGTCCGAGCGTGCCGGGACGTTGACCTTGGACGCCGGTTCCAAGGCCATTGCGCCCGACATGCCTGTCACCAAGCGATTCACGGGCGTGGATGAAATCGTCAGTATGAAAGAGGAGCACACCATCGTCACCGCGCCAGGTTTCGCGCCCGGCGACCGGGTCGCGCTGGTGCCCCGCCATACTTGTACGACCGCTTATCTTTACCGCCGCGCGTTGGTGTTGACCCGGGACGGAGAATGGGAGTACAGAGACCAACTGGGTTGCGAACGGTAGGTAGGACGCTGCCGCGCAGCGCGGGCATGCGGGTCGGCTGTCCCCGCAAGCCCATCTTCGCTACCCCACCGACCCGCCTCTCTCCTAGCCTGTCCACGAGGAAAAGTGCCCATGTTCGCGCCCCCGAAAGAGATCGTTGCCGATGTTTTCGCGCGCTATCCCGATCCGCTGCGCACAGGCTCTTCGGCCAGCGACTGGAACGCGGGGCAGCCGTCGGGGCTTGCGTCATCTTCCTTTTTGGAGGGGCCCTCGTTCGACCGCGAAGGGGTGCTCTGGTGTGTGGACGTGGTCAATGGCCGGCTCTTGAACATCGATGCCGCCGGCCAGTTCTCTGTTGCCGCGGAGTATGACGGCTGGCCCAATGGCCTGAAGATTCGCGACGACGGCCTGGTGTTTGTCGCGGATTACAAGCATGGAATCATGGTGCACGAGCCCGGATCCAAGACGGTAAAGCCGTATCTGACGCGCGCGCACATGGAGAGATTCAAGGCAGTGAATGACCTCTTCTTCGGCGGCAACGGCGACCTGTTCTTCACCGATCAGGGAATGACGGGGCTGCACGACCCCACCGGCCGCGTTTTCCGCGTACGGCCCGACGGCAAGGTTGATTGCCTCCTGTCCAATGTGCCCAGCCCGAACGGATTGGTATTGGATCTCACGGAGAACACCTTGTTCGTCGCGGTCACCCGCGCGAATGCCGTCTGGCGTGCGCCGCTCGTAGGCGATCGGGTAACCAAGGTCGGCGTGTTTCTCCAGCTGTCCGGCGGGCTGGGACCGGACGGGCTCGCCTTGAATGCCGCGGGCGGCCTCGCGGTCGCGCATGCGGGAATGGGCGCAGTCTGGATATTCAGCGATCGGGGGGAGCCTCTTTACCGAGTGAATACCCCCGGCGGCAACCTGTCTACGAACGTGGCGTTTGGCGGTCCTTCGAACAATGTGCTCTACATCACGGAGTCGGCAAGCGGCCAGATATACCGCGCCACGCTCGATGTCCCTGGCAAACCCATGTTTTCCCACCGATCGACTTGAGCGGCTGGCGAAGCAGTGAATCGGAGGATGGATGACAACCTTTCGTGAGCTGGAGGCCTTCGTGGCGGTCGTCGATATGGGGTCGTTCGAGAAAGCGGCGCGCAGCCTGGGGACGTCGCAGTCCGCCGTCTCCAGGCTGATCAATGAGTTCGAGCAGACCTTCAAGCACCCCTTGTTGAGCCGCGAGCATCGAACAGCCCAACTGACGGTTCAAGGCCAGGAGGTCCTGCGCCAGGCCCGGACGATCTTGCGCCAGCGCGCCAATCTCATGGATCGTTTCGTTAACCCGACGCTCCTTGAACCTGTTTTGCGTCTTGGCGTCACCGAACTCGCGGCAGTGACGTGGTTGGGTCATTTCATCGGAGAGATGAAAGCGCGATACCCGAAGCTCCGCGTCGACCTCCGGGTGGATTCGTCACCTGGCCTCTACGGCCATATGCGCGATGGCAAACTCGATGTCGCGGTGGTGCTCGACTCGACGCGCTCGACCAATATGGCGCGCATCCCCGTGGGGAAGGTGGAGTTCGGCTGGTTTTGCTCGACCAGCATGCCTTTGTCCGGCACCTTGAAGCTATCCTCGTTCGAACAGCAAACCCTTTTGCTGCAGGGGTCTACTGGCGGCAGCGGGAACCGGATCGAATCCTGGCTGACGGAGCAGGGCATCAAACCAGCCAACACCATCCAGACCGACAGCCTGGCCGCGCTCGCCGGGCTTTGCGTGGCCGGGCTCGGCATCGCAAGTCTTCCGCGGGTGGTCCTGCGGGACGCCTTGAAGGCAAAACTCGTGCGACAAGTGAAGATTCCGTTGGGGTCACCCGTGATGAACTACATTCTGCTGGTTCGAATCGACGCGATATCGGATTTTCACCGGAGTGTCGCCGACGTGGCGGCGGCGTGCTGCGATTTCGAAAAGCCCATGATTGCGCAACCGTACGTCTGAACGACGGGAGGGCCAGGGACCATGCTCACAATCAAACAGCTCGAAGCCTTCTATTGGCTGGCGCGGCTCGGTACCTTGAGCAAGGCCGCCGAAAAATTGCATGTCACGCAATCCGCGGTGACGAAGCGCCTGCAGGAGGTGCAAGCCGCGGCTACCCAGCCCCTCTTTGAAGGCGAGGGGCGCAAGAATCAGCTCACCCCGCTGGGCCGGGAACTGGAAATCGAATGCGGAAAGCTGCTGGATCAGGTGCAGGCGCTGGACAGGCAAAAGACCGCCGGTACCCTTCCCGTACGAATACTGCGTGTCGGATTGACCGAGGTCATTGCGTTGACCTGGTTTCCGGACTTCCTGCGAAGAATGAAGCAGATCTATCCTGGCGTGATCGTCCAGCCTGAAATCGATATGTCTGCCGTGCTACAGGAAAGAGTGGAAGAGGGACGCCTGGATTTTTCGATACTGCCTGATGTCAGCGATTCGGCAACCTTGGTCAAGGTGAGTATCGGTACCGTGCCGTTCGGCTGGTTTGCAGCACCGGGTATCTTCCCCCCCGGCGCGGTGCGCTCGTTGCAGGACCTGTCGACGCAGCCAGTGATCGAGCAAGCAGAGAATTCCATCATCACCGTGGCATGCAGCAAATTGTGGGAACGTGCCGGGGTCAGGCCGGAACGGATCTATGGGGGAAACAACGTGCTCGCGCTGGCCGGCCTGATTTCAGCTGGCGTGGGCATCAGCTGCCTTCCCATTCCGCTATTCAAGAGCGAAATCAAGTCCGGCAGCTTGGTGCTCATCAAGACGTCGACGCCAGCACCCACGGTCAGCTACTCATGCTGTTTTCTAAAACATCCGAATGCCTCGCTCGGCTATCAGATCGCCGAAGTCGCCAAGGAATGCAGCACGTTCGTGCAAGCGGCGCGGCGCACGCGCCCGGCGCCCAAAGCCTCGAAATCACCGCTCGCCAAGCGGCACTGAGCGAGAGGAAGGCCCTGGCAGGCGCGGTGAGGGGGGCGAAGGGGCTGGTGGCCTAGTGCCGCCGCCCCCCGGCACGGAAACCTTAGAGCGTAGGCAGGCCGGCGCTCTTCAGGGCATCGTTCAACCAAGGTGAGACCAGTTCCCCGCGGGCGATTTCTTCCAGCCGCACTTTCTCGGAGGCCAGTTTCTTCTCGGCTGCCGCGAGCACGGCGTCGACCTTGTCACGCGGGATGATGACTACACCGTCGGCGTCGCCGACCACCAGGTCGCCAGGCTGGACAGATACTCCACCGACGGCGACCGCGACACCGATGGTGCCGGCCAAGCCCTTGGTCGGACCGCAGGGATTGCGGCCAGCGGCGAATACCGGGAAGCTGCCTTCGGAAAGCGTGTCCGTGTCGCGAACCGCGGCATCGACGACCAGGCCGCCAAGTTTGGCGGCTTCGGCTTGGGTGACCATGAGCTCGCCGAAAAGCGCGCATGTGTCGTCGGCCTTGCCGTCGACGATGATAACGTCGCCGGGCTTGGCGACCGCCAAGGCGACGTGGAACATCAAATTGTCTCCTGGCCGCACCTCGACCGGCAGGGCGGGGCCGGCGACTTTCATTTTGGGGTTCAGGGCCTGGATGCGGCCATGCAGCGTGCCTCGACGGCCGGCGACATCGCAAAGGATGGCGGCTTGGAAGGCGGCGGCCCTGTTGACTTGCGCGGGCGTGACTCGTTCGAATTCGGCGGCGTCATGGTAGATCGATGTCATTGCTTTACCTCGAATGTAAGGGGGATCAGTGGGAAAGCGCCTGGCGGTCACGCCGCCGAGCGCTGGGACGGCGGCGGCGCGGACAGGCGTCGCGCGATATCTTGGGCATAACTGAAAATGCCAGGCGAGCCACCGGTGTGGATGAATACGATGTTCTGGCCGGCTTTGAAACGGGTGGCCGCAAGGCTCAACACGCCCGCCATCGATTTGGCCGTATAGCAGGGATCCAGGAGCAGCCCTTCTTCTTCGGCAAGTAGCCGCATCGCGGCCATTCCCGCCTGCGAGGGAATCGCATAACCGTCGCCGATGAAGTCGTCCAGGACGCAGATGTCCTTTGTTGCGACCTCTCCACGCACGCCGGCAAGGCTGGCGGCTTTGGCTACGTCATGCGATATGCGTTCCTTCAGCTCCGCGACGCCGCGGTTGATGGTGATGCCGATGATCGGCAGTGCGGACCCGTAGAAGAGGTTTCCCAGGATCAATCCGCTTTGGATGCAACCGGAACCCGAGGCGCAGATCACGCCGTCGATGGTGATGTTGGCGCGCTGCGCTTGCTCCAACAGCTCTTGAACCAAACCGAGGTAGCCAAGCGCCCCGATGGGCGAATAGCCACCCCCGGGAATGATATAGGGGCGCCTGCCCTGGACCACGAGCCTGGCGGCGACGTCCTGCATGGCAGGGTCGAGCCCGGCCAAGGTGTCTGTCTCCACGTAGATGATCTCTGCTCCGAGCACATGGTTCAACAGCATATTGCCCTGCGGCGATTCGTCTGCTCCTGCGCCCGCCTGCGGGCGCTTCAGCACGAGCACGACATCCAGGCCCAGTCGATTGGCGGCCGCGGTGGTGAGCCTGACGTGGTTGGAGGTCACCGGTCCGCAGGTAATGACGGTGTCCGCGCCCTTGGCGAGCGCATCGCCCAAGAGCGTGCTCAAAGAGCGCGTCTTCGAGCCGCCCATCGCCACGCCCGTCAGGTCGTCGCGCTTGACCCATATGCGGGGGCCATTCACCAGTTTCGAGACGGCCTTCAACGCTTCGAGAGGCGTGGGATAGTTGCCTACCGGGGCGGCGGGGATGTGGGATAGGTGGGGCATGCTTTTGTTTGGCAGCAGAGTGGGGTGTAAAGACGCCGCGGGCGCGCGGCCTATGCGGCCTTCAGCTGAGATACCGCGGCGGCGATCGCGTCGCAGCCCCGGTCAATCTCGCTTAATGACGTCGCGAAGGAAAAGCGGATGAAGGAAGGCAGGCCGTACGAGGTGCCATCAACGGTCACCACGCCACCTTCTTCGCGCAGGAATTCCGCGACGTCGATGTCGGTCTGCAAGCGCTTTCCGGCTCGGGTGCCGCGGCCGATAAGCCCTTCCACGGAAGCGAAAACATAGAAGGCGCCCGCCGGAATATCTGACTTGATTCCGTCAATGGCATTGAGCCTTTCCACCATTCGGTTGCGGCGGGACTCGAAGACCGCGGACGCGTCGGTCACGCATTGGTAAGGCCCGTCGAGGGCGGCGGCCGCGGCCGCCTGCGCCGCTGCGCTGGCGCAGGTGGTGCTCTGGGTGATGAGCAGCACGATTGGCTTGATCAGCGCAGCCGGCCCGGCACCATAACCGATACGCCAACCGGTCATGGCGTGCGACTTCGACAGTCCATTGACCAGAAGGGTGCGATCCTGCAGCGCGGGAACAGCAGTGAGCAAAGAGCAGTACTTGGCCTGATCGTAGACAAAGTGCTCATAGATTTCGTCCGTCATGACAAGGACGTGGGGGTGTCTGAGAAGGACTTCTCCGAGCGCCTGCAATTCCTTTTCACCATAGACCGCGCCAGTGGGATTGTTGGGCGAATTCAGAATGAGCCACTTGGTCTCTGGCGTGATGGCGGCTTCAAGAGCGTCTGCACTGATCTTGAAGCCGGCGTCCGGACCGCAATGTACGATGCGCGGGACACCGCCATTGATCAGGGCCATCTCCGGGTAAGACACCCAATAGGGCGCGGGAACGATGACCTCGTCGCCTTCATTGAGGGTGGCCATGAACGCATTGAAAATGATCTGCTTGGCTCCGCATCCGACGACGATGTCAGCGGCTTCGTAGCTCAGGCCATTCTCGCGCGCCAGTTTTCGGACGATCGCAGCGCGTAGTTGCGGTGTTCCCGCCGAGGCCGTGTAGCGAGTGTGGCCGCTTTGCAGCGCTTCGACGCCAGCCGCGACGATGTGTTTCGGGGTGGGAAAATCGGGTTCCCCCACGGTGAAATCGATGACTTCGCGGCCCGCCGCGCGCATGGCGTCGGCGCGCGCTTTGGCCGCGATGCTGGCGGACGGCTTTACCTGACGGAGACGCTCGGCGAGGACTTCGGCTTGATGGCTCATATTCAATGCTCGGTGAAGGATGAATAATCGGGTGTGCGGAGGCGCCGCCGCTGCGGCGGGGGCAGAACGTGAGGAAGGCGTAGCCGACCGCTAGTGAGAGCGCAGGTCGGACAGGAAGCGCTTGGCCCGATCGCTGCTGGGGCTGCAGAAAAACTGCTCTGGCGGAGCGGATTCGATGAGGCGTCCCTGATCCATGAACCACACCCGATTGCTGACCTCTCGGGCGAAGTTCATCTCATGCGTCACGCACATCATCGTCATTCCATCGCGCGCCAGGGACTTCATCACGTTGAGCACCTCGCCCACCATTTCCGGGTCGAGCGCGCTAGTGGGTTCGTCAAAGAGCATGACGGGGGGATCCATGGCCAAGGCACGCGCGATGGCAACCCGTTGCTGCTGGCCGCCCGACAGTTGTTGAGGAAAAGCCGCCGATTTATGGGCGAGGCCGACGCGGTCGAGAAGGGCCTGGGCCTGCTCTTTCGCCTGCGCTTTGGATTTGCCGCCGACCTTGGTTGGAGCCAGGCAGATATTTTCCAATACCGATAAATGTGGGAAGAGATTGAACTGTTGGAAAACAAAGCCCACTTTCGTGCGGAACTGATTCAAGTCCACCTTGGGTCCATGCACATCGACCCCATCGAGGGTAATGGTGCCTTTCTGTATTTCTTCGAGGCGGTTGACAGTCCGGATCATCGTCGATTTGCCGGAGCCGGATGGGCCGCACACGACGACAACTTCGCCTTTGCCTACCTCTTCGGAAATGTCGGCGAGGGCGTGGTAGTCGCCATACCACTTATTGACGTTGGAGAATCGGATCATTGGCTTCACCTGAAAGGAGGACAACCGCGCCCTGGCGGCGTCGGTTAATGCGCTTCTCGATCTCCTTCGCGGTACGCGTCAGCGAATAACACACGAGGAAGTAGATGACTGAAAGGGTAAGGAAGACTTGCAGCGGCTTGACCAGCAGCGCGGAGTTGACCTGGTTGGCTGAATAGGTGAGCTCGTGCACGCTGATGACATAGCCGATCGATGTCTCTTTGATGGTCGAGACAAACTGGCTGATGAGGCTGGGCAGCATGTTGTAGAGCGCCTGGGGCATGATCACGTAGAACATCGTGCGTGCGTAGCCCAGGCCGAGCGAGCGTGATGCTTCCCGTTGCCCGTCCGGAAGCGCTTCAATGCCGGCACGTACGATTTCCGACATGTAGGCGGCCTGGTAGATGACCAGGGTGACGGTCAGTGTCGTGAACGCGCTCACCGTTCTGCCTATCAACGACGGCACCAGGAAGTAGCTCCAGAAGACCAGCATCACCAGGGGGATGCCGCGAATGACGTAGACCAACACCGTGCTTGGTACGCGCAGGACAAGAAACGGAGAGAGACGGCAGAGCGCCAAGGCGATGCTCAGGGGAAATGCCAGAGCCAGTCCAAGAACGGAGAGGATCAGCGTCAGGACCACCCCCCCCAGGGGGCCGTTGGGGTATTGGCCGATGAGCAAACTGGGCAATTGCGTTGTCAGGATTTCCCACATGGCTAGCGTCCCGGTGTCTGAAGTTTACGGGCCGCCATCGCGCCCAAACCCATCAGGGCAAGCGAGACCATCAGGTAGAAGACGGTACCGATGAAATAGGATTCGAACGTGCGAAAGGTCTGGTTTTCCATTTCGCGCACCACATAGGTCATCTCGGCCGCACCGAGTGCCATGGCCAGGCTGGTGTTCTTGAACAGGATGACAGTGTGATTGATGAAGGGCGGCAGCGCCGTGCGCATCGCCTGCGGCAAAATGACGTAGCGCATCGTCTTGAGAAAGCTCAGGCCCAGGGAACGCGAGGCTTCCTGTTGTCCGGGGTGAATCGCACGCAGACCGCTGCGCACGTCTTCGCAGAAATAGGCGGACATGCACAGGCCGATGGCGATCGACGCGAATATCATTTCGCCGTTGTTGGCGTTGACCCAGCGCTGCATGGCGTCCGGCAGCAGGGTGGGAATGCCGAAATACCAGAGGAACAGGTGCGCAAGCATCGGTACGTTCTGCTGGTAGGCAACCCATCCTGCCACCCCGCGTTCGGCGATCGGGTTTCCTGTCACGCGGATCGTGGCCAGGACAACGCCAAGAACGACGGCCATAATCCAGCTCGCTGCCGTAAGAATGGCGGTGTAGCGCATTCCCGCGAGCAAGTGGCCAAGGTACGGCTCTGTCAGGATTGGACTGAAGTTCAAAGTGATGGCCATGGCCGCCTCGAATGTGAGTTGGATTCAGCCGCCGATCTTCTCGGTCTTGAAGTCCCGTTCCATCTTGTAGATGGTCGCCGAGCCCAGCCATTTATTGAAGATCTGGGCGGACTCACCCGACGCCTCCATTGCGTCCAGTGCGCCATTCACAGCCTGCTCGAACGCGGGTTCGTTCTTGCGCATGCCCAGGCCCCAATATTCGCGGCCCACGGGCGGCTTCAAGACTTCAATGACCGAACCGTTCCCGAGTTTCGAGATGAAGCGCTTCATCAACGATTCGGAAAGCACATAGCCATCCACCTTCCCTTGGGCGAGCGCTGTGAACGCGGACGGCGCGTCGTCATAGCTGACCAGGGAAACGGTGGGCAGTACCTTCTGCATCATCGGGATGTTGCTGGAGCCCTTGATGGTGGCGACACGCTTTCCTGCCAGATCATCCCGGCTCTTGAATGCGCCTGTCTTGGCCGCTATCGATTGATTGCTGACGAAATAGGATTTCGAGAAGGCGATCTGCTCGGCGCGCGTGGGGTTGTAGCCCAGCACGGCGGCCAGTATGTCGACCCGGCTTTGCGTCAGCTCTGGGATGCGCGCCTCGAGTGAGATGACGTTGACCTGCGCCTTGACGCCGAGGTGTTTGGCCACGCCCTTGCAGAAGTCGATGTCGTACCCCACCACTTCCCGGGTGCCGGTGTCTTGGTATGCAAATGGTTCGAGCGTTCCGACGACACCGCAGGTGAGCACGCCTTTGGACTTTACGTCGCTTAACTGATCGGCATGGGCGCTGGAGACACCCAATGCTGCAACGGTGAGAGACAGCGAGGAGACAAGTTTGATGAGATTCATGTTCGCCTTCTTTGATGGGAGTGGTGGAGCGCCCGGCGTTTGCCGCGGAAACCCGCATCGACGGGGCAAGGAAATTGTCCGCCACGGTTTTTCTTCTTAAAAGTGATATTTCCTGATTGAAAATAGATCCAAAATGCGATGAAACGTAGGGGAGAACGCTAGGCCCCCCTCGACGAAACGCACGCCAATGTTGCGCGGGATTAGTTTTTTCCGAGCCGCCGTTAGGGGTAAACCTGAGCGATAGATACCCGTTCGGAATATTCTTGGCAGAGAAAAATTCTATTTGTTCATGACGGCACGGCTGATAAATTGAACCCGCTCAATAACAATTGCCAAAGGGGTTCACAGTGTTTTCTCGTCGTCTATTTCTCAAGTTCGGTGGCGCAGGCGTGGTGGCCGCCAGCATGCCCGTGTTGCGTGCTCATGCGGCAGACGGTCCGGTACGTATCGTCATTCCCGGACCGCCGGGCGGGGGAGCCGACGCTATTGCAAGAATCGTCGCGGAGCAACTCGGCACCAGGATCAATCAGACGGTAATCGTCGAGTCGAGGCCGGGTGCGTCTGGCTTGATTGCAAGCAATTTCGTGCGCGGGCAGGCGCCTGATGGCAAGGTGCTTTACCTGAGTTCTGCTTTTCTTGCCGTCGCGCCCGCCGTCGAGCCAGAGATTCACAAATTCAATCCGGCGACCGAGTTCACGCCTATCGCGCGCCTGGCACTCAATACCAGCCTCCTCATCGCGAACAACAATCTGCCGGTCAAGACGTTTCCCGAGTTTCTCGCTTACGCGAAGGCGAATCCCGGCAAGGTGCGCATAGGGACGGGCGGCCAAGGCACCACAGGTCATCTGGCCGCGGCATTTCTTGCCAAGGCCACGGGTATCGAATTCATTGTTGTCCACTACAAGGGGTCGGCGCCGGCAAACCAGGATCTGATGGGCGGCTTCATCGACGCAAAATTCGATAACCTGGCTTCCACACGTTCGGTTCTGGAGTCGGGCAAGGTCAAGATCATTGGGGCAAGCAGCAAGGAGCGCTCGCCGCTATATCCGGATTTGCCGACGTTGAACGAATTCGTGCCCGGGCTTCAGCTGGACGATTTCTTCGTCATCGTGGCGCCCAAGGGGATGGCGCAAGACCAGGCAGACGCGCTGAGTAAAAACCTGGCCGAAATCGTCACGCTTGCGGAGGTACAAAAGAAGTTGCGTGATCAATTGGGGGCAGTCGGTGCGCCCCTGGACGGACCACGGACCGGTGCGTTCATCCAGGAGGTCTACGATCGGACCCGCCATTGGACGGTTGACCTCAATATTTCCGCGTAACACGCCGCTCGGCAAAGGATGAGTAACTGTATGAAGATTGTCGTCTGCGGATTCGCGCACGAGACCAACTCTTTCGCGCCTGGACTGACCGAGTGGGAAGCTTTCTCCGAGACGGCGGGCAGGCCCGTCGCGATGGAGGGCGCCGAGGCAAAGGCGATGCTGCAGGGTCAGAAGGTGCCGGCGTCGGGGTTCCTGGCCGCGGCGGCCGAACGGGGCTGGGCGGTGACGTGCGGACTGTGGTGTTCGGCGGAGCCATCGGGATATATCTCCGCGGCGGCCTTCGCCCATATCTGTGACGCTATCGTCGGTGCTTGCGAGAGGGACGCGGACGCCGTGTATCTGGATCTGCATGGAGCAGCCATGGCTGAGGGATATGACGACGCGGAAGGTGAACTATTGACGCGAATCCGCCGTGCCGTGGGTGACGGCGTCCCGATTGTCGGAAGCCTGGATCTGCACGCGAACATGACCGCGACCATGCTGGAAGCGGCCGATGCCCTGGTAGCGTTTCGCACTCACCCGCATGTCGATCAGATCGCGACCGGCAGAAGGGCCGCCGAGCTGTTGGCACGACGGTTGGAACGCGGCCGCAAGGAGCCGCTGGCAGCCGATCGCCTTCCTTACTTGATCTGCGCATCCGCCCAGCCGACTACGCGCGAGCCGGCCGGCACGATATACCGGAGACTGGCCGAGATCGACGCACGATATGGCACGATTTCGAATTTCTGCATGGCTTTCCCGTGCTCTGACTTCGAGGGATGCGGGCCGCGCGCCTGGTCCTACGGCGAGCGGGCCGAGGATGCGCTTGGAGACCTGATGGCGCTGATTGCGGATCCCGCGCAGTGGCGTTATGACTCCCCGCCCATGGACCTTGCCGTCGATCGGGCATTGCAACGTGCCGAAGTGTCGGCGCGTCCCATCGTCATCGCGGATACGCAGGACAATCCGGGCGCTGGCGGTACAGGAAACACGACCGGCGCCATTCGGGCATTGTTGGAGGCGGGTGCGGGCGCGCGCTTTCCGGCAAGCGTCGCGGTTGCCGTCATGTACGATCCGGCCTGCGCCAAGGCAGCCGCGGCCGCGGGCACGGGAAGTCGCGTCACGTTGCGGCTGGGCGCTGCGGTTCCAGTATTCGATGGCGTCAGCGACGAGCCGCTCGAAGCCACCTTTACCGTGCGCGCGGTGTCCGACGGAAAACTGGTCTTCAAAGGGCCGAAGAATAATGGATTCGTGGCCGAACACGGGACGACGGTATGCCTTGAGCTGGACGGCATTCTGATCGTGGTCGCCAGTGCAAGAATCGCGGCGCAGGATCGGGAGCAATTCCGGGTCGTCGGTATCGAGCCGGAGGCGATGAAAATCCTGGTGGTCAAGAGTTCGAATCACTTCCGCGCAGACTTTGAGCCGCTCGTGGAAGAGGTTGGCACCGATGTCATCGTGGCTAAAGCCAAGGGGGCATTCGCTGTCGATCCGGCGGATCTCCCATGGCAGAAACTGCCAAGCTGGATTCGCCGTAGGCCCTAGCGGTTGCCTGCAAGCCCGCGCTGTCACGGTCACGGGCTGCCACCGCAATCACATCAATGCCCCAGCACCCGCAACTCCCACGACGTGACTTCGCTGCGCGGCAAACGGTTCATGATGTCTATGACCTGCAAGGTCCAGGCCCCGCGGGCGGATTCGTCGAGAAAAGCATTGCTCGCCGTCAGATCTATCGAAAAGGATTCGCCATCCAGGTCCTTCAGATATGTCAGCGCCGGCAGGACGATGCTCTTGGTGCCGGAAGGTGACGTCAATTGGATCTGCAGTCCGTATGGGATCTTGTGAGTGGTGCGCAAGCGCAGTTGTACGGTTTCGATCGCGACATCATTGTGAAAGACGATGGGCGCGCCCACGGGATCAGGCGTACTGGCAAGCGCGACAGGTGTGTCGAGCGCCCAGGTTTCGAGCCAGCCGCTGTCGCGCAGCGGCCCCAGCAGGGTGTGCCGGCGCGCCGCCTCCACGGCCGCGGTGGCGTCGACCAGACCGAAGCCGTACCAGTTACTGAACGCATGTCCCGCGGCATTGGTCACCCAGCCGTCGTCCAGCCGCAACCCGTCGAAATCGATTTTTCCCTGCTCCGGATCCACCTTGCGCGCCGTGGTGGCGAGAATGTATTTGATGTCGCGCCAGGTCAAGGCCGGGTTGGCCTGCAACATCAATGCGGCAACACCCGTGACGGTAGCCGCGGCGGCCGATGTGCCATTGGCTTGCGCGGTGTAGTTGCCGGTGGGGTCGATCTCGGACTCGCCGCCACGATCCAGGCGATTGCGCGGCTCCATGTCGGATAAGTCGCGATTGGTACCGAAACTCAGCCCCGACGCGTCCGTTGTGACGATGGCCGGGCTGAACATCCGCGTGTCATAGGCCAGGCCCGTCATGGCGTTTTCATAGCCTTGTTCTCCGCCCAATCCTGACACCCAAAGCACTGAACCCGTCGTGGAATAGGAAGCCTTTTTACCGAGCGCGTTCAGCGCACCTACCGTGATGACTTGCGCTTCCGCATGTTTTCGGTCGGTTGCTGCGTTTATGCAACCGATGCCGGTTCCCCGCGTCGCATCCCGGCATTTGTCCTCGTCCAGGTCGATATGGTGCCTGGCCAGGAATCCATTGCCGGCGGACTTGATGAGGGCTGCGCCGCCGCGCGGCTCCACATCACCGTTTCGTTCTCCAGGCCCGCTGTAAGGCTTGAAAGAAGGCAGGCCAATTCCACGGCTTTCGTTGTATAGCCGAGGCGGCGGCGCCTGGCCTGCGTCAGGCGAGAGCAGATCGACGATGGTCGCCCCCGGAGCTACGCCGCGACCACCTCTACCATTGCCGGCCACCGCGGCAATGATGCCCGCCATCTGGGTGGCGTGTGAACTCATATACACCGGAGCCACCGGATCACGCGCAAACAGATTGGCGGCAAGGTCCTCATGGACAACATCGATGCGTCCGCTTTCCACGAGGGCGACGACAACACCTTTACCCGTGATGCCCTGCTCATGCAATGTGCCGATATTTAGATCGATACCCGCGGTGGGCAGCGTATCTCCCAATACGCGCTCGCCTGTGTTCTTCAGATGCCATTGATATTGATACAAGGGGTCGTCCAGCACCGGCGGTTGCGCGGCTTGCGCCAGCGCCAGCATGGACGGCGCTTTTGCATCAGAGGCCGGGCCGCCACCGGCGATGCCGGCGGACCCGATCGCTGTCGCGAGGGGGGATGAAATAGTAGTCATGTGTGTGAGATAGAGAACCTGATGAATCGAACGAAACACTGCAACGGCGTGCCTGTGCCGCTGGAATGCTCCATGACCGGTAATCGTTACTCTGTCTGTTACCTGGCAGGGCAACTTTGCTCTAGTCTCACAAAGCAGAATTGCGTTCCCTCATCCGCGAAGAAAGCTGGATAACAATGTCCCTGCGCACGCAGATCCCGGCAGGCTTGGACATCATCCCGATACCCCACTAGAATCGAGCGCATGTCCTTCGTGTCCACCGCATACGCAACAGCAGCACAAGCCGGGTCGCCAACGCGACCGGCGCGTATGCGCGCACGCTCGCCGCGGGCAGCTTTGCCCCGTACGGTTTCGCCGTGGGCGGCCTTGCCCCGAGCGAACAAACCCGGACCGGCTTGCGCGGCTCTTGCCGCACATGCCTGAGCCCGGCGACCGCCACCCCTTTTTTCCACACGTGCAGTTCTCCAGGTCGTCGGGCCCATTCCCGCGCAAGGACCTGTCGTGCCCGCCCCAGTGCCGGCGGCACGGCCATGAAGGAGTGACACATGCAAACCGCCACCAATGATCGCGTCTTGACCGATCTCGACCATGCACGCCTGAACGGCATGCTCGAACGCTTGCCGGCCGATGGCTTGTCCCAGGACGTCGAGGATGCCGCCTATGACCTCATCGATTCCGCGGTGACCGTGCCCGTGCACCTGATCGACTCGGATATCGCCACGATGCGCTCGCGCCTGAAGCTGCAAGGCGACCAGGGCGACGATATGGTGATCACGCTGGTGTACCCGCCCGAAAGCGATGCGGCCACCGGGCGTATTTCCGTTCTTTCACCGCTGGGCCTGGCCATCATCGGCCATCGGGTCGGCCAGCCCATACGCTGGCAGGGGCCGGACCGTGTTGCCCACCGGGCCACCCTTGCGGAGATCCTGTACCAGCCGGAGGCCGCGCGGGATTTCGGCACTTGACGCGTGCCACGATGGCGCCCGACGCCCGACGCCCGACCCGGCCCGGCGCGTGGTGCATGCGTGGCGTGCTCCCGTCAGCCCGCCCGCGGTTCGGCTGCCAACGACTCCTCCATCAGCCACTGCCGGAAGGCCTGCAGGGTAGGGAGGTTGGATTTCGTCTCGGGATAGCAAAGGTAATAGCCCTGGCGCGCGCGGATGGGCAGGTCGATCAAGGCCGCCAGCTTGCCGTCGCGCAGCTCGTCCTCGATCAGGCAACGGGGGATCAGGGCGATGCCGAAGCCGGCCGCGGCGGCCTGCGACAGCAGGTTGTACTGATCGAAGCGTGCGCCTTCCCGCGCGCGCCGGGTGTCACAGCCTGCCTGGGCAAACCAGTCGGTCCACCCCTCCAAGGCCGACGTGTGATGCATCAGAGGGTGCTTCAGCAGGTCCTGCGGCGTCTTGCAGGGGTGGGGAAACAGCTTGGGGCTACCCACGGGCACCACGTCGCGCCCGACGATATAGTCCGCGCCGCTGCCGGGCCAGTATCCTTCCCCGAAGCGCACGGCGGCATCCAGTTCCGGCGCCGAGAAGTCATAACCCTTGATATGCGGAAGGAACTCGACATGGATGTCGGGCCGCTGCCGCATGAAACCAGACAAGCGCGGGATCAGCCAGCGCGCGCCAAAGGTAGGCATGCTGGTCAAGTGCAGCATGCCACCCTGGCCCTGATGGGAAATCAGCTCCAGCGTGGCCGCTTCGATCTGCCCCAGCCCGACCTGGATCTTCGCCAGGTAGAGCCGCCCGGCCTCGGTCAATACCAGGCCATGCCGGAGCCGCAGGAATAGTTCGACCCCGACGAAGCGCTCCAGTTGCTTGACCTGTTTGCTCACGGCCCCCTGCGTGACCGACAGCTCCTGCGCGGCACGCGTGAAACTGCCATGGCGGGCGGCCATTTCGAAGGCTTGCAGGTCGGTGAGGGAAGGGCAGAGCCGGCGCATGGAAACAAGGCCTGGGAGAACGGGATCTAAGAAAGATCTGTGATGAGGTATGAAATTAAGTCATAGCATACGGAGAATTCTTCGTTTGCACAATTTGTTGCGAAAGCCAAGAATCGGCGGGTTCGCAAATTGCCGACATCTTCATAGAACGCTATCCATCAAGGGATCCCATGCTTCTCAAGCAACGCCTCCTGGGCCTGACCGCCGTTGCCGCCGTCATCGCGCCCGTCCTCGCCGCCGTGCCTGCACTGGCCCACGCCGATGACGCCTATCCCAGCAAGCCCATTCGCCTGATCGTGCCGTTTCCCCCCGGCGGCACCACCGACATCGTCGGCCGCCTGTTCGCCGACAAGCTGGGCCGTGAGCTGAACCAGACCGTCATCGTGGAAAACCGCGGTGGCGCCGGTGGCTCCATCGGCAGCGCGGCTATCGCCAATGCCGCTCCGGACGGCTACACCCTGGGTATCGCCACCGCCAGCACCCACGGCATCAACCCCGCCGTGTACGCCAAGCTGCCCTTCGATGCCGAGAAGGATTTCACGCCCATCACCAACCTGGCCGCCGTGCCCAACATCATGGCCATCAACCCCAAGGTTGGCGCCAAGAACATGGCCGAATTCATCAAGCTGGCCAAGAGCGAGCCGGGCAAGCTGACGTACGCGTCGGCCGGTAACGGTTCGGTTTCGCACATGATGGGCGAGCTGTTCAAGATGGCATCGGGCACCAATCTGGTTCACGTGCCTTACCGCGGCGTCGGTCCCGCGCTGAACGACGTGCTGGCTGGCCAGGTCGATGTCATGTACGACAACCTGCCTTCCACGCTGCCCCACGTGCAGGCCAACCGCCTGATCGCCATGGCCGTGGCCGCACCGCAGCGCGTCAAGGCCCTGCCGGATGTGCCGACGTTCGCCGAAGTCGGCCTGCCCGCCGTCAATGACGCGTCGTGGTTCGGCCTGATCGGTCCGGCCAAGCTGCCCAAGGCCGTGGTCGACAAGCTGAACGCCGCCGTTGCCAAGGTCGAAGCCGAGGATGACGTGAAGGCCCGCCTGGAAGGCTTGGGCGCCGCGCCGGCCAATAACACGCCGGACGAGTTCGCCAAGCAGATCGCTGCTGAAATCGCCAAGAACAAGCGTGTGGCCGCCGAAGCCCACGTCAAGGTCGACTGACCGTAACAACGGGCCGCTGGGCAGGTGCCCGCGGCCGCGCCCGGACTTCTTCGCCCGGCGGCCCGTTTTTCAGAATACGTATTGCCTTCATCATGCTGAAATCCCAGCCGCTCTCCTACCGCCTTCATGCGCCGACCGACTACCCGGCGGCCGCCACTTCCTCCCCGCTGGTGCTCGATTCGCCGCACAGCGGCACCACGTATCCTCCTGACTTCGCGCCCGCCATCGACTTCGGCGCGCTGCGTACCGCGGAAGACACCTGGATCGACGACCTGTGGAGCGGGGCGCTGGAGATCGGCGTGCCCATGGTGGCGGCGTCTTTCCCGCGCGCTTATATCGACGCCAACCGTGCCGCCGATGAAATCGACGCGTTGCTGCTGGATGCGCCTTGGGACGGCCCGGTCAACGAGACCGGCAAGGTCAAGCTGGGCAAGGGCCTGATCTGGCGCATGCTGGACGACGGCACTCCGCTGTACCAGCGCAAGCTGAGCGTGGCCGAAGTGCACCACCGCATCGACGCTTGCTGGAAGCCTTATCACGAAGCCGTGGGTCAGCTGCTGGATGCCGCCCATCAGCGCTTCGGCAAGGTCTGGCACATCAACTGCCATTCGATGCCCAGCGTGGCAGGGGCCTACGCGACCGACAAGCCTGGCCTGGTCCATCCCGACTTCGTCCTGGGTGATCGCGATGGCAGCACCAGCGCGCCGGAGTTCCGCCAATTCGTGGCGGCATGGCTGCGTGAAAAGGGCTACAACGTGACCGAGAACGATCCTTACAAGGGCGTCGAGCTGGTGCGTGCGTTCGGCGATCCGGCGGCTGGCCGCCACAGTCTGCAGATCGAAGTCAATCGCAAGCTCTATATGGATGAAGTCACGTTGCGTCCGCACGAAGGCTATGCGCGTCTGCAGGCCGACCTGGCCGGCTTGAGCGCCGCGCTGGTGGCCTGGATGCGCGGTCAGATCGCCTGACTCCGCATGACTGCCGGGGTGCCGCATGAGCCCCGGCCAGCGCGGTTTGGTCTTGCCTTTCGGGGACCCCTGAACTGATGTTGATGTCGCGCATGTTGCGATTCAGGACAGGGCGTTTTCAGGCCGTGAAACTGGCGATGACGCCCCGATACATGTTGGCGCGCGCAATGTTGACCACGCAAAAAATTCCCGATTACACTTGGCGCGCGAGATATTCAAGCGACGCGGTCCTTAGTTCTATTTGTCGCCGTCACAGGTACCTGTAGTTGCCGATTTCCACTTCCTTGATAATCTGGCATCCTCTCGTTCATATTTTTGGGGTGGCAATATGGCAACCGGTATCGTGAAGTGGTTTAACGCGGAAAAGGGCTATGGCTTCATCGTTCCTGACGATGGCAGCAAGGATCTGTTCGTGCACTTCTCGGAGATTCGCACCGAAGGGTTCAAAACTCTGCAGGAAAACCAGCGCGTCAGCTTCGAAATTGACAAGAATGGTCCGAAAGGGCCTTCGGCGAAGAACATCCAGGTCCTGTAATTCCCACGACCCGGCGACTAGGGAAACAAGCCCCGCATGCTTAAACATGTGGGGCTTTGTCCATTCCGGGCTTCGTTCATTCCAGGCATTCTTCATCCCGGACATTCTTCAGCCCGGGCTTCAATGCTTGTTCTTCCCCTCCGCGTCTTCCGCCAGGTGCGGCACCACGATAAGCCGGTCGACCAGCGCAATACCAATGGCGGAGAGGATGAACACGCAATGGATGATGGTCTGCCACATCACCCCTGTTGACGTGTAGCGGCTGGTGGCGCTGTCCAGGTTGCCTGCCTCGATGAAGGTGCGCAGCAGGTGGATGGACGAGATGCCGATGATGGCCATGGCCAGCTTGACCTTGAGCACGCTGGCATTGACGTGGCTCAGCCATTCGGGCTGATCCGGATGGTTTTCCAATCCCAGGCGCGACACGAAGGTCTCGTAGCCGCCCACGATCACCATCACCAGCAGGTTCGAAATCATCACCACGTCGATCAGGCCCAGCACGATCAGCATGATCTCCTGCTCGCCGAAGCTGGTGGCGTGGCTCACCAGATGCCAGAGCTCCTTGACGAACAGCAGCACGTAAACGCCCTGGGCGACGATCAGGCCCAGGTAGAGCGGCAGTTGCAGCCAGCGCGAACTGAAAATGATCGCCGCCAGGGGATGCAGTCGGGTCGAGGGGGGAGATGCCATATGTGTATTCAGCCTTTCTGGGGGAGTATCGATGCCAGGGTGGCGCGCGTCCGCCCTGGCGCGGCCGACAGTTTTCTGTAAGCCGTGCTGGGCGGATTCTATCAAGCGGCCGGCGAAAATTTTTCGATCCACAGGCTAAATGGATCAGGAAAACGGAGTAGCACCGCGCCATATTTATTTCACGTCGTTAGGTAACTAATCTCGCAACGGTAAGTTAATCAAATGTAAATAAATTTGAAATTGGGAGATATTGTGTAGCCGAAGTGGATCAAACACCTGTCCCCATCAATAGAATCTGCGCTCAGCCCGATTGGGGCACGGGAGTGGGAGCCCAAAAAAATGAACAAGACCGTCAAATACGTCGCCATTATTTCCGCCGCCTGCGCGGCTTTCGCCGTGCGTCCTGCACTGGCCTTCGACATCGGCGGTTTGGTCGGCGCCGGCAGCAAGATGGTGCAGGCAGCCACGTTGAGCGATGCCGACATCAAGACGCTGTCCGACAAGGCCTGCGCCCAAAGCGACAAACAGGAAAAACTGGCGGCCCCCGGCAGCAAGTACGACGTGCGCGTGCAGAAGCTGGGTAAGCAACTGGGCAACAACATCAACGGCCAGCCGGTCAATTACAAGGTCTACATCACCAAGGACGTCAATGCCTGGGCCATGGGCAATGGCTGCATCCGTGTCTACAGCGGCCTGATGGACATGATGACCGACGACGAACTGCTGGGCGTGATCGGCCACGAAATGGGTCACGTGGCGCTGGGCCATAGCAAGAAGGCCATGCAGACCGCCTATACCGTCTCGGCTGCGCGCGATGCGGCATCGGCCGCCGGCGGCGCCACGGTTGCGGCCTTGAACAGCTCGCAACTGGGCGATCTGACCGAAAAATTCGTCAATGCGCAGTTCTCGCAGTCCCAGGAAAGCGCCGCCGACGACTATTCGTTCGATCAGTTGAAGGCGCGCGGCCTGCAGACCCAGGGCCTGGTCACGGCCTTCCAGAAGTTGGCCAAGCTGGACGGCGGCAAGAGCGACATGATGAGCTCGCACCCCTCGTCGACCAAGCGCGCGGAACATATCCAGCAGCGTATCGCCAGCAACAAGTAAGCAGGTTCGGGCAGGCAGTCCCGGCCTTGCGCGCCGGTCTTGCCGCGGTGCCGGGGCGTGGGTTCCACCTTGGTCCCATCACGATCCCGTCCCGGCCCCACGCCGGTCCTGTATCCGGCCCGCGAATCGGGGCCATCAAGCCGCTCGGCCCCCCGCCATGGGGGGCTTTTCTTTTTCCGGTAAAATGGGCGGTTGATTCTTGACCCACCTTCGTCCATTCACTCGCAATATAGGTCTTTTCTAATGCAGCCTGTGGTTGAAACCCTCTCCGGCCTGGAGCGCCGCGTCGATCTGTCCGTTCCTCTGGCAGACGTCGAAAAAGAAGTTCAGGCGCAATTGAAGCGCGTTGCGCGTACCGCCAAGGTACCCGGTTTCCGTCCCGGCAAAGCGCCTCTGGCCATGCTCGAGCGCAGCCACGGCCCTGGCATCCGCTATGACGTCATCAATTCCTTGGTTGGCCGTGCTTTCGAGCAGGCCGTCGACGGCGCGCAACTGCGCATCGCCGGCTCGCCCAAGCTGGAACCCAAGACTGAAGGCGTGGCCGATGACGCGCTGGCCTTCAGCGCCACGTTCGAGGTCTATCCTGAAGTCGCGTTGCCCGACCTGGGCGCGCTGACCGTCACCCGTTATGAAAGCCCCGTGGGCGACGCCGAAGTCGACCGCACGCTGGACGTCCTGCGTAAGCAGCGCGCCACCTACGAAGCCCGCGAAGGCCGCGCCGCCCAGGATGGCGATCGCGTGACCCTGGACTTTGCCGGCACCATCGACGGCGTGCCGTTCGAAGGCGGCAAGGCGGAAGACTTCCCCTTCGTGCTGGGCCAGGGCCGCATGCTGCCCGAGTTCGAAGCCGCCGCGACCGGCCTGAAGGCTGGCGAAACCAAGGTGTTCCCGCTGGCTTTCCCGGCTGACTACCAAGGCGTCGAAGTGGCCGGCAAGACCGCCGAGTTCACCATCACGGTCAAGGAAGTCGCCGAAGCCGTGCTGCCTGTCGTCGATGCCGAGTTCGCCAAGTCGCTGGGCCAGGCCGAAGGCGATGTCGAAAAGCTCAAGGCCGACATCCGCGGCAACGTCGAACGCGAAGCCAAGGTGCGCGTACAAGGCCGCACCAAGACCAGCGTCATGGACGCCCTGGTCGAGGCCGCCAAGTTCGACGTGCCCAAGGCCCTGATCGACAGCGACGTGGAAACCCGTGTCGCCGCCGCTCGCGAGGAATTGAAGCAGCGTGGCATTCCCAATGCCGAGTCGGTGCCGATCCCGCCGGAAGCCTTCAGCACCGAATCCGAGCGCCGCGTGCGCCTGGGCCTGCTGGTGTCCGAACTGGTCAAGCAGAACAGCCTGCAAGCCAAGCCGGAACAGGTGCGTACGCGCATCGAAGAGTTTGCCCAGAACTACGAAGAACCGGCCCAGGTCGTCAGCTATTACCTGGCTGACCGTCAGCGCCGCGCCGAAATCGAGGCGATCGTCGTGGAAGACAATGTGGTGGCACATGTGCTCGAAAAGGCCAAAGTGACCGACGAGCAACTGCCTTTCGATCAGTTGATGGGGATGGCTTGATGGAAAGATTTACCGATTTCTATGCGGCAATGCACGGCGGCGCTTCGGTGACGCCGACTGGCCTGGGCTACATCCCCATGGTCATCGAGCAGTCGGGGCGCGGCGAGCGCGCCTACGACATCTATTCGCGCCTGCTGCGCGAACGCGTCATCTTCCTGGTCGGGCCTGTCAACGACAACTCGGCCAACCTCGTCGTCGCGCAGCTGCTGTTTCTGGAGTCGGAAAATCCTGATAAGGACATCTCGTTCTATATCAACTCGCCGGGCGGATCGGTGTACGCGGGCATGGCCATCTACGACACGATGAATTTCGTGAAACCGGATGTGTCCACCCTGTGCACCGGTTTGGCGGCCAGCATGGGCGCTTTCCTGCTGGCGGCGGGCAAGAAGGGCAAGCGTTATTCGCTGCCCAATTCCCGCATCATGATTCACCAGCCCTCGGGCGGTGCGCAGGGCCAGGCTACCGACATCCAGATCCAGGCGCGCGAGATCCTGGATCTGCGTAGCCGCCTGAACCGCATCCTGTCCGAAAACACCGGACAGCCCATCGAACGCATCGAAATAGACACGGAGCGTGACAACTTCATGTCCGCGGAAGATGCGGTATCGTATGGACTCGTCGACAAGGTCCTGAACTCGCGTTCGGAAGAGCGTTAAGGTTTTCCGCGGGTCCTGGATCAAGCCGTCATATTTTTCGAGCCAGCGTAGCGCGGGCAGCCGTTGATTCGGCTGCTCGCCGTCACCAGAGATATTTATGCCTGAAAAAAAGGGATCGGCAGACGCAAAGGTCCTGCACTGCTCATTCTGCAATAAGAGCCAACACGAAGTCCGCAAGCTGATTGCGGGGCCGTCGGTGTTCATTTGCGATGAGTGCATAGACCTCTGCAACGACATCATTCGTGAAGAGGCACAGGCCACGGCACGGGCGGCTATCCGCTCTGAATTGCCCACGCCGGCCGAAATCAAAACTTTCCTCGACCAGTATGTGATCGGCCAGACCGGCCCGAAGCGCTTGCTGGCGGTCGCGGTGTACAACCACTACAAGCGCATCCGTCACGGTGAACTGAAGGGTGACGAGGTCGAGCTGTCCAAGAGCAATATTCTTCTGATCGGACCTACCGGTTCGGGCAAGACGCTGCTGGCGCAGACGCTGGCGCGCATGCTCAATGTGCCCTTCGTCATGGCTGATGCGACCACGCTGACTGAAGCGGGTTACGTCGGTGAGGACGTCGAAAACATCATTCAGAAGCTGTTGCAGAACTGCAATTACGAGGTCGAGAAGGCGCAGCGCGCCATCATCTACATCGACGAAATCGACAAGATTTCACGCAAGTCCGACAACCCGTCCATCACGCGCGACGTGTCGGGCGAGGGCGTGCAGCAGGCTTTGCTGAAGCTGATCGAAGGTACGGTTGCGTCGGTGCCGCCGCAAGGGGGCCGCAAGCATCCGAACCAGGATTTCGTGCAGGTCGATACCACCAACATCCTCTTCATCGTCGGCGGCGCTTTCGATGGCCTGGAAAAGGTGATTCGCGACCGTACGGAGAAGTCGGGCATTGGTTTCTCGGCATCGGTGCGGGCCAAGTCCGAGCGCGGTGTCGGCGAACTGTTCAGCGAAGCCGAGCCGGAAGATCTGATCAAATTCGGCCTGATTCCCGAATTGGTCGGCCGTCTGCCGGTGGTCGCCACCCTGGACGAACTGGACGAAGCTGCCCTCGTGCAGATTCTCACCGAACCCAAGAATGCGTTGCTGAAACAGTTCCAAAAGCTGTTTGCGATGGAAGGGGCGGAACTGGATGTGCGTCCGATGGCTCTAAAGGCTATTGCACGTAAGGCGCTCAAGCGCAAAACCGGTGCCCGCGGCCTGCGTTCCATCCTGGAGTCGGCTTTGTTGGACACCATGTACGAGTTGCCTTCACAAGGCAACGTCAGCCGAGTCGTTTTGGATGACAACGTCATCGACGGTGATGGCCAGCCGCTGCTCATCTATGCGGATGAGGCCAGTCAGCCTGCCAAGCCGGAACGTGGCGAAGTCCGCGACGCGGCTGCTTGAGTTCCTCTCATGTGAAAAACCCGTAGTGCGTCTACGGGTTTTTTCATTCATTTTGCCGGGGTGGGGCCGCGGGCTTGAAAATTAAGCTATCGTTCCCATATCGGTCGTAACTGATGTTTGACAGGATCGTTCCTACGGGCACGCCGATAGCATCTCCGACTGTCATACCGAGGAATACTCTATGTCTGGTACGCAGACCCTGCCTTCCGAACCTATCGACCTGCCACTGTTGCCGTTGCGCGATGTAGTCGTGTTTCCGCACATGGTCATTCCTCTGTTCGTGGGACGTCCCCGCTCGATTCGGGCGTTGGAAGTCGCCATGGAAGCCGGCAAGAGCATCATGCTGGTTGCGCAGAAATCCGCTGGCAAGGATGATCCTTCGCCCGAGGATGTCTACGAAATTGGATGCGTCGCCGGTATTCTTCAAATGCTCAAGCTGCCCGACGGCACCGTCAAGGTGTTGGTCGAGGGTTCGCAGCGCGCACGCATCACCCGCATCGAGGACGTCGATTCGCATTTCACGTGCGAAGTCGTGCCCATCGAGCAGGATGCTTCCCAAGGCTCGGAAACCGAAGCCTTGCGCCGCGCCATCGTGGCCCAGTTCGAGCAATACGTAAAACTGAATAAAAAGATTCCGCCTGAGATTTTGACCTCGCTGGCGGGTATCGACGATGCCGGCCGCCTGGCCGATACCATTGCCGCGCATCTGCCGCTCAAGCTCGAGCAGAAGCAGAAGATGCTGGAAATCTTCGGCACCGCCGAGCGTCTGGAAGGTCTGCTGACCCAGCTGGAAACGGAAATCGACATTCTGCAGGTCGAGAAGCGCATCCGCGGCCGCGTCAAGAAGCAGATGGAGAAGAGCCAGCGCGACTACTACCTGAACGAACAGGTCAAGGCCATCCAGAAGGAACTGGGTGAAGGCGAAGAGGGCGCTGACATCGAGGAGCTCGAAAAGAAGATCCTCGCTGCCCGCATGCCCAAGGACGCGCGCAAGAAGGCCGATTCCGAGCTGAAGAAGCTCAAGTTGATGTCGCCCATGTCGGCTGAGGCCACCGTGGTGCGCAACTACATCGACACGCTGATCAATCTGCCGTGGCGCAAGAAGAGCAAGGTCAATAATTCGATCTCCAATGCCGAGTCGGTGCTGGACGATGATCACTATGGCCTGGACAAGGTCAAGGAACGCATTCTCGAATATCTGGCCGTGCAGCAACGCGTGGACAAGGTCAAGGCGCCGATCCTGTGCCTGGTCGGCCCTCCGGGTGTCGGCAAGACCTCGCTCGGCCAGTCGATCGCCAAGGCGACGAACCGCAAGTTCGTGCGCATGGCCCTGGGTGGCGTGCGTGACGAAGCGGAAATCCGCGGCCATCGCCGTACGTATATCGGTTCCATGCCGGGCAAGATCCTGCAGAACATGAACAAGGTCGCCGTGCGCAACCCGCTGTTCCTGCTGGATGAGATCGACAAATTGGGCATGGACTTCCGTGGCGATCCCTCGTCCGCCTTGCTGGAAGTGCTGGATCCGGAACAGAACCACACCTTCCAGGATCACTACGTCGAGGTCGACTTCGATCTGTCCGACGTGATGTTCGTGGCGACCAGCAATACGCTGAACATCCCGCCGGCACTTCTGGATCGTATGGAAGTGATTCGCCTGTCGGGTTACACCGAAGACGAGAAGGTGCACATCGCCAGCGACCACTTGCTGCCCAAGCTGTTGAAGAACAACGGGCTTAAGGACGGCGAGTTGTCGGTCGATGAGTCGGCCTTGCGCGATATCGTTCGCTACTACACCCGCGAAGCTGGTGTGCGGGCGCTGGAGCGTGAAATCGGCAAGATTTGCCGCAAGGTCGTCAAGGAATTGCTGACCAAGCGGGATGCCGCTACGGAGAAGGCCGGCAAGGGTGCCGCTGCGCCGGTTGCTCAGGGGGTGGTCGTTACGGCCGACAACTTGAACGATTACCTGGGTGTGCGCCGCTATTCCTTCGGCATGGCGGAGAAGGAAAACCAGGTGGGTCAGGTAACCGGTCTGGCCTGGACCGAGGTGGGTGGCGATCTGCTGACCATCGAAGTTGCCGACATGTCCGGCAAGGGCGCCATCCAGCGCACGGGTTCCTTGGGTGATGTGATGAAGGAATCGGTCGAAGCGGCCCGTACGGTAGTGCGTTCACGCGCCCGCCGCCTGGGTTTCGCCGACAGCGTGTTCGAGAAGCGCGACATGCACGTGCACGTGCCGGAAGGCGCGACGCCCAAGGATGGACCTTCGGCGGGTATCGCCATCACGACGGCCATGGTGTCTGCCTTGTCGGGTATTCCGGTGCGCGCGGACGTTGCCATGACGGGTGAAATCACCTTGCGTGGTGAAGTGCTGGCCATCGGTGGCTTGAAGGAAAAGCTGCTGGCCGCGCACCGTGGCGGTATCAAGACCGTGTTGATCCCTGAGGAAAACGTCAAGGACCTGGCCGAGATTCCGGACAACGTGAAGAACCACCTGGAAGTCGTGCCGGTGCGTTGGATCGACAAGGTGTTGGAACTGGCACTCGAGCGCGCGCCCGAGCCTCTGGCTGAGGAAGAATCCAAGGACAAGCCCTTGGTGTCGGCTCAGCCTGCCGGCGAAGCCTCCGCCGATCCGGTGACGAAGCACTAAGCGTGGGGCAGGGGCTGCGGCCCCGTGCCTGCAAGCAAGGCTTGCAGGCGGCTCTGTAAACAAAAAGGCGAACCTCGCGGTTCGCCTTTTTGCTTTGCCGATCTTGCCTTGATGCCTTGCCTTGATGCCTTGCCTTGATGCGTTGCCTTGATGCGTTGCGTAGCCTGGATGCGGTGCCTGCAAGCACCGCCTTCATCCTCTGCGCCTTAATGCAAGGCTTGCGTGCGGATCAGTCCGACGGCGATGCCTTCCAATGCAAAGTCCTGGCCGTTCTGCACGACGATGGTCTCGAAATCCGGGTTTTCCGGCAGCAGCTGGATCCGGCCACCTTGTCGTTGCAAGCGTTTGACCGTGACGTCATCGTCGATACGGGCCACGACGATCTGCCCGTCGCGCGCTTCGCCGGCTTTTTTGACAGCCAGCAGGTCGCCATCCAGGATGCCGGCGTCACGCATACTCATGCCGCGAACCTTGAGCAGGTAATCGGGCCGCTGCGCGAACAGGCCGGGATCCACGCCCACATCGCGTTCGACGTGCTCGGCCGCAAGGATGGGGCTGCCGGCGGCAACACGGCCTATCAGCGGCAGCAGCAGCTGCGCCAGCGCGGGCATGGGCAGCATGGCTTGCACGCCGGTGGGCGCTTCCTTCAAGCGAATGCCGCGAGATGCACCGGCGGTCAGTTCGATCGCGCCCTTGCGTGCCAGGGCTTTCAAATGGTCTTCCGCCGCATTGGGTGAACGAAAACCCAGGGCTTGGGCAATTTCAGCGCGGGTAGGAGGAAATCCGGTGCTGGCGAGCGTCTGGCGGATCAGGTCGAGAATCTGCTGCTGACGTTCGGTGAGTTTGGTAGCCATGCGTCCGTCTCCAAGAATCTTCGGGCTGTATGGATATACAGCTCGGGATTTTGGGGGACATAGCCTGGAATTGCAAGCCTTTTTCCCAAATGCCTGGCCGATCCGCTGGCACATGTTTGACGTGCCGGCCGGTCGAGCTACCCGCATCCAGTCCGCCGGCACGCATTCAATCCGCTGCATCCCTGCAAAGCCTTGTATGCACCCAAAAAAAAGACCTGCGCAACTCTCTGCACAGGTCTTTTCTATCGCAAGATCGAGTCCTTCGATGCCGATACTGAATCGGTGGCAAAGGGCTACGCCATGCGCGGCGCAGCGACTCGATCTTTCACCGCTATCAGCCCTTCAACACCTCGGCGATGGCCTTGGCTACCTTGTCGATGTTGCCGCTGTTCAGCGCGGCCACGCAGATGCGGCCGCTGGCAACCGCGTACACGCCATGCTCTTCACGCAGGCGGTCCACCTGGGCCGAGGTCAGGCCAGAGTAGGAAAACATGCCGCGTTGCTTGAGCACGAAGCTGAAGTCCTGCGTGGCGCCGGCTGCCTTGATCTTCTCGACCAGTTGTGCGCGCATCAGACGGATACGGTCGCGCATGCCGGCCAGTTCCTCTTCCCACAGCGCGAACAGCTCGGGCGAATTCAGCACCGAAGCCACCACCGTGCCGCCGTGCGTGGGCGGGTTGGAATAGTTGGTGCGGATGACGCGCTTGAGCTGGCTCAGCACCCGCGTCGCTTCGTCCTTGTTGCCGGCGACGGCCGTCAAGGCGCCGACGCGCTCGCCGTACAGCGAGAACGATTTCGAGAACGACGAGCTGATCAGCATGGTGATGTCGAGATCGGCGAACAGGCGCACGACCGCGGCGTCTTCCTGCAGGCCTTCACCAAAGCCCTGGTAGGCGATGTCCAGGAAGGGCACCAGGCCACGTTCCTTGACGGTGGCGGCGATCTGCTGCCACTGCTCGAACGTCGGATCCACGCCGGTCGGGTTGTGGCAGCAAGCATGCAGCACGACCACGCTTTGCGCGGGCATGGCTTTCAGGCTGGCCAGCATGCCTTCGAAATTCAGGCCACGCGTGGCGGCGTCGTAGTAGGTGTAGTTTTCAACGGTGAAACCGGCGCGCTCGAACAGGGCGCGGTGGTTTTCCCAGCTGGGATCGCTGATGTAGGCCTTGGCGCCCGGCAGCAGTTGGCGCAGGAAATCGGCGCCGATCTTCAGCGCACCGGTACCGCCCAAAGCCTGGACCGTCAGCACGCGGCCGGCGGCGGCCAGCGGCGAGTCGGCGCCCAGCAGCAGGGCTTGCGCGCCCTTGTTGTAACCGGCAATCCCTTCGATCGGCAGATAGCCGCGCGCGGCGGCGGCTTCGATACGAGCCGTCTCTGCCTTGCGCACCGCGGCCAGCAGCGGAATGCGACCGGCGTCGTCGTAATACACGCCCACGCCCAGATTGACCTTGCCGGGACGCGTGTCGGCGTTGTATTGCTCGTTCAGGCCCAAAATGGGGTCACGGGGTGCTAACTCTACGGAGTCGAAAAGAGTGGTCATCGGATCGAACAGAGGAAGGGTGGACGCAGCGGGCAGTGCGGCGGATAATCAGAGGTTTGCCCTTGGACAGTCTAGCATGTCCTCTCCTGGATTCGTCGAGTACCCCAACAGCCCTTTTCAGCTGTTCCAGCCCTACCCACCAGCCGGTGACCAGCCCAATGCCATCGATGCATTGACGCAAGGCGTGCAAGATGGCCTCATGTACCAGACGCTGCTGGGCGTGACGGGCTCCGGCAAGACGTACACCATGGCCAACGTCATCGCCCGTCTCGGACGGCCGGCCCTGGTATTGGCGCCGAACAAGACGCTGGCGGCGCAGTTGTATGCCGAAATGCGCGAATTCTTCCCCCGCAACGCGGTGGAGTACTTCGTCTCGTACTACGACTATTACCAGCCCGAAGCCTACGTGCCGACGCGCGACCTGTTCATCGAAAAGGACTCGTCGATCAATGAGCACATCGAACAGATGCGGCTGTCGGCCACCAAGAGCCTCCTTGAGCGCCGTGACACCGTCATCGTCGGTACGGTGTCGTGCATCTATGGTATCGGCAACCCTGGCGACTATCACGCCATGGTGCTCATTTTGCGCGCGGGCGATCGCGTGTCGCGGCGTGAGATCCTGGCCCGCCTGGTGTCCATGCAGTACACCCGCAACGATGCGGAATTCACGCGTGGCGCCTTCCGCGTGCGTGGTGAAACCATAGACGTCTTCCCGGCGGAAAGCGCCGAGCTGGCATTGCGTATCACCCTGTTCGATGACGAAGTGGAAACGCTGGAGTTGTTCGATCCCCTGACCGGCAAGGTGCGGCACAAGGTGCCTCGCTTCACCGTCTACCCGGGATCGCATTACGTGACGCCGCGCGACACCGTGCTGCGCGCCATCGAGACCATCAAGGAAGAGCTGCGCGAGCGCTCCAAGTTCTATGTCGATGACGGCAAGCTGGTCGAGGCCCAGCGTCTGGAGCAGCGCACCCGTTTCGACCTGGAAATGCTGCAGGAACTGGGTTTCTGCAAAGGCATCGAGAACTATTCACGCCATCTGTCCGGCGCCGCGCCGGGCGATCCGCCGCCCACGCTGATCGACTACCTGCCGAACGATGCCTTGATGTTCATCGACGAAAGCCACGTCACCATCGGCCAATTGGGCGGCATGTACCGGGGCGACCGGTCGCGCAAGGAAACCTTGGTCAACTACGGCTTCCGGCTACCGTCCGCGATGGACAATCGGCCCCTGCAATTGCAGGAATTCGAAGCGCGTATGCGCCAGTGTGTATTCGTTTCCGCCACGCCGGCGGCCTACGAACAGGAGCACGCCGATAACGTGGTGGAGCAGGTGGTGCGGCCCACCGGGCTGGTCGATCCCATTGTGGAGGTGCGCCCGGCGCGTACCCAGGTGGACGATCTGCTCGGCGAGATCAAGCTGCGCGTCGCCGTCAGCGAACGCGTGCTGGTCACCACCTTGACCAAGCGCATGGCGGAAGACCTGACGGATTACCTGTCCGAACACGGTGTGCGCGTGCGTTATCTGCACTCGGACGTCGACACCGTGGAGCGGGTGGAAATCATTCGCGACCTGCGGCTGGGGACTTTCGATGTGCTGGTCGGCATCAACCTGCTGCGCGAAGGGCTGGATATTCCGGAAGTTTCCCTGGTGACCATCCTGGACGCCGACAAGGAAGGCTTCCTGCGTTCGGAACGCAGTCTGATCCAGACCATCGGCCGCGCGGCGCGCAACCTCAATGGCCGCGCCATTCTGTATGCGGACCGGGTGACTGATTCCATGTATCGCGCGATGGGCGAAACCGAACGGCGCCGCCAGAAGCAGGAAGCTTTCAATGCGGAGCACGGCATCACGGCGCGCAGTGTCAAGAAGGCGGTGCGCGAGCTCATCGATGGCGTGGTGGCGCCGCAGCAGCATTCCACGCTGGAGGACGCATTGCCGGCCTCGGTGCTGAAAGACGAGAAAGCCGTGGCACGGGAAATCAAACGCCTGGAAAAACTGATGATGGACCACGCCCGCAACCTGGAATTCGAGCAGGCAGCGGCGGCACGGGATGCCTTGACCGCGTTGAAGGATCGCATCTTGCTGGATGGTGCCGTCTAGATCCGCCGTTCAGGACTTCTTGCCGATGTTCGTCTGTGTCAGCAAAATGTCAACTTCGATCAGGGCAGGGATGCAGAGTGTCAATCGATCCCTTAGTTTTTATTAATAAGTAATTAATTTTATTGGATTTATTTGCTTGGGGGCAGGCTGGGTCCGGTTGGCCGACCGGCAAAAAAAGCTTGCCTTCTTGCGGGTTTTCCCGCAGACTAGCGCACATGATGACCAAGGTACTTTTCGTTTGCAAGGGCAACATCTGTCGCTCGCCGAGCGCAGAAGGTGTGTTCCGTCAGCTGATCAATGACGCCGGACTCGGTGAAGTCGTGCGCGTCGATTCCGCTGGGACGCATGCTTTCCATATTGGCGAGGCGCCGGATGCGCGCGCCCAGGCGGCCGCTCGCAAGCGCGGCTATGAAATCAACCATCGCGAAGCCCGTCAGGTTTTGTCGGATGATTTTCGAGAGTACGACCTGATCCTCGCCATGGATTGGGAAGACTTGTCCGACCTGCAGCGCCAATGCCCCAAGGCCTATCAGCACAAGCTGAATCTGGTCATGCGCTTTGCGAACGAGTACGAAGAGGCCACCGTGCCCGATCCGTACTACGGTGGTCCGGAAGGTTTCGGCAAAGTCCTGGATTACCTGGAAGACGCCTGTCAGGGCTTGCTTGAACTGGTGCGCAAGCGTGCGACCCAGTATCAGGCAGCGTAAGGTAGTCTAGACGGTAGAGAGAACCGGCACTCGGGCAATTGGCGCGGGGCAGGAATCGGACGGCGGCATCAGGCCGCCGTTTTCACGTCCGGACTCCGGATTGGGCTGCGGGACGGCAAGCATCGTGCGTCGGCTCGAAAGGTAACCTTGCCGGGCGCGTGCCATACGGCCGTTATGGCAGAGCTACCCTGGTAACGCCAGGGTTTCTGTACCAAATTAGTCGGGAATTGGTTATACTTGACGTAATTGCTCAGGTATTAGCTCGGATAACTTTTTTCCGTCCCCCGCTCGTCCTGTGCTTCCCCACCGGATTTTAGGAAACCCACCATGCGGTTGACCACCAAAGGGCGTTTCGCGGTGACTGCCATGATCGACTTGGCTATGCGGCAGCATAGCGGTCCGGTCACTCTCGCGGCCATCAGCCAGCGTCAGAATATTTCTCTCTCGTATCTCGAACAATTGTTCGGCAAACTGCGTCGCCATGAATTGGTCGATAGCGTACGCGGTCCGGGCGGCGGCTATTCCTTGGCCCGCCTGGCGCGCAACGTTACCGTCGCGGACATCATATTTGCCGTCGACGAGCCATTGGATGCCACCAGTTGCGGCGGCAAACAAGACTGTACGAGCGGCAAGGACGGCAAGTCGGGCAAGTGCATGACCCACGAACTGTGGGCGACGCTCAACCGCAAGATGGTCGATTATCTCGACTCCGTTTCCTTGCAGGATCTGGTCGATCAACAGCGCGTGCGCCAGCTGCAAGAGGCGAACAACACCACCCAGAATTCCACGGTGCGCGTGAATCGCGTGCCCGGCAACACCAGCGGAGGAACGGCGACGCCGGCTCCCGGCGGTGCCGCGGCGGCTGCGTGAAGATATAGAAGATCAGGAGCTGTACGAAGATGACCACTCGTCCCATTTATCTCGATTATTCCGCTACCACCCCCGTCGATCCCCGTGTGGTCGACAAGATGGTGCCCTGGCTGTACGAAAATTTCGGCAACCCGGCTTCGCGTAGCCATGCTTTCGGTTGGGAGTCGGAAGACGCCGTCGAACGTGCCCGCGAAGAGGTTGCCAAGCTGGTCAACGCCGACCCGCGTGAAATCATCTGGACGTCAGGCGCCACCGAGTCCGACAACCTGGCGATCAAGGGCGCGGCGAACTTCTACGCCGAGCGCGGCAAGCACATCATTACCGTCAAGACCGAGCACAAGGCGGTGCTGGATACCTGTCGCGAACTGGAGCGCCAGGGTTTCGAAGTGACCTATCTGAATGTGCTGGATAACGGCCTCATCGATCTGGACGTGTTCAAGGCGGCATTGCGGCCGGACACCATCCTGGTATCGGTGATGATGGTCAACAACGAAATCGGCGTGATCCAGGACATCGAAACGCTGGGTGAAATCTGCCGCGAGAAAGGCATCATTTTCCACGTCGACGCCGCGCAAGCGACCGGCAAGGTGGAAATTGACCTGCAAAAGCTGAAAGTCGACCTGATGGCATTTTCGGCGCACAAGACCTATGGTCCCAAGGGCATCGGTGCGCTGTACGTGCGTCGCAAGCCGCGTGTGCGCATTGAAGCGCAGATCCACGGCGGCGGCCACGAGCGGGGTTTCCGTTCGGGCACGCTGCCGACGCATCAGATCGTCGGCATGGGTGAAGCCTTCCGTCTGGCGCGCGAGGAAATGGGTACCGAAAACGAACGTATCCGCATGCTGCGTGATCGTCTGTGGGCCGGGCTGTCGCAGATCGAAGAGGTTTACCTCAACGGAGATCTGGAGCAGCGCGTGCCGCATAACTTGAATGTCAGCTTCAATTATGTGGAAGGCGAGTCGCTGATCATGGCGGTGAAGGAATTGGCGGTGTCGAGCGGGTCCGCCTGCACGTCCGCGAGCCTGGAGCCGTCCTATGTGTTGCGGGCCCTGGGCCGCAACGACGAATTGGCGCATAGCTCGATCCGCTTCACCATCGGCCGCTTCACCACCGAACAGGAGATCGATTTCACCATCGATCTGCTCAAGAGCCGAGTCGGCAAGCTGCGCGATATGTCGCCGCTGTGGGAGATGGCCAAGGAAGGCATCGATCTGAATTCCGTGCAGTGGGCTGCCCACTGAATCCAAGATATCGGTAAGCTTCGCCCGGTGCGAAGTGGGAGAAAACATCATGGCATATAGCGAAAAAGTTCTGGATCACTACGAAAATCCCCGCAACGTCGGTTCGTTCGAAAAGGGCGACAGCACGGTGGGAACGGGCATGGTGGGTGCGCCCGCCTGTGGCGACGTCATGAAGCTGCAGATCAAGGTCGGCGCGGATGGCGTCATCGAAGACGCGCGCTTCAAGACCTACGGCTGTGGCTCGGCCATTGCCTCCAGCTCGCTCGTCACCGAGTGGGTCAAGGGCAAGACGCTGGACGAGGCGATGAGCATCCGCAATACGCAGATCGCCGAAGAGTTGGCGCTGCCGCCGGTGAAGATTCACTGTTCGATCCTGGCGGAAGACGCCATCAAGGCAGCGGTCCAGGATTACAAAGAAAAGCACTCGGTGAACTGACCATGGCTGTTACGCTCACTCAGCAGGCGGCGAACCACATCGACCGCTATTTGCAGCGCCGCGGCAAGGGTGTGGGCTTGCGCTTGGGCGTCAGGACCACTGGTTGCTCGGGCATGGCTTACAAGCTGGAATACGTGGATGCGCCGGACCCGGCCGACGAGGTGTTCGAAAGCCACGGGGTCAAGGTGTTCGTCGATCCCAAGAGTTTGTCGTACATCGATGGCACCGAGCTGGACTACGCCCGCGAAGGCCTGAACGAAGGGTTCAAGTTCCGTAACCCCAACGAAAAGGCGACCTGCGGCTGCGGCGAGTCGTTCACGGTGTAGTGTTGGCCGCTGACGATTTTTTCAGCTTGTTCGGCCTGCCGGCGCGTTTCGCGCTGGATGCCCAGGCCCTGGAGCAGTCCTGGCGCGCCGTGGCGGCGCAAGTGCATCCCGATCGCTACGCCACGGCTTCGGCCGCGGAAAAGCGGGTAGCCATGCAATGGGCGGCCCGCGCCAACGAAGCCTATCGGACGTTGCGGGACCCGCAGCTGCGCGCACGGTATCTGTGTGAACAGGCGGGCATCGACCTGCAGACCGAAAGCAACACCGCCATGGACCGCGCTTTCCTGATGCAGCAGATGGAATGGCGTGAAATGCTGGACGACGCTCGTGCTGACCGCGACAATGCGCACGCTTTCGATGCCTTGCGCGGAGAGCTGGCGCAAGCCGATGCGGCCATGCAGACGACCGTCACCGATTTGCTGGACGTTCGCCATGACCATGCGGCGGCTGGCGCGAAAGTCCGGGAATGGATGTTCGTCCGCAAGATGAGCCAGGAAGTGGCGCAGGCGGTGCAGTCCGGGCATCCGGCCGATTAGCGATGACGGCTCCGCGGTGTCGCGGGGCTGCGCAACGGCGTTACGGCCCTGGCCGGCGCCGTTCAACGATACGAATCCATCATGGCTCTATTGCAGATTTCAGAACCCGGTGAATCGCCCGCGCCGCATCAGCGCAAGCTGGCGGTCGGCATCGACCTGGGTACAACCAATTCCCTGGTGGCGGCGGTGCGCAGCAGCGTGCCCGAAGTGCTGCTGGACGAGCAAGGGCGTGCCCTGCTGCCGTCCGCTGTGCGCTACCTGGCCGATGGTCAGCGCGTGGTCGGGTATGACGCCCTGACGGCGCAGGCCGAAGATCCGGCCAACTCCATTGTTTCCGTCAAGCGCTTCATGGGCCGCTCGGCCGACGACGCGCGCGCCAGCGGCGCCGCCTACGACTTCGTCGATGCGCCCGGCATGGCGCGCCTGCGCACCGTGCAAGGCGAGCTGAGTCCGGTGGAGGTGTCGGCGCACATCCTGGAGCGCCTGCGCGCTCGCGCCGAAGCGGTATTGGGCGATGAACTCGTGGGCGTGGTGATCACCGTGCCGGCGTATTTCGATGACGCGCAACGCCAGGCCACGCGCGACGCCGCGCGTCTGGCGGGACTGAATGTGTTGCGCCTGCTCAACGAACCCACCGCGGCCGCCATTGCCTACGGGCTGGAGAATGCCGCGGAAGGGGTGTACGCCGTTTATGACCTGGGTGGCGGCACGTTCGATATGTCGGTGCTGCGGCTGACCAAGGGTGTATTCGAAGTGATCGCGACGGGCGGCGATACCGCCTTGGGCGGAGATGACTTCGATGGCCTGATCGCGTCCCACGTGCTGGATGCCCTGGACGGCGCCGCCTGGTCGCGCCATGACCGGCGCGCCCTGGCGGTTGCGGTGAAGGCCGCGCGTGAACGCCTGACCGATGCCGAGACCACGACGGTCGACGTGCGCCTGCAGGATGGCCGCCAGCTCAGCCATCCGCTGACGCGCGCACAATTCGAGGACATGGCCACCGGGCTGATCGATCATACGCTGGCCTGCGCGCGGCGAGCGCTGCAGGATGCGAATCTGCAGAAATCCGAGGTGCGCGGAGTGGTGATGGTCGGCGGCGCCACGCGCATGCCGGTCGTGCGCCGTAAGGTGGGCGAATTCTTCGGCCAGACGCCCCTGACCGATCTGGATCCGGATCAGGTGGTGGCGCTGGGCGCGGCCCTGCAGGCCAATCTGCTGGCGGGTAATCGGGCGCCAGGGGAAGACTGGCTGCTGCTGGACGTGATTCCGCTGTCCCTGGGCCTGGAAACCATGGGTGGGCTGGTCGAGCGCATCATTCCTCGCAACAGCACCATTCCCGTGGCGCGGGCGCAGGAATTCACCACCTTCAAGGACGGGCAGGGGGCGATGAGCTTCCACGTGCTGCAAGGCGAGCGCGAGTTGGTGACCGACAATCGTTCGCTGGCGCGCTTCGAATTGCGTGGGATTCCGCCCATGGTGGCGGGCGCCGCTCGCATCCGGGTGACCTTCCAGGTCGACGCCGATGGTTTGCTGGGTGTGACGGCGCGTGAACAGAGTACCGGGGTGGAAGCCTCCGTGACGGTCAAGCCGTCTTATGGGCTGTCAGACGAGGAAATCACCCGCATGCTGGCCGACAGCGTGGACCAGGCCGACGCCGACGCGCAGGCGCGCATGCTGCGCGAACAGCAGGTCGAGGCGCGCCAACTACTGGAGTCAGTGCAGGCCGCGCTGGCGGCCGATGGCGATCTGCTGGACGCCGACGAACGCGCCAAGGTGGACGCTGCCCTGGCCGGTGCAGCCGCGGCCCAGGAATTGACCGATGCCGACGCCGTGCGTGCCGCCGTGCAGGCCTTGTCCGACGCTACCGAGGACTTTGCCGCCCGCCGCATGGACCGCAGCATCCGCCGCGCCCTGTCGGGCCGCAAGCTGGACGAAATCGCCTGAGTTTTTTCATATGCCCAAACTTACCGTTCTGCCCCATCCCGACGTCTGCCCCAAGGGCGCCGTCATCGAGAATGCTCCGCAGGGAGTGTCGATCTGCCGCGTGATGCTGGATAACCACATCGAACTCGAGCACGCCTGCGAGCTGTCCTGCGCCTGTACCACTTGCCACGTCGTCGTGCGCGAAGGATACAACTCCCTGGAAGATGCCACCGATTCCGAGGAAGATCTGCTGGACAAGGCCTGGGGCCTGTCGTCGATGTCGCGCCTGGCCTGCCAGGCCAAGATCGCCGATGCCGACCTGACCGTGGAAATTCCCCGTTATACGATCAATCACGCCAAGGAGAACCATTGATGAAATGGGTCGACACGTATCAGATCGCCGAGGCCTTGTTCGACGCTCATCCGGACGTGGATCCGGCTACCGTGCGCTTCACGCAGTTGCGCGAGATGGTGATGGCGCTGCCGGACTTCGACGATGATCCCGCCCGTTCGGGCGAGAAGATCCTGGAAGCCATCCAGCAGGCCTGGATCGAAGAGGCTGCCTGAGGCGAGTATTTGTTTTCGCGCGGCGGTATCATGCAGGCCGGCGGTCCCCTGGGGACAGCCGGCCTTTTTGCATTTCGCCGGATGGACGTCGGCCTGTTTCAGGCTTTCCGGGAAAAGCGTGCCGCCACTCTCATCCATCGAGCGATTCATGTCTCTTCCGACCTTGCGTTTTGGCCTGGCAGCGAACCGGCTGCATCACGAGGCGCCCAATGCGGCCCTGTTCGACTGGCTGCGTGCCTGTTCGGGCTCCATCCGCGAGATGGGCATCCAGCTGTACACGGTGGGCCGCACGCATGATGCGATTTCGCGCGAAGGCATGCTGCAAGGCTATTCCGGCCTGATTCGCTATCCGTATGGCCGGGAGGGCGGCTTGATGAAGCTGGTGGCGCGCGTGACGGAAGGGCGTGACGGCAGCCAGCCTTTCGACGGGGCCATCTATCTGATCGACCCGGTCGATCCCTCGTCGATTTTCCCCGAAGCGTTGGCGCTCAAGCGCCAGTGCATCACGCATGGCAAGCCTTTCGTGTCGACGCTGGCCGGTGCCATCGAGTGGGTGGAGGTCGAGCGTGTGCTGGCGGGCCTGGCGCCGGATCCGGCCAGTTCGCGCCTGCTGGATTTCTCACGCCAGACCATGGCCTTGATCGCGCATGACGCGTTGAAAGACCAGATGGTCGATTTCGCCGATACGCATTTCGATCTGTTGTCGCGGTTCGCGCGGCGGGTAGCGACCGGGACCACCGGCGGCCGCTTGAACGATCTGGCGTGGTCGCGCGGCTGGCCGTCGGACAAGCCCTGGGTGCATCGCTATCTGAGCGGGCCGCTGGGCGGCGACGCGCAGATCGGCGAGCTGGTGCTGGAGCATCAGTGCCAGCGGGTGATCTTTTTCGAGGATCCCCATGTGGCGCGGCAGCACGAAGCCGATATCCAATTGCTTGAACGTGCGGTACGCGTAGTGACCGCGACCGCTTCCTGCGCGACGTCGCCCGCCGTCGCGCGCCGCTGGGCGCAGGCGATGGAATTGCGGCTGCAGCGCCTGGGCGGGTGATTTTCGCTGGAAAACTCCCTTGATAATCGCCTGTCTGTCCTCAGCGGACGGGCTGTTCTGACCCGCCCGCAACGGCTGTCTTGCCTCACGGTCACCACCTCAACGGGCGATGGCCCGGCTTGCCCTCAACGCTTATCACCGGCCGGCAAAAAAGCCACCCCTCGGGGTGGCTTTTTTTGCCTCAACTTGCGATGCCTGGTTCCCAGGCTCAGTCTTCGCGCCGCAGGTGCGGGAACAGGATCACGTCGCGGATGCTGGGGCTGTCGGTGAGCAGCATGACCAGGCGGTCGATGCCGATGCCGCAGCCGCCGGTGGGAGGCATGCCGTACTCGAGCGCCCGGATGTAGTCGGCGTCGTAGAACATCGCTTCCTCGTCGCCGGCGTCCTTGGCTTCGACCTGGGCGCGGAAGCGCTCGGCCTGGTCCTCGGGATCATTCAGCTCGGAAAAGCCGTTGGCGATTTCGCGGCCGGTGATGAACAGTTCGAAGCGTTCAGTGATGCCTGCGCGGGTATCCGATGCACGGGCCAGCGGCGAAACCTCGATCGGGTAGTCGATGATGTAGGTCGGCTGCCACAGCTTGGCTTCGGCGGTTTCCTCGAACAGCGCCAGTTGCAGCGCGCCCAGGCCGGCGCGCGCCAGCGGCGCGTTGTCGACGTTGGCGCCCAGCTTCTTCAGCTCGGCTCGCACGAAGGCGGCATCGTCCAGATGCGCCTGGGTATAGCCCGGCGCGTACTTGAGAATGGCCTCGCAGATGGTCAGGCGGTCGAAGGGACGCGACAGATCCAGTTCACGCTCCTGATACGTCAGCACGGCGCTGCCGGCCGCGGCGATGGCGGCCTGGCGGATGAGCTGTTCGGTGAAGTCCATCAGCCAACGGTAGTCCGTGTAGGCCGCGTAGAACTCCATCATCGTGAATTCGGGATTGTGGCGCGGGCTGACGCCTTCATTGCGGAAATTCCGGTTGATTTCGAACACGCGTTCGAAACCGCCGACGATCAATCGCTTCAGATACAGTTCGGGCGCGATGCGCAGGAACATCTGCATGTCCAGCGCATTGTGATGCGTGATGAAAGGCTTGGCCGCCGCGCCGCCGGGGATGGGGTGCAGCATCGGCGTTTCGACTTCCAGGAAGTTGGCATCGAGCATGAACTGGCGGATGCCGCCAATGGCCTTGCTGCGCGCGGCGAACGTGCGGCGCGTGTCTTCGGTCATCACCAGGTCGACATAGCGCTGGCGATAGCGCAGTTCCTGGTCGGCCACGCCGTGGAATTTGTCCGGCAGCGGGCGCAGCGACTTCGACAGCAGGCGGGCCTGCGTGGCGTGGATGGACAGTTCACCCTTGTTGGTCTTGAAGATGTTGCCTTCGACCGCGATGATGTCGCCGATGTCCCACTGCTTGAAAGCCGCGTAGGGCTCTTCGCCCAGCGTGCCGCGGTCCAGATAGATCTGGATGCGGCCAGTGGCGTCCTGCAGCGTGGCGAAGCTGGCCTTACCCATGACGCGCTTGAGCATCATGCGGCCGGCGACCTTGGCCACGCGGGGCGTGGCGGCCAGGGCTTCCTGGTCCTTGTCGTCGTATTCGGCGTGCAGTTCGTCCGCGTGCGCATCGGGCACGTAGTCGTTGGGGAAGGCGACGCCGGTTTCACGCAGCTTGGCAAGCTTGGCGCGGCGCTCGGCGATCAGCCGGTTTTCGTCTTGCGCGGGGTTGGCGGTCGAAGTATCGGTCATGGCAAGGTTCAGTCGTAATTGCGGATGTCGTCGATTTCGGTCTGGCCGAAATCGTCACGGTCGAGATAGGCGGCAATTCGCGCGGCAACGTTGGCCGGCGCGGACAGCTTGCCGCTGGCGTGCATGTCCTGGAAGCGTGACAGGGCAGGGAAGGCGGCGGGATCGCTGCCGCGGATGGCCACCTGCATGTCCGTGTCGACCACGCCGGGGGCCAGCGACACCACGCGTGCGCCGTCGGCGCCCTGTTCCTGTTTGAGGACACGGGTGTACATGTCCAGTGCCGCCTTGGTGGCACAGTAGACTCCCCAGCCCGGATTGGGATTGCGGCCGGCGCCAGAGGAAATATTGAGGATGCGGCGATCGGCCTTCAAACCCTGGGTCGCCGTCAGGAAGCGCGCGGTCAGCAGCATCACGGCACTGACGTTCAGGTTGAACGCGGTAGTGATGGCGGCGGCATCTTCCAACTGATCGCCGCGCGCCACGGGCTGCACCGTGCCGGCGTTGTTGATCAACAGATAGCGGGCGGCGTCGCGCGGTAATGCGGCGGCGACACGGGCGCCGGCGGCGCTGGCCGCGGCCAGGTCCGACAGGTCCACATCGATCTGCGTCAATTTGGCGCCTCGAGCTTCGGCATGGGCTTGCAGCTCAGGGTCGGTACGGCGCGCCAGCGTGACCAGTTGCACGCCGGGTTTGGCAAGGGCGCGGGCCAGGGCGGCGCCGATGCCGCGCGAAGCGCCGGTGAGGACGACAGAAGTTGGGGTCATGCCGGGTCCTTGTTGTTCTGACTTGTTCTGAAAGGAAAAGCGTCGTGCAAAGCCGCCGACGTGGCGCCCAGGGGCGCCGCGTCCAGTCTTAAACCGCTTGCTTCAGGCTGGCCTGGATGAAAGGATCGAGGTCGCCGTCCAGCACTTTCTGGGTGTTGGAGATTTCCACGTTGGTGCGCAGGTCCTTGATGCGGCTCTGGTCCAGCACGTAGGAACGGATCTGGTGGCCCCAGCCCACATCGGTCTTGGAGTCTTCCAGTTTCTGTTGCTCCGCCATGCGGTTGCGCATTTCCAGCTCGTACAGGCGCGATTTCAGCATCTGCATGGCTTCGGCGCGGTTACGGTGCTGGGAGCGGTCGTTCTGGCACTGCACGACGATGCCGGTCGGGTTGTGCGTGATACGCACCGCCGAATCGGTCTTGTTGATGTGCTGGCCGCCGGCGCCGCTGGCGCGATAGGTGTCGATGCGCAGGTCGGCCGGGTTGACGTCGACTTCGAAGGATTCATCCACCTCGGGGTAGACGAATACGCTGGCGAAGGATGTATGGCGGCCGCCCGACGAGTCGAACGGACTCTTGCGCACTAGGCGGTGCACGCCGGTTTCCGTGCGCAGATAGCCGAAGGCGTATTCGCCCTCGATCTTGATGGTGGCGGATTTGATGCCGGCCACTTCGCCTTCCGACTCTTCCAGAATTTCGGTCTTGAAACCCTTGCGCTCGCAATACTTCAAGTACTGGCGCAGCAGCATGGACGCCCAGTCCTGCGCTTCGGTGCCGCCGGCGCCGGCCTGGATGTCCAGGAAGCAGTTCAGCGGGTCGGCGGGATTGGAGAACATGCGCCGGAATTCCAGCCCTTCCAGCTTTTGCTGGAACGCGTCGGCGTCCAGTTCGATGGATTCAAGCGTGGCATCGTCGGCATCGGCCGCGGCCAGTTCGAACAGCTCATTGGAGTCGGCCAGGCCGCTGCCCAGTGCGGACAGGGTACTGACGACGTCTTCCAGACTCTTCTTTTCGCGGCCCAGATCCTGGGCGTGCTTAGGATCATTCCAGACGTCGGGATTTTCCAGCTCGGCGTTTACGACCTGGAGGCGCTCATCTTTGGCATCGTAGTCAAAGATACCTCCGAAGTGCTCGTTCGCGCTCGGCGTAGTCGGCGAGTCGGGCGGCAAGCTGGTTCTGACGTTCGGCTTCCATGGCAATCCTAAGGCTGTCTTATTGACTAAACCCGCCATTTTAGCCTGCCTTGGCGGCGGGCAGGGATGGGCAGTGGGACTGACATTGTCAGTGGCGGTGACGGTAGCAGGGACAGGGCTGAGCCGGATTGGGGGGCAAGGCTTGGGGGGCCAGGAATAGACCGGTCGCAATTTGGGAAATTTCCGAGCGAAGCGGCGCGGGAATCTGAAGCCTGGCGCCTCGCAGTAAAGGCACTCTTGCGGAGTGTGCATTTCCGTTATGCCGAGAAGGTTATTGGGCGCCGCCAAGAATGATGAAGGCGAGCGCCTGGCTGATCGGGGAAATGTTTTATGGATTCAGGATGCAGAGGTTGATTATGGGCTACGACATCGAAATGCCAGTGCGGCTGGCTTCTCTTTTCTCGCAGGATCAGGAAGAGGGGGTCGACGTGTCGCGGGTTGTAGGCAAGGACGATTTGTTTTTCAAGCCTGCGGATGGATCGTCGCGCTCGGCCGAAAAGGCCAAGCCTGAAGCCACAGCGATAAGCAAAGGCAAAAAGACGTTCGTGGTGACGCGGGTCGCTGAAGCGGCGCTGCCCATGGCGCGATCTGTTGTGGCCCCTGTTGTCCTTCAAATTTTCACACCTGCTGCCACCCCCTTGGACACCCCCTTAGACACCCCCTTGGACACCCCCTTGGACACCCCCTTGGACCCCCCCTTGGACACCCCCTTAGACACACCCTTGGATACACGCATCAACACGTCCTTGGATATCTCCTCAGCCGCGCCTGCCGCTGCGATCGCGCCTGAGATTGCCGCTGCGATTGTCGTTGCGCCCGCTGCCGCGCCCGTTGTCGCGGCCATTACCCCCGCGCAAGCCCAGCACGTATCGACAGCGGTCGCGGTCGATGCCATGGGCGCGCAGAAGGACAAGGGGATCAAGAACAAGATCCAAGCGCTGTATCGATCGCTGGTCGGGTGGCTGGAAGGCAGGCATGCGCGCAAGGCCCGCGCGTGGCTGGAGCCAGCAGTGAATGCCCAGCAGCTGGATTGGAGAGGACTCGAGGAGGTGGCCCGTCACACCAAACTGCGCTATGGGAAGCTCGACCATCTTGTCGAACAGGCCTTGAAGGGCATGGACCAGGAGACGTTGGCGGCGCTGCGGCAACAGGTCGACGCGCTCGACATCGAGCAACTGGAGGAAGAGGTCTACCGCGCCAAGCCTATCGGTGAGCAATGGAAGATGTGGCATCGCAGACAGATCAAATGGATGCCCATGGATCCTGCTTTGTATGCCCCGCTGGGACCGACGGGCGCGTTCCTGTCGCCCACCTTGCTGGATAACGAGAGCTTTGAAGTCGTCAAGGACTTGCGGCGCGCGCTGCTCGCTGTGATCGATAGACCCGCTGAGCTTGCAGAGAAAGCGGCGCAGTGGGCGCTGCTTTCGCGGGTGCGCGAAGGCGAGTCGATCCAGGCAAATGCGGCGGCGCCAGCTGCCTGACGCCAAGGGCAGGGTTGCCGCGCCGATGCCGACGCCGATGCCGGCGGTGGCAATACCCTTACCCGGGCTATGCCCGATCTGATGCAGGGCCGCCGGCGGCGCGTGGATGACGAGCATCGCGCGCCGGTTTTTCTTCAATTCTCGTTAGTACTTTGATTCAAGGAATCCTCACGATGCTTCCCATCGCCCAAGGTGCGCTCGCGCCCAGTAATAGCCGTTTCGGTCATTTGCCGGATGCCGACGGCATATCCGACGCGTTGCCTTCTCGTGGCGCGCTCTTGGGAGCCAAAAGGGAAGCCGGTGCGGATGAGGGGCGCGCTGTCAAGCGGCCACGCAAAGACAGTGGATCGATGCCGCTAACCGGCACTTGTGTCCTGCAAGCGCAGAATGGGCGATCGCGAGCGGCCGAAAACAAAATGGGCCTGGCTGCGGACACTTTTCAACCCGCGCACCGGCAGGATCTGTCGTTGACCCAGAGGGTCAAGCTGTTCGTCTCTTTGCTGAGAAATATATTCAACAAGGATGCCTATTCCAACTGGATGGTAAAGCGCTACGAGATGCCTGACCGGGACAAGTTCGCGCAGTTGCTGGATCACCTCGACAGTTGCAAGACCTTGACGACGCGGGATCTGGAGAACCTTCGTGGCAGTTTGAAGGGGCCGGTGGCGCGGCCCGGCAATGATTATCTGGCTCGCATTGCCGTGGGGCATGTCCAGCGGATGGACGAAGTGGAAATTCTGCGTCTTTTGAAAGATCAACTCGAGAAACTGCAAGACCGTGGCGAGGCAAGCGAAAACGACGGCTTCAGCGGTGCCGCGGCCAGCCCTGGCGAACCCGGTGTTGTGGCATTGGGCGAGGCCTTGTCAGCGGATATAGGCAGCTTTTGCGTGTCCGTGTTGGATGCGGTCAGCACGAGTCTGGCACTGGCGGAGGCGCGCGCGGAGCTGGAGAGGAAAAAAGCCGGGATTGAACGCCTTATGTCGGCGCTTGCCGCCAACCTGGGCGAGACGAATCGGGACGTATATATAGAGCGCTGCCAAGAATTGTTGTCGTCGCTGAACAAGCAAGTCCGCGCATACAAGGATAAGGCGGTCGCGGTGCAAACTCGGCAAAGTCATGTCGGCCAGGAAGTAAAGATACCTGCGCTGGTTTTGGACAGAGCAGTGCTTGACGGCGCGCTGCTGAAGCTGTTTGGCGATGCCGGTATCACCGATGTCCCATCATCGAGCGATTTCACCGAAACGCCCACACTGGTCTTGTTCAATGTAGCGAGACAGCAGGAATGGTTGGTAGATCACCTTGACAGGCTGGGTCCCTATTCGGATTTGCTCTCTTCGAAGGCACGCGAGTTGGCGTGGAAACGCTATGAGGCGCATGAGGCGGCCGGGGCGCAAGCCATACGCGACATCATGAATGAGGTCCCCATAAGCTATGTTCCTGGCTACGATAGAGATATGCCGACCGTGGCAGGCAAGCTTCGGCGTGTACTCAATGTCATCCGCTATACCACCGACATGCGAGCAGAGCTGCTCGAGCTCTCGGACATACCAGACTCGTGGGAGGTTCCGCCCGCACTGGTAGCGGCTTTCAATTGCTGCCCCAGCCTTGACCCTTTGTGGCGAGAATTGGCGTTTGGCGTGCGGAATCTACGCTACGAATTGACCGGCAGGCGCTCGCCTGATGCCATCGGCCCTATACGGCACATGGAGGCCTACCAGATGCTGACTTGGTTGTTCGTCCTGATTTGCCGGCCTTACGAGTTCAATATTCATCCGCTCTTGCGCGACGAGGACGAACACGCGTGGCGTTACGCCTTGGCCAGCGAAATGGGTTTGGTCCTGGATGATCAGGATTGGCGAGTGCTGCCCCACGAAACAACTCGTCTTCAGAAGGCGTTCCGTTCGTTTTCGGAGGGCGAATTTGCGGCAAGCAAGCTTCCACCGGAGCGGTGGGTGTCTTGGAGCGCGGACCCCGATTCAGCGCGGCCCCAGTATGAGATTTCAACGTATTTCAGGAACGATGTCATTCTGCGTAACCGCTATCGATTTTCGCTCAGGGGCGTGGGTGCGAATGGAGAGCGGGTCCTTGCTTCGATGCGTGGGGGGGAAGGGCAAGAGGCCGCGATCGATGATTTCCTGGCGACGATGGAGAAAGTGCGGCCTGGTTCGGTGAAACAACTCATGCCTTACATGGACCAGGGACAGTTCGTTTTTATAACGGGCGGCCTGTTGGACACCAAGGCGCGTTATGTGCCTCGCGGGAACGACTATTCGGAAGTGTCGTTTGAGATCGATATGCGGGCCAATGGCGATACCGTGTTTGAGATCGAGGCCACGTTCGATCCGATATCCGAAGTGATCGAGTCGTTGCCAGCCGGCACGCACACGAAATGTGAGTTGGACCCCGCGCAAAGCAGCGCCAGGTTCCGTAAGTGCATCGTTGTTTCACAGTATCCGGACGGGCAGGCCAAGGTGCGTCAGTTGGGGCCGGTTGCGATGTCCATGACGCTGGTACCGGGCACGCAGGCTGCCGCCGAGGCCCAGGCGATGGCGAAGGTGAACACGGGGGCGGCAGAAACGCCAGACGATGCGGATGCACTCGACGATTCCTGGGATCAAGTCGACGAAGCCTCATTCACGCCTTCCGACGCGTCCGATGCGGAAACCGTTGCGAACGACGATCATGTCCTGGACCGCTATTCCGTCCTGGACCAGTCTTTCTCCCTGGTCGAAGCCGATGACGCAGCCATGGAGCAATCCGTTGTCGTGAGCCACTAAGCAGGTCCGCGACGCCTATTCATCTCTGATCTCGCCGCGGCTCGCGGCGGATTTGCAACAGCGCAGGGCGGCAACGGTTGGGCCGTGCCTTGCGCTGGTGCTAAATTCCGCCAGGAAAGAAAAAAATGGCGCCTCAGGCGCCGTGCCCGAAAAGGCGCCCCGCGGCGCTGGGAGACCGCCCATCGCGGCGGTTCTTATAAAAGAGAGGAGACGGTATGGAGAACGTTGCAACTTCGGGGCAAGTCCCCGCTTCCGCGAGCACGGAAGACAAGCTTTATCGCAAGGTCACCTTAAGGCTGGTGCCTTTCCTGGTGCTTTGCTATGTGGTGGCGTACCTGGACCGCGTCAACGTCGGCTTCGCCAAGCTGCAGATGCTGTCGGACCTGAAATTCAGCGATACGGTCTACGGTCTGGGCGCTGGGATATTCTTTCTGGGCTATTTCCTGTTCGAAGTGCCCAGCAACATTATTCTTCACAAGGTGGGTGCGCGCCGCTGGATCGCGCGCATCATGATCACCTGGGGCATCATCTCGTCGGCCATGATATTCGTGACGACGCCGGCGATGTTCTATGGCTTGCGCTTCCTGCTGGGGCTGGCTGAAGCGGGCTTCTTCCCCGGCATCATCCTTTATCTCACCTACTGGTTCCCGCACGCCCGGCGCGGGCGCATCACCACGTTCTTCATGACGGCGGTGCCGCTGTCCGGCCTGATCGGCGGGCCGATTTCCGGCTGGATCATGCACACCTTCCATGGTGATCACGGCATGGCCGGCTGGCAGTGGCTGTTCCTGCTGGAAGGCATTCCGTCGGTCATCATCGGCGTAATCGTGCTGCTGTGGCTGGATGACCGCATCAGCCACGCCAAATGGCTGACCGATAGCGAGAAAGCGGTGCTGACGCGCAATATCGAAGCCGAAGAGCGCGCCAAGGAAGACCCGCCCATCCGCGAGGCAATGACCAAGCCGCGGGTGTGGGCCATGGCCAGCATCTATTTTTCTTTCGTCATGGGGCTGTATGGCGTCGGCTTCTGGATGCCGACCCTGATCAGCAATACGGGCGTCAAGGATCCCCTGGCCATCGGCTTGCTGACCGCCATTCCCAATCTGTTCGCGGTGGTTGGGATGATCCTCATTTCGCGCAACTCGGATCGCAGGCGCGAGCGGCGTTGGCACCTGGCCATTCCGGCGCTGGTCGGCGCGGTGGGGCTGGTGGGTTCCGCCATCTGGGCGGGCAACACGTGGTTGGCGATTGCGTCGCTGACGTTGGCGAATATCGGCATCTGCACCGTGCTGCCCTTGTTCTGGAGCCTGCCGACGGCCGTGCTGGGCGGCACCGCGGCGGCCGCGGCCATTGCGCTGATCAACTCGGTGAGCAATCTGGCCGGCTTCATCAGCCCGTATCTGGTGGGCTGGCTGAAGGACACCACGGGGACGACCAGTAGCGGCATCTATGTGCTGGCGGGTTGCCTGTGCGTGGGGGCGCTGGTGGCGTTGGCGCAGCCGGCGCGCTTGGTGAACCGCTGACGAGGCACAAGCCTGCGCTTGCGCCTTCGCTGGTCTCGCTGGCCTTGATGTGATCGGCCTTGATCGGATAGCCTGGATGTGATTACGCCGCCCATGAGGGCGGCGTTTCACTTGATGCGTCTGCGTCAGCGCCGCTGATACGGGCGCATGAACGGCGCGCCCGTATCAGCGGCGCGCGTAGCGGGTCAGGATGCGTGTTCGATGACCAGTTGCACGGACACCATGCCGTTCCAGATGTTCTGCTCCAGGCGATATGCCACGTCCACCGTATCGGGCAGCAACTGGGCGTGGCCGAACCAGATGGCTTCGAAGCGCTGCTGGCCGCGTTCCAGCGACAGCTTCAGATGCTTCTCACCCAGCAAGCGCTGGCTGCGCACCTGGAACGTGTCGAAGAACAGGGGCGCGGCAAAGCCCGAACCCCACACCTGCTGTTGCAGCAAGCCGGCGACATCCGCATTGGCGTAGCCGGACTCCAGCGAACCATCGGTTTCGATGACGGGCTCGAAGCTGTCGCGGCCGGTCAACTCGCGCACGGCCGCGTCGAAGGCGGGGCCGAAATGCGCCAGGCCGTCGCGGCCCAGCGTCAGGCCAGCCGCCATGGCGTGGCCGCCGAACTTGCGTATCAGGCCGGGATGGCGCTTGGACACCAGGTCCAGGGCGTCGCGCAGGTGCACGTCGGGAATCGAGCGGCCGGAGCCCCGCAGTTCATCGTCACCGGCCGGCGCGAAGGCCAGGGTGGGACGCCAGTACTTTTCCTTCAGGCGCGAAGCGACCAGGCCGACCACGCCCTGGTGCCAGCTGTCGTCGTATACGCAGACCGTGGCGCCGACCACGTCCGCGCTGGTCTCCAGGGAAGCCAGCGCCTGTTCCCGCATGGTGGTTTCGATCGTGCGGCGTTCGCGATTGATGGTGTCGAGCTGGCGCGCGATGTCCAGCGCTTCGCCTTCGTCGTCGGTGGTCAGGCAGGCGATGCCCAGGCTCATGTCGGCCAGGCGTCCGGCGGCATTGATGCGTGGACCCAGGGCAAAGCCCAGGTCGAAGCTGTTGGCATTGCGCGGCTCGCGCGCGGCCACCGCGAACAGGGCCCGCAGGCCAGCCTGCATGCGGCCGCTGCGCATGCGCTGCAGGCCTTGCGTGACCAGCAGGCGATTGTTGGCGTCCAGCTTGACGACGTCGGCCACCGTGCCCAGGGCCACCAGGTCGGACAGCGCGTCCAGGCGTGGGCCGCCATCGGCCGGGAAGACGCCGCGACGGCGCAGTTCGGCGCGCAAGCCCAGCATCAGGTAGAAGATGACGCCGACGCCGGCGAGGTTCTTGGACGGGAAGCCGCAGCCGGGCTGATTGGGGTTGACGATGGCCAAGGCGTTCGGCAATTCGTCGCCGGGCAGGTGGTGGTCCGTGATGACCACGTCCATGCCGGCTGCGTTGGCCGCGGCAACGCCGTCGACACTGGCGATGCCGTTGTCCACCGTCACCAGCATGTCGGGCTTGCCGGCCGGATGGCGGCAGGCCAGTTCGACCACCGCCGGCGACAGGCCATAGCCGGTTTCGAAGCGGTTGGGTACCAGGAAGTCGACCGTGGCGCCCATCATGCGCAGGGCACGCAGGCCCACCGCGCAAGCCGTGGCGCCGTCGCAGTCATAGTCGGCCACGATAAGCATGCGGCGGCCTTGCTGGATGGCATCGGCCAATACGCGGGCAGCGTGTTCGCAGTGCGTCAAGCCGGCTGGGGGCAGCAGGGCAGGCCAGCCCAGGCGGATGTCATCGGGATGGGTGACGCCGCGGGCGGCCCAGAGGCGCGCCAGCAAGGGGTGTATGCCCGCGGCTTCCAGCACGCGGGTGATTTGAAAATCGGCGGGACGTACAGTCAGGCGCGGGGGGACCACCAGGCGCTCCAGTTCTTTGCGGACGAGGGCAGCCAGCCCAGGAGGCGGCTGCGGGGTTTCAGGGTGAGGTCGACACGGCGGTCGCGCCCGAGCAGCAACAGCTCGACCGGCTGCAAGGGCAGGCCGCGGGCGTCGGACAGCGGCCGGAACACGTGCGAGTCCATGTGTTGCAAGGCATTCAGCCAGGTTCCCCAGTCTTCGGCGGCGAAGGCGGGGAGCAGGTCTTCGACGATTTGGGTTTGCTGAGAGGGGGAGGAGGCGGAGCCATCATTCGCTGATGTAGCCGATGCTGCCGATGTCGCGGAGGGCGTTGCGGACCGCGGCGCGCCCGCCGCTGCGGCGGCTGTGACGGCTACGGGGGCCTGCGTCGGCACCCCGGAAGCGAAGGGCCAGGGCGCTGCCCCGCCGTACAACCACAGCGTATTGACCGGCGGCAGGCCGCGCTCCGCGCGTGCCTCGTTGACCGGATGGTCATGCCAGACCATCTGAATCTCGTTGATCAGCCGGCGCCAGGGGCGCACGGCGGCGTCCTGATTCCACCAGCCGGATAGCGACTGGCCGCCGACGGCTGCGGGGCTGGCGATGCGGGGGTGCAGGTCGGCCGGTAACTGTATGCGCCAGCGGCCCGGTTCCAAAGGCTGGGCGGCGAAGCCGGTGCCTTCGAATAACGGTTGCGCGGCGGCGAAGAGGGCAGCGTTTTCCTCCGCGCTCAGCGACAGCGCTTCGACCGGCAACAGCTTGGCGCTTTCGGTGCTTAGCGCCACGTGCGTCAGGTCGGCGATCCAGATGGGGGTCGAGTCAGGCCAGGCAAGGTCGGCGTTGGCGGCAAGGGGGGGTATACCGTTTGGGATCGGGGCCGCTTGCGCCGCGTGCGACGTGGGCGCTGCGGCGCTGGGCGCGTGCAGGGGGCGGCTCATCGAGACGCTTGCCAGCAAAGGCCCCAGGCCGGCGCCTACCTGCTGTCCAGGCGCGGGCCGGAAGCCGGCGCGGTCCAGTTGCCATGCCTCATAGGGCGTACAGCCAGCCTCATGGGGATCGAAAGTGCTGGCACGGGCGTCGGCGGCCCGCAGCCAGGCGTGCAGGGTAGGGGCGGTGCTGGGCAGCCGCTTGGCCAGTTCATCCGCGATGGGCGGGCTGGCCGGCAAGGCGCCGGGAAGGACAATAAGCATGGCGGGATTGTAGTGTGTGGGGCGGGCAGATGGTCCTTGGCCGGAACTTGGCCCGAAGCCCGAAGCCCGAAGCCCGAAGCCCGAACCCGAACCCGAACCCGAACCCGAACCCGAACCCGAACCCGAACCCCCGGCGCTCCCGGCCGGGACCGGCCCGTCTACACACCCTCACATATATTTGCAAACAAGGCAGAGTTGGGACTGGCGGCCTCGATCTGAAATGCCATAATGCGCGGGTGCTGAAAATACCCTACGAATTTTGGATCGGCGCCCGCTATGCGGGTATGGCCCGGATCACCAAGCGTCGCGGCCGCCGCGATCGTTTCATCTCGTTCATCGCCGCCAGTTCGATGGCGGGCATCGCCCTGGGCGTGGCGGCATTGATCGTCGTGCTCTCGGTCATGAACGGCTTTCAGAAGGAAGTGCGCGACCGCATGCTGTCGGTGCTGCCGCATATCGAGCTCTATGTGCCGGGCGCGGATTCCGAACGTGTGCTGGGGCAATGGCAGCAGATTGCCGAAGCCGCGGAGCGCAACAAGGAAGTCAAGGCCGCGGCGCCCTTCGTCGCCGCCCAAGGCATGATCGTGCGCGGCCAGAGCCTGCATGGCGTGCAGGTGCGCGGCATCGCGCCGGACCTGGAAGGCAAGGTCTCGGACATCCCCAAACAGATGGTGGCCGGCAAGCTGGACGATCTGAAACCGGGCGCTTTTGGCGTGGTGCTTGGTCGTGACCTGGCCGGCAGCATGGGCCTGAACGTGGGCGATACCGTGTTGATGCTGGCGCCGCAAGCGTCGGTCAGCCCGGCCGGTTTCGCGCCGCGCATGCGGCAGTTCACCGTGGTGGGCATTTTCTCTTCCGGGCACTACGAATACGATTCTTCGCTGGCGTTCGTCGACAACCAGGACGCGGCGCGCGTCTTCCGTGACACGGGCGTGGCCGGCGTGCGGCTGCGCATCGCCGATATGCAGCAGGCGCCCGAGGTGGCGGCACAACTGCAGCAAAGCCTGCCGCGCTACGTCAGCGCCAGTGACTGGACGCGCAACAACCGCACCTGGTTCGCCGCCGTGCAAACCGAAAAGCGCATGATGTTCCTGATCCTGGCCTTGATCGTGGCGGTGGCGGCGTTCAACCTGCTGTCCTCGCTGGTGATGGCCGTCAAGGACAAGCAGTCGGACATCGCCATTCTGCGTACCCTGGGCGCCAGCCCGGGTGAAGTGGCGCGTATCTTCCTGGTGCAGGGCGCGTTGATCGGCGTGGTGGGTACCATCGTGGGTGTCTTGGGCGGCATGCTGCTGGCCTATAACATCGACGTCATCGTGCCTTTCATCGAGCGTTTGTTCGGCGTTCATTTCCTGCCGCGCCAGGTCTATTTCATCAGTGAGCTGCCGTCCGATCCGCAATCCGCGGACATCATCAGCATCGGCGTGACCTCGCTGGTACTGTCTCTGCTGGCCACGCTTTATCCCAGTTGGCGCGCCTCGCGCCTGCAACCCGCGCAGGTGCTGCGACATGACTGATCACGCTTTGCATGCCGAAGACCTCATCAAGTATTACGACGAGGGCGCGACCCGGGTAGACGTGCTGCGTGGCGTCAGCCTGACCATTGCCCGTGGCGAGATGCTGGCCATCGTGGGCGCGTCCGGTTCGGGCAAGAGCACCCTGCTGCACATCCTGGGTCTGCTCGATACGCCCACCACCGGCACCGTCACGGTGGACGGTGTGGCCGCGGCGGGCTTGAACGAATCCGCCAAGAGCGAGCTGCGCAACCGCAGTCTGGGTTTCGTCTATCAGTTCCATCATCTGTTGCCGGAATTTTCGGCCGCGGACAATGTGGCCATGCCCTTGATCGTGCGCCGCATGAACCGGGACAAGGCCCGCGCCGCCGCCGAGGAAGTGCTGGACCAGGTAGGCTTGTCCGCGCGCACCACGCATTATCCCGGCCAGTTGTCGGGGGGCGAACGCCAGCGCGTGGCCTTGGCGCGCGCCCTGGTGACGCGGCCCGCCTGCGTGCTGGCCGACGAGCCGACAGGGAACCTGGATCGCGGTACCGCGCACAATATGTTCGAGCTGCTCACCCGGGTGAACAAGGAATCGGGTACGGCGTTTGCCATCGTCACGCACGACCGCGAACTGGCCGGACGCGCCGATCGGCAACTAGCCATGGAAAACGGGCGGCTGGTCTGATCGCCGGATGGGGCGGTCGTTCCCATCCTATCCGGAGCTGCCATGCTGATCGACACCCACTGTCATCTGGACGCCGCCGAGTTTGACGCGGATCGTGAGCAAGTGGCCGCGCAGGCCCTAGCCGCCGGCGTGCGCGGCATTGTCATCCCGGCCATCGGCCGCGCCAATTTCGAGACCGTACGCGACCTGGCGCATGCCACGCCTGGCGGCGCTTACGCGCTGGGTATTCATCCCCTCTACGTCGAGCGTGCCTGGAACGACGACCTGACGGCTTTGCGTACGGCGGTCGAGCAGGCCATGGGCGACCCGCGCTTTGTCGCGATAGGCGAGATCGGCCTGGATTTCTTCGTGAAAGAGATCGCGTCGGGGGCAGCTCGGGACAAGCAGGAACACTATTACGCGGCGCAATTGGATCTTGCCCTGGAATTCAATCTGCCCGTGCTGCTGCATGTGCGACGGTCGCAGGACATCATTCTCAAATATCTGCGCCAGCACAAGGGAATCACGGGCATCGCCCACGCCTTCAACGGCAGCGAACAGCAGGCGCATGGCTTCACCGACCTGGGATTCGCCCTGGGCATAGGCGGTGCCATGACCTTCGAGCGCGCACTGCAAATACGCCGTCATGCGAAGGACATGGGGCTGGAACATCTGGTCCTGGAGACCGATGCGCCAGATATTCCGCCGGCGTGGCTGCACGAGCCGGATAGACGTAATACGCCAGGGCAGGTGGCGGGGGTGGCACGCGCGCTGGCCGAGCTGCGTGGGGTGAGCGAGGCTGTTGTCGCCAGCGGGACGGCGGCGACGGCATTGCGGGTATTGCCCCGCCTGGCGCACGCGCTGGGGTGATTCTTTCTGTATTGCTTCGATTCAGCGGTTACCGATTGATATCGAGCGTGGATAAGCACGATGAATGGAATCGACTATTCCACTGCCTAGGGTTAATCCCAGGTGATGTCAGGGGCAGAATGGTGTCCACGGGTTCAGCAGAAGTGTCTGCATCGCAGGCCTTAAACCCGGCTTTACGGACTAGGAGAGACTGCCATGAAGAAGACCCTCGTTACCTCGTTGATTCTTTCGTTCGCCTTGGTCGGCGCGGCCGCTCAAGCCACGCCGCGCGGTGATTCAGACAATGAACCGTTCCAAGGCTCTGGCCAATCGGACTTCCAGTCGGATCAAGCTTCGCCGCAGGCCTTGAACAGCGTCCAGCAATTGCCCCAGGATCAGATCAGCCAAACCGCGATGGGTGACACGGACAATGCCCCGTTCCAAGGTAGCTGAGTAGCTGTTTTCGCGAAGTCGCTGCCGCCACCGGGCGTGACTGTGGGCCCCGCCAACCGAGACGGGGCCATTTTTATTTTGTGCTTTGAGTCCCGTTGTCATCTATTGGTAGTGAATTTGGAATAGTGATTTCGGCATATAAGGGTTTATCCCTAGGGTGTTGCGGCGCAGAATTCAGTCCATCGGGAACAGCAACAGACCCCCGGAATTAGCCGGCTCGGTCTGCTCCCAACGTCAAGGACTGGAGAACTGCCATGAAGACCATCGCTACCTCGCTGATTATTTCGTTTGCCCTGATCGGTGCCGCCCAAGCCGGTACGCCCCGCGGCGATTCCGACAACGTGCCCTTCCAAGGTACCTACGGCCAAGCCGACAGCTCGACGAGCCGTGCCCAAGTGCAGGCCGAACTGCAACAAGCCAAGGCTGAAGGCCTGGTTGCCTTCGGTGACGTGGACAACGTCCCGTTCGCCGCGCAAGCCGATTCGACCCTGACGCGTGCCCAGGTCGCCGATGAAGTGGCGAAGACGCCCGGTGCCACTGCCTTCGGCGATCTGAACAACGTGCCTTTCCAAGGCTGATAGACCCCCTGCACCTTGGTACCCCCCTCACCAAGGTGGTCCCCAGCGAGAGGTGGGGTGCAACAGGAAGTCCTCTCGATGAAGGTGATCGGCCCCGTTTATTCGGGGCCGATTTTTTTTGTGAGGCTGATTGCCGTGTCGGCGGTCTTCCGGGCTGCGTCTGAATCTCCGGGAACATAGCCGGTCTTCTGTGCTGCGTCGTCAGCCTTCTGTGCCGCGCGCCTGCACCTGGGCCGTGGCGAATTTGTCGCGGTCCGCCTTTCGCCGTCGTATGTCTCGCTAGCATCGAAATCTTTGGGGATCGCGTATGCGAGTACGCGCGGCGTTGCTGGCATGGGTGAGCGCGATCGCAGGGGTGCAGACTTTCGCGGTCTTGCCCAGTGGCGCGACGCGTTGCTGTTTGGCGGTAACCGCATTGGCCTTGATCGCTTGTGGCCACGTCGGATGTCGGGGCCGTGGACGCCTTCGGTCATGGCGGGACGGATCGCGGTGTTTCGCGTTCCTGCAATGGTGGCCATACGGTCGTCCACAAGCGCGATCGCGGGGCGGGGTGCTTACCTGTGTCTATTGCCTGGCGGCGGGCTGCGCCGGGATCGCGTATGCGTCGGAGCGCGCCGCGTGGCGAGTCGCTGACGTCTTGCCGGAGATCCATGACAACGAGGTTGTACGGGTCACGCTGCGTATTACCGGTCTGCCGATACAACATCAGCAGAACCAACAGTTCCGGCACCATCAACCTCATCGACACCACCAATCACATCACGACCACGCGCGCTTCGATGCCGAGGTGCTTGAGGCGGTTCCGGGTCCGATACCAAAGAAAATCCGCGTCGACTGGTGGACGCAAGGGCGTGGCGCCGTATTGCCCAGGCTGGCGCCGGGACAGGTGTGGCAGACCGCTTTGCTCTTGCGGCGGCCGCATGCCGCGCTCAACCCGCACGCCGCGGATGCTTCCGCACGCTTGTTCCATGAGGGCGTGCGGGCCTTGGGGACTGTGCGTGGACGGCCCCGGCGTGTAGCGCAAGATGCCAGTCCGGCCTTGCCCGTCTGGTCAGAAGTGCGGGTGCACATGGCGCGATACGCGCTGCGTGAACGTCTGGCGCGAACCTTGGGTGCCAGGCGCTATGGTGGTGTGGTGATTGCCCTGGCCTTGGGCGACCAGGCTGCGATCGATACGGAGGATTGGAGCATCTTCAACGCCACCGGGGTGACGCACCTGGTGTCCATCAGTGGCTTGCATGTCAGCCTGGTGGCAGGACTGGCTGGCATGGGGTGGGCGTGGTGTTGGCGGCGCCTGCGATGGCGCGGTCTGGGCGCGGCCGAATGGGTGCCGGCGCGGATCACGGGCGGTGTCGCCGCGCTGGCGGTGGCCGCTATTTATTGTGCGATGGCCGGTTGGGGCCTGCCCGCTCAGCGGACGTTTTTCATGCTGGCGGTGGTGGTCGGGGCCTGGTTGCTGCGTCTGCCATTGTCGGCAAGCCGGGCGCTGGTGCTGGCGGCCGCGGTGGTCACGCTGCTCGATCCTTGGGCGCCGCTGGCGGCTGGATTCTGGTTGTCTTTCGGTGCGGTGGCGGTATTGATGGCTTGCGGCGCGGGCAGTTTGCAACGACCGGCGGTATCGATGGACGCTGGGGATCCGCGCGCTGCGCTGCGTCGGCAAGGGGCACGGTTGATGGCCGGCTCGCGGCTGCAATTGACCATCAATATCGCGATGGCGCCGGTTCTGGCTGTGTTGACGCAACAACTGTCCCTGGCAGCGCCGCTGGCCAATGCCTTCGCGATCCCGCTGGTCAGCCTGGTGGCTACTCCCCTAGCTTTGCTGGCTGCCGCCTTGCATGCGTTGCCGGGATGTAGCGCGGCGGTGGCTGGTGCGCATGTGAGGGGGGCGGGGGAGGCTGGTGCGTTATGGGAAGCAGGAGCAGCATGGGAGGCAGGGTCGCTATGGGAAGCTGGAGCGGGCTGGGTCGCATGGGCTGCGCACGCTGTCATCGAATGGACGATGGCGCCGCTGACATGGCTTGCGGCGCAGGATTGGGCGGTGCGCCCCCTGGCGGCGCCGCCGACCGGGCTGGTGACGCTGGCCCTGGCCGGCACCGCCTGGGCCTTGATGGCACCCGGTTGGCCCGCAAGGCGTTGGGGTTGGCTGCTGTTATTGCCGGCCCTGGCCTGGCGGCCGGATCGACCCGCCCCCGGTGCCTGGACCATGGCCGTGCTGGATGTCGGGCAGGGCGGCGCGGCGGTGCTGCTTACCGCCCACCATACCTTGCTGTTCGACGCGGGACCGCTTTCGCGTAGCGGCAGCGACGCAGGGGCGCGGGTGGTCTGGCCGTACCTGCGGGCGCAAGGGATCTCGCACATCGACACCTTGGCGGTATCGCATGGCGATCTGGATCACGCCGGCGGCATTCGTGGCGTGCTGCAAGGCGTGGCGGCGATCAAGACGTATGCGTCCTTCAATTTGCCGGCGCGGCTGCGTGCCGCCGAGGAATCCAATGCGGACGAGCTGGTGGCAAGGCTGGGAACGTTTCGGCGCTGCCAGGCGGGACAGGCGTGGACTGTCGACGGCGTACGCTTCGATTTCGTGCACCCGGCCGCGACCCATGTTGGTGGCGGAGGCGGAGGCGGAGGCGGAGGCGGAGGTGGAGGTGGCGGTCGTAGTGGCACGGGTACCGCTATTGGCATTGGCGGTGGCAGTCGCGATGACAGCGGCGCACGGTCCACGGGCCGAGCCGGCCGTAGCAATGAAAACGGCTGTGTGCTGCGGATACGAGGGCAATATCACAGCGTCTTGCTGCCAGGAGATATCGGTGTGGACCAGGAAGATGCCTTGGCACCCACGCTGGGGCGTAGCGACGTCGTGCTGGCGCCGCATCACGGCTCCGCCACGTCGTCGGGCGACGCCTTGGTGCAGGCTGCCGCAGCCTCGCATCTCATCGTCCAGGCGGGATACAGGAATCGCTTCGGCCATCCCGCCGAACGCGTGTTGAGGCGATGGCAGCGCGCGGGGACCGATATCTGGCGTACCGACCTGGACGGCGCGCTCCTGGTGGAGTCGGATGCGGCGGGCCTGCGCGTGCGCGCTGTGGCCGAGGAGCGTGCGCGTTACTGGCACGGGCAATGATGCCGGCCCCCGTGCTCGCATTGGCCGCTGGCCACGAGCCGCCTGGACAGGCATCCTTTGATGATGGCCGCGAGCATCGCCACGGTCCTGGCATAAGATAGGCAACTCGATAGGGCACTCGGCGCATCGTGCGCGCCAATGTCCTCAACCTTGCCAGGAGTTCTGGATGTCGTCTCCCCGTCTCGATTTCGTCACTTGCGCCAGCCCGGCCGGCACGCATCGCATGGCTTATTGGGAATGGGGTGACCCGGACAACGACAAGGTCCTGCTCTGTGTGCATGGCCTGACCCGTACCGGTCGGGATTTCGATACGCTGGCGCGGCGCATGGCGGGCGAGTATCGCGTGATCTGCCCTGACGTGGCGGGCCGTGGCGCGTCGGACTGGCTGGCCAACCCGGCGTTCTACACCGTGCCCCAGTATGTGGCGGACATGATCACCTTGCTGGCGCGGCTGCAGCCGGCCACCCTGCATTGGGTCGGCACGTCCATGGGCGGCATCATCGGCATGGCGCTGGGCGGTTCGGCCATCCTGTCCGAGCGCATGCGGGCTGCCGGTGTGGGTCGCCCCAAGGGCGGTCCGGTGCTGCCGCAAGGCGGTTGGCATATCGGCAAGATGGTGATCAATGACGTTGGCCCCCACCTGGCGCCGCAGGCCATTGCACGGATCGGCGAGTATGTCGGGTCGCCGGTCGAGCTGGCGGATTTCGATGCCGCGGTGGCCTATGTACGCGAGGTGTCCGCTTCATTCGGTCCGCACAGCGATGCGCAATGGCGCGAGCTGGCGGAGCATGTATTTGTCGAGCGTAACGGCCGCTGGGACAAGCACTATGACGTGAAGATCGCCGTCCCCTTCGCCGTACGGGACGAGGCCGCGGTGGCGGCCGGCGAGCAGTTCCTGTGGCAGGCTTTCGAAGCCCTGGATTGCCCGGTGCTGGTCCTGCGTGGCGAACAGTCCGATCTGCTGACGCCGGAGACGGTGGCGGATATGTGCCGGCGCAACCCCCGCGCTCATGCTGTCGAAATTCCCGGCGTTGGCCATGCGCCCACCCTGATGGACGACAGCCAGATCACCCCGGTGGCCCATTTTCTGCTGGAAGGCTGAAAGCGGCCAGGCACTGAAAGCTACCAAGCAGTGAATGCCACCGAACATCGAAAGCCACCAAGCAGCGAAGGTGGCCAGGCACTGAAATGCCCAAGCGTCAGGCGCTCCAGCCCAAGGCGCCTACAATAGCCCCATGACCAAGACCCGCTACTCCAACGTCGATCTGCATTGCCATTCCCGCGTCTCCGACGGCGTCCTGTCCCCGCGCGACGTGGCCGCGCGCGCCTTTGCCAACGGCGTGGACATGTGGGCCTTGACCGACCACGACGAAGTGGGCGGCCTGGCCGAGGCCGGCGCGTCGGCGGCCGAGCTGGGGCTGCGCTTCATTACCGGGGTGGAAATCTCCGTCACGTGGGCTGCCCAGACCGTGCATATCGTCGGCCTGGGCTTCGACGCCACCAATACCGGCCTGGTCGAAGGCTTGCGCGCCACCCGGGCCGGGCGCGCCGACCGCGCCCGCAGAATCGGGGAGCGTCTGGCGGACATGGGCATGCCGGGCGCTTTCGAAGGCGCTTTGCCCTTCGCCGGCAATCCAGAGCTGATCAGCCGTACCCATTTCGCCCGCTACCTGGTCGAGGCGGGCTACTGCCCGGATGTGCAGACGGTCTTCAACAAGTATCTGGGCGACGACTGCCCCGGCCAAGTCGCCATCCAATGGGCCACGCTGGCCGAGGCGATCGGCTGGATCCGCGGCGCCGGCGGCCGCGCGGTGATCGCGCATCCGGGCCGCTACAAATACACCCCCCTGCAATTCGACGCCCTGTTCGATGAATTCCTGGCGCTGGGCGGCGAGGGCATCGAGGTCAACACGGGCAGCCACACCGCCGAGGAGGCGCGCCGCTACGCGGACGTCGCCCGCCAGCGGGGCTTCCTGGCATCGTGCGGCTCGGACTTCCACAGCCCGCAGGAAAGCCGTCTGGACCTGGGGCAGTTGCCGCCGCTGCCGCCGGACCTGCGCACCGTTTGGCACGACTGGCAATAAGAGACTTGCAATAAAGGCGCCGCCGCGATGAACAAAGCCTTCGTGAAAGAGTCCGAACAGGACGACGACGATGATATCCCGCAAGCCCAGGCCTTGCCGCCGGGCACGCGCAATTACATCACGCCCACGGGCTATGCCCGTCTGCGCGACGAGTTGGCCCACCTGATGACCGTCGAGCGTCCCGCCGTGGTGCAGGTGGTGTCATGGGCGGCGTCCAATGGCGACCGGTCGGAAAATGGCGATTATCTGTACGGCAAGAAGCGTCTGCGCGAAATCGACCGCCGGATGCGCTTCCTGACGCGTCGCCTGGATATCGCCGAGGTGGTCGATCCGGCCACTCAGCCCAATCGCGACCAGGTTTTTTTCGGCGCCACGGTGCTTTATCTGGACAAAGCCGGTGACGAACATGAGGTCGCCATCGTCGGCGTGGACGAGGCCGAACCGCTGGCCGGCAAGATCAGTTGGATCTCCCCGGTGGCCCGTGCCCTGATCAAGGCGCGCGAGGGGGATGCCGTGACCCTGCGCACGCCAGGCGGGGTAGAGACGTTGGAAATCCTGGAAGTCCGTTATCCCTGACGGCATAGAGGGATAAAAGGGACCAGGGGCATCACCGGCATCGGCGCCAGGAGCGGTTAAAATCCCGCTTTGCTCCTTTTTCCCTACGGCGCCGCTCATCGTGTCCATCGTCCAGTATCTGCCCGGTTCATCCGTCCTGTCGTCATTTCGCCGCGAGCGACTGCTTGCGCAGCTGAAGCAGGCCGGCCTGCCGATAGCGGATATTTCCGCCCGCTACGAACACTTCGTCAACTGTGATGCCGCCTTGTCCGCGGATGAGCAGAAGCGTCTGGCGGAACTGCTCCAATACGGCGATCCGTATGAGATCGCCGACAATCCCAAGGCCTTCGTTCTGCGCGTGATCCCGCGCCTGGGGACGATTTCGCCCTGGGCCAGCAAGGCTACGGATATCGCCCACAATTGCGGTCTGGCCACGGTACGCCGTATCGAGCGCGGCGTGCGTTACATGTTGGTGCCCGAACGGGGGCTGCTGGGCAGCAAGTCTTTCGACGCCGACATGCTGAGCCGCGCCGCCGCCCTGGTGCACGACCGCATGACCGAAACCGTGGTCGATGCCAGTTTCGACGGCCAGGCCCTGTTCGCGCCGCTGGACGGCCGTGCCATGCGCACGGTGCCCGTGCTGGCGCAAGGCGTAGCCGCCCTGGTCGAAGCCAATACCACCCTTGGCCTGGCACTGTCGGAAGATGAAATCGAGTATCTGGCTGAAGCCTTCGGCAAGTTGGAACGAGATCCGACCGACGTCGAGTTGATGATGTTCGCCCAGGCCAATAGCGAACACTGCCGTCACAAGATTTTCAATGCGCAATGGACCATCGACGGCCAGGCGCAGCCGAACACCTTGTTCGGCATGATCCGCGCCACCCATGCGGCGCAGCCGGAAGGCACCGTGGTGGCCTATTCGGATAACGCCGCCATCATGGAAGGGGGCGTCGCCCAGCGCTTCCACGCCGGCCTGGCCGGGCAGGGCGCCGACGCGCTGGTGTACAAGCGCCGCGAGACCACCGTCCACACCCTGATGAAGGTGGAAACCCACAATCACCCCACAGCCATCGCGCCGTTCCCCGGCGCGTCCACGGGCGCGGGCGGCGAAATCCGCGACGAGGGCGCGACGGGCCGCGGTTCCAAGCCCAAGGCCGGCCTGACGGGTTTCACCGTATCCCATCTGCGTTTCGACGACGCCTTGCAACCCTGGGAGGCCGACCATCACGGCCTGCCGGACCGTATTGCTTCGCCCCTGTCCATCATGATCGACGGCCCGATCGGCGGCGCCGCTTTCAACAACGAATTCGGCCGGCCCAATCTGCTGGGCTATTTCCGCAGCTACGAGCAGACGGCGGGCGGCACGCGCTGGGGCTACCACAAGCCCATCATGATCGCGGGCGGCCTGGGCAGCATCGATGCCGGCCTGACGCACAAGGACATCATTCCGCCCGGCGCGCTGCTGATCCAGTTGGGCGGCCCCGGCCTGCGTATCGGCATGGGCGGCGGCGCCGCATCCAGCATGAGCGTGGGCAGCAATAGCGCCGACCTGGACTTTGATTCGGTCCAGCGCGGCAACCCTGAAATCGAGCGCCGCGCCCAGGAAGTCATCGACCGCTGCTGGCAGCAGGGCGAGGCCAATCCCATCATCGCCATCCATGATGTCGGCGCTGGCGGTTTGTCCAATGCCTTCCCGGAACTGGTCAACGACGCCGGCCGTGGCGCCACCTTCGATCTGGCCCGGGTGCAGCTGGAAGAGTCGGGCATGTCGCCCGCGGAAATCTGGAGCAATGAGTCGCAGGAGCGCTATGTACTGGCCATTCTGCCGCGCGACCTGGATCGCTTCGACGAGATCGCCCGCCGCGAACGCTGCCCTTACGCCGTGATCGGCGTGGCCACGGAAGAACGCGAACTGCGCGTGGTGCAGGGCGAAGGCCTGCCGGGCCTGGATCCGGCGGGCGAGGCCGCGGGCCCCGTGCGTCCGGTGGACGTACCTATCGATGTCATCCTGGGCAAGCCGCCGCGCATGTCGCGCGACGTCCAGCGTCTGCCGGCGATTGCCGAACCGCTGGACCTGGCGGGCATCGACCTGACCGAAGCCGCCTATCGGGTGCTGCGCCATCCGACCGTGGCCAACAAGACTTTCCTGATCACCATCGGCGACCGTACGGTGGGTGGCCTGACCGCGCGCGACCAGATGGTCGGCCCGTGGCAGGTTCCGGTTGCCGACGTGGCCGTCACGCTGGCGGACTACGAGGGCTTCCGCGGCGAAGCCATGGCCATGGGCGAGCGCACACCGCTGGCCGTGCTCAATGCGCCGGCGTCGGGCCGCATGGCCGTGGCCGAAGCGCTGACCAATCTGGCCGCCGCCGACGTGGCGGTGGTGGAAAACATCAAGCTGTCGGCCAACTGGATGGCCGCTTGCGGGGTGCCGGGCCAGGACGCGGCCTTGTATGACACGGTGTCGGCGGTGAGCGAGCTGTGCCAGACGGTGGGCTTGTCGATTCCCGTCGGCAAGGATTCCCTGTCCATGAAGACCGCGTGGAGCGAAAACGGCGAGTCGCGCCAGGTGGTGGCGCCCGTGTCGCTGGTGGTGACGGCCTTCGCGCCGGTCAAGGATGCCCGCAACACCTTGACGCCGCAGTTGCGTGCCGATGCCGGCGACAGCGTGCTGATCCTGGTCGATCTAGGCCGCGGCCTGCATCGCATGGGAGGTTCCATCCTTGCGCAGGTCTACAACCAGGTCGGCGACAGCGTGCCCGATATCGACGTGCCGCAGGACCTGCGCGCGTTCTTCATCACGATTCGTACGCTGGCCGAGGCCGGCACGCTGCTGTCCTATCACGACCGCTCGGATGGCGGCTTGTTTGCCACCCTCTGCGAAATGGCCTTCGCTGGCCGCACCGGCGTGTCGGTGAACCTGGACATGCTGACGATCGACGAAAACTCGGCCGATTGGGGCGACTACAAGATTCGTCCGGAGCAGGTCAAAGTGCAGCGCGACGAGCTGACCCTGAAGGCCTTGTTCTCGGAAGAGGCGGGTGCCGTGATCCAGGTACCGGCGGCGCAACGCGATGCCGTCATGCAAGTATTGCGCGGCGCGGGCCTGTCCAAGTTCTCGCACGTCATCGGCGGCCTGAATGGCGGCGACGAAATCGAGTTCTATCGCGACGGCCGCAAGATCTGGGGCCAGCCGCGCGTGGATCTGGCGCGCGCCTGGAGCGAAACCAGCCAGCGCATCATGACCTTGCGCGACAACCCGGACTGCGCGCAGGCGGAATTCGACACCTGGCTGGATGCGGCCAATCCCGGGCTGTCCCCGCGCGTGAATTTCGATCCGCAGGAAGATGTGGCCGCGCCCTTCATCGCCAGCGGCAAGCGTCCGCGCGTAGCCATCCTGCGCGAGCAGGGTTGCAACAGCCATGTGGAAATGGCCTGGGCTTTCGACACTGCCGGTTTCGAAGCGGTGGACGTACACATGACCGACCTGCTGGCCGGCCGCGTCGACCTGGCCAGCCTCAACGGCATGGTCGCCGTGGGCGGTTTCAGCTACGGCGACGTGCTGGGAGCCGGTGAGGGCTGGGCCCGCACCATCCGCTTCAACAATCGCCTGTCCGACCAGTTCGCCGCCTTCTTCGCTCGCCAGGACACGTTCGGCCTGGGGGTGTGCAATGGCGCGCAGATGTTCGGCGCCTTGGCGCCCATCATCCCCGGCGCGCAGGCCTGGCCGCGCTTTACGCGCAACCAGTCGCAGAAATTCGAGGCACGGCTGTCGATGCTGGAAATCGCCGAGTCGCCTTCGATCTTCTTCGCGGGCATGGCCGGCAGCCACATTCCCGTGGCGGTGTCGCACGGCGAAGGCTATGCCAATTTCTCGCAGCAAGGCGACGCCGGCAAGGTGGCGGGGGCGGCTTACTACGTAGACAACTACGGCAGCCGCACTGAAACCTATCCGTACAACCCCAACGGCAGCCCCACCGGTCTGGCCGCGGTCACCACCGCCGACGGCCGTTTCATGGCCATCATGCCGCACCCGGAGCGCGTCTCGCGCAACGTCATGATGTCGTGGGCGCCCGAAAGCTGGGGTGACAAGGACTCCGGCGGCGCGTTCAGCCCGTGGATGCGCGCCTTCCGCAACGCCCGTGTCTGGCTCAAGTAAAGGATCGTCATCATGAATGCTCGTGTGCCTGATTCCGCGCTGTCCGGTCCCCTCGATCCGCAGGCCCTGCAGGCCTACGTCGACGAAAAGTGGGATAAGGAAATCATTCCCGCGCTGACCGACTACATTGCCATTCCCGCCAAGAGCCCGGCGTTCGACGCCGATTGGGAAAAGAATGCCTACATCGAGCGCGTGGTGCGTGACGCCGCGCAATGGGTAGAGGCGCAGAAAGTGGCTGGCCTGAAGCTGGAAGTGGTGCGCCTGCCTGGCCGCACGCCGGTGATTTTCTTCGAGGCGCCGGCCACGCGCGCCGACAATGGCGACACCGTGCTGCTGTATGGCCATCTGGACAAGCAGCCGGAGTTCTCCGGTTGGCGCAACGACCTGGGGCCGTGGACCCCCAAGTACGAGAACGGCAAGCTGTATGGCCGCGGTGGCGCCGATGACGGCTATGCCATCTACGCGTCGCTGACGGCCATCATGGCGCTGGACAAGCAGGGCATCCCGCGCCCGCGTTGCGTGGGCATCGTCGAGACCTGTGAGGAATCGGGCAGCTATGACCTGCTGCCTTATGTCGACGCGCTGCGCGAGCGCCTGGGCAATGTCGCGCTGGTGGTCTGCCTGGATTCGGGCGCCGGCAATTACGACCAGCTGTGGATGACGACCTCCTTGCGCGGCATGGTCTCCGGCACCCTGGAGGTCCAGGTGCTGGACGAGGGCGTGCATTCTGGCGACTCCAGCGGCGTGGTACCGTCCAGTTTCCGCATCCTGCGCCATTTGCTGGATCGGCTGGAAGATAGCGGCACGGGCCGCCTGCTGCCGCAAAGTTTCCACTGTGAGATCCCCGCCGAACGTGTCGAACAGGTTCACGCGACCGCCAAGATCCTGGGCGACGAGGTGTGGCGCCGTTTCCCGTGGAGCTGTGGTGCCGATGGCGGTTTCGTGCTGCCCATGACGACCGAGCCGGAGCAGGCTTTGCTCAATCGCACCTGGCGGCCGACCCTGTCGGTGACGGGGGCAGATGGCTTGCCGCCTTTGTCCAACGCCGGCAATGTCCTGCGTCCGCGCACCGCTTTCAAATTGTCCCTGCGCTTGCCCCCGCTGGTCGATGCCGTGGCCGCCGCGCAGGAATTGAAGGGGCTGCTGGAAGCCGATGCACCCTATAACGCCAAGGTCACCTTCAATCCGAATGCGGGTGCGTCCACGGGTTGGAACGCGCCGGCTTCGCAGGCGTGGCTGACGCAGGCGCTGGACGCCGCGTCCCGGCAGTACTACGACGCACCCTGTGGGTATATCGGCCAGGGCGGCACGATTCCCCTGATGAATACCCTGCAGCAGGGTTTCCCCAAGGCGCAGTTCATGGTGTGCGGCGTGCTGGGACCGAAGTCGAATGCGCATGGCCCCAACGAATTCCTGCACGTGCCCTATGGCAAGAAGTTGACCGCGGCCGTGGCGCAGACCATGGCGGCCTTGCCGGTGGCGTGATGGAGCAGGGGAACGAAGACGGGGCGCTCGAAGCCATTGCGCTCGACGCCCGCCATCTGGCGGGGAATCATCCGGATATCGAGGAAGTCGCGCGGGTCACGCAGCTTTGGTTGACGCGTGCCGTCATCGGCTTGAATCTGTGTCCTTTCGCCAAGCGGGTGCATGTGAAGCGCCAGATCCGCTACGTGGTCAGCGCCGCTACGGAAGAGGCCGACGTCGCCGCTGAGTTGGAGTCCGAGCTGCAATTGCTGGCGGACACCGATGCGCAGGAGATCGATACGACGATGTTGATCCTGCCGGACGGTATGGCGGATTTCTACGAGTTCAACGATTTTCTGGATACGGCGGATCGTTTGCTGAAGCGCTTGCGCTTGCGCGGCGTCCTGCAAGTCGCCAGTTTCCATCCGGATTATCAGTTCGCGGATACGCAGCCGGACGACATCGAGAATTACACCAACCGCGCCCCGTTTCCGATCCTGCATCTGCTGCGGGAAGACAGTATCGAAGAAGTGCTGGAAACCTATCCCGACCCGGATGATATCTACGAAAAGAATCAGGAGACGCTGCGGCGGCTGGGTTTGGAGGGCTGGCGCAAGTTGATGCGGGAAGGGGTTTAGGGGGCGCTTTTCAGGCCATGCCATGGCTTCTTCAGGCCACGGCAGGACTGCCCGATCTCAGGCCGCGGCGTCCAGCGCTTCCGGCGCGAAGAATCGGTCGTGCAGTTCCTGCAGGCCGATGCGGTCCAGCATCTCCTTGAGCCGCTCGGCCGCGCGCCGCTGCGGCGCGTTCTTGTGCTGAGCAATGATCAGCTCGTTCTTCATCGAATGTTCCCAGCCCACCAGTTCGGTGACGCTGACCTGGTAGCCGTGCGCTTCCAGTTGCAGGCAGCGCAGGACATTGGTCACCTGGCTGCCGAATTCACGCGTGTGCAGCGGATGGCGCCAGATCTCCGAGAGCGGATCGCGCTTGGTTTCGGCTTTGTGCTTGCGCAGCACGCTGGCCACCTCGGCCTGGCAGCAGGGCACCACCACGATGTAGCGGGCCTGCTTTTTCAGGGCAAAGCGCAGGGCGTCGTCGGTAGCGGTGTCGCAGGCGTGCAGGGCGGTGACGACATCCACTTGCTGCGGCAGTTTGTCGGAAACGATGGATTCGGCCACTGACAAATTGACGAAGGACATACCCTTGCCGAAGCCAAGGCGGCTTGCCAATTCCTGGGACCGCTGTACCAATTCTTCACGTGTCTCGATGCCGTAGATGTGCGAGGCGTCGTGCAGCGTCTTGAAGAACAGGTCATAAAGGATGAAACCCAGATACGACTTGCCGGCGCCATGGTCGACCAGGGTGATATCGCGGTCTTCCTGTTTGAGGGTCTGGAGCAGGGGCTCGATGAACTGGAACAGGTGGTAGACCTGCTTGAGCTTGCGCCGGCTGTCCTGGTTCAGTTTGCCGTCGCGCGTCAGGATGTGGAGTTCCTTGAGCAGTTCAACGGACTGGCCGGGACGAATATCGTGGGTCTTGGTCATGACAACAGCGGGGGCCGCGAAAACGCGCAGCGGAGATGGAATTGCGCCATTTTAGCGGGGTGCGGGAGATGTCCACCCCTCGGGGTGTGCCAAGGGTAGGGGACCGCTAAAACTTGAATCCACTACGCCTGAATCAAGCGCGCCTGAATCAATCTCGTCAATAACACCATGGTTAATGGGGTCATATGCTTGAAATCCCCCGTTTTGCCCTCATTTTTTGGACCTGCGCAGGCTGACCCTACCGGTCGGCCGCGAGGGCGCCCAGGGCGCTCTTGCGTTTCGCCCCACGCAGGGTGAAGATAGCGCCAGCCCCGGCCAGCCCACAGGTTTTGGCCGGGCAAGTCCATCCGCTGGAGAAACCACCGTGACCCGCAAGACCCGTATCGAGAACTACCGCAACATCGGCATCAGCGCACACATCGACGCTGGCAAGACCACGACGACCGAGCGCATTCTGTTCTACACCGGGGTGAATCACAAGATAGGTGAGGTTCACGACGGCGCCGCGACCATGGACTGGATGGAACAGGAGCAGGAACGCGGTATCACCATTACCTCGGCTGCCACCACCGCCTTCTGGAAGGGGATGGCTGGCAATTATCCCGAGCACCGCATCAATATCATCGACACCCCGGGGCACGTCGACTTCACGATTGAAGTCGAGCGCTCCATGCGGGTGCTGGACGGCGCATGTATGGTTTATGACTCGGTCGGTGGCGTGCAGCCGCAGTCTGAAACCGTCTGGCGCCAGGCCAACAAATACAAAGTGCCGCGTATTGCGTTCGTCAACAAGATGGACCGCGTGGGCGCGGACTTTTTCCGTGTGCAGCGCCAGATCGGCGAACGCCTGAAAGGCGTGGCCGTGCCCATCCAGATTCCGGTGGGCGCGGAAGATCATTTCGAAGGTGTCGTCGACCTGGTGAAGATGCGCGCCATCGTTTGGGACGATGCCACCCAAGGCGTCAAGTTCCAGTACGAAGATATTCCGGAGAATCTGAAGGCCACGGCGCAGGAATGGCACGACAAGATGGTGGAAGCCGCCGCCGAAGGTAGCGAAGAACTGCTCGAGAAGTATCTGGGCGGAACGCCGCTGACCGAGGAAGAGATCAAGCAAGGCCTGCGTACGCGCACGATCAAGAACGAGATCGTGCCGATGCTGTGCGGTAGCGCGTTCAAGAACAAGGGCGTGCAGGCGATGCTGGACGCCGTTATCGATTATCTGCCGTCGCCGGTGGATGTGCCTGCTATTGCGGGGCATGACATCAACGACAAGGAAATCGAGCGGCATCCGGCCGATGATGAGAAATTCTCGGCGCTGGCGTTCAAGATCATGACCGACCCCTTCGTCGGCCAGCTGGTGTTTTTCCGTGCGTATTCGGGCGTGATCAAATCCGGCGATACCGTGCTGATTCCGGGCAAGGGCAAGAAGGAACGCCTGGGTCGCATTCTGCAGATGCATGCCAACGAGCGTAAGGAAATCAAGGAAGTCTACGCAGGCGATATCGCGGCCGCGGTTGGGCTGAAGGATGTGACGACGGGTGATACGTTGTCGGATCCAACTTCCGTGATCATTCTGGAAAAAATGGTGTTCCCGGAGCCGGTGATTTCGCAGGCGGTAGAACCCAAGACCCAGGCGGACCAGGAGAAGATGGGTATTGCCTTGAATCGCCTGGCGCAGGAGGATCCGTCCTTCCGTGTGCATACGGACGAGGAATCCGGCCAGACGATTATCTCGGGCATGGGCGAGTTGCACCTTGAAATCCTGGTCGATCGCATGAAGCGCGAGTTTGGCGTGGAAGCCACGGTGGGCAAACCGCAGGTGGCGTATCGCGAGACCGTGCGTGCAACGGCGACCGATGTCGAAGGCAAGTTCGTCAAGCAGTCCGGCGGGCGTGGTCAGTATGGCCATGCAGTGATTACCTTGCAGCCGCAGGAGCCGGGCAAGGGCTTTGAATTCGTCGATGCCATCAAGGGCGGCGTGATTCCGCGTGAATTCATTCCGGCCGTGGAGAAAGGTATTGTCGATACCTTGAAGGCGGGGATCCTGGCCGGTTATCCGGTGGTGGACGTCAAGGTGACGCTGACTTTCGGTTCGTACCACGATGTCGATTCGAACGAAAACGCCTTCCGTATGGCGGGTTCGATGGCGTTCAAGGAGGCCATGCGTCGTGCCAAGCCGGTGCTGCTGGAGCCGATGATGCACGTCGAGGTGGAAACGCCCGAGGACTTCATGGGTAATGTGATGGGCGATCTCTCGTCGCGGCGAGGGATGGTGCAGGGCATGGATGACATCGCCGGCGGTGGCGGCAAGTTGGTGCGTGCCGAGGTGCCGTTGTCGGAGATGTTCGGCTACTCCACGTCGCTGCGGTCTTTGACCCAGGGACGGGCGACCTACACCATGGAGTTCAAGCATTACGCGGAAGTGCCCAAGCAGATCGCCGACCAGGTCATGGCGGAGAAGACTGCCCGCTGATCTGGCAACGGTTGTATAAGAAGTACCAAAACGCCGGCGCATTATGCGCCGGCGTTTTTTTTTGTTCGCCCGGCTGAGTGCGCCTATCTGATCTGGTCCTTGTTAAGTATTTCTGGTTCAGGCGCTTTCTGTTTTTTTTATGCGGCCATCGGAACCATAGCGATTCATGCCATTACATAGCGAATAGTGATCGCGCGCATTGCGCGCTTTCTTTTTGCGTGTTTGTCACTGCTTTTGTTTCCGTGTTGGGCCCATAGGAGATTCAGGATGGCTGTACGTAGAACAGGATTAGGCTTTTTGATTTGGGTAGGAAGCTTGATTCCTGCTGTGGGGTTCGCTGCGGGGGGAGGGAATGACGCATACCCGACGCGGCCCATAACGCTAGTGATTGAATTTCCCGCTGGTGAGGGCGAGGACATGATTGCTCGACATCTGGCTGATGCGCTGTCGGATGATCTGGGGCAAAGCGTGATCGTGAGTAATCGGCCTGGTGGCGCGGGTACTGCTGCCGTGGAGGCGTTAGCGAATGCCGATGCCGATGGGTATACCGTGCGGCTGGCCACGCGGCCCGCGGCGGCACCTGAGCCGGTGGATGCGCATATTCAGCAGGACTTTTCGCGAGGTGTGGTGCCGGTCGGTTTGATTGCGCACTTGCCTCATGTTCTGGTCGTGGGCAAGCATGTCGCGGCGGAGGCCTTGCCGGACTTGGTCGCGCTGGCGAAGGAGAGCCCAGGGGTGCTGACGTGTGCCTCGACGGGGTCTGGATCGACCACCCATATCCTGTGCAACACCCTGGAGGAAAAGGCTGGCGTGTCGTGGACGCACGTGCCATATGGCGGCGGTACTCCCGCGATAACGGATGTCATTGGAGGTGAGGTCGACTTTGCCGTCGTTACGGTCGCGTCTGCCTTGCGATTCATCAAATGGGATCTGGTGCGTCCATTGGCGGTGTTTTCGGACGGCCGTGTGGCGGCGATTCCGTCGGTGCCGGCTATCGAGGAGCATGGGTATGCCGATGCGGAAGCGGAGGGCTGGTACGCCATCTTCGCGCCGTCTGGCACGCCGCCACATGCGGTGTCCCGCTTGAATCGGGCCATCAATGCGGCGTATTTGGACGCGGAGCTGCAGAAGAGGATGGCGAGGTTGGGGTATGTGCTGCCATCGCCTGAGAACAACACGGTGGATGCGGCTTTGGCCTTCCTTGTCGATGATATCGAGAGACAGGCCGATGTCCGGGAGACGCGGCGGATGAAGGGGCTCTGACAGTTCATCTCGCCGTTGCCACGATCTCGAATCAACTGTTATGCGATCAGTTTTGAGTGAGTTCTGGAACCAGGCCGCCTTGTGGCCCTACTCAGCAATAGCTGTCGCGCGCTGCAGGATTCTTGTTTCGACGATCTATGGATAGGAGATCGAAGATGGGCCTTTGCAGAAATGGAGTTGGTTTGTTGATCGTGGCGGGATGTGCGTTTCCCGGGGCTGCGATGTCTGCCGATGTGGTGGTTGAGGTGTATCCGAAGCGTCCTATAAAACTGGTTGTGGGTTTTCCCCCGGGAGGTGGCGCGGACGTGGTTGCGCGTCATCTGGCTATGCATATGACCGAGGACTTGGGCCAAAAAGTCATCATCGACAATCGTCCTGGAGCGATGGGGAATATCGCTGCGGCGGCGGTGGCGAAGTCCGACGCAGATGGCTATACGGTTTACCTGGCTGTGCGACCCGTGGCGCTTCACAAGTCGATGTATCCGGGTGTGGATTACGACTTCGCTTCGGACTTGGTCCCTGTTGGTATGGTTGTTCGAGTTCCGTATGTTCTGGTTATGGGAAAGCATATCGCGGCGACCACGCTGCAGGATGCCATGGCACTGGCGCGCGGACAACCGGGGGTGTTTACCTGTGCTTCGCCAGGGCCGAGTTCGACGCACTATTTCCTGTGCGAGGAACTGCAGAATAAGGCCGGCGTGCAATTGACACATGTTCCATATAACGGAGATATGCCCGCATTGATGGATGTGGTCGGCGGGCGTGCCGACTTTGCCATTGCTTCAGTGTTGGCCGCGATGCCCTACATAACGTCGGATGCTGTTCGACCCATGGCCGTATTTGCGGATTCCAGAGTGCCTGCCATTCCGGCCGTACCACGCATGAAAGAGCACGGGTATGGCGACGCGCAAGCGCAGGGGTGGTGCGCCATCATGGCGCCGGCTGGTACCCCTGTGCATGCGATCTCCCGCTTGAATCGCTCCATCAACACAGCGCTTTCCAACCAAGCGATGCGCAAGAAGCTCGTTCGGCTGGGCTACGTCCTGCCGGAGGCACGAAACACGCCGGAGGTCCTGGACACCTTCTTGATTGAAGACACGGAAAAATGGACTGAAATTCTTAGGCAGCGACGAACGCTTCATTGACGTTCATTAGAGGTCGAACATGGAATTTTACAGAGCCGGACTTGGCTTGGCGCTCGCGGCGGGATGTGCGTTTCCCATGTCTGCGATGCCTTTTGATGGGGTGATCGAAGTGTTTCCAAAACGTCCGATAACGTTGGTCGTTGGTTATTCTCCAGGCGATGCGCCAGATGTCGTGGCCCGGCATCTGGCGCAGGAGATGAGTGAGGATCTAGGGCAGAAAGTTGTTGTCGCCAACCGTCCCGGCGCCGCGGGAAACATTGGTGCGGCGTCGGTCGCGAAGGCCGATCCGGACGGCTATACGGTTTTCATGGCGGTCAGGCCCGTGGCGCTTCACAAGGTCATGTACCAGCAAGTGCAGTACGACTTCGCCAAGGATCTCGTTCCGGTCGGCATGATGGTCAGGGTTCCTTATGTACTTGTCATGGGGAAGCACGTGGCGGCGATGACCTTGCAGGAGGCGGTCACATTGACCAGTGATAATCCCGGGAAGTACACGTGTGCGTCCGGCGGCCTGGGGTCGACCAATCATCTCATCTGCGAGGCGTTGAAAGAAAAGGCAGGCATGCCTTGGCTGCATATTCCCTATTCCGGCGGAACAGCGGCGTTGACGGACGTGTTGGGAGGCCGTGCGGACTTCGTCGTTGCCGCGGTCACGGAAGCGCTGCCTTACATCGCTGCGGGGAGTGTCCACCCGCTGGCGGTGTTCTCTGATGGTCGCGTTCCGACCATTTCAGGTGTGCCAAACATAGACGAATTTGGATTCGCGGAAATCAGCGCGCATGGTTGGTGCGCACTTGTAGCGCCTACCGGAACGCCATGGCATGCAATTGCTCGCCTGAATCAGTCGCTCAACAAAGCATTGTCGAATGTCGAAGTGAGGGAAAAGCTTGTTGATCTTGGTTTTGTCCTGCCAAGTTCGACGAACACGCCGGAAGCTCTGGCCACGTTCATGGTTGAAGATACAGAGACCTGGACTGGTGTGCTGGAGCAGACGCGGATACGAGGGCTTCAGTAGCAGCAGGTCTGGAGCTGAAAGGACAAGGCCGGCGCTTCATGCGCCGGCTTTTTATTGCGGCTTCGCAGGATGCGCTGCACCGATCCAACTGTTATGAGAGCAGTTTTTTGCCGAAATGGCGGAACCAGCATGCCTTGTCCCCCTACTCAGCAGTAATTGTCGCGCGCTGCATGATTCTTGTTTTCGACGATCGAGATAAGGGAGATCGAAGATGGGCCTTTGCAGGAAAGGATTAGGTTTGTTGATCGTGGCTGGGAGCACATTCCCGATCACTGCGATGTGCACCGATGTGGTGGTGGAAGTGTATCCAAAGCGTCCTATAACGTTGGTCGTGGGATTTCCTCCTGGAGACGGCGCTGACATCATTGCTCGTCATTTGGCAATGTACATGTCAAGCGATTTGGGGCAAAAAGTCATTGTGGAAAATCGGCCCGGTGCTGGTGGGAATATCGCTGCTGCATCTGTCGCTAAGGCCAAGGCAGATGGCTATACGATCTTTGTCGCGGCTCGGCCCATCGCTTTGCATAAGACTTTGTACAGGGACATAGACTACGACTTCTCGCAGGATTTCACGTCTGTTGGAATCATCGTTAACGTTCCCTACGTCCTGGTCATGGGAAAGCATGTTCCCGCAACGACCTTGCAAGAGGGATTCGCCCTGGCGACTAAGAATGCGGGGACGATGACCTGCGCTTCCGGTGGAGTAGGGACGACCTCGCATTTGTTGTGTGAGGAGTTGCGGGAGAAAGCTGGTTTGCCTTGGGTGCATGTCCCATATGCCGGCAATGCGGCCGCGCTGTTGGACGTTGTGGGTGGGCGAGTCGACTTCGCTGTTGTTTCAGTCCCAGCAGCTCTATCTTTTATTAAGGCGGGTAGCGTGCGAAGCATGGCGGTATTTGGGCGCGATAAGGTTTCAGTCATTCCATCTGTTCCTGGCCTCGAGAAGTTTGGGATCCGTAATGTCCAAGATCAGAGCTGGTGCGCGGTGGTCGCCCCGACGGGGACTCCCTCCCACGCAATTGCTCGTTTGAATCGATCCATTAACGCGGCGTTGTCCAACTTCGAGGTCCAAAAAAAGATCGTGAGTCTTGGGTATGTACTTCCATCGGGTAAGAATACGACCGAGGCCCTTGAAGTTTTCATCAACGAGGATACGGAGAAGTGGACCGATATCTTGCGGGAGCGACAGATAAGGGAGCTTCGATAGTCGGGATCCGACGCGTAGTCAGTGCGTCCTGTGGCGTTGATGGTCGGCTATCCGGCGGGAGACAGGGCTATCTCATTGCTCGTTAAGACAGACGCCCCCTGGAAGGCTCGAGCGTGAGCTTGTTGATCTGGTCCGGTAGCGATTTCCAGTCTTTCCAATATTTTGATTAGGTTGTAGAAATGCCATCAAAGCGTTCCATATCCCTGATTGTTGGTGATCCCCCAGGCAGTAGCGCTGATTCCATTGCTCGACGGTTGGCCAGGTATTTGACGGGGGAGTTGGGACAGAACGTCATCGTCGACAATCGAGCAGCGGATGGTGAAGACGTCGCGGCGCTTTCGGTCGCCGAGGCGGCACCCGACGGTTACACGGCGTACATTGCCTCTCGGTCCACGGTGTTTCACCGGGCGTTGTGCGATGACCCCGAATATGACTTCATCAGGGACTTTTCCCCTGTAGCAATGATCACCCACGTCCCTTATGTTCTGGTCACCGGCAAGCATATTCCTTCGGTAACGTTCCGCGAGATACTCGAGCAGGATCGTCGTGTGCAGTACGGCTTCACCTGTGCATCAGGTCCAGTCGGATCGACGCCGCAACTTATTCTTGAAACCTTGCGCGAGCAAGCAAATTTGAACTGGTTGGATGCGCCATATGATGCGGATTCCACCTCGGTAGCGGAGGTGACATCGGGAAGCGCCGATTTCGCCATCCTCGGGGCGCCTTCGGCCTTGCCCTATCTCGGTCCGCGTGGATTGCGCGTGCTTGCCGTATTTCTCAACGGCAGACCTCCGTTTCTTCCTGCCGTCCCCAGCATTGCTGAATTCGGCTTTGCTGACGCAGAGGCGCAAGGGTGGTTTGCGCTTGTGGCCCCAAGACGAACCCCGTCTCATGTCGTAGCCAGGCTGAACTACGGCGTCAACAAGGCTCTTGTTGCGGTGTCGGTTGGCAAGAAGCTGATGCAGTCGGGCTATATGATCCCGGAGTCTAAAAATACACCGGAGACGCTCAAGGCGTTTATCGAACAGGATATCGATAGGTGGATAAAGACGCCGCAGCCACCCAAGGTCGCGATAGCCCAGTAACCATGTCCGGTTTCCCGGGTGACATGTGAAGTCTTGATGTCCGATCGATGCTCAAGTCGCGACCGAGAATCTCTACTGAGAACTCGGTCGCACTGTGGGCCATATTTGAAGATGCCTCAGTGCCGCGCGGGTCCAATTTGGCGATCGGTTATCAAATCACTCCAATGCGCGGCTTCATCCACCATCAACTGATTCAAGGACTCCGCGCTGTTGGGTTGGCGCGGAAGGACATAGCCATGATCAAGCAGTTGATCGCGTAGTTGCGGTTGCGCCAGAACACTATTCAAGGAGAGATTCAGCGTCTCGACGACTTTCGGTGGTGTTCCCGCCGCGATCACCAAGCCAAACCAGGCGTCACCATGCAGATTGGCGATACCTTTTTCTTGGAAGGTGGGAATATCAGGGGCCGTTGGTGAGCGGTCGTTGCCGGAGATGGCAATGGCGTGGACGGCACCGGCACGGATATAGGGAAGCGCGGCCGAGAGCGTGATGAATATCATGTCGACGTGGCCGCCAATGATGTGAGTGAACGCCTGATCTATCTGGTTGTAGGGGATGTGCATCACTTCCACCTTCGCCTCTTGTTGAAGCTCTTCGCAGAGAAGGTGTCCAGTCGATCCCACACCCGTTGAGGCACATTTGAGCGAGTTAGGATGCGCTTTTGCTTGAGCAATCAAATCTTCCATGGATGTGATCTTGCTTCCTCTTCCTGCAACGATGACCGTCGGTGCGGTAGCTACGAGTCCGATGGATTGCAGGTCGCGCTTCATGTCATAGCGAGGGTGCTCCTGCAAAGCGCCGTAGGTGACGTTAGGTCTGGAGGCAACGAAAAGGGTGTAGCCGTCAGGTGCGCTTCGCGCCACGAATTCAGCGGCGATATTTCCCGTAGCGCCTGGGCGATTCTCGACGATGACGTCGACTCTCAACTCCCGTTGGAGTTCCTTGGCAAGGTGCCTGGAGATGATATCCACTCCAATTCCCTGAGATCCCCCAACGACGATGGTCACTCGCTTGTTGGGATAGACGCTTTCTGCGTTTGATGCGTGGGAATTGAACGGCATTACACTGCTTGCCATCATGGCAGCCCAAACTTTGCGCTTAAAGAGTTCCATGCCTGTCTCCTGAGTTTTTGCTGGTTCGGTGTACGTAAATTGCTCTAGGTCTTTGGCTGAAACGCCAAGAGTCCGCAGGTGGTCAGTGCCGTAGGAGAGGAGCTTGATATTCAGCGACTCCATCAGTCCAGTGAGAGATCTCGTCGGCAATCAATTTCTCAAATGCCGCTGCACTGTTGGGTTGGGGGGGCAAGATCCATCCGAGGCTGAGAAGCTCCTCGCGCAAGTTCGACTTCTCAAGCACACGATTCAGGGATTTGTTCAATCGTTCGACTCTGTTGCTCGGAGTTCCGGTTGGCGTCGTCAAACCAAACCAAGCGTCGCCGTGTCTGTTTGCGAAGCCCTCTTCGGAGAAGGTAGGGATATCCGGCGCAATTGCTACCCGTTCCGGGCTGGAGATCGCGATAGCGTGTGCTACGCCCGCATGTATATAGGGAAGTGCAGCTGCCAGTGTCAGAAAGATAGTGTCGACGTGCCCGCCAAGCATGTGATTGAATGCTTGCTCAGCGTAGGTGTAAGGCACGTGCATCAACTCCACTTGTGCCTTTTGCTGCAATTCTTCACAGAGAAGGTGTCCAGTGGATCCGATGCCACCGGACGCACATCTGACGGAGTAGGGATGATTCTTTGCCCGAGCGATCATTTCAGCCGTAGTTCGCATCATGGTGTCTGTCGCAGTCAAGACGACTGTCGGTGCCGACGCCATCAACCCTATTGGCTTCAGGGCGCGTCTCAAGTCGTATCGTGGGTGTGCCTGCAAAGCGCCGTATGTGACGTTAGGTCTGGACGTCACTAGTAGCGTGTAGCCATCTGGTTTGCTTCGCGCTACATGTTCGGCGGCAATGTTGCCCGCTGCTCCTGGTCGATTTGCCACGAGTACGTCAACGGCCAGTTCTTGCTCCAGCTCTCTGGCAATATGCCTGGAGATGATGTCGACTCCGGCACCCTGGGATCCTCCTACCACCAGGGTTATCCGTCTGCTTGGATACACGCTTTCCGTGCCTGATGAATGGGCGCTCAGCGGCATGACGCTGCCTGCCATTACGGCCGCCCACACTCTGCGATTGCTGCATAGCATTTGGGTCTCCATGGTCACCGCGGTGCTCATATGCGCACCACATGTCGGCTTTAGTTGGCCGATGTCGTTCGACGTTCCATAGAAATTCATGGTTGCCCAGGTGATCGCAGGTTGGGGCGTGCGCGACTGTCACCGAGGTCCAAAGACGGGCCTCGGTCCATACACTAATGACGATCAGGTCAATGGGACGCTGGCGCGATTCGACGTTCAGTTATCAAATCGGACCAGTGCGCTGTTTCTTCGAGCATCAACTGTTCGAACGCGTCGGAACTATTGGCCTGTGGGGGAAGTACATAGCCAAGACCTAATAGCTGTTCGCGTAATTGACGTCTGGAAAGAACACGGTTGAGAGATGCGTTCAGCTTTTGGACTACTTTTTGCGGCGTGGCCGCCGGCACCATCAGACCGAACCACGATTCGCCGTGGATGTTGCCGAACCCTTCTTCTTGGAAGGTAGGAATACCTGGCGCTGAAGGTGCTCGTTCATTGCCCGCAATGGCAATAGCCTGCACAGCGCCCGCGCGTATATAGGGGAGGGCGGCGGGTAGCGAAATAAAAATCGCATCTACGTGGCCGCCCAGGATGTGAGTGAATGCCTGGTCGGAGTACGTGTAAGGGACATGCACCATTTCCACCTTCGCTTCTTGTTGAAACTCTTCGCAGAGAAGATGCCCCGTGGATCCTACGCCAGAAGACGCACATCGGAGTGATTGCGGGTGGGCCTTCGCGAAGGCGACCATTTCTTCCGCAGTGGAGATCTTGGTGTGCCTACCCGCGATGACGACGTTTGGTACTTTAGCCATCAATCCGACTGACCGCAGGTCTTTGCGGAGGTCATAGCGGGGTTGCTCTTGCAACGCACCGTAAGTGGCGTTTGATCGTGAAGAAACGAAGAGTGTGTAACCATCAGCCGTGCTGGCAGCCACGTGTTCAGCTGCGATATTGCTCGTGGCACCGGGGCGGTTTTCGACGATGACGCTGACTCCCAATTCGAGTTCTAGCTCTTTCGCAATTTGCCGAGAAAGAATGTCGACTCCGCCGCCTTGAGAGAAGCCCACTACGATAGTCACCCGTTTGACTGGATAGGCTTCTTCCGTGTTCGATGCATGGGCGCTGAATGGCATTACGCTTCCCGCCATCAACGCAGCCCACACTTTGCGCTTGCTGAATTGCATTCACGTCTCCTGATTCAGTGCGGTGCTCACATGGACGCCGCATGCCCGGTTTAGTTGGCCGATGTCGCGGGACGTTCCATCGGAACTTGTGAAGCTATGTCCTCACTCAGGCGATAGCGCGCTTCCGGCTGGACGTTCGGATAAGGCTGGCTGGCGCTGGTTATGTGATGCCACCAGCGGACAACACGCCCAAGGATCTGGACGATTTCCTGGATCAGGATGCCGAGAGGTGGCGCGCGACCAAAGACGCGCGGCTACTTTGGGGGGCGACTAGCCTATCGGTCAAAGCTGGTCAGAATCGCTCGGCCGGTGCCGTCGGTCGGTTGCGGTCTCAAAACCCTGTGGATTTAGGCCCATTTGCCCATCTCGCCCCAGGGCAGGAGCATGCCCACCCCCAGATGCCCCTGGAAGTTACATTTAGGGGCCGGATCATCCCCCCCGCCATCGCCCAGCTGCCCCGTTGCAGAGCCGAACTTTTCCCCTTCCTATAGGCATTCTTAATGGTAAACACCTAGTAAATAAGCTTCAAAGGCGTATAATCTCGCTTTGCGCCCGGAGCTTCCCATGCGTCTCATCAAAACCGCGCTCACCTTCGACGACGTCTTACTGGTGCCCGCGTATTCGAATGTATTGCCTCGCGATACATCTCTCCAGACCCGCCTCAGCCGTAACATCTCCCTGAATATTCCGCTCGTGTCCGCCGCCATGGATACCGTGACGGAGTCGCGCCTGGCCATTGCCATGGCCCAGGAAGGCGGGATCGGGATCATCCACAAGAATTTGACCGCCGACGAACAGGCCCGTGAAGTGGCTCGCGTCAAGCGCCACGAATTCGGCATTGTCATCGACCCCGTCACCGTCACGCCGCAGATGAAGGTGCGCGATGCGATCGCCCTGCAACAGCAGCACGGCATCTCCGGGCTGCCGGTGGTGGAAGGGCGCAAAGTGGTCGGCATCGTCACCAACCGCGACCTGCGTTTCGAAGCTCGCCTGGACGAGCCGGTGCGCAACATCATGACCCCGCAAGAACGTCTGGTCACGATGCGCGAAGGCGCGACGCTGGAAGAAGCCCAGCAACTGATGCACAAGCACCGCCTGGAGCGCGTGCTGATCGTCAATGATCGCTTCGAACTGCGTGGCCTGGCCACCGTCAAGGATATCGTCAAGAACACCGCCCACCCGCAAGCCAATAAGGACGCGCAGGGTCAGTTGCGCGTCGGCGCGGCCGTCGGTGTTGGCGGCAACACGGAAGAGCGTGTTGAAAAGCTGGTCGCCGCGGGCGTGGACGTGATCGTGGTCGACACCGCGCACGGTCATTCGGGCGGCGTGCTGGAAGGCGTGCGCTGGGTGAAGCAGAACTATCCCAAAGTCGATGTCATCGGCGGCAATATCGCCACGGCAGCGGCTGCGCTGGCACTGGTCGAACACGGTGCTGACGGCGTCAAGGTCGGTATCGGTCCTGGCTCCATCTGCACCACGCGTGTGGTGGCCGGTGTGGGCGTGCCGCAGATCACCGCGATCTCCGATGTCGCGGAAGCGCTGCAAGGCACTGGCGTGCCTCTGATCGCTGACGGCGGTATCCGTTATTCGGGCGATGTCGCCAAGGCCCTGGCGGCCGGCGCTTACGCTTGCATGATGGGCGGCATGTTCGCCGGCACCGACGAAGCACCGGGTGAAGTGGTGCTGTTTCAGGGCCGTTCGTACAAGTCTTACCGTGGCATGGGCAGCCTGGGCGCGATGACCGATGGTTCGGCCGATCGCTATTTCCAGGATCCCGCCAACAACGCCGACAAGCTGGTGCCGGAAGGCATCGAAGGCCGCGTCCCTTACAAGGGCAGCGTGCTGCAGATCATTTATCAGCTGGCCGGCGGCGTGCGTGCCTCCATGGGTTATTGCGGTTGCGCTTCGATCGACGACATGCGGACCAAGACCGAATTCGTGCAGATCACGTCGGCCGGTTTCCGCGAGTCGCACGTGCATGACGTGCAGATCACCAAGGAAGCACCGAACTACCGCGCCGATTGATTCTCGGCGTAAGGCCTAGCGGCCAACGCGCACCGGTGGAAGCCTGCTTCCCGCCGGTGCGCTTTTGCTTAATAGTGCCATTGTTGTTTGGCACTCAACGATTTCCGTTTTCAGCCATTGGCCGTCGTTTCCAGCGGCGGCAACTATCCAGCCAGAGCCCACTATGCACCAGCGCATCCTCATTCTCGATTACGGTTCACAGGTCACCCAGTTGATCGCGCGCCGCGTCCGCGAAGCGGGCGTGTATTGCGAGATTCATCCGGGCGACGTGAATGACGAGTTCGTGCGCGGCCAGGTCGCGCAGGGTTTGAAGGGCATCATCCTGTCCGGCAGCCATGCTTCGGCCTACGACGAAGCGTCCATGCGCGTGCCGGGTGTGGTGTTTGAACTGGGCGTTCCGGTGCTGGGTATTTGCTATGGCATGCAGAGCATGGCGCAGCAATTGGGCGGCAAGGTCGAATGGTCCGATCATCGCGAATTCGGTTATGCCGAGGTCCGTGCGCACGGACACACCCGTCTGCTGGAAGGCGTCGAGGATTTCACCACGCCTGAAGGCCACGGCATGCTCAAGGTCTGGATGAGCCATGGCGATAAAGTCACCGCGCTGCCGCCGGGTTTCAAGCTGATGGCGTCGACGCCTTCGTGTCCCATCGCCGGTATGGCGGATGAGTCGCGTGGTTTCTACGCGGTGCAATTCCATCCTGAAGTCACGCACACCATCCAGGGCAAGGCCTTGCTGGGCCGCTTCGTCAACGAGATCTGCGGTTGCTCGGGCGATTGGAACATGCCTGATTACGTGTCGGAAGCGGTTGCCCGCATTCGTGATCAAGTGGGTGAGGACGAGGTCATACTGGGCTTGTCGGGCGGGGTCGATTCGTCCGTGGCGGCTGCGTTGATCCACAAGGCGATCGGCGACAAGCTGACCTGCGTTTTTGTCGACCATGGTCTGCTGCGCCTGGATGAAGGCAAACAGGTCATGCAGACGTTTGCCGAGAACATGGGCGTGAAGATCATTCACGTCGACGCCACCGAGCAGTTCATGGGCAAGCTGGAAGGCGTCAGCGATCCCGAAGCCAAGCGCAAGATCATCGGCCGTGAGTTCGTCGAGGTGTTCCAGGCCGAGGCGGGCAAGCTGAAGGCCGCCAAGTGGCTGGCGCAGGGGACTATTTATCCTGATGTGATCGAGTCGGCCGGCGCGAAGACGGGCAAGGCTGTGGCGATCAAGTCGCACCATAACGTCGGTGGCTTGCCTGAGACGTTGAATCTGAAGCTGCTGGAGCCGCTGCGCGAACTGTTCAAGGACGAAGTCCGTGAACTGGGCGTGGCCTTGGGCCTGCCGCCTGGGATGGTGTATCGCCATCCTTTCCCGGGGCCTGGCTTGGGTGTGCGTATTCTGGGCGAAGTGAAGACGGAATACGCGGACCTGCTGCGCCGTGCGGATGCGATTTTCATCGATGAGTTGCGTAGCACGTTGGATTCGGTGAGCGGGAAGTCGTGGTATGACCTGACGTCGCAGGCTTTTGCGGTGTTTCTACCGGTGAAGTCGGTGGGGGTGATGGGTGATGGCCGGACGTACGACTACGTTGTCGCGCTGCGCGCGGTGCAGACTTCGGACTTCATGACTGCCGATTGGGCACAGTTGCCTTATTCGCTGCTGGCTAAGGTTAGCGGGCGGATTATCAATGAAGTGCGGGGGATTAATCGGGTGGTTTATGACGTGAGCAGCAAGCCGCCGGCGACGATTGAGTGGGAGTGAGGGGAAGGAATGTCCCCTATAAATCAACAGTTTAGGAAATCTCTCAAAAGATCATCAACAGGAATATGATTCTTCCAGGCTGTTGATTTTAAAGGCTATTTTTTATGAACAATTTACCTTTGAGAGCTTCCGGGCAGCGAAGCTGACGGTAAATTTGACGAGGTGCGCGAGCTCTTTGGACTGGGGTTGGCGCCTCCAAAGAACTACCGTCAGCGACGGCAGTTCTTCCTCTTAGGCATCAAGATTTATGCGGGCTCGCAAGGGTATGTAGGTCTCGTGATAGATGACGGCAATCGGTCGTTTTAATCAGGAGACTATTCCCGTGCTGACAGACTTTGTCCTGCGGAACTTGAAACCCCGCGTGATCCTTTACGACGTCGCCGATCGCGATGGCATGTACGTCATCGTTTCGCCGAAAGGCACTATTACCTTCCTACTGGATCAATGGCCGACGAGAGACATCGACAAAAGCTGCGACGTGCTAGGCGGCTTCTGGGCGAGGGTATTTCGCCAGCGCTACAGAAACAGCGAGAGAAGGGGCGTGGATCGGAGCGTGAAGAGGTCCAGGACTGCTCTCGACGACGCTTGCATGGCGCTCCCATAGCGTGCGCAGAGTGAGGTCGCGAGGTGGCGCATTAGGCGGTCAAAAGAACTTCCTGGACTTCGGACACGTCGAGCGACGGGAGGCTCCCGACGTTGATGCTGTACTTGATTCCGGTCACGCCAAGTGGCGGCAAGTAGTCATCGGGGAGTCTGGGGAAGTCGCCGGCAACCTCGAAGACATGAACGTCGCGGAAAGTGAACCGCAGCAAGGCTCCGGTCTGCCGAAGGCCTTCATTCCAGCCGAGTTGAGCCAGGCGTGAGTCGAAGGCGTCGAGCGCACGTCCATCCGATCCCAGCTTCTCTCGAATTTCATCGATGCGGTCTGCCAGGGTTTCGTCGCCGCCCAGGCTTTTCTCCAGCATCACGCTCACGAACAGAAGGCGTTTGCTGGCGGGGGCCTTGAGCTGATCAAGGCGGGAAATCTCGTGTTTCGGCTCCGATCGCGTGGTGGTCTTTACTTCGACGTGGACGCCTTGTCCGACGAAATCGTGTCGTTCGCTTTCCGGGCCGCTCCAAAGGTGGCAGACCCGGCTGCCGAGGGTTGGGAACAGCACATTCGAGAGCACCCAGAGCTCGCCGAATAGGCCGATCTGCTCTGCCGTGCTGAGCTCTGGTGCGAGCGGGCGTAATGCCGCGCGCATGTCGTCGATGATTCGTTCAACCGAGACAGCAGGATCGCGGCCTTCGATTCGGATGGCATGGAGGACCTTGTTGGTGACCAGCGTAAGCAGTTCTTCGTGGTGGCTGCGAGCGGAGACATCCAGCCAGGTCTGTTCGCCTTCCAGGGTGCGGACCTGAAGGCTTTGCAGGTCCGGCGGCAGGTTTTTCGGGGCGACGTCGATTGCCAGCAGCAGGTGCAGCCGTCCGTCGTCTGACACGCCGATCAGCGCCGCTTCCATGTCTTTTGCAGCTTGTTCGTAGATGGCCTCGTGTGGAGGCCGCTGCTCGCGCAGGCTTGCCCAGCGGTCCTGTGTGATCTCAACCATTGCGGACCCCACGGTTTACGACAAACGTTTGTTCGCCGTCCGCAGTACGGGGCAGCGATAACGCGAGGCCCAGCACGGTCTGTGTTGGCGCGCGGAGCGGTTCGGGATCGAGGGGATAGAGCAGGAGCAAGCCCTGCTGCGCAGGTCGGTCCTCGCGCATTGCGCGGGCATTGAAGCCTGAGGCAGCGCGGTAGTTTTCCGGCCCGCCATGCAGATCAACACCTTCATGGCGAGGATCGATAAGGATGCCGATCGATTCGTTGGCCTGCAGCGAACGTCGAACAAGGCCGAACGGCCTTCCACCTAGCAGAACCGCGCGTTCCCGCTGCGGGTTGGCTACGAATATGGTCCAGTTCGTCAGTTCTCCCGTTTCAGCGCGTTCCAGGATCCAGTCGGCAATCTCTGCGCCCTGAAACGCAATGCTGTTCGGGTGTCCTTCATAACGCCGCAGGAACAGTGCGATGTCCTCGGCCGGCACATCGTGGGCGATGGCGCCGCCGTGTGCATCCTGTGTCGGGGGATGCTGTCGCAGCAGGGTAGACGCTAGGTCGACGTTCCGTTCCAGCAATTCCTTATCTTGCATGGGAAACAGAATTGTCTGCGGGTTTTCGCCAGACCATGACTGTGCTTCATCAGTCTGCATCCTGCTCTTGTTCTTGCTGGTGAGCAGGAGCTTTGAATGGGCGCGCATCCGGATGGCCATCTGGTCTGGTCGGCGGCCGGCCTTGTTCAGTGCTGTGATGGAATCCCGCAGGGATTCCTCAACAAGCGCCAGTTCCACAAACCACTGAGCGATGCCTTCGGTTGTCCAGATGCGGATCAGGTCTTCATAGCCTGTCCTGAAACCATACCAGCGGGCCATCTGCAGCAGCGCGTCCGCCAGCGTTGTGGTGCGCAGGAAGTAGGCGATTGTCAGTCCCTCAAGCGTCAGGCCGCGCGACAGCCGATTGCCGCCCACTGCAACGAGCTGTCGCCCAGGTTTGGCGTCGTACTCCAGTTCGTCGCCCGTTGTGCTGTTGAGCACAACGACGATCAGACGGGCCAAGTTCGTCACTGCCTCTTCCACGAGAGCCTCTTCGCTGCAGGGCAGATCGACCTGTCCCAGTCCTGTAAGCGTTGACCGGAACATCTGTTTGAGTACACCGGGTTCGGCAGCCTCATGATGGAACCAGTTGCGGATCTGTTCCTCGATCGCTTCACCAATGCGTAACTGGTCCTGCTGGAGCTGGGAGACGTGCACCAGCATCGTGTTCGGCTTGCCCGACTGGCCGCGCAGCAACCTGATGGCGCCGGCCAGTACAAACGTCAGAAGGGCATCGGCGAGCGAGTGGGGTAGATCCAGCGGACCCCGAGCAACGATCGTCTCACTCCTTTTGCGCTGCTTCGGCTTCAGAGCCTTCACATCCGCCGGGTCTACGGGGCGAAGTACGTCACGCCCCTGCGCACTGATGCCGAAAAGCTCCTCGGTCCCTGTGTAGCCGTCAGGCCGCGGAAGCTGCACCACGAAGTCCTTGGGGAACAGGTCTTCTCCGACCTGGTTGTCACTGGCGTCCGGGTCTATAAGAATGTTGGCGAATGGCGTCGCCGTGTAGGCGATGTATGTAGCCCGCGGAATCTTGCTGAGAATGTCGCGAATTAGCGCGTTGGTCAGTGACGGGGCCGTGTCGGCATCTGGTTCGGTGTCCTCGTCGATACTGGGATCACGTCGATTTCCGCGTGTATTGATGGAAGCCTGATCGGCCTCGTCATCGATGAGAAGAACCGGTACATCAGCGAGGCGGCCTTCGAGTTTTCCGAACCACTGGTTGAGCCGCTTCAGGATTGGAGTGATTTTTTTGGCGACGATCAGAACGGTACCCGTCGATGCGAATCCGTCGGCCACCTTCGGTTCACGAAAGTCTGCAGCTTCATCGGTCAGTGTGATCCAGTCGACGCCGGGTCCCGTAAGCTCCAGGTCCAAGCGTTGCTGCGTCTGGTTCCGCAGCGAATCGTGGATGCCGGAAAGAACGATGATCAGGCGATAGCCGACATCAGCCGCTCGCGCCGCTACAGCTGTGAAATTGGCTGTCTTGCCGGACTGGACGTAGCCGACGACTAGCCCGCGGCATTGAAATTCCGGGCGAGCAATGGGCGTTGTCTTTGAGATGATCCGTAGTGACTCTTCCGCGACCGACGCAATCTGGTGCGGCTTCCACTTGGGTTGAGACCTCAGATAAGCTTCATGCCGGGACCAGTTGGTCCAGGCGGTTCCGTCGGTCCACAGGGCCAGCCTGGGTTTCGGCGTGAGGGGAAGCGGAAGTCGGATCTGCATCAGGCCTTGTCCGAAAACTTGTCCGGGACACCGGCTGTCTCCAGTGCGCGAAGGAATTCAGAGAGAGCAGTCTTGATTTCAGCATCCTTGTCAATGAGCTGTACGAGCTTCACCAGAGCCGGCATCAGTGGGGTGACCTCGACTTCTTCGCCCTTGAATCCGGTCTTGCGTTGCCATGGCTTGTCGCCGCTGCTGACGAGACGGATAGAAGTCCTATCTTTCTTTGCTGCGGGGGCTGGAGCAGGGAGGGATCCCGGCGCTGTCGTTGGAGGGATCAAACCGCCCGGCGCTGGTGTGACTGTCGGCGCTACAGTACGGCCGTCTCCTTTCGGTGCCGGCGCAGGTTTTTCCTTTTTGTTGTATCGGAGACGGGCGGCTGCGCGAGGGCCTTTGATCAGGGCTTCGAGGGGCTTCGTGATTGCAAAGGGCAGGCGAATGAGCTGCTTGCTGATATCTACCTGCAACTGCTCATCTGCCAGCCTGTCGAAGTCGACTGCGACACGAATCAGCTTGGTGTGCTCATCCTTGGCGAAGAGATCTTCCCAGCCCCCCCATTTGATAAGCCGGTCAAGCCGATAGAAGTACAACCCCTGTGCATCGTTGGCCCGGCCGTTCAGGGTGTGGCGGTCGCGTTCGATGCGTTGCTCCAGCGGAGGCAAGTCCTTGATGTACTCGTCGAACTCTGCTTCGTTCGGTGTGACATAAGCTCGAACATAGAGTGCCGGCGTCTTATCCGGCGTGAGACCCGGAAGCTCGATGCGATGCTGATCATACTCTTTTGTCAGCGGGTGCCCCATGGGGTTGTTGGCGCGCAGTACGTCCTCGTTCAGCCGGATGACGACCTTCTCGCGTCCGCGCGCCTTGCCTTCAAGGTATCGGTGGAAGACCAGTTCGAGGTGCGACTTGATCGCAGCAAGCTCCTGCGCGTAGGGGGAGTCTGCCTTGCCCCTGGCAGGCTCCATTGAGGGACGCATCTGCGTGAGCAGCACGGCTGTGCCCGAGTCGCCGATGTCCACTGCCGAGGCATGCTCGGGAGCCACCGGGTCGCTCAGCATCGCCCAGCGGCGCGCCTTGGCAAGATGTTCCTTGTCCCAGGTGAGGGTCGTGCTCTCGTTTCCCGCAGCCCTCGACACTACTGTCAGTCGATCAGCCTGGGACCAGGCGGCACCCTTCAGTCCGTAGCCGAACTTGCCCAAGTCTCCATTCTCGTATTCGCGCTGGTGGCCGATCGTCATGGCGTCGCGCAGACCCCGGGGAGTCATGCCCGTGCCGTCGTCGCGAATACACATCCACCGGCCGTTCGTATTGGGATTCGGGAAGGTGATGTCGATCTCGCGAGCGCCATGCGACAGGCTGTTGTCTACGAGATCGGCCACGGCGCTGGGCAGGCTGTGCCCGGCACGTGCCAAGATCTTGAAGAGACCGAGCGGGTCCGGTGCGGCGTCATCGTCGTGGCGGTTGTTGTCGTTTTCTTTGTATGACGTCACGGGCACTATTTTTACCTCCTTAAATAGCTGCGGGAAGTGAGCCGAGAGCACCGCCTGGCAGTGCTGGCCCTCATCACCGTACAATGCGACCATTGCGGATTTGCCTAGCCGGGCGCTTTCTCCATGGCCGAGGATTGAAGAACGGGCTGGGTGGTCTGCGGGGATGACAACCCAGGAGGCATTGGCCGGGGTAGTCGATGCGTCCACGGTCATTGCAAACAGAACACCAGGGTCGACAAATCTGTAGAAGGGACTCGTCGGGCAGTCGCCTTCGAATCTCCAGTTTCGGTGCTGCCGCTTCAGCCAAGAGTCAACCTCTACGATGGTGTGCTCGTCTTCCAGGCGCCGGCAGTTGATGGCGATGATGTCCTGGTCTTCGGCGGAGGGAAAGACCGTGTCGACGACATCCCAGTCGAAGTTGATGGCGCGCTGCTTGGCGCGTTCCTTCCCCTGACGGCGGTATTCATGAAACATGCCCAGTTCGGACGGTTTCAGCAGTCGGAGGATGGTGAACTTCACTTCGTTCCCTCGGTGGTCTTGATCTGTGATGGGTCCAGGCCCAGCAGGGATACGCGCATGTCTGGTGTCCGGGGGGCGCCCAGGCACTCCCGGATTCCACGAGCAATGGCATAGGCAAACAGCGGCGGGACGGCGTTCCCGATCTGCTTGAATGCCGGGTTCATCGATCCCTTGAAAACGAAACCGTCCGGGAAAGATTGGAGCCGCGCAGCCTCGCGTACCGTGATGGTGCGTGCCTGATCCGAGTCAAAGTGGATGTGGGAATAGGAGTCCTTGCCGAGGTGCGCCATCAGCGTACGTACTGGGGTATCAGCGCGGAGCTTCCACCACTTGTTCGGAAACTTTCCTGGGTCGTACGGAATGCGCCAAGCCGTGATGTAGGAACTGACATCCGCGTTTCGCGGGTCTGTAGGCAAGCCGCGCTTCTTACGGTTGGCTAGCCAAGTAGCGATTTTCTGCTCGACATAGGCATGCACCTGCGGGTACTCCCAGCCAGGTTGAATCTCGGCAAAGATCTTGTAATCCCGGGGGAGGTATCGGAAGACATGGCCGGTCGTGGACTTGGTCGCAAAGCCCTTCCACTCCCGCATCAGACGTGAGTAGGGGGTTGTCGGATTTTGTGTCGTGTACTCGACGGACTCTGCCGGATCCTTTGCCCCACGGCGGATGGCGCCGCTACTCAACAGTTCTCTGGCAAACCGGGGCGGGAGATCCGCAAGGGCGTCGGAGGCCGAGGTGGCCGCGGGAGAGTCGGGTGCGGGGTCCGGGATCCAGCGATGGTGCGCCGAGCCTTCGGCCTTCAGCACGCGGCGCGCGGCATTCTTGGAGCTTGTATAGCCGGAGGGCAGAACGAGGTGGTGCGTCGGCACGGGAAACCGGGGTTTGATGCCGGCAGACCGGTGGATACCGACAAGAATCATCCGCTCCCGCATCTGGGGAACCCCGTACCAGACGGCGTTCAGCAGCGTGTAGGCAACGTCGTAGCCTTCATCGGCAAGGCTCTTCGAAACCAGCTCGGCAACGTTGGTGCCGCCATGGTTCAGGATGTCCGGCACGTTCTCCATCAGTAGCGCGACGGGCTTTGTCGCCCGGATGAACGCGACGTACCGCTCCCACAGGCTTACCCGACCGTCTACGAGGAATGCCTGGTCTGCCGTGACCTCTTCACGCAGGCGCGCCTGCTCGCGGAGCTTGGCCCGGCCTACACGGGCGAATGCCTGACAGGGGGGGCCGCCGACGAGGACATCGATCTGGCGATCCGTGGCACCCTGCAACCCCAGATCGCCGAAGACGGTGTCTGCGGTTTCGGTTACCGCGTCGCGGGGGGTGTGGTGGGCTTCCTTGTCTCCCCCGACAGAGCGCGAGCCAAAATTGGCTCCGTGCGACTTTGCAGCCCACGGGTCCATTTCGATGGATGCGACAGGCGTGAAACCGGCGCTCAGGAAGCCCAGGGAGATGCCGCCACATCCGGCGAACATATCCATGTAGCGGATCTCTCCGCCGTTCTGTATGCGCTGCAACTTGTCGCGGATCAGTTTGTGGTCGGAGGTTGATGCGCGGGAATTCTTGCTGGTCGAGGAGGGCAGGTCGGCAGCCGGGGGGGCGGGCTTTTCGTAGGGCTTGCTGGACTGCGACTTTCGCAGCTCGGTTTGGATGGACATCCGGTGTCTCTCATAGGGAACCCGCGCCAGGACCACCTGCACGGAGTGCAGGGGGGGGCGTCTCAGGCCTGTTCACACCACGCGCCGCGACTCGGCTTGACGATACGTATGCCGGGCGCCAAATGGTGCATTGTGTCATAGTGTAATGAAGTCGCCGGCATGTCTCGCCTGAGTGCCTGCGAAGGCATAAGCTGGGTGTACTTTCATGATTGTATGAATTTCACATGGACATTTTTTTCTTCTCAGTGTCCGGCAGGCGCTTGCAAGCTCGATCGCATCAACGAGGATGGCGCCTATGACGAAATGGCTGTTCGGCGTGGCAAGCACCCTTGCCCGATATCCGCAAATGTGTGGTCCCGGTAGAGGTGCTAATGGATATCGTTACACCTGAAAAGCGCTCCCGAATGATGGCAGGTATCAAGGGAAAGAACACCAAGCCGGAACTGGTCGTCCGCAAGCTTGTCCACGGAATGGGCTTCCGTTATCGACTGCATCGCAAGGATCTGCCGGGTTCTCCGGATTTGGTTTTTCCGCGTCTGAAGAAGGTGATTTTTGTCCATGGCTGTTTCTGGCATCGACATACCGGATGCAGATTTGCCTATACGCCAAAGTCAAACGCGGAGTTCTGGCTGAAAAAGCTAGAGGGCAATATTCGACGCGATGGTCAGGTAGTGATGGCTCTGGACGCCCTGGGCTGGCAGGTTCTGATCGTTTGGGAGTGCGAGGTTTCCGATCTGCCCGTGCTGACTCGGAAGATGAGCTTGTTCCTGACGATTGACCATCACTGATCGTCAGGCAGACGGTCGACTGCTCTCGTGCTGGGGCACCTGTGCATCTTCGACGATGGTGGGCGCTCTGTCCGTGCTGCGCAGCAAGCCGCCGCGGGAGTCTCGACCCCTCGGCTTCCATCGCTAATGCCTCCGTGGCACGACCACGGCGCGCTGAGCTGGCCCGAGAAAATGATGCGGGCGTGTGGGGCGGCTGGCTTGCTGTTCCCTTCATCTAGTCAGACCTGCCGGGCGATGTGATCGCCACGGTGCCCGAGCCGGTCTATGACACGGCTACCGGCCGCCATCTCCTGATCCCTAAGGCCTCGCATATCCTTGGGCGCTACAACAACCAAGTAAGCTGTGGGCAGAGCGGGGTACAGGTAGTGTAAAGCCGGATCGTGCTGCCGGACACCTAATCGTTGAGGCTAGACAACCTAGTGGGTTCCGATTCGGCCGGGCGTGCCAAGCTGGAGGATGGAGTGGATTGGTTCTGGGGCCGGATTTTTGCAGATGCGGTTCTGACAATGCTCCTGGGAACCAGCGCAGAAATAGCTGCGCCCGACGAACGCCAGGATGGGCATCGCGTAGTGATCGCCGGGCGGGACATCCTGCAGAACAGAGTGAACCTGGTGGGGCGGTAGATTGGCCGGCAGAACATGAACACCCAAACGACGCTGACCGCAAGAACCGGGCTGCTAATTGGGTGATCGAACCGGGATCTGACGCTGAAGCCGTGCCAGCATTGTTCTTCAACACGGGGGCGCACCAATGATCGTATAGGAGAAACTACGCCTGAGGCCATTGCCCAAGACCGAATTGGTCTAGCTTACACTTGTGGGTACCGCGAAGCTGAAAGCAGTTCTGACTTCGTATGCAAATGCCTATAGCGATGTCTATGGCACTACTGTTGATGCCAGGGTCCTGGTACCGCATATGCTGGATACCTTCATACTTGGCGATCGTCATTTTCGAAAAACAAGGCGCGTAGCCGAAAAGACTGACTTGAATGCAGGAGGTGATGGGTGACTGTAGAGAATGACAACCCTCAGGGCAAAGCCTTACGACCCAGAGCCCGAATCATGCGTACGCTCGGTGAGGAGCTGATAAGCAGTGAAGTCGTCGCTGTAATTGAGCTTGTCAAGAACTCCTACGATGCCGAGGCAGGATACGTGATTATCCGCTTTGAAGGCAAATTGGAAGTAGGGGAAGGGGCCGTGTCGATCGAAGATGACGGACATGGAATGAGCTTGAGGGTTGTTGAGGGTTCATGGATGGAGCCAGCAACCAATAATAAGAAAGTTCAACGCTTAAGCCATATCCTGAAACGCCGATTTCTTGGTGAAAAAGGAGTCGGGCGATTTGCGGCGGCTCGATTAGCGATTGACCTGGAGCTGACGACTCGTTCTCTCGAAAGTGACAAAGAAGTTTATGCATATTTTGATTGGTCTCAATTTGACAACGAGGATGCGTATCTTGATCAAGTTTTGATTCTTGCTGAGGAGCGAGCTCCGCAAGAATTTGTTCTTGGACGAGCGCGGCCTTCTGATGCCCCCGGGCCTCATGGCGATCTCCGCCGGGATGGAAGCCACGGCACCCTTCTGAAAATGAATGGGCTGAAACGCGCGTGGGGTGATAAAGAGATCAACTCTTTGAAGAAAAGTCTAAGTCGACTCATTTCACCATTCGATGGAGAGAAGGGGTTTCGAATATTTATTCGACTGCCCGACGACGATGCCGAGCAACCCCGGGAGCTAGAACCGCCAGACGTTCTCAAATATCCTCACTACACTTTGTCCGGGACGGTTGATAAGCAAGGAAATTTCGAGTTCCGGGCTGAGTTGCATGCCTCTGCTGTGGTGGAATTGTTCACAGGAAGGCTGATTAATTCAGAGGTCAAGGATAGAGGTGTTGTCGAGTTTGTTGACGGAAAAGATGGCAGTCCTCTCGTTTGTGGTCCTCTTTCTTTTAATGTTCTGGTCTGGGATCGGGATCAGCTCGACAATATTGATCAAAAACTCGGAACAGGAATTCGGGACATACGGCGCGACCTTGATTCCATAGCCGGAGTGAGCATATTTCGCGATGGATTCAGAGTGCTGCCATACGGGGAGACTGAGAATGACTGGTTGAAGCTAGACATTCGTCGTGTGCAAAATCCAACCATGCGCCTATCGAATAATCAGATCACTGGTTACGTAAGAATTGGCGCCGATGAGAATCCTCTACTCAAGGATCAGAGCAATAGAGAGGGGCTTGATAACAACTCCGCCTATTCGGAGCTGCAGGAGATTATGAGGTTGGCATTGTCCAAGCTCGAAAGTCTTCGTTTTAGAGATAAAAAGAGCACCGGTGCAGATGATGCATCTCGAAAATCCGATGGCGCACTACTTGCAGTCCCTGATACCGCCAAGCTGCGCCAACTAATCTCCACAGCGGCGGATAGCGCTGAAACCCTGCATCTATTCGATGAAACAACCAAGGCATGGGAGAACCAGGTCGGTCGAATTCGTGAGGTGTTGTCGCGATATCACTCACTCGCCACGCTCGGTCAGCTAGTAGATAAAGTTGTTCATGACGGGCGCCAGCCGCTATCTACGATCCAGACGCAGTCATCATTGCTGATCGAGAGCCTTTCAAAGGCATTAAAGAAGCTCGATGGCTCTAGCGAATGTGGCAAGTATCTTGAAGGAATTCATGCTCGCCTTTTGCGCGTCAAGGATGCGGCCGGATTAATCGATCTGGTGCTCAAAAGAATTGAGCCCCTCGGCGGAAGAAAGAAGGGGCGTCCGACAAAAGTATATATAAATGAGATAATAAAGAACGCTTTTTCACATTTTCAAGGTGATATTGAGGGCCTTGGCATCAATGTGACATTGCCTGCTGTTGATGATCTGGTTCAGGTCGATGCGCATGAGTTGCAGGAAGTTCTTATTAATCTCATTGCCAATAGCGTCTACTGGCTGTCGAATGTTCCAAAAGGCCAGAGGGCAATTTTGGTGCAATGTACAAGACCTGCTCCCAGAGAACTCGATATAATTTTTGCCGACAGTGGGCCCGGGGTGTCCAAGGGGAACAAGTCTGCAATTTTTGAGCCTTATTTCAGCACAAAACCGGATGGTGTCGGGCTCGGCCTTGTAATAGCTGGGGAGATGATAAGAGACTACTACAATGGGAGTCTTGAGTTGCTTAATTCAGGCCCATTGCCGGGTGCCGTCTTTCGAATTAAACTTCGTAAAAGGGTGTAGGATTATTTATGCCAAGAGTTCTGTGTTTTGATGACAAGCCTGAAATTCTCGAAAATATAAAGGAGATCATTTCTTCATGGGATGATAGTCGGCACGGGACGTTCGAGGTCTTCGGTGAAAGCGATTTCGGCACAGTTGTTGAACGCCTTAAAGTCGAGCGTTTTGATCTGGTGACTTTGGATCTCCATGGAGGTAACGATCCAGACCCATTGAAGGACGATGGTGAACAAGGTGAGCAGGAGGGGCTTCGGGTTCTGAAAGAATTGCGGAGCGTTCGGTTTATTCCCGTTGTTTTCTACACCGGTTATGCAGAAAAGATCAAGTCGCTTGAGTCTGGCGTCGTAAAGGTTGTAAAGAAGGGAGAGAACGATCTTGAAGGCGTCAGGAATGCAATTGATACTTTGTACTCCACGCGTGTTTCTCAGCTTTTAAATAAAATCGAAGAAGAAAACACCCGATATTTGTGGGACACTATTGATAAATCCTGGGCTGATATACAGCAGGATGGTGGCGGCGAGGATCTGGCGTATTTGGTTGCGCGTCGGATTGGAGCAAGGCTCAGTCGTGAGTTCATTAAGGAGTTTCTTGAGCATGACCCTGAAAAAGTTTCCCCTATTGAAATTTACATCTACCCGCCTCATGACGAATCAATAAGGACCGGGTGCGTTGTTCGAAAAGATGACTGCTTGTGGCTGGTTGCCACGCCAGCCTGCGACTTTGCCAAGAAAAAAGCGGACTCAATACTCTTGGTTGCAGCAAAGCTACTCTCAAGCTTCAGCCAATATCAAGAGTGGGCTGCCAATCGGTGGGATGGCGTCGATCAAAAAGACCCTGCATACAAAAAATACGGCAGGCTATACTCTTTGATTGGAAATAATGCGGGGGACCGCTACCGGTTTCTTCCTGGCACATTTTTTGTTGATGATCTGGTTGTGGACTTTCAAACGTTGCGCCAGATTCCAGTTGCTGAGTTAAATCACTCAGAGGTCGTTTGTCGGGTTGACAGTCCTTTCCGGGAAGAGCTTCTTAATCAATTCTCTAGGTATTATGGGAGAATGGGGGTTCCGGATTTGCATATACCATCACTAATTGATTCTTTTAAATAGTGCTGGCTGACTAATGAAGTGTTGGGGTATCGGCGGCGGCCGATTTGGCCGGAGTGCTTCAAGGTCGCCTTTCTCTGATTGTGTCCCGCAGTCAGGTTTTTTGCGCTGGCTGGGCGGTCAATTGGAATACTGCAGGGGTTCACTGCATGAATTTAAAATTGAAGAAGCCGCGTGACTTATTGATTCTTTCCAGGGGGGATTCTGTAACGAAAGGAAATTTATTCGATCTGATTCAATACTCAAAGGTGGATGGATCGCCATATTGGGATGGATTTGAGAATAAGATTGGCAATACACCTCAGCAAGGGATAAATTGGCTTGGCCAAAATCCGAATTGTAGCGCTGTATTGATAAAAACTAGGCCGGGCTTGTATGACCAAGACGGTTGGATCGACGAGGGTGAATGCCTTTATCGATACTCTATTAAGTCGGTGAAGGGGCATGTTTCATATGCCGAAAAAGCCAACGCGGTTTTGATCAATCAGCCGGCAAATGGTTTCCAATTTTGTTGTTTATTGAATCCCGTGATCAATGGATTTATCAAGGTGCCTTCAGAGTAACAGAGCTCCATGATAGTTTTGTAGTGCTCAGCAGAGGGCTGCGTCCACAATCTTTTCTGAGGAAAAACTATGGCAGGAAGCTGGTGTTTCGTACATTGAGGGTGACAGGAAGTACGTCACTCACCATATGGCAGAAAAATAAGGAAGTGGTTTCTATAGTAAAGTCGAAGCAGAACTCCACCTGCGATATCTGTGGACTGCGTATTTTCGAACGATATGGCGTTGAGTGCATTGAGGCTCACCACAAAAAGCCCATGTCGACCTATTCTTCGTCATACGTTGTCACTCCGTCCGATTTTGTGTTGCTTTGCCCTAATTGTCATCAAACCGTGCACAGGTACATGAAGGTGCAGAGCGACGATGATTTTCATATAAGGGAATTAGTAATTCGAAGACTTCAAGGAGTACGTGACACAGATGTGCTTTCAGAGAGTAGTAATGGTGCCAGCTTGCCGACGCACTAAAAGTGTAAGAGCCCGTTCTGGGGAGTTACGGTTTTGCACTTGGCGCAGCTTCGCCCGCTGCAGGACGAGAATGTCACGCTCAAACGCATTTGCGCCGACTTGGCGCTCGTCCTCCATGCCTTGAAGGACGTCGTTCGCCGAAAGCTCTCACACTGCGACCTGGTTTCTGATATCTGATACGTTTTTTTCGCAGCTATCTAAACCCCGTGGACTAATCAGCGGCACAATCAGCCTAAATATTCAATTTCACTCCGCCCAGATGAATGCACAACCGGCCGTTGATCTCCTTTCGAAGATGCTGATCGACCAGCAAACGCGCGCAGCCAGCTACTTTGCGGGCTACGAGCGGTTGGCTATCACGGAAGTGTTCCGGACGCTGGACATGTGCGCCTTTGCCTTCCGGATGGCCCCTAACCGAAAGCAGCTCCTGCAGCGAGACCAGGCGCGCCACTGGATGTTGGCGGGCGCCGCTCCCGCGTTGAAGCCACTGCTGAAAGGGGTTGCCGAGGTCGGGGGGGCTATGCCTTGGGGGCCATCCTCCACTAGGTGGACCACAGTCGTGGAGGGCCATCTGCTGCGATGCGGACAGCTAACTTGGCTACACCGCCTGGCCAGTCTGGAGAGGTACGGGCTTAGTCACACGACTATCGGAGTCTCGAAGATGCGCATCGAAGTCGTATCCGATGAACATGAGGCTGCAGACCGCGAAGCATTGGCGTGGCTGGGCCTCCAAAGGCTTGATGCCGCTGAGGTGCGGGGAGAGCTTGACTTGGCGATGGGCCAGCTGAAGCGACTTCGAAGGCGACTTGATAAAAAGTCGGGGACCGACATGGGCGGCTGGTTCATTCGATATACAGGCGACGAGGAACTGTTTGAGCGTAGCCGCCAGCGGGTACGCGATCTCCAGCCTATCTGGCACGAGACCGAAGCTCTCCCCGATGGCGCAATGATCGGCGGGAAGACCTTTCGAGCGTGGAAGGATGCATGTTGCGTTGCCGCGGCTGCCGTTTTGCACCACATTGAATTTTCCACTCGCCTCAAGACGACTCATCCGGGCATCGACCTACGCAACCTGTTGACCATGTTCATCAGGCGCGATGACCTTGAGCGCGTATGGCAGGAGCGGGGGCTTGAACCCGAATGGATCAGAGAGGTTTCGCAGGCCATGACGCTTGACTGCCAGTCCGTAGATGAGGTGGTGCTGCATCATGACACGCCGTTTCCCTTCTACGTGGACATGGGGCGCGAATTTATCCTTGCTCCATCGCTTTCAGCGTTGCTGAACCCGTTCGTTGGTGTCGTGAGGCGTCTTAGGTCATGCTACCGCGGTGACTGGGATCGCGCGGTAGATAGCCGGGAAGCGGTATTTCGCTCAGATCTTGCCGCAGTCTTCAACGAGCCACGCTATGCCTTGCTGCCCTCGGGTGTCCCGCTCCGGCGCTCTGATGGCACCTTGCTGACCGATGTCGATGCTGTGGTACAGGACAAGGTTAGCGGCACCGTGGCGCTCGTACAGCTGAAGTGGCACGACATCTTTGGCAAATCGCTCCGGGAACGAGAGAGTCGAAAGCGGAACCTTCTCGCAGCGAACCAATGGGTTGAACGCGTCGCGGCCTGGGTAGGCGAGCGCTCGTCGGCTGACATCGCGATGGCGGTCGGCATGCCCGTGGCAGAATGTCAGCAGACTGAGAAGCCAGTCATTCTGGTCGTAGCCCGCTACGCTGCACGCTTCTCAGGCGCAGGGGCATGTGACTCGCGTGCCGCTTGGCTGTCCTGGCCCGAGCTAGTCCGAGCCACCACTTCGGATGCTCGCGAGATTGACATCTTGCGGCATGTCGCAACCGCCTTCGAGGGCGTAGATCGCAACGCCCCGCCCAGCATTGACGATCGGGAAGCTGCTTCGTTGCGGCTGCGGTTCTCGGGGCTGGATGTCGAGGTGGTCCGGCGCACCAGGGCGTAGTACACGGGTTTCAAGCTAGGTTGCGTTCTGCAAGAGCGAGGGCAGTCTGTTCGATCGGTGAGTCTTGTGCCTTTCGGCAGACTGTGTTGTGTTATTTAGTCACTTGTAAATAAACAACTTAACAACACGACAAAGGCAAGGCCTAGGACAGACGCAGAACGCCTTACCTCCGTAGTGATTGGTTCGCGAGTGCCAGCAATGGTCCGGGATGGCACCGTAGATGGGAAGGCGTAGTCGTTTTCAGGCGGTCTGCTGTGCGCAAAGATGTGCTCTGATCAATAATCTGCTGGAAAGTGTTGACAGCCTGCAAATCGTTCCATCTCCTGCACCAAAGAAAGATGGGTGGTTTTGACGGTAAAATTGACGATAAAAAGCTGACTCGATGAGCGCTAAATTCCTTAACCGCGGGGGGAGCAGGGCCTGTTGACGATCGAGTGGGAGTGATTCTGCGTTAAGTACTATCTGGCAGCCACCAGCTTCAATAGTGCCTAGGCCGGAGTAAATGATGCGCCCCAGCAGTTGGACAGCGTTCCGACTTCTGGGGTGTTTTTCTTGGTCTCGAACTTCTCCCGTGAGTGATGATCGAACAGCGGTTGAAGCAGCAACTTGCTGCGACTATGCGCGGCGGCGGGGTATCTCGGGGATACGGTCGCTCGCTCCATCCAAGCATTGGTTGATGCATTAACCGTCTGGCGTTGATTGCATCCGGTACGCGGGCTTTCCCTCAAGGTCGTGCCTGTCCATCCTGGCGAAGCGCTTTGAGATAGGCGCAGAACATGTCGGCTACGCCATCGGCATAGGCCTTGATTTCCGCCTTGGTCCGCCGCGTCTGGGAAAAGCTGCTGCCTACGGCGCTGAGCGTCGTGAAAATAAGATCGCCCACCAGCTCGCGGGATGCAGCGGACGCTTTCGGCAAGGTTTCCACCATGAAGGCATCGATCATCTGATCGCCTTCGGCCCGCGCCTGGCGCGCCTCCGGACTGTTGCGATAGAGCGGAGCCGCGTCATTGAGCGCACCGCGAACTTCGGCTTCTTCACATTCGGAGCGAAGGAAGTTATGCACGAGGGTACGCAAGCGCTCCAAGGGCGGCGTATTGGCATCTTCGAGGATGCTTCGCAGGATCCTGGTCGTCTGCATCCACTCATCGACCTGAAGGCGGAACAGGATCGATGCCTTGTTGGGGAAATACTGATAAATCGACCCGACGCTAACGCCGGCCTTCTCGGCGACGCGCGCCGTGGTGAACCGGGTGGCTCCTTCCTTGGTCAGGACTTGGACGGCCGCTTCCAGGATGGCAGCAACCAGTTCGGTCGAACGTGCCTGTTGAGGCTGCTTGCGCGAGGTGATCTGAAGGCGGCGGCAAGTGGTCATGGTGGTGTGGCGGTGCAGGTCTCAATGCACGCAAATCCAATCTTTGAGCGCATCCTTAAATACGACGGAACAATCGCATATTAGCGCAGTGCCCGCTATCGGCTCAATCCTGATCCATGGCCTGCGTGGCCGCTGGAGCCAGCACGCATTGGCTGTTCTGCCCATACCTGCCTTTGGCGGGGTCTTCCATGGCTCCGCCGTGAAATAGGCATTCTGGATCACAGCAATGCAGCCGATTTCCTGACGGAAAACCTGACTCTTCTGTACGCCTGCCATCTTTCGCTGTCCGGCCGAATCGGCTGGATCACCGTCTTTTCAGGGATTTACAGCAGTTCTCAGCTCATCTCGGACCGCCAAAAGAACGCGAACTGCAATGCGAATTTCCAATGCGACGAATCAATCATATTATTTCGTAAATGTGAATATTTAATCGCATTTTCATACGCCCAGCCGTGGGCGCCTCACTTCCCAACCATCGACTGGACATTTCCATGACCTCCACACTGACGAGCGCACCGCTGGCGCCCTTGCTGGATCGCCTGTTTGAGCAGGCCGAGCGAGCAACTAGCCCGGCAATGGCTGGCATCTCCCGCGAGGAGCGCGAGCGCCTGATGAGCAGCAAGACCGAATACCTCGACTTCTATGGCCGCGCCAAGGACATGTGGTTGCCGGTCTCGCGCGAGACGGGAGTTCTGCTGTACCAACTGGCACGCAGCACGAACGCGCGCAACATCATCGAATTCGGCACCTCGTTCGGAATCTCGACCCTGTACCTCGCGGCGGCGCTGCGCGACAACGGTGGTGGCCGCCTGATCGGCAGCGAGTTCGAGCCGTCGAAGGTCATGAAGGCCCGCGAGCATCTGGCCGAAGGAGGCGTGCAGGACCTCGTCGAAATCCGCGAAGGCGATGCCCTGAGAACCCTGGCCACCAGCCTTCCCGAGTCTATCGACCTGTTGCTGCTCGATGGTGCCAAGTCGATCTATTGCGAAGTTCTCGATCTGGTCGAGAGCCGCCTGCGACCCGGCGCACTGATCGTCGCCGACAACGCCGACTACAGTCCCGAATACCTCGCGCGCGTGCGTTCCCTGGACAACGGCTACCTGTCCGTGCCGTTCCAAGAGGACGTTGAACTATCGATCCGATTGGCCTGAATCAATACCTATACAGGAGATTTTCGCAATGCACGTATTTGTCACGGGTGCCACGGGCTGGGTCGGCTCTGCAGTAGTCGAAGATTTGCTCGCTGCCGGTCACCAGATTACTGGCTTGGCCCGTTCTGCCGACAAGGCTGCGTCGCTCACTGCGATTGGCGCGAAAGTTGTACAGGCGACGCTTGATGATCTGGATACGTTAAAGTCCGTCGCTCGGACGGCGGACGCCGTGATCCACACCGCGTTCAACCATGACTTCTCCAAGTTCATCGAGAGCGCGGAGCAAGACCGCCGCGTGATCGAGGCGCTGGGCAGTGCGCTGGAAGGATCGAACCGGCCGTTGCTCGTCACCTCCGGCCTGTCGGGACTTCCGCGTGGGGCCACCGAAGCCGACTTGCCCAACCCAGCCTCGCCTCGCAAGTCCGAAATGGCCGCGCGGGCCGCGGCGGCGCGTGGTGCTCGGGTGGCAACGGTGCGTCTTGCGCCATCGGTTCATGGGATGGGTGATCACGGCTTCGTGCCCATCCTCATTCGCACGGCGCAGCAGAAAGGCGTATCGGCCTATCTAAGAGAAGGCCAGAACTGCTGGGCCGGCGTGTACCGGCGGGATGCCGCGCGCGTCTATCGCCTTGCGTTGGAGCAAGGCGTGACCGAACCGGTCTATCACGCCGTCGCGGACGAGGCAGTGCCCTTCAAAGCGATCGCCGATGTGATCGGTAACCGCCTGGGGCTGCCGGTCGAGTCGCGTGATCCCAACCACTTCGGCTGGTTCGCCAACATGGCCAGTGCCGACATGTCCGTGTCCAGCGCTCGCACGCGCGAACTGCTCGGCTGGAATCCCCAAGGTCCGAAGCTGCTGGTCGATCTCGATCAGCCCGGCTACTACGCCGGCTGATCCGTCGCGCCTGATTCCTGGATGTGCTCATGTCTCAAGAACAATCTCTATCCCCGCCGACCCTGGCGATGGCCTCACCGCCTGATGCCAATGTCTTCCTTACGCTGCTACCCATCACCCTGGCAGTCTTCATTGGATTCCTGACCATCGGGATGCAGATGCCCGTCCTGCCGCTGCATCTGCATGACACCCTCGGCATGGGCACGTTGGTCATCGGCTTGGTCATCGGCCTGCAGTTCATCGTGGCGCTGGTGTCCCGCCCCTGGGCTGGCAATCTTGCCGACCTGCGCGGCGCCAAACGCGCGGTGATCATCGGCTGCCTGTTCGCGGCCAGCTCCGGCCTGGTCTATCTGGCCTCGCTGGCCTTCGTCGCGACGCCGGCTATCTCGGTATCGATCGTGATGCTGGGCCGCATCCTGCTGGCCCTGGGTGAAAGCCTGATCGCCACAGGGGCGCTGGGCTGGTCCCTCGGACTGGTCGGACCGCGGAACGCAGGCAAGGTGATGGTCTGGGTCGGCATCGCCATCTATGGCGCCTACGCGCTGGGTGCGCCCTTCGGGGTCGCGGTGAATGCCCAGTGGGGCTTCGCCGGCATTGCGGTCGCCGTAGTGACAACCCCATTCCTGGCCTTGGCCGTGGTAGTGAGAGTACAGGCCGTCGAGCCTTCGACAACACGCCGAACGCCTTTCTACAAGGTGCTGGGCGCAGTACTGTGGCCTGGCATGGGGCTGGCGCTGTCCAGCGTGGGTTTCGGCTTGATCACGGCGTTCATCTCGCTGCTGTTCGCAGCCAAGCAGTGGGGCAATGCCTCGCTGGCGTTCACTGCCTTCGGACTGGCTTTCATTGGCGCGCGCATTTTTTTCGGGCACCTGCCGGACAGGTTGGGCGGTGCGAAGGTGGCGATGGTGAGTGTCGTCATCGAGGCGGTCGGGCAGTTGTTTATCTGGCGTGCCGATAGCGCATTATTCGCCTACCTGGGCGCAGCGCTGACCGGCCTCGGCTACTCGCTTGCCTATCCAGGGTTCGGCGTGGAAGCCGTGCGACGCGCTCCGCCGCAGACCCGCAGCCTTGCGATGGGCGCCTACGTGGCGTTCATGGACATCGCGTTGGGCCTGACCAGCCCGCTGGCCGGCGCCCTGGCTGGAACATGGGGGATTGCTTCAGTCTATCTGGCGGGGGGCGTCATCGTCGCGCTGGCCTTGGTCATTGCCTTGCGGCTGCTTTCCGACAGGCCGGCAACGACGGCGCAGGCTGATCGTAGCCAATGATGGCACGATCAGCGCTCCCCTGGCGCTGCGTTCCGCCCATTGCCTCTACCGCGAAGCGATGACCGCGGCGTTCGGCCGAGGGGCGGGCTCGGCGTGTTGCCCTTAGCAGCCCGTCCACCGATGGCTATAGATCAGCGCACGCCAGATCGTGAGCGCGTTCTCTTTGGATGGAAAGCTTGCCGGCACGATCGGCATTTTTTGTCTATATCCGATCGCGCGGAAGCTGCATGGCAAATCTCTTACTGCGGTGCATACCTCCGCACTATGTGGTCTATGCCGTTGCCGAGCCTGGATTGAAGTTGGCTCAAATCGAACGGCGCGCCTGTGCCAAAGTTCAGGACTCGTTTTCCAGTCAACGACGAAGGCCCTCCCGCGTCGGCTTGAGAACGCTGGTCGATGACGTGGAAACCGCTAACCTCATTGATGAAAATCTGCGTGAATGCATGGCCGTCGTGATTGATCTTCCCAATCGATTCGACCTGAAAGGCGGCCCCCATGGGCACCAGGTGTTCGGCTTCTTCTTCAGCATCCGAGGAAAACGGAGAAATCGGCTTGGCACTAGGAGCGTTGGTGGCGATGAAGTAAGCAGTGGTGGGGAAGATCTTTACGCTTGTATCGTCGTTCAGGCCGTCTGAGAACTCGGACAGAACATACGGATTTTCTGTGAAGGAGAGGAAGTCCTGGCTGATCAATATGTCACCCGCCTCCAGCCCTGCGTGAGGAAACTGGTCGGTGGTCTCCGTCGCTACTGCACGATAGATCTTCGGGGATGGCTTGGTCGTTGACCCGCTTGGCAATGCCTCGATCGCAGTCTGCAGGCTTAACGCTCGGAATTTCATGTTGGCACCCTCGGCAACCTCCTCAGGAGTTGCTCCTTGTGCTAGGCCCTCTCTGAGGTATTTGTTCGGTTCGGTGCTGGAATAGGTATAAGTGTGGATGGCCTCGCTCAATTGCGCGGATGAATAATGGCCGCGTTTTGCTTGGTCGAATTCGTACCCTCCATTCTGAATATCCTCGACTGTGGCATCGATGTCTTCTTCTTGACTTTCAAGTGCCGCTGAAGACAGCTCATGCTTTTTTTCGTCGAACTCATCGCTCGACAACTGATCCAGATCCGTCAGATAACCGAGCAGATCTGGATCTATGGCCACGGGCTGCAAGCCAGTCGAGCTGCCCGGCAGGGTAGGTTCTGAAATTGGCGTAAGTTTCGCGCGCTTGTTCTGCGGCTCGTCGTCACTATCCTCCCCCATCAAACCCGTAAGATCCTGCCGCGTGACCGGATTATTTCCCACCATGCAGTACAGGTTCAGCCCATCCACGGTGCCAGCCGGATCCGTGCTGACCCACCTTCCGATCCAGGGTTGGTAGTAGCGCAAACCGTAGTAATACAGCCCCGCCGCATCGCGTTCCTTGCCGGAGTAGCGGATGGTCTTGAACTTGGCTTCGCTAGTGTTGCGAGACGCCCACACTGCCGTGCCGCCGTAGGGGTAATACTCCTCCTGGGTGATGATGGCGCCCTGGTCGTCGGTCTCGATCTGGCAGGACCCTTGACGCTCGCGGTATTGATAGCGGAGCTGCTGGTTGGCGATATCCGATGGTTTGTTGGCCGTCCAGTTCAGCACTCGCGCGCCGTCATCGAGCACGATGACTTCCAACGCTTCATTGCCGCTGACGCGCAGCTCCAACCCTGGCAAGTAGATGGCGTCGGCGGATTGCTGCATCGTTCCGCCGGTCTGCGCAAACGCGGTCTTGCGCACCCGCTGGCCATCGCCACCGTAGGCGTAGCTCTCGCGATTGAACGCCGTTGGGTCTGTAGCCCCGTTCTTGCTCGTCACCAGCCGTTGCAACTGGTTCAGGCCCGTCCAGCTCATGGGCTGCAGCGAGTTGCCGTCCAGGCAGTTGGCGTTGCCGGCCGTATCGAAATAGGTCGCCACCGTCGCGGCCGTCACGCTCTGTGTATTGGCATTGCTGACGGCGCGGTTGCTGGCGGCGGCGACGGTCATGCTGCGGGTGGGCAGGCTGTTGCCCGGCGCGATCTGCGTCAGGTTGCCACCCAGGTCATAGGCATAGCGACGGGTATAGGGGCGGTAGTTGGCGGTATTCAGTGGCACGAACGCCTGGGGCGAGTCGGTGCCTGACGGGGTGCCGGCGGCGTTCTCACGCCCGCTGGCGCTGACGAGTTGGTAGAGCGCATCGTAGGTATAGGTGCGAGCAGCGCTGACGGCGCGGTTCTTGAAGTAGGCGATGGCTTGGACACCATCGTTCAAACCGGTGACGTTGCCCACCGGGTCGTAGGTGTAGCTCAGATCCTGCAGTAAGGTCGTGCCTGAACCCTGCTCGCGGGCCACCTTGATGGCAAGCACGCGCTGGGTCGTCTGTGGCTCATAGCTGTAGCCAGTGGTCACGCCATTGGCATCGGCCTTGGTCTCCATTTGGCCGCTGGCGGTGTAAGTGATGGACGTAGTGACGTGCTTGATCTGACCGCCATTGGGCGTGACCGAGCTTGCATTCTTGCGTCCGGCAATATCGTAGCTTGTGCTTTGCAGATGCCCCTTGGCGTCAGTCTGCCCGAGAACTTGGGGCAGGGCGTTATACGCCCAGTTGGTCGAGTAAACCGCGGTCATCCCGGCTGTTTGGGTAGCCGGCCACTTTGCCATGGCGCCATCGGTCCAATCGCTGGTGACTTCCGCAGGCAATAACGTGCGGTCTTGCCGCTGGGGCGCGCCTGGCACGGTGTAGCCTGCTTCGCGAGTGTCGAGCAGGCCAGCCGTGTCGTAGTGCTGAACGGTCTGGCCGCGTTGATTCAGGTTGCGCGGATCGGTCTTGTCGCTCGCATCGTAGTGGGCCGCCGGCGTTGCGGAATCGCCATGGATCCAACGCTCGCGCACGGCCGGATCGCCTTTGCCCTCGAGCGTCTCGGTGCGTGTCAACGGCCGGCCCAGGGCGTCGTAGGTGAATTGCTGGACCGTGCCGCGGGCATCGCAGTGTCGGAGGGGACGGCCAGCGATGTCGTGGAAAGCCTGGGTCTGGCCAGCATCGGCGCTAATGGTCCGCAGCACCTGGCCGGATAGGGCAGGGGTGTACTGGAAATTGAGTGTGGGCGAGTTACCGCCTTGGGCAAAGAAGCGCGCGTCCTGCGAGGATGCGGACTGGCCCAAGACATTGAAGGCGTTGCGTTCGACGAGCTGGGTCGCGACCTCGTCCGCCACGCTGCGGTTGTAGCGCAGGGTGCGTGCCGCCAGACCGCGGTTGTCGCGCACCTGAATTAGGGGAGTGCCAGAATTAACGTTAGCCGACGCCATAGACTCGTTGGGTTCGGATGACACGAACCCGCCTGAATTCATTGAACCGCTCAGGGTATCTCTTTTGGGGAATGCGGGGTTGTGATGCGGTGCGCATTCCTTTTGATTACATGAACTGGCTACGCTAGCGATGCCGCCGGCCCGGCTGAGGAATGATCCATGGAGAGTTTGTTACCCCCCCAGGGGACGGATCATCACGTTCATGGGAACTTGCCAGGTGACCGCGCCACGAATGCATCACTATTTCCGTGGCCTCCACGTGCCCCCGACCCAAACTCGATGCTTTCATCATGAAAATCTTGAAGTTCACTGCTGGTTCGATGACGCTTGTTGTGTTGACGCTTTCTGCTTGTGCGAACGCCAGCGCGGAAAGCTGTGCCGCCGGCCTTACAACCAATCCGGTGAAATTTGAAAGCGCGCTCACTTACGACGACCTGGAGAGCAAGTCGAACCCGGCGGTGCATGTGCATATCAACGGCAAGCTCGTCAAGATGCAAGTGGATTCGGGTTCCAACCTGCACAGTCTTTGGGACAGGTCCTTGATCGATGATTCGCCCAGCCTGAAATCGATGAAGCTGGATGCAAGCTCCGGCTCAACCGATGCTCGATTGGCGAAGGCGACCTTGGCGGACGCACACGGTAATTCCTTTCGGCAGGAATTCGCCCTGTTTGGCGATTCAGCGCTCGCGCAAGATGGCTTCTCGGGGATTCTGAGTCCTCAAGCCATCGCCGGTCTCGACGCCGCTGTTATCGACTTCGACAGGAACTGCTTCTTCATCAGTGCGCCGTTCAGCGTCAGCGCGCATGAGCATCTTCACGTGGCTCGCGGATTTGCCATCCAGAACCCGCACGATGTGATGGCGGTTTCAGCGGATCTCGATGGTCACATTATTCCGGTGCTGATCGACTCCGGTGCCTCAAGCACGATGATCCAGGCTTCGCTTATCGAATCCAATCCCAAGGGAAAAGAGAGTCCACAGTTGATGGATTTGCTCAAGAACGAAGTCTTGCGGGGCGATCATATGCGGCTAGTGGATTTGAAGATCAATGGTGTCGTCTTCAAGTCCCTTCCCGTCATTCCTCGGCTGGCGACCGATGAAGAGGGCGTCGCGAACTTCGGCTATATCGGGATGGATATTCTGAAGGAACGCGTGGTCTATTACGACGGGGCCAAGCGAGAGTTCAATTTGCTGACGCGGCTGAAGTTCGACAAGCCGCTCGGAGATCGAACGCTCGAAGATTGAGGCGCGGTGGCCAGGCTGCTGAACAGTTAAAGAACCGGGGATGTCAGACGTATGCGCCCTCAGCCATCGTTGGAGAACTAAACTGCCGGTGCGTCACGAATGGCGTCATCCTCATTGCAACGCTCCCCATCGCGTCACCGCTGGCTCGGCGCTGGCCCATTTCCAACTGCTTTGATCGTGGCACGCGGTGGCGGTGAACCATTGCTCGGGCGCTGTGGCCGTATCGCCGTCTTGTACGGAGAAAGCGAACTCCTTGCAGGACGCAAGTGCGGATGAGAACTCGCGTGTGACGCGGACCTGGCCGTGGCCGTTTTCCACCGGCAGGAAATGCTTGATCTTCCATGGGGCGCTGCCGTCGACCGGTAGGCGTCCCGCGGTCTCGGCGATGAGCTTTTGCTGGTCCGCGTGCATGTTCTTCACGAAACGATTGACGGCCTCGTCCGTAGCGGCTTGCACGGTGATACCTACGCCCAATCCCACGGCTGGGTTGGCCGTGAATGTGCCTGACGCGACCGCGGCGACGGCGCCACTGGCGGCACCTATCGACGAGCAGCCACTCGTCGTAACTACGATGCAGCCGCAGAGTATGGCGAGCAGGCACGGCATGGCGCGGCTACCGATGCGGCCGATCCAACGGCCGACCTTATAGCCGAGCGCATGGCTGACCCTATTCCCAATACGCGCCGCGCGACTGGTTGCGCGCGGCCGAAAGCCGGTCATATCTTCCAACGGCTTCATCCCGCTCACTGCAATGAGCCCCAGCGGTCGGTGGATGGCTCGGCCGACGCCCACTTCCACGTCTTGCCGTCCCGGCATACAGACGCTACATAAAACGCGCTGGATGCCGCCGTATCTTTCGTCGCGTCATGTTCGACAGAGAACACGATTTCCTTGCAGTCGAGCGCGCCGGTGCTGATCTGGCGGCTTACCGTCACGCGGCCGTGCGCGTCGTCCTCGATCGGAAACGAATGGTTGACCGACCAAGGTGCGATCGCGCCTTGTTTGAGCGGGCCTGCCGCGCTGGCAATGCTGTTCTGCGTATTCTGGTGAACGACTCGTTCCGAGTACTGCACGCCAGCCTTGGCCAGCGCCAACGCTCCCAGGCCGATCCCGGTCGCAACCGCTGCGTTGTTCGTGACGCGCGACGCGAGCAACGCGCCGCCGACACCGGCGCCTGCCTGCGCGCCTTCCGAGTACAGGGAGCTGCATGCGGTGCTGGCGACGCTCACAACGCCCGCGAGCATGGCAAGTGAAATCAAGCGGATCCAGTCCGTGCCTGACTTCAATCGCTTGGAGGTTTGCCGATGTGCCGTGGTTGCCAGTTCGATCGCCGGCGACGTTGGGGATGGGGAGTGGACGTGTACTTGCATTTCCTGCTCGGCCTGGACGGCCGGATTTTCTGATACCCATTTGTTGGCGCGCATGTTCCAGCGCTTCTGGTGGGACGAATTTTGCCCGACAACTTGTCGACGGGTTACGGTGAAAATGCAAGAAAATGCAATGTAACGGCGCTGCTGAACGCCACCAAGGCCCATGCCACAGGCCGACGAGGCCGACCAGACCGACGGCCTCAGTACCAACTTTCGCCGGTTCTTACACTATGCTGTCGGCATGCAAGAGTAGAGGACAACGCAATGACTGAATTGGAAAAGCAGCTGATTTTTCTAAGAGAAATCGATCGCCTGAAAAGCGTCACCCGGCAGTCGCCGCTGCTGGACCAGAGTCGCAAGGAAAATTCGGCCGAGCATTCCTGGCATCTGGCGATGTATGCCTTGGTATTGAATCAATACGCCAGCGGAACTGTGAATACGAACCGGGTCATCCAGATGCTGTTGCTGCATGACATCGTCGAGATAGACGTGGGCGATTTTCCGATTCACGGCGGATCTTCGCAGGAAGTGCAGGCGCAACAAGAATCGAAAGCCGCGGCGCGTTTGTTTGGATTATTGCCGCCGTCACAGCGCGACGAATTCATCGATCTATGGCATGAGTTCGAGAATGCGCAGACGGAAGACGCGAAGTTCGCCAAGGCCTTGGACCGGTTTCAGCCTCTCCTTATCAATGTGTTCACCGGTGGCGGCACCTGGACGGAGAGCGGCGTTTCGCTGGATCAGGTCTTTGCCCGATATGGTCCTGCAATCAAGTCCGGAGCGCCCGCGCTATGGGCCATATGCGAGCGGTGGGTGATCGAGCACTTTTCCGCGCAGGCTTGACGGCGCATCAACCAGCTATTGTTTCACCCGGCAGCGCGAAGGAGGCACGGCATCGGCGTACAACGCCGCGCGCAGCGCAGGTAGGCAGCAGGACTGCCCAGGTGTTTTCTACAGCACCATCTTTTCGAGCGGCGGATTCAAGTATCGTCCAGGCGTGGTGCCCAGGTGCCGTTTGAACATGGCGATGAAAGCACTGGGGTTGTCGTAGCCCAATTCAAGCGCTACCGAAGTCACCGGTATTTCGGTCGCCAGTAATTCCAGCGCGCGCAGCAGGCGCGCACGCTGGCGCCATATCGTGAAAGTGAGTCCCGTTTCCAGGGTGAACCGGCGGCTGAGCGTGCGCGGCGTGATGTGCGCCCACTCAGCCCAGGCTTCCAGCGTACGCTCGTCCGCCGGCGCGTCGGCCAGCTTCCTGGCAATGCGAACGAGACGGTCGTCCTGTGGCATGGGTAGGTGGAATCGGTCGATGGGACTTTGCCGGATCTCGTCCAGAATGACCGCGGCCACATTTTCCTGAGCGGATGAAAGCGTGCCCAGCTCCCATTGCGACGCCCGCAATACGGCTTCGCGCAGTAAGCCAGATACCGAAAGGGCACGGGGCTCCGTGGGTAGCTGCGCGCAGTGGCGTGCGCCGATATATACGGCCCAGCCCGCGAACGGCCCGTGGGAGTGCGCTGAATGAACGTGTGAGGGCGGGATCCACACTGCACGTGTGGTCGGCATCACCCACGCGCCCGCAACGGTACGCACGCTTAGCAAGCCGGAGAAGATACCCAGCAACTGACCCGACGGGTGATGATGCGGCGCGGATTCGCGCGGCGTGTCCTGGCGGCCAGCCAATGCGATGATCGGAGGATCGCTATCATCCATCCGCTGCGCGCGTGCCATTTTCTGGAGCAGTTGGTCGGACGGTGGCATGGCGTCAATGAGCTATGGAATGTCCTGAATAGTCTATCATCGCCATCAAACCTGCAATTACCATGAGCGCCATCAACTCGCAGGAACTCATGATGCCTTTGAACGCCGCTGATCTGGATCAGCTATACCAAGCCCCTTCGGACGCGATCATCAAGGGCGTGATGCCGTGTCTTCTGCCGTTTCACATCGCTTATCTCAAGGTTGCAAGCTTCTTTTGCCTGGCAACGGGCAGCAGTGAAGGGCTGGACGCGTCGCCTCGCGGCGGTGATCCGGGTTTTGTGCGGGCGCTGGATGAAAAGACCGTCGCGTTCGCGGATTGGCCCGGCAATAACCGTATTGCTTCCCTGCGTAACCTGACGGACGATGATCGCGTCGGCATGCTTTTTATCTTCCCCGGCCTGGAAGTCTTCATGCGTATCAATGGTCGTGGCGCAATTTCCACTGAGCCAGGCTTGCTCGCAAATCTTGCTGAAGGCGGCAGATCTCCCAAAACCGCCATCGTGGTCCACCTGGATGAAGTGCTGTTTCATTGCGGCAAAGCGATAAACCGGGCGAAGTTGTGGAGCGAGGACGCCAGGCTCGACCGCCGCAGCGTGCCCTCGATCGGCGAGATGAAGGCAGCGATGACCGGCGACGACCCGAAAAAAGTCCAGACCGTGGACGAGGCGTACTACCAGGCAGTGCGTAATAACCTTTATTGAAACGGCGAGCGCAAACGGCGATCAACGCACTTTGGCTAATTTGCTGTCTGCAATATGCGCGACGATTTTGCGGATCAGGCGTTCCGGCACATTGGCCGCTGCGAACTGAGCCTGCCAGGTGGCCAGGATGCCGCGCGTTGTCGAGCGCACCTCTTCAAGCAATTCCTCGCTCCTCTGGGGCAAGAGGTCGATCCGATCGAACATGGCGGCAAAGGTGTCCAAACCGATCAGGTTGAAGCGCTTGACGCCTGCCATGTTCAGAGCGATTGCCGTGTCCTGCTCCATGTATGCCACCGTCGATACCAAGTCATAAGCCGGAGACAGGCGAGGCCGGCGAGGGTCGTCATAGATTAGCGACCAGTTCTTGATATGCGCATCGCCATTGCCTAAAAGAATATTCAGGACAAGCCTGCGAGTCATTTCCTTCAAGTCCGCGAGTCCTCCCGCATAGGTAAGGAGCGCGCGCGCAATCATGTCGTAGTTGATCTTCCCGTACTTGTCCAGCGAACGTAAATTAAATACCTGCGCGAAGTCCTCGGCATGTCTACGACCGCCATCGATCCGGTCGAAGCGCCGGATCGCGTAGAACGGTTGCTCTCTTGGATAGCCTGACATATCAGGCAATCCGTCGAGATCATCGGGTTGGATTAGCGCCACCTCAGGTACATCGATTCCCACGACGCGTGCAGTATTCATGGTGGCTGCTTCAACGTTCGGCAGCGCTTCGAAATCGCGGGATGGCGGCTTGACGATGTAATCGCCCAGATCGCTACCAGTGTTGAGCGTATAACGCTCGCCCTGGCGCAGCATGGAGAACTTCATCTGCATACCGCCGAGCGAGAACTTGAGTTCGGCCAACTCGGTGGCCGCTGGTGAATAGAACTCCCCCCGTTTGACGAGCAGATGGTCTGGAGTGTCCATGGGCGCCAACACGACCGCGCCGGGAAGATCGTGCCCAAGCGCGGCTAGGAGCAGAAACTCCCGATCTTCATGGGTTTTGAGTCGCTGGGCGATGCGGGCACGCAGACCACCTTCAGGAAGCAGATTCGAGAAGAAAGGAGGCGCTTTGATCGACGCGGATTTATGGAGTTCGTCTCGCAATAACGCTCGCGTTCGTTCTTCGTCTCCAGGACGGGCCATGGAGAGCGAAAGGATCGGGCGCGAGGGACCGAGATCGAGAAACTCGTCGCTGACGACGAAAAGAGTTTTCTCGTCTGGATAGTGCGTCAGATAGCCGACCCGGACATTACCCAAGCGCACTTCCAGCGACATCACCTTGTTCATTCCGGATCCTTCAAATTATCGAACTCGGCAAGTAAATCCAGCGGCTGCGGTCGTTGGGGGCTGGAGATGTCGACCTTGGCACGAGCGGATGGTTGCAGGGCAGTGGCGCGTCCATAGGGAACCAGCGCGACCTCCAGGCCGAGGGAAGCGGCGTAAGCGAGGAAGGTGTCGAGAGTGACGTCCTGGCCGTTTTCCATCTTGGAAATCGTGCCCTGCCGCATGTCCTTGACCCGGCTTTGCGATAGTCCCGCTGCTTCCCGGGCATGGCGCAGTTCCTTGCCCAGAAGCGCTATGGCTTCTGAGCTGCGTAAGTGGCGTGTGATTTTCATGGCAGGAATTATACGCTTTAGCGTATTTTTCAATCACTCTTATACGCTAAAGCGTATTAAGTTATAAAAAGAATTCGCCCTGCGTATAGAGCCCGCCGGACGTTCGGGCGTCGACGTGACTCCGTTTCTTCTGGCACTATCGCCATTCCCGTCCCGTGAACCAGGAGCGCCGTATGAATCGACTTACCGCCAAGGATTTTTCCCCGGAACTGCTCGAGCTGTACGACTTCTACGTTCACGGCCGGATCAGCCGTCGTGACTTCCTGGATCGTGCAGCCAAGTATGCGGTCGGTGGGCTTACCGCCGCCGGGATCCTGGCTTCGCTGAGTCCCAATTACGCGCTGGCAGAGCAGGTCTCCTTTACCGATCCGGACATCGTCGCGGAATACATCCAATACCCATCACCCAATGGTCATGGCCAGGTGCGCGCCTATCTGGTGCGCCCGGCCAAGGCGAGTGGGGCGGTACCTGGTGTGGTGGTTGTGCACGAGAACCGTGGCCTGAATCCCTACATCGAAGACGTGGCGCGACGTACGGCCAAGGCCGGCTTTGTCGCCTTGGCGCCCGATGGCCTGAGTTCGGTCGGGGGCTATCCAGGCAATGACGATCAAGGCCGGGAATTACAGCAAAAGGTCGACCCGCAGAAATTGATGAATGATTTCCTGGCCGCCGTCGATTATCTGCAGGCCAGCAAACTGACCACCGGGAAAGTGGGTATTACCGGTTTCTGCTATGGCGGCGGCGTCGCCAACGTGGCGTCCGTGGCCAATCCCAAGCTTGCCGCAGCGGTGCCGTTCTATGGACGTCAACCCAAGCCGGAAGATGTGACGCGCATTCAAGCGCCGCTATTGTTCCACTTCGCGGAAACCGATCCGAACGTCAATGGCACCTGGCCAGCTTACGAGGCTGCGCTGAAATCCGCTGAGAAGACGTATGAGGCGCACGTCTACCCCGGCACCAACCACGGTTTCCACAACGACTCGACACCGCGCTACGACGAGAAAGCCGCCACGTTGGCATGGGCTCGCAGTATCGCGTGGTTCAAGCGCTATCTGGCCTGACCCTGACGGCCTGACGCCGACCGCTCAACGGTCAGAGCATCCCCGGCGAATGCGCGGCGCGCCGGCATTCGCCGGATTCACTTTCCGGACACTGGGGAAATCGCATGGACAAGAACCCTGCGGCAACGCCCGCGGCTTCGGCACAGGATCGAGCGGTGCAAACGCTGGATACGATCCGGAGCTATCACGCCCACATCTATTTCGATAATCAGGCTCAGCGCCAGGCAGCCGAAGCCCTGCGCGAGGAAATCGCCCAGCGCTTTCCCGTGCTGCTTGGCCGCTGGCACGATACGCTGGTGGGCCCGCATGCGCGCCCCATGTATCAAGTGGCTTTCGCACCTGGCGAATTCGCCCGCTTCGTACCCTGGCTGTTGATCAACCGCCGTGGCTTGGTGGTGCTGGTTCATCCCAATACCGGGCGTCCCAGGACCGACCATCTGGAACACGCGCTGTGGATGGGGGAGGTACTCGACATCCATAATGCACAGCGCCTGCCAGACGCGGCGGGGCCGGAGCCAGCTATCGAGCCCAACACCCAACCTACCGTGACGCCTTAAAGGTTCGTCGCGATGTGAGAACGGTGGTACGGATTTGGTGCGCCTGAGGCAACACTGCGCGTCCACCGGCAGGCCTACCGCCTGCAGCCTTGCCTCTCTAGGATGACGACATACGGCTTTGCGCCGTGATGCCGCCCGACCGATCCGACTCGGGCTATCGAATCGTCTCTTGGAGAGTTCTCTCATGCCTAGCCTGAACAACGCTTATATCCCCGGTAAAGCCACCCCCAACGAATTGGTGCCGTCGCGCTATGCGCTGAACATCGGCGCCATCGAGGTGCTGGTCATCAGCGACGGCGTCTTGCCGCTGCCGGCCGTGACGATGTCCACCAACGTCGAGCCGGCGGATCGGTCCGCCTGGCTGGAAGAGATGTTCCTGCCGCCGGAGGGATTCGATTGGCCCTTGAACGTGATGGTCGCGCGTAGCGGCGAGCAGACCATCCTGATCGACGCGGGCCTGGGCGGGGAATTCCCCGGTTTTCCGCGCGCCGGACAAGTGCCGCAGCGACTGCAGGCGGCCGGCATCGATCTGTCGTCCGTGACCGATCTGGTGATCACGCACATGCACATGGACCACGTTGGCGGCCTGCTGGTCGACGGCATCAGAGAGCAGTTTCGTCCTGACCTGCGCATACACGTATCGGCGTCCGAGGTCGCTTTCTGGGCCGCGCCCGATTTCACGCATACCGACATGCCGGAAGCGGTACCGCCCGTGCTGAGGTCGGCCGCCACGCGCTTCTTGAACGACTATCGCGAGCAGATCCGGACATTCGAAAAAGAACATGAGGTCGCGCCGGGCGTCACGGTCTGTCTTACTGGCGGCCACACGCCTGGGCACAGCGTGGTTCGTCTGGCGTCGGGCGGGGACAAGCTGACATTTGCCGGCGATGTCGTGTTCCCGGTCGGCTTCGACCACCCGGACTGGCAGAACGGCTTCGAGCACGACCCCGAAGAGGCCGTGCGCGTGCGTGTCGGCCTGCTGCGGGAAATGGCGGAGACCGGAGCGCTGCTGGTGGCAACGCATATGCCGTTCCCCTCCGTGGGCCGAGTGGCGATCGACGGCGATGCATTCCGCTGGGTGCCGGTGTTCTGGGATTATTGAGGCCTTTACTCCGCGATCCATTCCACCGCGCCACTGAGCCAGCAGCCATCCACCTGGCCAGCCGCGTCGAAGCGGGGCAGCACATCGATCGCCGAGGGCGAGCCCATGGCCACCCCCTGGATCACCGTCGTCGCGGCGGGCGCCGCGGGCGTGCCGACAGGGATCTGGCCCGCGCCTGCCAGGTAGCCCCACAGCGCGGCCGCCGCGATGCCGGTGGCCGCATCTTCCGGATAGCCGGAAGACCTTGGGAACTGGCGGGCGTGTACGACGCTGCCTTGGTCGCCCACCGATTCCACCGCATAGGGATAGAGACCCGTGGAGCCAATGCGGTCGCAAAGCGCCTTGACCGCCGGAAAATCCGGCGTCAGCCCGTTCAAGGTCGCCACGTCCGGTACGGGAATCAGCGTCTTGTAGCGGCTGGTCGATGCGTTCACCATGGGTGCCGTCGGTACGACGGCGGCGCCCGCGCCGGGCTGCAGCACATCCTTGACCGCGCGGCAGGCAGCGACATCCAAGGGTTGGATCTGCACGGCGGGCTGCGTGATCCACGCACGTCCCAGGGCTTCATCCCAACGGGCGTGGACGATGCCGCTGGCGGTTTCGATACGGGCGTCCCGTGCGGTCCATACGCCCCACTGGCGCAGGGCCCATAGCGTGCCCACTGTCGCGTGGCCGCACATCTCCATCTCATGCGCCGGGACGAAGTAGCGCAGGCGCAGCGTGTTGGTGGGATCGGTGGGAGGCAGGATGAACGCGGATTCGTAGCCGTACCGTTGCGCCAGCGCCTGCATCTGCGGGGCAGTCATGCCCTGCGCCTGTGCTACCAGCGGTACGGGATTGCCGCCACCGGCGCCGTGCTCTCGCACGAACACGCGGATCATCACGGCCTGCATGGCGGGGGGTGGGGCGGGCGGGGTCATGGCGGGCCGGGTCGTGGAGGAATTCGCCAAGGCGGCGTCGGTCGATGCGGAATCAGTCAATGCGGTGTTACTCAAGGCGGCGGTAGTCGATGCGGTGTTAATCAATGCGGGCTCCCACGGCGCTGGCGATGCGGCCCCAATAGGCCACGTCCAGATCCACTGCCTTGGCCATGGCGTCCGGCGTGCCGGGCTTGGCATCTATGCCTTTACGGCTCAGGTCCGCGACCAGGTCCGGGTCGGTCAGGACTTTGTTCAACTCGGCATTGAAGCGCTGCACCACGGCGGCAGGGGTGTTCTTGGGAAAGGCGAGGCCGTACCACAAGGTCTGGGTGTATCCCTGCATCCCTTGCTGGGCGAAGGTGGGCACGTCCGGCAGCAGGGCGGTGGACGCGGTGGTGGCAACGGGAATGATCTTGCCGGCCTTGGCATAAGCGGCCATGGCGATGGGGTTGTCGAACATCAGGTCGACCTGGCCGCCGATGAGATCGGTATAGGCAGGCGCCGCGCCGCGGTAGGGCACGTGGGTCAGTTGCACGCCGGCGTCGCGGCCGAACTGCTCGCCCAGCAGGTGCGACACGGTGCCCACGCCGACCGATGCCAGGTTGTAAGGCGTGGTTCCCTGCTTCATCCGTGCCGTCAGCGTCTTCAGATCCAATGGCCGGCTAGTGTCGGCCTGCAGCTTGGGCGCCACCGCCAGGACGTAGGGCGACACGCCGATGAAGCCGGCATAGGCGAAGTCCTTGCGGGGGTCATAGGCCAGGTTGCTGTAGACACTGACGCTGACGGCATGCGTGCTGGTCGTCGCAAGTACCGCCGTATAACCGTCGGGCTGGGCGCGTGCCACCTGGCCCGAGCCTATGGTGCCCCCCGCGCCGGCGCGGTTCTCCACGATGATGGTCTGGTTGAGCGCCTTGGCCAGCAAGGGTTGGACGGACCGCATCACGACATCGGTACCGCCGCCGGCCGGAAACGGCACGATGATGGTGATGGGTTTGTCGGGCCAGGCCGCGCGGGCGGATGTGGCGGGTAGCAGCGCCGCTGTGCCGGCGGCGACGGTCGCGCAAGCGAGCGCCGCGAGGCGGTTCCGATACAGGTCCTGGCGCGGGAAAAGTCTGGAATTCCACATGAGCGCGATCTCCATTGAGTACGCGTCCATGCTAGACAGGCTGGTTCGATGCGCCAAACCAGAATGCGGCACCGGCCGATCCCAAATGCGACACGGCGCCCGTATATGCGACACGGCGCCCCTATGGATGACCTTTGCAGGGATGGCCTTTGCACGGGTGGCTTTCGCAGGAATGGCCCGACAACGCCAGCCGCATTACTATGTCGGGAAATCAAGCCCCGCGACGGTAGAACAGGGGCCACGGAATGGGGCGACCCATGCAAGGAAATCCATGCGGGATCATTCATGACCGCCCCCTCTGTCTATCTGTCTTCCAAGCTGGCGTTGATCCAGTCCAAGGGCTACGCCTGCCTGCATGACCGCGAGGCGCGATATGAACGCCGCTGGCATGCGCATGACTGCGCCATGCTTTTGTGGCCGCAATCGGGCAGCCTGGTGACCGCCTGGGCCGGTGAGCAGTCTTCGCAAGCGGCTACGCTGACACGCAATACGGCCTTGCTGTTGCCCGCGGGCACTGCGCACCAGACGCTCTCGGGGACAGCGCGCCAGCGGCATGGGGAACTCTATTTGGCTTCGGACCTGTTGCGGCCGCTGTGCACGGCTTATGGCGCCCTGCAGCTCGACGGTGCGGCCGTGGCCATGCTCGATGCATTGCTGCATCCGGCGTCGCGGCCGCAGTGCGCGGAACATCTGGTGCGCGCCATCATGGTGCAATTGGGCAGTGCTGCGCGGCCCGCGCCGATGGCGCGGCTCAGTCCGGCCCAGCAGATGTTGCGCGGGTTCGCCCAGGCATTGGAGCAAGAGGGGACCGTTGCAACGATCGATGCCGTTGCCGCCCGCCTGGGAGTCTCCGTGCGGCAGTTGCAGCGCGCCTGCCAGCAGGAGTGGAACTTGAGTCCGGTGGCGGTGCGCCGGCTGATGGTGGCGCGCCATGCCCGCATGCTGATGGCGGAAGGCCTGAGCCTGGCCGCGGTCAGCGTGCGCCTGGGATTCGCCAACAGCGGCCATTTGAGCCGGCTCCTGCGCGGCGTCGACGCCGCGGCCATGCAGGCAAAGCTTCCCACCGCCGCCTTGCTGCACACGGACTTGCCACCGCTTTCATAAGATTTGGGACATTTGCATGGGGGACGGGTGCTGCGGTGACCTGACCCTTTGATTAGGCTTGCCCCGGGTACGGCGTGCGCCTTGCATTTGCCGGTTCAAATGCTATCTTCCGGGAAGTCGCAAGCGCGCGGGGTGTTTTGCCGCGCAGCAGACGCGGCACCGCTGGAGTTGGTGCCCATGCCTATATCCTGGAGACATTTTCATGACCGCTTTCGCTTTTCCGCAGTTGCGTGCCGCGCTGAATGGTATTTCCGGCATCCTGGTGACGCCTTTCGATGAGCAGGACCAGCTGGCGCCGCACAAACTCGCGCCCATCGTTGACCGTGCGGTGGACGCGGGGGTGCACTGCCTGGTCGTGAACGGCAATACCAGCGAATTCTATGGCCTGTCTCCCGAGGAAGCCGTGACGATGGCACACGCGGCGACGGAGCAGGTGGGCGGCCGGGCGCCGGTGCTGGGCGGCGTGGGCCGCGATATCGGCCAGGCTTGCCGCCTGGCGCGCGAATCGGCGCGCGCCGGCGCCAGCGGCCTCATGGTGCATCAGTTGCCGGATCCCTTCGTCGCGCCGCGCGGTGTGGTCGAATATGTGAAGCGGGTCAGTGATGCCAGCGGTGGCCTGCCGATCGTGCTGTATCTGCGTAATGAGAACATCGGGCTGGCGGCGATCGAGGCGCTGTGCCGTCTGCCTGCCGTGGTCGGCATCAAGTGGGCATCGCCTACGCCCTTGCTGATGGGCGAAGCCATGCGGCGCACCGCCGACCTGGATCTGGCGTGGGTTTGCGGCCTGGCCGAAATCTGGGCGCCGCCGTTGTACGCCATGGGTGCGCGCGGTTTCACATCGGGCCTGATCAACGTCAAACCGGCGCATTCGGTGGCGATACATCAGGCACTGGAAGCCGCGGACTATCCCCGTGCGCGCGGGCTGATCGAACAGATGCGCGCCTTCGAGTCGTTGCGGGCCGAGGAGCAGAATGGCTGCAACGTCAGCGTCGTGAAGGCGGCCTTGCAACTGTTGGGACAGGATTGCGGCGCACCTCGTCCGCCGGCGGCATGGCCGTTGACGGACGCGTCCGCGCAGGAACTGCAAAAGCTGTTGGCCGGATGGCGTGATTGACTTTTCTCGCTTTCTCGCGCCGGCAATAGCCTAGCGTTTTGCCAGGATGAACAGGCGCGGGAAGGGCAGCAGCACCGTGCCGCTGGGCAAGGCCGGATAGGCCTGCTCGATGCGTTCCTTGTATAACCGCAGGAATTCGGCTTTTTCGCTGTCGTCCAGTTTGGCCAGGAAGGGACGCAGGGCCGAGCCCTTGAACCATTCCACCACGGCCTGGGCGTTTTCGAGTGGGTGGAAATAGGTCGTGCGCCACACGTCGACGTGCTGGCAGTGCGGCTGCAGCAGGCCGTAATACCACTGCGGTGTATGGCGGCTGTGATGGCGTACCTGCGCCAGCTTGCCGCCCCAACGCGCGTCGGCCGCGACTTCCTGGGCCAGCAGATGGGCGGGTTCCTGCAGATTGTCCGGTGTCTGGATTGCCAGGGTGCCATTGGGCGCCAGGCAGTCGACCAGGCGCGGATACAGCGTCTGATGGTCCGGCAGCCATTGCAGGGAGGCATTGGCCAGGATGACGTCGTAGCGGGTGGCGGGCGACCAGTTGCCGATATCGGCCAGGTCGAAGGTGGTTTGGGGCGAACGCTTACGGGCCGCGGTGATCATGTCCTGATCGCTATCCAGGCCCGCGACCTGGGCTTGCGGATAGCGTTGCGCCAGCACTTCGGTCGAGTTGCCCGGGCCGCAACCCAGGTCGACGGCGACCTTCACATCATTATTCGGGATCGCCGCGACCAGGTCGCGGACGGGGCGGGTGCGTTCGGCTTCAAATCGTGAATATTGCTGCGCGGACCAGGTCATGGCGTGTCTCCCTCTACTGCTTGGACTGAAGTAAGCAGCAAGGTTACGCAACTAAGCTTACAAAAGTCCGGCTTCGCGGTAGCCGTCGATAAGACTGTCGTAGACAGACACGTCGGCGCGGCTTCTTGCAAGCAGTTGGGCGCCAGCCACGGCAGCGAAGATGGCGCGAGCGCGCCGCTCGGTGGTTTCAGGCCCGACCGCGCCGGCGGCGAGCAGGGTCTTGTTCAGCCACGCGATATTCATGTCGCCGAACGCGCGCACCTCTTTGTTCACTTCGTCCGGCAGATCCAAGGTTTCCGCCGCCAGGAAGCTGGCCAGGCAGATCCTGTTATCGGCTTCCAGCGCTTTGCGGAACGTCTCCGGATATCGCCTCAGCGCACGCTGCGGATCGCCTTCTTCAAGCAATAAGGCATCCAGCGTGGCGGCGGCGTTTTCCGTGTAGCGCCGGGCAACGGCAGCTCCCAGATCCGCCTTGTTGGTGAAGTGGTAGTAGATGCTGGCGGCCTTGATGCCGACGTCTGCCGCGAGATCGCGGAAATTCAAGCCGCTGTAGCCATGGGCCTGGGCCATCCGGGTGGCCGCCGTGAGTATGCGTTCCTTGGCATTGACACCCGCTTCTGTCTTCAACACAGCGATTCTCAATAAAGATTGACGAGAGCCAATATACTCCGTATTGTTCACCTAACGATCGTTAGGTAGGTGGTTGGCCAGCCGCCGTATCCCTTTCCAATTTTTGTTATAGAGAGTCATCCATGACTGCAACAGCAGCCGATCACGAAACGTCGCATTCGCATTCGCCTTTGCTGAAGATCCACGATTTCCCGAAGGGGCCCTATCCCACGCGCGTGCGGATCGCCTTGGCCGAGAAGAACCTGACATCGCGGGTCCGATTCGAGTTTGTGGATTTGTACAAGGGCGAGCACAAGACGCCCGCGTTTCTGGCCACCAGGAATTATTCCGGCACCTTGCCGGTTCTGGAGCTTGCCGACGGAACCCATATCGCTGAGTGCACAGCGATCACGCAATACCTGGACGCGTTGGACGGCGCTCCTTCGCTTACCGGCGGGACCCCGCTAGAAGAGGGTCTGATCCATATGATGAGCAAACGGGCCGAGCTGGAAGTACTGGATGCGGTGAGTGTTTATTTTCACCACGGCACGCCGGGCTTGGGGCCTGATGTGGAGGTCTACCAGAATCCGGAATGGGGCTTCCGTCAGCGCGACAAGGCCTTGCGCGGCATGCGTTATTTCAACGGCATTCTTGAAGCGCGAAGCTTTGTCGCCGGCGCTACGTTTTCCATGGCCGACATCACCTTGATCGCCGGCCTGCTTTTCGCCGATCTCGTGAAGCTGCCCCTGCCCGCGGACTGCGAGGCCTTGCGGGCGTGGTACGCCAAGATGCGGGAACGCCCCAGCGTCAAGTGCCAGCCGGCATTCGCGGAGCCGGTGTAAGGCGTACGGCGGAGTCTTCTTGGCTGAGGTCGTTCCTGGCCTCTTCAGCCGATGCGGAGGGGGGCGCGGTTTGGATGGCGGTGGTGTCTTGTGAGGTGAATGTCTGGCCGCCGGGCATCCCTGGAACGAAAGCGCTCTTGTGGGTGACCAGACCGCAGCACCGACGTGCCTCCAAGCAACCCGATCGGAGCGAGCTAAGCGCCGTTGAACGTTGCGACAAGGAATAGCGTGATGGAATACACCTTTATTCTGAATATCAACTGTCCGATGATGATCGGCAGTCGGAAGGCGCTGCAGGTCAACGTCATCAAGGAAGAACAACGTTTACCTGTGCACTTCGCCGCGCAATTCGAATCCCTGCTTGCCTGACACTGGTAGGCCATGGGCGCGTGTTCATGGCGATCCGGATGACGGTCCCAGTTGCGGATCATTGAGGAAAGTTTCGGCCCAATGGTCCATGACGGCCCGCACGGTCTTGGCGCGCTTCAAGTCCCGGTGGGTGACCAGCCACAGGTCAGGGCAAAAAGGTGTGACCGGGCTTTCCAGCCTGACCAGGGTCTTGTCGCCGTCTCCCAGGAAGCAGGGTAGGGCCGCTACGCCGGCGCCGGATTGCACGGCGATCAGATGGCTATTGCTGTCGCTGAGTTCGCAATGGATGGGACGCGTGCCGGCAGCTTCCCGGATCCAACGCGCCAAGGGTAGGCGGCCGTAGCGCTGCTCATACGCAATGAAGGTCCATTGCTTCGGCATGCGCAGGGCGGGATAGCGACGGCTGGCATAAAGCGCGAAAGGCATCCGGCCAATGCGCCGGGCGACGCTGCTGGCTTCCGTGGGACGTGCCATCCGTAGTGCAACGTCAGCTTCGCCGCGCGCGAGCGAAACCCGCCCGGCTTCGGACGACACGGAAAGTTGGATGCCCGGATAGGCCGCTTGAAAATTCACCATGTGTGCCGCCAGAAAATGTGTGGCCAATACCGGCGGCGCGCTCAACGATACTCGCCCCTTCAACCCCATCTGGCTCTGGCGCGCCAGCCTTTCAATGGAGAAAGCCGCCATCTCCATGGCTTTGGCCTGCTCCAACATCTGCAAACCCGTAGGCGTCAGGCGACAGGCGCGCGGCAGACGTTCGACCAGGACAGCCTGGACTTGCGTTTCCAGCGCCGCCAGGCGGCGGCTGACCGTCGCATGGTCCACACCCAATGCGCGTGCCGCGCCCGATAAGGTCCCGGCGCGGCCAACAGCCAGGAAATGACGCAAATTTTCCCAATCGAACATCTGTGCGATTTCTCCAGTTTGAAGTGCGATTTTAGGGAATTTACGCGGATATCGCCGATGCGTAGCATCGTCGGCTTCCAAGTCAGAATCGTCAGTCATGCGTCTTTCTCACTCTCTTTCCACCCCCTCGCCACGCGGGACGCTGGTCGCGGCTGCCCTGGGTTTCGTTGTCGTTCTGTTGGATGTCAGCGTCGTGAACGTAGCGCTCGATGCGCTGCGCCTCGAGTTCGATACCGATGTCGCGGGCCTGCAGTGGGTGGTCAACGCCTACACTCTGGCGTTTGCCGCACTGCTGCTGACCAGTGGGGCGCTCGGCGACCGCTTCGGCGCTCGACGCATCTTTCTTTACGGCTTCCTGCTGTTCACGCTGGCATCCGCGGCTTGCGGACTGGCGAGCAGCTTGGGCCTGTTGACGGTTGCGCGCACCATCCAAGGCATAGGCGCGTCTTTGCTTGTACCTAACTCACTTTCCATGCTGCGGCGCGCTTTTCCCGACAAGGTGCAGCGCGGCCGCGCGGTGGGATGGTGGGGCGGCATCGCGAGCCTGGCGCTGGCGGCCGGTCCCGTGTTGGGTGGCTTACTGGTCGCGCAATGGGGCTGGCGCGGCATCTTCGCCATCAATCTGCCTATTGGCGTACTGGGGATCGGGTTGACACTCAAGTATGTCGCGGCCGACCAGGCGGGGCATGCACGCAGCCTGGACTGGCCAGGGCAGGGAGCGGCGGTTCTGGCACTGACGGCACTGACCATCGGACTCATGGACGGTGGGCGGCTCGGTTGGACCAGCTTGTGGGTGTTGGGTGTGCTGCTGGCCTGCGTCATGGCCGTCGCCGCATTCATTCGCATCGAAACCCGTAGCCGGTCGCCAATGTTGCCCCTGGCACTGTTTCGCGTGCCGGCTTTCGCGATGGCCGCCATATCAGGGATCGTGGTCAACTTCGCGTACTACGGCCTGATTTTCGTTTTCAGTCTGTTTTTCCAGGTTGAACAGGGCATGTCGCCAGCCCAGGCCGGCCTGGCGTTCCTGCCGATGACGGTGGTGCTGATGGGGGCCAACCTCGCGGCCAGCCGTCTGATCACGCGCATGGGCGCGAGCAGGTTGATGGTGCTGGGCTTGATGATCGCGGCATCGGGTTACCTGATGCTGCTGCCCGTGTGCATTGACGGTGCCTATGTGTGGCTGGCGCTGCCCATGCTTCTGCTTGCGACGGGCACGGCGTTGACGGTTCCCACCATGACCAACGTCACGCTCTCATCGGTGGACCCCGCGCGGTCGGGCGTCGCCTCCGGCGTGCTCAATTCGGCGCGCCAGATCGGCGGGTTGCTGGGCGTGGCCGTCTGTGGCTACCTGGTGCGAGACACCGCGCCGGCGGCTTTCATGACGGGTATGCATCTGTCCGCCGGTATCGGCGGCTTGCTGACCCTGGTGACCGGATGCATGTGGTGGATGGGCCTGGGCGCGGAGAAGTGCGCGGCCTAGAGGGCGATGGTTCCTGATGTGCGCCGATAGCGCTAAGATAAGCGCGCACGCCGTCGTGCCGTGGCCCGCCATCGGCGGGAGACGTTCCAGCGACGAAAGTTCCAGCGACGAAAGTTCCAGCGACGAAAGTTCCAGCGACAAAAGCGAGGGCTGTACATGTCTACCGCAATTGCCATCCTGGGGGGTGTCGGGCTTTTTCTGCTCGGCATGACGGTCATGACGGACGGGTTGAAAGCGCTGGCGGGATCGGCCCTGCGTACGGTGCTTGGCAAAGCGGCCGCCACGCCGTGGTCCGGGGCGTTCTGGGGCGCGATGGTCACCTTGCTGGTGCAGTCGTCCAGCGCGGTGACGATGACGACGATAGGCCTGGTCAGCGCCGGCATCCTGCCATTCGCCAAGGGACTGGGGCTGGTCTTCGGCGCCAACATCGGCACGACCGGTACGGCGTGGCTCATCGCGCTGGTGGGCGTGCGCGTTTCGCTGTCGGCTTACGCGCTACCCATGATCTTCATCGGCGCGCTGACCAAGCTCCTGGGCAAGGGGCGTATCTCCGCCGCCGGCGGCGCGTTCGCCGGTTTCGCGCTGGTGCTCTATGGCCTGACGACGCTGCAACAAGGCATGGGCGGCCTGGCCGAAAGCCTGAATCCATCCGACCTGCCTTCCGTGCTGGGAATGGCCGACGTCAGCTGGCTGACGGGGACGGGCGGGCTGCTGATGCTGATCATCGTGGGCCTGGCGATGACGGCGGTCATGCAGTCCTCGACCGCCTCCACCGCGGTCACCATCGCGTCCTTCTATGCGGGGGCGATCAGCCTGGAGCAGGGCGCCGCCCTCATCATCGGACAGAACATCGGCACGGCCACCAGTTCCGCCATGGCCGCCATCGGCGCCAGCGTGACGGCCAAGCGGCTGGCGCTCGCCTACGTGTTGTTCAAGATCATCGCCGCGCTGATCGCGATTTTCTCTTTCCCGTTCGCGGTGGGATTGATGCGGCGGCTGGCGCTGTCGGTGGATGGCACCACGCTATTGGCGGCCTATCACACGGCGTTCAATGTCGCGGGCGTTGCCGTGCTGCTGCCCGCCACACAATGGTTCACGCGGGTCGTCGAACGCATCATGCCGTCCAAGGAGACGGCGCTGGAACGCGCACTGGATCGCAGCGTGCTGGCCAATCCGGTGGTGGCTGTCGAAGCAGCGCGGCGCGTGGTGGCCGACGTCTTGAAAACTACATCGGCATCGGTTACCGCGGCGCTGTCAGGTCACGTCGATCCGCACGGCGTGCCGGGTACCGCCACCGCGGCGGCCACACTGGGGGAAGTCAAGGATTTCCTGTCCGAATTGCATGGGCCAGCCGAAACGGAAACGGAGGTCGACCACCTGCACCTGACCAGTACGCTGCACGCGCTCGACCACGCCACGCGTCTGGTGGAGAACATGGCTGCGGGACGTTTCATCGTCTCGTCGAACACGCAGGACGCGGCGGTTGCGCTGGACCTCCAGGCCACCGCCCTCTGCGTCAGGGCCATGCGCGGCGCGGAAGAGGTGGGCGCGTCCATTACCGCGCAAGCCGCGCTCAGTGGCCATACCGATCCCATCGGCTGGACGGTATCTGTTGAAGTAGCGTCCGAACTTGCCGAACTGGAAAGCGCGACCCGCGCACTGGATGCCATCGAGCGCGACCATCGCGCGGCGACCCTCGCGGCCGTTACTCCGGGTGGATTGACGGCCACGGAGGCGCTGGCACGGATCGACAATGTGAGACGGCTGGCGCGTCTCGCGCATCATGCGTGGCGATCGTCCGCGCATCTGGTCGGCCGCGGCATGCGCGACGAGGCAATCATAGGGCCCGTCGCAACGCCGCTGTGAAGACCTCCACGGATTGCGCGCCGCTGATGACTTCACCGGCGATGTCGAACCAGGGCACGCTGCGCACCCCGCTGAGCCGCGCATCCTGTTGTGCGGCACGGACTTCGGCCAGGCCCTGCGCGCCAGCCAGGAAAGTCGCCACCTCGTCATGATCGACACCTTGTTTGCCGGCAATCGCCGCAAGCGTGCCGGCATCGCCCAGGTCCAGTCCCTGCTCGAAATACCCTTGGAACAGGGCTTGTGCGACTTGCGTGGCCAAGCCGTGGCGGGCCGCCAACTGCATCAGACGGTGGGCCAGCAGGGTATTGGGCGTTCTTTGCATCGCGTCGTAGTCGAAGACGATGCCGTCGCCTTGTGCCGCGGCCACGGTGTGGGCGTCCAGCATGCGGCTGCGTTCCCAATTGCCGAATTTCAGGCTGCGATAGGTCTTGCGGTCCATGCCTTCGGCCGGCATGGCGGTGTTCAATTCAAAGGGGCGCCAGGTCAATTCGATCGCCGTTTCGGCGGGCAAAGTAGCGATCGCCCGCGCCAGCCTGCGTTCGCCGATGTAGCACCAAGGGCAGATGAAGTCCGATGTAATGGCAATGCGTATGGGCATGATGCGGCTCCGGAGGGTGTTCCAGCGGATTCTGCCCGCATGCTGCCGTGGTGATAATTGACTAGAATTCGAATTCTTCTTTGCATGAGGCGCAAAGGCCAGCATGGATCGGTTTGCCGCATTGAGTGCTTTTGTTGCCGTGGTCGAGCAGGGCGGCTTCGCGCCCGCGGCGCGGCGGCTGGGGGTCGCGCCTTCGTCGCTGACACGCCAGCTGAACACACTGGAAGAACATTTGGGAACGCGGTTGATGAATCGCTCGACCCGTAGTGTCACGCTGACGGAAGAGGGCAGCCAGTACTACGATGACGCCCGGCGCATCCTGGAAGAATTGGCCAATGCCGATAACGCCTTGGGAGAGCTGTCAGGTCCGCCTAGCGGCCTGTTGCGCGTGGCGCTGCCCGTGGCGTTCGGACGGCTGCACGTGGGCCCGGCCTTGCCGGGTTTCCTGCGCGAATTCCCCGGTATCCGCCTGGATGTCCACCTTTCCGATGCCATGGTCAACCTGATCGACGAGCGCATGGATGTCGCCATTCGGCTGGGCTCGACGGTGGCGCCGCATCTGGTTGCACGCAAGCTGGGCCCCCATAACCGGGTGATCTGCGCCAGTCCGGACTATCTGGGCCAGCATGGTACCCCCAGGGTGCCGGCGGATCTGGCGCGGCATAACTGCCTGCTGTTCGACTACCTGACGGGGACGTCTTCCTGGACGTTGACGCGCGACGGCACGATCGAGAAGGTGGCGGTGTCGGGCAACCTCAAGGCGAATGGCTCTGAACTTCTGCGCGAGGCGGCCATCGGCGGCGCGGGCCTGTTCCTGATCGCGACTTGGCTGGTGGGTGAGGATCTGGCGGCGGGCCGGCTGGTGCCCGTGCTGGAGGATTGGGCTGCATCGCCCGGCGCCAGCGAGGGGGCGATCTGGGCCGTCTATCCGCCCAATCGCCGAGGTTCGAAAAAACTGGCGTGCTTCATCGATTACCTGCAACACCACTTCGGCAGCCCGCCTTATTGGGACCGCTATACCGATGCGGCCAAAGGGATGAACGCGGCATCCGGCTGAAACGCCGGTCTGCGCCATCTTTGCGAATGACGCAAAGATGAAGTGCATGTGGGCCGGATTCTCATCTTTTATAGATGCGCGCAAAGTGGCAACACCGACAAGGAGTTGCCTGATGAATACCGATTTTGCTTCCGCCCCGTCCTCTATTCCACGCCGGCCGCGCGCCCTGGTGATCGGCGGCTCGCTGGGGGGGCTGTTCGCCGCCAACCTGCTACGTCGCATCGGTTGGGATGTCGACATCTACGAACGGTCGCCCCATGATCTGGACAGCCGCGGGGGTGGCATCGTCCTGCAGCCGGATGTCGTCGAAGTCTTTCGCCGCAGTGGCGTGGATCTGGCGACGATGAATCTGGGAGTGCAGTCGATCTACCGCACGGTGTTCCGTCCGGACGGATCGATCCAGTCCCGCCATCTGGCGCCGCAGACGCAGACTTCATGGTCGCTGATCTACACGACCATGCGATCCACGCTGGGAGATGGCCATTATCACCAGGGCAGAACGCTGGCGCGGATCGAGCAGGACCGCGAAGCGGGCACCGTCACCGCCTGGTTCGCGGATGGCGCGCGGGAAACCGGCGATCTGTTGATCGGTGCCGATGGCGGAAATTCCACCGTGCGCCGGTTGTTGTGGCCGACGGCACAGCCTGCCTATGCCGGCTATCTGGCTTGGCGTGGCCTGGTGCCGGAGGCGGCGATGCCGCTGCCGGCCCGCCAGGGGCTGCTGGGTGATTTCGGCTTCGCCAACAATACGGAATCCCACATCCTGGGCTACCTGGTCCCGGGTGAGCATAACGACGTGCGCGTGGGACACCGTCTCTACAATTGGGTGTGGTACCGCGTGGCCGACGAGGCTGCCCTGGAGCAGATCATGACCGATCGGGACGGCCGCCGGCGCGGCTATTCCGTGCCGGAAGGCATGTTGGCGGATCAGTGGAAGAAGCATCTGCAGGAAGAGGCCAGGACGCTGCTGCCGCCGCCGTTCCGCGCGCTCGTCGAGATCACCGGCCAGCCTTTCGCCCAGGCGATCCGGGACCTGGCATCTGAACATATGGTGGATGGCCGCGTGGCCATTCTGGGAGATGCCGCGTCGATTCCCCGTCCCCATACGGCGGCCAGTAGCGCGAAAGCGGCTTCAAACGCCTTGGCATTGGCCGATGTCCTGCGGGCGCGGCCCGACGATGTGGAGGGCGCGTTGAAGCGTTGGGAACCCGCGCAGATCGCCCTGGGCAGGGATTTGATGCGGCAGGGCGTGAGCGCTGGCGAGTACCTGCTGTTTCATCGGGTATTGTCGGCCAGGGCCGGTTAGGCACCTGGCGGCCGATGTCCGGCGATGGCATCTGCCAGGTCAGCCACGTGGACCATGAGTTCACGCACCTGGTGCAGCGTGGCATATTGCCGCAGCACGGGCTGCCATTGCGGCGATGACAGCAGCTTGTGCCAGACGGGTTGCAGCAGCGCCGGATCCGCCGCCGCGTTTTCCGCCAGGCGCGCCGCGTAAGCCAGGCTTTCCGGTGCCGACAGCAACTGCATCCGGCTGGCGGCGTTGAGCAGCCGAGGGCTTGCGTCGCGCTCCGCGTCGCAGCAGTAGAGCACGGCGGTGGCCACGCGGTAACTGTCGATGGGTAGCGTGCGCAGCGAGGCGCCCCGCACTTCGATCACGCCTTGCTGGCAAGCGAAGGGATAGCAAACCGTGCCGTCCGCCTGCGCCAGCAACCGCAGGCCGCGCAGCAGGCGAGGGTAGTCCGTGGTGGCGGCATCGACCGATGACTTGACCTCGGCGACCAGGCAGATATCCCAGCAGTCACCACTACCCATCACTTCGCGAGCCGCCTGGCCGTTGTGCGCGCGGACGGCGTCGGACTGCGTAGCGCAGGCGCCGGGGGCTTGGGCAAGGCCGGTGTCCGGCGAGCCATCGTTGTGGCGCCGCCGCCGCAACAGGACCACGTCCCATTCCGTCTTGGCCCGTTCGGCGTTCGCCGCCAGCGACGCGGGTACGCGCATCGATGTGACGACGCGATAGGATGTGGGATCGCCCTGCGCTTCGCCAAGCTTGCAGGCCCACGCTTGCAACGCCTGCGCGGCCAGCGCCTCGGCGGCGGCGCCGCGCTGTTGCGTGGTCTTGCCCAGCGCGGCCGCTTGAGCACTGCCGGAACGCGGGCCGCGCCTGTCCCACAGCACTTCGTATTGACGCACCTGGTCGTCACCGGCGAGCACGGCGAGGCGTTGCAGTCGAGCCAGGCCGGGATCGTCCTGCAACTTTGCCAGGCCGCGCGCGATGGCGGCAGCTTCCGTGAAGGCCGGCACCGACAGGGATCGCCGTGCGATATCGGACAGCGCAGACCAGGAAGCCGACGCGGCCAAGGCCTGCAATTGCGTCAACGTTTCGCGCAGGGGACCCGGCGGCAGCCGTTGCTGTTTGCCGGGGTGGGCGATGGCGTTCACGGCCGCGAGAACAGCGCGGCGGTCCTGCTCCGCATGGGCGGATAGCGAAGCGTATTCGCGGACGCGCGGGACGCGGTGGCGTAGCACCATCGCCTGAAACGCGAAGTCGCCGTGCACCGGGCGCATGGCATCCTGGATCAAGCGCGCGAGCCAGTTGGTAAATGCGTCCTGCAATGTGGGATCCGGCGAGTGTCCCTTGGCCGTGGCGAGTCGCGCCTGCTCGATGATGAGCGCCAGTTCGGTGGCGGGATTGATCGCGGCGGCGGGCGCGGCGAGGGGTGGGACCGCCGGGATGCTCGCTGGGATACTCGCTGGGATGCGGTAGCGCCGGGCGACGGCGGACAACACGTCATCGATGGGGCAGGACGAGTGGGCGCGGGGCATGCGGGAAGTATACAGAGCGCCTTGGGTGATACATTTATGCCGGTGGCGCTGAGGCTTTCCACGCGGCGGCAGCGCGAAGTCATCAGCATCAGAATCATCAGGTTTGAAGTCACCACCTTTAAAGTCATCGGCTTTAAAGTCATCGGCATCAAAGCCATCCGCATTCAAGTATCGAGGCGCGAGCGAGTGAACACCGGCATCCCTTTGGACACATCCACCTTGCACGACCAGCATGGTCACTGGCCGCAGGCCGAATCCGTGGAGGATTTCCGCCACAATATCGCGGCGGTGCAGTCGCGCATCGCGGCGGCGTGCGAGCGGGTCGGGCGCGACCCCGCCAGCGTGCGCCTGCTTCCCGTCAGCAAGACCAAGCCGGAAGCTATCCTGCGTCTGGCCTACGCGGCCGGCTGCCGCTATTTCGGCGAGAACAAGCCGCAAGAGGCCTATGGCAAATGGGAAGCCATGGCGGACCTGAACGATCTGCATTGGTCGGTAATCGGCCATCTGCAGACCAACAAGGCCAAGCTGGTGGCGCGCTTCGCGGCTGAATTCCAGGCGCTGGACAGCCTGCGGGTAGCGGAAGCGCTGGAGCGCCGCCTGCAGGAAGAAGGGCGTTCCCTGGACGTGTTCGTGCAGGTCAACACATCGATGGAAGACAGCAAGTATGGCTTGCCTCCCGCCGAGGTGGCCGCGTTTCTGCGTGCCTTGCCGGCATTTTCCGCACTGCGGGTACGCGGCCTGATGACGCTGGCGATGTTCTCGGACGACGCCACGCGCGTGCGCCAGTGCTTCGTGCGCCTGCGCGAGCTGCGCGATCGCTTGCGTCAGGACGCGCCCGACGGCGTCGGCCTGGATGCGCTGTCGATGGGCATGTCCGGCGACTATGAAATCGCCATCGAGGAAGGCGCCACGGTGGTGCGCGTGGGCCAGGCGATCTTCGGCGCGCGGGCCACGCCCGATGCGCTTTACTGGCCGACGGCTGGGGCAGGGGCAGGAGAGCAGGGCTGATGGACCACTTCGATCCGACCGTGGGCGCGGCGGCGACGCCGCTATTGCCCTTGCCTGTCGACGTGGTGTCCGTGCAGTCACAGGTGGTCTACGGCAGGGTGGGCAACAACGTCGCCCTGCCGACCCTGGACGCAATGGGACTGACCACCGCCGCCGTACCGACGGTGGCGTTCAGCAACACGCCTCACTATCCGACCATCCATGGCGGTTCCATTCCCATCGAATGGTTCGAGGGCTATCTGCGCGATCTGTTCGCCCGCGACGCGCTCGGCCACCTGAAAGCGGTGCTGGCGGGATATATGGGCAGCGCCGAGCAGGTGCGGGCGCTGGGCACCTGGATCGCCCAGGTGGTGCAGGCCAGGCCGGACGTGCGCGTCGTGGTCGATCCGGTGATCGGCGACTATGACAGCGGCGAGTACGTCAGCCCCGGCATGGTCGACGCCTACCGCCAGCATCTGCTGGCGCTGGCGGACGGCATGACGCCCAATGGCTTCGAACTGCAGCGCCTGACGGGCCTGCCGGTGTGGGACGTCGATAGTGTCGTCGCGGCCGCCAAGGCCTTGCTGGTCGGCCGCACCCAGTGGGTGACGGTGACCAGCGCCGCGCCCGATACCTGGGCCGACGGCGAAATGCGCGTGATCGTGGTGATGCGCGATGGGCACCGCATCCGCCATGAGATTTTCAACCACCCGCGCATCGATGCCACGCCCAAGGGCACGGGCGATTTGTTCAGCGCAGCCGTGACCGGCCACCTGGTAAACGGTGCCACCGTGTTCGAGGCGGTTGCCGCCGCCTGCGACCAGGTGGTGGCGGCTTTGCGGCTGACGTTCGAGGCGCGCAGTGCGGAACTGCTGCTGGCCCAGGCCGGCCGCCCGCGTTCCCGCCGCACGTAATCAAGGGAGGGCCGACCGATCGGCCGGCATTTCCCAAGCACAAATGAATGGAGTTGAAAGTATGCACAAAACGGCCTTGGCCATACGCCACGTCGCTTTCGAGGATCTGGGGATCCTCGCGCCATTGCTGGCTGAACGTGGCTATGCCGTGCGCTATCTGGAAGCGGGCGTGGATGCGTTGAATGTCGATACGCTGACCCAGCCGGACCTGGTGGTCGTCCTGGGCGGACCGATCGGCGTGTACGAAACGGACGCCTATCCTTTTCTAGCGGACGAGCGGGAAGCTATCGCCGCACGCCTGCGGCAATACAAGCCTACGCTGGGCATCTGCCTGGGCGCGCAGTTGATGGCGCGGGCACTGGGCGCCGAGGTGAGGGCCACGGGACGGGCGGAAATCGGCTATGCCCCGCTGGCCCTGACAGAAGACGGACGGTCGTCGGTCCTGAGCGGCCTGGGCGCCGTACCGGTCCTGCATTGGCATGGGGATGAATTCGGGATCCCGAATGGTGCCACGCGGCTGGCCGAAACTCCGGGGTTTCCCAACCAGGCTTTCGCCATCGGGCCCCATATCCTGGGACTGCAATTCCATCTGGAAGCCGACGACAAGCAGATCGAACGCTGGCTGGTCGGCCACGCGCATGAGTTGGCTACGCGGGGCATCGATCCGCGGGCCATACGCAGCGATGCGGCCAAGCATGGCACCGCACTCGCCGCCGCCGCGCGCGGGGTCCTGTCCGCGTGGCTGGCACAGCTGGGATAAGCGGGACGGGCCGGTTCCTCGGCCAACCGCGGCGGCCACCAGACGGGGAACAAGGATTCACCTGGCTCGCCCCGTTTTAAATAGGGACGCTGCTATCATTGGCGCCGACATAAACTCGGACGGTTGAGCAGAATGAGTCTGCAATCCCTGGATCGTGCACTGATGCAGCCGGCGCTGCCACCCATGAGCGCAGGCTGGCGGCGCGGTGTGGTGGAATTTCTTTATTTCGGTATCAAGGAAGCCCGGGCTTGCCTGTTCGCGGGCTTGTTCTTCGCGGGCGTGTTTCTGATGCCGCGTGGCGATACGCTGGGCATACCCCGCTACGATCTGCTGCTTATCTATGCGCTGGCCATCCAGGTTTGGATGCTGTGGGCGCGTCTGGAAACGGTGGATGAACTCAAGGCGATCTGCCTGTTCCACGTAGTGGGATTCGCGTTGGAAGTCTTCAAGACCTCGCGTGGCATGCCTTCCTGGACGTATCCGGATTTCGCCTATACCAAGCTGTTCGGCGTGCCGTTGTTCTCCGGCTTCATGTATGCCGCCGTGGGCAGCTATATCATCCAGGCCTGGCGGCTGTTCCAGTTGCGCATCCGCCACCATCCGCCATTCTGGATGTCATGGTTGATCGCCATCGCGATCTACGCGAATTTCTTCACGCACCACTATATCGGTGACTACCGCTGGTTCATCACCGCCTGCGCCTTGGGGCTGTACGCCAGGACGACGGTGATTTTCCGGCCGCTGCACGAGGATCGCCGCATGCCATTGCTGGTGGCGTTCGTGCTGATCGGTTTCTTCCTTTGGCTGGCTGAAAACATCAGCACCTTCTTCAAGCTGTGGGCCTATCCCAATCAACTGGGGGCGTGGTCGGCCGTTCACCTGGGCAAGTGGAGTTCGTGGTCACTGCTGGTCATCATGACGTTCACCATCGTGATCAACCTCAAGCACATCAAGTCGCATGTCCATGTGGCGCGGGATTGACCAGAGGCACTGATTGGTCGATGGGGATGAAACCCGCAGCGGGAAGATACGGCCGGTGGACCCTATGAAATTCAACGCTTGCGGCTCCAGGCCCTGCAGATTTCCACGCAGAAGTCGATGAAGGCCTCCACGGCTGCCGGCGGCAGGCGGCGCGAGGGGCGGACGATGTAAAGCGGGAACGTCTCGCCGGGCCAATCGGGAAAGAGATCCACCAAGGCGCCGCTGGCGATCAGTGGCTCCAGTCCCAACGCCAAGACTTGCGCGATGCCGGCTCCCGCCAGGCAGGCGTTCACCATGGTTTCGCTGTCAGTGAACGTCAGACGTCCCCGCGTATCGACCCGCTGGACTTCCTTGCCTCGGTGAAATTCCCACGGAAACGGCCGGCCCCGTTGCGGATCGATGAACTGCATGCAGTCGTGAGCCGCCAGTTTCTTCGGGGTCTTGGGCATGCCATGCCTGGCCAGATAGGCAGGCGCCGCTACTGTCAGCACGCGCGTCGTCAGCAGCAGCCGGGAGGATATTCCCGATGACACTTGTTCGCCAAAGCGCACCGCCACGTCGATACCTTCGGCCACCAGGTCGCGGGCTTCGGCGGGCGACACCCACAACAATTCGACTTGCGGGTAGCGTTCCTGGAATTCCGGCAGGCGCGGCGCCAGCACCTGCCGCGAGAAGATGGGATTCAAGCTGACCCGCAGGGTCCCGCGCACGACCGTGGCGGCGCCGGACACCGCATTGGCGGCTTCTTCGATGCCGGACAGATGCGGCGCGGCCAGGTCATAGAGACGGGCACCTTCGCCGGTCAGGCGCAGCGCACGCGTGGTGCGCTCCAGCAAGCGGATGCCGATGCGTTCTTCCAGCCGCGAGACAGATCGGCTGACGCCAGAGGCCGACAATCCCAGCGCCTCGCCCGCCTTGGTAAAGCTGCCGGTTTCGACCACGGCGGCCAGCACGCTCATGCCTGATAGGAGTCTGCCGTCAAAACTCATCCGCGCCACCTTTGAATTTCAGCATAAATGATTTGATTGCTTCTATCTTAATCAAAAGTGCATCGACGCCTATCGTTCCACCACCGATGCAGCAAAACGCTCGTTCAAGCGCCTCCCGCCTACCCAGCGGGGCGCAAGGTGGCACACATTCAATCGGAGCACTCCATGTCTGAAATCAAACGCACTCTGTTCAAAGGCGGCATCGTCGTGACGATGGATGCCGGCACGGCCCATCCCGCCGTTGGCGATGTCCTGGTCGTGGGCGATCGCATCGCCGAGGTCGGTGTCGAGCTGCCGGCCGCCGGCGCCGAGGTCATCGATGCGAGGGGCAGCATCGTCATGCCGGGCTTGATCGACGCCCACCACCACGCGTGGCTCGGTGTCATGCGCCGGCTCATGCCGGACGTCGACGATCTGTTCGCCTACATCGATGTGGTGGCGCAGCAGCTGGGCGCGCATTACCGTCCGCTGGACATGTACCTGAGCACGCGGCTCACGGCGCTGGCATCGCTGGATGCGGGCATCACCACCATCGTCGATGCCTGCCACGGTTCCCGCAGCCCCGAGCATACGGATGCGGCCTTGGATGCCTTGGCGACGTCCGGGATACGGGCGCTGCACATGGTGGGTGCGGCGATGGACAAACAGGCTTCCAGTGCGCATCTGCCGGGCGATCTGGAACGCCTGGCGCCACGCTGGAACAGCGCCGACAGTCTGGTGCGCGTGGGTCTGTTCGGCCAACTCAACCTGGACTGGTGGAAGGTGGCGCGCGGCCTGGACATGCAGATCCTGACGGAGTTCATCGGCGACCTGGCCACGTTAGGCCCGGAGTTCGCGCAGCCGGGCGTTCTGGGTCAGCACAATATCTTCAATCACTGCACGCGCATTCCTCTTGAGACCTGGCAATTGTTCGCGGACCGTGGGGTCAACGTGACGGTCAATCCCCGGTCGGATGCCTTGTTCGGTTTCGACGACGACGGGTTCGCCTGGCAACAGGCAGTCAGCCATGGCTTGAGGCCAGCCTTGGGCATCGACCTGGACACCGCTTTCGGCAGCGATATGTTCGGAGAAATGCAGGCGCTGTTCGGCCATCAGCGCGCGGCCATGCGCTATCGCAAGTTTCGTGGCGAGGGGAGCGTGCCGGCGCCGATCACGGTGCAGGCGGTGCTGGAATCGGCAACGGTCAACGGCGCGCACGTGGCGGGCTTGGCGTCGCGGATCGGCACGCTGGCGCCCGGCAAGCAAGCCGACATCATCATGGTACGTGCCCAGGGTATCGGCGTCTTTCCGGTCAACGATGTCGTCGGCACCATCGTCCAGGCCGTGGGTCGGGCGGATGTCGATACGGTGATGGTGGCGGGACAGGTGCGTAAACGGGGCGGCAAGCTCGTGGACGTGGACCTGGACAAGTTGAGTGCCGAAGTGATGGCGTCGCGCGATCATCTGGTGGAGGTGAGCGGCTATCGGGCGGGCTTGGGTTTGGGCTTGGGTTTGGCTTCGGCTGTCGCCGCGGCTGCGGCCGATGCACCGGTCGCTGCGGCATAAGTCAGGAGTGGAATATGTCTCGCCCCTCCTTACCCGTCATTGCGGCCTTGTTCGCAGGCTACCTGGCGGTCGGTCTGCCTTTGCCGGTCATGCCCCTGTTCATACACGAGAAACTGGGGTTCAGTAATCTGATCGTGGGATTGGTGATCGGCATTCAGTTCGTCGCCACGGTGCTGGCACGCGGCTATGCCGGTTACATCACCGACAAGCGAGGCGGCAAGCGTGCGGCCCTGCAGGGCGCGGCCTTCTGCGTGCTGGGCGGGCTGCTCTATCTGCTTGCCGCCATGCCCGGTCTGGCGCCTGCCGCCAGCTTGGCAGCCGTGGTCGCGGGACGGCTGGCGGCCGGATTGGGAGAGAGCCAGTTCGTCACGGGCTGCGTGTCCTGGTCCATTGCGTCGGTGGGACCCCAACGGGCGGGCATGTCCATGTCCTGGACGGGTATCGCGATGTTCGCGGCACTGGCCATCGGCGCGCCCGTGGGGATGGCGCTGTATCAGGCGTGGGGTTTGCCGGCGGCCATGATCGCGTGCATCGCCGCGCCTCTGTTGGCGATGGCGATCATGCTGGGTGCGATGTCTTACGCATCGCCCGGTGGAGTGCGCTTGCCCTTCATGCGCGTCGTCGGCCAGATCTGGCGGGAAGGGCTGGGCCTGATGCTGCAAGGGGTGGGTCTGGCCGGCTTGACCGCGTTTGCGTCGCTGTACTTCGCCTATCGCCAGTGGGGGAATGCGGGCCTGGTGATGACGGCATTCGGGCTGGGCTTCATCGCCGTGCGCCTGATGCTGGGACATCTGCCTGACCGCATCGGCGGCTACCGCGTCGCGCTCTGGTCGCTGGTGGTCGAAGCGATAGGCCAGCTCATGGTGTGGGGGACGACGCAAGAGACGGTGGCGTTGGCAGGCGCCTTGGTGACAGGGCTGGGCTGCGGCCTGATTTTCCCCGCGCTGGGGGTGGAGGCGCTCAAGCGGGTGCGGCCGGCCAACCGGGGCAGTGCCATGGGAGCGTTTGTCGCTTTCCTGGATATTGCCTACGGCATTGCTGGACCCGTATCAGGCTTCATCGCCGGTCAGGCAGGCTATGCCGCGGTGTATCTGTTTGGCGCGCTGTGCGCTCTGCTGGGCGCGCTGCTGGTGCGTGGCGCCACGTCCGTTCCATCATTTGAAACCGTTGAAACTCAAACCGCAGGCGGGCGATCCTGAATTACAGGACGCACTCAGTGAAATTTATGCGAATATCTCGGGCGTTGCTCTGCCGGAGTGAATCACCCTTATCCTGGGACGCGCGGGGCTGATCTTTTTGGAGCGTTGGTACGCGATGAAATTCGAGCTGATAGGCATGCTGGACTCACCTTATGTGCGGCGAGTCGCCATTTCGATGCAGGTCATGGGCTTGCCCTACACCCATCAGGCCATCTCGGTTTTTCGCGGGTATGACGCTTTCAAGACGATCAATCCCGTGGTCAAAGCGCCCACCTTGGTCACGGAAGATGGCGTGGTGCTGACGGACTCGACGTTGATCCTGCAGTACCTGGAGTCGCTGGTTCCGGAGGAGCGCCGCCTGGTTCCGGAGGACCCCGAGGCGCGCCTGCCCGTACTGCGTCTGACAGGGCTGGCCCTGGTGGCCAGCGAGAAGGCGATCCAGATCGCTTACGAACGCAATCTGCGTCCGCAAGACAAGCAACACCAACCGTGGGTGGATCGGGTCGAAGGCCAACTGCGGGCGGCGTTCGACGAGATCGAAAAAGACCTGGGTGCATCGCCCCTGGTCTGGGCGACGGATTCGGACGAAGCACCCGTGGAGCAGGACGGCATCAGCATCGCCGTGGCCTGGCATTTCACCCAGCGGATGCTACCCGGTTTGATCGCACCGGAAGACTACCCGCTGCAGGCCGCCTGGTCCGCGCTGGCGGAAGATCAGGACGCATTCAAGGCCGCGCCTTATACGCCGTGATTATCATGGCGGTGCGTGGCCGGCACAGCGTGCCGCCGCCATCCTTCAAAGGTTATCGATGGCTTGATGCCGCGACAGATCCGCCACGATCTTGCCCAGTACCTTGACGTGCCGGTCCCAGGCGGACTCCATGCGCCCGATCGGTCCCACGATGGACAGGGCATAACCTTTCCCTGCCATGGAGAACGGCGCGGCGATGGCGGCCAGATCGGGCACGCTCTCCGCGATGTTCGCCGACCAGCCGCGCTCGCGCGCCAGTTCCAGATCCTTGACCAGCGCCTTCTTGCTGGTGAGGGTCTTGTTTGTGAGGGCCTTCATTTCCAGGCTGTCCAGGACTTCCTTCAATTCTTCCGCATCCAGGGCCGACAACAAGGCCTTGCCCAGGGAATTCGAGTGCAGGCTGCGCGCTTCGCCGGCCTGGGCCGTATAGCGGATCGCCTGGGGCGAATGGGCGCAATCCAGATAAATCACCTGCATATCCTCGCGGGTTCCCAGCACGGCCGTTTCACCGCTTTCGTCGCGCAGCCGCGCCAGATAGGGCCGAAGGATATCCAGGATGGGATCCTGCATGTCGATCGCCGAGCATATGCCCATCAGCTTCTTGGTCGGGTAATAGTTGCGCTTACGGGTCTGGTACAGATACCCGCGTGAGACCAGGGTGCGCACCAGCGCCAGGGTGCTGGACATGGGCGCCGCCAAAGCTTGCGCAAGCTCCGTCAGCGAAAGGGGCTCTCCCTTATCCGCATAGCACTCGAACAGATCCAGCGTTCGGGCCACCAGTTTTACTTCCGACATGATTCGATCCTGAAGATAGCGCGGGAGGACGGCGGCAACCCGCTAGATCTGGATGTTGGGACGGGCAGCTCATCATCCGGTAATCCCCCCAGCCCGATAATTTTACCTAAATTCACGATGGTGAATAAATATTCATGGATAAGAATTTAGTGTGATATATTTTTTGCACGATTTGCAGGCGCTATTCAAGTGCCGCGCTGTCCTAAAAACCAAGCCAGCAGGATGCAGCAATGGATTTCCGTCTGAGTGACGAACAAGAGCAGATCAAGGCCGCCATCGAACGCTTGTGTGAGCCTTTCGATGACGAGTACTGGTTCAAGAAGGATAAGGAAGGGGGCTATCCCTTCGATTTCCATCAGGCCTTGGCCCAGGCCGGCTGGCTGGGCATCGCCATGCCGCAGGAATACGGCGGTGCGGGCTTGGGAATCAGCGAAGCGGCGTTGATGATGCACACGATCGCGGCGACCGGTGCCGGCTTGTCGGGTGCTTCCGCCGTGCACATGAATATCTTCGGCCTGCATCCCGTTGTTGTGTTCGGCACGGACGAACAGAAGCAGCGCTGGCTGCCACCCTTGATCGCGGGCAAGGACAAGGCCTGCTTCGGCGTCACCGAGCCGAACACGGGTTTGAATACCTTGAAGCTGAAAACCCGCGCGGTGCGCCAGGGCGATCATTACGTCGTCACCGGGCAGAAGGTCTGGATCTCCACGGCGCAGGTAGCCAGCAAGATTCTTCTGCTGGCGCGCACCAAACCCATCGAGGAGTGCAAGGGCAACGAAGGATTGAGCCTGTTCTACACAGACCTGGATCGTAGCTCCATCGAGGTCCACGAGATTGAAAAGATGGGACGCAAGTGCGTGGATTCCAATCAGCTATTCATCGACAATTTGCGCATTCCCGTCGAAGATCGTATCGGCGAGGAGGGTAAGGGCTTCAGCTATATCCTGCATGGTCTCAATCCCGAACGAATCCTGATCGCCGCGGAAGCCGTCGGCCTGGGCCGGGCGGCGTTGCGGCGCGCTGCCAGGTACGCCAACGAACGCGAAGTGTTCGACCGTCCGATCGGCAAGAACCAGGGCATACAGCATCCCCTGGCGAAGTCGTGGATGGAATTGGAAGCCGCGTACCTCATGGTGCAGAAGGCCGCATGGATGTACGACCAGAAGGAGCCTTGCGGCGCGGAAGCCAACAGCGCGAAATTCCTTGGCGCCGAGGCCTGCTACAGGGCGTGCGAGAACGCCATCTTCACGCATGGCGGCATGGGTTACGCGAAGGAGTATCACGTGGAACGCTACCTGCGCGAGGCGTGGATACCGCGCCTCGCGCCGGTGAGCCCGCAGATGATCATGAGCTTTATCGCGGAGAAGGCCTTGGGGTTGCCGAAGTCGTACTGAGGGTGCACGCTAGCCACACGTCTGAACGGACGGATGGCTCGGCCTGCACCTGGCCGTCTGGCTTTACGCCTGCGTTTCCCGCGAAATCCCATCCAACGCCGCCATCGCATCGTCAGGCAGATCGATATCGGCACTGGCCAGGTTTTCCTGCAAATGCCCGACGGAGGACGTGCCGGGAATCAGCAGGATGTTGGGCGAGCGGCGCAGCAGCCAGGCCAGCGCCACTTGCATCGGCGTCGCATTCAATCGTGTGGCGACATCGGACAGGATGGACGATTGCAGCGGGCTGAAGCCGCCCAGTGGGAAGAAGGGCACGTACGCGATGCCGTCGCGGGCGAGGTCGTCGATCAGGGCATCGTCGTGGCGGTGCGCCAGATTGTATTGATTCTGTACGCACACGATGTCGCAGATGCCGCGGCCTTGCGCGATCTGCTGCGCGGTGGCATTGCTCAGGCCGATATGACGGATCAGGCCTTTCTGCTGCAATCCGGCCAGCACCGACAGCATGGGCTCGATGTCGCCTGCGGCAGGTCCATGGACGTCGAACATCAGGCGCAGATTGACCACATCCATCACGTCCAGGCCCAGATTGCGCAGGTTGTCGTGGACGGCGGCGGTCAAGTCTTCGGGAGAAAACGCCGGCTGCCAGGACGCATCGGCGCCACGCCGCGCGCCTACCTTGGTGACGATGCGCAAATTGTCGGGATAGGGCGCCAGGGCCTCGCGGATCAATTGATTGGTGACATGGGGGCCGTAGAAATCGCTGGTATCGATGTGGTCGACGCCTGCCTCGATGGCGGCGCGCAGGACCGCCAGCGCGGCCGCCTTGTCCCTGGGCGGACCGAAGACCCCCGGGCCGGCCAACTGCATGGCGCCGTAGCCGAGCCGCTTTACATCACGGCCAGCCAGCGGGAAGGTGTGGGGATATCGATTGCGTGACATGGGGTCTCCTTGAAGAATCGTCGACAGGTGAGTGATCGGCTGACGGTGCTGCGTCAGCGCCATGGCTACAAGATAAACAGTCTGGCCGCCGTTGATAATCCCGTACAATCCGTACGGCTTGTACGGAAATAAGAACAATGAAAACGGATCTGAACGATCTCAGCGCGTTTGCCGCCGTGGCCATGGCCGGTGGCTTCCGTGACGCCGCCCGCTTGCATGACACCAGCGCTTCCCGCTTGAGCGATGCCGTCCGCCGCCTGGAAACGCAGCTAGGCGTCCGGTTATTGCACCGGACCACGCGCAGCGTGTCCTTGACGGAGGCGGGCCGGGGCCTGTTGACCCGGCTGGAGCCGGCCTTGACGGAAATGCAGTCCGCGCTGGAGGCGGTCAACGGTTTTCGTGACCGGCCTGCCGGCACGCTGCGGCTCAACGTTCCCGTCAGCGTGGCGCGCCTGGTCTTGCCGGCCATCGTTTCGCCGTTCCTGGCTGCCTATCCGGACATCCGCCTGGATGTCGTGGCGGAGGAGAGTTTCGTCGATATCCTGGCGCAAGGCTGTGACGCCGGCATACGCTACGGCGAGCGGCTGGAGCAGGACATGATCGCGGTGCCGATCGGCCCACGCACGCAGCGCATGGCCGCCGCGGCCGCGCCTGCTTATCTGGCGCGGCACGGCCGGCCGGCGCATCCGCGCGACTTGATGAACCATGCCTGCCTGCGCGGCCGCTTTCCCAGTGGCAATATGGCAGCCTGGGAGTTCGAGTGCGATGGCGAGACCCTGCGTATCGACGCAAGCGGCCCCCTGGTGGTCCTGATCGGCGGCGGGGTGGACCTTGCCGTCGATGCGGCCATCGGCGGCAGCGGCGTCGTCTATCTGTTCGAACAATGGCTGCAACCGCATCTTGATAGCGGCGCGTTGGTGCCTGTCCTTGAACCGTGGTGGCAGCGCTTTCCAGGACCTTTTCTTTACTATTCAGGCCGCCGTTTCATGCCCGCGGCGCTGAAGGCCTTCGTCGATTTCGTCAGGACGCAAGCCGCGGTCACGACCTGATCCGGCGCGCGGGGAAGCCGTGTTCGCGCCCCAGGAAGACCACGCACCATGCGGCGATGGCCAGCACCATCAGGACCCAAGGCAAGGCGCGCGCGCCGACGGTGCCGAGCATGGTGCCGCCCAGGATGCCGCTGCCGGCGAAGGCCAGGTTGAACACGGTCACCAGCATCGATTGCCCCATGCTCTCGTGTGCGCCGGCTGCGTCGCCCAGGGCGGTCTGCAGCAGCGTCGGGGCGCCGCTGAAACTCAGGCCCCACAGCGCGGCGCCGCCGGCGACGACGGGCCAGCATGCGCCCCAGAATCCATACGCCACCATGATGGCGACGAACATCCCCAACGAACCCAGGACCAGGCTGCGCAAGTGGCGGTCGACCAGCCAGCCGACCAGCCACAGGCCGGCGAGCGTGCAGACGCCGAAGGTGGACAGGACGACGCCGAGGTGACCGTCCAACTCGACGGCCGCGAGGAAAGGGGCAATGTAGGTGTAGAGGGTGTAGTGCGCCAGTACCCATAGCAGGACCACGGCCAGCACCGATCGCACCCCGGGCATGGTCAGCACCTGGATCAGGGTGGGACTGTCGTCATTTGTCAACGATGCATCGCTTTGTGTGGTGTCCCCCTCACCGCCCACGTCGGGCACCGCCAGCAGCAGCCAGCCGATCAGGGACAGGGGCAGGGCGGACAGGCCGGCGAAGATCCAGCGCCACCCGACCCACTGGCCCAGCCACGTCGCCAAGGGTACGCCTAGCGCCAGCGCCAACGGTATTCCCAGCATGGCGACGGCCAGCGCGCGGCCTTGCTGCGCGGGTGGTGCCAGACGCCGCGCGAAGGTGGCGATCTCGCTCCAGGCCAGGCCCGCCGCGCCGCCCACCACGAAACGCGCGACCAGGGTCAGCACGAAGTCCGGTGACAGGGCGGTGATGGCATTGCACAGAAAAAAGCCGAAGAGGGCCAGGATCAGGACGCGGCGCCTTGGCCAATGGCGCAGGCGGGTGGCCAAGGGCACGGCACCCAGGCCGGCGCCCAGGGCACATAGCGTGACCAACTGCCCGGCCCAGGCTTGGGAGACCCCCAGGCCGGTGGCCAGTTGCGGGAGCAGGCCGGCGGGCACGCTTTCGTTCGCGGTCGCTGCGAAGCTGGCGAGCATCAGTGCGAACAGGCCGGGCCAGTGCAGGGTACTGCTTTGGTCGTCGCGCGAGGCTGTGGGGGGGACGGGCGCTACGGGCGCCGAGGACGCGACGGGATTCGCGGTAGCTACGGTCGCGCCGGGGGTGAAGCTTGAACTCATGAGGATGCATTTGGTGAAAACGCCCCAAGACGGGGCAACGGGCGTCAGTATGAATATGTCGGGTATATTTGATAATTGGTCTCCAGTGAGACTGACTTTCAAATTCAAATGAATAATGGCAACCGACAGACTCGGCGATATGCGCTTATTTGCCCTGGCGGCGGCACTGGGCAATCTTTCGGCCGCTGGCCGCAAACTGGGCATGTCCCCCGCGGCGGCGAGCGCACGCCTGGGCAAACTGGAGGCGGCACTGAACGCGCGACTGTTCGTCCGCACGACGCGGCACCTGCGCTTGACGGACGAGGGGCGCCTGTATCTGGCGCATTGCCAGGTGGCCCTGCAGGCGATCGATGATGGCGAGGCCGCGCTGCAGGTGGGTACGGGCGCCATCCAGGGCAAGATCCGCGTGTCGTCCACCACGGACTTCGGCCTGCATATCTTGTCGCCATGGCTGGACGACTTCACCGCGCGCCATCCCGACGTGCGCCTGGCCATGACATTGACGGATTCGATCACCAACCTGACCCAGGACGACATCGACCTTGCCATCCGTTTCTCCCCGCCCGAGGAAGGCACGCTGGTGGCGCGCCGGCTGGGTCCCATGTGCCGCGTGCTGTGCGCGTCGCCGGATTATCTGCGCCGCCACGGTGAGCCGCTCACGCCCGACGCGCTGCACGATCATCAGTTCATCGTGCTGGTGACGTCCACGGGGCCGCTCAATGAACTGCATTTCCGCAAAGACGGGGAACACAGTCAGTTCACCGTGCCGATGGCACAGGCGTGGGAGACCAACGATGGCATGCTGGCCCGCCGTTGGGCTTTGGAAGGCCGCGGCATCGTGCGCAAACCCATGTGGGACGCGGCCGCGGAAGTGCGCGCCGGCCGCCTGCGTATCGTGCTGCCGGACTATGCCTGGGAAGAGGCGGGCGTGTACGCCGTATGGCATCCCACCCGCTACATGGTGCCGCGTGTGCGGGCCTTGCTGGATTTCCTCATCGAACGGTTCGCTTGCGAGGCAGAGAATCTGCCGGTGATCCCGCGCCTGTGATTTCATGTCTATGACTTCATGTCTATGACTTCATGTCTATGACTTCATGTCTATGACTTCATGTCTATGACTGCATGTCCGTGAACTCACGTCCGTGAACTCATGTCCGTGACTCCGCTCGCCACCTTGCCTGTGACCTGACGTTCATCTTCAGCGGTTACCATAGCGGTCTATCGCTGCCGCGTGTCCTTGGTCGCCGCTTCCCTCGCGGGGACATGGCGCGCGACGTTGTTCCTCTGCGCTGTTCTCCATTTGCATCCCTATGTCCATTTCTCCTGGCGTGGCTGATAGCCGCGCCCCTGCTTCCATTGCGCTTTCCCGCGCTGAAACGCGCCGTGCGCTGTTTGCCCTGGGCGTCGGCGGCTTTGCCATCGGCACCGGTGAGTTCGTCATCATGGGCCTGCTGCCGGACGCGGCAAGCGATCTTGGGATCAGCATCCCACAAGCGGGCCATCTCATCAGCATCTACGCCCTGGGCGTGGTGATCGGCGCGCCCTTGCTGGCGGTGTTGGGCGCGCGCTGGGCGCGGCGCAGTTTTCTCATCGGCCTGATGCTGGTCTTCGCCTTGGGCAATTTTGTCAGTGCGGCCGCACCTGGTTTCGGATCCATGGCCTTGGCGCGTTTCGCCACCGGCTTCCCTCACGGAACCTATTTCGGCGTGGCCGCCCTGGTCGCCGCGGGCCTGGTGCCGCCGCATCGACGTGCGCAAGCCGTCGCCATGGTGCTTCTTGGATTGACCATCGCAACCTTGGTCGGCGTGCCCATTGCCGCGGCCATCGGGCAAGTGCTGGGTTGGCGTTCGGCGTTCGCCATCGTGGGGGCCATCGGCTTGCTCACGGCCTATTCCGTCTGGCGTTGGGTGCCCTACAGCGCGGGCGACAAGCGTGCCAGCCCCTTGCGCGAGCTGGGCGCCTTGCGCAACAAACAAGTGGTGCTGACCTTGGGTATCGGCGCCATCGGCGCGGGCGGCATCTTCACGGTGTTCAGCTACATCAAGCCCACGATGACGGAGATGGCGCATATGCCGCAAGCCTGGGTCCCCGTGGTGTTGGCGCTATTCGGCCTGGGGATGGTCACCGGCAACCTGCTGGGTTCGCGCTTCGCCGATCGCAATATGGAAAAGACCATACGCTATGTGCTGGTCTGGGCGGCGATCGTCATGGGGGCGTTCTACCTGTCGGCCAGCAGCCCCTTCCTGGGGCCGCTGAACGTGCTTCTGATCGGCACCGTGGTGGCGCTGGCGGCGACGCTGCAGACCCGCCTGATGGATGTCGCCGGTGATGCGCAGACGCTGGCCGCCGCCTTGAATCATTCCGCCTTCAATATCGCCAACGCGCTCGGCGCATGGCTGGGCGGACTGTCCATCGATGCGGGCCTGGGCTGGTCGTCGACCGGCTGGGTGGGCAGCCTGCTGGCGCTCGCGGGCCTGGGCATCCATGCCTGGGCCTTGGCGGATATGCGCGCACGGGAGCGCTGAGTCCCGGCGCGTGCTGCCTGCGAGGCCTTAGCGCAGCAGAAAGCCCAATTCGTTCAGGATCGCGCGCAAGTCGTAGCGCTGGTCGGCCGGGTTGGCGTTCAGTCGGTTCAATATGTGATCGGTCCAGAGCGGATGTTCGATGGACTGCTTTTTCCAGAATGCATCCAATGCGCGGTTATAGGTGGCCACCGCTTCCAATTGCGCGCCGCCGTCGTAGTATTCGTGATGCAGCACGGCCGCCTGCGGCAGGCGGGGTTTGACGTGTTGCGTGACGGATTCGTCGGCGTACCCGATGGCGGTGCCGAACACGGGAAACACGTGCGGCGGCAGCTTGAGATCCGCCGCCAGCGACCGCACGTGGCTGCGGATGGCGCCGACGTAGACGGCGCCCAGGCCCAGGGATTCCGCGGCGAGCACGGCATTTTGCGCTGCCAGTCCGGCTTCCACCGATGCCAGCACCACGGATTCGATGAAGTCGCCGCCATCGATGGCCTTGTCCTGATCTTTCGACACTTGTCCTGCGCGCGAGAAATCGGCCAGCCAGACCAGGAACAGGGGTGCCTGGCGCACGAAATTTTCATTGCGCGTGCCTACGGCCAGGCGTGCCTTGTGCTCGGGGTCCTGGATCGCGATCACGCTCCACACTTGCAGATTCGATGAGGTCGACGCCGACTGTGCGGCCGCGATCAATGTCGGCAATACCTCGGGTGCCAAGGGCGCAGGCGCGAAGGCGCGCACGGAGCGGTGGCCCAGCGCCAGGCGTATGGTCGGGTTGTCGAGGACGGGATAGCCGCCGGCGACTTCAGCGCCGTAGCGATCAGTCAACAAGTCTTCGACGGCGGAGACAGATGCGGGGGAAGATGTCGTGGCGGTCATTTCGTCAGTCGCGATGGGCCAATGGCCTGTAAACCCTGGATATGGCCTCGCGCTTCATGCACGGCGTGCAGGTACGTGGCCATCCACCTTTTGCGTACTCATGCGCAGGTATCAGCAGGATTAACAGGTGCTGTGAGGTGTCCGTATTCTAGGGGCGCGGCTTATATAAAGGGGGTATTAGCTATAGCCATATGCCCCCGGTCAAACAAGATTGAGTCCACCATCCGAGAGCAGCACCTCGCCGGTCAGATAATCCGACGCCACTAACAGGGCGACCGCCTGTGCAATATCGGCGGGACTCGCCGCGCGCCGCATGGGCGAGCGTTCCTTCCAGAGCCGCTGGGCGTCGGTCCAGTCGGCTGTCAGGGGTGTGTCGACCAGGCCCGGTGCCACGGCGTTTACGCGAATGCCAGGTGCCAGTGTCACGGCGAGCAGCTTCGTGACGTGATTCAAGGCCGCTTTGGTGGCGGCATACGGAATGGACGCGCCCTTGGGCCGAATGCCGGCATGTGAACTGATGTTCACGACGCTGGCGGGCCGGCCCTGGCTTGCGGCCGCGGCGCGTAACGCGTCCTGTGCCTCGGTGATCAGCCGGAAGGGCGCGACCACGTTGACCTCGTACAGCTCGTGCCAAACGTCCGGCGTGGCAGCGGCCAGGTCGCCATGGGGAATGACGCGGCTGATGCCGGCGTTGTTGACCAGGACATCCAGGCGGCCCCACACCGCGACCGCTTCGGCGATCAGGCGGCTACGCTGGGCGTCGTCGCCCAGGTCGGCCTGGATATAGACCGCGTTGCCCAGTTCCGCCGCCAATGCCTTGCCTGCGTCGGCCGATGCGCGCGAGTGCAGGACCACGGCGTAGCCTTCGCTGGCCAGCCGCCGTGCGACAGCGGCGCCGATGCCGGATGTCGATCCTGTGACAAGTGCGACGGGGCGGTCGGTTGGGGTTGCCGGGGCGGGCAGGGTCATGGCTGGCGTCTCCTCGATTTGGGTTCGGCAGCAGCGTAGCAGGTCCACGACCATGCCGGCCCCTCGCGGCCACTGCCGACCGTGGCGACGGTGATGACGCTGCGGACGCGGGTGGCATGATGTGCTATCCGCACATCCACGCATCCGCATGTCTGCACATCCCCACATCCGCTATGCAGGCCGCGGCGTACAGCCTCAGGATACCGGCGCCGCCTGCTGGCGCGCGTAGACCTGCAGGTGACAGTAGGACGCGCGTATCAAGGGCACGTCGATGCCGTGCCGTGTGGCGCGCGTGATCAGGTCGCCGACGATGGCCTGGGATTCCAGGCGCGGCGCGTCTTGGGCAATATCCCGCATCATGGACGCGGCCCATTTGGAATTGACATCGAGCAGCCGCTCTTCCAGTTTGCGGACTTCCTCCCGAGGCAGGGGATGGCCTTCCGCCTTGGCCACGGACAGGCATTCGGCAATCGCTTGATGCATGAGCCTGGCGCCGTCCTGCGTCCCCAGGATATCGCCGATGGTGCCCCGCATCAGGCAGTTCATCAGCGCCCCGCAGGCCAGCATCATCCACTTGTTCCACAAAGCTTGTTCGATGTCGGTCGACAGGGTGCGCACGCCTGGGGATTGTGTGATCAGCGCATGGAAGGCCTCGGCTTTACGGGTGGCGGCATCGGTGCGCGCACCGACGATGACGACATCCGTATTGGCCAGATGACGTATGCTGCCTTGCGCGTCCAGCATGGTGGCGATGTAGGACACGCCGCCGATGACGCGGTCCTTGCCATAGCGCGCGTCGAGTTGGTCATAGACGCCGACGCCATTGAGAAAGGGCAGGATATGGGGGTCAGCCGTCCGGGGGCCGGCCATCCCGGTGTTCTCCGTCGGGGCTTGCTCGCCGACAGCCCCTTCGATATCGTCCAGCGCGGCGTCCAGGTCATAGGCTTTGCAACTGAGCAGGATCAGATCGTAGTCCGGCCGCAATGACGCGGCATCGATGGTACGCACCGGGCCGGCGAAATCGCCCAGAGGGCTATGTACTTGCAACCCGCGCTCGGCCAGCGCTGCCGCGCGCTTGGGGCGCACGAGGAAGGTGACATCCGCGCCCGCTTGAATCAATCGTGCGCCATAGTATCCGCCGATGGCGCCCGCGCCGACGACCAGTATCTTCATGATCAACTCCTTGGTTCCTGCTGTTGGAAATGACAGTGACTTACGAGAAACTCGCCGCGTACGCGTTGGTGGCGATGCACTCTGCCGGAGCGACTATGAATGTGACGCGCGTTCGAATGGCGCGAAGGCACGGGCGCGGCAAATGAGCGGCAAACCGCCGGCAGGCGCGTGTCACGCGCCTTTCGCAGACGATGATGGCGCCGTCCATTGCCCGGCTTTTACCGACAGGAAGATGCACACGCCATAGATCACCATGGCCGCCGCGCCCGCTGTGAAGAACACCGTCAGGGAGCCGGTGACCGACAACGCGATGCCGCCGACGCCCGCATAGAGCGCCAGCCGGATTGCTCCCGCCAGCAAGGGCCACTTGAGCTTGCGCGCGCCCTGCGAGGCGAAGTACAGGGAAAAGCCCAGTGCGAAGAAACCGAAGAAAGGACCGACGATGCGCAGATAGTGCGCGCCGGTTTCCAGCATCAACGGATCGCTACCGAACAGGCGCAGCCATGCCTCGGGCCAGATCGCGGCAAGGATGCCGACGGTTTCGGCCAAGGTGAAGGCCATCGCGGCGCCGGTCAACGCGATGCGGCGTGCGCGTTCAGCCTGGCCCGCGCCCAGGTTGGCGCCGACCAATGCCACCATGGGCGCGCCCAGGCCGAAGGCGATGGGCATGATCAAGTATTCCAGCCGTGCCGCCGTCGCATAGCCGGCCAGCGCTTGTGTGCCAGCGTAGGCGCTGACGATGGCGGTGGTGATGGCGATGAGGCTGTTGGTCAAGACCGGATTCAGGCAGGCAACGCCGCCCACCGCCAGGATGTTGCGCATGGGCGCCCAGTGCAAGGGACCGCGCTTCAGGCGCGCCAGATTACGCCCGCTGACGCAATACCAGCCCAGCACCAGCGTGCCGGCGCCGTAGTAGGCCACCAGTGCCCACGCGCCGCCTGCCACGCCCAGGGCCGGTATGGGACCGATGCCGAAAATCAGCGCCGCGGCGGCCGGGATCAACAGGAAGGCGCCGCCACAGATGACCGCGCCAGGCATCAGCATATTGCCCGTGCCGCGTATCACGCTGGCCAAGGCGTTCATGGTCCACATCAAAGGCAGGCCGATGAACAGCACGTGGCCATAGGTCCTGGCGTATTGCAGCGAAGGGCCGGTGGCGCCCAGGCGTTGGAACAGCACACCGCTGAAGGACAGGAAAATGAGGGTGAAGGCGATACCCACCAGCGCGTTCAGCACCACGGCGTGGCGCGCCTGCGAGTCGGCCAGGGCGCCGTTGCCGGCTCCCAGCGCGCGGGCGATGGCCGAGGAAATGCCGCCGCCCATGGCGCCTTGCGACATGTTCTGCATCAACATCAGCAGGGGAATGACCACCGCGACGCCGGCCAGCGCGTCAGTACCCAACTTGGCGAGAAACCACATCTCCACCAGCCCGGTGGAGGACTGCGCCAGCATCATCAGCAGATTGGGCCAACCCATGCGGATCAGCGTCGGTGCGATCGGCGCCTCCAGCATGCCGCGCAAGCGCGCATTGGAGGCAGGCGGGGCAGCGTTGAGGGCAGGGTTGGCCGACATGGATTCCTCGTTGGAATTACTGGCATATGCAAGTAATTCGGTGAATGTACTGGCATATGCCAGTATTGGTCAAGGTGCGTTAAAGTGGAGGCTTCCCTGGAGATATACATGCCACGGCCTGCTGCTTCGAGCATCAAGGATCCTCTGGTTTGCAATGGCGCCGCCCTGCGCAAGGCGACGCGACGGCTGACCCAGCTTTACGACGCCGTGCTGGCGCCTTGCGGACTGACCATCGTCCAGCGCTCCGTTCTCGTGCATATCGATCGCGGCGATGAGCCCACGCCGTCGGAGCTGGCCCATGCCATGGTGTTGGACCTGTCCGCCTTGGCGCGCAGTCTGAAGCCCTTGGAGCGGGACGGTTATCTGCTGCAGAAGCGCGACGAACGCGACGGCCGCAGCCGCCGTGTGGTGCTGACGGCGCGGGGCAAGGCCAAGCTGGCCGAGTCCAATCAGCTGTGGCGCAAGGCGCAGGGGCGTTTCGAGGAGGTCTATGGCGTTGAACGCGCGGCGGCCTTGCGCCAGTCCCTGGCGGACATCTTCTCGGATGAATTCGCCCAAGCGTTCAATTCATGAAGCACTACACCGTGGCCCAGATGGAGGCCTTTCTCGCCATCAGCGAGTGCGGGTCTTTCCGCATCGCGGCGGAACGGCTGGGAATCACGCAGCCGTCGATCTCATTGCGCATACGTGATCTGGAGTCCGCGCTGGGATGCTCGCTGTTCGTGCGCGGCAAAGGCGGTGTGCGTTTGTCGGAGGCAGGGCAGATCGCGCAGCAGTATGTACAGCGCGGCTTCGACGTGCTGCAGGAAATGGAGCGGCGCTTGAGCAGTGGCGATCCGCTGACCGGATCGCTGCGCCTGGGGTCCTCCAACACCTTTGCCTTGAGCTGCCTGCCGGCGCTGCTGGCCGAGCTGGAGCGGCGCCATCCCACGCTGCGGGTGGAGTTGACCATCACCAACAGCGCGGCCTTGCGCCAGCAACTGGATGCGCAGAAACTCGACATCGCTTTTCTGGTGGACGCACCGTCCGATCCTTTGCATGTCGTCGAGCCGCTGGCGCTATGCGAAATCGCGTGGTTCTCGCGGCCGGCGGCCACCGGCGCGGTGCGCACGCTACGGGCGGGGGACTTGCGGGATCGCCGCATCGTGACGATGCCGCCGGCTTCACCGTTCCACATCATCATCAGCGAGTGGTTCGCGCGCGCCAAGGTGCCGCTGCCCACGCTGGATATCTGCAATGACATGGCCACGCTGGTGCGCCTGGTGCGGCTAGGGGTGGCGGCCAGCGTGCTGCCGGTATGCCTGGTGGAGCAGGATATGGCGATGGGTGGCATCGTGCGGCACAAGACCGTGCCGGCGCTGGCGCCGCTGGTGATCTATGCGGCTCATCGCGCCAAGGCGCGGGGGCGGGCGGCGCGCGTCATCATCGACATTGCGCGCGATGTGGTGGCCAACGCGGGGGCATATGTTTCGCCGATCACGCCGATGGGGGCGGTAGAGCCGGCATGATGGCTGGCGTGGGCCTGGGCGCCAAGGCTCCAGGCCCATTCATCCATTAAGGCGCGGCGTACTGCTTTTCCAGCTTGTCGTAGTGCGCCTTGTCGACCAGGCGCTGGCGTTCATTGAACGGGACCACCAGGTTGGGATCCTCTTCCAGCATGCCGGTCCTGGAGAGGGCGCTGAAAGCCTTCTGCATGCCCAGCACGGCGCCTTGCAGGCCGGCGTTGGCGTACAACACGATGCCGTAGCCCAGTTCGCCCAGGCGGTCACGCGACAGCGCCGGCGTCTTGCCGCCGATGACGATGTTCATCAGCAGAGGGCGCGGCAGCAGCTTGGGCAGTTTTTCGACTTCCTCCAGCGTGGTGACGGCTTCGACGAACAGCACATCGGCACCGGCTTCGGCGAAGGCGTGCGCGCGTTCGACCGCGGCTTCGAAGCCGTGGATGGCGCAGGCATCGGTACGGGCAACGATCAGCAGGTTGGGATCATGGCGCGCGTCCACGGCAGCGCGGATCTTGCCCAGCATTTCCGCCGTTTCGATGACGGCCTTGCCATTGAAATGGCCGCACTTCTTGGGGTTGACCTGGTCTTCCAGCTGGATGGCGTCGGCGCCCGCGCGTTCGAAGGTACGCACCGCGAAGCCCACGTTGACCGCGTTGCCGTAGCCGGTGTCGGCGTCGATCAGCAGGGGCAGATCGACCGCGTCGCGCACACGGGCAGTGTGGTCGGCCATGTCGGTCAGGCCGATGAAGCTGAGGTCGGGCAGGCCCAGGTACATATTGGTGACGCCCGCGCCGCTCAGGTACAGCGACTGGAAGCCGGCGTCGGCCGCCACGCGGGCGCTCAGGGCATTGAAGGCGCCGGGCATCATCAGGCCCTGGCGGCGTTCGATGGCCGCGCGGAAGTCGGCACGGCGTTTGGCGGAATCAGACATTGTGTTCTCCTTCGGATGGTTTGGTGCTTATGGACGTAGTGGCGCGAGTTTACGACGTCGCGGGGACGGCGGCCTGCGCTCGTTTGCGGAAATGGTGTAGCGGCAGCACGAGTATGACGGTGATGACCAGGATCAGTCCCATGACAGCCAGCCCGGCGGAGAAGCTGCCGGTCTTTTCCTTGGCCCAGCCGATGACGTAGGGGCCGGCGAAACCGCCCAGCGCGGCGATGCAATTAATGTAGGCGAAACCCGCCGCCGCGCCTATGCCCGTCATGATGCGGCCGGGGATGGCCCAGAAGATGGCGCGTGCCGCGGTGACGCCCACCAGGGCCACGGTCAGGCTGGCCATCGAGCTCACGCTGCCGTGGGCGAATACCGCGAAGCCCAGGCCGACCGCGCCTACCGCGCAGCTCCATGCCAGATTGCCCAGGGAGTTACCGCTGCGGTCGGAATGACGCGCCCAGAGCAGCATGCCGATGCTGGCGAAGGCGTAGGGGATGGCGGACACCAGGCCGATCTCCAGCGGCGTGGACAGGAACTGCTTGAGTATCAAGGGCAGCCAGATGCCGACGCCATAGGATCCGACGGTGAAGCCGAACTGGATCAGGGCCAGCAGGTGGACACGCGGGTCGCGCAACGCGGCAGCGAAATCCTTGCGCGGTTTTTCTCTTTGTTCGCTAGCCAGCATGTTCTTGATCAGGCCGCGTTCCGGGTTGGTCAGCCATTTGGCCTTGTCGGGGCTGTCGGCCAGAACGAACAAGGCCCAGATGCCGACCAGGGCTGTCGGCGTGCCTTCCAGCAGGAACATCCATTTCCAGCCGCTCAGGCCCCAGACGCCGTCCATATACAGCAGCGAGCCGGACAAGGGGCTGCCGATCAACGAGGACAGCGGAATGGCCAGCAGGAACCAGGCCAGGATGCTGGTGCGGTAGCGCGCGGGAAACCAACTGGACAGGAAGAAGGTGACGCCGGGGAAGAAGCCGGCCTCGGACAGGCCCAGCAACAGGCGGGCGCCATAGTAGCTGTAGGGGCCGACGACCAACGCCATGACCGCGGAGCAGATGCCCCAGGTGATCATGATCCGCGCCAGCCACAGGCGCGCGCCGTAGCGGAACAGCAGCATGTTGCTGGGGATTTCGAACAGGCAGTAGGCCAGGAAAAAGATGCCGGCGCCGAAACCGAAATGGCTTTCGCTAAGACCGATGTCCTTGTTCATCGTCAGCGCGGCGAAACCGATGTTGCTGCGGTCCAGATAATTCAGCAGATAGCCAAGTATCAGGACAGGCAGGAAGCGCCAGGCGATTTTCTTGATGACGGCACGTTCCGCGTCGTCGGTGGCGGCGTTGATGTGGCTTTGCATGATTTGTCTCCGGGATATTTTCTTAGAATCCAAACAGGCGGCTCGGCGTGTCGCGCCAGATGATGGCGCGCTGTTTGGGATCCGGGACCCAGAGTTCAAAGTCCGCCAGGCATTGCTCGTAGCGCTGCGTGTCTTCATGGGACACCCAGGGCCAGTCGCTGCCCCACAACAATTGTTCGGGACCGCCAGCGTCGAGCAGCTCTTGCGCGTAGGGTTGCGGTGCCCGGCCGCCCAGGCGGTAGGGGGCTGACAGCTTGACCCAGGTGTCGCCGGCGCGCACGCCCTTGATCACTTCGCGGAATCCCGCGCCGTTGATGCCGGTGTCCGGCTCGGGCGAACCGAAGTGGTCCACCACCACCGCCGCGCCGCCGCGGCGGATGGCGGGCAGGATGTCGGCCATCTTGTGGCCTTCGACGTACAGCTCGATATGGAAGCGGTGTTCGCGCGCGCGGGCGAACAGGCGCTGGTATTCCAGGCCGGAGGCATCGGGCAGGGTGTCGCGCCGCAGCCAGTTCAGGCGCAGGCCGCGCATGCCGGCGCGGTAGAGCGCGTCCAGGTCTTCATCGCTTATGTTCGGTGCCACGATGGCCGTGCCGCGCAGGCGGTCGGGGTAGCGTTGCAGCGCATCGAGCAGGAGCGAGTTGTCGGTGCCGTAGAAGCTGGGCTGCGTCAATACGCCATGGGAGATGCCGTGCCGGTCCAGCAGGGTGAGGAAGTCTTCTGCGGTGATGTCATGCTTGGGTTCTGAATGCCGTCCTTCGACCAGTTTGGCGTCCCGAATCATGATATGGGCGTGGCAATCGACGCGCTGGACGTTGCCCGCTCGCGCTTGGGTGGGCGCGGCGGGCACCGGGGTGATGCTTTGCATGTAGCCTGTCTCTTTGTTATCGCGTGGGGACCGCGGAGTAGGGGCCGCTTGGGGGAAGTGCGCCCAGACTTACCGAGGTTGTTCTCTAAACGGACTTTAAGTACCAGATGGTCATTTGTCCAATTGGTACTTCTTGAGAAAATCCATAGGAAAATCCAATGCGTAACCTTGGGCGTTCGCACTAAAGGCTCACCAATCTGGTGCAGGACGCGCGTCGTTCGCGACCGGCGGTATCGGCATATGAATCTTTGAAGTGGAGCCTTCCCCGAAGCCCGGCAAACGTGTAATGTCCGATGGCTTTGTCCGCTTGAGTCCATGCTTATCCGCAGGACTTGGGACGCCACGCCTGGGAAGCCGTCTGACGGTTTCCTATATTCACCTCCCCATACCAATGAGGTTTGATATGCCATTTGTGACGACGAAAGATAAGGTCGAGATTTTCTACAAGGACTGGGGTCCCAAGGACGCGCAGCCTATAGTCTTCCATCATGGCTGGCCGCTTTCCTCCGACGATTGGGACGCCCAGATGCTGTTCTTCGTACAGAAGGGCTATCGGGTGGTGGCGCATGACCGGCGCGGTCATGGGCGGTCGACGCAGGTGTCGGAAGGCCACGACATGGACCACTACGCGGCGGATGCCTTCGCCGTCGTCGAGGCATTGGACCTGAAGAATGCCGTTCACATCGGCCACTCCACGGGTGGTGGCGAGGTAGCGCGCTATGTCGCCAAGCATGGCGAGCCTGCTGGCCGTGTTGCCAAGGCCGTGCTGGTCAGCGCGGTACCGCCGCTGATGTTGAAGACCGCGAACAACCCGGAAGGTCTACCCCTGGAAGTCTTCGACGGCTTCCGCAAGGCGCTGGCCGACAACCGCGCGCAGTTCTTCCTGGACGTGCCGACCGGTCCTTTCTACGGCTTCAACCGTGAGGGTGCCAAGGTTTACCAGGGCGTCATCCAGAACTGGTGGCGCCAGGGCATGATAGGTAGCGCCAAAGCGCATTACGAGGGCATCAAGGCGTTCTCCGAAACCGACCAGACGGAAGACCTCAAGGCCATCAGCGTGCCGACGCTGGTGCTGCATGGCGAAGATGATCAGATCGTGCCTTATGAAGATGCAGCGTTGAAGTCGATCAAGCTTCTGAAGAATGGGACGTTGAAAACCTATCCTGGTTATCCGCACGGCATGTTGACGACCAATGCGGACGTACTCAACGCGGATCTGTTGGCCTTCATCAAGGGGTGATTCGGGGCGGGTAAAAACCGCGGATCCCCCTGAACCGCATCCCAAAACTGGGTGTTGATCCAATTTTTGGGATGCGGTTCAGGGCTGATGCGGTGGCGTGGGCTAAACGCTAGGAAGGAACGGGTATGAGTACTTCAATCGCGATCATCGGCGCTGGCCTGGGTGGTCTGACATTGGCTCGGGTTCTACATGTCCACGGCATCGTATCGACAGTCTACGAAGCGGAAGCTTCCGCTGATGCCCGTCTGCAAGGCAGCATGCTCGATATTCACGATTACAACGGGCAGCTCGCCCTGCAAGACGCGGGGCTGTTCGAGGCCTTCAAGAAAATCATCCACGTGGGCGGCCAGGCGTCGCGAGTGCTCGATCGGCGAGGCATGGTCCTGTTCGACGAGCCAGACGACGGCACGGGTGGCCGGCCTGAGGTGCGGCGAGGCGATCTCAGGCGGATCCTGATCGAGTCCTTGCCTGCGGGCACCGTACGCTGGGGGCACAAATTGGCGGCCGCCTGCCCGCTGGGCGATGGCCGCCACACCTTGACTTTCGAGGATGGCACGACGACGACTGCCGACCTGCTAGTGGGCGCCGACGGTGCGTGGTCCAAGGTCCGTCCATTGTTGTCTGCCGCGAAGCCGGAATACGTCGGCAGGGTGTTCATCGAAACCTATGTGTTCAACAGCGATGTTCGTCACAAGCCCAGCGCGGCGGCGGTAGGCGGCGGTTCGCTGTTCGCGCTGGCGCCGGAGAAAGGCATATTCGCGCACCGTGAGCCTGATGGCGTGCTGCACACCTATGTGTCGCTTTCCAAACCGCAGGATTGGATTGCCAGTATTGACTGTGCGCGGCCCAGGGAAACCTTGCAACGCGTGGCGGAAGAGTTTGCCGGGTGGGCGCCGGCGCTGACAGCGCTGATCACCGATGGTGAGACGGATCCGGTATTTCGTCCTATCCATTCGCTGCCGGCGGATCACCGCTGGAAGCGCGTACCTGGCGTGACGCTGGTGGGCGACGCGGCGCATCTGATGGCACCGTCTGGCGAAGGCGCCAACCTGGCCATGTATGACGGCGCGGAGTTGGCGAAGGCCATCGCCGCCAGACCCGCCAACCTGGAAGCGGCGCTTGCCGTTTATGAGAAAGCGCTGTTTCCTCGCAGTGCGTCCGCCGCGGCGGAGTCAGGGGAACTACTCGAGGTGTGTTTCGGGGCTGAAGCGCCGCAGAGCCTGGTGGATATGTTTGCGGGGCATGAGGAAGGCGGATAGGGCGAAGGCAGCGGTCTGCCGGGCCGACTCGCGTGCCCGCATGCGATCCCGCGCCGCGTGCTTATCCGGCAAAGCCGCCGGCATCGAGGTACGCCTGTTCTTCCGCCGTCGTCTGCCGTAGCAGCATCGCATTCCGATGGGGAAAGCGCCCGAAGCGGCGGATGATGTCGCGGTGACGCCCGGCGTATGACTGGTCCTGGTCCGCCAGGCTTGCATGCAGGGCGACCGACAGATCCTGGTCCGCGAGATCTTCGGAATGCTCGAACGGCAGGTAGAAGAAAAGGCGCATGCGCGCATCCACGTGTTCCGGATGTCCTTGTGCAATCGCTTCGCGGGCATAGTGCCGTGCCAGGGGATCGGTCGCATACATGTGCGCCGTGCCGCGAAAGGCGTTGCGCGGAAACTGATCCAGCAGAATAAGCAGCGCCAGCGCGCTTGTAGGTTCCTTATTCCAGTCGTCGAGATCGCGGCGCGCAGCGGCCAGATGCAAGTCGATATAGCCATCGTGAAAGCGGCGGTCGAAATCAGCATTCTTCCGGAACCAGTCATTGCGGCCACGCAGCCAGAACGCCACCACGTCGGCGGCGGCGTCGAGAGACGAGGGAGGGACGTCCATATTCATTTCTTCTTCGCAAAGTTCAGCTTGACAGCCTGCTTACAGGTTTCACCCGTACAAATCATGCCGTCGCGGGACTACACCGGCACGCTACGCCACTTTACCTCGTGGTTTCAAGACTTATTCGCGTACCGCGAATCCGGTCAACCGACGTGCCCCCCGGCGACGTACAGGGTTTGACCGGTGATGTAGGACGCCTCCGGCGCCGCCATGAAGCAGATGGCGGCGGCGACCTCGTCGGTTGAACCCAGGCGATGCATGGGTGTCGTGCCCAGGCAATCGCCATACATTTCGCGGGACCAGTCCTGCTCCTGCGGTGTGGGTGCTTCAGTGTTGCGGGGAATGGCCCGCACTCCGTTGTCCAGGGCGCCCGGCGATACGCAGTTCACGCGCACGCCACTGCCGGCCAGTTCCAGCGCCATGCACACCGTCGCCGCGTGGACGCCGCCTTTGGATGCGGAGTAGGGCACGCGATAGATGCCGCGCGTGGCGTTCGAACCGACGTTGACAATGGCGCCGCGTCCTTGTTCCCGCATGACCGGGACGATCTCGCGGCAGGACCACAAGGTAGGCCACAGCGAACGCGTGACCTCGCGCTGCATCTCATCCGGGGTGTATTCCCAGAATGGCTTGGTCCAGATGGTGCCCCCCACGCAGTGCACGGATACGTCTATGCGGCCGTGCAGCGCCAGCGCGTGGCGCACCATATGCCGCGCGCCCGCATGCGTTTCCAGGTCCGCGGACGTAAACGAGGCGCGCCCGCCCGCCGCGCGGATTTCTTCCGCCACGGCCTGGCCATGTTCGACGGAGCGATCGACCACGAGCACCGTGGCGCCCTCGGCGGCCAGCCGGTTCGCCGTGGCCCGGCCGACGCCCTGGGCGGCGCCCGTGACCAGCGCAATGTGCCCTTCAAAGCGTTGCGTATTCATATGCGTATCCTCAATGCGCGGTGGAGTATTTGCTTTCGGCGGGTGCCGTGGCACCCATCCTGATGGTCAGCACGGCGATCATGGCGCCGGCCAGCGGCACGGCCAGGACCATGAAGAAGCCCGCCGCGCCACCCCAGGCGAGGAAGCTCCCCCCGATGGCCGAACCAATGATGGCGCCCGCCCGGCCGATCCCGATGGACCAGCCCGTGGCGGTGGCGCGCAGGCCGGTGGGATAGGCGCCGATAATCAGGTAGTTCAAGGCCAGCTGTTGTCCTCCTATGCCAAGGCCTGCCGCGCCAACCAGGATGAACACCAGGGTCCAGTTATCGCCGGCATAGCCCAGCCCCAGGGACACCGCGATACCCAGCGCGAACATGGCTGTCAGCACGGCGCGGGTCGGCAGGCGGGGCAGCAGGTAGGACAGCGGAAAAGCGCAAACGATGAACACCAGGTTCACGGTGAATGTGCCCATGGGCGCCTGGTCCGCGGGCAGGCCGGCGGCCTTCAGGACGGTGGGCAGCCATGACAGCAACATGAACCAGGCGATCCAGTTCAGCAGGTAGACGGTCCAGATGGCCAGCGTCTTGCCGGCATACCCGTTCGACAGCAAGGCGCGGACGCTGCCTCGGACCCTGGCTTCGTCCGGTACGGAAAACACGCCGTCCAGTGGCAGCTGACGGCTGGTGATCCGGGCCAATATGCGGGCGACATAGCGCTGGCCGGCGGGGTCCGCGCGCATGGCTTTGAATTGCAGGGATTCCGGCAGCCAAAAAGCCAGGGCCAGCAGGAGCAGCAGCGGCGTGGCGCCGCCGACCACGAAGATGCCTTGCCAGCCGATCACCGGCAGCATCCGCGCTGCCAGCAGGCCTCCCAACATGGCCCCGGCGGGCAGGCCCAGCAATACACCGGTGATGACCGAGCCGCGCAGGCGGGCGGGCGCGTACTCCGCGGCCAGCGCCAGCACGACTGGCGTGCAGCCGCCCATGCCCAGCCCGGCGATGAAGCGCAGCGCCAGGATGTGCCAGGTTTGCGTGGCGGCCGCGGTCGCCAGCGTCGCCACGCCGAATATCGCTACACCTATCATCGCTGCCGGCCGCCGGCCTATGCGGTCGCCGACCAGCCCCAGCAACATGGCTCCCACGGTCATGCCGACTATCCCGGCGGTCAGGATCGGGGCAAGGTCAGTGGACTGCAATTTGAACGCCGCGATAATGGCCGGCCCGGTAAACGCCATGGCTTGGGTATCGAAGCCATCGAACAGCGCGATGAGAAAGCACAGCAGCAGCACGCGCCACTGGAACGCGCCCAGGCGCTCCTGGTCGATGACTGCGGGGATTGATATCGGGTTGGCCATGGGTTGTCCCTTTGAGGTTTGCGTTTTTATAAAAACTGTTTTTTCGCGCGCAGTCGGGATCTGAAGGTCCGCGGCTTGCGCGACGCCGGCTGATGGCATCGGCCGATGGCTATTGGCCATTACGCTTTCCGTTGCGGCGGCGCCTTCGCGCATGGCGCTCACCATTCGGTCACGCGTTGGGGGTGAACTTCTCGTAATGAAACCGATTCGGACGGGTGCCGATGCTTTCGAAGTGGCCGCGCACGGCGTCGACCATCGGCGGCGGGCCGCACAGGTAGACGTCCACGTCCCCGCCATTGAGGACATCCTCGGGGATATGCTGAGTGACCCAGCCTTTTCTCGGGTGCTTGGACGCCGTGTCGGCGACCACGGTGCTATAGCTGAAACGGGGCAGACGCCGCGCATATGCGTCGAGTTCGTCCACCTGCACCAGATCGAGTTCCCGCGTGACACCGTAGACCAGGTGTATTTTCTGCTCCACGTTGGTAGCCGCGAGGACTTCCAGCATGGAAAGAAAGGGCGCCAGGCCGGTTCCGCCCGCCAGGAACAACAAAGGCTTGTCTACGCCCCGCAGGTAGAAACTACCGAAGGGGCCGGTCAGGCTCAAGGGAGTGTCAGGATGGGCTGATTCGAGCCATGAACTCATCACGCCGCCCGGCACTTTCTTGATCAGGAAACTGATCTTCGATCCGCCCGGCGCCGAGGAGTAGGAATAGGAACGGTGCTGGCCACTGCCGGGAACCTCGATGTTGGCGTATTGCCCGGGCAGGAACGGCGGACAACCCGCGTCGACAGCGAGTTCCAGTACGAGTGCCGCGTCATTGTGCGACGCTATCGAGGTGATGGTCGCCGCGAACGTGCTTTGTGCTGTTTTGCAGAGCGACGCCGCCGCCGGCACCGCAATGATGCAATCGCTTTGCGGGACCATCTGGCAGGTAAGGACCAGGCCCTGTGCCTTTTCGTCTTCGCTCAGTGCATCATCGATATAGTCGTCGCCCAGGTCGTATTTGCCGCACTCTGCCTGACACTTGCAAGTGCCGCAGACACCGTCGGAGCAATCCATCGGCAAATTGATCTTGGCGCGGAAGGCCGCATCGAGAACCTTTTCTCCTGGCATGCAGTCGACGATACGCGTGACGCCGTCTTCGAAGTTAAGTGCGATCTTGTAGCTTGGCATGAGTCTCTCCAGCCGTCAGGCGGCCGTTCCACGAATCAAACGTGGTAAACGTCCAGTACCTGCCGGATGTAGTCGTTCTTGAGAACGATCTTTTTCCTTGAAATGAGAAGGGCGTCGGCGTCCTTGCGCAGCGTGGCATGCACGGTGCCGAAGTACTGATCCGTACGCTTGTAGCGATGGCTCAACGTGTTGAAGTTGTAGCGGACGTCGACCTCGTCATCGCGCTCCGCCACGATCTCCACATTGGTGATGTTGTGGCAGGTGCGCGGTTCAGGGGTCGATGCGCCACTGCGCTCGGTCTTGATCCGGAACACCCTGTCTTCGAGGCCGCCGCGATCGGAGTAGTACATCAAGGAAATCTGGCTGCGGGGATCCTCGGTGATCTGGTCGTTGTCGTCCCAGGCCGGCATCCAGTAGTCGACATCCTGGGCGTAGCAAGTCAGCCAATCGTCCCATTGGCGGTCGTCCAGCAGGCGGGACTCCCGGTAGAGCGCATCGCAGATGCGCTGGTAGGTTGCGCTCATGACAGCACCCCTTGCGGCGTCGGACTTTCGGTCGACGTCACGGCATCGCGCATGGTCTTGACCCAATACTGATGCTGGCAGACGAACAGCCCCTCGTCTTCGCTGCGCGCCCCGGACAGCAACGGGTTGATGTTCATCTCCCGTGCGTTTTCGTCTGGTCCGTGTACCCACAGAGGCGCGCCGCGCGACAAGTCGTTCCACGGCGACGAAATACCGGCATAGCCGTTCTGGCAGGCGCGGAATTCCTCCAGATCGTCGGCGGTTCCCATGCCGGACACATTGAAGAAGTCTTCGTACTGGCGGATCCGCAGCGTGCGGTCTTCCGCGCTTTCGCCTTTAGGGGCGAAGCAGAATATCGTGACCTCCGTCTGGTCCACGCTGATGGGGCGGACCACCCGGATCTGCGTGCTGAACTGATCCATCAGGAACACATTGGGGTAGAGGCACAGGTTGCGCGTCTGGTTGACCATGAAGTTGGCCCTGTCTTCACCGACACGCGCCGCCAACGCTTCTCTGTGCTTGTAGATCGGACGAACCTCCGGGTTCATCGTCTGGGTCCACAGCAGGATATGGCCGTGCTCGAAACCGTAGACACCCGCGATGGATTTGCTCCAGCTGTTGGCGTCCACCGCCTTGGTGCCTTGTTCGTTGCGGCGTCCCATCGTCGCCGCATAGTTCCAATGCACGGTGCTGACGTGGTAGCCGTCGCAGCCGTTCTCCATCTGCATCTTCCAGTTGCCGTCGTAGATATATGACGAATTTCCGCGCAGGACTTCCAGACCATCGGGTGCCTGGTCCGCGATCTGGTCGATGATGACCTTGGTTTCGCCGAGGTAGTCTTCCAGGTCCTGCACTTCAGGGTTCAGGCAGCCGAACAGGAATCCCTTGTAGCTCTGGAAGCGCGGTACCTTCTTGAGGTCATGGGAACCCGCGGTGTTGAACTGGACGGGATATTCCGTCGTCTTTTCGTCCTTGACCTTGAGCAGCTTTCCGTTATTGGAGAAGGTCCATCCGTGGAAGGGGCAGGTGAAGCTGCCCTTGTTACCTTGCTTGCGACGACACAACACGGCACCTTTGTGCGCGCAGGCGTTGATGACCGCGTTCAGGGTCCCCGTCTTGTCACGAGCAACGATGACGGGCTGGCGGCCGATCCAGGTGGTGTAGTAGTCATTGTTCTCCGGTACCTGGCTTTCGTGCGCGAGATAGACCCAGTTCTTTTCGAAAATATGCTTCATTTCAAGCTCGAAGAGCTCGGCATTGGTGAAGATGTCTCGACGGCAACGGAAGACCCCGGCTTGCGGGTCGTCCTGGACGGCCGATGACAGAATCTCGTCCAGTTCCTGGGTTCTGGTGATGGTGGCGGACATGTCTCCTCCCTGTCGTACGCGTGAGTTACGCGACGCGAATGTTGGTTTGGGATGCTTGGGTGGCCTGCATGTTCCGGCATGACCACTGCCGGGAGCGGGCGCCGTGCGGCCGATTCAGGCCGGGACGGCGGCGCGCGGCCGATGGACGGCCTGGTTGTCCTTGCCCTGCACGAGGGGCGTCAGCTGGAAGTCGAAGGCGATGTCTTTGTAAGCGTCGCTCTTCAGGCCCCGTGCCAGTCCGCCCGATTTCTCGGTCACGTGCGCGATCAGCTCTTCGCGGGTTGCATAGGCGAAGTCGTCCCAGATCAAGGGATCGCCTTCGATATTGAATTGCGTCGTGAGCTTGCGGCAACCGGGGCCGCTGACGAAGAAATGCACATGAGCGGGGCGATTGCCGTGGCGGGCCAGGCCATTCAAAAGCTGTTGGGTCGCGCCCAGTGGAGGGCAACCGTAGCCAACCGGCATCAGGGTGCTGAACTCGTATTTACCGTCCGCGCCTGTGCGGACCGCGCCGCGCAGGTTGAAGGCGGTCTGCGCGCCTGTCGGGTCGAAGTGAGAATAAAACCCCTTGGAATTGGCATGCCAGCATTCGACCAGCGCGCCGGCAACCGGCTCGCCCTTGGCGTTCCTCACCGTCCCGTGAATGATGAGCGGGCCCGCATCCGCGTCGGGATCCAGATCCATCTTGTACGCAGCGTCTTGTACGGGCGCGCCGGCGACGTATAGCGGCCCTTCGATGGTGCGCGGCGTGCCGCCTTCCTGGCCGGCGGCCTTGTCGGCAAGATCCATGCGGATGTCGAGGAATTTCTCCAACCCGATTCCGGCGGCCAGTAGCGCGGCCTCACCATCCTTACCGAGCTTGTTCAAGTAGTTGACCCCCGCCCATACTTCGTCCGGCGTAATGTCCAGGTCGTCGATCGCCTTGAACAGGTCGCCAAGCAACCGATGGAAGATTTGCTTGAGCCGGGGGTTGCCGGCCGTGCTGTCGAGATTACAGGCGGCGCGCAGCAGGGTTTGCGCTTCGCTGCTTTGGAATGCGTTCGTGGACATTTATTGGCTCCTCGCTATGTATGCGTTTTTTGGATTCTCAATTCTTGATCATGATCTTTCGATGCAGGCCGTCACGACGGAAGTGCCGCACTCGGTCCTCGTCCAGCGCGATCCCCAGGCCAGGGGCATCGGGGACTGTCAGCTCGAAGTCCCGATAGTCCAGCGGATGCGTCAGGATTTCCTCGGTCAGCAGCAGCGGGCCGAACAACTCCGTTCCCCATTGCAGCTTCGGGAAAGTGGAAAAGACGTGCGCTGAAGCAATGGTGCTGAAGGCGCCTTCCAGCATGGTGCCGCCGTACAGTTCGATACCCGCGGCATCGGCGATCGCCGCGACGCGTTGCGCGGCGAACAGGCCGCCCGACTGTTCGACCTTGATGGCGAAGACGTCGGCGCCATGGACTTTGGCAAGGTCGAAAGCCGACTCCGGGCCGTGCAGGGATTCATCGGCCATCAGCGCGACAGGGAAGCGTCGCACCAGGCGGCTGAGCGCCGCGGCGGATGCCACGGGCTGTTCCACCAATTCGCATCCAACGCCGGCCAGGGCCGCCATGCCATATGCGGCTTCGGTTTCCGTCCAGGCCATGTTGACGTCGACCCGCACGGCCGCCTTTTCGCCCAGGGCGTGCTTGATGGCAGCCACGTGGGCGATATCTTCCTTGATTGGCTTGGCGCCTATCTTGAGCTTGAAGATGTTGTGGCGTCGCAGCTCGAGCAAGTTCTCGGCTTCCGCGATGTCCCGCTTCGTGTCTCCGGACGCGAGCGTCCATGCGACCGGCAGGCGTTCGCGGCGCCGGCCTCCCAGGAGTTCGGACAGGGGCAGGCCGCAGCGCTTGCCCTGCGCGTCCAGCAGGGCGGTTTCGACGGCACATTTGGCGAAGCGGTTTTCCTTCACCATCTTGCCGATGCGGTCCATGAGCGACTGTACTCGCGTCGCATCCTGCCCCTGCATCACCGGCGCGAAGTACACGTCGATGGCCAGCTTCATGCCTTCCGGACTTTCCGCGCCGTAGGCAAGGCCGCCTATCGTGGTGCCTTCCCCTATCCCGACGACGCCGTCGGAACAGAACACGCGGACCAGCATCAACGTCTGGCCGCTCATGGTGGCCACGGACAGCTTGTGCGGCCGTATCGTGGGCAGATCCAGCAAGAGCGTTTCGATCCGTTCAATGACGGGCGCGCCGGCGAGCGAGGAAGCGGGGGGATAGAGGCTGTTCATGGCCTCATTAAGCCCTGTCGCGCCGGACAGCGTCCAAGACTATTTACATCTCAAACTATATCTTTAGGGTATTCTGTGGTGGTTCTCCCAGGCGGGTGTTGCGATTTTGCGGCGCAACATGCTTTTTGGATCTAGGGATTTCCCCAGGATGGACCTCAGACAGCTTCGCTATTTCGCCGCAGTGGCACGTGAGCGCAACTTCACCCGGGCGGCCGAACAGCTGCACATTGCCCAGCCTCCATTGAGCCGTCAGATCCAGCTGTTGGAAGAGGAACTGGGCGTCAGCCTGCTATCTCGCGATACGCGCCCGGTGCAGCTGACAGAGGCGGGCAGGTTGCTGTACGAGCAGGCGCTGCAAGTGCTTGGACGCGTGGAACAGCTCAAGGAGGCGACTCAGCAGCTAGGCCGGGGTGCGCGCAGCCTTGTGTCCATCGGTCTGGTTCCGTCGGTGCTTTACGGGGGCTTGCCCGCCCTGATCCGTGGACTCAGGCGAGAGCGGCCGGATATGGAATTCCAGTTTGTGGAAATGATGTCGCTGCAGCAGATGGAAGCATTGCGCAGCGGTCGCATCGATCTTGGATTTGGCCGCATCCACGCGAATCTGCCCGATATCACGCGCGTCGTGCTGCGCGAGGAACGGCTGGTGGTGGCCTGCCCACCTGATAGCCCCTATGCGGACCGCCCCGTGACCGTTCCTTTACCCGTTCGGGAATTGGCGAAGCATCGGCTGATCGTTTATCCGAAAGAGCCGCGGCCCAGTTTCGCCGATCAAGTTCTGGCGATGCTGCGCAAGCATGATGTCCAGCCGCAGGAACTTCAGGAAGTGAAGGAGTTGCAGACCGCCTTGGGTATGGTGGCGGCTGAAATCGGTCTTTGCATCGTGCCGGCGTCGGCGCGCTCGCTGCGCGCCGATCTGCACTACCGTTTGTTGGACGACGAAGAGGCTACCACCCCCATTATCATGAGCTACCGCAGCAGCGACCGTTCACCGATTCCTGATCTGTGTGTGCGCCTGCTGCGCGACATCTATGCGGGAAATCCGCCCTGGATGCAGCACTCGTACGTCAGGCTCGACCGGGATGGCGGGGACGCGTCGGCCACATGATCCCGCTCATGCGGAAAGTGCATGTCCAATGTATTAGATTGCCGCTAATATAGGGAACCTGTCCCGAACGATCCCGCACTCAGGTTCATGCTGCGTCGGCTGCTTGCGATTGATCGGCTGGTGGAAACGTATCTCGATACATCCCACCTGAAATTTTGCATGAGGACTGACGATGCGCGCTGGTGCAGGAGGTCAAGGTAGCGCACCCTGGCTTCCATTTATCCTCTCAGGAATCGTGTGAACCGAGCCAAATTGCGTTCCACGCTACGGGATGTCGACCGAAAAATTCAGGCCGCGGAGGATCGCATCGCGGATCACCAGCGTCTTATCCAGAAGATTCCATCGGGGCGCGCGGATCTGGCGAGCGCGCGCGAATTACTGAAATTGATGAACGACGCCTTGACGGCGCTCATGGTCTTCCGTAAGGCGCTGGTCCAGGCACTCGCCTTCGAACCGATACTTCGCGGCCCTCACCATCATGAGGTGAGGCATGGGCGCACACGTCCGGAAGGCGGAAATAACCGAATAGTTGAACGGCGGACCATGAATGGTCGCCGGCCACGCTTACGGGCGCGCCTGTATGCGGACAAGCGGTGCAGACTCGTCAATGGAGGCGTGGCGTGGCGAGGGGCCGGCTTGCTGCGGTTGCAAAATAATTCTCTAGGGGGTGGGCCGCGTCCAACAGGCCGAGGGCCTCCATGCCCTCGACGGTAGCGAGCGATCGTTCCTTGAAGCCGCGCCCCGATGCTACCTCCCACATGGTGCCGGGGCTGGAATCTACAGCTAATCGTAAATGCCAGGAAAATGTTCCATCTGCGTGCTCATATACCCCCACGGTAGCCCAATATTCACCGCATCTTTTAGAAAAAATATCCATTGGCGTCAGCGTTCAGAGTCGGGCTGAAACATGGAGTTTACGGCCGCGCTCACGGACTGTGGTCGGATTTCTCATAATCGGCGGCGTTGCTCCAACATTCATCCTATGTTGCTTACCCTTTGGTCTCTCGATCAGATGCCCGTCCCAAGTCCCACCTTTTCGGTCCAGGGAAGCTCGAATATGCATCTCAAACCGCCGGGCGCAAAACTTTGTTCTACTTTTGCGTCGAGTTCATAGGCAATTGCCCGCTCGATCAAGGCCGTTCCGACACCGCGCTGCGGAGATTCTTCAACCCGTGGCCCATCGCGTTCCTGCCATTCGACGAGGAGGAAATGCTGCTTCGACTCTTTTGATATTTTCCAGGTCACTGACAGCCGGCCTCCGTGGGAAGACAGCGCGCCATACTTGGCTGCATTCGTCGCCAGCTCATGAATCGCCATAGCCAATGGCAAGCTTGCGTGGGGCGTCAAGATGACAGTCGGTCCCGCCAACGTGATCCGGTCGACCTCGCTAACGTACGTCGCGAGCTCGGCCTTCAGGAGGGTCGCCAGGGAAATGCCGCCGTGACCGCCCTTGAACAACAAGTCGTGTACCGTGGCAAGCGCTCGAATGCGGCCCTCAACGCTCGCCGCCAAATCCGCGGGTGTGCCGCTCGAACCAAGGGTTTGAGTGATGATTGACGACACCGCCGCCAGAATGCTTTTAACGCGCTGATCCAGTTCGACCATGCGCAGCGACTTTTCGCGATCCTCTTGCCTTCGCGTCGTGATGTCCCGCACGATGCGCGCAGCCCCGGTGATTTCGCCGCTGCTGCCGCGGACTGGCGACACGCTCTGTGAAACTTCGATCATGCCGGAATCCTTGCGTAGAAACATGGTGTCGTAATGTTCGACGCGTTCGCCAGCACGGACCTTTTCGAGTATTTCTTGTTCCTTTTCCTCGTCGTCGATCCGCAGCATCGGCGCAAGCCGATGTCCTAGTGCCTCCTCGCCTGTGTAGCCGAACAGCTTTTCCGCACTGGCGTTCCAGCTGACGATGACACCATTCAAGTCGTGCCCAATGATCGCGTCATCCGAAGAATCGATGATCGCGGCAAGGCTTGCCCGAGCCTTTTCCGCGCGGTCGCGGTCGGTGATATCGACAAAGGTTATTACCACACCGCCGATCACATTGTTCGCCCCCCGATATGGCCGGATCTCCATCTGAAACGACCTCTCGCCGGTGGCCAATTCCACCTGCCGCTGCAACGGCACCAGCGTGCGCAGTACTTGCGCGGCATCCCGGTTCAGGCCGTTGTCGTTGAGGCGCGAAACGATATCGATGACGGGACGGCCTTGATCCCCTTCACGCACCCGGAAGATGTCCAGGACGGCGGGCGTGAATCGTCGAATGCGCAGCTTCTGATCGAGGAATAACGTAGCGATCGACGTGCTATCGATCAGGTTGGTCAAATCGTTGTTCAGTTCGATCAGATTATCGTTTCGAGCGTTGAGTTCGGCGTTCAGGGTGGTCAGCTCTTCATTGATCGACTGCAATTCCTCTTTCGACGTTTCCAATTCCTCGTTGGTGGATTGCAGCTCTTCGTTGACGGACTGGTATTCCTCGTTTGAAGACTGCAGTTCCTCGTTCGACGTTTCCAGCAATTCGGTCAGGGTCTGCAAATGCTCCCGGGTGCCGTCCTGGTCCTCATCGGAGGCACCATCTTGAGGTGGCGCCTTGGCGTAGCGCGCTGGCCCGCGATCCTGGAATACCACGACGACCAGGTCCTCACTCTCTGATCCACCACCGTCTTTCAACAGTTCGACGGCCAGGGTTACCGCTTCCGTATGCCCTGCGATTTCGAGAGCGACCGCCTCTTCCACGACCGTTGGCTTGGTCGGGGTCAGCTGTTTGAGGGCAGCCCGCAACGGTCCACGCAACTGTGGATGCAACAGAAGGCCGAGGTTCATGCTCATGGCGCCATCGCTCGGCGCCAGGTATTTGCCGACTTGTCCTGAAAATTGTTGGATATTCTGCCGCCGATCCATCACCACGAAAGCAGGCGAGTAGCGCGAAACGACACGGGTGATTTGCGTAGCTGTCCGGCTATCAGAGGCGGCTGGGATCTCGCCCTCCTGTGTCAGAGGGGCCGCCACCGGCAGACGCGGCAAGTGCGCTGGAGCAGCTTTACGGCGGAAAATCCGGTGTTTTTTATCCAGCGCGGAAAACAAGCCCGCATGCGCGGTGACAGCCTCGGAGGTGCCGAGCAAGAGCGTTCCCCCGGCCCGCAGACCGTAGTGAAACAACGTCACGACGCGCTTTTGCAGGGCCGGTCCGAAATAGATCATCAAGTTTCGGCAGGAAATCAGGCTCAGCCGGGAGAAGGGCGGATCCTTGACGAGATCGTGCGTCGAAAAAAGGCATATGTCTCGTATTGCCTTGGATACCCGGTACCCCGCGTTCTCCCTGACGAAATATCGGTCCAGAAGCCCTGCGGGAACATCCTGGGCAATCGAGTCGGAGTAACGCCCCGTCCTGGCGATCGCGATCGCCTGATCGTCGATATCGGTGGCAAAAATCTGAACTTTATGCGCCTGGCCAGTACGCGAAAGCGCCTCCTGGAAAAGGATGGCCAGGGTATAGGCCTCTTCCCCCGTCGCGCAACCCGGGACCCAGATTCGCGTTTCCTTGCCGGCGTCTTGGGCCAGGATTTCGGGGATGTTTGCTGCCACTGCGTCAAAGGTGCCCCGGTCACGGAAGAAACTCGTCACCCGGATGAGGAACTCGCGAAACAGCTGCTCCGGCTCATCCGGTTGCTGCCGCAGCTGTTCAATATAGTCCGCCACGTTCTCGCACTGCAGGACCGCCATGCGCCTTTGTACCCGGCGCATGAGCGTCTTGGTTTTATACAGGCTGAAGTCGCGGGCCAGGCGGCTGTTGAGAATGGCGCAGATGACGCCGAGGTTATCCCCCACGTCCTGCTTCAGTCCGTCGGGGCCATTGTTCGCATCGGTCCGGGTGCGATACGTCAAGTGCTCCATCAGGGCGGTCGGCATCTGCTCGACCGGAAGCACGCGGTCGATGAACCCCCCCGCGACCGCGGTTTGAGGCATGCCCGATTTGGGCGAATGGTCGAATTCAGCCTGGGCGAATGTGAGACCGCCATGTTCGCGGATGGACTCCACCCCCAAAGCGCCATCGCTGCCGAAGCCGGCGAGGACGATACCGACGGCATTTTCGCCTTGATCTTCGGCCAGTGAAACCAGGAATGCATTGATCGACGTCCGGCGCATTGCGTCGGCGGGGCCGCGAACGACGTTCAAGACGCCTTTGGAAAGCGTCATGACGGCATCGGGGGGGATGACAAAGACATGATTGGGCGCGAGTGCATCGCCCGTCTTTGCCTGGGTGACCGGCATGGCCGTACTTTCACCCACTATCTCGGCAAGGGCGCTTGAACGGTCCGGGTCCAGGTGCTGCACCAGCACGAAGGCCATACCGCTATTGGGCGGCATGGCCTTGAAAAACGTCCTGAAGGCCTCCAGGCCCCCCGCCGATGCGCCTAGGGCAACAGCAAGCGTGAAGGGGCGCTCGTCGCTCGTGGCACCTTTTGGCAAAGCATTATCTACGGAAAAATCCGGAGACAGGGGATCGATGTCGTCGGTCATGGATCGCGCGGTTGTGAAAAGAACCCCCGCCGCGAATGGAATAGGGGCTACATGCTGCGGGCATATGGAATCATAGCGGCAATGGTATGGCCGCGTATGTACATTGCTATGCCGTCTGGGCGGCCTGCCGCTCTGGCGCCGCGGCGGCATAGGGCCGCACCTTGCCTATCCACCACATTGCAATGAGGATGCACGCGCAGCACAGCCATCCGTTAAGACCGTAACCGGAAATCCGCCCGCTATCGGAGGTGGTCAGCATCAAACCCCCGACCCACGCGCCCGTACCCGTGGCGATCTGCTGTACAGCTGAGTTGACGCTCATGAAGGCGCCACGCCGATGCGGTTCGGGCACGGTGGTCAGCAGGGCCTGTGTGGGAATCATGCGCGAGTTGCCCGACACCATGAAGAACGGGAAGAAGACAATCAGCGCCCACAGCGGCAACTGTGGCAGGTGCGTGATGAACAGGACGGGCAGCAGGGAACAGATCCCGGCCACCTGGAAAACCCGGCGCTTGCCGAACCGATCGGACAGCCGTCCCACCATGCGGGACGTGAAGAAAGTCGCGGCGCCGCCTGCCATGTAGATCAGGGAAATGCTCTCTGGTTCCACGCCGAGGTTCCCCACCAGCGTGGGCGAAATGAACGGCACGACCAACATATGAGAACCCATGACCATGGCCGTCAAGCCAAAGCCACGCACGTGCGCGGGGTCCCGCATCAGGGACCACAGGTCTGGAAGGGTGCGCGACAAGGGGATCGCCGGGACGCGGATATGCGCGGTGAGCGTCGGCACCACTTTGCAGGCGCCGGCCCAGATCAAGACCGACAGCAGGACCAGTTCGAAGAAGGGCGAGCTCCAGCCGTAATGTGCGCCGAGTACCACACCCAGCGGTACACCGGCCACCGCAGCCAGCGAAAACGAAGTCATGACGGTGCCCATCGCGGCGCCACGGCGTTGTGGAGGAATGACATCGCTGATGATGGCGAGCAGCACTGAGTTCAACACACCACCCGTCAGCCCGGCGAAGGCACGCGACAACAGCAGCGCGTGGTAATTGGTGGCCATCGCACAGACCAGGTTGGACAGTGCGAACAAGGCGTAGACCACCAGCATCATCGTGCGGCGATCGAAACGGTCCACATAGGTCGCCGCCAGCAGGCCGGATATGCCGGCACACCATGAATAGGCCGACACCGCCGCCGCGAAGGCAGCCGGGCTGATGGTGAAGGCATGCATGATCTGCGGACCGAGCGGCATCATCACCATGAAGTCCACGACGATGGTGAACTGCGTCAGCGCGAGCAGCCATAGCAGCGCTCGCTCTCTACCGGGAGGAAGGAGAGCAGCGGAAGTAGCGTTGGAGGAAGACATGGATGATGAAGGCGCGGTGCGCCGGCTCATCGACCGAGTAGCCGGCGCGTTATTGGAGTAGGGGGCATGATCGCCCGCCAAGTCCGTGATGATAGCAGCCGCCTATCCCCCAGTCCTGCAAATCATCTGGATAAGCTGCGCAGCAGCACCGACACTGGATGCGGTAAGGCAGTGCCTTCCATCAACTTCACCTGACTGCGACATGAATATCCTGTCGCCATCAGTCGACCGCTGGCACCGTGCTCCTGCACGCTGCCGGCCCAGCTTTGTTGGTAGATCGCCTCGGACGTAGCCCGATTGCTCGCCTCATGGCCGAAAGTGCCGGACATCCCGCAGCAGCCGCTGGGTATCACCTTCATCGTCAGCCCCAAGGCTTCGAACACCTTGCGCCATTGCGCCATGGCATTCGGGACATTGGTTTTCTCCGTGCAATGTGGCAGCAGCATATAGGACGTCTCCATTGAATCCGCGGCGGCAGCCGTCCCAGATGCAATGGAGGCCGAGGCAGAAACAGCAACTGAAACACGTGGCGGCGCGGCTTCGAACTCGCGCGCAAGCCATTCCTGCAACAACCAGACTTTGGGACCGTCCTTTGCCTCGGGCACTTCCTGGTATTCACTTCGATAAACCAGCGTCATCGCCGGATCTATCCCCACCAGATCGACTCCGGTAGCCGCCAAGTCCCGCAAGCGCGCCGAATTGCGCCGCGCGACACGTTCAAAGCGTCCAAGAAACCCATGCACGTGCAGCGGCTTGCCGTTAGGGTGATAGGGCGCCAGCAGTGGCCGGAACCCCAACTTGCGCAGCAGCTGAAACGTATCCATCACCAAGCCCGCCTCGAAGTGCGTCGTGAACGCATCCTGGACGACGATGACGGGTCTTTCTCCGCGCTGCCGCGCTGCTTTCACTGTAGCGGTGGATGCAAGGACATAACCCGCTGCGCGCAATCCCTTCTCGGCGCTGACCGTGCTCAAGGAAGGAATGGCAAGCAGATTGAGCCACCGCAGTGCCTTCTGCACCAATGCCGCGTTCAACACGCCATTGCTCAGTCGAGGCACCTTCGCCATCCAGGGCAGCATGGGTTCCAGGCTGCACAGCAGCCAATCCTTGGCCGGACGCATATACCGGGTGTAATACAGCTCCAGGAACCGCGACCGGAACGCCGGCACATCAACCTTGATTGGACATTGCCCCGCACACGACTTGCACGCGAGACAGGTATCCATCGCATCCTTCACCTCGTGGGAGAAGTCATATTCCCCCCGCGCCTTGCCACGCTGATTGCGCCACCGCCGCGGCAGGGTCTTCAACGAGGAAAAGAACGCCGATGATCCACCCAGTCCAGGCCCGTCCAGCACCGCCGCCTGTCCGGAAACAGTCACCAGCCGCAGCCACTCCCGCAACAACCCCGCTCGTCCCTTGGGCGAATACCGCCGATCTCGCGTGGCCTTCCACGAAGGGCACATGGCGTCGTCTTGATCGAAGTTGAAACAGGCCCCATTGCCATTGCAATGTAGCGAGTCCTCGAACTCGCGCCGCACGGCAATCGGAATGACGCGGTCAAGCTGGCCACGCGTCGGCACCTCGTCGATGCGCAGCAGGGACGCCCCCGCCACGGTGGCAATCTTGCCGGGATTCAATTGCTGACGTGGATCGAACGCCGCCTTGATTTCCTGCAGGCGGGGATACAGAGGCCCGAAGAACTGAGGTGAATATTCCGACCGCATGCCCTTGCCGTGTTCGCCCCACAACACGCCGCCGTATTTTTGTGTCAGGGCGGCGACACCATCCGTCACGGCGCGAATCAGCGGCTCCTGCGCCGGATCCTTCATGTCGATGGCGGGCCGCACATGCAGCACGCCCGCATCGGCATGGCCGAACATCCCGTACACCAGCCCATGGCTATCGAGCAGTTGGCGGAACTCGGCGATATAGTCCGCCAGATGCTCGGGCGGTACGGCCGTGTCCTCGACGAACGGAATAGGCCGTTTGTCTCCCTTCATCCGCCCAAGCAGGCCGACCGAACGCTTGCGCATGGACCAGACATCCTCGACGGCGGCGTGGCCTTCGACGATGGCGTGACTGAGCACGCCGCGCGCGCCGCCATCGCTACCACCATTGCCATCACCACCACCATCGAACGTCGCAATCGCCCTTTGCAAGGCCGCGCGCAATGCTTCCGGATCATCGCTGGTGAATTCGACCAGGTTCACGCCGTCGAACTTCTCCGTCTCCGGAGGGAAGTAGCGTGAGATCGTCGGCCACGCATTGTCGTCCCGCGCCAGGCGGATCACCATCGGATCGATGGCCTCGATCGACGCCGCATCCAGGGCCAGCAGGCGCGGGGAATCCCGCAAGGCCGCATCGAACGACGAGTAGCTGACGACGATAAGCGCCGCGTGCTTCGGAATAGGCAGAAGATTGACCTTGGCTTCGACCAGAAACCCCAGCGTGCCCTCGGATCCGCATAGGATATTGTTCAGATTGAAGCGCCCGTCGTCGTCCCGAATATGCGCCAGGTCATACCCCGTCAGGCAGCGGTTCAAAGGGGGGAAATGCGCCTTGATCAATTCAGCGTCGCTACGATGAATTCCATCGATGCAACGATGCACCGCTCCAGCCAGATCATCCCGACCGCTGATTTCCACGAACTCGGCATCAGTCAGCACCCGTGAATGCCAGGTTTCGCCATCCAGCAATACGGTCGTCAGTTCGAGCACGTGGTCCCGCGTCTTGCCATATCGACAGGACCCCTGGCCACTGGCATCGGTACTGACCATCCCGCCGATGGTCGCCCGGTTGGACGTCGACAGCTCCGGCGCGAAGAACAGGCCATGCGCGCGAACGGCCGCCTCCAACTGGTCTTTCACCACACCTGCCTGCACGCGCGCCCAGCGCTCCTCGACGTTGATTTCCAGGATGCGGTTCATGTGGCGGGAAATATCCACCACCATTCCGTCACCTAGCGATTGCCCGTTGGTTCCCGTGCCGCCGCCGCGCGGATAAGCTTTTATCGCGGCGTAACGGGTGTCCGCCAGCAGGCGGGCCACTCGCGTCACGTCCAGGGTCGTGCGCGGGAATACCGTCAGCTGCGGCAGCACCTGATAGATCGAGTTATCCGTTGCCAGCACCGTCCGCATTGCATAGTTGTCTTCGATGTCTCCTTCGAAACCATGCAGGCGCAGTCCCGCCGCGAAGGAGGCATACAGGTCGCTGGTAAGAGGAACACGGTCGAGACGGGGAATCATGCGGGGCAGGGCGGACATGGCTTGAATCACATAAGAAATTCGTTTTATGAAGTCTATGCGCTTGGCTTATCCATATAAAATGTATTTTTCTCCGGTAAAGCATGAGTTTTTTGAATGAATCCGCGTACGCTGACGCCTTCCATGTCCTTGCTGCTGGCCTTTGAGTCCTCGGCCCGGCACCTGAGCTATACCAGGGCGGCGGCCGAACTTTCCTTGACCCAGAGCGCGGTCAGCCGTCAGGTGCAGGCGTTGGAAGATCTGCTGCGGATCCAGCTGTTCGAGCGCAAGGGGCGTTCCATCGTGCTGACCGACGCCGGCCGCATCTACATGCGCGAAGTCGGCATGGCCATCGGCCGTATCCGCAATGCGACGCTGCAGGTGACGGCCATGCAGGCCGGCGGTGGCAGCATCAACCTGGCGCTATTGCCCACCTTCGGGGCCAAATGGCTGATGCCGCGGCTGCATGACTTCTATTCCGCCAATCCCAACGTCCTTGTCCATCTGCATTCCCGCATCGGCGATTTCGATCTGGAGGCAGCGGGAATGGATGCCGTGATCCGCGCGGAAGAAGGGCCGTTGCCGGGATTGATCTCGCACCGGCTGTTGGAAGAACAGCTAGTGCTGGTGGCCAGCCCCGCCTTGCTGAACAAGCATCCCATCACCGGCCCCGACGATCTGCGCGATGTGCTGTTGCTGCGGGTTGCCAGCCGCGCCAACGTCTGGTCGGAATGGTTCGACGCGCAAGGTGGAACGCCGCGGCAGCTCATCTTCGGCCCGACGTTCGAGGTGACGTCCCATCTGATTCAAGCGGTGGTCACGGGCATAGGCGTGGGACTCGTGCCGGACTTCCTGGTGGAAGACGAGCTGGAGTCCGGCAAACTCGTGGCACCCGTCAGCTTCCGCTATCTCAGCGGCAAGCATTACCAATTCGCCTATCCGGCGCACAAGGCAGCATATGCGCCGCTGGCAGCATTCAGGAATTGGTTGCTGGCTGCCCCTGCATCCGCGTCCTGATTGCTCATGGGTTCAGGCTTGATTGTGGGATGCGGATACCTCTTGGCGCCGGCCTGAAATTTCGGTGCCGACGACGGTCAGGGCCGGTCCCAGCATGAGGATGACCAGGCAGGCAGCGATGCTCGCGTCGAAGGCGGCGGCGATCAGCGCTGCGCCGATGAAGGCGAGATTGCCCGCCAGCAATGCGCCCCGCGGAACTTGCGAGCGCGGCACCAGATAGGTGTGCAGCCCGTAGACAAGAATCAGGAACAAGCCCACCGGTATGGCGCTGCAAAGCACCGTCGCCAGCGCGCCGATATGCGATTCATGTTCGATGGCATAAGCCGCCACATGCAAGCCTGCGCCGGTGGCCACGATGGCGGCGACGATGAAAATCTGGCCATAGCCCCACACGAATGACCGATCGCGGTGGGCGTACAGGACTTCGGCCGAGGGCAATAGATAGTAGATCCACCACATGCCGAAGGTCAGGCCGATGCCGGCCAGGCAGACCAGGCCGGCATCCACGCTCCAGCCTTGGACTTCGACGACGGCGGCCAGCCCGGCGATGGTGCCGACCACGCCCTCGCCCAGGGCGATCAGCGCGAACAGGCTGTAGCGTTCGGCGATATGGTGGGCATGCCAGGGCGTGCCGTCGCCGATACGTTCCGCGATAACGGGCCCGGCCAATTCAATGACGGCCAGCACGGTCGCGAACAGCAGGGTGGCCACCACCGAGGTATCGATGAAAATCTGGATGACCCAGCCTACCTGCGCGATGGCGATGGCGGTGGCATAGGTCAGGCAGGCGCGCCGGCGCGACGGATCCTGGCGGGCGGCGCGCAGCCACTGCATCAGCATGGCGACCCGCATGATGACGTAACCGAGCACGATGACGGTGTCGTCCAGGTGCGCGCCTTTGTCGACGGAATCGAACAGGCGCGGCAGGCCGGTCGCCAGGACCAGCACTCCCACCATCTGCACCATGGTCACCAGGCGGAAGATCCAGTCGTCGGTGTCGTAGGCGGAGGAGAACCACGAGAAGTTGATCCACGCCCAGCAGATGGCGAAACTGGCAAAGCCGAAACCGATCAGCGCGGTGCCGAAGTGCCCTTGCGCCAACGCATGCGCCAATTGCGCCGCGGCCAGGCCGAAGCAGGTGGCGAAGGTCAGGTCGAACAGTCCTTCCAGCGGCGTGGCGGTGCGATGTCTTTCCCGCGGATCATGGCCGGCCATGCGGCGCAGGCGGTGAGGCGGGGCGGCGGCCGGAGAGGAGGCGTCGGTGTCCATGTTCATTCTGGCGGAGGGGGGCCGGCCATTGTACGGACCGGTGTGTGCGCTTGCCAGGCGGTCAGCTCAAGGCCCGCCACACCAGCACGCCGGCCACCACGACGCAGACCGCCGCGAAGACACGCTGCAAGGCAGCCTGCGGCACGCGCGACGCGAAGGTCCGGCCCAGCGCCATGCCCGCGATGGCCGCGCCGATGAAAGCCCATTCGATGGTCGTCAGCGCCAGTCCGTGCGCGGCCGCCGAAGTCACGGTAACCGCCGAGACCAGGGCGATGACCATCAGGGACGTCGAGACGATGCTGTGCATGCGCGCATCGCTGAAGCGGGCGAGGGCGGGCACGATGATGAAGCCGCCGCCTACGCCGAGCAGGCCTGTGCACACGCCGGAGACTGCTCCTATCGAACCCAGGGTCAACGCCGTGCGGGGTGTCCAGATGAAGCGGCCGGAGGTCGGTGACAGGCGACAGGGTTTGTCGTGCGCCTCCGGCTGCACTGCCTGCGGCCGCGGCGTCGAACGCTTCATCGTCTGCCGCGCCATGCGCGCGGCCACGATCAGCATTACCGCCGCGAAGCCCATGCTAAGTAAAGCAGCCGGCAATTGCCGCGCGAGCAGCAGCCCGAAAGGCGCCGTCAATCCGCCCGCGATGGCCATCAGGATGGCGGCCTTGTAGCGCACCAGCCCGTGGCGCAGGCCCTGCATGGCGCCCAGCGCGGCCGCGGATCCTACCGCGATCAACGCCACCGGCGCCGCTTCAGCAAGGCCCAGGTGCAGGCCGAACATCAGGGCCGGAACGGCGAGTATGCCTCCGCCGGCACCCGTCAGTCCGAGCAGCGCGCCGATAGCCAAGCCGAGGAAAATCGCAGTGACCACGCTAAATTACCTAATGAAATAAGCATATGATTCTAATTCATTAAGTGATTTTTGTGCATGTGCACATTGGTGCCGCACGCCCGCGACTCCCGGCCTGCCTGCGCCTCCAGCGCTTGGCAGCGCCTTCAGCCCCTGCTCGCGACCCCGGCCCGCGCGCCCGCCTCCGGCTCTCCGCCGCGACCTCCGATCCGCCATCCCACTACGACGGCGTGATACCCGCCGCTTCCACGTATGCCTTCCAGCGCGCCTTGTCCTGCTGCACGAAAGCATCGACCTCCTTGGGCGTGGATGCCGGATAGGTCAAGAACCCTTGATCCGCGTACGTCTTCTGCACCTTGGGCTTGTCTATCGATTTCTGGAATTCCTGGTTCAGCAAGGTAATCACGCAGTCGGGCGTCTTGCGCGGCGCGAACACGCCGTGCCAGGTGACGATTTCGTAATCGCTCTTGGTGACGCTGGCGATGGTCGGCAGTTGCGGCGCCCAGGGCAGAGGCTCCTTGCTGGAGACGGCCAGCGCGACCAGCTTGCCGGACCGCACCAGCGGATCGACCGCTGACCAGGCATCGATGTGGAAGGTATTGCGGCCCGCGGCCAGGTCGGACATGGCCGTCATGTCCTTGTACGGCACGTGCAGGATTCCCGGCGCGCCGATGGCGCGGGCGAAGGTCGCGCCGGCGATATGGCTGGATGCGCCGATTCCATAAGAACTGAAACTGCGTTGCGTAGGGTCCTTGCGCAGGTAGGCGATGAAGTCCTGAATGTTGTTGATGCCCAGCGACGTCGGCACCACCAGCACCAGCGGCAGCTTCGCGGTGCGCGAAATCGCCGCGAAATCCTGGTCAGGATCGAAGGGCAGCGTCTTGTAGACGTAGGGATTGATGCAGAAGGGTGTCGCCGTGGAGTAGAGCAGCGTCAGCCCGTCCGGTCGCGACACGGCGACCTGGCGGGTGCCGATATTGCCGGCGGCCCCAGCCTTGTTTTCCACGATGAAATTACCGTGCAGACGCTCGGCGACATCGCTGACCAACAGGCGGGCAAGAATATCGGTGCTGCCCCCAGATCCGTAAGGCACGACGACATTGACAGGGCCGGAAGGATATCCGCTCCCTTGCGCCAAGGCGTGGCGAGAGACAGGAAGCGCTGCGGCTCCCAACAAGCTGGACAGCAGTTTCAAGGCATTGCGACGTGGATGGTTCACGGATCACTCCTGATTATCTTGTTTCCGTCCGATCCCTTGTTCACGGCGCCGGTCTTGCTGACCGCCGTCCGCACCGGACGTTTCCACATTTCCGCATTTCAAATGCGGGTTGCTGCGTCTACCTCGCGCCCGCGGTTCAGCGAGCCCTCCAATGGTCGTAGGCATCACGGGCCTGGTACCAACTGCCGATGGCGAAGAGGAACCACGTGTTGCCGGAATAGAAAGGATGGCCGGGAATCTCCCCCATGTCGAAGGCGTTGATGGGTGTGCGCGATTGCGCGGCGATCTTGCGTCCCAGGCTGTGGCCCAGGTAGCTCATCATGGCCACGCCGCTGCCGTTGCAGCCTAGCGCGTAATGCAAGCCGTCAGCGCCACCGATGTGCGGCATGGAGTCCAGCGTCATGGCGACCTTGCCACCCCAGCTGTGCGTGATGCGGGTTCCCGCCAACTGCGGAAAGCGCTTGAGCATGGCCCGGTGCAGCAGGCGTGCGGTGGTTTCTTCGCTGGTCGGCGTGAAACGGGCGCGTCCGCCGAACAGCAGGCGGCGGCCGTCGGGTGACAGGCGGAAGTGATTGACCACCCGGCGCGACTCGGACACGGCGCGATTGGTCGGCAGGATGTCTTGCGCCAATCCCGCCGGCAACTCGTCGGTGGCGATCATGTACGTCATGATAGGCACGACCTTGCGATCCAGGCCGACCATGCCGGGTCCGGTGTAGCCATTGGTGGCGATCACCACTTGCCGCGCCCTTATCGTGCCGCGCGTGCTGGTGACGTCATAGCCGCCGCCCGGCAGGCGGGTGATGCGCTGGACGGGCGTCTGTCCATGCACCTTGGCGCCCGCCGCGCGCGCCGCGGCCAGCATGCCGCCGTAAAGCTGCGCCGGATGCAAGTGCCCGGCATGTTCGATCAGCGCGGCGCCGTGGTAGACGGACGAGCCGATCTCCGCGGACAGCGCATCCCGGGGAATCATGCGCGCATGCGAACGGGTGTTGGCGTTGAGTTGTGCCATGCGGCCTTGCCAGGCTTCGTAGTGCCGCGGCAGCCACATGGTGGTCAGGCGACCCGTGGGCTGCCAGCCGCACTGGATGCCGTGCTTCTCGATCAGCCCCACGACATAGCTCATGGCCGCGTCGGCGTCGCGCAGGCGGGCGGACAGGCGTTCGCTGCGCTGGGCGTCGCTTTCGCCTACCGCCGCCAGGGCCTTCTTCTGGACGTTGACGCCGCCCGACACCTGGCCGCCGGAACGGGTGCTGGCGCCTATGCCGGGGCGTTCGGCTTCCAGTACGACAGCCTCGATGCCGGCCTCGCGCAAGGTCAGCGCGCAGCAGATGCCGGTATAGCCGGCGCCGATGATGACGACATCGGCGCTGGCGGGCAGCGCATCGTCACCGGTTTCCGGCGGCGTGTAGGCTTCCCACCAATAGGGCAGCTTGCGAAAGTCCGATGTAAAGATATCGGCGGACGAGGCCATGCCGTCTCCTTGCTCTTACGCAGTAGCACCAGCAGCAGCACCGGCACCGGCTGCGATGTCCGCCGGTCGCGGCAGGTCGGCATAACGATCGGCCAACGTGGCGTAGATGCGTGCGATGTCCGCCGCGCCGCCATCGGACGGTGGCGCGGTGTTGGTCAATGCGGCGAACATCTGGTGCTTGACGAAGTGGCGCCAGCTGACCGGCAGCGCGGCCATGATGCGGGTCAAGGCATCGTAGCGCGCGCTGGTCCAGATGCTTTCGAAGCGGCTGCGGCCCGGCCCGAAGTCGAAGTGGCCCTCCTGCGCCTGCTGGTCGGCGCGCAAGGCCTGGGTGGCGCTTTCGTCGACCGTCAGGTCGTCACGCAGCGCCACGCCGTAGGCGCCGCGCGCATGGGCGATCGACACGAAGCCGCAACGCACGTCCTCGACGACTTGATCGACCGGCCGTTCGTATGGATGCCCGTAGCCGCCGCCGGCCGGCCCTTCCAGCCGGATGACGTCGCCAGGCGCGCAATTGACCACATCGGTATTGCGCAGTTCTTCCGGCTGCGAGGAATCCGGATTCCTGGTGAAGCGGGAGTTGGCCCCGGCCTTGCCGCCGACCACGCCCCATGCCGCCAGTTCCGACCGGTTGCGGTTGCGCGCGGTGACCACGCCGTTGGGCGCCAGCACCCTGAATTCCATGGTGGCTGCATTGCCCCCGCGCAGGCGACCGGCGCCGCCGGTGTCGGGCACCAGGCCGTAGCGGATGATCTCGACGGGAACTTCGGCCTCGTTGATTTCCACGGGGGTGTTCTTCAGAAAGGCGTTGTTGGCGCCGCAGCCTTCCACGCCGTCGTATTCGGGGCCCGCGCCGGCACCGCCGCCGCAAGGTCCGATGGACGACAGCACCTGGCGTCCTTCCCGCGTGGCGGTCTTGACGTTGAGCAGCGTCGAACCGCCCGCGGGGCAGGCCGGCAAGCGGTCGGGCAGGGCACGGTTGAAGACGCCGAACGTGCAGGCCTGGATCACCGCAGCCATCAGGCTGCGCATGCCCACCGCGGCCGGTGCGTGGGGGTTGACCACCGTGCCTTCGGGCAGCACCGCATGGCAGGGCCGCACGGAGCCGAAGTTCAGCATATTGCGCGGGGCCAGGGAGTGCATGACGTAGATCAGGCCCACCGTGATGACCGAGTGATGGCCGTCGCCGCCGGTTGGCACATTCAAGGACGACGCCACTTGCGGATCGCTGCCCGTGAAGTCCAGCGTCAGTTCATCGCCCCGCACGCGCAGCGTGATATGGATGCGGCAGGGGTAGCCCCCCACGGAGTCCTCGTCCGCATATTCTGAAAATTCATAGTCACCATCCGGGATTTCGCTGATCAGCGCGCGGGTTTGCTGTTCCGCATAATCCAGGATTGCTTCCGCACCATGCATGAATTCCTCGACGCCGAAGCGATCGATGATCTCGTGTACCTTGCGTTCACCAACGTTCAGCGCGGCGATCTGCGCATTCAGGTCGCCCTGATTCTGATCCGGCATGCGTACATTGACTTCGAGAATACGCAGCAGCTTCTCGTCGATGACGCCGTCGCGCATCAGCAGCATGGGCGGAATGCGGATGCCTTCCTGATGCACCTCGGTGAGCGTGCGCGACAGCGAGGCCGGGACGGCGCCACCCATGTCGGTATTGTGGATGTGCGTGCCGACGAAGCACACCAGCCGGCCGTCGCGGAAGATGGGCTTCCACACATGCATGTCGGGCGTATGGGTGGAAACAAAGCCGCTGTATGGGTCGTTCGTCAGGTAGATATCGCCTTCGCGGTAGTCGTCGGTCATCTGGATCACGCGGCCGTAGTCCAGCCCCGTGTACCAGGTTGCGCCGAACGTCTTGGGCGACGCGAAGGTCTTGCCGGACGGCGTCATCAATTGGGCCGAGAAGTCCTCGGTTTCCTTGACGAAGGTGGAATAGGCCGTGCGCATCAGCGTGTAGCCCATGGCCTCGGCGGCCGCGGTGCAGTGGTTGGCCAGCACCTGCAAACGGAAATTATCCACGGTAGGGCTCACGACGCATCTCCTTCGGCGCTGATGCGCAGATTGGCGTATTCATCGACCCGGCAGACGTGGCCGGCGGGGATGACCGTAGTGCAATCATCCTGGGTGACGATGGCGGGTCCGTCGAACTGCTGGCCGGCACGCAAGCCCGTGCGGCTATAGAGATCGACGTCGCGCAGGCCGCCGTCCAGCCAGACGCGCACCTGGCGCTCCGGCGCCGGGGTGCCCGGGCGCGCTTCCTGGCGCGGAAAGCGCGGCTTGTCGTTGTTGCCGGAGATCACCACCCGCAGGCTGACGACCTGCACCGGTGCGCGTTCGTCGGCATGTCCGTAGAGGCGGCGATGCATGGCGTGGAACGCCTGGCCCACCCCCGCGACATCGCCCGCGGCCAGATGCGCGGGATCCAGTTGCGTGTCGATTTCGTAGGATTGGCCGCGGTAGCGCATCTCCGCCGAATAGATCAGTTCGGCCTGGTCGATGTGGCCCTGTTCCTGGCGCAGCCATGCTTCGGCACGCGCACGCAGCGTGGCGAACTCGTCGCGGATGGCGGCCAGGTTGGCGGGATTCAGGTCGGTGTAGACGGTCTTGAGAAAGTCGCTCTTGAGATCGGCGATCAGGCCGCCCAGCGCGCTGAGCGTACCAGGCGAGGGCGGCACGACGATTTCCCTGACCTTGATTTCGCGGGCCAGGAAGCAGCCCAGCATGGGACCGGCGCCGCCGAAAGCGAGCACGGCGTACTCGCGTGGGTCGATGCCGTAGCGCGACACCAGGCCGCTGACTTCCGAGTACATGCCCGACACGGCAATCTGGATGATGGCTTCGGCGGTTTCCTCGACGCCGCGCCCCAGGCGGTCAGCCAGTTCGCCGACGGCCTTGCGCGAGGCCTCGGCATCGACTTCGACCGCTTTGTAGCCGAGGTCGGAATGACCCACCAGGCCGCAGCAGACGAAGGCGTCGGTGATGGTGGCACGCGTACCGCCGCGCCGGTAGCAGGCGGGGCCGGGGCGCGAACCGGCGCTTTCCGGGCCGACCTTGAGCACCCCCAGCGGATCGACCCAGGCGATGGATCCACCGCCTTCGCCGACCGACGACACGGATACCGAAGGGATATGGATCTGGAAGTCGCCGATCAGTTCGCCCACACCGTATTGCGGCTTGCCGTCGATGATGACCGCGATGTCGGCACTGGTGCCACCGATGTCCAGGCTCAGGCAGCGCGGAATACCGGCGGTGGCGGCGACGTGCGCCGCACCGATGACGCCGGCGGCGGTGCCGGACAGGATCATCTGCACGCAATCGCGCTTGCCCTGTTCAGCCGTCATCACGCCGCCGTTGGACTTGGTCAGGCGCGGCTCGGGTTGAACGCCGACATTTTTCAGGGCGGCTTGCAGGGATCCCAGATAGTGCGCCACCCGTGGCTGGACATAACCGCCAATGACCGCGGTAATGGTGCGCTCGTATTCCCGGATGATGGGCCAGGTTTCGCTGGAGCAGGACACGGGCAGGTCCGGCGCCAACGTGGCGATGAGTTCCTTGACACGTAATTCGTGCGCGGGATTGCGGTAGGCATGCAGCAGGGAAATGACGATGCCTTCGGCGCCCGCGGCCTGGGCCGCCCGTACCGCGCGTTCCACGCTGGCCTCGTCCAGCGGTTGCCGTATCGAGCCGTCCGGCGCCATCCGCTCGTCGATGCCGAACACCATGCTGCGCTTGATGAGCGGCGCCGGCCGGCGCGACAGCAGGTGGTACATGTCCGGCGTCTTCAGCCTTGCCAACTCCAGCACATCGCAAAAGTTCTGCGTGGCGAAGAGGGCCAGCTTGAGTCCCTTGCGCTGGATGACCGTGTTGATGCCGACGGTCGTGCCGTGCGTGAAATAGCTGATCTGGCTGGGTTGGATGCCGTAGCGCTCGCCCAGCATGCGCACCCCGGCAATCACTTCCTCGCCCGGCTGATCGGGGCGAGAGAAAACCTTCAGGCTCTTGATTTCGCCGCTGTCTTCATCGAAGACGGCAAAGTCCGTGAATGAGCCGCCGATGTCGACGCCAACTCGATACCCCATGAATACCCCCGGATTTTGCTGATCTCGAAAGGGATGGCCCCTTGCGGACCATTGCAAGATGCACTATCATTTTTCACTAGATGAACAATACTTTCACCCAGTGATCAAATGAATGATAATAGGTCGGTCCAGAGGTGTCTAGCCGTTTTGCGTGCATTTCGCGCCGGCCCAGGGCAATCCCTAACCATGCTGTCGCAGACGGTCGATCTGCCGCATGCCACCGTCTTGCGGCTGCTGAATACGCTGCAGGGGGAAGGCTATGTGCGCAAGGAAGGAACGCGCTGGTCGCTGACGCCGCAACTGCTGGAGATAGGCTTCGCGGCGCTGGCCAATACGGGAGTCGATGACCTGATCCAGGCTTCCCTGCAGGCGCTGGCGGACCGTTGCGACGGTACGGTCAATATCGGCGAGCAGGGCAAGGACAACGTGATCATCATCGCGCGCGCCAGTTCGGCATCGGAACGCCGCAAGATCCTGGTCGTCAATTTACGGGTGGGCAGTGCGCTGCCACCCAGCAGCGCGTTGGGTTCGGCGCTGGGCTTGCCACCGCAGCAGTGGGCCATTGCCAAGTATCCCGACCGCCGTGTGACGACGGTGGGCATTGCCTTGTTCACCAGCGAGGCACGTACCTTGTCGTTGGGCTTGTCGATCAATGACGAGGACTACGATGCGGCCCGCATCGAGGCCGAACTGCTGCCGCTGATGCGCACCGAGCGCGATCAGATACTGCGACTAATGCATCTCGGTTCAGTCTGAGACGTTAATCGAGTTCGAGTTACTGATCTGTCGGCGCGTGCAAGACTGCGGCGCGCGGGGACAGTTCCTTCTAACTTGGTCGCGGAAGCCGTAAAAATGTCTTATCAGTTCAAACTTATCTATAACTTGCAGGACGCTTCACGCCATGAAAATTTGACGAGCGAGTTGCTGAGATTGTTGAAGTACAACGGCTGCGAGGAAGTCGAATTGGCGTGGAAGCAGGGGAACTTTGTCGCGCTCGCGTTCGATCGCGACGCGTCCAGCATGGACGATGCGGTGGCGCAGGCCGTGTTGCAGGTCAGTCGCGTGGTGCGCGTCGACCAGTTGGTGCGGGTGCAGGCGGGTTAGCGATGGCCGCGAAATACTTCCCCGGCGGCTTGCCCAGTGATTTCTTGAACATGCTGATGAAGGCCGTGACCGAGTCGTAGCCCAGTGCCTCCGCCACGCGCTGCACGGACTGGCCTGCGGACAACTGATGCAGCGCAACGATCAGGTGCAGTTGCTGGCGCCATCGCCCGAAGGTCAAACCGGTCTCGTGCCGGATCAGGCGGGCCAGTGTTCGTTCGCTGGTGGCTACCACCTGGGCCCATTCGGCCAGGGTGCGGCGGTCGGCGGGATTGTCCGACAGCATCTTGGCAATGCGTTGCAGGCGTGGTTCGGCGGACGTCGGCAGGCGCAAGTGTTCTTGCGGCATGCGTGCCAATTCCTCCAGGAGGACCATGGCCAGGCGGCCGGTCGGGCTGTCCACTTCGTATTCGGAGGGCTGGTCCGCCAGGTGTAGTACCAGTTCGCGCACCAGCGGCGAGATGGCCAGGGTGCAGCAGTGATCGGGCAGGCTGGAAGCACCCGGCTGCACGAATAGGTAGCCCATGTGGGCATTCGCGGTGGCGCGTATGCTGTGCGGGAGCTCGCTGGGCACCCAGACCGCGCACGCCGGTGGCACCATCCAGACGCCGTCGGGGACCTCGCACACCACGCCGCCCCGTAGTGCCACCACCAGTTGCCCTTGAGGGTGACGGTGTGTCGGCACTTCGGCGCGATGATCCGCCGCGCGCACCCGCACACCGAATATGGGACCGAGCCGGGGGCTTTCCTCGAAGATCTTCAGGGGGCCTAGCAGCACGCCGTCCGGGGCCGTGGCGACGGTAAGGGCGAGGCGAGGAGCGGGGCGGGCGCGGGGGGGCATTGGAGAGGGCGAGTCTTGCTGTCGCCGATGCTTGGCAGGATTTAGCGATTTCTTGTCATCTTAGCTGAATTCATTCCTTCCAGCCGGCGTTATGGTTACGCCATGACAAAAACTGATATTCCGTACAAATCACTTGTGCGGCCGGCAGTCCTGATTGTTGGCTTGCTGCTGCTTGCCAGCAATCTCCGCGCACCGGTCACCGGGCTGGCGCCCATCCTCGATCTGCTACAGGAGCATTTTGCGTTGTCGCCCGCGCAGGCGGGGATGCTGACCACGCTGCCCCTGCTGGCGTTCGGGTTCATTTCTCCATTCGCCGCCTTGCTCGCGCGTGAATATGGTTTGGAACGCACTTTGTTCGCTGCCATGTGGCTGGTGGCCGTCGGCCTGCTGGTGCGTTCCGCCGGACCCCTCTGGTGCCTGTACCTGGGCACCGCGGTCAGCGGGGCGGGCATTGCCGTTGGCAACGTGCTGTTGCCCAGCCTGGTGAAGCGGGACTTCCCGCTGAAGGTGCCCGTCGTCATGGGCGTCTGCGCGCTGGTCATGGGCGGTACCGCAGCCCTGGTGTCGGCTTGCGTGGTGCCGTTGACGGCGGCCTGGGGTTGGCAGGGCGCGCTGGTCGGCATCATCATTTTTCCCATTGCCGCCGTGGCGGTCTGGACCACCCAGCTCGGCACGCATACCGGCCCCGCCCGCGATACGGCGGCACCGCCGCATGGCGGTCCCGTCTGGCATTCCGCCCTGGCCTGGCAGGTGACGCTGTTCATGGGCATCAATTCCTTGCTCTATTACGTCTTGATCGGCTGGCTGCCTTCCATCCTGGCCGATGCCGGGTATACACCGGCCCAGGCTGGCGCCGTGCATGGCGGCATGCAGCTGGCATCGGCCATCCCCGGGATCGCGCTGGCGCCGCTGGTGGGCCGCATGAAGGACCAGACCCGGGTCGCGGCGGCCATGGCGCTGATGATGGCCGTCGGCCTGCTGGGTCTGCTGTTCGTCCCGGCAGGCGCCACCGCGTGGGCCGTGTTGTTCGGCTTCGGCTCCGGCGGCGGCATCCTGTTGGCGCTGATCTTCATGGGCTTGCGCGCGACCAATGCGCGCCAGGCCGCGGCCTTGTCCGGGATGGCCCAGTGCGTGGGCTATACCCTGGCCGCTTGCGGCCCCACCTTGACGGGCAAGCTGCACACCCTGACCGGCGAGTGGACCTTGCCGCTGGCGATAGGCGTGGTCCTGTCTTTGCTGATGGCAGCGTTCGGCACGCTGGCCGGGCGGGCGCGGCAGATCGGTGATCTTGCGGTGGGCGCGAAGCGCACCGCATGAGTCTCCGCGGCGGGCTTCATCCGCCCGCCGCAGGCCCCTTCAGGCCTCGTCGATCCGCTTCAGTGTGGCTTCAGCGTGGCTTCAACGTGCGAAGGTGGAAAAGTCCACTTTTTCGCTGTCGAACACCTTGTCGATGTGAGCCAGCAATGCGGCGCTGTCGGTGGCTGAGAGTCCCCCATAAGCGCAATTCGCGTGGAACTTGCGGGTCAGGTCGCCATCGCTGAGCGGATGGTCGACGCCGCCCTTGAAGTAGCCTTGGCGGAACTCGTGAGTCTTGCCATCCTTCAACGTCACCTTCACGTGGCCGGTGAACTGCTTGGGATAGGGATTGTTGGGGTCGACGACATACGTCACCTTGCGTGCCAGGCCGATGATGGATGGGTCCTTTACGATCTCATCGTCGTATTCGCCCAAGCCGGCATCGCCACGCAGGATGGCCACCGCGATGGCGTACGGTACGCTGAACTTGGCGGCATAACCGTTGGGCGGCGCCTGCTTCAGGTCCAGCGGTTCCCACAGGCGATGCAGCACGCCTTCGGCCGCTTCGGATTCGATGCTGGCGATGGTGGCGGGATCCAGGCCCAGCCTGCCGAACTCGCGCGCGCAATCGATGTACGGGTGGCACATCGTGCCGCAGGCATAGGGTTTGAACGCGATGGTGGGCCAGATCCATGTCTGGCCGAAGCCGTCCAGCATGGCGTCGAAGTTGCCGTCCAGGGTGTTGGCGAAACCATGGAAGACGCCGTGGCTGCCTTCGAACACCGTGCGCGGGCCTTTGAAGCCGCCTAGCGCCAGACGGACGGCGCGGTAGCCGGATTGCGCCGCCCAGCCCGGGTGCAGACGCTTGGTCCAGGAGCCGTCGGCCAGATACTCGATGATGCCCGACGACAGGCTGCCGGCGATGCCGAACGCGTCGGTCAATTGCTGCTCGGTCAGGCGCAGGGCTGCGGCGATGCCCGCCACGGCGCCGAACACGCCGAACACCGCGGTCGGATGAAAGCCCGCCTTGTGCACCTTGGTGGGCGCCACGGCGCACAGGCGGCACATCACTTCCGCGCCGACGGCTAAGCCGCGCAGGAAATCGCTGCCGCTCATGCCATGGCGCTCGGCGGCGGCCAGCAGGGCCGGGACGATGACCACGCCGGCGTGCACAGGGCCTCCTTCATACGTGTCGTCGAAGTCTTCGCCGTGCGCGGCGGTGCCGTTGACGAAAGCGGCGCCTTCCGCGCCCAGGCGGCGCGCATGGCCGAAGACGGTGCAGGGGCCGTCCTGGTCCAGCGCATCCAGCGCAGCGCGCACATAGGGTTGGGCGCGCGCGGCCACGGCGATGCCGGCGATGTCCATCAACATGCGGCGGCCGGTGGCACGGGCTTCGGGCGACTGCTCGGGCCGCGCGTTGACGATGCCTTGGGCCAGTCGTTGCGAGATCGATACTGCGGGTAGGGAATGCTTATCGGACATGATGGGTTCAATCCAGGGAAATATTGTTCTCGTGGGCAACGCGTTTCCAGGTGTCGATGTCCTGGGCGATGTAGTCACCGAATTGCTGGGACGTCATCGACATCGCATCCACGCCCAGGTTTTGCAAACGCTGAGTGAAGGCGTCAGATTTCAGGATGTCGTTGACGGTCTCGTTCAGTTTGGCGGTGATCTCGGGGGACATGCCGGCGGGACCCATCAGGCCGTACCAGGTCGTGGCCTGCATCTTGGGATAGCCCTGCTCGGCGAAAGTGGGCACATCGGGGATGATGGCGTTGCGTTTGTCACCCGTCACCGCCAGCGGCACGGCCTTGCCGGACTTGATGACGGCCAACCCCGCGGCCACGCCCGGGAAAACCGACTGCACCCGTCCACCGATCATGTCGGTTTGTGCCTCGGTCATGCTTTTGTAGGGCACGGGCAAGTCCTTGAAGCCGGCTTCGGATTTGAACTCCTCCATGGCCAGATGGTTGAGCGTGCCGTTGCCGGAGGTGCCGTAGCTCAAGGTGTCGCCATGCGCCTTGGCATAGGCGACGAATTCCTGCAGCGTCTTGGCGGGCACGGCGGGCGTGGTGAGCAGCACGTTGGCGGTGCCGCCGATCATGGCGATGGGCGTGAAGCTCTTGACGGGGTCATAGGGGGTCTTGCGCACGGCGGGGTTGGTACCGTGGGTAGCCACGTAGGCCACCATCAAGGTATAGCCGTCCGGCTTGGCGCGCGCCGTATCCGTGGCGCCTATGGTCCCGCCAGCGCCGCCCTGGTTGTCGACGTAGAACGTTTGTCCCAGGCGCTTGCTCAATTGCTCGGCCAGGGAGCGCGCCATGATGTCGACGCCGCCGCCCGCGCCCTGGGGTGCGATGACGCGGACTTTGTGATCAGGATACGTGGCTTGGGCGTGAGCGAGCGGGGCAAGCGCCAGCAGAGTCAGCGGCAGAGTCAGCGCGGACACGGCGTGGGTCAGCCTGCGGGCCGGTGGATGGGGCTTATGCATGGGGGTGGTCTCCTCTCGAACTCCGCGGGGGGACGGAGCGTGTTCAAAAAATTGTTTTCCGGGCGCGTCACGGTCCGGGGATTCTTGTTGAATTGTCTGATCGTATACGAAATACAATTTTCAAAACAGGGGAGCAAACCCGGAATGACCATCTTCTGTGACATCATCGGAAGGTCTCCTTGTCAGCCTCTCGCTTCCCCGTTTCATGAAAAGCAGTGAAAACGTCCTACCGAATGCGCCGGCCGGGTCCGAACGCCAGGCCGCGCGCCGGGCGACCTGGGCCACCATGGCGCAATTTTTTGTCAATGGCGCCACCTTCGCGACCTGGGGGGTGTGGATTCCCGTGCTCAAAGCCGACTTCCAGGTTTCCGATGCCGTGCTGTCGCTGGCGATGCTGGCCGTCTCGGCCGGCGCCATCCTGGCGATGAACGGTGTCGGCCGCTGGGTGGGACGGGCAGGTAGCGCCCGGGTGCTGGCGCTTAGCGGCGTGGCCTATTCGATCCTGCTGGTCGTCATCCCGTGGGCGACGTATTTCCCCTTGCTGCTGCTGATCCTGGTCCTGTTCGGCATGGGCATGGCGGCGTTCGATGTCGCCATGAATGTGCAGGCGGCGACGGTCGAGGCACGCCTGGGCAAGCCGGTGATGTCCACGCTGCACGGCATGTTCAGCCTGGGCGGCATGGCCGGCGCGGGTCTGGGCGGACTATTGATGGGGGCGGGCGTATCGCTGCAGGCGCACGGCTTCATCATTGCTTCGATGACGGTGCTTGCAGCGCTGCTGGCGACGTCCTACTTGTTGACTGATGCCGAATCGCATGGGGGCGAGGCCGCGACCGGCACTGGCATTCCGCGTGTGCTGTGGATCCTGGGCACCGTGGCCTTTTTGGGATTGGTATGCGAAGGCGCCATGTACGACTGGGCCGCCGTCTATATGCGCGACGTCGCCGGCGCGCCAACGGCCCAGAGCGGCTATGGGTATGCGATGTTCGCCACCGGCATGGCGGTGGGCCGCTTCAGCGCGGACCTGCTGCGGCGCCGTTTCAGCGACGAGCGCCTGATGACGGTCAGCGCCTGGCTGGGCTGCATCGGCATGACGCTGGTCATCGCGGCGCCGTGGCCTTGGCCCAGCCTGGTCGGTTTCACCCTGATGGGCCTGGGCGTGGCCAATCTGATGCCGTTCTTTTTCCTGGCGGGTGCCAAGCTGCCGGGCATGAGCCCGGCAGCCGGCGTCGCCGGCGTGGCGCGTTTTGCCTATGTCGGCATGCTGCTGGGGCCGCCCCTGATAGGCGGTATCACTCACGCAACGTCGCTGCGCGCCGCCTTGGCGCTGGTGGCGTTGACGATGGGATGGATCGCGTTGGCGGGGATCCGCCGGGTGTGCCGCCTGGGATAAGGCAGCAGGTCAATCCACCGCCAAGGTCCTGGCATTTGGGACAGTGAATCCGTCCGCTTGCAAGGCCGCGGAAAGTTTGCCGGCTTGGGCGTCGTCCAGTTCCACCAGCGGGGGCCGTACGGTTGCCCAGGCCGCATCGCCCGAATGGTCTGCCAGGGTCCGCTTCATGGCGGGGATGATGGGCACGGACTGGAAGATGGCGCGGGTCTTGTCCAGCGCGGCTTGTTGCGCGTCGGCCGCCTTGGCATCCTCGTTCCAGGTCCGGTAGAGCCGGTTGATCGCGCCCGGGTTGACGTTGCCGGTGGCGGTGATGCAGCCGGCGCCGCCACCGCGCATATTTGCCAGCAGGAAAGTCTCGCTGCCTGCGAACACGCTGAAGTCGGCGCTTTGGAAGTGCTTCAGCATCAACTGCGTGTTGTTCCAGTCACCCGAGCTGTCCTTGATGCCGGCGATGATCTTGCCGTGGCGGGCGATCAGCCGTTCGATCAGGTTGGCGGACAAGGGGACCTGGCTGACCGGGGGAATGTGATAGACGTACAGGCGAAGCCGGTCGTCGCCGACCTTGTCGATGACGGTCGAGAAAAAGCGGAACAGGCCTTCGTCGCTGACACCCTTGTAGTAGAACGGCGGCAGCATGAGCACGCCGGCGCAGCCGGCTTGCACGGCGTGGGATGTAAGCGCAACGGTCTCAGGCAGATTGCACAGACCGGTGCCTGGCATCAACACATTCCCTGGGATGCCGGATTCCAGCAGCGCCTGCAGCAGATCCTGTTTTTCCTGCACCGACAGGGAGTTGGCTTCGGAATTGGTGCCGAATATGGACAGGCCCACGCCCTGGTCCACCAGCCAGCGGCAATGCTTGATGAAGCGCTTGGCCGATGTCGCGCCTTGCTGGTCGAAAGGGGTCAGGACAGGTGAGAACACGCCGGTGAGTGCGCCGGGGGTGCTTGCGGTCATTGCTGGTCTCCTGGTTTTGTTGTGGATGCGACGATGGCAGCCGACCATTATTCCCTGGCCGTCCTGGATCATGGCATCACTCCGCTAATATTCAAACATCAAAAATATTAATGATCGAGACAAGGGCCAGCCATGGACACCCGTTATCTGCAAAGCTTTGTGGCCATCTGCGACCACGGATCTTTCGCGGAGGCGGCGCGCTATTTGAATCTGACGCCGGCGGCGCTGGCGGCGCGCATCAAGACCTTGGAAGAGGAGATCGGCACGCCCTTGGTCACCCGCGCGGGACGGGTAGCGCGGCCCACCGAGGCGGGCGTGCGCGTGTTGGAACGGGTGCGCGCGATGCTGAAAGACGCGCGGTCCCTGCGGGCCATCGCCAACAACGATGAGCAGTTGGGTGAGTTGCGGTTGGGCGTGGCGACGTCCACGCTGGCGGAATTGACGCTGCAATTGCTGAAGCGGCTATATCGACTGCATCCGACATTGCGTATCTATGTGGAATCCGGGGCGTCCACGTATCTGTACAACCGGGTGGTATCGCGCGACATCGATGCGGCGATCATGGCCGAGCCGGTCCATGCCTCGCCCAAGGGGTTCGAGTGGCTGCTGCTGAAGGAAGAGAGGCTGGTGCTGATCGCGCCGGCGGATATGAAGGGGATGGAGCCGAATCATCTGCTGGCGACACAGCCTTTTCTGCGTTTCGACCGGTCCTTGCGTGGAGGCCAGGCCGTGGAGACTTATCTTCGCCGTCACGGCATACAGCCGCGCGAACGGCTGGAGATCGATACGCTGATCACCATCGCCTATCTCGTGCGCGATGGCGTTGGCGTATCGCTGGTACCCGACTGGTCGCCGGGATGGCTGGATAGCCTGGGGCTGGCGCGCATGGTGCTGCCGCAGGCCACGCCGATGCGGCGCATGGGGGTGTTCTGGGACGCCAACGGGATCAACGCGGCAATGGTGCGTACCTTGCTCGACGAAGCCCGGCAAATGCCTGTGTAAGCGGTAAATCCTGGCATCCGTGCATCCTCGTGCCTGTTGTCCATGCATGCATGCGCATAGAATGAAGAACTCACCGGGACCCACTGGGGCCACCTTGCGCGCTGCCTGAAGCAAGGGGCGCGGGCCCGGACGAGGTTCGACAAGGAGACCAACGATGATCGACAAGAACACGATTTGCCTTTGGTTTGACGGGACTGCGCTGGACGCCGCCACGTTTTATGCCAAGACCTTCCCCGATAGCGAAGTAGTCGCGGTACATCACGCGCCAGGCGATTTTCCCGCGGGCACGCAGGGCAGTATCTTGATGGTGCAGTTCACCGTGCTGGGCATTCCCTGTGTGGGGTTGAACGGTGGGCCGGCTTTCAAGCACACGGAAGCATTTTCGTTTCAGGTGTCCACCGAAGACCAGGCCGAGACCGACCGTTATTGGAACGCCATCGTCGGCAACGGCGGCACTGAAAGCGATTGCGGTTGGTGCAAGGACAAATGGGGCTTGTCGTGGCAGATCACGCCCCGTGTGTTGATGGAGGCAGTGACCGATCCTGATCGCGCGGCGGCGCAACGGGCTTTCACGGCGATGATGCAGATGAAGAAGATCGATGTCGCGGCGATCGAAGCAGCGCGCCGCGGATGAGCCGATGAGTGCGATATTACTTAGCCGGGTCACGCCCGCCGATGCCAAGGCTTTGATTGCCGCCAACCGCGCAAGCCAGGCGCACCACCTGCCATGGGTGCCGTCGTTCACGGACCAGGCGGGCTTCGATGCCTGGTTCAACAAGACATTGACCGGCCCGAATGTCGGCCTGGTGGCGCGCGAAGCCGGCTCGGGCGAAATAGTGGGCGTCGTCAATATCAACGAGATCGTCGCGGGGATATTTCTTAGCGCTTACCTCGGGTATTACGGCATGGCGTCCCACGCGCGCAAGGGATTGATGACGGCGTCCTTGCGCGCGGCGGTGCGCTTTGCTTTCGATGAACTGGGCCTGCATCGACTTGAAGCCAATATCCAACCCGCCAACCTTGCGTCCATCGCGCTGGTGCGCCGCGTGGGATTCAAGCAGGAAGGGTATTCGCCCCGATATCTTCGCATCAACGGCGCGTGGCAGGACCATGAGCGCTGGGCCCTGATCAACGAAGGCGCTTGACGAAGGCGGCGCCGCGCCTATAATTGAGTGTCTACTCAATTAATCAATCCGTGCCATGGCCCGACCGCGCAGTGAAGATAAACGCAACGCCATTCTTGCCGCCGCCGCACGCGTGGTGTCGAGTGAGGGCGTGAGCGCGGCTACTGCGCGGATTTCCAAGGATGCAGGCGTGGCGGAAGGCACTTTGTTCACGTATTTCGAGAACAAGGATGTGCTGCTCAACGAGCTGTACTTGCATTTGAAGGCGGGCGTGCGCGAGTCGATGATGAAGGGATTTAGCACCAAGGGTTCGGCCGAACACCGTGTGCGGCACGCCTGGAACGGTTATCTGGATTGGGGCATCGCCTATCCCGACGGGCATCGAGCGCTGCGCCAACTGGGTTTTTGCGACCGTATCGACGCGCAGCATCGGGCAGCGGGGGCGGAAGGTTTCAGCGCACTGAGCCAGTTGCTGTTGGAAAAACTGTCCGGCGGTTCCGTGCCGGCCATGGATGCCTTGGCTTTCATCGGATCCGTGTTCAACACCATGGCCGACAACGCCCTGGATTTCATCGCACGAGATGGCGCAAAGGCCGACTATTACCGCGAGGCTGGCTTTCGTGCCTTTTGGGGCGCGGTGAAGGGGGGCGGCCGCTGACGTGCCGAGCGACTGAAGTCGCAGGGTAGGCAAAGCCGGCAAAAAATTTTTAGGCTTTAAATGAGTGAGTACATAGTCAACTAAAGAATGTTCCAGCGCCGTGGTGGGGCGGTCGTCCCAATATCCAGGCCCTTTTATCCGCAAGAGCAGGAGTCAACGATGTCCCATAATTCCCATCCCAAAACCTGGTTGGTCACCGGCGCCGCGCGCGGCCTGGGACGGAGTATCAGTGAAGCCGTGCTGGCCGCCGGTGACCGCCTGGTCGCCGGCGCACGGCAGACCGGTAGCCTGCAAGATCTCGTGCAACGCTACGGCGACCGCATTCTTCCCGTGCCATTGGACGTCACCGACGCCGCAGCGGGCCAGCGCGCCGTGCAGGCGGCGTTGCGCCAGTTCGGCCGTCTGGATGTCCTGGTCAACAACGCGGGCTACGGCCATGCGCTGCCTTTCGAGCAGATGGAGGCGGATGACTTTCGCGGCCAGATCGACACGAATTTCTTCGGCGTGGTGAACCTCACTCGCGCGGCAGTGCCGGTGATGCGTGAGCAGGGCAGCGGCCATATCTTCCAGGTGTCGTCGGTGGGCGGCCGCACGGCCACTGCCGGCATGTCCGCCTACCAGGCCGCGAAATGGGCCGTGGGCGGCTTCAGCGACGTGGTGGCCAAGGAGGTGGCGCCCCTGGGTATCAGGGTTTGCACGCTGGAGCCGGGCGGCATGCGCACGGAATGGGCCGGCGAGGCTCGCCGTGAAGGGACGGCGATCATGCCGGCTTACGAACCTTCGGTAGGCAAGATCCTGGAATTGCTGGCGGCCTATGGCGGCAATGAAGTCAGCGATCCCGCCAGGATAGGCGCGCTGATCGTGGACCTGTCCCGCCGTGATGATCTGCCACAGCGCCTGCTGCTGGGCGGTGACGCGCTGTTCGTCTGCGAGCAGGCCGAAACCCAGCGCGCCGCGCAACAGGCGCAATGGCGCGAAGTCACGCTGTCGACCCATTTCCCGGACGCACAATTGCCGGCAGGCTTGGAAAACCTGAAGCACTGACAGACGGGGTGCATCATCACGGCAGAGTGCCAGGCGGGCGATCTCACGTAGCGGCGTCGGCTGCTGGCAGCCCCGCCGCCACACCGCCCCAGCGGGCTCCTCATGCCAATCTTTTCAACTCTTGCGCGAGAAAATCTACAAATAGCCGAGCGCGTGCGGGCGATTGGCGGCCGAAAGCGTGCAAGACCGACACGGGGACATCAGGAAGTGGGACATCGGGCAATAGCACTTGCAAACTGCCGTCATCGATATCGCTCTGCACGGCCAGCCGCAATATTTGCGTGATGCCCAAACCCGCCACCGCGGCAATGCGCAGTGCCGCGCCGCTGTCGGCATCCAGTACGCCGGGTGGCGTCAATGCCGCGCCATTCTCGAATGTGATCGGATAAGGTTTGCCATCGAGCGTATAGCGGATATGCGCGTGATCACGCAGATCCTCGATGGTACGTGGCACGCCATGGCGTTCAAGGTAAACCGGTGCGGCCACCAGGACCAGGGGCAGCCGCGCCAATTCCCTTACAGTCAGTTCCGAGGCGCCTATGTCGCCAGCCCGTAGCGCGATGTCGTAGCCCTCGCGGATCAGATCCACATGCCTGTCGACCAGGCTCATTTCCAGCTTCAGCGCCGGGTGCGCGGGCAGGAAATGGCGGACGATGGACTCCATCAGCAGCCGGCCCAGGTCACCTGGCGCGGACACACGCAGTACGCCCTGCGCGGTGGCGGAAGGGTGCAATACGTCGCTGGCGTCATCCAGGGCGCGTAGAAGCGGCGCAATGCGTTCGTAATAAGCCGCGCCCTCCCGGGTAAGCGACAGCACGCGCGTGGACCGCTGGAACAAGCGCATGCCAAAACGCCTTTCCAGGCGAGCGACGGCCTTGGATATAGCCGAAGGCGTGGTGTTCAGGGACCTGGCCGCGGCGCTGAAGGACCCGGCTTCCACTGTGGTGACAAAGGCGATCAAGGCGGGAGCGTAGGGAAGCATATGGGACCTGGAACAAAGCATATTCGGGACTGCATGGCACAAATGATGTGCCGTCGTGAATATATTCCAATCGTTCAGGACTAGATAGAGTGGAGACTCGATCATCCAGCAGGAATCATCATGAAGCAGCTCTCCGGAAAAATCGCTGTCGTCACCGGCGGAAACAGCGGCATAGGCTTGGCCATCGCGATGGCGTTCGCCCAGGCCGGGGCGCAGGTCGTCATCCTGGGGCGGCGCCAGGATGCGGTCGACGCCGCTGTCGCTCGTATCGGCGCTGGCACCGTTGGCGTGGTTGGCGACGTGGCCGACCTGGCCACGCATGATCGCTTGATCGCCGAGGTACATCGGCGCTTTGGCGGCCTGGATATCTACGTGGCGAACGCGGGAACCGCGATCCTCGAACCCTCGGCCACCGTCTCGGCTGACAATTTCGATATCCAGTTTTCGACCAATACCCGCGGTACGTTCTTTGGCGTGATGAAGGCGCTGCCCAAGATGCAGGATGGCGCGAGCATCATTTTGATCAGCTCCATCGCCAGCGCCAAGGTGTTGGATGGACACGCGGTGTATGCCGGCACGAAGGCGGCCATCGAAGCATTTGCCCGCAGTTGGGCCCTGGAGCTCAAGGATCGGAAGATAAGGGTGAATGTCATCAGTCCTGGTCCGGTGGATACACCCATCCTGGCCAAGCTGGGCATCGATGACGGCGCTCGCGCGGACTTCGACAGCGCCATGGCGCAAGCGATACCGCTGGGACGCATGGGGCGGACCGAGGAATTGGCAAGCGCGGCCTTGTATCTCGCCAGCGACGAGAGCCGCTTCGTGACGGGTACGAATATCAGGATCGACGGGGGTATGGCGCTGACCTGAGCGTCCCAATTGTTGTCTTGCGGACAACACGGTGCATCCGCTCGAAGATCTTCTGGCGATCGAGTGCCGCCTCTACGATTGCCATGCCGATAAACACACGAGCGCGCTGACATGCACCTGGGAAAATCGTATCGCCCATTCGAGTTCGTGGTTTGGACTCGCAGGAATATCTATGGCCTGCTGGCGCTCAGCCTGCTGCCGGCCTTGCTTTATCAAATGCTGGGATTCAAATGGCTGTCATTGCCATTGTCTGTCGTAACGCTGTTGGGCACGGCGGCGACCTTCGTGGTGGGCTTCAAGAACGTGCAGACCTACACCCGCACGGTCGAGGCACAGAAGGTGTGGATGCACATCGTCAGCGCCAGCCGTTTCTGGGGGCTGATCGTGCGCAACTATGTCGGTGATGCGGAGCAGGGCGCCCGCCTGGTCGACCGCCACATGGCCTGGCTGACGGCGCTGCGCTACCAATTGCGGGCCTACCGCGTGTGGGAAAGCGCGGACAGCCGCTCCAATGCCGAGTATCAAAAGAACTACATCATCCCGGAGCGGGCTCTATCCCTGGATGCGGCATTGGCGCGCTACCTGCCCACCGAGGAAATCCGGTCCCTTGCAATGGCTGACAGCAAGGCCGTCCAGCTATTGGCGGCGCAAGGCGCTGCCTTGCGGGAATTGCTTGGTGCCGGCGTGATTACCGCGGCGGAATACGCCGAATGCAATAGCCGTCTGCGGGAACTGCTGGATCTGCAGGGACAAGCGGAGCGCATCAAGAATTTTCCGTATCCGCGGCAGTACGCCGTGGTCGACCGGCTATTCGTGCGTTTCTTCTGTGTAGTGCTGCCTTTTGGCCTGGCCAGCCAATTCGATCAACTCAGTCAGAGTGTCGGCGGTTTCATGCAGGGCCATATGGTGTGGCTCTCGGTGCCGTTCAGCCTGATCGTTTCGTGGATCTATACCTCGCTGGAGCAGGTCGGCGAGAGCACGGAAAATCCTTTCGAAGGCGGTGCCAACGACGTTCCCATCAGCTTGTTGAGCACCGTCGTCGAGCGCGACGTCAAGCAGATGCACGGACGCGCCGACTTGCCGGTGCTGATGAAAGACAAGGACATCGTGCTGTAGTTGGTTCCTGAACGTTGGTCCTTGAGCGTCAATCCCTGAACGTCAGTCCCTGAACGTCACTCCTCGAACTTCTCGTGGGCATCCGCGTGCCCCTTTTTCCAGTAACCGACCACCTTGGTCGCGGCGCGCGGATGATCGATCTGCTCGCGCAGATATGCCCGGATGACCTTTGCCACGCTTGCCTCCGCGGCAGCCCAGACGTAGCCTTCACCCTGCGGCAGCACCAGTGATTCCAAGGCCTGCAGCACCGGCCCAGCGTCATCGGCGTGATTGGGCGAGCGGTGCACCCACAATGCAGTGTGATCGGCGCGCGTGTCGAAGTGCTGCTCATCTTCCGGACCGGGGACGATGCCGATGCTGATGATACGCGTGCCGGCGGGCGCTTCCTCCACCCGGCGGCCGATGGCGGGCAGGGCGGTCTCGTCGCCGATCAGCAGCCACCAGTCATAGGTCCATTCGACCACCATGGACCCGCGCGGCCCGCCGAAATCCAGGGTGTCGCCCGTCTTGGCCTGCAGGGCCCAGCGCGTGGCGGGGCCGGCATCGTGCAAAGCGAAATCAATGGTCAGGGACTGGGCCTGGGCGTCGTACCGGCGCGGCGTGTAGTCCCGCCGTTCGACGGGCGCTCCACTGTGGTGGCCGCCATCGGGAAAGAATAGTTTGACGTGATCGTCGGGTGACAGGCTGGCGAAATCCGCCAGGTCCTGGCCGCTGAAGACGATGCGCTGCATATGCGGAGTAAGCCGTTCGGTGCTCTGCACGACGACTCGACGGCTCTTCAATTCGAAACGGACGCGTTGGGTGGGATGATCCACGAAGCATCTCCTGAGTAAAAGCTGGCTAGGAGCAAGGTATTTCGAATACTATACAGTATCCGGATACCTAAAAGTATCTGAAATAATGAAGTGATATTGCAGGGAGAAACTGTCACCATGGCCACGCGCATGTCACGGGAAGAAAGCCAGGCGGCGACGCGATGTAAGCTGCTGACCGCGGCCTCGAAACTGTTCACGCGCGAGGGCTACGGCACCGCGTCGGTGGACCGCATCGCCGCGGCTGCGGGGTTCAGCAAAGGTGCGTTCTACTCGAATTTCGACAGCAAAGAGCAAATCTTCCTGGAGTTGCTCGAAGCCCATGGCGAAGCCAGTCTGGGCGCGTTGCTGGCGGCGTTGGATGACGCCCGTGGTGCCAAAGCCGCGACTGAAGCCGTAAAAGAAGCCGCGATAGAAGCCTCGACCGCAGCCGCGATAGAAGCCGTCGCGGCATGGGCGGACGCCACCGCCCGGGAAGGAAACTGGTCCCTGCTGGTGCTGGAGCATCAACGCTATGCCAAGCCCGGCAAACGTTTCGAAAAAACCCAGGAAGCGGTTTTCCGGTCGCACTGGAAACGCCTGGGCGAATGCCTGGCCACCTTCGCGCCGGGCCGTGTCACTGATGCGGAAACGCTGGGCGCCGTGGTGTTCGAGCTGACACACGCGCCGGCCATGACGTTCGTGCGATCCCCGTCGGCGGGGGATCTGGTCCGCTATGCCTTGAGCGCGCTGCTATTGCCGGCGTCTAGCCGCTGATATCTGCTTGGGACAGGCGGAAGCGATCGAGCGCGAGCTGGCTTATGAGGTGCCTTATGAACTGCCTTATGAACTGCCTTATGAGCTGCGTTATTGAGCAGCCTTATGAATCTTCCGGGGCGGAGGTCATTGCCCGGCCGGCGGCATGCGCCCGCCAGGGCGGATGCGGGCGGAAGGCTTTGCGCAGCAGATCGATGAAGCGCCGCGCGCGGGGCGATTCGACGTGCGCCGCGGGGACCAGCGCCACGACCTCGGCATCCGGCAGGCGGTAGTCGGGTAGCAGCGCGACCAGCTTGCCTGTCGCCAGGCCGGACGCGACGTCCCATTCGGAGCGGATCATGACGCCCTGGCCGGCCAGGCACCATTGATGGATGACGTCGCCGTCATTGCTTTCCAGGGTGGGATGAACGCGGATAGTGTGCGGTTGCGCATTCGCCACGCTATTGCCACGGCTCTCCTTTCTGGTCGCTTTTGAATAAGTGAAGCGCCATAGCGTAACGTCTTCGTCGTTCTCGCGCAGTACCAGGCAAGCATGGGCCGCCAGGTCTTGCGGGCTATCCAGCGCGGGAGCGTGCGCCAGATAGGCTGGCGCGGCACAGAGCAAGCGCCGGTTTGGCGCAATAGGATGGGACACCCATCTGATGTCCGGCAATTCGCCTATGCTGATGACCACGTCGAACGCATCGCGGCCGTGCGTGCTGGCCGGTGGCAGCAGGCTGTCGGAAAGAAAGAGCTGGACCTCGACGTTGGGATGATCTTCGTGGAAGCGGGCCAGCAAGGGTGCCAGATAGCGGCGCCCGAAGCCGAAGGGCGCATGGACCTTGAGTTTGCCGGAGATGACCTGGCTACGTTCCTGCAGGGCATCTTCGATGGCCTGCATGCGGTCCAGCACGTCCGTCGCATGGCGCGTGAGCAAATGGCCTTCATGGGTCAGCTGCAGGCGGCGCGTGGTGCGCAGGGCCAGACGCAGCCCCAGACGGGCTTCCAACTGGTTCAGGCGCTTGGTGATGGCCGGCGGCGTGACGTTCTCCGCGCGGGCCAGTGCCGCCAGGCTGCCGTACTGTGCCAGGGCAAGGATGAAGCGCAGGTCGTCTATATCGAGTTTCATGGGAGCGCGTCTGGGATGGGTCGCGGCGATGCTACGTCGCGGCCGTCCTACGGGTTGGGATTATTAACCTATAGGTTAATGCAAGAATGATATTGAATTAACCTACAGATGGATGCGGCGTCCTACACTGGGTCACCGAACTCCATCCACTTCCCAAATACCTCCCGCCATGCAACTCGCCGACCTCGAAACCCCACAGCTGATACTCGACCGTGACCGCCTGGATCGGAACGTCGAACGCCTGCGTGCCCGCCTGGCGCCCTTCGGCGTGACGCTACGCCCGCACGTCAAGACCAATAAGTCCGCGGACGTGACGCGGCGTCTGGGTGGAACCGATACGCCCATTACCGTGTCGACCCTGAAGGAAGCCGGGTATTTTCTCGATCATGGCTGGCACGACATCCTTTACGCCGTCGGCATTGCCCCCACCAAGCTGCCGCATGTCGAACGCTTGATCCGGCGCGGCGCGCGGTTGACCATCATCCTCGACAACGAAGAAACCGCCGAGGCCGTGGCGGCGTTCGCCAACGCGCGCGGCCTCGACCTGCCGGTGCTGATCGAAATCGATACCGACGGCCACCGTTCAGGCGTGCAACCAGAGGACGCGGTGCTGTTGCGGATCGGCGCGCATCTGCGTGGTGCGCGGGGCCAGGGGGCGTGGCTGGCCGGCGTGCTGACCCATGCGGGCGAGTCTTACAACTGCCGGTCGCGCGACGCCATCGTGGCGTGTGCCGAGCAGGAGCGCGCGGGCGCCGTGCGCGCCGCCGAGCGTTTGCGAGCGGACGGCCACGCCGCGCCGGTAGTCAGTGTCGGTAGCACGCCCACCGCGCATTTCGCCGAATCCCTGGATGGCGTGACCGAGGTGCGCGCTGGTGTCTATGTGTTCTTCGATCTGGTGATGCATGGCATAGGCGTGTGCGCCGTCGAGGACATCGCGCTGTCGGTGTTATGCACGGTGATCGGTCATCAGAGGGAAAAGGGCTGGCTGATCACCGACGCCGGCTGGATGGCCTTGTCGCGCGACCGTGGCACGGCCAAGCAGCCCGTCGATCAGGGCTACGGCCTGGTGTGCGACGAGACCGGCCGGATCATCGCCGATCTGGTGATGACCGACGCCAACCAGGAACACGGCATCTTGCGCAATCGCGATGACGCCGCGAAGACGCCCATGTTGCCGGTGGGCACGCTGCTGCGCATCGTCCCCAACCATGCTTGCGCCACCGCGGCGCAATTCGGTTCGTATACGGTGGTGGCGGGCGGGACGGAGGTGGAAGCGAACTGGCCGCGCTTCAGCGGCTGGCAGTAAGCGCAGGATCGGAAGTCAAGTATCGGGACGCAAGATTCAGGACGCAAGAGTTAGGACGCAGGAGTTAGGACGCAAGAGCTGGGATGCAAAAAATGGAATTGCATCAAACGCATTCCATATGAAGATAAAATGCGTCCCATGCAATTCCCAGACTTGAACCTGCTCTACGCCCTCGATGCGCTTCTGGAAGAGGGTTCAGTGGCCGCCGCCGCGCGCCGCATGAACCTGAGCGCTCCCGCCATGAGCCGCACCCTGTCTCGTATCCGCGCAACGGTCGGCGATCCCATCCTGGTGAAATCGGGACGGGGGCTGACGCCCACGCCGCGTGCGCTGGCCCTGCGCGAAGAGGTGCGCAATGCGGTGGAGCAGTCCCGCCAATTGCTGCGCCCGCAAGCCGACCTCGACTTGTCCACACTGGAACGCAGCTTCAATGTGCGCGCCAACGATATTTATACCGGTGCTTTCGGGCAGGCCTTGATCGAACGGGTGCGGGCCGAAGCGCCCCTCGTGCGAGTGCGTTTTTCGCCGGAAAACGACAGCATGGAACCCGTGTTGCGCGACGGGTCCGTCGATATCTTCATCACCTCGCTGCGGCCGATGGGTCCTGACATGCACGTGCAGACCATGTTCACGACGCGCATCGTCGGTCTCGCCAGGGAAGACCATCCCATTTTTTCGATTGGAATAACTCCCCAATCCGTAACCGCTTTCGACCACATCAGTGTGTCGCGCTTGGGCAAGGCCAGTGGTCCCATCGATACCGAGCTGGCCGCCCTTGGCCTGTCGCGACGGGTTTCGGTGGTGGTACCCAATTCGCTTGCCGGCATATTCATGCTGCGCGGCACCGACCTGATCGTGGCGGTCCCCGATCTGATGGCCGCCGCGGCGCAACGCCAGGGGCTCAAGGTGCGGGCGTTCACCCTGTTTCCGCTGGAACCCTTGGTCGTCGTGCAAAGTTGGCATCCCAGATATCAGAACGACGCGGCGCACCGGTGGATGCGGAAAATCGTGCGCGAAGTCTGCGTGGCGGATGCCGCGGTGCTTGATAGCACTCCACCCTGAGCCTAGCACTTCACCCTGATCCGTGCGTGAACAGCACGCCTGGGCTGCAAACTTATCAATTTTCAAACGGATCCTACCTGCCTAAGATGAGATCTTCTCTCATTTAGGCAGGTTTGCAGTGAACACCCTGACGAGCGCCGGGCTGGCCATGCCTGCTCCGGCGGTTACTCCCGCCTACGGCGGCAGGCGCATCGCCGCCGGTCTCGCCGGCGTCTTGCTGGCAGTGGTCAGCGCGCAGGTCAATGATCATGTCACCGAGATCGCGCTGCCGGATCTGCGCGGCATCTTCGGTGTCAGCCACGATGACGGCATCTGGCTGACCACCCTCTATCACGCTACCCAGGTCATCGCGGCGATGTACGCGCCCTGGTGTTCGGCCACATTCACCTTGCGGCGGCTGACGCTAGGCGCGCTGGCGGCGTTCGCCGTGCTTGGCCTGTGCATGCCGTTCGCGCCCAGCCTCGGCTCACTTTATCTGCTGCGCGGCTTGCAAGGCCTGGCTGGCGGCTGCCTGCCCCCTATGCTGATGACCGTGGCGCTGCGCTTCTTGCCCGCGAGTATCAAGCTTTATGGGCTTGGCGCTTATGCGCTGACCGCCACCTTCGCCCCGAATCTAGGTACGCCGCTGGCGGCGTTCTGGGGTGACTACGTCGGCTGGCGTTGGCTGTTCTGGCAGATCGTGCCCATGGCGCTGCTGGCCGCTGCGCTGGTGGCGTGGGGGCTACCGCAGGATCCGCCCCGCTATGAACGACTGAAGCAATTCAACTGGCGCGGCGTGTTTCTGGGCGTGCCGGGCATGGCCATGCTGGTGATCGCGCTGGAGCATGGCACGCGGCTGGGATGGCTGGACTCACCCTTTATCGCACTGATGTTCACGGCTTCCGCGGTGTTGCTGATCCTGTTCGTCATCAATGAATGGTTCCACCCGTTGCCGTTCTTCAAGATCCAATTCCTGGCGCGCCGCAATCTGGCTTTCGGTTTGGTGACGGTGGGCGGCGTGCTGCTGGTGCTGGTCGCGTGGGGCGCGGTGCCGGCTGCCTATCTGGCCGAAATCCAGGGCTACCGGCCCTTGCAGATGGCGCCGCTGGCGTTGATCGTGGCCGTGCCGCAGCTGATCGCGCTGCCTGCCGTGGCCGCGCTGTGCAACAACCGGCGGGTCGACTGCCGTTGGGTGTTGGCAGCCGGACTGGGCCTGATCGCGCTCAGCTGCATCGGCGCCAGCTTCATGACGCGCGACTGGATACGCGACAACTTCTACGTGCTGCAAATGCTGCAGGTGCTGGGCCAGCCCATGGCGGTGATTCCGCTGTTGATGCTGTCCACGCATGGCATGGCGCCGACGGAAGGGCCATTCGCCTCGGCCTGGTTCAACACGGTCAAGGGTTTCGCCGGGGTATTTGGAGCGGGAGTCACCGAAGGGCTCTATACCTGGCGCGAACACCTGCATTCCCATGTGCTGGTGGACCAGATGGGTAATCGTCCGCAGGCCTGGACGTGGGCACTACGTGAAGTGTCCGCCCGTCTGAACGTCGATGTCCACGCGGCCTTGGCCGTCATGGACGAACGCATCCGCGCCCAGGCATCGATTCTGGCATCGGCCGATGTATTGCGCATCATGGCCGTGATCGCGGTGTTTTTCATCCTGGCGATTCCTTTCGTGCCGACCCGCATCGAGCCGCCCAAGGCTTGAACGCGTGGCGTGAAGTCTTTATCCCAAGGTTTATTTGAAGGTTTACTGGTATGTCCCATCGCAACAAGAAACTGAAAATCGTCCTGACGCTGGGTGCGCCGCTAGTGCTTTGTGGCCTGCTGGGAGCGTATCGCATGGAAGCGCGGGGCGGCCAGACCACCAATGACGCTTATATCGGCGCCGACTACACCGTGCTGGCACCACGCGTCGCCGGACAGGTCAGCGAACTGCTGGTCGATGACAACGCGCAGGTGCACGCCGGCCAATTGCTGGCGCGTATCGATGATCGTGACTACGTGGCAGCGGTCGATGCGGCGCGGGCCGATGTCGCCGTGGCCCAGGCGGCGGTGGCCAGTGCCGCCGCCGCGCTGGCGCAACAGCAATCGGTCATCGCTCAGGCGCAGGCCGCCTTGTCCGCGGCACGCGCGGCCCGCGTGTTTGCGCGCGCGGACTACGAACGCTATGCGGATCTGGCCAAGCACGGCGCGGGCAGCATGCAGAACGCCCAACAAGCCCGCGCGCGCATCGATACCGCGTCGGCCGAGGTCGAACGTCAGGAGGCTGCTTTGCAGGCCGCACGGCAGCAAGTGAATCTGCTGCAGGCGCAGCGCCAGCATGCGGACGCGACGTTGCAGCGTAGCAATGCAGCGCTGGAAAGCGCCCGGCTGAGTCTGTCGTGGACACGCATCGAGGCGCCGGTGGACGGCATGGTCGGCCAGCGTTCGGTGCGTGTAGGCGCTTACGTCACGCCGGGTACGCCGCTGCTGGCGGTGGTGCCGTTGAAGCAGGCCTATGTCGTCGCCAATTTCCAGGAAACCCAATTGGCGGACGTGCGGGCAGGGCAGGCGGCCGACATTCGCGTGGATACGTTTCCCGGCGCCGTGCTGCACGGCACGGTGGAAAGCGTGGCGCCGGCCACCGGTGTCACGTTCGCCGCGCTGGCACCGGACAATGCCACAGGTAATTTCACCAAGGTCGTACAGCGGTTGCCGGTGAAGATACGGTTGGACGCCGGCCAGCCGGGGCTGGAGCGATTACGGGTTGGCATGTCGGTCGAAGCGACGCTGCATACGGCTGAAGAAGGAGGCTCGCAATGAAGCGTCGAACACGCATGCCTGCGGGGGCACGCAATGCAGCGGCGGCCATCCGCGGAATGGCCACCCGTGGGGCGGCCGTCCGCTGGGTGGCCGCGGGCTTGTTGCTGGCGCAGATGGCGGGTTGCGCGGTTGGGCCGGATTTCCAGGCTCCCCCGGCCGCGCTGCCGGCGCAGTGGGACACAAGCAAGACGGCCGTCACGGACGAATCTCCAGATGCCGCGTGGTGGCAGGCGTTCAACGATCCCACGCTGGATGCGTTGCTGAAGCGAGTCGCCGGCGCGAACCTCGAGGTCCAGGTCGCGGCGGCGCGCCTGCTGCAGGCGCGCGCGGCACTGCGGGTGGCGGACGCGAATCGTCTGCCTGACGTGAATGCGGACGCGTCCTACCGCCATGCGCGCGCGAGCGCCAATGGCTTGTCCGATGCATCCAAGCGCGAAGGCAAGGCGGATTACGATCTGTGGCAAGGTGGCTTCGACGCGGCTTGGGAAATGGACTTGTGGGGGCGGGTACGGCGCCAGTCCGAAGCAGCGGGCGCGGCCGCGCAGGCCAGCGCCGAGCTGCAGCGCGACGTTCTGCTGGCGGCCCTGGCGGACACGGCGCAGGACTATATGTCCTTGCGCGGTGTCCAGACCGAGCGGGCGATCGTCGAGCAGAACCTGGATATCGCGCGCCATAGCCAGGCATTGACCCAGTGGCGCTATGACGATGGCGTGGCAACGGGTGTGGACGTCGCTGAAGCCGCGGCGCAAGTCAGCACCATCGAGGCCCGCTTGCCGAACTTGGATAATCGCGCCGACCGCTTGATCAACGCCCTGAGCCAACTGCTGGGCCTGCCGCCCGCGGGCCTGGCGGACCAGTTGCGGGCGGCCGCGCCCATTCCCACGCCACCCTCCGTGGCAAGGGTTGGCCTGCCCGCCGAGTTGGCACGACGCCGCCCGGATATCCGGGCCGCCGAGGCCCGCTTGCACCAGGCGACCGCGAGCATAGGCGTAGCGGTGGCGGATTTTTATCCGCGCATCACCTTGTCTGGTGACTTCGGATTGCAGGCGCTGCAGTTGAACGATCTGGGCGACTGGGGCTCGCGCATCTTCGGCATCGGACCGGTGCTGCATGTGCCGCTGTTCGACGGCGGTCGGCTACGTGGCCAATTGGCCTTGAGCCAGGCGCGGCAGCAGGAGGCCATGATCGACTATCAACGCGTCGTCCTGCGGGCCTGGCATGAAGTGGCGGATGCCTTGGGCGATTACGGCGCTTTGCAGCGCCAGCGCGAAAAGCTTGGCGCGGCGGTGGCACAGAACCAGACCGCGCTGGTGCAGGCGCGCCGGCAGTACGTCGCCGGAGCATCGGATTTTATTAACGTGCTGGCCTTGCAGAAGGACCTGCTGGCCACGCAACAATCCTTGGCGCGCAGCGATACCGGGATGGACCTGGCATTGGTGCGCCTGTTCAAAGCGCTAGGCGGGGGTTGGGAATCGAGTTTCCCCGTCGCCGCTGTAAACGCTGATGGAGATCACTCATGAAAATTCTGGATCACGCTTTCTTTACTGTCCACGATGTGACGCGCTTCCCCGCGGTCATCGTGCGACCCACCGCCATCGAGCCGGGTTATGCGCGGCAATGGGCCGCGGAGATGGAGATGCTGCTGCAATATGGCGAACCGTTCTCGGTGCTTTATCTGGAGACGCCCGCGGAGGAGCCGCATGAAGACTACAAGCAGCGCGGCATCTGGCTGAAGGCGCACCGCGACGCCTTGGCGCGGCTGTGCGCTGCCTTGGTGGTGATCGAGCCGGACGCACAGCGGCGGGAGGCAGCAGCGCAGCGGGGGCGCGGGGCCAGCAAGGCTTTCGGCATCGCGCATCATGCGGTGGGCAGCTTGAGCGAGGGCTTGGCTATAAGTTTCGGCCATGCGGCGCGCCGCCCGCCGCAGGACGATAGGGCGGTGGCATACGGGTGATGCCAATACACGATGCCAATACACGATGCCACTACATGGTGCCACTACATCTTGAGCCCTTCGATTTCCCGCATGGGATGTTCGCAGAGCACGTCGATAAGTCGGCGCGCCCGGGCCGACAAAGGCCATTCTCCCCGCCAGGTCCACCACAGCGTGTCGACCACGGGCGCTCTGCAGTCGACGACATTGATCCTGTCCTGATGCCTGAATACCATGCGTGCATATTGGGGCAGCACGGTGAATCCCAGGCCGCGTGCGACCGGTTCCAGAATCAGCCCAACCTGGTTGGTATAGCCGTTACAGGGCAAGGACCGGATGCCGGGGTTGCCGGGAAAATGGCGGCTCAATAAACGCGTCGCCATCGCCTGTCCGTCCGGATGGTCGATATAACCCAGGGCTTCGAGGTCACTCCAGTCGTCCACCCGGGCCCCGGCCGGCGTCACCATCTCCAGCGGCTCTTCGGTATAGCGCGCGGACGCCAGGCGTGGATCGTCCGGGCGCAGCGTGACCAATCCCAATTCGTATTTGCGGTCCAATACGGCGGTGAGGATTTCCGGATCCGGTGCGAAACGATGGCGGATGATCAGCCCGGGATGGCGCTGTTGCAGATCCAGCAGGCGGGGATATAGCGCCAACCCCACGCTGCCGGGGGTGACCAGCGTGATCAGCCCGGTCGTTTCGTCGGCATCGGTGAGCCGTGCGCGCAGCCGCTGGTCCGCCTGCTCCACTTCCGCGCAGTACGCCAAGAAGGCCGTGCCCGCGGGCGTCAGCTCCAGTTGGCGCGGGCGGCGGATCAACAAAGGGCCCAATTCGTCTTCCAATGCGCGGACATGCTGGCTGACGGCTGCTTGCGTCAGGCCCAGGCGTTCGCTCGCCCGTGTGAAGCTGCCCAGGTCGGCCACCGCCGCGAATGTACGCAGCCATTGCGGATTCAGCATAAGTATCTCTTATCGATTTGATAATGTTCCATTAGTTTACGGCTGGGAAAGAGGCGGGTAGTCTGGGCACCTTTCCAAGTTCCGTTCACGGTGTTCCAAGTTCTGGGCCTGTGACCGCACAGCGCGTCTCGCGGAACTTCCTAATTTTTGATTTACCTGGATCACAATGGCCGCTTTATTCACCCCTTTCTCTCTGAAAGACGTCACGCTCCGCAATCGCATCGCCGTTCCTCCCATGTGCCAGTACAGCGCCGTCGACGGGATGGTCAATGAATGGCACGACGCCCACTATGCCGGCTTGGCGCGCGGCGGCGCGGGCCTGGTCATCGTCGAAGCCACGGCGGTGTCGCCGGAAGGCCGTATCACGCCGGGATGCACCGGTCTGTGGAATGACGCGCAGGCCGAGGGCATGGCGCGCATCGCCGCGCGTATCAAGGCGGCGGGCGCGGTGCCGGGCATCCAGATCGGCCATGCAGGACGCAAGGCCAGCGCCAATCTGCCGTGGGAGGGCGACGATCATATCGCCGATGGCAACCCGCGCGGCTGGCCGACGATTTCGCCGTCGGCCGTGGCGTTCGGCGGTGGCCTGCCCAAGGTGCCGCGGGCGATGACCCTGGACGACATCGACCGCGTGCGCGGCGATTTCGTGGCCGCCGCGCGCCGGGCGCGTGATGCCGGATTCCAGTGGCTGGAACTGCACTTCGCCCATGGTTATCTGGCGCAGAGCTTCTTTTCCGTGCATGCGAACAAGCGCACCGACATGTATGGCGGCAGTGCTGAAAACCGCGGCCGCTTCCTGCTTGAAACGCTGGCCGCCGTGCGCGAGGTGTGGCCGGAAAATCTGCCGCTGACCGCGCGTTTCGGCGTCATCGAATTCGATGGCCGCGATGAGGAAACGCTGGCGGAGTCCATCGAACTGGTGCGCCAGATGCACGCGGGTGGCTTGGACATGCTGAACGCGAGCATCGGCTTTTCGACGATCGAAGGGCGCGCGCCGTGGGGTTCCGGTTTCCTGGCACCAGTGGCCGCGCGTGTGCGCCGCGAAACCGGCATGCCGGTGGCGTCGGGCTGGTGCATGGACGATCCGCGGGTCGCCGAGCGCGCGATTGCGGAAGGCCAGATGGACCTGGTCATGATCGCTCGCGCGCATTTGGCCGATCCTCACTATCCGTATGCCCTGGCGGTGGCGCTGGGCCAGGAGAACCCCGCCTGGGTGCTGCCCGCGCCTTACGCGCATTGGCTGTCGCGCTACAAAGGGCCGGGGAAGGGCGCGGCGCAGTAAACGGGATGGCGGTGTAGCCGCTTGGTTGGCGGGCTGTGTTGCAAGCTTTGTTGCGACCTTTGTTGCGACCTTTGTCGCAAGCTTTGTTGCGGGCCGAACTGCGTGCCGGGGCTCCGCCATGATGGCGCGTGCCGGTGCTCGGCTTTACCCACCACGGTCATGGCGGAAAACCCTCTATTGTTTCTCGCACCATGCGTAACACGCGCGGCAAATCTTCCAGCGGCACCGAGCTCAGTCCCAATCGCAAGGCGTGCGGGGCGTGGCGTGTGGTCGCGTAAGCTTCACCCTTGGATACCGCGATGTCGCGTCGCGTAAGTGCTTCGGCGATGCGATCCATGCGCAATTCCGCCGGCAAAGGTAGCCACACGAATAGCGAGTCTGGGTGTGCAATCAGGTTCATGCCCGCGAATACCTGCCGCGCACAGTACTGGCGTTGCCGGGCATCGCCGCGTTGGCGTTGTTCCAGGCGTGCCAAGGTGCCATCGGCCAGCCAGCGCGTCCCCAATGCGGTCACCAGCGTGGGCAGGCTCCAGTGGCTGGCACGGATGTGGGCTTTCACGCGTCCCGCGGCCTCTCGCGGGACGGACACATAGCCGTAGCGCAAACCGCTGGCCAGGCTTTTCGACAGGCTGGACACATAGGCGGTGCGCTCCGGCGCGCGCACTGCCAGGGGCGCGGGCGCATTCGCGGCCAGGTGCGCGTAGACACCATCCTCGATGATCAGGATGTCGTGCTGGCGCGCCAATGCGACCAGGCGCTGGCGTTGCGCGTCGGGCATGATCCAGCCCAGGGGATTGTGCAGGGTAGGCATGGTGTAGACGGCGCGTATGCGATACCGGCGGCAAAGCGCTTCGAGGGCGTCCAGATCGGGTCCAGTGTTTCCATTGGCCGTCATCGCTCGATGCTGCCCATTGGATCGCTTCGATTCACTGGATTGGTGGGACCCGCTAAGGATTGGGATGGGATGCAGCGTCAGGCCGTGCGCTTGCGCTGCCATCTTGAAGCCGGGATAGGTCAGTGCGTCGACCGCCACGGCGTCACCGGGCGCCAGTAATGCGCGTATCACGCAATCCAGGCCATGCTGCGCGCCGTTCACCAGGAACAGCCTTTCCACGTCGCTGTCGATGCCGCGTTCATTCAACAGGAAGTCACGCAGGACGGCCCGATCATGACGGCGGCCGCCTGGTGGCTGTTGATGCAATAGCGCGGCCAGATCGCCGCCCATGGCAAGTTGGCGCAGCGCATCGCGCAACATGTCGCCCTGGCCGGGCCAGTCTGGATGGTTGAACGAGAGATCCGCGGCACGGACGCTCCTACGCGTTTCGTCGCCGGCGTCCCATTCATGTTGTGGCGGTCGATCACGCACGAACGTGCCCCGCCCGGTTTCGCCGACGGCCAGGCCCATGGCCTTGAGCCGCGCATAGACGCTGGTGGCAGTGGCCACGGCCACGCCATGCCGCGTGGCCAGGTCCCGGTGGGTGGGCAGGCGGGTGCCGGGTGCCAGGCGGCCGATGCGAATGTCGTCGGCCAGCTGGCGGGCGATTGCGTCGGCACCCCCGATATCCCGTTCGATGCCGCACTCGATTACTCGATTGACCATGACGCGTACCTAGGACAATTTTTTGATTGTCATAGTCTACGTCGGTACGCTGGGAGAATCATCCACTGAATCACGTTTGGAGCACGCTCTGTCATGGATACGCCCGCTCTTCTGCCCATCCTGGATTTTCTGCGCCGCCAGATCGACGGAACCTTACCCGCGGGTGCGCAGACCCTGCTGCGCTATCCCACCGCCATTTCCCAATTGCTGGATTTCCGCCTGGTCGACGTGGGACCGGCCATGGCGGTGATCGAGCTGGACGCGGATGCCGCGCGCCATGGCAACCAGCAGGGCACAGTACACGGAGGCATATTGTGCGAACTGGCGGATGCCGCGATCGGCACCGCGCATTCCACCGTAATGCAGGAAGGGGAGTCCTTCACCAGCATCGACCTCAGGGCAACCTTCCTGCGGCCGGTGTGGAAGGAACGCCTGCGCGCCCATGCGCGCGTGGCGCATGGCGGGCGTACCGTCAGCCATTACGTTTGCGACATCCTGCGGGAAGACGGCAAGCCCGTCGCCACCATCGCCAGCGTGGTGATGACGCTGCGCGGCGATGGGGCGAAAGGGCGCTAGCAAGTGCCCATGATCGATGCATGCCGCTGCGGCGACTGGCTCGGGATGCTTACTTGCCGAGCCACTTCGCGCTCAACTGCCCATACTCCCCATTGGCCTGGGCCAGATGCAGCCATTGGTCGACGTAGTGCTTGAAAACTTCGTCGCCGCTAGGCAGCAGATAGGCCATCTCGGCATACTGCAGCGGTTTGTCGGGATTGACCGCGCACAGTTCAGGATGCAGCTTGCTTTGCGCGATCGCTTCGGCCGCTTCGGTGACGAAGATGTCCGCGTTGCCCTTGATGATCTCGTCAAAGATGGTGACGTTCTCGCCATGCAGCGTCAGTTTGGCGTTGGCCAGCTTGGTGCGGGCGAACTTCTCGTTGCTGCCGCCCGGGTTGAAGATAACCCGTACGTCAGGCTTGTTGATATCGGCAATGCTCTGGTACTTCGACACGTTCTCGCAGCGGGTGATGGGCGTCTTGCCGTTGATCATATAGGGCGCGCTGAAATAGGCTTGCTTCTGCCGTTCCAGTGAAACAGATATTCCGCCCACGGCGATGTCGCATTTTCCAGCGACGAAGTCGGGCAGCAGATTGGCCCAGGTCGTCTTGATGAACTGCGGCTTGGCATTGAGGGACGCCGCGAGCGACTGCGCCAGATCGATATCCAGCCCTTCGAATTCACCGGGTGCATGCTGGAAACTGAAAGGCTTGTAGTCGCCTGGCGTGCACACACGTAATGTGGCGCTTTGGGTGACACGCGCCAGCGTGCCGGGCGCGGTTTGCGCTTGCGCGGTGATGGTGGCACCCGCGGCGAAAGTGGCTAGCAGCAATGCGCCGATCTTTTGAATTTTCATGGCCAGTCCGAGATCCAGAATAAAGAAACAGCGAGCTTTTCTCGCCAGGATGAGATTTCCGCGAAATAAATTGTTCTGGGGATGAAATGCAAAGGCGGATATTGTCAGCAATATTTGGTGAATCTGACAATTGCATCCGCGGTCAAATTTCGTGCCGGCCCATATTAATCGAGGGTTTCCGGCCAGGCGAGCTAGGGCTGGCCCGGAGTAAGAAGGTAATTCGCGCAATTACCTGTAGCCTGATGCAGCATTTTTATTTGCTAAATTCGCAAGGTGTAGTTTGTCTGCAAGGTGAGTCTTGGACAGTCTTCTTTCCCAACTATCGAATGCGCTCCCTCAAGCCAAGTCGCTCGATGAATTGGCGCGTCCCATGCTGCAAATGCTGGGAGACGCCACCGGATTGGAATCCACCTTCCTGACTTCAATCGACCTTGAACGTGGCATCCAGCAGACGCGTTATGCGCGCAATGATGGCGCCCTGACCATTCCCGAAGGCATGGCGGTACCTTGGGGGGACACCCTGTGCAAGCGCGCGCTCGACGATGGGCGCATGTACACGGACGATGTGCCCGGCAAGTGGGGGGACTCGGACGCCGCGCGCGCCTTGGGAATCAAGACCTATCTCAGCGCGCCGATACGCACGGAAAACGGTGAGATCCTGGGCACCTTGTGCGCTTGCAGTGCCTCGCGCAAGCCCTTGCGTCCGGGGACGGACGAATTGCTGCAGTTGTTCTCCAACCTCGTTGGAATTTTCATCCAACGGGAACAATTGGTGGAACAGCTACAGGTCGCCAATGAGCGGTTGACGTCCTACGCCTTGACTGACGCCTTGACGGGCTTACCCAACCGGCGTGCGCTCTACGATGAATTGGAGCGACTGCTGTCGCGCGGCCGCCGCGCCAACAGCAGCGTGATGGTAGGGATGCTGGATCTGGATGGCTTCAAGTCCATCAACGATACCTATGGCCACCAGGCCGGCGACATCTTCCTGCAGGAGATTTCCCGTCGCCTGACCGGCGGCATCCGCTCCAGCGACATGGTTGGACGCATGGGCGGGGATGAATTCCTGTTCGTCGGCCCGGGTCCCGAGCTGGACGCCAGCAAGACGGGCGCTGGCCTGGCGGTGGGCGATGCCGCCTCCGCCGCGCAAGCCGTCCTGCTCGTGCAGAATCGCCTGATCGAATCGACCGCGGGCCGGTACCACGTCCTCGCCCATGACATCGACTATGGCGGAGCCAGTGCCGGCGTCGTCGCCATCGATCCCCGGGAGCTGAGCGCGGAAGCCGCCGTGCGGTTGGCCGACCGCCGCATGTACGAGATCAAGCGTGTTCGCAAGGAAGGCGAGGGCGTCAGGTAAGCGGCGGCCAGATTGCCTCTGGCCGTACACTTCCACTACCTGGATCGCTAGATAGTCACAGTTCCCCGGCCGATCTCGATCACGCGCCCGCCGACCTGCACCTGCTGGTCTTGCGTAACGTGCAGATGCAGCGTGCAGGGCCTGCCGACGGCCTCGCCCTGGCTGACGAGATAGCGCGCGGGCAGGGCGCGGCCCTGTTGCAGCAACCAACCTCCCAGATTGGCGCAGGCCGAGCCGGTGCCGGGGTCTTCCACTACCGCGCCGCCCTTGCTGAAGAAGTAGCGCGCCAGGACGCGGCCGGGCTGGTCGCCAACGGACTCCTCTTCGAAGGCAAACACATAGGCCGTCTTGCGGCCAAGGCTGCTGGCCGGCCATGCGTCGAAAAGCGCGCTATCCGGCGCTGCACGGCGTACCGCCGCGGCGCTGCGCACCGGCACCAGCAGTTGATCGGCGCCAGTGTCGATCCAGCGCGGCGCATCGAGAAAATCGCTTTCTTCGAGTCCCAGCATCGAGGCCAGTCGTGCGGGCGGCGTCGGTTCGGCGCGATGCTTGAGCGGCCCGGATTGAGGCGCCGTAAAGGTCCAGACATCGTCTTGCGCCCAGACGGGAACCACGCCGGCAAGGAATTCCAGCTTCAGCGACGGACCGCCACCGCGCAGTTCGCGCACCACCTGCGAAGTGCCCAGGGTAGGGTGGCCAGCGAAGCGCATTTCATAGCCGGGCGTGAAGATGCGCACGCGCGCGTCGGCTTGATCCGAAGGCAGGATGAAGGTGGTTTCCGACAGATTGAATTGCAGCGTCAACGCCGCCATGGTGGCATCGTCCAACCCGCGCGCGTCCTCGAATACGCACAGCTGATTGCCGCCGAATGTTGATTCGGCAAAAACGTTGATAAGACGGAAAGCATAGGTAGCCATGACGTGGGCAGCCAAATGTTGGGAAATGGCATTGTAGGGGCTTAGCGGTGTTCGCCTGTCATGCTAAAACCTTGCATCTACGGGGTTCAGCATATCAGTTGCGGACGGAGCTGGCAGGCCGGCACAGGGCGCCGGAAGCGTGCGCCCAAGCGTGTCCCAAATACCGTAAAAAGCGCGGTAAACGATGAATCATGCGGATTGAAGTTCAAAGGCGATGCCGGTAATAGAATCGCGTTTTGCGGGCTCAACCATGGAGCGATATGCCTACAACGATACTGCCACCTGTCGTTCCACCGCCTCGCCGGCGTCCTACCGATATGATCTACGGCGCGGACGATCGTCTTCCGCGGACCACCCTGGGTTTGCTGGCGATACAGCATCTGGCGACGGCGCTGGCATTGATTGCCTATCTGCTGGCTGCCGCGCGTAGCGCGCAACTGAATATCGCAGATACTCAATCGCTGTTGTCGGTGACGCTGATCGGCATGGCGCTGGCCACTGCCATGCAGGCATGGGGCGGCCGGCTGGGCGCAGGCCGCCTGCTGGTGCACATGCCCAACCCCTTCATGATCACCTTTGCCGCTATCGCCATGCAGCGTCACGGGATGGGCGGCATGGCTACCCTGACCTTCGTCGGTGGCGTGGTTGCCCTCTTGATCAGTCCGCTGATGCAGCGGTTGCGGGCCGTGTTTCCACCTACCGTGGCCGGCGTGGTGGTGTGTTTTGTCGGCATCTCCCTGATCGGGGTGTCGGTGCGGCATGCCGTGGGCCTGGATGCGGACGGCAGCATGGACGGCGTCAGTCTGACCATCGCGGGCGTCACCTTGGGAGCCATCATCCTGTGTTCGGTATGGGGTGCGCGCAGTGTGCGCCTGCTGGCCTTGTTGGTCGGCATAGGCGCGGGGGTGATGACGGCGGCGGTATTCGGCCAGATCCATGGCGGCTTGGCGTTGTCGCAGGCGCCGTGGATGGCTATACCGGCCATTCATCCGCCCGATTTTTCGGTGACGTCGGACCTGTTGATCGCGGTGGCATTGATCTCCGTGCTGTCGCAGCTGGATACCGTCGGCAGCGTCATCATGATGGAGAAGATCGAGGATGCCGAGTGGCGCCGCGCGGACATGCGCAGTATCGGGCGCGGTGTCCAGGCCAACGGCCTGGGAGATATGTTGGCAAGCTTGCTGGGTGGATATCCCACGGCGATCTCGTCGGCCAACATCGCGCTGTGCCATGCCACGCGGTCGACCGCGCGCCGCATAGGATTGTTGACGGCGGTATTCATGGCGGCCATCGCGTTCCTGCCGCAAGTGACCTTGGCACTGACCTTGATTCCCACTGCCGTGCTGGGCGCGGTGGAGTTGTATGCGGCGGCTTTCCTTATCGTGTCGGGTATCGAGCTGATCGCCTCGCGGGCGGTGGACAGCCGGGGAATCTTCACGGTGGGTCTGTCCATGTGCGCGGGGCTGGCCGTCATGTTCATTCCTTCCATGCCCAAGCACGCGCCGGATTCCATGCAATTGCTGGTGGGCAGCGGCTTCATCGTCGCCGGCATCACGGCCATCGCATTGAATTTGTTTTTCCGCTTGGGTACGGCGCGGCAGGTGCAACGTCCCATCGAACCGGGGGGCAGCCCTGTCGGTGAACAGGTGATCGCCTTCGTCGAGCGCCAGGGCGGTGCCTGGGGTGCGCGGCGCGATGTCGTGCAACGCGCCGCCATGGCCGCGCTTGAAGCGGTGGATGTCTTGCAGCAAGACGAGCGGCGGCACATACGCGGGGTGCGCGGGATGTTCGACGAATTCAATTTCGATATCGAACTGCTATACGAGGGCCCGGCGCTGGTGCTACCCAGCAAGCAGGGCGGCGCCACGCCCAAGCTGTCCGTTGACGATCTCGATGACAAGGGTTTCGATGCGGCCATCGAAGAGGCGGTGGCGCGGGTATCCAGCACCTTGGTGCGGCATTGGGCGGATCGCGTGGTCAATGGCATGCGGGGCAAGGAAGGGCACTTGCTGCTGCATTTCGATCATTGAAGCGCTTGCACCTTCCTGGATACACGCGTTCAGGATGTGGTCAGCAATGCGCGTCCACATGTAAAAGTGCCGTCGCACTCGTTTCCGCGAGTCCTCCCGTGTTGAACTTCCCCTTTCAGGCCCTATCTTATGAAGGGTTATGGGAGGTCTCACTATGTACGCCGCACACGCGAAATCATTTGCCGGATCGCTATTGCTCGCCACCTGCATGCTGTTCAGCGGCAGTGTCCTGGCTGCTGATGCGACGCCGGATCAGGTCTATCAGGCCGCGCAGGCTGGAAATTATCGCCAAGCCCAGGAGATGATGGATCAGATCCTGCGCGATCATCCGAATAGCGCCAAGGCGCATTTCGTGCAGGCCGAGTTGCTAGGCAAGCAGGGCAAGTTGCAGCAGGCGCAGGTGGAGCTGAACAATGCGCTGCGTCTGGACCCCAGCCAACGCTTCGCCAAACCTGGCGCAGTGGATGAACTGCGCACGCGCATCTCGGCCGCGTCGAGCGGCGTGTCGCATGCCGGTGGTACGTTCGGCGGGATTCCTTGGGGCATGGTGCTGGGCATCGCGGCGGTGGTGATCATTGCGTCGCTGGTGCTGCAAGCGCGCCGCCGTGCCGCGTATGCCGCTGCGGGTCGCGGTCCTGATGGCTACGGCGGTGGCATGCGCGGTGCAACGCCTTACGGCGGCCAGCCTCCCATGGGGCCGACCCAATATGGTGGGCAAGGGGGCTACGGATATCCTGGCGCCGCAGGACCTGGGCAGGCCGGTAGTGGCTTGGGGTCGGGCATCATGGGCGGCCTGGCGACCGGCGCGGCGGTTGGCGCAGGTGTAGTCGCGGGTGAGGCCTTGATGAATCGCGTGTTGCACGGTGGCTCGTCAGGTACCGCGGTCGACACCGGTGGGGCGCGCGATACTGGTTCGGCTTCGAATGCCGCGGACTCCAGCTATGACATGGGCGGCAAGGACTTTGGCCTGCGCGATGCCAATTCCTGGGACGACGAAGATCCGACCCGCAAGTTGAAGGGCAATGACGACGACGGTAATGGCCAGACCTGGAATATCGACTACCCCTGGAACAACAGCAGCGATTCGTCCGGCGATAGTGGTGGTGGCGATTCCTGGGACAGCGGTGGCGGTTCTGATGATGACTGGACCTGAGCGAACTGCAGATCGTCGTTAAGCTGTTCCGAGTTCACTTACTTTATTGCGGCTGATCGGCTGATCGCCGCGTCCCGCTTGTTGCTCGTCGCGCCAGGCGATCGGCCGCCTGCCGGGTTCCGTTTGAGTCATAAGGAAGTGGGCGCATAATCCTGCTCACGCCAAGCAATGTGTCTTTGAGTGCTACTCCTGCTTTTCGGGGTGGCCGGAAGGCACCGGGTGCTCACCCTCGGAGTCGGAGAACAGCCTATGTCGCCTGCCAGTGTCCATCAACGTCCTTTTCCCTTGATGCCAGGCCAAGCTCTCGCTGGTTTCGTGTTGGCTTTGTCTGCGCTGTCCGCACATGCCAGCGACGAGCGGGAATGCAGGGCGGCCGGTGGCAAGCTGCTGGTTGGCGAGGTGGTTTCGCCGCCAAAATTCAAACATGGCATGTACAGGAAGGGCGTCGAGCTGTCGCATACGCATCTGACGCTGAGGGACCAGGCGGGAGAGAAGTACGACGTGGCGATCGACAACGTCTTTGCGTCGGGATACCGGCCAAACTCAAAGGCCGTGCCGGCGCCCTTGGATACGATTGCGGTGGGCGACAAGCTTGAAGTCTGCGGCATCCCATTTGATGGCGGAATCCATTGGGTACACAACAACTGCGGCGATACCCCGACGAAGTCGGATCCCAATGGTTGGATCAAAGTGGTCCGGCCAGATGGCAGCACTGGCCCAAATCTTGAGGAGAGCCAGACCTATTGCAGGTTGTGGCCCCACCGATAAGTACAGCGCGGGGGGCTTACGAAAGATTGCGCCTTTTTCTCATCTCGTTGATCGGCGAGCCGCGGTATATAGAGAACAAGCGGGCTGAACCTGCGTTTGGAGATTCACATGAAGCGTGTGACGGGCATCGGAGGTATCTTTTTCCAAGCAAAAGACCCAGTGGCCCTGCGCGCCTGGTACAAGCGGCATCTGGGCATAGACGTGCAGGAGTGGGGCGGGACGGCGTTCGAGTGGACGGATGGAGCAGGCAATCCGGTGCGGGGCACCACCATCTGGTCGATAGCCGCTGCCGAAAGCGACACCTTTGCGCGGGGCAAATCTCCCTTCATGGTGAACTACCGAGTCGCGGAGCTTGCGCCGCTGCTGCAAGTACTGAAGGAAGAGGGTTGCCAGGTGCTAGATAAAGCCGAAGACTCCGAGTTCGGCAAGTTCGGCTGGGTCATCGATCCGGAAGGGAACAAGGTAGAACTGTGGGAACCGCCGTCTGGAGCTTAGTTACTTGATGGGGAGGCGACCTAACAACGGTTTTACCATTGGCCTTCCAATCCCTCAGAAATCCAGATCCGGAAATGATGATGGATGACGAACGCGCGAGCTATGAACGGCGACTGTGTCATTTGGTGGAGACCTCTGATGCATTGATGACCACGTTGCGGACAGTGCGGTCGCTTGGCTTGGCTTCATGGTGCGTTGGCGCCGGCATCATCCGCTCGCTCGTGTGGGACGCCTTGCATGGCTATAAGGAACCGTCCAGAGTCGATGATGTGGACGTCGCGTATTTCGATGCCAGCGCGGCCGCAGGGCAGGATGAAGCGCTTCGAGAGATGTTGTCCTCCCTGGCTCCCAATGTGGCCTGGGATGTGACGAACCAAGCGAATGTGCATGAGTGGCTCGTTGACGCATCAGGGCAGTCAGTCCGGCCGCTTGATTCACTACAGGACGGCGTCGCAACCTGGCCTGAATACGCCACCTGCGTCGGTGTTTATCTGACCGACGATGACTCTGTGAAAGTCATCGCGCCGCACGGCTTGGATGATCTTTTCCAGCTGCGCGTTCGGCACAATCCTCGCCGAGCCAGCGCAGCGACGTTTAACGAGCGGATGAGATCCAAGCGGTTCGACTTACGATGGCCACGTCTTTCAATCTGCACAACAGCAGATTAGATGGCCCTCTCCTTCAGGAAAGGAGAGGGTGAACGCATCACCGTTCGAATAGCCTGATCGGGATTGGCGAGGGGGCTTGGATGGGACTCGTGAGGCCCTCGTACTGAAATCCCCGCGCGCGCCTTAGCGCCTCATCGCCCACGCTGCCGCCGTGCCACATGCGGCTTCACCTCCATCACGCATCCAGGACGCAGCGCGAGAGACCCCGCATCGCGGTGATGGCGCGATCTGTGGATTCCCCCATCTGGGCGTGCACGATGGCGCCATCGATAGCGACCGTCAGAGGGCCACCCAGGGTGTGGCCAGGGCATTCGAAGATTTCGTCCAGACATCTCGCGACGTCGTTCTTGTGGTCGCGCACAATCTTCAGTATCTCGGGATGGGTGGAGCCGAACTCGGCTGCGGCATTCAAGAAGGCGCAGCCACGGAATTCCGCGCTGTCGAACCAGTCGCGCAGCGTGAACGACAGGGCGTCGATCCGCGAGACGCCGGCGGCCAGATTGGACGCGAGACTATCTCGAAACCACTGGATCCAGCGTTCGTGGCGAAACTCAAGATAGGCCATCACCAGCAATTCCTTGCTGGGATAGTGCCGATAAAACGTCACCTTGGTGACGGCGGCGGCTTCGATGATCTTGTCGACTCCGGTGGCGCGAATACCCTGGCCGTAAAACAGGGTATGGGCCGCATGCAATATGCGTTCGCGAGGCGAGAGCGTGTCGACGGGGGGAGTGATGCGTGGCATGGCACATTGTAGACAGATCGGTCCACCACTAGCAAACAATTGTAGACAGGTCGTTCCACTTACGCTAATCTGCGTATGTAGACAGATCGTTCTACGTCCTTTGCCCAGGAGCAATCATGGAAACTCGCCCCCCGCTGCCGCCGTTCACCAGGGAAACCGCCATTCAAAAGGTGCGGCTCGCCGAAGATGGTTGGAATACTCGCGATGCCGCGAAAGTCGCGCTGGCCTATACGCTGGATACCAAGTGGCGCAATCGCGCCGAGTTTGCCAACAACCGGGCAGAAGCCCAGGCCTTCCTGGATCGGAAGTGGAAGAAGGAACTCGATTACAGGCTCATCAAGGAACTCTGGGTGCACGATGGTGCCCGGATTGCCGTGCGTTACGCCTACGAGTGGCACGACGATGCGGGCAACTGGTTCCGCTCATATGGCAACGAAAACTGGGAGTTCATGCCTGATGGACTGATGCACCGCCGCTACGCCTGCATCAACGACATGCCGATCAAGGAATCGGAGCGAAAGTTTCACTGGCCCCTCGGCCGCCGGCCCGACGATCATCCTGGCTTGTCCGAACTCGGACTCTGAACTGGCGTAAGAATGGTGATCCGGGAGTCCAGCCCGCATGGGCTTGGCCTCTGCTCACTATTTCGCCTTACCGGCACTAGTGTTCCGCAAGCTGAAAAGCGTTCGTCCAGTTCAACTGTTCAGTGCCGGCGGTTCGGTCTTCGGCTCATCGTGGAAGGCCTTGGAATAGGCCGTATCCACGGATCAAAGAATTCTCTCAAAATCAAAAAGCCTTGTCCTGAGCCTTTGCCTTCTGATTTTTCTGTTCCTTTTGGTCGGCCTCTATTTCATTCGTCAGTTTCTTTTGGCCGGCAATATCTGTGTAGGTCAGATACGTTGTTGTGTCAGGCCAGCCGCGGCGAACCTCTAATGTCATGCTTTGATCGAATTTCCAGACCGCGCGGACCGGCCCCAAACCATAGTTACCTGTCTGCGTTGATGGGCGGCCATATTTAGTCGCAACAAATTTGATCACTCGCTCAACCTGTCCGGCGTCAACATTGCTGGGAAACGTGTACTCGGCGAAAGCGAATTTTCTATCCGCATGTGCATAGCCGATATACAGGTCTGTCGCACCCTCCAGGACAGACGAAGCATCGTACCGATCTGCCCAATATCTGTCATCTTCACGCAAAGCTTCAACATTGTTCTTTTTGAGCGCTTCCCGCAGTTGTGCCTGGTCAGCTCCCTTAAGTGAGACGCCAAAAAGTTGCAGTGCCTTTTTTGCGCCATCCGCGTAAGAGGGCGAGGAGATCATCGTGGCTAGAAGGAGGGCCGAGACTACAATTGCGCGCATCTATTTTCCTAAATGATTTTTATATTGAAGCGGTTGCGTGCGCTTGCGCACGAAGAGGGGATATGTGTGGGATTCAGGTGTTATTGAGCTGCACGTCAGACACGCTCTTCCGTCGGACATGTGAAACTGTCCGCGGGTAGCATCGATTTTGTACTTTCGGCCCAAGCGCGCATCGCATCCGCACGTCCTCGAGTGCGTGTCGTCTGTGAGTACACGAGTTCGGGAGCGTCAGAATTCACGGCTGCCAAGCAGGCTCGGGACTTCGTATAGGCCTGTACTTCGCCTACGGTCATGACGCGGCCGGCAGCGCCGGCGAGCATGGCTTTCGTGACTTCCAGCGCATAAGCTTCTCCGCGGACTCGGGCTGCGCCTTCAGGAAGCTTGTCGCGTAAAGTCTTGTCCAATTCGTCGCGCACACCATTCTGGTTCGCGTCCGGTCCCAACAAATCTTGCTGCTCGATCGCAAGGGAGCCCAGCAGAGGGTGAACCACCACTGCTGGCCGAACCCCAACTACATAATCATTCCCCGTTGCTGTACATCCGCCCAGGGCGATCGTCACTGCTGCCGCAAAGACTCCGAGTTTCAACGTCATGAGAAAGTATCTTCGGAAAACTATTTAGAGCGAGGCCGCTGCCGGTAGTGCGGCGCCCTTGGCGTCATATCTGGGGCTGAAGCTAAAGCCATACTCGCGCACGCTTTCTGGGTAGTAAGTGTTGGTCTCACCAAATCCAGAGAAGGCACCGATTCTCGGGAGAGTGCTCACGCATTCCTTGAAGTTGGGATCAGCGGCCCGGCAAAGTATGCGCAACACGATGTTGCCCTCTCCGGTAGCAACAAAGCCCTTCACGACGTTGTAGGTTCCCGTTTGGCGAAGCTCCACGAAATCGCCTCGTTTTAGTGGCGGCAGATGATCAGGGATAATGCCTGCAGTCACCCAACCTTTGCCGCCCGCCCGGACCCAGGCACCGTACTCGGGATGGCGCATCTGAAGATGCGCGATACGCATGGAGTATTCCGGCTCACCCTTGATCACCCCCACGGGATAGAGGATATTGCGGGCTCCGAATGGATAATCCCCTGCCCAGACTTCATCGTTGATGACTTGAGCGGCAACATTCACTTGCCTCATGTTGGACGCAAGCTCCGTCTGTCCACCATTGAGCACAAAGTTCATCGCGTGCACGGCTGGTGTTTGACACCCTGAAAGCACTAAACACGCTGTGGTGCAAGAAAGGGTTTTTAGGACGGTGCAGAACAACCGCTGCCGTTGTTGCATTTGCAATGATCTCAGGGGATAAAGGACGAAAAAGACGACTGCGCCTGAACTGTTCGAGGTAAAGAGGTTATAATAAATTACAGAAAAATACAATATATTATGTTGTGTTAGGGGAATGCTTACTGGCGGATCTACCTTCTGGCGGTATCACAGAGAAAGAGATAAAACATGTTTTCCTCGGTGCGCTTTTGTTCACTGTTCGTTTCGGCGCATTCCGCACGATTTGCATTTTTACCTTTCACCTCGATCGCGAGGGTCTAATTGGTCTGTCCAGTTATCAAAACTCGGGGCGTTGAACGGAGAATACGAAAACGCCCGGGTAAACCCCTGCTTGTAAGATAAGTTGATAGGCAGATAAGCTTGGCGCCAGATACTCATTCGTGGCGCTGATTTGCTTGTGCGCGCCACGCATGGACGTCTCCAATAATTCCTAAATACGAGACAACACCATGGCGAATTCCAAGGAGGGGGCCGGCATGTCCGCTGGCCGGGTGGTGATGTGCACAGGCGCGGCGCAAGGAATAGGACGCGCCATGCTGAATGCCTTCGCGGTCCAAGGCGCGCGGCTGGCTTTGCTGGATATCGACGCCGCTGGACTGGCGACGGCGCAGAAAGAATTGCAGCGCGACTATCCCCATATTGAAACCTTCTGCGTGACGGCATCAGTCGCTGACGATGTTCAAGTCGCCCAGGCATTCGACGCCGTGCGTGCCCACTACGGCCGGCTCGATGTGCTGCTGAATAACGCCGGTATTTCCATGAATCGGCCGTCGCTGGAATTGTCGCCGGCTGACTGGCGGCGCGCTATCGATATCGATCTATCCGGGGTGTTCTATTGCTGCCAGCAGGCCGGGCGCCTGATGCAGGCGTCCGGCGGCGGCGTGATCATCAATACGGCATCGATGTATGGCGTGGTGGCGGCCCCTGAACGCGCCGCCTACTGCGCTGCCAAGGCAGGCGTCGTGGCATTGAGCAAATCGCTCGCCGTCGAGTGGGCCGAATCAGGCATACGCGTCAATGCCTTGTGCCCCGGCTACATCCGCACCGCCCTGGTGGACTCCCTGATCGAACGCGGCGCGTTGGACGCGCAGCGGATCAGCGCACGGACGCCGATGGGGCGCCTGGGTACGCCGGAAGACGTGGTCGCTGTTGCGTGCTTCCTGGCGTCGGACGCGGCGGCTTTCGTGACGGGCCACGCCATGCTGGCCGACGGCGGTTGGACCGCCAATGGATATATGTAGGAATCACCATGCCTGAACTTGAACATCTGACGCCGCAATCTCCCTGGACCGCGCTGACCACGACGGATCAAGACTGGGAGGCCGCGGACCCGGCGTTGCTGGGAACATTGCTGGCCCACTGCCATCTGATTCGAGGATTCGAAGAGGCGGTGCTGGATTTGGCTGCCCAAGGCCTGGTTCACGGGCCGGCACATTCGAGCATAGGCCAGGAGGGCGGCGCGGCCGGTTCCATCGTGACCCTGCGAGCGCAGGATGGCGTGAACGGCTCGCATCGTGGCCATCATCAATTCCTGGCGAAATCACTGGCGTATCTGTGCCCGCAGGGGATAGACCCGCGCGCTGAATTGACGCCCGCAGTCCAAGGTTTGCTACAACGGACCTTGGCGGAAATCCTGGGTCTGTCCCAAGGTTTCTGCAATGGCCGTGGCGGCTCCATGCACCTGCGCTGGACGGAGGCGGGCGCCCTGGGCACCAATGCCATCGTCGGCGGTGGCGTGCCGATGGCCGCGGGGCAGGCCTGGGCGCATCGCCACGCCGGCACCGACGCGGTGATGGTCAGCTACTTCGGCGACGGCGCCGTGAATATCGGGTCCGTGCTGGAGACGATGAACCTGGCCGCCGCCTGGAAGCTGCCGCTCTGCTTCTTCATCGAAAACAATCGCTACGCGGTATCGACCCACGTCGACGAAAGCACCGCTGAACCGCGCTTGTCCGCGCGCGGTCTGGGTTTCAATATTCCCAGCTGGCAGGTCGATGGGATGGATCCTTTGGCGGTGCATCTGGCGATGCAAGCCGCGCTGGCCCATATGCGGGCGGGCAACGGGCCGACCGTGATCGAGGCCGACGTATATCGCTTCTTCCATCAGAACGGCCCTTATGCCGGTAGCGCCTTCGGCTATCGCAGCAAGGAAGAAGAACAGTCCTGGCGCGCGCGCGATCCCTTAACCCTGCTGGCAACGCGCATGCAGGCGCGCGGCCTGATCGACGAGGCGGGCGTGCAGGCATTGCGTGAACGCGTGCAGCAGGCGATGCGCCACGCGGTGGCGGAACTGACGGAGGCCGACCCCCAAGCCGGGGAGGGCAAGCGGCGCATCCGTCCCTCGCTGTGGCCGTCGACGGATTTTCGCGATGTCGGCATGCTGGGCGATCTGTCGGAGATGCAGGGCTTGCGCTACGCGGACCAGGACAGCGGAACAGTGCCGCAGGCCGAGCGCGCGTTTATTGACGTGGTCGCCGATGTGATGGACAGGCGTATGTCGAGCGATCCCGGCGTAGTGGTGATGGGGGAGGACGTTCATCGGCTGAAAGGCGGCACCAACGGCGCTACGCGCGGGCTCAGCAAGAGCTACCCGGATCGCTGCCTGGGAACACCGATCAGCGAGAACGCGTTCGTGGGCCTGGCTGGCGGCATGGCCCTGGACGGCCGCTATCGTCCCGTGGTGGAGTTCATGTATCCGGACTTCATGTGGGTGGCCGCGGATCAGGTGTTCAACCAGATCGGCAAGGTACGCCATATGTTCGGCGGCCGCGACGATGTCCCGCTGGTGCTGCGCACCAAGGTGGCAATGGGCACGGGATATGGATCCCAGCATTCGATGGACCCGGCGGGGATTTTCGCGACTTGCCCAGGATGGCGCATCGTGGCGCCGTCGAACCCTTATGACTATGTGGGACTGATGAACTCGGCCTTGCAGTGCCGCGATCCCGTTTTGGTGATCGAGCACGTCGATCTATACAACAGCAAAGGGCTGGGACCGGTCGACGATTACGACTACCACCTGCCCGTAGGCAAGGCGGCGTTGCGACGTAGCGGCCCCGACGTGACGGTGGTCACCTATCTGTCGATGGTCGGGCACGCGGCCGAGGCGATGGATCGCTGCGGTGTGCAGGGCGATCTGGTCGATTTGCGCTGGCTGGATCGCGCCAGCCTGGATTGGGACACGCTGGGCGCCAGCATACGCAAGACAAATAATGTGTTGATCGTGGAGCAAGGCGCGCGGGGGACATCCTACGGCGGCTGGCTGGCCGATGAAATACAGCGGCGCTACTTCGATTGGCTGGATCAGCCGGTGCAACGGGTGACGGGGGGACTGGCGGCGCCTAGTATCTCCAAGGTGCTGGAACGGGCCGCCGCGGCACGTACCGACGAGGTCGAGGCCGCGCTGCGCGAAGTCATGGCCAACCAGGGAGCCGCGTGATGCCTACTTTGATACGCATGCCGGAGATCTCGGCGAATGCCGCCGCGGCGCAGTTGGTGGAGTGGCTGGTGGAAGAGGGCGCCACGGTGGCCGCTGACGATGTGGTGGCCAGCATCGAGACGGACAAGGCGGTGGTGGATTTGAACGCAGGCGCGGCAGGGACGCTTGTACGCCGCCTGGCAAAGGCGGGCGATCAGGTCGCTGTAGGCGCTGCCGTGGCAGTGGTGCTGGAACAGGGGGAATCGGCGGATGCGGTCGATGCCTTGTTGGCGCAGGATGGTAAGAAACCGGTGGCGGTGGGCGGCGCGGATTTTACGGCAGCGGTACCGGTCGTAGCCACCGCGCCAAGTCCTGCACCTCAAGCACCGGCGATTCATTTTCCGGAACGTTCATTCGCCAGCCCATTGGCGCGCAAACTGGCGCGGCAGGCGGGCATTGCACTTGAGGATCTGCAGGGCAGCGGGCCGCAGGGCAGAGTCGTCAGGCGGGACATAGAGCGAGCCCAGGCCGCTCGCGAGGCCGCGCTCAACCCTGCTTTCAACCCAGCGACCAACTCAGCGACCAACTCAGCGACCAAAGCCGCGATCACCGCGGTCAACCACGGGATCGCCACCGCGTTCGAGACCATCCCCCATACCCCCATGCGCGCCACCATCGCGCGGCGGTTGACGGAGAGCAAGCAGCACATCCCCCATTTCTACCTGCGCGGTAAATGCCGGATGGAAGCGCTCTACGCCTTGCGCGCGCAACTGAATCACGCGGGACAGCAACATGAGGATTCAGGACAGGCACGCCCGTCCGGTGAGACCCGCCATAGGCATCACGCCGCCGAGCGACACGGTGCCCGCAGGTTTTCCGTGAATGATTTCATCATCAAGGCCGCCGCATGCACCTTGCGGGATCTGCCCGATACCAATGTGATCTGGACCGATAGCGCCATGCAGCGCTATCGCCACGTCGATATTGCTGTGGCCGTGGCCATACCGGGAGGCTTGATCACCCCGGTGCTGCACGCGGTAGAGACCTTGCCTCTGTCGCAACTGAGCGCCACGATGGCCGAGCTGGCATCACGGGCCCGTGAATCCCGTTTGCTGCCGTACGAATATCAAGGTGGTACTTTCTCCATCAGCAACCTGGGCATGTATGGCGTGTCGGAATTCACCGCCATCATCAACCCGCCGCAATCGGCGATTCTGGCCGTAGGCGCCAGCAACCGTGTTCCAGTGGTGGAGCCGGATGGAAGTCTGGGTACCGGTGTAGTGATGGAGTACACCCTGTCGGTCGATCACCGCGCCATCGATGGTGCGTTGGCGGCCAAATGGATGGCACGTTTCCAACAGTACATGGAGCATCCGGCGACCATGTTGGTATGAAATGCCTGGGAAAAATTCATCATGGCAAAGCATGACTTCACAGACCGCGTCCTGGTGCTGACCGGTGCGACGGGCGGCATCGGCAGGGCCGTGGCGGCCCTGTTCCATGACGCCGGCGCGCGCCTGTATCTGATCGACCGTGACGCGGACGCACTGGCCGCGCTGGCGCGTGAACTGGGCGCGGATCCGCAACATGCATCCGCTGAAAAGAGTGATCAGCTCCTGTCCCAAGGGTTGGGATCGACGCGCGTGCTGACGCATGCGATGGACGTTGCCTCACCCACCGGCGCCGAAACCGCCGCGAGCCGCATCGCCGCTGCGTGGGGCGGGGTGGATTTCCTGGTACCGGCCGCGGGCATCTATCCAATCGCCCCGATAGCCGAGATGAGCGACGAGCAATGGCGCCAGACGCTGGCCATCAACCTGGATGGCGTGTTTTACCTGACCCAGCGGCTGGTTCCGCTGCTGCGTCCTGGCAGCGCCATCGTGAATCTCAGTTCGATGGCGGCCCATCGCGGGGCGGTGCATAACGCGCACTACAGTGCCTCCAAGGGCGCCTTGCTGAGTTTCACCCGCAGCATCGCCCGCGAGCTGGGGCCGAACACGCGGGTCAACGCCGTGTCTCCAGGTATCATCGAGACTCCCATGGTGGCCGACTTGTTGAAGACGCGGGCGGATGAATCGGTGGCGCAGTCCATGCTCAAGCGCCTCGGACAGGCCAGTGAGGTCGCGGCAGCCATTGCGTTCCTATGTAGCGACGATGCCAGCTTCATTACGGCGCAGGTACTGCATGTGAATGGCGGGCTGTATGTCCCGGGGTAGCATGTCGGGAACCGATGCAATCGGAACCAGGATATACGTACATCGATGATCGACGCCGCGAAGAAATCCTCTACGTTTGCCGCACTGCGTGGCGAACCGCCTATTGCCCGCGCCGCTACATTGCCGGCGGAGGTGGCCGAGCGCCTGCGCCTTGCCATCGGCCGCCGCGACATCGTCGATGAGGACAACAAGCTGCCATCGGAAGCAGAATTGGCGCAGGCGTATGGCGTCAGCCGCCCGGTCATCCGCGAAGCGATGTCCCTGCTCAAGGCGGACGGCCTGGTCATCGCCCATCAGGGACGCGGCCAGTTCGTCAACCCAGCCGGCAGCAATGTCTTCCGGTTGGAGCCGAGCGTCGAAAGCAGCGGGGATTTGCGCGAGTTGTTCGAGTTCCTGCTGTCCGTCGAAGTGCCTGCCACGCGTCTGGCGGCCGAACGCCGCGATCCGCAAGGTCTGCTCGCCATACAGCAGGCCTATGCCCGGCTGTATGACGTAACGAACAAAGGCGTGGATGCGGCCATCGATGCGGGCAATGACGCAGCCGACGGCACCCCCGGCATCGCTGCCGCACCCAAACGCGGCAACGAAGCCCCCGACGGCGCTGACGAGGACGGCGAATTCCACCGCGCCATCGTCGCCGCCAGCGGTAACCGTTATTTCATCGCGTTCGCGGATTTTCTCGATGCACGCGTACGGCGCATGATCCGGCTGGCCCGCAAGAACACCCGCACGCGTTCCGCCGAATGGGTCTGGCAGGTGCAGCAGGAGCACGAAGCCATCCTGCGCGCCATCGAGGCCGGCGACCCCGACGCGGCCAGCCACGCCGCCGCCACCCACTTGAACAACGCGGCGGCAAGATTGGCCCTGTATCAGCAGGACCAGGGCTAAGGGCGATTCGACCCCTGCGGCTCACCGCTCAGGTCATCAACCACCCACCCGCCACATCCACCACCTGCCCGGTGATGAAGCGTGCTTGATCAGATGCCAGGAACAAGCAGGCATCGGCCACTTCCTCCGGTGTCCCAAGCCGTCGCAAGGCAGTGATTTCCGCCACGGCGTCATTGATTTCACGCGGCACGCTCTTGAGCAGCGGTGTGGCGATGCGCCCCGGCGCCAGGCCGTTGACGGTGATGTTGTATTCGCCTAGTTCACCCGCCCAATGGCGCGTCAGTCCGATCAAGGCCGCCTTGGTCGCGGCGTAGTGCCCGGCGACAATGTCGCAATAGGCCTTGCCCGCCACCGAAGACATATTGATGATCCGGCCTTGGCGCCGCTGCACCATATGCGGCGTGGTCAGATGCGCCATGTAGTACACGCTGTTCAGGTTGACCGCCATCACGGTCTCCCATTCCTTGGGCGGCATTTCCCAGACCTTGAGTGCGCGACCGTTGGTCTTGGGGGAGATGCCGACGTTATTGACCAGGATGTCGGCCCCACCCAGCGCCGCGCCCAGCTTGTCGCATGCGGCCTGGCATGCGGAGAAATCCTGCACATCCGCGTTGGCGTACAGGACCCGATGACCCGCGGCCGTTAGTTCCTCTTGCAGCCGCGCGCCCCCCTCGGGGTCGCGGTCGATCAGGCCGACGGCGGCGCCTTCGGCAGCCAGCGCGCGCACGATGGCGGAACCGATACCACCGATCGCGCCCGTGACATAGGCAGTCTGCCCGGCGAAGCGCATGCCCGCCGTGCCCGCCACCGCGACGCCTGTCGCAGCGCTCACCGCAGCGCTCACCGCAGCGCTCACTGCGGCGCCAACCTGGGTGCCACCCGAACCGCCGCCGCCGGCCCCGCTCATTCCTGCACCTTGAAAGCGATCTTGCCGATGTGCTGGCTGCTTTCCATCAGCGCATGCGCTTGCGCGGCTTCAGCCAGTGGGAAGACCTTATGGATCACCGGCAGGCACTTGCCCTGTTCCATCAGCGGCACCACCTTCTGCGCCAAGGCCTGCGCGATCAGTCCCTTGTCTTCATCGCTGCGCGGCCGCAAGGTCGATCCGGTGAAGTTCAAGCGCTTGACCATGATGGGCGTGGCATCGATCTGCGCCTTGCTGCCTTCCAGGAAGGCGATCTGCACCAGGCGTCCATTCACGGCCAGCGACCGGATATTACGGTTGATATATTCGCCGCCCACCATATCCAGGATCACATCCACGCCTTGCTTGCCGGTATCGGCCTTTACGACGCTTTCGAAATCCTGATTCTTGTAGATGATCACATGGTCGGCGCCCGCCTTGCGGCAAGCTTCCGCTTTCTCTTCGTTCCCCACCGTGGTCCAGACCTCGGCGCCAAACGCATGCGCCAGCTGGATGGCCGTCAGCCCGATCCCGCTGGAGCCACCGTGCACCAGGAATTTCTCGCCCTTGGCCAGCCGGGCGCGATCGAACACATTGGTCCAGACCGTGAAGTAATTTTCAGGCACGCAGGCCGCGGCCAACAGGTCCATGCCCTTGGGCACGGGCAGGCAATGCCGTTCATCGGCCAGGGCATATTCCGCGTAGCCGCCCCCGGGCGTCAGTGCGCACACGGTATCGCCCACCTTGCGCCCTTGTACGTCCGGCCCGATGGCGACGATGCGGCCGGACACTTCCAGCCCCAGGTAAGGCGACGCCCCCGGCGGCGGGGGATAGGCGCCGGCCCGCTGCAGGCAGTCGGGCCGGTTGACGCCGGCATAGGCCACTTCAATCAGCACCTGCCGTCCGCCGGGCTGTTCCCATTCGCGTTCGGCGAGCACCATGCAATCGGGCGCGCCGCCCTGGCCATGATCGATGTACTTGAATTTAGACATGATGAATTCCGTTTCAGTGTCCGAGATAAGCTTTCTTCACGTGCGGGTCATTGAGCAGCTCCGCACCGGTGCCGCTGCGCACGATCGCTCCATTTTCCAGCACATAGCCGCGATCCGCCAATCGCAGTGTCCGGAAGACGTTCTGTTCGACCAGCAGAACGGTCACGCCCACGGCGGTGACCTGGCGAATCACGTCGAACATCTGCTGGACCAGCAGCGGTGAAAGTCCCAGGGAAGGTTCGTCAAACATCAATAGTTTGGGATCCGCCATCATGCCCCGTGCGATGGCCACCATCTGTTGTTCGCCGCCCGATAGCGAACCGGCGAATTGGGTCAGCCGTTCGCGCACGCGCGGAAAAATATCCAGTACTTCAGCCATCTTGCGCTGGGCGCCGGCGCGCGCGGCGCGCTTGAACGATCCCATCAGCAGGTTGTCACGCACGGTGAAGTGGGGAAACAGCTGGCGCCCTTCGGGAATCATGGTGATGCCCGCGTCGACGATATCGTAAGGCGTGCGGTTGGTCAGGTCCTGGCCCATGAACTCCACGTGGCCCGCCGTGCTGGCCATGGCCCCGCACAAGGTTTTCAGCGTGGTGGTCTTGCCGGCGCCGTTGGCGCCGATCAGCGTGACGATCTCGCCCGCGCGCACCTCGAAGTCCAGGCCGTTGAGCACCTGGGTCTTGCCATAGCTGGAGCAGAGTTTGGAGACTTTAAGCATCTTGGTAGTCCTTGCCCAGATAGGCCTCGATCACGGCCGGATGTTCCACCACCTCGCGTGGCGTGCCGGCGACCAGCACGCTGCCTTCGTTGATGACGATGATGCGGTCGGACAGGGCCATGGTGGCCTGCATCATGTGCTCGATCAGCAGCACGGACACGCCGCTGTCGCGGATGCCTCGTATCATGCGGATGGCTTCCTCGATGTCGGTGGGGTTGAGTCCCGCCATTACTTCGTCCAGCAGCAGGATGCGCGGCCGCGTGGCCAGGGCCCGGGCGATCTCCAGGCGCTTCATGCCGCCCACGGTAAGGTTGCGCGCTTCCGTGTGCAGGAAGCGGGTCAGGTGCGTGCGCTCGGCCACCTCGCGGGCGATCTGCTCCGCTTCGTCGCGGTTGGCGGTATTGATGAACGCGCCCAGCATGATGTTTTCCAGGACGGACAGGCCGGTGAACGGCTTGGCGATCTGGAAGGTGCGGCCCAGGCCCTTGCGGGCGAACTGGCTGGGCGTGGCGCAGTGCACCCAAGCTCCGCTGGCGTCGCGCATCGACACCTGGCCCTGGTCCGGCGCCAGGAAGCCCGACAACAGGTTGAACACGGTCGTCTTGCCGGCGCCGTTGGGACCGATGACGCCCAGGATCTCATGGCGTCCCAGTTCCAGCGAGACATCGTTGGTGGCGCGCAGCCCGCCGAAGTTCTTGAACAGGTTCTCTGCCTTGAGCACCGGCGTGGCTTGCGCACCGCCGTCGGCCGCGGTCGCCGCGCTGGCGCGGACCGTTGCCGGGCGCCGGGTGCCCAGGTATGGCAGGCGGTCCAGCATGCGTTCCACCGCCGGACCGAATGCGCCGGCCAGGCCGCGCGGGATGGTCAGCACCACGCCCACCAGGATCAGGCCATAGATCAGGCCGTGCATGCCATTGCCCACGCCGCTCAGCCAGCCCCGCGCCAGTTCGGCGATGGGCAGCACCAGGAACGTGCCGGCGATCGGCCCGGCCACCGTGCCCAGGCCGCCGATGAGCGCGAACATGGCGATCTGCACGGACAGGTCCAGCGAGAACGCCGAGCCCGGATCGACGAAGGTGAGGTAGGTGATGTGGAAGCTGCCGATGATGCTGGTCAGCGCAGCCGAGATCACCGCCGCCCGGATTTTCATGTTGACCGTATTGATGCCCACCGCGCGCGCCGCGTCCTCGCGTTCGCGGATGGCGATCAAGTAGTGGCCCATGCGCGATTTGCGGACCATCCATGACGCCCATAACACCACCAGGAACAGGCCATAGGCGATGATGAGGTAGTTCAGTTTCTCCCGGAACACCATCCAGGTCCAGCCGATGTTCAGCGGCAAGCTGATGCCGCTGGAGCCGCCGGTCCAGCTTTCTTCATGGATGACCAGCAGCCGCACCACTTCCAGGATGGCGATGGTGGCCAGCGCGAAGAACGGGCCTTTCAGGCGCAGGGTAGGGTAGCTGATCACCACCGCCACCAGCGCGGAGATCGCCGCGCCCAGCAGCATTCCCAGCCATGGCGTGATGCCGAAGTTCTGCGTCAGCAGGGTGGCCGTATAGCCGCCGATGCCGTAGAACACGGCATGGCCCAGCGACAATTGGCCGGCATAGCCGCCGACGATGTTCCAGGCCACGGACATGGCGGAGAACACGAACAGCAGCACGAACAGATTGGTCCAGAAGGCGGTACCCAGCAGCGCGGGCACGGCGAACATGGCGATCAACAGAATCAGGCTGACATAAGCCTTGGGACTACGAAAATCCGGAATCATGTCTCGCTCCTTTTATTCCGTGCCAACGCCGAACAGGCCGGTCGGACGCAAGACGAGTATCAGCAGGAAGATGCCGAAATACACCACCTCCTTGAGGTCGGGCGCGATGTAGTAGCCAGCCAGCGTGTCGACCACGCCGATGATCATCGAGCCGGCGACGGCGCCGTACAGGCTGCCCATGCCGCCCAGCACGACGATGACGAAGGCGGTCAGCACGAAGTAGGTGCCCACGGTGGGGAACACCGGATATTGCGGTGCCAGCAGGCCGGCCGCGATGCCGACGAAGGCCGTGCCCAGGCCGAAGGCCAGCACATAGACCGCCTTGACGTTCACCCCCATCAGCATGGCTGCGTAGCGGTGCTGCGCGACGGCGCGCAGGGCGCGGCCGAGGTAGGTGCGATGCATGAACAGGTGCAGCCCCACCGCCAGCACCAGTGCCGCGATGAAGGTGATCAACTGGCCGGTCACCATGGCGTAGTTGCCGACCGAGATCGAGTCGGTACCCAGCTCCACCGGTGCGCGCAGCACATTGGCGCCGAACACCACCAGGGCCAGGTTCAGCAGAATGGTGGAGATACCCACCGTGGCGAAGATCTGGATGTGTTCGTCCGCATCGAGCAGCGGCTGTATCACCAGCCTCTGGGTGGCCGCGCCCAGCGCGAACAGGATGATCGCCACGGGCACCAGTCCCACATAGGGATGGATGCCGAAATGGCTGGCGGCCAGGTACACGAGGTACATGCCCACCATGAGAAATTCGCCGTGCGCGAAGTTCACCACGCGCACCACGCCAAAGATCAACGTCAGGCCCAGGCTGATGATGGCGTAGGCGCCACCCAGCAACAGGCCGTTGATGATGAGTTGAATCAGAATATCCATTGAGCAGCCTCGCGTATGGAGGAAGCCGCGGCCGCCTCCCGCAGGCGCCCGCGACGTCCTTCCGACAACTTATCTCGGGGTTGCCCGGCGCGCTGCGTGGCGCGCCGTGGTCCCAGCCCGGGTTTACTTGTTGAAGATGGGCTTGCCCAAGGCGAGGTTGCTGGGAGAGATGGTGACCAGATTGCCGTCCTGCCACTGCATCACGTAGAAGTTGGAGGCCTTGTTCTGGCCGTCTTCACCGAAGTCGAAGCCCCAGCCGTTGGCCGATTGGCCGGCGGGTTTCTTGTAGGCCAGCACGGCCGCGCGGATCTTGTCCTTGTCGGTCGATTTGGCATTGGCGATGGCCTCGAAGAAGACCTTGGCGCCGACGTAGTTGGTCAGGCTGTGGCCGGACTGCGGATCGCTCTTGTACGTGGACTTGTAGGCCTGCAGGAACTTGTCCAGGCCCGGCGCGCCGGCCGGATTGATGGAAGATTGCGGGAAGTCCAGGTCGAACACGCCGTTCATGCCGGCGCCCACGGCCTTGGCGGTGTCGGCCAGCGAATAGCCGCCGCCCGCGCCGATGACGACCTTGGGCTTGAAGGCCGCGGCCTTGGCCTGGTTGAAATAGAGGATGGCGTCGTTCTGGTAGGCGGTCTGCAGCACGACATTCACGCCGGCGCCCTTCAAGCGCAGGATGAGCGAGGACAGGTCCACCGTCTTGGCCGAGTAGGGCAGGACTTCGGCAACGGTGTAGCCCAGCTCCGCGGCGCGCTGCTTCTCGGTGGCGGCCACGTCGGTGCCGTAAGGACCGTCTTCGTGGATGATGCCGATCTTGATGTCTTTGGGGTTCAGGCCCATGCCCGGCGCGACGATGTCGTGCAGCGCGTTGACCACCGATACGCCATACAGCGCGGTGTTGGGATTGCTGCGGAACAGGTACTTGTAGCCGCGCGTGGTGATCTTGTGCGCGGTGGCACCCAGTTCGAAGTAAGGCACGCCGGCCAGTTCGGTTACCGGCGAAGCGGCGTAGGAAATGCCGGAGGCATAGCTGCCGAACACGCCGACGACGTCGGAGGAGATCAGGCGTTTGGTTTCCGACACGGCCTGGTTGGGATCGACCGCGTCGGCCTTGACGATCTGGATCTTCTCGCCGTTGATGCCGCCGGCGGCATTGATTTCATTGACCGCCAGTTCCAGTCCGCGGAAGCTTTCCTGGCCCAGCAAGGCCAGCGCGCCGCTGAAGGGGAATAGCGCGCCGACCTTGATGTCGGCATACGCCCCCGCGCTGGCCAGCATGCCGCAAGCGCCCAGTGCCAGGGCGATTTTCCTGATCTTGAACATATGTCTCACTCCTTGTTGATGGTCTGATCGCGACGCCTTGCCGCCTGCGCGGCCCCTGCGTTTCCACTGTGGGAACTCTTCGGGTGTCGAGTAGGTATCAGCCGGCTTCACAGTCTGTGAAGTGGCCTTTCCTGCGGCGTTGGATGGTACATAATATATGATATATTTTCTGAAAACACACACCGGCAGGTGATTTATTCTAGAGGGCGGCCCGAGTGCGTGCATGGGGGATTTCCCCAACACCGAGGCGCCTTCGGCAAGAATCGCGGGCGACGGCAAGGAGCCATCCGGACTCCGGCCGCGACCCAAGGCGACACAGGAGACTAAGCATGTTCGAGGATTGCAGTTTGCGTGGCCGCAAGGTGTTGATCACCGCCGGCGCCGATGGCCTGGGATTGGAGATGACACGTCTGTTCCACGCCGCCGGCGCGTCGCTTTTGGTGTGCGACATCAACGCGGCGCGGCTGGATGATCTGCGGCGCGAGCTGCCCGGCGTTGCCACGACAGTGGCCGATGTGGCCGACGAGGCGAGCGTCGCGCAATTGTTCGAGCAGGTCGGCGCGACGCTGGGCGGTCTGGATATTCTTGTCAACAACGCCGGCGTGGCCGGGCCCACGGGTTTCGTACAGGATCTCTCCAAGGCCGATTGGGACCGCACGCTGGCGGTGAACATCACGGGTCAGTTCCTGTGCGCGCGCCTGGCGGTGCCTTTGCTGAAGGCGTCCGCCGCCGGCGTGATGATCAACCTGTCTTCCGCCGCGGGTCATCTTGGTTTCGCGGGCCGCTCGGCTTATTCGGCGTCGAAGTGGGCAGTGGTGGGCTTTACCAAATCGCTGGCCATCGAGTTGGGTGCGGACGGCATACGCGTCAACGCCATCCTGCCCGGCGCGGTGGAAGGGCCGCGTATCCGCGCGGTGATCGATGCCAAGGCGAAGACGCTGGGGCAGCCGGTGCAGGATATCGCCGCGCAGTACGAGAACCAAGCCGCGTTGGGACGCATGGTCACCGCGCGCGACATCGCCAATATGGTGTTGTTCAACGCCAGCGATGCGGCGCGTAGCGTCACCGGCCAGGCCATCGTCATCGATGGCCTGACGCAAAAACTCTACTGACGCGGAGCATGCCGACATGGGAATTGCCGCCATCATTGGTTCAGGGCTGATCGGGCAGGGCTGGGCCATCGTTTTCGCGCGCGCCGGCTGGTCGGTGCGCCTGTTCGACACCGATGCCTCCCGCGCCGCGCAAGCGCATACGCTGGTTGCGCAGCAACTGCGTACCCTGCACGAGCATGGGCTGGCTGGAGAGCCCGAGGCCATCCTGGCACGGGTGGCCATCGCCGACACCTTGGAAGAGGCCGTGGCGGGGGTCGACTATGTGCAGGAGAACTCGCCGGAAGACCTGGCGGTCAAGCAGGCCCTGTTCCTGCGGCTGGATGCCTTGGCGCCTGCCACCGCCATTCTGGCCAGCTCCACGTCCAGTATCCGCGCCAGCCTGTTTTCGCGCGATGTGCCTGGGCAGGCGCGCTGCCTGGTGGCCCATCCGGTGAACCCGCCTTATCTGGTGCCGGTGGTGGAGCTGAGCGGAGCGCCCTGGACCGCGCCGGAAGCCATCGAACGTTGCGGCGCCATCATGCAGGAAGTGGGACAGAAGCCCGTGGTGCTGCGGCGCGAAATCGAAGGCTTCATCCTGAATCGCCTGCAGGGCGCCTTGCTGCAGGAAGCACTGCGGCTGGCCGAAGCGGGCTACGCCAGCGTCGAAGATATCGATGTGACGGTGAAGGACGGCCTGGGTTTGCGCTGGTCTTTCATGGGGCCGTTTGAAACCATAGACCTCAACGCGCCCGGCGGCATCGCGGATTACTGCGCGCGCTACAACGGCATGTACCGGTCCATCGGTGCCAGCCAGACCAGCGAGCCGGCATGGCAGGGGCCGGCGGTACAAGACCTGGAAACGCAGCGCCGCGAGCAATTGCCGGCCGAGGACCTGCATGCGCGCCGCTTCTGGCGCGATGAACGCCTGATGCAATTGCTGCGGCACAAGCAGCAGGCGGACGAGTGATTGGAAGACCGATAGTGAACGGCTGAAGCGGCAGCACTGAGCCGCTGAATCAATGGCCCGGGCGGAACAAAGCGGTCGGGCCCATACCAGGATCCACCACGGAGAGACATATGGCCACCAAGAAAAAAGTCGTCATCACCTGCGCCGTCACCGGCGCCATCCATACGCCCAGCATGTCGCCGCATTTGCCGGTGACGGCCGACGAGATCGCCGAGGCCGCCATTGGCGCGGCCCGTGCCGGCGCCGCCATTCTGCACCTGCATGCACGCGACCCCGAAACCGGCAAGCCGTCGCAGGACCCGGCCTTGTTCGAACCTTTCCTCAAGCGCATCAAGGCCGAAACCGATGCCGTCATCAACATCACCACGGGTGGCAGCCCGCATATGACGGTGGCGGAACGCATGCGGCCCGCATCGACCTTCAAGCCGGAGGTGGCGTCGCTGAACATGGGGTCGATGAACTTCGGCCTGTTCCCCATGCTAAATCGCTTCAAGGAATTCCAGCATGATTGGGAACGCGAGCATCTGGAGAACAGCCGCTCGCTGATCTTCCGCAACACGTATCAGGACATCGAGGACATTCTCACCATCGGCAATGCCAACGGCACTCGCTTCGAATTCGAATGCTACGACATCAGCCATCTGTACAACCTCAAGCACTTCATGGACCGCGGGCTGATCAAGGCGCCGCCGTTCATCCAGTCGGTGTTCGGCATCCTGGGCGGCATCGGTCCGGATCCCGAGGATCTGATGCACATGCGCCGTACGGCTGATCGGCTGTTCGGGGTGGGGGGCTATGAGTGGTCCATCCTGGGCGCCGGCCGCGCGCAGATCCCGCTGGCGACCATGGGCGCAGCCATGGGATCGAATGTCCGCGTGGGCCTGGAGGATTCACTTTGGATCGGGCCGGGTCAACTGGCGCAGTCCAATCGTGAGCAGGTCGAGCGCATCCGGACAGTCATCGAAGCCTTGAACCTGGATGTGGCCACGCCCGATGAAGCGCGCGCCAAGCTGGGCTTGAAGGGCGGGGACAACGTGGCGTTCTGAAGCAGCGGCGCCGGCTTGGCCAGGCCAAGCTGACGCCGCGCCGACCGGTGGCGATGGGCCGGCGCATGGCTGCCGTTGCCGCTGCCATTGGCGGATTACCCCGCGCGGCGCTTCAATGCCTGGGCCAGCTCGTCCACGCCGAGGACATGGTCGAAGTTGGCGGCGTGGCGCGCCTTCAGCGTGAGCTCAGCGGCGACGCGCAATTGCGCATCGTCGATGGCTTGCGCGCCCAGATCCTTCAGGGTGGTGGGCAGGCCGGTGGCGGCGTACCAATCCTCCAGGCCGGCCAGCACCTGATCGTCACGCCGTTCCAGCTCCAATTGAACCAGCAGTCCGAGGGCAACCTGCAAACCATGCATGGCATGACCTACGCCAGCGATACGCGGCAAGCCGCGGGTCAGCGCGTGGGCGATGGACAAGCCGCCGCTTTCAAACCCCAGGCCGCTCATCAGGATCATGGCTTCCACCGCGCGCTCGAATGCCGCGGTGGGCTGGCCGCTGCCGGCCGCCGCCAGGGCCTCGACGCCGTCGGCCAGCAAGCTGCGGTAGCAGCCATCGGCAATCAGCTGCGCCGTCAATGTGGACGCGCCGTTGTACATATTGGGACCGTCCGCCGCGTAGCATTGCTCCGCTTCGAATTTCTTGGAAATCGCGTCGCCCAGGCCGGCGCGGAAGAAATGCGCGGGCGCGCTGGCGACCAGGGCGGTATCGACCAGCACCACGGTCGGATTGAACAACATGTGTTCGACCGCCACCAGATTATGGTGCTCGTCATAGAGAACGTAATTCTTGCTGGTGGGGGCGTCATTGGACGCCACCGTCGGCACGGTGACCAGATGGCAGTGCAGGGCGCGCGCTACCGCCTTGCCGGAGTCCAAGGCCTTGCCGCCGCCCACGGCCACCACGGCGCGGGCGGGCGTGGCGGCGGCCCGCCGGCACAGATCCTGGATCGAAGCCGGTGTCATCTCGCCTTCGACCGGCAGCACGTGGGTGTCGACGCCGCTTGCTTCGCACAATGCACGCAGGCGCGTGCCGTGGACGTCAAGCACGTAGCTGTCGATGACCAGCGCGGCTTGCGGCCCGAACTGCGCCATGATTTCGCCCAGGCGCGCGACGGCATCCGGCCCCTGTATGTAGCGGCTGGGGCCGCCGAAGATTTTCAGCATGATGTCTCCTCGTTCTTATTTCGCCCTGTGGCGTGGTGCTTATTTCTTCGCGGACGCAATCTCCCGCTGCGCCTCTTGTGCGTTCTCCTGTTCCTTCTCTTTCTCGATCAACCAATCGATCATGATCTTGCCGCCCCAGGCGATGTCGTCCTGCAAGGCGCGCCGCGCGGCTTCGGCATCGCGCGCCTTCAGCGCGTCGAGCACGGCCTCGTGCCGGTGCTGGTCTTGCGAATAGTCCAGCACGGAAGTCTTCACGTGGAAGACTTTCAGGATGGGGCCGGTGATGACCCAGAACGATTCCACCGTATTGCGCAGGACCGGCATGCGGCTGGCTTCAAGAATGGCGAAGTGGAACTTGCGATTGAGGAAGCTGGCGCGCTTGGGATCGGTAGCGGTGCAGTTGATGAACTGGGCCTGCAAGGCCACCAGGTTGTCCAGCTGCTTGGTGGTGATCTGCCGCGCGGCTTCAGCGGCGCCCATGCCTTCCAGATGGAAGCGGATCTGCTGGATTTCGCTGAGCTTGGCCGAATTGACGTAGGGCACGTAGACGGCGGTGGCCGCCTGCATTTCCAGGCCCTGTTCACTGATCAGGCGGAAGATGGCTTCGCGCACCGGCGTGATGGAAACGCCCAGCGCCTGCGCCAGTTCACCGATGATCAGCCGTTCGCCCGGCTCGTATTGGCCGTTGATCAGGGCTTCGCGGATTTCGTTATAGACCCGGACCGAAAGGTTTTCCTTCTTGACCGGTTTGAGGTTGACCATGTTGCGCGTCGAAAAAAGAGGAGAGGAAATTTTAGCCTGCGATGCGCTTTTCTCGGCATAGTCGCTATATTATATATCATATATTCTAAGACAGACGAGGAGACAAACCATGGCCCATACGGCTCAAGTGCCCGGTGCCGACGCCCCCGCCATTGCGCCCACATCGCCCACCCCGCCCGGCTCGCCCGCTGTGGCGCATCCGTCAGCAGGGGCATACGCGCTGGCGCCAGAACAACTGGCGCGCCTGCGCGAAAAAGCCCGCTTCATCCGGCTGGAAACCCTGCGCCTGATCGAGATCGCCAAGATCGGCCACTACAGTTCGGTGTTTTCCTGCGCGGAAATCTTTGCCGCCCTGTATTACGACGTCATGCGTTTGCGCGATGGCGATCCCACCTGGGCCGGGCGCGACCGCTTTCTCATGGGCAAGGGCCACGCCGCCGTCGGCCTGTTCCCCGTGCTGGCCGACCATGGCTTTTTCGACAAGTCGCTATTGGATGGCTATACGCGCCTGGGCAGTCCACTGGGCGACCACCCGGACATGACCAAGGTGCCCGGCGTGGATTTCAGTTCCGGGTCCATCGGCCATGCCTTGTCCAATGGCGCCGGCATGGCCTTGGGCGGCCGCATGGCCGGTGAGGATTTCAACGTCTTCGTCATGCTGGGCGACGGCGAGATGCAGGAAGGGCAGGTGTGGGAAGCGGCGCTGTTCGGCGCCCATCATCGCCTGGGCCGATTGGTGGCCATCGTCGACCGCAATGGCTATCAGCTCGACGGCAAGGTCGACGACGTGATGGGCGTGGAGTCGCTCAAGGACAAATGGTCCAGTTTCGGCTGGCAGGTGCATGAAGTCGATGGACATGACCTGACCGCATTGACGCCCTTGCTGCGCCGGTTGAAGGCGGATACGGCGCGTACCCAGCCGGCCTGCGTGATTGCGCGTACGGTCAAGGGCAAGGGCGTGTCCTATATGGAGACGGAGCCGGGTTGGCATTTGGGCTATCTGGCCCCGGACGACGCCCAGCGGGCGCGTGAAGAAATCATGGCGCGGGAGATCTGACAATGACACAGCAAATGAATCTCCAAGGTGCTCATGCGGGACATGCGGCGGGCGATCCAGCATCCGGCGGTCCTGCTTCAGCCGGCCCGCTTTCGCCGGACTCCTGGCAGTATCGCGCGTTGAATGCGATCAACCCTGGCCTGTCCTACCTGTCCGATGCGCTGATCGAGTTGACGCGCGCGGGCCATCCCGTCGTGGCCGGGTCGGCCGATCTGCAGTATTCCAATGGCCTGAACCGCTATGCCCAGGCGTATCCGGACCGCTACGTGCAATTCGGCATCTCGGAGCAGAACATGGTGTCGGCGGCGGCGGGCCTGGCGACGACGGGGCATATGCCTTTCGTCGCCACCTTCGCTTCATTTTTGGGCTTGCTGTGCTGCGAGCAGATCCGCATGGACGTGGCCTACACCAAGCTGCCGTTGCGGCTGATCGGACACCACACGGGCATCAGCCTGGGCTTCTATGGCACCTCGCATCACGCGACGGAAGACATCGCCACCATGCGTGCCATCGCGGGCCTGACCGTGGTCTCGCCCGCTGACGGCCCGCAGCTGGCGGCGGCGATCAAGGCGTCGGTGGACTGGCCCGAGCCCATCTATTTCCGCATCGGCCGGGGGCGCGAGCCGCAAGTGTACGAGGACGGCCAGCCCTTCACCTTTGGCCAGGCCATCGTGCATGCCGAAGGGACGGACCTGACGCTGGTCGCCTGCGGTATCGGTGTGCGCGCGGCACTGGATGCGGCCCAGGCTTTGCGGGAAGAAGGTCATTCGGTGGGCGTCATCGACATGCCCACCATCAAGCCCCTGGACCGTGCGGCGGTGTTGCGCGCGGCCGGCGGCTGCCGCTTGATGATCACGGTGGAAGAACACAATGTGCTGGGCGGCCTGGGGTCGGCGGTAGCCGAAGTGCTGGCCGACGAGGGCCTGGGCGTGCGCTTGTACCGGCATGGCATCCAGGATGAATACAGCCTGATCGCGCCGCCGACCACGCTGTATGCCCACTACCGCCTGGACGCCGAGGGCGTGGCCCAGGTGGCACGCGAACAACTTTCCAAGAGGAAGCAAGGATGAAGATCATTACTGGCGAAACACGGGTCTACGGCATCCTGGCCGATCCCATTCATCATGTGCAGACACCGCAGCGGATGAACGAGCATTTCGCGGCCTTGGACCACGACGGCGTATTGGTGCCGCTGCATGCCGGTGCCGATACGTTGGCGCGCGTGGTGGACGGTTTGCGTGGCTTGCGCAATCTGGGTGGCGTCATCGTGACCGTCCCTCACAAGACTGCCATCGCCGGCTTGTGCGATGAAGTATCCGGCAGCGCGCGGCTGATCGGCGCCGTCAATGTGGTACGCCGCGAAGCCGATGGGCGGCTGGTGGGACACATGCTCGACGGCGAGGGCTTTGTCGGCGGCCTGCGCGCCAACGGCGTGGAGCCGCGTGGTCGCAGTGCATATCTGGCCGGTGCCGGCGGCGCGGCCAACGCCATTGCCTTCGCGCTGGTGCAGGCCGGCGTAGCGCGCCTGACCATCGCCAATCGCACCCGCGCCAAGGCCGACGACCTGAAGCAGCGCCTGGCGCAGCTGGATCCAGCGGCCGAAGTCGTGGTGGGCACGCCTGATCCGGCCGGCCATGACCTGGTGGTCAACGCGACATCGCTGGGCCTGCGCGACGGCGATGCCCTGCCGTTGGATACGGCGCGCCTGACGCCGGACCAGCTGGTCTGCGAAGTCATCATGCAGCCGCGCGAAACGGCCTTGCTGCGGGAGGCGCAACAGCGCGGGTGCCGCGTGCACTATGGCGCCCCCATGCTGGCGGCGCAGATTGCCCTGATGGCGCGGTTCCTGGGCGTGCGTGGGCCGACGGCCGTGGCTTGAAGGAAGGGCCATGGCGGATTTCGATTTCATCATAGCGGGCGGCGGCACGGCCGGCTGCATCCTGGCCAATCGCCTGACGGCCGACGGCCGCCATCGCGTGCTGCTGATCGAAGCGGGCGAGGATGCGGCCAGCATGTGGGTCGGCATTCCCGCCGGCTTCAGCAAGTTGCTGGTGGACCCGCGTTTCAACTGGCGCTTCGCCACCGAGCCGGAGGAGAACACGCAAGGGCGCGTCATCTCCGTGCCGCGCGGCAAGGGGCTGGGAGGATCGACCCTGATCAACGGCGGCATCTATGTGCGCGGCCAACGGCAGGATTACGATGCCTGGGCCGCGGCGGGCGCGACGGGTTGGGCCTACGCGGACGTCGAGCCTTATTTCCGCCGGCTGGAACACTATGCGCAGGGTGGTCCCCTGCGCGGCAAGGATGGGCCCATGCACCTGACCCAGGTGCGTGAGCGCTATCCGGTGGCCGATGCCTTCATCGCCGCGGCGCGTGAGGACGGCCAGCCCCTGAACGAGGACTACAACGGTGAACGCCAGGAAGGCTTCGGCTACTACCAGGTGCTGCAGAAGGATGGCCGCCGTTGGAGCGCGGCCGACGGGTATCTGAAGCCGGCGCGCGGCCGTCCCAATCTGCGCGTGGAGTCCGACGCGCGCGTGTTGCGGCTGGTGTTCGAAGGCAAGCGTTGCGTCGGCGTGGTGTATCGCCAGCGGGGCCAGGATGTGACCGTGCGGGCCGCGCGCGAAACCTTGCTGTGCATGGGGGCGGTGCAGTCGCCGCAGATGCTGGAGCTGTCCGGCATCGGCGACCCGCAACGCCTGCAGGCGCTGGGAATCGCGCTGGTGCAGGCGGCGCCCCAGGTGGGCGAGAACTACATCGATCACTACGCGACGCGCATGAACTGGCGGGTCAAGGGTACGGTTACCTTGAACGAGATGTCGCGCGGCTGGCGGCTGGCGCGCCAGGTGGGGCTTTATTATGCGGCGCGGCGCGGCATCCTTACCTTGGGGACCGGTCTGGTGCACGGCTTCATCAAGTCACGGCCGGAACTGGCGGAACCCGACGTCCAGTATTTCTTCGTGCATGCCAGCTACGCCAATGCGGCCGAGCGTATCCTCGATCGCCATCCAGGCATGACACTGGGGGTAGCGCAATTGCGGCCGGAGTCGATCGGCAGCATTCACGCCAAGACAGCGGATCCCAACGACGCGCCGGCCATCCGGCCCAACTTCCTGGCCGCCCAGGTCGACCGCGATGCCTTGGTGCATGGCATGGAAGTGGCGCGCCGCATCGTTGGCCAACCCGCGATGGCGCCTTACGTGGAGGCCGAGACCAGCCCGGGCGCGGCGGTGCGCACCTACGATGACTGGCTGGCTTTCGCGCGTCAGAATGGCCAGACCATCTATCACCCCATCGGTACCTGCCGCATGGGTCGGGACGAGGCCGCGGTGACGGATCCGCAACTGCGCGTGCGGGGCGTCGATGGGCTGCGCGTGGTCGATGCGTCGGTGATGCCCAAGATGGTATCGGGCAATACGCAGGCTGCCGTGATGATGGTGGCGGAGAAGGCGGCGGATTTGATTCTGGGGAAATAGGCGGGGGTCGGCAGGCGCTGCGGCGTCTTGCTGGTGGATGATATCTGCTGGGAGGCAGGCAGGACCAGGACAGGACAAGGCAGGACGGGGACTTGGAAGGCGGATAAACAGGCCTAGAATGGCGGCAATGAGGGGCGCGTGAGCGTCCTGCCGTATCAGGGGTTGTTTTATGTCAGTACCATCCGATCAATCCGATTTATCCGTGTCAACCGGCGCCTTCGAGCTGCTCCCTCAGGAAGGCGAGACGCGGCAATTGTTCATCCTTTTGCATGGCGTCGGCGCGACGCCCGCAAGCATGCGGCCGCTGGCAGACGCCTTGCGCGCGTCGTTTCCACAGGCGGCCATTCTGGCGCCGGCGGGTTTCGAGCCGTATGACGGTCACCGCGGTGACCGTGGCGACCTCGGCGGCCAGGGTAAGCGCCAATGGTTCTCGGTGCGTGGCGTCGACGAGGCCAACCGTCCGGCGCGCGTGGTGCAGGCCTTGCCTCCGCTGGTGGAATACATCCGCGCCAGCCAGGCGCGTTTTCATCTTTTGCAGAGCGACACCGCCTTGGCCGGCTTTTCGCAGGGCGCGATCATGGCGCTGGAAGCCGTCGTGGCGCATGACGGCCTGGCCGGGCGGGTGCTGGCCTTCAGCGGCCGCTATGCCAGCGTGCCGCAATGGGCGCCGCAATACACCACCATCCACTTGTTGCATGGCGCCAACGATACCGTCATGCCGGTAGCGCTGGCCGAACAGGCGCAGGCGCGCCTGAACGAGCTGCACGGCGACTCCACCATAGACGTGGCTACGCGCGTGGGCCATGAACTGCACCCGGCCCTGATCGCCCGTGCCATCGTCCGTTTGCAGACCTGCGTCCCGCTGCGCAGCTGGGAAGCCGCGCTAGGCCTGAACCAGCATCCGCCCAGCGGCTCGGTCATTCATTGAGGCTTGGCCGCGGCGGCAGCGCCGGCCGGGGTGCCGGCGCCGTTTGCGCTGTTGGACGTATTGCCGGTTGGGTTACCGGTGGAGCGGCCAGTGGCATTGCCGCCATTCACCGGCTTGGCGGTCGCGTCCTGCTCCCACCCTCCGCCCAAGGCCAGGAACACCTTGATCTGGTCTTCCACCATTTCCGCTTGTGAGGCCGCCAGCGCGCTTTCGTTATTGGCCAGCGTGCGCTCGGCATCGAGCACGGTCAGGTAGTCCGTCTTGCCATATTGATACAGCTTGCGTGCCTGATCGGCCGCTTCGGTGCTCTGGTCGCGGGCGGCTTTCAATGCCTCGTCGCGGTCCAGCTCGCGGGCGTAGATCGTCAACGCGCTTTCGGTTTCGCGCAAGGCATTGAGCACGGTGGCGTCGAAGCGGGCATATGCTGCCTTGGTGCTGGCCTGGGCTTCGGCGATGCGGGCCTGGACGGCGCCGGTGTTGGGTATCGTCCAGGAGATCAGGGGGCCAAGGCTGTAGCCGAAGCTGCCGCGGCTGGCGAATTGATCCAGGAAATAGCCCGAGTCGGCGGACAAGCCCAGCGTGATCTTGGGATAGAGGTCACCCGTGGCCACGCCGATGCGCGCGGTGGCGCCGGCCAGCGCGCGCTCTGCTTCCCGGATATCGGGACGGCGACGCAGCAGGGCCGCGCCGTCGCCAACCGGGATGGCTTGCTTCAGCGCGGGAGCCGCCGCGCACTGCGCCAACTGTCGCGGAAATTGATTGGGCGTTTCGCCCGTCAGCGTGGCAAGGCGATACAAGGCCACGCGGCGCTTGGCTTCGAGCGGCGGCAGGGCCGCGCGCAACTGCTCCAGCTGGCCGCGCGCGCGCGTGACGTCCAGGGCGGTGCCGCGGCCCAGGTTCTGCAGCTTTTCATTGACCTTGACGGATTCGCTCTGCACGTCCACCGAGTGCTGCGCCGACTTGACCTGCATGCCCGCCGTGCACGCGGTGGCGTAGGCCAGGGCGGTTTGCGCGGCGACGTTGGCGCGCATGGCGTCGTAGGCGGCCTGTACGGATGCCTGATCGGCGTCGGCGGCTTCGATGGCGCGGCGGATCTGGCCGACCAGGTCGACCGTGTACGAGACGCCCGCGCCCATGCTGTAGAACCATTCGCTGGGAGGATCGACGCCGGGCGCCAGTTCCTCGAAGCCCGAAGGATGGCCGAAGTAGGGCTTGGCGTTGACGTTGAACGAGGGCTGGGTGGCCGCTTGCGCCTGGCGCGTGGCAGCCGCCGCGCGTTCCATGTTCGCCGCCGCCACGCGCAGGTCCGTATTGGCTTCCAGCGCCTTGGCGATCAACGCGTCGAGCTGCGGATCGTCATACAGGCGCCACCATTTGCCGGGCACCGCATTCTGGGCGAAGGCTGCGTTCTGCGCACCGCTGAATGGCGCGGCGGCTTCGGAACGATTCACGGCGGCGTCGGCGGGGACTTTGTAGTCGGGGCCGACCGTGGTGCAGCCGGCCATGCAGCCGGCCAGGGCGGCTGCCACTGCCAGCGCCGGGAGTTTGGAAAGATGAGGGATACGCATGGCGGGACTCTTGGATTACGAGCGCGGCGCCGGGGTGTGCGTCGTGGCAGGGGTTGAAGCGGGATTTGCGGCGGGAGCCGCAGGGGTGGCAGGCGTCACAGCGGGATTCACAGCGGGAGTTACAGCGGGATTCACCGCGGGAGTCGAAGCCGAGGCGGCATCACGCCGGCCATCTTCCTGCACGACCACGGTGGCGGTCTGGCCGGACACCAGGCGCACGCCGGCGGGCACTTCGTCGATGTGTATGCGTACGGGAATGCGCTGCGCCAGCCGGACCCAGTTGAAGTTGGGATTCACGTAGGGCAGCATATTGGCGCTAGTGCTGCGGTCACGGTCTGCGATGCCCAGCGCGATGCTGTCGACGTGGCCCTGGATGTTGCGCGCCTCGCCCATCAGTTGGACCGACACGCGGTCGCCCACCTTGATACGCGGCAGTTTGGTTTCCTCGAAGTAGCCTTCGACGTAGAACGAGTTCGAATTCACGAAAGCCATGACGCCACGGCCGGCGGCGGCGTAGGCGCCGACGTGCAGGTCCAGGTTGGTGATGCTGCCATCGGCAGGGGCCAGCACGCGGCTGCGCTGCAGGTTGAGCTTGGCGATGTCCAGCGCCACCTTGGCTTGCGCCAGGCCGGACTCGGCCTGTTCGACCTTGGTCTGGCTTTGCTCACGCGCTTCGGCGGACACCAGTTGTCCCAATTCGCGGTTACGGCGGGCATCGCGTTGGGCCTGGTCGCGCGCCACGGTTTGGGACACCACGGCGGCCTGGGCCTGATCCAGCGCCAGTTGATAGCGTGCGCGGTCGATGTCGAACAGCACGTCTCCTTTCTTGACGGTCTGGTTGTCCTGCACCGGCACCGCGGTGACCAGGCCGGACACGTCCGGCGCGATCTGCACCACGTCGGCGCGCACGCGGCCGTCGCGGGTCCAGGGTTCGACTTCGTAATGTTCCCACAACTGCCAGCCGGCATAGGCCGCGGCGACGACGACCACGGTCGTCACGGCAAAGCGGGCCAGGGCGGCGGGGCGTAATGCGGAGGGGAGCTTCATGATGCTATCTCGTGAAAATATGCGGTGAAATCAGAACGACGCCGTACAGCAGCACGACATACAAGGCGAGGTCGAACAGGGCCGGGTGCCACACCACGCGGTACATGCCGATGCGCGCCAGAATGCGGCGCACGATCCAGGACACGCCCAGGGTGAGGAACGCCAGGACCAGCAGCCAGGGCATGAAGATGCCGTAGATATTGAATTCGCCAATCATGATGCGGATGGAACGTTAGGGGTTGCGGAGGGCGCCGCGGCCAGCACCGGTTGGTAGGCCGGCGCCTGCGGGAATAGCGAACGACGCAGGCCGACCAAGGCGACGATGGCGCGGTGGCGCGGCACGCAGGGCGCGGCGCCGTTCACGCGTTCCAGGGCGTAGTCGATCTTCTGCAGCACGCCTTCGCGCCGTTCGGCCGTGCCCGCCGCCCGTGCCCGGAAACACGCTGCGAGACCCTCCAGCACCGGACGGATCGCCACGTCGACCACGGGTAGTTCCTGGCGGGCGCGTTGCAGTTCCGCGATCTCGTTGCCGATGCGCAGATCGAGCAGGGTGTCTTCTTCCACCGGCTCGCTGTCCTTGGTGCGTTCGGCCAGGCGTGTATGCAGCAGGCCGATGCGATCCAGCATGCGCACGGTGAAACTGGCGCGCGCGGGCGGCCCGTCGGCGCCGGCCATGCTGGCCAGTTCCTTCCAGTTGGCTTCCTGGATGCGGCGCGCGCTGTATTCAGCGCTGATCTTGCGGAACAGCGCGGCGATGATGGCGGCCACCGCCACGCCGACGTTCTGCGCGATGGTGCTGTCGATGAAGGAGACCAGGTCGGCGGTGTTGGTGTCGTGCAGGGCCAGCGTGCCGGTCCAGCCAAAGAGCATGGCCATGGCTTTGCCGAACGACGTCGGCCGCGCCATGAAGATGCCCAGGATGAAGGCTGTGGGGAATATCGTCAGCGCCACCATCTCGAAGGAATGCAGGGCGGGCAGGATGCCCAGCAGGTAGATGGCGGAGATGGGAATGGACAGCGTGATGTAGGTGAGGAACTCCATGATGCCCGGCACGGGGTTGTCCTGCGTGGCGAAGAAGCAGCTGAAGATGACGGCGAACAGGGCCGCGTTGGCGCCATAGGTCCACGCGGTGCCGGTCCAGAAGGCGCAGCACACGGCCAGGGCAAAGGCGGCCGCCAGTGCCGACAGCAGGGCGATGCCGTGGTCATGGTGCAGGGCACGGTTGGACGTGATGGGCATGCGCGGCATGGGCGGCGGTGCGCCGTTCAAGCCGGCCTGGATGTCGCGGCGCAGCGCCAGGCCTTCTTCGAAGTGATCGACCATTTCGCGCAGGCGAGTGCACAGGCTGACCAGCAGCATGGTGTTCCAGTTCGATCCGGCGTCGACAGCAGGCATCACGGCGGCGATGCGGCGCCGCAGCGCGGCCGCGGTGGCACGGTTGGCGTCGTCGCCGCTGCTGCGGCCGGCTTCGGTCCAGGCGGCGATGTCGTCGAGCAAGGGCTCCAGATCGGGCGGCAGGGGCGCGCCGCTGGCTCGCAAGGTGCGCAGGCGGTCTTCCAGCGATGACACGATGGGCGTGAGGCCGGCCATGCGGTCCTGCATGGCGGCGATGGAACGCGCCGTCCAGCGGATGTTGCCCGTGTCGAAGGGGACGTGGGTGGACAGCAGTCGCAACTGCGTGATGTCGTTGGCGATGGCGCGGCGTTCGCGCGCGGTGCGGGCCTTGGGGTCGCCGCGCAACACCGCTTGTACCCACAGGCGGGCATCGCGCACGGCGGCATCCAGGCGGTTCATCACCACGGGGGCGATGCCACGAGGCAGGATCAGGCTGTGCACGAGCGTGGCGCAGATGATGCCCAGGCTGATTTCTTCCACGCGTGTCAGGGCCGTGTCGAACACGGTGGCGGCGTTGGTGACGCTGGGCAGGGCGATCATGCCGGCGGTGTAGCCGGCGAGCATGAACATATAGGACCGCGGCGTGCGGTCCAGCACGGCGATGTACAGGCAGACGCCTATCCACAATGCCAGTGCGCCCACCATCAGCACGGGATAGGCGGACAGGCGGGGCACGGCGAACACCATGGCCGTGGAGCCGATGAACGTGCCGCCCAGGCGGAAGACGGCCTTGGAGCGTACGGCGCCGGCCCAGTTCTGCGACACGATGTACGCGGTGGTCACCGACCAGAACGGGCGCTGCAGGTCGATCATCAGCGAAAGATATAAGGCCGCCATGGCCGCGACGTAGGCCTTGAGCGAGAACAGTACCTCGTCGCCGGTGGGCGCTTTCATGGCTGCTGCTCCGTATCCGACGGATTCTCGCCCGGGGCGGGGTTTGGTACGGCGCTATCGGACTGTGGGTGCACTGGCTGTCGATGCGCGATGCTGCTCTGCCTGGCCGCGTCGGTGGCCCTATCGGCGGCAGCAATGTTCGCGCCCGGAGCCGTGCTGCCCGGTGTGACCACGGCAGGCACCGGTTCATAGGCGGTGCCGGGTTCCGACTGGTGATGGGCCAGGGAGAATTTCAGGCCCTCGAACACGCGCAGGCAGGCGTCCAGGTCGTCGGGCGCGATGTTGGCGAACAGGCGGCGGCGCAGGTGCACGAGCATGGTCTCGACCTGCTCGCGCAGGTCGTTGCCGGCTTGCGTCAGGTGCAGCGTCTTGGCACGGCGGTCCAGCGGGTCTTCGCGGCGTTCGATCAGGCCGGCGGCGACCAATTGGTCCAGCACGCGGACCAGGGAAGGGCCTTCCACGCCCATCGCTTCGGCGAGTACGCCCTGGCGCACGCCGTCGCCCAGGCGGCCGGCGGTGATCACGGGCCACGCCGTGGCCTGCGACAGGCCGTAATCGGCCAGGGCCTTATCGGCCGCGGCGCGGTAGGCGCGATGGATCACCATCAAATGGGCCGTAAGGGCCATGAGGCGGGAGTCGGCTGGTGTGTTCATAAAGCTGATTATAGGTTAATTATTAGTATCCTATCAATTAGCTTTTTATCGAATTCTGAGAAATTGCTGAATTTGGGGGACAGGGAGGGGGAGATGGTCGCCCTGCGGGCGGCCATCTTTCGGGATTCTGGCGGAACCCCTACTGTCCGGGGCAGCGGCACGACGGGCGCTACTTCGCCGGCATGGAGGCACGGCCGCCGCCTGCGTGGAATCGCGTCCCGGCCGCTGGCGGACTAGATGACAAAGGCCCTTTCACCAACTGGTGAAAGGGCCTTTAGGAAAGCATGTAGTCGGCAGATCGCTATCGTCGTCCCAAATGCCGGAGGGGCTCTATGCCGCTGCGTTCGTCTTCGCGTTCAACTTGGTCTTGAACAGCCAGTCGCGGTAATCGTCCAGATCGCCGTCGAAGGGTTCGACCTTGCCGTCGGCCACGATGACGAACTGGTCGGTGGTGGCGCGCAGCAGGTGGCGGTCGTGGGAGACCAGCATCAAGGTGCCCTCGAACTGCGCCAGCGCCACGGTCAGCGCTTCGCGCGTTTCCAGGTCCAGGTGGTTGGTCGGTTCGTCCAGCAACAGCAGATTCGGCCGCTGCCACACGATAAGGGCCAAGGCCAGGCGCGCTTTCTCCCCGCCGGAGAAGGGGGCGATGCTGCTGGTCGCCATCGCTCCCGCGAAGTTGAATCCACCCAGGAAATTGCGCAGTTCCTGCTCGCGCACACCGGGCGCCGCCTTGATCATGTGCCACAGGGGCGACTCATCATGGCGCAGCATTTCCACCTGATGCTGGGCGAAATAGCCGATCGACAAGCCCTTGCCGAAAATCGCCTCGCCCCCCAGCGCCTGCAATTCACCGGCGATGGTCTTGATGAAGGTGGACTTGCCCGCGCCGTTCACGCCCAGCAGCCCGATACGCTGGCCGCCCTGCAGCGAAAAATTGATGCCGTTGATGATGATCTTGTCGGTACCGCCGTCGTCCGCGGCCGGGTAACCCGCCTTGACCTCATCCATGCGCAGCAAGGGATCGGGCGAGCGCTGGGGTTCGCGAAACTCGAAGGAGAATTCCGCCGCCGCCCGCAGGGGCGCCAGCTCTTCCATCTTCGACAAGGCCTTGATGCGGCTTTGCGCCTGGCGTGCCTTCGACGCCTGCGCCTTGAAGCGGTCGATGAAGGATTGCAGGTGCGCGCGCTGGCGCATCTGCTTTTCCATGGCGCCTTGCGCCAGTTCCAGTTGCGCGGCGCGCTGGCGTTCGAAGGCGGAATAGTTGCCCGCATAGCGTTTCAGCTTGCGCTCGTCCACGTGGACCACCACGTTGACCACTTCGTCCAGGAAATCGCGATCGTGCGAAATCACCAAGAGGGTACCCGGATAACGCTTCAGCCAGTCTTCCAGCCACAGGATCGCGTCCAGGTCCAGGTGGTTGGTGGGCTCGTCCAGCAACAACAGTTCGGACGGGCACATCAGCGCCTGCGCCAGGTTCAGCCGCATGCGCCAGCCACCGGAAAAGCTGGTCAGGGGCTGGTCCATCTGCGCCATCGAAAAACCCAGGCCGGTCAGCAACTGCTCCGCGCGCGACCGCACGGTATAGGCGTCGGCATCAGCCAGCGCCCCGTACAGCTCACCGATCAGCAGGCCGTTTTCCGGCGTGTCGGGAGCGGCCTCCACTTCGGCCAGACGGGCTTCCAGGCGCCGCAAGGCCACGTCGCCGTCGATGGCGTAGTCGATCGCCGAGCGTTCCAGGGCCGGCGTTTCTTGCGCCACATAGGCCACACGCCAGTTGGGCGGATAGCTCAAGTCCCCCTGGTCGGCATGCAGTTCGCCGCGCAGCAAGGCGAACAGGCTGGACTTGCCCGCGCCGTTGGCGCCGATAAGGCCGATCTTGTCGCCGGGGTTGAGGATGAGGTCGACTTTGTCCAGCAAGGGCTTTACGCCTCTTGCCAGCGAGACTTGCTGAAAACGGATCATGCGGGGAGGGGGCCGCGAGGGGCAGAGGGATGTGATGCCGCAAACCGGCGGGCGCAAGGATAACCGATTCAGGCGGCGAAGTTCGTCACCTGCTTGCTTCCCATGGCCTGGCGCTCCTCCTGCTGCCGGTGGACAAGGCCGCGCGCCACATGGTCGCGCGGCCGCGGCTGGCGGTTATTGCTGCTTGTCCAGCCCGATTTTCTTCACGATCTCGCCATAGCGCGCGAACTCGGCGCTGACGAAGGCGCCGAACGCCGCGCCATCCTTATAGACCAACGGCGTATCGAGCTTGGCTACCGCATCCTGGTAGGCCTGCGTGTGGACCGCTTTGTCGCAAGCGGCCTGCAGCTTGCCGCGCACCTCCCTCGGCAAGCCCTTCGGCGCGATCAGGCCGCCCCAGACCGAGAACGTGATCGGATAGCCCAGCTCTTTCACCGTGGGGACGTCGGGGTAGCCCTGCAGGCGGGTTTCGCTGAACAGCGCGATGGGGCGCAGCTTGTACTGCCGCGAGACGGTCGGCGTTTCGTCGAAGATATCGATCTGCCCACCCATCAGGCCGGTGACCATTTCGCCGGAGCTTTTATAAGGCACATGCAGGGCGCTGGCGCCGGCCGCATCCATCAGGCCTTGCATGGACAGGTGCAGTACCGTGCCGGTGCCGGACGAGCCGTAGTTGAGTTTGCCTGGCCTTTTCTTCGCGTCGTCGATCACGTCCTGCAGCGTGTGCCAGGGCGAATCCGGCTTGACCATCATCATCAGCGGCACGTTGTAGGTTCCGCAGATATGGTCGAAGCTGTCCGGTGTGTACCCGGTGTTGCGGATCGCCGGCTGTATGGCTTCCGGTCCCACCACGCTGAGTCCCAAGGTATAGCCGTCATGGGGCGCGCGCGCGAGCTCGGCCATTCCTATCGCGCCTCCCGCGCCCGCCTTGTTCTCGATGACCACGCCTTTGCCGAGGACTTCGGTCAGCGATTTCTGCAGTATGCGCGCCATGATGTCCGACGTGCCGCCCGGCCCGAAGGGAACGATCATGGTGATGGGACGGGCAGGAAAATCGTCCTGCGCCTGCGCGGTACCGGCAAGGCAGATGGCTGAGAAAAGCACGGCGCCGGCATGGCGCATTGCGCGCAGGCAGGCCGCGCGCGGAATCGGGCGCAAGGGTGTCATGGTGGTGTCTCCGGAGATTTATTTTTAGGTGGCGGTAGCATGGGTGCTGCCTGATGGATGCTGCCTTCTGAATACCGTTTCATGAGTGCCGCGGCGCTGCTCAATAGACCGTGCTGCTGAACTCGCGCGCCAGGTCGGGCTTGATGGCCTGCACGAAGGCGGTGGCTTGCCGCATCATCATTCCCATGTCCGATGCCACGGCGACGAAGCGGTAGCCCAGCGCCAGGAATCTGCTGACCACCTCGGGGGTCGGGCCGACGATCCCGCAAGGAATGCCGATGGCCTGGCAACGGCGCGCCACGTCCTGTATCACGGCCATGACGTCGGGATGCGTGATGTTGCCGATGTGGCCCATGTTCGCCGACAGATCGCCGGGTCCCAGGAAGAAGGCGTCGACGCCGGGAACCGCGGCGATCTTTTCCAGGTTCTGCACGGCCGCGGGGGTTTCCAGCTGGATGATGGTGAATACCGAATCGTTAGCCCGTTCACCGTAGCCCGCCGCGGTGCCATAGCCGCTGGCGCGATGCACGGCGGCGAATCCGCGGATGCCCTGCGGCGGATATTTGGAATAGGCCACCGCTTGCCCGGCCTGTTCCGGCGAATCGATGAAAGGGAACATCAGCGTGCCCGCACCCATGTCCAGTGCGCGCTTGACGGCCACGGCATCGTTGGCGGGCAGTCGAACGATGGGGCAAGCCGAGGTGCCGGCGATAGCCTGCAGGGTGTGCAAGGTGTCCCTGGCATCCATGGGTACGTGCTCCAGGTCGACCAGCAACCAGTCGAAGCCGGCGCGGCCCATGGCTTCGGCCGTGCTGGTGGTGCCGGACATCAGCCAGGTGCCCAGCGGCACGCCGGGTTGCGCCAGGCGTTGGCGAAACGGATTGACGAGCAGATCGTTGTTGGCGGTCATAGCTTTCCTTGCATGTGAAAAAGCGAAGTGGGGCAGGTCATGGGACGGGGTTGGACGCCGGCGCTCACGGAATGGGTAATGACGATTCGTAGGTAATGGCGATTTTCCGGGCGACGTTCCGTCGTCAGTAAATGGGCGGTTCCGGTGTCGGTTGAGCGCCTTGCAATACGGCGAAGTCGCAGCCCTCGTGCGCCTGCGTCACCTGCTGCTGGTAGAGCCTGGCGTAGCCCCGCGCATAGGCGGCGGGCGGCGCCTGCCAGGCTGCGCGGCGCGCCTGTAGTTCGGCTTCGGAAACGTCCATGTTCAGGCTGCGTGCCCCGATGTCCAGGGTGACGACATCGCCCGTGCGCAGCAGCGCCAGCGGACCGCCCACCGCGGACTCCGGCGAGATGTGCAGCACGCAAGTGCCGTAGTGGGTTCCGCTCATGCGCGAATCCGACAGGCGCAGCATGTCGCGCACGCCCTGGCGCAACAGCTTCCTGGGTATGGGCAGGTTGCCCCACTCGGGCATGCCGGGCGCGCCGACGGGGCCGCCGTTGCGCAGCACCAGTACCGTGCTGGCGTCAACGTCCAGATCGGGGTCGGCCATGGCGGCCAGCATGGCTTCGTTGGAGTCGAACACCAGCGCGCGCCCGCTGTGGCGCAGCAAGGCTGGCGTGGCGGCGGAAGGTTTGACGACAGCGCCCTGCGGGCACAGGTTGCCACGCAACACGGCCAGTGCCATGCCGGCTTCAGGACAATCCGGGGTGGCCGCGATCAAGGGCCGGGCGGGATCGCGGATGACCTCATCGTCCTGGCATTGCAGGCCCGCTATGTTGTCCCCCAGGCTGCGGCCGGTCACGGTCATTGCATCCAGTGCCAGGTGCGCGTGCAGCTTGTTCAACAGGGCAGGCAGGCCGCCCGCATAGTAGAAGTCCTCCATCAGGCGTTCGCCGGAAGGAAACAGATTGGCCAGCACGGGTACCTGCCGGGCGATGGCGTCCAGGTCATCCAGGTTCAGCTTCAAACCGGCCCGGCCTGCCATGGCGGGTAGATGTACCGCCGCGTTGGTGGAGCCGCCCAGCGCCATATAGGCGACGATGCCGTTGCGCAGCGAGTCTTGCGTCAGCAGGCGGGACGGCCGCGAGTCTTCCCAGACCATGTCGACGATACGGCTGCCGCAAGCCCAGGCCATGCGCGTGTGCGCGGCATCCATGGCCGGTATGCTGCTGGCACCGGGCAGGGACAGGCCCATGGCCTCGACGATGGACGTCATGGTGCTGGCCGTGCCCATGGTGTTGCACGTGCCGGGGGTGCGGGTCATCTTGGATTCGAGCGTGATCCATTCCGGCTGGCCGATGTTGCCGGCCGCATACTCGTCCCAATACATGCGGGTATGCGTGCCCGCGCCCACCTGGCGCCCTTTGTAGCGATCGTTCAGCATGGTGCCGGCCGGGCAGTAGATGACCGGCAGGTCCATCGACAGGGCACCCATGACCAGGCCAGGTGTGGTCTTGTCGCAACCACCCATCAGCACCGCGCCGTCCAGGGGCAGGCTGCGCAGCAATTCCTCGGCCTCCATCGCCAGCAGATTGCGGTACATCATGGTGGTCGGCTTGACCATGACTTCCCCCAGGCTCAAGGCCGGCAATTCCATGGGATAGCCGCCTGCCTGCAGTACGCCGCGCTTCACGGCGGCCGCTCGCTCGCGCAGATGCGCATGGCACGGCGAGAGGTCGCTCCACGTGTTCAGGATGCCGATCACGGGCCGGCCCATGAACTCGTCGCGATTCAAGCCTTGCTGCTGCATGCGTTGCCGATGGGCGAAGCCGCGGATATTGTCGGTGGCGAACCAATTCTGGCTGCGCAGGTCTGCCAGGGTCTTGCGCTTTGCTTCGGACATGCTGCCTTATTCCATTTTGATATTGGCGCGCTTGACCAGGTCGCCCATGGCGGCGTAGTCCTTGCGCAGGAGTGCGTCGAACTGCGCGGGGGTCGACGAGAGGATCTCGTAGCCCTGCGCGGTGAGGTTGCGGCGGAACTCGGGGTTGCCGAGCACCGCCCCCATGCGAGAGGACAATTCCTCGACGATGCCGGCAGGCGTACCGCGCCGCAAGAGAATGCCGTTCCAGACCACGGACGTGGCGTCTGGCACGCCGCTTTCCTGCAGGGTGGGTACGTCCGGCAGCAAGGGCGAGCGCTTGTCGTCCGCAATGGCCAAGGCGCGCAGCTTGCCGGCCTGCACCAGCGGCACGATGGCCGGCAGGTTGTGGAACATCATGGGTATGCGTCCGCCCAGCAGGTCATTCAGCGCTTCCGGGCCACCCTTGTACGGAATGTGCAGCAGCCGAATGGAGGCGCGCAGCTGGAACAGCTCGGCGGCCATGTGCATGGTGTTGCCGATGCCGGCCGAGCCATATTCCAGCTTGCCCGGCTGCTGCCGCGCCGCCGCGATCAGGTCGGTGAGGGTGCGATAGGGGGTGTTGGCGCCCACCACCAGCACGTTGGGCATACGGTGCGTCAGCGTGACGGGTTGCAGGTCATCGAGCACGGAATAGCCCATGGACGGGTAGATGTGCGGATTGATCGCGAGCGTGCTGGTGGACCCCAGCAGCAACGCGTAGCCGTCGGCCGGTAGACGGCGCGCCACATAGGCCGAGCCGATGTTGCCGTTGGCGCCGGGGCGATTCTCGATGATCACGGACTGGTGCACGGCATCGCCCAGCCACTGCGCGAACGGCCGGGCGAACTGGTCCGCGGCGCCACCGGGCGGATAGGGGACGACGAAGGTCAGGGGCTTGTCCGGATAGCGCTCCTGGGCGAAAGCCGGGCCCAGGGCGGCCGCACAGGCGACGCCAGCCGCGGCGCGTGTGAAATCACGTCGGTTCATGCGTGTCTCCTCCTTGTTTTCCAGGCCTCTTCCGTGGGGCCGTTGTCTTGAAGGTACCGGTACCATTTCGTAGGCGAAGAGATTTGGTACCGGTACCATCGGATGCCGGAAAGTCTATAATGCGTGCCTTCGCGCCGTCAACCGCAACGGCGCATCGCAGGGACTATCTTTGGCTAGCAGCAAGGCACACGCACAGATAACCGAGCAGGCCGCACCCGCCGGCCGGCGCAAGATCGCGGCTTACACCATCCACGATGTCGCGGCGTTGGCGGGCGTTGCCTCGATTACGGTTTCGCGCTTCTTCAACAGTCCGGACAAGGTGTCGCCGGCGCTGCGTGCACGCATCGAAGCGGCGGTCGTGAAGACCGGTTTCGTTCCCAGCCAGGTGGCTGTCGGCCTGGCCTCGGCGCATTCCAAAGTGGTTTGCGCGGTGATCCCCAGCATTGCCAATTCCGTGTTCTCGGAGTCGGTGCAGGGAATGTCCGACGCGCTGAATTCGTCCGGATACCAGTTACTGCTGGCCAGCAGTAACTATTCCATGGCGCAGGAAGAAAGCGCGGTATGTGCTTTTGCCGGCTGGCGGCCGGCGGCCATGATCCTGACCGGACCCACCCATAGCGAACGGGTCGATGCCGTCATGCGGGCCGCGTCGTTTCCAGTGGTCGAGACTTGGGATGTGCGGCCGAACCGGCCATTTCACCAGGTGGGTTTTTCGCACGACCAAGTGGGCTACGACCAGACGATGCACTTGCTGGAACAAGGGCTGCGGCGCATCCGTTTCATCAGGACCGGACTGCCGGAGGACTTCCGCGCGCAGCAGCGGGCGTTGGGATACGCGCGGGCGATGGAAGGCCATGGGCTGAAGGCGGATATCGTTACGCCCGCCGAGCAGGATCCCTTCGAGGCGGGGGCGCAGGCGATGGCGCGGTTCGCCCTGGAATCCACGAGGCGCCGTCCGCAAGGAATCATCTTCGCCAATGACAATATGGCGGCGGGTGCCATTCTGGATGCGCCGCAGCGGGGCCTGGCGCTGCCGCGAGACTGCGCCATGGTCGGATTCGGCGACTTCCCGCTGGCCAGGCGGCTGACGCCGGCGTTGACGACCGTGCATCCGGGTCGCTACGAAATCGGCCGCACTGCCGCTCAGCTCGTATTGCGGCTGATCCAGAATCCGGGAGAGGCCGGCGCCGCGGTGGCCGAGCCTGAATCCCATATGATCGCTACCGAGTTCAAGGTGCGTGCCAGCTCGATGATCGCCAAGTGAGATTTGCCGCGCGCGCTGGCGTGCGGCCCAGCCGGCTCATTTAGCGCATTTGACCCATTTTGCGTATCCCTGGCCGCGCTGGCGATATTGGGGCGATTGCTGCCCGGGGTATGTCTGAATCGACCAACCGGTGCGCAAAAAATCATTGGCTTAGGATGGCGCGATGCAGCAAAATCACGGGCTGCCGTTTTTACCGGCATGAAAATCAATCCTTGAATCACGCTTTGGAAATTATGGACACGCCCGTCGCCGTACCGCCGAATGCTTTTCACCTTGCCTTGAATGTGCTGGATTTGGATGAAGCGCGCCGCTTCTATGGCGACGCCTTGGGTTGCAGGGAAGGTCGCAGCACCGACACGTGGGTGGATTTCGACTTCTTCGGCCATCAGCTGTCGCTGCACCTGGGCGAGCCGCTGAAGACCGCGCGTACCGGTAAGGTAGGCGACAAGCTGGTGCCCATGCCGCATTTCGGCCTGGCCCTGATGCTGCCGCAATGGCAGGCCCTGGCCGAGCGCCTGAAGGCCAGCGGCCAGATCGATTTCGTGCTGGCGCCCCAGGTGCGCTTCGAAGGCGAGCCGGGTGAGCAATGGACCATGTTCGTCATGGACCCGTTCGGTAATCCTATCGAGGTCAAGGGATTCCGTACGTTGGAAGCGCTGTACGCGATTTGAAGGCGCGGCAAGGCCGTCGATGCCGCGCCGACGCAGGCAAACGCTCACGGTGCGGGGAATAAGCCTGCCGCTGCCCTGTGTGCCTGGGACAGGGCGCGCGGGCTTTAGCGCCCGCTGAAGCGCGGCTGGCGTTTTTCAGCGAAGGCGACCTTGCCTTCGCGGTAGTCTTCGCTGTCGTAGCAAGCGCCGATCAGCGCATGCGCGGCATTCATGTCGCGTTCTTCCGGGGCTTTTTCCAGTTCCAGGAACACCCGCTTCAAGGCCCGGATGGTCAGCGGCGCGTTCTCCGCGATCGACTCCGCATATTGGCGCACGCGTTCTTCCAGCCCCGCCGCCGGCACCACTTCGTGCACCAGTCCCGCGGCCAGCGCTTCTGCGGCGTCATAACGGCGTCCGGTGAAATACAGGTCGCGCGCGCGGCTGCTGCCTATGAGGCGATTCAGGCGGATCTGGCCCTGGTAGCCATAGCCCAGCCCCAGCTTGACCGCCGGGATGGCAAAGATTGAGTCGTCGGAACAGATGCGGATGTCGCAGCTGGCGGCGTAATCCATGCCGCCACCCATGCAATAGCCCTTGATCATGGCGACGGTGGGCTTGGAACACCGATACACCGCGTCGTATGAACCCTGGCTGATCGCCTGGTATCTGCTGTTCTCCTCCGGATTCGCGCGCACGGCATCGAAGTTGGAAATATTCGAGCCGGCAATGAAGGAACGGTCGCCCGCGCCCGTGACGATGACGACTCGAATCTCGGGATCGGCGTCGAAGTCCGCGATGATGGGTGGGACCGCCGCGGACATTTCCAGCGATACGGCATTGTGTTTTTCAGGATGATTGAAAATCAGCCAGCCGATGGCGCCGGTCTTGCGGGACAGGATGTGCTTAGAGGTCGTCATTGGACGTTCCAGATTCAATTATGTGTGAAAAGCCGCCGTGCACGCGGTGCGCAGGGCAGTGGGCATGGGCCGTGGCCGCTTGTCCAGCCGGTCGACCCAGACCCAGGTGATGGCGGCGGTGGCGTAATGGCGCCTGTCTGGAGCATTGTTCGAGCGGCTGTTTGGGAGGTTGTTTGGGAGGCTGTTTGGGAGGCCGCCCAGGCCGTTGTTCGGGTCACTGTTCGGGCCGTTGCTCAGGCTGCCGTCCCCGGCGTCGCGTAGATCGAAAACCAGGCCGACGCTGCTATTGCCGATGTGGCCGCAGCGCACCGTCACGGCCAGGCGGGTGGGATAGCCGATGGGGGCGTGATAGGTGCAAGCCTGACCGGCCACGACGGACATCAGCCCGGGCGCGCACTGTTGCAGCGCCAGGCTGGCGGACCACTGCATGCGCGCTTCCTCCACATAGGCCAGGATGGTGGCGTTGTTCACGTGCCCATCCGCGTCGAGGTCGCCCCAGCGGGCATTCACGTGTGCGGTATGTAGCGGTGCAGATAGCGGACCGCCGTCGTCGATGATCTTCAGCATGTCAGACCTTGGAAAGAAGCGTGTGGAAGGTGGCGGACGGCTAGTCGCGCTCAGCGAGCAGCCCGCGGGGCGGCGCCCCTCAGATCACGCCGTCCTGCCGCAAGTTTGCGATGTCTTCCTCCGTATAGTCCAGCTCACGCAGCAATGCGTCGGTGTCGTCGCCGCGATCCGGTGCCGCGCTGCGCATCTGGCTGGGCGTGCGGCTGAGACTGAACGGCTGTCCCACCATTTCCACTTCCCCCAACCGGCGGTGCTGCACCGGCGTGGCAATGCCCAGGTGCTGGACCTGCGGGTCGGCGAATACCTCGTTCATGCGATTGATGGGACCCGCCGCGACCTGGCCTTCCTCCATGCAGGTCATCCACTGCGCGGTGGTACGCTGGCGCGTCAGTTCGCACAGCTCGGCGTTCAAGCTGTCCCGATGGTCGGATCGACCCTGCTCGGTGCTGTATTCCTCGCGTTCCATCAGCTCCGGCACGCCCATGGCGTTGACCAGGCGGCGGAACATGGCCTGCTCACCCGCGGCTATGTTGATGTAACCGTCGGCGGTGGGATAGACCCCTGTAGGTATGGACGTCGGGTGGTTGTTACCAGGTTGTCCCGGGATCTCCTTGAGGAACAGCCAGCGCGCGGCCTGGAAATCGCACATCGCGATCATCGCCTGCAGCAGCGAAACCTGCACCCATTGTCCCTGGCCGGATACCTCGCGTTCCAGCAGCGCCGTCATGATGGCCATGGCCGCATAGATCCCCGCGCCCGTATCCGCCACCGCGATGCCGGTGCGCATGGGGCCGTGCGCCGGATCGCCGGTAATGGACATCAAGCCGCCCATGCCCTGCACGATGTGGTCGAAGCCAGGGCGCTTGGCATACGGGCCATCCTGGCCGAAGCCGGAAATGCTGGCGTACACGATGCGCGGATTGATGGCCTTCAAGGTCTCATAGTCGATGCCCAGGCGGAACTTGACGTCGGGACGGAAGTTTTCGGCGACCACGTCCGCTTCCTTGACCAGTTGCAGGAAGATTTCCCGGCCCTTGGGATCCTTGAGATTGATCGTCAGGGACCGCTTGTTGCGATGCAGGTTCTGGAAATCCGGCCCGTCACGCAGGCCGCCCCAGCCGTCGCTGACCTCCATGTATTCCGGACTTTCGATCTTGATGACGTCGGCGCCCCAGTCGGCGAATTGGCGGATGCACGTGGGACCGGCGCGTACCCGTGTCAGATCCAGGATGCGGAAGCGCTTGAGCGGTCCTTCGCGTTGTCCGAGATCGGCGGGCGTGGGGAATTCAGTTTGCGCATGCACTTTGTTTCTCGCTTTCTTCGATGACGGAAGAGGGGGGCTGCCAGCGTGAAGACGTGGCATCCAGGTTCACGATCAGGCTGCCGCTGTCGTCCACATCGACCGTGGCGTGTTGCGGAACGATGAGCGTCGATGAGGCTTCCTGCACGATGGCCGGGCCGTGGAACGTCTGGCCGCCTTGCAGGGCGCCACGCTCATAGACCGGGACGTCGGCGTAGTCCTTGCGCTCGGGCAGGTACATGCGGCGCGTGCCGCGCGTGGCACCGGCGGCCGAGACGGTTCCCGTGTCCACTTGCAGGTCGCCTTCGCCGCCGCCCGCGGCAAGCGCGGCGCGCAGGTTGATGATTTCGATGTCGCCGCGCGGCGGCACCTGGCCGAAGGTCTTGGCGTAGGTCGCCAGAAAGGCTTCACGAATCGCCCCGTATGTCTTGGCGGTGTAGGGGCCGGGCGGCAGGTCGGTGATGACTTCGAAGCCCTGGCCGGCGAAACGCAGGTCGGCCGCGCGCTGGCTGTGCGCGGTGGCGCCCTGGCCAGGCAACGTGGCATCGATGACGGCGCGGGCATCGCTTTCGATGCGCTCGTATTCCGCTTCCAGCGCGGCCCAGTCCACGGTTTCCAGCTTCCAGCCCACGCTGACCATGCGGTCGATGCGCGCGGGCGCCATCAGCAGGCCCAGGGCCGAGGCGACACCGGCGCCCGGCGGGCAGATGGCGCGTGTCATGCCCAGCCGGCGCGCGACTTCGCAGCCGTGCAGGGGACCGCCGCCGCCCGTCAGCAGCAAGGCGAATTTGGCGGCGTGGTGGCCGCGCTCGGCGACGTGCACGCGTGCGGCCGCGGCCATGTTCTCGTTGACGATGGAATAGATGCCCCAGGCGAAATCCGGGATGGACAGGTCCGATTGCTCGGCCAGCGGCCGCATCGCGTCGCGCGCCTTGTCGACATCGACGGACATGGTGCCGCCGGCGAAGGCCGCCGGGTCAAGGAAACCCAGCACCAGGTTGGCGTCGGTGACCGTGGCTTGCGTGCCGCCGCGGCCATAGCATGCAGGACCGGGCAGGGAACTGGCGCTTTCAGGGCCAACCTTGAGCAGGCCCAGGGCGTCCAGGTGCGCGATGCTGCCGCCGCCGGCGCCGATTTCGATCAGTTCGATGGTCGAGATCGAGATGGGCAGGCCGCTGCCTTCGGTCAGCCGTTTCTCGCGGCTGGCCTCGAAGTGGTGCGCGATGAGCGGCTTGCCGGCATCGATGATGGCAAGCTTGGCGGTGGTGCCGCCCATGTCGAACGCCATCACGTCTTCGATGTGCGAGCGCTTGCCGAAGAAGGCGCCTGCCAGGGCGCCGGCCGCGGGCCCGGACTCCAGCAGTTGAATCGGTACGCGCTTGGCTTCATCGACGTGTGTCAGGCCGCCGTTGGACAACATCATGAACAGCGGTGCCTGGATGCCCAGGTCCTTGATCTCGGCGGTCATGCGGTCGAGATAGCCATCGGCCAAGGGCTTGACGTAGGCATTGGCGACGGTGGTCGACGTGCGTTCGAACTCGCGGATCTGCGGCGAGACATCGGACGAGATCGAAATGAACAGCTGCGGATGGGCTGCCGCGATGGCGTCGCGCGCCAGGCGTTCATGGACGGGGTTGGCGTAGGCGTGCAGGAACACGATGGCGATGGACGTCACGCCCTCGGCGGCCAGGCGGCCAGCCTGCTCGACGACCTGGGCCACATCCAGCGGCTGCTGGACGATGCCGTCGTGGCCCATGCGTTCGATGGCTTCCAGCCGCAGCCGGCGTGGCACGATGGGACGCGGCAATTCGATGTGCAGGTCGAACAGCTCGTATTTGTGTTCACGCGCCATCTCCAGCGTGTCACGAAAGCCCGCGGTGGTGATCAGGCCGGTCAGCGCGCCTTTGCGCTCGATCAGGGCGTTGGTGAACAGGGTGGTGGCGTGGATGACGCGGTCCACGTTCGCGTAGGGCAGGCGCTCCCGCTCGAACAGGGTGCGTACTCCGCGGATCACGCCTTCGTAAGGGGCTTTGGGCGTGGTCAATTCCTTGTGCGACGTGGATGTGCCGCTGAGGGTGTCGTAGACCACGATGTCGGTGAAGGTGCCACCGATGTCGATACCCAGTGCGTAATTACCTGTTTGCATATTCTTCCTCGATGACTCTCGGTCTCGATCATTCGACGATTTGATTACTGGTTGGCAGCCGCGCCGACATAGCCGTCCTGCACATCCCGCTGCTTGGCAGCAGGGTCCCGTTGCTTGGCCGGGCCGAAGCCGCCGCCGCCGGGGGTGAGCAGTTCCACGACTTCGCCAGGATTCAGGACGTGCTGGATCTTGGGATTGACCGTCTTGCCATTCAGGATGACGGCGCCAGGGGCACCTGCCTCGCCGCCGGCCAGGCCTTGTGCGGCGGCTTCTTCGCGGGTGCGTTCGGCCATGAAACTGACGACGATGGGCGTCTTGTTGCGGTTCTCGAAGGCGATGGCCTGGCCCGTGCCGCCGCGATGCAGGCCCGCGCCGCCGGTGCCGCTGCGCAGTTGGCGGTGACGCACGTGCAGGGGCGACATTTTTTCTATCATCTCCACCGGCGTGGACGAGATATTGCTGGGCCAGGACAGCACGTTGGCACCGTCCTGCTTGTGGGAGCCGCCGTAGCCGCCGTTCATGAAGAACAGGTTGGTGAAGGGCGTGCCGGTTTCACGCGTGCCGGACAGGTTGACGCACCACAGCGGCGAGCCGACTGCCGCGATGGCGCGCTCGGGCATGGCTTCGGCCAGCGCGCCGATGACCATCATGGGAACGAAATGGCCGATCAGGGCGCGGGCGCCGCCGGCGGCGGGCGGCAGCGAATTGAGGATGCTGCCTGCGGGCGCCCTGACGTGGATGGGCGCCATCACGCCTTCGTTGTTGGGCACGTTGGGCAGCAGCACCGCGCGCAGGCCGTAGCAGGTATAGGCGATGGTGTAGGCCAGGCAGACGTTGATGGAGCGCGGCACCTGGGCGTCGGTGCCGGCATAGTCCACGGTGATCTCGCCGTCCTTGATGGTCAACGTGAGTTGCAGCTTGATCGGGTGGTCCAGGCCATCGCTGATGGCGGTACGTCGATACACGCCCTCGGGCAAGGTGCGAATGGCGTCGCGCATGGCCTTTTCGGAGCGCGCATGGATTTCACCCGCCAAGGTGTCGATTTCACTCAGGTCCCGTTCCGCCATCAGGGCCAGCATGCGCGATTCGATCATGCGCAGTGCGGTGAATTGCGCGTAGAGGTCGCCCATGACCTGATCGGGCTCGCGCACGTTCTTGCGCAGGATGCGTTCGAAGGTCGGGTCGACTTCCCCTTTGCGCATCACTTTCATGATGGGGATCTGCAGGCCTTCCTCATAGACCTCGCGTGCATCGGCGGAACGAATGCGCCCGCCGATATCGGGCGCGTGCGCCACCGAGCCCGCCCACGCGACGACCTTGCCGCCCAGGAAAATCGGCTTGGCCACGGAGATGTCCGGCAAGTGCCCGGTGCCTTGCCAGATGTCGTTGGTGATCAATACATCGCCCGGCTCCAACTGGTCCAGGGGAAACTCTTCAAGGAAATGCCGGATGGTGCGCGGCATGGTGTTCATGAAAGAGGGGATGCTGTTGGTCGCCTGCGCGACCGAGCGGCCGTCAGCGGTGGTCAACACGCAGGCGAAGTCATTCGATTCGCGCACGATGGTCGAGAAAGAGGTGCGCACCATGGCGGCCGCGGCTTCGTCGACGATGGAGATCATGCGGGTCCACAGCAGCTCCAGCGTGATCGCGTCTAAGGTTTTACTCATCATGGTTCCCTTGTTTGCTCCGCATTTGCATCGATGCGGTGTGATTGATGGCACAGAACGATTCTGGCGGTTTAGACTATGTCTTCATAATGTTTATTTCGCCGTAGGGCATGCCAAACGAACATACATGGTCATGAAGGCTGGCGTTCGACGATGGCGACAAGGGGATCTCTATGAATACCAATGTGGCGTCCGACCTGCGCGGCGCGCAGACTTTGAAAATCCATGAGGTGGAAGCCTTTCGGGCGGTCATGATCCGTGGCACGGCGACCGATGCCGCGGTACTCATGCACACCTCGCAGCCGGTGATCAGCAAGCTGATCTCGCGCTTCCAGCGGCATATCGGCATCAAGCTGTTCGAGCTGCACAAGAGCCGGCTGGTGCCCACGCCCGAGGCGCGCGTGCTGTTCAACACCATCCAGCGCACGTATGTGGGCATGGAGCACATCGCCCAGACCATCGCGGAATTGCGCGGCGGCCACAGTGGCAAGCTGATCGTGGGCAGCCAGCCTTCTTTCGGCATGGGTCCTCTGGCGAGCATCGCCACGGCGTTCTTGAAGGAACGGCCGGGCATCCAGATCCAGATCGAGACGGTGACGTCCGCACTGATCCGGCATAGCGTCATTTCGGGCAAGGCGGACATGGGGATCGCCGAGCGATCCATCGACGTGACGGGCGTGAACGCAGAGCCCTTGGTGCAGGTCAACACGGTCTGCGTCATGAACAAGGCCCACCCCCTGGCCGCCAAGCGAGCCATCAAGGCCAAGGATCTGCAGGGCGTGGCGATGATCCTGCCTTCGCGCGACAGCGCTTCGCATGCGTCGGTCGCCGCCATGTTCGCGCAGGAGCAGGTGGACCCGGAAGTGGTGGTGGAGACCGGCTACGGCATGAATATGTGCGTGCTGGCCTTGCAAGGCGCGGGAGTCGCGCTGGTCAGCCCGTTCGCCGCGCTGTCGCTGCGTGGCGCCGGGCTGGTGGTCAAGCGCTTCGAACCGAGCCTGCCTATCGAACTGATGCTGATGACGGCGGTTGATACGCCGCCATCGCGCATCGCCGCGCTGTTCATCGAACGTCTGCACGAGGCGATGGCGCCGCTGCGCGAGACGTGGGGGTGAACGGGACATCGCCGTGTATCCGCGTCCACCTGCGCGCCTATCTGCGTGTCCACCTGCACGTCCGCGTTTGGCGTGGCGGGTTGCCGAGCGCCTGTTCGGATCTCAGCGCGCGGTGAGATGCGCGGTCTGGATCATCTGGCTGAAGGTGCTGGTCTGGCCGGCGATGTAGGTCGCGGTCGCTTTCACATCGCGGTCGCCGGGCACGGGCGTGACGCCCAGGTCGGCCAGTTTGGGCGCCATGTCCTTGGACAACATGATCTCGCGGATATCGTGATTCAGCTTGTCGACGATGGCGTCCGGCGTGTTGGCCGGCGCGGCAATGGTGAACCAGGCGGTGAAGGCATAACCCGGCAAGCCGTCCTGCGCGATGGTGGGCACGTCGGGCAGGCTGGGGGCGCGGGTCGCGCTGGTGACAGCGAGTGCGCGCAACTGCCCCGATTTGATCAGCGGCAGCGCGGTGGGCAGGTTTTCGAACATCAGCTGCAGGCGCCCGCCGACCAGGTCGGTGAGCGCGGGGCCGCTACCCTTGTAGGGGATGTGCGAGATGTCCGCGTGGGACTGGTATTTGAAGAGTTCGCCGGCCATGTGGGTGGAAGAGCCGAAGCCGGCCGAGCCGAAAAACAGCGTATTCGGATGCGCCTTGCTTGCCGCGATGACGGCTTTGGTGTTGGCCAGTTCGCTGTCCTTGGGCACCACCAGCACGTTGGGAAGTTCGGCCAGCACCACCACCGGTTTGAGATCCTTGGCGGGGTCGTATTTCAGGTTTGGATAGATCTTGTAGGTGGAATGGATGCCTATGGTGCCGAACAGCAGGCTGTAGCCGTCGGGTTCGGCACGGGCCACATTTTCCGCACCGATGTTGCCGCCGACGCCGGGGCGGTTTTCCACGATGACGCTCTGGCCGTATTTCTCGGACAGCTTCTGCGCGATGAGACGGCCCAGGACGTCGGCGCTGCCGCCGGGCGCCAGGGGCACGACCAGCCGGATGGGCTTGGAGGGATACGTGTCGGCATGCGCCGAAGCCGCGGCAAAAGAGAGCATCGCCGCGCATGCGGCCGCGGCCGCGAAAAATTTGTTCATGATTCCGCCTTGTATGGAGTGATTCTTTTTTGAAGTAATGTCGTCCACCCGGCTTGGGGCCAGCTCCTCCTGAGGCGGGTATGGGGGCAAGGCCGCGCGTGGCGCGAGCCCGTGGATGCCCCGTGACAGTTCTTCGCTCGCGCGCTGTTCTTATGACGGAATTATGGGCAGCAGCGGGGCGGCCGCATAATGCTTTTACGCCCGCACCCTATGCAAAATGATCATGGGCGTTTACCCGTAGCCGGCTGTGCGTCGACGGCGCGGCGATCGGTAGCAGCAAGGCCCCGCAGGCGGGCCGGCGGCGCGGGCGCGGCACTGCGCTGGGCGGGAACGGTTGCTGGACGGATCCGCATTCAATGCGTGGTGGCGATGCCTTCCAGTTGCGTGGCGGGGAGCAGGGCGAAGGCCCATTTCATGGCGCGGGTTTCTTCACCCGGGCTGCGGCCGAACAGGCGCTTGAATTCGCGGTTGAACTGCGAGGCGCTTTCGTAGCCAACCCGCGCACCCGCCGCGGCGGCGGTCAGGTCGTCGCGGATCATCAACAAACGGGCCTGGTGCAGGCGCACGGACTTGATGTATTGAATCGGTGAAGTGCTGGCCACCGCTTTGAAATGTACGTGGAAAGCCGGCACGCTCAGGCCGGCCTCGCGTGCCAGCGTGCCGACGTCGAGCGCCTGCTCGTAGTCGTCGTGGATACGCTGCAGGGTGCGCGCGATGCGGCCGAAATGGCCCTGGCTGGCCAGCGCCGCGCGGATGGCGCCGCCTTGTTCACCAATCAGGACGCGGTAGCACAGCTCCCGGACGATGCCCGGTCCCAGTATCTGGGCTTCGGTCGGCGAGGATAGCGCCTGCAGCAGGCGCACGGTGGTGTCAGCCAGCGTCGGATCCAGCGGCGTGGAGACGATGCCCAAGGGCGCGGCGGCGGCCGGCACCGACTGGCTGTCCAGCGCCATCACCAGATCAGCGATGGCGGTCATGTCCAGGCGCACGGAGATCGCCAGCAGCGGTTCTTCGGGCGAGGCCTCGGTCTCGGTGGAGAAGGGCAGAGGAACCGACAGCACAAGGTAGTGCTGGGCGTCGTAATGATAGACGTGGTCGGCCAGGTAGCCGCGTTTGCGGCCCTGGCACACGATCACGATCATGGGTTCATAGAGCACGGGTGTGCGTCCCAGGGATTGGTTGGCGCGCATGAAACGCACGCCGTCCAGCAACGAACGCGTGTAGCCCTCGTTGGGTGCCAGATGGTCGATCAGGGCGGCCATTTTTTGCTGAGCGGGCGGGACAGGGTTGGGCATGGCTTGGCGAAAGGTGAAACCGCGTGGAATGACTATCGAGCAATGATTTTGCCACTTTCATCGGTGGAAAGGCGCGTCATAAATAGGAATAGGCAATGATGCTAGAGGATCTCGTCTATCCGCAAGGGCCTGCTTTTCCTAGCATTACTACCTGACGTTCGCTGCGGCGACGGGGCTGTTCCCGTCAATACCGTGACGGACCGACATCAGGAGTAGTCCATGAATATCCCTACCACGCCCGCCGCGCAGCCAACCCATGCGGCCAAAGTCTGGTTCATCACGGGCGCCGCGCGCGGCCTGGGCCTGGCATTGGCACGTCAGGTCCTGGCGCAGGGCCATATGGTGGCAGCGACATCGCGCAATCTGACGAGTCTGCGACATGCCCTGGCTGAAGGTGGCGAGCGCGTCCTGGCCCTGGAGGTGGATCCGGTTGCGGAACAGGCGGTACAGGCGGCCATCGAGCAGACCATCGCCAGGTTCGGCCGTATCGACGTGGTCGTCAACAATGCCGGCTACGGGCAGCAAGGGGCCATCGAAGCCTTGAGCGACGCCGAGCTGCGCCGCAACTTCGACGTCAACGTCTTCGCGCCCATGCATGTGCTGCGCCATGTGCTGCCGCAACTGCGCAGGCAGCGCAGCGGGCATATCTTCAACATCGCGTCCATTGCCGGCTTCGACGGCGGCTACGCCGGCTGGGGCAGCTATACCGCCGGCAAGTTCGCGCTGGCTGGTCTGACGGAAACGCTGGCAGCCGAGGTCGCCGAACTGGGCATCAAGGCCACCGTGGTGTATCCGGGTCCCTTCCGCACGGAGTTCCTGACCAAGGAGAGCATGGCGACCGCGCGGCATGCCATCGCGGACTACAAGGAAGCGCAGGCTTCGCTGGACTTGCACGTGAATACCATGGACGGACGGCAGGCTGGCGATCCCGACAAGTTGGCGTTGATGCTGCTGCAGGCAAGCAGCGTAGCCGAGCCGCCGGTGCACCTGTTCGCGGGCCGCATCGCCAATGAGCTGGCCGAACGCAAGATGGCTGCCGTCAACAAGGACATGGCCAACTGGCGTGGCGCGTCCGACGCCACGGATTTCCCCGAAGGTAAGTGAACGCGGCCGGGGGCGATACGGCACAGTTGGAGAATAAAAAGAAAAGGGTAATTTCTTTAGAAATTACCCTTTGATTCTTTGGGTTCCGCAAGGACCACGGCAGCGGCCCGGACGCGCAGGCGTCCGGGCCGCAGGCGCAGCGTTCAAGTCGACAACAAAGCCACAGGAAAATCCGCCAATGCCTCGGCCAGCGGCAGGATGCTGTCCGCCCCGACGCGGCGTTCACGGCCGCTTAGGGCATCGCGCAGGGTGGCGCCTGCGTAGCGATGCGGCAGTACCACCGCGGTCGATTCCCAGAATGCAGGATCGATACGCGGCAGGCACGAGCCAGCATCTGCACCGGCGTTCGCAACATCGCCATCATCGGCCCGCAGATGCGTCCCGACCAGGCGCGGCGCCAGGACGAAGAACTTCTTGTCGCCCAGGCTGCGCACGAACGCGATGATGTGATCCCCGCGCGAACCCAGCACGGGCAAAGGTACGTAGCTGCCCCGCGCATACAGGTCCGGCTCCGCGCGCCGCGCGGCCAGGGCGCCATACACCACGGCCTGCTTGACGCGGCCGCTGCGCCAGTCGGCCAGCAGGCCTTCGACATCGTGGGCTTGATGCGCATCCAATGCCGCCTCTCGCGCCGCATAATCCACGGGACGGCGATTGTCCGGATCCACCAGGCTGAAGTCCCAGAATTCAGTCCCTTGGTAGAGATCCGGAACCCCCGGCACCGTCAGGCGCAACAAGGTCTGCGCCAGGCTGTTGACCGCCCCGGCGGCGGCGATGCGATGGGCAAATGCCGCGATGTCGTCGGCCGCGCCAGGCTGCATCACTTCATGCAAGGTGGCCGCGCAGGCTTGTTCATAGGTCTCATCCGGCACTACCCAACTGGTACGCACCTTGGCTTCGCGCAAAGCCTTGAGCTGCCATGCCCCCACACGTTCGGCATAGGCCTGCAGGCCGGCGGCATCGTCGGGCCGCAGGTCCAGCGGCCAGGCGCCCACCAGCGTTTGCAGCAGCATATACAGATCGGCCGGATGCGGCGCCAGCTGGCCGCTGCCGTTATAGGTGGCGGGCGCGTGCCGGTGCATCCAATCGTGCGCGAAGCGGCTCCAGTCGGCGTGCACCTCGCTCAGCGTCATGATGCGCGCGCGGGTGTCTTCGCCGCGCTTGTGATCGTGCGTCGCGGTGGTGAGCATGGCGCGCGGCAGGCGGCGCGCACGCGCCGAGCAGTGGCGATGGAAGGTTTCGACCACCAGGTGGAACTCGCCTGGGTCCGCGCCCACCTCATTGCGCGACAACAAGCGGCCGTAGCGGTAGAAAGCCGTGTCCTCCAGGGACTTGGCGGTCAGGGGGGGCGTCAGTTGCTGGAAGCGGCGCGTGGCCAAGGCGCGCGCGGCCTGTTGTTCGGCGGGCAGGCCATGCAGCGGCTGGCCGCCCAGCCATTCGCCCATGAGTTCCAGTAGAGGGCCATCGTCGCCATCACGGTCACTGCGAAAGCGCGCATGGGCCGAGGCGGCAGCCGCGTCGAAACGGACCTGGTCCACCGCGTGCCGGCCGTCGGCGTCGGCATAGGTACGGTAGACGGGAAAGCCGCGCAGCAGTTGCCACAGCACGCGCAGGATGGCGGCCTGGCCCCAATCGCGGGTCATGGGGTCAAGGGTAGCCACGCGATGCAAGGCGCGCGCCGCCGCATAGCGCTCCGCGGGAAAATGGCGCAGCAACATCAGTTCACGCGCCTCGTCGGCTACCTCGGCGAAAGACCGGGTGTCGCGCGCCAGCGTCTCCCACAGATCCGTGATGGGGCCCACGCCGGAAGCATCATGCAGCACGGCGCCGACCTGGTCCATGAAGTCGTAGCCGGTCGTGCCGTCCACCATCCAGCGCTCGTCGAGGACTTCGTCGCTGGCGAGGATTTTTTCGATGACGAGGTAGGGCGTTTGCCCAGCCAGGGCACCGGGCCGCCTTGGCGAACGCGCGTTCAGTTCGGCGCGCAGGCGCGCGCAGTAGCCGATGGGATCACTCAAGCCATCGACGTGGTCTACCCGCAAGCCATCGATGAGGCCTTCCTCGTAGAAGCCCAGCACCATCGCGTGCACGGCGTCGAACACTTCGGTCTGCTCCACGCGCACGCCGATCAGGTCGGTGATTTCGAAGAAGCGGCGCCAGTTGATTTCGTCGGCGGCGCTGCGCCACCACGCCAGGCGGTAAGCCTGGCGTTCGAGCAATTCATGCAGGCGTTCGCGCCCGGCGGATGTGGCGGGATCATGGGCATGGACCGGATCGGGAGTATCGGTGTCCAGGCTGCCGTCCGCGATGGGATAGGGCGCGCCGTGCGCGTCGATGTACCAGCCGGCGTCGCCCAGGCGCAGGCGGATATCGCCGTCCTTGAGCGCCTCGCCGTAAGGCTTGCCGAGAAACGGCGCCAGCACCTTGCCGTGCAGGCCCGTATCGGCCGGCTCCCATTCGATGTCGAACCACGTGGCATGCGGGCTGGCGCGGCCGTCGCGCAGCACGCTCCACCACCAGGGATTGTCCGGGCTGGTGGCCATGTGGTTGGGCACGATGTCGAGGATCAGGCCCATATCGTGTGCCCGCAGGGCTTGCACCAGGCGCCGCAGCGCCGCTTCGCCGCCCAGTTCCGGATTGACCTGGGCGTGGTCGACCACGTCATAACCGTGCGTGGAGCCAGGGCGGGCGCGGGTCAAGGGAGAGGCATACACATGGCTGACACCCAGGCGCGCGAAATAAGGGACCTGCGCGACGGCATCGTCCAGGGTATAGCCTTCGTGGAATTGCAGCCTCACGGTGGCGCGGGGCGTGCCTGTCGTCGCGGTGGCCGGGATGACTGATGCGTTGGAGGCTTCTTGTGGCATGTTGGTGATGTCGGTGGCAACGGTGCTGGTTGTGTTGGCGGTAGTCATGCGTGCCCCCGGCGCGCCGCTTCGATGGCATCCACGCGCGCGTTCACGGCGGGATCGTCGAACAATCGAGCCGCGTCCACCTCCAGCCTGCGGCGCCAATTGGGATGGGTGTCTATGGTGCCGGGCAGATTGGGTTGTTCTTCCAGCCCCAGCAAGTCTTCCAAAGGGATCAGCGTCAGCGGCACCGGCGCGCTTGCCACATAGCGCAGCACGGCTTCGATCGGGGCATCCGCGGGCGGCGTTTCCGGCTGGTCGTGGCCGATGCAGCCGGCATCGCGCAGGGCCTGCCACAGGGCGCCGCGATCGCGCTCGCGCTCCTCGAGCAGCGATGCGCCGCTTTCTCCCTCTCCAAGCAGTTGCAGGCGGTCGCGCCAGCCGATTTCAGTGCCGCGCCACCAGCCGACGATGGTGGGCAGGTCGTGCGTGGTCGTCGTGGCGATGGCGGCGCCGGGCCAATAGCGCGGCTGCTGGAAGGGGGCGGGGTTGCCGGCCCAGCCATCACGTTGGAACCAGAGCACGTCCATGCCCAGCATGCCGACCTGTTCGATACGGTGGTTGAAGCCATCGGGCACGGTGCCCAGGTTCTCGCCTATGATCAACGCCCGATGGCGCCAGGCTTCCAGCGCCACCAGGCGCAGCATGTCGTCCAGCGGATAGCGCAGATAGGCGCCGTCCTTGGCCGACGCCCCTTGCGGCACCAGCCACATGCGGGCCAGGCCCAGCACGTGATCGATGCGCAGGCCGCCGGTATGGGCCAGGGCCGCGCGCAGCATTTCAATGAAGGCGGCATAGCCGGTCAGATGCAAGGCGCGCGGCGAGAACGCCGTCAAACCCCAGCACTGGCCCAAAGGGTTGTAGAGATCGGGCGGCGCGCCGGGCGACAGGCCTTCGAGGATGTCGGCCTGGCGGCTCCAGGCATGGCTGCCGCCGGGATCCGTGCCGACCGCCAGGTCGCCGATCAGGCCGATGCCCATGCCCGCCGCGCGTGCCGCCTGTTGGGCGCCGGCCAGACCTTGCGCGGCCAGCCATTGCAAGAAGATGTGGAAGGCGATGTCGCGCTCATGCGCATGGGCATAGGCGCGCACGCCGGCACCGGTGGGATCGCGCAGGTCCGCCGGCCAATGGCGCCAGTCGGTGGCGTCGCCCAGCGGCGGCAAATGACGCGCGTGCAAGGCTTCGAAACGGGCATGGCTCTCCAGGGCCTCGCCCCCGGCGATGCGGAAACGGGTGAAGGCGTCCTGCAGGTCGCCATGTGCGTCGTCGCGAAAATCGTCGTACAGGCGGCGCAGTACCTTCAGGCGCAGGCGAGCGACCCCCGACCAATCGATCAGGGACAGGCCATCCAGGCGCAAGGCCTCGTCACCCAGGCCCAAGCCAGTGAGCGCCTTGCCCAGCGCGGCGTGGCCCAGCACCGCGGCGGGATCGACGTAGAGAGTGTTGAGGAACAGGCGGCTGGAGGGGCCATAAGGGCTGTAGCGCCCCGGATCGGCGGCGAACATCGCATGTACGGGGCTGATGGCCAGCGCCGCCGCGCCGCGCTGGCCGGCCGCGCCAGCCAGGCGCGCAAGTGCGGTGAAGTCGCCGATGCCGGCGGCCTGGGCCGGATCGCTGCCATGGTCGCGGCGCAGGCTGTACAACTGGGCGGCCACGCCCCACGCGCGCGGGCCTTCCCGTTGGCCCTCGGTTTCCAGCAGCTCGGCCACGCTGGGGCTGCGCGGCGGCACCACCGCCACATTGCGGCGCCATGTATCGGTCTCCACCACGTAGTAGCCCGGGGTGTCGATAGCGGGCAGCCGGGTGCGCCCGTCACCGCTGTCGTGGGCGGCCACGGTACGCTGTTCGCCGTCCTCGCCCAGCAGCAGATATGCGGTATCCGGACGCGCTTCGAATTCGACAGGCGCGCCAGCGTCGACGATCAACAGGCCGGGATCCGCCCGGGATTCTTCGCGCAGGCGAGCGGCGCTTTCGTGGATCTGCGCGGCGTCGCCCGCCGGCAGTCCCAGGGCGCCGAGCATGGTGCGCAGCACGTCGTCGGCCACGCGGCGCGGCTGGCCGCGCGCGTCCACCCAGTCCACGGCGATGGCCGCTTGCGACGCCAGTGCGGCCAGGTCGGCGGAAGTGGATGCCGAAGCCGAACCATCGATGCCAGAGGTAGTCATGAGGATTCCTTTCTGTCCATCGTCATGCGGGAGTCTGCAGCAGGGCGATGGTGCAGCCATGCCACAACAGGCCTTCGTACAGTGCCGCGCCCGCGCCGGCTTCGCTCTCGTACAGCACGGTCTGATCGATCAAGTCGACCTGCAGCCAGTCCGGGCGCAGGTCGACATTGCCCAGATTGGTGTACAGCGAAAGAATAGCGCCATCTCCCAGGCTCCATTGCGCCACCACGCCGCGCATGCCCAGCACGTGCGAGCCAAGGGCGCGGGCGCCGTCCAGGCGGGGGACGATCTGGCGCTGGCGCAGCGTCAGCAGTTCGGTGTAGGTCGCGAGCACCGCGTCGTCGGCCGGCGCCGCGTAGGGATTGGACTTGGTATAGGTGGCAAGCTCGTTAGGATCCGGGATGCGCTCGCGCGTGGCAGGATTGGCGAAAGCGCGGAAGTGCTGGAACTCCTTGCGGCGGCCGTCGCGCACCGCCTGGGCCAACTCGGCGTTCGCGTGGTCGGTGAAATAGAGAAAGGGCGTGGCCGCCCCGCGCTCTTCGCCCATGAAAATCAAGGGTATTTGCGGCGTCAGAAGTTGCAGAGCGACCGCGGCCTTCATCACCCGCGCATCGCGCACCAAGGGGGCCAGCCGTTCGCCCAGCGCCCGATTGCCGGTCTGGTCGTGATTCTGCAGGAACAGCACGAATGCGGTGGGCGGCAGCAGGTTGCTGCGTTCACCGCGCCGCTCGCCGCCACGGTGGCGCGAAGGCTGGCCCTGGTAGACGAAACCTTCGGTCAGGGCGCGCGCCAGGCGCTGGGCAGGAAGCTCGGCATAGTCTTCGTAATAGCCTTCGTTTTCGCCGGTCAGCAGATGGTGCAGCACGTGGTGGGCGTCATCATTCCACTGTGCGTCATAACCATGCTGCAGGGGGTGCACCTGGTTGTCGTCGTTCTCCAGCACAAGGTGGACATGGCGTTCGGGGTCGATACGCGTCCGCACGAAAGCCGCCATTTCCTCCAGCCAGCCGACGTCCTTGATGGCATGCACGGCGTCCAGGCGCAGGCCGTCGAAGCGATACTCGGTGAGCCAGTACAGCGCATTTTCGGCGTAATACTGCCGCACTTGCGGCCGCCGGAAATCGATGGCCGCGCCCCAGGGCGTCTGCTGGTCCTCACGGAAAAAATCCGCGGCATAGGCGTTCAGGTAATTGCCGTCGGGGCCGAAGTGGTTGTAGACCACGTCCAGGAACACCATGATGCCCAGTCCGTGAGCCGTGTCGATCAGGCGCCGCAGGTCGTCCGGCTCGCCGTAGGCGCGGTCGGGCGCGTAAGGCAGCACACCGTCGTAGCCCCAATTCCGCTGGCCGGGGAAGTCGGCAATGGGCATCAGCTCGACGGCAGTGATGCCCAACGCCGCCAGCTCCGGCAAGCGGGCCTCGATGCCGGCATAGCCGCCCGCCAGACCGGGATGGAGCTCGTAGAGAACGGTTTCCTTCCAGGGCCGCCCGCGCCAGTCCGGGTGGCGCCAGGCATAGGCGGCGCCGGGTTCGACCACGACGCTGTCGTCGTGCACATCGTGGGCTTGCAGGCGCGAGGCGGGATCAGGCACGGCCAGGTCGGGACCTACGCGGTAGCGATAACGCGTGCCCGCCGCGCAAGCGACGTCGATTTCATAAAAGCCGTCGGCGGCGGCGCGCATGCTGAGCGGCTCGCTGCCGGCGATTTCCAGGCTGACGCCGTTGCGCGCGTTGGGCGCCCACAGGCGAAAGCGGGTCTGGCCGTCAGGCAGGCGCACCGCGCCGTAGCTGAAGGAAACGGCGGGAACCGGGGGTGTCATGAATGCTCCTTGGAGCGCGGTACGCCGCTGAAGAGGGCGATGCCATGCGCGTGCAGATTGAAATGGTGGCCGTGCACCTGTTCGGCAGGCGCCGTCGGCCGGGTCGAATCCAAGAGCATGCGCCATGCCGTACCCTCGTCGGGCAGCACGAAGACCTCGTCGCTGTGGCCGCCGTTGAGCAGGGTCAGGGTAACGTCCATGCCCTGTTCAGTGGCAACCATGCGCCGCACGGCCAGGGCGCGCCCTTCGACGTCGTGCCAGGCATCGAAAGACATGGGCTGCCCGTCGATGTCGAACCAGGTAATGCCCTCTCTGCCTGGTGCGACCTCCTGCCGGCCGTTGTCGTAGTTGTTGGCGCGCAGGCTGGGATGATTGCGCCGCGCGGCCACCAGGCGGCTGACGAAGTCGGTCAAGGCGCGGCCATCGGCGTTGGCGGCCTGTTGCCAATCCAGCCAGGACACGGTGTTGTCCTGGCAGTAGGCGTTGTTATTGCCTTGTTGGCTATTGCCGAACTCGTCACCGGCCAGCAGCATGGGCGTGCCATAGGATAGGAAAGTCGATGCCAGCAGCGAACGCTGCACCCGGCCGCGCATTTCCAGGATGTAGGAATCGTCGCTGGGACCTTCCGCGCCCCAGTTGTGGCTGTAGTCGTTGCTGTGGCCGTCGCGGTTACCTTCCAGATTGGCTTCGTTGTATTTGCGTTCGTACGAAACCACGTCGCGGGTGGTGAAGCCGTCGTGGGAGGCCACGAAATTGATGGAAGCCCAGGGCCGGCGGTGGCGCCGGTCGAACAAGTCGCTGGAGCCGGCCAGGCGTTCCGCCATTTCACCGCGCTGGCCGGCGTCACCACGCCAGAATCTGCGGGTGGTGTCGCGGAATTTGTCGTTCCACTCAGCGAAGCCGGGCGGCTGGCGTCCCAATTGATAGCCATCAGGACCGATGTCCCAGGGTTCGGCAATCAGCTTCAGGCGTGACAGGGTCGGGTCCTGCAGAATGGCATCGAAGAATCCCGAGCCCGGGTCGAAACCATGGCCCTCGCGGCCCAGCGTGACGCCGAGATCGAAGCGGAAACCATCCACCCGGTAGGCCTCGGCCCAATGGCGGAGCGAATCCATCACCATCTGCAGCACGCGCGGATGCGACAGGTTGACCGTGTTGCCGCAACCGGTGTCGTTGATGTAGTGGCGCTCGTCGCCGGGAATCAGGCGGTAGTAGCTGGCATTATCCAGGCCGCGCCAGGACAGCGTCGGACCGGTCTGGTCGCCTTCACAGGTGTGGTTGTAGACGACATCCAGGATGACTTCGATGCCGGCGGCCTGCAGGCGCCGGATCGCCATCCGCAGGTCGTTGGGGCCACCGTTACGTAGATAGGCGGGTTCGGGCGCGAAATAGGACAGCGTGCTGTAGCCCCAGTAGTTGGCCAACTGCTTTTCCACCAGGAACTTGTCCTGCAGGAACGCATGCACCGGCAGCAGCTCCAAGGCGGTCACGCCTATTTTGTGCAAATGCTCGATGAAGCGCGGATTGGCCAGCGCCGCCACCGTGCCGCGCAGATGCGTGCGCACATCGTCGCGCTGCATGGAGACGCCCCGCACATGCGCTTCATAGATGACCGTGTGTTCCCAGGCCGTGGGCGGCCGGCGCCGCTCGCCCCAATGGAAGGCGTTGTCGGTGACCACCGCCTTGGGCATGGCGGGGGCGCTGTCGCGCCGGTCTATGGTCAGATCGCCGCGCGCGCCGCCCACGCGATAGCCGAACAGTACGTCGGACCAGCGCGGCGGGCCGGTCAGCTCGGCGGCGTAAGGGTCCAGCAGCAGCTTGTGCGGATTGAAGCGATGGCCGTTCTTCGGATCGTAGGGGCCGTGAGCGCGATAGCCGTAGACCAGGCCCGGCGCCGCATCCGGCAGATAGCCATGCCAGACTTCATCGGTGCACTCCGGCAAGGGCATGCGCTGCAGTTCCTTGCGGGCCCGTTCGTCGAAGATGCACAGATCGATGCGGCTGGCGTTGGCTGAAAACACCGCGAAGTTGACCCCCAGGCCATCGCTGGTGGCGCCCAGCGGGTAAGGACGGCCGGGGGCGAGCCTGTCGGGAAGCACGCCGGACATGTACCTTTATCCTTCGAGTTGAAAGATCACCGTGGCAAGGGGAGGGAGCGTGAGCGACAAGGATTGTTCGCGGCCATGCGCGGCGATGGGGTCCGTATTGCGGCCCCCGCCATTGCCCACGCCGGAGCCGCCATAGTCGGCCGCATCGGTATTGATGCGTTCGCGCCACCTGCCGCCGCGCGGCACGCCGATGCGGTAGTCGTCGCGCGGCACCGGGGTGAAATTGCTTACCGCCAGGACCAGGGCGTCACCGTCGCGGCGCAGGAAGGCGATCACGCTATTGGCGGAGTCGTCGCCGATGACCCATTCGAAGCCGCTAGGGTCGCTGTCATGGCGATGCAGCGCAGGCAGGTCGGCATAAACGTGATTGAGGTCGCGTATCAGCTTTTGCACGCCGCGATGCAGCCCATCGTCCAACGCGGCCCAGTCGAGCGAAGCATCATGGTTCCACTCGCGTTCCTGGGCGATCTCCCCGCCCATGAACAACAGTTTCTTGCCGGGATGGCTCCACATGAAGCCATAGTAGGCACGCAAGTTGGCGTGGCGCTGCCAGCGATCACCCGGCATCTTGTTCAGCAGCGAGCCTTTGCCGTGTACCACCTCGTCGTGCGACAGCGGCAGGATGAAGCGTTCCGAATACGCGTAGACCATGCCGAAGGTCATGTCGTTATGGTGGTAGCGCCGATGCACAGGGTCGTTTTCCATATAGCGCAGGGTGTCGTGCATCCAGCCCATATTCCATTTAAAGGAGAAGCCCAGGCCGCCGTCCTCGACCGGCGCCGATACACCGGGCCAGGCGGTGGATTCTTCGGCCACGGTGATGGCGCCAGGGCACAGGCGATGCACCGTCGCGTTCATGTCGCGCAGGAAATCGACCGCTTCCAGGTTCTCCCTGCCGCCGTGGCGGTTGGGTATCCACTCGCCGGCCTTGCGGCTGTAGTCGCGGTACAGCATTGACGCAACGGCGTCCACGCGCAGGCCATCGATGTGATAACGGCGCACCCATTCCAGGGCGCTGGCCACCATGAAGTTACGGACTTCCGTGCGGCCCAGGTTGTAGATCAACGTGTTCCAGTCGGGATGGAAGCCTTCCCGCGGATCCTGGTATTCGTACAGGGCGGTGCCGTCGAAATGGGCCAGCCCATGCGTATCGGTGGGAAAGTGGGCCGGCACCCAATCCAGGATGACCGCCAGGTCGGCCGCGTGGCAGGCGTCGATGAAGGCGGCGAAATCGTGGGGCGTGCCATAACGCGCGGTAGGGGCGAACACGCCCAGGGGTTGGTAGCCCCAGGAACCCCCGAAGGGATGCTCCATGATGGGCATCAGTTCCAGATGGGTGTAGCCCAGGTCGCGCGCATAAGGCACCAGGCGCGTGGCCAACTGGCGCCATATACATTCGCCGTTGTCCGTGTCGCCCCGAGGCAGCCAGGAGCCCGCGTGGACTTCATACACGGAGATGGGCGCATCCTTGGCCTGGCGCGCGCCGCGCTGCGCCATCCACGCATCGTCGGTCCAGGTAAAAGGCTTGGGCTCGGGCACGATGGAAGCGGTTGCGGGCGGTGCCTCGGTCTGGCGTGCCAGCGGGTCCGCCTTCAGCGGCAACAAATTGCCCTCGACGCCAACGATTTCATATTTGTAGCGCGCTCCGGCTTCCAGGCGGGGAATGAATATCTCCCACACGCCCGCGCTATGCCTCAAGCGCATGGCATGGCGGCGGCCGTCCCAGGAATTGAAATCGCCCACTACGGACACGCGTCGCGCGTTGGGTGCCCAGACGGCGAAGCGCACGCCGCGCACGCCGTTGATTTCCATGACGTGGGATCCCAGGCATTCGGCCAGGTCTTCATGGCGGCCTTCGGAGATCAGATGCAGGTCCAGGTCACCCAGCAGCGCGCCGAAAGCATAGGGATCTTCCGTGATCTGCTCACCAGTGGGCCATTGGATACGCAGGCGATAGGCCGACGGCTGGCCAGGCCTGAGGTCGTCCAGGCGGCCGTCGACAAGGCCGGAGAACATGCCGTGCCGGATGGGTGTGAGGGGGATTTGCTTGTCATCCTTCCCCAGCAGCAAGGTAACCTGCTCGGCATTCGGCACCAGGACGCGTATCCAGCTGCGCGAGCCGTCCGCATGGGGTCCCAGAACATGAAACGGATCGGAATGGCGACCGGCCAGCAGATCGTCCAGCGCGTCATGCGCGCCGTGGTCGACGGGCGTGCCGCCTGGATTGGCATCGGAAGAGGACGAAGAGCCGGAAGTCATGAAATCATTTTCCTGAATCAAGTATTGGGTGTTGCGCTGTTGTCGTGCGACAGCAGACGCGCGGCCAGGGTCGTCAGTCCGGCAAGCGGGATGCCCACCCAGTCGGGGCGGTGCGAGGCCTCGTAGCGGACTTCGTATGCGGCTTTTTCGATCAGGGCCAGATCGATCAAGGGTAGCTCCACTTCAGGCACGATCCAAGGGTGCTCAGTCGAGTGCGCGATCTCGCGGTAGCCTGCCAGGAAAGCTTCGCCGGCCGTCACCCGGAAGCGCTCGATCAGCCCCAGGCGCCGCGTTTGCAATTGCTGCTCGGCGTTTTGCCCATCGCCGCCGGCTTCTTCAGAGGGGGCCTTGCCCTTGCCCGCGCCGTCCGCCAGCGTGGCCGCCGCATAGTCAAAGGAGCGTAGCAAGCCGGCGACGTCGCGTACCGCGCTGGTCTTGGCGCGTCGCTCTTCCAGCGTGCGGGCGGGCTCGCCTTCGAAGTCGATCAGGTAGGCGTCGCCTTGTCCCGCCAACACCTGGCCCAGGTGGAAGTCGCCGTGGATACGGATGTGCAGTGTGTCTTCTTCATTGGCGGCAAGGTCGCGCACCACGTTCACCAATGCGTCGCGGTGCTCGGTCAGCCACGTGGCGCGTTCGACATTGCCCGCGTCCAGGCGTCCCAGATTGGCCTTTAGCGTGGCCAAACCCTGGTCGAGCATGGCGATGACGTCCTTGGCGCGCTGCTCGGCGTCCTTGCGCGTCGCCCGGTGTGGCGCGAAGGCGGGATCGTCGGTGGGCAGGGCCAGCGCGGCATGCAGTTCGCCTAAGCGCTTGCCCATGATGTGGGCGAAGTTGATATAGCCGCGCAGGTCTTCATCGTAGTCCTCGGCGCTTTCCGCCGTCAGCGTCGCCGCTTCCAGGGTGCGTTTCAGATAGTTCAGCGTCCAGGTCCAGGCGTCGCCCTGGTTGGTGATCATCTGATGCATCAAGGCCAGCGTGTGCGGCGTGCCGTCCTCGTCGATGCGCTGGATCTCGCCCAGCAGCGGCGCGCCGTTGGCATAGCCCACTTCGGTCAGGCGGCGGGTCATTTCGGCTTCCGGATGCACACCAGGAACGATGCGCCGCAGCAGCTTGAGCATCATGATGCCGCCCAGCGTGACCGAACTATTGGACTGTTCGCCCGTAAACCACTTGACCTCGGCGTCGGCCGGCAACTCGATCTTGTCCAGCGTGGGTTCGCCGCGGAAGTGCAGCACCGCGGGCGGGTGCGCCTGTGGCACGGGAATCTTGAGCTTGTCGCGCAGGCCTTGCACCAGGGTGTGGATGAAGGACGGCAGCGTATAGGCATCGGTGACGAAGCCCATTTCGGCGGCCCGACGCACGCGCGCCAGCGCATATTGCTGCGCCATCGGCGGCATGGTTTCGCCCCAGATCAGCGCCACCGGCAACAGGAAGCGCGCGGGCTTGCCTTCGAAATCCACCTGGATCTCAGTGATGAAGCATTCGTGGTCGGCGCCCTTGATCTGCGCCGCGTAGGCCGCCTGGGCCATCTGCACCTTGCGGTCCTTCGGGTACCAGCGCTGGCGCGACAGGTACATGGGCAGCACGTCCTGGCGCAGCGAGCGCACGGCGCCTTCGGTCAGCTCGTAACCGGTGCGGCCGCGCAGCACCAGGGTGTAGTACTCCGGCATGCGTTCGGGATGGGTGGCGTGCCACTCCGGCGGCGAAGCGCTTTCGCTGAGGTCGAACCAGTAGAAGCCATAAGGCGGCAGCGTGAGCAGATAGGTCAACTCGCCGATGGCGGGAAAGGGCGTGCCGCCCAGCAGTTCCACCGGCACGCGGCCCTTCAGGGAAGACAGGTCCAGTTCCACCGGTTGTGAAGCGCGCGACAGGTTGGCCACGCACAGGATGGTGGTGTCTTCGTGTTCGCGCAGATAGGCCAGGATGTTGCGGTTGCCGGGAAACAGGAAACGCAATGTGCCGCGGCCGAAAGCCTGGGTCTTGGCGCGCGTGGCCAGCATGCGGCGCGACCAGTTAAGCAGCGAATGGGGATCGCGCTGCTGCGCTTCCACGTTGACAGCTTCGTAGCCGTACAAGGGCCCCATCAGCGACGGCAGCGGCAGGCGTTCCGGATCGGCGCGCGAGAATCCGCCATTGCGGTCGGGCGACCATTGCATGGGCGTGCGCACGCCGTCGCGGTCGCCCAGGTGGATGTTGTCACCCATGCCCAGTTCGTCGCCGTAATAGATCACGGGCGTGCCGGGCATCGACAGCAGCAGGCTGTTCATCAATTCGATACGGCGACGGTCGCGTTCCATCAAGGGCGCGAGCCGGCGGCGTATCCCCAGGTTGATCCGCGCGCGGCGGTCGGCCGCGTACGTGTCCCACAGGTAGTCGCGTTCGTTGCTGGTGACCATTTCCAGCGTCAGCTCATCGTGGTTGCGCAGGAAGATGGCCCACTGGCAGATGTCCGGGATATCCGGCGTCTGCCGCATGATGTCGGTGATGGGGAAGCGGTCTTCCCGCGCGATGGCCATGTACATGCGCGGCATCAGCGGAAAGTTGAAGGACATATGGCATTCGTCGCCCTGGCCGAAGTATTCCTGCGCATCCTCGGGCCATTGGTTGGCTTCGGCCAGCAGCATGCGGCCAGGATATTCGGCGTCGAGCTGCGCGCGGATTTTCTTCAAGACCGCGTGGGTTTCCGGCAGGTTTTCGTTGTTGGTGCCTTCGCGTTCGACCAGGTAGGGCACGGCGTCCAGGCGCAGGCCGTCGACGCCGAGGTCCAGCCAATAGCGCATGACGCTGATGACTTCCTTCAGCACTTGCGGGTTGTCGAAATTCAGGTCGGGTTGGTGCGAGTAAAAGCGATGCCAAAAGTAGGCGCCCGCCACCGGGTCCCATGTCCAGTTGGATTTCTCGGTGTCGAGAAAAATGATACGGGTGCCCGCATAAGCCTGGTCGTTGTCCGACCAGACGTAATAGTTGCGGGCGGCCGAGCCGGGCTTGGCCGCGCGGGCACGCTGGAACCAGGGATGCTGATCCGACGTGTGGTTGACCACCAGTTCGGTGATGACGCGCAGGCCGCGCGCGTGGGCCGCCTTGATGAACTTGCGCACGTCGGCCAGGGTGCCGTAGTCGGGGTGCACGCCGCGATATTCGGCGATGTCATAGCCGTCGTCGCGGCGCGGCGAAGGATAAAAGGGCAGCAGCCAGATGGTGTTCACGCCCAGCGATGCGATGTAATCCAGCTTCTCGATCAGGCCGGCGAAGTCGCCGACGCCATCGTTATTGGCATCGAAGAAGGATTTGACGTGCAACTGATAAATGACGGCGTCCTTGTACCAGAGCGGATCGTCGCGATTGGGGCTGTTGACGTGGTTATCTGACATGCCGATATCCTTTTATTGGTTTGCCGGCCATGAAACGGCGTGGACAGCTAAAGCGGGTATAGCGTTATAGCGGTGTAGCGGTACAGAGATGCAGCCGACTAGATGCTTCAAGCGGGTGTCACCCGCCAGATGCGGTAGGGCTGATGCGGGTGCAGATGCACGCCTTGCTGCTTGCCGCGCCACACCATATGGTTGCCATCGATCAGGTCCTCCACCTGCAATGGCCCGTCGTCGGGCAGTCCGAATTCCCACATGGGAACCTCCAGTGTCACATCGTGCCCTTGATGCGGGTCCAGGCTGATGGCGATCAGCAATACGTTGTCGCGCGCCGGTGTGGACTTGGAGAAGAACAGCACCTGATCGTTCCACGCGGTGTGCCAACGCAGGCCCAGATGCGTGTGCAAGGCGGCGTTGGCGCGGCGGATGGCGTTCAGGCGGGTGATCTCGCCGACGATATTGCCCGGCCGTTCGTAGTCCCAGGCGCGGATCTCGTACTTCTCGGAATCGAGATACTCCTCCTTGCCTGGTACCGCCGCGGCTTCGCACAGCTCGAAGCCGTTATAGACCCCCCACAGGCCGGACAGGGTTGCCGCCAGTCCGGCGCGGATCAGGAAGCCGCCGCGGCCGGACTGCTGCAGGAAGCGCGGGTTGATGTCCGGCGTGTTGACGAAGAAATGCGGACGGAAGAATTCCGCCGGCGGGCCCTGCGTCAGCTCCGTCAGGTATTCGATGAATTCCTGTTTCTTCTCGCGCCAGGTGAAGTAGGTATAGGACTGGGTGAAGCCGATCTTGGCCAGGCGGTACATCATCTTTGGCTTCGTAAAGGCTTCCGACAGGAACAGCACGTCGGGATGGCGGGCTTGCACGTCGCCTATCATCCACTGCCAGAAGGGCAGCGGCTTGGTGTGCGGATTGTCGACGCGGAACACGCGCACGCCCTGGCTGACCCAATACAGCACCGCGTCGCGCAACGCCCGCCACAGCGGTGCCTGGCGCGACGCGCCGGGCTTGGTGCCGTAGAAATCGACGTTGACGATGTCCTCGTATTTCTTCGGCGGATTCTCCGCGTAACGCAGGGAACCGTCGGGACGCCAGTCGAACCATTCAGGATGCGCTTTCAGCCAGGGATGGTCGGGCGAGCACTGGATGGCGAAGTCCAGCGCCAGCTCCAGGCCCTGCGCGCGGGCGGCAGCCACCAGCCGGCGGAAGTCATCGGGCGTACCCAGTTGCGGATGCAGCGCATCGTGGCCGCCTTCGGCAGCGCCGATGGCATAGGGGCTGCCAGGATCGTCCGGTCCCGCTTGCAGGCTGTTGTTGCGGCCCTTGCGGTTGCTGGTGCCGATAGGATGGATGGGCGGGAAGTACAGCGTATCGAAGCCCATCGCGCGCACGCGCGGCAAGGCCGCGATGACGTCGTTGAAAGTGCCATGGCGCCGCGGGTCGCCGCTTTGCGAGCGGGGGAAGATTTCGTACCAGCTGGAAAACACCGCCGCCGGCCGGTCCACGGTGACCGGATATTCAATGGAAGTGGTCTCGAAGCGGCGCTCGTCGGCGTGATGCATGGCGCGCGCCGTGCCCGCATCGAGCAAGGCGGCGATCTGGTCGGGAGTGGGCGCCGGGAAGGTGGGCGCCGCATTGTCTTCTGCGGACTTCTTGCGGCCGCGGCGCGCTTTTTCGGCAGGCGCGGCACCAAGGGTGTGCAGCACCTGCCGCAGCACCGTGGCGCTTTCGGCTTCGCTGTCCGCCAGGCGCTCCAGCGCTTCCTGCACCAGGGTGCGGCCTTCAGCCGTTTCCAGCGCGATGTCGACGCCCGCGCGGTATTTCTTTTCCAGGCCGCTGCGATAGGTGGTCCAGATATCTTCCCACCCTTGCACCGCGTAGTAATGGCGGCCGATACGCGCGGGCGAGAAGGTGGCGGCCCAGCGGTCGTTGCTGTCCAGCTTCATGGGCACGCGCTGCCATTCCTTGTCATCAGCGGCACGCCACAGCAGGGCCACGGCGATGTAGTCGTGGCCATCGGAGAACACGTCGGCCTGCACCGTGATGGGTTGGCCCAACACGCGCTTGATGGGGAAGGCACCGTCGTCCACCGCCGGTGTCACGTGCTCGATGGCCAGGCGTGACTGGCGCATGGCCGCGGTGACGGACAGGCGCGATTCATCGGAGCCGGGCAGGGTGACCGGCGGCAGGCGGCTGGCGCCCAGCCGCAGCATGTCGCCAGGCGCCAGCGTGGACGGCAGGTCCTGCGCGGGGCGATCGGCGTCCCACATGTCGAGACGGCCGTAGCCTTCCGGCAGGCGGGCGCGGATGGCGTCCCAGTCCGGCGTGGCGGACTGCTCGTCATCAGGATTCAGGACGACCAGCCGCGCATTGCCGGTGTTGCGGCCATTGCCGGCCGGCGCCGTCGCCGCGCCGTCGCCGCGGAACAAGGCGGTGACGCCGGAGTGCGGGCCCTGCAGACTGTGCAGCGGTCCGCGCGCGGCCGCCGTGCGCGCCAACCATTGATTGGCACGGCCGATGTCGATGTGCAGGTCGGGATCGCCCTGCGGGTCTTCGCGCATGCCGCTGCCGTCGCGTTCCAGCGACTGCGTGGCGGCATCCTCGAAGCCCATGGGAACGAAGACGCCGTCACCGACCACGGCCGCGGTCCACACGGCTCTTGCGGCATTGCGGTAGCGGCCCGCGGGATCGCTGCGCCAGGACGCGACCCGCTTGGCGTAGGGGGCTTCCACCGGTGCGATCACGGGCGCGATGGCGCGCAGGCGGGCGGTTTCCTCGATCAGCCATTCGGCGCGGTAATCCCACCAGGGGAAGGACGAGAACACGGCATCGAAGCCGACGCCGGCCAGCGGCGCCAGGTCCCAGGCCGCGACGCCGGGTGTCCAGGCCAGGAAACGGCAGTCGGGACGGACGGCGCGTATGCCTTGTATCAGCTCGCGCCAATCCGCTGGCGCCAGTTGCGCCAGGCCTTCACAGCGGAAGCCGGCCACGCCGTTCTGCACCCAAAGTCCCAGGCGCTCTACCCAATGATCGACGAAGCCCGCGGGCGCGCGGCCCTGGTCACGCCGCAGGGGCAGGGCATGGCGATCTTCCCAGGGACGGCGCGGGTCGCGCACGGCTTCGCCGCCCGCGTCCTCGTACCACCCCGGATGGGCCCGCGCCGCGGCGCCGTCGATCGCCACTTTGTCCAACGGCAAGTCCAGCATCAGCGCCAGGCCGTGCTTGCCGCACAGGCGTGACAAGGTGGTGATGGCGGCGGCCATGTCCATTTCGCCCAGGGCGGGATGGAGGCTGTCGGGATCGGAGGGGACGTAGGGATTGCCGGCGGGATCGGGCGCCCAGATGGGCGCCGTCATCAATGTGTCGAAACCGAGAGACTTGGCGCGTGCGCACCTGGCTTGCCAGTGGCTGAGGCTGTCTCCGGAAAGGGAGCCAACGTGCAAGGGATGGACATAATAAATACGCATGAGCAGGCCTGGTTCGACGTTGGCGTTGGAGGATGAGGGGTATGTGCGGGGCCGTCCGCGGCATCAGTCTCCCGCGCCGACGGCCATGGGCACGGATTGCGTGCCGGTCAGTACCTTCAGCGGGCGTGCCGCGGCACTGACCTGATCGAGCAGGCTGGGACGTCCCACCGAGGTAACCTCCGGCGCCACCACGCTTTCGGCGGCCGCACGGGCGGGCTGGATGGAGCGGTACAGCGTCATATATAGGGGAGCCGCGCGTTCCCAGCTGAAATCGGCGGCCATGGCTTTGTGTTGCATGGCGCGCCAGATTTCGGGACGCCGATACAGGCCCAGCGTGCGGGTGATGGCGTTGGCCATGGCATCGACGGTTTCGCCGTCGAACAGCACGCCGGTGGCGCTACGCATGGCATCGCGGCCGGCGCTGGCGCCCATGTCGACGATGGTGTCGGCCATGCCACCCACGCGCGAACCGATGGGAATGGTGCCGTAACGCATGGCGTACAGCGGCGTCAGGCCGAAGGGTTCGAAACGGCTGCCATGCAGCAGCATGTCGCCACCGGCGTGGAGTTTGTGGGCGGTGTCTTCATCGAAGCCGACGCGCACGCCGCAACGGCCGGGATAGCGATGGGGCAGCCGCTGGAATTCCTGTTCCAATGCTCGCTCGCCCTGTCCCAGAACGGCGACCTGCAATTCAGGATGATCGTCCAAGGCCCGTTGCACCGCATGCAGTGCTACATCGGCCATCTTCTGGTGGGTCAGGCGGCTGCCCATGACCAGCAGGGGCGCATCCGCATCCAGGTTCAGGCCGAAGCGGCGCTGCAGGTCACGCTTGTTGCGCGCCTTGTTGGCCATGTCGCCGGCATGAAAACGATAGATGCCCAAGTGCGGGTCGTGAGCCGGATCCCATTCGCGCGCATCGATGCCATTGGGTACCGGCAGCAGCTCGTGCTGGCGTGCGGCAAGCAAGCCTTGCAAGCCGCAGCCAAAACGTTCGGTAAGAATTTCACGGGCGTAGGTATAGCTGACGGTCGTGATGCGGTCGGCGTAGCGCAGGCCGGCCTTCATGAAACTGAGCTTGCCCCAGAATTCGGCACCGTCCCAAGTCAGGTATTTGTCGGCCACGCCCAGTGATTCCGCCCATTCCATGTCGTACACACCTTGGAAGGCCATGTTGTGGATGGTGAGCACGCTCTTGACTTCATGCAGGCCGGCATCGCGCAGCAGCAGGGGCACCAGGCCGGCGTGCCAGTCGTGGGCGTGCACGATGTCGGGGCGATCCGTCTTGGCACGCCCGGCCGCGATGCGCACCGCGGCGTGGGCCAGCGCGCCGAAACGCAGGGGATTGTCGGCGTACTCGCGGCCCTTGGCATCGACGTAGAGATGATCCCGGTCATACAGGGCGTCGTTCTGCAGCAGCAGCACCGGCACGCCGCCCAGGGCCGCGCAGGGGGCCTTGAACAAGCGGGCGGGGCCGCCGGGCAAGTCATCGAAACGGGCTATTTCGCGGGCCTGGGGCATTTGCTCCAGTACGCCGCGATAGGCGGGCATCAAAATCTGGATCGAAGCACCGGGGGCGGCGTGCAGCGCGCGGGCCATGCCGCTCACTGCGTCCCCAAGACCGCCAGTCTTGGCGAGGGGGAATGCTTCCGACGTTACAGCCAAAATTTTGATCGACACGATACCTGCTCCAGGGGCGACGATTAGGATGGGGACAGATGGCAAATTCGGGGAAGGCTGGCTGCATGTCATCGTCTTCCCAAATGCTGCGGTGCAAGGAAAGCGGTGACAAGACAATTTCTACGCCGAATGTTTCGGTTTGGATATCGGCCGGCCTTTGAATTTTGTTTATTGAGCAAACAGTGTGCCTGGGGCGTTCATAGGAGCGGCGCCGTAGCGATGAGTAAGCAACGAATTGATTGGTTACCAAATTTCCGCACTGCAATATCGGGGCCGGATCGGCGGTGGCGTGCTAATTGCTTTGCGGTGTGCCTTTTCGTTTGCCTCTTCGTCTGCCTTTTCAATTGCTGCAGCCCGCCCTGTCGTTCGGTGGGAGCAGGAGTCCTGATTCGATGGAACTGATCGTCGCGCGTCCTGAAGGCCTCTATTGCCCGCCGGGGGATTTTTATATCGATCCGTGGCGGCCCGTCGATCGGGCGGTCATCACCCACGCGCACTCGGATCATGCACGCTCGGGCAGCCGCCATTACATGGCGGCGCAGGGGGGCGAAGCGGTGTTGCGCGGACGCCTGGGCGACATCGACTTGCAGGTCATGGCGTACGGCGAGAAGGTTACGCACAATGGGGTACGCATCAGCCTGCATCCGGCTGGGCATGTGTTGGGATCGGCCCAGGTGCGGGTCGAGTACGAAGGTGAGGTGTGGGTCGCTTCCGGGGATTACAAACTGGGGGACGATCCCACTTGCGTGCCCTTCGAGCCGGTGCCTTGCGAGGTGTTCATCACGGAATCGACGTTCGGCCTGCCCATTTATCGCTGGGAGTCGGGGGACGTGCTGGCGAGTCAGATCAATGCGTGGTGGGCGGCCAATGCCGCCGCCGGGCGCGCATCGGTGCTGTATTGCTACGCCTTCGGCAAGGCGCAGCGCGTGTTGTGCGGCCTGGATCCGGGTATTGGACCGATCGTCGTGCATGGCGCCGTGGAGAACGTCAATCGTGGATACCGCGCGGCAGGAGTCGATCTGCCACCGGTGTTGCGGGTGGATGAGGCCCAGGCGGACAAGGCGGCCTTGAGGCGAGCGCTGGTGCTGGCGCCGCCGTCGGCGCGGGGGACCAGTTGGACACGCCGCTTCGGCGACCATGCCGATGGCTTCGCCAGCGGATGGATGCAGGTGCGGGGAGCGCGGCGCCGGCGCGGCGTGGACCGCGGTTTCGTGCTGTCCGACCATGCGGATTGGCCGGGCTTGCAGACCGCCATCGGGGCCTGCGGAGCCAGCCGGGTGATCGTCACGCACGGGCAGGTGCCGGTGTTGGTGCGCTGGCTCAATGAGGCGGGTATCTCGGCCCAGGCGTTCGAGACGGCGTATGGGGACGAAGAGGATGAGGGGACGAGTGCTTCCGAATCCGTGGACGGCGCGGCACAGGGCGACGACACGCGGCCGCGGGCCGAGCCGGCGGCGGGATCGGAGGAGGCGCCATGAAGGCCTTCGCCGATCTTTACGCGCGGCTGGATGCGACGACGTCCAGCAATGCCAAGCTGGCTGCCATGTGCGACTACTTCCGCGCGGCGCCCCCGGCGGATGCGGCGTGGGCTGCTTATTTCATGGCGGGCGGCAAGCCCCGCCAACTGGTCCCGGTGAAGCTGCTGCGGCAGTACGTCATGGCGGCGTCGGGGATAACGGAGTGGCTCTATGAAGAGTGCTATCAGGCGGTCGGCGATATGGCGGAGACCTTGTCGTTGCTGCTGCCTGAGCCCGGCGCAGCGGATGACGCCGGCCTGGCACAGTGGGTGGAAGAACGCCTGCTGCCCTTGCGGGGACTGCCGCCGGAGGAAGTGCTGACGCGCCTTGCATCGCTGTTCGACCGCCTCGATGCACATGGCCGCTTTGTCTGTGCCAAGCTGATCACCGGCAGTATGCGGGTGGGGGTGTCCAAGCTGCTGCTGACGCGGGCGTTGGCCACGGTGGCCGGCGTCGAGGCCACCCACATGGCGCAGCGGCTGATCGGCTATACGGATATCGGCGCGCGGCCCGCGCCGCAGGCATATCTGGATTTGCTGGCGCCGGTGTCTTTCGATGCCGAAGCGCGCTCGGATGGACAGCCTTATCCCTTCTTCCTGGCACATCCCCTGGCGGTACCGTTGGACCGGCTGCCCGGTTTGCTTGGACCCACCAGCGATTGGCTGGTGGAGTGGAAGTGGGACGGCATCCGTGCGCAAGTCGTACGGCGGGCCGGGCAGACATGGGTATGGTCGCGCGGGGAAGAGCTGGTCAGCGAACGTTTTCCCGAGTTGCTGCGCCTTGGTGAACTGCTGTCGGACGGGACGGTGATCGATGGCGAGATCGTGGTCTGGCGCGAAGGCCGTGTGCAGCCGTTCGCGCAATTGCAGCGCCGGCTCGGTCGCAAGAATGTGGGCGCCCGCTTGCTGGCGGACGCGCCGGTGGTGTTGCTGGCCTACGATCTGCTGGAGCTCGAAGGGGTCGATATGCGCGGGCAGCCGCAGGCCGCCCGCCGAGCGGCGCTGGAGCGGCTGGCGGACCAGGTCGCGCAGCGCTCGCGCGCGCAGGGGTTGGGGGGAAGCGGGTCGAAATCGGAAGGACTGCCGGACGATGCGCCGCGAGCGGACGAGAAGCACGCGGACACGGCGCATGCGCCGTCGTCTTTCCTGGTGCTGTCGCCGCTATTGCGGGGCGATGATTGGGCAGCGTTGGAGGCGCATCGGGCCGAGTCGCGCGCACTGGGCGTGGAAGGCATGATGCTCAAGGCGGCCGGCTCGACCTATGGCGTCGGGCGCACGCGCGAGACCGGCATATGGTGGAAGTGGAAGGTCGATCCCTATTCGATCGACGCGGTCTTGATCTATGCGCAACGGGGCCATGGCCGCCGCGCCAGTCTATATACGGACTACACGTTCGCGGTATGGGACGGTCCACCGCAATCGACGGAGCGCCGGCTGGTGCCGTTCGCCAAGGCCTATTCCGGTTTGACCGACGAAGAGATCCGCGCGGTCGACGCCATCGTGCGCAAGACCACCGTGGAGAAATTCGGTCCGGTACGCAGTGTTGAACCGAGTCAGGTTTTCGAGCTGGGATTCGAAGGCATTTCCCGCAGCACCCGCCACAAAAGCGGCATCGCCGTCCGCTTCCCGCGCATGTTGCGCTGGCGCCAGGACAAAGGCGTCGCCGATGCCGATACCTTGCAGACATTATCGGAGCTGCTGCCGTCATGACGCTGGTAGGCACAGGCAATAACACCAAGTCACTGGCTGGGAAGAAGGCCACGCCGTCGCCGAAGCGTCCCACGCGTCGTACAGCGGATCCCATTGCTCGCAACGTCGCATGGATGAAGCAGCAGGGGTGGAAGCCTTTTGATTTCCAGTACGAGATCTGGGACGCCATGGCGCGAGGTGAGAGTGGCTTGCTGCATGCCACGACGGGAGCGGGTAAGACGTACGCCGTCTGGCTGGGCGCGTTGGCGGCGTACACGACTTATGGCGCTGGCGAGGTAACTTCGACAGGGGCCAAAGCTGGAGGCCGAGCAATCGCGGCAACAGTCGCTACCTCTACAACCGCCACGACCGGCGCAATCGGCACAACCGGCACAATCGGCGCAATCGGCACAACCGCCGCAACCGCCGCAACCGCCGCAACCGGAGCGACCGCTGCAACCCCTGCGACGGGTGCAATCGCTGCGACAGGTGCGGCAGGTGCTCCGCGCAAAAAAAGCGCTGTCAAGAAATCACCGCCGCTAACCGTGCTGTGGCTCACGCCCATGCGCGCGCTCGCGGCGGATACCGCGCAGGCCTTGATTCGGCCGCTGGCGGATCTGGATTGCCCCTGGACCGTTGGCGTGCGCACGGGCGATACGACCAGCGCGGTCCGTGCCGCGCAGGACCGCACGCTGCCCACGGCGCTGGTGACCACCCCGGAAAGCCTATCCCTGCTGCTGGCCCGTGCCAACGCCCGCGAGCTGCTGGGCCGCGTCCGCGCCGTCATCGTCGACGAGTGGCATGAGCTGATCGGCAATAAGCGTGGCGTCCAGGCACAGCTGGCGCTCGCCCGTCTGCGCCGGTGGAACCCGGACCTATGCATATGGGGTCTGTCGGCAACGCTCGGCAATCCCCAAGTCGCCCTGGAGGTCCTGTTAGGCGAGGACGACGCCGCCAGCACCGATACAAACGCCAACGCCAACGCCAACGCCAACGCCAACGCCGGTGTCCGGGCGGAAGCAGTGGCCTCGGTGGCAGAGGCACACGCGGCGCCGGCAACGTTGCGGCCCCCGCGAGGCAGGCTGGTCCGCGGCGCCTTGCCCAAGGAATTGATCATCGACACGGTGCTGCCTGCGGATCCCCTCCGCTTCCCATGGGCAGGCCATCTGGGCATGTCCATGCTACCGGCCGTATGCGCCGAAATCGAAGGCAGCGCGACCACACTGGTGTTCGTCAACACCCGCGCGCAAGCCGAACTCTGGTATCAGGCTTTGCTGGAAGCGCGGCCGGATTGGGCCGGGCTGCTGGCCCTGCATCATGGCTCCCTGGACAGCCAGACCCGGGAGTGGGTCGAGGCTGGTCTCAAGCAAGGTCAACTCAAGGCGGTAGTCTGCACGTCCAGCCTGGACCTGGGCGTGGACTTCCTGCCGGTCGAACGCGTGCTGCAGATAGGTTCGCCCAAAGGCGTCGCGCGCCTGCTGCAACGTGCCGGCCGTTCCGGCCACGCGCCTGGCCGGCCGTCGCGCGTCACCCTGGTGCCGACGCACAGTCTCGAACTCGTAGAAGCCTGCGCCGCGCGCGCCGCGGCCGAAGCCGGCCGCATCGAATCGCGCGACCCGCCGGACCGCCCGCTGGACGTACTGGTGCAGCACCTGGTGACCATCGCGCTGGGCGGTGGCTTCACGTCGGAAGATCTTTACGGAGAAGTGCGCCGCACGCATGCTTACCGCCACTTGTCCCGCGACGAGTGGCAATGGGCGCTGGACTTCGTCGCCAGCGGCGGCCGCTCGCTGGGTGCCTATCCCGACTATCGGCGCATCGCCCAGGACGAAGAGGGTGTCTGGCGCGTGCCCGACGCCCGCCTGGCGCGCCGGCACCGCATGAGCATAGGCACCATCGTCGCCGACGCCACCATGCAAGTGCGCTATTGGTCCGGCCGCGGCGGCGGCGCGCGCCTGGGCACCGTGGAAGAAGGCTTCATCGCGCGCTTGCGGCCCGGCGACTGCTTCCTGTTCGCGGGCCGCCTGCTGGAGCTGGTGCGCGTGCATGAGATGACCGCCTTTGTGCGCCGCGCACAGGGTCGCCGGGCCGCCGTGCCGCGCTGGAATGGCGGGCGCATGCCTCTGTCCAGCGAACTGGCCGATGCAGTGGTGGAACAGTTCTCGCTGGCGGCGCATGGACGTTATGAAAGTCCAGAGCTGACCCGCGCCGAACCCATGCTGGCCTTGCAAGCCCGCTGGTCCGCGCTGCCGCAACCGGGCCTGCTGCTGGCCGAGACCCTGCGCTCGCGCGAAGGATCGCATCTGTTTCTTTATCCCTTCGGCGGCCGCCATGTGCATCTGGGCGTCGCCAGCCTCATCGCCTGGCGGGTGGCGCAACGCGCGCCGGCGACGTTCACGCTGGCGGTCAATGACTATGGGCTGGAGCTGCTGTGCCCGGAGCAGCAGGACTGGCCGGCACTGTTCGCGGACGCATCCCTGGGATTGCTGGAGGAGGGGGATCTACTGGAGGATGTCCTGGCCAGCTTGAACGCGGCGGAACTGGCGCAGCGGCGTTTTCGCGAGATCGCCCGCGTGTCGGGGCTGGTGTTCCAGGGCTTTCCCGGTGCGCACAAGAGCGCGCGGCAGTTGCAGGCGTCGTCCAGCCTGTTCTACCAGGTCTTCCGCGAATACGACCCGCGCAATATGCTGCTGACACAGGCCGAGCGCGAAGTCCTGGCGCAGGAGTTGGAGCTTGGGCGTTTGCGTCGCGTGCTGACGCGTATGCGCGCGAGCCGTCTGCAATGGCAGCCCCTGTCGCGCGCCACGCCGTTGTCCTTTCCCTTGATGGTGGAGCGTTTGCGAGAGAAGCTATCGACCGAAAAACTGGCTGAACGGGTGGCCCGCATGCTGGCGGATTTGGAAAAGGCGGCCGACGCGCCGCCAAAAACCGCGACGAGAAGGAGAAGCGATGTCCGGCGCAAGGCGTGATTCGCAGGCAGACATCGGCAGGTCCGAGCAAAGAGGGGCGGGATCGTCGGCCGCGGAAGCGGATAACGCGAGCGACACCGACAACGCCGACAACGCCGACAACGCGACCACCGCGCTTACGCACGCGATCCCCGTCGACGTGGCGGGCGAGCGGGTGTACTTGTTGCCGCAGCGGGCCGTCTGGTGGCCCGCGCGGGAAACCTTGTTGCTGGCCGATCCGCACTTCGGCAAGGCGGCCGCCTACCGGTCATTGGGACAGCCGGTTCCCGCTGGAACCACCGCCGCCACCCTGGCGCGCCTGGATACTTTATTGGCCACGCTGCCCGTGAGCCTGTGCGTGGTGCTGGGCGACTTCCTGCACGCGCGGGCGGCGCGCGCCCCCGCCACGTTGGCAGCCTTGCAATCCTGGCGTCATCGGCACCCCCAATTGCAAGGCGTGCTGGTACGCGGCAATCACGACAGCCACGCGGGAGATCCGCCCAAGGAATTGAATTTCGACGTCGTGGATGAGCCGTATGGCCTGGGGCCGTTCGACTGCCGGCACCATCCGCCGGTGCCAGGCACGACCGCCGTGGGACGCTATGCCTGGGCCGGCCACCTGCACCCGTCCCATATCCTGCGCGGCCGTGGTCGCGACAGTGTGCGTCTACCGTGCTTCGTATTGGATGAAGATCACGCCGTGCTGCCGGCCTTCGGTGCATTCACGGGAACGTGGCCCGTGCAAGTCCGCCCGGGGCGGCGCATTTACGTCATGGCCGAAGACCGCGTGCTGGCGGCACCTGCGCCCAGCGTCCGCGAAACGACTTGAAGCCTGAAGCCCTCAAGCAAAGGGCCCATGACTGCCGACACACACCAGCCCCGCGATTAACCGTCGCAATCCGCCCAGCAATTGGGCGTCTCATACAAACGCACCCGCGTCAGGCGCAGGTCCAGGCCGTAATGGCCGTGGTAGTGCGGCGTCAAGGTGTCGAAGGCGATGCGCGCCAGGTTCTCGACCGTCGGTATGCGATCCAGGACCACGGTCTTGTGGCCCGGCAGGCTCTGCAGGAAATTCAATACGGCCTGGTCGCCGGAATAGACCAGGAAGGCATGGTCCCAACGGTCGACCAATTCCTTTTTGGCAATGGCCTTGATCTCGGAGAAATCCATCAGCATGCCGTTGTCGGAACTGCCCGGCGTGTTGACGACGTCGCCTTGCAACGTCACCTCCAGCACATACCGATGGCCGTGCATATTGCGGCACTGGCTGCGATGGTCGGGGATGCGGTGGCCGGCGTCGAACTCCAGTTTGCGAGTGACGGAAATCATGCCAGGCTCCAGGCCTGGGGGGCGGTAATCATGGAATGCCTATGTACTTGTGGGTTTGCAGACTGAGGCGCCACTGCGGATGTTCGGTGCAGTACTGCACGGCGCGCTCGGTATTGGCGACCCGTTGCGGGCCATCCATGGGCTGCAGGAAAAAATGTTCGAACTCCAGGCCGGCGAAAGATTCCGGCGGCGCGTCGAGTTGCGGATAGACCAGCTTCAGTTCATTGCCCGCCCGCAGCGCCACGGGCGCCGTGCCCTTGGGGCTGACGCAGATCCAGTCGATGCCGGGCGGCGGCAGCAGCGTGCCATTGGTTTCGATGGCCACCTCGAAGCCTTCCGCATGGACGGCGTCGAGCAGGGCGGCATCGATCTGCAACAGGGGTTCGCCACCTGTGAACACGACATAGCGCCGAGCACGGTCTGGTCCCCAGGTGGCGGCCAGGGTCTGGGCCAAGGCCTGCGCGGTAGTGAACTTGCCGCCGCCAGGGCCGTCGGTGCCGACGAAATCGGTGTCGCAGAACGTACAGGCGGCCGTGGCGCGGTCGCTTTCACGGCCTGACCACAGGTTGCAGCCGGCGAAGCGGCAGAACACCGCGGCGCGACCGGCCTGGGCGCCTTCCCCCTGCAGGGTCTTGAATATCTCTTTGGCGGCGTAGGTCATGGCGGGGCGGGAAAAACGGAGCGAACCGGTGATTTTAGCAAGCCGGCCGCTCGATTTCCCGCCAAGGCCGCGCCGGGTGCTTCCTCCCGCCGAGCGCCGCTGCCGGGCGGATGCAAGCGAAACACGCCGGCACCATAAAAGCTGATAAAAATCAGGTTCTTACAATGCTGTCACATTACTGAGAACCAGGCAGGCCGGCGGCGCGGATGAACTTGCCCCATCTGGCGATCTCGGTACGTACCGCATTCGACTCCGGCAACGCGCGATAGCGGCAGCGGCAGCAGCGGCGGCGGTACGCAGGCCTTGCGCTGGGCCATGGCCCAGCTTGAAGCGCAACTGGCGCAGCCGGAGGCTACTCCGGTTGCAGTCCGGACGCCTTGATGACGTCACGCCACTTTTCGTTCTGTTTGTGCAGAAAGGCGGAGAACTCGGCGGGCGTGTTCACTTGCGCATAGGCGCCCAAGGTCTTGAACTGGGCCTGCACGGATGGCGCCTTGAGGGCCTCCATTACCGCCTGGTTGAGCGCGTCCACGATGGCGGGTGGCGTGCCGGCCGGGGCAGCCAGACCAAAGTAGGATGAGATCTCGTACTGCGGATAGCCCGATTCCGCCACCGTCGGCAGATCGGGGAACGCATCGGAGCGTCTGTCGCTGGTCACCGCCAAGGCTTTCAAGTCGCCCGACTTGATCATGGGCGCGGCCGTGGAGAGATTGTCGAACGCCGACTTGACCTCGCCCGAACGCACCGCGATCAGCGCGGGACCACTGCCGTTGAAGGGCACGTGCAGCATTTCGGCGCCCGTAGCGTAGCGGAACAATTCACCTGCCAGATGCAGGGACGAGCCTATCCCCGGCGACCCATAGGTCATTTCAGTGGGATGCGCCTTGGAATAGTCGACAAACTCCTTGACGGTCTTGAAGGGGAGGTTCTTGTTGACCACCAGGACATTGGGTACCTGGGCAACCAGCGCGATGGGCGCGAAATCGTCCAGTTTGTAGCGCAGCCCTTTGTACAAGTACTCGTTCACCGCCAGGCCGAAGGGCACCATCAGCAAGGTGTAGCCGTCCGGCTTGGCCCGCGCGACATAGGTGTGCGCGACATTGCTGTTGGCTCCCGGCTTGTTTTCCACGATGAAGGACTGATTGAATGTCCCGGACAATTCCTTGGCCAGGGTACGCGCGAGCATATCGGTGCTGCCCCCCGCGGAAAAGCCCACCACGATGGATACGGGATGGCTTGGGTAAGCAGGTTCGGCGCTGCTGGCGCCGTTGAAGAGCGTGGCGGTAAGCGCGGCGAGCGCAAGCTTCCATGTTTTTTTCATCGGTTGTCTCCTGTCGTTCATTATTCTTGGACTGGCCCGGCAGCCCGCATCCAGCTGATGCTTGAACCGTCGAGCCGCCTTTGAGTTCGCTAAGCCTGCTTTCCCAGCAGGTATTGATAGACGATGCCGTTGTCCTTGTCGCCCAGTCCCGCCGAGGAACACAACTGGTACAGCTGCGTTGCCGCGGCACCGAGCACCGTGGCCGCCCCCGCGCTCATGCCGGCTTCCTGGGCCAGCACCATGTCTTTCAGCATCAGGTCGGTGGCGAAGCCGTTTTGGTATTCGCGGCTGCTTGGCGACGTGGCGACCAGGCCGGGGACAGGGCAGGTCTTCGTCAAGGCGAAGGACTGGGCACTGCCCGCGCTGGCGACCTCGAACAACACTTTGTCGTCCACGCCCAGTTTTTTCGCGAGGATGAAGGCTTCGCTAATGGCGATCTTGATGATGCCGGCGGCCATGTTGTTGCATACCTTCACCGCCTGGCCGGTGCTGGGGCCGCCGGCATGGACAAGCTTGTCGCCCATTGCCGCCAGGACCTCGCGCACCGACGCAAATACCGCCTCGTCACCTCCAACCATGAAGGTCAATGTGCCCGCCTGCGCGCCGCCGACCCCGCCGGTGACGGGCGCGTCCAGCATCGACAGACCCAGTTCGGCCGCCAGTATGTGCAGGCGCCGGGCGCTGGGCACGCCCGATGTCGAACAGTCGATGAATACTTGTGCAGGGTTGGCATGTGGCAGGATGTCCCGTTCGAAGACGTTCAGCACGATCGGCCCATTGGGCAACATGGTGATGCAGACATCGACGGCCTTCACCAGGCTGGCCACGTCCGTGGCAATGCTGCCGCCCGCATCGGCCAGATCCCTGGCAGCCGTCAGCGCGGTGTCGTAGCCGATAACCTGATGGCCTTGAGCGAGCAGGTTCTTTGCCATGGGCAGCCCCATGGCACCCAAGCCGATGAATCCTATTTTGCGCATGGTCAGGCCTTGGCGATCAGGTTCTGTTCGGTCAACACTTCCTCGGCCGCGCGCATGGCTTCCACACCCGCGGGCACGCCGCAATAAACCATGGCTTGCAGCAGCACTTCCTTGATCTCGTCCACCGTGCAGCCGTTATTCAACGCGCCCAGGACGTGCATCTTCAGTTCCGTGCCTTTTCCCAGCGCGGTCAGCATGGCCAGGACCAGCAGACTGCGTGTTGGAGCGGGCAGGCCCGGACGTCCCCAGATCGCGCCGAAGCAGTACGCTTCGACCAGGTCGCGCGCATCGGCATTGAAGGCGTTGCGGCCTGCCTCGCGCTTCGCGAAGTAGCTCTCTCCCAATACCTTGCGCAATATCGTGCGGCCAGTTTCCTTGATGCTCATTCCTGTCTCCTTGGTTTATCTTGAGGCGTCTGCCTTGCCGCGCCACGCAAGCGCGGGGTTCGACGCCAGCCGTATTCTAGGAATGGCCGGCGTGCTGCGGATATGCGAATGTGAGGAGGGGTATAGCAAACGGACATAGGTCCGGTAAGATCGCCGTCACTGATGACGAAAAAGGGTCAAGGACGACATGAAATTCAAGCTCAGGCACATGGAGGTGTTCCGTGCCGTGATGCTGACCGGTTCGACCGCCGGCGCGGCAAGAATGTTGTTCGTGTCGCAGCCGGTGGTCAGCCGCACGCTGGCGCATATAGAAAGCAGTCTTGGGCTGGCCTTGTTCGAAAGAAAGAACGGCATGCTGAAGGCGACCGAGAACGCACGCGTCATTTTCAGGGAAGTGGACGATCTCTACGGCGCGGCCGCGCGCATCGATGGCCTGGTCGAGAATCTCAAGGAAACGCGCAAACAGCGCATCAGCTTCTGCAGCAGCCCGGCGTTGGGGCTACGCGTGGTCCCGCGGGCGATGAAGAGGTTCTTGAAAAGCCATCGTGACGTGTCTTTTTCTTATCGGACAGGGTTGATCAAGGACATGCCGGCGGAACTGCTGGGGAACATTTGCGACTTCGCCTTGTCGATCTGGCCGGTTGATCATCCCAATCTGCAGTGTGAACCGCTGTTTGGCGGCCACATCTGTCTTGTCATGCCCGCCCGCCATTCGCTGGCTCGCCGCAAGTCGACCGGACTCAAGGACTTGCGCGGCGTACCCTTGATCCTTTACCAGCAGGACATGCCCATGGGGGCATTGATCCGCGAGCGGCTGCGCGCCGTCGGCATAGAGCAGCCACCGCTTATTGAAATCAACCGGTCGGAGCAGGCTTGCGCGCTGGTCAACGAAGGACTCGGCGTGGCCCTGGTCAACCAATATTGTGTCGATGAGGATTTGTGGCGCGGGCTCGCCGTCAAGCGGCTGGATCTGGACATCCCGGCGGCGGTCTATCTGCTGACCTCCAGGTTCCAGCCCTTGCGGCCCGAGTGCCATGCCTTCGTGCAGACGCTCGTGGAAGATGCATCGCAGCTCCCGTGACGCATACCGCCCTGGCGGACGGCCGTTGCGGTGCCGTCATCCTTGGCACCGCATCAGTCCGCGGCCGTCGTTCCGGCAAAATCAGCCCGGGAAAAACGCGAATCGCACCACGAACAGCGCCGCGACCAGCCAGGTGGCGGCGTGAATCTCCCGGGCGCGGCCGGTCAGCGTCTTCAGCACCACATAGCTGATGAAGCCGAAGGCCAGGCCGTTGGCGATGGAGTAGGTGAAAGGCATGACCAGGGCGGTCAGGGCGGCCGGGGTGGCTTCGGCCACATCGTTCCAGTTGACCTCGATCAGTTCGCGCATCATCAGGCCCGCCACGTACAGCAGCGCCGGCGCGGTGGCATAGGGCGGCACCGAACTGGCCAGCGGCGAGATGAACAGCGCCGCCAGGAACAGCAGGCCGATCACCAGGGCCGTCATGCCCGTGCGGCCACCGGCCTGCACGCCGGACGCGCTTTCCACATAGGCGGTGGTGCTGCTGGTGCCCAGCATCGAGCCGGCGACGATGGCCGCGCTGTCCGCGAACAGGGCCTGGCCCAGCCGGTTGGGCTTGCCTTCGGGCACCAGGCCAGCCCGCTTGGCCACGCCTATCAGGGTGCCGGTGGCGTCGAAGACCTCCACCAGCACGAAAACCAGGATGACGTGGAACAGGCCGCCATGCAGCGCGCCGCGGATATCCAGCTGCATCAGCGTGGGGGCCAGGCTGGGCGGGGCGGAGAAAATGCCCTTGAATTCGTTGTAGCCCAGCAGCATGGACAACACCGTCACTACCAGGATACCGATGAGAATGGCGCCCCGTATCCGCAGCGCATCCAGGGTGGCGATGATGAAGAACCCCAGGATGGCGAACAGCGGGCCGGGCGCGCGCAGGTCGCCCAGCGTGACCTTGGTTACCGGGTGAGCCACCACGATGCCCGAATTGGACAAGGCGATGATGGCCAGAAACAGCCCGATGCCGGCGGCGATGGCGCTGCGTAAGGAATTGGGGATGCCGCGCACCAGCCACGCGCGGATGCCGGTGACGGTCAGGATCAGGAAGATGATGCCCGAGATGAAGACCGCACCCAAGGCTTGTTGCCAGCTGAAGCCCATGGTCTTGACCACGGTGAACGCAAAAAATGCGTTAAGCCCCATGCCCGGCGCCAGGCCGATGGGCCAGTTGGCGAGCAGCGCCATGACCAGGGTACCCAGGGCCGCGGCCAGGCACGTGGCCACGAAAATGGCGTCGCGATCCATGCCCGTGGTGGACAGAATGGTCGGATTGACGAAGATGATGTAGGACATCGTCAGGAAGGTCGTCAGGCCGGCCACGGCCTCGGTGCGCGCATTGCTGCCATGCTCGCGCAGGTGAAACAGTCTCTCCAGCATCTCTTCTCCGTTCTTGGGTTCCGCGCCCTGGGGGCGGGGCGCGATGGTACGGATCTTCCGGGGGATAAGCAATCCGCCATGTTAGCGGTTCACGCCAGCCAGCCGTAGCGGCCTCAAGGTAAACTCCCGGCCATCATGATCATTCTCGGCTTTGAAAGCTCTTGCGACGAGACCGGCGTGGCGGTGGTCGACACCCAGCGCGGATTGCTCGCGCACGCCCTGCACACGCAGATCGCCATGCACCAGGCCTACGGCGGAGTGGTGCCCGAACTGGCGTCGCGCGATCACGTGCGGCGCGTGCTGCCGCTTACCCGCAAGGCCCTGGCCGACGCCGGACTGACCGTCGCGGACGTCGAGGCCGTGGCTTATACCGCTGGCCCCGGCCTGGCCGGCGCGCTGCTGGTGGGCGCCAGCGTGGCCCAGGCTTTTGCCTGGGCGCGCGACCTGCCGGCGATTCCCATTCATCATCTGGAAGGCCATCTGCTGTCGCCGCTGCTGGCCGACCCGCGTCCCGAATTTCCTTTCGTGGCGCTGCTGGTATCGGGCGGCCATACCCAGTTGATGCGGGTCGATGGCGTCGGCCGCTACGAACTGCTGGGCGAAACGCTGGATGACGCCGCCGGCGAGGCCTTCGACAAGTCGGCCAAATTGCTGGGCCTGGGCTATCCGGGCGGCCCCGCGCTGGCGGCGATGGCGGAACGGGGCGATGCCAGCCGCTTCGAACTGCCGCGCCCCATGCTGCACAGCGGCGATCTGGATTTCAGCTTCAGCGGCTTGAAGACGGCGGTGCTGACACGGGTCAAGGCCGCCGAAAAAGACGGCGGCACCCTGGACGAGCAGGCGCGCGCCGATCTGTCGGCCGCCACGCAGGCCGCCATCGTGGACGTGCTGGCGGCCAAGGCGGAAAAAGCCCTGAAGCAGACGGGTTTGAAGCGCTTGGTGGTGGCGGGCGGCGTGGGGGCCAACAAGCGCCTGCGCGCGCGGCTGGCGCAATCGCTGCCGCGCCTGAAGGCGCAGGCTTATTTCCCGCCGTTGGAGCTATGCACCGACAACGGCGCCATGATCGCCTTCGCCGCCGGCGAGCGGGTCAAGGCGGGCCTGGTCACGTTGCGGCGCGACGAGCATGCGTTCACCGTGCGTCCGCGCTGGGATCTGGCCGACGTGTCGGCGGCCTGAGATCCCGCGAAACTCCCTCAAGTCGGCTCTTGGGTCGCCTTTCAAGTCGGCACTCGGGTTGCCCCCTCAGTTGCCTTCTCAGTCGCCCGCGTCAGTTGCCCCGTCAGTTGCGTCCTAACTCGCCTTCTTCTTGCTGCCTATACGCGATTCCGTGCCATTGAGCAGCCGCGTGATGTTGGCCCGGTGCCGCACGATCAGCAGCAGCACGATGATCACCAGGGCCACGGTCAGGGGCGCCTGGGCATACCACGCCAGGCCGCTGCCGAAGAGGTAATAGAAGGGCGCGAAGACCGCCGCGGCCAGCGCGGCCAGGGACGAATAGCGGAAGCACACCGCCACGATCAGCCAGGTTGCCACGACGGCCAGGGCCAGCCAGGGCTCTATCGCCAGTATCACGCCCAGCGCGGTGGCTACGCCCTTGCCGCCCCGAAACCGCAGGAACAGCGGAAACAAATGTCCCAGGAAAACCGCCAGGGCCACCAGCGCCACCACGTTCCAGGACAGCGACGGCGTGCCCAGGCGCTGGGCCAGCCATACGGCGAACCAGCCCTTGGCGGCGTCGCCCAGCAGTGTCAGCGCGGCGGCCAGCTTGCTGCCGGAACGCAGCACATTGGTGGCGCCCGGGTTGCCGGAGCCATAGCTACGCGGATCCTTCAGTCCCATCAGCTTGCTTACCACGACCGCGAAAGGGATGGACCCGATCACATAAGCCAATACGACCAGGCCCAGGCTGAACAAGATGGAATGAGGTTCCTGCACCATGACTATGTTTCCGTTGGGACGACAGCCGCGGATTCTAAACCTCAACCACCCGGTTCACCTATTCAAACCGGCAGCGCCCGGACCAAACCGGCAGCGCCCAGACGCAGCGGGTACAATTCGACGCGCTCCGGCGCTTTATTTTCTTTTGGAAGCACAATGCGGATTCTCGTATCCAACGACGACGGTTATACGGCGCCCGGCTTGGTGGCGCTGGTCGAGGCGTTGCGGGGACTGGGCGATTTGACGGTGGTGGCACCGGAGGTCAATCACAGCGGCGCGTCGAATTCCTTGACGCTGAACCGGCCCCTCTCCGTGCGCGAAGCGGCCAATGGCTACCTGTACGTCAACGGCACGCCTTCGGACTGCGTCCACGTCGCCCTGACGGGTGGCTTGGTGGACGCGCGTCCGGACCTGGTCGTGTCCGGCATCAACAACGGCGCGAACATGGGTGACGACACCCTGTATTCCGGCACCGTTGCCGCGGCCACCGAAGGCTATCTGTTCGGTATTCCCGCGATTGCCTTCTCGCTGGCGGAAAAAGGCTGGGAAAACCTGGACGCAGCCGCCGCCATGGCCCGCCGTGTGGTCGAACACCAGATCGCGCAGCCGCTGGCGGCGCCGGTATTGCTGAACGTCAACTTTCCCAATCGGCCCCTGGAGGCCATGACCGGCTGGTCCGTCACCCGCCTGGGCAAGCGCCATCCGTCCGAACCGGTGGTCCGCACCACGACGCCGTTCGGCGACCCCATCTACTGGATAGGTTCGGCCGGCGCCGCCGCCGATGCCACGCCCGGCACCGACTTCCATGCCGTCGCCGAAGGCAAGGTTTCGATCACCCCCTTGCGCCTGGATCTTACCCACCAGGGCCAACTCGACCCGGTGCGTGCCTGGGCGGAGCCGCTATGCGCAAGCCGGTGAACCCGCGGCCGACATCCCATGCCGATCCGACGCGCACGCGTGGCAGTGCCTATGGCTCACCATCGGGCATCGGCGGCCAGGCACCCAAGGGCGTGACGGCGACCAATAGCAATACGCGCATCTCGTCAGCCACATTGCAGCGCCCCGTGGCGGCGCCGGTGGCGCGCAGCGAGGAAAGCAATCTGGGCCTGAATTCCGGACGCTTGCGCGCGGCCATGGTGCAAAGGCTGCGGGCCCAAGGCATCAGCGACGAGCGGGTGCTGGCCGCCATGGAAGCCGTGCCGCGCCATATCTTCGTCGATCAGGCGCTGGCCAGCCGCGCCTACGACGATGCCGCCTTGCCGATCGGCCATTCCCAGACGATTTCCCAGCCCTGGGTGGTGGCGCGCATGATCGCCGCCGTTTGCGAAGGCAGGGCGCCCACCCGCGTGCTGGAAGTGGGGGCCGGCTGCGGCTACCAGGCGGCCGTGCTGTCGCACATCGTGCGGGATGTCTACGCCATTGAAAGAATACGTGGACTTTTTGATTTGGCGCGCGATCATCTGCGATCCTTGCGCCTGAACACGCGAGTGCGGTTAACGTATGGCGACGGCATGCTGGGCCTGCCTAATTCGGCGCCTTTCGATGCTATCGTTGTGGCCGCCGCGGGCATCGCCATCCCGCAAGCACTACTGAATCAACTGGCGCCGGGCGGCCGCCTGATCGCACCGGAAGGCACTTCGAGCCAGCGCCTGGTGCTGGTCGAGCGGACCAGCGCGACGGCGTGGAAGCGTACGGAATTGGAAGCGGTGCGTTTTGTTCCGCTAAGGGCCGGCATACAATCTTGAGCAACCAGGAGAATCATATGCTCAACGGGCAGTTGTCACTGACCGGAATCAGTCATTTTGCAGGGGCCGACGCTATCGCGCGCCTGCAACGTAGCGTCATCTTTGCGGGCCTGCTGGGATGCGTCCTGCTTGCCGGTTGCACGACCGGCCCGCGCGCGCCCGTGGTCGACCTGACCAATGCGCCGCCCACGCCTGCCGGTGGCACCGCCACCGGTGGCACGTATGTCGTCAAGCCTGGCGACACGCTGTACAAGATCGCCCGCAGCAATGGTGTCGACGTGGACACGCTCAAGCGCTGGAATGGCATGAGCGATTCCAACGTGTTGTCCGTCGGCCAGGTACTCAAGCTGTCCGCGCCGGCCGCCGGCAGCGCCGCCGCGCCGGTGGGATCACGTCCGGTGGCCAAGCCTTCGGAGCAAAGCACGGAACCGGTGCCGCTGCCGCCGCCGGGCGAGCCGGGCACGCCCACGACGCCTCCCGGGACGCCGCCCGAAACGACGCCATCGACCACGCCGACGGCACCGCCGCCGGCCGTGGCCGACACGCCCAAGGTGGCGCGCGCGCCTGACGCCGGTGTCATCAACTGGGCCTGGCCGGCCAACGGCCAACTGATCCAGACCTTCAACACCAACACCAAGGGTATCGACATAGGCGGTAGCGCCGGCGATCCCGTGACGGCGGCGGCTGACGGCAAGGTGATGTACAGCGGCAACGGCGTGCGTGGCCTGGGCAACCTGATCATCATCAATCACAACAACGGTTTCATCACGGCTTACGCCCACAACCGTGCCTTGTTGGTGAAGACCGGCCAGGAGGTCAAGCGCGGCACCAAGGTGGCGGAAATCGGCCAGACCGACGCTGCTTCGCCGCGCCTGCACTTCGAAATCCGGCGCCAGGGCACGCCGGTCGATCCCTTGCAGTACCTGCCGCAGCGATGACGCCGACCCTGGTGTTCGACCTGGAGACCCTGCCGGACGTGCAGGGTCTGCGCAAGCTCAATGGCTGGGGGCCGGAGGTGCCGGATCTGGAAGTGGCGGAACGCGCCTTCGCGGCGCGGCGCGAGGCCACCGGCAGCGATTTCCTGCCGCTGCATCTGCAGCAGATCGCGGTGATCGGCTGCGTGTTCCGTGACGAACAGGGCTTTCGCGTGCGTACGCTGGGCAATGCGGACGACACCGAGCCGGCCCTGCTGGCGCAGTTCTTCAAGACCATCGAACGCTACACGCCCAAATTGGTCAGCTGGAACGGCTCCGGCTTCGATCTGCCGGTGCTGCACTATCGCAGCCTGATCCACGGTGTGCCTGCCCCCCGCTATTGGGACCAGGGCGAGGACGATCGCGAGTTCAAGTTCAACAACTACATTGGCCGCTATCACACGCGCCATATCGACTTGATGGACGTGCTGGCCAAGTACAACGGCCGCGCCAACGCGCCCCTGGACCAGCTGGCCAAGCTTTGCGGCTTTCCCGGCAAGCTGGGCATGGATGGCGGCAAGGTGTGGGAATCGTGGTGCCAGGGTGGCGCCGACGACGTGCGCGCGTATTGTGAAACCGACGTCGTCAACACCTGGCTGGTGTATTGCCGCTGGCGCTTCCTGCGTGGTGAGCTGGACCGTGTTTCGTATGACGAGGAAATCGCGCTGGTACGCGAATCGCTGTCCAATAATCCGGCGCCGCATTGGCGCGAATACCTGGCGGCTTGGGACGCGGAATGAGGAGGGATTGCGGAGTCGGGACGAAAACCCCCATTTCGCAACCGACTGAAATAATCCTCCTCGGATAAGAAACCAACTCGTAATTAAGCTGGGCAGACAATGGTCTCGCGTTAACACTCCCCAGGAGACCAGATATGTCCCGTTTCGCACTTCGTCCCATCATCGCCGGCCTGTCCTTGACCCTTGCTGCCGGCGCCTTGTCCGGCACGGCCCTGGCTGCCGCCGCCACTGACGCTTCCTCCGCCGCTCCCGCGGCCACGGCTCCCGCCGATGGGTCGCAGGCTGGCCGCGTCGGAAAAGGCCTGAACCCCGGCCAACACCCCGGCCCGCAAGCCGGCCCCGGCGAACACCGCCGCTGGGAAGGCATGCGCGATTCGCTGATGATTCCCGGCCTGGGTCCCATCGGCAAGAAGGAAGTCGACCAACTGAAGCTGAACACGCAACAACAAGGCCTGTTCAAGACCGCCCAGGACGCCCAGCGCGATCTCGGCAAGTCCATGCACGAAGCTGGCCGTGCGCGCCACAAGCTGCTGGATGATCAGATCAACAGCGGCAAGCTGGACCCGCACGCGTTGATGGACCAGGAAGGCAAGAGCCGTCAACAGTTCGAGGGCCAGGTCGACCAGGTCAAGCAGAAGTGGCTGGCGGTGTGGGATAGCCTGAACGATGGCCAGCGTGGCCAGGTAACCCAATTCGTCAAGCAGCGCCAGGCCCGTTGGGAAGCCGCCCGCAAGGAGCATCGCGGCGATCATCGCGGTCCCGACGGCCACCGTCCGCCGCCCCCGCCCGCGGGTGCGCCGGCGCCGGCTGACAAACCGGCGGGTTGATCCGCTGAGGCCATGCAGGTTAAGCCCGATTGCCTAGCTGGCTGGTCAGGCTAGCCGGGTCTACCTCGACCGGACCCGGTCTGGTCTGGTCTGGTCTGGTCGATCGGTCGGTCGGTCGGTCCGGTTGATCAGGTCCGCCCGGCTCCATCCAGGACCGCCCAGGCCTGGCCTGGTACCGAGGGCGCGGCGGGCATGGCCACATCATCCCTTTAAAAATGCCCGATCCGGTTTACCCGGATCGGGCATTTCTTCATTTCTGTGCGCGAATAACCGGCGGTGCACGCAAATCGGCACCAAAGTGGTGCGTTCTGAATCGTTTGGATAGATTCTTTACCTAGTGAAAAGTTGGCATGGATCGTGCTTTGGAAGGAGTAGGGCCAGCCGGGACTGACATTTTCCAGAGGAGGGAAAACGTCGCGAAGGACCTGACTGGCTTGTACGGCAATTTCCAAGCATGTGACGGGATGCGCATCGTAGCCGCACCCGTACGACGAAGGTCTCAACCCGTTCTCACCAGGATCCGAACCATGAAGAAGACGCTGCTCGCTGTACCCTTTGCCTTGGCCGCGTGTGTGGCTGCCGTGCCCGCGATGGCCGCGGAAGCCACCGACCTGGGCGCCGGCTTTTCCCTGAGCGGCAACGCCACGCTGACGAACGACTACCGTTTTCGCGGCTATTCGCAAACCGACTTCCGTCCGGCCGCGCAGTTGGGCCTGGACCTGACGCATTCGTCCGGTTTCTACCTGGGCAACTGGAACTCCAACGTGTCTGATTCCGTTTATACCGACGGCAATCTGGAAATGGACTTCTACGGCGGCTGGAAGGGCGATGTCGGTAATGGCTTCGGCCTGGATGTCGGTGCGCTGCACTACTACTATCCGGGCTCCAGTTCCCCCAAGGGCGGCAACTACAACAACACGGATCTCTATATTGGCGGCAGCTACGCCAATTATTCGTTGAAGTACTCCTATACCCCGGGCGACTTCTTCAGCACGCCGAACTCCAAGGGCACCTGGTACCTGGACGCGTCGGCTACGTTCGACCTGGGCGACGGTTGGGGCCTGCTGGGCCACGTCGGTTATCAGAAGCTGAAGAACGCCACCGATACCGATGGCGACAAGCTGGGCCATTACGTCGACTACAAGCTGGGCGTGACCAAGGACGTCAAGGGCTGGGTGTTCGGCCTGGCCGCGGTGGGGGCGTCCAAGGACAATTGGTACAACACCAAGAACGGCCATCCTGCCGGACGTCTGGGCCTGCTGGCTTCGATCCAGCGCACTTTCTGAACGGTTTTATTTAGGCAGCTTTTTCCGAGTGTTTTTCGAGCGGGTCTTAGCCCGCCAGCTCCCAAGGGGTCAGCGCCCGCCGGTTTACGGCGGGCGCTGTTTTTTGCGACACGCGACTATGTTCAGCGTGGTGTTTTTGTGGGAGGACGGCAGCCGGGGAGCGGACTCTTTCGGGGCTTCGGATGAGCATCCGCCACAGGATTTGGGGTTCTATTACAATGCCCGCCTGCTTGTGACTGTGTCATGCCTTGGATAGCTTAATGGCCGAAGTTCTCAATATCGAATCCCTGGATCTTGAAGCTCGGGGAATCGCCCGCCGCGACGGTAAGGTTTTATTCGTCGAAGGAGCTCTACCCGGCGAGCGTGTCACGGTGGAAACCGTGCGCCGCAAACCGTCTTACGAAATCGCCCGTACGGTCGATGTGCTGCGGCCATCGTCGCAGCGGGTGACGCCCCGTTGCCCGCACTTCGGTGTCTGCGGGGGCTGTGCCATGCAGCATCTGGAGCCTTCGGCCCAGGTGGCGATCAAGCAGCGCTCATTGGAAGATACGTTCTGGCACGTCGGCAAGATGCGCCCGGCTCGCGTGCTGCCGCCCCTGCATGGCCCCACGTGGGGCTACCGTTTCCGCGCGCGCCTGTCGGTGCGCGTGGTGGCCAAGAAGGGCGGGGTGCTGGTGGGTTTCCACGAGCGCAAAAGCAGCTATGTGGCCGACATGCGTGAATGCCATGTGCTGCCGCCGCATGTGGCCGGACTGCTGTTGCCGCTGCGCGCCATGATCACCCGCATGTCGCAACCGCACCGGATGCCGCAGATCGAAGTGGCGGTGGGGGATGTGGCGACGGTGCTGGTGCTGCGTCACCTGGAACCGCTGACGGACGACGATATCGCCATTCTGCGCGAATTCGCCGCGCATCATGCGGTGCAGTGGTGGCTGCAACCCAAGGGGCCGGATACCTGTCATCCGCTGGAGCGTGAGCACGCGGATACGCTGGCGTATTCGTTGCCGGAGTTCGGGCTGCGCATGCCGTTCAAGCCTACCGATTTCACGCAGGTGAATCACGCGATCAACCGGGCGCTGATTTCACGGGCGTTGACGTTGCTGGAGGTCCAGCCCACGGACCGCGTGGCGGATCTGTTCTGTGGCCTGGGCAACTTCACGCTGCCGTTGGCGACGTTGGCGCGCGAGGCGGTGGGGGTCGAGGGCAGCAAGGCGCTGACCGATCGCGCAATGGACGCGGCACGCCAGCATGGCTTGGAGGCGACGACCAGTTTTTCCACGTTGAATCTGTTCGAGGTGGATGTGTCGTGGCTGCGGGGACTGGGTTACTTCGACCGCATGCTGATCGATCCGCCGCGCGAAGGGGCACATGCGGTGGCACAGGCGCTGGCGCTGCTGTCGGTCGATGAACGGCCGCGGCGGATTGTCTACGTGTCCTGTAACCCGGCCACGCTGGCGCGCGATGCGGCGATTCTGGTGCACGAGGGTGGATATGTGCTGCGTAGCGCGGGGGTGATCAATATGTTCCCGCATACGGGGCATGTGGAATCCATCGCGGTGTTTGAATCGCTGGATGCGGAGCGGGTGGTGGCTGCGCAGAAGCAGGCGGCGGAGAAGAAGCTGCTGGCGGAGGAGGTTGCAGCAGCAGCTTCAGCAGCCGCCGCGGCTGAAGCTGCTGTTGTTGTTTGATGCCGTTTGAAGGTGGGTTCTGGCGTCGGCTGTACCCGAGGTCCTGATGCCGTCCCGGCCAGGGGATAGGCCGCGGGCGGCAGGTCCGCGGTTTGTCGCTGCGCGCTAAACTGCCCTCGGCCACACCGTTACCATCCTGCCCGTCCCGCGCTCTCGGCGCTTCCAACAGCCGCCCGCGGCCTATCCCCTGACCGTGACTAGATTTTCTTGGATTCGGGGCGTTGAAATCGGATCTTCTTGGATTCGGGGCGTTGAAATCGGATCTTCTGTTCTCGATTCCGCGCGTTGAAAAATAGGGCAGTTTCTAAAGTAAAGAGGAATATGGGCACGCGACAGCGTGCCCATATTTTTTATCCCTTTAGCGAAAAACAGGCCCGCGCTAGCGGGCCTGTTTTTACTTGCCGTCGAATTGGCCAGATGCCAAGTGCCGGGGTGCGCCGGTGCCGTAGATAGGACTGCTAAACGGCGTGCAAAGCCTTACGCGAAATTACTCCGCCGTGCTCATGGTGTGAACCAATAATGGCTTCCTGCAGCACCCGTCAGGCCCTTGTCTCCGCCATGTGCGCGGTGCGCAGGGGAATCCCTTTTTCAGAAATTGGATTGATACGGAACCAGAATGAGACAACAACTTTCCGCGGCCGTTGGCCGCACGACTTTCCTCATACGTAGTGCTTTCGACGTCGCGGTCAGCGAGGTCGCGTCCAAGGTGTTGGTGACGACGACAGGCGGTCAGCTCTACGTCCTGAAACGGCGCGTCATTGACCTTGGTAACGGGAAAACCCAGATTTCTTTCGACGTGGTGCAGCCGCCGACGCCGCTTCCGCCGACCGGCGGGTCTGGCCAGTGCTTCATTTCCTGCAGTCCCACGGAACCTAAAGCCTACATAACCGTACCGTCGCCGGACGGTGTAACCGACGTTTATTCGTACAACATCGACGCGAATACCTTCACCAAGGTGGCGAAGGGCTCGGAAACTCAAATCTTCCAAACGCCATGTTTTTCCCCCGATGGGAAAAAAGTATATGTGACCGGGAAGGACCGCGTCGCAGTGTTTTCGGCGCAAACGGATAGCTTGGTGAAGGAAATCCAACTCGGGAGTTTCGCAAGCGAATTCGCCTTGACGTTTACGCCTGATGGGAAAAAAGCATTCACAGGCGCGGATCGTGATCCCCAATATCCCAACTCTGCCGCGGTTATCGATGCCCAAGCAGATACCCTGATCGCGCCGATCCCCGGCCTGGCCGACTCCGTCACTATGTGCGCGACCTACGACAACGCCAAAATCTACACTACGACCGTTGGTAGCATTGCCGTTCTCAGCACGATGAGTCATCAGATCGTGACGCAAATCCGCGGCGGCACGCTTTATGGTGGAGTGGCCAGTGCGCCCCAGCACCCCTTCGTCGCGGCTTGCTCCGACAAATTGGAATTGATCGACTCGAGAATAGACCAGGTGGTATCACAGGTCGAATTTCCCAGGCACGCCAACAGTGTGAACGTGGCGATCGACCAGCACCAGATTTGCTACGTCACGTTGGACTATTTCGGATTGTTCGTGGCGAAGTTCTATTGAGCGTGGCCAACTGATCGTGCAGCATGAAACGCTTTCCTCGGGGGGGGGGGCAGTCCCCGGGAAACATATCTTTCATGCAGACGGAAAAGGCCCGCGCTAGCGGGCCTTTTTTACTTGGCTTCGATCAGCCGATGGCCCCGGCAAGGGGCCAGAAGCCACGGGATTACTGGTCCTTCGTTTCTTCCAGCACCCGTTGCGCTTCCGCCCGTACCCGGTCAGGGGCAGTGCCGCCGATGTGGTCGCGGGCGGCGACTGAGCCTTCCAGGGTCAGGACCTGGTGGATGTCCGCCTCGATGGCAGGGTTGTAAGCCTGCAGTTCGGCCAAGGTCAGGTCGGCCAGGTCGCAGCCGCGCTGTTCGCAGTCCCGTACGGCATGCGCCACGATTTCATGCGCATCGCGGAAAGGCAGGCCCCGCTTGACCAGATAGTCGGCCAAGTCCGTGGCCGTGGCGAAACCTTGCAGGGCGGCAGCCCGCATATTGTCGGCCTTGACCTTGATGCCGCCCGCCATGTCCGCGAAGATGGTCAGGGTGTCGCGCAAGGTGTCGGCCGTGTCGAACAGGCCTTCCTTGTCTTCCTGATTGTCCTTGTTGTACGCCAGGGGCTGGCCCTTCATCAGGGTCAACAGGGCGACCAGATGGCCGTTGACGCGGCCGGTCTTGCCCCGTGCCAGTTCGGGCACGTCCGGATTCTTCTTCTGCGGCATGATGGAACTGCCGGTGCAGAAGCGGTCAGCCAGGTCGATGAAACCGACGCGCGGGCTCATCCACAACACCAGCTCTTCCGAAAAACGCGAGACGTGCGTCATCACCAGCGCGGCGGCGGCGCAGAATTCGATGGCGAAGTCACGGTCCGAGACGGCGTCCAGCGAATTGCGGCACACGCCGTCGAAGCCCAGCGTGCGCGCAACACGCTCGCGATCGATGGGATAGCTGGTGCCGGCAAGCGCGGCCGCGCCCAGCGGCAGGCGGTTGACGCGGCGGCGGCAGTCGGCCAGGCGCTCGGCATCGCGGCCGAACATCTCGGCATACGCCAACAGATGATGGCCAAAGGTCACGGGCTGGGCGACCTGCAGATGGGTGAAGCCCGGCATGATGGTGGCGGCGTTTTCCAAGGCCACGGCGGCCAGGGCATGGCGCAACTGGCGCAGCAGGTCCACCAGGATGTCGATTTCTCCACGCAGCCACAGGCGGATGTCCGTGGCCACCTGGTCATTGCGCGAACGGCCGGTATGCAGGCGCTTGCCGGCGTCGCCGACCAGCTCCACCAGGCGCTTCTCGATGTTCAGGTGCACGTCTTCCAGATCGAGCAGCCACTGGAAACTGCCCGCCTCGATTTCGGACAGGACCTGCGTCATGCCGCGCTGGATGTCGGCCAGGTCCTGGGCGGAAATGATGCCCTGGGCGGCCAGCATGTCGGCATGGGCTAGCGAACCCTGGATGTCATGGCGCGCCAGGCGCTTGTCGAAATCCACCGAGGCGGTGTAGCGCTTGACGAGATCGGAAACCGGCTCGGAGAAGCGGGCGGACCAGGCTTGCGCCTTGTTGGCGAACTGGTCTTGCGAAGAGGAGGGGGAGTTTGCGTTGGTGTTTGCCATAGTGGGGGGATTATAGAACCCGAGCGGGAACGCGGCATGCGATAATTTCATCCCTCCTTTTTCCGCCCCGCATCCCCAGCAATGAGCACAGCCAGAGTCTCCATCGCGCAGATCAACGCTTGTGTCGGAGACCTCTCCGGTAACGCCCAGCGCGTGCTGGCGGCTGCGCGCCAAGCGCATGAACAGGGCGCTGACATATTGCTTACGCCGGAATTGGTGCTGACCGGCTATCCCCCCGAAGACCTGCTGCTGCGGCCCCAGTTCGTGCAGGAACAGGTGCAGGTGCTCGACGGCCTGTGCCGCGATCTGGCGCAATTCAAGGGTTTGCGGGTGGTGGTCGGCCACGTCGACGGGGCGGGGCGGTCGTTGTACAACGCCGCCAGCGTGCTGTTCGAGGGACAGGTGCTGGGCCGCTACCGCAAGCGCGAGCTGCCCAATTATTCGGTATTCGACGAACAGCGGTATTTCCAGGCGGACGGCACGCCGCTTGTTTTCGAGGTCGCCGGCGTCATGTTCGGCGTGGTGATCTGCGAGGATATGTGGTTCGACCGCGCGCCCACCGCCGCGCGCGCGGCTGGTGCCCAGGTGCTGCTGGTGCCCAATGCTTCCCCCTACAACACCGGCAAGCAGGACGAGCGCCAGCGCGTGGCGCGCCACTGCGTGAGCGTCAGCGATTGCGCGGTGGTCTACGCCAATCTGGTAGGCGGGCAGGATGAGCTGGTATTCGACGGCGCGTCCTTCGCCATGGATCGTTCCGGGCAGATGACGGCACGGTTGGCGGATTTCGCCGAAGATGTGCAGTGTGTCGAGGTCGACGCCCTGGGCAATGTGCGGGCATTGGCGCCCGGGCAGGAGCTGCAACCGGCGCCTGCCACGGGCGGCGGGGCCGCTGCTGGAGCGCAAGCTGAACGCCAATCCCAAGCGGAATCCGACCCCCGGCCTGAATTCCAGACCGAAGCCCAGGTCTGGCAAGCGCTGGTGCTGGGCGTACGCGATTACCTGGGCAAGAACCGCTTTCCTGGCGTGATCATCGGCTTGTCCGGCGGCATCGATTCCGCCGTGGTGCTGGCGGTGGCGGTGGATGCGCTGGGCGCGGAGAACGTGCGCGCCGTCATGATGCCGTCGCGCTACACGGCGGATATCTCGCAGATCGACGCCGAGGACATGGCCAAGCGCCTGGGCGTGCGTTACGACGTCATCACCATCGGTACGGTGGTCGACTCCTTCGAGACCATGCTGGCGCCCCATTTCGCGGGGCTGGCCGTGGACGCCACGGAAGAGAACATCCAGGCGCGCGCGCGCGGCACCTTGCTGATGGCACTGTCGAACAAGACGGGCCGGCTGGTGCTGACCACCGGCAACAAGTCCGAGATGACCACGGGCTATTGCACGCTGTATGGCGACATGGCGGGCGGCTACGCCGTCATCAAGGACGTGCCCAAGACGCTGGTGTATCGCCTGGCGGTGTGGCGCAACCGGGAGGAGGAGATCATCCCGGAACGCATCATCACGCGGCCGCCGTCGGCCGAGCTGCGCGAAGACCAGAAGGACCAGGACAGCTTGCCGCCCTACGATATCCTCGATGGCATCATCGAGCGCTATATGGAGCGCAATGAATCGGCCGCCGAAATCGTTGCCGCGGGCTTTCCGCGGGAAGCGGTCGAGCAGGTCGTGCGGCTGATCCGCATCAATGAATACAAGCGCCGTCAGGCACCGCCGGGGCCGCGCATCACGCCGCGGGCGTTCGGCCGGGATTGGCGCTATCCTGTCACCAACGGCTTTCGCGAAACCGCCTGAGCCCCGATATAAAAGTAGAAAGGACTTCAAGTGAAACAAGTCACCGCTATCATCAAACCGTTCAAGCTCGACGAAGTGCGCGAGGCGCTGGCCGAAGTGGGCGTCAGCGGGCTGACCGTCACCGAGGTCAAGGGTTTCGGCCGCCAGAAGGGCCATACCGAGCTCTATCGCGGCGCCGAGTATGTGGTCGATTTCCTGCCGAAGATCCGCGTGGAAGTGGTGCTGCCGGATGAATTGGTCGAACAGGCCATCGAAGCCATCGTCAAGGCGTCGCGCACCGGCAAGATCGGCGACGGCAAGATTTTCGTCACCCCGGTGGAGCAGGCCATCCGGATCCGCACGGGCGAAGCGGACGACGAAGCGCTGTAAGTGACGTAACGCTCCCGGGATGGCCTGAAAAGCGAAGCTAATGCTCCGGCATGGCGTGATCAGATTGCTGGCAACTGGGATGTCTGCTTGTCTCTCCCATAGGGGAGACAAGCGCTGTTCTCAGTGAAAGAGGTGTTGAAAGACGTGTGGGTTTCTTCCCGTACCACGCTGCGCGTGGCCCCAGGGGGGGCGACACCGGCGGAACCGGGGGGACCCTGCTCCACGGTGTCCTCGATGGACTGGGGTTCGTAAGCGGCGCTGAGGTCCTACCGTTCGTCCTTCAACTGTGCGCAGCGCTGGAAGATGGAATCGGTGATGGCCTGGCGTGAGTGTTCGCGCCGGTCGATCAAGCCTATCGAGCGTACGACCCCGCCGATGTCTTCCGGCAGTGGCAGCACCCGCAGGTCGGGCGCCGTGGCCCATTGCGCGGCCTTCAGCAAGGGTAGCAGGGTGACCCCCACCTCCTGCCTCACCAGTTCCACCACGGTTTCGATCGCGTTCAGTTCCAGGAACTCGTGCACGTGCACGTTCAGGCGCCGCAGCACGCGGTCGATCTGCAGGCCGGTGCGTTGGGTGCGGTCGAAGCGCAGGAAGGGGTTGCCTTCAAGCAGTTCATGCAGGGTGTCGCCCGTGGCCTTGGCGGGCGCGATGACCACCAAGGGTTCTTCATAGAGCGGCGTCCAGCGCGTGCTGGCCACGCGGCGGCCCGATTCGACGACCAGGGCGGCATCCAGTTCGCCGCTTTCCACCTTGCCCGCCAGTTCGCTGGATTTGCCCGAGAACAGGCGCACATCCAGGCCGTCGTGCTCGCGCTTCAGGGTAGATACGGCCTTGGATAGAAGTCCCATGCATGACACGATGGCGCCCACGGCCACGGATCCGGCCAATTCGCCCGGGCCGGGGCGGCGGGGCGAGCGTATTCTTTCGTACAGATCCAGGAATTGCTTGATCTCGGGCAACAGATCGCGGCCGGCGGCATTGAGAATCGCCAGTCGTCCGCTGCGGTCGAACAGCTCCCGGCCCAGTTCTTCTTCCAGTGCCCGCATCTGGAAACTCACCGCGGCCTGAGTCAGCGCGACCCGCTCGGCTGCCTCCGAGAAAGAGCCGTAACGGGAGACGGCGACAAACGTACGAAGAAATCGGACAGTGCTCATGTGAGGGCGATGCTCATGTATATGGATGTGAGGTTAGCTACCTGCGCCGCGGGAGCACGGCCGAAGCCGCGGCCCGCCCGCTGCCACGGCCGGCGTGCTGCCGCGCCCACCTCCCCGGTGGTGGACGCCGCAGGCGAATAAGACCGTCTCGTGACTCATAAACTTTTCTTGTATGACACAACAAAAAATCAAATTGATTTAATTAAATCACGCGTGTACCTTGCGTGGTTTGCTTGACCCACGCCATTTACTTCCTGCCGAGCGTCATATGAAGAATTTCATCTGGGAAAACCCTTATCCGACCATACGCGCGCCGTTGTTCGCCCGCAATATCGTGTCGACGTCGCATCCCTTGGCCGCGCAAGCCGGCCTGCGCATGCTGCTCAAGGGCGGTAGCGCCATCGATGCCGCCATCGCCGCGGCCGCTACCATTACGCTGACGGAACCGGTCTCCTGCGGCCTGGGCAGCGATTGCTTCGCCATCGTGTGGGACGGCAAGGAACTGCAAGGCCTGAATTCTTCCGGCGTGGCGCCCGCCGCCTGGAACGTCGACTACTTCAAGAACAAGTACGGCACCGGCAAGGACGGCCTGGCCGTCCAGCCCAAGCGCGGCTGGGACAGCGTCACCGTCCCCGGCGCCGTCGCCGGCTGGGCTGCCCTGCACGAAAAATTCGGCAAGCTGCCCTTCGAAACCCTGTTCGAACCCGCCATCGAAGTGGCCGAACGCGGCTACACCGTGCCGCCCATCACCGCGCGCAAGTGGGAAGCCGCCGCTGCCGAACTGAAGAACCAGCCCGGCTTCGCCGAGGCCTTCATGCCCAATGGCCGCGCCCCCGCCGTGGGCGAGCACTTCCGCATTCCGGAAGCCGCCTGGACCCTGCGCCGCATCGCTGAAAGCAAGGGCCGCGACTACTACGAAGGCGACATCGCCGCCAAGATCGTCGCGCACAGCAAGGCCAATGGCGGTGCCATGACCTTGGACGACCTGCGCAACTACCGTCCCGAATTCGTCAAGCCCATCTCGCGCAAGTACCGCGGCTACGAAGTGCACGAAATCCCCCCGAACGGCCAGGGCATCGCCGCGCTGATGGCGCTGGGCATGCTTGACCACTTCGACCAGGCCGGCCTGCCGCTGGACTCGGTGCGTGCCCAGCACTTGCAGATCGAAGCCATGAAGCTGGCCTTCGCCGACCTGTACAAATACGTCGGCGACCCGCGCTCCATGGAAGTGACGCCCGAGCAGATGCTCGACGACGCCTACCTGGCCTCGCGCGCCAAGCTCATCAATCTGGACCGCGCCACGCAATTCGCCGCGGGCCGTCCGCACGCCGGCGGCACCATCTACATGACCACCGCCGATGAAAGCGGCATGATGGTGTCCTTCATCATGTCCAACTACATGGGCTTCGGCTCGGGCGTGGTGGTGCCGGGCACCGGCATCAGCCTGCAGAACCGCGGTGTCGGCTTCTCCATGGACCCGAAGGCGGCCAACGTGGTGAAGGGCGGCCATCGTCCTTTCCACACCATCATCCCCGGCTTCCTGACGCGCGACGGCAAGCCCGTCATGAGCTTCGGCGTCATGGGCGGCGACATGCAACCGCAAGGCCATTTGCAGACAGTCTCGCGCATGCTGGACTATCATCAGAACCCGCAGGCCGCCTGCGACGCGCCGCGCTGGAAGGTCAACCGCGACTTCACGGTGGACCTGGAATCGACCATGCCCGCCAGCACCGTGGAAGGGTTGAAGAACCTGGGCCACGTGCTGCAGAGCGTGAACGATCCCTATATGGACTTCGGCTCCGGCCAGTTCATCTGGCGCATGTCGGAGAACGACCGTGACCTGGGCTACGTCGCCGCCAGCGACAGCCGCCGCGACGGCCAGGCCGTCGGTTTCTGAAGCCGTGTTCGACCGTTAACACTTAGGGGATCGGAAAAAATGAAAAAACTGGCAAGCGCCATCGGCGCCGCGGTGCTGATGCTGGCCTCGGGCGCTACCTTGGCCCAGGAAATCCGCATCGGCCTGCAGGAAGATCCGGACGTGCTCGACCCGGTGCGCGCGCGCACCTACGTCGGCCGCATCGTCTTCACTTCCTTGTGCGACAAGCTGGTCGACATCGACCCGCGCCTGCACATCGTGCCGCAACTGGCGACGTCGTGGAACTGGAACACCGACAACACGGTGCTGACGTTCAAGCTGCGCAAGGACGTGCTGTTCCATGACGGCAGCAAGTTCGACGCCGCCGCCGCCAAGGCCAACCTGGACCGTGCCCGCACCTTGCCCGACAGCTTCCGCAAGGGCGAGCTGGCATCGGTCGACAAGGTGGAGGCGCCTGACGCCGAAACCCTGGTGCTGACGCTCAAGGGTCCCGACGCCACGCTGCTGGCCCAGCTCAGCGACCGCGCCGGCATGATGATGGCCCCCGCGACCTTCGATCCCAAGGATCCCAACGCGGTCGGCCGCAAGCCGGTGTGTTCGGGCCCGTACAAGTTCGTCGAACGGGTGCAGAACGATCGCATCGTGCTGGACAAGTTCGACCAGTACTACGACGCCAAGGATTACCACTTCAGCCGCATCACCTTCCTGCCCATTCCGGACACCACCGTGCGCCTGCAGAACCTGCGTGCCGGCGGCCTGGACATGCTGGAGCGCCTGAGTCCGTCGGACGCGCCGGACGTCAAGAAGGACAGCAGCCTGCACTTCTCGTCGGTGGCCGGCCTGGGGTTCCAGGAAGTGGTGTTCAACTCGAACAACGGCAAGCGCGCGGAAAGCAATCCTTTCCGCGACCCGCGCGTGCGCGAGGCGTTCGAGTTGGCGCTGGACCGCGACGCCATCAACGAAGTGGTGGGTGGCGGCATCTACGAGCCGGCCAACCAGCCGTTCCCGCCGGCCAGCCCCTTCCACAGCGACAAGTTCCCGCTGGTCAAGCGCAACGTCGAAAAGGCCAAGGCGCTGCTGAAGGAAGCCGGCAAGCCGCAGGTCAAGGGCGAGCTCGCTTTCGGCAACAACACGACGACCGCCGCGATCGCCGAAATGATCCAGGCCATGGTGCGTGAAGCCGGTATCGAACTCAGCCTGCGGCCCACCGACTACGCGGCGCTGCTGGGTCAGATGCACAACGGCAACTTCGAAGTGGCCCTGCGCGGCTGGTCCGGCCGTCCCGATCCCGACGGCAACATCACCCAGTTCGTCAGCTGCAATGGCGAATTGAATGACGGCAAGTATTGCAACGCCGACGTCGACAAGCTGCTGTTCGATGCCCGCAAGGTGCCGGACGAAGCCAAACGCAAGGCGCTGTACGACCAGGCGCAGACGATACTGCGCAAGGACGTGGCCGATACTTTCCTGTACTTCCAGCCGTGGCCTTTCGCGATGCAGCGCAAGGTGCAGGGCTTCATGCCGTACCCCGACGGCATGATCCGTCTGAAGGGCGTGTCCTTCGCCCAGAAGTAAAGCAAGCTTTGGCGCGCGGCATCTTCCCCTGTGGGAAGGTCCCGCGCGTTTGGCATTTTTTCAGGTCTTACCCATGCGGTCCCACCCATGATCAAGCTTATCCTGCGTCGCGTGATCGTCGCGATACCGACACTGATACTGGTGTCGATCATCGTGTTCGCGCTGCAAAAACTCCTGCCCGGCGACCCGGTGCTGACCCTGGCCGGTGAAGAACGCGACCCCGCCGTTCTCGATTACCTGCGCGAGAAATACCACCTCAACGATCCCATGCCCGTGCAGTACGTGGCCTGGGTCAAGCAGGTACTGACCGGCGACCTGGGCAAGTCCCTGCGCACCGACGTACCCGTCACCGAGCTGATCGCCCAGAAGCTGCCCGTGACCCTGCAACTGGCCGCCATGGCCATGGTCCTGGCCTTGATCGTGGGGATACCAACAGGCATCCTGGCGGCCGTGCGCAAGGGCAAGCTCACGGAGTACGGCGCCAACGTGGCGGCGCTATCCGGCATGTCCATTCCCAATTTCTGGCTGGGCATCATCCTGATCATGGTGGTGTCCGTGCAATTGCGCTGGCTGCCGGCGTCCGGCTACGTGTCGCCCAGCGAGGATTTCTGGCTGTCGATGAAGACCATGCTGATGCCCGCCATCGTGCTGTCGACATCGCTGGCGGCTTATCTGATGCGCCATACGCGTTCATCCATGCTGGAAGCCCTGGGCGCCGACTACGTGCGGACCGCGCGCGCCAAGGGCGTATCGCCGCGCAATGTGGTATTGCGCCATGCCTTGCGCAACGCGCTGATGCCCATCATCACCCTGGTTACGCTGCTGTTCGGTGAACTGCTGGCCGGCGCCGTGCTGACCGAGCAGGTGTTCACCATCCCCGGTTTCGGCAAGCTGGTGGTCGACGCCGTGTTCAACCGCGACTATGCGGTGGTGCAGGGCGTGGTGCTGTGCGTGGCCGTGGGCTTCATTGCGATGAACCTGCTGGCCGACATTCTCTATATCGTCGTCAATCCCCGTCTGAGGCACTCATGAGCGCAACTTCCGCCGCACCCGCGCCCACTGTGCCGCCACGTAGCGGCAACCGGGCCTGGGGCAAATTCAAACGCAATCGCATCGCCATGGTGGGCGCGGCGATCGTGCTGTTCTTCGTGGTGGTCGCCATCCTGGCACCGCTGATCGCCAACCACGATCCCTTCCAGACCAGCTTCTCGACCATCCGCAAGGCGCCGTCAGCCAAATTCTGGCTGGGCACCGACGAGCTGGGCCGCGATATCTTCAGCCGCATGGTCTACGGTGCCCGTGCGTCCCTGATGGCGGGCCTGGCGTCCGTGGTCATCGCCATGGTCGTGGGCGTGCCCTTCGGCCTGGCCGCCGGCTATTTCGGCGGCTGGACCGACAGCGTGATCTCGCGCGTGACCGAAGCGCTGCTGGCGATTCCCTTCCTGATCCTGGCGATCGCGCTGGCCGCCTTCCTGGGACCCAGCCTGGTCAACGCCATGATCGCCATCGGTGTGTCGGCGGCGCCCAAGTTCGTGCGCCTGGCGCGCGGGCAGGCGCTGGCGGTGCGCAGCGAGGACTACGTGCAGAGCGCGCGCGCCCTGGGCGCGTCGGATACCCGCATTCTGGTGCGCCACGTGCTGCCGAACATCATGGCTCCGCTGATCGTGCAGGCCACCATCACCATCGCCACGGCCATCATCGCCGAGGCCAGCCTGTCCTTCCTGGGCCTGGGCCTGCAGCCGCCCAATCCGTCCTGGGGCTCGATGCTGAACACGGCGAAGAATTTCATGACGCAGGCGCCCTGGATGTCGATTTTCCCGGGCTCGGCGATTTTCCTGGCGGTGCTGGGATTCAACCTGTTGGGCGACGGCTTGCGCGACGCCCTGGATCCGCGTCAGGACAAGTAAATACCATGACCATGATCGATACGCAGCGCGTGGTGCAGGTCAAGGACCTGACCGTGCGCTTCAAGACCCACGATCGCACCGTCGAGGCGGTGCGCAATGTCTCCTTCCACGTGGACCGGGGCGAGACCCTGGCCATCGTGGGCGAGTCCGGTTCCGGCAAGTCGGTGACGTCGCTGGCGCTGATGCGCCTGGTGGAGTACGGCGGCGGCACCATCACCAACGGCAGCATCCACCTGCGCCGCCGCAATGATGAGGTCCTGGACATGACCGCCGCGTCGGAGCAGACGCTGCAGCGCGTGCGGGGCGCCGACGTCGCGATGATCTTCCAGGAACCGATGACGTCGCTGAATCCCAGCTTCACGTCGGGCCGGCAGATCGCCGAGGCGCTGCAACTGCACCAGAACCTGGACGCCGGCGCGGCGCGTGCCGAAGCCCTGCGCATGCTGGAGCGCGTGCGGATTCCCGAGGCGAAGTCGGTGCTGGACCGCTATCCGCACCAGCTGTCGGGTGGCATGCGCCAGCGCGTGATGATCGCCATGGCGCTGTCGTGCAAGCCGCAACTGTTGATCGCCGACGAGCCGACCACCGCGCTGGACGTGACCATCCAGGCGCAGATCCTGCAATTGATCCGTCAATTGCAGGAAGAGATGGACATGGGCGTGATCTTCATCACCCACGACATGGGCGTGGTGGCGGAAGTGGCGGATCGCGTGCTGGTGATGTATCGCGGCGACAAGGTGGAAGAGGGTGGGTCGGACGACGTGTTCGCTCATCCGCGTCACGTCTACACGCGTGCGTTGCTGTCGGCGGTGCCGCGCCTGGGCGCGATGCAGGGCACGGACGAGCCGGCGCCGTTTCCGCTGTTGAAGGTGGGCGATACGCTGCCGGCGGCCAATGCCCTTGGCGCCGCGCCTGCGCCCGCCGCCGCGGCGATCTCCGCTTTGGCCGCCGAGTTCGCCGACTTCGACGCTGCCACGACGCTCGAATCTGTCGCTGCGCCTGCTGCGGTCGCGCAGGGTGAGTCGCCCGCGGATGAGTCGCCTGTAAACAAGACGACCGCGGGCACGCCGGCGGTTGATGCCTCGGCCAGCACGGTCCGGCGTGAGAACGGACCCGTGCTGAAGGTCCGTGACCTGGTCACGCGTTTCGACATCGCCGGCGGCGTGCTGGGGCGCGTGCAGCGTCGGGTCCACGCGGTGGAGAAGGTCAGCTTCGACCTGTATCCCGGCGAAACCCTGTCCCTGGTCGGCGAGTCCGGCTGCGGCAAGACCACGACCGGCCGTTCGCTGCTGCAACTGGTCAAGAGCCAGGGCGGCTCCATCCAGTTCGACGGCCGCGACATCGGCGCGCTGCGGGGCGCCGCCATGCAGACCCTGCGCCGCCACATCCAGTTCATCTTCCAGGATCCCTTCGGATCGCTGGACCCGCGCATGACCGTGGGCGATTCCATCATGGAACCGCTGCTGATACACGGCGTGGCCAAGGGCAAGGCGGCCCAGGACCGCGTGCGCTGGCTGATGGACAAATGCGGCCTGCTGCCGGAAATGATCAGCCGCTATCCGCATGAGTTCTCGGGTGGCCAGCGCCAGCGCGTGTGTATCGCGCGGGCGCTGGCCTTGAATCCCAAGGTGGTGATCGCCGACGAGTCGGTGTCGGCACTGGACGTTTCGATTCAGGCGCAGATCGTCAATCTGCTGCTGGACCTGCAGCGCGAGCTGGGCGTGTCCTTCCTGTTCATCTCGCACGATATGGCGGTGGTGGAGCGTATCAGCCATCGCGTGGCGGTGATGTACCTGGGCCAGATCGTCGAGATCGGCCCGCGCCGCGCCATCTTCGAGAATCCCCAGCACGCTTATACGAAGAAGCTGATGGCCGCCGTGCCCATCGCGGATCCCCAGCGCCGTCACCGCCAGCGTTCGCTGCTGGTCGATGAGATCCCCAGCCCGGTGCGCAAGGTGGGCGACGACCCGGTGGTTGCGCCGCTGGTGGAAGTCGGGCCAGGCCATTATGTCGCCCGGCACTCGGTGGGGGTTTATTGACGCCGATTCAGAAGTTCGCGTAACTGCTTCTCTACGTCGTCGAGCGTCGTCGAGCGTCGCCGTGCAGGCGGCGGTGCCGCCGATGCTTACCTGGCGTCGGCGTGTGAGCGGCGCGTGCGGCGGCGCATACCGGACTGCATGAGTGAGCGGACCCTTGTTCTCGGGTCCGTTGCATCGCCTTATTCCAGCTTCACGCCTGCCGCCTCCACGACATGGGCCCAAGTCTTGTACTGGTTGTCCGTCATCCGTGCCATGTCCGGCCCCGGTGCGTAGCTGAGATCGGCGCCCTGGGCGGCTAAAGCCGCTTTCAGGTCAGGCATCGCGAGCACGTCCTGCAGCGCTTTGGCGAGGGTATCGATCACCGCTTGGGGCGTGCCTTTGGGCGCGGAGAATCCGAATAGGTTGTCTGCCTGCATATCGGGAAAGCCGGCCTCGGCCATCGTGGGCACATCCGGCAACAGCGCGGCGCGCTGCGGCGACACGACAGCAAGAAAGCGCAATTTGCCGGCCTTGACCAACGGTATGGACCCGGACAGGCTGTCGAACATCATTACCGACGACCCGGTGGCCAGTTCAGGCAGCGCCTGGCTGCTGCCTTTGTACGGGATATGGGTCAGCTTGGTGTCTGTCTTCTGCTCGAATAGTTCCGACTCCAGGTGCGACAAGGTGCCCGTGCCTTGGGAGGCGAAGTTGTAGCGGCCGGGTGCGGCCTTCAGATACGCCACGAGACTCTTCACATCGGTGATGCCAAGGGAGGTCGGCACTACCAATGCGTGCGGCGCCGTGCCCACGCCGGCAATAGGCACGAAATCGCGTTGCAGGCTGGCGGGTTGGTCCTTATAGATGGCTGCCGCGATGGCCAGGTTGGTGACGGCGGCAAGATAGAGCGTGTAGCCGTCCGGCGCGGCCTTGGCGGCCGCTGTCAGGCCTATGGCGCCGCCGGCGCCTGGGCGGTTTTCGACCACGACACTTTGCTTCAGTGCCACCGACAGCTTTTGACCGATGGCGCGCGCCAGGATATCGGTAGCGCCGGCGGGCGGGAAGGAAATCACGACCTGGATTGGGCGCTCCGGATAAGCGGCGTGGACCGGCTTGGCCATCATCAGGGCGGCCGCGGCGAATAGCGCGGCACATATCGCCGTGGTGAATGTGCGGCACGCACGCTCGCGGGGCGCGCGGTCGAGGCGGCGAGCCGTTGCATTGAAACGCGAAGGCGCGGAGAAGTGGAAAGGCATGTATTTCCCTCTTGTTGGAAAGTGGGCCAATGTGGCCCCAGACCTGAAAGAGAATGCAACATCCATGCCAGATGCAAACGGGTTCCTGAGCAACAACGTTGCCTCGAAGGTGTTGTGTGGAGGCCTCTTTCGCACCCAAACGGCACATGGCGCGCCGCAAGCGTGCACCGTCCGCGCGCACGTATGTCGCTCAGCGGTGCGCAGGGGCGAGTAATGGCCGGCCACCACGCCCGCCACCGCCGAATAGGAAAGAAAGCTCACCGCCAGCACCGTGGTCGCCAGCACCAGGCCCGTGCGGCGGTTAGCAGGATCGGGGCACGACGTCGCCCGGCACAAGGTGGGGGTTTATTGATCGGGTCTTCCCGATTCCCGCGCGCGTTGCCGCTCCTGGATTCCGCGTAATAGCTTCCCTACGTCGTCGAGCCGCGCCGCGCTTTCGGCGTTGGTCTGGTTCAGGGCTGCGATGGCGTCGTTCAGCTCCTTCATGGGGGTGGCGAGGACCGCCTCGATGGCGGCGTCTTGTCGCTGTCTCAGCGCCTCCGCGGCGATTACCAGCGTTTCGATCATGGCGCGCTGGCCAGCGCCATCGAGAGGTGGAATGTCGCTGGCCTGGCCGCGCGTGTCGGACGGCGTAGTCGCGGGAGCCGGGTCTTGCACTTCGGCTGCGACGGAGCTGGCTCGCGCGCGGGATGCCAGCGTTCCCACTATCTCCTGCGGCGCAGCGGCCTGCAACGGTGCCGGCGCCGCCGAGGCTGCCCGCGGCCGGGCCTCTCTTGCCAGCGTGACGCCACCGGCGCTGCCAGTGGAGCCCTGTCCGGCGCCGGTATTGGCGATGTCGTCAGTGGCTTGGGTAACGTTGCCGCTTGCGGATGTGGGGTTCAGCATCGCGTTTACTCCTGTTGAAGTGGGAGTAGCTTGTGGACCACTTGCGATGAGTTCGTTCCAGCATCCCGACCGCCCGCTTATCGTTCCACGCCTGGCTGGGAACGCTGTTGGCAAGAGCGGCACTAATGCCCCCTTGTCAAACGCGCTCGGGGAAGCTTCATGTGGAATACCGTGTCTGGACCGGCCAGATCAGTTTTGGATAATCATGTTGGCGCGCCGGGCCAGCTCCCCGGGCCTGATGGGTTTGACAGGGCCAGCGGGCCCAAGGGGCGTCATCAGCCTGAAGGGAGTGCTGGCCATCTCGGCGACCATAGGTTCGTTGCCGGCGTCGGGACTGCAACGCCGCGGCATCAGACACGATATCGCCCGCCGGTCGAAACGCCGCCGTATCAGACACGCTATCGCCCACCGGTCGAAACGCCGCCGCGGTCATATGACGTATCCGCCCACCAAGCGAAAGTAGTGGCTGATGTGCTGCACACGCTGTGCGACTCCGGCATCGATTGGGCACCGATACACGCATATTGGCGGGCCGGGATGAGCCGCCATTTGCGCATGGCCATGGAAGATTGCGATAGGGCACGGTTGATCAACCGTGCAGCGCTGGAGGTGGCGGCCGCGGAGAACCCGGTGCAAGAATCGTCGGAGCTGACGCGGGTTGGACGGGACCTGGATAAAAGAGAGGGGGAGCTGTTGGGGCAGGGCGCCGGCATGATGTTGGACCGGGTGTTCGATGAGGAGACGAGCAGGCTGCTTGGGCGGAATGCGCCGGCGTGGAACACGGCGAAGGAATCCCTGTTTCCGCGGCGCAATGAGATTTCCGATAGCCGCTTGATGGATTGGCTGTTGAAACTACTCGGCATTCGCTCCAAGGCCTGGGACGCGGAGATCAAGACAATGCGCGGAATGCGGGATGCCGCCGGTCCGGACGGCTTATTGGGATTCATGCCTGTCGAAAATGCGCGGCCGGGTGAATCGATGCTCTGCGAAACCGCCGCCGACGACGAGCCGGTTGAACGGCTGGTCTGCGAGACAGTCGCCACCCTGGTGGAAAGCGTCGTCATGGCACGGGAGCAGGAAGCGGCGCAGACGGCCCAGCTGGTCTCGACCTCCGCGGCAGCCGCGGCGCGCGCGCCTGTGCAGGCCGTTCAGGCTGTTCGCTATCGGCAACGTTACAAGGGCCGCGAGTTGATCGCCGACAACGTCCGTAAGGCCATGTGCCCGCCCCCGGAAACGAAAATACCTGTCAAGAGACTGGTGCATTGCAAAATGGCCAAGGTAGACAGGCTGACGCCGGCCATGCCCGACAACGTGGAGCGCACGCTTACTTGGTTCAACGTGATGTCCAGCGATCCAGCCAGGCCACACCAGTCTGTCGTCACGTCGTTTTCCAGGGTCGACATCGTTCCCGGCGAACCTGGCCAGGCGGCCCAACCGCCGCGTCCGCGGGACAATGCCGTTCCCGAATCGCCGGCGTTGTCGAACTATCGGTCTTTGTCCACGGGCACTGTCCAGCTGGAAGGAGTTTTCCGGCCATGGAATACCACGGCGTATGAAACGCTCGATATTGTGCGTTACCAGGCCGACTTGTGCGAAATCGATCTGCGTGCAACGGAGAAGGTCATACTCTTCGACCTCGATGACCAGAGGACGACACGGATCGCGAGTGAGGCCGCGGTGCTGCGGACCGGACAGGGACTGCGCAGCGCAAGGACGGCGCCTGAGCTCCTTACGCATTTCACGGCGTCGACACCACAAGGAAGAATGCTCGATGACTTTGCCAGAGGAATATCCAGGCCGGTTCGCAGTGTTTGGGCGTTTGGGCTGCCGCCGTACGGCGCAGCCTATGCATCGCCCATGGCGTCCATGATGCCCACGAAGCCGATTTTCGTTGCCTTCCTGGCTCCCGAGCCAGCCATCCCCAAGGAACATTCCATGTGGGTCCGCCAGGCGCAGAGCGCGTACGCGGCCCAGGCGGCCGCGGCCGCCCGGAGATCCCAAGTCGATCAGATCGCCCAGAGCCTTAGAGCCTCCGCGCGCGCGCGTGGTGTCCTACGCGAGTCGGCCGCCTCGATCGCCGCGGCACCCGTGCCCGCCATGCCGCGCAAGCGGCCGCACCCGGGCTACCCGGAGTGCGCCTGATGCTTGTTGCCACGACCAGCGCGGGTGATGCCGCGCTCACGGCCATCCCTGGCGATGGTGTTCTCTCCGCGGTGCAAGCCGGCACCTTGGGGGAGATTTCTTTTGACGCAGAGGCAGGCACGTCCCGGGCGGGATCTCAAGGTCCCGCGTCGGTAGCGCAAACCGTCGATCTGGCAACGGCAATCACGCAGGATGCGGTGCACCCTGCGCGCGCCTCGCTCGCGCGGCAGTCCGACGAATCACCAAGGGATGCACAGGGACTCAGCTGCAACCGCGACCTTCCCCTGGACGATGCCCTGTTGGAGGCGCTTCTCGACAGCGATATCGATTGGGCCGCTCTGATCAAATACTGGGAAATAGATGTTGGAGAAATCGGTCAGACGATCAAGAAATTAAAAACCGAACTCAAGGAATTGCCTGCTACTTTTTGCAGTGCGGCCGCAACGGCCAAGGGCAATGCCGCCAAGCTCGCCAAACTGCACGCCGCGGGGAAGAAGCGCAAGATTAGTTTGCGCCAGGACATTCAGATATTGGTCGACCATCGGTTCAAGGTGGTCAAGGATCGCCTTGCCGATGGCCGGACGAAAGTGCTGGTTGGCTATCACAACAGAGAGCTGTGGAATCGCTTCATGGACGCGCTGTTCGCGTTGCAGTCGGTGTCGGATGACAAGATCGTGGGCGTTGCATTCGCGACTGCCCGCCGGGCCATAGGGTATTGGGCCGGGATGATCAGTGGATGGGAGGGTTTGGTGCGGCGAGTGGAGGCGGGAGGCGGGCGCGTGGAGCTTGCCGAGTGCGACGCGTTTGCCATCCAGAGGCTGGCCAAGAAACTCGAGTTGTTGAACGCCGCCAATGCCCGGGAAAGCGAGCAGCTGCGGTCGAGGGGATATCATTCGGTCCTGCCACTGGACGAAACAACCATAGGCAAGGGTGCCCTCAAGCGTGCAAAGTCGTTGCTGCATGCCCGCCTTACGGTCCAGGACACGAGTACGTCGATGACGTGGTTCAAGATGGTGTCCATGGATCGTAAACGGCCCGGGCATAGCTTCATCAATCATTTCTCGCCGGGCATCATTCAACTGCACGAGAACTGCGTGCCGCGCAACGCAGACTATTACTTGAGCCATGTGGTGCTGTACCAGTTGCTGTCGCTCAAGGAAATGAATCCTGCCGACATAGCGACGCTGGAGTTCGTTGATGTCGGCGTCGATCTGCTCGAGTGGCTGGCCACGCAAGCAACCGCCCCCCAGGGAATCGGCAGCGGCATCACCTGGCAGAATGTGCCCGTGGCGCGTTTCATCAATGACACCCGGCAAGGAAGCCTGGCCCGTGAGCTTGCCCATGCGCTTGGCAAGGAGATCAGGCAGGCATGGTGCATCGATTACCTGCCGTTCGCGATGGGTGCGCCGGCGTCGGCGGGGCAGGCTGCCACAGTCCCGGCGCGGGAAATGCGGGCGGATATCCTGTTGTTCATCGCCCCTGCGTTTACCAAATCCAAAGTCAAGGATTCCAAGGCCAGGGCCAGGGCCAAGGCCAAGCCGGACGCGGCGAATGCCGGCGCCTGCCGAGCGTGATTGAGAGAGCCCGATGTTTTCCATAACAATCAGCGCGAGCGATACCGCGCTGACGATGCCGTCTGATAGTTACTCGCCCGGCGCATCGGCCGCCGGTAATACGGCTGCGATTTCCTTTAACGGCAGAGCGGGAACGCGCAGAGCGGGACTGCGCGAAGGGCCTGCGTTGAAACGGCAAGCCGTCGTCGTGGTGGCTGCCGTCCCGAAGACCTCAGTGTCTTACGCTTCAGCGCCTTCCACTTCAGCGTCTCCCAGTTCGGCGTCTCCTCCCTCGGCGTCTCCGTCGCGCGCGCAGCTGGCGGGGCAGGCCGTTCCTGCATCAACGGATGCGCCTGAAGGCAGGTGCGCCGGGGGAGCGGCAGCTCTCGGCGCGGGCGGCCGCCAGCTGTTGGACAGCGACCTGCAGGCCGAGCTGCTGGACAGTGATATCGATTGGGCTGCCCTGCGCGGGTACTGGGAAAGAGATACGAGGGGTCTTGGCCAAGAGGTTCAAAAACTCAAGGATGAATACGAGGAATTACCCGCAAGGATGCTTGCTGTCGCGCAATTCCCCCCGGCCGATGCCGACCGGATTTTCGCGCAGCTACAGGAGGTGGAGCAAGGCCTGCAGGGCCAGATGCGCAAGCTGCGGGACCGGCATATGCATTTGGTGCAGACCCGTCTCTTCGATAACAAGACAAAAGGGTTGATCGGGGGCTCGAACAAGGAATTGTGGAAGCGATTTGTTTTCGCCCTGGAGGAGTTGCTGAAAAAGCCGGGCCGCAAAGCCGCGGAAGCTGCTTTGGATATTGCCAGCGTCGGTATGGCGCAATGGGAGATATCCATACGGAATTGGGAGCAATGGGTGCGGTATCCGGGGCCGAATGGGGTGAGCAAGGCGGTTGCCGAGCGGGATGCGCCTGATATTGCCGTGATTCCGAAAAAAGCCGAATTGGTGAAGGAAGCCTATGAACGGGAGACCATAAGTTTGCGATCAGCGAAATACGTCGCGGTCAGGCCCTTGCACAAATCGACGATAGGCAAGCGCGCCTTCGAACGCGGGGAGCAGCTTCTGCACTCGCGCATGACGGTCACGGACACGAGCACGATGACGACCTGGTTCGAGATGATGTCCCTGGATCGCAAGCGGCCCGACCACTATTACGTCAATCATTTCTTCCGCAGCCTCATCAGGTTGCAGGACAACCAACGGCAGCAGAACACGAAAGAGTATTCCTTGAGCGATGTCGTGCTCTATCAGCTGTTGTCACTGGAACAGGAAATCGATCCAGCGGAGATTGCGATGATCGAGCTGGTGGACGTCGACTGTGATCTGATTCAGTGGCTGGGGAAGCAGGGGGCCGCGCATATGGGACTCGACACCGGGGGACTCGATGCTGGGAAAATCGACGCCGAGGGAATCGACGCCGGCAGCGGCATCCCCTGGCAGGATGTACCCGTGGATCTTTTCATCAACGAAACCGAGCAGGGGGGGTTGGTGCGCGAGCTTGCTCACGCGCTTGGCAAGGAGGTCAGGCGCGCATGGAGCTTCGAATACTTGCCGTATGCCAAGGGCGGGCCGGCGCCTGAAGGGGCGCCCGCCACGGTGTCCGCGGACGCGGTACGGCTGGATGTCCTGGCGTTCATCGCACCGGCGTTGCGCTGATCACGGTTGGACCGCTGGTTCAGCGGATTCATTGGCGGCTCTCCAGCGTGCCACCGCTTGCACCAATCTGTAGGCGGCAGCGGCAGCCGACGAGTAGGCGACCTCCAGGCCCCGTACGTCACTGGACTCGTAGCCGACATCGTATAGCTGCGTGATGGCCAATTCGGCAATTTGTGGCTGGCCGTGCGCCAGCGCTGCCATGGCAGCGTGTTCCAAGGCATTGATCGTCGCTACATGCTTTGCGTCCATGACTGCCCCCTGATGCTGCAAGCCCAATACCTGTTCGTACTTTCCCGCCAACGTCGCGATCGTCTCCAGCCTCTCGCGAATAGCGTCGCTATGGTCGGCTGGCGCGGCCGCCTCTGCCTGCATAGCGGATGTGCCGGCCGATGCGACCGATGTGACCGATGCGGTCGATGCAGCCGTTGCAGCCGACGAGATCGATGCGACCGATGTGATCGATGCGGTCGATGAGGCCACTGCCGCCGCCGCGGTCGAGCGTGAGGACTGGGGCTGCAACGCTGCGCTTGCGCGCGGATGGCCGTCCGTGGCGCGTACCGGCGCGCCGGCGTCGCGCGTGGGCGTTGATTGCGCGCCGGTTTGATCGACGCCGTCGCTGGGCGGCAAGGCATTGCTGTTTCCGGAGATAGGGGCTGGCATGGTAAAGACTCCTTTGGGGATGGAGTCAATTTCGGACCAGTGCATGTGCTTTAGTTCCCCGTCCTGCGTCGGCTTTCGGCATCAGGGCATCCGCCGTTGTTCCGGGTGGGAACGATGCCAGGTTGGGGCGTACTTACGCACCACGCACCACGCACCACGCACCACGCACCACGCACCATCTTTCCACTATATCCGGAGAATGCCCTATGTTTTCTTCTTCGATCGGCGCGCACAATGCCACGCCGATGATCGCGCTCGACACCAGCGTGCCCCGCACCGCGCGAGCCATCACCCTCGGTGCGATTGTCTTTGAAGGAAGGACAGGAATGAACAGAGCGGTGCTACGCCAGGGGCAAGCGCCGCAGCGGGAAACGTTCGAACTCAAGGCGGGCGTCCAGCAGGATCCGGCACTTCCCGTGCGCGCGCTGCCCGCGGAGCAGGCCGGGCCGTCGCGAATGGGGGCGTGCGCCTTCGACGGGCATGCCGGCCCGCTACACGAGGACTTGGCGAACGCGCTGATCGACAGTGATATCAATTGGTTCGCCCTGTGCAACTACTGGAAAGAGTACGCCGGCCATGCCGGCTCGGAAGAGGATGTCATCACGTCGCGCATCTTCGATGAAACGAGCAGGGAGCTGGTCGGCGCAAACAACGAAGCGCTGTGGAACAGGACGCTGAACGCACTGCTCCTTTTGCGGAGAACGTCGAGTCACAAAGCCCTGACGGTGATATTCGCAATCGCGAACCGCGCATTGCGGAATTGGGCCGACACCATCCGCAAGTGGGATCGTTCGATGCAAGCGCAGGGTCCCACGGGGTTGGCAGGAACCGTTCAGCAACGCGATCTACCCGACATCGGGGTGCTGGCGTGGAAAATCCGCCTGGTGAACGATGCCTTCGAGCGGGAGGCCGCCAAGTTGCAGCATGCAAGCTACTGTTCGCCCGTGCCATTGCGACTATCGGCGCTGGGAAGGAACGCCCTCCATCGAGCGGAGCCACTGCTGCAAGCTCGTCTGATGATCACGGAAACGCGCACGGCGGCGACCTGGTTCCACATGATGTCCCTGGATCGCGAATGGCCCGGGCGCTGTTTCGTCAGTCACATCACTCGAGGGACCTTGCGCCTGCAGGGTGGCTACGGGCAACAGGACGCGAACAAATATTCGGTGAACGATGTCGTGCTGCGCCAACTGTTGTCTTGTCCGGAAATCGATCCGGCGGAAATAGCGACCCTGGAGCTGGTCGATGTCGACGTCGGTGTGACGCGATGGTTGGGCGCCAATGCGTGCGCGCCCCTTGCTGACGAAACCGGCGGCAGTGTCCCTTGGCAGCAGGTGCCCGTGGATAGCTTCATCCGTCAGACCAGGGAGGGCAAGCGGCTTCACGAGCTGGCCTGCGCCCTGGGCGGGCGGATCAGGCACGCGTGGTGCTTTGATTACGTGCCATATGCATGCGGCGGGCCTGCGCCCGAGGGGCAGCCTGCCACGGTGTCGGCGGACAAGGTACGGACGGATGTCCTGGTGTTCATCTCGCCGACATTGATGTGGTGAGGCAGGGAGGGCAACTCACCGGTTGCAGCCGCCTGCGGCACGCGGCTGTTGTTGCGCGCATTGGAGCCTGAGCCGCGCGACCTCGGCGTCGAGGGCGTCCAGTTCTTTCGTGCATACGGCTATTGCGGCTTCCAGGAGCTTGATCTCCGGCTTGGTCTCAGCGGCAGGGCGCGGCGCCTGAGGCTGAAACGATGTGCCGGCACGCGGCTGGCCGGCACAAGCGCGCACCGGTGCGGCGGCCGCCGCGGCTGCTTGTTCCGCACCGGTTTGATCGATGGTGCTGTAGGGCGGCGGAACGTTGCTGTTTCCGGAAACGGCGGGTCTCATAGTGATCACTCCTGATTGGATGGAGTTATCTACGGACCGGTATGGACGCTTCAGTTCCCGCGGATCGGATAGCGGGAATCGTGCAGGATGCGCGCGCGTTCCCAGAAGCCGGGCAGGAAGCCTTCGGCCACCAGCAGCGGTTGGCCCATGCGCCAGAACACGGACCGGCGCGCGAGGACGGCTGGGGAAACGACTTGGCTCGGCGTCGATGCGCGTGCCACCTCTGAAGCAGTGCGATGGAAAGGCACCGGCGACGCCAGGCGGCGGCAGACGAAGGGCGAGCGGCGCACGCTGCTGTCGTGGTACAGCATGTCGGCCAGCGGCCGTGTGCGCAAGCGCCGCATGCCTTGCCACATGGCACGCGATGCAGCCAGTGGCGTGATACTGCGGGCGACCACGCTGTCGATGCCATCCACCGACATGAGTACCTCCCGCACCCATACCGCCGCGCCCGGCGCCACCCGCAATGCCAACGCTTCGTCGGGGCGCGCGCCTTCAGCGTACTCGGCCAGCACGCGCAGGCGCATCTCGCCCAGTTGGCGCAGGCCGGCCGTCAGGGCACCGGGGCGGAACAACCAATATTTTTGAACGGCGGTCAGGCGGGGAGGGGCGGCGGGCAACCAGCCACCCGCGGGCAGATGAGGAGTCTTCATGGCACCGTATTATCCCGTTCCCGTGCCGCGCTGCAAAATCGAGCGCGTTGCGGTTCCCCCGCACCGGCTATGATTACGCCCTTGCGCCGGCATTGGCGCGTTCTTTGGATCTTCGTGCATGGCATTGCGTGCCACCATCTACAAGGCCGATCTGCATATCGCGGACGGCGACCGGCATTACTACGGCAGCCATTCCTGCACCGTGGCGCGCCATCCTTCGGAAACGGACGAACGGCTCATGGTGCGTCTGTTGGTCTACGCCATCAATGCCGATGCCGAAGAGACGCTGGCCTTCACCAAGGGCTTGAGCGAAGCCGATGAGCCGGATCTCTGGCGCAAGGACCTGACGGGGTCCATCCAGACCTGGATTGAAATCGGCCAGCCCGACGAGCGCCGCCTGCTCAAGGCTTGCGGCCGCGCCGACCGCGTGGTGGTGTATTGCTACGGCCATGCCAGCGATATCTGGTGGAACGGCATCCGCAACAAGCTGGAACGGACACGCAACCTGAATGTGGTCTATTTCCCGTCTACCGCGACCCAGGAGCTGGGCCGGCTGGCCCAGCGCACCATGGATCTGCATGTGAACGTGCAGGACGGCGAGTTGTATGTCACCGCCCCGGGCGGCGAGGTGACCGTGTCACCCCAGATCTGGCGTTGATTCATCGAGGGTAAGCCTGGCGGCTTACGGCGGCTTGCGGCGCTTCGACTGGCTACCCCTGGCCCCGGCCCTGGCCCTGGGCACGCTCACGCTCACGCCTGGCTGCCTGCATGTTCTCGAGCACCAGTCTTTGGCCCTCGATGTGGCGTTCCCTGGCGGCATTGTCATTTCTTGAAGCGGCCAGTTCGGTCTCCATCCGCGCAATGAGTGCCAGGCGCTGCTCACTGGTAGCAGGAATGACGATGTCGTCTACTTCCTCCATCTCGACATCCGTCGGCATGCTCACGACCGCGGCCGGCGGGGCCGGCAGGGTTGCAGGCGCACGCGCACCGTGAAGCGCCTCGACGGCCGATGCATCCACTCTTGCATTCGCTCTTGCCTCCGATGGCAGGGTCCCCAGCACGGCGCGCGGGGCCGTGTTTCCCGCAGCGGGCTGCATCGACAGGCCCGCGCGCGGCTGGCCGTCCCTGGCGCTGGCCAGACCATCGGCAGTACCCGCCGGTAGATGTCCGGCGCCCGCTGGATCGATATTGCCGGTGTTCGGCAAGACGTTGCTCTTTCCCGAGATGTGGCTAGGCATGACGTTTACTCCTGTTGAGGTGGAGTAAGTTTCGGACCCGCGCGGGCGATTCAGTTCCGCCGCGAGGGCAGTGACCCCGCAACTGATCCCGCAACTGATCCCGATGTCGGCCGCCGACCGCGTGCGTCGTGTTGCGGGTTCGTCTGAAGGCCGCCTGCGACCCATGAATCCGCGCACCACGTAAAATGCCGGTTTTACCCGCCTCCGTCTCAATGGAAAAAGTACGCATCTCCAAGCTCATGTCCGAACGCGGGCTGTGTTCACGCCGCGAGGCCGACAGTTATATCGAGCGCGGCTGGGTCCGGGTCGATGGCGTGGTCGTCGCCGAGCTGGGCGCGCGCGCCTTCCCCAACCAGGTCATCACGCTGGAACGCGCCGCGCAAGCGCGCCAGACCTCGCGGGTCACCATCCTGATCAACAAGCCGATCGGCTACGTGTCCGGCCAGGCGGAAGGCGGCTACCAACCCGCGGTGGTGCTGGTCACCCCCCGCAGCCGCGCCGCCAACGACCGTGCTCCGCTACGTTTCGAGCGTGCCCATCTGCAAGGGCTGGCCGTGGCCGGCCGGCTCGACATCGACTCCACGGGCCTGCTGGTGCTGACCCAGGATGGCCGCATCGCCAAGCATCTGATCGGCGAAGACTCGGATGTCGAAAAGGAATACCTGGTGCGGGTGCAGGGCCGCCTGGGTGCTGATGGCCTGGCTCTGCTCAATCACGGCCTGGCGCTGGACGGCAAGGCCTTGCGCCCCGCCCATGTACAGTGGCAGAACGATGACCAGCTGCGTTTCATCCTGAAGGAAGGCAAGAAACGCCAGATCCGGCGCATGTGCGAACTGGTCGGCCTGAAAGTCGTGGGCCTGAAGCGCGTGCGCATCGGCCGCGTGGCGCTGGCCGATCTGCCCATGGGGCAGTGGCGTTATCTGCAGGATCACGAAAAGTTCTAGATTCGCGGTGGTTCTTTCAGCCGGTTTCGCCGGCGTGGCGCTGCCAGCTTGCCGTCATGCGGTTTTGGTAGGCTCACGGCGCCACGCCTTCCGGCCGTACCCCACGCCCGCTCAGGTCGATCGATTCAAGCCGCTGCGCAACCTCTCCGCCAGGAAATCCACGAAGATCCGCGTCTTGGCAGGCAGCAGCCGCGTCTCGGTCACTGCGTACACCGGAAACGGTCCCGCTTCCCAGTCCGGCAGCACGCGCCGCAGGGTACCGGCCGCCAGTTCCGGGCGTGCGCTGTCTTCAGCCAGGATGGCGATGCCCGCGCCCAGCACGGCCAGGCGCCGGATCATGCCGGTGCTGTTCAGCGAAAACCGCTTGCCGGGATGGAACTCGATGTGTTCTCCTCGGCTGTGCAAAGGCCAGCGTGTCACGCGTGACCCCTGGGTGGCGCGGAATTCGATGCATTCATGCTCGGCCAGGTCGGCGGGATGGGTGGGCGTGCCATGCTCGGCCAGATAGCGCGGCGCCGCGTACAGATGGGCCGACATGACGCCCAACTGGCGCGCGATCTGGGTCTGGGCCGGCTGCTCGCCGATCTCGATGGCGACGTCGCAAGTCTGGAACACCTGGCCGGCGTGTTCCGGCGCGGCGAGGTCCAGGCGAAATGTCACATCCGGATAGCGGCAGGAAAATTCCATGAAGATCTCGGCCAGGAAGTCCGTGCCGAAGTCCGCCGGCATGTTCACCCGCAGGGGTCCGAAGGGCGTGCTGGCAAGATCCATGATTTCTTCATGAGCCACCTGGGCCTCGGCCACGATATGTTGGCAACGGGCGAAATACCGCTCCCCGGCATCGGTCAGCTCCACTTTTCGCGTGGTCCGGCTGAGTAGACGCAAGCCAAGGGAACGTTCCAGCTCTGCCACTTGTCTGGAGAGGGTGGATTTGGGTACGCCGAGGACCAGGGCAGCGCGGCTGAAGCTCTTCGCTTTAGCCACCTCGACGAACAATTCCATAGTTTGTAACTGTTTGCTCATGACGCTATTATCCCATGAGTGGAACTATGTTTTCGCAGGACGTTTTGTTTGCTACGCCAATGGAATAGTGCACAATGCACGCTTTTGCACCGCAGCAAATTGAACAAGTGGTAAAAATTAGGCTTTGCTGATTTGGCTTAAACAAAGCTTAATTGGCGGTTGACACAATCGGCTTGCGGCCTGCAGGCGTCCCAGCCCCCGCTTTTGTTGGAACCAGGAAATGCTACAGATGAAAAACAAGACCGCTGCGCGCACGGGCGCGGTAGTGGCGATCGCTGCGCTCACGCTCGCCCTGGCGGCGTGCGGTAAACAAGATGCGGCTCCGCAAGGCGGCGCCAAGCCCACGGTGGGCGTGGTGACCCTGAAGACCCAGCCGGTTTCGCTGACCACTGAATTGCCGGGGCGCACCTCGGCTTATCGCATTGCCGAAGTCCGGCCGCAGGTCAACGGCATCGTGCTCAAGCGCACCTTTACCGAAGGCGGCAACGTCAAGGCCGGCCAGCAGCTGTATCAGATCGACCCCGCGCTGTACCAGGCGACGCTGGACAGCAACCGCGCCGCGTTGGCGCGGGCCGAGGCATCGGTCAAGACCGCCGCCTTGCTGGCCCAACGCTACAAGCCCCTGGTCGAAACCCGCGCCGTCAGCCGCCAGACGTACGACGATGCCGTCGCCACCCGCGACCAGGCCGCCGCCGACGTGCTGTCGGCCAAGGCCGCCGTGGACACGGCGCGCATCAACCTGGTCTACACGCGCGTGCTGTCGCCCATCGAAGGCATCATCGGCCGTTCCTCGGTGACCGAGGGTGCGCTGGTGACCGCCAACCAGACCACTGCCCTGGCGTCGGTGCAGCAGATCGATCCCATCTACGTCGATGTCGTGCAGTCCAGCGCGCAACTGCTGCGCCTGCAAGACCAATTGAGCAAGGGCTTGATCAAGCGGGCCGAAGGCGACCAGGCGGCCCAGGTCAGCCTGACTTTGGAAGACGGCAGCCAGTTCAATCAGCAAGGCAAGCTGCAATTCTCCGAAGTCACCGTCGACCAGAGCACCGGCGCCGTGACCCTGCGCGCGGTGTTCCCCAACCCCGACCACCGTCTGCTGCCCGGCATGTTCGTGCGGGCCCGCTTGACCGACGGTGTCAGGGAGCAAGGCCTGCTGGTGCCGCAGAAGGGCGTCGCGCGCAGCCAGAACGGCTCGCCCACCGTGATGCTGGTGAATGCGGAAAACAAGATCGAACTGCGCGAAATCAAGACCGACCGCGCCATCGGCAATACCTGGCTGGTGACCGATGGTCTGAAAGCCGGCGATCGCGTGGTGGTCGAAGGACTGCAGACTATCCGTCCCGGGGCGGAAGTCACGGCCAATGAAGTCGCCGCCAATCCGGCGCCGGCCGACCAGAACAAGGCGGCTCCGGCCGCGGCGGCGCAAGCCCGCTAGGAGCCCGCAGCATGGCAAAGTTTTTTATCGAAAGGCCGGTATTCGCCTGGGTGATCGCCATCGTCATGATGTTGGCGGGCGCCTTGTCGATCTTCGGCCTACCCGTTTCGCAGTATCCGAATATCGCGCCACCTTCCATCGCCATCCAGGTGACCTACCCGGGCGCGTCCGCGCAAACGGTGCAGGACACCGTGGTGCAGGTGATCGAACAGCAGATGAACGGCATCGACGGGCTGGAGTACATGTACTCCGAAAGCTCGGCCGACGGCAGCGTGACCATGACGATCACGTTCCGCCAGGGCACCAACGCGGATACCGCGCAGGTGCAGGTGCAGAACAAGCTGTCGCTGGCCACGCCGCTGTTGCCGCAGGAAGTGCAGCAGCAGGGCATCCGCGTGACCAAGGCCACCAAGAACTTCTTGATGGTGGCGGGCTTCATCTCGCGCGATGGCAATATGAGTCGCGCCGACCTGGCCGATTACGTGGCGTCCTATGTGCAGGATCCCATCAGCCGGACCAATGGCGTGGGTGATTTCCAGCTGTTCGGTTCTTCCTACGCCATGCGGGTGTGGCTGGATCCGGCCAAGCTGCTGAACTATGGCCTGACGACGGTGGACGTGGTCAACGCCATCAGCGCGCAGAACGTGCAGATTTCCAGCGGCCAGCTGGGCGGCTTGCCCGCCGTGCGCGGCCAGCAGTTGACGGCGACCATCATCGGTCCGTCGCGCCTGCAGACGCCTGAGCAGTTCGCCAACATCCTGCTGAAGGTGAATCCGGACGGTTCGCAAGTGCGCGTGCGCGACGTCGGCCGCACCGAACTGAACGCGTCGTCCTACACCATCGACAGCCAGTACAACGGCCGTCCGGCGGCAGGCCTGGCCATCAAGCTGGCGCCGGGGGCCAACGCGCTGGATACCGCCAAGGCCATCCGCGCCACCATTGCCGGCCTGAAGCCCTTCTTCCCGGCCGGCATGGATGTGGTGTATCCCTACGACACCACGCCGTTCGTCAGCCTGTCGATCGAGGAAGTGTTCAAGACCCTGGGCGAAGCCATCGTGCTGGTGTTCCTGGTGATGTATCTGTTCCTGCAGAACTTCCGGGCCACGCTGATTCCGACGCTGGCGGTGCCGGTGGTGCTGCTGGGCGCCTTCGCCGTGCTGGCCCTGGCCGGCTTCACCATCAATACGCTGACCATGTTCGGCATGGTGCTGGCCATCGGCCTGCTGGTGGATGACGCCATCGTGGTGGTGGAAAACGTCGAACGCCTGATGGCGGAGGAGGGGCTCACGCCCCGGCAGGCGACCCGCAAATCCATGGAGCAGATCACCGGCGCGCTGGTGGGTATCGCCATGGTGCTGGCCGCCGTGTTCGTGCCGATGGCCTTCTTCGGCGGTTCCACGGGCGTGATCTATCGCCAGTTCTCCATCACCATCGTGGCCTCCATGGCGCTGTCGGTGATCGTGGCCCTGGTGTTCACGCCGGCGCTGTGCGCGACGCTGCTCAAACCTATCCCCAAGGGCCATCACGGCGCCAAGACGGGCTTCTTCGGCTGGTTCAACCGGACCTTCGACCGCGGCAGCCATGGCTACGCCAACACGGTGTCGCGCGGCTTGAACCGCACCAAGCGCCTGATGTTCATCTACCTGCTGCTGGTCGCCGGCATGGTGTTCATGTTCATGCGCGTGCCGACCTCCTTCCTGCCGGAAGAAGATCAGGGCATTCTGTTCGCGCAGGTGCTGGGTCCCAACGGCTCGACGGCCGAGCAGACGCAGCAGGTGCTGGACCAGGCCACCAAGCACTTGCTTGACGACGAGAAGGACACGGTTGAATCGGTGTTCGCCATCAACGGCTTCAACTTCGGTGGCCGTGGCCAGAACGCCGGCATGATGTTCATCAAGCTGCACGACTGGGCCGATCGCGGCACGGCCAAGCAGAAGGTGGGCGCATTGGCCGCGCGTACGCAGGCATGGTTCGGCAAGAACATCCGCAACGCGCAAGTGTTCGCCTTCGCGCCGCCCGCGGTGCTGGAACTGGGTAATGCCACCGGTTTCGACTTCATGCTGATGGACCGCGCCGGCGTGGGCCACGAGAAGCTGCTGGCCGCGCGCAACCAGTTGCTCGGCCAGGCCATGCAGAACAAGCTGCTGACGGGCGTGCGTCCCAACGGCGTGGAAGACGCGCCGCAATACCAGTTGAACATCGACCGCGAGAAAGCCCAGGTGCTGGGTCTGTCCATCGCCGACATCGACAGTACCTTGAGCACGGCCTGGGGCTCGTCCTACGTCAATGACTTCATCGACCGCGGCCGTGTGAAGAAGGTGTATGTGCAGGGCGAACCGTCGTCGCGCATGCTGCCGGACGATCTCAACAAGTGGTACGTGCGCAATAGCAGCGGCGGCATGGTTCCGTTCTCGTCCTTCGCGACGGCGGAATGGACCTTTGGCGCGCAGAAGCTGAACCGCTACAACGGCGTGCCCGCATATGAAATCCTGGGCCAGCCGGCGCCCGGCCAGAGTACCGGCCAGGCGATGGCGGAGATGGAGCGCATGGCATCGACGCTGCCGCAAGGTATCGGCTTCGAGTGGACCGGCTTGTCCTATGAGGAACGCATGTCGGGTTCGCAGGCGCCGGCGCTGTACGCGATCTCCCTGATCGTGGTGTTCCTGTGCCTGGCCGCCTTGTATGAGAGCTGGTCGATTCCGACGGCGGTGATGCTGGTGGTGCCGCTGGGCATCATCGGGACACTGGCCGCGACCTTGTTGCGCGGGCTTTCCAATGACGTGTACTTCCAGGTGGGGCTGCTGACCACCGTGGGCCTGGCGGCGAAGAACGCGATTCTTATCGTGGAATTCGCCAAGGAACACTACGAGGCCGGGGCCAGCCTGACCGAGGCGGCGGTGCATGCGGCGCGCCAGCGTTTGCGACCCATCCTGATGACGTCGCTGGCCTTCATCCTGGGCGTGGTGCCGCTGGCGATTTCCACCGGCGCGGGTTCGGGCAGCCAGAACGCCATCGGTACCGGCGTGATCGGCGGGATGTTGTCTGCGACGTTCCTGGCCATTTTCTTCGTGCCGATGTTCTTCGTGGTCATGCTCAAGCTGTTCCGTGTGAAGCGCGCCAGCGAGACCGGCGATCCGCACGATCCCAACGATGTCCGGCATCAACCCCGGCCGCCTCAGCCTGCATCCGAGCCATCGGGAGGGCATGCTGAATGAACGCCATAGTCATGCATAAGAACAAGATGTCGTCCGAGCTTTCTTCGTTGTCTTCGTCGTTGTCTTCGTCACAGCGCTCACCCTTGCGCTCGGCCGCGCGAGTCCTTCGTCCCGCCCGCCTGGCGGTGGCGCTGGCCTTGGCCACCGCCCTGGCCGGGTGCACGCTGATCCCGGACTACCAGCGTCCCGACGCGCCGGTGGACGCGGCGTATCCCACGGGCGCGGCGTACACCATGCCGCAGGGCGCGGCGGCCAAGCCGGCCAGCCAGGCAGGTGTGCCCACCGCGGATATCGGCTGGCGCGACATGTTCCCCGATCCGCTGCTGCAACAGCTGGTCGATCTGTCGCTGTCGAACAACCGCGATCTGCGTATCGCCGCGCTGAATGTGCAAGCGGCGCAGGCGCAGTACCGTATCCAGCGCTCCGACATCCTGCCGACGGTAGGGGTAGGGGCGACGGAGAGCGCGCAGCGCACGCCGCACGACCTGACGTCCAGCGGCACCGCGGTGACCTCGCACACCTATCAGGTGGGCGCGTCGGTGTCGTGGGAGCTGGACCTGTTCGGCCGCATCCGCAGTCTGTCGGAGCAGGCCCTGCAGACCTATCTGGCGCAGGACGAGACCCGCAATGCCACGCAACTGACCCTGGTCGCGGAAGTGGTCAACGCTTACCTGACCTTGCGCGCGGACCAGGAACTGCTGAAGCTGACGGAGGACACGCTGAAAAGCCAGCGCGATTCCTACGACCTGACCAAGCAGAGCTACGACGGTGACGTCGCCACTGCCCTGGACCTGAGCCAGGCCGAGGTGTCGGTGCGCACCGCCGAGCGCAACCAGGCGCAGTACGTCCGCCAGGTGGCGCAGGACATGAATGCGCTGGTGCTGTTGCTGGGCAATCCGGTGCCCGCCGAGCTGCGCGCCCAGTTGGAGACGCCGGGGCATCTGGATGATGCGCTGGTGCCCACCGCCTTGCCGGCCGGGTTGCCGTCCGACCTGATGGAGCGCCGTCCGGACATCCGTGCCGCCGAGCACAGCCTGTTGGCCGCCAACGCCAATATCGGCGCGGCGCGCGCGGCGTTCTTCCCGACCATCTCGCTGACCGGCAGCGCGGGCACTGCCAGCGCCACCTTGGGCGGTTTGTTCAAGGGCGGTTCGGGTGCGTGGAGTTTCGCGCCGCAGATCACGACGCCTATCTTTGCCGGCGGCTCGCTGCTGGCGGGCTTGGACGTTGCGAAGCTGCAGAAGCAGATCCAGGTGGCTACCTACGAGCAGGCCATCCAGACCGCTTTCCGCGAAGTGGCCGATGCCTTGGCCGGACGCGGCACGCTGGATCAACAGATCCAGGCGCAGCAGTTGTTGGTGGCGGCCGATCAGCGCGCCTACGACCTGTCGCAGCAGCGTTTCCGCCAGGGCGTGGACAGCTACCTGACGGTGCTGGACTCGCAACGTTCGCTGTACGACGCGCAGCAGGTGCTGGTGACGACACGCTTGGCGCGCCTGACCAATCTGGTGACCTTGTACAAGGCGCTGGGGGGCGGGTGGACGGACAAGACCGTGCAGACGCAGGCGCAGGCGGCGGTGCAAGCGGATGGAGCGCAAGCACAGGGGGCGGCCTCTACGCAGGCAGCGCGTTGAGCGGATAGCGTCCAGTCTTCCCTGCGGTGGCAGGGTTGCGTAAAGCCCGAGTCTGGTGATGAGCCGGCTCGGGCTTTGCCTTGCCCGGCTTGGATCGGAGGGGAAGCCTCCACACGCAATTCATTAGGCAGAGAATTTGGGAATTTTTTACGGTTGCCTTGTGACTTCAGGTGTTCTTGCTATTTCTACCTGTTGAAACTTCGATGATCGAACCGACTGTATGTTGCTCAACCAGACCCCTTGCCGGCATTGACACACCTGGCGCCGGCACCCAAGGCCACGCGGTAGGTGACCACGCGATCAGCACCACCAGCGCCGGCGCGGCACGCGCGACCTTGATGCCGCCGGCCACGGTCCAGGCTGCGGCGCAGATGGCGGCGCCGGGTGCCGACTGCGGCCAGGTGAACCACCCGGCGATCCCGAAGAAAGTCCACTTCATCTGGATGGGGCGGGATATCTCGCCGAGCGATATGAGCAATATTTTGCTGACCGCCCACATGAATCCCGATTACGAGGTGAATATATTGACGGATCGCCCCATGGCGATCTTCAAGACTTTGACCAAGATGCTGGATGCCTATGAAGAGCCTTTGCATCGACATCTGGCCTATCTGCCCGAAAAAAAGCCTGCCACCTCCGGAAACGCCCGCCTTGCCATAAACGTCAGGGATATTTCTTCCTTGTTCGAGACGCTGCGCAGCGCTATGCCGAGCGAGCAGGCTGGCCGTGAGGGGCAGCAGTTGCCGGGCACCGGTGCGCACCTGGAAGCGCTGTTTCACCGTGAAAAGAACGGTCCATACAGAAATTTCGCGGCCGCGTGCGACATCGCCAGAATGGCAATATTGTGGACGCAAGGGGGTGTCTATCTGGATGTCGACGTAATTCCCAAGCAACCGTTGGGGGAGTTGTCTTCGTCGATAGGCTTCAAGTGGGCAGTCGGCCTTTTTAGAAACGAGACGATATCGATCAACGGCGTCATGGCATCCGCCAAGGGATCGGCTCCAGCCGAGTGGGCGCTGCGGCAGATAGTGAAAAATTACGTCGACTATGACACGGATCGTTCGATCTACCACTGGTACGCTCAGCCGCCCGCGAAGAAGAAGAAGCTGTCAGGATGGGTGCAAGAACTCATGACGCAGGCGAACGCTACGCCCGAGAAGCGGGTGGCACCATTGCTCTCTTGGGCAGGCAAACGAGTTGCGACTGACCCACAGTGTGTCATCAGCCGGCGTGTCGACACCATGGCGCTGAGTGGGCCACACCTGTTTGATGCCATGAAAAAATGTTTCCCGCCGCGCCGAGGCGATCTCTTCAGGTTGCTGGACTTCGGATCGCGCGTTCAGGATAAAGACGTAAAGTGGAACAATCATCTGCGCGAGAACAAAGGATTGCCCCCGTCGATCCAACCCGAGAGCGTGGAGCACGCCCGAAATGAATTGAAGTCCCTGAGTGCCGCACCGCTCCCGAGAGCGTCGAACTGGTTGCTCATGGACTGGGATTCTCCGCCCGATTTTTCCGGTCCATGGATAGCACTCAAGGGATTGCGACGAACTAGCCTGTAAGCCGCGCCCGCCGCAAGGGCTTGGGCTGCGCGGACCATGAGCCACGATTATCGGGTTCAAGGGTCCAGTCCATCATCAAGTACTTCAATCGGGGAGGCAGGGGGGCAGCAGCAAGCGATCTCAAATGCCCCTTGGCCTCTTCCACGCTGCGAGGCTTTATCGACGGCGGTAGTCCTTGACTCTGCCGCCGTGCATTTCTATCGCTTACCTCAGCATTATTATTTTCATCGCAAGCGGCTCGTGAGCCAAATGAGGCCCCCCGGAAGAGATCCCGGTGGCGCGGGTGAAAAACATCCTCCATCCTGCCAAGCAACTCGGGGCCGCTCAACTCCAGGGTGTCCTGAAAGCGCCCTCCGTCAGGGTGAGCCTCATTGGTTCGCTTGATCGTCCACGAACCCAGGGTTTCCTTGTCATAGTCGCTATACGCCTCGACGATATTCCGTAGCGCCCATGCGGCAGGCGCAGACCGCCGGGCCGCGGCCATGACATTATTGTTGAATGAAGTGTGCGTGCCCCGTGGCAGCGTTAAGAACATGAAGCCGATCGGCGAATGCAAATCCCCCAACGGCTCTTTTGGTATCACGTCCACGTCCAGATAGACGCCGCCTTCTTCAAACAATATGGCCATCCGCGCAATGTCGCTGGCAGCGGCATAGTTCCTGTAGTGGCCGTTCAATTCACGTAAGAACAGGGATTCCAAGCGGGCGCCCGGTCCGGGCAGCGGCTGGCCTTCGCTATTCCTGTCTTCGCTCGGCATGGAAGTACGCAGCGCGGAAAACACCGAAGCGACATCCCTGATGCGTATCCTGGGTTTGCCGTCCGCGTCCGCGGAGGCGAAGAATCCTTTTTCAGCTCGACCGCCAGGATGTTGATGCAAAGGGTTTTCGACATCGTCCAGTATCGCGGTGCGCGTCGCGCAGATCGACATGGGACGATCCGTCCAGATGTTCACTTCGTAATCCGGATTCAAGTCCGCATCGAGCGATATATTGCTCATGTCCTGTGCGGAAATATTTCCGCCAAGCCAGACGAAATGCAGTTTCTTCGGGATCGCCGTGGCGCTGGCCCGATTCTCGGCTAACCCAGGCGAAACCGCGTCGAAGTCCCGGCGCGGCGGCATCAAGGTCGCGCGCGCCGCGCGGGCGCTGACGGCGCTGATCGCGTGGTCGCCTGGCGCGCCGCCCTGCATGCCGACGGCAGGCGTGAGGATGCCGGCGAGGGATCTGATTGGGGAGGAGACTGCTGCTTCTATCATCGACCTTCCTGTTGCAGGGCTGATCAAAGGCCGTGGCCAATGCGAGGAAGTCTCCGTAACCGGCTTCCTCGCTCAGGTTCCTGCTTCAGTCCCTGCAGGATGGACCGGCAGCGGATGGTCGATGCTTACCCTTCGCGGTGTTCCAGCGTGAAGCTGGCGCGGTCATCCTGCGCCAGCAGCTTGGTCAGCCAGGGCATGGATTCCTTCAGCGCGGCGTGCAGGGTCCATGGCGGATTGACCAGGAACATGCCGCTGCCGTGCAGGCCGAAGCCGTCGGTGGCGGGCTTCCTGACCGTCAGGGCCACGTGCAGCCAGCTCTTGACCTCCAGGCGCTCCAGCTGGCGCGGCAGCTCGTTGGATTCGCGCCGCTGCACCTGCGGGTACCAGACCGCATAGGTGCCGGTGGCGAAGCGCTTCACGCCTTCCTTTACCGTGGTCAGCGCGCGCCGGTAATCCTGCTTGTCCTCGTAGGACGGGTCGATCAGCACCAGGCCGCGGCGTGGCGGCGGCGGCAGCAAGGCCTTCACGCCCTCGAAGCCGTCGGTGTCGTAGATGGTGGTCTGGCGCAGCGCGACCCGGCCCATGTGCTCCAGGTTGCGGACCAGGATCTCCGCTTCGCTGGGGTGCATTTCGAACAGGCGCAGGCGGTCGCTTTCGCGCAGGGCTTCCAGCGTCAACCACGGCGACCCAGGATAATTGCGCAGGTGGCCGTCGATATTCTGCTGGCGTATCAGCTCCATATAGCGCGCGAACAGCGGCGGCAGGTCGTCGCGGCCCCACAGCCGTGCGACGCCGTCGGCGTACTCGGCGTTCTTGTTGGCCCAGTCGCTGTCCAGGCGGTACAGCCCTGCGCCGGCGTGGGTGTCGATCACCCAGTAGGGCGTGTCCTTGCGATTCAGGTAATCGAGGACGTGGGCCAGAACGGCGTGCTTGAGCACGTCCGCGTGATTGCCGGCATGGAAGGCGTGGCGGTAACTGAACACTTGGCTTTCCTCAGGCTTGGGCGGATTCGGAAGCGGATCCGGCCGGCACCGGGAAGGGCGGGCGGATGGTATCCAGCATGTCCGTGAACAGGGCATCCACGCCCCACGCCAGCAGGTCACGGGCGCGTTGGGCATCGTTGACCGTCCAGGCGCACAGGCGGTAGCCGGCCCCGTGAACCTCGCGCACCAGCTCGGGCGTGACGTCCTTCTGGTTGACGTTCAAGGCCACGCAGTCGTGCTGCACCATGCGGTCGCGCCAGTCCGAGGGGATCTTCTCGACCAGCAGGGCGCGCGGCAGCAGCGGCGCGGCGACGTGGGCCGCGGCCAGGGCTTCCTCGGAGAAGGAAGACAGCAGGGGCGGCACCGCGGCGCCTTGCCACAAGCGCTGGACGGCCAGGGCCACGGCGGTGCCGGTTTCGGACTCGCGGCCAGGGCAGGGCTTGATTTCCACATTGCTGGCGATGCCCTGCTGCAGGGTAAACGCTGCCACCTCATCCAGGGTAGCCATGCGCTCGCCGGCGTAGGTGGGCGACAGCCAGGAGCCGGCGTCCAGGGCGGACAATTCGGCCCAGGTCAGGGCCTTGGCGGGCCCCTGGCCATTGGAGGTGCGGTCCAGGTTGTCGTCGTGCAGCAAAAACAGCACGTCGTCCTTGCTCAGCTTGACGTCATACTCGAACATGGTGAAACCGTGCGCGGCGCCTACCCGCATGGCGGCCGGGGTATTCTCCGGCGCCAGTTTGCCGCCGCAGCGGTGTGCGATCAGGGACGGATAGGGCCAGGAAAAAGAGGAAGCAGTCATGGGGTATTTGGGGGTCGTTGGGCCTGACGAAGGCTGACGCAGCTGCCGCGCAGGGGCGGGACGTCATGAGGTTGAGCCGCCAAGGATACCGCAGGCGGGCGCCGCGGCGTTTGGCGCCCTTGCCAGTGGTGGTAAACTGCTTGCCCGCTGATCCGATAGTATGCAGTGTCGGCTGCGTAGTATGAGAGCAAGGCGAATTTGTTTCGCCTTTTTTTATGCGTTTTGTGTGGCATGCCGCTGGGATGTTCGTAGCGGCCGCCGCGTTGGGTCTCAGGTACTCCATGTTCGAATTTATTCGCAATCATCAGCGCTGGATGCAGGTCATCCTGCTGATTCTGATCGTGCCGTCCTTCGCCTTCTTCGGCGTGCAGAGCTATAGCAGCTTCGTGTCGGAAGAACCCAAGATGGCCACGGTGGCGGGTCACCCCATCACCCAGCGGGAGTACGATCAGGCGCGCCGCAACCAGCTGGATCAGTACCGCCAGATGATGGGCGCGCGTTTCGACGCGGCCGCCCTGGACAATCCGGCCATGCGCCAGCGTCTGCTGGACCAGATGATCGACCAGCGCGTACTGGCCGCCGCTGCCGCCGACAACCGTTTTTCGGTGTCGGACGAGACCCTGCGCAATACCATTGCGTCCAATCCCGCGGTGCAGGACGACGGCCGCTTTTCCGCGGAACGTTATCGTGCCGCCTTGGCCGCCCAGGGCTTGAGCCCGGCTGCCTTCGAAGCCAATCTGCGCGGCCAGCTGGCCGTCGATCGCGTGCTGCAGCCCATCGGCCAGACGGCCCGCGTGCCCGGTGAGGTCGCCGGCAGCGTCGAACATGCCCTGACGGAAGTCCGCGGCGTGCGCACGCGCCGCTATGCCGCGGCCGATTTCCGTTCGCAGGTGCAGGTCAGCGACGCCGATCTGCAGGCCTGGTACGACGCCAACAAGCAGCAGTTCCAGATTCCCGAACAGGTGAAGGCGCAGTATCTGGTGCTGGACGAAGCCGCGGCCAGCAAGGACATCACCGTCAAGGACGAGGACGTCCAGCGTTACTACGACCAGAACAAGAACCGGTTCGGCCAGCCTGAACGCCGCCGCGCCAGCCACATCATGATCGAGCTGCCCGCCAATGCCACCGAGGCCCAGCGCAAGGAAGCGCAGGCCAAGGCGGACGATCTGGCCAAGCAGGCGGCTGCCAATCCGGCCGACTTCGCCGAATTGGCCAAGAAGAATTCGCAGGATGCCGGTTCGGCCAGCAAGGGCGGTGATCTGGGCTGGCTGGTGCCGGGCGTGATCGCGCCCGCCCTGGAAAAGGCCATCGACGGCCTGAAGAAGGATCAGGTTTCGGGCGTGGTGCAAAGCCCGTACGGTTTGCACATCATCAAGCTGACCGATCTGCAGCCGGGGCAGTTCAAGCCCCTGGCTGACGTCAAGTCGCAGATCGTCGACGAGATCCGCAAGCAGATTGCCGCCTCGCGCTTTTCCGACATGGCGACCAAGCTGACGTCGCTGGTGTATGACCAGCGTGACAGCCTGCAGCCGGCCGCCGATGCGCTGGGCCTGAAGCTGCGCGAAGCCGGCGGTATCGGCCGCAGCGAACTGCTGCCGCCCGACCAGGCGGGCGCGGGTTCGGCCGCCGGCAGCGCGGATTCGGCCTTGCTGGACAGCCCGCGGGTGCGCCAGGTGCTGTTTTCGCCTGAAGTGCTGCGGGACAAGCAGAATTCCGGCGTGATCGAGCTGTCGCCCGACACCATGCTGGTGGTGCGCGTGGCGGCCTTGACGCCGGCGCATGTGCCGCCGCTGGATCAGTTGAAGGACAAGATCCGCGCCAAGCTGACTGACGAGCGTGCCGCGGATGCGGCCGCCAAGGCAGGCGAGCAGGCGCTGGAAGCGCTGCGCAAGGACCCGGCCGCGTCGCTGGATGGTTTTGCCGCCGCGGTGGATATTTCGCGTGACAATCCGCAGAAGCTGTCGCGTCCGGTGCTGGACGCCGTGATGCGCGTGCCCGCCAAGCCGCTGCCGGCATATGCCGGTGCGCGTGAGGCTAACGACTATGTCGTGGCGCGTATCGAGAAGGTCGAGGCGGGCAAGAACGATCCCGCCGTGACCACGGCCTTGAGCCAGCAGCTGTCTTCGGCTTGGGGCCAGGCCGAAGACGCCGCCGTCCTGAAGGTCTTGCGCGAGCAGTACAAAGTGCAGATCGCGCCGGAAGCGGCGAAGATCTTGAACGGCGACGATATCCAGACCGCGGCGGGTTGATGCTCCGGCGGGTGCTGCCGCCGCCCCGTCCTTCAGGCGCCGCTTTGATGGGCACCTGAATACAAAAACCCGGCTAGCGCCGGGTTTTTGCGTTCTGGGGAATTCATTGCACAAGGGCACCGCGGCTATTGCTTGTGGTGCGGCAGGGGGTAAGGGCCTCGCCCTCTCCACGCCTATTCCTGGCCTTCCCCGATTATTTCAACAACGGTTCCAGCACCGGCCAGACATTGTCCAGCAGATGCGGTTGGCCCGCTTCGTTGGGATGCATGCCATCGGCCTGGAATAGTTCGCGGTTGGTGGCGATGCCTTCGAACAGGAAGGGCACCAGCGTGGACTGGGTTTCCTTGGCGATCGTCGGGAAGAGGGCGGCGAAGCGGGTGGTGTAGTCGCGGCCATAGTTCGGCGGGATCTGCATGCCGACCAGGACGACCTTGGCGCCGGCGTCCTTGGCTTTCTGCGTCAGGGTGCGCAGGTTTTTCTCGGTCATGTTCAATTGCAGGCCACGCAAGGCGTCGTTCGAACCCAGTTCGATGACGACGATGGCGGGATGGTGCTGGGCCAGCAAGGGCGGCAGGCGCGTGACGCCGCCGCTGGTGGTGTCGCCGCTGATGCTGGCGTTGACCACCTTGTAGTCCAGTTTCTTTTCATCCAGCCGCTTTTGCAGCAGCGGCACCCAGCCACTGCCGCGCTCCACGCCGTATTCGGCGGAAAGGCTGTCACCCAGGACCAGTATGATGCGCGTTGCGGCGGAACCTGGCGCGGCGGGCGTGGTCTGACTGGCTGGGGTCTGGGCGAAGGCGGGGGCGATCAGCAGGACCGTAGCGGCGACCGCCGTAATGGCCGCTTTGCCGACTGCTGGAATGGCCGCTGTGAGGGCCGATGTAATGGACGATGTACGTGCCGATGTAAGGCCCGATGCAGTAACCGAAGTAATGGCCGGTAAAACGGCAGCCGGCGTAGCTACAAGCCCGAAACGGCTAAACAAGGAACGGAAAAACAGGCGCATGGACACAGGCAACTCGATAGAGGTCAAGGATCTGGGCAAGCATGTTGCCGACGCGGGAGGCCAGTTGGCCATCCTCGAGGATATCGCTTTTACGGTACGCGCTGGCGAGGCCCTGGCCATCACGGGCAGCTCCGGCTCCGGCAAGTCGACCTTGTTGGGACTGCTGGCGGGGCTGGATGTTCCCTCGGCCGGCAGCGTGCATCTGGCAGGCCACGATCTGTTCGGCCTGGACGAGGACGGCCGTGCCCGCTTGCGGGCCAGCCATGTCGGCTTCGTGTTCCAGTCGTTTCAGCTGCTGCCCAATCTGACAGCGCTTGAAAACGTCATGTTGCCGCTGGAGCTGGCGGGCCAGCCAGCACGTGAAGCGGCCGAAGCAATGCTGGAACGCGTCGGCCTGGGCCAGCGGCTGCATCACTACCCGCGCACCTTGTCCGGTGGCGAGCAGCAACGTGTGTCGCTGGCGCGCGCCTTTGTGGTCAAGCCGACGTTGTTGTTCGCCGACGAACCCACCGGCAGCCTGGACGCTGCCACCGGCGACCGCGTCATCGACCTGATGTTCGCCCTGCAACGCGAACAAGGCGCCACGCTGGTCCTGGTCACCCACGATGCCGCCCTGGCATCACGCTGCGAACGCCAATTGGTCCTGGCGGCAGGACGGGTCGTCAGTTCGAACTAGCCGAAACAGTGCAGGCAGGTTCGAAGGGCTTTTTTCAGACCAGTCCGAGGAACGTTGTCCCTGGCCGAGAGCACCCAAGAGCAATTCCGAAGTTGATTCGATAGTGCAGGAGTGGGGTTGCTGGCATGGCATATTTGAAAGTCGGTATCGCCTCGATGGAGCAATACAAGGCCAGGACGTTAGCAATCGCCCGCGGGGAATACGTGCCCAGGCCCGGCGAGCCCAAAGTCTGGTTTCAGTCCATCGAGAGCGTGGCGCAGGTTTTGTCTGATGAGAGCAGCGCGTTGGTCGCCCTTGCGGCAAACTGGAAATGGCGTTCTAGGGTCAGCTAGCAGGCGAGGCTGGGCGGCGGGCGCGTTGCCATTCGAGCAGGGCGATGCCGATGCCGCTCGAACAGATGATGGCGATGCCCACCCAGGTGATGGCGTCGGGGAAGTGGCCCCAGATCAGCCAGCCCGTGGTAGTGGACGTAACGATCTGCAGATAGGCGAAGGGCGCCAGGGTGGACGCGGACGCGTTGCGGTAGGCGCCGATCTGCAGCAAATGCCCCACGCAGCCGGTGAATCCGGTGGACAGCAAGACCAGCCAGTGCTTCATGTCCAAGGCATGCAGCACCGGCAACGCGGCCGGCAGGGCGAAAGGCAGCGCCAAGGTCAGCGCGATGGCGCCCATGCCGCCGCTCCAGATCACCGACGTCAAGGGATCGTCGCCGGCCACCCGCCGCGTGGCAATGTATTGCGCGGCGAAACAGCAGGCGCCCAGCAGGCCGCAGATCACACCCGTGGTGTCCAGGCCGCCGCCCGGGCGGATGATGACCACCACGCCACCAAAGGCAATGGCCGCCGCGACCCAGCGCGACAGACGCGGCGCTTCGCCCAGCACCCACGGTGCCGACGCCAGCACGATCAGCGGCGCCAGGAAGTTGATGGCGGTGGCTTCGGCCTGCGGCAGAAAGTGCAGGGTGGTGAAGAACATCAGCGTGGCGCACAGCATGGCCGTACCGCGCAAGACCTGCTCGCGCGGCCTGCGGCTGCGCAGAATGCCCCAGCCGCGCAAAGGCACGATCAACACCAGGGCCAGCAGCAGATGCGCGGTATAGCGCACCCAGCACAGGATCAGCAGGGACACCCCACCCGCCATCACCCATTTGCCCGTCGCGTCCAAGGTGGACAGGAAGCACATGGACAACAACAGCAGCACGATGCCCGCGAAAGGGCTCTGCGTGGCGGTCGTCGTAGGCCTGGCACGCGGCCGCGCGGCGTCAGCGGTCCGCGCGATGGCCTGAGCCCGCGTCATGGTGTGTCTCCTCTGGGTCATGGCTTTTGGGTGTGGCTCTGGTTTTAGCTCTGGGGCATAGCTCTTTTCGGGCGTCATGATACGCTCACTCCGCAGCGCCTTCCCGTGATTTTCCTTCTCGATCAGCCCGCCTGATCGTCCGCCAGAGCCGTCCCCCCGCATGATCGATCTGCGCAATATCGAGACCTTCTTCTGGGTCGCCCGCCTGGGCGGCTTCCGCGCCGCCGCCGAAAAGCTCAATGCCACCCAACCGGCGATCTCGCAACGCATCGCGTCGCTGGAGTCCGGCCTGGGCGTGCGCCTGTTCGAGCGCGACGCGCGCGGCATCAAGCTCACGGCCAAAGGGCACGAGCTACTGTCGCACGCGGAACGCATGCTGCAGATGCGCACCGACATGCAGCAAGCCGCCCGCGCGCAGAACGTCATGAGCGGTACCCTGCGCCTGGGCGTGGCCGAGACCATCGTGCATACCTGGCTGTCGCGTCTCATGGAGTACATGCACGAGGCCTATCCCGCGCTGGCGGTGGAGATCCAGGTCGACACCACGCCCGCGCTCAAGGGCCTGCTGACTTCCCATCAGATCGACCTGGCTTTCCTGTTGGGACCCGTGGATGAACCGCGCGTGGAAAACATCCACCTGTGCCGCTATCCGCTGGCCTGGCTTGCCAGCCCGCGCCTGAAGCTGGGGCGCGAGCCGATACCGCTGAAACGCCTGGGCCAGTGGCCCGTGCTGACCTACTCGTCCAATACCGAACCGCATCGCACCGTGCGCCGCATGCTGGTCGAGGCCGGCGTGGAAACGCCCCGGATGTATGGCAGTTCCGCGTTGAGCGTCATCGTGCGCATGGCGATGGACGGCATCGGCACGGCCGCCATCGCTCCCGTTTTCCTGGACCGGGAGCTGACCCGGGGCGAACTGCGTGTGCTCGACGTGCGCGCCCCCGCACTGCCGCCCTTGAGTTTCACCGCGAGCTGGATGCAGGGGCCGGACAGCCACGTGGCTCGTACCATCGCCCAGGCCGCGCAGTACATCGCCCGCGACCAGGCAGGGGCGGGCATACCGGGGTCTACGGTCACGCCGGATGTGTCGACGCCGGATGTATCTACAAACGCCGGGGAGTGAGGGAGAAGGACGGGGAACAAGACCTTGGGGCGGGATAGTGCACAAGAACTGCGGACATCGGCCATGGACAACAAACGTGAGCCAGGATCAGGACCGCCGACCCGGGAAGAGACCGGACCGAGAGCGGGACCATCTACCAGGGTCTTAAAACGGCCCGTCAGGCAAATGAATCAGCAAGCCTAGTACTAACCCGATCAGTACTAACCCTAGATTTATTTATCACTGTGATAAGCAATTCTTATCACCTTTCATCGCAACATGTGATTGGACACTCCCCGCCTTGATGCGATGCAATGACGCATCGAAAAGAATCGTTCTAGCCGCTGATTCCGCAAAGGTTCAGCGCAGATTCGATCAAGCTCAAAGCAGGCTCAAATCAAGCTCAAGGGGAGCACTTCATGTCGTCGCCAGTTTCGGTCAGCAGCGCCAGCCATCCGGCGTCATACCAGGCTCGCCTGGACGCTCGCAATGGCGTGGCCACCGGGCCCACCGCGAACGTCGCGCCTGGCTACGTACAAGCCAACCTCGCCATTCTGCCCGAGGCAATGGCCGATGAGTTCCTGCGCTTCTGCCTGCGCAATCCCAAGCCGTGCCCCATTCTGGCGGTGTCCGAGCCGGGCGATCCCAGCCTGCCCGAACTGGGCATCGATATCGACATCCGCAGCGACATCCCGCGCTATCGCGTGTGGAAAGACGGCGTGCTGGTTGACGAGCCGATGGATGTGCGCAGCGTGTGGCGCGACGACCTGGTGTCCTTCCTGATCGGCTGCTCCTTCTCCTTCGAGGAAGCGATGCTGGACAACGGTCTGCCGGTGCGCCACATCGAGCAGGGCTGCAACGTGCCGATGTACCGGACCAATATTCCTACACAATCCGCGGGGCGCTTCCACGGCCCGCTGGTGGTATCGATGCGTCCGCTCAAGCCCGCCGATGCCATCCGCGCCATCCAGGTCACTTCGCGCTTTCCTTCGGTGCACGGTGCGCCCGTGCATTTCGGCGATCCCGCCGCGATCGGCATTCAGGACATCGGTCGCCCCGACTACGGCGACGCGGTCGAGATCCGCGCCGGTGAAGTGCCCGTGTTCTGGGCTTGCGGCGTGACGCCGCAGTCGGTGGTCGCCGCGGTCAAGCCGGAGTTCTGCATCACGCATGCGCCGGGCCATATGCTGGTCACGGATCTGATCAACAGCCGGGTAGCGGCGTTCTAAGGCAAAACGGCGCGGGTATAGGCGCGGCGAAAGCCACAGCGAGGGCGGTAACGCTCGCGCTACGCAGCGTCGCCGCTCTGTGCCGCACTGGAACCGCTTTCGCCGCAACAACATCCTGATCAGGGTTTCTACCGTCGCAATTTCGACTCAGGTACGAGTAAGTTAGTGCGCGCAATGCAAGGTCTCGTAACTTTTTTCGCAAGTCCTCCCAGTTCTTGTAGTTCTCCCAGGAGCAACGTAATGAAGATGAAGCTGATTGCCGGCGTCGCGGCATGCTTGGCCCTGACGCTAAGCCAACCGGCCGCCGCGCAGGAAAAAACCGTCCGTATCGGCGCGATCTATCCGCTGAGCGGCGCACTGGCGTCAACTGGCGCGGAAATCAAGGCCGCCATCGAGCTGGCTGTCGACATCATCAACAACCCCCATCCGGAACTGGAAGGCCTGCCCCTGGCTGCGGGTGCGGGTCTGACGAAGTTGAACGGCGCCAAGATCGAAGTGGTGTTCGGTGATTCGCAAGGCAAGCCCGAAGTGGGCCTGGCCGATGCGCAACGCCTGATCCAGCAGGAAAAAGTGGTGGCCCTGACCGGCGCCTACCAATCCGCCGTCACCAAGACCGCCAGCCGCGTGGCCGAGCAAAGCGGCATTCCCTACCTGAACGGTGAATCGAGCAGCCCGGACCTGACCGACCGCGGCTACAAGTGGTTCTTCCGCACGTCGCCCACCGACGACACCTTCGTCGAAAACATGATGCAGTTCCTGGACGGCGTGAAGAAGGTGCCGACCAAGAAGATCGCCGTCGTGTACGAAAACACCGACTTCGGCGTCAACACCTACAAGGCCGTCGAGCGTTTCGCCAAGAAGTACAACCGCGAAATCGTCGCCAACATCGCCTATGCCGCCGGTTCGCCGTCGGTGACCGCCGAAGTGCAGAAGCTGGCGGCGTCCAAGCCCGACGTCGCGCTGTTCGCCAGCTACACCTCGGACGCCATGCTGTTCGTGCGCACCATGCGTGAAAGCAAGTACGCGCCGCCGGTGCTGCTGGCCAACGACGCCGGCTTCATCGATTCGCGCTTCGTGCAGGAAGTGGGCCCGCAAGTGCAGGGCGTGCTGACGCGCGACGTCTGGAGCAATGACGTCGCCGCCGGCAAGGCTGGGCTGAAGAAGATCAATGACATGTACAAGGCCAAGACCGGCAAGGATCTGAACGGCAATAACGCCCGTTCGATGCAGGGCGTGCTGGTGCTGGCCGATGCCATCAACCGTGCCGGCTCGACCGACCCGGAAGCCATCCGCAAGGCGCTGGCCGCCACCGACCTGAATGCCTCGCAGATCGCCATGCCTTGGGAAGGCGTGAAGTTCGACGAGAAGGGCCAGAACCAGCTGGGCGCTGGCCTGATCCTGGAGCTCAAGGGTGCCGGCTACGTGCCCGTGTGGCCGGACAAGTACCGTACCGATGCGTCGCTGCCGACGCTGCCGTTCGCCTGGAAGTAATAGGTCTGGACTACGAGGTCTGGGCTGCAAGGTCTGGACTGCGAGGTCTGACTACGCAATAGAGCCTAAGCGTGTGAAACCGCGCGCCAGGAACTGTTCGCCGGGTAACCCGGGCGCGCGCCACTGAGCCTGGCGCTTGGTGGCCGCGCCCCACATTGCAACAGCCGGCGGATCCCGTGCATCCGCCGTGGGAGTACCGCATGCTTGAAGCATTAACCGCCGGCCTGTTCAACGGCTTGATCTACGCGGCCGTCGCCGTGGGCCTGGCCCTGATCTGGGGTATCACCGACGTCATCAACTTCGCTCACGGCGAATTCCTGATGCTGGCGATGTATGCCGCCTACTGGCTTTTCACGCTAGGCCATATCGACCCCACCTTGTCGGCGCCGTTGGTCGCCATCCTGCTGGGCTTTGTCGGATTCCTTTCGTACGCGCTGATCATCAAGCGGCTGCAGAAAGGCCCGCCCATGGCGGTCATCCTGGCGACGTTCGGACTGGGCATCGTCCTGCGCCAGGTCGCCTTCATCGCCTTCACGCCGGACTACCGCAGCCTGCCCGACACGCTGGTGTCCGGCAGCGTCAGCCTGCTCGGCATCTCCATCGGCCGGCCCCAGGTCATCACGGGATTGGTGGCGCTGGTAGTGGTGATCGCCTTGTTCTGGCTGGTCTATCGCACGCGCTGGGGCCACGCCCTGCAGGCCGTCGCGGAAGACCGCGATGTGGCCGCGCTGGTGGGCATCTCGCCGGACCGCGTCAATGCGCAGGTCTGGATGCTGGGCAGCGCCGCGGTGGGTCTGGCGGGTGCGCTGCTGACGACGTTCTTCTACGTATTCCCGTCGGTGGGCCTGGTGTTCGGCCTGCTGGCTTTCGTGGCGGTGTGCATGGGCGGCTTCGGTTCGCTGCCGGGCGCCTTCATCGCGGGGATCCTGATCGGCATCATCGAAGCGATGACGGGCTATTTCGTGGCGCCCGCGCTGAAGACGGTCAGCATCTTCATTCTTTTCATCCTGGTTCTCTGGTACCGGCCGCGCGGCCTGTTTGGGCGGTGGTGATATGACGACAGAAAACAAACTCGATCCGGTCGCGGCGGCGGCGCAAGCCAGCTCGCCGGCCAAGGCCCATCATTCACGCGCGCCGATCGCGATAGCGGTGGTCCTGGCCGCGCTGTTCGCGGTGGCGCCCGTGTTCATCAAGGACCAGTTCACCATCCAGGTGCTGTTGCAGATCATCCTGTTCGGCGCGCTGGGCGCCGCCTGGAACCTGGTGGGGGGCTTTCTTGGCCGCGTGTCCTTCGGCCATGGCGTATTCGTCGGCGTGGGCGCCTACACCACCATCCTGCTGCTGCAGCATCTGAAGCTGACGCCCTTGATCGGCATCCCGGTGGGTGCGCTGATTTCGGCACTGCTGGCGTATATCGTCGGCGGACCCACGCTGCGCCTGTCCGGCCATTATTTCGCCATGGCTACCATCGCGCTGCTGCAGATCGGGCTGTTGCTGATGATCAACTGGGATTGGGCGGGGGGTGCTGTCGGCCTCGAATCGCCCATCGGTGATGCGCCCTGGATGCTGCAGTTCCGCAGCAAGGTGCCGTACTACTGGATCGCGGTGGGGCTGGGGCTGGTGACTTTCCTGGTGACCTATTTCCTGGTGCATTCGCGCGTCGGTTTCTACTGGCGCGCCATCAACGGCGACGAGGCCGCCGCGCGCAGCCTGGGCGTGCCGGCCGACCGCTACAAGATGCTGGCCTTCGTCCTGTCGGCCGCGTTGACCGGCGCCTGGGGCGGCTTCTTCGCGATGTACATCGGCTTCATCGATCCCGATTCGATGTTCAGCCTGACCATGTCGGTGCAGATGGTGCTGGTGGCCATCCTGGGCGGCGTGGGGAGCTTGATCGGCCCGTGGATAGGCGCGGCGTTGCTGCTGCCGCTGTCCGAGGGCACGCGTGTGATGTGGGGCAGTTCAGGCCTGGGCCTGGACCTGCTGGTGTTCGGTCTGGCTATCCTGCTGGTGACGATGTTCCTGCCGGGCGGTCTGGTGACGTTGAGGGGGCGCCGTGGCTCTGCTTGAAGTAAAGGATCTGACCAAGCGCTTCGGCGGCCTGGTCGCCAACAAGGACATCAATCTGTCGGTGGGCGAGGGCGAGATCGTCGCCATCATCGGCCCCAACGGCGCCGGCAAGAGCACGCTGTTCAATGGCCTGGTCGGTTATCACGAGCCGACATCCGGCACCGTGACCTTCAACGGCCAGTCCATGCTGGGATTGAAGCCGGAGCAGGTGGCCGCGATGGGGCTGGTGCGTACGTATCAGATCCCCCGCAACTTCGGCCAGATGACCGTGCTGGAAAACGCCATGGTGGGTGCCTTGCTGCGCCATCCCCGTCTGGCGGACGCCCGCGCGGCGGCGCGCGAGGTGTTGCAGCTGGTGGGCCTGGCCGACCGTGCCGACGTCAAGGCGGCCGGCTTGAACGTGGCGGGGCAGAAGCGGGTGGAACTGGCGCGCGCGCTGTCCACCGAGCCGAAAATGCTGTTGCTGGACGAAGTGGCGGGCGGCTTGAATCCGACCGAAGCCATCGCGCTGGCGGAGATCCTCCGCGGCATCCATCAGTCTGGTGTCACCCTGGTCATCGTCGAGCATGTGCTGGAAGTGGTGATGCGGCTGGCCCAGCGCGTCATGGTGCTGAATTTCGGCCAGACGATTGCCGAGGGGCCGCCGCAGGACATCGTGCGTGATCCCGCTGTCATCGAGGCTTATCTGGGGAGAAAGCACCGTGCCTGATGTGATGTTGAAAGTCGAGAACCTGAGCGTTGCCTATGGCGGCGTGCAGGCCGTGCGCAATATTTCCCTGGAAGTGCGGCCGGGTGAGATCACCGCCTTGCTGGGCGCCAACGGGGCCGGCAAGTCCAGCACCCTGGCGGCCATCATCGGCAAGGTCAAGCCGGCCGCGGGCCGCGTCACCTTCGAGGGGCAGGACATCACGGGTACGCCGCCGGACAAGCTGGTCACGCGCGGCATTGCGCTGATTCCAGAAGGTGCGCGGGTGTTCGCGCGCCAGCCAGTCGAGCAGAACCTGCGCTTGGGTGCGTATACCGTGCGTGATGAGGCGGTGTACAAGCGGCGCCTGGATCATGTGTATACGCTGTTCCCGCGTCTGCGCGAGCGGCGCGAGCAACTGGCCGGCACGATGTCGGGCGGCGAGCGGCAGATGCTGGCCATCGGCCGTGCGCTGATGAGCGGGCCGCGCTTGCTGCTGATCGACGAGCCCAGCCTGGGTCTGTCGCCGCTGCTGGTGGAGCAGGTGTTCGATGCGCTGGCGGCCTTGAATCGGGAAGAGAAGTTGTCGGTGTTGCTGGTCGAGCAGAACATGGCGGCGGCGCTGGAGGTTGCTACGCAGGCCTATGTAATGCAGAGCGGTGTCATCGCGTTGTCGGGGAATGCCACGGAGTTGGCGGCGTCTGATGAGGTGCGAAGGGCTTATCTGGGGATGTGACGTGGTGGCCATGTGGCCTACACAGGCACAGGGCACGTGGCACGTAGCGTTTCAGGTGGGCTTGAAATGAACTGGCTGGGGCAGGGCGTTCAGCTCCTGTTCAAGCTAGACTGAAAACCGGCGGTTGAGTTGTGAAACTCTTCGCCGGTTTTTCTTTATGAGTAAGACGTTTATGTAACCTGGATGGAGTCGAGGGAATCAGTCAGCTGTCCTTGCCACGAAAGTCGCGCAAATGCCGCAAAGCAGAGGTGATTTGTTGTGTCCCTAATTATATGCGTTAAAAAAGTATTAGGGACGTGCCAAAAATCTCTGGCAAAATGGCGGCATCCTTCCTATGGAGCCATTGTTCATGTCGCAAACGCCTACCCACGCCTTGCCCTCGTATCTGGACCCGGAGCATCTGGGGCCTTGGGGCGTCTACCTACAGCAGGTTGACCGTGTCACCCCCTACCTGGGTTCCCTGGGCCGTTGGGTGGAAACGCTGAAGCGCCCGAAGCGCGCGCTGATCGTCGACGTGCCGGTGGAACTGGATAACGGCCGCATTGCCCACTTCGAGGGCTATCGCGTTCAACACAACACTTCGCGCGGCCCGGGCAAGGGCGGCGTACGTTTTCACCAGGATGTGACGCTGTCGGAAGTGATGGCGCTGTCGGCCTGGATGTCGATCAAGAATGCCGCGGTGAATCTGCCTTATGGCGGTGCCAAAGGTGGCATCCGGGTGGATCCGCGCACGCTGTCGCAGGGTGAGCTGGAGCGCATCACGCGCCGCTACACCAGCGAAATCGGCGTGATCATCGGGCCGTCCAAGGACATTCCGGCGCCCGACGTCAACACCAATGCCCAGATCATGGCATGGATGATGGACACGTACTCCATGAACGAGGGTGCCACCGCGACTGGCGTGGTCACCGGCAAGCCGATCACGCTGGGCGGCAGCCTGGGCCGTGTCGAAGCCACCGGCCGCGGCGTGTTCGTGGTCGCCTGCGAAGCAGCTCGTGACGCCGGTATCGCCGTGGAAGGCGCACGGGTGGTAGTGCAGGGCTTCGGCAACGTGGGCGGTACGGCGGCGCGCCTGTTCAGCGGCGTCGGTGCCAAGATTATCGCGGTGCAGGATCACACCGGCACCATCCACAATCCCGCCGGCCTGGATGTGCCGGAATTGCTGGTGCACGTGGCGCAGCATGGTGGCGTGGGTGGCTTCCGCAAGGCTGAAGCCCTGGACCCGAAGGAATTCTGGACGCTGGAAACCGAATTCCTGATCCCGGCCGCGCTGGAGTCGCAGATCACCGCCGAAAACGCGCCGAACATTCGCGCCAAGATCGTTGTGGAAGGCGCCAACGGCCCGACCACCCCGCAGGCTGATGACATCCTGTTCGAGAACGGCACGCTGGTGGTGCCGGACGTGCTGGCGAACGCCGGCGGCGTGACGGTCAGCTACTTCGAGTGGGTGCAGGATTTCTCCAGCTTCTTCTGGACCGAGGAAGAGATCAACCAGCGCCTGGAACGCATCATGCGTGAAGCGTATTCGTCCGTGTCGCAGATGGCGCGCGATCAGAAGGTGACGCTGCGTACGGCTGCGTTTATCGTGGCGTGCACGCGGATCCTGCAGGCGCGCCAGGTGCGTGGGTTGTATCCGTGATGGAGTAGTTCGTGATCATGCGTCGGCCGCGCGGTTGCGGCGGCTGACTCAGTGAATGCTTTTAGGACCCGCGTCTTTAATGGCGCGGGTTTTTTGTTGCGGTGTGAACAGGCTTACTGCATGGATGAAGGTCTCATCGAAGTTTGTCTTGCAGTGAGCGCGGCAGTCCTTCGATACGACCGGCGCGCGCCGTCGTGTCGTCCGTCCATTCTGGATTGTCGTCGTCAGGCTGTTCGGCTTGCTTTTTCATTCGACTCAGCTCCCGGTTGTTCATGTCATCTCATCCTCTTCCCTTGTGATGATTGCGTGGGTTCGTCTTTACTTCCGAGCACGATTCCGCATATCTTGCATAGACAGTGGACCGGCGTTAGTCGGTCATGCGCATTGCGAGGGCATGGCCCACCGCTTGCGGAGACTACGTGACCCAGACTATCAAGCGCTGGCGCCGACTAAATGTCTCAACGACCAAATCGGACGAATCCGACCTCCGCGGCTGCCGTTGGTGACCGCTAATTCACTCAAGGAACAGGCACTATGAAAATCGATCTGACCGGCAAGACCGCCATCGTCACGGGTTCGACCAAGGGCATAGGTCTGGCGACGGCGAAGGGTCTGGCGGCCACCGGCGCAACCGTGGTCGTCAACGGGCGTGGCCAACAGGATGTCGATGCCGCCATTGCGGAAGTGAAGGCAGCGGCGCCGGGCGCCAAGGTTCTTGGCTTTGCTGGCGACCTGGCCAAGGCTCAGGGCTGCGACGCATTGCTTGCGGCTTATCCCGCCTGCGACATTTTGGTGAACAACGTAGGCATCTTCGGGCCGCAGGATTTCTTCGAGATTCCTGATAGCGAATGGACCCGGTTCTTCGACGTCAATGTCATGTCGGGTGTGCGGCTTTCGCGTGCCTATGTGCCTGGTATGCAGGCCAAGGGCTGGGGGCGCGTGATTTTCCTGTCGTCTGAATCGGGTTTCAACATTCCATCGGACATGATCCATTACGGCATGACCAAGACCGCTTGCACGGCCATTGCGCGTGGTTTGGCCAAACGTATGGCGGGTACAGGCGTCACGGTCAATTCAGTGCTGCCGGGTCCGACCCTGTCCGAGGGCGTCGCCGACATGCTCAAGGACGAAGTCAGCAAGACTGGAAAGTCCTTGGAAGAAGTGGGCAAGGCCTTCGTCATGGCCCATCGTCCGACTTCGCTGATCCAACGATTGGCGACGGTGGAAGAGGTTGCCAATATGATTGTTTACGCTTGTTCGGAACAAGCCAGCGCTACCAGCGGTGCGGCGCTGCGGGTCGATGGCGGTGTGGTGGATAGTTTGTAAAGCCATTGGCCGGGCGATGCGCGCGCCCTGGCTGACCGTTCCGCCCGTTCTCTGCAGCATCCTCACCAGCCCTCGCACCGACATTTTTCAAATCCGCCACACGATGCTCAAAACAAGCCCAGAAGAACTGATTACGCGCCTGGCTCTTCAACCGCATCCGGAAGGAGGGCACTTCAGGGAAACCTATCGTAGCCAAGAGCGCGTCACGCGATCGCACGGCGATTCGACACGCTCGGCCGCCACTGCCATCTATTACCTGCTTCGTGGCAAGGAAAGGTCGACATGGCACCGAATCGAATCGGACGAGATGTGGCACTTCTATGCCGGTGCACCCTTGCATGTGTATGTCCTTCAGCCGGAGGGGGAGGTGAGGGTTTTGCGCCTCGGCAATCCCTTAGAGCACGACGGAACGGATTTCCAGGCGCTGGTTCCCGCAGGCGCCTGGTTCGCTGCGGAGTGTTCCGTCCCAGACGGCTACAGCTTGGTCGGCTGCACCGTGGCCCCTGGCTTTGAGTTCGATGAATTTGAGATCGCCCAAGCAGACGTTCTTCTGAGCGATTGGCCAAAGCATAGGGAACTGATCGAACGCTTGGCATGAATATGCCGACGGCCTCGAAAGAGCCGAACTATGTCTGCTCGGAACAAGCCAGCTCTACTAGCGGCGCAGCCGTGAGGATCGATGGGCGGCGTGAAACGAGCTGCGCGAATCGCGCACAACAGGCTACGCATGTCGCATGAACCGCTGTCCCGCTGCTATGCTTGGCTCGCTGGCAGCCAGGCTGCAAGGCCGGGCCATGGCGACAGCCCAATCGCAACCTAGGAGCATCGACATGAAGCTATCCAATCGCGAGTTATCGGCAGGGCTGGCGCTATCCGCGTTGTTGGCAGTGGCCCCCGCGGCCATGGCGCATCACGGTTGGTCGTGGGCGGAATCCGAACAGATGACCTTGCAAGGGACGGTCGAGCAGGTACAAGTCGCGCCGCCCCATCCCACGTTGAGGGTTAGAGCCAATGACGGTGTCTGGGTAGTCGAACTGGGCAATCCCGCCCAGACGAAGGAAGCGGGATTCGTCGAGGGTTCTGCCAAGCCGGGCGACGCCATTACCGCGATTGGCAACCGAGACCAGGACGCCGGCAACAAGCGCATGAAGGCTGTCCAGATCATGGTGGGCAGCAAGACCTACGACATCTATCCCAGCCGCATTAAGAAACCCTGAGCCCACGGCTTTCAGCCATGCCCGAACTGCTTCGGCTGGCCCTCGAACAGCTTGCGGCTCTGCCGCCGGCGCTCTGGCTGCGACGGTCCGGAACGCTCTATCTGTTGGTCAATGCCGCCCATATCGGCGCCATCGGCCTGTTGATTGGCTCGATTGTTCCGCTGGACCTGCGGCTGCTCGGCGTTCTCAAGCCCACATCCTTGGCGGTACTGGCGCCTGTGCTGGCGCGCACGGCCGCGGTTGGCCTTGCGTTGGCCGTCCTGACTGGCGCCACGTTGTTCACCGTGCGGGCGCAGGAATACCTGCAGAATTCGGCATTCTTGGTGAAGATGGGCTTGTTGGGCGCGGGAGCAATCAACGCCTGGCTCGTGCATCGGGGCAGGGCATGGGAACAGGTATTACAGGGGTGGCGCCTATCCACCGCGCTGCGCTGCCAGGCCGCCGTCTCACTGGTGCTATGGACTAGCTGCCTGGTAGCGGGCAGATGGATCGGGTTCCTGTAGGGCTGCTCGCATGAGCTGGCGAGGCAGGGCGGAGTGGCATTGGGTGTAGATCAAGGTGTGTTGCAACGACCGGTTGAATGCACAACCCAGAGCGGTCATCCAAATTACTAACGTCCAAGGTAAGCGGCGCTGAAGCCCGACTGGGCGGAGGACATCAATTCTGAGGATGAGGTTGGCGAAGCCATGGCCTGCGTTGGCGTCAGCATGATCACTCAGTTAGGCCATGGTTTTGTTCTTTGCGTTGCACTTGATGTGCCACTTGGGGCCTAAGTGCCGTTGGGCGTATATTTGAATTGGGTGCCTGGTCGGATAGTGGCGATTTTTATAATAATCTTTTCGATGGTGGCTAAATCCAAGCCTTCTGCTATGCGACCAATATGGCGTGCGTTTGCTTTAGCCAGGAAATTGAAGGATTTTTCAGCTTCTTTGGATAGCATCGTTATGTGGAATTTTCCATTGAATTGCTGAATAGTTCTCTTGCAAGATATGGCCATCATGCAGGATTCAATTGTTCGGTTGTTATGTATAACTGCTATGTCTATGTCAGAAAATTTGTTGCTGTCGTTAAAGTAGGAGCCAAACCCATAAATATCTATGTAATTAAGCGTCATTGGGTGTGATTTATCTTATCTCGTTCATATTCGGTCATATATTCCCAGTAATTAGGCTTGTTGATTGCAGCCATAAATCCTCGTATGTCGAAGATGCCAACCTTCTCCCTCATTCTTTCAAGCTTCGTTTCAAAGTTGTAGCCGCACCAATTTGAGCTAATAACTACAGCATCCACTTTTCCGTAATTCGCTATTAATTCGTAATAAGCGGCGTCGTCAAATGCGTAACATTCGCAAATGAACACCTTGAGAACAATGCTGCTTGTAAGTGTTATTTCATAAAACCCGGTGTTGATGAGCTTAAGCCCTGACACTTTGCTGTGCTCTCTCATTCGTTGTTGAAAGAAATTGTAGTTTTTGTAGTAGCTGAGCCACGGAAATTCGCTATTGTGCGCAGGCATTTTTATCCCAATATTAGATTGCCAAAATCATTTGGAAAGCGCTCGACTGCTTGGTAGGGAAGCTCATCATTTATCCAGTGTTCATAGCTGGCCGCGTGGGAAATAAATCTGCTTACAATTGGCTGTTGTTGTGCTGGGAAAATAAATCGGTGGGCTGTAAGTAATTTTGTAATCGCTCTGTTGTTTGGCGCTATGGTCGTTAGTCGTTCTTGCGTCCATAGCGCGTACAGCTTGTCACTGTTCGGATTTTGCATGGCAAGGAGAGATTTTGGGCCATACTTTTGCCAAGCTTGGTGATTGTCAGTCAAGAGTGCCGCTATCGCGCCTTTCAGTTGATCGATACTCTCAATTTTTTCTCGGTCGAGCGACGTGATAATCCATTGTTCATGAGCTTTTTTCGCCTCTAAAAGCCACTCGGTTGGAAATCTGATTTCGTTTTCTGGTTTATCAATTTCTGTGTGATGGTTCGGGCAGAGGAGGATTAGGTTTTGGTACGAATCGCGCTCATCGTTAGTTTGAATGGCATCGTATCTGTTTGACCCCTGATTTTTTCCTTTTATGTGGGCCATTTCGCCAAGAGTATGCGGCGCGATGTCTGAGGCCTGCTCTACGGAAAGGCGCTTGTCGCAACCGGGGAAGGAACATCGGCCGGCTGCATTTGACCAAAGTAGTTTTATTGATTTCTCGGTAATGGACATATTCTTGTGGGCGGATGCAACTTTGTAGACCTAACGAGATTTAGAAGGTACGCAACAAGTATGCCTATTTCTTCTAATAATGTATATACTCGCAGCTCTGCTGGTAAATTAGCTGTTGTCGCGTTTAGAGAACTAAAAATCTTGAGCTCAACCTTTGGCGGCTACTGAAGGTTAATGTCAGAACGGCCGCTTCTGGCCGCTCTCGGCCGGATGATCTCCGGTTCCGGCGAAGCGAGAGGGTCCTTCCAGAAGCGCGGAAAGGCGAGCGCCATTGTGCCAGCAGCGGGGCGCAGGAGGAAGGGTTGCTGTTGTATGATCTTTTCGTCATCAGCTTAGCCCACACTGAATATGCCAGATATTCCGACCATTGCGGCCTTGCTCGGTAGCGTTAAGACCGCTACTGATATCGCCAGATTCCTGCGCGACAGTGACTTTTCATTAGAAAGCGCAGAACTCAAGCTTAAGCTGGCCGAACTTCTCGGAACGCTCGCCGATGCGAAATTGGAGTTGATCGCTGTCCAAGAGACCCTGGCTGAGAAGGACAAGCGCCTCAGGGAGTTGGAGGACGCCTTCCAGAGAAAGGATGATCTTGTACGTCAGAATGATGCGTACTACGTGAAAGACGACAAGGGAGAGCCCATTGGCGTCCCCTACTGCCTGCGTTGCTGGAAGAGCGATCATAAACAGCGACAACTAGTGCAGAAAGCCCTTCGGATAAAGGTCTGTACCAGTTGCGGCCACCAGTACGAGGGTGGAAACGCATACGAAATTTTCCCTTCCAAAACACATCAATAGATAGAGCGTCTAATGAATTCGACCATCTGCGACGCTATTAGCGGTAAGCAAGTTCTTGAACTCCGCTACCATAGCTATTCCCGAATTGTGGAGCCTCACGCGTACGGGCGTGATAAGGCTGGGGACGAAATATTGCGCTGCTACCAGACGTCGGGCGGTAGCGAGAGCGGCGAGCGTACGGGTTGGAAGGTACTGAAAGTCCGCGACGTGTTCATGCCGACATTAACCAAGGAAAACTTCACTCCACGTCCCGACTACCGTCGTGGCGATAAGGCGATGGTCCACATGTTCTGCCAGGTCTAACAGATACCAGAGGCGACCCGTCAAGCCGCTCTTCGCATACACGGCAGAAAGTTAGACTACCTCAATTTCGAAGTGATGCCTCCACGGTCGGACGAGTTCGCACTTGAAGCAACGAAGAGAGCGGTGTCCGCATATCGAGCGACCGATTGATAAGTGAGCTGCCATGTGAATGTCTCTCTGACGGATCGAACGGGAGTCCTCTCATGGCCGCGAGCTGCCCTTGGCGACCGGTCGATAACGATCCGTTTGAGTCGCTCAGTGGGCATCGGTATACGTCCGCTGTCTTTAAGATGTGAGACATTCGCCATACAACGCTGCGTCGCTAACGCCAGGGCGCGCGCCCTGCGGCGAGGGCGCGCAGTCCGGAAGAGCGTGGGTATCCTGTCTCCCATGCGCTGTTCAGTCTAAACAATGGATTCACTGACTTTTCCGTGGGCCGCCGCTCTTCTCAACTGGGAGCGCTCCAGAGACTGATTCTGATATCTGGGCTTGCAGTTGTGCGCTGAGAATCTTCTCTGTTGGCGCCATATAGGGATAGCGATCGGTAGTAAGGAAGATCATTTGTGCCTCAAGCGCCCCGTGCGCTTCGAACGCCTCGCCATTTTGGTACGGCGTAATTTCCCACGAAAGCTTGTTGCGGTGACCATCCTTCGTCTTAAACGAGACAACTCGACAACGTTTGTCCGCTGGAGTTTCAACCAAAGCGACGTGGTGGCCCATCGGATCACGGTGAATTACTTCGCAGAATCGTCCCATATAAGGTTTTCCGCGTAGATGCTCGCACTTCGAATAGCGCTCACGACAGATGGAACAGTCCAATCTCTTCGCTACAAATCCTGCGCTCATGAATGATTGAGGCGGGAAGATTTGACCTTCAAGCCGCTCCAAGTCTTTGCGCCTTTGCTCGCAGTGTGCAAAACCGTTATGTGCGCGAGTTGCGTCCAAGCAAGCCATCTGTGCTGCCACCATTCGGTCCCATGCCTCGTTCGGCATGTCCCGCTTTAGCAAGATCCACATCAATACCTCTGACCGTACCGCTCCTATGGCGCACTCAAAACCTAAGAAGAGGTTCGCACTTTTTTCGTCACCGCCGCGAACTGCCTCATGCTTGATCCTTGTCGCGGTGCACGACAGCTGATCTAGCGTCATACACTGTTCCAGTTGCAGCTTGCTCGACCTCGCGAGACAGAGGAATGCCTCTGCGTCCTTGATCCCAGCGTTGAAGTAATCGATCACCTGCTGGATGGACATCCTTATTGGTTGCTCTTCGTCGGGCGCATCCACAATTAATCCCCCAGACTCTTGACAATTTCGGCAATCTCGCTCAGCCCATCGGCAGGGCCGCTGTAGCGGATCTGCTTGCAGGAACCATCCGCTTGCTGAAAGATTACATCGAGCGAAGCCTTGCCTTCCTTGTTGCCTTTAAATAGGTCATAGAGATAGTTTGTGATGACCCCCAGAGTTACAGACAGGACATTGGGATCCTGCGCGAGCAGCCCAGCCGATACAAACAAGGTTGGGCCGAACCACTCGAAGCTGTATTGCTGCAAATATGGCGGCTGATCGTCCTCGCCGAAAATCTCGACGTAGTGGATCTTGTTTGCTCTCAGCAGCGTCCGTACTGTGTCGGATTCCACTTGTTGGCGAAGCTCGTCGATAGACGTTGCCGTTGCAAGATTACCCGGCAGAATCGCAAGCCCATTTTGAAGAGAGACACCGAGGCTCTTTAGTTTTTCAGAGACTGAAACGTAGTCGTGTACTTCTGCGCCCATAGACGCTCCTCTGGCAGGTCGTTTGGGATTTAAATACCAACGAAAACGCATCCTAGCCGTTTCCGAATACTTCTACCAATCGTTCGCCTCTTCGACCCTCGGTTCTAAAATCACACGCACCACTGCTCAACGGGCGGTTAATCGCTCATCAGCAGTCGCTCACCGCCAGTCCATGAGAGACCGGTCATAGCCGTTTCCCGTCGTTCAGCTGTGCGCGTCAAGGACCTGGAATGCGGCCACATGCGACGAGCGCTGTCGGGGCGATATCAGGTGGGCACTTCCGATGAGTCTTTCTAGCGAGCCATCCAAAGGGGAGTACGCTTCCTGGTGCTCGACGCCGAAAGCGATCTCGACATCAGCACCAAGAAGCGGTGTCTGCAAAACTGAACGACCTCCGCATTACTTGGATCATGATCGTTTATCCCAGCAGGGTTGCTTGCAGCGTGCTTGGGATCTAGCAACTTGGTGACAGGTCCCAATGGTGCGCCGATAGCCTTTGCTGACCCACGTTATGATTCTGTAGTGGACATTTATGCGATAATTCTGCAAAAATCTCTATTTGAGGCATGCGTATGCTGCTGCGTTTCGGAGTTGAGAACCACGGTTCGATCGCCTCCTACCAAGAACTCCAGCTCACGGCGACCGCTCTGAAGGATGACGACACCGGCGTCATGATGTCCGAAAGCGCCTCCGTGGATAACGCTCGGGCGCTACGCGTTCTTCCAGTAGCGGGCATCTACGGCGCCAACGCCTCTGGAAAGTCCACGGTCCTGCGGGCCATCGACTTCTTTGTTCAGGCCATTACGCACTCGCATTCACGCGTGGCAAGCCGAACAGGCACGCCCTACGATCCCTATCTGTTGGATGCCGAGTCTCGCAATAAGCCATCCCGATACGACGCCGACATCGTGCTGGGCGACACCAGGTACCACTACGGCTTCATCCTGGATGGAAAGTACATCCTGCAGGAATGGCTGTACTCGTTTGACCTGACCGCATCCCGCCAAGTGCGCTCGGTTATGTTGGGGCGGGAAACGTCAGGCGAGGGCGCCGTCGAGATCGTTTTCCCTGGCAAGAGTCTCAAAGGGGAGAACAAGCAGATCGCAAAGCTTGTCCGACCCAATAGCCTGTTCTTGTCCGTTGCGGCGCAGAACGCTCATCCGCAGATCACGCCGATATTCGAGTTCTTTGAGCAAGTCGTCAGCCGTCTCAATGCGAACCTCAACGAGTTCTACGTCATCGATCAACTGACAGCCTACTTTGCGCTGGATGAGCAGCGACGCGACGCCGCGCTTGAATTCCTGCGAGCTGCCGATGTGGGCATCGCGGGGATCGACTTTTCCAGAATCCCCTTCGCAGAGAAGGATTTGCAGGTTCTCAAAAGCATCGAGCAATTGATCAGGCAACACGCGAACATGCCTGAACCCGAGAAAGGCGGTATCCCTTCGGACCTCATGAAGGAGAGGGTCTCGGTAAGGCTCGGGCACCGGGGCAAGGATGGTGGGATTTACCCGATTGCCTTGGATGATGAGAGCGCGGGAACTCAGGCGCTGCTGCAACTCTTAGGGCCAGTCTTTGCAAAGCTGCACGCCGGCGGAACCATCCTGATTGATGAACTCAACACCGCGCTACACCCCCTGGTGTCTCGCGAACTCATCAAGCTGTTTCAGAACCCAATCACGAATCCCGGAAAGGCGCAGCTTATCTTCTCCACGCACGACACCAACTTACTCACAGGTGCGCTGCTACGACGTGACCAGGTGTGGTTCGCCGAGAAAGACGCGCAAGGGTGCACACACCTTTACTCGCTGAGCGATATCAAGGTTCGGGCTACTGACAACATCGAGCGCGGTTACCTGATGGGCAGATTCGGCGCGATACCGTTCGTAGGCTGTGGCTTGGACGAGTTCGCCAGCTTGTTCACCAAGCAGTCCAGTCAGGAGACAAAGTGATGAGGTTGCCCGACCCGCCTGACCTGCAGAGAAAGTCGGGCTTCGCCGAACCCAAGGTGGAGATCGTCATTGCCTGCGAAGGCAAGGTGACCGAAAAGAACTATCTCGATAGCTGCAAGAGAGAGTACGGTGCAGGCCTGGTGCAACTGCGCTGGTTGCCTATCACTGGAGTTCCGCTCACCGTCGTCAATGCTGCCGTCGAAGAGCGGCAGCGACTCGTGGAGCAGGCGCGAAAGAGCAGGGACAGCTTCGACGTCTTTCGAGTATGGGCGGTGTTTGATCGGGACGCCCATCCGAAGGTGCCCGAGGCGCTGGCGATGGCGGAGCAGAACGGAATCGACCTCGCGTTTTCAAATCCTTGTTTCGAGCTGTGGCCGTTGCTGCATCTAGAGGACTATGGCGGCGTGGAGGAGCGGCACCGGGTGCAGGGCCGCCTCAATGCCAGGATGGCCTCCTACCACCATGACAAGTCCCCCGTGGTGGAGTTTGCAGCGATTAGGGAGCAGTTCCCTGTTGCCTACGCGCGGGCCCAGCGGCTGAACAAGGGGCGACGGGATGACGGAGATGCTTTCGGTTGTCCTACGACTACCGTGGGCGAGCTGGTGAAGAAGATCATCGATAACGGCCGCGGCGTGTTTTCGCGCGCGACGCGAGGGAGGCGGTCAAACCGTGCGCGATGAGGAAGGCTTCGGACCTGGACCATGCCACGGTTCCCCTCAGATGAAATGGCAGCACCCCGCAAACGCCTAGCTAGACCACTGCGGCTATACCTGGCAGCGGCCGGACCACTAGCAGATTTCCCAGCGTCTCAAGCGCCTGCGCTAGCGCCTGCTGATTGGGCGCGCCGCCCAGGGATATCCGGATCGCCTCGGTAGGGCCATCATCGATGCTGAAAGCATCCGCGCCGGTCACGCCTAGGCCATGCTCCTGCGCCGTTTGAATCAGACGATATCTATCCAAACCTCTGGGCAAATCGAGCCATAAGTGCAGGCCGTGTTCGTGCGCTGAGAACGGTGTCGAAAGGACTCGGCGTGCGATGCGTTGGCGCTCCTTCAATTCAGCACGGACCCGGGTCAGGTGCTCGTGGGCTTTGCGTGAATTGATGGCGCTGGTCGCTATCGAGACCATGCACTGCGAAGACATCAAGGAAATCGCACGAAGCGCGTCTAGGACCGGGCCGATCGGTTCTGTCTGGGGCACCACCAGGTACGCGGTGCGTAATCCAGGCGCGAAACACTTGGACAAAGTAGAAACGTAATAGACAGCGCCGCCTGCAATGCTCGCGAGAGGAGGGGGGGCATCGCCGGCAAGTAACCAGTAGGGATCATCTTCGAGAATCGCTATGCCACGCGTGGCCGCGATGCGGTGCACGGATTCACGTCTGTCCGCGGGCATCGTGACTGTTGTGGGGTTCTGAATCGTCGGATTGAGATAAATCAACGTTGGGGTGTGCTGCTCACACAACTCATTCAATGCTTCGGGCAGCATGCCGCCGGCGTCGCCAGGCACTGCAATCACCGTTCTCTGCAACACTCGCGCACTTGCCAGGATGCCCGGATAAGTCATTGCATCCGCAAGGATGACGTCGCCAGGTTGTGTGCGGGCAAGCAAGATCGCGGTTATCGCTGTCTGGGCGCCAGGGCAGATCACGACGCGATCCGGATCGACAGAACCTAAAGCCGGCGCTAGCCACGCGGCGCCCGCTTCTCGATCTTCGCGTGTGCCGGCGCCCACGTGGTAGGTGAGAATCTCGCCGGCCGGGAGGGCTGCACGCAAGGGACCCGACGCCGTTTGGAATAGTTCGATCATGCCGGGGCTGCTAAGCAGCGGTGGAATGTTCATGCTCAGATCGACCGTCGTCCGGGTCCGCGCGCCTACGTTGGAGACATAAGAGCCCCCTGCGCCTTGCGCCTCGATGAGCCCACTCTGGCGGAGTTCCGTGTAGGCCCGAGTCACCGTCGTGAGATCCACGCCCATTTCCTGCGCGAGTTCCCGCTGTGGCGGCAGCCTGTCGCCCGGCTGCAACACGCCGTCGGCTATCCCGCTCGATACCTGCTGGATGATCTGCACATAACGCGCGCCCGCACCCACCTGTAGCGGGGCGATCCACGCGCGGTTCGGCTTCTTGAGTTTGCGAGAGGACTGCTGATCGGTCATGTCTTTCTCATGTAGGGGTTTTAATCCATGCAAATAGTCCATACAATATAGCCAATGCATGGATATTTGTCATCCAAGCCGGAGTTAGCCCCGGCTATGGCCGAACAAATGGAAGTGGCTGAAGCAGCCCGTTGGGACAGAGCGCCCACACGATAGATATCGTCAAGTCATAGCCTGGAAATGCTCATCATGGATTGGGTCCCAGTAGTCTTCATCACGTTCAAAGTTCTCGCGTTCGGCATCTGCATGTTCTTCGCCATCAAGTGGCATTACGACCAAGGGAAGAAGGGGAAGGACACGCGGACGTTGCTACGCAGCAGCGCTAAGGCAGCTGCCATCTTCATCGTGGTGCTCGGTGGCGTGCTGTTCCTTGCCTTCTGGCTCGCTCGGACGCTCGGTCTGGACTTGAGCCTCCCGTGATGGCGGAGGCTCGTCGGCCGATATCAGACGCGGCAAGACAATGAACAGGCTCAGGCCACTGCCACGGCCGACTACGCAATCGTCGCGACCGAGGCCAGCAGGGCAGCATGCCAAGCAATATTCATGAGATTGACATATCGGGAAATCCCGATATCATGCCTCCATGGATTTACTCGAAATATTCAAAGCCCTCTCCAACCGTACTCGTCTAGAGATCTTGGAGCGGTTGAAGGACCCCGAAAAGAACTTCCCCCCGCAAGACGAAGGGGACGTTCATACGGTAGGGGTCTGCGTAAGCAGTATCCAAGAGGGCGTTGGATTGTCGCAATCCACGGTCTCGGACTATCTGGCCACTTTGCAAAGAACCGGCCTGGTTGAGGTCCGCCGCATTGGCCAGTGGACGTACTACAAGCGAAACGAAGAAGCCATCAAGAATCTCGCCAGCGTCATCGGCAAAGACCTCTAAATTTTTTACCTGTATATATCGAAAAATCCCGATATCCCTTTTTACCGAATTGAGAATCCTATGAGAGCTATCGTACTCAACACCTTTGGCGGCCCAGACGCATTTGAACTTCGTGAAGTCCCCAAGCCGGCACCGGCAGCGGGAGAGGTTCTCGTAAAAGTCCACGCGACTTCCATCAACCCTCTCGACTTCCAGGTGCGGCGGGGCGACTACCCAGACCTGGTGCAGCTTCCAGCCATTACGGGACACGATGTCTCCGGCGTCGTTGAAGCAATCGGACCGGGCGTCACTGCCTTCGCCGCAGGTGACGAGGTTTGGTACACGCCTCAAATCTTCCACGGGTCAGGAAGCTATGCCGAGTACCACGTTGCCGCCGAAAACATCATCGCTAAGAAACCCGCGACGTTGAGCCATCTCGAAGCCGCAAGCTTGAGCCTGGTCGGGGGCACCGCATGGGAGGCGCTAGTCGTGCGTGCGGGGCTGCGAGTAGGGGAGAGTGTGTTGGTGCATGGCGGCGCGGGTGGCGTTGGACATGTGGCGATCCAACTTGCGAAGGCCATCGGCGCACGAGTCTTGACCACCGTGCGTAAGGCGAATTTCGAATTCGCCCGCAGCATGGGGGCCGATGTCGTCATCGATTATGAAAATGAAGACTATGCCGAAGCCGTCATGCGTGAAACAGGTGGTCATGGCGTCGACGTCGTGTTCGACACCATCGGTGGCGACACGCTTTCCCGCTCGCCTGAAGCGCTTGCGCAGCTCGGCCGGGTCGTTTCGATCGTCGACATCGCGCAGCCACAAAATCTCATCAATGCCTGGGGTAAGAATGCGAGTTATCACTTCGTGTTCACTCGACAGAATCGAGGCAAGCTCGATGAGTTGAGCGCCTTGGCTGAACGCGGTCAGCTTCGGCCCCATGTGGGGGCTATTTACTCACTGGCTGAAATTCCTCTTGCGCATGCTCGCCTCGAAAGTCGTGATAACGGACTGCGAGGAAAAATCGCTATCAGTGTCGTGTGACGCACTCGCATCAGGGGCATGTCCAGACGCTACGTTCAAAGAAACCGGCTGCCCTTGTCTAGCGCGGATTGCTGGGACGAGCGATTGGTCTTGCACCCCGAGAAAAGAAAAGGAGAGGGCGTCGGCTGGGAGCAGTCTGCCGCCACAATTGAGTATTAAGTTATTACTTATTACGTCGTTCGTTGCCCATAACTTGCTAGCTTAAGTAACCTAGCTGATAAAAGAGATCGTCGCCCCAGACCCCAGCGGCTCATCAATAAGCACGAAAACAACAGCATTTCACAGTAGATGGCGTCATTTCCACTCAACATCTACTCATCCATTTCCGTTTTCTGAAATGTAACGATAATTTAAGCTAGACTTCAAAATCGTTAATGAAATGAAAAAGTGGAATTGTTGTGAAACATCTGTGTGCGGCGTGGATACAAGAGCGTTGCGGTGAGCGCGCTGAATCTTTCAACAGCAGTTTGCCTGTGGTGTGGCAGCGCAGCGTGAGTTGTGCAGCACTGATCGCGTCATTGGGCGCCATGGCCGCGACCGCACCCGCGTGGGCCGACCAAAGCGTCGTCCTGGTAAATCGAGGCGCCGACGGCCGCGATGGCGAATCGGCATTCTTCTGGACCGATGCGACCGCCGGCCAGAACGCCGCCGCATCGGTGTGGGTCCAGAGCTCGCCTATCGGCGGCGTAGCTGGCCCCGCCCTGGAAATCGGCTCCGTCGGCGGTGCCGGCGGCTCGGTCTACTCCAAAGGGGTCTTTCACAACCTGCCCGGCAAGCCCGGCGGCAACGCCAATTTTGTATCGCTCGATATTCTCAAAGGCGCCGATATCTCCGGCACGCTCGGCACTTCCGCACAAGCAAAACCACTGATCAACGTCTATTCGATAGGCGGCACGGGCGGGCTGGGCTACACCTCCTGGACCGAATCCGAAGGCGGCATCGCACGCGGCGGCGAGGGCTGGCAGGTGTACCTGAAAGTCGGCTCGCGTATCAGCGCTGTCAGCGACGCCGGCACGCGCACCCGCGCGCTACCCGCCATCAGGGCGCTGTCGCAGGGCGGGGCGGCCGGTATCGGCAAGATCGACGGCCGGCAGTCCCAAGACGGCACGTATGAAAGCCGCACCGATACCGATCGCGGCGGCGCCGGCGGCGTGGTCACCGTCATCCTCGATCAAAGCGCCAGCGTCAATGTCAGCGGCTCGCTGGCTCCCGCGGTATCCGCCAGCTCGCTGGGCGGCAACGGCGGCAGCGCCAGCAACAGCGGCGGTTACCCGTCCAATGGTGGCGTCGGCGGCAGCGTCAATTTCACCAACCTGGGCACGGTCACCACGAACGGCAGCAATTCGGCCGCGGTCATCCTTCAAAGCGCGGGCGGTGCGGGCGGCAGCGGTGCCAACGGCGCCTTCACCTCCGGCACGCCGGGCGGCAAGGGCGGCGCCGGCGGCGTCGTCACCGCTGTCAACCAGGGCACGATCGCCACGCAAGGCGAGTACGGCTTCGGCATCGTGGCGCAATCCGTGGGCGGCGTAGGCGGCAACGGCGGCGGCGCTGCATTCACGTCCGGCGGCGACGGCGGCGGAGCCGCGCTGGGTCGATTCGTTTCCGTGACCAACTACGGCACCGTCGCCACCACCGGTAAAGGCGCAACGGCCATCATGGCCCAGAGCATCGGCGGCGGCAGCGCGCTGGACGCGTTCCATGCCAGCACGCCGGTCATCAGCAAAGGCGGCGGCGCCGGCGGCAACAGCGGCATCCTGCCTTTCGCCAGCGGCGGCACGGGCGGCCTGGGCGGTGTCGGCGGCGATGTGGCCATCGAGCATCGCGGCAACATCAGCACCGCAGGCGATGAGGCCTACGGCGTCCTCGCGCAAAGCATAGGCGGCGGTGGCGGCACGGGTGGCGCGTCATCCAGCTCCATGGCATTCCTGGCGGTAGCGCTGGGTGGCGCCGGTGGCGGCGGCGGCAACAGCGGCCAAGTGACCTTCAACAGCGTACAGGGGAGTATCCAGACCGCGGGCGAACGCGCCACGGCGGTACTGGCCCAGTCCATCGGCGGCGGTGGCGGCGCGGGCGGCTATGCCACGTCCAAATCCGTCAGTCCCGGTCTGTCCGCATCGTCCGCCACGGGCGGTTCGGGCGGCAAGGGCGGCTCGGGCGGGCTGGCCAAGATCACCAACAACTCCGCGATACAGACTTCCGGCGAGGCCGCCCTGGGCCTGCAGGCGTCCAGCATCGGCGGTGGCGGCGGCACGGGCGGCGGCGCCGACGCGTTCGCCGTGGCGTTGCCGGTGATCACGCCGTCGGGCGAGACCCTGCCTTCCATCGCACTGACCAATGCCATCGGCGGCTCCGGCGGCGATGGCGGCTGGGGCAAGCTGGCCGTGGTCGACAATAACAATGCCGGCATCGAAACGTTCGGTGTCGGCGCCACCGGCATCCTGGCACAAAGCATCGGCGGGGGCGGCGGCAACGCCGGCAATGCGTACGCCTACGGCCTGGCCATCGCCGCGCCGGGCGCTTCCGCCTTCAACGTGACCAACACCATCGGCGGCAGCGGTGGCGGCGGCGGGTCCAGTGAGGGCGCCCGCGTGTACAACGACGGCAGTGTCCGTACCAACGGCGATGGCGCTTTCGGCATCCAGGTACAGAGCATCGGCGGCGGCGGGGGCAACGCCGGATCCGCTTCCGCATCGGCGGACGCGCTGAGCCTGTACCGGACCATCACTTTCGGGCAAACGATCGGCGGCACCAACAGCAAGGGCGGCGGCGCGGGCGGCACGGCCAAGGTCGAGAACCGCGGCGTGGTCGAAACGCGCGGCACCGGGGCTACCGGCATCCTGCTGCAAAGCATAGGCGGTGGTGGCGGTAACGGCGGCGCGGTCAATGCTTCCGCGTCGTCCGGCCTGTCTTTCGACAAGACGCTGGACAGCGTGGTCAAGAAACTGCCCTTGGCCGACGCGATTTCCATCGTGGACGCCATCGGCGGCAACGGCGGTAATGGCGGCAACGGCGGCATCGTGGATGCCGTTTTGGCGTCCACCAGTGTCATACGCACCCGCGGTGCGCAGTCGGACGGCGTGCTCGCGCAAAGCATCGGCGGCGGCGGCGGTACGGGGGGCGGCGGTTCGGCCGCGGCCAGCGGCAAGCTGTCGATAAGCCTGTCTTTCGGCGGCAAGGGCGGCGCGGGCGGCAGCGGCGGCACGGTTACCGTGAACAACGCCGGCGCCATCGAAACCTACGGCAACGCTTCGCATGGCATCTTCGCGCAGTCCATAGGCGGGGGCGGCGGCGACGGCGGCAACCTGGCGGCGGCCGACGCCGCGCCCGATACGGTGGGTGAACTCTTTGCCGCGCTGAAGAAAGCGGTGGGCGTGCAGGCCTACCAAAAATGGGCGGCCGACAAGGGCAATGCGGAAACCAAAGAGGAACTGGACGCCTTGATCAAGGACGTCCAGGATTCGCAGGCCTATAAGCAGCTGTCCGACGCATTCAAGAGCTCCGACCTGTACAAGGAGATGCAGGCGTCCGGCAAGAGCGTCAAGGATTACCTGGATGCGCAGGCCAAGGGTTCGGTGAAGCGTCCCGACCTGTCGCTGACGCTGTCCATGGGTGGCGACGGCGGCAAGGGTAATGTGGGTGGGCTGGTCGACCTGACCAACTCGGGCCTGGTCCTGACCACCGGCGACGTGTCGTACGGCATGCTGGGGCAGTCGATCGGCGGTGGCGGCGGCCAGGGTGGCGTCGCGTATGCATCAGGCACCAACAAGACCAACCTTAGCGGCACATTGGGCGGCAAGGGCGGCTCCGGCAACCTGGGCGGGGAGGTCAAGCTCACCAATCAGGGCACCATCCAGACCTGGGGCGAGGCCTCCTACGGCCTGTATGGCCAATCGGTAGGCGGTGGCGGCGGCATCGGCGTCGGCGCGCTCAGCAGCGGCAACAAGAATCTGGTGGTGAACTTCACGATGGGCGGCGACGGTGGTAGCGGCGCCAACGGCGGCACCGTCACGGTGACGAATGCCGGCGCCATCAACACTCGTGGCGAAGAGGCGCATGGCATCGTCGCGCAAAGCGTGGGCGGTGGCGGCGGCGCCTTCATGATGAGCACGGTGGGCAAGGAGTCCGCCGCGCCCGTGGCCACGGATGAAAAGGCCGCTTCGGCCGGCTCCATCAAGGAACTGCTCAAGGCCGTGGGCATCGACAAAGTCGCGGCGGCTTCGACCGAGGCCGATGGCAAGAAGCCGTCCTCCAAGTCCGGCAGCTTCACGCTTGGAGGCGCCGGCGGCGGTTCCGGCGCGGGCGGCGTGGTCAACATCACCAATAGCGGTTCTGTCACGACTTCCGGCGAGGCGGCGTTCGGCATCTTCGCGCAGTCCATCGGCGGCGGCGGCGGTATTTCCAACGCGGCGGGCAGCCCGGGCGGCGTCAAGTATGCCGTCTCATATGGGGGCAAGGGCGGTTCGTCCGGCAATGGCGGCACCATCAATCTCCGCTTCACCGATAACGCATCCATCCGCACTAGCGGTGACTACGCCACCGCGGTGTACGCGCAATCCATCGGCGGCGGTGGCGGCTACGGCGGTGCTTCGGTGCTCAAGGGCTATACGCTTCCGGTCTTGGGCGGCAAGGGCGGTACCAGCGGTGATGGCGGCTACATCGAAGTGCGCACCACCAGCGGCAGTACGACCATCCAGACCGATGGCGCCAAGGCGAACGGCGTCTTCGCGCAGTCGCTGGGCGGAGGTGGCGGCACCATCAGCGAAGCGCTGAAGACCGACGAGACGGCCCGCGCCGCACTCGAGAAATCGGCTACGGCGTTGGCCGGCATCATCAGCAAGGTGGGCGGCTCGGGTACGGTATTGGACAATATCGACAAGGTGCCGGAGGACCTGCAAGGCATCGTGCGCTTGTTCGGCAACGACAAGGACACCGTCGACAACGTCCTGGCCGCGGTTCGGGCCAGCCTGGACCAGCGCAGCGCGTCGAAGGGAACCGGCAGGCCGATCTTGATCAGCCTGAACGGCGACATCAAGGCCAATGGCGCCGATTCCTACGGCCTGTTCGCGCAAAGCGGCTTCCAGCAAAGCAACGGCGCGCTGGATCCCAACCGCGCCGGCGGCAAGATCACGGTCGAATACTCGGGTGTGCTGCAAGGTGGCTCGGGCAAGGGCGCGGCCATCGCCGTCGACGGCGGCAATACCCAGAACACCGTCACCATCAATAGCGGCGCCTACGTCAGCGCGCTGTCCGGCCACGCTGTCGTGTCGACGTTCGGCCAGGAATCGCTACGCAACTTCGGCACCCTGGTGGGCGACATCGACCTGGCCAGCGGCGGTACGAAAGAGTGGAACGAGTTCCGCAACGAAGCGGGCGGCACGTACGTCTCCGGTGGCAGTGGCATGGTCAACGTCAGCAATGGCGCGGGCTGGTTCTACAACGCCGGCAACTTCGACGTGGGCGGCGTGGGCACCATTGCCACGGCGACGATCAAGGGGGTGGACACGCATTTGGGCGGTGCCTTGCTCGCGGACGTCAACAGCGTGGCTCCTGCCGGTGCGCCGCGGGCCGATCTGCTGAAGGGTTCCTACATGTTGGTGGACGGCGTCGCGATCAAGCCGCACGCGGTGGACGGCCTGCTGCCCGGCAGCTTTACCGTCGTGTCCGCGGACAAGCTGGACGTGAAGCAGCAGGCTGTTTCCGGTGCCAGCCCAGCCAGTCCTATCGCGTGGTCGGTGGCGCAGAACGGCAATAACCTCTCGATTGCACCGTCGGCGGATTTCGCCGGCAAGGCGCGAGGCAACGTCACCGATACCGAGCGTTCGCTGCTAAGCAGTCTGCAACGTGCCTGGGATGCAGGCCGTCCGGGCATGGCGGGCGTGTTCGCGGACATGGCGAACATCGACTCGGCGGAGAAGTACGAGAATGCGATCAACAGCCTGGCGGCCACCGAGGACCTGGGCCAGTTGGCTTCGCGCCAGACGCTGGCCGGCCGCAAGTCCTTGAATGCCGCGCTGAGCTGCCCGGTGTTCGAGGGCAACACCGCGAATCTGCGCGAAACGCAGTGCACCTGGGCGCGCATCACCGGCTCGCGCACCACGCAGAGTGACAGTTCCATGGCCGACGGTTCCACGCAGGAAGGGCTTAGCTATCGCCTGGGCGGACAGTGGGAGATCAGCCCGAACTGGTTCTTCGGTGTCACGGGCGCCTACAACACCTCGTCCATGCACACGGACGACCGCTTGACGTCGGTGCGCGGGCAGGGTGGCGACATGTCGTTCTCCCTGAAGCATCAGGCCGGTCCGTGGTTGTTGGCTGGCGCGGTGCACGGAGGCTACGGAAGCTATGATTCCAACACGCTGTTCATGGTGGGCGACGACCTGTGGCGGGCCAAGAACCGCAACGACGTGTGGACGGGTGGCGCCAGGCTGCGCGCGGCCTACGAAGTGACGGGCAACGATTGGTATGTGCGTCCTTATGCCGACCTGGATGTCCTGCACACCTATATGCCGGGTTACACCCTGCGCGGTGATGGGGCGACGTTGAAGTCGGGTTCGATGAAGCAATGGGCCGTGGCCATTACGCCTACCGTCGAGGCGGGCACCCGTATCGACGCGGGCCGTTACGGTTGGCTGCGTCCGTACGCGTCGGTGGGGGCTACGTTCCTGAATACCGGCGGGTCCAGCAGCAAGGTGTCGTTCTCCGAAAACGGCGCCGATGGCATTACGTTCACGTCGAAGTCGGCGTTGCCGGATCGCCTGTTCAACCTCGGTGCCGGCCTGCAGCTTTTCTCTAAGAACAAGTACGAAGTGCGGGCGGAATACCTGGCGCAGATGGGCCAGCATTTCACGAATCAGGAACTGAGCCTGCGGATGGCGATTGCGTTCTGATCGTCTTGAGCGATGAAGCAAGCCCCGGCTCAGGCCGGGGTTTTTTTTATTGCGCCGAGGCATGTGCACCGTTGCGGACGGTGTCTCTGCCGCCTGGCTGTGTCATGGGGAACTTGGACGATGCTGAAGTCGCCTTGCCGTTGCCGATTACCGCACGGCTTCCATGGCGCCCATCGAAGCCCGCTGCGAAGCCAGCAGGCTATCGATCTGATCCAGGCGTATATACCCAATGCGGGGAAACTCCAAATCGACGATGACATACAGCGTGGCCGTCATGACCACGGCGTAGAGCGTCTGGTGAAACCATCCGGGACGGCCGTCACTGCTCAGATTCAGCCCGACGATACAAGCGCATAGCAAGGCGAGTACCCCCAGAAAAATGTAGATCGCCGGTGGCGGGTGGGCATTCTGCGCGACGGTCACCGTGGTCGACGCATCGAACATGTCATTCACGGCCTGCACGAATGAAGCCACGAACTCCGGATCGGCATTCTTGCGCTGCGTCATCGCGGTATTCCAGATATCGTTCTGAAGCGCCGTGGATCGCGCCGCGATGGCATCGCGCCCCTGGATATCGGCGACGTTGTGGAAGTAATCGAGCCGGCTATCCACATAGTTGCGGAACAGGTTGCGCATATTCCCCTGGTCGGGCGCATTCAGAAGGCCAACGCGCAGCCATGCCGTCCCGATGGCGTTCACTTCCTGCACGATCAGGTTGCGCCGCTCGACCAGTCGTTGTGCCGCGCCCGAGAAAGTGAAGGCGATCAGCAGGCCCAGCAGGGCGAACACCGCCGCTTCGATCGCGCCGGCACCTGCCTGGGCGGAATCCTTGCCGGACCGGCGATTGCGGCCGATGCGGCCGCCGATTTGCATGGCGACAAGCAGGGAGACGAAGAATGCGGCCGAGATTGTGGCCAGCAAGAATGAATAGCTCATGAGCCCGCCGTGAAATCGGAAAGCAACTTCAGACGCGGAAATCCGCGGCCATGCTACGGCGGGCCTGGCAGGCCCGCATGTGATCGTGCTGCTTTATCGATATAACAGGCGCTCTGGTTCAATTCCGGGTCTGGGACGCAGCCTTCCATTGCCCGTCGGCGCGTCGGCAGAACACAAAGGTCCAGCTTTCCGCTGTCGTCCCGCGGCGCAACGTAGCGTGCAGGGGCCGGCAGGGCATGCCGTTTTGATCGTGGGCGGCATCGGCATTGATTTCCCCTGTCAACGCCCCCGGGCCTGTGGCGCCAGGCGCTTTCCAAGGAAACCGTTTGCCGGCCTGCGGATCCTGTAGCGCCTGCACGACGGTCTGGTCAAAGCTGTCTCTTTCATCGCGCTTGAGGGTGCCGTACAGCGTGTCGTTACTGAACGCGCCATACCCTTGGGCGCAGGCAAGCGCCGGCGCTCCGCACAAAATGAGAGCCATCAAACCGCGTCGCGCGAGAGAGTTACCCATCTTTTGTCTCCTTGGATTCGTGGGCGGCTGGGTTCGACGAAACCGGCCAGTCGCCGCCAGGGTATTACGGCGTAACGATGTTGAACCAGAAATCAAAGGTATCCAACGAAGTCAGCAGATCGGACACTTTCGTCTGGTCACTCGGGAATTTGATATCGCCTTCGGTGCTGGAGATGAATGCAGTGGAATGTCTTAGTCGATTCTCAATTCAACTGAGTGGCTCCTGGGCGAGGGCTTGCGAGCCGGATAGGGGATGTCGTCATCCTAGCGACTGTTTGCAATGTTGTGCAATATCAATGTTGCTCAATATACTTACTAGCCCATCAGCCTAGTTGCCGAACCCCAGCGCCAGGGCATGATTGCGTACGTCGTTTGGCCATGAGTCGATGTGACTGAGGAAGGCGGCGCGGTCGTCGGCGAAGAGGGCGCGGGCGGCCTCTTCGAAGCCAGGGAAGTCGCCGGCGACGGTTTGCATGAAGTGGTAAGCCGCTTCGCGCGCCTGGCGGATGCGGGCTTTTTCCTGGCCGGATCGGCGCGCTTCTTCCACCAATCCGCGCAGCGCGATGGACGCGCCGCCCGCTTGGGTCGCCAACCATTCCCAATGGCGGGGCAGCAAGGTCACCTCACGAGCGACCACGCCCAGCTTGGGACGGCCGCGTCCACGCGGTAGGCGAGTGGCATCGGTGCCGGCGACCTGGCTGGCGGCCGCTGCTGCCGCGCCTGCGGCGGCCTGGGCATCGGCCATCGCGACGATCAAGGGATGATTGGCGAGGCGCGCAAGGACTTCGGCGCTGTTGCCCCGCGTGTCGATATCCACCGTGCGCCCCGTGCTGTCGTCAAACAGCAGCAGAGGACCCGTCGCACCACCGTCGAGGGCGCGCTTCAACGCCGTGGCGGCGACTTCGATGGAGCCGCTGGCTAGACGACGATGACCGTCGAAGCTGGTGAAAGACCACGGTTGCAACGAAATCGGCGTCGAGGATCCCGTGGCGGAAGTTAGGTAACCGGGGGAAGTGGAACGGTGCATCTTGGTGATTCCGGACACATCGACAGCACTTGCGCGCCGACTCCCATGTCGGGACTGCTAAAAGGTAGTTAGTCCGGAATCGCTGACCATGACTCCGGGATGATTTATATAAACGATAATCATTCTTATGTGAAAAGTACAGTCCCTGTTTTGTAGGGGCCGTGGCTTGTGTCTGGATCGACCTGATCCCATGCAGGTCTTCTGGTGTCTGGCAGCCGCATCAATCCCTGTGCGCGCACTGGAGCTGGCCTTGAAAGCCAGTCGCGTCGAGCGTTTCTAGGGCAGGCGGGGATCGGACAAGGCAGCCGTTATCGGAGCGCTTGTGAACACAAGACAAGCCGCCCAAGCCTGCGCTGATGCTTTTTCCGCAGAACTTTATTTCCCAGGCAGAAATTCCGGCTTGAGGATGCCCACCAGCGCCTCATACGGGATCGTCAGCTCGGGTTCACCATAAACGTACGGCGCGATGCTATAGGCGTCGTACTTGACCACCACGCCGTCACGCGTCAGCGCGAAGTTGTCGCTCTCGGAGAAGGGGAAGGTCCGTGCATACCCGGTCGGATCACGCTTGGCGTCGTCGTTGCCGGCCAGCCATTTGTCGTAGACCTTGCGCAGGGCGGCGGTGAATTGATCATGGCGGCCGGCGATGATGGCCTCGTCCAGGGCCAGCACGCGACCGGGGGTGCGTTGCCAGTTCAGGTATTGCGTAGCCGGAATACCATGCGCCGCGCCGGCGAAGTACTGCTGGGTATGCAGCTCGACCGCGATGATGTCGCCCACCGTGTCCTTCACGCTGGCCTTGAAATACGTGGCATCGCGCGACTGGGCGGTCTTCCAGAACCAGGCGGCATACTCGTCCAGCCTCTCGTAGGGGCCGCGCAGCCGCTGATCGGTACCGGTCATATAGGCCAGCACGTGGTCGACCAGCTGCGTCAAGCGCGGGATGGCGGGGAAGGCCACCGAGTCGACCTCGATGCGCGGGCAGTCGTCACCCTTGCAACCGGGCTTGCTGCGCTTCCACTCTATCGACTTCACCTCGACGTCGCCTTTGCGCACGCTGGGACCAGCCTGCTTCGATGGCAGGCTGATGGTCTCCGGCGGTGTGCTGCCGCACGCGGCCAGCAGGGCCAGACACAGCGCGGCGCCGGCCGCCCGCAGTGTGCGGGGACCACCGCGGGTGCGCGGACCGGACAGCGGGCTGGAGAAAGGACGGGTAAGAAAAGAAGAGATCGGCATCATCGGTCGTTCCTGCGGTTGTCGCGAACGCGACGGCCTGGCGCCGCGCCGCATGATGATATCGGATTCGGCCAGCTGCACCGTGCGCACTTGGCGTAGCCGCCGGCAACGTTTTTCACGGTACCTGTTAATCCGTATTTGCTGCACCGCACCGCCAATATGCGGCACCAATACATGGTACTGGCGCCCGGCAGCGCTCTTATGGCGACAGCGCCACGGAGCATGCCGCACGACAGCCGTCTCACGGCACCTGCTGCAGCCAGGCTTCGGTGCCGAAGCGCTCGCGCGCCTGCTGGTCGGCTTGCGCCAACTCGTCCGCGCTGACGGCGCCTTCCGTCAGGCCATGGCGCGCCTTGAAAACTTCGATCATGCGCGCAATGATCTGATCGCGCGGCAGGCCGGTCTGCGTCAACAGGGGATCGACGCGTTTCTTCGCGCTGGTCGTACCCTTGTCCGACAGTTTCTCTCGGCCGATACGCAGCACCTGCACCATTTTGTCGGCATCGATGTCGTAGGCCATCGTCACGTGATGCAGCACCGCGCGGCCACGCCGGGCCTGGGCAGCGCCGCCGATCTTGCCGGCCGTCGACGTGATGTCGTTCAGTGGCTGGTACCAGGCCTTGATGCCCACCGATTCCAGCGCCTCCAGCGTCCATTGGTCCAGAAAGGCGTAGGACTCCTGGAAGCTCATGCCTTCCACCAGCGACAACGGCGCGTAGATGGAATACGTAATCGTATTGCCGGGCTCGACGAACATCGCGCCGCCTCCGCTGACGCGGCGCACCACTTCGATGTGATGGCGCTGCGCGCCTTCCGGATCCACTTCGTTTCTGACGGACTGGAAGCGGCCAATCACCACCGCGCCCGCGGACCATTCCCAGAAACGCAGCGTTGGCGGCCGGCGGCCGGCGCCGACCTCGTCGCACAGGACGGCGTCCAGGGCCATATGCTGCAGGGGCAATCGAGGGCCTTCGTTGATCAACTGCCAATCGTGATCGCGCCAGGTGCTGCGTGTCATCCCAATGCCCTCCGCACCGCGATGGCTACCGCTTCGGGCGAGAAGCCGAACATCACCGCTTCGGGCGGTAACGCCGCGGCTACCGCCAGCGCCAATTCGGTTTCGCTGGCATCGGCGTGCTGGCCGAGCAGCGCCTTGTCGATATTGCCCAGCGCTTCGGGCGGCTCCAGGAAAAAGTCACCACTGATCTGTACCTGCGCCAGGCGGCCCGCCTGTACGCCGATGTCGGCGACAACCAGCTTGCCACCAGGGACCTTGTATTCGCCGTGTCCGTTCATTGCTTGCACCATGCGGGCGATGGGTTCATAAGACTGCGTGTATTGAGGCGGAATAGTACCGGTTTTGCATTGCGCGGCCAGGCATCCCGGCCCTGGTTTGCGTGGCTAGCCTATTGAGCGCACGCAGCCTGCACCGCCCCCGCCAGGGATTCGGGCTTGTCGGTGGGTGCGTAGCGGCGGATCACCTGGCCGTCGCGGCCGACCAGGAACTTGGTGAAATTCCATTTGATCCCCTGCGTACCCAGCAAACCCGGCTTTTCCTGCTTCAACCATTGATACAGCGGGTGGGCCTTGTCGCCATTGACTTCGATCTTGGCGAACAGGGGGAAATCGACGTCGTACTTCAGTGTGCAGAAATTGCGGATCTCCGCTTCATCGCCCGGTTCCTGATGGCCGAACTGGTCGCAGGGGAAGCCCAGCACGCTGAAGCCCGCTTCGCGGTGGGTCTTGTAGAGTTCCTGCAAGCCCGTGTATTGCGGCGTGAAACCACATTTGGAAGCGACGTTGACTACCAGCAGCACCTGGCCCGCGTAGTCGCGCAAGGGGCGTTCGACGCCGTCGATGTCGCGGGCGGAAAAGTCGAAAATCGAGGTCATGGCAGGGCTCCTTAGTGCTGTCTACTTACTACGGTCTACTTGCTACTGTTTACTTACTGCTATCTGCTATCTGCTATCTGCTATCTGCTATCTGCTATCTGCTATCTGCTAGCTGCTATCTGCTAGCTGCTTACCGGCGCGGTCACGAGTGGCTGGCCGCGCTTCATAGTAGCCTGCATCCCGAGTAAGGTACTGCGCGTGGCGGCCATGTGTACGCGTATAGTCCGGCGGAACAAGGAGACGGACATGACGCAGGCGACGCCTATGGTGGACCGGTTGCTGGGGATGCTGGCGACGGGCAAGGACAATATGCTGCTGCGCTACACCTTGGGCAAGACCTATGCGGAGCAGGAGAACTATGAGGCGGCCTCCGAGCATCTGCGCGCGGCGCTGGCCTTCGATCCCAAGTACTCCGTGGCATGGAAATGGTTGGGCAAGGCCAGATTGGGCCTGGACGACCGCGCCGGCGCCCGCGCGGCCTGGGAGCAGGGGCTGGCCGCCGCGCATGAGCGTGGCGACGCGCAAGTGGTGAAGGAATTGAGCGTGTTCATCAAGCGGCTGGATCGCGAGGCAGGCGGATAGATCCGCGCAGATTGCCGTAGGCCTCCAGCGCGCGCAGCCGCGTTTCCTTCAGGTCGCACAGGGGTTCGGGATAGCCGCAGGCGCGCCGCTGCGCGTTACTCGGCGCATGGATGGCGCGTGCGTCCAGTTCGGCCAGTTCCGGCAGCCAGGTGCGCAAGAATTGCCCTTGGGGATCGAATTTGCGCGACTGCGATTCCGGATTGAAGATGCGGAAGTAGGGCACGGCATCGGCACCGGTGGAAGCGCTCCACTGCCAGCCGCCGTTGTTGGCGCCCAGTTCGCCGTCGACCAGGTTTTCCATGAACCAGGCTTCGCCCGCGCGCCAATCGATCAACAGATTCTTGCTCAGGAACATGGCCACCACCATACGCAGGCGATTGTGCATCCATCCCGTGGCCGCCATCTGCCGCATGGCGGCGTCGATGATGGGAAAACCGGTACGCCCCGCGCGCCAGGCCTCCAGGTCGCCCGCGGCGTCGCGCCAGGGCACGGCATTGGTCTCCGGCCGCATGGGCTGATGCATGGACAGGGCGGGATAGGCGGCCAGCAGATGCTGGTAGAACTCGCGCCAAAGCAATTCGGTGATCCAGGTGCGCACCCCTTGCTTGCCGCTGTCGATCTCGCCCTGGTTCGCCATCAATGCGCGATGCAGGCATTGCCCCGCCGACACTACGCCCGCGGCCAGATAAGGCGACAGGCGGCTGGTGCCGTCATGATCAGGCCGGTCGCGTTCCTGTTCGTACGCGCCGATGTCGTCCGCGGCAAACGCGTCCAGGCGCTGGTGGGCCGCTTCTTCACCGGCTGGCCACCGTTCGCGCACCTTGTCCGCGGGCGGCTTGCGGCGGCCGAGGAAGGCGGCATCGTCCGGCACGGCGTCGGCGGTGATGACGTGGCCATTCGTCCCGCCAGTGCCGCCAGTGCCGGCACCTCCTTTCGTACCGGCAACCGTGGCAGCGCCAGCGGCACCTCCCTTCGGCGCGGCGCGTGGCGCCTGGTCCTGGGCGCGCGGCAACGGCAGGGGCTGCGGCGGCGCGCTGATCAGGCGCTCCCGGCAAGCGCGTGAGAAAGGGGTGAAGACCTTGTAGCACTCGCCCTTGCCGGTCACGATGGTGCCCGGCTTCAGCAGGGTGTTGCCCTGGTGCAAGGTCAGTGCGACGTCATCCTGCGCTAGCCGTTCGCCCGCATCGTAGTCGCGGCGGCGTTCATTGATGGCCCATTCGACGTTGGCGTGTACCGAGGCGACTTCATGCTCGCGGCAGAAGCCGGCCAAGGCGCGCGGCACCTCGGACCACTTGTGCACGGTCAGGAACTTGAGCGGGATCTGGCGTTCGGCCAGCGCTTCGGCCAGGGACAGCAGATTGCGCCGCCAGAAGTCGATCTTGACCACCGCATCGCCGTGGGACTGCCACTGGGACGGAGACACGATGAACAGCGCCAGCGCGGGGCCGGCTTCCAGCGCGGCGGCCAAAGCGGGGTTATCGCGCAGCCTCAGGTCGGTACGTATCCACCACAAGGTGTTGCGGCCGTCGGGGCGGTTCATGCGGAGGTTCTCCTGTCTGGCTAGGGGCATGCGGCACCGCGAAGGGCCGTGCCTTGAAGAGGGGTTGGCGGTGGGGCTGGGTAGTATGGCGCAAAGCCTCATCCCTTTCGGCGGGCCGGACGCTGCAACAGCAAACTGCGGGGGATGATCTCATAGTGGCGGCTAGCCGCACCCGGTCAGGTGCTCAAATCGTCTCGCATGGCATGCGGCATGGCGTGCTGCATGGCGTGCATAAAAAGTGTTGGTCTTGCGTCACACCACGCTCGTCGAAGGCGTAGGGATAGGCCACAAAACGCAAATGAATGTGACGGGTACGTGACGCTTCGACAGCCTTTCCTCAGCGCGCGTGCAGGGAGCAGGGAGGCATTGGTCAAACCATGAAACACGCGTCACGCCGTATGAGGTTGACGCTCGCGCCGCGGCCGACTTGTAATGCAATGGGACTAGCTCTGGCAGCCGCAATGGGATACTTGATGGATTTTCGTCCACCCTTTTTCAGAGGGGGTTCTTCCAACCGTAAAGCAACGCACGGTGCGCTGGACGCATTGTGGCGGTTGGTCGATCTGCCTGGCGAGGCGCTGGACTACATTGATTTGCCCGGAGCCGATCCGGTACTGCCTTCGTCCTTTTCCGTCGGCATGGCAGCGCAATACAGCATGGGCGCGGCGGCATTGGCCGCGGCGGAAATCTGGCATCTGCGCGGCGGTGGCAAGCGTCAGCGCGTGACCGTGGACATGCGCCATGCGGCGCAGGAGACCCGAGGCTATTACTCGCTGGATGGCGTGCCCTCCGCACGCTACGACAAGATCACTGGTGTGTATCGCTGCGCCGACGGCAACTGGGTACGTATACACGCCAACTTCGCCCATCATCGCGACGGCGCGCTGGCGTTGCTGGGGTGTCCGACCGGTGCGACCGTCGATCGACGCATGGTCGAAAAGGCCCTGGCCCGCTGGAATTCCTTCGAATTCGAACAAGCCGCCGCCGACGCCGGCCTGGTGGTGGCCGCGATGCGCTCCTTCGATGAGTGGGACCGCCATCCGCAAGGCATCGCGGTGTCGCAACTGCCTGTCGTCAGCATCGAACGCATCGGCGACGCGCCCCCGCGTGCGCTGCCCAGCTATGGCGCCGATCCGCGCCCCTTGAAGGACATCCGGGTATTGGATCTGACGCGCATTCTTGCGGGACCCGTGGGTGGCCGCACGCTGGCCGCGTATGGCGCCGACGTCATGCTTTTGAATTCCCCCAATTTGCCGAATATCGATGCCATCGCGGAGACCAGCCGTGGCAAGCTGTCGGTGCTGGCGGATTTGGACACGGCCACGGGCCGCATTACGCTGGGCAATCTATTGCGCAGCGCAAACATCTTTACGCAGGCTTATCGGCCTGGTGCCTTGGCTGACCTGGGCTTTGGCGCGGAGGATGTGGCGCGTCTGCGGCCCGGGATCGTGTATGTCTCCCTGTCGGCTTATGGCCATGTCGGACCCTGGGCGGGGCGGCGTGGTTTCGATTCCCTGGTACAGACGGCCAGCGGCTTCAATCACGCGGAAGCGCAAGCCGCTCATCAGGAGGCACCGAAGCCGCTGCCCACGCAGATTCTCGACTACGCCACCGGCTATTTGATGGCTTTCGGCGCGCAGGCGGCGTTGGCGCGCCAGGCGACCGAAGGCGGTAGCTGGCATGTGCGGGTGTCGTTGGCGCAGACGGGACGCTGGCTACGCGGCTTGCCACGCAACGCGACGGGGCTGGGCTGTGCCTTGCCGCCGCTCGATCCTTACCTGGAAACCACGGACTCCGGGTTCGGGCGGCTGACCGCGGTGCGCCATGCGGCGCGTTTCTCCGTGACGCCGCCCCGCTGGACGCGGCCGTCGGTGCCGCCCGGCACCCATCCTACGGTCTGGCCTTTCAGCTGAGATCGCTTCCAGCGGATTTTCTGTAGACTTGCGGCGCCGGACGATGCACGTGGGTGTATCGTCATCGATACCCGCGCGCATGTTTGCGTGGGAGTACTCCCACCCACGGGAACATCGGACGCGGCCACGCAGGTGCCAGCCATGCACGGATGAAAGACGTGTGGCGCCAGCGCCGCCGACATCCGTGTTTCAGTGGACGAATAATTAAACCAGGTGTCCACCATGTCCACGACCATTTATCACAACCCGCGCTGCGGTACGTCGCGTACCGTTCTCGATCATCTGCAACAGGCGGGGATCGAGCCTAACGTCATCGAGTATCTGAAGACGCCGCCCACGCGGCAGGTCTTGGCGGACATGATCAAGCAGGCCGGCCTGACGGTGCGTGAAGCCGTGCGGACCAAGGAAGCGGTCTATCAGGAACTGAACCTGGATGCGGAAGGCGTCGACGACGAGCAGTTGTTGGACGCGATGATCGCGCATCCCATTTTGATCAATCGTCCTTTCGTGGTGACGGAACGCGGGGCGCGGCTATGCCGGCCCGCGGACGTGTTGGAAGAAATTCTTCCGGGCTAGCAGGGTCAGGTCAGCGGTGCTGGGCTAGCGCCTGGCGTGCGGCTTCCGCGGCTTGCGCCGCTTGCTGGCGAGCCGCCTCGGCTGCGGCCTCCGCGACTTGCTGCGCCTGCTGGCGGGCTGCTTCGGCTGCGGCCTCGGCTGCCTGTTGCGCTTGCTGGCGAGCTGCCTCGGCTGCAGCCTCCGCTGCTTGCTGCGCCTGCTGGCGCGCTGCTTCGGCTGCTGCCGCCGCCTCTTGCCGCGCTTGCTCACGCGCTGCTTCTGCTGCCTGTTGTGCTTGCTGGCGTACCGCCTCTGCTTGTTGCTCCAATTGCTGCTGAGCTTGCTGACGGGCGGCTTCGGCGACTTGTTCTGCTTGTTGTCTGGCCGCTTCTTCCCGTTCCTGCACCTGCTGGCGCGCAGCCTCGGCCGTTTGCTCGGCCTGCTGACGGGCCGCCTCGGCTTGCTGCTGTAATTCTTGCCGCGCCTCCTCTGCGTGTTGCTGCACTTGCATACGCGTCGCTTGCGCAGCTTGCTCCACCTGTTGACGGGCTGCTTCCGCCTGCTGTTGTGTTTTTTGCCGGGCGTTTTCTTCTTGCTGCTGTACTTGCTGACGAACGGCTTCGGCAGCTTGCTGCGCATGCTGCTGCAAGTGCTGCTGGGTCTCTCCTTCTCGCTTCTGTAGTTTTTGATCTGCCGATTCCGCCGCTTGTCGTACCTGTTGGCGAATCGCTTCCTCCCGTTGCTGCACTTGCTGGGTCACTTGTCCTTCCTTCTGCTGGACTTCTTCTCGCACTTGCTCTTCCCGCTTCTGCACCTGCGGACTGTCTTGTTTGATCCCCAGCAACTGTTGTCCACGCTTCTCCAGTGCCTGCACTTGCTGGCGTAGCTTTTGTCCGAACGTCTGTGGTTCCTGTGCTGGCTTGGCATCGGGCGCGGAATTCGGCTCGGTTTTCGGAGCGGCCGTTGACTCGGTTTTCAGCGTGGTTTCCCGCTCGGTGACCAGGTCCGTTGCTAATTTCTCGTCCGGCCGGCCTGCCGCCGCGCTCTTCAGCTTGGCGTCCAACTGCTGTTCGATTTTCTGCACCTGTTGGCGTGCCATTCCAGGTTGAAGTGGTGGAGTCTTGCCACCCTGGCTCACTCCAGTGGCGTGTTCGGGTTGCAAGCGCCGCATCAGGTCTTCGCGCATTTTCTGTTCATCTTGCTGCAGCGGTTCTTTCTGCAGGGAATTGAGCAGTCCCGCCTTCGCGCTGGCGACAGCGCCGGGCGGCAAATTGTCCGCCCGGTCTTTGGCTGCCTGGCGCAAATCGTTCAAGGTGCTGAGTGCGGCCAATGGCGGCCGGCCGTGATTGGCGGCTAGAAACTGGTTGGGGCTGCGGCTCGCCTCTAACTGATTGCGGATCTGCTGTGCCAACGGCTTCAGTTGGCGTTCGTGTTCGGCCGCGATTTCACGGGCATTGGGAAGGCGGCTGATGCCACCAGGCCCGCCGTGATAACTGACGTAGCTTTTCACTTTGGCTACGGCTTTCTTATAGACGTACTGAAGTTTCGTATTGCCGATGTTGGTCACGGCACCGTTGTAATGGAAGTACTTGCCGTTCCAGTACCCGCCGACGTAATTCACGCCGAAGTAGCCATGGCCGTAATTGATGCCACCGTAGAAACCTACGGTCAGTCCCCAGTGGCCACCGGTCCATTGGAAATAGCCGTTGACGTTGGTCCAGTAGCCCGGCGTCCACACGGCACCTTGAAACGGCGCTTGTATCCAGATGGCTGCCACCCAGTAGTAGCCTCTGCCGTTGTAACTCCAGTAGCCGGGTATCCAGATATAGCCATCGCCGGGCACCGGGGGCTGTGCATAGTCCGGCAGCGGGGGCGGGGCTTCGGCCGTTATGTTCGTCGTGGCGAAATCAGTGTCGAAATCGTCTGGCCACGATTGATCGTCGCCATAGTCGGTATATGTTTGGCGCGTTGTGGCGGCGGGATAGGCTGGTCTACGCGCGGTGGCGGGGTTGCCGTAAGGACTTGAACGCGTGTCACGTGCCGGGCTGGATGGAGCGCCCGGATAGTTGGCTGGGTTCGTGGATGAATAGTTCGATGGCCGATTCGGGACTGCGTTCGGAGAATAGTTCGACGAGTTATTCGAGAAGTATTCCGACGAGTAGTTCGATCCGGAGTTCGAGGGATATTTCGAAGCGTAGTTCGAGGGATAGTTCGAATCGTAATTCGAAGCGCCGTTCAAGGGATACATGCCGGGGGCGTTCGACGAATCCATTGCGGAATACGTCGCCTGGCGTGAGGGATAAGCGGGAAACGTCGACGCCATGGGGTCGGCGTACTGTCCCATCGGGGCCACCCTGGGTGCACAGGCCGACAGGCCTAGCGTCAACGTCAACGTCAAGGCGACCAGGCTGGCGCGGGGATATTTATCAGCTTTCATGCGTATTTCGAGCGGCTCAAGCCGTTCGCCTTGCTCTCGTGGGGTTGCTCAAATGCGGCGGGGACGAAGGCGGAGCTGGCGTTTGTATCTGCCGGAACCGTGTTTGTCCCTACGCGCCATGGCAATGTAGAGAGGCGCAAGAAAGCTGTGATCGGTCTGAAACCGATTTGAAATAGGCTGGTGGTTACTGGGGTTACCAGATCCTACGCCGGGGCGGCGCAGGGCGGGTCGCGCGCCTGGCGCATGGCGCAGCAAGACGCAGCCAGGCCCGGCTTGGCGCGGGCTCCGGCCTTCAGGGGCGGTTTTATTCCTTGCCGGGGTGCTGGGCGCGCCATGCCCGCAACGCTTCCAGCGTGTTGGCAACGTGCTTGTCCGGGTCGGAATCGGCGTAGGAATAGATCACCTTGCTGTCCGGCGTGATCACGTACGAGATCCGCTGGGCGCGTTCCGCATTGCGCTCGTGCACGGCGTCATAGGCACGCATGATCTTGCCGTCGCCATCGGCCGCCACGGGAAACTTGCTTTGGCATTCGCTGACGGAGAAGGGTTTCAGTACATCGATGCTGTCGGCGGAGATGCCGATCACCCGTGCACCCAGCTTTTCGTATTCCGGAACCGCTTCGGCGAAGTCATGGGCTTCTATCGTGCAGCCTTTGGTGAACGCGGCGGGGAAGAAGTAAAGGACCAGCGGGCCTTTGCGCAGAGCCTCTTTCAGGTCGAACTGGAAGGTGTCGCCGCCCTGGGCAGCCTGGGTCTTGAACTCCGGCGCGCTGGCGCCGTTGGGGAGCGCCGCCCAGGCCGTGGGCAGGCCGATCAGTGAGCAAGCGAGGACAGCAACGGTCAAACGTTTTTTCATGATCGCACCTGAGGGGAGGGGATTCGGAGCGCGGCGTGGATGCCGCGCTCCGGATCGGTCGATTATAGGAGCGGCTTGGACCGCTTGCCCGCTGCACACAAACTATCGTTGGCCCGCGGCGGACGTCAGGCGGAAGCGGAGCTGCCGACGCTCATTCCGAACCTGCCCTGACGCCGCTCTTTTCGCGGCGCCGTGGGGTGCGCGGACCACGCGGCGGTTTCCCGCGCCCGCCGCGGCCGCTCCCGGATCAGCCGTTCTGCGACTGGCGAGGTTCGCGCCGCTGCTCGTGCCGGTCTTGACGCTGATCGCGGCGATCCGATTGCTGCTGGCGTTGTTGCTGTTCCCGTTGCTGCATTTGCTGACGTTGCTGTTGCTGTTGCTGTTGCTGTTGTTGCTGCTGGCGCTGTTGTTGTTGCTGCTGCATCTGCTGCTGTTGCATCTGCTGGCGCTGTTGTTGTTGCTGCTGCGTTTGCTGTTGCTGCATCTGCTGGCGCTGCTGTTGTTGCTGTTGCATCTGCTGTTGCTGCATCTGCTGACGCTGCTGTTGCTCGCGCTGGATCTGTTGTTGCTGCTGTTGCTGCTGCTGGGATTGCTGGCGCAACTGTTGTTCGCGCTGCTGCATTTGCTGCGTCTGCTGGCGCTGTTGATCCTGCATCTGTTGCATACGTTGTTGCTGTTGCTGCTGAACCTGTTGTTGCTGCTGCAATTGCTGTTGGTTCTGCCGTTGTTGCTGCTGCAGATTCTGCTGGCGCAGGTTTTGTTCCTGCTGTCGCGCGCGCTGTTGCTGTTGCAGCTGCATCTGCTGCTGGTTCTGCTGCTGTTGCAGCAATTGCTGTTGCTGCGACTGTTCGCGCTGCAATTGGTTCTGGCGTTGGTTGGCTTCCTGCTGGCGGCCCGACAGCTGAGCTTGCGCGCGCTGCTGTTCCGCCATCCGCTGTTGCTGCTGGCGCGCCTGGTCGGCTTGCTGTTGTTGTTGCTGGCGCTGCTGATTGGCCTGCTGTTGCTGCTGCTGCCGTTGTTGGTCCGCGCGCTGTTGTTGCTCCTGGCGCTGCTGCACCGCTTGCTGCTGCTGGAACTGGCGCTGTTGCGCGGGATTCATCGCGCCAACCTGCGGCCCTGCGCCGCCCGGCTGTTGCGGCCCGCCGGGACGTGCTCCATGTCCATCCGGACGTTGTCCAGGACCGCCGGGCTGTCCGCCTGGTCCACCCGGGCGATCGCTGCCGGGCGGTTTGGCCCAGTTGTTGCCATTGCCCATGGGACGTTCGAAAGCCGCTTGCGACGGACGTCCGCGATTGCTATTCGCGAATTGCCCCCGTTCGCGTCCGGCGTCGTAGGCGTGGCGGTCCTGCATGGCCATGGGCGGCATATGCCGTTCGCGCTGGGCCGCGACTTCATGAGGATCCGGGCCGCGCTTGATGCCGCCGGGACCACCGTGATAACTCACGCGGTCGTGCTTGTTGAACTGCACGTTATGGCTATAGACGTAGTTGATGCGCGACGGACCTATCCTGGTCACCGACCGGTTGTAGTAGAAGTGCCGATCGCGCCAATAACCGCCGGAATAGCCCGTGCCGAAATAGCCGAAGCCGTAATTGATGCCGCCGTAGAAACCGATGTGCGGACCCCAATAACCGGGCGACCAGCTGTAGTAGCCACTGTTGAAAGCCCAGTAGCCGGGCGTCCACAATGCGCCTTGGTAGGGCGCCAGGACCCAGGCGCCGGGTACCCAGTAGAAACCGTAGTAATTCCTGGCCCAATAGCCTGGCACCCAGATATAGCCATCGCCCGGGACGGGCGGCTGCTCGTAGACGGGCAGGGGCGGCGGTGCTTCCTGCACTCTGGTGATGGGCGCCAGATTGGCATTGGACGGGTCGACCGCCCCCTGGCCTTGTTGATCCGCGGGATAGGCTTGCTGCTGCGCCGGATAAGCCTGCTGCTGTGCCGGATACGCCGGCTGCTGCGCGGGATATGCCTGGCCCTGCTGATAAGACGGGTCCTGCTGGTAAGGCTGCCCCTGCGCATCCGTCGCATAGGGCTGACCCTGCGCGTCGACCGGATTACCGTTCTGGTCGGTCTGCGGGTATGGCACCTGGCCCGCGGGATAAGCAGGATAGTTCGACGGATAAGGGTCGGCCGCCTGTGCGTGCGCGATCATCGGTGACCAGGCCGACCAGCCCAGCGCCAACGTCAAGACAAAAACGCCGGCGCCCCGCGGCGCCGGGCCATAGCCACTGGAGTGGGAGGATGTATGCGTCTTCATGCGAGCATCGAGCGGCTCTCGCCGTTCGCCCTGTTGTCATGGTCTTGGGACGGTTCCTGGGCTGCGGCTAAATGATATCAACGGCCGTAGTAATAGGGCGCAGGCGCCGGATAGTAACGGTATCCACCATGGTGATAGTGGCCGCCGCCACCGCCGGCCGGAACGACAATGCAACCGCTCAACGAGCAGGCGACGGCAACCAAGGCAATAAGCTTCTTCATGCTGAACTCCTGATGGAACGCACATACATTCATGCGGACGATTCCAGTGTAGGGAGACGCAAGTAGGCTGTGGGGCGCCTGAAACCGATTTGAAATGTGGACGGGGTTACCAATTCCTACCCGTGTCGCGGAGCGTGTCCGCACACGGGTAGTACGTGTCGAGTCGTTAGCGCGGTGGTTCCAAGGCAGCATAATTCCTGCCGCTGCGGGATCAGTCACGACGCCGCGCGAATGCGCATAACGCTCAGTTCATGTAATTGCGCTCTTCTTTCTCGCCGGCCCACTTGCGCAATGCCGCGATGAAGTCAGGGCAGACATTGCCCTGCACCTTGGTTTCGGTGATGACACTGTCCTTCATGCGCATATAGACACCGCACTGATAGACCGCCACGCGATTCTCGTAGTGTCCATAGTTGGTGGTCTGCATCACCGGCGTGGCGGCGACGCCATTGCTGGCGGGAATCATCCCGACCATCTGCGAACTGGAACCGTCGACCACCCAGGACTGATAAGGCGAGGTCTGGTAGTCACTCCATTCCAGCACCGTGGCATCGCCATCCGGATGGGTCTTGTTCGGTTCGCCCAAGGCCGTGATGGCGTCATCGATCGAATGGCCTTCCATGTTCTTGGCCACGTTGACGCTGGGCGAGAAGGACAAGCCGGACGAGAACACCTTGCTGAGCGAAGGCAAGGTCGAGCTACCGCCGGTGGGCGCGCAACCCGCCAGGGCGGCCAGCGCCGTCAACAGGATCGCCCCGAAGGCATACCTTGCGAATGGACTCGACGTGTTCTTGCTGGACTTCATGGCGACGTTTCCATGCTCCCGGATCCAGAGTGAGCCTAAGCGCGCCGCGCGGGGAGCAGGTCGCGTGGCGAGGGCATTTTGTTTCTCGGAGTAACTTCTGGCAGTGAGTAGCCAGACGCTCCGGTCAGGCGCCTTCGAATGGAATGACCGGGCATACGTTACCGAGGATCGACATTCTCTCCGCAATTCGTCACGGAATATGAATGAATTGTTATTAAAATTGTTACGCAATATGCCGGTGTGGATGGGTGTGACGCGCTATCCCCCGCTACCATGCTGGTCGAACTTCGGGCATGGCGCCTCGCCGCCATGCCGCCTTCTCCTGCAAACCGATGATGACGATGCCCCGCCATTTGCCTTCCCGTTCGCACGCCGATTCGCAAGCTCTTGCTCCAGCCGTCCCGCGAACCCCTACGCAGACCATCTCCCACATTTTTTTGCGCGCCATCTGCGCCGTGCTCGCCCTGTGCGCCCTGATGCTCGCGCCCGTCGCCCATGGCGCCGACGCGCGTCAATATGGTGGTGTGGCTACCGACAAGACGCAGAAGAAACTGTTCTGGACGCTGCCCGTGGCCACGGGCAAGGACGCCGAGGCCGCCGCCGTGGCGGAATGCCGCCGCAAGGGCGGTGACGGTTGCAAATCGCTAGGCTGGTTCGCCGACAGCTGCATGGCTTGGGCCGCCAATTCCCGTCAGGACCTGTTCCCCGGCAATAGCGCCGGGCCGGAGATCGCCGCCAAGGCCGCCATCCGCAAGTGCACCGCACAAAGCGCCGACGGCAAATGCCGTCTGGCGATGCTGCCGATCTGCGTGGGGCCAGGCTACAGTCCCAAGCACAACGCGGCGGCGGCACGCGCCCGGCCGGCCGATCTGGAGGCCTTGTCCGCCAAGCTGGATAAGCGCGAGTACTGGGGCACTATCGCGGAAACCAATACCGGCCACGCCATGTACGCGGACGACTATCCCAGCGAGAAAGAAGCGGTCAAGAGTCTGAAGGACTGGGAAGATTGCACGGGGTGCTCCACGCTCATCACGTACAAGGACACTTGCGTGGGATTGGCCTGGCCCAAGGGCGTTGCCAAGGAGACCGGCCACAACTACACGGTATTGAATCCGGAACCGCGCACCGCTCGGGATCAGGCACGCCTGACCTGCAATGAAAAGGAAAAGACCCAGGCCTGCGTGGCCATGGTGCGCTGCTCCGGCCGTGCGTATATGGACGGCTACGTGGGCATGGATCAGAAGGCTACCGGCGAGCAGGCGAGTCCGGTGCGGGCGCATTGATCCGCAAGCCGCTCAAGTGAGGTGACTGGAGCCGGGGAGGGGCGATGACCTTGGCGGCGCCGTCGCCGCCCGGCCACTGGCGAATTTGCACAAGCGTCTGAGCCAGAGTCCAAACAACCCCGGCTGGCCGGGTAAAACGGCCCGGTCTGCTCAGGGTCGGGACGCCGACTCAGTTGTAGCGGCCGCCGGCGCCGCCCAGGCTGTAGCGGCCGGCGCCGAACAGGGCAACCGCCAGCGCCGCCGCCAGATACATACCCTGCAGCTCCAACTGCCAGCCGCCTTGGTTGTTGATCTGGAACAACTGGCTGGAGTGCACCAGGACAAAGGCGAACACCATATTGATGGCGATGATCAAACCGCCCAGGCGCGCGAACAGGCCGACAATGACAAGAATCGGGGCGATGACTTCGCCGATGTAGACCAGGTAAGCCACGAATGACGGCAAATGTTGCTGTTGCAGCATATTGACGATGAAACCGACGCCATGCGTCATTTTGCTGATGCCGTGCAGCAGGATCAGGATGCCCAGTACAAGGCGTAGGATCAGCTTGCCGGCGTCGTCGTTGCGGTTCATGTTGTGGTCTCGTGGATGCAGTGTCTGTTGAGGGATAAACCTTGGCGCCCATCAAGCAGCGCTGATGGGCAAGGCCGGCAATTATCGCAACAGAGTGTGAAGCACTCAAGGACCGCGTAAGCTGCCCGAAAGACGGGCCGCCTTACCGCCGGATCAGGGTCGACTTCCCGAACAGGCTTTCCACCAGGTCGACCACCACTTCCGCCGTCTGATTGCGCACATCGCAGGCGGGGTTCAACTCCATCAGGTCCAGCGAGGACAAGCGCCCGGTATCGGCGATCATCTCCATGCACAATTGCGCTTCACGATAGGTCGGGCCGCCCAGGACCGGCGTCCCAACGCCTGGCGCCACGACGGAATCGAGAAAGTCCGCGTCGAAGCTGACATGCAGGTGGGTGTTTTCGTCGACCTCGGCCAGGGCCTGCTCCATGGTCAGGCGCATGCCGTTTTCGTCGATGTGGCGCATGTCGAACACACGCAGGCCCAGTGCGCGCAGCTGGCGTTTTTCCTCCGCGTCGACGCTGCGGATGCCGACCTGGCGTATTGCGGCGGCGTCCACCGCCGGATACGTATCGCTCAGGCGGGTGAGGGCGTCGGGGCCCTGGCCGCACAGACAGGCCACCGGCATGCCGTGAATATTGCCGGTGGGCGTGATGTCGTGGGTGTTGGCATCCGCATGGGCGTCCAGCCACAATACGACCAGTTTGCGGCCGACCGCGCGGCAGTATTGCGCCACGGCGCTGATCGACCCGATCGCCAGGCAGTGATCGCCGCCCATCAATATGGGAAAATGCCCCGCTTGCAAGGAACCCAACACCGCTTCATGGACCGCCCGGTTCCAGTGCGCCACTTCTTCCAGATGACGAAAGCCATCGCGCGGAGGGTGCCAGGGATTGGTCGGACCGGCGAGGTTGCCCGCGTCGACCACCCGCATGCCCTGATGTTCCAGGGCGTAAGGCAAGCTGGCGACGCGCAATGCTTCGGGGCCCATCGAGGCGCCTCGTATGCTTGCCCCGACGTCGGTGGGTGCTCCGATAAGATCCACTTGCGTGATTGCCATGCCAGCCTCGCGTAATACAAACGCCAAGGCTAACATCGTTTGATATCGCGCTGTTGCCCGTCCAGGATCACGAATGATCGTCATAATTTACGCCCATCCCTATCCCCGCCATTCCCGCGCCAACAATGCCTTGCTCGATGCCCTGGAGGGGATGGACGGCGTGCAGGTGAGGTCTCTCTACGATCTGTACCCTGACTTCAGCATCGATGTCGCGGCTGAACAGGACGCGCTGGCGCCGGCGCGGCTGGTGATCTGGCAGCATCCCATGCATTGGTACGGGTCGCCCGCCTTATTCCGGCTGTGGATGGACAAGGTGCTGCAATACGGCTGGGCCTATGGCAAGAGCGCGGGCGTGTTGAGCGGCAAGGACCTGATGTGGACGGTGACCACGGGCGGCGACGAAGGCAATTTCAGCTGTTGCGGCGAGAATCACCTGGGCATGCTGGGGCAGCCGCTGCGCAGTGCCGGCGAGCAGTGCGGCATGCGTTGGCTGGAGCCGTTTGCGCTGCACGGCGTCACCACGCTGTCGCAAGACCAATTGGCCGGGGCCGGCGCGCGCTACCGGGAACAGCTGGCGACGCTGATGAGCCAGTACACGAATGCCGGAGCATCCGTCCATGAATGAACAATTGTTGTTGCAGGGCCTGGTCTACCTGGGCGTCACGGTGGTGTTCGTGCCGCTGGCGGTGCGGGCGCGGATGGGATCGGTGCTGGGGTATCTGATCGCGGGTTGCGTCATCGGCCCGTGGGGGCTGCGGGTGGTGGACGACCCGACGGAGATCCTGCATTTCGCCGAGATCGGCGTGGTCCTCATGTTGTTCCTGATCGGTCTTGAACTGGACCCGCGGCGGCTGTGGAATCTGCGGGTGCCCGTATTCGGCGGCGGCGCGCTGCAGATGGCGGTGTGCGGCGCGGCGCTGGGTGCACTGGTCTGGTGGCAGGGTCTGGACTGGCGCGTGGCCTTGCTGGTGGGAATGACGCTGGCGCTGTCGTCCACGGCGATCGCCGTGCAGGCCATGAACGAGCGCAGCCTGCAGCAGACCGTGCTGGGGCAGCGCGCGTTCTCCGTGCTGCTATTCCAGGATCTGGCGGCGATTCCCCTGGTGGCCTTGATTCCGCTGCTGGCCGGCGGTCAAGGCGGCGAGGGCGATTCCCTGTGGCTGGCGACGCTGAAGATCGTCATTGCGCTGGCCATCGCGGTGGTGGGGGGGCGTTATCTGGCGCGTCCGCTGCTGCGCTTCGTGGCGCGGTCCGGCCTGCGCGAGGTATTCAGCGCGGTGGCTTTGTTCCTGGTGATCGGCGTGGGCCAGTTGATGGAAAGCGCCGGCCTGTCCATGGCCATGGGGGCCTTCCTGGCCGGGGTGCTGCTGGCCAGCTCGGAATACCGCCACGCGCTGGAAAGCGATATCCAGCCGTTCAAGGGTCTGCTGCTGGGGCTGTTCTTCATCGGCGTGGGCATGTCGATCGACTTCGGCACATTGCTGTCGCATCCCTGGCAAGTATTGGGATTGCTGCTGGCTTTCCTGGTCGTCAAGTTCGTGCTGCTGTGGGCCATGTCCCATGTGCTGGGCATCGGTGGCGGGCGCTGCGTGCTGTTCGCCACGCTGCTGGGGCAGGGGAGTGAATTCGCGTTCGTGGTGTTCGGCAGCGCGCACGATGCCGGCGTGCTGCCGGACGACTGGGCGAAGCTGCTGACCCTGGCGGTGGCATTGTCCATGGCGGCCACGCCCATCGTGCTGGCGGTACTGGATGTGCTCGAACGGCGCCGGCCGCGCAAGCAGCGCGCCGATGACGAGATCGACGACGACGGCGCCAGCGTGATCATCGCGGGTTTCGGCCGCTTCGGCCAGATCGCCGGCCGTCTGCTGTTGGCCAATGGTGTGAAGGTGGTCGTGCTGGATCACGATCCGGACAATATCGAAACCCTGCGCAAGTTCGGCATGAAGGTGTTCTACGGCGATGCCACCCGGGCGGAATTGCTGGAAACAGCGGGCGCGGGACGGGCGCGGGTGCTGGTCAACGCCATCGACACGGTGCCGGAGAATCTGCGCCTGGTGGATCTGGTGCAGGAAAATTTCCCCAATCTGCGCATCGTGGCGCGGGCGCGTGACGCGGTGCATTACTACCAGCTGCGCCAGCGCGGGGTCGAGGTGGTGGAGCGCGAATTGTTCGAATCGGCGCTGACCGCCGGGCGGCATGCCTTGCAGGCGCTGGGCATGGACGCCTACGAGGCGCGCGAGGTGGCGGATGCCTTCCGGCGCAATAACGTCAACATGCTGGAAGAGACGACGGCCAACTTCGAAGACGAAGGCTTGCGCATCACGGTGGCCAAGCGGGCGCAGGAGACCCTGGAGCAATCGATCGCCAGGGATCGCCGGCTGGCGCTGAGCACGCACCGGGATTCCTGGGGTCCGCAGAGCGATGCAACCGCGGGGACGGAAGCGCAGACGCCGGCGGCCAGCTGACGGCCTGGCGCGCGTCGTTCCCGGGATAGGGGTGCCGGCCGCGCCGTCTTTCATTCCGGCAAGTTGGTCAGGGATGCTCCGGCTGAGCGCATCCTGCATCCAGATATGGGAAAAAATGTTACGACCTGATTAAGAGGCGGGCTAGTGTCGCCGCAATCTATTGCAATCAGGTTGCTGTAAGAAAACTTCTTGCTTTCCTCTGCCATTTGGCGCACATCTGTGTCGTACGCCTGCATCGTTGCAAAATTCAGTTCTAGGAAACTCCCACGCTTTTCTGCCATATGGCTATGATTCAGCCACGAAATTTACTAAAAAATTTCAAATTGAGTCTGATCGCGCTGAATTTTTGTTGGTTATCGTGACTACGTCTGTATCCAGGCATGACGCGATGCTCGGGAGCGCGGCCATTGAGCAACGCTGGGGTAGGGGGAGTGCCCGCAATGAACGCAGTTCAGCTGTTCCTGAAACGCCTGGGGCTTTCGGGGAACGCCAAAGCCGGCGCAGTCGCGCGATCGAAACCCGGCGTGGCGCCCACTCCCTTGCTGATGGCGCTGGAGCCACGGGTGGTCTACGACGCCTCGGTAGCGGCTCTGGCACAGCCGCATGCCGCCCCGTCGCATGCGGCCGGCGATGCCCATGCGGGCGCGGCTACGGCCAACGACGCGACGGTACCCGCTGCCCCCAGGACAGTCGCTGAACACGATGTGGGACAGGGCGGCGCCCGCAACGGCGACGGCCGGCATGGTGATGGCGGCCAAAGCGACGCTGGCCTGGCTGGCCGCGGCAGGGCCACGGACGGCGCGGTGAATGACGGCAAGGTCGGCCGCGGCACGGCGTCCGGCGCTGCGAGCGGCACGGCTGACACCGGCGCGGCTGGCTCCGCGAGCGCGGGTGACGCCAAGGCCGGCGGCAGCAGTAATACAGGTACCAGCGCCGACCTCAGCGACGCCAAGGTCAGCAGTACCAGCACCAACAGCAGCGTCGAAACGCAGAAGACCCTGCTGGTGGCGGATGCGATCGCCACCGATACGGCCGCGCATTCGGTGGTGTTCATCGACCCCAGCGTGTCCGACATCCAGGCCTTGATCGCCGGCCTGCCGCAGGGCACGCAGTATGTCGTGCTGAATGCCGGCACGGACGGCTTCGCGCAGATGGCGGATTATCTGCAAGCCCATCCGGGCGCGGACGCCATCCACCTGATTTCGCATGGGTCGAACGGCATGATCCAGGCCGGATCGACCTGGCTCAATGCGTCGGCCCTGGCGGCCGAAAGCGCCCAGCTCACGCGTATCGGCGCGGCCATGAACCCCGGCGGCGACTTCCTGATCTACGGCTGCGACGTGGCGCAGAACGCCGACGGCCAATTGCTGGTTCGGGAAATCGCCAGCCTGACGCACCTGAACGTGGCCGCATCCACCGATGCGACGGGAGCAGTTGCCTTGGGCGGCGACTGGACGCTGGAATACCAGTCCGGTACGACACACACCGCCGTGATCGAATCGGCGGCCGCGCAGGCGCAGTACAGCGCGCTGCTAGGCGTGACGACGGAAACCTACGACGTCGCCGCCGCCAACAACTTCGGGGCGGTTGGCCAGTCCCAATTCGCCCTTGATGGCGTGGTCTACACATTTGACCAGCCCGGCAACACCTTTGCTTACAACGCACTCAACTGGCCGTATCCAAGCGATATTTCAATGTCGCCCACCGACGGCGTGCTGGAGATCAATGCCGACGGCGCGTCGACGATGCGTAATGTCACTATCTCGCTGGCCAACGGCCACCTGTTCAGCCTGCAGGGTTTCGACCTCAGCTCGTTCAACGGCGATCTGTACATCCAGGCCAATTACGCGGACGGCTCCAAGAGCGCGCTGATCCAGCTTGCCACGGCTGTCGTGGGCGGCTTCGAGGGCAACGTGTCGAATCAGAACCAGCTCGGCACCGCCTTCAACAACATCGTCTCTTTCTCGCTGATCGACCAGAACGACACCGGCAGCTTCGAGCCCACGCTGAACAACCTGGCCTATGTCGACAACGGCCCGAGCGTGGCCACCAGCAGCGGCAGCGCCGCCTGGGTATCCAGCGACAATGGCGTGGGCGGCACCGCGGTGGCGGTCGATCCCGGCATCACCCTTACCGACCCTGGTTCGGCCTCGGCCAGCACTGCCACGGTCCGCATCACCAACGTGCAGAGCGGCGACCAATTGTCCTTCGTCGCGCAGAATGGCATCACCGGCTCCTACGACAGTACCACCGGTATTCTGCTGCTGACCGGCTCCGGTTCACCCAGCATCGCCACCTGGCAGGCGGCCCTGCAATCCATCACCTTCTTCAGCACACAGACCTCGCCCAGCTTGTCGACCGCCACGCGGACGGTGTCGTTCTCGTTCAACGATGGTATCGAGTCAAGCAACGTGGCGACGCGCACCATCACCGTCACGGCCACCGGCCAGACCCCGCTCGTGACCGAGGGCGGCGCGGCCAGCACCGGCTACATCGCGGGTACAACTGCCGTCAGGGTCGATACCAGCGTTCATGTGAGCGATGCGGATTCGCCCAAGCTGGCTTCGGGCACGGTGGCGATCGGCAGCGGCTACACGGCGGGAGACACGCTGGCATTCAATAATTCGAACTCCACGTTGTACGGCGACATCATCGGCAACTACGATCCGTCCACGCACAAGCTGACGATGACGTCGGTGACCAACAATGCCACCGCTGCGCAATGGCAGAACGCCTTCGAGGCCGTCACCTTCTCCAGTGCGGCGGGGGCGCCAGGCGGCACGCGCGACATCACCTTCTCGGTCAGCGATGGCACCAAGACCAGTGCGCTATTGCATCACAGCATGGTGGTCACGCTCGGACCAACGGTTTCCACCGATATAGGTTCGGCCGCGTTCGTGAGCGGCGACAACGCCACTTCGACGCCGGTCGCGGTGGATTCCGGCATCCTGCTGGCCGACGGCAACAGCTCGACCCTGGTCAGCGCGACCGTCGCCATCACGGGCAACTTCCAGGTCAATCACGACGAACTGGTGTTCATCGGCAATCCGTCGACGATGGGCAACATTTCTGGCGTCTATGACTCCGGCACGGGCGTCTTGACGTTGACCTCCGCGGGCGGTGCGAGCCTGCCGCAGTGGCAGAACGCGCTGAGTTCGATCAGGTTCACCAACGACCTGGTGGTGCCGTCGACCGCGACGCGCACGGTCAGCTTCCAGATCAACGACGGCACCTTGACCAGCGCCGTCGCCACCCGCACCGTGACGGTGACGGCGGTCGACCAGACGCCACTCCTTGGCCATGGTGGCAACACGGCGGCGTTCGTCGCGGGGGACAACACGGCGTCCACGCCGGTAACCGTGAACAATGCCATCACCGTGAGCGACGCCGACGGCGGACCGCTGCATCAAGCGGTGATCACCATCGCCGGCAACTACGAGCCGACCGACGTCCTGGCGTTCATTAACAACAACACCGCGCTGTACGGCAACATCTCGGCCACCTACGTGAACGGCACGCTGACGTTGAGCTCGTCGGGCAATCAGGCCACGCTTGCGCAGTGGCGGAATGCGCTGGGTGCCGTGACGTATACGTCGACGGCCGTCACACCGGGAACGGCTGCGCGCACGATTTCCTTCGCCGTCAGCGACGGCACCAAGACCAGCACGGCGGTAACCTCGACCGTGACCGTGACTGACACCGACCAGACGCCGGTCATCGGCGGCAGTACCGGCAGCGTCACCTTCACGCAGGGCGACAATGCGTCGTCCACACCCATCGTCATCGACGGTGGCATCACGATTTCGGACCGGGACAACAGTACGCTGACCCAAGCCAATGTCGTCATCGCCAGCGGCTACGATTCCAACGGCGATTTCCTCCTGTTCATCAGCAACGGTGCCACGATGGGCAACATCACCGGATCGTATTCGTCCGGCGTCCTGGTGCTGACTTCGTCCGGCGGCACTGCCACGCTGGCACAATGGCAGGCAGCGCTGCGTTCGGTCACCTTTGCGGACGCGGCGTCCACGCCCAGCACCACACAGCGCGTCATCAATTTCGTCATCACCGATGGGGTGAAGGTCAGCAGCAATTTCCAACGCACGATCAACGTGGTGCTGACGGATCAGTCGCCCATCGTGACCGATAGCGGCGGAACCACGGCCTTCACCTCGGCCGACAACGCGGTATCGACGCCCGTCGTCGTCGACGCGGGCCTGACGCTGACGGATGCGGATACACCCACCATGGTGTCAGCAAGCGTGGCGATCACCGGCAATTACCACATCGGCGAAGATGTCCTGGCGTTGGGCAGTGGTTCGTTCGGCGATATCCAAGCCGTTTTCGATGCGGGCACTGGCGTCCTGACGCTGACGTCCGCCGGGGCATCCACGATCGCCCAATGGCAGGCGGCGCTGCGTTCGGTGACCTACACGGATACCGCCGTCGTGCCGCAGACGGCTACTCGCACGATCACGTTCAGCGCGAACGATGGCACCAAATCCAGCGTCGGATCGAGCAAGGCCGTGTCCGTCACCGCCACGCACCAGACGCCTGTGCTGGGGGCGTCGGGCAACAGTGTCGACTATCTTCCCGGCCAGGTGGCCACGAACATCGACAGCGGTATCACCCTGACGGACCGCAATGTAAGCGGGTCTGCCCTGGTGTCGATGTCCATCACCGTACAGGTGACGTCCGGCCTGCAAAGCGGTGACACGCTGGGGGTCAGCGTGCCGTCGTCGACGTTGACCAACGGCATGATCGTCACCTACGACGGCGGCACTGGCACCTTGACGATTACGTCGACCGGCGGCACCATCGCCCAGTGGCAGACGGTGCTGGACAATCTCCAGTTCTCCGCGGCTGTCGATACCCCGTTGGGTACACGCACGCTCAGCATCACGATCAGTGATGGTGTCAAGACCAGCCAGGCGCTGGATTACAACATCGATGTGATCAGCTCGGCGCCCGCCCTGGGTACTTCCAGCAGCGGCAGCGTCAGCTTCGTGGCGGGCGACAATGTGGCATCGACCCCGGTAACCGTGGATGCCAATCTGACGCTGTCCGATCCCTTGGGTAATGTGGTCGACAGCGCGGTGATTGCGATCACCGGCAACCTGCACAGCGGCGAGGACCTGCTTTCTTTCGTCAACGATGGCGTGACGATGGGCAATATCACCGGCAACTACAACCAGCTGACCGGCGTGATGACGCTGATATCGAGCGACGGCTCGGCCACCCTGGCGCAATGGCAGAGTGCCTTGCGCTCGGTGACCTACACCGACATGCTGGTGACGCCGAACACCGCCACGCGGACCGTCAGCTTCTCCGTGAATGCGGGGCCGCAATTCAGCAACGTGCTGACTCGGACGATCACGGTCGCGGCCGCTGACCAGACACCCCTTCTCTCGACCAGCAGCACCGGGACGGCAGCCTTTGTCGCCGGCGATAACACCGTGTCGACGCCCGTTACCATCGATACTGGTATCTCCATCTCCGACCTGGACAACGGCACGCTGGTATCGGCGACGGTCCAGATCGGTACGGGCTTCCACGCCGGCGAGGATGTGCTCGGGTACATCAACGATGGCGCGACCATGGGTAATATCGTCGCTACGTACGATGCGGTCAACGGCACGCTGACGCTCAGTTCCGCGGGCGGCAGCGCGACGCTCGCGCAATGGCAGGCGGCCCTGCGCGCGGTGACCTACACGGATACGGCGATCACGCCGGATACCACGTCACGCAGCATATCCTTCATCGTCAACGACGGCGTCAAGTCCAGCCTGGCGATCAGCCGCGACGTGACGGTGGCGGACACCGACCAGACGCCGATCGTCGGTTCCTTCCAGTCCGGCCCCACCCATTTCGTGGCGGGCGACAACACGGTATCCACGCCGGTGGCGGTGGATACGAGCATTGTGCTGTCGGATCTCGACAACGTTACGCTGGCTACGGCGACCGTGCGGATAGACGCGGGCTTCCACGCCGGCGAGGATGTATTGTCGTTCGTCAACGACGGCGCCACGATGGGGAACATCTTCGCCTCGTACGACGCCGCGACCGGCACGCTGACAATGACGTCCTTTGGGAGCACTGCCACGATTGCCCAGTGGCAGTCGGCGCTGCGGTCGGTCACCTATATCAATACGGCCATCACACCCGCCACCGCCACGCGTAGCATCGGCTTCACGGTCAACGACAACATCAAGACCAGTGCCACGCTGACGCGTGACGTCACGGTTGTCGCCACCGACCAGACGCCCGTCCTGGATTCGACCAGTAGCGGATCGGTACCGTTCACGGGCGCCGACAACACGGCATCCACGCCGGTCGTGGTGGACTCGGGTATCCAGATCAGCGACCTCGATAACGCCTCGCTGGCGTCGGCCACGGTGCAGGTGGGAGCGGGTTTCCATGCCGGCCAGGACCTGCTGGGATTCGTCAACGACGGTTCTTCCATGGGCAATATCACGGCCAGCTACAACGCCGCGACGGGCACGTTGACGCTGACTTCAGCGGGCGCCAGCGCCACGCTGCTGCAATGGCAGAACGCCTTGCACGCGGTCACTTACACCAATACCGCGTTCTCACCCGACACGGCGACGCGCACCATCGGGTTCAGTGTCAATGACGGCAGCAAGAGCAGCGCCGTGGTGACGCGCGATGTGACGGTGACCGCTACTGACCAGACGCCCGTCATCGCTACCGGCAGCACGGGCGCTGCCACCTTCGTGGCCGGCGACAGTGCGTCGTCCGCCGCCATCGCGGTGGATGCCAGCTTGACGGTATCGGACCACGACAACGCCACTTTGGCATCGGCGACCGTGCGGATCGGCAGCGGCTTCCACGCCGGTGAGGACGTACTGGCTTTCGCCAACGACGGCGCGACGATGGGCAATATACGAGGCCTCTACAACGCCGCCACGGGCATCCTGACGCTGACCTCGGACGGCGCCACGGCCACCGTGGCACAGTGGCAGGCGGCATTGCGGGCAGTGACCTACACCGATACGGCATCGATCCCTGACACGGCCACGCGGACCATAGGCTTCACCATCAGCGATGGCACCAAGACCAGCGCGGGGTTCACCCGCCAGGTAGCCGTCGCCATCGCGCCGCCGGTAGTTGTGCCGCCCCAGCCGCCTGCGCCGCCCCAGCCGCCCCAGCCGCCGGAGTCGCCCGAGCCGCCGGCACCTCCAGCACCCGCGACCGTCGATCCCGCGCCGCCGGCGCTCATTTCCCTGCTGCCGCCATCAGCGCCGTTCAGCGGCGGCAACGGCGCCGCGCCGGGCCATGGACCGGCGCCGTCCCGCACGCAGCCCGCGCCGGACACGATGCTTTTCTTCCCCCGGGATCTGACCAGCACTATTTCCAGTCCCTTGATCGTGATCGATGCATTCGCCGACGCACCGCCCGTGGGCATGCCGCCCATGGTGACCCCGATCACCTTCGCGCCGACGGAAGTCGGCGAGGTGGGCGGCGGTTCTGGCCCGTTCGGCACGGTTGGCGGGCAGGCAGCGCATGGCTCGCTGAGCCGAACAACAGTGGATGCCGCGTCGGCCATTCCGGTACCCGATGTCAGGGACGTACTATTGAATGCCGCGGACCAGTCCATTCGGGTCAACACCGGCCCGAACGAACCCTTCTCTGTGTCGCTGCCTTTGCTGGCAGCGGCTGGGCAGGGCGTGAACGGCGCGAATGCCCATGTGGAGGTACGCCAGGCCAATGGCCAGCCGCTGCCCGGGTGGGTCCGTTTCGATCCCGTGCGGGGCACGATGTCCGGCAAGACGCCGCCCCACGGGGCTGGTTTGCATATCCAGATCATCGTGCGCGACAGCAATGGGAACCAGACGCAACGCGACTTGACCATCGAATTTGGTGGGCGGCCCGGTCATGCCGATGCGGCCTCCGTGCTGCGCGCCGATGGCACGATAGCCGGGCTAGGGACGCCGGCCGGGCTGGCGGCCCGGGACGTCCACGCAAGCGCTTTAACGCGCGCCAATATCGCGTTCGCGGCCAAGCCTTCCCTGACCGAGCAGTTCGCCCGGGCGCACGCCACGCTGCACGTTGCCCGTCCGGCCGCGGTTTCAATCGCACCGGCGGCACCGGCAGAGACAGCGGCGACGCCGCAGGCATGACCCTTCCAGAACCTTCACTCCAATATTTCGTCGAAGAGCAAATCAAGTGAACTCCCTGACCATGGCGACGCGTCCCACACGTCCGGCATTGCTGGCGCTGTCCCTCGTAACGGTGTTGTTGGCGGGCTGCGCGATCAAGCCCACGCCCTTCACCGCGGCCGAACGCGCCCAGACCGCGCGCGACGATCGCGCGACGATGTTTACGCAGCAGCCGCCCATCTCGGGTCCCGTCACGCTGGATGAGGCCATGGCGCGTGCGATTCGCTACAACCTGGACCACCGGCTGAAGATGATGGAAGAGGCGCTGGGCCAGCGTCAGCTGGACCTGTCCAACTTCGACCTGCTGCCCAAGCTGACGGCCGCCGCGGGATACACCACGCGCAATCATCCGCTGGCATCGTCGTCGACCAATGTATTCACCAACGAGCAATCCCTGGCGCCTTCCTATTCCACGGACAAGACGGACCGCACGGCGGACTTGTCGTTCTCCTGGAATTTGCTGGATTTTGGCGTCAGTTATTTCGAGGCCAAGGAACAGGCCGACCACGTCCTGGTGCTGGAACAACGCCGCCGCAAGGTCGTGCAACTGCTGATGCAGCAGGTGCGCGAAGCCTACTGGCAAGCTACCGGCGCGCAGCGCTTGCGCGACCGCATCGCGCCGCTACTCGACCAGGCTGGGGCGGCGCTGCAGGATTCGCGCCAGGCCCAGAGTGAGAACCTGCGCGCTCCCGTCGATACCTTGAACTACCAGCATGCGCTGCTGGACCTGATGCGCCAGTTGGAAGAGATCCGCGACAACCTTGAGCAAGCCAAGCCACGCCTGGCGTCCTTGATGAATGTCGATCCGGGCAAGGACTACACCCTGGCGCCGCCGCGGGAATTCGCGGTACCGCGGTTCGACATGCCGATGCCGCAGATGGAAGAAACGGCGCTGGAACGCCGGCCCGAACTGGTGGAAGCCAGCTACAACGAACGCATCAGCGTGAACGAAACGCACAAGGCGATGGCCAAGCTGCTGCCCGGCATCGAGGTCAGCCTGGGCCAGCATTACGACAGCAACAGTTTCCTCGTCTACAACAACTGGCGTTCGGCCGGCGTCAGCGTAAGCTGGAATCTGCTGAACCTGTTGAACATCAGTAACATCAAGGGGGCGGCCGACGCGCAGCTGGAAGTCGCCAAGACGCAAAGGCTGGCACTGAGCATGGCCGTGCTGACCCAGGTACACGTGGCCCGTTCGCAACTGGGCGCCAAGCAGCGCCAGTTCGATCTGCTCAAGCAGATGAACGATGTAGACCAGCAGATCCTTCAACACACCCACAACGCCACCCAGGCCAACGCGCGGGGCAGGCTGGACGAGATCCGTGCGGCGACCGCCGCCATGATGTCGGAATTGCGCTTGTATCAGAGCTACGGTGAATTGGAGAATGCCTACGGCCAGATGCTGGCGACGCTGGGCCTGGATCCGGTGCCGGACACCGTGCAGGCCAAGGACCTGAATGCGCTGGAGCAGGCGATACGCGGCGAGCAGCAACGCTGGGCCGCACTGGGTACTACAGGCGGCAGCGCCGCGCCCGCCGAGGTGAAGGCGCAATGATGTTCATCGACGAGGCGGGCCGAGGAGGATATCCGCTGGCTGCCGCGCTGGGCTTGGCATTGGCTTTGACGGTGGCGTTGCCGTGCGGCCGAGCTGATGCTGGCGGCGGCTCGACTAGCACGCCTGGCATGTCCGGCAATCCCGGCGCGTCCGGCATGTCGGGCCTGTCCGGCACACCTGGCACGCCTGGCCTGTCCGGCACTTCCGCCTCGGCGCCGCCCGGGTCCGCGCCCGTGCCCGCGGCCGAGGACAACCGCATCCGCATACAGCTGGTATCGCGCGACCAGGTGGACATCTCCAGCGAGATTCCCGCCAAGATCGCGACCTTGCCCTTGCGCGACGGCGACGCCTTCAAGGCGGGCCAGACGCTGGTCACGTTCGACTGCTCCCTCTACAACGCCCAGTTGCGCAAATCGCAGGCCGAGGCAGGCGCCGCCGGTGATTTGCTGCGGGTCAACCAGCGCCTGGCGCAATTGCATTCGGTCGGCGAGCTGGAAGTGCAACAGGCCGCCGCCAAGGCCAAGGCCGGCAATGCGGAAGTCGCGTACATGCAGGCCACGGTGAGCAAGTGCGCCATCGCCGCGCCCTTCGACGGGCGGGTGTCCAAGCGCATGGCCGCGCCCCAGCAGTTCGCCGAGCCAGGCAAACCGCTGTTGACGTTGATCGATACCAGCCGCCTGGAATTGAAGATGATCGTGCCATCCCGATGGCTGGCGTGGCTCAAGCCCGGCCACAAGCTGGACGTGCAGGTCGATGAGGTCGGCAAGACCTATCCGGCTCAGGTTGCGCGTATCGGCGCCAAGGTCGATCCGGTCACCCAGACCGTGGACGTCACCGCCGAGATCGCCGGCAGTGTGCCGGATCTGTTGCCTGGCATGAGCGGCTGGGCGACGTTCGCGTCGCGTTGATGGCCATGGCGACGGGTCCCGACGTTTCCGTTTCAGCGCAGGCCGCGCAGGCGCATGGCGATGCCGGCAAGGTGCACATCGACGCGCAGCAACTGGCGCTGCTGTGGCAGCTCGCCGCGCGGGCCCGTGCCGCGCAAAACGATGCCACGCTGGGCTTCACCATCGTCAATGAAACGCTGTCGCTGATCCCGTACCGTCAGGCGGCGCTGTGGCGCGGCGAGGCCACAGGCAAAGTGAGCGCGGTGTCGGGCTTGCCGCACAGCGACGCCAATGCGCCTTACGTGCAGTGGCTGGACAGCCTGTGCCGCGCCTTGGGCCGCGGAGCCCTGGCCGGGGTGGACATGCCGCCGGCAGTGGGGCCGCGCGCCTTCACGGCAGCGGATCTGCAAGCCGCCGCGCCGAACGTCACGGCCGAATGGCAAGCCTGGTGGCCGGCCCATGCCTTGTGGTTGCCCTTGCCTGGACGCGACGGCAAGACGCTGGGCGCGGTGGTATTCGCGCGCGATGAAGCCTGGACGGCCAGTGAGCGCGTCCTGCTGGCCGAGTTGGCGCAGGTGTGGGGCCATGCGGTGCAGGCCTTCAGCCCGCGTCCGCTGCTGGGCGACCATGCCCGCAAGGTGCTGCGGCCCGGCCGGACGCAGCGCCTGGCCCTGCTTGCGCTGGTCGTGCTGTGCTTGATCCCCTTGCGGCTGACCGTGCTGGCGCCGGCGGAAGTGACGGCCAGGAATCCTTTCGTCGTGCGTGCCCCACTGGATGGCGTGATCGACCATCTGTATGTGCAGCCCAATCAGTCTGTCGCCGCCGGCACGGCCTTGTTGGGCCTGGACGCGACGACGCTGAAATCGCGCTACGCGTCGGCGCGCAAGGACTTCGACACTGCACAGGAAGAATATCGCCAGATCGCGCAGTTGGCGGTGACCGATGACCGCAATCGCCTGGACATGGCGGACAAGAAGGGCAAGCTGGACCAGAGCGCCGTGCAACTCGACTACACAGCGGCGCAGTTGGCGCGCGTGCAGGTGAACGCCACGCGCGCGGGGGTGGCGGTCTTCAGCGATCCCAATGAGTGGACCGGCAAGGCAGTGGCGGTGGGCGAGCGCATTCTGCTGCTGGCCGATCCCGCCCATGTGGAATTGACGGCCTACATCCCCGTTGCCGACAACGTCGACGTCAAGCCGGGGCAGGCCATCACCCTGTACCCCAAGAGTTCGCCGCTGGCTTCCTATGAGGCCACCATCGACTCGGTCGCGTATCGGGCCGAACCCACGCCGGATGGCGTGCTGGCCTACCGTATCAAGGCCAGCTTCGCCGATGCCGACGCCGGCACCCATCCGCCTTTGGGCGCCATGGGCAGCGCGCGTATCCGCGGAGAGTGGGTGCCGCTGATCTATTACGTGCTGCGCCGGCCGTTGACGCTGGCCCGCCAGTGGCTGGGTTGGTAGGGCGCGCGCCCGCCACCCAGCGACCAGCTCCTTTCGTCCAAATTGATCGCGCCATGGCCAGACTGCCGCAACTTCGCCAGGAACTGACGCTGACGCCCGGCGCCGCGCTGCCCGAGGGCGCGCCTACGTGGATGCTGCACGATCCTGCCGCCAATCGTTTTTTCCAGATTGGCTGGCCGGCCTTCGAGATCCTGGCCCGCTGGGAGCTGGACGACGCCCAGGCCATCGTCGACTGCGTGAACCGTGAAACCACCTTGCGGGTGACGGTGGCGGACATAGAGTCGCTGCTGCGCATGCTGAGCCAGCAGAATCTGCTGGTGGCGCGTTCGGCGCTGGATACGGACCGGTTGGCGCAACACGCGCGGGCCGCGCGATCCAGCAGCGCGATGTGGCTGCTCAAACACTATCTCATGATACGGATACCGCTATGGCATCCGATGGATTTCCTGCGGCGCACCGCGGGCCTGGTGGCATTCGCGTATAGCAGGGCGTTCTGGTACCTGGTCGGCGCAAGCGCGTTGGCGGGCTTGTTCCTGGTTTCACGGCATTGGGATGAGTTCATTCACACCTTCCACGGCTATGCGGATGTGCAGGGCCTCGTCGCGGTGGGCATCGCGCTGGGTTGCGCCAAGGTGCTGCATGAGTTCGGCCATGCGTACACCGCGCAGCGCTATGGCTGTCGCGTGCCCACCATGGGGGTGGCGTTGCTGGTGATGCTGCCGGTGCTTTATACGGATACGACCGAGGCGTGGAAGGTGTCCAGCCGTGGGCGGCGCCTGCGTATAGGGGCGGCGGGGATGCTGACGGAAATCGCGCTGGCGGCGTTCGCCACGCTGGCCTGGAGCCTGCTGCCGGATGGGCCGTTGAAGGCCGGCGCGTTCTTGCTGGCGACCACGTCCTGGGTGGGCACGCTGGCCATCAATGCCAGCCCCTTCATGCGCTTCGACGGCTATTTCCTGCTGTCGGATTGGCTGGATATGCCGAACTTGCACGAGCGCGCCTTCGCCTTGGGGCGCTGGTGGCTGCGCGAGGGGCTGTTCGGCTTCGGCGATCCGCAGCCCGAGCCCTTCAGCCCCGCACGGCGGCGGTTTCTCATCGGGTTCGCCTTCGCCACCTGCTTGTACCGGCTGGTGGTGTTCTTCTCCATTGCCCTGGTCGTTTATCACGCGTTCTTCAAGGTCTTGGGCATGCTGCTTTTTTGCGTGGAGTTCGGCTGGTTCATCGTGCGGCCGATCGCGCAGGAAGCGGCGGTTTGCTGGAAGCGGCGCGCGGAGTTGCGGTGGGGGCGGGAGACTGGACGCACGGTTGTCGTCGCTGTGTTGGTGCTAGGGTTTTTTGTGTTGCCGTGGCATGGTGGCGTCAGCGCGCCCGCGGTGTTCGGGCCGGCGCAGGCGCAGGGTTTGTATACGGCGGCGCCTGGGTATCTGGCGGCACAGACTTTTGTCCGCGACGGGCAGCAGGTCGCGGCGGGGGAGGTCCTGGCGGTGGTGGTTGCGCCGGATCTGGCTTACCAACTGAAGGCGGCGCGGACCGAGGAAGCCACGTTGCGTTGGAAAGTGCAGCAGCAGTCCTTCGACGACCGGCTACGGCAGCAGGGCGTAGCGCTGCGCAAGCGCTGGGACGGCGCGCGGCAGGCCGTGGAGGGGCTGCAAGCCCAGATCGACCAACTGACGATACGCGCTCCTTTCGACGGCCGGGTGAGCCTGCCGGGCGAGGCGCCGGCGGCGGGGACGTGGTTGCCGCGCGGGGAGCATCTGTTCGACGTGATCGGCCCGGCGGGCGTCAAGGGGGATGCCTACGTGGACGAGTACGATGTCAGCCGCGTGCGGCCGGGGCAGGGCGCGACGTTCATACCATCCCTGGCAGAGGCAGCGCCGCTGCACTGCACGGTGCAGGCCGTGGACAAGGTGAATCTGGGGGCTTTGGATGAGCCTGCCGTGGCGAGCGTGTATGGCGGGCCGATTCCCACGGAGATGGACCGCAAGACGAATCAGCTGGTGCCCTTGCAGGCAACGTGGCGCGTGCGCGTCGGCGATTGCGCCGGCGCGGCGGCGTTGGCGCGGGAATTCAATGGCGTCGCCAGCCTGGGGGCCGGGCGTGAAAGCCTGGCCGGCCGGTGGGTCCGGGAGGGGATCGCTGTCGTGCAGCGGGAGGCGGGGTTTTAACTGCCCTGTCGGCAAAGGGCAGGCGGTTTTGATTTACCTGTCTTCGATGAAGAAGTTTTTTGATGATGGGGGGAACCCCCATCGCCCCTTTCTTGGGCTATCGCCCCTGGGTCCCGATCTGGGTATTACGCCGCACCGTTGCGATGTGCGGCGGTCGTGGCTGTCGGGGAGCTATATGTCATTTCCACGGAAGATTTCATCGGCCCAGTCGATGAAGGCGCGCAGGCGGGGTGAAGGTAGGCGGGTGCGGGCGTAGACGATGGAAACCGGATTCGACGGCGGGGGGCAGTCTTCCAGCAAGGGCATCAACTGGCCAGCCTGGAACAAGGCCTCCAGCCGGTAGCGGGGAGACTGGATGATGCCGAAACCTGCACAAGCCGCGCCGAGATAGGATTCGGCGCCGCTGACCCGTACGCGCGCAGGCAGGGTGACGGCATGCACCTGGCCGTCGCGCCGGAACTCCAAAGGCAGCAGGGCTCCCGTCGCCGTCGACTTGAAGCCGACCATGATATGGCCGCCCGCGTGGCCGGCGCGCAGATCCTCGATGTCGCGTGGTACGCCGTAGCGCTTGCAGTAGTCCGGCGACGCGACGGTTGCTTCCTGCATCTGCGTCAAGCGGTGCGCCACCAGGTCGCTGTCGCGCAGCTTGCCGACCCGCACCGCGCAGTCCACGCCCTCCCGCACCAGGTCCACGTAGCGATCGCCTTCGCTGATGTCCAGTTCGATGTCCGGATACCGTTGCAGGAAGGCCGGTAGATGGGGGAACAATAGGTACCGCGCCATGGTGCCGTGTACGTCGACCCGCAACGGGCCTTTGGGCGGTGCGCCGGCGAAGGCTTTTTCGGCATCTTCCATGTCCGCGATCAGGCGCAGGCAACGGCCGTAATAGGCCTCGCCTTCCAGCGTGGGCGTGACCTGGCGCGTGGTCCGGCGCAGCAATTGCACACCTAGCCGGGCTTCCATGGCCTTGATGGCATCAGTGACGGTTGCGCGCGGCAGATCGAGGTCGTCAGCCGCCCGGGTGAAGCTGCGGCGTTCGACGATACGGGCGAAGACGCGCATGGCGTCGAAGCGATCCATTGTTCGAATTTCCGAATAGTTATGGCGGATTTCAGTAGATTATCCGGAGGCGAATAAAAATTAAAGTTCAGTTCATGGGCTTAGAGCTCCGGGTTTGCCGATGCCAAGCCCGGGCCCGGGCCAAGACCAAAGCTAGCCAACCCTGATCAGCCCACTAACGCGAAAACCATCCCCGACCAAGGAGCACCACCATGAATACGCAGACCCAGCAACAAACGACCACTCAGAATTCCGCCACGCTCAAGGTGGCCCTCGTCACCGGCGGATCGCGCGGCATTGGTGCCGCCATCGTCGAGCAATTGGCAGCGGACGGCTTCGCCGTCGCCATCAACTACGCCGGCCGGCGAGACGACGCCGAAGCGCTGGCCGCGCGGATCGAAGCCAATGGCGGCAAGGCCATCGCCCTGCAGGCCGACGTGGCCGATCCCACCGCGGTGCAGCGTCTGTACGATGCGGTCGAAGCCCGTTTCGGCGGCGTCGATGTGCTGGTCAACAATGCCGGCATCATGAGCCTGGCACCTGTAGCCCAATTCGATGACGCCGACTTCGACCGCCTGATCGCCATCAACCTGAAGGGCAGCTTCAACGCCATGCGCGAAGCGGCCCGCCGCGTGCGCGATGGCGGCCGCATCATCAATCTGTCGACCAGCGTGATCGGCTTGCGCCTGGAAAATTACGGCGTGTACTCGGCCACCAAGGCGGCGGTGGAGGCCTTGACGAGCGTCCTGTCCAAGGAACTGCGCGGCAAGTCCATCACCGTCAATGCGGTGGCGCCTGGCCCCACCGCGACGGACCTGTTCCTCGACGGCAAATCCCCGGAACTGATAGACCGCATGGCCAAGATGAACCCGCTGGAACGCCTGGGCACGCCCGCCGACATCGCCAACGTAGTCGCGTTCCTGGCAGGCCCGCAGGGCGGCTGGGTCAACGGCCAGATCCTGCGCGCCAACGGCGGCATGATTTGAGTGGCGCCCGTGCGGTGCATGATTAGCGGGACTGCCGCTCGGCGGCTCTGGTGGCTCCGGCGAACGGGTTCGGGACAATGCTGGAATTGAAAGTGGTAATACTGCCTTTCTTACAGAAAGGCAGTATGGGAGAGTCGGGATGCCGCAGGCGGGCCGCTCAAGGCAAGATTGAGAGGTCGCGACAGACTCGGTGCGTGATCCATGATTGTGCCCCTCGTTAGGCCTGGGCACGCAAACTGCAGAGCAGGCGGCATTCCAGCCGCCTGGACTGTGCCGATGCTCCATGCCAATGTTCCATGCACATTGCTCTGTGCCATGGCTCTTTGCCATTGACCTGAACCGGCCACGTCAAGGCGGCGCAATCACAGTGTCGACACGCCGGTCGACAAGGAACGCATCATGAGTCAGTCCCCCAACCAACCCGCGCCCGTCGAACCCCTGCGCATCGATGACATTACCGTCATCGACAACGCCAAGCTCAAGAAAGCCGTCACGGCCGCCGCGCTGGGCAATGCCATGGAGTGGTTCGACTTCGGCGTGTACGGTTTCGTCGCCACCGCATTGGGCAAGGTCTTCTTCCCGGAAGCGTCGCCCGCCGTACAGACCATTGCCGCCCTGGGCACCTTCTCCGTGCCCTTTCTCGTAAGACCGCTGGGCGGCGTGTTCTTCGGCGTCATGGGCGACCGCTTCGGCCGGCAGAAGGTGCTGTCGCTGACGATCATCATCATGGCGATCAGCACGTTCTGCATCGGCCTGATTCCGTCCTACGAGGCCATCGGCCTGTGGGCGCCCCTGCTGCTGTTGCTGTGCAAACTGGCCCAGGGTTTTTCGGTGGGCGGCGAATACACGGGCGCCGCCATCTTCGTGGCCGAGTACGCGCCGGACCGTCGTCGTGGCTTCCTGGGCAGCTGGCTGGATTTCGGGTCCATCGCGGGTTTCGTGCTGGGTGCGGGGTTGGTGGTGCTGCTGCACTCCACGCTGCTGGAGCAGGCCTTCCTCGACTGGGGCTGGCGCCTGCCGTTTTTCGTGGCGGGGCCGCTAGGCCTGCTGGGCTTGTATCTGCGCCACGCCGCCGAGGAGACGCCGGCCTTCACCCAGCAGCTGGAAAAAATGGAAAAGGAAGACCGCGACGCCGTGCAGGAACGGCCCACGGTGTCCTTCAAGGAAATCTTCTCCAAATACCGCAAGGCATTGTTGGTCTGCATAGGCGTGGTGCTGGTGACCAACATCACGTACTACATGCTGCTGACCTATATGCCCACCTATTTGTCCAGCAGCCTGGGGTACTCCGAGGAGCACGGCGTGCTGATCATCGTGGTGGTGATGATAGGCATGCTGTTCGTGCAGCCCGTCGTGGGCTTCTTCAGCGACAAGGTCGGGCGCAAACCTTTCCTGCTGGCGGGCAGTATCGGCCTGTTGATCATGGCCGTTCCCGCATTCCATTTCATCGGTAGCGACAATACGGGGCTGATCTTCCTGGGCCTGCTGTTCATCGCGATCCTGCTGAACTGCATGACCGGCGTGATGGCTGCCACGCTGCCGGCCCTGTTCCCTACGCGTATCCGCTATAGCGCGCTGGCCAGTTCTTTCAACGTCGCCATCATCGTCGCCGGCCTGACCCCCACCGTCGCGGCCTGGATGGTGGAAGGGACCAACAATCTGATGATGCCTGCGTACTACCTGATGGTGGCGGCCGTGATCGGGCTGGTGACTTCTTTCTTCCTGCCGGAAACCGCCAATCGGCCCCTGCGCGGCGACACGCCCAACGCGGCCAACAAGCGCGAGGCCAAGGTGTTGCTGCAACAGGCCTATGACCACATCGAGGAAACCGTCGGGGAAGTCGACGCCGAGATCGCCGAGCTGGAAGATCGGCTGGCGTCCCTGCGCCAACGCCGCCAGCGCCTGGCGGACCGCCACCCGGACTTGGAGTAGGCGGCCCCGGGCTTCGGGCGTCAGCCTTCAGTGTCCGCCGATCGACACCGCGCGGCGCCGACGCGATGACCTGCGTCGCCGGACGTGCCCGTCACCACCCGGCCGCATAAGCCGGCCGGCGCGGATCAGCGCCGCCCCAGCGCACGCCGGTCGTCAGGTCGTGCCGCACCGCGCACATGGCGCCCGCGCGCCAACTGCGGTCCTGCCACCACTTGACGGTGTGGCCCATGGCGGTCAGCGCATCACCGACGGCGGGATCCACCAGGTTCTCTATCATCAGCCGGCCCGGCATGGCGTTATGCGGTTCGAACGAGGAAGGGAAGCTGAACGTGGCGAAGCGCGGCGCTTCGATGGCCTGCTGCACGTCCATGCCGAAAATCTCCATGTTCAGAAAGGTCTGCAGCATGGCCTGGCATTGGACATCGCCGCCCGGCGTGCCGAAGGGCATGACATATTGCCCCGGCCGGATCGCCAAGGACGGATTGGGCGTCAGACGCGGCCGGCGGCCAGGACCGACGGCGCAAGGATGGCCGGCTTCGGCCCAAGACTGGCTGCCCCGCCCGGATGCGCAGATGCCCGTGCCGGGAATCACCGGAATGTTGTAGGACCCGTCACTGGGCGTGGCCGAGAACGCATTGCCGTGCTTGTCCACGACGGCGACGTAGGAAGTGTCCAGGCGCGGATCGGTGCGCGCCATGTCATCGGGGCTCGCCTGGCGCAGGTCGATGGCACGCGCATGGGGAAGCTGCCCCGCCGCGGGCATGTCGGGCCCGGCGCGATGGGGATCGATCATGGCCAGGCGTGCGCGCGCGTACTCCTTGGACAGCAAGGCGTCCTGCGGCACACGGGTATGGCGCGGATCGGCGTAATGCACTTCGCGGTCGGCGAAGGCCAGCTTGATGGCTTCGGTCAACAGATGCACATACGGCGCCGAGTTGTGGCCCAGCGCATGCAGATCGCGCGGCTCCAGGATGTTCAGCATCTGCAGTAGCGACGGGCCCTGGCACCAGAAGCCGCAGCTGTGCACGCGCGTGCCGCGGAAGTCGGTGGCGAGCGCGGGGTCGACCTCGACGGAGAAATCGCGCAGGTCCTCGTGCGTGACCAGGCCGCCTTCTTCCTTGTGATACTTGACGATGGCCGCCGCGATATCGCCTTCGTAGAAGGCCCGGCGAGCAGCCGCCAGGCCTGCCAGCCGGCTGTCGCTCCGGCCCGCGCGCTCTTCATCCGCCATGTACTGGATGCTGGCGGCCAGGTCGGTCTGGCGGAAGATATCGCCCGCCGCCGGCGGCTTGCCGCCCGGCAGGTAGACCGCGGCGCTGGACGGCCAACGGGCGTAGTTCCTGGCGTTCTCCGCCAGCACTTCCGCCATCAAGGGGTACATGACGAAGCCTTCGCGCGCGAGGCGGATGGCGCCCGCCGCCACTTCGCCGAAGCTCATGGTGCCGAAGCGTTCCAGTGCGGTGATCCAGGCGTCGGGCGCAGCGGGAATGACGGTGCGCAACACGCCCGCGGGAATGGTGCCGCCGTGCTTCTCAAGAAAGGTCTCCAGGCGGGTGGCCTTGGGCCAATAGCCCAGGCCGGAAATGCTCCACACCTTGCCCGTTTGCGCCTGGTAGACGAGGATGGGCGCCACGCCGCCGAAGTTGACGATGTCGCTCTGCACCACGGCCAGCGCGATCCCGGCCGCCACGCCGGCATCGACCGCGTTGCCGCCGGCTTGCAGGATGTCCATGCCCGCCTGGGTGGCCAGGTAGTGGCCGGCGGAGATCATGTGGTTCAGGCCCGCCAGGGCGGGGCGCATCGACGTGGGCGCGCTGCCCGCGGTGAGATCGGGCGCGTAAGGCGTGGTGGACATGGGTGTCTCCTGTTATTGCGGTTCGATGCCTAGTTTCTCCGTCACACCTTTCCAGCGCTTGAATTCGGCTTGCAGGTACTGACGGAACTGATCCGGCGAACTGCCTTCGACGATGACATCGCGGGCCTCCATGGCGCGGCGCACGTCCTCGCCTGCCAGCGCTGTCCTGGTGGCCTGGTACAGCGCGTCGACGATGGCCGGCGGCGTTCCCTTGGGCAGCAGCAGGCCGTACCAGGAACCCCCGACCAGGTCGGGAAAGCCGGATTCCTTGGCGGTGGGAATATCCGGCGCGCGCGCCAGCCGTGTGTCGCTGAAGATGGCCAGGGCCTTGAGTTTGCCGGTATGGATCAGCGGCAGCGTGGTGCCGGGGGTGTCCAGGGTGTATTGCACCTGTCCCGCCATGACATCGTTGAGCAGGGCGGCGCTGCCTTTGTAGGGCACATGGGTGGTCTTGATGCCGGCCTGCATGTTGAGCAATTCCGAAAAGAAGAAATTGGCCGTCATGGTGCCGGGCGAGGCGTAGTTGACGTCGCCGGGATGCGCCTTGGCGTAGGCGATCAGTTCGGGCAAGGTATTGGGCGGGAATTGCGGATTGGCGACCAGGATGAAAGGGCCGCCGCCGATGCGGGTGACCGGGATCAGGTCGGTCATGGGATCGTACGCGAGCCCCTTCACGGTCAGTGGGGCACCGGTCAGCGGCGAGGCCGTGGCGAACAGCACGGTGTAGCCGTCGGGTTCGGACCGTATCACCTGCTGCGTGGCGATGGTGCCGCTGGCGCCGGCGCGGTTTTCAACGACGATGGATTGCTTGAGGGTCTTGCCCAGCTGCTGCGCCAGCACGCGTGCCACGGTGTCGGTGCCGCCGCCGGGGGGATAGCCCACGATCATGCGTATCGGCTTGTCGGGCCAACCTTTGGTGTCGGCGTCCGCCGCGTGGGCGGGGCGCGGCAGGATGGCGGCGGCGATGCAGGCTGACAGCGCGGCGGCGGCCAGATGCAGGGGGCGGCGGCTGGCAGCGCGCCGGCGCCATGATGCAAGTACACAGGCAATCATCGAGATCTCCTTGGATACTGCTGCCGGCCCGGGGGCCGGTACGCGAATGCTGATACATGCCGCGGTGACCACTGCGACGGATCCGCCGCATCCCGCGGGTGCCTTCGGTGCTACATGTCTGGCCTTACTTGTTCGCCGCCAGGCCCAGCTTGCGGACGATCTCCGCTTCCAGCTCGTACTGTTTGGCCGCGTAGGCAGCGTAGTCCTTGCCATCCATATAGACCAGCTCCTGCCCGTACTGCGTCAGGATCTGCTTGAAGGCATCCGATTCGGCGACCTGCTTGAGCACGGTCTGCAATTTGGCAACGACCGCGGGCGGCATGTCCTTGGGGCCGGCGATGCCGAAGGGTGCGTTGGCCGGCGGCGTGCCGTCCAGCTCGTGCAGCGTGGGCGTTTCCGGATACTGCGCGCTGCGTTGCGCGCCCCACGTCACCAGCATGCGCATCTTGCCGGCCTGCACCAGCGGTTGCACCGTGGTGGAGCCCGCATACGCCGTCACCTGGCCGCCCATGACGGCGGTCAGCACGTCGGATTCACCTTTGTACGGAATGTGGCGCCACGTCACGCCGTTGCGCGTGGCGATGTCTTCCATCATGACGTTGGAAGCGCTGCCCACGCTGGCCGTGCCGTAGGTGACGTCGTTGGGATGCGACTTGGCGTAGCCGATGAAATCCGCCCAGGTCTTGTAGGGCGAACTGGTGGGCACGGCGACGCCCAGCGTGTAGCCGCTCAGCATCATGATGTAGGTGAAGTCGTGCACGGGGTCGTAGCCCATGTCCTGGATGTGCGGCATGCGGAATACCGGGCTGGGCAGGATGGCCAGCATGTAGCCGTCGGGCCGCGCCGTCTTGATGGCGCGCGCGCCAAGCGTGGCGCCCGCGCCGCCGCGGTTTTCGATGATGATGGGCTGGCCCAGCTTGGGCGCGGCCAGTTCGGCGAATTTGCGGATGACGATGTCGGTGGAGCCGCCGGCCTGGTAGGGCACGACGATGTGGACGGGATAGGCAGGGTAGGCATCCGCCGCGCGGGCGGTGGTGGGTGCCATGACGGCTGCGGCTGCCAGCGTGGCGGCGGTCGCGGCGCAGGCGAGTGCGCGGCGATGGGGCTGGAGCAGGCGCGCGATGGCGTCGGGAAGTTGGGTCATGATGGTCTCCGCGATGGTCAAGCCGTGGTTCCGGCAGGGGTGCCGGTCGTGGCCGCAGTCATGGTTCCAGTCGTAGTTCGGTTCCTGGCTCCGGCGCCGACTTCCGTTGTGACCCCGTCCGCAGCCCAGGCTTGCGCCAGCGCTCGATGGAAGTTGCCGCCCAGCACGCCCAGGATCTGGCTGTCTGACAAGCCGGCCTGGTGCAGCGCTTCGGTGAAGGCGGAGAAGTGCGCCGGCGTGGGCGTTTCAACGGGATAGCGCGCTTCCATGACATCGCCGAAGGCGTCGGAAAAGTCGCCGCCCGACTTGGCGTATTTGGTGCGCGACATCACCATGACGTGGCGCACGGCTTCGTAGGTGTCCACTGATGGGAAGTCGGTGCCGATGCCCACGTGCCCATAGCCGACCAGCTCGCCGATGTACTTCACGTTGGCGACGAAATCGGCTAGCAGCGGCTGCTGGCGAGGATCGCCGCGCCAGCTCAGGTAAGCGTGGATGCTGCAGCCGATGACGCCGCCGGTGGCGGCCACGGCCTTGATCACCTCGTCGGATTTATTGCGCGGGCGCTTGATCACCGCGTTGGCATTGGCATGCGTCAGGAAAACCGGCTTGCGGCTGTGGCGCGCGGTGTCCAGGCAGGTCTGCGGCGCGCAGTGGCTGAGGTCGATGGCGATGCCGATGCGGTTCATCTCCTCGACCATCTTCAGGCCCAGGTCGCTCAAGCCGGCGTTGCGCTTTTCCAGGCAGCCGTCGCCCAGCAGATTGGCTTCGTTATAGGTCAGCTGGATCACGCGGATGCCCAGCGTTTGGAACAGGGCCAGGCGTTCGACCTGGTCGCCCAGGGGCTTGCCGTTTTGCCAACCCATGATCAGGCCCAGCTTGCCGGTCTGCTTGGCGCGGACGATGTCGTCGGCGCATTCCACCAGCAGCCACGGGCTGTCCGGCGCCGCACAGCGCTGGCGCCACACCATGGCGTCCTTCAATGCCTGCTCGAAATCCGCGCCCATGTCGCTGACGGTGACGTTGATCGCGCTGACGCCGCCGGCGAGCATGTCGCGCGTGCTGCCATCGCTGAAGAAAACCAGGCCATCGATGATGGTGGCGCGGCGATGCAGATCGGCGCTGTGGCTGTCCATGAGGGGTGTTCCTTTGTCTGGATGGTGGAATGGGGTTCTTGGATGATTTGTTCGATTTGTTCGATGCGTTCGGTGCGTTCGGTTGTGTCTGGTCTGTTCATTGGCCGTGGCCTCAGACGCCGTAGCGGTCGAAGCGGAAGGGGTACAGGTCCACGCTGGGGGCCATCCCGCGGATCATTTGCGCCATGGCTTCGCCGGCGGCGGGACCGATGCCGAAGCCGTGGCCGGAGAAGCCGGACGCCAGATACAGCCCCGGCAGGCCCGGCACCTGGTCCATCACCGGCATGGCGTCCGGGGTCACGTCGATGTAGCCGGCCCAGGCGCGGGCGATCCGCGCGTCCTGGAATACGGGAAAGGCGTGCTGCAGCCGCGCCCATGCCTGGGCGATGCCACGGCGCGAGGGCTGCGGATCGAGCACCCGGTGCAGTTCGAAAGGCGATACCCGATCCGGCGCGAAGTGGCGCGGGATGGACCACTCCTCGAAGAAGCGCTTGCCGAAGCGCAGGCGCACGAAGTTGTGGTTGCTCATCCAGGCGCGCATGAAATGGCGCATCAGGCGGAAGCTGTCCGGCACGATGTCCGCCATGGACGCGCCGAACTGCGACACGGTGTAGCCGCCGTCGGCGCGCTTGCGGCAGGTGAAGTCCTTGCCGTTGACCGCGGCGTCCAGTCCCGCATTGAAAGGCTGCGTGCGCAGCACCGAGCCGCGTACCTTGAGCTGGGGGAAGTCGGCGCCCAGGTTGCCGCAGAACAGGCGCGACCAGGCGCCGGCCGCGACCAGCACGGTGTGCGTGGCCACGGTGCCACGCTCCGTGACCAGCCCGGACACCCGGCCCGCGCTGCGTTCGATGCCGCGCACGGCGCAGCCTTCGTAGACCAGGCCACCGGCGGCGCGGGTAAGGGCGGCGATGGCGGCCGTGGCCAATTGTGGTTCGGCCACGCCGTCGGTGGGGCTGTACATGGCGCCGGTCCAGTTGCGTGGCGATTGCGGCAGCAGTTGCCGGGCCGCGCGGCTGTCCAGCAGGCGGGCGTCGATGCCGTAGGTCCTGGCGCCGTCCATCCAGGCCTGGTGGCCGGCCGCGTCGTCCTGGCTTTCCTGCAGGTAGAGCATGCCGCTGCGGCGGAAGCCGACATCGGTCAGGGACTGGATCTCATGCCACAGCTGGTTGGACCGCAGGGCCAGCGGAACTTCGGGCAGGTCGCGGCCCAGGGTGCGGACCCAGCCCCAATTGCGCGAGGACTGCTCGCAGGCCAGGGTGCCTTTTTCGAACACCGCGACGCGTACGCCGGCGCGGGCCAGGGCGTAGGCGGTGCTGACGCCGATGATGCCGCCGCCGATGATGGCGACATCCACCGCGATGGGCAGACGGGGGGAGGCGGCTGGCGGATTCGTGGAAGGGGTAGGCGGCGCTTGCGTCATCGTGTCGTTTTATGGTGTTATCGCTGTTCGATAACTAAATACGAATAGCGATAGTCGATGGGCCTACTTATACTGCGCGTCGGCGAACGCAACAACGTAAGGGTTTCCCTAGGTGGGCTGAGTGCGCCTTGGGAGTAACCGTTTTTCAAGTTCTAGGAAATGCCATGTCCGAGTCTTCTGCCCTGATGATCCAATCCTTGGAAAAAGGCCTGGCGGTGCTGCAGTCCTTTCGTGCGCATGCGTCGTTGAGCATGCAGGAAATCGCGCGGGAGAACGGCATCACGCTGGGGTCGGCGCAGCGTGTGGCCCACACGCTGGAGCAGACGGGCTATCTGTATCGGGATCCGCGCAGCAAACGCTACAGCGTCACGGTCAAGGCGGTGGGCTTGGGGTATAGCTACCTCTATCGCCAGCCGCTGTTCCAGAATGCCCATGCGGTGCTGCATCAGGTGAATCAGGAGTGCGGGGAGATCGTCAACCTGGCCGTCCCGGATGGCGAGGACAATATGGTCTTCGTCATGCGGGTGGCACCGGCGCGGCACATTCCCGTGTACCTGCCGGCGGGGGCAAGGATTCCCTGCGTGGCCTCGGCATCCGGACGGGCGCTCTGGGCGCAGCTAGCGCCGGCCGACCTGGACCGCAAGCTGCGCGAAGTGGCGCGTATCAAGCACACGCCCAACACCACGACGGATGTGGCGGCCTTGCGCGTATTGATCGACGAGGCACGGCGCGACCATTACGCCTATGCCGACGAGGAGTATTTCCCCGGCGATCTGAACGTCGCTGCCGTCATTCAGGACGACCATGGTGCCGCGATAGGGGCGGTGAACATATCGGTGCCCAAGCCGAGATGGTCATTGGCACGCGCCCGGGAAGAGCTGGGGCCCTTGGTCATCCGGGCGGCACGGGCGGTGGGGAAGCATAGTTGAGAGGAGGGCGGCGAGGTCCGGCCTATGGCCTGCCCCACGTTTGGGCCAGTTCTAGCTCAGACGCGGCCCACATCCTGCCACCCCCGGCTCAAGTTTCACGCCGGCTTTTTCGCCAGCAAGGCCCAAATGCCGGCGGCTGACAACAGCGTGCCGCCGGCCAGATGAAATCCGCGTTGGGCGCGGCGCGTAGCCAGCAGGCGTCGGGCCGAATTGGCGAAGACAGCGTAAAGCGTGGCGTTGAGCGCGGCCATGGTGACGAATGTCAGGGCCAGCATCCAGAGCTGATGGGTGACATTGCCCTTGGCGTCGACGAACTGCGGCAGGAAGGCGACGAAGAAGACGATGCCTTTGGGGTTCAGCGCGGTGACCAGGTAGGTATTGAGGAACAGCCTCCAGCGCGTGTCCATGCGGGGCGCCTGCAGCGGTTCACTGGGCGCCACGCCGGCGCGCAGCAGCTTCAGTCCAAGATAAAGCAGATAAAGCCCGCCCGCGTATTTGACGATGGAAAACCAGAACGCCGATGCCGCCAGCAACGCTCCCAAGCCCAGCAGGGACAGCACCAATGCCGTCGAATCCCCCAACGCCACGGCTATCACCAGGGGCACATTGGCCTTGCGCCCATGCGAGATCGAGTAGCTGATCACCGTAAGTATCGTCGGCCCCGGAATGGCCAGCAGCACTGCCGAAGCCGCCACGAACCCCGCCCATAATTCGATCGACATTCGCTGGCTCCTTTATCGGTGCTGGATGGTTCACCGAAGTGTAGCCGGCATCGGATGGTGTCAGGAAGCATCGTGCCGGGGGCATTTGGACCGTCGAATGCGCGGCCTGGAGCGTTCATGTCTACAACGTTATCTCTACACCGTCACGTCTGCTGCGCCAGCAGGGCGCAGATGCCGAAGGCGGCGAGGAGGCCGCCGCCGGAGATCTGGAACAGGCGCTGGGCCCGACGGGTGGTCAGGAAGCGGCGGGCGGAGCTGGCGAAGATGGCGTAGAAAGCGGAGTTCATCATGCCCATGACGATGAAGGTCAGGGCCAGGGTCCACAACTGGCGGCTCACATTGCCGTCCGGATCGACGAATTGGGGCAGGAAGGCGACGAAGAAGACGATGGCCTGGGGATTGAGCGCGGTCACCAGATAGGTGTTCAAGCTCAATTTCCAGCGCGTTTCCTCACGGCAGGCGCTCCCCAGGTTCGCGGGCAGCGCGCCGGCACGCAATAAGCGGTAGCCGAGGTACAGCAGGTAAAGTCCTCCCGCGTACTTCAGCACGGTGAACCAGAACGGCGAGGCGGCCAGCAATGCGCCCAGGCCCAGCAGGGACAAGGTCAGGCCGGTTGAGTCGCCCAGGGCCACGGCGGTTACCAAGGGCGCATTGACGCGTCGACCGTGCGAGATCGAGTAGCTGATGATGGTGAGTACTGTCGGGCCGGGAATGACGAGCAGTACTGCCGACGTGGCGACGAAGGCAATCCAGAGTTCGATTGACATTCTTTGCTTCCTCTTGGCTGGGTATGACGACGGCGTTGCCCCAGGCAGCCGTGACCTCGCCAGAGAGGAATCACCACTGCCGCGGCCAGAAACACGCGATCGCCATCCACGCCCACTCGCCGCCAACGCGTGTGGGTAACCAAGGCGCACGATTAGTTCGCATCCAAGAGGGAAAAGGATTTTGCGGTCGGGCCAGGACGGCCCATGGGTTGAAGCAGCGGAAGGTGAATCACTAATGAGTGAATCAATGGGGGCGCATCACGCTGGCGCCTCCGTTGATCGACACGCCGTGCGAGAGAGTGAGCGAATCGCCAGATCGGTAGGCGGCTAGGGTGGGTTCGGCAAGGGTTTCGTCTGCCTACCGCGTGAGTCGTTTACGCATCAAGGCGTTGGGGATGACGACGCCGCGGCGTTCGGGATAGCGTAGTTCGACGATTTCAAAGCCATGATGGGCGTAAAACGGCTGGGCGGCGCGGCTGACGTCGGAGGTGAGTTCCTTCAGCCCAAGCCGGGCGGCTTCTTCGTGCAGGCGGGTCATCAGCGCGTTCCCTATCCCTTGGCGGGGATGATGGCCGGATACGAAGAAATGATCGATGTAGCCGCTTTCCTGGACGTCGGCATAGCCGACGATGACCGGCTCGGCATCGGGCAACGGTTCACCGTCATCGGCCTTGGCGGCGTACAGGCCGTGGCCACCTGCCTTGGCGGTGGACAGTTGCGCGTCCCCCGTCTTGGCGGCGAACAGTTCAGGGTCATTGATCCTGGCCGGGGATCGGCCGCTCACCAACTCGGCGACGAAAGGGCGGATGCCACGCATGCGCTCGCGCCAGATGTCCTGGTCCAGATCCGCCGGTGCCCAGGCCTGGATCTGCTCGGGCGTATAGTCCCGCGCGGCGACCAGATGGATGGCCGAATGAAAAACCTGGAAGAGGGCCGGCTCATCGCCAAGCCGAAAACGCCTTATGCGCATAATATTGTCCGCGTTCATCACAAAACCTCCCTTATCCCGACGCCGCATGAAAAATCAAAATACCACCCGGCCTTCGTCTTACTTCGAATCGATCAGCGCAGCGCGCTTCGTGCCTACACTGCACGTGGGCGGCGGCTGGAATCCCGCCGAGCAGCATATCGCGCCCGCCCTGGGCCTGCTGGCTCACGTGGTGGAAGCGCATCGCGATGCCCGCCGCCAGGACGGCCTGCGGATCGGCCGCGTCAGCTATGACATCTACGGTGTGCTGCCCATGGAGGCCTGCGATGTGGAGATCGAGGTCATCCGGCCGGGCAAGACCATCGAACTGGTGGAAGCGCGCCTGACCCACGCCGGACGCGTGGGACTGACGGCGCGCGTGTGGCTCATGACCGCGCCGGATACCAGCGCGCTGGCGGGCGATGATTTTCCCCGCCTGCCGGCGCCGGATGCCTTGCCCGCCACGGATATGTCGCAACTCTGGCCGGGCGGCTTCGTCGCCAGCATACAGCTGCGCCGCAACGAAGTGAGGCCGGGGAATGCGGTCAGCTGGATCAACTCGGACGTGCAACTCCTGGCGGGCGCCAATGTCAGTCCCACGGCACGGATGCTGGGCCTGCTCGACACGGCCAACGGTGTCACGCCGCGGGCGAACCCCAGCGAAGTGGCGTTTCCGAACATCGACCTGACGGCTCATCTGATCCGGCAACCGGTGGGCGACTGGCTCGGCTTCGATACCAAGGTCGCCTTCGGCGCCTCCGGGCTGGGCGTGACCCACAGCATCGTCCACGATCTGCAAGGCCCGGTGGCCGTCCTCAGCCAGTCCCTGACCGTGCGGCCGAAGACGCGCTGAGCCAGGCGTAATCCAGTGCGGTGACCCAGTGCTGCAACCTCGTGCGGTGCCCCGTTGCCGGGGCCCTGCGGCAGCCCTGCGAAAAATGGGACACCACCATTGCGCGGCACGACCGAAAAACCAGCGGACCGCCGTCGCGCGGCACGACCGAAAAAAAAACAGCGCCCCGTAAACCGGGGCGCTGCCGTATCGCGAATCGAGCCAGGAAACCGCCGGGCGGGCGGCTCCTTGCGAAGAGACCCGCTCAGGTCCCCTGCATCCGCTTGCCGCTGACGGCATCGAACCAATGCAGTTCGTGCCGGCCATCGGGGCCGATGTTCAACTGGTCGCCGGGCTTGATGACCGCTTCCTGCATCTGCCGCGTCGTGCAGCGCACCACCAGCGATGCCTTGCCGCAACGGCCGTGCACCAATTGCTCGGACCCCAGCGTTTCAACCATCTCCACCTCGACGCGCAAGCCGGGCGAGTTCAGCACCATGTGCTCCGGCCGCATGCCCACGATGACATCGCGGCCGCGGACGGCGCTCGGCACCTCCGTGGGGGCGATGGCCAGATCCAGGCCATCGTCGGTCTTCAGCGTGCCGTCGCCGTGGGCGTGCACATTGATCAGGTTCATCGGCGGCGAGCCGATGAAGCTGGCGACGAAGGTGGACGCGGGCTTCTCGAACACTTCCATGGGCGTGCCGATCTGCTCGGGGATGCCCTTGTTCATGACGATCATGCGATGCGCCAGGGTCATGGCTTCCACCTGATCGTGGGTCACGTACAAGCTGGTGGTGCCCAGGCGGCGATGCAGCTTCAGCAGTTCCAGGCGCATGGCCACGCGCAGCTTGGCGTCCAGGTTGGACAGCGGCTCGTCGAACAGGAACACCTTGGGTTCACGCACGATGGCGCGGCCCATGGCCACCCGCTGGCGCTGGCCGCCGGACAACTGGCGCGGACGGCGTTCCAGCAACGGACCCAGCTCCAGAATCTGCGCGGCCGCTTCGACCCGCTTGCGGATCTCGTCCTTGGGCATCTTGCGGATCTTCAGGCCGTAGGCCATGTTCTGGAACACGCTCATGTGCGGATAGAGCGCGTAGTTCTGGAACACCATGGCGATGTCGCGCTCGGCCGGTTCCAGGTTGTTGACTTCTTTGCCGTCGATCTCGATGGAGCCGCTGGTGACCTCTTCAAGGCCGGCCACCATGCGCATGAGCGTGGATTTGCCGCAGCCCGAGGGCCCGACGATGACGACGAACTCGCCATCCACGATGTCCACGTCGATGCCGTGGATGACCGGCACATTGCCGGCGTAGGTTTTCTTGACGTTACGGAAGCTGAGAGTAGCCATACGATGTTCGCTGTTTATCGCTTTGATTCAAAGGGGCAGGGTGCGGAGCGGGCGGGGAAGCGTCACTTCTCCGTATCCACCAGGCCCTTGACGAACCATTTCTGCATGAGGATCACGACCAGCACGGGCGGCAGCATGGCCAGCATGGCGGTGGCCATGGTCAGGTTCCATTCGGTCACGCTGTCGCCGCCGCTGACCATGCGCTTGATGCCGATGACCACCGGATACATGTCTTCCTTGGTGGTGATGAGCAGCGGCCACAGGTACTGGTTCCAGCCGTAGATGAACTGGATCACGAACAGCGCCGCGATGCTGGTCTTCGACAACGGCAGCAGCACGTCGCGGAAGAAGCGCATGGGACCGGCGCCGTCGATGCGGGCGGCTTCCACCAGCTCGTCCGGCACCGTCAGGAAGAACTGGCGGAACAGGAACGTGGCGGTGGCCGATGCGATCAGGGGCAGCGCCAGGCCGGCGTAGCTATTGAGCAGCCCCAGGTCTGCAACCACCTTGTAGGTCGGCGCGATACGCACTTCCACCGGCAGCATCAACGTGACGAAGATCATCCAGAAGAAGAACATGCGGAAGCGGAAGCGGAAGTACACCACCGCGAAGGCCGACATCATCGAGATGACGATCTTGCCGATGGAAATCGACAAGGCCATGATCAGGCTGACGTACATCATGCGCGCCACCGGCGTGCCGCTGGAACCGCCGCCGGAGCCGGCGAACAGCGCCTGCATGTAGTTGCCGACCATGTGCGATCCGGGAATCAGCGACATGGGCGCGGACGCCACTTCCTGCGCGGTCTGCGTGGACGCGACGAAAGTAACGTACAGGGGAAATGCCACCACGGCCACGCCGCAGAGCAGAATGACGTGGGCCAGTATATCCAGCCAGGGACGGCGTTCGACCATATACCTATTGCCTCGGAAAAATCAGTACTGGACCTTGCGGTCGATGTAGCGGAACTGGACCACGGTCAGGATCACGACGATGAACATCAGGATCACCGACTGCGCGGCCGACGACCCCAGGTCCAGGCCGACGAAACCGTCGCGGTACACCTTGTAGACCAGGATGGACGTGGAAGTACCCGGACCGCCCTGGGTGGTCGTATCGATCACCGCGAACGTATCGAAGAATGCGTAGATGACGTTCACCACCAGCAGGAAGAAGGTGGTGGGCGACAGCAGCGGGAACACGATGGTCCAGAAACGGCGGATGGGCGACGCGCCATCGATGGCGGCCGCTTCGATCAGCGAACGCGGGATCGACTGCAAACCGGCCAGGAAAAACAGGAAGTTGTACGAGATCTGCTTCCACACCGCGGCGATCAGCACCAGGATCATGGCCTGGTTGCCGTTCAGGCGCGGATTCCAGTCCACGCCGATATTGCGCAGGGCCACCGCCAGAATGCCCACGGCCGGCGAGAACAGGAACAGCCACAGCACGCCGACCACGGCGGGCGCCACGGCGTAGGGCCAGATCAGCAGGGTCTTGTAGACGGACGCGCCCTTGAGCACGCGGTCGGCCATCACGGCCAGCAGCAGCGAGACCGACAGGCCGACGAAGGCCACCAGCACGGAAAATACCGCCGTGGTCTTGAAGGAATCCAGGTAATCCTGCTGGCGGAACAGGTCCATGAAGTTGGCCAGGCCGACGAATTCCGACGACAGGCCGAAGGCGTCTTCAAGGCGCATGGACTGCCACATGGCTTGTCCCGCGGGCAGGAAGAAGAAGACGACGGTAATGATCAACTGCGGCGCGAGCAGCAGGTAGGGTAGGGTCTTATGGCCGAATACGACGCGTTTTTCCATGGGGCGGACTATGCCTTGCGGCGCACTGCGGGGGCAACGCGCGCGGGGTAACAAACGTGTAATGGTCCAGGCGCGAGGCGCTCGGACCACCGTGAATGCATCCAGACAAACGACACAATGCGGATCGCCGGCCCAGCCGGCGATCCGCATGAACTCGATGACGCATGTGTATCTGTACGCATGCCCAGGGGTTCACGCCTGGGCAAAGCGCGCTACTTTACACTTTTTTGGAACTTCTCGAGCAACTCGTTGCCGCGTTTCGTGGCATTCGCCAGACCTTCCTTGGCGGTTTCCTTGCCGGAAACGATGCGTTCGATTTCCGCATCCTCGATTTCACGGATCTGCGGCAGGAAGCCCAGGCGCACGCCGCGCGACTGCGCGGTGGTTTGCACGTTCAGCTGCTTGACGCCGACGTCGGTACCGGGGTTCTGGGTGTAGAAGCCGGCCTTGTCGGTCAGTTCATAGGCAGCCTTGGTGACGGGCACATAGCCGGTCTGCTGGTGCCACTTGGCGGCCACTTCCGGGCTGGAGATGAACTTGAAGAACTTGGTCACGCCCTTGTACACGGCCGGCTGCTTGTTGCCGAACACCCACAGCGAGGCGCCGCCGATGATGGTGTTCTGCGGCGCGCCCTTGACGTCGGCGTAGTACGGCACGGAGCTGGTGCCGAACTCGAACTTGGCGTTCTTCATGATGTTGGCGCGCAGGCCGCTGGAGCCGGTGATCAGCGCGCACTTGCCGGAAATGAACAGGGCGTTGGGATCGTCGCCGCGGCCGCCATACATGAACTCGCCGTCCTTGGCCAGGTTGGCCAGGAATTCCAGGTGGCGCTGGTGCAGCGGCGAATCGATGGCCAGGCGGGCATCGAGGCCACCGAAGCCGTTGTCCTTGGTGGCGTAGGGCACGTTGTGCCAGGCCGAGAAGGTTTCCAGCTGGGTCCACGACGGCCACGAGGTGGTGTAGCCGCATTCCTGCCCGGCGGCCTTCAGCTTCTTGGTGGCGGCGGCCAGTTCTTCCCAGGTCTTGGGCGGCTTGTCGGCATCAAGGCCAGCCTTCTTGAAGGCGTCCTTGTTGTAGTACATGACCACGGTCGAGCTGTTGAACGGCATCGACACCAGCTTGCCGTCGGACGACGAGTAGTAGCCCGCGACGGCGCCGATGAAGCCCGCGGGATCGATGGGATCGCCGGCTTCCTCGGACATCTGCTGGACCGGCTTGATGGCGCCCTTGGCGTACATCATCGTGGCCGTGCCCACTTCGAAGACCTGCAGGATGTCGGGGGCGTTGCCGGCGCGGAACGCAGCGATGCCGGCGTTCATCGATTCGCCGTAGTTGCCCTTGTAGACAGCCTTGACGACGTAGTCGGACTGGCTTTTGTTGAACTGATCGACCATTTCATTGACACGGTCGCCCAGTGCTCCTTCCATGGAGTGCCAAAACTGGATTTCAGTGGCGGCCTGGGCCGACGACGCGCCGAACGCGGCGAGCAGGGCCGCTGCCGCGAGGGCTAGACGGTGGGAGCGCATGGGGTATTCCTCCTATTTACACAAATGTGCCGCCAGAGGGTTGTCCTCGACGCGCACGACACCATATGAATTGTTTGTGACGAATTCGTGACTGTTACACCGGGGCGGTTGGCTGTCAAATTCGGAGTGTCCCTGAGGCATGGCCCCGGTGTCCGGACGAGGCATCACTGACGCGCGGACGCCACGCCAGCGGAATACCCCACACCCCCACGCTCCCAGGCCCCCGGATTACAATCGCACCCCATGGACACGAACCTCTCCCCCCGCGACCTGCGCGTCGCCTTCGTCGGCGGCGGCAACATGGCCACCGCCCTGGCCATAGGCATGGCCGGCAAGATCTGCCCGGCCGGCCAGATCCACGCCATCGACATCAACCCGGACGGCCACGCCGCATGGCAATCCCGCGGCGCCACCACCGCCACCCAGCCGGACGAACAGCTGGCGCAATGCAATGTCTGGTTCTTCGCCGTCAAGCCGCAATACATGCGCGACGCCGTCAAGGCCTGCCAGCCCTGGCTGCGTCCGGGCACCCTGGTGATCAGCGTGGCCGCCGGCCTGCGCGGCGACGTCCTGTCCCGCTGGCTGGCCACCGACGGCCAACCGTGGCCCAACCTGGTGCGTTGCATGCCCAACACGCCGGCCCTGGTCGGCGCCGGCGTCACCGGCATGCTGGCGCTGCCGGCCGTCAGCGCGGCCGACCGCGCCCTGGCGCAGACCATGCTGGAATCCGTGGGGCAGGTCGTCTGGGTCGATGACGACGCCGGCATCGACGCCGTCACCGCCTTGTCGGGCAGCGGCCCGGCCTATGTTTTCCGCTTCCTGGAAGCCCTGATCGCCGGCGGCATCGCGGTCGGGCTCGATGCGGAGCAGGCCCGCAAGCTGGCCTTAGGCACTTTCGAAGGCGCCACCAAACTGGCCAAGGAGTCCACCGACCCCCCGTCCGTCCTGCGCGAGCGCGTGACGTCGAAAGGCGGCACCACGGCCGCCGCGCTCAAGGTCTTCGACGACAACGATTTCATGAGCCTGGTGGCCCGCGCCATGGCCGCGGCGGCCCAGCGCTCGCGCGAACTGGCGCAGGAATTCGGCAAATGAAGGCAAATGTCCAGCGCGGCGGCAATCCGGGCCACGAGCTGCCCCAGACCCCGCAGCACGCCCCGCAGCACCCTCCACGCCACTCCCGCCGCTTCGAACCGATGCGGCCTGCCCATTTCCTGGTGGCGGTCTTCTGCATGGGCCTGGTGGTGGTGGGCTCCAACGTCCTGGTGCAGATTCCGCTGAATGACTGGCTGACCTGGGGTGGGTTGTCCTACCCGCTGGCTTTCCTGGTGACGGACGTCCTGAACCGCCGCTTCGGCCCCCGCGCGGCGCGCCGCGTCGCCTGGGTCGGCTTCGCCGCGGCGCTGGGCGTGTCGATCTGGCTGGCATCCCCGCGTATCGCGCTGGCTTCCGGCGTGGCCTACATCTGCGCGCAATTGCTCGACATCCAGGTGTTCGACCGCCTGCGCGACCAGCGCTGGTGGCGTGCTCCCCTGGTGTCCGGCGTACTGGGCGCCTTGCTCGACACCGCGCTGTTCTTCAGCATCGCCTTCGCCGCCACCGGTGCCCCCTGGATGACGTGGATGATGGGCGACGTTGCCGTCAAGCTGGTGGTGAATATCAGCATGCTGGCGCCTTTCCGCGCTTTGATGTGGAACTTGGCGAGTCCATCTGCTACGAAGAGGGTTCCTGCTTCGCCCTGAGCGTGATGAGGCAGGCGCCAGGCGTTCGCAGGAAAGGCCCGGGTTAGATGCCCGGGCCTTTTGTTTTGCGCATTTCTTGCGCCGATGCCCCGTTACGCGCCTGGTGGCAGGAGTTCCCTGTGTTCGTTCATATTTGGACCTGGGGAATACACGCAGTGACAGCCTGACGGCTTGCTTTCAGAATACCTGCCACGTCGTGTTTAGCCCTAGAGTTTTGCCCAAGAAGCCGGTGACGCGCGATGCGTCGGGGGGACTACCATTCCCGCCCGACGCCATGTGCCGAGCCGCTCAACCCTCGCGGAGACCATCGCATGAAGTTGTTGAAACGCGTTACCCCCCTCGCACTGGCCCTGGGGGCCCTTACGCTGGCCGGCGCCGTGCATGCCGCCGATACCATCAAGATCGGCATTCCGCAGCCCATGACGGGCCCCAATACCCAGTATGGGGACCAGATCCAGGCCGGTGCGCTGACCGCCATCGAAACCATCAACGCCAAAGGTGGCGTGAAAGGCAAGAAACTCGAACCCATCCTCATCGATGACGGTTGCGAGCCCAAGCAGGCCGTGCCGGCCGCCAACCGGGTGGTGAACTCGGGCGCCAAGTTCGCCGTCGCCCACGCCTGCTCCGGCGTCACCGTGCCGGCGGTCAACGTCTACGAACAGGAAGGCATCGTCGGCATCACCCCGGGCGCCACCTCGCCCCTGGTGACCGACACCACCAAGCCCAAGATGTTCTTCCGCACCATCGGCCGGGACGATCAGCAGGGTCCGTACGCCGCCAACTACATCGCCAAGACCATCAAGCCCAAGAAGGTCGCCGTGCTGCACGACAAGCAGACCTACGGTTCGGGCGTGGCCACCCAGGTCAAGGACACCCTGGTCAAGGACGGCGTCAATGTCGCGCTGTTCGAAGGTATCAACGTCGGCGACAGCGATTATTCGGCGGTCATCACCAAGCTGAAATCGCAGGGCGTGGACTTCGTCTACTTCGGCGGCTACCACCCCGAACTGGGCCTGCTGCTGCGCCAGTCGCGTGAACAGGGCCTGAACGTCCAGTTCATGGGACCGGAAGGCACCGCCAACCAGGATCTGGTGGCCATCGCCGGTCCGGCCATCGCCGGCCTGCTGGTGACGCTGCCGGCCGACTTCACCAAGATGCCGGGCAACGAAGGCATCGTGAAGGCCTTCCACGACAAGAAGCGCGATCCGGACGGCGCCTTCCAGATGCCCGCCTACGCGGCGGTGCAACTGATCGCCGACAGCATCGAGGCGGTCGGTGAGGACCCCGTCAAGGTGGCCCAGTACATGCACTCGCACACCTTCAACACGGGTATCGGCAAGGTCGAATATGACGCCAAGGGCGACTTGAAGAACTTCGAATTTGCCGTCTACAAGTGGGACAAGGACGGCAAGAAAACCCAACTGTAATGGCGATCATCCCCGTCTGGGCGGGGTGTCCAACGAAGTAAATCCAGGTTTCCGGCTCCGGGGGCATTTTCCGGGGCCGGATCTATTTGGAGCATAAGTAATAATGTCTGACCTTCTTCCTCAATTGACACAACAGTTCTTCAATGGACTGTCGTTAGGTGCCATTTATGCCCTGATCGCCATCGGCTACACCATGGTGTACGGCATCATCGGCATGATCAATTTCGCGCACGGCGAGATCTATATGATCGGCGCCTACGTCGGCCTGGTGACGCTGACGGCCATCGGCACGCAAAGCGGCATGCCGGTCTACCTGATGGTTGCCGCCATGCTGGTCGTCGCCATGGCCGTGACCGGCGCCTACGGCTTCGCCGTGGAACGTGTGGCCTACCGGCCCTTGCGCGGCAGCCCGCGGCTGGTGGCGCTGATTTCCGCCATCGGCATGTCCATCTTCCTGCAGAACTGGATGGCGCTGGGGCAGGGCGCGCGCGACATGGCCGTGCCCAACATCATCTCCGGCGCGCTGCAATTCCACATGGGCAGCGATTTCGACGTCACCATCCCGTATTCGCGCGTGATGATCATCGTGGTGACCGTGGTGCTGATGATCGCGCTGTCGCTCTATATCCGCCATTCGCGCATGGGCCGCGCGTCGCGCGCCTGCTCGCAGGACATGCACATGGCCAACCTGCTGGGCATCGACACCAACAAGGTGATTTCCTTCACCTTCGTGCTGGGCGCCATGCTGGCGGCCGTGGGCGGGGTGCTGGTCGCCGTGACCATCGGCAAGCTCAATCCCTTCATCGGCTTCATCGTCGGCATCAAGGCCTTCACGGCGGCGGTGCTGGGCGGCATCGGCAGCATTCCCGGCGCCATGCTGGGCGGCGTGCTGCTGGGCCTGGTGGAAACCTTCGCGGCGGCTTACCTGTCGTCGCAATACAAGGACATCGTCGCCTTCCTGCTGTTGGTGTTGATCCTGCTGTTCCGCCCCACTGGACTGTTGGGCAAACCCGAGGTGGAAAAAGTCTGATGGCGCAAAACATACGCAACGCCTTTATCGCGGCCATCATGACCGCGGTCATCGTCACGCCGGTGTTCGGCCTGCAGCTGGTGCGCCAGGGCGCGCGCACGCTGATGAACCCGCAGTGGACCAACGTCCTGATCGCCATGGCGGTCGTCTTCGTCGGCCAACTGCTGCGTCCGTGGCTGGGCCTGCCGTTCAAGCGCATGAAGTCCGCGCTGCCGACGCTGCCTGCGGCGCCTGCCAGCGGCCACAAGTGGGCCGCCATCGCGCTGGTCGTGATCGCCGTCGTGTGGCCGTTCTTCGGCGACCGCAGTTCGGTGGACATCGCCACGCTGGTGCTGATCTACGTCATGCTGGGGCTGGGCCTGAACATCGTGGTGGGTTTCGCCGGCCTGCTGGACCTGGGTTTCGTCGGGTTCTACGCGGTGGGCGCCTATACCTATGCCTTGCTGTACCACTGGGGCGGCTGGGGTTTCTGGGAAGCCTTGCCGTTCGCCGGCGCCATGTCGGCGCTGTTCGGTTTCGTGCTGGGCTTTCCGGTGCTGCGCCTGCGCGGCGACTACCTGGCCATCGTCACGCTGGGCTTCGGTGAAATCATCCGCCTGCTGCTGATCAACCTGAACTGGTTGACGGGCGGCCCGGACGGCATCTCCGGCATCCCCAAGCCGTCGGTATTCGGCATCGAGATGGCCCGCTCGTCCAGCGTCGAAGGGCGCCAGACCTTCCACGAAATGCTGGGCCTGACGTTCCAGAACCAGCATGTCGTCATCTGGCTGTACCTGATGGCGCTGATGCTGGCCCTGATTACGCTGTTCGTGTCGACGCGACTCAAGCGCATGCCCGTGGGGCGTGCCTGGGAAGCGCTGCGCGAAGACGAAATCGCCTGCCGTTCGCTGGGCTTGAATCCGACCCGCATCAAGCTGTCGGCCTTCACCCTGGGTGCCATGTTCGCCGGCTTCGGCGGGGCGTTCTTCGCCGCGCGCCAGGGCCTGGTGAATCCCGAATCCTTTACCTTCATCGAATCCGCGCTGATCCTGGCCATCGTGGTGCTGGGCGGCATGGGTTCACAGGTGGGCGTGATTCTCGCCGCCATCCTGCTGACCGTACTGCCGGAACTGGCGCGTGAGTTCGCCGAGTACCGCATGCTGATGTTCGGCCTGGTCATGGTGCTGATGATGATGTGGCGGCCGCAAGGCTTGCTGCCGATGCAACGTCCTCACGTGGAGCTGGACAACAAATGAGCGAGGCTTTGCTTAGAGTATCCGGTCTGTGCATGCGCTTCGGCGGCCTGCTGGCCGTCGACCATGTGGCATTCGATGTGCGGCGCGACGAAGTGTTCGCCATCATCGGCCCCAATGGCGCCGGCAAGACCACCGTGTTCAATTGCGTGGGCGGTTTCTACGTGCCCAGCGAAGGTGAAATCGAGATGGACGGCGTGTCCATCACCGGTCTGCCCAGCCACCGCGTTGCCCAGCATGGCCTGGTGCGCACGTTCCAGAACGTGCGCCTGTTCAAGCAGCTGACGGTGCTGGAAAACCTGCTGGTGGCGCAGCACACGCAAGTCGAAACACGGCTGCTGCCGGGCTTGCTCAAGTTCAAGTCCTATCGCCAGGCCGAGGCCGACGCCTTGAAGCGCGCCGCCGAATGGCTGGATTTCATGGGGCTGCGCGAGTACGCCAACCGCGAAGCGGGCAATCTGGCTTACGGCCACCAGCGGCGGCTGGAGATCGCGCGCTGCATGATCACCAAGCCCCGCCTGTTGATGCTGGACGAGCCGGCGGCGGGTTTGAATCCGCAGGAAAAACAGGACCTGCAGCGCTTGATCGACCGCCTGCGCCGGGAATTCGGCGTGGCGGTGCTGCTGATCGAGCACGACATGAGCCTGATCATGGGTATTTCCGATCGCATCCTGGTGATGGAGCATGGCAAACCCATCATCACGGGAAATCCGCAGCAGGTGCGCAGCGATGAGCGCGTCATCAAGGCGTATCTGGGAGAGGAATGATGCAGCATCCGGACAAAGCACACAGCATGCTCAAGCTGGATAACGTGCACACCTACTATGGCGCCATCCAGGCCCTGCATGGTGTGTCAGTGGAAGTGAACAAGGGTGAAATCGTCACCTTGATCGGTTGCAACGGCGCCGGCAAGACGACGTTGCTGATGACGATCTGCGGTACGCCGCACGCGCGCAGCGGCACCATCACCTTCGAAGGGCGCGACATCACGCGTGCCGACACGCATCAGATCATGCGTACCGGCATCGCCGTTTCGCCTGAAGGCCGCCGCGTGTTCAAGGACCTGACGGTGGAAGAGAACCTGATGATGGGTGGATTCTTCGCCAACAAGGTGCAGATGCAGCAGGGGCTGGCCTATGTCTATGACCTGTTCCCGCGTCTTAAGGAACGCGCGCAGCAGCGTGCCGGCACCATGTCGGGCGGCGAGCAGCAGATGCTGGCAATCGGCCGGGCGCTGATGACTCGTCCCAGCCTGTTGCTGCTGGACGAACCCACCTTGGGCCTGGCGCCGCTGATCATTGCGCAGATCTTCGACATCATCCGCACCATCCGTGATCAGGGGGTGACGGTGTTCCTGGTGGAGCAGAACGCCAACAAGGCGCTGCAGGTGGCGGATCGCGGCTATGTGCTGGAGAACGGCAGGGTAGTGCTGCACGACACCGGCGCCAACCTGCTGGTCAACGCCGATGTGCGCAAGGCTTATCTAGGCGCGTGAGCCGGGATGGCGCCCGCCGGAATGAAAACGGCGGTGATGCCTGCGAAGGGGTTGGGGTCTTGCGCCGAGTGCGCGAGCTTCCTCAACTTCTTCTCGATCCAGTTTTGCGGCACGGCCTTTATGGGCGTGACCGTCGAGCTGGCGAAATCGTTCAGCCAGAACTCCTTGTGATTCCGTATCACATGTTGTTCGCCGGTAATCGGCTCGCGAATGGTGAGGCGGCCTGGCTCGACGGCGTCGACGACGTGGCAGAGGCGAGAAGCTTTCTGACCCAGCATCGCCTCATCGCGGATGATGATGGCCGGACCGTGCTTGGCAATATGCCCGCGCAGTTTCTCCAGGGCAGTGTAGGTATCGTCCTGGGACATGTCGAGGCGATGCACGTGTTGGTCAGCTGTATCCATCGCGCGGATCACGGCTTCATTGTCGAAGGCACTCGCCCACATGGAACCGTCCTCCCGCGTGCCGGTCCAGCGGTCCAGGTGGTCTTCGACGGCATCCGCATCCTTGCCCCTGGCGCTTACCGCCATGGCGCACAGCAGGAACGATATCGTGTACTCCGGCAAGAGGCCGGAGATGCCTTCAGCCCCTTTAGGGGTGACCATCCATTGCTTGTCCGCAAGTGGGTACGCCGCCACGTCGCCGCGCAGGTTCTCAACGCCCTTCACCCGCACGGGCTGGCCGGATGGCTCGAAGCGCACGAAGGTGGTCTCGCCGATGAGTTCATGGTTAGGAAAGCGGCCCGCATCCAAACTCGTCATGCAGTCTTTTGAATGGTTGAAATGGCCCATGAAGCGTTTCTGGCATTCCCACTCTTCGTCTGGCAGGCCGGCGGGTTGCCTCGGCGCAAACACCAGTGAAAAGCCCCCACGCCGCTCGACCCTGGCGTCTTGGAATGCCAGGTTATCGCCGAATTGGAAGAGGTCCGTAGCGGATTCGCGGCGCAAGACGGAAAGTGCCTCATTGTTGGTCGGCAATGGGACCACGGGCTCGCATTCGATCCGCTGGTGAGTATCCGTAGGCGAATAGCGCAGGGCCATGGATTTGGTCGGGTAACGCAAGAGTGCCAACCAGGGTGAGGGGTGTTTTTTGTCAGCGCGGAAGCTCTTGAGGACGAAGACGTGTCCTTCGTTGGCCGCGAAGACGCGGCTTCCAGTTGACGATGGCACGGATAGGACCGGCGGCAGGTATGGCGCCGTGCCGTGCGTGCCGTGCGTGCGGTACAGGCCGATCTGGAATTCGGTGATGACGAAATCCGCGTTGGGATGCGATTTGAACACGCCGTTGAGCTCATTCATCGTGTTGCGATGCGGCGCGGTCGATGAGATTTTCGTGGGCGATGTGGGGGCATTGGGGAATGCGGCCGCAGGCGCTGTCGCACGTACGGTTACCCCCGACTCTCCATGGGAAAGCGTCGGCAATGGCAAAATCGGTCTGCCCCGCGCATGGGCGGGCTTGTTCGCGCGCTGGATGGACGGCGCGGTGCCGGCCATCGCACTGTTGTGACGCGGTGGGACCGGTGGCGCGGATGCCGCGGGAGACCCTGATGGCGCGGGATCATCAGGCGGGGCATTCCACGAAATCAGGCTGGTATCCGAGCCCGCGAAATCGCGATTTTTATGTCCTGAGCAAAACATTGAGGGGATCTCCTTAGGTATACAGGGTTAAACAGCAGTGCTGCTGAGTGCCCAACGTCCGGAGACTGTTCCCCTTTGTTTATGCGGCCTGGCGCGCTGTACCGCTGTCTTCTTGATAACGCTGAATCACGGCCAGCGCCAACGCATCGATGGAATCGGTCAAAGGCACGTCGAACTCCCCGCGTCGGTCGTGCGGGATGGCCAGCGGCAGTTCGGTGCAGCCCAGGGCCACGGCCACCGCGCCGCGCGCGGCAAGGGCACGGATGCAGGCGGCGGCCGGTTCGAAGGACTCGGCCAGGCGGTTGGCTTTCACGGCCACGATGGACGGCGTGCAGTACGTCGTCATTTCCGCTTCGGTGGGCACCACGCATTCATAGCCATGGCGTTCCAGGTGATGCTGGTACAGGCCCATGCGCAGCGTCCCCTCGGTTCCCATCAGGCCGATGGGACCGCCATGGATGCCGCGCCGGCGCAAATCTTCCACCACCGATTCGATGATGTGCAGCACCGGCACCGACGAGGCCGCCACCAATTCGTCGTACCAGAGATGGGCGGTGTTGCAGGGGATGGCGATCAGGCGCGCGCCGGCGCCGGTCAGCAGGCCGATGCCGCGCGCCATGGCGGGCAGGGGATCTTCGCCGCCCGACAGTTTGGCGGCGGTGCGGTCGGGCACGCGGGGATCGTTCAAAAGCAGCGCGGGGATATGGTCCTGGTCGCGCGCGGCCGGCGTCAGGGCCACCAGCCGTTCGGCAAAAGCGGCGCCGGCCATGGGGCCCATGCCGCCAAGAATGCCCAGGTAGAGGCCGGATAGGGATGTCGTCACGAAAAATACTCCGAATGATGCTGGGCCTGGGTAAGGCGGGGCACGGAACGCCTCAGGCAGCGGCCTGTCCGCCCCGCGTGGGCGCCAGCACCTGGCCAGGCCTGGCCATGCCGGCCGCGCCATCGGCCCAGACGCGCTGGCCGTTGACCCAGACACCCTGTATTCCCTGGCTGGCCTGCACCGGCACCTCGAAGGTGGCGCGGTCGCCGACCTGTTCGGGATCGAACAGGACCAGATCCGCATAATAGCCCGCCCGCAGCAGCCCCCGCTCGGCCACGCCGTAGTTGCGCGCGGCCAGGCCGGTCATCTTGTGCACCGCCTGTTCCAGCGTCAGCACCGACTGCTCGCGCACCAGCGTGCGCAGGACATTGGTGAAGGTGCCCCATTGGCGGGGGTGCGGATGGGGATCGAAGGGCAGGCCGTCGGAACCCACCATGGCGGCGGGGTGCGCCATGATGCGGCGCACGTCGTTTTCGTCCATCAGGAAGTAGATGGCGCCGGCGGGCGTGAGCTTTTCCAGCAATTGCTGTTCATCCAGGCCCAGCTCGGCCATCAGGTCGGCGAAGTCGCGGCCCTTGGCTTCAGGGTAGCCCTTGGACCAGGTGATCATGGTGCGGCGCGCGATACGCACGCGGTCCAGCCGCAGCATGGTGGACGTGGCCGGGTAGGGGTGGCAGTCCAGGCATACCGGCTGCAGTTTGGCGGCGCGGTCCATCATGGCCAGCGTCTCCACCGAACGGCCGTGGTTGGCCTGGCCGGCCAGCTTGTGATGCGAGAACACCACCAGGCAATCCAGGGCGCGGCCGATGTCCAGGGCCTCTTGCATGGCCGGCACGATCTGGTCGGTTTCATCGCGCAGGTGGGTGGCGTACAGACCGCCGTGCGCACGGATGGGCGCGCCGACCGCCATGATTTCCTCGGTGGGCGCATGCGCCGCCGGCGGGTAGAAAGTGCCGGTGGACATGCCGAAGGCGCCTGCCTGCAAGGCTTCTTCCATCATCGCCTGCATGGCGGCGATTTCCGCTTCGGTGGCAGCGCGCTGGGTGTCGTCCATGGCGGCCACCCGTAGCGTGGTGTGGCCGACCAGGGGAATCACGTTGACGGCAGCGGGCGTCGCGCGCAGGTCGGCGATCCAGTCGGCGAAGCGCGCATAGCGGAACAGCTCAGGCGGTCCCAGCAGGTCCAGGGGCTGCGGCACCTGCGTGTCCGCCGCGGGCAGCAAGGGGGCCAGGCTGATGCCGCAGTTGCCCGTCACCACGGTGGTGATGCCCTGCGACACCTTGGGCGTCATGTCCGGATGCGCCAGCAGATAGCCGTCGTCATGGGTGTGGGAGTCGATGAAGCCCGGGGCTACGACCAGCCCCGATACATCCAGGCGCGGCGCCGTCGCGTCGGGAAAGCGGCCGATGGCGGCGATGCGTTCGCCGGCGATGGCGATGTCGGCGACGTAGCGGTCGGCGCCGCTGCCGTCGACGATGGTGGCGTTGGCCAGGATGAGATCGGGTTGCTGTTGCATGGCGTGCAGGAATTCCCGTGAATGATGCAGTGGCCCGTAGGGGCGGGGAGCGATATCAGCGCGTCTGATGCCTGAGCGTACGCCAATATCGCGTGGCCAAATACGCCGCCGCCCTCTGGGGGCGGCGGCATCCGTATGGCTTGATGTATGCCTGACGGCGCCTGTCAGTCCAGCTTCTCGATGTGGGCCGACTCGATGATGTCATGCCACTTCTTCGTTTCGCTGTCGATCAACTGCTTGAATTCCGCCGGGCTGCCGCCGGCCGGGACGGCGCCCAGGGTGGCCAGGCCTTCCAGCACTTCCTTGGACTTCAGCGCGGTTTCGATTTCGCTGTTGATCTTGGTGACCACGTCGGCGGGCGTATTCGCCGGCGCCACCACGCCGCCCCAGGCCACGGTTTCGTAACCCTTGAGGCCGGATTCGTCCAGGGTCGGCACTTCGGGGAACAGGGCCAGGCGCTTCAGGCTGCTGACGCCCAGCGCGCGCACCTTGCCGCTCTTGACCAGGGGGCCGGCTTCCGACGAATTGGCGAACAGGTAGTCGATACGGCCACCCAGCAGATCCTGGATGGCGGCGGGGCCGCCGTTGTACGGAATGAACATGACGTCGATCTTGGCCATGCTCTTGAACAGCTCACCGCCCATGTGGCCGGTGGTGCCGACGCCCGGTGCGCCATAGGACAGTCGGCCCGGCTGCTTGCGCGCGAGGTCTATCAATTCCTGCACCGAGTGCGCGGGCGAATTCACCGGCACGATCAGCACGTTGTACAGGTCGAACATGTGCGCGACCGGGGTCAGGTCCTTGTCCACGTCGTAAGGCAGCGTCTTGAACAGGGTGCGGTTCACCGCCAGGGTGTTGATGTTGCCGTAGCCGATGGTATAGCCGTCCGGCGCCGCGCGCTTGATCAGGTTGATGCCGATATTGCCGGCGGCGCCGGGGCGATTCTCGATGATCACGGAGCCGTTCACCTGCTTGGCCAGCTGCGTCGTCACCAGGCGCGACAGCACGTCGGGCGAACCGCCGGCGGCGGAAGGCACGACGAAGATCACCGGATGGTCCGGCCAGGTACCGGCGGCGTGGGCAGGACCCGCGGCACACGCCAGCGCCAGGGCGGCGCCGAGCAGGCGGAAGGAGGTCGAGAGACGGAAGAACGGTTGCGGCATGGAGGTTTCCCCTGGGGTTTGCGCGGATGGAAGTGTCGTCACGTCGCTCGCCGCGCGGGTGGCGGCCCTTGCTCGTGACGTTTTGTTGGAGACACGGCGGCAGACTAGCACCGGGGCGCGCGAACCCGCATATCAAAAAATATGGAAAACCTATAATCCGCCGTTATCGTGAAACGGATGAAAAGGGGACAGCGGCCCTATGCAAGACACTGGCGACGAACCGCGAAAAGGGGGGCTGGATGGCGGCCTGGATCCCCGTTCGACCGATCCCTTGGCTGATCCGGCGGGGGAGTTCTCGGCCGAGGACGGGCCTCGCAATCCGGCCAGCGACGTGTCCAGCGATGTAGCTGGCGACGGGGCCGGTGACGTGGCTGGCGACCTGGTCGGTGACGTAGCGGGCGACGCGGCCCCCGGCGGCGTGGGCGCGCGGCCGCCTTTGAACCTGCGCCAGATCGAGGTATTCCGCGCCATCATGCTGGCCGGCTCGATCAGTGGCGCCGGGCGCATGCTGCACGTTTCCCAACCGGCCATCAGCCGGGTGTTGGCCCTGACGGAAAGCCGCCTGCGTTTTCCCCTGTTCGAGCGCAGCCGCAGCCGCCTGACGCCCACCGCCGAGGCGCGCCGCCTGTTCGCCGAGGTCGAGCAGGTCTACGGCGGCATCCAGCGGGTCAACGAACTGGCGGCCAATCTGGCGCAATCGGGCGCCGGCGCGCTGCGGGTGATATCCAGCGCCAGCTTCGGCCAGCGCATGGTGCCGCAGGCCCTGGCCGTGCTGCGGCAGGGCCGTGCGCAGGTGAGGGTGGACTACCGCAGTTCGACCTATGACGAGCTGGCGGGGCATTTTCTCGCCGGGCAGGCGGATATCGCGGTGTCCATGCGGCCGCCGGTGCATCCCAACCTGGTGTCGGTGGAGCTGGGCCGCAGCGAGGTGGTATGCATCATGCCGCGCGCGCATCCGCTGGCCCGCTGTAAAGCCGTGGCGGCGGCCGATTTCACCGCGGCGGCGTGGATAGGCTATCCGCCCGATGCCCCCTTGGGCAGGGTGCTGACGTCTTTTCTGGGCTATGCGCCGAACCGTCCGCCGGCCGCCATCGAAGTGCATTCTCCCGTGACGGCGCTGGCCTTCGTGCAGCAGGGCCTGGGGCCGGCGCTGGTGGAAAGCTGGTGCGTGGGACCGCAGGCGCGCACGGAGTTGGCCGTGCGTCCCATCGTACCGTCGGCCCATATCGGCATTTGGGCCACGTATTCCGACCTGCAGCCGCTGCCCTTGATGGCCAAACGCTTTCTTTCGGCATTGAAGAAGGTATTGCAGGATGAACCGCCGCCGACATTCGAGGACGGAGATTGACGAGGGCGCCCGGTACGCGCGGTCCTGCCGGGCGTGCGCGACCGACCCGTCCGGTGTCTCATGGACCTGCCTGAACCGATCCGCGTCTGGTCCATGGTTCGATCTACGCCTGCGGCCGATCGTGACGGGAGACCGCGCGCGCAGGAGTCGTTAATCGTTCCGTGCGGCGGCTTTAGCGCTGGCGGCTTCGATCATGACAGTGACGGCATTGCGTGCTGCTTGCGACGGGGAGTGACGGCGATAGGCCAGGTCCAGCAGCGCTCGGGGCGCGGGGCCACGCAGCGGCAGGAAGCGCACGCCTTCGGTGTGGACGTGGCGCATGCTGGCGGGCACCAGCGAAATGCCGAAGCCGGCGGCGACCAGGCTGATCACCGAAGCCATTTGCGGCGCCTCCTGGGCGATGCGTGGTGTGAAACCCGCTTGCTGGCACGCGGCCAGGATGGTGTCATACAGGCCGGAGCCGATAGGCCGTGGATACAGCACGAAGTCTTCATCGCGTAGCGCCGCCAGCGTCAGGCCGCGTGCGCGGGCCATGGCATGGTTGGTGGGCAGCGCCACCAGCATCGGCTCGTCGACCACCCGGTCGGCGCGGAAATCTTCCCCCAGTGTGAAAGGCTGGCGCAGAAATGCGACGTCGACTTCGCCACTGCGCAACCATTCCAGCAGCGAACCTGTGTTGCCTTCGCGCAACTGGACTTGAACTTGGGGATAGCGGTCGCGGTAGGCGCGTAGCGCGCGCGCCAACGCCGGATGAAAGACCGACGAGGAGGTGAACCCGATGCTGACATTGCCGCTTTGGCCCTGGCCCAGATGGTGTGCCCGTTCCGCGGCGCGCGTGGCGGCGGCCAGGATGGCGCGGGCGTCTTCCAGGAACTGCTCGCCGGCCTCGGTCAGCTCGATGCCACGCGGTAGGCGCAGGAACAGCGTGGCGCCCAGTTCGCGTTCCAGTTGCTGGATCTGCTGGCTGAGCGGTGGCTGTCCAATACCCAGTTGCGCCGCCGCGCGAGTGAAGTGCATCTCTTGCGCGACCGCGACGAAATAACGGAGATGGCGAAGTTCCATGGTGAGGGGCGCGCTGATGAGAGGGGTGAGGGCGGGGCAGTGAATCCGCGCGTCAGGCGTCCACGCGCTGGCTTGAAGTACTCATCATATTTCATAAGTATTGGATGCACTACTTTCATATATTGGACAGATGGCCGGCATGGGGCTACCTTCTTGCCCATACCCCAACTGTCCTTGATTCAATCAGCTTGAGCAGCAATCCCCGACCGCGCCGCCACGAGCAGCGTTGTCGGCGACGTAGCGCCCTGCCGTCCTCGATATGTCTTCTGAAACTTCCCCCCAAACCGCCTCCGAGGCATCCCCTTATCTGCAGCGTGGTACCGCGGCTTTCCGGCGAGCCAACTGGGCCTTGTTCGCCGCCGGCTTTTCCACCTTCTCGCTGATGTATTGCGTGCAGCCGCTGCTGCCGTTGTTCGCGGACCATTTCAAGGTATCGCCCGCGCAAAGCAGTCTGTCGCTGTCGCTGACCACGGGCCTGCTGGCGTTGGCGATCTTCCTGGTCGGCTTCTGGTCCAGCCGCCTGCCGCGCAAGGCCGTCATGGCGGCATCCCTGTTCGCCTCCGGCGTGCTGACGCTGGCCGTGGCCGCCACGCCGGACTGGCATGCGCTGCTGGTCGTGCGGGCCTTGCAAGGCCTGGTGCTGGGAGGCGTGCCCGCCGTGGCCATGGCGTATCTGGCCGAAGAAGTGTCGTCCTCCGATCTGGGCTTCGCCATGGGTTTGTACATAGGCGGCAGCGCCTTCGGCGGCATGATGGGGCGGGTGATCACCGGCCTGGTGGCGGACCACAGCGACTGGCGTGTGGCGCTGATCGTCGTTGGCGTAGTGGGGGTGCTGGCAGCGGTACTGTTCGTGCTCGCGTTGCCGGCCTCGCGTCACTTCAAGCCGCAGAAGGGTGGGGGTTGGGCAGCGGCGCGGCAAGGTTTCGCCACGCATCTCGTCGATCCTAATCTACTGTCCCTGTTCGCGCTGGCCTTTCTGTTGATGGGCGGTTTCGTCACCGTCTACAACTATGCGGGCTTCCGCCTGATGGCTCCGCCTTATCTACTCAGCCAGACCTTGATCAGCGCGATCTTCACGGTCTATGTGGTGGGCATCTTCGCGTCGGCGTTGTTCGGCCGGCTGGCCGACCGCTATGGTCGCGGCGCCATGCTGTGTACGGGCGTGGCGACGATGCTGGTGGGCCTGCTGCTGACGTTGGCGGCCAACCTGGTCATCATGGTGGCGGGCGTGGTGGTGTTGACCTTCGGCTTCTTCGCGGCGCATTCGGTAGCCAGCGGTTGGGTCGGCCAATTGGCGCGCGGCTACAAGGCGCAGGCCGCTTCGCTCTATCTGCTGGCGTACTACCTGGGGTCCAGCGTGCTCGGTTCGGTCGGCGGCAAATGCTGGGAATGGGCCGGCTGGAACGGCGTGGTCGGCCTGCTCGGCACGCTGCTGGTGGTATCCGTGGTCCTCAGCGTCCGGCTTTACCTCGTCACCAGCCCTGATCGCGCCGTCGTCGCGCAGGGGCGGGCCTCGTAACCGCGGACTGAGCAGTTCGCTCGCCCGCGTTCCCCTTCGAACAGGGGGGCCGAACGGAAGGGGTTGGGATGCCAGCGCCTTCAGTGATGTTGTGTAATCAGACCGTGGGCCCGCGCCAGGCAGCCAAAGCCACCAGCAGCCAGCCTGCCAGGAAACCCAGGCCGCCGATGGGCGTGATGGCGCCCAGCCAGCGGACATTGGTCAGCGCCAGGACGTACAGGCTGCCGCTGAATAGCACGATGCCGGCAAACATCAGCCAGCCACCGCTGGTCAGCAACGTCGAGCCAAAACGCGGCACCAGGGCGGCGATGGCCAGCAAGCCCAGCGCATGCGCCATTTGATAGGTGACCGCCGTCTGCCAGACCGCCAGCATTTCCGTGCTTAGCCTTTCCTTCAAGCCATGTGCGCCGAAAGCGCCGGTGCCCACGGCAATGAACATATTCAGTGCACCCAGCAGGGCAAAAATACGGTCGGTCATATCAGAGAGTCATCCTATCCATAAAAAAACAGACCCTCGGCCCTGATGTACGACAGCCGCCTTGGTCAACGGCCGTCGTACATAAAGGTCTGCGCCTAGGGGTACTGAATGAGCTGGTACTACGTGAACCGGTACTACGTGAACTGGTACTGCATGAGCTGCTACTGTATCAGCGCGCGCACCGCTGGAAGACTAATTCAAGCGAAGTGGTCAGTGCGCAGGAATTTAACCACGCGGCCATTTTTCAGATCCGCGTATGTCTTGTTGTCTCCCTCGCCTTCGACCGCGTGCAACACCATGGCGCCGAACGCATCCACCGCTGCATCGTGTTTGCCGGCCTTGTACAGCGCATTGACGTTGGCGGCAACGGTCGGATCCGCGCCAAACGCGCAGATCTGCAGCGTGTCGTAATCCTTCTCGCCCGTTTCCTTGTCCTGCAGACCCACGCCGACACAGGCGATGTGCTCGGTCAGGCCTCCAGTTGAGATAGGGCCTTGCGCCGTCGCGGCGGCGTCTTGTGCCGCGATGTAGTCGACGGTCGAATTGGTTCTCATGACATTCGCCATTGCATAACTCCATTAAATGGTTAAAAGGGTGACGTATGTGTCGGGCGTCCCCAACAGGTTCCCAGTCCGGACGCTTGGAGAAAGTGCCGGATGGGAAACCGCCAAGGTCGCGCGTAGCCACTTCCGCCACCCGCAACAGCTTCCTGTCTGTCAGCCCGACTCGGGCGTGACGTTATGCAATGACCGCAAGCGGCGCAGCTCCGGATACCACCACATCCACAGCGCCGCGACGGCGATGGTGCCGATGCCGCCCAGCACCACTGCCGGCACGGCCCCGGTCATGGATGCCATGACGCCGGCGCGAAATTCCCCCATCTGGTTGGACGTGCCGATGAACAGCATATTGATGGCGCTGACCCGTCCCAGCATTTCATTGGGCGTATTCAACTGCACCAGGGACGAGCGCACCACCACGCTGATGGAGTCCGCCGCGCCCAAGACCATCAAGGCGATGATGGAAACGGGAATCGACGTCGAGAGGCCGAACACGACGGTGGCGATACCAAAGGCAAACAAGGCGCCGAACAGCGTCATGCCGATATTGCCCGTCAGGTTCTTGCGTCCCAATACCAGCGCCATGCTGACCGCGCCCAGCGCCGGCGCTGCCCGCAGCATGCCCAGCGCCCAGGGTCCGGCATGCAGGATGTCCTTGGCGTAGATGGGAAGCAGGGCAGTGGCCCCGCCCAGCAACACGGCGAACAGGTCCAGTGTCAGCGTGCCGAGCAGGATGCGCCGGCTGGCAATGAACGTGAAGCCGGCGAACAGCGAGCGCCAGGTGGTCGGTTCCTTGCGCGAAGGCTGGCCTTCGATCTTCAGCGTCAGTATGGAAAGCAAGGCGATGAAGTAGCAGGCGGCGGTCAGCGCATAGATCCAGCCGGCGCCCAAGGCATAGCCGACGCCGCCCAAAGCCGGTCCGGCAATCTGCGCGATCTGGTTGGATGACGCCGACACGGCGGTGGCGCGCGGGATCAGGGCGCGCGGCACGACCGCCGGGATCAGGGTGGGCATGGTCGGCGATTCAAAAGCGCGCGACGCGCTCATCGCGATGATGCAGGCATAGACGATGTAGTGGTTCGCTTCGCCCGCCAGCGATACGAGCGACAGCACGGCGGCCGACAAGGTCTCGATGGTCAGGGTCACCGCCAGGATCTTGCGGCGGTCATAGCGGTCGGCCACATGGCCCACCACCAGCGTCAGCAGCAGCATGGGCAGGAACTGCGCCAGGCCGATCAGGCCCAGGTCCATGGCACTGCCGGTGAGCGAATAGATCTGCCAGCCGACGGCCACCGACACCATCTGGTAGGCGAGCGAGGCGCCGAAGCGGGAAAGGAGGAAATGCGCAAAGGCAGGCCGCGTGACCAAAGGCGCGTCGGCGTTGTCTGTGTCTGGCGTACTGGCCATTGGGGAGCGTGAATAAAACGTCAAATTGAAGGCTGGAATCGTATACCAAAACCCTGGCCGCGCCGTGCATGAGCGTATTCGGCCTAAGCGTCACTTTCAGCGTTTTCCATCCCGCATTCAGGCCCGTTCAAGCTGCCGTTCAGGCGGTTTTCAAGCCGGCGCTTTTGAATTTGGCAGACCTGTGGACGACGCTGCGTGGCGCATTAGCCGCAAGCCGTCGCCAAGGCGTTTTTTGGTATGGACGGTGATGCCGTGACCGTGCTACCTTGCGCTCGCCCTAGGGTTTACGCGGACGCTCCGGCATGCACCCATTCTTCGATATCCGGCGCCTGGAGCGCCTACCTGGCACCCGTCCCAATCGTTGGGATTGGCTACTGTTGCCCCTGGTCCTGGGGTTTCTGGTGTTGTTGGCCTTCGGTGCCAAGGAAATGGCCACGCCATATTCCGTCGGCCAGCAGCTGCCGATTTCGCTGGATCCCAGCTACCTGCCTTATTACCTGTTGCGGACCACGCTGCGCATGTTCATCGCGCTGGGCGTGTCGCTGGTATTCAGCTTCATCTTCGCGGCGGTGGCTTCGAAGTCGCGCACCGCCGAGAAAATCCTGGTGCCGATGGTGGACATCCTGCAGTCCATCCCCATCCTGGGTTTCCTGTCGATCACCGTGACGGGCTTCATCGCGCTATTCCCCGGCAGCCTGCTGGGCGTGGAATGCGCGGCCATCTTCGCCATCTTCACGTCGCAAGCGTGGAACATGGCGCTGAGCCTGTACCAGTCCATCCGCACCGTGCCCTCGGAGCTGAACGAAGCCGCGCGCGTGTTCCGCCTGAGCGGCTGGCAGCGCTTCTGGCGCCTGGAGCTGCCTTACGCCACGCCGGCCCTGCTATGGAACATGATGCTGTCCATGTCGGGCGGCTGGTTCTTCGTGGTGGCGTCCGAAGCCATCACCGTGTCCAACCAGGACATCATGCTGCCCGGAATCGGCTCGTATATCGCGTCAGCCATCGACCAGCAGAACCTGCATGCCATCTTCTACGCCATCATCGCCATGGCCTTCGGCATTCTGCTGTACGACCAGCTTTTCTTCCGTCCGCTGCTGGCCTGGGCCGACAAGTTCCGTTTCGAGGACACGCAAAGCAATACCGCCCAGCAGTCCTGGGTGCTGGATCTTCTGCGCCGCGGCAGGTTGACGCGAGCGCTGTCGCTGAGCCTGGCGCAGGGCGGCGAGCGCGCCCTGGGCTGGTTCCGCCGCGGCTACGACGGCACATCGGTGCGCGCGCGCGTGCGCTCCGTGAATCCTTTGCGCGAACGCATGGTCGATGCTTTCCTGACCGCGCTGGCCTTGATCGCCGTATGGCGCCTGGGGGTGTTCGTGCATGCCGAGGTGGGCTGGTCCGAAGCCTTGCGCGTGCTGGGCCTGGGCGGCATCACCTTGGTCCGGGTGATGGTGCTGATCGCACTGGCATCAGTGGTATGGGTGCCGCTGGGCATCATGATCGGCCTGCGTCCGCGCCTGTCGCAGCGCATCCAGGCGCTGGCCCAGCTGCTGGCCGCGTTCCCGTCGAACCTGTTGTTTCCGCTGGCGGTGGTGGCCATCGTCGCCTTCGACCTGAACCCGGAAATCTGGCTAAGCCCTCTGATGATTTTCGGCACCCAGTGGTACATCCTGTTCAACGTGGTGGCCGGGGCCAGCACCATTCCCAGCGAATTGCGCTATGCCGCCGACAACCTGGGCCTGAAAGGCTGGCTGAAGTGGAAGCGCTTTTATCTGCCGGCGGTATTCCCCAGCTTCGTTACCGGCGCCATCACGGCCAGCGGCGGGTCGTGGAACGCCAGCATCGTGTCCGAGGTGGTCACCTGGGGCAAGACCACGCTGACGGCCACCGGCCTGGGCGGCTACATCGCCGAGATGACGCAGAAGGGCGACTTCCCGCGCATCGCACTGGGTATCGGCGTGATGTGTATTTTCGTGATGGGGCTGAACCGGTACTTCTGGCGGCGGCTGTATTTGCAGGCGGAAAAGTGGAGCCGCTGACCGCGGTAGTCCACCAAGAGCAATTGAATATCACGGCGGCTGCACGGCTGCCGGCGAGGGAGTAGGGCGATGAACGGCAAAGCCAGTTTCCTGCTGGACCTGAACGGCGTCAGCAAGATGTTCCAGACCGCCGACGGCACCAATCGTTCGGTGCTGGAGGACGTCGACTTCCAGTTGCGCGAGGGCGAGATCGTCGCCTTGCTGGGCAAATCCGGCTCGGGCAAGTCGACGCTGCTGCGCATCATGGCCGGGTTGATTCCGGCCGATCAGGGCCAGGTGAGCTACCGCGGCCAGCCCCTGTACGGGCCGGCGGCGGGCGTGGCGATGGTGTTCCAGTCCTTCGCCTTGTTCCCGTGGCTGACCGTGCGCCAGAACGTCGCCCTGGGCCTGGAGGCGCAAGGCGTGTCCCTGGCCGAACGCGAGCAGCGTGCCGAGGCTGCGCTGGAACTGATAGGCCTGGCGGGTTTCGGCGGCGCCTTGCCGCGTGAATTGTCGGGTGGCATGCGCCAGCGGGTGGGAATCGCGCGCGCGTTGGCCACCGATCCCGACGTGTTGCTGATGGATGAAGCGTTTTCGGCCCTGGATGTGCTGACCGGCGAGACGCTGCGCGACGACATGCTGGACCTGTGGGACGAGCGCCGCATCAGCACTCGGGGGATCCTGGTGGTGTCGCACAACATCGAGGAAGCGGTGATGATGGCCGACCGCATCCTGATATTCGCCAGCGACCCCGGGCGGGTGCGCGACGAGATCCGCGTGCATCTGCCGCGGCCTCGCAATGCCGATTCGGCCGAAGTGCGGGCGTTGGTGGATCAGGTCTACGGCCTGATGACGGCGCGTCCCGTGCCGGTCACCGCGGCGGGCGCGCCGGAGCCGGAAGTGCATCATGGCTATCGCCTGCCCGATGCCAACGTGGGCCGCATGGAGGAAGTGCTGGAGCTGCTGGCTGAACCGCCGCTCAACGGCCGTGCCGATCTGCCGCGTCTGGCCGAGGAAGCCGGCTTGCCCGACGAGGACTTGTTCCCCGCCTACGAGGCGCTGGGTTTGTTGGGGCTGGCGCTGGTCGAGCACGGCGACATCATCCTGACCGCCGACGGGCGCCATTACGCCGCTGCGGACCAGCAGGAACGCCAGGAGCTGTTCGGCCGCCAGTTGCTGGCGCGCATCCCGCTGGCGGCCAATATCCGCCATTCGCTGGAGCAGGAAAGCACGGGCGAGCTGCCGGAGCGGCAATTCCTCGACATGCTGGAGGAATTCCTCAAGCCGGATGAGGCTGAGCGGGTGCTCAAGGTGGCGGTGGAGTGGGGACGTTACGGTGAAGTCTATGGGTATGACTATCACACCGGCCGGCTGCACCTGCCCACCACGCCTGGTGGAGAGGCGGACTGAGTTTTCTCCCTTCTTTTTAAAAAGAAGGGCGGCAAGAAAATATGGGATTTCTCTTCTTTTTAGAAAAGAAGAGGGCAAGGAAAAAGTTAGCAGGGCGATTGCCTGCCGGCCATGCTGGCAGGCGAGGCGGACGGATAGGTGGCCGGCCGCCTCGCCCGTGCCGAGCGACATCGATCTTCTTTCTTTTCTTCTTAGATGAAGAGAGTTCTCTTTTTTTTGCCACTCTTCCTTTTTTAAAAAGAAGAGTGCTTCTTTTTTCTTGCCGCTCTTCTTTTTAAAAAAGAAGAGCAGTTATAAAACAGTCATCAAAACAGGCAGCCGGCGGCGCCGCTTCAGCGCGCCGCCACCAACCGGATATGCGTGATCTCCGACGGCGCCCCGACCCGTTTGGGCGGACCCCAATAGCCGGTGCCGCGGCTGGTATAGACCCATAGCCGCCCCAGCCGCCGCAGACCGGCCGTGAAGGGCTGCTGCAAACGCACGAAGAAATTCCACGGCAGGAATTGGCCCCCATGCGTATGGCCGGACAACTGCAGCGTGTAGCCCGCCGGCTCGGCGGCGAAGGCCGTCCGCGGCTGATGCGCCAGCAGAATGCGCACGGCAGCATCGGCGGGCGCGCCGGCCAGCGCCTTGGCCGGGTCGCTCGCCTGATCCGGATCGTAGGCCCCCGCACCATAGTCGGTCACGCCGGCGACGACCAGCCGCGCCCCCGCGTGGTCGATGACCACATGGCGGTTCAACAACACGTTCAAACCCAGGCGCTCGAATTCCGCCACCCAGGCGTCGGCGCCGGAGTAGTACTCGTGGTTGCCGGTCACCAGATACGCCCCATGCCTGGCCTGCAGCCGGCCCAGCGGCCGGGTATGGGCCGACAGACGCGCCACGCTGCCGTCCACCACGTCGCCGGTGACGGCGATGAGATCAGCCTGCAGGGCGTTGACGGCATCGACGATGGCATCGACGTAACGGCCCTTGATGGTCGGACCCACGTGCACGTCGGTGATCTGGGCAATGGTGAAACCTTGCAGCCCATCCGGCAGCCCGGCGATCGGCACGTCCACCGACCGCACCGGCGCCCGCCGCCGCGCGTTGTACAGGCCGATCAGACTGCTGCACAACGCCAGCAACGGCACCGCGATGGCGGTATCGGCCAGCGTGCCGGCTCCGGGCAGGGCGTGGCCGCTCACGGCGCCCGCCACCCAGATGGCCAGCAGCAGCAAATCGCGTAGCAAGGTCAGGACGAATAGCGAGGAGAAATACCCCATCAGCAACAGGCCTATCCAGCCGAAGCCTTCCGACAGGCGGCGCGGCAGGCGGCGGCTGAGAAAGCCGGCCGGGATCACCAGGCAGGACAGCAGCAGGAAAATCACGGCGCCCCATTGCGCGGCCGGGCTGAGCGGGGCGTCGGGGATCAGGCGTGCGCCGACGTAGGCATGGGCCAGGACCCCGACGAAGATGATGCGGATGAGGAAAATGTAGCGGCGCATGGCGCTCCCTGCTCAAATGGATGGCCGATTGAAAATCCGTCGGCGCGCCCCCAATTATGCGGTATGGTGGCGACGTGCCGCGGTCGGTCGGGATCGCCGCGCCGCCGGCATTGCACCGAAGAACATCGAGATTGCTGTGAAAGACATCCAGACCCTATTGCAAACGTACGGGCCGCTGCTGGTTTTCGCCAACGTCCTGCTGGAGCAGGCGGGGCTGCCGCTGCCGGCCTATCCCATCCTGATCGTGGCCGGCGCCATGATCATGCATCACGACATGACCTGGCAGTCGGTGCTGTTTGCCGCTGTCGCCGGCAGCCTGATCGCCGATACCGCCTGGTATTACGGCGGCAAGCGCTATGGCGGCGGCCTGCTGGGCACCGTGTGCCGCGTGTCGCTGTCGCGCGATTCCTGCATCCGCCAGACGCAGTCGCTCTATTTGCGTACCGGCCCGGCCATCCTGCTGGTGGCCAAGTTCCTGCCCGGCGCCAGCGCCTTGTCCACGGTGATGTCCGGCCTGACCCGCCTGCCCATGCGCCGCTTCCTGGCTTTCGATGCCGCCGGCACCGTCCTGTGGGCCGGTTCCGCCATGGTCATCGGCGCTGTCTTCAATGACATGCTGGCGCAGGTGCTGGACGTGCTGGGCCGCTATGGGGCTTATGGCCTGGGCGTGGTTGGCGTGGCCCTGGCCTTGTACCTGACCTATCGCATCTTCCGCCGCCGCTTCACGGTGGCGCGCCTGAGCCACGTGCCGCGCGTGACGCTGGATGAATTGGATGCCTGGCAGACAGCCAAGGAAGACGGCTGCGACGTGGTATTGCTGGACGTGCGGGCCGGCGGCGAGAACCCCTTGCCGGGCGCGCTCATGTTCGATCCGCACGATCCCATCAACACCCACCCTCATGCGTGGCCGCTGGATGCGCGCATCGTCGTGTATTGCGCCTGCCCGGATGAAATCTCCGCCGCGGTGCTGGCCGCCAAGTTGCAGAAGGCCGGCTACCGCAATACCTGGGCGCTGGCGGGCGGCTACAACGCCTGGCTGGAACGCAGCCAGCGCCGCCAGGCAGCCAATGACAACGACGCCGGCGCGAACCCGGCGCCGGCCGCTTGACGTTTCATGGCGGATAGTCCCTCCATCCAGAGCCGTACCGACGTCGACCCCGGCATCGCGGATTTTCTCGACGCGTTATGGCTGGAAGACGGCCTGGCGCGCAATACCCTGAATGCCTACCGCAGCGACCTGGCCAGCTTCGATGTCTGGTTGCGTGGCCATGCCGGCCGCGGCCTGACGCAGGCCGAAGCGGGCGACATCGAGGCCTGGTTCGCCGCCGTCCATCGCGACACGCGGCCGACCACGGCCAACCGCCGCCTGGCGGCCTTGCGCCGCTATTTCCAGTGGGCCATGCGGGAACGCCTGGTAGCGCAGGATCCCTGCCTGGCGGTGCGCTCGGCCAAGCAGCCCATGCGCAGCCCCAAGACGCTGAGCGAAGCGCAAGTGGATGCCTTGCTGGCCGCGCCGCAACCGTTGACGGAACTGGGCCTGCGCGACAAGGCCATGATGGAAACCCTCTATGCCACCGGCTTGCGGGTGTCGGAGCTGGTCGGATTGGGAATGCTGGACGTCAATCTGAATGAGGGCGTGGTGCGGGTGGTCGGCGGCAAGGGCGGCAAGGATCGCCTGGTGCCCTTGGGCGCGGAAGCCGCCCATTGGATCGACCGCTACGTCCGCGAGGCCCGGCCGCTGCTGTCCAAGGGGCGGCCGTCGGACGCGCTGTTCCTGACGGTGCGGGGGGAGGGCATGCATCGCCAGAACTTCTGGCTGATCATCGGACGCTATGCGAAAGAGGCGGACATCCACGCGCCCATTTCCCCGCACGTGCTGCGTCACGCGTTCGCCACGCATCTGGTGAACCACGGCGCCGACCTGCGCGTGGTGCAACTGCTGCTGGGGCATGCGGACATTTCCACCACGCAAATCTACACCCACGTCGCGCGCGAGCGATTGAAGACCCTGCACGCGCAGCATCACCCGCGCGGCTGAGTCGACGTGTTTTCATCAACGCGTTTTTCGGAACGTCAGATTGACCCGTACCGACCCCGTCGCGGGATGGTGTCCTTCGGCTAGCGGCGCGATGCCGTGGAAGGCCAGCCGCGACGGACCGCCCCAGACGGCCACGTCGCCATGCTGCAGGGGAAAGCGGCGCGTGCGGTCGCCGCGCTGCAGGCCGCCGAACAGGAAAATCGCCGGCAGGCCCAGGGACACCGACACGATAGGCGCGGCAAGGTCCAGTTCGTCGCGATCCTGGTGCAAGGTCAGCCGGGTGCCGGGGCGATACAGGTTCATCAGGCAGGCCTGCGGCGCGAAATCCGGATAGCCGGCGCGATCGGCGGCGTTGCGCGCGACTTCCCGGAAGATGTCCGGCATGGGCGGCCAGGGACGGCCGCTGTCCGGGTCGATCGGGTCATAACGGTAGCCGCGGCGGTCCGACACCCAGCCCCAGTCGCCGCAATTGGTCATGGCCACCGACATCGTCTTGCCGCCTGGCGTGACCAGATGGCGCAGCGGCGCGGCGGCGACCACCTGGCGCGCGGCGGCCAGCAAGGCCTCGGCCTGGGCACTGGCGTGCCGGCGCAGCAGCACGGCGCCCGGCGCGATGGTCTCCTCCCAGGGCGGCTCGTCGTCCGGGTCACCGAATAAATGACCGCTGCCAAGGCCACCGCTCTGGCCACTGTTTATTGCGGAGTTGATGGGGCGTTTCGATGACATTCGTTGATTCTACGGCCGAGAGTCCTGACTGCCACCCCGGCTTTTGCGGCGCCTTGACGAGCGGACCGGTAAAATGCGGCCCATCTGGTACCTCCGGGTCCGATTCAAAGGTCAGCTGCCATGAACAACAATTCCTCCTTTCCCGATCGTCTTTCTTCAGGCTATCAGGCCTTCCTCACGGGCCGGTTCCCGGACGAACGCGCCCGTTTCCGCCAATTGGCCGAAAAAGGCCAGAATCCCGAGATCATGGTGATCGGCTGCTGTGACTCGCGCGTGGCGCCCGAGCTGATTTTCGACGCGGGGCCAGGCGAGATGTTCGTGCTGCGCAACGTCGCCAACCTGGTGCCGCCTTATGAGCCGGACTCGCACTACCACGGCACCAGCTCCGCCATCGAATTCGCCGTCAACGGCTTGAATGTGAAGCACATCGTGGTGATGGGCCATGCCTCCTGCGGCGGCATCCGTTCCTACTACGACGACGCCGAGCCCTTGGCCAAGGGCGACTTCATCGGCAAGTGGATGTCGCAGATCAGCGGCACCGCGAACCAGCTGAATTTCTCCGGCAAGGACCGCGCCGGCGACTTGCGCCTGCTGGAGCTGGCCGTGGTCGAGCACAGCCTGCACAATCTGATGACGTTCCCCTATATCCGCCAGCGCGTTCAGCGTGGTGAGCTGGAACTGCACGGCGCGTATTTCGGCGTGGCCACCGGCCTGCTGTTCGTGCGCGATCCCGCCACCGGTGAATTCCATCCCTGCGGCGACACCCCGGTGCCGCAGGACAGCGAGCGCGCATGATCCAGGATCGCCTCACTCGGCCTGTGCGGCGCAGCCTGCTCACCGCCATGGGCGCTGCCGCCGCGCTGCCCCTGCTGGGCGCCGCGCGGTTGGCGGGAGCGCAGAACGCGCCGCTGCGCATCGGTGTGATTCCCAGCGTGGCCAACGAGGCGACCGAAATCGCCATCGACCAGGCCCGTGCGCAGGGCGTGCAGGCCAAGCTGGTTGAATTGAGCGATTGGGTGATGCCCAATGTGGGCGTGGCGGAAGGTTCGCTGGACGTCAATTATTTCCAGCACGCGCCGTTTCTGGACCTGTTCAACAAGAGCCGTGGCCAGAATCTGGTGCCGATCGCCTACGGCTACTCGACCACCATCGGGCTGTTCTCGAAGAAGCTCAAGCGGGGTGACGCCATGCCGCACGGCGCCTCCATCGGCATCCCGGCCGACCCGGTGAACACGGGCCGCGCGCTGCTGCTGTTGCAGGCCATGGGCCTGATCCAGCTCAAAGAGGGCGTCGCCGAGAAAGCCACCTTGCTGGACGTCATCGGCAATCCGCGCAAGCTCAAGTTCGTGTCCATCGAAGGGTCGCAGGCTTCGCGCACGTTCGACGACGTGACGGCGTCGGTCACCTATACGACCTTCGCCAAGCATGGCGGCCTGGACGAAAAGGATGGCCTGGCCTTCGACAACAACGACCCCGCCAATGTGCGGCGCTATGCCATCCGCTGGGTGACCCTGCCCAATCGGGCGGAGGACGCGCGCCTGTTGAAATTCATCGGCATCTACCAGCAGTCGCCCGAGGTCAAGACGACCTTGCGGCGCTTGTATGGGGATTTGATCGACTTTCCCTGGCAGGCATAGGTGGTGCCGCTACAGCCTTGAACCGCCAGAGGCGGGTTCAAGGCCATGGATGGCCGAGGCGGCGGAAGCTGAGGCGGCGGAGGCTAAGACCCCGGCTTCATTTCTCGTCCGGCGGCGGCATCGAGCCGACGTCCAGCGTTTCGCCCGAGGGCAGCGCTTCGCCGTTGGAGGCGAACAAATCCCACACCGCGGTGAACAGCGCCGCCACCAGCGGCCCGATGACGAAGCCGTTCAGGCCGAACAGCGCCATGCCGCCTATCGTCGAGATCAGGATCAGCCAGTCGGGCAGCTTGGTGTCCTTGCCCACCAGGATGGGCCGCAGGATGTTGTCCACCATGCCGATGACCAGCACGCAGAAAATGGTCAGGCCTATGCCTTGCCACAACGCTCCGGTCAGCAGGAAGTAGGCGGCCACCGGCACCCAGATCAGCGCCGCTCCCACCGCCGGGAGCAGTGACAGAAAGCCCATCAACACGCCCCACAGCAAGGCGCCCTGGATACCCAGCACCCAGAACGCCAGGCCGCCCAACAGGCCTTGCGTGGCCGCCACGGCGACGTTGCCCTTGACCGTGGCGCGGATCACCGTCGTGAACTTGCGCGCCAGATGCTGCTTGTAGGCCTCGCTCATGGGAATGGCCTGCGTCACCCGGCGCGACAGCGTGCTGCCGTCGCGCAACAGGAAGAACAGCAGGTAAAGCATGATGCCGAAGCTGATCACGAACTGGAACGTATCCTGGCCGATGCTGAACGCCTTGGTCGCCAGGAACTGGCTGGCCTGCATCGCGCCGGCGCTGAGCTTCTCTTGCAGGCTGCGTATATCGGACAGGTCATAGCGGTCCAGCATGCCGTGCACCGAAGGGGGCAGGGCGGCCACGGCGCGTTCGAAGTAAGTACCGAAGTTCAGGTCGCCGGACTTGACCTGCTGATACAGCATCGTGCCTTCCTGCACCAGCGACCCCGTGATGACCACGACCGGGAGAATGGCCAGCACGATACACAGGAGCAGGGTGATGAAGGCGGCCAGATTGCGCCGGTGGCCCAGGGCCGCGACCAGGCGCCGCTGCATGGGCGCGAATATGATGGCCAGGATGGTGCCCCAGAAAATGGCACCGTAATAGGGGAAGAGTATCCAGGCAAACGCGATGGATACCGCAACCAGCAGGCAGAGGAAAGTGCGGTAATGCAGGGTGGTTGAATTCATGGAGATCCTGGGAAGGTGGCCCGACCGGCGCGCGCAGGCGCGAGGGGGTAGACGGGCGGCCGTACACGCATGATGCCATTAAATGGGTAAGCCCCCGGCGGGGTGGCGCGCCGGCGGGCTTCGATGGATACTGAGCAGGGGTCGCAGAGTCGACCGATGCTGCCTCGACTGATTACGCGGAGATACAAATGAGCGATTCAGTGGATCTGAAGGGAATCGGCCTGAAGGTCACGTTCCCCCGTATGAAAATTCTCGATCTGTTCAACAATAGCGAGCAACGTCACCTGAGTGCCGAAGACGTCTACCGCTTGTTGCTCAATGACGGCGTGGAGATGGGCCTGGCGACGGTGTATCGCGTGTTGACCCAGTTCGAGCATGCCGGCTTGCTCAAACGCAGTCAGTTGGGCGGCAGCAAGGCCGTGTTCGAATTGAACGATGGCGAGCGCCATCATGGCCATCTGGTGAGCACCACCACTGGCGAGGTGGAAGAATTCTTCGACCCGCAGATCGTCAAGCGCCTGCAGAAGATCGCCGATGAAATGGGCTATACGCTGACGGATCACACCATTACCTTGTTCGGCACGCCCAAGTAAGGGCAGCCGGCCGCGCCTGATTGCCGCGCATCTTGCCACCCGCGCCGGGCCAGTCGTGATCAGCCGCGATCAGCCGCCGGCGCCTATGCCACGCCAGCTTCGGCCATGGCGAAAAAGCGCGCCAGCAGAGGGGAAGCATCGTCCGACCGGTGGGCGAGCAGGATCTGGCTGGCCGCATCGTCGGTTTCCAGAGGGCGATAGACCACGCCGGGAATACCGGTCTTGGCATAGGTCTCCGGCAGGATGGAAATGCCCATCCCGGCCGCCACCAGGCCTATGATGGTGGCGCCTTCGCGCGCATCCTGGCCCACATGGGGCGCGAATCCCGAGCGGCTGGCCAGCACCATCACGTGCTCGAACAGGCCGCAGCCCAGGCCACGGGGGAACAGGATGAATGTATCGTCGGACAGCGCGGACAGCGGTACCGGCCCCTGCTTCTGTTCCTGTTCCGCGGCCAACCGGTGGCCTCTGGGCAGCACCGCCACCAGGCGGTCGCGCCACAAGCGCAGCACCCGGATATTGGACGGCGGGCAAAACAGGATGGAAGGGCGCAGAAAGCCGACGTCTATGGTTTTTTCCGCCAGGGCCTGCAACTGTTGCCCGGTGGACATGTGGATCAGGTCCGCGCGGGCGGCGGGGTGGCGGCCGCGGAAGTCCTGCACCAGGCGCGGAAACGCTTCGAACATGGGCACCGACGCGGTAAAGGCGATGCGGATTTCGCCAGCCTCGCCGCGGATGGCCTGGCGCACCACGTCGCCGGCCCGTTCCAGGTGCTGGAGCGCCCGGCGCGCCTGCTCCAGGAACAGGCGGCCGGCCTCCGTCAGGGCCACATTCCGGTTGTTGCGGGTCAGCAGTTCCGTCCCTAATTCATCTTCCAGTGCCTTGACCTGCGTACTCAGGGGCGGCTGGCTGATGTGCAGGCGGCGGGCGGCGGCGCTGAAACTCAGTTCTTCCGCGACGGTGACGAAGTAGCGCAACTGGCGAAAATCCATGAATTATCTGCAAATCCTATAAGTCGGGGCTGGAAAAAGTATTGGACGATATCAGTGCTGGAAGGCACCATCAACCTTGAATACAAATCTTTAATGCTCCATGGAGACAAAAACATGCAACGCAGCCACTTGCTCGCACGGATGATTCGCGGGCTCGGCCTGGCCACCGCCCTGATCGGCGCCGCCGCTCCCGCCCTGAGCCACGCTGAAGACAGCTATCCCTCCAAGCCCATTCGCGTCGTGGTGCCTTATGCCCCCGGCGGCGCGGTGGACATCGTCACCCGGCTGATCACCCAGAAAATGGGCGATACGCTGAAGCAAAGCATCATCGTCGACAACCGTCCCGGCGGTGCGACCAACATCGGCATGGACATGGTGGCGCGCGCTCAGCCGGATGGTTACACGCTGCTGACCTCGTCGCCGTCGCTGGCCAGCAATTCGTCGCTGTTCGCCAAGCTGCCTTTCGATCCGGCCAAGGACCTGGTGCCGGTCGGCGCCATCGGCTACGCGCCGCTGGTCGTGGTGGTGGCGGCTGATTCGCCCTTCAAGACCTTGAAGGAAATGATCGAATACGGCAAGGCGAATCCGGGCAAGCTGACCTTCGGCACGGCCGGCAATGGCAGCTCGGGCCACCTGGCCAGCGAACTGCTCAAGGCCGCCGGCAAGTTCGACGCGCTGCACGTGCCTTACAAGGGCGGTGCGCCGGCCATCACCGATCTGCTGGGCGGGCGTATCAACTTCATGGCGATCAACCCGCTGGAAGTCATCGCCCATATCAAGTCGGGCAAGATGCGCGCGCTGGCCGTGATGGATGACAAGCCCGCTTCCTTGCTGCCCGACGTGCCTACCGTGAAATCGCTGGGCCTGGACAATGCGGCCGCTTCCGTGTGGTGGGGCCTGAATGCCCCCAAGGGCACGCCGGCGCCCGTCATCGAGAAGCTGAACGCGGCCCTGAACCAGGCGCTGGCGGATGGCACCGTGAAGACGCGCCTGGCGGATCTGGGTGCCTCGGCCACGCCGGGCAGCGCCGCCGACTTCGGCAAGTTCGTCGAGACGGAAACCACCAAGTGGTCGCAGGTGATCAAGGCGGCACACATCCAGGCGGATTGATGTCCGATCGATGCGGATGATAGGTGTTCGCCGACGCGGCGATCACCATCAGTGTGACGGGGCGGCTTTGGCCGCCCCGTTTTTATTTGTGCGGCGGCAGGGTGCGTTTGGCAAGCCGGGCCGCCGTGCGCTGCTGGAAGCGTGAAGAAATCGTCGGAATCCGGCCAAGTCGCGGTGGCAAGGGCAATCTCTGGTGGTCAGCGGAAACCTTGGTCTTATATAATACATAAGACTTACAGTCCTTCAATTTACAGTCCTTCAATTTACAGTCCTTCAATTTACAGTCCTTCAACTTACCGCCCTTCGTTTACCCCGACCGCGCAAGGAAGATCGTCGGCATGAGTACCGCTCCCCCCGCTCCCCAATTCCCCTCCGACGAAGACGCCGCGCTGGCGCCGCCCCCGACACTGAGCCAATTGTTCTGGGGCTTTTTCGTGCTCGGCATGACTGCATTCGGCGGCGCGCTGCCCCTGGTGCGGCGCATGGTCGTGGAAAAACACCGCTGGATGGCCAGCGAAGAGTTCACCACCATGCTGGGCCTGTGCCAGTTCCTGCCGGGCGGCAACATCATGAATCTGGCGGTGGCACTGGGCATGCGTTTCCGTGGCGTGATCGGCGCGGTGCTGGCGCTGACGGGCTTCGTGCTGGTGCCTACCATCGTCGTGCTGGCGCTGGGCGTGGTCTACGACCATTACCAGCATGATCCGCACGTGCGCCACTTGTTCGCCGGCCTGGCCGCCGCCGCGGCCGGACTGGTGATCTCCATGGCGCTGAAGATCGGCAAGCCCATCCTCAAGAGCGCCTGGGGCGCGGTCATCGTGGTGGCCTGTTTCGTGGCGATCGCGGTGCTGCGCCTGCCGCTGGTGCCGACCATGCTGGTGCTGACGCCGCTCAGCATCCTGGGCACCTGGAGGTTGCGTCGATGAGCGCCGCCATGCAAACCTTGTGGGATCTCTTCACGCTGTTCACCCAGTTGGCGCTGATCTCCTTCGGCGGCGGCATGACCATCCTGCCGGAAATGCAGCGCCAGGTGGTCGACGTCCATCACTGGATGTCGGCGGAGACCTTCACGTCGCTGTTCGCCTTGGCGCAGGCGGCGCCCGGCCCCAATCTGATGATCGTGCCGCTGGTCGGCTGGCACGTGGCCGGCTGGTCCGGCATGCTGGTTTCCAGTGCCGCCAAGTTCATACCGCCGGCTCTCGTGACCATCCTGGTGCTGCGTCTGTGGGAGAAATTCAAGGACCGCCCGTGGCGCGTCATCGCCCAGCAGGGAATCTTTCCCATGACGGTGGGGCTGGTGGCGGCCAGCGGCGTATTGATCACCGTGGCGTCCGTGACCAATATGCTGCTGCTGGTGATCGCGCTGGCGTCGACCTTGCTGGGATGGCGCACCAAGCTGCATCCTCTGTGGCTGTTGTTGGGCGGCGCGGTGGCGGGGCTGGTTTTCGGCGGATTGTTCTGACTTCGACGTTATTCGACGCTATTCGATGCTATGGACGCGGCCGCGGCGCACGGCCGTGATGCCCGTCAATATTTGGATGGCGATGGCCGTATACACGGGCAAAAGCGGCCGTAAAATAAGAAAGCCCTTATTCCCCCCGCCAGGCAGTATCCATGTCTTCGCTGAATGCTTCCCAAATCGAAACCCTGCGCGAGCAGGGTTTTGTCATCGCCAAGCAGTTTCTTGCCCCTGAACGCCGCGCGGCCCTGCGCCAGCTCGCCGAGACGCAACTGGCGCAGGCGGTGGCGCCGCTCGAGTACGAAGCCGATCTGCGCTATCCGGGCGCGCCCGCTTCGCGGGACGCGGAAGGCGGCGGCACGGTGCGGCGCCTGCTCGATGCCTATGCGCGCGGTGCGGCCTATGCGGCCTGGGCCACGGACCCGGCCATCGCGGCGTCGCTGCAGGCGTATTTCGGTGAGCCGGTCGTGCTGTCGCGGGCCCATCACAACTGCGTCATGACCAAGCATCCGCGCCATGGCAGCCTGACCGGCTGGCATCGCGACATCCGCTATTGGTCCTTCGACAAGGAAGACCTGGTTTCCACCTGGCTGGCCTTGGGGACGGAAACCGCCAATAACGGTGCGTTGTGGGTGGTGCCCGGTTCGCACGCCATGAGCCTGGCGCCGGAGCGTTTCGACGGGGCGCAATTCCTGCGCGAGGACCTGCCCGAAAACCAGGCCTTGATCGCCCAGGCGGTGTCGCCCGAACTGGAACCGGGCGACGTGCTGTTCTTCCATTGCCGTACGCTGCATGCGGCGGGACGCAACCAGAGCGAGGCGGTGAAGCTGTCGGTGGTGCATACGTACCACGCTGCCAGCACGCGGCCGCGCGCGGGCACCCGCTCGGCGTCCAAGCCGGAAGTGGCGCTGGACTGAGCGCGCGGGCGGGGGGCAGCCGACCCCGCCTTTGGAGTCGGGACAAATGAGGCGGTGCCGAAAGACCGCTGTAGAGACCATGGCAAAGATCATGAAAAAGGCCATTGCGTTTGAAAAGCGTGAAACCTAAGTCTGGCCGCGCGGTCATACCCGCTGGCCAGTCCTCAGGAAGATACGATGAATTCAGCCTCCATTCAGGGAAGGGGCGACGCGGCGCAGCCGGGCGGCAAAGCCTACAGCGCCTGGGCATTGATCCGGCCATTCTGGTTTTCCGAGCAGCGGCACCGCGCGCGCGCCATGCTTTCGCTGGTGGTGTTGCTGAACCTGGCCATCGTGTACGTCAACGTTCGCATCAACACCTGGTTCGCCAGCTTCTACGATGCGATCGAAAAACACGATTTCCCCGCGTTCAAGCATCTTTTGCTGGTATTCACCGTGCTGGCGGTGCTGTTCATCCTCATGTCCACGGCCCAGATCTATGTCCGCCAGGGCCTGGAGTTTCGCTGGCGCCAATGGCTCACCGACGTCTATCTGGCGCGGTGGCTGCGCGGCGACACCTACTACCGCCTGGAACGCGATCACACGCTCGATAACCCGGACCAGCGTATCGCCGAGGACTTGCGCAGCCTGGCGTCCAACTCCCTGGCCCTGTCACTGGACTTGTTGTCGACGGTGGTCACCTTCTTTTCCTTCGTCACCGTTCTGTGGGTGCTTTCCGGGACGCTGAGCTTCACGCTGTTCGGCCATGCCGCGAGCATTCCCGGCTATATGGTGTGGGTCGCCATCGTGTATGCCGTGGTGGGCTCGTGGGTCATCCAGAAAGTCAGCGGCGGCCTGGTCGCCGTCAACTACCGGCAGCAACGGGTGGAGGCGGATTTCCGCGTGCTGCTGGTGCGCGTGCGCCAGAACGCCGAGCAGATCGCGTTCTATGAAGGCGGCACCATCGAAGGCAACCGCGCGCGCGTGGCGTTCGGCGCCATCCGTGCCAACTGGCGCGAAGTCATGCGATACACCAAGCGGCTGATGCTGGCCAGCTCCATCTATGGCCAGGCGGCGCTGATTTTTCCCATGATGGCGGCGGCCCCGCGCTATTTCGCGGGGGCGTTCACCATCGGCGTACTCATGCGGCTGAACGATGCCTTCGGCCAGGTCAGCACCGCCTGTTCGTGGTTCATCAACAGTTATTCGACGCTGGCCGAATGGCGCGCCACGGTGAATCGTCTGCGCGAATTCAGCCGGCGTCTGGACGAGCCGCAGGCCAGCACCTTGCGCCTGGCCACCGGCGCCGAGGTGCAGGCGGCCGGGCTCGCGGTGAGCCGGCCGGATGGCCGCCCGCTTGCCGTGCCGGCGGACTTCGCCATCCGGCCGGGCGAGCGCTGGCTGCTGCGGGGGCCGTCCGGCAGCGGCAAGAGCACGTTGCTGCGGACGCTGGCGGGCTTGTGGCCGTATGCCGACGGCGCGCTGACCATGCCGCGTAGCGCCGCGGGCGAAGCACGGCAGGCCTTGTTCCTGCCGCAGGTCAGCTATGTGCCGGACGGTGATCTGAAGGACGCGCTGTGCTACCCGGACGACCCGCAGAACCATGACGACGCCGAGTGCGCGCGCGTCCTGCGCGACTGCCATCTGGAAGACTACGTCGAATTGCTGCACGCGCGCGAGGCCTGGGCCCAGCGGCTGTCGCCCGGCGAAAAGCAACGTCTGTCTTTTGCGCGCGCCTTGCTGCTGAAACCGGCCTTCCTGTTCCTGGACGAGGCCACGTCTTCGCTGGACGGCGATACGGAGCGCGATCTGTACGAGGCGCTGGTGCGCCAGTTGCCGGACAGCGCCATCATCAGCGTGGCGCATCGGGATGCGGTAGCGCGTTTCCACACGCGCGAGCTGCGGGTGGGACCGCGGGCCGGCCTGGGCAATCTGACGGGAATAGCGCACGCCGCGGCGTAGATGTCGGAATAAGGCAAAAAAAGGACGGCGCAAGGAACGACGAGAGGGCGGGACGCTACTCAGCTACGTTATCCAAAACAACGACGACGTTTGGCAAAAGAAAGAAGCTCGGGACAGCGCGACAACGGTTGCTAAACTCGATTGCCGCGTCTCCAAGCCCATGCCCATGAACTTGCCAGGCCTCAAGCGGAAGCGGTTTCCGCTTCTATCCATTTTCGTCCGGCTGATCTGCTCGCTGACTTGCTCGCTTATCTGCGCGCTGACGGTGGCGTCATCCGCCCATGCCCACCCCGGCGCTGCCTTGCCTGGCGATGCCTTCTCTGGCGACCGCCTGCCTGGCGGCGTCCTGGCCTTGCCGGCGCAGGACGGCGTGGTGACCATCGCCGTGGCGAATGGCCCGGGGCCGCTGCGCGACGAGTCGATTCCCGTGGCGGTGTTCTGGCGCGAGATCTTCCCGGCCATGTTGCTGGTGCTGGCCTTCGCCGTGGTGCTGTCGCTGGCATATGTGCAATTGCGCCGCGAGGTGGCGCGCCGGCGCGCGGCGGAATTGCGCCTGGAGGCCGCGCGCGATCTGGCCGACAGTGCGTCGCTGGCCAAGGCGTCCTTCTTCGCCACCATGAGCCACGAGATCCGCACGCCGCTCAGCGGCATCATCGGCATGCTGGACCTGTTGCGGCGCGGCACGATGGACGACGATCAGCGCCAGATGCTGACCGCGGTGGATACGGCCGCCAATGCCTTGCTGCAGATCCTCGACGATGTGCTGGATTTTTCCAAGGCCGAAGCCAACCGCATGAGCCTGGAATCGGTGCCGGTCGACCTGCGCGCCATCGTCCACAGCGTGGTGATGGTGATAGGCGAGCCGGCGCGGCGCCGGGGCGTGCGCACCTTGCTGCGCGTGGACGCCAACGTCAGCGGGGAAGTGCAGGGCGATCCGCTGCGTATCCGGCAGATCCTGTCCAATCTGGTGAGTAATGCCGCCAAGTTCACCCATCAAGGCCAGGTCACGCTGGCGGTATCGGTGGACCGCGCCGACGCCAGCGGCCAATGGCTGCGGTTCAGTATCAGCGATACCGGCATCGGTATTCCGCATGACAAGCTGGCCCAGGTCATGGCGCCTTACCGGCAGGCCGATGGCGCTACCAGCCGGCGTTATGGCGGCTCTGGCCTGGGGCTGTCGGTGTGCAGCCGGCTGGCCAACCTGATGGGAGGCACCATCACCTTGAGCAGCATGCCTGGACATGGCACCACGGCCACCTTCGTCTGCCGTTTCGTGGCGACCGCGGGACCGCCCGAGCCGGCTGTCACGCTGGACCTGGACATCGATAGCGTGACCAGCCGCGTGGACACCACGCCACCACGCTTTCAAGTGGTGGCGGCGCGGGTGCGTGCCGATGCCCGGGTGCATGCCAGCCTGGAGGCGGGCGGGTCGGTGGCGCAAGTGCCGCAGCCGGCGCTGGCGGCGCCGCGGGGATTGGACGGTGCGACTGCGAGCAGCGATGGCGTGACGGCGGCGCGGTCGGCGGGCGGGGGGCCTGGCCTTGCCGGTGCGTCCGGCGCTGCGGGTATCTCTGGAGCGGCTGGCGTGGCGGGTGCGGCCGGTATGGCTGGCGTGGCTGCTGCGGCTGGCATGGCTGGTACGGCTGGTACGGTTGGTACGGCTGGCGTGGCGGGTGCCGCTCGCGCATCTGCCACGGCTGGCATCGCTGCCGGTTCTGCCGGTGCCGGCGCGGCTCATGCGGGTTCGTTGCGCATTCTGGTGGTGGACGACCACGCCATCAACCGTGAGGTGGTACGGCGCCAGTTGATGACCTTGGGCCTGGCCTGCGATGTCAAGGAAGATGCGCCATCGGCCTTGGAAGCCTTGCGGGTGGGCAACTACGCGCTGCTGCTGACCGATTGCCAGATGCCGCCGATGAATGGCGGCGAGCTGGCGCGTGCCTGGCGCGAAATCGAAAGTTCGCGCGGTGCCGAGCGGCGCCTGCCCATCGTGGCGATGACCGCGACGGCGGAGCGGGCGGTGCCCGTGCCGGAAATCTGCGACGCCATCGATGATTGCATGTACAAGCCGATCAAGCTGGAATCCTTGCGGGAGATGCTGGCGCAATGGCTGCCTGAACCCGTGCCGGCGGATGTGCGCGAGGATGGGATTTCCGCGCATGGGCTGGAGGGGAACGCGGCGGACGCCATTGCGGGCACGGCAAGGCACGTCGACCCGGACAGGCAAGTCGCGACGGAGGCCGACCCCCTCGCGGCAATGGCGCCGCTGCATGGCCTGGATCTCGATGGCTTGCAGGCGCAGTTCGGCGATGCCTTGATGGCGCGTCGATTCGCCTTGCAATCCGTGCAACTGCTGCGCGACGATCTGGCGCAGGCGCAGGGTCCTTTATGCGACGCCTTCTATGACCAGGTCGCCCGCTGGCTGCATCGCAGCGTGGGCGCCCTGAGCATGCTGGGGCATTGGTCCGTGATCACCACCGGCAGTCAGCTGGAAAAGGCTCTGCAGCAAGCCGCCGCCGCGACTGGCGATGGCGCCGATCGGGCCGAGTTGCTGCCACGTCTGACCGCCGTGCTGCGCGAGTTTGAAGATACCTTGCGGGAAATCGAGGGCGAACTGGAGACGGCGCCGCCGGCTTCGGAGGCAGCTTCGGAACCTGCCTCACCGTCAGTCACATAGCCAACGTCAGCGCTGGCTCCACGTAGCGCGTTACAGCCAAGGTCACAGCCAGCTCGTATCGCCCCAGGGACTGAGCAGGCCGGTGACTGATGCAACGGAGCCGTCGGGCAGGCGCACGGCGGATCCATTGAGCTCCACCTCGTGGTACTGGCCGTCGGCGCATTGCAAGCGTACCCGCAGGCGGCGGGCGGCATCGGGTTTGCCGGTGCTTTCCACCCAGGCCAACAGCCTTTCCCTGTCGTCTTCGTGGACGTAGGACAGCCACCGGTCCACCGTCGTATCCGGCTCGCAAGCCGGCCCGTAGGGCGAGGGGAAATCGCCCAGCCAGACCACCCGGCGCGTGTCGGGAAAGAATTCCCAGGCCAGATGATGGCCGGTGCGCAGCGCTGACTGCAGTTGCAGCTTCCAGGCCACCGCTTCACGCGCCGCGCGTTCGCGGTCCGCGCTGAGCGCTCCCAACAGCAGGCTCAGCAGGGCGGCCGCCCCCAGAAAACCTTGGATCGCTACCAAAGGCACGCCTTCGAGTGCCCCGTAAGGACCGAGTCCGCTAAGCGTGTACGACCCGGTGACGATGGCCAGGCCGGTGACCACCAGCGTACAGCCCGCCTGGCCCCAGGCCACCGCCACGAACGCCAGGAACACCAGGGGTGCATAGGTGAGATCCGCCGCGGGCCGGCCTTGCCATAACCAATCGGACCACTGCTTGTTGAACACCAGGGTCGTGCCGGCCAACAGGGCGAAGGCGGCGACCAGCCCCAGCCACAGATTGCGCAGGTCCTGTTCGATGAAAGCCTGGGTGCGCCAGTTCGACCAGGCGATGATCAGCGGCGTGGTGATCAGGCAGCCGACGAAAGCGGCCTGGGTCCAGATATACCAGTGGTGCGTATCGATGTCGTGATTGACGGCGTGCAGCCCTTGCGCCACCAGGCCGCCGCCGATCACGGTAGCCACCGCCAGGGGCAGCACGAACCACAGCACGCTGCCGACGCGGGCCAGGCTGCGCCGGTCGGTGGTGCGCCAGCGCCAGATCGCGGCGACGCTGCCACAGAGCAGCAGGTCGCCCAACGCGAAGACAATGGCGGCGGCGGCGCTGCGCTGTGCGACCACGATGCCGCTGGCGATGTGCAGCGTGGCGGCCAGCGCCATCCAGCCCGGCCAACGCCGAGGGCAATTGAGCATCAGGGCGGCCAGCAGCAGGCCGGCGGGCGGCCACAGCAGGGTGGACATCGTTACCGCGTCGCGTTGGCGCATGCATAGCACGGCCAGCAGCCCGTAGGCGAGCATGAAAGCGAAGCGGAGGAGAAAAGCGTTGCGCGCCACGTTAGTGGAGGTTGACGTCACGTGGACGAAGATCGGCAGAGAAAAAAGCAAGATACCGAAGCGAGGTCCGTATGGCAAGCATCATCGCCAGGCAATGCAAGAATCCAAAACGTCGGCTGGCAGGACGTTTATAACCGGCGATGTTTGTTCATGGAGCTTGCAAAGGTGGCCCATCAACCAGACGTAAAAGCGTCAAACGAGTAGAACAGGCCCGCCTGGGGAACGTGAAGCGGGGATTCCACACGAATTGGATTCCCAACATTGGCTAAGCCCCCGAGAGAATTCCATGTTCAGAGCGACGACATCATCCCCAGTCAGGTCCACCGGCATCAGCGATATGCCGGCTGTCGACGGCAACAGCGGTGAAGTGGGAGGGCATGCGGTCAACACAGCGACTCCCGGTACGCCGCGCGCGACCTTGATGGCGCCGGCGCCCGACTTCGATGCGCGCCCGGCGCTGCTGGATCAAACGCAAGAAATCCAGAATCAGGCGCAGACCGACCAGCAACTGTGCAGGACGCCCGGCGTCTTGCCTGATGGCAGTCTGACCCCAGAACAATCGCGGAAACGCAAGTCGATCGCCCTGTACACGCGTAATCACCCCAGCGGCAAAGATAGAGCATATCCGCACTTACGTCGGAGAGAATGGGGAGGAGGGTTCAAGCTCGGGTACTATTCGGACAGTCTTGAAGCTCTGCGCAAGATGATTGCCCAGCAACCTTTACCGCCCGAAGTTTTTATCCATGGACTGGCGCCAGACTGGGCTGACAGGCCCACCTTTGACAAGCGCTTTGCGGGTGATGCGACATTCATGGATGAGGATGTGGTATGTGTCGAGGGTCATGACTTCGGGGATGTGAAAACAGAAATCATGGCCTTGGCCAGCGGCGATACCTTCAGCGCACCCTCGAAGGAAGTCAAAGTGCAGGTGGTGAATGGCAAAACCATCCTTCCTTTCAGTCGAGAACTGGAGAACATGAAAACCAGGATGACCGCAACGACCTGCCATGTCATGCTTCTTCTGGACAAGGACCCGAATGCTTTTGCCACAAGCAAGATGCCGACAAATGCTGAGGCGTTGGAATCCTATCTTTCAGAAATTCCAGGCGCCGGCGTTCCCACCAGGCACCATTTCAACAGTTTGCAAGCATTGGAAGCTGCCTTGAAGGCGAATGGCCCGTTGGTATTACAGACTTGCCATCTGGTCCCCAAGGACTTGGACGAGGAAGACCCATTAGACAGGTTCAAGCACCAACAGTTGGAAAGGTCGGTGGAATACGACACGCGCAGCCATCATGTAGTGCTGGACGCTCTCAACATAGTGCCGGGCGACATCGAGAGCAGTACCGCTTGGATTCGGGATCCTGCATGGTCACGCAGCATGCTTGTCAAGGCGGCTTCCCTGTTACGCGTCCCGGAAGGCGCCGATCTCAATGTCGAATCGAAAGACTACGGCGGCTACGAAATACTCGAGCAGCGCAAGGCACCGGTGGCCACGCCCCAGATGGAGATTGAAGCGAAGCGGCAGATGACCTACACGGAGCAGGCTGCGACCATCAAGCAATTGCAGAACACTGTCGCGGAGCAGGCTGCACGTATCGCTCATCTTGAAGCATTGCTGGCCGCGCGGCAGCAGTAAGTTCGCGCTGCGGGCGCGCGGTGCGCCCTGGATAAATTCCCGTACGCCGGTGCGCGGCTTGCCCGTTAGCGCGTGGCCTTGCGCCACATGGCGATCAGAATAATCCTCCTCGATAATTGCGACGAGAGTGCTAACGTTGCCGCTCGCCGCAACATCCGAGGAATACATGGATTCGATCCGCTTCGACATCTCAGCCAGCCATGCTCGAATGGCGTGGCGTCGTCTTGCCCGTGCCGCCGCCACCCCCTTGCTTGGGATGGCCATCCTGGGCAGCACAAGCCTGTTGCCCTGGACGCAGCCCGCGCAGGCTGCCTCTTTCCCGGCGGCCGAGGCACGCAACGGCATGGTGGTCAGTTCGCAGGCGCTGGCCGCGCAGGTAGGTGTCGATATCCTCAAGCAGGGCGGCAATGCCGTCGACGCCGCCGTGGCGGTGGGCTATGCGGAAGCGGTGGTCAACCCTTGCTGCGGCAATATCGGCGGTGGCGGTTTCATGACGCTGCATCTGGCGGACGGGCGTGATCGCTTCATCAACTTCCGCGAGATGGCTCCCGCGCGGGCGCGGCCGGACATGTATCAGGATGCGCAAGGAGCGCTGATCCCCAACGCTAGCCTGCACGGCTATGGCGCCGTGGCGGTGCCGGGGACGGTAGCGGGCCTGGATAGCGCGCTGCAACGCTACGGCCGGCTGACGCGTCGGCAGGTGATGGCGCCGGCCATCGCGTTGGCGCGCGACGGCTTCGTGCTGAAGCGCGCGGATACCGACCTGCTGGACCTGGGTGTCAAGTATTTCCGCAATAACGCCGAAGTGGCGCGCATTTTCCTACGGCCTGACGGCAGCCCTTTGCAACCGGGCGACAGGCTGGTGCAGACGGATCTAGCCAACACGCTGCAGGCGATCGCGGAGCAGGGGCCGGACGCCTTCTATCACGGGCGTATTCCGGCGGCGGTCGAAGCCGCCGCGCGGGCTGACGGCGGCATCATCAACGCGGCGGATTTCGCCGCATATCACGTGACCGAAAGCGAGCCCTTGCGTTGCACCTATCGCGGCTTCGTCTTCCTGTCCGCGCCGCCACCCAGTTCCGGCGGCACCACGCTGTGCGAGATCCTCAACGTATTGTCGGGTTATGACTTGCGTGCCATGGGCTTTGGTTCGGCGCAATCCGTCCACGTCATGGCCGAAGCGATGCGCCATGCATACGTCGACCGCAATACGCTGCTGGGTGATCCCGCTTTCGTCAAGAATCCTCTGGCGGAACTGCTGAGCCCCGAGCACGCGGCGCGCATCCGCGCAAGCATAGCCGCCGATCGTGCGACGCCGTCCAGTGATCTGGAGCCGGGACGGGCCACACAAGCAGGTGCCGGCGAACCCGGCGGTGTCACGCCTGCCGGTGCCATGCCTGCTGGAGCAATCCCTGGTGGTGCAATGCCCGCCGGTGGCCCCACGTCGGGTTTCGTGCCACATGAAAAGCCCGAGACCACGCACTATTCCGTCATCGACAAGGACGGCAATGCGGTGTCCACCACGTACACCATCAACGGGCGCTTCGGCGCGACGGTGATCGCGCCGGGCACGGGCTTCTTCCTCAATGACGAGATGGACGACTTCACCACCAAGGTGGGCGCCCGTAATATGTATGGGCTGGTGCAGGGCGAACGCAACGCCATCGCGCCGGGCAAGCGGCCGCTGTCGTCGATGGCGCCTACGGTGGTGACGTGGAAGGGCAAGACCTATATGGTGCTGGGATCGCCGGGTGGATCGCGCATCATCACCATCATCCTGGAAACCGCGCTCAACATCATCGATCACGGCATGGCGCCGCAGCAGGCCGTGGACGCGCCACGGGTGCATCACCAGTGGCTACCCGATGAGCTCTACTACGAAGACTACGGCCTGTCGCCTGATACCGTGGCCTTGCTGCGCGGCATGGGCTACAAGCTCGTCGAGCAGACGCCGTGGGGCGCGACCGCACTGATCCTGGTCGGTTTGCCCGGCCTGAGCCGCGCGCCGGCGGCCAGCTCGGGCAACGATGCCGCGGTCTCCGGCACCGTGCGCGAAGGTTATATCTACGGTGCCAACGATGCCCGCCGTCCGGCCGGCGCGGCGCTGGGATATTGATTGCAGGCTCTTGTGTCGAGCAAGGGATCAGGCTTTTGCTCGAGCGTGGCCTGCGTCCTGGCGGGCAGGCAGGAATCCGGGATATGTATTCCCGTGCCTTGGCGCGGGGATAATTCAATACAATCGCCCCACATCAGCGCAGCGATATAGGCACTACCCGGACTATGGAAGACATCCACGAACTCACCCGTCGCATCGACGAACTCGAAATCAAGGCCTCGTTCGCCGACGACACGCTGGAGCAACTCAATCAAGTGATCCTGCGCCAGCAGCGCGAGATCGATGTGCTGGCGCGGCAGCTGGCGGACATGCGGCAACAGGTGGATCAAGCCGGCAGCGGCACCAGCCAGGCCACGCTGCGCGAAGAAATTCCTCCGCATTATTGAAGCTTGCAGGCGCGCTTTCTGACAGCGCGCTGTCAGCACGCAAACACGCTCTCCACAGCGCTCCGGACGTATCATGCCCACGCTATTTGCGTGTACGATTCCCGGCACGGCGGCCTCGCCGATAACAACAGCACAACATCAGGTGGACAGAGCGTGGATCTCGAACTCAAAGGTAAAGTAGCCGTCGTCACTGGCGGCAGCAAGGGCATCGGTCATGCGGTGGCGCAGGCCTATCTGGCTGAAGGCGTCAGCGTGGCGATCATCGCGCGTGGCCAGCCTGGACTGGACGCGGCCTTGGCGCAATTGACGCCGCATGCGCAACACGGTGCACGCGTGATCGCCATCGCCGCCGACCTGACCGACGCGGCCCAGGCCGAGCGCGCCGTGGCGCAAGCCGAAGCCGACCTCGGCCCCATCGAGATCCTGGTCAACAGTGCCGGCGCCGCGCGCCGCTACGACCCCGACACGCTGGACGCGGAAAAGTGGCAGGCCGCGATGAACGCAAAATTCTTTCCCTACGTCTACACGCAAGACGCCGTGCTCAAGCGTATGCGCACGCGCCAGCGTGGCAGTGTGGTGAATATCATCGGCAATGGCGGCAAGCAGCCTTCCGTGACCCACGTGGCGGGCGGCTCCGCCAATGCCGCGCTGATGCTGTCCACCATAGGCCTGGCGCAGCATTATGTGAAGCATGGCATCCGCATCAACGCCATCAACCCCGGCCCGACGTATACCGGCCGCGTGGATCAAGCCTTGGAAGTGGAATCCAAGCGCCTGGGCATCAGCAAGGACCAGGCACTGAAAGACGGCCAGTCGCGCATTCCGATGGGCCGTTACGGCAAGCCGGAAGAGGTCGCCGACGTCACGCTATTCCTTAGCAGCGCGCGCGCCAGCTATGTGGTCGGCGTGGTGGTGCCCATGAATGGTGGCGTTACGCCGACGATGTAAACGGGGGAGCCGGAGAGCGCTCGCCGCTTGAGCAGGAGTCCGAACGAACACATCAGCAAGCGTTCGGACGGGAAATCAAGCGCGGTGATCAACCCGGTGGCTCTCAGGCCCTGAGGACTTGTCAGGGATCTTGGGGAATGCGCGGTAGCGTTGCGGCAGCGAGACGCCGATACTTCTTGGGCGGACGAGCTTCCGCTGCTTCTTCGGCGTCGGCTTTGGCGCGGAGCGCCGACTCCGTCGCGCGCATGACCACGAGGATCTCGTCGGCGGTGCCCAGGATCTCCACCGCGACCTCCAACGCGCGCGCCTGCATGCGCTCGATCAACTCGCAACGCTGATCATCGGACAATTGCAAGGTCGGGTCGGCAGGATGAAAGATGACGCGGCTCATGCTCGCCAGCGGGCGATCCGGCTGCGCATGCAGCAGTTGGAATTTCTCCACCCAGTACTCGCCGAACTCCGGCCGCCGCCGCAATATCGTCAATGGCTCCTGGTCGGGACCAGAGAGAATGTTTTCCCATCGGTCCCAGAAAGCGCGGTAGCCGCTAATGTCCTTGGACGGATCCTGGCAAGCGGACTTCTCGCGCACACTACTGCGAAAGCGATCCAGAAGATTCAGCGCCGCTCTTCGCTTGAGCTTGATTTCCTGGGCGGTGAATGGGCTCGTGGCGGCACTCTTGACGCAAAGGCTGTTCACGGACAGCTCCGGATGGCGCTCCATGTCCTGCAGAACTCTCAGGGTCCTTTTGCCCAACTTTCGATTTACCACATTGATCAGTTGGGGATTTTCCAGGAGCTCGCTCAAGGAGCGGTGCGCATTGCTGTTTTGCGGCGGGCTGATGGCGCGAGGGGTGGACTCGACGACCGCTTCAAAGACTTCTTGCGCCAGCGTATCGAAGTAGGCCGTGACCTCGTCGCCGAGGTCGGGCAGCTCCGCCGTGCTCATCAATAATTCCAGCCGCTTGTCGGCATCCGACTCTGCGCTTACGCCCAGGCACTCGTCTGCCTGGGAACTGCTTGCGCCTGGCCAGGGCGCCAGCGACGAGCCAGCCACGCCGGCGCGCCGTTCGGCATGGCCCCAGTCCAGCACGGCGTACTCATCGTCAACCGAGCCATGCATCGAATCGCGGGCGATCGCGGCGGCGCGGCCACGGCTGGCCGCCGTGGCCGGTCCGGGACTGGTCGACAGGTCGGGCAGCGTGTGAGCGTCGTGTGCAGGCTGAGCGGTGGACGCAGGCGGCTCGCCCGACAAAGGGGGCGATATCGGAGGAGAGCAGGAGAGGTGCAGCAACAGGGGCCTCGATCGATGAGAAACAGTGTGGCAGGAAGCCTTTCACTGTTACGGATCAAGCCGATTGGTTCCGCATCCTGCATCCTGCATCCTGCATCCTGCATCCTGCATCCTGCATCCTGCATCCTGCATCCTGCATCTGCATCTTGCATCTGCATCTTGCGTTCTGTGCTCTGCATTCTACGTTCTGCATTCTGCGTCCCGCATCCTGCATAGTGCCCTTCAATTCCTGGCGCAGCCCGACTCCGCTGTCAGGGCTGCGCTGCCGGCGTGCCGCCACCTGCCTCATTGCTGGCAACCGCGGGCGCGGGTTCCCAGTCACCGCCCAGCGCCTTGATCAGGAATACCGATACCAGCATGCGCTGGCCGGCCAATTGGGCCGCCTGGCGTTCCGTATTGAGCACCGCCTGTTGCGCCGTGATGACGTCCAGATAGGTGGTGGCGCCACCCGAGTAGCGCGACGTGGCCATGTCCAGCACCTTGCGGCTGTCGGCCACGGCCGTCTGCGCCTGGGCGCTGGCCCGTTCGAGTGCCGCCAGGCCGCTGATGCCGTCCTGCACCTCTTGCATGGCCACCAGCACCACGCGGCGATAATTCGCGGCGGTAGCCTGGTAGCCGGCGCGCGCGAAGTCGACGTTGGCGCTGATGCGGCCGCCGTCGAAGATGGTCTGCGCCAGCGACACGCCCAGGTTCCACAAGGTGCTGGGACCGTCGAACAAGGTGCTCAGATGGCGGCTGTCGACGCCGTAGCCGGCGCCTAACATGAAACTGGGATAGAAAGCCGCGCGCGCCACGCCGATCTGCGCGTTGGCCGACGCCATGGCGCGTTCCGCCGCTGCCACGTCCGGCCGGCGTTCCAGCACGTCGGAAGGCACCCCTAGCGGCACGGTCGGCGGCGTCATATTGCGGATATCGGGCGCCAGTTCGAATTGCGGTGCCGGTGTGCCGGTCAGGCTGGCGATGGCATGTTCGTACTGCGCGCGCTGGCGTGCCAGGATGTCGATCTGGGTCAGCGTGTTGTTGAGCAGTGCCTGCTGCTGCGCCACTTCCAGGCCGGATGCGGCACCGCCGTCATAGCGCGCGGTGATCAGTTCCAAAGCACGCCGCTGCAGGCCGACGGAGCGGCGCACCACATCCATCTCGTTGTCCATCGAGCGCAGATTGACGTAGTTGGACGCGAGTTCAGCGGTCAGCACCAGACGCGCATTGCGCAGGTCGGCTTCGGATTGCTCCGTATTGGCACGCGCGACGGCCAGCGAGTTTTGCACGCGGCCGAACAGATCGACTTCATAGCTGGTGTTGAACGACAGGGTGTAGTCGTTCTGGACGGTCTCGTAGAGCGGGGCGTCGTAGTTGGTAAGCGGCCGGTTGGCGGAAATCTTCAGGCGCTGCACGCGGGCATTGGTGCCTATCGTGGGAAACAGGCCCGCCGTGGCGGCGGTGGCCTGGGCGCGCGCCTGCGTCAGGCGGGCGGTGGACACTTCCAGGCTGGGATTGGCGGCCAGCAGCTTTTCCTGCAGCGCGTTCAGCGTCGGATCCTGGTAGCGCAGCCACCAGGCGCCCTTGGGCATGTCGTCGCGCGGCGCGGCCTCGCGCCAAGGGGCCTCCAGTTTCCAGCTGACCGGCATGGCGGGCGCCGGCTTGTGATATTCCGGCGCCAGGCTGCAGGCGGACAGCAGCAGGACACCCGCCAGGGGCAGAAACCTCATTTTTCCTGGCCCCGGGCAGGGACGGCCGCATCCTGCGCGGGCGCCTTGCCTGCCCCCGCTGCCGCCACCGTCACGACGTCGCCGTTGGCCAGCGAGTCGGCCGGGTTCAGCACCACGCGATCGGTCGCCGCGACGCCTTGCGGAATTTCCACGGTCTGGCCGTAATTGCGGCCCACCGTGACCTTGCGCAGGCTGACCTTGCCGGCGTCGTCGACCACCGCCACCAGCGCGCCTTCCTTGCGGAACATCAGCGCGTTGGCCGGTAGCACCAGCGTGTCGCCCGGCGGCAGTTGCAGATCCACTTGCACGTACGCACCGGGCAGCAGCTGCTTGTCGGCATTCGGCAGGGATATTTCCACCTGCATGGTGCGGGTGGCGAGATCGATGGAGGCAGCCGTACGGGCGATCACGCCCTTGAAATTCTGGCCCGCCAATTCGGACTGCGTCACCACCACGTGCTGGCCTGGCTTGATGCGCTGGGCATAGCTTTGCGGCACGCTCAGGTACACGCGCAGCGGGTCGGTCTGCGACAGCACGAACAGGGGGCGGCCGCTGCCGGCGTCGATCAGGTCGCCGACGTCGACGTTGCGGCGCGTGATCACACCGGCGAAGGGCGCGACGATCCTTTTGAAACTTTCCAGCTGGCGCAGGCGCTGCTCATTGGCCTGCGCCGCCGCGAAGTTGGCGCGCGCCTGCGCGGCGGCACCGCGCTTCTCGTCCAGGTCCTGCTGCGAAACCACGTCCTTCTGGCGTAGCGCTTCCCAGCGCGACTGCGTGCTGCGCGCCAATTCCATGGCGGCGGCGGCCTGTTCACGAGCGGCTACGGCTTGCGACAGTTGCTGGTCGATTTCCGGGGTCTCGATCTCGGCCAGCAGGTCGCCTTTCTCCACGCGGCTGCCGATGTCCTTGGTCCATAGCTTCAGATAACCGCTGGCGCGCGCCGACAGGGGCGATTGCACATAGCCTTGCAGCGTGCCCGGCAGGGTCAGTGTCTGGCCCTTTTCCGGCGTGGAGGGCACGGCGGTCTGCACGTATTGGATGGCGCGTTGCGCGGTGCCTTCGCGCAGCTCGCTGGCGTTCTGCACCCGGGCGATGATGGTGCGCGCGGCGCCCAAGGCCAGCACCACCAGGACAGCCAGCGTCAGCCAACGCATGCGGCGCACGATGCGGTCGCGCGAGGGCAGGTCGGCGCCGCCGGGTTCGCTGCTCAGGGAATGTATCCCCAGCGCGTGATGTCTTTCTTCCGACATGGGTCAAGTCTCCTGCCGCGCGGGGTCGGGCTTAATGTGTGGATCACTATGAGGCGGGCCGCGCCGCGCTGCCCGCCTGGCGGCACGCTGGGCCAATCTCGAGTGCACGCCGGCGTAGACCACCGGCACGAAGAATAGCGTGGATACGGTGGCGAACAGCAGGCCGCCGATGACGGCGCGGCCCAGCGGCGCGTTCTGCTCGGCGCCTTCGCCCAGGCCCAGGGCCATGGGTATCATGCCGATGATCATGGCCAGCGCGGTCATCAACACCGGCCGGATACGGGTGGCGCCGGCTTCCAGCGCCGAGGCCAGGACCGTGGCGCCTTCATCGCGCCGCTGGCGCGCGAAAGAAACCATCAGGATGGAGTTCGCGGTGGCCACACCCATGGTCATGATGGCGCCCGTCAGCGCCGGCACGCTTAGCGTGGTACCCGTGATGAACAACATCCAGGCGATCCCGGCCAGGGCCGCGGGCAGGGCGCTGATGATGATCAGCGCATCGATCCAGGACTGGAAATTGACCACCACCAGCAGATACACCAGCACGATGGCGATGGCCAGGCCGACGATCAGGCCCGTAAAGGACGACTGCATGGTCTGCACCTGGCCGCGGATGGCCACCTGGCTGCCGCGGGGCAGCTTGTCGCGCAGCGCGTCGACCTCGCGTTCCACCTGTTTGGCGACGCTGCCCAGGTCGGTGCCCTGCACGCTGATGTAGACGTCGATGGCCGGCAGGATGTTGTAGCGTGACATGACCGCCGGCTGCCGCGTCTGCGTGGCTTCGACCAGGTTGCCGAGCAACTGCGTGCTGCCGCCTGGCGCGCCCGCGCCGCCCGCGTTGGTGCCGCTGCCGCTGCCGGCCGCGCCGGGCGCACCCACGGGCAGATTGAGCAGGCGGTCCAGCGAGTCGATGTTGTATTGCGGCGTCTGGGTGGTGACGTTGTAGACCACGCCATTCTGCGGGTTGAGCCAGAACGCGGGCGAGGTCTGCGAACTGCCGGACAGCGCGATCAGCACGTTCTGGCCGACGTTGGCGGGACTCAGCCCCATCTGCTGCAGGCGCGAACGGTCCATTTCCAGATTGACGGTGGGCAGGTCCAGGCGCTGGTGGACGTGGGCATCGACAGCGCCGGGGATGTTGCGCACGGCCTTGACCAGCTCGGCCGCCAGTTCCGCGTTGGCGGTGTAGTTCTGGCCGGTGAACTGCACATTGATGGCCGCCGGCAGGCCAAAGTTCAGGATCTGCGTGACGATGTCAGCCGGTTGGAAGAAGAATTCCACGCCCGGGAACTGGCGGGGCAGGTCCATGCGCAGCAGCGATATGAACTTCTCGGTGGGTTCGTGGCCTTCGCGCAGGGAAATCAGGATTTCGCCATCCAGGGTACTGAAGGTGCCGGCGTTGCTATATGAAAGGTTGATCCCGCTATTCGGGACTCCCAGGTTGTCGAGTATGGTTTCCAGCTGCTCGGCGGGAATCAGGGTGCGGATATGGCGCTCGACCTCGTCGGCCAGCCGCGCGGTTTCTTCGATACGGGTGCCGGTGGGCGCGCGCATGTGCAGGCGCAACTGGCCGGCATCCACGGTGGGGAAGAAGTCGCGGCCCAGGAAGGGATAGATGGCGCAAGACAACAGGCTGAAGCCGAGGAAGGCCAGGGCGAAGGCCTTGCGCCGCGATAGCTGCGCCGACAGGGCCAGCGTGTAGGCGCGGCGCAGCAGTTCGAAGCGGCGGTCGAAGGCGCGATACACGCGTTGCAGCAGGCTGTTGCTGCCCGTGTTGTCGGGATGGCCGGCCATGAGCAGCATCACCAGCGTCGGCACCAGGGTGCGCGACAGGATATAGGAGGCGATCATGGCGTACACCACTGCCTCGGCCAGCGGCACGAACAGGAAACGCGCCACGCCGGACAGGAAGAACATCGGCACGAACACGATACAGATGCACAGCGTGGACACCAGCGCCGCCGTGCCGATTTCATTGGCGCCAGTGAGGATGGCTTCCTTCAGTTCGGTGCCAAGGTGCAGGTGGCGTTCGATGTTCTCGATGGTGACGATGGCCTGGTCGACCAGGATACCCACGGACAGCGCCAGCCCCCCGAGGGTCATCAGGTTCAATGTCTCCCCGGTCATCTGCAGCGCCAGGATCGAGGCCAGGATGGACAGCGGGATCGTCAGGCCGATGATCAGCGTGCTGCGCCAGTTGCCCAGGAACAGCAGCACCATGGCGGCGGTCAGCGCGGCGGCGATCAGCGCTTCCAGGACCACGCCCTTGACGGCGGCCTTGACGAATACCGACTGGTCGAACAGCGGCGTCACCTTGACGTCGGGGGGGAGCAGCTGCACCGCGCGCGGCAGCATTTCGCGCAGGTTGTTGACGATGTCCACCGTGGAGGCGCCGCCGTTCTTCAGCACGGACAGCAGCACGCCGCGCGCGCCGTCCTGACGCACCACATTGGTCTGCGGCGTGAAGCCGTCGCGCACGTAGGCGACGTCGCGCAGGTAGGTGGTGCCGCCGCCCGGGATGGAGCGCACCGGCAGGTTGTTCATGCCCGCCAGGGTGACCGGCGAACTGTTCATCTTGATGGAGTATTCGGTTTCACCGAACTTCGCCGTGCCCGAGGGCAAAATCAGGTTCTGCGCATTGATGGTGTTGACCACGTCCGCGGAAGACAGCCCGCGCGCCTGCAGGGCCTGCAGGTCCAGGTCCACCGAGATCACGCGCGTCTTGCCGCCATAGGCGGCCGGCACCGCTACGCCGGGAATGGTGACCAGCTGCGGCCGCAACTGGTTCATGGCGACGTCGTAGAGTGTCTGTTCGGGCAGGGTGGGACTGGACAGGCCCAGCTGGATGACGGGGATGCTGGACGCCGAATACTTGATCACCAGCGGCGGCGTGATGCCGGGCGGCAATTGGCGCACCTGGGTCTGCTCGGCCGCGACTACCTGGGCGATCGCCGTCTGGATGTTGGCGGTGGGCTGGAAGAAAATCTTGATGACGGTGATCCCGGCCAGCGACGTCGATTCTATATGTTCGATATCACTGACCGTGGTGGTCAGGCCGCGCTCGTTGGACGCGGCGATGCGCAATCCCATTTCCTGCGCGGACAAGCCGTTATAGGACCAGATGACGCTGATCACCGGAATATTGATTTCCGGGAAGATGTCGGTCGCCATGCGCATCAGCGCGAACGGCGTCGCCAACAGGATCAGCAAGGCCATGACGATGAAGGTGTAGGGACGGCGCAATGCCAGTTGAACGGCTGACACGGCTCACATCTTCCAGGACGGGGGGGACAGCAGCTTCATGATCGGCAGCCCGGGCAGGGCGGTTCAACAGGTGATCGGGATATGGCGTATTGCATGCCCGGGATGCGACCGAACCGGCGGCGGATTTGCCGCGCGGCCCCAGCCGGCGCTGATCGTTGACGTGGATTCCAGCACCAGCCTAGCCCCCCTTGCACTGCGTCTTCGCGCCACTCCCGGCTCCGGCGTCAGGAGGGACGGATGCCGGAGCCGGGAGGTATACGAAAAGTAACAAGTATTCTTAGGGATGTTGGACAATCGCGCAAGCAGGGCAAACGCTATATCGGTATACCGTCGCGTACACATATCGCTGTAAGAATTAGGCTTATCGGAGTAGATACTGGGATGCTGCATTGCAGAAAGCCCCTGACGCAATGCTGGGTTAAGCTCTCGCCTCGTTCTATCAGCGCCCTCTAACACCATGCCGCTTCCCTCAAGCACCTTTATTGCAACCGTTGAAGACATGCGCCGCGTGGCGCGCCGCCGAGTTCCGCGCATGTTTTACGACTATGCCGATTCAGGATCCTGGACAGAGTCGACTTATCGCGCCAATGAAGAGGATCTGCAAAGAATCCGCTTCCGCCAGAGGGTGGCGCGCAATATGGAAAACCGCAATCTGGCGACCACCATGGTCGGCCAGGCCGCCGCCATGCCGGTGGCGCTGGCGCCGACCGGCTTGACGGGGATGCAGCACGCCGACGGCGAAATCCTGGCGGCGCAGGCGGCCGAGGCGTTCGGCGTGCCGTTCACGCTGTCGACCATGAGCATCTGCTCGATCGAGGACGTGGCGGCGCATACCACCGCGCCGTTCTGGTTTCAGCTGTACGTCATGCGGGACCGGGATTTCATCGAGCGCTTGATCGATCGAGCCAAGGCCGCCAAATGTTCGGCTCTGGTGCTGACGCTGGATCTACAAATCCTGGGACAGCGTCACAAGGACCTGCGTAACGGCCTGAGCGCGCCGCCACGGATGACGCTGGGCAATCTGATGAATCTGGCGACCAAGCCGGCTTGGTGCTGGAACATGCTGCGGACGCAGCGGCGCACCTTCCGTAATATCGCGGGCCATGCCAAGGGCGTGACGGACCTGTCTTCGCTGGGCGCCTGGACCGCGGAGCAATTCGATCCCACTTTGAATTGGGACGACGTCGAGTGGATCAAGAAGCGGTGGGGCGGCAAGCTGATCCTCAAGGGCATCCTGGATCCGGAGGATGCGCGCCATGCGGTGGATACCGGCGCGGATGCCTTGATCGTCAGCAACCATGGCGGCCGCCAGCTGGATGGCGCGGTGTCGTCGGTGGCCATGCTGCCGCAGGTGGTGGATACGGTCGGCAAGGACATCGAGGTATGGATGGACGGCGGTATTCGATCCGGCCAGGACATCCTGCGCGCGGTTGCCTTGGGCGCCCGTGGCGTGATGATCGGCCGGCCGTTCCTGTATGGCCTGGGCGCGGGCGGCCGTGAAGGCGTGACCAAGGTACTGGAAATTCTGGCCAGGGAACTGGACGTCACCATGGCGCTGTGCGGGTATCGCGATATTCACCAGATCGATCGCGATGTGCTGGTGGCCGGAACGTATTGAGCTTGCTGCTTCGCAAGCAAAAAACCAAGGCCCCCGACAGGGGGCCTTGGTTTTGGGTCGCATCTTGTAGCGCCAAGCGCGAGCGTGACGCCGCAGATACCGTCCTGGGGCTAGCGCCCCGTTGCGCGGTCAGCCATCAACCCTTGCTTTTCAAGCAGGTGCTCATGAACGTCTTGCGCGCGTCGCCGCTGAGGGACTTGGTGCCGGCCTCGGCGTTGCAGTCCTTCATGCGTTGCTGTTGCGGCGTCAAGGTCTTGCCGGTTTCCGCGGGTTTTTCGCCTTTCAGGCAGGCGGCCACGCCGGCTTTGTAGGCTTCGCCCGTCTTGCCTTTGTTGGCGCTGCTGCAATCCGACATGCGCTTTTGCTGAGGGGTCAGCGCCTTGCCGTTGCTGGGCGTGGCCGGCGTCGGCGTGGTCTGCGCCAAGACCGGCGCGCTGCAGCTGACGGCCAACAAGACGGCCGCGAACAATTGGCTGGAACGGTTCTTCATCTGGCTTGCTCCTTGCTCCGTGTGGCGACGGTTTGGCGCAACCAAGGCGCAGCGCCCGGTTCCGGCGATTCTTGCATAAGGTTATTGCTTATGACATCAGGTGGATTCCGCATATCTTGAAAGCGGATGTTGCCACCTGACGTTGCCACCTGACGTTGCCCCCTGACGTTGCCCCCGGCCTTGGCTGCCGACCTTGCTTTGCTGTTTGAAGGTGCCGCCAAATGTCACCGCCGACGTTGCCTCCGGACGTTGCCGTCCATTACAGCCATCAGGCGTTGCTGTTGCCTCGTCAATATTTGCCTTCAGCCACACATTGCTTCAGGTCATGTGGCGGACGGTCATACCCATATGCCGGATATTTCGTTGTTGCGGCGCGGGGACGGGCCTAGCATCTTGCCCAGTATCTACTCCATGCCGGCCTTGCTTCAGGCGCCGGCGGTTTCCGTGGCAAAAACATCGATGACCGTACTCGCGCTGGCTGGCAGTCCCTCCCTTAGTTCCCGTTCCTCCGCCTTATTGCACCGTGCCGCCGCCCTGTTGGGCGAACGCGGCCTGGCCGTCAGCACGCTAGGGTTGCGTGACCTGCCGGCCGAAGACCTGATTGAAGGCAACTACGCCGGTCCCGCCGCGGCAGCCTTGCGTGCCCGTGTGCATGCGGCCAGCGCGCTGCTGATCGCCACGCCGGTCTACAAGGCTTCGTTTTCCGGCGGCCTGAAAGCCGTGCTCGATCTGCTGGACGAGAAAGCCCTGGCCGGCAAGGTGGTGCTGCCCATTGCTACCGGCGGCAGCCTGGCCCATTTGCTGGCACTCGAATACACCCTCAAACCGGTGCTGTCGGCATTGGGCGCGCGCCACATCCTGGGCAGCGTGTTTGCCACCGAGCAGCAGGTAAGGCTGACCGATGACGGTGCCGCCGCTCTTGACGACGAGCTGAATCAGCGTCTGCACACTGGTGTTGAACAGTTGGCGGGCCATGTCGCGCCGCCGCCGAGCGAACGCTATGACCTGGGCCAGCTATTGGCCCAGGCCCGCTTCAGTATCTGACAAGTATTTTCCCTTGAGGAGCATTCCCGCATGGCCATTCAATCCATCAACGCCCGTAACCAGTTTCGCGGCAAGATCAAGGAAATCATCATCGGGTCCGTGGTGTCGGAAGTGGATATCGACACGCCCGCCGGCATCGTGACGTCGGTCATCACTACCCGTTCCGTGCACGAACTGGATCTGCAGGTGGGCACGGAAGTGCTGGCCTTCGTGAAGGCGACCGAAGTCTCAGTGGCCAAGCTGTAGGGGGAGGGTGCCTCCGCGCACCCGCCGCTTCTTAGCTTTGCGGTGGTTTGCCGTCGACGTGGCCCAGATCACGGCCCGGATCGATCTGGTCGCGCACCCGCTGCTTCAAGGTCTTCACGTCCGGGAAGCCGCCATCGCGCTTGCGATCCCATAGCAGCACGTCGTCGCAATGGATCTGAAAGATGCCACCGGTGCCGGGTATGAGCGCCACTTCCCCCAAGTCTGTCGAAAACGTCGACAGCAGCTCCTGCGCCATCCAGGCGGAACGCAGCAGCCATTGGCATTGCGTGCAGTAGGTGATCGCGATGCGCACCGAAGCGCGCGCGCTGGGTTCCAGGGTGATCGCCGGCCGCGGCGGAGTCAGAAAATCAGAATTGCTCATTGTGAGGCTCCAACAGATCGATGTGGACTCAAGTCTAAGCGCTCGCCACAGGGCTTGGGTAAGAAGCCGCATCGGAATGGGCGTCGCGACGTGCACCATGGGCGATCTTGTTCCTGATCGTGTTCTTCATCGTGCGCGCCTGGCTGGGCCTAGGTTTGCTTCAAAGCCTGCACCAAGGCTTGCGCATAGTGCGGCAGGCTGTCCCAGTTGCGTACGCACAGCATCAGCTGACGGTCGGCCCAGGGGTCGGCGAGCTCCAGTATCAGGACACGCGTCCCACGCCGGCGCAGGGCCGCGGGGCGTGGCAAGACGGCCAGGCCCACCCCCTGGACCACCATGCGTGCCATGGCGTCGTAGTTGTTGACCCGCACGCGAACCCGTACCCGGTGGCCGGCGCGCGCGGCCTGGTCGTCCAGGTAGGCGGCGAGCGCGCTGGCCTGCGCCAGGCCCACGTAGTCGTACGCCAGGGTATCAGCGAAGTCGATACGCTTCGCCTGAGCCAGAGGGTGATCGGCCGGCGCCATCAACACCAGGCGGTCGCGGCGGAAAGGGAAGGTTTCCAGGCCCTGCAGCGACACTGCGTCGGAAATGATGCCGACGTCGGCGCTGCCCGCATGTAGTTCGGGCACGATGCGGTGGCTCGCGCGTTCCTCCAGATCGACGTCGATATTGGGATGCCTGGTCAGGAAGGCGCCCAGCGGTTCCGGCAGGTATTCGCTGATGGCCGCGGTGTTGCACAACAGGCGCACACGGCCGCGCAGGCCGCCGGCGTAATCGCTCAGGTCGTCCTGCATGCGGTCGACCTGCTGCAGGACGCTGCGGGCGTGATAGGCCAGGGCCTGGCCTGCTGGCGTGGGCGTCACGCCGCGGCGGCCACGCGCCAGCAGCGGCGTACCCAGCGAATCTTCCAGCGCGCGCAAGCGGGCGCTGGCCGATGCCAGGGCCAGGTGAGCGCGGCCGGCGCCGGCTGTAATGCTGCCGGCGTCGACGGTATGCAGGAACAGGCGCAGGTCGGTCAGATCGAAGTGCATGGTGGACGGACGGTTCGTGCTATGCGGTGCATGTGTCGGCATATGGGCTTCAAGGGCCTCACCCAAGGATCAAACGCAAAGGCCAAACGCCAAGGCCAGGCACAAGGACCATACTCCCCAGCCTTCGTCTTTGCCGAAGGCTGGCTCAGTGTAATCCGCATTTCCCTGACGCGGCGCGCAGGGCATCATTGCCACCCATGATGAACACCATTCTCGATTTCTACCGCGACGGCGGTCCCACGCTCATTCTGCTGGTCGTGGCCAGTTTCCTGGTTGCCGGCACGGTCAAGGGGGTGATCGGCCTGGGCCTGCCCACCGTGTCGATCGGCCTGCTCAGTATCGCCATGGTGCCGGCTCAGGCGGCGGCATTGCTGATCATCCCGTCCATGGTCACGAACGTCTGGCAGTTGGCGATCGGCGGCCGTTTCCTCTATCTGCTGCGCCGGCTATGGCCCATGCTGGCCGCGGTCTGTGTCGGCACCTGGGTGGCGGGCGCATGGCTGGCGGGACGATCCACAGGCTGGGCCGGCCATGCCCTGGGCGCGGCTCTGGTGATCTATGCGCTGGTCGGCCTGTCGGCCGTGCGGCTGTCCTTGCCGCTGCACATGCAGGGCTGGCTGGGGCCCGTGGTGGGTGCGACCACCGGGGTGGTGACCTCGGCGACGGGCGTCTTCGTCATTCCGGCTGTCCCTTATCTGCAGGCTTTGGGATTGGAGAGGAACGAACTCGTGCAGGCCATGGGCCTGGCCTTCACGGCATCGACCATCGCGCTGGCGGGTGATCTGATGCATAGCGGCGACCTGGGAGGGCGCGAAGCCTGGGCTTCACTGCTGGCCCTGGTGCCGGCCTTGTTGGGCATGTGGTTCGGCCAGTGGTTGCGTCAGCGTGTCAGTGCGTCCACCTTCCGGCGCGTGTTCTTCGTCGGCCTGGGCGCGCTGGGGGTGCATCTGCTGGTTGCAGGCTGAGACACCTGGCCGGGTTCGGCCGTTCAGATCAGACTTGCCGCGTCCGCCACCAGGCTCAGCCCGAGTCCCTCAGGCTGCCCATTGGGTCGCCTTCAGGTGCCGCCGCATCATCGCGACGGCCCATTCCGGGTCGCCGGCTTCCATGGCATCCAGGATGTCCAGATGTTCGCGCACGTAGCGATCCAGCTCGGTGACGGGATAGCTGCTGGGGTGCGCGTCCATCTGCCGTAGCTGGTTTTGCTGTTGGACGGCCTGCAGGATAAAGCGGTTGCCGGAGCAACGCGCCAGCATCTCGTGGAACACGCTGTTCAGCGCGAAGAATTCATGGCTGTCGATGGGCTGCCGGGGATCCGCGAGCAATGCCTTGTGCCGTTCCCGTATGTCCTGGAATGCACGCACATCCACGGTGAAACCGGGTTCCTGCAAGCCGGCGCACTCGATCATCATGCGGAAACGGTAGCTTTCCCGGCGCACGTCGTCATCGGCCAGCGATGCCGGAAAGCGCCAGCCGTGGCCCTGGCGCTTTTCCAGCACGCCTTCGGAGGCCATGCGCAGCAAGGTTTTCATCAACGTACTGCGCGGCACGCCATAGCGCTGCAGCAGGTCGCTGTCGGTGAAGCTGTCTTCCAGCAAGCGATAGCTGCGATCGGCCACCAGGCGCCGGTACAGATCGTCGCTGGTCAACGGCGCGCCCTCGGGTGTGCCTTCGGTATCGTCGAGCTGGGCGCGGCGCGCCACGTAGTAGCCGCTATTGGGCTTGCAGCGTGCCAGGCCGCTTTCGGCCAGCAGGCGCAGGGCGCCGCGCACGGGTGTGCGGGACACCTCGTAACGGTCGCTGAGCGCCTTTTCGGACAGATGGCTGTCGAGTTCGAAAACGCCGGCGGCGATGTCCTGGGCCAGGCGTTGGGCCAGTTCTCGTTGCAGGCGGGTAATGCGGACGGGTTGGGCGTCGGAGGTTTCGCACGTATCCGCGCAAGCGTCTGTGTCTTTAACGACGGCGGGGCCGTCGGTCTTGATGGGCATTCGTTTGTCTATCTAGGGGTGACGGACGGCGGGGGACCGCGTCGGCGGACTGTCCGAAGGCGCGTCCTGCTTGGAACTGCGCCCAGTGTAATCACGTCGGGCGGGCGCGGCACGGATTCAGTTGTGAAATTTGCTGGCAAATTTGCGACGGTCTTGCGGCGGAGGGTATCGTGTCGGGACGCGGATCCCACCGTACGGTCGCGCTCGTGTCATTGTCGCAAACAAGATCTTTCATCCTGGAGCAAGCAGCATGCAGGAATGCAGCATGCTCGGTCCTGCGGACATGCACGCGCTTAGGAGTGCCCCTTAGGAGTGCCCCTTAGGAAAGCCCTTTAGCAAAGCCCCTTTGAAAGCCTCTTTGAAAACCTCTTTGAAGCCTCCTATGCAAGCCTCTTTGCCAGCCTCTTCGCAGGCTTCCTTGCAAGCCCTTCTGACCCCTGAAGAAATGGCCCGCGCCGATCGCGCCGCGATTGCCGCCGGCCATGGCGGCACCGCGCTGATGGAGGCCGCCGGCGTGGCCGTCGCGCGGGCCGTGCAGGCGCGCTGGCAGCGGGGCAGGGTGGTGGTGCTGTGCGGTCCGGGCAATAACGGCGGCGATGGCTTCGTGGCGGCACGCCATCTAGCCGACGCGGGCTGGCCCGTGACCGTGGCTTTGCTGGGTGAGCGTGCGGCCTTGCGGGGCGATGCGGCGCACCATGCGGCCTTGTGGGCGGGCGAAGTGCTGCCGGTGACGCCGGCGGTGCTGAACGGTGCCGAGGGTGCCATCGACGCCTTGTTCGGTGCCGGGCTGACGCGCGATATCGACGGTGTGGCGCGTGCCACGCTGGCAGCGTTGGACGCGCTAAGGCTCCCGGTGTGCGCGGTCGACGTGCCCAGCGGTGTAGATGGCGCCAGTGGGCAGGTGCGCGGGATTGCAGTGGCAGCGGATTTCACCGTGACATTCTTTCGCAAGAAGCCGGGCCACCTGTTGCTGCCTGGGCGGCGGTTGTGTAGCGAACTGGTGCTGGCGGATATCGGCATTCCTGACAGCGTGCTGTCCGAAGTGCCGCCGTTGGCGCATGAAAACGATCCCGCCTTGTGGCTGGCGCATTTCCCCTGGCCGCGCGTGGATGGGCACAAATATGCGCGTGGCCATGCCTTGGTGGTGGGTGGAGCGGTGATGACCGGTGCCGCGCGCCTGTCGGCGATGGGGGCGGCGCGCGTGGGCGCGGGGCTGGTGACGGTGGCCGCGCCCACTTCCGCGTGGCAGGTCTATGCGAGTGCGCTCACCAGCATCATGGTGCAGCCGTTGGCGCATGCCGGGGCATTGGAAGAGGTGTTGCGGGACGAGCGCAAGAACGCCATTGCTATCGGTCCGGGTGCGGGGGTGACCGCGCAGACGCGGCGTCACGTGCTGGCGGCGTTGGCGACAGGAAGGGCGGTGGTGTTGGACGCGGATGCCATCACGGCATTCGCCGGGCAGGGCGAACGCCTGTTCGAGGCCATACACGGACCGTGTGTGATGACACCGCACGAAGGCGAGTTCGGTCGCCTGTTTCCGGGCGACGGCGGCAAGACGGACCGTGCCCGCGCCGCCGCCGCCAAGAGTGGCGCGGTGGTGCTGTTGAAAGGCCCGGACACTGTCATCGCGGCGCCCGACGGCCGCGTCGTCATCAACACCGACGCGCCGCCGGATCTGGCGACGGGGGGTAGCGGCGACGTCCTGACGGGCTTGATCACCGGCCTGCTGGCGCAGGGAATGACGGCGTTCGACGCGGCGGCATGTGCGGCGTGGCTGCACGGCGAAGCGGCCCGCGGCTTCGGCCCGGGCTTGATCGCGGAGGACATTCCCGCGCAATTGCCCTCGGTCTTGCGCGGCCTGCGCGTGATGGAGGGTGGGTCGACGGCGTAAGCCGCCGCGGCCGGGCTGCCGTTTGCCTGGATCCCGAACAGACCGAGCAGACCGAACATAACGGCCAAGTCATTTAAGAACCCCAGGTATTGCCCATCGGTCATTCACTTGGGGCGGACGCGCGCTGACCGTCTTCGCTCCAGTATTGCCACTGTCCTGACTCGGTCCCTTGGTCGTAGTTGCCTTGCGCGGCGATCTGGCCATTCATGTGATAGTCGCGCCAGGGGCCGTGTTCCTTGCCATGTTCATATGACCCTTCGGAAGCGAGCGCGCCAGTCGGGTAATACGCCCTGAACAGTTCGTGGCGGATCCACCGTGAGCCATCGGCGGTCAGGTGTGGATTCAGAGCGCGGTGCCGGACGGATCGTAGACCACGATGTCGAGATGCTCACTGGATTCCGGCGCGGTGAAGAAGCTGGTGATGTGATCGAACTGTGCATCCGAGGTTTGGAAGGGATGTTCTCCGAGTTCATTACGGTGTCGCAGTCGCGCTTTGCATACGTCATCGGGCACGTCGAGGTAGTGCAGCCGATGTTCGCAGCCGGCTCGGGTGGCGATTGCCAGGGCCCAGGCCCTGGTGTTTGCCGTGTTGAACGGCAGGTCCAGGACGACGGAAACCCCTGCGCGCAACAAGTCCTCGACATGATCGACCAGTATCGTCTTGATGCGCGCCGCGCAGCGCACGTAGTCGCTTACCGATTGGATCTCGCCCGGGAATAGCCTGGACAACCAGACGTCCTCGCTGATCAGGACCGTGCGGTGCGCCAGGGCGAGCCGAGCGGCCAGCGTCGATTTTCCCGCCGCGATCTTGCCGCAGACCAGATGGAGCGTGGCTTCATCGTCAGAGCGCATCAAGTCGTGCTCGGTTGGCATTTTCATTTCTCCGAAGATGCCCAGAAAGCAAAAACCCGCCTCCTGGGCGGGTTGTCGTTTTTCTCAAGTCGACATCTATCCCGCCAGCATCGTGTTGGCGGGAATAATCGAATGAGCTTGGGATTGGTGCATGTCCTGAAGGGTACCGATGCAATTGAGTTTCGGCAAGCGTGGCGATCGGTCCCGACGCACGCTAGCTGAGTCGGCCGGGCTTTACGCCGTGCGCGAAGGGTTGTGTTTAGAAGGGGGCAGGTGACGTGCCGTCCGATCTCGTTTATCCGCGCTTAGCGACTTCGCCATCGGTGCCATTAAAGACACGCTTAAGACGGTCTATCTGGCGGCGCCCGATCCAGCAGGCAGACGCAGGCGCCCACCAATTCATCGTAGTGATGCAGCAGGATGTCCGGCGCCAGTTCGGCAGCCAGTACTTCGCTATAGCCGAAGTCGACCAGTATCAAGGGTGTCCCGGCCGATCTTGCCGCGCCAGCGTCGGGGTCGGCATCCCCCACCATGATGGTGCGGGACAGATCGCCGCCGACGGCTTTCACGGCTTCGATCACGTGGGCGGGATCGGGCTTGGGCGCAGTGACCGCGTCGATGCCTACCACGCCGTCGAACAGTTCTGCCATGCCTAGCTTGTTCAGCAGGCTGCGCGAGAGTTCGGTGGGTTTGTTGGTGCAGACAACGAGTTTGGCGCCGGCCGCCTGCAAGATCTCCAACGCAGCGACAGCACCGGGGAAGGGGCGAGTTTCATCCGCGATGTGGGCGCTGTAATAAGTGATGAAGTTTCCGAATAAGCCGGCCGCGCGGGCGGGCGGGTCCTGCGCGCCGGCGAGCTCAAGGCTGTGCTGCAACAGCCAGCGGGCGCCTCGGCTGACAAAAGGGCGGCCTTGCTCATATGCCAAAGGCCGGTAGCTTTCCGCGACCAGAACCGAGTTGATGGCGCCGATCAAGTCGGGCGCCGACTCCACCAGTGTGCCGTCCAGATCGAAAGCGATGGTCGCGTCTTTGAGCACCGTCAGATCGGCCATGGTGTAACACTCCTCTCTGGGTAAAGGGATTAGACAAGCCGAGATGCTAGCGTGACGCCCGCCAATGAGGATGGCGTCAATTTCGCGTTGGTCTTTCACGTTGCTGATCCGCAATGGCGAATAAGGACTACAACTAGTTGGATCGTGCTCGTGCCGCCACACTCGTGGGCGGCTGTTCCGCGCCGCTGGGTAGTGCCGCGGAAGGGGAACGCATCCACGTCATGACATCGCGCCATACGGTTTCGGCGTGCAGGTCGCGCAGCAGCATGTGGTAGCCGTCCGGATACAGGGCGACGCGTAAATGCGCGGTGGCTTCGCGTTCGCGCAGGCGCTTCACCGTCGCGGTTACCAGGTCCTTCGGCAGCACCTGTTCATGCTGGCCGAACATCACCAGGGTCGGTAATTCAGGCGGCAGATGATCGATGGCGTCTTCCCCCGCGCTCATAAGATCGACCAGCCCCTTGAGCGTGTCGATGCGCGTGCGCTTGATGACCAAAGGGTCGCCGCCCAGCGCGATCAGCATGGGTATATTGTCCGACGGGATGATTTTCAAGGCGCGCGGCGGCGAGACGTGCATGGCGGGGAAGGTCTGGTAGCCCAGCCACAGCGTCAAGCTGAAGAAAGGATTCATCGACTGCCAGCCCCACGTGGCCGGCGCCGACAGGATGGCGCCCGCGACTTCACGCGCCAGCGGCGGCTCCTTCCCGGCAGGGCCGCTGCGCAGCGCGGCGGCCACTACCGCGCCGCCCATGCTTTCTCCCAGCACGTAGACGGGTACGCCAGGATGGCGCTCGTGCGCGGCCGCCACCGCGGCATTCAGATCGGCCACCATGGTGTCGGTATCGGACCAGATGCCGGGCCGCGCCGACGCGCCGAAGCCGCGCTGGTCGTAAGCGTAGGTCGCAATGCCGTAAAACGCCCAATACTGCGCGGGCAGGTCGAAAGCATTGGAGTAATCGTTCATCCCATGCAGCGCCACGATGACGGCCCATGGCTCATGCCGATACGGCAGCCACGCCCGCATGGGCAGGCGGGCGTCGTCCGGCGTGGCCAGCACAGGGGTGGTGCCCGGGCCGTCGATGGTAGGCGCGCGCACCGCCGCGCCCTGGGGTTGAAAGCTGGCCGCGCAGCCCGCGAGTAGTCCTACGGCCAGCGCCGCCACCGCCGTCGCTACCAATCGCCGGGCCTTTACCAAGCCCAGCCCCGGATCCCTTGCCACACCCATTCCCGCGCCCATTCCCGCGCCCATTCCCGCGCCCATCACCGCGCCCATCACCGCGCGCACCTGGCGCGGCAAGGCTGGTGAGGGGCGCAGCAGCAGACTGATCGCCGCCATTGGATTGCGCGTCATCGTGCTCCCTCTATAGCCGGGTGGCGCCGGCGCGCGCGCGGATGTCGGCGAAGCGCCAATCGTGCAGCAGCTTGCCGTCTTCCCACACGGTGACCATGGCGTCCTCATACCCGGGCGGCAGGTCAACGGCGGACGCCGTCACTTCCACGACCCCGGTCGGTACCGTCACGGTGCGGAAGCTGTGCCGGTCCGGATGGAACATCAAGGCCATGCGGCCACGCTTGCTCTGCTTGCCCTTGTCCGTCACGGGATCCTTGTAGACATCCACCCAGCGCCCGTCGATGCGCGCCGCCGAGCATTTCAAGGCGAATTTCTGCGTATCCCGGTTGAGCTGCTGCAACAGCGCGCCCCCCATGCCGAAGGCGACGTTGTCGGTGGCATAGCCGGCGCTGGTGATGCGTTCCAGGATGGCGCGGATGCTGGTGGGATTGATGCCGTCGCCCTGGATGACGCGCACATGCTTCAACACCTTGTAGCCCTTGCCGTTGACGGTGTGGCCGAAGGCCTCGTCCAGCAACTCCAGGCACTGATGCACCACCGCCACCGGATCGCCCGAGTCGGGCCGGATCACCACGGTGGCGCCGGACTGGATGATCTCTTCTTTCAAGGCCTTGCCCCAGTGCTCGCGAATGGCGTGGAAGATGTCGTAGCTATCCGACACCACGGCCACGATGGCGCCTGGCTTGGCGAAGTGCTTGAGCATATTGCGGTACGCGTCGACCTCGTGCTCGCGGCCCCAGCTGGTGATGGTGCTGTGCTCGGCCGCGGGAATGGAGAAGGCCGCCATCGGCTCGTGGTAGTGGGCCTGCGCCAGGCGCACGCCCGATATCGTATCGGTGCCCATGAAGTTGACCAGGTGGGCCGCGCCGCCCAACGCGGCGGACTCCGCGCTGGAAACGCCGCGGGCGCCGAAGTCGTGCAGCTTGAACGGCAGCTGGCCGGCGGGGTCATCGCTGGTGCGTTCCAGGAACTGGCGCAAGGTCTGCTTGGCGTGCCAGCTGATGGTCGCCACCGTGATCGGATACCAGATGCGCAGCAGCATGGTCTCAAGATACGAGGGCGCCCAGAAGGCGGCGGGATCGGTGGACTCGATGGTCATCAAGGCATTGTGCGTGGGCACTACCATGCCTTCGGGTACCGCGCGGATGCGGATCGGCAAGTACCCACCGTGGCGCTCGACGATGTCGCGCCAGCCGGCTTCGTTGAAGGGCTCGCCATGTGCCTGGAAGAAATCGCGCGCCTCGTCGATGTCGCCATGGGTGACGGGCTTGGACAGGTATTCCTTCAGAATGGCCTGCAGGCCGAAGAAGACCGTGCGGTCATAGATGCCGCCGCGCGACTCCACATAGAAGAACGTGGCGTCGGTGCCGGGCGGGTATTGCAGCCAGTGGCTGGCTTTGTAGCTGTCGGTGTTGAGCAGCAGGTTGTCGAGGCATTGCATGACGGAAGCTCCTTCTCGTCCTGGATAAGCCGGCGGTCTATCCGCCGGCAGTGCGGGGGCGGCGTGCGGGGCTAGCCGCGTCCCAGGAAAAACTCAATGATATGCAGGTGGTCTTCAAACAGGCGCGGACCCATGTCCAATGCCTCGCTGACCAGGATCCAGCGTGCCTTGTCGGCATCATCGCTGCCGCGCACGTCGGGCAATTCGCCAGCGGGGAAGTCGAAGTGGAAGGCGTGCGTGATCGTGCGGCCGCGCTGGCTGCGGTCCGGGTGGTCAAAGACATTGCGGCCTTTGAGCGAACCCTTGAGCACGGGCGTGGGTACTTTGAGGCGCGTTTCCTCGCGCAGTTCCCGGATGGACGCATCGAGTATGGTTTCATCCTGGCCGACGAAGCCGCCCGGCAATGCCCACAGCCCCTTGCCGGGCGCCGCGCGGCGGCGTACCAGCAGCAGATGGCCGGAATGCACCACCACGGCATCGGTGGTGACGAACGTGGGCGGGTAGGGCGCCGCTTTCCAGGCTTCCTTGTATTGCATGATGAACTGGTGTTCGGCCACCAGTTCCTGGTAAGCGGGGGCGTTCTTGCGGAAAGCTTCCAGCATTTCGAAGACGGGCTCCGGCACGTTGCCGCGCAATAACAGCAGTGCGCCGTGGCGGTCGTTGTCGCCAGCTTCGAACAGATAGCGGCGCAATTCGGTGGCCGACAGTGCTTCCGTGTGCCGCACGTCCACCAGCGGCCATTGCGGAAACTCCTTCAGGTAATAGCTGGAGGCGTCCTTGTCCATGCCGATCAGGCCGACGCGGGCGGTGGTGGCGTCGTCGGCACGATCACGCCGTATCGCTTCGGCCACGGTGCGTTGGACGCCGGCGATCCACAGGCTTTCGTTGTAGAGGTGGTCACGCAGCGGGCAGATGATCAAGCGGCGCGCCAGCGCTTCGCCCAGGGCGGCCTGGATCATGACGGTGCGTTCGGCGACCGTCCAGGGATTGCGCGTGCTGCGGGGAGTGTCGGCCGATCCGACGAGAAAAATGACTTTGCCGGCGCGGGTCAGGGCGTGACGGGCAACCGCGGCGTGGCCATTGTGGAAAGGTTCAAAGCGGCCGATGAAGACCAGGTAATCGAATTCCATGAGCATCCCTCATGATGTTTGATAGCGCTTCGGGTCTGTCCCTAGGCTGTTTTGAATCCTACGCCGGGCGCGGCGGGAACGCAATAGGACAGGCCTACCCGGCGAAAGTGCAATAACACAGGCCTGCCTCCGTGCGCTGTCGGTGAGCTGCATGCGCGGCTCCGGGCAACGCCAGCAGAGCGATTGCCGAGTCCGCCAGAAATCCTCGCCCTGTGGGCCACCGTCCATTGCGGCTTCACAAGTGCATTAAAGACATTCTTTCCCACGCGCCACGCCTTGCCCGCGCCAAGGCTAGTTTCTTCCACATTGGTGAATTCCTAGAAATTGAAGCCGTGTCATTTCACCTGTTCGATATCGCCCGGCTTCCAGCTCTTGTCGAAGGCGGCCGGCTCAGGACCATAGATACGGATGTAGGCAAACCACCCCTTGCCGGGCGGCGTCTTGATCCAGCGGCCTTCACCGCCCTTGGGCGCCTTGGGGCCGAAGTACAGCTCGACGGGCTTGGTCTTGTCCGCGTCTTTCAATTCGAACAGCGAGCGCAGGGCAGCCATGTCCTGGTCCGTCTGGACTTGCGAACGCGTCGCGGCGTCATACACCGTGATCGACCAGAACAGCTTGCCCGGCACGGGCTGGGGGATCGTGAGCTTATAGTTCTTGCTGCCGTCCAGATAGGCGCCCTTGCTGTCGCGCGCGCCCAGCCAATACAGAGAACCCGCGCCGGCATCGCGCCGGAACATGGCGGGCGACGCCACGATGGCTTGGGCGAACCAGCGGTCGCGCGCTTCCAGGTCGATGCCAGCCGGGGTTTCAAATTGCGCGTTGGTCGGCACCAGGCCCGCCCACTCCCATTGCCGATCCTGCCAGTTCTTGCGATCTGGGCGGGTACTGGCGAAGGCCTCCACCAACATCTGGTCGCGGCCCTCGCGCGCGGCACGTATCAGGATGCCTTTGGTGCGCGCATCGGGTTGGAAAGGCTTGCCCTTTTCAATGCCAAGTTCCGCCAGCAATCCGTACATAGGCAGAAACTCCGGAACGCGCGCTTCGGCCTGAATGATGGCATTGAGCTGCTCCCAGAATTGGAAATTGTCTTCCCATCGCAACGATGTGCTGTCCATTGCTTTTTGGGATGTGTCGACGGCCGTCAGGGGTTGCGGGTTATCGGCGCTGGCCAGCGGATAGATCTTGATGTTGCGCAGGCCCTCCAGCGCCTTTTGCAAATCGCCTTCGGCGGGCAGGGCCCGGACGGCGACCAGGTTCTTGAACGACTTCGAATGCCCGGCGTAGTAACCCTCGGGGATCTTGCCGGTGTAGCCCGGTGGCAACACCAGATGCTTGCCGCCCTTGCCCGCGTCCGGACCGGGAAGACCCATGTCGAGTACCCAGCCCTGGTTGTGGTCGTCGACCAGGCCGATGAACGGGCCCGGGGGCAATTCGATCACCATCGGGCCGTCTTTCAAATCCAGCACGCCTGAGCCGTAGGGCGTATCGGAATTGAGCGTGAACCCCACCTGGCGCGGGCCGGTTGCGGCAATGCCCCACTGCTTGCCGTCTTCGATGCCGACGGCCCGGTTGCCGTTGAAAATGCCTTCCACGGACACGGTCGGATACCAGAAGCGGTAGGCCACGATCGCGCGCTGCAACGCGGCGTCGTCGCGCGCGCGCTGGCTGGCCTTTTCTGTCGGGAAACCTTTGTTGAACGGGTAGGTGGGCGACGCGGTTGTATCCGCGGCGTGGGCGGGCAGGCCCGCGGCGAAGCTCAGGCTCAGGGCGGCCAAGAAGATGCGTTTCATCATTTCATCCCAGATTGAGTGAGTGTGGGGTTGCCAATCCGCCGCGGGGCGCAGGCGGGACCCGCGCGGATCGAGGCCAGGGCGCACGCAGTCCAAGCCCGCAGGCGCCTTCGGCTTGCTACTTCAGCTTCTCCACATCGCCAGGTTTCCAACTCTGGTCGAAGAACGGCTGCTTTGGCCCATAGAGACGAAGGATCACAAAGAAGCCCGAGCCGGGAACGGTCTTCAACCAGTTCTTGCCGTGTCCCGCCGGTTCCGTGGGGCCGAAGTAGATATCGGTCGAGCCGTCAGGATTGACGTCGGGCCGGTCCATGGTGTTGATGGAAGGGAACGGCTGCCCATTTGCCAGGCCCGCCGCGGTTTCGGGCCGGTAAACGGTGATGGACCAGAAGATGCCTGCCGGAATGTCCTTGGGCAGGTGAAGCCGGTAAGACCTGCCGCCGGACAGCGCGTCGCCGTCGGCATCCCGGAACGCGACGGGATACTTGGCACCCATGCCCGCCATGTTCACAGCCATGGCCGGGCTGGCGGAATAGGCCAGCGCGAAAAATCCCGTCCGCAGATCCAGGTATTTGAACGAAGGCCCGGTGAACTCGGTATTGACCGGGAAGGGGTTCACCCATTGCCGGTCGGGATACCAGCGCGTGTTGGGGACGATGGGCGGAGGATCGTAGGCAATCGCGCGGCCAATGCGGTAGGCCGTCTTGCCGGCCTTGTCCAGGATTTCCCGCGTGTGGGCGTCGGGGTTGAACGGCTGGCCCTTGATGATCCCGATGCTGGCGAGCATGCCGCGCATGTCGGCGTCGACGGGGTCGACGTATTCGCTGTCGATGAACCGCGACAACATGTCGAAAGCCGTGCCGTCGGTGGGGTACAGCATATTGGGCGTTGCCTTGGACCCATCCGGAAACTGCATGGCCCTGGCCGATGCTTCTTTACCCAGCGGATAGATTCGGGTATGGGTGACCAGGTCCACCGGGTCGCCGAGATTGGCCGGGTCCTTGAAGAATGCGCGCCAGAAAACGAAGACGTTGTAGGTGCGCGACTTGTAGACGATATAGCCCTTCGGGATCTCGCCTTGGTAATCGGGCGGAATGACCAGGTACTTCGCGCCCTTGCCCTTGTCGGGGCCGGGCAAGCCCACGTCGCCACACCAGACATCCTTGGCGTACGGGGCCGGGTACCAGGTTTTTTCCGCGACGGGCGCCGGATTGCAAATGGGGCGCTGGAAGAAATCGTCAAGAATGCCCTGAAGGCCCGGTGGCACCTCCAGGACCATAGGCCCATCCTGCTTCAGGTCCAGGTAGCCCATCGCGTAGATAACGTCCGAGTTCGGCGTCGTGACCAGCGTATTGGCATTGAGCCGTTCCTTCCATACCGGAAGGATGTTGTAGCCCTTGCCGAACAGCCGTTCGGATCCTTCCTTCATGGCGAAGATGTTCAGCGCCGGTTGCGCCCACAAGTAGCTCTGGACGGCACGTTGATAGAGCAATTCGTCTTTGAGCGTCGCGGAATCCGCTTTGGACAGGTACCCCTCTTGCAGGGGAATTTGCGCAAGCTGGTCGTACCGGGAGGATTTCTGAGAAGGAGGCGTGCTGCAACCCGCGATCAGGGAAGCCACTGCCAGTGTCGAGCAAATTGCCTTGAGCGCCATACGGGTTCCTTAACAATGATTATTGATAAGTCACTTGAACGTGCCAACTGCGAATGCATCGATGGAAAATCGCGAGTCAGATTATCACGATTGTTCATATGGACGGATAGTCGTGCAGCACCGCTCGTGAAGGGCCACTCTACGGGAGGCTGTTCGGCAAAGCTAAGGACTGCCACGGGTCGGGGCTGTGTGAAAGCTCTTTGACGCCGCTACGGTGGTGTAGATAGAGTTTTGGTATCTCGATCCCGGGAGTTGACATGCCGCGCATGGCGCTCCTTACCGCATGCCCCCTTTCCATGTCTTGCCGTCATCAAAACTAGCCCAAGCTGTACCTTGCGACGACATGGCATAAACCGACTTGCCGTCCTTGCCGTAGACAAACTCCAACTGCGAATTGGCGGGTACCGTGACGGTTTCTGTCCAGGAACTCCCTCCATCCTCGGTATATACCAGTGTGCCGGGTGCCATGAAGTGGCCGAGCAGGGCGACGCCATGCAACTGGTCCCGGAAGGTCGGCATCAACATGAATCTGGCCACGTTTGAACTCGTCCATGTGCGACCCATGTCATGGCTTTCGTAGGGATTGACGGCGATCGCGGCTTGACAGCGGCAGCGCAACATCCCATCCGAGGAGACCGAGAACATCTGGATCGCGCCGGGCAGTTCGCGCAGTTCGGAGGTCGTCGTTGCCAGATCGAGATCCGCCATTTTTCGGCCAGGCAGAGACGTAAATAAATGATTGCCCAAGAGGAACGACTGCGGCCGGACACCCGGAACGTCCCAAAAATTGGAAAGGGACATCTCATAGCTGCCGATACGCGTCCAAGATCCCCCGTTCAGCCCGGAACGGTAGACACCTACCGACTGACCGCGCAGCGTCGTCACCAGAAGCTGGTCCTGCCACTGATGCACATCAAGCACCAGCGCAAGGGGCAGGTCGCCGCGGATGGACTCCCAGCTCGTGCCCTGATCGCGCGTGAGCTGCAACATGGCGAGTTCGCCACCTGCAATCCATGCGCCGTCAGTCGTGGCAAGCACGCTTTCCACCGACTTGCGCATGCCGATATCGTGCGCGACAGGCCGCTTGCCGGGCGTCCATTCAAACACCATGCCGTTGGCGCTGCCATACAGGATGCGCCCATCGGGCAGCGCCTGCGGCGAGACATTCCCGTAGCTGAGTTTGCGAGCCAGGAGGTCCAAATTCGCAATGGCCGCTGTTGCTTGCGGGCTGTCCGTCCAGGACAAGGCAGGGCCGGTGAGCACGGGCTTGAGGCCCGGGGCGAGCTCTGCCACGATCTCCGACGTTTCCGCCCCAAGCGGCGCGTGGCCATGTGTGAGCATCACCGTGCCCGCGTTCATGAAGGATACTGGCGGCGTCTGGACCAGCACGTCGAGGTCGGTAAGCTTGCCGCTCTGTATGGCAAAACCACTGAACCGCGGACCTGCGGTCAAGGATGATTCCACGCATAAGGCGCCACAACTCATCGCGGAAAATTTGACGAATCGATAATTTCCGGGTGGCAAGCTGCCCGCATACAGCGCCGAACGCGACATGGCATCGAGCAGCGGTCCGATCACGTAATGGGCTTCACTGCCTCCCGGCGCGTCCGACATCCGCACGACCTCCACGGCTTGCCATGTCTTGAAGAATTGACCAACGCCGGGTCGGTTCGGCAATACGCGCATCACCATGGCGCCGTCGCCGGCATTCTCCAAGCGGGGTGGCCGGTATTCCGTCATGGCACACCCGGACAGCAAAAGAAATGCGACAACAACGCCTGCAACTGAACGCATGATTTCCTTAATTCTTCGCTACTGGATCCGGAAAGCGGCAGCTTCCCTCGTAATCTTAGTTATTGTTACATTATGAATTAAATACGAGGGATTTAGAAGCGCGTTGTGCGTGGGGTGTCAGCGAGGCGCGAACAAGTTGGCCTCGACATTTAACCGACCAGTCTGCTGCCGCTGCGGCCAGGATGTTGCGAAGGCTCCCGCGCTGAGGCAACTCCGCTGGCCCCCGGCCCTGTCTGATGAATTCCAATCTAAGAGAGGGGAATTCCAAGCAGGCGACAATCGACGTCGCCTCAAGGGGGGGCCTGACGGAGTCGTAAGGCCAGATCCTGGGCGGCCGCAATCCGCTGAGAGCGGTGCCGTGCGGCGTCTCGGGGTCGTGGTTTGGAGGTTACGCGTGATCTGCGTAATATAGCGTCCGTAATATCCTGACGAATATATCGAGTCGTCGCGATTTCTTGTAGCGCGCCGCGCCACTTGTGCCCCCCAAATTAGGATCCCTCATGAATATCCGCTCCTTCTCAGCCGCTTTGGCCGTCGTTGCCGGCGCCATCGGCGCCACCGCTCACGCCGGCGAAGTCCAGGTCGCCGTGGCGGCGAACTTTACCGCGCCGGTCAAGGCCATCGCGGCGGAATTCGAGAAGGACACCGGCAACAAGGTGATCGCCGCCTTCGGCGCTACCGGCCAGTTCTACGCCCAGATCCAGAACGGTGCGCCGTTCGAAGTCTTCCTGGCCGCCGACGACACCACGCCGGCCAAGCTGGAAGCGGAAAAGCGCATCGTCCCCGGCTCGCGCTTCACCTACGCGACCGGCGCGCTGGCCTTGTGGTCGGCCAAGGAAGGCTATGTCGACGACAAGGGCGAAGTGCTCAAGAAAAACGACTATAAGCATCTGTCCATCGCCAATCCCAAGGCCGCGCCTTATGGCCTGGCCGCCGTGCAGACCCTGGAGAAGCTTGGCCTGACGCAAGCCGTCAAGGACAAGATCGTAGAAGGGCAGAACATCACGCAGGCGCAGCAGTTCATCGCCACGGGCAATGCCGAGCTGGGCTTCGTCGCGCTGTCGCAGATCTACAAGGACGGCAAGGTCACCAGCGGTTCGGCCTGGGTGGTCCCGGCCAGCATGCACGAACCCATCCGCCAGGATGCCGTCATCCTGGACAAGGGCAAGGACAATGCCGTCGCCAAGGTTTTCGTGGATTACCTGAAGGGACCCAAGGCCGCGGCCGTGATCAAATCCTACGGCTACCAGCTTTGATAATGGGATTTGATGGCATGGCGCCCATCCTGCTTACCAGGACGGGTGGCGCTGCCGTCCTTACCCATTCGGCCGTGGCTTGTTGCCATGCCGTGACTCCCGACGGCCCTATATGTGAGGCTTGATACCGTGGCCCTGACCGCGAGTGACTTCGGCGCCATCTGGCTGACCCTGCAGTTGGCCACGCTCACCACGGCCTTGTTGCTGGTGGTCGGGACGCCCATTGCCTGGTGGCTGGCGCGTACCCGTTCGCGGCTCAAAGGGCCGGTGGGCGCGGTGGTGGCACTGCCCCTGGTGTTGCCGCCTACCGTGATCGGCTTCTATCTATTGTTGACGATGGGACCCAATGGCGTGGTTGGCAAGTTCACGCAGTCCGTGGGACTGGGAACCTTGCCGTTCACCTTCGCGGGCTTGGTCGTGGGGTCGGTGTTCTACTCGATGCCTTTCGTGGTGCAGCCTTTGCAGAACGCCTTCGAGGCCATCGGTAACCGGCCTCTGGAAGCGGCGGCGACCTTGCGCGCCGGACCGTGGGACCGGTTTTTCACAGTGGCCTTGCCGCTGGCGCGGCCGGGTTTCGTCACCGCCGCGGTGCTCGGGTTCGCGCATACGGTGGGTGAGTTCGGCGTGGTGCTGATGATAGGCGGCAATATTCCCGACAAGACGCGGGTGGTGTCGGTGCAGATCTTCGATCACGTCGAGGCGCTGGAATATGCGCAGGCGCATTGGCTGGCGGGCGGCATGGTCGTATTCTCCTTCCTCATCCTGTTGCTGCTTTATTCCAGCCGCCGCTCGGCGCTGACTTGAAATCCTATGGCCATGGTCGATGAGAATGCAGGCGCGCCGATACGGCCGTCCTACGCCGCCGGGCAAGGTCGCGGCGGAGCCGATGCCGTGGCGTCAAATGCTGGGACGAATTCTGTCGATCCGACTCGGATCAATGCCCGTTTCTTGTTGCGGCAAGCGGCTTTTACCCTGGATGTCGATCTGCAACTCCCGGGACGCGGCGTGACGGCGCTGTTCGGCCAGTCGGGATCGGGCAAGACCACCTGCCTGCGTTGCCTGGCCGGGTTGGCGGCGCCGCAGGAAGGGACGTTGAGCGTCAACGGCGAGGTCTGGCTGGATACACAGCGGCGTATCGACGTGCCCACCCATCGCCGGGCCTTGGGATATGTGTTTCAGGAAGCCAGCCTGTTCGCCCACCTGAATGTGCGCGACAACCTGCGTTACGGCCAGAAGCGGGTGGCGGCGGCGAAACGTAAAGTGGCCTTGGAACACGCCACCGCGTTGCTGGGCATCGATCATCTGCTGGACCGCATGCCCGCGGGGCTATCGGGTGGTGAGCGGCAGCGCGTAGGGATGGCGCGTGCCCTGTTGACCAGCCCGCGCATCCTGCTGATGGACGAACCGCTGGCTGCCCTGGACAATGCGCGCAAGCAGGAAATCCTGCCGTATCTGGAACGGCTGCATGAAGAATTGGATATTCCTATCGTTTATGTGAGCCATGCGCCGGAAGAAGTGGCGCGCCTGGCGGATCATCTGGTATTGCTGGAGCAGGGCAAGGTGCTGGCCAGCGGCCCGATAGGACAGACCTTGGCGCGGCTGGATCTGCCGTCCGCATTGGCGGATGATGCGTCGGTGGTCATCGAGGGCGAGGTAGCTTCCTACGATGGCGAATACCGGCTGTTGACCGTGCGGGTCTCAAGTGGTGGTATCGCGGCGCAGGCGGGGTATGCCGGCAGTGCGGGGAATGTGGGCGATGCGGGGAATACCGCGGATGCAGGGGCTGCGGCGCAACTGCGCGTGGTGCATGGTCCTCTGCCTGCCGGGCGCCGCATGCGGCTGGTCGTGCGGGCGCGCGACGTCAGCCTGACCCTGGCCCCACCGCAAGACAGCAGCATTTTGAACGTGCTGCCGGTACGCGTCGAGGCTATGGCTGAGACGGCGGAGGTGGGTCAGATCATGGTCCGTCTGAGCGCCAATGGGACGCCGATGCTGGCACGGATCACGCGGTATTCGCGCGATCAATTGCGGTTGGCGCCGGGCAGCCAGGTGTGGGCGCAGGTGAAGTCGGTGTCCTTGCTGGCTTGAGGTCAAAGGCTGTGCGCCGATGTCCGTCCAGGCGTGCGGTGCAAGGTGCTGGGGAAACCAAGGTCAGGAGGGCTCCTTGGTGAGTTTGATGTCTATCGTGGACATCCCCCGATTCCGGTTCCCCGCGTCCGAGCGTCACCGCCACCGCCAATACTCCTCGTGTATGCTGCCGGCATGAAAGAACCTCGCCCTTCTACCAAGACCAGTCCGGATGCGACGGTAGCCGCTGCGACCGGCACGGAGGTCCGCTTCCGCTTGCGTATCCGTCACCATGATCTGCTGGCCATAGGGCCCGGCAAGGTGGACCTGTTGGAAGCCATCCGCGAGCATGGCTCCATCGCCGCCGCGGCGCGCAGCATGGGGATGTCGTATCGCCGCGCCTGGCTCCTGATCGACGAATTGAATCGCTCCTTGCGTGAACCCGCCACCCATTCGGGTCACGGCGGGGCGAGCGGAGGTGGCAGCGGCCTGACACCGGTGGGCGAGGCGATCGTCAACCTTTACCGCGACATCGAAACCAGCGCTCAGCAAGCCTGTGCCAGGCAACTCGATGGGCTGCTCGGTTTGTTGAAAGACTGAGCTGTGACTGAGCGATGACTGGGCTTTAACCGGGCTGCGATTGGGTTGCGACGCGGCTGCGACCTGGCCGTTAGGGGCGGCCCGTTCCAACCGCATGCAGAGTCGTATGGGTTGGGCAGGTAGTAAGCCGGTCAGGCGCTTGGCTCTTCCTCGTCGTCTAAATCGTCAAAATCGTGGATGAAGGAAAAATCCGGGTAATCAGGGAATTTTCTTCCGGTCAGTTTTTCCAGGGTTGCTTGCCGTTGCGTCCTCCCTTCAGGGTCTGATGCATTGCTGAGTTCTGTATTCTGCTTCAGATGCCCTTCAAAGAACTCGAATGTGTTGACCTCGAGTTCGATGCCCGCTTTCTGCAACGTGTGTCGGACGTAGGCTTCGTCTTTGGCAGGGCAGAGCAAACCCCTGATATTGACGCGTTTGAAAGCGACTTCCCACTGGCATGCATCGCTATGTATCCAGATCCCGACGCTTGGTACGTAGTTGTAGCTTCGCCCTTTGTTCTTGTTCGTGTCCATGCCGTCGCCGATCACGATGATCGGCACGTGTGATGCCTGGCCGTTGTCAATTTTCAGGTGTTGGTTTGTCGCGTTTCTCGCGTAACGGCGGGTGTCACGAAAAGCGGAGGGAATCAATAAGCCCCCTCGCAGGCCGGCTGTGCTTACACGCCGCAGGTTTAAGTCCGTCACGCCGTATTCTCCCGTGACCAACTCTCCGCCACGTTTCAAAAAATTGCCTACGGGCAATAGCTGTCCCCCCATTTCCATGGCGCGTAGAACCACATCGAAATTGGTTCCATGCATGGCAATATCTTCGAATTTGATGTCCTGCGGAACCTGGTTGAGCCACGCGTGTTCGCTGGTCTGCATATGCTTTTTATAATCTTCGACGGGTTTGCCCTCCCATTTATTGACGTTTTTCTCATAGGATGTTGAGCCGTATGCCGATGGATGCCTATGCTCTTCCATCAACGAAGCTTCTTGTTTGAGTTTCAGTGCTTTCAATGGCTCGAAGGAGATCCGTGGTCCTTCATCCAGACGGCGACTGTCTTGGATAGGCAGGGCAATCGGCGCTTCTAGTGGCGCGGGTTCAGGTGGCGCACCGGTTGGCGTTGGTTCAGACGGCGTGCTGATGAACGGAGGTTGAGACCGCGTTTCGATAAGCGGATGTTGAGACGGCATCCCGATCATTGTGGTTTGGGATGTCGCGGATTCGCCTGATCCTGGCTGAGGCACGGTTGCGCGTGGGCGCGAGAGAAGACTACGCACCCATTTGAGAGTCGCCGATTTGGCCGCACTAATGCGCGCCCGCGCCCTTGCACGCGGCGTCGTGGACTCCCGTGCCGCGATGGGATCGCGGGGTGAGGAGTTCGTGTCTGATTGCTTGCCAATGGCACCGGATAGGGATGTGGGTGGCTCGTTGTTTTGGCCTGCCCTGACCGAGGAAATAGTCATATGCGTCCTTGCTTGAGTGGGAGTGTGTGGGACGATTGCGGATTGCGTTCCCCACCAAGCCTCCGACGCCAAATTCCGACTAGCTATTCAGCCGTTTCCGCGAGCGCCGCGCGCAGCCATTGCACCAATGCCTGTCCTTCGTGCGACAAGGGCCGGCCGAGGGCGGGCAGCGCGATCATGCCGTCGTCGAAAGCGCCGAAGCCACGCGGCGCCGCCAGGCTGCCTTCAGCCAGTTCGTGTTGGACCAGGCGTCGCTCCACCAGGGCCACGCCCAGCCCCGCCATGGCGGCTTCGATGCAAAGATGTGTGTGCGGAAAGGTTGGGTCTGGTGCCGGGCAGCCACGCCCGGGCGCAGGTGAAGTCGGTATCCTTGCTGGCTTGAGGTAAAAGGCGTTCGGGTCCGATGCCCCGCACGCGTTCTGCCGCTAACACGTTCGCCCTTTTACCAAGACCAGTCCGGATCCGACGGTAGCCGCTGTGGCCGGCACGGAGGTCGATCATAGCGGCGGGATGGGGGGCGGAAATCTCGGAATGGGCTCCTGCGCGTTTGCTAGAAGCCGTCCTCGTCGCCGCTTGAAGTTGACTCCTTTGAATCGGTCTCGGACCCATCAGGATAGTCGGGTAGGGGGACGCCCATCAGTGTTTCCAAGAGCTGCCGTCGTTGTTGCGTCGCCTTGGCGCACATGTGTCGCAGCAGTGGTTTCTGCTTCACCTGCTCGTCGAGGGACTCGAAGGTGTTGACGGTCAGGTTGAATTTCTCTTCCTTCAATATTTGTCGAACGTAATCCACGTCTGCCTCTTGGCAGAGCAGCCCCCGAATATTGAGGCGTTTGAAAGCGATTTCACCTTTCACCTCGCTGTTTGGGCGGAGTCCTACGTCCGGAGCAAGATTGAAGCGTTCCCGCAGCTTTTGTGTGTCCATGCCGTCGCCAATCACAACGATAGGTACTTGGGATGGTCGACCGTTGTTGATTTTTACGCAACCATGTGCTGCTGACCACGCATATCCCCGAGTGGTCTCGAAAGCTTTATCAATATTCACGCCCCCGCTGATGTTGACGGCGCTAACACGCCGCATGTTCAGCAGTCTGGCGCCGCTTTCCCCTGTCACCAACGTCCCACCACGTTTTAGCAAATTGCCCACCGGTAATAGCTGCCCACCCATCTTCATGGCAAGCAGGACGGCATGGAGATTCGTGCCGTGCATGGCAAGGTTGCGCGTGGAGACTTCCTTGGGAACCTGGTCCAGCCAAGCGGATTTGCAGATTTCCCTATGTTTCAAGTATTCGGAGACGTGTCTGCCATTCCACCTGTTGATGTGTTTGAGCTCATAGTATTGCGAGCCGTATTCCGACGGATTGTTTCTTATCCGTGTGTCCAGTATCTCTTTGCTCTTGATGTCCTTCAATACTTCGAATGAGATGCGTGGCCCTTTCTCTGACGACCCGTCTTCGTGGTTTTGTATGGCAACCTCTGGCGCTTCGGTGGGAGTGGCCGGAGACGGCTCCACGAGGCTTGCGCCTGGCCGATCCGCGGTCGCGCGTGGCGACGAGCGCGTCAGGGTGTCAACGTGTGGCAGTGTTGACGGTGCGGCGCTGGTTCCACCGGGCGATGCCGCGCGCGGCGGCGTGGACGTCTGTGCAGCGATAGCGGCAGCGGCGTGGCCGCCGAGGGCGATGGTCCTCTGACGAATTTCCTCGTTAAAGGCGCGCATGAAACTTCCATCGAGAATAGCGCGCTCGAAGTCTGAGAGCAGCGAGGCAAGTCCGCCTGGGGTAGTTGGAGGAGTAGGCATATGTTGTGTCCTTGAGCGATTAACCCCGATGGGTGTTAAGTTCGCGGGACAGGTTCCATGCATTGCACTAACCAGCCGCTTGCGCCAGCACTGGACAGAAATGAGGGGGATGCCTATTCTTGGCCGCGGATCGCGGTTCCCGTGTGGTCCCTAGAAGCCCTCTTCATCTCCGCTTTAAGTCGATGGGCGTCGAGTCGCCTCGGACCAATCCGGATAGTCAGGTAATGCGACGCCCATCAGTGTTTCCAGGAGCTGCCGTCGTTGTGGCGTTGCCGCGGGACTCAGGAATTGCAGAAGTGGCTTCTGCTTTACCTCCTCGTGGAAGGACTCGTAGGTAGTGACGGTCAGGTTGATTTTCTCTTCCGTCAATACTTGTCGAACGTAATCCGAGTCTGACTTTTCGCAGAGCAGCCCCCGAATATTGAGGCGTTTGAAAGCGATTTCATTTTCCACCCCGCTATCTGGACGGATTCCTGCGTCCGGAGAAAGGTTATAGCGTTGCCACGTCTTTTGCGTGTCCATGCCGTCGCCAATCACGACAATAGGTACTTGGGATGTTCGGCCGATGTTGATTTTTACGTAGTAATGTGCTGCTGCCCACGCATGTTGCCGGGCGGTCCAGAAAACATTTTCAATGTGCAGCCCCCCGCTAATGTTGACGGCGCTCACGCGCCGCATATTCAGCCGTCTGGCGCCGCTTTCCCCGGTCACCAATGTGCCACCACGTTTCAGCAAATTTCCCACAGGTAATAGCTGCCCACCAATCTTCATGGCAAGCAGGACGACATGGAGATTTGTACCGTGCATGGCAAGGTTACGCTCGGAGATTTTTTCGGGAACCTTGTCCAGCCAGGCGGATTTGCAGACTTTCCTATGTTCCAAGTATTCGGAGACGGGTCTGCCATTCCACTTGTTGATGTGTTTTTGCTCATAGGATCGCGAGCCATATTGCGACGGATTTTTTCTTATCCGTGTGTCCATCTCCTTGCTTTTGATGTCCTTCAATACTTCAAATGAGATGCGTGGTCCATCCTCTGGCGACCGGTCCGCGTGGTTCTGTATGGCAATCCGTGGCGCTTCGGTCGGAGTGGCCAGAGACGGCTCCACGCTGCTTGGGCTTGACAGATCCGCGGTCGCACGTGGTGCCGAGAGCGTCAAGGTATCGAAGCGTGGTAGTGCCGGGGGCGTAGCTCCTGTCCCTGCTGGCGACGCTGCGCGCGGCGTCGCGGACGCTCGCGCCGTGGCGAGGCCGTCGGGAGCGGTGTTGGTGTCAACGGTGTTGGGGAGGATCGAGGGGGGCTGACTGTTTTGGTCTGCTCCGACTATGGTAATAGTCATGTGCGTCCTTTCGTGAGTTTGCGGAATTACGGGCGGGACTTGCATGGCGCTGCGAGCGCAGCCCAGGTTATCGTTGGTAGCGGTTGATCAATTGGCGTTGGTGGCGACTCAAACCGTTGTCGTTGTCGTTGTCGTTGTTGTCGTCGTCGTTGCCGCTGGCAATCAAACTTGCGCCATGCTGCATCAATGATCGCGATCGGAGTGTGTGTGTGGGACGACCGGGATTGGGTTCCCGCGATTCTTCTCTACGGGATGGTGAAAGGTCTGGCCGACCGCGTCCTCCGACGCGTGAGTTGGATTGGCTATTGAGGCGTCTCTGCCAGCGCCGAGCGTAGCCATTGGATCAGGGCATGTCCTTCGTGCGATAGGGGCCGGCCGAGGGCGGGTAGCGCCATCATGCTGTCGTCGAACGCGAGGAAGCCGCGCGGCGCCACCAGGGTGCCATCAGCCAGTTCGCGCCGCACCAGGCGCCGTTCGACCAGGGCCACACCCAGACCCGCCATGGCGGCTTCGATGCAAAGGTGCGTGTGCGGAAAGGTCAGTTCGCGCGCGAACGATAGCGGCCGTTGGTCACGCGCCTGCCATTGTTCCCAGGCGCGGGCAGTGTAATCGTGCGCGATGCGCACCCGTTGGCCGCGTGCCGGCTTGTAGCCCGGCGCATGCACGGGGCCAAACGCGACGCCGGACAATTTGACGGCGCGTTCACGGTCGGCGGGCGCGTAGGCCGACAGATCCCAGGCAATCAACAAGTCGGCGTCCTCGCTGCGCATCTGCCGCGCTGAAGTCATGGACAGGCGCAGACGCACGTCAGGGCAGGCGCGATAGAACCGTTCCAGATTGGGCACCAGCCAACGCATGGCGAAGGTCGCGCTGCAGGCGACGTGCAGGCCGGGATCGCGCGCCTGGCGCAGCACGCGGGCGTAACCGCTTTCCAATTCGTCGAAGCTGCGGCGCGCCAGGTCGTACAGCGCCCGGCCCGCGTCGTTCAACTGCAGGCCGGTGCCGGCCTTGTCGAACAAGGGGGCGCCCACGTGCTCTTGCAGCAGGCGCAAGTGCCGGCTGAGTGCCCCATGCGTGCGATGCAACTCGGTGGCCGCCCGCGTGACCGAGCCATTGCGGGCGATGGCTTCGAAGGCGCGCAGGGCGGATAGGGGAGGCAGGTTACGCATACAGGTATGGGCGCGAAGGTGATTATTTACAAAGTTGAATCGCTGCTGGCGGCTAGAGTTGGCTCGTCGATGCGTTTTGGCATTCCAATGTTCCAGCGTTTCAGCAGCAATGCGTCCTGCAAGCCGGGATTCCCCAAGGGGGATTTCCGATTCCTGTCGCCGATCAAAAATACCTGTCGGCATCTCAGTCAAAAAAACTGACGATAGCAGCAAAATTACTGCCTGTTCATGACAGCGGCGACGGCCGTAGTATGCGTTTCATCAAGTCTGAACAGCCAGAATTTAGGAAAGGTAGCCGCCACATCGCCTCCCGATTGCTGATTCAAACCGCCAATTTTCCTATCGCTTAAAAAGAGAATTCCTCATGGACGAAGCCCGCTGGATCGCCGTTGATCAATATTTCGAACGCACGCTGGGGCTGTCGGATCGAACCTTGGAGAAGACCCTGGCGGCCTCTCGTGCAGCGGGCCTGCCGGCGCAGGAAGTGGCGCCCAATCAGGCCCGCATGCTGCAGCTTTTCGCACAGATGTGCGGCGCCCGCCGCATGCTGGAGATAGGCACGCTGGGCGGCTATAGCGCCATTTGCCTGGCACGCGTGCTGCCGGCGGACGGGGAGCTCGTGACCTTGGAAGCCAATGCCGACCATGCCCGCGTGGCCGCCGATAACATCGCCAAGGCGGGCCTGGCCGACCGCGTGCGCATCCTGGTGGGCGACGCTCGCGTATCGCTGGCGCGTCTGCGTGAGGAGGACGGCGAGCCTATCGATTTCGCTTTCATCGATGCCGACAAGGCTTCGAATCCCGTATACCTGGAAGGCGTTTTGGCGTTGTCGCGACCCGGCACCGTGATCGTCGGCGACAACATCATCCGCGCGGGCCGCATCGTCGATCCGGCCGCGCGTGAAGATGCCGATGTCCGGGGCGTTTTCGAATTCTTCGAGCAACTGGGCGCGAACCGCCGCGTATCCGCGACCGCGCTGCAAACGGTGGGAGAGAAGGGCTGGGACGGCTTCGCCTTGGCGCGGGTGCTGTGAAGAACGCCTCAAAGCGTTCCGGGGCAGCAAAAGCCGCCCCGGAAATTTCCATCAATGATGGTGATTGTCGTGATGATCGTGGTGGTCATCATGATGATCGTGGTGATCATAATGACGCGGCGGCGGTGGGGGCGGGCGACGGTAGTGGTCGTGGCCCCAGTTGCCGCCACCTCGATAGATCACGGGCGGCGGCGCGCGGTACACGGGCGCGGGCGCGACGATGACGGGCGGCGGGGCATAGCCGTAGGCCGGTACACCGATGCCAAGGTTGACGCTGACCTCGGCATGGGCGGCACTGGCCGCCGCCAAAGTGGCCAGGCTTGCCAGGATCGTCAGGGTAGTTCGTTTCATATTTAAGTCCTTTTTTCTAGGATTGCCGTCCTGTGGTCCGGGACCACGCGCCAGGCGCGCCGCAGCGTGGAAGCATCCACGAAGCCCACCCGTTCAAAGAATGGGATGGCCAGACCACAGGATCGAGAAGGCATCGCCAGTGCCGCGAGCACCGGCACGCGTTCCGACGATCAGCCCTTGGCCGGCGTCTTCGTCTTCTCGGGCTTCTTGTTGTGGACCACGCGGCGGTTTTCGCCCTGGCTGAAGATCTTGTCCGCGTTCTTCTTCTGCTCGTCGGACATATTGTTGTAAAGGGGCGTGAACACCGCCGCCAGCTTCTTCACGCCATCCGAGTTGGCCTGGGTGAAATCCGCATAGGAATTCAGGTCATCCAGTGCCGTCATGGACGTGGCGGCGTTGCGCTTTTCCACCAGCGTGTCGATCTGGTCGGCGTTGTCACGCATCGTCTGCGCCACCGGTTCCCATTGGGCTTCCTGGGCAGCCGTGATCTTGAGCTGGTCATGCAGGCTCTTGATGTGCTTTTCGACGCGATCGTTGGCCTTGCGCGGCGCCGCGGTCTTGGCGTTGGCGGGCGCGGTGGTCATGGCGGCCGGCGCGGCGGGATTGGCCGGTCCGGTGGCGGTCTGTGCAAAAGCCGGTGCGCCGGCCAGGGCGGCGGCGGTCCAAAGGGCGGCTTGCAGCGCGATGCGTGAATTCATGAATATTCTCCTAGCGGATTGCCTGGCCCGGCCTGCTGGCTCGGGTGGTGGCGAGAATACGCAGACGCCGGTCCGTGAACTGCATGTGTTCTTTGCAAACGTGATGAAACGTACTGTCAGCTTGGCGATGGCCGCCCCGCTGCCAGGGAACGGCGCGGGCAAACCACAGCCAGCGGTTCCGCGCGTTTTTCAATCGCTTACCGTTTGTGGAGATAGGCCGATGGCGCTCCCCGGTCCCCCGTCCTGAGCTGGCTCTGGTTTCAGTCCTGGTCCTGTCCGGGTTCTGGGCCTCGCCCTAGCTCCAGTTCTGTCCCGATTCCAGTCCTGGTTCCTGCTTCTGTCCTTGCTGCTTGGCGCCGCTACCTGCGCCGGCCTGGCCCACCGCTTCCGCGCAGACCTCGCGCAGGATGCTTATCAACGATTCCTCGGCCTGCAGCGTGAATTCGCGGCGGCGGCGTATCAGGCTCACCGGCGGCAGCGTCCAGTCGAACGTCCACGGCACGATGGTGATGTTGCCGTCGCGGCTCAGGTCCATGGCAATCTCTTCGGGCACGATGGACAGCAGGCTGTCGTGATGCGCCATCAGACCGGCGATCACGTCCATGGAATAGGTTTCGATCATCGGCGCCGGCGGCCGCGCGCCGGCCCGGGCAAACAATTCACTGACCATATTGCCGATGGGGGTCAGTGGCGACGGCAGGATCCAGTTCATCTCCGCCAGCGCCGCCCAATCGGGCGCGCGGTGGGCCATGGCCTGCGCCAGCCGGCGGTTGGTGATGAGGGCAGGGCGTTGCGGATACAGCACCTCGTGCTGCAATTCGTCCATGCCTTTCATCACGGCCGCGCGGCCGATCACGCAATCCAGTTCATGGGCGCGCAGGCGGTCCAGCAATTGGTCCGTGGTGGCGCGCTGCAGGCTGATGGTGATGTGGTGGCGCTCGTACAGGCGTTCGACCAGCGGCACCAGCACGCGCGCCGAAATATAGGGCACGGCGCCCACGTGCAGATGTGCGCTATGGCCGCCGCGCACGGCTTCCATTTCGTCGGCCCAGCGGTCGACGTCCTGCAGCATGTGGCGGGCGCGCACGATGGCCCGCTCACCCAACGGCGTCGGACGCAGGCCACGCGGCGTGCGCAGGAAAAGCTGCGCGCCGAAGACGGCCTCGATCTCGCCCAATGCCTTGGTGGCCGCGGGTTGGCTGATACCCATTTCCTCGGCAACGCGGGTCAGCGACTCCCGTTCGGCGATGTGGATCAGCAGCGCCAGGTGGCGCAGCTTGAGGCGCGAGACCAGGCGCGCGGCGGAAGCAGTCTGGGACGGAAGTGCAGGCATGGGAATGTTGTGATCGTCGTAAGGGTGTCGGGAGCCGAGCCCGATGTTCGGCAAGCGCTCCCTCGTCGGCCAGGCGAACGGGGCGACAAAGGACGGCATAACCGCCTGTTTATGCCGGCATTATAAAAAACCCGTAACGGGTTATTTCGACGGACCTATACTTTGGGCACGCCCAGCCGCCCGGCCGCGCCGTCATCCATGTAATGACTATCGTCCAGGCCACGGGGCCAAGCCAGTTTCCCAGCATATTCCCGTCATCTTTCGCGCGGCTGCCATGTCTCCAACCTTCACCACTCGTCCTGAAATCCGCGGCACCTTCGGCGTGGTGTCATCCACGCACTGGCTGGCCAGCCAGGTCGCCATGAGTGTGCTGGAACGCGGCGGCAACGCCTACGACGCCGCCGCCGCGGGCGGTTTCATGCTGCAGGTCGTGGAGCCGCATCTGAACGGCCCCGGCGGTGAAGTACCCATCCTGTTCTGGAGCGAACGCGACAAGCGCATGCAGTCGCTGTGCGGCCAGGGCAGCGCGCCCGCCCTGGCCACGCCCGCCTATTTCCGTGCCATGGGCCTGGACATGGTGCCGGGTATCGGACTGCTGCCGGCCACGGTGCCGGGTGCTTTCGGCGCATGGCTGACCCTGCTGCGCGATCACGGCACGTGGGAACTGGCCGACGTGCTGCGTCCCGCCATCGATTACGCGCGCAATGGTTTTCCCCTGGTGCCGCGCATTCCGCAAGCCATCTTCGCGGTCCAGGACCTGTTCCGCCAGGAATGGTCCAGCTCCGCCGCCGTGTGGATGCCCGACGGCAAGGTGCCGCATCCGGATCGCCTGTTCCGCACGCCCGGCATCGCCGCTACCTATACCCGCGTGCTGGAAGAAGCCAGCCGCGCCGGCGACCGCCGCGCCCGCATCGATGCGGCGCATGATGTCTGGTACCGGGGCTTCGTCGCGCAAGCCATCGACAACTACTACCGCAATATCGCCATCCGCGACACCACGGGTGAACGCAACACGGGTTTGCTGCGCCTGGACGATCTGGCCGACTGGCGGGCCACCTACGAAACGCCGCTGACTACCGACATCGGTCGCTATACCGTGGCCAAATGCGGCCCCTGGTCGCAGGGCACGGTGCTGTTGCAGCAACTGGCCATGGCGCGCCATCTGAACCTGGATAGCGTGGCCCCCGATTCCACCGAGTTCGTGCATCGCATCGCCGAGGCCGCCAAGCTGGCCTTCGCCGATCGCTTGGCATGGTACGGCGATCCTGATGCAGTGGACGTGCCCTTGGCGGGTCTGCTGTCGGACGAGTATGCACGTGCACGCGCTGCCCTCATCGATGGCGGGCAGTCGAGCAAGGTGCTGAACCCCGGTCATCCTTTGGGCCGCGTGCCGCGCCTGCCGGATCTGGAAGCCGCCGTGCGCACGCTGGCCAAGGCCGATACCCGCTTCGGCGTGGGGGAGCCGACTTTCGCCCAGCTGCCGCCCGTGCAGGAATGGGCCGCGCGCGAAATCTTCGTCGGCGACACCTGCCATATCGATGTGATCGACCGCGACGGCAATATGGTCGCGGCGACGCCCTCGGGTGGCTGGCTGTCGTCCAGTCCGGCGGTGCCGGAGCTGGGCTTCTCCCTGACCACGCGCTTGCAGATGACCTGGCTGGACGACGATCTGCCCGGCACGCTGCGGCCCGGGATGCGGCCCAGCACCACGCTGTCGCCCGGCATGGCCCTGCGCGACGGCGAACCCTATATGGCGTTCGGCACGCCGGGGGGCGACCAGCAGGACCAGTGGACGGCGCCGTTCTTCCTGCGCCATGCGTTGCATGGGATGAATCTGCAGGAGGCCATCGATGCGCCTTCCTGGCATGTGGATCATTTCCCGGGTTCGTTCTGGCCGCGTTCCACGACGCTCAACCGCATCACGGTAGAGGGCCGCATGCCGGCCGCGACGCTGGAGGGCCTGCGCGCCGCGGGGCACGAGGTGAAGGTGGGCGCGGACTGGTCCGAAGGCCGCATCAGTGCCTGCACGCGTGAACCGGAAGCGGGCGGCGGCTTGCAATTGCGCGCGGGCGCCAATCCGCGCGGCATGCAGAGTTACGCCGTCGGACGTTAAGGGACGTTGAGGCTGGCGCTTCCGATAGCGATAGACGCAGCAGCAGTAGCAGCAACAGGCACCGCGGCTCCGCCGCCACGGTAGCGACCAAGCATCCGGCTGCCGGCTTCGTGCCGACAGCCATCATTTCCGCCGGCATACGTACCGGCTTTTCACGACCAGGGGATTTTCATGCCTTCCTTCCATCGTTTCATCCGCGGCACGCTGGCCGCACTGGCCATCCTGCCGGCGCTGGCCAGCGCCGCCTATCCCGAAAAACCCATCACCTTGGTGGTGCCGTGGGCCGCGGGCGGCTCCACCGACATCCTGGCGCGCCTGCTGTCGCAACACCTGACGACCTCGCTGGGCCAGTCCGTCATCGTCGAGAATCGCTCCGGCGCCTCCGGCAATATCGGCTCGGCCTATGTGGCTCGTGCCAAACCGGACGGCTACACGCTGCTGGTCGGTTCGATGAGCACCCACACCATGAACCAGGCGCTGTACGCCACGATGCCCTTCGACGGCGTCAAGGACTTCACGCCGATCGCCGAGCTGGCGCTGGTCACCAACACCATGGTGGTCAATCCCGAACTGCCGGTGAAGAACGTGGCGGAATTCATCGCCTACGCCAAGGCGCACCAGGGCCAGCTGGCCTACGCGTCGGCCGGTGCCGGCTCCACCAACCACCTGAGCGCCGCCATGTTCGAGAAGGCCACGGGCATCAAGATGACCCACGTGCCTTATCGCGGCGGTGCGCCCGCGGTGCTGGACACCGTGGCCAACCGCACCCAACTGCTGTTCAGCGCCGGCACGCAGACGCTGCCGCACGTGAATTCGGGCAAGCTCAAGCTGCTGGCCGTCACCGAGGACAAGCGTTCGCCGCTGCTGCCCAATGTGCCCACCGTTGCCGAGACCGTGCCTGGCTATGAACTTGCCGTGTGGTATGGCGCTTTCGGTCCCGCGGGCATGGACCCGGCGCTGGTCGATAAGCTGAACAAGGAAATCAACCGCATCCTGGCGCTGCCGGACGTGCAGAAGCAGATGGGTGATATGGGTGTGCAAGTGCTGCAGACCACGCCCAAGCAGTTCGGCGAAGTGCTGGTGCACGATGCCGACAAGTACGGCAAGCTGGTGCGCGAACTGGGCATTCGTGCCGAAGATTGATCATGAGCCAGACGCTGGAAGTAGATGCAGCGGCTGCGTCGCTGCTTGATATCGACGCACTGGCGTCGGCCTGCGCCGGGCGTGATCCGGTGGCGCTGTTCGGCGCCATCGACGCCTACCTGCGGCCCTTGCTGGGCCACACGCTGTGCACGGTCAACCGCTTCGATGCGGAACGTATCGCGGTGGTCAGGCTGTACAGCTCGGATCCCGTGGCATATCCACCAGGCGGGTCCAAGGACAAGGCCGGCATGCCGTGGGGCCGGCAGGTGCTGCTGGAGCGGCGCGTTTATGTGGGCGAGGGCGAGGCGGCGATACGGCAGTCTTTCGACGACCACGCCGCCATCGCGTCGCTGGGCCTGAAGTCGGTGATCAATGTGCCGGTGGTGATGGGCGATGCCTGCCTGGGCACCTTGAACCTGCTGATGCCCGCCGAGCGGGTGACGCCGGCCATGGTGGCCAGCGCCCGATTGGGCGCTTTGCTGGCAGTGCCGGGCTTCATGGGGCTGCGGGCGGGCTGACGCAGCCGGGTCGCCTGCTCACTGCCCCGGCGGTTTCCAGTTGGCCATCATCTCCTTCATTTCCTTGTCCATCTGCTCCGGCGTCATGTCGCGTTTGTGCGTCGCCATGGACCAGCTATGCCCGTAGGGATCCTGCAGCACGCCGTAGCGGTCGCCCCAGAACATATCGGTGGGCGGCATGATGGCCTTGCCGCCGGCTTCGATGGCGCGGGCGTAGCCGGCATCGACGTCCTCCACGTATAGATGCAGGGTAACGGGTGTGCCTTTCAGTGTGGTGGGGCTCACCGACCCGCAGTTCGGCATTTCATCGGCCAGCATGATGTTCGAATCGCCGATACGCACCATGGCGTGCATCACGCCGCCTTGCGGGCCGGGCAGGCGCGCCATTTCGGTGGCGCCAAACGCTTTCTTGTAGAAGTCGATGGCGCCGGCGGCATCGCTGCAGATGATGTGCGGCGTCACGGTGTGCATGTCCGGCGGAATCGGTTTGACGGTCGAGGTCATGGCGGGTCTCCTGGGATATCGGGCCGCCCCGGTGGGCGGTCTCAAGCCTACGACGAATGGGGGCGCGGCAAATCGACATGCCTGGTCGCAGGCCTTGCTGCCAGCCGGGCCGGTGGCGCTGCATGCCGAGCTACGTTTCTAGCCCCGCGCTGCCTGCGTGTCAATGCAGGGTTGCATAGACGTGCCGTGTGGCCAGCGCCTGTGTCATCGCGCTCAGCTCCATCGGCCGGGCGATGTAATAGCCCTGCATTTCGTCGCAACCCCAATGTGCCGACAGCGCCTTCAGTTCAGCGGTTTCCACGCCTTCGACCACCACCCGATGGCCTAGCCGCTTGGCCAGGTCCACCACGGACTGGACGATGGTGGCCGCGCGCGGATTGGCCGCCACCGCGCGCACCAGGCGATTGTCGATCTTGATCACGTCGACCTGCAATTCGCTCAGTTGCGTCAGATTGCTGTAGCCCGCGCCAAAGTCGTCGATGGCGATCTCCACGCCATGGCGGCTGAGCCCGCCCAGGGTTTCCAGCACGGCGCGCTCGGTACGCACGATGGCGCCTTCGGTGACTTCCAGCTCCAGGCTGCGGGCGCTGACCCGGTGTTCGTCCATCAGCCGCCGCACGCTGGCGTCGAAACCCGGCCGCTTGAGATCCGACGCCGAGATATTGATGGACATCTTCAGCGCGGGCAATTCGCGCTGCCATTGCCCCAACTGCCGCAGGCCGGTGCCCAGCACCCAATCGGTCAACAGGGGCATCAGGGCGGTGTGCTCCACCAGGGGAATGAATTCGCCGGGCGGAATCTCCCCCAGGATGGGGTGGTTCCACCGCAGCAGCGCCTCCACCGAAGTCCAGCTGCCGTCGGCCGTGCGCTCGCGAGGCTGGTAGACCAGGCGCAACTGGCGTGGCGAGGCAATGGCGGCGCGCACTGAATTCACGATCATCCCATGGCGCTGCTGGGTGCGCAGCACCTGGCGGTTGTAGACCGTGACCGGGCGGCCCTGGCTGCGCGCGGCGATGGAGGTCGAATACAGGGCGGCGATCAAATCTTCCAGTTCGCCCCGCTCGACGGGAATCATGCCGGCGACGGCGCACAAGTCCAGCTGCATGACGTCGTCCACGCGCAGGGGCGCTTCGAATTCCGCCACGCATTTGCTGAGGCAGGCATGCATGTGCTCGATCGTGTCGTCGCGGAACAGGCCGAAGCGCACCAGTCCCAGGCGATACAGGCGGATGCCGGGGGGCAGGGTGCTCACCAGGCGTTCGGCCATCAGGCTGATGGCCAGCTCTACGCGGTGCAAGCCGGCGCTGACCACCAGGCGGCTGATGTCCTCCAGGGGCAGCACGTCGATGATGCCGGCCCACAGGCGCACCTGCACGCCGGGTGCACGCTCACTCATGGCCGCGGCCGCGTCCAGGACGAAGCGATGGCGGTTGCCCAGGCCGGTCAGATGATCTTCGTAGTGCTTTGCCTGCAAGGCGCGCACGCCGCTGGCGATGTGGGCGGCAAGCTGGTCCAGCGCGATCTGGGCGGCTTGCGTGGCGGCCAGGGGCGTGGCGGGCCTGGCCGAAGTTGGCTCGTTGTTGGCGGGGTCTTCGGCTGCACCTACGCCTGCACCTACGCCTGCACCTTCATCTGCATCGTCGCCTGCATGTTCGACGGCATCTTCGGTTGCCGCGCCTGCCGCGTTCCCGGCCGGCGCACCATCCGCATCGAAGATTTCCAGGCTGCCCCAACTGGTCCCGTCCGGCCCGGGAATGTTCGCGCGCTGGCGCAGGCGCACGCCTGCCCCGGCGGGCGTGACGTCATGCACGTGCGTAAGCTCGGTCGGACTGTGCAGCCGCAGCACCACCGCGTCGGCGCCGAACAGGCCAGCGGCCAGCAACGCCGCGGTCTCCGCCAGCGCGGCCGCATGGGAATCCACGGGCGGCCGGGACGGCGAAGGCAGGGCGGGCAGGGGAAGCATGGTCGCTCGATCCGGTTCCAGAAGGGCTAACATTCAGACATGCTGATAACGTCGGTCGTAACATCGGGGATGCCGGTACGCTTCGTCAAGTGAAATAATTTCGCGCTGGGCGCGAAGCTTGCGGCCCGAACCGTTCGACACGAAAAGAAAAGAAAGAACCTGCTCACATAAGAAACCTATTGTTTCGATTCATATCCTGAGATATAAACATCTCCACAATTGTGGCGCCAATACATTACGCCACAGGTAGCTACTCCGGACCGCAGATCCGGGACGCTGAGACGAGACGTATTTGGGGGTTAGCAGATGGCCGTAAATGAGGAATCCGGGCAAGCAAGCGCGGAAGACGGCGATCTATTCGCATTCGTAGCCGAGCCCGACGAGGGCGAGGTGCAAGGGAAGGGACCTGCCGCGGCCGCGGCCTCCCTGCCTGTGGGCTTCACCGTCCTGTCCGTGGACGACGATCCTGAATTCCAGCGCTCGCTGCGCCTGGCGCTGGCCAACTTCACCTTCCATGACGCGCCGATCCGCATTCTTTCGGTCAATTCCGCCGGCGCCGCGGCGCGCCTGCTGGCTGAAGGTGAAGAGATCGCCCTGGTCATCCTGGACGTCGTCATGGAAACCGACGACGCCGGCCTGCGCCTGGTGCGCAGCATCCGCGAAGTACTGGGCAATGCCGAGGTGCGGGTCGTGCTGGTGACGGGGCAACCCGGTCTGGCACCCATGAAGCAGTCCTTGTCGCAGCTGGACATCAGCGACTATTGGCTCAAGACCGACCTGACCGTGGAACGGCTGCACGGCATCTTGATGAGCAATCTGCGCACATGGGAGCAGATCCGCGCCCTGGGGCGGGCGCGCAAGGGTTTGCAGGTGATCGTGGAGGCCGGCAATTGCCTGACCCGTTCCCGCAGCATGGCGGACTTCTCCCAGCGGGTGATGCTGGAGCTGGCGCGGCTGCTGGGGGTCGCCCCGGAAGGGCTGGTATGCGTCGCCGAGGACGGCGGCGCGGAGCACAGTCCCTTGCGGGCACGCATCGTCGGCGCCGCCGGCAAGTTGGCCGGCACCATCGATATGGCCTTGAACGATCTGCACCAGGGCGAGATCCGCGAAGCGCTGGTGCAGGCCTTGACGTCGCGCACGCATGTCGACGGCGTCACCAGCCAGGTGCTGTTTTTTCCCGGCGCGGAAGACGGCCCGCATGCCGCCACTTATATCGCCACGGGGCGCGTGCTGGACCCGACCGAACATGAGTTGCTGCGGGTATTCTCCGCGCACATCAATTCGGGCCTGATCAACGTCGCCTTGAACAGCCGCCTGGACCGCGTGGCTTATGAAGACAGCCTGCTGGCCCTGCCCAATGCCAACGCCATGCTGCGAGCGCTGGCGCCGGTGCTGGAACAGCCGGTGCCGCGCGACCGCGCCATCCTGTTCGTGGAGCTGGACCAGTACGCCGCCAGTTGCCTGGCGCTGGGCGTGGAGCAGGGCAACCTGATGCTGCAGAAGATGGCGGCGCGGCTGCTCATGGTTTTCCCGGCGCCTTGCCTGGTGGCGCGCCTGCATGACGACACCTTCGCCATTCTCGGGCAGCGTGCGCGCCTGGGACACGATCAGGTCGAGCAGCTGGAACTCATGGAGGGCGAGGACGGCCAGGACTTCATCAGCGTGCGCGCGGCGCGCCTGGACCTGGACGCGTACGAGGGTTCCGGCGCGGCCGCGATGGCCTTGGGATCCTTGCTGTTGCGGCGCTCGCCGATCAAGAGTGGGGTTGGGCTGGTGGAGTACGAAGCCTGCGAGGAACAGGCGCTGAACCAGCGCTTCACCCGTTCGCGCGAGTTGTCGCGGGCCTTGCGCTGCGACCAGATCAGTATTGAACTGCAGCCGCAGCTGGACATCTGCACCGGCCAGGTGATTGCCGCCGAAGCGCTGGCCCGCTGGACGCGCGAGGATGGCACCCGCGTGCCGCCGTCCGAGTTCATCTCGATGGCCGAAGCCAACGGCTTGATCATTCCATTGGGACATCGCGTGCTGCACCTGGCCTGCCAGGCCTTGGCGCGCCTGGGGCAGGCGGGGCACGAGGACATCCGCATAGCGGTCAACGTGTCGGCCGTGCAGTTGGCAAGGCGCGGTTTCATGCAGGAATTGATTGCCATCGCCAAGCGCTACGGCATCGATCCGGGCCGCCTGGAACTGGAGATCACCGAAAGCGTTGCCATGCACGATCGTGAAAGCAACGGGGTGTTGTTGCGCGGCTTGCGCGAGGCAGGATTCACCATCGCCATCGACGACTTCGGTACCGGCTATTCGTCCTTGGCCTATCTGCGCGACATGCCCGTGACCACGCTCAAGGTGGATCGGCATTTCATCCATGAGATCGGCCAGGCGGGCGACGGCCCCGTGATCGCCGAGATGATCATCAAGCTGGGGCAGCGCCTGAACATGCAGATCGTGGCCGAGGGGGTGGAGACGCCCGCACAGGCGGCCTGGCTGCAGGAACACGGTTGTCCGCACGCTCAGGGTTTCCTGTACGCCTACCCTGAGGACATCGATGCATTCCTCGACCGCCTGGCGCGGCAGGCGCAGGCGGCCGCACGCTGATGACGGTGTCGGCACGCTGGCAGGTGCGGGGCACCTTACGTTCATTCCGCGCCTTGCCGCGTCCGGTGCGGCGCCGCTTCGTCGTCATGGTGCTGCCCTGGTTGATCGCGTTCGCGGTGGGTTTTCCCTGGCTGTGGGCGAAGTTCGATACGCTGACTCAGGAACCGTTGTGGCGCGAACGGGAAAGCCTGCTGGACGAATCGGTGGAAGTCCTGCGGCGCACCCTGGACAGCCTGGAGCACGACGTGCTGTTTCTCGGCGATATGTCCTCGCAACTGCCGCGAGACAACGTCGCCGAGGGTTCGCCGATGGCGCGCCTGTACATGACCTTCTCGCGGGCCTCGGGTGTCTACGACCAGGTACGGTGGCTCGGGCGGGATGGCCAGGAGCGGTTGCGCGTGAACTGGCGCACCGGCAGCTCGACCCTGGTGCCCCAGTCCGATCTGCAGAGCAAGGCCACACGGGCTTATTTCCACGATATCCATGGCATGCCGCCGGGGTCGGTGTACTTCTCGTCGATGGACCTCAATGAGGAACACGGCGGTGTGGAGCGCCCCCTGGTGCCGACGCTGCGCGTGGCGACGCCGCTTTACGAGGACGACATCGCCCAGGGCGTGATAGTGATCAATTACCGGGCGTCGCGCCTGTTGACTCGCATCAATGAACTGGCGCGGCGGCGGGGGTTGACCGTGCTGCTGCTCAATGACCAGGGCTATTGGTTGCAGGGTCCCGAACCCGATGACGATTGGGCCTGGCAATTGGGACTGCCCGAAAGAAAAGTTCCTGACCGCGATCCCAGATTGTGGCGGGCGCTGAGTCGCGCCGACAGTGGGCGCTATCACGGCCGCAGCGGCGACTATGCCTTCCGCCGCCTGAAGATAGGCGCCGATACGTTCACCGATATGGAGAGCGCGGGGCCGGTGATCAGCAAGCTGGGCATGTTCGTGCTGGTGCGCGGGGATCGCGCGCAGGCCGATGGCTGGGCCGAGAACTGGAAGATGATCATCGCGCCGCTCATGGCGCTGGTGCTGCTGGTGACGCTGCGCTATGGCTGGGCGACGATGCGCGGCCTGGTCGATGAGGAGGCCCGCGCGCAGGAGCTGCGCCATGCCAACCAGGCCTTGCGCGAGGCCTATGCCAACTTGAGCAATGTGCGCGCGGACCTGTCGCGCGCCGAACGCCTGTCGTCGCTGGGCCTGATGGTGGCCGGGGTGGCGCATGAACTGAATACGCCTTTGGGCAGCGCCAATCTGGCCATCAGCGCGCTGGCGCAATCCATACTCACCTTGCGTGGCCGCCTGGAGGCGGGCCTGCGCAAGTCGGATCTGCAGAATTTTCTCGCCGAGGCGGACGAGGCGACCAAGCTGGCCGACAGCGCCGTGCGGCGCGCGTCCGGCATCGTGCGCCGCTTCAAGCAGGTGGCGGTGGATCGCACCAGCATGGAGCGACGCTCCTTCGCGGTGGACGAGGCCGTGCTGGATGCGGATCCCCGCCTGCGCAAATGGCCCCATCAGGATCACATCCGCCTGCGTCTCGAACTGCAGCGCGGGCTGATCATGGACAGCTATCCGGGACCTTTCGAGCAGGTGATAGGCAATCTGTTGAACAATGCCCTGGCGCACGCCTTCGATGACGCGCGGGGTAGCGGCACATTGCGCATCCAGGCGCATGGCGAAGCCGGCGGCGATGTCGTGGTGCGCGTCATCGACGACGGGGCCGGTATCGAGGACACGGACCTGCCGCATATCTTCGACCCGTTCTACACCACCCATCGGCATCAGGGCGGCACGGGCCTGGGCTTGCACATCGTCGCCCAGATGGTCACCGACGTGCTGGGCGGCCGCATCGACGTCGCGAGCCGGCGCGAAGGGCCTCATCGCGGCACGACGTTCACACTGGTGCTACCGCGCAAGGCCCCGGTGGCGGGCTAGGGCGGAGTGCCACCGGGATTGCCATTGGCGTTGGCGTTTGGAATTGGCATTGCCGTTGCCTCCAGGCTGGCGGTGCCACCCGGCGCGGGGAGCGGTATCACCGCGTTCCGAAGGCTGGTGTCACCACGCCTAGGTATATGTCCTAGGTAGGCGCGCGCGGACCGCGTCGGCAAAATCCCTGCATATTTTGAATGCAATCCAGACTAGGGGAAAAAATGGGCGGCAAGCGATTCTTGCTGGGCGTGGCGGCGGCCGCGACCCTGGCGTCAGCGGTAGGACCGGCCTGGGCCGACAAGTCCAATGACACCCTGGTCTGGGCGACCGCCACCGAGATGACCACGCCGGACATCTACTACGGCAACCAGCGCGAAGCCTTGATCGTGACCTACGCGATGTGCGATTCGCTGGTGCATCGCGATCCCATCACCAACGAATACAAGCCGCTGCTGGCCACCAGTTGGGCATGGACCGATGATCACACCCTGGACGTCAAGCTGCGCAAGGGCGTCAAGTTCCATAACGGCAAGGAGATGACGGCCGAGGACGTCGCCTACACCTTCAACACGTTGGCGCCCGAGAGCAGCGGCATGGCATTCCGTGCCCTGGTCGACTGGATCAAGAACGTCGAGGTGGTGTCGCCCTACGAAGTGATCTTCCACGCGACGCGCCCCGCGCCCGCCGCGCTGGAATACCTGACCGGCACGTCGCCGATCTTCCCCAAGGGGCATTACGACAGCGCGCCCACGGTGCCCACCGCCGACGGCAAGACGCGCCGTGACAACGGCGCGGTGGTTCCAATGTGCACGGGCCCGTACAAATTGCAGGAATACAAGCCGGGCCAGTCCCTTACCCTGGTCAAGAATGATCAATATTGGGAAGGCAGTCCCAAGGGTAAGCCGCACATCGGCAAGATCGTCCTGCGCACCATCCCGGATGTCGACACGCAGGTATCAGAGCTGATGACCGGCGGCATCGACTGGATGTGGGGTGTGCCGCCGGAGAACGCCAAGCTGCTGGCCGAGCAGGACAACCTGACGGTGAAGTCGGCCGCCACCATGCGCATGTCCTTCCTGTCCCTGGATGCGTCGGGCCGTTCGGGCGATAACCCGATGAAAGACATCCGTGTGCGTCGGGCGGTTTTCTACGCCATCGATCGCGAGTCGCTGGTGAAGAACCTGATCGGTCCCGGTTCGGTGGTGCAGAAGTCCATGTGCTCCATGAACCAGTTCGGCTGCACGGACAAGGTGCCGGACTATCCTTACGATCCCGCCAAGGCCAAGGCGCTGCTGGCCGAGGCAGGCTACCCGAATGGTTTCGACATCACGTTCTACGCCTATCGCGACCGCCAATACACGGAAGCCGTGGCCAACTATCTGCGCGCGGTCGGCATCCGCACGAACATCCAGTTCCTGCAGTGGGGCGCGCTGCGGCCCATCGTGGTGGGCGGCAAGGCCCAACTGGCGCACTTGACGCTGGGCTCCAACGGCATGCTGGATGCGTCGGCGTCGACCAGCTACTACTTCAAGTTCACCGGTGACGACTACGCCCGCGATCCGCAGGTGCGCGACTGGCTGGAAGCCGCCGACACCAACACGGATCCGGAAAAGCGCAAGGAGTTCTATGCCAAGGCCTTGGCACGCATCCAGGACCAGGCCTACTTCGTGCCGCTGTACACCTATGGCCGCACCTATGCGTACAACAAGGACCTGGACTATCCGCTGACGCCCGACGAGATGGCGCACTTCTACCTGGCCCGCTGGAAATAATCTTCCAGGGTTGAACAATCGGGCCGCGCCGGCAGGCGCGGCCCTGCCGGTTTCTTCTCATGCTGTCCTACGTAGTCAAGCGCCTGCTGGTCACGCTGGCGGTGGTGGTAGTGGTTTCCATCGTGGCATTTTCCCTGGTCCATCTGGCGGGGGATCCCGCCGTCGCCATGGCGGGGGAGAACGCCACGCAGCAGGATGTCGACAACATCCGCAAGGTGTACGGCTTCGATCGTCCTCTGACCGAGCAGTATTTCCACTGGGTAGGCCGGGTGTTGCACGGCGATTTCGGCCGTTCCTTCTATCTGCGCACACCCGTGCAGCCGGTGCTGGCTGAATACGCGCCGGTGACGGTACGCCTGGGCCTGATGGCGCTGGCGTTCACGCTGCTGCTGTCGATTCCGCTGGGCGTGCTGGCCGCGCTGCGGCCCAATACGCTGATCGACCGCTTCGCGCTTTGGCTGGCGGTGGCGGGGCAGGCCCTGCCGTCGTTCGTGTTCGCCATGCTGCTGATCTTCGTCTTCGCGGTGACCTTGCGCTGGCTGCCGGTTTCCGGGGGATCGACCTGGGCGCACTTCGTGCTGCCGGCGGTGGCGCTGGGCTATAACGCCACGCCGGCCATCATGCGCCTGACCCGCTCCGGCATGATAGAGACGCTGCAATCGGACCATGTGCGCACCGCGCGCGCGTACGGGTTGTCGCGCTGGCGCGTGGTGCTGCGCCACGCCTTGCGGCACGCCATCATTCCCGTGGTGTCGCTGTCGGCCGTGCAGCTGGGCTACATGCTGGGCGGCTCCATCGTCATCGAAACGGTGTTCTCGCTCAAGGGCCTGGGCTACCTGGCCTGGCAGTCCATCCAACGTCTGGATATCGAGGTGGTGCAGGCCATCCTGCTGGTGATCGCGGTGGTGTATGCGCTGCTGACACTGCTGGCGGATCTGCTCAATGCCATGCTGGATCCGCGCATCCGGATTTCTTGAGATGACTATGCAAGCTTCCCCGGCGCGCAACGCCACTTCGCCCACCGTCGCCGGAGCGCCGGCCGCGGGGTCAACGGCCGCCATATTGCCGGCCACATTGGCGGGCGCCGTGCCCGCGGTACTCACTCTGTCGCCGCGCCAGATCGCCGTGCGGCGCGCGCTGCGCCATGGCGGTTTCTGGTTTGGCGGCGGCATCCTGCTGGTCATCCTGTTCTGTGCCATCTTCGCGCCGCTGCTGACCTCGGCGGACCCGGCCTTGCAGGATCTGGGCAAGCGCCTGATCCCGCCCGTGTGGGCACCGAAAGGCTCGTGGGAACATCTGCTCGGCACCGACGCGCTGGGCCGCGATTACTTCGCCCGCTTGCTGTACGGCGCGCGCATCTCATTGGTGGTCGGCGTGTTGACCGTGCTGGTGTCGGGCACGCTGGGCACGGCGCTGGGCGTGGCCGCCGGTTATTGGGGCGGGCGGGTCGACCTGGTGGTCAATTTCATTCTGACCATACGGCTGACCCTGCCGGTGGTCCTGGTGGCGCTGGTGGTCGTGGCGGTGGTGGGCAATTCCTTGCCCCTGTTGATCCTGGTCATCGGCCTGCTGCTGTGGGATCGCTTCGCCATCGTCACGCGCAGCGCCACTCAATTGATCGTGGGCCGTGAATTCATCGGCGCGGCGCGAGCCATCGGCAGCTCGACGCCGCGCATCCTGTTCAAGGAAATCCTGCCGAACCTGACGGGACCGCTGGTGGTCGTGACGTCGATAGAAATGGCACACGCCATTCTGCTGGAAGCGACGCTGTCTTTCCTGGGCCTGGGGGTGCAGCCGCCATTGTTCACGTGGGGCTTGATGATCGCCGAGGCGAAGAATCAGCTGATGTTCCGGCCTTATCTGATCGCGATACCGGGCGCTGCATTGGTGTTGCTGGTGCTGGCCATCAATATGCTGGGCGATGCGCTGCGCGATGCCACGGCGCCGGAAGGTAAGGCATGAATATGGCGGTGGAAACGCAAACACAAATGCAAACGCAAACGTGCGGGCCGGCTGCGACGGCTGCGACGGCTGCCGTGGCGGGTGAACCCGTCCTGGAAGTACGCGGCCTGGCCGTGGAGATCCCCACCACCAACGGCTTGCTGCGCCCGGTGCGCGGGGTCGACTTGAGCGTCGCGGCGGGCGAGACCCTGGCCATCGTGGGCGAATCGGGCTGCGGCAAGAGTCTGACGTCGCTGGCCATCATGGGACTGCTGCCGCGCCATGCGCGCGTTTCGGCGCAACGTATCGCGCTCAAGGGCGCGACCTTGCAAGGGCTGTCCGACAGGAGCTGGCGCAAGCTGCGTGGCAATCGCATGGCCATGATTTTCCAGGATCCCATGACCGCGCTGGATCCCTGTTATCGCATCGGCGACCAGATGGTGGAGGTGCTGCGCCAGCATCGCAAGGTCAGTCGCGCCGACGCCATTGCGCGTTGCCTGGCGCTGCTGCGCCAGGTCGGCATCTCTTCGCCGGAACAACGCCTGGAGCAATATCCCCATCAGTTGTCCGGCGGCTTGCGCCAACGCGTCATGATCGCCATGGCCTTGCTGTGCGAACCGGAACTGATCATTGCCGATGAACCGACGACCGCGCTGGACGTCACCATTCAGGCGCAGATCCTGCATCTGCTGGCGCGTATCCAGCGCGAGACCGGCATCGGCCTGGTATTGATCACCCATGACCTGGGCGTGGTCGCGGGCATCGCCGACAGGGTCGCCGTGATGTACGGCGGCCAGGTGGTGGAAACCGGTAGCTGCAAGGATGTACTGACGCGGCCATTGCATCCCTATACGGAAGGGTTGTTGCGCTCCATTCCCGTGCCCGGCGCCACGCGGCGGGGCGAGCTGCTGGGCTACATCCCCGGCGTGGTGCCACGCCAGACGGGCGCGTTGACGCGTTGTGGCTTCATCGAGCGCTGCCCCTATGCAAGCGCGGCCTGTGCGGCTGGACCTGTCGCCTTGCGCGATGCGGACGTAAATACCGTTGCCGTTGCCGCTGCCGCTGCCGCTGCCGTTGCGGCCGGGACGGACGATCTCCATGTCGGCCACGCCATGCGCTGCGTGTTGCCGGCCGATGGCAGCGGCCGCGCCGCCGATGCATGGCAACGTCATACGCAAGGTACTACCGTGGCGGAAGACATGGCCGTGGCAGGGACGGCACCGGAGGTGGCCTCATGAATCTTCAGACCAGCGAAATTCCTGATGCAGGCGCACCAGTGGAATCCGGCGTGATGCCGCCTCAACCCTTGTTGCGCGCCAGCGCGGTGACGCGCCACTACAAAGTGGCTCACGGCACCTTGCAGGCCTTGCGGGGCGTCGACCTGGACGTCTACAAGGGCCAGACCCTGGGCCTGGTGGGCGAATCCGGCTGTGGCAAAAGCACGCTGGCCAAGCTGCTGCTGGGCATGGAGGCACCCACGTCCGGCACGGTACTGGTAGGCGGCCGTCCCATCACCGCCTACGACCGGCTGGCGCGGGCGCGGCTGATCCAGCCGGTCTTCCAGGACCCGTATTCCTCGCTCAATCCGCGCATGACGGTGGCAGCCATCATAGGCGCGACGCTGGAAGTGCGCGGCGAGCGCGCCGCCGTGCGTGCCCGCAAGGTGGCCGACATCGCCCACGCCGTGGGCTTGCCGCCGCACCTGCTCAATGCCTATCCGGGCCAGTTGTCGGGCGGCCAGCGCCAGCGCGTGGCGATCGCCCGTGCGCTGATCGGCGAGCCGGAAATCCTGGTGTGCGACGAGCCGACTTCCGCCCTGGACGTGTCGGTGCAATCGCAGATTCTCAATCTGCTCAGCGGCCTGCAACGCGATTTCAACCTGACCATGGTGTTGATCAGCCACAACCTGGCCGTCGTGCATCATCTGGTCGACCGCGTGGCTGTGATGTATCTGGGCGCGGTGGTGGAAGAGGGCGCGACCGACGATGTCTTCAACGCCCCACGCCATCCCTATACGGCCGCCTTGCTGAATTCGGTGCTGGCACCGATGCCGGGCGCCGGCCTGCCGGAGATTCCCCTGTCCGGAGAATTCCCCAGCCCGCTGCATCCGCCGTCGGGCTGTGCCTTCCATCCGCGCTGCCCGCGCGCCCAAGACATCTGCGCGCAAGAGACGCCGCGCATGGAGGGCGCCACGCATCGCCGTGTCTGCCATTTCCCCTTGCTTGAGGAGACCCTATCATGACTCGTAGCGCAGCCATCCATCGCGCTCAGCAATACTTCGACGACGGCACCCTGTTCGCCGACGTGGCGCGCCGCGTGGCGCAGCCGACCGAAAGCCAGAACCCCGAGCGGACCGCCGAATTGCGGGCGTACCTGGACAGCGAAATGCGGCCGACGCTGGAAGCGCTGGGCTTCACCTGTCAGGTGCTGGAGCATCCGCGCGCCAAGGGGCCGTTTCTTTTCGCGGAACGCATCGAAGATCCGGCGCTGACCACGGTTTTTTCCTACGGCCACGGCGACGTGGTGCCCGGCATGGAAGGGCGTTGGCGCGACGCGTTGAATCCTTGGGAACTGACGCCCAAGGATGACCGCTGGTACGGCCGCGGTGTGGCCGACAACAAGGGCCAGCATTCGATCAATCTGGCCGCGCTCAAATGTGTGCTGGAAACCCGCGGCAAGCTGGGCTTCAACGTCAAATACCTGATCGAGATGGGCGAGGAAATGGGATCGCCCGGCCTGTTCGAAGTTTGCGAGACGCACCGCGAACTGCTGCGCGGGGATGTGTTGATCGCCTCCGACGGCCCGCGCCTGCTGGCCGAGCGGCCGACGCTGTTCATGGGGTCGCGTGCCATCATCAACGTCGATTTGGAGATCAAGGCGCGCGAGGGCGGCCACCACTCGGGCAACTGGGGCGGTCTGCTGTCCAATCCCGGCATCCAGCTGGCCAATGCCATCGCCACCATCGTGGGTCCTACCGGCAAGATCCTGTTGCCTGAATGGATGCCGGCGGAACTGCCCGATTCCGTACGGCGCGCGCTGGCCGACTGTGCGCTGGACATGGCCGATGGGCCGGCGATCGATCCGAACTGGGGCGAGCCGGGTTTCACGGCGGCGGAAAAGGTGTATGGCTGGAGTTCAGCCGAGGTGCTGGCCTTTGTCTGCGGCAATCCCGACAAGCCGGTGCACGCCATTCCGCCGCGCGCCTGGGCGCGCATGCAGTTGCGCTATTGCGTGGGTGTCGATCCGGAAGAAGTGGTGCCGGCCTTGCGCCGTCACCTGGATCGCCTGGGCTACACCATGATCGAGCTGACCAGCCCGCGCCAGGATATCGCGCCGGCCACGCGGCTGGACCCGGATCATCCGTGGGTGCAGTGGGCCGCGGCATCGATTGCCGAGACCACGGGCAAGAAGCCGGCGATTCTGCCCAATCTTGGCGGGACATTGCCGAATCACTGCTTCAGCGATGCCTTGGGCATGCCCACCCTGTGGGTGCCGCATTCGTACGCGGGCTGCTCGCAGCACGCGCCCAATGAGCACCTGCCGGTAGCCATCGCGCGCGAAGGCATGGCCATCATGGCGGGGCTGTACTGGGATCTGGGCGAGAAGGCGCCGGTTTGACTCAGCGCTTGCAGGACCAGTACGGGCAGCCGGACTCTTCCACCAATGATGTCGCCATGGGGCCGGGGCTGCGCAGCAGCTTGCCGATGGCCGAGGATGGCGCGCCGTCCCCGCTTGCACTTGCACCGTAGCCGTAGCCGCCGTAGCCGCCGTTGCGTTCCGGCTCCATGCCATCGAGAAGACGCTCGACGTCGGCGCGGGCGCGCGCGGCGGCCTTCAGGTCCAGGTCTGCCGGCGCCTGGCCGAACACGGCGGAATGGACGCGCGGCCAGATGGTGCAATAGTGGTCGATCGCGGCCAGGTCGCGCAAGGCCGCCTGGCTGGTCTGCCTGTCGCGCAAGTCCGCGGTCTCTTCGCGGCACTGGGCGTACTGCAACGGCATGAAGCGCGCCAGCAGGCTGCCCTTGTCGTAGCGACTCTCGCCGCTGTTGTCGTTGCACAGATGCAGGTCTTCCACTTTCATCTCGCCGGCCGCGCGGCCGGGCAGGGGGTCGCCGTCCGGTCCGGTGCCGGACATCACGCCCTGGATGCAGGAATCCAGCGTCTGGACGCCATCCATGCTGGTGGCGAACCCACCGAATCCTATATGTTGAAGCGTGGCACGCAGACGCGCTGCCGCCAGCTTGTCGCTCAAGTCCTGGTCATGATTGGCGGTGGCCACGCCGGCCAGTGCAATCGCGGTAAGGGCGCCGGCCAGGGTCAATACCACGGCAGCGGCGGCGGGCCGCAGTTTTTCGCTGTACAGCGCCACCAGCGCCAGGATGAAGCCGCTGACCAGGCCACCCAAGTGCGCCGCGTTATCTATGGAAAAGACGGTGCCGGCGGCGAAGGTCAGCACCAGGCTCATCATCAGGTTGCGCACGGGAAAATGCAGGCGGCCGCTACTGCGGTCACGCAGGGCGTAGGCCAGCGCCGCGCCGAACAAGCCCAGGATGGCGCCGGACGCGCCGCAACTGACCATGAGTTCGTCGCGATTCCATAGCGCGGTGGTCAGGCTGCCGCACAAGCCCGACAGCAGGTAGATGCCCAGGAACACCGGCCAGCGCATGCGCGACTCCAGCACGATGCCCAGCGACCACAAGGCCAGCATATTCATGGCCAGGTGGGCGAAGCCGACGTGCAGGAACATGCTGGTGAACAGGCGCCAGTACTCGCCCGACAGCGTCAGCGGCGGGACGTTGGCGCCCCAGTCGATCAGGAAGGAGCTCTGGCTGAGCGTTTCGAACGCGCGGGTGTCCAGCAATCCCAGGCCGGCGTAGACGGCGATGTTCGCGATGACCAGCAGGAAGGTGATCTTGCTCGCACGCAGGACGGAAAACAGCGGGGTGCGGCCCGGTGATGGCATGGGAATATCCTTCGGGGTGGCATTTGAGTGCCGTTATCATAATGGGGGCGGATTGCAAGAATACATGGGGAGGTCGAGATGGGCGAGAGGGCCGCTTTGCTGGCCGTTGATGGGCGCTGGCCGGATGGCGTCGACGTCTGGCGCGTAGCCATACCCGGCGCGGCGGTTGAATATCCCCATCTGGACGACGAAGAGCGCGCCCGAGCGCGCCGCTTCTTGCGTGAATCGGACCGCATTCGTTTTGCCTGGACGCGGTCGGTGCTGCGGGAGTTGCTTGCTGATCATGTCGGGGTGCGACCGGAGGATTTGCGATTTTGCGCGGGCGCCCATGGCCGTCCGCAGCTGGAAATGCCAGGCAAGGCGGGCCCATCCCGGCCGGGCCTGCCCGGCGGCGCGCTGTCGTTCAATGTGTCCCATGCCCACAATGAAGCGGTGATCGCAATTTCGCGAACGCATACCGTGGGCGTGGACATCGAGTACATCAAGCCTGGCTTCGACTGGGCCCCGCTCGTACCGCTCGTTTGTACTGACAGGGAGACCCGCATGTTGCACGCATGCGCGGCAGCGGCCGGGGAGGACGATGCGCGCGAGCGCTTTTTCCGTTGCTGGACCGCCAAGGAGGCTGTACTCAAGGCGCTGGGCCTGGGCATCACGGAAGGACTGCAGGCGCTGGACATCGATCTGGAGCGCGAAGGCGCGCAGCGGCCTGGCGTGCGGGAGGACGCGCGATTCGCGGCGGCTGCACAGCTAAGTTTGTATTGGTTGAAGGACATTTCGGGCTATATTGCTTGCGTGGCCAGCGGGCCCGCCGGAATGCTAATCTAGGCGTCACATGATTTGTTCGAGGTGGCCGCTGTGCTGCAAAAAACAAAATACGGTACTAATTAGCGGTTTGGATCTATGAGCTTGAAGGAACAAATCAAGGCTGAATTGCTCAGCCTGAACATGCGTGTGACCGCGCCCCGGGTCGCCATACTGGAGATTTTCTACGAGGCGCAGCAAAGCATGTCGGAGGCCTCGGCTCGCACCGGCGAACGGGCCGCGGTGGCGCATTTCAGTGCCGACGAAATGTTCCGGCGGCTCGTGGAAAACAAGGTGGACCTGGGTATTGCCACGGTCTACCGCGTCATGCAGCAGTTCGAGGAAGCCGGCGTGTTGTCCAGCAGCCGCTTCGACGCCGAACGCGTGACCTACGAGTTGAATGCCGGCCAGCCCCATGACCACATGGTGTGCATTACCTGTGGCCGCGTGGATGAATTCAATGATGCGCCCATGATCGCGCGCCACAAGGCGGTCGCCAAGGACTTGGGCTATATCCTGCAGCGCCACGCGCTGGCCTTGTACGGCGTCTGCCCGGCATGCCAGGCCAAGACGCGGGGCTGACGGTCTTCTGATCGGCGCCACTGGCACTGGCACTGGCACTGGCACTAGGCCGGTGGCCGCCGGAGATCCGGTTGGCCAGGGTGTGAGAGTATAAGGACGTTGCTAGGGCGCGTGTACAAGCTCGTCGCGTGCGACGGCACTGCTGCCCGTGGCACGATCGACTACTTGCCCATCCCGCAGCGTAATACGCAGATCCGCCACGTGGTAATAGCGATCGTCGTGTGAAATGGCGATCACCGTGCGGCCCTGCTGTTTCAGCGCGGGCAGTATCTCGGTATAGAAGATGCGGCGGAATTCAGGGTCCTGATCCGCGGCCCATTCATCGAATACCAGCACGGGCCTGCCTTCCACCCAGGCATGGATGAGCGCCAGCCGCTTGCGCTGTCCGGTGGAGAGGTCAGTGGTCGTGAAGCGCCCGTCGGTGACTTCCACCTTGTGCGCGAGTTCCATGCGCTTGAGATAGCGCTGGGCGTCTTCGGGCAGGATTCCATGCGGCAGGCTCAGTTCGTCGAACAGGAAATAATCCGAGAATATCGTGGCGAACGACTGGCGGTAATCATCCAGCTCGGCGGCGGTCACGTCACGTTCATTGACGAGCAGAGAGCCGCTTGATGGCGGATACAGGCCCAGCAGCACTTTGACGAGAGTGGTCTTGCCGCCGCCGTTTTCACCCGTGATGAAAATGATCTGCCCCCGTTCGATGCAGAGATCGATGGGACCCAGGACGAAACCTGGGTTGCCGCCTTGCGGCGGAAAGCGGTATTCGATGCCGCGCAGCCGTATCGACTCGATAGGGGGTAATGCATCCGGGCCGCCGGCGCCCGTAAGCTGCAGGCCCTGCTCGGGCGTGGCGAAAGACGTCGACAATTCCGCGATGTGCCGCATGGCCACCTGGGCTCGCGCGAACATCGGTAGCTGGCCTATGATCTGCCCGAGCGGCCCCCGGACATACAGTAGAACCAGTACAAAACCGCTGATGGTGTTCTGCGCGCCTGTCGATGCGCCGCTATGGAACATGAGCAGCAGGCCGATGACGAAGAAGAATAGCGCCGAGCCGAACGCATTGGCCGCGCAGAACACGGCCATGCCGCCGATGAACGTATCCGCGATCTGCTTCGTGGTGCCGCGGATCTTGTTCTCATACATATCGGCGCGCCGGGGGCGATGCATCCGCAGTTCCTTGGCGCCCTCGATGATCGACGTATATTGCTTCTGCAGGCGGTTCTCCGCCTCCCAGGCCGCGGAGAACCGGCTCATGCCCCGCGCCCGTGCCCAGGTGGTCAGCGCCGACCCGAGCGCGACGGCCACCAGGGTCAGCAGGAACATGGGAGGCGACAGCCACAGCATGTAGCCGAAGCAGCCGAGCGTCACGGCGATCGAGATGGCGAAACTCGAGAAATTGAATGTGAACGAGCTGACGGTGCCGATGTCCTGGTTCAATGCCATCAGCAGGCGATGCGACTGGTAGCGCTCGATCTCGGCGATCGGCGCGCGCAGGATCTTCGCTGACAGCTCGTCCCTGAGCGCCGCGATGATCTTCTGCCCGACGAAGGAATTGCCGATGTCGGATGCGATCTCGCCAAGAAAGACGATGGCGAAAAGCCCGATGAAACTCAGGACCAGCGTCGTCGTGACGCCGGCGGCATCGTGCAGCCCACGGTTGACCGTGGCCAGCAGGCCCGCCGTGGCCAAGCCGCTGGCGACGCCGGCCAAGGTGGCCACGGCAACGATGAGCGCGAATGGGCGCAACAGGCGCAACACGGTGGGCAGCAGTCTCTGGGCCTTTTCCGACATATGCGTTTCCTTAGGCAGTAGATGGGACGCGACGGCGCCGTTGTTGGGTGGCATTGCGCGCGTTCATGCCGCGCCGGGCGAACCATAGATAGAGTCCCGTGGCGAGCACGACGATAGTGATCAGGTCGAGCACGCCCCAGATCGTCTTCAAGGGCATGCCGCCGTAATCGCCGAAGTGCAGCGGCCGCGAGACCTCCAGCGCGCGCAGATACCACGGCATCGAGACGACGGCGGTCAGCTCGCCCGTATGCGCGTCCACCAAGGCAGGATTGAGCAGGCGCGAAGTGAGCGGCGTATTGCCCTTGCCCACCACCAGATAATGGCCAGGCCCGCCGAAGCGGGCGCCGGGATACAGGATCGCGAATATCCTGCTGTCCGGCAATGCGCTTTGTACGGTAGCCACGGCGCCTTGCAGGGAAGAGGCGCGCGCCTGGTCTATCGGTGCTCCGTCAGCGACGCCGCGCAACACCGCGGCAACGTCTGTCCGTTGCCAATGATTGAACAGCGGGGACGCTACTTCGTTGAGCGCGCCCGTGAATCCCACCACCAGGGCCCAGACCAGCGTGCCGATGCCGAGCAGGTTGTGCACGTCCAGCCAGCGCACGCGGCGTGACTTGCCGTGGCGCACGGTGCCGAAGCGCATGTTCTTCATGTACGGTCCGTACAGGGCGATTCCCGAAACGGTCGCCAGGATGAACAGAAGGCCCATTGCTCCCAGAAAGAGCATGCCTGGCAAGCCCGCGAACAGCTCGACATGCAGTTGCCGCACCGTCTCCAGAAAGGTCGACACCGGGCTGCTCATGGCGCTGGAGTCTTCGACGACCTTCGCCGTGCGCGCGTCGAAGCGCGTCCAGTGTGCCGAAGCCGGCGCATCCTGCAGGGCCTTCCACGAAGGCGCCATGTTGACCACCACCGCGGGTTCATCCTCGTCGAGGAACACCGAGACGATGATGTCGCCGGGATAGCGTGCCTTGGCGGCTTGGGCGATCACGTCCAGGCTCAGCGCGGGCGTGTTTTCGGGGACGGTGGAGTAGGCCGGTGCGGGGCCCAGCAGATCACTGAGTTCTTCGCTGAAGATCAGGGGCAGGCCGGTCAGGCACAGGAGCAACAGAAAGATCGTGCAGGCCAGGCTCGACCACTTGTGGATGAAGTACCAGTTTCTGACGGCGGCGGTATTGGCCATCTACGCTCTCTGCGGGGCGGGTCGCAAAGGCCGAAGTATAGAACGATTATCATTACAAATGCGAGATTGATCATATAAGCGGCATGCTTTCCTGGCCGCCAACGGATTGTCATCCAGCATCGATAGCATGCTTTCATGGACGGTGAATATTTACTAATAGCGCCTTTTTATAGGGATTAAAAAAGCGCTTCGCCTTCTGCAACTTGCTGTTTCCAGTGCATGTGAATCTTCGATTGACAGCCGCTCGACACTATCAGTACAGTCACGGCCGTAACGGAATGATTATTATTTGTAGTTCGTTCCGTTGCGTGATTCATGTCCAATCGACCGGTGCGCGCCAGGCGCCCACGGTCGCTTCCAGTCGCAAGGAGGTGCTATGAGTTGGGATGACGAGGCTGCCACGTTCAAGGTGGTGATCAATGACGAAGAACAGTATTCCATCTGGCCTGCCTACAAATCGAAAATTCCGGGCGGATGGCGTGAAGTTGGCAAGGAGGGGTTGAAGGCGGAATGCCTGGCCTACATCGAGACGCACTGGACGGATATGCGGCCTTTGAGCCTGCGCAAGGCCATGGATGGCCAGGGGGCGGCGCAGTCGGCTGAAAGTTGAGGCGACGCATGCCGTCCTTGACCTTGTTCTGCTTGCCCTACGCAGGTGCAAGCGCAGCGATCTACCGGGCATGGAGCGGCGCAGTGCCGCAGTGGTTGCGCGTCGTGCCCCTGAACATGCCTGCGCGGGGTGTTCGAATGCGCGACGCGCCGGTATTCGATTGGCCGCCGCTGATCGACATGCTGGAGCAGGAGGCAGCAGGGTATCTGGGCGAAGGCCCTTATGCGCTGTTCGGCCACAGCCTGGGCGCACTGGTCGCGCTGGAGCTGGGCCACGCCTTGCACGCACGTACGGGACAGCCGCCGGTATGGCTGGGTGTCTCGGCGTGCATCGCCCCGGCGCGGCGCGAACGCGAAGAGAAGTGGCGCACTTGTTCGAAGCAGGACCTGCTCGCCGAGATGCGCGCGTTGAAGGGCACTGCCGACGAACTGCTCGATAGCGAGGAACTGATGGATCTCGTCATGCCCATGATACGTGCCGACTTTCATCTGAGTGCAAGCTATGCGCGGCGGCAGAGGCCGCCGCTGCCCAGTGCCATGCTGGCGCTGGCAGGTTCGCTGGACGAGAAGGTGTCCGGCGATCCCGACAATATTTCGGCGTGGGCCGAGGAAGTGGCCGGGCCGTTCGAGTCCCAAATGATCGCCGCGGGCCATTTTTTCGTGGATAGCCACCGCAACCAAGTGATCAACCGCTTGACCGCGAGTATCGCGCGTCATTTGCCATCGCCGAGCCCGACCAGGAGTTCCGCGGCCGTGCTTCTGTCATCAGCAAGATCAGGAGAATCGTCTTGAGCCCGCATGCCTTGAAGCCATTGTTCGACTTTGCGCTGCACAAACCCCAGCGCGACGAAATACTTGCCTTGATCCGTGAATTCGCGGGGCAGGATCCGTATCGCAGCGCCGTCGTCTCCGAACTGCAGTTGGACGATGATTTCTATCGCCGGCCGCTGCGTCCGGAAGACCTGGAATTTCTCAAGTTTCAAAAGCCGGTCAGCGGCCCGACGGTGAGCCGCCTGCAATCGCTGGCCACCAACCGCCTTTTGCTGAGCATCAACGAACTAGGGGTTGCGCGCTTGCCGCGGCGCAGCCACGATGGCGACTTCCAGCGCTACGAAACTTTCTATGATGAAAATGTACAGGTGCTGGGCACGCGCATCCGTCCGTTTCTAGAGAGCTATGGTTTCTCGTATTTGTCCGAGCATGCGTTGACGCAGGCGGACCGGGCCGGCTACGCCGCCACGCTGACGTCCGTCTACGAAGCACAACGCGCACACTGGTCGGAGATGTTCGAGTTGCTGTCGCGCAATGATTATCTCGAGCAGGGGCTGCGATTCATCCTGGTCCAGCAGTGGGCGTTGGCGCCGTCGCGGCGCGTGGCATTGGCGCGCGCGCAGGCGGCGGGCTACTTCGCCCCGGTGGTCGAGGCGGACCGCCCACGCCTTGCGGGTGCCTTGCCGGCCGACGCGGCCCTGGAGCGCATGGCCGCGATGATGCAGGTGTCGAAGCTGCCGCACTCCTACTGGCAGTTCTATCTGCCTACCAGCCTGTCCAAGGCGAATCTGTTGTATGCGTTGGGATCGAGACCGGATCGCGCATTCGCGCTATTGGGCGCGGCCTACATCGCGGAGGTCGAATGGCTTGCCTACGGCGCCGCGTTGATGTCGGCTTGCCCGCATCTCGCGCACGGTAGCGCTGCGCCGGCCGATGCTGGGCGCTTGCTTGCCGATACGCTTGCGCGTTTCGGACGTGCGTTCTCTGCCGTGGAAGAGGCCAATGGACCGGCGGCGTTGATGCAGTTGGGGCAGGGTCTGGGCGCGGGGGCCAAGTTGGCCGAGCGCGGACGCTGGGACCTGGGCGAGCAGTTGCGTTGGCTGTCGGCGATTCCGCGCTACTGCGTCTGGGCCAAGGAGATCGATCAGCGTATCGCGGCGGAGTGCCCGGGCATCGACCGGGAGACGTTCGTCGAGCCACGTGAGATGTGCTCCACCACGCACGTGCACAACGATCACCGCCTGGTCGTCATCGAGGAGGGCGACATGATCTTCTGGGGCAATGTCGGCATGCAGTTGCCGATGACCGTCGGCGAGATGGTCCTGATCCCGGACGGCCGGCTGCATGGATCCACCGTCACCTCCGCGCAATGCACGTATCACCAGCCGATCATCCCGGACGAATGGATCGCGGAGTTGCTGGCGCGCGAGGACCGCGTTCAAGGGCAGCTCGTGCGCTGACCGGCGCTCGCGGCATTCAGGCAAGAAAAAACGGGCCGGCAGGCGGCTGGAGAATGGCATGCAGAGTGACCGGGAAGACAGTTCCAAAGACGTTGCGGCCACGCTGGATTGGCGTCAGCGTGTGATCTTGGGGACGGAAGTGGGACCGAAGGTCCTGCCCACGTGGCTAGCCAGTTCCTACATGACCCTGCGCGAAAGCGTCATGGATGCAGGATATCCCTGCTATTTCGGCACGTTGGCCGAACGGCGGGCGGAGATGTTCTATTCCTACGTGGAGGGAAAGAATATCGAAACGCTGCCTGAAACCATGCGGACGTTCGCGCGGCTTTCAGTGCAGCCGCGATATCAGAAGAACAATATCGCGATTTTCTTCGAGCCGGATGCCGAGCCGCTCGACCACGCGACCTATCACGCCCATTTCTGGCATGCCTTGCAGTACCTGCACGGGCACGATACGGACCCGAGTGTGCTGTTGCAGCCCGACCCGGCGGACGAAGCGTGGGAGTTCACCTTTGCGTCCGTGCAGATGTTCGTTGTATGCGCATGCCCATCGTTCCGCCTGCGGCGTAGCCGCAACCTGGGACCGGGCATGGTCTTGCTGTTTCAGCCACGCAGCGTGTTCGTCGACAAAGTGACCAACCGTGTCATCGGTGCCCAGGCACGCAATGAGGTCCGGCGCCGCCTGACGATATGGGATGAGGTGTCGGCGCATCCCGACCTGGGCTTCTATGGCGATCCAGGCAATCTGGAGTGGAAGCAGTATTTCCTGCCGGACGACAACCAGCCCATCGAGGGCAAGTGCCCCTTTCTCACGCGCCAGCGTGGTTGAACGGCATATCGAGCAGGACAAGGAAGCGAGCGATGAACACGGCGATCGGCACACCCGATGATGAACTGTTGGCGGTATCCCAGGCATACGTAGCCTTGCCCGCGGACAAGCGCACGGCCTTCCGCGGGCAGGTCCACGCAGCAGGCATCGATCCGGCGCACCTGCCCATTGTCCCCTTTCCTTTGCGCGAGAGTCGCTTCCCGTTGTCTTACGCGCAAGAACGGTTATGGTTCCTGTGGCGCCTGGATCCGTCGGGGTCGGCCTACAACCTGTCCGGCGCGGTGCGCCTGGAAGGGACCATGCAGCCCGCGCGTGTACGCCAGGCCCTGGATATCGTCCTGCGACGGCACGAGAGCCTGCGCAAGCGTTTCGAGGAGATCGACGGCGTGCCTTGGCAGGTCGTCTGCGAGCCGCGGCTTGGCTGGGCGGAGCACGACCTGGCGCAGGGCGATCAGGCCCAGCGCGAAGAACGGCTGCGGACGTTGCTGGTAACGCTCGCGACAGTACCGTTCGATTTGCAGGCCGAGCCCTTGCTGCGGGTCGCACTGATACGCCTTGACGCTGCCACCCATGTATTGCATTTCTGCGTCCACCACATCGTCTCGGACGCGTGGTCGATGGACGTGCTGCACAGGGAGTTCGCGGCTGCCTATGCACTGGCGGGCGAGTCTTCGCCGTTGGCGCTGCCCGCCATGCCGATCCAGTATGGCGACTTCGCGCTATGGCAACGGGAATGGCTGGACAAGCCCGCGCTGGACCGGCAACTGGAATACTGGCGCGAGCGCCTGGGCAGTGAGCATCCCGTACTGGAGCTGCCGCTAACGCGCCGGCGCTCGGGCTTGCGCAGCGCGGCCGGCGCGCGGGTCGCCCGCACCATCCCCGCGGCGCGGATGAGCGCTCTGAAGGAGATTGCCCGGCGCCACGATACGACCTTGTTCGTGGTCTTGCTGGCCGCCTATATGGTCTTGCTGGCGCGGTACAGCGGGCAGCAGGACATACGCGTCGGCGTGCCCGTGGCGGGCCGTGACCGTACCGAGACCGAGCCGGTCATCGGTTTTTTCGTCAATACCCTGGTCATGCGCGGCGAGCTACAGGGTCTCGTGCGCGTGTCCGAGTTGATCGAGCAGGTGCGCGTGCGGTTGCTCGAAGCGCGTTTGCACCAGGATCTGCCGTTCGCGCAGTTGGTCGACGCCTTGCAGCCCGCGCGCAGCCTGAGCCACACCCCGCTGTTCCAGACCATGTTCAACTTCGGCGTGGCCAGCCGGAGCGAGATCCGGGTGGCGGACCTGGCCGTCTCGGGTGTGCCGACGGATCTGGACTCATCCCGCTTCGACCTGGTTCTCAACGTCTTCGAAGGCAAGGAGCTGGACGCCGGGCTGAACTATTCGACCGACGTGTTCGACCAGGCAACGGTGAGCCGCATGCTCGTCCACTATGCGGAAATCCTGGAACAGTTCGCGTTGGGTGGCGGCAATCTGCCGCTGGGTGAAATTGCTCTGGGCGTGGAAGGACCGCCGCGGGCGCCGCGCGCGCATTATCCCTTCATTGCCGCGACGCGCCGCATCGACGAGCATGCCGCGAAGCGGCCGCGGGCGCCGGCCTTGCATTGCGAGGGGGAGCGTCTGGACTACGGCCGACTGAGCGCCTGGAGCAACCAGGTCGCGCACCGGCTGCGGCGGCTGGGCGTGCGCGCCGACGAGCGTGTGGGGCTGTGCGTGGAACGCTCGACGGCCCTGGTCGCCGGCTTGCTGGGCATCATGAAATCCGGCGCCGCCTTCGTCCCCCTCGATCCTTCGTATCCGCCAGACCGCATTGCGTACATGATGCGGGACGCGGGCGTGCAGCGGGTACTCGCCGATGCGGGCACTGCGTTTCGGCTGGCGGATCTGCTGCAGGAGCGGGAGGTCGTGGTGGTGGACCGGGTCGAAGATGAAGCGCAATCCCCGCTGGATATCGCGGTGCATCCCGACCAGTTGGCCTACGTCATCTACACGTCGGGATCGACAGGCTTGCCCAAGGGAGTCGCGATCAGTCAACGCGCGCTTGGGCTGCACCTGGATGACTTCATTGCAACGTATGGGATCGGCGCGGCGGACAAGCAGTTCCAGTCCTCGACCATCAATTTCGACGTGGCGCTGCACGAGATGCTGCCCGCGCTCATGCAAGGCGGACAAGTGGAAATGCGGGGTCCCAATCTGTGGGACCTGGAGACGACCAGCCAACAACTGGCCTCGCAGCAGGTGACGTTCGCACGCATTCCCACCGCGTATTGGCAGCAGTGGCTGCGCAATCCGCCGCCGGCGCACGCGCTGGCGGCGCTGCGGCAGATCACGGTGGGCGGCGAAGGCCTGCCCGGCGACGCCTTGCGGCGCTGGCAGGACGGGCCATTGGCGCGCATCCGCCTGGACAACCTCTACGGCCCGACCGAGACCGCGGTCGCCTGCATGTATCGTCAAACCGAGCGTCTGGACGCGGAACAGGCGATTGTGTCCATCGGCATTCCGTATCCGTCGCGGCATGTCTATGTGATGGATGGCGAGGGCAATGAGGTGCCTGCGGGAGGGCTGGGCGAGCTGTGCATCGGTGGCGAGACGCTGGCGCGCGCTTACCTGGGACGGCCCGGCTTGACCGCGGAGAAGTTCGTTCCCGATCCCGCGCGCGAAGACGGCGGCCGCCTGTATCGCAGCGGTGACCTGTGCAAGCGCCGCGCGGACGGCACCGTGGATTTTCTCGGACGCATCGATCAGCAAGTGAAACTGCGTGGATTCCGCATCGAGCTGGGTGAGATCGAGTCGGTGTTACGGCAGGCCGATGGTGTCAGTGAAGCGGTGGTGGAGTTGCAAGGCGAGGGGGAGGGCCGCCGTCTGGTGGCCTATACCGTCGGGGCTGCGCAGGCCGCGGCGCTACGGGCCGCGGCAGCTGCGCGCCTGCCCGCTTATATGGTGCCGGCGGAATATGTGAGCCTGGACAGGCTGCCGTTGCTGCCCAGCGGCAAGGTGGACCGGCGCGCCTTGCCGGTGCCGCAGGCTGGCGCCAACCGCGACGCCGTTGCGCCGCGCGACGCCGCCGAGGCATCGCTGCTGGCGGTATGGCGCGACGTCCTGCGGCGGGATGACCTGGGCGTCACGGACAATTTCTTCGAATCGGGCGGCGATTCGATACTCAGCCTGCAGATCGTGGCGCGGGCGCGGCGCGAAGGGTACACGCTGACGCCGCGGCAGATATTCGAGCATCCCACGGTCGCCGAGCTGGTGCGGCTCGCACCCGTGGCGGTGGACGCAGCGGCGTTCGTGGAGGTGACGCAGGCACTAGGGCTGACGCCCATCCAGAAGCGCTTCTTCGACCGCTTCCCGCAGGGCGAGTCCCACTGGAATCAGTCGGTGCTGCTCGCGGTGCGAGGGCATCTGGACGTGGACGCGCTCAAGCGCGCCGTGGCCAGCCTGTACGGCAGGCACGACGCACTGCGGCTGCGCTTCGTGCGCGACGAGGACGGCGGCTGGACGCAGCGTGTGAGCCCGCTGGCGTCCGCGGACATCCTGGACGTATTCGACCTGAAGGGCGAGCCGGATTGGGCCGTCGCCCTGGAGCGCGCGGCGGACCGCTTGCAAACGCGCCTGGACATCGGGCAAGGTCCGCTGCTGCGTATCGGCTACTTCGAGCTGGACGGTCAAGCCAGGCTGTTGCTGTGCGTCCATCACCTGGCGGTGGATGGCGTTTCCTGGCGGGTGCTGCTTGAAGATCTACAGCTTGCGTATGAGCAAGCCCTGCGCGGTGAACCGGTGGTCCTCGCGGCAAGCGTGCCGTGGAGTATGTGGGTACAGCGGCAGTTGGCATATGCGCAAAGCGACGGCGTCGCGGCACAGGCCAGCTGGTGGCGGGCGGCGCTGAATGATGCCGTGGCGACCCTGCCGGTAAATGAGCATATCTCCGCGGACTCGGCGCGGTCGATCACGGTCGGCCTGGACGAGGCGACCACGCTGGCCTTGCTGCACGATGCACCGCTTGCTTATCGCAGCGGTGCGGAGGATATCCTGCTGGCGGCGCTGGTGCAGACCCTCGGGCCCTGGACCGGCAGCAGCGGCGTTCTCGTTGCGCTGGAAGGCCACGGCCGGGAGGCCCTGGACGAAGAGCTGGACCTCAGCCGTACCGTGGGCTGGTTCACCACGCAATATCCCGTGTGGCTGCCGGCCGGCGCCGATGCCGGCCGCGCGATCGTCGCGGTCAAGGAGCGACTGCGGTCGGTGCCGCACAAGGGCCTGCATTTCGGCCTGCTGGGCGACAGGCTGGCTGATTTGCCGCAGCCTCGTATCGGCTTCAACTACCTTGGGCAGTTCGACCAGAGCCTGGCGCAGGACGGGCGCTTTACCTTCGCGGCCGAGTCGGCGGGCGCGGAAACGGCGGACTCGCCCGCGGACATGGTGCTGGATTTGAACAGCATGATCGCGGCCGGCCGGCTTTCCATGAGTTGGACCTATCGTCAGGGCGAACTCGACGAGGGCACCGTACGGGACCTGGCGGACCGCTACATCGTGGCCCTGCGCGCGCTGGTGGATCATTGCGTGGGCGCGCGTCCGGGTGCGACCGTGTCGGATTTTCCGCTGGCCGCCATCAGCCAGCCGCAACTGGAACGGCTCGAGCTGGACTTCGCCGAGATCGAGGATATCTATCCGGCAACGCCGGTACAGCAAGGTCTTCTGTTCCATGGCCTGATGCAGGCGGGCGAGGGCGTCTATGTGAACCAGAAGCGCGCAACGTTCAAGGGCGCGGTCGACGTGCAAGGCATGCGCCGCGCCTGGCAGGCCGCGGTGGACAGGCACGCGGTGTTGCGCACGCACTTCGAGTGGCGCCATGGCGGCGACGCGCTCCAGGTCGTGCATCGCACCGCAACGCTGCCGTTCTCATTGATGGATTGGTCGGATCTCGAGCCGCAAGACTACGAAACCCGGCTCGCCGCGTGGCGTGCGCAGGACGTGGCCCGCGGTTTTGATCTCGGTCGCGCGCCGCTGTTGCGCGTGGCGGTGTTTCACCGGCCGGATGGCGGCGATGACCTCCTATGGACAGATCACCATGCCTTGATGGACGGCTGGAGCAGCGCCAGCCTGATGAGCGATGTCCTGCGCCACTACAGCGGCGAGACGCCGCCGGCACAGGGCGGACGTTACCGTGATTATGTCGCCTGGCTGCATGGACGTGATGCGCGCGGGGACGAGGCGTATTGGCGCGAGCAACTGGGCCGCATGCAGGGGCCCACGATGCTGGCGGGCACGCGCGCCATCGAGCCTGGCGAGGCCACGGGCGTGGGCGAACTGAACATGGAGCTGGATGTTGCGGCGACGGCCCGGGTGGTCGCCTACGCACGCGAGCAGCAGGTCACCGTGAATACGCTGGTGCAAGGCGCCTGGACTCTCACGCTGGCAACCTTGACGGCGCAGGCGTGCGTGGTGTTCGGCGCTACGGTGGCGGGCCGGCCGGCGGAACTGCCAGCCGCGGAATCGATCCTGGGCCTGTTCATCAACACGCTGCCCATGGTGGTTCCGGTCGCCGGCGGGATGCGTCTGGACGACTGGCTGCGCACGATTCAAGCGTCGGGCCTGTCCTTGCAGGAGCACGCGCATGTAGCGCCAGCCGACGTGCAGCGCCTGGCGGGCGATGCGTCGCAGGCCCTGTTCGATTCGATCGTCGTGTTCGAAAACTATCCGATCGACCAGGTCTTGCAGGGCGGCGGCTCCAGCGGCCTGCAATTCGCTGGCCTGCAGCACCACGAGGAGACCAACTATGCGCTGACACTGATCGTCACGCTGTCCGATCGCCTGTCGCTGCAATTGCGTTACCGCCGCGATGGGGGGGCTGATGGCCTGGCGCAACGCGCCCTGGGTTACGCCGGCCGCATCGTCGCAGCGCTGCCGGATCATGGCACGCGCGCGGTCGGCGACGTGCAATGGCTGGACCTGGATGAAGCCCAGGACCTGCTGGCCTGCTCGCGCGGCGACAACCTGCAGGTCGCGGCGGATACGGTTCATGCGGCGATCGCCGCACAGGCACGGGCCACGCCAACAGCGGTTGCGCTGCTATACCGCGACGAGTCGCTCACTTATGCCGAATTGAATGCCCGAGCCAATCGCTTGGCGCACTGCCTGGCGGCGTACGGTGTCGGGCCCGAGACGAAGGTGGGCGTGGCGCTGCCGCGGTCGGTGGACCTGGTGGTATGCCTGTTGGCGGTGCTCAAGGCAGGGGCCGCTTACGTGCCCCTGGATCCCTCCCTGCCTGCCGACCGCCTGCATTACATGATCAACGACAGCGGGCTGACGGTCGTTCTCGCACGGCAGGCTGCATCACTGTCCTGGCCAGCCGGCCTGCGTACCTTGGATCCGGGTACGCTGGATCTGGCGGCGCAGCCGGCGTCCGATCCGGTAATGGAGGTGCATCCCGAAAATCTGGCGTATGTCATCTATACGTCCGGTTCCACCGGCCGGCCCAAGGGCGCGGCGAACCGGCATGGCGCACTTGCCAACCGTCTGGCGTGGATGCAGCAGGCCTATGGGCTGGAAGCGGGCGACACCGTGCTGCAGAAGACGCCGTTCAGCTTCGACGTGTCGGTGTGGGAATTCTTCTGGCCGCTGATGACGGGGGCGCGACTTGCGGTGGCCGAACCGGGGGCGCATCGGGATCCCGCCGAACTGGTCGAGGCGATCCAGCGCTACGGCGTGACGACAGTGCATTTCGTCCCCTCCATGCTACAGGCGTTCGCGGCCTATGACGGGGCGGGGCGTTGCTTCAGCATCCGCAACATCGTATGCAGCGGCGAGGCCTTGCCCGCGAGCTTGCAGGACAGCGTCATGAAATTGCTGCCCGCGGCCAGGCTGGTCAATCTGTATGGGCCGACCGAGGCGGCGATAGACGTGACGCATTGGACGTGCCGGGCGGGCGACGCCGTCGTGCCTATCGGCCGCCCGATTGCCAACGTTCATACCTACGTGTTGGACGCCGCCATGAACCTGGCGCCCGTCGGCCTTGTGGGTGAGCTCTACCTGGGCGGCGCTGGCCTGGGACGTGGCTATGTGGGCAAGCCTGGCCTGACCGCGGAGCGCTTCGTGCCGGATCCCTATGATGGCGCTGGCGGCCGCTTGTATCGGACCGGCGACCTGGCGCGTTGGGGGACCGACGGTCGTCTGCAATACCTGGGGCGCGTGGACGACCAGGTCAAGGTTCGCGGCTTCCGCATAGAGCTGGGGGAGATCGAGGCGCAGCTGCACGCGTGCGCCGAGGTGGCCGAGGCGGTCGTGACGGCGCGGCCGGGTGCCTCGGGCCCGCAGCTGGCGGCCTACGTTACGGCGGCCGCGGGCCAGGCGCTCGACGGGCAGGCGCTGCGCGGGCGACTGGCGGCGGCGTTGCCCGAATATATGGTGCCTGCCACGATAACCGTGTTGGACTCGCTGCCGCTGAATGCCAACGGCAAGCTCGACCGCAGGGCGCTGCCCGAGCCGCAATACGCGGTACAGGAATACGAGGCGCCGCAAGGGCAGGTCGAATCGATACTTGCCGGTATCTGGCACACGGTGTTGGGGATCGCGCGGGTTGGCCGCAACGACAACTTCTTCGAGCTGGGCGGCGATTCCATTCTGAGTCTACGCATCGTCGCTCATGCGCGCACCGCTGGTGTGCTGCTGACCCCGCGGCAGATATTCGAACATCCCACGCTGGCCGGGCTCGCGCCCGCCGTGCGCGCGGGGGGCATGCAGGCCGATCATGCCGAGGTTGTGGAAGCCTTGGACCTGACGCCTATCCAGCAGGCTTTCTTTACCCGCTTTCCGCAAGGGCAGTCGCACTGGAATCAATCGGTCATGCTTTCGGTGGAGGGCGGACTCGAGATTCCAGCACTGTCGCGGGCGCTAGAGACGCTGGTGGCCGCGCATGACGCGCTGAGGTTGCGCTTTGAACGCAATGGCCAGGGCGTGTGGCAGCAGCGCGTTGCACCCGTCGAAGCGGCCGCGATCCTGGAGCCGCGGGATCTGCGCGGTGCACCGGACTCGCCAGCGGCGCTGCAAGGCGCGGCCACCGCGCTCCAGGCCAGCCTGGACCTTGAGCAAGGGCCGATCCTGAGGGCTGCCTATTTTGCCGTCGAGGGTGGCGCACGCCTGTTGCTGGTGATCCATCACCTGGCGGTGGATGGGGTGTCATGGCGGATTCTGCTCGAAGAACTCCAGCAGCTCTACGACGCTGCATTGGCGGACCAGCCGGCGCCCGTGCTGACGAACACGCCGTGGTCGGCCTGGGTGCGGCACCAGCTCGGCTACGCGCGCAGTCAGCTGGTACAGGACGAGGCGCCCTGGTGGCGCCAGGCGCTGAGCGGTGTCGACAACGCCTTGCCCTTGAACGAAGACAGTGCTCCCGGGGAGAGCCGCGGTATCGGGGCCAGCCTTGACGAGGCCGAGACGCGGCAGTTGCTGCAGGCCTCGGCGCGCAGTTATCGCGCAAACGCCGAAGACATCCTGCTGACCGCGCTGGCGCAGACCGTGGGTGCGTGGAGCGGCCGGGCCGGCGTATTGCTGGCGTTGGAGGGGCATGGCCGCGAGAACTTGGGGGAAGACGATACGCTGGATCTGAGTCGCACGGTAGGGTGGTTCACCACCCGCTATCCCGTCTGGCTGCCCGCCGAGAGTGAAGCGGGGCGCGCCATCGTGGCGGTCAAGGAGCAGTTGCGCGCGGTGCCGCGCCGGGGTCTGCATTTCGGGCTGTTGGGCCAGCACGTGGCGGCTCTGCCGCAGCCACGCATCGCCTTCAACTATCTTGGCCAGTTCGACAACAGCTTGACGCGCGCCGGCCGGTTTGCGTTCGCGCCAGAAGCGGGTGGAGAGGCGGTGCCGCGCGGCCTGGCCGCGGAAATGCCGATCGAGGTGAACGCGATGGTGTCCAACGGCTGCCTGTCGGTGCGCTGGAGCTACCGGGCCGGTGAGCTGGCGGACGCGGTGGCGCGAGAGCTGCAGCAGGCATTCATGGCGCGGCTGCGTACCCTGATCGCGCATTGCGCCAGCGCCACGCCGACGGCGACGGCGTCGGACTTTCCCCTGGCGCGCCTGAGCCAGGCCGAACTTGATCAACTGAAGCTGCCGCTGGGAAAGGTGGAGGATATCTACCCGGCGACACCCGTGCAGCAGGGGATGGTATTTCACAGTTTGCTGAGCACCGGCGCGGGCGTGTACCTGAACCAGAAGCGGCTGACCTTGCGCGGCGAGCTGTCCCCGGCGTTCCTGCGCCAGGCCTGGATGACGGTCGTTGCGCGCCATGCCGTGCTGCGTACGCACTTCGCATGGACGCAGGATGGGCGCGCGTTGCAGGTGGTGCTGCGCGCAGCCGAGCCGCCATACCGCGAGGAAGACTGGTCGATGATGAGCGCGGCGCGGTACGAAGACGCACTGCGGGAGTGGCAGCAAGACGACATCGGTCGGGGCTTCGACGTAGGCCACGCACCGCTACTGCGGGTGGCGCTGTTCACTCGGCCGGACCATGGCCACGATCTGGTGTGGACGGACCATCATGCGCTGATGGATGGCTGGAGCAGCGCGCAGCTCATGGGGGAGGTCATGCATGCCTACGCTGCCCGGGTCACTGGCGCGACCGCGGTCCTCAAGCCGGCGCAGCCCTATCGTGACTATGTAGCGTGGTTGCAGGCCAGGCCCGACGCTGCCCCGTGGTGGCGCGCCGTCGGCCAGCGTTACGCGGATCCCGCTGTCCTGTTGGAAAGCCTGGGCCGCGGCGCGGCGGACCTGGATCCCGTGGCACGAATGCCTGGCCTGATCCGTGCGGACCTGGGGCGCGAGCTGACCGGCCAGTTGCGCCTGGCGACGCAGAGGTACAAGGTCACGCTCAATACGCTCATGCAGGCGAGCTGGGCGATCGTGCTGGCGCGTTATGGCAACCGGCGCAACGTCGCTTTCGGCGTCACCGTGTCGGGCCGGCCCGCTGAACTGCCGAATGTCGAAACCATGATGGGGCTATTCATCAATACCGTGCCCTTGTGGTTCGGTGTGCCGGCGGACGAAACGCTTGAACGGTGGTTGCCTGCGCTGCAGGACCATAACAGCCAGTTGCGGCAATACGAGTACGCGTCGCTGGCGGACATCCAGCAGTGGCTGGGGCGCTCGGCCGATGCCCTGTTCGACACGCTGATGGTTTTCGAAAGCTATCCCGTGGACGAAACCCTGCGCCGAGGCGAACATGCGCTGGAGGTGGCGGCGCTGGAGACGGTCGAAAAAACTCATTACGCCCTGGCGATCGCCGTGGTTCCGGGCGCGGCGATCGATATCAAGTGGAAATGGGATCGCGCGCGCATCGGCGATGTGACGGCCAACAGGCTGTTGGAAGATTTCAAGCAGGTGCTCGCCGACCTGGCATGGGGCAACGTCCGTTGCGTGGGCGATATCGTCCTGCCCACGCGTCATACGCATGCCGCGCTGGCCACCCATGGTTTTCAGCCCGTCGCGGCGCGCATCGCGGCGCGGGCCGGTGAACGCGGCGCGCAGTGCGCGGTTGCATGCGATGGACAGACGCTGTCCTATGCGGAGCTGGAGGCATGGTCGAACCGTATCGGTAGACGCCTGCGGCGCCTGGGCGCGGGACGCGAGGATCGTGTGGGAATCTACATGGAACGTTCCTGCTCGCTGCCGGCGGCGCTGCTGGGCATCCTGAAGGCAGGCGCGGCGTTCGTGCCGCTGGATCCCGCTTACCCGCAGGCCAGGATCGCGGAAATGATGGATGACGCGCGACTTGGGTGGCTGGTCGCGGACCGCTCGGTGGCGGCGCTGCCGCCGGAACTGCTGGCGGGCCGCGCGATCGTCTGGATGGACGATGTGGCGGGGGAGTCCGGACAAGGCTGGGATGAATCCATACACGTGGATCAGCTCGCCTACGTCATCTATACATCTGGATCGACGGGCAAGCCCAAAGGCGTGTCCATCAGCCACGGTGCCCTTGGCCGCCATCTGGACGACTTCCTGGCGACCTACCGCATCACGGCGGATGATCGTCAGTTGCAGTCGTCCACGATCAACTTCGACGTGGCCCTGCATGAGATGCTGCCCGCGTTGATGATGGGCGGACGGGTGGTGATGCGGGGGCCGCGCCCCTGGGATCTGGAAACCATGAACCGGCGGCTGCTCGACGAGCAGGTTACCTTCGCCCGTATCCCCACGGCCTATTGGCAGCAGTGGATGCGTGATCCTCCGTCAGCCGCGGATCTGTGTCTCAGGCAGATCACCGTGGGCGGCGAGGCGTTGCCGGGCGATGCGCTCGCGCAGTGGCGCGCGGGTCCGCTGGCCCATATCCGGCTGGACAATCTCTATGGCCCGACCGAGACGGCCGTGGCCTGCACCTACCAGGAAACCGGGCCGGCCGACGTGCAGCACGTGGCCGTCCCCATTGGCAAGCCGTATCCTTCGCGTACCGCGTGCATCCTGGACCTGGACGGCAATGAGGTACCCGTCGGCGGCCTGGGCGAGCTTTGCATCGGCGGCACGACCCTGGCGCGCGGCTATCACGACCGCCCGGGGCTGACCGCGCAGCGCTTCATTCCTGACCCCCATGGCGCGGCGGGCAGCCGGCTCTACCGGACCGGTGACCTGTGCCGGCGGCAGGTAGACGGCAGCATCGAGTTTCTTGGACGTATCGACCAGCAGGTCAAATTGCGCGGGTTCCGCATCGAGCTGGGCGAGATCGAAATGGCCTTGCGCGGCATGCCCGGGGTGCGCGAGGCGGCCGCCGAACTGCGCGGTGACGGCGAGGACAGGAAGCTGGTGGGCTACGTGGTCGGATCGGTGTCCCTGCCCGCGCTTCGCGTGGCCTTGGCGGCCAGATTGCCGCAGCACATGGTGCCGGCGATATTGCTGGAATTGCCGGCACTGCCTTTGTTGCCGAACGGCAAGATCGACCGCCGGGCGCTACCCGATGGCGCCGACGTGGCACGCGACAGGCAGACGGCTGGACCGGGTACACGCATGCAGGCCTTGCTTCTGTCGATCTGGCGCGAAGTCCTGCAGCGCGAAGATATCGGCATCACCGACGATTTCTTCGACATGGGCGGCAATTCGCTCAAGGCATTGACCGTGGCGTCGCTGGCCGGCCGTCACCGGATCGCCGCGTTTTCGCTCGAAAGCCTGTTCGCTCATCCCACCGTGGCGGCACTGGCGGCGCACCTGGATGCGCAGTCGCCCGACACGCCTTCCAATATCTTCCCGCTGAACGCGGCCACCGGGCGCTACGACCTTTTCCTGATCCACCCGGGGTACGGGTTGGTGGCGGAATACCGGGCGTTGGCGCGGCAGGTGGAAGGCGTCGCCAACGTCCATGGGGTGCAGTCGCCGCTTTACTCCGAGCCGGACTGGTGGCCGCCTACGCTGGTGGATACCGCGCGCGATTACGTGGAGCGGATCCGGCGTATCCAGCCCACGGGCCCCTATCACCTGCTGGGCTGGTCCAGCGGCGGCTGGATTGCCCGTGAAATGGCCTTCGTCCTTGAAGCGATGGGCGAGGAAGTCGCCTTCCTGGGCATGGTCGACTCACCGCCGCGCGATGCCGCGGCCCTGGCAGCCATCGCGCCGGCCACGCCTGGCCAGGCGCGCGAGGTTGGCGCCGACGAAATCGATGCACTGGCGCGCGCCGTGCAAGGCGACGCCGACCGTTGGCAGGGAATATTGCCCGCCGGCACGGCGGGCAATGAGGTCTTGCGTACCTCATTGATGGTGGGGCGGCACTTCGCCGACGTTGAGCGCAGCGGGCACCAGGGGGGGCAGGCTGCGGCGCTCACCCTGTGGCGCGCCGAAGATGGGGCGGCGATCGACGGCGCCGAATACCTGGCGCGCTGGCGTGACGTGTCGCGCGGCCCGGTGCGGTTGGCTGGCTCGATAGGCACCGATCACGTGCGGATCATTCATCACCCGTCCTTCCTGGAAAGCGCGGGCCGGGTTCTTACTTCCCTGCGGAGCGGGCTACATGATTGAAGCGGTGCAAACCCTGGCCACGCAGCTCACCTCGTTGGCAAGCATGCGGCCGAGTGATGTGGCGCTGGTGTGCGTCGATGCGCGCGGCGACAGCCGCCATACCTATGCCGACCTGCACCAGCGGGCCGGCGCTGTCGCCGCGCAGCTATCGGCCACGCTCAAGCGGGGCGACCGGGCCTTGATCCTGCTCGATAGCGGCGTCGATTATGTGGCGTCCTTTTTCGGCTGCCTGTATGCCGGCGTCATCGCGGTGCCGGCCTTTCCGCCGGAGTCCAACCGGGAACAGCATCTGCAGCGGCTTCGTATCATCGCGGAAGATAGCCAGGCCGCCTGCATCCTGACATCCGCGGCATTGGTTCGATCGCTACAGGGCGCGTGCGCGTCCATTGCGCCAGCGGCCCACGTCGTGATGGTGGACACCCTGGAGCCGGCCATCAGCGTTACGCTGGCGCCCGCGGCCGCCGGCGACATCGCCTTCCTGCAATACACCTCGGGGTCGACCTCGGATCCCAAAGGAGTCATGGTCACGCAGGGCAATCTCATCGCCAACGAGGCGGCGATACAGGAACGTCTGCAGGTCGGCATGGACGATGTCTTCGCCAGCTGGCTGCCGCTTTATCACGACATGGGGTTGATCGGGTCGCTGTTGCAGCCGATCTACCGCGGCATTCCACTGGTGTTGATGTCGCCCCGGTATTTCCTTGAGAGTCCCATCCGTTGGCTGGAGGCGATCAGCCGTCATCGGGCCACGATTTCGGGTGGCCCGGACTTCGCGTTTCGCTTGTGCACGGAACGTGTCGGGGACGCTGCGCTGAGCGCGCTGGATCTGTCGAGCTGGAGGGTGGCATTTTCGGGTTCGGAGCCCGTGCGTCACGATACCTTGTCGGCGTTTGCCGAGCGCTTTGCCGGGGCTGGCTTCAACCCCTTGGCAATGTACCCGTGCTATGGCCTGGCCGAGGCGACGCTGTTGGTGACTGGTGTCGCCCGCGGTGGCGGCATCACGGCGCCGGCATTCAGCGGCGCCGGCCTGGCGCAGGGTCGTGGCCACCTGGCGCAGGACCAGGTTGCGGCGGATGATGCGGCGCCGGCGTCCGCCCTGCGTCTGGTCGCGTGCGGCGCGGTGGCGCCTGGGCACGCCTTGCGGGTCGTCGACACGTCGGCGTTCACCCCTTGCACGGACGGCAATGTCGGCGAGATCTGGTTCGCCGGGCCGAGTGTCGCCGCGGGATACTGGCGCAATGATGAGGCGACCGGCGCAAGCTTCGTTGCCGTGGACGGGCAGCGTTGGCTGCGCACGGGCGACCTGGGCTTCCTCTTCGACGGCCAGCTGTACGTAGCGGGGCGCTTGAAGGACCTGATCATCGTCCGCGGACAAAACACCTATCCGCAGGACATCGAGCAATCGGTCGAAGCTGAATTCGATCTGGCGCGCAAGGGGCGGGTCGCCGCATTCGCAGTGGAAGCAGGGGGGCGCGAAGGGATAGGCCTGGCCCTGGAAATCGCGTATCGCAGCCAGAAGCTGGCCAGCCCGGAAACCATCGTGGCCGCCCTGAACGAGATCGTCAGCGCGCGCCATGGCGAAGGCCTGGCAGTGGTGGTGCTATTGAATCCTGGCGCGCTGCCCAAGACGTCGAGCGGAAAGCTGCAGCGCGGCGCCGTCAGGCAAGGTTACCTGGGTGGTGGGCTGGACAGCTATGCGATCCATGAACGAGGGATCCATGAACAAGGAGTTCATGAACAACGTGGCCTGCGCGCCGTGGCAGCCGGGCCGGCCCTGGCTGATGCGCCGGTATCGAGCGGCGCGCCCGCGCCTGGCGGCACGGCGGCTCGCCTGGCGCGTCTATGGGCAGAGGTGTTGCGTACCGAGGTGCGGGACGAGCAAGCCAGCTACTTCGCCCTGGGTGGCAACTCGCTGGCTGGCGTGCAGCTGGTGATGCGCGTGCGCGAGACGTGGCCAGTGGCCTACGAACTCGCCGATCTGTTTGAACACCCGCGGCTGCGCGATGCCGCCGACCGTATCGATGCCTTGCTGCTTGCCGGCGAGCAGGCAAAGGCGGACGCCGACGCGGCCAGACCCGCCGGGCGGGTTGAAGCGGCAGCGTCCGGCCTTGGCCAGCAGTCCGAGGAAAGAAGCAGTCTTGGCCCTGGCCAACTGCAGCAGTGGTTCCTGTGGAAATTGAGTTCCTCGGACAGCGCGTATCACCTGCCGTTGGCCCTGAGGATCGCGGGGCCGTTGGACGAGTCCGCGTTGCGGCGCAGTGTCCAGTACCTGTTCCAGCGGCACGAGGCCTTGCGGACCGTATATGTCGAAGACCAAGGAACGGCATGGCCGAGCGTGGATGATCACGCGATCCTGCCGTGGCAGCTGCAGGACCTGGGCGGCCTGGCGGATCCGGAGGGTGAACTGGCCGGGCGTGTTCGCGAGGCGATCGATAAGCCGTTCGACTTGCGTTCGGGACCCGTGCTGCGCGCATGCCTCTATCGCCTGGCCGACGACAGGCATGTATTGCTCATCGTCGTGCATCACATCGCTGCCGATGGCGCATCGATGCAGGTGCTCATGGATGAACTGGCGGTCGTCTACGAGGCGTTCCGGAGTGACGCCGTCGCCAGCCTGGACCTGGTTCTGCCAGTGCAACCGCCGCGGCGCGGCTATGCCGCCAATGCCGATGGTCCCGCGGGTATCGGCGCCGACGCGGCCGATATCGCTTATTGGACCAGGCAGCTCGGCGATGCGCCGAGGACGCTGACGCTTCTCTCTGAACCGGCGCGCGGGTCTGCGATGTCGGCCTCGGCGGCCCATGCAGGCCGCTGGTCAGCGCTCATACCGGAAACGCTGGTCGCCGATGTGCAGCGTTACGCGCGCAATGCCGGCCTGACCCCGGCGGTGGTCTTCCTGGCAGCCTACTACCTGTCGCTGCATCGCAGTACCGGTGACCGCGACATCAGTATCGGAGTGCCGACGTCGCTGCGAGACAGTGGCACGGCGCTGAAGGCGGTAGGCTTCCTGGTGGATACGCGGGTGCTGCGGATAGTCTCGAATGGCGCCATGAGCCTGCGCGACTTGGTGTCGCAGGTCTGGCGCGTGTCAGTGGAAGCACGCCGGCACGGCGCGGCCTCGATGGCCGCTATCGTCGAGGCCTTGAATCCAGGGCGCGATGCCGGCCGCAACCCCTTGTTCCAGGTGGCGCTCAATCTGCTGAGCACCGACACGAGCCGGCTCAATCATGTGCCGGGATGGGTTTGCACGGAATATCCGGTCGTGCCCGCGGCGGCACAGTTCGACCTGGCGCTGGACGTGCGCGAAAGAGTCGGCGACGGATGGCAGGCGGAGTTCACCTATGCGGCCACACGCATCGGGGCGCCCTTGGTCGAGCGTGTGGCCGGACAGTTCCTCGCCGCGTTGACTGAAATCGTCCAGCAGCCGGATGCGACGCTGGGCGGGCAATCCGGGCTTGCCGCCGATGAGGAAACCCGGCTGCGGGCGTGGGGAGGCGTTGAGCGCGATCTGCCTGTCAGCGATCCCGTGCACGTCAGGATCGCGAACCACGCGGCACGTGCGCCGGCGGCGGTGGCCGTGGTGGATGGCGATATATCGGTGTCCTACGCCGAGTTGGACGCACGAGCCACCCAGCTGGCTCACTATCTCGTGAGCCAGGGCGTGGGTCCGGAAGTTCGGGTAGGCGTCTGCCTGGAGCGTTCGGCGCGGTTGGTGGTGGCTTTGCTGGCCATCCTGAAGGCGGGCGGCGCGTATGTACCGCTGGACCCCGCGTACCCGGCTGAGCGGCTGGCTTACATGATCGAAGACAGCGGCGTGGCGCTGGTGCTGACGGACTCGGCCTCGGTCGCGGCGTTGGCGTCGATGGATTCGGCACGGGACGTAGTGCCCGGTAAGGCAGAGGGCGAGGATCGGAACGAAGCATCGACGCAGCCCGAGGCGCTACTTACGGTGGTATTGGACAGGTTGCAGCTGCCGGCGCTGTCCGAGACCGAGGCAGGAATGGGACTCCCGGTGCGCGTGCATCCCGACAACCTGGCCTACGTGATCTATACGTCAGGTTCGACGGGACGCCCGAAGGGCGCGCAGCTGACGCATCGCAACGTGGCGCGGCTGCTGGATGCGACGCAACCCTGGTACGGCTTCGGGGCACAGGACGTGTGGACGCTGTTCCACTCGTACGCGTTTGATTTCTCGGTATGGGAGCTGTTCGGTGCGCTATGCCATGGTGGACGGCTGGTGGTGGTGCCATACCTGGTGAGCCGTTCGCCGCAGGAGTTCCTGGCCTTGCTGCGCCGTGAGCGCGTGACGGTCCTGAACCAGACGCCGTCGGCATTCCAGCAATTGATGCAGACCCCTGGCGTGTATGAGGAAGGTCTGGCCCTGCGGGCGGTGATCTTCGGCGGCGAGGCGCTGGACCCGCGCACCCTGGCGCCCTGGGTGGCGCATTACGGTGACGCGGCGCCGCGCTTGTTGAATATGTACGGCATTACCGAGACGACGGTGCACGTGACGTACCGGCCGATCACCAAGGCCGATGTGTCGGGCGGGCAGAGTCCCGTCGGGCGGCAGATTCCCGACCTGGGCCTGTATGTGCTGGACGACAGCGCGAACCTGGCGCCGGTGGGCGTGGCGGGCGAACTGCATGTAGCGGGTGCCGGGTTGGCGCGCGGGTATCTGAACCGGGCGGCGCTCACGGCGCAGCGCTTCGTGCCTAACCCCTTCGGCGCACCGGGGGGACGGCTGTACCGCACGGGCGACCTGGCGCGTTGGACTGAAGCCGGCGAACTGCAATACCTGGGGCGTATCGACCATCAGGTCAAGATTCGCGGCTTCCGCATCGAGCTGGGTGAAGTGCAGGGGCGTTTGCAGGCGCAGGCAGGGGTGCGCGAAGCGGTGGTGGTGACGTCGGAGGGCGCGGGCGGGCTGCGCCTGATCGCCTACGTGACGGCGCAGTCGGGCCACGATCTCGATCCACGCTCGCTGCGTACGCAGCTGGGCACGGTGCTGCCGGACTATATGGTTCCGGCGGCCCTGATGGTGCTGGCGTCCTTGCCGTTGACGGCGAATGGCAAGATCGATCGCAAGGCCTTGCCGGCGGCGGAAATGGCCGCGCAGGAATACGAGGCGCCGCAGGGCGCCGTGGAAGAGGCCTTGGCCGAGGTGTGGCAGGTGGTGCTGAACGTGCCACGCGTGGGCCGGCAGGACAATTTCTTCGAACTGGGCGGCGATTCCATCCTCAGCTTGAAAATGACCGCGCAAGCGCAGCAGGCCGGCCTCGCCATCACCGTCCGGCAATTGTTCGAGCATCAGGAACTGCAATCCCTGGCCGCGGCCTTGCAAGAAAATCATGTGCCGCCGCCGGCTATTCCCGTCATTGCCGCCGCCGGGCGCCAGCGCGTGCCTCTGTCTCACACACAGCAAAGATTGTGGTTCCTGTGGAATCTGCAACCTGGCGACCGCGCGTACCACATGACAGGCGGGCTGAGGTTTCGGGGGGCGCTGGATCTCACCGCCTTGCGCGCCGCCTTCACTACGGTGCAGCAGCGCCATGAGTCGCTGCGTACGACTTTCGAGCAGGAGGACGACGCCGCCGTGCAAGTCGTTCACGCATCCCTGCCTTACGAGTACGCGCAAACCGACGTGTCGGGCGCTGGCGATCCACAGGCCGAACTGGCACGGCTGACGGATGAACTTGCCGCTCGCGTCTTCGACCTGAGGACAGGTCCATTGCTGCGTGTCCACGTCGTCCGGGTGAGCGAGCTGGATCATGTGATGCTCGTGTCCATGCACCATATCGTGTCCGATGGATGGTCGATCCAGATATTGCTGGAAGATTTGCTGCGGGGCTATCGCGCCCACTGCGCCGGCCTAGCGCCGGATATGCCGCCGCTGTCCATCCAGTACGTCGACTATGCGGCGTGGCAAAGACAATGGCTGCGCGATGGTGAACAGGCGCGTCAGCTGACGTACTGGACCACGTATCTGCGGCAAGACCAAGCTGTCCTGGAACTGCCTATGCAGGGGCGGCGGCAGCCGGGGATCAGCTATCGGGAAGCACGCGATGCCGCACAGCTGGACGCCGTGCTGGTCCAGCGTCTGGCCCTCCTGGGCAGGGCGCATGGCGCTACGCCGTTCATGGTATTGCTCGCGGCCTTCCAGGTATTGCTGTATCGCTACACGGGGCGCCCCGATATTCCTATCGGGATTCCTAACGCGAACCGTGATCGCGGCGAGACGCAGGGGATCATCGGCTGCTTCGTGAACACGCAGGTGGTGTGCGCCCGGCTGCATGGCGGACTGGACATGGACTCTGTGCTGGCCCAGGTCAAGCGGGACATGGCAGGCGCCCAGGCCCACCAGGCCTTGCCCTTCGACGTGCTGGTCGATGCCATGCAGGCGGAGCGCAGCCTGACCAGCACGCCATTGTTCCAGGTGATGCACAACCATCAGCGAGAGCAGGGCGCAGCCTTCGCAGGGATGCCGGATCTGCAAGTGGAGCACTATCACGCCGGGGACCGGGCGGCGCAGTTCGATCTGGTGCTGAACACCACGGAAGATGCTGCCGGCCGGCTCGAAGTCGCCATTGCGTACCCTCGGGAACTGTTTTCCGGCGCGGCCATGGCGGATCTGCTCGCGCATTACCTGACGTTGCTGCGGCAATGGACAGAGGGGGCTCCCGGGGCCATCGGCGACATCGTCCTGCTGGACGAAGCACAGCGGCGCAAGCTGCTGGAGCAAGGCAGTGCGCAGGCACGGCACGGCACCGGCCGCCGCGACGTCGGCGAGCCCGGCAACCACGGCCGCTACGACGGCCGCTACGACGGCGATGGCGACATCGGCCGCCGCGGCGAGCAGATGGCGGTACATCAACGTATCCAGGCGCAAGCGGCGTTGACGCCCGACGCGCCGGCGCTGATTTGCGGCGACGAGCGCCTGGCCTATGGGGAACTGGATGCGCGGGCGAACCGCCTGGCCCATTGCCTCGTCAACATGGGCGTGGGAGCCGAGACCCGGATAGGCGTGGCGCTGCCTCGGTCTGTCGACATGGTCGTGGCGATGCTGGCCGTCCTCAAGGCCGGCGCCGCCTACGTACCGCTGGATCCCGCCTATCCCGCCGAGCGCCTGGCCTACATGGTGAGCGACAGCGCGATCAGCCTGCTGCTCATACACAATGATGTGCGGGCGCGGCTACCTGATAGTGGCCCGATTCCGATCCCGCTCCTTGCCCTGGGCTCGGTCGATTTGTCGTCACAGCCGGATACCGCGCCGTGCGTGCCGCTGCACGACGGCAATCTGGCATATGTGGTCTACACATCGGGGTCCACGGGGCGGCCCAAGGGGGTCGCGGTTGGCCATGGCGCGCTGGCGCGGCATTGCGAGTCAGCGGCAGAATGCTACGGTTTGCGGCCGACGGACCGGTTACTGCAATTCTCCTCGATCAGCTTCGACGCGGCGCAGGAACAATGGCTGTTGCCCCTGATGACAGGCGCGGCCGTGGTCGTGCGCGACGAAGTCTGGTCCGGCGCGAGGTTGGTGGAGGAGGCGGCCCGCCACGGTATCAGCGTGTTGTACCTGCCGCCCGCTTATGCGCACACGCTGGCCATGGAGACGCGCGCCGCGGGGCTGACGGTGCGCATGTGCATCGTGGGGGGCGAAGCCTGGTCGCGCGAATGCTTCGACGCGGTGCGCACGGCATGGAAGCCGGCCCGGTTGGTGAATGTGTACGGGCCCGCCGAGACCGTGATCACGCCTACGCTGTGGCTCGCGGATGGCGACAGCCGCGTCGATTCGGTGCACGCGCCGGTAGGCAGGCCTATCGGTGACCGTTCGGCCTATGTGCTGGATGCGGACCTGAACCTGGTGCCGGGGGGCGTAACCGGGGAGCTGTACCTGGGCGGCCATTGCCTGGCGCGCGGATACCTGGACCAGCCCGCGCTCACGGCATCAGGTTTCGTGCCTGACCCTTATGGCGCGGCGGGTGCGCGCATGTACCGCACGGGTGACCTCGCCAGGTGGAACGCCGACGGGCAGCTGGAATGCCTGGGTCGAGTGGATCATCAGATCAAGATACGCGGCTTCCGGGTCGAACCGGGCGAAGTGGAGACGCAGTTGCAGGCCTGCCCGCAGGTGCGCGAGGCGGCGGTCGTCTTGCAGGAAAGCCATGCCGGCACGCGCCTTGTCGGGTACGTGGTGGCGGCGCCCGGGCAGACGATAAGCATCGAAGCGCTGCGCGCGCGGCTGGCGACGGTGTTGCCTGACTACATGGTCCCCGCGGTCATCGTGGTCCTGGACGCCTTGCCCTTGACGCCGAATGGCAAAGTGGACCGGCGGGCGCTGCCGGCCCCCGAATTGCAAACCGGCGAGTACGAGGCGCCGCAGGGCGAGGTCGAAACCGTCCTGGCTGACGTATGGAGCCAAGTGCTGGGCGTGCAGGCAGTTGGACGGCAGGACAATTTCTTCGAATTGGGCGGCGATTCCATTCTCAGTTTGCAGATCGTGTCCAGGCTGCGCGGGCGTGGCTGGATAGTGACCGCCGCGCAATTGTTCGAGCGGCAGACGATTGCCCTGCTGGCACCCGTGGCACGGCGACATGTCGAGCAGGAGGGGGCGGCGCGGCTGCAGCCGGGCGGTAGGAGGGCGGCCGTGGGGGCGGCCATGGAGGGCGTCGCGCCGCATGGTGTCGCGGCGGATGACGTCGAGGACGTCTATGCTTTGTCGCCGATGCAGTCCGGAATGCTGTTTCACAGCCTGTATGCGCCCCAGGGCGGCGCGTATGTCAACCAGCTGCGTATCGACATCGAAGGCCTGGATGTCGCGCGTTTCCAGGCTGCCTGGTCAATGGCGGTTGCCCGGCATGCGATCCTGCGCACAGGCTTCGTGCAGCAGGGTGAGCAGTGGCTGCAATGGGTGTCGCGTGCGGCGCGGCTGCCCTTCGAGCAGCGCGATTGGCGGGACGTCGACGCCGGTGGCAGGGCTTTGGACGCCGTGGCGGCCGAGGAACTGGCATGCGGCCTGGACTTGGAGAATCCGCCCTTGATGCGGCTACTGCTGGTCCGTACGGGTCCTGCACGGCATCACTTCATCTGGACCCATCACCACGTCCTGATGGATGGCTGGAGTGTGTCCCAACTATTGGGCGAAGTGCTGCGGGCTTACGCCGGCACGGAATTGCCGGAGGATGCGGATACCCGATCCGCCGGCAGCCGCTATCGCGATTACATCGATTGGATGCAGGCCAGGGACCCCGCCGGCGGCGTGGCCTACTGGCGTGCGCAGACCGAGCGCCTGGACGCGCCGACGCGGCTGCTGGCCGGGTTCAAGCCTGCCGACAAGGACGCTCGATCGGGCATGAACCCTGGCGGACATACGCGCCCGGGCATGCAAGCTGGCACAGGCCATGGCGAATATACGCTGGAGCTGGATGCCGGGCTGATGGCCAGGGTGGCGGAATACGCGCGCGGCGAGCGCATTACGGTCAACACCTTGGTGCAAGGTGCATGGGCTTTGCTGCTGTCACGCCTGACGGGTCAAAAGACGGTCGCCTTCGGCGCCACGGTGGCAGGTCGGCCGGCGGAGCTGCAAGGATCGGAGTCGCTGTTGGGCCTGTTCATCAACACGCTGCCGGTGATCGTCGCCATGGAGCCGTCCCGCGCGGTGGGGGACTGGCTGCGTGGAGTGCAGGCATATGCGTTGCAGGCGCGTGAGCACGAGTACACACCGCTCTATGAGATCCAGCGATGGGCGGGCGTGGCCGGTCAGGGCTTGTTCGATACCTTGCTGGTTTTCGAGAATTATCCTGTCGCCGCGGTGCTGAAGGAGAATGCGCCCGGCGGCCTGCGGCTCGATGGCCTCGTCACCCGGGAACAGACCAATTATCCTCTGACGCTCGTGGTGGAAGCGCAGACGGCCTTGAGGTTGTGCTTCCGCTATGCGCGTGATGCCATGGACGATGTGGGGGCCGAACACCTGGCAAGCCGGCTGCAGGCGGTGCTTGAAGCGTTGCTCGCCGATGCAGGACAAGCGACAGGCAGCCTGGAGATAGCGGCGGACGGGGAACAGGAACGCCTGCTCGCGTGGGGAGGCGTTGAACGCGATCTGCCTGTCAGCGATCCCGTGCACGTCAGGATCGCGAACCACGCGGCACGTGCGCCGGCGGCGGTGGCCGTGGTGGATGGCGATATATCGGTGTCCTACGCCGAGTTGGACGCACGAGCCACCCAGCTGGCTCACTATCTCGTGAGCCAGGGCGTGGGTCCGGAAGTTCGGGTAGGCGTCTGCCTGGAGCGTTCGGCGCGGTTGGTGGTGGCTTTGCTGGCCATCCTGAAGGCGGGCGGCGCGTATGTACCGCTGGACCCCGCGTACCCGGCTGAGCGGCTGGCTTACATGATCGAAGACAGCGGCGTGGCGCTGGTGCTGACGGACTCGGCCTCGGTCGCGGCGTTGGCGTCGATGGATTCGGCACGGGACGTAGTGCCCGGTAAGGCAGAGGGCGAGGATCGGAACGAAGCATCGACGCAGCCCGAGGCGCTACTTACGGTGGTATTGGACAGGTTGCAGCTGCCGGCGCTGTCCGAGACCGAGGCAGGAATGGGACTCCCGGTGCGCGTGCATCCCGACAACCTGGCCTACGTGATCTATACGTCAGGTTCGACGGGACGCCCGAAGGGCGCGCAGCTGACGCATCGCAACGTGGCGCGGCTGCTGGATGCGACGCAACCCTGGTACGGCTTCGGGGCACAGGACGTGTGGACGCTGTTCCACTCGTACGCGTTTGATTTCTCGGTATGGGAGCTGTTCGGTGCGCTATGCCATGGTGGACGGCTGGTGGTGGTGCCATACCTGGTGAGCCGTTCGCCGCAGGAGTTCCTGGCCTTGCTGCGCCGTGAGCGCGTGACGGTCCTGAACCAGACGCCGTCGGCATTCCAGCAATTGATGCAGACCCCTGGCGTGTATGAGGAAGGTCTGGCCCTGCGGGCGGTGATCTTCGGCGGCGAGGCGCTGGACCCGCGCACCCTGGCGCCCTGGGTGGCGCATTACGGTGACGCGGCGCCGCGCTTGTTGAATATGTACGGCATTACCGAGACGACGGTGCACGTGACGTACCGGCCGATCACCAAGGCCGATGTGTCGGGCGGGCAGAGTCCCGTCGGGCGGCAGATTCCCGACCTGGGCCTGTATGTGCTGGACGACAGCGCGAACCTGGCGCCGGTGGGCGTGGCGGGCGAACTGCATGTAGCGGGTGCCGGGTTGGCGCGCGGGTATCTGAACCGGGCGGCGCTCACGGCGCAGCGCTTCGTGCCTAACCCCTTCGGCGCACCGGGGGGACGGCTGTACCGCACGGGCGACCTGGCGCGTTGGACTGAAGCCGGCGAACTGCAATACCTGGGGCGTATCGACCATCAGGTCAAGATTCGCGGCTTCCGCATCGAGCTGGGTGAAGTGCAGGGGCGTTTGCAGGCGCAGGCAGGGGTGCGCGAAGCGGTGGTGGTGACGTCGGAGGGCGCGGGCGGGCTGCGCCTGATCGCCTACGTGACGGCGCAGTCGGGCCACGATCTCGATCCACGCTCGCTGCGTACGCAGCTGGGCACGGTGCTGCCGGACTATATGGTTCCGGCGGCCCTGATGGTGCTGGCGTCCTTGCCGTTGACGGCGAATGGCAAGATCGATCGCAAGGCCTTGCCGGCGGCGGAAATGGCCGCGCAGGAATACGAGGCGCCGCAGGGCGCCGTCGAAGAGGCCTTGGCCGAGGTGTGGCAAGCGGTCCTGAACGTAGCGCGTGTCGGCCGGCAGGACAATCTCTTCGAACTGGGCGGCGACTCCATCCTGAGTTTGCAGATCGTGGCGCGCGCGCGCCAGGCCGGCTGGAACATCACGCCGCGCCAGTTGTTCGAGCAGCAGACGGTAGCGTTGTTGGCAACGGTCGCCCAGCCCATGCAGGAGGCCGCGCCGGCATCACTTTCGCGTCCAGAAGGGGAGGTGCCTCTGTTGCCCATCCAGCACTGGTTCTTCGAACAGGCGATTCCGAATCGGCATCACTGGAACCAGGCCCTGTTGTTGCAGACCCGCCAGGCACTGGATCCCCGCACGCTCGCGGCCGCGCTGGCGATAGTCATCCAACAGCACGATGCCCTGCGCTTGAGATATCGCCAGTCCGCCGATGGGCAATGGCACCAGGCCTACGACGCTGAGGCGGATGCAAGCACCGTGCTGTGGGTGCGTCAGGCGGCCACGGCGGACGAGATCGAGACCTTGTGCGGCGAGGCCCAGCGCAGCCTGGACCTGGAGCACAGCCCTTTGTTGCGGGCGCTGGCGATCGAAGTGGCGGATGGTACGTGGCGGCTGTTGCTGGCCATCCATCACCTGGTCGTCGACGGGGTGTCGTGGCGCATCCTGTTGGAGGATCTGCAGGCGGCCTATGCCCATGGCGCCGCCGGCGTTGCGGTGGCGGCAGCGGCCAGGACCGCTTCCTACCAGGAGTGGGCGCGGCACCTGGCTGCATATTCGACGTCGGCACGCGTGGCGGGCAGCCTTGATTTCTGGGTGAATGCGGCGGCGGTGGAAGGGGGCTTGCCACACGATTCGGACATGGCGGCCAGCGTGGCCGAGGCTGGCAGCGGCGGGACCGCCAATGGCAAAGTGAGTACGAGCCAGGTGGAGATGCAACTTGGCAAGGACTTGACCCGCAGGCTTCTGCAGATGGCGCCCGCGGCGTATCGCACGCAAGTGAACGATCTGTTGCTGCTATCCCTTGGCCGTGCCTTGTGCGGATGGACAGGGCGGGATCGCATCCGCATCGATCTGGAAGGCCACGGTCGGGAACATGGGGTCGAAGGCGCGGACGTCAGCCGCACGGTGGGGTGGTTCACGAGCTTGTACCCCGTGGTGCTCGAACCCATGGGCCCATTGCGTCACGCGGTCGTCCGCGTCAAGGAGCATCTGCGGGGCGTGCCGGGCCGCGGCCTGGATTATGGCGCCCTGCGTTACCTCGGTTCGGAGGCGAGCCGTGCGGCCTTGCGCGATGTGCCGATGGCGGCGGTCGTATTCAATTATCTTGGTCAACTCGACGGCAGCTTCGACAGTAGCGCGATATGGGAAATGGCGACGGAGTCCGCCGGCCCCCCTCAGGATGAAGCGGCGCCTGCCGCGCACGAATGCGCGGTGAACGGTAGGGTCTACGATGGCCAGCTTTCCCTGACGGTCACGTACCGTTCGGACTTGTACGAAGCGCAGACCATGGTGGCGTTGCGCGATGCGTTGCGCCGGGAACTTGAAGCGGTCATCGAACACTGCACCAGCGGCGCGACCGGAGTGACGCCGTCGGACTTCCCCTTGGCGCGCCTGGATCAGGACCGGCTGGACGCGCTAGTCGCGGCTACCGGCCTTGCGGCATCCAGCCTGGAAGACGTATATCCCTTGTCACCGATGCAAGCGGGGATTCTGTTTCACAGCCTGTATGCACCGCAAGGGAGCGAGTACGTGAACCAGTTGCGGCTGGACATCGGGGGGCTGGACCCCGCACGCTTCGAGGCGGCGTGGGCGGCGGCGGTGGCGCGGCATGCCATCCTGCGCACGGGTTTCGTGCAGCAGGGCGAGCAACTGCTGCAATGGGTAGCGCGCGCCGCATGCCTGCCCGTCGAGCAAAGAGACGGCCAGGCGGACGAAGCGGCGGCTGAAGAACTGGCGGCTGAAGAACTGGCGCGTGGCCTGGACCTGGCGAAGCCGCCCTTGATGCGTCTGCTGCTGATTCGTACCGGCTCGCACCGGCATCATCTGATCTGGACCCATCATCACCTGTTGATGGACGGCTGGAGCGTTTCCCAACTCCTGGCCGAAGTGCTGCGTGAGTACGCGGGGGCCGGCCATCCGGGGGCCGGCTATCCGGGGGCCGGCCAACCGCGGGCCGTGCTCGCCAGTCCGCGTGGCCGCTATCGGGATTACATCGGCTGGCTCCAGGGGCGCGACGGGGCGCATGGCGAGGCATACTGGCGTGCGCAGACCGCGCGACTGGACACGCCGACGCTCATCGCCGCGGCGTTCAAGCCCGCGGGCGTCGACGCGGACGCGGACGATGGGGAGACCAGTGTCCATGGCGAATATACGCTGGTGCTCGACGCGGCGCGGACGGCGACCCTGGCGGAATTCGCGCGGCGCGAACGAATCACGCTGAACACCCTGGTGCAAGGCGCTTGGGCCTTGCTGCTGTCGCGCCACACGGGTCAGCAGACGGTCGCCTTCGGTGCCACCGTCGCGGGCCGTCCCGCGGAACTGGAAGGATCGCAGTCCCTGCTCGGCCTGTTCATCAACACCTTGCCGGTCATCGTGGCCGTGGATCCCAGGCGTGAGACAGGCGACTGGTTGCGCCAGTTGCAGGCGCAGGCGCTACAGGCGCGAGAGCACGAATACACGCCGCTCTACGAAATCCAACGCTGGGCAGGCGCGGCCGGTCAGGGCTTGTTCGATACCTTGCTGGTCTTCGAGAACTATCCTGTGGATGCGGCGCTCAAGGAAGGGGCTCCGGCGGGACTGCATTTCGGCAACGCCGCCAGTCGAGAACAAACCCACTACGCCGCGACCTTGCTGGTGGCGACGGGTGACACCTTGAGCTTGACCTTGCAGGGCACGTTGGCTCGCGTTTCATTCGCCGAGCTGGCGCAGCGGCTGTACGCGACCCTGCTGGCGCTGGTTGACGCGCCCCAGCGTGCCGTGGGCGATATCCAATGGCTGGATGAAGCCCAGCGTGCGGCCATACTCGCGTGCAATGATTCCGCGCAGCGCTACGCGTGGCAGGAACCGGTGCACGTGCGGATCGGCATGCAGGCGGCGCAGACGCCGCGGGCGGTCGCGGTGGTGGATGACGACAGGAGCGTGAGCTACGGGGAGCTGGAGGCGTGGTCCAACCGCCTGGCGCATCACCTTGTGGGGCAAGGGGTAGGGCCGGATGTGCGGGTAGGGGTGGCCTTCGAACGCTCGGTGGAACTGGTGGTGGCGCTGTTGGCGGTGCTCAAGGCGGGTGGTGCGTACGTGCCGCTGGATCCCGCCTATCCTGCCGAGCGGCTGTCGTACATGATGGAGGACAGTGGCATGGTCCTGCTACTGTCGAATGTGGCCGTGCTCAAGGGCTTGCCGCAGTCCTTGCCGCAGGACGGGGCGCAGGACATGGCGCAGGGCACCACGGGCGCGGGGCGCGCAGCGCAGACGCTAAGGACCGTGGATCTGCACGCGCTGGACCTGTCGGCGCAGCCCACGTACGCGCCGGCGGTGCGTCTTCACCCGGAGAACCTGGCGTACGTGATCTACACGTCGGGATCGACTGGCCGCCCGAAGGGGGCGGCCAACCGGCACGGTGGGCTGTTGAACCGTCTGGCATGGATGCAGCAAGCCTACGGCCTGGCTGCCACGGACACGGTGCTGCAGAAGACGCCGTTCAGTTTCGACGTCTCGGTATGGGAGTTCTTCTGGCCGCTGATGACCGGCGCGCGCCTGGCGGTGGCGCCACCGGGCGCGCATCGGGATCCTGGCGAGCTGGCGCGCCTGGTGCAGCGTTACGCTGTGACGACGCTGCACTTCGTGCCGTCCATGCTGCAGGCCTTCGTGGAGGAAGCCGGCGTGCAAGACTGCACGACAATCAGGCGGGTGGTGTGCAGCGGCGAGGCCTTGCCGCCGGGGCTGGCGAACCGCCTGCTCTCGGTATTGCCGCAGGCGCAGCTGTACAACCTGTACGGACCGACCGAGGCGGCCATCGATGTGACGCACTGGACGTGCCGGCCGGGGGCTGGCACGGTTCCGATCGGGCAGCCCATCGGCAATGTACGGACGTACGTGCTGGACGCGGAGCTGGGCCTGGCCGCGCCCGGCGTGGCCGGTGTGGCTAGGGTGGCCGGGGCGCCAGGTGTGGCCGGGGTGGCAGGGGAACTCTACCTTGGTGGCGCGGGTCTGGCACGCGGCTACATCGGCAAGCCGTCGCTGACCGCGGAGCGCTTCGTGCCGGACCCTTACGGAGAACGGGGCGAGCGTCTGTACCGCACGGGCGATCTTGCGCGCTGGGATGGGCAGGGGCAGCTGGAATATCTTGGCCGTATGGACCATCAGGTCAAGATACGGGGTTTGCGCATCGAGCTGGGCGAAGTCGAGGCGCAGCTGTTGGCCCAGGCGGGCGTACGCGAAGCAGTGGTGACGGCCTGCGATGGGCCGGGCGGGCTACGCCTGGTGGCCTATGTCACGGCGCGGCCGGGGCATGAGTTGCAGGTGCAGGCGCTGCGCGAGCAACTGGGCACGCGGTTGCCGGATTACATGGTGCCGGCGGTGGTGGTGCTGTTGGCGGAGATGCCGCTGAACGCGAACGGCAAGACCGACCGCAAGGCCTTGCCGGCGCCGGAGCTGGCTGCCGATACGTACGAGGCGCCTCAGGGCGAGATCGAGGAGGCGCTGGCTGCGATCTGGCAGGACGTCCTGGGTGTGCCCAGGGTAGGGCGCCACGACAACTTCTTCGAATTGGGCGGCCACTCCTTGCTGTTGATGCGCGCGCACCGTCGTATCGAGAGCCAGTTCTCGGTCAACCTGTCCTTGGCCATGGCCTTCTCCAGCGGCACGCTGCAGGGCTATGCCCAGGCTTTGTCGGGCCATTTGACGCAGGCGGTGGCCGAGCGCCGCAATGTCGCGGCAAATCTCAATCTGCTATTGAAGTCACTGAAGTAAACGGCGCGCATGTCCGGCGGGCGCACTGGCTGTCACGGTCCTGGGCGACCAGATCCGTGAGTGTTCCGCCGATATCGATGCCAATTGCCCACTGCGCCACGCCTTGCAGGCGTAACAAGCAGCTTGGGGTAGCAAGCAGGAGTTGCGAAGGAAATCATGATGCGTTCGATGTTTACCTTGTTGAGCGGAGCTATCGTCTTCGTCTCGTCCATCGTGATGGCGGACACCGCTACGACACCGCCCACGTCGGAGACACGCGCAACGACGGTGCAAATCATACGCACCGAGGACGGCGTTCCGCATGTGCGCGCGGGCGACTGGCGTTCGCTGGGCTACGGCTACGGTTACGTCCAGGCGCAGGACAATCTCTGCACGCTGGCCGAGGCCTTCGTGACCTATCGTGGCGAGCGCTCACGCTACTTTGGGCCGGACGGCACCCAAGCCACGCATTCGACGCTGGGCGAAGCCAGCAACATCGATTCCGATTTCTTTTTCCGGCTCGTGGACGACGATGCCGTGGTGCAAGCCTACCGTAGCAGCCAGACCCCATCCGTGCAGGCGCTGATCGCGGGATACACCGAAGGCTACAACCGCTATGTCGACAGCCTGCGCACGGGCGACGAGCCGCGCGCGCATGCGCAATGCCGTGGCGAATCCTGGGTCGCGACCTTGTCGGAGGCCGACGTCTATCGTCGCCTGTATGCAGCCAACCTGGCTGGCGGCTTTGCCCATTTCATCCCCGGTATCGCCAACGCGGCGCCGCCATCGCAACAGACGCCGCCGCCGCACGCGCGGCTCGAAGACCAGACCGGTCTTCTTGCCGACAACGCCGCGACGGAACTTCTGCTCGTCGGCGGCAAGACCGGGATAGGCAGCAATGGCATCGCTTTCGGCGCCGGCGCCACGCATACGGGTGAAGGTCTTTTGTTCGGCAATCCGCATTGGTATTGGGCGGGACCGGACCGCTTCTACCAGGCTCAATTGACCATCCCGGGAGTCATGGACGTGGCGGGCGTCTCTTTCCTGGGCGTGCCGGTCATCATGCTGGGTTTCAATGATAGGGTCGCCTGGACCCACACTGTCTCGACGGCGCGCCGCTTCGGCATCTTCGAGTTGAAGCTGGTACCCGGACATCCTACGCAGTACCTGTTCGATGGCAAGCCGGTCGCGATGACGCCAGTCCCCATCGAGGTCGCCGCCAGGCAGGCGGACGGCACCCTGGCAACGGTTGCGCGCACGCTCTACCGCACGAGGTTCGGGCCGGTGGTGAGCCTGACGGACTATTCGCCGCGGTTGGGATGGAGTGCGGCGACCGCATTCGCACTGCGTGATGTGAACGCGCACAACTTCCGCATCTTCCAGAATTTCCTGGAATGGGGCCAGGCGCGTTCCCTGGATCAGTTCATCGCCATCCAGGAGAAGTATGTGGCGATGCCTTGGGTCAATACACTTGCCATCGGGCAGGGCGATGGCAGGGCCTGGTATGCGGACATCGGCGCCGTCCCGGGTGTGCCTGACACGCTGGCGCAAGCCTGCACCACTGCCGCCGGCAAGCAGTTCGCGCAGGCCGCTCCGGGCGTGCCTTTCCTCGACGGCAGCCGGTCCGAATGCGAGTGGCGTACCGACGCCGGCGCCGCGCAACCGGGTGCGCTTGCGGCCGCGGCGCAGCCCAGGCTGCTGCGCCAGGACTATGTGGCCAATATGAACAACAGCTTCCGGCTGGCCAACCCGGCCGCGCCTCTGACGGGATATGCCGCCGTCATGGCGGATAGCGACCGGCCGCTGGGGCTACGGCCCCGTCTTGGCTACGAGCTCATCCAGGCACAAGTAAAGGCCGCCGCGACGCCGTCGGGTGTAGGTGTGACGCCCGCATGGCTGAAAACCATGTCGCTGGACAGCGCGTCGATGTCGGCGCGCTTATTCATGCCGGACCTGTTGGAGGCCGTGTGCGGATCCCATGTCGTCAGCGTGGCTGAAGATCCCGTCACGGCGACCAAGTATCCAAATCCGCGAGCCGTCTACATCGACGGCGCCTGCAAGGTGCTGCGGCAGTGGGATGGAACGGCATCGGTGCACGCGCGGGGAGCGTATCTCTGGGACGAGGTGTGGAAGCGGCTGTCGCGCATCCCGCCCGCCGACCTGTATCGCCATCCCTACAGCCCTGACGATCCCCTGCATACGCCCGCCGGCCTGCGACAGGGCACTGCCGCTGCCGCCCAGGCGCTGGGCGCGGCCGTATTGGGTATCGAGGCCTCGGGACACGCCATCGACGCCGAGCGCGCCGACGTGTTGTATGTGGCCCGGTCGGGCAAGCGTATTGGCTTGTTCGGCGGCTGCGACGGCCCGGGTTACTTTACATCCGCCTGCGCTGCCTGGGCCCGGCCACCCAACGCGGCCATCACCCCCAAGGACTTGCTCGGCAACACGTATATGCAGGTCGTCGATTTCAGCGGCGGCGGTCCGAATGCCTATACCTTGCTCTCGCACGGCGAATCGGATGATGACGCGGCGCCAGACAGCACCGCGGCTACCGAGCGCTATGCGCGCAAGGACTGGCTGCGCTTCCGATACACCGAGGATGAGATCGCGGCCGATCCGGCGCGCAAAACGGTAAGCCTGACTGTGCCGGCGGTCGTGGCCGCCGCCGGCGGCGCGGGCGACCTGGCCGCCCGGTGGCGCGATTACAAGGTCGCGCACCCCGATGACAACGCGCGTGACGCCAGCAAGAACCTGGGGGTGACAGAGGCTGCGTTGGTGGGCACCGAGTTGGGCAAGGACGTAGTGCTGCTGAAGCGGTCACGCGGTGACCTGGAGGAACTGGTCGGCAACGCCACGCAGTGGGGCGAGGTCACTGCCGTGACACGTAACGAGTACGGCATCAGCGAAAGGACAGCGGTGCTGGAACCCGCGCACATGCAATTCGCCTTCGAGAACTGGGCCTACGTTTTTTCCGTCATTCACTACTACGGGGCCCAACATACGCCGATACGAAGCCTGCAGGCTTTCGACCGGTGCGGAAACTCGATCACCAAAATCATCCTCGCGCCCGGAGGCGGCCCGCAGGATGCCGCCAATGCGGCATTCGACGCAGCGACTGCGCGATTCCGGGCCGCGCAGCAGCTCATGCGGGAGCCCGCGCAGGAGGTAGTCAGCTGCCAGGGCGGTGTCCCGGCGCCCGGCGCGATGCCCCGCCAGTCCGCCGAGGCGCGGACCCGTGCCGCGCAGCCGGTCAGCCCGCAAGCGCTCCAGGCATTTTTTCAACGCCTGGTACGAGACAGGCAGCGCGTGGGCGTGGTGGTGAGCAATCGCGGCCTGGCGCAGGACTATGCGGGTGTCTTCGACAAGGCCGCGGCGATCGGCGATGGCTGGTATAGCCTGCAGGCGAAGGATTTTGTCTTGCACCTGCATCTGCCGGACGTCACCGGCATGCGGCTCGAGCAGGCAACTGGACCCGGCAGTGGCAGGTCCGGTAGCAAGGCGCTGCTCGATCTGGTCGACCGCGACGGCAACGTGGCCGTGCGCTTGCTGGACGATAACGGGCAAGCATTCTCGGCTTCGCCGGCATGGCAAGCAGCCTTGGCCAGCCTGGAGTCAAAAAATATTCATTGAATAGACAGGGATCGTGAGTACAATCGATCCACTCAAATAAGAATCAAACGCATTCTAAATACTGAATGCCAAGCCAAACATGTATCCGGCCCTGCACTGGCACCAGCGTTGGCGGTCCCTTCGATCGCGCGCAGCGGGTGGGTGCGGGACGGCTTCGTCGAATGAAGTATCAACCAGGGATGCGAGATGAGTGAGACGCCTCGGATCGAGGGACGTTTGCCGTTGGTTCTTGGCGAAGCGGAGTTATATGCCTTGATACGGCTGGGCGAGCGCCTGGAATGCGGGCTGGCTGAACTCCTGTTCGCCGTGTTTGGCATGGCGTTGAAAAGCGTCGCCTTGCTCGGCGAGCTGGGCGCCGTCGATCCCTGGCCGCATGGCGACAGCATGGCGATGCTGGACGGCACGCGGCATATGGTGGGCTACATCTTGCGACTGCCGGTGGACAGGCTCCGTGCATCGACTACGCAGCCTGCGCATCTTGCGCGGCTACCGTCGCCCGCCGCGAAGGTTGCCTTTGTCTTCGCTGGAAGTCAGTGCCGGGGCACTTCGTCCAAAGCAGGTTTACCGCTGCCGGCGAGCAGGGGCGCATATGCCGGCTACGAAGTGGTGGCCGAGGCAAGGCCTTCCGGGCGCCACCTGTTGATCGAGTGCTTTTTCCGGACCCGACACGTCGACAAATCCCTCATCGAGCGGCTTCTGTTCGAATATCGTGCGGCGCTCGCTCGGGTTACAGCGGGAGTCCAGCCCCCTCGCATCCCGCGTCCCCGGGATGCGTGCTGCAGCCGGGCTGGCGTGGCTGGGCACTAACCCGCTTGCGCCGTGCGCGCGCTGGCTCAGGTCCGCGGCGACGCGCTGGATGCCCGCAGCACGAATTCCGTCGGCACCTCCACCCGCGTGGCCGGCGGGATGGTCTCGCCATTCATGCGGCGCAACAGCAGCAGCGCGGCCTCGCGTCCCAGCGCATAAGCGTCATAGCGGATGACGTCGACCGCCGGCGTCACCAATTGGGCCAGGGGACTGTCGTTGGACGCCACCAGCGAGACATCTTCCGGAATGCGCCGGCCCTTCATGCGGATGCCCTGAAGAACGCCCTGCAGCAGATGCATGCCGGCGGCGACGATGGCGGTGGGCGGATCCTGCATTTCCAGCAGCAGCTGGCTTTCGCGCAGGCCATAATCCGAAGCGAAACTGTCCAGGCGCAGCAGGGCGGGGTCCAGCGGCACGCCGGCCGCTTCATGCGCCTGCACCAGTCCGGCCAGGCGGTCGCGGCCAACGCGGTTATGGCGCCCGCCGCTGATCAATGCGATACGCCGGTGTCCCAGGGATAGCAGATGGGCAGTGGCGTGGCGCGTGCCATGCAGATGGTCGGCGCCGACCGCACCCAATGCCGCCGCCATTTCGCGCTCCAGCAGCACGATGGGGTAGCCGGTGTCGGCCACGCAGCGCAACACGTCGGCGTTCGATTCCTCTTCCACCGCGAACAGCATGCCGTCGGCGCGGCGCCGTGTGAACAGCTGCATCAAGGCGATCTCGCGCGCCGGCTGGCCATCGCTGCTGGCGACCATCAGCATATAACCGTGTTCGCTCAGGACATCTTCCGCGCCCTTGATCATGGACGAGTAGAGCGGGTTGCGGATATCGGAAAAAATGAACCCCACCATGCGGGTCGGCGCCCCCCGCATGGCTTGCGCCGCGGCGCTGGGCGCCCAACCCAGTTCGGTGATGGCGGTTTCCACGCGCTGGCGTACGTCGGGCGTGACGCTGGGCGCGCCATTGACCACGCGAGAAACGGTGCCGATGGCGACGCCGGCGGCGCGCGCCACGTCATGGACGGTGACGCGGGCAGCGCCGGGTTCGCGTTCGGAGCGGGGCGGTTTGGCAGGCATGAGCGGCATTGTATCGGCCCGTGGGCAGGCCGTTCTGATTCACACCTTGATCGTGGTCCTGGCGCGGGTCGCGGCTCAGGCTGGCGGGCACGGCCGCGCCGGCGCCATCGATCAATACGCCTGCGCGAACAGTGCGCGGAAGTCCGCGGTGCTGGTCTGGCGCGGATTCCAGCGGTTGTAATTGGCCTGCGTGCACAGCTCGGCGATCTCGTCGAACTTGTCCTCGGTGGCGCCGACGTCGCGCAGGCGCGCGGGTATGCCCAGGTCACGGCACAGCGTGTCGATGGCGTCGACGGCCGCGCGTGCCGCGTCGATTTCCGGCAGGCCGCGGACCGGGCGATCCATGGCAGCGGCGATGCGGGCGAACTTGCGCGGATTGGCCTGCAGGTTGAAGCGCGCCACGTGCGGCAGACAGACGGCGTTGGACAGGCCATGCGACAGATGCCAATAGGCGCCGACGAAGCGCGCCATGCAGTGCACGTTGCCCAGACCCGTCTGGCCGAAGGTGATGCCGGCCAGCGCGGAACCCACCAGCATGTTCAGGCCGGCTTCCAGGTTGTCGCGGTTGGCCACGAAGGGGCGGATATTGGCGGCCAGCAGTTCGATGGCCTCGATGTTGATGGCGTCCGTCACCAGGTTGGCCTGGCGCGAGATATAGGATTCGAAGGCGTGCACGAAGGCGTCCATGCCTGAGTGGGCGGCTACATGCGCAGGCACCGTGCGCAAGGCCAGCGGATCCAGGATGGCGGCGCGCGCCGGGTTCAGCGCGGCGTGGCGGATCGACATCTTCAGCTGCTTTTCCGTGTCGGTGATGACGCAGGAGCCGGAGACTTCCGAGCCGGTGCCGGCCGTGGTGGGAATGGCGATCAGCGGCAGCGGCGGCGTGCTGAATTTCTCTATGCCTTCGTAGTCGTGGATGCGCCCGCCATTGGTGGCCAGGATGCCGACGGCCTTGGCCACGTCCATGGTGCTGCCGCCTCCGATGGCCAACAGCAGGGTGGCGCCGTGCGCCTGGCACGCCTGGAAGGCGCGCTCGACCGTGATGGCGCTGGGATCGGGTTCGATGTCGGAATAGGCTGCCGCCGCCACGCCTTCGTCTTGCAGAATGCGCTGGATGCCGGCGTAGAACTCGCCACCCAGAAGGGCGCCGTCGATGGCGATGAAGACGCGCTTGCAGTCGTGCGCGCGCAGGATCTCGCCCAGCTTGCGGTGCGAACCGATGCCTGTGTACAGGCGGGTGGGGCAGAAGAAGGTGCTGATGTCGGTGGCAGCCATGATGAACCTATGAAAAGACGACCGGCGCGAAATGCATGGACGTAGCGCGCCGGCCCGGATGAAGAATGCGGCCGGGACAGCGGGGCTGTGCAGCCGCACCCGCGTCCCATCGGTTATCAGTTAGTTCGCGCTGTCCCAGTCGCGCGCCAGCTCCGTCCAGCGCAGCGTTTCCTGATGCACGAAAGCCTGGAATTTGGCGGGTTCCATGCCGCCCGGATCGGCCGCCATGCTGTCCAGCGCCTTGCGCATAGCGGGATCATCCATCGCCGCGCGGACCGCGCGATAGATGCGGTCCGTGATGGCCGGCGGCATGTCCTTGGGGCCGGCCAGGCTGTACCAGGTGGTCATCTGGTAGCCGGGGACGCCGGACTCGTCCAGCGTCGGCACGTCGGGCAGGAAGCGCGTACGCGTGAGACTGGTGACGGCCAGCGGCTTGACGCCACCGCCGTTGATCTGCGCGGCGGCGGAGGCCGCCGAATCCAGGGCGAACGTAAGGCGGCCGCCGATCAGGTCGGTAATCATGGGCGCCGCGCCCTTGAACGGGACGTGCAGGGCCGGCATGCCGGTCTGCTTCTTGAGCAGTTCGGCCGACAGGTGCTGCGTGGTGCCGATGCCGGCCGAGCCGTAATTGATGTCGTTGGGATGTGCCTTCGCGTAAGCCAGCAGCTCGCGCACATTGTTCACCGGGAAGTTCTTCGCCACCACCAGCACGTTGGGCACATTGGCCACGGTGGTGATCTGTGTCATGTCGCGTTCGAAATCGTAGGGCAGGTTCTTGTACAGCACGCCCGCGGCGGCATGGCCGACGTTGGCGAGCAACAAGGTATAACCGTCCGGTTTGGCGCGTGCCACGTAGCCGGCACCCAGGGTGCCGCCGGCGCCGGGCTTGTTCTCGACGATCACCGTCTGTCCCAATTGCTGTTGCAACTGCATGGCGATGGCGCGGGCGACGATGTCGGTGGTGCCGCCGGGCGTGAAGGGCGCCACCAGGGTGATGGGGCGGTCGGGCCAATCCGCCGCTTGCGCGGACGGGGCCAGCAAGCTGGCACAGCTGGCCAGGGCCAGGGCGAGTACGCCGCGGCGGGTGGTGAGGGTGGTCATCAGTCTAGTCTCCAGAGTCGTGATGGGGCATGCGTGGCCCGTTTGTTGTGGGTATGGTGTGCCGCCTGCCGGTTGTCCGCATGTGGCTCGCGGTGTTGCCTACGCGATGGCGCGGCTGGCGTGGGGTTTGGCGTTGGCTATATCGTTGTCTGCCTCTGGGCCTGCGTTCAATCCACCGTGATGCCCAGCTTGGTAAGGATGGGCGCCCAGCGCTGCACCTCGCCATGCAGCAGCTCGGCCGCGCCTTCCGGCGTCTGGTTGCGGGCGCTGGGCGCTTCGATGCCAGAGCCGGCCAGCTTCTCGCGCGTGGCGGGCGCGGCCACGGCGTTACGCAAGGCCAGGCTCAGTCGCGCCACCACGGCGGCGGGCGCGCCGGCGGGTACGAGCAGCATGTTCCAGATGTCGTAATGCAGGTCGGCAAAGGCCGATTCACCGGCGGCCGGCACATCGGGCAGCGCGGCGATGCGCTTGGGCCGCAGCACGGCCACGCCGCGTACCATGCCGGAATTCACATAGCCGACCGAGGTGGTGCTGCTGTCCACCAGGTAATCCAGATGGCCGGCCATGACGTCGTTCAAGGCCTGGCCCGCGCCGCGATAGTTCACCGCATTGATCTTCAGGCCCAGCCGGTCGTTGAGCAGGATGCCGCCCAGGAAGGACCCCGATCCCACGCCGGCGGCGCCGAAGTTCATGTCCTTGGCATGCGCACGCGCATAGTCCGCGAACTGGTCCAGGCCGGATACCGCCAGATCCTTGCGCGCCGACAGCACTTGCGGCGCGTCGCCGACCGATCCCAAGGCGATGAAATCCTTCAGGATGTCATAGGGCAGTTTCTTGTACAGCGTGGCGTTGGCGGCCAGCGTGCCGACATTGCCGATCAACAGTGTGTAGCCGTCGGGCGCCAGGCGCGCGGCGCGCGCGTTGCCCACCGTGCCGCCGGCGCCCGGCGTGTTCTCGACGATGATGGTTTGCTTGAGATCGCGCGACATGCCTTCGGCGATGACACGCGCCAGCACGTCGGTGGGACCGCCTGCCGCGAAGGGCACGATCAGGACGATGGGCTTGGCGGGAAACTCGCCGGCCGCGCGCGCACGGGCGAATGGCAAGGCCACCCCGGCCGCCGCGGCACCGAGCAGGATGCGGCGCCGCTGTCCGGTTTGATCGAGGGCCGGCGTCGACGGGCGTGGGAGTGTCTCGCTCCGGTGCTGCTGTTTTTTATGATTCATGGCTTTCTTGAAGGTTCTTCAGGTCATGCGGCTGATGCCGTCGGCAACGCGGGTCCGGGCCTGCCGGACCCGGCGGGAACATCTTCCTGTAAGTCTCGACCGCGTGGCAGGGCGGTCAGGGGTTGAAGACCACCAGGCGTTCTTCCGTCATTTCGCGGATGGCGTGGGCCGGACCTTCCTTGCCGAAGCCGCTGTCTTTCACGCCGCCGAAGGGCATGACGTCGGAACGCGCGCTGGAGGTTTCGTTGATTTGCACCGTGCCGAAACGCAGGCTATTCGCGGCACGCAGGGCGCGATCGATGTCTTGCGTGAAGACACCGGCGGACAGGCCGAAGGGTGTGGCGTTGGCGTCGCGGATGGCTTCTTCGAAATCCTCGAAGGGACGCAGGGCCAGCAAGGGCGCGAACGCTTCCTGGCACCACACGCGGCCATCGTCGGGGGCGTGGGTGACCACGGCCGGCGTGATGACCGAGCGCTGGCGTTCGCCGCCGCACAGGAGCCGGGCGCCACCTTGCTCGGCTTCGCGCAGCCAGCTTTCGGCGCGGATGGCGGACGCTTCGCTGATCAGCGGACCCACCTTGGTGGCGGGATCGCGCGGGTCGCCGGCTTGCAGCGTTTGCGCGAACGCGGCCAGGCGCTGGCCTACCTCTTCGGCGATCGAACGATGGACATACAGGCGCTGCACCGAGGTGCATACCTGGCCCGCCTTGCGCAAACCGGCATTGGCGATCTTGGGAATGGCGCGTTCCAGATCGGCGTCGGCGCAAACGATGGTGCTGGCGATGCTGCCCAGTTCCATCTGCGTGCGGCGCAGCCCCGCCGCCTGCTGGATGATGCGGCCCACGCGCGTACTGCCCGTGAAGGTATAGAAGGCGATGTCCTGTTCTTCCAGCAGCCAGGCGCCGACGCTGTCGCCTTCGCCTTGAAGTACGGCCAGGAAAGCCGGCGGCATGCCCGCTTCCAGCAGCAACTGGGCCAGCAGCGCGCCCGTCAGCGGTGTGAAGGCCGACGGCTTCAGTACCACGGCGTTGCCGGCGGCATAGGCGGGCGCCACCTTGTGCAGCACGGTGTTCAAGGGCGAATTGAAGGGCGTGATGGCACAGACCACGCCCACCGGGAAGCGTTGCGTGAAGCCGATGCGGCGATGGGCACCTGGGCTGGCGCCGAAGGGCACCACGTCGCCGACCAGGCGCAGGGCCTCATCGGCGGACAGGCTCAGGGTGACCATGGCGCGATCGACTTCGCCATTGGCGTCCACCAGCGTGAATCCTGCTTCCGCCACCATGACATCGACCAGGCGCTGGCGATAGCTTTCCATCAGCGCGGCGGCGCGGCGCAACGTTTGGGCGCGGTCATGCGGGGGCGGCGGGCCGGCGTCGACAGCCGCGCGCGTCACGCGCACCGCTTCGCTGACTTGGGCGCGGGTCGCGGCAGTGACTTCGGCCACCGGACGGCCGCTGAATTTGTCATCGACGACGAAGCGGGGACCGCCGTCGATCCAACGGCCGTTGATCAGGGCGCCGGTCGGGGGAAGGCCGTCGATATGCAGGGAGGATGCCGTCATGAATGAGTCCATCATGAGAAGTGAAAAGGGGCCACAGGGCGCACGCGATCGCATCGATTCATTGTTGGCCAGGAATCAGGAGCGATAATAATGAAACGTTATTTATGCGGTCGCATCAGGGATATCGCGTATTTCTAGAGAAATTTTTAAGAAATTGTCCCATCTAATGGTCCGGAATGTACCTGTTCCCACCTATGAATGAAACGTTATTTTGCGTGCATTATAGGCACCAGCCAAACCACCGTAAGCCCGTTTCATTGAACAGGTCTTCAAACTTTGTGAAAACACCACAGGCAAATAGGCCTTTGCATGCAAAAATACGCCTTTCATTTTTAGTGAAGACAGCGATGGAACTACGCCAACTGCGCTCGTTCGCCAGGGTCGTGGAGCTGGGCAGCATGGGGCGGGCTGCCGCCGAACTGGGCATCGTCACGTCGGCGCTGAGCCAGCAGATCAGCCGCCTGGAGAGCGAACTCGCCACGCGGCTGTTGCAGCGCACGTCCACGGGCGTGGTGCCGACCGATGCGGGCCGGGCCTTTTTGCGCCAGGCGCAGCTCGCCATCCGCCATGCGGACGCGGCGGCCATGGCGGCGCGCGAGGCCCGCTTGACCGGACAGGTCAGCGTGGGCCTGGCGTCGACCACTGGCACGGTGCTGGCGCCGCGTTTCATCCAGGCCATGCAGCAGCGCTATCCGGATGTGCGTCTGCGCATGACGGAAAGCCTGTCCGGCCACCTGGCATCCATGCTCAATGCCCGGCAGCTGGATCTTGCCATTGTCTTCAATACCGATTCCGCGCAACGGTGGACGGTCCAACCCCTGCTGGACGAACGCCTGTTGCTGATGGGCCAGCCCAGCACGCCGGGTTGGCCCACCAGCGAACACATCTCGCTGGCCGGCCTGCATGAGGTCCCGCTGGTCTTGCCCAGTCCTGCCCACGGCTTGCGCCAGTTGATCGACGCGGCCTGTGCTCGCATCGGCCGCACGCTGAATATCGCCGCCGAAGTCGACGGCCTGGCCATGCTGATGGCCATGGTGCGGGTCGGCCACGTCGCCACCATCCAGCCTGGCGCGGCGCTGCCGGTGGATCCGTCGCTGTCGCGCCTGCAGTTGACCGATGAACACCTGCATCGGCGAAATATGCTGGTCAGCCTGCCCGAAGACGAACTGTCGCCGGCGGCCTTGGCGGCGCGGGTCGTGCTGAGTGATGTGGCGCGGACCCTGGTGCGCGAGGGCGGTTGGCCGGGAGCCACTTTGTATGCGGGCACTGCCGAAGCACCCCGGGAGGCCCCCCCGGAGCCACCTCGTCTTCAAAATAATTGAACACCCCTTGCGCGGCGGGTTCTGGCGCGGGCATGACCGTCTGGTTACAGTGCCAGCCTGTTCAAGGAGGACACACTGACCATGGTGGATGTATTGGTGATAGGGGGCGGCAACGCGGCCCTGTGCGCGGCGCTGATGGCCCGCGAAGCCGGTGCCAGCGTGTTGATGCTGGAGTCCGCGCCCAAGGAGTGGCGCGGCGGTAATTCGCAGCACACGCGCAATTTGCGCTGCATGCATGACGCGCCGCAGGACGTGCTCGTCGAAGCCTATCCGGAAGAAGAATTCTGGCAAGACCTGCTCAAGGTGACGGGTGGGATTACCAACGAACATCTGGCGCGCCTGGTGATACGGGCGTCTTCGTCCTGTCGCGACTGGATGCGCAAGCACGGCGTCAATTTCCAGCCACCGCTGTCGGGTGCGCTGCATGTGGCCCGTACCAATGCCTTCTTCATGGGCGGCGGCAAGGCGCTGGTGAACGCGTATTTCCGCAGCGCTGAATCGCTGGGCGTGCAGATCCGCTATAACGCACCGGTCGATCGTCTCGATCTGCAGGACGGCCGTTTCGTCGCCGCCTATGTGAAGGGCGAGCGCATCGAAGCCAAGGCCTGCGTGCTGGCCGCCGGCGGTTTCGAATCGAATATCGAATGGTTGCGCGAGGCCTGGGGCCAGAATGAGCGTGGCGAATGGCCGGCCGACAATTTCCTGATTCGTGGGACGCGCTTCAACAAGGGCGTGTTGCTGAAGTTCATGATGGACGCGGGTGCCGACATCATTGGTGACCCGTCGCAATCGCACTGCGTGGCCATCGATGCGCGTGCGCCGCTGTATGACGGTGGTATCTGCACGCGTATCGATTGCGTGTCGCTGGGCGTGGTGGTCAACCGCGAAGCCAAGCGCTTCTATGACGAGGGTGAGGATTTCTGGCCCAAGCGTTACGCCATCTGGGGCCGCCTGGTGGCCAACCAGCCTGGCCAGATCGGCTACTCCATCATCGACAGCAAAGCCATCGGCCGCTTCATGCCGCCGGTGTTTCCGGGCACCACCGCCGACACGCTGGAAGAGCTGGCGGACAAGCTGGGCCTGGATCGTGCCACTTTCATGCAGACTTTGAACGAGTACAACGCCGCGTGCCGCGTCGGCAAGTTCGACCACACCGCGTTGGACGATTGCCATACGGAAGGCATTACGCCCAACAAGACGCACTGGGCGCGGCCGATCGACCGCGCGCCTTTCTACGGTTATCCGCTGCGCCCGGGCATCACCTTCACCTATCTTGGCCTGAAGGTGAATGACAAGGCCGCCGTGCATTTCAACGGCCAGCCCAGCGACAACCTGTATGTCGCCGGCGAGATGATGGCCGGCAACGTCCTGGGCAAGGGCTATACGGCCGGCGTTGGCATGTCCATCGGCACCGCATTTGGCCGCATTGCCGGCACACAGGCCGCGCAAGCCGCGTTGGGCCAAGGTAAAAACAATTCCATGGGAGCTTCCCTTGAAACAGCTTGAAGCCCTCGTGCGCCAGGCCAACACCACGCTTAACCTGGATCATGCCGCGCCGGCTGGCGGCGGCTTGAAAGAGACGCCGGTCAAATTCGTGCGCAAGGGCGAGCCCCTGGCGCCCACGACCGAAGACGAAACCGAAGTTGCCCGCATCATGCAGATCTGCAACGCCTGTCGCTATTGCGAAGGCTTTTGTGCAGTGTTCCCGGCGATGACGCGGCGCCTGGAGTTCGGCAAGGCCGACATCAATTACCTGGCGAATCTATGCCACAACTGCGGCGCCTGTCTGCATGCGTGCCAATACGCGCCGCCGCATGAGTTCGCCGTCAACGTGCCGCAGGCCATGGCCAAGGTGCGCAAGCAGACCTATACGGACTACGCGTGGCCGGCGGCCCTGGGCACGCTGTATCAGCGCAATGGCCTGACCTTGTCCCTGGCCACCGCCTTCGGTCTGGCCTTGTTCCTGGTGCTGGCCGTGATGTCGACGGGATCGTTGTTCCATGCGCCGCTGGCGGGTAATTTCTACGCCATCTTCCCGCACAACACCTTGGCCTTGATGTTCGGCGTGGTCTTCCTGTTTGCCATTCTGGCCTTGGGGATGGGCGTGAGCCGGTTCTGGCGCAACGTTTCGCCGGGCACGGCCAGTGGGCCGGCGGTGGCGGAGGCGGCGCATGATGCGTTGCGGCTGCGCTATCTGGATGGGGGTCATGGCAAGGGCTGCAATGAGTCCAGCGATGCGTTCACGCTGGCGCGCCGGCGTTTCCATCACTTCACGTTCTACGGCTTCCTGCTGTGCTTCGCGGCGACGTGCGTGGCCACGTTCTATCACTACTTTTTGGACCTGCATGCGCCGTACGCGTATACCAGCCTGCCGGTGGTGTTGGGCACTTTGGGTGGCATAGGCTTGATCATCGGCCCGGCGGGCTTGTTCTGGCTGAATGTGCGGCGCAGTCCTTTGCATGGCGATGCGGCGCAGAAGCCCATGGACCGTGGCTTCATCGCCTTGCTGTTGCTGGTGTCGATCACGGGATTGGCCTTGCTGGTCGGGCGCAATACCAGCGCGATGGGTCTGCTGCTGGCCTTGCACCTGGGGCCCGTGATGGCCTTGTTCCTGACACTGCCCTACGGCAAGTTCGCCCACGGCATCTTCCGCAGCGCCGCGCTATTGAAGTGGAATATAGAGAAACGGCAGCCGAATCCGGTGCAGATGGGGGCGGATTGAGGGGGCTGAGATAAAAGGGGGCGCCGGGCTGGTAAGGTACGGGTTGTTGACTTGATTTCGACCAGATACCAGCTCCGATGAATCGCGCCCCCTTGACTTCGCCTTTACAACAACAGCTCGACCTGTGGCATCCTCGGCTGATACGCCTCGCCACCGCCTCGGACGATAACGATGGGGCGCATGATCTGAATCACCTGGAGCGGGTCTGGGCCAGCGCGCGTACGTTGTTGGCTTCCTTGCCGGAAGCCGACACGCTGGTTGTGATGGCGGCCTGCTATCTGCATGACCTCGTCAACTTGCCCAAGAATCATCCTGAGCGCAGCCAGGCTTCGCGTATGTCGGCTCAGGCTGCCGTGGCGCAACTGGCGGCGCTGGACTTTCCGCCGGATCGGCTTGCCGCGGTGGCCCATGCCATCGAGGCCCATAGCTATTCGGCCGGCATCGTTCCCAATACCATGGAAGCGAAGATCGTGCAGGACGCCGATCGTCTGGATGCGCTTGGGGCGGTTGGCCTGGCGCGTATGTTCCATGTAGGCGGGCAACTGGGACGCGCGCTGGCGGACTCGGCCGATCCGCTGGCGTTGCGGCGCCAGGCGGACGACGCCTGCTACACGCTCGATCACATCGAATGCAAGCTGCTGCGCCTGCCCGCGACGATGCAGACGGCGCCGGGGCGAGCCCTGGCCGAGGAGCGGGCGCGCTGGGTGGTCGCTTTCAGGGATCAGTTCGCGGCGGAGTGGGGTGGGGGCGACGGGTCACGGGGTTGACCGCAGCAGTGGCGATTGCCGGGACGGGATGCCGAACACGGAATGCGGGTCGCGCCGTCCGGCGTGCTATTCGTTTCGCGATATCTCGCGCGTGGCGGCGGGCTGGCCGTTCTTCCGGAAATACCACTCCAGCAAGGGCGACGCCGTGATGCCATGCAGGAACACGGATGCCACGATCACGGCCAATAGCACCGGCGCGATTGGGCGTACATTGTCGGCATCCGTATGTTCCAGGGCCAGCAGCAGATAGAAAAAAGTGCCGACTCCACGGATGCCCAGCCAACTGGCCAGGAAACGCTGGGTCTTGTCGGTTCCGGTTCCCAGCAAGGACAACCAGACCGATAGCGGGCGTGCGACCAGGAACAAGGCCAGCACGGCGACCAATGATTGCCATTGCAGCAGATCGCGCCAGTAACTGGAAACGATGCTGCCGATCAACAGCATCAAGCCCAGTTCGACCAGGTGTTCCAGCTCCACCGAGAAGGTCATCATGGATTCGGCGAGGTATGCGTGCGCCAGTTCGGGATGCTTGGCCGCCTGGTGCATGTCGCCATGCGCTACCTGGTCGAGCTGCTGTTGAGGCGTAGCTTCGCCGGTCTCCCGCATTTCCTTGCGCCGCAAGGCCACGCCCGCGGCGAACACCGCCAAGAACGCATAACCGTGGGTCAGCAACGCCACGCCATAGCAGGCCGACATCAGGCCCAAGGCCAGGAAACCTTCATATCCCATGGCTTTCGCATAGCGGATGCGCAGGCGCGATACCAACGCTTCCGTCGCGGTGCCCATGATCCAGCCGACGAGGACGGCGCCGACCACGCCCCAGATCAAGGACGCCGCCAAGGTCGCGGGAGATTGGGCATCCGGATGTCCCAGATTACAGACGGCCAATCCTATCAACACGAAGGGATACGCCGCGCCGTCGTTGGCACCACCTTCGCCTGACAGGGCAAAACGCAAAGGTTCGTCATCGCCGGCTTCACGGGGGCGCAGCTCATTGGCAAGCACGGGGTCGGTCGGTGCCAGCGCCGCGGCGGCCAGCAGGGCAACACCCAAGGACCATCCCAAGGCATAGAAACCGACCAAGGTCATCGCTCCTATGGTCAGGATCATCGCCGGCAAGGCCAGGCGCAGTACCAGTCGCCAGCGGCTGCTGCCCAAGGGAATGCGCAGATGCATGCCGATGGAAAACAAGGAAATGAGCAGACCAGTTTCTGCGAGCAGGCGCAGGACGTGAGCGTCCTTGTACAGGTCAAGATTCAGCAGGCCCAGACCGGCCGGGCCGATGATAAAACCAAATGCCAGGTAAACCATGGCGCCGGTCATGGGCAGGCCGGCGATGACGCTGCGTGCGAGGCCCATGAAAATCAGGAGCCCGCCGATCAGGAGGAACCAGACGGCTTCGAACATGTAGGAGTTTTCGGACAGAGAGGGAAGGACGGGGGCGTCGCGGGGACGCGTAGGATGGTCCATCCACAGCATGTGCTGTGCCTAATGCAGAGCTGGACGCTTGTCCACGTTTTACAGCATCAGCGCACGGAAGCCAGCAGCGTCTTGGCCGTATTGGCGAGCAGCTCTTCCGACAAAGCCGCATCGTTCACCGCACGGGCCAAGGTCATGGCGCCGATGAGGCCGGCGGTCAACGTTTGCGCGCGGGCACGGGTGTCCAGGTTGTCCGACGGGTCCATCAGACTCGCGACGGCGTCGACCATATGATTCAGCCCCTCCGTGACCACCTCACGGGTCTCCTCGGTGCCGCGCGCCAATTCGGCGCCGAGCGCCGCCAGGCCGCAGCCATGGGCGGCGTCATCTCGATGGCCTGGCGACAAGTAGGCATTGACGAACCAGGCAAGCCTTTGGTCTGGTGGCTCCTTGCGCGCGCGCTCGACCAGCACGTCCGTGCCGCTCATCATCAGCGACGCGCAGGCCTCGGTGACCAATTGATCCTTGGACGTGAAGTGCTTGTAGAAGCCGCCGTGGGTAAGGCCGGCCGCGCCCATGAGACTGGCCAGACCGGTAGCGGCGATGCCGGTGCGACGGAATTCCTCGGCCGCGGTGGCGACGATGCGCGCGCGGGTGCGCGCTGTTTCCTCTCGGGACTTACGCATGGCAATGGGGGAGCCGGCAGAGTGCATCGACGCACCAGATGCTGGCTAAAAGATGTATTGACAAGGTCATAATAGACGACATCTAATTAGATGTCTATGATAATCTAAACATCACGGCGTAACCTCGAGTGCCGAATCCCGGCATTTGGCGCAGTGAGGACCCGTTCGCGATGGACGTAATCCCAAATCCAGGAGTAATTCAATGCAGATCAAAGGAAAAGTCGCGCTGGTAACTGGCGCCAACCGGGGGCTGGGGAAGGCGCTGGTACAGGCGCTGCTGGCCGCAGGCGCCGCCAAGGTGTACGCCGGCGCGCGTGATCCGGGCTCCGTGGACATCCAGGGCGCGCAGGCGCTGAAGCTGGACGTCACGGACAAGGCAACGGTGCAGGCTGCCGCCGCGCAGGCCGGCGACGTGGATATCGTCATCAACAATGCCGGCATCAGTGCTCACGGCCCAGCGTTGGGTGACAACGCGGAAGGACTGCTCGCGCGCCATCTGGACGTGAACCTTTACGGCGTGCTGCGCGTGAGCGAAGCCTTCGCTCCAATCCTGGGACGCAATGGTGGCGGTGCGTTGGTCAATGTGTTGTCGGTACTCAGTTTCCTGACGATTGAACAACTGACCGCCTATTGCGTGTCAAAGTCCGCCGCCTGGGCGTTGACCAATGGGACACGCCAGCAGCTGAAAGGCCAAGGCACGGTAGTGACGGGCGTGCATGTGGGATATATGGACAGCGATATGACCGCTGGGATCGATGCGCCCAAGACATCCTTGGCGGATGCCGCCGCCAGTATTTTGGGTGCGATCGAGGCCGGACAGGAGGAACTCCTGATCGACGACCTCAGCCGGCAGGTCAAGGCTTCGCTGTCGACGGACACGCCGGCTTATCTCTAAGGCTTTCGATGGGGAGAGCATGGCGCCGGTCACGCGCAGGCCCGCGATGGCCGGTGACGCTATGGGCGCTGACATTGCGGCGCGCCATGGGCGTGGGGTGGCCAGCAAGGTATATTGCCGGCTATGAAAACGCTGGATATCCCCACGCTGGCGATCTTTGTCGCGGCGGTAGAAGAAAAAAGCCTGTCCAAGGCCGCCGAGCGCGAGAATATCGTGACATCGGCGGCCAGTAAACGCGTTGCGGAACTGGAACGCCACCTGGACCGCATGCTGTTGCATCGCCACGGCCGTGGAGTCGAGCCGACGCCAGCCGGCGCTCTGCTGTACCAGCGCGCCAAGGCCATCCTGCGGGGAGTGCAGCTCACCGAGCAGGCCATCAGCGGGTATTCCGCCAATGGGCAGGCCAAGATACGCCTGGCTTCCAATCCGTCCACCATTCTGCAGTTCCTGCCCCCGGTGATGAACCGTTTTTTGGCGGGGCGCCAGGGCGTCAGCGTGGATTTGCTTGAAGCTCACAGCTTCGACATCCCGCGCATGATCGCGGAGGGTTCGGTCGACCTCGGCATCTACCATGCGGACCATCCCGTGCCTGGCGTGACATCCATGCCGTTCAGGCGGGACCGGGTGGGCCTGGTGGTGCCCATCGGCCATCCCCTGGCCGACCGGCGCGAGCTTTACCTGGAAGATGCGCTGGACTACGACCTGCTAGGCTATTTCCCGCGCCATTCGCTGGAACAGTTCCTGGCTTATGCCGGCCAGACGCTATCCAGGCCACCCAACGTCAAGCTGCAGGTTTCAAATTTTGAGACACGCTGCCGGATGATTCGGGAAGGGATAGGCATAGGGGTGGTGCCCGAGGGTATCGCGCGCAATTATCTTGGGGCGATGGGCCTGGTGTTGCTGCGCCTGCGCGATGCCTGGGCGGAACGCCAGTTCTTCGTCTGCGTGCGGGATCCGGAACAATTGACCGCCCCGGTGGCTGATCTGTTGCAGGCGCTGGTGGAGCCGGAAGAGGGCTGAGATGCGGGCTGGCATGTGGGCCGAAATGCGGGCTGAAATGCGGGCTCCGCGCCCGTCACCCCACCCGTTGCAGGGTCTGGGGTGACGCGCCCCCGCACATCCGGACCAGTTGCTACGCAGGCACGGATCGCGCGCGCGCCGCGCTGGCTGCCTCCAGCACCGGCCGCAAATAGCCGAGAAAGCGATGCGGATCCTCGCTCATTGGAAAGTGCCCCATGCCTTTCATGATTTGCCAATGCGCGCCGGCAATGCGTTGGGCCAGATATTCCGTATCTTGTGGCGTGCACGAGTAATCGAATTCACCGGTCAGCAGCCACAAGGGGCAGCGCGCCGTATCGATGTCGCCGACGCGTTCGCGGATATCCCCGTCGGCGGTGTAGAAGTGAAGATCGCCCTTGAACACGCCCGGGCCACTCTGCATGTAATGCCACAGTGTTTCCCAGCGGTGTTCGTCGGGACTGCCCGGGCCCACCAGACCAGACACGATGCCGGCGCAGACTTCGCCGCCGTGGACGTCGGAACGGTCCAGCCATTCCAGATCGTAGTAGGGTTCTACATGCGCGCCCGACTGCAGGCCGATGGCCGCGCCGAAGCGTTGCGCATGGGTCAGCGCCAGATGCAGCACCATGCGGCCGCCGATCGAGCAGCCCATGACGATGGGGCGTTCGAGCGCCAGCGCATCCGCCACGGTCAGGATGGCCTCGGTGTAGTCCTGGGTCGTCAAGGCATAAGCCTCGTCGCGCCAGCCCGCTGGCGGTGACGACTTGCCGTGCCACGGCAGGTCGAAGGCGACCACCCGATGCCGGGCGAGTATGTCCGGATCGTTCATCAGGGCGCGATACTGCCGCGTGTCGGCGCCGGCGGTGTGCAGGCACAGCAGAGGCACCCCGGCACCCGCTTCTTCGACGTAGACCCGATGCGGACGGCCCCTCAGGGTCAGGTTCAGATAACGGCCGGTGATGGGTTCGAAAGCGGGCGCGTGCGTCGTGCTCATACTTGACCTCCCAGTCCGCGCGGGCAGGCCAGCACGTCCTTGAAATACAAAAGATGGGACATGAAGGGGTGCAGGTCGCCTTCGGCGCGCAGGCGCCGGTAGCGGATCAAGGCCATCAGGTCGTGGTAGCCCGGCTTGGGTTCGTGGCTCCAGAACCGCGCCCAGTCATCGGCGCTCGCGCGCAAGGCGAACTGCCAGCGGGGCATGACGAAGGGGCCACGGCGCACGGTCCGCAACTGGCCGGCATCGATGCGTATCAGGTACGAGACAGGACCGTTCTCCAGCAGGAAATCGGTATGCAGATGGCGGCCGCGCCAGACCAGGCGCTCCTGGCGATTGACGGCAGCGGCCAGCCCCTGCGTCAGAAAATCATCGAATGACATGCTTTGCTCCTGGCGTTCTGGTGCTTTCCCGTGGCAATGGCGTCCGGGTCTTCAACGCTTTCAACGCTTTCAACGCTTTCAACGCTTTCAACGCTTTCAACGCGCTGGGCCGCGCGGGGCACGAGTTTGGCGTTCATTTCTTCACCAGCTTGCAGCGGCTTTCGGCCAGCGGCATGAAGGCCTGGTCGCCTGGTATGGTCTTGACGATCTTGTAGTAATCCCAGGCCTTCCTGGATTCTTCCGGCGTCTTCACTTCGACCACATAGGTGTCGTGCATCAGCTTACCGTCCTCGCGCAAGTGCGCATGGCGGGCGTAGGCGTCGTGGATGGGCATTTCGCGCAAGGTTTGCATGACCACATCGACCTTGTCCGAACCCGACTTCTCGACGGCGCGCAGGTAGTTCAGCACCGCGGAATATTGTCCCGCTTGCAGGGCGGTCGGCATCTTGCCCAGGACCTTGAAGAAACGCTGCGAGAAGGCGCGCGTCTCGTCATCCATGTCCCAATAGAAAGTCTCGGCGAAGGTCATCCGCTGCGCCGCCTGCAGTCCCACACCGTGGACATCGGTAATGCTCATGAGCATGGCCACCAGCTTCTGCCGGTCGGCCAGGCCGAACTCCCGCGCTTGCTTTATCTCATTTTGTAGGTCGGCGCCGGCGCTGGCGAAAGCCACTGCATCCGCTTTGCTGGCCTGAGCGGACAACAAATAGGACGCGAAGTCGTTCCCGGGGAAGGGATAGCGCGACGATCCCGCCACGCTGCCGCCGCTGTCCTTGACGAAACGCATGCCGTCGTTTTCCAGCGAGTGGCCGAATGCGTAGTCCGCGGTGATGAAATACCATTTCTTCGCACCTGCTTCGACCAGCGGTACGGTGCCGACCTTGGCGAGCGCATAGGTGTCATAGACCCACTGCACATTGTTCGCGGTGCAGCTTTCCCCGGTGATGCTGGTGGCGCCGGCACCGGTGACCATGGTCATGCGGCCTTTTTCCTGGGCGATGCCCATCACCGCCAACGCCACCGCGCTATTGCCCAATTCAGTGATGACGTCGACCTTGTCGCGGTCCATCCATTCTCTTGCGCGTGATGCCGCGACGTCCGCCTTGTTCAGGTGGTCGGCGCTGACCATCTCGATGGGCTTGCCCAATACCTTGCCGCCGAAGTCTTCGATGGCCAGTTTGGTTGCCAGCACGGACCCGGGGCCGACATTGCCGGAATAGGCGCCGGACAGATCGGTCAGAACGCCGATGCGGACGATACCATCGGAGATGCCGTCGCCGGCAGGCGTGGGTTTGGCGGCCTGGGCGTGTTGGGCTGCTTGCGTTGGTGGGGTTGTCTGGGCTTGCACGACGCCGCAACACAATGCGCCGGCGCTGGCAAGCAAAAGGGCACTTGCGCCCTGGCGGGCGGTCGGGATCAGCGTGGATACCTTAGTGAGAGCAGAATCGATTGGGCGCGGCATGAATGTCTCCGGAGAATGTTTTCTTGATTCACCCTGTTGCGGCGAGCGAAGGTCAGTCGGCTTGTGCGATCTTGCCTTCCTTGATGACTTGCGCCCAACGTTCGGTCTGCTTGCCGATATGCGCCGCGAAGTCCGCCGGGCTGCCGGACATGGGATATTGGCCCAGCTGGAACAGGGCCGCCCGTGCATCCGCGGTCCCCATCACCTTGTTGACCGCGGCGTTCAGGCGCTGCGTGATGGCCGGATCCAGCCCCTTGGGCGCCAGAATGCCGTTCCATGGCTCGGCGGTAAATCCCGGTATGCCCGCGGCCTTGGCCACGGTGGGGACGCCGGGTGCAATGTCTGAAGGCTGGGCCGTGGCGATCCCCAGCGCGCGCATCTTGCCGGCCTTGACCTGGGGCATGGCGGCGATGGCGCTCAAGAAGGCCATGTCCACGCGGCCCGCCACCAGGTCGGCGATGGCGGCGGAGTCGCCTTTGTACGGCACATGCGTGATGTCGATATGGACGGCGCTGCGGAACCATTCGCCAGCAAGGTGGTTCACCGCGCCGCTGCCGGCGGAGGCAAAGCTCAGCGCGCCGGGCTTGGCGCGGGCGCCGGCGATCAGGGCAGGGATGTCCCGATAGGGCGATGCCGCCGGCACAACCAGCAAATAGGGATAGCCGGCAACCAGGGCCACCGGTTGGAAATCCCGCATGACGTCGTAGTCGACCTGTTTTTTGTATACGGGTTCGATCGATAGCGTGCCGCTGCTTCCCAACATCAAGGTGTAGCCGTCGGGCGCCGCGCGGCGCACGGCCTGGACCGCCACCACGCCGTTGGCGCCGGCGCGGTTTTCGACGATGACGGTCTGGCCCAGTTCGGTTTCGAGTTGCCGCGCCAAATAACGGCCGACGGCGTCGGTGGGGCCGCCGGCGGTGAAGCCGATGATCAACGTGATCGGCTTGTTGGGATAGCCCGCGGCGGTTGCCGCGGGGCTGGCGCCCAGGGTGGCGCACAGGCCGCCAAGGGCGAGCAAGGTCATCGCCCGGCGGCGAGCAAGGTTCTTGGTCATGGTGGACTCACGAAAGTAAGGGCAACTGATGCGTTCGAAAGGATCCGACAGGCGCGTAAGCTGCCTGGGACCGCGACACGGCGCTTTCAACCGCGCGCTTGCTCGATCAGTTTCACCATGACGGGGTAATACTCCTTGACGTAGCCGGCCTCGCGGGTGCGCTGCAGCATATCGTGCGTCAGCGTGGCCGACGCCGCGTGCACTTCACCTTGGCGCGCCAGTTCCAGAGCCAGGCTTATGTCCTTGATGGCGTATTCCGTAGGGAAGGCCTTCTCGGGAAAGGTATCTGCCGCCAGGGCCTTCTTGCCGGGATTGCGCAGCGCGAAGCTGTCCGCCGAGCCCTGGCTCAATGCGTCCATCAAAAGGGTGCCATCCACGCCCGCGCGGCGGCCGATGGTAATGGCTTCGGCCAGCGCGTGTACCGTCATGAAGACCACCATATTGTTCATGATCTTCACTACCTGGCCGCAGCCGATTTCGCCGCACAGCAGCACGTCGCTGCCCATGCAGGACAGGTAGGGCAGCAGCTTGTCGTAGTTCTCCCGGGTGGCCCCCACGGTAATCATCAAGGTGCCCAGGCGCGCCGCTTCACGCATGCGGGCGACGGGAGCGTCGACCAGCAGAATGCCGTGGCCACGCAGGGTTTCGGCCAACTGCCGGGTGCGGGCTACGTCGCTGGTGCTCATGTCGACGATGGTGTGAACCTTGCCGCCGGCCTGGACGATACCGTCCGGCCCCAGGCAGACCTGCTCCACTTGCACGATGCTCGGAAGTGAAAGAAACACGATTTCAGCGGCTTGCGCCACCTCGGCCACGCTGTGGTGGGGCAAGCCGCCCAACTCGGCGATCCGCGCCACGGGGGCGGGATCGAGATCCGCCACATGGACGGGATGCCCGGACTTGCGCACGAGGTTGGCGCACATGGGTTCGCCCATGACGCCCAAGCCGATGAATCCGAGCGGGGTTTGATCTACATGCATGCTTGTCTCCTCCGACTGGTCTGACGCCAGCGGTGTCTTGGTTTGGATTTATTGTTGCTGCGACTGCGGTATGACGAAGGGCACTGCCAGCAGCTTAAGGACGGCGCTCGCATCGTGGTTTGACAAAGCGGAAAGGGACGTATCTCCAAATCCGCTGTCTGCCAGGATGAACGCTCCTTTTCCGTTTCATCAACCCTGGGAACACACGGTGCCCCTAAAGTAGGACCCGAAGCGCGCACCCGGAAGCGCACCTGCCCGGGAAGCGCATACCCCTTCAGGTATTTCGATCGACGCGCACGCAGGAGACTCCCATGCTGTTGGACACCATTGCCGCCTATGGCGCGCACGATAGTCGGGCCCGTTTGCCCGACGACATTCTCCATTACGCCAAACGCGCGTTCCTGGACTGGCTTTCGGCGCTGTATCCGGGCACCCGGGTGGCGCCGTCGCCGCAACTGCTGGCGGCCCATGCAGATGAGCTGGGCAGCGGTCATTCCAGTCTGCCAGGAAATGGGACGACAGCATTTCCCGCGACCGCGGCCTGGATCAATGGCAGTGTGTCCCACGCCGTGGAATTCGACGACATCTTTCGGGACGCGGTGTATCACCCGGGTTGCCCCACCATCGCCGCGGCGCTGGCCTTGGCCGAAGCCGGCGATGTGGACGGCCGCGCACTGCTCAATGCCATCGTGGTGGGCTACGAGATCTCCACGCGCATCGGCGCCGCCGTGCAGCCGTCGCATTATCGTTACTTCCACACCACGGGCACGGTCGGCTGCTTCGGCAGCGCGGCCGCGGCCGCCGCACTGTGCAAGCCTGGTGATGCGGAGGTGATGCGCCACGCGCTGGCCACCGCGGGTACCTTCGCCAGCGGCCTGCAGCAGGCTTTTCGCTCCGATGCCATGACGAAGGCGCTGCATGCGGGCCACGCGGCGGCCGTCGGCGTGCGGGCGGGGCAGGGCGCGGCGCATGGGGTAACCGGCGTACCGGACATCCTGGAAGGCGAGGTCGGCTTCGGTGCCGCGCTGGCGCGTGATCCGGATTGGGGGCGCGCGGTCGACGGTCTGGGCGAGCGTTACAACATTCGCGTCATCACGCAGAAGAACCATGGATGTTGCGGCCACACTTTCGCCGCCATCGATGCCGCGCTGGCCCTGCGCGAGCGTGGTGTGCGGCCGCGGGATATCGCCGCGATACGCGTGGATACGTATCAGCCGGCGCTGGATGTCGCCGGCATCCTGAATCCTGCGACGGCCTATGAGGCGAAGTTCAGCTTGCCTTATGTGGTGGCGCACGCCTTCGTGCACGGGTCGCCGCGTCTGGATGCGTTCACGCCGCAGCGCATGGCGGATGCCGAGCTGAGGGGCCTGATGGGACGCGTGTCAATCAAGGCCGATAAGGAATTCACCGCGGGTTTTCCCAATATGCGCGCCGCGCGAGTCAGCGTGACCTCGCATACGGGTGAGACGTTCGAGCACCATGCCCCGTATCGCAAGGGGGATCCGGAGGCGCCGCTGTCCGATGCGGATCTGAACGACAAGTTCGCCGAGCTGGCCGGTCCGGTGTTGGGCGCCGACCGCATGGCGGCGTTGCGCGACGCGGTCTGGCGCCTGGAAACCTTGCCGGTGCGCGCGCTGCGCCTGGCCTGAATCAATGACTACTGAATCCCATATGTCCGAAACCTCTTTCGCCGACGCCTTGCTGGCACCGCGTTCCATCGCCCTGGTCGGCGCGTCCGGCGATGTCCGCAAGAACACCGCGCGTCCGCTGCGCTTCATGCGTAAACACGGTTATGCCGGCACGATCTATCCGATCAATGCCGGTCGCAGCGAAATCCTGGGCGAGCGCGCCTATCCGTCGCTGGATGACTTACCCACTCCAGTGGATCATGTATTCGTGATGATTCCCGGCGACGACATCGCGCCTTTGCTGGAGCGTTGCGCGCACGCCGGTGCCCGCGTGGTGACGGTCTACTCCGACGGCTTTGGTGAAACCGGGGCTGCCGGGATGGCGCGCCAGGATGCCCTGGTGGCACGGGCGCGCAGCCTGGGATTGCGCCTGCTGGGACCGAACAGCATAGGTCTGGCGAATCTGCATAGCGGTGCCATCCTGTCGGTGAACGCGGCGTTCGAAGCCGATTCGCTCTTGCCCGGATCGCTGAGCCTGGTATCGCAGAGTGGCTCCATGATGGGGTCGCTGTTGTCGCGTGCCGCCGCGCGGGGCTTTGGTTTCGCCAAATCCGTCTCGGTGGGCAATGAAAGCGATGTCACGGTAGGCGAGGTGATCGACGCCCTGGTCGATGATCCTCACAGCAAGGTCATCCTGCTGTTCCTGGAAACCTTGCGCGACGCGCCGACGCTGGCGCGCGCGCTGGAACGCGCACGCGCGGCAGGCAAGCCGGTCGTCGCCTATAAATTGGGACGTTCGGAACAGGGCGATGCCTTGGCGCAATCCCACACCGGCGCGCTGGCTGGCAATGACGCCGCCGTCGATGCCTTTCTCAAGGCGCACGGCGTGATGCGGGTGCGTCAGTTGGAGACGCTGTTCGAGATCGCCCCGCTGGCTGAGCGCCATGGCGCGGGCGGGCGGCGCGCGACACGATCGACGGCCGCGGTAACGGCAACCGCGGGAGTAGCAACATCGGCAGCGCCGGCATTAGCGCAGGCGGCAGCGGTACCGCATGCCACGGCAGCGGCAGCGACGACGATAGCGTCATCGCCATCATCCGTGGCTGCGACGTCCGGCGCAGCCGACACGCCCGCCAGGGTGGCGGTCATCACCACCACCGGGGGTGGCGCCGCGTCGGTCGTCGACAACCTGGGTTTGCACGGCATGGTGGCGGTGGCGCCGCCGCCAGCTTTCATCGAACAGATGACGGGGATCGGCCTGAAGCTGCGCGAAACACCGATCATGGATCTGACGCTTGCTGCCAGCAGCGCGCAGTACAAAGGTCTGTTGGAAGCCTTGTTGCGTACCGACTGGTGCGACGCGGTACTCAGCGTCGTGGGGTCATCAGCGCAATTCCATCCGGAACTGGCGGTCAAGCCTTTGCTGGAGGCCGACAAGCCGGCCGGTAAACCGCTGGCGGTCTTCCTGGCCCCCGAAGCGCCGGAATCGCTGGCGCTGCTACAGGCAGGCGGCATCGCCGCTTTCCGCACGCCCGAAGCGTGCGCCGATGCGCTGTCGGTGTTCTTCCAGGGCACAGGGCGGCCGCCCGCCGAGATCTCGCCGGCAAGCTGGCCCAGCCAATTGCCCCGCAGCGGGATGCTGAATGAGCGCGAAGCAGCCAGCTTGTTCGCCGGCCTGGGCGTGCCGGTGGTCCGCAGCCGCCTGCTCGATCCCGCTGGCATCGAGCAGGATCTGGCCCGCCTGGAGCAGGAACTGATGCGGCCAGTATCGACATCGGCAGCGGCAGCGGCAGCATCGGAAGCATCGGCATCGGCAGAGGCAGAGGCAGAGGCAGCGTTGCCGGCTACTTGGTCCACGGCGGGTGGCCAAGATAATCTGTCCTATCCTTTGGTCATCAAGGTCTGCTCTCGTGACCTGGCGCACAAGACCGACGCCGGCGCGGTACGGGTGGGCATACAGTCAGCCGGGGACTTGCGTGCCGCCATTCCGGCCATGCTGGCCAGCGTCAAGCAGTACGCGCCCGACACCCGAATCGAGGGCATTCTCGTCCAGCCCATGGAGGATCGCCTGATCGAACTGATCCTGGGCTATCGCCACGACCCGCTCGTGGGACCGACCATCTTGCTGGGCGCGGGAGGCGTCGCCGCCGAGCTCAACCCGGATTTCGCGCTACGCCTGGCGCCGGTCGACGAAACCGAGGCGCTGCATATGATCGAGGCAGTACGCCAAACCCGCCTGATCCGTGGCTTTCGGGGACTGCCGCTGGGCGACTGCACAGCCCTGGCGCGCACGATAGCCGCATTTTCGCGCTTGGCCGCGTTCAGCGACGTGACGGTGCAGGAAGCGGAAATCAATCCCTTGTTCGTACGCGCGGACGGCGTCATCGCCGTCGATGGCTTGGTGCGTCTGGCGTAAACACTTTCATCAAAATTCAGGATCCCAACCCATGGACTTCAACCTCACTCCCGCACAACAGGACTTCCAGACGGCGGTGCGCCGCTTCGCGGAAGGCGAACTGAAGGCTGGCGCCCGCGATCGCGCGCACAGCAATACCTACCCTTGGGACGTCGCCCAAAAGATGGCCCAACAGGGCCTGTTGGGGATCACCATGAAGGAAGAGGACGGCGGCATCGGCGGCAGCCTGATGGACGCCGTGGTCGCCATCGAGACGGTGGCCTCCGTCTGCCCACGCAGCGCGGACGTGGTGCAGGCCGGCAACTTCGGCGCCATCCGCGTCTTGGCCGAATACGGCACGGCCGACCAGAAGGAACGTTTTCTCAAGCCCCTGCTGGCCGGCACTGCGTTGATCGCGGTGGGCATGACCGAACCCGACGCGGGCTCCGCCGTCACGGAGTTGAAGACCGCCGCGACGCGTGACGGCAAAGGCTGGCGTATCAACGGCACCAAGATCTTCACCACCCACGGTCCGCACGCAACCGTCATCCTGGCCTATGTGCGTTTCGGACCAGGCACGGGCGGCATCGGTTCCGTCCTGATCGACACCAAGGCCGAGGGCGTATGCCTGGGCAAGCGGTCTGCCTTCATGTCGGATGAAGAGTGGGTGGAGATCTTCTTCGACAACGTGTATGTGCCGGATGAAATGGTGGTGCTGGGCGAAGGTGGCTTCAAGAAACAGATCGCCGGCTTCAACGTCGAACGCATCGGCAACACCGCGCGTTCACTGGCCTTGGGTCGCTACGCCTATGAGGAGGCGCGTGAATGGGCCCTGCAGCGCAAGCAGTTCGGCCGCCTGCTCTGCGAATTCCAGGGTTTGCAGTGGAAGTTCGCCGACATGCGCATCAAGCTGGATGCCGCGCAGTTGCTGCTGTATCGCGCCGCGACCAACGCCGACTCGGGTTTCCCGTCGGCAACTGAAACCGCCATCGCCAAAGCCTATTGCAACCAGGTCGGCTTCGATGTCGCCAATGACGCTTTGCAGGTGCTGGGTGGAATGGGCTACAGCCGCGAATCGCTGGTGGAGTACTGCGTGCGACGTTGCCGCGGCTGGATGATCGCCGGCGGCTCGATCGAGATTCTCAAGAACCGCATCGCTGAAGGCATCTTCGACCGCAGCTTCCCGCAACGGCCACCACGTTGAGAGGCCTTGGGACCGAGCATGCAGACATCCAGGCATGCGGACATCCAGGCATCCAGACATCCAGGCATCAAAGCAAGAATAACAAGGAGACAAGATGAAGCCCCAATACGACCACTACATCCACGGCGAATGGCGCGCCCCGGCCACCGGCGAGTATTTCGAACGCATCAGCCCGGTGACCGAACAGCCGCTTACGCGTATCGCGCGTGGCCGCGAGCAGGACATCGATATCGCCGTGCGTGACGCCCAGGACGCTTATCCCGCCTGGCGCAAATTGCCGGTGAACGCGCGCGCCAAACACCTGCGCGCCATCGCCGCCGCCATCGAGGCTCAAGCGGAAGACCTGGCCCTGCTGCAAGCCCGTGAAACCGGCAAGGCGCTGGCGCGCTCGCGCAACGACGTACGCGTCACCGCGCGCTATTTCGAGTATTACGCGGAGCTGGCACACACCCTGGGCGGCGAAACCATACTCGCTGACCCTTCGCTGCACACCTACACAGTACGTGAACCCTATGGTGTCTGCGGCAATATCGTGCCTTGGAATTCGCCATTGCAGCAGGCCTCGCGCGGTATCGCGCCCGCCTTGCTGGCCGGCAACACCACCGTGGTCAAGCCTTCGGAGGAGACGCCTTTCTCCTGCCTGGAAATGGCGCGCATCGCCACCGAGGCGGGCTTGCCGCCCGGCGTCATCAACGTGGTCCCGGGTTACGGGCGGGAAGCGGGTGCCGCGCTGGTGGCGCACCCGCTGGTGCGCAAAGTCACCTTCACGGGATCGGTTGCCAGCGGCCGTGCGGTGGGCGCCATCGCCGCCGAGCGCATCATTCCCTTGAGCCTGGAACTGGGCGGGAAGTCGCCCAACATCGTGTTCGACGATTGCGATCTGGAAGCGGCGACCGCCGCGGCGTATGCGGCCATCATGGGCAATACCGGCCAGATCTGCTCGGCGGGCTCGCGCCTGCTGGTGCAACGCGCTGTCCATGACCGTCTGGTCGATGGCCTGGTCAAGCTGGCCGCGCAGGAGCAGGTGGGTGACCCGACGCAAGGCGCCACCATGGGGCCGCTCACCACCCGCGAGCAGTACGAGCGCGTGACGCGCTATCTGGCGATCGCGCGCGAAGAGGGCGCCCGCGCGGCGTGCGGCGGCGGCCGTCCGCATAGCGGGCCGGCCAAGGGCTGGTTCATCGCACCGACCATACTTACCGGCGTACAGCCCGGCATGCGGGTGGCACGCGAGGAGATCTTCGGACCCGTGCTTGGCGTGATCCCCTTCGACACCGAAGAAGAGGCCATCGCCATTGCCAACGACAGCGACTACGGTCTGGCCGCGGCGGTGTGGACGCGCGACATCGGCCGCGCGCATCGTGTCAGCGCTGCCTTGGAAGCCGGCCAGGTCTACGTCAACAACTATCATGGCGGCGGCGTGGAGACGCCCTTCGGCGGTTACAAGAACTCCGGCTACGGACGCGAGAAGGGCGCGGAGGCGCTGGCCCACTACACGCAGATCAAGACGGTCATCATGAAAGTGGCTTGAACGTCCAGGCCGGCAATCCGCGTAAACCCTGACCATTCGCGCCCCCGCGCCGCGGTGTCTGTCCTACAATCCTTCCCCATCGCGACGTCTTCTGGCCAGCCGGCCAGCACAACGAAGGTAGCCTGATGGACCAGACTCTCATGCAGCAAGCCATACAGTTCGCCAACGAGCACGAGTCCCTGTGGGACCGCAGCGTGACCGGCAAGTTCGGGGTGCATCAGAACGACCCGCCGCCTTGGAACCGCGCTTATGGCCCATTGCATGACCGCGGTCCGGTGTCTGGTGTCGTCGTGGTCGATGGCAAGACCCTGGCCACCTGGGGTGAACCGGATCGCGCCGACTTGACATTCAGCGTGGCCAAGATGTACCTGGCGCTGCTGGCCGGCGTGGCCCATGATCGTGGCCTGCTGCCGGATGTGGATGAACCCATCGTCAAGCGCCTCAAGGGCATCGGTTTCGACAGCGAACACAATGCCCCGATCACCTGGCGCCATCTGCTGACGCAGACCAGCGAATGGGAAGGTGAACGCTTCGGCATCTCGGACCAGGCCGACCGCTATCGCGCGGTCAGTTTCGGCGCGCCGCCCAATGGCAAGAAAGGCGATGCCCGGCCCCTGCAGGCGCCAGGGACCTATTGGGAATACAACGACGTCCGCATCAATCAGCTGTCCTACGCTTTGCTGCACCTGTTCCGCCAGCCCTTGCCGGATGTGTTCCGCGAAGCCATCACACGGCCTATCGGGGCCAGCGAAAACTGGCGCTGGGTCGGCTATGACGATGCCTGGGTGGAGATCGACGGCAAACGCATGCCGTCGGTACCGGGCGGTTCGCACTGGGGCGGAGGCATGTCCATCAGCAGCCACGACCAGGCGCTGATCGGCCAGATGCTGTTGGACGGAGGCAAGGCGAAGGACGGCCGCCAGGTGATCTCGGCCGAGTGGATCAAGGCCATGCAGCAACCGACTGACCTGGCGCCTTACTACGGCTTCCTGATCTGGCTGAACCATCAGGGCAAGGTCTTCCCCAGCGTGCCGGAGTCGAGCTTCTTCGGCGTCGGGGCGGGCAGCTCCTTCACCTGGGTCGAACCTGAGCGTCGCATGGTGGTGATCGTGCGTTGGTTGCAATCCGAGCATGCGGATGGGTTGTTCGGTCGCATCCTGAAGGCGGTCGACGCGGGTTGAGACCGGACTTGAGGCAGGGTCGAGGCTCGATCGAGGCGGGTATGAGGTCGGCCTGATGCAGGCGGGTACGAGTTGATCGTGCTGTCGGCGGTGTTGCAAATTCGCACGCCGCCGAGCGCCCTGCAAGCATGCCGTCAGCCAGCGCGAACATTCGCTTTACGCTCGCGGGGCTTTTGCAGGCGGTTTGCAAGCGGTTTGCAAGCAGGGCGCTTCGGGGCGGCAGCCTGGCATTGACGCCGCCGCCGCGTTCCTGTTCTAGTGGCAGCCACGGGCCGGGATGGCCGCTTCTACGATGCGTATTCTTGCTACGCGTGCCGTGCTCATGCCACTTGAAAAGTCTTTATCTTCATCCACGCGTTCATCCGCTCCTTTGCCGCCAGCTCCGGCAACCGCGCCGGCCACGCGCGCGGATGTCGGCAGCGCGGCCCCCGCCGCTATCTCCACCTCCGTGGGCATCCTTATCCTTGCGACGCTGTTGACCGGCGTAGTCGCCGGCATCGGCGGCATGCTGCTGGGATTGCTGCTACGTCTGGTCCAGCATGTGGCTTACGGCTACGGCCTCGATGCCGCCACGGCGCACGCCAGCTTTCTGCAAGGCGCCAGCATGGCCGACAGCGCACGGCGCGTGGGGGTACTCGCGATCTGCGGTCTGGTGGCCGGACTTGGATGGTGGGCGGTCTATCGCTACGGCCGCAAGCTGGTCAGCGTCAAGCAGGCCGCGGGCCCGGATGCGCTGGCGATGCCCGGCGGCGCCACGCTGGCCCATGCACTGCTGCAGATCATCACGGTGGGGATGGGATCGCCGCTGGGCCGCGAAGTGGCGCCACGCGAGATCGGCGCACTGTTGGCCGGCTATCTGGCACGCTGGGCCGGCCTGACGATCGAGTATCGCCGCTTGCTCGTCGCCTGTGGCGCCGGCGCGGGCCTCGCCGCGGTCTACAACGTGCCGCTGGGCGGCGCGGTATTCGTACTGGAAGTGCTGGTCGGCGCCTTCAGCTGGCCGGCTGCCGCAATGGCCATGGCCAGTTCAGCATTGGCTGCCTGGGTGGCCTGGTGGGGCCTGGGCGCGGAATCGCAGTATGTCGTGCCGCATATGACGGTCACCCCTGCGTTGGTCATATGGGCATTGCTGCTTGGCCCCTTGTTCGGCGTGGCCGCACACGGCTTCGTACGACTGACGGGCACGGCCCGCGCGCATGCGGCGCGCGGCTGGCAATTACCAGTCGCGTCGCTGGTCAACTTCACCATCATCGGCCTGCTGGCGATCTATCTGCCGCAGTTGCTGGGCAATGGCAAAGGCGCGGCGTCTCTGTCTTTCGATAGCGAACTGACTTTGGGACTGGCGGCCTTGCTGCTGGTGTTGAAAGTGGCGATTGAGGCATCGACGCTGCGCGCCGGAGCGGAAGGCGGCCTGCTGACGCCGGGTCTGACCAATGGCGCGATGCTGGCGCTCATCGTGGGCGGTCTCGGCAATCAGTGGCTGCCCGGTGTATTCGGCGCGGTACCGCTGGGTGCCTACGCCATCGTGGGCGCGACGGCCTTTCTGGCGTCGTCCATGAGCATGCCGTTGACGGCCATCGTCTTGCTGGCCGAGTTCACGCGCATGGACCATGACATGCTGGTACCCGCCGTACTGGCGGTCGCGGGCTCGATCTGCGCCAGCCGCTGGTGCGCAGCGGTGGCCGCCCGGCGCGCCGCGACAGGGGCCGGGTCTGTGCCCGGGTCTGGGCCCGGGCCGGTCGTGGCGATGCCAGTCCCGCAATCAGCCAGTGCCGCAAGCGCTGCCGCCGCGGTGGCCCAGCCCGTACCCTCTACCGCACAGGCCCGCGCGCCACGCTCATAGCATGGCGCGCCGCGATCCATTCCTCGTTGGTCGGCTCTACACCGACGATGACGCGGCTGCCGGGGCCCGCGATCACGGGATCATTGCGCTCATTCGCGGATTCGTCCACGGCCACGCCCAGGTAAGCCAGGTCCCGGCAGATACGGCTGCGGATGACCGCGCTGTGCTCGCCGACGCCGGCGGTGAAGACCAGCATGTCGAGCCCTCCCAATACCGCGGCCAGGGCGCCGATTTCACGCACGATACGGCGCACGTACAGCGCCAGGGCCGCGCGGATCCGGTCACCTGTCTCGCCCGCTTCCTGCTCGCGCTCCAGCAGTTCGCGCGTATCGCCGGATACGCCGGACACGCCCAGTAGTCCTGACTCGTGATACAGCACGTGGCCCACCTGTTCCAACGTCAGCTTCTCTATCTCCATCAGATAGATCACCGCGCCCGGATCCAGCGCGCCGCAGCGCGTGCTCATCATCACCCCATCCAGCGCCGAGAATCCCATGGTGGTGGCCAAGCTGCGCAACCCATGCATCCCGCACAAGCTGGCACCGCTGCCCAGGTGCGCGACAACGGTGCGACCGCGCGCGCGATCACCATGGCGTTCGGCCAGCGCTACCGCCATGTATTCGTAGGACAGCCCATGAAATCCATAACGGCGCAGCCCGCGCTCATAGGCCGAATAAGGCAAGGGCAGCATGCGTTCGACCAGCGGTAGCGTGTGATGGAAGCCGGTGTCGAAGCAGGCGACTTGCGGACAATCGGGCAGACCTTTGAGCAAGACGTCCATGGCCTCCAGCGCGAAGGGCTGGTGCAGGGGAGCCAGGGGGATATAGCTCTTCAGGTCCGCCAACACGGTGGCGTCGACCAGCACGGGTTCGCTGTATTTGCTGCCGCCGTGCACCACCCGATGGGCGACGGCGCGTAGCGGGCGGCCGGTCAACTTCTTGCGCGTGCGGCTGCGAATGTGCTCCAGGGCCGCGTGATGGGGCGTGTCGCCCTCGCGCAGTTCAACCGATTCGGTTTGGCCGCCGGTTTCCGTGTAGGTGGTGCGGGGCGTGCCTATTCCTGCTACCTGCCCGCTCCAGAAAGGCCGGCGCGGCGGTGGATCTTCCTGGCCATCGAACAACGCGAACTTGATGCTGGAGGAGCCGCAATTCAGAACCAGCAGGCATACGTCATCACCAGCGCGGGCGGTGTCGTTCATGGCGTTTCCTATCGACGCGAATCATGGAGGTAATCCCGCCGTGCCGGGGCTGCGTCCATCGTGCAGCGGCCGGCACAGCGGGATCAGGTCCATGATAGCGCGCGTTCCCGGCCAGGGAAGGGCGCGCCGGTCGCGGCGATACGCGCTAGTTCGCCGCCATCTTGTCGGCCACGGTCAGGCCCGGTGGGATGACCGCCGGGTGCAGCGTTCCAACCAGGATGTCCTTGCCATCCAGATCCACTTGCGTGAAATCCAATGAGCGCAGGGTGGGATCCTCATAGGTCTTGAGGTAATAACGCAGGTTTTGCAGGTCGGCGATGACGCTCCACTGCGTGTATTCGATCGAGGCTTCCTTCAATGCGGGATCCTGCGCCCAACCCTTGGGAATATCGAAATTGTTGAGGATATGCTCCGCCAGCCGCACGCTCGGCATCCCAGGATCTGTCGGCACGGCCGCTTGGGAGAAACCCAGGGCGCGGATGAAGCGCGACGGTGGCGTCGTGTCTCCGGGGATGCCCAGCAAACCCGAACCTTCCCCCAGCGGCCTGATGGTCTGTCCGGCGATCACGCGCGGCGGCGCCTGGGTGGGCGACAACTTGACGTAGTTGCGCAGATTCATCTCATGCCAGGCGAAGGGTGGGGAGTTGGTCAGTACGCTGTAAGGATTGTCATAGACCTTGAGTTGGCCGTCGATCGGCTCGATGACAATGGAAGCGCCGCTGGCGTCATGCAAGGTGTAGTGCACGCCCGGCACGAAGCCGAGATGCGGTTCCTTGATGCCCAGCACCACGATCTGGGACAGTGCCGCCTTGACCTCGGCGACGTTGGCGAAGTTGGTCAGTGCCCAGGTCAGCAGGTCCCACGGTGCCAGCACCTGGCGGTTGCCGGCGTCGGCCTCCGGGGTGTAGGAAGCATAGTCGGGGAAGTACAGCAGGCCGCCCGCCAGACCCTTCTCGTTCATGCCGTCACTCAGGCATTTCAGGCCGAAGGCATTCATCCCTATCGTCGCGTACTTGGTGGTCCATTTGGCGCCGGGGTGGGCGTCGTTGCCGGTGGCGGAGATCTCCTGCATGCGCGGGATGAACATGGTTTGGGATTGCAGGGGAAAGCCGAACTCCATGGTACGTGCGTAAATCACGCCCTTGGTATTGGTGCGGATCGTGAAGCTCGTGCAGGCGAGCGCTTCAAGGGGCGCCAGTATCAGGGCGGCGATCATGGACAGCGCCACGGTGGCACGCATGCGGCGCGCCAATTGCCGGGCGACTCGCCGTGCGTGCAGGCGGAGACGCGTCACGACCCGTGGCATGAGCGTGGCGCGACATGCGGCGAAACGTGCCGCGTATTTGGACAAAAGGGCAGGCATGAGGATCTCCTCGACAACGGTTCAGAGATGCAACATGCATCCCTTCATAATTGCCACGCGTGGTGAGCGCGGCACTGTGCGCCATGGCGCCTTGCGGCTCCATCGGAAAATTCTTGTCAGGCCTGCCCAGGGCTGGATCAGAAGCGTATCGAGATGCCTGCCACTGGCCCTTGCATCGTGTTGGACCACTTGGCGCGCCCGTAATCGGTATGTTCTCGATAGTCCTGGTACAGCGCGCGGTAGCCCAGGCGCAGCATGGTGTCGTGGCCGAACAGTTTCAGGCGATAGCCCAGATAGACCTGGCCATTGGCGCTGAACTCCGAGCCCATGCCGAATCCGCCGATGTCCGCTTCGGCCGACAGGTTCCAGCGGTCGGTCAGATCGGTCTCCACGCGCAGGCCGACGAAAGGGTCGGTCCAGTTGACGCGCGAAGAGACATCGCCTAGCGGGGTGTCGATGCTGCCCCGCAGCGATGTCCAGCGCAGCCCCATGGTGGGTTCGATGGCGAAGATGCGAGGTGTTCCCGCCAGCGTGGTGCCGCCCAACTGTTGTTCGTAGGCACGCACGAAGGCGCCGCCGGTCAGCCAGTTGGCGCGCAGCCTGGTATGCGTGGCCAGGCCGTCGACGTGCTGGCGCTGGCCCAGGCTGGTGTAGACGTTGTCGATATAGAAGCCGTAGCGTCCGTTGCTGGCTTCGATATTGCCCATGAAGCTGAAATCGAGGTCGTCGAAGATGGTGGAGAAGGGCATGTGGAAATCGGCGCGACGGCCCGCGATATCCGCGTGCCCGCGCAGGGACGCCGCCCACAGGTAGGGGCTGACGGTGACGTGCCAGTCGCCGGGACTGGACGCTGGGAGGGATGGCGTAGCTTCGAGGGGCGCCGTGGCCGAGGCGGCGAGGGGGGCGGGCTGGTCCGCTTGAACGGCTTGGACCGGTTGCCCGGCTTGGGCCGGTTGCCCGGTCTGCCCGGTACGCCCGTCCCGTTCTGCCCGTCCGGCCTGCGGGGCCGGCACGGTTTGCGCCGCCGCGGCAGTCGTCATGGCAAGCAATAGGAAAGCCAGCATCGCCCTACCTGGGCGCTTGTGCCGACGTTGGCTAAGAGAAATGTTGCGATCTGGGCGTGACATCTGCCGGTCTCCTGGCGGGTCGGTTGCGGGACGGCCGAGGTCCACGGCGTGATGGGACGCGTGTCCCGCCACGCGCGCACGCGTCCGTCCATTGCCTGGCGATATTGGGGCCTGCGGATGAGTATGGGGGAGTAACTTCGCGCCACCATTTGCGACAGTGGCACCGACAGGAGGCCGGACAGCGGTGGCGCATGATGAAAGACCCTGTTGTGGGAATGCCTTTATGCAGTAGAAATCCATCGCATGATGCATTTTTGCTTTTGTGCGATGCACATCAATATTCGCTGCGATGCACAATCCAGCAGTAAGATGCGCGGCATGGTGCCTTGCTCCTCGGCGCCTCCCCCTGAAAATCCGGGACTGCCGGTGGGGCGGACCTGCCGCGGTCCGTCTCGCATGCGTTGTCCCGTTTGTTGTCTTCTGCCTGACACCTGACCATGACTACTGCTGCATCCCTCCCACGCCTCGGACGCGCGGGCCTGTACCTATTGCTTGCCGGCCAACTGCTGCCGATGATCGATTTCTCCATTGTCAACGTCGCGCTGGATGCGATGGCGCATGCCTTGCATGCCAGCGAAGTGGAGCTGGAATTGATCGTGGCGGTCTACGGGGTGGCCTTCGCGGTGTGCCTGGCCATGGGCGGGCGGCTGGGCGACAACTACGGCCGGCGCCGCGTCTTCACCTGGGGCGTGCTGCTGTTCACCGTGGCATCGGTACTGTGTGGCCTGGCCAACGCCGTGTGGGTTTTGCTGGCGGCGCGCATCCTGCAAGGGATGGCGGCCGCGCTGGCCGTGCCGCAGATCCTGGCGACCATACACACGGGCCTGCAAGGCCGCGAGCATTCGCGCGCCCTGGGGCTGTATGGCGCCATCGGCGGCCTGGCCTTTGTGATAGGGCAGGTATTGGGTGGCCTGCTGATCACCGTGGGTGAAGGCGGCCTGGGATGGCGCAACGTTTTCCTGGTCAATCTGCCTATCGGTTTGCTGGTCGCGGCCCTGGCGCCGCGCCTGCTGCCGGAGACACGCTCCCCGCACCCGGCGTCCATCGACGTGCCGGGCACGCTGCTGCTGGCCTTGGTGATCCTGTGCCTGCTGCTGCCGATGGCGCTGGGTCCGGTCTTGCACTGGCCCTGGCCGTGCGCCGTGGCGTTGCTGGCGGTACCGCCGCTGCTGTACTCCCTGTGGCGCGTGGAACGGCACCAGGAAATGGCCGGCGGGTTCCCCTTGCTGCCGCCCAGCCTGCTCCGCCTGGGTAGCGTGCGTTTCGGCTTGGGTATCGCGATTCTGTTTTTCTCCAGCTGGGGCGGTTTCATGTTCGCGATGGCCCTGACCCTGCAGGCCGGCGCGCATTTGTCGCCGCTGCACTCGGGCAATGCGTTTATTGCGCTAGGCGTGTCCTATTTCCTGGGATCGCTGCTGACCAGCCGTGCCGTCGCGCGTTTCGAAAAGACGACTGTCCTGTTGTTCGGTTGCCTGGTGCAGATGGCCGGCCTGGTAATGATGATCATGACCTTGCGCCACGTGTGGCCCGAACCGTCGGTGCTGAACCTGATTCCCGCGTCGCTGCCGATAGGCTTCGGTCAGGCCTTCATCGTGGCGTGCTTCTACCGCATCGGCTTGTCGGAAGTCCCGCATGCCCAGGCTGGCGCGGGCAGCGCGACGCTGTCGACGGTGCAGCAGGCGGCCTTCGGCCTGGGCCCGGCCGTCTATGGCGCGGTCCTGACGCATTTCCTGCAGGCGAGGTCGGGTGATTATCTGCCGGCGTCGGTAGGGGTGATGGAAGCGGAGTTCGGCGTGATGGGGTGCCTGGCGCTGCTTGCGCTGGTGCTGCTCATGCGGCAACGGGCACAGCGGCGCACGCTGTTGAGTGCGGCGGTGCCCGTGTGCCAAAGCAGCCAATAGGGCCATCGGCATTTGCCAGCACCGATAGCCCACCAGGCAATAGCGTGGAGCCAAAACCCCTTGTTTTAAGGCTCCAGTAAGACAATTCGCCTTTCGTGAACGCGCGCCGCCGACGCGCATACAATACGGCCCGCCCGAGCAACCGCGGGCGCGGCAACTCACAAGGATGCAGGCGCGGCGCGGACCTGGCCACTTTCCCACGCGGATACGGCCACCTTCCTAAAACCATTAAAGAGACCGCGCGGCCGCATTGCATCCCGCCGCGCGAGCGCATCCTGGAATCACACCGTGCTTGCCCCTATCACTCGATTGTTTCCCGTCTGGGCCGTGCTGGCTTCGCTGCTGGCCTATTTCTCGCCGACCTCCGTGTCGGGTATCGCACCGTACGTCACCACGCTGTTGACCATCATCATGCTGGCAATGGGCGTGACCCTGTCGCTGGGTGACTTCAAGCGCGTCTTCACGCGCCCCGCGCCGGTGATCGCCGGCATTGTGCTGCACTACCTGGTCATGCCCTTGGCGGCCTGGGTCATCGCCAAGGTGTTGCGCTTGCCGCCCGACCTGACCACCGGCATGGTGCTGGTAGGCAGCGTGGCCAGCGGTACGTCGTCCAATGTGATGATCTATCTGGCGCGCGGCGACGTGGCGCTGTCGGTGACGATCAGCGCGCTGTCCACGGTCGTGGGGATATTCGCCACGCCTTTGTTGACGCGCCTATACGTCGATGCGTCGATCGCCGTGGACGTGCATGGCATGTTGATCAGCATCGTCCAGATCGTGGCCATACCCATCGTCGTCGGTCTGGTGATCCATCATCTGTTCACCGGTTTCGTGCGCCGTATCGAGCCTATCCTGCCGTTGGTGTCCATGGTGGCGATTCTGCTGATCATCGCCGCGGTCGTGGGCGGCACGCAGCAAAGCATCGCGTCGGTGGGGCTGGTCGTGGCGCTGGGCGTGATCATGCACAACGGCCTGGGGCTGTTGGGCGGCTACTGGGGCGGACGCCTGCTGGGTTTCGACGAAGCCATCTGCCGCACATTGGCCATGGAAGTGGGCATGCAGAACTCCGGCCTGGCGGCAACGCTGGGCAAGCTGTACTTCACGCCCTTGGCAGCGTTGCCGGGCGCCTTGTTCTCGGTATGGCACAACCTGTCCGGGTCCTTGCTGGCCGGCTATTGGGCCGGTCGCAGTGCCAGGAAGAAGGACGGCGCCGGTAGCGCTGCCGCCGCGTCGGCCTCGGCCAAGTAGTACGCGTGCTGGCGCCATGCCGGCAGGCTCATCGCGTGCCGGCATGGCGCCAGCGGCCCGTCGTACGGCGGCTGATTCAGGCCTTGAGGCTGCGGCTGCTCGCATGGCGCCACGCCAGCGCCATGAAAAATCCCAGCGCCGCTGCCTCCAGAGTGAATTGCCCCATGCTGGCCAAGGCGGTCAGCGGGGGAATGCTGGCGTAGATAACGTAGATGAACGGCATCAAGAGCTGCTTCTTCAATGTCAGCACCAAAAGCGTGAAGGCCAACAGGCGCCGCGATGTCCGCTGGGGCAGCGCGGGCCAGGCCAGCGCCACGCAGAACAGGCACGCCAGCGCCGGCTCTACGAAGCTGGCGTAGGCGGGGATCAGGACGCTTGGCCCATACGGCATCTGGCACCACGGGTCAGCCGGCAACCACAGCGGGAGCGCGGCCGTGATGCCGTCCTGCATCCATGCCGATACGGGTGGGAGTGCAATGCCCGCCGCCAGGCCCAAGACCGTCGCGCCCAGCCATTGCCGCGAGGCGCGCTCGACGCGCTCGCTCAAGATAGTCGTTCCCGCCGCGATGGCCAGGTAAGGCAGCGTCGTGGGAATTTCGGTGAGCGCCATCGATATCCAATGTCCCGCGGGCGACCCATAGCACCAGGCGTTCATGAACCAGTCGCGCACTGTTTCGTTCAGGCCGCATAAGAGCAGGAACAATATGCCCGCCCGCGTGCTTGCGTTGCGGCCAGGCAGACGGCCGTTCATGCATCGTGCCAGCCACATGGCGCCGCCCGCCAGGACCGCGTAGTTGAGCGCGCCGGGAATGGCGCCGCCTATCGGTTCGGAGGGATACGGTGCATTGAACACCTGCAGCAGCACGGCATGCACGCTCAGCGCCAACACCGCGGTGATGACCGATCCTATGATCAGCCGTATCTTGTCGACAGATGAAAATAATCCCTTCTTGATGATGGGCGGTGGTGATGTACTCATGGTTGTCAGGTCTCCCATATATTCGCCGCGCATGCCGGTTGGCTGGCGCAGCGAAGCCGATGCAAAAGCGATGCATGGGCAAAGTAGGGAAACCCGGCAGCGGCTGGTATCCGATTATTCGTAGAGCCTGTAAACCGGAATTTTCGCCATGAACGTCACGGTGTATTCACCGATCACCGTGGTGGATCGCATGGACATATGGCCTTATTCAGGTCATGCAAGGCGGCAGGCGAAGCGGCAGATGAAGCGGCAGGTCCTGGCGCAGGCAAGGCGGCGGGCAGACGCTGCACGACCAGGCCATGCCGTACCGCGCCCTCGACCACCGGCTCGTCGGCGTATCGCGTCACGGCAAGATAGATGGTGATCAGGCAGCCGACGACGGCCAACGCCGGGCCGGCCATCAGGATCCAGGGCCAAGGCTCGCGGTACCAAGGTCTGGATGCGTGGGACATGTCCTGCATGCTGCACCTCATTCAGGGATGTAGAAGCTGGTCGATTCGCGCGCCCGTATGGGCGCCGCGCTTGCAGTCTCCACCGCCACGGCTTGCACCTGCACCGGGTGCGCCCCAGAGGATGCCGTTGCAGCGGGAACCCGCAATCGAATCGGCAACAGTCGATTCGACTCAGCCGCGACTTGCACCAGATCGCCCACGCCGCCCGCGCCGCCGCGCACGACCTCGACCGTCATGCCCGGCAGGCCGGTGGCCTGTAGACGTAGCGTCAATGGCGTCGGCGCCGTGTTGATCAGCTGCAGTTGGTAGACGTTTTCGATCAAGCCGCCTGCCACCTCACGCGCCAGGACGCCGCGATCGCGGATCAAGTCCAGGCGTAGCGGGTTTCTCACGGCCAGCGCAAGCTGCAGGCCGATCACCAGCAAGGCAATCACCGCGGCGTAGACCAGGACCCGTGGCCGGCGCAATGCCCGGCGCCAATGGCGTCCGCTATCCGCATCAGGTCCTGACCGCTGTAGCGCGGTTTCCGATGTGTAGCGGATCAACCCGGCGGGATAGCGCATCTTCTTCATGACTTGGGAACAGGCATCGATGCACGCTCCGCAGCCTATGCACATATATTGCAGGCCATTGCGGATATCGATGCCGGTGGGACACACTTGCACGCACAGGCTGCAGTCCACGCAGTCTCCAAGGCCAGCGGCGCGGTGATCGAGCTGCCGGGACCGTCCGCCGCGCGGGTCACCGCGTTGCTGGTCATACGTGACCAGCAACGTGTCGCGGTCGATCATCACGCTTTGGAAGCGCGCATAGGGGCACATGTATTTGCAGACGGATTCCCGCAGGAAACCCGCATTGCCCCAGGTGGCGAAGCCGAACAACAGCATCCAGAACCCTTGCCAGTAGCTCAATTGCAGCGTGACCAAGGCGTGTCCCAAATCACGGATAGGCGCGAAGTAGCCGATGAAGGTAAATCCGGTCCATACCGCGACCGCGAACCATGCCGCGTGCTTGGTCATCTTGAGACGCGTTTTGCGGACACTCCACGGCGCCTTGTCCAGGCGGAGGCGAGCCTGGCGGTCGCCTTCCACCAGGCGTTCTATCCACATGAAGATTTCCGTGTAGACCGTCTGCGGGCAGGCGTAGCCGCAGAACAGGCGGCCGGCCAGGGCGGTGAACAGGAATAGCGACAGGGCCGAGATGATCAGCAGCGCGGCCAGGTAGACGATGTCCTGGGGCCATAGCGTCAGCCAGAAAATATGGAATTTCCGCGTGCTCAGGTCGAACAGCAGGGCCTGCCGGCCGTTCCAGTTCAGCCACGGCAAGCCGTAGAAAAGTGCCTGGGTAAACAGCACCATCGCCACGCGCCAGCTGGCGTAGCGGCCTCGCACGGAGCGGGGCTGGATCTTGCCGCGCAGGTCCAGCAGGACGTGTTCGACGGGCGGACGCGGGTTGGCGCCCGGCGTCGCCGTGGCAAGCGGGGCGCCCTCGTTCATTGTGGCGCCGTATTCGAAAGTCCCCACACCCACGCACTGAGCACGCGGATCTGGTCAGGCGTCAGCACCTGGCCGAAGGCGGGCATGCGATTGTCGCGGCCCTCCAGAATGGTACGCACGATGGCGTCCTGCGAGGTGCTGTTCAGCCATATGCCATCGCTCAGGTTGGGCGCGCCAAGCGCCCGGTTGCCCTGGCCGTCGATGCCGTGGCATGCCGCGCAGTAGTTCTCGTATCCCGCCTTGCCGAAGACGACCTGGACGGGGTCGGCCGCCAATTTCGACATCGATCGGACGTAGGCCGCAATCTCGGCGGCGTTCTTGGGGTCTATCACCCCCTTCCACGCCGGCATTACTCCATGGCGTCCTTTCTCTATAGTCTGTGCGATGTATGCCGGCGTGCCTTCGCCCAGCCAGTCGTTGTCGGTCAGATTGGGAAAGTTGGGCGCGCCCTTGGCGTCCGAGCCGTGGCACTGGGCACAGGTATTCAAGAACAGGCGCACGCCTATTTCCTGCGCCTTGGGATCGCGCGCTATCTGTTGCGGCGTCATCGAGGCGTAGCGGGCATATACGGGTTGGACGGCTTGCGCCTGGGCGGCTTGTTCGCGCGCGATGGCATCGGCGCTGGTGAAATTGAGCAGGCCGGGATTGGTGCCCAGGCCAGGCATCAACACCAGATAGCCTAGCGCGAAAACGCACAGCAACAGGTACATCCAGGTCCACCAGCGCGGCACGGGGTTGTTGAGTTCCGTGAGATCGCCATCCCAGACATGGCCCGTGCTTTCCACCGGCGTCCCCGGAGCGGGCTTGCTTCGCAGCCAGCGGCGCTGCGAGTAAAGCAGCCACACGCACCAGGCAATGCCGCCCAGGGCGATGGCGCTGATGAAATAGCCCCAGGAGTCGTGTATGAAATCGCTCATCGCCTTATGGCTCCATCCGGTTTCGAGGGTTCGCCTTCATCGGGCAGGAGGAAGGGCAGTTGCGCCGATTCGCGGTTGGCAGGCTGGCGGCCTTGCGAACACGCCCACCAGAAAATGCCGAAGAAGGTGGCCATCGACAGCGCGGTGACCAAGCCGATCAGGTAGTCCATGGCTCAACCCCCCACGCCGCCGGCGGCCGGCGTGTTACTGGCGCCGGCGGGCGCGGTATGCGCAGCGGCGCCGGTACCGGTGGACGGGCGCGCGGCAGAGGCTGCGTAGCCGGCTCCCAAACCTTGCAAGTAGGCCACCAAGGCATCTTCTTCGGTCTTTCCCGCGATCGCGGCGGGAGCCGCGGCAATCTGCGCGTCGGTGTAGGGCACCCCCAGGCGGCGCAGCGCGCGCATGCGTGCCTGCACATCCTGGCCGTCCAGGCGCGCGTGCTGCAGCCAGGGATAAGCGGGCATATTCGATTCCGGCACCACCGCACGGGGATTACGCAGATGCAAATGCTGCCAGGCATCGGAATAGCGCTGTCCCACGCGCGCCAGATCGGGACCGGTGCGCTTCGATCCCCACAGGAAGGGATGGTCGTACACCGATTCGGCGGCCTCGGAGTAATGGCCGTAGCGTTGCACCTCCGCGCGCAGCAGGCGTATCTGCTGCGAATGGCAGCCAACGCAGCCTTCGCGTATGTAGACATCGCGCCCCATCAGGCGCAAGGCGCCATACGGTTCGATGCCGGGCGCCGCTTCGGTGGTGCTGTGCTGGAAGAACAAGGGGACGATCTGCGTCAGGCCGGCGAAGGACACCACCAGGATGCTGGCCGCTATCATCCAGCCTATGTTTTTTTCCAGGGTCTGGTGCGAAAAGAATCCGTGCTTCTGGTGTTGGCTGCTCATGGCGTTCTCGTCAGGCGATGGCAGGAGCCGTGGCCGGGATCGGTGCCCGTGCGGCGGTCGGGACGTCGGTGGGAATGACCGGGTCGACGGCGCGCGCGCCGCGGCGGGTCATCCAGACATTCCAGGCCATGATGCAGATGCCGGCCAGGTACAGCATTCCCCCCACCAGGCGAATGACATAGAAGGGGACGCGAGTCTTCAGCTCTTCGACGAAGCTGTAGACCAGCGTGCCGTCGGCGGCGGTGTCGCGCCACATCAGGCCTTGCTGTACGCCGGCTACCCACATCGCGGCGATATACAGGACGACGCCCACGGTGGCCACCCAGAAATGCAGCTCCACGGCCGCCATGCTGTACATGCGATCGCGGCCATAGAGGCGCGGGATCAGGTAATACAGTGAGCCGAAGGTAATCATGGCGACCCAGCCCAGCGCGCCCGAGTGCACATGGCCGATGGTCCAGTCCGTATAGTGGGACAGGGCGTTGACCGTGCGGATCGACATCATCGATCCTTCGAAAGTGGACATGCCGTAGAAGGACAGCGACGTCACCAGGAACTTGAGGATGGGATCGGTGCGCAGGCGATGCCAGGCGCCTTGCAGCGTCATGATGCCGTTGATCATGCCGCCCCACGAGGGCGCCAACAGGATCAGGGAAAAGGCCATGCCCAGCGACTGCGTCCAGTCGGGCAGCGAGGTATAGAGCAGGTGGTGCGGGCCAGCCCACATATAGGTGAAGGCCAGGGCCCAGAAGTGCACGATAGACAGGCGATAGGAATAGATCGGCCGGCCGGCCTGCTTGGGCACGAAGTAGTACATCATGCCCAGGAAACTGGTGGTCAGGAAGAAGCCCACCGCATTATGGCCGTACCACCACTGCACCATGGCGTCCTGCACGCCCGCGTACGCGGAATAGGATTTCCACAGCGACACCGGCATCTCGATGTTGTTGACGATGTGCAGCAGGGCGATGGTAAGGATGTACGAGCCGAAGAACCAGTTGGCCACGTAGATGTGCCGCACGCGGCGCTTGACGATGGTGCCGAAGAACACCACGGCGTACGCCACCCACACCAGGGTGATGAGGATGTCGATGGGCCATTCCAGCTCCGCGTATTCCTTGCTGGAGGTGTAGCCCATGGGCAGCGTGATGGCGGCAGCCACGATGACCGCTTGCCACCCCCAAAAGGTGAAAGACGCCAGCCAGCCACAGAAGAGACGCGCCTGACAGGTGCGCTGCACCACATAGTAGGACGTGGCGAACAGGGCGCTTCCGCCGAAGGCGAAGATCACCGCGTTGGTGTGCAGTGGCCGCAGGCGGCCATAGGTCAGCCATGCCGTGTCGAAGTTGAGCTGTGGCCAGATCAGTTGAGCGGCGATGAGCGCGCCCACCGCCATGCCGACGATGCCCCAGACCACGGTCATCAAGGCGAACTGCCTGACGACCGTGTAATTGAACGTTTGCGTTGCCGTACTGGCGCCGCCAGGCTGGTCCGTCGAATCGCGCATGCTTGCCCCCAACCCCTATCCATGGAATTTTCGTCATGCTAAGGACGAAGGGGCTGGTCCGGCTTGATCCATATCAAGCCGGGTCGCGGTTGTCGGCGCTACGCTGCACACATGGCCGCCTATTCCATTTTCTCCATGCCGCGGGACCTCGATACGTCCTCGCGGCGCCGGCGCCGGCATGCGCTGGCCCGTCTGGCCGTGGCGTGGCTGGCAATGATGCAGGTCATGATGCTGGCCTGGCCCGGCTATCTGCGCCGCGCCGACATGGCGCCTGGAGTGCGGACGACGCTGGACTCGGCGATCGTGCTGATGAACTGGGCCAGCCTGGTCCTGACCGTGCCGGTGATGCTGTATTCCGTCTGGCCGGTGTGGCGCGGCGCCGCTGTCAGCTTGCGCAAGGGGCGTATCGGCATGGACGTGCCGGTGGCCTTGGGGCTGCTGGCTGCTTTCGTCCCAAGTGTTGTGAGCACATGGACCCGCCAAGGGCATGTGTATTTCGACTCGGCAACCATGTTCGGCGCCTTTCTGTTGACGGCGCGCTATCTGGAACTGTGCGCACGCCAGTCCACGCCAGCCGCCGGCCCCATGGCCGGCGTCGAGGCCTTGCGTCCAGTCCTGGTGGCCTGGGCCGATCGCCTGGCGATACCCTTCATCGTCATCCAGCTATTGCTTACCGTGGCGGCCGTGCTGGCGTGGCAGTCGGCGGGCGGCGGCACGGAAAGGGCGTTGGCGGTTGCCGTCGCCATGCTGGTGATCAGTTGCCCCTGTGCCATGGCCATGGCGGTACCGACAGCCATGGCGGCGGCACGCGCGGTACTGCTGGCGCGTCCCGACTTGTCCGATGAGGCCGTTGCAGGGCTGCAAAGCGCGATGATACGCAAGGCCCGCGGCAGCCTGCTCGGAGCCATGGCGTGGCATTTGTTATTGATGCCGCTGGCAATGTTGGGATGGATCGCGCCGCAGATTGCCGCATTGACGATGCTGGCGTCTTCGTTGGCGGTGGCCGGCAATGCGTGGGTGCTGCGCCGGCGCTACCTGGCAAGCGTGGCGGTGCACGCCTTGCCATGAGCATTCTTTATCTGTTGCTGCCGATATCGTTGATCATCGTGCTGCTGATCGGCGCGGCCCTGTGCTGGGCCGTGCTGGCTGGCCAGTACGATGCCACCGACCGCGAGGGCGCCACCATCCTGGATGATGATGACGCCCGGTGATGCGGGCAGTTATATCGATCTCAATCGACCGTCGCGCCGGACATCTTCACCACGTCGGCCCAACGCTTGATGTCGGCCTTGTGGATGCGCTCGAAGGCAGCGATGCTGGGATCGGCGGGAGGCTGGATCCCTTGCAGATCGGTCAGCCACGTCTTGAATTCCGGCGTGCTGATGATCTTGATCACGGCTTCGCTCATGCGCTTCTGGATCTCCGGCGGCAGCTTGGCGGGACCGAACAGGCCGTACCAGGTGCTGCTCTCGTAACCCTTGATATTGCATGCTTCGGCGATGGTCGGCACGTCGGGCAAGGCCTTGATGCGCTGCGCGGTGGTCACGCCCAAGGCCACGACCTGGCCTGCCTTGACGGCGGGAACGGAGGGCGCGCTCTGGTTGAAGAAGAAGTCGACTTCACCCGACAGCAGGGCGGTCATGGCCGGACCCTGGCCGCGATAGGGGACGTGCGTGACCTTGATGTTGGCGCCGTTGGCGAACTGCGCGCCGGCCAGATGGCCCGATGCGCCATTGCCGGTGGACGCATAATTCAGCACGCCCGGCTTGGACTTGGCCAGCGCGACGAGATCGCCGCAGGTCTTGATGTCAGGGTGTTTCTTGGGATTGACCAACAAAACGTTGGGAACGTCGCCCAGCAGCGCGATGTGCGTGAAGTCCTTCTCCACATCGAAATTCAGGCTTTTGTAGAGGGCCGCGTTGATGGCGTGCGTGCCGGCCGTACCCAGCAGGAAGGTATAGCCGTCGGCAGGCGCCCGCGCGACCACGTCGGACGCGACGTTGCCGCCCGCGCCGGTGCGGTTGTCGGCAATGATGGGAACGCCCAGTTCCTTGCCCAGTGCCTCGCCCAGCTTGCGGGCATACAGATCGGTGCCGGCGCCGCCCGGGAAGCCGCCCACGATGGTGATGGCGCGGGTGGGCCACTTGGCCGGGTCTTCGGCATGGGCGCCGGTCGAGACGGCGGCGGCCAGGGCCAAGGTAGCGGTGGTTAATGAACGCAGCATGAATTTCGAGCGCAGCATGAATTTTCCCCTTCTGTGTGTTGCGCTGATGAAAGATGCGCGCCGCGGGGGCGCGCATCGTGAAAACTACAGAGCCGCCGTCACCATGATTTCGACACGGATGTCGGGCGCGGCCAGTTCGACCTTGCCGCAGCAGCGGGCGGGGGCCTGGCCGGGCACGATCCAGGCGTCGTAGACCGAATTCATGGCAGCGAAGTCCTGCATGTCGGCCAGCCAGATGGTGACCATGAGGGCCTTGGACTTGTCGGTGCCGGAGGCGGCCAGCATTTCGTCGACCTTGGCCAAAACCTGGCGGGTCTGGCCGGCCACGTCCAGGCTACGGTCGTCGGCGGTGTGGCCGGCGAGGTAGACGGTGCCGTTATGGATGACGGCGCGCGAGCGGCGCGCATTCTGGTCGAGACGGGTAATGGCCTGGCTCATTGCTGGGTCCCTTTGCCGGATTCGCGGCGAGCGTGATTGAGGGCGGCCTGGATCAGGTTGTCGCTGGCTTCGGGAGTGCGGAAGGCGGAGTGCGCCGACAGCGTGACGTTCTCGAGCTTGGTCAGCGGATGGCCGGCCGGCATGGGTTCGGTGACGTAGACGTCCAGACCCGCATGCAGGAGCTTGCCCGATTGCAGGGCTTCGATCATGGCTTCCTCGTCGACCAGCGCGCCGCGTGCGGTGTTGATCAGGATGGCGCCATCGCGCATGCCGGCAATGCGTTCGCGCGAGATGATGCCGCGCGTTTCATCGGTCAGCAGCAGGTGCATGGACACGACGTGGCTTTGCGCCAGCACTTCTTCCAGCGACACGAATTCGATGCCGTCGGCCTGGCGCGGCGTGCGGTTCCAGGCGATGACCTTCATGCCGGCGCCGCGCGCCAGGCGCGCCATCTCAGCGGCGATGCCGCCGTAGCCCACCAGGCCCAGCGTCTTGCCGGTCAGCTGCACGCCGTCCGAACGCAACCAGTTGCCGGCGCGCATGCCGCGATCCATGCGGGCGAAGCCCTTGGCGGCGGTCCACATCAGGGCGAAGGCGCATTCGGCCACGGCGGTGTCGCCATAACCCTTGATGATATGCACGGTGATGCCGATTTCCGCCAGCTCTTCCGGGTTCATGTACGAACGAGGGCCGGTACCCAGGAAGACCACGTGCTTGAGTGCCTTGCACTGGCGCGCGATGTCGATGGGAAAGTGGGTGTGATCGACGATCATGATCTCGGCATCGCCCAGCACGCCGGGGATCTGGTCGGGCGTGATGTCGGGTTGCCGGTTGATGGTCAGCGGCATGTCGCCGGGCTGGTGCAGGCGTTCAGCCACGGCGCTGAGCGTCGGGTTGGCGTCGATGAAGCAGGCTTTCATGGAACTCCCTAGGTAAAGTGGGTGCTGGTGTCGAATGAGGCTTCAGGCTTGCAGCCGCGCCTCGGCGAAATCGGCGAGCGCATTGCCCATGTAGATCTCCGCGTAACCGGCGCGGGTCAGGGCAATGACGTGGTCTTGATATTGGGTGATGTGCGCGGTCATCAGCGCCTCGACCCGCGCGAGGTCGCGGGCCTGCAAGGCACGCACGATATCGGGGTGGTCGTTGCGGGTACCCGCGCGGCGCGATTTCAAATCCAGCCAGCGGGCGAAGCGGATGCGTTCGTTGATCGAGCGCACCGAGCGCAGGAATTCTTCATTGCCGGCCAGCGCGGCCAGGCGTTCGTGGAAGGCTTCGTCGCGTTCCAGCAGGTACAGCGCCTGTTCGTCGGTCTCCGGCGTATCGCGATGCTGTTCGATGAATTCGGCCAGCTCGCGCAGTTGTTCGTCGGTCGCGCGCTGGCACACCAGGCGCACGACGCCCAGTTCCACCGTCGCGCGGTACTCATACAAATCGAGTATTTGCTGCACATCCAGCGGCCGCGCCGAATAGCCGCGGTTGGGCGTGGACACCAGGAAGCCTTCCGCCGCGATGCGGTTCAGCGCTTCACGCACCGGCGTGCGGCTGACGCCCAGGCGCTTGGCCAGTTCGACCTCGTTGACACGCTCTCCCGGCCGCAGGCGGAACGTCGTCGCCATGGCCTTGATGCGGGCGTAGACCTGGGCGGGCGTGTTGGTGGAGGATTCCATGGCGGGGAGTGGTTGCGGTGTGGCCGGTGTCGGAGGGCAATGATCGGCTAACGGTGAATCGATGCCCCGGTGAATCGATGACTGGCGGGAATCGGATTCAAATGCGGATAGTTGTGTATACAGTTTCGTATTATCTATGTTCCTGCGCCTCGAAGGCTGTTTTTTTATTCGGGGATATCCCTAGGTGCGGAAGTCGGCCGCTTTACGCCTGGAACCTGTTCCGGCAAGCGTTCCTTGAGAAAGTCGACCAGGCAGCGCACCGCCGGTGGGACGGTGGCCGCCCACGGCCTGAGCGCATGGATCGTCTGGCCGAAGAAACCGATGACGCGCCAATCCGGCAGGATGGGCACCAGATCCGCGGGATCCGCCAATGCGCTGAAATCCGGTAGCAGACCGATGCCCAGGCCACCCCGCACGGCATCGCGCAGGGCCTCGCTGTTATTGGCGCGGAAGCGGCCCCGGATGGGAATGTCGATGCGCGCGGGCGTGCCTGTCCGTGGCACGACGCGCGGCACGAAAGACCACATGTCCGCGGCGCCGGGCCGCAGGTAATGCAGGCAGACATGATCGACGAGTTCCCGGGGATGCGTGGGCGCGCCATGGCGGGCCACGTAATCCGGGCTGGCCAGCAGACCGGCTTCGGTGCGCAGCAGCGGCCAGGCGACATACGATTCCGGCACGTTGTCGGCGTGGCGTATGGCCAGATCGAAGCCCTCGTTTTCCAGATTGACGAAGCGGTCGGCCAGATCCAGTTCCAGCGTGACTTCGGGATAGGCCTGCAGAAAGGGCGTGACCAGCGGCGCCAAATGCTGGCGCCCGAATGCCACTGGTGCGCTGACACGGACCAGGCCGCGCGGCTGGTCCATGGTCTGGCGGGCGGCGTTGACGCTGTCGTAAAGCGCGCCGAAGGCATTCTGTGCGCCGCTCACCAATAATTGGCCAGCCTCCGTCATGGAGACGGAGCGCGTTGTCCTACGTACCAGCGGCAGGCCCAGACTGCGCTCCAGATCATGGATGCGGCCGCTGACCGACGCCTTGGAGATTCCCAGGCGCCGGGCCGCCTGGGTGAAGCTGCGGGTCTGGCTGACAACGGTCAGCAAATAAATATCGGCGACGTGGGGGGCAATGGTGTCGGCGCTCATGAGGACTCGAGAGGAGATTGGCTACGTGTTGGCGTTCCCACATGCTGCGACGGGGCGCGCATCTTTCGCTGGCGGGTGTTTCGCTTGCCGCGATAAAAAGCGAGAGTTTCATTATTGTTCAAAAGTTCGAACACTAATATCACATTTTGCTGACTTATCAATGTTCGCGTGCTTGCCTAGACTTCACTTGTCGCCTTATTGGACAGCGCATCCCAAGAGATCGCCCCATGACACCCTGTTCGGCCGCCAGGCCGACGCGCAGACCCGGATCCGCAACTGGAGGATATGCATGCCTACGAACTCGAATACCCAAGCCCCCGTCATCGGCCATTGGATCGCCGGCCAGGCCGCCACTGGCGCAGGCACCGGCCGTTTGCCCATCTATAACCCGGCCACGGGCGCCGTCAGTGCCCAGGCGGCCTTGGCCTCATCGGCCGACGTCGATGCCGCCGTGGCCGCGGCGCGGGCTGCTTTCCCAGCCTGGGCCGATACGCCTCCGCTGCGCCGCGCCCGCATCATGTTCAAGTTCCTGCAATTGCTGCAGGACAACCGCGAACGCCTGGCCCATGCCATCACCGCCGAACACGGCAAGGTGTATGAGGACGCCCTGGGCGAAGTGGCGCGCGGCATCGACATCGTCGAATTCGCCTGCGGCATTCCGCAACTGCTCAAGGGCGACTACACCGAACAGGTGGCAGGGGGTCTGGACAACTGGACCGTGCGCCAGCCGCTGGGCGTCGTGGCCGGCATCACGCCGTTCAACTTCCCGGTGATGGTGCCCATGTGGATGTTCCCCGTGGCGCTGGCCACCGGCAACACCTTCGTGCTCAAGCCCAGCCCCATCGATCCGTCGCCGTCCCTGATACTGGGTGAGTTGCTCAAGCAGGCCGGCTTGCCGGATGGCGTGTTCAACGTGGTGCAGGGCGACAAGGACGCGGTGAATGCGTTGCTGGAGCATCCGGATGTCAAGGCGGTGTCCTTCGTCGGCTCCACGCCTATCGCCAACTACATCTATGAAACGGGTGCCCGTCACGGCAAGCGCGTGCAAGCCCTGGGCGGCGCCAAGAACCACATGGTGGTAATGCCCGACGCGGATCTGGAACAGGCGGCCGACGCGCTGATCGGCGCCGGTTTCGGTTCGGCCGGCGAGCGCTGCATGGCGGTGTCCGTGGCCATGTTGGTGGGCGATGTCGGCGAGAAGCTGATTCCCATGCTGGTCGAGCGCGCCAAGACGCTGAAGGTGCTCAATGGCGAGGATCGCGCCGCGGAGATGGGTCCCATCGTCACGGCCGCGGCGCATGCCCGTATCACCGGCTATATCGAGCAGGGCGAAAAAGAGGGCGCGCAATTGCTGGTCGACGGCCGCGGCTTCGATGGCAAGAAGGCCGGCGACGGCTGCGAGAACGGTTTCTGGATGGGCGCCACGCTGTTCGATAAAGTGACCCCCGAGATGCGCATCTACAAGGAAGAGATCTTCGGCCCGGTGCTCAGCTGCGTCCACGTCAAGGACCTGGCCGAGGCGGTAGCGCTGATCAACGCCCATGAGTTCGGCAATGGTGTGGCGTGCTTCACGCGCGATGGCCAGGTGGCGCGCGAATTCGGCCGCCGTATCGAAGTGGGCATGGTGGGTATCAATGTGCCCATTCCGGTGCCCATGGCCTGGCAAGGCTTCGGCGGCTGGAAGCGTTCGCTGTTCGGCGACATGCACGCGTATGGTGAAGAGGGCGTGCGTTTCTACACGCGCCAGAAGAGCATCATGCAGCGCTGGCCTGACAGTATCGGCAAGGGCGCCGAGTTCACGATGCCGACGCCTGGGGGTGCCTGAGCAAGTTTCGGAGGAGCGCAGTGGCGAGGCGGCGGGTAATATCGCTGCCATCGCGCCGCGTGGCGCTCCCTCCGAGATTTACGCTACATGACCGCGTCCAAGAAGGCCCCGGCGGTAAAGTCCGCCACCAAGAAAGAGAAAGCCATAGCCGTGACCCCGCAGGCCGCCGAGTCCACCGTGCATCGTTGCGTCTGGGCGGGCGAGGATGCCCGCATGCGGGCATATCACGACGACGAATGGGGCGTACCGGAGTACGACAGCCGCGCCTTGTGGGAAAAGCTGATGCTGGACGGCTTCCAGGCCGGTCTGTCGTGGCGCACCATCCTGCACAAGCGCCCGGCGCTACGCAAGGCTTTCGCCGATTTCGATCCGGCCAAGGTGGCGCGCTTCACCGAAAAGGACGTCGAACGCCTGTTGCAGGATGCCGGCATCGTTCGTTCGCGCGCCAAGATCGAAGCGACCATCCGGGGTGCTCGGATCTATCTGGACATGGCCGCGCATGGCGAGGATTTCGCCGAATTCTGCTGGTCTTTCACCGGTGGCAAGCCCGTGCGCACGGACGGCGTGTTGCGGTTGACCACCAGCCCGGTTTCAGAGCAGATGTCCAAGGAATTGAAGCGGCGCGGCTTCAAGTTCGTCGGCCCGGTCATCGTGTATGCCTGGATGCAGGCCGTGGGCATCGTCAACGATCACGACAAAGCCTGCTTTCGCCGCAAGGAAGTCTCACGCGACTTTTGCGGTTTACGCAGTGCGGGAAAGACGGCCGGGGCGGCCAAGGGCGCCAAGCTGGCTTGATGTAATGCGCCGCTTTCACCGCCACCGACCGCCCCGTAGATGCGCGAAGGCTGGCCTACCCCGTCTTAAAGTCCCGCTTTCAGTGCCCCGTCGCCGGATAGTTCGGCCCCGGATCGCTGAAGCCGCCCATGCTCCACGGATTGGCGGCACCGGGGTGGGGCGGTCCGGGATGATCGAAGCGGCCGTCGGCGCAGCCGCCTAACAGCGCGGCGGCGAAGGCCGCGGCGACGCACCAGGCTGCGGCACGGCGGGGAGCCGGGTGTTGAGAATCAGGTCGTTTCTGCATGATGGGACTCCTTCTCGCGGCCTTGAGATGCCGCTACGCCGACAGCGTAGCGCAAAAGATTGAGGGTTTGGGACGAGGCTGACAGGCCATGCTGCCTCGGAATCCTGATATCCGCTAAGGTTAACGGGATCATCGCAACTGGCAGGCCCGCGCATGATCCGGCAGCGCTGAAAGCTATCCCTGCGCACGCGGGCACATTTCCTGCTATTTCAGGTGTCTCCTCCTCCCCCTCGGAGCATCGTCATGGCTGGCACCGCATCGCGCACCCTCTGGAAGGGCGCCATCTCCTTCGGCCTGGTCCACATCCCGGTGGGCCTGCATACCGCCACCCGTGAATCCGGGGTGGATTTCGACTGGCTCGACAAGCGCACCATGGACCCGGTGGGCTACAAGCGCATCAACAAACGCACCGGCCGCGAAATCGACCGCGAGAACATCGTCAAGGGCGTCGAATACGAAAACGGGCAGTATGTCATCATCTCCCCGGACGAAATCGAGGAGGCTTACCCCCGCACCACGCAGACGATCGAGATCTTGCGTTTCGTTGAAGCTGGCTCGGTGCCCTTCGTATATCTCGAGCGTCCCTATTACGTGGCGCCCATCAACAAGGGGCAAAAGGTCTACGCGCTGCTGCGCGATACCCTGGCCAAGTCGGAGAAGATCGCCATCGCCAAGGTGGTGATTCAGACCAAACAACATCTGGCGGCGCTGATCCCCGCCGGTGATGGCCTGGTGTTGAATCTGATGCGGTGGGGCGACGAGATCAAACCCATGGAAGAGTTGGACCTGCCCAAGGCCGGCGCCAAGAATATGTCGCCCAGCGCCGCCGAACTGAAGATGGCGCGGATGCTGGTGGACGATATGAGCGGCGAGTGGGATCCGGATGAGTTCAAGGACGAGTTCCGCGAGGCCATCATGGGCCTGGTGGAAAAGCGCGCCAAGGCGGGCCAGACCGAGCAGGTGTTCGAGCCGGAGGAAGACGCTCCCGCGCATGGCGACAATGTGATCGACCTGACGGCGCTGCTGCGGCAGAGCCTGACGGGCCGCAAGGGAGGAGGCGCAGCCAAGGCGGCCGGTGCATCGCCGTCGCGCAAAGTCGCCGCCGGCGAGGAAAGCGAAGACGACAGCGAGGACAGCGTAGACGACGCGCAGGAAACCAAGGCCGCGACGCGCAAGACAGCTTCGAAGGAAAAAGCCAAGGCCACTCCCAGAAAGACGGCCGCCGCGGCCGCGCGCAAATCACCGGGAAGGGCCGCGAGTAAATCGGCGGGAAAATCGGCAAGCAAATCAGCAAGTAAAACCCCCAGCGCCGGGGGTACCAAAGCGGCAAAGAAACGCGCGGCCAAGCCCACCGCGCGCTCGGCCTCGGCGGCGACCACCCGTAAGGCGGCTTGATCCATGGCGGATACCCTCAGGACCTACCGGGCCAAGCGGGATTTCAAGGCCACGACGGAGCCCGCTAGCGGAGGGCAGGCCAACCCCGACGCGCCGGTCTTCGTGATCCAGAAGCATTGGGCGTCGCGCCTGCACTATGACTTCCGGCTGGAACTGGACGGTGCGATGAAAAGCTGGGCAGTGCCCAAGGGACCATCGCTGGACCCCACTGTCAAGCGCATGGCCGTGCAGGTGGAGGACCATCCCATCGCCTACAACCAATTCGAAGGCACCATCCCGGAAGGCCATTACGGTGCGGGAAAGGTCATCATCTGGGACGAAGGCACGTGGACGCCGCTGGTGGACGCGCGCAAAGGTTATCGCGAAGGGCATCTGAAATTCGATCTGCATGGCGTCAAGCTGCACGGCCGTTGGGCCCTGGTCCGGATGAAGGGCAAGTCCGACAAGCAACCGCCCTGGTTGTTGATCAAGGAAAAGGATGATGCAGCGCGCACGGACCACGAATTCAGCGTGGTCGACCAAATGCCCGACAGCGTCGTCCCATTGAGAGAAAACCCGTCCGGGAAAGCGCAGCGAGGGGCGACATCCCAGGCTGATCGCGCCGCTGAAGATACCGAGGCGACCGCCGAGGCCGGCTTGGCCAAGAAAACCGGCTCCGCCGCGAAAGGAAAGTCGGCCAGCCAGGCCAAGCAGATCAAGCGCGCCTCGGCAGCGGTGGCGCCGCCGCCCGCGCCGGCCGACCTGCCTGGGGTAGCCGCCAAGCTTCCTGAAACTTTTCAGCCACAACTGGCCACGCTCTACGCCGGTAAGCCGCCAACCGGTGATGAATGGATCTATGAGCTGAAGTTCGACGGCTACCGGATCCTGGCCCGCATCGATCACGGCGAGGTGCGCCTGTACACCCGCAATGGGCACGACTGGACCGCACGTCTGCCGCATTTGGCGCAGTCCCTGGCACAACTACCGATATCGGATGGATGGCTGGATGGTGAGATCGTCGTCCCGGATGCCGAGGGCCGTCCCAATTTCCAGGCTTTGCAGAATGCCTTCGACAGCGATCGCACCAAGGGTATCGTCTACTACCTGTTCGATGCGCCATATCTCAGCGGTCGCGACCTGCGTGGCGTTGCCCAGGAGGAAAGGCGCGGCTGGCTGGCCAAGGTATTGGAACGAGGTCCAGGCGAGCCCTTGCGCTTCAGCGAAACGTTCGACGCGCCGCCTGGTGACCTGGCAGCGTCGGCCTGCCAGATGGGCTTCGAGGGCCTGATCGGCAAGCGGCGCGAATCGACCTACGTGTCACGCCGCTCGCCGGCCTGGATCAAGATCAAGTGCGGCCAGCGGCAGGAATTCGTTGTCGTCGGGTACACACCGCCGCAGGGCAGCCGGCGCGGCCTGGGTGCCTTGCTGCTGGCGGTCAACGAGAAAGACGGTGCCTTGCGTTACGCCGGCAAGGTCGGCACGGGCTTCGACGATGCCATGTTGGACCGGGTGTACAAGCGCCTGGCACCGATGGAGGCCGACAAGGCGCCGGCGCATCTGGTGGGCAAACCGGCGGAACGATCGGTGCATTGGGTAAGGCCCGAGCAAGTCGCCGAAGTTGCCTTCGGCGCGTGGACCGACAGCGGCCATGTCCGCCATGCGGTTTTCAAAGGACTGCGCGAAGACAAGCCGGCCAGCGCCATCACCCGCGAAAAGGCGGCCGTTGCGAAGGACCTGAAGATTGAGCCCGCGCAAACGAAACCCGCGCGCAAGGTCAAAGCGGCCGAGATGGCCAAGGCGTCTAAAGCATCCAAGACGCCCAAGACGCCCAAGACGGCCAACGCGGCCAACGCGGCCAAGACAGAGAGCGGACGCGGCAAGTCGGCTACCAAAGGCCTGCGCTTGACGCATCCCGACCGGGTGATCGACAAAAGCACTGGAATCACCAAACTCGATCTCGCGCGGTTCTACGGCCTGGTGGCGCCCTTGCTGCTCAAGCATCTGGACAAGCGTCCCGTGTCGCTGGTACGAGCGCCTCAAGGCATCGATCATCCCCTGTTCTTCCAGAAGCACCTGGAAGCCCCCATGCCGGAGGTGCGTGATCTGCCCCAGGCCCTCTACCCGGACCACCCGCCGTTATTGGAGGTTCCCACCCCGACGGCCATCATGTCGGCCGTACAGATGAATACCGTCGAATTCCACACGTGGAATGCGGTGTACACCGCCATCGATACGCCGGACCGTATGCTGTTCGACCTGGATCCGGGGGAAGGGGTGCAGTGGCCGCAGGTGGTGCAGGCCACGGAACTGGTGCACACCTTGCTCGACGAGATGGGCCTGAAAGCCTGGGTCAAGACCAGCGGAGGCAAGGGCCTGCATGTGGTCGTACCGCTGCGCAAACAATATGGCTGGGACACCATCAAGGACTTCTCGGCCGAGGTGACCAAACATCTGGCCCGTACTCTGCCGGATATCTTCGTCGCGAAGAGCGGCCCGAAGAACCGCATCGGCCGCATCTTCGTCGATTACCTGCGTAATGGCTTCGGCGCCACCACCGTGGCCGCCTGGTCGGCGCGCTCACGTCCCGGGCTGGGTGTCTCTGTTCCCATCAGCTGGGATGAGTTGCGCAAATTGAAAAGCGCTGCCCAGTGGACGGTCGCCAACATCCAGGAAAGGCTGGATGTGGCAGACGCGCCTTGGGACGACTACGCCCCGCAGGATGTGCGTCCCGCCATGCGGGCGCTGGACTTCCGACCTCAGGAGTAAGTCCTGGAGGGCTGCGCTTGGCGGGCGCCACGTCGCCAGCCTTACCTTGCCGATATCACGCTGCCAGCGCCTCTTCCACCTCGACTCCAATGCTCGTCAGCAAATAGCCGCGCAGTTCCGCCACGCGCGCCTCGCGTGCGCCGCCTTCGGTGGGCAAGCCGACCTGGACATCCACGCTGAGCCTGCCCTGGTCCAGCACGATGATGCGCTGAGCAAGGTGTATGGCTTCATCGACATCATGCGTGACCAGCAAGACGGCAGGCTGATGCGCGTCGCACAAGCGCCGTAGCAGCGCGTGCATGCGCAAGCGCGTCAGGGCATCCAGCGCACCAAAAGGCTCGTCCGCCAACATCAGCTCCGGCTCTCGCACCAGCGCCCGCGCCAACGCGACACGCTGCTGTTCGCCGCCCGACAATTCCGCTGGCCACGCGGTCTCGCGCCCGGCCAGCCCGACCTCGGCCAATGCCGCGGTGGCCCGTCCACGCGGGTCGGACCCGCGCAGACCATACGCGACGTTATCCAGCAGGCGCTTCCACGGCAGCAGCCGCGCATCCTGAAAAACCACCGACAGCTTTTCGGGCACGCGCAACTCGCCGTCGCCCTGGACCTCATGGTCCAGGTTGGCCAGGGCGCGCAGGAAGGTGCTTTTGCCCGAGCCGCTACGGCCCAGCAGCGCCACGAATTCGCCACGGCGGATGTCCAGGTCGATGCCATCCAGGATCGTGCGTGCGCCGAATGCTCGGTGCAGCGCGCGCACGCGCACCACACTGTCCGTCTTGTTCAATCCGCCAGCGTTTTGCGCCATTTGAGTACCTTGCGTTGCAGTAGACGCACCAGGGCGTCGGAGCTCAGGCCCAGCAGCGCGTAGAGCGCCAGGCCGACGATGATGACTTCCGTCTGTCCATAAGTCCGGGCCAGCTCGATCATGTAGCCAATGCCGCTGGTGGAGTTGACCTGTTCGACCACTACCAGTGCCAGCCAGGAGTAAGTCACCGCGAAGCGCAGCCCCAGCAGGAAGCCGGGCAGGGCGCCGGGCAGCACGACGTTGCGGATGAATTCCCAGCGGCTCACCCCCAGCGTTTCCGACAGTTCCAGATAGCGGCTGTCGATGGCGCGCAGGCAGTCGTGGGTCTGGATGTAGATGGGCACGAAAACGATCAGCGCGATGGCCGTGATCTTCATGCCTTCGCCGATGCCCAGCCACAGCATCAGCAAGGGTACCAGCGCCAGGCTGGGAATGGACCGCTTGATCTGCACCGGGCCGTCCAGCAGATATTCGCCAAAACGGCTCAGGCCGGACACCACGCCCAAGGTGCCGCCTGCCACGACGCCCCAGAACAGGCCTTGCAGGGCACGCCACAGGGAGGTCTCGAAGTTGGTCCAGAGACGGCCGGAGCCGATCAGGTCGGCCGCGGTGCTCACCACCACCCACGGGGGCGACAGAGTGCGGCTATCGATGAAGCCGGTCCACGATCCCACGGTCCAGATCATTAGCAGCACGATGGGCCCCAGCGCGGCGCCGTAGCGTATCGGCCGGCCCGGTCCCAAGCGGGGACGACGGCGCGTCGCGGTGGTGCCAGCAACAGCCGCGGCAGGGGCCGTGTCCGGAGCCGATGCGGTGGCCGCCACGGCCGCCGCCGGCTGCGGAACACGTGCGCGTGCGCTGACGCCACTTTCCGGCCGGCCCTCCATCCCACGTCCGGACAGCCGCCGCAGCGCACCCAATGTTGTAGCGTTCTCGCTCATTACGGTTGCTCCAAAGCCTTGGCGGCGACGAACTCATAACGTCGGTCGAAGAGATCGGCGGCATTCAGTCGCGGCTTGTTGGTCTCTTTGGCCAGCAGATCGATGGTGGCTTGCTGGCGCTCGATGACGCCATTCCAGTCGGCGGGAATATCCGGCTCGCCGGCCGACTGGATCAGGTAGCGGCCCGCGTCGGCCTTCAGGCCTTCGTGCTCGACGTAGTAGCCTTGCACCCACTGGTCCGGATGCTCGTAGATCCAACGCGTGGCACGCGCCCAGGCCTTGACGTACTCGCGTACCGCGGCGGCCTTGGCCGGATTCTCGAGCACCGATTGCAAGCCATAGATATACCAGGGGTCGTCGCGCAAACCGTGCGAAATCACCTTGGCGCCGTTATGGCCGTAATTGGCCAGGTAGCGCGGCTGATTGGCTTCGGCGATGGGCGCGGCGTCGACCAGTTTGCTGGCCAGTGCGCTGACGTAGACATCGCCCGTGCTGGGCATTTCCACCAGCGTCACGTCCTTCTGCGTGAGACCCGCTTTCTGCAGGATGCGCAGCACCAGCGCGCCCTGCGCCTGGCCTGGGCTGTAGGCGATCTTCTTGCCCTTCAGATCGTTGATGCTGTCTATCTTCGCGCCGGGCGCGATGCCCAGCTTGTAGATGGGATGATCGATGGCATCCTTGCGAAAGGACGCCGCCACGATGCTGACCGGCAGGCCCGTCCATGTCGCATGGATAGGAGGAATGTCGGCCACCGAACCCAGGTCCAGTGCATTGGCGCGGAACGCTTCGATGGTGCGCGGGCCACCGCTGATATTGGCCCACTCGATCTTGAACGGCAGCTTTTGCAGCTCGCCGGACAGTTCGAGCGCACGCTGGGTCTTGGGATCGCCTATGCGCAACACGGTGCCGGGCGGCACCGTGTCGGGAATGGGCGTGGCGTTTTGCGCGGCCTGGGCAGCGGTGGCCGTGAGCAACAAGGGCAGCAGCGGCAGCAGCAGCCGTCGCGCAAAGCGCGAGACCAGGCGGATCGGTGAGTCAGGCAGGTGCATTTCTTTGCTATTCCAGTAATGCACGGCGTGGAAGTCGCCGTTCGAACGACGATTGTCAGGCCATTGCTCGGCGTTCTTAACAGCTGATTCTTCATATCCATATGACAGGTCGCATCGCTGCGGTCGCGCCAACATCATGCGGGAAAACAAGTCATATCGTTATCGCCAGACCATCGTTCCAGCACAGTGTCCGCGCCGATAGCATCCACGGGTTTCTCCTTTGGATCCTGAACCTTGAGCTCTCGCAGACAATTCCTGGAAAAGGCCGCCGCCCTGGGCGCCTCGGCCGCCGCGGTGCCGGCCGCCTTGCTGCCCGCCACGGCCGGTGCCCAGGCGCAGCCGCCATCTACCGCGCCATCATCATCGCCAGTGCCACCGCCGTCGTCCGGGTTGGTGGATGCGCCGTTGCCGGTGCCGCCGTGGAGCAAGACGCCGGGCGCGCCGGTGGGCGGCCAACGCTACGGCAAGCCATCGGCTTTCGAGAAGAAGGTGGTACGTAGTGTCCGTGCTACCGACAAGCAGTACATCTCGTCGTCCTCGCGTACGCCCATCGCCGAGCTGGACGGCATCATCACCCCCAACGGCCTGTTTTACGAGCGGCATCATGGCGGTGTGCCGGATATCGACCCCGCGCAACACCGGCTGCTGGTCCATGGCCTGGTGCGGAAAGACTTGCTGTTTTCCGTCGAGGAGTTGCGCCGCTTCCCGTCGGTGTCGCGTATCCATTTTCTCGAATGCTCGGGCAATCCGGGGTTCGACGTCTACGGCAAGACGGCTGCCGACGCCAATGGCTTGATCAGCTGTGCGGAATGGACGGGTGTGCCGTTGCGCACCGTGCTGGAAGAGGTGGGCCTGCGGCCTGAAGCGCATTGGGTGGTGGCTGAAGGGGCGGACGCCGCGGGCATGACGCGCAGCATACCCATCGAAAAATGCCTGGACGATGCCTTGCTGGTCTACAGCCAGAACGGTGAACGGCTGCGCCCTGAACAAGGTTATCCCCTGCGCCTGCTGCTGCCGGGCTTCGAAGGCAATATGAGCGTGAAGTGGCTGCGCCGTTTGCATGTGGTGGCGGAACCTGTTTATTCACGTGAGGAAACGGCGAAGTACACGGACCTGATGCCCGACGGCACCGCGCGCAAGTTCACGTTCCACATGGAGGCCAAGTCCATCATCACCGCGCCTTCGGGTGGTCAGCGCCTGCCGGGTCCCGGTTTCCACGAGATCCGCGGAATCGCGTGGAGCGGTCGAGGCAGGATCCAGCGGGTCGAAGTATCGGTGGACGAGGGCAAGACGTGGCAAGAGGCTCGGCTACAGGAGCCTGTCCTGACCAAGGCCGTGACGCGTTTCAACTTCGCGTGGCGCTGGGATGGCGCGCCGGTGGTGATCCAGAGCCGCGCCATCGACGAGACCGGCTATGTGCAGCCGACGCTGGAGGCGCTGGTGGACGTACGCGGCGTGAATTCGGGTTATCACAACAACGCCATCACGCCATGGCGTGTGGCTGCCAATGGCGAGGTGACCAATGCGCGTCTATAAGAGTCCCGTATCCCGGGACACCCGCGCGCGGCGCTTGCCGCGCTTTGTCCCGGCATTTGTGCTGCCCGTGCTGGCGCTTGCGGGTTCCGCGGTCGCCATGGCGGCGCAGGCGGCGCCTTATGGCCTGGGCGCCCCGGTCACACCCGAGCAGATATCGGGCTGGAATATCGACGTGGCGCCCGACGGCAAGAACCTGCCGCCAGGCAGCGGCACGCTGGCCCAAGGCCAGCAACTGTATGCCGCGCAATGCGTGGCCTGTCACGGCGCCAAGGGCGAAGGGGGCGTCGGTGATCGTCTGGCTGGCGGCTTCGGCACGCTCAAGGACAAGAAGCCGATACGTACCGTCGGCAGTTACTGGCCCTATGCGACGACGCTGTTCGACTATATCCGTCGCGCCATGCCGCTGACCGCGCCGCAAACGCTCAGCGACGACGAGGTCTACGCCGTCACCGCCTATGTGTTGTCGCTCAACGGTCTGTGGCCGGAGGGGCAAGCCGCCGACGCGCGGACCTTGCTGAAGGTCCGCATGCCCAATGCCGACGGCTTCGTGGCGGATCCGCGGCCGGACGTGCATTGACAAGGCACGACTACACCCGCATGCGCGCTTATTCCGAAGGGCGCGTTTGCGTCAAGCCGGTGGGCGGGCCATCGATGGCGGTCCAGCCGGCGTCGACCGACAGGCTGCTGCCGGAGATATAGCTGGCGGCGTCCGAGGCCAGGAAGGCCACGGCCGAACCCACTTCCGATGGCTGGCCCCAGCGGTTCAGCACGGTATGGCCGGCATAGGTTTTGTAGATGTCCTGCTTTTCCTTCAAGGGCGCGGTCAGTCGTGTTTCGATGATGCTGGGCATCACTGCATTGACGCGCACGCCGTAGCCGCCCACTTCGGCGGCGAAGGCCTTGACCATCTGCGCGATGCCGGCCTTGGTGGCGGCATAGATGCCCAGGCCCGGCTCGATGGTGACGGCACGCATGGAGGAGCACAGGATCAAGCTGCCCGAGCCTTGCTTCATCATGGGCCGGCCGAAGCTGCGCATGAAGTGGAAGGCACCCTTCAGATTCAAGTTGACCACCTGGTCGAACTCTTCCTCGGTGTAGTCGACGATCAGCTTGCGGATGTTCAGCGCGGGCGTCGCCACGGCGATGTCGACGCGGCCGTGGTCGGCCAAGGCCTTGTCGGCCAGGGCCGCGATGGCCGCACCGCTGGCCGCATCGGTTTGCAGCCAGGTGGCCGCGCCGTTCTCGCCATTCTCTTGAATCTGTTGCGCCGTGGCGCGCGCGCCTTCGCCATCGCGGTCGGCGCACAGGACGTGAGCGCCCAGGGCGCCCAGCGCATGGGCCGAAGCCTGGCCGATGCCGGAGGCCGCGCCCAGGACGACGGCGATCTTGCCTTGCAGGCTGAATAGCTGGGGGTAGTTGGTCATGAGGACTCCATCAACTTGGTGTATTTACTTCAATGCGTGCTTCAATGCGGCAGCATCCACGCCAGCGGGCCGGTCTGCAGATAAACCAGCAGGGACAACACGGCAAGCAGCAACACGCTCCAGCCGATCACCTTGCGGAAAATCAAGCCTTCCTGGCCTATGATACCGACCGCCGCCGCGCCCACCGCCAGGCTTTGCGGGGAAATCATCTTGCCCAATACGCCGCCGGAGGCGTTGGCCGCCGCGAGCAGGGCGGGATTCAGGCCGGTGGCATTGGCCGCTGCCACCTGCAGCGCGCCGAACAGGGCATTGGCCGAGTTATCCGAGCCGGTTACCGCCACGCCTATCCAGCCGATCACCGGCGACAGGAAGGCGAACGCGGGGCCGGTCTGCGCCAGCCAGACGCCCAAGGTCACCGTCTGTCCCGAGTAGTTCATGATGAAGGCGATGGCCAGCACGCACAGCACGGTGGGGATGGCCCAGCGCAGCTGCCGTATGGTTTCGCCATAAGTGACCACCGCTGTCTTGGCGCTTACGCGTAGCAGCAAGGCGGACAGGATGCCGGCGAAGAGGAGCAGCGAACCCGTTGCCGACAGGCTGTTGAGGGTGAAGGATGTGCCGACCTTGGCACCGGCCGCGTTGGTGATGCTCAAGCCAGGCCAGGGGAAGCTGATGGTGCCCACGGCCAGCCACTGCTTGACCACCTGCATCTGCGCCAACGCGAAGATGGCGATGATCAGCATATAGGGCAGATAGGCTTGCAGCATCGCGCCGGTGGTGGGACGCAGCGGCGTGCCGGGAGGCAGGTAGGCGCCGACGCTATGCGGCTGGGCCACGGGCAAGGTACCGTGCGCGTCGCTGCCCACCGTCGCGGGCTCCATGCCGTCGATGGTGTCGGGGCGCGGGCAGCTCCATACCTTCAGGAAGACGATCAAGGCAGCGGCCGAACCCAGCGCGCCGATGACGTCGGCCAAGGCCACGGAGATGAAGGTGGCGCTGGCCCATTGGCTTACGCCGAAGCCGACACCGGACACGATGGCCGCGGGCCAGACTTGCGCCAGGCCACGCTTGCCGTCCATCAGGCCGACCAGGATCAGCGGCACGAAGGCGGCGATCAAAGGCGTCTGGTGGCCGACGATGGCGCCCAGATGGTCGAAGGGAATGTTGGTGACTTGCGCCAGCGTGGTAATGGGCACGGCCAAGGCGCCGAAGGCCACCGGTGCGGTATTGGCCACCAGGGCCAGCACGGCGGCCTTGATCGGACGAATGCCGATCGCCAGCAGCATGGCGCCCGAGATCGCGATGGGCGTGCCGGCGCCGGCCAGGGCTTCCATCAAGGCGCCGAAGTTATAGGCGATGAGGATGGCCTGGATGCGTGGATCCGGGCTGATCATCGCGAAGCTGTCCTTGAGAATGGCGAAGTGGCCGGACTTCACGGTCAGGTTATAGAGCCAGATGGCGTTGACGATGATCCATAGCACCGTCAGCACACTGAAGGCGGCACCGTATACGCCCGAATTCAAGGTCGTGCCCAGAGGCATGCGATAGGCGAGGAAGGCGACCAGGATGCACACCACCAGCGACACCAGGGCGGCCAGATGCGGCGCGACACGCAGCCAGCCCAGCATGAAGAACATGGTCAGCAGGGGCAGGGCGGCGCAGAGCGATGATAGGAATAGCGACCCGCCGACGGGGTCGTAGATCTGTTGGAACATGGTTGTCTCCTCGGTCCCTTTGGGTGAGCCCCATCGGTTTTTTTCCCGTTGGGCGGGAAATTCTTATCTGTTGCGGGCTGTGGCGGCCCGGATCCCGGATCCCGGATATCGGGACCTGTCCGGCGCCGTGCCGCCTTGTCTTGCGTTGCAATGCGCGCGGGACGGTGCTGCTTGTAGTGCTGTCCATCGCGCTGTCGATCACGCTTTGAGTCGAGCTTTGACCCGCGCTTTGACCCGCGCCTTCCCGCGGTCAGGGCTGGAAAAAGGGCACGGGCGTCATCAGGCGGTTTTCCTGATTCACCACATAGGCTGCTTCGGCGCTTTTCACCAGATAGGATGCCCACTCGGGGTCCTTCTGCAGCGCTTGCCGGCGCGCTTCGCGGTCAGCGGCATCGCGGTAGACCCAGATGTGCGTGTAGCTGTTCACGTTGCCGGTTTCGGTCTGCATATAGGCCAGCGGTTTGCCTAGATGCCGGCTCTGGATCTCGTAGCCGTGCTCGGCATAGAGGGCCAGATGCTTCTTGATGGTGCCGGGGCGGCAGGTGTAGGTGCGGACGTCGTAAAGCATGAGGGTTCCTTTCTTTGTGTAGCATATCGGTGTAGCCATGTAGCCGTGTAGTCGTGTAGTCGTGTATTGGCCTGGCCCTGCGGTGGTGTGGAGCGATGCGGCAGCGCGGCGATGGCGCGCGGGGCAATCAATCCGCCGTGGCGCCCGACTGCCGCACCAGGTCGCGCCAGCGCACGACGTCCTGGTCGACATACTTCTGGAAGGCGGCATGGCCATCGCCGACGGGATCGGCGCCCAAGCCACCCAGTTTTTCCTGCACGGCAGGATCGGCCACGCTTTGCGTGATGACGGTCGACAGCTTGTCGACGATGGCGGCGGACGTGGCGGCCGGCGCGAACAGGCCGAACCAGGAACGCGCCGTCATGGCGGGATAAGGGGTTTCCGAGAAGGCCGGGACATTGGGCAAGGCGGCGTGGCGATGGTCGCCCGTAACCGCCAGCGGCTTGATGCGGCCGGCCTGCACTTGGGAAAGCACTTCCGGCAGGTTGGCGAACATGATCTGCACCTGGCCGCCCATCAAGTCGTTCAGCGCTTGTGCGCCGCCCTTGTAAGGCACGTGCGTCATGTTGGCACCCACGATGGTGTTGAACTGCGCGCCGGCCAGATGCGCCGCGGTACCGGTGCCCCCGGATGCATAGTTCAGACGGCTGCCGCTGGCCTTGGCGTAGGCGGCCAGCTCGGCCACGTTATTGGCGGGCACGGACGGGTGCACGACCAGCAGCAGCGGCACCGACGCCAGATTGGACAAGGCCGTGAAATCCTTGGTCAGGCTGTAGTCCAGCTTTTGGTAGAGCGTCGCATTGATGGCGTGGCTGGACGTTGCCATCAGCAGCGTATAGCCGTCCGGCTCGGCCCGCGCGGCCATCACCGCGCCGATATTGCCGTTGGCGCCCGCTTTGTTTTCCACCACCACCGGCTGTCCCAGTCGGACCGCCATGGCCTGCGCGACGGTGCGCGCGATGACGTCGGTGGCGCCGCCTGGTGCGAAGGGCACGATGACCCGCAGAGGGCGTTCAGGGAAGTCGGCATGGGCGGCCGTGGCGCCGGCAGCGAGGGTCAGGCCGGCGCATACCCGCGCCAAGGTCTTCAATAGCTTGTTCATTTCGTCTCATCCAGTTCCGCGCGCTTGGTCCCCAGGCGCGTCTTGCCCCGCCGTGTGATGGCGAGAGCTAGACTGGACTGTACGCAGGGCCGTGTGCAGTGCGTTAGGACAGATCCGAGCTTGTCCAGGACTTTTTTGCAGCGAGGCTGGATTTCAGGAAATGCATTTCCTGATAAGTGGGATGCGGGTCCCGGCTTGCCGCGCCCGGGGAATATGGCCCGGAGGGAATGCTCGTCGCCATGGCTGGCCGCGGCGGGACACCTGATCCGTAATTGGATTAATTGGCGTCGACGGCGCTTGCTACTCGATGGGACGGCTGTATTTGCGGCGGAAGTCGCCCGGCGTGCTGCCGCTGTGCTTTTTGAAAAAGCGCGCGAAGTAAGCTGGGTCTTCGAAGTTCAACTGGAAGGCGATCTCCGAGACGCCCTTGGCGGTATTGGTCAGCAAACGCTTGGCCTCCAGTGCTATGCGCGCCTGCACCAGTTGACCGGCGGTCTGGCCCACGGTGCGCTTGACCGCGTCGTTGAGCTGCCGCTCGCTGACACACAGCGCATCGGCGTACTGGCGCATGGTGCTGAATTGCAGATACCGTTCCTCGATCAACAGACTGAGCCTGCGGGTCAAGGTGTGGGATGGGCCTGCCTCGGCCTCCGGCTCGTCTAGCGGGTAGAGGCGGCGCAGCTTGGTCAGCAGAATCAGCAAGTAGGATCGGACGACGTCGAAGCAGCCGGTGTCGCGTTCCAGGGTTTCCTGTTCGATCTGATGCAGCAGCGGCAGCATGTCGTCATGCTGCTGCGCCGTCAGGTACAGCGCGGGGCTGCCATGGGTCAGGTGGAAGAAGGGAAATTTGGCAACGTCGTCCGCCCGTGGAAACATGCGGGCAAAGAATTCAGTGCTGATATTCAGGACATAGCCGCGTGGCGCCACGCTGGAGGTCCAGGCATGGACCTGTCCAGGCGTCAGGAAGAACACCGCGTGGTCGCGCACCTCGAGCTGTTCGAAGTCCAGCAAGTGGCTGCCCTGGGCGCGGGTCATCCACAGCAGGTGATAGTAGTTGTGCCGATGCAGGAAACCACGGGGAATGTCGTTGCGGTCCTGCAGGCGCACCAGGTCGAAATAAAACGTGCCGGCGCCCGAGAAATCGGACGTCTCGAAGGTGGGGAAGGGTTCCGCTTGGGGAAGGGCTGCCAAAACTCGCGTCTCCGGTCAGCGCGCCGATCGATGACGGCACGCGTGCTTTGACGCATGTTAAAGGGAAATGGGCAGCGTTACCTGGGCAGGATACCTGGCCACGGCGCCTGGCCTCCTCATTCCGCCTTGATTCCGCCTTTCTGGATCACCGCCGTCCACTTGGCCACTTCCGCCCGGATCCGTTGATCGAATTCCGCCGGCGTGCTGCCAACCGGATCGAAGCCCAAGCCTGTCAGCTTGCCGTGCAATTCTCCTTGCCGAACCGATTGTGCCAGGGTCGAGGACAGACGTTCGATGATGTCGGACGGTGTGCCCGCGGGGGCCAACACACCGAACAGCGGCGTGGTGTCCACGCCGGGCAGGCCGGATTCCTTGAAGGTGGGGACATCGGGCAACTGCGGCAGGCGTTGCTGCGTGGTCACCGCCAGTGCGCGCAGGCGGCCGGCCTTGATGTGTTCCAGCAGCGTGGGCACGGTGGCGAAAGCAAACTGCACCTGGCCTCCGAGCAAGTCGGTGAAGACCGTGCCGCCGCCGCGATAGGGCACGTGCAGCAACTGCACGCCGGCTTCCTGCTTGAGCTGCTCGCCCGCCAGGTGCGGCGCGCTGCCGACGCCGGCCGACCCGAAGGACAGCGAGCCGGGCTGTGCCTTGGCCAGCGCCAGGAAAGCCGCCAGGTCCTTGGCCGGCACGGACGGATTGACCACCAGGACGAAGGGGGCGGTCGCCATCAGCGAAATGGGCGCGAAATCCTTCAGCGTGTCATAGGGGAGCCGCGCTCCCAGCAAGCCAGGGTTGATGGTGAATGTGGAGTCGACGATACCGATGGAATAGCCATCCGGCGCCGCGCTGGCAACCGCCCGCGTTCCTATGGTGGTGCCGCCGCCGCCGCGATTCTCAACCACGAAGGTCTGCTTGAATTGCTGCCCGTAGACCTGCGCGGCCATGCGGCCCAGGGTGTCCGTGGCGGCGCCGGGCGGGTACGGCACGTAGAAACGCACCGGCTTGTCGGGGTAGGCGGCAGCGCGCGCGGTGGATGCCCAGGGAAGCGTCGCGGCCAGGCCCAGGCTGGCGGCGCGTGCAAGAAATTGACGGCGTTGTGTATTCATGATGTCTCCAGGATCTTGAACCCCATGCGTCCCACTTGATGACATACGGGATGCATGGCGTCGATTTTTATTGCTCTAGCGTTTGTCGCGTGGTCGGCTTTCTTGAAAGGCGCATCGATCGGCGCATCGATCGGTGTATTGGTTGATGTCTTAATTGCTGAATTGCCCCGCTGCCAGTTCAATCTCGGGATCCGCGCCCAGGCCCACACCGTCCGGTACTTGCACCCATCCCTGTTCGATCGGCACGGCGCGGCCATAGGGCACGTGAGCCAGCTCGACATAGAGGCGTTCCAGCGAAACTTCCTTCTGTTGAGCGGCGATCAGGTGCAAGCTGGCCAGATAACCCGGGCCGAAGAAGGCGACTTGCGGCGCGCAGGTCACGGGGCCGTCACTGCAGCGCTGGGCGATGCGCCAGGCGTCAGTCAGGCCCAGCTTGATCACACTGGGCTGTACATATTGCACGACGGCATTCTGCGCCATGCGTTCGAGTGCCAGGGCATTGGCGGCGTTCTCGCCCACCGCCAATGGGATCCCGCAAGTTTCCCGCAGGCCGACCAGGGCGCGGTCATCCTCTGGCGTCCAGATCGGCTCTTCGATCCAGAACGGATCGTGCGGCGCCATGGCGGCGATGGCGGCGGGCGCGTCCGCCGGCAGCCAGGCGCAATTTGTGTCGACCATGATGGGGACGCCCGGGCCAGTGGCGCGGCGCACCGCCGCCAGGGCGTCGGCCGTGCGTTCGTGCAGTTTGATCTCGGTGTAACCCTCGTTCAGCGCTTGCGTGGTTACCGCATCCAGCTTGTTCGCATCGCCGTAGTACTGCAGCAAGGACGCGTAGACCCGGACGCGGTCACGCTGCTTGCCGCCCAACAGTTCATAAAGCGGGACGTCGGCGCGTTTGGCACGCAGATCCCAAATAGCGATATCGAGGCCAGCCAAGGCATGAACCACCGGGCCGGACCGTCCCAGATTGTGCAATACACGCTGCATGGTGGGCAGCAGCGTCGCGTCGTCGGCGTCCTTGCCCCGTGCCAACGGTTCAATCAGCGTCTCGAATATGGCCTTCAGCGCGCGCGGCTCCACGCAATAGGATTCCCCCCAGGCTACCGATCCGTCTTCGGTCTGCACACGTACCAGGGCGCTGTCCAGCTTGTCGCGGGGCCGTCCTGCGAACAATGGCGGTGGACTCCAGTGATGGAAGGGCAGTCGCATGGGAATGCAGGCGACCGAAACGATGGTATTGGCTGACATGAAGGGAGAGCGTCCTGGCGTTGAATGGCTGGCATTCTTGCGGTGCCCGGCCATATGGTCAAATAGATAGTCTGACTATTTCCATATGGTTTTCATATGATCAGCCGTCGTGAATTGACCTTGCTGCGCGCCATGTACCAGCACGGCACCGTCACGGCCGCCGCGGCCGCCGCCGGGATGACGCAACCTGCCGCCAGTGCATTGCTGCGGGACATGGAAGTGCGGCTGGGCTTTTCCTTGTTCAGCCGTGAACACCGCCGCCTGCATTTGACCAGCCAAGGCCGCGCCCTGATTCCCGAGGTGCTCAATGCCCTGGCCGGTATAGAGGCGGTGGACCGCATGGCGGGCGATATCCGGCAGGGGGCGCAAGCGCGCCTGGCGGTAGGTGCGGTGGCCATCGCGGCGTCCAGCCTGCTGCCTGCCGCGCTGGCCGGCATGCGGCGCGCGCATCCGACGGTGGCCGTCACCGTGCGCGCCGGCACCGCGCTGGACATCATTGAAATGGCGGTCGACCATCGTATCGATCTGGGCATACTCATCGGCTCCCCGCAAACCGACGACCGCGTGGGCAGCCAAACCTTGGGACCCCTCAGCCTGTATGCGGTCTTGCGGCGTGATCATCCGTGGCTGCGGCGCAAGACCCTCTCCTTGGAAATGGTGGCGCAAGCGGGACCCATCGTGCTGGCCACGGCCTTGCCCGCGGGGCGCGCGACCCGACAGGCCCTGGAAACACGGGGTTTGCCTTACCGGCCCATCATCGAAGTGGGGCAGTCCTCCGCGGCCTGCGCCCTGGCCGCGGAGGGGGTAGGCGTGGCCATCGTCGAGAGCCTGGGAGCGCATTACGCGCAGCGCCAAGGCTTGGCCGTGCGCCATCTTCTGGAAGTGGAAGGCCCGGCCCTGGCGCTGGTCTGGCCGCGCGACCGCGCGATGAGCGCGGCGGCGCAGAGCTTGCGCGATGGCCTGCTCGCCCAGGCGGAGTCGCGCTTGCGGCCTTGAACCCGATGACGTGCCGTTTTCGTATAGGCTGGAACCCTTGATCGCGATACGTGTCCGAACACAGTCGCACTGACTTGTCTTTCAGTTTTCAGGAGTTTCTCGATGTTCCGTAAAGCCGCTTTGGTCGCTGCCCTGATCGCCGTGCTGCCGCAAATGGCGTGGGCGCACGCCCATCTGAAGCAATCCAGTCCCGCCAAGGATGCGGTGGTGCAGGTCGCCTTGACACAAGTCACGGCCAGTTTTACCGAGGGCCTGGAGCCGGCCTTCTCATCGCTGACGCTGCTCGATGCGACGGGCAAGCCGGTGGACGGCGGCAAGGCGGCGCCGGCGCCGGGCGATGACAAGACGCTGATCCTGCCCATCGCCAAGCCTTTGCCGGCGGGGGCCTACACCGCCAAGTGGCAAGTGCTGTCCAAGGACGGTCACAAGACGCAGGGCGATTGGTCTTTCACGGTGAAGCCGTAGCCAAGGGAAGGCGTGACGTCTCTCTTCACGGCCTTCGCCGTCGTCCGCTGTCTTGCGTATGCCAGCGGGCTGCTGCTGTTCGGCGCCAGCGTCATGCTGGTGCTGGCCGGCCGCACGGCTTTGGCGCGGGACGCACAGGCGCGCATGCGCCGGGCCCTGGTGGGCAGCGCCATCGTCGGCATGGTGTCCGTGCTGCTGCTGTTGCCCTTGCAGACGGCGTCCATCGCCGATGATCCCCATGCGATGCTGGATGCATCGATGCTCGGCACCGTCATGTGGCAGACGCGCTATGGACAGGCGTGGCTGCTGCGTGTGCTGGGCGTAGTGGTTCTGCTGGCGGTGATCTGGAAAGGCGCGCGTCGACAGTATGATGCCGCCGACCCCGGCGTCTCTGGTTCTTCGCACCCAGGCTTGTGGCCGGCTCTGGTCGCCGGCCTGGCTCTGTTGCCGCTGTGCCTGAGCGGGCACGCCGCCATGCAGGAGGGCGGGGCAGGCGTCGTCCACGCCCTGTCGGACTTCATTCATTGCCTGGCGGCGGGCTTCTGGTTGGGATCACTTCCGGTGTTCCTGTACTGCCTGCGCGCGTGGGAGCAACCCGCGTCGCGTGAGCAAGCTGGCCGGGCGTTGATGCGCTTCTCGACGGCTGGCCATATAGCCGTGGCGCTGCTGTTCGCCAGCGGCGCGCTCAATGCCTGGATGATCGTCGCGCCGGCCGGCGTGGATGCGACCGCGGACTATCAGCAACTGCTGTTGCTGAAGATATCGATCGCCTTGGCGATGGCCTTGCTGGCCATTCTGAATCGCTATCGCTGGATCCGGCGCCTGCGCTCGGCGCGAGAACAGGCCCTGGCCAGCATCCGCCGCAATACCTTGGCGGAACTGGTGTTCGGTGCCGTGGTGCTGGCTTTGGTGGGATGCCTGGGCTTGATGGCGCCGGGGCCAATGTCCTGATATCCATGGGTTGTGTCCTGCACTGCGCAAGGACGTGCCTGTCAGGTTTCGGCAACGGCGGGACGGGCCGGCGGCCACTGCTTGGCTGACAAAGGCTCAATTGCCCGGCGCTCAATTGGCCCTTGATTCCAACGGCGTCCGGTTAAGGAAATTCTCGAAGGCGGCCAGGAATGCCTGCTCGGGCGCGGTGAGCTTGCGCTGCTTGTGCCAGGTCAGGAAAACGTCGATCTCGGCCACGCTTTCTTCAGGTGGCAGGCGGCGCAACTCGCCGGCCAGGACGTCCTGGCGGATCAGATGCTCGGGAAAAAAGCTCAAGCCCACGCCGGCCACCACCAGCCGCCGCAACTCCTCGATATGCGGCGACGTACCGACCACGCGGCCGGTGAAGCCGCGCTGGTCGCGGAAGATGGTCAAGGGCGACAGCGTATCGCCGATCTGGTCGCTGGCGAAGACGACGAAGTTCTGGTCCATCAAGTCTTCGATCACCACGCGCCGCTTGGAAAACAGCGGATGGTGGCGGCCGCACACCACGGCATAGCGATGGCGCAGGAACAAGCGCCGGTACAGCGATTCCACCGGCTTGCGACACAGGCATATGCCCAGTGCCGGAACGCGCTTGGTCAAGGCATCCAGGATGGCGGCGCTTTGCTGCACGTCGACCTGGAACTCTATTTTGGGATAGCGCCGATGAAAGTGCGCCAGGAAGTCGTCATAGGCCGAACTCTGCACCCGGCTCATGACGAGCAGGCGCAGCGTGCCCGCCACTTCAGCGGTGCCCTGGTCGCGCAACGCGGCGGTTTCGATGCGCGCCATGGTGCCGTACATGTCGCGGGCGATGGCGTTGACCTCTTCGCCCAGACCTGTCAGCCGGAATTCACCGTTGCGCCGGTGCAGCAGCATGCCGCCGACCGCGTCCTCCAGCCGTTTGAGCGCCTGGCTGACGGCCGGTTGGCTCAGGTGCAGCGCGCTGGCCGCGCGGCCGATGCCGCGCTCCTGCACCACGAACATGAAGGTGCGCAACAGGTTCCAGTCCATCCGCTCGTGCACCAGCGGCAGCGAAGAGACAGGACGATTCGAAGAAGATGTCATGGGGTCGCGCGGAAGGTCGGTCGTCAGCCCCTGGGACGCAGTGCCCAGGTAGCCATCCAGGCCTTCATCCATCCCGCGCGTCGGGCCGGTTCCCGTCAAGCAGCAGCCAGGCCAGTGAAGAACCGGCTGGCGTTGGATTCCAACCCTTCGATATAGTAGCCGCCTTCCTGGATGATGGCGGTCGGCAGTTTGAATTCACCGACCACGCGTCCCAATCTTTCGAAACCGCTCTCGCTGACAGCGACCATCGCCTGCGGATCTTTCTCGAAGATATCGAAACCCAGCGACAGCACCAGGGCATCGGGCTGGAACAGTTCGATGGCCTTGCGCGCCTGCGCCAGCTTGTCGAAGAACACCGATTCCGGCGAACCGTGTGGCATCGGCAGGTTGACGTTGTAGCCATGGCCTTCCCCGGCACCACGCTCGTCCTCGAAGCCGGCGACCACCGGGTAGAAATTCTCCGGATCCCCGTGGATCGACACGTACAGCACGTCGCTGCGTTCGTAGAAGATTTCCTGGATGCCCTGGCCATGGTGCATGTCGGTATCCAGGATTGCCACCTTGCCGTACTTCTGGCGTAGATGCTGCGCCGCGATGGCGGCGTTGTTCAGGTAGCAGAAGCCGCCGGCGGCGTCGCGGCGCGCATGGTGGCCGGGCGGGCGGCACAGCGCGTAGGACTGGCGCTGGCCTGCCAGCAGGTCCTCAGCGGCGGCAATGGCGCACTGGGCCGACCAGTAGGCCGAATGCCAGGTGTCGGGACCGACCGGGCAACTGCCGTCGGCAAGATAACGCGCGGCCTGGCCCAGTACGCCGCGCAAGGGATTGCCTTCGCGCACGAACACATTGGACACGACCTCGTCGCCCCAGTCGTCAGGCAGTTTCTTCCACATGGCATGGGCATCCTGCAGAAAGCGCAGGTAGTCCAGGGAGTGCACGGCGGAAATAGGGCCGGCGCCGTGATCAGCCGGGGCCTGTACGTCGAAACCCAGCTTGCGGGCCGCGCCGACCAGGCCATCCAGGCGCGCCGGGATCTCTTGCGGCGTGCGCATCTTGCCGCGCGAGAAATAAGTCCGCGGATGATGCAGTTTCTGGTCTTCGTGGAAATAAGCCTTCATGCCTGATTGCTCCCATATTGCAGTGCGGCGCTACCTTGCTGGCGCTTGGCGCTCAGGCCCAGCACGGATACCAGCGACAGCAGCGAGATGATCGTGAACAGCAGGGCGAGCGGCATCCAGTCGCCCTTGAATTTTTCCGCCAGGACGGTGCCCAGCAACGGCGTCAGGCCGCCGAAGATGGCGCCGGACAATTGATAGGCCATGGAAATACCGGTGTAGCGGATGCGGGTGGGAAAGCAATCGCTGACATAGCCGGCGATCACCGCATAGAACGCGCTCATGAACAATACCGCGATACCGACCCCCGTGGTGATGGCGACCAGCGAGCCCTTGTCCACCAAGGTAAACATGGCGTAAGGCGTGAACATCGACAGGAAGGAGGTGATGGCAAGGAAACGCAGGTTGCCGATGCGGTAGGCGATCCAGGCCGACAGTGGCGTGATGCAGAACTGCATGACGGACACCACCAGCAGGCAGTCCAGGATCACCGTGCGGTCGAAGTGCAGGTATTGCGTGGTGTACGCGATCATGAAGGTGTTGGTGAAGTAGAAGCCGGCGATGCCCAGGACATTGGCGCCCACGGCCAAGGCCAGCAGGCCGGGCGCGCCGGTCAGCACTTCCACCAGCGGGGTCTGGGCGGCGCGTTGGCGCTTGGCCTGGGCTTCGCGCTCCTGCACGAAGTCGGGCGACTCATTCACGCTCAGGCGGATGATGAAGCCGACCACCAGCAGCACGGCGGAGAACAGGAAAGGCACACGCCAGCCCCAGCTGAGGAAAGTTTCGTCGCCCATGCCCGTCATGATCTTGAACATGACGGTCGACAGGATCAGGCCCGCGGGGCTGCCCAGTTGCGCGAACGAAGCGAAGAACGCGCGCTTGTTCTTGTCCGGCGAATGCTCGCCCGCCATCAATACCGCGCCACCCCATTCGCCGCCCACGGCAATGCCCTGGACCACCCGCAGCAGGACCAGCAGCACAGGCGCCCAGATGCCGATGCTGGCATAGGTGGGCAGCAGTCCGATGAAGATGGTCACCAGCCCCATCATCAACATGGTGATGACCAGGGACTTCTTGCGGCCGATGCGGTCGCCGATGTGGCCGAACAGGGCGCCGCCCAGCGGCCGGGCGAAGAAACCCACGGCGAAGGTGCCTAGCGAAGCCAGGGTGCCGTAGAACCCGTCAGCGGACGGAAAGAACAGCTTGCCGAAGACCAGGGCGGCCGCGGTAGCGTAGATGTAGAAGTCGTACCATTCGATCATGGTGCCGACGAAGGCGGCGGCCGACGCGCGTACCGGCTGGTGCGTGGTCGCGGTGCTGGTGGAGTTTCCCCGCATGTTTTATCTCTCGGAAATCGGGTTTAGATGTCGAAGGACTTCGTTATACGCTCGCGATTTCTATAAGAAAAATTCTGATTTCTTATTTTTATCATTCGTCTGATTTATGAGGGATAACCCTGGTTTATAGGGGTAGACCCGTAGATTTGGGATGTGATCCGTAGTGGGATAGGATCATCAACGCACTTATTTTGCATGCCCTTTCCCAAATGATAGGATTTTTGGGTTTGCCACGCAGTTGGCGCCCGGCTATTCCCTGGAGCGAGACATGACGTATTTGGAAGACCAGCCCGCTTTTCGCGCATACATCGAGCGGGTGGACGGCGCCATCGGGCAGGACGTGCCGCAACGGCAGTTGCTGGAACAGGTCGGCGACGCCGCCCGTGTGCTGGTGGCATCGGATGTATGGCTGCCAGAGGCGGCCACGGTGCCGCATCCGCGGTACTACCAGCAATATCTGCTGTACTGCGATCCTCGGGAGCGCTTTTCAGTGGTGAGTTTCGTCTGGGGTATCGGGCAGAGCACGCCCATTCATGACCACATGACCTGGGGCGTGATCGCCATGTTGCGCGGCGCGGAAACGGGGCAGCGCTATGCCCTGGGCAGCCCCATGCGCGGGCAGGAGGAGGCGGTGCTGCACCCCGGCGACATCGAGTTCGTGTCGCCGGAAGTGGGCGACATCCATAAAGTCAGCAACGCCTGTGCGGACCAGGTGTCGATCAGCATCCACACGTATGGGGGCAATATAGGCCGCATCGCGCGGCACGTGTATGACGCGGCCAGTGGTCAGCCGCGCGAATTCATTTCCGGCTATGCCAATGCGGACGCCGGCACGCGGGGATATGGGCGCTTTGCGTGAGCCTCAGGCCAGCGCGTCCTGATGCCCCATCAAACCTGAAATCGCCCGGGCGCAGGCCTGGACTTCGGGCACCCACTGCTTGATCTTGGCGGTGGTGAAGCGGTCCAGCGGGCCGGAAATCCCGATGGCGGCGACCGGGTCGTCGAGGGCGTTGAAAATGGCCACGGCGATGCCGCCCACGGTGTCGCGCCATTCTCCGCGGTTGACTGCGTAGCCGGCGCGGACCGTCTTGCGCAGTTCGTCCTTGAGGCGCGGCAAGGATGTCAGCGTTGCCGCCGTGTGCTTGTCGAGGCCTTCCGTGTGGCTTTCCAGATAGCCTTCGGGCTGGAAGGCCAGCAGGGCCTTGCCGGTGGCCACCGCATGGGCGGGCGCGCGGCCGCCCACCATGGAATAGGCCCGGATGGGCTGGGGGCTGTCGATCTTGTCGATGTAGACCACATCCATGCCGTCCAGCACCGACAGGTGCACGGTTTCGCCGGTCTTGTCGGCGAGTTCGCGCATATAGGGCGTCGCCAGGCGGCGCACGTCCAGCGTGCCCAGCTGGCGCGCGGCCAGCTCGAACAGGCGGATGCCGCCCCGGTAGCCGCCGCCATCGTCGTTCCTGGTCACGTAGCCGGCATGCATCAGCGTCTGCAACGTCCGATGCGTGTTGCTGCGCGTCAGACCGACACGCTCGGCCAAGGCGTCGATGGTCTGCGGCGGCGCGTCGACGTCGGTGACGGCTTCCAGCACCATCAGTCCTTTGAGCAGTGTCTTGTCCATGTCATTTCCCCGAATAATGGGACGGCTAACTTACCACAGCGAACAGGGCAGACGCCGCTGGCAGGACGTAAAGATCACGCTGGCATGACGCACTGGATCAGGCGCTTGGATTCAAGCGTTCATCACGCGTTCAAATAGGCGCGAATGCGTTGTTTCAGCCCTGGTTGCGCCGCCGACCGGACCAGGCTGGCCAGATCCGTGTCCAGCGTGGCCGGTGCCAAGGCCTGGTGCAATTGCGCCCGCGCCGACGGGCTCAGGGCCAGGGCGGTTTCCAGCGCGCGGGCGATGCAGGCGTCGTGATCGGCAGGCGGCGCCAGCTGGGTGACGAAACCGTGCCGCAAGGCTTCCTCGGCATCGAAGGTGCGTGTTTGGGTAAGAATCTCGCGCGCCACCTGCTTGCCGACGATCTCGGCGTAGCGCCGTGTGCCCAACACCAGGCCGAACTTCAAGCCGGGCATGCGGAAGGTGGCGCCGGGGGCAGCGACGCGTAGCGCGCAGGCACCGAACAGATCGACGCCGGCACCGAAGTTCTTGCCATGCGCCAAGGCCAGCGTCACGGCGGGCGACGTGGCGACTTTCTGCAGCAGTTGTTCGATGCGGACGAAGCGCAGCAGCAGGTCACCCTCGCTCTGTTCTTCGTAGCCGCCGAAGTCGAAGCCGGCGCTGAAGTTGCGGCCTGTCCCGCGCAGCACGATGAGGTCGCTGCCGCGCGCGTGGGCGTCGTCGACGGCGGCGCTGAGCGCATCGACCAGATCGGCGGACAGGGCATTCATCTTCTCCGGCCGGTTCAAGGTGATCAGGGTGGCATGTGCGCGATGCTCGACTTGCACCAGGTCCGCGCTGGGATTCGCGCTGGCGGAATTTTCAACGCCGGGATCCTGACTATTGGTGTTGGTGTTGGTGTTGGTGTTGGTGTTATTGGTGGCCGTGATGTCGTTCGGTTTCACATCGCTCTCCATCACGACGTGCCTTTCGCGCCGGGCATGCCCAGGATTTCCGTGTTGTGCTCGCCCAGCGCCGGCGGCGCACGTCGAATGGGCAAGGTCTCGCCCCCGATCCGTACCGGAGCACCGAAGGTACGCGTTTGTACGCCATTGGGCAGTTCAAGTGCTTGCACCCATCCCATATGTTCGACTTGGGGATCCTGCAACACTTCCGAATAAGTGTTGATGGGCGCGCAAGGAACGCCGGCCTCGCGAAAGCGCGCCAGCCAGGTCGCGCCGTCCTCCTGAACAAAAATGGCTTCCAGCAGATCGCGCAATTCGATCTGGTTACGCGCGCGCCGGCCGGTGTCGAGGAAACGCTCGTCCTGGAACAGCTCCGGACGCCCGACCACGGCGCACACGCTTTTCCACAAGGCGTTGTTGCCGGCCGCCATGCCGAAATAGCCGTCGCGGCAGCGGAAGGCCTGATAAGGCGCGTTGCGCGGATGCGCCGATCCCAGTTTTTGTGGGTCCTTGCCGCTGCCAAAGTATTCCGACGTCTGCAAGGCGGCGATGCCCATGGTTACGCCCAGCATGGGGACATCCAGGTGCGTGCCTTTACCGGTGGCCGCGGCCACGCGCAGCGCCGTGGCAATGGAAAAGGCGCCGTACAGCCCAGCGGTGAAATCCGCCACCGGCACGCCGCATTTGACCGGTGCGCCGCCGGCCTCGCCGGTCACGCTCATGATGCCGCTCATGGCCTGGATGGTCAGGTCGAAGCCGCCTTCCTGCGCGCGCGGTCCTGATTGGCCGTAGGCGGAGATCGAACAATAGACCAGACGCGGATTCAGTTCAGCCAGGTCTTCATAGCCCAGTCCCAGGCGTGCCATCACGCCTGGCCGGTTGTTTTCCAGCAGCACATCGGCGTCGGCTACCAGTTCACGTGCGCGCGCCACGTCCGCCGGGTTTTTCAGGTCCAGCGTGACGGAGCGCTTGTTGCGGTTGAGGGAGGCGAAGTTCTCGCTATAGCCCTCGCTCAAGGGCGGCCAGGCGCGCAGCGTATCGCCGCCTTCAGGATGTTCTATCTTGATGACGTCGGCGCCCATGTCGGCCAGCAGCATGCCGCAGAACGGCCCGGCGGCGACATTGCAGATTTCGATGACCTTCACGCCGGACAGGGCCGCAGTGTGATTCATGATTTTGTTTCCAGCCAGATAAGAATAAGGATTCAGCGCAGCTTGACCGCGGCGTCACGCTCGAAGGTGCCGTCCCGATCGATGGTCTTCAGTGCCGCCAATTCCCGCGCGGTAGGCAAAGGCGTGGGCTGCGCGCCGGTGGCGTCGAATTCGAAACCCGTGCGTTCGCGCACTTCGTCCAGGCTGGCATCCGGATGCCACGACTGCAATGCCAGGCGGCCGTCCCGCTTGATGAAAATGGCAATGGGCGTGGCGATGCCGTGGAATCCACCCCAGGACGTACGGAAATCCAGCTTCTGCACGAAGGTTCGACGCGAATGTTCGGTGCGCCAGGTGCAGGCGCGCTTGGCCGTGGGCAGCATGACGGCGCCGCCGCCCCCGCCCGGCAGGCGCACCTTGGGCGCGTGCCAGTCGCCGATGCAGGAATTGTTGGCCGAGCCTTCACCGTCGATCTGCGCCGCCCCCAGGAAGGTGAGGTCCATGCGGCCGCGGGTGCACAGATCGTAGAAGTCCTCGTTGGCGAAGATCGACGCGGTATGCGCCGCCAATTGCGGATCGGAGCTGGAAAGGGGCACATGATCGGGCCGCGGATCGACCCCGCCCGCCACGTTGATATAGACGTAGTCGAAATCGTAGGCGTGCTTGGCAAGCAGGCAGGCCAGCATGGGTAGCGTGGAGTTGACGCCGCTGAAGGTGATTTCGTTGGGCCGGATAAAACGGGACAGGCCCAACACGATATGGGCAAACGGTGAAAACTCAGACATGGGCTGTGTCCCGGATTTCGGGCGCTTCGGCCATATGTTCTTCGAGGGAACGGTTGGTATCCATATAGCGTTCGACCGCGGGGTAATCGATCTCGTAGTAAGGCGTGCAGGAACCCGGCCAGGCGCTGCCCGGCAGTACGGTGAAGGCTTGCACCATGAAATAGGGCAACAAGGTTGCCTCCGGCTGCGCCTCGAACCGTTCGGTATCCACCAGCCTTTCCGCCACCACCAGCACGCTGCCGGCGGCGCGCGACATGATGCGGTCCCAATGCGAGGTGCCGTAGACACGGGCATTGCCCAGCCGGTCGACCTCGGCGACTTGCAGCACCGCGAAGTCCGGCCGGACCGCCGGAATCAGGTAGGGGCGTTGGCCGCTACCGTAGGGATCTTCCGCGCTGGACCAGCCGTTGAGGGCAGGCAGGTCGCTGCCCTGCAGACCGGCGCAAGGCATGTAGGGCACACCGAAGGCGGCGGCGCGCAGGCCTGCGGTAAGCGTGATGCAGGCATGTTCTTCCAGCACCATCTGGCGCTGCTCGACGGCCTTGCGATACCACGGCGCCAGGCCGAAATTGCCTTCCATGGCGACGATGCCCGCGCGCGCCTTGCGCACGGCGCCGGCCCGGCAAAGAATATCGATGTCGTAGCCGGGTGACTGCTTGACGATTTCCAGCTCGCGGCGCCGCTGGCGGATCAGTTCGCGCACGAAGGCGAAGGGGCCACGATGCAGAAAGCTGCCGCCCAGCGCCACCGACGCACCGTCCGGCACCAATGCGGCCAATTGCGCCAGCGTCACTTGCTTGTCCCGACTGTTGAATCCCGAAGTCATGGCCTGCTTGTCTCCATCGGTCTCACCCTCGGCAGGGGCAGAATTTTTCGCGCCCCAGGATATCACCGCGCGGAGCACTTGTTAAGGCATAAATAGGAATGACATCCTATATGTTGGGATATGTGCTGGAATATATGTTGGAATATAAAGCGCTGCCCTTTTTCCCTTTCCGCGCTTTTTCCTATGACCTCTCTTCCTTTTTCTTCTCCCTCTCCGGGGGAGAAGGAGAAGCAGGGAGGGGAAGACAAACTCCCGCTTCCTTTCTTTCTCCTTCTTCCGAGGGGAAAGAGAAAGGGGCCGCGCGCCGCATTACTCCAAACATCCTCGCCGATACGACCTAGTGAAAACCTTAATGGCAATTTAACCTGCTATTACCCGTTCGCCTCCCGGCTTGCCTAGACTCTCTTCACGGTGGTCATAGCCACCGCCTCATTCATCAAGAACAGGAGATAGCGATGGCCAAGAAGATATTGGTATTGGCGGGCGATTACGTCGAGGACTACGAACTGATGGTCCCGGTGCAGGCCCTTGGCGCGGTCGGCCACGTCGTGGATGTCGTCACGCCCGACAAGAAATCGGGAGACCAGATCCGTACGGCTATCCACGATTTTGAAGGCGATCAGACATATAGCGAGAAGCGCGGCCACAACTTCACCTTGAATGCCGACTTCGCCACTGTCGATAGCGCCAATTACGACGCTTTACTGATTCCCGGCGGCCGGGCTCCCGAATACCTGCGCCTGAATCCCCGGATACTGGAGCTGGTGCGGGAATTCGCCAGTGCCGGCAAGCCTATCGCGGCTGTCTGCCATGGCGCGCAGATATTGGCCGCGGCGGGTGTCATTGAAGGCAGGAAGATATCGGCGTACCCCGCCTGCGCACCCGAGGTGCGGCTGGCGCATGCCGAGTTCGTCGAGCTGGCATGGCCCGACGCCGTGACCGACGGCCAGTTCGTCACGGCACCGGCCTGGACGGCGCACAGCAACTGGATCGCCCAGTTCCTGGCGCTGCTGGGCACGCGTATCACCCATTGAGGAGACGGCGAGCATGGCGAAGCTCATACACACGATGATCCGCGTGCGTGACCTGGAGCGCTCGCTGACGTTCTATGAGGCCGCGTTCGGCTTGAAGCCGAGTCACAGGCTGGACTTCGATGACTTCACGCTGGTCTATCTGCGCAATGATGAAAGCGATGCGGAGATCGAGCTGACCTGGAACAAGGGCAGGGAGCAGCCTTATACGCATGGAGACGGCTACGGCCACGTGGCTTTCGTGGTCGACGACGCGAAGCTGGAGCGTGAGCGGCTGGTCAGCGCGGGCCACACGCCCAATGATCTGCGCGAATTCCACGGCGACGACGGCCAACTCCTGGCGCGCTATTTCTTCATCCTCGACCCGGATGACTACAAAGTGGAGGTGCTCGAACGGCACGGGCATTACCAGTAGGAACCCATCCATGAATCCGGGGCAACACCCGGTACCCGATAGAGGGAAGGAGACAAAAATGAAATCAACGACGATTCCGCTCGCCGTCGCCGGTGCGCGGCTGACGCGGCGCGAATGGCTGAAAGGAACGGGCCTGCTGTTCGGCACGCTGGCGCTGTCATCCACCCTGGCCGCCCTGGCGCCCAGCCGGGCGTGGGCGCTGGAACTCAAGCGTCTGGATACGCATCAAGGCGAGGTCCTGCTGGCGTTGACCAAGCGCATCTTCCCGCACGCGACCCTGGACGATGCGGTGTACGCGCTGGTGGTCAAGGATCTGGACGGCAAGGTCGCCGCCGACGCATCCCTGCAGGCGCAGCTTGCCGCTGGCGTGCAGAAGCTCGATGGCCTGGGACAGGGCGATTGGGCCAAGCGGTCCACCGCCGACCAGGACCGCGATGTGGCCGCGCTGGCTGGCGCGCCATTCTTCGAGACGGTGCGCTCGACCGCGGTGGTCGCCCTGTATTCGAACCCCCTGGCCTACGCGCATTTCGGTTACGGCGCGAATGCGGGCGACGGCGGCTATCTGCTGACGGGTTTCAACGCCTTGGCCTGGCTGCCCGATCCTCCCGCCCAGGATAGCGGCCCGGTTCCGGCGAATTGACCTCCAGGAGAACAGACATGTCAGAAACTGATCTGCAAGGCCAGCAAGGCAAGACTTTCGCACTGGATGACGACCAGGTGGTGGTGGTCATCGGGTCGGGCGCGGGCGGCGGCACCCTGGCCAATGAATTGGCGCAACAAGGCGTGAACGTCGTCATCCTGGAGGCTGGCAAGCTGCATACGCGCGCGGATTTTCTCACCGATGAGTGGGGGTCGTTCCAGCAACTCGCGTGGCTGGACAAGCGCAGGTCCTCAGGCTCTTACCAACTGGCCAAGGATTTCCCCAATCTGCCGGCCTGGATCTGCAAGACCGTGGGCGGAACGTCCGTGCATTGGGCCGGCGCCAGCCTGCGCATCCAGCCATACGAATTCAAGGCGCGCAGCACTTATGGCGACATCGCCGGCGCAACCTTGCTGGACTGGCCATTGACACGCGAAGAGCTGGACCCGTATTACGCCCGCGCCGAAAAGAAGCTGGGGGTGACCCGTACCAATGGCGCGCCAGGACTGCCGGGCAACAACAACTTCAAGATCTTCCATGCCGGCGCGTCCAAGATCGGCTACAAGCAAGTCAACACGGGGCACATGGCCATCAACAGCGTGCCGCAGGACGACCGCATGCATTGCTACCAGCGCGGTTTCTGTTTCCAGGGCTGTAGATTCGGCGCGAAGTGGTCCACGCTTTACACGGAACTGCCGCGCGCCATCGTCAGCGGACACGCGGAGCTGCGTACTGAAGCCCATGTCGCGCGCATCGAACACGACGACCGCGGCCGTGCCAATGCCGTGGTCTATTACGATGCCCAGGGCAAGCTGCAGAAGCAGAAGGCCCGCGTGGTGGCCATCGCCGGCAACTCGATAGAAACGCCACGGCTGTTGCTGAACTCGCAATCAGGCAAGTTCGCGCGCGGGCTGGCGAATTCGTCGGACCAGGTAGGGCGCAACTACATGCGGCACACCACGGGATCCGTGTACGCGACCTTCAAGGACAAGGTCGACATGTACAAGGGCACGGTCATGGCCGGCATCGTCGAAGACGAAGCGCGCCACGATCCCAAGCGTGGATTCGCCGGTGGCTATCATCTGGAGACCATCTCCCTGGGCCTGCCGTTCTATGCGGCTTTCCTGAAGCCCGGTGCCTGGGGGGCCGACTTTGCGCACGCGATGGACCAGTATGCCTATACGGCCGGGCTGTGGATCGTCGGCGAGGATATGCCGCGGGCGGATAATCGCGTAACGCTGGACAGCGAATTGAAGGATCAGCACGGCCTGCCGGTGGCCAATGTCCATTTCGATGACCACGCCAACGACAATGCCATGCGCGAGCATGCGTTCAAGCAATCCGAGGCCCTTTACAAGGCCGTGGACGCCGTGGATGTGTACCGGGTGCCGCCATACCCTTCGACCCATAATCTGGGAACCGCGAGAATGAGCGCGCGGCCGGAAGACGGCGTGGTGAACAAGCATGGGCAGACGCACGACATTCCCAATCTGTTCGTGGCCGATGGCAGCCAGTTCACCACCGGCGCGGCGGAGAATCCCACGCTGACCATCGTTACGCTGGCGATCCGGCAGGCGGATTTCATCGCCGGACAGATGAAGCAGCGCGCCATCTGAGCAGGGCAGCCACGGCCCCGGCGGGGGATCTGTCGGCGGAGTGGCGGCCAAGACGGCGCCGTTCCGTCGACCGACCCCGATGCGGGCGCCGTGGCTTATGATTGCAACCGCCGCATCCACTTCCAAGGAGTGAGACATGTGCAAGATCTACGTCAATACGGATCCCATACTTTATGAATCGCGTACCCGCTCCCTGCGTATACATGGGGTGGTGACGACCGTGAGGCTGGAGAACCTGTTCTGGGACGTGTTGCAGGAGATCGCCGAACGGGAAGGCCTGACCACCAACCAGTTCGCGATCAAGCTGCATGACGAGCTGCTGGCCCGCCACGGGGAGATGACGATGAGCTTTGCGTCCTTCCTGAGGGTGTGTTGTCTGCGCTATCTGTCGCAAGGCGCGCAGCGCGAACAGGGCGCGGAACGGGCGGAGGCGGCCACGCACGCCACGCCAAGGAATTTTCAGCCTATGGTGGTGCGGGCTGGGTGAACAGGGGGAGGGAAGGGCGCGCTATGAAGGGCTTGAAGAGAGGCTTGCGGAAAGGGCTTGCAAAAGATCTTGAAAAAGGGCTTGCAAAAGATCTTGCAAAAGAGCTTGTAGAAGGACTTGCAGTGAAGGACATGCAGTGAAGGACACAGTGCACGCGCCCACGGGCGATACGGCGGCCTTGATCGAGACTTGCCGGGGCATACTCGGCGCGTCCCACGTACTGACCGATGCCGCCGCGACGCGCCGCTATCGGCGTGGCTTTCGCTTCGGCGAAGGTGCCGCGCTGGCGGTATTGCGGCCCGGTACGCTGGTGGAAATGTGGCAAGTGCTGCAGGCCTGCGTGGCGGCGAACGTGGCGGTCATCGCCCAGGCATCCAACACGGGCCTGACGGGTGGTTCCACACCGGACGGCACGGACTATGGACGGCCGGTCGTCATCATCAGCACGGCGCGCCTGCGCAAGATATATGTCATCGACGAGGGCCGCCAGGTGGTGTGCCTGCCGGGCGCCACGCTGGACCAGCTGGAGAAAACCCTCAAGCCGCTGGGCCGCGAGCCGCATTCGGTAATCGGCTCGTCCTGCATCGGTGCTTCCGTCATCGGTGGCGTGTGCAATAACTCCGGGGGCTCGCTGGTGAGGCGTGGCCCTGCCTATACGGAACTGGCGCTTTATGCCCAGGTCGATGCGCAGGGCCGGCTGGCGCTTGTGAACCACCTGGGAATTCAGTTGGAAACCGCGACCGGGGACGCCACGCCGGCATCGATGCTGGCGCAACTGGACCGGGGTGAATGGGCGGCCAGCGCCGTCCAGCATGGTGCCGGGGCGGCTTCCGACCAGGGTTACGGCGCGCACGTACGCGATATCGACGCGGCGACCCCGGCGCGCTACAACGCCGACCCCCTGCGCCTGCACGAGGCGTCGGGCTCCGCCGGCAAGCTGATGGTATTCGCGGTGCGTCTGGATACCTTCCCGATCGAGAGCGGCGCGCGGGTGTTCTACATCGGTACCAACCGTCCGGGCGATCTGACCGATATCCGGCGCCATATGCTGAAGCATTTCTCTCAATTGCCCATCGCCGGCGAGTATTTGCACCGCGACGCCTATGACATTGCGGAGCGCTACGGCAAGGATATGTTCCTGCTGATCGAACATCTGGGAACGCAGCGGCTGCCGGCCCTGTTCGGCATGAAGAGCCGCTGCGACGCATTTTTCGAACGGTTCAGCTGGCTGCCGCGTAATTTCACGGATAGGTTGATGCAGGCGGCGAGCCGCTGGTTCCCCAGCCATCTGCCGGCGCGCATGAAGGATTTCCGGCAACGCTATGAGCACCATCTGATGTTGAAGGTGTCGGCCGATAGCGTGCAGGAAACGGGCGATTATCTACGCATGTACTTCGCCGCGCAGGACGGCGCTGCAAGCCGCGGCGGTTTCTTCCTGTGCGATGCCGAGGAAGGACGCAAGGCCTTCCTGCACCGTTTTGCCGCGGCCGGGGCTGCCGTGCGTTATCGGGCCATGCATCCGGATGAGGTCGAGGACATCGTGGCGCTGGATATTGCCTTGCGCCGCAACGACGAGGATTGGGTTGAGCGCCTGCCCGCCGCAATGGAGCCGGGCATTGCGATCAAACTCTATTACGGCCACTTCTTCTGCTACGTCTTCCATCAGGACTACATCGTCCGCAAGGGCGAGGATTGCCTGGCACTGGAACACGCCATGTGGCGGGTGCTGGATGAACGCGGGGCCGAATATCCGGCCGAGCACAACGTCGGCCATCTCTACGATGCCAAGCCGGCCCTGCGCGCGTTCTACCAGGGGCTGGATCCGTGCAATTGCCTGAATCCCGGTATCGGGCACATGTCCAAGCTGCCTTACTACCGGGATGCCGAGGCGTAGCGGTTTTCCGCTGTTTGCCGGGCCGGCCGGCGGGCTATTTCGCGGGCTTGTCCGCCGGAGCGCCCGCGGACTTATCCTGGGCCAACAGTGTATTGAAGTCCTTGTTCAAGCCAGCCAGGGATTCATCGATATGCGCCCGGTGCGTCTTGATCCAGTTTTCCTGCAACGCCAGATTCTCGCGCGCCTCTTTCAACATCCGCTCCATTTCCGCGGGCTGCGGGCCGCCGGAGGTGGCGCGCGCCTTGACGATCGCTACCGGGTCCAGTGACTCCCGGAACTCCGCCTCGGACATGGGCAGTTCCTGCGGGTACTTGCTGCCCTTGACGGCTTCGGCGTAGATGCGTTTCGCGTCGGCATAGGGGAAGTCCAGCGGCTTGATGTCCTTTTGCCGCGCGTACTCCACCACTTCGGACGCGAAGTGATGGCCTTCGCGGAAGGGCAGCTTGTACTTGCGCATCAGCAGATCGGCTAACTCCTGGGATGCCGTCCAGTCGCTGTTCAATTCTTCCAGGGCGCGGTCGGGATTGATGACCAATGCCTTGAGAACACGGTCCCATTTCTTCAGCGCCTTGATGGCGGAATCCACCATGGCGGAATTCTGGTCCACTTCCTTGGGATCGGGCATGCCCGGGGTGATGTTATGGGTCTGGATGATGGGACCCATGGCCAGCGTCAGGGCGGTGGAGGCATCGCTGCGGGTGGAGTTCAGCAAGCCCGGGTTGCGTTTCTGCGGCATGGCGCTGGACACGTAGGTGTTGCCGCCGCCTTCCTGCAGCAGGATCCACGGGCGCGACTGCGCGTACTGCGTCATGATGTCTTCGATGAAGTTGCCGGTGTGCAGTCCGATGGCCGTCACGATGGACGAGACTTCCACCGGCTCGTCCATGGAGGAGATCTGCGCGGCGTCATACGCGTTGTCGACCAGCTTGGCATAACCCAGGTAGTCGGCCATGCGCTTGCGGTTCAAGGGCCAACTGGTGCCATTGAGTACCGTGGTGCCCATGGGCGAGCGGTCGACGCGGGCATAGGTTTCGCGGATGCGTTCGGCATCGCGTTGCAGCGCGGCGGCGAAACCCAGCAGGTAGTGGCCATAGCTGTTGGGCTGGGCGGCGACGCCGTTGGTGTAGTTGGGGACGATTGTGCCGACGTGCTTGGCGGCCAGGTCGACCAGGGTTTGGGACGTGGCATGCAACTGATCGGCCAGTTCCAGCAGCTTGTCACGCAGGATGGCGGAGCGGTAGGTGGCGTGCATGTCCTGGCTGGAACGGCCGGCGTGCAGCAGCGTGACGTCCAGGCCGCCGGCCTTGATCAGCAAGGGTTCGAAAGTGATGACGGTGGAAGGGCGTTTGCCGCCCGGTTGGTTGCCGTCGTCGATGACCTTCTGGACGGCGGCGGCCAGGCGCGGCGCCATGGACTTGTCCAGCAGGCCTTCATCGGTATTGATGACGGCGGTGGCCTTGTTGATTTCGCCCAGCCAGAAGAATTCGTCACGGACCGGCTTGGCAGCCGCCTTGGCCGCGGGCGTTTGAGCCGTTTTGGCGGCTGGCTGCACTGGCGGATCCACCGGCTTGATCTGCGCACTGGACAGGGCGGGGGCGCAAGCCATGGCAACACAGAAGTAAACGGGGGATAGGCGTAGTCTCATGGCTGTTCTCGTCATGGCCCGCGAGCGGGCTGCGGTGGATGAATGGGCTCGAAAGGACCCATTCTATCCAAGGCCGGCGTGGCGGCGCTTTCTAATGGCTGAACGCACCGCCACTAATTCCTCACCCCTTGCGCATCGGCAAGGTGATCGACGACGCATGGCTCCCACCCGTCCCCACCGCCAGACGCGGCGGCCGGCCGTGCGGCACTTGTCCGCAATGATCGGCATCGTGGCCCGCGATCGAGACACGGATGCGGCTGCCGGCCGGGAAGCGCCATGCCGTCGGCAGCAGGGCCAGTTCGACGCGCTCGAACTGGCCCGGCACCAGCGGCGCCGCGTCCTCACGCCGGAAGCTGCGGAAGGGCCAGGTAGTGCGATAGCCCGGCGGGCAGGGGCTGACCTTGCGATGCAGCAATCGCAATATCCCTTCGGTGACGTAGCGCTCGCGGCCGTCGGCTTCGATTTCCGTCAGGTACACATACACCGCGGCATCGGGTTCGCTGCTGCTGACCCACAGATCGATCACCGCATGACCGGCCAGTTCCGCAGCGGTTTCCAGCGGGGCTGAGGTAAAGCTCGCCATCAGATCGCTGCGGCCTTGCCAGTCCTGGTAGTACTCGGTGCTGTTGATCGCGGCGATGCGCTCATAGCGCGTGCCGGCCCCGGTGCCCTGCGAGAAATCGACCTGATAGTCCTGTTGCGTGGTGTCCGCGGATGCGGCATCGGCCAGTTTGCCTTGCGGCGCCAGATGCAGGCGCGTGGCCGTCTCCTCTTCCTGGTACGGCGGCCACTGTTCGGCGCTGCGCCACTGCTCGGCATGCAGCGCGTAATAATGGATAGGCGCTTCGGCCAGCAGCCCCGTGTCCAGTCCCAACAAATATTGATCGAAGAAGCGCAGCGCTTCACCCAGCCAGGGCGCGTCGGCCATCTGTGTGGCGCGCCAGGGCGACACGTCGATGCGGGCGCCATGGTCCCACGGACCCAGCATCAGGTAGCGCGGATTCTTGTCCAGCGTCAGGTAACGAGAGATGGCGCTATTCATGTAACCGGCGCCGTCCATCCAGCCGGAGATCGACAGCACGGCCACGTCTTGCGGAATCTGTGCCGCCAGACTGTAAGGGCTGAATGTGGCCGAACTGAATGTGGGATCGTAGGGCAGGGCCTCTTCGCGGAAGCGGAACTCCGGCATGAACTCGGTCTGGCGGAAGTTGCCCAGGTGTTCATGCACCGCTTGCTTCAGCAAGACGCCATCGGCATCTTCATCGACCGGCTGCGGGCCAGCGAAGCCGGGGTTGGCGTAGTACACGAAGCGGTGCAGCATTTCACGGCGGTCATGGTCCAGCGCCACCATCAGGTCGTCGTAGCTCTGCGTCAGCGCCTTCAGCTGGATGCCGCCGGGATAGTAGTTGTCCGTATAGGTGTCCCATACCGAAAACAGCGGCGCGATCGCCTTCAGCGCGGGATGGCGCGTGGCGGCCAGGAAGTCGGAGGCCGCACCCAGGTAGGAGATACCGGTGGCGCCCACGACGCCCGTCGACCAGGGTTGAGCGACGATCCAGTCAAGCACTTCATGGCTGTCGTCACGTTCGCGCGGAGACCGGAAGCTGTCGCGTGTGCCGAAGCTGGCGCCCGTGCCGCGCACATCGATCACCACCACCGCATAGCCGCGCGGCACGAAATAGTCACGCAGCTTGGCGGTGTTGGGCGCGCGCTCGCCGCTGCCACCAGGTTTCAGATTGAAGCGGCGGTAATAGGGCGTGAACAGCGTGATCGTGGGAAAGCGCGCCGCGGCCGTCTTGCCGTCCGCGGCCTCGGGAATGTAGACATCGATCGCCAGCCGACAGCCGTCGCGCATGGTGAGGTAGCGCGATGACGGTTCGGGGACGACGTAATCGACAGGCCGGCGGTCCGCATAGGTTTGCGGTGGCACGGACCACGCCTGGTCTTCATTCTTGACGTAAGAGGGCATTAGCGAATCCTTGGGATGAGCTCCGAATATCGTCGGCTATCTTAGAGAGGGCCACCGCTTCCTGCCAATATTTGATATGGATATCGCCATAGGAAAATGTGATCCCATATATTGAAATTTGAGACGAAGGTCGCGAGGGCCGATATGGCTGCGGATATAGGGGATTACACCAAGTCCTGTCGGACGAAGTGCTAGGCATGTCCCATTTTTGGCTAAGATCGCATCCGCCAAATAGGATTTTGCGATGGACCTGCGTCAACTGAAATACTTCGTCCGCATCGTCGAACTGGAAAGCATCACCGCTGCCGCCGAGACCCTGCACATCGCCCAGCCTTCGCTCAGCCAGCACGTGGCCAATCTCGAAAAGGAATTGGAAACGCCCTTGCTGCTGCGCGGCCCGGGCGGCGTGCGGGCGACCGAAGCGGGCAAATTGCTGTATCGCCACGCCAAGATCATGCTGCGCCAGGCCGACGAGGCCAAGTCGGCGCTCAAGCACGGGCGCGATACGCCATCGGGCCATGTGAAGGTGGGCCTGCCCACCAGCACCTCCCGCATCCTGGCTCTGCCTTTGATCGAGACAGTGGCGCAACGCTATCCCGAAGTGGTACTGGAAGTGGTGGAAGGCAGCAGCAGCGATCTGGCCACCGCGGTCTCCATGCACAGGCTGGACCTGTCCGTGGCGATGGACGCGCGGCCGCAGCCTGCGCGCATGACGGTCACGCCTTTGCTGATCGAGGATCTGTTCCTGGTCGGGCCGCCCTTGGGCGTGGATACCGTGACCTTGCGGCAGATGTCGGAGTTGCCGCTGCTGCTGCCGAGTTTCCCGAATTCCATTCGCGTGCTGGCCGCGCGGGCGTTCGCCGAAGAGGACCTGCACCTGCGTCTGGTGGCGGAAACCAGCGCGGTGTCCATCTTGTTGACCCTGGTTCGTGCCGGCAAGGGCTGGACGGTGTTGCCGTCGTCGGCACTGGTCGGGCCGGAAGCGCGTTCGGAAAACATCGTCGCCACGGGCATCGCCAGTGCCGATTTCCGCCGGCGGGTGTCGGTCTGCATGTCGATATCGACGGAAAAGAGCGTGGCGTGCACGCATATCCATCAAGCGCTCATCGAGGTCGCCGCCGAGCTGTTGGCCGACGGCCGCTGGACCGGCGTGCAATGGCAGGGGGAGCAGCCCCTGCCTGGGCAGCCTCACCTGCGTCAGTCGACCTGAATGCCGTTCTTCGTGATGAAGTCGCCCCAGAAGTGAGCATCCTCGTCCGCGCGGGAGCGGATCTGTTCGGCGCTGCCCTGCAAGGGCACGAAATACAGGTCCTTCAGCTTCTTGTTGATGGCGGCATCCGTGATGGCTGCCTGTACGGCCGCATTCAGCTTCTGTACCACGGCCTTGTCCATGCCGGCCGGGCCGACGATGGCGAACCAGCCCGGCATGGGCGGCACGTTCAATCCGGCTTCCTTGAGCGTGGGCACATTGGGCAGGTCGCTGGCGCGCTGATCGGCCAGGACGGCCAGCGGTATGACGTTGCCGCCTTGTATCTGCGGCAGGGCCGAGCCGAGCACGCTGGTCATCAGGTCGACCTGGCCGCCGATCACGGCGTTCAAGGCGGGGCCCGAGCCCTTGTAGGGAATGTGCTTGAGCTTGATGCCGGCGCCGCTGGCGATCAGTTCCGTGGAAAGGTGGGTGGAGTTGCCGGCCCCGGCGCTGGCGAAGGTGATGGCGTTGGGCGCGGCCTTGGCGGCGGCGATCAGTTGCGGCAGGGTCTTGTAGGCGCTGTTCTTACCGGCGACCAGCACGAAAGGCGTGTCGACGACCGGCGCGACATAGGTGTAGTCCTTGTCCGCGTCATAGGGCAGGTTTTTGTACAGCTTGGGATTGAAGCTCATTTGGGACACCCCGGCCAACAACAGCGTGTAGCCATCGGCCGGCGACTTCGCCACATAGGACATGGCCACGATGCCGTTGGCGCCGGGCTTATTCTCCACCACCACGGACGCGCCCAAGGCACTCCCCATCTTGTCGCCCAGCAGGCGCGCCACCACGTCGCCGCCGGAGCCGGCGGACTGCGGCACTATCAGGCGGACGGGATGATCGGGAAAATCAGCTGCCTGCGCGCCTGGCAGCGCGAACAGGGCAGCAAGCAGAACGGAATTGGCAAGAGCGGCGCGCCGCGTGGCGGCCGCTTGAAGCATGGAGCGGATACTGAACATCGATTTCCCTTGAGGTGATGGCCTAGGCGGCTCTGCCATACGCGATTCTTATGGCAAGGTGTCGCGCAGGCGGGGTCCATCGTAGGGAGAGCATGGCGCCAGGGCAAATACTGCTTTTCTATGCGTGCATAGGATTTTCCTTTATCCGGATTTACCCCTGGAACCGGACTTTCCGGCGCAGGCGCACGATGCCGATCACGACACCGGTAAGGCTCAGGACCAAGCCGCCAACACTCAGGACGATCAGCAGGATCAAACGCCACCACGCTTGGACCCCGCCGTCCCGCAACATGACGGGAAGGTCCCAACTGTGCAGGAAATTGAACAGCCAACGGCCCCGGCGCTGGGCGCGATCCACGCTGAGTGCCACCGCGCCGGTATGGGGGTCCAGGTAGACCCACGTGTCCGCGCGGTCCGCATACTTCAAGCGCCACACGGGCAAACGCCGTTCGAGCCCCCCGTTCATGGCCTCCGGCGCGCGGCCGTAGTAGTAATCGTCGTAGCGCACCAGCAATTGCATGTCCGCCACTGGCGCGGCGTTGAGATGAAGCGCGGCGGCACGAAGATCGCCCTGAGACCATTGCGCCTGGATGTAAGGGCCCGTGCCGTCGAAGACCAGGCGCGTGCGGTCGGCGCCATCGCGGGCGAGCAAATAGGGATGCCCGTCCAGGACCTGCCAGGCCAGTTCACGCGCCACGAACCCGGCCGCTTGCAGTGTTCGCAGTGCGTCGGCGGTCTCGATGGCGGGCCGGACAGCACCAGGAAGACCGCCGCGATAGGCCGCGAGATCGGGCCGCGGTCCTTGGGCGGCGAAGACACCCAGTGGGTTCATCGACATCAGCCCGCTGAAAATCCAGGTGCAGGTGATCGCCGCGAAGACCAATCCGGTAATGTGATGCCAACGGAGATAGAAATCACGATAAGGCGTGCGCGACCCCGATTTGTAGCGGCCGCGAAAGCGCCAGCGCCAGATGCCGGCCAGCGTACCGGTGAGCGCCACGACGGTGCCGGCCGCCGATAGCACGATGACGATCCAGCTCCACGTGGCGTCGACCGGCCGGTCACGCAGGAAATACAACCAATGCAGCCAGGCGCCGACGTAATTCCAGGCCCGTTGCGCCAACGGCGCATCCAAGACCACTTCACCGGTGGCCGAGGACACATACAACAGGGTTTGCGCGTCATCGTTCAGCTGTACGCGCAGCAGCGGGCGGTGTGGATTCAGGGCGCCGGAATGGCTCCAGCGGTCCTCGGTCACGGTGTCCAGATAGCGGGCCGCGACGCCAGCCGATCCAGCCCATGTGTGGCCCGCGGCCTCGGCTTGCGCCGGCCCGGCGCGCGGCAGCCGCAGGCCGGTGTCCGCGTCGAAGACGAGCAGATGGCCACCGCTATCCCGCAGCCGATAAACCTGCCGTCCCGCCACGGAAGTCAGGACGATCTCGGTCACCGGTGCCGTGCCGGCCCGTGCCACGACGCCCGCGACTGGCGTACGCAAGCGCGCTGCGTCCAATTGCGGCAGATGCGCGACGCGTTCCCAAGGAGTCAGTTTCGGGTAGCCGAGGAACAGCATCACCACGCCGCTGATGAACCACAGCACCATCAGCAGGCAGGCGGCGATGCCCATCCAGCGGTGCACCAGGTACACCGCGCGTTTGAAGGACGGCCAGGCGAATCTCATGGCGACTGTCCTAGAATTTGTAGTTCATGGTCAACTCCACGCGTCGGCCATCGTCGTACAGCCACTGCGTCGCGTTGTAGTACGCCGTGGTGGTGTAGTGGCGGTCGAACACATTGAAGCCGCGCAGCGTGAACGAGAGATCGCGCCGCGCCTGCCACTTCAGCGCCAGGTCGGTGGTGGTGTAGGCCGCCATTTCCAGCGTGTTGGCGCGGTCGGCGTAGCGGCGGCCGACATAGCGCATGCCCGCGCTGGCCGTCCATTGCGGCAGGAAGCGCCAGCTCAGCCAGACATTGGCCAGCCGTTCGGGCACGTTGACCGGTACGTTGCCCGCCCGGGATACCGCCGCGCCACCGACCGATTCCGTGAAGTCGTCGTAGCGGGCGCGCAGCACGGTTGCATTCGCATCCAGCCGCCAGTCCTCGGCCAGCGTCAGCCCCAGCGTCGCTTCGATACCGCGCGAGGACTGCTTGCCTACCTGAACGCTGGTGCTGGGATCGAGCACGTCGGCCGTCACCAGGTTTTTCTTCACGATGCGGTAACCCGCCAGGGTGAAATCGCCGTCGCCGTCGAGGAAGGACTGCTTGAGGCCGATTTCCACCTGGCGGCCGGTCGACATGCTGAAGTTGCTGTTGGACGGCGACAGCATCAGCAAGCCGCTGACGGGATCGGCCGCTTCCGCGTACTGGCCGTAGACCGACAAGTCGGACGTCAGGTCATAGACCGTGCCCAAGCGCCAGCCTGTATGCGAGTAGTCGCGGTCGAAGGCCTGCTGGCCGAGCACCAGGTCGCGCCGCGAGATATCCGCATGGTCGTAGCGCAAGCCGCCCACCACCGACCATTGGTCGGTCAGCGCCAGGCGATCCTCGCCGTAGAACGCATACTGCGATGCCTTGTTGCGATACTTCGGCGCGGTGCCGGCGACGTTGATGAAATCCCCGTGACTGAAGTCGTAGGGATCCACGGCGGACGTGCCGGAATAGGGCGAGTTGTTGCTGTGCTTGAAGCTGCTGTGGCTGACGTCGAAGCCGACGGACACCTGGTTGGCCAGGCCCAACACATGGCCTTTGAAGGTGGCGTCGGACGTGGCGCCCAGCTCCGACTGATCGTGCAGGATTTCCGTATACGACGAGCGCTGGATCAGGCCGTTGGACGGTTGCCAGGTGTAGTACTCGGCATCGCGCCAATGGCGATGGCTGTCCACCTGGTAGAGCCGCGTCCGCAGCGTCGTGTCCGCATTGGGGGTCCATTGCGCCGAAAGTTCGGTCCAGCGGTCGTCGTACTTGATCATCGAATCGCCGACGTTGTAGTTCTTCTTGCGAATCGAATCGTCGAGATTGCCGTTGATCAAGGGTGTACCGAAGTAGCGCATCGGTTGCTGCCAGCCCTGGGCGTAACTCAGCTTCATGCTGAACTCGGGCGACACGGTCAATTGCAGCGCGCCGGAAATGCTGAGATTTTTGGAATCGCCCATGTCCACCCAGTTTCCTGAATGGTCGCCGCTGATATCAAAACGATAGGACAGCTTGTCGTTGATGGCGCCGCCGCTGCCGAAGCCCAGGCGCTGGGTGTCTTCCGTGCCGACGGTGGCCTGGACCTCGTTTTCGATGGGACCGTTGGTAGGCTTCTTGGGGATGACGTTGACCACACCACCGATGGCGCCTTCGCCATAGATGACGGACGCGGGGCCGCGCAACACTTCGATGCGGTCTATCGACCAGGTATCGAAGGGGAACGTGACGCCGACGCCGCCATATTGGCGCAAACCGTCATAGAGACGCATCACGGAAGTCGAGTCCGTGAATCCCCGCACCGACAGCGCGGAGCCACCGTTGCCGGGGTGGGCGATGCTGCTGAAGCCAGGGGCACGGGCGATGGCGTTGGTCACGCCGCTGTCGCCGCGCTCTTCCAGTTGGGCGCGGTCTATGGTGTCCACGCTGGCGGGAGTCTGCCGGGGCGTCAGGCCGAGATTGGAGCCTGTTGTTGTGGGGATGTTCAGCGGAGAGCCGGACTGGGCGTTGACGGTGACGGGAGCCAGGGTAGCCGTGGCCGGCGCCGGGAGGGTGTTCCGTGCCGGCTGAGCTGGATTGGTTGCGGCTTCGGCCGCCAGTGCGCCGCGGGTAACCGCGCCAAGGCCGATCAGGATGGATAGTGCCAGCAGCGACGGGGCCGGGCGTGTGAATGTGCGGTTCATGAGAGGACGTACCGTTGGAACATGCCAAGGGGAGGGCGCGCGTAGGGAACGGGCAGCCGCGGTCGAATGCGCTGAGCGGAGGATTGGGCAGGCGGGCGCGACGGATGCATGCTGGACATGTATCCCGGATGCTGGATACGCACGCATGGCTGGATACGCACGCATGCGCGCAAACCGAGCGCACCCGGACGCACCCGGACGCACAGCGTCGGGGCCTTATCCGGTCGACGGCATCAAACCATCAAGGGGGCGGGAATGTTCAGACGGCGGGAGGACCGCGTGGGCGACTGGGGGAACTGGCCAGCAAGCCTGACGCCACGGGTGGCGCCGGGGGGGTGTAGTCCGGCAGCGTTGCCGGTTGGGAGGACAGGGTCCACGCCAGCAGGTACAGCGTGGGCAGGATCGCGGCGCCTGCCATGGCGCACCCGCCGCTGCAGCAGTGGGGCAGCGTGCTGCTGTGCTGGGCTACGGCCTTGTTGGCCTGGGCCTTGGCCTCGGCCGTCGATTTGGATAGCGGTGTGCCGTCGGCGCTGGCCAAAGTGACGACTCTGGGACCACTGGCCGTGCAGATGATGGTCGAGACGCTGCCGTCGGCGGCAGCGACCGTGGTGCCGGCCAGCGCGGATGCCGACATGACGGAATAGAACGCCAACAGCAAGGCCGCGACGATCGCGAACCAGGAAGCAGGTCTGTGGCGGGAACCGGGGCGCATGGCGTCTTTCAGCGTTGGCTTAGGCTTGGACTCGGCATGGGCGACTGAGAAAAATCGCCTTGGAAATTGATGCGGATGGTAGCACGAGGCGGCGGCGCTTTCCCGGTGTTTCTCGGCTGTTCCTCGGTGGCGTTGCTTATTCGTGTGGGGAGGAACGTGATTTGCGCACTATCCGCTTCATGTCCGAAGGCGGAGGCGGGCTTGCCTTACCTCAGCCTTGATGCATCGTGTTTCACCTAAACCATCCCAAGGAGTTCGATATGGCCACCACCGTCGGCGATTTTCTGGTTGAGCGTTTGTATGCCTGGGGCGTGCGCCGCATCTTTGGTTATCCGGGCGATGGCATCAACGGGGTGTTCGGCGCTTTGCGGCGGGCACAGGGAAAAATCGAATTCGTGCAGGCTCGCCATGAGGAGATGGCGGCGTTCATGGCCAGTGCCCATGCAAAATTTACGGGTGAGCTGGGAGTTTGTATCGCCACCTCAGGTCCTGGCGCGTCCCATTTGTTGACTGGACTGTATGACGCTCGAATGGACCACATGCCGGTCCTGGCCATCGCCGGGCAACAGGCGCGCGCCGCGCTGGGAGGCCATTACCAACAAGAGCTGGATCTGGTCTCGATGTTCAAGGATGTCGCCGGCGCGTTCGTGCAACAGGCGGTGGTGCCGGGACAGGTGCGCCATCTGGTGGACCGTGCGGTGCGTACGGCGCTCGCCGAACGCAAGGTCACTGCCTTGATCCTGCCCAATGATTTGCAGGAACTGGAATATGAGCCGCCTGGGCGCAAGCACGGAACGGTGCATTCGGGCGTCGGCTACAAGGCGCCACGCCTGGTGCCCTACAAGGAAGACCTTGAAAGGGCGGCGGAGGTGCTGAATGCCGGTAAGAAGGTAGCGATTCTGGTCGGCGCCGGTGCCTTGGGCGCCACCGACGAAGTCATCGCGGTGGCGGATCGGCTGGGCGCGGGCGTGGCCAAGGCCTTGCTGGGCAAGGCGGTGCTGCCCGACGACCAGCCCTGGATCACGGGCTCCATCGGCTTGCTGGGCACCAAGCCCAGCTACGAAATGATGGAGGCCTGCGATACGCTGCTGATGATAGGCTCCGGCTTCCCGTATTCGGAATTCCTGCCCAAGGAAGGCGCGGCGCGGGGCGTACAGATCGATATCAAGGCCGACATGTTGAGCCTGCGCTATCCCATGGAGGTCAGCCTGGTGGGAGAAAGCGCCGAGACGCTGCGCGAGTTGCTGCCGCTGTTGCAACAGAAGACCGATACGCGCTGGCGCGACGACATCGCCCATTGGACGGGCAGATGGTGGAATACGCTGGAGAAGCGCGCGTTGGAGCCCGGCCGCGCGGGCGTCAATCCGCAGCGCTCGATCTGGGAGTTGTCGCCCCGGGTACCGGCCGACACCATCGTGACCAGCGACTCGGGATCGGTGGCCAACTGGTATGCCCGCGATCTCAAGGTGCAGCGTGGGATGATGTGTTCGCTGTCGGGCGGCCTGGCGTCGATGGGCGCCGCGGTGCCCTATGCCATCGCCGCCAAATTCGCCCATCAGAATCGACCGGTGATCGCGCTGGTGGGTGACGGCGCCATGCAAATGAGCAATATGGCTGAATTGATCACGGTCGCCAAATACTGGGAACAGTGGGCCGATCCACGCTGGATATGCATGGTCCTGAATAATGGCGACCTCAATCAGGTGACTTGGGAACAGCGGGTGATCAACGGCGATCCCAAATTTTCGGCATCGCAGGATATTCCCTCGATTCCTTATCACGCTTTCGCCGAGATGATCGGGCTGAAGGGCATCTACGTCGATCAGGACGATATGCTGGGCGCCGCGTGGGACGCCGCCTTGTCCGCGGACCGCCCGGTGGTCATTGAAGTCAAGGCCGACCCCAGCGTGCCGCCGCTGCCTCCGCATATCACCATGACGCAGGCGCGCGCCTTCGGCAAGGCGCTGCTGCAGGGCGATCCGGAGCAGGGCAACGTGGTGATCAATACCGCGCGCCAGGTACTGGGCAATGTGCTGCCGGGCGGTGGTTCCTAATTGTCCAGCAGCCGGCCGCCACGGGAAGAAAGCGCCTCGCCGGCGCGGTGGTAGCCGATGACGCTGGCCACGCTGGCGTGGTTGCTCATGGCCATGGTCTCGCCCAGGGGCAGGCCTTGGCGGCCCGCTTCAGTAATGAAGCCGGAACGCAGGCTGTGCGCGGCATAGTTGCCTTCCAACCCTGCCAGAGCCGCGCGCGCCTGTACGATTTTGCGTACGGCTTCCGCGCTCAAGCCTTCGCCGATGATGCCGCCACGCCGCACCCGGCGAAACAGCGGCCCGGCCGTAATGGCGGCGGCGCTTAGCCAGGCGTCCAGCGCCAAGGCAGCGCGGCCCACCACAGGTTTGTGGCTGTCGGCGCGCGCCACGCCTTCCTGGTTGGTCTTGGAATAGGTGAGGGTGTAGAGATAGCCTTCCGCCACGCGGCGCGTGTTTTCCATGGTGGCGCGCACGACTTCCGAACGCCGGCGGCCGCCGCTGGCCCAGGCGAACAACAGCAGGGCGCGGTCGCGCAGTCCGGCCAGGGAGTCGTCGCAGGTCGCCAAGAGCTGTTCCAGCGGTTCGCGGGTCAGGGCATCCTTGCGGCCGGCACGTATGCCGCGCTTGGCGTAAGCGCTGCGTGTACGTTCCAACACCGTCTGCACGGCGCGGCTGCGGCAAGGGTTGGGCAGTGACCGGGTCTCATGCGCCTCCGACAACACGGCCAGCCGATGGCGCACCGTGGCCAGTTTGAACGGGCCCGTGTTGCGTTTGACCTTGGCCGCGACCAGCGCCGCATCGATCTCCGCGGGCAGGTCGTGCACCAGTTCCTGGCCTTCCAGATGCTCGACGTGGTCGGCGATGAATTGCAGGACAGTGCCGACCGGGATGGGCAGCATCAATGGCCGCGCCATGCGCAGTTGATGCCACGCCGCCCAGTATTGGATGGCTGACCGGTAGGACGCCACCGTATTCCGCGCGCTGCCCTCGCGTAGCAGCGCCAGGATCGAAGCGTCGCTGGCGCCCAGGCTTGCCAGCGGCTCGCCGGGCAAGGCAAGGCGGTCGACGAGGGCGGGCGCTAAGTTGGACTGCGAGTGGGACGACGGGCTGGATGACATTCAGGACGGAATTCAGGACGAAATTCAGGACAGCGTGTGCTGGGACCGCGTGTTTTTCATTGCGAGGAACTTACCACGTTTGCCGGCAGCGCCTTGGCGCGTTTGTCCGCCTTGACCCAGTACAGCGTCATGGCCGCGGCCAGCGCCAGCAGAGGGAACGTCACCAGGTTCAGATTGATCCAGCCGAATCGTTCAAGGACCGGTCCCGCGCCCAAGGTCGCCACGGCGGTGAGGATGTAGCGGATCAATTCCGCCGTGCCCTGGACACGGGCGCGTTCGGACGGCCGGTGGGACGAGGCGAGCAGGGTGGTGCCGCCCACATACATGAAGTTCCATCCTATTCCCAGGCACAGCAAAGCCACATAGAAGGACACCAGCGTCGTCGACGCCACCGCGACGATCCCACATAGTGCGCTCAGCACCATGCCGGCAAACAGCACCGCCGGCATGCCGGAGCGCTTGATCAGACGGCCGGCGAAGAAGGAGGGCGCATACATGCCGACCAGGTGCCACTGGATGATGTTGGCGCCATCGTCGATCGAATGGTGGGCGGCCACCGCCGCCAGGGGCGCCGCGGTCATGGTGAACATCATCACCACGCCGCCCACGGCGTTGTTGGCCAACGCGGCCAGCGATATCGGTTGGCGCAGGACGGTCCGAACAGGTCGTTGCGGCAGTTCGGCTTCATTCTTCAGGATGCCGACCGGTTCGATGTCGCGATAGCCGATCGCAAGCAATAGCGCCGATAAGAAGCCCAGCAGGGCCACCATCAGATAGGATCCGGCGAACACCGTCGGCATGAGATCACGACTCCAGGCGGCCAGCGCCGGCCCCAGGACGGCCGCGATCACGCCGCCCGTCATGACGATGGAAATCACGCGCGCTTTTTGCGCTTCTTCCACGGCGTCGGCGGCTGCCAGGCGGTAGTACTGCGCGAATGCCTGGAACACACCGACGGCCGCGGTACCCAGGCAGAACATCCAGAAGTGCTCGTGAACGACTGCCCATACCGATACCAGCCCGCCCACGCCGCAAGTCAGCGCGCCGATCACAAATCCCCAGCGCCGGCCCACGCGTTGCATCAGCAAGGAGGCGAACAGCGTGACCACCGCTGCCGCCACGGTGATCAAGGCAAAGGGCAATGTCGCCAGCGACTTGTCCGGGGCCAACTGGTAGCCGGTCAGGCCGGTCAGCGTCAGGTCAACCGCGATGGAAGCCGTGAACAGCCCTTGCGCGACGGCCAGGACATTGGCATTGCGCCGGTTGGGAGCGGCGCCGTTACGGCCCGCGGGATCGATTCGGGGCGCCGTCATGAGCGCTCTCCGGAATAGCTTGCGGTGACGGAAAATGAAATGCGCATTGAAGGCTCTCCTGCCGGCCGCGCATCCGCGCAGCCGTAATTGGCGTGATCACGTATGGCGGCATTCTCGGCAAGCTGCCGGCGCGGGGAAAGGACAAAGATCCCTCGTTTTTCGCCGCATCGCCGCGCTGACTGTTTTTGAGGGAAAGCTGTCCTTTTCGTCATCCCACTTTTCAGGCAACATCCGGTATTCGGGACGCGTACTGCATTAGCGCCGCGCCTCTTGCGCCGAGAGCCCACAAGCGGGGACGCCATGAAAGCGAGCAAAACACGACGGGAATCGAGGGCAACGCGGGAATGCGCCAAGCGCGTCCGGGACATCGCCTTCCTGGTGTATCCGGAATTCCAGATCCAGGATCTGAGTGGCCCCCTGTCCGCCTTCGACATCGCCGATCGCCGGGCCGGCGGCGGCACGTATCGCTGCCACGTCGTCTCCATGGATGGCGGAAATGTCGTCAGCACCTCGGGCATGGAGGTCGTGACCCGCAAGATCCGCGCGGTGCCCTACGACACCTTGATCGTCATGGGTGGGCTAGGTTCGCACGACCCGTCCCAACTTCCATCGATTTCGGCTTATCTGAACCCATCCGTTGTCCAGGGCACCCGCCGCATCGCCAGCGTCTGCACAGGCGCCTTCATCCTGGCCGCGGCGGGCCTGCTGGACGACCGTCCGGCGACGACGCACTGGCAGCACGCGATCCGGCTGCAACGCATGTTTCCGCGGATCAAGGTAGATGGAGACCGCATCTACACCCGCGATGGCCACATCTGGACATCAGCCGGCATCACCGCCGGCATAGATCTGGCGCTTGCCATGATCGAGGATGACGTGGGGGTCGCGGTGGCCCAGCAGACCGCCAGGACCTTGGTGGTCTATTACCGCCGCCCGGGTGGCCAATCCCAATTTTCAGCGATGGCCGACCTGGAGCCCGAGTCAGACCGCATCCGCATGGTCCTGGCTTATATGCGTGAGCATTTGGGAGAAACGCTGTCGACCGAGAAGCTGGCGGCGGTGGCCTGCCTCAGTCCGCGCCAGTTCGGCCGCGCCTTCCTTGCCGAAACCGGTGAAACACCGGCCAAGGCGGTGGAACGCTTGCGGGTGGAAATCGCCCGTCCACGCGTGGAACGGGGCGGCGAGCCCATCGAACTCATTGCTCAATCGGTAGGGTTCACAGACCCGGAACGCATGCGCCGCGCCTTCGTCCGCCTGCTCGGCCACCCACCCCAAAGCGTACGGCGGATGGCGATCTGAAGCGGCGACCGAAAAAAATGTCCAACGTATCGGAGACTTTGCTAATCGATATTCAGCCCCGCAAGCTGATACAGTAGGCGACGGTTCAGCGCCGCTGGCGCTGTCCGCATGATAAATACAAGTTCATACCCTACGGAGACAAAGCCGATGAAATCGGTTTCGCTTATCAAAGCCCTGGCCCTGACCGCCTTTGGTTGCATCACGCTTTCCGCGCATGCGGAAACTTATCCCGCTCGACCGATCAGCCTGATCGTGCCTTATCCCCCCGGCGGGACGACGGATATCGCGGCGCGGACCATCGCTCAGGCCATGGGACCGTTTCTCAAGCAATCCATCGTGGTCGACAACCGCGCGGGCGCGGGTGGCAATATCGGCATGGGCATCGTCAAGCGTGCCGCGCCCGATGGCTACACCATAGGCATGGGCACCATCGGTTCGCAGACCATCAATCAGTATTTGTATAGCGACATGCCTTTCGACCCGGCCAAGGACTTCGCGCCCTTGGCCATGGTGTTCACCACGCCGAACGTCATCGCCGTCGCCGCGACGTCCGACATGAAGACCATGCAGGATCTTTACGCCAAGGCCAAGGCCAGCAAGAACAAGCCGCTCACGTACGGCTCGCCCGGCATCGGTTCGTCGGTACATCTGACCGGCGCCTTCCTGGAACAGGCCGCCGGCATACAGATGCTGCACGTCCCATTCAAGGGTGTCTCCGGCTCCATGCCCGCGCTGATCGGTGGACAGATCGACATCCTGATGGACAACCTGCCCAGCACGCTCAGCCAGTTGAAGGACGGCAGCCGCGTCCGGGCGCTGGCCGTCACTTCGGCCCAGCGCTCGCCATCCTTGCCTGACGTGCCCACCGTGGCGGAGGCCGGTTTGAAGGACTTCGACGTCACGGCATGGTTCGCGCTCTATGCCCCGGCCGGCACGCCGCCCGACGTGCAAGCCACCTTGATCGACGCCGCCAGGAAAGCCTTGGCGACCCCGGAAGTGAAGGCGCAATTCGCCTCCGTCGGCGCGACGGTAGGAACCCTGACGGGAGCCGACCTGGCCGCCTTCGAAGTCCAGGAACGGCAGCGCTGGAGCAAGCTGATCAAGGAACGCAATATCACGACGAACTGAAGCGTGCCCGCGGCCAGCGTTCGACGCTGAGCCGGCCGCGCGGCGGCGGCGGCGGGGCACGATTGTGCTCCCGCGGCCTGCTCTGATCCCACCGGGAAGCAGACCTAGCCAGCGGGCGCAAGCGGGGATGGCCGTGCGAGCGCATCCACCGCTGCCGGCCCCTCCCAGCCGCCACCCAGCGCGCGGTAGGACGCAATCGCCGCGCGTGCGGCTTCGGTGCGTGCCAGGACACTGGCATCGCGCGTGCGCAGCAGGGCGCTGTCCGCATCCAGTACTTCGATCAGGCTGACGACGCCGCTCTGATACGCCGTGAACGACGTAACGCGCGCGCGTGTCAGCGCGGCGACGCCCTCGTCGAGGTAGCGTGCCTGTTCTTCGCGCTTGACCAAGGCAGAGAAGGCGTTCTCGACATCCTCCGACGCGCGCAGGACAGCCAGGCGATAAGCCGCCAACGCTTCGGCGTTGCGTCCGCGCGCATCGGCGATGTCGGCTTCGATGCGACCGAAGTCGAACAGGCGCCAACGCAATCCCAAGACGCCCTGCGCCTGGTTGGCGCTGTCGTTGAACAAATGGCCGGATGCGGTCGTCGCGGTACCCAACAGCGCGCCCAGGGAGAACTTGGGGTAGTACTCGGCGATGGCCGCGCCGATCCGCGCATTGCTTGCCGCCAACTGGCGTTCGGCCGCGATCAGGTCAGGACGGCGCCGTATCATGTCGGCCGGCGTGCCGGTCGCGTAGATGGACGGCGGCTGCGGAATGGGCGTCGCGGTGGCGAGCAGGCCGCGACTGGTGCCAGGCGTTTGCGCCAGCAAGACATCCAGCGCATTGACCGCCGCCTGCAGGCCGTCCTGCAGCACCGGAACCGTGGCCCGGACCTCCGCCAACGCCCCTTCCGATTGCCTTACCTGCAGTTCCGCCGCCAATCCCTTGTCGAATTGCAGCTGTACGGTGGATAGCAGGCGGCCGCGCGTCTGCACCTGCTCCTGCGCGATGGCCAGGCGGGTCTGCAGTCCACGCAAGGTGACATAGACATCGGCCGTCTGTGCCGCCACCGCCAGGCGCGTTGCATCCGCCGCGGCGCGGGCCGCTTGATAGCTGGCGATGGCAGCTTCGCGGTCCCGCCGCAGTCCGCCGAAGAGATCGATCTCCCAACCCGCATTCAGATCCAGTTCGTAATCGCTGCCATTGCGGTTGTAGTCAGGCGTGGCGTTGAGCAGGCGTCCCTGCGGGGTTTCCAGCGACTGGCGCCCCCGCGCGGCCTGGCCGGATACATTCGCCGAAGGCAGCAGCGCCGCATTGGCCTGTCCCAAAGCGGCGCGGGACTGGCTGACGCGCGCCACGGCTTGTGCAATATCCAGATTCTGATCGAGGGCCCGCGTGACCAGTTGCGCCAGCACCGGGTCGTGGAAGCCTTCCCACCAGACTCGCGGATCGGCCCCCGGCGGCGCCTGGCGGGCCTGCACGGCGGCCTGTCCCATAAAATGATCGCCCAAGTCAGGCTGCGGCGACTGGTAGTCCGGGCCGACCGCACAACCAGCCAATAGCAAGGCGACAAGCAATAGCGAAGGGGCGGTTCTACGGAGAAGCATGGCGAATCCTGTGGCCCGGTAGGGCAGGAATGGAGGGCATGGGTGGACATGGGCAGGCATAAACACTGTGACTATTGTACGATATGGTCATTAGTCGTCAACGTGTGGCTGGCGTCTGTGGCCGTTTTGCGTCACCCTTCGCCCCCACGCAGCAAGCCGCCCGCGGGTCGTCCTTATGGCGGCGCATGAATTCCCGTCCCCGGGATATAGGGAGCAGTCCATACCATGACCGATACCTTGCAAGTCCCCCAGGGCCAACGCGGCCCCGTCGACCACAACGTGCGCGAGCAGATCGTCCAGGCCGCCAACGAACACTTCAGCCGCTATGGCTATGCCAAGACCACGGTGTCGGACCTGGCCAGGGAAATCGGCTTCTCCAAGGCGTATATCTACAAGTTCTTCGATTCCAAGCAGGCCATAGGCGAAGCCATCTGTTCAAGTTGCCTGAGCCAGGTCATGGATGAAGTAGTGAAGGCCATGAGCGGGGCGAGTACTGCCACGGAACGCTTTCGCCGCTTGTTCCTGACGCTGGTGGAACAATCGGCGCGGCTGTTTTTCGAAGACCGCAAGCTGTATGAGATCGCCGCCCATTCCGTATCGGAGAAGTGGGAAAGCTCCAGGGGCTACGAAAAGCAGATCCAGGATCTGTTGACCGGCATCCTGCGCGAGGGCCGCGAGGGTGGTGAGTTCGAGCGCAAGACACCGCTGGACGAGGCGACTCGCTCCATCTACCTGGTCATGTATCCCTTCATCAATCCGCTGCTGTTGCAGTACAACCTCGATCGGCTGCCCGACGCGCCGCGCGAAGTGGCCAGCCTGGTATTGCGCAGCCTGGCGCCCTGAAATCCCATTTGTTGCAAAAGCGGGACCATGCCCCGGCGACGAAGGCTATTTGATTAGTGACTATTGACAATATTGGTCATTAGAATCAGACTGCCGCTCATTCAGTCGTCCCTGGGGACCACCATGTCTTACCGTCGTCCGGCCTCGCTGGCCATGTCGGCCGCAACGGCCACCCTCCTGGTAGCCGTTCTGGCAGCCTGCAGTCCCACTCCTGCCGATGATCCGCGCGCCGGTACGCCACTGGTGCGGGTAGCGACCGTCCAGGCACCCGCGTCGGCGGCCCGCACCTATACCGGCGTGGTCGTGGCCAGGGTCCAGAGCGATCTGGGTTTCCGCGTTGCTGGCAAGGTGGTGGAACGCTTGGTCGACACCGGCCAGCAGGTCAAGCGGGGGCAGCCCTTGATGCGTATCGATCCGACCGATCTGGCCTTGGCCACGCGGGCACGGGAGCAGGCGGTCAGCGCCGCGAGAGCGCGTGCCCAGCAAACCGCTGCCGACGAGAAACGCTACCGCGAACTGGTCGGGGCTGGCGCGGTGTCGGCCTCGGCTTACGATCAGATCCACGCGGCCGCTGAAACCGCCCGTGCCGACCTCAGTGCCGCCCAGGCCCAGGCGGATGTGGCGCGTAATGAGGCGGGCTACGCCACTTTGTATGCGGATGCCGACGGCGTGGTCATGACCACACTGGCCGAGCCCGGCCAGGTCGTGACGGCAGGCCAGGCCGTCGTGCGCGTGGCGCGCGCCGGTCCGCGCGAGGCCGTGATCGATCTGCCTGAAACGTTGCGGCCCGCCCTGGGGTCGACCGGCGCGGCCCGCCTTTATGGCGGCAAGGGAGACCCCATCGCGGTGCGTCTGCGTGAACTGTCGGATTACGCCGATCCGCGTACCCGTACGTTCGAAGCCCGCTATGTCCTGGACCCGTCCGCGGCCCAGGCGCCCCTGGGCGCGACCATCAGCGTCACCATTGCCGATGCGCAGGGCGCGCCGGTGGTCGAGGTGCCGCTGGCGGCGTTGCACGACGAGGGCCGCGGCGCCGGCGTATGGATCCTGTCGGGTGACCCGGCCAAGGTGACCTGGCGCGCGGTGCAGGTGTCGACGCTGGGCGTAGAGACCGCCACCGTCAGCGCCGGCCTGTCCCCTGGCGACCGTTTCGTGGCCTTGGGTGCGCACCTTCTGCACGAGGGCGAGCAGGTGCGTGCCGCGCCGCCGCAACCCGCCCAGGCCGCGCGCGGCGCGGTAGCACGCAATGCCGCGCCCTCGCCCGCGAGTGGGATGACGGCCAGTGGGGGGCCGGCCAAGGTCGTGTCGGCCAGGGAGATGACGCAATGAGCGGCTTCAACATCTCTGCCATCGCGGTGCGCGAGCGCGCGGTCACCCTGTTCTTGATCATCGCGATTTCCGTGGCGGGCGCCTTCGCCTTCTTCAAACTGGGACGCGCCGAAGACCCCAGCTTCACCATCAAGACGCTGACCGTGGTGACCGCCTGGCCCGGCGCCACGGCGCAGGAAATGCAGGATCAGGTCGCCGAGCCGCTGGAAAAGCGCATGCAGGAATTGAAGTGGTATGACCGCGCGGAGACCTTTACGCGGCCCGGCCTGGCCTTCATGACCGTGACGTTGAAAGACAGCACGCCACCAGCCGAAGTGCCGGAAGAGTTCTACCAAGCGCGCAAGAAGCTGGGGGATGAGGCGGGCAAGTTGCCGCCGGGTGTACTGGCGCCCGTCGTCAATGATGAATACGCCGACGTGACCTTCGCCTTGTATGCATTGAAAGCGCAAGGCGAGCCGCAACGCAAGCTCGTGCGCGAGGCGGAAACCTTGCGCCAACGCCTGCTCAAGGTGGCTGGCGTCAAGAAGGTCAACATCCTGGGTGAGCGGCCGGAACGCATCTTCGTCGAGTTTTCCTACGAGCGGCTGGCCAACCTGGGTATCTCCGCGCGCGACATCTTCGCCGCGCTCAACACCCGCAACGTCGTCACCCCGGCCGGCTCGGTACAGACCCATGGGCAGCAAGTGCAGGTGCGCCTGGACGGCGCCCTGGAAGACCTTGATCAGATCCGCGCGACACCCATCGTGGCCAACGGCCGCACCTTGCGCATTGGTGACGTAGCCGAGGTCAAGCGCGGCTATGAGGATCCCGCCACCTTCCTCATCCGCAGCCAGGGCGAGCCGGCGCTGCTGCTGGGTGTCGTCATGCGCGACCGCTATAACGGCTTGGACCTGGGCAAGGCGCTGGAGGCCGAGGCCGCCGATATTTCGCGTGACTTGCCGCTGGGCATGAGTTTCACCAAGGTGACCGACCAGGCCGTGAACATTGCCGAGGCCTACGATGAATTCATGTTGAAGTTCTTCGTGGCGCTGGTGGTGGTCATCGTCGTCAGCCTGGTCAGCCTGGGCTGGCGCGTCGGCGTGGTGGTGGCCGCGGCGGTGCCGCTGACGCTTGCTGGCGTGTTCATCATCATGCTGGCGACGGGGCGTGATTTCGATCGCATCACCTTGGGCGCGCTGATCCTGGCCTTGGGCTTGCTGGTGGACGATGCCATCATCGTCATCGAGACCATGGTGGTGAAAATGGAAGAGGGCCTGGACCGCGTGGCGGCCGCGACCTACGCCTGGGGCCATACGGCCGCGCCCATGCTGGCCGGCACCTTGGTCACCGCCATCGGCTTGATGCCGGTGGGTTTCGCCAAATCCAGTGCGGGTGAATATGCGGGCAACATCTTCTGGGTCGTCGCCTTCGCATTGCTGACGTCATGGGTGGTGGCCGTGGCCTTCACCCCTTATATCGGTGTGAAGCTGCTGCCTTCGATCGAGCGTGTGCCGGGCGGCCATGCCGCCATTTACGGGACACCCGGCTACCGGCGCTTGCGGGGCCTGATCACCTGGGCGGTCGCCCACAAGAAGAAAGTCGTGCTTGGGGTGGTGGCGGTGTTCGCCGCCGCCTTCATGGGCCTGGGCCACGTCAAGCAGCAGTTCTTCCCCATCTCCGATCGGCCGGAAGTACTGTTCGAGGTGCAGATGCCGGAAGGCACCAGTATCGAGGCCACCGGCGCGGCCGTCGCGAAGGTGGAGCAATGGCTCGCGCAGCAACCGGAGCCCAAGCTGGTGACCAGCTACATCGGCCAAGGCGCGCCGCGCTTCTATCTGGCGATGGCGCCCGAGCTGCCGGATCCGTCCTTTGCCAAGATCGTGGTGTTGACAGGCAGTGAACAGGATCGTGACGCGCTCAAGCACCGCGCCCGCCAGGCGGTGGCGGATCAACTGGCGCCGGAGGCACGCGTGCGGGTGTCGCAGCTGGTGTTCGGGCCGTACTCGCCTTTCCCGGTCGCCTTCCGCGTCATGGGGCCGGACCAGGACATCGTGCGCGACGTCGCACAGCAAGTGCGCCAGGTGATGTTGGCCAACCCGTCCATGCGCCAAGTCAATACCGATTGGGGCGACCGGGCGCCGACGCTGCATTTCGTGCTGGACCAGAATCGCTTGCGCGGCATAGGCCTGAATTCGCAGGACGCCGCGCAGCAGCTGCAGTTCCTGTTGACCGGCGTGACGGTAACGCAGGTGCGCGAGGATATCCGTGCCGTCGACGTGGTGGCGCGCAGCGCGGGTACCGAGCGCCTGGATCCCGCGCGCCTGGGCGCCTTCACCCTGATCGGTGCGGCGGGCCAACGCGTGCCGCTGGACCAGATCGGCCATACGGAAGTGCGGATGGAGAATCCCATCCAGCGCCGGCGTGATCGCGATGTCAGTATCACCGTGCGTGGCGATGTCGCCGAGGGCGTACAGCCGCCCGATGTCTCCAAGCAGATCCTGCCCAAGCTGCAACCCATCATCGACAAGCTGCCGGCGGGGTATCGCATCGAGACCGCGGCCGACCTGGAAGAGGCCGGCAAGGCCAACAAGGCCTTGGCCGCCGTGTTTCCCTTGATGTTCATCCTGATGCTGGTGGTGATCATCTTCCAGGTGCGTTCGATGGCGGCCATGGCGATGGTGGTGCTGACCGCGCCGCTGGCGCTGGTCGGGGTGGTGCCTACCTTGCTGATCTTCCAGCAGCCTTTCGGTTTCAACGCCATCCTCGGCATGATTGGCCTGGCGGGCATCATCATGCGCAACACGCTGATCCTCGTTGGCCAGATCCATATCAACGAGAAGGAGGGCCTGTCGCCGTTCGACGCCGTGGTGGAGGCCACCGTGCAGCGGGCCAGGCCGGTGGTGCTGACGGCGCTGGCCGCCGTGCTGGCCTTCATCCCGCTGACGTTTTCCGTGTTCTGGGGGTCGCTGGCGTATACGCTGATCGGCGGAACGATAGGCGGGACGGTGCTGACGCTGGTGTTCCTGCCGGCGCTGTACGCGATCTGGTTCAAGATCAGGGCCAGGGAGAAGGCCGCGGACGGCAGGGGCGTGGGTGGACAACCGCCGCTGACGTCCGCGGGCGTCGAAGCGGCAAGCCAGGGCTTGAGATGAAAGCGGGGCAGGGGGCGGCTGGGCTATAGCGCCAGGATGATGCGCTGGCCGGCCGCGCGGGAGCAGCAGCTCATCATCTTGCCGTTGGCCGCCCGTTCCGGCCGGGTCAACACCCTGTCCCGGTGGTCGATCTCGCCGGCCAATACCTGGACTTCACAGGATCCGCACAAGCCTTCTTCGCAATCGCTCTGCACGTCGATGTTCGCGCCGCGCAGCGCGGCCAGAAGCGTCTGGTCCGCACGCACATTCAGCACCAGGCCGGAGTCCTTCAGCTCCACTTCGAAGGGATGTTCCCGCGCGGGGTCGAGCGTGGCCAGCGTGGACTGGAAGTGCTCCACATGCAGCGCGTCCTGCGGCCAGTGCGCACACGCCTGCTTCACGCCATCGATCATGCGCTGCGGGCCGCAGACATAGACCTGGCCGCCGGCGGCGGGATGTTCGAACAGGCGCGCGAAGTCATTGCGCGAACCTTCGTCGCTGGCATGAATGCGCAAGCGGTCGCCATGTAGCGCGGTCAGCTCCGGCAATAGCGCCATGCTGGCGCGAGCACGGCCGCTGTAATGCAGTTCATAGTCCAGTCCCAAATCGCGGGCGCGCCGTGCCATGGCGCTTATCGGTGTGATGCCGATGCCGCCGGCGACGAGGATCAGGCATCCGGCACCTTCGTCCAGGCGGAAATGATTGCGCGGGCCACGGATGCGCAAACGCATCCCGGCCCTGGCATGGTCATGTATCCAGGACGAGCCGCCGCGCCCATCAGGTTCGCGCAACACGGCGATGCGCAGCCTTCCCGCATCGGCAGGATCACCGCACAGTGAATATTGGCGCGAAATGCCCGTGTCGCCGCATTCCACATCGATATGCGCGCCAGGCGTCCAGCGCGGCAGGGGCTTGCCGTCGGCGCTGGCCAATGTCAGCAATGCGACATCGCTTGCCGCGATTTCCATATCTTCGACCATGACGGTACGGGCGATGGCATGCGTGGACGGTTCACCGATGCGCACCGGCTGGCGTGACGCCAACACCGCGGCATCGCGGCGCTCGGGATTCAGCGCGGGATCCCACTCGACCCAGACATGTTCGGGACCGCGAAACGAGGTGTTGGGTACATAGGTGAATGCCTGCGCCGCCAGTTTCATGTGCGGCAGGCGCCGGGTGAATTCCTCGAGGAAGATCTGCATCTCCATGCGCGCCAGATTCTTGCCCATGCACTGGTGGGAACCGTAGCCGAAGGTCAATTGGTCGCTGGCATTGTCGCGGCGAATGTCGAACAGATCGGCGTCGGCGAAGTGGCGTTCGTCATGGTTGGCCGACGACGTGACTATCAATAGCTTGGCACCGGCTGCAATGGGGACGCCGGCAATCTCGGTGTCGCGCGTCGTTATACGCCGCCAGGCCGCCACGGAACCGTTATGGCGCAGGCATTCTTCCACGGCGTTGGGGATGAGGGCGGGGTCCTCGCACAGGTCGCGCCAGGCGGAGGGGTGCTGCAACAGCAGCTTGATGGCGTTGGCGGAGGCATTCGCGGTGGTTTCGTGAGCGGCCACGATGCCCGCCATCATCATCGAATGCAGATAGGAATCCGTGACGACATCGGGATGGTCGCGTTGTTGGCGCAGGCCGTATTGCATCCAGCCCGGCTGATCGGGGTCCTGCCGCATCTTGTCGAGAATCTTGCTGGCCAATTGCCAGAAATTCCCCACGGCATGCGCGACGGCAACCTGTTCCTCCGGCTTGGGCCGGCCCCAGGTGTTCACGGTGTGCGCGATGGAGTACTTGCGCAGCAGATCCATGTCTTCCGGCGGCACGCCCAGGAAGTGCAGGGCCACGGTAAGGGGCACTTCCCACAGGATTTGGTCGACCAGGTCCGCGCGGCCGGTGTCGATGAAACGGTCCACATATTCCCGTGTCAGTGCGCGCACCATGGGTTCGTGGTGCTTCAGCTCCTCCGGTGTGAAGGGCTGCATCAGGACGCGCCGGCGCGGCATGTGGGCGGGCTCGTCTTCGTTGACCAGGGTCCGGTTCATCGCATAGCCGTAGGAGGCCAGCACGGCATTGGCTTCCGGTCCCGTCGGTGTGATCTTCTCCAGGGCGATCGACGGACTGAAGGTGACGTTGTCGCGGAAGATGGCCTTGATGTCTTCATAGCGCGTCACCACCCAATAGTTCAGCTTGGGGCTGAAGAACACGGGTTCCTGTTCGCGCGACCAGCGCACATAATCCGGCGGATCCTGCTGGTAGCCGTCGCCGAAGGGGTCGAAGGCGGCGGCTTGGGGGCTGATGTGCGTGGGGCAGCCCGCGCGCCCGGCCAACGCGGCGTGGTCGATGGGACAGCCCGACGCGGATCTGGAGTCAGTGTGTTGCGACATGACCTTGCTCCGGAAACAGGATCTGGGAGGGACGCGAGTGCGTTCAGTCCAGCTTGATATTCAAATCGTGGATCAGCTTCTGCCAGCGTGTCCGCTCCTCTTGCAGCAGAGCCTGGTATTCAGCCGGCGTGCTGCCGACCGGCTCGATGCCGAAGTCCAGCAACTTCTGGCGTATGGTAGGGTCGTTGATCGTCGCCACGACCTGCCGGTTCAATGCGTCGATGACAGGCTTGGGGGTAGCGGCGGGGACTACGATGCCTACCTGGGCGGAGGCCTCCACGTTCTTGTAGCCAAGTTCGGCAAAGGTCGGTACGTCCGGCAGTTGCGGCAGGCGAGTGGGGTTGGCGACGGCCAGCGCGCGTACCTTGCCACCCTTGATGAACCCGGCGCCGGCGGCCAGGTCGACCATCATCGCCGCCACCTGCCCGGCCGCCACGTCGGACAGCGCCGGCGCGGCGCCCCGATAAGGCACGTGCACCAGGTTGGCGCCGGTCTCGACTCTCAGCAACTCCATGGCCAGGTGGTGCGGGCTTCCGGCGCCGGCGGAGGCGTAGTTCAAGCCGTCCTTCTGCGCCTTGGCCTCGGCCAGGAAACCTTTGACGTCCTTGGCCTGCAGGCCGGGACCAGCCACCAGGATCATGGGAAAGCGGCCCATCAGCGTGACGGGCGCGAGGTCCTTGACGGGGTCATAGGAAAGCTTCTGGTAGAGGGCCGGATTGAAGACCAGCGTGCCGTTGTCGGCCGACAGCATCGTGTAGCCGTCCGGCTGGGCGCGGGCGGTCTCGGATGCGCCGATGGCGGTATTGCCTCCCGGTTTGTTATCCACGATCACCGTCTGGCCGATACGTTGCGACAGGCCCTGGCCGACGGTCCGCGCAAGATAGTCCGACCCACCGCCGGCGGCATAGGGGACGATCCAGTGCACGGGTTTGGCGGGGTAGGCGTCGGCGGCGTGGGCTACCGGCGCGGCCAGGATCATGATAGGCAAAGCGGGCGCGGCGCGAAGGAGGGCGCGGAACAAGGCACCGACGTAGGCGCGCGCATAGCGGGTAAAGGGCATGCATGTCTCCATGATTGACGTAGCGGTTGAACCGGTCGTACAAAATTTTTCGTAAACGATATACGGATTGCATGGAAATGCAATCGGGGCCTGCGTCATGCCTGGGCGGTCGTCGCGTCGCCGGCGCGAACCAGGGCGCTCATGGCGTGACGTGCTCGTCTTCCGTTGCCTGCGCGGCCATGGCCGCATGTTCGCGCAAGAACCGCTGCGCCAGCTCCCGCACCCATTCGCGGAAAGCGATTACCACCGGTGAGTCCTTCTTGTATTCGGGATACACCAGGCAATAGCGCTTGGCGTGCTTGACCGCGACGTCGAAGGGAATGACCAGATCACCACGCTGGAGCTCGCGCTCGATATAGAAACGCGGCACCAGGCCCACGCCCAGGCCGGAACACGCAGCCTCGATGACCATCGAGTACAGCTCGAAGCGCATGCCTTGCAAGGGGCGGTCATTGCGCACGCCGCAGGTGTCGAACCAACGGCGCCACACGTCGTTCTTGCCGGCTTTGTGCAGCAGCGTGAGACGGCCGAGATCGGTCGGGTCTCTCAGAAGTCCTAAATCGTAGTGATGGGGGCTCAAGACAGGAACGACCTCCTCGTCGAAGAGTTCCAGCTTGACCACGCCGGTCCAGGCGGGATGGTCGAAATGCAGCGCGGCATCGAAATGCGTGCCGCGAAATAGAAAAGGTTCGGGTTTCTCGCTGAAATTGATCGTGATGTCTGGATGCAGCGCCCGGAATTCCTGCAGCCGCGGCAGCAACCAGCGACTGGAAAAGGTCGGGATCACCGCCAGTTCAAGAATGCCGCCGGCGCCGCGATTGGCCATCAGGGCCTGGGTGTGGAGTTCGATCTCTTCCAGATGGGGAGCCACGCGAGTCGAGTAATAGCGGCCGGCGTCGTTCAATACCACCTGCCGCCCGACCCGGGTGAACAACTTGGCGTCCAGATAGTTTTCCAGCGCCGCGATCTGGCGGCTGACCGCGCTTTCGGACAAGCAGAGCTCGTCTGCCGCCCGCGCGAAATTCTCGTGGCGTGCCGCCGCCTCGAAGATGGACAGCGCCGTGGTGCTTGGGATCTTGCGTCTCATGGGGTCTCCTCCCGAGCGAGATCGATGACGAAACCGCATCAATTGCTGATGAATCATCAGTTACGTCCCTTGTTTGTCCTGATCATAATCGACGAACTGATTCGATAACCGCAATTGAAGAGGGTCGAGACAAATGGAGCGTTATCAGCTTTTCATCAACAACGAATGGGTCGACGCGCAGGCGGGCGAATCTTTCGAGACCGATGACCCGTTTACCGGCAAGCCCTGGGCTCAGGTGCCGCGCGGCCGCGCGGCGGACGTGGATCGGGCGGTGGCCGCCGCCAAGGCGGCTTTCGAAGACGGCCCGTGGTCGCGTATGTCCGCCAGTGATCGCGGGCGGCTGATCTACAAGCTGGGTGAACTGGTGGAGCGCGACGCGCAGCGCCTGGCGGAAGTGGAAAGCCGGGACAACGGCAAGCTGATGAGCGAGGTGCTCGGCCAGGTGAAGTATTGCGCCAAGTACTTTTATTACTACGGCGGCCTGGCGGACAAGATTCAGGGACATGTCGTGCCGATGGACAAGCCAGGCGTGTTCAATACGGTCCGCTATGAACCGATCGGCGTGGTGGCCAGCATCACTCCGTGGAATTCGTCTCTGTTGCTGACGGCGTGGAAGCTGGGGCCGGCCCTGTGCGCGGGCAACACCATCGTCTGCAAGCCATCGGAGTTCACCCCGGCTTCCCTCCTGGTCCTGGCCCAGATGGCCAAGGAAGTGGGCTTTCCACCCGGCGTCATCAATGTGCTCACAGGCTTCGGCGCTGAAGTGGGCGAGCCCTTGATCCGCCATCCGGATGTGGGCCGCGTGGCATTCACGGGGGGCGATGCGGCGGGTCGGCGGGTGTACGCCACGGCGGCCGAAGGCCTGAAACGCGTGTCGTTGGAACTGGGTGGCAAGTCGCCCAATATCGTGTTCGACGATGCTGACCTGGATCGCGCGGCGAACGGCGTCATCACCGGTATTTTCTCCGCCGGCGGCCAGACCTGCATGGCGGGTTCGCGCCTGCTGCTGCAGGAATCGATACACGACGAGTTCCTGGCGAAGATAGAGAAGATCACCCGTTCCGCCAAGATCGGCGATCCCAAGAAAGCCGATACGCAGATCGGCCCTGTCGCCACGCGCCCGCAATACGAGAAGGTCCTGCAGTACATCGATATCGCCAAGAAGGAGGGCGCTCGTTGCGTGACAGGCGGCCGCGCGCTGTCGGGCGCCGAATATGGCGCGGGCCAGTTCGTCGAGCCGACCATCTTCGCGGATGTGAAGAACGATATGCGCATCGCGCAGGAAGAAGTATTCGGACCGGTGTTGGCGGTGTTGAAGTTCAAGGACGAAGCGGACGCCGTGCGCATCGGCAACGATATCCGCTTCGGCCTGGCCGCCGGTGTCTGGACCAAGAGCCTGCATCGCGCCATGCTCATGTCGGAGAAACTGCGCGCTGGCACGGTATGGATCAACAACTACCGCTCCACCAGTTATATGACGCCATTCGGCGGATACAAGGACAGCGGCCTGGGGCGCGAAGGCGGGTTCGAATCGGTGAAGGAATATATGGAGATGAAGAGCGTGTGGATGTCTTCCGACCTGGACATGCCGAATCCTTTCGTGCGCAAATACTGACCACCTGACGTCCCGGGAGCGGATATGAGCGAGACAAATATTAAAAACGCCGAACGAGAATATGACGTGGTCGTGGTGGGTTGCGGCATCGCGGGGCTGAGCGCCGCGGTCACCGCGATGCAGGCCGGCGCGCGCGTGGCCATCCTGGAGCGCGCGCCGCTGGAAGATCGCGGCGGCAACACGCGCTGGACCGAAGCCATGATGCGCATGAAAAGCGAATCGGAGGTGGCCGACGACTTCGAGGCGCACTTCGCCGAGAACGCAGGGCATTACCTGGACCCCGAGCTGGTGGCGGAAGCCGCCGGCGCCTACGAGAACTGGTCGACCATCGTAAAGGTGCTGGGCTTCGCCGACCCGGAGCTGATTTCGACATTTGCCGACAACGCCGGCCGCGCCATCGCCTGGCTCAAGACCTTCGGCGTACGCTTCGATTTTCTGCCGGGTTATTTCATCACGACCTGCACCAGCCGCATGGGACCGGTGGGCGGCGGCCTGGCGCTGGTCGAGGCGCTGGCCACCTGGGCTGAAAAGAACGGCGCGGATTTCTTCTACCGCACGACGGCCCGCGAATTCCTGCGCGGCGCGGACGGCACCATTGCCGGCATACTCGCCACGGGGCCGGATGCACGCCCCTTCGCACTGCGCGCGCCGGCCACCGTCCTGGCCTGCGGCGGCTTCGAAGGCAATCCCGAAATGCTGGCGCAATATCTGGGACCGCGCGCTCGTTATATCCGCCCGGTGGCAAGAGGCGGGTACTACAACAAGGGCGAAGGCTTGCGCATGGCATTGGCCGCGGGGGCGGCGCCATCAGGTGATTTCGGCCAATTCCATGCCGAACCGCTCGATCCCCGCTCCGGGGCTCCAGAACCCATCGTGCTGGTCTTCAACTACGGCGTGCTGGTGAACAAGCGCGGCGAGCGTTTCATCGACGAGGCGCCAGCCACTGTGGATGCCACGTACGAGTCGATTACCCGCGTGATCCATGAGCAGCCGGACGGCATCGCCTGGGCGATATTCGATGCCCGCATCGACGATGTGCCGAATTGGCGCAGCAGCGTGCGTTCGGACCAGCCGCCGATCCGCGCCAACAGCGTGGCGGAACTGGCCGCCGCCCTGGAGGTGGATCCGGCTGGGCTGCAGGCCTCGCTGGATGCCTACAACGCTGCTTGCGGCGACGGCGCATTCGACCCGCTGAAGACCGATGGCCTGGCGACGCGCGCCGGCTACCGGCCCCGCAAATCCAATTGGGCACGGCCCATCGATCGAGCGCCATTCATGGCCTATCCGATCATTTGCGGCAACTGCTTCACCTTCGGCGGCCTGAAAGTGAATACGCGCAGCCAGGTGCTCAATACCGATGGCGACGCCATTCCCGGGCTGTTTGCCGCCGGCGAGACCGTCGGCCTTTACTACGGCACATACACAGGCGCGACTTCCGTGCTGCGCGGCGCGGTGTTCGGACGGTTGTCCGGTGAGGAGGCCGCCAAACTGGCGCAACCGCGGCGTTGACGGACCAGCAGGGGGCGGGTAGCCCCCAAGGCGCGGCCGATTCAGAAAAACGATACGAGATATCGACAAGGAGACAATCATGCTAAGCAAATCCCTGTGCCATCACCTGGCGGTGGCTGCGTTCGCATTGCTGCCGCTGGCCGGCCACGCCGCCGACGCTCCTGGCGTGAGCAAGGACACCATACGAATCGGCATGTTCGGCCCGTTGACGGGACCGACCGCCGTCGGCTCGCTGCCTTTGCTGGGTGCCACGGCGATCTACAAGAACGTCAACGACAATGGCGGCATCAATGGCCGCAAGATCGAAGTCCTGGTCGAGGACGATGCCTGCGATCCCAACAAGACCATCGCCGCGACGAAGAAGCTGATTTCGCAGGATCAGGTTTTCATGATCCATGGGGGATGGTGCAGCGGTACCGTGATGGCGATCAAGCCTGAGTTGAAGAATCACCCCGACCTGCCTTTCATGGTGCTGGGAGCAGCCAGTACGGCCATCTCCTCGCCGTTCCAGGCCAATATCTTTCATCCGGTCGCGACCACGGCCACCGTGGCGACTTCCATGGTGGACTTCGCGCTGAGCAAGCCCGGCGCCCAGCGCATCGCCATCATCAGCCATTCGGATGAATGGGGAAAATCGCATATCGAACCCGCCATCGCGGCGTTGAAGGCCAAGGGGCTGGAGCCCGTCGAGACGGTTTATCTGGAGCGCGGCAGTACGGACGCCACGTCCCAATTATTGCGTTTGCGTGCCGCGAAACCGGACGCCGTGCTGGCCATCCTTTATCCGCCCGAGTTGACGATCTATCTGCGCGATGCCAATAAATACGGCATCAAGGCGCCGACGGTGGCGACGCAGGGCGTATCGCTGGAAGACATGGTCAAGCGCGTCGGCAACCCGGCAGCCACCAAGGAGCTGTACGTGTTCTATCCGTTATCGGCCACGCTCGATGCGGCGGGTTTCAAGAAGTGGAAGGACATCTACGCGGCAGCCCATCCCAAGGACCCGGTCGAGACCCTCAGCTTCATGGGCATGACAGGCGCACTGGCGGTGGTGCAGGCCTTGAAGAATGCCGGCCCGGATCTGACCCGCGCCAAGTTCATGGCGGAACTGGACAAGCTCAAGGACTTCGATCCCGGCATCCAGTCCGGGCCGCTGACGTTCACGCAGCAGGACCACGCGGGCATCAAGCAGGGCAAGATGATCTACATGAAGGATGGCAAGCCCACCATCGTTTCCAACTATCCGTCGGCTCTCTGACCGATACTGGGACGACTAGCCATCATGCTCGCGCAACTGATCGTCAGCGGGGTCGCGGTGGGGTGTGTCTACGCGCTCATCGCCTTGGGTATGACCATCCTCTTCCGCTCCACCACCATCGTCAATTTCTGCCATGGCGAATTCTTCATGCTGGGGGCATTCGCGGTGCTCGTGCCCCTGCAGACCTTGGGCTGGGGCTATGGCTGGTGCATCCTCTTTTCCCTGAGCCTGCTGTTCATCGTCGGCATGGCGGTGGAGCGCGGCCTGATGCGGCCGCTGCAGCATGCGCCGCATATCAGCCTGGCCATGATGACGGTCGCGCTGTCCTATCTTTTCAAGGGCATCGCGCGTTTTTTCTACGGAAGAGAGGTGGTGGCATTGCCGCCCTTGCTCACCGGCGACCCCGTGTTCTTCGGTGATGTGGTCCTGACGCCGCAGGACATGCTGATCATGGGCGTCGTGCTGGTGGTCGTGGTGGCGTCCTATCTGTTCTTCCAGAAAACGGAGATCGGCAAGGTCGTGGAAGCGGCGTCCGAAACCCCGCGTGGCGCGTCGCTGTCCGGCATCAACGTGCCCTTGCTGCGCAACCTGATGTGGGGGGCGGGCGCCACCATGGGGGCGCTGGCAGGCATCCTGATCGCGCCCAATACCCTCGTGTACCCCGACATGGGCGGGCACATGCTGGTACGCGGCTTCGCCGCCATGACGCTGGGGGGATTCGGCTCGCTACCCGGCGCGGTGGTGGGCGCGATCACACTGGGCGTGGTGGAGAACCTGGCAGGTGGCTATGTATCCAGCGCGCTGGTGGAGATCACCGCGTATGTGGTCATCATCATCGTGCTGCTGATACGGCCGCAAGGATTGCTTGGTAACTGGAGGCGCGCCCGTGTCTGAACCTCACAAGAAAAGCCGGCTGGCCTGGTTGGCCGCGTTCGCGCTGCTGCTACTCCTGCTCCTGCCGTTGGCCGTGAACAATTATGTACAGTTCGTCGTCAACACCATGCTGGTGTACAGCCTTGCGGCCATAGGTTTCAACGTGGTGATCGGCTACCTTGGGCAACTGGCCTTCGCCAATGCGGCGTTCTTCGGCATCGGCGCCTATGCAGCGGGTTTGTCGATGGCGCACCTGGGGCTGCCGTACCCGCTGGCCCTGGTGGCCGCGGCGGTGGTCGGCGGCCTGGCGGGTGCGCTGGTGGGCCTGCCCGCGCTGCGCGTGCGCGGTTACTACCTGGCGATCGTGACGCTGGCGTTCGGCGAACTGATGCGTTGGGTGTACGTGCATGCCGACAACATTACCTATGGCGCGAGCGGGTTCAACGTCCCGCAGGTTGCGCTGTTCGGCCGAGGCCTGAACGAGACGGGCAAGTATTACGTGTTTCTGCTGGTCGCATTGTTGGGCCTGGGAGCAACCCGTTTCCTGGTGAAGTCACGCATCGGCCGGGCTTTCGTGGCGGTACGCAACAACGAGGCCGCCGCGGCATCCACCGGGGTGAAGGTATTGCGCACCAAGGTAGTGGCGTTTGCCTGGAGTGGCTTGATCGTCGGCTTGGCGGGCGGCTTATATGCACTGCTCAATGGACGGGTTTCGCCGGATACTTTCGGTCTGTCCCAGATGTTGATGCACTTCGCCATCGTCATGATAGGCGGATTGGGCAGCCTGGCCGGCTCCATCATCGGCGCGGTGCTGCTGACTGGCGCGCCGGAGCTGCTGCGCAATTTTCCGGGGCTGGAGGAAATCGTGTTCAGCCTTCTGCTGATGGCGGTGCTGTTCCTCATGCCGCGCGGCATCGGTGGCTTGATTGCCGACCGCATTCCGGGCGCGCGCGAGCGCCTGTACCAGGAGTAGCCCATGCTGCGCGTCGAGAACATGACCGTACGCTTCGCGGGATTGACCGCCGTCAACGACTTGTCCTTCCAGGTGGAACAGGGCGAGATCTTTACCATGATGGGGCCCAATGGAGCGGGCAAGACGACTGCCTTCAATGCCATTACCGGCTTTGTCCGGCCTGCCGCGGGACAGATCTCATACAAGGGCGATTCCTTGCTGGAGCGCACGCCGGACGACATCGCCGCGCTGGGCATCAGGCGGACGTTCCAGAACAACGGCATCCTGCGCGAGATGACCGTGCTGGAAAACGTCCTGACCGGACTCGAGCTGGCCATTCCTCACACGTTCTGGCGGACCGTGATCGGCGCGCCCTCGGCACGGCGGGCGGAGCGGGAAGCCGTGGCCACATCGCGCGCCATTCTGGAACGCCTGGGGATAGGCGGTTTGGCGGATCGCATCGCCGGTGATCTGTCCTTTGGGCAGCAGCGCCTGGTGGAGATCGCGCGCGCCCTGGTGGTCGATGCCCGGCTCATCATGCTGGACGAACCCGCGGTGGGCCTGTCGCCCAGCGACCGTCAACATCTGGGAACGGTGTTGCGGATGCTCGCCAAGGAAGGTATCGCCATCGTGCTGGTGGAACATGTGCAGGATCTGGTCATGGCGATTTCGGATCGTATTCTGGTCCTGAACTATGGGAAATGCCTGGCCGAGGGCGAACCTGAAGCCGTGCGCAACAACAAAGCGGTGCTGGAGGCCTATCTTGGTCAGGAATGACGTTCTGCTTGAAGTGTCCGGCCTGTCGGTGCGGCATGGCCGCGTGCCCGCGTTGGCGGGTATCGATATCGAGCTGCGCAAAGGCGAAGCGGTGGGACTGCTGGGCGCGAACGGCGCGGGCAAGACGACGTTGCTGAATGCCTTGTCGGGTTTCCTGCCGCACGATGGCGGCAAAGTCACCCTGTTCGGGCAGCCGATGAAGTCCGGTGCGCCGCACCGCGTCGCCCGCGCGGGCCTGCTGCAGGTGTCGCAGGACCGCGATCTGTTTCCCGAGCTCAGTGTGCGTGACAACCTGCGCCTGGGTTGCCTGGCGCGAGCGAAGTCGCGCCATGCGCGCAATCTGGACAGGGTATTCGGCTACTTTCCGCGCCTGAAGGAGCGCCTGGACCAGCGGGCCAACACCATGTCCGGCGGCGAGCAGCAGATGCTGGCCATCGGCCGCGCCTTGATGGCGGAACCGCGCATCATTCTCCTGGACGAGCCCTCGGCGGGGCTTGCGCCGCTGTTCGTGCAGGAAATCGGCGCGATGATGCAGGCGCTCAAGCGTGAAGGCGAAGTGGCGTTGGTGCTGGTCGAGCAGAACATGCGACTGGCTGCGCGCGTGGTCGACCGCTTCTACATGCTGCGAGCCGGGCAAGTGGTGGCGCAAGGCCTGGCCCAGGAACTGGAACGCGAACACGAACATCTGGCGCGGGAATTCTACCTGTAGCCACCATCGAATCGGAATTCAAGGGTTCGCTGATCCCGGCTTTTTGACGGCGTTCAAAAACGCCGTAGACGCTGACTTATCAATTAATTTAGTCGAGCGTGCCATCCAGAGCCTCCAATGCCTGGATGACCTGGTCCGCGAAGGCCTGGGTGGATACCACCGGTAGGGCAGGGTCGGCCAAGTCGCGTGTGCGTGCCCGCTGCAGGGCAAGGTCGACGGCTTTTTCCAGCAGGCGGGCGTCGTCCGGGCGATTGAATGTGCCCTCCAGGGCCATCGCCAGGCTGAGAATGGCGCCGCAGGGGTTGGCCACGCCCTTGCCGGCGATATCCGGGGCGCTGCCATGCACGGGTTCGTAAAAGGCACGGCGCACGCCGGGCCGTAGTTCCGCGCCGAAGGACGCGGATGGCAGCATGCCCAGCGAGCCGGTAATGGCCGACGCCGCGTCGGACAGGATGTCGCCGAACAGATTGTCGGTCAGGATGACATCGAACTTCCTGGGGCGGGTAATCAGCTCGGCGGCGCAGGCGTCCACATATAGATGGTCCAGTGCGATGTCTGGGTAACGCGCATGGCGCGCCTTGACCTCTTCGCGCCACAGCGCGCCGCTTTCCATAACGTTGCTCTTGTCCACCGAGGTGACGTGGCGCCGGCGCGTGGCCGCCAGCTCGAAGGCGAAGTCGGTGATGCGGACGATCTCGTGCGTCGTGTAGACCTGCGTGTTGACGCCGCGCCGCTCGCCGTTTTCGAGCTGGGTGATGCCGCGCGGTTCGCCGAAATAGATGCCGCCGATCAACTCCCGAATGACCACCAGATCCACATCGGCGCTGACATGGGGTTGCAAGGGGGAAACCTTGGCCAGCGTTGCCAGCGCTTTGACCGGCCGGACGTTGGCGAACAGTCCCATGGCTTGGCGGATGCGCAACAAGCCGAATTTCCGCCGTACGTCCGCAGGGATGGGATTGGCTTCCAGTGTTCCGCCGAAAGCGCCGAACAAGACCGCATCGACGTTGAGCAGGTCCGCGAACACTTCTTCCTTGATGAAGTGACCGGTGGCGTGATACGCGTCCGCGCCAAAGCGCTCATGCCGCAGGTTCACATCGATGCCGCGCCGAGCGGCAAACCATTCCAGCACCCGAACCGCTTCCGCGGTGACCTCCTTGCCGATGCCGTCGCCGGGCAAGACGATAAGGCTGTAGGTAGAGGAGGCGGATAGTCGAGCGTCGGTCGACTGGGTGGAGCTTGCGGCGGTCATGGATGGCTTGTCTCGTGATCGTGATGTGTTTTTGGCGATCTTAATCCCTGGGTATCCCGGCGGCCACCCACGATCTTCCAGGACGGAAACAGGCCTCACCTTTTCTTGCCATTCCCATTCTTTACGCGCCCGATCCACACCGGACGATTTGAATCCTGACGTTGCGTGCCCTCAGCGCCGATGTGCCGCAAATACCGCTTGTTTTGCCTGGATGTGTTATATAAAATACATAGCACGTATTATGTAATACATTCAACGAGTTCTACCTCGGATAACTTTTAATTATCCGAGGTAGAGATTGATCGTGGCGTGGGACCCTCGATGGTGGGCCTCCCAGGAAACAGGAACAGGGATTCATGGCAATTGGCGTACAGGCTTCGGATGTCTGGGCGGCGGCGGACGCGCTGTTGCAGGCCGGTGAGCAGCCGACCATAGAGCGGGTGCGTCTGCATATGGGGCGCGGATCTCCCAATACCGTCGGGCCGCATCTCAAAGCCTGGTTTCGGGGATTGAGCGAGCGTCTGGTAGGCGGGCAGGGGCGTAACACGGACATCCCGGAAGCAGTTACCCGGGCGGTGGCGCAAATCTGGGAACAGGCCTTGACCGCCGCGCGCCAGGAATGGGCGGTCGCCGCGGCAGGCGAGCGGGAAGAACTGGCCCAGGCCAGAGAGCAGATCGCCACCGACCAAGCTGCGTTGGCACAAGAACAAGTCCGCCTGCGCATCCGGGAAAGCGATCTGGAAGCGGCCGCGCAATCTGCCCGTGCCCAGGCGGCCGCCGCGGAGGAACGCCTGCGTGGCGCCGAACGGCAAGCACGCGAAGACGCCAGCGCGTTGAAAACCCTGAATCAGCGCCTGGCCACCATGCAGGAGCAAGTGGTCGCCGGCCAGCAGGCTTTGCGCGAGGCGCAGGCAGTGAGCCGAGAGGCACTGGCCGCCAGCGAAGCGCGCCACTCGGCACACGAAAAGCGCTGGTTGGGTGAAATCGACACGCAACGCCAGGCTCTCAAGAAGGCGCAGGAAGAACTGGACCGAACGCGCAAGACCGCCGAAGCGACTGTTGAACAATTCCAGGCGCAGGTGGCCAACTTCCAATCCCAGGCCGCCCAGTTGCAAACCCAACTGACCGAGGTGCAGGCGCAATTGGTGCAAGCCCGCCTGGACAACGACGCCCAGGCGCGACGCGCCGCTGCCGCCGAAGCCAGTACCGAAGCCATGGCCGCGCAAATGAAAGCCGCCGCCGAAGCTGCTCAGGCGGCAAGGGCGCAGGCAGAGCAGTCTTCGTCCCAACTGATCACCCAGAATGACACGCTGCGCGAACAACTGGCTGCCAAGGATCGCCAGATCGAACTGCTTATGCAGGTGGCCGCGCGTACGGCCCCAACCAATAGTGAAGGGCAGGGCGAGAAGCAGAACAACAAGCAGGATGACAAGGGAACGAAAGAAAAAGGGAGTTGAAAGCAGGACGAAGGCCGGTAAGCGACGGCTGAGCCCCGGTCCCAATTCCTAGCATCGAAGCCCGTTCCATCGCAATTAACGATAGGCTTTAACCCCGCTTTAGGCCCTTATCTACGCTTTCACCGTTGTCTTTCTTCCCCGCTTTCAGTAAAAACTCATCCAAAGCAAACTGAAAGCCCGCAGCTTTTCGCCGGGAGACGCGATGCAGCTGACGCTGGAAGATGTACAACAACGGGCGGGATCACAAGTCCTGCTCTATCCGATGAATCTCGCCCCACACCCAGGGCAGATGACTATCCTGCTGGGCGTAACCCAGGCCGGCAAGACGTCGTTGATGCGGATCATGGCCGGACTCGACCGGCCCAGTGACGGCGTGGTCCGAGTCGACGGCGTCGACGTTACGCGCGTCCTCGTGCGCCAGCGCAACGTGGCCATGGTCTATCAGCAGTTCATCAACTATCCGTCCATGACCGTGCGCGAGAACATCGCGTCGCCGTTGCGCCTGGGTGTTGCCGACCGGGTGGACGAACGGGTCAAGGCCATGGCCAGCCGGCTGCATATCGAGCATCTGCTGGACCGCTATCCAGCGGAACTGTCGGGCGGGCAACAACAACGTGTCGCGCTGGCCCGCGCCCTGGTCAAGGAAGCGCCGCTGGTCCTGCTGGACGAGCCCTTGGTCAACCTCGATTACAAGCTGCGCGAAGCCTTGCGCGAGGAGCTTGCCGAGTTGTTCACCCAGGGCGATTCCACGGTCATCTACGCCACCACCGAGCCAGCGGAAGCCTTGCTGCTGGGTGGCTACACGGCAGTCCTGGATGCTGGCGAACTGCTGCAATACGGACCGACAGCGGAAGTTTTCCACTGTCCGCGGTCCATTCGCGTGGCGCGCGTGTTCAGTGATCCGCCGATGAATCTGTTCCTGGCGCAACGCGACGAGCAGGGCTTCGTGTTGCGCAGCGGTTTACGCGTGCAACGGGAGCTTCCCGACAGCGGCGGCCGCGGCGACATCATGGCCGGCCTGCGCGCCGGCGCGTTGCGCCTGGAGCAGCGGCCCGGCAGTCTGGCGCTGGAAGGGGAGGTCAAGCTGGCGGAGATATCCGGCTCAGACACTTTTGTGCACGCGACGACAGCGGACGGCGACGTCGTCGCCCAACTACCTGGCGTGCATCGCTTCGAACTGGGCGCCCGGCTCCAGCTTTACTTCGATCCGGCCCAGACCTATGCCTTCGATGCCACGGGAGATCTGCTGGTCGCGCCCGCCTATCGGGCCTTGCCGCGGGAGGCGCTCTGATGGCAAGCATCGAACTGGATCTCTCGCATTCGTATATCCCACATCCTATTTCGGATGAGGACTATGCATTGCTGCCGCTGAATTACACCTTTCGGGACGGTGGTGCCTACGCCTTGCTGGGGCCGTCCGGTTGCGGCAAGACCACCTTGTTGAACTGCATTTCCGGTCTGCTGCGGCCGTCTTCCGGGTCGATACGCTTCGACGGCCGCGATGTCACCGCGCAAACCCCGCAGGAACGCAATATTGCCCAGGTTTTCCAGTTTCCCGTCGTTTACGACACCATGACGGTGGCGCAGAACCTGGCATTTCCCCTACGCAATCGCAAGGTGCCGGAGGACAAGGTGCGCGAAAGAGTAGGACGGATTGCTGAAATGCTGGAGCTGTCTGCCGTCCTGGATCGTCGCGCCCGCAATCTGACCGCCGATGCCAAGCAGAAGATATCGCTGGGACGTGGCCTGGTGCGCAATGACGTCTCCGCCGTGCTGTTCGACGAACCGTTGACCGTCATCGACCCGCATCTGAAATGGGAGTTGCGGCGCAAGCTCAAGGAAATCCACAAGGAGCTGCAGCTGACGCTCATCTATGTCACTCACGATCAGACGGAGGCCCTGACTTTCGCCGAGCGCGTGGTGGTGATGTCGCGCGGCAGGGTGGTGCAGATCGGCAGTCCGGACGATCTGTTCCTGCGCCCGTCGCATACCTTCGTAGGTCACTTCATCGGCTCGCCGGGTATGAATTTCCTGCCGGCGCGCTGGCTCGATGACGGCGTGCAGATCGGCTCACGCCGACTGACCGGCCTGACCCCGGCGCGCGCCCGGACATTGGCCCAAGCCGGCGACTTCACGCTAGGGGTGCGGCCGGAATTCACGCGCGTGCGCCCCGAGGACGCGCCAGGCGCGTTGCCCGTGACGGTGACCCGCGTGCAAGACGTCGGCACATATCTGCTGCTCACGGGGACCTTCGAACAACATGTGCTGCGGGCCCGCTTGCCCTTGGACAGCGAGGCCATGGCACCAGGCGGCATCGTCTGGCTGTCGGTATTGAATCCGAAGACCTGTTTCTACCGTGACGAGGCGCTGATTCCATGAAGCCGATCAATCAGAGAGCCTGGTTCCTGATTCTGCCGGTGGTGTTGTCGGTGGCATTCTCCGCCATCCTGCCGCTGATGACCGTCGTCAATTATTCGGTGCAGGACATCATCGCCCCGGACCGCCGCGTCTTTGTCGGGACCGAATGGTTTGCCGCCGTGCTGCAGGACGAGGAGTTGCATAACGCGCTGTTGCGGCAGATCGGTTTTTCGTTGGCGGTGCTGGTCGTGGAGATCCCCTTGGGCATCCTGCTGGCGCTGTGCATGCCGGCCCACGGTTGGCGCGCGTCGGCGGTTCTGGTGGTGGTGGCGCTGTCATTGTTGATCCCCTGGAATGTGGTCGGCACCATATGGCAGGTATTTGGCCGTAGCGACATCGGTTTGCTGGGCGCCGCCCTGGCGGGCCTGGGCATCAATTACAACTACACGGCCAATGTCCTGGACGCCTGGCTCACCGTGCTGGTCATGGACGTGTGGCATTGGACGCCCCTGGTCGCCTTGCTTTGCTACGCCGGCCTGCGGGCGATCCCGCCGGCGTATTACCAGGCCGCGCGCATCGATGGCGCATCCCGGCTGGCGGTCTTCCGCTACATCGAATTGCCCAAGATGCGCGGAGTGCTGATGATCGCTGTGCTGCTGCGCTTCATGGACAGTTTCATGATCTATACCGAGCCCTTCGTCCTGACGGGAGGCGGGCCCGGCAATGCCACCACTTTCCTGTCCCAATATCTGACGCAGAAGGCCGTGGGACAGTTCGACCTGGGGCCCGCCGCGGCATTCTCCATCGTCTATTTCCTGATCATCCTGCTGCTGTGCTTCATCCTCTATAACTGGATTCAACGCGCCGGCACGTCGGGCGCGGCCGACGAGGAGAATGTCCATGCGTGACAAACCCATCATCTGGCGCAGTGTCTTCCTGATCGTCTACCTGCTGTTCGCCATCCTGCCCCTGTACTGGATGTTGAACATGTCGTTCAAGACCAATACGGAAATAGTCAGTTCGCTGACCCTTTGGCCGCACGACTTCACCTTGCGCCACTACCGGACCATCTTCACCGACCCGTCCTGGTATTCGGGATACATAAATTCCCTGATCTATGTGGTGATCAACACGGTGATTTCGTTGCTGGTGGCCTTGCCCGCCGCTTACGCCTTTTCCCGCTACAGCTTCATCGGTGACAAGCACGTTTTCTTCTGGCTGTTGACCAACCGCATGACGCCGCCGGCGGTGTTCCTGTTGCCGTTCTTCCAGCTCTATAGCGCGCTGGGCTTGATGGACACCCACCTGGCCGTGGCCCTGGCGCATCTGGTGTTCAACGTGCCCCTGGCGGTCTGGATCCTGGAGGGCTTCATGTCCGGCGTGCCGCGGGAAATCGACGAAACCGCCTACGTCGACGGCTATTCCTTCCCCCGCTTTTTCCTGACCATCTTCCTGCCCCTGATCAAGGCCGGCGTGGGCGTAACGGCGTTCTTCTGTTTCATGTTCAGCTGGGTGGAGCTGCTGTTGGCACGCACCCTGACGTCGGTCAATGCCAAACCTATCGTCGCCACGATGACCCGAACGGTATCTGCATCCGGGATGGACTGGGGTGTGTTGGCCGCCGCGGGCGTCCTGACTATTGTTCCCGGCGCGATTGTTATCTGGTTCGTGCGCCATTACATCGCGAAGGGATTCGCCATGGGGCGCGTGTAGCAACAAAGCCGGCGCGCGGACCGAACAGGGCGCGCCGGGTCACGAAAGTCTGCCCGCGGGCGCATGGAAGGAGACTCGCATGTTGGACTGGATGGTTTGGACGCTACCTGTCGCGGTGTTCTTCGGCTGCATCGTGCTGATGCTGGCGGGGATGACGCTGGGTGAGCTGCGTTCGCCCACGCGCTTGCGCAAGGGTTTCCTGCCGATCGCCACCACGCGGGGCGACCGCCTGTTCATCGGCCTGATGTGCGCGGCCTGGGTGAATCTGGTCTTCGTCGGCCTGGGCGAACGGTTCGCCACCTGGTTTTCCCTGGAAAAGCCGCCGTCGATATGGATCAGTTTCGTGATCTCCATGCTGCTGCTGGCCTTCATCATGCGTAAAGGCTAGCAGCCGCCGCGCGCGGCGCATCCCTACGATTACCACGGACCACGGCCCCGGCTTTCCCCGGCCCCGTCCGCTTCACTACATGGGGAAGGCTACCGAGGAGACAGTCATGAAATTGCGTTTGCATGCCGTGGCGGCCGCCATTGCCCTGATAGGAACGCCGGGCGCATGGGCGGGAGAGCCAGAGGCGCAGAAATGGATCGACGCCGAATTTCAGCCTTCGACGCTGTCCAAGGACCAGCAGATGGCGGAGATGAAATGGTTCATCGAAGCGGCGGCCAAGCTCAAGGCCAAGGGGGTCAATGAGGTCAATGTGGTGTCGGAGACGATTACCACGCACGAATACGAGTCCAAGACGCTGGCCAAGGCCTTTGCCGAGATCACCGGAATCAAGGTCAACCATGACATCATCCAGGAAGGGGATGTGGTCGAGAAGCTGCAGACATCCATGCAGTCCGGCAAGTCCATCTATGACGGTTGGATCTCGGATTCCGATCTGATCGGCACGCACTACCGCTATGGCGCCATCCTGCCGCTGTCGGACTACATGCAAGGGGCGGGCAAGGAATACACCAATCCCAATATCGATCTGAAGGACTTCATCGGCACCCGGTTCACCACGGCGCCGGACGGCAAGCTGTACCAACTGCCGGACCAGCAGTTCGCCAACGTCTACTGGTTCCGGGCGGACTGGTTCGCGCGCCAGGATCTCAAGGACAAGTTCAAGGCCAAGTATGGCTATGACCTGGGGGTGCCGACAAACTGGTCCGCCTACGAGGACATCGCCGAATTCTTCACCAATGACGTGAAGGAACTGGACGGCAAGCGCATCTATGGGCATATGGACTATGGCAAGAAGGATCCTTCCCTGGGATGGCGCTTTACCGATGCGTGGTTGTCCATGGCCGGCGCCGCCGACAAGGGACTGCCGAACGGGATGCCGGTGGACGAATGGGGCATCCGGGTGGCCGATGACAAGTGCACGCCGGTGGGCGCGTCGGTGGCGCGGGGCGGCGCGACCAACAGCCCGGCCGCGGTCTATGCCTTGACCAAGTATATCGACTGGATGAAGAAGTACGCACCCCAGCAGGCCATGGGGATGACGTTCTCGGAGTCCGGACCCGTACCGGCGCAAGGACATATCGCGCAGCAGATATTCTGGTACACGGCATTCACGGCGGACATGACCAAGAAAGGTCTGCCGGTGGTCAATCCGGATGGCACGCCGAAGTGGCGCATGGCGCCGTCACCCTATGGGCCCTACTGGAAAGACGGCATGCAGAATGGCTACCAGGATGTGGGATCCTGGACCTTCTTCAAGTCGACCGATCCGAACCGGATGTCAGCGGCCTGGCTCTACGCACAGTTCGTGACCTCCAAGTCCGTGTCCTTGAAGAAATCCATCACGGGGCTGACCTTTATCCGGGACAGCGACATCAACAGCGATTACTTCACCAAGAACGCGGCCAACTACGGCGGCTTGATCGAGTTCTACCGCAGTCCGGCACGGGTGGCGTGGACGCCGACCGGCAACAACGTGCCCGACTATCCCAAGCTGGCGCAACTCTGGTGGAACAACGTCGCCGCGGCGGTAACGGGAGAAAAGACGCCGCAACAGGCCATGGATAACCTGGCCAATGAAATGGACCAGGTCATGGCGCGGCTGGAGCGCGCAGGGATGGCGCACTGCGCGCCCAAACTGAACGCGCGCAGCGATCCGTCCAAGTGGTTGTCTGACCAACATGCGCCGTGGAAGAAGCTGGCGAATGAGAAACCCAAGGGCGAGACCATCGCCTATGACAAGCTGCTGCAGGCCTGGAAGGAAGGGAAGGTGAGGTAGGAAGGTTCATATGGGTTTCAGCCGGGGCTTCAGTCCCGGCATTCAGCCCCACCATTCAGCCCCGTCTCGAAAACGGGGCTTTTTTTATAAGAGAAGCCGCTGCTGGACGGTGCTAAGCTTGCGTCCCCCCTTGTTGTCCCTCTTTCACGCCTGTCTTTCCCTACCGACCGAAGCCACCCATGAGATTCCCGCCGCGTCGCCATGCTCTGACCTCGTTTCTCAAATCCCGGTATTTGCAGTGGCCACTATTGCGCGTCGCCGGCGCGGCGCTGATCGTCGCGGGCACGCTGCCCAGCACCGCCTTGGCACAGGATGCCTCGCCACTGCCGTCGGCCATCAGCAAGCAACTGCCCAAGGGCATGCAGGTTCTCGCCGCGGAGAAGGCAGGGGATCTGGACGGAGATGGGAAGACGGACTACCTGGTCATCCTGGCGCAGCCCCGCGAAGGCGATTACCGCAAGACCGATCGCCCCGCGCCGGCACGTCCGATGTTGGTGTTCCTGGGGCAAGCCGACGGCGGCTACCGTTTGCAGGGGCGCAATGACGAGGTCGTGTTCCGCGCCGACCAGGGCGGCCAGTGCGACCCGATCACCGATAACGACGCCCCCTTCGCGACCAAGGGGCGCTACTTCACCGTGCAGAACGGCGTGTCCTGCGGCAGCCACTGGACGGACTACATCACCTTCCGCTACGACGCCAAGCAGCGTGACTTCGTCTTCAGTTCCCGCATCTCGGAGAGCTGGAGGTTGAATGACAAGCCCAAGGGAGATGCCCTGGTCTCCGAAGGACGGCAAGTGGAACGTGGCGATCCCAAGGATCCGATAACGTTCGCGAACTACAAGATCATGCCTTGAGATAGGGGCGGAGGCGCTATGCGCTGTCCGTTCCCGTTCGGGGGCAGCCGGGAACCTCACCGGCTGGTCCACGAGCCAATTAGTCGGTAGTAAGCGACCCCAAGGGATGAAAACAGGCCACCGCGCCCGTGTCCTGCGCCGCCACCAATTGCGGCACCCGCAACTTGCAATCCGCCTGCGCATTCGCACAGCGAGGATGAAACGTGCATCCCGGCGGCAGATTGGTGGGAGAGGGAATTTCCCCCTGGATCTTCGACAACGCGATGCGCGCCTTGGGATCCGGCACCGGCGACGAATCCCTCAAGACGCGGCTGTAGGGATGCCGGGGCGCATCCAGCACCCGTCGCGTGGGACCCGTCTCGATGATGCGGCCCAGATACATGACGCTCACGGTGTCGCAGAAGTGACGAATCACTCCCAGATCGTGGGACACGAAGACGAAAGACAGCCCGCGTTCGCGCTTCAAACGGTCCAGCAATTGCAGGATCTGGGCCTGCACCGATACGTCCAGGGCCGAGACCGGCTCGTCCGCCACGATGAGTTGCGGATCCAGCACCAAGGCACGCGCAATTCCTATTCTTTGCCGTTGTCCACCCGAGAATTCATGCGGGTATTTGTCCAGAGCGGACACCGGTAATCCCACTTCCTGTATGGTCTGCGTGATCTTGGCGTCGATGGACGAAGCATTGCCCATGCCGTGCACGAACAAGGGTTCAGCCAAGGTCTGGCGTATGGTCCGGCGCGGGTTCAAGGACGCATAGGGATCCTGGAACACGATCTGGATACGCTGGCGCAAGGTGCGCATCTGCGCGGAGCCGGCGCTGCCCAAATCCTGGCCATCGAACACGATCTTGCCTTCGTCCGCTTCGATCAAGCGTAGCAGCATGCGGGCTACCGTGGACTTGCCGCAACCGGACTCGCCCACCAGGCCCAGCGACTGGCCACGGCCGACTTCGAAGGAAACGTCATTGACGGCATGCACGACCTTTTTCTTGCCGCCCAGCCAGCCGCCACCGCTATGGAAGCGTTTGACGATATTGTGCACCTGCAATAGCTGGCTCATGCTTGCACCTCCGTGTGGGACCCGGGCATCGCAGCGGGCGCTGGCCCGGTGGCGGGGCGTGGCGGCGACAGTCCATTACCCGGCGCCCGCACCAGGCAGCGCACCGCATGCCCGCCGCCGATTTCGTTCAACACCGGCCGGGTGGTTTCACAAACGGGCTGCTTCAACGGGCAACGTGGGGCATAGGCGCATCCCGGCGGTATCGCCGTGATCGCCGGCACGCTGCCGGGAATGGGATCCAGGGAAGCCGCATCCGTGTCCACCCGGGGCATGGCATGCAGCAAGGCTTCCGTATAGGGATGCGTGGGCGCGGCGAACAAGCTGTCGACATCCGCCGTTTCGACGACCTCGCCGGCGTACATCACCGCCACCCGATCCGCGATCTGCGCCACCACGCCCAGGTTGTGGGTGATGAACACCACCGCCATGCCGCGCGCGGTCTTCAGATCGGCCAGCAGGCTCAGGATCTGCGCCTGGATGGTCACGTCCAGGGCGGTGGTGGGTTCGTCCGCCAGCAAGACTTTGGGCTTGCAGGCCAGGGCCATGGCGATCATCACCCGCTGGCGCATGCCGCCTGAAAACTGATGCGGATAGTCGTCGTAACGGCTCGCCGCGGCGGGAATCTTCACTTCTTCAAGGGCCTGCAAGGCTTCCGCGCGCGCATCCTTCCAAGACACCTTGCGATGCTGGCGTATCGCTTCCGCGATCTGGTCGCCCACCCGCATGGTGGGATTCAGCGAAGTCATGGGTTCCTGGAAGATCATCGCCAGGGCGTCGCCGCGCAGCCGCGCCATGTCTTTTTCCGGCAATGCAGCCAGATCGCGGCCTTCCAGCAGGATCTGCCCGCCGCCGTGGCGGGCGCCGGCCGAGGGCAGCAGCCGCAACACGGACAGCGCCGTCACGCTTTTGCCGCTGCCCGACTCACCGACAACCGCCAGGGTTTCATTGCGGCTGACGCTGAACGAGACGTCGCGCACCGCCGCGTGCCACTGGCCGCCGATACGGAATTCAGTGCGCAGGTCACGCAATTCCAGGACGGCGGGCCGATTATCGGCATCCGCATCCGCGATATAGCCCTGGCCACGCCCGGTTGTCGCGGCCGATCCCACAATATATTTCTCCGTCATCACGAATGCTCCGAACGAAGCTTGGGATCGATGGCGTCGCGCAAGGCATCGCCCAGCAGGTTCAAGGCCAGCACCGTCAGAAGAATGGCGATGCTGGGAAACACGGTCAACCACCAGGCATCCAGGATGTTCTCGAAACCCTCTCGTATCATCGCGCCCCAAGTCGCGGCGGGTGGTGGCACGCCCAGGCCGATGAAGCTGAGCGAGGCCTCGGTACGGATGGCCGAGGCCATCCACAGTGATCCCAGCACCACCACATCGGAAATCATATTGGGCAGGATGTGCACGCCCATCAGCCGGAACGGACCGAATCCCAAGGCGCGTCCGGCCTCGACGAAATCGCGCTGCTTCAAGGCAATGGTCGGGGCCCGCGCCACCCGTACGAAGGGCGCGATCTCGGTGATCGCGATCGCGATGATCAGGTTCTCCAGGCTGGCGCCCAGCATCGCCGCCACCATCAAGCCCAGCAGCAGGGTGGGGAAGGACAGCAGCACGTCGACCAGGCCCATGATGAACTGGTCCAGCAGGCCACCTACATAGCCCGCGAGAATTCCCAGCGACGCCCCGATGCTCATGGCGATCAGGATGGCGACAAAGCCCACCAGCAAGGACACGCGCGCTCCGTAGATCAAGCGCGACAGCACGTCGCGGCCGTAGCTGTCGGTGCCCAGCCAGTAATCGGCCGATGGCGGATCCAGGCGATAAGCGATGTTCTGCTGCAGCGGGTCATGCGGCGCGATCCATGGCGCGAACACGGCCACCAGCACGATGACCAGCAGCAGGCCGATGCCCACCCAGGAAAGCTTGTTGCGCCGCAGCGCCTGCCATAGCGCGTTGGGGCGCCGCGATACCGGCACGGCCGCGGGCGACGAGGAAGAAGGAACGGCGCTCATTGATATTTCACCCGGGGATCGACCAGCCCATACACCAGGTCGGTCAGCAGGTTGACGAAGATCACACAGGCGGCAAAGACGACCATCAGGCCTTGCAGCAGTGTGTAATCGCGGGCGTTCAGCGCACCCAGGATCAGCTTGCCCAGTCCTGGACGATTGAACACGATCTCGGTCAGTACCGAATTGCCGATCAGCGTGCCGAAATACAGCCCGACGACGGTGACGATGGGAATCAGTGCGTTGCGCAGGCCATGGCGCAACACCAGCCGCGCGGGCCGCACGCCCTTGGCGCGGGCGGTGCGGACATAGTCCTCGCCCATCACGCCCAGCATGGACGAACGCGTCACCCGCATGACGTATGCGGTCATGATCAAGCCCAGGTTGAAGGCAGGCAGGACCAGCGCGCGTAACTGGCTGGTCCAGTCCCCGGCGACGGTACTGCCGATCACCGGAAACCAGCGCAACTGGATGGAGAAGGCCAACAACATCAGGATGCCAGATACAAATGCTGGGAAGGACAAACCTGTCAACGACAGCACGCGTCCCAGATAATCGGGCCAGCCGTTACGGCGCAGGGCGGCCCAGGTGCCCAAGGGCAGGCCGAACAGGACGCCGATCAGGATGGACGCGGCAGTCAGCTGCAGCGTCCATGGCAGCACCAGGGCGACTTCCTGCAATACCGTGCGGCCCGACGCCATCGAGACGCCGAAATTGCCGGACAGCATGTCGCGCAGGAAATGGAAGTACTGCACCTGCATCGGCAAGTCCAGGCCCAGGCGCGTACGCAGGGCCGCCAGGGCATCGGCGCTGGCCTGGTCGCCCAGCATCACCGCGGCGGGATCGCCCGGCACCAGGCGCACCAGGATGAACACCGCCGTCAGCATGGCCAACAGCGTGGGTATGGCCAGCAACAGACGCTTGACCGCATATCGCATCATGATGTGGGGCTCCTGTAACTAGAACACGGTTGGGTCGGCAGGCGGCTTGGCCCCGGGGGCGGACCCCGCGGCCTGCGCCATCAGCCGTTCGGCCGTGAGGTTCTGGATGGCCCGCTTGGTGCCGCCGCGCAGGACCAGGTCGGCCATGGCGGCGCCCACCACTGGCACCAGCTCGAAACCGTGGCCGGAAAAACCGAAGGCATGGAACACACCGGGCGCGTTGGGCGAAGGTCCCACCACCGGCAACAGGTCTTCGGTCTTCGCTTCCAGGCCGGCCCACACGCGGACGATGCGGATGTTGCTGACCGACGGGAACAAGTCGGTGGCCGCATGCGCGCCCTTGGCCAGCACTTTCATGCGGGCGGTGGACGTTTCCTTGTCCAGATCCGGAATGCCTTGCAGGCCACCGCCGATCACCAGCGTGCCCTGGTCGGATTGCTTGAAGGACAGCGAGCGGCCCATGATGGCCACCACCGGTTTGATGAAAGGACGCAGGCGCTCGCTGACCATCATCATGGATGACTTGGCGGCCAGCGGAATGTCGTCGCCCACCAGCGCGGCGATGCGCGCCGACCAGGCCCCGGCGGCATTGACCACGGCGGGCGCGGTCCAGGCCCGGCCGCCTTCGCCGATCACGCGCCAGTCCTGGCCTTGCCGTTCGATCGCCGTCACACCGCAATGCTCGACCAATTCCACGCCGGCCTGCAAGGCGCTCAGGCGGAAGGCGCGCAAGGCGCGATGGGGATCGGCGGCGCCGTCGCGGCGGGCAATGGACGCGCCCAGGCAATGATGGCTGAGGTCGGGCAGCAGACGGCGCAATTCGTCGGTGCCGATGATTTCTTCATGCGTGTAGCCGTCGGCGCGCAGGCCGTTCACACGGCCCTGGAGCTTTTCCAACGCGGCGGGGCTTTCCGCCACGCAGATCTGGCCGTTGGCATGGAAGCCGCAATCGTCGCCGACCAGCGCCGCCATCGCATGCCACATATCCATGGCTTCCAGCGACAGGTCCAGTTCGCGCCGGTCGCGGTTCAGGGTACGGACGCCGGCCGCGGTGGCGCCCGATGCGTGCCGGCCGGCCCAGTGTTTTTCCACGATGACGACGCGGGCGCCTTCGCGCGCCAGATGCATCGCGGCCGACAAGCCATGCAGGCCGCCGCCGATCACGATGGCGTCGTAGACGCTGCTGTTGACGGGGTGGCTACTCATTTCGCAGCCGCTCCCTTCACGTCCTCTTCCAGATCCAGGCTGGCCAGCTCGCCCAAGGTCAAGGGCTTGAGCGGCGGCCGGATGCGATAGAAGCCCACCTCGGCGACGGGCCGCTGCTGCTTCTCCGCCAGGATGTTGGCGATGGTGTAGCCGCACTGCCGGCCCTGGCAGGGCCCCATGCCGGCGCGGGTGAAGGACTTGATCTGATTGGGACCGGGCTGGCCCAGGTCGGCGGCCTTGCGGATGTCACCCGCCGTCAGCTCTTCGCAGCGGCACACGATGGTGTCATCCGCGGGCGAGGCGATATTGGGACGCGGCGGATACAGTGCGTCCAGCATCGGCCGCAGGCGCAGCATGCCGGCGAGGTCGGCGCGCAAAGGCGCGGCGGCGGCATCGGCGCGGGCGTTGTCCAGCGTGCCGGCGTCCAGCGCCATGCCCAGGGCCGCGATGTCGCCACGTGCACAAGCGGCAGTGGCGCCGCCTATGCCCGCGCCGTCACCCGCGACGTAAAGGCCCGGCCGGCTGGTGCGCCCCCATGCGTCGAGGACCGGCGCGAAGCTGGCTTGCTGCGCGTTCCAGGCGTGTTCGCATTCGAGGGCGCGCGTCATGTGGATGGACGGGATCACGCCTTCATGCACCAGCAACACTTGCGCATCCGCGCGCTGCGTGCCACCGCTTGGCAGGGTGTATTCGAGCTGCCGCAGGCGGTCGTCGCCCAAGGCGCGAAACTCGCGCACGCCCTTGATGCGGCGCACACCCGCGCTGCGCAGTTCGCGCATCCACTTCAGGCCCTTGTTGATCTCCCCGGCGCGCGCCAACGCGTCGCCCAGATACGGCAGGGCGCGGCGCCAGGCCCCCGCCGGCGCGGTGTCGAGCCAGCAGGCGATCTTGCCGCCCGCGCGCAGCAACTGCGCCATATAAAGCAGGACCAGCGGACCGCTGCCCGCCACCCACACCGGCTGTGCCGGCACCTGGCGCGAGGTCTTCAGAAGAATCTGCGCGGCGCCCACCGTCAGCACGCCCGGCAAGGTCCAGCCTGGGAAGGGCATGGGGCGCTCCTGCGCGCCGGTGGCCAGCAGCACCTGTTTGGCGTGCACGGCTTCGGCCTTGCCGTCGCGCGACATGTACACGTGCCAATCGGGTTCGATCTGCCAGACCTGCGTGCCCGGTTCGTACACCGCGCCGCTGCGGCGGAAGGCTTCGGCCAGCTTGGCGCCGGCACGGTATTCATCTCCTAGCAAGGCGCCCGTGGGCGTGGCTGCCACGGTTTCGACGGAGCGCCAGATCTGGCCGCCGGGTGCTTGCTGTTCGTCCACTACCAGTACCTGCCGGCCCAGGGCCCGCAGGCGGATGGCGGCGCTCATGCCGGCGGGACCCGCGCCGACGATCACGGCATCGAATTCGCGGATCATGGTTGCACGCTCCGTTTGCCGAATTGGCGTTCGACCCGCATGCCTTCGCGCACCGTCGTCAAACAGGTCTGGGTGGAAGCCACGCCGTCGACGATGGCCAGGCAGTCGAAGCAGACGCCCATCATGCAATAAGGCGCGCGCGGACTTTCCTGCACGGGCGTCGTGCGGGAAGCCGGCGTGTCCTGGCGCAGCAGGACGGCGGCCACGGACTCGCCGGGCTCGGCGGTGGCCGGCTGGCCATCGATATAGACGGTCAGCGCTTGCGCGCCGGGTTCATGCAGCTTGCGAAACATCGAAGCGCTCATGGTTGAAGGCATCCAGGAATGAAGACCAGGCCGCATGCTCGGCGGTGGCTTCGGAAGAGATAGGGGAAAGGGATTCAGAGAATTTGGGGTCGGCGCCACGCGGCAAGCAATCGGCGAAGGAAAGCGGCAAGCCGCCCCCGTCGATAGCCTGCGCCAGCGGGCCGGCGTGGAAGGACGCCAGCGTGACGCCGGAATGGCACAACGCGGTCCAGGCGCCAGGCTGCGTGGCCGACTCGGCATAAACCGGACAGCCGTCCTGGGTCATGACGCGCAGGCAGGACCACTGGCGCACCAGGCGTAGCTGGGCCAGATCCGGCAGCACGCGCAGGATCTTGCGCGACATGCGGGTGGCGGCGACGGCGGTGGTGCTGATGTCGTAACCGACGTCTTCCTGCGTCAGTCCCACCATGACGGTGCCATCGGCGGTTTGGCGCACACCGCTGGCTGGATAGGGCAGCAGGGGAGCGGCGCGCTCGGTCACCAGCACCTGTCCGCGTTGCGGGCGCAAGGCGATGTCCAGGCCCACCATCGGATTCAAGGCATTGGATCCCAGCCCCGCGGTGATGATTACCCGGCCGGCGTGGTAGCGGTCCGCGCCGGCGCTGACGACGAAACCACCGCCGGCCTGTTGCGCGACGGCGTCGACGCGATGGCGGCTGATCAGCCGGCCACCGCGGCTTTGGTACGCGGCCTGCAGAGCGGCCAGCAGCCGCAGCGGATTGAGATGGCCGTCGGTTGGACAGAAACTGCCGCCGGCCACGCCATCCCCCAGGCGCAACGAGGGCAGCATGCCCTGCAGCGTGCCGCGATCGAGCATTTCGACGCAAGGCACGCGTTCCGGGGTGTTGGCTTCCCAGGCGCGCATGCGTTTCTGGCGGTCCAGCCATTCCGCTTCACCCATGCAGAAGTGCAGGCCGCCACGGCGTTCATAGTGCAGGTCGATGCCGCTTTCGCGTTGCAACTCGGCGGCGAAAGCCGGCCACAGCGTCGCTGCTTCGTGCGACAGGCGTTGGTAGTGCACATTGCCGTAGCCCTTGCCCTGCACCCACACCAGGCCGAAGTTGGCCTTGGCCGCGCGGAAATCCGTATCCGCGCCATCCAGCATGAGCACCCGCCGACCCCGGCCGGCCAGACCCAGCGCAATGGCGGAGCCGACCATGCCGGCGCCGGCGACGATGTAGTCGTAGTCCATGGTGTGGCTCATGGCAGGACTCGGCGCGGCGCTCATGGCGTGCCCCCGGCGCGCGCAACAATGCCCACACAGCGGCTCGATGCGCTATAACCCGCAATGGGCAAAGGACCCGGCTTATGCGTAAAGGTTATACAGGAAGGGGCATGGCGCAAACACTCAATCTGCGGCAGATCGAGGCCTTCAAGGCCGTCATTGAACATGGCACCGTCAGCCAGGCCGCGGCCGTGCTGGGCGTCACGCAACCGGCTGTCAGCAAGCTGCTGGCGCACCTGGAAGCGGATACAGGACTCAGCCTGTTCGATCGGGTGCGCGGCAAGCTGGCCGCCACGCGCCATGGGATGCGCTTGTACGAAGAGGTCGATCGCATCTTCGCGGGCCTGCGCCAGGTGGAGCAGGCCGTCGATTCCATCCGTCGCGACGAACAGCGCACCTTGATCGTCGGCGTGCTGCCCGCGCTGTCGGGTTCCTTCATCCGCCGCGTGACCATGAATTTCCTGCGGCAGCATCCGGACGTGCGCATGTCCATTCAATGCCGCGGCTCGCATCTGTTGGCGGATTGGCTGGCGACGCGGCAGATCGACGTGGCGCTGGTCGGCAGCCGTGTCGACAACCCCTACATCGACCGTGAACCCATGTTCCAGCACCCCTTGATGTGCGCGCTGTCGGTCAATCACGAACTGACCCGCAAGCGCGTACTGCGGCCGCGCGACCTGGACGGTTTGCCGTTCATCGGCTTCAGTGCCGACAGTCAGACGCACGGGCTGGCGCAGGCCGCGTTCCAGAAGGCGCAGGCCAGGTTGAACGTGGTGCTCGAAACCAGTACGTCGCCGACGGCATGTGAGTTCGTCGCGGCGGGATTGGGCGTGTCGTTGATTCATCCGCTGTTCGCCGATGGTTATCAGAATCGCCTGGTGCTCAGGCGCTTCGATCCGGAGATGAATTTCCACTTTCAGCTGTGCCGCGTCCAAGCATCACGCAACGACAACCTGGTGGAAACCTTTGTCCAGGAAGCCCGGGCCGTGGCGGCGCAGGTTTCCCGGGAATTACGCTGACGGCCAGGCGTCAAGCTCGCTGTCTTTTCCAACGTGCTTCATCGCTTTACGCTGGTCTTCTCCGTCACCGGCGGCTGCAGATTCAGCGCGCCCTTCAGGTCGTAGCCGTAATTCACGCCGTCGCCGTGCGCCCAGACCTGCTTCAGGCCGAACAGGGGAATGGCGCAGACGTCGTCGTGGATCTTGACCTGTGCGTCCTTCCACAAGGCCAGTTGCCTGGCCGCGTCAGGTTCGATGCGCGCCGCACGGATATCGGCATCGGCCACGCTGCAATGCGAAAAATTGGACATGGCGGCGGGCGCGCCGATGGCCGATGCCGAATCGTAGAACTCGGTCAGGTAGTTGTCCGCATTGGGGAAGCGCGCCGCGCCGTAGAACACCAGGGCGCTGAGATCCTGCCGGCTCTTGGCCTGGTAAGTGGCGTGATCCACCACCTCCATGTTCAGCTTGATGCCGGCCTTGGCCAATTGCGCCTGGACGATTTCCATGATGGGCTGCTGCGCCGAAATGTTCGACACCACGGACTTGATCTCGATGCCGTTCGGGTAGCCGGCCTCGGCCAGCAGCTGCTTGGCCTTGGCCACGTCGTACTGATAGGCACCCGCGCTGCAGTCCTCGCCCAGGTAGCCATTGGGAACCACGGAGCAGCCTTTCTGCGCCACGTCCTTGCCGGCGTAGCGGACGATTTCATCGACGTTGACCGCGGCGGCGATCGCCTGGCGCACCTTGGGATTATCCAGCGGCTTGACGGTACGGTTCAGGTGCAAGGTGCGGAACTCGGCGGGATCGAAGATATCGATTTTCATGCCACGCTTGCTGGAGCGTTCCACCCAGCGCTGTTCGCGCTTGCCCTGCATGACATCGATTTCACCGGACGTAAAGGCCAGTTCGCGCGCGCTGTCCGACGGGATCATGCGGTAGATGATGGCGCCCAGTTGCGGCTTGCCACGGAAGTAATTGTCATTGGCCACCAGCTTCACGTACTGCTGGGTGACGTGTTCGCCGAAGGCGAAGGGGCCCGTGCCCACCGGCGTGGCGCCGAACTTGTCGCCCAGTTTCTCCGCCGCTTTCTTGCTGACGATGTTGCCACCGTGGTAATTCGAGACCCGGCCCAGGAAAGCCGCGTCGGGGTATTTCAGGGTGACCTTCACCGTGTAGTCGTCGACCGCTTCGACCTTGTCGATCAGGTCGAAGTTGTTGGCGAAGCTCGACCGCTTGGGATCGGCCGCACGCTGCAGGGAATACACCACGTCCTCGGCCTTCAATTCACCGTAGCCGGCGTGGAACTGCACACCCTTGCGAAGATGGAAAGTCCAGGCCTTGCTGTCCGGCGAGCTTTCCCAGGAGGTGGCCAGATCCGCTTCCAAGGCTTTGGGATCGGCGCTACCGGCGGGAAATTGCACCAGCGCATCGAACATTTCGGATGCCACGCCCTTGTCGACGGTGGAAGTGGCGCGGTGTGGGTCGAGCGTGGCGTTGTCGGCGGCACCGGAACTGATGCGCAGTTCCGGGCGGTCGGCCGCATATGCGGCGGTCTGCAAACAGGCACCCGCGGCGAGCAGGGCGGTAGCAAGGACGGACAGGACTGGACGTTTCATTGATTCCCCGTTTATTCGTAGCCGTGTGAAGTCGTCGCGGTGATGCATGGCGGACGATCGCAAGGTAGAACGCGGGGCACATAGCGTCAAAGTCCTTCAAGGCCTGATGCTATTCCCAAAGGTTATGGCAGCAACATCTGGAAGTGGGATATGCCCGGCACGGGGTGGCCATGGGGCGGCCTGGTAATGGTTTGTACCCATCCCCGCTGTTACAAAAAAATGTTCATATCACCCATCAAATATTGGACGAGCCGCGACGTTGGCGGTTTGACAGGTGCAAGGGCGGGGCGCAAGGCGGGACGTTGCGGCTTTGAAAGGGCAATGCAAAAGCACCGACACGAGATTTCCCTTCGATGAAAGGAAATTTGCCGCGCTTGCCGGCGCGCACTCTGCCGTCATCTTCGGGGAAAATATGAATATCGCAATACGATCGTTCCCGCTACGCCGCTATGGCGCTAGGATGGCTCACCTTTGATGAGCGACACGCCATGAGACATTCCTCCCTTTATTCACGACTGCCCATGACGCTGGCCGCGCAGGGCCTTGCTCGCATACGCCAGCATGCGTTGGTCGCCACCGAACGGCGGCGCCATCGCGCACAAGCGATGAACCACTCGGTGAATCGCATGCTGGCCGTATCGGCCGACTACTTCCGTCAGGCCGGATAGTCGCGCGCATGTGACTGCGCGCGCGGGTCCAGGCGGCAATGCAGGATGGCCGGCTTGCCCGAGGCCAGTGCCCGCTCGAAGGCGGGCGCGAACTCCGCCGTCGTACGGACGGATTCGCCATGGCCGCCGAACGCAATCGCCATGGCGGCGAAATCCGGATTGGCCAAGCGGGTCGCCACGACGCGGCCCGGATAATCGCGTTCCTGGTGCATGCGGATGGTGCCGTACTGGCCGTTGTCCACGATCACCACGATGATGGGCGCGTCATATTGCACGGCGGTAGCGAATTCCTGGCCGTTCATCAGAAAGCAGCCATCGCCGGCGAACGCCACGACGACGCTGTCGGGCCGCTGGCGCTTGGCCATCACCGCGGCCGGCACGCCATAGCCCATCGAACCGCTGGTGGGCGCCAACTGCGTGCCGTAGCGGTGGAAACGGTGATGGCGATGCAACCAGCCGGCATAGTTGCCCGCGCCGTTGCAGATGATGGCGTCCTTGGGCAGGCGCTCGCGCAGCCAGGTGATGGCTTCGCCGTATTGGAACTCGCCGGGCAGGGTGCGAGCCGTGTCGGTCCAGGCCCGATATTCGGCATGCGCGGTCTTCGCGGAACCCGCCCAGGCCGGCGCCGCCGGCAGCGCCAGGTGTTCCAATGCCGCGCTGAAGGCCTTGGGATTGGCCTGGATGGCCAACGTGGGCTGGTATACGCGTCCCAATTCTTCGGCTCCCGGATGCACGTGCACCAGTTTCTGCCGCGGCACGGGGACGTCCAGCAGGGTATAGGAACCGGAAGGCATCTCCGACAGGCGCCCGCCGATCAGCAGGATCAAATCGGCATCGGCGACGCGCGCCTTCAGACTGGCGTCGGGTCCGATGCCGAGGTCGCCCGCATAGTTGGGATGATCGGCGTCCATCAGCGAAGCGCGGCGGAAGGACGTAGCCACGGGCAGCTGAGCGCGTTCGGCAAAGCGGGCGAATGCGGCGCAGCCGGCGTCGTCCCAACCGGATCCGCCCAGGATGGCGATGGGTTTGCGGGCGTCGGCCAGCAAGGCGGACAAGCGCGCCAGATCGGCGGGCGCCGGCCATGCTTCGGCGGCTTCGACGCGGGGGGCGTCAGGCACGCGGCAGGTTTCCACCAGCATGTCTTCCGGCAAGGCGATCACCACCGGGCCGGGGCGACCCTGCATGGCGACGCGGAAGGCGCGTGCAACCAGCTCCGGCACGCGGGCGGCGCTATCGATTTCCACCACCCATTTGGCGATGCCGCCGAAGAACGCACGGTAATCCACTTCCTGGAAGGCTTCGCGTTCGCGCATGGAGCGGTCGACCTGGCCGATGAAAAGAATCATCGGCGTGGAGTCCTGCATGGCGATATGCACGCCATGGCTGGCGTTGGTGGCGCCGGGGCCGCGCGTGACGAAGCACACGCCCGGGCGTCCGGTGAGCTTGCCATAGGCCTCGGCCATGATGGCCGCACCGCCTTCGTTGCGGCAGGAAATCACTTCGACGCCGCTGTCGTAAAGCGCGTCGAGCGCGGCCAGGTAGCTTTCGCCGGGCACGCAGGTCAAGCGTTCCACGCCTTGCGCGCGCAGCTGGTCGATAAGTACTTGGCCGCCCGTGCGTTCGGGCCAGGAAGAGGAAGCAGTGGTCATGGGTGGTGGTCTCGTCGGAGAGATTGAGCGGTTTAGGTAGGTGAGGGCGGGGTAAGCGACGCGAGATATGGGACGCGAGATATGGGACGCGAGATATGGGACGCGAGATATGGGACGCGAGATATGGGACGCGAGATATGGGACGCGAGATATGGGACGTGAAATGTGGGATGCCGGGTGGACGGCGGCTTGGATAATGTATTTTGAAGTGTATACAGATGATGATGCTTGTTCTGTATGCAGTCAAGTGCTATCCTGCTTCACGCCTATAGCAGGTGGTTCGCGGTACATGCCATGACAACGACAGTCCAGGCCGTCCAGGCCAATATCTACGAACGCATCAAGGCGATGGCGACGACCTATCGCCTGCGCCCGGGCGAGCGTATCAACGAGGTCGAACTGGCACGCCAGCTGGGCGTATCACGCACCCCGGTGCGCGAAGCCTTGGCGCGGGTGGCCGCCGAGGGATTCCTGATCGCCACGCCGGCGCGCGGCTTTACCGTGCGGGCGCTGGATGCCCAGCACATCCTGTCGCTGTACGAATATCGGTCGACGGTGGAGCTGGGTGTCGTCCGCCTGGTCTGCCAGCGCGCCAGTGACGAAGACCTGGCCGCCTTGCTGGCCTTCGCCGAGGAAAGCCGCGACGAACCGGAAACCGACGCCCAGGCCATCGGCCTGCTGTGGCGCGACGAGGCCTTCCACGAGCGGCTGGCCACGCTGGCCGGCAATGCCGAATTCTTGCGCTCGGTGCGCTCCATCAATGAACGCATCCGCTTCGCCCGCTGGATGGACTTGCGCGCGCGGCGCGACCACACCCGCAATGACCATCCGGAAATCGTGCGGGCCCTGCAAAGCCGCGATCTTGCACGGGTGCTGACGCTGATGGCCGCGCACATCGATCATCACCTCGATCACGTGATCGAGCTGACGCGGCGCAGCTACGCCGAAATCTATATGGGCAATGCCTTGGCGGATTATGCCGAGGCACGCCTGGCCGGACCTATCATGTCTGCCGACCTTGCAGCGGCTGACCATGCAGCGGCCGACCCTACACTCGACCCGAACCGCCAACCCACTTGAAGGCAGCAGTCTCCATGTCCAATTCTGAAAGTTTTGCTCCCGCCACCCCGTTGCGCCGTGCCCAGCGGATCGCCAATATCGAGGTCTCGGAAATTCTGCGCATCGGCGCGCGTGCCGCGCAGCTCAAGCGCGAAGGCCGCGATGTCATCGTGCTGGGCGCGGGCGAACCGGATTTCGACACGCCGGACAACGTCAAGGCGGCCGCGGTCCGCGCCATCGAAGCCGGCGACACCAAGTACACGCTGCTGGACGGCACGCTGGCGCTGAAGCAGGCCATCGTCGGCAAGTTCAAGCGCGAAAACGGCCTGACCTTCGGTGTCGATCAGATCACCGTGGGCGCGGGCGCCAAGCAGGTGCTGCACAACGCCTTGATGGCCACGCTGGACGAGGGCGATGAAGTCATCGTCGTGACGCCGTACTGGACATCCTATGCCGACATGATCACGCTGGCCGGCGGCCGCACGGTGCAGGTGGCGGGACGGGAGGAAAACGGTTTTCTGCTGGACCCGGCGGATCTCGAAGCCGCCATCACGCCGCGCACCCGTTGGCTGATGCTGAATTCGCCGTCCAATCCTTCGGGCGCCGCCTATGACGAAGCCCGCCTGCACGCCATCGCCGAGGTGTTGCTGCGTCATCCGCACGTCTGGCTGCTGTCGGACGACATCTACGAACACCTGATCTATGACGGTTTTGAATTCAAGACCATGGCGCAGATCGAACCGCGCCTGGCCGACCGCACGCTGACCGTCAATGGCCTGTCCAAGGCCTATGCCATGACGGGCTGGCGCCTGGGCTATGCGGGCGGCCCACGCGAACTGATCGCGGCCATGGCCGTGGTGCAAAGCCAGAGCACGTCCAATCCTTGCTCGATCTCGCAGGCGGCCGCCGTGGAAGCATTGAATGGTCCGCAAGAGGTGCTGAAGGAGCGCCAGGCGTCCTTCCTGCGTCGCCGTGATCTGGTGGTCGACGCGCTCAATGCGATCGAAGGTATCCGTTGCCGCCGGCCGGAGGGGGCTTTCTATACCTTCGCCAGCTGCGCGGGCGTGCTGGGCAAGACCACGCCTGACGGCAAGGTGCTGGAGACGGATGCGGACTTCTGCGCGTATCTGCTGAACTCGCATGACGTCGCCGTGGTGCCGGGCGGGATCTTCGGCCTGGCGCCGTATTTCCGCATCAGCTACGCCACTTCGGAAGCGCAATTGAAGACCGCGATGACCCGCATCGCCGCGGCGGTGGCGGCACTGCGCTAAGCGAGCGCTGCTGCTGGCGTCCTGCTACTTGGGACGCCAGCGCTTCGAAACGGCGGCAGGGCGCGGCAGCCCCATGCCTGTCTTCAGGTTCAGGCGCTCCATTTCGACTGGCGGATGACGCTGCAGAAATTGCCGCGCTTGAAGGTGGCGTCCTTGTCGGCCAGCACATCCGCCTTGACGTTGCCGAACGTCGTGTCCGGTTTGTGCTTGATGCCGTCATAGAAGGCCTGGATGATGTCTTCCTTGAAATTTCCGCCGCGCGGATGCGCCTGGACGATGGTCTCGCGCTCGCGGTCGCTGTATTCGGGATAGGTCAGCCCCAGCACGTCCATCTCCACCCCCGCGGTCACCAGGGCCACGACAGGATGCATGTGCTGCGGGATGCCAGGCGTCGTGTGCAGGGCGATCGCGGTCCAGACCGTGTCGATGTCGTGCTGGCCGATGCCGTGGCCGCTCAGGAAAGCGCGCGCCGCATTGGCGCCGTCCACTTCGAAGCGCTCGCAGGCGCTGCTGTGTTGGTGGGTCAGTCCCATATCGTGGAACATGCAGCCGCAGTACAGTAATTCCGGATCGTATTTCAGACCACGGTGCTTGCCGGCCAGGGCGGCGAAGTAATAGACCCGGCTGGAATGGTGGAACAGCAAATCAGATTCCGTGTCACGGACCAGCTCCGTGATTTCACGTGCGAGCTGGCTGTCGGGAATCTTGATGCCGTCGATGTCGAGGGATGCCATGGTGGTGACTCCTGGGTCGGTAAGGTGCGATGACTCATTGTCCCTACGGCTGGCCCTGGCGTAAATTGGCGGAATACGTCATATACTGCCATTGTGTGTGAAACCCTGACTTGCGCTCTTCGTGACGCGCCATCCTCGGCGTGTTCTCCCCCATGACCAGAACCATCGCTATTCTCGCGCTACCCGGTGTCCAACTGCTCGACGTGTCGGGGCCGCTGGATGTATTCGCCCAGGCCAATGTGGAAGCCGGCCGTCGCCACTATGACCTGCAGGTGGTGGCTTGCGAAGCGGGGCCTATCCAGAGTTCGTCCGGCGCGCGGCTGCTGCCTGACCTGGTGGTGGGTGACGCGTACCGTTGCGACACCTTGCTCATCGCGGGCGCCCCCCAGGCGTCCAGGATGCTGTTGAGCCAGGGCACTTTGCAGTGGATACGCGCGACCGCGCGCGGCGCGCGGCGCTATGGATCGGTCTGCACTGGCGCTTATGCCCTGGCCGCGGCGGGCCTGCTGGACGGCCGCAAGGCGACCACGCACTGGGCGGCGGCGGCGGATCTGGCGCAGGCTTATCCTGATGCCATCATCGAAGACGACGCGCTGTACGTGCGTGACGGCAAGCTGTGCACGGCGGCGGGCGTGACGGCCGGTCTGGATCTGGCGCTGATCCTGGTGGAGGAAGATCTGGGCCGCGAGATCGCGATGAGGGTGGCGTCCCAATTGGTGATGTTCTTCAAACGTCCGGGCTGCCAACTGCAATTCAGCCGCAAGGGTGAAGCGCAGCCCGCGGGCCGTTCGATCTTGCAGACGGTACAGCGCTGGGTGGCCGCGCATCCAGAGAAAGACCATTCGGTGGACAGCCTGGCCCAACAAGCGGGACTGAGCCCACGCCACTTCGCGCGCTTGTTCCATGCCGAGGTGGGCCTGACCCCCGCGGCGTGGGTAGAGGTCACGCGCGTCCAGGCGGCGCGGGCCTTGTTGGAAGCGGGTATGGACGCCCCCAAGCAGGTCGCGGCCAAATGTGGTTTTGCCAATGCCGACACGCTGCGGCGCAGCTTCGTCAAGCATGTCGGCGTGACCCCGGCGGAGTATCGACGGCATCACGGGCGCCATCACGGGACGGCGGCGCAAACCGCGCCCAATCCGGCGGATATCCGGCCGGGTAGGGGAGCTGGTTAGATCGGGTAAAGTCGAAAACCGAAGAATTGCCGATCAAGAATCGACAAAGAAGCGATCAACAGCCATTCAAGAACCGATCAAGAACCGATCAAAGCACGATCAGCGGCAGATCTGTAGCGGACAACGCTGAACTCACACAGGAGACGCGGAAATGAAAGGGACATGTTTATGCGGTGCCGTCAGCCTTACAGCACCCGATGAAAAGCAGATCGGCGCCTGCCACTGCGGCTATTGCCGCAAGTGGGGTGGCGGTCCGCTGCTGGCGGTTCATTGCGGACCCGACGTGGCGCTATCCGGTGACACGCATATTTCGGTGTTCCGGTCGTCCGACTGGGCCGAACGCGCCTTTTGCTCGACCTGCGGGTCGCACCTGTACTACAAGCTGCTGGCCAACGGGCATTATTTCGTGCCGGCGGGTCTGTTCGAAGCCAACGATTTCGAGTTGGCCAGCCAGGTCTACATCGACAAGAAGCCGTCCTATTACGACTTCGCCAACCAGACCCCGACCATGACCGAGCAGCAGGTCATCGAGGCTTACGCCCCGCCGTCATCCAACTAGTTGCGTGGGACCCGCCGCAATTTGCCGGTGTCGTAGCCCATGGCCGCGACGCGTTCCACCAGCCGGGCGTATTCGGTGTCGTCCAGCCTGGGGGATCGCGCCATGATCCAGACATAGTCCCGTTTGGAGCGGCCGACGATGGTGGTCCGATAGTCATCGTCCAGGTAGGCGATGACATACTCGGCCTGGATCGGCCAGACGAACTGCATCCCCCACACCGCATTGCCGGTATCCGGCCGTACGGTGCCAATCGGCGTCATCGTCTTGATGGGTTCGTCAAGACCGCCGTCGCGGTAATGGAACGTCGTCTGGATGCGCCCGTCATCGCGCAGGACGTAGCTTTCGACGGCGTCGTAGGCATGCCGTTCGGGCCAGCTGGGAATATGGGCGATCACATACCAGTCGCCCATGAAGCGCGGGATGTCCACGTGGGCCACCGGCGGCAGGGGCGAGGGCGATGAGCAGGCCGCCGTCACCAGCGCCGCGCCGATCACCAGCAGCGAACGGACGGGACGGCGCCACGCAAAGGACGGGTCAGGCTTGGGCATGGTGCACCTCCATGATTGAAGTGTCTGCAATCAAAGGCCGCGGCAGGCCTGGCTGGCACGTGAGCGCCGCGGCGACAATTTCCGTCGATTCATCGCGGTAAGTCACGGCCGCAGGAAGCGATAGTGCGTGACGCCCCATTGTTGTCCGTCGCCATAGCCGAACAGCTCCGCGCAGGACATCCAGAACATGCGCCAGCGCTGCCGCCACAAGGGGGCCAGCGCGGCGCCATAGGCCTGCACCAGCACGCCGTCCACGTCGGTGCGATGCTGGTCCTGGTTGGCCAGCCAGTGATTGGCGGTGCGCTGGTAGTGGGTGCCGTCCAGCAGCCAGCGATCCTCGATGCGCAGATGGCTCTGGAAATGCAGCAGCGTATCGGCCGCCGGCATCAGGCCGCCGGTGAAGAAGTGCCGGCCCAGCCAGTTGTCCTCGCCCGCCGTCTCGAAAGGGTAGGCCACTTCGCGATGGGTGAAGATGTGCACGAACAGCTTGCCTCCGGGCCGCAGCCAATGCGCCACGCGCGCAAGCATGTCTTCGTAGTTGCGCAGGTGCTCGAACATCTCCACGGAAACGCAGCGGTCATAGGCTGCCGCCGGCAACGCCAAGGTATTGACGTCGCAAGTGATGACTTCGACGTTGACCAGTCCGCGCTCGTGGCAGGCTTGCTCGATGTACTGGCGCTGTTGCCGGGAATTGGACACGGCGGTGATGTACGCGCGCGGGTAGCGTTCGGCCATCCACAAGGTGAGTGAGCCCCAGCCGCAACCCAGCTCCAGGATGTGCTGGCCATCAGCCAATTCGGCCCGTTCCGCATACAACGCCAGCATGGCTGCCTCGGCCTGGTCCAAGGTCTCCGTGCCCGTCGGGTAATAGCAGGCGGAATATTTCAAACGGGGACCCAGGCACAGGGCGAAGAATGCCGGCGGCAGTTCATAGTGCTGCGCGTTGGCCGTGTTCGTATGCAAGGCCACCGCACTGCGGCGCAACTGCGCCAGCAACGACCGCTGCCGCCTGGATCTGCCTTCCAGGCCGCCAGCGTGCAATTGGCCCAGGCGTTGGGCACACAGACGGCGTATACCCATGCGCAAGGTCGCGTCGGGCAGCATGCCCCGTTCGGCCATGCCCAGCAGACCCGTGGCGGGTTTGTCGCCGGCCAGCTCGGAAGGATTCAGGGTGGATATCGTCATTGCATATCTCCAGAGGACCGAGAAGATTTGGGAAACCAGGGAAAGAAGGCCGGCGTGACCCGTTGATAGGCGCGGTACTCGTCGCCGCGGCTGCGCAAGGCCTGTTGTTCGGTAAAAGGGATGCCGCTCACCCAGCGCAGGAACACGAACATGAGCAGTGGGCCCGACCACGCCATCCAGGCCAGCGGCGAGCCCCAGGCCAATGCCACATAGGCGAACCAGTGGCACCACTCGAAGAAATAATTCGGATGGCGCGAGTACCGCCAGAAACCCACGCGGCAGCTGTGCCCGTTGTTGGCGGGGACCGCGCGGTAGCGTTCCAATTGGCGATCGGCCAGGGTCTCGCCGATCAGCGCGACCGCCCAGATGAGAACGCCGATACCCAGTTGGATGCCGCTATGCGGGTTGGCGGCAACCGCCACGAAGGGCAGCGAGAACAGCGGCACCAGCGCCGCCTGGAACATGAACAAGCCGAAGAACATGCCTTGGTGGCCGTGCCAACGCTCGCGCAGGGCACGATAGCGGCCGTCTTCGTCGCGTCGCACGCGGCGCCAAAGATGCGTGGCCAATCTCAGGGACCAGGCCACGGCCAGCAGTGCCAAGGCCAGGCGTGACGCTGCGGCCCCCGGACCGGTGACGGCAATCAAGAGCGCGGCCATGCCCATACCGCCCGACCAGATGACGTCGACAATGCCGGCGTTGATGTGGCGCCGCTGCCAGAGCCATCCCAGCGTCATGGCGGCCACCATCGCGATGGCGATGCAGGCCAGTTGCTGGACGGGGCGCAGGGTCAGGCCCATGATCAGGTCCATAACGAGGCTCCCTTCAGATCCATGGCGAAGCTCCCTTCCGACGCATACGCACGTTCATGTGCGCTCCAATCGTGGTACCCAGGCGTCGCCTGTCGGCCGCGCGCCTGGCTTGGCCAACAACAAATGGGACACGCCGATGGAGCGCTCGCGAAAGCCGCCTTCGCAATAGGCCAGGTAGAAGGTCCACAAACGGCAGAAGCGCTCGTCGAAGCCTTGCGCGCGCACCTCGGGAAGATGGGCCAGGAAACGCTCGCGCCAGGCCTGCAAGGTACGGGCATAGGAAAGGCCGAAGTCTTGCAGATCCACCAATGCCAGGTCGCATGCGCGCGTCTTGGCGCGCAACATGGCTTCGATGGAGGGAATAAAGCTGCCGGGGAAGATGTAGCGCTTGATGAAGTCCACCTCTGCCAGGGACCGTGCGTAACGGTGGTCTTCGATGGTGATCGCCTGCAGCAAGGCCACGCCGGCGGGACGCAGCAAGCTGGCGATCTTGGCGAAATAGGTCTGCAGATAGGGGGCGCCGATGGCTTCTATCATTTCTATCGACACCAGCTTGTCGTACTGGCCCTGCAGGTCGCGATAGTCTCGCAACACGACGTCGACGCGGTCCTGCAATCCGGCCGCCCGCACCTTGGCGGTCGTCAACGCGTGTTGCTCCCGCGAGATCGTCGCCGTGGTCACGTGGCAGCCATAATGGCGCGCGGCATGCAGGGCGAAGCCGCCCCAACCGCCGCCTATCTCCACCACGCGGTCGGCGGGGTTCAAACGTAGCTTGCGGCAGATGACGTCCAGCTTGCGGTGGGAAGCGGCTTCCAGCGTATCGTCCGCGCCGTCCCACATGGCCGAGGAGTACATCATGTCGGCGGAGAGGAAGAGGGCGAAGAAATCATTGCCCAGGTCGTAGTGCGCCTGGATGTTGCGGCGGCTGCCTTCTCGCGTGTTACGGCGCAGGGCATGCCACAGTTTCAAGGCCCCCGCGGCCAGACGTGCCGGACCAGATTCCATGCCGTCCAGCACGTCGCGGTTGCGCACCAGCAGGCGGACCAGACCCACCAGATCGTCGGACGTCCATATCCCATTCGCATAGGCGGCGCCCGCGCCAACGGCGCCATGGGTCGCAAGCAGGCGATAGAAGCGCATGTCGCGCACCGTCAGGCGCACTGTGCAGGCGTGACTGCCAGGGTCGCCGGCGAGGGTGGCAGCGGAACTTCCGCCATCGCCGCTGTCGATGCCGTTGCCGTTGCCGTTGCCGCGGCCCAGTACCACGCTGCCTAGTTCATCCTCGATCGTCAGGTTGCCGTGTTCCAGCCTGTCCAGGCTATGCAGCAAGCGCTTGCGCAGCAGACGGTCCAAGGGGCGGACGCCGCTGCCGGCCACCACCGCCGTGTGTTCTGATGGGGTCATCGGTTTCATCGAGGTTCTCCGTCGGGCGTGCCAGGGTGGTCGTGGACAGGATTGCCCTTGAACCACAGCCGCAGGGCTTGCCAATGAATAGCGCCGATGACCTGCATCGTCATCAGCGGATAACGCCAAAGCAGCCGGGCCAGCGCTGCGCCGTCCAGGGCGCGCCGCTGTAGATCCAGATCGGCATCGAATTGCGCCTGGCCTTGGCGAATGACGCGCATGTGGACGTGCAGACGTTCGCCGGGGACGCCGAGGCGCCATTCATAACCGCAATCCATGGGCATGAAAGGCGACACGTGGAAGCGCTTGTCGAACTGCCACAGGTACTCGGGGCCGTGGGCAGAGCCGTGGCCGTGAGCGTGGTCAGGATCACGGGCGTAGTCATGGGCGCGGCCGGAGTCGGGTCCAGGGGCATGGCCTTGATCGGACCGTGGTGCCGCTTCGGCCAGCGGCAGGACGATGACGTGGCGCTGGCGCCAGGGCGTATTGGTGATCTCCGCCAGGACGACGCGCAGGGTCTGGCCGTCCTCGTCGTAGCAGTAGTAGAAGCTGACGGGGTTGAAGACATAGCCCGCATATCGCGGATGCGTCAACAGGCGTATCGGACCCGCCGGCGCTGTCCCCAGCCGGTCACGCACGCGCGCGCGCACTGCTTCAGCCAATGACGGCGGCCCCGCCAGATAGTCGTCGCGGCGCCACTGCGCAAGATTGGGTCGGTTGACCGACCAGAGCCAGCGCCCGCGGAACGCCTCGTCGATTTCATCCAGATCCAGATAAAGCTGGCCCATCCGATAGGAAAACGCGTGAGGATGCGGAACGTGGCGCCGATGTGCGACGCGGCCCTCATAGACGGCGCTGTGGAGCGGGCGGGGAGACGTGCGGTGCGAAGACCTGGCCGGTGTCATGCGGCCTCCAGGACAGGTGGTGAAGTTGTCGCGCCGGCGTGCACCAACACGCCGGACCGCAAGCCGTCGACCACATCGAACGCGCTGGCCACGCCATCTTCATGGAAGCCCCAGCCCCAATAGGCGCCGGCATACCACGTGCGGCGCTGTCCCGATATTTCATGGCGCCGCGCCTGCGCGGCGACGGCCGCATGGGTGTACACGGGGTGGTGATAAGTCATGCGCGCCAGGATCTGGGACTGATCTATGGCCGTGCTGCGATTGAGCGTCACAACATATGGTTTGGGAGAGCGCAGTCCCTGCAGCAGATTCATGCAATAGCTGACCGAGCAAGGGGCAGCGGGATCAGCCGGCACGAAAGCGTTCCAGGCTGCCCAGGCTTTGGGATGGCGGGGCAGCAGGCGCGCATCGGTATGCAGGACGACATCGTTTTCCTGATACTCGATGGCGCCCAGGATTTCGCGTTCGGCCTGGCTGGGATCCTTGAGCAGCAGCAAAGCCTGGTCGCTATGGCAAGCCAGGATCACCTGGTCATAGCGTTGCGGGCCATCCGCCGCGACCACGTGCACATGATCGGCCGCGCGCCGCAGGGCGAAAACGGGGCAGTGCAGGCGCACCTGCACACGCGCCCCCCAACGCGCGGTCATCGCCTTGACGTAGCTGTTCGATCCCCCATCGATCACGCGCCATTCAGGCCGGTCTGCCACCTGCAGCATCTGGTGGTTAGCCATGAATTGGACCAGATAGCGTGCCGGGAAATCCAGGATACGGGACGCCGGCGCCGACCATAGTGCGCTGGCCATCGGCACCAGGTGGTCGTCGCGGAGAGCGCTGCCATAGCGGTTGCGTTCCAGGTATTCGCCCAGGGTCGGACCTGGATCGAGGGCTTGACCAGGGCGTAGACCAAAGCTCGGAACCGCACCTTGAGCCGCACCTTGAGCAGCGCCCAGGCCAGCGTCTTGAGCAGCGTCCTGCAAAAGCAAGGCCGGCGCTTCGCGGTAAAACCGCAACAGATCGCGCACCATGCCCAGGAAGCGCGGCGACAGCAGGTTGCGGCGCTGGCAGAACAAGGCGTCCAGCGAGCCTGCGTTGTACTCCAGTCCGCCCGCCTGCTTATGCACGGAGAAGCTCATGGTGGTGGGCCGCGTGGCTACCCGCAGCTCGTCCATCAAGGCAGTGAAGCGCGGATAGTGCACAGGATTGTGGACGATGAAGCCGCTATCCACGGCCTGGCGCACACCGTCCTGTTCGACCTCGTGCGTATGGGTGTGGCCGCCGAGATAGCCTGCGGCCTCGTAGAGGGTCACTTCGTGGTCGGCCGCCAGGCGCCACGCGCACACCAGTCCCGCGATGCCCGAACCGACGATGGCGATGCGCATGGTCATTCGGCTCCATGCGCGGCCAATACCCAGGCGGGCACCGGCTTCAGATCGCGGATCACGCCGACGACGGCGAGCAGGCGCAGCCCGTACCAGGTGATGTCAATCTCCAGCGGCCGAAAGCCTTGCCTGGCCGATCCCGGATAAAAATGATGGTTGTTGTGCCAGCCTTCGCCGAAAGTCAGCAGCGCCAGCCACAGGTTGTTGCGGCTATCGTCGCGCGTCGCGTAGCGGCGCTTGCCATGGCGGTGGGCCAGGGAATTGATGGTCACCGTGGCGTGGAACAGGGCCACGGTGGAGATGAAGAATCCCCACACCAGCATCTGCGGGCCATCGGTGCCCAACCCGGGCGCCCAGGCGTGCAAGGCCGCCCCCAAGGTGTAGCAAAGCAGCGCCAGCGCCGCGGGCACGGCCACGTCGTAACGATCCAGCCAACGCAATTCGGCATAGCCGCGCAAGTCGGGCACGCGCGCGAGATCGGTGGCGAAAGCGCGTCGTGTCAGGAACCAGCCCATGTGGCTCCACCAGAAACCACGGCGCCGGGGCGAGTGCAGGTCCTGGGCGCCATCGGCGTGGCGATGATGGTGGCGATGATGCGCGGCCCACCACAGCGGTCCGCGCTGGGCGCATGACGCACCCAACACAGCGAAGACGAATTGCACGCGCCGCGTGGCGCGGAACGTGCGATGGGAAAAATAGCGGTGATAAAAGCCGGTCAGCGCGAACATGCGCAGCGCATACAACAGCGCGGCCACCGTCAGCGCGGCGGCCGACACGCCAGTCCAGATGGCGCCCAGGCAACCCAGATGCAGCAGGGCAAAGGGCAGGGCGCGCGGCCAGTCGATGCGGTCGTCATCGACGGCGACCGCGCCCGGTGCCTGGGTATCTATCCAGCGGCGTAATGACGCGGTCCAGCGTGCGGCAATGGGATCGAAGCGCATGGTGTGTCCTGTTCGAGACCTGTATGCACATACGGTCTCGCAGAACAATTGGATGCACTCGGGTTAACCCGAGGTACGCCAGGGCCTGTCAACCCTGGCGAGCTTCGTACATGCCAAATATTGCTTGCCGGCTACGGAGTAGCGATTGCCGGACACAATCACCGATCCTAGATCGACAACACGTCTCCGCTCATGATGACCGGACCCGTGGGGTTGCCGGTAGGCGACCCGCCTGGCGGTTCCAAGGTAATGGCCAGTTGCTTGACGCCTTCCAAGCCCTTGGCGCGCCGCAAGGCCGTCAAGCCCTCGGGCGACACCAAGCCTATCGATTGCGGCTTCTGCCCCGGAGGAATAGCCCATAGTTCCAGGGCCTTGCCGTCCGCGCGCGCCGCCAGATTCTGCAGTGTCTGCACATGCAAAACGCCCGCGGCGTCCGCGCGCACCACCAGCATGGCCTCCGACTGCGGGCTTTGCAGCACCGCCATCAACTGGGCCTGGACCTCGCGCTGCACCTGCATGGGATAGATGGCAACGCCCGCCACCAGCACCACCGCCAGGACGCCGCTGACGATGCGCCAGAAGCCCAGCGCCTGCCACCAACCCGGGCGTCCCGGGTTGAGCCTGGCCTCGATGGCACGCCAGACCCGCTTGGGCGGCGTTTTCGGCGGCAGCGACCACAGCAGCGGATAGAAATCCGCCTCCCAGTCGCGCACCAGCCGGCGCAGCGTGGCATCGGCCGCCATCAGTCCTTCGAAGCGGCGCCGCGCACCGCCGCGCATGGCGCCGCACACGTAGTCGGCGGCCAGGCGGGCACACAATTCAGGATTGCGGTAATTCATGCCAGGCACCTCTTGAGCCTTTCAAGGCCGCGGCGTACCCAACTTTTGATCGTGCCCAACGGTTTCTCCAGACGGCTGGCGATTTCGCCGTGGCTGAGGTCATCGAAGAAGGAAAGGGCGATGGCCGCGCGTTGCTGGCTCTCCAGCTGGCTGATGCAGTCCGCCAAGCGGCGGCTGTCCTGGCTGGACTGCAGACGCTCCAACGGCCCGGGTGCGCCATCGGCCCAGGCCAGGGTCAATTCACCGTCCGGATCGGGACGCTCGACGTCCGGCCGGCGTAGAAGGTCTATGCAGCGATTGCGCACGATACGCGTCATCCATGTCATCACCTGGCTCTGTTCGGAAGAGTAGCGGGAGGCGTTGTGCCAGATATTGACGAAGGAATCCTGCAACGCTTCCTCCGCCCAGTCGCTTCTGCGCAATATACGAGCCGCTAGCGCGAATAGATGCGGTGAGGTCTGGCGATAAAGCTGGGCAAACGCGTCGCGGTCGCCGCGCGCACTTTGCTGCAAGAGTGCTTGTAGTCCTTGCGTGTCGAACATAAGGATTCCGTAGGGCAGGAGGCGTTTGCACTATACCGAGGCCTTGGCCCGGTGCCAGCGTCCTGCGTGCATCTCGTATCCAATTCGAGCGCAAGGTTGCAGACAGGCAATCGAAGTCTTCGCGATCAAAACCCCAGATGCGAAGTTGTCGACAAAAGCTGGGAATAAGCCACCACCGGTGTGAATGGCTCAAATCAACGATTAAGCCTGTATTCAGTTCGTTGATCGAGCGTTGGAAAACGGTGACATTCGCCCGGCGACAGGGCGCCAGTGCGTAGAATTCTCGCGCGATTAGTTTCTAAATGAAACTAACGATACGAAAATTCACTGTTGAGTCCCATACGCCATGAGCAAGCCCCACGGCCTCATCCGCCGCCGCCGTAATGTCTTCAAGAGCCTCACGCCTCGCGCCCTGTTGTTGCCCGCCAGTGTGGGGATAAGCCTGATCGGCGCGTCCAACGCTGGTGCCCAGACCATCATCACCACGAATCGCACGTCGACCTACGCGATAAGTGGCAGTGAAAGCAGTGTGACCGTTGCCTCCGGCATCACGATCTCGACCATCGTCAACGCCGCCATCAAGGCGCAGGCATCCGTGCCGGCGGGAGTCGAAGTGATCAACCATGGGACGTTGTTGACAGGGCCGAGCGGGGAAGTCGACACCGGCGTGATCGAACTCACCAACCGGGGCATGGTGACGAACACCGGCCTCATCAACGGCACCGATGGCTACGGGATCATCCTGAGCGGCGCGGATTCGGTCGTGAACAACACCGGCACCATCGTCGGCGGAAATGGCGGCGTCAGCATTGTCGGCGGCACGGTCACCAATGGTTCGGTGACAGAGCGGGGCGCCCTGATCCAGGGAGGCGGCGATAACGGCATCGGCAGCATGGCAGCCGGTCCAGTGACGGTGACCAACCATGGCACCATCCTGAGCTACGGCGCGGACGGCATCTACCTGCATGGCGGCGGCTCGGTCACCAACTACGGCTATATCTGGTCAGACCATGTAGCGGGCGTCGGCATGGGGGCCAACGGCACCATCACCAACTACGGCACCATCCAGGCCGATCACAACGGCGCCGCGGTGGCTTTCGCCGCTGCGGGGGGTACGCTGAAGTTGGGCACGGGGTCCAGCGTGATCGGTAGTCTGATCGGCGGCGGCAACGGCGTGCTGGTGCTGGAAGGCAGCGGCAGCCTGGGCGCGCCGGCCAGCGGCTTCGCCACCTTGACGGTGCAGGGCACTGAATGGACCTTGCTGGGCTCGGTCGCTGCCACCAATACCGAAGTGCAGACCGGCATGCTGCGCCTGAACGGCGGCAGCCAGTTGACCAGCGCGATACAGGTCGATTCCGGCGCCACGGTCATCGGCATGGGCAATGCGGTGGTGGGTAGCGTGACCTTACAAAACGGCGGCACGGTGTTGCCGGGAACGGAATCGACGTTGGGCAACCTGACCATCACGGGCAACTATGTGCAGCAGGCCGGCGGCAAGCTGGTCATCAACACCACGCCATCCGGCGCATCGAGGTTGGCCGCGACAGGAACCGCCACGCTGAACGGCGTGCTGTACGTGAATTCGCTGGCAGGGGATTACGCGCGGTCGACCTCGTACAACATTCTGAGCGCGGCTGGAGGAATCTCGGGGACGTTCAGCTCCGTCCTGGAAAGCGATCCTTCCCTGGTTCCCACGCTGACCTACGATACGGCCCTGAATCGCGTCATCCTGACCTTGGCCAATACCGCCGTGTGGACCACGGGAGACAACAACGTCACCCTCAATGGCAATGTCAGCGCGAACCAGGACGGCCTGACGGGCAATGACATCCTGAATGTCATCGGCACCAGTAGCGTTACCGCCAACCTGGCCAATATCGATACGTTCAACATCGGGGATCTGGCGAATACGGTTTCACAAGTGTCGCTGGATGCCGGGACCCAGACCGTGGGCTCCACGCATATCCTGTCGAACGGGACGCTGATCCTGAATGGTGGACAATTCACCACCGATTCGCTGGATCTTGCCGGCGGCACGCTCACCGGCAATGTGAACACCACGCTGGCCGCGCCGGTGACGCTGATGGCGGATAGCCAGATCGGTGCGACCGATGGCCATACCCTGACACTGTCAGGCGACATATCAGGCGTGGGCAATCTGAGCAAGACCGGTGCCGGCATGGTGATCCTGAATGGCGTGAACTCCTACACAGGCGGCACCGCCGTGAATGCGGGCACGCTGGAGGTCGGCGACGCCGACCACCAGGGAGCGCGTATCCAGGGCCTGGTGCAAGTGGCCTCCGCCGGTACGCTGCGCGGCCACGGTACCGTGGCGGGCAACGTCATCAACGAAGGCATCGTGTGGCCGGGCGGTTCGATCGGCACGCTGACCATCGATGGCGACTACATGCAGTCGTCCAACGGCACCTTGATGGTCGACATCAGCCCGGATTCGGCTTCCCAATTGAAGGTGACCGGGACCGCGGCATTGGGCGGCAAACTGTCCTTGCTCTATGGCCCGGGCACCTACCATGCAGCGTCATATCGCCTGGTCGACGCCGGCGCGATCACGGGAAAATTCAGTTCGATCGCCGGCAACACGCCAGCCGGTTTCGTGCAAACGGTCACTACTTCCGCCAAGACTGTCGACCTCGGCCTGGCCGAGCCAGGCACAGAGCAGAGCACCGACCCCGGCACCGATCCCGGCACGGGCGAGCCTGGCGCAAGCGATCCCGGCACGGGTACCAGCCCGGGCGGCGTCACCACGGTGGCCCCGACCAACGCGTCCATCTTCGGTGCCATCGGTTCGTCCGCGCTGCGCGATGGCCAGCGCAACATCGACATCCTGCTGAACCGCCTGGCACGGCCGTGCGCGGCGGCCGGTGAACAGGATTGCGCCCAGCCCGCGAATCAAGCCTGGGTCCGCGCCAGTTCCGACAACACCCACCAGCACGGCAATAACGACGCGCCTGGCAACACCGACCAACGCTATGGCTTCCTGGTCGGTGCGGACCACAACGTCGGCCCCTGGACGCTAGGTCTGGCTGCCGGTTACAGCCACGCGGACGTGAAGGAAGGAGACGCCACCGGCAAGATCGATACCTTGCGCCTGGCCGCCTATGGCAGCCGTCAGCTTGGCGCGGTGAACGTCGCTGCCATGGTCGGCGGCGCCTACGACGCCATTTCGTCGCGCCGCAGCTTCGGCTCGCTGGGCACGACGCGCAGCAACTCGAACGGCCAGGAGGCCCAGGCCGGCCTGCAAGCCAGCCTGCCGTTGACCGCCGGACCGACCGTGCTGACCCCGCGTGTGGGATTGCGCTATCAATATTTCCACGGCGACTCGTTCAATGAGCGTGGCCTGGACAGCCAGTCCTTGTCGGTCAAAGGCCAGGATCTGCATAGCCTGCAGCCTTACGTGGGTGTGACGGCCGACTATGGCTTCAACGGCCCCGGCGCCAAGCCCGCGCGCTTGCAGGGCCGCATCGGCTACGCCTATGAGACGCTGAGCACCAGCCGCTCCGTCGCGGTCACGGCGGGCGATGGCACGGGCTTCTCGGTGCCTGGCGCCACCCCGACGCGGGGCATGTTGACGGCCGGCTTGAGCCTGAACATGCAGGTGGCCAAGCAGCTCGACCTGGCGGTGAGCTACGACACGTTGTTCCGCACGGGCAACACGTCGGCGCAAACGTTCCGGCTGGGTGCCAGCTACCGGTTCTGATGGGCGCATGGCCGGTTCACTGCGGCCGGCCAGGGGTTGAATGCTGTGTAAATGCACAGCGTTCAACCCAAATCGCATCTTGCGTTATGCGCCCCGTGTTCGTAAGCTACATCGTCCAGGCTAAGGGACGACTCGCTCGTGAACGCGCAACGCACCCGTTGGTCGAGAGTGAAAAAGACGCTGCGCGTGACCGCGCTGGTCATCGTCGTGCTCCTGGTGGGCGCGATGGGTTTGCGGCTCTATAACATCCAGCAAGGACCGCCGCTCGCCGTCTGGCACACCTTCGTGCCGGAAGAATTGAGCGTCGAAGCCATGGACCATGGTTCGTGGCAAGACTATATCGAGCGCGAAAACAAGATCTTCGATGAGGTCCGACGCAACGTCACGGACAAGCTCGAAGAGGATGAGCGGATCGACAGCAACCGTTATTTCAGCGGCGCCGCGGTGTATCCAGGTCACTTCGCCAACGACTGGAATCGGTCCTATATCCTTGAACCCGTTGGTCAGCCTTTAGGTGTGGTGGTGCTGCTGCATGGCTTGACCGACTCGCCCTACAGCCTGCGCCATATCGCCGAACACTACCGCAGCCTGGGTTACGTGGCGATCGGCATTCGCCTGCCGGCGCACGGTACGGTGCCGGCGGCGTTGACAGACTCCGGCTGGGAGGACTGGTTGGCCGCCACGCGCCTGGCGGTGCGGGAGGCACGCCGGCGCGTGCCCGCGCCCAAGCCTCTGCACATCGTCGGGTTTTCCAATGGCGGGGCGCTGGCCCTGATGTATGCCCTGGAGGCCTTGGACAACCCGCAAATGGCACGGCCGGATCAACTGGTCCTGATCTCCCCGATGATCGGGATCACCCGGTTCGCGCGCTTCGCCGGTTTGGCCGGACTGCCGGCGATGTTGCCGGCTTTCGCCAAGGCGGCCTGGCTCAGCATCGTGCCGGAATTCAATCCTTTCAAATACAACTCCTTTCCCATCCATGCCGCCCGGCAATCCTATGAATTGACGCAGGTATTGCAGGAAAAGATCGTCAAGCGGCAGCGCCAGGGAACACTGGCGCAATTGCCCCCCATCCTGACTTTTCATTCGGTGCTGGATTTCACGGTCAGTACCCGCGCGGTGCTGAATGCGCTTTACGCCCGCTTGCCGGACAACGGCAGCGAACTGGTGCTGTTCGACCTGAATCGCGCCACCAAGCTGGGTCCCCTGATGCGCCGCGGGGTGGAATGGTATATGTCGGGCACATTGCCGAACGAGCAGCACAATTACCGCCTGTCCATCATCACCAACGCCACGCCGACCTCCAACGAGATGGTCGAACGGGTCAGCGAAGCCGGGCAGACGACAACGGCGGATAGCCCGATCAACATCGCGTACCCGAACGAAATCTACTCCTTGTCGCACGTGGCGTTGCCGTTCCCGACCAGTGACACGCTGTATGGCCAGCATCCGGACAATATCGAGCAATACGGCATCAGCCTGGGCGCCATCGCCATCCGCGGCGAGGTTGGCGTCCTGATCACCGGCACCGAGTCCCTGTCCCGGCTGACGTCCAATCCTTTCTATCCCTATATGCTCAAGCGCATCGACAGGGTGATCCCACGATGAAACCCGCCGGCTCCAACCTGGCACTGGGCCTGATCGCCGCGCTGATGTTCATGGCCTTGCTTTACTTCGCCAGCTCGATCTTCGTGCCGCTGGCCTTCGCGCTGTTCATCCTGGCCTTGGTGGCGCCGCTGCAGCGCGTCCTGCGGCCGCGGCTGGGCAGCGTGCTGGCGTCGATCGTGACGCTGCTGCTTACCCTGTGCGTCGTCATGTTGTTCCTGTATCTGGCCGCGTGGGGTTTCAACCTGGTGGCTCAGTGGACCATGGCGAACGCCGCAAGACTGCAGCGCCTGTTCACCATCGAGGTCGCCGAGTTGCATCCCCATCTGGCCCTGGTGCAGGACGTGTTCCTGGACAATTTCAACGTTTATTGGCTGGTGCGCGCCATTCAGGAAGTGCTGCTGCGCGTGAACAGTCTGGCCGGCCAGATCTTCCTGGCTTTCCTATTTCTTACGCTGGGAGTCTTCGAACTCGACGACGCGCCTGGCCGCTTGCGGCGCATGCTGCCGCGCGCGGAACATTGGATCACGGTATCCGCGGAGGTCGCCGGCAAGCTGCGGCGTTATATGTTGATCCGCACCATCGCCAGTGTCCTGACAGGCATCACGGTGTGGCTGTTCGCCATGTATGCCGGGCTGGAACTGGCCACGGCGTGGGGTGGGCTGGCCTTCCTGTTGAACTACATTCCATTCCTCGGCCCCTTGCTGGCGACGTTGTTTCCCACTTTCTTCGCGTTCGTGCAATTCGAGTCGCTGCGCACCACTGTATTCGTGTTCATGATCCTGAATGTCATCCAGGTCGCATACGGCTGCTATCTGGAACCCCGGCTCGCGGGCAGTGCGTTTTCCTTGTCGCCCTTGATGGTGATGGTGGCCGTGTTCTTTGGCGGTTGGATATGGGGGATACCCGGGACCTTCATCGGCGTGCCGATGTTGATCGTGGCGACGTCGGTGTGGTCGGCGAACCAGCGCAGCCGCCAGGAGGCGATTCGAGAAACGACTTAAGGCCCGGTCAAACGAAACGGACACACGCTGCTCAGCATTAGGGATACGTCCTGCAATTGCTTCTTGCCAAGGCGTACCACATGAGAGTATTAATGTCTCCGCGGTCGAGGAAATTTCCTGTAGTACCCCCATGCATGCCACTCACGGCGCGCATGTCTTCAGGAGGCACTTCGATGAACAGGGTAGCCCTAGCGTTGTCCGTCTGCGTTCTGGCCGGCTGCGCCTCCCAATCAGGCAATCAGGCCGATATCGCGCAATACGGCACACCGCCCAGCGATGAAGACCTTCATCAATACATGTCGTCGCTGCGCGACACGCTGCCACCCACCCGGTACGTCACTTATCGAGACCATGGCTATGACGCCTCGGTCAAGAAGGCCAGCTTCACCGGCGAGGACGGCCAGCCCATGATGGGCTGGGAGTATGACTTCGACGTAGCGACCTACGATACCTTGGATGCCAAGCCGCCACCGCAATACCGCCCTTATCGGGCGGTATTCTTCAACGGCCGCCCCGTGGGCATACTGGACGCGAACGGCAGGTTCACCCGCGGTGGCATGAGCAGCGACTTGCAGAACCAGGTGCCCGTACCGCCGCCGCCCCCGCCCGGCATGCCTCGTTGAATCCGGCTTTCATCTCACGCTCGCGATCAACCTCCCAAGGAGGCAATATGACATACACCCGTACCGTCGCCCTCATCGCGCTGACCGGGCTGACGCTGATCACGGTGGGCTGCGCCAATCCCAATGCTTCTTCGCGCGTCTACACCTTCGAGCAGACTCAACGCGCGCAGACCGTCGTACTGGGCCACGTGACCGCCGTTCGACCCATCACGATCCAGCAATCCGGTACCTCGGGTCTGGGCATGGTCGCAGGCGGCGCGCTGGGCGCGGTGGCCGGCAGTGCCGTCGGCGGCGGCTCGGGCCGACGCCTCACGACCGTGGGTGGCGCCGTCGGCGGCGCCATGGCGGGCAATGCCGTCGAGAACGCGCGCGGCCGCACGCAAGGCCTGGAAATCACCGTGCAACTGGACAATGGCGAAACGCGCGTCATCGCGCAACAGGCCGATGTGCCGGTGGGCGTGGGCCAACGCGTGCAAATTGTCACCCAGGGCGGTAGCAGCCGGGTCGCGCCGATCTGAGCAGGAGCGCGCCATGACCGCATCCACGCAACGTCGCCTGACCCAGGGGGCGTTCGCCTGCCTGTGCGCCCGGTCACAGGCGGCCTATGCCAATCGACGCATCAGTGCCGATCTCGCGCGCCGCGGCTTTGTCGTCGGCGTGGGCGCCTCGCTGCTGGCCAGCCTGTTTCCGGGCATCGCCCGGGCCGCCGTGCCCAGTGCGGATCGCAGCCCCGTCATCCTGACGAATCTCAGGCTGTATGACGGCAAGTCGGCGCAATTGCAGGATGGCCGGTTCCTGGTGGTTGAAGGGGCCACCATCGCCCACGTCGGCCAGGGCCAGCCGCCGGCACGGGAAGGGGCGCGGGTGCTCGATTGCGGCGGCAGGGTGGTGATGCCGGGGCTGATCGACATGCATTGGCATGCCTTGCTGGCCGCGCTGCCTATCCAGACCATACTGCAAGCGGATTTCGCCTTCGTGCACATCGCCGCCGCCGCCGAGGCCCGCAATACCTTGATGCGTGGATTCACCACGATAAGGGATGCGGGTGGACCGTCCTTCGCGCTGAAGCAAGCCATCGACAGCGGCCTCATCGACGGCCCCCGCATCTATCCATCGGGCGCCATGATCACCACTACCGGGGGACACGGCGATTTTCGCCAGTTGTTCGAGCTGCCCCGCACCAGCAACCGGGTCAGCCAGTCGGAACAGGACGGCGGCGCCGCCATCGCCGACAGCGAAGACGAAGTCCGCATGCGGGTGCGCGAGCAATTCCTGCAGGGGGCGTCGCAGGTGAAGATGGTGGGATGCGGCGGCGTGTCATCACCGCGCAGTCCGCTCGATATGTTGACCTTCACCGAGCAGCAATTGCGCGCCGGTGTGGAGACCGCGCGCGACTGGGGATCCTACGTCATGAATCACGCCTATACGCCCGAGGCGATCCAACGGTCGATCGCCGCCGGCGTGCAATGTATCGAACACGGACATCTGATGGACGATGCCACCGCGGCCAAACTGGCCAGCAGCGGAACCTGGCTAAGCATGCAGCCTTTCATGGACGAGAGCGACGTCGCGCCATTGAGCGGACCGGGCCGCCTGCGCTTTCTGGAAGTCATTGCCGGGACGGCGAAGACCTACGCGCTGGCCGCCAGGCACGGTATCAAGACGGCGTTTGGCACGGACCTGATCTTCTCGGCCGCCGTGGCGCAGCGCCAGGGCCTGATGCTGGCCAATATGCGCCACTGGTATTCGAACGCCGACGTGCTGCGCATGGCCACGGCGACCAATGCCCAGTTGCTTGCCTTGTCCGGCCACCGCAATCCTTATCCGGCCAAGCTGGGCGTGCTGGAGCAGGGGGCTTACGCGGACCTGCTGGTGGTCGAGGGCAATCCCCTGGATGATTTGCTGGTCCTGGCGCAACCGGACAAGAATCTGCGGCTGATCATGAAGGACGGCCAGATCCACAAGGATCTCCTGTCCTTGCGGACCTGATCGTCCGATGCAACGATGCTCTGGCGGCGTGATGCCCGCATGATGCCCCGTCATCGACGCCCACACGTGGCGCGCCATCAGATCTGTTTGTAGAAAAACGTCGTCGCGCACAAGCCGCCTTGCGGCTTCAGCGCGAAATCCGGAATCACCCCGGCGCGCGTCCAGCCGGCGCGTTCATAAAGCCGCTCGGCGTCGCCACCGGTTTCCGTGTCCAGTACCAGCACCGACTTATGCGCGCCGGCCGCGGCCTGGTCCACGGCCTGCATGAGTTGCCGTCCCACGCCCTGGCGCCTGAAGTCGCGGTGGACCAGCAGCTTGGACACATCAGCGCGATGCGGCTGATTGGGTGGTTGTCCAACGATCAGCTGGACCGTGCCCGCGACCCGTCCGGTATCGTCCTGCGCCACCAGCAGAATCCGTTCGCCGCGCTCGACCCCGCTCGCCACGCCTTGCCAGAAGCGCAAGGCGTCCTGCCTGTCCATGGGCGCCATGAAGCTGACCGATGCACCGCCGTTGACGCAGTCGACCAGAACGTCAGCCAGGCCATCGATGATTGCGCGGGCCGCGCCGGCATCCACCACACCTACCGTTATCTGATTGGTCATCGTCCGTCATCACCGTGGTTGCTCATGGCGGCGACTATATCGGAAAGAGCGCAGGTCCGTGTATGCGTCGACTGCCGTAATGGCTGGAACGATGTTCGGCTACGTGTGGACCATCCACGCGGCGGCGCTACGCGTCAGTCCTCGGCGACGGCCTGCTGCGCCAGCCGGTTGCGCAATACATAAGGCAGGATGCCACCATGCAGGAAGTAAGCCGCTTCGATCGCCGAGTCGATGCGCGCCCGCAAGGGCACGGTTTGAGTGCTGCCGTCTTGGCGATGGATCACCAACGTCATCGACTGGCCTGCCTGCATTCCCGCAAGATCCCCGAGCAGGTCGAATGACTCAGCGCCCGTCAAACCCAGCGTCTGGGCATTCTGCCCCTCCAGGAATTCCAGAGGCAGGATGCCCATGCCCACCAGATTGCTGCGGTGGATACGTTCGAAACTGCGCGCGATGACGGCGCGGATGCCAAGCAGGCGGGGACCTTTCGCGGCCCAGTCGCGGCTGGACCCGTTGCCATATTCCTCGCCGGCGAAGACGATCATGGGCACGCCTTGCGCGGCATACTTCGTCGCGGCCGCAAAAATGCTCATGGGCGTGCCGTCCGGTTGGTGCAATGTGGTGCTGCCGACCTCGGGGACCATCAGGTTGCGCACCCTGACGTTGGCGAACGTGCTGCGCACCATGACGTCGTCGTGGGCCCGGCGCGAGATATAGCTATTGAAATCCGCCGGGGCGACGCCCAGCGAAATCAGGTATTGGCCCGATTCCGATTCCGGCGGAATGGCGCCGCCGGGATTGATGTGATCGGTGGTGACCGAATCACCCAGGATGGCCAGTGCGCGCGCGCCCCGGATGGCAGGCTGGGGCGGCAGATCATGCGTGACGCCGTCGAAGAAGGGAGGGCGTTTGAGATACGTCGACCCTTGCTGCCACGTGAACAAATCGCCCGATGGCGCATCCAGGTCGTCCCACAAGGGATTGGCGGATTTTGTGGAATACACACGCAGCACGTTGCGCGGATCCAGGGCAAACGGAAGAACTTCCGCCATTTCCGCGTCGGTGGGCCATATATCGCGCAGGAAAACCGGTGCGCCATCCGCCCCGGTGCCCAGCGCGTCCGTGGCCGGATCGAAAGCGCTCGTACCAGCGATGGCGAACGCGATGACCAAGGGCGGACTCATCAGGTAATTGGCCTTGATGGCTTGATGGATGCGCGCCTCGAAATTCCGATTGCCCGACAACACCGCGGCCACGGTGAGATCGCTTCGCTTGATCTCGTCGGCGATCGCCGGCGCCAGCGGGCCGGAATTACCCATGCAGGTGGCGCACCCATAGCCCGCTACCTGGAATCCCAAGGTATCCAGCGATGCGTCCAGTCCCGCTGCCTTCAGGTACTCGCTGACGGCACGTGAGCCGGGGGTAAAGGACGTCTTCACATGCGGCGCGGCACGCAAGCCCTTACGGACCGCGTTCCTGGCCAGCAGGCCGGCGGCGAGTATCGAACGATAGTTCGAGGTGTTCGTACAGGACGTGATCGCGGCAAGCACCACGTCGCCATCGCGCAAGCGTGCGCCGTTTGCCGGCGCCTGGGTGGTTTGAGGAGAGGTCGCACCTTGACGCAAGGCCGCGCCCTCGGCGCCTTGACTGGCCGCCGCGCCCGTCCTGGTTTCCAGCAGGCTACGTACCGAGTGCTTCAAGTCAGCCAGGGCGATACGGTCTTGCGGCCTGGATGGTCCGGCCACGCTCGGCTCCACGGTGCCCAGGTCGATACGCAGCGTGTCGCTGTAGTCGATGGCGCCGGCAGCGGGTACACCGAACATGCCCTGCGCCTTGAAATACGCGGCCAGCGCGGCCAGCTCGCCTTCAGTGCGGCCGACGGAGCGAAGATAGTCCAACGTGCGTTCATCCACCGGGAACAAAGCCAGGGTCGCGCCGTATTCCGGCGCCATATTGGCGACGGTGGCGCGGTCGACCGCCGCCAATGCGCTGACCCCCACGCCGAAGAATTCGACGAATTTGCCGACTACCTTCTTGGCCCGCAAGGCCTGCACGATCGTCAGGACGATGTCGGTGGCCAGGATGCCCGGACGCGGAGCGCCGACCAGTTCCACGCCGACGACGTCCGGTGTCAGCACATATATAGGTTGTCCCAGCATGGCCGCTTCCGCTTCGATGCCGCCGACGCCCCAGCCCACCACGCCTATGCCATTGATCATGGGCGTGTGGCTGTCGGTGCCGACCAGGGAATCGAAATAGGCAATGCCATCCTTCTGATGGACCCCACGCGCCAGCAACTCCAGATTGATCTGGTGAATGATGCCGGTACCAGGTGCAAAGATGCGGAAGGCGCTGAACGCATTCGCGGCCCATTTCAGAAACGAATAACGCTCTGCGTTGCGTTGGTACTCGACCGCCATGTTCAGCGCCAGCGCGTCGCTCGATCCCGCATGCTCGACGGAGATGGAGTGATCGACGATCAAGTCCACAGGCACCAGGGGCTCGATGGCCGCCGGATCCATGCCCGCCCCGGCGGCGGCCTCCCGCATGGCCGCCAGATCCGCGAGCAGGGGTACGCCGGATGAATCCGGCGCCACAATGCGCGACACGACAAACGGAATCTCGCTATTGCGCGCGCCCTTGGATTGCCACGCGGCGAGTTCGCGCAGGTGGCTTTCCTGCACGCTGACGCCATCGAGGTTGCGCAGCACCGATTCCAGGATGATACGTATGGAATGAGGCAGACGGGAAATGGCGCCGAATCCCAATTCTTCCAGTGCGCCCAAGGAATAGAAGCGCGTGGCGGGTTGGCCTTCGATGGGTAGGGGACGCAGGGTGTCCGCGGCATGGAATTTCATAAGCAACCTCTGGGACGGCATGGGCTGGTTTTGGCGTGGCCCACCAGGATGTGGGATCCGCCGCGGGCGGGTAGCAAGTGGCTTGGTAGCGAATCAACAAATAGAGGGATGCAAGTCTAGGCTCCGCCAAGAGGCGCGTCTAATTTATTGAAATTGCACTCCTAATACTTAAAATATATGGACCTGCGTCACCTCCGCTACTTCATCGCCGTCGCCGAAGAGCTGCATTTCACGCGTGCTGCCCAGCGCATCGGCATCGCGCAACCGCCGCTGACCGCGCAGATCAAGGCACTGGAGCGGGAGCTGGGTGTCCAGTTGTTCGACCGCCAACCCGGGCGGGTGACGTTGACGCGGCCTGGCCAGGTCTTCCTGGAAGAAGCGCGTGCCATCCTGGAGCATGTGCACCGCGCAGCGATCAAATGCCAAGTCAGCGCCCAAGGTGTGATCGGGCGCCTGAGCGTCGGTTTCACGGAGTCGGCCTCGTACCGGAGCGAGGTGACGGACGCGTTGCAACGCTACCGTGGGCTGTATCCACGAGTGGAAGTCACGCTGGAAGAGAATCGCACGGGTGCCCTGATGGAGTCCTTGCGACAGGGAAATCTGGATGCGGCATTCGTGCGGCTGCCGATAGGCGATGACTCCGACATTCATTTCAGCCTGATCGCGACCGAACCCATGGTGGTGGTGGTACCGAAGGGACATGCGCTGGACAGCCGACGTTCGCTGCGGCTGGAAGAACTGCGCGAAGAACCTTTCATCCTTTATCCCAGGGCCAGCGGAACCGGCCTGCCGGAGATGGTCAAGTCCGCTTGCGAAGCGCGCGGCTTCACGCCGCAGGTGGTCCAGCACACGCCGCAAGTGTCATCGACGATCAATCTTGTGGCGAGCGGCCTGGGCATTTCCATCGTCCCGTCATGCATGCGGCGCAGCCGGTCGGACGATGTGCGCTACATCGCCTTGCGCGGTGCCGACATGGTCGCAAGCCTGGGACTGGCTTATCGCAAAGGAGAGTCACCGCCCGTGGTGCGCAACCTGGTGGATCTGGTGCTGGGCGGCGTCAGGGCGCGATGATGGGGAGACTGTGGCAGTGACCGCTATGGGTGGCCGAGCAGGCATCCGTCTTGAAGGCGTGAGCACGCCTGCAACATTAGACTAATATTCAATCTTGTCATCCTGTATACAAATCCATATACTTGTGCGAACTAATTTATCATCGCACACAGGAAATGGTGAGAGACACAACCCCCGATGCCGGGCGCGCGCGTGTATTCGACGCCGTCAACGAGCACCTGAAATCCCTGCGTGAGGGCCTCAAAGAGCCGGTGCGTATCGGCGAGGAGGCACTCGCCGAGCAGCTGGGTGTCAGCCGCACGCCGGTCCGCGAGGCCTTGATCCGGCTCGAAAGCATGGGCATGGTGCATTTGCGGCCGGGCAGGGGAGCGCTGCTCATGCCGGTGACCGACGCGGAATATCTGGAGTGGTTGCAGATCCGCGAGCATCTGGAAGGACTGGCCACCCGCGAGGCGGCGCTCAATGCGTCCGGACGTGATGTGGAGCAATTACGCGCCATCTTCGCGCCGTTCCTGCCGCGCCCGGATGGCGCGGCCATGCGTCCGACGCCGAACGTTGCGGCGGGCGACGATGGCGCGCCGTCTTCTGGGTCGACACCTGGGACCGCCGATGACGACGAGGCCTACGCCCTGGCCAACGTCGCCTTCCACAAGGACATCATGCGCCTGTCGGGCAACGGCCTGCTGGTGCGCATCTGGGAATCGTTCGGACATCGGCAGACCAGCGCGCGGCGGCAGGTCATCGCGCGCTTGCAGCGGCGCGAACAGTCCTTGAGCGACCACCTTGCCATCATCGAAGCGATACACCAACGCGATCCCGATGCCGCGGAACGGCTGGCACGTGCGCATGTGCGCGCCATCCTCGACGCGGTCAAGCAGTCCCTTGAACCTTCCCACTCCTCAACCTGAGTCCTACCCCATGAAATTCCTGTCCTTTACCGACGCACGCCAGCAAGGCCAAGGTCCGCAACTGGGCATCGCCCTGGACAACGGCAAGATTTTCAATGTCACGGCGGCGGTACGCGCACAGCCCGCCGGCGCCGCCGCCGGTTTGCCGCAGTCGCTGGAAGCCTTGATCGACGCGGCGGCAACGCCCCTGCAGGAACTGGCCGAGCTGGTGCGCAATCCCGGCAACGCGGCGCATGTGGTGGAGCAGGACCAGATCCGTTTCCTGCCGCCGCTGCAGCCGCGCCGCAACGTGTTCTGCGTGGGCAGAAACTACCGCGAGCACATCATCGAAGGCAACATCGCCAAAGGCATCGCGCCCAACACCTTCCCGGAAGCGATCGAGTTCTTCACCAAGCCGTCCACGGCCGTCGTCGGCCATGGCTGGGACGTCAACCGGCATGCCGCGCTGACCAACAGCCTGGACTATGAAGTCGAACTCGCCATCGTCATCGGCAAGCGCGGGGTCAATATTTCCGAGGCTGACGCGCTGGACTACGTCTTCGGCTATACCGTCGTCAACGACGTCACCGCGCGCGACCTGCAGCGCCGCCACGGCCAGTGGTTCAAGGGCAAGGGCCTGGATACGACTTGCCCCATGGGCCCCGTCATCGTGCACAAGTCGGCGTTCGGCGATCCCAATGCCAAGCGGCTTGAACTGGAGGTCAATGGCGAACTGCGCCAGTCCGCCAATACGGACGAAATGATCTTCAATGTGCAAGCCGTCATCGCGCAATTGTCGGCCGGCTTGACGCTGCTGCCGGGCGACATCATTTCGACGGGCACACCCAAGGGCGTCGGTTACGCCGCCATTCCGCCGCGCTGCCTGAATGTGGGCGACGTGGTGACGGCGCGGGTGGACGGCATCGGTGAATTGACGAACCGCATCGTCGACTGAGAGATCGTCGGCCTGGCGGCTCTTCGAAGAAGCTATCTTCGACCGGGTTGACAGGCGACCAGACGCATAGTCAGCCAGACGCCTGGTCTACCAGGCAAATGACCAGGCGGATCAAGCCGTCAACAACGGCCTGCGGACGGCGTAATCAGCGCGATCGTCGTCCGCCGCCATATCGTCATCACAATATTCGTCCTCACCATATTCGTCCTCGCCGTACAGCCCCCGTTCGCTTCCAACCGCCTGGGGGCCGTCGTACAGCCTGAACAATCCCACGGCCTGCATCAGCGTGCCCGCTTCACCTTCCAGGGTGGTGGATGCGCCGGCGGCTGCCGTGACCAGGGCGGCATTGTGGCGAGTCAGTTCGTCGATTTCGGCGACCGCCGCGTTGACCTCTTCGATGCCCCCGCGCTGCGCCTGGGTGGCGTCGCCGATTTCCGCGACGATGACGGATACGCGTTCCACGCTGGTGACGATGTCGCCCATGACGGCGGCCGCATCGTTGGCCTTGCGGGCGCCGTTATCGGTCTTGTCCAGCGAGGCGGTGATCAGGCCGCGTATGTCCTTGGCGGCCGTCGCGCTGCGCTGCGCCAGTGCCCGGACCTCGGCCGCGACAACCGCGAAACCACGGCCGCTTTCCCCGGCGCGGGCAGCTTCCACCGCGGCGTTCAGCGCCAGGATATTGGTCTGGAACGCGATGCTGTCGATCAGCCCGGTGATCTCGGAGATCTTCTGCGCTTCCTCGCGGATCTCGCCCATCACGCCGGCGACTTCGGTCACGGCCTGGCTGCCGGTGCCGGCGACGTCGCGCGCGGCCACCGCCAGATCGGCGGCCTTGTTGGCATTGGATGCGTTGTTGTGGACGTTGTCCGCCAACGCGCCCATGGACGTCACCGTGCGTCCCAGCGACGCTTCCTGGGCACGTGTGCGCTCTTCCAACTGGGCATAACCGTGCTGCAGTTCGCGCGAGGCGGACGATATCACCAGGGCGCTGTCGCGGACATGACGCATGGTCCGGTGCACGGCGTCCATGGTGGACTTGAATGATCCCGCCAGGGGACTGTTCATGGCCAAGCCACCGAAACGAAGATCGAAACGGCCGGACTCATGGCCCAGATGGGCGCTCAGGCGCGCCAGTTCCTCTGCCGTCATCGCATCTCTTTCCATGCGCCAGGCCAGCCAGCCCAGCGCCGTGGCCTGCACCACCACGAACGTCGCGTGCAACGCCAATACGCCGAACCCTGGGGCGGTGAAACAGGAAACGTCATACCCCCATTTCTGCAGATAGGTGAAAGACACGTGATGCCCCGCGATGACGACGGCCGCGCACAGGATCGGCCGCCAGTCGCGGTAGGCCAGCAGCAGGGACAGCAGCACGAAGACACCGAAATGCATCTCCGTCATGCCGCTGGTCAGGTGGATTTGCAGGGCGGCGAACACCATCAGCGCGCTGGCGACCACCAGGCGCGTGATCAGCCGCGCGGGCGCCGCGATGATCAACAGGGAAGGAAGCAGGGCGGCCGGTATGCCGACGGCAAGGGCGGAAGTCCAGCGGCCATACTGCGGCGCCAGGAAAAGCGTCACTACCAGCAAGGCCCACAGCAGCGGCAGCATGGCGCGATCGACGCGGCGGTAGGAGGTTTCGAGCAGAAAGGCAGGGGTTTGCACAGCAAGTCGTCCTCGAAAAGTTGGCGTCGGAGCGCGCAGGCTGCGATTGAACCTAATTTAAATCGATTTGTGAAGACTTGTGGCAAAAAATTTCTGCGTTAGAGTCTGGATCCCGATCCTGGATCCCATTTCTTCCCGCGTCCCCACTCCTGCATTTTTCGGTCAGCGACCTGCTATTCAGGATTCATTTCAGGGCGTGTTCAGCGTGAAGTGTTCAGCTTGCCCTTTCCTGCCGCCGATTGTTGCGCGTCTCCCGCAGGGCGATATACACGCCGCTGCCGGCGATGAACAGGGCACCCACATAGGCCACCATGTCCGGCTGCTCGTTCCAGATGATCCAACCCAGCAGCGTGGCCCAGATCAAGCCGGTGTAGTCGAAGGGCGCGACCACGGAAGCGGGGCCGATACGGAACGCTTGCGTGATCAGCGTCAGGCCCAAGGTCGAACACAGGGCGATGCCGGCGAAGTAGGGGGCATGTTGCCACTGCGGTTCGGTCCAGAACCAGGGGGCGACCAGGGCGCTCCAGACGCACTGCGCGGCGACGATATAGAACATGGTCGTCAACATGCTCTCGCCGCGGCCGATCGCGCGCGCCGTCGTCATCATCACGGCGTACAGCAGCGCGGTCACCAGCGGCCACAGCGCGGCCATGTCGAAACTCGACGAGGTTGGCCGCACGACGATCAACACGCCGGCGAAGCCCGCCGCGACGGCGATCCAGCGGGCCTTGTCGACTTTTTCCTTGAGCACCAGCACCGACAGGGCGGTGACGAACAGGGGCGCCGCGAAGGCGATGGCGGTATTCTCGGCCAGTGGCAAGTGCTGCAGCCCGATATAGAAGCAACTGGCCGACACCATGTTCAGCCCGCCGCGCAGCAAGTGGATGCGGGGGTATTGCGTGCGCAGGCTGCGCCGCCCGCCGATTGCCACGACCACGGCCAGCACCACCGGCAGCGCGATCAAGGCACGCATGAACAGGATCTGGATCGGGCTGTAGAACTGTCCCAGCCATTTGGCCTGGGCGTCGCTCACGGTAAGGCAGAAGATGCCCGCCACCAGGCAGGCGATGCCGGCGAGTGGCGAGGGATGGCGTACTGGTACTGTCATTTTTTTATAGGCGCCGGTCAGCCCGCGCAAGGAACGCTGCCAAGGCTGAACGCTTCAGCCGCCGTTGCCGAACCCACCCGCGGCCCAGTCCGAGGCACGCTGCACGCTCAGCTTGTACGCGGGCGACACGCGGATCTCGGCCAGTTTCTCGCCCAGTTCATCGTAGGCGCTCAATACGGCGTATGGCTCATCTTCCTCGGGCACGATGTCCAGCTTGACGGTCACCCGCCCCTCGGCGGCATCGATCTTCACACTCTTGTGCAGCGTCGCGTGCAATTGCTGTTCATGGCGGCGCAAGACTTCGTTGGCGGTCTTGACCAAGGTATGGAACGCGGGCGGATCGAGCGGCTTGGGATTCTTCTTGTCGCGGCCCATGGTCCAGGGGCCGACCAGGGCCGGTTCGGCCTGGCCATCCTGAGTCATCTCCACGGCCCAACCGTCGTCGTCTTCATTCTTGATGACGCGCGCGGTCCAGCCATCGTCACGCCACAAACGGGGTTCCTGAATCTTGCGGTCTTCGGGTGCATCCGCGTCCGGGATCTCGATATCATTCACTGCAGTATTGCTCCTGGATTCTTTGGTCCGCAGACCACCCGCAATCATACCGTGCGCGGCCATGGGGCTGCCCCTGGCGACTGGGGAACGCCACGCCGCCGCCGGGAGTGGCAGCGTCAGCGCTTACGGACGAGATCGTGTTGGAGATTCAAGCGCATCCTGCCCGCCCGCCACGCCCAGGCTCCACAGGCGCAAAGCCAGATGGATCTCCAGGGTCCGGTGGGCATCGTTCCAGGCCGCGCCGATCAGCAGGCCGACGCTGGCCAGGCGTTGGCGCATGGTGTTGACGTGGATGCCCAGTTGCGTGGCGGTGACCGACGCATTCTGCCGGTTATCCAGATAGGCAAGCAGGGTAGACGCCAGCTCGGTGCCTCGCTTGCGATCGTGGTCGACCAGGGGACCGATAGTGGCATCCAGGAACTGGGCCAGGCGGGTGCCGTCCTGGGTTTCGAACAGGATGGAATAAACCGCCATTTCGTTCTGGGCGACAATGCGGCCCCGCATACCCAGACGGTCGACTACCGTCAGCGCCCGCCGCAATGCCGCATACAGTGCGGGCAAGTCGGCGGCGCCTTGCACAGGGCGCGACAGCACGCCGCAATAGGCGCCGTCCGCGGCACGGCGTGCCTGCTCCTCCATGGCATTGCGCAGCGACTGTGCCTGCGCGGCTCCGCAGACGAACGTCAGGACCCCGTCGAGTTCGTCCAGCACGAAACCGGGCAGCACTCCGGTTGGGAGCGCCGCAGCGGGCTGCACTCCACCGGGCCGCACCCCAGGCGCCAGCCCGGTAGCAGGCAATCCCCCGGTTGGCAGCTTCAAAGCGGCACGCAGGCGGTGCGCCATGAAACCGGCCTCGGTTTGTTCGAGGTCAACCAGCATCAGCGCCAGCGGCTGCGTCAGATCCAGTCCGAAACGTTCGGCCCGGTCGCGTGCCAGCGCGGGTTCGCCCTGCCGCGGTGAAACCAGCGATTGCAGCAGCTCCGACTCCGCGCGGTTCTTGCTGGCTTCCATGCGCTCTTGCGAAAGCAACACCGTGCCGATCACGCTGCTGCTGCGTTCGAAGGTCCGCACGAAGCTGTCGCGCAGGTCTTCCCGCCGGAACAGCAGGACCGCGCCCAACACGCCCTCGCCGCCGATGACGGCGATCGCGCGGCACAGTTCGCCATCGCTTTCATACGCGACGATCGAACGGCCGGCGCGGCGGCTTTCACGCAACGCCTGCGTCAAGGCCGCGCTGTGGGAGCCGTAGGGTTGGTAGCGATCGGCCGCCGCGCTGGCGTAATCCGGCGCGGCGGCCCGGCTGAGCACCTGCTGCGCCTCGTCCAGGACCAGCACGCTGCCTTGCAGCAATTGGGCGACTGACTGGCTCAATTCTCCCAACGAGGCACCGCGTGCCAACAGGGACGTCAGCCGCTCATGCGCCTCCACCGCCGCCTGCACATCCTGCGCGTGCCGTTCCAGTTCGGCGCGCGCATGGTCGGCGCGTTCGACGGCGGCCTGGGCATCGGCGAAGGCCTTGGCATTGTTGATGGCGACCGCCGCGTGCGTGGCCAAGGTGCAGAGTATGGAAACATTCAGCGCCGTATGCGTGCGGTGGTAGCGGTCCGCCACGAACAATAGTCCGATGACCGTGTCATTCCAGATCAGGGGCGCACCCACCAGCGCACCGACGCCTTCGTCGCGAAAGATGTCGTCCAGATCCGCATCGTGAGCGAAACGATTGTCGTGCAGATAGTCCGGGGTGGAGAAGGGCAGGCGGGTCGACATGACGATGCCCGCCACGCCCAGGCTGCGCTTCGCCGTCATCTTGCCGGTGCGGGCGGCGATGGCGCCGTCGGCCACCACCACCTTGAATTCACCCAGGTCGGCGTCGTAGATGGTGAGCCAGCACAGGTGCGCGCGCAGCAGATCACGCGCACGGGTGACGATGGCCTTCAGCAGTTCCGGCAGGTCCAGCCGGGCGGACAGGTCCTGCGCGGACTCGATGACGGCCAGCATGCCCCGTTCACGCTGTTCGTGCTGGTCGAGCCGGTTGCGCAAGGCCATGGCCATGCGCGCCAGCTCGATCAGGCCAGGCTTGCCTCGCATCCCGTCCGGCAGGGCCTCGAGCGCTGCAAGGCGCGCAGTGAAATCCTGCGCGGGGGCATTGCCATTGAGCATGGCGAGCAGGTCGGCGGTCAGCGATTCGGCGTGCATGGGGTTGGAGACGGGTAGAACTCAGGCAGGGATGTAACGGAGGTATCCGGCGTGGGTCAGGGCAAAAGCCCAGGCTGGATCCCCGTCGAGAATGTGGGCGCCGAAGTGCGAACATCATATCAACTACGCGATTCCTATGTGCACCTTGCACATGGATCCCGGTCCGCATTCCCCCCACACTGCTGCTACAAGATCCAGGAGACAAGCAGGTGAATATGAGCGTCATCGATAGGTTGCGGCCGGTGCGGGGCCTGCGGGTGCTGGTCAGCGCAGGGGCCTCGGGCATAGGTGCGGCAGTGGCCCGCGGTTTTCGCGAGGCCGGCGCACGGGTACATGTTTGCGATATCGACAGGGCGGCGCTGGACCGCCTGTCGGCCGAATTTCCCGAAATCACGACCAGTGTGGCCGATGCCGCTGTGTCCCGTGACGTCGATACGGTGTTCGACGATGTGCGCGGCACCCTGGGAGGCCTGGACGTGCTGGTGAACAACGTCGGCATCGCCGGTCCTACCGGCGCCGTGGAGGACATCGCGCGGGCGGACTGGGAAAGAACCATCGCCGTCAACCTGAACAGCCATTTCTACTTCGCCAACCGTGCGGTGCCTTTGCTGAAGGCGTCCAGCCAGGATCCCTGCCTTATCGCCATGAGTTCGGTGGCCGGCCGCCTGGGCTATGCCTTGCGCACCCCGTACGCCTCCACCAAATGGGCGCTGGTCGGCATGATGAAATCGCTGGCCGTCGAATTGGGACCGCAGGGCGTGCGCGTCAATGCCATTCTGCCGGGCACGGTGGAAGGCGAACGCATGAACGGCGTCATCGGCGCGCGGGCGGCCGCGGCCGGCGTGTCGGCCGATGCCATGCGCGAGGAATATCTGCGCAAGATTTCCTTGCGCCGCATGGTCACCACCGACGATATCGCCGCGATGGCCTTGTTCCTGTGCTCGCCGGCGGCACGCAATATCACCGGCCAGGCTATCAGCGTGGACGGAAATATCGAATATCTCTGAAGAAGGTACGGCGCGCGCACTAGCCGTCCCAATCCCATAGGTTGATTCGAAGCAGAAGCAGAAGCACAGGCGCGAGTACGAGTACGAGCGCACTCAAACTCAAACACAAGCACAAGCACAAGCACAAGCACAAACACAAGCGGATTGCCCGGGCAGGTAGACCCGCCCGACCGCCTCACTAGAAAACGAGGAGACAAACATGAAAAAAAGCCAATTCCTGGTGCTCGCGGCAACCGCCGCCACTGCCGCGCTGGCAGCCATGCCGGCCGCCGCGGCGCCCGTCAAGATCGGCCTGGTCGAGACCCTGTCCGGTCCGCAGGCTTCCACGGGCCAGGCTTACCGCGCCGCGGTGCGCTACACCATCGACCAGATCAACGCGGCCGGCGGCTGGAACGGCGAGCCGGTGCAACTGCTGGAGTACGACAACCAGGGCGGTCCGGCCGGGGCCGCTGACAAGCTGAAGGCTGCCGCCGCGGACGGTGTCAGCATCGTCGTGCAGGGCGCGTCGTCGGCCATCGGCGGGCAGATCACCGAAGATGTGCGCAAGTACAACCTGCGCAATCCCGGCAAGGAAATGGTCTACATCAACATGGGCGCCGAGGCCCTGGAGCTGACCGGCGACAAGTGCAGTTTCTACCATTTCCGCTTCGCCGGTAATGCGCAGGTACGCACCAAGTCCCTGATCGAAGGCATGAAGAAGGCCAACGCGCTGGGCACCAAGGTCTACGCCATCAACCAGAACTATTCCTGGGGCCAGGACATGGAGCAGGCCACCGTCGACTTCCAGAAGGAGGGCGGCTACACGGTGGTGGAAAAAACGCTGCACGATGTCAACAAGATTCAGGATTTCGCACCCTACGTCGCCAAGATCGCGGCATCCGGCGCGGAGACGGTGATCACCGGCAACTGGTCCAACGATCTTCTGCTGCTGATGAAGGCATCCAAGGCGGCGGGGCTGAAGGCGCACTACGGCACGGTGTACCTGGACCAGCCCGGCAACATCGCCAATGCCGGCGACCTGGCGCTGGGCAATTTCGTGGCGCACACCTTCAATGCCGAAGCCAATGGCCCGGATGGCGAAAAATTCATTGAAGACTACCAGGCCAAGACCGGCCACGTGCCGGTATTCGTCGAACCGCAGACGGTGTACGGCATGAAGATGGTGGCCGAGGCGCTCAAGCACACGCCGGCGAAGAACGGCGCGCTGAACGTCAACGAGTTCGCCAAGGTGCTGGAAACCACTCGCATTCCGACGCCCATGGGCGAGATGAGCATGCGGGCGGCCGATCACCAGGCGCAACTGCCTATCGTGGTGTCGACCGTCACCCGCGACGCGAAGTTCAAGGTGGATGGCACCGACATGGGCTTCAAGCCGGTGCTGCTGCTGACGGCGGAACAGGCCTCCACGCCGGTGCAGGCGACCTGCAAGATGAAGCGGCCGGGTTAAGAAGGTTCAACATCCGGGATTGACGCCAGGTGTCACGCCTGAGCTTAAGTCCCGGAACCTGACGCCCCAACACATCCGTCTTGCAATCTTCATCAGGCAATCCCGCGCCGTCAATTCCATTGATTGGCCGCCTGGGATTGCCGTCGGGACCCCATGGAACAACTCCTATTCTCCCTATTGAACGGCGTCATCTACGGATTGCTGCTGTTCATGGTCTCCGCCGGCCTGACGCTGATCTTCGGCATGATGGGCGTGTTGAACTTCGCCCATGCTTCGTTCTACATGCTGGGCGCCTACTTCGCCTACACGCTGCAAGGCTTGATCGGCTTCTGGCCGGCGGTGATCCTGTCGCCCGTGCTGGTGGGCCTGGTCGGCGTCGTGGTGGAGCGCTACTTCCTGCGGCGCGTGCATCGCCATGGCCATGCGCACGAACTGCTGCTTACCTTCGGCCTGTCCTTCATCATCGCCGAGTCCATCAAGCTGTTCTACGGCAACTATCCCGTCGACTACCACTTGCCGAGTTCGCTGGACTTTTCCGCCTTCAGCATCGGTAGCACGCAGTATGCGGCCTACCGGCTGATCATGGGCGGTATCGCCATCGCCATGTTCATTGCCATCTATCTGGCGCTGACCCGCACCCGGGTCGGCATCGTCGTGCGTTCCGCCATACATCGGCCCAATATGGCCGAAGCGCTGGGCCACAACGTGCCCCTGGTGTTCATGGGCGTATTTGGCGCCGGCGCCGCGTTGGCGGGGCTGGCCGGCGCGGTGGCCGGTGCCTTCTACACCACCAATCCGAACATGGCGCTGGAACTGGGTGTGATGGTGTTCGTGGTGGTCGTGGTCGGTGGCCTGGGATCCTTGCCGGGCGCGATGCTGGCTTCGCTGTTGATCGGCATCATTACCTCCATGGCGGTGGGCGTGGACCGCAGCCTGGCGGATCTGTTCGACCTGATCGGCGCGGGCGACTGGGCGCGCGGCGTGGGGGGCTTGCTGACGCTCAAGGTCAGCAGCCTGGCGGCCACCTTGCCCTTTGCCCTGATGCTGCTGGTCTTGCTGCTGCGTCCCGGCGGACTGATGGGCGAGAAGGAGTAATGCAATGAAAAACGCCCTGATTTATTGCCTGGCAGGCGTGTTGCTTCTGGCGGCGCTGCCTTATCTGCTGTCCCAAGGTCTGCTGAACGCGGCCATCCAGATGCTCATCGCGGCCCTGTTCGCTTCCGCCTACAACCTGCTGTGCGGCCAGGCGGGCATGCTGTCCTTCGGCCATGCGGCGTATTTCGGCGTCGGTGCGTTCGCAACCGTGCACGCCATGAACGCCCTTGGCGGGGAAGGCTTGGTGCCCACGCCCCTGATGCCCTTGGCCGGCGCGGTGGGCGGCCTGGTCTTCGGCGGTATCGCCGGCTGGTTCGCCACCAAGCGCAGCGGCACGTATTTCGCGATGATCACACTGGCCATCGCGGAACTGGTCCATTCGCTTGCGCCGCACCTGAAGGGCGTGTTCGGCGGCGAGGTGGGCGTCTCCACCATGCGCATGCCGGCCTGGGGTTTCGATTTCGGTTCGACCACGCAGGTCTACTACCTGACGCTGGCTTGGGTGGTGCTGGCCATGGTGCTGCTGTATCTCTACACGCGCACGCCGCTGGGCCGGCTTACCGTGGGGCTGCGCGAGAATCGCCATCGGCTGCGTTTCCTGGGATACAACGTGCATGGCCTGAGCACAGTGGTATTCGCCATCTCGGCGATGTTCTCCGGCATGGCGGGCGGGCTGCAAGTGATCTCCAACGAGTCCGCCAACTACGTGCTGTTCGATCCCTCGCTGTCCGCGGCAGCGGTGCTCAATACCTATATCGGCGGCGTCCAGGTGTTCCTGGGACCGGCGCTGGGCGCGGCCTTGATGACCTTTTTCGGCTATGCCGTTTCCGATCTGACCCGGTCCTGGCTGCTTTACCAGGGCATCCTGTTCGTGCTGGTGATGATGTTCATGCCTACCGGCTTGAGCGGCTTGTTCGGCTTGGCGCGACGGCTGCGCGAACGCCATGGCCTCGCGCAGGTGGTGGGGGTCTTCGTGCTGGCCATCGTGGGCGCCATGCTGCTCGCGGGTGGTGCGGTGTTCCTGGTGGAATTGCTGCAACGCCTGTTCTCGCAGGACTATCGTTCCCTGGTACAGCTCAATCCCGCCAAACCCTGGCCGGATATCACGCTGTTCGACCACGCCTGGCATCCGCGCGCCGTGCTGACGTGGCTGGTTCCGGTGCTGTTGCTGGCCGGCGGCGCGGTGTCCTTGTGGGCCGCGCGCAAGCGCCTGGGCCGGTTGGATCAACTTGCGGCCGAGGAGCAATCACAAGCGTCCACACCCCCACATTGCGCTGCGGCCAAGGAGACGTTGGTATGAGCTCGCATACGGATTCGACTCAGATCCCGGCCAAGGCAGCGGCCATGGCACCGGCGATAACCCCGCCCATGTCCCCCTCGGTGGCCTCCCCGATTCTCGCCCTGGCCGGCCTGCGCAAGGCCTTTGGCGCGACGGAAATCATCCGTGGCGTGGACCTGCAGATACGAGCCGGCGAGCGGCATGCGGTGATCGGCCCCAATGGCGCCGGCAAGTCCACGCTATTTCACCTGATATCCGGCCAACTGGCGCCGTCCTCGGGCGCCATCCGCTTCGGGGATCGCGAGATCGGCGGACGGTCGCCGCAGGCGATCAATCGCATGGGCCTGACGCGTTCGTTCCAGATCACCAACGTGTTCCCCAGGCTCACCACCTTCGAGAACGTGCGCCTGGCAGTGATGCGGGCCCACGGGGTGCAATACGCGTTCTGGAAATTCATCGACCGCGACAAGCGGATCCGCGAGGAAACCGGGCGCCTGCTGGAACTGGTGCGGCTTGGTCCGAAAGCGGCCACCATCGCCGGTGAAATGGCGTATTCGGAACAACGTTCCCTGGAGATAGCCATGACGCTGGCCTCCGACCCGCGCCTGATTCTGCTGGACGAACCCATGGCCGGGATGTCCCACGAAGAAACAGCCTATACCGCACAGTTGATCCGCGAAACCACGGCCGGGCGCACCCTGATGATCGTCGAGCACGACATGGACGTGGTGTTCGCCTTGAGCGACCGCATCAGCGTGCTGGTGTACGGCCAGGTGATCGCCACCGGCACGCCGGAAGCGATACGCGCCGATGCCGGCGTGCGCGAAGCCTACCTGGGCGACGAGGTGACCGCATGAGCGCCGCTGATACGACATTGCTGGACGTGCGCAACCTGCACGCGCATTACGGCAAGAGCCATGTGCTGCACGGGGTCGACCTGCGCGTGGGCGCCAATGAGGTGGTCAGCCTGGTGGGCCGCAACGGCTCGGGCCGATCCACCACCATGAAGACCATCATGGGCCTGGTGCCGCCGACCTCGGGCCGGATACAGCTGCGCGGCCGCGAGCTGGCCGGGGCGCGGCCTTATGCCATCTGCCGCGCGGGCCTGGCCTATGTGCCCGAAGAACGTGAAGTCTTTGCCAACCTGACGGTGGACGAGAATCTGCGCATGGGTGAGCAGCGGCCCGTGCAGGGCGCTCACCACTGGACGATGGCGCAGATGTTCGACTACTTCCCCCGCTTGAAGGAACGCCGCAATACCAAGGCGGGCAGCTTGTCCGGCGGCGAACAGCAGATGCTGACCATGTGCCGGTCGCTCTTGGGCAACCCGCTGGTGATCCTCATCGACGAGCCTACCGAAGGACTGGCGCCGAAAATCGTGGCGCAGGTGGGGGAGTGCATCCAGGACATGCATCGCAAGGGCGTGTCGGTACTGCTGGTGGAGCAGAAGCTGACGATTGCCCTGAAGGTGTCCACGCGCGTGTGCGTGATGGGACATGGGCGCATCGTTTTCGAAGGCCATCCCGAGGAACTCAGTTCGAACGAAGCCCTGGTTTCCCAGTGGCTGGCCGTGTAAGGCCCAGGCCGGGCAGCAGTAGACGCTTCCAATTCACGGACGAGGATCGCCATGAACCAAAAGAATAGCCAAACGAATAGCCAAGCAAGCATACACATGAGCAGCCAGAACAAAGTCATCATCTCCTGCGCGGTCACCGGCTCGGTGCACACGCCGACCATGTCGCCGCATCTGCCCCTGACACCGGACCAGATCGCCGAGCAGGCCATCGATGCGGCGCGCGCCGGGGCGGCCATCCTGCACCTGCATGCACGCGATCCGCGCGACGGCCGGCCCACGCCGGACCCCGCGGTGTTCGAGGCCTTCGTGCCCCGCATCCGCGACGCCACCGATGCCGTCATCAATATCTCGACGGGCGGCAGTACCCGCATGACCCTGGAAGAAAGGCTGGCCTATCCCTTGCGCGCCAAGCCGGAGATGTGTTCGCTGAACATGGGTTCGATGAATTTTTCCATCCATCCCGCCGCGCGCCGCATCTCGGAATGGCGGTATGACTGGGAAAAGCCCTATATAGAAGGCATGGAAGACCTGATCTTCCGCAACACCTTCAAGGACATCCGGCATATCCTCAAGGTCCTGGGCGACGACTGCGGCACGCGCTTCGAATTCGAATGCTATGACGTAGGACATCTGTACAGCCTGGCGCATTTCGTCGATGAAGGCTTGATCCAGGGACCGCTGTTCATCCAGAGTATTTTCGGCATCCTGGGCGGCCTGGGACCGGATCCGGAAAACCTGGTCACGATGCGCACCACGGCTGACCGCCTGTTCGGCCGCAACGGCTATCGTTTTTCCGTACTGGGCGCCGGCCGTCACCAATTGCCGCTGGTCACCATGGCGGCCATCATGGGCGGCAATGTGCGGGTAGGGCTGGAGGACAGCCTCTACATCGCCAAGGGCAAGCTGGCGACGTCGTGCGCGGAGCAGGTGACCAAGATTCGCGGGATCCTGGAAGCGCTGTCCCTGGAAATCGCCACCCCGGATGAAGCGCGCGCCATGTTGGGATTGAAAGGCGCGGATGCGACGGCGATCTGAGCCGGGGCAACGGGGCCGGCCAGCCCCGCGTCCGAGATCATGTTGCCGCCTCATGGGAAGGCCTGACGCGCATATTGGCAGTTGCTCGTGCTGACAGGCGCTTGATATTGAACTGAGAGAACATTCATGAAGAAATACCTGCAAGACCGCGTCGCCATCGTGACTGGGGCGGGCAGCGGCCTGGGCCGCGCACACGCCATGGAACTGGCGCGGCAAGGCGCCCGCGTGGTGGTGAACGATATCGGCGGCGCGCAGGCGGGTTCGCCTGGCCGAGCCGTAGCCGACGAAATCAATCGCGCGGGAGGCATGGCGATGGCCGTCGGGGGCGACGTGACCCAGCACGCCGCCATGGAAGACATGGTGGCGCAGGTCATTGAAACCTGGGGCAGGGTCGATATTCTCGTCAACAACGCCGGCATCCTGCGCGACAAGAGCTTCGCCAAGATGTCCCTGGGCGATTTCCGCCAGGTGATGGAAGTGCATCTGATGGGCAGCGTGCATTGCATCAAGGCGGTTTGGGAAACCATGCGCGCACAGCGCTATGGCCGCATCGTGATGACCACCTCGTCGTCGGGCCTGTATGGGAACTTCGGCCAGGCCAATTACAGCGCGGCCAAGATGGCGCTGGTCGGCTTGATGCAGACGCTGGCGTTGGAAGGCGAGCGTTATGGCATTAGGGTGAACTGCCTGGCGCCGACCGCCGCTACAGCGATGACGCAAGGGGTGTTGACCGAAGAAGCGTTGGCCCATTTGGCCCCCGCGGCGGTCAGCCCGGCACTGGTCGCCCTGGTGGGAGAGGACGCACCGACGCGCCGGATTTTATTGGCCGGCGGCGGTAGCGTGGAAAGCGCCAACATCACGATGACGGCGGGTATCTTCGTCGGCAATGCGTTGGAATCGACATCCGACGCCGCGACGGCAATCCGCGGCCGCATGCCGGAGATACTGGACAGGGATGGCGAGCGCGTGCCCGCGACCGGCTTCGAGCAGTGCCAGTTCGAGCTGGAAAAAGCCGGTGTCGAGATGGCGCTCCCGGGCGCCGCGTGACGCCCGGACATCGTTACGCGGAAGGGGAGGTGAACCGGCAGGCTTATGGGCTTACGGGCTTATAGGCTCACAGGCTTACGCTACGCCGGACTCAAGGTCGTGACACAGTGCCTGCTGTTGGCCTTGCCCGCGTCGATGAGCACGCCCTGTTCAAAAGATGCGCTGGTGACTTCCATATATGCCAGCTTGCCTTTTTCGAACTGCAGCGTGACCGAGTAGAACTCTTCGGTTTTTTCCTTCCCTTCAGCCTTGGAAGGGCGCGGCGCCGAGAATCCCACGGCCACCGCGACGCCGCCTGGCGCACCAAACTCCCGGCGGTTCAAGGACTTGGCCTTCGCGTGATCGAAGATGAAAGGCCCGTGATTGTTCCTGAATACCAGGGAATCGAGTGGATTCATGATCATCGAGCCGGACAGCGCAAGGCTGCTGCCATCCCATTTCAGGCTGCCGTCGAAGGACTGTTCGTTGGATGCCGGTGGAATGCTGTTCCCGGTGTCGTCCTTGCTTGACGCATCGTATTTGCACGTCACTTCGAAGGGCTGTACTTCCGCGGACCCCCGGGAAGGCGCCGGCGCGCTTGAAGCGCAGAACGGCAACACCAAAGCGAATGCGGCGAATGCACGACGAACCACAGGGTTGGACATGAGCAACGGCTTCCAGAGATTAGGTGGCTGACTTTTTACACGTTTTCTTTCGACCATGCATGTCAGTTGGAAACGCCGTACGTGGCGGTGATGACGTCATCCCGTCGCCTGCGTTGAGAGTCGCGGGCAGTCCCCGCGACGTAAGCGAACTGCTGCAGACGAATGGGCGCCAACGAACCGCCGCAGGTGAACAGCATTCATAGCAGCGGCACTAGAACAAGCAGGATCCCCACCACCGAGACGACCCAGGCGAGCGAGCGCACATATGGGATGCCCGCGGCATAGAGCGGGACGTACACAACGCGCGCGATCAGGTACGCCCAGGCGCCGGTCACGGAGAGCGAACTTTCGCGCCCCGCGAGGTGCGCGATGAGTATTGCCGCGGCGAATACCGGCAGGGTCTCGAACAGATTGCCCTGTGCACGTTGCATACGGCCGGTGAGTTTGCCGACAGGTACCTCGGTACCGTCGCGCGGACCGGCGTTATAGGCCAGTCCCGTCTCACGCGAACGCAACATGGCCGGCAACAACACTTGGACCAAGGCGAGGACCAGTGTCCAGGCAAGCAGCTTCAATTCGATGCTCAAGGCATTTCTCCTTTCCCGAAGTCATCCAGATGCAATCAGGCGGCGACCGCATCCTGGATTTCGTATTTAGACACGATGACGCCATGGCAAGCGGCGGTCCATTCTTCCCAAGGAATGCGCCGCACATCCCACCCTAAGCAAGCTGTGCAGCTCCCGCTCTACTCATCCTTAATGTGTCAAATTGAAAACATAAGAAATAATCAATGGAATATAGGCGTGAAAGATGACTTTTCTTTGCTAGGATCCCGCCCACATTTTCACTTTCGCAACATTCTTAAGCGAAACGGCAAGGTTTCTTCACATTATCGGCAGGGCGAGTGCGGGGAATGATCTCCTTGCCGAATGTGCGCTTGAAGAGGGTTCAGCTGCGTCAGCCGACCTTCATAAACGATCTGCAAATTTGAAAAATAGGATCTGGCGACATGAAGCGGTTGGCGAATGGTGCAGGGGTGGGGCAGTCCAAGTCAATTACCGTGCGACGGGCAGCAGCAACAGCCGCGCCGCCAACCGCGCGACATCACAGCGAAGCAAAACACCCCGGCCGCTTCAGGCCACGCGTCCTCGTCAGCGCGCTTCTGGCCGTCATGCCGGTCATCGCCGCCCATGCGCAGTCGGGCATCACGATCAACAACAACAACGCCATCAACCAGACCGCCCTGAGCGGCGACTATATCTTCGGGATCTGGCAGAGCCAGAGCGGATCCAGCGGCCTGACGGGCGGCTCCACGTCCAACGGCATCACCATCACCAACGGCGGGCAGATCTCGGTCAACGCGATTAGCCCGGTGACCGGTGGCGCGGGTATCTGGGCAACGGACCAAGGTGGCAACTCGGTCGCTTCGAGCGATCCCAATACCGGCGGCTGGGGGGGCAGCTCCTCCGGCGTCACCATCACCAGTTCAGACAACTTGATTACCGCGACGGCAACCGGCACGACCGGGTTCGCGGCTATCCAGGCCAATTCAGTCGGCGGCAATGGCACCAATCAGGGGGGAGGCGGCAACGGCGGAACCGTGCAAGTGACCTTGAACCAGGCGGCGCGGACCAATTGGACTTGGCAGAACGCCGGCTCCGCCAACAGCGGCGTTTACGGCATCCAGGCACTGTCGCGCGGCGGACAGGGCGGCAATACAAACACCAGTAGCTCGGGGAACAACGGCGGCAACGGCGGCAATGGCCAAGCCACGACCGTGACCTTGTCGTATTACGGCGACGTGTTTATCAACTCCACCGGCACGCCCCCCAGCTCGCAATCCAGCGTGCCCAGCGGTGCCGTCGTCGCGGGCAGCACAGGGGGCAATGGCGGATCCGCCAACCAGGGTAACGGCAACTCGGGCGGCGCGGGCGGGTCCGCTGGCCTGGTGACCATCACCCACAGCGATGCCAGCATCACGACCAACAACGAGTACCTGCCCGGCTTCGTCGCGTATGGGATCGGCGGCGCGGGCGGTAACGGCGGCACGCCATCCTCGCAAAATGGGGCGCAGAACCCGTCGCAAAACGGCGGCGCGGGCGGCAGCACGGCTGGCGCGAACATCAGCTTCGGTGCCCAGAACCGGTATGCCTCGATCTCTACGGAGGCCTCCGGCGCAGGCTACTCCCCCGCGATCGTGGCGAGCCAGACGGGCGGCGCCGGCGGGTTTGGCGGCTACAGCCATGACTCGGGCTTCTCGGACTCGCATGGCGGCGTAGGTGGCGCCGGCGGCAGCGCGGGCCCCATCACGATCAACGTGCAGGGCGGTGGCGGCAACACCGCGGCCCTGACGACCTGGGCCGTCAATTCACCGGGGATCTATGCGTCCAGTCTGGGCGGCGCGGGCGGCTACGGCGGTGGCGCCGATACGTCTGCCTTCGGCAGTGCTTATGCCGGCAGCGGTGGCGCGGGCGGTGCGGGCGGCGCCATCAACATCACGTTGACGAGTACGCAGATCACCACGAATCATTCCAACTCGTCAGGCATCATGGCGCGTACGGAAGGTGGCATCGGTGCCGACGGCGGCTATGCCGACGCCGGCACCGGCAAGGCCTATGGCGGCAGTGGTGGGGCCGGCGGCAACTCGGGCAGTATCACCATCAGCGTCGACAGCGGGTCCAGCATCACGGCTGCCTATGGCGATGAGTCCATGGGCATCTTCGCGCAGAGCTTGAGCGCCGCGGGCGGCGACAACAACGGCAAGAACGGCGGTTTCGGCGGCAATACCGGCACCGCGGGCACCGGCGGCAACGTCGGTACGATATCGATCACCAACGCCGGTTCGATCACCACCGCGGGTCCGAGTTCTCGAGGCATTCTGGCCCAGGCCATGGCGGGGGCCGGCGGCGTGGGCGGCTCCAGCTGGTCGCTGGGCCATTCAGGCGGCGGCAGCGGCGCGGCAGGCGGCGCGGCGGGCGCGATCAATGTGACGAACAGCGGCTCCATACGCACCGCTGGCGACAGCGCGCAGGGCATCCTGCTGCAATCGATCGGCGGCGGCGGCGGTGCCGGTGGCGCGGGTTCCGGCATCATCGCCGCCGTGGGCGGTAATGGCGGCAACGGCAGCGACGGCGGCGCGATCACTTTCACCAATACCGGCCGCGTGACCACGACCGCGTCCGGCGGCATAGGCGTGCTGGGCCAGTCGATAGGTGGCGGGGGCGGCGATGGCGGCGGGGCCTCGGGGATCTCCGTTGCCATCGGCGGCAGCGGCGGTAATTCGGCCAATGGCGGCACCATCCAGGCCAGCTTGAACAGCGGCTCCAACGTCACGACCGTGGGCGACTACTCCCATGGGGTCGTCTTCCAATCCATCGGCGGGGGCGGCGGCAACGGCGGCAATGCCGTGGCGACCGGCATCACCGTGGCGGAAGCCATCGGCGGCAATGGCGGTGCGGCGGGTACCGGCGGCGCGGTGACCATCAATACGAACGGCGCCGTCATATCGACATCGGGGAACAAGGCGGTCGGTATCGTTGCCCAATCCATCGGCGGCGGCGGTGGCACGGGCGGAGGCGCAACCAGCACCTCCGTGGGGCCGATGTACGCCGTTTCGCTCGCGGTCGGCGGCTCGGGCGGATCGGCGCCAAGCTATGGGGGCATCGTCGGTGTCAACATGAATGGCGGTTCGATTGCCACCGGGCAACCCGTGCCCTCCAGTGCCGGTGTAACGGCCACGACGGGTATCTGCCCCGGTACCTCGGGCGGGGGCTGTAACGTGCAGCCGGTGGACAGCTATGGCGTGGTGGTCCAGAGCATAGGCGGGGGTGGCGGGCATGGCGGTGCGGCCAGCGCGCAGGCCATCGCGATCGCCACGCCGATCGAACCCGACGGCAGCCAGCTGGCGCTACAGGAGTCGATGAGCGTAGGCGGCAATGGCGGCGGCGGCGGCAACGGCGGCATCGCGATGTTCGCCATGTCCAACGGTGCGAAGATCACCACCGTGGGCAACGGCGCCACCGGCGCGCTGGTGCAGAGCATCGGCGGCGGCGGCGGCAATGGCGGGGATTCCTCGGCAATGTCGGCCGCGCTGGGCTACGGATCGGATTCCGCGCCAACCGGTATATCGCCGGGCATCAGCATCACGGCGACGGTGTCAGGCAACGGCGGCTATGCCGGGGCCGGCGGACCCGTCCAGGTTGTGATGGGCGGCGGCACGGACCAATGGGGTGGCGTTTGGAGCGATGGCAGTGGCGCCCCACCCACCTCCATCGTGACCTACGGCGACTATGCCGCCGGCATCAAGGCGCAATCCATCGGCGGCGGCGGCGGCGACGCGGGATTCGGGTCCGGCAATACACAGAACTTCGGCACGGGCTCGACCACTTCGGTCTCGATCAATCTTGGCAGCTCGGGTTCGCCCGGCGGCAATGGGGGCAACACTACCGTCACCCTGTATCCGGGCAACGGCATACAGACCTTTGGCTCGGCGGCGGTGGGTATCATCGCCCAGTCGATCGGCGGCGGCGGCGGCACGTCGCAAGGCGGTTCCTTCAGCTTCGCGCAGTCCTTCAGCCAGGACAAGGGTCCTACCCAAAAGCCCGGCATGAACCTTTCCATGGGCCACGCGACGAGCGCCAGCGGTGGCGATGGCCAAATCGTAAACGTCAATGTGCAGGCGCCCATCACCACCCACGGCAACGATTCGACCGGCGTGGTGGCGCAGTCCATCGGCGGCGGTGGCGGGGTAGGGGGTTCATCGGGGTCGGACGGCTCGGGCGACAACCCCGTGCTGCAGGCCATGCAGGGCCGTGAGCTCACCAGCGATGTCACGAGCTGGCTGAACAACCAGTCGACCCCGCAGGAAAACACCACGATGAACATGAACGTCGGCGGCCAGGGTGGCGCGGGTGGCAACGGCGGCCCGGTGACGGTCTGGCTGGCCTCGCAGATCTCGACGGCCGGCAACCCCATTGTCGCGGGCGGCAACCAAGTGCTCAGCTCCGGCGATTGGGCGCATGGCATCGTGGCGCAGTCCATCGGTGGTGGCGGCGGCAAGGGGGGTACCGCCATTGCGTCCAGCCAAGGGGGCGATTGGGCAGAGATCAACGCCTCGTATAACTTGGCTATTGGTGGCACCGGCGGCGCCGGTGGGAGTGGTGGCGTCGTTACGGTCAATTTGCAGGATGGCGGCGTCGTGCAAACCGTGGGCTACGGCGCCACGGGTATCGTGGCCCAGAGTATCGGCGGCGGCGGCGGCATGGGTGCCGACGGGTCGGATGCGCTGGGGGGCCGCATTTCCTTGGGCGCTTCGGGGGGAGGCGGCGGTGGCAGCGGCGGTTCGGGCGGCAACGTCTTCATCCAGGAAGATGGCAACCTGGGCAGCACGATCTCCACGACGGGGACGTTCGCCGATGGCATCAACGCGCAGAGCATCGGCGGTGGCGGCGGGATCGCCGGCGCCGGCTCCAGCGTATGGGCCGAATTCGGATCGAAGCAGGTGTCCGGCAGCATGACGCTGACGGCGGGCGGCGGATCGGCGTCCAGCGGCTCGGCCGGCAACGTATATATCAACCAGAACTTCCAGAACTATCCGCTGTACGTCAATGTGTCCGGCTACGGCGCTTACGGCATCCTGGCGCAAAGCATCGGCGGGGGTGGCGGCAACATCATCGCCAACCAGGCCGCATCAGGTGGGACGACCACCCAGTTGGGCGGCTTGAGCACGACCTCGGCCGCTTCTGGCGGCGGTGTCTACATCAACCTGACGTCCGGTTCGGTCATCACCGCGAGCGGCGTCGCTGGCATGGGCGTCGTGGCGCAGTCGGTGGGCGGCGGCGGCGGCATCATACGCGTCAATGACGGCAGCAACACCACGCCGTCCCTGTTCACGGGCTACCAGCCGGGATTCACCAGCCAGACGGCGAACAGCCAGGCGAACGGTGGCCCCATCGGCATCACCTCGTACGCCAACATCAGCGCCAACGGACCCGGGGGCATCGGCATCTTTGCCCAAAGTGTGGGCGGTGGCGGTGGCCTGATACTGAATGGGTCGTCGCTCTACGCGGGAACGCCACGCGCGGACGGCTGCAACCAGGCGAGCTGCGGCGGCACGGGTACCAGTGGCAGCGAGAACTTCTCGGTCACCTTGCTGGGTGGGTCGGTAACGGCCACCGGCACCAACGGCATCGGCATCTTCGCGCAGTCCACGGGTTTCGGGCAGATGCAGAATGCCACGCCGAATGTGGTGATCGGCAGTGGCGATCCCTCCACGCTGGTCTCGGTGGTCGGTGGCTCGGGTAATGGCGCGGGCGTGTGGATCGATCGCCCCGCCGGCGATGCCAACGACAGCCAGGGCTGGGTGAAGGTGCAGGAAGGCGGCACCCTGACGACCATATCGGGTTCGGGCGGCCTGGCGATCAACGCCACGGGCGGCGGCAGTGTCGTGGCGACCAACCTGGGCACCATGGTGGGATCGATCTCGCTCGATACCTCTGAAGTCAACGACAATGGCACCTGGACGCCCGGCCCTGTGAATGACAAGGGGATGCTGCAGGCCGAGCGTGGCAGTCTGCTGAACCGCGGCAAATGGGTGCCGGGCGCTTCCGCCCGCGCGGATATCCTGAACCAGGGCGCCATCGCCTTCGATGATCCGAAGATGACGACCAGCGTGAACGGCCGTTTCATCCAGACCAGCACGGGCAGCCTCAGCCCGGTCATCGACTCCTTGAACAATCAGGCCAGCTTGTTCAAGGTCAACGGCACGGCATCGGTGGATGGCGTGATCGCGCCCAATGCGGTGTCGCTGTTGCCGGGTACCGTGCCCGTATTCACCGCGACGAATTTCGCCACGACCGCACAGGCCAAGGACTCGCTGGTTTTCGACTGGGATGCCAAGACTTCGGGGAACACCATCACGCTGACCCCGGCCAGGGTGAACTTCACGCCGGATAAGGTATCGCTCAACGACAGCCAGTCTTCACTGGCCAACTATTACAACCGCGGCTGGAACAACACCGATCGGGGCCTGGCCGTCCCCTTCGCCGGCATCTCCCATATCGACGATGCCCGCTCATACAGGAAAGCGCTGGACAACCTGTCGAGCAAGGCGACGCAGGCGCAGTCGATGGCGGTCATCGAGTCCGCCGGTACCATCCTTGGCGCGGGCATGAGCTGCCCCGTCTTCATCGGCGACGGCGTGCAGCTGGGCGAAGACAACTGCGTATGGGGCCAGGTCAATGGGCGCTGGACCGACCAATCGTCCACCAAGGATATCTCGGGCTATCACGTGTCGGGCACGACTTACCGCGTCGGCGGGCAACACCAGGTCGCCCCGAACTGGTTCGTCGGCGGGTCGGTGGCCGCGGGGCAGACGTATGCTCGTACGAAGGGCGGCTCGTCTGGTGATGGCGACGTCTACGACGGTTCGATCACCCTCAAGCGCGTGGCCGGCCCCTGGTATTTCGCCGGCTCGCTGGCAATGGCCACGGGTTCATTCGACAACAACCGCCGGGTCGATTTCTTCGGCAACTCGTCGTCGCTGGGCAGCAGCTCCAATATCTTCCTGGCGGGTACCCGCCTGCGCACGGGGTACGAGTTCAATCGCGGCGATTGGTATATCAGGCCTTATGGTGACGTGGACGTGGTGTACACGCATGCCCCTGGATTCAAGGAAGGCGGATCGTCACCGTACGCGCTGAACGTGCGAAGCGCGAACCAGACCAACGTGGCATTCTCTCCCATGGTGGAGTTCGGTCGGCGCACCGAGGTGGATGCGAAGACATCGATGCGTGCCTATGCGGCATTTGGGGTGAGCTGGCGCCCCGACAACACGCGTACGGTGCGTTCAAGCTTTGCCGGTGCCGACGCCGCCACGGGGACGTTCACCGATCACATCAAGTCCCCCGAAGTGCTGGGGAAGGTCGACCTGGGCTTGCAATTATTCAGGACGGGAGGCTATGAGTTCAGGGCAGGGTACACGGCCGATTTTGGTCATTCGTTCCTGAGCCAAAGTGCAACGGCGCGGTTTGCGTATCACTTCTAAGTTGAATGGCGGGAAGGGCGCCGACCCGCCATTCGGCTTGCGCCGCCCGCAGGATTACGTCCAGCCAGCCCACGACAGCCCGTATGGTGGGTGGTGGTGGCGCGAGCTCTCGCAGGGAGTAGGGGTTACATTTCTTCACGATGGCGATTTCCTGTCTGGGCAGAGCAGGAAATAGAATGCGCGCTTTCGGACTTCAAGAAAAAGAATCTCATGATCCGTCGTCGCCTGTCCGCCTGTTGCGCCGCCCTGGGTTTCGTCCTGTTGAGCGGCTGTGTCTACCACCCGCCCGCCAACAAGATGTACCGCTATGCGAACAGCATGGTCGGCCACGACCTTGGGGAAGTGACGGCCCAGTTCGGGCCTGAAGACCACCAGGGGGGCTCGGCCACGTATCCCAACATCGGTACTCCGCAGAGTCCCCGTTACGTGCATACCTGGAGCCGCTACGGTTCCATCCAGCACCAGCGCTTCGTCCAGACCGGGACGGCATCCACCGGCAGTACGCTGGTCACCGTGCTCCCGGCCGGCGGCGGCCAGGGCGCCATCCCCATCTACCAGGAAAACACCGCGCCGACGGGCTACTACACCCAGGAAGGCGAAGCCTGCTACATGTCGTTCGTTACCGACGCCAAGAAGACCATCGTGTCTTCCGAGCTGCTGGGCGGCTACTGCGACAAGCTGTTTCTGAGCGGCGGTTGAGCGGTGGGTGGTTTGACAGCGCTTCCAGAGGCGGGCTATTGCTTGCGCCAAACAGGGGTGCTGCGACGGCCGGAGGGGTTCAACCTAAAGCACGGCCGAGCAAGCTGGCGCGGATCGAAGGCGACATTCTGAAACTGATTTCCGTCGACCGGATGGGCTAGTGCATCTCAGGCAGGGGCAGTGGCTGGAGATAGCGATTTTCCGGTATGGTGTAGCTCTTTCCAGGACGCCGAGCGGAGTATGGCTTGGCGTCGTGCATTATCTGTCCGGGCTGCCGGCGCGTGAAACCGGCAGCCTGAATCGTTCAACATCCGCTTTCTGAAGAGGCTCCTAATGAATCAAGAACAACTTACCAAGATTGCCAGTGGCAAAGGATTTATCGCTGCCTTGGACCAGAGTGGCGGTAGTACCCCCAAGGCGCTGAAGCTCTATGGTGTGGAAGAATCGGAATACAGCGGCGAAGCCCAGATGTTCGACCTGGTGCACGCCATGCGTACCCGCATCGTGGCCAGCCCGGCCTTCGACGGCCGCCGCGTACTGGGCGCCATCCTGTTCGAGCAGACGATGGACCGCCAATTCGACGGTCTGGATGCCGCCGACTATCTATGGCAGCGCAAGCAGGTCGTGCCGTTCCTGAAGGTCGACAAGGGCCTGGCTGACGAGGCCGACGGCGTGCAGTTGATGAAGCCGATAGCCGGCCTGGACGCGCTGCTGAAGCGGGCGGTGGCCAAGAACATCTTCGGCACGAAGATGCGTTCGGTGGTGAACGGCGCCAACCAGAAGGGCATCGACGCGGTGCTCGACCAGCAATTCGAGATCGGCCGCCAGATCTTCGCGGCGGGCCTGATGCCCATCCTGGAACCGGAAGTTTCCATCAAGGCGGCGGACAAGGAACAAGCCGAAGCACTGCTGAAGCAGGGATTTCTGAAGCGCCTGGACGCGCTGCCCAGCGACGTGCAAGTCATGCTCAAGCTGACGCTGCCGACCGTGGACGGCTATTTCAAGGAACTGGTCGATCATCCGCGCGTGTTGCGCGTGGTGGCGCTGTCCGGCGGCTACGACCGGGAAGAGGCCAACGCCCGCCTGTCGCGCAACCCGGGCGTCATCGCCAGCTTCAGCCGCGCACTGACGGAAGGCCTTAGCGCCAAGCAGTCGGACGAGTCGTTCAACAGCGCGCTGGATAGCGCCATCGAAGGCATCTACCGCGCTTCGATCAGCTGATCGGCGGGGCCGAAAGGTCCGCCGCGCCATCAGGTCCGGCGGCCTTTCAGCGTCATTTTTTTGTAATGATCGCGTCATGTTTGCGTTTCCCGCGGATTTCTACACTGGCGGCTCGGTGTTTAATTCTCAAGGAAACCCCATGAAACTGCGTTCGATTGTCTCGTCCGTCGCCCTTGTCTGCGGCATCCTCGGTGCGTCGTCCACTTGGGCGGCCGGTCCGTCCAGCCCCGCGGCCTCCCGGGAGGTGAAAAATATCGTGCTGGTGCACGGTCTGTTCGCCGATGGGTCCAGTTGGTCGAAGGTCATTCCGCTACTGCAAGCCAAAGGTTTGCATGTGACGGCGGTGCAAAATCCCACCACGTCCCTGGATGACGATGTGGCCGCGGTCAATCGCGCCCTGGCCCAGCAGGACGGCCCGGTCATCCTGGTCGCGCATTCCTACGGCGGCATGGTTATCAGCCAGGCAGGGGATGTGCCGCAGGTGAAGGGGCTGGTCTACATCGCGGCTCGCGCTCCGGACGCGGGCGAAGACTATGCGGCATTGACCAAGCGTTTTCCCGCAGCACCGGCTAGCGCCGGCTTGACGTGGTCGGCCGACGGCTTCGGCAGGCTCAGCGAAGCCGCCTTCGTCAAGGATTTCGCGGGTGATTTGCCCAAGGCCGAGGCGCAAGCCTATTACGCCGTACAGCAGCCGATCGGTGCCGGGATCAAGACGGCCAAGACCACGGTCGCGGCCTGGAAGGACAAACCGACCTGGTACGCCGTCTCGACTCACGATCACACTATCAACACCGAACAGCAGCGATTCATGGCCAAACGAATGAACGCGCATACTATCGAACTCGATGCCAGTCACGTATCGCTGATATCCCAGCCGGAAGCGGTGGCCAAACTGATCTTGCAGGCGGCACACGTGCCGGAGTAGGCCACTTTCCGGGCCAGATACATCGCACCAGCACGAAGCGCTCAGGACATGAATGGACGCCAGACGGGGCTGACCAATGAAGATTCTCATCATCGAAGACGAAGCCAAGACTGCCGATTACATTGCGGGGGGATTGGGCGAGGCCGGATACACCGTCGATCGTGCCGACAATGGGATCGACGGCTTGCACCTTGCGAAGGAGACGCCGTACGACCTGATCCTGCTGGACGTGATGTTGCCTGGATTGGACGGCTGGACGGTGATGCGCAAGCTGCGGGCGCAGGGCAGGGCGCCAGTACTCTTTCTGAGTGCAAGAGGCACCTTGGAGGATCGCCTGCAGGGCCTGGAACTCGGCGCCGAGGAATACCTGGTCAAGCCTTTCTCGTTCGCTGAACTGTTGGCGCGCATCCGCATTATCCTGCGCCGTGGGCAGGAGCAGCCGGCGCAGGACGTATTGGTTCTGGGTGATTTGCGCGTCGACATTGGCAAGCACCGCTGCGAACGCGGTGGTGTGCGCATCACGTTGACCAGCAAGGAGTTCAAGTTGCTGGTGTGTTTTCTGCAGCATTCCGAGCAGGTGCTATCGCGCACTTTCCTGGCTTCGCGGGTGTGGGACATGAATTTCGACAGCGACACCAATGTTGTCGACGTCGCCGTCCGCCGCCTGCGGCAAAAAATAGATGAGCCTTTTCCATTGCGGCTGATCCATACCGTGCACGGTGTGGGTTACCGTTGCGAGCTGCCAGCGTGACAAGGCTGTCGTTGACCACACGCCTGGCGCTTTTGTTAGCGGCATTTTCATTTGTCGCTCTGGCCTTGCTCGGTGGTGCCCTGTACGCCGCCCTTGGACAACAACTGGCCTTGCGCGACGATGGCGCGCTGCTGACGCGAGTGGAGCAAATCCGCGCTTTGCTGCATGACTTGGACGCGCGCGAGCTGGTGCGTGACAAACCGCAGCTGTTTGGCAACATGCTGGGCAATACGGAATCGCTTCTGATCATTCGTCCTGTAGGCGGAACCCCGTTGCTCGAAGTCAATCCCGGCCAACGAGTCGTTCCTGACGTAACGCCACTGCCTGCGGACGAGGCGTTGAGCCTGCGCGATGTCAGACGGAGCGTCTTGCGGGACGGCACACCGTTCATTTACACCGCCGTGCTGAGCGCCGCACCTGGTGGTGGCCCGGTGTTGGAAATCCTCTCCGGACGATTGCTCAACGAGCGCACGCGCATCCTGCGCGAGTATCGCGACAAAATCATACTGTTCTCTTCCGCGATGGCTGTACTGGCGGCGGGGCTGGCCTACATCCTTGCGCGGCGCGGCCTGGCGCCACTGCATCGGTTGGCGCGGCAAACAGCGGGCATCGGTGTAGGCACATTATCGGTGCGCTTGCGCCACGACGATGCGCCTGCCGAGCTGGACACACTGATCTACCAATTCAATGCGATGCTGGTTCGCCTTGAAAAGGGATTCGAGCAGCTAAAGCAGGTCAGTGCTGATATGGCGCACGACCTGCGCACACCGATCAACAACTTGTTGGGACAGACCGAGGTAGGGCTGGGGCAGGTGCGCGAACCGCAGTACTACCAGCGTCTGCTGGGTTCGCATTTCGAGGAATTGCAGCGTTTGTCACGCATGATTGACGACATGCTGTTCCTGGCGCGGACAGAGCATGCCGGAGATGCGCTTCAATGCACGAATTTAGACGTCGCGATCGAGTTCGAACGTATTTGCGATTACTTTGAAGACCTTGCAGCCGAACGTGGGGTGGCGTTGAATTGGAGCGGACAGGGTGCCATTTGGGCGGATGCGTCCTTGCTTCGGCGCGCACTGGCCAATCTCCTGGCCAATGCAGTGCGCTTTGCCGCATCGGGCAGCGCTATCGAGCTGATTGCTCAAGGCGAGGCACGAGGAATGTTGATCGAGGTGCGCAACCGCGGAGTGGACATTCCTGTCGAGCATCTGGAAAGCATATTCGAGCGATTTTTCCGGGGCGATCCGTCGCGCCAGCGTTCCAGCCAGTCCAGCGGACTGGGTCTGTCGATTGTGCGTTCGATCATGCAATTGCATAAAGGGCGCTGCTGGGCTGAAAGTAGCGGTGGACTGACTTGTTTCTACCTGGAATTCCCGAGCAAGACTGTTTGATCCGGATCCTTGCGCGGTCGTTGCCTGGCGCCATGCCCGTACGCAATGCAGGAACAGCTTGAAGCTTGATATTAGTTCAATGATTCTTGTATTATCAAATCATGAACGAAGATCAAGTCGTGGCAGCTTTGAGCGCCCTTGCTCACCCCCAACGGTTGCGCATGTTCCGCGCATTGGTGGTGGCTGGTCAGCCTGGACTCAATCCCAGCGTCATGGCGCAGCGGCTAGGCATTGCCCGCAGCGCTCTGTCCTTTCACTTGAAAGAGCTGGCGCATGCGCAGTTGGTCAGCGTCGAGCAGCAGGGACGCAATTTGGTCTACCGCGCCAACTACGGCTGCATGAACGGGTTGCTGGGATATCTGACGGAACACTGCTGCGAGGGAGCCGCGTGCGAGGCATTCAATGCCACCGGACGCGTCGACTGCCAGGAGAAGGGCGTATGAAGCGATTCCACGTGTACCTGCCCACGTTATTCCTACGCAACAGCAAGCTGCCGCGCGAAGAAGTCACAACGCACTACCTGCCGCCACCTCGCGCTATAAACGTCCTCTTTGACTGACGCTGTGAACCGCATGACCGCTGATTTGCCCAATCTCGACGCTGGCCTTGCAGACCTCGACATGCTGGGCCGCTTTCCACAGGCAGATGGCCGTTCGCCCAGGATACTGTTGCTATACGGCTCCTTGCGCGAACGTTCCTTCAGCCGCTTCGCGACGGAGGAGGGCGCGCGCCTGCTTCGCGCGTTCGGCGCCGAAACGCGCATCTTCGATCCATCTGGTTTGCCATTGGCTGACGGCGCACCGGACAATCATCCGAAAGTAGCGGAGTTGCGCGATTTGGTGCAATGGTCGGAAGGCATGGTGTGGTGTTCGCCGGAGCGCCACGGTGCGATGACCGGCCTTATGAAAACGCAGATCGACTGGATTCCTCTGAGCATGGGCGCGGTTCGGCCGACCCAGGGCAAGACGCTCGCGGTGATGCAGGTCAGCGGCGGGTCGCAGTCGTTCAATGCCGTCAACCAGATGCGCGTGCTGGGCCGCTGGATGCGGATGTTCACCATCCCCAATCAATCTTCGGTCGCCAAAGCGTGGCAGGAGTTCGACGATGCCGGCCGGATGAAGGCGTCTGCCTACTACGACCGCATCGTCGATGTCATGGAGGAGTTGGTCAAGTTCACGCTGCTCACGCGCGATGTCGCCCCGTACCTGGTGGATCGGTACAGCGAGCGCAAGGAGTCCGCCGCAGCGCTGTCCAAGCGCGTCAGCCAACGGTCAATCTGATGCGCCTTCAAAACCGCCGCAGCGTTATTCTTGCGCTGGGAACCACCCAGACGCTGGCTTGGGCTTCGAGCTATTACTTGCCTGCCATGCTGGCCGCGCCGATGGCTCGCGATCTGGGCGTGACGACGCCTACGGTTTTTGCTGCCTTCTCCGTCGCGCTCCTGGTCTCGGCGTTGGTCGGTCCTTCCGCGGGGCATGCGATCGATCGATGGGGAGGGCGGCCAGTGCTGATGATCACGAACCTCATCTTCGCGGGTGGGCTGGCCAGTCTCGCGGTGGCTCAGGGTCCTCTGACGCTTTTCCTGGCTTGGGCTTTGCTCGGTATCGGGATGGGCAGCGGCCTCTATGAGGCAGCATTCGCTGCTTTGGTGCGACTTTACGGCAAGGATTCGCGCAAGGCGATCTCCGGCATCACATTACTGGCGGGGTTCGCCAGCACCGTGGGATGGCCCTTATCTGCGTATATGGAGCTGCACTGGGGGTGGCGAGGAGCATGCCTGGTGTGGGCCGTGCTGCATTTGATTTTGGCGTTACCGCTCAATGCGCTGCTACCGACGCCAAGCCAGGCCGAAGCAGGGGCGGTACGCGTCCGATCCATCGCGCGGCCCGCGGCGCAAACGGCCACTGGCGCGGCGCCATCACTTTGGCCGTCGATTCTGCTCGCCGTGGTTTTCGCCGTGACCTGGTTCACAAGTACCGCGATGGCCGCGCATCTGCCATCCGTCTTGATGGGCGCGGGCGCAACGTTGGCGGCAGCCGTCGCGGCCGGGGCGCTGGTCGGACCTGCGCAGGTGGCTGCACGGATCGCGGAATTCAGCCTGCTGCGCAAAACGCATCCGCTGCTGTCCGCCAAGCTCGCCAGCCTGGGGCATCCGCTCGGCGCTGCAGTGCTCTTGGCCCTGGGAGCACCTGCTGCGTCGGCATTCGTGCTGCTGCACGGTGCCGGTAACGGCATCCTGACGATTGCCAAGGGCACGCTGCCGTTAGCCATCTATGGCACTCAGGGCTACGGCATGCGCCAAGGTGTGCTGATGGTGCCGGCGCGAATCGCTCAGGCGTCCGCCCCGTGGCTATTTGGGATCTGCGTCAATCATTGGGGAGCCCGAGCCCTTTGGGTCACGGGGATCCTCGGACTCGTCAGTTTTGCCGCGCTTCAACGCTTGCGAGTACCAGCCAGCCGCCTGAGCGGGTCAGCGAGCGTGGCCCCGCGTTGAGGATCAACCGATTCACGGATGAATGTCAGCCTTCTTCGCGATGGCCGTCCACTTCTTGATCTCCCCCGCGATGAAATCCGGAAATGGCTGCTTGCCGCCGTAGACTTCCGCGCCTTGCTGAGCGAAAAACGTCTTGGTCTCGGGCAGGGCAAGTATCGCATCGAGTTCGGTGCGCAGCTTCTGCTGCACCGGGGCCGGCACATTGGCTGGCATCGTCAGGCCGAACCAGCTGATGGCGTCGTAGCCCGTGACCCCCGCCTCGGCAACAGTAGGCACGTCGGGCAACAAGGGAGCGCGATGCGCGGAGGTTACCGCCAGGGCCTGCAGTTGGCCGGATTGCAGATAGGGCAGAGCGGCCGGCAGCGCCGGGATGCTCAAGCGTACCTGGCCCGAGATAGTGTCCATCACCGCCGGCGCCGCGCCTTTATATGGCACGTGCAGCATATCAGTGCCCGACTTGTCGGCGAGCATGGCGCCGGCCAGGTGCAAAGGGCTGCCGACGCCGCCGGACCCATAGGAGATCTTGCCGGGCTGGGCGCGCGCGGCGTCCAGCAGGTCTTTCAGCGTATGCAGATTGCTCTTGGGACTGACGGCTACTACTGCCGGCGTGGTCACGACCAGGCGCAGATGCGTGAAGTCCTTCAGCGGGTCATAGGGCGTATTGGTGCCGATAGCCGTCACCATGGAAAACGAAGTGTCGACCAGCATCAGGGTATAGCCGTCGGGCGCCGACCTGGCGACATACGCCGCGCCGATGACGCCGGATGCCCCGGTGCGGTTTTCCACGATGACGCTCTGGCCCAGGCGTTCCGTCAGCTTTTGCGCGATGAAACGTGCGGTCTGGTCGCTGGCGCCGCCCGGCGCGAAGGGGACGATGATGCGCAAGGGATGGTCGGGATAGCTTGCGGCCAGCGCAGGCCAGCTTGCAAGGATGGCGAACAGAAACACTATCGCCCTGGCCAAGGCGCGTTGGATGATGGTCATGCTTGGTCTCCTTCTTTTTATATACGCGCGCGGCGCGATCAAATGTGGTGGCGCTTTACCAGATCCCAGTCGATATCGAAGCCGAAGCCGGGCAAGTCGTTCAGATGCAGGTGGCCGTCACGCAACTGCGCCCGTTCGGTAAAGAGGCGCGCCCACATCGGATCCCGGTTCTCGTCCACGAAGACTTCTACGCATTCCCCGTTGGGCGCGGATGCGGCCAGATGGCCGTGGATATGGGGATCGTGATGTGTCGCCATCAATACGCCGTGCAGATTTGCGTAAGCCGCGACGCGCAGCCATTCGGTGATGCCGCCGGAACGCGTGGCGTCGAACTCCATATAGCGCACTCCGCCCAGGTCGATCAGGTCCCGGCATGCCCAGCTGTGCATCTCCGACTCGCCGCTGGCCAGCGGGACGTGGGTGTGCTGCGCCAGACGGCCAAGCGCACGGACCGAGTCGTACCAGTGCAACGGTTCTTCAAACCAATGTATGTCGTAGGGTTCAAACGCCCGGATGGCCTCGATGGCCTGATGCAGGGTGTAGGCACAATTGGCATCGACCATAAGCATGGTGCCGGGGCCAATGGCTTCGCGCACCGCGCGCACCCGTTGCACATCCACCTCCAACGCCATGCCGCCGACCTTCATCTTGACGCCGTTGAAGCCCTGGGCGACATACCCAGCCATTTCTGGCGCGATGGCCAGGATGTCCGCCCCATCCTGGTAATAGCCCCCCGTGACGTAGGCCCGGATGCGCTTGCGTTCACCGCCCAGCAGGCGCCACACCGGCAGGCCGGCCGCCTTGCCCTTGATGTCCCAAAGCGCGATGTCGATGCCGGCCAGCGCGGCCAACATCGCGGCGCGCTTGTCCGGGCCGCCGACTTCCGGCAGCTTCAGCCTGCTTATCGTGCCAGGGGATTGTGTGGTCAGGCCGAATAGATCGCCCCATATGGCCTCGTGGGCCAGGGCATCGCGGCCCCGCAGGTGGACATCCAGCTCGGCGACGATTTCCAGGACTCGCGGCATGTTGCGGCCGTGCAAGGTAGCCAGGCCAGTCGGTCCGTCGTCGGTCGACACCTTGACGATGATCTGGCTGCACTTGTCGATGACTTCGTTGCTGACCCAATAGCGCGCATGAAGAGGGATGGTCAGCGCGTAAGCTTCTATCTTTCTGATTTTCATCGATGTCTCCTGGGTATCCGGGGATGAGGTCCTGCGGGAACTATAGGAGTGTGGAATCCAGCTGGCGCTGCTGAATCTGCATAGCGGTTATGCCGTTCTCGCGAGGGGCGCCTCCGTCTTCGCTAGAATCGCCGGGGAAGGGGGCAGGGGCTCAGGCGAGAGGAGGCGGAATGAACTCAGACGAACTGGCATTGTTCGCCAAGGTCGCGCGGCATCGCAGCATTTCAAGCGCGGCCATCGAATTGGGCGTGGATCAGTCCACGATCACCCGGCACATAGGACGGCTGGAGCAGGCCGTGGGGGTGCGTCTGTTCTTCCGCAACGGGCGCGGTACGGCGTTGACCGAAAGCGGCACGGCCTTTCTTCGTGCAGCGCAAAAAGTGCTCGACGCCATGGATGAGGCGCAGCGCGTCGCGCACGCCTTGACCCATCAAGGTCCGGCGCGCCTGGTGATCGCCGCGCCGCCCACCATCGGCAGCGTCATCTTCAGCCGTTTGGCGGTGGAGCTGCGTGCCAGTTTTCCCGCCACGGCCCTGCATTTCGTCGAGGACATGGGCAGCCGGGTGCTCAAGCTGCTGACGGATGGGCATGCCGATATCGGCCTGGTCTACGCGCCGACGCCGGCGGCACTTGCCTGGGACAGCCTGCGCTTGACCGAGGCCATCTACCTGGTAGGCCCTGCCAACGCTGCCCCATTGGGTTGCGCCTTTCCGGCGCATCGACTGGGGGAGCTGCCCCTGGTCTTGCCAACGACGTCGTATGGCGTGCGCATGCAGGCTGAAACGCTGGCGCGCACGCTGGATATACATCTGGACGTCCGGGTCGAGTGCGACACGGGCAGCGCCACCTTGACACGCATGGTCATGGACGGCGCGGGCTACACCTTGATGCCGTATTCCGTGGTGCGCGACGAGATCGCACAGGGGCGCCTGCAAGCAGCGCCGCTGACGGGGCCGCCGTTGACGCGTGGGATCGTCCTGGCGATGGCGCGCAATCGCGATCCGTCCGCCGGTTCGTGGAGCGCGCTGCAGGCCGTGCGGCGCATCGTCGTCGAGTCAGTGCGCGAAGGTGCCTGGCCGGGGGTAAGCGTGGACGAGCTTGGTGAAGATCCGTCTTCTTCTGAAGCGAGCTGACGCTGCAGCGCTGCCAATTGTCATTCAAGGGCAGGGCCCAACCCAGTTTGCCGCGGAACTGGCCTGTGTTCGGTATATCTAACTTTACATAATATACATTATGCGGCTTTTATGGGTTCCAGCTGAGAGGCGGCAGATGTCGACTATCGGGCCATAATCGTCCTGTTGCTATTCAGTCGGATACCGGTCATTTAACGCCGAACCCTACGCGGGAAACTATCGTCGATCTCGCGCATGGGACGTCCGACCTCATCCAGGATGTCATCCATGCCGGCGTACAGCGCATTCAATATCTCGTAGGCGTGGAAAACGCGGTCTCGGCTCGCGTTGGAATTGGCCTGCCGCAAGCTCTTTCTTGGTCCAAGATGGGCGGGTGCCCCGCCCTCACCGGCCCGCGATTGCACCGCTAGTGGTTCCCTTCCGGGCGGGCGGCGTCAGCTCACGAGGCGACGACGTAACGCTCCGGCGCGCGTCCACCCGGATAGCGCCCGGCGCTCCGGGCCTTTTGGCGTGAAAACGCGAGGTGACCCTAAACGTCTCGACACTCTTGCACTACTTGCATGAATGATATGGCTAGGTGGAATGAGCCGTGAGATTAGCCAATTGCTTATACCCTCTCATCGCGGTGATGCGGTCACGGGCATCTGGAGCAAGGAGTCGGCAGTACCCATATAGGGTGCGCAAGTCTTATTTTCACTCCACAAATTACTTCCGAGGGCTAAGTGTTTCTCCGCCACAGCGGCACTGCTGATCGCCCGATCGCGCGCAGTCCAGGACGACTGTAGGCCGAAAGTGCAACGGTCGAATCTAAGTACACCGGCCATTCTCGCGCGCGCAAGTGAAAGTTCTCGACCCCAGACGTCATGGCGCGTCTAGCGGCGCAGCACATTATCGCGGGTTGCCTATCAATGGATGGGCGTTTGTATCACGCCGCATGGCGCGAGTTTTGATACAAATTTTGCCGGTTTCGAGTTCGCGAGCGAAGGACTATCGTCCATTAAACATCTGAGGAGCCGGCATGGCCAGGTTGGATGCGTGCCACGTCCTTTTCATTCCTCTTATCGTCTGAATTACCTTAGCCAAATGGAGTATGGGTAAACCTGATTTCTACTGTACTCTCGAATATTTCATAGGCGCCGGACTGCCTCACTTGACTCGCGCTTTGGGAGTCAAATAATTGGATGAGCATTCCAAACGTCATGGCTGCCATGAGATCGGCCTCAGAGAAGACGTGCGAACCGCGAAGTCTTTCTTGAGCAAGCGGAATGGAGAGCGATCATGGAGATAGAGATTGGATTTTCATTGGACGCGGATAACCTTGCAGAGAAAAATGATGCAACTGAGGATCTGCTCGATTTTTTGGCCATCCGAACGAACGTCCCCATAAGGCGAGTCAAAGAGAATATGTCGACTCAGGATGCCGGCACGCTCCTTGTAGCGCTCTTGGCATCGCCAGCAGTCATAGAACTCGCCAAAGGTCCATTACTTGAATTGGCAAAGGGAATTTCTGATTGGCTGCGGTCACGCAATGGAACAATTACGGTCGAGGCATCCGGAGTAAAGATCGAAAATGTTCGAAGCGACCAAGTTCTCGCTGCACTAGAGGCAGCTTTGAACGGCAGAAAATAATAACGACTCGATTATGGAATCGATCTCGTTAGCAATTCTGCTTGGCGCTTCCGAATTTCCCTACGCCAAGGAATTTCCTCCATGGGTGCAATTCAGAAACACTCATGACGAATTCGTGAGATATCTAACCGAAGTCGCAGGCGTTGGACCAGATCTGGTTCTCGATTTATTCGACTCCCCGGAGGATTCACACCGACAAATTTGGAAGATCCACGAGTTTCTGGACGCGTTCGATATCTTGCCCTCGTCACAGAATATCCTCCGCAATCTGTTTATCGTCTATATTGGCCATGGCATTATTAGATCCGATGTTTATTATGTCGCGGTCCGCAGCCTCCGGACCGACTCGTACCACATAAGCGCCTTGAATATGCGTGACTTAGGTATGACTCTGTCAAAGTTCAAACGATTTCGGAAGTTTGTCTTTCTTGATTCCTGCTTCGCTGCAAAAATTGTCCGAGAGTGGTTAGCACCCGCAGACGAAGTGGTTGGCATACGTGCAGACCTGGCCTTTGGAGGGAAAGGGTCCCCTGAACCGGGTGCACAAAGAAACCCCGCCTATAGTGTCACTGGAGGAACCACAATTTTCTGCGCCGCAGATCAATATAACCCGGCGTTATCCCCTAAGGACATGCTGCTCACTATGTTTGGAAATGCCGTCCTGACCATTTTACGAACGGGATCTGTAGAACATATTGAATACATGTCTATGACAGAGATTGCGGAACTTACAATTGACTATCTTAAGGAGCATCACGCCGAAGAACATATTAGGCCCGTTGTTCATTCTCCTCACCAACCACAAGGGGACATCAGAGAAATCAAGATATTTAAGAATTTCCGTTATCTTGATCCATCTAGGACATCAGACTCGGAAAGAATGGAGAAGACCCACACGGCGGGTCGAAGTGAACAACACGGGATTTTCGCGCACCAAGCCTTCAGACTTAGCCGTTCAATACTACTCGTGGTAGCGGCCCTTGTTGTGGCCGCTTCGATTCGGTCTGATTATTCCAATCTCAAAGACTTCTTCTCGCCATCCCGGAAGGAGACCTCGCCCGGGACCTCGCCAGGAAACTCGTCAGGAAACTCGCCGGGAACCTCGCCAGGAACCTCGCCAGGAATCTCGCCAGGAACCTCCCCAGGAACCTCGTCAGGAATCTCACCAGGAACCTCGTCCAAGAACTCGCTCGCGATCCCGCAAACAAGAAAGAAACCAAACGGTGAGGTTATCGAAGAGAAAGAACCCGTACCTCTGCCCGACTCAAAGCGCTCACGAACCTGGGCGCAGTTAGACTTTGATGCAAGATGCGCTATATGGAAACCATGCGCAAACACGAAGTTCTTAGATGCCGAATGCAAATCGATCCCCCAAAAATGGGACGACAGCGAGGAATGCAAAGCTAGTAGATAAGAGCATTATTTGAAAAACTGAGAGCCAGCAGCGATTCAATCGAATTTAACTTGATCGTCGTTCCGCCCTTATACGGAAATAGTCATGAACGTCGCCATGAAACCTCAGTGCCATGTGTCATGGAAAAAAATGTTGCCGTTCAGCGTGTTCATGCTCGCCGCTTGCGAAACGGCTCACACACCCGACAGCACAGCGCTCCCGACGTGCGAGCAGCTTGCTGAAATATTGCGGGTTGCCAACAAGGAATTTAATGCAATCCGTACAGGGCCGAAAATTTACGTTCGAACTTCTAGCCTAGGTTACTGGAACACAACAAAGGTCTTGGCACGTGCTGACTACTGTCGCATCCGGGAAGGGATACCCGGGATCTGGTACGAATGCGCGTGGCCCCATTCGAGTCCGGCGGAGATGGGAGCTCACTATCAAGCTCTACGCGACCGGGTGGTCTCGTGTGTCGGCGACGTGACGGTTCGACGGGACGACTTGCGAGGCCGCAGTACCATTGAACTGCTTGCACCTCAGGAATTATCACGGTTGCGATATGCCGTAATTGCTGAGTATAGATCCCCCCCTTATAGGGTGATTTTTCGGGTTGAAACGATGAAATAAATCAAATGAGCATGCCTATATCACCTGTAATACTTCGTCCAAAGCGTCTTGCACCGATAAATACGGCAGACACATTTATAGAACCTGCTAGACCCAGTCACCGCCGTTATCTGGACCGACCTCGGTTCAAGGCATCGAAATAAACAGTATTGCTTGCGCCGTCGACTTCAACCTTCTTCGACTGCCAACCTCAATATCGCATACCCCAGCGACTTCGCCGTCTGGTCGAAACGCAGCGTTTGAGTGGCCCCGCCGCCCAGGGCGTGCTCCATCAGCACCAGGCAGCCATCGATGTTGGGCATGGGATAGACGTGCACGTCGCCGCGTGCCCAGTCGGCGAACAAGGCCCGGACCCGTTCAGGGGTCACCGAGCGCAGCACGGCGGCGTAATCTTCTGGCCGCTTGGCCAGCACGCCGATCGACACGTTGTCGCCTTTGTCGCCGCTGCGTACGTAAGCAATCTGTTCCAGTAGTCGGCTCATGACTCGATCATCTCCATGGTGCTTTCGACCAGCTCCCGCGCGATGGTGGTCGGCCACAGGCTCACCGCGGGCCGAGGCTTGAACGGGGCGCCGAACGACGTGCCTCCCGGGCCCATGATCCACAAATGTGTGCAGGCGCGGCGCACCTTCTCCGCTTCCTCCTGGGTACGGGTACGCACCGCCACGCGCAGCCCTACTTCGTTCATGTCATCCGCGGCCGGCCAGGGTGCCGCCGGGCCATGCAACGTGTTCACACCCACATAGGAAAACAGCACATCGTCGGCAGCAAGTCCCATCCGCTCGAAGCGCTCCGACAAGGTTTGTTGCGCCTTGCGCGCCCGTTCCAACGCGCGCGGCCACGGAAACAACATCAGTCCTTCCCCTATCCAGCCGTCCGCATAGCCGATCAAAAGCTTCAATTGTTCAGGCCGTCCCGCGCCCTTGCAGCCGCTGACCCGCACCCGGTCCGGGCCTATCTCGCGTAAGCGCGGGGCGGTGAAGTCCGCGATGCCATCGGGCGCGGCGTAGCTGCGCGGATCGCCGATCTCATAGACCAGATGTTCCTTGACTGTGAACGCATCCACCCGGCCGCCGGTCCCAGGCAGTTTGGTGACCACCGCACTGCCGTCGGATTCAAACTCGATGATGGGAAAACCGACCCGGCCCATATGCGGCATTTCATCGAAGCGCGACGACATGCCGCCCGTACATCCCGCGGCACATTCAGCGATGTGGCCCGCGGTGATCGCGGCGGCTACCAGGTCGGGATCGTCGTAGCCCCTGCCCAAACGCTGCAGGATGGGGCCGACGAACAACGCGCTATCGGCCACGCGGCCGGTCACGACGATGTCGGCCCCCTCTTCCACCGCCTGTGCGATGCCTTCCGCGCCGGCGTAAACGTTGGCGCAAAGAATGCGATCGCGCAGCCGCTGCAAATCGCCCTCGCCCGTCGCCGTATTGATCAGCGACATGCCTTGCGCGAACAGCTCGTCCAGGCGGTGCATCAGGTCATCGCCGCTGACCACGCCGATCTTGACGCCACGGACACCCTCGCGCCCCAAGGCGCCGGCGATGGCCCGGCCGGCAGCCAGTGGATTGGCCCCGCCGCCATTGGAGACCAGGCAGGTACCGTGCTCGCGGGCCAGCGGCGCCAGGCCGGTCATGAAAGGCAGTACATCGGGAACGTAGCCGGCGTCGGGATTGCGCTTCTTCTGCCGATGCAGGATCGCCATCGTCAATTCGGCCAGGAAGTCGAAGCACATGAAATCCAGCCTGCCCTGCCGCAGCAATTCCTCCGCCGGATCGTAGGCGTCACCCCAGAAGCCGCCACCGGCGCCCAGTCTTATCGTCGTGCTCATTGAGTCATTCCTCGCGAACAGGGGAAAACCGCGCTTTGCCGCGCCGCGGCAAGACCGGAGCGGCTGCAGCCCATGCGGTCAAGCGCCAGTGAAAAACCTATTTCACATTAAAACCGTCTACTTGGTCGGTTTATTCTATGGACCACTCCAACCCGAGTCAATGATGTTTTTTCCGGCATGAACCCTGCATATAAGGGAATACATCCATACGGATTCGATTGACGAATCCGGCAGACGGTTTATGATTTGCCGAAAACAGACCAGGTAGTCGGTATTTGTCCAAGCACGGGAATCGCGCCGACCGACAAGCCGGACACTACGGAGGAGACCGATGGAAGATGTCTTCGAGCCCGACACCGACGGGCAGGTGCTGCTGCGGCGTGACGGCGCGATCGCGACGGTGACGCTGAACCGACCTGAGCGGCGCAACGCGCTGTCTCTCGCCGCGAATCGACGCCTGCATGCCTTGTGGGACGAGATAGACGCCGATCCCGGCATCCGTGCCGTGGTGCTCACCAGCGCGGACTGCGGCACATTCTGCGCCGGCATGGACCTGAAAGAAGCGGCGGCCCTGCGCGCCGCCACCGGCAAGGACATCCTGGACTTGCTGGAAGACCCGTTCTACGAACGCATGCGTGCGGTGCGCGTGCCGGTCATTGCCGCGATGACTGGCCATTTCACCGCGGGCGGCATGGTGCTGGCCGCCAACGCCGATCTGCGGATAGGACTGGCCGGCACCTCGGGCGGCATCACCGAAGCCCGCGTCGGCCGCGGCACACCCTGGGCCGCGCCCATGGTACCCATGCTGCCTTTGGCGGTGCTGATGGAGATGGCCGTCACGGCGCAACTGCTGCCGGTCGAGCGGCTGCATGCGCTGGGCTTCATCAATGCGGTGGAAGCCACGCCGGATGCGGTGCGCGCGAAAGCGGCCGACTATGCGCGCGTGATCGCCGCCAACGCTCCGCTCTCTGTCGCCGCGGCCAAGGCAGGCCTGGCGGCCAGCGTCGACCTGGGCGCACACGCCGGCTATGCCTTTTCCAAAGCCCGGCATCGGGAAGTCTATGCCAGCGCGGACGCCATCGAGGGTCCGCTTGCCTTTGCCGAAAAGCGCCCGCCCCACTGGCTGGGACGCTGAATCCTCTTACCCCTTCTTTCACGGAACCTCGCAGCCCATGATCGATCTGCCCTTTGGTGAACTTTCGATCGGCCAACGCCGCCGCTCACGTGGCCGCACGATGACCGAAACCGATGTCGTCAACTTCTGCGGCCTTACCGGCAACTGGCTGTCCATCCACGCCGACGCGGAATTTTCCAAACGATCCATGTACGGCCAGCGCGTCGTGCAGGGCGGACTGGTCTTCGTGGTCGCCAACGCCCTGCTCGGCTTCGACTCCAGCCTGGTCGAGGCCTTCTACGGCGTGGACCAACTGCGCTTTCTCAAGCCTACTTTCATCGGCGACACCCTGCACGCGGAAAGTGAAATCATCGAATTGCGTGACAAGGGTGAGAACCACGGGGTGGTAACCACACGGCTCACCGCGATCAACCAACGCGATGAGGTCGTGCTGAGCTGCGAATTCAGCTTGCTCATACGCCGTCAGCCCCTGCTGTCCTGAATCTTTCCAACAAGCACTCGAATTGCGAGAAGAGAATCAACATGGATTTCCTGAACGACGAGCAAATGCTGTGGCGCGACACCGTGGCACGGGTGATGGAAAAAGAAATCGGTTGCGAGTACGTGCGGCAGTGCGACATGGACCGCAGCTATCCCTATGAAGCCTACGACAAGGTGGCCAAGCTGGGCTGGCTGCGCCTGCTGATACCGGAAGAAATGGGCGGCGACGGCGGCACCATCTTCGACTACGCGCTGATGTGCGAAGGCCTGGCCCGCTATGGCTTCGATTTCGCCACCGCCTTCATGGTATCGACCTTCACCGGCATGAATATCGTCAAATTCGGCACGCCGGCGCAGCAGGAACGCTACCTTCCGGCCTTCATGCGGGGGGAACTGCGCTTCTCCATCTCGATTTCCGAACCCCAGGCCGGTTCGGATGCGGCATCGACCCGCACACGCGCCGAGCCGCGTGACGGCGGCTGGACGATCCGCGGCCAGAAACTGTGGTGCTCCGGCGCGGCGGCCAGGAACGTGGTGATCGCGATGCTGGTGCGCACGGACAAGGAGGCCAGGAAGCACCAGGGCCTGTCGGTGCTGCTGGTGCCGAACGACACGCCGGGGCTGGATATCCGCCGCCTGCCGACCATGGCGCGTCGCGCCACCGGCACCACCGAAATCTTCGTCGACGACGCCTGGGTGCCCGACGCCAACATGATGGGGACGCCGGGTGGTGGCTGGAGCATCATCACGGACCACCTGGAGCTGGAGCGGATCGCGGTGTCCGCCGCCTATGTCGGCAACGCCCAGCAGGCCGTCTCCGATGCGCTGCGCTACGCGCACGAGCGCATCCAGTTCGACCGGCCCATCTTCGACTTCCAGGTCATACGCCACATGCTGGCCGATATGCAGACCGCCGTCGACGCGTCCCGCCTGATGGTCTATCGGGCGGCGGACATGGCCTCGCGCGGCCTGCCCTGCTCCCGCGAAGTCAGCATGGCCAAGCTGATGGCCTCCGAGACCCTGCAGACCGTGACGCGCCAAGGCATGCAGATCCTGGGGGGACACAGCATGCTGCCGGAGTCCGACATGGAGCGCTATTTCCGCGAAGGCATGCAGTCGACCATAGGCGGCGGCACTTCGCAGATCCAGCGCACCATCATTTCGAAGGCGATGAACCTGTGATGACCGACCCACACAAGCGCGACGCGTTGCCGCTGCAAGGAATACGCGTCCTGGATATGACGCGCATCCTGGCGGGGCCATGGGCCACGCAGAGCCTGGCCGACCTGGGCGCCGAGGTGATCAAGGTCGAACATCCTGGCGGCGGTGACGACACGCGGCGGATGGGGCCGCCGTTCATCCGCGACGCCGCCACGGGCGCGGAGACCGATGCGGCCTATTTCCTGTGCTGCAATCGCGGCAAGGAATCGGTGGCGATCGACATTGCGACGCCGCGCGGCCGCGACCTTGTGCGCCGGCTTGCCGCCGAGTGCGACGTGTTGATCGAGAACTACAAGGTGGGCGGTCTGTGCAAGTACGGCCTGGACTACCAGACCCTGCACGCCGAGCTGCCGGATCTCGTGTATTGCTCGGTCACCGGTTTCGGACAGACCGGACCATACGCGCAGCGTCCGGGCTACGACTACCTGATACAGGGCATGGGCGGCCTGATGAGCGTAACCGGTGAACCCGATGGCGTGCCGGGCGGCGGGCCGCAGCGCGCGGGCGTGGCCCTGGCCGACATCCTGTCCGGCATGTATGCGGCAGTGGCCATCCTGGCGGCCTTGCGGCATCGCGACCTGGGGGGCGGCGGCCAGCACATCGACATCGGCATGCTCGACGTGCAAGTGGCGGTGTTGGCGAATCAGGCAATGAACTACCTGACCACCGGCAAGGCGCCCGGCAGAATGGGCAACGGGCACCCGAATATCGTGCCCTACCAGTCGTTCCGCGCGTCCGACGGTCACCTGATCCTGGCGGTCGGCAACGACACGCAGTTCCGCAAGATGGCGCAGGCAATGCAGCGTCCGGATATCGGCGAGGACCCGCGCTTCCAGACGATTGCGCTGCGCGTCGCCAATCGCGATGTGCTGGTGCCGATGCTGGCCACGATCATCGCCTCGCGCACCATCGCGCAATGGGTGGAGGCGATGGCGGCGGTTGAAGTGCCCTGCGGACCGGTCAACACCGTCGACCGTGTGTTCGACGATCCCCAGGTGCAGGCACGCGGCGCCCGGCTCACCTTGCCCCACGCAAGCGCCGGCCAGGTGCCGTCCGTGGCCAGCCCGATACGGCTGTCGGAATCGCCGCTGCGCTACCAGGCGGGACCGCCCGTGCTGGGCCAGCATACGGCCGGCGTGCTGCGGCGGGTGCTGGGGCTGCCGGAAACGGAAATCGCGGCATTGGCCGCCGAATGCGTCATCAAGGACACCACGACATGAAGCAATCCGCGGAAAACCCGAGCCTGGATCCCACCTGGCGTGATGCCCCTGTAATGGGGCTGGGACTGCACTGGAACGACGTACACGTCGGCCAGCGTTTTCAAACCCTGGGCCGTACCGTGACGGAAGCCGACATCGCGATGTTCGTCGGCGTCACCGGCATGGTCGAGGAGATGTTCACCAACGTCGAATACATACAGCGCGAATCGCGCATGGGTGCGCGCCCGGTTCCCGGGTCCCTGGTGTTTTGCGTGGCCGAAGGCCTGCTGATGCAATCCACCATGCAACGCACCGGTGTGGCGTTCCTGGAATGCGACTTGCGAATACTGAAACCCACCGTCGCAGGCGACACCCTGCATGTGTGCGTGGAGGTCGTCGAGGCCCGCGCCACGAGCAAACCCGGCAGCGGGCTGCTGCGCACGATGAACCGTGTGGTCAACCAGCGCGACGACGTGGTGGCCACCTATAACCCCCTGCGCATGGTCAAGGGCCGGCCCGACTGATCGCTCGCGCACAATAACGAGGAGACATCCCATGCGAGTATTTTCGACGATGAGGGACGCAGTACTACTTGGCGCCTTGGTCCTGGGCACCGCAGCGACCAGCCATGCCCAGGCACCTGCCCGTGCAGCCGCGCCAGCGACGGACTACCCGAACAGGCCCATCACCATCGTGGTGCCCTTCGCGGCGGGTACGACCACCGACCAGACCGGGCGCTTCCTGGCCAAGCACATCACGGACGCCACCAAGCAGCCCGTCATTGTTCAGAACCTGCCCGGCGCCGAAGGCTTCATCGGCCTGCAACACGTGCTGCGCCAGCCTGCGGACGGCTACACCATCGTCATCGGGTCGAACACCACGCATGCCGCGAATGTCAGCCTGTTCAAGAAGCTGCCATACGATCCCGTGCGCGATTTCGTGCCAGTCACGGGCATCATCATCGGGGGGGTGACGCTGGTGGTGCGGCCTGACTCGCCCTACAACAACGTGCAGGACCTGGTCGCGGATGCCAGGAAGCATCCCGGCAAGCTGTCGTTTGGATGGGGCAATTCGTCGTCGCGGTCCGGTGGCGAGGTGCTGAAGGAACTGACCGGCATCAATATCCTGTCGGTGCCGTACAAAGCGCTGACCACGGCCATCACCGACGTGATCGGTGGGCAAATCACCATGGTCTTCGGCGACGCGCCCGCGGTGATGCCCCTGGTGCGCGCCGGCAAGCTCAAGGCGCTGGGGGTGTCCACGACCACTCGCATGCCGGGCTATGAAGATATTCCGACCATCGCGGAACAAGGCATCAAGGGCTATCAGGCGAGCGGCTGGCTGGCGGTGTTCGCGCCCAAGGGCACGCCCGCCGATGTCGTCGCCAAGCTCAACGCCATCATCGTGCCTATCATGCGTACGCCGGAGGCGGCGACGTTCTTCGGCCAGAATGCCTGGAAGCCCTTCCCCGGCACGCCGCAGGAGCTCGCCCAATTCCAGAAAAGCGAGATCGAACGATGGGCGGATCTGGTCAAGTCGGCTGGTATCGAACAGCAGTAGGATCCGGCTGTCGATCTGGCCGGCGATCCGGCCTGGGGATTTGGCCATCGAAAGAGAATCGTGCGGAATATGGTGCGGCGGCGTATGGTGCGGTGCGATAAGGCCGCAGCGTTTGCCGCTATCATATGCGCACTCATGCAACACCCTTGCCCTCCTCGTCCATGGTAGAAAAAAAACCCGCAGCGAAAAAGCGCGGCCGGCCGGCCGTACACCGCACACCGCGCAAGGAAGAGATCCTGGAAACGGCCGCGCGGCTTTTCGCGGATGAAGGCTATAACTCGGTGTCGCTACAGGACATCGCCGACGCGGTCGGCCTGTCCAAAACCGCGCTGTATCACTACTTCGATCGGAAGGAAACGATACTCGGCACCATCGTCGTATCGACCGTGAAGGAATTGAGCGAGTTTGTCGAGCAGGCCGTGGCGGCGCACCAGTCACCGCAAGACAGGCTGACGGCCTTTCTGGAAGCCCAGGCCGAATTCTTCGAACAGCATCAGGCCTCGTTCCAGGTTTTGCTGACCCGCTTCGCCAATCTGCGTGAACCCAAGATGCGGGACATCGCCGTTGAATGGCGGGTCAACTATGAGAACACCATACGGAACATCGTCCACGAAGGCGTGACGGCGGGCGTGTTCAACGCCGGCAGTCCCAATGCGGTGGTGCGGATGGTGATTTCCTCGGTGTACTGGCTGGCCCGCTGGTATCGTCCTTCTGGCAAGCAGACTTCACGCGAGATTGCCCGCGAGTACGCGGAGATCATCCTGCACGGGATCGTCAAATAATGGTGTGACGGGGTCTGATGGGCCTGACGGGGCCTGACGGACCGGCGCCGCCGCGCTTGCTGCGCTTTCCGCCGCTGGATCCCCGGGAAGAAGGCTTGCGCCGAGAGGCTCCATGCCTAGGCGCACGGCACTTGCTATGCTGACTTGCCCGGCAACATCGCATAGGAAACCACATGCCCAAAGCGCCCTCACCTTCGTCCCACGCCACCGCCCAGCAATTCGGCTTCGTCAAGGTGCGGGGCGCGCGGGAACATAATCTCAAGGACGTGGATGTCGAGATTCCGCGTAATGCCTTGGTGGTGTTCGCCGGGGTGTCGGGCTCGGGCAAGTCCTCGCTGGCCTTCAGTACCATCTACGCGGAAGCCCAACGGCGCTATTTCGAATCGGTGGCACCCTATGCGCGACGCTTGATCGATCAGGTGGGCGTGCCTGATGTCGACGCCATCGACGGCCTGCCGCCCGCCGTGGCCTTGCAGCAGCAACGCGGCGCCAGTAACGCGCGCTCATCGGTGGGCAGCCTCACCACGCTATCCAGCCTGGTGCGGATGATGTATTCGCGCGCCGGCACCTATCCAGCCGACCAGCCCATGCTGTACGCCGAAGACTTCTCCCCGAATACCCCCCAGGGCGCCTGCCCAGCCTGCCACGGCCTGGGCCATGTCTACGAGGTGACCGAAGCCACCATGGTGCCGGACCCGTCGCTGACCATCCGCGAACGGGCCATCGCCTCATGGCCACCGGCCTGGCATGGGCAGAACCTGCGCGACATCCTGGTGACGATGGGCTACGACGTGGACAAGCCCTGGAAAGACCTGCCCAAGAAGGACCGCGACTGGATCCTGTTCACCGAGGAAGCCCCCACCGTACCGGTGTACGCGGGCTTCACTCCCGCTGAAACCCGCGCCGCGCTCAAGCGCAAGCTGGAACCCAGCTATATGGGCACGTTCACCGGCGCGCGCCGCTACATCCTGCATACCTTCGCCAACACGCAAAGCGCCTTGATGCGCAAGCGCGTGTCCCGGTATATGGAAGGCAAGCCCTGCTCCGCCTGCCAGGGCAAGCGCCTCAAGCCGGAGTCCCTGTCCGTCACCTTCGCCGGCATCGATATCGGTGATTTCATGCGCCTGCCGCTGGACCATGCCGTAACGCTGCTCGATCCCATCGCCCGCGGCGACTTCGGCGCGCACGCCGCCGGCGCCGGCACCAATAGCGCCGCCACCCGCCGCGACCGTGCCGCCCGTGCGACGTCCGGCCGCGCCATCCATGCTGCCTCACCCGATGTGCGCCGCACTTCCGCGCTATCGGAAGAAAAACGCCTGGCGGCTCGGCGCCTGGCCGAAAACGTGGTGGGCCGGCTGCATTCATTACAGCAATTGGGACTGGGCTATCTGACGCTGGACCGGGCCACTCCTACATTGTCTAGCGGCGAACTACAGCGGCTGCGCCTGGCGACCCAGCTCAGTTCGATGTTGTTCGGCGTGATCTACGTGCTGGACGAGCCCTCGGCAGGCCTGCATCCGTCCGATAGCCAAGCCTTGTACGACGCCCTCGATAGCCTGCGCGACGCGGGCAATTCCGTGTTCGTCGTCGAGCATGACCTTGGTCTCATGCGCCGCGCGCAATGGCTGGTCGATGTCGGACCGGAAGCCGGTGAACGGGGGGGCCGCGTGCTCTACAGCGGCGAACCCGCCGGATTGCGTCAGGTTGCCGAGTCGCGCACGGGACGCTACCTGTTCGACGAGATTCCCGCGCCACCCAGCATGGGCCGCACGCCATCGGGCTGGCTGGAACTCAAGGACATCCATCGCCACAATCTGCACGGCGTGAACGCCAGGATTCCGCTGGGCGTGCTGACAGCGGTCACCGGCATCTCCGGTTCCGGCAAGTCCAGCCTGGTTGCCCAGGCGCTGCCCGAGCTGGTGTTGCTGCACCTGGGCCACGAATCCGAAGACGATGCCGCCGAAAGCGCCTCCGATGAACCCGCCGTCATCGAATCCACGCAAGGCCATCTGGCGGGCGATGTGGACGTCGTCCAGCGCCTGGTGCAAGTGGATCAGAAGCCGATAGGCCGCACGCCCCGCTCCAACCTGGCCACCTATACCGGCCTGTTCGACCACGTGCGCAAGCTGTTCGCCGCCACGCCCGACGCGCGGCGGCGGCGTTATGACGCGGGGCGCTTTTCCTTCAACGTGGCCAAGGGGCGCTGCGACACCTGCGAGGGCGAAGGCTTCGTCAGCGTGGAGCTGCTGTTCATGCCCAGCGTGTACGCGCCCTGCCCCACCTGCCATGGCGCCCGCTACAACGAGGCCACGCTCAAGGTGCGCTGGAAGGACCGCAACATCGCCGAGGTCCTGCGGATGACGGTGGAGGAAGCCTGCGATTTCTTCGCCGGCGAAGAGCCGGTCATGCGCTCCCTGCGGCTGCTCCGTGAGATCGGCCTGGGTTATCTGCGCCTGGGCCAACCCGCTACGGAGCTGTCGGGTGGCGAAGCCCAACGCATCAAGCTGGCCACCGAGCTGCAACGCAGCCAGCGCGGCCACAGCCTGTATGTCCTGGACGAACCCACCACCGGACTGCACGCCTTCGATGTTGATCTGTTGATGAAGCAATTGCAGCGCCTGGTCGATCTGGGCAACACGGTGGTCACCGTCGAACATGAAATGCGCGTGGTGACGCAAGCGGATTGGGTCATCGACGTGGGGCCGGGCGCCGGCGCCCATGGCGGCAAGATCGTGGTGGCAGGCCCGCCGGATGTGGTCGCGGCCTGCAAGGACAGCGTCACGGCGCCTTTTATCGAGCCCCGGCAGCGCTGATCACAGCCCCGCCCCGCCGCCCAGCGCGACGTACAGCTGCACCCCATTCTGCAGGGCCGCCGCGCGCAGCGTCAGCATCTGCAGTTGCGCGCTGAACAGGTTGCGGCGTGCGTCCATCACTTCAAGATAGATGGAGATGCCGTTCATGTAACGCAGCTCCGCCGTTTCAGCCAGACGCTCCTGCGCTGCGATGGCCTCTGCCTGCACCTTGACCTGCTCGCCCAGGCGCTGGGCCCGAGCCAAGGCGGTAGCCACTTCGCTGAAGGCGGACTGCACCGTCTTGGTGTAGTTGGCCACCAATTCCGCATGCTGGGCCACGGCCAGGTCCACGGCGGCGCGACGCTGGCCATAGTCGAAAATGGGCATGCCGATGCCGGCACCTACCGACCAACTCTGGTTGGGTCCGGAAATCAGGCGCGACAGCTCGGTCGACGCATACCCCAGCGATCCCGTCAGGGAAATGGTCGGAAACAGCGCCGCGCGCGCCGCGCCTATGTTCGCGTCGGCCCCAGCCAGTCTTTGCTCCGCCTGGCGTATGTCCGGCCGTGACAACAACAAAGCCGAAGGCAGACCGGGGCTCAGACTCTCGAACTGCGCCGCCGTGGCGATGGGATTGGGCTGCACGGCATGCAGGTCCACGTGTCCGCCCACCAGCACCCACATCCGGTTCCAGGCCTCTGCGACGTTCCTCTGCATTTCGGCCAACTGCGAGCGGGCCTGGGTCAACAGGATCGAGGCCTGCTCGAAATCCACGGTGGACGTAACGCCGGCATCGAGCCGGTCACGGGCAATGCCCACCGCATACTGGCGCGCCGCCACCGTATGCTGCGCCAGCGCGACGCCCTCCTCGCTGGCGCGCGCGTCGTAATACGTGGCTGCCACATTCGCGATCAGGGACAGGTGGAAGACCCGTTGGCCCTCCACCGATGCCAGATATTGATGCATGGCCGCCTGGTTGAGATTGCGCACCCGCCCCCAGAAATCCAGTTCGAAACTGGTTACGGCCACCTGCGCGTTGAACTGATTGAACTCGATGCTGCGGGTACTGTTGCCGAAAGCGGGGTCGACCACGGCCAGCGGCGCTTGATTGCGGCTGGCACCCGCGCCCACGTCCACTCGCGGCAGCTGGTTGGACTGCTCGATGCGATAGAAGGCGCGCGCCTGGTCGATGCGCGCGAAGGCCGCCGCCAGGTCCTGGTTGTGCTGCAAGGCGTAATCGATCAACAGCCGAAGCTGCGGATCGCCAAAGAACTGCTGCCAGGAAACCTGATCGGCGGTGGCGGAAGCCGCGGTATTCGCGGCGGCCGCAGTGACGGTAGTAGCGGAACCGGTGGTGGCGACGGCACCGCTAGCGTTCGCGGCATCACCCTCCTCGGTGAATCGGGCTGGCAGGTCCACCACCGGTGGCGGCTGTTGCGGCGCGAAATTGCAAGCCGACAGGGCCAACGTCAGGGATAGCGTAAAAGCCAACCTCGCGCTCCACCTCGGGCCCAACGCCCCGGCCGGCGCCGGGACCGACGTCCAGACCAATAGAAGACGACAAGGACGCAACGTCATCGAACATCCTCGCTCGACCGGGGCAAAGGCTTCGATCGCCCCAGCCAATTGCGCACCACGACGTAGAACAATGGCGTGAAGAAAACCCCAAACAAAGTGGCGGTCAGCATGCTGCCCATGACGCTGGTACCGACGGCCTGCCGGCTGGCCGCGCCCGCGCCCGTGGCCAGCACCAGGGGCATCATCCCCAGGACGAAGGTCAGGCTGGTCATGATGATGGGCCGCAGGCGCTGACGGGCGGCGTCCAGCACCGCCTCCACACGCTCGCGCCCGGCCTCTTCTTCCTTCAGCGCGAATTCGACGATGAGTATGCCGTTCTTGGCGGCCAGGCCGATGATGGTGACCAGGCCGATATTGAAGTAGATATCCGCCGCCATGCCACGGAACAGCGTGAATGCCGCCGCCCCCAGGATGCCGAAAGGCAGGATCAGCAACACGGAGATAGGCACTGACCAGCTCTCGTACAGCGCCGACAACAGCAGGAACACCACGATCAAGGAAATCAGCAACAGCAAGGCCACTTGATTGCCCGCCTGGCGTTCCTCATAGGCAGTGCCTGTCCATTCGAACGTCATGCCCGGCGGCAGCGCGGCGCGCGCGATGTCCTCCATCGCTACCAGCGCCGCACCACTGGATTGCCCGGCGGCCGCCTGTCCGGAGATCGTGACCGAGGGAAAGCCGTTATAGCGCTCCAGCTGCTGTGGACCATTGATCCAGCGGGTACGGGTGAAGGCGGAAAACGGCACCAATTGGCCTCGGTTATTGGGCAACTGCAGGCTCAGGATGTCGCTCGCGCTCATGCGCTGGTCGGCGTCGCCCTGCAGGAACACCCGCAGGACGTTCCCATCAAGCAGGAAATCGTTGGCGTAATTCGACCCGAAGGCCAGCGACAGGGCCTGGTTCACCTGTCCGACCTGCAAACCGAGCGCGCGCGCATGGATGCGGTCGATCTCCACGTACAGCTGCGGTGCCGGTGGCATTCCATCCAGGCGCGCGCCTGCGATGGCGGGATGACGGTTGGCGGCGCCCAGGACGGCCATCGCCGCCGCGGTAAGGCCCGCGCCGCCCTGCCCGGTCCTGTCCTGCACCTTCATGGAGAATCCCGCTGCATTGCCCAGCGACGGAATCGGCGGCGGATTCAAGGCAAAGATGATGGCCTGGGGAATATCCCTGAACGCTCCATTGCTGCGCGCCACCAGGGCGTCGACGCCGTCCTTGCGATCCGCCCAGTCATACAGGTCCACGAAGGACAAGGCGGCCGTCTGGCCCTGCCCGAAGAAACTGAACCCCGTCACGGAGGTCACGTTGCGCACCCCGGGAAATGTGCGCAATATCGCCTCCGCCTGATCGACGGCGACCTGCGTCCTGTCCGCCGTCCCGCCCGGCGCGCCGGTGTAGGACACGAAGAAATAACCCTGGTCCTCCGACGGCAGATAGCCGCCGGGGATGCGCGAGAACAGGAAGATCGTCAGGCCGGTAAGAGCCACGAAGAACAGCAGCCAGCGCTTGGGCCGCTTCACCATATGGCCCACCGCGAGCGCGTAGCGCGCGGTCAGACTGTCGAACATATTGTTGAAGCCGTTGAAGGCGCGCAGCTTCAGCCGGGTGGCGCGGCCGGCCTTGGGATTCGGCTTGTCGTGCCGGAACAAGGCCGCGCATAGCGCCGGCCCCAGGGACAGCGCAAGCACCGTGGAAATGACGATGGACACCGACAGCGTGATGGAAAACTGCCGATAGATCGCGCCGCTGGAGCCGGGAAACATGGCCATCGGCACGAACACGGCCACCAGCACCAGGGTGCTGGCCACGATGGGCCCCCACACCTGGCCCACCGCCTTGGCGGTCGCCTGGCGCGCGTCCGCCTGTTCGTCCTTCATGATGCGCGCGACGTTTTCCGAAACGACGATGGCATCGTCGTTGAGAATGCCGATGGCAACCACCATCCCGAATAACGACAGCAGATTCAAGGAAGCGCCGAACAGCAACAGGCCAACGCACGTACCAATCAAGGCTATGGGCACGATCAAGGTGGGAACCAGCGTCGTGCGCCAGCTTTGCAGGAAGATGTACACCAGCACGGTGACCAGCAGCAAGGCCTCTATCATGGTCCCCACGACGGAACGGATCGATGTCGTGATGAAGGGCGTGGAGTCGAACGGAACGGTCCAGCTGACATTGGCCGGAAAGATGGCCTGCAGCTCTGTCATCCGTTCACGTATGCCCCGCGCCACCGCCAGGGCGTTGGCATCGTTGGCCAGCTGGATGGCGATGCCGGCGGACTCCTTGCCGTTCACGCGTATGCGGAAGCCATAGTTCTCATTGCCCAATTCCACCCGAGCCACATCCCCTAGCGTAACGGTAGAGCCGTCCTGTCCCACCCGCAGGATGATCTGACGGAACTGTTCGGGAGTCGACAGCCGCCCTTGCGTGACGATGGGAACGTTGAACTCCGCCCCCTGTCCCAAAGGCTGGTCCCCCAGCGCGCCACCCGCGGTTTGCGCATTCTGTTCCTGCACGGCGCGCAGCACTTCCGCGGACGACATCTGGTAGCTTTCCAGCTTGCGCTGGTCCAGCCAAACCCGCATGGCGTACGGTGACCCGAACAATTGGACGTCGCCCACGCCTGGGATGCGGCGCAATTCGTCCAGGATATTGTTCGAGGCGAAATTGCCCATTTGCACGGCGGTAACGTCGGGGCTGGCCGACTGCAAGGCGATCAGCATCAGAAAGCCGCTGGACGCCTTGGTGACGGTAATGCCCAACTGCCGCACCTCGGCGGGCAGCCTGGGTTCCACGCGGCTGAGCCGGTCCTGCACCTGGCCGCGCGCGATATCCAGATCCGTGCCCGGGGTGAACGTGACGGTCACCTGCGCCGTGCCGTTGGCGCGGCTGACCGACGCCATATACAGAAAATTGTCCACGCCGTTCATTTCCGCATCGATGACCGAGGTCACGGTGCGATCTATCGTTTCCGTATCGGCACCGCGATAACTGGCATTGACCGTGATCGACGGCGGCGCGATATTCGGATACTGCTCTACAGGCAGCAGCAACAGCGCAATCACCCCGAACAGCAGCAGGAACAGCGCCACCACCCAGGCCGCCACGGGCCGATTCACGAAGAAGGCGTTCATGGCGTGGTTCTCTTGCCGGGTGCTTCCTCCATGGGCCTGACCCGCTGCTCTGGCGCGATCTTCTGCCAGCCATCGACGATGATGCGCTCACCGCTGTTCAGGCCGGAACGGATTTCCCACAGTCCCTGCTGCTGGTCACCCAGGACCACGCGGCGTAGATGCGCAACGTCATCGGTGCCGACGACGTAGACAGTGGCGTTCTCCGCGTTCAGCGCCACCGCCCGCGACGGCACCATGACAGTATCCTTGCGCACGCCGATGCGAAAGCGTCCGGTGACGAACTGGCCCGGCAACAGCACCCGGTCCGCGTTCTGGAAGCGTGCCCGCACGCTTTGCGCGCCCGACGTGGGATCGATGCTCAGATCGGCGAAATCCACCTGTCCCACTTCCTCGTAGGCCCGGCCGTTTGCCAGTGCCAGGCGCACTGGGAAACGCGCGTCCTGCTTCAATTGCAGGCCGCCTTGATGGGCCTCGTCCATCAAGTCCAGGATGGCGGTATTGGATTTTGGGAAGGTGGCGAAGATGGGCGACAGCTGGTTGATCTGTGCGAGCAGCGTCGCCGATGCCGCACTGACCAATGCCCCTTCGGTCACCAGCGCGCGTCCCACGCGGCCGCTGATGGGGGCTCGCACCGTGCACCGCTCCAACCTCAGCTTGGCCAATGTGACGGCGGCGCGCGCATCGGAGACGCTGGCCTGGGCCTGGCCCTGCGCGGATATGGCCGCTTCGTATTCCTGGGCGCTGACCGCCTGGCGCTGCACCAGGGGCCGGAAGCGGGTGACCACGGCCTGTGCGTTCTTCTGTATCGCCAGCGCGCGTTGCAACATGGCATTGGCCTGCTCCAGCTGCGCCCGGTAATCGCTGTCATCGATGGCGAAAAGCGCCGCGCCAGCCTCGACGTCGGTCCCTTCGGTGTACAGCAGCTTCTGGACGATGCCGTCCACGCGTGCGCGGACTTCCGCGGTTCGGATGGGTTCGACACGCCCCGACAGATCGATCTCCGCATCAGCCGGCTGCGCCGATACGGTCTGCACCGTCACCGCGATCGGCGGCGGAAGGCTAGCCGAGACGGCGTCCTGTTTATCTCCGCAGCCCGCCGTCAATGTGACTGCCAATAGCAGGACAAGGCCCCAGGCGCAGCCGGCAAATCGCTTGACCTTGTATGGCGGGCTCATTTCCGGCTCCCTGCTGCAACGACAACTGAATGCGCGACTGCGTGTTACCTGCTGCGCGGCCATCTCGGCGAATGAGAGACCGTAGTGCGGTTAGAAGGTAAATGCGGGATATGAGGTTTCTACCGCCTGGCAACGGCCACTGTCAAGCATGGCGTTTACAGGACACCCCCCGGGGGTGTAGTATTCGCCGCATGCCACATACCCCTGACGAGAAGAAAAAAGCGCTTCGACGCGTACGCAGCATACGCGGCCAGACCGAGGCGCTGGAGCGCGCGCTCGAGTCCGGCGCCGAATGCGCGCTCGTCCTGCAACAGATCGCCGCCATCCGCGGAGCCGCCAACGCCTTGATGTCCGAGGTGCTGGAATCGCATATCCGCGAAGAGTTCGACGAGTATTCAGACAAGGACCCGCGCCATGCCCAGCGTGTGCGCGACATGACCACACTGGTGCGCGCCTACTTGCGCTAGGCGCCTGCGCCTTGCGTTCGGTTTCCCAAGTTTCATACGGCGAGCATTAGCCGCTGTTTTCCCATCATTTGCTGGAGCAGATCCATGAAATCCCGCGCCGCCGTTGCCTTTGAAGCCGGCAAACCCCTGCAGATCGTCGAGATCGATGTCGCTCCTCCCAAAAAGGGCGAGGTCCTGGTGAAAATCACGCATACGGGTGTCTGCCACACCGATGCGTTCACCTTGTCGGGCGATGATCCCGAAGGCCTGTTCCCCGCCGTGCTGGGTCACGAGGGCGCGGGCATCGTCGTCGAAGTGGGCGAAGGCGTGACCAGCGTCCAGCCCGGTGACCACGTGATCCCGCTCTATACCGCCGAGTGCGGCGAGTGCCTGTTCTGCAAGAGCGGCAAGACCAATCTGTGCGTGTCGGTGCGTGCTACCCAGGGCAAGGGCGTCATGCCCGACGGCACCACGCGCTTCAGCTACAACGGCCAACCCATCTATCACTACATGGGCTGCTCGACCTTCAGCGAATACACCGTGGTGGCCGAGGTGTCGCTGGCCAAGATCAACCCGCAAGCCAATCCGGAACATGTCTGCCTGCTGGGCTGCGGCGTCACCACTGGCCTGGGCGCGGTGAAGAACACCGCCAAGGTGCAGGAAGGCGACAGCGTCGCGGTGTTCGGTCTGGGCGGCATCGGCCTGGCCGTCATCCAGGGCGCCAAGCTGGCCAAGGCCGGCCGCATCATCGCCGTCGACACCAATCCCGGCAAGTTTGAACTGGCCAAGACCTTCGGCGCGACCGACTGCATCAATCCCAAGGATTTCGACAAGCCCATCCAGCAAGTGATCGTCGAGATGACGGGCTGGGGCGTGGACCACAGCTTCGAGTGCATCGGCAATGTCAACGTGATGCGCGCGGCGCTGGAAGCGGCGCATCGCGGCTGGGGCCAGTCGGTCATCATCGGCGTGGCCGGCGCCGGCCAGGAAATCTCCACCCGTCCCTTCCAACTGGTCACGGGACGCCGCTGGCTGGGCACCGCGTTCGGCGGCGTCAAGGGCCGCAGCCAGTTGCCCGGCATGGTGGAAGACGCGATGTCCGGCCGCATCCAGCTCGAACCCTTCGTCACGCACACGATGCCGCTGACGGACATCAACGAAGCCTTCGATCTGATGCATGAAGGTAAGTCGATCCGCTCGGTGGTGCATTACGAAGAACAGGCCTGATCGCAGGCCAATCCATGCAAAGCGGCCCGGCGATGTTTCATCCCCGGGCCGCTTTGTCATTGGCGTGCCGTTCGCCCTGACAGATGCTTCTCGCCAGCTGCTCCTTACCAGCTGTACCGATACCCCACCTGTCCGAACACGCCTTTCTTGTCTTCCCCGTCCAGACTCTTGCTGAACTTGATCGCTGCATACAGCTGGCTGCCCTTGCCTATGCTCTGGTTCAGGCCGAAGCCCAGCTCACCCCAGGTGCGGCTCATGCTCGGCCGCAACGAAGTTCCATCCACCGACACGGCCTTGGCCGGCACGAAATCGTGCAACACGTCCACCGTCATATAGGGCGTGCCGGCGCCACTGCCATCCTGCGTTCCTATATTGGGCGCGAAGATGCGCACCCCAATCCGCCCACGCACGGCGTTGTCGCTGATTCCTGAAATGCTGGACACGCCGTCGTCGAAGCGATTCAGCTTCAAGTACTGATAGACCAACTGCGCTTGCGGCTCGACGGCCAGCTTGGGCATCAACATGAAGGGCTTGCCCACTTCCTGGGACAAGGCGATACCAAAGCCGTTCTGGTTGCCGTTATTGCCGTACACGTCGTCGTACTTGTTGCGGTAGTGCGAGACTTGCGCCACCGAATCCCAGTACGAACCATCATTCCAATACTTGGTGTAGTAGCCGCCCACGCTTTGGGCCTGCGTGGTGGTCTTGCCGGTGCGGTCCGACAGCATGGCGTTCAGGTCGCGCGCACTGTCCTTGAACTTGGCGTCGGTAACGCCCAGGCTTGCGGTGACACCCGCGTGGGTGCTCCCCCCTTCCGGTTCCTGTTTCAACGTCCAGTCCTTGCCGAACTGCATGAAGAAAGTCTGCTGGTTGACCGAGAAGCGGTCACCGGAATCGGCTTGCACACCATAGCCGCCCATGCGGCCCCATACGCCGTTGCGGTTCCCCTTCTGATTCTGTTCCGTGCTGTAGACGTCCCCTACCCGCTCGTGCAGGCGGCCCAGGTTGGTGAAGCCATAATCCAGGTTCAGCGCCGGCGTCAGTGTGTAGCCGACCACGCCTGGACGATAAGCCACGGGCGCCGCGCCGCCACCGCCACCGCTGCTGCCACCCACGCCCGTGGTCGGGTCCTGCAGCGCGGAGCGCAGGAAATAATCATCGGGATTGGCGCTGCCGCCGCGATACAGCAGGTATTCGTACGCCCCCGACTGCACCGGCCCGGCCAGGCGGAAGGCACCCGGCGCGGTGGTGCCGCCGCCCGTTACCGCCACGACGTTGATACCATCGCCCGTCGTCAAGGCACCCGCGCCCCCGGTATTGATGACACGCAGCGCGGTATTGCCGGTTGCCGTGCCGCCGTTGATGATGAGGCGGTCCGACGGCGAACCGTCGCCGCCCAGCCAGGTGTTCAAGGCCACGGTGCCGTTGTTGCCGACGTAGTTGGAGGCCGTCAACGTTTTATAGCTGCCCGGCTGCCGGGGATCGCCCACCGGCGCGACGAAGGCAACCGTGCCCGCATTGGATAGCGTGTCGACCACCGAACTGCCTGTGACATTCCATGTGCTGGTTGAGTCAATGTTGACGTTCAGGGGATCGATGCGACCGGTCAGGATGGAGCCCTGCGCCAGATTGACGATACCGCTGCTGCTGGCGTCGGCGATCAGATCGCCGTTGAGCCGCACGCCCAGTGCGGACAGATTGACGACACTGGCGTTGGTCAGGTTCATCAGGATGCCCGACGACGCGGTGACGTTGACCGCATCGCTCAGCACGATATTGGCGCGCGCGCCGGTGATTTCGATGGCATTACCCGCCGTCGCACCCAATGATCCGCCGGCAACCGTGATAGTCGATGCCTGGCCGTTGGCGACCGTATCGGTAACCCACAGGCCGGCCGTCGCGCCCATCACCGTGGCGCCCTGTAGCGTCAGGGTCCCGCCGGCATTGGATTGCGCACCGACGCCGCCCGCGCTGGTAAGCCGGCTGCCCATGACCGTGCCGGCACCCGCCGGGCCTTCGACATGCAAGGCCGCCGCGCCCACGCCTTGCGTCGTTACGGCGCCGCCCGACAATACCGCCGTGGCACCGCTGTCCAGCGTGATGCCGTGCGCGCCATCGCCCTGCGTCGTGACCATCGCATCGGTCATCTGCAAACGTCCCGCGCTGCTGACGGCGATGCCCACGGCATTGGCACCGGTGGTGCTTACTGTCCCGCCGGACAGCACGATGTCGCCGTTGGCGCCGGACGAGCCTATGCCGGCGGCGCCGGCGCCGCTGGTGGTGATGGACGTGTTGGTCAGCGCGATCCGCCCGCCCGCTGCCAGATTGTTCAAGGCGATGCCGCTACCCCCGATCACGATGCTGCCCGCGGTCCCCGTGACGCTGCCATTGACGGCGGTTGCGTCGATGAGGATGCCGTCGGCCGTGCCGCCGGCCTGGATCAAACCGCTGCCGGACAAGGCCACCGAGGCGCCCGCGCCCGTCAGGTGTACCGCGGCGACGCCGTCGTCCGCGCGTATCGTGCCATTGTTGACCAGGCTGGCTTGGGCGCCCTGCACCACGGCACCGTCGCCATTGGCCACGCGTATGGTGGCCGTGTTCTCGACCGTGCCCTGCGGACCGACGATCACCCCAGTGGAGCCGGCGCCGGTCAAGGTGATGTCGGCATTGTTGATCAAGGTGCCCAGATTGCGCGCGACGAAGCCCACGGCGCCGCCGGTATCGGACTGGATCGCCGCATTATTGGTCAGCACGGTGCTCACGGGCCAGCCGACGGCCGCGCCGCTCAGATCGTGGGCCTGGCCGTCGACGATGCCGGCCGTGGCGCCCGCATTCGCCAGGATGATGGTGGTGCCGGCATCGATGCTGCCGCCGGCGCCCCCCTCCGTTACCACGGCCACCGCGCCGTCGGCAGTGCCCGCCGCTCCAGTGACGCGGTAGGTGGACGCACCGGTCGAAAGCGTCGTGCCCACGCCGGTGGCGACGACGCCGCGGGCGTCCTTGCCGGCCACGGTGATGTCCAATGCGCCGGCGGTCGATGCACCGGTGAAGGCGGCGCCGTCAGCGACGCGGAACAAGGTGGAGCCATCCGTGGCGACGGACATGACGCTGGCGTTGACGTTGATGCTGGATCCCGCCCCCGCCGCATAAAAGCCGATCTGATCCGTGCCGGCGAGGAAGGCAGGTACGGCACCTGCATCGACATTGATGGTGCCGCCGTTCTGCGCGAACACGCCGATGCCGCCCGTCCCCGTCAGGTTGATGGCGCCGCTGATCTGCGCCACCCCTTGCGCGCCGTTCACCCATACGCCGAAATTGCGCGTGCCGGACGCCATATCGGCGCCACCGTCTACATTGATGGTCCCGGTGGACTCCCCATTGGCGGCGATCCCGGGATCCGCGTTGACCAGCAATCCCACGCCGTTGACGCCGGTCAGGTTGATGATGCCGGCGTTGCGCACGATCGCGCCGGTTCCGGCGGCGCCGTTGTCGTCCGCCATCATGCCGATATTGGCCAGCGGCGTGCCGCCGGCCTGGCCGGTGACGTCGATGACGCCGTTGTTCAGCAATAACGAACGGACGGGTGCCGTCGAGTACATGCCCACCGCGCCCTGGGCCTGGCTGCCGATGACGATGCGTCCATCGTTGATGGCGCGGTCGCCGGTATCCATGATGCGTACACCATACGTCGGCCCGGAAATGGCGACGTCGGCCACGGCATCGCTGAGCGCGTACTGCGCGGCACGCCCGATGTAGATCGTGCCGTCGGCGCCATTGGTGAAGCTGCTGCCGCCGCTCACGTTCACGCCCACCACCGTGGTCACGTAGCCGGGGTTGACGCCAACATTGATGGTGCCGGCGTTAGTGCCGCTGGCGCCACGCGCCAGGCCCATGCCTGTCGACGTGTTGCCCGTGTAATCGAAGCCCGCGACGTTGATCACACCTTCGTTCCGCACCGTGGTGCCGCGGCCCGATGCGGTGATGCCGGACCCGGTGTAGTAGAAGGTATCAGCGATGGCGGTGTCCAGCTTGTCACCGACCAGATAGCCACTGGACACGACACCGTCGGCGGCGTTGATGAAATGCCCGCCCCGCTCCACTCGCACCACCTGCTCGATCACATTGCCGGACAGCGTGCCGTGGTTGGTCGCGGTAGCGCCGTTACTCACCTTGACCGCGCCTGACGCGCGCGTGATGTCGATCTGGCCGCCCGCGGCGATGACCGCGGATCCATTGCGGCCCGTGGCAAGAATGGCGTAGCGGTCGCCGTTGGGCGCGCGCGCCAGGTCGCCGGCCGTCGTATTGGTCGCATAGGTGACCGAAGTATCGACCGTGGTGTAGGCCTGGGCGAAAGCAGCGTCATAGGCTTGCTGCGAGGCCAGCGTGCCGTTGCGCAGCGCGGCCACCAACACGTCGTTATAGGCCGCCAATTGCGCCGCATTGGTGACGGTGTACGCCACGCCATTGAAGTTGACGGTGCCCGCATAGGTGGTGACCGGCACCTGCACGGTCAGTTGGCCGGTGCTGACGTCCGGGGTCGGCAGACCCGGATCGATGCCCATGTCGATGGCATTGCGTGAGCGCCAGACGACACGGCTGGCGGCATTGCCGCTGCCGTCGGCGGAAGTCAGGTAGGTCTGCTTGGAGACCATGAAGATGTTGTTGGACGATGGCGCGCCACTGGGTGTGGCGCCCAGGTTCACGTTCAAGGTACCGCCGGTCGCGTCCACGCGGCCCAGCGATGTCCGGTAGTACATGTCGCCGCTGACGTCTTCAAACTGATTGACGGGCGTGGCCAGATTGGACTTGTCGGTAAACGCGGTGGAATCGTAGGTGCGGTACACGACGTTGGTCCCGGTATTGGGATTCGTCGCGCTGACCGTCACGCTCTGCGCACCCGTGACCAGGCCGCTGGAATTGAAGGTGCCTGCAATGACGTTGACCGAGTCGGCGGGCACGATGAAATTACCGCTGTAGCCGGTGCCGACCACCGAGGTCCCGTGCAAGGTGACGGTCTGCCCGTGATTCACGACCGCGCCGCCGACGCCGTCCTTGCTGACGGGCGGGTTGTAGTCGGCGATAGCGCACTGCCCGCCCGCCGGCCCGGACTGGTTTCCGGTACCGGTCTTGCAGCTCGACGCCATGGCTGGACCCGGCATGACGATCCCGGTGACTCCCGCCATGCCAATGATGCCGGCGCACAGGGTCGTCAGGGACAGGCCGCGTCGCAACGCGCTTGCTCGTTCCCTTTCGCGTGTTCGTGAACGGGGCGACGCGGACGTCGATTTCGTCTTCCCTTGGGCAAGTTCCGAGGCAACGATGTATTGCTGCCGGGACACACTCCAGACAATCTTGTGAAACTTGTTCATAAGCTGGCCTACAGATTCGAGCGATATCGGGGTACCCCTTGGCCGTAAGCAATCAGCGCCAGGAGGTGGGACCCATGATTCGTCCGAACTGCATCCAGACCAATTGACAACTCGGCCTAAGGCGAACAGGCGTCGTCAAGGTGGTGGAGAAGCAGGCGATGCGTCGAGGTGTAGAGAAGGATTAGCGCAAGGATTAGCCGTAAATGCGCGCGACGAAACCGCGCCAGTGTGGTGCAGTGCACTCCTCGTGGTTTCAGATCCGCGTCAGGGCATACGCACTAGATCGTGCGCGCACGCACGGGCATCCGCTGTAGGTCGTGCGACGGGGCGGCCGAAAACGACAGACATGCGACAAAGCATGTCCGCCGCTCGGCCACGATGGCTGCGGAAAGTATGCAGGCGCGCGCGGATCGCCACGGCGCCCTGTCCCAAGACGTTACCGTTACATCGCCCGCGCGGCCTGCCAGACCCTGGATTCGACCAATGCCGGCAGCCGCGTCAGCGCACCTTGGGGAGCGATGCCCATGCTGGTCAGGCGCTCCACCAATTCGGCGAACACCTCGTCCTTGCGCAAACGCCACGTCGACGCGAAGCAGCGCCAGAACGTCCAGCCGGCCCGTTCCAGAATGCGCTGCCGGCTCATGTCGGCGGGCCAGCGGTCGGGGCCATGGAAGGCGTCGCCATCGCACTCGATGGCCAGGCGCGCGTCGTTGGCGCCCTCCACCACCATGTCCAGCCGATAGGCCCCACTGCGGACCTGGGGCGTGACGCGATAGCCCTGCTGTACCAGCATGCCGAAGACCTCGCGTTCGAAACCGGACTCGCACAATGCGGCCAGGCCGTCCTGGTCCGGCGTCTCATCGACGCGCGGCTTGTCGAAATGCTCCAACAGCGAGCGTCGTATATCGCGCTCGGACAATTGCTCAGCCGTCACCGAGCGCACCAGGTACATGCGGTCGCGCGCACGGCTGGCCGCCACGTTGAAGCGCTGGTCATAAGCATTGCCGGACAGCGCGTGGCTACGTTCCGGATCCGCCACCATCGACAGGAAGATGATGTCGCGCTCGCTGCCTTGGAAGGTGCGCGCGTCGCCGCAATCGAATTCGCGACGCAGCAGTTCGGCGGCGGGCAAGCGTTCGCGCACCAGCATATCGATGTACTTGGCCTGCTCCATGCCCAACAGGGATACCACGCCGATGGTACGGTCGGCGTAGCGTTCGTCCGCCAGAATGGCTTCGATTTCCGCGGCGATGGCTTGCGCTTCGGCCTGGTTGCACTCCTTGCGGTCGCGCACACCGTCGGGCACATGGATATCGACCAGCGGTGGATCCAGGCGTTCCGAGGGGCGCGGAATGCGCAGCGGCTGTATGGCCCCTTTGTAGAAGAAGCGGTTGGAATAGGCCACGATGGGTGGCACGCAGCGGAAATGTTCGCGCAGCATCACCTGCTCGGCGGCGAAGACGCGCGCGGCCAGGTCATAGAGCGACTTCTCCGGCGTCATGTCGGCACCGTAGGGCTGTTCACTCAGGAAGCGCGTGCGCAGTTCATTGATACGCGCGCTGGCGCGGAACCCGCTGTCAGGCGACACCTGCTTGTCATCGCCCACGACCAGAATCTTCTTGGCACGGACGATAGCCGGTAGCGCCCAGAGATCGCTTTGGGATGCTTCGTCGACGATGACCAGATCGAAGGCGCCGATGTCGGCCGGCATGCTTTCCGAGATCCGCGCATGCGACATGATCCAGCAAGGCACCGCGTCGGCGGCATCCTGCATGGCCGTCTGCGCATCGCGGCGATAGCGCATCGCATTGGGGCCGGTGCCCTGCCCGATGCGCCGGATGGCAGTGGAGTAGCCGGCCAGCGCTTGCAAGACTTTGGGACTGGCGTTGCGTTTGGTGGCCAGCCATGCGGCCTTGCCCACGACATCCTTGTACATTTGGGACAGGCCGCCTTCCAGCGCGGCGCGGCGCGCATTCAGGTCGAGCAGCTCGGCGCGCGCCTCGATCTGCGCCAGATGCGATCTCACCCGCGCCCATGTCCAGGCTTCGCGCCAGGCGAGCGGAAACGTCGCATCGTCGCCACTCTGTTCGACGGGCACGGTGCGCACGCGCCGCGCCAGCTGGGCGGCGCCCGCCTGCTCCAGCCTGCCCGCGTATTCCTTGACACGGTTCAGTCCGCCCGACAGGTCGGCGACCCGACGCAGTTCGGCCACGATGTCCGTGTAGCGTCCCGCCAGGCGGGCGCCATCTTCATCGTCGTTACCCAGCTGCTGCTCGATGAACTCACGCAGCACCTGGGCGGCCGGGCCACTCTTGCCCGCGACCCGCTCCTGCAAGCGGTTCAGCGCCATCGAGGCTTCGGCCAATTCAGCCCGCGTCAGGTGTTTGAGCAGATGGGAGCGCACCCGCTCCAGCTCGGCGGCGTCGGCGCAGCCCAGGGTCGGCGGCGCTTCGGCGAACACGGCCTGCGCGGCCTTGGGCAAGGCCCGGTCATATTGGCGGGCCAATTCGACCGATCTGCGTGCGCCGGTGGTGGTCAGCTCCAGCGTGCGTAGCCTGGCGACCCCACCTTCCATCCTGGGCAGGCCCAGCTCGCCGGCCACCGGGTTCCAGCGGCTTTCGAAGGAGAGCACCTGCTCGTGCAGCCGCAAGTAGGCGCGCACGTGGGTCCAGTCGTCAGCACCGCCGGGTTCGAGGCCGCTGACCCTGACCTTGGCGATATGCGCCTTCGCATCACCAGCCCCCAAGGCGAACAGGCCGAAGGGCTTGCCCGTGGCCGCGGCGCGCTCCACTGCTTCCCGGGTCTTGGTATCGCCCAATGCCTCGGCCGGGAAATCGACAGGACGCTTCATGAATGCCGCGCGCGCCAATCCCAACGCTTGCGCGTCGTCGAACAAGGCCATCAGCGCATCGATCTCGGTGGCATAGGATGCCTGCGCGGATTTGCGGCGCAGCCCATCGGGCCAATCACCCTCCACTTCCTGCAGCGCTTCGAGGATCGCGCAGGCCCCTTCCACCTGCGCCAGCATCGTCCGGGCCGCCTGCAGTACTTCCGGCGTGATGGCGCGCAACGCCATCAACGCCCCCGTCGATGTGGCCTCGTCGAGCGACTTCAGCTTGCAGAGGCTCTCGTGCAGCTGGTCGATATCCGCCGCGAGCGGCAGTTCGTCCGGGCTGGGAATGGTGGCATCGGCGTAGACCAGGTCCGGCCCCAGCTGACGCCTGAGGGTGCGCAGCTCGGCCGCCTCGTCTTTCGACAGCGGTGGTGCATGACAGGCGTCCAGCGTAAGCGCATCATCGAACCAGGCAAACCGCGCCGCGCCCTCCACCACCATCTCGGCCAATTGCTCGGCCCGCTGCCCGGTGCCGTCCACCTGGATCTCACCCAGCTGTTGCAAGGCGATTTCGTCGATCCGGCGATCGATGACGACCAGCTCGGCGTGGGCGCGGTCGATGGACTGTTGCAAGCCGGCAATCTCGTCACGCACCGACTGCGGGTTCAACTGCGACACCTGGTGCTGGATCGCTTCGATGGACGCCTGGAACTGGCGCACGCCATCGCGATCGCCGGCCAGCAAGGCGACGGTGAGCGGCCGGACGGATTCCGGGATCTTGGACTGCAAGACCTTCAGCGCTGGTTCACCCCGCGAGGTCACCAGTACGCGCCGGCCGCTGGCCAGGTAGTGGCAGATGATGTTGGCGATGGTGTGCGTCTTGCCGGTGCCCGGCGGGCCTTGCACGGTCACCCCCGCGGCGCGTTCCAGACGCTGGATGATGGTGACCTGTTCCTGGTTATAGGGCAGCGGGAAATACAGCTCCTGGGTCTTGCCCTTGCCACCCGCGCCGTTGCCGCTCCCGCGGCCCGACAGCCCGCGGAAATTGACAGCGTCATAGCCTATGGGCTCGTCGGATGGGGGCGTCACCAGGGCCAGGGGGCCGGCGGGGATCTCGCAGCCGTCCTCCAGGCGCGAACGGATGTTCTTCAGATCCGTTACCAGGAAATTGTTCGACTTCGGTCGCGTGAACAGGACCCATGCGTCAGTCACCACCAGATGCTCGCCGGCAGTGGGCGGCTCGCCCCCTTGCGCCAGCACTTCGACATAGCTGCCGCGGCTGTCCAGGCTACGGGCGGCCAGCTTCAACATGTCCGCATAGCTCGATGGCGTGAAAGGCGTAAGCGGTGCCTCCCGCTGCTCGGTGAGTTGGGCCAGCACGGCCTTCTCGCATTCCGCCGCCCCCATGACGCCGCACGTTACCAGCGCATCCATCTCGCAATTGGGATCGGTGGCGCGGGCTCGCACCTCCAGTGCCATCGAATCCACGTCCAGCGCGATTTCCAAAGGCTGGGTCAACAGGGGATACTGGAAATCGAAATCCTCGACGTCGAAGCGCAGCTTCCATGCCGCGATACCCATGCCCCAAACGAACTCGACGGGATTGGCGGTTTGCTCAGCCTGCAACTGGTGGCGCAGGGCGAACAGATCGCCATACAAGGCGATGGACTTGCGGCGCGGCTTCTCGGCCGCGGCCCAGGCCAGCCACTGGGCCATGTACCCAGCCAGCGCGGCCTGCGCCTGCTCGTGCAACTGCGCCTGGGCGACCGCGCGCCGCTCCTCCGGCACATCCTGCAGCATGGCTTGGAGCGCGACATCGTCCAGGCGTGGCGGCTTGCCGTTGGGATCGACATCCAGGCGCAGCGCCTGCGCAAAGGGGCCGGTGCCGACAGCGGGCGGTCCGATTTCTTCCAGACGATCGACCTTGAGCCAGACGTGATCGCCCGGTTCCTGCAGATCGAAATGCACACCAGGCAGATTGGCCAAGTCCTTGGGGAAAAAGAGCCGGCCATTGCTGGACGTCGTTGACTTGACAATCTGGAACCCACGCGGGTCCACGGTCTTGAGCTGTTCTTCAATGTAAACGAACAAACGATGCAACAGTTCGCGGGGTGATACGGTCATGTAGTGTCCTGAATCCTGTGCTGCGACGGCCAGCCGGAGTACACGCGGCGGCTGCCTGAAGTCCCCGCAATCTTACCCTCGCAACGGACACTATCGCGGCGCTTGCCCGCGTTCGTGCTGTAAGCGTTTTTACAGGCATGCGCAGGCCGCGCGCGACCTTGCAACTTGCGTCTTTACAGTTCGTTTTCTTGCAAGCTGTCCTTCAAGTCGTTCTTCAGGCCGTCCCCCACGTCGCCACGCCGGTACTGCGCCGGCGATAGTCCGGTGGTCCGCTTGAACGCGTGGCTGAACGCGCTTTCGCTGGCGTAGCCCAGTTCTTCCATCCAACTGCTGAAGGGGCGTGGATCGTTCTTCAAGGCGTGCCGCGCGAGCTGCATGCGCCAGTTGGTCAGGTAGGCCATGGGCGAAACGCCGGCCACCGCCTTGAAACGCACCGCGAAGGTGGTGCGCGACATGGCGGAAGCGCGCGCCAGTTCTTCCAACTGCCACGGGCGGCCCGGTTCGTCGTGGATGCAACGCAGGGCCGGTTGCAGGCGTTCGTCCGTCATCGCCCGCAACCAACCGGGCAACACGCTGCTCGCGCGGGAAAGATGCAGGCGCAAAGCTTGCAAAAACAACATCTGGGTCAGTTGCTGCGTCATCAGCGCATGGCCGCTGGCGCAGGTGGCGCGCTCTTCGATCAAGCGTTCCACCAGCCAGCGCAGCATGCGGGCCTCGTTGCAGTCCTGCCCCACGTGGATCAGCGGCGGCAACGCGGCGGCCAGCAGTTGGCCGCATTCCGCGTCGAGCATGGCGTGTCCGCCCAACATATGGAATTCCGATCCATCACCCAGCGTCACGCTGGAATGGCGCGGCTTGGGCGGCACGTAGATCTCGTGCGCATCGCGTTCCGGCGCGGCCAGGTCGCTGGCCAGCAGGAAGTCGTGTTGCAGATACATGATCGCCACATCGCCCGCGTTCAGTTCCACGGCGGGCTCGTCGCGGCGCAGTTGCAACCATACGCGGCCGCGCAGGATGGCGAAGAATTTGAGGCCTTCCGGGCGCGGCATGCGGATGGCCCAGCTGCCGCCACCCCGCATTTCGCCGGAATAAGTCGGGCGCGCGGCGGCGAGCCGGATCAGGTCGGAAAGGGGATCACCGGGAATTTCTGAACGATCGAGCATGAATATCGAACTGGACAGCATTAATCGTTCGGCGACTTTAGCGCAAACTCTCGTGGCATTCCAGCAATTCCCCCCGCGGTCCTCTTTCCCCAGGAGTCCATCCATGCTGCAACAAGCGACCCCTATTCAAACTCCCCTGCCCTCCGGCTTCAATGCCGCCACCACCGCCGAGGAGGTCATGGCAGGCATCGACCTGACCGGCCGCAGCGCGATCGTGACCGGCGGTTATTCCGGCCTGGGCCAAGAAGCAGTACGAGTGATGGCGCAAGCCGGCGCACGGGTGATCGTGCCGGCGCGCGACGAGGCCAAGGCGCGCGAGCGGCTCTCCGCCATCCCGAATGTTGAGGTTTGGGCCATGGATCTGGCCGACGCGCGCACCATCGACCGCTTCGCTGAACGATTCCTGGCCGAACGCCGGGCCTTGGACATCCTGATGCTTAGCGCCGGCATCATGGCGCTGCCCGAACTGCAACGCGATGCGCGCGGCCTGGAGATGCAGTTCGCCGTCAACCATATCGGGCACTTCGCCTTGACCGGCAAGCTGTGGCCTGCCTTGTCCGCTGCCGGCAATGCGCGGGTGGTGGCGCTTTCTTCGCGCGGACACCGGTTTTCGCCCGTGCGCTTCGACGACCTGGCCTTCGCGCGTTGCGCCTACGACCGATGGGCCGCTTATGGCCAGTCCAAGACCGCCAACGCGCTGTTCGCGCTGGAACTGGATCGGCGTGGCCGCGAAGCGGGCGTGCGGGCGTTCTCGGTGCATCCGGGCGGTATCGTGACCGATCTTGCCAAGCACCTGAGCGCCGCGGAATTACAGGCCGCCGGCGCCCTGAATGCCGAAGGCCGGCCGGTGATCGACCCCCACAAGGGCAAGAAATCCGTCGAACAAGGCGCGGCCACGCAAGTGTGGTGCGCGGTCCATCCGCGGTTGGCGGGACTGGGCGGCGTGTATTGCGAGGATGTCGACATCGCCGGTCCGGCCGATCCGGAACTGAGCTCCAGCGACTTGGGTGCCACTGGGCGCGGCGTGGCCGAACACGCCGCCGACCCGGTCGCCGCCGCCAGGCTGTGGATCGTCAGCGAAGCATTGACGGGGGTCAGGTTCCCGATCGCGGCGCGCTGATGCTGCGCCGCTGCGTCATCCGGCGGCGCCGGCTAGAGCCGGCGCCGGACAGCGCGGCGGCGCCACCATAGCCACAGGCCGCTGATTCCAAGGGTGGCCAGTGCCAGGCCCAGACTGGCCACCGTCGCCTGCAAGGGCACGCCGCCCAGCTCGCCGGTATGCAAAGGATAGACAATGGAATTGATCCTGGTGCCCGGATCCAGATCGTTCCAGCGCACCTTGGCCAGGACCGCGCCATCGCGGGGATCCAGCCATACGGTGGAACGGCCGTTGGGGTGCGGATCGTCCGGCACATGCACGCGCACCACCAGCGGACGATCACGGTGCGGGGTGTAAAGGAACAGGTCGATGCGGCCATCCGGAAAGGCCGATCTGGCGTTATCGGCCAGCACGTCCAGCGGCACATGCGCCGATTCACCACGGCCGGCGGCTGCGGATTGCGCCGGAGATCGCGCTGCGTCTTGGCCAGTCTTCCTCGATTTCGGCAATGCCGGCAGTTTGGGCGCAAGCACTCGCGGGACGCCGCTGGCCGCCGTGATCCACCCACCTATCGGTCGCCACGCCAGATATGCCCCCGTCGCGATGGAGACGCAAAGCGCCAAGGCCAGCAACGCGCCGGCGCTGCGGTGCAGGTCGAACAAAGCGCGCAATAAACCCTTGCGCCACTCGATCCGCAGCATCGGTGGCCATTTGCGCGGCCACCACAGCACGAGTCCCGTGACCATCAGAAAGACGTAGAGGGCGGCGACGCAAGCCAGGATCGCCTTGCCGGTCTGCTGCAACCACAGGGCGCTGTGCAAACCGTACAGCAACGCCACCACGCCCTCGTTCTCGCCCCGCCTGCCCTGCTCCGCGCCGGATGCCGGATCGATGTACACGGTGCCGCGCCACGCACCCCGCACCAGCACTTGCAGGGTCTCGCCCGGCTCGCGCGGCGGTCGGATCGAGAAATTGCTTTGGCCGCCAAACTCGCCCGCCAATTTCGCACGCAGCGATTCAAGGGTGGCGGAAGGTGTCACGGGCGGCGCGGCAGGCGGGCGCGCGGACGGCGTCGCAAGAAGCGCGACAGACGGAATCGCAGTGGCGGTCGCCGTCGCAGGCGCGGCCACGAGCGGCCCGCCTCCTTTCGAGACAAACAGCTCCGGATGCAGCCACTGGTCCAGCGGCCGCAGCACGACCAGCGTCGCTCCCGTCAGGCCGGACAGGACCAACACCCATCCCACGCTCAACGCGGTCCATCGGTGACACAGCAGCCAAAGCTTGCGCATGCCTCGATACGCCATCAATACGTCATCAATACGCGATGCGGGCCTGCACGTACACCATGCGCGGCGCGCCGACCATACGGCCGCCATCGCTGTCGGTATTGCGCGTGTAGTAGCGTCGATCGAACAGATTGTTCACGCCCACCAGAATCTCGCTGCCGGGACGGCTTTGCAGCTTGTAGCTGACCTGCGCGTTCCAGACGCTGAATCCCGGCACCCGGCCGTTGATGCCATCCGCCGACTCCTGAACGGTATTGGCCGTGTCGGAATACTGGCTGCTCTGCGCCGTCGTGAACAGGTTGAAAGCCCATTGCTTCACGCTGTAGCGCCCGCCCAGCGTACCGGTCTGGCGGGAATAGAACGGCACGTCCTTGCCGCTGTCGTCGCCGGACTTCTGGATGGCCCGTACGTAGGTGTAGTTGGCATACAGGTTCAAGCCCGCCAACGGGCCGGAACGGTCGAAGTCATAGTCCGCCGCGAGTTCGACGCCGTTATGGGTGGTCGCGCCGAGGTTGCGAAACACCGCCGGGTTGGTACCAGGAATCGACAAGATCTGATTATCGAAACGCAGATTGAACACGGTCAATTCGCCGCGCACCTGCTCGCCGCTATAACGCAGACCCGCTTCAACCGTCTTGGCGATTTCCGGCTTCAAGGGATTGGAATCCGACATGGAATTCAGCTGCGTGTACTGCACCGCGCCGAACGAGGTGCTGTAGTTGGTGTACAGCGTCAGGTCCGGACTGACCAGGTAGGCGACGTTCAGCGAAGGCAGGCCCTTGCTGTTCTTCACTTTGAAGGAGGTACTGTCGGTGGTGCCGCCAGGCTCGCGGTCGGTATCGATTTTCTCGTAGCGAACGCCGGGCGTGACGCGCCAGTTGCCGTACGCAATGCGGTCATCGATATAAATGGAGTTCGCGCTGGTGCTGTTGTCGAACACCGTCCTGCCGGTCTGGGCCCCGGTCGCCAGCGATTCGCTATAGCGCTTGTCCTGGCCGGTTTCGTGTATGTAGCGGTAGCCCACGGTCACGTCATGGGTGGTCGGCCCCCACTCGATCCGCTGCGTGTAGCGCGGCTCGATGCCCAGCACCTGGTTGTTGCGCGGCTGGAAATCATTGCGCTTCTGCGCCACATTGATCAGCCGGCTTTCGCGCGAACTGTCGTAATGGTAGACCCGTACCTCGAACTCCTGGGTGTCCGAAATGGTGTTCAGGTAGCCGACATCGACCTGGTCACGCTGGCCCTTCCAGTAATCGGTGGGACGCGTGTTCTGGAACGGATCGTCGCGATATTGCGCCGGCGTCAGGCCGCCCGGCGTCACGGACTTCACGTCATAGTGCGCGAACTTGCCGTAGATCTCCGATGACGGCGAGATCTCGTAGCGCCATTTCAAGGCCACGTCGTTGTAGCGGTCATGGCTGCCGTCGCGCCACTCCTGCCCGTCCATGCCGGAGTACAGCAGCGCCACGCCCAGGCCATTGTCCATCTGCGTGCCCAGGAAGGTCGTGTACTGCGTATTGGTACCGCCCTTGCTGAAGACGTTGTAGCGTGCCGAGGCATCGGCGGTCAGGCCGCTGTCCGTCGGAATGGATCGCGTCTTGAAGTTGATGATGCCGCCCACGTTCTGCGGACCGTAACGCACGGCACCGCCCCCACGCACGACGTCGATCGACTCGATATTACCCAGGCTGACCGGCGACATCACCAGATTGGGCTGCCCATACGGCGCCATGGCCATGGGAATGCCGTCGATCAGCATGGTGGTGCGGAAGGAGTTACGAGGATTCAGGCCGCGTATCCCAACATGCAGGCCAACCGCGCTTCCCGTCGCGCTGGTGCTGCCGCTGATCTGCACGCCCGGCACACGGCGCAGCACGTCACCCACGCTGGCCGCGCCGCTGTCGGCGATATCCTCGCGCCGCAGCAGGGTCCGCGCGCCGCCGAAACTCTGCACGCTGTTCTGCAAGCCGGTGCCCAGCCAACTGCCGCTGACCTGGATCGCCTCCATGGTCGAGCCGGCGGCGGCCGACGCGGTACCGGCGGCCCCTGCATTCGTAGTCCCCGCGCCGGCCGCGGCCGAGGTTGCCGCGCTGGCCGTGCCTGCCGCTGCCGGCGTGGCGCCAGCCGATCCAGGAGCGCGCACCACGTAGCCTTCGCCCGGCTGGGGCAGTGCATGCAGCGACGTACCTGACAGCAGACGTTCGAGCCCGTCCGCGACAGTAAAGCTGCCCTGCAGGCCGGCACTGTTCAAGCCGGCCACGTCTTCCGGCCGGAACGACACGGTGATGCCACCGGCTTTCCCATACGCGCTGAGTACCTGGGCCAGCGGTCCGCCCGGAATGTCGAATGTACGAACGGCGGCCTGTGGCGCGCTCTGTGCCAGGGCGCTGGACGTCAGCACCGCGCCGCCCAGCGTGCACGCCGTCAATGCCGTCAGCGCGCTCATGGCGACATGCGCCGTCGCGGTTCCTGAACCGCGCGTCTTACGCGGCTGGTGTTCTGCCGATCCCACTTTCCACTCTCCTGTCGCATGCATTTCGTTGATGCGACATATGCCGGACGAGCGATCGGAAAAGGGACACGCCAGGACAGATCGAATTGAAAGCAAATGAAACACGCGAATCAGGTACGCGCCGCCACCGTCACCCAATACGGCGTGCGCTGCACGATGCGCACCGGCAGCGTCTGGCCGACCACCGCCAGCACATGGTCGGTATCCGCCAGCTGGAACACGCCCGACACGCGCAGGCCGGCCACCGCAGGATCGCAACGCACGATGCCCCGGCGGTAGCGCGACAACTCGGCCAGGAAGGCATCCAGCCGCATGTTGTCGGCCTCCAGCGCGCCATGCGTCCAGGCGGGCGGCTCCGTCACCGGCTTGCCGGCCTGGCCCTGCACGGGCGGTATGGCCTGTATGGTCTTGAACCCATCGGCGGTGAATCGCACGGACTGCCCCGCGTCGAAGATGCGGCGGGTGCCATCGGCACGCAAGGTCACTTCGACCCGATGTTCCAATACCGCCAGGGACGTGCTGCCTTCGCCGTCATCGAACTGCCTGACGACGAAGCGCGTGCCCAATGCACGCAAGCGGCCCGCGGCGGTCTCGATAAGAAAAGGCCGCGCGCGCGCCTCCATATCCTGCGCCGTACGCACATAGATTTCGCCATCGCGCAGACGCATCAGCCGGCTGTCCTCGCTGTAGCGGACGTCCAGTGCGGTGGCTGTGTTGAGCTGCACCTGGCTACCGTCCGCGAGCACGACATCGCGATGTTCGCCTACAGCCGTACGGTAGTCGCCCGCGCCTTGTACCAGGACGGGGCCATAGCGATAGGCCAGCAAGGCCACCGGCACCGTCACGCCCAATGCCGCCAGGGTCTTCATCACCGCGCGACGGTTCAGCCCCGTGGCACGCGTAAGCACCGGCACGCCCAGCATGGGCGGCAAGGCGCCGAATCGCTCGCTCAGCCGTTCCGCGCGCTGCCAGGCCAGTTCGTGTTCGGCGCGTTCCTGACGCCAGCGTTGCAAGGCGGCATGGTCTTCGGCACTCGCCTCGCCCGAATGCAAGCGCACGAGCCAGCGCGCTGCTTCACGGATGACGGCGTTGTCCAGAGCGGGTGCGGTGCCGGACGCGGACATGGCTTCAGTCGATCAAGGCCAGGCAAAGCTCGAAGCCTTGGGCCATATAACGTTTGACCGTGCGGTCGCTCAGCTTCAGCCGCGTTGCGATCTCCCCATAGGTCAGGCCTTCCAGCTGCGATAGCACGAAGACCTCGCGCGCCTTGGCCGCCAGGCCGGCCAGCATGATGTCGAGTTGATGCAGGGTCTGTTGCAGTATCAGCAGACGTTCCGGCGATGCGTCGAAATCCTCGGGCAGCGCGGCCAGGGTTTCCAGCCAGGCCTTCTCCAGCGAGCGGCGCCGCCAATGGTCATTGAGCAGGCCGCGCGCGACGGTGGTCAGGTACGCCCGTGGCTCGCGCACGGCGGGCAGATCACCAGGCTTGCGCAGCACTCGTAGAAATGTATCGTGCGCCAGATCGGCCGCCTCTTCGCCGCAGTCGAGCCGGCGGCGCAGCCATAGGCAGAGCCAGGCGTGGTTCTCTACATACAGATGTTCTAGGGTAGCGATGGACATGATGGCAGCGACCCGGCGGCGTGCGGCTGACAAGGAGGAAGGCAGCCAGCGCGAATCAGCAAAGCCGGTCAAGAATCAGACGGCGATGATACCAAGAATTATTCTTATCTGCAGTTCGACCTGGGAACCGTATTGCGGACGCGACACACCTACCTGCTCGCGCAACACCGCGCGCATAGATATGGAGACTGCTTGATGACCATCGAATACAGCGCCCTGAATCCCACTTATTCTCGAGCAGACGTTAGAGCGGTGGCGGATCTATTGGATGTTCCCTTCGAGGAATTGAAGAAATTGGCCGATCCCTGTGTCCATCTGCCCGTGGGCAAGATCTGCCGCAGCACCGAGAACCCCAACCTGACGTATGCGGATGACACCGTGAAGAACGAGAAGAACAGCGAGTTCAGGGACATCATGTTCAAGGCTCACATCTACAGGAATTGGATCTGGCCTCTGAATAGGATCGCGGCGTGATACGCGCGCCGCTCTGATTGCACCAAGTTGAGGCGCGTTCCGCCCCCTGTTGGGGCGGAACGCAAGGCGATTCCCATTGGGTGGGACATTTTTCGATCATCGCCCCGCTAGGGTTTTCCCTTAATTTAGCAAATAATCAGTCATATCATGGGTTTAGCCGCCAAATTCGGACCGTCTCGGATCCACCAAAAGTAGCGCCCCATTCCCATTGAATGGGAATTCGATCTTGGCCTCGGATCAGGTTTCATCCCATACTGCGGCCATCATGTCTGCAATTGCCCTAGCCCCCGCTGCCCAAGACCGCGTCCTGCTGGTGCTGGCCACGCTCGCCCAGTGGAACGGGCCGGTGACCGCGCAACAGCTGGCCGACGCCACGGGCATGCCGCGCAGCTCGCTGTACCGGCAACTGGCCCGCCTCAAGCACTGGGGATTCGTGCAGGAAGAAGATGGCAGCTACGCGCCCGGTCCCATGGGGCTGCAACTGGCCCAGGGCTTCGACGCCACTTCCAGCCTGGTTCACATGGCCCGCATGGATATGCAACGCCTGGTGCATCAGTCCCATGAAAGCGTGGGCCTGATCGTGGCAGTCAACGACCGTGCCATCTGCCTGGACATGCTGGAAAGTCCCCAGGCCCTGCGCTGCTCTTTCGTGAAAGGCCGCAGCGTCCCTTTGCGCAGAGGCGCCACCGCCAAGTGCCTGCTCGCCCATCTGCCACCCGCACGCCGCGATGCCGTGCTCGATGCCTGGCGGGATGAACCCGCCGACCCGGCCTTGCCCGACCGCGCGTCGCTGGCCGCGATTCGCGCGGCCGGTTACGCCTGCAGCCAGGATGAAGTGGACGAAGGCGTATGGGGTGCCAGCGCGCCGCTGTTCGGCCCGGGCCAGCGCCTGGCCGGATGCATGACCTTGATGGCACCGACGGCGCGCGGCCTGCCTCGCGCGGAAGAGTTGACACAGATGGTGGTTGTCGCTGCCGCCCGCGTATCCCGTTTGTTGAGCCTTACCTGAATTCATTTCCCCGGCTGGTGCCGTGGCCGCTGTCACCTGGTGCTCGCGTACTTGTCCTGTTTTTGATTCTGTCTGTCACATCGTCGTCCCAGCCACTGATCTTCACGATCATTTTCCAGGAGCCATCCATGAAAACTCTCCGTCGCCGTGTCCTGCAGGCCGCGCTCGCCTTGTGTCCCCTGGCTTGGGCCGCCGCGTCCGCGCCCGCCCTGGCCGCCCAGGATGTGATTCGCGTGGTCACCGATGCCACCTTCCCGCCCATGGAATTCGTCGAAAACGGCAAGATGACCGGCTTCGATATCGAGCTTACCGAAGCCCTGGCCAAGGCCATGGGCAAGAAAGTCGAATGGACGCAGATCGACTTCAAAGGCCTGATTCCCGGCCTGGTGTCCAAGCGCTTCGACATGGCGGTTTCGGCTATCTACATCACCGACGAACGCCGCAAGGTCGTTGACTTCGGCGATTCCTACTATGCCGGCGGCCTGGTGGCCATGGTCAAGGCAGACAACAGCAGCATCAAGTCGCCCAAGGACCTGGACGGCAAACAGGTCAGCGTGCAGGTCGGCACCAAGTCGGTGAGCTTCGTCAAGGACAACTATCCCGGCGTGAAGTTGGTGGAAGTGGAGAAGAACGACCAGATGTTCAACCTGGTGGCCATCGGCCGCGCCGATGCCGCGGTCACCGGCCTGCCTGCCGCCTACCAATACGTGCGCACCCGCGGCGGCCTCAAGGTCTTGCCCGAGCAACTGACGACCGAAGCCTACGGCATGGCCGTGCGCAAGGACATGCCCGAGCTCACCACCGCGCTGAACAAGGCACTGGCACAGTTGAAGGCCGACGGCACCTACGACGCGATCGTCAAGAAGTGGTTCAGCAATTGAGCCGAGGCGTTTGCGAGTCGCGTTTGCCACCGAGTCTGTCCTGAGGTACTGAATGGATCTTGATTTTTCCCCGGTCTGGGCCAATTGGCCCGACCTCCTCCGAGGCGCCGCGGTGACGGTGGAAATCGTCTCCGTATCGTTGCTGCTGGGCAGCCTGATCGGCTTGCTGGTGGGCATTGGCCGCCTGGATCCGCGCCGTCGCGTGGTCTACGGCCTTTGCTCCACCTACGTGGCGGCGATCCGCGGCACGCCGCTGCTGGTGCAGCTGTTCATCCTGTTCTTCGGCCTGCCCCAGTTCGGCATCACGCTGCCGGCCTTCGTCTGCGGCACCATCGGGCTGTCGATCTATAGCGGTGCATATGTCTCCGAGATCGTCCGGGGTTCCATTCAGTCCATCGACCGCGGTCAGGTCGAGGCAGCGCGTTCGCTGGGTATGCCCGGGCACATGGCCATGACCAGCGTGGTGCTGCCGCAAGCTTTCGTGCGCATGATTCCTCCGCTCGGCAACGAGTTCATCGCGCTGATCAAGAATTCCGCGCTGGTGTCCCTGCTGACCATTCATGATGTGATGCACGAAGGCCAGAAGATCATTTCCGTGTCCTACCGCTCGCTGGAAGTCTACCTGGCCATCGCCGTGATCTATTTCGTGTTGACGGGTGTGACGACGTTCCTGTTGCGCCGTATCGAGTTGCGCCTGCGCGCTGGAGGGATGGTGCAATGAGCGCGCAAGACCTTGCCATCCAGACCATGGCCCCCATGGTCAGCATCCGTAAACTGGTCAAGGCCTACGGCGACAACGTCGTGCTGCGCGGCATCGACCTGGACATCCTGCCGTCCCAGGTGGTGGTGGTGATCGGCCCCAGCGGTTCCGGCAAGAGCACGCTGCTGCGTTGCTGCAACGGCCTGGAATTGGCCCAGGAAGGTGACATCGACATCTGCGGCCGGCCGCTGTTGACGGACGGCATCATGCTGCCCGACAACCAGCTCAACAAGCTGCGCGAAGAAGTGGGAATGGTGTTCCAGTCCTTCAATCTGTTCGCCCATCTGAACGTGCTGCACAACATTACGCTGGGTCCCCGCAAGCTGCGCGGAATTACTCGCAAGCAGGCCGAGGACGAGGCGCGCGCGCTGCTGGAAAAAGTGGGACTCGCCCACAAGGCCGACGCCATGCCCGCCAGCCTGTCCGGTGGCCAGAAACAACGTGTCGCCATCGCGCGCGCGCTGGCCATGCAACCAAGGGTCATGCTGTTCGACGAACCCACGTCCGCGCTGGATCCCGAATTGGTGGGTGAGGTGCTGAAGGTCATGAAGCTGCTGGCCGCGGAAGGCATGACCATGATGGTGGTAACTCACGAAATGGCATTCGCGCAGGAAGTGGCGGATGTCGTGGTGGTGATGGACCATGGCGGCATCATCGAGGCCGGTCCGCCGTCCCAGATCTTCACCGCACCGGTTCAAGCCCGGACGCGCGAATTCCTGCAGGCGGTGCTGAAACGTGGCTGAGATCATCACGTCATTCCGCTTGGCCGACGTCCCCGCCCAAGCCTGGAAGAATGGCGGCGGCTTGACCCGGGAAATCGTCTGCTGGCCCCCCGGCGCCGGTGTCAACGATTTCCTCTGGCGCATCAGCGTGGCCCGCATCGACGCCGATGGACCGTTCTCCCGTTTCGCCGATGTGGACCGCGTCATTACGTTGCTGAGCGGGCCAGGTGTGCTGCTGCGCGGCGGCTTTCCCGGCGGCACGCACGCCTTGACCGACGCATTGGTGCCCTTCCCCTTCCCCGGCGACGTGGAAGTCGACTGCGCGCTGCAGGGCGGCCCGTCGGAAGATTTCAATGTCATGAGCCGGCGTGGCGCCGTCAGCGCGAAGGTGACGGTGATCGAACAAGGCGTCGAACTGGTGCCTGCGTCTTACGGCCTGCTGCTGGCCGTGGGCGGCGCCTGGGAAGTGGCAAGCACGGCGGACGCGGACCGCATAGCTGCGTGCCACGCCGCCACCCGCCACACGCTGGCGCCGGATTGCGGTTTGTGGTGGGCACGAACCGACCAGGCGTGGCGCGTACGGCCCACGGGTGATGCCGGCGCGAAATTGATCGCCGTCTCCTTTGAACTACTCCCCGCTCGAGCGACTCACGTCGCCAGCGCCTGAGATCGACAGTCCGAGAAGCAATATGAAGCATGCAAGCGCAGCAACGTCGACAGCGCCCGCCACCGCGGGCCCCAACCCGGCAGCGACGGCCCCTTCACACCCGGCAACGACAGGCCCTTCACTGTGGGCCGCCGACGCGCTGCTGCCCACCGGCTGGGCCCGTGATGTCGCCCTGGCCTGGGACCCGCAAGGCCGTCTCACCGACGTGCGCAGCGGCGTAAGCCCGGCGGCGGGACAGGCGCGCGCCGTCGGCCCGCTGCTCCCCGGCATGCCCAATCTGCATTCCCACGCTTTCCAGCGCGGCTTCTGCGGCCTGACCGAATATCGCGCCCAGGCGGCGGACAGCTTCTGGAGCTGGCGTGACCTGATGTACCGCTGCGCCAGCCGTATCAGCCCTGCCCAGGTGGAAGCGATCGCCACCTGGCTCTACGTCGAAATGCTGGAAGCCGGCTATACCAGCGTCTGCGAATTCCACTATCTGCATCACGATCCACAAGGCCAGCCCTACGCGCCGCGGCCCGACATGGCCATGGCCATCTTGCGCGCGGCCCAGCGCACCGGCATGGGCTTGACGCTCTTGCCCGTGCTGTACCAGACCGGCGGCTTCGGCGGCGCCGCGCCGCACACCGGCCAGCGCCGCTTCCTGCACGGCACGGACGCCATGCTGCGCCTGCTCGATATCCTGAAGCCGTCGTGCGATGCACAAGGAGCTCGCCTGGGCCTGGCGCCGCATTCCCTGCGCGCCGTGCCGCCCGCCACCTTGACCGAGGTCCTGGCCGGCCTGGACGCCCTGGACCCCACCGCCCCCATCCACATCCACATCGCCGAGCAAACCAAGGAAGTCGACGATTGCATCGCCTGGAGTGGACTGCCGCCGGTGCGCTGGCTGCTGGAAAACGCGCCGGTCGGACCGCGCTGGTGCCTGGTCCACGCCACGCACATGACACCCGCGGAGACCCTGGACGCCGCCCGCAGCGGCGCGGTGGCCGGCCTGTGTCCCACGACCGAAGCCAATCTGGGCGACGGTTTCTTCGACATGGCGAATTGGCGCGAAGGCGGCGGCCGCTGGGGGATAGGCTCCGACAGCCATGCCACCGTCAACGCGGCCGAAGAACTGCAGTGGCTTGAGTACGGCTTGCGACTGACCACGCGGCAGCGCAATGTGATGGCCGACCCCGCCCAGCCCCATGTCGCCACCGCGATGACGCTGGCCGCGGTGGCCGGCGGCACCCAGGCCAGCGGCCGGCCCGTCGGTGGCCTGCAAACAGGCGCCCAGGCCGACTTCCTTGAGCTGGATCCTGCCCACGTGGCGCTGGCCGGGCTGCCCGCCCGCGACATGCTGTCCGCGCACGTCTTCGGCAGCCATCGTACGTCGGCCATCGCCAACGTCTGGGTGGCCGGCCAGCCCCGCGTACAGGATGGCCGGCATGCCCTGCGCGAAACGGCGGCCGCGGCCTTCGTCGACGTCCGCCGCACGCTGGTGGCGGATGCCTGACGCGGAACTTGAGCCGGGCCGAGGCGTCTGATAGGAAAGGGACTCGCCTTCCCTCGCCCCCCGGACGCCTGCCGCCGTGATAGTCTCTAGGCGTATTGTGGTTTTTCGGAGACGTTTTCCCAAACGGCAAAAACGCAACCTCTCGCCCCTCAATGGGCTCTGATGAGCTTCCCCTTAGCCAGCGACCTTCATCCAGCAGACCCGTGCATCCCCCGGTGCCCAGGCGCCGCAGGACCTACAAATGGATGCAGGTGCGCGTCACGTAAGGCAAATCATCCATGGAGACGATCGAACTTGAAGGCCCCACCCATGTCACCACCATCGAGGTCGGCGCCCTTGCGGGACCCAGCGATACGATCCTGTTGCGCATCAGCCGCTCCGATGCCGGGATGAATACCCAAGAGGACTCGAGCGAGGTGTTTTTGCTCAGCCACGAGCAGGTCGAGGACCTTGTTACAAAATTGCGCAAATCGCTTCTTTGGATTGATGAGAAGCCTTTTGAGCGGTTTCACTGATTTTTTTGAATGTTTTTTCGTGTCCGGCAGAACAATTTGCGAATAAAACTTGACTCTCCGCTGACGCGCCCGCATAGTTAGCACAGATTTTCAAGTGCGCCGATAATGTTCTTCCGTGTGCAAGCAAGTTGTACACACTTCTGTCCATGTTCTTGCCTTGATCATCTCCATCCAGGACTAGCGTCCATAACTCATCAAGGTATCTCAATTCATGGAAACCGGAATCGTTAAGTGGTTTAACTCGGAAAAGGGTTTTGGCTTCATTACCCCCGAAAAAGGCGGCAATGACCTGTTCGCCCATTTCTCCGAAATCCAAGGCGAAGGCTACAAGTCGCTGCAAGAAAACCAGCGCGTCAGCTATGTGTCCGCCATGGGTCAAAAAGGCCCGCAAGCGACCAAGATCGTTCCGCTGTAAGTCTTCGGACTGATCGCATCGATCACTAAGAAAAGCCCTCGTCAGAGGGCTTTTTTTTCGGGTGCTCTTTCCGGGCACCCTTTTTCTTTGGCCGCCCGCGTACCGCCTGGCCCGCTATACTCCCGCCACCCCATCACCGGAGCCGTGCCGTGGATCTGATGCAGGCCATGAAGACCTACGTCACCGTGGTCGAAAGCGGCGGCTTTACCGCGGCTGCCCGCAAGCTCGATATTTCGCTGTCCGTCGTCAGCCGGGTCGTCACCGAACTCGAGGCCCATCTGGGCGTACGCCTGCTCACCCGGACCACCCGCGTGGTGCGGCCGACGGATACCGGCGCTGCTTATTTCGAGAACTGCAAGCGCATCCTGGGGGACGTCGAGGAAGCCGAGCTGGCCGCGGCCGGCACCCACGCCTCGCCGCGGGGCCAGTTGGTGGTGACCGCGCCCGTGCTGTTCGGCGCCATGCATGTCACCCCTATCGTCGTCGACTACCTGCGGCGCTACCCCGAAGTGGACGTCAACTGCCTGCTGCTGGACCGCAACGTCAATCTGGTCGATGAGGGCGTGGATGTCGGGGTGCGGCTCGGCGAACTGCCCAGCTCCAGCCTGCAGGCCATTCCGGTGGGCCGTGTACGGCGGGTGATGTGCGCAGCGCCGTCCTATTTGAAGGAACACGGCCTGCCACGCACGCCCGAGGATCTGGCCCGGCATACCCTGATCCAGGTCACCGGCATCAGCTCGCTGTCCGAATGGCGTTTCGTCCATCAAGGGGAATCCCTGCCCTACCGCTTCAGCCCCCGCCTGGCCACCACTACCAATGACTCGGCCATCGCCGCCGCCGTGGCGGGGTTGGGCTTGACGCGGGTGATGTCCTATCAAATCGCCGGCGAGCTGTGGGACGACAAGCTGCGCGTGGTGATGGCGGATTACGAACCCGCCCCCGTGCCCATACACGTCATCCATCGCGAAGGCCGGCATGCCATGCAAAAGGTACGCGCCTTTCTGGACTTGGCCATAGACACGCTGCGGGCCGATAAATCGCTCAACGGGTAGCGGGTAGCCTGGCGGTACCTGGCTACTCTACTCGCCGGTCATTATTCTCGTTTCACGAAGAATAACTTCTCCCGCAGCCCATTTTTCTCAGCAGTGCGCCCTCTTAAGATTCATTCCAGCACGACATTACGTGCGGAACCCGAAACTATAGGACTGCTGCCATGAAACTCTACCGCCACGCTCTCTCCGGCCACTCCCACCGTGCCCACCTGTTCCTGTCGCTGATCGGTCAGCCCTTCGAATTGGTCGACGTCGACCTGGCCGCCCGCGCCCACAAGCAACCCGAATTTCTCAAGCTGAATCCCTTCGGCCAGGTGCCGGTACTGGTCGACGGCGACACCATCATTGCCGATTCCAACGCCATCCTGGTGTACCTGAGCAAGAAATTCGGCAAGACGGATTGGCTGCCGGAATCGCCCAGTGAAGCGGCCGATGTGCAGCGTTGGTTGTCGGTAGCCGCCGGCGACATCGCCTTCGGTCCGGCCGCCGCGCGCCTGGTGACTGTCTTCGCGGCCCCCATCGATGCCGACGCCGCCATCGCCCGCGCCCATGTCGTACTGAAGCGCATGGACGATGCCTTGGCCAACAGCCCGTGGATCGCCGGGTCGCAGCCGACCATCGCGGACGTGGCCTTGTACAGCTACACGGCCCGTGCCCCTGAAGGCTTCGTGGACCTGAAGGACTACGCCCACGTGCGGGCGTGGCTGGCGCGCGTGGAAGCCTTGCCTGGTTTCGTGGAATTCCAACGGACACCGGTCGGGTTGACGGCCTGAGAGGTTCAGGCCACCCGGGATTTACGCCAAGGCTCGACCCAAGGGCTGGAAGCCAGGGTCTGAGGCAAAGGCTCCAAGCCCCTTCCGCGCATCGCATCGCATCAATCGCAACGGTCAGCTTCCTCTCCTGTCAAGGAATCACCATGTCTACTTCCCTCCCCTGGCACGCCGGCGAGCTGGCAATGCAAACCCGCGCCGGTGTGCTCGCCAAGATGGACGACGTCGGCCGGCGTTTTGTACGGGATTACATGCCCGACCAGCACCGCGAGTTCTTCGAGCAGTTGCCTTTCATCGTGTTGGGCTCGGTGGCGCGCGATGGCACGGTGTGGGCGACCCTGCGGGCGGGTCTGCCGGGGTTCCTGGCGTCTCCCGATGCAAAGCGCCTGGACATGACCATTGCTCGGGAAAGCGCCGACCCCGCGGATGAAGGGCTGAAAGACGGCGACGCCATCGGCCTGCTGGGTATCGACCTGGCCACTCGCCGGCGCAATCGCATGAATGGCGTGCTGCGTCATGTGGGCGGCGCGCTGTCCCACATCGAGGTGGTGCATAGCTACGGCAACTGCCCGCGCTATATCCATCAGCGCGTGGTCACGTACAGCCGGGATCCGGCGCAACAAACCGCTATCCCGGCCCAAATGCTGGATGCCCTGGATGATGAAGCGAAAGCCCTGATCGCCCGCTCCGATGCGTTCTTCGTGGCGTCCTATGTCGACCTGCCCGAAGCTGCCGCAGGCGATGCGGACGATGCGGGCGTTGATCCGCTGCACCGCGAACGCCAGGTCGATGTCTCCCACCGCGGCGGCAAGCCGGGCTTCGTGCGCCTGGATGACGATGGCGGCATGACCATCCCCGACTTCAATGGCAACCTGTTCTTCAATACCCTGGGCAACTTCCTGGTGAACCCCAAGGCAGGCGTCACGTTCGCCGACTTCGAGACGGGTGAGCTGCTGCAAATGACGGGACGGGCGGAAGTCCTCATCGACTCGCCGGAGATCGCCGCCTTCCAGGGCGCGGAGCGGCTGTGGCGTTTCTTCCCGCAACGCATCGTGCGCCGGTCTCAAGCCTTGCCATTGCAGTGGGCACGCCAGGAAAAAGGAGCCTCGCCCGCTGCCCTGCTCACCGGCAGTTGGGACGACGCCGCGAACAGGCTGCGCGCCGCGCAACTCGCCAATAGCTGGCGTCCGTTCAAGGTGACGCGGATCGTCGATGAGAGCAGCGTGGTGCGGTCCTTCCATCTGGAACCCGCCGATGGCGCCGGCCGCATCGTGCATGAGGCGGGACAATTCCTGCCGATCCGTGTCACGCTGCCTGGCCAGGACAAACCCACGATCCGCACCTACACCTTGTCGATCGCGCCGTCCGATGCCAATTACCGTATCAGCGTAAAGCGCGATGGCGTGGTGTCCCAATATCTGCACGACCATCTGAAGGTCGGGGATATCCTGGACACCCGCGCGCCGGGCGGCGCTTTCACCATCGATGTCACGGAGAAGCGGCCTGCCGTGCTGCTCGCGGCCGGCATAGGCGTGACGCCGATGCTGGCGATGCTGCGCCACGTGGTCTATGAAGGCCAACGCAGGCAGCGCACGCGGCCGGTGTGGTTCTTCCATTCGGCGCGCTCGATACAGGAACGGGCCTTCACGGACGAACTGGCCTTGTTGCAGGAACAAGGCCAAGGGGCGGTGCACGTCTTGCGGCTGCTCAGTGATCTCACGGACGCGCAGCGGTCCAGGGATTATGACGAAAGCGGGCGGATCGACATCGATGTTTTGCGCGCACGGCTGCCTTTCGACGACTACGACTTCTATCTTTGTGGGCCAGGCCCGTTCATGCAGACGATTTACGACGGCCTGCGGGCCCTGAACGTCTCGGATGATCGGATACACGCCGAGGCATTCGGGACGTCCTCGCTTACCCGCAAGGGAAATGCAGGTCTGAATGCTGGCGCCGACGCAGCATCTGGGACGGCCAAGCCCGCGGCGACACCGGCCGCCACCCCCGCGACCAAGTCCGTGCCGGTAATGTTCATGGACTCTGTCAAGGAAGCCCGCTGGAATCCCGGCGACGGTTCATTGCTGGACCTAGCCGAACAACGGGGCCTTAGTCCCGAATACGGCTGCCGTGAAGGCAATTGCGGCACTTGCCGCACACGCATCCTGCAGGGCGCCGTCGCGTATACCAAGGCGCCCCAGGCGCCCGTGGCCGACGATGAAGCCCTGATCTGCTGCGCGGTCCCCGCGGCGCACGACCTACCGCTGCATCTGGCGCTCTGAAGCAGGCCTGGTCTTGTCGCTTTAGCGCACCGCCGCTATCATCCAACGACTAGTACCCGGGGATAGGCCACCACGCGCGAGTTCCGGTACCGCTACCCTGGAATGCACTGCAACCGACAGCGCTGCAACCGGGAGAGACGGGGATGAACTCAGCTCAGCAAGTTGCCGCCAGGGCGGACGGGTCGCGTGATACCGATGGGACGGGTACGGAAACAGGCGCATTGCCCGTTCACGCGCTGCCCGCCGGCGACGTGGCACGCCAGTTCGACGTCAGCCCGGCGCAGGGACTCGATACGGTGGACGCCAGCGAGCGGCTCGCCACCCATGGCCCCAATCGGCTGCCACAGGGCAAGAAGAAAGGTCCCTTCGCCCGCTTCCTGGCGCAGTTCAACAACATCCTCATCTACGTCCTGCTGGTTTCCGGCTTCATCAAGCTGATGCTGAGTCTATGGCTGGATGCGTCCATCATCTTCGCGGTGGTCATCCTCAATTCGCTCTTGGGCTTCGTGCAGGAAGGCCGTGCGGAAAAGGCACTCGACTCGATCCGCAATATGCTGTCGGCGCAAGCACGGGTGCTGCGCGGCGGCGCGGTCAGGCTGATCCCGGCGGAAGACCTGGTCCCCGGAGACGTCGTGCTGCTGGAGTCGGGCGACAAGATCCCGGCGGACCTGCGCCTGGTGGATGTCAAGAATCTGCGCACCGAAGAAGCCGCGCTGACGGGCGAATCCGTACCCGCCGAAAAAACCGCCGCCGCCGTGTCCGCCAAGGCCACCGTGGGCGACCGCGACAACATGGCGTTCTCCGGCACCCTGGTGGTTTCCGGCCGAGCCACCGGCATCGTCGTGGCCACCGGCAGCGCAACGGAATTGGGCCGCATCAACCAGATGCTGGCCAGTGTCAGTGTCCTGGAAACCCCGCTGCTGCGGCAGATCAAGAAATTCGGCTACACCATCACCGCGGTAATCGGCGCCATCAGCGTGCTCCTGTTCGGCTGGGGCCATTGGCTGGGACACATGTCCTTCGTGCAGCTATTCCAGGCCATCGTCGGCATCGCGGTATCGGTAATCCCGGAAGGACTGCCGGCGCTCATCACCATCACGCTGGCGATCGGTGTGCAACGCATGGCACAACGCAATGCCATCATCCGCCGCCTGCCAGCGGTAGAAACGTTGGGATCCGTTTCCCGAATCTGCTCCGACAAGACTGGCACGCTGACCTTGATGGAGATGATGGTGACATCCGTGGTGACGGCGGATGGTGCCTATGGTGTCACCGGCGATGGCTACGCGTCCGACGGTGAAGTCAGCGCGGATGGCCAGCCGGAACGCCGGACCGTTGTGGCCGGCGCCGTGCCGGACCCGTTGAAGATGATGGGACTGGTGTCCTGCCTTTGCAACGACGCCGAACTCTTCAAGGCCGAGGGCAAATGGAAAGTCGAAGGCGACCCCACTGAAGGCGCTTTGTATCCCTTCGCCGCCAAGCTCGGGATGGACCGCGCCGAGGTTGCCGCCGCCGCGCCGCGCATCGACGCCATTCCCTTCGAGTCCGAACACAAATTCATGGCGACGCTGCATCGCACCAGCGACGGCGAGATCCTGCTGGTCAAGGGGGCGCCGGAGGTGATCATGGCCAATTGCGATCGGCAGCATGCCGCGCAAGGCATCGGCGCCATCGATCGCGCGTATTTCGACAACGAAGGCGAACGGTTGGCCGCGCAGGGCGAACGGGTGCTGGGCCTGGCGTGGCTGCCGCAACCGGGCCTGGCCGGACGGGACGGCGGTCTCAACCCGCAGGACCTGCCGCGTAACCTGGTGCTGCTAGGCTTGGTCGGTCTCATGGACCCACCACGCAAAGAGGCCATCGAGGCTGTGCGCGACTGCCATGACGGCGGCATACGCGTAACCATGATCACCGGCGACCACAAGATCACCGCGGCCGCCATCGCCCGCATGCTGGGAATCGGCGACGGCAGGACCGCCGTCGCCGGCGTGGAGATCGAGGCCATGAACGACGCCGCGCTGCAGGAATGCGTGCGCGACGTCGACGTGTTCGCCCGTGCCAGCCCGGAGCACAAGCTGCGGCTGGTCAAGGCGATTCAGGCCAATGGCCAGGTAGTCGCCATGACGGGCGACGGGGTCAACGATGCCCCCGCGCTGAAGAAGGCGGACATCGGGGTGGCGATGGGCATCAAGGGCACCGAAGTCACCAAGGAAGCGGCCGGCATGATCCTGGCCGACGACAATTTCGCTTCGATTTCGGCAGCGGTGAAGGAAGGCCGCACGGTCTACAACAACATCGAGAAGGCGATGCTGTTCATGCTGCCGACCAACGTCGCCCAAGGCGCCGTGATCGCGGCGGCAATCATTTTCGGCTTTGCGCTGCCGATCACCGCGCCGCAGGTCTTGTGGGTGAACATGATCACCTCGGTCGCCTTGGGGCTGGTGATTTCCTTCGAGCCGCACGAACCCGACGTGATGCGCCAGCCTCCCCGCGCGGTGGAACGGCCCATCCTCAGCCGCTTCGGCGTCTGGCGTGTCCTGTTCGTCGGGGCGGCATTGGTGGTCTATACGCTGATGACGTTCTTCGTGATGCAGGCGCAAGGCGCGTCCGAGGCAATGGCTCGCACCGCCGCGGTCAACGCCATTACGCTGGGCCAGATCTTCTACTTGCTCAATAGCCGGCATTTGATCCATTCATCCCTCAGTTTGCAGGCGCATCGGGGCAATCCCCTGCTTTGGTATGGCATCGGGGCCGTTGTCGTGCTGCAACTGCTGTTTACCTATGCCCCGCCCCTGCAGGCCATTTTTTCGACGGAGAGCCTGCCTCTGGTGGTGTGGGCCAAGCTGTTGGTTGGGGCGGTGCTGTTCTTCCTGGTGGTGGAAGCGGAGAAATTGATCATCCGGTCCGTGCCGGCCTGGCACAGGGCGGTGACCGACGCGCAGGGCTGAACGGGTCCGGGCAGCCGGGCTTGCAGGATGCGCATGTAAAACGTGGCATGCAAGGCGTGGCATGCAAGACCAGGCATGGAACCTGCGGCTGCCTTACAGCAAGCTGGCAGCCGGATGGCGCTCCATGCGCGAGTTTCCTGCCAAGGCTTGCGCCCCTCACCCTCCAAAGGAAGCGATCATGAACAAGAAAACACGCCGTGCCGGTTTTGCCCTGACCCTAGCCACCATGGCCACGTCCGTCGCCCCCTGGTTGGGCGGGATGGCATTGCCAACCGTCGGGATCGGCGCAATCGGACTGACGCTTGCGGCGCCGGCCCAATCCCAAGGCTTGGGATCTGGTAAGGAAGGCGAAGGCCAGCACAACCAGACAGGCCAAGGCGGGGGCGGTGTCGGCGCTTCCGGTAGCGGACCGCAGGGCAGCGGTGCCCAGGGCGACTCCCATGCGCCCGCGGGTACGGACCCGGCCACCAAGTCGGACACCAAGCCTGATTCCAAGAGCGGCAATGACAACGATGCGGTGACCAACAAGGATGTGCAGCGCCTGTACACGCCGCCGCAGACGCAGCCGCAGGATCGCAACGCACCGGCCAATATGGAAAAGCCTGCTCGCTAGGGGTGGCTCGTTCATGGCGGCAAGGGAGCCGATCAGACCACCAGCATTCGATCCTTGGACACCCGGCGGCGTGATTATCCGGCACTGGGTACGCAATTTGCGTGAGCCAGCGCCACCAAACAATCATCCAATGAGGTAATCAAAATGGAAACGAGTCGTGCGTATCCCGCTGGGTCGCCTGCCTCTCTTGGCAATCGCGAGTCCTTCGGGTCAGCCGTATCCTGGGGCGCCGTTCTAGCTGGCGCTTTCGTGGCGACCGCCACTTATCTCATGCTGCTGGTCGCCGGCGCCGGACTCGGCCTGGCCTCCTCCTCGCCCTGGAGCGGGGATGGCGCTTCGGCCAAGGCCATCGGCGTAGGCGCCATCGTCTGGCTGGTTGTCATCCAGATCATTTCGGCCGGACTGGGCGGCTATATTGCCGGCCGCCTGCGGACCAAATGGGTCGACGTGCATTCCGATGAGGTGTATTTCCGCGATACCGCCCACGGCTTCCTGGTGTGGGCGCTGGGAGCGACCGTCAGCGCGTTCCTGATGACGGCCGGGGTGTCATCGGCCATCAGCGGCGTCGCCAACGTCGGTGCCAGCGCCGCGTCGGGCGCTGGCGTGGCCGCCACGTCGGCGGCGACCGCCGGTGCGGCCAGCGCCGCGAACAACGGTAACGGCGGTGGCGCGGGCGGCATGCTGCCTTCCACCCAATACTTCACCGATACGCTGTTCCGCTCGGATCGTCCCGACGCTTCGCAAGGCGATGCCGCCAAGGCCGAAGTTGGACGCATCGTGGCCACCAGTATCGCTCGCGGCAGCGTCACGCCCGAGGACAAGACCTATGTCGCCCGCGTGATCTCGAACCAGACCGGTGTCGACCAGGCCACTGCTGAAAAGCGTATCGATGACACCATCAATCGCGCCAAGCAGGCCGCCGACCAGGCCAAGCAAAAGGCACTGGAAGCCGCCGATGCGGCGCGCAAGGCCGCGGCCGGCTTCGCCCTGTGGGCCTTCATTTCGATGTTGATCGGCGCGTTCTCGTCGACGTTCGCCGCGACGCGCGGCGGCCGTACGCGTGACGCCTGGAAGTAAATAGTCCTGGAAGGCGCTTTGTCCTGAAAAGCAGAGGGGCCGCGATACGCGGCCCCTCTGCTTTTTGTACTGTCCAAACGAATACTCAGGAACATCCCCTTGGAGGCCCGTATTCACTGTCCAACATTTGTTGGCATAGTACGGATACCTTGAATGTATCTACATTAGGACTTACCCCGAAGGGGACGCCTGAATCAATCGTCCTGGTGCATGCCCGTGGCTTTCACGACGGCACCCAGACGTGCACGCTCTTCATCGCAGAACTTGATGAAGTCGGCACGCGTACCGCCAACGGGCTCGATGCCCTGCTCGGTGAAACGCTTGACGTTGGCGGGATCCTTCATGGCGGCATCGACGCCGGCGGCGACGCGGTCGAGGATGGCATCCGGCACACCCTTGGGTGCATGCACACCGGCCCAGTGGGCGATCTTGATGTCGGGGAAGCCTTGCTCGGCCGCGGTCGACAATTCCGGATAAGCCTTGATGCGTTCGGACCACGTGCAGGCCAGCGCCTTCAGCTTGCCGCCCTTGACCATCGGCAGCACGACGATGCTGGCTTCGGACGTGGCATCAACCTGCCCACCGATAACGGCCGAGACCGATTCGCCGCCGCTCTTGTAAGGCACCAGGTCCAGCTTGGCGCCGTAGTTGGTGGTCAGAATCCCTTCGACGAAGTGCGGCGTACTGCCGGTCCCGGCGGTCGAGAAATGCAGGCCGTGGCCCTTCTTCGAGCCTTCGACGAATTCCTTCAGGTTGTTGTACGGCGAGTTCGCGGGAGCCACCACCACGGACGGAGCCAGGCCCACCATGGCCACCGGAACCAGGTCGCTGTCCTTGTAGTGGACCTTGCGGATCATGCTGTTCGAGATCACGCCGGCGGCGCTGATCAGGAACGTGTAGCCGTCCGCATCGGCGCGGGCAACGTAGTCGGTGCCGATGACGGCACCGGCGCCAGGTTTGTTTTCGACGATGACGCTGACGCCCAGCGACTTGGCGATACCTTCCGCGGCCGCGCGGCCCAACAGGTCATTGGCGCCGCCGGGCGCGAAGGGAACGACGATGCGAATCGGCTTGGACGGCCACTTGTCGTCCGCGAAAGCGATTTTCGGGGCTACGGCGATCGAGGCCAAGCCGAAAGCTGCCGTGTTGAAACGGCGACGGGTAATGTTCAAGGTTTTCTCCGAATACCTGGTAATTGATATATCGCCCCCCTTTTTTTCCACTCTTTTTCATCCGACGAGAACGCCCGCACGTTCGTCGTCATCAGCGGTGTTGGCTGCGTAGGGGCTGCGGAGCAAATAGTAAGCGCAATGGAAGTTTTTTGCTGAATCCAGGGAACTGACGCCATATTCCTGCCACGCAGACACGTCCCTGATTAATTCAAGCGATATTTCCTTCAGTTTGCTTTCAATCAAGCGTGGCGTAAGGAATGCCGGCAGCGTCGCTCTTCAATAACGCAATTTGGGATCCTTCGCGCCTGCCCCCGCCTGTGCCGCCTGCGCCAGCGCGCGGGTGATGATGCTGGTGGACACATTGCAGAAGTAGCGCGCACCCCATGCGCCGTATTTTTCTTCGTCCGCGGGTGTAAGCGTGATGATGCCGGGACACTTGCCGGCATCGGCTATCGCCTTCAAGCCCCGCTCGATGGCACGTTGCACGGGTTCGGCGTTCCAGTCGCTGCCGTGGCCCATGGCGTGGGCCAGGTCGTTGGGCCCGATGAATACCGCGTCGACTCCCTCCACCGCGGCAATGCCGCCCGCCACGTCGATGGCTTGCGGCGTCTCGATCATGGCGATGAAGGCGATGCCGTCGTTGCTGCGTTGCGTGTGGCCCGCGCCGCCGTAGGCGCCGTAGCCCGCCGCGCGCGTGCTGAAGGCGCTGCCCCGGGTGCCCAAAGGCGGATAGCGCGTCATGCCCGCCAAGCGCCGGGCCTGCTCCACGGTCTGCACCATGGGTACCTGCACCGCGCTGGCACCCATGTCCAGAATGCGCGGCAAATCATGTTCGAAGCAACGCACCACCGGCGCAATGCCGGAAGCCCGTGCTGCGCGCAACATGTGCTCGGTCACGCCAAGGTCCGCGCTGCCGTGCTCGTTGTCGATGATCACGAATTCGAAGCCGGCATAGGCGCACATTTCGATGATGGCCGGGCTGGGCAGGCCATTGAACAAGCCACGCAAGGGCTTGCCGCCGCGCAGCAGCGCCGGCAGGCGGCCATCGATGGGATAACGGGGTTCGGTCATGGTTGTCTCCTGGATCGTATAGGCACGGTCGAATCGAATGGGTGGTCTGTTCAAATCCGCCTGGAAATCGGACTTCCAATCGGCTTGGCAAGCGGACTTCCAATCGGCACGTCAATCGGCCTGGATGCCGGCGTCCTTGATCACCTTGCCCCACTTCTCGATTTCACTGCGTTGGAATGCCGAGAACTGCGCGGAGGCGCGGCCATCGGGCGCCACGCCCAGCATCAGCAATTTGGCGCGGACATCAGGCGCCGCCACCGCGTCGGCAATCGCCTTCGCCAGGCGGTCCACCACAGGCGCCGGCGTGCCCGCAGGTGCGAAGATACCTTGCCACGACTGCATTTCGAAGCCCGGTAAACCCAACTCGGCCAAAGGCTTGGCCTGCGGCAGGTCCGCCAGCGCCTTGGCGGAGGTCACACCCAGCACCCTGACCTTGCCCGAATCGATCATGGGACGCGCCGCCGCCACCGTGTCGAACACCATGTCTATCTGGCCGCCGATCAAATCGATCATGGACTGTGAGCCGCCCTTGTAGACGATCTGCCGCAGTTGGGTGCCCGAGATGGATTGGAACAATTGCCCCGACAAATGCTGGGACGTCCCCGGCCCCGCGGTACCGTAGGTCAAGGTATCCGGCTTGGCGCGGGCGGCATCGATCACGTCCTGCACCGATTTGTAGGGGCTGTCGGCGCGCACGACCAGGGCGTTGCTGACCATGCCCACCAGCGCGACGGGCGTGAAGTCCTTGACCGGGTCGTAGCCCAGCTTCTTCACGAAGAAGGGATTGACCGCATGGGTGGTAATGGTGCCGCCGACGATGGTGTAGCCATCCGGCTCGGCACGGGCCACCAGCTGGGTGCCGACGATGCCGGACACACCGGGCTTGTTCTCCACGATGACGGACTGTCCCAATCTTTGCGTCAACTGCTCGGCCATCAGGCGCGCCACCCCATCGGAGACACCACCCGGCGAGAAAGGCACCACGTAGCGGATGGTGCGCGTCGGCCACGCCTCGGCGGCCTGTGCGGATGTGGCCGCCGCGGCCAAAACGGATCCCACCGTAGCCGTCGTGGCCAGGGCGCGTAAAACCTTGCGATACATATATTGTCTCCTGCGGATTGAATGCGGGCGGCTTGGCGCCCAGCTATGGTTATGGAATTGCGGGCCGTACCGTGGCGCGTTCGACCATCACGCAGGGCACGACGATGTCGCGGGGCCGCAGCTCGGCCTGCATCTGCTCGCGCAACAGGCTGACGGTGGCATCGACCATGGGTTCGAGCTGCTGCCGTACCGTCGTCAACTGGTACGCCCCCCAAGCGGCCTGCGGCACGTCATCGAAGCCGACCACGCCGACGTCCTCGGGCACGCGCAGTCCCAGTTCCTGCCTCAGCACGTCCAAGGCCGCGATGGCCATATGATCATTGGCGGCGAACAAGGCATCGACATCGCCCTGCTCGAACATGCGCCGCGTGGCGGCCTGGGCCTGATCGAAGTCGTAATGCCCCGCCTCGCGGCGATGCAGTTCGTGGCCCAGCTCGCGCAAAGCGTCACGAAAGCCGCGCTCACGCTCGATACTGGTCGACGAATCCTTCAGCCCCGCCAGAAAACCGAAGCGGCGATAGCCACGCTGCACCAGCAGGCGCGCGGCCAAGGTCCCGCCGGCATGGTTATCCGACGTCACGGAACTGCTGGCGTGGCGTGCCAGGCCGCCCAGCATGGAGATCCGGTTGAACTGCACCACCGGCACCCCCACCTCGGCGCAGCTGCGCGCGATATTGGGTGACAACATCGCCGATGCCATGACGATGCCATCCACCTGATACTGCAGAATCTCCGCCAACACGCCGTCGGCCGCCTCGTCCACCTCGGCGATGAACATCAGCACGTGGTAGCCCTGCTTCTGCAGCTTCTGCGAAAGCTTTTCGATGACCAGCGGATAGAACTGGTTTTCCAGATAGCTCATCACCAGGGCGACGATGCGGCTGCGGCGCGTGATCAGGCTGCGCGCCAGCGCATTGGGCCGATATCCCAATTTCTGCGCGGCGGCGAGCACCTTGCGGCGGGTTTCCTCGGACACGCTGGCGCCCGGCGTGAAGGTGCGGCTGACGGCGGACTGCGACACATCCGCCAGATCCGCCACATCCTGGGCACGCGGAGACGTTCTCATGCCGCCGTCCACCCCGCGTCCAGCATCAAGGCGCTGCCCGTCATCAGGCTGGACGCATCGCTGGCGAGAAAGACGATGGCGCCCATGACTTCGTCCAGGCGGCCCACACGGCCCAGCGCATTGCGCGCGCAGATCCAATCCCGAAACCCTGGCTGCGCCAGCATGGGTTCCGTCATCGGTGTCTCGATGAAAGTGGGACAGAGGGTGTTGACGCGTATGCCCGCCGCGCCCACTTCCCACGCCAACGCCCGCGTCATCCCTTCCAGGGCGTGCTTGCTGGCGCAGTACACGGTGCGGCGCGGGCTACCTACATGTCCCATTTGCGAGGACACGTTGATGATGGAGCCGCCCCGCCCTTCTCCCAAAAGACGGCGCGCCGCCGCCCGGCTGGTGTAGAACGTCGCCTTGACGTTCAGGTCGAACACCGCATCGAGGTCCTCGTCGGTCAGTTCCACCAGCGGCTTGGGACGATTCATTCCGGCATTGTTGACCAGGATGTCATAAGCCTCGCCTTGCGTCATGACACGATCGACGGCTGCCGCATCGGTGACATCGAGCACCTGCGCGGCGCAGGCGATATTTTCCGCCCGCAGCGCCGCGCACACCTGCTCCAGCTCGGCGCCCCGGCGAGCGGCTACCGTCACGTGCGCCCCCGCGCGACCCAAGGCCGCCGCCGCGGCCAAACCGATGCCGCCGCTGCCGCCCGTGACCAAAGCGCGGCGTCCTTGCAGGCCGAAATCCGGCCCCTTGGGCAGCGTGATCATGCCTTGCCTCCGGCGGCCACCGGCTGATACCACGGCAGGTCGGGCCGTTCGCCATACCGGCGCACGCGGATATTGGCCTGTTCGCCATGGCCGGCGAAGTTCTCCATGTGGCACAGGCGTGAGCAATATTCGCCGATGGTGGCACTGGCGGCGTCGGTCAGCACACGCTGGTACGTGCACGTCTTCAGGAACTTGCCGACCCAGAGGCCGCCCGTATAGCGCGCATTACGGTTGGTCGGCAGCGTGTGATTGGTGCCTATCACCTTGTCGCCGAAGCTGACATTGGTGCGCGGTCCCAGGAACAGCGCGCCGTAGTTGGTCATATGGTTCAGGAAGTAATCCGGGTCGCGCGTCATGACCTGCACATGCTCGTAAGCCAGGTCATCCGCTACCTTCAGCATTTCTTCCTGGGTGTCGCAGACGATGACCTCGCCACAGTCCGCCCAGCTCTTGGCCGCGATGGCCGCGGTGGGCAGCTTGGCCAGCTGCAGCTCGATCTGGCTCAGGGTGTCGTGAGCCAGCTTTTCGCTGTTGGTCAGCAGGATCGCCGGAGACGTGGGCCCGTGTTCGGCCTGTCCCAAAAGATCGACGGCGCACAACTCGCCATCCACGCTGTCATCGGCAATGACCAGCGTTTCCGTGGGACCGGCGAACAGGTCTATGCCCACCCGGCCGTACAGTTGGCGCTTGGCTTCCGCCACGAACATATTGCCCGGGCCGACCAGCATATCGACAGGAGCCACGCTGGGGGTGCCCACCGCCATCGCCACCACCGCCTGGACACCACCAAGAACCAGGATCTCATCGGCGCCGGCCATGTCCATGGCGGTGACGATGGCCGGATGCGGCTTGCCCTGATAAGGCGGCGCCGTCGATACCACGCGCTTCACTCCAGCCACTTTGGCCGTCAGCACGCTCATGTGCGCGGAAGCGATCATCGGATACTTGCCGCCCGGGATGTAGCAGCCCACCGCGTTCACGGGCACGTGCTTGTGGCCCAACACGACGCCAGGGTACGTTTCCACTTCGACGTCGCGCATCGATTCGCGCTGGATCCGGGCGAAGTTGCGAATCTGGGCCTGGGCGAAGGCGATGTCCTCGACTTCGCGCGCCGACAACTGCTTGCGCGCGTTTTCGATTTCGGCGCGGGACAGGCGGAAGTCGGCGGGATCCCACTGGTCGAATTTGCGGCTGTATTCGCGCACGGCGTCGTCGCCGCGGGTTTCAATGTCCCGGATGATGCCTTCGACGGTGGCGCGCACCTTGGCATCGTCTTCGGTCTTCACGGCGGCCGTACGGCCGCGCTTCAAGTAGCGAATCATGAGGTCTCCTGCCCTGCAAAAATAAATATTGGGACTTGCTATCCGGGGCAGTTTTGAGTCCTTGCATACGTATGCAAATAAGTAAAAACCCTAGGTTAGTGATTTTCATCCTTGAGGCGCACGCCGGAGCATCCTTCGGTGCGCATACGGTCGGCCAGGTAGGCGATCTTGCGGGCGGCTTCGGCCAGCGGGTATCCCTGTGGGCGGATATTCGAGACGCAATTGCGCTCCGCATCCGTGCGGCCCACCTTGGGCATCCACGTCATATAGGCCCCTAGTGAATCTGGCGACGACAAGCCTGGGCGCTCGCCGACCAGCATGACCATGCACTTCACGCCCAGCGCCTCACCGATGTCGTCGCCGGCCGCGACACGCCCTTGCTGCAACAGGACCAGGGGCGCCAACAGCCATCCCTGCTCCCGCAATAGCGGCACCAAAAGGTTCAACAAGTCGGTGGCATGCTGCTGCCCCGCCGTGGCGGACAGGCCGTCGGCAACCGTGATGCAGAGATCCAGGCCGCGCTGCCCGCAAGACAGGAGCCGGTCGCGCGACTCCCCATCCAGCCGGCGGCCCAGGTCCGGACGCAGCAGATAACGTTGCCGCTCCACGGCCTCGCTGCGGCACTGAAGAACGGGCAAGCCAAGCGGCAGCAGATCGGCACGCAAGGCATCGACGTCCAGCGCGGCATGCACGGCGTCGCGCGCCCGCGCGTGCGACAGCCTGAGGTCAAGCAGGGCCTCGGTGGCCAGCGACGCCCCGGAACGCGGCAAGCCGATGCGCGCGGCCGTCACCTGGCGCAGCCGCTGCCATAAGGGGGCGGTAGTAGCGGTGTCGCGCAGGCCGTCGTCGGTATCGGCTCGCGCGCCGTCATCCGCGCCGCTTTTCATATCTTCGGTCTTCATCGCGAGTTTCCCCTCATGACGCGGGAAGCAAGGCGGCGAACGCCGGCGGCAGGGACGCCGGGCGTATGCGGCCGCCCTCGTCACACAGGCCTTGCTCGATCAGCCAGGCTTCGAATTCCGGCGCGGGCCGCTTGCCTGATAGTTCGCGCATGGCCAGGGCGTCGTGAAACGAGGTGCTCTGGTAGCCCAGCATGATGTCGTCCGCCCCCGGCACGCCCATCACGAAATTCACGCCTGAAGCTACCAGCAACGTCAGCAGCGCGTCCATGTCGTCCTGATCGGCTTCCGCGTGGTTGGTGTAGCAGACGTCGCAGCCCATGGGCACGCCCAGCAGCTTGCCGCAGAACTGATCTTCGAGGGCCGCGCGCATGATCTGTTTGCCGTCGTACAGATATTCCGGCCCGATGAAGCCCACCACGCTGTTGACCAGGAACGGCGCGTAGGCGCGCGCCACCGCATAGGCACGCGCCTCGACGGTCTGCTGGTCGACGCCATGGTGCTGGCCGGCCGACAGCGCACTACCTTGCCCGGTCTCGAAATACATCACGTTGGTGCCGACGGAGCCGCGCTTAAGCGATAAGGCGGCTTCCTGGGCCTCGGCCAACAGCGCCAGGTCTATGCCGAAGCCGCGATTGGCACCCTCGGTGCCGGCGATCGACTGGAAAACCAGATCTACAGGGGTGCCTCGTTCGATCAGGGCGATACCCGTCGTCACATGCGTCAGCACGCAGCTTTGCGTCGGTATCCGCAGGCGCTCGCGCACGTCGTCCAGGCGGCATAGCAAGTCCTTGGCCATGGCCGGACTGTCCGTGGCGGGATTGATGCCGATGACGGCGTCACCCGCGCCCAGCAGCAGGCCATCCAGGATGCTGGCCGCGATGCCCTGTGGGCTGTCGGTGGGATGATTGGGTTGCAGCCGCACGGAAAGCCGGCCCGGCAGGCCGATGGTGTTGCGAAAACGGGTGACGACGCTGCACTTGGCCGTCACCAGCATCAGGTCTTGCAAACGCATCAACTTGCAGACCGCCGCCGCCATCTCCGGGGTCAGGCCTGGGCCGACCCGGGTCAGGGCCGCGGTGTCCGTGCTATCGGCCAACAGCCAATTGCGGAATTCTCCGACCGTCATATGGGACACAGGCGCGAACGCTTGCGCGTCGTGCGTATCAACGATCAGCCGGGTGACTTCATCCGTTTCATACGGCACTAGTGCAACATTCAAGAATTCGCGCAGCGGCAGATCCGCCAATACATACTGCGCGGCGACTCGTTCTTCACTGGAGCGCGCCGCCACTCCCGCCAGCACATCGCCGCTGCGCAGCGGCGTGGCCCGGGCCATCACTTCCTTCAAGCCGTCGAATACGTGGCGGACACTGCCCATCGTCGTGGCGTACACGGATCATCCTCGTCAAACATCCGTTCCCATTCTAGGTGACAGTTGCTACGGCTAGTGGCGCCTAGGGTTTATCCGAGGTGCTCAATGATTGACCGTGCGTGGAGCGGCGCGCAGAATAGGTCCAAGGAAAACGTTTTCCTTTCTTCTGCCCTACGGAGTTCCAGAAGTCATGAAAGTCAACACTGGCGTATTCCTGCGACGCGATCCGAACGGCGCGGGCGCCCCCTTGGTCTTCGACATCCCGCGCAGCGGCACCTGGTACCCATGCGAATTCGTACCCGCCGCGCCGTTCCTGGACTTGCACCAGTCCGTATCCATGCACGTGCCGGATCTCTATGCCGATGTCGTGGACAGCGGCGCGGGCTGGCTGGCCGCCACCTTTCCCAATACCTATATCGACGCCAACCGCCACGAGGGGGACATCGATCCCGCCTTGTTGGACGGCCCCTGGCCGGGCGAGCTGGAAACCACGGAAAAATCCCGCCTGGGCATAGGACTGATCCACTCCAAGTGCGGTAAGCGCGGCGTACCGATCTACGACAAGCCGCTTAGCGTGCAAGACGTCCAGCGGCGGCTCGACCACTATTACTGGCCCTATCACAACGAACTGGCTGCCATGCTCGCGGAACGCAAGAAGGTGTTTGGCGGCGCCTATCACATCAGTTGCCACAGCATGGCTTCGGTTGGCGGGCCTTCCACGCTGGACCGCGGCAAGCCTCGGTCCGATTTCGATATCGGCGACCGCCACGGCAGCACCTGCGATCCGGCCCTGAGCGAATTGATCGTCTCCACGCTTGCCGGCTTTGGCTACCAGGTCACCCGCAACTTCCACTATGCCGGTGCCGAGTCGGTGCGCAAGCATGCCCAACCCGCGGCAGGCATCCACAGCGCGCAGATCGAGATCAAGCGTGGGTTGTACATGAATGAAGACACCTTCGAGCGCAGCAAGGACTTCAGCACGGTCAGGCAGCATCTGGGCGAGCTGGCCAAGGTAGTCGCGCGCTTCGCCTTGGAACAGACGAAGGGCTGACGGGGTTGCAGTATCTGGTCAGGCCAGGGGTTCAAAGGGCTTGAAGGGCTTAAAAGGCTTAAAGGGGATATAAATCATGAAAGTCGTTCTCCGTATCGCGAGTGTGTGGGCGGCGGTCTGTCTGCCCTTTGCCGCGGGACTGCCCGCGCATGCCGCGCCCAAGACCGACCTGGTCGCCACCATCAATTCGAACGTCAACTTTCTTTATCCGGGACGTGGCGTCGCGGCGGAGGACTACAACTTCGTCGTTCTGGTCTACAACGGCTTGGTGGGCATCAACGAAAAGCTGCAACTGGTGCCGGAACTGGCGGAAAGCTGGAGTTCCGATGCCAGCGCCAAACAATGGACGTTCAAGCTGCGCCCGGGTGTGAAGTTCTCGGACGGCAAGCCTTTCGTCGCCGCCGACGTCACCCATACATTCGCCCTGCTGGCCGACCCGGCGTTGGCATCACGCGCCCGCTCCACCGCGGAGATGGTGGACCACATCGAGACGCCGGATGACCACACCGTCAAGTTCGTGCTCAAGGAGCCTTATGGCGCCTGGCCGAACATGCTGATCGAACGGCAACTGAAGATCGTTCCCGACGGCCACAGCGCCGAGGAACTGATGAAGAAGCCGGTTGGCACGGGCCCCTTCATGCTGGAAAGCTACACGCCGGGTGACCGTCTGGTGGTGAAGAAGAATCCCAATTACTGGGAACCTGGCCTGCCGAAGCTTGACAAGGTCACGTTGCGCATCATTCCCGAGGACGCCGCCAAGGTGGCCGCCCTGTCGGCGGGAGACGTGGACATCCTGTGGAACGTGCCGCTGGAGTCGATCAAGGAATTGAAAGCGCTGTCCAATGTCGTGGTGGACGAAGCCGCGACTTCGACCTGGGATGGTTTCGTCCTGAATAACGAGGTCAAGCCTTTCAGCGACGTGCGGGTGAGGCGCGCCTTCGAACTGGCCGTCGACAAGAAGCAGTTGGTGCAGTTCGCCCTGTTCGGCTCCGGCGCCCCGACACACACGCCCGTGCCGCCCAACAGCCCGGCGTTCAACAAGGACATTTCTTTCAAGCCGGATCTCGCCGGCGCCCGCAAGCTGCTGGCCGAGGCCGGTTACCCCAAGGGCTTTTCCATCACCCTCAACGTGCCCGTCGGCCGGCCCACGCGCGAACGCGCCGCGGTGGCGCTGCAGCAGATGCTCAAGGAGATAGGCGTCAACGTGAAACTGGAGCGGGTGCCCTATAGCCGCTGGGGCGCCACCATCGCCGGCAAGTCGCCTTTCTATATGGATGGCTACCTGGCTCGTCCCACCCTGGATACCGCCACCTATCCCTGGTATCACAGCTCGGGGTCGTGGAATAAGCAGATGTGGCACTTCAAGAGTGAACGCATCGACGACGTGCTGGACAAGGCGCGGTTTGAAACGGATCCCGACAAGCAGAACGCGCTGTATAAAACCTTCCAGCAGTATGCCGTCGAGGACGTGCCGGGCGTGGTGATGTACACGATCAATTTTGTCACGGCGTATACGTCATCCTTGAAGGATTACCACACCCATCCTTATTCCTGGATGGATCTGCGGTCCGCCTACTTCGAGTGACATCGCAAAGCCCGGTCTGGCTTCGGCAATAAATAGGATAAGACAAAGGCAAGGCGATGCTGGAATACGTCATCAAGCGGCTGTTGCACGTGATCGCCATTGTGGCGGTGATGTCTCTACTGATATTCCTCATCACCCAGATCATGCCGGGCAATATCGCTCATTTGATCCTGGGCGACTTTGCCTCGCCGGAAGATATCGCCACGCTGGAATCCCAGATGGGGTTGAACGATCCCTGGTACGTACAGTATCTGCGCTGGGCATCGGCCATGTTGCATGGCGATATGGGTAATTCCCTGTCCATGAACCAACCGGTGGCGGAAGTGATCTGGGGCGCGGTCGGCCGGTCGGCGCTGTTGGCCGGTATTTCCATCGTCCTGGTCGCCATCATCGGCATCGGCTTGGGTGTCTATACCGGCATCCGCCGCGGATCCAGACCGGACCAGGCGATTTCCATGGTGACCTACGTAAATATCGCGATACCCGAGTTCTTCTGGGCGATCGTCGTGATCATGCTGTTCGCCGGCTACCTGCGCATCCTGCCCGCCACCGGCTATGCCAGCCTGGATGACGGCTTCTGGAACTGGCTGCGCCATCTCATCCTGCCCGTATTCACGCTGGTCACCGGATTGATTGCACACGTTTCCCGCCTGACGCGTTCCAGCGTGATCGATGTGATGAACAGCCAATACATCCGCGTAGCGCGGGCGCGCGGGTTTTCCGAGCGCCGGGTGGTGCGCCACCATGCCTTGCGCAACGCCCTGCTGCCGGCCATCACCGTGCTGGCGATCGACGTCGGCGTCTTGATGGGCGGCGTCGTCGTGGCGGAATCCATTTTCTCGTATCCCGGCCTGGGCCGGACCCTGATGTATGCCATCCAGCATATGGATCTGCCCCTGCTGCAGGCATCCATGATGGTGGTCACCTTCGTGTATGCCCTGGCCAACCTGGCGGCGGACCTGCTTTATGCCTTCCTCAATCCCAAAATCCGTTACGGCGCGGCCAGCCATGCGTGAGCCGCGCGCACCGCGCAGGATCACCGGCCTGCATGTCGGCCTGGCGCTACTGCTGCTGGTCGTGCTAATTGCCGTGATCGGCCCCAGCATTTCGCCCTATCCCATGGATGCCACGTCGCTGGAGCAAAGGCTGGCCGCGCCCAGCGCCGCGCACTGGCTGGGCACCGACGAATTCGGCCGTGACGTCCTGAGCCGCGTGCTCAATGGCGCGCGCTCATCGCTCACCATGGGCTTCGGCGCGACGCTGTTCAGCATCCTGATCGGCGTGCCGTTGGGGCTGTCGGCCGGCTATTTCAAAGGCCATGTCGATGACGTCATCATGCGGGCGGTCGATGTGATGATATCCGTGCCGCCGGTCATCCTGGGCCTGTTGATCCTGTCCATTACCAGTCCCAGCATATGGAAGACCACTCTCGCCGTCGGCCTGGTCTACGTTCCCATCATGGTGCGGTTGACGCGCAGCGTAACGCTGGAAGTCTGCGGCGAGGAATACGTGCAGTCGGCCAGGGCCCGCGCCGAGCGCAATTCCTACGTCCTGTTTTCCGAAATCTTGCCCAATGCCTGGCCCGCCATCATCGTCGAGTCCTCGCTGCGCGTGACCTTCGCCATTCTGCTGGGCGCGGCGCTCAGTTTCCTGGGCCTGGGCGTGCAACCGCCGGCGTCGGATTGGGGGCTGATGATCGCCGAAGCCAGGCCCTTCATCAGCGCCGCCCCGTGGATCGCCTGTGCCCCAGGCATCGCGCTGTGCATCACGGTGATGGCGATCAACCTGATTGGCGATGGCTTGCGCGAGCGGCTGGATCCCCGCCTGCACCGGAGCCGCGCATGAGCAACAGCCCCTTGCTGTCGATACGCGATCTCTGCATGGATTTCGTGGGTGGCGGCGCGCCCATCCAGGCGCTGCGTAATATCAACGTCGACATCGCGCCGGGCCGCGCGGTAGGCCTGGTGGGAGAGTCGGGTTCCGGCAAGAGCACCGTGGCGCTGGCCGCCTTGGGGCTGCCCGACAAGGAAGCCCGCATACGCGGCGGCGCCATCCTTTTCAAAGGCCGTGACATCTACGCGATGACGGACGAGGAACGGCGCAAGCTGCGCGCCAGCGTCATCAGCATCGTCTTCCAGGACCCCTTCACCAGCCTCAATCCGTCTTTGCTGGTGGGGCATCAGATCCGCGAAGCGCTGTTGGTGCACCGCGGCTTCAGCACGGAAGATGCCGATGCGGAGTGCCTGCGCCTGTTGCGCGAGGTCGGCATCGCCGACCCCGGCAAGATGATGCGCAGCTACCCGCACCAGCTGTCGGGCGGCATGAAGCAGCGTGCTCTCATCGCGGCGGCACTGGCATCCGACCCGGAACTGCTTATCCTGGACGAACCGACCACCGCCCTGGATGTCACCGTCGAGTCCCAGATCCTGGATCTGCTCGCGCAATTGCGCGTCACACGCGGGCTGTCCATGCTGTTCATCAGCCACAATCTGGGTGTGATCGCCAGGATATGCGATGAGGTTTGCGTCCTGTACGCAGGAGAAGTCCTGGAACATGGCCCCACCGCCCAGGTCCTGGCGGATCCGCGCCACCCTTACACCAAGGGGCTGCTGGCTGCCCTGCCCCATCTGGGCGAACGGCGTAAACGGCTGGTGCCGATACCCGGGCGCCTGCCGCACCCATCGGCACGCCCCACGGGCTGTGTGTTCTCGGACCGCTGCGCATTCATGCAAGGCGAGAACTGCGCGACGGCGCAGACCATGACGATGCAGACGCCCGAGCACGCCGCCCGCTGCTGGCGCGCCAAAGACCTGGCCGGCCTGCCGTGGCCCGCGGCCACGAGCGCGACGGCGGCCGGTTCCGTCGCCCTGGACGGCGCCAATGGCGCCGGCACGGCAAGATCCGCCATCGACCGCAAGCCCATGGTCACGGTGCAAGGCCTGGAACGGGCGTTCGACGCAGGCGGCTGGCGCCTGCGTCTGCCCCGCCTGCTCGGGGGCCGCTCCCGCGCCGGACGCGATCAGGACCCGGTTTTCAAGGCGGTCGACGGCGTCTCCCTGACCGTCGGCGCGGGCGAAGTGGTGGGTCTGGTGGGCGAAAGCGGTTGCGGCAAGACCACCCTGGGCCGTTGCCTCATCGACCTGATACACCCCACGGCCGGCCAGATCCGCATCGATGGCAGGAATCTGGTGTCCGCCGACGCCAGGATGCGGCGCGCCATCCTGAAGGACGCGCAGATGGTCTTCCAGAATCCGGACTCGTCGCTCAATCCGCGCAAGACCGTGCGCGAGATCCTCGCCCGTCCCATGCAGCTGTTCGGCGTGACCACGACAGCGGCCGAGACGCAGCGCCAGGTCATGGCACTGCTCGATCTGGTGCGCCTGGGACCGCACTATGCGGACCGTTATCCGCACCAGATGAGCGGGGGCGAAAAGCAGCGCATAGGTATTGCCCGCGCGCTGGCGACCAATCCGCGCTTCATCGTCTGCGACGAGGCGGTTTCCGCGCTGGATGTTTCCGTGCAGGCATCGATCCTGAATCTTCTGTGCGACCTGCGCGATCAGTTGGATGTGGCCTATCTCTTCATCTCACATGATCTGGCTGTCGTCTCACATGTCGCGGACCGCATCTGCGTCATGTATAAGGGCAAAATCGTGGAGGAAGGCAGCGCCGATGCCGTGATCGATGCCCCCCGCCACCCCTATACGCAAAAACTCCTGTCCTCCGTTCCGTCGGTGGACAAGCTTGCCGGGAAGCCACTATGAAGGGTGATCAGGATGCGTCGCAGCGGCGGGCCACACTGGCCGATATCGCTGCACGGGCGGGCGTGGCGACGTCGACGGTGTCACGTATCCTGGTGGGAGAAAAGACCCTGTCCATCCGGCCCGAAACTCGTGAACGGGTGCTGGAACTGGCGCGCGAGCTGTCCTACCGGCCCAACGCCCGCGCCCGCAGCCTGCAGGCGCGCAAGTCCTTTTCGGTCGGTCTGGTCGTACCGGAAATCGACAATCCGGTGTTCGGTGCCATCATCCGCGGCGCCCAGCGTGTCGCACTTGAACGCGGCTACTCCTTGTTGATCGCTTATGCGGACAAGGACTTTCCCGACCAGGACCTGTACGCACGCCTGGTGGAGGACAACCAGGTCGACGGCCTGCTGGTCACCACCCTGCAAACCGCGCCTGCGTTCGATCCTGGACGATGGAACATTCCCTATGTCCTGGTCAATCGCGACCGCGGCGCCGATGATCCCAAAGTGATGGTCGACTACCGGCATGGGACACAGGACGCGGTGCGCTACCTGGCGGGTTTGGGCCACCGCGGCATCGCCTACGTCAGCGGACCCCTGGCGCACTACACGGGCCGCACCCGCCTGGAGGGCTACAAGGCGGGCCTGGCGGAAGCAGGTCTTGAATTCGACCCTTCGCTGGTGGTGGAGTGTGACTACGGGCGCGCCCAGGCTGAATCTGCCATGTCCCAACTGTTGAAATCCAGAGGCAAGGAAGAATCCCCCCCGACGGCGGTATGCGCGGCCAACGTCAGCGTGGCGGCGGGCATATTGTCCGTGCTGGCGCGCGCCGGCATCGCTGTACCCGGGCACATGTCCGTGCTGGCGTTGCTGGACACATTTGTCGCCGATATGCTGACCCCGCCGGTGACCGCGGTCAGTTATCCTTTCATCGATCTGGGGCGCGCCGCTGCATCCTATTTGCTGGATATGATCGAGCACGGGAAACAGTCGGCCGTGGCGAACGCGCTACCGCGACAAGACATCACGGTGCGCGGATCATGCGGGCCGGCGCCGTCCTAGGCACCCGTCGCGAGTAGCGGCCAACCCACCTGGAGCGAAGATCATGGACAAACCGAAATCCCCCTCCATTGCGGCCAGCACGGAAAACCTTTCTCGCACCCAGATCGTCGACAAGCCCATGGTGGAAAGCCGTGGCGGCATCGTCGCGTCGCAGAGCCGACGCGCGGCCCTGGCCGGCGTCGCCGTGCTGGACTCGGGTGGCGACGCGGTCGATGCCGCGGTGGCAACCTCTTTCGCCCTGGGCGTGGCGGAGCCCTGGATGAGCGGCGCGGGCGGCGGCGGCGCAATGGTCATCTGGCGCGCCGACGAACAACGCGCCTACGCGGTGAACTTCGGCATGCATGCGCCCGCCGGACTCGACCCGGCCGCTTATCCTCTGGCGCCCGGTGCGCCTCGCAGCGACTTCTTCGGCTGGCCGGGGGTGGTGGACGACCGCAACGTCCGCGGTCCGCACTCCATTGCCGTGCCGGGCACCGTCGCCGGCATGGGCCTGGCGCACGCCCGTTACGGCCGCATGCCGTGGCGTGATGTGTTGACCCCCGCGGTGGGCATGGCCAAGCAAGGCTTGCTGGTGGACTGGTACGCCGGTTTGCTGATCGCGTCCTGCACCCGTGAACTGGCCATGGATCCCGATGCGGCCGCGCTGTTCCTGGATGATGGCAAATGGCCCATCGTGGGCGGCTGGACAGCCCTGGCCGAACGCCGCTTGAACCAGGGCAAGCTCGCGCATACGCTGGCCCGGCTGGCCGACAAGGGCGCGGCCGAGTTCTATACCGGTGACATCGCCCAGACCCTGGCGCGCGATATTCAGGACAAAGGCGGGTATTTGTCCACGCAAGATCTACGCGGCTACAACGCCAGGATCGAAGATCCCCTGACCATCCCCTACCGCGGCGCCCGCATCCACGCGCCGCCTGGATATACCGCCGGCCCCAGCCTGAAAGTGGCGCTCGACGACCTGCAAGCCGCCTTGCAAGCACCAGCCCGCGGGCAAGACTTGCCCGATGCACAGGCCTACGTCGCCATGGCGCGCGCGCTCGATCACGCGTTCAAGCAGCGGCTGACGCAGATGGGCGACCTCGATTCGCCCACGGCACCCGCCTGCACCAGCCATTTCTGCGTGGTGGATCGCCACGGCAATATGTGCGCGGTCACACAGACCTTGTTGTCCGCCTTCGGCTCAAAAGTCGTGTCACCCTCGACGGGCCTGCTGATGAACAACGGCATCATGTGGTTCGACCCGGAGCCTGGCCGCCCCAACTCGCTGGCACCCGGCAAGAAATGCCTGATGAATGTCTGCCCGGTGGTAGGCGAAACGGCATCCGGCGATCGCTTCGCGGTGGGTGCGTCCGGTGGCCGCAAGATCATGGGTGCGGTGCTGCAGCTGTCCGTTTTCCTGAGCGACTATGGCTTGACCCTGGAAGATGCCTTCCGCCAACCGCGTATCGACATGAGCGGCAGCGGTACCGTGATCGCCAACAGCAAGTTGCCGGCGCCGGTGATCGAGGCCCTGCACGCGGCTTTCCCCACGGTGCAGACGCAGGCCACGCTTTACCCCTACGCCTATGCCTTCCCGTCAGCCGTCATGGCAAGCCAGGGCCGGCATTTCGGCGCAACGGAAATCACCTCGCCCTGGGCCGATGCCATCGGCCAGGAAACCGGCCATTGAATCATCGCGGCCCGGCAACCTTGCCGCCGATCTGCTCGAACACGTTCGCAAGGTCTTCCGCGCTATACGGCTTGAGCAGATGCACCGCGCCGGTCACCGCGCTCTCACCCTGCATCACTCCGGCGTCGTGGCCCGACGCGAAGATCACATGTAGTGCTGGCTGGCGCGCGCGGGCGCTGACGGCCAGCTCTACGCCCGATACCTCCGGCAAACCGATATCGGTCATCAGCACGTCGACCGGGTTGGCGTCCAGCGCGACCAATGCGGCCGAGGCATGTCCGGCGGACACCACGTGGTGCCCCAGCGCTTCCAGCATCTCGGTAGTGGTCATGCGGATCAAGCCGTCATCCTCCACCAGCAGGATGCGCCATGACGGCATCCGCGGCGCCGCGCCGCCGGCGACATCCGCCGCCAAGGGCAACCGCCCTTGCCGAGCTTCCTGCGCGGCATTACGCTGCTGCTGGTTGCGCAGCACGTGGCGGATCTTGCGCGCCATGGCCTCGCGCGTGTACGGCTTGCTCAGAAGCTCGATACCTTCGTCAAGGCGGCCGTCGTGCATGATGGCGTTTTCGGTATAGCCCGAGGTAAACAGCACCGCCACGTTGGGCAGGCGTTCGCGCGTCTTGCGCGCCAGCTCGGGGCTGCGCAATGGGCCTGGCATGACCACGTCGGTGAACAACAGGTCGATAGGCATGCCGCTTTCCACAATGGCCAATGCGCTCTGCGCATCCTTGGCCCGCAGCACGCGATAACCCAGTTCAGAGAGCAGATCGACCACCGTTGCGCGTACATCCTCGTCGTCCTCGACGGCCAGGATGGTTTCGGTGCCGCCGGCGATCGGCCCCGCATCCACTTCAGCGACGATGTCTTCATCCTGCCTGGCACGGGGCAGGTAAAGCCGGACCGTGGTGCCGTGTCCTTGTTCGCTATAAATCTTGATATGGCCGTTGGATTGCTTGATGAAGCCATAGACCATGCTCAGGCCCAGGCCGGTCCCACGGCCTTCCGGCTTGGTGGTGAAGAATGGCTCGAATACCTGCTCCAGGATCTCGGCGCTCATGCCGCTGCCGGTATCAGTCACCGCCACCATCACATATTGGCCGGCCTTGACCTCCGCATTGCGCGCGACGTAGTCGTCGTCCAGCACGGCATTGCCCAGTTCGATGGTCAACTTGCCGTGGCCCAGCATGGCATCGCGGGCATTGATGGCCAGGTTGAGCAAGGCATTTTCAACCTGGAAAGGGTCGACCAGCGTATTCCATAGTCCGCCCGAGACCATGGTTTCGATCTCGACGGCATCGCCCAGTGCCCGCCGCAGCATATCATCCAGCCCGCGCACGAAGCGGCCCAGGTTGACGACTTTGGGCGCCAAGGGTTGACGCCGTCCAAATGCCAACAATTGGGACGCCAGTTTGGCACCCCGTGCCACGCCGTCCAGGGCATTGCGCACCCGCTTCTCGGCGCGTTCGCTGCCGCGCACCTCGCGGGCCAGCAATTGCAGATTGCCGCCCACCACTTGCAGCAAATTGTTGAAATCGTGCGCCACGCCGCCGGTGAGCTTGCCGACGGCTTCCATTTTCTGTGCCATGCGCAGGGCTTCTTCCGCCTGGCGCAGCGCCTCGGCGGCTTCCTTGTCCGCGGTGACGTCGCGGCCCACACCGTGGACGCACCTGCGTTCGGGATCGGCCGACATGGTCCAGGCGATCCACCGCCACGCGCCATCCGCCGTATGCATGCGGCCTTCGTAGGACACAGGACGTCCATGTTCGCGCAATGCACGTATCGCCCGCCAGGCTGCCTCGCGGTCCTCGGGGTGTATCAAGGCTGCGTAATGTCCGGTCATCAACTCCCCGCGCGGATGGCCCAGGACCCGCGTCCAGGAAGGACTGACACGCAATAGCTTGCCGTCAAAATCCCCCACCGCCAGCAGGTCTTCGCTCAGTTCCCATAAGCGATCCCGTTCGGCCACGGCTTCCGTCACCCGCACTTCCAGGGTTTCGTTGAGCTGATGCAACGCTGCCTGCGCAGCGGTGCGCTGCGTGATCTCGGACTGCGCCGCCTGATACAGGCGGGCATTGTCGATGGCGGTTGAAGCCTGGGCGGCGATGCCCACCGCCAGGCGCTCAGCGGCATCGGTGAACATCGCCGGTTGCGGATGCCCCAGAAACAGGCCGCCCAATACCTCGCCGCTACGCGAAACGACCGGTACCGCCAAATAGCTGCACACCGGCAGATGCCCGGCGGGCATGCCCCGGCGCGGCGCATTATGGCCGTAGCGCGGATCCTTGGTGATGTCGTCCGAGCGCACCACCCCCTCGCCGGCAAAGGTCGGACCGAAGACCGCCGTGTTACGCGGCATGGGAAACTTTTCGAATGCGCTGCGCGGCGCGCCCGACAAGGTGTACAGCGTGTAGCTCTCGCCTTCCTTGTCCAGCACGTTGTAGAAAAACGCACCGAAGGCGGCGCCCGTCAGCTCCGTGGCCGCGTCCGTGATCACCTGCACGGCGCGTCCCAGATCCAGTTCCGCGGCGATAGTGATGCCGACCTTGTTGAGGATTTCCAGGACGCGCGCGTCTTCCTGGATCTTGCGCGCGGTTTCCTGGCGCAGGCGGTACATCTGCAGATTACTGGCCACGCGCGCCAGCAGTTCACGCGCCGAAAAAGGCTTGGTCAGATAATCGTCCGCGCCGGCGCTCAAGCCTTCCACCCGCGACTCTTCGCCGGCGCGGGCAGACATCAACAGCACCGGCACCTCGCGCAGCTCCTGATCGGCGCGCACCGCGCCCAGCAAACCGAAGCCGTCCAGGCCGGGCATCATGATGTCCGACAGAATCAGGCCCGGTTGGCGCATGCGCGCGGCCGCCAAGGCTTCGTAGCCGTCCATGGCCACCGTGACGCTGTAGCCGGCACTCGTCAGGATGCGGCCCACATAGTCGCGCAGATCAGCGTTGTCATCGACCACCAGCACTTCATCCGCCGACGTCGTGTTGCCGCCGGCGCCCGTGTCCAATACCGATGACAATTCAGGAACGGCAGCGCCGGCCTGCTCGTCGTCGGGAACCCAACGCATGGCATCGGCGATGAAAGCCTGGGCCGCCACACTGGTCCCTGCGCGCGGCACGGTGCCGGTCACCGTGCCCGACGGCAGATGCGCGGTACCCAGCGGCAGTGTGACGATGAAGCTGGTGCCCGCGCCCAAGGTGCTTTCGGCGGCTATCGTCCCACCCAGCAGCCGCACCAGTTCCTGGACCAGGGCCAGGCCAATGCCGCTGCCCTCGATACTGCGGCCGACGGCGCCGCTGACCCGGCGAAAGCGGGTGAAGACGTGCGGCAATTCATCCTCGGCGATCCCTATCCCGGTATCGCTCACGGACATGCGGGCGGAACGGCCGTCCGGAGACCGTTCCAGCGCTATGCGGATCTGGCCGTCGAATGTGAACTTGAACGCATTGGACAGCAAGTTGAGTACGATTTTTTCCCACATTTCCCGGTCCACATAAACCGGTTCCTGCAAGGACGGGCAATCGACCACCAACGCCAGGCCTGCCTTGTCGGTGGCGGAGCGGAACAGCGAGGCCAACTCCGTGGTGAGCGCGGCAAGATCGGTCGGCTCGTAGCGGGCCTGCACGCGTCCGGCCTCGATGCGGGAAAAATCCAACAGGCTGTTGACCAGCTTGAGTAGACGCAAGCCGTTGCGATATGTCAATTCCAACAAGGGACGCTGGCCATCATTGTCAGCCGCGCGTTGCAGCATTTCTTCCAACGGTCCCAACATCAAGGTCAGCGGTGTACGGAATTCGTGGCTGATGTTGGAAAAAAAAGTGGTCTTGGCGCGGTCGATCTCGGCCAACGCTTCCGCGCGGCGGCGCTCCTCTTCGTATGCATGCGCGTGCGCGATAGCCGCGCTGATCTGCCCGCTGGCCAGGTTCAGAAAGCCCCGATAGTCTTCGTCGAGCAAGCGATAGGGATTCAAGCCGACGATGAGAACACCGGCCCGGCCCGTGTCGCCAGCCGGTGCGATCGGCAACAGGATGGCCTGTGACGGCGCATGGCGCCAGGGGCCGCGCGGCAGCTCCGCGGCAGGCGCTGCAAACCGAAAACGTTCCGGCAGATCCTTCAGCACGATGGCGTCCTGCCGCCGCAGTACGTCGGCAATGGGCCACACGCCAGTCTCATCCGCCTTCAGGTGCAAGGGCGCCGCGCAATGATCGGCCTGCTCGAAGCCGCATTTGCCAACCAGGGCCACGCTGTCGCTCTCCGGCGCGGCGACGTATAGCAAAGCGAACGGCAGGTCATGCGAATTCAAGGACAGGGCGCGCACGCTAAGCTGGCACGCTTCGTCCCAGCTATGCGCCTGTGTCGCCACCGCGGCCAGCTCGCGCAGCAACCTGACCTGACGGTCGCCCACCACCATTGCCGTGTCATCGCTGTTGGCGCAGATGATGCCGCCCGCCCCGCCCTCGTCGGCCGGAATAGGACTGTAGGAAAAGGTGTAGTAGGTTTCTTCCGGATAGCCGTTGCGCTCCATCAGAAGAAACTTGTTTTCGACGTAGGTCCCTTCGGTTCCGGACATCGCGGTGGCCAGCAAAGGTCCGATGTCGTCCCAGATTTCCTGCCAGACCTCGATGGTCGGCTGGCCCAACGACGCCGGATGCTTGCCGCCGATGATGCTTTTGTAAGGGTCGTTATAGAAAAAGATCAGGTCATCGCCCCAGCCGATCCAGATGGGCTGGCGTGAGGTCAGCATGATACGGATGGCGGTCTTCAGGCTTTGTGGCCACCGGGAAGGCGGCCCCAACCGCGTGGCGGACCAATCGTGGGCCCGTATCAATGCGCCCATCTCGCCGCCGCCGGCCAGGAAAAAAGGGGTGTCACCCCGGGAATCGGCTGGTGGCGAAAACTGGTCCATCGCTTCTAGAGTCCTTGTCGTTCAGCGGGCGGTACTGAAGATCCCGCGCCCAAACCGGCGACGGGGGGCGGCGGCGGGTGCGGCGGCTGAGGTGGAAAACTGTATCATCAGGAAACGAAAACCACGTATTACTATCTGCAAAAAGCGCTACAGCTTCCAGATGATGAGCAGTCGGGCGTGGTCTCGGATAGCAAATTTCGCGCGCTGAGCAAACTGAGGCCTCAGCCGGATGTAGGTAACGATCCTATTTTTTGATAATTACAGGCAATTGCGTCTATCCGCCAATTACATGCGACCTGCATCTATATAAGAACCAACAGGGGAATCAATGGCTGGCCTCGCGGGCATCTCGGAAATCCTGACAAATGGGACGTCGCCTACCCTGGACGGGGAAGGCGCCCCGCTCTTCTGGCGTATGCAGATCGTCGCCTGGCTTACGCTGGCCACCCTGGGTTTTCTGATCCGCTACGTCGCCTATGGCAGTGCCGCGGTGGCCTTGCTGCTGACCGTTCTGCTGGACCTGTTGGGATTCGCGCTGACCAGCGTCGCCGCCCTGCTGCACGCGCGCCATCCGGGCGGCAACCGGATTCAAGTCGTCGTCTGCGCCGCCCTGCTCTGCGTTGGAACTTCAGCCCTGTTGGCGCTGCTCGGCGTCGAAGTCCAGAACACCTTGTTGCCGGACGCCGCGCCCTATGCGCTGCGCAACCGCGTACCGATGGCCTTCATTTATTTCCTGGGCGTGTTCTGCATCTGGACCTTGGTCTACTTCGCCGCCCGTGCCGAGCTGCAGGCTCGCACCGAACGCTTGCACGCCTTGCGGGCCCAGACCCGCGCCTTGCAGCTGGAACTGGAACATCTGCATCTGCAGATCGAGCCGCATTTCCTGTTCAATTCGCTCAATACCATCGTTGCGGAAATCCACGATCGCCCTGCCATCGCGGAAGAAATGACCCGGCGCCTGGCCGCCTACCTGCGTTACTCGCTGAGCCAGCGCAACAATGCGATCTGCGCCCTGCGCGATGAACTGGGGGCGGTGGAAACCTATCTGGGCATCCAGGCCTTGCGCTTCGATAACCACTTCAAATATCACCTCGATATCGATCCCGCGGCGCTCGACATGGGCATTCCGCACATGACGCTGCAGGGCCTGGCGGAGAACGCCATCAAGCATGGCGAGCGAGCTGAGGACGGGCCCTTCCGCATCCATATCCGCGCGCACCGCGTGGCCGATGCCTTGACCATAGAGGTGGACAACCCCGGCCGGCTGGACCGCCCTTTCGACCCGATGCACACCGGCGTCGGCTTGAGCAACCTGAGCCAGCGTCTGGCGCTGCACTACCCAGGCCGCCATCGTTTCGCGCTGGAACAACGGGCCGAGCGCACCGTTGCAACGCTGTACATCGAAGGAACATCGTGCTTCGCGTAGCCATCATCGACGACGAAACGCCGGCGCGGCGCTACTTGCGGCGCCTGCTGGAAACCCAGGCCGACGTGCAGATCGTCGGCGAGGCGGCGAACCTGACGCAAGCCCGAACGCTGATCGAGCAGGAGTCGCCGCATGGCCTGTTTCTTGACATCGAGCTGACCCAAGGCACGGGATTCGATCTATTGCGGGGACTGGATCCGCACGTCGGGGTCATCTTCGTTACGGCCCACGCCAACCATGCCCCGCGGGCGTTCGACGTCGAAGCGCTGGACTACCTGCTCAAGCCGGTAGGCGCGCCGCGCCTGGAACAGGCCCTGGCGCGGCTACGCCGGATGGCGGACGCGCGGCCGGCGCCGGCCTATCTGGTGATACGGGGGCGCCAAGCCACTCGCCCCATCAGGTTGCAGGACCTCAGCGTGGTACTGGCTCAGGGCGATTACGTACAGCTGTGCTGCGCGGATGGCAGCAGCGAACTGATGCTGGCCACCATGTCGGGCCTGTTGCCGCAACTCCCCATGCCGCCCTTCTTCCAGGCATCACGCTCGCTCATCATCAATCTCGATCACGTCGTTCGAGTGAGCAGCGGCGACCATCGGCAGGTCGAATTCATACAGGGACGGCCACCGTTCCAACTGGGACTGACCGCTTTCCAGCGCTTGAAGCAGGCCCTGGCGGCGCGCGCGGGAAACACCGCTCGGGCATAGGCTTTGCTTTGTCGGCGTCGCTATCACACAGCCGTGCTGACGCGGCAGTACAACAAAGCGAGCCACAATGAGCGCCCACACCGAGAAGTCCCCCAGCCCCACTGCCGGCGGCTGGGGTTCAGCCAAGGCTGTAGCCAGCAGCCTGGCTAAAGAGCATGTCCTGCTGCATGGCGCCGCCCTTCTTACTCATCAGAACAAGCCCGACGGCTATATGTGCGTGAGCTGCTCGTGGGCCAAGCCGGCCCACCCGCATCCGCTGGAATTCTGCGAGAACGGCGCCAAGGCCACGGCCTGGGACATCACCAACAAAACCGCGCCCCCGGACTTCTTCGCGGCGCACACTTGTACCCAACTTCTGGAGTGGAGTGATCACGATCTGGAAAAGATCGGCCGCCTGACCGCGCCCATGCGCTGGAACGCCGCGACCGACAAATACGAAGAGATCAGCTGGCAGGAAGCCTTCGATGACATCGGCAAGCGTCTGCGGCCATTGGAGCCCGACTCGGTGGTGTTCTATACCTCGGGACGCGCATCCCTGGAAACCTCATATATGTACGCGCTATTCGCGCGGCTGTTCGGTACCAACAATCTTCCCGACAGCTCGAATATGTGCCACGAGAGCACTTCCGTCGGTCTACCCAAGACCATAGGCGTGCCAGTTGGCACCGTCACACTGGAGGATTTCGAACATACCGACTGCATGTTCTTCTTCGGCCACAACACCGGCACGAATGCACCGCGCATGCTGCATCAACTTCAGGACGCGCGCGAGCAGCGTGACGTGCCCATCATCACATTCAATCCCCTGCGCGAGCCGGGCCTGATCGCCTTCCGTAACCCGCAGGCGCCGACGGAGATGATGACCGGCAGGAAAACCCAGATCAGCACTCAGTACCACCAGGTCAAGGTGGGCGGGGATACGGCGGCGCTGGCTGGCCTGTGTAAATACCTGATCGAAGAAGATGACCGGGCACAGGCGCAAGGCAGCGCACCAGTGCTGGACCATGCTTTTATTGCTGAACACACGCATGGTTACGAGGCCTTTGCCGATGCCATGCGCAGCGCCTCGTGGGAGCAGATCGAACGCCACGCCGGCCTGACCCGCGCCGCCTTGGAAGCGGCTGGGGGCGTGTATGCGCAGGCCAAGGCGGCGATAGTGCTGTACGGAATGGGCCTGACTCAGCATCGCAACGGTGTGCGGAACGTGCAGATGATCACCAACCTGTTGCTGCTGCGCGGCAATATCGGCAAGCCGGGCGCCGGCGTCTGCCCGATCCGCGGCCATTCCAATGTGCAGGGGCAACGCACGGTAGGCATCACGGAGAAACCGGACAAGGTACCCGCCGACAAGCTGAAGGCGCTATACCACTTCGACTCGCCCACCAAACAAGGCATGAATACGGTAGAGGCCTGCGAAGGCATCCTGGATGGACGAGTCAAGGCTTTCATCGGACTAGGTGGCAATTTCGCGCGTGCCACGCCGGATCATTCCCGCATGGAGCCGGCCTGGTCGACGCTGGACCTGACCGTCTCGGTAGCGACCAAGCTCAATCGCAGCCACCTCTTGCACGGCCGCGTGTCCTATCTTTTGCCTTGTCTGAGCCGCATCGAGATCGACCGGCAAGCCGGGGGCGAGCAGGCAGTATCGGTGGAAGACAGCACCGGCTGCTTCCACGGTTCCAAGGGCCGTAGCGAACCCAACAGCGATCTCCTGCTATCGGAGCCGGCGATTGTTGCCGGCCTGGCCAAGGCCGCTGTCGGTGAGCGGGGGAACGTCGACTGGGATGCCTGGGTGGCCGACTACGCACTGGTGCGCGATGCCATCGAGGCGACTTATCCGGAGATCTTCAAGGACTTCAATGCGCGCATGTGGAATCCCGGCGGATTCCATCGTCCTCTGGGGGCCAGCGAACGCAAGTGGAATACCGAAACCGGCAAAGCCAATTTCATCGTGCCGGAGACGTATGACGAAGATCCCGACATGCCCGAACTCGGCGGGCAGGTCCTGCGCCTGATGACCACGCGTGGCGACAGCCAGTTCAATACGACCATCTATGCCTTGGACGATCGCTTTCGCGGCATCAAGGGCACGCGCAAAGTGATCATGCTCAATGCGGATGACATGGCGCGATTAGGCTTGCGGGAAAAGGATGTGGTAACGGCCTGCACGGTCGCGCATGACGGCTATGACCGCGAAGTGTCCGGCCTGGAAGTCCGCGCGTTCGACATTCCCGCCGGCTGTGCCTGGTCGTACTACCCGGAATGCAACCCGTTGATCCCCCTGTGGCATTACGCCAAGGAGAGCAAAGTGCCCGCAGCCAAATCCATCCCGATCACGCTGCGCAAACAAACATGAATCAGGACGTCATGGCGCCGCCCGACATCCAGGCGGTGCAGCGCCTTCAAGCGGCAAGACAGGCAGGTATAGCGATTGCGATAGTGCGGATAGCGGCGAGAACGGCGGGTCCTCCGACCCGGCACATAGTCCCACTGATCCATTCGCCCAGGACCATCCTTAGGGAGCTTATCCATGACCGACACAAACCGCGCCGACCCTGTCGACAAGACACCCACGCCCGAGCCCTCCAAGGAAGATCAAGTGGATATCGCGGCCCGCATCCAGGACGACCTGGGCAAGGCCAGCGAGAACCGTCAGAAACAGGAATCTTCAGCCCCGGCCAAGGCAACGCAGTTCGACGGCAATCCGAATCCCGAGCGCGCCGAGGACGGGGCGTTCAATCCACGTGACGACACGCCTAGCGTGCTTCCCACCAAGAAAGGCTGATTCACGCAAGCGCGTATCACCATGGCCGTTGCGCCTTGATGGCCCAGATCACATTCTCAGTAAATCACTCAGGAGTGCACGATGTTCGCACACAACAAACGTCTTCAATATACGGTTCGCGTAAGCCAGAGCAATCCAGGGCTGGCCAATCTGCTGCTGGAGCAATTCGGCGGGCCGCAGGGCGAGCTGGCCGCCGCCTGTCGTTACTTCACCCAAGCCATCGGCGAAGACGATCCCGGCCGCAAGGACATGCTGTTCGATATCGCGACCGAAGAGCTCAGCCATCTTGAAGTCATTGGTTCGCTGGTAGTCATGCTGAACAAGGGTGCCAAGGGCCAACTGGCCGAGGCCACCATGAAAGAAGCGGACCTCTACCGTTCGCTCCACGGCGCGGGCAATGACTCGCATGTGACTCAGATCCTGTATGGTGGCGGCCCTGCCCTGACCAATTCCGGTGGCCAGCTTTGGAACGCGGGCTACATCGATACCATCGGCGATCCCGCAGCGGACCTGCGCTCGAACGTTGCCGCCGAGGCGCGCGCCAAGATCATCTACGAACGCCTGATCAACGTGACGGACGACCCCGGTGTGAAGGAAGCCTTGGGCTTTCTAATGACACGGGAGATCGCGCACTTGCAATCTTTCGAAAAGGCGCTGTACTCCATCGAACCCAACTTCCCCCCGGGCAAGCTGCCGGGGGATCCCAAGTTTTCAAACGTCTACTTCAACATGTCGCAAGGCGACGGCGATCTCAGCGGTCCGTGGAACAAGGAATCCACCTTCGAAGTGGTTTCCGAACGCGAGGAACAAATGGCCGTTGACGGCGGCGATGGCTTGGCCAGCGTCAAACTGAAGAAGGACGAATTGGCGGACGTGCAGGCGATGGTGTCGCGCACGGCTTCCGATCCTGAAAGTGATCCAGAGACCAGTGCGGATCGAGGGTCGGTATTGTCTTGACGTGGGGCGCGCCTCACCGCGGATCGAACAACGCGGCGAGGCGCTTTTTCCTGAACGCCTCGACGACGAAGTCGATAAAGGCGCGCGTCTTCAAAGGTACCAGCTTCTTGTTCGGGTAATAGATCGACAAGGCCCCTAGTTCGGCCGACCATTCCGGCAGCAGACGGATCAACGCTCCGCTGGCTATCCAGCGCGCTGCATGTGGCGTCGGCAACAAGGCCACGCCGTAGCCCAGCACGGCCGCGCGCGCCATGGCTTCCGGATCGTCGAAGATCATGCGCACGCTGGATTCCACGGCAGCCTCTATCCCCGCGCTGTTACGCATGGTCCACGCGCGCAGACGTCCGGTAGGCCCTGACCGGCGCACGATGCCATCCAGCCCCGATAACTCGGACGGATGCTTGGGCATGGTCCGGTCAGCCATATAGGCCGGCGACGCCACCGCAATGATGTAGGCCGTCGCCAGTTTGCGCGCAATCACCCCTTCGGTCAGTTCGATCCCTCCGGCAATCGCCGCGTCGTAGCCTTCGCCCACCAGGTCGACCGCGCGGTTTTCAAAATGCCAATCCGGGACGATGGCGGGATAACGCGCCAGGAAATCTCCCAGTAGCGGCACGATGTATTCGTTGCCGAAACCCAGCCCGACGCTCACCCGCAGCAAGCCCGAGGGCTTGCCTTCGCGCTGCGCCGCATGGGCGAAGGCATCCTGCAGGCTGGCGTAGGGGCCGGCGGCGTTATCCAGGAACTGCTCTCCTTCCTCGGTCAGCGCCAGCTTGCGGGTGCTGCGGTGGAATAGGCGCAGGCCCAGCTCGACCTCCAGGCGCGCCACATTCTTGCTCACCGCCGCGGGCGTCAGGCCCAGACTGCGCGCGGCCGCCGAGAAGCTGCCCAATTGCGCGCTGCGGATAAAGGATTCAAGAAGATTGATGGCTTCCATGCATCACGCCCCGGTTTTTCCTCATCTTCAATTAATAGTTGAAAATCATACAACCAATTAGGGACTATCTGGAATAGTCAGCAGCGGGAATACTTCATCCGTCGTCACCGCAGTCCTGTAGGTTGATTTCCAAGTCTTGAATTTCTTGTTCACATTCGAGTCGTGCCTGCCATCCGCATCCTGACTCTTACATCCAAAGGTCCATATCATGAATACCCGTACCAATACCTCCGCCACGCCTGTTGAAACCACCAAGCCGCTGGCCGGCAAGACCGCCTTCGTTACCGGCGGCGGCCGCGGCATCGGCGCCGCCATCGTCAAGCGCCTGGCCCGCGACGGCGCCGCCGTGGCCTTCACCTATCGCGGCTCGGCCGATCAAGCCAAGGCCCTGGCCGAGGAAATCAAGGCCGCCGGCGGCCGCGCGTTGGCCTTGCAAGCTGATGCCGCCGACTCCGCCGCCGTCGTCCGTGCCATCGCGCTGACGACAGATGAATTCGGGTCGCTGGACATTCTGGTCAACAACGCCGGCGTACTGGCGCTGGGCTCCATCGAAACGCTGACTTTGGAAGAATTCGACCGGACGCTGGATCTGAATGTGCGCGCGGTGTTCATCGCGTCGCAAGCCGCGCTGGCGCGAATGAATGACGGCGGGCGCATCATCAATATCGGCAGTGTGAATGCCGACCGCATGCCCTTCCCCGGCGGCGCCGCTTACGCCATGAGCAAGTCGGCCCTGCAAGGCCTGGTGCGGGGCATGGCGCGCGACCTGGGACCGCGCAGCATTACGGTGAATAACGTGCAGCCGGGTCCGACCAATACCGACATGAATCCGGAAACCGGTGATTTCGCCCAGATGCTGCACGGCTTGATGGCCTTGCAACGGCACGCCCAGCCCGAGGAGATCGCCGGCATGGTGGCTTACCTGGCGGGTCCCGATGCCGGCTTCGTCACCGGTGCGAACCTGACGATAGATGGGGGTTTCGCGGCGTGAGGTTGCGCGGTCCGGTTGCGCAGTCCGGTCGCGCAGTCCGGCCGCGCGGTCTGGTTGCAAGACCGCGCGATGGTGCCTGTAGCCCGACATCTTGCTGACGGGGAGCCGAGTTCAGGGATGCGACATCCTGGGTGGCTCCCCGCCGTTGCCATCGCGCGTGTAGTAATCCACGCCGCTCAACGCGAACATCACTACCAGCATCGTGGCGGCGATGGCGCATACCATGCGGGGTACCAGCTGCGGCGCCGCCAGATGCATGAAAAAAGTGCCGATCAGGGCGACCTTGATGGCGGCGATGAGGATATTCAGAGCCATATTGCCCGCACCCAGGGGGATATAAGCCGTGCCGACAGTCAGGGCGGCGAGCAAGAGCAGGCAGATCCAGACGAGCTGGATGCGGCGGCGGCTCTTTCTGAGACCGGCGTTTAATGGCTCAACCTGGTCTACCGTGTTGGTTCGGTCGTCCTTTGACACATGCGCCGCCTCACGCCTTGCTTCACGAGTCCCATTTTTCATGATGCACGCCCTGCCAGATACAACACCGGAAACAGGAATACCCATACTGCATCGACGAAGTGCCAATACAGACCCACGATTTCCAGACGCCGGGACCACACAACGGCTGGTTTACGTCTCGCGGATCGCAAGATATAGGACACCAGGAACAAGCCCACGATCATATGCACCGCATGCATGCCCGTGGCGACGAAGTAGATGAAGAAGAATAGGCGCGCACCCGCCTGTCCCCCCAACGTAGCAGCATGGAAATCCGCGGTCGGAAAGAGGCCCTCTTGCACATCTTGCGCATATTCATAGCCCTTGATCGCCAGGAATGCACAGCCCAGCAGCAAGGTCCACCGTAGCAGGCGCCTGGCCCGCCGCGGCGCTCCGCCTTGGCCATATGCCACCGCCAGGGCAATGGCGGCGCTACTGCTCAGAAGCACCATGGTGTTGACCGTTCCCAGCATTACATCCGTAAGCCGGCTGGCCGCGGAAAATGTCTCGGGGTGGTGCAAGCGGCCGACGGCATAAGCCATGAACACAGGGCCAAAGAACATGAATTCGGATGCCAGGAAGATCCACATGCCCAAGCGCGACTTGTAGGCCTGCGCCACATCGGGGCCCGAGGGTACGGCGTCCTGCGGCGGACGCGCATCAGAGGACAATGTCGTGTCGTTCATGGCAGCTTGTTCCCGGACGCATCGCTGGGCACGACCCCGGACGCATCGTTAGACGCACGCGGAACTGGTGTCGACGGCGCTGCATTGCGTGCCGCATAGTCATACGGGTCATGATCGTCGACGGGCGGGGTGTCGAAATTCCAGGTCGGCGGCGGCGACCTGGTCTGCCATTCCAGACCACTAGCGTCCCAGGGATTGGGACCGGCCGGCGCTCCACGGAACCAGGACCACAACAAGTAGCAGAACGGCAGGATATAACCTATCGCCAGCACCGCCGCGCCCAATGACGAGACGACGTTGAGTACCTGGAATTCCGGCGGATAGGCATGGTAGCGCCGTGGCATGCCTTCATATCCCAGGACGAATTGCGGGAAGAACGTCAGGTTGAATCCGACGAAGATCGTCACCGCGGCAACGCGTCCCAAGGTTTCCGGATAACGACGGCCGCTGACCTTGGGCCACCAGAAATGGATGGCGCCAAGATAGGCCATGACCGCTCCACCCACCATGATGTAGTGGAAATGCGCCACCACGAAGTAGGTGTCGGTGACGTGGACGTCGATCGCCAGGGTCGCCAGGAAGAGGCCCGTCAGCCCTCCCACCATGAACAGGCCGACGAAGCCCAATGCGTACAGCATGGGCGCTTCAAAGGTGATCGAACCCTTGTACAGCGTCGCGATCCAGTTGAAGACCTTGATCGCCGACGGTACCGCCACCAGGAAGCTGAGGATGGAAAACGTCATGTTCGCGTACACGGACTGGCCACTGACGAACATGTGGTGGCCCCACACCAGGAACCCGATGACTGCGATGCCCAGGATGGCAAAGGCCATCGACCGATAGCCAAATACCCGTTTGCGCGCGAAGCACGGAATGATTTCGCTGGCCACGCCCATGGCCGGCAGCACCATGATGTACACCGCGGGATGGGAATAGAACCAGAAGAGATGCTGGAACAGCAACGGATCGCCGCCCAGCGCGGGATCGAAGAAGCCGATGCCGAACAGGCGCTCGGCGGCCAGCAGCAGCAAGGTAATCGCCAGCACCGGCGTTGCCAGCACCAGGATGATGCTGGTCGCGTAGATTGCCCAGACAAAGAGCGGCATGCGGAACCAGCCCATCCCCGGTGCGCGCAGCGTATGGACCGTGACGATGAAATTCAGCCCCGTCAGAATGGAGGAGAATCCGACGATGAACACACCGAACAAGGTGATGATTACGTGGCTGTGGGAAAACATGGTCGAAAACGGCGTATAGAAGGTCCAGCCCGTGTCCACGCCGCCCAACACCAGGGCGGCGAGCGTGAAACAACCGCCGGCCGCATAGAGATACCAGCTGAGCAGATTCAAGCGAGGAAAGGCCAGGTCCTGCGCGCCCAGCATCATGGGTATGAGGAAGTTTCCCAGCACTGAAGGTATGGAGGGAATCAAGAACATCCAGACCATGATCACGCCGTGCGCCGTGAACAGCTTGTTGTACGTATCGGCGCTGACGAGGTCGCCCTGCGGGGTCACCAATTCCAAACGCATCAGCGCGGCGGCGCAGCCACCGATCACAAAAAATAACGTGATGCTGATGCCATACAGGATGGCGATCCGTTTGTGGTCGCGCGTCAGCAGCCAGGAACGCAGCGTATGGCCAGCATTCAGATAGGTGCGTGACGGCGCGGGCGCCGCCGCGCCGGGAGTGGGTATCGTGCTCATTGCGGCGCCGCCTCCTTGGGCATGTCCGAGCGCAGGTATTGAACCAGTGCCATCAGGTCGGATTCGCTGAATTGGCCAGCGAAGGACGGCATGGCGGGCGCATAGCCCGCCACCACATCCTTGCCCGGCTCCAGGATGGAATCACGGATGTAGTTCTCATCGGCGATGACCACGCGGCCATCCTGTGTGAACACCCGCCTGCCGAAGAGATTGCCGAGGCCAGGCGCGTGCACGGTCGATCGCGCATCGTGGCAGCCGGCGCAGCCGTGCTCGCGGAAGAGTTCGTAACCGCGCCGCGCCAGGTCGGCGCCCATCTTGCCTTGCGCGAGCCACTGTTGATACTGCTCGGGTGGCATGACGACGATGCCGCCGGCCATGGAGGCGTGATCGGTACCGCAGAACTCAGCGCACAGTAAATGATAGGTCCCGGGTTTCGTCGCCTTGAACCAGATGGCGGTATAGCGTCCAGGAACCACGTCCTGCTTGATGCGGAATGCCGGAACGTAGAAGCTGTGGATCACATCCTGGGACGTCATGAGCAGGCGCACGGCCTGGCCCGCGGGTACGTGCAGCTCGTCGATTTCCCGGGTGCCGTTTTCATGTTGCAAGGTCCAGACCCATTGCTTGGCGACCACGTAAACCGGCATCGCGCCAGCCGGCGGCCGCGTCAGCGCCGCGTAGTCGTAGGCTCCCCACAGGAACAAGCCGATGAACGCGAGCAGGGGCGCGATCGTCCAGGTCCACTCCAAGCCGTTGGCGTGATCAGGCGCATGGCTGCGATCCGCCCCCGATCCGCGCCGATAGCGGACGCAGAAGACGACGGCCAGGACGGTCAGTGTCACGGCCATCAATCCCGCCAGGCCCAGCAGACTGAGGAACAGGTGGTCGGTGCGGGGCGCCACCGAAGACGCCGCGACCGGAAAAAGCGTGGATGCGTCATTCATGGACGTCCCCCCGCCCTGCGCCGGCGGCGCAGCAGCCATAGTCCACCCAAGAGGGCAGCCAGCGTCGCCAGCCCGGCGGTCCTGGCCAAGGCCATGGCGGCGACGCCATAACGGCCCGTTTGCGGGTCGTAGTGTGAACACAGCAACACCAGGCGGTCGGCCAGGCCTCCGACCTTGCCACCCGAAGCCTCCACCAGGGCCAGGCGGATGTCGCGGGCGGACTGGCCCACCCCGAGCAGATAGCGGGATATCCGGCCCTCCGGCGTCAGGACCAGGAAACCCGCCGGGTGCAAGTACTGGCCCGAGTCCGGATCACGCCGGAATGGAAAACCGGCGGCGTCGGCCAAGGCGGTGATCGCGGACGCAGGTGCCGTCAGCAGATGCAGACGGCTGCCCTGCCCCGCGGCCATCAGCGTGACGTAATAGCTGTACTTGGCGCGTGCATCGGCCGGGGTCTCCGTGGGATCGATGCTCACGGCCACGACCTCGTAGGGAACATCCACGCCATTCAAGGTTTGCAATACAGAATCCATCAGCGTCGAACAAAGAACAGGACAGTGGTAGTAGCCCAGAACGAAGACCATCGGCCGCTGTCCCAGGAAATCAGCCAAGGCCACTGCACGACCCCGCTCGTCACGCAAGCCCTGCACTGCCGGCATCGCTCGTCCCAAATGCTGACGAAAGGCAAACTGGGCGGAGTCGCTGGGATCAAGAAAAGTCGTGGCGGCAGCGCCCGCGACCGGGTCAAAGGGCTGGGCGAACACCGGCGCCGCGGTGGCGCCCAGCCATACAGCCAACGACACGATCATCATCGCCCCGTACCCGTGCCCCCTCATGGCCGTGCCCCTTTCTCGATCGCCCGCATCGCAAGGTCCAGCGGCACGCGCGCGATGCCTTGCGTACGATCCACCCAGGCATAGCCGTCGAGCAGCTTGCGCTTGTCGGCGAGGTATTTCGCCATATCGGCCTGGGGTTGCGTTTCCAAGAGTGGACCGTCGATCCATGCCGTGGGTGGCGTCTCGGTCGCTGCGGGACGGGCATTGTCCCACCGGGAGGTCAGCCACATGGCTGCCGCCACCACGACCACCAGGACGCTCAGGCCCGCCAGTCCGATCCGGACGACACGGCGCACGTCGATACCGTCACGCATGCCGCGGCTCCTTTTCCTGTTTCCGTGCGTCCGGTAGCGGCGGCAGGCGTGTCGGAAAGCACCGCGCGGTGCCGTGCAGGACCAGTCCCATGCCCGACCAGGCCAGCACCGTCATCCAGGCGGCTTGCCAATCGACACCTGGTACAGAGGGGAATACCCACCAAATGACCTCGGTTGTGGCGACCACCAGAAGCAGCATGGCAAGCCCACGCAGGCATCGTGCATTACGCTTGAAGCCACGCGAGAGCAGGACCAGCAGGGGCAGCGCCAAGCCAGACACCACCAAAGCCAGCCCGATATAGGCCCAAGGTCCGGACAACCGTGGCAAATACCAGGAAATCTCCGCCGGCAGGTTTTCCGCCCAAATGATCTGGAATTGGGTAAACGCGATATAAGCCCAGGTGAGCGCGTACATCAGCAGCAGATTTCCCAAATCGCCACGGGTGTCAGCGGATGCCCTGCGTGCGGCCGCATACGTCGCGGCCGCCAGCGCCTGCTTGAGCTGAGCGACCAGGACGACCAGGCCAAACGCCGTCGAATACCAGACCGGCGTCAGGGACATCAACAGATCCACCGCAGCCAGGCTGATGGTGACCGCGTACAACGTCAGCCCCACCGCCGCATAGCCTTGCCGCCGGGCCGCTCTGCCCCCGGCGCCATCCAGACGCGCCAACAAGGTCCACAACAGGACATAGATCATCGTCCTCAGCGCGAATCCCAGCGGTTGGAACCAGAGCTCACGGAAGCTGGTGTCTTTCGCGGGGTCGACCCAATCGAGCCTTGCCCACGGATACAGCTCAGGCAGGCAGACAAGCAAGGGCAGCACCAGGAGACCCACGGCGGGCGTCCCCGCCCGTAGGTGATTCAGTGGCTGTGCAATGGGATCGATCCATCCGCCACCGGTCAAGCGTTGCATCCACAATGTGCCCTGCGCGCCCAGGGCGAGCCCCGCCCAGAACCACCAAGCCGCCAGCCACGCCGCGCCGAAATCGAGCACGTGCCCCGTCATGCCATAGCTGCCAGGCAGCAGCAGGATGATGGCGCCGGCAAGCAAGAAGATGACGCCGCCGCGGCGCCCGTTGTCCGGATGCGCCCAAGGACGGAGGCGAAGAAAACCACGCGAATCTTTCATGGCGTCCTCCCTGCCGGCGCCTGGCCGAGATGACCCAGGGCCTCGGCGCGCACCTCGGGTGGCAAACGATCGGGCGCGGCATGCTGGCTTAGTTGCAGCGCGCGCACGAAAGCCACGATCGCCCAGCGGTCGGCCGGCTCGATGCGATTGCCATACGCCGCCATCACACCTAAGCCATTGCTGATCACGTCGTACAAATGGCGGTCCGGCGCGTCGCGCAAGCGATCGCTGTGGTAGGAAGGCGGCGCCGGAAATCCGCGCTGCACGATGCGCCCATCACCGTCGCCGACGGGGCTATGGCAAGGCAGGCAATACACGCCGTAGAGCGTCTGGCCGTGGCGCAGCATGGCAGGCGTGATGGAATCTGGCAGCGTGGTGGCCGCCTGCGCCTGCCGGTCGCGCTCGATGGCGGCCGTCCCTGCCCTGCCGCTGCTGGTGTCCGCCGCGCTGCCGCGCGCGTAGGCCTCGGTGCCGGCCGGCGGCGTGCGCGACAGGGCGCCGTCCTGGAACAGCGTGCTAGCCTTGTACGGCTTGCCGCGCGGCTGGTCGTACATATTCTTGGCTGCGCGTTCACATCCCGCCACGGTCAAGGCCAGCACCAAGGCCGCCAGCGCAGCCGTCACCGGTCGCGACCGATTCATTGCGGCACCTCGCGTATCGCCATGGCTTGCTGTCGGTCCAGGATCGCATGCGCATCGCGCCAGGCCTGATCACCCGCGACCGTGCCAGCGGGCAGACGCAGGCACAGGAAGAAGCGATCACGGCTTGCCAAGTCGAAGTCCGGCGTGTCGAAAACCGGATGATTCAAGCGGGGCAAGCCGTTTGCCCACAGCATGCCAAGGACCGCGCAGATCGCCGCGCACAGTATCGTCATCTCGAAGGTAATGGGAATGAATAATGGCCAACTGTGCAGGGGCCGGCCGCCTACGTTGATGGGGTAGTCGATGGCAGCCGAATACCACTGCATGCCGTAGCCGATCACGCCACCCGCGATTCCGCCTGTCAGCGTCGCGCGCGGCACCGATCGGCTGCCGCGGTAGCCCACCGCTTCGGACAGCTCGGGTACGGGAAAAGGCGCATAAGCCTCGATTGCGTGGAGGCCGCGCCCATGCACGTCCCGCGCCGCACGCAACAGCGCATCCGGCTGGCCAAATTCCGCCATCAAGCCGTACAGGCGGATGGGCGCGCCCGCCGACGGTGTGGTTGCAGTCGCGGTTGTAGCCGTGGTGGCAGCCGCGGTAGCAGCCGGGTGCGCCAGGCCGGCCCCACGCCTGCCTGCCGGTGAGCGGCTGTCCGCCGCCCCAGCGCCCTCCTCTTCATACTCCATTTCCCGCACTTCGCTCATTGAAATCATGGGAACAAAACGCAGGAATAGCAGGAACAGCCACGCAAAGAAGCCGATGGAAGCGAATAGAAATGTCCAATCCCAAGCTGTGGGATGGAAGATGCCCCACGACGATGGCAGAAAATCCCGATGCGTACTCTGCACGACGATCATGAACCGCTCCATCCACATGCCCAGGTTGATGACGATGCTCACGGCGAACAGCCAGATGGGACTGGTGCGCACGCGCCGGCTCCAGAGAATCTGGGGAATCACCACATTGCACAACATCACCGACCAATAGATGGGCGCGTATGCGCCAACCCAGCGGTCACGCGTCATGGCGATCTCGAATTCATCGCCACCATAGAAAGCCTGGAACACTTCAGACGCGTAGCCGTAAGCGACGATGGCACCCGTGGCCAATAACACGCGTGCCGCCAGCGACAGGTGGCGGATGGTGATCAGGTCCTGCAGGCGGAAGAAATGGCGCAATGGAATCGCCAGCGTAAGCACCATCGCGAATCCGGAGTACAGCGCGCCCGCCACGAAGTACGGCGGGAAGATCGTTGAGTGGTAGCCCGGTGTATTGCCGATGGCGAAATCCAGCGACACCACCGTGTGCACCGACACCACCAAGGGGGTCGCCAGGCCAGCCAGCAGCAGGTAGGCGGATTCGTAGCGCGCCCAATGACGGGCTTCGCCCCGCCAGCCCAAGGCGAACAGGCCATAGACGATCTGTTTGGTCCGGCTCTTCGCACGATCGCGCAATGTCGCCAGGTCCGGCATCAGGCCGACGTACCAGAACATCAGCGACACCAGCAGATAAGTGCTTATGGCAAAGATGTCCCACACAAGCGGGCTGCGCCACTGCGGCCACAGGTCCATGCGATTGGGATAAGGCATCAGCCAATACGCGAACCAGGGGCGGCCCAGATGAAGAATGGGAAACAGGCCCGCGATGCCCGCCGCGAATAGCGTCATGGCCTCGGCGAAGCGGTTGATGGAAGTCCGCCATTTCTGGCGTAGTAGCAGGAGCACGGCCGAGATGAAGGTGCCGGCGTGGCCTATTCCTATCCACCAGACGAAATTCCCCAACGCGAAGCCCCAGGCCACGGGCACATTCACGCCCCACAGGCCAACACCCCGGTAAAACAGCCACGCGCTGGCACCGAATAACACCAGCGTCGCCACCGAGGTCACCAGAAACAGGATGCGCCAGCGCCAATGCGCGCGCCAACCGGCGCGGAATCCCACACCACGCCGGCGTCCACGCGCCAGCACGATATCGGAGATGCGATCGGTGATGCTGCCGTAGGTCTCAGGCATCATCGGACTCCAGACGCGCGGCGGAGTTTTCACGACGCGCCAGATAGCGCGTGCGTGGCCGCGTATTCAGCTCTTCCAGCAAGGTGTAGGCGCGCGGTGACGCGCGGCTGGCGTTGACCTGGCTGTCGGCATCATTGAGATTGCCGAAGACGATGGCCTGGGTAGGACAGGTGGCCTGGCAGGCCGTGACCACCTCGCCGTCCTGCAGGTTCCGATTCTCTTTCTGCGCCTGGATGCGGGCGCGGCTGATGCGCTGCACGCAATACGTGCACTTCTCCATCACTCCCCGCTGGCGCACCGTGACGTCCGGATTCTGGCGTGCCGCCGCCAGCTCGCCATGATCGGCAAAATCGAAGAAGTTGAAGCGGCGCACCTTGTACGGGCAATTGTTGGAACAGAAACGCGTGCCGACGCAACGGTTATAGACCTGGGCGTTCAACCCTTCCGAGTCGTGCACGGTCGCGCCCACGGGGCATACCGCCTCGCAGGGCGCGTTTTCGCAATGCATGCATGGCACGGGCTGGAACAGGGTCTCCTGTTCCTCGCGATAGACATCGACACGGATCCAGTGCATGACGCGGCCATTCATCACCTGCTCCGCGCCCACCACCGGAATATTATTTTCGGCCTGGCACGCGATGGTGCAAGCATTGCAGCCTATGCATTGGTCGAGGTCTATCGTCATGGCCCAGGCGTAGTCCGGGTACTCGACTTTCGGATAGAGCGTCGGCGTGTCCGGACCGGGCGGGACGGGAGGCGCGTCCAGGTCCTCGACTCGCACGATGTCGCGGCCATGCATACTCATTTCGGTCTGCACATGGGCAAAGTGGTGGTGGACGTCGGTACGCGTCAACCGAGCGCGCACGGTGGGCACAGGGTTGCCTTGTGCGTCGCTGCCTTGCAGAACGTAGGCATCGACACCTATCCCCGTGCCGACGCTGCCCGCGTACCGCCGTCCGTAGCCGAAATGCAGGGTGATCAAACCTTCGGCGTGGCCCGGCAAAATGTGGACTGGAGCCTGTACCCTGGCGTCGGCATTGCCATTGCCATTGCCGTCGCCAACGCCATTGCCACCCGCAGCCAACGTGACCACAGTGCCGGTTTCCAGCTGATACCGGCGTGCCGTATCTGGTCCCATGAATGCGGCGTTGTCCCACGTCAGGCGTGTCAACGGACGCGGCAGCTCCTGCAGCCAGGCATTGTTCGCCATTGCGCCGGCACCGAGGTAGGGATCGGGTAACAACTGCACCATCAGATCAGGCAAGTCGAAGTCAGCAATCACGATGCGGTCTACGATGCCAGGGGTGATGCTGGTGCCGGTGCCGCTCGTCGTGACGCTGGTATTCAGACCTTGTCCCTGCTTTCCCACATCCTGGATGTAGCCACTGCGTAAAGCGGCTCTCCACCTGCTCTCGAAGACCTCATCCTGACTTGACCCGGACTGCTCGCCGCCGTCCCAGCGCGTGCGCCAGGTCCGGCGGATCAGCGTCAACGCATCGGTATCATTTCCGTCCACCAGCACCTGCAGCACCGTATGCGGCGACATCCCTCCATGCAAGGGTGCGATCATGGGTTGCTGCACGGTCGGCGTGCCGTCCCAGGCGAGCGCGTCTCCCCATGCCTCCAGTTCATGCGCGCGCGGCACATGCCACGTACACGCCCGCGCCGTCTCGTCGCGATGCAATCCCACATGCATGGACCAGCTCACCCGGCGCAAGAGCTCCCCGAAGGCGATGCTACCGGGCGCGTCGTAGACAGGGTTCGCATCCAATATCAGCAAGGTATCGACGGTGCCGGCACGCATCGCTTGCGTCAGCTCGCCCAGGCCGGACGCGGCACGGACGGGCACTGGCACCACCAGTTTTCCCACCGCGCCCAGATGCGCATTGATGGCCCATATCAGGGTGTGGACGTCGGCGGGCAACATGGGACCGGCGACGATCAAAGCCTGTCCCTGGTTGGCACGCAGAACATCCATAAGATGGGATTCCCATCCATCGCCTTTGGATCGACTACCGTGCTGTCCCAAAGTGTCGGAAGCCTTTTTCGCCCCATCTCCTCCCGATCCATCTTGCCCCGTTCGATCTTCTCCCGTTCCACCCTTTCCTATTCCATCCCTTCCCATCCCCTCCTTCATCACGCCGAGTCCCAACGCCAACCGTTCGACCACCCCCCCCATTTGCCGCGGTGTCATGCTCCAGCGCTGATCGGCCATGGCCCCGGTCAGGCCAGGCATGGCTTCGATGGCGTAGAGCCGCGCCCGGGCTTCGGGCTTGGTGTCACCTCGCCCGTGCGCGAAGTCGCGCGCCAGACGCACCCCTGCCGGTGTATCCAGGAACAGGTCCGCACCCACCGTTACGATGACTCGCGCATGCTCCAGGTGATACATCGGCTGGGCCGCCAGGCCCAAGGCACGCCGCGCGCCTTCCTCCGCGGCGATGGGATAGGCAGGATCGTGCCGATGCCACCGCATCGCCGGATACCGCGCGGCCAACGTATCCAGTTGCCGCAGCAGGGTCGGCGACGTGACATTGCCCGTCAGCACGTGCAAGCCGGCGCCGTCCTTGCCGTCCATGGCGGTTCGCCGGGCCAGCAACGCCTCGCGCGCCGCGCCCCATTCTGAAACCGTCTCGCCCCGCAGCACCACGTTCGACCGGTCCGGATCCCATAGCTGCCACAGCGCCGCCTGTGTTCGCGCATCCGTCGCCCCCAGGCTCATGGGATGGCGCGGATTGCCTTCGAGCTTGGTCGGACGGCCATCGTGCGTCTCCACCAACACCGGCACGGCATATCCCGCATGCGTAACGGCGGAGGCATAGAACACGGGATCATTGCCCGGGCCACCCTCCGGCATATGCGCATAGGGCACGATCGCTTCATCCGGCGGGCCGCTGCAGCCTGCGCCGGCCAATGCCGTGGCGGCGGCCATCCACTTCAGTAGAACGCGGCGGGCCGGATTGGCGGGCATGTCCGCCTCGCCGTCCAGCGCGCCGTTTCCGGTCGACAGGTCGGCGGGGGCACGAACGATAGGAATGGTGCGCGGCTTGTCCATGGTCACCGATGGCAGGTTGTACAACTGGTCATGCGCGCCTCGCTTTCGAAGTGAAAGATGCGCTGCAAGGCAGCGACGTCTTCATCAGTCAGCGGTGGCACGTCACGCATGACGAATACTTGATCCGGTGGTCCCACATGTTTTTGGGGAGCGCGATGGCAATCCAGGCACCACTGCATTTGCAGTTCCTGATGGCGTACCAGCTGCGGCATCTGGTCGACGCGCCCGTGACAGCTGACGCAGGCCACGCCCTTGGCGACGTGCACGCTATGGTCAAAGAAAACGAAGTCAGGCAGGTCGTAGACCCGGTTCCAGTGGAGGGGTACGCCAGTCGCCGCGGCGACATGCAAGGGCGCCAGCACGGGTGAATCCTTGAACAGCACGGCATGGCAAGTCAGGCAGATTTCAGCCGAGGGCATGCCCGCCGATGCCGTCTTCTGCACGGAGACATGGCAATAGCGGCAATCGATGCCATCGTCGCCGACGTGATGCTTGTGGCTGAAAGGAATGGGTTGCGCAACCGCCACGTTCGCGGCAACGGGCGCGGTCATTCGCCACACCACGACGGCGATCGAGACAAGCAGCAGGCCCAGCGTGCCCAACAGGACCAGCTTGATACTCAATACCGCCGCTTTATCGAAGACCTGTCCCATATTCTGCGGCTTGGCAGCGCGCTTATCGTAATTAGAAGTGGCGCGGGCAACGCAAGCCGCATGCCGGGGAACGGCATGCGGAACAAGTCAGCTTGATGTCAGTAGATGCGGTGTCTTAATGCGCAGGACAGCGGGTTCGAATCTCACCGCCCTGACGCATTCAACCCGGACTGCCGGTCACCGGCAGGATCATGCCGGTGATATAGCTGGCGCAGGCAGGCGCGGCCAGGAACACATAGGCGGGCGACAGTTCCTCCGGCTGCGCGGGTCGGCCCATGAGCGTCTTTGCGCCAAACTTCTTCAGTTCCTTGGGCGGTTTGTCGGCCGGATTGAACGGCGTCCAGACCGGCCCCGGTGCCACCGCGTTGACGCGTATTCCCCGTGACGCCAGACTGCTCGCCAGCGACATCGTGAAAGCATGAATGGCGCCCTTCGTCGTGGAGTAGTCGATCAGGCCGCCGCTGCCGCGCAGGCCCGTCACCGAACCGCTGTTGATGATGCTGCCGCCTTCCTTCAGATGCGGCACGGCCGCCTTGGCCATGTGGAAGTAGCCGTACACATTGGTACGCAAAGTCTCGTCGAAACGTTCCTCTGACAAGTCTTCGATCGACTCCGCGTGCTCCTGAAAAGCGGCGTTGTTCACCAGGACGTCGAGCTTGCCAAACTCGCGCAAGGTTGCATCGACAGCATTGCGGCAGAACGCGGGATCTTTCACGTCACCGGGAATCAGCACGCAACGCCTGCCTTCGGCCTCGACGCAGCGCTTGGTTTCCTCCGCGTCTTCGTGTTCGTTCAAATAGACGATCGCCACGTCGGCCCCTTCTCGCGCGAAGAGAATGGCCACGGCCCGGCCTATGCCCGAATCGCCGCCGGTGACGATGGTTGCAAAACCATCCAGCTTGGCGCTACCCCGATACCCAGGCGCCGAGAAAGCCGGCCGCACGTCCATATCGGACTCCAGGCCGGGCTTGCCGAGACGCTGGTCCGGCAATGGCGGTTCGGGATACTCCCTTTGCCCCGCTTGCATCGCGGGCTTTTCCTCTGCGGAGGACTGCGCCTCCGTAGCCTGATCGCGCCGATCCTGCGCCTGCTGAATGGCGCGCTGCTTGCCAGCAGTGGCTTCAGCTTGTTTGCGCGCGTCCTTGTTCTTGTTCTCGGTCTTGCTCGATGTCTTGCTCGATGTCTTGCCCTGGCTCTTGCCCTCTTTCTTGCCTTCCTTGTTCTTGCTCATGATGATCTCCCAATAGTCGCGGCCCTGTTCGCAACTATCGCGCCTGGTCTGCTCATCCAGGCGGCGGCCCGGCCACGATGCCAAACCAATCCGGCATCACATGCCGTTGATGGGAATCTTGAGGTATCGCATGCCGTTGGCTTCGGGCTCCGGCAGTTTGCCGCCTCGCATATTGACCTGCACCGAAGGCAGGATCAAACGCGGCATGGGCAGTGTGGCGTCACGCTGCTCGCGCAGTGCCACGAAGTCCTGTTCGGACACCCCTTCATGAACATGCAGATTGCCCTGGCGTTGGGCTGCGATCGTGGTTTCCCACACGTAGCGATCGCGGCCAGGCGCCTTGTAGTCATGGCACAGGAATACCCGCGTGGCATCCGGCAAAGCCATCAGGCGCCGAATGGAGCGATACAGCACCGCGGCATCGCCGCCTGGGAAGTCGCAACGCGCGGTACCGTAGTCCGGCATGAACAAGGTGTCGCCGACGAACACCGCATCACCGATCACATATGCCATGCACGCGGGCGTATGCCCCGGAACGTGCAAGGCCACCGCGTGCAGATTACCCAGGGCAAACGTCTCGCCGTCGGCGAAGAGATGGTCGAACTGGCTGCCGTCGCGCGCGAACTCGCTGCCGGCGTTGAAGACTTTGCCGAACACATCCTGGACGATGCTGATGTGCGCGCCGATGGCCAGGCGACCGCCCAATTGCTGATTCAGCAACGGCGCAGCGGAGAGATGGTCGGCATGGACATGCGTTTCCAACACCCATTCCACACGCAGGGTCCGGTGTTGCACAAAATCGATCAAGCGCTGAACACTGCCGGTGGAGGTGCGCCCGCTGGCTGCGTCGTAGTCCAGGACACTGTCGATGACGGCACAGGTGCTGGTGGCTGGATCGACGACGATATGGCTGACCGTGAAGGTGCTTTCGTCGAAGAAGGAATGAATCTCAGGACGCCGCGATACGTCCTGGATGGCGGCGTCGACGACGGCGCCGGCAACAGCCAAGGCGGTGTCCGTGCTCGTCTCCGTGCTCGTCTCCGTGATTGTGTCCGTTCCGGTGCCGGTGCTGGGTGCCTGCATGCGAGCTGCCCCTTTTCAAGAATTAGGACGAACATGCCGGGACTCGATTGCGCAGGCACGCCGATCGCATGACTGTACTGGATTCAATGCGGCGCTGACTACGGCGTCAGGTAATGGGACTACGCCATCGATTTGACGCAAATCACGCATCCTGTTCATCCCGCCGCGACCGGGCGGTCAGCGCCTGGCCGATGCCTGCCGCCTCCCGTCGCAGGACGGCCAGCACCATGGCTTCGCGTTCCGGGGTCATCCGCATCGCAATGGCTGCCACGCTGAGCGCCGCCACCGGCCGGCCGGTCCCTGTCAGGATAGGCACTGAGACGGTGCGCGCGCCGGGCACGTCCACCACGTCCATCGCCACATGGCCCTGCGCACGCGCCTCGCGCATCATCATGCGCAGTCGCTTCTCGTTCATGCCGGCATACGCGCTAAGACGGGGGACATTGTTGGCAAGCACCAATTCGGCGACCTCTTCAGGCAAGGCGCTGAGCATGGCGAGGCTGCCAGCCCCTATGCCCAAGGGCCGCCGTGTACCCACGTCGACGATGAAGGTCTTGATCGGATACGACCCCACCGCGCGGTCCGCGCACACAGCGTCGTCGCCGCTGCGAATCATCAGGAATACGGTATCGCCGGTGTCATCGGCGATGCGCGCCAGCGCCGGCTTGCATAGTTGCGGCAGGTCCAGGCGTTCGGACGCCGCCAGACCCATGTCGTAAGCCAGATGGCCGAAGTGGTAGCGCCGGGTGCCGTTGTCGAACACCAGGACGTCTTCCTCGACCAGGCATTGCAGCATCCGGCGGGCAGTACTGCGATCCAGGCCGGTTCGAGCGGCCAGTTCCGCGGAAGTGGCGCCACGCCGTTGGGCGGCGACGAGCGTGCGCAGCAGGCTGACAGTGCGGCGGATGCTTTGCGTACCGCCGGCGGCGGGAGTGCCCGTGGCGCTGCCGGCGAAGCTGTCGGAGTCCGGGCCGGCGGCAAACAGTCCTTCTGCAGAATCGGTCATATTGTGATCACAAAATGGGACAAACATCTATGCCGCCTCGCGATATTCCGATAACTTTGCGCCGCGGCTTCGATATTTTAGGTGCTTGAAAGATGGAATCACAAGCTTACGCTGATCACAATGTGATTTTCCAATTCCATATTTCATGCATCCCAGGATTTGAAGCACCAGATCGATAACAGGGCCCAGCCCCATACAAAGAATCAAGGAGACAACACCATGAATCGGAGCATCCTCGCCCGTGTGGCTTCGATGGCAGGCGCAGCCAGCCTGGCCTTATTCGCCACCACCGCCAGCGCCGCCGGCTATCCGAGCAATCCCATCCGCATCATCGTGCCTTTCGCCGCGGGCGGCACCAGTGACCTGGTGACGCGCATCCTGGCACAGGCCATGGGAAAGGAACTGAAGGTGGCCGTGATCGTGGACAACCGTCCGGGGGCAGGCGGCAATATCGGTTCCGAGTTGGTGGCACGCGCGGCGCCGGATGGCTACACATTGCTGATGGGAACGGTGGCCACGCATGGCATCAATGCCAGCCTTTACAAAAGCATGCCCTTCGATCCGGTCAAGGACTTCGCCCCGGTCAGCCTGGTGGCATCGACCCCGAGCGTGCTGGAGGTAAACCCCTCCTTACCCGTCAAGTCCGTGGCCGAACTGATCGCCTATGCCAAGGCGCATCCCGGCAAACTGTATTTCGGTTCCGCGGGCAACGGCAGCTCCCACCATCTGGCAGGCGAATTATTCGATTCGATGGCAGGCGTGAAGATGACCCATGTGCCCTATCGCGGTACCGCCGCGGCGGTCACCGACACGATGGGCGGCCAGGTGCAGGTGATCTTCGACACCCTGCCGTCGGCCATGCCCTTCGTGAAATCCGGCCAACTGCGCGCGCTGGCGGTCACCAGCGCGCAGCGCGATCCCGCCTTACCCGACTTGCCCACGCTGGCCGAGGCCGGCCTGCCCGGCTACGAAGTCGGGTCCTGGTACGGCCTGCTGGCGCCGGCCGGCACGCCGCCCGAGATCGTCGACAAGCTCAGCAAGCTGGTCGCGCAGTTGGTGCGCCGGCCGGACATCCAGCAGAAGCTGCAAGCCCAAGGGGCCACGGCCGTTGGCGGTACGCCCGCCGAGTTCGCCATGCACATCGCAAGCGAGATCAAGAAATGGGGGCCGGTCGTACAGGCGTCGGGCGCCCGCGTGGATTGACGGCCCGGGAGCTGGGCGGCCGGCTCAGACACCTGGCTCTCGATCAAGGTCAAGGTCAAGGTCAAGACCGAGCCGCGCGGCAGGACCGAGCCGGTTCGCGCGGGGTCGAACAACGTCAGCGATCGATTTCTTTCTATATGGAGCTGTAAATCATGAACGAACAAAAGCCGACAGTCGGCATCATCGGAGTGGGGAACGCTGGCCTGGCCTTGGCCACGCCCCTGCTGCGCCGCTTCGACGTCCTGGGCTATGACCGCGACACCGGGCGTATCGCGCTGGCGCGTGACGCAGGCGTGCGCGCCGCGTCGGACGCGGCCCAGGTGGCGCGGGAAAGCGACATCATTATTCTGTCGCTACCCACGCCCGCGGCATCCCTGGCCGCCGCCGACGCGCTGGCACAGGGCGATCTGCGCGACCGCCTGATCATCGAGACCAGCACGGTCAGCCCGCAGGATGTAGCGGCACTGCAAGCCCGCGTGGCGCCGCGCGGCGCCCGTGTCATGGACGCCGCCATCATCGGTGGCGTCCACAAGCTGGCTGAAGGCAAGACGACCTTTCTGGTGGGCGCGTCCGCCGCGGACTACGCCCGTGCCGAGCCCATCCTGGATAGTGCCGCCGAAGAAATCTTCCATCTGGGCGAGACGGGCAGCGGCATGCGGGCCAAGCTGGTGAACAACGCCGTGGCGCATACCACCATGGTCATGCTGCTGGAAGGCGCCGCATTGGCCGCCAAGGCCGGCGTACCGCCGGAGGTCTTCTATACCCTGATGCGCCGGGAATCAGGCTTACTGCGCCCGCTGACGCATCGCTTCGGCGAGCGCATTCGCCAGCAGGATTTCGAAGGTGGCATGCCCACCGCCAATGCCCGCAAGGACTCGTCCCTCGCGCTGGAACTGGGCCGTGAGCTGGGTGTGCCGCTATTCACGATGCAGGCATCCCATACTGTGTACGAGATCGCGCGGGGTGCGGGACTGGATCGACTGGACTACTCCGCCATTTCCAAATTGTGGGAGCAGTGGACAGATGTCGCATTCGGAGACCGCGTCCATGAACAATGAGTTCTCCCAGGTTGTACGTAATGCGCCCGCTACAGGTAACGCAAGTCCCGCGGATAACGAGACCCAGGCAAGCGACACGCTTCATGCTTCCAGCAAGGACAACCCCTGGTATTACGAGTACCTGGACCAGATCGCCAACCTGGAATTGAAGAACAAACCAGCGCAGCAAGGGGGGACGGCGCTGCGCTATCGTCAGGCGCGTGCTGCCCAGGGCGGCGGCCCCATCTGCGCGGGAATCGCCCAGGCCCTGCAATCCGTGCAGGCCGGTGGGACAGTCATCCTGGTCACGGGGACGGGCAATCCCGAATGGCTGCCACAAGGCGAAACCGACGGTCCATCTGGCGTGGCGGTCCTGGCGCGTGTATTCGGCGCGCTGGGCTTGCGCAGTTGCATCCTGTCCGAGGCGCGCTTTCTACCCGGCGTCGCGGCGTCGGTGCGGGCCGGCGGCACGCCGTTGCTGGACGAGGCCGCCTGGCGCCGGCGCGCCAACGCCGCCCTGATACTGCCCTTTCCCACCGGTGCGGCAGCGGCAGGACCCTTCATCGAAGACCTGCTGGGCCGACTGCCGGACGTCGCCGCTGGATTCTTCATAGAAAAACCCGGTCCGAACGCGCTGGGCGTATTCCACAACAGCAGCGGCAAGCCCAAGGACAGTGACTGGGTGGCCCACGCGCACTTGCTCGTGCCCGCCTTGCGCGCACGTGGGTTGCCAACCTTGGCCGTGGGTGACGGCGGCAATGAAATCGGCTTCGGCCGCCTGCGGGCGCAACTGGCGGCGCAATTACCTGGCGCAGGCCAGTGCGCCTGCCCTTGCCAAGGCGGACTGCTCGATGCGACGGAAGTCGACCTGCTGCTGCCCGCGGCCGTTTCCAATTGGGGGGCTTATGCCATCGCGGCCGCCTTGGCCTTGGCGCATGAACGGCCAAGCCTGCTGCCCGATTGGCCGGAAGTCGCGGCCAGTATCAGCGCCCCCCTGGCCGAAGGCGCTTTCGACGGCTACAGCGGATTGGCACTGGACACTGTCGACGGCACCTCACGCGCGGCGAACCATGCGGTTTATCACTTGATGCAGGAAGTTCTCCGGCTGGCCCGTGAGCAGGCAAGCAACCTCCCCGCGGGAGCAACCGTATGAAGATTTTCCAAGCAGGCGCTACTTCGGTCTACATGGTGGGCGGCGGCGGCGTGGGTCTCTCACACCCCTGCGACTCGCATGTCTACGTCATCGAGAACAGCGGCGAAGCGGCGATGATAGACGCCGGCAGCGGCATCACGCCTGAAGAGATCCGCGATCGCATGCAGGAAGATGGCGTCGAGCCACGAGCCATCAGGACCCTCATCCTCACGCACTCCCATTGGGATCATGGCCGCGGTGCCGCCTGGTGGGTGGCCGCCACCGGGGCCCGGCTGGCCGTGCATCGTCTGGGCGTACGCACGCTGGAAGAACAGCTATGGCCGACTTCGCACGTCGAACGGCACGGCGTGGGATCGCGCCGCGCAAGGGTGGACCTGCCCTTGGAAGACGGCGACACCATCGCGGTGGGCGCCATTACCCTGGAAGTAATACACACGCCTGGCCATAGCGATGACTCTGTCTCCCTGCTGGCCAAGCTCGACGGCCGCAGCGTTCTGTTCGGCGGTGACACGTGTTTCGCCGAGGGCGGCCATGGGACCGTCAACGCGGATACAGACTTCCGCGCCTATCGCGCGTCCGTGCGCCGCCTGGCAGCCTTGAAAGTGGATGTCCTGTTTCCTGGACACAAGCACTTCGTGCTGTCCCGCGCGCATGCGCACATCTCGATGCTTGAACGCCGCATGTCAGGATCATGGACCAGCATGGTCGACACCCGGGTGCCCTTCTTTCCCACATGGTGGCTGGAACACGACGCATCGCTCTACGACGATGCCGCCCGATCGGCGTCGTGAGATTGGACAGGACCCTGCCGGCGTTGTTGGGAGCGTGAGCTAGTCGCCGACGCGTCTGGCGCAACGCCCCGTTCGCGGTGCAAGGCGTGCCGCCGCGCCGCCTGCCGCGGCGGAATGCCCCCATTACTTTGAATCCTCCTTGGAACTCAAATAGTCTGGTAATGCGAATAGGTTCTATTTATAATGCCTTGGTTCCAATGTCGCACTATCGGGGCAAATCCTTTTTATTCGCCGAATTGTTGATCCGCGTGCATCTGTTGGCACGCTGTGCGGCAGGTCAAAGCTGCTAACCTGTTGCCGTGGTTGTGTGGCCCCTGGCCCCTACCGCTTACTTCCGCTTCGGATCCTCCCTGCCATGAACACCGTCCTCGACCTGCCCGCCACGCTTTCGTTCCGTCTCAAGCACGAGACCAACGACCAGCACGAACGCATGCACGCCCTGATGGAGCAAGGCAAGCCGTTTGAGTCGCGCGAACGTTATGCGCGTTTCGTCGCCGCGCAATACATCTTCCAGCAAGATGTCGAACATCTGTTCGACGATGCCCGCATCCAGGCGGCCATTCCCGACCTGGCCGTGCGTGGCCGTGTCGAAGCCGCCGTGGCGGACATGAAGGATCTGGGCTGGGACATTCCGCAAGAACCTTTGGCCACCGGCGCCGTCGCCATGCCGCAAGCGCTGGGCTGGCTCTATGTTTCCGAAGGCTCTACGCTGGGCGCCGCCTTTTTGCTGAAGCAGGTGCAACAAACCTTGGGCCTGGACGCCAATTTCGGGGCGCGCAACCTTGCGGCGTATCCTGAAGGCCGCGCCCTCGTGTGGCGCCGTTTCGTGGCTGCACTGGACAGCAACGCCATTTCCGCCGAGGAGCATGATGGCGTCTTGGCCGGTGCCAATGCCGCTTATGATCGTTTCGGTGACCTGCTGCAGCGTTATCTGTTGGCAGCCTGATTCGAAGATTCGATATTCAAGGCAAGTCCCCTGGCCGACTTCCCGATGGCCAAGAGATCGCCTGCATGGCCTGGGTGCTTGTTTGCATATGGCGCCGACCAGAGCCATCTGCCAAAGAGTAAGGGTCAGGACGCCCTGGCAGGCCTCACATCCCTATCAAGGGTCAGGACATCCTGCCAGGCCTCACACCCCTATCGCAGTAGCCCGAATGGCAGCCCCTAACGCCCGCAATGCGCCGCGTGCCTGGGCGTCGGTCGGGCCAGTGTGCAATACCACGTCGCGCGAGGGCAGCGGGGGCAGTCCTAGCCGGGGACCCAGATCCATCGTTCCAGGCGGTGCCACGCGCCGGCCCAGGGCCGCCACGGCAAGGCCCGCGGAAACGGCGGCCCCTATGGTGGAGACACCACCGCCAACGAACACTTCCGTCCATGGCACGGCTGCCTGTGCCAAGGCGTCGACCGCCATGGCACGCACGCTGCAGGGTTCGGCCTGGGTCGCCAGCCGCAGCGGCTGACCGGGCGTCCATTCAAAGTCGGGCGCGCCCATCCAGCCGAAGCCCTCTTCCAGCAACAGCTCGCCGTCCAGGCGGCGGCTGTCATGGCGCAGCACCACGCCGGCATCGAGCCGGCCGGCGTCGAACTCATCCAGCACGTCGCGCGATGACGCGATCCGCATCTCCAGGATCAGCGTGGGGTCGGCACGGTTCAGCCCTTGCAGCATGCGCGGTAATTCAGCGCCGACCACGTGGTGGCTGACGCCGACCACCAGGCGCCGCGGCTTGGCGTCGGAGAAAGCGCTGAAAGCGCTCTGATGCGCCGCCACCAGCGTTCGCGCGGCTGGCAGGAATGCACCACCATCGGCGGACAAACGCACCAGGCGCGGGGTGCGATCCAGCAGCCGGCGTCCCAGCATCGTTTCCAGCCGGCGGATCTTCAGGCTGATGGTGGATTGGGTGGTGTCCATCACCTCCGCCGCGCGCGTAAAGCTTTTCATGTCCGCGGTAAGGACGAAGGCTTGGACGGCATCGATGTCGAGGGTTTTCATCTTTACTCCGGCGGTGTTGGTGAGCGCACCGGCTGCGCTGCACGCGTTGTGCGTTGTGCGCCTGGCATGGATTGGAGCCCTCAGCCTGGGCACGTCATGGGCTTTCCGCCTCTTCCGTGAAAGCGTGCAATCCAGATTCTATAATTTATATTTCAAATCATAGAAATCATCATAGATCGCATTTTCAAATGATAGTCCCAGCGATACGCTGTCGTCCATACCTGTGGCATTCCGGTTATTTGTCTCTGCGCCAGCGCGATCACGCAGAACCACCACGGGACCAATCCCATTTCCTGGAATTCGACATGCTTATCGCCCACTACACCCACCGCTTGCCCGCCGATTATGACCTGAGCATCATTCGCCGCCGGGCCGCCGAGCGCGGCAAGCTTTGGGACGCCACGCCGCGTCTTTATTTCAAGGGCTTCCTGCTTCGTGAAGCCGGCCAACTAGGCGCCATCAGCCACAGCTACTCGTCCTTGTATCTTTGGCAGGACGACCAGGGCTTGCGCGACTTCCTGCTGGAGAATCGCTACAAAACCGTCACCGACAGTTTTGGCCGCGCCAACATCGACACCCGCATTGTCCTGGACGCGCGGCGTGGCAGCGGCCAGGAGGCGCGTTATGTGCAGAAGGAGGAAGTGGATATCCCGCTAGACCAGGATTTGGGCGCGGCCTACGCCTTGGAAGTCGAACGCAACCGCAGCTCGGCGGCCGAAAGCGGCGTCGTTGCCGCCACCGTAGGCGTAGACACCGCCGCCTGGCGCATCACACGCGTCGTCGTGCGCGAGGACAACAAACACGCAGCCCGCGACGCGGTGACGTACGAAGTGCTGCACCTGGCGCGCCCTCTACTTGATCAACTTCCCATGGCGGCGCGCTGAGGGCTGGCCGATCTGCCCTGACTTGGGCCGCCCCAAGCTGGACCGAACTCGCCCGCGCCGGCGCTAAGCGGCATCAGCCAGGATGCGGCTGCGCGCCCATTCGTGCAGCCGCGCACCAGACATGGGTTCGCCATAGAGATAGCCCTGCAATTCATCGCATCCGATCTCTCTCAAGAGCTGGGCCTCGGGCTCGGACTCGACGCCTTCTGCCACCACTCGCAGTCCCAATTCATGACCCAGCTCGACGATGGCCTTGACTACCGCCAGGTCCGCCGGCGCATCGATCATGTCACGCACAAAAGCGCGATCGATTTTCAAGCGGTCCAGGGGAAAGCGGTTCAAATAGCTAAGGCTTGAATAGCCCGTGCCAAAATCATCCAGCGACAGCTTCACACCCAAAGCGCGTATCGCACGGATCATGTGCAGATAATCCTCTATATCACCCATGAGAACGGTCTCGGTAATTTCCAGCTCCAGGGCTCCAGGGGCAATGCCATACCGTGCCAAGCTGGCCTGCAATGTTTCGATCAAGTCCGGTTCGCGCAGCTGGATCGCCGACAGGTTGATCGACATGTGCAAGCCGGCCAGTCCATCTCGCCGCCATGCGTCCAGTTGACCGCATGCCTGTTCGATGACCCATGCACCGATGGGGATGATCTGCCGCGTTTCCTCCGCGATCGGTATGAAACGCGATGGCTCCACCTTTCCCAACAGCGGACTTGACCAACGCAGCAAGGCCTCCGTGGACACCAGTCGGCCAGTCACCGCATCGATGCAGGGTTGGAAGACCAGCGACAGTTCCTTGCGTGCAATGGCTTCCCGCAGCCCCGCCTCGATCGCCAACCGTAGGCGCGCGCGCTCCGCCATCTCGAGCGAGAAGAACTTGACCAGATTACGGCCGGCAGCCTTAGCCTGGTACATCGCCGCATCAGCGTTTTGCATCAGCGTATCGATGTCCGTGCCATCCTCCGGATACATCGCGACGCCTACGCTGCACGACACCTGCAAAGTCACACCGGCAATCTCGTGCGGTTGCCGTACCAGGGGGATAAGCCGTTCGGCGATAAGATGCTCGACGTCGGCGCGACCGCCGACCTCGGTGAGGATGATCGTGAACTCATCACCACCCAAGCGGCTGACGGTGTCGCCACCGCGCACAGCCTGCAAGAGCCGGCGCGATATCGACTTCAGCAAGCCGTCTCCTACATGATGGCCAAGCGAATCGTTGATGTCCTTGAATCTGTCAAGATCAATAAAGAGGACTGCGCATCGCTTTTCTATATGTTGTCCGGTACCCAGCGCGGTGCGCAACTGCTTGGTGAACAGCGCGCGATTGGGGAGCTCGGTCAGGACGTCATGTTCAGCCAGGAAACGAATGCGTGCCTCGCTCTTCTTGCGGTCCGTGATATCGATGACCGTGCAGATGAAGTGCGACACATTGCCCTGCTTGTTGCGCACGGCATTGACCATCAGCCAGGCGGGAAACTCGCCGCCGCGGCGGCGCCGCACGAGCCCCTCCCCGCTCCATGTGCCACGGCGCTCCACGTGAGCCGTGATGGCAGCCATCGCGGAAATTTGCGTATTCGCGATGGTTTCCGTCGTGATGAACGACAGCGGCTGGCCGGCCCCGTCTCCAGGTGCATACCCCGTGACGCGATAGAACGAAGCATTACCGCTCAGAAGCCGGCATTCCTGATCGAGAATCAGGATGGCCTCGGAAGAAGCCTCGAACACCTTGGCCCATAGCTCCAGCCTTTGCTCCATCAGTTTGATCTGATTGATCGGGGTGAATGCCGTCAGAATGGCGTCGCGACCCTGAAAGTCAAGTCGGCGGGCGGACAACATGGCCCAGGTCGGCTCTCCACCTGCTTTCCATAGCACCTCGAATTCGTCCACCGCGTCATGGTCGGACAGCTGCTGGAAGAAGCGCGCGCGCACCGAAGAATCCAGGCCGTAGATCCAGGGATCGGTCGTGACGCCGCCCAGCCAGGCCAGCGCCGGCTGGTTGGCATGCAGCACCTCGTGTCCCGGCACGGCCGTCACCATCATGGGCACCGGCGTGGCCTCGACCAGCGACTGCTGCGCCGCGGCCGCACGGGCGCGTGCCGCCAGCTCTTTCTGCTTATCACGTTCGTGGTCCAACTGCTCCAGCATCTCGTTGAAGCCATGCACAAGTTGACCGATTTCGTCATGGCTGTCCCAGCTTGCGCGCTGACTGTGATCGCCCGTACGACGCACTTTGTCCATCACCTGCGCGAGATGGCGTAACGGCCGCGAGATCTGCTGTGCGACGAAATAGACCATGAACAGAATGCAGAAAAGCAGGAACAGGGCCGTGCCAAGATGCAGCCACATACGCGAATACAAGCCGCTCACACGAGCGTGCAGCAGTTTGTCTAGCTCCACGTCCGTGGTCGACCAGGCACTTCGCCCCGCGAGGACCAGATCCTGCTGAGACTTGTCGACCACCAGCAGCTCGGCGCTCCCTGGCCCGCCTTCGCCATCCAGGACGCCGTGCGCCGCGTCGCGGAAACGCTCCACGGACTGTAAAAGCACTTCGACGCCCTCCCGCAGGGATTCTCCCAGCACGGCATTGGCTGCCCTCGCCTCGGAAAAATCAGAGCGCATCCCCTGTAATGCCGCATCCAGCTGCCCCTCAAGAACCAGATATCGCGCGCGCATCTCATTCTTTGTGCGTGGCGCGCTGTCGATCCCGCGCAGAAGATTTCCTATACCGTGTACCGAATCGAGCACCGCGGGATACCGCAAGATCGACAAGGACATCGCATAGTAGCTGTCCAAGTCAGGGTCCAGGATCAAGTTGGACTGGTTGCCGACACGCGTGATCAACGCGCGGCTGGCGTCCAACGCCTCACCGACCTGGGCAGGCGTCGGGTCCGATCCCCGTGCCAACCGTTGCAGCGCGACGATAAGGTGAACGTTGACGGCGGCACTTTGCATCTTGGCGCCGTAACGCGACTCGGATTCTCGTAAGGCATTGGACGCGTGCGCCCAGTTTGCCGTTGGTATGTCTTTCCCCGCCGCTGCCAGCGAGATATCCACCAGGGCGTCGCGCACCGTCGATATGTAGGCGTTGCCGAGGATTTCCTTATCCGAAAAGTCGATGGACAGATACTTTTCGTGAATAAGGATTCCGCTGATGAACACCACCGCGCTCAGATCCAACAGATAGATCAACAGCAACTTGCGACCGACGCGCAATCGCGCCAGCAATCGGAAGAAGACGTTACGTTTCATGCAGCGTGATCCGGGCGACCGTGGCCGCCCTCCCCTTGTGTTCGCGTGACCTTGAGTCCGCAACATACATTTTGAAACTATATTGACCGATTTATAACCCAGCCGGGGCATTTACGGTAGGACTGCTCGGAGTCTCCCATGCAAACGCTGGAATGGAAGCCTCTACCCTGGAGCGCTCCTCCCGCGATTGTTGCTACACGGTATCAGCAACCTGTGATGGGCAGCGCCTTTCTGTCAACTGAAGCAAACGCGTCCAGGCTGGAATCGAAATCCCAACGCTCGACCACGCAGCTGGCCACATCACCAGCAGTTGAAGCCGCATGATGTTCAAGCACGTTCACAGAATTCGGGATGCCGCCGCGCACGCGGTGGGAAGTCGCGGTGCCAGCCTGGACCACCCACATACGCCGGCCCGTCGACTCACCCAAGGGGACGACATAGGGAAGATGAATGTGGCCGCCAAGGACCAGGTCCGCGCCCGCCTCCACCCATGCGGGTATCGCCACTTGCCGCCCAATCAGCAGATTGGACACATCTTCCTCGACGATGGCGCGCAGCGGTTGATGCACGACGACGACCTTGAGTTGGCCGGGCCGCGCCTGCCGCAACCGTGCGCACACCCGCTCGACTTGAGCCCGCGACACCTCGCCATTCTTGTGGCGCGAGGGACGCGTGGTGTTCACGCCGATCACCAACAAACCTTCGCTACTGAACACAGGCTCCAGGTTCACGCCCATCGCGCGCTTGTAGCCGCCGTAGGGATTGAAGACACGTGCCGCGATATTGAATAGGGGGATGTCGTGATTGCCCGGTATCGCCAGCACTGGAAAACCAAGATCCGAGACAAACTGCCGCGCGGCGGCAAACTGGCGCGTCCTGGCCCGCTGGGTAATGTCGCCGGACAACACCACGAGGTCAGGCGACAGGCGCCGCGCGAGATCCAACAGGGCCTGGACGACAGCGGGCTGTTCGGTGCCGAAATGCGTGTCCGAAATATGCAGTACACGGGTCATGCGCGATCCAACCGGCTGTCGTCGCGCGGAACGAGCAACTGCAGGCGCCGTGGCGATACGGAAAACACCAGGGGCGCGCGCGTCCAGAATATCTCGCCGTCCATCGCCACCTTGATGCGACGCCTGCCACCGCGCAGACGAACGGTCAGGGTATCGAAGCCAAAGCTGACCACATTGGCGGCCTCGCCCAGGCGGCTCATTGCACCCATGACCATCAACCAATATAGGGCCAACGTCCCGACGGGTTTGGCGGCCATGGCGACCAGGCGGTTGTCATCCAGATGAGCGACATCGGGCAGACCCAGTTGCTCCAGCTGCAAAGCGTTATTGCCGACCACCAAGGTAGGCGTGCGCAGCATCTGGCGCTGGCCGCGAGACGACAATTCCAGATTCAGCTGTGGTGGCGCGCGCATCAGCGTCACGATGGCCGAGATCAGTGCTACCCAGCGCCGCCGTCCCAACTTTTGCTTATAGGCCTCACGGTCTTCCAGCAATTGCGGGTAAAGCCCCAAGCTGGCGTTGACCAGGAACGGGCGGCCGTCCAGCAGGCCGACCTGTACCGGTTCGATGCGCGCGTCCAGCAGGCTGGCGACGGCTTCCTCCGTTTCGCGGGAGATACCGTAGGTGCGGCCGAAATAATTGAAAGTCCCGCGCGGCAGGATGCCAAATGGCAAGCCGCTGGGCAACACGGCCGCCGCCACGGCATTCAAGGTGCCATCGCCCCCGGCCGCTACCACCACGCCACCGGCTTCCGTAGCCATCTTGACGGCACGCTCGGCCACTTGCGGCAATTTGGATGGCTGGTCCACGGCCAATACCGTATGCGTCCGGCCGGCCTGGTCCAGCAATTCCTGGATTTTCTTCAACGTACTAGATGAATCATCGTTGCCGGAACCGCCATTGAAGACGATGAACAGCGGCTCCTGGCCGGACAATTTGGCGGGAGATTCAGATTCTGGAAGGGGCGTCTGGTCGCTCATGCAAAGAAGATACCCATACCTTGGAACTCAAGCAAGCCGAATACTCTTGGTTCATCACGCTTCTCCGCGCCGGGTTTTACGAACATTTTCAAAACGTGGAGGATGGCTTTGCGAGGGCAAACCGCTGCCATGCCGCGGCAGTTCATCCGTTATTTCATGCCATGGGGCCTTCGACTCCACATGAACATGGCACTGGGGACGAGTGCCAGGGTCGTCATCAAGGGCGCCCAATGCCAAACCAAATACCGCCGTATCAAGATCAAAGCGTGTCAACAGGCTTGACCCACACACGGAACAGAAGCCACGGTGCTGCCCCGGCGATGATTCGTAGAACCGAACAAGTTCCTCTCCCCGGGTCCAGTGGAATTCCGACGCGTTGACGCGTCCCCGCGCCCGGAACGCTGATCCATGCGCTTTTCGACACATGGTGCAGTGGCAGTACAACAGGTCCGTCACGGGTCCCGCGATTTCAAATGCCACACCTTGGCACAAGCAGCTTCCTCGAAGCATCCGCACTCCTTTGAAGGTCGTCGAAACAAGCTCGAACCCCACTTTCCACCCGAACTTTATCAGTACCAGGCACACACCCTGCTGCTGGGGTGTTCATGCTTACCAGCCAGACACCTGATCCCCGCCGTTGGCGTACTTTTATTGCGGACACTTCAGCCCTGCTCCTGTTCTTCACCACGACGGGGCTTATCAATGAACGATTCATCGCGGGGATGAACTGGGACCAGGTTTTCCATGCGCGCCTGCTGGGCGCTGTTCTGATGATTCCCATCGGACGCCCTTATGGCGTCTGGCGCGACTACGTCATGCGTCGCGCGACGGGAAAGCGGCTATCGCGGCTATTCTGGGACAGCGTGGCCCTGGTCAGTTTTCAGGTCCCTATCTATGCCGCGATCATTGGGATCAGTGGCGCGACGGGACGAGGATTATGGCTCGGCACCCTGGGAGCCACGCTCATGATGCTGGTCTTGGGACGGCCTTACGGGGCCTTTCTCAATGCCGTGAGAGCCCTATTCGGCCTTTCTCCCAGCGCAGAGCGGCCGATGACGCTCAATCGATGACGCTTAGCCGATGACGCTCAGCCGATACCGCTCAAACGGTGCGTCCACTCGGCACTGTCTGCATCCTACCCCGCCCGCTTCAACACCCCTTTCAACGTCTCGACGAAAGATAAAGATATCTGGGACATCGGCTCTTCCCGCAGGCGTACGAGATAAGCCGTCAAACCTTCCATCCCGACCAACGGCCGTGCCACGAAGCGGCTGCCGGGCCAGCTGCGGGCCGAGTATTCGTCCACCAGCGCGATGCCCGCGCCCGCTTGCACCAGCGCACAGGCATTCTGCGGTGACCCAACCTCCACCACCGCCTTCGCCGTGTGCCCCTGTGTCTCGAACCAGCCATGCACCATCTGGCCGAAGGGGGAATTGCGTTCATACGCGATCAAGGGATATGGCAGCAGGTCCGACGGGTTCAGCTCTGCACTCTCAGCCAAAGCATGGCCGCGGGGAAAGATGCACACCATGCGGGTAGCGCCGATCTGCTCCAGATCGAGGTTGGGATGGTGCAAAGGCAGGATGGTCACGCCAAGGTCAGCCTGCCGCTTCAATAAGCGTTCGGTCAACGGGATGTGGGTCAGATATTGGAAGGTCAATTTGACCTGGGCATGATCGCGCCGATATTCCGTAATCGCCGCGGGCATGAGCATCTGGCCAATGCTGGGGCTGGCGACAAGATTCAGGATGCCCTCCTGATGCTCGAAGAGATCGCGCGCCATGTCACTGACCCGCTGCACGCCTTCATAGACAGTCTCCACCTCGTGGAAAAGCTTCCTGGCCTCGAGCGTGGCGTGCAGCCGCCCACGTATCCGCTGGAACAAAGGAAAGCCGATGCGCTGCTCCATGTGCGACAACAGGCGGCTGACCGCCGGCTGCGAGACGAACAGCAACTCGGACGCGCCCCGTATGGTGCCGGTGATCATCACCGCACGAAAGACTTCGATCTGACGCAGGTTCAGCTTCATAACGATCCAGGTAAAGAGAAGCGCACTGAGTAGAGCGCGCACTAAATAGAGAAGCGCAATAAAGGAAGCCGATGACGGCGGCGCGGTAAAGGCGACCAGCCACGCACCGTCAGACACTTAACCCGATGTTAAGGACCACGGCCGAATAAGCAATAGGCGCCCCGGCGGGCCGAACCAATAATGCAGACCTGACACCCCGGCACGCCAAGGCAAAGCCGCGGCAGAGCCGAGCACCAAGCTCAAGTTCAAGCACCAAATTCAAGCACCAAATTCAAGCACCAAATTCAAGCACTACCGCCAAGCACCACAGCCGAGCATCAAAGGACACCCCATGCCCACCAGCCGCATCAACGAACAAACCGCCGGCGTCTACATCATCGCCGCCACCCCCTTCACCGATCAGGGCGAACTGGACCTGCACAGCGTCGACAGCCTCACCGACTTCTATCTGGACAAGGGCGTGACCGGCTTCACCATCCTGGGGATGATGGGCGAAGCTGCCAAGCTGACCGAAGCCGAGACGACCACCGTCATGCAGCGCATCCTGCAACGCGTGGACAGCCGTGTTCCTGTCGTCGTCGGCGTGAGCAGCCCCTCGAACCAACATTTGAAACGTCTGTCCCAGGAAGCCATGGCCCTGGGCGCCGCCGGCGTCATGGTGGCGCCCGCACCCAATCTGAAAACCGACGAACAGGTCTACAGCTATTACGCCGGCGTGGCGGAACTGCTCGGCGGCGATACGCCGATCTGCCTGCAAGACTTTCCCCAATCGACCGCCGTGCATACCTCCGTGGCGGTGATCCAGCGCCTGATCGATACCTACCCGCAGATCGTGATGCTCAAGCACGAAGATTTTCCCGGTATGCGCAAGCTCAGCCAGATCCGCAGGCAGAGCGAAGCCGACGGCCGGCGCCGTATCAGCATCATGGTGGGCAATGGCGGCCTGTTCCTGCCGCAGGAAATGCTGCGCGGCGCCGACGGCGCGATGACCGGTTTCGCCTATCCCGAAATGTTGGTGCAAGTGTGCAAGATGTTCGCTGAAGGCCAGCCGGACGCCGCGGAGGACCTGTTCAATATTTATCTGCCGCTGCTGCGCCATGAATTCCAGTACGGTCTTGGCCTGGCCTTACGCAAGGAAACGCTGCGTCGCCGGGGCGCCATCCGCAGCGCCTATGTCCGCAAACCCGGGCCCGCGCTGGACGCCACCGATCACGAAGAACTGGGACGCTTGATCAAGCGGCTGGAGACGAGCCTTCAATAACAGGCGCTCCCATAACAGGCACCCCCAATAACAAGCATCCTAACGGCAGGCGCGCGACGACCCCATGCCTCAATACGTTCCGGACAACTTATCGATAATCGACTGCCGGATGTTTTCGATATGGCGCATGGTCTCCGCCGCCGCCGCCTGTCCGTCGCCACGGGCCAGTGCATCGAGCATCGCCAGATGCTCACCACAGACCGGGACCATGCGATTCTCCAGGCGCTTGAGCGAAAACATGCGGGTTTTCTGCCGCAGCTTGGCAATCATGCCGGCCATCAGCTCGTTGCCACAGTACTCGGAAATCAGGCCATGCAGCTCGGCGTCCAGTTGCTGATGCAAGGGATCGCCCGGCTGGCCTTCCTCCATCAGCGCCTGGACCCGCTCGCGCAGATCCGCCAGGACGTCCGGCGGCACCTTGCCGGCGGCGCGCCCCGCCGCATCGCCCTCCAATAGCCGGCGGATGTGCAAGGTCTCCATCAAATCCTGCAGGGTGACCTGCCGCACGAACAGGCGATTGTTGGACTTCCGTTCCAACATCTGTTCGCCCTCCAGCCGATGCATGGCCTCCCGCAGAGGCGTGCGCGACACCCCCAGCCGCAAAGCCAGCGCGCGCTCCTGCACCTGCTCACCCTGCTTCAACTCGCGTGAGAGGATCAGGTCCACCAGAGCGTCATACGCCTGGTTCGCCAGCCCTCTGCTGTTGACGTCCAGCTCCGGGCTGGCCATCAGTTCCTCTTGTCCCGTATTCATGAATTCTGTTTTTGAGATTTGGCAAATAAAGCGAGTGTGGCACAGGTTTACGGCTCCCAAATGCTCTTCAGGACATCCTCAACCGCAACTTTTCACTCGGACAAGCGCATCCTCCCGCTCCGGTCCATCTATTGTATATAAGTGGTATACCTAATGTACTCAACCGGTGACCAGGGCCAGAATGCGATCACACCCAGGTCTTTTCGAGCCAAATCCGATGTCCTCCGTCGAACTTGATGTCCGTCTTTCCGACCGCGTAGCGGCCGCCCGCCCTTCCGCGACGGGCGCCATCAGCGAACTGGCCCGACGCCTGTCCGCTGAAGGCCGTTCCATCATCAGCCTCAGCGAAGGCGAGCTGGACTTCGATACGCCGCTGCATGTGCGGGAGGCGGCGATCCAGGGCATCAGCGAAGGCCAGACCCGCTATACCGATGTCGGCGGCACCCCCGCCCTGAAGGCCGCTGTCGCCGCCAAGTTCGCGCGCGACAACCACCTGACCTATGCCCCGGCGGAGATCATTGCCGCCACGGGCGCCAAGCAGATCCTGTTCAACGCCCTGCTGGCCACATTGAACCCAGGCGACGAAGCCATCGTGGTGGCGCCCTATTGGGTGTCCTATACGGAAATGGCCCGTATCGCCGGCGGCACGCCCGTGGTCATCACCCCGGCAGCCGCCAACGATTTCAAGCTGACACCCGCCTTGCTGGAGCAGCATCTGACGCCAAGCTCGCGTTGGCTCATCCTCAATGCCCCGTGCAATCCTTCAGGCGCCTTGTACACGCGGGAGGAGTTCGCCGCCCTTGCCGCCGTGATCCGCAAGCACCCGCGCCTGCTGGTGATGTCGGACGATATCTACGAAAAACTGGTCTACGAGGGCGGGTTCGTGTCCTTCGCCGAGGCCGCGCCCGATATGCACGCGCGCACGCTTACCATCAACGGCGTGTCCAAGTCGCACGCCATGACGGGCTGGCGCCTGGGTTACGCCGGCGGCCCCGCCTGGCTGATCAAGGCCATGAACCTGCTGCAATCCCAAAGCACCAGCAACCCCAGTTCCGTGAGCCAGGCCGCCGCCGTCGCCGCGCTCAATGGTTCGCACGATTTCCTCGATGGCTGGCGCGACCGCTTGCGCGCGCGCCGCGACATGGCGCTGGACATCCTGCGCCAGGCCGCGCCGGTTTTGACGGTACGCCGTCCGCCCGCCGCCTTCTATTTCTTCGCGGACTGCCGGCAAGCGATCGGCATGCGCACCCCCAAGGGAGAAACCATCGCCACCGACGCCGACCTGGCCCGCTACCTGATCGAGGAAGCCGGCGTCGCGGTCGTGCCCGGCAGCGCCTTCGGCCTCGAGCCCTATCTGCGCCTGACCTTCTGCATCGCCGACGAACGCCTGAAAATGGCCTGCGAACAGATCGTCGCCGCTTGCGCCAGGCTGACCCGCTGAAAGAGCCGCATCTTGAACCGCCTTGCCGACGCCGCCACGCTGGATCCCGACACGACGACGATGACGATGACGACCACGTCCGTCGCGGACCACAACGGCTGGCTCGATAACGTGCGTATCGAGCCGGTCGGCGACCGCTGTCTGCTCATCCGCGTCGGCGCCACCGTGGACCTGGCCACCAACCGCGCGGTGCATGCGGTAACGGCTCTGATCAATGCCAACATCGATGCCGATGGGCCCATCATCGAAGTGGTCCCGGCCTTCACCACGGTGGCCGTGCATTACCAGCCCTCGCGCTGTCCCCGCACAGGAGATCTTCCCAGCGTATATGTGACGCGCCAGATCGAAGCCCTGCTGCGCCAGGATCTTCCCGCGCTGGCCGACGAGGGCCGCCTGATCGAAATTCCCGCCTGCTATGGCGGCGACTACGGGCCCGACCTTGCAGAGGTGGCGCGCCAGTGCGGCCTGGAAGAACCAGAGGTGATCGCCCTGCATAGCGGCACCCCGCTGACGCTTTACGCCTTCTTTTTCTCGCCGGGCAATCCGTTCGCGGGCCCTCTCGATCCGCGCCTGAACGTGAAGCGGCGCGCGTCACCGCGCACGCGTGTGGAAGCGGGATCGGTCGCCATCGCCAATGGCCTCTCTTCCATCTACCAAAGCGCATCGCCAGGCGGATGGAACGTCATTGCCCGCACACCGTGGAACTTGTTCCAGGTACATCAGCAGCCACCGACCCGCCTGCGCCTGGGCGATCGGCTGCGCTTCAAACCGATCTCGCCGGACGAGTTCCGCGACTTGCTGGAGCCGCGGCCATGAACGTGATGACGGTCGAACGTCCCGGCATGCTCAGCACGCTGCAAGACACTGGCCGCTTCGGCCATCAGCAATATGGTGTGTCCGTGAACGGCCCGATGGATGAATGGTCGCATCGCCTGGCCAATGCACTGGTGGGCAATGACGAGGACGCGGCGGTGCTCGAATGCACGCTGACCGGACCCCGCGTGGCCTTCGCTGAAAATACCCTGGTGGCACTCTGCGGCGCCCGCATGCGCATCACTGCCAACGGCCAAGCCATCGCGCAGGACACGGCGGTGTTGCTGCGCCGGGGAACGGTGCTGGATGTGGGTGAACGCCTGCAAGGCGCGCGCCTTTATCTGGCCGTGCGCGGCGGTTTTGCATCCGCGCCTGTGCTGGGCAGCCGCAGCACCAATATCCGCGCGGGTTTCGGCGGCCACGCAGGCCGTGCATTGAAGCGCGGCGATCGTGTGCTGGTCGGCCGTGCGACGCGCGATCTGCCCGTCCTGCCGATTGAAAAGCTCATGGTGCAAAGTGGGATGCCCGTTCTCACCGCGGAAAAAGTGGCCGTGGCGGCGACCGCCCCCGCCGAAGCCAGCCAAGCCATCCGTTTCATCCCTGGTCCGCACTGGCCTGCCTTCACCCCAGCCGCCCAAGACCAACTGAGCACCCTGTCCTATACCGTGACCCAGCAGTCCGACCGCATGGGCGCGCGCCTGCAGGGCGAAGCGCTGAAGCTGCATGCCCCCCTGGAGCTGATTTCCGAGGCCACCGCCTTCGGCACCATCCAGGTCCCGCCCGACGGCCAGCCCATCGTTCTCATGGCCGACCGCCAGAGCGCCGGCGGCTATCCCAAGATCGCCTACGTCGCCAGCGCCGACCTGCCGCTGCTGGCCCAGGCCATGCCGGGCGACGCCTTGCGCTTTACCGCTGTCGAGCAAGCCGATGCCGAACTGGCATGGCGCGACACGGAGGATCGCCTGCGCGACATACGGCAAGCCGCGGCCCGGATACTGCAACCGGCCCGCGCCGCGCCCGCGGCAGGCACCGACGAGTACCAGCAGGAACACCGGAATCGACAGCAACCCCCGCAACCCCGGCAACCACCTCGGCAACAGCAAAATCAGGAGTAATCCCCATGCCTTCCATCGATATCAACTGTGACATGGGCGAGAGCTTCGGCGCCTGGGTCATGGGCCAGGACAGCGAGCTGATGCCCCACATCACCGCGGCCAATATCGCGTGTGGCTTTCACGCCGGCGATCCCGACGTGATGTTGGCCACCGTGCGCGCCGCCATCAAGCACAAGGTGGCCATCGGCGCCCATCCCGGCCTGCCGGACTTGCAAGGTTTCGGCCGCCGCGTCATGGCGATGACGGCCGACGAAGTCTATGCCCTCGTCGTGTATCAGGTCGGCGCCCTGCAGGCCATGGCCCGTTCGCAAGGTGGCCAGCTGCATCACGTGAAGACCCACGGCGCGCTCTACAACATGACCGCGCGCGATCCCGCGCTGGCCGATGCCGTGGCCCGCGCGGTCGCCGATGTCGATCCCGCCTTGCCCATCTATGTCGCCAACGCCCCCATCGCCAAGGCCACGCTGGACCGCGGCCTGACCGCCATTTATGAGGTCTATGCCGACCGCACCTATCAGGACGACGGCACGTTGACGCCGCGTTCCCAGCCGCACGCCATGATCGAGGATGTCGACCAGGCCATCACCCAGGTCAAACGCATGGTCAAGGAAGGCGTGGTGCGCGCCTTGTCCGGCAAGGACGTGCCGATCAAGGCCGACACGCTGTGCATCCATGGCGACCAGCCAGGCGCAGCGGTGTTCGCGCGCGACATCCGCGCCGCGCTGCAAGCCGAAGGAATCGAAGTACGGACGGTATAGCACCCGTTCACCCCGGACGGCGGCCGGGTACTCAAGGGGAGACCCGGGCGCCATCCACACGTAGCACGACCACCCCACGAAGATCGCGTTGCCACGCGGTCGGGGGACGTTTTTTCTCTTGATCTGGTGCCGACGCCGTAACAGCCGCCCTCGATGTCGCCACACCACCATCGCTTAGCCTAGGAGTGACCTGCATGTCTTCCACCTCACACAACAAGTTTTCAGCCCTGCGCCGCATCAAGGGTCCGCTGCTGTCGACCGCGCTGGCCGCCGTGCTCGCTGTCGCCGGGACCTCGGGCGCCCAGGCGCAAACCCAGGGCGGCACGCTGCGCGCCATCGTCCAGCCGGAACCGCCGATGCTGATGCTGGGCCTGAACCAGCAGATCCCCACGCAATACGTGGCCGGCAAGATCTATGAAAGCCTGCTGACCTGGTCTCCGGACCTCAAGCCGCAACCCGGCCTGGCGCGCGCCTGGCACGTCTCCGACGACGGCAAGACCTATACCTTCGACTTGCAGCAGGGCGTGACCTGGCACGATGGCAAACCCTTCAGCGCCGACGACGTGGTGTTCAGCGTCGACAAATTCCTGCGCGCCGTGCACCCACGCGCCCGCGTCATCATCAACCAGTTCGTGGAGTCGGTCACCGCGTTGGCACCGGACAAGGTCGAGATCAAGCTGAAGACGCCGTTCGCGCCCTTCCTCAAGGCCTTCGTCAGCGACAACATGCCTATCGTGCCCAAGCATTTGTACGACGGCACCGACTACCTGAACAATCCCAATAACCAGCGTCCCATCGGCACTGGCCCCTTCATGTTCAAGAATTGGAACAAGGGTTCGGTCATCGAGCTGGTGCGTAATCCCAATTACTGGCAAAAGGGCAAGCCCTACCTGGACGGCATCGTCTTCAGCGTGATCCCGGATTCCGCTTCGCGCGCCGTGGCATTTGAACGGGGCGACGTGGACGTGCTGCGCAGCGGCGACGTCGACAACGTCGACATCAAGCGCCTGAAAGCCCTGCCCAACGTGGACTACACCACCAACGGCTGGGAAATGTTCGCGCAGCAGGCCTACATCCAGATGAATCAGCGCAAGCCGCCCTTCGACAACGTCAAGGTACGCCAGGCGGTGATGTACGCGCTGAACCGCAAGTTCATCGTCGACAACATCTTCTTCGGCCTGGGCAAGGTGTCCACCGGCCCGATCTCATCGAAAACGCCCTTCTACAGTGCCGATGTCACGCAGTATCCCTACGACATCAAGAAGGCGCGCGCCCTGATCAAGGAATCGGGCGTCGACGTGTCCAAGCCCATCAAGATCCTGTCCTATCCCTACGGCGCCGCCTGGGATCGCCTGGGCGAGTACACCCGCCAGGCCCTGCAGCAGATCGGTTTCAACGTGGACATGGAAGCGGCCGACGCCGGTACCTGGTCCAAGCGCGTCGCTGATTTCGACTTCGACCTGACCTTCAGCTTCACGTCCCAGTACGGTGATCCCGCCTTGGGCGTGTCACGCCTGTTCCTGACCCGCAACATCGTCAAGGGTTCGGCCTTCGTCAACAACGTAGGCTACAAGAACGCCGAAGCGGACGCGCTGTGGGACAAGGCCGCCACCGCCACCTCGGACGCCGACCGCGCGCAAGCCTACCAGCAGGTGCAGAAGATTCTCGTCGACGATGTCGCCAACGGCTACCTGTTCGAAATCGAGAATCCTTCGCTGTACCGCGCCAAGGTACATAACCTGGTGACGACGGCCATCGGGTTGAACGACACGTTCGCCAACGTCTACATCGACAAATAAGCACCATTCCGCCTGCCGGCAAGGCCGCGGCCATGTTCCCCATGGCCGTGGCCTTGCCCCGCTACGCCCCGTTTCCTGCTTGACCGCTTTGGAGCCGACGCTTTGAAGACCCTGTCGTATTTCGCCTCCCGGCTTGGGAAAGCCGTTATCGTCGTGCTCGGCGTGGTGATCCTGAATTTTCTCTTGATCCGCATGGCGCCTGGCGATCCCGCCGCGGTGCTGGCCGGCGAAGCCGGCGCATCCGACCCCGCCTATGTGGAGCAACTGCGCCGCGAGTTCGGCCTGGACCAGCCGGTATATGTGCAGCTGGGCACCTATCTCAAGGGTATCGCCCAGCTCGATCTGGGCTACTCCTACCGTGAGCGGGTGCCGGTGCTGAACCTGATCCTGGACCGCCTGCCCGCCACGCTGTTGCTGATGGTCTGCGCCTTCATCTTCTCCGTGGCGCTAGGCATGCTGGCCGGCGTCATCGCGGCGCGCGCCCGCTACGAAGGACGCCGCCGCTGGCTGGACAGCACCATCATGAGCGGCGCCCTGCTGATCTACGCCACGCCGCAATTCTGGCTGGCGCTGCTCGCCGTGATCTTCTTCTCGCTGACCCTGGGCTGGCTGCCGCCCTTCGGCATGGAAACCGTGGCATCCACGCTGACAGGCTGGGCCCGCGTCAGCGACATCGCGCAACACCTGATACTGCCCACGGTGTCGCTGGGTTGCTTCTTCATGGCCATCTATGCGCGCCTGACCCGCGCGTCCATGCTGGAAGTCCTGGGCATGGATTTCATCAAGACCGCACGCGCCAAGGGCGTCCCGGTGCAACAGATCATTCGCCGCCACGCCCTGCGCAACGCCTTGCTGCCGGTAATCACCTTCGCCGGCATCCAGCTGGGACAGATGGCCGGCGGCGCGGTGCTCACCGAAACGGTGTTCGGCTGGCCCGGCATCGGCCGCCTGATGTTCGACGCCTTGGTCCAGCGCGACTATCAGTTGCTGCTAGGCGTGTTCCTGGTCACCTCGACCATGGTGGTGGTCTTCAACCTGATCACCGATCTGATCTATCGCTTCGTCGATCCCCGCATCCAGGGAAGCTGATTCATGAAAGCCTTTGCCCAACGTTTCTGCGCCCATCGAGGCGCCACCGCCGGTGTCATCATCCTGCTGGCCGTGATCCTGACCGGCCTGCTGGCCCCCTTATGGTTCGACGAGTCTCCGTGGATGATGGTGGCGTCGCCGCTGCTGGCGCCCTTCAGCGACCCGTCCTATCCTTTGGGAACCGATATGCTGGGCCGGGACATCGCCGCGGGCCTGGCCTACGGTGCGCGCGTGTCGCTGCTGATCGGCGTCATCTCGACCGCCGTCGCGGTATTGATCGGCATCCTGGTGGGTGCCCTGGCCGGCTACTTCGGCGGCCGCCTGGATGATCTGCTGATGCGCCTGACCGAGTTCTTCCAGACCATTCCGCAACTGGCCATGGCCATGGTGCTGGTGGCGATCTTCAAGCCCAATCTGGTGTCCATCGTAGGCGCCATCGCCATCGTGTCCTGGCCCCCGGTGGCCCGCCTGGTGCGCTCGGAATTCATGACCTTGCGCACCCGTGAATTCGTGCAGGCGGCGATCGTCATCGGGCAGCGTCCGCTGCGCATCATCCTGACGCAGATCCTGCCCAATGCCGCTTCGCCCATCATCGTCACCGCCTCGCTGATGACGGCCACCTCCATCCTCACCGAATCGGCCCTGTCCTTCATGGGCCTGGGCGACCGCAACCTGATGAGCTGGGGCTTCATGATAGGCGCGGCCCGCACCATGTTGCGCGAAGCGCCCATGATGAGCCTGTGGCCGGGCCTGGCGATCATGCTGACGGTGTTGGCCATCAACCTGATAGGCGAAGGCCTGAACGACGCCCTCAATCCGCAACTGCGCAAACGTGGAGCCTGATCCCATGACCGACTCCCCACACACCGCGCCGCTGCTGTCCATCCGCGATCTCACCATCGCCCTGCCCCGCGGCGGCGACCGGCCCCACGCCGTCAAGAACATCACCTTCGACATCCGCGCCGGCGAAATCCTCTGCATCGTCGGCGAGTCCGGATCGGGCAAGTCGATGAGCGCCAATGCCATCATGGGTCTGTTGCCGGACTACCTGCGTCCGCAAGGCGGCGAGATTCTCTTCGACGGCCGTGACCTGCTGAAGCTGGACGAAGACACCTTGCGCGGCATGCGTGGCCGTGAGATGGCCATGATCTTCCAGGAACCGTTGTCGGCGCTGAATCCGCTGCAAACGGTGGGCGACCAGATCGACGAAGTCATGCGCGTGCACAACGTCGGCAACGCCGAGTCGCGTGAAAAGCGTGTCCTCGATCTGTTGGAATTCGTAGGCCTGCCCGAACCCGCCACCCTGCGGCACGCCTGGCCTTTCCGCTTGTCCGGCGGCCAGCGCCAGCGTGTGATGATTGCCATGGCGCTGGCGCTGGAGCCCCGCCTGCTGATCGCCGACGAACCCACCACCGCGCTGGACGTCACGACCCAGGCGCAAATCCTGGCCCTGATCGCCCGCATTCAACGCGAGAAGGGCATGGGCGTGATGTTCGTCACCCATGACTTCGGCGTCGTGGCCGAGATCGCCGACCGCGTGGCTGTGATGGAGAAAGGCATCCTGGTCGAGGAAGGTCCGGCGGAGCAGGTGCTGAATCGCCCACGCCATCCCTACACCCGCCGCCTGATTGCCGCCGTTCCCAGCCAGCATGCCTCCGCGGGCGAGCGCCGCGCGGCGGGTCCGCGCCCCGTGCTGGAAGTGAAGAAGCTGAACAAGGTCTACGCCAGCGGCGGCGGCCTGTTCCAGAAGAAGCGCGTGGTCCATGCCGTCAACGACGTCAGTTTCAGCGTGGGGCGCGGCCAGACCCTGGGCATCGTCGGCGAGTCAGGCTCGGGCAAGTCGACCATAGGTAAATGCCTGCTCAAGCTGCTGGAGATCGACGGCGGCCAGATGCTGTTCGACGGCCAGGACATCGCGCCCCTGCCGGAAGCGCAATTCCGCCCGCAACGCTGCAAGATCCAGATGATCTTCCAGGATCCCTTCGCGTCCCTGAATCCGCGCCAGACCGTGGGCCGTATTCTCTGCGACGGCCCGCTCGCCAATGGCGTGTCGCGCCAGCAGGCGGAGGAGCGTGCGCGTGAACTGCTCAAGCTGGTCGAACTGGATCCCTCCGCCTTCGACCGTTATCCCGTCGAGTTCTCCGGCGGCCAGCGCCAGCGCATCGGCATCGCGCGCGCCCTGGCCATGGAGCCGCGGCTGATCGTGGCTGACGAATCGGTGTCCGCGCTGGACGTATCCGTGCAGGCCCAGGTGCTGAAGCTGTTGCAGGACGTGCAGCAGCGGCTGCAACTGGCCTTGATCTTCATCACGCACGACCTGCGCGTGGCGGCGCAGATCTGCGATCACCTGCTGGTGATGCATCGTGGCCGCGTGGTGGAACAAGGACCGCCGGCGCAAATCTTCGACGACCCGCAGGACCCCTACACGCGCCAACTCATCGCGGCCATGCCGGGACGCGCATGGGATCCAGCGGCCGCCATCACTGACGTCCACAACCATGACTGAACCCGACATTCCTCTCGCCGAACGCCTCTTCGACCAACTGCGCGCGCGCAGCCACGACGGCGTGGGCATCACGCGCGACACCTACGGCCCTGGCGAACAGGCGGGCCACGAGATCATGGAGCAATGCGCACGCCAGCTGGGCCTGGAAGTGCGCAAGGATGCCGCCCTGAATCTTTACCTGACGCTGCCCGGGCAGCGGCGCGACTTGCCCGCCGTGATGACCGGCTCGCATCTGGACTCGGTACCGCGCGGCGGCAACTTCGACGGCGCGGCCGGCGTGGTGGCAGGCCTCGCGGTCCTGGCCGGATGGGTGCATGGCGGTTTGAAACCTCGGCGCGACGTCGTCGTGATGGGCATACGCGCGGAGGAAAGCGCCTGGTTTCCCGTCTCCTACGTCGGCAGCAAGGCCGCCTTCGGCCTGCTCGATGCGGTCGCCCTGCAAAGCCCGCGCGCCGACACACGGCGGTCCTTGGGCGAGCACATGCGCGATTGCGGCGGCCAACCGGAAGTGGTGGCGGCGGGCGTGTCCACGCTGTGCGCCGCCGAGGTGGATTGCTTCATCGAACTGCACATCGAACAAGGCCCGGTGCTGATCGACGGTGGCCAGGCCTTGGGCGTGGTGAGCGGCATCTGCGGCAGCCACCGCTACCGCGACGCCCGCGTGCGGGGACGCTACGCCCATTCCGGAGCCACGCCACGCGGTCATCGCGCCGATGCCGTGGTTGCCCTGGCGGCCTTGATCGACCAGCTGCAGGACGCGTGGGCCGAACTCGAAGCGGACGGGCACGAATTGACGCTGACCTTTGGCCAGGTCTACACCGATCCCAAGCAGGCGGACTTCAGCAAGGTTCCTGGCCTCGCGTCCTTCACGGTCGACATCCGTTCGCGCGATACCGGCACCTTGCGCCTGATGGACGAGCGCCTGCACGAAACCGCCAGCGCCATCGCCGACGCTCAAGGCGTAAGCTTCGACTGGGGTCCGGTTTCGGGCAGCCAGCCGGCGCTCATGGATGCCGCGCTGCGCCAGGCCCTGCATGGCGCGGCCGCCGCAGCGCAAGCCAGCGTGCGGGACATGCCCAGCGGGGCCGGCCACGATAGCGCGACGTTCGCCAATCAGGGCGTGCCTACCGCCATGCTGTTCGTGCGTAACGCCAACGGCAGCCATAATCCGGACGAAGCCATGGCGATGGCGGATTTCGCGGCGGGCACGCGTACGCTTGGCCGAGTGCTGGCCGAACGGGCGGGTCTGTGCGGGCCGGGCTGAGCAGAAAGGGCTGCGCGAGCCGCGGCGAGCCTGCGCGATCAACAGACCGCTGCTGCGCGGCACAGCGGAAAAGCGGAAAACAACACAGCAACACAGCAACACAGCAACATAGCAACATAGCAAAGCAACACAGCAAAGCAAGCAAGGAATCCTATCGATGCTCACCTGCGTCATCGCCCAACCCGTCCATCCCAGCGGACCGCAGCGCATGCGCGCGGCCGGCATGGAGGTCATCGAGCCGCCCGGCACCTCCCTGGACGCCCTGCGCCAGGTCATCGCGCAAGCCGACGCCGTTCTGGTGCGCGACAGCCTGCCGGCTGAACTCATCGACATGGCGCCCCGCCTGTGCGTGATCGCCAACCACGGTACGGGCACCGACAAGATCGCCGTGGCGCATGCCAGTGAAATCGGCATCCCCGTCGTGTATACGCCTTCGGCCAATGTGCAGGCAGTGGCCGAACACGCATTGATGCTGATGCTCGCCACCGCGCGCCAGGCCGTGCAAGCCGATGCCGCCACGCGGCAAGGACATTGGCGTTTCAAGTACGAACAGCCCATGGTCTCCCTGTGCGGCAAGACGCTGGGCATCATCGGCCTGGGACGCACGGGGCGCATACTCTGCGGCATGGTCACCCAGGCGCTGGGTATGCGAGTGGTGGTGTGGTCACCCAGCCTGCCGGCCGACGAAGCATTGCCGGCGGGCGCGCAACGCGCCGCCAGCCTGGACGAGCTGCTGGCCGTGGCGGACGTGGTGTCCCTGCATCGCCCGCTGCGGCCCGACACCCGCCACACCCTGGACGCCGCCGCCCTGCGCAAGCTGAAACGGGGCGCCATCGTCATCAACACATCGCGCGGCGGCCTCATCGATGAAGCCGCCCTGGCCGACGCCTTGCGCGAAGGCCATCTGTTCGGTGCCGGGCTCGATGTCTTCGAAACCGAACCCTTGCCCGCCGGTGCCGTGGTGGCCGGGCTGCCCAATGTCATATTGACGCCGCACGTGGCGGGCTCCGCGCAGGAAGCCTTGCAAGCCACCGCCAGCCAATGCGCCGACCAGATCATCGACGTGCTGTCCGGCCGGCGGCCACCCCATATGGCGCGGCCGGACGTTTGGGACCGGCGCCGTCTTCCGCAACACCCTCTTTCCAGCGAGCACCAGCCATGACCTTGCCTATCGTCAGTCTTGAACAAGGCAGCATTCCGCTGCTGATCTCCATCCCGCATGGCGGCGAATACCTGCCTGAAGCGTATGCGCGCCGCATGACGCCCGCCGCGCGCAAGCTGGCCGATACCGACTGGCATCTGTCGCGCCTGTACGATTTCGCGCGCAAGATGGGCGCATCGATGGTGCGCGCGAATTACTCCCGCTATGTGATCGACGTGAACCGCCCCAGCGACGGCGCCGCGCTTTATCCCGGCCAGACCACCACCACGCTGTGCCCGGTGGCGACCTTCCATGGCGAGCCGGTCTACCTGGATCCAGCCGATGTGCCCGGCACGGCCGAGACCGCGCAACGCGTGCATGATTACTGGAAGCCGTATCACGACAACCTGGATGCCGAGTTGCAGCGCGTGCGCGGGCAACATGGACACGTGCTGATGTGGGAAGCGCATTCCATCGCCAGTGAACTGCCTTATCTGTTCGAAGGCCGCCTGCCCGATCTGAATATCGGCACGTTCAGCGGCGCGGCTTGTGCCCCGGCGTTACGCGAAGCCGCCATGGCGGCGGCGGCCGCCGGCCCGTACACGTGGGTGATCGATGACCGCTTCAAAGGCGGCCACATCACGCGCCACTATGGCCGTCCGCAAGACGGCGTACACGCCGTGCAGCTGGAAATGGCGCAATGCGTCTACATGGACGAGACCGAACCTTACGGGTATCGCGAAGATCTGGCGAACAAGCTGTTGCCGACCCTGGAGGCGATGGTGAAGAACACGTACCAGGCGCTGATCAAGGCGGGATGAAAAAAACGCGGCGGGTCGGACGGCGCGCCGCGCCTGACGACAACGCACCGTGTCGGATACCGCCTGTCAGCCACGGCAGTCAATCAACGACCGGCGCGCGTCCGAGGTCATTGACGTGTCCGCCCGGCAAGGCCGACAGCCTTTCGGCCAGCGTGCGCCGGTTGCCCAGGATGTCCGCGCTGCTTTCCAGGAAAGCGACTTCGCGTGGGTGCAACAGCGTTACCGCCAGCAAGCGCACAGGCCCCCTGGCCGTATCGAAGCTTGCCGGCACGGACGCCGTCGGCAGGCCGATCAGCATACCGGCCATGCCTTCGGGCGACACCCATTGCGGCGGCAAGCCCTTGACCTCCAGCAACATGGACAGCACCCCATGGCGGTCGATCAGGCGGTGGAATTGGCCATGGTGGGCCACATTCTGGCTGACTTGGTAAATCAGGTCGAACAGCCACGACCGGGCCAGGTCCTGCATGGGCTGGCCACGCGTTTCCGCATAGACTTCCACACCGAACCCCAGCCGGTCAGCACCGGCATCGGAGCGCGGCGGTTCGAATGGATCGCTCAGGCCATTGCTGATCACCAGGGTCGATCCGCGCCGATGGATGACATTCCACGCCTGGCGCATGGCCGGCCAGACCGGTCCGCCCATGAGCGCGGGATTGACCAGGGGCGCCAACACGTCCGGCTCGACCTCGCCGAGCAAGGCATAGCACGCGTCCCGGGCCGCCTCGGTGGATGCAAAATCATTCAAGGTAACGTTGACCTCGCCAACAGGCTCGGCAGCCACGGCCCTCATCGCTGGCGCCACGCCATGATCAGCAACCGGGGGCGGCGGCTCGCTTGCCATCCGCCGCCGCCGCGCCTTCAAACCGAGTAGTTCTCGCCACCAGCTCATGTCCCGGCTTCCTCCGGATGGCGCGACGCGCGAGGTCGCTTGCATGCCACGTATCTCCGCCTCGAATCCACCACAATTCGATCTCGTTCTTCTTAGATAAGACAAAATCTAACAAATTACAGCTGAATTAAATCTGAAAATTACTTCTGACTTGTGATTGCAGACATAAAAAAACGGACATCCTTGGATGTCCGTTTTCATGGCAAGGCCCAACATGTGGGAATGCCAGCGGGCCATTCGAGCCATTCGAGCCATTCGGGCCAGCGCAGGGCTGGCCCGTCCTGCCGTCAATCTCAGCGCTTGGGTTCCGCCACGGCGCCCGAGTCCTTGCGGATCTTGGCGACCTGGTCGGCGGTGACTGCCGACGCCTTGTTGCCCCAGCTCGTACGCACGAAGGTCAGCACGTCGGCGATGTCCTGATTGGTCAGGCGATCGTCGAAAGCGGGCATGCCGTAGTGGGTCGGCGCGGCCTTGGTCCAGGGCATCTCGCCGCCGCGCAGGACGATGGAGATCAGCGAAGTCGGATCAGCCGAATTGACCGCCGAGTTTTGCGCCAGCACCGGGAACGTCTGCTCGTAGCCCTTGCCCGACGCACGGTGGCAGGCCATGCAGTTGTCCACGAAGGTCAACGCGCCGTTGCTGCGGTCCGAACCGGAGATCAGTGCCTTGTACGCCGTGTCGTCGTAAGCCAGCGCCTTGGCGTTGGGGTCGACGGGCTTGAGCGTCTTCAGATACTTGGCGATCGCCGTCAGGTCCTCGTCGCTGGCATGCTGCAGGCTGTTCTCGACCACGTCGGCCATGCCGCCGAAGGCAGCGGTATGGTCATTGCGGCCGCTCTTGAGGAACGCGACGATATCGGCTTCGGTCCATTTGCCCAGGCCGTCGGTGATGTCACCGCGCAGGTTCTTGGCAAGGTAGTTGTCGATAACGCCACCCGACAGGAAGGCGGTATCGCCGTCCGACAGCGTCTTTTCCTGATAGCCCATGCCGCGCGGCGTGTGGCACGCCGAGCAGTGGCCCAGGCCTTCGACCAGATACTTGCCACGCAGCACCGCATCCTTGTCGGTCGAGGCGTCGTCGGTGACGACGTCGGGCGCGTACACGTGGCGCCAGATCGACAGCGGCCAACGCATGGACAGCGGCCAGGTGATGTCGGAGTCCTTGTTGGCTTGCGCCACGGGCTGCACGCCGTGCATGAAGTACGCGTACAAGGCCTTGATGTCCGACGGACGGATCTTGGCGTAGTTCGGGTACGGCATGGCGGGATACAGCGTGGAGCCATCCTTGCCGATGCCATGACGCACGGCATTGTCGAAGTCTTCCAGCGTGAACTTGCCGATGCCGGTGTCCTGGTCCGGCGTGATGTTGGTCGAATAGATCTTGCCCACCGGCGTGTCGAAAGCCAGGCCGCCGGCGAAGGGCTTGCCCTTCTCCGCCGTATGGCAGGCCACGCAATCACCCAGCTTGGCCAGATAGCCGCCGCGGGCGATGAGCTGTTGATCTTCCGAACCCGCCGCAGCCTGCGCCTGGCCAGCCGCCGGGGCCGTGGAGGTTTTCGGGGCCGTGGCCGGTGTGGTCGGCGCGTCGGACTGCGTCGAAGATTGGCTCCAGGCCACGCCGGAGGCGGTGGCGCTGGCCAGGATCAGGGTCGCGATAGCGTAACGATTCAGCATGTCGATTCCCCCTCTCAAGCCTGCACCAGCGGACCGGGCGATTTCAGGTATTGCTCCTTGATCGCTTTCACCGCGTGGTAAGCCAGCGCGACCACCGCGCCCGTGGGGTTGTAGCCCATGTTCTGCGGGAACGCCGAGGCGCCCAGCACGAACAGGTTGGAGACATCCCAGCTTTGCAGGTACTTGTTGACCACGCTGTTGGTGGGGTTCGTACCCATGATGGCGCCGCCGGTCGTGTGGGTCGATTGATACACCCGGGTGTCGTAATGCTGGCCCTTCTTGCGGATGGCGCGTATCACCTTCTCCGGTTTCATCGCCTTGCCGACTTCCTCGATACGGTCGCCCAGGTAGCCGAGCATGTCGTATTCGTTGTCATGCCAATCGAAGGTCATGCGCAGCAAGGGCAAGCCATGCGAATCCTTATATGTGGGATCCAGATCCAGGTAGGCGTCGCGATACGACATCACCGAACCGGAAATGCCGATCGACATATGGCGCTGGTAGGCATCGGCCACCCCGGCCTTCCATTTGCTGCCCCATGAGGGCGTGCCGGGAGGCGTCGGCGTCTGGCTGATGGGACGGCCGCCATAACGCACGTGGCGGATGCTGGCGCCGCCCAGGAAACCGAGCTTGCCGTGGTCGAACTGGCCGCCGTTGAGGTCGTCCATGCCGACGCCGCCGGCGCCCGTGCCGATGAAGGGATTCAGTTGCGTGCCCTTGGGCAGCAGCGCGCTGATCGAACCGTTCATCTGATAAGCGTAGTTCTTGCCGACCACGCCATCACCGGTCTTGGGATCGTAAGGCTTGCCGATACCCGACAGCAGCAGCAGGCGCACGTTGTGCATCTGGTACGCGGCCGAGATCACGAGATCCGCGGGCTGTTCCGTTTCCCGGCCCTGAGCGTCGACATAGGTCACGCCGGTGGCCTTCTTCTTGTCGGAATCCAGGTTGATGCGCGTCACGTACGACAGCGGGCGCACTTCGAAGTTTTCCTTCTTCAGCAGCACCGGCAGAATGGTCGTTTGCGGCGACGCCTTCGAGTACATATAGCAGCCGAAGTCTTCGCAGAAGCCGCAGAAATTGCAGGGGCCCAGACGCACGCCATAAATGTTGGTGTACGGCTGCGAAGCATTGGCCGCGGGTGCAGGATACGGGTGGAAGCCGACTTCCTTCGCGGCCTTTTCGAAAATCTGCGCGCCCAGCGTGTTCACCAGCGGCGGATTGGGGAATTCGCGTTTGCGCGCGCCTTCCAGCGGGTTGCCGCCCTCGACGATCTTGCCGTTCAGGTTGCCGGCCTTGCCGGAAGTACCCATCAGATACTCGCCCTTGTCGAAATGCTCTTCCAGTTCGTCGTACGTGACGCCGAAATCCTGGATGGTCATGTTCTCGGGGATGAACTTCTTGCCGTAGCGCTGCTCGTAGTGCGAACGCAGTTCCAGCTCTTCCGGCAGCATGCGGTAATGCATGCCGTTCCAGTGGAAGCCCGCGCCGCCCACGCCGTTACCCAGCAGGAACGAACCATTCTGGCGGTAAGGCACGGCCAGGTCGTTCGGGGTGTGGCGGATGGTGACGGTTTCCTTGCCGAGTTCCTGGAACAGCTTGCCGCGCACGGCGTAGTCCAGCTCGTCGATGACCTTGGGGTATTGCGCATCGGTGGGCGTGTCGCGCATCGCGCCACGTTCCAGCGCCACCACATTCAGACCTTCGCTGGTCAGTTCCTGCGCGAGGATGGACCCGGTCCAGCCGAGGCCGATGATGACGACGTCGACTTTGTCTTTCTTGATTGCCATGAATTATCCTCGGCGTCCGGAGATCGAAACAGGCCCGTACGGGTACTTTTCACCGGGGCGATTGGCCCAGTCGGCGAAGTCGGCACGGGCGCCAGGGAAGCCCATCAGCTTCCAGCCCACCATGTCGGCGTTGCCGCCGTGGATGGGATCGGAAAGGAAGCCTTCCTTGGTGTTCTTCAACAGATAGCCGAAGAAAGTATTGGCGGGCACCTGGTCGAACTTGACCTTGTTGTGCTCCATATCGCCCAGCACCGTTTCCTGGGTGGCGTGATCCAGCTCGGCGAAGATCTTGTTGTATTGCTTCTTGCAATACGCGTCGCAGGCCGCAATGCCCAGGCGATAGATGTCGCGCGGTGCCAGGCTCAGTTGATAGCCCATTTCGGGCGTCTGGTCCGTATGGAAAGGCCCCTGCATGTACCACAGCTTGCCGTGGCCATAAGGCAGTTCCATCTGTTTGTCGAGGAAGACCGGAACCTGCGCAGCCACCGCACCCGGTCCCAATTCGTCCGCGGGGATCAGACGATCGACCGCGGCGTGGAGAAATTTCCATTCATCCGCGGTGAAGTAACGAGGGTCGTAGGCGGTGTTGCTGCTGGTGGCGGCTGTCTCGGTCGACGTGCCGCTGCTACAGGCCGTCTGCGTGAGCGCCGCGCCCGTTGCCAGCGTCGATGCTGGAACGATGGATATCACCTGGCGCAAAAACTTGCGCCGCGGTTCTTGATCGTCATTGGACATGGATGTTTTCGCTAGTGTCCAGGACACTGACGCGAGTCGGCACTCGGTATCGCCTCGCATCAGGACCCTGATGATTTGAGAAAAAACGCGAGATCGCTTCCGGAACTGCACATGGACGATGCCCATGTCCCCACCCTGCACCGCGGCCATGCCTTGCCAAACTGCACAAATGACAGCTCACTGAACGACCAAAGCAGGTTGGTCGCTTTTGCAGCAAAACGAGAAAAGCACTACGAAGCAATCGGCAATTCATTAATCGATCGCGACCGAATGTTAACTCTTTTCTAATGGAACAGGAAAATTCCTACGCAAAAGTTTCGCTTACTTTTAGCTGAGTAACGATGCGTAATTGCACGTGGAATTTTTATGGTGATGGTTCCCTGATGCCTTGAAAAAGCTGGTATTCGCGCGCATGGCGCGTGCGATTGTCTGATGAAAAATACAAACGGTCCGATTTACTGGACGGTGATAATCCAATAAATAGGACCGCGTTTTAAGAATGATTTTCAGTATCGAATATCTGGTGGATTATCCGATATAGCGGCTCACACAATCTAGGACCCGCAACATAAGGACGCGCAACGGTAGGCCTGGGGCGCCTCCAGCGTCACATGTTGAAAGGGCCGCGTTCGCGGCGCCTTCCCTGCCTGGTCAAGGCGCGAACGTCTCGTCCAGCGTCCGCATGCGCGAGTTATTGATGTGCTCGCGCATGGCGTCGCGCGCCTCGTCCGGCTTTTCGTCACGGATCGCCTGAAAGATCCGTTCGTGCTCGCGCTGCACTTGCCGGCCGCGGCTTGCCGCGCTGGCCAAGGCCAGGCTGCGCATCACGCGCATGTAATCGAAGATCTGCGTGGCCAGCGACTGCAAGGCCGTCACAAAGAGATCGTTGCGACATGCCAGTGCGATGGCTTGGTGAAAGCGGAAGTCGGCCTCGTTGCCGACCTGGCGATTGTCCAGCGCGCGCTGCATGTCGGTCAGCGCGGATTCCATCGCGGCCAGGTCGTCGTCATTGCGGCGCAAGGCCGCCATATAGGCGGCGTCGCCTTCGATGGCGCGGCGCAATTCCATACACCGGACCAACTCGGCCAATCCCCCTATCGGCGCCAGGCGCACCAGTTCCGGACTGGGACGGTGTCTTACGTAGGACCCCGCACCGCGTTGCGACACGACGACGCCGTCGGTCTGCAGGCGAAACAGCGCTTCGCGCACCACCGGCCGCGACACGCCGAATGCCGCGCATAGATCGAATTCCGAAGGCAGCCGGCTTTCCTCCGGGTATTTGCCCTGGATGATCTGCTGCAGCAGTTGGTCATAAAGCTGGTCGGCCAGACGCGGCGGGCGTTCGGGAATGCGGAAACCTTCGGCATTACGCGTAGGCGGAAGCGAGTCGGCGGACCGAGTGGCATCCGCCGCCGCGGGTGTGCCGGGTTGCGTGCTTGGCTGAGGTGATTCGTTGCGAGCTTTTTTCATGGCAGGAATTTTTTGGAACCCAGTATATCGCCCACCAATCACTCCTTATGACGGCGAAAACACTAGTTGCCTTACAACTTAACAATGATGTAATTTAGCCAGAAAATCGTGCCCATGGAGACAAGATCAGACCTTTGCGGACGGGTCGATGAATGCCGCCCGTTACGAACAGTAGCTGCACGCGCGGCAGCCTTGCGCTAGACGGCGTGACTCAAGCAGTGCCATTTCGCAGTGCCTATAAAAACCACGGAGACAAGCGATGATCAACACATTCATGCGAGCTGCACGCTTGCAAGGCAACATCCCTCAAGCCAGGCTCTTCCAAGCCGCCACCTGCATCGCGCTGGGCATTGCCGCCCTGGCCTTCGCCGCCACTCAAGCGCGGGCGCAGGCCGGCAATCCCATTCGAGTCGTGGTGCCCTTCAATCCGGGCGGTGGCTCGGACCTCTTCGCCCGCCTGGTCGCACCGGGGCTGGGCAAGGCGCTCAATGAGAACGTCATCGTCGAAAACCGCGCGGGCGCGGGCGGCATCATCGGCACGGAGACGGTGATCCGGTCCCGCCCCGAGGACAAGATGCTGCTGGTGGCCGACTCCGCGGTCTACACCATCGTGCCCTCGCTCTACCCCAACCTGCAGTACAAGCGCAGCGACCTGGTACCCGTGGCCAATCTGGCGATGTTCGGCAACGTGCTGGTGGTAGCGGCGAACTCACGCTTCAAGACTTTCCAGGACGTGCTCGCGGCTGCGCGCAAATCGCCTGGCACCCTGACCATCGGCTCGGCCGGCACGGGCAGCATCACCCACCTGACCGCCGAGAAGCTGATGGAGGATGCCAAGATCAAGCTGGTCCACGTCCCCTACAAGGGTAGCGGCCCAGCCATCACCGACACCGCGGGCGGCCACCTCGACATGGTGTTCACCGGCCTGCCGTCGGTGCTGGAACTGTTGCACGCGGGCAAGCTGCGCGCCCTGGCCATCGCCACGCCCGATCGTTCGCCCGATGCTCCCGACGTGCCCACCATCAGCGAATCCGGCGTGCCTGGCTTCACCTCCATGATCTCGCAAGGCCTGTTCGCCCCGCCCAATACGCCGCCCAAGACGGTCGCCGCCATCAACGCCGCCGTCGTGGCATTCATGCGCCAGCCGGACACCCAGGCCACCTTGCGCAAGATGATGGTGGCGCCGGTGGATCAGTCCGCCGATGCCTACAAGCAATGGCTGGACAAAGAGTCGACGGGCTGGGCCGCGTTGATCAAGTCAGCCAAGGTACATGTGGAATAGCGCGAGCATACGCCCTGGCCGCGAGGCAAAAGCCCATCACCCAGCATTCGCAAGAAAGGAGATTCGATCGATGATAGATGTCTACGCCTGGCGCACCACCAACGGTTTGCGCGCCACCATCGCCATGGCTGAATGCGGCCTGCCGCATCGCGTGATCCCGATAGACGTGGGCGCCGGCGCCAACAAGGCGCCGGAGTATCTGCGCATCAACCCCGCCGGCCAGATTCCCGCTATCGTCGATCCCGATGGACCGGGTGGGCAGCCGCTGGTGCTGGCGCAATCCGGCGCCATCGTGCTGTACGCCTGCCAAAAATCAGGACGCCATGTTCCGGCCGATCGCGCCGACCACTTCCAAGCCATGCAATGGTGCATGCAAGCCGCCAGCGACATCGCCGGCACCAGCGCCGCCATGAACCAGGTGGAAAACGTCGCGCCCGAGAAAGTGCCGAGCACCATCGAATTGTTCCGCAAGCGCTTCCTGCGCTACTTCGGCATCGCCGAAAAGCAGCTGCAAGGACGTGATTATCTAGCGGGATCGCTCAGCTTCGCCGACTTCATGCTGTATCCCAATTACGCGCTGCGCCGTGACGCCTTGCCGGCCAGCGACTTCCCTGCCCTGGCCGCCTGGGGCGACCGCATGGCCGCGCGCGCCGGCGTGCAGGAAGGTATGCGCCTCCACACCGAAAAACGCTGAACGCCTACCCATGAAAATCGATAACGTCACGCTCACCCTGTTCTCCTGGGACGACATCCCGCCCACCAGCTACGCCGCGCATACGGGCAAATTCGCCGGTTCCAGCAAGCTGGCCCTGCTGGCGATCCAGACCGACGACGGCATCACGGGACACGCCTTCCTGGGCTCGGCCTACTGGCCGGCCGATATGGATGGCGCCAACGTCATCAAATATTTGAAGCCCATTCTCATGGGACAGGACCCGCTGGACCGCGAACGCCTGTTCCAGGCCATGTGGCGCCGCGTGCGCACCGCCAATGTGCGCACCATCGGCGCCTGCGACGTCGCCCTGTGGGACATCGCAGGCAAGGCGGCCGGCCTGCCTGTGCACCGCCTGATCGGCGGCTTCCGCGACAAGATCAAGGCGTATGCCAGCTCGATGATCCTGGACTCAGCGGAGGAATACGCCGAGGAGGCCTTGCTGTACCAGTCGCGCAATTGGGCAGCCTACAAGATCCATCCCCCGCATCCCTGGCAGGAAGACATCCGCGTGTGCCAGGCCGTGCGCCGCGCGGTGGGCGACGACTATCTGTTGATGCTGGACGCGGCATGGGCTTACCAATATCCGGAAGCCGTGCGGGTAGGCCGCGCCATCGAGGATCTCAACTATTACTGGTACGAAGATCCATTGCAGGATTCGGATCTGTACAACTACGTCAAGCTCAAGCAGCAGCTGCATATTCCCATCATGGCCACCGAAGCGCCTGCCGCCGGCCTGGACTCCTACGTGCCCTGGATCCAGCAAAGCGCCACCGACTTCCTGCGCGGCGATGTACCGAACAAGGGCGGCATCACCAATATGCTGAAGACCGCGCATCTGGCCGAAGCGTTCCATATGAACTACGAAATCCACCACGGCGGCAATTCACTCAACAACCTGGCGCAACTGCACGTGGCCATGGCCGTGAAGAATACGGAGTACTTCGAGGTGCTGTTGCCGGGCGGCGCGCAGAAGTACGGCATGGAAGAAGACATCGAACCCGATGCCGACGGCTACGTCCGCGCCCCGCAAGCGCCCGGGCTGGGCGCCAGGATCGATTTCGAATTGATCGAGCGCAAGCGTATCGCCGTCTTGTAGGCCCATCGTGGATATGCACAGGGCCGCGCGGACATGGACTTGCCTGCGCGGCCCTGTGCACGAACCGCCTAGAACACCACCCTGACGGTACCGCTCACCGTACGATCGCTCGCCCCGCTGCCGAATTGGCCATCAAAGGCGACGCCGGCGGTAACGCGCGGCGTGATGTGCAGATCCAGACCGGCGCCGATCACCGCGGCATCCTTGCCGATAGGCACGCCGCTCACCGTGAACGTGTCGCCGCCATTGAACGACACCCTGGACTTCGGCGTGACATCACCATAGGCACGCCGCCATCCCAACAGCCCGCGCACCGTTGCATCGACCTTGCCCAGTTGCAGGTCGGACGATGCCCGCAGGCCCAGCGTCGAGAACGACGTCGACGTATCCGTGGAGCGGCTGCTCAAAGCCGCCTCGCCACCCCGTTCGTTGAACGCGTTGGTGTGCAGATTGACGTAGGCAAGATTGACGAAAGGCTCCAACGCCACCGGCCCCGCCTTCAGCTGATAGCCCAATTCCCCAAACGCCTGCGTGGTATTGGCCTGGTAGTCCGCCTTCATGCGGCCACCGATCGCCGCCACGTTGACGTCGCGGCCCGAGTTGACGTCGTGGAAGGTGTAGACACCGCCCAGCCGCAAGGCCAGCGCGCCCCATTGCGTGCCGCCGTAGACGCCCAGATGGAAGTCGTCGCTTTCGGTGCGCGCGTTCTGGTCGTCCACCTTGTAGCGGCCGTGGCTGTAGCCGGTCAGGCCGCCCACGCGCCAGGATCCCACCGGCACATCCATGCCCACGACGAAACCCGCCGAATCGCGATCGATGCCGCCGGCGTTGCCATTACCGTTGGTGTGGCCCCAGCCGCCCCAGGTCTGGCCCCAGGCCACGCGGCCCGCGGCGTCGCCGGCGCCGCAGGTACCCAGCCGCCTGTCTGAGTTGCCGCCGCGCGCGTCATCGGCGCCCACCGTGCAAAATGCATTGCGCAAGCGATCGATGGCCAGGTCGCGCGAATAGCGGCTGTCGTACACCATGGCGCCCTTGGCCGAAGCCAGCGCCGCGCCGGACAATTGGTCCAGCGTATTGCGCGCGGCGTCGTCGGTCGGCGAATTGAGCACTACGTCCGACACCACGCTGCCCGCGGAGCCGCCCGCGGTGGCTTCCTGGTTGGGCGTGGTGGCGGCCTCGGCGGGATCGCGCACCTGCACCACCGTCAGGTAGGCGTTATTGGCGTCATAGCTGTCGCGCACGCCCAGGAAGGCCGTCAGCGGCGTCTGGTTCAGGACGTAGGTGCCTGTCAAGCCGCCTGTCGTGCTCAGCACGGTGTACTTGGTGCCTGCCTTGAGAAGCGACCCGCTGGTGTCGGTACTGACCGCGGTCAGTCCCGCCCCCGGCTGCACGGTGGCGGTACCGGTGACGGCGATCTGATCCGACGACGCGTTATCGAACTCGACCACATAGGTCGAGCCCGCTTCCTGCACGAAGTTGCCGTTAACCCGCAGCGTGCCGACGGAATTGCCCGGCGCGACGCTGCCGCCGCCGCGCACCGTGATCGCACCCACGGTGCCGTTGCCGCCCAGCGTGCCGCCGGCATCGACCTCGACCGCGGAATTGGCCAGGCTGCCGTTGATGGACAAAGTGCCGGCCTGGACGTAGGTCGTGCCGGACAGGTCGCCACCACCGGTCAGGTTCAATCGGCCCGCGCCCAGCTTGACCAGATTGCCCGTGCCGTTGATGGCACCGTCCAGTTGCCCCGCGCTGTCCTGCTGCAAGGCCAGCGTGCCATTGTTGGTGATGTCGTTGCTGCCCAGGTTGACGGCGGGCGTCAGCAACGTGCCTTCCTGGATGGTAGTCGTTCCCAGGTAAGTGATGGGACCGGTCAGGGTCAGCGTACCCACACCCGCCTTGGTCAGGCCGCCCACGCCGGAGATCTCACCGCCATTGCTCAAGTCCGCATCGGTGCGCAGCGTGCCGCCAGCGGCGCCGAGCACGATATCGCGGCTGATGGACATGGCCGTCGTGGTCTGCAAGGTCCCACCATTCAGGACTATGCTGCTCTGCGCCGCACCCAGGTTTTCATTGGCGCTGATCGCCACGGTGCCGGCCGTAATCGTGGTCCCGCCGGTATAGGTATTGGCGCCGCTGAGCGTCAGCGTGGCCGCGCCGGTCTTGGTCAAGCCGCCGTCGCCTGAGATGATGCCGGTGCTGGTGTAGTCCGCGTCGGTCTGGAAAGTGCCGCCCGCCGTATTCAACACGATGGCGCGGCTTGCGGTGATGGCCGCCGTGTTTTGCAGCGTGCCGCCGTCCAGGGTCAGGGTGCCGGTGGCCGCGCCCAGGCTGGCATCGTCGCTGATCGACAAGGCACCACCGGAGACGGTCCATGCGGTAACCGTGCCCGCCGCCGTCGTGCCGGTGAGCGTCCAGGTGCTGGCGCCGTTCTTTTCGTAGACACCAAAACCCTGGTACTGCGCGGCGCTGGCGGCCGCGCCCAGCGTCGACACGTCGAAACTGCTATCGGTGTCGCCGCCCAGGCGCAGCGTATCGGCACTGCTGTACGCCAGCGCCTTACCGCTCAACGCCGAGCCGGCCTGGATTTCCAGGACATTGATGCCACCGGTGAATTGGATGGCGGCCGCCTGCGTACTAGTACCCGGCGTGCCGCTGACCGCGCCGCGGATGAGGCCCGCGTTGATGATCGTCACGTCGCTACCGCTGATGCCCACCCCTCCCGGTCCACCCGTCCCGGACACGGAACTGCCGCCGGCGCCGCCACTGATCGTGCCTTGGTTGACGACCGTGCCGCCAGCGGAGAACAACACGCCGGCTCCGCCCGTGGCGCCCTTGCCCAGCGTCACGGCGCCGCCACCCGCGCCGCCCGTGATGGTGCCCGTATTCAACAGGGAACCACCGGCGCTGAAGCGTACGCCCGCGCCGCCTGGGGATCCCATGAAATTGCCTGGGCCTTTCCCACCCACGCCGCCGGTGATCGCTCCCGCATTGAAGACCGTGCCGGCCGCGGTCAATTGCACACCCGCGCCACCGTCGCCGGCACCACCGCCCGTAAAACCGGTGGTGGACGCGGTGCCGCCATCACCCCCTATGATGGTGCCGTAGTTGTCCACGCTGCCGCCGGCCGTGAGCAGCACGCCCATGCCGCCCCCGCCGCCGGCGCCTCCAAGCGCGGCGGTCCCGCCCCCCGCACCGCCGACTACTCGGCCACCCGCCTGCACTGTGACATGCGCGGATGAAAAAATGCCCACCCCACCGCCGCCGCTGCCGACATACATCGTGGTGTATCCGCGGCCGCCCGTAATGGTTCCAGCGGCGATGACGAGATCAGCGGTCGTGCTGATACCCACGCCGCCGCCACCGCCGCCACCTAAAGTCGTCGCGGCATTGTTGGCGGAACCGGCCCCACCGTTTCCGCCAGTGAAATTGCTGTTGACGGTCTGCGCGGTCGAGTACGTCGCGGCGGTTGTGCCGGTAGCGCCAGCGGTCCCCCCCGCTGTTTGCGTCCCGGTCGACCCGATGCCGCGCGCGCCACCCGCGGCGCCGGCCCCTGTCGTCAAATTGACCCCGCCACCGCCGCCCGCGGATCCCAATGGGTTATTCAGGGAATTGCCCATCTTGCCGGTGGCTGACGCCGCATCCCCATCGATTCCGCCCGCGCCGCCCGGTTGATTGGTAGTGATCGTTGATCCCCGTCCCCCATCGGCCCATGCCGACGCCGGCACGCCCGCATAGACCGCAGCCAGCGCAGCGGCGACCAGCACGGTCAGTGCTTTGGGACGGGCGATCTCAGCACGAACCGACCACAGCGATTTCTCCATCATCTTCGATTCCATCTTGCAGCATGTATCCAGGGGCTAAGGAATCGTGAATTCTATGAGGAAACAATTCGCGCGTTTCGGTTATTTGATTGGAAATAATCAAAACAACGTAACAGAAGACGAAATAAATGAATCAGGGCGCTGCGTGGCCTTGCGGATTCGCATCTCTGCCGAACACCTTTTTCATCTGTCCGGCGCTGGCCCGCCAAATAGACCATGTGACGGTGGATGCGAGGACCTGGCGGCGCTATTCCGCCCCCGCCGTCCCATCCCTCCGACCCCTCGGCGCCTCATGCAAGGCGACGATATCGGCGTTGCCCGCCACCGTCGGATAAATTTTCAGGACTTCCGGATCATGTCCTGGGACGATGTGGTCCGGCCCGTCCGCCGCGGCGCGCAAGCGTCCGTAGCCGGCCAGCATGTCACCCGTGTTGTAAACGATGGGAAAAGGCCGCGACCGCTCCATGTTCTCGTAATAGTGGCTGGCGTCCGAGGCCAGTACCACCCAGCCGCGCCGCGTACGTACACGCAGGGATTGCAGGCCCTTGGTGTGCCCGCCGATCTTCAGCAATTGCAATCCGTCGGAAAGCGCATCGTCACCATCGTGGAAGACGACGCGGTCTTCATAGACGCGCCGCAGCAGCGTGACCACGTCCTCCACTTCATACGCATGGCGCAAGGGTTCATGGCACATGCAGCGTCCCGTGGCGTAATCCATCTCGCCATCCTGCACGTGAAAACGGGCACGCGGCAGCTTGTCCAGATTCCCCGCATGGTCGTAATGCAGATGCGTCACCACCACATCGTCGACATCTTCCGGACGCACCCCCAGGGCTTGCAGCGCTTCGATGGGGCAACGCATCAGCTCGCGCCGCCGCCGCGCCGCCGTGGCGGCGTTGAAGCCGGTGTCCACCAGCACGACGTGCCCCGGCGCGCGCAGCAGCCACACGAAAAAATCCATGGGCATGGGTCCTTCGTGCGGATCGCCACCGAGGAAGTTCTCGCGCCGCTGGCGCGCCATATGGGCATAACGCAATGCGTAGATCTCATACTCCACTTCACACCCCCAGGTAGGCTTTCTGCACGAAAGGATCGGCCAGCAGTTCGGCGCCCTGCCCCGACCGCACGATTTCACCATGTTCCAGCGCATACGCCTGATGCGACAGGCGCAGCGCCAACCGTGCATTCTGCTCCACCAGCACGATGGCCAGCTGCTTTTCCCGGTTGATACGTTCGATGGCAGCCGCGATCTCCGCCACGATCTTGGGCGCAATCCCCAGCGAGGGCTCGTCCAGCATCAACAGCCGCGGATTGGCCATCATGGCGCGGCCGATGGCCACCATCTGCTGCTCGCCACCAGACAGCGATCCGGCCAGTTGCGCGCGGCGCTCCAGCACTCGCGGAAACAAGGCATAGATCTCATCCAGCGTGCGTTTGCGCAGCGTGCCGGAGCGCACCGCGTGTGCACCGGCCAGCAGATTGTCCTGCACCGACATGCGGCCGAACAGCCGGCGGCCTTCGGGCGATAACGCCAGCCCGGCCGCCACCCGCGCCGCCGGCGCCAATGTGGTGATATCGCTGCCGTCCAGGCGGATGCGGCCAGCCGCGGCCGGCGCCAGGCCGATCACCGCTTTCAAGGACGAGCTTTTGCCCGCGCCATTCGAACCGATCAACGCCACGATCTGCCCCGCGTCCACCCGGAAGCTGGCGGCGCGCACCGCCTCCAGGCGGCCGTAACGCACGGTCAGGTTGTCGACTTCAAGCATGGGCATAGTCGGGCGCTCCCAGATAGGCTTCGATCACGGCCGGATCGGCCCGTACTTCGGCCGGCGTGCCTTCGGCGATTTTCTCGCCCTGCACCAGCACGACGATGCGTTGGCACAAAGCCATCACCAAGGCCATGTGATGTTCCACCAGCAGCAGCGTCAGTCCCTGCTGGTCGCGCAGGCGTTGCAGCAGACGGCCCAGTTCATTGCATTCCTCGTGATTGAGGCCGGCCGCCGGTTCGTCCAGCAGCAGCATGCGTGGCCGCGCCGCCAGGGCCACGGCGATGCCCAGCTTTTTCTGCAGCCCATAGGCCAGGCTGCCGGCGGGCGCCGTGGCCCAGGCCGACAGGTCCGTCATGGCCAGCAAGGCCTGGATTTCGGCATGCACCTGGTCCGGCCGCAACTGCCCTTCGACATGGCCCGAGCGGCGTTGCAAGACAGTACCGGCGATACGCGGCAACAGGCCACGGTAAACGTTCTCCGCCACGGACACGTCCGGATAGGTGGCCGCCGATTGGAAAGTACGCACCAGGCCATGTCCGACGGCGCGGCTGGGCGGTCCGCCGGTCAGATCCACGCCGTTGAATCGCACCTGTCCGCCACTGGCCGGCAAGGTGCCGCTGATCACGTTGAATGCCGTCGTCTTGCCGGCGCCATTGGGACCGATCAAGCCGACGATCTCGCCTTCGCTCACCGAAAACGACAGGCCGCGCAAAGCCGCCAGGCCGCCGAACCGGCGCGACAGATTATCTACTTGCAGCAAAGCGCGCGTCATGCCTGCTCCTTGGAAAAGCGTCCGCGGCAAGCGGTGGCAACCCGCGCCGGCAGGCTTGCGAGTCCGCCCGGCAGGAAGCGCAGGATCAGGATCAGCGCCGCGCCGTAGAAAATATGCTGGGTCTGCACGGCACCACGGAACAGCTCCGGCAAAGGCGTGAGCACCATGGCGCCCACCAACGGTCCCCAGATCGAGCGTCGTCCCCCTATCACCAGCATGATGATGAAGCCCACCGAAATACTGGTATTGAAGGATTCCGGCGACACGTAGCCGATATAGCGGGATTGCAAGGCGCCTGCCGCCGCGGCCAGCAGGCAGCCGCCGATGAAGGCCAGTACCTGGATGCGATGCACGTTCAGGCCCGTCGATTCGGCCAGCGCCGGATTGTCCGATACCGCATCGATGGCGTGGCCCAAGGGTCGCTTGAACAGGCGCGCCAGTGCCCAGGTGGACGCCAGCGCAGCCGCCAGCGCCAGGCCATAGAAGCTCGCGCGCGAGTCAAAGACAAAACCCGGTACCGACACCGGCCCGATGCCCGCGATGCCATTGGCGCCGCCCGTCACGGACGCGCCGTCGAGCAAGACCAGGCGCAGCAGTTCGCCGAATGCAAAGGTCACCAGCACGAAATAAACCCCGCGCAGGCGCAGAATCACCCATCCGAGCAACAAGGCCACCAGGCCGGCGGCCAAGGCGCCCAGCGCGGCGGCCGGCAGAAAGGACCATTGCCAGAAGCGGTCCGCCAGCACCGACACATAAGCGCCGATGGCAACGAAGGCGGCATGCCCCAGCGATAACTGGCCGCAACGCGCGATCAATGCCAGGCCGCAGACCATCACGGTATTCAGGCAGGTCAGGATGGCCAGATGCAATACGAAGGGGCCGCCAAACCAGGGCAGTACCGCCACCAAGGCCAACAGCACCAGGCCGGCTATCGCGGCGCGGCCGCGGTGTTCCCGCGTGGTCGCGGGAAAAACGAGCGTGTTCATGTCAGACCTCTCCCCGGCCCAGCAGGCCCTTGGGCCGTGCCACCAGCATCACGATGACGATGGCGAAGATCAGCATGTCCGCCGTGCTGCCCGACAGCAGCAGGCTGGCATAGCTTTCCACCAACCCCAGCAGCAGGCCCGCGGCGGCGGCACCGGGAATGCTGCCCAGCCCGCCCAGGATCACCACGATGAACGCCTTCAGCAGCGGCGCCGCACCGACGAAAGGCGACACCGAGAACAGCGGCGCCATCAGCGCGCCGGCCACCGCCGCCAGGCCCACGCCCAGGCCGAAGCCCAAGGGGTAGTAGATGCGCGACCGGATGCCCTGGATGGAAGCGATCTCGCTGTCTTCCACCACGGCCCGCAAGGCCCGGCCCGGCCGCGAATAACGCAGAAAGCCATACAGCAGCGCCAGCACCAGGCAAGCGAACAGCACCACGTAGAGGCGCGCGGTCGGAATCACCACCTTGCCCATGCGCGTGACGCCCTCGGCCACGGGAGGCATGGACAGGGGATCGGGGCCGAAGAACATCAAGGCCACGTTCTGCAGGATCATGGCCAGCCCGATAGTCGCGATCATGCCGTTGAGCTCATCGCGCCGGAACGGTTGCAGTACCCCCCATTCCAGCAGCGCCCCGCCGGCCACCGCGCCGGCGAAGGTCACCGCCACCGCCACGATGAAGGGCAGCTCCAGGGAGCTGGTCAGGAAGTAGGCGCCGAAGGCGCCCAGCATGTAGAACTCGCCATGCGCGAAGTTCACCATGCGCATCACCCCGAACACCAGGGTGAAGCCCACCGCCATCAGCAGATACAGCAGTCCGATGATCAGGCCATTGACCGTGGCCTGGGTCGCCAATAAAGTCCAGTCCACAGGCGCCTCACTGGCAACCGGAAACCGTGCAGCGGGCGCGGATGACTTCCTTGCCATCCTTCACCTCGGCCACGTAGAACGGTGCGTCGAGTTGATGATCGATGCCGTACATGGCCTTGCCGGTCCAGTTCAGCTTGCCCAGCGCGCCGTCATAGCCGCTGATCTTCTCCAGCTCCTTGCGCACCTTGTCGGTATCGCTGACCGTGCCGGCGCGGCGCATCGCTTCGAACAGCAGATTGGTGCCGTCATAGAAGGCCGGGCTGAAGCCGTTCATGGGTTGCTTGTATTTCGCGGCATAGAGCGCGGCGTACGCCTTGGTGGACGCCAGTTCCGGGTCCACCGGCGTATGCACGAACATGCCCTGGGTCGACGACTTGCCGGCCACGTTGATGATTTCCTGCGTGGCCGGTCCACCGGTACGCACGATCTTGCCCGTATAGCCCAGCTCGCGCGCCTGCTTGACGATCATGCCGGCGGTCGCCGGCGAGTTGCCGTCCAGTTCGATGGCGTCGATGCCGCTGGCCAGCATGCGCGTGAGCATGGGCACGAAGTCGACGCGGTCACGCTCGAAGAACTCCTTGGCGGCCAGGTCCGCGCCTGCCTTCTTGTACGCACCGGCCAGGTCCTGCGCGATCTGCTGCCCGGTCTCGTCATTGGGGAACAGCGCACCCACCTTCTTGATGCCCTCATGCTTGACCAGCCAATCGATCTGCGGCTGCGAGACTTCGGCCGTGGTGACGTTGGGACGGAAGGTATAAGGTTTGTCCGCCGCCAGGGCCTTGGCGGTGAAGCCCAGCGTCATCAGGATGACGCCATTCTTTTCCGTGATGGGCTGGATGGCCAGCACGGGCGCCGACCCGACGGGGCCGATGATGTACTTGACCTTGTCCTCGAACACCAGGCGATTGGCCACGGTGACGGCCTCGTTGGCCTGGTACTTGTCGTCGTAGGCGACGACCTTGACCTGGTATTTCTTGCCGCCCACTTCCAGGCCGCCGGCCTTGTTGACCTGGTCGGCGGCGATTTCCGCGGCATTCTTCATGCCCTGGCCCCAGGCCGCGCCCGCGCCCGACAGGGTGACCAGCGCGCCCAAGGTCAGGGTGTCCTGCGCCTGTGCTTGCGCGTGCGCCTGCGTTGCCCCGGCGATGGACAGGGCCGCGATCACGCCCGCTAAGATCTGCTTCTTCATTATTGTCGTCTCCTGGTGATGGTATCCGGCAAAGCGGTGAACTTATTTCTTATCGGCGAGCGTTCTGATCACGCCTTGCCGGCATGGATGCGATCCAGCACCGGCAGCAGGTAGCGGCGGAACTGCGCCGGGTTTTCGCTCATGGGGAAATGGCCTACTTCACGCATCACGGTGACCTCGGCGCCGGGGATGCTTGCCGCCGTGCGTTCGGTGTCCTCCGGCGAGCACGAGAAGTCGTACTCCCCCGTCATCAGATACAGCGGGCACAGGTCCGTGCGGATGCCGCCCAGCCGGCCGCGCAGGTCGCTGTCCACGCGATAGAAGTGCAGATCGCCGCGGAACACGCCGGGGCCGCCCTGCATGTATTGCCACAGCGTTTCATGGCGATGCTCGGCGGGCGATTGCGGCGCGACCAGCCCTGATACCAGCGCCGCGCAGACTTCGCCGCCATGCACGTCCGGCCGGTTCAACCAGCTGGTGTCGTACCAGGGTTGCTGGTGATCGGCGGCCTCGACGCCTATCAGGGCGCGGAAGTAATCGCTATGGCGATTGGCCAGCTCCAGCACGATGCGCCCGCCGATCGAGCAGCCGATCAGCGCCGGCGCCTGCAGATCCAGCGCCTGGCAGAAAGCCATGATGATCGCCACGTAGCGATCCGTCGTCAGCTGATATTCACTCTGCTCCCAGCCGACGGGCGGATAGGACTTGCCATGCCAGGGCAGATCGAAAGCGATGACGCGAAAGCGGCTGGTCACGGCGTCGTCGCACAGCATGTGACGGTATTGCCGGCCGTCCGCGCCGGCGGTGTGCAAGCACACCAGCGGGATGCCCTGGCCTGCCTCTTCGAAATAGATGCGCTGCGGCTGGCCGTCCACTTCCATGTGCAGATAGCGGCCCAGGATGGGTTCGATATGCGCGGACGTGGATGGTGTTGCCTGTTGCGTCGATGCTTTTGCTTGCGTCGGGTTTCGTTGTTGCGTCGGCGTCGTCATCACACGTTCTCCCGGCCCAGGGCCACCAGGTCCTTGACGAATTGCAGATTGGCCATGAAGGGCTGCAGATTGCCGTCGATGCGCAGCGCGCCCCGCTTGCTCAGCGCGAAGATGTCATGCCAGCCCGGCGCCGGCATGGGTTGCCAGAAACGCTGCCATGCATCGGCGTCGGCGCTGAGCGCGAAGTCCCAGGAATCCAGCGGTAGCGTCGGCACCGCCGCCTGGATCACCCTGCCCTCGCGTACAGACACGTGTACCGGCGTCGTGCCGAAGCGCACCAGCATTTCCACATTGCAGCGGCGCTGCCGGGCATAGCCCTGCGCCACGGTGATGAAGCGCCGCGCCAACGCCGCGCCGGCGTCCGGGTCATGCGCCGGGTCATGCACCGGGTCATGAGTCTGGTCTTGCGTAGTCGCCATCCTTGTCTCCTCGGTTCTTGTCAGACCGCGATTCGTCGCGCGGTCCCGTTGTCAGGATCTTGCAGTTACAGGCGTTCCATCGTGGTGCTTCTTCGGGGGGTTCTTGAAGCGGGCCAGGCAAGGCGGCCCGCGTGTCGTGTCCTTGCTTCTACTGGGGCGCCATGCCGCTGGCCTTGACGGCCTTGCCCCACTTGGCGGTTTCGTCCTGCATGAACGCGGCGAAGGCCTGGGGCGTGCTGTTGACCACATCGCCGCCCAGATCCTCGATGCGGCGTTGCATCTCGGGCGTGGCGACGATGGCCGCCACGTCCTTGTAGATACGCTGCTGCAATTCAGGCTTGATCGAAGCGGGGGCAAGCAGGCCGAACCACGTCGCCGCTTCGAAACCGGGCATGCCCGCTTCCGCGAAAGTGGGTACATCCGCAAGCGCCTGCACACGCTTGCCATTGGCCACCGCCAGCGCCCGCAGCTTGCCGGAATGAATCAAAGGCAGCGCCGAGGTGATCGTCGCCAGCATCATCTGCACCTGGCCGCCGACCAGATCCGTGAAGGCCGGCGCGTCGCCGCGATACGGCACGTGGGTAATGGCCGATTTGGTGGCGATCTTGAACAGCTCACCGCTCAAATGCTGCGCGGTACCGTTACCGGGCGAGGCGAAGTTCACACTGGCGCCGTCCTTCTTCAGATACGCCAGTAACTCCGGCAGCGTCTTGGCCGGTACGGCGGGATTGACCACCAGCACCAGCGGCACCTTGGTCACCAGCGTGATCGGCGCGAAATCCTTGACGGGATCGTAGTTGAGCTTGTCGTAGATATGGCCGCTGATGGTGTGGGCCGATGTCGTCATGAACAAGGTATAGCCGTCACCCGCCGCGCGCGCCACGGTGCCGGCGCCGATGGTGGTGCCCGCGCCCGCGCGGTTTTCCACGATCACCGACTGCTTCCACATCCCGGTCAACTTCTCCGCGATGGCGCGCGCCACCACGTCGGTGGCACCGCCCGCGGGATACGGCACGATCATGGTGACCGGCTTGGATGGATAGCTGTCGGCGCGCGCCTCACCGGAAGGCAACAACGCCGAACTCATTACGGTACACGCGGTGACCAATGCCACCATCAACCCGCGGCGCGAAGCGACTTGCCCAGCGCGCGAGGGCCGCGTCACGATGTGCCCATGATTGTGTTTCATCGAGTTGTCTCCTCTTGTTTTCGATGAAGGGTTTGTATATTCTTAGTGTTCTGTTGCACAGAACATGTATTCTATTTTATAGCTTTTTTCAGATTTGTCGCGCCGTTTGTGCTTGCCCAGGGTTTTCCCTTGCAGCATCACACGCAGCATTTCTGTTGCGTCTGCGCGAGGTCGCCGCGCCCGCCACAGGCCCACGCGAACCCGCGCGATACAGAACATCCACTCATTGGAAGAGACCCGCATGTCCCAGACATCCTCCCAACCGAAGTCCCTGCTGATCGACGGGCGCTGGACGCCCGCCGCGCAGACCTTCGCTTCCGTCAATCCCGCCAACGGCATGACCAATTTCGAGATCGGCGCGGCCGATGCGGACCAGGTCAATGCCGCCGTCGACAGCGCCTGGCGCGCGGTGCGCCAGAAGGCCTGGCGCGACATGCTGCCGCATCAACGCGCCGCGCTGCTGCGGCGCATGGCCGACGGCATCGACGCCAATGCGGAAGTGTTGGCGCGTCTGCAGATGATCGAGAACGGCAAGGTCTGGAGCGAATGCAAAGCGCAGGTGACCAGCGCCGCCGCCACCTTCCGCTACTACGCAGGCGTCTGCGAAACCGTCACGGCCGAGGTCACGCCGCCGCGGGGCAACTACCTGTCGATGACGCAGTACGAGCCGTATGGCGTCATCGTGGCGATCACGCCCTGGAACTCGCCCTTGACCATGGAGGCGCAGAAAGTGGCGCCGGCCTTGGCCGCCGGCAACGCGGTGATCCTGAAGCCGTCCGAAGTGACTTCTTCGCCGGCGCTGGAACTGGGCCGCATCGCGCTGGAAGCCGGCCTGCCGCCGGGCATCCTGAATGTGGTCACCGGCCTGGGCAGCGGCGCCGGCAAGCTGTTGGTCGAACACCCTGGCGTGCGCATGGTCTCCTTCACCGGCGGCACCGCCAGCGGCCGCGCCATCGCGCGGGTGGCGGCGGACAAGCTGATGCCGGTGGCGCTGGAGCTGGGCGGCAAGTCGCCACACATTGTCTGCGCCGATGCCGACCTGGACGCGGCCGTCGAGGGCGTGATCGGCGGGATCTTCGAAGGCAGCGGCCAATCCTGCGTGGCCGGCTCGCGTCTGTATGTGCAGCGTTCAGTGCAACAGGTCTTCCTGGAAAAACTGCTGGCGCGGGCACGTGCCATCCGCGTCGATCAACCGGATGCGCAAGGCGCCGGCATGGGCCCCATCGCATCGTTTGCCCATCGCGACAAGATCGAATCGATGGTGGCCAGTGCCTTGCAGGACGGCGGCGAAATCCTCACCGGCGGCCAACGGCCCGACGCGGATCACCTGGCTCAGGGCGCGTTCTATCTGCCCACGGTGATCGGCGGCTTGAAAGCCGACGCCTATGTGGTGCGCGAAGAGATCTTCGGTCCCGTGCTGTGCGCCCTGCCCTTCGACGACGAGGATGACCTGGTCGCGCAGGCCAATGACAGCGTCTACGGCCTGGCTTCGGGCATCTGGACGGCAGACTACCGCCGCGCCTGGCGCGTGGCGCGCCAGCTGGAAGCGGGCAGCGTGTGGATCAACACCTACAAACAGCTTTCGATCTCGACCCCTTTCGGCGGCTTCAAGCAAAGTGGAATCGGACGCGAGAAAGGCGTCAGCGGCTTGCGCTTGTATCAGCAATCGAAGGGCATTTATTTCGCCATGTAGGACATCAGGGAGACGCCGCGTGAACCGGCGCGGATCCCCGTGGCACACGAAACCCGTCGCCGCCGCCCCGCGCGCGGCTGCCAAACAAAACATGGGATGCCGAGGCGTCAAGGCGCGCGGCCCCGCGTATCAATACTTGAATACTGGAGATACAACATGAGTAGTTTCACCCGCGTCGGCTTCATCGGACTGGGCGTGATGGGCGAACCCATCTGCCGCAACCTGGCGCAAAAATGCGGCCTGCCCGTGCTGGGCTGCGACATGAACCCCGAACCGCTGGCGCGCCTGGCGCCGCACGGCGTGCAGGCCGGCGATGTCGCCACCCTGGCCCGTGAATGCGACATCATCTTCCTGTCGCTGCCCTCCGGCGAGATCGTCGAAAAGCTGGTGCGCGGCCAGAATGGTCAGGAAGGCCTGCTGGCGGCCTGCCGCCCCGGCCAGATCATCGTCGATACCAGCACCTCGCCGGTGGACACCACACGCGCCTTGTCAGCCGAGTTCGCCGCGCGGCAGGTCACTTTCATCGATGCTCCCGTGGCGCGCACGCGCGCGGCCGCCGAAGCCGGCACCCTGTCGGTCATGGTCGGCGCCGAGCCGGACGTCTTCGAACGCGTGCGGCCGCTGATCGCCACCTTCGCCAACGAAATCACCTTGTGCGGTGGCGTCGGCAGCGGCCAGGTCGTCAAGATCCTCAACAACATGGTGTTGTTCGAGACCGTCACCGCGATTGCCGAAGCACGCGGCATCGCCCGCCGCTCCGGCGTCGATCCCAAGGTCGTCATGGAAACCTTCACGCTGGGTTCGGCGGACAGCTTCGCGTTGCGCAACCATGGCTTAAAGGCTATTCTGCCGGGTGAATTTCCCGAGAAAGCGTTCCCGGTCAGCTATGCACGCAAGGACCTCAACTATGCGTTGCGGCTGGCCGAACAGACCGGCATCCCGGCGCACGGGGCCCGCAACGTAGACCAATGGTTCGAGGCGGCCCTGGCGCGCGGCCTGGGCGACCGGTACTGGCCCGTCATCAGCCGAGTGATCGATGACGAGGACGGCGGCTCCGCCAACGCCGCCTCGGGCCACTAGCCCACATCATCCCCTTCTCCGTCCCATGAGCCGTACCGCCGCCCCCCAGGACACCGCCGACGGCGTCGCCGCCGTCGAACGTGCGCTATCCATCGTCGACGCCATTGCCCAGCGCACCGACCCCATCAGTCTCGCGGACCTGTCCCGCGCGACCGGGTTCTATAAGAGCACCTTGCTGCGGCTGATCGCATCGCTGGAAAAAGGCAATCTGGTGGTGCGGCGCGCGGACGGCCGCTATGCCTTGGGACTGTATGCCCACAACCTGGGGCGCGCCTACGAGGCCACCTACCGCCTGTCCGAAATCATGCAGCCACTGTTGCAGGGTTTGGTCGACCACGGTACCGAAAGCGCGTCCTTCCATGCTTATCACGACCCGCAGTCGCGCATCTGCCTGTTGCGGGTGGACTCCCATCATTCAACCTTGGACCGGATCCGCGCGGGTGACCTGCTGCCCCTGAACAAGGGCGCGGCCGGCAAGCTGCTCACGGCTTATTTCGTGCACGGCGAAAGCGTGGCGAAAGCCGGGCTGCTGATGACCTCCATGGGCGAACGCGACCCCAGCTGTGCGGCGGTGGCCAGCCCGGTGTTCGGCCCGGATGACGAGATCCGCGGGGTGATCTCACTGTCCGGCCCGAAGGAACGCTACACGCCGGCCGCGATCAAGAAGATGTCCAAGCTGCTGCAGGACAGCGCGGCACAGGCGACACGTGCGCTGGGCGGGCGCTGGCCCGGCTGAAGAATCACCCTCGCCTGCTTCGGAACAGGGAGCCGCGCGCTGGGCGGCGGCGCCTGGCGCGCCCCGCCTCGAAGCAGTGCCGAGCCAAAGGCCTCATTCTCGCGATGCAACATAATTGTTACGAGACTATCGCGCTTATAACCTGTATAGTGATTTCAAAATTTATATACCGCATATCCAATATTTAGGACACGCGGTAAGTCCGAGACAATCACCCCAGGTGGCCTGACGCGTACGTGCTGGGTCATCTCCTGCCAGCCGTCCCCCCACGGCCTACCGACATGCAGCAACTCGCCGCCTTGCGTCCCGCCCTTCCGATACTGTTGGGGGCGGCGGTCATGCTGAGCCTCTCGATGGGCATGCGTCAGAGTCTGGGGATATTCGTACCGCCGCTGACACGCGACCTCGGCATCTCCGTCAGCGACTTCACCATCGCCATCTCGGTGCAGAACCTGGCTTGGGGCATCTTGCAACCGATCGCGGGCGCCATGGTGCCGCGCATCGGTTTCCGGCCCCTGCTGATGCTCGGCTCATTCCTTTTCCTGCTGGGTCTGGTCCTGCTGGCTTGCGCGCATGGCTTGCCCCTGGTGATCGTGGGCGCCGGCGTCTGCATCGGCGCGGCCCTGGCCGCCACCGGCAGCAGCATGGCGATGGCCGTCTCCGTGCGACCCGTGTCGGTGGCGCAGCGCAGCCTGGTGCTGGGGCTGGTGTCCTCCGCCGGCTCGCTCGGTGCGATGATCGCCGCGCCGTTGGGCCAGGTGATCATGCAGCACTGGCATTGGCGCATCGGCACCCTGTCATTCATCGCCTTGGCCCTGATCATGCTTCCGGCGGCGTGGTATGCCGGCCGCGTCGACCGCCTGCCCCGCCCCGCCGCGCCGCGCACATCCACCGGCGTGGAAATGACGGCGTCGCAGGTGCTCGGCATGGCCATGCGCAATGGACCGTTCGTGATCATGGCGCTGGCCTACTTCGTCTGCGGCATGCAGCTGGTATTCCTGACCACCCACCTGCCGACGTATCTCGATCTTTGTGGCATGGATCCCATGCTGTCAGCCAAGGCGCTGGCCATGATCGGCGGCTTCAATGCCCTGGGCAGCCTGTTCTTCGGCTGGGCCGGCGGCCATTGGAACAAGCAGGCACTGCTGGGGCTTATCTATATCCTGCGGTCCCTGACCCTGGTGTGGTACTTCCATAATTTGCCCACGCCCGAGACGACGCTGGTCTTCGCGGCCATCATGGGCTTCCTGTGGCTGGGCGTCGTGCCGCTGGTTTCGGGCTGGATCGCCGAGACCTTCGGCCTGCGCTGGCAAGCCATGTTGATCGGCGTGGCGTTTTGCAGCCACCAGTTGGGCAGCTTCACCGGCGCGATGGGCGGCGGGTATGTCTATGACCTGCTGCACAACTACGACCTGGCGTGGCAGATCGGCGCGGCGGTCGGCGTGACGGCGGGCCTGGTGCAATTGGGAACGGTGGTGTTCTGGCGGCGGCCGCGGCCGCCGCAGCCCGCCTGACGCGCCCCGCACTCGTTGCGTCAGGCCTGGTGGCCGCCAGTCATCCAGGGCGCGCCCGGTTCCCGGCTACGGGTCGCCGTGACTTGCGGATCGTGCAACAGGACATCCGCGAACTGCCGCACCACCCCGCCTGCCGGCGCATCCTGGCGTGTCACCAGGTGCAGGTCGCGCAGGGCCCAGGCGTCCAGCAAGGCCACGCCGCTCATCGTCCCCGCGCGCACGTCCGGCTCGGCCACACTGGTCGGCACCAGGGCCAGCCCGACGCCCGCGCGCACCAGATAAAGCACCGACGCAAAGTCATGGGCGTGCACGCGCACGTTCAAGGACTTGCCCGCCTTGGCGGCCTGCGTCTGCAAAAAATGGAAATTGCTGCTGGCCCGGTCCATGCAGACAAAGCCGTGCGACAGGGCTTCCGCGAATCCTATACGGGGCCGCGCCGCCAAGGGATGATCGGGCGGCGCCGCGCAGATCAGGCGATCGATGGCATACAGCTCGCAGTGCAGCTCAGTGTCCTGTGCGCGCCCGGCGAAGATGCCGATATCCGCGTCGCCGCGGCGGATGGCGCTGGCGATCGCCTCGCTGTCGGCTTCCTGCAGATCGACGTCGATATGGGAATTGGACGCCAGGAATCGCGCCAGGCTGGGGATGATGAAGCCGTTGAGCGAACTGCTGTTCGCCAATAATCGTATCCGGCCTTTCAGATTGCGGGCGTAGGCGCCGACCTCTTCCTGCATGGCCTGCAGATTGGCAAGCAACACGTCGGCGTGGCGCGCCAGGGCCTGGCCGGCCGGCGTCAGCGCCATGCCCTTGGCAGAACGCACGAACAGCGCGCTGCCCGCGGTGTACTCCAGGTTCTTGATCCGATAGCTGGCGGACGGCGCCGTCATGTGCATGGCCGCCGCGCCCGCGGAAAGATTGCCGGCATGCACGATGGCCTTGAACAGGCGCAGATCTTTCAACTCATAAGACATCCTGGAACTCCGGTCTCAAGCGATAGGACGGCCCCGCCGCGTTGTCAGTCCGGTGCCCGCGCCGGCCAGCCGTCGATGGCGGGCGCGGGGTGCTGTCCAAGCGGTAATCAAGTACCGCTCAGCCGCCCTTGGCGCGCGCTTTCTCCGCCAGGAAAGCCTGCATGTAGCGCCCCGGCTCCCCAGTGCCGAAGGCCGTGCCGAACTCCAGCACGCCATTACGGATGGAGACCTCAAGGGGCTCGTCTTCCCATTCGCGCAGCAAGCGCTTCTGCTGGGCCAGCACGCGCGGGCCCAATCCGGCCAGCATACCCGCAATCCGGTCCACTTCCGCATCCAGCGCGTCGGGCGCCACCACGCGATCCAGCAAACCCCAGGACTGGGCCTCGCGCGCGTCCACCACCTCGCCCGTCAGCAACATCCAGTTGGCGCGTGCCTTGCCTATGAGGCGTGGCAGCATGGCCGCATGGATGATGGAAGGCACGCCCACCTTGACCTCCGGCATGCCCATATGCGCCTGATCGGAGGCGATACGTAGATCGCAGGCCAGCGCCAGCTCCATGCCGCCGCCCAGGCACCAGCCCGGGATGCGGGCAATGACCGGCATGGACAGCAGGCGCACGCCATCGCACAACTGGCGCAGGCGATCGATGTAGCCGATGGCGCCGGCTTGATCGAAATACGCCATCTCCTTGATATCGGAGCCCGCCACGAAGGCCTTTTCCTGCTGCGCCCTGAGCACCACGACGCGGACATCGTCACGGCCGGCGAGGTGATCGAGCGCCTCGATCAGGCCCTCCACCACGCGCGCGCTAAGGATGTTCAGCTTGCCCGCGTCACGGATTTCCAGGGTTGCTACGCCCGGCGCCGTCATGGCGAGGGCGGCGTGGGGATGGGAGAAATCGTTCTGTTGCATTGTTCGCCTGCTCCTGCTTCAAATTTCGACCTGCCTGCCGGCATCGGAAGCTGCCCGGCATGAACTCCCGGGCAGGCATCTGGCCTTACAGCCACGGCCAGGTACCTGGCCAACAGTCACGCACGGATACCTGGCCTACAGTTTTTCAAAGCCGATATCGTTGACCACCTTTTGCCAGACCCCGTAGGAGTGCTGGATCACGGCGGCGAACTGCTCACGCGTGGTGTAGTCCGGCACGGCACCCTGCTGCTCGATGGCAGCGACCACCGCGGGATCGGCCAGCACCTGCTTGATCGCCCCGTTCAGCTTGTCCAGGATGGGGGCCGGCGTGCCCTTGGGCGCTGCCAGGCCGAACCAGCTGGGCGTGTTCAACTGCGGATAGCCCAGCTCCGCGTAAGTGGGCACATCCGGCAGGCTCTTGACCCGTTGCGGCGAAGCCACCGCCAGCGCCCGCAGCTTGCCCGACGCGATGAAGCCCGCCGAAGACGGCAAGTTGTCGAACACCACTTGCACTTGGCCGGCCATCAGGTCCACCAGCGCGGGTCCCAACCCTTTGTAAGGCACGTGCAGCATCTTGGTCCCCGTGCTGCTGAGGAACAGTTCGCCGAACAAGTGGCTGTAACCGCCGCTGCCGGAAGAACCGAAAGCATCGCGGCCTGGCTTGGCCTTGAGTTCATCCAGCAACTGCTGGAAGGTCTTGATATTCGAATCGCCGCGCACGTCCAACACGCCCAGCACGTTGGCCAGGTTGCTGATCGGCGCGAAGTCCTTCACGGGGTCGTAGCTGGATTTTTCGTGCACCGCGGGGTTGACGGCGTGCGAGCTTTCCACGGCCATCACCAGCGTATAGCCGTCGGCGGGTTCGCGGGCGGCGAACGCACTGCCCAGGGCACCACCCGCGCCGGGCTTGTTGACGACCACCACGGTTTGGCCCAGCACCTCGCTGAGCTTGGGTGCGACGATGCGGGCCATGAGATCGGTCGTCCCACCCGGCGCATAAGGGACGATCAATTGCAGGCTGTGGTCGGGATAAGCGGCCAATGCGGGCGTGGCGGGCGCGGCCAGCGCGACGGCGCCCAAGGCAAGGGTCAAGGCGCCGGCGGCGCGGTGCAACATGGGGAACATGGATGTCTCCGGATATTGTTATGAGGGATGATGCGTCCAGGGTGCTGCGATACAGCGGTCTTCGATGAACAGTGCTTCGATGAACGGTGCTTTGACTGACGGTGCTTTGACTGACGGTGCGTCGTCTACCCGTCCCGTTGAGTTTGTTCAGTCAAACGGCTCAGCACCGCTTCCGTGTGCTCGCCCATCAACGGTGGCGGCCGCAGCGGGGTGTCGGGTTCACCGGCAAGCATGGGATTGCGCACCAGCGGAATCGCGCCGAAGCGCGGATGCTGCGCGTGGCGCAACATCCCACGATGACGCACCTGCTCATCGGCGAAGACCTCTTCCAGCGTATTGACGGGCCCCCACGCGATGCCCGCGCCTTCCAGTTGCGTCGTCCAATAGGTGCGGTCGCGCTGGATCAGGATGTCAGCCAGGATGGCACGCAAGGCCGCCAGGTTCTCGACACGGCCTTTGTTGCTGGTGAACCGTGCATCGCGGGCCAGGTCGGAACGGCCGCACAGGGCACACAGGCGGATGAACTGTTCGTCGTTGCCGACCGCCAGGATGAAATGTCCATCGCTGGCACGGAAGACTTCGTAAGGCGCAAGATTGGGATGCGCGTTGCCGGTACGGCCCGGATTTTGTCCCGAAACAAGGTAATTGGCGCCCTGGTTCGCATTGATCGCCACCGCCACGTCCAGCAGCGCGATGTCCAGATGGCCGCCCTCGCCGGTGCGCCCGCGGCGCAACAAGGCCGCCAGGATGGCCGAGGTGGCATACATGCCCGTGGCGATGTCCACCACCGGCATGCCCGCGCGCAACGGGCCGGCCCCAGGTTCGTCATCGGCACGGCCCGTGTAGCCCATCAGTCCACCCATGCCCTGGAAGATGTAGTCGTAGCCGGGCCGGGAGGCTTTCGGCCCATCCTGGCCATAGCCGGTGATCGATACGTAGATCAAGCCTGGCCGCAAGGCCTTGAGGGTCTCGTAGTCCAGGCCGTAGCGCTTGAGCGTGCCCGCCTTGTAGTTCTCCACCAGCACGTCCGTATCGCGCAGCAACGCGAGCAGGGTCGCACGATCGGCAGCCGCCGCGAAGTCCAGGCAGATGGATTGCTTGTTGCGATTGCAGCAAGTGAAGTAAGCGGAGAAGGTTTCCTCGCCATCCTGCGAGCGTAGATAGGGCGGCCCCCATTTACGCGTGTCGTCCCCCTGACCCGGGCGCTCGACCTTGATCACTTCCGCGCCCAGGTCCGCCAGGTTCTGCGTACACCAGGGGCCGGCCAGGATGCGGGAAAGATCCAGCACCCGGACGTTGTCCAACACCTTGCTCAGCACTTTGTCTCCTCGCCTGCATTTTTCAGTATGCGAGAGAGTCTAGGAAGTGAAGCCGGCAACGTCCATTTCAAATCTTCTAAGCCGACGTTCGAGGTCGTCTAAGCGGTGGCCGGCGCCGAAAATCCATACAGCCGCGCCGGATTGGTGACGAGAACCTGCTCGCGCAGATCCGCTTCCGGCAACCATGCATCGATTTCCTGCCGCAGGCCGCGTGGATCGATCTCGCGGTAGGGGCTGACTTCCGTCGGCAGCTTGCCCGGCGCGCGATTGGTGTGCGGCCAGTCGCTGGCCCATACGGCACGTTCGGGATTGGCGTCCAGGAAAGCCCGCGCCAGCGCGGTGACCTGCCGCGCCGTCGCACCCTGATTGATCCGATACGATCCAGACAGCTTGACGTACGCCGCGCCGCTGCCGACCAGGTCGATGACCGCTCGCACTCGTGCATCGTCCAGAGCCAGCCGCGCCGGCGTCGCGGAGAAATGATCCAGCACCAGCGGCAACCCCAGGCCGCGCAGACGCGGCGCGGCGCCGGCGATGGCGTCGACCGACGCATAGGCCTGGATATGCCAACCCTGTCCACGCAAACGGCCGGCCCAGGCCGCGAAGGCCCGCGCCACGGTCTCAGGATCGCTGGCGCCCACGCTTTCCAGATTGATGCGCACGCCTCGAACGCCGGCGTCGTGCAACTCGCTCAACGTCGAATCGTGCACATCGTCGGCCAGCACCGCGATGCCACGCCCGTCACCACCCATGGCCGCAAGGCTGTCGACCAGCAGGCGATTGTCGGTGCCGTAGAAGCTGGGCTGGACGATGACCGCGCGCGCCAAGCCCAGGCGGGCCATGTGCGCGCGCAGGTCCGCCACGGTGGCGGGACCGGCGGTGTATGGGCGATGGGGCAGCATGGGATAGGCTTCCTGCGCTCCCACGACGTGAACGTGACAATCGCAGGCGCCCGCTGGCAAGGCCGGGGCAGAAGCCGCCATCACGCGGCCACCCGCTTGACCATCGCGGCGCCCGAATCACGCGTGCCCAGCTTGCCACCGACGTCACGCGTGCATTCTTGCGCGGCGATGCTGCCGGCGATGGCCTGCTCGATGGCCGCCGCGGCTTCGATGAACTTGCTGTCGTTCTTGCGCTGGCCATGCCAGTTCAGCAGCATGGCGGCTGACAGCACCTGCGAGATCGGATTGGCCACGTCCTGGCCCGCGATGTCCGGTGCCGAACCGTGCGCGGCCTGGCCCATGGCGTACTGCAGGCCCGCGTTCAAGGAGCCGCCCAGCCCCAGGCTGCCCGACATTTCCGCGGTCAGGTCCGACAGGATGTCGCCGAACATATTGGTGGTGACGATGACGTCATAACGCTGCGGCGCGCGCACCACGTGGGCCATCATGGCGTCGACGATGACGTCGTCCACCACCACGTCCGGGAACTCCTTGCCCACTTCATGGCAGACGTCGATGAACATGCCGTCGCCGCGCTTGAGAACATTGGCCTTGTGCACGATGGTGACATGCTTCTTGCGGGTCATCGCCAGCTCGAAGGCCGAGCGCGCGATGCGTTCGCAGCAGAAGCGCGTGATGCGGCGCAGCGACACCACCACATCCGGGGTGATCAGCATTTCGCTGTTGCCGGATTCAATGTTGCGATCGGCGTAGAAGCCTTCGGTGTTCTCGCGCACCACCACCAGATCGAACTCGCCCAGGCGCGGCTTCATGCCGGGATAGGTGCGCGCCGGCCGGATATTGGCGTGCAGGTCCAGTTCCTTGCGGAAGAACTTGGACGGGTTGATTTCACCCTTGGCCTCGTCCTTGAAGTCGTACGTCGCCATCGGGCCCAACAACAAGCCGTCAGCGGCCTTGACCTTGTCCAGCAAGGCCGGCGTTACCGTCGCGCCATTTTTCTTCAGGCTCTCATGGCCGGCGATGTCATGCTCGAACACCAGGCCCAGGCCGAAGCGTTGCGAAGCGGCCTTGAGCACATCGACGGCGACCGACACGGTTTCGGGACCGATGCCATCACCGGGAATAACGACTATCTTCATGATGAATCCTTGCGCTGTTGAACTACGGTTTTACTCTACCTGGATGCCTGTGACCTGCACCAACTTCTGGTACTTGGCCGCCTCGCTGTGCACGAACTGGTCGAACTCGGCCACGGTATTGGGCCGCACCGCGGCACCATCGGCCTCGAAGCGCGCCTTCACCGACGGCTCGGCCAGGATGGCGTTCAAGGCGGCGTTGACTTGTTCGATCACCGGCTTGGGGGTGGAGGTTGGTGCGAACACACCGCCCCACAAGCTGAACTGGAAATCCGGCAGCACCACTTCCGCCACCGTCGGCACATTGGGCAAGACCTTCAGGCGTTCGCGCGACGACACCGCCAGGGCGCGCAAGCGGCCTGAGTTGACATGCGGCATCACTGCCGACGCGCTGGAGAAAAAGAAATCGACGTGACCCCCCAACAGGTCCGACATCGCCTGGCCGGCGCCCTTGTAAGGGGCGTGCACCATGCGTGTCTTGGTACCCAGGGCCAGCGCGGCGGCGGCCAGGTGGCCGGGCGTCGCGGTGCCCGACGATGCATAGGCCAGCGCATCAGGCTTGGCGCGCGCGGCGGTGATCAAGGCCTGCAGGTCGGCATACGGCGACTTCTCCGGCACCGCCAGCACCAGAGGCGAATCACCGATCAGGATGATGGGCTCGAATTCCTTCAGGGGATCGTAGCCCAGCGTCTTGGACGCGAACTGGTTGACCGCGATCTCGCCGGTCTGGCCCAGCAGCAACGTATAGCCATCGGCGGGCGCGCGCAGCACTACCCGCGATCCCACCGCGCCGGAAGCACCCGCGCGGTTCTCGACGATGACGGTCCACTTCTTTTCCGTGCCCAGGCGCTCGGCCAGGACACGGGCGAAGACATCGCCCTGCCCGCCCGGCGCATAGGGCACGACCAGCGTGATCGGCTTACCGGGATAGGCATCGCCGGCCGCCCAGGCGCGGCCGCCCAAGGCCAGCGCGCAGCCGGCGGCCGTGGCCTTGATGAAAGTCCGGCGGGTCAAGCCGGTGTTCTGATGGTGCTGCATATCGGGTCTCCTCGCGTCTTGCTTCTTGCGTCTTGCGTCTTACTTATTGCTTCAATCCATCTTGATGCCGGACTTCTGCACCACCTGGCGCCACATCTTCAGCTCGCTATCCAAGGTCTTGGCCAAGGCTTCCGGCGGACCGCTGAAGGCTTCGGCGCCCTCGTTCGTCAACCGTTCGGCGACGAGCTTGTCGGCGGCGGCCGCGTTCACATCCTTGTTGAGCTTGTCGATGATGGCCTGCGGCGTACCTGCCGGCGCCAGCACGGCCCACCAGGTGGAAATGTCGAAGTCGGGCACGCCGGCCTCTTCCACGGTGGGCACATCCGGGAACAGCGGCGAACGCGTCTTGCTGGTCACCGCCAGCAGGTCCACACGATGATCCTTGACCTGGGGCAGGATGGTCGGCACCGTGGCGAAGAACACCTGCACGCGGCCGGCCAACAGGTCGACGGTGGCCGGTCCGCTACCCTTGTAGGGTACGTGGGTCATCTGCGCGTCGGTCTTCTGCTTGAACAGTTCGCCCGACAGATGGTTGATACTGCCATTGCCCGCCGAGCAGAAATTCAGATTGGCGTCCTGTTTCGTGGCCAGTTGGCGCAAGTCCGCGATGCTTTTCAGATTCAGGTTCTTGGCCGTGACCACCAGCAAAGGGCCGCGACCCAACAGCGCAACCGGCGCGAAGGACTTCTGCACATCGTAGTTGGTGGCCACGCCGGCCGCTGCATTGGTCACGAAGGTCGAGGTGGCGAACAACAGCGTATAGCCGTCCGGCCGCGCATTGGCGACCATGCCGGCACCGATGGCGCCGCCACCGCCACCGCGGTTCTCCACCACCACCGAGCGGCCCAGGCGGTCAGCCAGGGTGCGGGCCAGGTCGCGGGCGATGCTATCGGTGCCGCCACCGGCCGCGAAGGGCACGACCAGCGTGATGGGATGGCTGGGATAGTCGTCGGCGGCCCGCGCGGGCGCCGTCGCGGCCAGCAGCGGGATGGACAAGGCCAGCGCGGCCAGCGATTGGCGGCGTGAAGGATTTGATTTCCACATTGTTCGTGTCTCCGTATTATTCCGCGCTCATCCCTGGCGCAGCATCTTCAAACGTTCCAGCAGGGCCTGATGAATATGGTGCTGCGCGGCGTCTTGCGCAGCGCGCGGATCGCGCGCGCGGATCGCGGCGACGATGGCGCTGTGTTCGGTATTGGACTTGGCCGCCCGCGCAGGCGTGCTCAGCGTGCTGCGTCCCAATAGATAGGTGGTCTCGGTGAGCGAATGCAGCGACCGGATCAGATAGCGGTTGTGCGCCGCGCTGTACACGGCTTGGTGGAAGCGCAGGTTATGCGCCACCGGATCACCGCCGTCGCCATCGTCGAGGATGGCCTGCATATTGTCGATTTCCGCATCGGACGCGTGCCGCGCGGCCAACTCCGCCGCGCTGCCTTCCAGCACCCGGCGCATGGCGTAGAGCTCACTGACTTCCTGCTGGTCCATGGTCGTTACCACCATGCCGCGGCCGGGTTCATGCGTGATCAGGCCCTCGTCCTGAATGCGCTTGAGCGCCTCGCGCACCGGCGTACGGCCCATTTCCAGCAGATTGGCCACCTCGATCTCGCGCAGGCGCGCGTCAGGACCGAACAGTCCGGCCAGGATGCGGCGCTTGATCTCGTTATAGGCGGCATGCGATTGCGAATTCGCCTTGGTAATGGGCATATCTGTCTCGACCTAATTTTTGTATATTTTTGCATACATAAAATCCGGACGCAAATTGCCGATGCTGGGATCACTGTCCCAGTACCGCCCTGCCTCAGGTTTGTTGCCTGGTCAAAAGCTGACTGCCAGCCCTACCGAGAAGCCCGAAACATTGGTGCCGAATACATACCTGCCGACCAGCCGCGTGCGGCTGATCATGGACGTGTATGCGCTGGAGTCCAACTCCAGTCCCGCGCCCAGCGAAGTCAAGCGATCGAAACCCAGGATGCCGCGCTGGTCACCCAGGAATTCAGAATGGGTAAGCTCCAGCACATACCGCAGCGGGCGCTGCAGCAACGTGATGCCGGTGGGCGCGCGGTATCTCGCCCACAGATTGGCGGACCGGGCGTCGGCCGACCCATGCACCGCCGCGGAACTATCGAAACTCTTCAACTGGATATCCGAGTAGCGCAGTTCGACGTCGACCTCATAGCCCGGCCGGTAGTGTTCGTAGTCCAGCATCAGGGACCCGCCCAGGCCATAGGCGTTAAGGGAACCGCGGTCCAGGAAGCTGATGTCTTTATCGGTCTGCCGCCCTACATACCAACTGGCGGCACGCAGGTCGCTGGACACATTACCCAGCGCCACATTGAAGATGGGACGCAGCTTCAACTCGTCGGTCAGTTTGAAATCCCATCCTATGCCGCCGGTGACCGACGCGCTATTCCATTTGGCTGGGATGCGCCGGTTTTCCGTGCCGTCGGTAGCGATGAAGGTCGGGTCATAGCGGCTGTATGCCGCCACACCCTCCAGGTAGAGGGGGAGCGACTTCGATATCGTGTCCCCGCCCCCCAACTGGGTCATGAAGAAACTGGTGGAGCCGCTGGTGGAACCGCCGCCGCTACCGATATTCAGCGAACTCGTGGTGATGTCCGGCACGATGGAAAAGGACATCAGTGCCAGCACACCATTGGCCCGCTTTTGCAGATCGTCCTTGGATAGGCGCAGACCCTGTTGCGCCACGGCCGGTGCCGCCGTCATGGCGCCTAGACTCGCCACCACGGTCAATGCCCGCGCGAATAGCCCTTTCGCCGCACGCTGGCCCATGCTATCTCCCGATGTTCGCGCGATCCATCATGGCCTGGCATCGGCTGACCGGAAGCAACGCCCATCTCATGGGCGCCGGGGAAAGCGAATACATCACCGATCTCTCCTAGTTTCCACCCATGAACCACCGCAAATACGGGTTATCGCGCGCCAGCCGGGCCAGCTCCGTTGCATTACCGGCCCAGACGCTACGGTCACCGCCGTAGGCGGCCAGGGCGCTGTCGTAGAACAGATCCAGCGCGTGGCGCTCCCGTGCGATGGCGGGCCATAGTGCCTGGTCCGCGGCAACGATGGGCGGATCGCCGCGCAGCGCCATCAAGGCAGGAAGCGTCAACGTCAGCTCACGCGGCCGCACCCACGTGGCGTATTCGATGGCGGGTCGATCGTCCGTGACTGCTGGGGCCGTGCCGGCGAACCGAGCCAGGCCGTCCCGATCGGTGACCCAGGTGGCCAGCAGCGCGGCGGGCGACATCACGCCGACTTCGGCCAGCGCGGCACGCACCGGCGGCATGCTGAAACGCGCGTCAATGCGGCTGGCATCCAGAGGCATGGCCTGCATCGAACCCACCAGCAGCATTTCGTGCAGTTCGGTAGTCCACAGCGTGGCGTAGGGGAAGACCTCGATGAAACTCGCCACCAGGGCCCGCGTATCGTCGATGTTTTGCGTCGGCAGCGGCAGCCACTGCGCCACGATGCCTTGGTGATTCAGTCGCCTGGCCGCCAGTTGATAAAAGTCCCGTGAATAGAGATTGACGACGCCGGCGGCCGAGGGCGGCGGTGGCTCCAGCGTGATGAGGTCGTAACGATCGCCGCTCATCAACAGTTCGCGCCTGCCGTCGCGCAAGCGCCGGTCCAGACCCGCGTCCGTGGCGGCGTCATAGGTGCCGGCGAAGCGTGGCCCGGCGTGCAGCACGGCGGGCAAGAGTTCAGCGACCACCCGTCGGTCCAGCGGAGCGTAGCGCGACAACGCCCCGGCTGTAATGCCGGTGCCGTAGCCGATCACCAATGCCGACCGCGGTTCCCCTGCATGCACCATCAGCGGCAAGAGCGCCTGCAGGCGCATATAGCGCAGCGACGGCATGGCGTCGCCGGAATTCGACACGCCCTGGATGTACAGACGGTGAAACCGGCGCTCCCCCTTCCCTCGTTCAACCACCGCAACCGTGCCGCCACGATTTTCCTCGTAGAACACGAGATTCGCGCCTTGGGCACCGGGTAGCAGCCGCGCCAGATGATCGACCGGCAGAAGAACACCCACCACCACCGCCACCACCGCCATTCCCAGGGCCGCCACACGCGCTGAAGCCGCCCTGCGGCTTGCCTTCCAGACGGCCGCGATGCCGACCGCGCATGCCAGCAAGGCCAGCAGGGCCAGGCTGCGCACGGTGCCCAGACCAGGCAACAGCACGAAAGCGGTAAGCGCTGTTCCCACGATGCCGCCCAATGTGTTGGCGCACAGCACCAGGCCCGTGCCCTGCCCGCGCCGGTCAGGCGGCACCGCGATACGCAGCACGGCGGGAAACGCCGCGCCCAACAGCACGGTAGGCAGCAGCACGACCGCCACGGCGGCCACCAGGAAGCGCGCGCTCATGCCGGCAAGGCCGCTATCGGTCCACGCCAGGATAGCCATTTCGGCCATGGTCTGGATGTCTATCAACCAGCGGCCCAACAGCGCCGCCTCCAACAACGCGACCATGCCCGCGCCGGCGATCAGCAGGCCGAAAAGGCGCCACGGATCACGTGTCTCCCAACGGGCATACAAAGCGGAGCCGATGGCCAGCCCCGCCAGATACACGGCCAGGACGATGGAAAACGCGAAGGCACGCGTGCTCATGAAGGGCACCACCATCTGCGACCAGAGCACTTCGTAGCCCATGGCGATGGCGCCCGCGCCAGCGTATAACAGTACCGCCAGCCTGGCGCTTGAATTCAACGGGGCAAGGCGGGCAAATGCGTTAGCCGCCGTTGCCGTCGTTGTTGCCGTTGCCGTTGCCGTCTTCATCGTCTTGGCCGGATCAGCGGGCGAATCCGTAGATGGGTCGTGCCGATCCAGCATCCAGGCACCCAGCGCGGCCGCCAGGTTCAGGCCGGCGGCCGCCCACGCGGTTCCTTGCACGCCCAAGGCGGGGATCAGAAGAAAGGCAGGCAGGAGCGCACCGGCGATCGCGCCTCCGGTATTCGCGGCATAAAGCGTTGCACCGGCCCGGCCGATCCGGTCCGCGCCCACGGCCCGCAACAGCACGGGCAGAGTGCCACCCATCAGGAAAGGCGCCACGCCCACCACCACGACGACGGCCAACCACGCCGGCAGCACGGCGTGCCGCGCCACCTGTGCAAAAGGTGCCGCGGCATGGGCCAGGGCCAACGTGACCAGGATGGCCAGGACGGCAATGCCGGCCTCGATACGCGCGTAAAGCCGCAAAGGCCGCTCGGTGCGATCCGCCTGGCGGCCCAGCCAGACACTGCCCCCGGCCAGGCCGAGAAAGAAAGCGCTCACCGCCACCGCGATTGCATGCACCTCCACGCCGACGATCAAGGTCAGTTGCTTGATCCAGAGCACCTGGAAGATCAGCGCCGCAACGCCGGACAGCGCCATCAGGAGTGCCGGCGCGAAAAGGCGTGTGCTCGCCCTTCCCGCGTGAGCCCGGGCTTTGGGCGCAGCCGGCAATGCGCGCATCGATGTCGTCATGGATCAACCTTCAGGATGGCTCATGCGGCAAACGAGGCCGTTCTGTTGCTCACCGGCCCGCCGCCGCATACACCGAACAAATGTTGATAAAGCGTCGATCAAACGGCGACCAAACGAGAATCAAATGTTGATCGCACGTTGATCACTCGCCGCTCAACCGCCCGGCGAGCCCAGCTGCTTCGCTTTCTCCGCGTAGTACTTTTCCAGGAACTTGTTCAACTCTTCCTGCGCCTGGTCGGTACTGAAGGTGGCCGGCCGCTGGCTGGGCGGATATTCCTTGAATGTTTCCAGGAACTCGGACGCCTTGGCCGTGCCGATGAAGGCGAGGTAGGCGTTCTTGGCCAGCCAATCGTTGTATTGGTCGGAAACGATGTCCGCGCGTTCATAGGGATCCATTCTCAAGTTGAAGACCTTGGGCACCCGCAGGCAGACAAAGGGCTCCTGCCATACCGCGAATCCCCCGGGTGCTTTCTGTTCGCAAAACACGGCCTTGAAGTCTTCAAATCGCATGGCGACCAGCAAGCCGTCGTCGTTGAAGTAATAGAACTCGTCCCGTGCGCTCTTGTCGCTCTTGCCGGTCAGGTAGTCCAACTGGTTATAGCCGTCGAGGTGGACCTTGAAACTCTTGTTTGCCCCCTGCGGCGTCCAGCCCTTGAGCAAGCGGTCCTTGACGGTGGTGTCGCCCGTCGCCGCCAGCAGCGTCGGAAACCAGTCCATGCCGGAAACCATGCCGTTCTTCACCGCCCCCGCCGGAACATGCCCTGGCCATCGAATCATGGCCGGGACCCGGAACGCGCCCTCCCAATTGGAGTCTTTCTCGTTGCGGAACGGTGTCGTTGCCGCGTCGGGCCAGGTGAACTGGTTCGGGCCGTTATCGGTGGTGTAGATGACGATGGTATTGTCGGCAATTCCCAGGTCATCGAGCTTCTTCAGCAGCTTGCCGACATCCTGGTCATGCTCCCACATGCCGTCCGCGTACTCATTCCCGGGCATCCCGCTCTTGCCCCGGTATTCCGGCCGGACGTGAGTGTAGACGTGCATGCGCGTGGTGTTCATCCACACGAAGAACGGCTTGTCACCCTTGCCGTGCTTGTCCAGGTAGTCCAGCGCGGCGCCCACGGTTTCATCATCGATGGTTTCCATGCGCTTGCTGGTCAAGGCACCGGTATCCTCGACTTTGCCGTCGGCAGTGGCGCGTATCACACCGCGCGGCATATAGGACTTGACCAGGGGATCCGTGGGATTCTTGGGGAAGAATGGCCGTTCGGGTTCCTCTTCGGCATTCAGGTGATAGAGATTGCCGAAGAATTCGTCGAAGCCATGCTTGGTCGGCAGGAACTCGTCCCGGTCGCCCAGGTGATTCTTGCCGAATTGGGCGGTGGCATAGCCTTCAGACTTGAGTGCCTGCGCTATGGTGATATCGCGGTCCTGCAATCCCACGGTGGCGCCGGGAATACCTACCTTGGAAAGCCCCGTGCGCATCGGCGATTGCCCGGTAATGAAGCTGGACCGGCCCGCCGTGCAGCTGTTCTCCGCGTAGTAATCGGTGAAGATGGTCCCCTCCTTCGCGATGCGGTCGATATTGGGCGTCCTGTAGCCCACCACCCCCATCGTATAGGCACTGATATTCGCCTGGCCGATATCATCCCCGAATATCACCAGGATGTTCGGCTTCCTGGCGGATGCCTGGGACGGATTCTGCGCCTGACCGCCTTGGGTTTGACTACCTTGGGTCTGAGTACCTTGAGCCTGACTGCCCTGGGCCTGTGCGTACGCGCCTGCCTGCACTGCAAGCCCGCCCGCGGCCATTAACGCCGCCCCTAGCCATCGTCTTGCATTCATCACTGCTCTCCTTGCCCGGGTAAGGGCATCTTGGGTCAATACCACTTGCTGCTAGAACGCATATACGCGAGACCACTCCTTTTCCATGTCGACGATCGTCCATCCCTGACGCCGCGCCTCGTCCAGCGCTTTGTCCAAGGTCCCGATTCTTGATTTCCTGTCGTACGCCCATTCGCGCGTCGCGTCAGTGTGATGAACCAGTCCGGCGAAGCGCCGGCCTGCACCGGCGGCTGTCCATTGCAGCATCTGCAGGTCCCCGTCTGAATTACCGAACGCAAAGATGGGACGCCTGCCGATGAAGTGCTGGATGGCGACAGGCTTGCCCGGTCCGTCGTCGTTGAATTCAAGTTTGGGTTGACGCATCAGGCGCGGTTTGCCATCGCGCATTTCATAGTTAACGACGAAGCTGCTGCCGATGACCTGCTCCGGCGGGATGCCATACGCTTGCTGCGCCCAGGCCCGCATGAAGGCGACGTCGCCGCCGGACACGATGTAGGTCTTGAAGTCATGCGCGCGCAGGTAGTCGAGTAGTTCGCGCATGGGAGCAAAGGTCATGCTGCTATAAGGCACGTTGAAACGCGGATGGCGCGCGGTGGTCATCCAATCCTTGACCTGGCGGGTGTACTGATCGCTGTCCATGCCGGTCTGGGTGGCCGCGATGATCTGCATCAGGTCCCGGATGGTGAGCTTGGCCAGCGCTTTCGGATCACTGCCCAGTACGGCCCGGAAGGGAGGCTTGGTCTTCCAGTCTGGATGCGCGGGCGCCATCGCGCGGACCTGGTCCAGCGCGAACAGCACCTGGAAATAGAGCGGCTGCTCGCTCCACAGCGTGCCATCGTTGTCGAATACCGCGATGCGCTCGTCCACCGCGACGAAGTCGGGGCTGCCCGGCTGGGTGACGGCGCGCACGAACTCAACGATGGCACGGCGGGATGGCCCGTCATTCCACGATTGCAGCGTAGCGGCAGGGATCAGCGAGGCCTGTGAATTGGAAGACGATGGCGACTGCGATGGAGAGCTCGCGCATGCGGTCAGCAAGGACAGCATGGCGATGGCCGCCCAGGAGGTCCAGCGCTTCATCGTGCGCTGCAAGACAACGCGGGAATGGATGGCGATCATGGGACGCTCCCTGGGGGATTGTGGTGCTGGGACGGCGGCGCGGCCTGGTATTTATGGGTGGGGGACGACGGCGTGCTCTGTTGATCGTGAACTTGCACGGCGCGCGATGCCGTCATCGATGAGAACGCTGCCAGGGTCCTGGGCAAGACGTGCACGCCGGGCGGCGCGGCGCGGCGGCGCCAGTCCGTGCGCCAAGCCTTGCGCCACGTGCGCGTCGCGCAAGCCAGCCGCGCGAGGGCGCCGCTCGAGGACTGGCGTGGGTCATCCGAGGCATTGCGGGCTTTGTCCAAACCATCGTTGTCCAAACCATCGTTGCGCAAACCATATAACTGGCGCAGCGCCCCTTCGGCCTGGCTGCGCGAGTCCCCATCCAACGGCGTTACGGCATCACACATCGTTACGCTACCGGTACATCTGTGCAGCCACAGATAGAAGGCGCTGAGCGTTGCCGGCGCAGCGCGTGACTCTCGCTGCCATGCACGCCAATGGAAAGATTCGCTGGATCGCCGGCGTGCCTGCGCCCGGTGCAAGGCGGCGCGCGCCGCGCTGACACCCCGACGCATCCGTGGCCAAGTCAGCCACGCCAACAGCAATGCGGGCACCGCGACGGCGATCGTTTGCAAAACCCACGGTGGGAGTACCCAACGAGCGTCCTGGCGCAGGCGAGCCAGATCATCGGCCAGTGAGAATGGAATGTCAGCCTTGGCGGCGCTGGCGACCGTTACGCTGCGCCCAGGCACGGTATTTACCTTCATGGCGCCGTCCGCCGCGCTGCGCCAAGGAAGCGTCAGGGAAGGCAACTCGAAGGTACCTGCATCCAGTGCCACATACTCAGCGCGATCGATCCGCTGCCCGCCGACGAAGCCGCCCCGGCCATCGGTCAGCGTCGTCACCTGTGGCTCAAGCGGATAACGCTTGAAATGCGGGACATCGCCCAGGGGCGCAGCGGGGAGCGACATGGCCTGTGCCCCCTCGGCCTGCTGCGTGATGGTCCGTGTGATGCGGCCGCCTGTCACAAGCGGGTCCGGCGCGGTCGCGTAGTCCTGCGTGACGATCACGCTTCTGGCGAGCATCGTGGATGATGTCGACGAGGAGGCCTGGGGGCCGGCCGTAGCCCTTCGTGCCGCGGCCGTTCGTCCGGCCTCCAGGGCGCTACCGCCTTGCATTGCGGAGGCGGTGCTTTGCCCATCGGCTAGCGGATCCCGCGCGGCGCTTGAACCGCCGGCGACGGCGATGGCCAGTGGTGCGCTGCTGGCCGACACAAGGCCGCCACCGGGGCCGACTTGGGCGCTGACGGTCAGCGGGGGGATCTGCAAGTTGCCTGGTTGCGCCGGGATCAATAGATAGGTGTAGCGCAGGCCGCTATAAGCCACACCCCCGATCTGCTCGCGCCGCAGCGAACCCTCCCCCGACGGCGGCGTCACCATTACACCCGGCAAATCCAGCGACGGTAACTTCGGCGGCTGGGTGAACCAGGTGCTGGTCATGACATCGAGCTGCAACTCGATGGTCCCGTTGGCTTGCGCCTGCGATGGCGCTTGCGCTGTCACGCGCAGGGGCGGCGCGTCCTGTGCCAACGCCGATGGCGCGGGCAGAAGCAAGGACAGGAGCGTCAGCAATAACGCAATGGCCACGGACTTGGCAGACTTAGCGACGTTAGCGTACTCAGCGGACTTGGAGGACTTAGCAGACCCGGCGAACCCAGCGGACGGAGCGGACGCAGCGGACGGAGCGAATGCAGCGGACTTCAGTATGCGTGGAACCGGCATCATGGCTGCCTCCCGGCGGCATCCTGGGCCGCGAACTTTCCCCGCAGGAAGCGCGCGGGCGACAGCGTCAGGTTGCGCAGCCACATTTCCTCGGAAGTGGCCTGCTGGGCCTGCGTCGCCTTCATCTTGCCGGCGTCGGCGGTTTTGTCTTCCACGGTCTTATCGGCAGGCTCGCTTTGAGCGCCTTGATCTTCCTGAGTCATCGCGGCCAGCAGGCGCGCGACGATACCGCGATTGACGACAGCGGGATCCCAGCCCGGCTTGATCGCCAGCGCCTGGTCGTAAGCGGCCAGCGCGGCGTCGTACTGGTGCAGCCGCGTCTGGGTGTTGCCCACGTAGAAATATCCCTCGGCGGTCTTCAACGAACTGAATGCCTGCAACGCAGCCTGATACTTGCCGGCTTCATATGCCGCGCGCCCCTTCCAATAGGAATCCTGGAAATACGCCATCGCGGCTTCGTAGTGGCCGTGGTCGAACGCCATTCGTCCCTGCTGGTCCGGGGTGAGAAACGCGTCCGTCAGCGCTACGGTAAAACGAGATCGCCGTGTGGGCGCGGAACTGGATTCCGCTGCCGTGGGGGTCGACTCTGCCCGCGCGGAAGCCAGCCCCCCCACGGCAGGACCCGCTCCTGCCGCAGCCATCGAATTTGCAGGCGGTGTAGTCCCGGATGCTGATGGCGGCCCGGCAGCAAAGGTCGACTGTGGCGGGGCCAGCATCAGGGCGCCGCCGAGCAGGCAGGCATGCCAGGCCACGCGCCAGCCCCGCCGCAGTGCTGCCAGCGCCAGCAAGGCCAATGGCCAGCACAGCCAATATCCTGCCTCTTTCCAGTGCAGCGCTCCTGCCTGCGCATCCTGGACGGATAGAAAGTGTTGTTGCGCGTGAAGGGTGATCCAGTCCAGATCGTCACTGCCGCGGGTCAGACTACCCAAGGGCGCCCCTGCCGCGTTCGCCAGATCCCGCAACGCGGCCTCGTCGATGCCAGCCGCGCCGGCATAGCCGCCCACTCCGCTGCTGCCGGCCCGCTGGCCAACGGCCATGATCAGGACCTGCATGTTCTTTGCCGCCTGCGCGCGTTGCCGCACGGTCTCCATCTGGGCCGCGTCGGCGCCATCCGTGAGCAGCAGCAAGGTGCCGCCCGCGCGTTCGGCCGCCAACACTTGGGCGGCCAGGGCGATGGCGCCGGCCGCGTCATGACCCGCGGGGCCGATCAAATCCGACGCCAGGGACTGTGTAAATAGATCCAGCAGATCCTTATCATCGGTCGGTGGCAACACCAGGTGACTGGTGCCGGCATACGCGATCAATCCGGTCTTCGATCCGGCTCGTTTGGCCGCGAGGTCGCGGACGGTCTGCTTGGCAGCCTCCAGGCGGGACGGCGGTACGTCCGTCGCATCCATGGACGGCGACAGATCCACCGCGACGATCAACGGCGCGACGTTATCGAGAAAATCAGGCTCGTCGCGCTCCCATACCGGGCCCGCCGCGGCAATCGAAGCGACAACCACGAGCGCGGCGAGCAGGTCGACCGGCCGTGGCCCTCGCCCACCCGGTGCACGCACCAGCAGATAAGGCAATAAGGCCGGCGCGATACGGTTGTCCTGCGCGCCGCGTCCCGTCGCGGCACGCCACGCCCACCAAAGCGACATGGCCGCCAGGATCCCGAGCAGCCACCATGGGCGCAAGAAATGAAAGGCGCTCAAGTCCATGCGCCCTCCTTGCGGTCCACGCTGTCTTCGCAGCTTGAGTGATCGGCGCCCGCCGTACGCCCCTTTCCACTTATGCTCTCGCGGCCGCGCGCATGCGATGACGTATCGACGGCATCACTCAGCGGCATGCTCCGCGCCGTGCTGGCCGAACGCGCTCCCGTCAAACGCGCGCCGCGCACGCTGCCCGCGCCGTCAGCGGGAGGCTCGCCGGCAGACGGCCCGGCGTCCCTGCTTGCCTGCGTGCGCGCCCAGGCAGCCATGGCCCCGATCGCGTGCCACATCACCAGCAGGCATAGGGCCGCCGCCACTGGCACCCAGAAGAATTCACGCTTCGGCTGATGCCGCAAGGTATGGACTTCACGCGGCGTGATGCGGTCCAGGGTCGCATAAACGTCTTGCAGCCCGGCCAGATTCCCGGCACGGAAAAACTGCCCCCCCGTGGCCTTGGCAATGTCCCGCAGCGCATCGAAATCCACCCTGTCGTCACCGGTCGCCGCGGGATCTCCCATCCCTATGGTGTGCACCACGATGCCGTGCTGCTTTGCCAAGGCGGCGGCGCGAGGCGGGGGCACCGCACTGCCCGTGTCGTTGCCGTCGGTCAACAGGATCATGACCTTGTCGCGTTCGCGGGCGGCATCCAGCATGCGTATGCCCAGGCCAATCGCATCGCCGATGGCGGTATTCGGCCCTGCCATGCCGACTTCAGTCTGGTCCAGCAGCATGCGCAGCACTGTGTGATCCAGCGTCAGCGGTGCCTGCGGATAGGCTCCTGTGCCGAACACGATCAATCCTAATCGATCATCTTGCCGCTTCGCGATGAAATCCCGCACCACCGCGCGCACCGCCTGCCAGCGCGTGGTCTCGGCTCCGGCTGCATCGCGGAAATCGCGGGTGTCCATGGACTGCGATATGTCCACGGCCAACAGGATGTCGCGCACGGGTTCGGAATGAACCAGCGGCGGCTCGACCCATTGCGGGCGCGCCAACGCCAACAGAATCAGCAGCCAAACCGCGAGATTCAGCCACAGTTGCGCGCCGGCAGCCTGCACGCCCGGACGCTCCGGTGACTTGCCGGTCAGCCTTGCCATCGTGTCGAAGAACGGTGCTCGTATGGCACTACGCCCGTGCAGATATACGGGCAGCCAACGATAAGCCACCCACGCCAAAGGCGCGGCAAGAAGCAGCCAGGGATATTCAAGCCGCCACATGATGTTCCTCGATCCAACGCCGGCTGGCGTCGAATAGCTGCACCAGCACTGCTGGATCGAGTTCCCGCAGCGCGGCGTCCGGAGCGTACGCAAGGGTTGCCAGCAGACGCCCGCTTTCTTCGGGAAACGGCAGCGCCACGTCTGAACGCCGGTTCGCAATTCCCTGCCGCGATATTCCCGACGACTGAGCGGCCAGCGATGTGCGTTTCAGCAGATCGGGCAACTGTCGCGCCGCCAGCGCTTGCCGCGTCACCTCCCCGCGTATGCGCGCCAGCTCGACCAGGGCCTGCCGACGATAGAGATTGCGCCTGCGCCGACGCGTCCAGGCGACCAGCGCGTAAAGACCGAGAGCAAGGAGGACCAATGCGAGTACCGCCCATCCCCACGTCTGCGGCCAGTACGAGACCGGCGCCGGCAAGGGCAGCTCGCGCAGTTGATCCAGGCCGGGCAGATCAGCGCTCATCGCGAACCCCGCCCTAGTTCCCGGCGCAACTGCACCAATTCATCATGTACGGTATCTATCGTCAGCAAGGGCACGCGGCTGCGCCTTAGCAGATCCGCCACTTCGCGCAAACGGCCGCTGAAGAAATCGACCAGCGGCTGGCGTTCGTGCTGGCGCCCCACGGCGATATCCAGTTGCAGCTCGCCCTGTGTCACCACCAACCGACCACGACGCGGAATGTCCTGTGCCATCGGGTCGAACACCAGCACGCCGACAACGTCGTTGTGCAAGGCCAGCACGCGCAAGGCGCGTAAAGTCTCCTCGTCCGCACCGGCGAAGTCGCTGACGATGCAGACCAGGCTGTCATGCGGCGCCAAGGCCTGGGCGGCGCGCAGCGCCGTATTCAGACCCGCCATGGCAGGACGATCGGCCTTGTCGGCCGCCAGCCCACCGTTGGCACGCACGACTTCGGCCAGCAGGGCCTGCACGCGGTCACGGCTACGCAAAGGTTTGAACACCTTCTGTCCATCGTCGTCGAAGACGATACCGCCCACGCGGTCACCGGCCCGCAATGCCATCCAGGCCGCGAGCGCCGCCACACGCGCCGCAACGGCGCTCTTGAAAGCGCGCACGGAGCCGAAATACATGGTCATCCGCTGGTCGATCACGACCAGCGCCGGCCGGTCACGTTCTTCCGTGTAGGACCGCACGTAAGGCTTGCCGTAGCGCAGAGACGCGCGCAGGTCCAGCTGGCGCAGGTCGTCGCCCGCCACGTAGCGGCGCAGCTCGGAGAAATCCAGTCCGCGGCCACGTAGACGCGATCCATGCGCACCGGCCAGCACGCTGTTCAGCGGATGACGCATATTGAAGGACATGCCCGTCGCGGCCGCTTCCAGGGCGATCAGTTCGGCAAGGGAAGGATAGACAGGATGTGGCGGCGACATGTATGTCTCCTATACAGGCACGGCAACCGCATCCAGCAGGCGATCGATGACCTGCTCCGCCGTCACGTCTTCCGCCACGGCGTCGTATGACAGGTGCAGTCGATGCCGCAATACGGCATGGGCCACGGCACGCACATCATCAGGCGAGCTGAACTCCGCGCCGGACAGCCAGGCATGCGCGCGCGCTGCGCGATCCAGGGCGATCGCACCCCGTGGGCTGGCGCCTACCTGGATCCAACGCGCCAAGTCGGGATCGAGAGGATGCCGCGTCGCGTTGACGAGGTCCACGATATAGCGATCCACGGCGGGAGCGACAAAGACCGCCGCCGCCGCGGCGCGGCACGCGAACAGGTCTTCCTGCGGCATGCGAACCGGGGCGTTGCCACTAGCGTTGGCGTTGGCGTTGGCTTCACTGTTGGTGTCGGCATCGACGTGGCTGGGGCCCCTGTCCGCCGTCGCTGTCCCCCGCAACAACGCCAGCATCGCGATCTCATCCTCCGGCCCTGGATAATCGAGGCTGATCTTCATCAGGAAACGGTCCATCTGCGCTTCCGGCAGAGGATACGTGCCCTCCTGCTCGATCGGATTCTGTGTAGCCAGGACCATGAACAGCGGCGGCATCGGACGCGTCACGCCGCCCACGGTGATCTGCCGCTCTTCCATCGCCTCCAGCAAGGCAGACTGCACCTTGGCAGGCGCGCGATTGATTTCGTCGGCCAGCACCAGATTGCCGAACAGCGGTCCCGCCTGGAAGCGCACCTGGTGCCGCCCTTCGGCGTCCTGCTGCAGCACATCCGCGCCGGTGATATCCGAGGGCAACAAGTCAGGTGTGAACTGGATGCGGCTCATGTCGGCCGCCAGATGCGCGGCCAAGGCCTTGACGGTGCGGGTCTTGGCCAAGCCGGGCAAGCTTTCCAGCAGCACATGCCCGTCCGCCAGCAAGGCGACCAGCACCAGCCGTATCACTGCCGCCTGCCCGAGCACGGCTTCGCCGACCGCCTGTTCGAGCGCCAGAATGCTTGCACGATTTGCCATGCCTTTCCCTCATTCGACGAGCATCAATATGAGCTACGCGCACAACCGAGGGCGCGATCGTATTCAGGCAGCGACAGCCATGCTCAACGAACGGCGACGCTGCGTTGCCGCGCCTGCGCCACCTGCCATTGCTCCTGCGTCATCACCGTGCGAAAGCCCAGATGCGACATGCTGTTCATGGGATCCGTGCCGCGCCGCGCACTGGTGCGATAGCTGATGCAATAGGTCTCACTGCAAAGGAAGGAGCCACCGCGCGTCACCCGCTTGGGAGCTTGGGCGGGCACGCCGGGATCATCCGGATCGAAGCTCTGCGCAGGCCCCGCCGGATCCAGGGGCGGCCGGCGATATTGCGCCTCGATGCGGAAGGCATCGGCCCGGTACCAGTCCGCGGTCCATTGCCACACATTGCCCGCCATGTCGTACAGGCCGTAGTTGTTGGGCGCATACATGCCCACCGGCGTGGTCCCTACCGGAATCTTCTCATCAGTGATGACCGGAAAGGGCTGGCTCTCACGCGTGTCCCAGATATTGGCCATGGGACGCCCATTCGGTGCCAATTCATTGCCCCAGACATAGGTGGCCTGATCCAGACCGCCGCGCGCGGCGAACTCCCATTCCGCTTCGGTGGGCAGACGCTTGCCCGCCCATTTGGCATAGGCTTGCGCGTCCTCATAGGACACCTGCACCACGGGATGATCTTCCTTGCCGATGATGTTGCTGTGCGGTCCTTGCGGATGACGCCAATCCGCACCCGGCACATAACGCCACCACTGCGAGAAGTCGCGCAAGGAGACCTCGGAGGCGGTGCCGACGAAGACCATGGCGCCGGCCACCAACTTGGCATCATCCGGCCGCGGAGTACCGGGTGGCAATTGTGATTGCAGGTCTTCCCACCGCGGCTTGCGCTGCGCCGTGGTGACGTAGCCAGTGTCTTCGACAAATCGCGCGAATTCGCGATTGGTGACGTCATGGGGATCCATCCAGAAGCCGCTCAGACGCACCTTGTGCGCGGGACGCTCGTTCGGTTGCGACATACGCACATCGCTACCCATCAAGAACTCGCCCCCGGGAATCCAGGCCATGCCTTGCGGACCTTTCTTGCCGTCGCCCAACACGGCCACGGCGCCCCCTGGCTTGCCGCCTTTGCCCGGCAGCACATCCAGCGAGGCCGCCACGCCCGCCGTGACGCCCAATCCCACGACCACGCCCAACAGCAGCCAGGCCCGCGCTCGCAAGCGTTTGCTCATGACGAGTTTGCCCATGATGAATTTCTCCACAAACGGCGCGGCCAGCGCGACCGCGCGATAAGACGAAACGGGTCAGAACACCAGCGCGACGCTGGCCATGACCGTACTGCCGCTGTCCAGGCGATTGGTGCTGGCTACCGTCGGCACCCAGCGCAGGGACATGGACAATGACCGCTCGGGGGACAGCTTGCGGTCATAAGTCACGATGGGCCCCAGCGTAAGGTCACGGCCTTTGAAGCCGTTGAGACGGTCGGCCGTATCGCCTCGATCGTTGCCCAGTTGCAGTATGGTGCCCACCACCAAGCCCGCACCCAGGCCATTGCCGAACATGCGCCGCGCCATCACGTCCGTGCCGAACAGCGGGGCGTTGTGATAATCCGTGTCGCGGTTGGGTGTGTAGAACTGCAGGCTGGTCACCGCGTCCAGCTGCCAATGTGATTCCGGAAAGATGGCCGTATAGGCGATCTGTGGCACAAACGTCCAGTTGTTCAAGCTGGGATTGGCCAGGTTGTTGGCGTTGTATCTACCCGTCGGCGCCCATATGTTGAAACTGAGCGCCATATGTTCGGTTTCGGAGAAGTGATACCCGGCAACGATGGGCGTGAAATAGAGATCGAACAGATCGGATGCACGGTCCGTCGTACCCACCGTATTGCCGCGCGGGCCGGTCACTGCCGAATTGACCTTGGTCCATAGATAAGGAACCGTCATGCCGGACGCGAAGTTCCAGCGGCCCGTACCGGTGTCCCAGGTTTTGAGCACAGTGGCCAGCGTAAAGGAAAGTTTGGCATCCAGTCCCACCGAAATGTTGCGGCCTACAGGCACCTCGCGCCCACCATGCAAGCCGCCGTCCAGATATAACTCGGACAGTTGCACTATCGTCACTGGCTCCGGCGACACGATGCCGATATTGGCCTGCACATTGGTACCACTGACCTGCCGCCCCAAGGCGCCTTCAGTCGCCCATGCCGGCGTCACGCAAGCAAAAGCGCCCAGGCACGCCGCCATCCTGGCGGCCAGAGACTGCCATTCCTTGAAAAATAGCTCGAGCTTCTGCATTGCCTCATCCCGCTGTGGAATAGGGAAAGGACTTCAGCCACGTTGGCAGCCTACCCTATAGATTCAACGAAGAAAATCAGCGGTAATACGGCGGGAGACGCCTGGATGGCGCAGTGTTGGGTGATACGGCGGTCCGGAACAACAGGGATGGGCGCCCAGGGAAATACCCATAGCGGGTGAGTACGATGCGTCGCCTCTTCTTGAAGACGCTGCCGGCGATCGCGGAAAGCGCCGACAAGATACGCGCGGGGATATGACGGATACGGTTCACGATGGCCTCTCTCTGCACAGCGTATGGGATACATAGAACAGCTGCTCTGGACCGCATGCGGTGGCGTCCGCCCCTGGTGGCGCCACTTCTTCGAAAATCTCTATTGCGAATTAGTACTCACGAATGTGGCATTATTCGCACAATACTTAGCAAAAGACAACAGGACTAAAACACTTTTCTTTCACCATCGGGATGATCCACGGAGTCTATGCCATCCCGTTGACTGATGCCGTTTTATCTTGTCACCCCACGAGCAATTCCACAAAAGGAGTCGCAGTGAAGAAGCTTCGTTCGGTTCGCCTGCTGGCGTTTTGCTATTTAGGATTTACCTCTTCGCTGTCATTTGGCGCTCCTACCGGGCCGGCCCCCGCAACAAGCTCCACCGGCACGCAGGACGGTTCATCGGCCAATAGTTCAGCTCAAAATCGTCCCGCTCAAGACCCTGCGCCGCCCGCCCTCGCGCCAAATACGGTCGACCCCAAGGCGGTCGAAGCGCTATTGGCCATGGGCCGCTACCTGCGCAGCTTGCAAACCTTCGCCGTCACCGGCGACAGCGCCACCGAAGCGGTACTGGATAACGGCCAGAACGTCACCTTCCTGCATAGAACGGTCGTGCAGCTGCGACGCCCGGACCGTGTGCGTGCGGAAATTACCGGCAGCGCAAAGCCGCGCGGCCTGGTCTACAACGGCAAGACGTTCACGCTCTACGACAATAACCAGCGTTACTACACGGTCCAGTCCGCGCCCCCGACCATCGACGCCCTGGTACGCGCGCTGCGCGATCAGTACGCAATCGAAATGCCGCTGGCCGACTTGTTCTACTGGGGCACCGATAGCGATGATTCGAAGCGTCTGACAGCCGCGACCACCTTGGGCGTGGAGCGGGTGAACGGCAAGCAGTGCCGGCACTACGCGTTCCGCGAGCAGGGTCTCGATTGGGAACTTTGGCTGCAAGGCAACAAGCAGCCCCTGCCCTGCCGGCTGTCGATCACCGACGTCACGCAGCCTTCACGGCCGACCTTCTCTGTATCGTATCGCTGGAACCTGCGGCCCGGACTCAATGCGGTGACTTTCACCTACCGGCCGGTCGCCGGCATGCGGGAGATCGGTGCGATGCGCGTGCCGCCCGAACCGTACAAGGAGGCGCAATGAAAAGTGGCCTCCGACTGACTGTATTGGCGCTAGCCTGCGGCGCCACGCTGACACTGGCCACCACCGAAGCCCTGGCCTTCCGCGGATTCGCGCGCACCGGCTTGCGGCCCATGCCCATGCCCCATGGCGGCTTCCAAGGTGGTTTCCATGGCGCCGCGCCGAATTTCCAGGGTCCACACAATTTCCAGCCGCATTTTCAGCCAGGGGAAGTCAGTAATCTGGGACCCCGCCTACAAGGTTTGGGACCACAGAGCTTGCCCGGCGGCCATGGCCCAGTGATGAATGCCCCGCATGGCAACCCCCTGGCTGGCGGCATCGAGCATAACGGCCAGGTTCAGCGCGGCCCGGGACCAGTGCGCCAAGGCGGCGGGTCCGATCCCCGCAACGGCGGGCCGAATCAACATGGTGGCGGACCCAATCAGCACGGCGACCCGGACCATAATGCTGGCGGGCCGCCGAACCAACATGGCGGGGGCCACGACCACAACGGCGATGGCGGCGATCACCACGATGATCATCATCATGATGACCACCATGACGACCACCATCACGACGACGATCACCACCACCACCACGATGATTACTATTACGGGTACTCTTCCGGCTGGTACGTCGATCCGTTCGCCGCCGGCGTGGTCGCCGGTGCCGCCACGGCGGCGGTGATCGGCTCCATGGTGACCACGCTGCCGGCACAGTGCACGACGGTCATCGTCAACGGGCTGACCTACCAGCAATGCGGCCCGACTTGGTATCAACCCGTGTACGTGGGACCCACGGTGCAATATCAGGTAATCGTGTCGCCTCGTTGACGTGGCCACGCCCAGGCAGGGAGAATCAAAACGCAACGCGAGATTTACCTCAGTCACACCAGCATTTCCCTAGTCCTTTCAATCAGGTGCTGCCATGAAATCCCATTTCCTGTGTAAGTCTCTTCTAAGCATTTCCGCCGTCATTCTCGTGGCGGGCTGCGCGTCATCGCCGCCGCCCCGCGAATCCGGCTTCCTGGGCGACTATTCCCGCTTGGAAAAACAGGATGCACCGGGAGGGGGTACGCGGCTGGCCTATATCAATCCCGATTTCACTCCTGCGAAGTACTCCGCGCTGTGGGTAGATCCGGTAGTGTTCTATCCAGAACCGAAACCTACCGAGAACGTCTCGGCGGCCGCCTTGAACCAGATCCGTCAATACATGGATGAAGCGGTCAGAAGCCGCCTGGCGAACAAGGTACGACTGGTCAATCATTCAGGACCGGGCGTCGCGCACGTGCGCCTGGCCATCACGGCTGTAGGCGCTGAAACGGAAGCCTTGGCGCCCTACCAGTACATTCCCATCGGCTTGATCATCACCGGCGCGAAGGCGGCCATCGAAGGCGGGCGGCCGCAAAATGCTTCGCTGGCCATCGAAACGCAAGTTCTCGACAGCCAGACCGGGCAACTGCTGTTCGCTTCCGTCCGTGGCGGCACGGGCGAACAGATCCGCAGCACGTCGCAGGGCCAGGGCAGCGTGGAGCCGCAAAACCTCAAGGCCTTGATCGACAACTGGGCCGATGGCGCGGCCGCCCAGGTTGGACGCTACGTGAAGCCCCTGTAACAACGGGGAGATGTCGGGCGCGTAAACTCGACAGCCGGTCGCGCGCGGTGGCGTTCCCAGCGCCGCGCCGGCCGCTTCGTCGCGCTTACCGCGAGGACCATGCCGACATGAATGCACAACACTTCGACGCCTTGGGCACGCCGATCCGGCGGGGCCAGATCGATACGCCGCACGTGCGGCTGGCCTACGAAGACTGGGGCGATCCGCACGCCCCGCCCTTGCTGCTGATCATGGGACTGGGCGCACAAATGCTGCTGTGGCCCGATGGCTTCTGCAAGCGGCTGGTCGAGGCCGGTTTTCGCGTCATCCGCTATGACAATCGGGACATCGGCCTGTCGGGACGCATACGCAGCCTTACCCCCACTCCCAATTTATGGTGGCTCATCGCCCGAGCGCAGTTGGGGATGCAAAGCAAGGTGCCCTATACCCTGGAAGACATGGCCGACGATACGGCCGCCCTGCTCGAAGGCCTGGGCCTGCGGCAGGCGCACATCGCCGGCGGATCCATGGGCGGCATGATCGCGCAGGTCTTCGCCGCGCGCTATCCGACGCGCGTGGCCTCGCTGGCCATCATCTTCTCCAGCACCTGTCAGCCTTTGTTGCCGCCCACGGCGCCCAGCCTGCTGTGGCGGCTGCTGCGCAAGCCCCGGCCGGAGACGGGGTTGCATGGGCAGAAAGCCCATGTCAAGGCGCTGTTCCAGGCTTTGGGCTCCGCCGCCTATCCGGTCGATGAAGCGGAAATGGACGCGTTGATCGACCGCCTGGGAGAACGCGGCATCGACGGTGGCGGCGCGCGGCGCCAACTGATGGCCTTGCTCGGCACGGGCGATCTACGCCGCTATGCACAACGCATCCGGGCGCGCACCTGTGTCATCCACGGCGCCAAGGACCGCATGCTGCCACCGGCGGCCGGCCGCGCGGTGGCGCGCGCCATACCAGGCGCCGAGTTTCACCTGATCGCCGGCATGGGGCACGATTTGCCGCGCCAGCTATGGCCGCTGCTGACGCGCCTCATCGCCGACAATGCCGCGCCGCGCACGCCAGGCACGGCCCTGCCGGGTGAGCGGTGTGCCGTGACCTGCCAGGCGGCCTGAGCGCACGGGCTACGCTTTTGGCCCCCCCGGTACGGGTTCTACACGGGTTCGACCGCTGTTCGCCTACTGCGCGCCCGCCCCTTCGCGATGATGTCGAAAACCCCCGTGCTCGTTCGTCGTCGGTACAAGACCCACGCAACCGTCGCTCTCATCGCATAAAGGAAACCGCCATGGCCCTGCGACTCTACTACCACCCGTTTTCTTCCTACTGCCACAAAGCCCTGCTGGCGTTCTATGAGAACGACATCGCCTTCGAGCCCTGTGTCGTCCAAGGGCCCGGCTCGCCGTGTTATGAAGAGCTGGCGTCGCTGTGGCCGCTCAAGCGTTTTCCCCTGTTGGTCGACGGCGCTCGGCAGGTGATGGAAGCGACCTGCATCGTCGAATACCTGCAGACCTGCTATCCCGGACCGGCTCCGCTGATTCCCACCGACACCCAGGCGGCGCTGGAAGTGCGCTGGCTAGACCGGTTTTTCGACAACTACATTTCCACGCCCGTGCAGAAAATCGTGTTCGACGCGCTGCGTCCGGATCCGGCGCTGCGGGATCCCTATGGCGTGGATGAGGCGCACGACATGCTGGACAGAGCCTACGGCTGGCTGGAGCAGCATATGGCGGGACGCGAGTGGGCATCCGGTGCGACGCGCACGTTGGCCGACTGCGCGGCCGCGCCCTTCCTGTTCTATTCGCACTGGGTGCATCCCGTCGACGAGCGCCATCCCAATATCCAGGCGTATCGCAAGCGCTTGCTGGCGTGGCCGTCCTATGCCCGCTGCGTGGAAGACGCGCGGCCCTATCGCGACTTCTTTCCACTGCCCAAACCCGCCGGCGATTGAAACAAGAAACCTTCAATCGCGCGGCGGGCCTATGCCTATGCTGACGCTGACGCTGATGCTGATGCTGATGCTGATGCTGATGCCGATGCCGATGCCGATGCCGATCCGCTATTCCGCGGCGGCCGTCTTGGCCACTTTGCGTCCGGCGGCGCCGGCCACCCGCCATGAACCCAGCGCCCCCAGCAGCAGCAATACGCTGGTGCCGAGGAATACGGCCGGCATGCCGTAGTGGCCGCCGACATAGCCGCCCATCAAGGGGCCGGCCACTTGTCCCACATATTGCGATGACACCGAGTAACCCATGATGCTGCCGACAAAATGATCCGGCACGTTGTGCCGCACCACCGCCGCGATGCAAGGCAGCAGGCCGCCCAGCGCCAGGCCCATCAGGAAGCGCAATCCCACCAGTTGCCAGCCTGCCGTCACGAAGGCCTGCGGGATCAACAGCAAGGCCGCCACACCCAAGGCCAGCACGATGACGTAAGCATGGCCGATACGATCGGCCAGGCGACCCAGGCGCGATGCGGACAGGATGCTGCCCAGGGCGGCGGCCGACATCGCCAGGCCCGCCACGAAGGTGACCCGCGCGGGATCATCCACCAATGTGTTCACGTATACCGTGATGATGGGTTCGATGGACATATTGGCGAACATGAGCAGCATGCCCGTGAACAGCATGGTCAGCACGACGTCGCGGCGCGGGATATGCGCCCAGCCGCCCTTGGGACGGTCCTTGGCGGCACCCGCCTGGCGCGGTCCTTCCTTGACCAGGAAGGTGGTCGCCAGGAATGCGATGAAGATCAGGGCGCCGGACAGCCAGAACGTGGCGCGGATGCCGATCAGCGGCGGCAAGGAACCACCGATCAGCGGCCCGATCAGATTGCCGGCCATGATGCCGGAAGACAACACGCCCAGCGCCCACGCCGAACGGTTCTTCGGCGTCTGCACCGCCACCAGGATGGTGGCGCCCGACGAGTAGCCGCCGGCGATGCCCGTCAACAGCCGCAATGCGACCAACTGCCAGACGTTGGTGGAAAAGCCGATCAGGGATATGCAGATCGCCATGCCCAGGCTGGCGCGTATCAGCATGGGCTTGCGGCCGTAACGGTCACCCAGATGCCCCCACAGCGGCGCCACGATGCCCGCTGTGAGGAACGTGGCGCCGTAGGCGATGCCTGACCACTGCACGATCGCCGCGTGGTCCTTTACGCCCAGTTCTTCAACATATAGCGGCAGGAAAGGCAGCATCAGCGTCATGCCTACCAGGGTCGAAAACGAGCCGAACAGGCAGACGAGAAGATTGCGGTGCCAGTGGGGATTAGGGTCGGAAGCCATTGGATGCAGGAATGAGATGCCCGGGGGGAGGATCGAGTCGCGGCTATGATTTGCTTGGGATACCAAGCTGGGATACATTAAACATCCAATGGCGGCTTGTCAATTGTTGACGCTGTCCATCGCCTTGGCAGGAGCATCCATGTCCCAATCCCTGGAAGTCGAAAAACAACTGCGCGCGATGATTCTTGATATGCAGTTAGGTCCCGGCGAGCGCCTGACCGAACGGTGGGCCGAAGCGCAGCTGGGTGCCTCGCGCACGCCGGTGCGGGCCGCCCTGCTGCGTCTGGAATCGGAAGGCCTGGTGTGCCGCGAGGGTCGTGGCTGGATGGTCACGCCCATCAACATCGCGGAGATCGAACAGTTGTTCGTCTATCGCGAAGTGCTGGAAGTCGCCGCCATGCGCTTGACCGTGGCCGATCTGGACCACGCCGGCCTGGACGATATCGAAGCCCTGCTCGACGACTGTGGCGAAGAGGCCAGCGCGGAGGAAACCCATCGCATCGGCCTGGAATTCCACGTGCGCCTGGCGCAGCTATCGGGCAATGAATTCATCAGCCGCGGCGTCGCTGACGCCATGAATCGTCTGGCGCGCACGCGTTGGCTGGAAGACGACCCCATCGGGCATGGTTGGGCCGAGCATCGTGCCGTGTTGGCCGCGCTACGCAACGGTGGTGGCGACGGCAACGGTGACAGCGACGGCAACACCGAGCATGCCGTCACGCTGCTGCAGGCGCACGTACGCGAGAGCCGCGACCGCTTGCTGGCAGTCCTCCGCAACGGCCGCCGCAGCTTCCGCGCGCGTGGCGTGATGGTGGCGTGATGGCGGCGTGATGATGACCATGGACGGTTATGCCGCGGACTGACTCCGGAAAAGAGCTTTTTGTTCAGCACCACGCAAGCTATGATTGCCAGCTACCCAGGAGCGCGCCATAAAAACCTCCTCGCCTTGATCCACAAATCTGTTGCGTGGCCTGAACCAACCTCGATGAGTGCCGCCCCTACCCCCTCCGTAGCTGAATCCGCTTCTTCCGCTCCCGTCCCACATCGCATCATCCTGGTCCTGGCAATTGCCGCCTTCGCCAGCGCTTGCGCGTTTCGGATTTGCGATCCCTTGTTGCCGCAGTTGTCCCTCGAATACGGCACCAGCACGGGAGAAGCCGCCGCGGTGGTGACCATATTCGCGGTGGCCTATGGCGTGTTCCAATTCCTGTTCGGCCCCCTCGGTGACCGCTACGGCAAATACCGCACGGTAACGGCGGCGGCGTTTCTTTGCGCCGTGGGCAGCCTGGGCGCGGCGCTGGCTCCCAGCCTGAACGGCATGCTGGTGGCGCGCTTCCTCTCGGGCGCCGCCGGCGCGGGCATCATTCCGCTGGCCATGGCCTGGATCGGCGACAACGTCGATTACGCGCAGCGCCAGGCCACGTTGGCGCGCTTCATCACCGGCACCATCATCGGCATGGCCGCGGGCCAGTTGATCGGCGGATTGTTCGCCGACACCATAGGCTGGCGTGCCGCGTTCGCCATGCTGGCCGTCATCTATCTGGCCGCCGGCGTGCTGTTGATACGCCTGAGACCCGTCGGCACCGGCATGCCGCAGGCAGTGGCCCCGGGATTTCTTGCACCTATCCGTAATGTGCTGGCCTACCCCTGGGCACGCATCATCCTGCTCACCGTGTTCCTTGAAGGCGCGCTGGTCTTCGGCGTACTGGCTTTCCTGCCCACCTATGTGCAGCAGCGTTTCGATCTGGGTCCGACAGCGTCGGGGGCGATCGGCGGTCTGTTCGCCGTGGGTGGCATCGGCTACGTGCTGATCTCACGCAGGTTGATCAGCAGCCTGGGCGAGATTGGCCTGGTCGTCTCGGGTGGCCTGGTGCTGATGCTCGCCTGCGCACTGTATGCGCTGGGCCCGGCCTGGACGTGGTGCGCGGTGGGCAGCCTGCTGAGCGGCTTCGGCTACTACCTGATCCACAGCACGCTACAGACCAATGCCACGCAGATGGCGCCCGCGCGCCGTGGGACTGCCGTCGCACTATTCGCCTGCTGCCTGTTCCTGGGCCAGTCAGCCGGCGTGGCGACGGCCGCCGCGCTGGTGCAGCGCGTCGACCCGCAGTGGCTGTTCGGCGGCACGGCGGTGCTATTGCCCCTGCTGGGCGGATTCTTCGCCCAGGCGTTGAAACGCCGCACACCAGGCGCGGCGTAGATTGACACGCCGCGCACGGGCGCGGCGTAAGTTGAAACGCCAGGCACTGGGGCGGCGTGGGGATATGCCAAGGCGATTGCCGTCTGCCGCCCGCCGCGATCACTCTTCGAAGTAGCAACCCTTGTCGCGCAACTGCTTCTCGTAGTACGCGCGATTGTTGTCGCCCTTGCCAATGTCGGCGAAGGTATCCGTTTCCTGCTTGTGCTTGGCCTGCGCCTTCACCAGCACGTCCTTGGTCGCATCGTAGGGGATGCACAGCAGACCATCGTCGTCGCCGACCACCAGGTCACCCGGTTCGATCACCAGGCCATCGAAAGCCACCGGCACGTTGATCTCGCCCGGACCATCCTTGTAAGGGCCACGGTGCGTCACGCCCGCCGCGTAGACGGGAAAATCATGCTCGCGGATCCACGCCAGATCGCGCACCGACCCATTGATGATGATGCCGGCGAATTTCTTCGCCACGCAATAAGCGATCATGCGTTCGCCGATCAGGGCGTTGGTCAGATCGCCGCCCGCGTCGACCACGATGACGTCGCCTTCCACCGCCATGTTCAGTGCCATGTGGATCATCAGGTTGTCACCCGGACGCACCTTGACGGTCAGCGCGGGACCCGCCAGCACGCCCCCCTTATGCAGGGGCCGCAGGCGCGGTCCGCCGGCGACGACGCGATGCATGGCATCGCTGATATTGGCTACCGGCAAGGCGGCGAACTTGGCCGTCGTGTCTGCATCGACGGCACGCTTGCGTTTGAGAACCTGAAAACCTGCGTTCATCCTGGACTCCTTCCTGTGGTGTGCATATATGCGCAAACGCCCTGCCTCCGGAAGCCAGCCCGTCCGACGCGCCCCTTCGCGGGGAACGCCGGCGCAGGCGGCTCCCGGCTGGCCTCAGGCGGACAAAACGCCGCGCCGTTCCAATTCAGGACGCAGGCGGCTGTAGACCTTGAAAGCATTCTCGCTGAACATCAGGCGGCGGTTCTCCTCGGAGAGCCAGCTGACCGCATCGATGTAGCGCTTGGTGTCGTCATAGTTGAAGCCGGTGCGTGGATTGATGCCCTTGACCGCGCCGACGATTTCCGAGGCGAACAGGACGTTCTCCGGCGGAATCACTTCCAGCAGCAGTTCGATGCCCGGCTGGTGATAGACGCAGGTATCGAAGTAGACGTTGTTGAGCAATTCCTCGACGGGCGGACGTTGCAGATTCTGGGCCAGGCCCTGATAGCGGCCCCAGTGGTAAGGCACGGCACCGCCACCATGTGGGATGACCACCTTCAGCGTTGGGAAATCCTTGAACAGGTCAGCCTGCAGAAACTGCATGAATGCTGTCGTGTCGCCATTGATGTAGTGCGCGCCGGTGAAATGAAAATTGGGATTGCAGGAGCAACTGACGTGGATCATGCCCGGCACGTCCAGTTCCACCATCTTCTCGAACAGCGGATACCAGTGCTTCTGCGTCAGCGGAGGATCGGTCCAATAGCCGTCGGTCGGATCGGGATTGATGTTGCAGCCCACGAAGCCCAGCTCTTCCACGCAGCGCACCAGTTCCGGAATGCATTCCGCGGGACTCACGCCGGGCGACTGCGGCAATTGGCAGACCCCCACCAGGTTGCCGGGATACAGCTCCACCGCGCGATGGATCAGGTCATTGCACAGGCGCGTCCAGGTGGCGCTGACCTTGGCATCGCCGATGTGATGCGCCATCTGGCCCGCCTGCGGCGAAAACAGCGTCAGATCAACGCCACGTTCGCGCTGGATGCGGATCTGGTTGTTTTCCAAGCCCTCCCGGATCTCATCGTCGCTGAAACGAATATTGGGATCCGGGCTGTGCTTGGTCTTGTCGATCACGGCGGCGATCTGACTTTGGCGGAAATCGCGCAGGCGCTGCGGCGCCGTCGTGTAGTGGCCGTGACAATCGATAATCATGATGCTGCTCCTGCGGGATTCTGCATGGGTCTGGTCGGGGGGAAGTCTAGGCACTCCGCGACCAGCCTACAATAGCGTTCCGGCTGGTGGAACGATACTGCAACTTCCCCCACAGAACCGCATCCCGCATCCCGCATCCCGCATCCCGCATCCCGCATCCCGCATCCCGCATCCCGCATCCCGCATGTCCGCCCGCAGCATTTCCAAGCCCTCCGCCAAATCCGACCCCAAGAGTGCCCTTAAAGGTGCTCTCAAGGGTGCCCCCAGGGCCGCACCCGAACCCGTCACCGCCGTCGTCCGCGCCCTGACGCTACTGGACGCCTTCGGCATCGAGGACAGCCAGCTCAGCCTGGCCGAACTGGCGCGCCGCACCGGCCTGCCCAAGACCACGACCTTTCGCCTGGCCCATACGCTGGCGCAGGCGGGATACCTGGTGCAAATGGACAATGCGTCCTGGCGCCTGGGGCCGGCCACCGCGTGGCTATCGGCGCGCTATCACGTGGCCTTCGACCTGCACGATGTCCTGGAGCCGATATTGCGCGACCTGGCGCGCGTCACCGGCAAGACCAGCTCCTTCTTCGCGCATGACGGCAATAGCCGCGTGCGCCTGATCCGCGTGCGGGGACATGATGATTTCGCCAGCAGCTCTCGTGTCGGCCAACCACTGCCCCTGACCAAAGGTTCGGCCGGCAAGGTCATCCTGGCCTTCGAAGGCCAGGCGGGTGCCGTGTTCGAGCAAATCCGGCGCCAAGGCTACTGGTGCACGCTGGCGGAAATGCATCCGGGCGCGGCCAGCGTCGCCGCGCCGGTTTTCGGTGGATCCTGGAAAGTCATCGGCGCCTTGTGCGTTGCCGGCCCGGCGGACCAGCTTTCGCTGGCCGACCTGGAGTCCTACGCCCCTGCCGTCATGCAGGCCGCCCGCAAGGCGTCCACCGCGCTGGCCATGAGCGGTGCCCCTAGCCGCGACCACACATTGGCCGCTCCCGGATGGCCCGGACTGCCCCTGAACGCGTCGGAGTGAACCGCTGCCCGAACCAGCACGCAAACGACACTGCCGGCCAACTGCACGCCTGGAAATTCGCCATGGCGGCCTGGACATTCGCCATGGCGGTCAAACAAAGTTCGCGGCGCCAGACTTCGCCAGCAGACGCCTTCCCCTCGTAAATGCGCGGACGAAGTCCCAGGAAGGCCGCGGCGTTCGCCGCTTCAACCCACGACGACGCAATGCCGCCGCCGCATCATCCAGGATCGGCGGGTGGTCGCGGGTGGACACCACAAGACTTCCAACTTGGCGGAGTCCGGCAAGGCGTACGCCTCGGTGGGTGCCGTCGCGAAAGCTTCGGGACTCGCTTGCGGCGGTATGGCGCCCCGCAACAAATCAACCAGCTCGCCGCACTCGTCGAGCAGCCCTTTCATTCTTTTGAGTTCAGCGTGGAACGCGGCATCGGCATGCGCCGGATCGCGTTCCGCGGCCTGCTTGAGCACAGCTAGTGCCGCGTACGCGGCGACACGTTCCGCCTGCAAGGCTGGCCACTCGGCGTGCCGCAGCGCTTCGGCCCGGCGGATGATGTGTTGCTGGCGGTCCGTCGGCGTACCAGGCTTGACGTCCAGCAGGCGCGGGGCGAACAGCGTCGACGCAAAAGGCACTCGCTGCGCACGCGCCAGCATGACTTCGTCAAGCGACTGCATTTCCCCGGCTACGCGCCAGCGTTGGCAGTTTTTTTCAACGCCTGTGTGGGAAAGCAGATGCTTGAGTAGCGCGAGCACGCACCTTTGCACCTGTTGGAGTGCGGGTCCCAATGGGGTAAGCCCCAATGGGGTGAGCCCCAATGAAGTGGGGCCCGATGGAGCAGGCCCCGGTGGCAAACCTTCTACCGCCGATTTCCCTGCGGCCGTGGCGGCACGCGCATCGGCCTTGTCCACGGTAACGGCGCCACCCCCCGATGCGGCCAGGCGGTCGCCGTCATCCAGCTCGAACACGTACAGCGCGGCATCCTCCGCGCACAAATTCTCATAGTCGAATTGCGTTGCATCAATGACGCGCGGAAGCGCGGCAAGGTGCACCGCTGCCTCGCGCAATTCGGCTTCGACAGCCGCGTTCGCCTGGGATAAGGCGCCGGACCTGGATAGACCTTCCATCGTGCCCTCCAAACCGCCATCACGGCGGTAAAAGGCACATAGTGGCCACTTATTACACAAAGGTTCCGTGTATAAACAGCCACCGGTGGTCAACGGCCGTCAGCGACTAGCCACCCAGGCGCGATGCGGCCGGTCACTCATACCTGCGACGGCTTGCCTGTCACCATGGTAGGAGAAGCCAAGGGCGAGACCTTGCTGCGAGGTTTGGGTACCGGCGCTTCAACCTGACTGCCTTCCCCATCGCTTTCGACCGACGAATTGCCCAACCGCCCGTAGCCACTGTCACTGGAATGCCACGACTCGTCCATTTTCGATGCCCCATCGGCATGCAAGGCAAACGCAGCCTGGCTTGCATCATCGATAGAAAGGTCGGCCTCATCACCGGAAAGATCAGCCTCATCGCTGGACAGGTCGATCTCGTCGCTGGAAGAGTCCGAATCAGTGGGAACATGGAAGCTGTAATCCTTGCCTGACGGGGTGAAGTCCAGCACGGAATCCTGCACGAAATTGCTGGCCGCCGCTGCCGCCTCGGCTTTGTGCTGCAAGTCATTCGCCAGCGCCATGACCTCATCGGCATGGGCCTGCATCTTGGCATCCCACAGGGCCGCGAACAAGTCGTCGAATGTCTCGCCCTGCCCCGGTGCCTGCGGCTCTTCGGGCTTCAAGGTCTGCTTGGCGAGGTCTTTACCCAGCTGCTCGATCAGAATGCGATCGGCCTCGATCTTGGCCAGAGAAGCCTTGTACTGGCCCAGTAGTTGGGCAAACTCGGTGCGGGAAGATTGCAGGCTTTCCTCGGCCTTGAACAATTCGTTTTCCTTGGCGTAAAGCTCAGCGTGAGCGGATTCGATTTCGAGTCCGGCCAGGCTGCGCTCGTGGCGGGCCGATCGACACTCGTCCTTGGCCGTTGCCAATGCTGCTTGCAACGCCTCCAACTGGCGAGCGTGCGTCATCCGCAGAACATTATTGTCGATGTCATTGTCTTTGCCTGCGCGCTTGATGCCGACGAAGGCCGCGAAGCGCGGGAAGCGCTCGCAGATCCATTCGCGCAAGCGGCCCGCACGCGAGGCGCGGGCACGTCCTTGCGTATTGGTCCCCACGATCCCGGAGCCCAAGGCCGACTTGTCGGCAAGGACGCCGGCGCCCTTGCCGCTTCGTACAGATGCGGAATCCTCGCCATCAGGCTGGCCATCGGGCTGGCGGCAGAGGAAATCGGAAGAAAGCAGCGCGGGCAGCGCGGTCATATCGTTAGGCATGGTTCACCACTCATCAAGAACATCAAGAACTTCAAAGAAGACCCGTCCGGAACCATCAGGAGTGCACGACAGCGTCGGTCACACCCATACATCAGTACCCAGTTCCGGCATCCCACATACGGAGCAATTCGCCTTGCATGGTTCCCACGGCCCACCACCTCCAACCCGATGCGCTGGGCCAGGTTCCCCCCTCGGCCCCGCCCAGGAATCGACAAACGAAAAACGGCCGCGCAGCCTGCTTCCCGAGGGAAACGACGCGGCCGCCCCGGCCGGCAAGCCACGAATAAGCCACGAACAGCGCCCGTCAAACGCCCGTAAATCACAGGAGCATGCCGGGTCCCGCTTTACAGAACACAGAGCGCTCGGCACTTCCAACCATGCCGACGCCTCATCCCCTTTATTTCCGTTCCAAGGAAATTGAGCGACACTGTGGGACGCCGAAGGCAATTTTTCAGCGCAATAGGCAAAGAAGCAGGCAAAGAAGCCATGATTTTTCGCCATAGATGTAAGCGCCCCTTTCTCCACCCTTAAGCCTTGCTTCCTTGGGGCGTAAACGGACCGGGGACGCATAAGCCGCGTCCCCTCCCGCGCAATGGGGCGCGGAGCGCGGCCGCCCGCTCATGCTGCCATCAGCCGCATCGAGGGGCGCCCGGGTGCCGGACACCACGCGCAGCGATCAGGCCAAGCCGAGGACACATGCTGAAGTCACTGAAATTGCTGAACTGCTTTCGTCGTCCCGGTGCGCCGGCCGCGGCCCAATTGGATGCGCTCTCGCAGTCACAGGCAGTCATCGAATTCCTGCCCGACGGCACCATCGTCAACGCCAACGCGTATTTCCTGCGCGCCATGGGTTATGAGCTGCATGAACTGGTGGGCCGCCATCACAGCCTCCTGGTCGCGCCGGAAGAACGGGCCAGCCCCGATTACCAGGACTTCTGGCGGCGGCTCGGCGAAGGCACGTTCGACTCCGGCCAGTACAAACGCATCGGCAAGGGCGGCCGCGAAGTCTGGATCCAGGCGACCTACAACCCCATCATCGACCGCGCCGGCAAGGTGGCGCGCATCGTCAAGTACGGTGCCGACATCACCAGCGAGAAGCTGCGCCAGGCCGACCTGGAAGGCCAGATCGCGGCAATCAGCAAGTCGCAGGCAGTCATCGAGTTCTCCCTGGATGGTGTGATCCTCTACGCCAACGAGAGCTTCCTGCAGGCCATGGGCTATGAATACGACGAGGTCGTCGGCCGCCACCATGCCATGTTCGTCGAATCGGGCTTGCGCGAATCAGCGGAATACAAGGAGTTCTGGCGCAAGCTGCGGGCGGGCGCTTTCGACGCCAATATCTATCGCCGCGTGGGCAAGAACGGCAAGGAAGTCTGGATCCAGGCGACCTACAACCCCATCCTCGACATGAACGGCCGCCCGTTCAAGGTGGTCAAGTACGCCACCGACATTACCCGCCAGACCCAGAGCACCCAGACCCTGGCGCGCGCCGTGCAGGAAATGGCACAGGTGGTCCAGGTCAACGCCACGCAGGCCAACCAGGCCGAAGCGCTGACACGCGATGCCGCGAACAATGCCGATGTCGGCGGCACCAACGTAGCCGCCTTGATGGCACGCATGACGGAGCTGACGGCGGCATCATCCAAGATCTCCGAGATCACCACCCTGCTCGACAGCATCGCCTTCCAGACCAATCTGCTGGCGTTGAACGCCGCCATCGAGGCGGCCCGGGCCGGACAGCTGGGGCGCGGCTTCAGCGTGGTGGCCAGCGAAGTGCGCGCCCTGGCCCAGCGCAGCGCTGAATCGGCCAAGGCCATCGCCACGCTGATCTCCGATTCCGTACAGCAGATCAGCAGCGGTGAAGCCCAGGCGCGCTCCGTCGGGGAAACCATGCATCAGTTGACCGAGTCGGTGCAGGCAGTGCGCAGCCTGATGACCCAGATCGCCGAATCAGCGCAGGCGCAGACGGAAGGCGTCGCCACCGTGCATGCCGCCATCCGCGAACTGGAGCTCAAGCGCTCAAGTTGATGCGTCCCCATCAGCTTGACTGCATGGCTGTTCATATGCGCGGGACAATTTGGTGATGCTTACACCGACCCGCCCCGGTGCCACTCGGGTATGTCCTTACCGCAGCGCACAATCGGCTTGCACCTCGGCAACTATGTCTTTGACTTGATTTACTTTTGCGCCGCAGCAGCCCTGAGCAGCCCAGGCCTCTTTATCCCTATTTTGCATAAGCTTAGGGAAATTTCGTAGTTCTCCCTTCGTCCCGGTCTACCTAGAATCGGTTTGTGCTCGCCTCTCACTGAATCTGTGAGCTGCTCAGTACAACGTTCAAAGTGGATCACGGACGATGACTGACCTCCTCGAATTACTTCCTGCCGCCGTCGCCACCAGCTTCGGCGACGATGCTTACCAGCGTATCCGGCGCGATGTCATATCGTGCCGCCTGGCGCCGGGCGCTTTCGTCACCGAGCCGGAGCTGATGGCCACCTACGACATCCGCAAGACCAGCTGCCGTATCGCGCTGGTGCGGCTGGCGCAGGAAGGGTTCGTACGGTCACGTCCGCGCAAGGGCTACCAGATCGCGCCCATCACGCTGCGCGATGTCGAAGAAGTCTTCACCCTGCGCGTCCAGCTGGAACCACTGGCGGCGCGCCTGGCCGTGGGACGCGTCGACCTGGGCCTGCTGCGCGAACTGGAAGCGGCGTGCCGCGTGCAGCATCCCGTACTCAAGCTGAACGACCAGATCGACGTCTTCATGGACGCCAACAAGGCCTTCCATCTGGCCATCGCGGCGGCCAGCGGCAACGAGCGCCTGCACAAATCGCTGACCACGCTGCTCGATGAGATGTCGCGCCTGGTGGCGCTGGGCTTCGGCGTGCAGAAGACCAAACCCGAAATCAAGCACGATCACAACGCCATGATCGAGGCCTTCGCCGAAGGCGATTGCAAGCGCGTCGAACTGATTGCCCGCCGTCATATCGAGACGTTCCAGGCCATGACCCTGGAAAAGCTCTATGCCAGCCTGGCGCAGACGGGCGCCGCCATTCCCGTCCACCCTGATGCGGGAGCCCGCCGATGACTGCCCCACCCTTGGATACGCCTGCTACGTCCGGCACGTCCCACGCCACCGCCACCGCCGATCAGTCCGCCGCGCTCCCTGCCCAGACGCGCCGCAAGGACGGCGACGGCGATGCCGTCCGCGTACGCCACTTGAACAAGCACTTCGGCGACCTGGAAGTGCTGCGCGACATTTCCTTCGCCGTCGGGCGTGGCGAAATCGTTGCCCTGCTGGGGGCATCCGGCTGCGGCAAGAGTACGTTGCTGAACATCGTCTCCGGCCTGGAAAATGCCGACAACGGCGATCTGGAAATCTGCGGCCAGCCCGCCGCCCGCTTCCGCGACTGGCAGAAGCTGGGCTATCTATTCCAGGAAGACCGTCTGCTGCCCTGGCGCAGCATCCGCGACAACGTGACGCTGGGCCTGGAAGCGCAGAACGTGCCCAAGGCGGAACGTCACCGCCGCGCCCAGGCCGTGCTGGAGATGGTTGGCCTGGGCGGCTTCGCGCAGGCCTGGCCGCATCAACTCTCCGGCGGCATGCGCAGCCGTGCGGCGTTGGCGCGCAGCCTGGTGGTCGAGCCCGAGATCCTGCTGATGGACGAGCCCTTCTCCAAGCTCGACCCGCAGACCCGCACGCAGATGCACGAAGAATTGCTGCGCATCCAGGCCATGAAGAACACCACCATCCTGTTCGTCACGCACGACGTGGAAGAAGCGGTGATCCTGGCCGATCGCATCGTCCTGCTGGAACCGCGGCCCGGCCGTGTGCGCGAGATTGCCGACGTGCCACTGGCGCGGCCGCGCCTGGCCACGGACCGCGATGTCGCGGAACAAACGCGCCTGCTGCGCTTGAAGGTGGTGCAATGAACAAAACCATGCCGAACGCGAACACGCCGAAGACCGTGCCGGGCCGGAATTCGTCGAAAACCGGTGCGTGGAACAAAGGCCTGCACCCCGTCATGCTGATCGGCCAGCGCATCATCCTGGTGGCCGTCTTCGTACTGGTCTGGTGGCTGGCCGCCCGTCACACGCCGGCCTTCATCCTGCCCGGGCCGGAACGCGTGCTGCGCGCGCTGGGCAATCTGTCGCACACCGATTCCTTCCTGCATGACATCGGCATGACCATGTACCGGGTCGTTTGCGGCTTCATCCTGGCCGCCTTGGTCGGCACGCCGCTGGGACTGGCGCTGGGTTCCAGCCGCGCGCTGGCACAGGTATTCGAACCCTTGCTGGCCGTGATGAACACCATCTCGTCGGCGATCTGGGCGGTCTTCGCCATCATCTGGTTCGGCATCTCCAATGCCACCACGATCTTCGTGGTGTTCATGACCGCCATGCCGCTGATCCTGACCAATGTCTGGCAAGGCGCGCAGAACGTCGACAAGCTGCACGTCGACTTGGCCCGCAGCTTCCGCATGACGCGCTTGCAGATCCTGCGCAAGATCTATCTGCCCAGCATCCTGCCTTATTTCTTTTCCGGCGCGCGGCTTGCGTTCGGCTTCGGCTGGCGCGTGTCGCTGGTGGCCGAAACGCTGGGTTCGTCCGACGGCATCGGCTACCGCCTGCGCCAGGCGGCCGACCTGGTGCAGACCGACCAGGTGTTCGCCTGGACGCTGCTGCTGGTGGTGCTGATGCTGCTGTTGGAAAGCGGCGTACTCAAGCCGCTCGAACGCCGCCTGTTCCGCTGGAAGCCGGTGTAGCGGGAACTCGAGCACGTTGCCATATTGGCTCATTGATTATTGATTCATTGCCCCATTGAGCGCTTGACCTCTTGATTCCTGATCCCGGTCGAAAGCCAGATCATCCCCTACACCGTCACGTTCACATTCACCGCCCTCTCCAGGAGTACCGCCATGAAATGGACCAAGTACCTACCCGCCACCCTGCTGGCCCTCGCCCTGGGCGCCGCGGGCCCGGCCCAGGCCGCCGACAAGGTGCGCATCGGCTACTGGAGCAGCGGCGTCAGCCTGGGCTACGGCTCGGTGCTGGAAGCCACGGATTTTCTCAAGCAGCAGGGCCTGGACGTCGAATTCGTCAAGTTCCCGGACGTGAACGCGCCCTTGCGCGCGCTGGCGTCCAACTCCATCGACCTGGCCTTTGGCGCACCGGCCGCCGGGGTGTTCAGCAGCGCGGCTGAAGGCGTGCCCATCAAGATCTTCGCCGCCACGCAACCTGCCGACGTGCAATTCGTCGTGCCCGAGGGTTCGCCCATCAAGTCGCTGGATCAGCTGCGCGGCAAGAAGGTCGGCATGTCGCCCGCCGGCAGTTCGGTGGCGGTAATCGCCGGCGCCGTGCTGGCCGGCAACCATGGTATCAAGGCCAACGATTTCTCTCTGGTAGGCGGCAATGAATCGCGCCTGGCCCAATTCCTGGCACAGAAGCAGGTCGACGCCGCGGCATTGCGCTCCGTCACCGTGGCCCAGCTGACCGACCTGAAGGTCACCCGCCTGGGTTCCTTCGCCGACGAGTGGAAGAAGCTGACCAAGTCGGATTCGGTGCCCTATATCGGCATCGGAGCGGTACGCAGCGACTTCGTCGCGCAGCATCCGGACACCGTCGCCCACGTCGTCGCCGGCCTGCGCAACACACTGGCCTGGGGCCAGAGCCATCGCGACGACGTGGTGAAAATCCTGCAGAAGTCCGCCAACCTGCCTGAAGCAGACGCCAAGGTCTACGCCGGCCAGTGGCAGGACATGAACCGCATGTCGTTCGAGCCGGCCGATATCGATACACTGAAGCGCCAGCATCAGGTATTCGCCGACAGCGGCCTGGTCAAGGGCCAACTGCCCGCCGACATTTTCGTGACGGGTCCGTATGAAAAGGCCAAGACCTTGAAGTGAAATCCATTCAGGCCCGCCCCCGTCGGGCCAGCAAGTTTTGAAACGGCATATTCGCCCACCACCAAGCACCACCAAGCTATAGGAAGCGAGGAACAAACAATGAGCAACACCATGAAAGCACTGGTCCTGAACGAACACGGCGGCCTGGAAAAACTGCAGGTCGTCACCGACAAGGCCAGGCCCCAGGCCACCGAAGGCCACGTGGTCATCCGCGTGGGAGCTTCGTCCTTCAACTACCACGACGTGTTTACCGTGCAGGGCATGCCCGGCATCAAGGTGCCGCTGCCGGTGGTGATCGGCCTGGACATGGCCGGTGAAATCACCGAAGTCGGCGCCGGCGTGGAAGGCTGGAAAGTGGGCGACCGCGTGCTGGTCAACCCGCTGAACAAGGGCAAGGGCCTGATGGGCGAAATGCTCGACGGCGGCATGGCCGAATACTGCCTGGTGTCGGCACCGCAGCTGATCGCCCTGCCCGAGAAGGTCAGCTATGACGACGCCGCCGCCCTGCCCGTGGCCTACGGCACCGCGCACCGCATGCTGATCACGCACAAGACGGTCAAGGCGGGCGACCGCGTGGTCGTGCTGGGCGCCAGCGGCGGCGTGGGCACCGCCTGCGTCATCCTGGCCAAGCTGCTGGGCGCCGAAGTGATCGCCTGCGCGGGCAGCGACGAAAAGCTGGCACGCCTGAAGGAACTGGGCGCCGACCACGTCATCAACTATCGCACGACGGACTTTTCCAAGTGGGCCATCGCCGAATACGGCAAGCCCCAGCGCCGCAATTATGAAGGCGGCGTGGACGTGGTGATCAACTTCACCGGCGGCGATACGTGGCTGCCGTCGATCAAGTGCCTCAAGCGCGGCGGCACCCTGCTGGTCTGCGGCGCCACCGCCGGCCACGATCCGAAGGAAGACTTGCGCTACGTCTGGAGCTTCGAGCTGAACATCAAGGGTTCCAACAGCTTCTACGACGAAGACCTGAAGGCCTTGCTGCAGATGGTCGCCGACGGCAGCGTCAAGCCGGTGATCGACCGTGCCGTGCCGCTGGAAGGTGCCGCCGATGGCCTGGCCTTGATCCGCGACCGTGAAGTGCTGGGCAAGGTCATCGTCAATCCCTGAGCGTGCCATGGCGATGGCGTCCGCCGGTATTGCTGCTGATGCCGCTGCCGACTCCGGCCCGGATGCTGGTGCCAATACCGGCACCGGCCGCCGCCATCGCTGAATACTCGAATTCCGCATAACCGAACATTTGAACTTCACAGGAACCCCATCATGACCACCCCCACGCTCCCCACCAAGGAAGACATCCAGGCCAAGCTGCTGCGCGGCCCCTACCACCAGTGGCTGGGCATCGAAGTCCTGTCCGTCACCGAAGGGGAAATCGAACTGTCCGCGCGCTGGCGCGAAGAATGGGTCGTCAACCCCGACAAGCGCTACACGCATGGCGGCATCCTGGCGGCCCTGGTCGACCTGACCGCCGACTGGGCCCTGGTGTCCAAGACCGGCCGTGGTGTGCCCACCGTCGATCTGCGCGTGGATTACCACCGCGCCGCCATGCCGGGCGATCTGCGCGCCAAGGGCAAGGTCATCAAGTTCGGTTCGCAACTGTCGGTGGCCGAAGCGCAAGTGTTCGACAACGAAGGCAAGCTGGTCGCCAGCGGCCGCGGCGTCTATTCCACCGCGGCCCCCGCACCCGCGCCTGCCAAAGCCTGAGGTCCCACCATGTATACGCCGCAGAACCTGGGCCGTGTCATCGATCCGTCCGCCGACCCGGCGCGCGTCGCGCTGCTGGGCGTCGACCTTGCGCTGAATGAATCGCCCTGCACCTATGGCGAACTGGAAGCGATGGCCGATGGCGTGGCGCGGGCGCTGCTGCAGGACGGCGGCCAGCCGGGCGACCGCGTCGCCATCCTGGCCGCCAACTCGGTGCGTTATGTCGCCACGCTGCTGGGCATCATGCGCGCCGGGCTGATCGCCGTGCCGGTGAACTTCAAGTTCCCGCCGGCGACCATCGCCTATGTGCTGCAAGACAGCGGTGCGCGCATCGTGTTCTACGACCATGCGCGCCGCAACGCGCTGCCGCCGGACTTGCGCGCCATCCCCCTGGACGGCGAGCCTTTCCTCGACTTCCTGCGCCCGGGCGCCACGCCGGACGTCGCCGTGCAGCCCGAAGACGTGGCCCTGATGCTGTACACGTCGGGTTCCACCGGCAAGCCCAAAGGCGTGCGGCTGTCGCACGCCAGCCATCTGTGGACCGTGCAGATGCGCCGCCAGGCCACGCCGCTGGATGCCGAACGCGCGCTCATCGCCGCGCCGCTGTACCACATGAACGCCCTGGCGCTGATACAGCTGTCGCTGGCCAGCCATGCCACCACGGTGCTGTTGCCGCAGTTCACCGCGGCAGCCTACATCCAGTGCATCGGCCGCTATCGCTGCACCTGGCTGACCGCCGTGCCGCCCATGATCGCCATGATGCTGCGTGAGCACGAGCTGCTGTCGCGCACCGACCTGTCCTCGGTGCGGGTGATACGCATGGGCTCCGCGCCGGTCAGCGCCAGCCTGCTGACGCAGATCCATGCCATGCTGCCCAATGCCAAGGTGATCAATGCCTACGGCACGACCGAAGGCGGCCCGGTGGTGTTCGGTCCGCATCCGGAAAAACTGCCCACGCCGCCCATGTCGGTAGGCTATCCGCATCCCGCGGTGTCGCTGCGACTGGCGCGCGGGCCCGCCGACGGTCCCGAACAAGGCATGCTGGAGATGAAGAGTCCCGGCCTGATGCTGGGCTATCACCAGCGGCCCGATATCGCCACGCCGTTCACACCGGACGGCTACTACTCGACGGGCGACGTATTCCGCCACGACGAGCAGGGCTTCTACTACTTCGTCGGCCGTCGCGACGATATGTTCGTCAGCGGCGGCGAGAACATCTACCCCGGCGAGGTCGAAAAGATGCTGGAACACCATCCGGCCGTGCAGCAGGCCAGCGTGGTGCCGGTGGAAGACGACATCAAGGGCCAGAAGCCGGTCGCCTATGTCGTGCTGCGGCCGGGCAAGCACGCTGATGCGGAGGAGATCAAGCGCTATGCGCTGGAGAACGCCCCGGCATATCAGCACCCGCGCCAGGTCTGGTTCGTCGATGCCTTGCCGCTGGCGTCCACCAACAAGATCGACCGGGCCTTCCTGCTGCGTGACGCGGCCAACCGCATGGCCGAAATCGGCAAGCGGGATTGACCGGGACGTGGCGAAGGCGACGGCCCCCGGCGCGAAGTGGAGAGTAGCCTTGCCGGCACAAGGTTATGCCGGCACGAAGGGTCTTTTCCGCGTATCGTCGGAACCAATTCGCGAATCACGTCCCTGATTAGCTTTCTTGTCGCAACGCAGCAGCAGTCAAGCGGTAGAGCGGCCACGAGAATCGGAAGCAAGAATCGGAAGCAAAAATCAGACGCAAGAACCAAACACAAGAACCAAACACAAGAAGCAACGTAAGAATCAAACGCAAGAACCCATCGAATCAGGATCCCTCCATGCGTATCCGCCTTACCTCCTCCTTTACCTCCCTTTTCGCCGCGCTCGCCCTGACCGCCACGGCCGCCCCGGCCCTGGCCCTGGACGATGTCACCGTGGCCCTGGCCATCCCGCCGGCCGTCCACGACGGCGCGCCCTATGCCGCGGCCGAGGAACTGGGCTTCTTCAAGGAAGAAAACCTGGCGGTCAAGACCATCGTGTTCCAGGGCGCGGGCGCGCTGCTGCCGCAAGTCGCCGCCAAGCGCGTCACCTTCGGCTATCCCACCTCGGAACCGGTGATCTCCAGCTACTTCACAGGCAAGGACATCCTGCCGCTGCGCTATTTCTATAACGGCGTGCCGGCCAACACGATGGAATTCGCGGTATTGGCCGATTCGCCCGTCAAGACCATCGAGGATCTGAAAGGCAAGAAGATAGGCGTAGGCGCGCTGACGTGGGGCACCATCCCCGGCGGCCGCGCGGCGCTGCGCACGGCCGGGCTGGAACCCGGCGTCAACGTCAACTATGTGGCGGTGGGCGCCCTGGCGGCCGGCTTCCAGGCCTTGAAGACGCACCAGGTCGACGCGCTGAACTTCAACAGCAGCTGGGACGATCAGCTGGAACTGTCGGGTACGCCGATCCGCCGCATCGCCTACCCGGCGGTGTTCGACGAGACCGCCGGCAACGGCTTCATCGCCCACGTCGACACCTTCCGTGACCATCCCGACCTGATGGTGCGTTTCGCGCGCGCCTACACCAAGGGCCAGATCGCTTGCGAAGCCAATCCCAAATTCTGCGTGCAGGCCTTCTGGCGCGCCAATCCGCAATCCAAGCCGGCGGGTGACGAAGCCAAGGCACTGGCCGATTCCGAAACGCTGCTGAGCAATCGCCTGCGCCGTGTCCTGCACACGCCCGCCGGCCAGGCGCGCGTGCCCGGCCAGTATGACCTGAAGGCCATCAAGGCCGGCATCGAAGCCATGGCCAAGGCCAAGGAATATCCGTCGGCCGATGTGCCCGTGGACAAGATCTTTTCCAACGAATACATCGCCCAGATCAACAAGTTCGACGCCGACGCCGTGCGCGCCAAGGCACGGGAGGCAAAATGAGCAAACCCACGATACAGATCAGCCCCGCCGATGCCTCGCTGGACTTGCGCCGCCGCATCGTCCTGGATGGCTATGCCGCCGGTCCGGTCCAGGTGACCGCGGAACTGCGCCACCCCGATGGCAGCGTCTGGCGCAGCGAGGCCACCTTCACCGCCGGTGCCGATGGCCGCGTCGATCTGGACAAGCAGGCACCGTCGGCCGGCGATTGGCGCGAAGCCGATGCCATGGGCGTGGTGTGGTCCATGCGCCTGGTGCAGCCGATTACCGACGCCACCCGCAGCGACGAGGTCGATGCTCAAGTCATCAGCGTGCACGCACGCGGCGCCGACGGCGCGACAGCACAGGCCGAACTCATACAGCGCTATGTGGTCGATGGCGTCAGCCGCCGCGATGTCAACGTCGACGGCATCGTGGGCAGCGTCTTCACGCCCGCCGGCGCGGGTCCGCATCCGGTCATCGTGGTGATGAACGGCTCGGGCGGCGGCATTCCGCTGCAACGCGCCGCGCAGTGGGCGGCGCATGGCTATACGGCTTTCGCCCTGGGCTATTTCAAGGCACCCGGCCTGCCATCCCATATTTCGGGCACGCCGCTGGAGTATTTCGAACGCGCACTGCGCTGGGTCCGCGCCGAGCTGGCGCCGCGCAACGGCTTCGTCGCCATCACGGGCCAGTCGCGCGGCGGCGAACTGTCCTTGCTGCTGGGCGCGCGCTTCCCCGAGCTGGTCGATGCCGTCATCGCCTACGTGCCCAGCATCGTCGTGCATGGCACGCTGCGCGCCGGCCGTCCTGGTGAAGCACCCGATTCGCCCGTGTGGACCTGGCAAGGCAAGCCGCTGCCCAACGTCTGGCAGAACAATCCGGATGTCGATTGGTCCGCATTCAAGCAGGTACCCTCGGATGGCCAGCCGGTGCGCCAGGCGCCGGCCTTCGTCACCGCCCTGCGCAATGCCGACGCGGTGGCGGCGGCCCGTATCCCCGTCGAACAGATCAAGGGACCCGTGCTGCTGATCTCGGGCACCGATGACGGCTTCTGGCCCTCTTCGCTGTACAGCGACCAGATCATCGCGGCCTTGCGCGCCAGTGGCCATCGCTGGCCCTATCGCCACTTCCAGGGCGAAGGCGCGGGACATGCCATCGGCCTGCCCAATGAACCGACCACGCAGATCGCCAAGCCTCACCCGGTGGCGGGCGTGGTGCTGACCGGCGGCGGCACGCCCGAAGCCAATGCCCAGGCCAACACGGGTTCATGGCAGGCAGCGCTGGACTTCCTGGCGGAGGCCAGTGCATGAGCGTCGCACTACCGCAAGAAAGCGTGCCTGGTGGCACCGCACCTGGCGACCCATCCGCGGGACATGGGTCCTTGACCCTGCGCGACGTTACCCTGACCTACCCGACCCGCCGCGGCGCGATACACGCGCTGGGTCCGGTGGATCTGGACATTGCCTCGGGTGAATTCGTGGCGGTTCTCGGACCGTCGGGCTGCGGCAAATCGACGCTGCTGAAATTGGCGTCCGGCCTGCTGGCGCCCACCACGGGCACACTGACGCTGGGGGAAGCGCCCGTGCTCAAGCCCAGCCGCCGCACCGGCGTGGTGTTCCAGAAGCCGCTGCTGCTGCCCTGGAAAACCGTGTTGGACAATGTGCTGCTGCCCGCCACGACGCTGGGCCTGCCCATGCCGGCGGCGCGCGAACGGGCAACGGCCTTGCTCAAGCTGGTCGGCCTGAATGGTTTCGAAAACAATTACCCGGGCGAACTGTCCGGCGGTATGCAACAGCGCGTGGGCATCGCCCGCATGCTGCTGCCCGATCCCGATGTGCTGTTGATGGACGAGCCTTTCGCCGCCCTCGACGCGCTCACCCGCGAAGCGCTGACCCTGGAACTGCAACGCATCTGGAGCCAGCAGCGCAAGTCGGTGCTGTTCATCACGCACAGCATTCCGGAAGCCGTTTTCCTGGCGGATCGCATCCTGGTGATGTCGCCCCGCCCGGGCCGCTTCATCGAGGACTACCGCCCCGAGCTGCCGCGTCCCCGCACGCTCGAAACCCTGGGCGACGCGGCCTTCAATGCCGCCTGCCATCACTTGCGCCGCCATTTCACTCATGAAGCGTCTTGATTTCACCGACTTCCTTTATCCGCTGATCAGCCTTGCCGTGCTGGTGGCGGCCTGGCATTTCGCCATCATCCTGCTGAAGATCCCGGATTACCTGCTGCCCACGCCGGCAAGCGTGTGGCATGCGCTGGTGGACGGGTTCGCCACCGGTACGTTGTGGCCGCATATCGGCACCACCTTGGGCGAGACCTTCGCCGGCTATGCCATCGGCTGCATCCTGGCAGTGCTGCTGGGCGCCCTGCTGGCCGAATCGCGCACCTTCGAGCGCTTCTGCTACCCGGTGCTGATCGGCTTGCAAGCGACGCCCAAGGTTGCCTTGGGACCCATCATTCTGGTGTGGTTCGGTTTCGGCATGGCATCGAAGGTGGTGCTGGTGGCGCTGGTGTGCTTCTTTCCGCTGTTCGTCAACACGGTCAACGGCATCAATCGCACCGACCGCGATCTGCTGGATGCGTGCCGCGCGTTCTCGGCGTCGCGCAGCTATCTGCTGTTGCACGTGAAGCTGCCGGCGGCGGCGGGAGATATTTTCTCCGGGCTGCAGATCGGCGTGTCGCTGGCCTTGATCGGCGCCGTGGTGGGCGAGTTTCTGTCAGCGCAGCAAGGGCTGGGCTATATGATCGCGTCCGCGTCGGTCAGCATGAGCCTGTCGACGATGTTCGCCGGCGTCATCCTGCTGGCGGTGATCGGCTTGACCGGGTCGCTGCTGATGCGCGCGCTGCATCGGCGCGTGGTGTTCTGGGAAAAGACGCATTCGGGCGATGCGTGATGGGTAATGGGTGATGCCGCTGGGCGATGCTGCCAGCCACTGCCGCGCAATGCGGCGTGATCGCTGATGCCGCGTTGCGCGGCGCACTGTACTAGCCACGAGCGAAGGCCGCGCGATATGCGCGGCCTTCGTTCTTTGTTGCGCCTAGAAGCTGAAGCGCCCTTCCGCCACGATATTCGCCAGCGGCTGGCGCGGGCTGTAGACCTCGCGTGCCTGCAAGGCTTCGGGCAGCGTGCTCTTGTCGCCCGGCTTGCCGATGGCGACGGCGGCTTCGATGCGGTAGCCGGCCGGCACGCCCAGATCGGCGCGCGCCTTGTCGCGGTCGATGCCGGCCATGCCGTGCGCCTGCCATCCTTCCAGGCTGGCCTGCAACGCCAGGAAACCCCACGCCGCGCCGGTATCGAAGCTGTGCGAGGCATTCGGCACCGCCTGGTCCTTGCCCGGCGGCGTGCCGTTTTCAGCGGACACCACCACGATCAGCGCCGATGCGCTGCGCGCCCAGCTCTGATTGAACTCATTGAGCACCGCCAGCAGGCGATCCCAATGCGCCGTACCCTTGCGCGCATAGATGAAGCGCCAGGGTTGCATGTTGTACGCCGAAGGCGCCCAACGGGCGGCTTCGAGGATGGTCAGCAAGGCGGCTTCCGGAATCTCCTCGCCCGTGAACGCGCGGGGCGACCACCGTTCAAGGAAGATTTCGGAAATGGGGTGTTCAGCTTTGCGGGTGTGCTTACCCATATAAGGTCCTCGGCAGCTTAAGAAATGACGGGGGTCAATCTTAATGCGCGGGCAGAAAAATCCCTACCCTGCGTGGTGACGGGTTGCTTATAAGCTGATAACCGGCGGTGCGTCGGACCTAGCGGATCATCGGGCCTCCGTTTTCTCGAACTGTCGCGCCAGCTTCGCGAACAGCTCCCCAACCTTTGACTTCGGCCGGGGCGCGGGGGGAGTATTGGCAGTCTTGCGCAAGCGCGGAAAATTAGTATCGACCCCGCTCGCTTCATCGCCGCTCGACGAGGCTTTGAAAGCAGAGCCGATTTTGTCCAGGGAGGCGGCTTGCTCGGTCTGCGGCTTGTTCTTTCTCTCTTCGAGCTTCTTGACCAATTCCTGTTTAAGCTGATCCTGCACATCCGTCTCCGCAGCATTCTTCTCGGCGGGCGCTGTTCGATTGAGTGTCTGGGCAGCATTTTGCAACTCTTCAGCCGAGAAAAGCCCGGCGCCTTGCCCAGCATTCTTGCCAACGGGGATCAAGCCGGGCGGCGGCGGCGGCGGGGGCGGCGGTGCCCCGACCGACACCGGTGCGGGCGGAGCCGCGGTATTGCCTTGCGGAGCATTGGCCTTGTTGGCTTCCGCTTGCGCCAATTTATCCTTCAGGAAGGCGTTCTGGGCTTGCAGCACGGTGTTCTTGGCTTGCAGTGCCATGGAATCCGACTGGTCGGCCGCTTTACGTGGCACCCGGCCGTCTATCGTCGACTTGCTCTTGAAAGCGCGGGACTCCGCAGCCGAAGCCGACTCGCCGCCGGATTCCTTGGACGATGTCCTGGTCCGCAGCTTCACCGACGACGGTAAAGACTCTTCATCGCTCGACGACGAGTTCGTGTTCGAGGACGAGGCTTGTTCGTCCACCCGCGCCGGATCTTCGTCGGCAGGCGAAGACGGTACATCAGCCAGCCCCAGGCTGACGGGACGTGCCAGAGGCGAAGTATCGGACTGCTGCGATTTCAGGGAGACGGGCGAAGTTGGCGCTTCAGATAACGGCCGGCTCTCGGTGTTGTCCGCAATCGATGCATCAGCCAGCGACTTGCTGTCCGGGGTGGCCAATAACGATCTGCCAGACGGCTGCAGATTTTCATAGACGGGCGATCCCGTACCAGGCGGAAAGTCCCAGAGTGCAGAGTTTGTGGAGTAGGGCCCCCTGCCCGCCGGCGTCTCCGGCAACGTGGTCGGTCGGGATATGTCGTCCTTCGTCAAACCCGCGTGCTTATTGGCATTCAAACCTCCATCGGATTTAGCCGGATGGGTACGCGAGGCGCCTCCCGTGAAAAAGCTGACGAGACGCACGGAGGTGGACTTCACGCTGCTGGTGAGTCGATTCCAAATCGATTGCAGCCGCTCACGCGCCTTCGTCGCGCCACCGCCTTTTGGCCGGAATTTCACGTTCCCGAGCGTGCCCATATCGTCCGGCTTCGCCGCCGGGCCGGTTTGATTCATGCCTACGGAGCCGGAGCCGTGGCTAGCGCTGATGCCGATTGCCATATCTGTACCTATCTGATCCTTGAATAAAAAAATGCCAACTTGAAAATGATTAATTGAACTGAAATCGGTTTGGACTAATCCCCCTCGGCGCCATCCAACACGCTCACGGCACGCGCGGCACGCGACGGAGTCGCACGCAGCAAAGCGCAAGGCACGGCTGCCTTGTCTTGCTGCGTGCACTTCTCCGGCAACGTGCCGCGCAATGCAGTCAAGCGTCGATCGTCTTGCCGCGCGTTCTCGCTACGCCTGACCGGATTTGCCTGCACGACCGCCAGCGCCAATCCCTGACCACGCCCGCCAAGGAGAGCACCGACATCCGACGCTCGGGATGAAGCAATGCCGTACGCATCTGAAAAGGTCTGCGCGACAGCAGTAGAAGCTTGAATCACCGCCGGTACTCCCACGGGTCATTTGTATGGCGCAGAGTCTAGAGATGCAGGCCATGTCGGCCTATCGCCGCACACCGCGACATTGCGTGGGAAAACACCGCTTGCGAGCGCGATTTCCACTACGGCATGAAAAACCGCCCCCGCTGGCGAAAATCTCCGCGGATTCGCAGAGCACTGTTGTAGCCACGAACGAAGGCCGAGCGAAGGCCGAGCGATATGCGCGGGCAGGAAAATCCCTACCCTGCGCGGTGACGGGTTCCTTAAACGCTGCTAACAGGCGGTGAGTTCGGCTTAGACCATCACTCTGATGACAACTTCGGCGTGGAAGCGGCGTTGGCTTGCTGCTGCGCACCTTCAGGCAGCATCGACTTACGCTTATCAGCGACCGTTTTCAAAGCCTTAGTCCCACCCGCGATCGCCTTGAACAAGTCTTTTTGAAGCGCTTGCTCCAGATCCGACTTGGGCGCCTGCTGCTTGGGTTTTCTCGCTGCGGCAAGTTGATCCTTGGGGGGCCCCTTGTCGTACAGGCCAAGCGGGGGCGGAGGCGGCGCTGGGGGCGGGGGTGCAGGCGGCGCTGGGGGCGGTGCTTTGACCGACTCTGGAGCGGATGGAGTCGACGGCGCCGGCGCAGCCGTGATCTGGGCTTGCAGCGCATCGATGCGGGCTTCCGCGCGTCGTAAGAAATTTATCAGCGTGTTCTGCTGGGTTTTCAGCAAATCGTTCTGCGCTTCAAGCACGGTGTTCTTGGCCCGCAACTCCTTGGTGTCCGACTGATCGGCCGCTTTGCCTGGCACCCGGCCGTCCAATGTCGTATGTCTCCTGTCGAGGTCGGAATTGACAACCCACTCCACGCCGGCTTGCCTGGACGACGTCTGGGTCCGCAGCTTCACATCCGTCGGAGATGACTCTTCATCACTCGACGACGAGCCCGTGTGCGCGGACGATGGTCGTGAGTCAACCCGTGCCGGGCTCTCGTCGGTGGGCGCAGACTGAGGACCAGCCAGCACCATCTTGGCGGGACGTGGCGCGGGCGACCTATCGGACTGCTGCGATCTCAGGGAGACGGGCGAAGAGGAGGTATCGGACGCTGACAGATCTTCAGAGCTGGACAGTGTCGCTGTACTAGCCACGGACGATTCCGAGCCGCTGGGCGATGGCGGATCAGCGAACGTGACGACCCTGGCTGGCAACGCGGCCGGCTGCGACTCCTGTTTCAGGGCCGATCGCAAAGGTTTTGCCGGCGCCACCTGATCCATCTTCACATCGCCAACGGACTTCGCCAGATGATCCGGCGCCCCGCTTTCTTGTATCGAATCCGAAGACGTGTCTCGCCTCGGCGGCAACATGGCCGGCCGCAAAGGCTGCTGCTTCGCCCACTGATTCATATTCACATCGCCATCGGACTTCGCCGACTGGGCGCGCTCGGCCCCGCCCGTGAAGAAACTGAGGGCGCGTGAGAAGGATGTCACGTTGGTAGTTAGCCGGTTCCAAGGCGATTTCGATCGCTCGCTCGCCCTGGTCGCGCCCTTGCCGTCTGCCTGCTGGTACTTCATATTTCCCAGCCTGCCGGTGCGGCCCGACTTGTGCGCGCTGGTGTCGCCATCCGTGTTTGCGACGCCAAGGCCTTGGCTAGGGTTGATGCCTACATCCATATCTTTACCTGTCTGATCCTTGATTGAAAAATTGTCAACATGAGTGAGTGCTTGAAATGAAATCGGTTTGGGCTAGTCCCCTTCGCCGGCGTGCCACAAGCTGGCGGCACGCGCCGAAGGCGACGGGGCAGCGCGCAGCAATGCACAGGGCGCCGCTGTCTTGACCTGCGGCGAGGACTCCCGCAAGGAGCCCCGCAATGCAGTCAGGCGACGATCGTGCCGTGCGTTCTCACTGCGCCTTACCGAGTTGGCCTGGACGGCCGGGGTAGCCAGGCCCTGGCCACCCCCTCCAAGGAGAGCACCGACATCCGGCGCCCGGCATGAAGCAACGCCGTGCGCTTCTGAAAACGCCTGCGTGGCGTTGAAAGAGGCTTGAATCACCATCGGTACTCCCATGTGTCATGTGGATGGCGCAGAGTCTAGAGATGGAGGCGATACCGGCATATCGCCGCACGACGCAACATTGCGTGGGAAAAGACCGTGTGCAAGCGCGATTTCCCACCACCACCGAAAAACTTGCCGCCGGTTGAGTCAAGTGTCGACGCCCTCCGGCACGCCGCGATCGAGCAACGCTTTGACACTGATTTCACAGTCGCTTTCAACCCTGACTGACAGCGTGGACAGAACATTTCCAACACAGGCGAAATCCCTAGGTGTAGCGGACGCCGACTTCCCATAAGCTGCAAAGTCTTACGCCGAATGGTGGTGCTCCCCCAGATACCACCCACGGTGCCGCATTTCCCAAAAGGAGCCGCCATGACGCTTCCCGCACTGGAGATAACCGGTTTGCAGGCGAGCGAGAACCGCAGCCCTATCCTGCGCGGCGTGAACCTGCGTGTGGAAACGGGCGAAGCCGTGGCGCTGCTCGGCAGCCATGGCGCAGAACTCACCGCCACCTTGCAGGCGGTGCTGGGACGCAAGCTCGCGCGCACGGGTTCCGTCCTGATCCATGGTGTTGAATCGATCGGCTTGGACGCCTACGCCGTAAGCCATCTGGGTGTGGCGGCCTGCCCCGCCCGGCCCGACATCGTTTCCGGCATGACCTGCGAAGAAAACCTGTTGCTGCCGCTGCCTTTGGAAGGCGTGCTGGGCGGCGGGCTGTCGTTGACTGATATCTATGAACTCTTTCCCGCGCTGCGCCGTGCCCGTGCCACGCCTGGCGTGAATCTGGACGAGGAAGAACAGCAGATACTGGCGTTGGCGCGTGTGTTGCGCAGCGGGGCCAATCTGCTGCTGTTCGACCAGATCTGCGCAGGCTTGCCGGGGCCGGCCGCACGCACCATGGGCCGCACCGTCACGGCGCTGAAATCCTTGGGCTACAGCATCCTGTTCACCGAGCTGAATCCGGATTTCCCGGCGGATGTGGCTGATCGCAGCTATTTGCTGGTGGATGGGGTGTCGCAAGAGTTGGAGACGGCCTTGGACGGGGTTTCGATGGTGAGACCGCTGCATGCGTTGGCGGGGGCTTCGGTCGGTGACAGCAGCGGCTTGCCCGCGTCCAATGCCGCCGACGCGTCGGGGGCTTCCGATAGCGCCGGTATCCCCTTGTTGACGCCCGTCTACGCCGAAGCGCAGACACAGATAGACGAATTCACACGGCCCTTGCCTTGACCGTTTAAATCAGGGCACAAAACAGGCTCATCGGGCGCGCTGCTTGCAGACGCCGCGGTTTTCGACGCGCGCATAAGCCGGCGGGTGAGCGCCGAGCGCTACCCATAGGAGTAGCATCGGCTCGCATTGGCCGTCCTGCTTAACCGGCTGCATAGAACGATTCCAGGAGTTTCCGTCGCCGATGTCTTCATCCCGCCTTCATCTATCCTCTTCGCGCGATGCGCTGCGCGCTGCTTATGAAGCCGTCCGCGCGCACAGCCTGGCCCTGGCCGGACCGCTATCCGCCGAGGACCAGTGCGTGCAATCCATGCCGGATGCCAGTCCTACAAAATGGCATCTGGCGCACACCACCTGGTTCTTCGAAACATTGGTACTGCGTGAACACGATCCCGCTTACACGCTGTTCGACGCGCATTTTCCTTACCTCTTCAATTCCTATTACGAAGCCCTGGGTCCCCGCCACGCCCGTCCCGAACGCGGCATGCTGACGCGCCCATCGCAGGATGAGGTGTTGGCGTATCGCCGCCATGTGGATGAAAGCATGGCCGCGCTGCTGGACTCCGCGGATACGGATGTGCTGGCTGCCCTTGCGCCCATGCTGGAGCTGGGCCTGCATCACGAACAGCAGCATCAGGAATTGCTGGTCACCGACATCCTGCACGCTTTCTCGCGCAACCCTTTGTTTCCCGCCTATCGTCCCACGGGCGCAGTGAACGCCGCTGGCGCAGTGAACGCTGCCGGTGCCAGGAACGCCGCGGGCGTGACGGCGACTTTAGAGACTGCCGGCGCCCCTCCCGCGCTTAGCATCGTGAAGTCCGCTGGTGCTCCTGGTGCTCCTGGTGCTGGTGCTGGTGGTGTTGCGACCGGTGCTGATACCGGTGCCGGTGCCCTCGCCGATGCTCCAGTTGCGGGTCACGCCAGCCCCGCTCCCGCGGCGAGCATCCCCTTGCAATGGTTGCGTCATCCGGGCGGGATGGTGGACGTTGGCCATCATGCGGATCCGTCGGTGGGATTTGCTTTCGACAACGAACGGCCGCGCCATGCCGCTTATCTGCATCCTTACGAAATCGCCAACCGCCTTGTGACCTGTGGCGACTACGCGCGCTTCATCGAGGCTGGTGGGTATCAGCGGCCGGAGTTCTGGCTGTCGGACGGCTGGGCCACGGTGCGTGCCCAGGAATGGCAGGCGCCGGCCTATTGGCTGCTCGACGGTGACGCACGCCTGCGTGCGCGCGGTCTGGAAGGCAACCATGTTTTCGGACTGGGGGGCTTGCTCCCGCTCGATCCGAACGAGCCGGTGGCGCAGTTGAGCCTGTACGAAGCCGCTGCCTACGCCGCCTGGGCTGACGCGCGCTTGCCGACGGAATTCGAATGGGAAGTCGCGTCGGCGCTCCCTGGCTTTCTGCAGGGTTCGCGCCATGTCTGGCAATGGACCCGGTCGTCCTACGACCCATATCCCGGCTTCAGACCCTTGAACGGCGCGGCGGCCGAATACAACGGCAAGTTCATGGTCGGCCAACTGGTCCTGCGCGGCGGCAGCATCGCCACCCCCGAAGGCCATACCCGTCCCACCTATCGCAACTTCTTCCCCCCTGCCGCCCGCTGGCAATTCTCCGGCTTACGCCTGGCCCGCGACGCATAGCAGGCAGATCACGCGACCAGGCGAATTCCGGCCTGCCCAGTTCTGGGGTGTTGCGGCCGAAGCTGGGCTGGGCTGGGCCGGGCCGGGCCGGGCGAGGCCTGCATCTGAGCCTGTCCTGTGCCCGGGATCGGGCTTTGGCGTGAGTCCGAAGCCGGAGCCTCAAGGCTGCACCCCATGCCTTGCGAAAACGTGTTCGCAACACCCCCAGGGAATTCGCCCGCGTCAGCGGGCGAATTCAAAACAAATTCCTTCGCTGGGTTCGCCGCCAGCGGGGCGAACCCCATCCCCGCGCGAATCGCACCACCGAAGTATTAATATGAAGTACCATAAGCCCACCTAGCAATCCTTCCCAGCGCCGCCCACCACATCGGCGCGAGACCCGCGCCTATTATGTCCCGCCCCGATCCCCTCTTCGTCCAATCGCTCGCCAAAGGCCTGGAACTGCTTGAAGCCTTCGAGCACCATCCCACCATCATGAGCATGAACGAGCTGATGGAGATGACCGGTTTCGATCGCAGCACGACGCAGCGTATGGCACATACCCTCGTCAGCCTGGGCTATCTGGAACGCGGTGCCGGCGGCAAGGGCTTCACGCCCGGCAAGAAAATCCTGCAGCGCACCTTCGACTACATGCGTAGCGTGCCGCTGCTGGAACGCGCCACGCCCCTGGTGGTGCAACTGCAGCAGGAAACGGGTGAACGGGTCGAGCTGAGCCTGTTCAACGACCTCTACATCATCTTCGCGCTACGCCGCCAGACGAAGCGCCAGACATTCAGCAGCACCTTGGTAGGACGCCAGTTGCCCACCGTGCAAACCGCGGGCGGGCGCTCCATCATGGCGCACCTGACGCCCGAGCAAGTGGAAGACATCATCGTCCGCTCTGAAACCATGCCGCGCCGGTCGATACCTTCCACGCCGAAGACCACGCATGACTCCGCGCGCATTCGCGAATATGTGGAGCAGGCGCGCCAGGACGGCTACGCGGCAGCCGCCGAGGAAAGCCAGATCGGCGAATTGAATATCGCCGCCGCCATCCTGGATCATCGGCAACAGCCCATCGCCACCATACAGCTGGCCGGGCTGACCTCGGACTGGACCGTAGAGAATTTCGCCAGGCAATACGCGCCCCTGATCATGACCACGGCACGCGCATTGAGCGGCAAGGTGGGATTGGCATGAATCGCTCGCCGGTAGCGGCGGACAGCGCGGTTCGACATCCTGAAGCTTATTCAGCCAATCCCATAGGGTGACCCCATACGGTGAGCCCATACGGTGAGTCCTATATGTTGCTCCCCCTATGGTTGAACCCTTATGTTGCGGCAGATCCGTGCGACCGCCCCAGCGCCCCTGGCGGGCAATGCCTGGGAGTCGCCAAGCCCTACTCGATCAAGCGCAAAGCCGACGTCCAAACTCGGTTGCAATAGTCCAGCGACGTCGGCCGCTCGTACTGCCCCCGCGTGCGCTCGCACACCGCCTTGGACGGATAAATGATCTTGCCGCCCGCCGACTGCGCCTTGATCTGCGCCTGGCAGGAACGCTCCAGGTAGTAGATATTGACGAACGCTTCGGCCACCGTCGAACCGGCGGCCAGCAGACCGTGGTTGCGCAGGATCATGGCCTTGTGGGTACCCAAGTCCTTCACCAGGCTTTCCCGTTCTTCCAGGTCCAGCGCGATGCCCTGATAGTCGTGATAACCCAGCCGTTCGTAGAACTTCAAGGCGTGCTGGGTAATGGGCAACAGGCCCTCTTCCTGGCAGGACACGGCCATGCCGTCGGCGGTATGGGTATGCACCACGCAGGCCAGGTCATGGCGCGCCATGTGGATGGCGGAGTGTATGGTGAAACCGGCGGCGTTGACCTTGTTGGTTTCCTCATCGCCCGGATCGACCGGGTTGCCTTCGACATCGATCTTGACCAGATCCTCCGGCTGCATCTCGTGAAACAGCACGCCGTAGCGGTTGATCAGGAAATGATCCTCGCGGCCGGGCACGCGCGCGCTGATATGGGTATCGATGATATCGGTCATGCGGAAATGCGCAACCAGCCGGTACAGGGCAGCCAGTTCGAAACGCACTTTCGCTTCAGCATTCAAGGGGGCATCCATCGGGAACTCCACAAGGAAAGACGAGAGTATCAATTAAGGGAAAGACGTCACGGAATCAGGATTCAGGAATCGCGGTTCAGAGAGCAGCATTTAGGAATCGGCATTCAGGAATCAGCATTTAGGAATCGGCACTTATTACTTCGCCGGCGTAAACCCGCGAATCAAACGCGCCACGGCCACCGAGTCCGCATCGCCTTGGCGTTCCAACGCAGCGATCACGCCCAACCGGTCGACCACCGATTTATCCTGGTTCAGTTTCATCTTGCCTTCCACGCTGGTCAAGGGGATCTCCAGCGCGGCGATGGCCTTAAGGCGAGGCAGCGTCAGCGTATCAGGCATCGCGTCGAAACGCCACGTCCCACCCAGCGGCGTGTCATACGTGGCCACCGTGTTTTGCAGGACGGCGCGGATGTCCTCCGGCGCCTCGATCAGGCGCGGCTGGCCGCGCACGTGCACCGCCGTGTAATTCCACGTGGGAAAAGTCTGCTGGTTCTCATACCAGCTGGGCGAAATGAAGGCATGCGGCCCCTGGAACAGCACCAGCGCCGGTGCGCCCGCCTGCAGATCGCGCCACTGCGGATTGGCACGCGCGAGATGCGTGATCAGCACCGGACCGCGCTGATCGGCCCCCGGCCGCCCCACCGCGCCCCACTCACGCAGCAGGAAAGGCAGGTGCGTGGCATTGGCCCCACCCTCGCCCACCGTCACCAGAGTGGCGAAACTGTGGGCCCGCATGAATGCGTGCAGGGCCGCGCTGTCGTGCTCGGCGTAGGCCGGCGGCGTATACATGGCTATCGTCCTCAGGCGCGGGCATGAGTATGGGCGTGAGAGTGGGCTTCCAACCAGCGCGCCGTGTCATCGAAGGCGACGCTGGCGATATCCGCGATGGAGACCGCTTCCAGGAAGCTGTGCACGGTGCCCGGATAGACCTTGGATTGCACCTCGACGCCGGCCTCGCGCATCTTGCGCTCCAACTCCACGCTGTCGTCATGCAAAGGATCGCATTCCGTGACGACCAGATAGGCCGGCGGCAGCCCGCGCAGGTCGGCGCGCAGGATGTCGGCGCGCGGGTTGATGAAGTCCTCGCCACGCGCCATGTGCATGCCGCGGAACCAGATCATCATGTGCAGGGACAGGCCGTATTCGCCGCTGCCGTAACGCACCACCGAGTTGCGGAACAAATTGCTGCCGAAGCCGCCGTAGTTCAGCACCACGCCCTTGACCATGGACAAGCCGGCATCGCGCAGCGTCAGGCACGCACCCATGGTCATGTTGGCACCCGCCGAATCGCCGCCCAGGAAAAGCTGCTCGGGATCGATGTCCAGCGTGGCCGCATTGTCGTGGACCCAGCGGAACACGTCGATGCATTCCTCCAGGGGCTGGGGGAATTTGGCATCGGGGGCGCGTGTGTAGTCCATGCCGATCACCACCACGCCCGCGCGTTCGGCGTACTCGCGCATGATGCGGTCGTGCGTGTCGATGCTGAACAGCACGAAGCCGCCGCCGTGGATATAGACCAGGGCACCCGGCAGCTTGCGTTGCGCCGGGTAATGCACGCGCACGCGCAGCTGCGTACCGTAGCGCGTGCCGACGCGGTGTTCGATGGTCTTCGCCATCGTGGGGCCGCCCTGGGCCCAGGGCAGGCGCACTTTCTCGGCATTGGCGCGGCCTTCCTCGATGCCGATGGTGTCGCGGCGCGGATATTGCGCGGCGTCCTTGGCCATCAGGCGCATGAATTCGGCGATCTGCGGGTCCACGGGTGCCGGTTTGCCGGTGGGGATGGTGAAGGCGGGGTCTTCGATGTACATGGAGGTTCTCTGGCTCTACGAAGTTCAACGGGGTCCGACGCGAGGGCGCGGAGGTATGGACGGAGGTATGGACGAAGGTATGGCGTTAACGCGGAAGACGATCGCGGCTGGTCTTGCGCGGCTGTTTCAATAGCCTCTTTGCATATCGACCTGATTCACCAAGGGCTGGCCGTCGCGCAGGCGATGGATGTTGGCGACGATCTGCGCCGCCACGGTTTCGAAGGTAGCCATGGTCGCCATGTGCGGCGTCACCACCACGCCCGGCGTGTGCCACAACGGATGATCGGCGGCCAGCGGCTCCTGGGTGAAGACATCGAGCACCGCCCCGCGCAGATGGCCGGATTGCAGGGCCTCGATCAGGTCGTCCACCACCAGGTGTTCGCCACGGCCGCAATTGACCACGGCGGCGCCCGCGGGCAAGGCCGTGAACGTGCGCCGGTCGAGTATGCCGCGCGTGGCTTCGGTCAAGGGCAGCAGGCAGACCAGCAGATCGGTCTGGCCGAGAAAATCTTCGTAGCTGTCAGTACCGCTGAACATGCGCACGCCCGCCAACTCACGCGGCGTGCGTGACCAGCCATTCACCGAATAGCCCAGGGACGGCAAGGTGGATGCGATCAGGCCGCCCAATTCGCCCAGGCCCATCAGGCCCACGCGGAAATCCGCCGCGGCCTGCTGGCGTGGCCGCTGCCACAACGACTGGCGTTGATTGGCCATGGCCACATCCAGCTTGCGATGAAAATGCAGCACCGCCCACAGGACGTACTGCAGCATGCCCTGCGCCAGCATGGGATCGACCACTCGGCACACCGGCAGGCCGCGGGTGTCCTGTTCGGCCAGCACGTTGTCGACGCCGGCGGCAATGCTGTGGATCAGGCGCAATCGCGGCATGCGGGCGTAGACGCCGGGTGGCGAGTTCCAGCACACGGCTACGTCCGCCTGAAGGCAGGCGGGGTCGGGCCAGGTAACGATCTCCAGGGTGGGATCGATGGCATGGAGCAGCGGTTGGAAGTAAGCCAGATTGGCTGAGCGGCTCAGCAAGGCAACACGGTTCACGGATGTCCTCTTGAATGCGAGAAGGTTTTGCCATGGGAGTGCTACCCCCACGGTCCCCACTTGGCTTCCTACGCGAGTGCGGCGCCACCCAGCTGCTGGCCGGGAATGGCCGCCAATAGTTCCTTGGTGTAATCGCTGCGTGGCCGGCTGAAGACTTCCTCGGCGCTGCCGATCTCCATCAATCTGCCCCGCTGCATCACGGCGATGCGATGGCACAGGCGTGCCGCCACCCGCAAATCGTGCGTGATGAAGATCATGCTCAAGCCCAGGCGTTCCCGCACGGTTTCCAGCAGGTCCAGGATCTGCGCCTGCACCGACACGTCCAGCGCCGATACCGCTTCGTCGGCCACCAGGATCTCCGGCTCCATCATCAACGCCCGGGCGATCGAGATGCGCTGGCGTTGGCCACCTGAAAACTCGTGCGGATACCGTTCCAGCGCGCTGGCGTCCATGCTCACCAGATCCAGCATCTCCAGCGTGCGCTCACGCACTTGCGCCGCGGTCGCGCCATAGTTCATGGGCCCTTCGGCCAAGGCAGCCCCGATGGTGACGCGCGGATTGAAAGACCGGTAGGGATCCTGGAACACCATCTGGATGCGTTTGCACCACTGCCGCCATTGCGGCCGCGTCAACTTGGAGATGTCCTGGCCATGCATCATGATGCGGCCGCTGGTGGGGTGGGCGAAATGCGCCAGGCAACGGCCCAACGTGGTCTTGCCTGAGCCCGACTCGCCAACGATGCCAAGCGTCTCGCCCTCGCCCAAGGTCAGCGAGACATCGGCCAGCGCGTCGACCACGCGACGCTTGGCGCGGAACATGCTGGACGTTTCGAAACGCATGCCCAGGTTCTCCACCTGCAGCACCGGCATGCGCGGCATGCCCGTTTCGCGTGCCCCGAAATGCCCTTTGGGGACCGCGTCCAGCAGCTTGCGCGTGTAGGGATGCCGCGGCCGGGCCAGCACCTCGGCGGCGGCGCCGCTTTCGACGATGCGGCCGCTCTGCATCACGATGACCCGGTCGGCGATCTCGGCCACCACGTCGAAATCGTGGGTGATGAACAGGATGCCGGTGTTATGCCGTTCACGCAGGCCATGCAACAGGCGCAGCACCTGAGCTTGCGAAGTCACGTCCAGCGCCGTGGTGGGTTCATCGGCGATGATCAGAGCCGGCTCCATCGCCAGCGCCATGGCGATCATCACCCGTTGGCGCTGCCCGCCCGACAACTGGTGCGGATACGCATGGCGCAGCGTTTCCGGCGACGGCAGGCGTACGTCGGTCAACAGGTCCAGCACCCGCTTGTCGCTATCGCGCGCGGACAGCGACGGGCCATGGAACTGGAAGATCTCCGCCACCTGGTCACCCACTTTCATCAGGGGATTCAGGGCCGTCATCGGTTCCTGGAAGATCATCGCCATGCGGTCGCCGCGCAGCGCGCGCAGCTCGCCCAGCGTAGCGTGCGTGATGTCCTTGCCGGACAGCAGGATCTGGCCGCTTTCCATTTGCAGCACATCCTTGGGCAGCAGGCCCATCACGGCGCCGGCGGTCACCGATTTGCCGGAACCCGATTCGCCGACGATGCAAACGATCTCGCGCTCGCCCACGGTCAGATCGATACCCTCGGCGGCATAACGGCGATCGCCCGCGCCGGGCAAGCGCACCTTGAGATCACGGATTTCAAGTATGGGATGGGACATGGTTCAGCCTTTGCGTTTACGGGCCATGCGGGGATCGAGACGGTCGCGCAAGGCATCGCCGAACAGGTTCACCGAGAGAATCAACAGCGCCAGGTAGAGGCCGGGATACAGCACGATCCACGGCGCCCGTTGGAAATACGGCCGGCCCTCGGCGATGATGCTGCCCAGGCTGGGGATTTCCGGGGGAAAGCCCAGGCCCAGGAAACCCAGCACCGCTTCGATCAGGATGGCCGATGCACAGATGAACGTGGCCTGCACCACCAGCGGATTGATGGTGCTGGGCAGCACATGGCGCCACAACACTTTCCACACCGGCGTGCCCATGCCCATGGAGGCCTCCACATAGGGCTCTTCGCGCACCGACAGCACCACACTGCGCACCAGGCGGGCCACGCGGGGAATTTCCGGAATGGAGATGGCGATGACCATGGTCGGAATGGTGGCGCCGCCCAGGGCCACCATGGCAATTGCCAGCAACAGGCCCGGGATGGCCATGATGCCGTCGATGATGCGCATGATCACGGCATCCAGCCGGCGGAAATAACCGGCCAGCACCCCCAGCGCCAGCCCCACGGCCACCGAGATCACGCTGACCAGAGCCGCCAGCGTGATCGACAGGCGTCCGCCGTACAGCAGGCGCGCGAACAGGTCGCGTCCCAGTGAATCGGTACCGAACCAATAATCGGCGCTGTACGGTTTCAGGCGCATGCGCGGCGCCAGGCTGGCCGGATCGTGCCACGAGATGACAGGCGCCAATACGGCGACCACCACCAGGACCAGCAACAGCACCAGGCCGCCCAGCATCCAGGGATCGCGCACCAGCACGGAGGCGGCGCGGCGCAGGCGGGACGCCGGACGCGTCGGGAGCGAGGCTCCAGCAAGAGACTTCACAGTCATGGTCTGATCCGGATCAATAACGAATACGCGGATCGAGCAGCACGTAGGCCAGGTCGATCGCCAGATTGATGAACACGTAGACGAAGGAGAAGAACAGAATGGTCCCCTGCACCACCGGATAATCGCCCGCCATCACGGCGTCGACGATCAGGCGGCCCACGCCCGGTATGTTGAAGATGGTCTCGGTCACCACCACGCCGCTGATCATGGTGGTCAATGCCAGGCCCACCACCGTGACGATCGGCACGGCGGCATTGCGCAGCGCGTGGCGGTACAGGACATAGCGCTCGGACACACCCTTGGCGCGCGCGGTGCGCACGAAGTCCTCGCCCAGCACGTCCAGCATGCTGGCGCGGGTGATGCGGGTGATCAGCGCGATGAACACCACGGCCAGTGTGATGGTCGGTAAAGCCATGTGATAGACGAACACACCGAAGCCCTGCGTGACGCTGGCATAACCCTGCACCGGCAGCCATCCCAGCTTCACGGAGAACAGCAGGATCAGCAGATAGCCCACCACGAAGGCCGGTATCGAGAAGGCCAGCGTGGTCACCGCCAATGTCACGCGGTCGATCAGGCGTCCGTGCCACCATGCCGCCATCACGCCCAGCGGCACGGCGGACGCCACCGTCACCAGGATGGCGCACAGCGCCAGGGCCACCGTCGGTCCCAGGCGCTGGCCGATCAACTTGCTGACCGGCTCCTTGGACAGGATGGACGCGCCCAGGTCGCCGCGCAGCAAGGCGCCCATGGCCAGCACGTACTGCGTGGCCAGGGGCTGGTCCAGCCCCATGTCGCTGCGGATATCCGCCACGGTCTGCTCGCTGGCCATGTCGCCGGCGATGATGCGCGCGGGATCGCCGGGCGCCAGGCGCAACAGCAGGAAAACCACGGTCGCCACCACCAGCATGACGGGAATGGCCGCCAGCAGGCGCTTGAGAATCAGGGTCAACATATCGCCGCAACTCCGCTCATACTCACTTCGACCAGAACAAGGGAATGGGCGCATCCACCATATCGGCGAACTTGGCGTCGTAACCCTTGAATTTGGAATAACCGCCCAAGGGCACGAACATCACCTGGGCATAGGACCGGCGCTGGATTTCCTGGGCCAAGGTCTTGCGCTCGGCCTCGTCGCCGGTGGCGGCGAAACGGTTGATCAGGCCTTCCATCACGTCGTCCTTGGTCCAGCCGGGATAGCCCTTCTCGCCGCCGCCGTCCAGGTTGGGATTACCCACCGGCGACATCAGCTCCAGGCTGGTCATGTTGGACTGGAAAATGCTCCAGCCGCCCTGCTCCACCGGATCCTTCTTGGTACGGCGGGCCAGCAGCGTGGTGAAATCCATGGACTGGATTTCGACGTTCATGCCTATGCTGCGCAACGCTTGCGCGGTCACCGGCGCGATATTGGTGAAGATGGGCAGGTCGGTGGCATGCAGGATCACCACCTTTTCACCCTTGTAGCCGCTGTCTTTCAGCAACTGTTTGGCGTGCTTGAGATCCGGCGCCTTGATCTGCGTGGCGCCCGCTTCGGACGCGTAGGGCGATACGCAGGACAGCACGGCGCCGCACAGTTGATAGACCTTGGGATCGCCTATCTGCGCGTCCAGGAAGTCGGTCTGGTTGAGCGCCGCCAACGCGGCCTCGCGCACTTTCAGATTATCGAAGGGCGGCTGCAGCCAGTTCATACGCAGCGTGAACATCATGGAGTTCTTGCCAAAAGATTTCAGCGTGATCCCCTTGGCGCCCTCCAGTTGCGGCATAAGGTCGGGCGGCACGTCCTCGACGAAGTCGATCTCGCCGTTGCGCAAGGCGTTGACGGCGGTCTGCGCGTCCGAGATGTTGATCAGCTCGATGCGGTCCAGGTTGGCGACCTTGCCGCCGGCGAAACCGCTGGCGGGCTCCTTGCGTGGCACATAGCCGGCGAACTTGACGTAAGTGGCCTTGACACCAGGCTGGAAGTCGGCGGCAACGAATTTGTAGGGTCCGGAACCGATATATTCCGTGATGGCTTTGTTGGGCGGCGTCTGCGCGATGCGCTTGGGCATGATGAAAGGCACCACCGAACTCTGGCGCGCGAGCGCGTTCAGCACCAGGCCGAACGGCTGCTTCAGTTTCAGCACAAAGGTATTGGCGTCGCTGGCGGTAAGCGTATCGGTGGCGGCTTTCATCCGCGCCCCGACCGTGTCGACGGCTTCCCAACGCTGCAGGGACGCCACCACATCGTCGGCGGTGACAGGAGCGTCGTCATGGAATTTCAAGCCTGGGCGCAGCGTGAAGGTATAGGTGAGCTTGTCGTCGGACACCTTCCACGTGTCGACCATTTGCGGTTGCGGCCGCGAGTGGGCATCCAACGCGAACAGCGTGTCGTAGATCAGATAGCCGTGGTTGCGCGTGATGTAGGCCGGCGTCAGGATGGGATCGAGTACACGCAATGGTGCGTGCATGACGATGCGGGCCTTGGTCTGGGTTTGCTGCTGCGCTTGTGCCGATGATTGGGCCTGCACCGTGGCCGCCATCAACATGGGGGCGATGAGGGTCGCGCACCAGAGCGCGGCGGCGTGAAGTTTGACGTTTTTCATGAATTCCCCTTGCTATCTGGTGTTAGTGACGGCATGTTCGCATTCAAATGTTGGCATTCAGGACGGCAATACGATGGGCCGGTCCGCCCACGGCGCAATGCGTTCCAGCTGTGCCGAAAGCCGCAGGATGACATCTTCTCGGCCGAAATGGCCAATCAACTGCGATGCCACCGGCACGCCCTCGGCCGTCCAGTTCAAGGGCAGGCTGGCCGCGGGCTGGCCGGACGCGTTGATGACCGCCAGGAAAGTGGCGTAGCGCGATACCTTGGTACGGAAATCCCAGAAACCGCCGCGGTTCAAACCCAGTTCGTCCAGCTTGGCCGGCAGTTGCGTGAGGGTCGGCGTCAGCACCAGATCGAAACCGGCCATGGCGTTTTCGATGGCACGGCTGATGGCATGGAAGCGCGTGATGGCGTCGGCATATTGCATGGCGTTCAGTCCCTTGCCCACTTCGTAGCCATCGCGCAGCACGGGTTCGATATCGTCGTCGCGCAAGGAACGGCCCAGCAATTTCAGGCGCGCGTCGACGGCAATGACGATGTTGGTAGCCAGCACCGAGCCGTGCGCCCGCACGAACCCGGTGTAGTCCAGTTCGGGCACCTGGGCATCGACTACTTCATGGCCCAGTTCGCGGCACCAGGCGACCGTGCGCTCCAGGGCTTGCAGGCACTCAGACGCCGGCTCTATGTCGTTCCAGCCGCGCCGCCACACGGCGATGCGCAAGGGTGCCACATGTTGTTCGCGCACGGCGTCCAGATAGGAATCCGGCTTGGGCGGCGCGGCATAAGGCGCACCCGCTTCATAGCCGCTGATCATGTCCATGGCCGCCGCCGTATCGCGCACCGAGCGCGTGAGCACGCCGTCCGAAGCCATGCCGCCCCAGCCCTCGCCCCGCGCCGGCCCCATCGGAACGCGGCCGCGCGAAGGCTTCAGGCCGTAGACGCCGCAGCAGGCGGCCGGGATGCGGATGGAACCACCGCCATCGCTGCCATGGGCGACTGGCACGATGCCGGCGGCCACCGCTGCCGCCGCGCCGCCGCTGGAGCCACCGACCGAGCGTGTCAGGTCGCGCGGGTTCAACGTGGCGCCGCCATTGCGCACCGCTTCGGTGGACGGGCCCATGCACAGCTCCGACACCGTGGAACGGGCGAAGGGAATCAAGCCTGCCTGCTCGAAGCGGCCCGCCACGGTGGCGTCGTAGGTGTAGGTCATATCGTTGAACAGCCGCGAACCCAGGCTGGACGGGAAGCGGCGCGACGCGAAGCCGGAATCCTTGAGCAGGAAAGGAATGCCACGGAACGGGCCGCTCGGCTGCCAGTCACGCGCCCATTGCAGCGCCTCGTCGTAGCGTTCGTAGGTGAGCGCATTCAAGGCCGGGCCCCGCTCGCGCGCCACCGCCACGGCGGCTGCCATCAATTCCACTGAGCTGACTTCCTTGCGGTCCAGCAGCTCCGCCAGGGCCAAGCCGTCCAGGGCCGTGTACTCGTGCGCGTGCATGTGCGATTTACCTGTTTTGTCTGGGAGGTTGTTTGGGACCTTTCCTTGGCCCCGACTGCAAGTATCGTACTGCGATACTGCAGTATGCTATATAAATCATTCTATATAGCCAGTCGCTACTGGACAATAGCGGAAACGCTAGGGATTTCCCCAGCCATGAAAGGTGATGTGGCCGGCCCTGACGGGCCGGCCACCTTGTAGACAAATGGGACGCAGGTTGCTTCTACGTGCACGCGGGACCGCAAGCGCGGGCAACCCGACGCTATCGCGTGGTTCGCCCACGCCAAACGATCAGCAAAGAAAAAAGGAATTTCTTTAGAAATTCCTTTTTGATTTTCTGGTTCAAGGCCGAAGAGGATCCCGGCTGCGTCCACGGCAATACCGTGACCTGACGATGCCAGCGCCTGCGTGCCAGCGCGAAACGCGCGCGATTCATATCGCCCACCATGCCGGCAGCAGCCGGCGCACCTCGGGCCGGCGGTAGCGGTCGTCGATCAGGTAAACGCTGCCGCGGTCGGCTTCGGACCGGATCACCCGGCCAGCAGCCTGGACGACTTTGCGCAGGCCGGGATAAAGGTAGGTGTAGTCATACCCCTGGCCAAAACGCGCCTGCATGCGGCGCATCATCTCTTCATTGACCGGATTCATCTGCGGCAAGCCCAGCGTGACGATGAACGCGCCGATCAGACGCGAACCCGGCAGATCGACGCCTTCGCCGAACGCGCCGCCCAGCACGGCGAAACCTATCCCCTGGCCATCCGCGACGAAGCGGTCGAGAAATTCGGCGCGCGCCTTGGGATCCATGCCGGACGCCTGCCGCCATGTGGGAATGCCCGGATGCGCCTGCTCCAGGCGTTCGGCCAGCCGCGCCAGATAATCGAAGCTGCTGGAAAAGCACAGGTAGTTGCCGGCCTTCTGCTGGTAGGCCCGCGCCATCACTTCGACAATGGGCGACACCGACGCGGCACGATCGCGATATCGGGTCGACACGCGATCGACCAGATGGATAGCCAACTGGTCGGGCTGGAATGGACCCGGCACATCAACCCACGGGCAATCCGCCGGCAGGCCCAAGGTGTCTCGATAGAAATGCGCCGGACCGAGCGTCGCGGAAAACAGCACCGTGGTATGCGCACTGGCGAAACGCGGCGCCAGGAACGGCGCGGGAATCACGTTGCGCACGGAAAGCGTGTCCAGCGCAGCGGCGCGGCCCTGCACTGGTCCATCCAGTGCAGGCGTCGCCGCCGCTCTGGACATCGCGCCGCGCGCCGGCTCGGCCGGCATGGCGTCGAACAACGCATGGGAACCGTGGCTTTCGGCCAAACGCAGGAAACGTAGCAGCTCGAAATAGAAACCCAGCAGGTCGTCCTCTGCCTCATGCGCCGGCTCGGCGAAATACTCCGACAGCGCCGCCCCCGTTCGCTGCAAAGCCGTCAGCAATGCCGCCGGCAAGGGCTCATAGACGCGATACCCCTCGCCCACCCGCTCCTGCAAGCTGGACTTCCAGGCACGGCGCAGCGCGTCGAGCGACTTGCGCAGGAACTTGGGCGCCGCGCGCCGTGCCAGGTCCAGTTGCGCGGCGGACAACTGGCCGCTGTACATGCCGCGGGCTCGCTCGACCAGGTTATGGGCTTCGTCCACCAATACGCCCACCCGCCACTGCGAACTCAGCGTCAGACCGTGCAGCAGCGCGTTGTAGTCGTAGTAGTAGTTGTAGTCGCCCACGACCACATCGCACCAGCGTGCCATTTCCTGGCCCAGGTAATACGGGCAGATGCCATGCGTGGATGCAATGGCGTTCAGCGCCGGCCGATCCAGCACGGGTTCGGCGGCGGCCCGCGCGCGCGCCGCCGGCAAACGGTCGTAGAAACCGCGCGCCAGCGGGCAGTCTTCGCCATTGCAATTGCGCCCCGGATAGACACACGATTGCTCGCGGGATGCCAGTTCCAAGGTTCGCAAGGGCAGCATGGGCACCGCCGCCCGCACGCGCGCCACCGCATCCAGCGCGGCATGGCGGCCGGCATTCTTGGCGCAGAGGAAGAACACCCGGTCCAGTGGCGCGGCCGGCATCGCCTTGAGCATGGGGAACAGGCTGCCCAACGTCTTGCCGATGCCAGTGGGGGCCTGCGCCAGCAGCGGCTTGCCATCACGCGCGACCCGATAGATGGCGGCCGCCAGCTCGCGTTGCCCCGGGCGGAAAGCGGCTTGCGGGAATGCCATGGCACGCAAGGCTGCATCGCGCGCTTCGCGATGAGCGGACTCCTGCCGCCCCCAGGCCAGGAAGCGTTGGCACTGGTCAACGAAAAAATCAGCCAGCTCCTTGGCGGAGCAGGCGCGGGTCAATACCGTTTCTTCCTGACTGGTCAGGTTGAAGTACACCAGGGCAATTTCCAGATCCTCGAAACCGCGGGCCTGACAAAGCAGATGCCCGTAGACCATGGCTTGCGCCCAGTGCACCGCGCGTTGGTTGTCCGGCACCCGGTCCGCTGAACCCCGGCGGGTCTTGATCTCTTCCAGCCTGTGCTGCACTGGATCGTAGCCGTCCGCGCGACCGCGCACACGCAAGGTTCCGTGCGGGCTTGCCGGCGTAAGCGCGCCAGTCACGCTTTCCGCGCTTTCCGCGCTTTCCGTGCTGGTCGTGCTGGTCGTGCTGGTAGCGGCGCTTGCGCCGGCTGAATGTTCTTCAAGGCTGCTATGGACGCCCTCCAAGGCGACCTCGGCTTCATAGCCGGCGGGGCGGCGGGCGACGACGGCCTGGTGGCCGGCGATGCCTTCCTGCCCTGACGGCGCGGGGGTGAAGCGCGTATCCAGATCCCCGCTGCGTGCGGTGAACTCGCAAAGGGCACGCACGGCGATGGTGTAGATCATGCCGCCTGCTCTTGCCACGCCACGCGGCAAACCTGCACCGGAATGCCGTGGGCCTGGTTGTAGGCGATCCAACGCAGCTGGTTGTCCTGCAAACGATCGCCCGGACCCTTCACTTCGATCAACTCATAGCGCCGCTCGGCCGGCCAGAAGCGCACCAGGTCCGGCAGACCGCTGGCATTGGTCTTGATGTCCGCCAGGATGCGCATGAACCAAAGTTTGAGATGCGCGGCCGGCAGGCAATGTAGAGCCATGTCCAACAATTCTTCATCCAGCGCGCCCCAGACCACGAATGGCGACATCAACCCGGCCTTGGTTCGCCAGTTGGCGCGGATGGTGTCGGCATGGCTGCCCTCGTCAAGCTGCGCCAGGCAGGCGTCGAAGGCCGCGCGGCGCGCGGCGGTGAAGCCAGGGTCATGCAGATCCGCCGGCCCCCGTTGGAAAGGATGGAAGAACGCCCCCGCCACCGGCTGGAAAATGGCTGGCCAGCAAAGCAGCCCGAACAGGGCATTGATCAGGGTGTTCTCGACGTAATAGACCGGTCCGTCGGCGCAAGACAAATGATCGCGCGCAACGAACTCGACCGACCGCCCGTCTTGCGGCCGGGGCAGACAGAGATCCAGGGTAATGACCGCCGCCTTCCGCGCAGGTTTAAGGCCGTCCCGCCCAAGCCGACGCCGCAAGCGAGGAATCAGGCGTTGCAGCAACTGCACCTCGGTTTCGCTTTCAGGGGCGGCCAGTGCCGCCTCGGCCATGCTCAAGGCTTCGGCATCCGCGCCGGCCTGCTCCAGCACGCGCATGGCGCGATGCCGGGCGCCGGGATAGCCATTCGATCGATAGCAAGCCAGTGCCCCGTCCCAATCCCGCTGCCGCTCCCGCGCCCGTCCCAGGGCGAACAACAGCTTGTCCCGACGGCGGCCCAGCCATGGCTGCGATGGCGTTTCCGCGAGCAAAGCATGTTGGATCGCCCGCCAATGCGAGCCGGGCGCGGCCTCACCGCCCTGCTCGCCCGCGCTCGAAACGAACGTGGCGACTGTGAGCGCCTGTGCATCCGTGTGAGCCGGGGCATCAACGATGGACACCTCGTCGAATTGCTCGCGCAGGCGTTGCAGCCGCAGATAGGTTTCGATGTCGGACCGGTGCTGGAAGGCCCGCGCCGCGACGGGGAATTCGACGCGCTCGTATTGGAAGATGCCAAGGTCAGCCAGGACGAACTCCGACCAGTCCTGCCGCAGATTGCCGAAGAACATCAACCGCATGCGCTCGACCAGCAGCGCGATGCGGACCTCGACGATGTCACAGCCAGCCGCCATGCCGCCAACCCCATGCGTCTCCCGCCATTGCCGCCATGGCTGGGCTTCCCCATAAACCGCCAGCCCGCGCAAATGGTCCAGCAGCCGCGCCTTGGACAGCTTGCCCGGCGCCACGTCGGTGAACAAGCGCGCCAGCTCCGCCTGGCGCAGCACTGAAAAAAGCGCATCCAGCGTCAGTACGGGATCCGCGTCCAACCATCCCAGATCCAATAGCGGCGCGGCGGCGGCCATCGGGTCGCCGATCTCGGCGTAATGCAGGGAGTCGGACCGAAAAAAGGGTCCCTTGCGCATCACCATCCGCACCATCAGCGCTTGTGACGGCCGCGGTAAACCCGCGTAATCATTCAGGAATGCCAGCTCGGCGTCATCCAGCAAGTCGCCATAGCGCTCGGCGATCCAGGCCAGGGCAAATGTGAAATTGCGCAAGTAGTAATGCGGATCCGGCCCCTCCTCCTCACGCGGCCGCACCAGCCGGGCAGCCGCCTGGGCGATGAGCGATCCTTGCCCGCTATCGCTGGGCAAGCCATGTTCGAACGGCCACCGGGCAACGGGGGCCGCCGCGGCGGCATCGGCGGAAACGGCCACGACGGCGGGTGCAACCGCAACGGCATCGGCGGAAGCGGCCACGACGGCTCCATTCATATCGGCAAAGACCGTGGACGCCTCCATAACGGAGGCACCCCGGTTGCAAAACACGGCGGAAGATAGATCTGACTGGCTCATGGCAAAATACTGTATCCATGAACAGTATATCCGCCCCGACCGCCGCCCCGGAATCACCGGACAGCCGCCAGGCCGCCGACACCGCCCCGCCCGACCAGGGAAGGCTCGACGCCGCCCCATCCAATGACGCTCAGGAATCGCGCCAGGGCTTCCTGCTGACCCGTCACTGGCGCGACACCCCCGCCGGTACCGAAGTCGAATTCTGGCTGGCCACCGACGCCGGCGCCCAGCGCGTGCGGGTGCCCGTTCAATCCTCCGTAGCCTTCATCCCGACGGACCAGCGCGCCCAGGCCGAGGCCGTGCTGCGCGGGGAAACCGATGGCGAGCTGCGCGCCCTGGCCCTAAAGGATTTCCAGCATCGCCCCGTCCTGGGCTTGTACTGCGGCCAGCAACGCCAGATGATCCGCCTGGAAAAACGCCTGACGGAAGCAGGGGTCGACATCTACGAAGCCGACATCCGCCCGCCCGAACGCTATCTCATGGAACGCTTCATCACCGCGCCCCTGCGTTTCAGCGGCCGGCCCGATCCCGATGGCGTCGTGCTCGACGCCACGCTGAAGCCCGATCCCGACTACCGCCCCACCCTGCGCCTGGTCTCGCTGGACATCGAGACCGACCAGCGCGGCAATCTCTATTGCATAGGCCTGCAGGGCTGCGGGCAACGCCAGGTCTATATGTTGGGACAGACACCGGGCGCTGAACGAGTCGCCGGTGCCGATGGCCAGGATTTCGATCTCGAATATTGCACCGACCGTGGCGCCCTGCTGCGCCGGCTCAACGACTGGCTGGCACACCATGATCCCGACGCCGTGATCGGCTGGAACCTGGTGCAGTTCGACCTGCGCATTCTGCACGAGCACGCCCAGCGCCTGGGCGTGCCCCTGCGGCTGGGCCGCGGCGGCGCGGTGATGGAATGGCGCGAGCACGGCGCCCGGCCGCAGCACTACTTCGCGGCGGCGGCCGGCCGGCTGATCATCGACGGCATCGAGGCGCTGCGCTCCGCCACCTGGAGCTTTCCGTCCTTCAGCCTGGAATTCGTGGCGCAGACCCTGCTGGGCACCGGCAAGGCCATCGACGATCCCTACCACCGCATGGACGAGATCAACCGCATGTTCGCGCAGGACAAGCCGGCCCTGGCCCGCTACAACCTGCAGGACTGCGAACTGGTCACACGCATCTTCGACAAGACGGACCTGCTCGGTTTCCTGCTCGAACGCGCCACCGTCACCGGGCTGGCCGCTGACCGCAGCGGCGGCTCGGTGGCGGCGTTCGAGCATCTCTATCTGCCCCTGATGCATCGCACCGGCTTCGTCGCGCCCCGCCTGGGCGCGCAGCCACCGAACGCCAGTCCCGGCGGTTTCGTCATGGATTCACGCCCCGGGCTGTACGAATCGGTGCTGGTGCTGGACTACAAGAGCCTGTACCCGTCCATCATCCGCAGCTTTCTGATCGACCCGGTGGGCCTGATCGAAGGCCTGCGCCACCCCGGCGCCGAAGACTCCGTCGCCGGCTTCGCAGGCGCGCGTTTCTCGCGTACGCGGCATAGCCTGCCGGCCATCGTGGCACGCATCTGGGACGGCCGCGAGGCCGCCAAGCGCGCCGGCAACAAGGCGCTGTCCCAAGCCTTGAAAATCATCATGAATTCGCTGTACGGCGTGCTGGGTTCACCGGGCTGCCGCTTCTTCGATGCACGGCTGGCCTCCTCCATCACCCTGCGCGGCCATGAAATCATGCAGCGCACGCGCGAGCTGATCGAGGCACAAGGCCATATCGTGATTTATGGCGATACCGACTCGACCTTCGTCTGGCTGGGCCGCGCGCGCGCCGAGGAAGACGCCGCGCGCATCGGCCGCGAGCTGGTAGCCGGCATCAACCAGTGGTGGCGCCAGCATCTGCAGCAGGAATTCGGCCTGCACAGCGCGCTGGAACTGCAGTACGAAAATCACTTCCAGCGCTTTCTCATGCCCACGGTGCGGGGCGCCGAAGAAGGCAGCAAGAAGCGTTATGCAGGTCTGGTGCGGCGCGCCGACGGCAGTGAAGACGTGGTGTTCAAAGGGCTGGAATCGGTACGTACCGACTGGTCGCCGCTGGCGCGCCAATTCCAGCAGGAACTCTATCTGCGCATTTTCCGGCGCGAACCCTACCGGGATTACATCCGCGACTTCGTGCGCCGCACCCGCGCCGGCGAGCTGGATGAACTGCTGGTCTATCGCAAGCGCCTGCGCCGCCGCCTCGACCATTACGAACGCAACGTGCCGCCGCATGTGCGCGCGGCCCGCAGCGCCGACGAATACAACCAGCGCCAGCAGCGGCCCATGCAATACCAGAATGGCGGCTGGATCAGCTACGTCATCACCTTGGCCGGGCCCGAGCCGCTGGAGAACCGCCAGACCGGCATCGATTACGAACACTACGTCACCAAGCAGCTGCAACCGATCGCCGACGCCATCCTCGCCTTCGTGGGCGACGATTTCTCCCAATTGACGGACGGCCAACTGGGACTGTTCTAGTTCCAGGACTGTTCCAGGCCTGGTCCAGGCAACGCCGCCCGCTGGCGGTCCACCCGGGAATCTAATGCCCCGCCGCCGGTGCTTCCCCACCCTTGTCATGCGTGCCGAATTTCTCGACCATCGTCGCGCTGGCGTGATTCAAACCCAGCACCTCCACCGCCACGCCATGACGGCGGAATTTGTGGACAACGCGGTCCAGGGCGTCGACCGCGGTGATGTCCCAGAAGTGCGCCCCCTCCAGGTCCAGCACCACGCGCTCGATCGGCTCCTTGAAATCGAACTCGGCCACCAGTGCCTGCGACGTGGCGAAGAACACTTCACCGCGCACGGCATAGCGGCGGCCGCGGCCATCGTCCAGCGTGGTCGCTTCCACCGCGAACATGCGATGCACCTTGGACGCGAAGAACAAGGCGCTGAGCAGCACGCCCACGCCGACGCCGATAGCCAGATTGCCCGTGGCGACCACCACCACGACCGTGGCCAGCATCACCACTGACGAGCTGCGCGGATGCGTGCGCAGGTTCGCCAGCGACTTCCAGCTGAACGTGCTGATACATACCATGATCATCACCGCCACCAGCGCGGCCATCGGAATCTGCCGCACCCACGGTCCCAGGAACACCACCAGGATCAGCAGGAACAACCCCGCCAGGAAGGTCGACAGGCGGCCCCGGCCGCCGGACTTCACGTTGATCACGGACTGGCCGATCATGGCGCAGCCCGGCATCCCGCCCAGCAGGCCGGAGAAAATATTGGCGATGCCCTGCCCGCGGCATTCACGGTTCTTGTCGCTGTTGGTGTCGGTGAAATCATCCACGATGGCCGCGGTCATCAGCGACTCCAGCAGGCCCACCACGGCAATCGCCAGCGAATACGGGAAGATGATGCGCAGCGTGTCCATATTCCACGGCACCATGGGCAGCGCGAAATGCGGCAGGCTGTCCGGGAACGCGCCCATGTCGCCCACGGTGCGCGCCGGCAGGTGCAGCCACACCGCCAGGACGGTCAGCACGACGATGCACACCAGCGGCGACGGCACCGCGCGGGTAAGGCGGGGAAACAGGTAAATGATGGCCAGGCCACCCGCCACCAGGGCATAGACGCTCCAGTGGGCGTCATGGAATTCCTGCAGCTGCGCCAGGAAGATCAGGATCGCCAGGGCGTTGACGAAGCCCGTGATCACCGAACGCGATACGAAGCGCATCAGCGCCCCCAGTCGCAACAAGCCCGCTACGATCTGCAACACGCCCGCCAGCAGCGCCGCGGCGAACAGGTATTGCACGCCGTGGTCCTTGACCAGCCCGACGATCAGCAACGCCACGGCGCCGGTGGCCGCGGAAATCATGGCCGGCCGGCCACCGGCGATGGCTGATACCACCGCGATACAGAAGGCCGCGTACAGCGCCACCTGCGGATCGACACCCGCGATCACGGCAAAGGCCAGGGCTTCGGGGATCAAGGCCAATGCGACCACCAGGCCGGACAACACGTCGCCGCGGACGTTGCCGAACCATTCTTCACGCAGGGTGCGTAGATTCATCATCAGTAAACCGTAGAGCTTGGACAGGTGCTTTGCACTGCACACCGGGCAATATCCGGATGCCGCGGCGCATCATAAGCCCATAGCCGGGGTCGTGGCGAATCACCTCGCAGCCCCTTGCATGCCCTTGCACCCATTAAGCTGTACCGGATCCCACGGTACAGCGTTAGCGGTCCAGCCACACGGTACCGTGCGCCCCTGCCCCTCTCACCCGCGCGGCTGCGCGGTCAACCACGTGCGCGCGAACACCGAGGCCGGTTGCGGCTTGCCGTAGTAATACCCTTGCGCCTCGTCGCAACCCAAGGCGCGCAGTGCCTCGGCTTGTTCGGCCTGCTCCACGCCCTCGGCGATGGCGCTGAGTCCCATATTGTGGGCCATGCCCAGTATGGTGGTGACGATGGTGCGGTCGTGGCGGTCATTGAGCATGTCGCGCACGAAGGAGATATCGATCTTCAGCTTGTCCACCGGCAAGCGCTTCAGATACGCCAAGGACGAGTAGCCGGTGCCGAAGTCATCGATGGACAATGAAAACCCCGCCGTCTTCAGGGCAGCCATGACCACGATGGCGCGTTCGATATCGCCCATCAAGCCGCTTTCGGTCAATTCCAGCTCGAACGACGACGGCGTCAGATCGGCCGCCTGCACGATGTCGACGATACTGCTGGCCAGGCTGCCGTCGTCCAGTTCCTGCGCCGCCAGGTTGATGGCCAGTCTTCCGGAAAAATGCAGTCCCGCGCCCTGCCATGCCTTCATTTGCCGGCAGGCCTCGCGCAAGACCCAGCGGCCCAGGGGAGCCATCATGCCGCGCGCTTCCGCGATGGGAATGAAATCCACCGGGCTGACCCAACCGCGCCGTGGATCGTACCAGCGCAGCAGGGCTTCCGCGCCCACCATGGCGCCGCTGTCCAGATCCACCTTGGGCTGGTAGTAAAGCTGCAATTCGCCATTGTTCAAGGCCCGCGCCAGGTCCTTGGCCAACTCCATGCGCTCGGCCAGGCCTTCGCTCATTTCCGGCTCGTAGAACACGTGCCCCACGCCGCTGTCCTTGGCCCGGTACATGGCAATGTCCGCGCGCTTGAGCAGGTCGTCGATGGTGGTGCCGTCCATCGGATGCAAGGCAATGCCTATGCTCACCCGCATGATGAAGGTGTGGTCGGCCGCCGCCACCGGATCCAGCAAGGCCCCTTCAAGGCGCTCCGCCAGATCGACCGCGGCCGCGCGGTCGTCCACCGGCGTGGCCACGATGAATTCGTCGCCGGCCAGGCGCGACAGGATCTCGCCCTGGTGCAATACCGCCTGGAAGCGGCGCGCCACCTGCACCAGCACCTGGTCGCCCACGCCATGGCCGCGCGTGTCGTTGATTTCCTTGAAGCGGTTCAGATCCATGAACAGCACGGCCAGCATGCCGTCGTTCATTCGGGCTTCCACCAGCGCGCGGCCCAGGCTTTCCATGCACAGCGTGCGATTGGGCAAACCCGTGAGCGAGTCGTACATGGCCAGCAGGCGGATCTTTTGCTCGGCCGCCTTGCGTTGGGTGATATCCGAGTTGATGACCATGATGGACTTCGGCTCGCCGGCCTCGTCCAATACCAGCGTCCAATGTCCTTCCACGGGAAACGTGGTGCCGTCCTTGCGTCGGTGGCGGATCTCGCCGCGCCATTCGCCATGGGTCAGGATGCGGCCGGTGATGTCGTCGAGCAGCGCGTGGTCGTCATAGATCAGCTCCGACACCAGGCGTCCCGTGGCCTCCTCCGGCGTCCAGCCGTACATGCGCTCGGCGCTGCGGTTCCAGAACTGGACACGGCCATCCAGCCCCCGCACGACGATGGCGTCGGTGGTCTTGTCCAGCAGCGAAGCCTGGTCCCGATACCGGGCCGCGATGTCCTCGGCATAGCGCTTCAGATCCAACAGCACCATGCTGTCGGTGATGTCGGTCATGGCGCCGGCCACGCGCACCGCCTTGCCATCGGCTGCCCGCTGGGTGCGGCCCAGCGCGCGCATCCAGCGGTAGTTGCCATCGCGGCAGCGCAGGCGATACGTCACGTCATAAGGCGTCTGGCCGCTGTGGTCGCCGATATGCGCATTGAAGGCTTGCAGCGTGCGGGCGCTATCGTCCGCATGCAGGCGCGAAGACCAACTGCTCAACAGATTCGGCAGTTCTTCCTGGGAGCTGTATCCCAGCATGCGGCGAAACTGGTCGGACAGCCAGCACGGACATTCAGGATCACTGATGTCGTAGCTACCTAGCTCCATGTCCCACAACGCATCGCTGGTAGCCTGAATGACCAGGTCGAAGCGGCCCTGCAGATGCCCGACGTGGGCACGCAGGGCGTCGAGTTCATCTACATTCGTCGTCATCGCGCCCTCGCTTCGCCCGCGCAAACTCCACGCCTATGCCGGGCTCAAGCGGGCAAAGCCACGTAGCCACCCACGTCGCGCGTGGATTCCTGCAGGCGCGCAACCGCCTGTTCAGCGGTGCCCTGCGCCAGACGGAACACGCTGACCAATTGCGCCAGTGTCGCGGTCTGGTCCTGCATGGCGCCGGACGCGGCGGCGGCTTCTTCCACCAGCGCGGCGTTCTGCTGGGTCACCTGCTCCATCTGGGCGATGGCCAGGTTGATCTGCTCGATACTGCCGGTCTGCTCGTGCGTGGCTGCGCTGATCTCGCCCATGATGTCGGTCACGCGTTTCACGCTTTCGACGATCTCGTCCATGGTGGCGCCGGCCTGGCTCACCAATTGCGAACCGCTGTCCACCTTGGCCACGGAGTCGCTGATCAGTTGCTTGATGTCCTTGGCGGCGGTGGCCGAACGCTGTGCCAGGCTGCGCACCTCGCTGGCGACCACGGCGAAGCCGCGGCCCTGCTCGCCGGCGCGGGCGGCTTCCACCGCCGCGTTCAACGCCAGGATGTTGGTCTGGAAAGCAATGCCGTCGATCACGCCGATGATGTCGACGATACGGCGCGACGATTCGTTGATCGAGGTCATGGTGCCCACCACCTGCGACACCACCGAGCCACCGCGGCTGGCCACTTCCGACGCCGACATGGCCAGTTGATTGGCCTGACGCGCATTGTCCGCGTTTTGCTTGACCGTGACGGTCATCTGTTCCATGGTGGCGGCGGTCTCGCTCAGCGAGCTGGCCTGTTCTTCGGTGCGCGAGGACAGGTCCAGGTTGCCCGCCGCGATTTCGCGGGCCGCAGTGGCGATGGAATCGGTACCGCCGCGCACCTGGCCGACGATGTTGCGCAGATTGCCATTCATGGCCTGCAAGGCTTGCAGCAGTTGGCCGGTCTCGTCGCGGCCATGGACCGTGATCTCGCTGCTCAAGTCACCGTCGGCCACCCGGCGGGCGGCACTCAGGGCCGACGCCAGCGGCTGCGTGATGCCACGCGTCAGCAGCCACGCGCACAGCGTGCCGAAGGCCAGTGCCAGGACCGCCAGGATGATCAGCTGTTGACGGCTGTCCTGATCGATCTCCTGGATATGGGCCGCATCCGCGTCCAGACGCTTGCGTTGCACCTCGACGAACTCGGCCAGCAGCTTGCTGTAGTTGACCGACGCAGGCTGGAAGGTCGCCAGGAAGATCTTCTCCGCTTCCTCGGCCTTGCCCTCGCCCTTGAGCTTCATGATGGTGTCGCGGGCATTCACGTAACCGACCCGCACGTCCATGATCCTCTTGTAGACCGCTTTCTCGTCGGCGTCCTGGATCAGCGGCTCCAGCTTCTTCATGATCTCCAGCGAGGCCCGCGTGCCTTCGGTCGCGCCGCTGGCCAGGAATGCGGCCAGGCTGGAATCGCTGCTCTTGGCGATGGCGGTGGTGCGGGTGATGCCGACCAGCACGTAATTGGCCCAGTCGTTGGTCATGCGCTCCTTGGCCAGGGGCAGCTCCATCATGGCGCGGGTGGCGCCGGCCACCGTGCTCAAGCGCCACAGGCTGATGCCCGTGATGAGGATGGCCAGGGCCAGCACCAAACCAAACCCAAGCGCCAGGCGGGCGCCGATTCTCATATTCTTCAGCATGACGATTTCTTGTCCTAGTCTTGATTACTGCTACGCAGCGAGGTACGGCAGACGCGAGCCGCGGGATCGCCGGGTCGTCCCGGTGCCCCCGGCGCGGCCGGGCACTCCAAGAAATCGTGCGTTGACGCGCCGCTTTCTTACTGCCTCTTTTACGTCTCTTTCCGAAAGGTCTTTAGGCCTGGAAAGGGACGCAACAAAGGATTTTTGATGCTGCGGCGCGGAATATAAGAGTTGCTTAGCCTGTGCTTTTCCGACTGGGCAAAAGATGCCTTAATTCAAGGGATTGGATCAGGCCTGAAGATCGATGCTGCGACGCAGCAAACGATATTCATCCCAGCCCGGCAAGCAGGCCCTGGACCACCGCCCTGCGTTCGGCCTGCAGTTGCGCCACCAATTCGGCAGCGGGTAGCCCGCGTGCAAGCGGCGCCGCCTGCCCCGCCCAATGAGCACCATAGGTATGGTCACCTTGCGCCTTGGCTGCCGCGTGCAGCGCCTTGCCGGCGTCATAGGTGATGGGATAGTCAGGCACGGCAGGCGCACCCGCGGCTTCACCCAAGGCCGTCAGCCGGTTGCGCACGCCGCGCGCCAGCCGGCCGGAAATCGCTGCCGTATGCACCGTGCTCACCTGCTCATGTCCCAGCAGATTCTGGCGGTAGGCTGCGTCGGCGGCCGACTCCGGGCACGTGACGAAAGCCGTGCCCATTTGCGCCAGCTCCGCGCCCAAGGCCAGTACGGCGGCAATGCCGGCACCGTCCATGATGCCGCCCGCCGCGATCACGGGCAGGCGCGTGTACTTGACCAACAGGCGCACCAGGGCCAGCGTGCCCAGCCTGTCGTCCTGCGCGCGGGGGTCGAACATGCCGCGATGCCCGCCCGCTTCGATCCCCTGCGCCACGATGGCGTCGATTCCCGCGGCTTCGATCTGCCTGGCTTCGTCCAGATTGGTGGCGGTTGCCATCAACAGGATGCCGGCGGCGTGCAAAGCGTCGATGTGTTCCTGCGCGGGCAGACCGAAATGGAAACTCACCACGGCCGGCTTTTCGCGCAGCAGCATGTCCTGCATATCCGTATCGACCAGATAACTGGTGTAGATCTCCTTCAATGCCACGGGCGGCTTGGCGCCGTAACGCTCGAATTCCGGCGCCAGATAGTGCAACCATGTGGCTTGCACGTCCGCATCGGCCTGCGCGGGTGCATGGCAAAACACGTTCACGCCGAAGGGCCGGGTCGTCAGGGCGCGCGTCTGCGCGATGGCGGTTTGCGCCGCCGCGGCGTTCATGGCGCCCACGCCCAGGCTGCCCAAGCCACCGGCATTGCTTACCGCCGCGGCCAGCGCCGGGGTGGCGGTGCCGGCCATCGGCGCCTGGATGACGGGGGCGGTCAGGCCGAGTCGGGCGGACAAGGTAGCGCCGGCGGCCGGCGCGGAGGACGATGACAGGGACATGGTGGTCTCCTTGGGAGAGTAGGACAGCGAGGACGGAATCGGCCATCAAGACAGGAGCGCGGCAAACTCCCGCAAGGCCGCCGTATCGAAACCCGCGCGGCGTATGAGATAGCTATGGGCCGGGCGCAAGGGCAGCAGGCCAGCCCCGGCCGGCACCCGCCGCATCTCTATCATCGACTGCGGCAACACCGCGACGGCCGTACCAGCCATCACACAGGCCAGGATGGCATCGTAGGAAGTCAGGTCGAGCAGCGTCCATGATGCGGGATCGCTGCCCTCCTCCTCCAGCCACTGCAACGCGCATCGGCGATAGGTGCAGCCTTGCGGAAACGCGGCAAGACTGCGCACGGGCAGATCCGCCACGGTCTTGGGCTTGGGGTGGCCGGGCGGCGTCACCAGCATCAGGTTTTCAGTGAACAGATATTGGCCTTCCAGCCCCTCGCCCAATTCGCGCATATCGGCGTCCTGCTGCCGCCCGGCGATGGGATGAGCGACGATGGCGCAGTCAAGGCGGGATTGCGCCACCGCGTCGGCCAGCGCCTGGGTCGTACCGGTTTGAATCTCGACGGACACCTGCGGCCACTGCGCGTGGAAGCGGGCCAAGGGGCCGGGCAAGCGGCTGGCAGCGGCCGCCTCCATCGAACCCAGGCGCAGCCGGCCACTGGGCGTGCCGCCCTGCACGGCCTGCCGGGCTTCTTCCGCCAACGCCAGAAGACGCTCGGTGTAGTCCAGCATGGTCTGGCCTGCAGCGGTCAGCGTCATGCGCTTGTTGTCGCGGCTGAACAGGCTTACGCCCAGGCTTTCTTCCAGTTGGCGCAGCCTGGTCGTCACGTTCGATTGCACGCGTCCCAAACGTTGTGCCGCACGCGTCACGCTTTGCTCAAGTGCGATAGCGCGGAAAATTTCCAGTTCGGCGAGTTCCATGGCAGTCCTCAAATACAAGATTTGGGACGGCTACGTCGCCAGCAGAACTGGTCGCGTCTCAAATCTTGTTTAGAGAACTATATTTGTTTTTTAATCTTCTTTCAAGATCGATCGGATAGGTACTTGTTGTGCCGCCTCACCCACCTGCCCAAATGGATTACGCCTCGCCGCGGAGTTCACCCGCTACTGATCCTTGAGCGAAACAGTGCTGCTTATTTGCCGAGCATGCTGTCATGGCAACCGGTGCTCTTGCACTCGCGCTCGCGATCCTTCAGGTAGTTCAGGCGTTGCTGCGTCAGGTCCACCGCGCAGTCCAGGTTCACGTAATAGCCGTTCTGCTTCTGTTCACTGCACTGGGCGTCGCGCGTCTTGGCCCAGGCCACCTGGCTTTTCTTCAGCACGTCCTGCTGCGACGGCCGCAGTTGTTTGAGCAGGTCGGCGTAGGCGGCACTCAACTCATGATCGGTCTGCGAAAACATATTGCCCGAGCAATAGACCTGATCGAAAGCGGTACGCGGCTTGGCGCAGCCGGCCGCTTGGGCATCGGTTGCCACGACGGCGGCAACGGCCCCGGTGGCCAGTACAAGGGCAAAGCAGAGGGTGAGTCTTCTCAAGTCAGGGTCTCCTGGACGAAAACGGATAGTTAGGAATGGGAAATAGAAAGTCCGGGCATAGCGCGGCCATCGCGCTACCGGCCGGAACCGAGGGTTCACCGGTTATCGATGCAGGCACAACGCGGCAATGGGCGAACTCAGGGTTTCTCGTTGCACTCATGCACCGCCTGCGCGATGGCGTTGGCTATCTTGGTGATGGTCTGCGGATCGCCCAGGCGCTTTTCCTCATCGGGATTGGCGATCACGCCCGCCTCCACCAGCACCGCGGGCATGCGCGCGGTCTTCAGCACCACCAGATCATCGAAGCGATGTATGCCCAGGCGCTCGTCGAGCAGCGGCCGGTTTTCGCCCTGGATGGGCGTGGCGTGGTACAGCGAAGGCTTTTCGCCCGCGGCCAGCAGGCTCTCGCCAATTGCCTGGGCGCACTGCAGGCTGCGCTCGTAGTGCGGATTGAGCTGCGACACGAAGATCGAAAAGCCGGCGAATTCACGTTGGCGCCCGGCATCGATCCAGGCCTGCTGGATGGAATCGTGATGAATGGAAATGAAGAAATCGGCGTCCGGCGCCTGCGCGGTACGGTCCTTGAGGGCGATATCCTTGCCGTTGACCGAGATGCGTGTCACCCGGTCGTCCAGTGCCATCAGGTCGTGCGCGACGGCGCCGCTCAAATCCAGGTTGTACGCATATTCGACCCGGCCGCTGGCCGCTGTGGCACCCGGATGCTGCGGAGTATGGCCGGTATCGACCACGATATAGGACGCCTGTGCGGCCGTGACGCCCGCCATCAGCGCTACGGCCAATAGCGCCGTCGCGGCGCCACCCCGGCCCGGCTTGCATGCGCGGCCACCAGCCGCCCCTTCTCGAAATATCACTGCATCAATCCAGCCGCGCCACCGCGCGAGCCGTCCTATTTTTAAAATGTGGGATAGTGCCTGCCCAGGGTCACGTGAATCACCGGCATTTTTCGCTGGCCATTCGCGCCGCCACGGCCATTGCCGTGGCACCTTCGTTACCTGTCACGCAGACAAATGTTATACGCGCCGAGTCGCCAGGGCGCCACATCTTTAGCCTGTTTGACCGCAAAACCCCAGAAACGTCGCCGCCCGGGCAACGTTCGACGGGTTTGCCATTGACGGTTTTATGACGCTCGCGCCCGCCCCCGTTAAAATTCGGCGATCACGCACTTCCGCGAATCGGAGGCTTACCGCTTGATCTCCCTATCCCCCAACGACCGGCGGATGCTGGATGGCAGCCATGGTGCCGCCGCCGCGCTGGCCATGCGCATTCTGGTCCGCTGCGCCGACGTCATGGGCGCCGAGCGCCTGGTCGATATCGAAAGCGCCCATATCGACGGCTGTCTCTACCATGGGCAAACCAGCCTGGACTTCGTCGAACGACTGGTAGCGGGCGGCGGCAAGGTAGTGGTGCCGACAACGTTGAACGTCGGCTCCGTGGACCTGATCCACCCGGAACTGTTTCGCGGAGGCGAGGCGCTGCGCCGGGATGCCGAGCGCCTGATGCAGGCGCACCTGGAATTGGGCTGCGAGTCGACATTCACCTGCGCGCCCTATCAGCTCAAGCACCGCCCGCGCCTCGGACAGCAGATCGCCTGGGCGGAGTCCAATGCCATCGTGTTCGCCAATTCGGTATTGGGCGCGCGCACCAACCGCTATGGCGACTTCATCGATCTCTGCGCCGCCTTGACCGGCCGCGCGCCCTACTGTGGCCTGCATCTGCCGGAAAACAGGCTGGGCCAGTACCTGTTCGACGTCGTCGACTTTCCAAGCGATCCCGACGGGCGCGACATCTGGTATGCCGCGTTGGGGCTATGGGTGGGCCGCCATGCCGGCACAAGCATCCCGGTCATCACGGGCTTGCCCGCCGACACTCGCGAAGACGAACTCAAGGCGCTGGGCGCGGCGGCCGCATCCAGCGGTGCCATCGCCCTGTTCCATGCCATTGGCCTGACGCCGGAAGCCGCCAGCCTGGACGCGGCCTGTGGCGGCCGGCCGCCCAGCCAGACCATGGCCGTAACCGCGGCCGACCTGCGCGCCATGCGCGACAGCCTGAACCAGGCCCGGCCCGGCGACACGCTCGCCGCGGTCAGCGTCGGTACGCCGCATTTTTCCCTGGAGGAGTGCGCCCGCCTGGAAGCGCTGCTCGCGCGGCAACCAGCCCCTCTGGCGGTGGATTTCTACGTCAACACCAGCCGCTACATACTTTGGGAACTGGAGTCCAGCGGCGCCGCGGCGCGCCTGCGGCAAGCCGGCGTCGAATTCGTTACCGACACCTGTACCTATCTGACGCCCATCATGCGGGACACCCGCGGGGTGGTGATGACCAACTCGGGCAAATGGGCCCATTACGCCCCGGCCAATATCGGCGTGCAGGTGGCCTACGGCAGTTTGCACGACTGCGTGCGTTCGGCCCGCTCGGGCAAGGTGGCATTCGAAGGGTAATAAGTAGGGGTAATAAGTGATAGACAATAAATATTGGGACGCGGACAGCGTGGTGCCCGGCAAGGGCGACGGGCCGCTCTGCATATTGGATGAAGCGCTCAGCTTCTGGGGCGGCTATGACGCCGAGGCTGGCCACATCATCGAAGCACGCCATCCACAATTTGGGATCACCCTGGCCGGGACCACGCTGCTGATGGCGCGCGCCAAGGGTTCAAGCAGTAGCAGCAGCGTCCTGGCCGAAGCCATACGCAACGGCACCGGCCCCGCGGCCATCATCATGCGGGAACGGGACCTGATCGTGGCTTTGGGTTGCATCGTGGCGTCGGAACTGTACGAAGCCGACGTTCCGATTGTGGTGGTCGATGCCGTGACTTGGGAGTCTCTGAGCGCCCTGCCCGCCGGCACGCGGCTGCGTGTCGACGCGGACGAAGGTACGGAAGAAAGTGCGGGCGAAAGGACGGCTAAACAGACAGGCCGGATTTACGCTTCAACCAACTGACGCGCCGCGGCGAACGCCGGTGCCAATAGATAAGCAAAGGGCATGGCCAGTTGGACGTGTTCGTCGCGATACCAGCCGGCTTCGTGCATCAGGCTCACCAGGCCCACGGTCTCGCCTTTGACGACGACCGGCACATTGAGCACCGAGCCGCAGCCCAGGCCGGTGAACTGCCCGGCGTCGTCATAAGCCCAACGCAGATCATCCGTATCGCAGCCGATAAACGGCTGCCCGCGGGTGATCACCAGATCGTTCCACGATTGGGTGCCGGCGGGGTGCGGCCTGCCGGCGGGAAGCACGCTGGGGCTGCTGCTGTACATGGTCACGATCTCATGCGCGTCGGGTGCGATGTAGTACACGGCGAAGAGCTTGTGGCCGACCAACTCCCCCAGCGCTCTGTCCACGGCATGGCAAACGGATTCAGCCTCGCAGCGGCGAGCGGCGGCGCAAGCCTCGTTGAGCAATAACATCGGCCGAGGCGGCGCTCCGTTCACCGTTACAGCATCATTCATTTCGTCCATGGCCTACCCCTTACCCCTTGATCTCGACCGCATAGCGGAAATCCGCCAAGACGCTGTAACTCCCACCCAGAGACACCACCGCTCATAGGCGGTTGGCGCTGTCGCGACCACCCTGGGTGCGCGAGAGCAACGAGGATATAACGCGCCACCACGGACATTCAAGCATAATGTTTCCGTTAGTTACACAACTTATACTCGGCTTCAATCGCCGCCCTCTCCTCGGGCTTGTGCCAAGGCGATCGTCATTTGCTGGATTTTCTTCTTCAACTGATCGCGCTCATCCTTGAGGTCGGCGACTTCGCGCATCAAATGATGGATTTGCAGCTGTTCGGGCGTGGCGTCAGCGGGCGGCTCCGGCAGTTCGGGCCTGGGCGGTTTGGCGGGCGCGCGGGCTTCCCTGACTTGCCGGGCGGCGGCACGCAGTTCCTTCTTGCCGCCGGCAACGGCGGCCACCTGGTCCGTGGCTGGCAACGAAGCCACCGCGGCGGCGGCGTTGATGGAGATGACGCCCGACTTGATGGCGTCCACCAGCTCCGGCGCAGCGGTTTTCTGGATCTTCTCGATTTGAGTCAGCGTGGCGGGGGTCACGCGGGCCACGCGCGCGACGGTCTGCCTGTCCCAGGGAGGCTCGGCGCCGGCCGCGGAGTCGTCCTGCCCCGACATGGCACCGGACATTTGCGCGGTTTCGTCCGCGCCGGCTGACTGTGCGTCGTGCGCCCCTTGTGCGGCCGGCGCGGCGTGGCCGGCATCGCCGTCGAAAGGCGTGTCGCTACCCTCCTGCGTTTGCTGTGCGTGCGCGATTGCTCCCTGACCGCCTTCGGCTTGTGCCGCTCTTTGGGCCTGGGCGCGCACCCGGCGCAATGCCATGATTTCCTTCTTGCGCAGCGCCATCAGCCCGCGCTGGAAATCCGAAACGCTGCGGCGTCCGAGCTGGTTGTCGATCATCCACAGATGGACATCTTCCAGGCTCTGGAAGCGGGAATTTTGTACGGTATTGAAAGGGATTTCGTGCTTTTGGCAGATCGCGTAGCGATTGTGCCCGTCCACCAGCACGTCGCCCCACAGGACCAATGCGTCGCGGCATCCTTCCGCCAACAGACTACGTTCCAGCGCGGCGTACTCGTCCTCTGTCAGAGGATCGATGTAGGCGCGCAACTCTTCGTTGATAGTGATAGACATGTAAAACGGCCAGGCAGACTCAATAAAGGGCGTAAGTGTACGACCCCTTGTGGATCTTGCCCGGGTTGACGGCGGCTTGCCTGTATCGGAGCTGGTCGCCGGCTGAGTTCAAGGCGTCGATGGTGCCGGGGACGGGGACGCGGTCCCTGAATCAGACGGCGAATCCGAGCCGGGGCGTGGATTGGCTTGATCCTGTGCGGATTGACCGGCTGCTGGTTGATCCTTGGCTGCTTGATCCTTGGCTGCCTGATCCTTGGCTGCCTGATCCTTGGCCGCCTGATCCTTGGCTGCCTGATCTTTGGCTGCCTGATCCTTGGCCGCCTGATCCTTGGCTGCCTGATCCTTGCCCGCCTGATCCTTCGCGGCTGTTCCAGTCGTATCCGATCCTGGTTTCGGCAGATAACGAGCCATCAGGTCGAAGAAATTGTCGTAAAAATCCGGCGCGTCTATGGTTTCGCTGGCGACCTTGGCCAGTGAATCGTCGGACGACCCGAACGGCATGGACACGGATCCCAGCACGCTCAATCCGACGCCCGCTGAAGTGCTGTTCTTCTTGACGATGTAATGGTCCTGCACCGCGTTCACGAAAGCGGTGCTGTGCTGACCGTCCTTACCGTCCGTGGCGCAGACCACGTGCAGGGACAGCTGGGTATGTTTCTGATCCGGTTCCTGGAAATTCTTGATGGCATCGACGCCCTCGGCGCTGGCCTTTTGAATTGCGTAGCCCTGGCTAAGCAGCGCTCGCCGTGCAGCCTCGCAAGTATCCTTGCCGGGAACGGCGTAATCCCGCGTATAAGTCCCCTTATCGCTGAACGTTTCGGCGTACTTCGGCTTATCCGTAGCGCATCCCGCCAGCAGCAAAACCGCGCTGATCGAAGCCAGCGCTGTACCGCGCAAATATGGGGTCGCCGTAGGCATGGAAATGGATCTCCTGTACCGGAGCCGCGCCAACTCAAGCGAGAGGCCGCGCCCCGGAGCAAATAAAGATCTAATGAACCATGCTTTACAGCGCCCAGGTCTGCAAAAACGTCAAAAAATGTAGCTCAACGATTGCTCCCGAAATTGCCCACAACGTCCAGCCGCGGGCAGGCAATCACATCGGTGAAGCGGATATGCGGGTCAATGGGCGCCAGTGATTCCCCGATGGCGCAAGATCTCGGACCACTGTTCAGTATCCGAAGCGATACGCGCCTCCAGGCTTTCCGCCGATTCCGCCGACGAAGAGACGACGAAGCCTAGGTCCATTAGTCTTTCCCGCACTTCGGGCTGGGAGATCACCGTATTCAGTGAACGATTCAGTCGCGCAATGACATGATCAGGGGTCTGCTTCGGCGTGACCAGGCCAAACCAGCTGGGCACCGTCGCGTTCAGAATTCCGGACGCTTCGATGCTGGGTACATCGCCAAGCTTGGAAAACTCTCCTTCTGAAACTACCGCCACCGCATGAACATGATCTGCCTGGATATGAGGCAACAGACTTATAACGTTATTAGCATAGAAATCCAGACGCCCTTCCATAAGATCGACCAAGGCCTGCCCATCAACCTTGTACGGCACATGGACCACTTGTACGCCTGTATTTTTCTGCAATGCATCGCAAAGGAAATCTCCGACAGATCCTGCACCGGCTGAGGCACAACGCAGCGTGACAGACTTCTGTCTTGCAAGCTCCAGCGTCTCGATCAATGTACTGCCAGCAAGATGCTTCCCTTTGACCAGCACAACAGGTACTCCCGCCACTTTGCCAACAGGGCGAAACTCCGCCGGCACGTCTACTTCGCCCTGCCGGTACATCAACTGATGAATGATCACTGAACTACCGGCCATATAGACCGTATACCCATCAGGATCAGCTCTCGTCATGGACAAAGCGGCAACCATTCCCGCGGCGCCCGGCCGGTTTTCAATGATGATTCTTTGACCCAAGTCATCAGCCATGAACGTGGCCAGATAACGGGCGAGCACATCGACCCCACCTCCCGGCGCCCCACCCACCACCAGGGTTATGGGACGCCGAGGATAAACCTCAACGGCAACTTCAGAAGACAACGCCACCATTGGTATTACTCCTCCTGCCACAGCCAGAACGGCCAGTTTCAGTTTTCTCATCATCAACTCCAGTCTCCACTAGATTGAAAGACAAACAGCAATCGTCAGAAACATGCGGTAGTAGGGGCATGGGTAAGCAAGCATTTGAACTGGTTCCGACGAAGCGACTGGACGTTGACCGCGAAATCTCCCATGCAGGCGTGCGAGCGGGCAAGCATTGCCCTGTGAAACCAGCCTGAAGCGCGGCGTGAAAAATCAGTGAAGTCCTTCCATTCCACGCATGCGCAGAATTTCAGACCACTTCTTCGTGTCTTCGGAAATGCGCTTTTCAAATCTCTCCGGCGACTCTTTCAATGAAGGAACGACATACCCCAATTCCATCAGCCTCGTGCGCACGTCAGTCATTTCCAGCACGGCATTGAGCGACTGGTTGAGCCGGGAAATCACATAGGAAGGTGTTTCGTTCGGCACCATCAAACCGTACCACCCCGGTGCCGTGGCGTTCTTGAAACCCAACTCGTCGATGCTGGGAACGTCCGGGAGCTGAACGCATCTGCTTTCCGCGATAACTGCCATGGCGCGCACGCGATCCGCCTTGATGAAAGCCAAGGTGCCAACCAAGCTGGAAACGTAGAAATCCGCCCGGCCTCCCACTACGTCCGCCAAGGCCTGCGCATCGCCCTTATAGGGCACGTGGATCATTTCCACTCCTGCGGTCTTCTGCACCGCGTGGCACAGGAAGTCGCCGGAAGAGCCAACGCCGTTGGAGGCACAGCGCAACGTCGCGGATTTTTTCTTGGCGATCTCGATCGCTTCAAGGAGCGTTGCTCCGGGCACGTGCTTACCCATGACCAGCACGATGGGCACGCCTGCCGCCATCCCGACCGGCGTCAGATCCGTCGCCAGATTCAATTTCCCCTTGCCGTACATCAGTTGGTGCAGGAGCACCGAACTCCCGGCCATATACACCGTATAACCATCCGGAGCCGATCGCATCACAGACAAAGCGGCCACCGACCCTGTTGCACCTATGCGGTTTTCGACGATGACTTTCTGGCCTAATTCATTCGTCATGTATTCGGCCAGGTGACGGGAAAGGACATCGGCGCCTCCCCCAGGCGCGTAACCCACCACCAGTGAAATCGGCCGTTGCGGGTATTCCTCCGCCACGCCATCGAACGCCAGCGCCATCATGGGTACCACTCCTCCTGTCAGAATCGACAAAGCCAACCTCAGTTTTCTCATGCGCATCCCGGATCTCCAATCGATTGAGAGACGATCCGCGGCAGCCAGAAACTTGCCGCGGTAATGGCATGGGTGAGCCAGGACTCCAAGAGGTTCCGGGTATTGAATCAGTGAACTCCGCCCGTCTCCCGCAAGCGCAGCATCCCCGACCATTTCTCTGTATCTTTGCCGATACGCTTCTCCAGCCCCTCTGGCGACTCTTTCGAGGAAGGAACGACGTAGCCCAACTTCATCAGACGCTTGCGAACATGGCTCGTCGCCAGCACGGCGTTGAGCGAACGATTGAGACGCAAGATGACGTAGTCAGGGGTCTCGCTCGGCACCATCAAGCCATACCACGCAGGTACCGTCGCATCTGTAAAACCCAATTCTTCGATGCTCGGAACATCCGGAAGCTGAGCGCACCTGCTCTCTGAAATGACCGCCACGGCCCGCACCCAGCCGGTTTTCGACAACGACTTTCTGCCCCAGTTCTTCCGACATATGCTCGGCAAGGTGACGCGCAAGTACGTCAGCGCCTCCACCCGGCGCATAACCCACCACCAAAGAAATCGGGCGTTGCGGATATACCTCCGCCACCACGTTGGAAGACATCGCCATCATCGGTACTACCCCTTCTGTCACAGCCCATGCAGCCAGCTTCAGTTTTCTCACGCGCACCTCGGATCTCCAGTCAAATGAAAGACGAATGGCAATTGCCGGAAAAATACGGCAGTGGTGGCATGGGTAGAACAAAGACTGCAAGTAGTTCCGAACACCGAAGCCAAAAAAAACGGACCTCCATGAGGTCCGTTTTTTCCAGCAGTTTCTACGACAAAATCACTGAAACGCCGTCTCGATAAAACTGCGCAGCTTGCGTGAATGCAGCCTCTCCGGGGGCATCTCGCGTAGCCGCTCCAATGCCCGCATGCCGATCTGCAAATGCTGGCCGACTTGGCGCCGGTAGAACTCGGTCGCCATCCCCGGCAACTTCAATTCTCCATGCAGCGGCTTATCCGAAACGCATAACAGCGTCCCATACGGCACACGAAAGCGGAAACCATTCGCGGCGATGGTCGCCGATTCCATATCCAGTGCGATCGCGCGCGACTGCGCGAACCGTTGCACCGGCTCCATATGGTCCCGCAACTCCCAGTTGCGGTTGTCGATCGTGGCCACGGTCCCCGTGCGCATGATGCGTTTCAATTCCCAACCAGACAAACCCGCAACTTCCTCGACCGCCTGCTCCAACGCTACCTGCACCTCCGCCAGCGGCGGCACCGGGACCCACGTCGGCAAATCGGCATCCAGCACATGGTCCTCGCGCACATAACCATGCGCCAGCACATAATCACCCAGACGCTGCGACGTCCGCAGCCCCGCGCAGTGGCCCAGCATCAACCAGGCATGCGGCCGCAATACGGCAATATGATCGGTAATCGTCTTCGCATTCGACGGCCCCACGCCGATATTCACCAGCGTGATGCCCGAATTGCCCGGCCGCACCAGGTGGTAAGCGGGCATCTGCGGCAGCCGCACCGGCGGCGCACCCATATTCTCCGCCGTTGCCTGACCGGCCAACGTCACTCGATTACCCGGCTCCACCAAAGCCTCGTAGCCACCGGCCCCGTCTGCCAACAGCGCCCGCGCACGCGCGCAGAACTCATCCACATAGAACTGGTAATTCGTGAACAACACGAAATTCTGGAAATCCGCCGGTTTACTGGCCGTGTAGTGCTGCAGGCGATGCAGCGAATAATCAACGCGCGGCGCTGTGAAAGGCCCCAGCGGACGCGGCTCGTTATCCCGCCCATGCCAGGTGCCATTGACGATGGCGTCATCGGTGATCGCCAGATCCGGCACGTCGAAAATATCCCGCAGCGGCCGCTTCAATGCTTCAAGCTTGCTGCCATCCACATAGGCACCATCAGGAAAGGCGAAGTGCAGAGGAATAGGCACATTCGACTCGCCGATTTCCACAGGCATGCGGTGATTTTGCAGAAGCTGGCCGATCTGCTCCAGCAGATAACGCCGGAATAGCGCCGGCTGCGTGACCGTCGTCTGATAAATACCCGGCTCCGCCACGTGGCCATACGACAATCGGGTATCGATCGCGTCATACGTATGCACGGAGATACGGATCGACGGATAGCAGGCGCGTACCCGCCCCTGCAGGACTTCGCCGCGCGTGACGCTTTCCAGGGCTTCACGCAGGAACGCGGTATTGCGATCGTAAATGGCGATCAGGCGTTCGACGGCGGATTCCGCACTGTCGAACGGTTCAAAAGGCATGAATTCTGGTCTGACCATGGGAGAGACGCCGCGGCTGAAAGGGATGAACGAAAAGGGTCCGGCACCACGAACAACGCGGCGCCGTCATGACCCCCAGGCATTATGCCGCGCTTACTTCTGCGCCGTCTTGCTGCCGTCCTTGTGCCACGCGTAGATATCGAAGGCGAAGTCGGTCAGATCGCCTTGCTTGTTCCATGCCACCTTGCCGATGGGCGTATCGAAGCTGTGCGCGTGCAGATATGCCGCCACCTTGGCCGGATCGGTGGAATTGGCGCCCTTGATCCCTTCGGCGATCACCTGCACCGCCGAGTAGGCCGGCAGTTGGAACGCCCCGCTGCCGTCGCGCTTCTTGTCGGCGAAGGCCTTCACCACCGCGGCATTGGCCGGGTTGTGGGCAAAATCCGCCGGCAACGTCAGCAGCATGCCTTCCACCGCGTCGCCCGCGATGGCATTGATGTCCGGATTGCCCACGCCCTCAGGTCCCATGAAGCGGGCTTTCAAACCCTGCTCCGCTGCCTGGCGCAACAACAGACCCATCTCCGGATGGTAGCCACCGAAATAGACGAAGTCGACACCATTGGCCTTGAGCTTGGTGATCACGGCGGAATAATCGCTGTCGCCGGCATTCAGCCCTTCGAACAGCACGACCGGAATCTTGGCCTCGTCCAGCCCCGCCTTTACCGCAGTGGCAATACCCTGCCCATACGACTGTTTGTCGTGCAGAACGGCCACCTTGGACGGCTTGACCTTGTCAATGATGTAGCGTGCCGCAGCCGGACCTTGCTGGTCATCACGCCCGATCGTGCGGAAAATGAAATCGAAATTCTTGCGATCGGTCAGCGCTGGCGCGGTGGCTGACGGCGTCACCATCACCACGCCTTCATCGTTATAAACCGACGCGGCCGCGATCGACGCACCCGAACAGACGGGACCGACCACGAAATGGATTTTCTCGTTGATGACCCGATTGGCCGCCACCGGCCCCTGTTTCGGCTCACAGGCGTCGTCGACCTTGAATGTCTCCAGCTTCAGACCGAGAACACCGCCAGCGGCATTGATCTGCTCCACGGCGGTATCGACGCCTTCGCGCACCATATCGCCATACTGCGTCACCGGCCCCGTGGTCGGCCCAACGACTGCGATGCGCAGCGTATCTTGCGCCGAAGCGGCACCGCTGATCAGCAAGCCCATCGAAATGCCCAGGGCCGGGGCGAGTTTGCGCCAAGGTTGCATTATTTGTCTCCGTGCTCATTTATTGCCAAACTACACGCCGGCTCGTGGCCCGCATGCCTGGCCGCGTCCCGCGGGCAGGAAAAAGAGAATACATGAACGAAAAGTCACGGCCGACGCGGCGCTGCGATCTTTGGCAATTTAGGGGTCGAAGTTGTAACGCCCTATTTCGTACGACCCTGCAGCACGCCTTATTCCACGAACGACATAAACAATCGACCATTAATTCGTTGGCGTTGGATAGGCGCGCGCGCATCATCCCGACCATGCGATTCCAACCGATCATCGTTCCCGGATGGAAAAATTCCGGTCCAGGCCACTGGCAAACGCTGTGGGAGCAAAGTCTTCCGCACGCCGTGCGAGTGCGGCAACAGGACTGGGAACATCCTGACCCCAATGCCTGGATCTCGACGCTGGCCGCCACCATCGAGTCAGCCCGCTGGCCGGCGTTATTGATCGCGCACAGCCTGGGTTGCATCACGGTAGCCGCCCTGCCCGTCCCGTTGCGGGCCAGGATCGCGGGTGCCCTGTTGGTGGCGCCGGCCGATATAGAAAGGCAAGGCGCGCATGCCGACCTGGCGCGTTTCGCGCCGGTCCCGCGCCGCCCGCTGGGTTTCCAGAGCGTGGTAGTGGCGAGCGATAACGACCCGTGCTGCCAGTTGGCGCGGGCACGGGAATTCGCGGAGGACTGGGGCAGCCGGCTGGTGGTATTGGAAGGGGCCGGCCACATCAACGCCGAAAGCGGCCTGGATATCTGGCCGCAGGGACTCAAGCTGTATGGTGCCCTGCGCCGCCGCGCCGTCTGGCGCATCGTGCCGCCAGCGCGGCGCATCGCGCCCGTGGCGGGTTATGTGGCGTCATGAAAAAGCCCGTTGGGGCTTTTTGTCAGGCCGAAGCTCAGATGTGAAGATGATTTTTGGAGATGATGGGGAGGTCCCCATCGCCCCCTTTCTGGGCTATTGCCCCACTTATTCGAATACCGCGCCGCGGCCAGCCGTGCGCCGGCAGGACCTTATTCCAGCAAACTACGCAGCATCCACGCGTTCTTCTCGTGAATATCCAGGCGCTGGGTCAGCAGATCGGCGCTGGGCTGGTCATTCGCGCCATCGGCTTTCTCGAAGGCAGCGCGCGCGGTCTTGGCGACCGATTCATTACCCCGCACCAGCAAGCGCACCATTTCCATGGCATCGGGTACCGTGGTCGGCTCAGCAATGGACGACAGCTTGGCGTATTCGCGATACGTGCCCGGCGCATGGTGACCCAGCGCGCGTATCCGTTCGGCGATGCTGTCCAGCGCATTCCATTCTTCCGTGTATTGCGTCATGAACATGGTGTGCAGCGTATTGAACAGCGGCCCCGTGACGTTCCAGTGGAAGTTATGCGTCATCAGGTACAGCGTGTACGAATCGGCCAGCAGCTTGGACAGTTCACCGGCGATGGCGGCGCGGTCCTTGTCGGAGATGCCGATATTGATGCGCGGTGCGCCTGTATTGTTCTTGGAAACCTTAGCCATGAATGAGCCTCGTCGATTTGATTTGAATTGCTGAGCAAGAATACCACCAGGACATCTCAATCCTGATGCGAAGCCATTTCATCTTCCAGCATGCGCACACCCGGCAGCGGCGTCTTGTAGATGGCCTGCGCCAGCGCTTCGATCGCCGCCAGGCGCGGAAAACTGCGGCGCCACGCCAGCACCACCCGGCGGTCAGGCGTCGGCGGTTCCAGCGGGATATACGTCAGCAGGCTGTCGGCGGGCGGATGCTCCGGCACGGCCGTGATCGGCAGCACCGTGATGCCGATACCGGCGGCGACCATATGGCGGATGGTCTCCAGCGACGACCCTTCGAAAGTGCGCTGGATGCCATCGCTGGCCGCCGAAAAGCGCGACAGCTCCGGACAAACCTCCAGCACCTGGTCCCGAAAACAGTGGCCGCTACCCAATAGCAGCATGGTCTGCTGCTTCAGGTCTTCAGCCAGAATGCTCTTGCGCTTGGCCCAGGGATGGTCGCGCGGCACCGCCACCAGGAAGGGTTCGTCGTACAAAGGCTGCACGACCAGCCCGGCCTCCGGCAAAGGCAAGGCCATGATGGCGCAATCGATCTCGCCCTGGCGCAGCAGCTCCACCAGGCGCACCGTGAAATTTTCCTGCAACAGCAGCGGCATCTGCGGCGTGCGCGTGATCTGCACGGGCACCAGGCGCGGCAGCAGATAAGGCCCGATGGTATGGATCACGCCCACGCGCAATGGACCCGCCAGCGGATCGTGCCCGTGGCGGGCGATTTCCTTGATGCCGGCGCTTTCCTCCAACACCTTTTGCGCCTGCGCGACGATGCGCTGGCCGATCGCCGTCACGCCCACCTCGGCGCCACCGCGCTCGAAGATGGTCACGCCCAGCTCGTCCTCCAGCTTGCGGATCGCCACCGACAACGTCGGCTGGCTGACGAAACACGCCTCGGCCGCCCGGCCGAAATGGCGCTCGCGCGCGACGGCGACGATATATTTGAGTTCGGTGAGCGTCATATGCGTTTCCAGTAATCCGGCCCGATCCGCGGCCAGGGTCTCAAGTTCGGAGAAAATCTTCGCGGCCGCGCATCCAGCGCGCCAGATGCGCCTCGGCGGCCGCGGGATATTCGGTGCGCAAGCAGGCCGCGGCTTCACGAGCCTGCTCGGCGATACGGGCATCCACTTCGATATCGGCGAAGCGCAGCAAGGCAGTGCCCGACTGGCGTGTGCCCAGGAACTCGCCCGGGCCACGTTGCGCCAGGTCGCGCCGCGCGATCTCGAAACCATCGGCGGTCTCGAACATGGCACGCAGGCGCTCGCGCGCGATGCCCGACAGCGGCCTCGCATACAGCAACACGCAAACCGATTCCGCCGTGCCCCGCCCCACGCGTCCGCGCAACTGGTGCAATTGGGCCAGGCCGAAGCGTTCGGCGTGCTCGATAACCATCAATGAGGCATTGGGCACGTCCACCCCCACCTCGATGACGGTCGTGGCGACCAGCACGTCGACCTCGCCCGCGCGAAAGGCCTGCATCACATCGGCTTTCTCGGCTTGCGACAGGCGGCCATGCACCAGCCCCACCCGCAGGTCGGGCAATTCCGCGCACAAGGCCTGATGCGTATCGACGGCGGTCTGCAGTTCCAGCGCTTCGCTTTCCTCAACCAGCGGACAGACCCAATAGACTTGACGTCCCTGCCGCGCCGCGTGGGCGATATGCGCGATGACTTCCTCGCGGCGGGCATCGCTGACCAGCTTGGTCACCACCGGTGTGCGGCCAGGCGGCAGTTCGTCGATGACCGACACATCGAGGTCCGCGAAAAACGTCATCGCCAGCGTGCGCGGGATGGGCGTGGCGCTCATATTCAGTTGATGGGGAATCAGCCGCGCCTGCGGCGTTTCCCCTTTGCGCGCCAACGCCAGCCGCTGGCCGACACCGAAGCGATGCTGTTCGTCCACGATGGACAATCCCAGGCGGGCGAATTCCACATGATCCTGGATCAGCGCCTGCGTGCCGACCACCAGATCGACGGTGCCGGCGGCCACCGCGGCCACGGCCTCGCGCCGCGCCTTGGCGCCCAGGCTGCCACTAAGCCATTCGATCCGCACGCCCAGCGGATGCAACCAGTCCACCAGCTTGCGGAAATGCTGTTCGGCCAGGATTTCGGTAGGCGCCATCAGGCCTACCTGGGCGCCGGCCTCGATGGCCTGCGCCGCGGCGATGGCGGCCACCACCGTCTTGCCGCTGCCGACATCGCCCTGCAACAGCCGGTGCATGGGATAAGGTTGCGCCAGGTCGGCGCGGATCTCCGCCACCACCCGCTGCTGAGCCCCCGTCAGCTTGAAGGGCAAGACGCCGTACAGACGCGCCACCAGGCCGTCGGCGGCATCGGTCGCCACCAGCGGCGTGGCGCGGTTGGCGCGGCGTGCGGCGCGCGCGGCCGCCAGGGACAGCTGCTGCGCCAGCAATTCATCGAACTTGACACGCAACCAGGCCGGATGCGCGCGCTCGATCAAGGCATCTTCATTGACACCCGGTGGCGGCGCATGCAGCAAGCGGATCGAGGCGTCGATAGGCTGCAGGTCGTAACGTTCGCGCACCAGATCGGGCAAGGTATCGGTCAGATCGGTCTGCGCCAGGGCCTGCCCGATGGCCTTGCGCAGCACGGGTTGCTGCAACCCCTCCGTGGTCGGATAGACCGGCGTCAAGGCAATGGCCAACGGCGAGTCGGCGACGGCCATGCGCGGATGCACCATTTCGCGGCCGAAGATGCCGCCACGTACTTCGCCGCGCGCGCGCAGACGCCGGCCCACCGTCAATTGCTTCTGCTGGCTGGGATAGAAGTTCAACCAGCGCAGCTGCAACTCACCGGACTCATCGGCGATGGTGGCGGTCAATTGCCGCCGCGGCCGGTAAGTCACTTCGCAATGCGTGATCTCGCCTTCGACCTGGGCCGGATAGCCCGGCCGCAGGGCCGAGATGGGAGTGACGCGCGTTTCGTCTTCATAGCGCAGGGGCAGATGCAGCACCAGGTCCATGGACGTGGTCAGCCCCAGCGCGTGCAGGCGCCGCTCCAGATCCGAGCGGGGCGCGGTGCCGTCAGGTTTGGCCGCCGGCGCGCCCGCGGCCTTGCCGCGCCGCGTGGCGGGTTTGCCATCGGCTGCGGGAACAGGAGCGGGTTTGCGAGAGGCCGCGGAAGCGGGCATGGCGGGCGTGGATCCTGCGGGCGGCATGGCAGCCGCCCGCGTGATGGTCATGAAACGCGTGGGCGTGGGCGTGGTGGCGATGAGCCTATTCAGATGACCAGAATCGCTTCGACCTCGAACTGCGCACCCTTGGGCAGGCTGGCTACGCCTACCGTGGAACGGGCCGGGAACGGCTGCGGGATGATCTCGGCCATGATGGCATTGGCCGCCGCGAACTTGCCCAAATCCGTCAGGAACAGGGTCAGCTTGACGATATGGTTCAGCGTACCGCCCGCCTCCTTGATGACGGCCTGCATGTTCTCGAAGGCCTGGCGCACCTGAGCCTCGAAGTTCTCGGACACCATTTCGCCGGAATCCGGCTCCAGGCCGATCTGGCCCGACAGGTAAACCGTCTTGCCGCCATTCACGGCAACCGCCTGGGAGTAAGGTCCGACAGCGGCGGGAGCGGCTGAAGTGTGGATGATTTGCTTGCTCATAGGTGGATCCCTTGTAAGGCGTTGACGGATTTAATCCTTAGTCTATCGAAGTTTAGTCTTCAATAGTTGCACGCGAAAGACCTGGATAGCCCGGGCACTGACGCGACGCATGGGCTAGTGGTAACAGAAGCAGGGAAAAAGTTTTGCCGAATGGGATATTTTTTGGCGTCATTGACTGCACTCAGTGCTGCGAGTGAATCGAACGCGAGAAGAACCCGGCCTTGCTCCTCCCCGTCTTCGTCCCGGCGCCTTCCTCCTGGAAGCCTATGGAGCAATGCGCACCGCTGAACAATGGCCCAGCACCGGACATCGGCTTTATCTATGAATTCATCCTGTTTTTCGATTTCACGAATCGCCCCACCCTGCCTATAGTTCTCCCACAAATCAGAATCACAACATCAGAATCACAACAGGAGACAACCATGCGAATCACCGCATCTTGCAAGCTTGCGCTGCTGCTGGCCGGCGCCGCCCTGGTGCCGACGGCGCAAGCCGCCGATTTTCCCAATCATCCGATCACCTTCGTGGTGCCGTTCGCCCCGGGCAGCGCCACCGACCAGATCGGCCGCGCCATCGGCCAGGGCGTGACGCAGGAAAGCGGACAGACCGTCATCATCGAGAACAAGCCGGGCGCCAGCGCGATGATCGGTGCGCAGGCGGTGGCGCGCGCCGCGCCTGACGGCTACACGGTGCTGATCACCACCAACACCACGCACGCGGCCAACGAGCATCTGTACAAGCAAATGCAGTATGACCCGGTCAAGGACTACGCACCGCTGACGCTGCTGGGTAAAGGCGCGCAGATCATGGTGGTGCGCCCGGACGCGCCTTACAAGAATGTGCAGGACTTCCTGGAAGATGCGCGCAAGAACCCGGGCAAGCTCAGTTTCGGCAGCGGCAGCTCCAGCAGCCGCATCGCCGGTGAGTTGCTGCAGCAGATGACCGGCGTGAAGCTGCTGCACGTGCCTTACAAGAGTAATCCGCTGGCGGTCACGGACCTGCTGGGCGGACAGATCACCATGATGATCACCGATACCGCCACCGGCCTGCCCCAGGTTCAAGCCGGCAAGCTGCGCGCCTTGGGTGTGACCACCCAGCAGCGCTCTCCGCTGGCGCCGGATGTGCCGACCATCGCCGAGTCGGGCGTACCGGGGTATGAAATGGGTTATTGGTTCGCGGCCTATGCGCCTGCCAACACGCCACCTGCCGTCGTGCAGAAGCTGCATGATCTGCTGGCGCAAGCCACCAAGGGCCAGGCGGCGCAGCAGTTCTACAAGCTGACCGGCACCGTTGCCGAAACGTCGACACCCGCCGAATTGGCCGCCTTCCAGAAGGGTGAGTCGAAGAAGTGGGCGGACATCATCAAGCAGGCCGGGATCCAGCCGGAGTGATTGGGTTTGAATGGGCGGCCTCTGCAAGCGGGGCCGCCGCTGGGTTGCCCCGTCCATTTTCTGGCGTCTGATTGAGCCTGGTGCCGGCGGATAAGGATCCGCTTGAGCAAAGGGTCCGCTTGAGCAAAGGATCGGCTTGCGCATCAGGAATCGAGTTGACGCTCGGCAGGCGGAAATTCAAAAAGGATGTGACGCTACGCAAATGCGGGACTGTGGCGGGTGCGGTATACAAGACACTCCATCGAACCGCTTCTCAGGATCCGAGCAGTGGCCATACTTTGCGCAGGCACGCCGACAATCACCGTTCGAGATAACCGCGGACTGGACGTGCGCAGCCTGCGCTATAACCGTACCGCCGACGGCGACGTGGCAACGCAGTATGTCGATGCGCAGACGCATAGCGCCCTGGGCCAGCCGACGTCCTCCCAAGATCCGCGCTTTTTCGGAACCGAGACGCTGAACTTCCAGTACACACCGGCCTTGTCCGGCCAAGTACTGCGGACGATGAGCGTGGACGCCGGCACGGCCACGGCTTGCACCGATATCGCCGGCCAGTCCATCTGGCAGTACAGCCAAGGGCGCGATACCGAACTGCAATCGGATAAAAAGATCACGGTGCTGCTGTCTTACGACGCGCTGGGCCGGCCGTTGCAACGCGCCTGCTACACCGCGGATATCTCGGGGGGTGGATCGATTGGCGGCGCCACCGATATTTTGTCCTATGGTGACTACAGGGGGGCACCCAGTACCACTTACGATTCGAACGACACCGCCGACCCGCGCAATGCCAACCAACGCGGGCAGATACTGCAGCACTTCGATACCGCGGGCTTGGTCGACATGAGCGTCCAGGGCTACGCCGTGCAGGGCACCACCCTGCGCGAGGAGCGGCGCTTTCTAGCCACCGCGTGTGACGCCACCACTCACTGGCAGGCCGGAACTCCGCAAACGTTGTACGGCTTGAACAAGGGATGGCTGGAGCCGGATACGAACCCGGCCAACCTGTATTCCACTGGCTGGACCTATGACGCCCTGGCCCAGGTACTGACCCAAGTCGACGCCAAAGGCCATCAGCGGCACACTTCATACGATGGCGCCGGGCGCAAGTACACGGCCTCGGTCACGCCAAACGGCGGCACCCTCACACCAGTGTGTACAGGCATCACATATACCGCGGCTGGTGAAATCGACACCCGCAACGATGCCAACAATATCCAGATCGTGTATGCCTACGAACCGCAGACGACGCAGCGCCTCGTCTCCATCACCGCATTACGGGGATCCAAGAAACTTCAGGCGCTGGCCTATGCCTGCGACGGCGTAGGCAATGTCATCGCCCTGTCCGACAGCAGCGCCGGTGCGCAAGTCAGCTTCTTCCGCAATCGCGCCGTCACGCCGGATCGTGGCTATACCTACGATGCGCTGTATCAGCTCACCAGCGCCACGGGCCGCGAGAATTACGTCAACAACACCCCAAAGGGCACCGACTGGCCCGGCGCGCAATTCAGCCCGACTAATACACCCAACTACCAGGCTTACGCCCGCTCCTATACCTACGACCTGGGCGGCAACCTCACGGCGATCCGTAGTGCCAACTGGGGTGACGCCAAACCGCCTACGCGGCAACTGGTCGTCGGCAACAGCAGCAATCGCGCCGTGTGTACAGCCAATAATCCAGGGGCGACGCAGGCCAATATCGATACGTACTTCGACCCCGCCGGCAAGAGCATCTACCTGGACGCCAATCGCAACCAGCCCATGTACTGGACCGCATTGCACCAGCTTTATTGCGTAGTCACGACTTACCGGTCCGCTGGATCCGGCGCCGGCTCGGGCGAATGGTCCGATTCTGATCGCGAACAGTACGCTTACGACGGTAGCGGCCACCGCGTGCGCAAATACGCCAGCAGCCTGGCAGGCGGCGGCGCGGACGCAAACAGCTGGAACATCGCCGACACCCGCTACCTTGCAGGGCTGGAGCTACGTACGAATACCGCCACGGGAGAACACTTGGAAGTCATCGTCCTGGACGACGGCGCCCGGATGTTGAACTGGGCCGGCGGCGCAGGCAAGCCCGACGATATTCCCAATCTGCAATTGCGCTACCAATACAGTGACCGTCAGAACTCCTGCCAACTTGAGACCGACAACGACGGCAACGTCATCACTCAGGAAGAGTATTACCCCTATGGCGGCACCGCCGTACTGGCTTCGCGCACCGACAGCGAGGTCAAGTACAAATACGTCCGCTATTCCGGTAAGGAACGCGACGCCACTGGTCTCTATTATTACGGCCTGCGCTATTACCAGCCCTGGATAGGACGATGGATCAATCCTGATCCCGCAGGGCCGACCGCCACGCAAAACCTCTATTGCATGGTGAGCAACAACCCGGTCACCAAGATCGACGCATACGGCGCGGTCGAAGAAGAACCGCAGGCGACCCGCGGCTGCTTCGGCAATTTGTTCGGATGTTTCCAGCGCAACCCTGCGATGCACCAACCGCTCGCACCCTCTGCCGCCGAAACCTCCACGCGGACGCAGGCGGATCAGGCCGCGACGGACACAGTGCGAACGAGCAGCCGCGCCTCATCACGTGATGGATACACCGAACTCATACCCCACCAGGCCGGCGAATCGGATGAGGCAATCCCGCAATCAATAGATTCCATGCCGGTCCCGCAGGACCCGTCCCGAACAAGCGCTCCGCTCGACGGCTGGTGGGTCGAGGACCAAAAGATCGAGGAAAACCTGAGCTCCAAAATCGCCAGCATCGGCATCGATTGGGTGCCCAAATACGCTAGCTGGCTGCAAGATCCAAGAGGCCCAAGGGCCGCGGCTTCAGACAGCAAGACCATTCTGGATATCCACGAACAGTACGGCGAAAATGCGGCCGAACTGTGGAAGTTCGCGGTGCGCTACGTCGGCAAACTGCATGATTCTCAAGGCGTAGAGACGGAGCAACAACGCTTCGCCCGACTCTGCCAGCTGGGAGAAATCAAAACGGTCGAATGGGACAACGCAATAAAGAAATTCAACGACCAACATAGCAAGCCGCGCAAGCTCACCAATGCGCTCAACGATACGCCGCAACAAGCCGATTTCGAAAAATGGATGATCGACCAGGAAAAAGAGACACGACCATCATCGTCGCTCGCCGAACCCGATGAACCAGCCTCGGCAGCAAGTGCGCGTGATGACGACGAGGCGGCCTGGGCCCGTCACGCCTACGTGTCCAAGGAGCTGCGGCACGGGAGTTACTACCTGGTCGACTCTGCCCAGAAAACGCAGGGGTTCAAGTTCGACACGGTGGATCCACAGCGACCTGGCCACCGCTTTTCCCTGGATGTTTCACGCAGCAAAATCCGGCTGATGGAGGCGTTCAGATCGCAAAAGACGAAGGAATATTACGCAAACGATGTCAGCGTGGTTCAGCTTTGCGCGGCCAAGGACAAAACCATTGCGTTAGACGGCATCCAGCTTTTGGAACTGAACGACATCGTCAACCAGACGACCCTGGACATGCTGAGCGCCCACAACGACACCCGCAAACCGGCGTCTCACATCGGTCCCAATATCTGGTACGACCGTTGGGGTGACGAGGACCCTCGCTTCGTTCACTTCTTCAGCAATTCAGTCCATGGCAAGCGCGTGACCCGATTGCTGGATGACATGGGCAAAGCGCCCACCGCCTTGTGGCGCTACGATGCCGCGGACGATAAAGGCGTCGAGCAGAATGATCTATTCGTGTTCATGAAGCAAAGCCAAAAAACTCGCCATCCCGCATTGCGATAATCTTCGCCAAAAAGCACAAAGCATCCGCAAGCGGATGCTTTGTCAGTGCTCAACGCTGCCTGGCCAAGCGAGTGATGCCCAAACCTCGCCGGCCAGCGCGCCGCCGGCTTACTTCTCGACGAAAGCCCGTTCCACCACGTAGTCGCCCGGCTGGCCCACGCCTGGAGAGACGACGAAGCCGCGCTTGTCAAGCATGGCGCTGATGTCGGCCAGCATGTGCGGGCTGCCGCAAAGCATGGCGCGATCGTCCTGGGGATTCATCGGAGGCAGGCCGATGTCTTCGAACAGCTTGCCGCTTTCCACCAGTTCCGTGATGCGGCCCTGGTTGCGGAACGGTTCGCGCGTGACGGTCGGGTAATAAACCAGCTTGCCGTTGACCATGTCACCGAAGAACTCGTTGGCCGGCAGTTCATTCTGGATGTAGTCCGCATAAGCCAGCTCGCTGACCCAGCGTACGCCATGCACCAGCACGACTTTCTCGAAACGTTCGTAGACGTCCGGGTCCTTGATGATGCTCATGAAGGGCGCCAAGCCTGTACCCGTGCCAAACAAATACAAATGCTTGGCGGGCTTCAGGTCGTCCACGACCAAGGTGCCCACGGGCTTGCGGCTGACCAGAATGGTGTCGCCTTCCTTCAAATGCTGCAGGCGCGAAGTCAAAGGGCCGTCCGGCACCTTGATGCTGAGGAATTCGAGATTTTCCTCATAGTTCGCGCTGGCGATGCTATACGCGCGCAGCAATGGCTTGCCTTCCACTTCCAGGCCGATCATGACGAAATGGCCATTGTGAAAGCGCAGCGCCGCGTCGCGGGTAGTCTTGAAGGAAAAAAGGGTGTCGTTCCAGTGGTGCACGCTCAAGACGCGCTCGTGGTTGAAGGCTGCCATATCGGATAGAAAATGCGCGGATAAGAAGATGCGTTGCGGCAACTCCTTGGAGCCGTCGCCGCCGACCGGCGCAAAAAGGACGCGCCCGGCCATTGAAGGAAAGCCGATTTTACCGCTTTTTGATGATAAACGTTCTCATTGGGGCATTTAGCTTAGACGGATTGCGCATGTACTTATGCCGGACACGACCAATCGCCCTTGCTTCTGGCGCCCCTGAGGTCTCGGTTGACCAACAAAGCCGGCTGCCCAGGCTCCCGTAAAAAAGAAAGTGGCGTTCCTTACAACTAGTTGAATGAAAGCTGACTTCCTGCTATCTTGCGGCCTTCGCTTTATGAGAATCGTTTTCGTTACCGCACTGCGGTGACGCGTTCTCGCCCCTGCCGCCGCTGCGCGGCACGCGCGGCCGCCTAGTGCCGCCCATCGTTTGATCGTCAGGAGATTCACCGTGTCCTCATCCCTGCCCCGCCTCGCTCCGCTGTTCGCCGCGCTCGCACTGACCGCCGTCGCCCTGCCCGCCAATGCCGCCGACGAAGTCACCCTGTACACCACCCGTGAGCCCAAGCTGATCCAGCCGCTGCTGGATGCCTATACCAAGCAAAGCGGCGTCAAGGTCAATACGGTGTTCGTCAAGGACGGGCTGTTGGAGCGCGTCAAGGCCGAAGGGGAAAAGTCGCCTGCCGACCTGTTGATGACGGTGGACATCGGCAACCTGATGGACCTCGTGGATGGCGGCGTGACGCAACCCGCGCCGTCGACCGAACTGGAATCCGTGGTGCCCATCAATCTGCGCGGCGCGGGCGGCAGCTGGTACGCCCTGTCCTTGCGTGACCGCGTGCTGTACGCCGACAAGAATCTGCCCCTGTCCAGCTTCCATTACGAAGACCTGGCCGATCCGAAGTGGAAGGGTAAGGTCTGCATCCGCGCCGGTCAGCACCCCTACAACACGGGCCTGGTAGCCGCGATGATCGCCCACGACGGCGCCGCCGCCACGGAAAAATGGCTGCGCGGCGTCAAGGCCAACCTGGCGCGCAAGGCCACCGGCGGCGACCGCGACGTTGCCCGCGACATCCTGGGCGGCATCTGCGATATCGGCGTGGCTAACGCCTATTACGCCGGCCATATGAAAAACGCCGAGGCCGGCAGCGACGCCCGCAAGTGGGGCGACGCCATCAAGGTCATCCGCCCCACTTTCATCCAGGGCAACGGCACGCACGTCAATATCAGCGGCGCCAGCGTCGCACGCTACGCTCCGCACAAGGAAGGCGCGGTCAAACTGCTGGAGTACCTGGTGTCGGCACCGGCCCAGGCCCTGTATGCCCAAGCCAACTATGAATACCCCGTTCGCGCCGGCGTGCAGCTCGATCCGGTGGTCGCTTCCTTCGGACCGCTCAACGTCGACAAGCTGCCGGTGGCGGACATCGCGCGCTACCGCAAGCAAGCCAGCGAACTGGTCGACAAGGTCGGCTTCGACCAGTAAGCCGCGCGAGCTGACATCACGTCCTCCATGCCCTGGTCCTGGGCAGCGGCGCTGATCGCGCTGCTGGTGTGCGCGCCGCTGGCGGCGCTGGCCGGTTGGGCCCTGAGCGGTGACACCGCGCATTGGGCTCATCTCGGCCGCCACGTGCTGCCGCAGGCCGTGCTGAATACCGGCGCGCTGCTGGCAGGCGTCGGCGCCTTGACCACGCTGCTGGGCGTGGGCTGCGCCTGGCTGGTCAGCGCCTATGATTTCCGGGGCCGCCGCCTGCTGTCCTGGGCCCTGCTGCTGCCGCTGGCGGTGCCCACCTACATCCTGGCTTACGCCTATCTGGACCTGCTGCATCCGATCGGCCCCGTGCAAAGCACCCTGCGCGCCCTGCTCGGCTTCGACAGTCCGCGCCAGTTCCGCCTGCCCGACCTGCGTTCACTGCCCGGGGCGATCTTCGTGCTGGGTTTCGCGCTGTATCCCTATGTCTATCTGAGCACCCGCGCGTTGTTCATGACGCAGGCCGCCAATGTGCTGGAAGCCGCGCGTACCTTGGGCGCCAGCCCTTGGGGTGCGTTCCGGCGGGTGGCCCTGCCGATGGCGCGCCCGGCGCTGGCCGTGGGCATCAGCCTGGTGTTGATGGAAACACTCAACGATATCGGCGCATCGGAGTTCCTGGGCGTACAGACGCTGACAGTGTCGGTATACACCACGTGGGTCACGCGTTCGGACCTGGCCGGCGCGGCGCAGATCGCCCTGGCCATGCTGGCCTGCGTATTGGCCTTGATCCTGCTTGAGCGGCGCGGCCGGCGCCGTCAGCGTTACGCCGCCACGCAGCGGCCCCGTCCCATGCAGCCCGTGCGGCTGCGGGGTTTTGCCGGCTGGCTCGCCTGTGGCCTTGGCACGCTGCCAGTGCTGCTGGGTTTTGTCGCGCCGACGTTGTATCTGCTGTGGGAAACACAGAAACGCCTGCATCTGGTGGGCGGCGTGTCGACGCAGCTGTGGGCCGCGGCGGGCAATACCGTCAGCGTGGCCGCCGCCGCCACGCTCGCGACCGTGGCTTGCGGCCTGGTGGTGGCCTGGGCCGCGCGCCGGGTGCGCGAAAGCGCGCGCGGCGGGCCACTGGCCTGGGGGCCGCGTGCGGCCAGCCTGGGTTATGCCATCCCCGGCACCGTGCTGGCCATCGGTCTGTTGACGCCGCTCGCCTGGTTCGACGATGTGCTTGCACGGCTGGGCCTGGGCAGCGGACAAATCCTGATGGGATCGATGAGTGCCCTGGTCATCGCCTACCTCATCCGCTTCCTGGCTATCGGCGCGGGCAGTATCGAAGCGGGCCTGGCGCGCATTCCGCCTTCCTTGGAACAAGCGGCACGCCTGCTGGGCGAAAGCGCCGGCGGCACCTTGCGCCGGGTGCATCTGCCGCTGCTGCGGCCGGCATTGGCGACGGCGGCGCTACTGGTCTTCGTCGATGCCATGAAGGAATTGCCCGCCACGCTGCTGCTGCGGCCCATGAATTTCGATACGCTGGCGACGTGGCTCTACGCCGAGGCCGCGCGCGGCACCTACGAAGAAGGCGCGGTGGCCGCGCTGGGTATCGTCGCCGTGGGGCTGCTGCCGGTCATCCTGCTGGCGCGCGCCCAGGCTGGACCGGCGGCGCGCGTCCCTCCGCACCCGTCCACGCACTCATAGTCAGTATCAACCTGGCCGCCATGACCACCCTGCTTGAACTCGATCAACTGCAACTGGCCTATGACACCAGGCACGGCTCGCGCGTCGTCGTCGACACGCTCAGCCTGACGCTGGCGCGCGGCCATATCGGCAGCCTGCTGGGCCCGTCGGGCTGCGGCAAGACGTCGGTGCTGCGCGCCATCGCCGGCTTCGAGCCGCTGCGCCAGGGGCACATCCGCCTGGATGGGACAGAGATATCGAGTCCGACAGCCAGCGTGGCACCGCAAGCGCGCCGCGTGGGCATGATGTTCCAGGACTATGCCCTGTTCCCGCACCTGGACGTAACGGGCAATGTGAGCTTCGGCCTGCGCCGCTTGCCGAAAACACAGCAGCGTGCGCGGGTGCGCGACATGCTGGAATTGGTCGGCCTGGGGGCGATGGCCGACAGCTATCCGCATGAGCTGTCGGGCGGACAGCAGCAACGGGTGGCCTTGGCGCGCGCGCTGGCCCCCGCGCCTGAACTGCTGCTGCTGGACGAACCTTTCTCCAATCTGGATGCCGATGCGCGCGAAAGGCTGGCGTTCGAGTTGCGCGACATCCTGAAGGAAACCGGCCACACCGCTTTGCTGGTGACGCACGACCAGGCCGAAGCCTTCGCCATCGCCGACCGGGTTGGCGTGATGCGCGATGGCCGGCTGGCGCAGTGGGATACCCCGTACAACCTGCACCATCATCCGGCCGATGCGGGCGTGGCGGATTTCATCCGCCGCGAGGCCCTGGCGGAACGGCGCGCGGCGGCGTATGCGCGTGGGCGGTAAGCGGCGGACGCGGCGGCGCCGGACCGCCGCAGTACCGGGCTATGGAGCAATGGAGCTATAGAGTAGTTGAGTCGTTGCAGCACAGCCGCGTGCAGACGACCGCCGGCTATTCCGCCTTCAACGACACCTTCGCCGAAAGCGCCTTGAAGCGCTCGTATTCATTGCGGCTGAGCGTGTCGACCTCTTGCGGCGTCGACCCGTAGGGATTGAAGCCGGCGGCGAGCAGCTTCTCCTTGACGTCCGGCAGCGCCAAAGCCCAGCGGAAGGCTTCGCTCAATGCCTGGGTGACATCGGCCGGCATGCCCGCGGGGCCGTAGACGGCGAACCAGGGATCCACCACGGCGCCCGCATAGCCCAATTCCTTGAGCGTCGGCACGTCCGGCAAGACACTGGAGCGCTGATTGCCCGTGACCGCCAGGGCGTGCACCTTGCCCGCCTTGATATGCGGCAAAGACGCCGGCAGGTTGTCGAACAGGATGTTGATATGGCCACCCAGCAAGTCGTTGATGGCCTGCGAACTCCCCTTGTAAGGCACATGCTGCATGCCCGCGCCCGTCGCCTGGTCGAACATGATGCCCGCCAGATGCATGGACGTTCCCGTGCCCGGCGTGCCGAAACCTTGTCCCGGATGCTTCTTGGCGTAGTCGACCAGGCCCGCGATATCCTTGACGGGCACTTGCGGGCCGACTTCGATCACCACCGCCGACGTGCCCAGCATGCTGATGCCGGTGAAGGCCTTGGTGGGATCGAAGGGCATTGACGGATACACGAAGGGATTCAGCGCGTTGGTGGAGATGGCGCCGAAGCCTATGGTGTAGCCATCGGGCGCGGCCTTGGCCACGGCCTCCATGCCGATATTGCCACCGGCACCGGGACGATTCTCCACGATCACGGTCTGGCCGAATTTCTCGCCCAGCTTCTGGCTGACGGTGCGCGCCACGATGTCGGTGGTGCCGCCCGGCGTGTACGGCACGATGAATGTGATCGGCCGCGTGGGAAAGCCGGCAGCCTGGGCCACGCCGGCGGTAGCCGCCGTGACGCACATCAGCGCTGCGCAGTAGGCGGAAACGCGAGCGAATGAAAGCATGGTTGTCTCCTCGATATTCTGTGACGCCGAGCCTCGTGCGGGCCCGGCCAGATCGCATCATATCGGGAAGCGCGCGGGTTGGTAGCGATAACCGCCCCGCACGAGCCGCCTTTCGTCACAACCGTTCACTGCAGCCGTCGACCGCTTCCGTCTACGGCTGCCGGCAAGCGCTGCCATCGGGCTCCGCCGTCGACCGCCGCGCTCAAGCACGCCATGGAAAGACGCCACCAACCGTCGGTGTCGACTGGGAGCAATCAGGCAGCCGCACTTTGCTCGCCCTCCTCAGCTCCTTTTGAGTTCCGGCGCGGGAATGAATTCCGTTTCATCGCCCGGCACGGTCTGGGCGAAGCGATCGCGCATCCAGTCCTCGCGGGCCTGGGCGATACGATCGGGATTGCTGGAAACGAAGTTCCACCACACATGGCGCGGACCATCCAGGGGTTCGCCGCCGAGTAAGGCCACGCGCGTCGCGCCATGGGCCTTCAGTTCGACCGGACGGCCGGGCGCGAATACCACCAGGCGGCCGGCCTCGTGTACCTGCCCTTCGATCTCCACCGCACCGCCGGTGATATAGGCCGCCCGCTCTTCGTATTCAGCCGGCAATTGCACCCGCGCACCGGCCTCCATCTGGATGTCGCCGAAGAACAGCGGCGACAAGGTACGCACCGATGAAGTCTGCCCGAACAAGGACCCGGCAATGATCTGCGCCCGCACGCCTTCACCTTCCGCAACGGCCTGGGCGTCGCGGCCATAGTGGACGAAGCCGGGATCCGTTTCCTCGTGTTCACGCGGCAAGGCTACCCATGCCTGCAGGCCGGTAATACGCTGCTCGTGCGCACGGCTTTCCGCCGGCGAGCGTTCGGAGTGCACGATGCCGCGGCCGGCGGTCATCCAGTTCACTTCGCCCGGCAGTATGGTCTGCACATGCCCCGCGCTGTCCCGATGCAGGATGCCGCCCTCATACAGATACGTCACCGTCGACAGACCGATATGCGGATGGGGACGGACATCGATGCCGTGGCCAGCCGCCAGCAAGGCCGGTCCCATCTGGTCGAGGAAGACGAAGGGGCCGACAGTGCGCTTCTGGATCGACGGCAACGCGCGCCGGACTTCGAAACCGCCCAGGTCACTGGTGCGCGGCACCACGATGGTTTCGATGGCGGACGACGGATCTTGGGACAAAGTGGACATGGCGGATTCCAGTATGGGTAGATCGAATGAGGTTCAAGCAAGCCGAGCCGCAGCCGGGCAGATCAAATAAAAGGTCAAGCAATACCGGGGCGCAGCCGGCGGAGTTGCCGCTCGGCGCTCGGCGGCGAAGCGTAAACGCGGCCACTGGGGCGTTAGCCCAAAGAAGGGGGCGAATGGGGATCCCCCATTTACCCTCCCCCCGGGGTTCGCCCCCCCCACCATCACGGCAGGTCGAACACCAGCACTTCAGCGCCCTCGCCTTGGCTGAATTCCAGACGGCTTTCGTCGGTCACCGCCAGCGCGTCGCCCGCCTTCAAGGCTTGATCGTTGACCGTCACACTGCCACGCGCCACATGGATCCAGGCGCGGCGGCCTTCAGCCAGCGTCAGCTCGGCCTTCTCCGTCTCGTCGAACAGACCGACATACAAACGCGCGTCCTGGTGTATGCGCACCGACCCGTCGGCAGCGTCCGGCGACGCCACCAGGCGCAGGCGGCCACGCTTTTCAGCCTCGTCGAAACGCTTTTCCTCGTATTCCGGCACGATACCCGTGACATCGGGTTCAATCCAGATCTGCAGCAGATGCGTGCCTTGATCGGCTTGCGGATTGAATTCAGAGTGCAGCACGCCACGGCCGGCGCTCATCCTTTGCACATCGCCCGGGCGGATAGTGGAACCGTTGCCCATGCTGTCCTTGTGGGCGACGGCGCCTTCCAGCACATAGGTCAGGATTTCCATGTCGCGGTGGCCATGCGTGCCGAAACCGCGGCCGGCGCCGATATGGTCATCGTTGATGACGCGCAGGGGACCGAAGCCCATATGGTTGCGATCGTAGTAGTCGGCAAAGGAAAAAGTGTGATGGCTCTTGAGCCAGCCATGATCGGCGTAACCGCGTTCTTCACTGCGACGGATGGTAAGCATGTCGATGACTCCTGTTTGCGTTGAATCGTTCAGTTCGTTGTTGAGCTGCTATGGAACGTATTCTGGGCTTGCGGAGAGGGCTTGCGGCTGCGTCGTTTTGACGACATCATTCAATAAATTTGAATGAGTTTTCTCCCATGGCCCGTCCGCTCCCCGACTCCGTCTCCCCCGAAGCCCCCACCGGCCCGCCCATCACTCCTGAATTGCTGGTGATGCTGGACGCCATCGCCCGTACGGGCAGCTTCGCCCGTGCCGCGCGCGAGCTGGACAAAGTGCCTTCGGCCATCACTTACGCCGTGCGGCGCCTGGAAGACAAGCTGGACGTGCTGCTGTTCGACCGCAGCGGCCACCGCGCCGTGCTGACGCCGGCGGGCACCGCCCTGCTGGAGGACGGACGCGTGGTGCTGCAATCGCTGGAAGACCTGGCGCGGCGGGTACGCCGCATCGCCACGGGATGGGAGCTGGAGCTGCGCATCGCCGTCGGCGCCATCGTGGCGTGGCGTCCCATCTACGACCTGATCGAGGAGTTCCAGGCCTTGGGCAGCGACACCAAGCTGCGCTTCTCCAGCGAAGTATTGAGCGGTTCGTGGGATGTGCTGACCTCAGGCCGGGCTGACCTGGTGATAGGCGCCGATGCGTCCACGGCGCCTCCCGGGCGCTATGAATCACGGCCCTTGGGCGAGGCCCGTTTCGCCTTCTGCGTGGCGCCGCATCACCCCTTGGCGACCGTGGATCATCCGTTGACGCCCGCGGAAATCATCGCGCATTGCGCCGTGGTGGTGGCCGACACCGCGCGCGCCCTGCCGCCGGCCACGCGCAATCTGCTGGACCAGCAGCAGCGCATCGTCATGCCCACCATGCAGGGCAAGATCGACGCGCAGATCCGGGGGCTGGGTTGCGGATACGTCCCGCGCGCCTTGGCCGGGGTGTATCTGGCGCAAGGACTATTGGTGGAGAAAGCCACCCAGGAACAGAAGTTCGGCAGCGAACGCCTGCTCTATGCCTGGCGCGCACCCGTACAGGGCGAAGCGCTCAAGTGGTGGCTGAAGAAGCTGGAATCGGAACGCCTGTGCGTCAGCCTGACGGAAGGCGTGCCGGCGCCGGCTTAGCCCTCATTCGTCCTCGATCCCCAGATCACGCAATTTACGCGTGATGGTATTGCGGCCGATACCTAGCCGCGATGCTGCCTCGACGCGCCGCCCGCGGCTGGCGTCCAGCGCCGTCTGCAGCAAGATGCGCTCGAACTGGCGCGTCAGCGTGGCCATGATGGCCGGTTCGCCCCGGTCCAGGCGGCTCTGAGCGTCGCGCAGCAAGGAATCCTGCCAGCTTTGTGCTGCGTTGTCGGCGCTCGCCGATGCCGATCCCGATGCCGTGGTGGTAATCCCGCGCACGACAGTCTCGCCCGCGCCCTGCTGCTCCATGGCGCGGATTTCCGGCGGCAGGTCCTGCCGGTCTATGGTCTGCCCCGGCGCCATGACGGTCAGCCAGTGGCAGAAGTTCTCCAACTGGCGCACATTGCCGGGAAAGTCGAAGCGCGTCAGCACCGCCAGCGCATCGGCCGTCAGGCGCTTGGCCGGCACGCCCAGCGCGCGCGCGCTGACCGTGAGGAAATGCTGCGCCAGGGCCGGGATGTCCTCGATGCGCTCGCGCAAGGGCGGCAAGCGCAAGCGGATGACGTTCAAGCGGTGGAACAAGTCCTCGCGGAACAGGCCCTGCTCGACACGCTGCTCCAGCGGCTGGTGCGTGGCGGCGACGATACGCACATCCACCCGCACCGGCTGGGCGCCGCCGACCCGATAAAAACTGCCTTCGGCCAGCACGCGCAGCAGGCGCGTCTGCAACTCGATCGGCATGTCGCCGATTTCATCCAGGAACAGCGTGCCGCCGTTGGCTTCCTCGAAGCGTCCGCGCCGCAGATTGTTGGCGCCCGTGAAAGCGCCCCGCTCATGGCCGAACAGTTCCGCTTCGAGCAAGTCGCGCGGAATCGCCGCCGCGTTCAGGGCGACGAAGGGACCATTGGCGCGCGCACCGTGCCCATGCAGGGCCCGAGCCACCAGTTCCTTGCCGGTGCCCGATTCGCCCGTGATCAGCACGGTCACCTTGGACTGCGCCAGGCGGCCGATGGCGCGGAAGATCTCCTGCATGGAGGTGGAGGATGACTGCGTCATCATCCAGCGCTCGGCACCCGGTTCGGCGGGTGTGGCGGCCTGGTCCAGATCCGCGTCGGCGTTTTCCTGCACCGCGCGCTGGATCAACGCCACCGCTTCATTGACATCGAAAGGCTTGGCCAGGTAGTCGAACGCGCCGCCCTGGAATGCCGACACGGTACTGTCCAGGTCGGCGAACGCCGTCATCACGATCACCGGCAGCGACGGGTGGCTGTCCTTGATCTTGCGCAGCAGATCCAGGCCGCTGCCACCCGGCATGCGGATATCGGATACCAGCGTCGCGGGCGTTTCGCTATCCAGGGCGGCCAGTACGTCGGCCGCCTGCGAAAAGCTGCGAGTGGTCACGCCGGCCCGCGCGAGGGCTTTTTCAAGCACCCAGCGGATGGCCTGGTCGTCATCTACGATCCAAACAGGTTTCATGCGGGTTCCATCGGCAACACCAGGCGGAATTCCGTATGCCTGGGACGTGATTCGAATTCGATAATGCCCCCGTGTTGCTGCACGAAGTCCTGCGCCAGGCTAAGGCCCAGGCCCGTGCCGCCGGGACGAGCGGTGACGAGCGGATGGAAAATGCGGTCGCGGATCTGTTCCGGTACGCCGGGACCGTTGTCGATGATGGAAAGCACCAGGGCCATGCGGTGCTGCCGATGCGCCAGCATGACACGCCGCGCCACCCGCGTCCGCAGGATGATCTGCGGCGGCGGCACGTCGTCGCCCGGCGCCTGGATGGCCAGTTCCTGGGCGGCATTGCGCGCCACGTTCAGCACGGCCTGCATCAGGCGCGCGGCGTCGCCCGGCACATCGGGCATGGACGCATCGTAATCCCGCAGGATGAACACCCCTTCGCGGAATTCCGCCTGGATCAGCGCGCTCACGCGCTCGCAGACTTCGTGGATGTTGACCGGCTTGGCATTCAAGGGCACGCGTTGCGGCCCGATCAGGCGATCGACCAGCGCTTGCAGGCGATCAGCCTCGGAAATGATCACTTGGGTGTATTCGACCAGCGCCGGATCGGGCAACTCCCCTTCCAGCAACTGTGCCGCGCCGCGCAAGCCACCCAAAGGATTCTTCACCTCATGGGCCAGATTGCGCAGCAGTTCCCTGTGGGTCTCGATTTCGTCGATGAGACGATGATTGCGGTCGGCCAGCACGCGCTGTTCTATCTCGCGCACTTCGAGCAGCACGGGCCAGGGTTGGCCGGTCAGCGACACCGTGGTGACAACCACGGATACGGACTCGCCGCCACGGCGCAGCGAAGACAGCTGGCGCGCGTCGGCGAAAATGCCATTGATGGCTTGATCGATGGACGACTGCACCTGTTCGCGATCATCGAACAGTGGAGCCGCTGGATGCCCCGTCAGTTGCCGGCGCGAGCGGCTGAACAAGTCCTCCGCGGCGGTGTTGGCATATACGACGTGGCCTTGCGCATCCACCAGCAGGACGGCAGTGGCGAGAAGTTCGAAGGCGTCTACGTTCATCGATATTTGCGCCCGCCAGGGCGCGGGCGAGCGGACCGGTAGCGGTCCACTGCCCTTGCCTTAACAGGAGGATGCCCTCCAGGACAACAAGGAGATTACAGGCTGTAGTACATGTCGAATTCGACCGGGTGCGTCGTCATGCGCAGACGTTGCACTTCCTGCTCCTTCAGCGCCAGGTAGGCATCCAGCATTTCGTTGCTGAACACGCCGCCACGGGTCAGGAACTCGCGATCCTTGTCCAGGGCTTCCAGCGCTTGATCCAGCGACGCGCAAACGGTCGGGATCTTCGCGTCTTCTTCCGGCGGCAGGTCGTACAGGTTCTTGTCGGCCGGATCGCCGGGGTGGATCTTGTTCTGGACGCCGTCCAGGCCGGCCATCATCAGGGCCGAGAAGCACAGGTACGGGTTGGCCAGGGGATCCGGGAAGCGGGTTTCGATACGGCGGCCCTTCGGGTTGCCCACGTAGGGAATACGGATCGAAGCCGAACGGTTGCGGGCCGAGTAAGCCAGCTTGACCGGTGCTTCGTAATGCGGAACCAGACGCTTGTACGAGTTGGTGCCGGGGTTGGTGATGGCGTTCAGGGCACGGGCGTGCTTGATGATGCCGCCGATGTAGTACAGCGCGAATTCCGACAGGCCGGCGTAGCCGTTGCCCGCGAACAGGTTCTGGCCGTCCTTCCAGATCGACTGGTGCACATGCATGCCGGAGCCGTTGTCGCCGACGACGGGCTTGGGCATGAAGGTGGCGGTCTTGCCGTAGGCGTGGGCCACGTTGTGGATCACGTACTTCATGATCTGGTTCCAGTCGGCGCGCTGCACCAGCGTGCTGAACTTGGTGCCGATTTCCAGCTGACCCGGCGCGGCCACTTCGTGGTGGTGCACTTCGACGGGCACGCCCAGTTGCTCCAGCAACAGGCACATTTCCGAACGCATGTCCTGGAAGGAATCGACGGGGGGCACGGGGAAGTAGCCCCCCTTGACCAGGGGACGGTGACCCAGGTTGCCGCCTTCGAATTCCAGGCCGGTCGACCAGGGCGCTTCTTCGGACTTGATCTTGACGAACGTGCCCGACATGTCGGTGTTCCAGGTCACGCCGTCGAACACGAAGAATTCGGGTTCCGGACCGAAGAAGGCGGTATCGCCCAGGCCGGAGGACTTCAGATAGGCTTCAGCGCGCTTGGCCAGCGAGCGAGGGTCACGGTCGTAGCCCTTCATGTCCGAGGGTTCGACGACGTCGCAGGTCAGCACCAGCGTGGTCTCTTCCATGAACGGATCGATACGGGCCGACGAGGCGTCCGGGATCAGCAGCATGTCCGAAGCTTCGATGCCCTTCCAGCCCGGGATCGACGAGCCGTCGAAAGCGTGGCCGCCTTCGAACTTGTCTTCGTCGACCTGATGCGCCGGCACCGACACGTGATGCTCACGGCCCATGGTGTCGGTGAACCGGAAGTCGACGAATTTGACTTCCAGGTCTTGAATCTGTTTCAGGACTTCTTTCTCGCTTGCCATGTCATCTCCGTTTGATAAAGGTCGAGTGCTGCAACTCGACTGGCATAAGGGTAAAAGCAACATCCGTGCCAAGATTCCGCGAGAGGATCTCCTGGCTATCCCGTAGGCCTATTTTTGGACTATGCACCAAGTTGGTGTCCAAAATGGTGCATGGCGCGTTCCATTATGGTGCATTAGCCCAAAAATAGTTCCTGCAAGTCATTCAAAAATGCCCAACCTTGAGGCGTCGCCCGCAGGCGCGTCGGGTCGGGGTCGAGCAAACCGCGCCGGGTGGCTGCCTCCAATTGGTGCGCGATGACAGCCAGGGACAAGCCGGTTCTTTCGGAAAAGTGCGAAGTCGGGACGCCGGCTTTCAGGCGCAGGACGTTGAGCATGAATTCGAAAGGCAGGTCGTCCGCGCCCACATCCACCGATTCCCCGATGTGGCTGCCGTCGCGGGCCATGGCACGCGCCATCCAGGAATCCGGGCCGCGGACACGAGCCTGGCGCACGATACGGTCCGGGAATGACAGTTTTCCGTGCGCACCGGGACCGATGCCCAGATAGTCGCCGAACTCCCAGTAGTTCAGGTTGTGGCGGCAGCGCGCGCCTTCACGCGCATAGGCCGACACCTCGTAGCGTTGCAAGCCGGCGCCGGCGGCCAGGGCCTCGACCTCGTCCTGCATGGCGGCCGACAGGTCGTCGTCCGGCAGATGCGGGGGGAACTTGGCGAATACCGTGTTCGGCTCCATCGTCAGGTGGTACAGGGACAGGTGTTCGGTGCCGAAGGCAATGGCCTCGCGCACGTCCTGCCTACAGGCTTGCAGCGTCTGGCCGGGCAAGGCGAACATCAGGTCCAGGTTGACCCGGGCAAAGGCGCGTTGGGCCATGTCGATGGCGGCCCGGGCCTGGCCGGCGTCATGGATGCGGCCCAAGGCGTGCAATTGCGCGTCGTCGAAGCTCTGCACGCCCAGCGACAGGCGATTGACGCCGCTGGCCGCATAGTCCTTGAAACGCCCCGCCTCGGCGGTGCCGGGGTTGGCTTCCATGGTGATCTCGGCATCCGGCCACAGGTTCAGACAGGCGCGCAGCATGGCCAGCAACTCGTCCAGGCCGGCCGCCGACAGCAGGCTGGGCGTGCCGCCGCCGATGAACACCGTATTGACCTGGCGTCCCCAGATCAGGGGCAGCGACTGCTCCAGGTCGCTGCGCAGCGCATCCAGATAGGCGCGCTCCGGCATTTCGCCCGAGGGAGCGGCATGGGAATTGAAGTCGCAATAGGGACATTTGCGCACGCACCAGGGCACGTGCACATATATAGAGAGCGGCGGCAGGCTGGTAAGGCCGGAGGACCGGCCCGAGGACAGCCCAGCGGGCAGGCCGGCAATTCGCGCCGGCGCGGGTGCGTCGGCGTTGCGGATGGGTATGGAAATGGGCATGAACGAATCGATCCGGCTTTCAGCGGCCGGGCGCGGGGGGCAAGGCAAGGGGCAAGGCAGCGGAGCGGGTAAGGCAAGAGGGCAAGATGGGGGCACACAGTCGGTATCAAGCCACCCCGGGCCGCAGTTTCTCCAACAGTTGACGCAGGGCCTGGGCACGGTGGCTCAGGCGGTTTTTCTCGGCCGGATCCAGTTCGGCCGCAGTCTGCCCTTGCGGCGGCAGATAGAAATAGGGATCGTAGCCGAATCCGTGATCGCCGCGCGGCAGGTCGACGATTTCGCCCCACCACAGGCCCTCACCCACCAGCGGACGCGGGTTCTGTTCCGACTGCACCATCACCAGCAAGGCGACGTAGCAGGCCCGGCGGTTGGCCTGGCCTGCCAGGTTGCGCACCAGCAAGGCATTGTTGGCGGCGTCGGACTTTTCCCCGCCGTGCATGCTGGCATAGCGGGCGGAATATACCCCCGGCGCGCCGCCCAGCGCGTCCACGCACAGGCCGGAGTCGTCGGCGATGGCCGGCAGGCCGGTCAGGCGGCTGGCGTGGCGCGCCTTCGTCAGGGCGTTTTCCAGGAAAGTGCCATAGGGTTCTTCGGCGTCCGGCACGCCCAACTGCCCTTGCGGGATCAGCTCCATGCCCAAGGGCGCGAACAAGGCGGAAAACTCGCGCAGCTTGCCGGCATTGCCGGACGCCAGCACGACGCGGGAGGGCAAAGGGTCGCAAGCCACTGCGGGAGGCGGCGTGGCGCCGGCGGAAGGGTTCACTGTCATGGATGTAAGCAAGGCCGTTGTTGGCGGCCTGCACAAATGTAATTTGGCATGCCGTCTTTTCGAGGTGGTGGTAGTGTATCGCCCGCTGGAGCCGTGGCCGGCCATTCACACTCTGAAACGTTCACGAAACATTCGCGGCACACCATAGCGCCATTGCGCATTGAAGCAGCGTTCGAATGTTCGTTTCCGGTACTACCTCTCTAGCCGGCCCGGGCCTCAATCCGGTGGCCGGTCTGCTTACGCCTGCGCCCCGCCCGGGCCCGGCCACGCTTGGCGACATTCTGCGTGGCAGACGGCTGACCGCGCATTTCCAGCCGGTGGTCGATCTGACCCAAGGACGGATCTACGGCCATGAGAGCCTGATCCGCGGCCCCGCCGATACGGTCTTCCATATGCCGGAGCGCCTGTTTTCCGAAGCCCGGCGCCAAGGCGTGCATCCGCAGCTGGAACTGGCCAGCGCCCATGCCGGCCTGCAGGCCTTCCATAATCAGGCCTCGGATACGGCGGGCTACCTGTTCGTGAACATGTCGGCCTCGGCCCTGGTCCATTTCTGGACGATCTGGGGCGACGAGATGGCCACCCGCATTCTGGCGGGACTGGCGTTGGAGCCCGGCCGCATCGTCATCGAATTGACGGAACATGATCCGGCCGCGCCGAACATGGCCGCCCTGTCGGAAGCGTTTGCCAGCCTGCGCGCCCAAGGCATGCGCGTGGCGCTGGACGATTACGGCGTGGGCCAATCCAATCTGCAGCTGTGGGCCGAGTTGCGGCCCGACCTGGTCAAGATCGATCGCTACTTCTTCGACGGCATCAGCACCGACGAGCACAAGCAGAAGCTGGTGCGCGCCGTTCTGGCGGTGGCGCAATGCTACGGCACGCCCACCGTGGCCGAAGGCATCGAGAACGCCGAGGATCTGGCCGCCGTGCGCGACCTGGGCGTGCGCTACGCCCAAGGCTGGTTCCTGGGCCGGCCCCAGGTCGAACCGCTGCCGGATATCTCCGCCGAGGTAAAAGAGATGCTGGCGCGGCGCGCGCCGCAGCGAGTCGGCGTGGCCCGCAATACCAGTTCGACCGTGGCGGCGCTGCGAGTGGATGCACCGGCCGTATCGCATGGACGCCATACCAATGACGATGTGCACCGCCTGTTCGCGGAACACAAGTCGCTGCATGCCGTGGCCGTGGTCGATGACGGCAACCGTCCGGTCGGCATCATCAATCGGCGCGACTTCACCGACCGGTATGCGCAGCGCTACACGCGCGAGCTGTTCGGCCGGGATCCGTGTTCCACGTTCATGAATGGCGAGCCGGTGCTGGTGGACGCGCAATCCTCCATCGACCAGTTGAGCCATGTGCTGATTTCGCAGGACCAGCGTTATCTGGTCGACGGCTTCATCGTGACGCGGGATGGCGGCTATGACGGCCTGGGTACCGGCGAAGCGCTGGTGCGTTCGGTCACCGAAATGCGCATCGAGGCGGCGCGCTACGCCAACCCGCTGACGTCGCTGCCGGGCAATATTCCCATCAGCCAGCATATTGGCGTGTTGCTGGAAAGCGGCGTGGAATTCGTCACCGGGTATTGCGACCTGAACAACTTCAAGCCTTTCAACGATGTCTACGGTTACTGGCGTGGCGATGACATGATCCTGCTGTGCGCGGACATCATTCGCGAGCACTGCGACCCGCAACGGGATTTCGTCGGCCATGTGGGGGGCGATGATTTCGTGGTGTTGATGCGGAGTCCGGACTGGCATCGCCGGCTGGAAAACATCATCACGCAATTCGACCTGCGCGCGCGGGATCTTTACGACGATACGGGCCGGGCTTCCGGGGGTATCGAGGCGGAAGACCGGCATGGGGTGATGCGCTTCTTTCCCTTCGTCACGCTGGGGATCGGTGCCTTGCGGGTGGAGCCGGCTTCCTACGACCGGATCCGGCCTGAAGACATCGCGTCGGCGGCCGCGCAGGTGAAGCACAAGGTCAAGCACGGCAATGCCGCGCTGGTGGTTGAGCGGTACAGCGGGGTTATCCGGGATTAGCGCGGGGCTCGCCTGCGCAATTTCGCGGAGATTTTTTAGATGATGGGGGTACCCCTATCATCTAAAAACCATCTATTTAGAACCTCAACGACGGTTCAAGCGGTCACCAGGCCGGCGATGACAGCAGGCGCCGCGAGGGTGGCCCGTTCGGGACTCCAGCCAAGCTCCCGCGCAATCCCCCCATCCCCGTCATTGATCCGGAACACGGCGACAGCATCGAGCAACTGCTCGGCCTGCGCCCGCAGGGCCGCGGCCGACGTAGCGGTGTCCTGCACCAACGCGGCAGTCTCCTGGGTAGTCATCTCGATCCTGCCGACCGCTTCGTTCACCACCTGCACACCCTGCGCCTGCGCGGCCGCCGCGCCCGAGATCTCGCGCACGATGCCGGATACGCGATGCGCCGCGTCCTGCATGTCGCGTACGGTCTGCCCCGCCACGCCGACCTGGCGGACACCGGCATCCACCCGCGCCGACGATTCCTGGATCAGATCGCGAATCTCCCGCGCCGCCACGCTGCTGCGTTGCGCCAGGCCACGCACTTCGCCGGCGACGACGGCAAAACCACGCCCCTGCTCCCCCGCCCTGGCCGCTTCCACCGCGGCGTTCAAGGCCAGAATATTGGTCTGGAAGGCAATGCCGTCGACGACGCCGACGATCTCCGCGATACGCCGCGCACTGGTGGAGATGTCGCGCATAGACTCAACCACCGCCTCGACCGCGGCCCCGCCCCGCTGCGCAAGGTCGGCCGCCTGTTCGGACTGCTGGCTTGCCTGCAAGGCGTTTTCAGACGTGACGTGCACCGTATCGGCCAGCTCGGACATGCTGGCGGCAGCCTCCTGCAAGGCGGCCGCCTGCCCGGCGCTGCGATCGGACATATCCGAACAGGCCTGTGCGATGTCATGCACGCCGCCATGCATGGCCTCCACCCCGCCACGCACACTGGAGACGGCGCCCGTCAGGCCGTCCTGCATGCGGCGCATGGCGGTGTAGAGCACGCCGATTTCATTCGTGCCGCCGGCGCGCACGGACTGGGTCAGGTCACCATTGGCGATGCTGTCGAAATGTCGGCCCGCACGGTCCAGCGGCCTGAGCATGGCCCGATGAAAGAAGATGCGCATGCCGATGGCCAGCGCAACCGTGACCAGCGCCATTGCCAGCGCGGCGTAAATGGCGGTGTCCTGCGACTCGGCAACGGCGGCGACGGCGGCGGCGCCGCGCTGACGCGCGTGGGCCTGGAAGGTGCTCTCCGCCTTGACGAATGCCGCCGACGCGGGACCCAGCACCTTGTCGCTGAGCCGATTGACCTCGATGCCATTCCAACCTTGGATGGCCTTGATCATGGGCTTGAGGCAGCCGTCCGCCAGGTTCGCGTAGGACTTCAGCACGGCGGCATAGAGCGGCGCGCTGTCGGCGTCGGTATAAGGAACGTCGCGCAAGCGGACGAAAGCGTTCTGCGCCTGTGCCAGCAGCTTTTCCGCGTTGGCCACTTCGCGGTCGCGATCTTCCATGCGGCCGCCTTCCATATAGGTCTTGGCGTCGGTCAAGGCGGCGCGGGCCTGGAATACCGCCGTACCCAGGTTGTTGAGATCACCCGACCGTTCGATGTGGTCGCGCCCCAGGGTTTCGACCCAGGCCCGCGTGTCACGCAGCATGAGAATGGCGCCGGTGCCGGCAACCACGAAGAGCAGGACGAACAGGACCAGGGCGGCCGAGAGAGCCGTGTTGATACGCAAGCGGTTTTGCATGAGGGAATGGCTGCCATGTCTCTTGGAGGGGAGACGTACGAGCCATTATCCCGGCAATATTTGGCAATTCCTTGACACAGGGGGATGGAATCGCCTGCCGCGCCCGCCACCGCGGCTCCCGCCACATTCGCCACGCCCGACACAGCCTGTCAGCTGGCAACGGCTCTTCCAATTGGGCGACACCATCGGCCGCCGGTCACTCAAGACACTGGAACCAACACTCCAGGAGGTCGGCGCAATTCCATGACGCCGCCTACGGGGCGCCAGCCCAAAAAAGGAGGCTTGGGGGGATCCTCCCCCAAAAAAAACAAACTGTCTGCGCCAGCGGCCGCCCGTCACCCGTCCTAAAGGGCCAAAGCGTCCTTCTGCGCCTTGACCAATCCCGCGATGCCTTTCTCGGCCAGGGTCAGCAAGCTGTCCAGTTCCGCGCGATCGAAAGTGACGCCTTCGGCGGTGCCCTGCACTTCGATGAAACGCCCCGCGCCGGTCATGACGACGTTGACGTCGGCATCGCAGGCGGAGTCTTCGACATAATCCAGGTCCAGCACCGGACGCCCGTCGACCATGCCCACCGAGACGGCGGCGACGTGGTCGCGCAAGGGATTGACGGTCAGGTCGCCGCGCCTGGTCAGCAAGGCAACGGCGTCGGCCGCCGCCACCCAGGCCCCCGTGATACTGGCGCAGCGGGTGCCGCCGTCCGCTTGCAGGACGTCGCAATCGATATGCAGCGTGCGTTCGCCCAACAAAGCCATGTCAAAGACCGCGCGCAGACTGCGGCCGATGAGGCGCTGGATCTCCTGGGTGCGGCCGGACTGCTTGCCCCGTGCCGCTTCACGATCGCCGCGGGTATGGGTGGCGCGCGGCAGCATGCCGTACTCGGCCGTGACCCAGCCCTGCCCCTTGCCTTTCAGGAAAGGCGGCACTTTCTCCAACACACTGGCCGTGCACAGCACATGGGTATTACCGGCCTTGACCAGCACCGAGCCCTCGGCGTAACGCGTGTATCCACGTTCCAGGGAAAAAGGACGCAGCTCGTCGACGGCGCGGCCGGAGGGACGCGCGCCTGGCGTAACGGTAGTGGTCATGTGATCGGCTCCAGAGGAAAGGTCGGAATGTCGTTGTGCAATGGCCGGCATTGTAAAGGGGCCTCCGGGGCGCAGCCCGATGAGACAAGAAATCCTTTCACGCAGATGAAAATCCAGGCCACGGCCCTTCTCTCAGACCGGGCGCGCCCTCTGTTATCCTCGGGCCATGCACCTGCCCCACCTTGGAGGCAGGCGCCAGCATCAACCCTGGATACACGACATGATACGTAGCATGACCGCTTTCGGCAGCGCCCGCGCCGATCTCGAACAAGGTTCGGTGGCGCTGGAATTCCGCAGCGTGAATAGCCGCTTTCTCGACCTGCATTTCCGTTTGCCGGACGACCTGCGCCATCTGGAATCGCCCTTGCGTGAATTGCTTACCGGCAGTTTGGGCCGTGGCAAGGTAGAGGTACGCGTCAGCTACACCCGCAATGCCGATTCCGATGTGCCGCGCCTGGACCCGACGTGGCTGCAAGCCCTGTCCGAACAGCTGGAAGCCGCCCGCCGCGTGCTGCCCGAAATCGCGCCGCCGCGCCTGGCCGAACTCTTCAACTGGCCTGGCCAGCGCAATAACGACGCCATGGATCCTCAGGCTTGGGGCGCGGCCGGCATGGAAGCGGCCCGCCAGGCCCTGACCCAGTTGCAGGACACGCGTGCCCGTGAAGGTGCGCGACTGGCCGACGTCATGCGGGAATGCGCCACCGGCATGGAAAGCATCGTCGGTGATGTCGAGCAACTGCTGCCGCAATTGCTGGCCGACCATCGGGAAAAGCTTGCGACCAAGCTGCGTGAAACCGTCGAATCCGCGTTCCCGGGCGGCTTTGCGCACATCAGTGGTACTGAATTGAGCGAACGCCTGGCCCAGGAAGCCACTCTGTTCGCCTTGCGTATCGACGTGGCCGAAGAACTCGCCCGCCTGCGTTCCCATTTGGCCGAACTGACGCACATCCTGGGCGACGGCGGCAAGGGCGAAGCGGGCAAGGACAGCAGCAATGGCGGCGGTAATAACAACGGCAACCCGCGCAAGACCGCCAAACCCGGCAACAGCGGCAGCGCCGGCAAGCGCCTGGATTTCCTGTTCCAGGAAATGAACCGCGAAGCCAACACCTTGGGCTCCAAAGCCGGCAACGTCGAAGTCACCCGCGCCGCCATGGACCTGAAGCTGCTGATCGAGCAAATGCGCGAACAGGCGCAGAACATCGAGTAATGCGGCCGGGCGCGGCTTTGCGCTTCGCCCAAGTCCAGTACAACATCAAAACATCTCCCCAAACCAGACATCGGATCCACACTCGGGGGGCGTTTCGGTTGGTGTACTGTGAGCAGCCAGCAATCCTCTCTGTTGTCGGCACAAAGATTCTAAAAGAGACGGCGGAGCTTTGTCATGATGGGTGCACACGCCTCGGAACATCCTGGCACGTCGCTTGAACAGCGCACACCTATTTTTTCCCGTCTCTTTCAGTACGTCCGAAATATGCGGCGAGATCTACCAAGTGCGCGGATGGGAAAGGCGCTTGCACGTCACGTGAAGCATTACTGTGCAAATGGAGACAGTTGGATGTATCCCCGCACCAACTATCCGCCGCAGCGGGCAGATAGTATCAACTGCCCCGTAGGCGCTTCGGCGCCTCCGCCGCCTCGATCTCCGAAACCGTGGCACCGCCCCAACCATTCAGAGCCACACTCGCCCCATTGATGATGTGCCTGTTAGCAGTACGCGAGATGTTCCCGGAGCCACGCACCACAGCCCCGGGCGTGAAGACATTGAGTCCTGTCATCAGGGTCGAATCGTAAGCGCAAGACTGTATGGTGAACATGACTGGGGGCGATCCACCACACTCATCGCACTGCGATCAGACTAGGCACGGCATTGCTTGTGTCGTTAGATCGGAATGTGCTGATGGCTGCCGACAGGCTTGCACATCGGATGATACTTCGAAGGTGACGATGAGGTACCGAGAAAGCGGAATACTCAAGTTTCTACCGTGACGATGGAACTCTGCTTTTTTGCATGACAACCTAGGTGGCATCGCCAGGCGATGCTGGATGACCGACAGAACATCTGATGAGGTTGTTAACAAAGTGGAGAAGCTCTATGGTGCGCCAAGAAGGACAACTACTCGACAAGAAATCCTTACGGGTACTACTACACAAATCGGTCGATTGGGGCGAGTTAGTTAAAGACTGCGTTGCGTTCGCTAACGCGGCCGGAGGCTGCCTAATGATTGGAATCGAAGATGACCAAGATGCGCCTACCGCGAGCCAGCGCATCCCTGTGTCGCTTCTAAATATGCTGGGACGAAAGCTTGGAGAACGAACGGTCAACGTAACCGCGCAGCCCAGCATTCTCACCGCAGCCAATGGCGGAGAATACATACAGGTGTTCATTCCGCGCGCCACTGCTGTAGCTTCCACCACCGATGGCCGTTACTATCTGCGCGTCGCTGATCAAAGCAAGCCGGTAACTGGCGACGAAGTATTGAGGCTAGCGGCGGAACGAAACAATCTTTCGTGGGAGACGCCTACGCTCCTGCACATCCCCCGGACAGAGCCTGATACTGAGAAGCTTGATCGACTAGCCTCGGCCCTTCGACACTCGGATAGGGTGAAGAAGTCAGTCAAAGAAAAGGGCGATGATGAATTGCTGGATCATTATCAACTTGCACGGGGTCCCTACCTTACTCAACTTGGAATTCTCTGTATCGGCAGACGAGAACACCGAGCCATGTTAACGACGGCCCCCGTTGTCCAGTTCATCAAATACGATGAACTCGGTCAAAAAATTAACAAACAAGTCTGGGATGATCACGCACTGAATCCTATGGAGCTCGTAGAGGATATTTGGTGTAATGTTTCAGATTTCCGGGAAAGCTACGAATTGCCTAACGGGCTTTATCGTCGGCAGGTACCGGCATTCGACGAAATCGTCGTACGAGAGTTATTGGTCAACGCATTGGTTCATCGGCCGTACACACAACGCGGCGACATTTTCCTTAATTTGCACCCTGATCGTCTGGACGTTGTGAACCCTGGTCTTCTACCACTAGGAGTGACACCAAGGAACGTACTCCACACGACTGTACGCCGTAATGAACACATGGCACGTCTATTCCACGATCTCAAACTGATGGAAAGAGAAGGAAGTGGCTTCGACAAAATATTTGAAGTGCTGTTGTCTCAAGGGCGCCCAGCGCCCACGTTGCAGGAGTTACACGACGGCGTGCAGGTTACTGTGTACCGGCGGATCATCAAACCGCAGATCATAGACTTCATTGCAAAGGCCGACCTGACGTTTTTACTGAGTCAGCGTGAGAGAATCACACTGGGTCTCCTGGCACAACATGACGCGTTGACAGCTCGAGAGTTGGCCCAAGTATTAGAGCTATCCAATATTGAATTATTGCAACCTTGGCTAAAACGGCTAGTTGAATGGGGCCTCGTCCTTTTTACTGGCCGCACTCAAGCAACCCACTATTTCGTCAACCCGGAGCTCATCCGTAGTCTTGACTTCTCTGCGGTCACCACTCACCAGCGTACGGATCCGAAACACCTTGCCGATCTCATAGCGAAGGACGTCGAACGGCATCCGCAGACGCAGATCTCCGCAATACACACTCGGATCGGCCCTGAAATACCTCGCTCGCGCATCCGTCGATGTCTTGAGCAATTAGTCGAAGAAGGAAAACTCCGTCGAGAAGGAACAAAACGGGGCACCCACTATATGTAGAGGCATTTGGCTCAAGAGCGGGCTTATCTCTCGCGGCTGAACCAAACCGGTCCCAATGAAAGCCGGAACCATAGCTTAGCCCTCTGATAAATAAGCCTTTTTTTTGGTTCGATCGCTTCCCAATCTTCCGCTGCCATGCCAAAGCTGACAACCGCTCCGGTGGCGCCGCTGCCACGGCTGTTGCCAAACGCCCTGACTATCCGTCGCTGCTCAGCTCCTGTAGCACGGCATAAAACGCCTGAAAACGTTCCTTGCCGATCCGGCGCTCCCATTCGCGTTCGATCAGGCGCACGGTGTTGCGCTGCAGCTCCGCCACTTTCCAGCCTTGCTCCGTCAGGGAAACCAGGCGCGATGACGATCCGGGCACGCTGATCCTGCGTATATACCCCGCCTCTTCCAGTTGCAGGAGCAGGTAATTCATCGCTTGCTTGGACATGCCCGCCCGCTGCGCCAGATCGATCGGACGTTCGTTTTCCGGAGGTGGAAAGCGGAACACCTTGAAGTGCGCTACCTGGATGTCGGCAAAGCCCGCCGCCGCCAACGCGGCGCAAAGACGTTGCTCCACCTGAGTCAGGCAGAACCGCAGCATCGCCCCCACGAGCGGATCGTCAGGATTCACATCGCCGGCAAACCTGCGCGTGGCAAGGGATCGCCGTTCCTTGTCCGGTTGAATATCCAGCGCGTCCGGCTGGTGGTTCGGTCTGATTTTCATAAGGTAAAGTGACTTTACCATATCCCCTCGGACCTCCAGCCATGACCTCGACGCCCGCCGCAACGATCACGGAAACGATCAACGACACGATCACCATAGGCTCTTTGTCGATGCGCTTTCTTGTCGATGGCAAGGACACCACGGGCCATATGGCAATGGCCGAGATGATCGTGCAGCCGCAAGCCAAAGTGCCACCGCCACACCGCCACGTCGATGTCGACGAGACCATCCACATACTGGAAGGATCGCTGACTTACCGGGTCGACGACTGTGTTCGCGTCCTCAACACAGGCGATCACTGCTTCTCGCCCAGAGGCAGCGTTCATCATTTCTCCAACCCGGGCGACACCCCCGCGCGCGCGCTGGTCGTGTTCTCACCCGCCAACATCGGCTCCGATTACTTTCGCGAGGTGGCGGGCGTATTGGGCGCCGGCGGCCCGCCCAATATGGAAATGCTGAAGTCCGTGATGCAACGGCACGGTCTCGAACTGGCTGCTTGAACATGAAGGGAAATGCGAAAACCCGGGGGCTATCTAGCGCCCGGCACTGAGGCCCGGATGCCGCCCGCTTTGGCCTGCGGGGCCGCGATCTCGACTCCGCTGCCGCCCACTGCCGCCCGCGAAGCCGCAACCTCGACTTCGCTGTCGCCCGCCGCCGCTTGCGGAGCCGCGCCGGCGACGTAGCGCCAGGGCCGGAACCAGCCCTGAGGACGGAATATCAGTACGGCAATCAGGATGGCGCCGATCAACATCAGGCGCAAGGCCGCTATCTGCGCGGCGGACAGGCCCGGCACATAGTCATCGAGGAAGCGGGTGGCTTCCAGCAGCAACACCACGGTGAAGGCACTGGCAAGCACACCAGCATGGCTGCCTCGCCCACCCAGAATCACCGCCATGAACGCGTAGGCCGTGATGATGGGACCGAACTGCGTAGGATCGATGTACTGGTAGTAATAAGCGTGCAGGGCCCCCGCCAGCCCCACCGCCGCGCCGCCCAGGGCGAACAGGCGCACACGGAAGGCCAACACGTTTTTTCCCAGCGTCGCCGCGACGAGCGGGTCGTCGCGCAAGCCTCTGGCCGCGCGGCCGAACGGCGAACGCGTCACACGCTGGAAGACCAGGAACACCAGCGCCAGCAACGTCAGGCACAACACCAGGAAACCACTGTTTCCCGCGACCGGCCGGGCGATACCGGCGATGCCCAGGCTGCCACGCGTCCAATCCTGCTCGTGGATCACGAACAGCTTCAGGCACTCGGCGAATCCCAAGGTGACGATGGCCAGGTAATCCTGCGCCAGCCGCAGCGACACGAGACTGACCACGGCGCTGAGCACCGCCGTCCCCAGCGCCGCGGCAAGCAGCCCGACCCAGGGATCGCCCCCCGCATGAACCAGCATGCCCGCGATGTAAGCGCCCAGCATATAGAAACCGAACAGGCCAAAATTGACCAGGCCCGTCAGGCCCCATTGCAGGCTCAAGGCCAGCGCCGCGATGCCGGCAATCGCCACCAGCGTCAGTATGGAAAGCAGATAGCTGATCATGGCGCGGCCCGGCTGGAAATCAAATATGGGGATAGCGAATAACGGGTCATCGTGTAATCCATCGCGCCCCCCACAACCCGGCGGGACGCCACAGCAGGCACGCACTCATGACCGCGAACGCCACGACCATGCGGTAATGCGACGGCAGCCAGGCCGTCGACAACTCGCTGACCACGCCCAGGGTGACCGCACCGAAGACGGCCGCCATCGGGTTGGCCAAACCACCCACGATGGCCGCCGCGAAAACGGGTAGCAGGTAATTCCATCCCATCAGCGGGTCGATGCCTGTATCCAGGCCCACCAGCACGCCAGCCAGGGCGCTCAAGGCCCCCGCCAGCAGCCATGTGCAGGCGATCACCGTATCGCGTGATACGCCACGTACCGCCGCCAGGCTGGCGTTGTCGGCCACCGCCCGCATCGCCCGACCCAAGGACGTGTGACGGAAGATGAGCCAAACGGCCAGCAAGGCGCCTGCGGTGACCAGCACGGTCGTACCAGTGCCCTGCCCTATGCGCAGCCCCGCCCAACGCACCGGGCGGCTGGCCGCCACGGCATAACCCAGGCTGGTATTGCCGGCGACGAAGCGCACCGCGTTCTCCAGGAAAAAGGAGACGCCCATGGACGCGACCAGCAGCGTCACGCTGGAACGGCCACGCAAAGGCCGAAACACCAGTCTGTCGACCACCACGGATAAAACGCCCGTCACCACCGCGCTGACTGCCGCGGCGGCCAGCAGAGGCCAGCCAAGCAGCACGTTGAAGGCATAGGCGACATAAGCGCCCACCGTCAACATCGCGCCGATGGCGAAATTGGCGAAACGCAGCACGCTGAAGACCAGCGCCAGGGCCAAGGCAGGCAATGCCACCAGCAGGCCGGTGAGCACGCCGTTGAACAATAATTGGCCCATCAGGCGCCTCCCAGGTACATCTGCTTGAATCCCGGCAGTGCCAGCAGCTCCGCCGCCGGTGCCCGCGCGCGAATGCGGCCGGCGGCAAGGACGGCGGCCTGGTCGGCCACGCTCAAGCCGAGTCCAACGTTCTGTTCGATCATCAGCAGGCTCACGCCGGTGGCGCGGATGCGGGCAATGCTGGCGAACAGCAAACCCGCATTACGCGGTGACAAACCCGCCGACGGTTCGTCCAGGACCAATAACGCCGGCCCTTGCATCAACGCTGCCGCCATCGCGGCCATCTGGCGCTGGCCTCCGCTAAGCAGGCCCGCCTGCGTGTCCAGCTTGGGCCGCAGCTCTGGAAACAGATCCATCACGTCGTCCAGCCGCCGCCTGGCCTGCAATCCGGCCGCGCCGCGATGCAGGAATTCCCAACCGAGCCGCAGGTTGTCGCGCACGGTCATATTGCGGAAAACATTATTTTCCTGCGGCACGTAGGCCAGCCCAGCTCTGGCGCGGGCCGGCGCGTCGAATCCGCCGATGTCGCGGCCGCCCAGATGCAGCGTGCCGGCGCTGGCCTGCAACAGGCCCACCACGGTTCTCATCAAGGTCGACTTGCCGGCGCCGTTCGGGCCGACGATGGTCAAGGCGCCCCCCGCGGGCACGTCCAGATCCACCCCATGCAGGATGCGGGCCTGACCGTAGCCCGCCTCGATGCCGCTCAAACGCAGGGACACGCTCATGCCGCATGCCCCAGGTAAGCGCGCATCACTCTTTCATCGGCGGTGACCTGGGCGAACGTCCCTTCCGTCAACAGCGCGCCGTCCGCCAACACGCAAACGCGATCGCACAACGACGCGACGAAGTCCATATTGTGTTCCACCACCACGAACGCAGTGCCTTGCGCTTTCAGGCCGAGAATGAACTCGGTCAGCACCTCCACGAGTCCCGGCGCGACGCCGGCCGCGGGTTCGTCCAGCAGCACCAGCCGCGGCGACAGCATCAACGCACGCGCCAGTTCGAGCAATTTCTTCTGCCCGCCGGACAATTCGCCGGCGTAGCGGTCCGCCAGCGGCGCCAGCCGCACACGCTCGAGCAGCGCCCAGGCGCGTTCGCGCAGCGCCGCTTCGGCGTCGCGCACCGCGCCCGGCGTGAACAGCACCCGCCACAGCGCATCGCCGGGGTGCCCAGGCGATGCCAGCAGCAGGTTTTCCATGACGGTCAGGCTGTCCAGCTCGCGTGCGATCTGGAAGCTGCGGGCCAGGCCCGCGTGCGCGCGGCCATGCAAAGGCGCGCGTGTGACATCGCGTCCCTGCCAGCGCACCACGCCGGAGCGTGGCGTGCGCGCACCCGCCAACACATCGAACAGGGTCGACTTGCCAGCGCCGTTCGGTCCGACGATGCCGGTGATCCCGCGCATGCCGAAGTCCAGGCTCACGCCGTCCACCGCGCGTACTCCCCCAAAGGTGACCACTACGTTTTCAACGGCGAGCAAGACCTCGCCATGCGCATGCCCGTCACCCATCAATGCAGTACTTCCAGCAGCTTGTTGCGACCCTGGTCGATAAGGAAGTGGCCATACTCCCGATTCACCTGATCGCCTGTAGCCGTGAAGGTGAATTGCGAGCCCGCGCCACTGTAAGCCACCGCCTGCCGCGCCCGGATGGCCTTCAAGCCTTCGACGGGATTCTCCACCTTGCCGCCGTTGCCATTGACCACCTGCGGAATATGCGCCGCATACACCGCCGGATCCGCGCTGCCCGCCTGTTCGATAGCCAGGGCCAGCACGGCGATCTGGTCCCAGACATTGGACGGGAAGATGGCGATCGACTTGGGATCCGTCCCGGTGGCCTGGGCAAAGGTCTGATATGACGTCGACCGCAGGGGCGGAATGGACTGGATGTGATGAATGCCCTGCGCCACTTCCGCGCCGACGTTCTTGATGAAAGCGCCTTCCGCATCGGCCGCGGAAGAATTCGCGTACACGGTGGATGTGAAGCCCGCGCGGAAGATCTCACGCGCGACAGCCGACAGGTCGGGCAGATAGCTTGGAATGAACACCGCGTCCGGCTCGCGCAAGAAAACCTTCTCCACTTCGGCCCGATAGGACGCTTGTCCCGGGTTGTAATAGACCACGTCCAGGATTTGCCCGCCGCCCGCCTTGAATGCTTCGGCGAAGGGATTGGCCAGGCTCAAGGTGAATGGTGTCTGCAAGGCCAGCACGGATGCCTTCTTGCCGCCCGCCTTGTGGATGGCGCGGGCAAACACCGGCCCCCAGTCGGAACCGCGCGACTGGAAACGATAGACCAGGCCCTTGTTGTCGCCCTGGGTCACTTCGTCGCCCGAGCCGCTGACCAGCAATGGCACGCCACGTTCCAAGGCCAAGGGCTTGACGGCCATGGCGACAGCGCTGCTCCACACGCCGGCGATCGCGGCGACGTTGGACACATCGAGGAATTTGCGCGTGGCGGCCACGCCGGCGGTGGGATTGCTTTCGTCATCGGCGACGACCACTTGCAGGGGACGGCCCCCCAACAGGCCGCCGGCTTGCGCGTTGATGTAGTCCGCCGCTTTCTGGGCGGCGTTGGCCATGCCCTGCCCATACGGACCGCCGCCGCCCGTGAGCGGCGCCAGCAGGCCGATACGAATCGGCTCCCTGGCCCCTTGCGCCCAGGCCGGCATGGCGGTACTGGCCAGCCCCGCGCCGGCCAAGGCGAGAAAGCGACGGCGCGATATGGCCGATGGGGTGGCGGCAGGAATGGCTGCGGAGACGACGGCAGGAATGCCGTATGAGGCGGCGCTAGCGAGCGCAACCGACGCGCGATTCTTCTTCATGGCAATGAACCTGAGGCGATAGCTGGAAACGGGCAAGCGAACAGCTCCGACACCAACATCGACGCTGCCCAGGCAAGCCGGACGGATCAAACACTAAAAGGGAAAACTCGGCAGCGGAATAACGATCACGTGGCGTGCACCGCCGTACTGTCTTCGCCGATCTGCAAGGCCTGATTGAAGCGGTTGAAGAAACCGCACAGCGCAATGCGCAAAGTCAGTTCCACCACCTGAGCCTCGTTGAACGCCGCGCGCAGTCGCTCGAACAGTGCGTCGGGCACCCGCTGGGGCTGCCTCGTCACGGCAATCGCATACTCCACCACGACCTTGTCGAGATCCGTCAACTCCGGGTGATCGGCATAGTCCAGCAAGCGTAAGGCGCCCGCTTCCGAGATCCCCTCCACCGCCAGTTTCGGCGCATGATTGCCCACGCAGTAATGGCATTCGTTCAGCAGCGACACCACCACGATGGACAGTTCGATATAGCGATAAGGCACTGCCTCGCGCTGCTTCAGTTCCGCCAGCAAGCCAAACAGGTGGCGCGCGGCCGGCTCCACCTGCGCCAGGATGGAAAACTGGTCGGCGAAGACCCGGCCGTTCTGCGTGTAGCCGTCAAACAGGCGACGCAGGTCCGCCGGCAGGGAATCCGGTGCGATTTCAGTGATACGGGGCATGTCAGTGTCCGGCGCCGCGCGCCGCCTTGTACGTGAGAGGAATACGGGCACCCGGATGATCCGGCGCCAGATGCGGCCCCGTCCCCAGCAGCTTTTCGCGCCAGGTGCCGGGTGCATAGGAAGTCTTGTAGGCGCCGCGCCGCTGCAATTCGGGGATCAGATAGCGAACGATGTCGGCATAGGTGCGCGGCGCTTGCGCGCAAGCCAGGTTGAAGCCGTCCAGCCCGGTGTCCTCCACCCAGTTTTGCAGGGCGTCCGCCACTTCCGGCGCCGATCCGGCGATCACTGGTCCGCGGCCGCCCAGGGCCACGTAATCCAGCGCGTCGCCCACCGTCCACCGCCGCGCGGGATCGAGCTTGCTGAACGCCGCCAGCGCCGACTGGCCCGCGTCGGTATCGACATATTCGAGCGCGTCCTCGCGCGCGTAACGCGCCAGATCTATGCCTGTCCAGCCAGATAGCAGCGCCGCCGCGCCATCACGATCGGCCTGCGCCAGATAAGCGGCCAGGCGTTCGCGCGCGGCCTGCGGCGTGGCATCGACGATGACCGTGAACATGGCGAAGGTGCGCACGCTGTCCGGGGAGCGGCCCGCCAGGCGCAAAGCATCATGCAGCGCGCTGACGGATTTGCGCACGCCGGCCAGCGTCGGCGCGGCCAGGAACACGCACTCGGCGTGACGCGCGGCGAAATCCACGCCACGCTGCGACCCGCCCGCCTGGAACAGCACTGGCGTACGCTGCGGCGATGGCTCGCTCTGGAAAATACCATCGGTGGAGAAATGCCGTCCTTCATAGCGCACCGGGCGGATCTTCGTGGGATCGGCATACACCGCGCCCGCCCGTACCGCGTCGGTGTCCCAGCTTTTCTCCCAAAGCTGATAACAGATGTCCATGAATTCTTCGGCGCGATCGTAGCGGGCATCGTGGGCACGCAGATTCTGCTGGCCCATATTGCGCGCGCCGCTGGCCAGATAGGACGTCACGATGTTCCAAGCCACCCGGCCTTGCGTCAGATGGTCCAGCGTGGTGAAGCGGCGCGCCAGCAGATACGGCTGCTCATAGGTGGCGGAAGCCGTCACGCCGAAACCCAGATGCCGCGTTACCGCCGACATCAGCGGTATCAACGGAAAAGGATCGTTCATCGGCACCTGCGCGCCGGCACGCAGGGCGGCATCGGCGTTGCCGCCCTGGACATCGTAGACGCCCAGCGTGTCACCCAGAAACAGGCCATCGAAACCGCCCTCTTCCAGCAACACCGCCAGGTCGCGCCAATACCCAGGATCCAGATAAGCACGCGGCACGGCGCCGGGAGCGCGCCATTGGCCGGGCGCCAGGTGCCCTCCTACCGTATTCATCAGGAAAGCATTCAAGCGTATTTCTTTAGGCATGAAACACTTGCGAGCTACATGGGCTGCCCGTGGTGGCCAGCGGAAGATGCAGTCTATGCGTGCTCAGCCGTGCCTGGAACGACCGATGTTTCATTTCAATATCACGCCAGGCAATGATGGCGCTTCATGCTTACGTCCGCGCGTCATTTGGCGTGATCGGGATCGCTGGAAGTGGACGGACGCGGCGCGCCCGCCATGCCAACGGACCAAGGCTTTACTGCTTCGCTTCCAGCGCACGCTGATAATCGGTCTTCACGAAACCCTGGAAGGACTTGTCCGTGACAGCGAGAAACTCGCGCGACTTGTAGGCGGCGATGATGTCCTGCACGAAGGGCTTGTTCAAATCGGCTGTGCGCACCGCCACCAGGTTTTGGTAGACCGGTGTGGTGTCCTCCAGCGCCAGCGCCGAAGTCAACTTCAAGCCCGACGCCAACGCGAAATTGCCGTTGATGAAAGAGAAGTCCGTATCGTCCAGGGACCGCGGCAACTGGGCCGCTTCCAGGGGCACCAGCTTGATGTGCTTGATGTTCTCGGCGATGTCTTTCTCCGACACCGTAATGGGATCCGTGTCCGGCTTGACGGTAATCCACTTCAACTGCTGCAGAACCACCAGCGCACGCGCGAGATTGGTGGGATCGTTGGGCACGGCCACCGTGACCCCGTCAGGCGCGGACTTCACGTCCTTGTATTTCTTGCTGTAGATGGCGATGGGTGCCGTCGGTACCTTGATGGCCTGCACCAGGTCCAGCTTGTTCTTGCTGGCGAAGTTGCGTAGATAAACCTCATGCTGGAACACATTCGCGTCCAAGGCCCCCTGCGCCAGCGCGAAGTTCGGCTGCACGTAGTCATTGAACTCGATGATCTTCACGGTATAGCCCTGCTTTTCCAGGATGGGCTTGATGCCCAGCTTGATCTGGTCGCTGTAGGGGCCCGCCGTGGCACCGAACACGAGTTCCTTTTTCGCGGGGTCGGCGGCCTGCGCCGCAGGCCCCGCCAGGCTGGCCATCACGACGGCGGCCAGCGCCAGGCTTTGCATAAAGACTCGCATATGGATACTCCAGGAAAGAATGGTCAATAAGGGCCGACAGGGCAAATAGGACGGCGGGCACTCGAAGCCGGACGGCGCCGCCGCAAAAAAACGGAGTCATCGCTTGTCGATGCGGCGCGCGATGGTGTTGCCCGTGAACTGGATGATCTGCACCAGCACCACCAGCAGCGCCACGGTGATCACCATGACGTCGGTCTGGAAGCGGTAATAGCCATAGCGGATGGCCAGGTCGCCAATGCCGCCCCCGCCCACCACGCCCGCCACCGCCGAATAGGAAAGAAAGCTCACCGCCAGCACCGTGGTCGCCAGCACCAGGCCCGAGCGCGCTTCCACCAGCAACACGCGCACGATGATCTGCCATTCCGACGCGCCGGCCGCATGCGCAGCCTCGATCACGCCGCGCGGCACCTCGCGCAGGCACTGTTCCACCAGCCGCGCGAAATAGGGAATCGCCGCGCACGACAGCGGCACCGCCGCGGCCACCGGACCAATCGACGTCCCCACCACCAGACGGGTAAAGGGCACCAACGCCACCAGCAGGATGATGAAGGGAAAGGAGCGCACGGTATTGGCGACCCAGCCGACCACCCTGTGCACACCACGATGCGCCAGTGATTGGCCCGGCCCCGTCAGGAAGATCAGGATGCCCAAGGGCCCGCCGATCAGCAGCGATGCCGCCAGCGCGATGCCCAGCATCAGGAAGGTCTGCCCAACCGCCACCAGCAGCTCGGGCGCCAGATCGATCAAGGTCTGCCACATTCAGGCCACCTCTTCATAGGGATGGTAAGCCTCGCGCACCAGCTCGCGACCCAGCGCCGACTGCAGCGCCACGCCGTTACGCGAGATCTCGGCCTGCTCGATCAACTGGCCGTTCTCCAGCACGCCCACGTGGTGGCATAGCGCCCGCAGCACCGCCAATTCGTGCGTGACGATGACGATGGTCACGCCCAGGCGTCGATTGATGTCGCGCAGCACCGCCAGCACGGAACGGGTGGTTTCGGGGTCCAGCGCGGACGTCGGCTCGTCGCACAAAAGCACGGCCGGTTCACTGGCCAGCGCTCGCGCGATCGCCACCCGCTGCTTCTGCCCACCGGACAACTGCGCGGGGAAGACGCGCGCCTTCTCTTGCAATCCCACGATGTCGAGACATTCGGCGACGCGCTGCTCGATCGTGGCGCGGCCGCGGCCGCCGTGCACGCGCAAGGGAAAGGCGACATTCTCGAAGACGTCCAGATTCTGCAGCAGATTGAACTGCTGGAAGATCATGCCGATGGACTGCCGCGCCCGGCGCAGATCGCGCTTGGACAGGGATGTCAGCGCAACGCCATCGACATGCACCGTGCCCGCATCGGGGCGTTCCAGCAGATTGATCAGGCGCAGCAGCGTCGACTTACCCGCGCCGCTCTTGCCTATCAGGCCGTAGATATCGCCACGCTGAACCGCCAGCGACACATGCTTGACCGCGTCGTAGCGGCCGCCGTCCACATTGAAGGACTTGCTCACCGCCTCCAGCCGGATCAGTGCCTGCGTGCCAACAAGGGAAATCGTGCCTGTCATCGATACGCCTCGCGCGTCCGCCTAAAAGAGCGGATTCTTGCAGCGCGAGGCGCCAGGGAAAAATACCGAGTGACTATGTACTTATGCCGGCGTGCGCCATTCAAAGCAGCCGGAATTCCCGGTCCGGCAACAAACGCGGCGGCAGGATGACGGCGTCGACCGCCTGGCGCAAGGCGCGTTCGGTATCGACCGCCATCGCCGCCAAGGCCAGATCATTGGGTTCTTCGCCGAAAGGCTCTTCCAACTCCGACGCAATGGCGTGCCAGGTCAGGTAGGCATACGCGATGAACACGGAGATGAATGGCGTGGCCCAGCTCAGGCTGCCGACCAGGCCGAAAGGCAGCACGGCGCAATAGACGTGCGTCGTGCGATGCAGCAGCACATCATAGGGGTAAGGAACGGGCGTGCCCCGTATCCGCTCACAGCCACCGAGCACGCCGCTCAGGACGTCCAGGCGCTGCAGCCCCGCGGTCAGCAACACGTCCCCATACCGCCCCTCTCGATGCCATTGCAGCAACTGTTGCTGCAACAACTCCAGCACATACTGCGCACGGCACTCACGCCGCAGGATGTCCAGCGCCAGCTCCTGGTCCAACAGGCGCGTCAGGCTGGGGCGTGGATCGGTCCCGCGCAACTGGTGCTTGAGTGTGTAGGGAAAGACCGCCAGCAGGTTGATGGCCCGCTTGACCTGAGGATCATCCTTGGGCAGATCGGGGGCGGTGATGAAGAAGCGCGCAAGATCGCGTGCCGTGTTCTTCATGGTGCCCCATAGCGTGCGCGCTTCCCAGAAGCGGGCATAGCAGACGTTATTGCGGAAGGCGACGAATATCGCCAGCGCCACCCCGATCAACGAGAAAGGAATGGGACTCACGTGCATGAAACAGATGGGATCGACGTGTTCCCCATAAACCGCCAACAAAGCCAGCAGCAGATTCAGGCTCAGTGGCGCGGCGATGTACCTGAACATCGAGCCGTGCCGGGAAAACAGCAGTCTGATCCAGGTCGTCTTGGAGCGAACGATCATGGAATTTACTCGCGTAGTGGCCACAGCAGGAACCTTGTGGCGGGACTCGCGAATATAGAATCGCCCCGTACCGGGGTGAATCAGACGTTTCCGATCTGGCGTGTGCCAATTTCCGGGAATGCGCCAACCTGCGTCACCGCAAGCGGAAATACCCGTCCGGCTGCACGCGTGGCGGAATCTCCGCCGCATCCACGGCCTGGCGCAGCGCGCGTTCGGCATCGACCGCCAGCGCCAGGTCGTTGGGTTCCTCGCCGAAGGGGTCCTCCAGCTCGCTGGCAATGGCATGCCAGGCCAGGAAGGCGTACGCGATGAACACGGAAATCACGGGGGTCGCCATGCCTATGCTGCCGACCAGGCCGAAAGGCAACAGCGCGCAGTAGAAGTAGGTCGTCCGATGCAGCAGCACGTCATAGGCATAGGGCAAGGGCGTACCGCGTATGCGCTCACAACCACCGAGCACGCCACTCAAGGTGTCCAGCTTGCGCAGTCCGGACTCCAGCATGATGTCGCCATAGCGCCCCTGGCGATGCCACGCCACCAAATGCTGTTGCAGGCATTCCAGCACGTATTGCGGCCGGCAGTCGCGCCGCAGGATGTCTTCCACCAGATCGGCGTCGAGCAGGCGCGCCAGGTTCGCACGCGGATCGCTATCGCGCAGTTGGTGTTTGAGCGTATAGACGAAGGCCACCATCAGATTCAAGGCATGGGTGACTTGCGGGTCGTCCTTGCCCAGCCCGGGGATCGTGATGACAAAACGCGCGAAGTCGCGCGCCTGGTTCTTCATGCTGCCCCACAGCACGCGGGCTTCCCAATAACGCGCATAGCAAGCGTTATTGCGGAAGCTGACGAAGATGGCCAGTGCCACGCCGATCAGGGAAAACGGCACCGGATTCAAATGCGGAAAGAAATGCGCCGCATGGGTCGCGCCCCATACCGCCAGCAGGCCCAGCAGGAAATTGATGAACAGCGGTGCAAGGATGCGGTTGATCACCGACCCGTGCCAGGCGAACAGCATCCGGAACCAGGTGGTCTTGGGACGAACGATCATGAAGAAACACCCACGCGGGCAGCCGCGCCGGGCCTCCCAGGAAGAAAGATGCCCACCGGCGCGCCAGGGTGCGCGAACAGCCCGGGATGCCGGCATGGCCAGCGGCTGGCGTACGCCGCCCGCGCCATTGTAGGCGCTGGGAGATTGGGCCAAGAATAGGGACCCATTACGAAGTGAAATAATATATCATTACGAAAATTTCACGATCCTGTATGAAACCTCGTCGCCATCGTCCACACCCGCTAGCGCGCTGCCATGCAGCGCTGCTGGCGTGGGCCGTGCTGATGCTGGTGCTCACGCCGGTCGGCGCCACGCTGCATGCGATGACCCACCTGGGCCATGCGCCGCTACGCGTGCTGGCCGCGCTGCACATGACGACGGGAACGGCCGCGATCGCCGCGGCCGACGATGATGACAACCAAGGCCCCGATGCCCACTGTCACACTTGCGACGAGTGGCAGGTTCTCGACCATGTCCTGACGCCGGCACCGCTGCTGGTGTTGCCACCCCCTGCTCTCCATCCCCACGCCGTCCCCACGCCGCGCCCCGCCCTGCTCGCGCGCAGCCCGTGGATCCTGCCGCGCGCTCCTCCCGCGCAAGCGTAAGCCCACTTCCGGCACCGTTCAACGCCGGTCGAACCATCGTCTCGTGCACCGCCACCGCCGCGCTGCCGTACCCCCGTGTACAGCGTGCGAGATGCCCACGTTCGCGCCGCGCCTCCTTGCCTGCTTACTCATTTACCGCGGATCCACGCATGTCCTTCGTGTCTTCAACCAAGCGCGCCCCGTCGGCGCGCCGCGCTGCGCGCCTGTCGCAATCCACCCGCCGCATCGGCGCCCTCACTCCGTTGGCCTTGGCACTGTGCTGCGCCACCTCCGCTGCCTGGGCCCAACAAGCGCCCACTACCGATCTGTCTCCGGTCATCATCACCGGCAACCCGTTGGGCAATGACGCACTGACGTCACCTTCGTCTGTCATCGAAGGCAAGGCGCTCGACCTGCGCCGCGAGGCGACGCTGGGCCAGACGCTCAACGGCCTGCCCGGGGTGTCGACCACCACGTACGGCCCCATGGTCGGACGCCCCATCATCCGCGGCCTGGACGGCGACCGCATCCGTATCATGAACAACGGCCTGGGTTCAGTCGACGCGTCTTCGCTGTCGTTCGACCACGCGGTGCCGATCGACCCCATCAGCGCCGGCCGCATCGAAGTGATCCGCGGCCCCGCCGCCCTGCTTTACGGCGGCAATGCCGTGGGCGGCGTGGTCAACGTGCTGGACGACCGCATTCCCAAGGAACCCATCGACGGCATCCACGGCACCGCGCAAGGCAGCTGGGGCGGCGCCAATGACGACCGCACCGGTGCCGTGCAGGTGGAAGGCGGCGACGGCAAGTTCGCCATCCGCGCCGATGCCTACACGCGCAGGACGCACGAACTGCGCATCCCCGGCTATGCGGACTCCGGCAACATCCGCGGCCAGAACGAGGACGGCGATAATGGTCCGCGCGATCATCTGCCCAATAGCGACGGCGACGTACACGGCGGCGGCGTGGGCATGTCCTGGACCGGCGACAGCGGCTACGCCGGCCTGTCCTACAGCGGCTACGACTCCGACTATGGCTCGGTGGCCGAGGATTCCGTGCGCCTGAAAATGCGCCAGCAACGCTTTGGTGCCAGCGGCGAAATCCGCGACCTCGACGGCTTCTTCAAAAGCGTGAAGGCGGACTTTGCCTACACCGACTATCAGCACAAGGAAGTGGACGACGGCGAGACCGGCACCATCTTCAAGAACCGCGGCTATGAAGCCCGCATCGAGGCGCGCCACCGCGACTTGGGCCCGGTCAGCGGGTCGATAGGCCTGCAGATCAGCCAGACGCAGTTCTCCGCGCTGGGCGCCGAGGCCTTGGTGCCATCGACCGACACCAACAACTTCGCGCTGTTCGCCCTGGAGGAATGGAAGGTCAACGAACGTCTGACGCTAAGCGCGGGCGGGCGCCTGGAATACACGCGTCTCGATCCCTCGGCCGGCGGCAACGAACGCTTCCTCGACGCCGCCAAGCGTGATTTCACGGCGGGCAGCTTCGCCCTGGGCGCCATCTACAAGCTGGACAGCCGCTGGTCCGTGGCGGCCAACGCCGCCTATACCGAACGCGCGCCGACGTTCTACGAGCTGTATGCCAACGGGCCGCATGAAGCCACCGGCCAGTACCTGATCGGCGATCCCGGCCTGAACAAGGAACGTTCCTATTCCGGCGATCTGGGCCTGCGCTACAAGAACGGTCCCAACAAGGGCAACTTCGGCGTGTTCTACACCCACTTCCGCAACTACATCACCGAAGCCAACACGGGCCTGTTCGCCGACGATGATGGCGAAATCGTGCCGCCCGGCTCGGACGACGCCCTGTCGCAGGCCGTCTACCGCGCCGTGCCCGCGGACTTCTACGGCTTCGAGGCGGAAACCACGATGCGCGTACTGGAAAGCGGCGGCCATGCCCTGGACCTCAACCTGTCGGGCGACTACACCCACGCACGGAACAGCAACACCGGCGAACCCCTGCCGCGCATTCCGCCGCTGCGCCTGGGCATGGGCCTGGACTACACATATGGCCCCTGGGGCGCCGGCGTGTCGATGACCAAGGCTTTCGCCCAGCACCGCCGGCCGGACAACGATACGTCCACGACCGGTTATTACCGGCTCGACGCCAATGCCAGCTACACCTTCAAGGTAGGCCAGACGCAATGGCTGGCCTACGTGCGGGGCATCAACCTGACCAACCAGGAAATCCGCTACGCCACGTCGGTCTTGCGTGACGTGGCGCCGGAAGGCGGGCGGGCGGTGATGGTGGGAATGCGCGCCAGTTTCTAAATAAGCAGGCGTTATAGGCGGAGGCCCTCGGGGCCTTCGCCGCCGGGTAACACGTCGTCGGAAACATCCCGAAAGTACAAACGAATGCCGAAATATCTCAGAAGAAATTACATGGAAACCTGAAACAAGCTGACAAATTCGTTAAGGCCAAGCGTCTTTTTCATGACAATCCGGCCCCTTTTTGCCATCTACTTGTCGGAACATACGCGGGAAATCCCTGAAGTACGCAGAATAAGAATATAAGCGTAACAATCTTTCATTGGTATATAATTCGCCCCACTTAGTGATTTCGTATCGGCTGCATAGGCTGAATTTATTGCGATTCACGTCTCGTGCCTGACAGTGGCTGTATGCACTGAGCACGTCCCCGAGTACCCCTCGCAGTACCCCGCAGTACCGGTAAGACGAGTACCAGCCACACCCCGCAGCACCCCCTGAGCAGTACCCCGAATTCAGTACCTTCGCCGGCTTGAACGTTGTTGAAGCCACGCCATTAGCACTCCATTTTCTGAAGTGAAGTTATGACGCCGCCGACGAGAAGAGCATCTCTCCCCCGTACCCTGTTGACCGCCGCCTGCCTGTCCATCGCCGCCCTGGCCGCGATTCCGGCCGCTGCCAACGCCATGATCGTTACCGAGGCCCTGGGCAATCTGCAAGGCCTGTCCCCCAATAACGTCCCCACCGTCCCCACCCTGCGCGACCGTGTCGTCGAAGCCGGGCTGGATGCCATCGGCACGCCCTACTCCTGGGGCGGTGATGGTTCGGATGGCGGCTTCGACTGCAGCGGCCTGGTCGCCTACGTGTTCAAGGAAGTCGCGGGTGTCGCCCTGCCGCACCATGCGGCTTCCCAGCAAAGCGAGGGCAAGCCCATCAGCGTCGCCCAATTGCAGCCCGGCGACCTGGTCTTCTTCGGCAGCACCACCACTTCCCGCAAGGGCAAGGGCAAGAAAGCCAAGAAAGTGGTCAGCTACCGCACCTCGCACGTCGGCATCTACATCGGCGACAACCAGTTCGTGCATGCGCCCACCCGTGGGGCGACCGTGCGCGTCGATGATCTGGATACGTCTTACTGGGCCAAGCATTTCAATGGCGCCCGGCGCTATCTGAGTCCTGGCGCCAGCCCGCAGGTGCAGGTCGCGAACCGCTGAGTTCACCCTGCCAGGTACCGGCATGGTGTCAAGCAAGCTCGGTTTCTGAAGGAACCGAGCTTTCACCGCGTCGGTAAAAAAAGGCAGATCTCGAGAGAGATCTGCCTTTTGTCATTGAAGGGGCCTTACTTCGACAGAGCGCTTTCGATGCGACCAAACCCTGCATCGATGGCCATGCCGAAGATCCGGCCTCCTGCAAATGCTCCGCGCCCCGCTCAGCCGCGTCCCAGGAACGGCATGTTCGTGGCCATGATGGTCATGAACTGCACGTTCGTATCCAGCGGCAGCGCAGCCATGGAGGCCACGGCCCGAGCCACGTGCTGCACATCCATGCGCGGCTCGGCGCGGACCGAGTGATCCGGCTGCAGTACACCCTTGACCATGCGATCGGTCATTTCGGTGGCGGCATTGCCGATGTCGATCTGGCCGCAGGCAATGTTGTACTGCCGGGTATCCAGCGAAATCGATTTGGTCAGCCCGGTCACCGCGTGCTTGGTGGAGGTGTAGGCGATCGAATAAGGCCGCGGCGCATGGGCGGAAATCGACCCGTTGTTGATGATGCGGCCGCCCTGCGGCTGTTGTGCCTTCATGATGCGGATGGCCGCCTGCGCGCACAGGAACATGCCGGTGAGGTTGGTATCGACCACATTGCGCCAGACATCGACCGGCAAGTCCTCGATGGGCACCGCCGGCGCACCACGCCCCGCGTTATTGAACAGCACGTCCAGCCGGCCGCAGCGGCTCTGCACCACTTCGAACAGATCGCGCACGGAGGATTCCACGCAGACGTCGGTAGGCACCGCGATCGCGCGCCCCGCCGCAGCGCCAGCAGCGGCGCGCGTTGCTTCCAACGCCTCCGCGCGGCGTCCCGCCAGCACCACCTGGTAGCCTTCCTCCAGCAGTTGCAGGGCGACAGCCCGGCCTATGCCGCTGCCCGCTCCCGTCACCACCGCCACTTTGCCGTTGCCACGCTCGTCATTCGCTTGCATTCAAAGCCTCCTTGGAAGATTGCGCGATCCTACTCCCGCGCAGGACGATTTGGTATCCTTCGCTACTCGGCAATCCCGGCAAAAGCCGGCACACACCCCTCTATATATCGCCATGTCCACTACTTACGGCAACGTCTTCATGGTTGTCGCGCCCAGCGGCGCGGGCAAGTCCAGCCTGGTCAGCGCCCTGCTCAAGCAGGACCCCACCATCAGCCTGTCCATTTCCTGCACTACCCGCGCGCCGCGTCCCGGCGAAGTCGACGGACGGGAATACCGCTTCGTGTCGCAAGAAGAATTCATGCGCCTGCGCGAACAGGATGCGCTGCTGGAATGGGCTGAAGTACACGGCAATTTCTACGGCACGCCGCGCGACCGCATCGACGATGCCACGCGCCTGGGCCGTGACGTGTTGCTCGAAATCGATTGGCAGGGCGCGCGCCAGGTGCGCCAGCGTTTTCCGGCCGCCATCGGCATTTTCATCTTGCCGCCGTCCATCGAGGAATTGGAAGCGCGCCTGAAAGCACGCGGCCAGGACGAGCCCCAAGTCATCGCGCGCCGCTTGCTGGGCGCTGGCGGGGAAATCGCCCATGCGCCAGAGTGCGAATATGTTATTATTAATCAAGAATTTAGCGTGGCCCTGCTGCAGCTTGTCCAAATCGTCAGCGCGGCCCGCTTGCGTTTTTCCTCGCAGGCTGTCCGACACGCCCAGTTGTTTTCGCAATTAGGCATTTCGGCACCGCATTAAAAACGCACGACAAAAGACGCCTCTCCGCCGCGTCCCGCCTTAACGGGTGACGCGGTTTCATTATTTGCACGTATCAGGTGACCCATTCATGGCCCGTATTACCGTTGAAGATTGTCTGAACCAGATCCCCAACCGTTTCACGTTGACCCTGGCCGCCACGTATCGTGCGCGCGAATTGGCGCAGGGCCATGCGCCGCGTCTGGACAGCAAGGACAAGCCCACCGTGACCGCTTTGCGCGAGATCGCCTCCGGCCTGACCGGCACCGAAATGCTGCGCAAAGTCCCGACCTGATTTCGGCCGGGGGGTGGCTCGCATGGCATTTCCCGGACTGAAGTACGCTTCTACCGGCCTGCTCGCCGCGCTACGCGCGGGTTCCCGCCTGGGTCGCAGGCCTGGTAAAAAAAATCGCAAGACCCCGCCCTCGCCCGCCGAGGCGGCTGCCCAGGAGGCAGCCGATGCGCCGGCCTCTCCAGTTGCCTCGCTGGCGCCGCTGACTGAAATCATCAGCGGCTACCTGGAAAAGAAAGACGTCGAGCGTGTGCGCGAAGCCTATCGCTTCGCCGATCAGGCTCATTTGGGGCAGTTCCGCGCCAGCGGTTCACCGTATATCTCGCATCCCATCGCCGTCACGGAAATCTGTGCCGGCTGGAAGCTCGACGCCAATGCGCTGTCGGCGGCGCTGCTGCACGACGTCATCGAAGACCAGGGCGTCACCAAGGCGGAACTGGCCGAACGCTTCAACCCTGAAGTGGCCGAACTGGTCGATGGCCTGTCCAAGCTGGACCGGCTTGACTTCGCCACCAAGGCCGAACAGCAGGCCGAGAGCTTCCGCAAGATGCTGCTGGCGATGGCGCGCGATGTGCGCGTCATCCTGATCAAGCTGGCCGATCGTGTCCACAATATGCGCACGCTCGACGCGGTTACGCCTGAAAAGCGCCGCCGCATTGCCCGCGAAACGCTGGACATCTACGCGCCCATCGCCCACCGGCTGGGCCTGAACCTGCTGTTCCGCGAATTGCAGGACCTGTGCTTCGCGGCCATGTACCCCAACCGCTACCAGGTGCTGTACAAGGCGGTGCTGGCCGCGCGCGGCAACCGGCGCGAAGTGATCACCAAGATCGCCGACGCCGTGCGTGCGGCGCTGCCGGCGGCAGGCATCGAAGCCGAAGTCACCGGCCGCGAGAAAACGCTGTACGGCATCTATCGCAAGATGGTCGACCAGAAGAAGACGTTTTCCGAAGTACTGGATATCTACGGCTTCCGCGTCATCGTCCACACCCTGCCGGAATGCTATCTGGCGCTGGGCACCCTGCATCAGCTCTACCGGCCGGTGCCGGGCAAGTTCAAGGACTACATCGCCATTCCCAAGGTGAACGGCTATCAGTCCTTGCACACCACCCTGGTAGGTCCCTACGGCACCCCGGTGGAATTCCAGTTCCGCACGCGCGACATGCATCACGTGGCCGAAGAAGGCGTGGCTTCGCACTGGCTGTACAAGGGCACGGACGTATCGCTCAACGACCTGCAGAAGCGCACGCACCAATGGCTGCAGTCGCTGCTGGACATCCAGAGCCAAAACAGCGACTCGGGCGAATTTCTCGAGCACGTCAAGGTCGACCTGTTCCCCGATGCCGTCTACGTCTTCACGCCGCACGGCAAGATCATCTCGCTGCCGCGCGGGGCGACGCCGGTGGACTTCGCTTATGCGATCCACACCGACATCGGCAATCAGGCGGTGGCGGCCAAGGTCAACAATGAATTCGTTCCCCTGCGCACTGAATTGGCCAGCGGCGATACGGTGGAAATCGTCACCTCGCCGGCATCGCGGCCCAATGCGCAGTGGCTCAACTACGTGCGCACCGGGCGCGCGCGCTCGGAAATCCGCCACTATCTGCGTACGGTCAAATACGCCGAGTCGGTCGTTTTCGGTGAGCGCCTGCTGAGCCAGGCCCTGCAGGAATTGCATCTGCAACTGCCGGCGACCAGCGATCCCAGCTGGGAAAAGCTGGCACGCAGTACCGGCGCCGCGTCGCGCGACGAGATCCTCGCCGACATCGGCTTGGGCAAACGGCTGGCCGCCGTGGTCGCGCGCCGCTTCGCGCCCGAGCATGACCTGGTGGCCACCACGGCGGGCGTCGTCGACGAGATCACCGCGGCCCGCGCCGCGCCCATCCTGATCCAGGGCAATGAGGGCCAGGCGGTGCAGTTGGCGCCCTGCTGCGGCCCTCTGCCCGGCGATGCCATCATCGCCGGCATGCGGCTGGGCCATGGATTGGTGGTGCACGTCGCCGATTGCCCCGTCGCCGTGCGCCAGCGCACGCGTGAGCCGGAACGCTGGATCAATGTGGCCTGGGATGCCCAGACCGCCAAGCATCTGTCGACGCGGCTGGACATCGTCACGCGCAATGAACGGGGCGTACTGGGTCGCCTGGCCGCCGAAATCACGGCGACAGACGCCAATATCGTGCACGTCACCATGCATGACGACGCGGTATCCACGGTGTCCTTGCATCTGACGGTGCAGGTGGACAGCCGCAAGCATCTGGCGCAGGTCATCCGTGCGATACGGCATGTGCCGCAAGTACAGAAGATCGTCCGCGTGAAGGGCTGACACGACGCGGGCAAAGGCAGAGGGAAAGGCAAAACCCGGCCTCTGCGGTGCACGTATGACTCACGTCGACCAAGCTCGAAACCGGTGAAAAAAGGGGGGATCTCATATCAATGAGATCCCCCCTTTTTACATCAGCCCCTGCCAGGCACGGCGCCGGACAGGCGACTCAGCTGACGTGCCAGCTCAGTTGGCGTGCCGGCTCAACTGACGTGTTGCAGGAAATCCCGCAAACGCTGGCTGGGCGGATTGGACAGCAGGTCCTGAGGCGGACCGTCATGCGCCACCTGGCCGCCGTCGATGAAGATCAGGCGGCTGCCCACCTTGCGCGCGAACTCCATCTCATGGGTCACCACCACCATGGTCATGCCCTCTTCCGCCAGATCGCGCATCACCTTGAGCACTTCGTGCCGCAGTTCCGGATCCAGGGCCGAGGTGGGCTCATCGAACAGCATCAGCTTGGGCTTGATCGCCAGGGCGCGCGCGATGGCGACACGCTGCTGCTGGCCGCCGGACAGCTCGGAGGGATAATGCCCCATGCGTTCGGACAGCCCCACCTTGGCCAGCAAGGCCTCGGCTTCGGCGCGCGCTTCGTCACGGGTCATTCCACGGGTATGGATGGGGCCGAACATGACGTTTTCCAGCGCGGTCAGCTGGGGGAACAGATTGAACTGCTGGAACACCATGCCCGCTTCACGGCGGATCTCGCGGACCTCGGCCGGCGTACCCTTGACGCTCAGGCCATCGACCAGCAGATCGCCATCCTCGATGGACTCCAGCACATTGATACAGCGCAGGAAGGTCGACTTGCCGGAGCCCGAGGGCCCCACCACCACCACGACCTCGCCACTGTCGATGTTCAGGCTGATGCCGCGCAGTACGGTCGAGTCGCCAAACCGCTTCGTGACATTCTGGAATTCAACCATGCTCATAGTATGCGCATCCTTTTCTCAGCGATCCGCAGAGCCAGCGCGATCAGGCCCGTGAGGATCAGGTAGATGACGGCCACTGCGGACCAGATTTCAACCGCGCGGAAATTGCTGGCCATGATTTCCTGGCCCTGCCGCGTCAGCTCGGCCACGCCGATCACGATGAACAAGGACGAATCCTTGAGACTGATGATGCACTGATTGCCCAGCGGCGGAATCATCCGGCGGATGGCCACCGGTCCGATGATGTGCGTCAGGATCTTGTGGAAAGGCAGGCCCATGGCCTGGCCTGCTTCCTTCAGGCCCCTGCTGACCGACAACAAGGCGCCGCGCACGATTTCCGCGATATAGGCGCCCGAGTTGATCATCAGTGTCCCGATGGCGGCCAATTCGGCGTCCACGCGCAAGCCATCGATCAACAAAGGCAAGGCGAAATAGATGAACATCACTTGCACGACAATCGGCGTGCCGCGGATGACTGCCACATAGACCTGGGCAATCGCCGACAGCACCATGCCGCCGTAGGCGCGCGCCACACCCGCCAGCGCGCCCAGGATGAAGCCGCCGAGCAGGCCCCAGAAAGTGATCTTGACGGTCATCAGCGTCCCGTCAAGCAGATTGGGTAAAGCATCCCAAATGACGGAGCTATCGAAATTCACAGGCATCCCCATGGAAGGCGCCAACGCCGCGACTCTTCGTCCACGCAGGGTCGCGGACAAAGAAGCGCCGGCGCGCGCCGGATTTGAAATGGAACCGCCGCGGTCTGGTCAAGGAAATCAGACACGGGTAGCGCGGCGGCCGTACTGCAGGAGAGGCGCGAAGCTCAGGGCTTCTTGCCGAACCACTTGGCGTAGATCGCGTCGTACGTGCCATTGGCCTTGAGCGTGGCCAGGGCCTTGTTGACCTGCGGAACCAGATCGCTGCCCTTGGGGAAGGCGATGCCATAGAATTCCCCGCTCTTCACATTGCCCGCCACCTTGACCCGGCCTTTGCCGGCGGTGTTGGCGTAATACTGGACGTTGGGAGTATCGTGCACCGCCGCATCGACGCGGCCGGTGGCCAGTTCCAGATACGCGTTATCGATGTTGGGGAACAGCTTGAGCTTGGCGCCCGGCACCTGGGACTTCAGGAAGTCCACGGTGGAGGTGCCCGTCTTGACGGCGACGTCCTTGCCGGTCAGGTCTTGCGCGGTCTTGATGTCGTTATTCTTTTCCCCGACCACGATGCTCAGGCCGCTTTCGTAGTAGGGATCGGAAAAGTCGATGACCGCCTTGCGATCGTCGCGGATGGTGATGCCGGCCAGCGCCGCGTCGATGTTCTTGGTCTGCAGGCCAGGAATGATGCCGTTGAAATCCATGGGCTGCAGTTTGTAGTTCAGGTTCAATTCCTTGGCAATGGCCGCCCACAGGTCGACGTCGAAGCCCGTATAGGTATTGCCCTGCTTGAACTCGAACGGCACGAAGGCAGTATCGGTCGCGACCACTAGCTGCCTGCTGGACTGCGCGGCGGCCGGTGTGGTCGCGGCTAGGCAGGTAACGGAAAGCGCGGCCAGGGTCGCCGCGATTTTGAGTTTTAGCATGGGGGTAAACCTCCTTGTTGGGGGACGTGGCTGAGCCCGTGTCAGGGCACTCAGAAGAGCGCCTGGGGGCGGGCCATAGCCGAATTCATCTTAACTCAGGTGCCCCGCTGAGTGACCTTTTGGTCCATATCGATCCATGGCGGCACAACTTTCTTCTTTAACGGTCTATCTGCCCGTTAACCCCGCGTAAAAATGACAACCATGGAGGACCGGAGACATGCGGAAAGACGCCCTGACAAGGATGATGGATTCGGGATGAGGCCAGCTGGAGCCAGGCGCCATATCCGGACCAAAACACTCGGCGTCCCCCGTCGACGGCGCGCACACGCTGCCAATTTCTGGCAGCATGGCGTGTCGCTACTTCCGCCCTTCTCTTCCCCATGTCACGCGCCGAACGATTGCTTGAACTGATGCAATGCCTGCGGCGCCATCGCCACCCGGTCAGTGGGAAGGCCCTGGCCGCTGAACTGGGTGTCAGCCTGCGCACGCTGTATCGGGACATCGCCAGCTTGCAGGCCCAAGGCGCGCATATCCAGGGCGAGCCGGGCCTGGGCTATGTCTTGCAGCCCGGCTTCCTGCTGCCGCCCCTGATGTTTGCCGCGGGTGAGCTGGAAGCGCTGATGCTGGGCGCCCGCTGGGTGATGAAACGCACCGACGCGGACCTGGCGCGCGACGCGCAGAACGCGCTGGCCAAGATAGCGGCGGTATTGCCCGCCGATCTGCGCCAGTCCCTGCATGACAGCGCGCTGCTGATCGGGCCCGCCGATATGGTGGCCGGCGGGGAGGACCACCTGCCCCTGCTGCGCGAGGCCATACGCCGGGAGCGCAAGGTGCGCATCCGCTATCGCGACGAGAAGGGACGCGAAAGCGAGCGGGTCATCTGGCCCTTCGTGCTGGGCTATTTCGAGTCGATGCGCATGGTGGGGGCGTGGTGTGAACGGCGCGATGCATTACGCCATTTCCGCGTGGACCGGATCATGGGGCTGAAGCCTGTCGATGAGCGCTACCCGGCGCGGCGGCTGGCCTTGCTGAAGCAATGGCGCGAGGAGCAAGGGATTCCAGTGACGCCTTGAGGCTTGGCGAGATGGGACGCGCCGCCTGGATGAACTGAATTTCACCCGGCAATCATGGCATCGCGCACGCCTCGATGCAGGTTCAAGATTTACTACTGACAAAAATTGACAGTGGCTGCATTTAGCATGGCGGCTCTTGAACACGGACGGTCCGACAGGCGGGCCGCTGCCGGATCCCGTTCTGACTGGAGCCATCATGATTCACCCCAATCACATCATTCTTTACGTCGAAAACGCCGAGCAAAGCGCCCGCTTCTATGAGCAAGTGCTCGGCAAGGCGCCCATCGAGGCCACGCCCACCTTCTATCTGTTTTTGCTGGACGGCGGATTGAAGCTGGGATTATGGACACGCCAGGCCGTCATTCCCGCCGCCACCCCCGTGGGCGGCAGCGAGATCGCCTTTACCCTGCCCGATGAAGCAGCGGTGGACGCCACCTATGCGCAATGGACGAAGCTGGGCCTCAAGATCGCCCAGTCGCCCGAGAAGATGGACTTCGGCTACACCTTCACCGCCCTGGACCCCGACGGGCATCGCCTGCGCGCATACAGCGTGTTTGCCCGCTGAGGGGGCGGCAGGATCCGGGTCGCGAATGTCCGACAAGCACAGGCCTGGAAGACCAGCGCCCCCAGATGCCGAGCGCTTTGGAATATCTCAGCGCTTGGGCGGATCATCGTAAGAGTTGAGCCTGACGCCGGAAACACCGCCCAAAGAGGGGCCGTCATTTCCGGGCGTGGCAGGAGCCGCCGGTGCGGTAGCGGTCGGTGCTGAAGAGGATGGCCCGGGTTGCGTGGCGGGTTGCGCCGCGGCATTCGACGCGGGGTCAGCGCTGCCATCAGGTGGCGACGTCGATGCGCGCGCCGGATGATAGTTCCTGGCGGCCTGATCCAGCCACAACGCCAACGCATCCTGTTTCGCCGAACGCGCCCAGTCAGCGGCATTCAGGCCGGCCAGGCTGCGGTTGGTCGGGTCGGCGCCTGCATTCAGCAGCAGCTGGGCCATCTGCTGATTGCCCGAACGGCCGGCCATCATCAGGGGCGTAGTGCCATCGGGTCCCGGCGCATTGACGATCGCCTGCTTGGACAGCAACAGCTTGGCCGTCTCCACCTGACCGGTGGATGCCGCATAGTGCAGCGGCGTCCAGCCCAGGCGGTTGACCTGGGCGCCCCGGGCGATCAAGGCTTGCGCCCGCTTGGTTTCGCCCTTCAGCGCCAGATACATCAGCGGCGTTTCATCGCTGCCGTTGGTGGCGTTCACGTCGGTGCGGCGATCGGCGGCCAGGACATCGAAAACACCCCATGCGCCATCGCGCACCGCCTGCATCAAGGCGGGCTGGCCCTTGCTCTTCTGGTTGGGATCCCAACCGGATGCCAGCAGATCCTTCATGTCGCCGACATTGTCATTGACGATATAGATCCAGACATCGGCAGCCCGAGCCGCCTGCGCCGGCGGCGCGGCAGTGACGGCGCAGGCCAGCGTCAGCCCCAAACCGGCAAGCGCGCGGTCTATACGGTAAGTAGTACGGTAGCGGTTCATGGGTGGGCCTCCTGGATGGGACGCCGCCGTAAACCCCAACGGCGCCAAACACAAATGCAGATATGAATCGAATTCACCGGACCGGCTCCGGGACAAAAAGAAACCGAGCCGAGACTTTGCTTTAAATAATTTACTTTAAATCAATCACATTAGATTATTTAACTATCTTATTGAATAATTTAAAGAAATTATCCGTTGAAGCCTTTGCCACTTCCGCCACGGGAATCCCTCTGAGGTCGGCGATCTTCTCCGCCACGTGGATCACCTTGGACGGGTCGTTGACCTTGCCACGATACGGCACCGGCGCCAGGTAAGGCGAATCGGTTTCGATCAGCAGGCGATCCAGGGGCACCTTGGCTGCCACTTCATGCAACTGCGTGGCGTTCTTGAACGTGACGATGCCGGACAGCGAAATATAGAAATTCTGGTCGATGGCGGCCTGCGCCACGTCCCAGGTCTCGGTGAAGCAATGCATCACCCCGCCCGCCTCCGCCGCGTTTTCCTCGCGCATCAGCTTCAGCGTGTCCTCGGCCGAGCTGCGGGTGTGGATGATCAACGGCAGATTGGTGTTGCGTGCGGCCCGGATGTGGGTGCGAAAGCGCTTGCGCTGCCAGTCCAGCGGCTCGCTCAGGCGGTAATAGTCCAGACCCGTTTCCCCGATGGCCACGACCTTGGCGTCCTGGGACAGTTCAGCCAGTTCCTCGGCGGTGGGCTCGTGGGTGTCTTCGTAGTCCGGATGCACGCCCACCGACGCCCACAGATTCTGGTGCGGCGCCACCAGATCCATCAAGCCACGCCATTCCGGCAGGTTGACGCTGACGACCAGCGCGTGGGTCACCTGGTTCTGCGCCATGCGATCGAGAATGGCAGGCAGCTCGGCCGCCAGCTCGGGAAAATTCAGGTGACAGTGGGAATCGACGTACATGGTTAACGGTAAGACCTGGTTCAAGCCTGGCAGGATTGCACTACACGCTGCAGTGCGGCGTGGGCGAACAATTTGGCATTCAGGGGATGACCGGCCAGGGCGCGCTGGCGCGTCAACCAGCGTGCCGTCTCGGCCAGCCGTCCCGGCTGGGCCCGCGCGGCGGTACGCGCCACCGGTTCGGCCAGGCGGGGGAAATAACGCGGCACGGCCCCCGCTCCAGCCAACATGAGGTCGACGTACAGCCTTTGCAAGGCGTCTATCCACTGCGCCGCGGGCATTTTCTCCAGCTGATCGGCCAGCGAGCCTATGTCGCTACCCTTGCCGCTGGACAGCGGCAGCAGCAATTGCTCCAGCCAGGCCGGACAGGCGGATTCCCCCGATTGCGCAAGGCGCAGCGCACCCAGGGGCGCGCCTCCGGCCGCCGCCAACCAATCATCGGCATCGTCGACCCCCTGCGTTTGCAGCCACGCGCGCGCCTGCTCCGGCGCCGGCGTCGGCAGCGGCAAGCGCCGGCAACGGGACAGCAGCGTGGGCAACAGGCGGTCGGGGGCGTCCGCCACCAGCAGGAAGATGGTTCGAGGCGGCGGTTCCTCCAGCACCTTCAGCAAGGCATTGGCCGACACCACGTTCATGGCTTGCGCCGGATAAATCAGTGCTACGCGCCAGCCGCCGCGGTGGGTCGCGGTATTGAACCAGGACTCCAGGGCGCGCAGCTGGTCGATGCGGATTTCCTTGGACGGCGCGCGCTTGCTGCTGCCCCCCGTGGCCGTGGTTTCAACGGCCTCATCACCCGACTCGGCGGCGGCTTCGGCCCCCTCTTCCACCGCGATGGCCTCCGGCCGTACGCGGCGCAGGTCCGGGTGATTGCCGGCGGCCACCCAGGTGCAGGCATGGCAGGCGCCGCAGGCCAGGCCCTCGCGCGGTGATTCACACAGCAGGCTGGCCGCCGCTGCCGCGCCGAACTGCAGCTTGCCGATACCGGCAAGGCCGTGGATCAGCCACGCATGCGCGAAGCGTTCGCCCTGCTGCAACCAGTTGCGGGCAATATCTTCCTGCCACGGCAGGAAACGCGCGACGTTGGCGGACCCGGCGGCCGCGCCCGTCGCCGTTCCCGTTCGATCTTTAGCAGCACTCATGCGCGAGCATCCAGCAGCGCGCGCACTTCGTCGCGCAACTGTTCGCGCACGGCATCGAGCGGACGACTGCTATCGATCACCCGGATGCGCGCCGGATGCTGGCGCGCGCGGGCGTGGTAAGCGTCGCGCGTGCGCTGAAAGAACGCCGCGCCTTCGCGCTCGAAGCGATCCGGCGTGCGGGCATCGGCCAGGCGCGCGCGCGCCACTTCCAGCGGCACGTCGAACAGCCACGTGCGGTCCGGCTGCAGGGCCGGCCGCATCCAGGACTCGAGCACGGCGATACGCTCGGCGCCCAGTTCCCGGCCGCCGCCCTGGTAGGCATACGTGGCATCGGTAAAGCGATCGCAAAGCACCCATTCGCCCTGCGCCAGGGCCGGCTCGATGACCTGGCGCAGATGTTCGCAGCGGCCCGCGAACATCAGCAGTGTCTCGGCGTCCAGCCCCATGGCTTCGTGCAGCACCAGGTCGCGCAACTTTTCGCCCAGCTCGGTGCCGCCCGGCTCGCGCGTCACGCGCACCGTCAGGCCGGCGCGGCGTAATTCATCGGCCAGCCATTGCACGTGTGTACTCTTGCCGGCGCCGTCTACGCCTTCCAGCGTCAGGAATCGTCCCCGTGTGGTCATGGCTGTCGATCGCGTCCCAGGATATAGCGCGACACATTGCGGTTGTGCTCCGTCAGGTTGACGGAAAACTCGCTGGTGCCATTGCCGCGCGAAACAAAATAAAGATACTTGTGCTGTTCCGGCTGTACCGCCGCCAATAGCGCCAGACGGCCGGGGCTGGCGATGGGCGTGGGCGGCAGGCCTGCGCGCGTGTAGGTATTCCACGGCGTATCGGTTTGCAGATCGCGCTTGCGCAGCTTGCCTGCGTAGTTCTCGCCCATGCCGTAAATGACGGTAGGGTCGGTCTGCAAAGGCATGTTTTCCTTGAGCCGGTTGGCGAACACGCCCGCCACGCGGGTGCGGTCCGGTCCGTGCCCGGTTTCTTTCTCGATGATGGAAGCCAGGACCAAGGCCTCATAGGGGGTCGTGACGGGCGCGTTGGCCACGCGCTTGTCCCAGGTCTGCGCCAGGATGCGCTGGCCTTCCTGATAGCCGCGGCGGATGATGTCGAAGTCGCTGCTGCCGGGTGTGAACAGGTAGGTATCGGGGAACACCAGGCCTTCCATGCTGGACGCGCTGGAACCCAGGCGGCGCAGGATCTCGGCATCATCGACGCCGTCCAGGGTCTGCTTGATATCCGGATTGTCGCGCAAGGCCTGGCGGATCTGCTTGTAGTTCCAGCCCTCCACGAAGGTCACCTGGCGCTGGTTGACGTCGCCGCGCGCCAGGCGTTCCAGCAGCAGCCAGGGGGTGTCGCCGCGTATGGCCTCGTAGCCGCCCGCCTTGATCAGCTTGTCACGCCCGCTGAGCCGGGCCATCCAGACGAACCCATCCTCCCACAGGGTGATCCCGGCCGTATTGGCCACATGCGCCACGCCACGTGGGCTGGAACCTGGATCCACCACGAAGTCGACCCGGTCGGACGCCATCCGCAAGGGTTGGTTCATCCATAACCAGGCGCCCCCGCAGGCGGCGGCCAGGGCCACCACTACGAGGAGCAGGAATAACAGGAAATAGTAAATTGGTCGCTTCATCATCAGACTCGGGAGTTTAATGGATTGCGCGGCCCTTCCGCCCGGCTGACGGCGGGTATCATGTCCGCTTCCCCCTGTCTTTTGTTTCAGACGAAACACTCGTCCGATCGCCACCGCCGAAACCATGCACGCATTTTTCGAAGCTCTTCCCGATTCCGCGCAAGGCATAGCGCGTTGCGCCCCCCTGCCCGACCTGCAAGTGATCAGCGCCAGTGGCGCCGACGCCATTGACTTCCTGCACGGCCAATTGACCCAGGACCTGACCGGACTGGACAGCACGCGCGCGGCCCTGGCCGGGTATTGCACCGCCAAGGGGCGCCTGCTGGCGACCATGGTGATGTGGCGCGAAGCGGCAGGCGCTGAGGTTCACGCCCCGGCTGCCACTGGTGCCGCTGGTGCCGCTGGTGCCGCTGGTGCCGCTGTGGTTGCGGCGGGCGCGGCGGCGGTTCCCGCGCCGGCGGTCTTTCACGCCTTGGTGCGCGCGGATGTCGCGGCCGCGCTGGTCAAACGCCTGAGCATGTTCGTGCTGCGCGCCAAGGCCAAGATTGCGGTAACGTCGCTGCGCGTGGCCGCCGTGTGGGACGCGGCCGATATCGACGCCCTGGGCCGTGCCGCCGGCGGCGCACTGCCGCGCACCGCCTGGCAGCGTGCCAATCTGCCCAGCGGTACCTGGATCGCGGCGCCCGGCGCCGACGCAACGGCCAGCCGCTGGTGGTGGATCGCCAGCGATGCGCAACTCGATCGCCTGGAATCGCCCGATGCCGCGCTGCTGAAGGGCCTGGTATTGGGGGATGCCGACCATAGCCGCGCCGCCGATCTGGCCGCGGGGGTACCGTGGGTGGGTACCGCCACCCAGGATATGTTCATCCCGCAGACCGTCAACCTGGACCTGATCGGCGGTGTCAGCTTCACCAAGGGCTGCTACCCGGGCCAGGAAGTGGTGGCGCGCAGTCATTATCGCGGGACCGTGAAGCGGCGGATGGCCTATGGCGTGGTCGCCGGCGTGGCGGCCGCCGACGTGGCCCCCGGCACGGATGTCTACGATGCGGCCCAGCCGAACGAACCCTGCGGCCGGGTGGTCGACACCGCGGGAGCGACGGACGCGGCCATCCTGTTCGAAACCACGCTGTCGGCGCTGGAGACCGGTGGCCTGCGACTCGGCGCCGTCGACGGCGCGGCGATCGATGTACGACCGCTGCCTTATTCGTTGACCTGACCGTTGCACGAACCCAAGTATTGGAAAAGGAAAATCCCTTTCAGGATTTTCCTTTTTCTTTTCTCTGGCAAGGGCTGATGATGTGACGGCTGATGTACCGGGTATAGGGTGGAGGGAAAATCCCAAATGGGATTTCCCTCCACTTCTTTCAGCGAAGACCGAGATGACTGGCGCAGGATTGATCGTGCGGGCGTGTGGATGACGCGTTGGATAGCCGGCCTGTTCCAGCCTGCCCCTGCTAAGCCAATGCCCCGAACAGCGTGCCGACGCCGGCCGTGATGGCCATCGCCAAGGAACCCAGTACGGTCACGCGCAGGGCGGCGATGCCCTTGGGGGCACCGCCAGCCCAGGCAGCCACCACGCCCAGCAAGGCCAGGCCGGCCACCGAACCGGCAATCACGCCGCGCAACAGCCACGGCGTGGGCAAGGCCAACGCCAGCAGCAGCGGCAGCAAGGCGCCGCCGGCAAAACTACAGGCCGACGCGAAAGCGGCCTGCACCGGATGCGCGCGGCTGCTCACGGAAATGCCCAGTTCGTCGCGGGCATGCGCGTCCAGGGCATCGTGCGCCGTCAGCGCACGGGCGACCTGATCGGCCAGCTCACGCGTCAGGCCACGGCCAATGTAGATCTCGGTCAATTCTTCCAGTTCCACAGCGGAATTGCCCTTGAGCGATCGCTGCTCCAGGCGCAGATCCGCATGCTCGACATCGGACTGCGATTTGACCGATACGTATTCGCCCGCTGCCATGGATAAGGAACCGGCGATCAGACCAGACAGGCCTGCCGTGAGAATCACATGCTGGCCCCCTGCCGCTGCCGCAACGCCAGCGATCAGGGCGGCCGTGGAAACGATGCCGTCGTTGGCGCCCAGGACGGCGGCGCGCAGCCAGTTGCTGCGGAAAATTCGATGATGTTCCTTCGACGGCATGGCGGATCCGGGCAAGTTGGCACGCAGCGATACTACCCGGTTCGCGTCGAAATACCGTCATGCAGCGTGACAAAAAGCACTCTCAACGCGCAAGGCCGCCGCGGGCGATGCGGCGGCCTTGCGCGTTAGTGCCCGGCTTGCCCGGCGGGAGGACTGTCCGGTTTGAAGCGGACGAATCTCCGCCGCCTGGTACCCGTCGCCCGGCGGTTCCCGGGACGGGCCTACTGCTTCGGCTGATACAGCTTCACGATGCTGGAGAAGTCCAGCTTGCCGTGCCCCCCTGCGCTATGCAGGGCATACAGGTTCCTTGCCAGTTCACCCAAGGGCGTGGCCGAGCGTGTCGACAGCGCCGCTTCGGCGGCCAGGCCCAGGTCCTTGAGCATCAGGTCGGTACCGAAGCCGCCCGCATATTGCTTGGAGGCCGGTGCCTGCGGCATGACGCCCGGCCAGGGGTTGTAGAGTTCAGTCGCCCAGTTGCGGCCCGAGCTCTTGGCGATGATGTCGGACAGCACCGCGGGATCCAGGCCATTGGCCACGCCCAAGGCCAGGGCTTCCGACGTGCCGGCCATCAGTATCCCCAACAGCATGTTGTTGCAGATCTTGGCGACCTGGCCAGCGCCGGCCGCACCGGCGTGGAAGATGTTCTTGCCCATTTTTTCCAGGTAAGGCCGGCCACGCTCCAGCGCGGCCGCTTCGCCACCGACGATGAACGTGAGCGTGCCCGCCACGGCGCCGCCCGTGCCGCCCGACACGGGCGCATCGATCATGGCAATGCCTCGCGTTTGAGCCGCCGCCGCCACTTTACGCGCGCTGTCCGGCGCGATGGTGCTGCATTCGATCACCAGCGCGGAAGCATCGATGGCCTGCAGCAGGTCATCGGCCAGATACAGTTTTTCCACGTGCTGGCTGGCCGGCAGCATGGAAATCACCACCTCGGCGCCGGCCACCGCTTCGCGCGCCGACGCCGCGGCGAGGGCGCCAGCCGCCTGGGCCGCCTGGATGCTGGCCGGCACCAGGTCGAAGACCGTCAGGTCATGCCCGCTCTTGATCAGGTTCAAGGCCATCGGCCCGCCCATATTGCCCAGCCCGATGAAAGCGATCTTGCTCATGTTTTTGTCTCCTCGATGTCGTTGCTTTTTAGAATCCTTTCTTCGGCAAAGGCATTTGAAGAAAAGGAAAAATCCCTAAAGGGATTTTCCCTTTCCCTGTGCCCGGACACCGCCCTGAACGGAAAGTCCCTGAAGGGACTTCCCCTTCATTGCCGTGCATCACTGTCCTGAACGGAGAACCCCCGAAGGAACCCCCTTTCATCCGTGCCTTGCATCACTGCCGTGAACGGAAGGTCCCCGAAGGAATTCTCCCTTCATCTGGGCCTTGCATCACTGCCCTGAAAGGAAAGCCCCCGGAAAGAGCTGCCCCTTCATCCATGCCTTGAATCAATCTCCTGGCAGCCCAATCCCGTCAAGTACCCAGATCGGCCAGGGGATGAGGGATATGCGAAGGCCAGGGTTCTTCAAAAAATTTCTGGACCCAGGTCTCGCTGGCTTCCGCCAGCGTGGCCGGCTTCCAGCGCGGCTGCCTGTCCTTGTCTATCAGCAAGGCGCGTATGCCCTCGGCGAAATCACCATGCGCCGCGGCCACCAGCGCGGCGACATACTCCACGCGGAATACATCGTCCAGCGAACGCTGGCGCAAGCGCTGCTGCAAGGTGAAGGCCAGGCGCACCGTGCCGGGCGAACCGGCCAGCATGGTCTTGGCGGCCTTCGCCAGCCAGGGATCGTCGTGATTCGCCAATGCCGCCACCTCGGCATGGATTTCATCCAGCCGGGTACCCGAGCATAGGTTGTTGATCATGTAGGAATGCTGGCGCAGCGGCCCCGGCGCCAGCGTCTCGCTGGGTTCCAGCGCGATCAGCGCGCGGCGTAGCAGGCCGTCGTTGATAGAGCGCGGCGCGAAAGACCCTTCCGTACCCGTACTGGCGCCGCCGCGGGCGCCGGCCCAGGGCTGATCCAGCAGGGATTCGACCAGCGCCGGCCAATCCGCATGACGCACATGGAAATCCGCCAGCCCGGCGAAAAAGGCGTCGGACGTATTCAATTGAGCGCCGGTCAAGGCCAGGAACAAGCCGGTGCTGCCCGGCATGCGATTGAGCAGCCAACTGCCACCGACGTCCGGGAACAGGCCGATCGACACTTCCGGCATGCCCAGGCGCGAATGCTCGCTGACCACCCGGTGGCTGGCGCCCATCATCAAGCCGATACCGCCGCCCATCACATAACCATGGCCCCAGCACAGGATCGGCTTGGGATAGCTATGGATCTGATAATCCAGCCGGTATTCGACTTCGAAAAACTCCCGCGCATAGACATTGGCCCAGGCGCCCTGCCCGGCCGTCTCGCGCATGCTGCGGTACAGCCCGTGCAAATCGCCCCCGGCGCAGAAAGCCTTGTCGCCGGCGCCCTGCAGCAGGACCAGCGCCACGTCCGGGTCATGGGCCCATTCGTTCAGCCGGTGCGCCAGGCTGCGCGCCATGTCCAGCGACAGACCATTCAGGGTCTGCGGCGCATTCAGCGTCGCCACCCCGATCTTCATGCCATTGCGGGTCGCGCGTTCCTCATACAACACGGAATCGCTCATCGTAGTTCAGCTCCTTTTTCCAACAGCTGGCGGGCCACGATCACACGCATGATCTCGTTGGTCCCTTCCAGAATCTGGTGCACGCGAGTATCGCGCACCAGACGCTCCAGAGGATAGTCCCGCAAATATCCGTAACCACCATGAATCTGCTGCGCGTCCAGGCAGATCTGGAAACCCATATCGGTGGCGAAGCGTTTGGCCATGGCGCAATAGGTGCCGGCGTCGGCCACGCCCGCGTCCAGCTTGCAGGCGGCCAGGCGCACCATCTGGCGCGCCGCCACCAGGTGAGTCGCCATATCGGCCAGCTTGAACTGCAGCGCCTGGAATTCGGCCAGGCGCGTGCCGAACTGCTGGCGCTCCAGCATATAGCGGCGGGCGGCGTCCAGCGCGCCCTGCGCCGCGCCCACCGAACACGTGGCGATATTGATGCGGCCGCCGTCCAGGCCCTTCATGGCCAACTTGAAGCCCTGCCCCGGCTCGCCCAGCATATGGTCGGCCGGCACCCGCACGTTCTCGAAAGTGATGGCGCGCGTGGACTGGCTGTTCCAGCCCATTTTGTCTTCCTTGCGGCCGTAAGTGATGCCCGCGGTATCGGCCGGCACGGCGAAGGCGCTGACGCCGCCGGCGCCACTGCCGCCCGTGCGCGCCATGACGATCAGCAGATCGGTATCGCCACCGCCCGAGATGAAGGCCTTGGCACCATTCAGGACATAATGCGCGCCATCCGGCGTCTCCGTGGCGGTAGTGCGCAGCGACGCCGCGTCGGAACCCGAGCCCGGCTCGGTCAGGCAATAGGACGCCAGCTTGGCGCCGGCGGACAGCGCCTCGCCCCACTGCTCCCGCACGCGCGGACTGCCCCAGTTGCCCACCATCCAGGTAGCCATATTGTGGATGGTCAAAAACGCGGTGGTGGACGGATCGATGGCCGCCATCTCCTCGAACACCAGGGTGGCGTCCAGGCGGGGCAGCTCCAGGCCGCCGATATCCGCACTGGCGTACAGGCCGCAGAAGCCCAGCTCGCCCGCCTTGTGGAAGACCTCCTTGGGAAAAATCCCTTCGGCATCCCAGCGCGCCGCATGCGGCGCCAGCTCGCCCTGAGCGAATTCACGCGCCGCCTGGGCGTAAGCCTGCTGTTCCTCGGTGAGATCCATGTCCACGTTCGTCTCCTCTGGTGGCTTGTGGCCACGCTGCATTTTTACGTTGGAATGTGACGCTGGAATATTACGCCAGCTTCGCCTTTACGTTGACGTTAACGTCAACCGTCAAACCGCATAATTTGACTTACGTTGACGTTAACGTCAAATAGCTATCGAATGACAGACAGCATAAGCCGGCGCGAGACGGCGGACTGCTGTCCGGATGACTTTCAGCGCCGTGCCTTGGCGGTGCGCTGCGGACGCGCGACGGGCATCGTGCGCCCACGATGGGCGGCCCTGCGGCGGCGCGATTCCATGGGATCGAAGGTCAGCGGCCGATAGATTTCCACGCGGTCGCCATCGCGCAGGATGTCCTCCGCCCGCACCGCGTGGCCATAGATGCCGACGCCGTACTGCCAGGGATCCTGGCCGGCGAAGGCCTGTGCGTAGCCGCTCGCCGCCAGGGCTTGGGCCACGCTGGCACCGGCCGGCAGCATCAGCCTGACCTGCCAGACGCGCCGCGGCCACACCTGGCAGACCAGGATGGACAGCGACGGCTCATTCACCGTAAACCGCCTGCGCCCGCTTGGTGAAGGAGTCGATGAAGCTGGTGGCGATACGGTTGAACACCGGCCCCACTACCATCTCCAACGCACGGTTGGAGAACTCGTACTCCATGGTGAATAGCACCTTGCAGGCATCCGGCGACAGCGCCTGGAAGTACCAATGGCCCACCAGCATGGAAAACGGCCCATCGACCAGCTCCAGGTCGATCTGTTTTGGAAAATCGTGCTTGTTGCGGGTGCTGAAACGCTGCTTCAGGCCGGCGAAGCTGATCACGATGGACGCCTCCATGCCATGTTCGTCACGGGAACGAACTTCGGCACCGCCGCACCAGGGCATGAATTCAGGGTATTTTTCCACCCCGGCCACCAGCTCGAACATCTGGGCGTCGCTATATGGCACGAGGACGGTTCTTTGGACTTTGTGCATCGACTATCGCAAATGGCTAGAATGACAGGATTTTACCGGCTATACGCGCCGGCATGCGCCGGACCCCCATGAGCATCATTGATAATCGCAAAGCAAGCCACGAGTACTTCATCGAGGACCGCTACGAAGCCGGCCTGGTCCTGGAGGGCTGGGAGGTCAAGTCGATCCGTGACAACCGGGTGCAACTGGCCGACAGCCACGTCATTGTGCGCAATGGCGAATTGTTTCTCCTGAACATGCACGTCAGCCCCTTGCCGACCGCGTCCACCCACGTCCATCCGGACGCCACGCGCACGCGCAAGCTGCTGCTCAAGGCCGAGGAGATCAGCAAGTTGATCGGCAAGGTGGAACAACGCGGCTACGCGCTGGTACCGCTGAATCTGCATTACAAGAACGGCCGCATCAAGCTGGACTTCGCCCTGGGACGCGGCAAGAAGCTGCACGACAAGCGGGACACCTCGCGCGACAAGGATTGGGCGCGCGAGAAGGAACGTCTGATGAAGCACGACACGCGCAACGCGCGCCGCGACGACTGACGCTGCGGCGCCAAATCGAGCGTTCGCGTGCGACCCGGCCGGCGCCCAGGGGGCTTGGGCCTTTAGCCGGCCATCTGGATTTTCCTGCCGCGTTGTTCCAGCAGACGGTCGTGAATCATCATGACGACGCCAAGTTGCGAGCCCGGCCACGTCACCAGGCCCAGGATGAAATAGATATTCTGGATCGTGGACGGCGTTTGCAGCGTCTGGATCGTGTCCACGCCGAACAGGTACATCGCGGAGCGCCACGTCAGCGTCAGGCCCAGGCCGACCGCCATCACCGCCATGAAGAGATAGGGAAAAGTTCCGCGATCCCTGGGCCGATACCGCAGCACCATCGCCGCGATGATCAGTGACACCACGCCTCGCGTCCCGGAAACGATGGACGTGCGAAGAGGCCAGTTCGGCCAAACGTACCAGAGCAGAATCAACGGCACGACATACGCCACCGCCAGCACTCCCAAGGCCACCCACGACACGCGCAAACGAAAGAACTGCCGCAAGCCCGCGAACGTCAGCATCATGCCGATACCGAACAGCGTGTTGCCTAACAGATTGAACGGCAGCCACGGAATCAGCGGATTCAGCGGCATCGCCATATTGAACGAGACGCCGATCAAGCTGATGGCGTCCGCCCAAGCGCTAGTCTTGACACCCGCGATTCCACTGCGATAAAGGGAGAACAATACCCCCGTCATCAGGGTGCAGATGGACACAGCGATGATGAGCCATAGCGTAGGTGTAGGCATGTTTTTTTATCTCCGGTCTTTGCCTGGTTGGACTTCACGTTGCGCCACGATGCGATCTCGTCCGTCATTCTTGGCCAAGGTCAGCGCCAGATGGGCGCGTTCCATCAAGGTTTGTGCGTCTTCCCGGCCATCCCATTGCACCAGGCCGGCGCTGAAGGTATAGCCGATGGACCAATTGCCCTGCGTGCATGCCTCGCCGCGCACCGCCTGCAGCAATTTCTCGCTGGCCGGCACTGCGGTATCGATAGGAGTATCGGGAAAAAGAACGGCGAACTTTTCGCCGTCGACCCGGCCGATCAGATCCTCTGCCCGCAGGACATGGCCCGCCAGGGTGGCGAAATGCCGCAGCACCACGTCGCCCAGTTGAGGGCCGTACGTCTCGTTGACCTGCGCGAAGCGGTCGATGTCGAGCAGCAGCAAGGACATGCGCTGGGCGTTACGGGTGGCGCCGGCGATGGTCTTGCGGGCCAGCAGCCACCACGCCTTGCGCGACAGCACGCCCGTCAGCGCATCGGTATTGGCTTCGGTCTCCCGCTCGCTCAACATGCGGTCGTAGGCCATGAGTATCATGCCCAGTATCAAGCCAGGGGTGGCCAACAGGCCGACGGACAAGAAGACCGTCTGAAACATAGACGACTGCGCCATCGACTCGATGGGATCCAGCTTCAGCAAATAAGTGGTCGCGCGCACCGCGCTGACGACTGCCACCAGCATCGCCATGCTTAGCGTGAACACATAGGAATAGGCCGGGCGGTGCAGAGGCCGATTGTGCAGGACGGTTGCCGCCGAAGCGCAAGCCAGGCCACTGAGCACGCAGGACACGATCACGATGCGGACCGCGATATCGCGCCAGACGTACCAGAAGAATATGAGTCCCAGGGTCTCCACCGTGATGACGACGATCAGTGGCATGACTACACCCGGACCTGGCACGGGACGGTTGAAGAACTGCCGCAGTGCAACGAAATACAGCGCCATGGCGGCACCCAGCATGGCGTTGGCGCAGACGATGCCGATAGGCCCCGGCAGATACGGCTGCCCCGCGAGCATGAATATCGAGATGCTGGATAACCCCGCCGACAAGGCGCAGGCCCTGACCCCGGGGATGTTATTGCGCGCGAGCGACCACAGCACCCCTATCATCAACAGGTCGACCACGGCCGTGGCCGTCATCAATAGCGCCGGTGTCGGCATGGCTTATCCCGCGCCCCCTTGGTTGACGTTGCGCCACGCTGCGATCATGGTAGCGGCCGCCTTCCCAGCCGGATCCGCCGGCCGCCTTGGTCCAACATGCGATCATGGACCATCATGACGATGCCAAGCAGCGAACCCGGCAGCGTAATCAAGCCGATGATGAAATAGATGTTCTGGATCCTCGACGCCTCTTGCAGCGTCTGGATGGCATCCACACCGAAGAAGTACACCCCGGAGCGCCATGTGTGCATCAAGCCCAGCCCGGCCACCATCACCGTCATGAAAAGATACGGAAAAGCCGATCGATCCTTGGGCCGATACCGCAGCACCGTCGCCGCGATGACCAGTGACGTCACGCCTCGCAAGGCGGAAACGATGGCCGTGCGCACGGGCCAATTCGGCCACACATACCAAAACAACACCAATGGCACCACGAAGATCACCATCACCAGGCTCAGCACGGCCCATGGCACCTTCAAGCGAAAGAACTGCCGCACGCCCACTAACGTCAGCACGATGCCAAGGCCGAACAGCGTGCTGCCCACCAAGCTGATCGGCAGCCATGGAATAAGGGGATTCAGCGGCATCGCCATGTTGAACGACACGCCGATCGTGCTGATGGCCGACGCCCACGCGCACATTTCGACGCCGGCCACGCCACTGCGGTAAAGAGAGAACAACACCCCCGTCATCAACAGGCAGATGGTCACCGCGGTAATGAGCCATAGAGTAGGTGTGGGCATGACTTCTTATCTCCGGTTCAAACTGCGACTTCGCCCTGTGCCACGATTCGATCCCGCCCGCCCTGCTTGGCGGCCGCCAATGCCAGATGGGCGCGTTGCACCAAAGCCTGCGCGCTTTCCTGGCCGTCCCACTGCACCAGCCCGGCGCTGAATACATAGCCGATGGACCAACTGCCGTGGACGCAGGCTTCGTCACGCACCGCCTGCAGCAATTTCTCGCTGGCCAGCCGCGCGGCATCGATATGGGTGTCAGGAAATAGAACGGCGAACATCTCGCCGCCGACGCGTCCGATCAGGTCTTCTTGCCGCAACACATTGGTCGCCAGTCCCGCGAAGTGCCTCAGCACCGCATCGCCCAACTGCGGGCCGTACGTTTCGTTGACGTGCGCGAAGCGGTCGATGTCGAGCAGCAGCAAGGACAAGCGCTTGGTGTTACGGCTGGCGCCGGCCACGGTCTTACGAGCCAGCAACCACCACGCCTTGCGCGACAGCACGCCCGTCAAGGCATCGGTGTTGGCTTCGCTCTCACGCTCGCTCAACATACGGTCATAGGCCATCAGGATCATCGCCAGGATCAATCCGGGCCTGGCCAATAACCCCGCCGAAAGAAAGACTGTCTGGAATATCGACGACTGCACCACCGACTGGATAGGATCCAGGTTCAGCAAATAGATCGTCGCGCGCACCGCGTGGACCACCGCCAGCAGCATCAGCATGCTCAGCGCCAGCATGTAGGAATAGGCCGGACGGTGCAGGGGCCGATAGCGCAGCACGGTCGCCGCCGTGGCGCATGCCAGGCCACTGACCAGGCCCGACACGATCACGATGCGGATACCGAAATCGCGCCAGATGCACCAGAACACGATCAGTCCCACGACTTCCAGCACGATCACGGCAATCAGCGCCACGACGGGCACGGGGCGGCCGAAGAACTGCAGCATCGCGACGAAATACATCACCACGGCGGCCCCCAGCAGGGTGTTGGCGACGATGATGCCCAGCCACCATGGCAGGTAGGGCTGCCCCGCCAGCATGAAGACGGAACCACAGAACAGTAGCGCGGACAGGGCGCAGGCCCTGACGCCCGGAATGTTGTTGCGCGCGAGCGACCACAAGACCCCTACCATCAACAGGCAGACGAAGGCCGAAGAAGCCAGCAAGAGCGCGGGTGTCGGCATGGTTTATCCAGCCCCCTGGAGTTGGCGTTGCGCCACGATGCGGTCACGGCCGGCTGCGCTGGCAAGATATAGCGCCTGTTCAGCGCGTTCGGTCACGCCTTGCGCGCTTTCCCGTCCGTCCCATTGCACCAGGCCGGCGCTGAAGGTGTAGCCGATGGACCAATTGCCATACGTACAAGCGTTCTCCCGCACCGCCTGCAGCAGCTTTTCGCTGGCGAAGTGCGCCGCATCCAGGCGGATGTCGGGATAGAGAATGGCGAATTTCTCGCCGTCGATGCGCCCGATGAGATCCTCTTCGCGCAGCACGTCGGCCGCCAGCGCGGCGAAATGCTGCAGTACCGCCTCGCCCAGCAAGCGCCCGTATGTCTGGTTGATCTGCAGGAAGCGATCGATCTCCAGCACCAGCACACAGAACCGCTGATTGTTGCGGGTGGCGCGGACCACGGTTTTCTCCGCCAGCAGCCACCACGCCTTGCGCGACAGCGCGCCGGTCGAGCTATCCATGCCGACCTCGATCTCGCGGGCGGACAGCATGCGGTCATGCACCATGATGATCATGCCCAGCGTCAGGCCAGGCAGGGTTACCAGATCCACCGACAGGAACACCATATGAAGGGGCGACATCTGGTTCAGCGCGTCGATATTGTCCAGGCGCAACAGGTAGACCCCCGTGCGCACGCCATGGGCGACCGCCTGCAGCGCCGCCATCCCCAGCATGAACATATAGGGATAGGCCGGCCGGTTCAGCGGGCGGTAGCGCCAGGCGTTGACGGCAATGGCTGCCGTCAAGGTGCAATGCATGACCGAGATGATGACGATCCGGATGGAGAAATCGCGCCAGACGTACCAGAAGAACGCCAGCCCGCCGGCCTCCAGGAGGACGATGGCCACCAGGCCACGCCAGGGCACGGGACGGCCGAAGAACTGCAACGCCGCGACCAGGTACAGCGCCGTCGCGGCCCCCCCCAGGGTGTTGGCCGCCACAACGCCTATCAGTGGCGGCAACAGGGGCTGCGACGCAAGAAGAAAGATCGAGATGACCGTCAACGCGGTGGCGCGCAGGCAGGCCAGCACACCCGGCGTGCCCGTATGCGCCAGCGTCCCCAGGGCTCCCAGCATGAGCATGCAGGCCAGCATGGCGATGATCATCATGATCGTGGGACTGATCATTGCGCCAGTTCTCTCCCTGGCCGCTTAACGATGTGCCACGATGCGATCCCTGCCGCCATCCTTGGCGGCATACATGGCCAGATCGGCACGCTGGGCCATCGCCTGCGCGCTTTCTTCCCCATCCCATTCCACCAGGCCGCCGCTGAAGGTGTAGCCGATGGACCAACTGCCGTAGTTGCATGAGCATCCCCGCACAAAATGCAGCAGTTTTTCGCTGGCGAACAGCGCCGCATCGATGCGGGTGTCCGGGAAAAGCACGGCGAATTCCTCGCCGCCGATGCGCCCCACGATGTCTTCGTCGGGCAGCACCTCGACGGCCGTGGTACCGAAATGCTGCAGTACCGCGTCGCCCAGCAGGTGGCCGTAGGTGTCGTTGATCTGCTTGAAGCGGTCGATGTCCAGCATCAGCAGGGAAAGCCGCTGGTCGTTGCGTGCCGCGCGGGCCACGATTTTTTCCGCCAGCAGCCACCAGGCCTTGCGCGACAGCACCCCGGTCAGATAATCCGTATTCACCTCGGTCTCGCGCTCGGACAGCATGCGATCGTGAATCATCAGGATCATCGCCAAGGTCATGCCCGGCAGCGCCATGATGCCCACCACGAGAAAGGCGATCTGTACCGGCGAAGACTCGGCCAGCGAGCCGACGCTATCGATGCGCAGCAGATAGACCACCGCCCGCACGGCGTAGCCCACCGCCACGAACATCGACACGCCCACCGTGAACATATACGGATAAGCCGGCCGGTGATACGGCCGCTCGCGCAGGACGGTAATTCCCACCGCCGCCGCCAACGCCGAGTAAATGGCGGACACCAGCACCACGCGGCTGGTGAAATCGCGCCAGACGTACCAGAGCAGCGCCAGTCCGACCAGTTCCACCGTCAGTACCACGGCCAGGCTGGTCACAGGCAGGGGCCGGTCGAAGAACTGCCGCACCGCCACGAAGTACATGACCATGCCCAGGCCCATCAGCATATTGGCGACGATGATGCCGACGAAAGACGGCAATACCGGCTGGGCGGCGATCAGCAGGATGCCCAGCGCGGTGGTGAAGGAAGCCTGGATACATGCCTTGACGCCAGCGATGCCACTGCGCGTAAGCGAGCCCAGCACGCCCAGCATGAGCAGGCTGGCCAAGCCCATCACAATGAATAGGGTCGTGACTCCGAGCATGTTCGTGCGCGCGCGGCCGGCGGGCCTAGCGCGGCGCCGCTTTGACGATGGACATGGCGGTGGCAACCATGCTGCCCATGTCCGCGACGTTGGCTGGCAGGATCAAGGTGTTGCCCTGCTTGGCAACGTTACCAAACGCCTCTACGTACCGCTCCGCCACCTTCAGGTTGACGGCTTCCATGCCACCCGGCTGCCGCACGGCTTCGGCTACCTGGGTAATGGCCTTGGACGTGGCCTCGGCGATGGCCAGCACGGCCGCCGCTTCGCCCTGCGCCTGGTTGATCTGCGCCTGCTTCTCCCCTTCGGAGCGGGCGATCGCCGCTTCGCGCTCGCCGGTGGCGATATTGATCTGTTCCTGACGCCGGCCCTCGGAAGCCGCGATCAGTGCGCGCTTTTCCCGCTCGGCGGTGATCTGGGCCTGCATGGCGCGCAGGATCTCATTGGGCGGGGTCAGATCCTTGATTTCGTAGCGCAAGACCTTGACGCCCCAGTTCAACGCCGCTTCGTCCAGCGACGCCACGATGGTGGTGTTGATGAACTCGCGCTCTTCGAACGTGCGGTCCAGTTCCAGTTTGCCGATGACCGAACGCAGCGTCGTCTGCGACAGCTGGGTGATGGCGGAAATATAGTTGGACGAACCGTAGGAGGCACGCATCGGATCGGTGACCTGGAAATAGAGCACGCCGTCGACCTGCAGCTGCGTGTTGTCACGCGTGATGCAAACCTGGCTGGGCACGTCCAGCGGGATTTCCTTGAGGGAATGCTTGTAGGACACGCGTTCGACGAACGGGATCACGAAACCCGCCCCCGGCGACAGCACACGGTCGAATTTGCCTAGCCGTTCGACCACCCAGGCATGCTGCTGGGGCACGATGGCAATCGCCCGCACGATGATGAGGATCACCAGCAGCACCAGGACGATCAGGACGATGGAAGAAGGATCAAGCATGGGAAGCACCTTATGAATACCGGGCAGGGAGTTCAGGATCGGGTTCAGGATCGCGCCACGAGCGGACGCGGCGCAACGATCAGGCTGCTGCCACGTACCGCCGTGATCACGAATTCACCGCTTTGGGGCGAGTAACCAGGCGCCAGTTCTACCTGCCAACTGGCGCCGCGGTATTGCGCGCGGGCGGTGCCGCCTGCCTCCCAGGCGTCGACGCGCAGCACCCCGCCGATGTCCAGATTGACATCGGCATTGCGCGCGGCATCCACTTCACGTTTTTTTAATACCCCGGTACGCCGCAAGATGAACAATCCCGCCAGCGCGATACCGCAGCAGATCAACAGCTGCGCTTCGATATTCAGACCCGCTAGCGCGGCCAAACCACCCGCCGCCAGCCCAACAGCCACCAGCAATAGATAAAAGGTGGTCCCGTTGGCGATTTCCCCGATCAGCGCGAGGACGGCCAATCCGAACCAGATCCACATAGTTATGTTCTCCGCGAGACATCGAGACCAGGCGCAGGCATGGTCGACAGCGATTGTACGATTTTGGGCTAATCCCTGTGGGCCTCGTTCTAATGACTGGATTATCATGTCGTTGACTTGAGAAGACTATCAAGGTAAGCGCAGTGTTACCTCCACATGGACTGCCGTTTCGGCTGGATTGCCTTCCTGTTACGTTCCTTCGGCCCTTCCTTTTGCCCTTGCTCGTTTCTCTCCTTTCGCCGCTCCTTTTGCCACTCGCTGCCACGTAAACCGATCATGGACCGCTCCGACCTTCCCGTTCTCATCCTGCACACCGGCGACCCCAATGCCAGCCTCACGCAACGCTTTGGCGGTTACGCCGCCTTCATGCAGAAGGCCGCCGGCCTGGACGATGCGGACGTGAAGGTCGTGGCGGTACACCTGGGCGAGCGGCCTGAAGCACCGCGGCATTACCGCGCCGCGCTGATCACCGGGTCGCCCGCCAACGTGACGGACCGCGCCTCCTGGGGTGAGGAAACGGCGCAGTGGCTGCGTCAGGCGGCCCAGGACCAGTTGCCCATGTTCGGCATCTGCTACGGGCATCAATTGCTGGCGCACGCCTTGGGCGGACGGGTCGACTACAACCCCGCGGGCCGCGAAATCGGCACCCGCCAGCTCCAATGCGTGGCTGACGATCCGCTGCTGGATGGCCTGCCGCGGGAATTCCCGGTGCAGACCATGCACGAACAGACCGTGGTCGATCTGCCGCCAGGCGCCCAGGTGCTGGCGACTTCGGCCATGGACGGCCGCCAACTGCTGCGCCTGGCCCCCAACATCGTGTCCACCCAATTCCATCCGGAGTTCGCGGTGGATTTCATGCGCGAGCACCTGAGCCAATACGCCGAGATATATGCCCGGGAGGAAATCGATGCCGGGCAGGTGGCCGGCGACCTGCGCGAGACGCCGGAATCGGCCAGCCTGCTGCGGCGCTTCCTGCAGCTCTACGCCGCCCGCGCGCCGCTGGCGGCCTGAACGCAATAAGCGGAGTGACGGGGGCGGACGCCATTTGCGAAGATGAGTCCATCGCGCATCACCATGCGCCCGTACGGAGTTCAACCATGAACGACAACGCCCTGCCCGTCCCCCGCCACGCCGCCCTGGTCGAACAGGCCTGCCGCGCCATGGAGTCGGGTGATATGCCGGATCTGGCGGCCCTGGCCGAGCAAGCCGGCCTTAGCCGCTTCCATTTCCACCGCGTTTTCAAGTCCATGACCGGGATTACGCCCAAGGCCTACGCCACCGCCGTGCGTGCGGCGCGGGCCCGGCGCGAACTGGACCAGGGGGCCAGCATCACCCAGGCGCTGTACGACGCCGGCTTCAATTCCAGTGGCCGCTTCTACGAAAACACCACCGCCATACTGGGCATGACGCCCACGGAACGGCGCCGGGGTGGCGTCGGCCTGGATATCCGCTTCGCCGTGGCCCAGTGCGCGCTGGGTGCGCTACTGGTGGCGGCCACCGCCAAGGGCATCTGCGAGATTGCCCTGGGTGACGATGCCCCGGTGCTGGTGCGGGAGTTGCAGGACCGCTACCCGCAGGCCACGCTGGAAGGCGCCGACGCTGAATTCAAACATTGGGTGGCGGCCGTGGTGGGTTTCGTCGAGAACCCGGCGCAGGGGCTGGACCTGCCGCTGGACGTGCGCGGCACGGCCTTCCAGCAGCGCGTCTGGCAAGCCCTGCGCGCCATTCCCCCCGGCACGACCATTACCTATACCGAACTGGCGCAGCGCATCGGCGCGCCGTCGGCCGTGCGCGCGGTGGCGCGCGCCTGCGCCACCAACCCGCTGGCGCTGGTGATTCCCTGCCATCGCGTGGTGCGCCAGAGCGGCGCGCTGGCGGGCTACCGCTGGGGCGTTGCGCGCAAGCTGGAGCTGATCACGCGGGAAGGAAATATCGTCCGGACGGCGTCCGGACTATCCACAACCAAAAATCAAAACAAAACCGCCCCGCGTGTATAGCTTTTCCTGAAAACGACACCTGGAAACAACACCCGAAAAAATACCGCCTCTCGGAAGAGGCGGTATTTTTTTGAACGCCGACTGGAACGGAGCGGTGCGCCGGCAAATCGCCAGCGCCGCCCCGTGCGATCACTTCGCCAGACGCTGCCAGGTATCGACAACCGTATCCGGGTTCAGCGACATCGACAGAATGCCTTCGTCCTTCAGCCACTGCGCGAAGTCCGGGTGGTCGCTGGGGCCCTGGCCGCAGATACCCACGTACTTATTAGCGGACAGGCAAGCCTTGATGGCGCGTCGCAGCATGAACTTGACGGCCTCGTCGCGCTCATCGAAATCGGCGGCCAGCAGTTCCATGCCGGAATCGCGGTCCAGGCCCAGGGTCAGCTGGGTCATGTCGTTCGAACCGATCGAGAAACCGTCGAAATGCTTGAGGAACTCGTCGGCCAGGATGGCGTTGGACGGCACTTCGCACATCATGATCAGACGCAGGCCGTTGTCGCCACGCTTCAGGCCATGCTTGCCCAGCAGGTTCACCACGCGTTCAGCCTGGCTGACGGTGCGCACGAAGGGAACCATGATCTCGACGTTGGTCAGGCCCATTTCATTGCGTACGCGCTTGAGCGCCTCGCATTCCATGCGGAAGCAGTCTTCGAATTCCTCGGCGATGTAGCGCGACGCGCCGCGGAAGCCCAGCATGGGGTTCTCTTCCTCGGGCTCGTAGCGCGAACCGCCCACCAGCTTGCGGTACTCGTTGGACTTGAAGTCCGACAGGCGCACGATCACCGATTTCGGCCAGAAGGCCGAAGCGATGGTGGCGATGCCCTCGGCCAGCTTCTCGACGAAGAAGGCACGGGGGCTGGCATAGCCGCGCGCGGCCGATTCCACCGCCTTCTTCAGCTCGCCGTCAACATTCGGATAATCCAGCACCGCCTTGGGGTGGATGCCGATGTTGTTGTTGATGATGAATTCCAGACGCGCCAGGCCCACGCCTTCGTTGGGAATCTGGGCAAAGTCGAAAGCCAGCTGCGGATTGCCGACGTTCATCATGATCTTGACGTCGATCGGGGGCATTTCGCCGCGGCGCACTTCCTCGACCTCGGTTTCGATCAGGCCGTCATAGATGCGGCCTTCGTCGCCTTCGGCGCAAGACACGGTGACCGATTGGCCTTCCTTCAGGTCGTCGGTGGCGGTGGCGCAACCGACCACGGCCGGAATGCCCAGTTCACGGGCGATGATGGCGGCGTGGCAGGTACGGCCGCCACGGTTGGTGACGATGGCCGAGGCACGCTTCATCACCGGTTCCCAGTTGGGATCGGTCATGTCCGTGACCAGCACGTCGCCCGCCTGCACCTTGTCCATTTCCGACACGTCGGCGACGATGCGCACCGGACCCGAGCCGATCTTCTGGCCGATGGCACGGCCGGTGACCAGCACCTTGCCGGTGGCTTTCAGGCGATAGCGCTGCTGCACGTCGGCGTTCGATTGCTGCGACTTCACCGTTTCCGGGCGTGCCTGCAGGATGTAGATCTTGCCGTCGACGCCGTCGCGGCCCCACTCGATGTCCATCGGGCGCTTGTAGTGCTTCTCGATGATGACGGCGTAGCGGGCCAGTTCGACCACTTCCTCGTCGGTCAGCGAATAGCGGTTGCGCTCGGAAACCGGCACGTCGACCGTGCGCACGGCGCGGCCTTCAGGACGCTCGGGATCGAATTCCATCTTGAGCAGCTTGGAACCGATACGGCGGCCGACGATGGGGTAATGGCCCTGCTCCAGCGTGGGCTTGAAGACGTAGAACTCGTCCGGATTGACGGCGCCTTGCACCACGGTTTCGCCCAGGCCATAGGACGAGGTGACGAACACCACGTCCTTGAAGCCGGATTCGGTATCGATGGTGAACACCACGCCGGCGCTGCCCTTGTCGGAGCGCACCATGCGCTGGATGCCGGCCGACAGCGCGACCTCGGCGTGGGCGTAGCCCTTGTGCACGCGATAGGAGATGGCGCGGTCGTTGTAGAGCGACGCGAACACGTGGCGGATCTTGTCCAGCACGTCATCGATGCCGACGACGTTGAGGAAGGTTTCCTGCTGGCCGGCGAAGGAAGCGTCCGGCAGATCTTCGGCGGTGGCCGACGAGCGCACGGCGAAGGTACCCTTGCCATCGCTGTCCAGCTTGGCGAAGGCGTCGCGGATCTGCTGTTCGAATTCGGCCGAGAACGGCTCATCGACCAGCCACTGGCGGATTTCCGCGCCGGCCAGGGCCAGTTCACGGACGTCTTCCGGATTCAGGGTGGACAGGCGATCGGCGATACGCTTGTCCAGGCCGGACGACTTGAGAAAGTCGCGGAAGGCCTGGGCGGTCGTAGCGAAGCCGCCCGGTACGCGGACACCCGCGCCGGCCAGCTGGCTGATCATTTCGCCGAGAGAAGCGTTCTTACCTCCTACCGAGTCCACGTCCGTCATGCGGAGCTGCTCGAAAGAAACGACGTACGACATTGAAGTCACCTTTTACAATGGAATGAAAGCGAGTTTGGTCAGGACATCCATACGCCCTGACCAAACTGGCCTTGGGACCGCTTTTTTGGGGTGACTTATCGGGGTCCGATTGTACCCGGTCAGCTTCTCCTTACCTCCAGCCCCGTCGGAATTTTTTACATATGTCCACAACCCCTACCGAACGCACCGTCTACATCGTCTCGGACAGCACCGGCATTACGGCCGAGACCTTCAGCCATTCGGTCCTGGCCCAGTTCGAGGAAGTCAATTTCCGCCAGATCCGGCTGCCTTTTGTCGACACGCTGCAAAAAGCGGAGGAAGCCGCCCTGCGCATCGATCGCAACGCCGCTGAAACCGGCATGCAACCCATCGTGTTCAGCACCCTGGTGCACCCGGAGATCATGGCGCGAGTGCGTCAGGCCAACGGTATCTTTCTGGATCTGTTTGGCACGTTTGTAAGCCATATCGAGCAGGCGCTGGGGCTGAAGTCCAGCCACTCGATCGGCCGTTCGCACATGGCCGCCAATAGCGAGAAGTACCGCAACCGGATCGACGCCATCAATTTCAGCCTTTCGCACGACGACGGCCAATTCATCACCAACCTGGCCGAGGCGGACGTGATCCTGGTGGGCGTGTCCCGTTGCGGCAAGACGCCGACCAGTCTTTACCTGGCGATGCAGTACGCCGTGAAGGCAGCCAACTTCCCCCTGATTCCGGACGATTTCGAGCGCGGCACCCTGCCGTCCACGTTGGCGCCCTACCGCGACAAGCTGTTCGGCCTGACCATCCAGCCCGACCGTTTGGCCGAAGTGCGCAATGAACGCCGGCCGAACAGCAAATATGCGTCGTTGGAACAATGCCGCTACGAGGTGATGGAAGCCGAGCGCATGATGCGGCGCGCGGGGATCGACTGGCTGTCGACCACCACCAAGTCCATCGAGGAGATTTCCACGACGGTGCTGCAGGAAGTGGGGTTGGATCGGGCGCTTTGAAGCGGTGGGCGCCGGCACGGTTGACCGGCTGGATACCGTCGCTTGCGCCCTATGCGCTTGGGCTTGGGGCATGCGCCTCGGGGCCAAAGGCGAATTAGGGCGATATTCAAAACGGGAATGCAGTAGCGCAAAAGATGCGACGCGGACTTTCAGGTACATAGGAAGCTTCATTCCATGTAGTTGGAAGCACACCCATGGCTACTCTTTGCGCCGGCACGCCGAAAATCACCGTCCGCGACAATCGCGGGCTGGAAGTGCGCGCGCTGCGGTACAACCGCTCTGTTGACGGGGCTGTCGCGAGGCAATACGTCGATGCGCAGACGCATAACGCGCTGGGCCAGCCGGTATCGTCGCAGGATCCGCGTTTCTTTGGCGGTTCGACGCTGAACTTCCAATACACCCCTGCCCTGTCCGGCCAGGTGTTGAAGACGATAGGCGTGGACGCCGGCACGGCCAAGGCTTGTGCCGATATCGCCGGCCGGCAAATCTGGAGCCTGACCCAAGGGTGCGATGCCTATACCCACTCGAACGACAACATCACCGTTCGGATGGCTTACGACGCGCTGGGTCGACCGGCGCGGCGCGATTGCATCACGTCGGACGTATCGCGGGGCGGGTCGGCTGGCGGTGCGGCGGATATCTGGTGCTATGGCGATCAGGGCGGAGCGCCGGGTGCCACCTACGATACGACTGACGGCGGCGATCCGCGCAATGCCAACCAACGCAGACAAGTCATTCAGCATTTCGATCCCGCCGGTCTGCTCGACATGAGTGTCCTGGGATATGGCCTGGAATATGGCTTCGAACATGTCTTGCGGCATGGCCTGGCAAGCAGTGGCGCTGACTCGAGAGCATCCGTTCAAGGCGGGGCGCCGGCACCGGCGCTGCGGCAGGATCGGTACTTTCTCGCCAGCGTGTGTGATCCAGCGAATGCCTGGGACACATCCGACGGCGGTACGCCTTTCGACAAGAACAAGGCGAAGCTGGCGTCCGGTGATCCGTATTCCACCCGGCGCACCTACAACGCCTTGGGCCAGGTACTGATCCAAAGCGACGCCAAGGGCCATCAGCAGCTCACTTCCTATGACAGTGCCGGGCGTAAATACGCCGCTTCGGTCACGCCCAAGGGCGGCGCCCTGACACCGGTGACCAAGGGCATCAACTATACCGCCGCCGGCGCAATCGCTACCCGCAGCGATGCCAACAACATCCAGGTCGCGTATGTCTATGAGCCGCAGACGACGCAGCGCTTGATCTCCGTCACGGCGACGCGCGTGTCCACCGAGATCCAGGCGCTTACCTATGCCTACGATGGCGTGGGTAATGTCATCGCCCTCTCCGATAACAGCGCCGGCACGCAGGTCAGCTTCTTCCGCAATCGCGCGGTCACGCCGGATCGCGGCTATATCAACGATGCGCTCTATCAGCTCACCAGCGGGACAGGCCGCGAGAATTACGTCAACAACACCCCAAAGGGCACCGACTGGCCCGCCGGACAATTCAGCCCTGCGAACACACCTGACTACCAGGCTTACACCCGCTCCTATACCTATGACCTTGGTGGCAACCTGACAGCGATCCGCAGTTCCAACTGGAGCGGCGCTACACCACCCACGCGGCAACTGGTCGTCGGCAACAGCAGCAATCGCGCCGTGTGCACGGCCAATAATCCGGGCGCGACGCAGGCCAATATCGACACGTACTTCGACCCCGCGGGCAAGATCGTCTGCCTGGACGCCAACCGCAACCAGCCCATGTACTGGACCGCATTGCATCAGCTGTACTGTGTGGTCACGACTTACCGACCACCTGGATCCGGCGCCGGCAAGGGCGATTGGTCCGATTCCGATCGCGAACAGTACGCTTACGACGGCAGCGGCCAGCGCGTGCGCAAATACACCAGCAGCCAGGCAAGCAGCGGTTCGGGTGCAAACACCTGGAACACTGTCGACACCCGCTATCTTCCGGGGCTGGAACTACGCACGAATACCGCCACGGGAGAAAACCTGGAAGTCATCGTCCTGGACGACGGCGCGCGGATGTTGAACTGGGCCGGCGGCACGGGAAAGCCCAGCGACATTCCCAACCTGCAACTACGCTACCAGTACAGCGACCGCCAGAACTCCTGCCAGATCGAAACCGACAGCGACGGTAATGTCATTGCCCAAGAGGAGTACTACCCCTACGGCGGCACGGCGGTATTGGCCTCGCGCGGCAACAGCGAAGTCAAATACAAATACGTCCGCTATTCCGGCAAGGAACGCGATGCCACAGGACTCTATTACTACGGCCTGCGCTATTACCAGCCCTGGATAGGGCGATGGATAAATCCCGACCCGGCTGGCACCGTCGACGGCCAGAATCTTTACTGCATGGTAGGCAATAATCCTGTCACCATGGTCGATGCCATAGGCGCTTATGGGGACGACCAGCCCGGCAATGCCGATCTAGACCAAGCAAGCCTCTCGGATATTCCCAAGACAGTCCATTACGTCTGGATGGGGAAAGAAATCTCAGAGGATGATCTGAGCAACGTACTGCTCGCCTCTCACAAAAACCCAGATTACAGATTCAAAATATGGACAGACCGGATAGAGGCAATTTCCACGCCTCTATTGGCCATGCTGGAAAACAACGAAAGTCCTCTGAATCAACATCTCGCAGGTCGAGAAGGGAAATTTTTAGTGGATCCTGGCTCAAGGATAAGCGTCGAGGACATTTCCTCAGTCTTTGACAGCCTGCGAGTTTCGATGCCGAGCGAAAGTAACGACGCTGAAGGTCAGCCGCGACCCGGAGTAGGCGCCCAAGTGGAATCCCTGTTCCATCGTGAAAAAAATGGGACATACAAAAACTTTGCCGCAGCGAGCGATATTGCGCGAATGGCGATTTTATTTGAAAAAGGTGGAATTTATTTAGACGTGGATGTCATACCAAGAAAACCCTTAGGCACCTTATCACCCTCGTGCGGCTTCATGTATATGTACTGGGGGCAAAACAATAAATGTTCCAATAATGTCATGGCCTCGACCAAGGGATCCGCTCCGGCCAAGGCGGCGCTGAATAAAATAGTAGAAAATTACATCAAATATGACAAAGACGTAGCGGAAGAAATAGCGACGGGAATTGAATTTGAAGATCCAATAATGCCTGATATATGGAAAAAAGCTGACGGCGCACCTTCATGGATCATAAAAAGGGCTGAGATCGATATAAATTCCATTCGTGGTCGGAAACGGGGAACCATGGATTTAAGCGGACCCGAAGTCACTTGGTGGCTGGCGAATAAGTTCCCTCCAAACGGGCCAGAGGACTATTTCAGCGTATATTCTTTCGGATCGCGCTATTACATCGACGATTTGGAAGAGAGGAACGCGTTTCGGGAGAAACAAGGGCTACCTCCATCGATCGAGCCTCGCAGCAAAACAGAGGCGGTGGAGAAACTGATTGAAATTAGCCGAGCGCCCCTTCCCGACCGGGAAAAATTGCTCTTCAGGGATTGGAAATCTCCTCCGGATACCAGAGCCCCATGGGAAACCACTATTAAGAGACTAAGACGAACCGACCGATCCAGCATATGAGTCCATGACTCGCAGCATGGGGATAGGTGCCGGGTAGCCGGATTGCTCTCCGGTTGCCGTCGTCGATTTCACGCGCGTGCACTTACTCCAACGGTGCTCTGCCCCTGCATCCGTTGAGGACTAGATGCCGCTCGCATCGGAAGCACGTATTCAAAAGAAAAATGTCGCACGACAGAGGGTCGGCTGTGCGCTTCCTGGTAAAAACAATAACTACTGGAACTACCCAGAAGTAGCGCCCGATGGCTCACGTTTGTGCCGGCACGCCGAAGATTACCGTCCGAGATAACCGCGGCTTGGACGTGCGCGCCCTGCGCTACAACCGTGACGCTGACGGGGCGGTGGCGACGCAATACGTCGATGCGCAGACGCATAACGCTCTAGGACAGCCGGTATCGTCGCAGGATCCGCGTTTCTTTGGCGGTTCGACGCTGAACTTCCGATACACCCCTGCCCTGTCTGGACAGGTGTTGAAGACGATAGGCGTGGACGCCGGCACGGCCAAGGCTTGCGACGATATCGCCGGTCGGCGGATATGGAACCTGACCCAAGGCCGCGATGCCTATATCCAATCGAACGACAACATCACCGTTCGAATGGTTTACGACGCGCTGGGTCGACCGGCGCAGCGCGACTGCATCACCTTGGATGTGTCAGGCGGCAGCCCGGGAGGCGGCCAAGTCGGCGGCGCGACCGATATCTGGTGCTATGGCGATCACAGCGCAGCGCCGGGCGCCACCTACGATACGACGGACGCGGTCGATCCGCGCAATGCCAACCAACGCGGGCAAGTGGTCCAGCATTTCGATCCCGCTGGCCTGCTCGATATTAGTGCCCTGGGATATGGCTTGGGACATGGCTTGGGACATGGCTTGCAATATGACCTGGGAAATGACCTGGCAAGCGGTGGCGCTGACTCGGGAGCATCCATTCAAGGCGGGGAATCAGCACCGGCGCTGCGGCAGGATCGGTACTTTCTCGCCGACGTGTGTGATCCAGCGAATGCCTGGGACACATCCGACGGCGGTACGCCTTTCGATAAGAACAAGGCGAAGCTGACGTCCGGTGATCCGTATTCGACCCGTTGGACCTACAACGCCCTAGGCCAGGTATTGACCCAGAGCGACGCCAAGGGCCACCAGCAGCTCACTTCCTATGACAGCGCTGGGCGCAAATGCGCCGCCTCGGTAACGCCCAAGGACCGCGCCCTGACACCGGTGACCACGGGCATCACCTATAACGCCGCCGGCGCAATCGATACCCGCAGCGATGCCAACAACATCCAGGTCGCGTATGTCTATGAGCCGCAGACAACGCAGCGCCTCGTATCAATCACCGCATCAAGGTTGCTGGGTGCAACCGGTGCGGCGAAGCGCGCAAGTAAGAAACAGCTTGAAGGCAAAGGACGTAAATCACACCGTACAAGATCTACGCGCGCCAGCGCCACACCGCTCCAGGCGCTGACCTACGCCTACGATGGCGCGGGCAATGTCATCGCCATTTCCGATAACAGCGCCGGTGCGCAGGTCAGCTTCTTCCGCAATCGCGCGGTCACGCCGGATCGCGGCTATATCTACGATGCGCTCTATCAGCTCACCAGCGCAACAGGCCGCGAGAATTACGTCAACAACACCCCAAAGAGCACCGACTGGCCCGGTGGGCAATTCAGCCCTGCGAACACACCTGACTACCAGGCTTACACCCGCTCCTATACCTATGACCTTGGTGGCAACCTGACAGCGATCCGCAGTTCCAACTGGAGCGGCGCTACACCACCCACGCGGCAACTGGTCGTCGGCAACAGCAGCAATCGCGCCGTGTGCACGGCCAATAATCCGGGCGCGACGCAGGCCAATATCGACACGTACTTCGACCCCGCGGGCAAGATCGTCTGCCTGGACGCCAACCGCAACCAGCCCATGTACTGGACCGCATTGCATCAGCTGTACTGTGTGGTCACGACTTACCGACCACCTGGATCCGGCGCCGGCAAGGGCGATTGGTCCGATTCCGATCGCGAACAGTACGCTTACGACGGCAGCGGCCAGCGCGTGCGCAAATACACCAGCAGCCAGGCAAGCAGCGGTTCGGGCGCAAACACCTGGAACACTGTCGACACCCGCTATCTTCCGGGGCTGGAACTACGCACGAATACCGCCACGGGAGAAAATCTCGAAGTCATCGTCCTGGACGACGGCGCGCGGGTGTTGAACTGGGCCGACGGCACGGGAAAGCCCAACGATATTCCCAATCTGCAACTGCGCTATCAGTACAGCGACCGCCAAAACTCCTGTCAGATCGAAACCGACAGTGAAGGCAACATCATCACCCAGGAAGAGTACTACCCCTATGGCGGCACGGCGGTATTGGCGTCGCGCAGCAATAGCGAAGTCAAATACAAATACATCCGCTATTGCGGCAAGGAACGCGATGCCACAGGCCTCTACTACTACGGCCTGCGCTACTACCAGCCCTGGATAGGACGATGGATCAATCCGGACCCCGCCGGCCCGGTCAAAGGACAGAATCTTTATTGCATGGTGGAAAACCGTCCCGTCACGCTCACTGACCTCGATGGCGCCATCAGCAATCCCATCCCGGGATTCAATCCGTTCAAGGCCCTTGCGAACGCCTGGCAGGCGGACGAGCCTCGTGAATTGCCCAAGAAACTCCACCTTGTGTGGCTGGGGCAAAACCCCGCTGCAATGCCGGTGGAAAATTTCCAGGAAATGGCCCGCAAACTCCCAGGCCACAAGATCTACGTGCACACCGACATGGGGCAATCGAACACCGATGAACAAAAGATTTACGCCGACAAGATTGGTCTCTTGCGTGCGGCGGGACCACATGTAGTGATCAAGGAGTTCAGAAAAGGAGCCAGCTACAAAGTCCTCCAGCAGAACTACCCTGCATCCGCCAGAATCTACAAATCACTCGCCGATTCCAGCGACTCCAGGAATTACGCGGCAGCGGCCGATATTGCGCGCTATCACATCGTCAAGGAAAAAGGCGGGCTATACATCGACTTCGACGACAAGGTTCTGGATCCTGCGGCTATTGCATCGCTCAAGGCAAAACAGGACCAAGTCATCACCGATGGCTTGCGTTTCAAATTGGCAGAAGACATTGACGGGTCTGCCATTCGCCCCGGCAAGATGCCGTTCTTCAACAATAGCGCGTTTGCCGCGCACAGACGCTCGGCCTCATTGAAATCGGTGGTGCAATCGCTAGAGCTAGGTCTTCCCGATGACTTCAAAGCCAGACTGATGGCGAGCAAAAACGTCGAGGAAAAATTCAAACTTATTTCGGAACATACGGGTCCGGCGATGTTTACCAAAGCCCTGGCGCAGGCTGATCCTGAAATAGGCGATATTGTTGCGCGCGCGAACCAGGTGACGTTTACCCGGGAAGAAAAAGCCGCCTTACGCGAACGATTGCAGCGGCTGATAACCCTCGAATACACCATCAAGGCCGGAGCCATGAATTCGTGGAAAAAACCGCCTCCGACAAATCAACCGTGACGGCGTCGTTGCTCGAACAGGCAGATCGCGGCGGCGGCCGCCACGTTGAGGGACTCGACGGCCGCGCTGTCGTGAGGGATGTGCAGGCGCAAAGTCGCAGCGGCCAGCAGGTCAGGCGCCACGCCCTGCCCTTCGTGGCCGAAGACCCACGCACAGGCAGGCGGCAACTCGGCGTCATACAGCGACTGTGAATGGTCCAGCGTGGTGGCGGCCAGGGCCACGTTCAAGCGAGCGATCAGCGCCGTCAGGTCCACTTTTTCATAGACGCGCAGGGCGAAATGCGCCCCTTGGGCACTACGCAATACCTTGGGCGACCACGCTGCCGCGCAACCTTCGGACAGCATCACGTGGCGGATGCCCGCAGCGGCGCTGGTGCGCAGCAAGGTGCCGACATTACCGGGATCCTGCACGCGATCCAGCAGCACGCAACCCTGCCCCACCCGCGCCGGCAATTCGGGACGCGGTGGCTGCACCAGGAACAGCACGCCCTGGTCACTTTCCACACTGGCCAGACCATGCAGCAGGCGCGGCTCCAGGGCCAGGCAGCACTCGGCGGGTAAGCGGGCAGCCAGGTCCGCCAGTTCCGGTTTGTCCAGGCGCGAAGCATCGAACAGCGCCCGCTGCGGCACGCCCTGGTGTTGCAACCAGGCCTGGCACAGGTGCACGCCATCCAGCAGGGCCGGCGCGTCACGCCGCCCCGCCGCGCTGGCGATGCGGTGCAGGTCCTTGACCAAGGGATTGTCGCGCGAGGCAATGTGCTTCATCGGTATGGGCGATGGAATAAGAAACAGGAAGACAGCTGGCTCAGCCCGCCCCATGCCGGCAGCGCAGCTCAGTAGCTCAGTAGCTCAGTAGCTCAATCGGCCATGAGCGATATGGTGGTGGTTTCCACGACGATGGCGTCCACCGTACCGCCCACCCACGCCTTGATCGGCGCGAAGCTCTGCCTGTGCTCCGGGCAAGGACCGTGCGCACGCAGACGCTCGAGGTGCATCGCCGTGCCATAGCCCTTGTGCTGGTCGAACCCGTAATGCGGATACTTTCCATGCAGGCGCACCAGGTCCGCATCGCGCGCGGTCTTGGCCAGGATGGACGCGGCGGAGATCGCCGGCACCAGGGCGTCGCCCTTGATGATGGTCTTCACGCCGCACTTCAGCTTGGGCGCCTGGTTGCCGTCGACCAGGGCCAGCCCCGGCTTGATGGCCAGGCCAGCCACGGCGCGCTGCATCGCCAGCATGGTGGCGCGCAGGATGTTGAGCTTGTCGATTTCCTTGACGCTGGCCTTGGCGATGAACCAGGCGTGGGCGTTCTCACGAATCAGCAGCGCCAGTTCGTCGCGCCGCTCGGCGGTCAAGATCTTGGAATCCGCCAGCCCATCGATCGGCCGGCTCGGATCCAGGATGACGGCGGCCGCATAGACGGCGCCGGCCAGGGGCCCACGGCCGGCCTCGTCCACGCCGGCCACGATGACATCAGCCAGGCCATCCATGCCGAAGAAGTCAGACTGATCCACGGGAGGACACCTCCATGATCGCCTGCGCGGCCAGCGCCGGCGTGTCGCGCAGCAATTCCTGGTGCATGGCAGTGAAACGCGCCTCGACGCGCGCCGCGTTGGCGTCGTCGGTCAGCGCGATCCACGTGGCTTCGGCCAGCTTTTCGGGTGTGGCGTCGTCCTGCAACAGTTCCGGTACGGCGAAGTCGCGCAACAGCACATTGGGCAGCCCCACCCACGGCAGATAGGGGCGCTGCTGTTTCGACTTCCACGACATGATACGGCGCATCCATGTCGGCAGATAGTACGAAATCACCATGGGCCGCTTGAACAGGGCGGCCTCCAGCGTGGCCGTGCCGCTGGCCACGAGCACCGCGTCGGCCGCCTCCATCACGCTCCAGGCCACCGGCGCGGGCGCACCTTGCGCACCGTCCTGCGCGCGGGGTACGGATCCGGACGCGGGTCCGGATACGGCCGGAACATCCTCCGCCGTAACGATGCGCAGATTGGCGACGGGATATTCCCGCAGAAACCCTTCGAACTCCGCACGGCGCTGCGCATTGACCATGGGCACCACGCACTGCAGGGCCGGATCGCGCTGCTGCAGCTTCTGCAAAGCCTGCAGGAAACGCGGCGCCAGCACCTTGATCTCGGACGAACGGCTGCCCGGCATCATGGCCAGGATGCGGGCGCCCTGCTCCAGGCCCAGCCGCGCTCGCGCCGCGGCGCGATCCGGCTGCATGGGAATGACGTTGGCCAGCGGATGACCGACATAGGTAACCGGAATGCCTTCCTTCTGGTAGATCTCTTCCTCGAACGGAAAGAGCACCAGCATATGGGAAACCGCCTCGCGGATCTTGTGGATGCGCTCGTAGCGCCAGGCCCAGATCGACGGCCCGACGAAATGCACCGTCGGCACGCCGGCCCGGCGCAATTGCAGCTCCAGCTTCAGATTGAAATCCGGCGCGTCGATACCCACGAACACAGACGGACGTTCGGCCAGCAGGCGGCGCTTGGTGTCACCGTAGATCGACAGCAGGCTGGGGATGCGCTTGAGCGCGTCGACATAGCCGAACACCGTCAGTGCGTGCATGGGATGCCAGGATTCGAAACCTTCGGCCTGCATGCGGGGACCGCCTATGCCCTGGCAGATGACGCCGGGTTCACGCTGGGCCAGGCCCTGCATGATGCGGGCCGCCAGCATATCGCCGGAGGGCTCGCCGGCCACCATGCCGATATGCCGGGACCGGGCACTCCCCCGGGCCATTTCCGCTGCCACGGGCGTCGTATCGACGCTCACGGCCGGATGATGCCGCGGTTGCTGACGTCGATGAAGTCCAGCAGCACCTGCAGCGGTTCGCGCGTTTCCGGCTCCTGATCCTGGCGAGCACGGATTTCCGCGGCAGCCTCTTGCAAGGAAAGACCGCGGCGGTAAATCGACTTGTACGCATCGCGCAAGGCCGAGATGACGACCGGGGTGAACCCGCGGCGCTTCAGGCCTTCGGTGTTGATGCCCACCGGCCGGCAGGGATTGCCCGCGGCCAGCACGTAGGGCGGCGTGTCCTGCATCAGCGAACTGTTGCCGCCGGTCATGCTGTGCGCGCCGATCCGGCTGAATTGATGCACGCCCACCAGGCCGCCGATGATGGCCCAGTCGCCCACGCGCACGTGTCCGCCCAGCTGCACCGAATTGGCCAGGATGGTGTTGCTGCCGATATGGCAGTCATGCGCCACGTGCACATAGGCCATGACCCAGTTATCGCTGCCTATGGTCGTGGCGCCGCCGTCCTGCACCGTCCCCGTGTTGAAGGTGACGAATTCACGGACGGTGTTGCGGTCGCCGATTTCCAGGCGCGTGGGTTCGCCGTTGTACTTCTTGTCTTGCGGCATCCCGCCGATCGAGCAAAACCGGTAGAACCGGTTGTCGCGGCCTATCGTGGTGACACCGTCGATGACGCAGTGCGGGCCTATCTCCGTCCCCGCCCCGATGCGCACATTGGGTCCGATTACGCTGTACGGGCCGATGACGGCTGAACTGTCGATATCGGCCGCCGGGTCGACGACGGCGGTGGGATGGATATTTCCGGACATTTAAACTTCCAGGCTACGGATGGCACACATGAGCTTGGCTTCGGCCACCAATTGGCCCTCGACCAGCGCACGGCCAGAGTATTTGCAGATCGTGCGGCTCAGGCGCTCGGCTTCGACTTCGATACGCAGCTGGTCGCCCGGCACCACCGGACGGCGGAAGCGCGCGCCATCGATGCCCACGAAATAATAAACCGTCGAGTTGTCGTCTTTCTTCAACGCGTTTTCGTCGGCGAACGAGAACAGCGCGGCGGCCTGCGCCATGGCTTCCAGGATCAGGACGCCGGGCATGACGGGATGGTGGGGGAAATGGCCCGTGAAGAACGGCTCGTTGATCGAGACGTTCTTGATTGCCACGATGGATTTACCAGGCTGGATGTCGAGCACGCGATCGATCAGAAGCATCGGATAGCGGTGCGGCAAACGGTCCAGGATCCCCTTTATATCGAGTTCCATGTCTTTGATATTCCTGCAGTACGAACGGTGATGTGGGCTGACGCCTGCCGGCGCCAGTTTATCCCCGGCGGCGCAGGCGGCATCCTGCCCTATTTTTTCTCAACGTCGCGCAAACGGCGACGTAATTGTCCCAGCTGTTGTATCACGGCGGCATTGCGTTGCCAGTCTCCGTGTTCCGCGTACGGATACACACCAGTGTACCGGCCCGGTTTGGAGATGTTCGACGTGATCGCGGTGCCGCCCGAAATGTGGACGTCATCGGCCAGCGTCAGATGCCCCGACAACATTGAGGCACCGCCGATCGTGCATCGTTCCCCGATGGTCGTGGAGCCGGCGATGCCGACACACGCCGCGACCGCGGTGAACGCACCAATGCGTACGTTGTGCGCGACCATGATCTGGTTATCCAGCTTGACGCCGTGAGCGATGACCGTGTCTTCCAGCGCACCTCGATCGATGGTCGTATTCGCGCCGACTTCCACGTCGTCGCCAACACTGACTCCGCCGAACTGGGGAATCTTGCCCCAGGCACCGCGGCCGCCCTGCGCCGGGTCGGGCGCGAAACCAAATCCATCCGCGCCCAGCACGCAGCCCGAATGAAGAATGGCGCGCGCGCCCACGGTTACGCCCGCATACAAGGTTACCCGGGCGTGCAACAAGCTATCCGCGCCAACCACCGAACCCGCGCCGATGATGCAGGCCGGGCCCAACACGCTGTTGGCGCCGATACGCGCGCCCGCCTCGACCACGCAATGGGGACCGATACGGACGTTAGCGCCTATGACGGCATCGGCGGCCACGACGGCGCTGGGGTGGATAGCCGCGGCGGCAGCAGGCCGGCGCGCACGCTCGAACCACTGCGCCACGCGCGCATAAAGCAGATAGGGATTCTTGCAGACGACACGGGCGAAGGTGGCCGCTGGGGCTCCCCCGCCGGCGCCGTCAGGCGCCGCTTGCGCCGCCGCCAAGGCTTGCTCGACGTCCGGCGAAACGATTACCGCACCCGCCTGGGTACCAGGCAACTGGCTCTGATACTTGGGATTCGCCAGGAAGCTGATTTCCGTCGCACCGGCGCTGGACAAGGTGCCCAGCCCCTGGATGCGAGGAAGTGTCCTGCCGGCGGCGGCGCTAAGCCGCCATTCAAGACCCGTGGTGTCGGTGGCGCTTAACAGCTCGTCGAGCGACGGTGCATGGTCGAGATCCAGCAGGATGGGCATAAGCGATGCTTATTTGCCCAGTGCCTGGATCACGCGATCGGTAATGTCGACGCGCGGATTGACCGTCACGGCATCCTGCACGATCAGATCGTAGTTTTCCGTTTCGGCGATACGCTTGATCGCGGCGTTGGCCTTCTCCACGATGGCGGAGAACTCTTCGTTGCGGCGACGGTTGAAGTCTTCCTGGAACTCACGGCGACGGCGCTGCAGGTCTGCATCGCTATTGCTCAGGTCGCGCTGGCGCTTGACGCGATCGCCTTCGGACAACACGGGGGCGTCCTTGTCATACTTTTCGGCCTGGGCGCGCAGCGTCGAGGTAGCACGCTGCAGGTCATCGTCGCGACGCTTGAATTCGGCTTCGATCTTGGCTTGGGCAGCCTTGGCGGGACCCGATTCGCGCAGGATTCTTTCGGTATTGACGAAGCCGATTTTGGTACTTTGAGCCGCGGCGGGAGCCGCATAAGCACCGCCCGCCAGCAGCGCGCCCGCCACCACCAACGTGCCCATCAGGTTGACGGATGCCACGCGGGAGATACGGGACAGTTTGCGTGCGTAATCAGACATCATGAAAATCTCACCTTCGATAGGGTCTGGCAAAACGGTATTGTGCCACTAAACCGGACAGGTAATTGGCGGCCGGAAACATCCGGCCACCATTGGCTTGCTTTTAGAAACCAGTACCGATCTGGAACTGGAAGCTTTGGGAATCGTCACCCGGCTTCTGATTGAGCGGTCGGGCGTAAGACAACTGCAGCGGACCGAGCGGCGACTGCCACGACAAACCGACACCGGCGGAGAAGCGCCAGCCGCAAGGATCGGACACAGGATCGCTGGCCTTGCCGGTGGTGCAAGTCATGCCGGAACCCGGCTTGACCTGGCCGGCGTCGGTGAAGACGAACCAGCGCAGCGTGCGATCCTTGTTGGCGCCCGGGAAAGGCAGATACAGCTGGGCGTTGGCCACGATACGGCGCGCACCACCGATGTAGTCGCCGGTAGCCGTGTCGCGCGGACCGAGCGACGAGCCTTCGTAACCACGCACCGTGCCGATACCGCCGGCGTACACGTTCTTGATGACCGGGAAGTCCTTGCTGCCGTACGAGCTGCCCCAGTCGACCTGGCCATTCAGGGCCAGCGTGTAGCTGCGGCCCAGCGGCAGGAAGTACTGTTGCTGGCCGGACAGCATGGTGTACTGCAGGTCCATCGTCGAGGCTTGCGCTTGCAGCTTGGTGAAGTAACCCTTGTTCGGCGCCAGAGCGCTGTCGCGGGTGTCCTTCTGCCAGCCGGTCGAGAAGATGAACGCGTTGGTCGAATCGCCGTACTGGTCGACGAAGTCCTTGTAGGCCTGCGGCGAATCGTCGTACAGCTCGATCTGGTTGCGTTCGAACGTACCACCCAGGGTGATGCGGTCGTATTCCGAAATCGGAATACCGAAGTTCATGCCCAGGCCATACGACTTGACGCGGTATTCGCCGTCGTTGTCGAGGAACGGCCGGGTCTGGCGGTAGTACAGCGACGTGGTACGGCTGATACCGTCCTTGGTCCAGTACGGATCGGTATGCGACAGCACCGCGGCACGGTTGGTGGCGCTGGTATTCAACTGCAGCGTCAGGTTGGTGCCGCTACCGAACACGTTGTCTTCGCTGATACCGGCCGACAGAATGGCGCGGTCGGTCGAGCCGTAACCCACACCCAGGTTGATCATGCCGGTGGGCTTTTCCTTCACGTCGACGTTGACGTCGACCTGGTCGGGCGAGCCCGGCACCGGATCGGTCTTGACGTTGACATCGTTGAAGTAGCCCAGGCGGTCGATCCGGTCACGCGACATCTTGATGTCGCCGGCGTCGTACCAGGCGGCTTCCTGCTGGCGCATTTCACGGCGCACCACTTCGTCGCGGGTGCGGGTGTTGCCGCCGATCTGGATGCGGCGCACGTATACACGGCGGCTGGGATCGACGTAGAACGTCAGGTCGGCCTCGTGCTTGGCACGGTCCATCTGCGGGTTCGGGTTGACGTTGGCGAAGGCATAGCCCAATTCGCCCAGGTAATCCGTGATGGCCTTGTTGGTGTCGTTGACTTCGGCGGCGGAGAACGTGTCGCCGGCCTTGATCTTCACCAGCTTGTTGATTTCGGTGTCCAGGCCCAGCAGGTTGCCGGCCAGCTTGACGCTGCGCACCTTGTAGGGCTCGCCTTCATGCACCGAGAAGGTGATGTAGATGTCCTTGCGGTCCGGCGAAATCGTCACCTGCGGCGCTTCGGCCGAATATTCCAGGTAACCGCGGTCCAGGTAGAAGGAACGGATACGCTCGACGTCGCCTTCCAGCTTCTCGCGCGAATACTTGTCGGTGTCCGTGTACCAGGTGAGCCAGCCCGGCGTGGTCAGCTGGATCTGGTCCAGCAGTTCGCTTTCGGAGAAGGCCTTGTTGCCGACGAAGTGGATTTCGCGGATGCGCGCCACTTCACCTTCGAAGATGTCGAAGCTGATACCGACCCGGTTGCGCGGCAGCGGCGTGACGGTGGCCGTCACTTCGACGCCGTACTTGCCCTTGGTCATGTACTGCTGCTTGAGTTCGAATTCAGCGCGTTCGAGCATGGAACGGTCGAAGATGCGGCCCTCGGCGAAACCCACCTGCTGCAGGGAGGTCGTGATCGCCTTGGCGTCGAACTCACGCATGCCATTGAAACTGATGGATGCAATGGTTGCGCGTTCCTGCACGTTGACGACGACGACATCGCGATCGGTATTGACGCTGACGTCGCTGAAGAAACCGCTGCCGTAAAGGCGGCGCACGGCTTCGGTCGCATCGTCCTCGGTGAACTTCTGCCCGACTTTGACGGGCAGATAACCGAACACCGTACCGGCGTCGATCCGTTGGATGCCTTCAACGCGAATGTCCCGCACGACGAAGGGTTCGAAGGCGTGAGCCAGCGCTGGCAACAGCAGCATGGCAAGAAGGCTCGCCCACAATCCCTTCTTGTTTTGAAACAGCCTGCGGAAAAGCATCCTGGATAGTCCTTGGTCGTACGAATGGCGGAGGATTTTAAGGCAGAAAGCGTATGCGTGGCACGCGGCTAGGTGAAAAGCCGCGCAAAATCATTGAAAAGCGCAAGCCCCATCAGGCCGGCCAACAGTCCCAGCCCAGCGCGCTGCCCTATGTCCAGCCAACGCGATGGCGGCGGGCTGCCCCGCAAAATTTCGATCAGATAGTACAGCAGGTGCCCGCCGTCCAGCATGGGAATCGGCAGCAGATTGAGCACACCCAGGCTGATGCTGATGAGCGCGAGATAAGAGATATAGGCAGCCAGGCCCAGCCTAGCGGTCTGGCCCGCGTAATCGGCGATGGTGACCGGGCCGCTGATATTGCGCCAGGACACGGCGCCCGTCACCATGCGGCCCATCATGCGCAGGGAGAACCAGGCGGTGTCGGCGGTACGGGTCACGCCCTGCCACAGGCTTTCGCCGAGGCCGTAGCGCACCGTGACCATGGGGATGTCGGCGCCCAGTTGCACGCCGATGCGGCCGATGACGCGGCCGTTGGCGTCATGATCGGCCTGCGGCACCGCCGACAGGGTCAGGTCGGCGCCATCGCGCCGCACCTGCAGGGGCAGCGTCTTGTCGGGATATTGCTGGACGATTTCCACCACGCGGCCCGCATCCGGGGTGCTCTGGCCGCCCACGCCGACGATGACGTCGCCGTTGCGCAGGCCGGCGCGCTCGCCAGCGCCGCCGGGCACCACGCCCCGCACCACCGGCTTGGGTTCGAGCAGGCGCAGGCCGCTGGCGGCAAGGGGGTCGCCTTGCGCGGGATCCATGCGGCTGCCGCCCAGCGTCAGCGAACGGCGCTGCGTGCCGCCGGTTGCCGCCGTCACGTCGATCTCCACCTGGCCGCCTTCGCTGACCCGGTCCATCAACGCCCAGCGCGCATCATTCCACGAAGCCACGGCCTTGTTGTCGATGGCGACGATGCGATCGCCCGACTGGAAACCCGCGACCGCGGCCGGCGTACCGGCGGCGGGTTGGCCCAACAGCGGGGCGGGTTCCTGCACGCCAGCCAGGTTCAGCCCGGCGTACAACAACACGGCCAGAATCAGGTTGAAGACCGGGCCGGCGGCGACGATCAGAATGCGGTTGCGCACCGGCTGGACATTGAAGGCGCGGGCCGCCTGCTCGGGCGTGGCGCCTGGAGCGGGGTCGTCCTGCATCTTGACGTAGCCGCCCAGCGGGATGGCCGAAAGCGCCCACTCCGTGCCGTTGCGGTCGGTGCGGCGCAGCAGGACCTTGCCGAAGCCGATGGAAAAACGGTGCACGGTGACGCCGCAGGCGCGCGCCGCCCAGTAATGGCCCAACTCGTGGAACGTAATGAGGATGCCGAGCGCAACGGCAAAAGCGAGCAGGGTCAAGAGCATTTCAAGAGATCCGGGGAAGAGGATGCTAACCGGCGTGGGCGCGGTTACCGCCCGCCATGGGCGTAACGGCTGCCGGGCTACCGGACGCCCGGCTTATCCACTCGGCCGTATGGGCGCGCGCTTGCGCATCCAGGCCCAGGACATCTTCCAGGCCGCTCAGCGTAACAGATGGCCGGCCGGCCTGCCACTGCAAGGCCTCGGCAATGGCCGGCGCGATACGGGTATAGCCCAGCTTGCCGGCCAGGAAAGCGGCCACGGCGATCTCGTTGGCGGCGTTCAGCGCGATGCAGGCGCCCTGCCCCGCGCGCAAGGCGTCGAAGCAGAGTGCCAGGCAGGGAAAGCGGCGCAGATCGGGCGCTTCGAAATCGAGCCGGCCCCAGCGCACCAGGTCCAGCATCCCTACCCCGCTTTGCACTCGGTCCGGAAAACCCAGCCCGTAGGCGATGGGCGTGCGCATATCGGGCTGGCCCAACTGCGCCAGCACCGATCCGTCGTGGTATTCGACCATCGAATGCACCACGCTCTGCGGATGGATCACCACTTCGATACGGTCCGCCGGCATGGCGAACAGCCAATGCGCCTCGATGACTTCCAGGCCCTTGTTGACCATGGTCGCGGAATCGACCGAGATCTTGCGGCCCATGCTCCAGTTCGGATGGGCGCAAGCCTGGTCGGGCGTCACTTCGTGCAGGGTGTCCGGATCGCGCTGGCGGAAGGGGCCGCCCGACGCCGTGATGAGCAGGCGGCGCACGTCGGCAGCCGGTTCGGTGGGTGCGCTGGCGCGCGCACCGTGCGGCATGCATTGGAAGATGGCATTGTGTTCGCTGTCGATAGGCAGGAGTTCGGCGCCGTTATCGCGCACCGCCGCCATGAACAGGGAACCGGCGGCAACCAGGGCTTCCTTGTTGGCCAGCAGGATGCGCTTGCCGGCGCGCGCCGCCGCCAGGGACGAGGGCAAGCCGGCGGCGCCCACGATGGCGGCCACCACGGTATCGCAAGCCGGATCGGCGGCGGTGTCGGCCAGGGCCTGGGTGCCGACGCGAATCACCGGCGCGGCACCGGCGCCCCGCCAGGCTAGCCGGAAACGCGCCGCGGCGGCATCGTCCGGGACCACGACGACGGCAGCGCCGGTCGCGGCCGCCTGCTCGGCCAGCTTGTCCATACGGCTGAATGCCGACAAGGCATGGACGGCCATGCGGTCGGGATGGCGCGCGATGACGTCCAGTGTGCTATCCCCGACGGAGCCCGTCGAACCCAGCACGGCGATGCGTTGAAATGCCATCAAAACCCGACTCCGATAAGAATGAAGGCCAAGGGCGCGACCGGCAGGACCGCATCGATCCGATCGTAGACGCCGCCATGGCCCGGCAGCAAGGCGCTGGAATCCTTGCGGCCGGCGCGGCGCTTGAGCAGGGATTCGAACAGGTCGCCGATGATGGACAGCCCCGCCAGGACCGCGGCCAGCGGCAAGGCGCCCCCCCAGCCCCATCTCGCCACCAGGGCGGCGCCGAAAGTGGGCGCCCATAGGCTGCTGATGGCGATCCACAGCACTACCGCGGCGACACCCGCCAGCGCACCCTCCCAGGTCTTGCCCGGGCTGACGCGCGGCGCCAGCTTGTGGCGGCCGAAGGCACGGCCGGCGAAATAGGCAGCGATATCCGCCACCCACACCACCGCCAGCAGGGAGAGCACGAACCACGGTCCGCGCTGCACGAAAAGGATGGCCAGCACCGCCCAGGCGGCCAGCAAGGCCGGCACGGCGAACAGGCTCAGGCCGATGCTGCCCGGCGCGACGTCGGCACGCCCCCGCACCACGGCCGGGATGGCAACCACGATCCACAGCAGGACAGCCAGCGGGACCACGCCGCGAAATACGATACCCAGGGAACGCAGGCTGGCTTCAGCCGTCGGCGTCTGCAACCACAGAACCGCCAGCGCCAGGCAGATCAAGGCCAGCAGCACACCACCCAGGACGGGGCCGGACGAAGATGCCGAGGCGACAGGAGCACTGGAAGTGCCGGATGCAACGGATGCACCGGATGCCCCGGCGGAAACCCCGGCGGCAGCACCACCGGACCGCGTGGCCGAGGAAGGCAACGTCAGGCGCAGCCACTCCCAAGCGGCGCAGCCGGTGGCCAGGGCCAGCAAAGCCAGGAAAGGCCAGGGCGTGGCCAGGCTCATGGCCAGGCCCAGCACGATCAATAAAACAATGGCGGTGGCGATACGCTGGCCTAGCATGCGGGGAAATCTCCTGGTGATCGCGAACCGCCGGCAGGCGCGTCAGCGCTTGTCCAACTGCGCGCTGGTGCGGCCGAAGCGGCGCTCGCGGGTGCGATACCACTCGAACGCGGCTTCGAGTTCGGGCGCGCCGAAATCCGGCCAATAGCGGTCGGTGAAATAAAGCTCGGTATACGCCAATTGCCAGATCAGGTAATTGGAAATGCGCTGCTCACCGCCGGTGCGGATGAACAGGTCGGGCTCGGGCGCCCAGGCCATGGACAGATAGCGCGACAGCGTGGCTTCGTCTATGCCCTCGGGCTGCTGCGCCAGTTGGGGGTTTTCCGCCAGCATGCGGCGGGTCGCCTGCAAGACGTCCCAACGGCCGCCATAGTTGGCGCAGATCGACAGATGCAGACGGTCGTGATGAGCGGTACGCGCCTGCGCCTGGTCGATCAGGTCGCGCAAGCGCGGCTCGAAGGGACTCAGGTCGCCCACCACACGCAAGCGCACGCCTTGGGAGTCGAGCTTGTCGACCTCGCGCTCCAGCGCCTGCACGAACAGGCGCATGAGCAGCGACACCTCTTCGGCCGGCCGGCGCCAGTTCTCCGAACTGAACGCGAACAGCGTCAGGTAACGCACGCCCAGCCGGCCGCAGCCCTCGACGACCCGGCGCACCGCCTGCACGCCCTTGGCGTGGCCGGCAGTGCGTGGCAAATGGCGGCGCGTGGCCCAACGGCCGTTGCCATCCATGATGATGGCAACGTGATTGGGTACCGCCGATATCTCGGGTACGGCCTGCGTGGAGCTGAGTAAACCCATGATAGGCACGCCGTCCTCAGACGGTCATGATCTCCGCTTCTTTCTGGGTGACCATCTTGTCGATGTCGGCGACGCAACGGTCCGTCAGCTTTTGCACGTCATCCTGGGCGCGGCGTTCGTCATCTTCCGAAATCGTCTTGTCCTTGACGAGTTTCTTCAGCGTGTCGTTGGCCTCGCGGCGCAGGTTGCGCACCGCGATCTTGGCGTCTTCGCCTTCGTTGCGCACGACCTTGGTCAGGTCGCGGCGGCGTTCCTCGGTCAGCGCGGGCATGGGCACGCGGATGGTTTCACCCATCGACACGGGGTTCAGGCCCAGGTCCGATTCACGGATGGCCTTTTCGATCGGGCCGGCCATCTGCTTTTCGTAGGGCTGCACGCTCAGGGTGCGGGCGTCCACCAGGTTGACGTTGGCTACCTGGCCCACGGGCACGGGCGAACCGTAGTACTCGACCTGGACGTGATCCAGGATGCCGGTGTGGGCGCGCCCGGTGCGGATTTTCGACAAATTGACCTTGAGCGTCTCGATGGACTTGCTCATGCGGGATTCAGCCGATTTTTTGGTGTCTGCGACGCTCATTGGCGACTCCTTATATTCAAACGTGTACCAGCGTGCCTTCGTCCTCGCCGCTAACGGCGCGCTTCAAGGCTCCCGATTTGTTGATGGAAAAGACCTTGATGGGCAACTTCTGGTCGCGGCACAAGGCGAACGCGGTGGCGTCCATGACCTCGAGGCGCCGCACGATGGCCTCATCGAAACTGATGCGGGCGTAACGCGTTGCTTCGGGATCCTTGTTGGGATCCGCGCTGTAGATGCCGTCGACCTTGGTGGCCTTGAGCACGATCTCCGCGCCGATCTCGGCGCCACGCAGGGCGGCGGCCGTATCGGTGGTGAAGAAGGGATTGCCGGTGCCCGCCGCGAAGATGACGACCTTGCCCTCTTCGAGGTAGCGCAGCGCCTTGGGACGGATGTAGGGCTCGACGACCTGTTCGATGTTCAGCGCCGATTGCACGCGCGTATCGACGCTGCGATGCTTGAGCGCATCCTGCAGCGCCAGGGCGTTCATGATGGTGGCCATCATGCCCATGTAGTCGGCGGTGGCGCGGTCCATGCCCTGGGCACCCGGCGCCACGCCGCGAAAAATATTGCCGCCGCCGATGACGATGGCGAGTTCGATGCCCATGGCAACGATCTCGGCGATTTCCTCGGTCATGCGCGCGATGGTCGCGCGATTGATTCCGAAGGCATCCTCGCCCATCAGAGCCTCGCCGGACAGCTTGAGAAGAACCCGTTTGTACGATCTGGTTGCCATAGGCGATATCCCTTTAAGGTTCGATCCGACGAAAGTGTAAGACAAGAAACAGGCCGGCCTAGACTATGCCTAGTGCCGGCCTGCTGGTAAAGATACGCGAAAAGCCGGACTAGGTGCCTATCAGGCCGTGCCCGCCGCCGCCGCGGCCACTTCGGCCGCGAAGTCGGTAACCTTCTTCTCGATGCCTTCGCCGACGATGAACAGGGCGAATTGAGCGATCTTGGCGTTTTCGGCCTTGAGCATCTGCTCGATGGTCTGCTTGTCGTTCTTGACGAAGGGCTGCGACAGCAGCGTGACTTCCTTCAGGAACTTCTGAACCGAACCTTCGACCATCTTGGCGACGATTTCAGCCGGCTTGCCCGATTCGGCAGCCTTCTGCTCGGCGACCGAGCGCTCGGCGGCGATGTCGGCAGCCGGCACGCCGTCGGCGTTCAGGGCCTTGGGCTTGGTGGCGGCGATGTGCATGGCCAGGTCCTTGCCCACGCTGTCGGCGCCGGCGAACTCGACCAACACGCCGATACGGCCGCCGTGCACATAGCTGGCCAGCTTGTCGGTGGTTTCGATGCGCTTGAAGCGGCGCACCGAGATGTTTTCGCCGATCTTGCCGACCAGGGCGGAACGCGTCGTTTCGACGGTGCCTTCACCGAAGGGCAGATCCGACAAGGCAGCCACGTCAGCCGGGTTCTTCACGGCGACCAGTTCGGCCAGCTTGTTGACGAAATCGATGAAGTCGGCGTTCTTGCCGACGAAGTCGGTTTCGCAGTTGACTTCAATGACGGCGCCCTGCTTGGCGTCGGCCGAGATGAACAGACCGATCAGGCCTTCGGCGGTGACGCGCGTGGCGGCCTTGCTCGCCTTGTTACCCAGCTTGACGCGCAGGATTTCCTCGGCGCGGGCCAGATCGCCCTCGGCTTCGGTCAGCGCCTTCTTGCACTCCATCATGGGCGCGTCGGTCTTCTCGCGCAGTTCCTTGACCATCGAAGCGGTAATTTCAGCCATTGCTTGCTCCATTCTTTCTAAAACACGCCCCGGCGGGCCGGGGCATGTGGGTTTGCTGCTGGAAGCGTGGCCGGGCTCGCACCCGGCATCACGGCGGCGCGGCGTATGCGCGCCGGGCCGTCTTGAATGAAGGATGGCTTACGCCTGGCCTTCCTGCACTTCCACGAATTCTTCCTGACCTTCTTCGCCAGCGCCTTCGACCAGACCATTGATGTTCTGTTCGCGGCCTTCCAGCACGGCGTCGGCGATGCCCTTGGCGTACAGCGCGATTGCCTTGGCGGAGTCGTCGTTGCCGGGGATGACGTAGTCGATGCCGTCGGGCGAGTGGTTGGTATCAACCACGGCCACGACCGGGATACCCAGCGTGCGCGCTTCGGCGATGGCAATCTTGTGGTAGCCGACGTCGATGACGAACATGGCATCGGGCAGGCCGTTCATGTCCTTGATACCGCCGATCGACTTGTTCAGCTTGTCCAGTTCACGCTGGAACAGCAGGCCTTCCTTCTTGATCATGCGCTCGGCGCCACCGTCGGCGACGACCTGTTCCATATCCTTCAGGCGCTTGACCGAGGTCTTGACCGTCTTGAAGTTGGTCAGCATGCCGCCGAGCCAACGGGCGTCGACGTAGGGCATGCCGGCACGGGCAGCTTCGTTGGCGACGATTTCACGGGCGGCGCGCTTGGTGCCGACGAACAGGATGTTGCCGCCGCGAGCAGCCAGCTGCTTCACGAACTTGGTGGCTTCCTGGTACTTGGTGACCGTCTGCTCGAGGTTGATGATGTGAATCTTGTTACGCTGGCCAAAGATGTACTGCGACATCTTCGGGTTCCAGTAACGGGTTTGGTGGCCAAAGTGGACACCGGCTTCCAGCATTTCACGCATGAGGGACATAATGTTCTCTCCGAGGGTTGGGTCTTGCACTGCGCCTGTATCGACGGCGGGGGCCCGGTGATTACCTGGACCTGCCTCGCCTCCGACACCCTGGGTGGCGGCAGCACGCGATTTGGATGAGCAGCGGTCTTCGGGTCTAATGGCCCGTCGACTTCGCTCGACTGCTACTTGCTTTACGACTACTGAATACCGCAACTTACCCTTGGTTTTTCGGGTAAGCCTATAATTCTACTATTTTTCGCAGACCGAACTCAAGCTGATACATGGGCATAGTCACCGACCCCGCCGATTTGGACAAAATGCGCCTGGCCTGCCAGGGCGCCGCACGCGTACTCGATTATCTGACCCCGTTTGTCAAACCGGGCGTCACCACGGGCGAACTCGACCGCCTGGCCCTCGATTACGTCACCAACACGCTGCAGGCCAAATCGGCCACGGTGGGCTACGCCCCACCCGGCTACCCGCCCTTCCCGGGCGCCATCTGTACCTCGGTCAACCACCAGGTCTGCCATGGCATACCCGGCGACAAGGTCCTGAAAAGCGGTGACGTGGTCAATATCGACGTCACCATCATCAAGGACGGCTGGTACGGCGACACCAGCCGCATGTATTACGTGGGCGAGCCGTCCGTGCTGGCGCGCCGCCTGACTGAAACCACCTATGAGTGCATGTGGCTGGGCATCCAGCAGGTGCGCGGCGGCGCAACCCTGGGCGACATCGGCAGCGCCATCCAGAAATATGCCGAGGGCAAGGGCTATTCGGTGGTGCGCGAATTCTGCGGCCACGGCGTCGGCCGGCGTTTCCATGAGGATCCCCAGGTGCTGCATTACGGCAAGCCGGGCAGCGGCGTGAAACTGGTGCCGGGCATGATTTTCACCATCGAGCCGATGATCAACGCCGGCCGCCGGGAAATCCGCCAATTGTCCGACGGCTGGACCGTGGTGACGCGCGACCACAGCCTGTCGGCCCAGTGGGAACATACGGTGCTGGTGACCGAAACCGGCTATGAAGTACTGACCGTGTCGCCGGAGATGCCGGCGCCGCCGGCGTTCATCACGGATGCGGTGGTCGTGCCCGCCGCTTGACCAGCAGCCCTGAATCGTCCTATCAAGCCATGACCGCCCCGGATCTGCCCGCGCTACGCGAACGCCTGCGTGAAAGCCGCCACAAGGCCCTGGAATCTTTCCGGGAGCACGAACGGCCCGATACGCTGCTGCACGAGCTGCGCCGCGTCACCGACAACACACTGCGCGACCTGGTCAAGCAGTGCCCCCTGCCCGCCGGCGCCACGCTGGCGGCGGTGGGCGGTTATGGCCGCGGCGAGCTCTACCCCTACTCCGACGTGGACCTGCTGATCCTGCTACCGCACCCGCCCGCGGCGGCGGACGAGGAAGCCATCAGCCAGCTGGTGGCGGCGCTGTGGGACCTGGGCATGGAGCCGGGCCACAGCGTACGCACCATCGAGGATTGCGAGCGCGAGGCTGGCGCCGATATCACGGTGGAAACCGCGCTGCTGGAATCGCGCTGGCTGGCCGGCAGCCGCCCGCTGATGAAGCGCTTCGAGGCCGCCATGCACGCGCGCCTGGACCCGGCGGTGTTCTTCCGCGCCAAGCGCATCGAAATGCAGCAGCGGCACGCGCGCTACCAGGACACGCCCTACGCGCTGGAACCCAACTGCAAGGAATCGCCCGGCGGTTTGCGCGACCTGCAGGTGATCCTGTGGATGGCGCGCGCGGCGGGCTTCGGTGAAAGCTGGCGCGAAGTGGCCAAGGCCGGCCTGCTCACCGAGTCCGAAGCGCGCGACCTGCGCAAGGCCGAACAGGCATTCAAGCGCCTGCGCATCGAATTGCACCTGCTGGCCAAGCGCCGCGAAGACCGCGTGCTGTTCGACCTGCAGCCGGCGTTGGCCGAGGTCTACGGCATCAAGGCCAACGCGACGCGGCGCGCCAGCGAGTTGATGATGCAGCGCTATTACTGGGCCGCGCGCCTGGTGACGCAGCTCAACAGCATCCTGGTGCAGAACATCGAGGAAAGGCTGTTCCCCCGCCCCGCCGAGGACGCCCAGCCCATCGATGATGATTTCCGCAGCCTGCACGGCCGCCTGGACATCATTCTGGACGACGCCTTCGAGCGCAATCCCACCCTGCTGCTGCGGGCCTTCCTGACCATGCAGCAGCACCAGCAGCTCAAGGGCATGTCGGCGCGCACCCTGCGCGCCATCTGGCATGCGCGCGACCGCATCGATGCGCAGTTCCGCCGCAATCCGGTCAATCGCAAGCTGTTCCTGCAGATCCTGCAGCAACCCGCGGGCATCGTGCACGAACTGCGCCGCATGACCATGCTGAACATCCTGCCGCGCTATCTGCCGGTATTCCGGCGCATCGTCGGACAGATGCAGCATGACCTGTTCCACGTCTATACCGTGGACCAGCATACCTTGCAGGTCATCCGCAACCTGCGCCGCTTCACCATGCCGGAGCACGCGCAGGAATATCCGCTTGCCAGCCAGCTGACTTCGGAACTGGACGACCATTGGCTGCTATACGTGGCCGCCCTGTTCCATGACATCGCCAAAGGCCGCGGCGGCGATCATTCCGAACTGGGCGCGCGTGAGGTCCGCCGCTTCGCCCACGAGCACGGGCTGGCGCCGGCCGATGCCGAGCTGGTCGAATTCCTGGTGCGCCAGCATCTGCTGATGTCGACGGTGGCGCAAAAACGCGACCTGTCCGACCCCGACGTGGTGCGCGACTTCGCTACCGCGGTCAAGGACGAGCGCCACCTGACGGCTTTGTATCTGCTGACCGTGGCCGATATCCGCGGCACCAGCCCCAAGGTGTGGAATGCCTGGAAGGGCAAGCTGCTGGAGGACCTGTATCGCCTGACCTTGCGCGCATTGGGCGGGGGCCAGGCCGACGCCCATACCGTGCTGAACGACCGCAAGTCCGAAGCCGTGCGCCTGACCCGCCTGGCCGGCTTGCGCGACGACGCGCGCGAAGCGTTCTGGAAGCAGCTGGACGTTGCCTACTTCCTGCGCCACGACGCCTCCGACATCGCCTGGCACACGCGCCACCTTTATCATCGCCCCGCGCCCGCGGACGCGGTGGTCAAGGCGCGCCCCACCGAACAGGGCGAAGGCCTGCAGGTCATGGTCTACACGCGCGACGTGCCTGAACTGTTCATGGTGATCTGCGGCTTCTTCGACGCCAAGTCGCTGAGCATCCAGGACGCGCGCATCCACACCACCCGCCATGGGTATGCGCTGGACAGCTTCATCGTGCTGCTGCCGGACGGCCAGCAGGACTTGCGCGCCCAGGCCGCCCTGGTCGAACACGAACTGACGGCGCGGCTGCGCGAGGCGCGGGCCGCCGAACAGACGCCGCTGACGCAAGGCGCGATCTACGGCCGCGCCCGGCTGTCACGCATGTCGCGCATGTTCCCGGTGCCGCCCCAGGTGGAGCTGCAACCCGACGAGCGCAGCACGTCGTGGCGCCTGCAGGTCACCGCCACCGACCGGTCCGGCCTGCTGCATGCGCTGGCACGGGTCTTCGCGCGTCACGCGGTCAATCTGCAGATGGCCAAGGTGATGACGCTGGGCGACCGCGTGGAGGACGTTTTCATCCTGGAAGGCGCGGCGCTGGAGCGGCCGCGCACGCAGATGCAATTCGAGCAGGATGTCCTGGAAGCCCTGGCGGGCGAAAACACGCAAAAAGCAGCGGCCTGAATGCGGCCGCGTGCCTTGCGACAAATAGACGCAAATTAGCCACGTGCGCCCGCCCGGCCTGCCCATCCATGGCAGGCGCGGCCCGCATACAATCCGGGGTTTCCAGGAAGCGACGGGCCACCCATGTTGACGAACGAATACGTGCTGATATTCAGCCGCAGCTTCCTGTTCGCCCTGGCGACCCTGCTACCCATCCTCAACCCGCCATCGGTCGCGCCCATCTTCTGGACCCTCACGGAAGGCGCATCCAGCGCCACGCGTCTGGCCCTTGCCAAACGCGTGGCCATCAACGTGGGCCTGATGATGACCGTGGCCATGGTGGCGGGCAACGTGCTGCTGTCCTTCTTCGGCCTGTCGCTGGCCATCGTCCGCGTGGGTGGCGGCATGCTGGTGGTGGCGAGCGCCTGGCGACTGGTCAACTCGGTAGACGGCGGCACCCAGCGCGCCGCCCAGATGGCAGAGTCCTTCACACCGGAAATGGCCAAGGCGCGCGCCTTCTATCCCCTGACTTTTCCCATCAGCTGCGGGCCAGGCTCGATCGCCGCGGCCATCACGGTGGGCGCCCAATTCCGCGACCAGGACCATCTGGCCAGCCTGGTGCGGCTGGCAGGCTCCTTGCCCGGGGTCTTGCTGGTATCGTTCATCCTTTACATCTGCCTGCGTTTCGCGGCGCAGTTCCTCTATCGGCTCGGCGAGAGCGGCACCAGCGTGTTCATGCGCCTGTCCGCGTTCATTCTGCTGTGCCTGGGCGTGCAAATCGTCTGGGACGGCGCCCATGAGCTTTTACTTGGCATGCTATTGGAACTCAGAGCGCACTAAACCTCTCTCATGGCATTGCCTTCCAGGCACCACCCCACGTAGGAACCCCATGTTCGCCTCCAACCGACGTTTGTTGATCCTGATTGCCCTGTTGTCCTTCGCCGCCGTCGGCGTGGCGCTGATTTCACAGTATGTGTTCGATATGCAGCCGTGCGCGTACTGCGTGCTGCAACGCCTGATCTACCTGGCGGTGGGTGTGGTTTGCCTGCTCACGGCCTTGGGCGGCGGCGTGCTGCGCCGCTTGGGTGCTTTGCTGGGCCTGGCGCTGGCCGCCTGCGGCGTGTGGGCCGCGTATTACCAATACACCGTGGCGTCCAAGCTGTTGTCCTGCGCGCAGACCTTCGCCGATCGTTTCATCGCCAGCCTGGGCCTGGACACGCTGCTGCCGCAGGTGTTCGGCGCCTACGCCACCTGCGCGGAAGCCGTGGTCAAGGTGTTCGGCGTGGAATACGCCTTGTGGAGCCTGGCCTTGTTCGCCGTGCTGGCTGTGCTGTCGCTGGCGGCGCTGCTCAAGCGCGCATGACCGCTGCGGCATGCCGGGCCGCTACCTCCGGCCCCGCGCCAGACTGACCGGCCCGCGCTGATCCAGCGAAGACAAATAAATGGGACGCCCGTCCGAAGACGGGCGTCCCATTTATTTGTCCGGCCGGCATGCCGGACCTGATTCGCCAGGCCCGGCATTTTCGATCAGGCGTCGTTGGCGGCGTAGCCCATGTTGAACTGCAGGCCGCCGCTTTCCGGATTCGAATTCTCGCTGCGGCTCTGGCCCAGGCGCTCCAGGTATTCCGGCGTGATGTCCCCGGTGACGTAGTTGCCGTCGAAGCAGGACGCCTCGAAACGGGACATGGCCGGATTCAGGTCGCGCACCGCCTGCTGCATGTCGCTCAGGTCCTGGTAGACCAGTGCGTCGGCACCGATGGTACGGGCGATTTCCTCGTCGCTGCGGCCGGTGGCGATGAGTTCCTTCTGCGTCGGCATGTCGATGCCGTACACGTTGGGATAGCGCACCGGAGGCGCGGCCGACGCGAAATACACCTTGTTGGCGCCCGCCGCGCGCGCCATGTCGACGATTTCCCGGCTGGTGGTGCCACGCACGATGGAGTCATCCACCAGCAGCACGTTCTTGCCCTTGAATTCCATGCCGATGGCATTGAGCTTCTGGCGCACCGATTTCTTGCGCACGGCCTGGCCCGGCATGATGAAGGTGCGGCCGACGTAGCGGTTCTTGATCAGGCCTTCGCGATAATCCAGGTTCAGGCGCGCCGCCAGCTGCATGGCCGCCGGACGCGAGGAATCGGGAATCGGCATGACCACGTCGATGTCGCCCAGGCGCAGCCTGCGGGCCACGTTGTCGGCCAGGTACTCACCCATGCGCAGGCGCGCATCGTAGACCGACACGCCATCCATCAGCGAATCGGGACGGGCGAAATACACGTATTCGAAAATACACGGCACCAATTGCGCATTCTCCGCGCATTGGCGGCTGACCATGCGGCCGTCCAGGTCGACGAAGATGGCTTCGCCCGGCGCGATGTCGCGCACGAAGCTGAAGCCGCTGCCTTCCAGCGCCACCGATTCCGACGCCAGCATCCATTCGACGCCTTCGTCGGTTTCCATGCGGCCCAGGCACAGCGGACGGATACCGTTGGGATCACGGAAGCCCAGCAGGCCGTAGCCGGCGATCTGCGCGATCACCGCATAGGCGCCCTTGACGCGGCGGTGCACGGCGCCGACGGCGCGGAAGATGGCGTCGTCATCCAGGGAAACACCATTGGCGGCCGATTGCAGCTCGTGCGCCAGCACGTTCAACAGCACTTCCGAATCGGAATTGGTGTTGATGTGGCGACGGTCCACGCGGAACAGCGACTCACGCAGTTCGCGCCAGTTGGTGAGGTTGCCGTTGTGCGTCATCATGATGCCGAACGGCGCATTGACGTAGAAAGGCTGCGCCTCTTCCTCGGAATCGCTCGATCCGGCGGTGGGATAGCGCACCTGGCCGACGCCGCTGGTGCCCGGCAGCGAACGCATGTTGCGGGTGCGGAACACGTCCCGCACCAGGCCATGCGCCTTGTACATATTGAACTGGTTGCCCTGCGCGGTGGCGATCCCCGCCGCATCCTGACCCCGATGCTGCAACAGCAGCAAGCTGTCATAGAGCAACTGGTTGACGGGGCCGCGCCCCATGACACCTACGATTCCACACATGGCAATTTCCTGTTGATCCGAATGCGTTCAGGGAATGCGTTGCCTTGAACGCATCAATAAGGCAGCAATGACGCCAACGACGGCGGCAGCCAGCTCTTGGTATGTATGACGGCTTCTGTGGCCGCATGAGAAAACATCGCGTCGCGCCACCACGGCTCCTGCGGCAGCGGCGTATAGCCGGCCACGGCCACCAGCACCAGCACGATCAGCAAACCTCGCAGCAATCCGAACAAAGCGCCCAGCCCATGGTCCGCCGGCGTCAGGCCGGTGGTACGTATCAGCGCCGCCAGCGTCATGTTCACCAGTCCCACCAGCAGCAGCACCACGATGAAGACCGCCGCATACGCCACGCCCATGCGCAGCATGGTGGTCTCGATCATGCTGGCCAGCCAGTTGTAAACCGTCGGTCCCCACCAGATCGCCGCCACGAAGGCCAGTCCGTACGCCAGCAGCGACAGCACCTCTTTCAACAGGCCGCGCACCAATCCCAGCAGCGCCGAAACGCCCAGGATCGCCAGCAAGACGAAATCGAAGCCGGTCACTGCGCAGCGATGAAGCCGTTGTCATAACCCAGCGTACGCAACCTGGCCTGGGCAGCCTGGGCCGCTTCGCGCGACGGGAACGGACCCACGCGCAAGCGGTACTGCTGTTTGCCACCGGCCGAGGTTTCCTGCAGGAAGGCATTGGTCACACCGGCCGCATGCAGCTTGTCGCGGCGCGCCTGGGCGTCAGCCTGCGACGTATAAGCCGCGACCTGCAGGACGAAATTGCCCTTGGCATCGGCGGCCGGCTTGGCCGGCGCCTTGGGTGGAACGGAACGCCCTTCCAGCAAGGCCATGGCGCGCGCTCCATCATCGGTGCGCTGCACGTCCGGTTTGGCGGCGGGCTTGTTGTCAGGCTTACCCTCAGGCTTCGGTTCCTGGCGCGGTTCGGCACGGGATTCCGAGCGCGCGTCTGGTCTTGATTCAGGCCGGCTGGATTCCGGACGATTTTCCGGCCGCGTCGGCTCGCCCCGCGTAGCGGGCTGGCGCGCCGGCGGCACGGGCGCCGGTTCAGCGACCGGCGGCGCGGCGGCGATCTGGCCACCGGCGCCGGAAGCACCAGGGGTACCAGCGGCACCGTTGTTCGCACCACCGTTGCCGGGAACGGGCGGCTGCGCTGTGCCGCCACCCTGGCCCGCGTCGCCCGATTGCGGCGCGGCGGCTTGCGGATCGGACATCGGCGGCTGGTAAGGCGCGCCCCGTTCAGGAATGCGGATGGGAATGTCGTCGCTGACGCGCGCGGGCTCTGAATCGAGCACCATGGGCAGGATGACGACCGCGGCGAGGACCAATGCCACAGCGCCGGCCAGCCGGCGGCGCGCCCGCGCCCGCATTTGCGCGGCTTGCGCTTCGCTGGATACGGATGGACGTGGCTTGCCCGCGGAAGCGTCGGGGGCGGGGTCTTTCCGTGTAAACAAACCCATGAAGAGCTAATTCCTTGCAGTCGGCCCGCACGAGGTGCGGAACTGAGCTGTATTTCGAGACGGCATCGCGTATTTCAAGGCCATGCCGGACTAGGATTTCCGGCCCAGCGACTGAAGCACGGCGGCCACGGTCAGGAAGGATCCAAACACCACGATTCTATCACCCTCGCCTGCCCGGGCGCGGGCCTGCTCATAGGCCTGGACGGCGTCGGTGCAAGCCGAAATGCCGACCGCCTCGTCGCCCTTGGCGGGTTGGGACGCCGGCGCCGGCAGCGCCGCGCGCACCTGTTCAGCCAGCGCCTCGCCGGAACCGCCGCGCGGGCCCGGCAGGCCGGCGCAGTACCAATGATCGAAACGGCCGGCCAGCTTGGCGACCACACCGCTGACATCCTTGTCGCCCAGCATGCCGAACACCGCGTACGTATAGGGATGGAAACCCATGTTGTCCAGGTTCTGCGCCAGCACCGCAGCGGCGTGCGGATTGTGGCCGACGTCCAGGATCACCGTGGGTTGGCCGGGCAGAATCTGGAAACGGCCGGGCAGCGTGGCCTGCAGCAGGCCCAGCCGTACCGCCTGTTGCGGCACCGGAATGCGCTCTCGCAGCGCTTCCAGGGCCGCCAGCGCGGCCGAGGCGTTGAGCAACTGGTTGGCGCCGCGCAAGGCCGGATAGGCCAAGGCGCCGCGGCGTTGCTCACGTCCACCGTAATTCCATTGCTGGCGATCGCCGGAGTAGTTGTAGTCACGGCCGAACAGCCACAGATCAGCGCCGATGGCGTTGGCATGGTCCAGCAAGGTCTGCGGGGGCACGGGGTCGGCACAGATGGCGGGCCGGCCCGCGCGGTAGATGTGGGCTTTTTCGTAGCCGATTTTTTCCCGCGTATCGCCCAGCCAATCGGTATGGTCCAGGTCCACGCTGGTGATGATGGCGCAGTCGGCGTCCACCAGGTTGACCGCGTCCAGGCGGCCGCCCAGGCCCACTTCCAGTACCACGGCGTCGAGCCGCGCGCCGGAGAACAGGCGCAGGATGGCCAAGGTGGAGAATTCGAAATAGGTCAGCGACGTGTCGCCGCGCGCGGCTTCGACCGCGGCGAACTGCTCGACCAGGGCCGCGTCGCTGACGATCTCACCATTGACACGCGCACGTTCGTTGAAGTCGATCAGGTGCGGCGAGGTGTACAAGCCCACCCGGTAGCCGGCCGCCAGCAGGATGGCTTCCAGCATGGCACAGGTCGAACCCTTGCCGTTGGTGCCGCCGACCACGATCTTCACGCAATCCAGGGACAGGCCAAGTCGCTCGGCAACCGAGCGCGAACGGTCCAGGCCCAGGTCTATGGTCTTGGGATGCAGGGCTTCCAGGTAAGCCAGCCATGCGGCCAGGGAACTGCTGGTGTCCGGTGCCGAGGTTGGCGACGAGTTCTGTGACGAGTTCAGTGACATCAGGGCGCAACAAAAGGGCGGAACAAAAATCGGGGCAGGCGGATTTTAGCAGCCCCGAGCCGGGAAAACCCTGATTCGACAAAAAATGCCGCACCCGCCCCGCCCCCTAAAGTTCCTCTGCACGATGCCGTTATGCAGTACGGAAAACCAGATCAACGCGTCGACGCGACGCAGCGTAAGTGGAGTCTTTATGGCTGTCAGCCCTATCGGTACCGCGGCCCTGCCGGTGCAACAAGCCCCCGTGGCACCCGCGCAGGTCCCTTCACCCACCGCCGCCGTCGCCGCGGATATTCCGGTCCTGCCCATAGGCGCCGCCGCCAAGGATGGCAGCACGGACACGTCCACCTCGGGCCAGGGCGCCAGCAAGCTGCCCATCGACCAGGCCCTGGACAAGATGAATGAGCAGATGGAAGCCTGGTCCACCCAGATGTCCTTTTCCATCGATGAGGACACCCAGCGGGTGGTCGTCTCGATCAAGGACACCAAAAGCGGGGACACGATCAAGACGATTCCCAGCGAGACCGTTCTGCACATCGCCAAGATGATCACCGAATTCCAGGGCTCGGCCATCAAGACCTCCGCCTGACCAATGCCTGATCCGTTGCTGGCTGCCGCCGTGTATCCATCGGCTCATGCTCCCCTATTGCAGGGGGTGATGAACCGGCAAGGAACGACGGCAAAGAACAATGGCAAGTAAGCAGCACGAAAGGGCACGAAAGCATCAAACAGGGCCGAGTTATGCCCATTTCCCGGAGCATAGGCTCCGCCGGGAATTTGCAAAAATACGCATCTAAAGAAGGAAACTTCGCATGGCTACCACCAGTTCAACCTCCAGCTCCGCCCTGCCCGCCGTATCGTCGCTGGGCTCCGGGTCGAACCTTCCTCTGCAGGACATCCTCGACAAACTGCAGGATAGCCAGGAAGTAGCGCTTACCAATATCCAGACCCAGCAAAGCGAGATCAAGAGCAAGATCACCGCTTATGGGACGATCCAGAGTGCGATCGCATCGCTGCAGACCGCCGCCAAGGCGCTGACCAGCGCGGATACGTACAACGCCGCCAAGGCCACCGTGACGGGCGACGGCTTCACCGCGACCGCCAAGGCCAGCGCCGTGACGGGCAACTACACCATCCAGGTGGATGCGCTGGCCACGTCCGAAACGGTGAAAACCGGCGCTTTCTCCAGCCGCACCGCGGACAACGGTACCGGCGGTACGCTGAAGGTCACGCTGGCCGACGGCACCACGGCGTCGGTCGATCTGAGCGAGGACACTTCGCTCAACGGCATCGCCAGCGCGATCAACGGCAACAGCAAGCTGGGCATCAAGGCCTCCATCATCAACGATGGCAACGGCAACAGCTACCTGATGATGACGTCCAGCGCGACGGGCACCAAGGCCGCCGTGACGGACCTGACCGTGACCGGCAACGCTACCCTGGCGACGGCCTTGAATTACGGCACCGGCGTCACCAACTCCAACGTCAGCCGCGTGGGCGACCCCGCCACCGATGCCAAGATCACCATCAACGGCAGCATCTCGGTCACCAGCGCCTCGAACACCATCGATAGCGCCATCGACGGCATCACGCTGACGCTGAACGAGGTCACGGACACGGCCGGTACGCTGCGCATCACCACCGACACGACTGCCCAGGCCTCCGCGATCCAGGCTTTCGTCACGGCCTACAACAACGTCGCCTCGCTGATTTCCACCGCCACCGCCTACGACACGACGTCCGAAAGCGGCTCTGTGCTGACCGGCGACAGCACGATACGCAGCGTGCAGCAGTCGCTGGCGCAAGCCCTGCGCGTGACCAATAACGGCGGCACCATCGCCTCGCTGGCCGACCTGGGCATCACCACCGACACCGACGCCAAGAACGGCACGTTGAAGCTGGACGTCAACGTCATGACCGAGGCGCTGGTGAAGAACCCCGACGACGTCAAGGCGCTGCTGTTCGGCGACAGCAGCCTGGGCGCGAAGTTCACCACGGCCACCACCTCGATGCTGCAGAGCGGCGGCCTGATCGACAACCGCACCGACGGCCTGCAAACGACGTACGACTCGCTGCAGGACAGCTACGACCGCACCAAGGATCGCATCGACGCCGATATCGCCACCATGCGCGCCCAGTTCGTTGCGCTGGACGCCTTCGTCGCGCAGATGAACAGCACCAGCAGCTACCTGACCCAGCAGTTCGCCGCGCTGACCAAATCGAGCTCCTAATCCATCATGGCTTACGCATCCCGCCGCCCCGACGCGACTTATTCGGTCCGTTCCTACAAGGACGTGGGCCTGGAAACCCAGGTTCTCAGCGCCTCGCCGGAACGGCTCATTTCCCTGCTGTACAGCGGTGCGCGAGTTGCCATCGGCCAGGCGAAGCAACACCTGGAGCAAGGCAACGTGCCCGGCCGGGCCACCGCCATCAACCACGCCATGCGCCTGGTCGATGAAGGACTCAAGCAGGCACTTGCCAACCCCCAGGAAGACAAGCTGGCCGCCAATCTCGACTCTCTCTACGACTACATCCTGCGTCAACTGGTCACCGCCAACATCAAGGGTGAGGTGGCCCCGCTGGACGAGGCCGACCGCCTGCTGGCCGATCTGCAAGACGCCTGGCAGACCGCGGTCGACCGACCGGCCGCCGCCGTTTAAGTTGTTTTATTCACACTAGTAAGATTTACGCCGCCGACCGGCACAAGGTCTCTTATGACTTCCCCTTCCCCGCAGATACTGGAGCTTTATCGGGAAATCGTCTCCGTCACGACTTCGATGCTCAACGCGGCGCGAACAGAAGACTGGAATAGTGTCCTGACCCATGGACAATCCTATTGCGAAGTCGTGGAACGACTCCGCCACATCGGCGTCAGCGAGCCGCTGGACGATGACGAACGCCGCCTGAAGCACGACATGCTGGTCCAGATCCTGGAAAACGACGCGAACACGCGCGATCTGGCCATGCCCGAACTGGCGCGCATGAGCGATTTGCTGGGCCGCATGAAGCGCCAGCAAGGCGCCCTGCGTGCTTATGGCGGACTTAAGGCGCGCGCTCTATGAGTATCGGCCCCACCGCGCTCAGTTCGGTGCTGGTGCAGCGGCTGGACGCAGTTCTTGGGACCCAGCTGGGTCAGCAGGGCAAGGACACCACGCGCCTGGACGCCGTCAAACCGCCGGGTAGCGCGGTCGACATCGGCGCGGACGGGGACGTTACTCAGCAAGGCCCGCGCAGCAAGGCCATTCAGGACATCGTCGACAAGGCGGAACTGAATGCCGCCACGCGAGCGCGTTTTCTCAGCGCCGACATTACCGGTTCGGCGCCCACCATCCTGGGACAGACGGCGCGCACCATCCTGACATTGCTGGCGCAATATCCGGACACCGCGCCCGCGCTTGCCGGCAAGAATCCCCTTTGGGCCGAAGGCGAAGCGGGCGCCGATGCCCCGGCCGACGGCGCGGCCGAAGGTGACGCGGCCACGCGCGGCCAGGCCTCGCCCGCGAATGGTTCGGCCAATGCGTCGGCCAATACCGCGCCTGCCGCCGCGGCGGCCAACGCAGCCGCGCGCGCTGCCGCCGGCACTCTGGCGGCCCAGGCCGGCGCCGCCGAAGCGCAAGACGAGGCCGCGGCCACCCGCGGCAACGCGGCTGCACAGGCAGGCGAAGCCGCCGCCGATGCGGACGGCGCGCAGGCGGGGGCACAAACCGGCGCGGCCAGCCGCGCCCGCCTGGCCGACGCCGCCCTGGCGCTGCTGGCCAGCCGCGCGCCCGCGCTGCCCGGCGCCGGCCCGCAGCCGGCCCAACTGGCGCAGGCGCTCAAGCAGACCCTGCAGCAAAGCGGTCTGTTCTACGAATCCCATCTGGCCGACATGGCCTACGGCCAGCGCGACGCCGCCGAATTGGCGCGTGAGCCGCAGGCCCGCCTGAATCCCGACGTCATGCCGCGCATCAATCCGGCCGGCGAAAACCGTTCTTTGCTGGCGGACAATCTGCGCTTCGGCCTGCCGACCACGTCGTCGCCGATGACCTTGCAGGCCAATGGCCAACCCACCCACGGCACCGCCGTCACCTGGTCCGGTTCGCAGCCGGGCCAGGCTCCGACGACGCCGCCGGGCATCCATCCGGACGCCGCGCTACTGGTGCGCCAGCAGCTTGAAGTGTTCGCCAACCAGACCCTGGCCTGGGAAGGCTCGGCCTGGCAAGGCGCGCCCATGTGGTGGGAAATCCGCCGCGAGCAGGACGACACCATACCCGGCAGCAATCCGGTGGAAGCCGGACAAAGCTGGGCCACGCGCCTGGTGCTGAACCTGCCGCGCCTGGGCACGGTGGAAGTACGCATGAACCTGGCCGGCAACCAGCTGGTCATGAACATCGTCGCCCCCGACAGCGACAATGAAATCGCCCAGGCCGGCGTCGCGCTGCGCCAGCGCATGCACGCCGCCGGCTTGACGCTGTCCGACCTGACGGTGGGCGCGCATGCGCCGGATCTGGAGGAATTGTTTTGAACGGCGTCAGCCAGAGCCAGGGCTTGGGCCAAACCTCGAGCCAACCGCGCGACGCGGATGCCGACCGCCAGGTTGCCGTCGCGCTGTCCTACAATGATGCGCAAGCGGCTCCGCGCGTGGTGGCCAAGGGCTATGGCACGCTGGCCGACACCATCATTCGCACGGCGCAAGAGAACGGCCTGTACGTACATCAATCGCCCGAACTGGTGGGCCTGCTGATGCAGGTCAACCTGGACGCGCAAATTCCACCGCAGTTATACGTCGCGGTGGCGGAATTATTGGCCTGGCTTTATCGGGTCGAGTCCGGCGGCGCTGAAGCCGCCAAGCAAGCCCTGCTGGCAGGCAAGACACAACCCTCGCCCACGATGCCCGATCTGCTGCAAAATATGCAAGCCCAACGTTAGCGCGTCAAAGCAGCCCCGCGACAACAGGCGTCCTGATGCGCAGTGACTGTGCATTCAATGAGCACTGAATGATCACCACATGCGCAGCACGCCCAAATGCGCATTCCCCCCGCCGGCGAGAACCACAAGCACCATGAGCCCCAAAGAGTCCGATCCCGATTTTCTGCTGACGCGGCCGGAAGAAATCCGCTCGGCACTGTTCGAGTTGACCCATCCGGAATGCCAGATCCTCGTGCGCGATGCCGCGGATCGCGAAATGGCGGTCGTGGTATTGGGCGCCGACAAGCAGACCCGCCATTTCTTCTGGCGCCCGCGTGACTACGCCGGTGCCGATTTCGAAAAGAGCGATGCGCACGGCTTGCGCGTGGGCAGCGTGTTGCAATTCCACGCCAACGGCTACGGCGGTGTGCAGATCCATTTCCGCGTGCCGCGCCCCGAAGTGGTGCGTTTCGGCGACGGCAGCGCCGCGCTGGTTTCGCCCTACCCGGAACGCCTGTCGCGCATCCAGCGCCGCAAGATGTTCCGTGCGTCGATCGCGGGCAACAGCGTGCGCTGTGGCGGCCATTGGCGTCCGTCAGCGGGCGCCAAGCCCATCGTTTTCACGCTGCGGGATATTTCCGTCGATGGCGTGGGACTGCGCATCAACCGTGCGGTTGGCGATCTGCCGGTGCCCGGCTCGAAGATGGAAGACGTCTATCTGGATTTCGGCGACTTCGGCAACATCACCACCGACCTGGAAATCCGCACGCTGATTCCGCTGGCGGGTCAACCGCTGAAGCCGGCTGCCGAGGAACCGGATGCCGGGGAAGCGGATACCGCTGCCGCCACGGCCGCCGCGCCGGCGTCCGGTGCGGCTACGGCCACAGCTACAGCTACAGCTACAGCTACAGCTGTCGCCACGCCAGCGCGCGTCAAGGGCGAGGATCCTCTCACGCACGTCGGCGCCGCTTTCCTGATTCTGGATGGCCGTCAAGAGACCTGGCTGCAGCAAGTCGTCTGGCGGCTGGAGAAGGCACGGACGCCTGAGCGTTGAACACGCTCGACCGAGGTTTTCGCCCTGGCGATTCCCGGTTTTCAGATGGAAAAATTCCTTCAGGGATTTTTCCATTATTTCTTTTGGCATTCGAACGACAAGGGCGGCCCACCAAGTGGCCGCCCTTGTCATTTCATCGCCGCGCGTGGCACGGGGGACTTATTCCGCGGCGCCGGGATTCTCGGCCCACGACAAGGCACGATGGTCGGTCACGCCTTCCTGCAACAACGCCGGGAAGTACGTCGACGCGATTTCCTCCGGCGGCATCGGTTTACCCAATAGCCAGCCTTGCACGCGATGGCACTGCAAGGCATTGAGAATGGCGAATTGCCCTTCCGTCTCCACCCCTTCGGCGACGATCTCGCGATTGAGCCGGCGCGACAATTCGACGATGGTGCCCACGATGGCCTGCGCGCTGGAGTCGCTTTCCAGATTGCGCACGAAGGAACGATCGATCTTGATCGTGTCGAACGGCAATTGGCGCAGATAGCCCAGGCTGGAATAACCGGTCCCGAAATCGTCGATGGCGATGCGCACACCGGCGCGGCGCAGTTCCGCCAAACGGGAAATCTCACCCCCTTCAGCCGCCACCAGCACACCTTCGGTGATTTCCAGCTCCAGCCGTTCGGCAGCCAGGCCGGTGCGGTCCAGGGCCCCGCGCACTTCGCGCACGAGGTGGATTTTTTCCAATTGCACCGGCGACAGATTGACCGACAGATACCAGGGTTCGGGCCAGGTCGCGGCTTCCGCGCAAGCGGTCTCCAGCACCCATGCGCCCAAGGGCACGATCAGTTCGGTCTGCTCGGCAAGCGGAATGAACTGCATGGGCGCGACCAGCCCGCGTATCGGGTGATTCCAGCGCAATAGCGCCTCGAAGCCCACGACGCTGCGGGTCTCGGCGCTATAGATAGGCTGATAGTGCACATACAGCTGGCCGGCTTCCTGCATGGCCTGGCGCAAGTCGTCTTCCAGCGCCTCGGCATCGGCAACCTGGGACAGGCCGAGCACACTCTGGCCGCTGCGCGTGATGCGCACCGTCCGCAAGATCGCTTCCGAGCGTACCAGCTGGACGGCCAGAAACAGCATAATGCCGGTCGGAACCAGCACGATTAGGGTAAGCAGTATCCAATGAAAACCAGCAATGGTCGCGGTCCCGGTATCCCATAGATACCAGGCAGGCAACAGGCACAAGGCCACTACCACCGCAACGCCGCCGCCACCGCCGAGCACTCCCCGGGCCCGCCGGGAAATGAACCACGTCATGAGCATAGCGACGCCAATTATCTCGAATTGGATTACGGCTACGACCAGCAATGTAAGAGTGTCAAGCATCGCACACCGTAAACGGCGATAACGGAATTAGTCCGAAGCGTGCCGCACCGCCTGGATTCTTGCACAGAATAGGCAAGTATCACACCGATATGGACGAGATTTCCTTGTAGGCCGCCACCAGGCGGTTGCGCACTTGCACCGCGGTCTGAAAACCGATATTCGCTTTTTGCAGGTCGATCATTACGTCATTCAGAGAAATATTGGGTGCACCCAACTCATAGGCACTGGCTTGCGCCTTCGCCGACATTTGTGCCGACGATACGCGCTCCAGCGATGCCTTGAGTTCGGTGGCAAAACTTCCAGCGGCTGGATTCGACGCCATGCTGGCCGACGAGGCAACGCTACCGCCTTCGGCGGCATGCACTACCGCGCGCATCTGCGCCAGCATGTTTTCGATGCCAGTCATTCCGGATACTGCCATGGCAAGATTTCCTTATTGTCAGGGACGCTTATGAATGCTCGCAAGACTAACGCCTCACGCTGTCGCGCATAGCCGACAAATGACGGCAAAAATCCCGATATTTCGCCAGCTTGACCAAAAGGGCATGGAGCTTGGTACTCATAGAAAACAAATAGCACCAAAAATGCGGTTTTTTCGGCATTTGGGCTAGTCGCATACAAGGCAATAATCCACGCTCCCAGACCAGAAGCACGTTGCATGTGTAACTTGCCCACCTTCAGCTTTCCCCGTCACTCGCGCCTCTTGGCGAGCGGGGGCTTCCGATGAATCAGCAGGCGACTCTTACTTCCTCCCTCATGGCCCGATTCCCCGTGCTGGAACGGCTGCGCGCGATTCCTAAACCCGCGCTGATCGGCGCCATCGCCGCTGTCGCGGCTCTGGTGGTCGCCGCGACCATGTGGAGCCGAGATCCGAACTACAAAGTGCTGTTCTCCAATCTGGACGACCGCGACGGGGGTGCCATCGTGGCGTCCCTGAACCAGATGAATGTGCCCTATCGCTTCAACGATGGCGGCACTGCCCTGCTGGTGCCTCAAGAGAAGGTCTACGACACGCGTCTGCAATTGGCCGCGCAAGGCCTGCCCCGCGGCGGCTCGGTGGGCTTCGAGCTTCTGGACAACAACCGCTTCGGCGCCAGCCAGTTCACCGAACAGATCAACTATCAGCGCGCCCTCGAAGGCGAACTGGCGCGGTCGATCGAGTCGGTGAACACGGTGCAGCATGCCCGCGTGCATCTGGCCATTCCGCGCCAGACCCTGTTCGTGCGCGACCGCCAGGCACCTACCGCATCGGTCCTGCTGAATCTGTACCCGGGCCGCAGCCTGGGCGATGGCCAGGTTTCCTCCATCGCGTGGCTGGTGGCGTCGAGCGTGCCCGAGCTGACCGTCAACAACGTCTCCATCGTCGATCAGAACGGCCGCCTGCTGTCGCAGCCCGCCGGCGAAGGCCGCGGCATGGACGCCGACCAGTTGCGCTACATGCGCGAAACGGAACAGCGTACTGTCGAGCGTATTCTGTCGATTCTCAATCCGCTGGTCGGCCCGGGCAATGTACACGCCCAGGCCAGCGCGGACATGGACTTCTCGCGTCGGGAAGAGACCCAGGAAACTTATCGTCCGAACCAGGACCCCGGCCAGGCCGCGGTACGCAGCAAGCAGACCAGCGACGCCCAGCAGAACGGCGGCGCGTCCGCCCAAGGCGTGCCGGGCGCGCTGACGAACCAGCCGCCGGCTGGCCCGACCGCGCCCATCGTCAATCCGCAGCAGCCGCAACAGCCGCAGCGTCCCGGCCAGCCCGGGCAGCAGCAAGGCCAGGGAGCCGCCGGCGCGAATACGGCCAATGGCGCCGGCACGACCACGCAGACGCAAGGTCCCAGCAGCGTACGCAACGACGCCACCACCAACTACGAGCTTGACCGCACCATCAGCCATATCAAGCAGCCGGTGGGCAACCTCAAGCGTATCTCGGTGGCCGTGGTCATCAACTATCTGCCTAATAAGGAAGGCGAACCCAAGGCCATGGATGCGGACGAGCTGAACAAGCTCACCACCCTGGTCAAGGAAGCGATGGGTTATTCGGAAGCGCGCGGCGACTCGCTGAACGTGGTCAACAGCCAGTTCAACGACGTCGAGCCGACCGTGCCGGTGTGGAAGGATCCCGACAACATCGCCATGGCCAAGACCGCCCTGGGCTGGCTGCTGATCGCGATCGCCGCGCTGTGGGTCTGGCGTTCCCTGCTGCGCCCGATGTTCGACCGCTACATGCGGCCGCCCGAGATCGACCCCGAAGTGGCCGAACTGGAGCGCCAGGAAGCGCTGCGCGAGGCTCAGGATGTGGCCCGCGCCAAGGAGATGGACCGCTTCGAGGAAAACATGCGGCGTGCCCGCGAGATGGCCACCAAGGATCCGCGCGCCGTCGCCATGGTCCTGCGTACCTGGATGAGCAAAGATGGCAAATGAGACCCCCATTGACGGCATGACGCGCGCTGCCGTGCTGATGATGTCGCTGGGCGAAGACGCCGCGGCGGAAGTCTTCAAATACCTGACGGCTCGTGAAGTGCAGCAGGTCGGCGGCGCGATGGCCAGCTTGAAGCAGGTCACCCGCGAGGACGTGGCCACGGTGCTGGAAGAATTCCGCCAGGAATCGGACCAGTTCATCGCGGTCACCCTGGGTTCGGACGACTACATCCGTTCCGTGCTGACGAAGGCCCTGGGCAGCGACCGCGCCGCGGGCCTGATCGAAGACATCCTGGAAGCGGGCGAAGGCGGCAGCGGCATCGATGCCCTGAACTGGCTCGACCCTCACACCGTGGCCGAGCTTATCGGCGACGAACATCCGCAGATCATCGCCACCATCCTGGTCCATCTGGAACGCGACCGCGCTTCCTCGGTATTGGCACGCCTGGGCGAACGCCTGCGCAACGACGTCATGCTGCGTATCGCCACCTTCGGCGGCGTGCAGCCGACCGCGCTGGCCGAGCTGACCGAGACGCTGAACGCGGTGCTGGCCGGCCAAGGCGCCAAGCGCAGCAAGATGGGCGGGGTGCGGACCGCGGCCGAGATTCTGAACATGATGAATTCGGCCGACGAGGAAAGCGTGGTCAACAGCCTGCGCGAACGCGATGCCGATCTGGCGCAGAAGATCGTCGACGAAATGTTCGTCTTCGACAACCTGCTCGACGTCGAGGACCGCGGCATCCAGCTCATCCTCAAGGAAGTCGACAACGACACCCTCATGGTCGCCCTCAAGGGTGCCGTCGAGGAGTTGCGCGACAAGTTCCTGCGCAATATGTCCAGCCGCGCCGCCGAGATGCTGCGCGAGGACCTGGAAGCACAGGGTCCGATCCGCATGTCCAAGGTCGAGGGCGAGCAGAAGAAGATCCTGCAGATTGCCCGCCGCCTGGCCGAGAGCGGCCAGATCGTCCTGGGCGGCCAGGGGGACGACGAGTATGTCTGATTACGAGGCCCGCAAGGCGCCCTCCGCCCATTCGGAATCATGGCGGCGCTGGCGCATGGCTTCGTTCGAGGAACAGGACGCCCGCGACGCCGAGCCGGTCATCGTCGACCACGGCCCCGATCCCGCCGTGGTGCGCGAAGAAAGCCGGCGCCAGGGCCAGCAGCAGGGCCTGGCCGAGGGCCGGGCCGAAGGCTACGACCTGGGCGTGGCCGAAGGCCGCGCGCGGGGCTATGACGAAGGCTTGGCCGAAGGCCGTGACGCCGGCTACAAGGAAGGCCTGGAACAGGCCCGCAAGCAAGGCGCCAACGAAGCCGCCCGCCTGCGCGCGCTGGCCGAGGCCACTGCCGCTTCCCTGACCGTGCTGGAAGAAAAGACCGGGCAGTCCCTGCTGACGCTGGCGCTGGATATCGCGCGCCAGGTCCTGCGCACTACCCTGGCGACCGATCCTGAAATGCTGCTGCCCGCGGTGCGCGAAGTGCTGCACATGAATCCGGGCGCGCATGCGCCCCTGCGCCTGTGGCTGCATCCCGAGGATCTGGAGCTGGTGCGCCTGCATCTGGCGGAAGATTTGAAGCTGGGACACTGGCGCGCGTTGGCCGACGAATCGATCACGCGCGGCGGCTGCCGTGCCGAGACCTCGCTGGGCGACATCGACGCCACCCTGCAGACGCGCTGGCGCCGGGTCGCCGCGTCGCTGGGCCGCGACATGCCGCTGGAAGAAGAATGATGGCCACGGCCCAGCCCCCGGTCCCGCCCAAACCCGAACCGCTCGCCACGGGCGGTGCCAACGCCGGCGCGGATGCCGACGCCGGTGCCGGCATCGGCGGCAAACCGGTGATGCCGCCGGTGGCCGACCGCTGGGCCATCCAGTTGCAGATCGGTTCGGTGCGCGCCAACGCCACGGACCCCTGGCTGGCCGTGGGCCGTGTCACGCGCGCCACCGGCATGGTGCTGCAAGCCACCGGCCTGCGTCTGCCGGTCGGTGCCGCCTGCCGTATCGAAATCGCCCCCGGCCATGACCATTATGCCGAGGCCGAAGTGGTGGGCTTCGACGGCCACACGCTCTACTTGATGCCGCAGGCGGACATTTCCGGCCTGCCGCCCGGCGCCCGCGTGATGCCGGGCGATCCGCCGCTGCAACGGACCATTCCGCTGCCGCGCAAAGCCATTCTGAACGGCAACGCCAAACCGGCCCTGGGCCGCCATCTGCCGGTGGGCAATGCCCTGCTGGGCCGGGTGCTGGACGGCGCCGGCCGCCCGCTCGACGACCTGGGCCCCTTGCACGGCGCCGAAGCCGCGCCGCTGGCCGCCCTGCCGATCAACCCCCTGTCGCGCGCGCCCATCGATACGGTGCTGGACGTCGGCGTGCGCGCCATCAACGGCCTGCTCACCGTGGGCCGGGGCCAGCGCATGGGCTTGTTCGCCGGCTCGGGCGTGGGCAAGAGCGTGCTGCTCGGAATGATGGCGCGCTACACCAAAGCGGACGTCATCGTGGTGGGCCTGATCGGCGAACGGGGCCGCGAAGTCAAGGAATTCATCGAGCACAACCTGGGCCCCGAGGGCCTGGCGCGCTCGGTCGTGGTGGCGGCGCCGGCCGACGTGTCGCCCTTGCTGCGCTTGCAAGGCGCGGCCTATGCCACCCGCATCGCCGAACATTTCCGTGACCAGGGCCTGGATGTCCTGTTGATCATGGATTCGCTGACCCGCTATGCCATGGCCCAGCGCGAAATCGCCTTGGCCATCGGCGAGCCGCCGGCCACCAAGGGTTATCCGCCTTCGGTGTTCGCCAAGCTGCCGGCCCTGGTGGAGCGCGCCGGCATGGGCTCGCCCGGCCCCAACGGCAAGGCCGGTTCGATCACGGGTTTCTACACCGTGCTGGCGGAAGGCGATGACCAGCAGGACCCCATCGCCGATTCGGCCCGTGCCATTCTGGACGGCCACGTGGTGCTGTCGCGCCATCTGGCCGAAACCGGCCATTACCCCGCGATCGACGTGGAAGCATCGATTTCGCGTGCCATGAACTCACTGATCACGGTCGAACAGTTCGCCATGGTGCGCCGCTTCAAGCAGGTGCTGTCGCGCTACCAGCGCAACCGCGACCTGATCGCCGTCGGCGCCTACGCGCCCGGCCATGACCTGGCGCTGGACGACGCCATTGCGCGCTATCCGCGCCTGGAAGCCTTCCTGCAGCAGAACGTCGGCGACAGTGTCAACTACGACATCGCCATCAAGCAATTGCAGGCCACATTCGGCCCGGGAGCATGACATGCCTACCAAATTGCCGCTGGACACGCTGATCGGCCTGGCCAAGGACAATACCGACGAAGCCGCGCGTCAGTTGGGCCGCCTGCACGCCGCGCGCAACGACGCCGAACGCCAGCTGGGCATGCTGCAGGATTACCGCCAGGACTACCTGCAACGCCTGCAGCACGCCATGGTAAGCGGCATGTCGGCGGCGGATTGCCACAATTATCAGCGCTTTATCGGCACTTTGGATGACGCCATCGGGCAGCAAAATGCCGTCTTGATGCAAGCCGAAAACCATCTGGTGCAGGGCAAGCTGCGTTGGCAGGAAGAAAAACGCAAGTTGAACTCCTTCGACGCGCTGGCCCAGCGTGCCGCCGGCGTGGAAGCGCGCGCCGAAGCGCGGCGCGAGCAACGCGCCTCCGATGAGTATTCGGCCCGCCTGGTGCGTGGCCACGCGGGCGGCATGCACTAGGCAGCCGCCGTCAGCTACGTTCCAGCGCCTTTTGCCCGCCAGCCCGCATCGAGCAGCACAGTATCCAGCACCACCGTATCAAGCTGCACCGCATTCCGCAGTACAGATTCAGGAAGCCGCTTTTCAGGAAGCCGTTATGACAGCAGCCGCGACGACTTTGCTCAGTATCATCGCCCCGCCCACGCCCGCCGCCACCGGCGGCAGCGCCAGCCGCGCCTCGTCCGGCGCCAAGGATTCGAGCCCAGCGTTCGCGGACGTCATGTCGCGCCAGCGCGCCGCCGCCCAGCAGGACGACCAGGCGGCCGCCCGCGCCGCGGCCGCCAAGACCGCCAAGGCCAATGACAACGCCGGCGACGCCGGCGATGCATCCGCCAAGGACAACACCAATACGCCGGCTGCCGCCGGTGCCAAGCCGTCCAGGCCCGCCGCGGATAGCGCCGACGACACCGGCGGCAAGGACGCCGGCAAGACCGCCGCCGACGACGCCGCCGCGCCCTCGCTGAGCCAGCAGGCGCTGGCCATGGCCGCGCTGGTGGCACAGATCACGGCCGCCCCGCCGCCCGTGCCCGTCGCGCCCCAAGCCGTGCCGGCAACCGCCGGCGACGCCGCCGCCGATGCACTGGCAGCGACCCTGGCCAATGCCGCGACAGGCATGGCCGCCACGCAAGACACCGCGGCGACGGCCGCCACGGACAGCCAGGCCACGACGCCGGCCCTGCCCACGGCTACGGCGGCGGCAGCCAGCGTGGTCGACGCCGCCGCGGCGACAGACCCGGCCGTCGCCACGGTCGCGGTCACCCAGGCCCCCGCCGCGCCGCTGTCGGCAATGAACGCCGATACCACGCCGCAAGCGGCGCAAAATGCCAATGCCAATCCGGCGGGTAGCGCGGCAACGCCCGCGGCCCACCTCACCAGGCAGGCGGTCGAGGCAGCCAACGCCAAGCAAGACAAGGACCCGTCGGGGCAGGACAACACCGACAGTCTGGCCAAGCCGGCACAACACGTGGCCGCTGCCGACGGCGCGGCCGTGGCACCGGTCGCCACCAGCGCGCACGAAGCCCTGGCCAATGCCGTCGCGGCCAGCCAGGCACCGGTCAGCGTGCACGCCGCTCCCGCCACGACCACCCTGCAAGTCAACACGCCCGTGGGACAAGCAGGCTGGGCCGCCGACCTGGGCAAGCAGGTGGTCCTGCTGTCGAACAATGCCCAGCAAAAGACCCAGACCGCGGAACTGCGCCTGGATCCGCCGGATCTCGGCCCGCTGCGCATCACGCTCACCCTGAACGACGGCGTGGCGCAAGCCTCCTTCGTTTCCTCGCACGCCGCCGTGCGCCAAGCCCTGGAAGCGGCGCTGCCGCAACTGCAGCAGGCGCTGTCCCAAGCCGGTATTTCCCTGGGCCAGACCAATGTCGGCGACCAGGGCGCCCAGGCCGGCTTCGCGGCCAATGACCAGGGCGGCCGCCAAGGCGGTTCCGGCCGTAACGGCGGCGCGGCGCAAGGCGACGGCGGCATGACCGACAGCGTCGTGGCCACGGTGCAGTCCCGCCGCGCCCCCAATGCGCTGGTGGATACGTTTGCCTGAACGGGAACGTCAAACACGCGCGCGCGTGGCAATAGCCCGAGATACACAGATTTCGCCCTGTTTTTCGCCTGCCTCCCATGAGGCGATTTGGGGCAGAATGTTTCCGGATACTCATAAATTCCGTTTTTCTCGGTAATCACCTCACCGATCCAAGATGGCGACTTCCAAAACCCCCACTATGCCGTCACGCAGCACCCTCCCCGTTCGTTCCGGCAGCGCAAGCCGGTTGCTGCGTCCCATCATCGGCCTGCTGGTCCTGCTGATCGTGGCCGGCGCCAGCGTCGCCACGACCTGGATGATCACCACGCGTTCGCAGCGCCAGCAGCCGAATGCCGCCGTCCAGATCAACGTAGGCCAGGCCCAGCAGCCCGGCGCGACACCGACGACGTTCGTGCCGCCGCCGACCGCCCCCGCCGCCGTGCCCGCGCCGATCTTCATCCCGATCGAGCCGTTCACGGTCAGCGTGCAGAGCGCCAACACGGAACGCATGCTGCACGTCGCATTGACGCTGCGCGTGAGCGACGAGCAAACGCGCCAGCGCATCGAGAAGTACATGCCCGAGGTGCGTAGCCGCATCCTGTTGCTGGCCTCCTCGCAGACGCCGGAAAGCGTGCAGACGCCGCAAGGCAAGGTCGACCTGGCCAACGCCATCGTCAAGGCCGTCAACAAGCCGTTCACGCCCATCCCCGATGGCCAGTACGTCACCGACGTCCTCTTCACGGCATTCGTGGTGCAATAAATGGCCTACGAGGCTTTTCTTTCGCAGGATGAAGTCGACGCCCTGCTCGCGGGCGTCACCGGCGAAGACGACGGCAAGGCGCAGGCGCAGGAAGAACAGGCGGGTGTACGCGCCTACGACCTGAGTTCGCCCGAACGCGTCGTCCGGCGCCGCATGCAGACGCTGGAGCTGATCAACGAACGTTTCGCGCGCCATATGCGCAACGTGCTGTTGAACTTCATGCGCCGCAACGCCGACATCACGGTCGGTTCGATCAAGATCATGAAGTATTCCGATTTTGAACGTAACCTGCCGGTGCCGAGCAACCTGAACATGGTGCAGATGAAGCCGCTTCGCGGCACCGCCCTGTTCACCTACGATCCCAACCTGGTATTCCTGGTCATCGACAGCCTGTTCGGCGGCGATGGGCGCTACCACACCCGGGTCGAGGGGCGCGATTTCACCACCACCGAACAACGCATCATCCGCCGTCTGCTCAACCTGACGCTGGAAAGCTACGGCAAGTCCTGGGACGCGGTCTATCCCATCGAATTCGAATACGTGCGTTCTGAAATGCACACCAAGTTCGCCAGCATCACCGGCGACAACGAAGTGGTCGTGGTCACCCCCTTCCACATCGAATTCGGCGCGACCGGCGGCGACCTGAATATCTGCCTGCCCTACTCCATGATCGAGCCGGTGCGCGATCTGCTGACCCGCCCCCTGCAGGAAAACACCCTGGAGGCGGTCGACCAGCGCTGGGCTACCCAGCTGTCGCGCCAGGTGCGCAGCGCCGACGTCGAACTGGTGGCGGAATTCGTCAAGGTCGACTCATCGATCCGCAATCTCCTGAACATGAAGGTGGGCGACGTGCTGCCGGTCGAAGTGCCGGAAATCATCACCGCGCTCATCAACGAAGTCCCGGTCATGGAATGCGGTTACGGCGTCTTCAACACGCAATACGCCCTGCGCATCCAGAAACTGCTAACTCCCAACGAATCCGATACTGAGGCCCCGAATGACTGATCCCAACGATCAAGCAGGCGGCACCAGCCCGTCCGCCTCCGGCGCCGACGACTGGGCCGACGCGCTCGCCGAACAATCCAACGCCGCCGCGCAGACCCAAGCCGCTGGCCTGGCAGCCGCGGACGACCCCTGGGCCGCGGCCATGGCCGAGCAAGGCGCCACGACATCCGCCGCGCCCAGCCCCGCCCCGCAGTCCGCCGCCAAGGCCGTCTTCAAGCCCTTGGCCGGCAGCGATCAGAAAGCCACCACCGACATCGACCTGATCATGGACGTGCCGGTGCAGATGACGGTGGAACTGGGCCGCACGCGCCTGACCATCAAGAACCTGCTGCAGCTGGGCCAAGGCTCGGTGGTCGAACTCGACGGCCTGGCCGGCGAACCGATGGATATCTTCGTCAACGGCTACCTGATCGCCCAGGGCGAAGTGGTGGTGGTGGACGAGAAGTACGGCATCCGCCTGACCGACATCATCACCCCGTCCGAGCGTATCAACCGCCTGAACGGCCGCCGTTGAGCCAGTGCTTTGGTGTCGATACCTTTGCCGATACCTTTGCCGGCGCCTCTGAGCCTGTGCCCTTGAGCCTCCGCAGTCGACCCCGCGCCATTGATCCTTCATGACTTCGCCTGACGTCCTTCGCCTGTTCCTCGGCCTCGTGCTGGTGGTGGGCGTGATTCTCTCCTTCGGCTGGCTGGCCCGCCGCGGGGGATTGGCCGGCCGCCCGCGCGGCCACATGCGGGTCGTCGAAAGCCTGGGCCTGGGTCCGCGCCACCGCATGGTGCTGGTCCAGATCGACGATACCTGGCTGGTGGTGGGCGTGAGCGCCGGCCAGATGAATGTATTGCACACGCTGCCGGCCGGCGCGCCCCTGCCGGACCTGCCGGTAGCACCGGTGTCGGCCTTCGCCGGCAAGCTGGGCGAAGCCTGGCGCCGCCGCCAAGGCTGAACCCGCGCCCGCCCTTTCCGTGCTGAACCCCGCCACGCTTGAATCCGCCATGAGCATTTTCCGCAATTGGGCCCTGTTGTCGCGACGCGCGCTTTACACGCGCCGCGGCGGCGCCGTGCTGGGCCTGCTGGCCTTGCTGGCGCTGGTGCCCGGCGCCGTCCTGGCCCAGGCCACCCTGCCGGCCCTGACCACCACGCCGGGGCCTAACGGCACGGAGACGTATTCGCTGAGCATACAGACGCTCATCATGCTGACGTCGCTGAGCTTCCTGCCGGCGGCGCTGCTGATGATGACGGGCTTCACCCGCATCATCATCGTGCTGAGCCTGATGCGCAATGCCCTGGGCACCCAGACCACGCCGCCCAATATGGTGCTGATCGGCCTGGCCCTGTTCCTGACGGCATACACCATGTCGCCGGTGTTCGACGAGATCTACCAGAAGGCCTATCAACCGCTGACCGCCGGCTCGATCACCTTCGAAACCGCGCTGGAGCGGGGGGCGGGACCCCTGCGCACCTTCATGCTGCACCAGACCCGTGAAACGGACCTGGCCCTGTTCGCCAACATGACCAACCAGCCCGCCATGGACAGCCCGGCCAATGTGCCGCTGAAGGTCCTGGTGCCGGCCTTCGTCACCAGCGAGCTGAAGACCGCCTTCCAGATCGGCTTCACGATCTTCATCCCGTTCCTCATCATCGACATGGTGGTGGCCAGCGTGCTGATGGGCCTGGGCATGATGATGGTGCCGCCTGTCACGGTGTCCTTGCCGTTCAAGCTGATGCTGTTCGTGCTGGCCGATGGCTGGCATCTGCTGCTGGGATCGCTGTCCCGCAGCTTCTATCAATGACGGTACCGCCGACATGACCGACCAAACCGTAATGACGATGGCCTACCAGGCCATGAAGATGGTCCTCATCGTGGCCGGCCCCATGCTGTTGGTGACGCTGGCCGTCGGCCTGGTCATCAGCGTGTTCCAGGCGGCCACGCAGATCAACGAAATGACGCTGTCCTTCATCCCCAAGCTGCTGGCCGTCGCCGCCACGCTGGTGGTGCTGGGCCCCTGGCTGATGCAGACCATGGTCGATTACATCCGTTCGATCATGGAGCAGATTCCGGGACTGGTGTCCTGAGGCACCGACCGGCGCCGGTGCGATGATCAATTTCACCCTCGACCAGTGGTACGGCTGGATCAACGCCTTCCTCTGGCCTTTCGCGCGGCTGCTGGCCATGTTTTCCGTGGCGCCGGTGTTCGGCGAGTCGACCGCGCCGTCGATACCCAAGGTCGGCCTGGCGGCGGTGGTGGCGATCGTGGTGGCACCCACCCTGCCCCCTTTCCCGGCACTGGCGACCAGCTCCTACGAAGGGCTGCTGATCCTGGCGCAGCAGGTGTTCATCGGCATGGCGCTGGGCTTCGTGATGCGCATCTGCTTTTCCGCCGTGCAGACGGCGGGTGATTTCGTCGGCTTGCAGATGGGCCTGTCGCTGGCCACGCTTTATGACCCTTCCACCCATTCGAATACCGAAGTGGTGGCACGGCTGTTCAACATCCTGGCGATGCTGGTGTTCCTGGTGTTCAACGGCCATCTGCTGATGCTGGATGTCTTGATCCGCAGCTTCACCGCCCTGCCTATCGGGCATCCGTCGCTGAATCCGGCCGCGTGGATGGGAATCGCAGAATTGGGCGGCAAGATCTTCTCGTCCGGCCTGTTGCTGGCCTTGCCGCTGATCGCGGCATTGCTGACCTTGAATATCTCCCTGGGTATTCTCAACCGCGCGGCGCCGCAGCTGTCGGCGTTCTCCGTGGGCTTCCCCATCATGCTGATCTCCGGCGTGCTGCTGCTCACGGTGGTGCTGCCGCACACCCCCTCGTATCTCAACGAGTTCTATCAGGAGATGCTGGGCCATATGGCTCGCATCGCCGATACCTTCGCCGCGCCACGCGGCGGGGCGAATTGATCCTGCGGCGGCACGAAAAATCAGCCTGATCCGGACATGGTTCGGAAAATCAGCTGCAACGATCCCGCCGGAACCACGATCCACCCGCGCCTGCCCCTGACAGCCGGCGCACGTGAGGTCAGCGAATAAAACCACGAGTCTCGCGCGCAAGAAAAAGCCCCGTCCGAAGGACGGGGCAGGACTGCTTGACACGTTGGCGCGCGCGGCTGGCCGGCTGTCGTTGTGTCGAGTGTGGCGGCGTTGACGGATCTGGCCAGATCCGTCGTTGCCCCCTGTTGTTTAGACTTATTCTTCAGACTTGTTGTTCAGGCTTGTTCTTCAGACTTATTTCTTACCGATGACTACGCCACCAGCGGCGTGGCATAGCCCGAGCCGCCCAACTGATGGGCCGGAACTTCGATGACCTGGCCTTCGTTGATCTTGAACACGGCCACGGCTTCGGCCAGGCGCTGCGCCTGTTCCTGCAACGAACCCGCCGCCGCGGCCGCTTCTTCCACCAGCGCCGCGTTCTGCTGCGTCACTTCGTCCATCTGCGACACCGCGCGGTTGACCTGGTCGATACCGCTGGACTGCTCTTCGGACGCCGCCGAGATCTCGCCCATGATGTCAGTGACACGCTTCACGGACGTGACGATCTCCTGCATCGTGGCGCCGGCGCGCTCGACCTGCTGCGAACCCGCGCCTACCTTGGTCACGGAGTCCTCGATCAGGCCCTTGATTTCCTTGGCCGCCTGGGCGCTGCGCTGCGCCAGCGAGCGCACTTCGCCCGCCACCACGGCGAAGCCCTTGCCCTGTTCGCCGGCACGGGCGGCTTCCACCGCCGCGTTCAGCGCCAGGATATTGGTCTGGAAGGCGATACCGTCGATCACGCTGACGATTTCCGAGATCTTGCGCGAGCTGGCCGAAATGCCCTGCATCGTGTTGACCACTTCGTTCACCGCCGAACCGCCGCGCGCCGCCACATCGGACGCGCTGGCCGCCAGCTGATTGGCCTGGCGTGCATTGTCGGCGTTCTGCTTCACCGTCGACGCCAATTCTTCCATCGACGCCGCGGTTTCTTCCAGCGAAGCCGCTTGCTGCTCGGTGCGGCTGGACAAGTCGGTATTGCCCGCGGAGATTTCACGCGAACCGACGTTGATCTCATCCACGCCGCGCCGCACGGTGGACACGGTGCGGGTCAGGCTTTCCTGCATGCGCTTGAGCGCCGCGTACAGCTGGCCGATTTCATTGTGCGAACGGACGTCCACACGCTGCGTCAGGTCGCCGCCGGCAATCTTCTCGAAGTGCTGGCCAGCCTCGACCAAGGGACGCACGACAGCGCGGCCGAACACGATGCGCGACACGATCATCAGCAGGATGGCCGCGCCCACCGCCACGGCAACCGCGATCAGCGCCAGGTCCAGGTTGTGCTTGGCCTGGGCGTTGGTTTCGTTCTGCTGGTCCTTGATGTACTTGGTGAATTCGTCGATGGCGTCGATGAAGGACGCGCTGCGGGGCACGCCGTACTCCGTATTCACCATATAGAAGGTGCTGTAGTCCTGGCTGCGCAGCGCCTCCACCATGGTGTCGATACCGTCGTCGATGTACGAGCGGTAGCGGCGCACCAGGTTCATCGACAACTGGCGGCCGGTATCGTCGTCCAGCATGTTCTTCTGGAAATCGGCGAAGTTGTTGCGCACACCGGCCAGCAGATCGTTGGCCTGTTTCAGTGTGTCGGCCGCATCGCGCTTGGCATTGCTGGCCGCCGATTGGCTGGCGCCTTCGACGGAGGCATCCTGCAGGCTGCGGGCCGATTGCAGCAGGGCCACGCGGGCCCGCAGCATATTGCCGTTGATCACCTGCACCTGCGATGCACGGTCCGTCAATTGGCCCAGTTCCAGCACGGCATGATAGTTCTGGTTCAGGAAGAAGGCCGCCATGCCGCCCACCGCCGCGATCAGCAAGGCGAAAACGGCGAGCACCACCATCAACATGGAACCCACGCGCACGTCCCGCACCGCGAACTTGCGCTTCACCTTGGGCGTGCGCGCTTTCTTCTTGTTTACTTTGGTCTTGCGGCCAGACTCGGTGATGGCTTCCATGTAACTTCTCCCAAACTTCCTCTAATACTGATTATGGTCATGCGCCGCCCTGGGGCGGTTGGCACGGCCAGCGATAACGCCGCTAGCGCGGCGTCGCGGTTTTCCCATCGGACGCCGGCGTGGTGACGGGTCCGTTCCCCGGGATAACAATAGGCATCGAAGCCGGGTCTTCCGCCGGTGCCGGCAGGACGATGGGCGACAGGTCAGGCGGCGCGGAAGGTGGCACATACACCCCCTGCAGCTTTTGCCGGCTATCGCCCGACAGCATGACGTTGTCCGAATCCACCAGCCTGATCAGGCGGCCATCGGCGCCGAACTGCAGCAGCGTGGATTTACGCGCGTAGACGGCATCGGTGACCAACGAGAGTTTGTAGTCCCATCGGGCCAGCGTGGTGCCGTCGCTTTGCGGATACTGTTGGGTGGGCGGCGCCTGGAACGCACGCGTCGCCTCCATCATGGTCGACTGGCCCGGCACCAGCATGGCAACGCTTTCGTCGGTGTAGTAGCGGCCGCTCGTGAAGGAACAGGCCGCCAGCGACACGGCGCCGGCAAGCGCGCCCGCGCCAGTCAGGATGCGCATGACGGCAGAGAGTCCGGGTCGGAGGCGAATGGCGGCCATGGTGTGTCGTTGCTTAGAAGGATTCCCAATCGTCATCGCTGACGGTGGCGGTTGCCGCCGGTTTGCGCGGCGCCATGGCGGCAGCGGGTGCCGCCGCGGGTACGCTGCGCGTCACGCGGGCAGCGGGCTTGGCAACGGCAGCCGGTTCGGCCACGGTCGCCGCACGGCGCGCTGCCGGCGCAGTCGCGGTCGATGCGCTGGCGGCCGGGGCCGTCGCAGCGGGGGCCGCGGCCGCCTTGGCCGGTGCTGCCGCCGGGCTCGAATTGTCCAGGCGCGGAACGTCCGCCGTTACCGCCGGCGCGGCTTGGCGTGCCGCCGGCCGGGCAGCCGGCGTGGGCCGGGGCGCGGCCATGCGCGGTGCCGCGGGCGCCGACAGCTGCTGTGCCGCCACTTCGATGACCTGGCCTTGATTGATCTTGAATACGGCCACGGCTTCGGCCAGGCGCTGCGCCTGTTCCTGCAGCGAACCCGCCGCGGCAGCCGCCTCTTCCACCAGCGCCGCGTTCTGCTGCGTCACTTCGTCCATCTGCGACACCGCGCGGTTGACCTGGTCGATACCGCTGGACTGCTCTTCGGACGCCGCCGAGATCTCGCCCATGATGTCGGTGACACGCTTCACGGACGTGACGATCTCCTGCATCGTGGCGCCGGCGCGCTCGACCTGCTGCGAACCCGCGCCTACCTTGGTCACGGAATCCTCGATCAGGCCCTTGATTTCCTTGGCGGCCTGGGCGCTACGCTGGGCCAGCGAGCGCACTTCGCCCGCCACCACGGCGAAGCCCTTGCCCTGTTCCCCGGCACGGGCCGCTTCCACCGCCGCGTTCAGTGCCAGGATGTTGGTCTGGAAGGCGATACCGTCGATCACGCTGACGATTTCGGAGATCTTGCGCGAACTGGCCGAAATGCCCTGCATCGTGCTGACCACTTCGTTCACCGCCGAACCGCCCCGCTCCGCCACGTCCGACGCGCTGGCCGCCAACTGGTTGGCCTGGCGCGCATTGTCGGCGTTCTGCTTCACGGTCGAGGCCAATTGCTCCATCGACGCCGCGGTTTCTTCCAGCGAAGCCGCCTGTTGCTCGGTGCGGCTGGACAGGTCGGTATTGCCGGCGGAAATTTCACGCGCGCCGACATTGATCTCTTCCACGCCACGGCGCACCGTGGACACCGTGCGGGTCAGGCTTTCCTGCATGCGCTTGACGGCGCCGTACAGCAGCCCGATTTCATTGGTGGACTGCACTTCCACGCGTTGCGTGAAGTCGCCCGTGGCGATGCGATCGAAATGGGCGCCGGCGTCGTGCAGCGGGCGCAACAGCATGCGGCTGATGAACAGCCAGCAGCCCACGGCCAGCAGCAAGGCAATCGCCACCATGACGATGGTCACGATCTGCGAACGCGTAAAGTCGTCGTGGCCCTTGCCTACCAGGGTGTCCGTGGCGGTATCCATGCTGTCCCAGAAGGACTGGAACGCGCGATCCATCCCTTCGTTGGCGACGCGGATGTCCTCGACCGTCTTCTCGAAAGCGCCCTGGTCCCTGGCACGAATCGCATTGGCCTGCTGGTCCAGCACGGCATTCATCCTGCGATACGCCGCATCGACGTCCGCGACCAGCTTTTCCGTACCTTCCAACTTCGGCGACTTGGCGTAGGTCTCGTAAGACTTGGCGCCCACCGCCCGGTACTTCACCATATTGTCGACGCTCTGCAGCGCCTGGTCCGGCTTGCCCTCGCGCAGCAGGTTGTAGCCGTTCCACAGGCTCAAGCGGCCACGCAGGGTCTTGCCGTAGGCGTTGTAGAGCTGCGTCACCTGGTCGCTGTAGACCAGGTTCAACTCGTCGGCCTTGGTATTCATGGACCGCAAGCCCAACCAGCTGGTGCCGTTGGACACCAGCATGGCCACCAGGTAGAGCGCCAGGACCAGGACGATGCTGGTCCGGATTTTCATATTCGAGAACATTCTGTCTTTCTATCCCGCCATTACGCCGCGTCCGGTTGGGGGTCCCCGGACCGCGGCGTGACGCTTTATTTATTCATGCTGAAGAGGCTGACGCTCTGGATCGACTGGAACGCGGCCATCGAGGCCTGCAATGCCACGTTCTGCAACGTCAGGGAGGAGTAAGCCGAGTAGTAATCGAGGCCGGTAAGGTCGGACAGCACCTTGTTGGCCGTCAGCGAACGCTGGTTGCCGGTGCTGGTGAGCGCATCCAGTTCGTTCTGGCGCGCGCCGACCGAAGCCTGCACGGTCGACACGTTGTCCAGGTTGATCGAAAGCTTGCGCGCCGCCGTCGTCAGCGTGTTGCGCAGCGAGGCCGACGCGGCCGCATCGGCCTGCGAGGGCGCGGTCAGCGCCGAGATCAACTGGTCCATGGTGGCGAACACGTCCATGTCGGCACCTTGGGCCGGCTCCACCGTGAAACTGTCGCCATCGGCGGGCGCGCCCGACAGCGTCATGGTCACGCCGCCCATGTCGATGGTGTCGCCATCGGTATAGGCAGCGGGCGCCGACGTCGTCGAGGTGCCCGTCTTGTCCGTCGTGGTGATGGTGTAGGTGGTGTCGCCGGTGGTGGCGTCGATGGCGAAATCGATCTTGAAGGTCGAACCGGCAGCGGCGCCGCCGGTCTGCACGTTCGGCGCCAGGAAGGTGGCGGTGCCGGTATTGGCCGAACCCGCCGAACCGATATAGGACGTGGTGCCGGGATTGGCGCGGTTGAAAATATCCGAGCCGATATCCGACGACGACATCTGGCGCGCCTGATCCACCTGGATGATGCGCTGGCCGGTATCGCCGGCATACGTGATGGCGCCGGTGGCCGGATCCTTCACATAGGCCGCGCTGCCGCTCTGGTAGCCGGAGAACATGTACTGGCCGCTACCGTCCGTGCTGTTGGCCAGCGCGAACAGGGCGTCGCGCGAATTGGTCAGCACGGTGGCCAGCGTCTGGCGGTCGGTGTCGGACAAGGTGCCGTTACCGGCCTGCACCACTTTCTCCATCACGGCCGTGATGTTGTTGACGATGGAATCCAGCGCGTTGTCTTCGTTGCCCAGCGACGTGTTGGCGACAGCGCGGTTGCTGGCGTAATTGCCCACCATCGACAGGTTCTGGCTGGCGGTGATCGCCTGGCCTGCCGCCAGCGGATCATCCGAAGGCGTAACGATGCGCCGGCCGCTGCTGAGCTGCTGTTGCAGGCCCAGCAAGGAGGACTGGCTGTTCAGAATGCCGTTCAGGCCGCTCTGATAAATCATCGAGGTGCTCAGACGCACGGTCATGCTTATAGCTCCGGAAATTCTAGGCTGGCGTTTTCAAGACGGACTTACTGGATCCCCAACAGCGACTGGAAGACCGAACTGGCGACGTCGATGATCTTGGCGGCGGCCTGGTACTGCTGCTGGAACATGCTCAGGCTGACGTATTCTTCGTTCAGGTTGACGCCCGACACCGATTGCTGGTCGGTCTGGCGCTGGGCGACCACGGACTGCTGGGCCTTGTCGTTGGCCTTGGCGCTGGCCGCCTGCTGGCCCACGGTGTTGACGATCTGCGAGTAGGCGTCGGTCACGCTCAGCGTGCCGCCGGCCAGGGTCTTGCTGGTCTGCAGCTGTGCCATGGCCAGGGCATTGTTGCCGTTGGCGGAGCCGGGGTTGGTCGTGTCGGACGCAGCGATCTTGCTGGGATCGGTCAGTGCCACGCCCAGCTGGCCCGCGGCGTCGCGGGTCGGGTTCAACACCCACTTGTCGCCGTCGGCCGGGGTGCCGCTGAGATTCAGGCTCAGACCGTCGAATTCCATGGGCGGCGTGGTGCCGTCGCCGGAGTAGACCTGCGTGCCGTCCGAACGGGTCACCGTGTAGTCGCCGCCCGAGTAGCTGATGGTGTAGTCGTTCGCCGTCAGCGCATTGGCATCGGTGTAGTCGGCCGTGATGGCGCCGCTACCGGTGTTCTTGGCATTCGCCAGGCCTTTGGGCGTACCCAGCGAGAACATGTCCTCGCCGGCATCGCCGTTCAGGTCTATGCCCTGCTTCTGCAGTGCGTTGAAGGAGGTGGCCAGGCCCACGGCCATCTGGCCCAGCTTGTTCTGGAGCGTGTCCAGCGATTGCGAGCGGAACTGCAACAAACCGCCCAGGCTGCCCTGGGTAATCGCGGTGTCCTTCATTTCCACGGTCGTCGTGGCACCGCCCGGGCCGGTGGGCACGGTATAGGCGACGACGGTGCGCGAAGGATCGGCGGCCGAGGCCACCGCTTGCAGCTTGTATACCGTGGTGCCGGACAGCATGGACTGGCCGCTGGCCAGGGAGATATCGACCGCGTAGCCGTTGGAAGCCGTCGAGGTACGGATGCCGACCACCTGGCCCAACTGCTGCACCACCGCGTCGCGCTGGTCCATCAGGTCGTTGGGCGCGTTGCCGGCGCCGTTGCTGACGGCCGCGACGATCTGCTTGTTGAGGGTATTGATGGTGTCCAGATAGCTGTTGATCTGGTCTACCGAAGACGTGATCTGGGTATTCAGGCCGGTGCGCTGGGTTTGCAGATCCGTGTACGCGGAATTGATCTGGCTGACCAGGCTCTCGGCCTTGCCTTTCAGATCCTGGCGGGTGGCGGCATCGGCCGGCGAGCTGGCGACCGCGTTCAGCGACGTGAAGAAGGCGCTCAGCGCCGGCGACACGCCGGTCGTGTCATCGCCCAGCATGTTGTCGACCTGGGTCAGCTGCGTCAGCAGCGTGGACGTGGCGCCCCCCGTGCTCTGGGCTTGTACCAGTTGGTTGTACAGGAAGCCGCTGTATTGGCGCTGCACGGTATCGACCATCACGCCGCGGCCGTAGTAGCCCGTACCCGTGGCGGTGGCGCCGGCGGTGGCGGTGATCACCTTCTGGCGGTTATAGCCATCCGTCCCCGAGTTGTCGATGTTGTGACCGGTGACCGTCAGGCCGGCTTGCGCCGCGTTCAGGCCACTCAGGCCCAGGCTGAACAAACTCATGTCGTGATGCCTCTGCAAATTACCGTGCGAGTTCTCGGGATACCCGATTAACGGCAACGATCCGCAAAAATTTAGCGTTATCTATCGATTGAATCTAATACTGTTGCCGCGACGTTCCCGTCAGATCTTGCCCCCATCGCCACCCTGCCGGACCGCCGCGGCGGCAGCGCCGGCGCGCCCGCCCCGCAACTGGCCCATGATGCCGATCAGTTTCTCCGCATAACGCGGATCGGTGGCGTAGCCCGCCGCCTGGATGCGGCGCGCCGCGTCCACTTCGTCGCGGGCTTGCGTCACGGCTTCGTAGCGTGGGCTGCCGCCGATCAGGCGGGCGTAGTCGGCGAAAGACTCGGCGTAGGAGTTGTACGCACGGAAAGGCTGCGGCAGCTTTTTCGCCACCCCATCCTCATATTCCGTGGTCATCACATTGACGACCTTGCCTTTCCAGCTGTCATTGGCCTTGATGCCGAACAGGTTGTAGCTCGTGCGCCCGTCCTCGTAGCGGATTTCGCGCTTGCCCCAGCCGGACTCCAGGGCCGCCTGGCCCAGGATCAGGCGGGCCGGCACGCCGCTCATGCGTTCCGCCGCCTTGGCGGCGGATGCCATCTGCGACACGAACTGGACCACGTGTTCCGGTGCCCCTTCGGCCGCCGCCAGGGCGCGGTCCGACGGACGGTTGCGATCCAGCACGCGCAGCAGCGCCGCCAGTTCGGGCGACAGGCTGGCGCCGGGACGGGGTGGCGCCAGATGGCCGCGCATGTCCAATGCCATCTCGCCCTGGGACGGATCGCCCGCATTGGCCTGGGCGGCGTCATCGACCACCGAACCGGCCGGCGGCTCCCCGTCGCCGTTCTGGGCCCGCATCTGGCGCAGCAGCGACTGCGCCAGGCCGATGCCCGGCGTGGCCAGTTGCAAAGCCAGTTGTTCGTCGGCCATGGATTGCATCATGCGCGACTGTTCGGAATCGAACAGGCCGCTCTTCATGGTGGCCTCGCGCATGCGCTTGAGCATCATCTGCAGATAGATGGCCTCGAACTGCTTGGCCACCTCGGCCTGCTTGTCCGCGCTGTTCGGGTTGACGCTGACGTCGCGCTTGAGCGCGCCCAGCGAACCGAAATCGAAGATCGAGGATTGCGCCGAATCCAGCGTGCCGGTGCCGGACTGGATAGCCATGATCAGATGATCTCCAGCTCGGCGCGCAGCGCGCCGGCGGTCTGCATGGCCTGCAGGATGGCGAGCAGGTCCTGCGGCGTGGCGCCCAGCGCATTGAGCGCGCGCACCACGTCAGCCAGGCTGGCGCTGGTGCGCACCCGCTGCAAGGAACCATTTTCCTGGCGCACGTCGATCTGGGTATTCGGCACCACCACGGTCTGGCCGCCACCGAAGGGCGTGTTCGGCTGCGAGACGGCATTGGTCTGGTTGACCACCACCGACAGATTGCCGTGCGCCACCGCGGCTTCTTCTATCATCACCGTGCGGTTCATCACCACCGACCCCGTACGGGCGTTGATGATGACCTTGGCCGCGGCCGGGGCGCGCGTCACTTGCAGATTCTCGACCTGGGACAGGAAAGCCGCCTGCCCCGCCGGGTCCATCGGTGCCTGCAGGCGGATGACGCGGCCATCCACCACCGATGCGGTGCCCTGGCCGAAGCGCTGGTTCAAGGCGGCCGACACATTCTGCGTCGTGCCGAAATCCAGCTCGTTCATTTCCAGGAAGATGTTGCCGTCGCGTGCGAAAGTGGTCGGCACGGCCCGCTCGACGATGGCGCCGTTGCTGATGCGCCCGCCATTGAGCTGGTTGATGGTCACACTGGAACCGCCGGCCGAGGCGCCGGCGCCGCCCACCACCAGGTTGCCCTGGGCAATCGCATAGACCTGGCCGTCGGCGCCCTTCATCGGCGTCATCAGCAACGTGCCGCCGCGCAGGCTCTTGGCGTTACCCATGGCGGACACCACCACGTCGGCGGTCTGGCCGGGACGGGCGAAGGCCGGCAGCGTCATGGTGACCATCACGGCCGCCACGTTCTTCAGCTGCATATTGGTGTTCGACGGTACCGTCACGCCCAGCTGCGACAACATATTCGTCAAGCTTTGCTGGGTGAACGGGGTCTGGCGCACCTGGTCGCCAGTGCCGTCCAGGCCGACGATCAGGCCGTAGCCGATCAGCTGGTTGCCCCGCACGCCCTGGATGGAGGACAGGTCCTTGAGGCGCTCGGCATGCGCAGCGCCGGCCAGCATGGCGCTGGCCACGCAGGCGCGCAACAGCACGGAGGCCAGGGCGGAAAAGGCGGAGGAGAGCTTCATATCAGAACGGGTTTGCAATCAGGAAAAAGCGCTGCAACCAGCCCATGGTCTGCACTTCATCCATGACGCCCTTGCTGCGGTATTCGATACGCGCATCGGCCACCCGCGTCGAGGACACGGTGTTGGTGCCGGTGATCGCGCGCGGATCGACCACGCCGGAAAACCGGATGTATTCACTGCCGCGGTTGATGGCGATCTGCTTCTCGCCGGCGACCTGCAGGTTGCCATTGGGCAGCACGCCCACCACGGTGGTGGTCAGCGTCCCGGTGAAGGTATTGTTGGCGCTGCTGTCACCCGAACCCTTGGTGGCGTTGGCACCGCTGGTGCTGGTGTCCAGCTTGGCGTTGAACCAGCTGCTGAGGAAGCCCGGCGCGGCCGCGATCGAATTGTCCGTGGTCGAACTGCGGTCGGTATTGGTCGCGACGTTCTTGGCGGCGTTGGTCTTTTCCTCCAGCACCACGGTGACGATGTCGCCGACGTTGCGCGGCCGGCGATCCTCGAACAAGGGATAGTTGCCGTAAGCCGTGGGCTGGTAAATGGCGCCGTCCGGCGTCGGCGAGATGCGCGCCGGCGGCGGCGGCGCGGCCGTCGTGGAACCCAGCACCACCGGCTCGGGCGGAATCAGGGAGCAGCCGGCCAACCACACTGTCGCCAGGGCGGAAAGGACGAGTCGCGAAAGCGCGAAACTTATCGGGCTGGAACGCATGAAGCCGAAACGCATGGGGCTGTGTTCACTGAAAGACGTCGGGGGTTGAAGCCAAATCAAGCTGAAATATCAAGACTGCCGAATCAAGACGGCGGAATCAAAGCTGCCGAATCAAAGCTGAGTCAAACGCTGCAGCATCTGATCCGAGGTCTGCACCGCCTTGGAGTTCATCTCGTAGGCACGCTGCGTGGTGATCATGTTGACCAGCTCTTCCGCGACGTTGACATTGGAGGTTTCCAGGTACTTCTGCTGCAGCGAACCCAGGCCGTCAACGGTGGGGTTGCCAATGTTGGGCGGGCCGGAGGAATCGGTTTCCAGGTACAGGTTGTCGCCCACGCTTTGCAAGCCGTTGGGGTTGATGAAGTTGGCCAACTGCAATTGGCCGACCTGCACGTTCACCCCGGGGGCGGCAGGCTGGGTCACCGACACCGTGCCGTCGTTGCCGATGGTCAGGGTCAGCGCGTTGTTGGGGATGTTGATCGGGGGCTGCACCACGTAGCCGCCGGCGGTAGTCAACTGGCCGTTCTGGTCGCGTTGCAGCGAACCGTCGCGGGTGTACGCGTCGGTGCCGTCAGGCAGCTGGATCTGCAGGAAACCGGCGCCCTGGATGGCGACGTCCAGGTCCTGGCCGGTACTGGTCATGCCGCCCTGGGTGTGCAGGCGCTCGGTGGCCGCCACGCGCGCACCGGTACCCAGTTGCAGGCCGGAGGGCAGCTGGTTGGCGTCGCCGACCTGGGCGCCGGGCTGGCGCACCGTCTGGTACATCAGGTCCTGGAACACGGCGCGGCCACGCTTGAAGCCGGTGGTGTTGACGTTGGCCAGGTTGTTCGAAATGACGTCCATCGCGGTCTGCTGACCTTCGAGACCCGTCTTGGCGATCCAGAGCGAACGAAGCATGGTTGGTAACTCCTGGGGTGCCGGGCAGGCGCCCAGCGGATAATTCGGTTAGAACGGACTTAACTGATCGACAGGATGCCGTTGGCGCGGTCTTCGTTGGTGTCCGCGTCCTTGACCACCTGCATCTGCATTTCAAAGCGGCGCGAGTTCTCGATCATGCCGACCATGGAGGACGCCGCGTTGGCGTTGCTGCCTTCCAGCACCCCCGCCGTGACTCGTACCGTGGGGTCCACCGGCATGGCGGGCGCCGGCTGGCCGTTGGCGGCGACACGGCGGAACACGCCGTCATCGCCGTGCACCAGCGTGTTCTGATCCGGCTTGACCAGCTTCAACTGGCCCAGGTTGAGCACCGTGTTGGGCGGGTCGCCGGCGCCGATGGCCGTAATCGTCCCGTCCGAACCGATGGTCAGCGTAGCCATATTGGGCACGTCGATCACGCCGTTCTGCTGCGACAGCACTGGAATGCCCTGCGCGGTCTGCAACTGGCCGTTGGCCCCCACCTGCAGGTCGCCGGCGCGGGTATAGGCCTCGCCTTGCGGCGTCTGCACCGCCAGCCAGCCGCCCTCGGTGATGGCGATGTCCAGCGGGCTGCCGGTGGACTGCATCACACCCATCTGGAAGTCGCTGCGCGGCGTCGCCGCCACGGTCGACACCCGGGTGGGCAGGCTGGTGCCGTCGTTGACCGGCACCGAGCGATACATCGACATCTGCGCGCGGAAGCCCGTCGTATTGACGTTGGCCATATTGTTCGACAGAACGGTCTGCTGCTCGGCGATCCGGGCAGCGCCGTTCATGGCGGTGTAGATGATGCGGTCCATGCTTAGGCGATCTGCAACAGGTTCTGCAACACGTCGCTCTGGGTCTTGATGGTCTGCGTGTTGGCCTGGTAGGTCCGCTGCGCGACGATCATGTTGACCAGTTCCGAGCTGAGGTCGACGTTCGACTCTTCCACCGACTGGCCGCGAATCAGGGCCATGCCGTTGGTGCCGGGCTGGCCCAGCTGGGCGGCGCCCGAGTCGGCCGATTCGGCCCAGGCGTTGTCGCCCACCGGCTTCAGGCCTTGCACGTTGTTGAAGTCCGCCAGCACGACCGTGCCGACGTTCTGCGTCTGGCCGTTCGAGTAGCTGGCGATGATGGAACCGTCGGTACCAAAGGAGATGGTGCTGAATTCACCCGAGGTGTAGCCGTTGGGCGTCTTGCTGGTGGTGAAATCGCTGCCGTACTGGGTGCTGCCCGTGTAATTGATGGCAACGGCCAGGGGATCGGCGGGCGACGAAGCGCCGCCTGGGTCGGCCAGCGTGGCGGTGATCGTGGCCGGCGTGGTGGTCAAGCGGCCCGCGCTGTCGAAGCGAAGTTCTTTGGCGCCGCCCCAGACGACTGGCGTACCGGTCGCGGTGGTGGGTGCCATGGCGGCACCGTCCAAGGTGTAGTACACGTCGTACACGCTTTCGCCGGTGGTGGTGTCGGATGCCTGCTTGACGAAGTACTGCGTCAACTGGTGCGAGTTGCCCAGCGAGTCGTACACCGTCATCGGCTGCGTGTCGGTGTAGGTGTCGGCGTTGGTCGGGTCGAACGGCGTAGCCGTGCTGTCGATGACGTCGGCATTGGCGTTCAGGTTGGCCACGAAGCCGGCCGAGTTGGTCGCTTGCGGGGCGATGTTGCCTTGCGGCAGGCTCAGCGAGATCGGCGCGGTGCCGATGCCACCCGTGCCGTAACCCGTCAGGTGCTGGCCCTGCGCGTTGACGATGTCCAGGTTCTTGTCGATGGTGAACTGGCCGTTGCGGGTGTACAGGATGTTGCCGCTGCCGTCGACCGTGCGGAAGAAGCCGTTGGCGCCGTCGATGGCCATGTCGTACTGGCCGCCCGAGGAAATGGTGCCGACGGTGAAGCGCTGCTGCACGGCCGCCACTTTCACGCCCAGGCCCACGCGCGACGAGGCGTAGACATCGGCGAACTGCACGGACGACGCCTTGAAGCCGACCGTACCCGAGTTGGAGATGTTGTTGCCGATGACGTCCAGATTCTGCGCGGCGGCGTTCAAGCCGCTAAGTCCTTGTCCGAAACCCATGTTTATCTCTCGCTATGCAAAAATTCGGTGAATCGATAAGCCGCCGCGACGCGGGCGGCAAGCGTTCAAAGCATCAACCCAAAACCTGACGGATATCCAGCACGCTGAACTGGCCCAGCAGGCCCAGATCCAGGCGCACGCCATCCGTGGTGTACGCCACGTTCTGCACGGTGCCGGAAGACAGCGCATCGGCGGTAACCTTGGCGCCGGCGCTATCGCTGGCGGTGACGGCGATGGTGTACTTGCCGTCGGCCATGGCATTGCCGGAATCGTCCTTGCCGTCCCAGGTCGGGCTGAGGATGCCGGCCTTCTGTTCGCCCATGTCCAGCGTGCGCACCACGCGGCCGCTGGAGTCGCTGATGGTCACCTTGACACTGGCGGCGTCGGCCTGCAGGTCCACACCGATCGGGGTGGTGACGCGGGCGCCGGTGGCGTCGGTGTCGATGTTCAGGGTGGTGCCCGGCACCATCACCTTCTTGCCTATCATGGACACCGCCGACATCGACTGCGACACATCGACCTGGCCACTGATGGTGGACACCAGGCTCTTCAGGTCGGTGATGCCCTGCACCGTGGAAATCTGCGCCAGCTGTGACGTCAGCTGCGAGTTGTCCATCGGGTTCAGCGGATCCTGGTTGTTCAGCTGGGTCACCAGCAGCGTCAGGAACTGGTTCTGGATATCGGCCGCGCTGCTGGCGCTGGTGGCCGACGAACCCACCGAGTTGGACGACGTGGACGAGGAAGTGGACGAAACGGCCATGAACGGCTCCGGTTGGGCTTACGCGGTGATTCCGCGTTATTGCCCGATGGTCAAGGTTTTCTGCATCAACGTCTTGGCGGTGTTCAACACCTCGACGTTGGCCTGATAGGAGCGCGAGGCCGAGATCATGTTGACGGTCTCGGCGACAGGATCGACGTTGGGCATGTTGACGTAGCCATCGCGATCCGCCAGGGGATTGCGCGGGTCGTACAGCCGCTTGAACGGCGACTGGTCCTCGACCACGCCGGCCACGCGCACGCCGCCGACTTCCTGGCCGTAGGCCTGGCCGGCGGGCGGGTTTACCTGGAACACCACCTGGCGGGCGCGATACGGCTGGCCGTCGGGTCCGACGGCGCTGTCGGCGTTGGCCAGGTTGCTGGCGGCCACGTTCATACGCTGCGACTGCGCGCTCATGGCGGATCCGGCGATGTCGAAGATGCTCAGAAGAGGCATGTCTGTTCCCTGAATTCAGGTTCTATATGGAGTTCTTTATTCGCTTACCGCGCGCAGCATGTCTTTCAACTGCTGGTTCATCACCGACATGCTGCTTTGATAATGCAGGGCGTTGTCGGCGAACTGCACCCGCTCGGCGTTCATATCCACCGTATTGCCGTCCAGGCTGGCCTGGTAGGGCTGGCGATAGAGCAGATCGACAGGACCGGCCTGGCTGGCGGCCTGGGCGGGGATATGGCGTGCCGAGGTCAGCGCCAGGCTGGTGTCGGGCAGGCGCATGCGGGTATCCATGGCGTTCTGCATGGCCGAGGCGAAATCGAAGTCGCGCGCCTTGTAGTTGGGCGTGTCCGCGTTGGCGATGTTGGCCGACAGCACTTCCTGGCGATTCGCGCGCAAGGCGAGGGATTGCTGGAAGAACGACAGTTCCTGGCTAAGACGATCCATCTGGTGGCCGTTTCCTATAGAGTCCGCAACAGCGCCGGGCCGGGCGAATATCGCGCCCCGCGGCACCGTTCCCAAGCTGCACACACGAAATGCCCGCTTTTCTGGGATGACCAGAATCATAGGTTCGCAACCTTGCGAACAATTTCGCAAATAACCCCTGATTTCTCAGCTAATTCGCGTATTGCTTTGGGCCGGGCCTTCCTACAATTCACCTACTTTGAAATACCGGGCCTGTCCCATGCCGCGTTTTCTCTCCGTTTTCGTCCTGGCCGTCGTGACCGCCCTGCCCCTGGCTGCGTCCGCGCAAGAAGCCGCGCCACCCTTCACGCCGCAGGATCCCGGCGCCGTCATCAGCGTGGCGGACGACTACCTGCGCCAGCAACTGGCCAGCATCTCCTCCAATCCCACCATCAAGTTCGACGAAATCCATACTGAACGGCTGCAGGCCTGCGACGATCTCAGCGCCTTCATGTCGGCCGGCGCGCGACCCCGTTCGCGCATGAGCGTGGGCGTGCGCTGCGCCGCGCCGCGCCCCTGGAGCGTTTACGTGCAGGCCTCCATCAGCGCGCCGGGCCAGTACTACGTGGCGGCGCGCACCATCAATGCCGGCGAACCCATCACGCCCGACGCCCTGGCGCCGCGTGACGGCGATCTGGTCAACCTGCCGCCCGGCGCGGTGACGGACGGCCAATCCATCATCGGCATGACCGCCAGCTATCGCATCGCCAGCGGCCAGGCCATCAAGCTGGCCTCCCTGCGCAGCCCCGGTACGATCCAGCGCGGCCAGACCGTACGGGTCAATGCCCACGGCCGTGGTTTTTCCGTCAGCACCGAAGGCGTGGCCATGGAAAGCGCCGCGCCAGGTTCCACGGTGCAGGTGCGCACCTCCTCCGGCCAGATCGTCAGCGGCATCGTCCAGAGGACCGGCAACGTCGAAGTCCCCCTCTAAACCGTGTTACAACATTCCGAACACGCCAATGGCGACGCCCCTAAAGTTTGGGGGCGGCTTGCCGTTACAAGGACATCGACCGCCTCGACCCGTACCCGCGGTTCGCAGCCGCAGCACGGAGAAACAACGTGAAAATCAACGCTCCCACTACCCGCCCCACCCTGGGCACCGATTCCGCCCCCCAGCGCAGCTCGCTGGCCCAGGCCTATGGCGGCGCCGTGAGCGGCAGCACCGGTGGATCGTCCCAGGTTGCCCTGAGCGACACCTCGCGTGCGCTGTCGGACTTGCAGGACGGCAAATCGGACATCGATATGGCTCGTGTGGCCGAAATCAAGGCGGCGATCGCCTCCGGGCAATTGAAGATCGACGCCGGCAAGATCGCGGACGGCATCATCGCCAGCGCCCGCGAATTGGTGAAATAACTCTGGATATTCGGGGCCTTGGTATGGACTACGTGGCGCAATTGTTGGACTGTCTGCGTGAAGAAGACGCAGCCATTGTCGAGTTCACCTCCCTGCTGGAGGACGAAAGCACCGCGCTGAGCGGGCGCCAGTCCTTCGAGGCGCTGCAAGCCATCACCGACCGCAAGAATGAATTCGCCGCCCGCCTGGGTGGACTGAGCCATCGCCGCGATACGCTGCTGGAAGAATTGGGCCTGCCGGCTGCCCACGAAGGCACCGAAGCGGCGGTTGCCCGCCATCCGGAACTGGCCGAAGCCTGGCAGACCTTGCTGGCCCATTCGGCCAAGGCGGCGGCCATCAACGAACGCAATGGTTCGTTGATCGACATGCATCTGCGGTATACGGAAGAGGCGCTGGAAACGCTGCGCAATGTCGGCGCGGGTTCGGCCAATAATCTCTACACGTCGCAAGGCCGGTCCGGCGCGGCGGGTGCCTTGCGCAAGGCATACGTGGCGCGCTGATTAACCAGACAGCACCTGGATTAAACAAAGCCCGCAACAAATTTATTTGTTGTGGGCTTTTCTTCTTCTTTCTTGAGAACGCCGTCGTCCCGGCAACTTGCTCAACCTGCCATTTCCACCATGGCGAAGAACCGCAGCAAGGCCGGCGGTACCAGGCGCGCGGGTAGCTTGCGTTCCGGTCCCATCAGATTCTGCAGCAGCCGCCGCATCACGGCGGCATTCGGCGCATGAGCCAACTGCCAGCAAGCCGCGCCCAACTGGCCGGCCATCAAGGCCTGCCGCTGCAGGGCGTCATCACCCGTACCGGCGCCGGCCAGAGGCTGCCAGGCATGAACCATGTAACGGAAGGCGGACTTGGCCTGGTCGTTGAGCACCAGCCAACGCGCCACGGCGGCCGCATCGGCCTGCATCACGCTGACATTGGTCAGGCCATACAACACCGACACCACCTTGCCGGCGGGGTCGATCAGCTTGGCGCACACCAGGCGCATCAGCGCGCCATCGGTACCGCGCGCGGCCAACCCCACTTCGGTGCCCGCCGCCCACAACCGCAGCGCCACCGGCTTGTCATCCTTCATCAAGGTCAGGCCCGGCATGTCGCCCGCCTGCCCTACCGGCACATAGCCCAAGGACTTGGCCACCGCTTGCAGAATGGTGGGCGTCTCTTCCTGCATCACGCGTAGCGCGCCGGTGCAGCGCGACAGCCAGGCGTGGCCCTGCTCCGACAATGCCGACCACAACGCGGAGGTGCCGGCGTCGATCACGTGCACCACCGGCAAATGCGGCAAGGCGGCACCCAGCCATTGGACCCGGGCCGCCAACGCATCGGCGGGATTGGCGTCGGCGGTGGCCGGCGCGCCCGCCGTGTCGTAAGTGGTGACGGCGCCATGCTGCATGACCAACTGATGCGCCGGCGCCGCCAGGGCCGCGCCGCGGTCGCTCATCAACAGCGCCGCATGCAGCTGCCCGCCCGGCAGGCCTTCGCCGCGCAAGGGAGCCTTGCCGTGGATGGCCAGCAGATGGCGCTGGCAGGTCGCGGAGAATTCGCCGCGCGTCATCTCCAGCGGCTTGGACCACAGGGCTTCCGTGGGCAAGGGACGCGCGCCGCCGAATTCGCGCCAACCCAGGCGTGCCTGCACGCAGGCCGGATCGGTGTTGATCCATGCCAGCGCGGCGTCCATCTCGTCTTCGTCATCGGCACCCTTGCCCATGGGCTGGGCCACCGCGGCCGCCAGCAACTGGCGCCGCCGTACCGGATCCGCCAACTCGCCGCCGGCGGCTTCACGCGACGCCGACCACAGCGCGGCCAGATCGGACTCGCTGGGCGTATACAGGGCCGGCCGCTTCAGGCAGGCAAAGGCGCCATCCACCAGGTCGGCGGCCAGCGGCACTTCCATGTGCTCCGGTACCCGCTGGCCCCGCGACACATAGTGGATAGGCAGACGATGGCGGATGGCGGTGTCCAGGGCAGCCGCATAGCGCGAGGCCTCGTCCACCTTGGTGATGATGCAGCCCCGGATCGGCTGGTCGCCGACGTTGCGATACGCCTGCGCCACTTCGTCCAGGGTATCGCCCTGGCTGGCCGCATTGAGCACCAGCAGCCGCTGCACCGGCCGGCCGGCGCCATTGAGCATGGCGGCCTGTTCGGCCACATGGCGGTCGCGCTGGCTGATACCGGTGGTGTCGATCAGGATAATCTTGCGATGGCCTAGCTCGGCCAGGGTGCCGCGCAATTCATCGCCGTCGCGCACCGAACGGGTGGGCACGCCCAGCAGGCGGCCGTAGATCTGCAGCTGTTCGTGGGCGCCGATACGGAAATTGTCGGTGGTCAGCATGGCCAGCTGGTCGCGGCCCACGCGGGCCACGCAGCGGGCGGCCAGCTTGGCCAGCGTGGTGGTCTTGCCCACCCCGGTGGGTCCGACCAGGGCGAACACACCGCCCTCGCCCAGCAATTCGTCTTCGTTGCCCAATACCGGCAGATGGGCGACCAGCTCGTCGCGCGCCCAGCCCAGGGCCTGGGCTGCCGTGTAATGGCGCGGCAGGCGATCCATCAGGGCCCGCACCAGGGCGGAGCTGAAGCCCGCTTCCAGCAAGGTGCGGAACAAGGTGGCCACCACCGGTTCGGCCCGCAGGCCCTTGCTCCAGAGCAAGCCGTCGATACGGTTTTCCAGCGTGCCACGCAGGGTTTCCAGGGCCTGGCGCCACTCTTGCGCCGCTACCGGTGAATGTTCGGCGTCGGGCGGCGGCGCGTCTTCTTCCACCACCGATAGCGCGCTGTCGGTCATGGCGCTGTAGGCCACGCCGGCGCGCTGGCCGGGGGTCAGGATGGGGGCGCTGTTGGGCGTGGACGTTGCCGGCGCTGGGGCCGATGCAACGGATGCGGTCGCCACATTCGGCGCATCAGGCACATTTCGCGCAATCGGCTCACGGTCGGCTTCATTCGCGGACACATCGGCCGGCATGTCGGCGATGTCGACATAGCGCGCGGCCATGCGGCCCGGATGCGCCAACGGCGGCGAGGCGGGCTGCGGCGAAGGCTGAGCCGCGGCCACGTAGGAAGCAGGCTGAGCCGGGGACTGGAACCGTGGCTCGGCGGCGGGCCGAAACTCAGGCTGGGCAGCGTAGCGATTCGGTACGGATGGCGCGGGCCGGGATGGCGCGTAGTCCGCCGGCTGCGCCGGCCGCTGGGCAGCCGGCCGCGACGGGGTATAGGTATACCCGTCCGAGTCGCCATCAGCGTCGAAGTCATCCGGGTCGTAAGCCGTGGGGCGGGCGGGCTTCAACGCTTCAGGTGCCGCGTAGCCCGTGGGCCGCGACGAACCATAGGCCGCCGTGGCCTCATAGGCAGCGGGCCGAGACGGCGCGTAAGATTCCGGCGCAGTGTAAGCAGCAGGCCGCGCCGGCGCGTACGACGGTCGGGACGCGCGGGCGTCTTCGGTGCTGCTGGCGACCTCCTGCAGCGCAGGCTCGGGCCGCCGCAGGCGGCCGTTGTCGTCCAGCGCCGACGGGTCGGTTGCCATGACTTCGATGCCGCCATCGACGCTGCGGCTGGAGATGATCAAGGCGTCAGGCCCCAAGGCCTGGCGGACCTGCCGCATCACTTCGCGGTTGGTCGGAGCAAAGAATCGCAGGATGTTCAAGCCGGGCTCCCGCCTATCAGCGCGGTCACGCGCACGATACGCTCATCGGGAATTTCAGTATTCGCCAGCACGCCGAGTTGCGGCAGATGATGGCGCAGGAAACGCGAAAGGGACGAACGCAGCAGCGGCGACACCACCAGCACCGGGGCATTGCCCAGCGCCTCCTGGCGCTGCACCGCCGCCTGCGCCTCGCGCAGGACGTTTTCAGCCAGCCCCGGTTCCAGCACGCCGCTGGTGGAAATCGCCTGCGACAGCACGCGCTCCAGCTTGACGTCCAGGCCGATGACGCGGATTTCGCCATCGCCGGGGAACCACTGCTGCGTAATGGCGCGGCCCAGGGCGCGGCGCGACAGCGCGATCAGTTCGCCCACGTCGGGCTGGCCACCGGCCGCTGACGCCTGCGCCGACAGGCGCGGGGCATGTTCGGAAATGGTGTCGATGATGGAGCGCATGTCGCGGATCGGCACTTCCTCGGCCAGCAGGCCTTGCAGCGTCTTCTGCAGGATGGTGAGCGACAGCGTCTTCGGCACCAGGTCCTCGACCAGTTTGGGTGCGTCCTTGCCGATGCGGTCCAGCAACTGCTGCACTTCCTGGCGGCCCAGCAGCAGCGAGCCATGGCGGTGCATCAGGTGGTTCAGGTGCGTAGCCACCACGGTGCTGGCGTCCACCACCGTATAACCGGCGATCTGCGCCTGGTCGCGCATGGACGCCTCGATCCACACCGCCGGCAGGCCGAAGGCCGGATCGGTGGTGACCGTGCCCTTGAGCTTCAAGGTGACGCCGCCCGGATCGATGGCCAGCCACTGGCCCGGCATGGCGACGCCGCGCCCGACTTCCACGCCGGAAAGCTGGATGACGTAATCGTTGGGCTTCAGTTCCAGGTTGTCGCGGATGTGCACCACCGGCGGCAGAAAGCCCACGTCCTGCGCGAATTTCTTGCGCAGGCTGCGGATGCGATGCAGCAACTCGCCGTTCTGCGCATGATCGACCAGGGGGATCAGGCGATAGCCTACTTCCAGGCCCAGCTGATCCACCATCGACACATCTTCCCAGCTGGCCTCGGCGGCGGCCGCCTTGGCCTGGGTCTGGCCCGGGTTGGGTTTGTCGGCGGCAGCGGCCTGGGCGCGCATTTCCTTGCGCACCATGTAGTAGCCCGAACCGCCCAGAATCGCGGCCAGCGACAGGAAGGCGATGTGCGGCATATTGGGAATCAAGCCCATGATGCCGATGATGGCCGCCGTCAGGAACAGCACGCGGGGGTTGGAGAACAACTGCCCCATGATCTGCTGGCCGACGTCCTGGTCGTTGGCCACGCGCGACACCACCACACCGGCCGCCGTCGAGATGACCAGCGCCGGAATCTGCGCCACCAGGCCGTCGCCGATGGTCAGCAGCGTGTAGACGCGGCCGGCCTCGCCCACCGACAGGTCATGCTGGGCCACGCCCACCAGCAGGCCGCCGATGACGTTGATCACCATGATCAGCAGGCCGGCCACGGCGTCGCCGCGCACGAACTTGCTGGCACCGTCCATGGAGCCGTAGAAGTCGGCTTCCTGCGACACTTCGGCGCGCCGCTTGCGGGCTTCGTCCTCGCGGATCAGGCCGGCGTTCAGGTCGGCATCGATGGCCATCTGCTTGCCGGGCATGGCGTCCAGGGTGAAACGCGCGCCCACTTCGGCGATACGTCCCGCACCCTTGGTGATGACGATGAAGTTGATGATCGTCAGGATGATGAAGACGATGATGCCGATGGCGAAGTTGCCGCCCACCAGGAAGTGGCCGAAGGCTTCGATCACCTTGCCGGCGGCATCCGGGCCGGAGTGGCCGTGCATCAGCACGACGCGGGTGGAAGCCACGTTCAGCGACAGGCGCAGCAGCGTGGCGAACAGCAGCACCGACGGGAAGGCGGCGAAGTCCAGCGGCTTGCGCGTGAACATGGCCACCAGCAGGATCATGATGGCCAGCGAGATATTGAACGTGAACAGCAGGTCCAGGATGAACGCCGGCAAAGGCAGGATCATCATGCCCAGCACGAGGACGATCAACAAGGGACCAGCCAGCAGGCGCGCCTGGGCAGCGCCGTTGGCCTTGAACATGGCGAGCAATTCGCTCATTTACTTAGACTCCTTCGGCCGCGGCTTGCGCCTGCGGGTCGAGCTTGGACGGCACCGGCAGATCGGTGGGTGGCGAAGGCTGCACCCAGCCCGGTCGCCAGGCGCGCAGCTGGAACACCCAGGCCAGCACTTCGGCCACGGCCGTGTACAGCGCTACCGGGATTTCCTTGCCCACTTCAACATGTTTGTACAAAGCGCGCGCCAAGGGAGGGGCTTCCAGCATGGGCACGCGGTTTTCCTGGGCGATTTCGCGGATATGGGCAGCGATCAGCCCCGTGCCCTTGGCGATCACCCGCGGAGCCGCGCCATTGCCTTCGACGTATTTCAGCGCCACGGCGTAATGGGTGGGATTGGTGACCACGACATCCGCGCTGGGTATGCTGGCCATCATGCGGCGGCTCGCGGCCTGGCGTTGCTGCTGGCGCATGCGGGCCTTGAGCAAGGGGTCGCCTTCGCTTTCCTTGAATTCCTTCTTGACGTCTTCCTTGCTCATGCGCAGCTTCTTCATGTGGCTGAAGATCTGCCAGGGAACGTCGGCCAGCACCAGCAGGATCATCGACGCGATGATGAACGCGCTGCAGGTGGCGACGATCTTGAGCATGCCCATCAGCCCTACCACGGGGGTGGTGTGCATGAGCGCGATCATGTCGTCGTGATGGCGCCAGATGGCGACGGCGCCGATGCCGCCCACGATGGCCGCCTTCAATACGGTCTTGACCAGCTCGACGAGGGTGTTCCAGGAGAAGATGCGGCCGAAACCGGCAATCGGGTCCAGCTTGCCCAGGTTCACTTCCAGGGGCTTGTTGGACCAGACCAGCCCGCCGATGGCCAACTGCGCCGCCACGGAGACGACGGCGACCACGACGAAGAACGGGGCCAGGACGAGCATGGCCTCGCCCACGCTCTGTACCGCGGTGCTGATCATGACCGTGGTGTCGCGGGGAATGCGGGAATCGAATCCCAGGCCGCTGTGCAGGATGCCCGAAATGCCGCGATACAGCTGGGGCGCGGCCAGCCACAGGTAAGCCAGGCCGCCGACCAGCACCGCGAAGGTGCCGAGTTCGCGCGAACGCGGAACCTGCCCCTCTTCACGCGCCTTGTCCAGGCGCCTGGGAGAGGCGGCTTCGGTCTTTTCGAGGTCGCTTTCTTCTGCCATGCAGGGGGTGGGTCATGCGGCGGCCATGCCGGGGATGGAGGCCACTGACAGGCATTGTAGAAAACGTCGGGCGCGCGCGAATGGCGGATAAAAAGGGGGAAATCGGCGTTGTTTGCGCGTGGCCGATTTCCCTCGGGGGCGTTGCCGGCCGATTTGACCGATTTGCCCGGGCAGCGTCGCCGGGCCATTTTGGCCGCGGCCGCCGGCCAGGCTGGCGCGGCCGCTACTTCAGAAGCCCAGGCTGGCCAGCAGGTCGTCGACCTGATCCTGGCTGGTGACGACGTCGGCCTTGCCTTCCGGATTGACCTGCGGGCCGTTGAGCAGCGAATTGGCTTCGTCGCGCTTCTCGGTGGGCACGCTGTCCAGCAGAACCTGCAGCAGTTCGCGTTCGATGGCGCCGACCACATCCATCATGCGGACGATGACCTGACCGGTCAGATCCTGGAAATCCTGCGCCATCATGATTTCCATCAGCTTGGATTGCGTGATCTGGGTCTGGCCCGGCACGCCCTGCAGGAAAGCGCGGGTGTCCTTCACCAGTTCACGCGCCTGCGGCATTTCCAGGGGCTGGTCGAACCACTCGTTCCAGCGTGAATCCAGCTGCTTGGCATTGCGGGCAAGATCTTCCTGCACGGGCTGCGCCGCGTCCACGGCATTGAGCACGCGGTTGGCGGCCTGCTCCGTCATCTGCGCCACATAACGCAGACGGTCGCGGGCGTCGGGTATGGCCTGCGCGGCATCCTTGATGGCCTGGTCCAGCCCCAGCTCGCGCATGCTGTCGCGCAACATGCGCGTAAGCGACGCGATGCGGTGGATCAGATCGCTGGGATCGCCGGTAGCGGTCCCGGGTTGGGGCTGCGTGGTTTCCGTGGTGTCCATGGCAACCTCACCCAGCGATCTTCTCGAAGATCTTGTTCAACTTCTCTTCCAGCGTTGCCGCGGTGAAGGGCTTGACCACGTAGCCGTTGGCGCCCGCTTGCGCCGCCGCCACGATATTTTCCTTCTTCGCTTCCGCCGTCACCATCAGCACCGGCAGCTTGGACAGGTTGGGATCGGCGCGGATCTGCTGCAGCATGGACAGGCCGTCCAGATTGGGCATGTTCCAGTCCGACACGACGAACTGGAAGCCGCCATTGCGCAGCTTGTCCAAGGCGACGGCGCCGTCCTCGGCTTCATCGACGTTCTCGAAACCCAATTCCTTCAACAGGTTGCGGACGATCCGACGCATCGTCGGGAAGTCGTCCACCACCAGGATCTTCAAACTTTTGTCAACCATCATAGACTCCAAGAAATGCGTGTGCCCTGTGAACTCGCGCGCGCCGCGTCAGACGCGGTGGCCGCGGTCGCCCACATTGGCAAGGATACGTTCGCTCATTGCGCCCAGCGCAACCACTTCATCCGCCGCGCCCAGGGCTATCGCCTCGCGCGGCATGCCGAACACCACGCAGCTGGCTTCGTCCTGAGCCAGGGTGCGCGCGCCGGCGCGTTTCATTTCCAGCAGGCCGACAGCCCCATCCTTGCCCATGCCGGTCAGGATGACACCAATGGCGTTGCGGCCGGCGGCCGCGGCTGCCGAATGAAACAGTACATCGACCGACGGCCGATGCCGGTTCACCGGATCGGACGGATCGAGTTCGATCACGTAGTTTGCCCCACTGCGGCCCAGGCGCATATGCATTTCGCCGCCCGGCGCCAGATAGACGTGTCCGGGCAACACCCGTTCGCCATGCGTGGCTTCCCGTACGGTCACGCTGCACAAGGCATCGAGCCGCTGCGCGAACGAGCGCGTGAAGCCGGCTGGCATGTGCTGCGTGATGAGGATGGCGGGGCTATCCGCGGGCAGCGGCTGCAGGACATGGCGGATCGCTTCGGTACCGCCCGTGGAGGCGCCGATGATGACCAGTTTTTCCGAGCTGGACAAGGGCGAGCGCAGGATCTGCGGCGCCGGCCGCGGCGCGTTGGCGTGAGGCGCCGCCGGCAGCCGCGCTTTCGCGGCGGCGCGGATCTTGTCGGCGATCAGCTCGGTATATTCGAGCAGGCCGTCGCGGATCCCCAGCTTGGGCTTGGTGACGAAGTCGATCGCGCCCAACTCCAGCGCACGCAAGGTGATTTCCGAACCGCGCTCGGTCAGCGACGACACCATCAGCACCGGCATGGGCCGCAGGCGCATCAGCTTTTCCAGGAAATCCAGGCCGTCCATGCGCGGCATTTCCACGTCCAGCGTCAGGACGTCAGGATTATGTTTCTTGATCAGCTCGCGTGCCACCAAGGGATCGGGGGCCGTGGCAACCACGGTCATGTCCGGCTGGCTGTTGATGATCTCCGTCATCAAGCCGCGCACCAGCGCCGAATCGTCCACGCACAATACGTTGATTTTTTTCTGCATCTTTGTGTCGTTCCTGGCCTTTACCTACGGCCTGCCCAAACATTCGTACACCGTCTGCCCTCGCAGACGAAAATCCCGGCTGATATAGGTGAAATTCTCGGAGTGACCGGCGAACAACAAGCCGCCCGGCTTGAGCAGCGGGACGAAGCGTTCCAGGATGCGCGCCTGGGTCGGCTTGTCGAAATAGATCATGACGTTGCGGCAGAAGATCGCGTCGAACTTTTCCTGGATGGGCCATGAGGGCGCCAACAGGTTGAGCGTGTCGTAACGCACCAGCGCGGCGATCTCGGGGCGCACGCGCGCCTGGCCCGCCGCCGGACCCTTGCCCTTCAGGAAGAAGCGGCGCAGGCGCGCCTCTTCGATCTTGGCCACCCGTTCATAGGGATAGACGGCACTGCGCGCCTTCTGCAATACATTGGTGTCGATATCGGTGGCGAACACGCTGGCGTTGGCCAGCGAACGGCTGCTCAAGGTCTCGGCCAGCGTGATGGCGATCGAATACGGTTCTTCGCCGGTCGACGCCGCGCAACACCACACCGACACGGGGTCGGGCCGCGTCGCGACGAACTTCGACAGAATGGGAAAGTGGTGCGACTCGCGGAAGAACGCCGTCAGATTGGTGGTCAACGCGTTGACGAAGTCTTCCCATTCCGGGTCGCCCACTTCGTGTTCCAGCTGGTCGAGATAGCTGGCGAAGTCGTTGCGCCCCAACACCCGCAGGCGCCGCGCCAGCCGGCTGTAGACCATCTCGCGCTTGTGTTCGCCCAGCGATATGCCCGCGCGCTCGTGAATCATGCGTCGCACGCGCGAGAAATCGGCATCGCGAAAATCGAATTGCCGTTCAACCTGGAAGGACGGCGCCGCCGCTATCGTCGTCACAAAGGCCTCTTAAACCGCCGCTTCAACCAGTCGACCGCCCGCGCCCGCCAGCACGGGGGCGCGCTGGCCACCCAATTGCTGGGCCGACACGTCGATGACCTGGCCTTGATTGATCTTGAATACGGCCACGGCTTCGGCCAGGCGCTGCGCCTGTTCCTGCAGCGAACCCGCCGCGGCAGCCGCCTCTTCCACCAGCGCCGCGTTCTGCTGCGTCACTTCGTCCATCTGCGACACGGCCCGGTTGACCTGGTCGATGCCGGTGGACTGCTCCTCGGACGCCGCCGAAATCTCGCCCATGATGTCCGTCACACGCTTGACCGATGCGACGATCTCTTCCATGGTGGCGCCGGCGCGTTCCACCTGCTGCGAACCGGCGCCCACCTTGCTTACCGAGTCCTCGATCAGGCCCTTGATTTCCTTGGCGGCCTGGGCACTACGCTGTGCCAGCGAGCGCACTTCGCCCGCCACCACGGCAAACCCCTTGCCCTGCTCGCCGGCACGGGCGGCTTCCACCGCCGCGTTCAGCGCCAGGATATTGGTCTGGAAGGCAATGCCGTCGATCACGCTGACGATTTCCGAAATCTTGCGCGAACTGGCCGAAATGCCCTGCATCGTGCTGACCACTTCGTTCACCGCCGAACCGCCGCGCGCCGCCACATCCGACGCGCTGGCCGCCAGTTGATTGGCCTGGCGCGCGTTGTCGGCGTTCTGCTTCACGGTCGACGCCAGCTGCTCCATGGACGCCGCGGTCTGCTCCAGCGATGCGGCCTGCTGCTCGGTGCGGCTGGACAAGTCGGTATTGCCGGCGGCGATTTCACGCGAGCCGACATTGATCTCGTCCACACCCCGGCGCACGGAAGACACCGTGCGGGTCAGGCTTTCCTGCATGCGCTTGAGCGCCGCGTACAGGCGGCCGATCTCATTGGTCGAACGCGTGTCGACGGCTTCCGTCAGGTCGCCCGCCGCGATGCGGTCGAAGCGGTGCGCGGCGTCGTTCAGCGGCTGGATCACGCGGCGGCGCAGGAACATATAGGTCGAGAGCACCAGCAGGATGGCGATCACGCCGCCCGCGCCGACGGCCACCAGCACCCACTGATAACGCTGCTCCGCCTCGTCGAAGGCGGCCGTATTGTTCTTGGCGCGCCAGGACGTGAATTGCCCCAGCGCCAGATTGAAGCGGTCTTCCATCACGTCCGACACCATCTGGGCGTGCGATTGGAAATTGGGCAGATCGCCCTTGGTGAGATCGTCGAACAAGGGCTTGACCCCGCCCTGCATCAACGCGGCGAAGGCGGCGTCGATTTCCTTGAACTCGTTGTCCAGGCCGTCCGGATGCGGCATGGCCTGGTAGCGCTTGAATTCCGACAGGGCCTTGTCATAGGAAATGCGCGCGAAATTCAGCAGGCTCTTGGCCGGGGGGGCCAGTCCAGGTTCCAGGATGACCGGGTCGCCGATATGCTTGACCACTTCGCTCAAGTGCACCGACGCCGCGCGGCCCAGGCCGATCAGGGTGTTCTTGTACTCGGTCACGACCCCTTCCAGCGTCATGGCCAAGGCCTGATTACGCCGCATCTCCTGCATCGTGTGGTTGCCGACATACAGCGAGGCGACGCCCAGCACGGCGCCGAGCACCAACATCAATGAAAAAAACGCCAGCACGCCAAGCAGGCTGGCGCGTATCGACATATTGGCGAAGAAACGGCGCATCGCTAGTTATCCCCCGATCTATTTGGGTCGATGTCCACGGGACACCTTCCCCACCTTCTCTTCTGCCCGCGCGGCCAAGGTTCGAGCCTCAGGCGGCGGCTTTCTCCACCAGCGCCATTTCGTCGCTGGTCATCATCTTCTCGATATCCACCAGGATCAGCATGCGATCGTCGATCGTGCCCAGGCCGGTCAGGTATTCCGTCGACAGCTTGGCGCCGAACTCGGGCGCCGGACGGATCTGGCCGGAATTCAGCATCAGCACGTCGGACACGCCATCGACCACGATGCCGACGACACGGCGATCGAGGTTCAGGATGATGACCACGGTCTGTTCGTTGTATTCGACCTTGCCCAGATTGAACTTGATGCGCAGGTCGACGATGGGGACGATGATGCCGCGCAGGTTTGTCACGCCCTTGATGAAGGGCGGCACGTTGGCGATACGCGTCACGGTGGCCGCGTCATAGCCGCGGATTTCCTGCACCTTCAGGATGTCGATGCCGTATTCTTCGTCACCCAGCGTGAACACCAGGAATTCGCTACCGACGTCTTCGACGCGGCTGCTCTGCGATTGCGGTTTGGCTGCCATTGTTGTTTCTCCCTCAATTCAGCATGGCTTCGGGTTGCGCCCACTTTTCGCGGTTGGCGCGCGCCAGAGCAAACACGTCGATAATCAGGGCGACACTGCCGTCGCCCAGGATGGTGGCGGCGGAAATGCCGGGCACCTTGCGATAATTCGATTCCAGATTCTTCACCACCACCTGGTGCTGTCCGACCAGATGGTCGACCAGCAGCGCGAAACGGCGGTCTTCGGCCTGCATGATGACGGCGATGGCCTGCGTCGGGTCGGTCTGCGCGTTGGCAACGCCGAATACCCGATGCATTTCCACCAGCGGCAGGTATTCGCCGCGCACATGCATCACGCGCTCGTTGCCGGTCACCGAATAGATCTGCTCATTGTTCGGCTGCAGGGACTCGGTGACGTGGTTCAGCGGCAGGATGAAGGTTTCCTCACCCACGCGCACCGACATGCCGTCCAGGATGGCCAGCGTCAGCGGCAGCACGATACGGGTGGTGGTGCCCTGCCCCGTTATGGAGGACAGTTGCACGTGGCCGCCCATGTCCTGGATATTGCGCCGCACGACGTCCATGCCGACGCCGCGGCCGGAGATGTCGGTGATCTTTTCCGCCGTGGAGAAGCCAGGCGCGAAAATCAGCTGCCAGATTTCGTCGTCGGTGGCGTTGTCGCTGACGGCGATGCCTTGTTGCACGGCCTTGTTGAGAATACGCTCACGGTTCAAGCCGCCACCGTCGTCGCTGACTTCGATGACGATATTGCCGCCGCTGTGCTGCGCCGACAGCACCAACTGGCCCACCGGATCCTTGCCGGCCTCGATGCGCCGCTCCGGCGTCTCGATGCCATGGTCCAGGCTGTTGCGCACCAGGTGGGTGAGCGGATCGATGATGCGTTCGATCAGGCTCTTGTCCAGTTCGGTGGCGCGGCCGTAGGTCTGCAGTTCGATCTGCTTGCCCATCTTGCCGGCAATGTCGCGCACCAGGCGCGGAAAGCGGCTGAAGACGTAATCCATCGGCATCATGCGGATGGACATGACGGATTCCTGCAGGTCGCGCGCATTGCGCTCCAGCTGCTCCATGCCGTTGAGCAGGCGATCGTGCAGCACCGGATCCAGCGTGGAGGCCTGCTGCGCCAACATCGCCTGCGTGATGACCAGCTCGCCCACCAGGTTGATGACCTGGTCGACTTTCTCGACACCCACGCGGATCGACGTCGATTCGCTGGCGTGGCTTGCTTGCGTATTGGCGGCGGCGGGCGCGCGGGCGGCACGCGCCGGCTCGGGCTGCGCGGCGGCGGTGGCGGAGGCTTGCGCCACGACGGCGGCTGCTTCATGGGCCGCGGCCTGAGCCACGGGCTGGCCAGCGGCTTGCCCCACCGGCGCGGCGGCAGGTGCCGCGGCAGCCGGCACCGCCACCGGATCGGCCTGCGCCTGCGCGGCGAACTGCTCCGCGGCCTGCGCGAATTCATCGACGGCCTGGGCGGAAGCCGCGCCGGCGGCGGGGGCCGCCTCGCGCGAGATGGCGATCTGGTCCGCGTCCACGATGAAGCAGCATACCGCTTCGATATCGTCGGACGAGCAGGTGCTTTCCAGCCACACCGTCAGGCCACCGCCTGCCTTGTCGCTGGCGAGCACCTGGCCCAGGTTGCCCATTTCTTCCAGAATGGAAGCGGCATCCTTTTCCGAGATCTTGGTGATGCGCAGACGCAGCGGCAGATTGCCGGCCTGTTCCGCCGCTTGTGCCGCGGCGGGCGCGGTAGCGGCGACAGGAGCCGGGGCCGGGGCCGGTGCTACGGGAGCGGCAACGACTGGCGCGGCAGGTGCCGCGGCGACAGGCGTAACCGGCGCGGGCGCCTCGCCCTTGTGCTCCAGCGCCAGCTGGCGCAGCACCTGGCAGATACGTTCGTAGGCGGCCGCGTCGGGCTCCTCGGAGGCGCGATAGGCATCCAATTGGCTTTTCAACACGTCCTTCGTTTCCAGAAAAATATCAATCATGTCGGTGCGCAAGGCCATTTCGCCACGGCGTATCGCATCGAGCAGGTTTTCAAGCAGGTGCGTGGTTTCCGCCAGCAGCGCGAAGGTGCCGAAGGTTGCCGCACCGCCCTTGATGGAGTGCGCCGCGCGGAAGATCGCATTCAGCTGCTCGATGTCCGGCGAACCGGCATCCAGTTCGAGCAGCAGTTGCTCCATCTGCGCCAGCAGTTCATCCGCTTCATCAAAGAAGGTCTCGTAAAACTGACTCAGGTCAAGACCTGTCATGGTCGCCCTTCCCTATCAACTCGGCTGCTCGCCGGACAAATCCAGCAATTCCGTCGCCATTTCCACCAGCAGATCAGGATCGACCGGCTTGTGCAGCCAGCCGCACACGCCCAGGTCGCGCGCCGCCGTCTTGCTTTCCACGTCGTCCTCGGTGGTCAACACCAGCACGGGCACTTCCTCGTAACGTTCGACCTGTCGCAGGCCGGTGATCAGGCCCAGGCCGCCCATCACGGGCATATTCCAATCGCTGACCACCAGATCGACAGGCGTCTCTTGCGCAATGGCCAGATCCAGCGCTTCCTTGCCATTGCCGGCCGCGACCACTTTCCAGCCGGCGCCGGTGAGTGTTGCCTGAACTATCATGCGCATCGTCGCGGAATCGTCCGCAACCAGAATCGTCGCCGTCATTTACCCAAACTCCCTAGAGTCGATTACGGTGCTGTCGGCGCGGACGCAGCGGGAGTCACTGGCACGGCGGGGGCAGCGGCTGCCGTTGCGGCGGGTGTTGCCCCCGCCGGCGCCGTCGCCGCTGCCGGTGCGGACGCTACCGGCGTTGCGACGCGCTGCTCTATCGCGTTGCCGATCTGGCGCCCATCCTTGCCCGTGACCTCGGTGGCCGCGGCATTCTCGCGGTCGAACCGTTCCTGCGTCTCGCGGTTCAACACCACCAGACTGATACGTCTGTTAACGGCAGCATAGGGGTCATCCTTAACCAGGCTATAACTGGAAGAAAGGCCCACAACACGTGCTACTTTGTTTTCCGTCATGCCGCCGGCCACCAATTCCTGGCGCGAGGCATTGGCGCGGTCCGCGGACAGCTCCCAGTTGCTGTAGGCGCGTTCGCCCCGCGCATACTGGCTGGCATCGGTATGGCCCGAAATGCTGATCTTGTTGGGAATGTCGTTGAGCACGGGTCCCAGCTCGCGCAGGATGTCGCGCATATACGGCTGCGGCTCGGCGCGGCCGGTGGCGAACATCGGCCGGTTCTGATTGTCGATGATCTGGATGCGCAGCCCTTCGGGCGTCATGTCGATCATCAACTGCGGGCGGAAGTTCTTCAGCAGCGGGCTGGTATCGATGGTTTTCTCGATACGCGCGCGCACTTGTTCCAGACGGCGCTGGTCACGCCGTTCGGCGTCGCCCCTGACCTGGGCTTCCAGACGATTGCCGTCGGCGCGGCGGGTATCGCCATCGCTGCGCAACGGGTCCGAGCCACCGCCTGGAATGGCGCTGGTTTCAGCCGAATTGCTGGGGCCGCCGGTCAGCGCCACATGCAGGGGCATGCGGAAGTACTCGGCGATACCCTTGAGTTCCTCGCGCGGCACGACACTGATCAGCCACATCACGAGGAAGAAGGCCATCATTGCCGTGACGAAGTCGGCGTAAGCGATCTTCCAGCTGCCGCCATGATGTCCGCCACCGGCGGATTTCTTGCGGCGGATGACGACCCGGTGATTATTGACGGTAGCCATCTATCTTTCCCGAACGCCTCAAGCCTTGCCGGTGGAGGTCTTGGCCTGGCGCACGTGTTCCTCGAGTTCGGCGAACGACGGCCGCACACCCGAATAGAGCACCTTGCGGCCGAATTCCACGGCCAGCTGCGGCGGATAGCCATTCATGCTGGCCAGCAGCGTGGTCTTGATGCACTCAAGGATCTTGATCGACTCGGCGGTCTGCTTCTCGACACGCGAAGCCAGCGGCGCGACGAAACCGTAAGCCAGCAGAATGCCCAGGAAGGTACCGACCATGGCCTTGGAAATCAGGTCGCCCAGCACGGCCGGCGGCTGGTCCACCGCCGCCAGGGCCTTGATCACGCCCAGCACCGCGGCCACGATACCGAAAGCCGGCATGGCGTCGGCCACGTTCTGCAGCGCATGCACGGGCACATGGCGCTCGTGGCTGTAGGTCTCGATTTCCTCGTCCATCAGCGTTTCGATTTCGAAGGAACTCATGTTGCCGCTGATCATGATGCGCAGGTAATCCGTGATGAATTCCATCAACTTCGGATCCTTCATGATGCGCGGCGATTCCATGAAGATCGGGCTGGACGACGGATCCTCGATATGCGATTCGATCGCCATCAGGCCTTCGCGGCGCGCCTTGTTCAGAATGACGTACATGAGCGACATCAGCTCCATGTACACATCCTTGCTATACGGCGCACCCCGCAAGGCGGCCGGAATCGCCGCCTTGGTCAATTTGATCGACTTGGCGCTGTTGCCGGCGAGAAAGGCACCGATCGCGGCGCCGCCGATCAGCGTGAATTCAAACGGCTGGTAGAGCGCGCCAAGGTGACCACCCATGACGATGAAGCTTCCCACCACGGAAGCAATGACTACCAAGTAACCAATAACAATCAGCACATCAGGCCCCTGCCAGCTTAGACGTAATATGAACGCCCATCATCCACTGTTTCCCCCCACGCAAAAGCGTGGGTTACAGGGGAATTTCCGTGGCTTTTTAGGGTTATTGAGCGGAAATGGTCACAGCCCGACAACGTCGGCGGCCACTCCGGCACGTCGTCCCGCACGCTCTTTCGCGGCCGCGCGGGTCTTGCCGGCGCGTGGGGGCGGACGGCAGATGGCGCAGACGAAGTCGCCGCGCGGGTCGTGCGCATGCGCGATGAAGTGTCCGCCGCACTGTCGGCATTCAGACAGCTGCAGCATCTTGCCTTCGAAGAAGCGCACCAGCATCCAGGCGCGGGTGAAGCTCAGGACAGGCTCACCGCCTTCGCCGTCGGTGACGCCGTTGTGTTCAAGATACAGGCGGTAGGCATCGATGGTGGCTCGAATGCCCTTGCTGCCCGTGTTCTCGTTGAGAAACTTGAACACGTTGTAGAACAGGGACGAATGGATGTTCGGCAGCCAGGTCATGAACCAGTCGACCGAGAAGGGCAACATGCCCTTGGGTGGCGAGCAACCGCGGATTTCGCGATAGAGCCGCGCCAGGCGATCGTGGCTGAGGTTGGTTTCGGACTCGAGGACTTGAAGCCGTGCCCCCAGACCTATCATGGCGCTGGCCAGTAGGATTTCGTCGGCTTCTTGAGATACGCTTTTGGTGGCCATGGCCCGTTACAAACCTGACATATATAAAGAATGAGAAGTGGCGTGAGCGCCGCTGCGCGTCAGGCCAGTTGCTCGACGGGTTGCTTGGCCAACAGAATCGTGGCGTGGGCTTGTTGCAACGCGCCGCCCAGGACATCGTGGGTCAAGGCGGACAGCAGGCTGTAATCGTCGAAACGGAAACGGCACAGCAAGGAGCTGGAGCTGGCCAGTTTCACCAACTGCGCGGGCGACAAGCGAAGCAGGATGTCGGCGACCGGCTCGCTGAAACCGAGACGGAACATTGCGGCGGCGTAATCGTCGCGCAACATACGCTGGGCCAGCAGCAGATACGACAGATTGACTTCGCGGATGTCGGCGAGCAAAGAATTCTCGGTATGTTTCATGGGTCGTCCCTTGATCACTTTCTAGATACGCTGGCCTGATGGCTAGCGCAAACAAACGTTACATACGACACGCTGGATTTCCCTCACGTTTGCAAAATGTGTCTTTTGTTCGCAAACGTCAGTGAATTTACCATGCGCACTGTCATTTTCTATGTCAAGTATGACAAAAATTGTTTGTTCGACAAATATCGCACTTCGCGGATATATATAGCAACAAAGAAATTCCTAACTTTGAGTCAATTCTGTAAATAAGCCTTCAAATGCTAGCGTCCTTGTTCGAATGAATCGGGGCAAATTGCCGACAATTGCACGAAGAAGTCAGGAGTCCGCCAGGAAGCCGTAAGGCGGCCGGGATTCTTCCGAGTCCCCGGCGGTCGTTTGTAACGCTGTAGTCTGCGGACAACACGGAATCAGCCCTCTCCTGGTGCCCTAAGTTTTCGTTAGCCATTAGCGCAATGCCCCAATCTGAAGACAGGCTGGCCGAATATGCTCCGCTCGTACGCAAGCTTGCGTTGCAGCTGCTCGCGCGCTTGCCGGCCAGCGTCGAACTGGACGATCTGATACAAGCCGGCATGATCGGCCTGCTGGACGCGTTTCGTCGTTACCAGGAAACCGCGGACGCGCAGTTCGAAACGTATGCCACCTCGCGTATCCGCGGAGCGATGCTCGACGAGTTACGTAACCAGGATTGGTTACCACGCAGCGTGCGCAGCAAGGCCAAGCGTATCGAACAGGCGGTTGCCCACCTGGGCCAGCGCCTGATGCGCGCGCCCACCGAGTCCGAGATCGCGGCCCAGCTGGATATTCCGCTGAACGAGTATCACGAAATGCTGTACGACGCCCAAGGCGTGCAGATCGTGCATTACGAAGATTTCGGCACCGAGAATGGCGCCGACAGCAGCGATTCCGACTGGAGCAACGGCGCCGCGGCCGCCTCCACCAGCAGCAATCCGCTGGATAGCCTGTTGGCGGGCGATTTCCGCCAGGTGCTGGTGGAGGCCATCGATGCCCTGCCCGACCGCGAGAAGCTGCTGCTGTCTCTCTATTACGAGCAGGGCCTGAATCTCAAGGAAATCGGCGCCATCATGGAAGTCACCGAAGCCCGCGTCTGCCAGTTACGCAGCCAGGCGACCACGCGGCTGCGGGCTTACATGCATAACCAGTCCTGGCGGGAAATGCCCAGCCACGGCTTGCTGGCGCACGTCGTCTGATACGCCGTCCAAGACGGCCTTTACCTTTTTAGACATCCTCTTCATCCGGATCCGCCACCATGGACACGTCCCAAGCTCGTGAAATGAATCAGAGGGTGAACGAGCCGCTATCGGCGGTCGCTCCCGCGGCGCTGCCCCCGTCCACGGTCGACAGCTTGCCGCCCGCGCCGACGATAGCCGCCCACCCTTTGCAGAAAACCAGCGTCTACGTCACCCAGCCCGCTTTGCCGCCGTTGGCGGAGTTCCTGCCGTATCTCGAACAGATATGGGACAGCAAGATGCTGACCAACGGCGGGCCGTTCCATCAGCAATTGGAACAGGCACTTTGCGAATACCTGGGAGTGCCTTACATCAGCTTGTTCAGTAATGGCACGCTGGCGCTGATCTCGGCACTGCAGGCGCTACGGGTGACGGGCGAAGTCATCACCACGCCCTATTCATTCGTGGCGACCGCCCATTCGCTGGTGTGGAACGGCATAAAACCCGTGTTCGTCGATATCGACCCTGTCACCATGGCGATGGATCCCGCGCGGATCGAAGCGGCGATCACGCCGAACACAGCCGCCATCCTGCCGGTTCATTGTTACGGCTACCCTTGCGATGTCGACGGCATCCAGCGTATCGCCGATCTGTATGGACTGAAGGTCATCTACGACGCCGCGCACGCGTTTGCCGTCCGCCACCAGGGCAACAGCCTGCTCAATCACGGCGAGATGTCAGTCCTGAGCTTCCATGCCACGAAAGTGTTCAACACCTTCGAAGGCGGCGCCATCGTCTGCCAGGATGCCAAGACGAAAAAGCGCATCGACTATCTGAAGAACTTCGGTATCGCCGACGAAACCACCGTGGTCGCCCCCGGCATCAACGGCAAGATGAGCGAGATCAATGCCGCCTTCGGACTGCTGCAGCTCAAGGGCGTCGATGATGCGATCGCCGAGCGCGGCGTCCGCGATGCCCGCTATCGACTAGGCCTGGCGGGCGTGCCCGGCATCTCGATGATGACGCCGATTGCCGGCATGGAACCCAATTATTCCTATTTCCCCATCTTCGTGGGCCCTGAGTACGGCCGCAGCCGCGACGAACTCTATTTCGCCCTGCGGGCCCGCGATATCTACGCCCGCCGCTATTTTTATCCGCTGATCAGTGAGTTTCCGATGTATCGGGGCGTGGCCTCGGCCGCGTCGGCCAATCTGCCGGTAGCCACCCGTGCCGCGAGCCAGGTGATCTGCCTGCCGCTTTATCCGACGCTAGCCCTGGAGCAGTTGGACGAGATCGTGGACATCATCCGGAATCCGCCGAATCCTTGATTTTCGCAAACGTAACTATACGAAACACAGGGGCGGATTTTCCGCCCCTTTCGCTGGGGGAGCGCCCAGCGCGCGTGGCGAACTTTCCCCAGGCGGACGAAAAACTTCGAAAAGAAGCCCTAAAGAATCGAATATCCCAGTCGTTATCCAGGCAGCGGAACACTTAGTTCGGGTAGAACCGGGCGAGCCCACCGCGTTGTTGGGTAGCGATAGCTGCCCAGTTTGAAGAAGCCTTTCTCTCTCGGGAGCTATACATGTCTTCGGTTATCAATACCAACTACCTCTCTCTGGTTGCCCAAAACAACCTGAACTCGTCGCAATCGGCCCTGGGCACCGCGATCACCCGCCTGTCCTCCGGCCTGCGCATCAACAGCGCCAAGGATGACGCTGCTGGTGAAGCCATCGCCAACCGCTTCACGGCCAACGTGAACGGCCTGACCCAGGCTGCTCGCAACGCCAACGACGGTATCTCGATCGCTCAAACGACCGAAGGTTCGTTGGACGAAATCAACAACAACTTGCAGCGCGTTCGCGAACTGACCGTTCAAGCCGCCAACGGCACGAACTCGGCCAGCGACCTGAAGTCGATCCAGGCTGAAATCACCCAGCGTCTGTCGGAAATCGACCGCGTGTCGGAACAGACCCAGTTCAACGGCGTGAAGGTTCTGGCCAGCGATCAAACGCTGACCATCCAAGTCGGTGCCAACGACAACGAAACGATCAACGTCAACCTGAAGCAGATCAATTCGTCGACCCTGGGCCTGACCAACCTGGACGTGACGAAGAGCGTCTCCAGCGACTCGCTGGTTGCCGCCGGCAACTTCAAGGACGCCGTCCCCGGCAAGGCCGCCACCTCGGCCACCACCGTTGCCCTGGACTACTCGGGCGCCACCCCCGCCACCCCGACGCTGGTTGTCGGTAGCGACGGCGGCCTGTACGCGCAAAGCGGCGGCTCGCTGTACCAAGCTACGTACGACGCCGACACCGACACCGTGTCCTACGACACGAGCGGCGCTGCCGCCACCGCCGGTATTGCTGCAACCACCGCCACCACCTACGTCAACGGCGGCACCCTGACGAACCTGAGCGATGTCAAGGCCGCTACGGCCGACGACACCGCCGGCGCTCCGTCGTTCACCGTTTACCAAGCCAAGGCCGACGGCAAGCTGGTGGTTTCGGATGGCACGAAGTCGTGGACCATCGACGGCACCACCAACAAGATCGACCTGTCGACCGGTAAGGTTACCCTGGGCGGCGCTGGTTCGACCGCCGTTCTGCCGGGCGCTGGCGCTACCGCCGCCAACTACGACGCCGTTTCGAACGACAACGTCCTGACGTTGCCGGGTACGGACGCCGTGGCCACCGTGGCTGCTGTTGCCTACAACACGACCGACGCTTTCGCCAGCCTGGGTGGCACCAACACCCTGGAGAAGGACGCCAAGGGCAACCTGCTGGTCAAGAACGTCGGTACCGACGGCACGACCACGTACTTCACCGCCACCGCTGATGCTTCCGGCAAGGTTACCGCTGGCGACGAAGCCAACGTTGATCCCCTGAACAACATCGACAAGGCGATCTCGACCGTTGACTCGTTCCGTAGCGACCTGGGCGCGATCCAGAACCGCTTCGAATCGACCATCACCAACCTGAACAACACGGTCAACAACCTGTCCGACGCCCGTTCGCGTATTCAAGACGCCGACTACGCGACCGAAGTGTCGAACATGAGCCGCGCTCAGATCCTGCAACAAGCTGGTACCTCGGTTCTGGCGCAAGCCAACCAAGTGCCGCAGACGGTTCTGTCGCTGCTGCGTTAATCGGTACTTCTCTGAAAGCCGGTCTCCGGCTTTCAGTAGATCGGACCCCGGTCCGCGTTCACACGCGGTCCGGGGTTTTTTCATTGCTTGCAGCCAGCTCCCCCGGAAGACCCCCGAAAGACCCGGGCAGAGGCCCACCGCAAGGCCGCCCCAGCGCAACAGGCCGACGTTATGGGAGATTAGGCATGAAATATTGCGTTTTCCGTCGGATTCATTTTCCTTTCTCCTTCCTACACTAGCGGCTGCATCCTGAAGCCCGATCCGACCATGTCCAAGCCCACCGCAGCCCGTCTTCTGAATCGCCTCCCCGCTGCCAGCGCACCGCGCAAGACGACACCTGCAAAGGCGCTGAAGCGCACCGACCCACAACCCACCGATGCCAAGGGCTGGCTGCTGCAAGCGCGCCAGCTCATCGAGGGGGGCAACGTCGAACTGGCGCGTGAAGCGGCGAACAAGGCGCAAGGTCTTGGCGACGACAGCGCCGCGCTGTGGCTGCTTTATGGACGCATCGAAACCCAAGCCAACAATACGCGGATAGCGATCGGACATTTTCGCAAGGCCATCGAGCGCGACGAAAACCTGGCGGACGCCCATCATGGACTGGCCAGCGCATTGCAGCGCGTCGACGAGTGGAACAATGCCCTCAGGCATATCGAGGTGGTGCTGAGGCTGGAACCGCAGCGTCTTACCGCGAAGTCGCTCAAGGCGTTGATCCTGATAGGGCTGCACCGCCATACGGAAGCGATTGAGCTGTTCGAAGAGCTCCTGGACAAGGATCATCCCCAGGCTGCCTACGCGCACTTGACCAATCTGGGTAACGCCCAGCGAGACGTCGGCCGCCTGGCCGAGGCCGAGAAGTCCTACCGCAAAGCGGTGAAGTTGCGCCCGACCGACGTCAATTCACGGTCCAATCTGTTGACGCTGTTGCATTACATGCCGGAGCGCACGGCCGCGGAAATCGAGCAGGTCTGCCGTGAAATCGGCGCGTTGTTTGCCAAGGACGTGAAGAGCGCCCGCCCGGTTCCGCAGGACAAGGCACCCAACAAACGCCTGCGTGTCGGCATGTTCTCCGACGGCTTCCGCCAGCACCCGGTGGGCGCGATGACGGCGACCGCCCTGGAACAGCTCGTCAAGCAGGGGGTGGAGATCCACGCCTACTCGACGACCTCCGTATCGGACTACATCACCGAGCGGATCAAGGGCTTTTGCACCCGCTGGCTGGTCGTGACCAACCTGACCGACGATCAGTTTGTCCAGCAGATCCGCGAAGACGAGATCGACATCCTCATCGACCTGGCCGGTTATGGCGCCGGTACCCATATGCGGGCGCTGACGCAGGAACCCGCGCCCTTGATCGTCAAATGGGTCGGCGGCCTGATCAATACCACCGGCCTGGAAAGCATCGATTACCTTATCACCGATGCCATCGAATCGCCGCCGGAGACGGATCACACCTATACGGAAAAGTTGATCCGCATGCCGGACGACTACATCTGCTATATGCCGCCGGCGCGAGTGCCCAATGTCGGTCCTTTGCCGGCGGCCAGGAACGGCTACATCACGTTCGGCTGCTTCAACAACCCAACCAAGATCAATCCCGTGGTCCTGGCGGAGTGGGCCGGCCTGTTGAAGATGGTGCCGGCATCCCGGCTGCTTCTCAAGAGCGGCGCTTACGACAGCCCGGTCATGCGCAAGATGGTGACCGACACCATGCTGGCTCACGGCGTTCCCGAGGAGCGCATCCAGTTCTCCGGCTATTCCATCCATTACCAGCTGTTCGCCGCCTATAACGACATCGACATCGCGCTGGATCCCTGGCCCTATTCCGGCGGCCTGACCACCTGCGAAGCCATGTTGATGGGCGTCCCTGTCGTCACCCTGCCCGGCCCCACGTTCGCCGGGCGGCACTCGGCGACCCATCTGGTCAACGCCGGCCTGCCCGAGCTCGTCGCCAGCGATTGGGACGAATACCGCGCGCGCGCCGTCGATCTGGCCGGCGACCTGGACAATCTGGCGAATATCCGCGCCAACCTGCGCGAAAGCTTGCTGAAATCCCCCGTCTGCGATGCCACGCGCTTCGCCGGCCATCTGGCCAACGCCTTCCGCGCGATCTGGCAGCGGTATTGCGAAGGCAAGGCGCCGGCCGCCTTGCATATGGCCAAGGACGGCTCGGTGCGGTTCGAGGGCGAAGACGCAGCGATCAAGCTGCTGCAGCCGGACTTGCCGCCTGAAGAGCGAGGATTCCAGTGGCAGCTGCCGGGCAAGCTGATCGCCGTGGACAGCAGCGGCCGCCTGCTGGACCGCCCTTCCACGGAAGGCATGCTGTCGCTGAAAATGCTGGAAACCGTGGTCTTCGACCCCGTGGGCAACATCCGCGGCCACGCCTTCGTCGCGCGCGATGGCGTCCATTACCAGCCTGGCTTGAGCTTGGGCGATGGCCAACCCGCCACCCTGCACGACTGCCTCGACCCGCAACTGAGCGGTTTGTTGCGACCGCTGGATGCGGACGCCACCGCCCCCACCGCCGGCGGCCGCGTGTTGTTCCAACGTCCAATCGCCACGATCGCGCTGGACAGGATCGATGGCCTGCCCACGGTGGACTGGCTGCTCCTGGACGGCCGCAACGCCAGCACCACCATCCTGGAACATGGCGTCAAGACGCTGGCCAACACCCTTCTGATCGACGCCAGCGTGGTTTTCCTGGCAACGCACACGGGGCAGCCCACGCTCGCTGATATCACCGACTGGGCCAGCCGCAACGGCTTTCGCCTGCATCGCCTGCATGACGCCACCATGGGCCATGCCAGTGCTTTGCCGGGAAGCCGGACGCTGCCGCCAACCGCCCTGCTGCACGCCGACGCCCTGTTCGTGCCGAACGACAGCCGCCTGGCGCAGCTCGATGCAGGGGAACGCCAGAAGCTCGCGTGCATCCTTCACCTGGGTTACGGCCTGGAAGACCTGGCCTATGAAATCCTGGCGGGTGACGATGCGGGCCTGACGTTCGCGCAGGACTATCTGGACGACCGCCATGTGGCGAAGGCGCTGGGACACGACGCCGCTATCGGCGTGCATGAGGTCCGCAACCGCAATGAAGCTGGCGTGACGGTCCAACTGGTGCGTAATCTGCATCACTGGAGCGCTCCGGCACTGGATGTGCTGCTCAAGCGCAGCCTGAGCATGTTCACCCGTGAGCCGCACAATCACACCGCCCATTTCCTGCTGTCCCATGGCTTGCTGGCCAAAGGTGAACTGCAGCCCGCCGACGACGACACGCCCCACGCCGCAACGCAGCGCGACCTTGCCGCGCGCTTGCACGCCATGGGGTGGCAAGGCAAGGGCAATCTATACAGCGTCTGGCTGGCGGAAATGCGCGAACTGCAGGATCGGGCCAATGCGCGCATCAGCGTCGTCCTGGCTTCCGCGTCTCTGACGGGGAACATGGTTTCCAGCCTGTTGTCCCTGAGAGAACAAGGCCAGGATGAGATCGAGATCGTCCTCGTCAACCGCGGCGGGCCTTCAGCGGCGTTTGAAAGCGTGCTATCCCTGGCAGACCTCTACGTCGAGACGCGCGGCGCAACAGGTGATTGCATTGCACGCAACCTGGCTGCCGTGTACGCCAAGGCGCCCATCCTGTTGTTTGTCGACAGCAACGGCGTTCCGGAACCCGATTTGATTCAGGCGCATTTGCGCGCCCACGCGAACCGCAATGCGGTCGCGGTCCGTGGCGCCTACCGGCTGCGGGATGGCGGCAGCATGCCGGCCCTCTACGACCTCGGCACCGAAACGATACCGTCCTTGCCCACCCTGGAAGGCAATGCCTCGTTCGCCCGTGAGGCATTCGTCGCAGTCAAGGGCTGGGGGGACTACCTGCTTGGTGAACACGCGGGTATCGATATCGGCACCCGGCTGATCAACCACGGCTTCGACGAAGCGCGGCAGCTGTACGTGCCGGACGCCATGGTCCTCCTGGACGGCGTGCTCGACGCGGCCAAGGCCAATGACAAGTACGCCACGCAGCGTGCCCCCTGGTTGCTGCTGGATGCATGGGGATCGACCAAGTCGGTTCCCCCTGCCCAACGCGCTGCCGCGGCCACGGCCACGCCTGTGCGTACCCTGCCCGCTCCGTCCGATACGAGCGAAAAGCAGTTCGTGCATATCTGCTACAACAATATGCACGTCCAGGGCCTGATAAGCACACTGGACGATGATGCGCTGGGCAAGGATTTCGTACATCGGATCCTGATCGAGAAGGCACGTTCGGTGCCGGGCTACGACAACGACATCCGCGCCAACGAGAACGCCTATTTCTTCGACAGCCAGACGGACCTTCAACGCGTCGTCGAACTTTGCCTGCAACCCAATGTGCAAGGCGTATTCGTCCATGGCCTGTTTTTCGACTGGCAGAAGGCCTTGATCAAGCAGATCGGCAAACAGGTCAAGGTCATCTGGGCGATCTGGGGCGGAGATCTGTACAACCCGATCGCCCAGGGCGCCCCCATCACGGATGTGGTCGCGCACATACATGCGGTCGCCACCGTCACCGAGGGTGATTACCGCCTGTTCTGCGAGACCTACGGCAAGAAGCCGAAGCTGACCATCGCCTATCCCAGCTCGGTCGAGATGGACAGCATCGCCCTGCCCGCGGCCAAGCCCAACGTCATCTTCGTGGGCAATAGCGGCGATCCCGGCAACCTGCACATCGAGATCCTGGAAAAACTCGCGGCCAAGAAAGACATCAAGGACTATGAAATCGTCCTGCCCGTCTCATACAACTTCCAGCCTGAGTACAGGAAGGAGCTGACCGCGCGCATCGAAAAACTGGGGCTGACCAAGCAGACCCGCCTGCTCACCGAGTTCATCGAGCCCAAGCAATACCTGACGATGCTGGGTACCGCCAAGTACTTCATTACCGCCCATCAGCGCCAGCAGGCCCTGGGCAATCTGGTGGCATCGCTGTACTTCGGCAACGCCACCGTGTTGCGCGAAAAAATCAAGGTCAACGGACAGGTCGTCGCCAATCCGAGCTGGGATGTACTGACGCAGCAATTGCAGGCCAAGCCGCTTTCCTACGATGAATTCGCCGACTGCAAGCGGCTGTCCGAGCTGCCTGCCCTGCCCGCGGATGTCTACGCGGCCCAGCAGGCCGCGCTGCTCGAACGCTGCGGCCGGGCCGGCATCGTCAAGCTCATGAAGGCGCAGTTCGAACAGGCCGCTCGGTTCGAGTAACGAACGCCGCCGCCGTTGACCCAGGACATCACGCCATGAATGCCCCCGCTCTCTCCAGGTCCGCAGGGATAGGCGCCAGGATACTCGACCTGGCGGGCTACCTGCCGGACGCAACCCTGGACAATGAAACGCTGGCGGCCTTGTATCCGGACTGGACGGCGCAGAAGATCCACGACAAGACGGGTATCCAGTCCCGCCACATCGCCGCCAAGGACGAGACCGCCGCCGATCTCGCTTACCATGCCGCGCTAGCCCTGTTCGGCCGCGGCTCGGTGCAGCCGCAAGACGTGGATTTCGTCATCCTCTGCACCCAGGCACCCGACTACATCCTGCCCACGTCGGCATGCATACTCCAGGACCGCCTGGGCATCCCCACGTCGGCAGGCGCATTGGATGTGAACCTGGGCTGCTCCGGTTACGTGTATGGATTGTCGCTGGCCAATGGCTTGATCGCGTCCGGGGCCGCCCGATGCGTGCTGCTGCTGACGGCCGATACCTATTCCCGCTACATCCACCCGCTGGACAAGAGCGTACGCACCCTGTTCGGCGACGGCGCGACCGCCACGGCGGTAGTCGCGGATACTCAGGCCGCAACGCGGCTGGGATCCTTCGTGTTCGGCACCGATGGCAGCGGCGCGGACAACCTCATCGTCAAAGCCGGCATGTTCCGCCAGCCGCTCGACGCGGCGAGCCAGTTGGAGCATACCGACGCGTCGGGCAACGTCCGCACGGCAGCGCACCTATATATGAACGGCGCGGCCGTGATGGCATTTTCGCTGTCCACCGTGCCGAAGGCCGTCAGGCAACTAATGGACAAGGCGCAATGCGCCGAATCCGACATTGATTACTTCGTCCTGCATCAGGCCAACCGCATGATGCTGGACGCCCTGCGCAAGAAATTGCAGTTGCCGCCGGAAAAGGTGCCCATTCTGATGGAGCAGTGCGGCAACACGGTTTCTTCGAGCATTCCCCTGGCCCTGATCGCGATGCGTGAACAGGGCACGCTGACGTCCGGCCATCGGCTTGCGCTGGTCGGCTTTGGCGTGGGTTATTCCTGGGCAGCATGCCTGGTGGATTTTTAAGGAGTTGAACATGAACGAGTTTTATACCGGCATGTCGGAAGTCCTGGAAGTGGACGCCGAAAGCATCGTACCGAATTTCGACCTTGCCACCGTCGCCTGGGATTCCCTGGCCATCGTGTCGACGATCGCCCTGGTGGATGATTGCTTTGGCGTGCTGTTGAACGGACAGGCGCTGGCCAATTGCGCCACCATCGCCGACATCGAAAAGCTGATTTCCGCCGAGAAGGTGTAACCATGGCCGCAACGACCGCTGCCGGCAAGGAAATACGCCTGTCGGGTTCCAGTATCGCGGGTGTGGCTGCCTGCATTCCTTCCCAACGAATCGGCAATGACTATTTTGTCGAGAAGTTCGGCGAGGCAGCGGTCCGCGACGTGGTCAAGATGATAGGCGTGCAGGAGCGCCGCTGGAGCGCGCCGAACGTCAGCACCGGCGATCTGTGCATGCTGGCCGGAAAACGGCTGCTTGCCGGATTGGACTGGGATCCCGCGTCGATCGATGCCATTATTTTCGTTTCCCAAACCCCCAATTACCGCTTGCCGGCGACGGCCTGCGAATTGCAATCCGGGCTGGGACTACCTACCCACTGCATTGCCTTCGATATCAATCTCGGCTGCTCGGGCTACCCCTATGCGCTGTGGCTGGCCTCCAGCATGATCAGTAGCGGTAGCGCGCAGCGAGTCCTCCTGGCGGTGGGCGACGTCAGCAGCAAGATGGCGGATCCGGACGACCGGGCTACCGGCCTGTTGTTTGGCGACACCGGCACGGTGACGGCGGTCCAGGCCGATGATGGCGCTGAGCCGGCGCACTTCATTCTGGGAACCGATGGCGCCGGCGCCGCCAATCTGATCGTGCCCGAGGGCGGTTTCAAGACCTACCCGGCGGCGACGGACGCCCGCATGAATGGGAAAAACCCCTGCCGGCTCTATATGGATGGGGGCGAGATTTTCAACTTCACCTTGCGCTCGGTACCGCCGCTGGTCCAGCGCACCGTGGAATTCGCTGGCCATGATCGCGATAGCTATGACGCATTCCTGTTCCACCAGGCCAACCTTTTCATGCTCAAGCATCTCATCAAGAAATCAGGATTGGCGGCGGACAAGGCGCCGATCAATATCGACCGCTATGGCAATACGAGCAGCGCATCCATCCCATTGCTGATGTTGACCGAAATGCGTGAAGCGCTCTTGACCGATCGCCGGCGGTTGGCGATGTTCGGCTTCGGCGTCGGCTATTCCTGGGCGTCGGCCTCCATGGCCGTGGGTCCATTGAAGTGCGCGGAACTTATTGAAGCATGACACTCTTTTCCGAACAGGCCCTCGCGGGTAACACGTATCTCGTCACCGGGGCGTCGTCCGGCATAGGGCGTGCCACCGCCGAATTGATCGCCCGCCTGGGTGCCACGGTCGTGCTGGGCGGACGCGACACGGAGAGGCTGCAACGAACGCTGGAGGGCCTAAACGGATATGGAGAGCGTGGCCACCAACTGGCCGCCGTGTCCCTGACAGATGCCGACCAGGCGTGCGATTGGGTCAAGGGCGTGGCCGCGCAAGCCGGCGAGCTCGCGGGGATATTCCATGCCGCCGGTATCGAGTTGATACGCCCGATCAAGATGACCAAGCAGGCGCAGCTGGATAATCTGTTCAGTAGCAGCCTCCACGCCGCTTTCGGTATCGCGCGCGCCGCCAGCCTGAGAGGTGTCCTGCGGGATGGCGGATCCCTGGTTTTCATGTCCTCGGCCGCTGGTTCGCATGGGCAGGCCGGCATGGCGGCCTATTCCGCCGCCAAGGCCGGTATCGATGCCATGGTGCGGTCCCTCGCTTGTGAAATGGCGGCGCGCCGCATACGCGTCAATAGCGTCGTCGCCGGTGGCGTCAAGACGGCCATGCATGAGCGCCTGGTCAACAATAGTGGCGAGGCCACCACCACCGATTACGAACGCGCCCATTTGCTGGGATTCGGCGAGGCCGACGATGTGGCGCAGGCCGTCGCCTTCCTGCTCAGCGACGCGAGTGCCTGGGTGACCGGCAGCGCCATGGTCGTGGATGGCGGTTACGGAGTCCGGTAATGACTGAACGTTTGATACTCGTCGGCGGCGGGGCTTTCGCCCGTGAACTGATCAACTGGACGCAAGACGCCATGGATGCGGCCGGCAAGCCCGGCGTTGCCGGGTTTCTCGATGTCAGCCCCAATGCCATGGATGTTTTTTCCTATGGCGTGCCCTGGCTCGGCGACATCGACGATTACATGCCGCAAGAAGGCGATCGATTCGTGATGGCGATTGGCGATCCGATCGGCAAGCGTACGGTGGCGCGCAGGCTGCGCGCCAAGGGCGCCCTGTTCGCGACCATCGTGCATCCGACCGCTATCGTGGCACGCAGCGCCAAGCTGGGCGAAGGCGTCGTCGTCTGCCCGCTCAGCATCGTGTCCGCGGATGCGCATATAGGCGATCTGGTCGCCATCAATAGCCACTGCGGTATCGGGCATGACGTGCGCATCGGCGACTTCTCGACCTTGAGTGGCTTTATCGACTTGACCGGCTGGGTGCAAGTCGGCGAAGCCGTGTTTTTCGGTAGCGGCGCGCGCGTCCTGCCCAAGACGAAAGTGGGCGACGAGGCGCGTATAGGCGCCGGCGCCATCATCATGCGTGCCGTCGCGGCCGGCGTGACCATGTACGCGGCTCCGGCCAAGAGACTTTGAAATGCGGCTGGATAACACGCTGTTCACCCGATACTGGCATCTCGGCTGCCACCGGCGCGAGCTGGCCAATGAAGGCGATTTCGTCCGACTGACCACGGTGGTGGGCGACGTGGTGATGTACAACGATGGCGACGATATCGTGGCTTTCGACAACCGCTGCGCGCATCGCGGCGCCAGGATCTACGAGGGCGAATGCGGCAATCAGGCTCCCACCTGCAAGTATCACGGGTGGACCTACCGTAATGGCATGACCATCATTCCAGAGCGCGAGCGCTTCCACGACTGCAACATCGAGGCAGCGCGCCTGCGCGCATTCGCCACGGAATGGTGCGGCGATTTCCTGTTTTTCAGCGTTGCCCCGGCTCATACGCTCGAAGCGCAACTGGGTGAATCCGCCCGCATGGTGGAAGACATTTCCTTCAACATCGACCGCCGCATCGATCACAATGCCTACGACTATCCCTGCTATTGGCCCCTTGCCATCGAGAATGCGCTGGAAAGTTACCATGTAGCCATGGTGCATGCCGATACGCTCATGGGCCTGGAACTCGAAGATGGCGAGGATGCCTTCTTCGGTGACAACTCCATCATCTACGCGCCCATCGGCAATGCCAGGCTGAGCAAACAGTTGAAGCGCCTGCGCCCGCTTTTCGAGATCGACTTCCAGTACGAGGGATATATGTCCCTGTACCTATTCCCGTTCTCCATGATCTCGTCGACCTATGGGTATTCGTACTCGATCCAGAGCTTCTTTCCCAAGGCGGGAACGCAGGACACGAGCAACTTCATCAGCCGCCTTTATACCGCCCCGACGCGCGCCGGTAACGCGGCGGCAATCCTGGCGTCTTTCTTCGACTCTTCGGTCAAGATGAACCGGGAGATCTTCAAGGAGGACGCTGACGTGTGCAACTTGCTGGCACCGGACACATGGTCGATGCAGCCTCTTCGATATATGTCGGAACGCGAGCGCAAGATTTCGCATTTCCGTGAGTCATGCCGGCGAGCGATGTCGGAACCGCCTGAAACAGCACACGCCGGAGCCTGATGATGAAATTTGCTTTACTGGGGTTGATCGCAAGCGCATTGCCCGCACTCTGTGTAGCGGCCGAGGTGGCCTCGACATCGGTGCAATGTCCTGCCACGCTGGACAGCAGCTACAAGCCGCAGCCTGGCAGCCGCTTGATCGGCGCTGAAGTCCAGGGCAGCCGCACGTTGGCACACGCGTCCATGGCTACCGGAACGCCCGCCGACCAGCATGCGGACGCGCTCTCCGAGTTCGAGCAGGACGAGGAAAGCACGCAGGACGGCTACGTCACCTACACCTATTATTACGAGACGACCGCTCAATCGCCTTTATCCGTGATCTGCGGCTACGGCGTAGCGCATGGTGCCAACACGTCACTGCTGCTGTTGCCCGTCCCCAGCGACACCAAGGGAACCTGCAAATTCCGCATGCCTTCCCCCGCGGCGCCCGATGCCGCCGCCAAGCGTTCGAGCATGACCTGCGCCGCGAGGTAAGGCCCGCGGAAGCAGCACTCAGGCCGGACTCACGAAGGCAGCAATACGACGGGAGGCGGCAGTGGCTCCCGCGCCCAACGGCTTGAGATGATCATAGTCGCCGAATTCGGCATCGGCATAGTCATCCACGGAGTACAGGTCGAGCAGCCGCGGATCCAGCGCTTGAGAATACCGGTCGACGAGTTCATACAAAGGTCCGAACACCTCCCGCGCCGCCCCCAACGCCTTTTTGTAATCAGAGCGCGCGGGTGGCACGTGGCAGGGTAAAGTAAGCCCCGATATGACCGACAATTCTTCGCTGTCACCTCCGCCACCTGCTGCCATGCCCGCCCGCGCCCGCTGGCGTCTGCGCGCGACCCTTTTTCTGATCTGGCTGCTGGGCGGCTGTGCCGTGGCCGCCGGCTTCGCCATCAACACCCGACTGTTCGGCGGCGAGCCGCTGCGCGAGGTGGCGACGCAACTTCCGCGCACGCTGAACGATGGCTCGGTGAGCTTCGTGCTCATACTGAGCTTGATGGGGCTGACCGGCGTCGCCTTCGTCTGCTACCGCGCCTGGCGGCGCCGCGCGGACCTTGGCGACTACTGGTACCTGGGCGCCCTGTTCCTGGGCGTCTATGGCTATTTTGTCGTCTGGACGGCAGGCGGCGTGGCGGTGGGGATCGCGATGACCGTCACCGATGGCTGGGGAAGTCTGCTGAATCTTCCCAAGGCGGTGGTGGTGGCCTGGCTGTTCGGCATCATGGGCCTCATGTTCAATGCGCTCAATCTGTTGTTTGTCGTACCGCAGGTGATCTGGTGCTGGCAGCGTACGCTGCATCGGGCGCGTTTGCGCGCGCTGCCGCCGGAGTTGCCGCAGGCCCCTGGGCCGTCGGTGTCCTCCGCGCCCGCCGCACCCTCTGCCCCCTCTTTGTCCTCCGTGCCAGCACAGTCCAACCGGATCGATCAGCCCGATCCGCCCGAGCTTCCCTCCCCCTGGCCGCGCCGCCGCATACTGGCGGCCTGGGGTATCGGCGCGATTGGCCTGGTCCTGCTGGACTATCAATTCATGAAAGGCCGCTGGCCCATCAAGGACCTGCGTGTCGACCTGGGCCAGGACGTCACTGCATGGATGCAGGCGCGTGGCCCGGAGCACTTCGATTCCTATTATGTACGCGAGACCCCCACCTGGGTCTGGACCGTCAAGGCGCCGATTCCGGACGATGTCCCGGCCATCTTCGAACACGGCGCCGTGCGCGTGCACTGGTCCGGCATCGAGGGTTTCGAGCTGATGAACGGCAGCGAGGACGCCAACGATCATCGCATCCGGGCCGTGCAATGGCGCTATCAGTCGGACAACCACTACTCGCATGAACAGGGATTGGCTTTCGTGCAGGCGACACTGGCCCAGTTCGCGCGAGAGGCGTGGCAGGCTGAAACCTTGCCGGCTGACAACGACACCATCGCGCCGACGCCCGGGCAAGTCCCCAGCCTCGTAACCTGGGAAGCGTTGGTGAACCAGCGCAAGCCCCTCCGGTGGTCCTGGCTGACGGCGGATGTACGTGCCACGCTCAGGGTAGGACCAGCCTGGAACTTCGAGCCCGGCGAGCCGCCAAGCTACACCGTCACGCTGCGTTTCGAGGAAAGAACGGCGCCTTAAAGAAAGAGCTGGTGCTCGGCAGCGCGTCCTTGCCATGGACGGCCACCCAAGCAAGGAGATCGGAGTCAGCGAAGACGCCTGGTCTATCTCGCGGGACTTTTCGCCGGCGCCAGCATCCTGGAAGCTTCCTTCGACAGATCGACACCTTTTTCACCCGGCTTCATGGGCTGCCAGGCATACCAACGCCCCTTGGTCTGCTCGGGCACACACTGCGCCAGGGAATGCGTGCCGCTCAGATCGACGACATTGATGCGCAGTTTGGGCTTCTGCCGCGCGATCTCTCCCGCCACCGCGCACAGATCCTGTCCGCAGGCATCTTCGCCAGCAAGGAAGATGAATACCAGGGCATCGCGCTTGATCCCGTCCACGGACGCGGCGGCCAGTTTCAAGCCCTCTCCCAGTGCCGCCTTCCCTTCGCTTGTCCCGCCCTGCATGGCTTTCACCAGGTCCGGACGCTTGTCGGCGGGAAATACCCCATGTCCCTCCGGCGCCCGGCATTCGCCGGCAGGAAAAGTGACCAATTGCGTGACCGTATCCTTGGGCAGCCCGCCGACGATACGCTCGATCTGCGCCCGGCCGATGGCCAGGCGCGGCGTCGTGCCCGTCTTGGGGGGCGCTTTCATACGCTGCCCCGTTTCCAGCACCATGACCAGTTCCGTCGGCCATTCCGGGTCGCGGGCCGGCTCAGGCTTCGGCTCCGGCGGCGGCACGGGCTTGGGTTCCGGCGCCGGCGTCGGCGCGGCCACCACGGGCGGCGGCGCGACATGAGGCTGCAGCCACCACCACAAGGCCCCCAGGAGCACAGCGAGCAAGAGCAGACTGCTCAAAGCGATCCGCCACCAGCGTGTTGGCGGTGGCGCAGGCCGCGCCGCGGCAACTGGCGGGGGCGGCGGATCATCCGCGAGACGAATCAGCAGGCGCCCATCCACGCTATACAGCTTGTCCAGTACAGGCGCCGTCCGCAGCGCCTGCATCTGCCCGGCCTGCTCGTCCAATCCACGCGCGCGCATGGCTTGGACCAAACCATCCAGCGTAGCCATGTGCGCATCGTAGGCCCGCAGAAGCGCCTGCTGTGCTTCTTTACCCAAGCCGGCATAGGGCGTCACCATGCCCTGCTGCGACGTCCACCATTCGAGCACGCCATCGTCGCCCAGGCGAGGCATCGCGTAAACCGCCGCCACGCCTGGGGAAAAGTGCTTGCGTATGAGTGCTATCGGGCGGCCGTAGGCCCTGTCCAGCGAGGCCTCCGTGGTGTGCCCGCGGGGATCCCGCAAAAAGCGTTGCATGACAATATCTCGAATGATTCGCGCCGCTACGGCACCAGGCCCATGCTCTTCTGCAGCTTGTAGACCTCCGCCTGCCTGGCCTTGATTTGCGCCTCCAAAGCAGCGTCCGAAGCGTTGACGTTGATGGGAGTGCTCAAGGTCTTCTGCGACTGCGCCAACTGCCGCTTGAGTTCCGCATTGTTCTGCGACTTGGCCTTGGCTTGATCCAACAGCTTCTTCACGGAAGCGGACAGCGCATTACGCGCCTTGGTCTTCTCCGCCAACGACTTGCCGATGGCCGCGCGCTGCGCCTCCAGATCAGCCAGCACCTGCCTGGCCTGCGCATTCTCCGCCTGCGCCGCCCGCACGTCGTCTTCACGCTGAGCCACGTGCTGGCCGTAGCCGCCGCCCACATCGCAATTCATCTTGGTAATGAACCCGGCGTTCTGGTTCGCGGGATCACAATCCGCCGCCGTCGTGGCGCAGCCGGTCAGCACCGCCAACAACAGCGTAGCGGCGGGCAGTTTCATACGCGTCAACTGGACCTTCATGCCTTGGGCTCCCCAAGATCGATGGCGCCGCGCAAAGCGAAATAGCTATCCGCTTCCTTGTTGAGCTGAGCGATCTTGCTGTCCAGGACCGCGAGTTGCTTCTGCATCTCCTTGCTGTCCCTGGCGCTGCCATTGGTCTGCGCGCCGGCGTCGCGGTACTGCGCGGACACCTTGTTCATGTTGTCCAGATCGCTCTTGATCCTGCCGATATTGGCATCGATCTGCGCCAGCTGCTTTTGCGCGGCCGCCTTGTCGGCGGTGTGCGCGGCAATATCGGACTGCATCCGCACCATGCTGGCCTTGTCGTCGGCAATCACAGCGGTAATGGAGTTGCTGCGATCCTGCACCTTCTGCGTATCGGCCTTGATATCGTCGCCCATCGCCTTGAGCTGGTCAGAGGTGTTCTTGTACTGGCTGCGACGGACGTCCAGATAGTAATTGGCTCCCATCGCCACGCCGCAAGCCGCGACCGCGCCAACAATGGCAGCCGGCGCCTTGTTCTTGCCGCCTGCCAGTATGCCGACGAGAGCTCCTGCCGCCGCGCCCATCATGCAGGCCTCGAGCGCGGACTGGCTGAAGAACTTCGCGTCGCTGCCCTGCGTCAAGCGGGGATCGGGTTTGACGCCGTTGTTATTCAGCATGCTGCTGCCCGTGCTGGCGCATCCGCTGAGCGCGAGGGAACATACCAACATGAGGGCAACGGGAATGCGATGCCACTTCCGTTCGAGAAAAGACATGAGAGCTCCTTGAAGATTATTTATTGACTGCAACGCATGAATCCAGCCATGCACGACGATCGGCTTTCTTATTTCCCAGGTAGGTCTTCTGGTGCGACCAGTAGGTAGCCAGATAGGGCCGCAAGCCATTGAGCTGCGGGTTCTGCTCGAACATCTTGTTGAGTACTGGAACCTGCCTGGCCAGGTTATCGGCGCCGTACAGCGTGGCGGCATCGACCAGGCTGCTGGCGTAGTACTGCGTCACGCCTTCCACGCGGCGCTCATCGCTGGTCAGCAGTTGTTTGCGCCGTTCGCAGGTCGCGTCCGTATTGCCGCCTTCGCAGGTGGATTTGTAGACTTCACGCAGGAAATTACGATGCTCGCCGTCGTCCTTCAGCTTGGTGCACAAGAATGCGCCCAGGTTCAGGCTGGCCCGTATCGCCTGGTCGCGCGCCTCTTCCTGCTGCTGGTTGCTGGCGCGCAGCTTGCCTTCCAGGCTGGCCAACTGGTCCTTCAGCTTCTTGTCCGTGACCTTGCCCGCCAGCGTGTTCAGTTCGGTCACCGCGGACACGCCCTTCTTCGACGCATCGGACGAGACCTGGCCATCGCCCAGTTTCTTGTAGCTGGCTTCGAGTTCCTTTACCCGCTCGCGCGTTGTCATCTCACGCGAGGCGATCACCCAGCGGAAGCCTACCGTCTTGTTCTTGATCTCGCCGTCTTCGTCGTAAATATTGCCTTCCTGCCGCAAGGCGGCGCGCAACTCCGATTCCGGCTGGGTGTAGTCCGAGCCGCGGATCACGAAGCTTCCGGCTGACCCATATTGTCGATCGAGCTTGTTGAGCCGAAAGGCATCTATCGTCATCTCAGAGACGTTGCCCAGCATGTCGTGCAAGCCAAGAGGGTTGGGCAACAGTGTGCCGAACCTGTTGATCTTGCCATTGGACGACTGCGTCCCACCAAACCATTCATATTGAGTGATCTGTCCATCCGGCATGGGATAGCGCGCTTCGGCGAACTGTGCGCTGTCGACCTTGATACCTCCGCGCGCGGCGAACTCCCATTCAACTTCAGTAGGTAGTCGGACGAATCCCGAGACCTTGTCTTCCAAAGGCAAGGCACCCTTGGCGTGCTGGCGCAGCCATATGTTGTACAGATGTGCCGTGCGCAAGGCATCGAACCAACTGACCCCTGTGACGGGGAAGCGGCCGTCAGCAGCCTCGGGGTTCGGGCACTTGGCAGGATCGCCGCTGCTCAGCGTGGACAAGGCGAGATACTGCGTGGTGGTGAGCTCGTACTTGGCCATCAGGTAGTAGCTGGACTTCGACTTCTTGTCGGCGCTTTCTTCGGTGAACGCGCCCGCGATGAACGCCTGCCGGCTTTTCTCGACGAACGCATAAGTTCCGCCCTCCTGCCCTACCTGAATGGGAAGGTCGGCCAGCGGCTCGCCCACCGGCACCACCACTTTCCTGAAGACGATCCCGCCGTCGCAAGGCAAGGGCAGCACGATATCGCCGTCAGCAGGCTTGGGATTGTAGAAACGCGCATCCCACTTGGGACTGGGCACCGCCGCATCCGCGGCCGCCGCCGCATGGCATGCAGGCAATGCCAGCACCATCTGAACAGCCCATCGGCCAAGCACTTTAGATCTCACGCAAACTCTCCGCGGGTTGAATACGTTTGGCGCTGGCGGCGCCGATGATCGATGCAAGCAAGGCGACGCCCAGTGCGACCATGAAGGCCAGGCAGCCATGCCAAGGTGTGATGTGGCAGGTGAACTGCCCCGCCGATCTCACCCCGCCGAACAGGTGGTTGAACGCGGTGCTGCCCATGAAATAGATCCCTGATCCGACCACCATCGCCACCACCGTCAGCACGGCTGCCTGCGACGCCAGGAAGGCAGTGATTTCCCCGCCGCCCACGCCCAACAGGCGCAGCGTCGCGATATCGCGCCGTTTACGTCTGACATTCGCCAGGAATGCGCCTGCCAGCGCCGCCACGCAACCTGCGATGGCGGTAACGGCGATGACGTTGAATACCGTCGTCAGCAGATGGTTGATCGCCTTGACATTGCGTATGTCGGCCAGCCGGCTGCCGGTCTCGATGCCCCGGGCGATCAGGCTTTTCTCCAGCGCTTCCACGGCATCCAGATCGCGGGCATACACTCGTGCACGGGCAAAACGCACCCGCGCGTCGGCACTGGGCTGGCCATCCGCCGCGCCCATGGACGCCACGGCGTAGCCGTCCCGATACCATTCCATGTCGCGCAGCAGGGCCGGTTGCACGAAAGCGGCCGCGCGCTCATAGGCGCGTCCCGGCAGCACGGCAAACACCGTCAGTTCCGTCACGGCCTGTTGCTCCATGCCGTTCAAGCGGCGCGTGATGCGCATGCGCAGCTTGTCGCCTGCCTTGACGTCCAAACGCTGCGCGGCCTGCGCGCTGAACACCACGCCCCGCTCGGGCAGCGCGGATACATGCACGTCGCCTTGCACGTTGCCTTGCACATCGCGTTGCACATCGCGTTGCGCAGCGCCTTGCCCAGAGACTTGCGAACCGGTTTGCGCTTCGGCTTGCATACCGGCTTGCAACACCTCCAGCAAGGGATCGCCGGCGGCCGTGGGCAGTACCTCGACGTTCTCCAGGAATTTCGCCGCGGTGTGGATGAAATCCGCCTGCGTATTCAGCGAGCGGGTCATACCGATCACGAACCCCGCATCCGGCCGCCGCGCCAGCTCATCGACCCAGGCCTGGTCGTAGCTGCCGCTGCTCAGCATGCGGATTTCCAGATTGCGCGGGTCTTTCAACAGCTCGTCCTGCATGGCGCTGACCACGCCGTGCTTCAAGCCGAACAGCAACAGCAGCGGTGCGATGACCGCCACCAGCGTGGCGATCATGCACAGGGTGACGAGCCTGTCGTGCCAAAGATCCTGGGTCGCCAGGCGGGTGATCTGCCATGCGCGCATCACGGCTCCCCGCGCAGGCTGAAGGTGCTCAGGCCAGGTTCAAGCGCGGGCGCCAGGCAGGGCAAGCCAAACTTGCGCACCAGGTCCCAGTCGTGCGACACGACCAGCGTGGCCATGCTTTCATCGCGCGCCAGATCGATGAAGAGCTGGAACAGCCTGCTGGCGTTGTCCGGATCCAGCGCCGAAGTAGGCTCATCGGCCAGCAGGATGTCCGGATCGTGCGACAGCGCGCGCACCACCGCGACACGCTGCCGCTCGCCGATGGACAATTGCGCGGGCCGCTTGTCCAGCAGGCGCGCCACGGACAGGACCTCGACGGCATGGCGGATCCGCGCGCTGTCGGCGGACATGCCCAACAGGCGGCGCGGCAACAGGATGTTGTCGCGCACGGACAGATAAGGCAGCAGCCCACCGGTCTGCAGCACGAAACCGATACGGCGCGCACGCAAGGCCGCCAGGGCGGACTCGTCGTCGCGGGCCAACAGCGTCGCGACGTCGTCCTGGGCGTTCAAGGTATAAGCCTGGACGTGCGCGGGTTTCAGCAGCAGGCCGACGCCTTCCAGCAAGGTGCTCTTGCCGCAGCCGCTGCCGCCCACTACCGCCAGTACTTCCCCGCGTCCCAAGCGCAACGCCGGCAGGCGCACTTCGTAGGCGTCATCGCCCCGCCCTCGCCGCAGGCGCAGATCATCGATAGCCAGCATCGTCCATCCACTCAGGGCATCATTTCCAGAGGAACGGGATAGACGAAATCACGCGGGTCGCTGTTTTTCGCCAACGGCACCCAGCGGTCGACATCCGCGTTGTAGATCTGGTAATGCCGCAGCTTGGTCGACAGGTTGCGGATGAACTTCTCCTGCGCCAGGCCATCCCAACTCTTCCAAGTCTGTTCATCGAGATTCAGGACCTCGCTCTGGTAGGGCAGTCCCTCCAGATACTCGGCCATGAATCCCATTTCCGACAGCTTCTTGTCCGATTTCTGCAATTGGTTGGGATCGGCGCCCATGGTTGCGGCGACGTTACGCAACTGGTCGAACATCTCGGTCGGCGAAATCAGCCCCCGGTTGGCCGAGTCGACGATCTTCTTCATGACGTCGCTCAGGTCGCTCAGCTGCCCCTTGGTCAGCAGCACCCGCACATCCGTCGTCGGCAGGGTCTGCTTGATCAGATCGCGATCGCTGATCCAGGCCTGGAACACGGGCGGCGCCTTGGTACCGATGCGCTCGCCCAGATACGCCAGCTTCATCGCGTTCCCGATCAGCGCGGCATCCTCCAGCATCTTGGCGTCCGCGCTGGCCGGCTTCTTGCCGGGCTCCGTCGCATTGGCCGCGCTACCGATGGCGTCCTCGCCCTGGTAAGCGGACTTCACCTGCTGGGTGATCGCGTCGGACAAGGCGTCGACTTTCTTGCCGAACTCGTTGACGTCGCCGGCGTTCACCGGGTAGTACAGCGACACGTTGGTGCCGCCATAGGTCGACAGGTTGCGATACTGCGCCTCCGCGCTCGCATGGTCCTTGGCGCCCGCCGGCGTTTTCAGGTGCAGGGTGTAGATGGCCACGCCCGGCTTGGCCGCTTCGAGCCGGACCTGGGTGGCGCTCATCCCCGTGGACGACAACTTGTCGCTGCCGTCGATGGCGCCCGCATCGGTGATCAGCACCACGTAGCGCGCGCCATAAGGCCGCCAGTCGATGCTGTTGATGGCATCCATGACGCCGGCATACGCATCTTCATCGAACAGGCTGCTGGACACCTTGGCCTGCTTCAGTTCGGCCACCTTGGCCATGAAGTCGGCGCCGTCCTTGACCTTGTTCGGATCCGCGTAGATCTTGCTGACATATTCCAAGCCGGGCGCGGCCTTGGTATTGGAGCGGAAGGCTACCAAGCCGAACTTGACCTTGTCGCCCAGATGCTCCGCTTCGACTTTGGCGTATATCTTCTTGACCGCCTCGCGCGTGCGTTCAATATAAGGATCCATCGAAATGGTGGAGTCGATGACGAACACCACCGCCGAACTGAACTCCTTGATCTGCTTGCTGCGCTCCTGCGCGGTGGACTGGTCCTGATGGGCCTTCGCCGCATCGCCGGAGCCCGCGGCGTCCGCGCTGACGGATGCCACGTTAAGCACCCGCACCCGCACGTTCTGTTCCGTCATGACCTCCTCACCACTCAGGATGGGCATCAGATAGAAGTTCTTCGCCATGTCGACGAACAGTTCCGGCTCCTGGGCCACCACACCCGGCGCCTGGCCCTTGGTCTTGAGCTGCTGGCGCGTGGGAGCGATCTTCTCAACCGGATCGATGGCATTGAGCACGTTGTCCAGCGCCGGCCTGTCCTTGAAGAAAAGCATGCGATCGCGTCCGGCGGGATTGGTGAATGCCAGGGACATCTGCATTTTCCAATCGACGGTGCAGGACCGGTCCAGCCAGCCTTGCGTCTTGCCATAGGAATCCGGTCCGATCTGCACCCAGCGCTTGCCGCCGGCATCCTGCACGGCGTAGACGTAGAAACGGCTGAAAGTAGGCTGCACGGCACCGGCCTTGCCGCCCGGCGCATCGTAAAGCGCGCAGCCGGGCGTGGTGAGTACCCGTTGATAGAGGGTCTTCTTGCCTTCCTGCAACAGCGGCGGCGCGGCCTGCACCGAGGCAGCCAGAACCAGCAGGCCCAGCGCCAGGCCGGTCTTCCTCGCCAGGACGGTCTTCTTCATTTCGGCAGCTCCTTGAGACGAGCCTGCGCCTGGGCGTTGTCCTTGTCTTTATCCAGCACCGCCTGATACCAGTAGGCGGCCGTGGCGGGATCTGCCTTGAAGCAGGCGTTTTCCTTGTACGTGGCGGGATCGTATTCCTGGGCATAGGCGAGCGCGATGGGCACGCTGCCGGCCTGGGCGCGATTGGCATACAGGCGTTGCGCGATCGAGCATTTACCCGCTTCGCGCGCGGCCTTGATGATGGCCAGCATGGCGGTGGGATCCGTCACGTCGCGCACGCAATCCTGGACGAAGGACATCTCCGGCGCGGTGGCCATGCTGTCCTTGGAGCAGGCCGCTGCGGTTGCAGGCGCGGGTGCCGCCACCGGCGTCTCCGGCTTCGGCGGCGGCTCGGGCGCATCGTCTTTCTTCAGGAAGAACCACGCCGCCACGCCCGCGGCGATCAGCAAGGCGAGTACGCCCCCGATGATCGCCCACATGGGTTTGGATTTGGGAGCCGGATCGTTCTCAACCTTGGCCACTGCCGGCACTTCCGCCTGCGCCGGGGCGGCGGTGACGGGTGCACTTTCCGGTTCCGCCACGGGGGCCGCATCCGCACCTCCGTCGGGGCTGCTGGGTTTGACGTCGACGATGGTCGCCTGCGCCGGCGCCTCGCCAGCGGCGGTGGATGGCGTCACATCGTTGGGGAAGGGACGAACCGGGTACTTCGCCAACGCACCGCCAAGCCGGCGCACTTCGATCTGGAAAGACGAGTTGCGCCTGGCCTCGAGCATGGCGTCGACGATGGCGGGCCCGACCTCGATGGCCAGGCGGTCGTCGCGCGCCGCGCCATTACCGAAGCGCAGCCACTGCTGGCCGCCGCCCCACTTGCCCTCGGCATCCAGGTGAGCCGGGGAAGAATTGCGGCGGATGCTCAATTCGACGTCTGCCGCATCGCCACTCCAGTTCTCGATCTGAAGTTCGGCGTACCCCGCGCGCCGGTTGGGCAGCGGGTGAAATGAAATAAAAGCTGCTGCCATGGTCACACGTTCCTGATGTCGGCAATGATGGCGCCCAAGGCCTCGTTCTGCACGTCGTTGATTTCCTGGCCGGCGCTGAAGCCGGCATTCTTCACTATCATGTCGGTCAGGCAGGACACCCAGTCCTTGAGGAATTCACGCCCTTTGCCGATGTCGTTCTGCTCCGGCAGGTTTGGTAAACCCGTGGCCGCATCCAAGGCCGTGGTCTTGGTGAATACCTTGGCGCCGGCCACCGACGCGCTCGCGGGCTTGTCCCCTTCGTTCATGTCCAGATAGCCTAGCCAGGCGATGAAATCGCGCAGCACCACCTGAGTCCGCAGGACTTGGCGCATGACCACCTGGTCGCGCTTGGACGCGCTGTCGATGCGCGATAGCAGCCCTTGCAGCAGTTGCTTGGGCAGCGTCAGGCCCGCGGCGTTTTCCCGGTAGGCCGCGTTGCGCAGCTCTTCGACCAGAATCTCCAGAACGTCCTGGGGAATGTTCTTCAGCATGGCATGCTGGCGCGTGCGGCCGGGCAGCTCGCTCAGGTGATTCAGCCAAAGCTTGAACGCGGAATCGGCGAACCAGTGCTCATAGGTGTCCTCACCCGTTGACTCCGCAACGAGCGCGGCCGGCGCGCCGTCATCCTGACTACCGCCAAGCAGGCTGGCGAACAGGTCCTCGGCATCGCTGGTGGCGGGCGCCACTGCCGGCTGCCGGCTTGGGGAAGGCGCCGAACGCGCCTGGGGCACATCAGCGCCGCTCAAATAAAGATTGCGCAGCGCTTCGGTCGGCAGTTCCAGCGCATGCATCAGTTCAGACAAGAGGAAATACGCCTTGGGGTTATCGGCGATACCCCGCAATACCGGCCCGACTTTGTCGGCCAGCGCCCTTTTCTTCTGCCTGGCGCCTTCGGCATCGCTACCTTCGCGATAGAAATGGGCAAGGCCCACATCCACGATGTCATGGCGGACTTTCTCTACCTGGCCGCGCAGCTTGTCCAGCTTGAAATCGAGGTCGCTGATTTGTGCGATGGCGCCCGCCAGTCGCGCCATACCGCCGTCGTTGGGTGCCATCATGGCGTCCCAGGCCTGCCCGGCCTGGGGAAAGCGATTGCGCAGCACATCCGCCTGCACGAAGCTGTCCCGCATCCTGCCCAGGATCTCCTGCTTCGCAGGAAGTATCCCCTCTTCCACCTCGCCGTTCTTGGCCGTGAAATCCGTATAGGACGGCGTACGCACCAGGAAGGTATTGCTGAAAGGCTTGCCGCCTTTCCAATCGCGCATGAAGTCCAGGCCTTCATAGATCTTGAATGCGATGTCGTTCAGACCCTTCCACTCCTGGTGCCACCTGTCTTCTTTCTGCAGCATGTCCGTGACACGCGCATTGAACATCGTCACCGCCCACAGCAAGCCCGATCGCTCGCCACGCTCACGCGCGGACGCTCCCTGCGTCTGCTCGACCCAGCGCTCCAGAACGGCAACCACGGCGTTGGTCTCGGGCTGCTTGTTCGCGGGCGTACATAGAACCAGCCCATTCATCTCCTGGTTCTCGGTGTATAGCTCGAACAGGTAGGCCACCTTGCCGCGACGCAGCAGTTCCCCAATAGGATTGTTGGGAATCTCGCTCAGCCTGGTCTTTTCATAACGGCCGCGGTAACCCGGGAAGTCCAGCAGGTCGACGGTTTCCAGGCTCTTCTCCCGGGGCGGATTGGCCAGGGGAAACACGAGCTCCGTCGTCAGGGCCGCCAGATGCGAGCGGCTGATGGCAACCGGTTCATCCAGCCTGCCGTCCTTCACCCCGCGCACCTTGACCATCGCGCTGTCACCGGTGCCGATCCTGTCCAGCATCGTGACGTTCATGATGCTGGGCGGGCCGTCACTATGGTCCTTGATCGCATCGAGAGGAATGTATGCCGAGCCGGCATGGCCGATGGCTTGCAGGCTATGGGCGATTTGCGCATAGGCCTGCGTCAGCTGCTTTTCCTCGCCCCACAGAACCGAGAAGAATTCCGCCCGATCGCTGGGTGACAAGCGTGGCGCCAGCGCGGCGGCGCGCGGCCAATAAGCGCTTTTCAGATCGCCTTCCAGGACCTTGACATGGTTGCCGAACGAGGCGACCACATAGTCCCACAGGGACACGACATCGTCCGCGTCGACGCCCGGCTGCAGCGCGTCGGACGCGCGGTCCGCGTAGCGGTCCAGCATGGCTTTGATGCGGTCGGGCGTGATCTTGTATTCGACCTTGCTCTGGTCGAAATCCTTGAACCACGCATTGGCCAATATCTTGGCCAGGTCGATTTCCCGGAACAGGCGGACTTCGATGGGAAAGGCGTCGTCCTGGATCGCCGGTTTTGTCCGCGTGAACCGCGTCACCAGACCCGTGGCCTCGCTGCCGCCACCCGACGGGTTGACCGACTTCAGAAAGTCCACCCGCTGGCTGCCGTAGTCGGTTTCCAGCAAACCGTTTTGCCCTGCCGCCAGCGTCGAAATCAGATACGACTTGCCAGCCTGGGACAAGCCGAAAAAGCCGATGGCCATGGGATGCCTGGCGGCGCGCTCCAAGCCTCGCGCCTTGTTGCTGGCCCGGCGCAGGCCGATGGTCAAGCCATCGGCCTTGTCGTCGAGTTTCTTGGAGCTGCCGCGCACCTCGTCTATCCAGGCGATGGCACGGCCCGCGCCTGCGTGGATTGCTCGCCATTGGCGCGCCAGTTTTTCCTGAGTTTCGCTCATGTCGCAATCAATCCTGAATCAAGCTTTCACGCTGCCGCTGTCCAGCCAATAGAAATTGGCCTTGCCTATCCTGAGCAGCGTGTTCAATTGCAGCCGCACCTCGGGCTTGCGTCCGCCTTCATCCGTCATGGGAGCGGTGCGGGATGTCAGCAGGCGGTCGTTGACCAGGCCCGCCTTGCGTTCCTGGTCTGTCGCCTTGGCCACTTTGAAATAGACCCGGCCAGACGCATGGGCCTTCATCGCATTGGATTCCTGGCTACGCTTGTATTCCTGCTCCCAGGCTCGATCGAAGCTCAACACATACATGGGCGTGGCGGGCCAGCGCTCCGCGCTGAGCTGCCGGTAGCCCAGGCGCGCCGTGTTTTCCATCTTGAAGGGAATGGCATCGCCATTCGCGTCCACGGGCAGCTCGATGCTTTGATCCATGGCTGTCTTGCCATCCTCGGACTGCCGTGTCTGGATGTCGGCGAACAGCACGTTGCCGTGCTTGAGCATGTTGTCGTTGCCGATCTCGCCGAAATAGCGGACCAAGGGCTTGGGCCTGAGCGTGCTGGTATTGAGCTTGAAAGTTGGAATGCGATTGTTCTCGCACAGCCAGATCACCATGGCGCCGACCGACGCCGTGGTCTTGGGATCGTCTATGCATTCCGCCTTGCGGAACGGAAACCAATCGCCTGTGCGGTAGTTGTGCATGGACACCAGACGGCCCGGTGGCAAGGGCACCGCTTTACGTATGACCGCCTGCACGCCCGGCAGGACCGATGGCCTGCCCGTCAGCAGCAGGACATCGCAGTCGAAGTAGTTGACGATCTCGCACAGGTTCCGCAGGGTATTGCAGATATCCATGTTGTCCGTCAGGAAGTCGAAATGCATCTTGAGCGGGTCGCAGGTCAACTGCACCGCTTCAAGATCGAATTCGACCGGCATGCCGGCGGATTCATTCAGCGCCTTGCCCACGAATGCGCGCACCGCCGCGCTCAAGGGCGGCCGGCCTTGCAGCCATTCGCCTATGGACTTTTCCTTGCGCTCCACCGGCTTTTCCGGATCGAAGTTCTCGTACTCCTTGAGCAGAACCAGCGCCAAGGGATGGAAGCATTGCAAGGTCAGTTGCTGGCGCAGCAGGCGCTGCCTTTCGTCATCGCCCGTGCTGCCGCACAGAATGTCCATCAGACCGGTGCTGTCGCGCGCGCCTGCCTTGCTGACAGCGGCTTCCAGCTGCGGCAGGACGTACTTGCGGATGACCTCCAGAACGATGTCGTCGCCCGCCACCTTGAAGCCATCGCGGAAGCGCTGCGTAGGCTTGATGGGAACAAAGCTGTTGGCCGACTGGCGCGCGCCGCGATCCAGCTTGTAGTCGGTGATGACCAGGTCCGTGGTGCCGCCGCCGATGTCCAGCGAAGCCACCGTGATGCATTCGCGGTCGGCCTTTTCCTTGCGCGCCAGGGTTTCGAAGAACTCCTCGGCATAGCCGCTGAAGTTCGTCACGACCTCGGTATACAGGTAGACCAGCTGTCCGCATGTTGCCTCGTCCCACTTGATGACGACCTTGGGCAGAGGCACCACGAACAGGTCGTGCTTGTCGTCTTCGGCGTCCTCGACCGGATCGCCCTGGCCGAGATGCCAGCCCATGCTCTTCCACAACAAGCTGAGCGCACGTTGCGCGTGCAGCTTGAAGATGCCGCGTTCCACTTGCGGCATGCTGGGCGGCACGGTCAGGATGATGGCACGCAGATAGCGCGGCAGCGTCCGGTCGCGCTTGCGCGATCGGTAGAGCCAGCTGTTGATCTGTGAAACCGCCTGCGCGAACACTTCATTCAGCATGAAGCCCATCAACGCGCTGCGCGAGTAGTGCGCTTCGAAGGCGGGCAGTCCGGAGGTCTCTTCGTCTTCGTACAGTTGGCACGGCCCGTACAGGGGCACGCCCTTCTCGTCGAGCATGTTCTTGAGCGGCCCCAACGTGGCCCATTCCGGCACCTCGCCCTTGAACGTCGAAGCGTTGGGACGCCAGCCGGACTCGTAGGCGTCCTCGGCATCCCACAAATAGCGCTTGGGGCTGGACAGGCCCGTCGAGCCTTCGGTGCCTTCCTTGCGCGCCGCCAGGTTGCTTGCCTCGGCACCCACACGCACCATCGACACCCAGACGAAGGCATCGTCGCGGCCGCCTTGCAGGGATAGATCGTCCTTGCCGAAACTGACCGGCGCGAACTCCACGCGTGACTCGAACGGATGGCTGTAGACGCGCTCGGGCTGCGTCATGTCGCGCAGGGTCAGGAAACTGTAGTCGTTCAGGCCGTTGTCGTTCTGCTTGTGCTCTTCGATCAGGATGCCGCAGGTGCGCGAATTGCCGACGTCGAGTACCAGATCGACGGGGACGCTGCCCCCCTTGATCTCCATGCAGCCGTCCTTGTTGGGGGCGAGCATGTTCAACACCTTGATGCGGGGCAGCTTGATCTTGACCTTCTCTTTCAGCTCCTTGTTGGAGCGGGTGGTCGGCGCGGACTCGCGCATCAGGCTCAGCAAGTTCAGGTAGTGCGCGATGTGTTCTTTCTTCGCCAGAGCTCTTTCTATTTCGCGGCTTTCCAGATCGTCGCGGCGCTCACGGAAGATTGCCTCCAGCCATTGGACCACCCACTCCTGCTCGTCCAGGAACCACTCCATCTCATGCAGATTGAAGGCCAGGCGAAACAGGGAGCCGGTTTCCATGTCTTCATCGTAGGGCTCGATGTAGTCACGGGCGCTATCGCGGGCACGCGTGCGCGTATCGAAGGCGAAGGTCAGGCGATGCGTATTGCCATTGGCGTCGGCTTCGGCCAGCTTGACGATGCGCAGCCGCGCCCAGTTCTTGGGTCCCTTTTCGAACTGGCTGTCCGATTTGAACCGGAAGAACGGCACAGGCACCCAGAAAGCGTCGAACAGTTCCAGGCTTTCCTGCATGGGCAGGGAAAACGTGGCCCTGGTTTCGACGAAATTGCCTGGCCTGTCTTCATAGCCAGGCTTGCCGTCTTCCGGCACATGCAGGCGTATGGGCATGCGGCCCGAGGGGTGCATGCAGAATTCGCCTTCCGGCTCGCGTTTGAGATCCGGCAGCGCGCACGCCAGATCCAGAAACTGGATGCCCGTATTGCCGAAAAGCTCGACGTTATCCTTATCGGCATCATAAGTATCAACAGGGGGCAACATGGCGAATACTCTCAACGATTAAGGTTGGGCGCGGCGCATGGACATGGGGAAGCTGTCGTCCCCATAGTTGCCCGCGCACGACGCGATGTCTTGCGCGCCCGGCTTGCAGTGGATAAGGGGCATGTCGTAGGTGCCGCCATCGCTGCATTTGGCCGCGGCGCCATTGCTGATGGACAGCGATCCCTGCTTCATGGCCGCGCTGACGGGCGCCGAGCATTGCACGCCGTTATGGCGATTGAGCGTGACCTGCCCTTCACCGTTCTTGAACTGGTACTGCAGGCGCAGCGGTTCGCCGGTATCGCGATCCTGAATGCCGGCGCCCGCGCGCCAGTTGCCGTTCAGAAAGTCCGCCTTGCCGTCGCGCGTGCTGGCGGGGATCTGCAGGGCTTCCTTGTTGTCGGGCAGCGTGGGCGGCAAGGCGTTGGCGCGGTTGGCGGCGGGTTCAGGCGTTGGCGGAGGTACGACGGGCGGCGCTGGAGCGGGGTCCGCGCTGGGGTTTGCGGGTGGGTTCGCGGGTGGGTTGCCAAAGGGCTTTGCACCGGCCTCCGGCGGATTCGCAGCCGCCTGGTCCGCCCCGCCCGCGCCACCGCCGCCGGGCACGGTCGCAGCCACGGGCACATCAGCCCCTGGCGCGGCAACCTCAGGCAGCGTCGGCATGGATAGTCCCGTGTCCGGCAACGTCGCTTTGCGCGGCGTCTCGGCATCCCCTACGGGCAGGGAAAGTTGGGGCGCCAGGCCAGGCATGCACGCACGCAGGCCGAACAGCAGCGCCAGCAGCGCCAATAGCGACAGCAGCAGGGCCAGCCACGTCTGCCAGCGCTTCCACCACGGCCGGCGCAGCTTCACGCCCGGCAAAGGCGTCGCTACTCCAGGATCGGCGCCCGGCGCACGCAGCGGCTGGGGGGCCGGCGTTTCGGGGGCGCGCAAGGCGTGCAGCGGGTCGGCCGAACGATCCGCCCCGGCGTGCTGAAACCCCCAGAACGTGATGACAGGTTGTCCGCCGACGAGAAATACGTAGCTGGGATCGGGATGGTGCACGATCCATTTCAACAGCCGCGCCAGCAGGGCCGCGTCGTTGCCATTGCCCTTGGACTCGATGGAATCCCGTAACTGGGCGACGCCCGCGCGCACGGACTCCAGCCGAGCCAAGGCGCCGGCCTGCTCATCAGCGGTTGCGGCATTCCACGCGATGACAGATCCCTGGCTTGGCGCGTACCAGTCGATACGGGCGCCGCTTTCGCTCGGCTGAGGCACGGCGAAGTTAACAAGCAGGTCGGGACGCTTGTTTTTTAGAACGGAAAGAATCTGGCTAGCCACCAGATGAACGGCTTGGCCGCGTTCGCCGAGAACATCGAACTGGTCTATGTTCTCGCTACGTAATTTTACGCCTAGCATGTTTTGTTACTTACAACTCGGATGAATCGCCTGATTGTGGGCAAAAAGCATACTTTTTCTTCGCAGTTACGCTGTCAATATATCCACGTGTTTCAATGCTGAGCATTGTTAACGCTTTGTTAGATTAACACGGGAAAATTCACAATGAGTCACAGAATTCTGAAAAAAAACATCCTGTGCATGCTGGTGGCGCCTTTCCTCCTTGCCGCTTGCGGGAAGGAGCCGGAATTCGATCGGAATTTCAAGAAGAGCTGTGAAGCCACGAGCAATGGGAACACCCGCTTTTGCAAATGCGCGCTCGGAGTCGTTCAAAAGAACATCGAGCCGGAATCGCTGCCCACGCTTTCAAGCGGAGACATCGAAAAGCTGGCGCCTGAAATCGTCAAAACCTGCAACGCCGGATAGTCGCCAAGCCTGGCGAGGTCTATCCAACCTTTACGCGGACATCACCCGGCCAAGCGTCTGGTCCCCGCGCTCTAACTTACTCGCGCAACTTGCGCCACAAGGTCGTGCGGCTGATGCCCAAGGCGCGCGCGGCGGCGGCCTGATTACCACCCAAGCGTTGCAAGGTATCGCGGATGTGCTGGATTTCGGCGGCGCGCTGTACGGTCTGCAGATGCGCCGCCTCCGAAGCCGGCATCGATGCCTGGCCGCGCCGCGCTTGAGCGTCAAACCATGGGGTGGCCGCGGCCATTTCGCCCGCCGCGTGTTCGATACCCGACGGATCCACCACCCCACGCAGCACCGCCGGCGCGGGCACTTCCCCTGCCAGCAGGCATTCCAGGGCCATCCGCTCGATGACGTTCTCCAGTTCGCGCACATTGCCCGGCCAGTCGTGCGCCGCCAGCAAAGGCAGGACGGCATCCAAGGCTTGCGGCGCCAGGGCACCGGCACCCAATCGCTCCAGCGCCGCGGGCAATAGCGCCGCGGCCAGCGCGGCGATATCCTCCGGCCGCTCCCGCAACGGCGGCACCCTTACCTGCAGGATGTGCAGGCGATAGAACAGGTCGTGCCGGAACAAACCCTGGCGCGCCATGGCCGCCAAGTCCCGATGCGTGGCCGCGATGATGCGTACGTCGATGGGAATGGCGTCGATGCCACCCACGCGGGTAACTTCCTTTTCCTGCAAGGCCCGCAACAGGCGGGTCTGCAGCGGCAAGGGCATCTCCCCCACTTCGTCCAGCAGCAGCGTGCCGCCGTCGGCCGCCTCGAACAGGCCCGCCTTGCCTTGCCGGCGCGCGCCGGTGAAAGCGCCCTCCTCATAGCCGAACAGCTCGCTTTCCAGCAACTGCTCGGGAAACGCGCCGCAGTTGATCGCCACGAAAGGCCGTGCATGGCGGCGGCTGGCGCGATGTATGCCCTGCGCCACCACCTCCTTGCCCGATCCGCTCTCCCCCTGGATCAATACCGAAGCGTCGCTGGCACGCGCCATCACTTCGCAGCGATGGACCAGTTGGCGCATCGCCTGGGATGCAGCCACCATGCCCCCCAATGTGTAGCGCGCCGAGCGCGAACGCCGGTGGCTGTGCGCGCGCAAGCGTCCCACGGCGTGCTCCAGGGGCTGCGAGGGGTGCAGTGTCAGCACGGCGCCCGTCTGGATGCCCGACTCGTACAGAGGCACGGCATCGACCACCAGGGACTGGCCACGCACGTCATCCACACGGCCCAGCTCGGAGCGTCCCTGCTCCAGCACCGGGCGCGGCGTCAAGCCGGGCGCGACGTCGGCCAGCGGCTGACCCGCCGCCTGCACCGCCGCGCCAATGATGCGCGCGGCCGCCGGGTTCAGCGTGGTGATGCGGCCTTGCATGTCGACGGCCACCACGCCGTCATTCAGATGACGCAGCACCAGGTCCAACTGATCGCGCCGCACCCGTTCCTTGTGCTGGGCCTCGGCAATGGCCATGGCCGTTTCCATGGCGGCGCGTACGGAGTCCAGCGAATAGAGCAACACGGCGGTCAGGCCCGCTTTGCGCACCTGGTCGGTGACCATGCCCGCGCCCACCACCACCTCCACGCCCTGCTCCGCCAGGTCCCGCACACAACGCATGACGTCCTCGCGGGTTTCATACGTGCGCAATTCGATTTCCATATTGAATCCGCGCAGGAAACGCCGCAGCGCCGCGGAGACTTCGTGATGCAGCACCACGGCGATCCGTGACGAAAGCTCGCGGGCGGAGGCCAGGGCCGCCATCAAGTCGTAGCCGCCCACCTGCACTTGCACCACCGGCACCGACAGGCGCGCGCGCAGATACTCGCCATTGCTGCCGGAGGCCACCACGACGTCGCAATAGCCTTGTTCCACCGCTTGCTTCAGGGTCACCAGCGCGGACTCGAAGGCGTCGTGCAGCAGTTCGACGCGGGCATGCTGGGAGAATTCCGGCGCGATCTGGCGCAGGCTCTCGAACAGGCCGTGGCCGGTCACGGCATGGATGACCGGGCGCCGGGAGCGGGCGGCGTCGACGGCGACCAGGGGCGGTACGGGAGCGGAGTGGCGCATTGTTTCAGCTGCGTGATGCGTATTTGAAAACACGTATTTTCAACTATGAAACACTTGTGCCACATCGGGACTTTCCTCCAGGTCCGCGGACTTGCCGGTTTTCCCTGCGTGGCAGGCGGGCTGCGAGTGTGGGCTATGCAAAGTGGCACCGATTTTGCGTGAAGAGCTTCACCCTGGCGTTCAGACCAAGGGGAACAGGAGACAGAACGTGAAAGCCTTTACTCTTCGGCGGGCCCTGGGTGCACTCGCCTGTACGCTTGCCCTCGGCCACGCCACCGCCCAAGCCGCCGATGCCGATAATTTCCCCAATCGCGGCCCCATCCGCCTGCTGGTCGGCTTTGCCGCCGGCGGCAGTTCCGATACGGTGGCTCGCATCATGGCGCCGGTGCTGTCCAAGACGCTGAAGCAGAACATCATCATCGACAACCGGCCTGGAGCCGGCGGCAACATTGCCTCGGACGCCTTGATCAAGGCCGCGCCCGACGGCTACACCATCATGCTGGGCACCATAGGGTCGCTGGCCGTCAACCAGCATTTGAGCAGGCTGTCCTATGACCCGGTCACCGACATGGCGCCCATTTCGCTGGCCGTGTCCTTCTCCAACGTGCTGGTGGTCAATGCCAACAGCAAGATCCACACTTTCGCCGAGTACTTGCAGGCGGCCAAGGCGCCGCATTCCGATATGTCGTTCGGTTCGTCGGGCATAGGCAGCAGCGGCCACCTGGCGGGGGAGCAGCTGAAATTCGTGGCGGGGCTGCAGAACCAGCACGTGGCCTATCGCGGCGGCGCGCCGGCCACCAATGACCTGCTGGGCGGCACCCTGGCCTCCATCTTCGCCAGCCCCACCGACGCCATCCAGTTCATCAACGCCGGCAAACTGCGCCCTATCGTCACCACCGGCCTGCAACGGCTGGATGTCCTGCCCAACGTGCCGACCATCGCCGAATCCGGCTATCCCGGGTTCGAGGCCAACAACTGGTACGCCTTCACCGCGCCAGCGCGCACGCCCGCGCCGGTGATCGCGGCCCTGAACCAGGCCATTGTCGCCACTCTGAAAGATCCGGAAGTGGACGCCAAGCTGAAGAAGCTGGGCCTGGACCCCGCGCCCACCACGCCACAGGAAGCCGATCGCTACATCCGCGCCGAGAGCGACAAATGGGGCGGCCTGATCAAGAAACTCAACATCAACCTGTGAACCGCGGCCTTTATCATGCCTTCCACCATTGCTGAAAAAATCCTCGCCCGCCATGCCGGTGTCGACGAGGTCCAGGCTGGCGACATCGTGGTCGCCGACGTGGACTTCGCCATGGTGCACGACGCCCGTGCGCCCAACGCCATCCGCATGGTCGACAAGATGGGCGCGCAGACGCTGCCTTACGCGGCGCGCACCGCCTGGGTGCTGGACCACTATTCCCCGCCACCGAATCTGGCGGCGGCGCAGACCCACACCGCCATGCGCCGTTTCGCCGACGAGCACGGCAGCCCGCTGTATGACATCGGCGACGGCATCTGCCATCAGGTGCTGCCTGAAGGCGGCCACCTGACCTGTGGCGATCTGGTGGTGGGCACGGACACCCACTCGGTCACCTACGGCGCCTTCAACGCTTTCGGCACCGGTGTGGAAGGCACCGACGTCACCGCCGTGATGAAGACTGGCAAAGTGTGGCTGCGCGTGCCCGAGACCACGCGCGTCGAATTGACGGGCCATCTACAGGCGGGCGTGTGGGCCAAGGATGTGACGCTGCATATGCTGGGCCGCTTCGGCGCGGAAGGCTTGAACTACCACGCCATCGAGTATGTGGGCGACGCGGTACGTGCCATGGAAATCGACGATCGCATGACCTTGGCCAATCACGCCGCGGAGCTGGGCGCCAAGGCGGCCTTGCTCGAAGCCGATGACAAGACCCTGGCCTGGCTGGCCGCGCACGGCGCGCGTCCGCCCCGTCCGGTGTCCGCGGACGCGGGTGCCCGCTACGCGAATCGCGTGACGATTGCCGGGGCCGAGCTGGCGCCGCAGGTGGCGCGCCGCCATGAAGTGGACGACGTGGTGGCGGTGACGGAGATCGACAGGCAGAAGATCAATTTCGCGCTGATCGGCACGTGCACCAACGGCCGCCTGGACGACATCCGCCAAGCCGCCGCCATCCTGCGCGGGCGCAAGCTGGCGCGCGGGGTGCGCATGATCGTCACGCCGGCGTCGCGCAAGATCTACCTGGATGCGGCGCGCGAGGGCCTGATCGAGATTCTTACCGCGGCCGGTGCGTCCTTCGAGGCCGCGGGCTGCGGCACCTGTGTCGGTATCACCAATCACCTGATTCCTGGCGATCACGAGGTGGCCATTTCCAGCGCCAACCGCAATTTCCGCGGCAGGCTGGGCAATCACGAAGCGGAAATCTGGCTTGGTTCCGCGGCGACGGTGGCAGCGTCCGCGCTGACCGGCTTCATCACCGACCCACGCACGGTCGACGGCGGACTGTGGAGACCCGGCCATGAATGACACCCTCAGCGACATCATCAGCGGCCCGGTCTTTGTCCTCGGCGACGACGTCAACACCGACACGCAATGCTCCGGTAAATACCTGCCCGGCAAGGACGAGGCCTACATCGCCGCGCAAGCCTTCGACGGCGTGGCGCCGGGTTTCGCCGGCCGCTTCCAGCCCGGCGGCATCATCGCGGCGGGACGGCATTTCGGTATCAACTCCTCGCGCGAACAGGCCGTGCACATCCTGCATCGGATGGGCGTGGCGGCGATCGTGGCGCCGTCCTTCGGGCGTCAGTTCTTTCGCAACGCCATCAATAACGGCCTGCTCGTCATCGAATACGACACCAGCGGGTTTGTCGATGGCGATCAGGTCACCATCGACCTGGACGCCAGCGAAATCAGCGTGACGGCGCGCGGGATCAAACAGCCGCTGCGGCCACTGCCACCGCAGATCCGCGCCATCTTGCGCGAAGGCGGCTTGATTCCGTATCTGAGCAAGCATCCGGACTGGGGGTTCGCGCAATGAAGGCGGTAAAGGGTGAAGAGATAACGGATGCAGGGGTAAGGGACGAAGCAATGAAGAACGGAGCAATCATGGAATCCTTTGCCTCGGCCGCTGGCGCCAGGGCCGGCAGCTCCACCGCAGTCGCAGGCGCCAGCCCGGCATCCACGCCAACCATTACCGGCGCCGGCGACAAGCCCACGCGGCTGCGCCAGGCCCTGCGCCAGCGCCTGGAACGCGCGGGCCGTGGCGCCGCGACGCTGATCGCCCCGGGCGTGTATGACGCCTATGGCGCGCGCATGGTGCAGCACGCCGGTTTCGAAGCGGTCTACATGACCGGCAATGGCGTGTCGGCCAGCCTGCTGGGCAAGCCTGATGTCGGCCTGGTGGACCTGACCATGATCACCGCCCATGCGCGCCGCGTGGCGGCCTGCGTGGACCTGCCCCTGATCTGCGACGCCGACACCGGTTATGGCGCGGCTGCGGCCATCCGCCGTACCGTGGAGGAATTCGAGGCGGCCGGCGTGGCGGCCATCCATATCGAGGACCAGCAATCGCCCAAGCGCTGCGCGCAGTTTCCCGGCGCGCGTGCCGTGCTGCCCTTCGCCACGGCCGTAGCGCGCATCGCCGCCGCCGTGGCGGCGCGGGCGCCGACCGGCCTGCTGGTGATCGGGCGCACGGACTGCGCGGCATCAATGGGCCTGGACGCCGCCATCGAACGCGCCCAGGCCTTCGCGGCCGAAGGTGCGGATGCCGTCTTCGTCGAACTGAAAGGCCATGAAGGCGTGCTCGACGACATCCGCGAAGTCACGGAACGCGTGCGCGTCCCGTGCATGTTCAACCTGGACTCCGGCGGCCCGATGGCCGCGCTGCGCAACGCCGACCTGGCGGATCTGGGCGTCGCGTTGGCGATCTACCCCGGCATGCTGCGCAACGCACTGGGGTACACCATGCGTGAAGCCCTGGGCCATCTGCGCGAAGATGGCAACACCACCGCCATGCAAGGCCGCATGCTGAGCAGCGCGGAATACAGCGATTATCTGGGCCTGGCGGATGTCGAAGCGTGGGAGGAGCAGTATCCGGCGTGATACGTCTCCCGCTAACAGCTGGACGCCCCGCTCCGCGATGTCGCTGGGCGGGGCGTTTTCTTTTGCGCAAAGATTCCGACATTTATAAGATTCAATATGACGTACTTGATGTTCAGAAACCTGCGCTCATGCGTGAATTGCGAACGCTTGCAATCGTTGCCGCGTAGCTCCGATCGTTGCTAATTCAGGCATGTGGATTACCATCTCGTGTCTATGGAATCGAACATCTGTGACCGTGTTCAATGTGTTCAACCAAAAATCGCAACAATGAAATCCAAAATTATCGCGTTGACGCTCTATTCGGCCGTTACGGCCTTTCCGCTGACCGCTTACGCCAGCTGCGGTTGGGGCGACATCAATCTGCGCAATGCCCAGGCCGCGGTGGTGACGCCGGCCAGGCAGCATTTCGTCAAGCATGCGGACGCCAGTAATCATTGCCCCAGCGACGGCAAGGAATGCCAGGCCAAGGCCTATCTGATACGGGGAGACGTGGTGCTGACCGGCACCAGGGAAGGCGATTTCGTCTGCACCGGCTACGTCACGGCGCGCGGCGACATGCTGCTGGAATGGCTGCCGGCCGCCTCGCTGGAAGCGGCGCCGGCCGACCAGCAACAGCCCGCCGACTGGACCGGCAAATGGCAGGTTTTCGATAACGACATCACCATCGCGCCCAAGGGCGATGCGCTGGCCGTGGACGGCGGCGCCCAGTGGCGCAGCGGCCAGAGCGTCAATATCGGCGAGCTGCATGGCGTGGTGAAACCGGAGAACGGCCAGATCGCCTTCGCCATGGCCGACGACAAGACCGTACCGTACGCCCAGGGCGCTTCCTACGCCTGCGCCGTCAAGATGATCCGCCGCGGTCCCTATCTCGTCGTTGAAGACAACTACAAGTGCGGCGGCTTGAATGTCAGCTTCACCGGCTTCTACAAGCAAGGGGTGGGCAAGAAGCGCTAACGACGGCGGTCTGGCCGTCCCACTTGCTCACGCGACAAGCAGCCTGGCTACCCGCTAACGCCCCATGCGCCTCATGTGGCCCAGGCTGTCCTTCAGGCGCTCGATGTCTTCGAACAGCCGCAGGCTGCCTGCCAGATCGCGTATATACCCCTGCAGCATGGCGGCTTCCTTCTGCAGAATGCGCAAGACGGTGCCCGGAGTAAGCTCGCCGGATGAAGGAATGCCGTAGGCCTGCCGGAAACCCCGTTCGACGTGGCGGATTTCCTCATCCAGCTCACCGATCTGCTCTCGAAGTATCTCGTTGTAATGCTTCAAGCGCACTTCGCTGATGCCGTTCAAGGCCTGCTGGGTGATGTGCTCGAGTTCCAACTGCAACTCCAATAGCGTCAGCAGATCCTTCTTTTCATAGGCAAGGTTGGCGCGCTGCATCAGCGCGGTCTTGCGCAACTGCTCTTGCGGATCCGGCTCGCGATCTGGGTGCAAGGCGCTGGCGAGCTTGCGGTAGACCTCCCGTATGGACTTGCTCAAATCCGCCTGCGCCGCATCCTGCCGCGCCTGGGCCGCGCGCTGCTTGGGCGACGCCTTCTTCCGGGCGGCCTGCCGTTGCTGCCTGGCGCGCGCCCTGGCGTCCTCGCGCGCCAGCATCTCAGCCTCCATGCGCCGCAGCAGCTCTTCCGGCGACTCGTCATCATGACTGTCGCCATGATCGCCACCGGGTTCATGACTCAGGACCACCTCCGGTGCCGCTGCCTCGACATCAGCCTCGGCCACGTTTTCACTGTCGTAGTCGGACCGGCCATGCATGTTGTAGATCGCCTTCACGGCCGCGTCATCGCAGACATCGACCAGACGCCCCGCCATCTCCGCGATCAGATCCGACAGGGTGGCCCGCTCGCCTTTCGTCAGGCTTTTGTCGTCGAACGCGTCGTTGAGCAGATGCACCATTCGAACTTGCAGATCCGTCGATTCGCGCTGCAGCGGCAGCAGATCATCGACGAATTTCTTGTGGAAGGCCTGCCTTGCGTCTTCCCATGCGCGCAGACGAGCGCGCCGCTCGTCAATCTGCCTGGTCAGCGCATTGAACGTTTCCTGCCCTTCGGACAGCACGTCCTGGCCAAGCCCGGCCACGATATTGACGGCTCGTCCGCTCGCCTTGTTCATAACAGCAGCCCTGCTCGCGTCAGAATGAAAACAGGCGCCATTTTAAATGGACGCCTGCACGGCAGGCCGTCCATCGTCTCTGCCCGGTCGACATCCCGCCAGCCGTAATGAAAAACCCCCGGGGATAGGACAGAATCCTATCCCCGGGGGCTCGATGCCAAAAGGCCGGTAGCAAGGGCATCAGGCCTAGGCCGATGCCATCGTCCCGCTTTACTTCTTCCGTGCCGGCGGCAAATCGGTGCAGACGCCTTCAGCCACTTCCGCGGCCATGCCGACCGACTCGCCCAGCGTGGGATGCGGGTGGATGGTCTTGGCGATGTCGATGACATCCGCGCCCATTTCCACCGCCAGCGCCACTTCACTGATCAGATCGCCAGCGTGCGTGCCCACGATGCCGCCACCCAGGATGCGGTGGGTTTCCGCATCGAACAGCAGCTTGGTGAAGCCTTCGTCGCGGCCATTGGCAATGGCGCGGCCGGAGGCGGCCCACGGGAACACGCCCTTCTCGATCTTCACGCCCTGCTTCTTGGCCTCGTCTTCGGTCAGGCCCACCCACGCCACTTCCGGGTCGGTGTAAGCCACCGACGGAATCACGCGTGCGTCGAAGAAGGACTTCTCGCCGGACGCGGCCTCGGCCGCCACATGGCCTTCATGCACGGCCTTGTGCGCCAGCATGGGCTGGCCGACGATATCGCCGATGGCGAAGATGTGCGGCACGTTGGTGCGCATCTGCTTGTCGACTTCGATGAAGCCACGATCCGTCACCGCGATGCCCGCCTTGTCGGCGCCGATCTTCTTGCCGTTGGGGCTGCGGCCGACGGCCTGCAGCACCAGGTCATAGCGCTGCGGCTCCTTGGGCGCGCCCTCGCCTTCGAAGGTGACGTAGATGCCGTCCTTCCTGGCTTCCGCGCCTACCGTCTTGGTCTTGAGCATGATGTTGTCGAAGCGCGGCGTATTCATCTTCTGCCACACCTTGACCAGGTCGCGATCCGCGCCCTGCATCAGGCCATCCAGCATTTCCACCACGTCCAGGCGCGCGCCCAGCGTCGAATATACCGTGCCCATTTCCAGGCCGATGATGCCGCCACCCACGATCAGCATCTTCTTGGGGATGCTGCGCAAGAGCAGCGCACCGGTCGAATCGACGACACGTTCGTCATCGGGCAGGAAAGGCAGACGCACGGCCTGGCTGCCCGCCGCGATGATGGCGTTCTTGAAACGGATGGTCTGGGTCTTGCCGTCAGCCGCCTTCACCGTCAGGTGATAAGGATCGGCGAACTCGCCCACCCCGGTCACCACGGTGACCTTGCGCATCTTGGCCATGCCAGCCAGGCCGCCGGTCAACTTGCCGACCACGCTGTCCTTGAAGCTGCGCAGCTTGTCCAGGTCGATCTTCGGCTCGCCGAAGGTGACGCCATGATCGGCCAGGGCCTTGGCCTCTTCCATCACCGCCGCCACGTGCAGCAGCGCCTTCGAGGGAATGCAGCCAACGTTCAGGCACACGCCACCCAGCGTGGCATAGCGTTCGACCAGAACCGTTTTCATGCCCAGGTCGGCGGCACGGAAGGCGGCCGAATAGCCGCCAGGGCCCGCGCCCAGCACCAGCATGTCGCACTCGACATCGACGCTGCCGCCATAGCTCGCCGCGGCGGACGGTGCGGCCGATGGTGCGGCATTCGCTGCCGGCGGCGGTGCCGGCATCTTGGGCGCTTCGGCGGCAGGCGCTGCCTTGCCCGCGGCGGCGGGTGCCGCCTCGGCCTTGGCCGGCGCGGCGGCAGCGGCGTCGCCCGCCTCCAGCTCCAGCACCACCGAACCCATGGCGACCTTGTCGCCTACCTTGACCTTCACCGACTTCACCACGCCGGCCTGCGACGACGGGATCTCCATCGATGCCTTGTCCGACTCGACCGTGATCAGGCTCTGTTCGGCC